>Ga0256410_1000001_pt1 | contig 1711658 bp, 1492 predicted proteins | sample PhyWR1_FD_185983 | JGI IMG/M metagenome (GOLD analysis project Ga0256410, IMG submission 185983) | Leaf surface microbial communities from wheat plants in UC Gill Tract Community Farm, Albany, California, United States - DLSL W.R1 | ecosystem: Host-associated > Plants > Phyllosphere >...
TCCTTTGCTCTACCGACTGAGCTATGGCACCTTCCAAGTTTTTATTTTGAATCTGTTACTTTCAGATTTGGTGGTGCCAGCTGGATTCGAACCAGCGACACAAGGATTTTCAGTCCTTTGCTCTACCGACTGAGCTATGGCACCTTCCAAGTTTTTATTTTGAATCTGTTACTTTCAGATTTGGTGGTGCCAGCTGGATTCGAACCAGCGACACAAGGATTTTCAGTCCTTTGCTCTACCAACTGAGCTATGGCACCTTCTTCTCGCATTCACGTTTAACTTTGAATGCGATGCAAATATACCCCGATAATTCGAATTCTAAAATTTTTCACCCATTTATTTCATGTATTTTTTTGAAAGACTTGATTTAGATACAGATAAAATTTACAAGAAATTAACACGTTAAAATTTGAAATAGCCTATCTTTGCATTTCAATAAAACAAAATGAGTAAAAGAGGAAGAGTATTAGTTGCTATGAGTGGGGGTGTTGACAGTTCGGTCGCGGCTGTCATGCTTCATGAACAAGGATATGAAGTCATAGGGATCACGATGAAGACTTGGGACTACGCAGCTTCTGGTGGTTCGTCTAAGGAAACTGGATGTTGTAGCTTGGATAGTATCAACGATGCACGTTCATTGGCGGTCAATTATGGTTTTCCACATTATATATTGGATATTAGAGATGAGTTTGGCGATTTTGTTATTGATAACTTTGTAGAGGAATATATTGCCGGCCGTACGCCAAATCCTTGTGTATTGTGTAATACCCATATCAAGTGGGAGGCGTTAATGAAGCGTGCTAATAAATTGGACTGTGAGTTTATTGCTACGGGACACTATGCCAATATTCGCCTTCACGATAATAACCGTTATGTGATTTCGAAAGGTAAAGATGAAAATAAAGATCAGTCATATGTACTTTGGGGAGTGGCACAAGAGAACTTGGCACGAACTCAATTTCCATTAGGATCATTTACGAAAAAGGAAATACGCCAAATGGCTTTGGATATGGGACAGGTTGAGCTCGCAAATAAAGCGGAAAGCTATGAAATCTGTTTTGTACCAGATAATGACTACCGTGCTTTTTTAAGACATAAAGTACCAACATTAGATCAACAAATTGGTCAAGGTAACTTTATATTGACAGATGGTACAGTAGTAGGTCAGCATATCGGTTATCCTTACTTTACTATTGGGCAGCGTAAAGGTTTGGGAATTGCATTGGGTAAACCCATGTTTGTAGTCGAAATACTTCCAGAAAGTAATACGGTAGTTTTAGGTGAAGAGCACGAATTGGAAAAATCATTCGCTTATGTGCGCAATGTCAATTTGGTGAAATATGCTTCATTGGATCAACCGATGGAAGCGATCTCGAAAGTACGCTATAAAGATGCTGGAGCTTTATCAACCATCTCGCAAGAAGGAGAGATGGTTAAGATTGACTTTGTCCATAATGTAAAAGGAATTGCTCCTGGACAATCTGCTGTTTTTTATGAAGGCAATGATTTGATTGGTGGTGGATTCTTAATGAAATAGAAAAGTATAAATTAAAATAAAGAAAGGTCTTAAATTTAGTTTTAAGACCTTTTTTCGTTGATATTGCTCGCTGCTATTTGTAAGATTCGATGATTTGATTTATTTTCCATTCTTGATTCTCATTACATAAGGTAATACATTCAACTTTTGTAAATGTATCATATTTCATCTCTATTCTCGCTATGACACAGTTGTCATTCTTTTCAACAATGCTATAGTTCGTTTTACAATTTTGAATAAGTCCTTTGTTTGATTTTAGGTAGGCGACTAGATCTGCTTTATTATATGTTTTTGTTTTTGCATTTGAGGATTGCGTCCACTTAAAATCTTTGGAAAATAAATGTTGGATACCTTCGGTATTACCTTCAGTTGTGATCTGGATGTAGTGATCAATGACAGTTATGGCGTTTGTGTTTTTATTTTTTTTATCCTTTGCAAAACTATTCGTTGTCAAAGCTACAAGAGCTCCTATTAGCGCAAATACGATAAAGATCGAGTTAAATGAATTTTTCATGGTTTTTAGTTTTAGATTTTTGATTAAAGTTTTTCTATTTGTTAAATCAAAAGTAGATACGGCAACTAAAAGTATGAATGGCAATCAGGTAAATGATCCGGTAAACTCGGTAAAAGGGGGGAAGGTCTCGGTAAATCGAAACTACAATTGAAAAAGGCTCGGTAAATATTTTTTGGGTATAAAACAGTTCTTTTTGATGGAAAAAGAACTGTTTTATTATAGGCTGAAGTGGACTAATATTTCATCCACTTCATAATTTCTTTATAATTCGCTTTTTTACCATAAATCAGAATACCAACTCGGTATATTTTGGCTGCTAGCCAAGTTACAAGCAAGAAAGTAATAATCAAAATGATCAATGACACAGCAATCTGCCAAGTCGGAACTCCAAATGGTATACGTACTAACATAGCAATAGGGGAGGTAAAGGGTATGAAGCTTAACCAAGTTGCTATAGGACCATTGGGATCGTTAATAATGACACCAAAAGATAACACATAAGTTAGCAATAATGGCATGGTGATGGGCATAGTGAATTGATTGGCTTCTGTCTCACTATCTACAGCCGAACCGACTGCTGCAAAGATAGCGCTGTAAAGTAAATAGCCTGCTAGGAAGAATAGGAAGAAACAAATAATGATCTCTGTGACATTAACTGACTCAAGATGTTGCAAGATGCCAAAACCAAATCCAGCGTTTGGTGTTTGCTGCATAGCTTGCATACCACCTTGCTGCATTGCAGCCTGTTCTACAGTTTCTTTATTCAGAAGATTAGTAGCTAAAAAGATTAATCCACCTGTCAGTATAATCCAAAGTAGAAATTGCGTAAGTCCTACCATACCAATACCGATGATTTTGCCCATCATTAACTGAAAAGGTTTGACTGATGAGATAATGACTTCGATGATACGGTTGCTTTTTTCTTCAATAACACCTCGCATCACTTGAACACCATAAAGAAATAGCGAAAGGTAAACTAGTATTGCTAGCCCTACACCGATGCCCATAGCAATACCTGTGTTACTATTTTTCTCTTCGCCATCTTCAGTCAGTTCTTTGGCATTGACGTTTATATGTGGTTGTACAGAGACTAATACCTGAGGGTCAATACCCAGCTTCTTGTATTCTGTTAGTCGAATGATGCCTTCGAGCTGGCGAGCGATGGAATTTTGGATTGTAATATTTGCTTTATCAGCAGAAATGAGCTCAATAGCAGAGTTTTGGTAGATATTCTTTGGAATAACCAGTATCGAGCTGTTTTGTTCATCGTCTTTGATTTGTATTTTCAAATCTCTTAGGGGGCGGTTACTTACAGTGAACGTAATGTTGGGGTCGCTTTTCAATTGCGGAGCAAAGTCACCGTGTTGATCCAGAATGTAAATATGAGCATGGGCATCTTTGAAACTTTTCTTTGTCAAATAAAATATTCCACCATATAAAGCGATGAAAAATAGGGGAACCAGAAATGTCATCAATAGGAATGATTTCTTTTTAACGCGGGAGAAGTACTCGCGTTGGATGATGAGTAATATTTTATGCATGATCGATTTCTTTTTTAGAATTATTGGATAGGGTAACCTGCTCGATGAAAATGTCATTAATAGATGGAACGATTTCTAATACTTGATGGATCTCGGCTAATGGTAGTAGACTTTGTAATACTTGATTTATACTAATGTCTTGGTTTAACTTGATCGTTATATTTGTTTTGTTTTCAATTTGTTCTAAGTTTTTTAATTGATATAGATTTTCTATACGAATCGATTTTTCATCTGTTAAGGAATGTAATTCGATTTTATAGGTCTGATTTTTATATTTGTTTTTAATGTCCTTAATATTGCCATCTAGTATTTTCTGCGAGCGGTTTATCAATGCAATATGATCGCAAAGTTCTTCAACAGATTCCATACGATGGGTCGAAAAGATGATTGTAGCCCCTTTTTTGTTCAATTCGATGATTTCATCTTTGATTAGGTTAGCATTGACTGGGTCAAATCCAGAGAACGGCTCGTCTAAGATAATCAGATCAGGTTCATGAAGTACAGTAGCGATAAATTGTACTTTTTGTTGCATGCCTTTACTGAGATCTTCTACTCGTTTATCCCACCATGACAAAATGTCAAGTTTTTCAAACCAGTAATTAATTCGATTATTTGCTTCTTTCTTATTCAGGCCTTTTAATTGCGCTAAGTAAAGCATTTGTTCACCTATTTTCATCTTCTTATAAAGCCCTCTTTCCTCAGGAAGATAACCTATACGTTCAATATGTTTAGGTGCTAATGGTTCACCATCGAAAATAATTTCTCCAGAATCTGGACCTGTTATTTGATTGATGATTCTGATCAATGATGTTTTTCCTGCGCCATTCGGACCTAATAGTCCAAATATTTTTCCTCTTGGAATACTGAGAGATACATGATCCAAGGCTCTATGACTCGCATAGTCTTTTACGACATTTTTGATTTCTAAAAGCATGTTTTATTTTGGTTAATTCTTATGTACTATATGTTCTCTAACGGCTGTGTAGTGTACTCTTGTTGTTTTGATAATTGATGATCATCATTCTATTTCTTGATGATTTATACCAGTGAGCTAATCATTTACATTTGCTTAACATGAGTATTTTAAAGTTAGTAAACAGTCTTCATGAAATGTTACAATTTTATTTACTTTATTGTTTAGATAAAATTGCATGGCATCGGAGTTGAATTTGTCAGAAGGATAGTTTTATGCTACCTTTGCAAGATGCAAATTAAAAAAGCCGAATTCATCTGTAGTAATACACGAGTTGATAAATTGCCGGAAGGCAAACTACCAGAGTATGCTTTTATTGGTCGTTCCAATGTGGGTAAATCATCGTTAATCAATGCTATGGTTGGTAAGAAAGGTTTAGCTAAAACATCGCAAAAACCAGGTAAGACTCAACTCATAAATCATTTTATCATCAATGATGATTGGTTTCTAGTGGATTTGCCTGGTTATGGTTTTGCTAAGACTTCAAAAACTAATCGGGAAGCTTGGGAGAAATTTATTCGCCGTTATTTGACCCATCGCGATAATTTGCAATGTATTTTTGTTTTGATCGATAGCCGCCATGAACCACAAAAAATAGATCTTGAATTTTGCTATTGGTTAGGTGAGAAGGGTTTACCTTTTATGCTCGTATTTACCAAGGCGGATAAACAGTCCCATGTGAAATCTGATGTGAATATGTCAAAATTTAGAAAAGCATTGTCGGAATGGTTTGAAGAGATCCCGAAATGTTTCCTAACTTCTGCAGAGGTAAAATCAGGGTGTGATGCTATATTGGATACCATCGCTGATATCAATACGCGATTTGTTTTGCCTGAGGTGACTTCAGATGTTGATCAAGAGGGATATGATGATGGGGATGAGGATAAATACGGTGACGTTGATCTTGATAGATATCGTCATGCTGATGAAGAGGAATAGTTTATGAAGAAATATCTATCCCTTGTATTATTTGCGCATAGTATTTTTGCATTGCCATTTGCCATTATTGGTTTTTTCTTAGCAATCCATACAACCAATCATACTTTTGATTGGAAGCTGTTGGTGCTTATGCTTATTTGTATGGTAACAGCAAGGAATGCAGCCATGGCATTCAATCGTTACTTAGATAGGGATATTGATGCAATTAATCCTAGAACAGCCATGCGGGATATTCCGGCAGGTAGAATTTCTGCACCTGGTGCACTACTATTTACCATAATGAACTGCTTGATTTTTGTAATTGCGACCTATTTTATCAATAGCTTATGCTTCATGTTATCACCAATTGCTTTATTTGTTGTGCTGTTTTACTCTTACACAAAGCGTATTACTGCATTGTGTCATTTGGTACTTGGGCTAGGGTTAGGTTTAGCTCCTGTAGGTGCTTACTTAGTCGTTACAGGACAATTTCATATTGTACCTGTACTTTATGGACTGGCGGTATTGTGTTGGGTAAGTGGATTTGATATTATTTATGCCTTACAAGATGAGGAATTTGACCGTCAAAATAAGTTGAACTCTATACCTGTATTATTAGGTACTAAAGGGGCTTTACGGTTCTCCGAAATCTTACACATATGTTCATTTATATTCGTCCTACTGCCTATATTATATATGGAAGTGGGATGGTTTTATTATATAGGTGTTGTCTTTTACGGATCTTTACTGATCTATCAGCATCGAATTGTGAGTCCTACTGATTTGAGGCGCGTAGATCGTGCTTTTATGACAACAAATGGTATCGCATCGGTGATATTTGCTGTTTTCTATTTGCTCGATATTGTTCTATATTGATATGATGTAACCTTTAGTTATATATGTTACTTAAAGCCAGATTAATTTTGATTAGTCTGGCTTTTTTGTATTTTCTGAAATGTTTTTTGCATCATCCTGAATAAAAATTTATATTTTCAGAACTTGAAATATGAATTAAACGCTAGTTATTAGCAAAACCATAAATTATGACAGAAAATTATTTTGAAAATTTTGTAAAATTAGCATCTGACCTTGTGTGGAGTGATGTTTTTATTTATTTATGCTTATTGACAGGTTTGTATTTCTCCATACGTACCGGATTTCTTCAACTAACATATATCAAAGATATGTTGCGGTTATTGTTCCAAAAAAAACAAACTGATGAAGGCATTTCTTCTTTTCAAGCCTTTGCATTGGCTATTTCAGGTCGTGTGGGTACCGGAAATATTATCGGAGTAGCCACAGCTATCTATATGGGTGGCCCAGGTGCTATCTTTTGGATGTGGGCCATTGCATTTTTAGGTGCTGCATCAGCATTTGTCGAATCTACCTTAGCGCAGGTATATAAACAACAGGTTGGTGGTGAATTTAAAGGAGGTCCGGCTTATTATATCGAAAAATGTCTCGGTGTAAAATGGTATGCGGTTTTATTTGCCATTATAACAATTGCAAGTACTGGTTTTTTACTACCTGGTGTGCAAAGTAATGCTATTGCATCTTCGATGCACAATGCCTTTGAGATACCTGTGACTTATACAGGTATAGGAGTAGTAGTTTTACTTGCTGTTATTATTTTCGGTGGCGTACAGCGAATAGGACGTGTGGCTGAACTCGTTGTACCCTTTATGGCAGGAGCTTATATCTTGATGGCTTTAGTGATTATTGCTCTAAATTATACCCAGATATTTGATGTTTTTGGTTTGATATTTAGCTCTGCTTTTAGTTTGAATGCCACCTTTGGAGGTATTATAGGTATGGCTATCGCGTGGGGAGTAAAGAGAGGTATCTATTCCAATGAAGCTGGACAGGGGACTGCACCACATGCTGCTGCAGCAGCAGAGGTGAGCCATCCGGCGCAACAGGGATTAGTACAAGCATTTTCCGTATACGTCGATACTTTATTTGTTTGTACAGCTACAGGGCTGATGATTTTATTTACCAATCAGTATAATGTGGGACAATTTGATGGTGCTGGCCAACTGATCGGGTTCATTTCAGAACATGTTCCTGGGGTAAATTATACTGCTTTTACACAAGCAGCAGTATCGCATCATTTTCCATTGATAGGTAATGGCTTTGTCGCAATAGCATTATTCTTTTTTGCATTTACTACCGTAATGGCCTATTATTATTACGCAGAAACTAACTTGTCATATATTTTTTCAAATAAGGTAAATCAGACGATTACTTGGGTTTTACGACTGGTATTTTTAGCTTCGGTGTATTATGGATCTATAAAAACTGCGGAAGTTGCTTGGGCAATTGGGGATATTGGTGTTGGTCTAATGGCATATGTCAATTTGATTGCTATTTTATTGATGAGCAAAACAGCATTAAAGGTTTGGAAAGATTATAAAATGAAACGCAATAGAGGCGAGTTGAATCCAAAATTTAGTGCGAAGGAATTGGGAATTAAAAATGCAGATTTTTGGGATCAAGAAAAATTATAGAAGAGATCTATCATAACATCAAATATTAAGAATTAATGCTTCTGATAAGGAGTCAGTCTCTACAGGCCGCTTTCCTTACCGCTATAAATTAAGAAAAGCTCTCAAGTCAATCTTGAGAGCTTTCTTATTAATTTAAAGTGCCAAATTGACGATCAGCCATATCTTTTTCATAATGTGCCATGAGCGCATTACGATGATTTAATACTTTTGATTTTGCAAAGTACTCTTCATTGTCCGCGTAAATAAATAATAGCGTTCCATCTTTAATGGTGTTAATAATGGGTTTGCTTAATTCTCTTGGTAGGGCAGGGCAGCCATAGCTGCGTCCTAATCGACCCAATGCACTGACGATGCCTGTATTGACATAATCTGCTCCATGAACCACTACAGCTCTTGATTTGGCCTTATCATTGAATCCCTCTTCTAATCCATTTAATACTAAAGAATATCCATTTTCACCTTGATAAGTATTCTCTGTTACATAAAAACCAAGTGAGCTTTGGTATGATTCGGGAGTATTTGAAAAAGAAGTAGCATAATTGCTACCGCTATTCTTACCATGGGAAACAAGGGAATGAAAAAGGACCTTTTCGTTTTTAATATCTAATACAATAAGTCTTTTTTCGGTTGATGCCAATGTAAAATCAATTATCGATAATATATCTTTGTTTTTAGCCGGTAGTAATTGATAACCTTCCATTGCTTCTTTGAATGCTTTATAGTTCACTACATCCTTCAGATTCATGCTTTGGTAGAGTGAATCTACCTTTGTTAGTTCTTTTGTAATTTCAATTTGTTTTTTATGAATTTCTGGCGCTACTGCATTTTTTGATTCTGAGAATACTGCCGCATATAAACCCATAAATAAAATGAACACTAATTTCTCCATATCTTATCCTTAATTGTTTTTCAAATACAAATCTAAGAACTAAAGATAGTTAAAAAGTGTAAAAAATTGTTAATCAGTTTATTAATTATTGTTAATCAATAACTATCACCAATGTTTGAAAGTCTTTTGACCTTTTATAAACAAATTGTGCATGTGATGACGCATTTCTGACACACATATGTGATCGAGGAATAGTACCTAAAGTGGAACTATATTCTGTTATTTTTCCATTAGGATTATTAACAGGAACCCCGTGTATGTAAGCTCCGGCCGTAAAACGGCTTGCATATGGCGCATATCCTTCTATGCGTTTTGTACCATCTTTAAAATAAAACATTTTGGATTTATGCTCTTGAAGTACGAAGATACCTGTAGGTGTTTCTTGTGCATGGGGAGGCTTGTGACGGCCCGTTGTAGCGGGATTCATGCTGCGGACTACCCATCCTTTTTCTGTTTTATCTAGTGTACAAATATTTTGGTTTGTAACATCTACGATCGCTACTTTGTCAAATCTGACCGAATCTCCGATTGTTTTAACATATTTTTTTGGCACTTCCCATGTTCCATCAAATGATACACCCTCAACTTTTATACGTTTTAAGGTATCACTACTTTGTAGCTTGACTAGCCATCCATCTTTACCATATATAGCAGGTAATTTTGTTTCTCCTATACGGTATAATGGACTTGCTTGATAGCGCTCAGTTCCTAAAGAATCGGCAACGCGCTTGTAAGAATCTCTTTTGAAATTGGGAATTGTTGGTGCCTCACCATTCGAGTTTTGATAATTTTGCAAAACTCCATAAATCGACTGTCCATCTTGAAAATTTTCAATAAAGGCTAATTTTTCTTTTATTTTATCCCATTGAAATTGCCTTACAGTATCCTTATAAGGATAAGTATCTTCCAACGTATACTTTGTATATTGTAATTCTTTGGTGATTTGGATGTCTTTTGCGTTCTTTGGTTTAGCTTTTGCTATTTCTTCTGCCTTCTTTTTCGCCGCCGCCAATGAATCTGCAGTCATATTTTTTTTGTTTTTTTGATCACTATTTTCAGGTTGGCCATGTTGACAAGAAATAAATAGTAAACTAATAAAAACAGTGTATTGCAATTTTTTTTTGACAGACAAATACTTCATAAAATAGGACTCATTAAAATGATGATCTTTCAGAAAACTTTTAATTCTTAACGATGAAATTTTCCTGAATTATTTCTTTACCAAACATAGTGCCGAGATTTAGCATTTATAAGGTATTTTGTTATAGAACATCACAAAAATAGAGCATGAGAGGTTGTTTGAACTAATTTTATTGTAATCAGGATAAAACATTTATATCATGATGACGTTCTATCAATAATTTCCATTATTTTTAGATTAACTATTTTTTTTAGGTATATGAATTCAAATTTGCGCTATTTAATATTACTCTTATTTATTTCTTCTTGTGGTATTATGCATAATGTACCGCTCTCACAGAAGCCTAATTCTTTCGTTAAACCTAATATTTCAAATTCATTTGTGGATCAGAATGGAAATTTTTATCCTGATAATTGGCGAAAAACTTATGGAAATCCTCCACAGAATGGAAAAAGAGAAGCATATTCGTTGATGAAAATAGCGACAGACCGAGGAATTGTAGATGAACTGAATGGTTTTGAAGTTAAAAAACTGAAAGAACTTAAGGAGCATGTGAAATCAAAGAAACGTATTTTTATTTTTGTTCATGGATTTAATGCAACCAATCAAGAAGTAAATGAGAGTTATGGTTATATCCAAAAATTAATTAAGATTAATGCTAAGGAAGACGAGATCATACGTTTTTATTGGGATGGGCTATCCATTACGAATCCCTTTGCAGGAGTCAAAGTTTGGTTTACAGCGACATCTTTTAGTCAGATGGCGGGTGAGTTTGGTTTACGAAGGGTGTTAAATGCGATATCAAATAAAGACGTTTATATTATTTCACATAGCCGTGGCGCTTCTGTAGTACTTAGTGCACTTAGTAAGCCTTCTTTTAATGAGAAATTTGTTAAAGAAATTAAGGAAGTGCATAAGGTTGATGTAGAAAAAGCGAGCAGTTTATTAGAAAATCAAAATCGTATAACTTGCATTATGTTAGCGCCAGCGATTGGGTTGATTGATTTTAAATCAAATGAAATGGGCAATGATTCTTTTTGTTCATTTAGTCCTCAAATCAAAAAAATACATATTACTACAAATAATACTGATAAGATGCTCAAGAAATTTTTTGGATTTCTTGCTGATAAATTAACACCAACAGATTTAGGGTATAAAGATGATGTCTACAACGAATTGATCAAACATTATTCTTGCATTGATAAAACTGATTTTTCAGGAATGGAAAGCCACGCTTTTAACCAGTATATTCGTAACCCTAAATTTAAAACCATGTTAAAAGCAAATGGAATTGCATTAAAATAGGCAAACTAACTGTTTTTGTTGTTTTCTCTCTTATTATAAGTAAGATAAATTCTTTTTACTTCTAATTGTTCTGATCTCCCTTTTTTAATCATCATATGTCGATGTTTATCCGTCATTAACTTACTGTTTCGAATTTTATTTTTTAAGATATTAAGATGGGCAATAGCGCCAAATCGCGGTTTGTTTAAACCTAAAAGTTGACATGAATAATTGCCTAAAAGATAGTAGTTGTAATAAAGGTGAATTTCACGCATCATTTTACGGCCTAATGCTGATGTGGGGTAATAGGCTGCTAGTGGTTCGTGCTGTAGTGCATTTGCTAGCAGTTTGGAATCTGCATCGCCTTCTTTTTGTGTCATTGTCCAATAATAAAGCGCTTGGATCGCTTCCTGCTCTGTGTCAGGCAATAATTCAAGAGAAATTCCTAATAAGTATCCAATATATTTCCAAAGGTGAAGTACAGCAGTGATCTCTTCAGGAAGAATTTGAAAATGCATATGTTGTAGACCTACCATAAAAACTAAAGAAAAGCCTAGGTTTGTAGCCAACATATCCCACTGGTTGAGTGGAATACCCCAGTCATCTTTCTTCCAATCCGTCTTACTCAAAATATTAATTCGAGAATAGGAATGGATCATTCTAGTTTCAATGATTTTTAGAAAACCGATCTGATCTTTTTTTAAGGATTGGTTTTGCATGATATCAACCCAGAATTCAACTGTATCAGCAAGTCTTTTGACTGCTCCTTTTTTTAATGCACCTGTATAAATTAATGGCTTATTGATGGCAGCGGATTCATAGCCGCCCATAAGGCAATAATCGCGCAAAACAATTAATCCATTTAAACCTGATCGTTGGCTAATTCCTATACCCTTCTCTAATAAGTCCCAATTGAGCCATGACGGTGAAGTATCTATTTGTTTAAAAAAGCTATCTAGTGCATATTTAAATGGTGGCAGTACACTTTTATGATCTGTTAAATAATCTTTTATAAGTTGTTGACCTTTTACAAATCCAACTTGCTGATGCAGCTGCTTCACCAATTTATCGGCAGACTCATCGTATGCGTACAGATAAGGAATAAGTTTTTTCGCATCATCTAAGTTGGGTGTATGATCTAATTTTTTTAATAGTTCTACTCCAGCTCCTTTTGTCCAATAATGTTGAAAAGAGGAGGTATTTATTTTGTACCGATTTGGTATTTCCATTTTATACTAATTTTCAATATTCCAGTTTACAAAATCTCCTACGGCATTTATAAAATTTGGTCGATAAGTAAAAGTGAAATCGATATAATCCGACTGACAAGAGCTGGTATCGCTACAACAGAATTGACGATTTATATTGAAATTAATTCGGAATTTACCATTAGTTTTTTTCTCGTCAATAGTGAATTTTGCTACTGTAAGATCATCAATTAGTGGGGCACCATCTTTATCGGATAAATTGTCAAACACAACTTCCTGCAATTGTTTTCGGTCGTCAAGTGTGATGTTATTGATTAATAATGTGGAATTATGATTGATTTCTACCCATTCTTTTTCCGACACCTTTATATTTAATTTGATTGTTGACATGTCTTTAATGTATAAGCAATTTGATCCTGAATTAACTGTCCTTCAGGGAAATAGTGTTTTCGTATTTTGGGGCTCAAACTCAAGAGTTCAGCAATTGCGTTAAAAATGAGGTATTTAAGCTCAGAAATAGACAAACAAATAATAACGTTGCTAAAAGTAATGCTATTTCGGTCTTGAATAGTGTATAAACTTTTTTGCATGGATCTAAGTTTTATCACATTGATCAATATCTGTAATTCTTCTTCCCAATAACCGATGAGATCTGCCAATTGTTGTAATACAAACTGTTTCCTCCATTTCTTCAACTGTTTTTGATACTCCGTGTTACGTTTACAATAAATGGAAATCGTTCTATTTTTTACAATGATCTTAGGAAAAATGCTATTCTTGATAATTTTAAGTATATAGTTTTGTTGAAATAGTTGAATAGGCTCATCTACATAACTAATTTCTTCATTAATAGCGGTATTCGTTTTTTTATTTTTTATAAACTGTTCTAATGTTTTGACATCAATATTCGCAGGGACAAAGATGGTAGGAACACTCAGCTTCGTGTCTAAACGAATATCTTTCGCATCTGTGGTAATGATTTTATAGTGTTTTCCAGCTATTTCAGTGATCATATGGAAATTAAATGTTTGTCCTTGTAAACATAATACTTACTTTTATTAAGTTTGTCATTAAATTAAAACAAAATAAACGGTGATATGAAAAAACACACAGTACTTGCTGCTTTGATGATGTGTGGAGGGGTTCTCTTTGCACAGCAAAATCCAGCAATCAATCCAGCATTTATGGATAAAAGTGTTCGTCCACAGGATGATTTTTACAATTTTGTAAACGGTCAGTGGATGAAAACGGTTGAAATACCTTCGGATAAAGCAAGATGGGGATCTTTTGATGAACTTCGTGAAAATACGGATATCGCTACTTTAAAGATCTTAAAAGAATCCTTAAGTACTACATTTGAAAAAGGCTCTGATGGTCAAAAGATTGGTGATTTGTACCGTTCCTACATTGATTTTGACAAACGTAATCAATTGGGGGTAACTCCAATTAAGCCTTATTTAGATAAGATCGATGCTATAAAGGATTTTAAAGGCCTTTATAATTACTTAGTCGAAGTAACGCCTATCGGTGGCAATCCTTTCTTTGGTGGTTATGTATATGCGCATTTGAAAAACAGTAATGTCAATACGGTTTATTTAGGTGCTGCGAGTTTAGGTCTTGGACGTTCTTATTACCAAGTGGTAGACGCTAAAAATACCGAGACTTTAGGAGATTATTCTAATTTTATTTCGGCGCTTTATAGCAAAGTCGGTCAACGTACTCGTGACTTAAAAGGTCCAAAAATTGTTGCATTTGAAAAAGAATTAGCTAAAAATCTAAAAACAGTAGAGCAGTCGCGTGATGCTGAAAAGCGTTATAATCCAGTTGCAGTTGCTGATTTAGGGAAGATGGTTAAGAACATCGATCTAGCGAAATATTTGAAAGATACAGGATTTAAAGCAGATACGGTTATTATTTCAGAATTGGGTTATTACCAAAATTTAGATAAAGTATTGAAACCTGAGAATTTGGATATGATCAAAGAGATGCTGAAATTTAATGTCATGAACGATGCAGCAGGATACTTAACGGCAGATTTGGATCAACTCAATTTTGATTTCTGGGGTAAAAAGCTGAAAGGTCAAAAAGAGCAGCGCGATCTGGAAAAAAGAGGTCTTGAGTTTGTCAATAGCCTTGTGGGAGAGCTTTTGGGTAAGATGTATGTAAAAGAGAATTTCCCGCCTCAAGCAAAAGCACAGGCAGAAGAGTTGGTCGATTATTTGATCAAATCTTTTCAGCAACACATCAAAGATCTAGCATGGATGTCTGCAGATACGAAAGTGAAAGCTTTAGAAAAATTGGCTAAGTTCAAGGTGAAGATTGGCTATACGGATAAATGGAAGGATTATTCTACTTTAGCGGTTGGTACTTCTTTATTTGACAACATTTTGAATGAGCGCAAATGGGCTTTTAAAGATAACTTAGATAAACAAGGTAAACCTGTTGATAAGACAGAGTGGGGTATGACTCCGCAAACGGTAAATGCTTATTACAGTCCTTTGTTCAACGAAATTGTATTCCCCGCAGCTATTTTACAACCACCATTCTACGATTATAAATCTGATGCAGCTGTTAATTTTGGAGGTATCGGTGCGGTGATTGGTCATGAATTGTCTCATGGTTTTGATGATCAAGGTGCCAAATATGATGGAAATGGTAATTTGAACAACTGGTGGACTGAAGAGGATAAAGCTAAGTTTGAAGCTTCGGCTGATGCTTTGGTCAAACAATTTGAGGCTTACGAACCTGTACCAGGTGTTAAAGTAAATGGCCGTTTTACTTTAGGTGAAAACATCGGAGACTTAGGTGGATCATCTGTTGCTTTTGATGCATTGAAGATGTATTTGAAAGATAAAGGTAATCCGGGCTTGATCGATGGATATACACAAGAGCAACGTTTCTTCTTATCATGGGCGACAATCTGGAGAACCAAAACGACAGATGAGTTTGTTGTGAACCAAGTGAAGACAGATCCCCACTCGCCTGCACAATACCGTGCTTTTGCTCCAATCATCAATTTAGATGGTTTCCATGAAGCATTCGGTACTAAAGAAGGTGATAAACTATTTGTTCCTAAAAACGATAGAATTGTGATTTGGTAATGTAGAATAAATTTTAAAATAGAAAGGGGTCAGCGTTTTTTAATGCTGACCCCTTTCTATTTATCCTGATCTTATTTAAAAAAGTAAAGCTCTTATTTGTCTTTCATCTTCTTTAATTTGATCCTTCATTTCTTGTAGTGAATCAAATCTTTCATCATGACGAATAAAGTGTAAAAACTTTACACGCAATGTTTTGCCATATATATCTTCATTGAAGTCAAAAAGGCTAATTTCAATACTTCTATTCATTCCATCTACCGTCGGACGTGTGCCTATGTACCCCATTCCTTTAGCAATGCTATATGGTTCAGTTTCGATGTATTCACCTGTGGTGATATTTTGAAGATGATCAAAAATATGAACTTCTACGGCATAGATACCATAGGCCGGAATCAATTTATGCTGTTCATGTACCTGAAGGTTGGCTGTAGGAAAACCTATTGTTCGACCAATTTGATCACCACGTATTACCGTTCCTGTTAATTCAAAGGGATAACCCAAATATAGGTTTGCGGTGTTGATATCACCTGTAATCAATGCAAGGCGTATTCGTGTTGAGGATACGGCTACATCATTGATATCCTGCTCGGGGATTTGCTCTACGGAATAATCAAAAATATCAGCATACTGCTGTAAATCTTTTAAACTGCCTTTTCTATCCTTTCCAAAGTGATGATCATATCCAATTACAATCTTTTTTGTACCTAATTTTCCTACTAATACATTGCTAATATATTCTTCAGGAGTTTGGTTTGAAAAATCACGAGAGAAAGGGGTAATAATTAAATGATCAATATCTAATTCTGAAAGTCTACTGACTTTCTCTTCGATATCATTAATAAGTCTCAAACTATCATCATCAGGATTGATAATTAATCTTGGGTGAGGGTAGAAGGTTAATAAAACCGTTTCCCCATTAATTTTTTTAGCACATTCTTTTAAATGAGTTAATATTTTTTGATGACCTATATGGACGCCGTCAAATGTACCAATGGTAACAACTGCATTTTCCAATGCTTTAAAATCATCTAAACTTCTATAAATTTTCATTTAATGAAATATTTTCGGGAAATTAATAAATAGAAATCAATTCTTAAGATTGATGTTCTGCCATATTAATTTCTTTATGAACTTTTATTTTTTGAATTAATTCTTCTAAGTTCCAAGCATTTTCAACTTGGTAATCGCCACTTTTAGTTCTTCTTAGTGAACTTAAATGAGCACCACTGTTGAGTACTTTTCCAAAGTCATATGCGAGGGAACGAATATAGGTTCCTTTACTGCATGAAACCCTGAAATGGATAACAGGCATTTCTATTTTTTCAATGATAAAGCTATTAATCGTGACTTTGCGGGTTTTTAATTCGACTGTTTCACCTCGACGAGCTTTTTCATAGATACGTTCTCCATTGATTTTAATAGCTGAATGCGCAGGAGGGTATTGGTCAATATCACCTTCAAAAGTCTTCGCAGCATCATATATCATTTCTTCCGAAATATGATTTGTAGGAAAAGTTTCATCGACTTCTGTTTCAAGATCGTAAGAAGGGGTTGTCCCACCTAACGTGATTGTTCCCATATACTCTTTATCTTCAGCTTGATAGCTATCTATTTTTTTTGTAAATTTACCAGTACACACAATTAACAAACCCGTTGCTAATGGATCTAATGTACCCGCATGACCTACTTTTATTTTTAATGGTTTAATGGAGTTACGAATTTTCCCAACCACATCAAAGCTTGTCCAGGTCAGTGGCTTATCTATCAATAACATTTGTCCTTCGGCAAATGAAAACACTTTTTCTATTTGATCTTTTTCGTTATTTTCCATTCATTGATTCAATTGCACTAGATCATTGATTTTGTTTTCATTTGTTAAATCCTTTTAAAACAAGTATTTGACATAACAAAGTCAAGTTGATTTTGTATTTTTTTTGCAAAGCTAGTAATATTATTTTTCGCACTTGTATTTAAATAGTAAGCGTAGCGTCAAATGTCTTAGTTATTCCAGAAAAATACCAATAAAGCGATACCTATAATAATACGGTACCAGCCCCAAAATTTAAATCCATATTTCGTTAATACGGTAATAAATGATTTAACCGCTATCATAGCAACGATGAAGGCAACGACGTTACCCACTATAAAAACAATGATATTTTCATTGGTGGCAAATATCATTTCATAGCCTTTCTGTGCATGTGCTGTACCTTCGCCCCAAGTTTTAACAAATACGGAGTAAACGGTTACGGCAAGCATGGTAGGAACTGCTAAGAAGAATGAAAACTCTGCTGCAGCTCTTCGGTCTAATCCTTGAGTCAGTCCACCAATAATAGATGCAGCTGATCGAGAGGTGCCGGGCATCATAGCTAGACATTGCCAGAAACCGATAATTAATGCTTTCTTAATTGGAATTTCTCTTTCGTCCAAGATTGTTGGATTCTTGAACCATTTGTCAACAAATAGCAAGACAACACCTCCTAGGACCAGTACTGTCGAGATAGCGATCTGATTACCTAATACAGCTTCTATTTTATCGTCCAATAGTTTTCCTAGAACCAATGCCGGAATAACAGCAATGGCTAATTTATAATAAAGTTGGATATTTTTTATATCAAAAAATTTCTTCCAATAGAGAACTACGATGGAAAGGATAGCGCCAAATTGGATAGACACTTGAAACATTTTGAGGTATTCACTTTCCTGCATACCCATTAAAGCTGCAGTAAAGCCCATGTGGGCTGTTGATGATATGGGAAGATATTCAGTTAATCCTTCAATAATCGCTAGAAGGACAGCTTCAAATAACGACATAGTCTAGTATTGTTTTATTTAGATTTTGGTTTGTAAAGAATGGCTACAAAGCCTAAAGCAAAACCAAGTACTATGACTATGGGAGCTAACGTGATTTTAGTGAAACTATAGATATCTGTATTACCGCTCATTAGGAAAAAACCAATGATAACAATAATAATACTGACAATAAATAATTGATAATTCAATTTTCCGAAAACAAAAGCACTTTTGTTTGTCGATTCAGATTTTTTGATTTGAGCCATTTTTAACTGTATAAATCGTTAGATTTTGCTTTTAAATATTTGGTTACGGCAAAGTATGTACTTAGGCCAGAAATTAGAATTCCGATTGCGATAACTACAATAAAAATAGCTGCAAACTCATACCAATTTCTTAAAAATACCAATTCAGGAATTTGCTGTTGTGCAAATTTTAATGTAAATATTAATAATAAGATTGCTATTAATGAGCCTAATAGACCATGTATGATACCATAAGTAATAAATGGCTTACGTATAAAGTTTTTTGTAGCTCCAATTAATTGCATACTCTTGATTAGAAATCTTTGTGAGTAAATCGCTAAACGTATCGTGTTGTTGATCAATGCTACTGCAATTACCAATAAAATTGCCGCAAATGCCAATACAACAATACTGATGATCCGCACATTTTTATTCACCATATCAATAAGTGATTCTTGATAAACCACTTCTTTGATTCTGTTGTTTCGCGATATTTTTTCAATAAAAGTTTTAATACTGTCGGAGTTTGCATAATCTTCCTTCATATAAACATCAATAGAAGGAAGTAGTGGATTGTGCCCTAAGTACTGAACAAAATCTTCACCCAAATCTTCTTTTAAAGATTTCGCTGCAAGTTCTTTGCTGATATACTCTGAGCGTAAAACATAATTATCCTTCTCTAGATCTTTTTGCAATGAAAGAACATCACCTTCGTTAGTACCATCGTTAACGATAACATTTAAAACAATGTTTTCTTTTACATATTTGGATAAATTCTTTGCGTGAACAAGTAATAAACCTAACAATCCAGTCACTAAAAGGACCAGTGCTATACTGATAACAGTAGAGACGTAAACTGATTTTGTTTTTCTTTTTTGCGTGCTTGATTCGTATTCTGACATAATAAGCAATAAAAATTTATTTGCGAAAGTAATGATTTGAGGGGATTAATTCGAATTAATCTTGTAATAACTTTATTTCGAAAGTGCAAAAATTCGCTATATCCTTTGTAATTAACTTTTCAATACTATCATTTATTGTTTAAACTACAAAACTTTTCTTACAATTCCCCATTAAAATCGTAATTTCGCAAGTCTTACAAAATTCCTCAATACAAAAATGGAGTACAATCACAAATCGTTAGAAAAAAAGTGGCAAAAATTTTGGGCCGATCATGAAACATTCAAATCAGCGGATACACATGAAAAACCGAAATATTATGTTTTAGATATGTTTCCTTATCCTTCTGGAGCTGGTTTGCACGTCGGTCATCCACTTGGCTATATCGCTTCGGATATTTTTTCAAGATATAAACGTTTAAAAGGTTTTAATGTTTTACATCCCATGGGATATGATTCATTCGGTCTACCTGCGGAGCAATATGCAATCCAAACGGGACAGCATCCGGCAATCACGACTGAGGCTAATATAAGTCGCTACCGTGAACAATTGGATAACATCGGTTTTTCTTTTGATTGGAGTAGAGAAGTACGTACTTCTGATCCTTCGTACTACAAGTGGTCGCAATGGATTTTTATGCAATTGTTCAATTCCTGGTATAACAATGAATCGAATAAAGCAGAGTTAATAGATACTTTAGTTAGTCGTTTTGAAACAGTTGGTTCAAAAGGAATTAATGCAGTTTCTGATGATGATGTCTTGTCGTTTACAGCAGCAGAATGGCTTGCATTTGATGAAGAGAAGCAACAGCGTGAGTTGTTGAAATACCGTATTGCTTATTTACGTGAAAGTACTGTTAACTGGTGTGCTGCATTGGGAACTGTACTTGCTAATGATGAAGTGATCAATGGCTTTTCTGAAAGAGGGGGATTTCCTGTAGAACAAAAGAAAATGATGCAGTGGTCTATGCGTATCACAGCATATGCTGATCGTATGTTGCAGGGATTGGATCTTGTTGACTGGCCTGAACCCTTAGTCGAGATGCAACGTAACTGGATTGGAAAGTCTGTTGGTGCTTTAGTGAAGTTTCCAGTTCCACAATTAGATACAAATATTGAAGTTTTCACGACACGTGTAGATACAATCTTTGGTGTTTCATTTGTTGTGTTGGCACCGGAACATGAATTGGTTTCAAAATTAACGACTGATGAGCAACAGACTGACATCAGCGCATATATTGATAGAACAAGTAAAAAATCTGAATTAGACCGTATGTCTGATACCAAAACGGTATCTGGTGCTTTTACAGGTTCATATGCAAAACATCCGATCACGGGAGAAGATGTTGCGATTTGGATTGCTGATTATGTACTGGCAAGCTACGGAACTGGGGCTGTGATGGCAGTACCTTCTGGAGATCAGCGAGATTATCTGTTCGCTAAGCATTTTAATCTGCCTGTTGTACAAATTTCTGATTCACAGCAGATCGAGGAGGAAGCGGATCCAAATAAAGAGGGTAAATATATCAACTCTGATTTCATGAACGGTATGAACTATCAAGATGGTGTTACTGCTGTAATCGCGAAATTGGAAGAGCTAAAATTAGGAAAGGCTAAAATTAATTACCGTATGCGCGATGCGATCTTTGGTCGTCAGCGTTACTGGGGAGAGCCCGTTCCGGTTTACTTTAAAAATGGATTGCCTTACTTGATTAAAGAAGAGGAGCTTCCATTGTTATTACCTGAGGTAGATAAATATTTGCCAACAGAAACTGGCGAACCTCCATTAGGACGTGCAGAAAACTGGAAGTATGAAGATCAATACGATTATGAATTGAGTACAATGCCAGGATGGGCTGGTTCTTCTTGGTACTGGTTCCGTTATATGGATCCTCAAAATGAGCAGACTTTTGCTTCTAAAGAAGCTGTCGATTACTGGAAGTCTGTCGATCTATATATCGGTGGTTCTGAGCATGCTACAGGTCACTTGTTATACTCGCGATTCTGGAATAAATTCTTGAAAGATTTAGGTTTTCACAATGAGGAAGAGCCTTTTAAAAAATTAATCAATCAAGGAATGATTCAGGGACGTTCTAACTTTGTGTACCGTTTATTAAGTGATGAGGGTAAGGGGACAAATACCTTTGTTTCTTACGGATTGAAAGATCAATATAATACCACTCCATTACACGTAGATGTTAATATTGTAGTAAATGATATCTTGAATTTGGAGAAATTCAAAGCTTCGAGACCAGATTATGCCGCTGCCGAATTTATATTGGAAGATGGTAAATATATTTGTGGAACGGAAGTGGAGAAAATGTCTAAATCAAAATTCAATGTCGTTAATCCTGACGATATCATTGAGACATATGGTGCAGATACGCTTCGTTTATATGAAATGTTCTTAGGCCCATTGGAGCAAGCGAAACCTTGGAATACAAATGGTATTGAGGGGGTATATAAGTTCCTAAAAAAGGTGTGGCGTTTATTTCATGATGCTGAAGGCAACTTTAAGGTATCAAATGATGAACCTACGAAAGCTGAATATAAAGCTTTACATAAGATCATTAAAAAGGCCGAGGATGATATTGAACGTTTTTCATTCAATACATCTGTTTCAGCTTTTATGATTTGTGTTAATGAGCTTACTGATCTCAAATGTAATAAGCGTGCCATTTTAGAGCAACTGGTTATCGTACTTCAACCTTATGCACCACATATCTCAGAAGAGTTATGGTCTTTACTGGGAAAAGAAGATGGATCGATCTCGTACGCAACATATCCGACATTTGTTTCTGATTATTTAGTTGAATCTGAATTTGCTTATCCCGTATCGATCAATGGTAAAATGAAAATGAATCTTTTATTAGCATTGGATCTGGATGCGAAAGCTGTTGAAGAAATTGTTTTGTCGAATGAAGATGTCAAGCGTTTTATGGATGGAAAAGCTTTGAAGAAGTTAATTTTTGTAAAAGGTAAGATTATCAATATAGTCGTTTAATCAGGGTAATAGATATTCTAAAAAAAGCCGCTTTTGAATTATTCAAAAGCGGCTTTTTTTAGAATTATATATTTTTGTTGCATTATGTTTCCTGACCTCTGTTTATTAAATAGATGTGTTTTGCTCTACGAAAGTGATCAGGGTAACGTTTTTTAACAGCCTTTATTTCTATTCATCAGTTTACTCACTATCATACGCTTTCATTGATACCCTAGATCTGGTTTTTAAAACAACACATCTTGAAAAGCTTCAGTTCTGTCAAATACAGATTTTGCAAAGGGACAAAGCGGCATAATTTTAACATTTTTTTTACGGGCATAATCTACTGCTTCCAAAACCATTTTTTTACCTACACCATTGCCGTTAAATTCTGGATATACTTCTGTATGGTCAATGATAAATTTATCTTCTCCTGCCCAGGTATATTCCATAATACCAGCTTCTCTACCGTCTAATTCCGCGATTATTTGACCTTTCTTTTCGTCTTCAATATTTTTTATAGTCATCTCTTTTTATTTAAATAAACAGCTAATTTCTGTCTTTGGTTTTTTAAAATTAAGATTTTTATAATAATTTTTTTTCATTTAAATATTTCCAATAGCGTTTTGGTAAACTTTTAACATGCAGTTTTGTATTTTTCCGTTCTTTTATATTAACAGCATCAAAGTAATTTTTCCATAGGTAACTATAGTGTAATTCATCATCATCTAATTGAATTGAAACATGATTCTTATCTAATGAATGACTAAATTTAACCTCCGTAATCTGCTCTAAATCATAGTAAATACCGTAATTTCTTTTTAAATCGTAGATAAGCCATTTTTGATCGGCATAACGATCTTTAAAAAAATTAACAATTAAGGGTAATACATTAAAGTCGGGCTCCAGATTCGCAAAGTATAATCCATCTTTCATCTTTTGAAATCTAACAAATGCTTTAACGCGATGTCTTTCCCTTGAAACTGATTTTACAATTTTTTTTATTTGTAAAATATCATCATTTGCGTAATTAAGATTTGGTTTATTATTCGGTTTAAAGTAATAAACAATACTGCGAAGTATGAGGAGTTCCATATTTTTTAACTCTGAAAGAAATACGTAGTAAAGCTCTTTAATTCCTTGAATTCCTATTTTTTTCTCTAATCCTAAAAGAACGCGTTTAACCTTAACATCATCTGTTATTACTGTTTCTGAAGTAACGAATAAGCCGGACTGTATGTTCTGATTATTTTGTTGGATAGTCTCAATCTGCCATTTGTATTCGAAAGAACAAAATACACAGGTGATCAATCCTGGCCATGTACCATCATAAATAAGTGTTTTGAGCATCTTAAAATAAGGTTAATTGTTGCGTATTATTTTTGATGTATTTACTAGTTGATTGTGCTAATATGTACTGTTTTATATTTGCTCCTGATTTATCAGCATATATTTGTTGAAATCCAAGACAAGTGATGAAATATTTCGCACGATTGATCGCAACTCCTAACTTTTGGAGATTTTCTATGCGTAAGGGGCCAAATCGTCTAGCCATGATGATTTTCTTAGCTGATTGAACTCCAATGCCCGGGATACGAACTACAGCATTATAATCAGCTTTATTGATATCAATAGGAAATACATGTTGATTGCGTAATGCCCAACTTAATTTAGGATCAATATCGAGATCAAGTAGTGGATGAGTATCATTAACAATTTCGTCGGCATTAAAACCGTAAAAACGCAATAGCCAATCGGATTGGTATAATCTGTTTTCTCTAACCATAGGTACTGCAGAACCGATCTCAGGCAGTCTCTTATCGTAAGATATCGGAACATAGCCCGAGTAATAAACACGTTTTAGGTTGAAATTTTTATAAAAATGCTGAGCAGTCTGAATAATATGTTTATCAGATTCGCCCGATGCGCCAATGATCATCTGTGTACTTTGTCCAGCAGGAGCAAAGGTAGGTGTCGATTTGATGATCTTTCGTTCTTCATTTGTTCTTATGATTTCATTTTTCAGATAACGCATAGGGACAATCATATCTTCACGATTTTTATCTGGAGCTAAGAGTTTAAGCCCTTCTTTTGTTGGTATTTCTAAATTGATGCTGAGACGATCAGCATATAAACCTGCTTGATGTACAAGTTCATCACTAGCCCCTGGAATAGTCTTTAGATGAATATAGCCGTTGAATTTATGTTCTAATCTCAGCTTTTTAGCTATGGAAACCAACCTTTCCATTGTATAGTCTGCGTTTTTAAAAATGCCTGAACTTAAAAATAAACCTTCAATATAGTTTCTACGATAAAAATTGATGGTCAGATCTACCACCTCTTGTACAGTAAAGGCAGCACGCTCTATATCATTGCTTTTTCTTGATACACAGTAAGCGCAATCATAAATGCAGTGGTTAGTCAATAAGATTTTTAATAAGGAGACACATCGTCCATCTTCTGTATAAGAATGACAAATCCCTCCTTGATTAGCATTGCCCAGACCTTTATTTTTATTAGCCCTATTGCTACCACTAGAACTGCAGCTTACGTCATATTTGGCTGCGTCTGCTAAAATATTAAGTTTTTGAAATATACGATCTGACATAAGTCTATTTATTTTAGTAAATGTACTAACATTTTTAGAATTAATATATATTTACTTTAATTTAGTGATATATAGTCAAGTATGAATTTGTTTTTTCTATATCATTTTTTTTAAAAAGAGATCAATTTTGCAGCTGAAAAATGTTAAACATGGTAGAATTTGATATTTATGAATGATCTGAAAAATAGTCAAATGATCTATATTGTGCACTAATTTTTATTAAAAGTGTCTTACTTAAGGATAGCTTATATTATTTCTTTTCTTTAATTGAATATCATTTGATAAAAAATTGTACAAAGCATTAGATTTTATAGGATGTTTAGGTTTGTTTTTTCTTCTTTATAGTTATTGGATAGGATATTTGATAGATTAGGATTTTGATGATGATGAATAGCTTAAGAGGCAGTTTATCTTTTTTTTAGTATTTTAATATATAAAAAGATTAGAATAAAGAATAGTTGTTGTTTTTACGGTTTAAAAATACCTATTTATTGTTTTTCCTATCCGGATATTGTGGTACAATTTTTCTATCGCTCACCTTGATTTTATGATAGCTATATGTTAGAAAAGCAAATTTTCCAAACCACTAACAAGAAACGTTGGTATGCGTTTACTTGGATGAGCATTTTTCTATTTATTGCTTTAGGAATAGCAGTAATATGTGTATTTTACACTATTCTAGCTATTCAGTCTCCGCCATTTCCAACCATAGATACTAATTCTAAATTGACAGAAAAAGCGATTGGAAAATTGAAAGATTCAAAAAAATTTAAGGACTTTTCTTTGACCAAAGATCAGTTATTAAAAATCAAACAGGATCGAGAATTGAAACGTCTGCACCATGTTGGCACTGATAAAAGAATTAATATGGGATTCTATGTGAGTACCTGGTCCAAGGAGGTGCGGGATCAGTCACTATCAGATCTAAAGCGGAATATTGAACACCTGGATATGATCGCTATGGAATCTTTCTTTTTTATGGTAATGGAGATACAGTAGAGGCAAAGCCTGATACTTTGGCACTTCAACTCATACATCAGTATAAAAAGAAAGCGATCGCTCAGATAACTAATTTTAATGCAGGTGATTTTGACGGTAAAGCCATCAGAAATTTATTATATTCTCCTGATAGACAAGAAACTTTTATTTCCGACCTATTATCAAAAACTAAAAGATACGGATTCTCAGGTATCAATATTGATTTTGAAAATCTCAATCTGGATCATAGTGTTGTGCTGGTGGAGTTTATGAAACATATTTATGAGCGATTTCATAAAGAAGGATTATTGGTAACACAGGATATTTCTCCTGAAAATGATGATTATGATCCCCAATCACTTGCACTATATAACGACTACATTATTTTAATGGCATATGATCAACATGAGGTGAATAGTAATGCTGGAGATATATCGCATCAGATGTGGGTAGAACAAAAGCTAGATGATATATGTGCCAAGATCGATGCTTCAAAGGTAATTTTAGCACTTGCCTGCTATGGATATGACTGGCCCGATAATAAAGTTGGAGAGAGCTTAACATATGATAAGGCAGTCATACTCGCCAATAACTACGGTAGTAAAATACATTATAATCCTGCATCGGCAAATTCGAGTTTTAAATATATTGCAAGTACAGGAATAGAACATGATGTGTATTTTACAGATGCGGCAACCTACTTTAATTTAATTAGAAAAGCTGACGATTGGGGAATTGCAGGCGTGGCATTGTGGCGTTTAGGGTCAGAGGATCAACGTATCTGGCATTTCATTTCAAGAGATTTAAGTGAAGAATCTTTGATTAAGCAACCTTTTGATTTTGCAAAGATTGAACATATCAATGTGGGCGGTATTCAGTATATCGGTGATGGTGAAATTTTAGATCTAGTAAGTACACCACAACCAGGATTGGTTTCTTTTGATTATGATAAACATAGTCACACTATTGTTAATCAAAACTATGTTAAGTTACCTGCTAATTATATTATCAAGCGCTTTGGGGAAGCAGATAAAAAAATTGTGTTAACGTTTGATGACGGACCAGACCCGACTTATACACCTCAAATTATGGATATTTTAAAGAAGGAGCGTGTACCGGGAGCCTTTTTTTTAGTGGGTCTGATGGCTGAAAAGAATATGGATATTGTACGGCAACAATATAAGGAAGGGTACGAAATAGGTAACCATACATTTTTTCATCCTGATATGTCTGCAATAGGTCCTAGTCGCGTTAGTTTTGAATTGAATGCTACGCGTAAGATTATCGAGTGTATTACAGGTCATAGCACTATTTTATTTCGTGCCCCATTTAATGCGGATGCAGAACCACAGACTATTGCCGAAATTTTGCCCATTGCTGAAAGCCGAAAGCAAAATTATATTAGTGTTGGTGAATATATAGATCCTGAGGATTGGTTGCCAGGTCGTACAGCCGATGATATTTTTAATCAGGTTGTCCAGCAAAAAGATAATGGAAATATTATTTTGTTGCATGATGCTGGTGGTAACCGTCAGGCGACAGTGGACGCTTTGCCTAGAATCATTCAGTTTTTTAAAAAAGAAGGTTATCAATTTGTCAGTATTGGTAACTTGATGGGTAAGAAACGTAATGAATTAATGCCTCCGGTGTCGAACCTGTCCAACTCCGGTTGGACAGGTTCGGGTAATTATCTGTTTTTGGCATCTTTGTTTTATGGCAATATTGTTTTAAATATTGTCTTTACCGTTGCTATTGCTCTTGCCTTATTAAGAACTGTGTTTATAGCGTGTATGGCGATCAAACAATATTATAAGAATAAAAAAGAGCAAATAACTTTACTGACAGAATCACATGAGCCAGTTAGCATTATTATACCGGCTTATAATGAAGAAGTAACGGTAATCGCGACGATCAATAGTTTGCTGAAACTTGATTATCCTAATTATGAATTAATATTTGTAGACGATGGTTCAAAAGATAAAACCTTTGAGCTTGTAACGGAAGCATTCAAATCTCATGCTAAAGTACGTTTATTCGCCAAGGTAAATGGAGGAAAGGCTTCAGCTCTTAATTATGGTATTGCTCAGGCACAGACGAAATATGTGATCTGTATAGATGCAGATACGCAGTTGAAATCTGATGCGCTCAAAAACCTAATGAAATATTTCAATGCGACTGATATTGCTGCAGTAGCAGGAAGTGTCAAGGTGGGAAATGTTCATAACATGCTGACGCATTGGCAAAATATTGAATATATTACTTCACAGAATATGGACCGACGTGCTTTTGATCTTATTAATATTATATCAGTCGTTCCAGGCGCTATTGGGGCATTCAGAAGAGATGTAATTCTTGAAGTAGGTGGATTTACGACAGATACGCTCGCTGAAGATTGTGACTTGACCATGCGGATCTTGCGCGCAGGATACATAGTGAGAAATGCCTCAGATGCGATTGCATTAACGGAAGCCCCAGAAACGGTAAAAATGCTTTTGAAGCAAAGATTTCGTTGGAGTTTTGGAGTATTGCAAAGCTTTTGGAAAAATAGGAAGACCTTATTTAATCCTAAATTTGGCTATTTTGGCTTGATCGGTATGCCCAATATTTTAATATTTCAAATCATTTTGCCTATATTTTCACCCTTAGCTGATTTATTTATGCTTTTTTCTTTATTCAGTGGTTTATTTTCTTTGAGTGAAGTGAATGGCATATCTTGGGCTGGGGTAGGAAGTTTATTTTCTCTTCATAATGGTTTTGGTCAGGTTTTTTTCTATTATATTATTTTTGTTGTTACTGATTTGTTTTTTGCTGCAATCGCTTTTAGATTAGATCATGCAAATTGGAGAAACCTTATTTATATTATCCCACAACGCTTTTTTTGGAGACAACTGATGTATATCGTGCTCTTTAAATCGCTGAGGAAAGCGATAAAAGGAGAACTAACTAGCTGGGGAACTTTAAAACGAACTGGAAATGTTAAAGAAATATGATAATTTTATTTTAGAAACAATAATCTGTTGATCTCTTGGGGCTAATTCACGAGCTTATTTCATGTTTTTGGTAAGTTGATTTAAGCTTAATATGATGTTATGGTCAATGATTCTATAATTTAATGAATGGAAATTAATCAAATTTATATAGAGCAAGTGATTGCCTCGCGGACATGGAGAATTCGTCAACAGGCATTATATCCTAAGGGTTCACTAAAAGATGTGATGGTTGATGAAGATTTTGATGGAACACACTTTGCTGCTAGCGTAGAAGGGGAGTTGGTTGGTGTTATTTCTGTTTTTGAGGTTGATAAAGAGACTTATCAATTTAGGAAATTTGCCGTAATACCTAAATTTCAAGGATATGGTATAGGCACTGCATTGCTACAGTCTGTTTTTGACTTTTGTGTGCTATGGAAAGGTAGTACACTTTATTGTGATGCGCGAGTAGAAGCAGTTTCATTTTATAAAAAATTTGGTATGGAAGAGAAAGGGCAACCTTTTTTTAAGGGAACGCTTGCATATGTCCGCATGCAAATTTGTTTAGCCGCCGATCTAGCATGATACTATTTGATATGAGCTAGTATCGATATCAAAATAGGTTTATCTATGGGAGTATGATGCCGTCATGTGTCAAACAATGTATAGACCTAATTCCACGTTTTTAAATTTTCCGAATAGAATTCCCATTCTGGTGTTCGTATAACTTCACCAGATAGGGCATACCAAGGACTTATAGATTTGTTAATGGGATTATTGATGATTTGTAATTCTTGCGCAGGCATGTAACTTTGTGCCATTAATACTAATTTTTGACCTGTTTTGGGATTTACTACCAGATCTACAACCACGATAGCATGGCCGATAGGATTTCCTTTCTGAACAAAAGTATCTCCTATTCGCACGTCATCCATCGATTTAACTGTCGACAATTCATCATGAAGAGATGCAGTGTTAGCATAGGCGAAAATATATTCTAAGTACTTCCAGTATGTTGAATAGGAATAGTCCCCATTTGCAAATTTATTATAATACCTCGGCTTGCCATCGGACAGGAAATTGAAATGAATATCATTATATTTCTTATTTTGATATAAATAATCAGCTCGCAGTCTCATAACAGCATCTGCACATTGATGTAGGTCTCTTTTTCCTATAGGCAGATCAATCACACTTGCATAAATATCTCTTCTATCTTTAGTCCTTCCATTATAATAGGTCACGAGTTTATCTATAGATTTGACGGGGAGCTGCTGTAAGAAATAACCAAATTCATTTTTTTTATAATTTATCCTTTCGTAGCCAACCGGAGGATTGAATCTATCTTTAATGATTTTTCCCTCGGCATCTACCAATTGCTGATTATAGCCATCAACCATATGCAATTGTTCGGACTTATCTTTCAATTTATTTTGATTGGAAGATGCAGTACAGTAGGTCAGCATGAAACAAATAGAAATAATACACAATATATTCATTACCCTTGATGCTAAAATAAAACATTATAACCTAGTGAAAAACGGGCAAATGGATAACTTTTATCTACATCAGGATAGTCTTTGAAGTTCCCTTCTAATCTAAAATAGCCAGAATTCATGTTTAATGAAAAGTTTTTCAGCAAACGAAGACTTCCACTGATGGAAGCTGTATGTAAAAAATAGTGGGATTCGTTGCCGCTCAGGGTGACGAAATAGCCTCCATGGTACTGTGCTCCAAACTTAAATCTATTCAGCACACTGATTTCCCCCGAACCGCGGACATCGATACCTGGTCCATAATTGTAATTTCGGCTTTCTCCAAAAAGGAGGTAGGGATCTGGTACTGCAGCTAATATCACCGGTCCACCTCCTAAGGTTGTTGTTAAACGATTCTTACCACCCAAACTAAAGGTCGATATGACATTATAGTTCATACTCTGTGCTCCATAGAAAAAAGCTTCATTATGGTAAAAATCATAATTTGCAGACAAAACTCCTAGATGCCTTCCTGGTAGATTTTTTAGTACCCGTTTTCCGTAAAGTGAGGCATATACATTGACGGTGTTGACAAATGAACTATCGTCACCGCCGACTTCCAGATTAACATAAAAATCATCAAAAGGTTTCTTGTTTTCAATATCATCATTGGAATAAATCAAGCTTAACCGGACAAAATAATCTGTTTTTCCTTTCGTGATAATATCCAGATCTTTTGTGTCAAAGCGTCGGAAACCAAAATCGACTTCAGCTCTAACTTTTGAAGAATCGATCACAGAACCTTTTACGACTCTTCCCCAACGTCCGTCCAATAGGCGATTTAAACCATTAACAGGATTAATAAAAAAAGCTAATACTTCTTTTCCTTGTCGTTCTGCTAATGAGCTTGTCGGTCTAGATAGTACATTTTGTGAAATACGGTGGGTGATTTCACCTAATATAATACCGCCATAGGTGGTGTTAACTAAATCGTTGATCGAAGGAGCTTGTGTTTCACCAGCGGTTTCCCAAATAAAGCTTCCCGCTAAAGTGGCGGCAGAGGACTGTAGGAAACTATAATTATTTGATCTGAACGCATTAAAATACAATTGCCCATGGTAGGGATGTGCAATTTGGTTTGTCGCAAAGGCATTATCATCCCATTCCCATGCGTTTGGTTTTAGATGTTTAAACCAATTATTTAACGTGATATGCGAGTATGGATCTTTTCTGATGAAATAATTGAATGAAGCCGGTAATGCCTGAAACATAAACCATTCGGTTGCTGCCCTAGCAAAATGTTTACGCGGATTATGATTGATGGTGTCTTGATAATTAGGAAGTTGGTAGTTTCCATGAGTAACTGTAGAAGAAGTTATGATACTTTTACTGTTTTTATTTGTATCAGATGGAATTTTATCCTGTAATGGCTCGAAATTATTAACCGTATCTACATATTCCTGAACATACTCCTGGGCATGTATAGTTTGCGTTGAAAGCAGGAACTGTACAATTAGCATTGTTACATATAAGGATAGAAATCTAATTTTCGTCATTTTAAACATGTCATATATCAGGCTTAAATTCATAAACAAGTAATAAACTTAAATAGTTTTAAATTTAAAGCCTAAAAATATTATTGAAATACAATTAATTTGACCAAAATTTGATTAAAAATTAGTAGATTCTTTAATTTCAAGTCTATCAGCTTCGGTAATATTCCTAATAATTTTGCACGGATTACCAGCAGCAATGACATTGGCAGGAATATCTTTGGTCACAACTGATCCTGAACCAATAATGCTGTTTTCTCCAATGTTTACACCCGGATTGACGATAACATGCCCACCTAACCAAACATTGTCAGCTATCGTGATAGATTTTGAACATTGCCAACCTTTTGCACGGTCCTCTGGATGAATCGCGTGTGTTGAAGTAAATAACGATACATGCGGTCCAAATAAAACATTTTTACCGATGGTAATAGGAGCTGAGTCAAGTAAAGTGCAGTTATAATTAGCGAAAAAATTATCATCTATTGAAATATTGAATCCATAGTCGCAATAAAATGGAGCTTCGATAAAGAAACGATTGGATTTTGTTTTTAATAGATTTTTAATGAGGAGTTGTCTTTCCTTAAAAGATTTTGGCTCGGTATCATTAAATTTTTTAATCTGTATTTTTGCATGGAGTCTTTTTTCGAAAAGTTCTTTTCCAGATTCGCGATAGCATTGATTCCTTAGATTCTTATTATCCATGGGTCGAAATTACTTCAAAAAAACTAACTTTGTTATTGAAATAGAAAAAATTATGACAAATAATAATTTAGAAGCTCTAACTCCTCAGGAGTTGTGGGCAAATTTTTCTGCATTGAATGCAGTTCCTCGTGCTTCTAAGAAAGAAGAACGTGTTATCGCATTTATGATAGATTTTGGTAAAAAATTGGGATTAGAAGTTACTGAGGATCATGTTGGAAATGTTTTGATGAGAAAAGCTGCGACTCCAGGAATGGAAGATCGTAAAACAGTAGTTCTGCAATCTCATTTAGATATGGTACATCAGAAAAACAATGATACTATTTTTGACTTTGATACCCAAGGAATCGATATGTTTGTTGATGGAGATTGGGTTAGAGCTAATGGGACCACCTTAGGTGCGGATAATGGAATTGGTGTAGCCACGATTATGACAATATTAGCATCCAAAGATTTGTCACATCCTGCTATCGAAGCTTTATTTACAATTGATGAAGAAACGGGTATGACTGGTGCAATGGGGTTGCAGGGAGGAGTTTTAACAGGAGAAATTTTATTAAATCTGGACACCGAAGAAGATGATGAAATTGATATTGGTTGTGCAGGAGGAATTGATGTAACGGCATCTAAATCTTACCTTGAAGAAGCAAGCCCTTCTGGAGCAGTGGCTTTTGAAATCGCTGTCAAAGGACTTAATGGTGGCCATTCTGGGATTGAGATTCACAAAGGGTTGGGTAATGCAAATAAAATTATGAACCGTTTGTTGTATAAATCCTATGAAGAATTTGGTTTACAGATTGCAACTTTAAATGGCGGAAGCTTACGTAACGCAATCCCTCGTGAATCGGTTGCCAAAGTGATTGTTTCTTCAGAACATGAAGATCATTTTGCATCAGATCTAGCGCCTTTAATAGCTGATATTCAAGCTGAGTTTAAAACGGTAGATGCTGGTTTGACAATCACTGTTGAAAAACTAACACAAGTTCCCGCTCAGGTGATTTCAGCTCATGATCAAGAACAACTGATCAATGCTGTTTACGCTGCCCAAAATGGCGTATATCGGATCAGCGCTGATTTCGACGATTTAGTGGAAACTTCTAATAATATTGCCAAGGTAAGTGTTGCCGACGGTAAAATCAGTGTAAAATGCTTAACAAGATCATCTGTTGAAAGTTCTAAAATAGATTTGGCGCAATCTTTAGAAGCAACTTTCTCTTTAGCAGGATTTGACGTCGAATTTTCTGGTTCATATCCAGGTTGGACTCCCAATGCAAATTCTGAAATCTTAGAAGTATTAAAGCGTATTTATATAGAACAGCATCAGGAGGAACCAAAAGTGGTGGCTTGTCATGCTGGATTGGAGTGTGGAATATTAGGTAAAAATTATCCAGACATGGATATGATATCTTTTGGACCAACTATTTTAGGGGCTCATTCTCCAGCAGAAAGAGTATCTATTTCTTCTGTTCAAAAATACTGGGAATTTGTAAAACAAATCTTGAAGGAAATTCCAAAGAAGTAATATATTAGTTCTTATGAAAAGGCTTAAATTAATTTTTAAGCCTTTTTTATTTTTGTCTATTGTTATTTTGACAAAGATTTTTTAAATTTACTTTTAGAGTTGTAGATATAACCATATATGTTTACTCATTCCTTAGATAGATAGTACTACCCTATATTTCCTTCTGTCTTCATCGAATTTCTATTCATTCCATTTGTTTTTATATTTATTCAAAAAAGACAAAATTTTATTCTGGATAAAATTGCTATTGATTCATATATGATTGGAATTTATGTTCAAATCCATAATAACTAGAATGATCTAGTATTTATTTTTTAGCTTATCTGCGTTTTTTGTGTGTTTTTGTTAAAATTTGACGCAACAAAAAGCATGTTTTAACACATGCAATTGATGTTAAAATTAGTTAAATAGGTGTGGGAATTTTACTTTTGCACCATCAAAACTATATCAAACACATCTTACATGAAAAAGTCTCTACTTTTTTTTGCTCTTGCTGTTGCAAGTTATGGCACAATCCATGCACAAACAACAACAAGTAGTGTTACAGGGGTTGTCAAACAATCTACTGGACAAACAACGACAGGTGCAACCATTAAAGTTACACACCAGTCAAGCGGAGCCACCTTCAGCGGATCGGCAGATTCTAACGGACAATTTAACATCGTAAATCTTCAAGAGGGGGGACCTTACAAAATTGAGGTTACCTACATTGGTGAAAAAACCCTTGTTTACGAAAATGTGTTCTTGAAAGCCGGTGAAGCACTACATTTAGACCCTGTTTTTGCAGAATCATCTTCAACAAATTTGGGTGAAGTTGTTGTGGTAGGTCGTGGTTTGATTGACATTGCTGAAGATCGTAAAACGCCGATTGCTGTTTCAACTATTTCTCAACAAGAAATTGAAGAGAAAGTAGGTGCACAAGATATCACAGCGACTTTGGCCAATACTCCATCTGTTTATGTGACAAGTCAAGCGCGTGGTTTTGGAGAGTCTTCGATGACTACTCGCGGATTCGATCAATCTAATACTGCCTTCTTATTAAATGGCCAACCGATCAATGGTATGGACAATGGTCGTGTTTTTTGGTCTAACTGGAGTGGTTTGACAGATATTGCTTCTCTTGTTCAAATTCAACGTGGTTTAGGGTCCTCAAAATTAGCGATTTCTTCTGTTGGTGGTACAACAAACTTTGTTACTAAGTCGACAGATATGAAACAAAGTGGTTTTATTAAGACAACGATCGGTAATGATATGTTTGTGAAATCAACCATAGCCTATAACACAGGTTTAATGAAAAGTGGATTCGCTGTCTCAGCAATGGTTACAGGATGGCAAGGGAATGGGTACATGAAAGGTACTGAAGGTGCCGGTCAAAACTATTTTTTATCTGTTGGTTATAAGGTAAACGAGAAGCACAACTTAAATCTAATGGTGACAGGTGCTCCTCAGTGGCACAATCAAGGTTATACTTCTGAATTATCTAACTTCTTGAAAGAAGGAAGAAAATATAATGATAATATAAAAATGATCAACGGGGTAGAGACTAACCCACGTAAAAACTATTATCATAAACCAGTTGCTAATTTAAACTGGGATTGGACAATTGATGATAAATCATCATTGTCAACGGTTGTATATGCTTCTATGGCTCGTGGTGGCGGTCAGTCACTACGTAATGATGCTACTAAAGAAAAAGTTCCTTATTTAGCTGCTGATGTTAATAATCACCAATGGTATGGTGTAGTTTCTAACTACAACCGTAAATTAAACGATAATTTAAACTTTAATATTGGATTTGATTTACGAGACTACAAAGGAGAGCACTATAGACAAGTTACAGATTTATTAGGAGCTCCAAGTATATCACATAAAGACAATGTAAATTTACCTGGATTGACCGTTACTTCAAATCAATACTCCACAAATCCTTGGAAGACATGGTCTGATAAACCGACTGATGCTAAAGATCGTTTAGCTTGGGATTACGAACAAATTATTCGTTACGCGGGTTTGTTTGGCCAGATCGAATATGCGAAGGATGGTTTCACAGCATTTGCGCAAGGATCGGTATCGCAACAGCACAATAGTCGTAATGATGTATTTTTATACAAAATCGGTGAAGGTAAATCAGAATCTGTTAACAATTTTGGATATAATGCTAAAGGAGGATTAAGTTATACATTAGGTGGTCATACGTTATTTGGTAATGCGGGATATTATTCACGTCAGCCTTACCAAAATAATATCTTCATGAACTACAAAAATGATGTTAATCCATATGCTGTTAATGAAAAAATCTTAGGATTAGAATTAGGTTATAAATATAATTCGAGATACTTTGATGTAAGTGTAAATGCGTACCGCACAACTTGGGCTGACCGTACAACTGGTAGTTCTTTTACTGCTACTCAAAAAGAAGTGGATAAATATGGAGCTGACTTAGTTCAAGTTGGTAGTCTTATTTACAATACAAACTATGGTGTAAAACAGGACCATCAAGGTGTAGAATTGGAATTATTGACACGTCCTTTTTCTTTCTTACAATTGAAGGGTTTCGGTTCAGTAGGTAAGTGGGTATATGATGGTGAATCCAACACTATCGTACGTAACGAGGATCGCGTCGTATTAGAAAATAAAGTAAGGGATTTAACAGGTGTTAAAGTGGGTGATGCAGCACAAACATCATTCGGAGCTGGTGCTAAAGTATTCATCATAAAAGGTCTTTCTGTAGATGCCGATTACAGAAGATACGAAAGATTATACGGTGCATTACCGAGCAATACACCTACAATGAAATTACCAGATTACGATTTGTTAGATGCGGGTGTATCTTATAGAATTGCTGTGAGTGAAAAAAATGCGATCAGTTTCCGTGTTAATATGAACAATGTTCTGGACAAATTGTATATTTCTGAAGCTACTTCAAATGTTGAGTCTAAAGCAGGTGCCACATACTGGAAAGGCATTGATACTTCAAACTACGTGTTGATGGGATGGGGACGTACATGGAATGCTTCTGTGAAATTCACGTTCTAAGCGAATACAAAACATAATTTTACTTCTTAAAAGCCGTTGCAAATTATCGCAACGGCTTTTTTTATATCGACCAATCTAGATCTTAATAAAATATATGATGTTCTATTTTTATTTGATGCTGTATAATTTTTGTTAGTGCTTTATGAGAATGATGGCACAATGAGGTACAGGTGGATATTTAATTTTAGGTAGATTATTATAGTTATCATATCCATACCGCTTTCTATGTTTACGATTTTTTGATCATATCTTGCTTTTATTAGTATAAAAAAAAAGGCTGAACATAGTTGTTTAGCCTTCTTGTATCTTTTTAATTTTATCTATCTTGACATGGACTGTATCACACTAACATGTGATTTAAAAGCCGAATTTAATGTTTTATATTCCAGGTATTTAACATTAAATTCCTGACATGTTTCTCTGACCAATTTATTAATGGCAGGATAGTGTATGTGACTTATCTTTGGGAATAAATGATGCTCCACCTGATAATTTAAACCACCTAATATCCAGGTTAAAAACTTGTTTTTTGTAGCAAAATTTGCTGTAGAGCTCAACTGATGGATCATCCATTCATTTTCCATTTTAGTTGCATCTGTTGTTTGTTCTAAAGCAACAAATTCTGTTTCAGTTACTACGTGAGCGAGTTGAAATACAGTGGCCAAACATATACCACATGCAATGCCGGATATTAATAATCCCACTAAAGTAGGCACCCAACCAACAACTAAAACAGGGATAACAATAAAAATACTCAGGTGAACAATTTTACTTACCCAAAATATTACTTTTTCACGTAAAGGGAACTCAAATGATTTTTTTCTACTGCCCATAGCTTCAAGAAAATATTTTTCATAATCTTGGTAGAAGATCCAAGCTAAATAAGATATGCTATATAAAAGCATAAAATAATACTTTTGATAGGAGTGATGCTTCTTTAACTCTTGGTCTTTGTGCACGCGCATAAATTTAATATCAATATCATGGTCTTCACCTTCAATATTGGTATAAGTATGATGTGCTATATTATGCTTTAGTTTCCAAAAATATATATTGCCACCCATTAAATTAAGGCTGTAAGACAAAGCGCTGTTTAGCCTTTTACTGTTAGAAAAAGTATCATGACCAGCATCATGCATCACGTTGAAGCCAATGGCTGCAAAGTTAATGCCGAGTAGTATTAAAACAACAACACTGATTAACCAATGTGGTTGAATGACAACTAATGTGATATAGAAAGATATAGCGGTTAAAAACAGGATAATTGCTTTTGTTAATACTCTTTTTTCTCCTGTTTTTTGAATTTTATTAGTTTTGAAATAGTCGTTAATTCTTTCCTTTAAAGATTTGGAAAATAATGTGTTAACATTATTAAATTTAATTGTTGTTTTCATTGAGATCGTTTAACTCTGGTTAAAAATAAGTGTAAAACTAAATTTGCATACAGAGCTTAAATTGATTAATTTATTATTTGTATAAAGGTAATAAATATTTTTTTCAATGATGTTAATTTAAGTTAAAGGTTTTAAAAAGTAATTTGGTCTTCTTATATAATTATTTATTGAGATTCAAGTTTTTGATTCTACATTTTGGATAGGATACTAGAATATAAATATTTTAGGAGGCAAAAAAAAGGGATTGCAAATTGATGCAATCCCTTTTATATTATCAAGCTATAAGTTAGTTTAAAGCATTGATTTTAGCTGTAATTTCTGAAGTTTTTGCTTCATCTTGCATAAAAACGTAATAGTTTTTAAGATTTGTTAAAGCATCAACATTTTTAGGTTGCAACTCCACTGCTTTTGTTAAATACACTAAAGCAGGTTTTATTTCTTCTTTAATCTTCGCAACACCTTCATTGTATTTTGCTTGACTTAACGATCTATCATTATTCAAAATATTCAATTTTTCGCGAACACCATTCATCATTGTAATTGCGATATTAGTATTTGCTTCAAAATAATCAGGGTCAACAGCTAATGCTTTTTTATAAGCTTCAATAGCAGCTGCATCATTTTTATTTGCAGAATTAGCAATACCTAAATAATAATTTAAACTTTTGTTATTTGGATCTTTTGCTAATTGTGCCGTGATACCAGCTAAAATTTCTTTTTCACGTCCAGTAATCAAGTTGAACTCGATATTTTGAACTGCAGCAGCATTATCTTCAGGATATAATTCTACCGCTTTAGCAGCATACTCTAATGCTGAAGAGGTATCTTTTGCTGATAAATATAATTTTGGAAGATCTACCACTACCTGTTTGTGAGAAGAAAATTCTTTCACAGGAATCAATTGTTTATATTTTGCAATTGCTTTACCGTAATCATTAACCTGTAATGCCGAAATACCGCCATAGTAAATTAATGTTGTATCCCCAGGTAAGTATGTCAATGCTTTTTCAAAAGAGTCGTAAGCTTCTTTATATTTTTGACCTTGATATTCTTCAGCACCGATATTAAAATTATATTGACCTAATACTTGTTCCGACACTCGGATATTATCTTTATTTGCACCATCAGTATCCAAAGATTTTGCTTTAGCAATTCCATCTTCTGCTTTTTTTGCAGCTTCAGTAGATTTATCCAAATTAGCTAAATTAGCATATACCAAAGAATAGATCGTCCAAGCCTCTGCATTATCTTTTGTCTTGTCATGAACAACAGCAAGATCAATAGCTTCTTGTGCAGTTTTTAAATTCGGTAAAGCTAATTGCGGAGTACCTGCGCCTTTCAGTTCTTCAAATTTGGCTATACCAGTTTTTGCTTTATTAACATTATTTTTTTGTGCATAAACAGATGTTCCTGCCGATGCAATAGCTGCCAATAATAATAATGATTTAATGTTCATCTCTAATTAACTGTTAATTGATTTAATAATATATTCACACGATCTAATTGTACAAAATCTTCTATCGCATTGTAGTAAGTCGATAGGGCTTTAAGCGCATTAACATCATATGGTTTAATTTCATTTGCTTTGAGCAGATATGCTTGTGCATATTGTTTGTCTTCGTCTGTTTTAGACTTTAGAAAATCTTTCAAATAAATAAGTCCTAAAGCTAAATTTGATGGATAATTATTAGCATCTAAACGCAAAACCTTATTGTAATATTGTTTTGCATTTCGAATATCTTTAGCGTCTTCATATGCATAACCCGCTAAATAATTTAACTCCACATTTTCAGGCTCCAATTTTATAGCTTCATCAATGATCGGCAAGACAGCGTCATAAGATTCATTTTTAGCATAAATATCGATTAGCTTAAAAAGAATCTCTTTATTTTGAGGAAATTGCTGACGACCAGCTGTCAATGTATTAAGCTCATCTTGCTTGGTGCCAATTTTCTCATATACCGCCGCCAGTTCCAGATAATATTGCGCTTTTCGAGAATCCTGTTTGATTAATTCATTGTAGTATTTAATGGCATCAGGATATCTTTTGCTGCTTACCGCTAATGTTGCTAAATTAAATTTTAAGTCAGCATTTTTAAAACCAAGAGAATCTACTTTAAGAAATCCTTTGTAAGCTTCGTCAAACTTGTTATTTTTCAAATCAATATTTGATTTGTAAATTAAAGCCGTTGCTAAATTTTGTTTGATATAGTCAACTTCAGTGGGAAAATTTTTATAAGCCTTTTTACTATTGATCAGTTTTAATGTATTTAAACTTTCATCAATAGGGTCGAGGGTATATTTTTGTTTTCTTGTTGAATCTGCCACAGCAAAGGAACTATAAACTAATCCTCTTAAAATATTATTGCGAACTGAAGATGAATCTTTTCGAGTTTTAAATGCAGCATCACTAAATTTTCGTGCATTTTCGAGATTTTTTATATCTCCAGTTTGCGTATAAAGTGCAAAACTGTTGCTGCCCTCCTTGATATTGGATTGGGCAACAACAGTTAAACTTGAAGCTGACAGTATTAATGATGTCAATAATGCTCTCATTCTATTTTATTCTTCGTTAGATTCAGATTTCTCGTCTTGATCGGTTTCTGTTATTTCCGTAGAAGTCTCACCATCTTCTGTTGTTGGTATTTCACCATCTTCAGTTGCGATAATTTCTTCTTCTTCTTCTTCTCGATCTACTTTAGTAATAGAGGCAATTTCATCATCACCTTTAAGATTGATCAAACGTACACCTTGTGTAGCACGTCCCATTACTCTTAATTGTTCTACTGAAATACGAATAACAATTCCTGATTTATTGATGATCATCAAATCTTCAGTATCGTTAACACCTTTTACTGCGACTAAACTACCTGTTTTTTCTGTAACGCTAATCGTTTTTACACCTTTACCACCACGGTTTGTAACGCGGTAATCTTCAATGTCTGTACGTTTTCCATAGCCTTTTTCCGAAACAACAAGTACTGTAGTCTCTGGATCATCTACACTAATCATACCAATTACTTCATCAGTTTCACTACCTAAAGTGATACCGCGAACACCAGTAGCTGTTCTTCCCATAGGTCTAACCGTAGACTCGTTAAAGCGAATAGCGCGTCCAGAGCGTAATGCCATTACAATTTCGCTAGTTCCACTAGTTAAACATGCTTCTAATAATTGATCTCCTTCGTTGATGTTAATAGCATTAATACCATTAGCACGAGGGCGAGAGTAAGCTTCTAAAGATGTTTTCTTAATTGTACCTTTCTTAGTACACATAATGATGAAATTATTCTCCAGATATTCTTGGTCTTTTAAGTTCTTCACTAAAATGTAGGCCTTAATTTTTTCGTCTTTTGGAATATTAATAATATTCTGTAAAGCACGACCTCTAGAAGTTCTGCTTCCTTCCGGTACCTCAAATGCACGAAGCCAGAAACAACGTCCAGATTCTGTAAATAGCAACATGTAATTATGTGCCGAAGCTGTAATGATGTGTTCCGTAAAGTCTTCTTCACGTGTAGTGGAACCAATAGATCCACGTCCACCACGACCTTGACGTTTATATTCAGTAAGTGGAGTACGTTTTACATAACTATTGTGAGAGATTGTAATCACGATTTCTTCATCGTCAATAAAATCTTCCATACGCATATCTTCAGCGGAGTGTACGATAACCGATCTACGTTCGTCACCATATTTCTCTCTGATTTCGATCAATTCATCCTTAATGATTTGCATACGAAGACTTTCGTCTGCTAGGACAGATTTTAAGTATTCGATTGTTTTCATTAATTCAGCATATTCTTCTTTAATTTTGTCATGTTCTAGTCCAGTTAGACGACGAAGCGTCATATCTAGAATAGCACGAGCTTGGAGATCCGATAAACCAAATTTCTCCATTAAACCTACGCGGGCATCTTCAGGAGTTGCCGAAGCACGAATAAGTTTAATGACCTCGTCTAAATGGTCTAGAGCAATTAAATACCCTTCTAATATATGTGCTCTTTTTTCTGCTTCAGATAATTCAAATCGAGTACGACGTGTAATTACATCATGACGGTGATCTACAAATACCTGAATCATATCTTTCAAATTCATCAACACTGGTCTTCCTTTGACAAGTGCAATGTTATTTACTGAAAATGATGTCTGTAAAGCTGTATACTTAAATAGATTATTGAGTACGACGTTTGCATTAGCATCACGTTTGATATCATATACAACACGTAAACCCGTACGATCCGATTCGTCCCGAATGGCTGAAATACCTTCTAATTTTTTCTCATTAACCAATTCAGCGGTACGTTCAATCATATTCGCTTTATTGATTTGATAAGGAATCTCTGTTACAACGATTGATTCTCTACCTGATTTTGATACTTCAATTTCGGTTTTTGCACGCATGACCACACGACCACGGCCTGTATTTTCAGCATCTTGCACTCCCGAATAACCATATATCAAACCACCAGTAGGGAAATCTGGACCTTTGATATATTGCATCAATTCTGGAATGTCAATATCGCGGTTATTAATATAGGCAACTGTACCATTGATCACTTCTGTCAAGTTGTGCGGCGCCATATTTGTCGCCATACCCACTGCGATACCCGATGCTCCGTTTACTAATAAATTAGGAATACGGGTAGGTAATACTGTTGGCTCTTGTAAAGAGTCATCAAAGTTCAATTGATAGTCAACTGTATCTTTATTAATGTCCGATAAAATCTCTTCAGCAATTTTTTTCAATCTTGCTTCTGTATAACGCATCGCTGCCGGTGGATCTCCATCGACTGAACCGTAGTTACCCTGCCCGTCCACTAAAGGATAGCGCATGTTCCAATCTTGTGCTAGACGCACCATTGCATCGTATACGGAAGTATCCCCATGTGGATGGTACTTTCCTAAAACGTCACCAACGATACGTGCCGACTTTTTGTAAGGTTTACTACTTGTAACACCTAAATCCAACATGCCATAAAGAACACGACGGTGTACAGGCTTCATGCCATCTCTAGCATCTGGTAATGCACGAGAAACAATAACTGTCATTGAATAATCAATGTAAGCAGTTTTCATTTGATCCTCTATACTTACCGAAATAATTCGATCGTTTGCAGGCACTAAATTATTATCATTTTCTGTTTCTTCTGCCATATTAATTTGGTTTCGATAAAACTATTAAACAATACCGTCTACACGGATTGCTACGCATGCGAAGTTACAAAAAAATAACCTCAAAAGCGAATGTTTTGAGGTTCAAGATAGTGAAAAAAATAGTCTATTTTTTTATTGATTTTAAAATCAAAATCTAATCACAGTTGCTCTTTATCTTAATTTTTTAAAACGTAGTCGAAGTGAATTGCCAATCACAATAACATCTGAAAATGCCATAGAGAATGCCGCCAGCATAGGACCTAAAAATCCCATCGCTGCAAGTGGTATCGCCACGATGTTATAAGCAAAAGCCCAAAATAGATTTTCCTTGATTGTTTGTAAGGTATGTCGACCAATAAGTAATAGATTTTCAATGGATTTTAAATCGGAGTTTAATAAGATAATTTTTGCCGATTGAATCGCAATGTGACTCGCGTCGCCCAAAGAGATTCCAACATGTGCTGTTGTTAGGGCAGGGGCATCATTGATTCCATCTCCAACCATGGCGGTGATACCTGTTTTTTTTAATTGATTGATGATATTTAATTTTTCTTCTGGATTGCGGTCTGAATAAACTTCTGCTATTCCTAATTTTTGGGCCACCTGATCGCATTTTGTTTTGCGATCGCCACTTAGTATGACGGGAGTAATGTTTTTAGCTTTAATCGCCTGAATCAATTCTTTTGCGTAAGGTTTTATTTGATCTTCAATAACCAGTCCCGCAACAACAACATCATTGATCGATAATATCAAGTCATAACGGTTTGAATAATCAACTTTTCCTAATCGTGCATTGATCAGTTTATATGCATTGTTGTTGGTATCTGTTGCATAGATGCCTTCGCTCTTAATTTCCTTGACATGCTGAAAGATGATGCGGTATGCTTTCACCTCAGTCATGTGTTGTCGGATAGAGGTTGCAATAGGATGATTCGAATAACTTTCTAATTGAGCGATAATAGATTCAACTTGCTTTTGTTCGATACCAAAGGTTTGGATTGCTTTAATATTAAAATCGCCCGTTGTCAAAGTACCTGTTTTATCAAATACCATATACTTCAGTTCGGACATTTCTTCGATCGTATCGCCTCCTTTGATTAATATTCCCATTTTTGCGGCTCTTCCTAAGCCGACCATGATTGCCGTTGGTGTTGCTAACCCCATAGCACAAGGACAGGAGACGACAAGTACAGCAATGGCATTCATTAACGATTGCTGTAATGAAATTTCAGCAATAAAATACGTGATGAAAAATGTGAACACCGCTATGACAACCACTAAGGGTACAAAATATGAGGCAACTTTATCACCCAGCTTTTGAATAGGAGGTTTTTTTGATTGTGCATCTTTAATCAAGGAGATGATCTGTGAGAGTACCGTTTTTCGACCAACTTTAGTTGCAGTTATCTTAAAGTTTCCATCTGTTAAGGTTGTTCCTCCAATAACGCTATCATATTTCTTTTTAAATACAGGAAGACTTTCTCCCGTAATCATGGCTTCATTTACAAACCCATCTCCAGATAAAATATCACCATCTACAGGGATGAGATCCCCTGATCTAATGAGTAAAACATCTCCTTGTTTGACATCTTTCGTATGTATTATTTCTTCATGTTCACCTGAAATTCTGGTCGTATTCACATTTTGAATTTTGATGAGATCTCCAATTGCTGAAGTTGTTTTTTTGACAGACTTCTTTTCTAGCAAGTTTCCTAAAAGAACTAAAGTAATAATCGTAGCACATGTTTCATAAAACATATAATCAGGGCCCAGCTGCTGGATGGTACCGATGAGACTGTAGGTGAATGCTGCCGACGAACCTATAAATATAAGCACATCCATATTGGGCATTCCATTCCTTAAGGAGAAGAATGCACTTTTACCAAAATGAAAGAAACCAAGTAAGAATACAGGAATACAAAGCCCAAGTTGTACATAAGGATCATGCAACAAGGGATGATGTATAAACATATGGGCAAATAATGGAATCGTAAAAATCAGACTAAACCAAAATTTAGTTTCTATTTTTTTGTAAAAATGCTCTTTAGGTGCTTCATCGGTTATGACATGGAAGCCTAAGTTTTCTATTCCCTTGGTTATTTCTCTAAGATTTTCTTGTGCAATACCGGAAAACTTCACTTCATCTGAAGCAAAATCCACAAATATATCTTTAGCGTCCTTTTTCTCTAAATATTGATGTATAGCTGTTGCACAATTGGTGCAATGCATACCTGTTACAGTAAGCTCTACAGTTGTTGTTTCTTCGTTCATACTTTTTCGACCGCTGGTCTACTGCAAATATACTTAATTTTAGGTGTATCATTTTTCTATATTGATTGAAAAATGATTAGTTTAGTTCCTTAAGAAAATCAGATTTAAATGGTTAAAAATAAATTGTCCCTATCATTCGTCATTCGTTGTATTCTTTGGTTAGCCTTAAGCTACTCATTTGTTGGTTTAGCCTCATTTTACGAGCAAAATCGTATTATACTACATTTTGCTTATGCTTTAAACACATTTTTGACAGCCAATCTTCTCATTTCAATTGGACGATTTTTAATTGTTTCGCTGTATAATCGTAAACATGCAAATCACGATGTCAGGGGTAATTTTGTTTTAGGTATCTCACGCGTTGCGCGTGTGCTAAATGCTGTTATGATTGTGGTTACTGTGATGATTGCATTGGGTATTGATCCGAAGGAATTTATAACCAGTATGACCATTGTCGCGATGGCGATAGCCGTTATCTTTAGGGAATACATAACCAATATGATTAGTGGATTATTGGTCATGTTCTCTGACCAATTTTCTATTGGAGATCATATTAAAATCAGCAATTATCAAGGTAAGATCGTTGATATTACCCTAGCCAATATTGTTGTTAGGGATGAAGATGATGATGTGGTGTTAATTCCTAATAATCTGATATTTACTTCCACTATGGTGAATAAGTCATCTCAAAAGTCCAATAAGCTCATTGTGAAATTTGAGCTTCCTTTAGAAAAACCTCTTGAGATTACTTCTTTTGAAAACCATTTAAAGCCGTTGCTTAAAGTAAATAGCAACATTATTTGGAATGATTTATTTAAAATAAAAGTCGCTGAAGTGGGTAAGGATTTTGTTAAATATAAAATTGAACTGACGACCATATCCAGTAGCAATAAGTTACATCACCAGATTCAAAATGAAATCTTAAATGAAATGTTATTATTTCGATCTAGAGAAAACTAGATTTTGCGAACTTTTACATTTTTAACGAAATGATGACTACCTTTTTCTAAGATCAGATCTGCTCGATATCGAGTAGGCAATATATTGTGTATTAGATTTGGTTTGTTGATCTCATTCCAGATTTGATGCGCCATCTGAATACTCTCTTCTGCATTCATATCGGCATAGCGATGAAAAAAAGATGCTGGATTTTGGAAAGCTGTACGTCGTAAAGACTCAAATCTATTGGTATACCACTCTAATAGATTTTTTTCACTGGCATGAACATAAATGGAATAATCAAAGAAATCAGAAACGAAAACACTGTGTCCTTTTCTTGGTCTTTGTGAATTGACTTGCAATACATTGATCCCTTCAACAATAAGGATATCCGGGTGATCTATCAATTGTTGTTGATCATCTGGTAGGACATCATATTCAAGATGACTATATAAGGGGACCGAAAGTGATCCCATACCGGATTTTATCGCCGATAAAAATTGTATTAATTTTTTAGCATCGTAACTTTCAGGGAAGCCCTTTCTATTCATGATATCTCGCTCATTTAAGATATGATTAGGATACAAGAAGCCATCCGTCGTTACTAAATCTACTTTTGGCTTATTAGGAAGGAGACTCAAAACCCGTTGTAATACACGCGCAGTCGTACTTTTTCCAACAGCAACGGAACCTGCAATACCTATAATAAATGGAAGCGTACTTTCATTTTTTTCAAAAAAAAGATTTGTACTTTTATGTAAGTCCTGAAAACGTTCAATATGAATACCCAAAAGATGACTTAGCGGAAAATATACATCTTCAATTTCTTCAGCGTTCAAAGGTTCATTGAGTGCATGCAATTGATCCAAATCGTGTTGCGAAAATGTGTGCTTCAAGTGACCATTCAGTTTTTTCCAATTTTCTCTTTTTATTGAAGTAAAAGGAGAGTCAATTGGAGTGTGCTGTTCATTTTGCATGTTCATAGATTCTTTGTGGCGACAAATATAGCATCTGATGGATGTAATCAAAAATTCTAATCGATTTTTTTAGATCAAATTAGAAGAAATGATAATTGGATTAGACAGAATTTTGTGAATAGGACATTTTTCTGCAATCTGTAGCAGACGATCTTTTTGCTCCTGGTCCAATTCTCCTTTAAAAGAGAGGTGACATTTTATATAGGTTGTTTGCTGTAATTCACTTTTTAAAGTTTCATAGGAAAGTTTAATATTGACCTCTTCCAATTTCCATTTTTTACGATCGGCATACATTTTTACTGTCATTGCCTTACATGAGCCTATTGCTGATAGTAATAGGGCAGGAGGATTAACCCCTTTATCTTGCCCACCTAATTCTAGTGGTTCATCAGCAATCAAGGTATTTTTCCCATGTGTAATGGTTGTTGTATAAGGAATGTCGCCAATCGTTACCAAGATTTCGTTATCGTTCATATTTCTAAATATAAATAATAATTAGGATAGTATGAATTTAAAGTTTTTTAAATCCTTATTCATCTTCCAATAGCCCTTCAATGATCAGGCTTCCTGTCGCGGGATTGGTTGCCAATGGAACATTGTATAAATCACAGACACGCATTAACATTTGTATATCTGGTTCATGAGCATGTTTCCCAAGTGGATCTCTAAAAAAAATGATGCCATCGACCTTTCCTTCCGCTGCAAGAGCTGCGATTTGTGCATCACCACCCATAGGACCGCTTAACTTTAGCTCCACTTCAAGCCCTGTTTGTTTCACATAAGAACCAGTTGTACCTGTCGCGACCAAATGTGCCTTTCTTAAAAACTCGATATGATCTTTTACAAAAGCAACCATTTCTGGTTTCTTACCATCGTGTGCGATTAAAGCAATTGTTTTTATCATCTAAATAAATATTGAAAAATTTAACCAAAAAAGATATAGGCTAAAATAATAGCCGCGATTAAGCCCACTAAATCAGCTATCAGGCCACATATAAGAGCATGTCTGGTATTTTTAATACCGACAGAACCAAAATAAACGGCCAGAACATAAAAAGTTGTTTCCGACGATCCCTGAATCACACTTGCAAGTCTGCCTTGAAAGGAATCTGCTCCATAGGCTTGCATCACATCAACCATAAGACCTCGTGCACCTCCACCGCTCAGCGTTTTCATCAATCCAACCGGAAGCGCTGGCACAAAACGGGTGTCTAAACCAAAATAAGCAAAGCATGAACCGATTGCATTCACGATATAATCCATACATCCGGTAGTTCTAAAAGCAGAAATAGCAACCAAAATAGCGATTAAAAAAGGAATGATCATAATGGACGTTTTAAATCCATCTTTAGCCCCATCAATAAAAGCATCATATACATTTAGTTTTTTAAATGCACCATAAACGATAAATAGGATGATAATTGAAAAGATTAAAACGCCACCAATTAATCCAGTTACAATTTCAATTTTTTCAGGAGGTAAGCCATTTAAACCAAAATATAATGCAGCCATTAAAACAACAAAGCTGCCCAAAAAAATGAGTATAGGTAGTTTAAATAGGTTTATTTTCTGAAAAAAAGCAACAGCTACCATACCAGATATAAAGGAAATAAATGTTCCAATTAAAGCTGGAATAAAAATATCAGCAGGATTTGCGGCACCATTAGCCATCCGTAATGCAATGACTGATGTAGGAATTAGTGCGATACCAGCTGTGTTTAAGACCAAAAACATGATTTGCGCATTTGTCGCTGTTTCTTTTTCAGGATTGAGTTCCTGTAGTTCTTGCATTGCCTTAAGTCCAACAGGCGTGGCGGCATTATCCAAGCCAAGCATATTTGCAGAAAAATTCATGATAATAGAACCATTCGCAGGGTGATTTTTTGGAATCCCGGGAAATAGCTTACTAAAAAAAGGATTAACCGCTTTAGCAAACAATGTAATCATACCTGCTTTTTCACCAACTTTCATGATACCTAACCAAAACGTCATCATACCAACTAACCCTAACGAAATTTCAGCCCCATTTTTAGCACTGTCAAACATGCCATTGATTATTTTCATGAAAATCTCGGTATCACCAAAAAAAATGAGCTTGATCAAAGCAACAATGAATGCAATAACAAAAAAGGAGATCCAAACGATATTTAGTGCCATATTGATTTAAAATATGCGTAAATGTAAACTTTTACAACCTATCCATCAACTTAGACCAAGGATTTTTCTTATTTTTAGCATTATTTTCTTTGATCAAATGATCTACGATCTGATTCAATTGATATTCATTATCACTCATAAGTCTATCTGCTAGAGAGATGAGCTTTTGGATGTTGTTTTGTGAAGCTGCATCCATGGAAGATTCAACACTTGACATATTTGTTGGCTCCAAACGAATATAATTTTTAGATTTTCGATTGAACTTAAATAATTGCTCAATAAAAAACTCTGTGCTTTCAGAAGACGCACTTGTCATGATATCCACCAATGCAGGTCCGATCTGAATAGCTAATTTTTTCTTAAAATGTTCATAATTATAAGCGGTCTTTGCTATACCCGTGCCTAAAGAAACCATAAATAGATCGTTTATTTCCGTGTCTTCAAAGGCCTTCATAACTTCCAATAAAGCACAAATGGATGGGTTTTGAGCCACCATTCCACCATCAACCAATGGAAATCTTGTTCCAGCTATGGAGTAGATTTCAGCAACAGAGAAATAGGTGGGGGCTGCTGAGGTCGCCCGGCAAACGTCTTTTAAATAGAAGTCGCGAGCTGTACCATGCGTAATGGCCTTCTGCTGTCTGAAAAAATGATTCTTTCGTAGTTCGATGTTATAAGCGGTGATGATACATGGCTTGATGAGCTGACTTAACTTCGTTTCTCCAAAATACTCTGCCAATACACTCTCTAATGCACTAGCGGAATATAATTCGCTTACCAGGCCAAATTCACTTAAAAATTTTCTCCATTTTGTAGTTTTAAAAATGTCACTACCATGAGATACATAGAGATTTAGCGCTTCTTTAGCAGAATATTTAGGTTTTAAAGGGTTTTCATCACTCGGGTACAATAGAATACAGGCCAGAATACCTCCCGTACTTGTGCCTGCTATGAAATCAAAATATTCAGCAATTCGAGCATCAGGGTCATTGCATTTTTTTTGAAGAATTTCTTCTAATACCACTAATACCATTGCTGGTATTACACCTCTAATCCCACCTCCATCTATGGAAAGTATATTTTTCATTTTTAATGTTTATCCTTATAAAAATAGGATTAAATAATGAAATAGGTAAATGCTTTTTCTCTTTTATTTATTGGATATGGCTTTGTTTGTAAAACAATTACTGTCGAGTGACATGAATCTATCAAATTAGAGTTCAAATAAAAAGGGTGCGATTATTAAATAAATAATCGCACCCTTGTTGGTCAAATAGTGACTTAAGAAAACCAAGCCAAGACTTCGTCTTTTGTTGGCATTGTGATTTCTAATTTCATTTTTTTACGCATTCCACCTAAGTCGTTAAACACTTTATTAGGATTAGCCTCTTTCAATTCAGGTATAGTATTAAAACCCATTTTTTGTAATACAGGTACCCATTCCGCAGGAATTCCTAATGCTATATAATCCTCAGTTGAAGCAACTGTTGCAATCTTTTCTGGACGCATTTGAGGAAAGAATAATACTTCTTGAATAGAAGCATTATTGGTTAGGAACATAATTAAACGATCCATACCAATACCTAAACCAGAGGTTGGAGGCATACCATATTCCAATGCACGTAGAAAGTCTTGATCGATAAACATGGCTTCATCATCTCCACGAGCGGATAATGCCATTTGTGCTTCAAAACGTTCGCGCTGATCAATAGGGTCATTCAACTCTGAATAAGCATTTGCGATTTCTTTACCACAGACCATTAATTCAAAGCGTTCAGTAATCTCTGGATTATCGCGGTGCTTTTTAGTCAATGGAGACATTTCTTTTGGATAATCTGTGATAAACGTCGGTTGAATATATTTGCCTTCACATTTTTCGCCAAAAATCTCATCAATTAATTTTCCTTTACCCATGGTGTTGTTCACCGCAATTCCCATTTCCTTAGCAGCTTCGAAAATTTCTTGTTCAGATTTTCCTGTGATATCAAAGCCTGTAAATTCCTTAATTGAATCGGCCATGGTAATCCTTTTGTACGGAGCACGGAAATCGATTTCATGTTCACCGAATGTCGTTTTCGTCGTTCCATTTACAGCAATTGCACAGTGCTCTAACAATTGTTCTGTAAATTTCATCATCCAGTTGTAGTCTTTATAAGCTACATAAATTTCCATTGCTGTAAATTCTGGATTGTGTGTGCGATCCATACCTTCATTTCTGAAGTTTTTTGAAAATTCGTAAACACCATCAAAACCGCCCACGATCAAGCGTTTCAGATACAATTCATTTGCGATACGCAAATATAGAGGCATATCTAAAGCATTATGATGCGTTATAAATGGACGAGCTGCCGCACCCCCAGGGATAGACTGAAGAACTGGAGTTTCCACCTCCATATAACCTGCTTCATTAAAGAAGTTACGCATAGCGCTAAACAACTTCGTTCTTTTGACGAAAATCTCTTTATTTTGCGGATTAACAACAAGATCTACGTATCGCATTCTATAGCGTAATTCCGGATCTGTAAAAGCATCGTATGTTTTTCCTTCTGCAGTTTTTACAATTGGAAGAGGACGTAATGACTTCGATAATACTGTTAATTTTTCAACATGCACACAGATTGCTTCCGTTTGAGTTGTAAAAACATAGCCTTTGATTCCAACGATGTCACCAATATCTAATAATTTTTTAAAAACGACATTATACATGGTTTTATCCTCATCAGGACAGATGTCATCACGTTTTATATAAGCTTGAATACGGCCTGAACTATCTTGAATTTCAAAGAATGAGGCATTTCCCATGACACGACGGCTCATGATACGTCCCGCAATGCTTATATTCTTATAGTTAAGCTTATCTCTATCGTAATTTTTTAATATATCAGCAGCATTTGCACTGATCTCAAACTCTTCAGCCGGATAGGGGTCGATACCCAAATCCACAAGAGATTGCAATGCCTGTCTTCTTAATTGTTCCTGTTCGGATAATACAGTACTCATTGGTAAGGATTAAATAATATAAAAATCAGACAAAAATAGCTTTTTTTTTGCATTTATAGGAGCTCAAACTATTTTATATTTTATAATAATAATCCTGTAGCATAATGTTACTGGAGATCGTTATTAAACTGTACTTAATAAATAGCATGACAAAAATTGAAATAAAGACTTTTAGAATCTTAATTTAGAAAGTATTATTTTAGATAAAGATTAGGAAATTAATATAGTCTTATTTGAGTGAGCATTATACAATCATACTTTAAAAAGGAAAAGCAAGAAACGCTGAAAGGTGCACTGGAAGAGTGTTTGCGTGATCGTGAGCAAGGGAAGGCTTTTGTCTATAAAAAGTACTATGGCTACTTAATGGCTATCATTATTCGCTATGTTAAATCCGATGTAGATGCAGAAGAGTTAACGAATGAATCATTTATACGAATTTTCAGACGTTTGGATTCTTTTAATCATTTAGTTGAAGAAGAGGTGTTAGAAAAATCATTTCGATCATGGATCGGTAGAATTGCAGCTAATATTTCGATTGATTTCCTGCGCTCAAAAAAGCAGATGACTTCATTGGAAGATGTGGCAGAAAATAGTATACATGTTCCGATGGTCTATAATTCAAGTAATTTAGAGGTTAGCGATATCATGAAGTTATTGGATTCATTACCTGAATTGCAGCGTATCATATTCAATTTATATGAGATTGAAGGTTTTTCACATGATGAAATTGCAAAACAGCTATTAATTCCCGATAGCACCTCCCGCACTTATCTTACTCGAGCAAAGCAAAAATTAAGAATGCTTTATTTGGAACAGAATAAGATAGGACAGGAATTTAAATAATAAGAAGTAGTTACTAAGATGACAAAAGAAAAAGATAAGGAATTGATAGACGACATCGTCGATAAAATGAAAGCTCATGAGCTTCCTTATTTGGAAGGGGCTTGGGAAAAATTTGCGTCAGATCATACTACTCTTGTTTCAAAAAAACAAGTTAATTGGAAGTATTGGAGTGCAGCCGCAGCAGTATTATGTATTGCCGGTGCTTCATTCTTATATCTAAGACACTTACCTCAAGAGGATTTACCTGCTGTCGCCCACATAAAATTAGTAGAAAAACTGGTTGAACAAAAGGATGATTTAGATACAACAATCGATTCTCCGACATGGTCATTCAGTGATCCTAAGACAAATCGTGCTGAAGCCAATTCCAATTCTAGTGATCAAAGTCCTGTTCGTGCCATAGGTCATGATGAGCATAACAGGCTTGCTGCTGGGCATGACTTCAGCTTTTCAATCCCAACTTTCAATGATCATGATCAAAAAAATGATTTTATAGATCCTCAACCTTCAACGATTAAAGATATCGTAGAAACAAAAAGAGAGGGAGTAAAGGATCATAATTTAGTAAGCAATAGCAGTGTCAATAAGAATAAAGAGACTACGCGTTCCATTGCTGAAAAACTGGAAAGCCTCGGATCTTTATATCCTGGAAATTCAGAAAAGCATGATTTTGCTTCAGCTATTAAAAAGTGGGAAATAGGAGCCTTTGTATCTCCATCTTCAACTGTTGATAAGATGAGCTTAGGTGGAGGTTTAAGTTTAGCTTACCAAGTCACGGATAAAATCAGTATTCGATCGGGAGTTTCTATGCAACAATATGGTGCAGGGGCAAATCGACAAAATAATTTAAGCGCTGTGCAATCAGCTAGTATGTCCTATAATGCAGCGGTATCCAATAATCCAGTCATCAAAAATGATGAATCATTGCTATTGGCTAAACAGCAAGCTCCAGATAAAGAATTAAGTGCTGTCAATAATAAACTTTTGACCATTGATATACCCGTTGATGTACGTTATCATGTAACGAAGAGTTTCTACACTTCAGTGGGCGTATCTTATGTAGGTGTACTAGATCAAACGCAAGAAAATTATTTTGTAAATGGAATCAATGAGCATACTGCTGCAGATAATGGCAATGCAGTTTACGCTCCAGAAAACATGAAACAATCCTTTAAAGGTAATGCCGTTAATACAAATGAGTTTAACGGGTTTGTCAATTTTTCTGTTGGAAAAAAGATGCAAGTAGGAAAGAAATTGTCTGTCGCAGTCGAACCCTTTGTAAAGCTTCCTGTTGGCGGGCTTAAATCCACCGATTTGAACTATACCAATGGAGGTTTAAAAGTGGTGACCAGCTTTTAAATTTGGTCAATACGTACAGCTCCCATTCCAGCAGCTAAAGCTCCCTGTACTCCAGGTACTCCATCTTCATATACTAAACATTTTGATGGGTCTATCTGCAATCTCTCTGCGGCCAAGAGAAATGGTTCCGGAGAAGGTTTGCCATGAGCAGTATCACCAGCACATACCAAAGTTTCCAATTTATCCAAGACATCAAGAACCGTGAGTGTAATATTTAAGGTTGATCTTGATCCTCCTGATACTGCTGCAATACGTTTCTTACCAATTTGAAATTTTAAATGCTCGACGACATAATCTATAGGTTGTGTTTCTTGAATAAATCGTTCTATAAAAATGGCTGATTTACGAGTTGAAAATTCCTGAACATCAAAAGTTTTATTATATCGGACACCTATTTCTTTGGCTACAGCAACAGTAGGCCAGCCTGCAGTTTCATCGATGAGGCTATCATCTAATGAAACATCATATTCTGCAGCAGCAGCCACATATGCTGCTTTGTGTGCACTTATATTATCAGCTAATGTTCCATCCACATCAAATAATAAGGCTTCGTATGATTCGGCTATTTCATTAAGTTTATTGAATTTCGCTATTGATTCAGGTGACATATGGTTAATTTTATTGTGCAAACTTACAAAAAAAGCTAGTCTTAACGACTAGCTTTTCTTCTTTGTTTTTCTTTCATGATTAAACCCAGCTCGCGACCTGTTTGGCCTGCAACTGATGTATTTTCCTGTGCTCTACGGAATAAATAGGGCATCACAGCCTTAATCGGTCCATAAGGCATATATTTTGCTACATTATAGTTTGATTCGGATAGGTTGAACGTCAAGTTATCGGACATTCCCAACAATTGTGCAAAATAGATGCGGTCACTTCTATGGTCGATACCACGTCTGTCTAGTTCATTTGCTAACAAAAGACTGCTTTCCTCATTATGAGTACCTGCCATCATACCAAAGCGATCGATATGATCTAATATGAAATGGATAGCCGCATCATAATCTTTATCAGTTGCTGCTTTTGTTGGTTGGATAGGATCTGGGTAACCTTTTTCTGCAGCTCTTTGTCTCTCAATCTCCATATATGCACCACGTACAATTTTAGCACCGATGAAGAAATTTTGTGTGTTAGCATAATCAAAATCAGCTTTTAATGATGCTAATTTATCGTGACGGTATAATTGATAGGTGTTATATACAATAGGTTGTTCTTTATTGTATTTTTCCATCATATCACGTGCGATATCATCAATAGCATCTTGGATCCAAGAGTGTTCGGCATCGATTAATACCTTCACATTTGCCTCATAACAAGCCTTGCAAATTTGATCACAACGATCATACATTCTGTCGTATTCCGCTTGTTCTGCTTCCGTTAATGTTTTGTTTGCATTTACTTTTTCAAATAAATCAAAACGGCCTAATCCAGTAGGTTTAAATACAGAAAAAGGAATGTATTTGTTTGTTTGAGCTGCAACTACTGTACGTAAAGTCTCTTTAAAAGTAGCATCAAATGCTGCTTCCGTATCTTCACCTTCTACCGAATAGTCTAAAATTGTACCGACGTTGTTTTCGCCCAAATGGTTAATTGCTGCTGTACAGCCTTCAATTGTTTCACCTCCGCAAAATTGCTTGAAGATTGTAGATTTTATGATTCCTTGGATAGGCAATCCAATATGAAGTGCAAAATTAGTGATTGGAGGACCCACTTTTACTAAAAAGTTGCTAGCTATTACTTTGTAAAGTAAATAAGCACGATCTAAATCTTTGTCGGTTTTACTTTTGAATGCAATTTCTGTATTATCAAAAGATAGTTTTCTGGTTTCAGCAATCTGTGTCATCATTTTAATCTAATCCACACAAATGTAGTAAATTCAAAAATATTACCACTTATTGATTAGGAGATTCCTGAAATATTAACTTATTTTTGCTTTATGCAAACATTCAAAATCGAAGGAGAATATATTCCATTAATTCAGTTACTAAAAGCTTTAAACTGGGTGGAGCATGGTGCTATGGCTCAGTTAGTTGTAACTGAGGGTATGGTGACTGTTAATGGTGAGGTAGATTACCGGAAAAGACTGAAAGTAAGACCTCATGATATCGTGGAATTTGAAGGTCAACAAGTAAAATTGGTATAATATTTAACAAAATTTGTTTATAAAAAACATAAACTGAACGCAATAGAAATGCAATTTATAGAAAGTTTAGGCTATCAAGTAGTCTTTGATGACTCCTTACAGTCTCTAAAAACCTTTATACAAGAAAGAAATTACTCCAAGATTTTGGTCTTAGTTGATCGAAACACCAGTGATCATTGTTTACCTATTTTACAACCTATTTTGGCTGATCTCGGAAATTTTGATGTGATTGAAGTCGATCCTGGAGAAGAAAATAAGAACATTGATTTTTGTATCGGTGTATGGAATACCATGCTTGATTTTGGCGCTGATAGACATAGCTTGTTAATTAATTTAGGCGGTGGTGTTGTTACCGATATGGGCGGTTTCGCGGCCTCCACATTCAAAAGAGGAATTGATTTTATTCAAGTTCCTACGACATTATTGTCTCAAGTAGATGCATCAGTTGGAGGTAAAACGGGAATAGATTTAGATAATTATAAAAATATCATCGGGACATTTACTCAGCCCCAAGCCGTATTTATATCAAGTGTATTTTTGAAAACTTTGGAAAGAAGACAATTGATTTCGGGTTTTGCAGAAGTGATTAAACATGGATTGATTTTCGATGGTTCCTATTATAACAAGATTAAAAACCTTGAAGCAAATGCCATTACTTCAGAATATGTCAGACATTCGGTAGGTATTAAAAACACGGTGATCACACAAGATCCAACGGAAAAGGGGCTTCGTAAAATATTAAATTTTGGACATACGATTGGTCATGCTATAGAAGGTTATTCATTAGTTCATGATGAGCAATCCCTACTTCATGGTGAGGCTATTGCAGTTGGTATGATCTGTGAGGGTTATTTGTCACACAAATTGAATGGTCTTCCGTTGGAAGATCTACAAGATTTAATTGCCACATTTAGAAAAAACTTCAACGACTATAAATTTGATGATTCCATTGATCATGAGCTTCTCGGTTTGATGAATAACGATAAGAAAAATCATTCCAATCAGATTGGGTTTGCTTTATTGAGTAAAATTGGATCATGTGACTATGATATTTTTGTTACGGAAGATTTAATTATTGAAAGTTTAGATTTTTATCGTAATTTAATAGCATAAACCTTATAATAGTTATGTCTAATCTTTTCAAAAAAATAGTATTCCTTTTTACTACATTTTGTGCAACTCAGGTGAGTGCTCAGGAGCGAATTTTAATTTTTTCAAAGACAACAGGGTTTAGACATGAAAGTATCGAGCATGGTGTTGCCGTATTAAAGCAATTAGCTTTAAATAATAATATGAAGGCCGATCATTCAGAAGACAGTCGCTTATTTACAGACTCTACGCTAGCAAAATACGATGCTTTGGTTTTTTTGAGCACAACTGGAGATATTTTTAATGAAAGTGAAAAAGCGGCATTTGTTCGTTTTATACAATCTGGTAAAGGATTTGTAGGCATACATGCTGCAAGCGATACGGAATATAATTGGCCTTGGTATGGACAACTTGTTGGTGGATATTTTGCTTCGCATCCGGCTGTTCAGAAAGCTAATATTAACGTCATCGATCACCATCACGCATCAACGAAACATTTACCTGAAATTTGGTTTCATCGCGACGAATGGTATGATTTTAAATCAATGAAAAAGGGGCTTCATGTATTAATGGAGTTGGATGAGACCAGCTACAAAGGAGGGAAAATGGGAAAATTTCATCCCATTGCTTGGTATCAAGAGTTTGATGGCGGCCGATCATTCTATACCGGTCTCGGTCATACTTTAGATGCTTTTGACACTGAAAAATTTCAACAGCATATTATTGGTGGAATCCAATATGTAATGAAGAAGAAATAACAAAAAGATCATTTTATGAGTGGCCCCAAATAGTAAACAACTATTTGGGGCCATTTTATTTTGAATTATCTTTTATCAGTTTAGTAGCTAATCGTATATTTTGCACCCAGTGTATACCAAGTACCTGGCATGGGTACTGCACCAGCTTCAATGTATTTCACATTAAATAGATTCTGTGCATCTGCATAGAGGTTTAATTTGTTGATTTGATTGGAAACACGAACATCCGAAATATAATACGATTTATAAGAAAGTCGTTCATTGAAGCGATTGGCTGTTGTTAAACTCCAACTTTTATGACTCACTGTTAAGTTTAAGTTGACTTGGTTTCTCAAACTTTCAATCGTATATTTTGAGGCATTCGGACGACCATCCTCTAATTTTGGGTGCAAGTAACTGTATCCAATAGTGGCGTAATATTTTGTGTGAGATTCTGCAGAATTTAGGTCTATGCGTAGATTTGCATGGAAACCCTGTACTTTATTGTTATCGATGTTTTGTGGTTGCCAAGGCTCTGTATTTACGGAACGAGTCCAGTCTATAAAATCACTAATCGTTCTGTAGAAATATCCTGCTTGTGCAATGATATGCGCACTCGTATATTTCACAGCCCCTTCGATTTGTTTGGCTCGTTCAGCTTGCAATTGAGGGTTTCCAATGTTAGCAGGTCTTTGATTTAAATACAGATCTGTAAACGAAGGTATCCGTTGACTCGATCCCGCATTGAAAATCAATTTCCAATTGGTATGCAGATCATATCCCAAATCTATACCTGGGAATACTTGCCAACTGTAGTCACTATTATAATTTACATAAGTACCTAAGTTGATATATAGATTTTTGATCATTTCAGTCTTGAATTCGATGTATCCACCATAATTTTCACGACTGTGCTTGCCTATATTGGAACTGGTTATATTTTCAAAACGACTTTCAATCCCTAATCCAAAAGAACCGTAATTTTGATCGTAGCTAGCATTTAATTCGGCCATAAAGGCATTATTGTAATGTTGACTTCTTGCCTTACTTAAGTCATGTCTAAAATAGCGGTAATCGTCTTCGTTGTAACGATTAGAAATCCGTGGAGATAGGGTTAATGCTTCGCTGAGTTTATGCTTCGACTGTATGGTTGCAAATGCTGTTTTAACCAATTCGTAGGATTCTTTATCTCCAGGAGAAGCATAATAACCATTTGCTCCAAACTGATTATCGATATAGCCAATAGATGTAGCAATATTATTTATACTATCGGGAGTATAAGTTCCTTGATAATAAATTTTATTGTTTTTTGAAGCGGTGTTATAGCGCTGTCCATTTGAATCTTCATGTCCTAAATAGAGCTGATGGTCAAACTTGGATGTCTTATTCATGATGCCCAACTGAAACCCTTTACCATAGTATTTTCCAGTTTTTGTATCCTCACTGTTTTGAAAAGAACTTCCCGTGTATACTTGAGCACTGATGAGGTTGCTTGTTGCTGATTTTGTGACAATATTAATTGCACCAGTTAAACTATTGATGCCATAAATTCGAGATGCAGGACCTTTAATAATTTCAATGCGTTCGATAGCTTCTGTTGGAATGGGCAGGTTAAGAGAATGATGAGCCGTTTGTGGGTCTGATATTTTAGCTCCGTTTAATAATATAAGTGTTTGTTCAAAAGATCCTCCATCAATGTTGACGTCAGCCTGTGAGCCGAATGGTCCTCTTTGACGGATATCGACACCATTTATGTATGCTAATAGTTCATTGACAGATCGTGCAGGCAACCGTTTGATATCTTCCTGCGTTATAATTTGAATATTTCTTGTTTGTTTTGTAAAAGGAATTTGCAGCCGATTTTGATTAATGATCACCTCACTTAAGTTTGTTGTATCTTTTAATCTCTCGACTTGATCACTATTTACTTGACTAAAGGCATAAGTAGATGCTACTAAAGCAAGTGCTAGTAGGGTAATTTTTTTACTCATTTGGCATGTCTTAAAATTTATGGGACAAAAGTAATTTCATCATGATTTATTTTAAGGTGCCGGTTTTTAAATTGTATCTAGTCCGGTTGATTTAAAGTTCTTCTCTTCCCATATTTTTTTTATTTTCCGTATTTATAGGGGCTTCATCAATCGTCACTTTTCCTATATTTTTGAGATCTGGTTGACCTGCTTCCACCCACGCAGAGTACCAAAATGCACCTACTTGTTGTATAGCGCTTGTCATTCTTTTTTCAACCATACCATTGAGTAATTGATGATACGCATTTGCATATTCGTCCGAATACGTTCTGATTAATATATTGTTTCGTTCAATGAATGCATATTTTTTATATTTTGAGAATGAATTGTTTAATTGTTTCTCAAGCATGAGTACAGAATCTACAAGTCGATTGCTTTCTTTTACAATATCCCAAGCAGTCGCTATTGGATCGTTAATAAAATGTGCCCGCCCTTTGATGAATGTATATTTGCTAGAAAACATTTCGGGCAAACGACTTTCCCAAAAGGCATGTATACCAATTTGGTTAGTCAATTGTCCATTGTAATTTTTAGTGGTGTGAAGTGGGACATGGGCATCGCCAATATAATGTCCCAAATCTGCTGAAAACCGGATGATCTTAGGGATATCTTTATGTTTAAATGCCTGTACCAATTTATTGTAGCTAAAGGATATTTGCCATGGAACGATTCCAGTTAACAATAACTGCTTTTCTTGATATTTTTCTTTTGCTTTTGACCAGTGTATCGGAATAGAGTCAATAGTAGGTTCATCAAAATTATCGATGTCGATATAATGACGAGTTGGTTCGAGACTATCGATATAGCATCTTTTATCTGCATCGACTGCTTTTTCACTGATTAAGATAATATTTTTCTTATAAAAGGCTGCAAGTGTTGCCGGAAGGGTGTAAACAGCATATTCATTAATTTTTTTATGAGCAAAAAATCCCCAAGAACTGCATAGAAGAAAAATAATGGATAAAGAGATTATGATTGATAATCTTTTCATGTTTTAATAATTGGTTATTAGAAAGTAAGTTACAGACTATCATTTAAAATGCCAAGCATTTATTCATCATAAATGTAAAAACCTAACCTAAATTTAACTTTAATGTCATCAAAAATTTTTATTTTGGCGATAAATAATCGCGAAGTTTATGAAAATACTTTATGCGGTACAGGGTACAGGAAATGGTCATCTCAGTAGAGCGATGGATATCGTACCTTGTTTACGTAATTTTGGAGAAGTGGATGTATTGGTTAGCGGGACGCAGGCTGATTTGGTTTTGCCGTTTGAAGTTAAGTATCGGCTTCATGGTTTGAGCTTCATTTTTGGAAAATCGGGTGGAGTAGATCTTTGGAAGACATTTATGAGTTCTACAGTTCGTAAATTTACTCAGGAGATTAAATCACTTCCTATCGAACAGTACGATCTTGTTATCAATGATTTTGAACCCATATCTGCTTGGTCGGCTCATATGAAAGAATATCCCTGTATTGGTTTGAGCCATCAGATTGCCGCTTTAGACCCGTCCAGTCCTAAGCCCGATGATACCGATATGTTGGGGAAATTTATCATGAAAAATTATGCTCCTTCTACCTATGCTTATGGATTTCACTTCAAAAGTTATAATAAAAACATATTTACTCCTGTTATTCGAAATTCTGTTCGTGAACTCGATGTGCAAGACAAGGGGCATTATACGGTATATCTACCAGCCTATGATGATGCGCATCTCTTGAAGCATCTGATGAAATTTTCCGATATCAATTGGCAGGTATTTAGTAAACATAATTCGCGCGCTTTTGACATGAAAAATGTTTCTATACGTCCTATTAATAATGATGCCTTCATCACCAGTATGGCTAGTTCTTCAGGTGTTCTTTGTGGGGCAGGATTTGAAACACCTGCAGAAGCCTTATACCTGCAAAAGAAACTATTGGTCATTCCGATGAAGAACCAATATGAACAGCATTTAAATGCTGCAGCATTGGAAGAAATGGGTGTACCTGTCATATCTAGCCTCAAACAAAAAAATATGTTATCCATAGAGGCTTGGTTAAATAGCAAATCTCGGGTAGTAGTAGATTATAAAAATAATACTCAAGAAATTATCACTAATATTGTGACAAAACATACTTAAAATTTTATGAAATATATTGCTTTAGCATTACTGTCTTTGGCTACACTATCGGTATCGGCACAACAAAAAAAGAAAATTGTAAAAAAAACAACAGCGGCAAAACCAATGTTATCTTCAAAAGCAGATTCTGTATCTTATGCTTTTGGGCGTGATATTGGAGCATCGCTAAAAAGTTTAGAAATTGCGGACTGGAACAAAGACCTGATCGGTAAAGCTATCATCAGTGCACTTGATGGACAAAATTCTTTAATAGCAGAAGATGAATTACGTGTTGTGATCCAAAACGCTGTCAATGAAGCTAGAGAGTTGAAAGAAAAGGAGAATCTTGCTAAAGAGCAAGCTTTTTTTACTGAAAATGCTAAGAAAGCGACAGTGAAAAGTACGGAAGAAGGACTACAATATGAAATATTGGTGGAGGGTAATGGTGAAAAGCCTAGCCGTGAGAATGAAGTAACTGTGCATTACACCGGGACCTTATTGGATGGAAAGAAGTTTGATAGTTCTCTTGATCGTAATGAACCCTTGAAAATGAAGTTGGATCGTGTGATTGAGGGTTGGAAAATTGGAGTTCCACTGATGTCTAAGGGAGCAAAATATCGATTTTATGTTCCAAGTAAATTAGGATATGGAAGTCAAAATATGGGCGCTATTCCTCCGAATAGTATTTTGATCTTTGATATTGAATTATTAGATTTTGGTAAAGATGAAGTATAATACAATAGGTCAATCATCTATAGCCGTATCTTCCATTGGTTTGGGCTGTATGTCTTTAAAAGGAAGCAAGCATAAGCAAGGGGTAGAGCTCATTCGTAAGGCTTTTGACAGCGGTATCAATTTTTTTGATACCGCTGATTTATATGAAAAAGGATTTAATGAAATGCTTGTTGGTGAGGCCGTGCAAGATTTTAGAAAGGATATCGTTCTATCTACTAAAGTTGGAAACAGTTGGCGAGCTGATGGAAATGGTTGGGATTGGAAAGCATCCAAGCATTATATTGTCAAAACAGTTGAATCATCTCTGTCGCGATTAAAGACAGATTATATTGATCTTTATCAATTGCATGGAGGGACTATTGAAGATCCCATTGATGAAATTATAGAAGCTTTTGAAATACTCGTTGACGCGGGTAAAATTAGAACCTATGGTTTATCTTCGATACGGCCCAATGTCATTCGACAGTATGTAGCAAAATCAAATATAAGTGCTGTCATGATGCAGTATAGTTTGCTTGATCGACGGCTAGAAGAAGAAATCGCCGCTTATTTATTGGAAAATCAAGTCTCCATATTGGCTAGGGGAGCAATCGCAAAAGGAATGTTAATCAATAAACCGGCTGAAAGTTTTTTACAATATAGTTCCAGTGAAGTGCAGCATATCATCCGGAATCTGAATGCCTTTGCTAAAAGACACGAAGTTAACAACCTAACCGCTGCGCTATCCTTTGTACTATCCAATGAAGCCGTGACTTCCGCGTTATTGGGCATCAATACCCCATTGCAAATGTCCGAATTTATTCAAATTAAAGAACAGATTCGTCTTTTAAGTTTAGCAGAAAAAACTGAATTATTAAGCGGTGTCCGTGCACTGTATTTTACGGAGCACCGTTAAATTTAGGATGTGAAATAAGTTTGTATAATACGTTCCAGATCTTCTTTTGTATCGACAGCAATTGTTTCATGCTCTGTTTCTGCCGTTTGGATGGTGAATCCGTGCTCGATCCAGCGCAATTGTTCTAACGCTTCAGTCTCTTCGAGAGCTCCAATAGGAAGCTGTGTAAGTTCTTTTAAAATAGCTGTTCTATAACCGTATATTCCAATATGTTTATAAAAGCTATGTTTTGAAAGCCAGTGTTCTTGTTCTACGCCTCTAAGGTAAGGTATCGTTTGTCTCGAAAAGTAGATTGCTTGTTCATGAATATTGCGTACCACTTTTGGGATATTGACATTAAACAATTCGTCCGTTGTATGAATTTTTTTGACAAGCGTGGCTATTTGTGTTTCCTCCTTATTAAAACAAGATGTGAGTAATTCGATCTGTAGCGGATTGATGAACGGTTCATCTCCTTGTATATTGATCGCAATATCAAATCCACTGATCTTAGATACCACTTCTGCACAACGATCTGTTCCAGATTGATGTGCAGATGATGTCATAGCGACATTTCCAGCAAAGCTACGCACATGTTCTGCTATCCGTTCATCATCTGTTGCTACGATGACCTCATGCAGACAACTTGCATTTTTTACTTGTTCATATACACGTTGAATCATGGATTTACCAGCGATATCAATTAATGGTTTTCCAGGAAATCTGGAAGAAGCAAAACGTGCAGGAATAATACCGATTACTTTCATTTTTTTAGCTTTAAAAGTAAAGCCAGTTTCCATGGAAAAACTGGCTTATGAATTATTTTATCCTATGTTGATTAAAACAAACCAAATAATTGGGATTCAATTTTTTCAACGATAGTACCTAAATCTTCTGGATTCTTTGTAAAATCTAGATTATCTTTATCGAGAATCATCAACTTACCTTCTTTGTAATTGTCGATCCATTTATCATACTTTTCATTCAATTTAGATAAATAATCTAAACGAATGCCTGATTCATAATCGCGTCCACGAACCTGTATATTATTGACTAGAGTAGGGACTGAGGCTTTTAAATATATTAATAAATCAGGAGGTTTGATATAATGTATAATACTTTGAAAAATATTACTATAATTTTCAAAATCACGTGCACTCATCAATCCCATATCATACAAATTCTCAGCAAAGATATAAGCATCTTCGTAAATTGTACGATCTTGGATCATATCAATATTTGTTTTTTGCAATTCGACAATTTGTCTAAAGCGACTATTCAAGAAAAAAATCTGCAAATTAAATGACCAACGCTTCATATCAGCATAAAAATCCTCTAAGTATGGATTATTGTCTACTGCTTCAAATTGAGGTTCATATTTAAAATGATCCGCTAATAATTTTGTTAGGGTTGTTTTCCCGGCACCAATATTTCCGACAATAGCAATATGCATATTTTTGGGTTTTAATTCTTAATAAAATCTTCTAATACCAATAATCTCGCGAACCTCTTTCAATGTTTTTCGAGCTGATTCTCCAGCTTTTTCGGCACCTAGCTTAGCAACTTTTGCAATATAATCATTGTCATTTGATATATCTTCAATTCGCGAACGAACAGGTTCAGTCGTATTGACCATATCTTCTGCTAGTTGCTTTTTAAAGTCTCCATAGCGAATGGCACAATTATTATATAAATCTTCAAAATGTTGTAAGGTGTCAGCACTTGAAACCACTTTCATCAAATCAAATAAATTTTGAATAGCCTCTGGTTTAGGTTGATTCATTTCCGTAGGACCTGAATCTGACACGGCACGCATGACTTTTTTACGAATCACATCTGCACTATCTGATAGATAGATACAATCTGCTTCACCATTAGATTTACCCATTTTACCCTGTCCTGCTAACCCGGGTATTTTAACGAGTTTATCCGAATAACTAAAAGCAAAAGCTTCTTTGAAGTATTCAACATCGTATAAACGATTAAAACGATTGCCAAATGTTCTGGTCATTTCCAAATGTTGCTCTTGATCTTTACCAACAGGAACTTTTGTACCATGATGAAGTAAGATGTCACAAGCCATCAAAACAGGGTAGGTAAGTAGTCCGGCATTGACATTATCGGGATTGCTACGTACTTTGTCTTTAAAAGCTGTCGCACGTTCGAGCTCACCTAAATAAGCATTCATATTCATATATAAGTATAATTCGGAGACTTCTGGTACATCCGATTGTACATATATAGTTGATTTTTCAGGGTCTATACCAGCAGCAAGATACTCCACAATCACTTGACGAACGGTGCTTTGAAGACCGTGAGGTGTTGGGTGAGTCGTTAAAGAATGTAAATCGGCAATGAAAAAATAACAATTATATTCATTTTGCATTTTCACAAAATTGCTTAATGCGCCGTAGTAGTTTCCTAAATGTAATTTTCCGGTACTTCTAATACCACTGACAACAGTTTCCATATTGCTTGCGAATTTAAGTATAAATTCCTTAAATATTGTTCTGCTGACTTTTTCTTTTCCTTTTTTGTTTGACTTTAATTTATGTTAGAAAAACATGTTAAGGCCCATGTATCTGGAAGCTCTTGCTCTAAGTTAACGATACCTCGAATTAATTTAAACAAAGACTTAACATAAGGTATCTCATTATTTTTAAGCTATGCTTGAACTAAAATCGCAATATATAGTCCAGTGTCCTAATTTTTTTATTCTTATTTTTTATTGGGCCATAACGACCCTAAATAATAGATCTGCCGCTAATTTAGCTGTACGATTATCATAATCATACTCTGGATTAAATTCTGCGACATCTATACTCACGAGCTTTCCAGAAGAAAGGAGATGCTCATATATGTCAAGGAAAAATGCATCGGGAACAATTCCATTAAAGGCAACTGCACTAACTCCTGGAGCATAGCTTGCCGCAAATACATCCAGATCTATCGTTAGATAAAAGTGATCGATCCCGCTGATGAATGCATCAATCTGATCTAGGATTACTTTTCTATTGTGAGCCTGAAAGTCTTGTGCCTCTATCCAACTGATTTGATATTCGCGTGCTGTATCAAATAAAATTTGAGTGTTGCTGATCTTTTGTATCCCAATAGGTAGGTAACTCAACTGTTTTTCCAATTGTGCAATTTGATAAAAACTGGTACCTGATGTTGCAATTTCTTGTTGCGGTTTTCTGATGTCAAAGTGAGCGTCAAAATTTATGATGCCAAGTTTACTTTTGTAATTAGCTTTGAGGCCTAAATAATGGCCAAAGGTGATTTCATGTCCACCCCCTAATACGATCGGGAATCCTCCACGCTGAAGAATAAGATGGATCACAAAACCAAGTGCTTCTTGTGCATTTTCCAGATGCTTATCATTGCAGTGGATCGTACCAGCATCGATTAACTTGGTTTTTTTATTTCGAAATACAGGAAGGTTTGCAAGCGTTTTCTTTAAGATTTCAGGACCCTTTGCTGCTCCAGTCCTCCCTAGATTTCGCAACACACCCTCATCGCATGCAAAACCTAGTAACACATAACTGCCGCTAAGATCCAGCTCATCCCTGAGATCAATACAATGAATAATTTGATGCCATCTTAAATGGTCTTCTGTCATACCATCTATACGACCAGACCATTTTTTTAAATCTGCCCGATCATAATAGGTCCAATGCCTAGTCTCCATATTCTTCAAAAATTTGATTTATTGCTACAGTTTCAACACGATTTGCCAACGTTACTTTTAGGGATTTAGTTCTTGCCAATTCGACTTCAATAGCCTGTCTGGCCGTATCATTTCGAGCCCATGCACGACGTGCTATACCATTGTTGACATCATAAAAAAGCATATTTTCGAGTTTTCGATCTGCATCTTCAGAGCCATCCAACAACAAACCAAAACCGCCATTAATAACCTCACCCCAACCAACACCACCACCATTGTGAATAGAGACCCAAGTCGCTCCTCTAAAGCTATCACCGATGACATTATGAATAGCCATATCTGCGGTAAATTTGCTTCCATCATAGATGTTACTAGTTTCCCTGTAAGGAGAATCTGTTCCGCTGACATCGTGATGATCTCTTCCCAGTACAATGGGAGCACTTAATTCGCCCTTTCTGATAGCCAGATTGAATGCTTTTGCTATTCGTATTCTACCGATCGCATCAGCATACAGGATTCGAGCTTGGGAGCCGACGACGAGTTTATTTTGATCCGCTTGTTCGATCCATTTAATATTATCCCCCAATTGTTGCTGAATTTCAGGATAAGCTGTGTTTTGTAAGTCTTTTAGAACTTTTAATGCTATTTGGTCTGTGGTTTTTAAATCATCTGGGTCTGCAGAAGTACATACCCAACGGAAGGGGCCAAATCCATAATCAAAGCACATCGGTCCTAAAATATCTTGTACATAAGAAGGGTAGCGGAAATTGATATCATCCCTTGCCATTACATCTGCTCCAGCGCGGCTACTTTCTAGTAAAAAAGCATTACCGTAATCGAAGAAGTAAGTGCCTCGTGAGACATGATCGTTGATCGCCTTGACGTGACGGATTAGCGATTGTTGCACTTCTTTTTTAAATTGCTCGGGTTTTTCGGACATCAGGACATTGGATTCTTCAAAGCTTAATCCGATAGGGTAGTAGCCACCTGCCCAAGGATTATGTAAAGAAGTTTGATCAGAACCTACCGTAATCTGAATGTCCGCGTGCAGGAAAGCTTCCCATACTTCTATGATGTTGCCCAGATAAGCGATTGCAACAATTTGTTTGTTTTGAATAGCTTGCCTAACATCAGTTATGAGTTCGTTTATATTTTCTATTAATACATCTACCCATCCTTGCTCATGTCTTTTGCGAGCAGCATCAGGATTAACCTCTGCACAAACGGTAATACAGCCAGCTATATTGCCCGCTTTAGGTTGTGCACCACTCATGCCCCCCAATCCAGATGTTAAAAATACCTTGCCATGTATAGTATCCTCTTTTGATAATTGCTTTCGAAAAGCATTCATGACTGTTATGGTAGTACCATGGACGATTCCTTGTGGTCCGATGTACATATACGATCCAGCTGTCATTTGACCATATTGTGTCACACCCATGGCATTATACTTCTCCCAATCATCAGGTTTAGAATAGTTTGGGATCATCATACCATTGGTGATCACCACCCTTGGAGCATCTTTTGACGAAGGGAATAATCCCATGGGATGACCGCTATACATATGTAGCGTTTGATTATCGGTCATTTGAGCTAAGTATTGCATGGTCAATACATACTGTGCCCAATTTTGAAACACAGCACCATTTCCACCATAAGTGATAAGCTCATGAGGGTGTTGCGCAATAGCGGGATCGAGGTTGTTCTGAATCATCAGCATGATACTTCGCGCTTGCAGACTTTCGCCAGGATAATCCGCAATTGGCCTTGCATACATCGCATAGCTGGGACGAAAACGATACATATAGATACGTCCAAATTGTAGTAACTCCTGTAAAAACTCTTTCCCCAATTCCACATGCCAATCCATAGGGAAATAACGTAGCGCATTCTTTATCGCCAATATTTTCTCTTCTTTGGATAAGATATCTTTACGTTTAGGAGCATGACTTACACGACTATCATAAGCAATTTTGGGAGGTAAACGCTTAGGTATACCCTGTAATATTTCGTCTTTAAAACTTAACATATTTCATTTCCTTTCGTATAGATCAAGGTTCCTTTCTTCCATACCTGGATAGGTTTTAAAGTACCTTGTCTGTATGTGATATTTTGATAGTTATCGGTTTTGTAAACGGCAAAATCAGCTAATTCTCCCTTCCTCAATCTTCCTCGGTCACTCAAATTCAGGGCTTGAGCAGCTCGGTATGTAATTGCGGCAAAGAGTTCAGCATTTGACAATTTCTCCGCAGTTGCTAGAATAGTAGCTTGTGTCATGAGTTGACCCATTGGTGCAGATCCCGGATTCCAGTCAGTAGCAATAGCTAAGCAGGCCCCGCGGTCCAAGAGCTTTCGAGCAGGAGTGAACGCGCAACCGATACCAATTGACGCACCTGGCAATGCGACAGCAACAGTATGGCTATTTGCCAATAATTCAATTTCCAAATCGGTTGATGCTTCCAGATGATCTGCACTTACTGCTTCAAATCGAACTGCAACCGCAGATCCTGATGTTGAAAATTGATCCGCATGTACCGTGATGTCAAAGCCCATTTCTTTAGCTTTGCTGAAGTACTGTTCAATCTGATCGGCAGTGAAAGCACTTTTTTCAATAAAGGCATCAATTCTGTTGGTCAGCTGTTCACTTTTTAATACTGGGAAAAGCTCATGAGCGATTTCATTCAGGTAGTCTTTACTGCTACCCGTATAGTCTTTGGGCTTCATATGAGCTGCTAGACAAGTCGGAATCAAGTCAACTGAAAGAGCTTGTTGTGCTTTTTTGATGGCACGCAGTATTTTTAGTTCCTCTTTCATGGATAACCCATATCCACTTTTAACTTCAATAGTGGTGATTCCTTGTGCTAATAATTCTTTTGCATATTGGACGATATGTGCAGTCAAGTCCGATTCGCTTGCCGCTCGAGTATGTTGTACTGTGCTCCAGATACCTCCACCTGATTCTGCAATTTCGAGATAACTGGCTCCAGCGTTTCGTAATGCAAAGTCATTTGCTCGATTTCCAGCAAATGCAAGGTGCGTATGGCAGTCGATATAACCTGGAACACATACAGTATCATCTGCCATCAATAGCAGTTCTGCCTCATTATGCTCACTTTTTTTTAAATCATGATAGTTGCCAATCGCGACTATTTTACCGTCTTCAACGACTATGCCTGCATATTTTGCAATTTCGATCTGATCATCTCCTAACGCTCCTTTTAATGGCGTTTTATCAAATGATAGCAATTGAGAGAAGGGACCAATTAATATTTTATCCATTATTAAAAATTATTAAAATATTCGTGATGTAATCCATGATAAGGTACACGTTGTTCTTTTGCGATTTGTTTTGCGACGTGCACCAAGGATTCTGAAGAAACGAGTTGCTGTGCAGCAGAAAGAATATCTTCCATCATTTGATCTTCCGTTATATGTGGTATCACTTTTCTGATTTCTTGATGTACTGCTTCCATAATAGCTGTCGATTGGAGTGGTTTATGAAAATCAAAAGCTTGAGCCGCACAGATGAGTTCGATACTCAGAATGTTGCTGACATTATTAATGACTTGCAGCAGTTTTCGGGCACCAATGGATCCCATACTCACATGATCCTCTTGTCCTAATGATGTTGGGATGCTATCTGCACTGGACGGAAAACATAATCCTTTATTTTCGCTTGCTAATGCTGCAGTACTATATTGTAAGATCATAAAACCAGAGTTGAGCCCTGTTTCTTTCAGTAGTAATTTGGGCACATTTGGTGTATCACCTTCTAATGAAAGATATACGCGTCTATCAGAAACGTTTCCGATTTCTGAGATCGCCAATGTCGCATAATCAATGGGTAGAGCGATTGGTTGTCCGTGAAAGCTTCCTCCACTTATTGTCAATTCACTGTCAATAATAATCGGATTATCTGTAACCGAATTGATTTCAATTTCAATCGTATCTTTTAAATGTAGCCATGCGTTGCGTGATGCGCCATGTATTTGCGGAATACAGCGTAAAGAATAAGGATCTTGGACACGTGAGCAATTTTGATGAGAAGTAACGATTTCTGATGCCTGTAGCAAGTTATAAATAGTACTTGCTACATATTGGTTCCCTTTGTAAGGTCTAAGTTGATGGAGTTGTGCAAAAAAGGGTTTGATCGATCCATTTAAACCCTCTATCATTAATGTTGCAATCAGATCTGCATTTTCAAGTAAATTATGCATTTCTGAGACCGCTTTTACAGCATGTGCCGCCATAAATTGTGTTCCATTTATGAGTGCTAACCCTTCCTTTGCACCCAATGTAATAGCCTTTGTTTCCAATAATGCTAATACCTCTGAAGTTTGTCGTATCTCATTTTGATACCAAACTTTTCCTAATCCAATTAGTGGTAGAAATAAATGGGACAGCGGGGCAAGATCTCCAGAAGCACCTACAGATCCTTGCTTGGGAACGATCGGAATGATATCATGATCAATAAACCATATCATGCGTTCCAATGTGGTCAACTGAATCCCCGAATATCCTTTAGCAAGCGCATGTACCTTTAAGATCATCATCAATTTGGATAATTGCTTATCGATCGGTTCGCCAATGCCGACGGCATGACTTTTTAAAATATTTTCTTGTAATTTTTTAGTGTCTGCTGGATTGATTAACGTGGTACAAAGCGGTCCAAATCCAGTATTTATTCCATACACTATTTTACCAGAATCAACTATTTCTTGCACATATTGGGCACTTTGTACGACCTTTTCTATGGTTGATGCAGTGAGTTCTCCTTTAATATGTCCTGTCGCAAGTTGCATCGCGATAGAACAGGTTAATTGATCATTGCCGTATTGAAATATTTTTCTTTTATTTTCCATCGAATAAATTGTATTAAGCGTGTAGTTCCCACATTTGGATGAATTTGCTGCACGCGACTTGATTATTGATTATTTAGTTTTGAGCAGTCATATTATTTTTAAACTTTTTAAAAGCATGAAGAATCTCATTGGGAAATATAGTAGTCCTATTTTTTAGATTTCACGTATGCCGATTATACCATTGTTGCTGGATAAAAAATACTTTACCCGCTATGATTTCATTCTATTATCTCAAATTTAACTGATATCTTTAATGATTATAAATACCAATTTTGACAAGTGTTGATTACTATGAGTTATCAAATAGAATTGAGGCATCTTTATTATTTTAAAGTTTTAGCAGAGGAATTACATTTTAGAAAAGCAGCTGAACGACTTTATATCTCCCAACCGGGGTTATCGCGCCAGATTAAACAAATGGAAGATATCTATCAGGCTGTTTTATTTGATAGGGGTAAACGCTATGTGCGATTGACCGGAGCAGGAGTATATCTAAAAAAGGAAGTAGATCTTTTATTCAGCCACATGGATAAGATGACACGTGAGCTCCGTATTATGGGATCTGACGATATGACGGAACTTCGTCTTGGTTTTATTGGATCTGCTGTTCAATCTGTGCTTGCTAAAGTGTTGGTTCATCTGAAACATGATTTCCCTTCAGTAGAAGTCGATTTGCAGGAACTATCGAATGAAATGCAGATTGCAAAGGTATTGAAAGAAGAGTTGGATTTTGGATTTGTTCGATTAGACGATTTCCCAAAAGGAATTCATCATATTCCTATTGTCAAAGAGCACTTTTCTTTAGTTGTTCCAGGAGATTATCCGATTCAGCAGGCAAACTTCACCAGTGTGAGTCAATTCAAGAATGAACCCTTTATTCTTTTTTCAAAAGACTATAGTCATTCCTATTATGATTTAGTGATGAGCATTTTTAAAGATGCGGCATTTGATCCGCATGTAGCTTTACGTACAGTCAATGCCTTGACCATCTTTAACCTTGTGGAACAGGGTTTAGGAGTAGCGATTGTTCCAGCCTCATTAAAAAAAGGTTATACCTCAAAAGTGAAATTTATTGATTTAATCCATATTGAACAAAGGACCACCTTATCACTGATTTATAATGCCAGTGTAAACCATCCGGGAATTGATCTTTTTTTAAATGTGATACAAAAGGAACTTAGTCTTTCACAGTAAACCGAATCTGAAAAAACTAATAATCGATATTCTTGCCACCTATTATTTTAAGATTAAAAAGGTGACCTCTGCTGGCATTTTTTTCATGAGTCAAATCCCTGTTAAACAATATTTAATTGTTGTTATTATCAGTATTTGGAGGATTAGTAATTTAATTTTTTTTATATTTATACCCAAACTAAACCAAGGTGAGGGAGAAAGCATATGCCAGTCAAAATACCAGATAATTTGCCAGCTATTGAGCTATTAAAAAAGGAAAATATTTTTGTAATGAGCGATCTGAGAGCCAATGAACAGGATATTCGTCCCATGAAGGTGCTCATTCTAAATTTAATGCCATTAAAAATTACCACAGAAACCGATTTTATTCGACTATTATCAAACAATCCATTGCAGGTTGAAGTCGAATTTTTAAGATTGGATACCCATATGTCTAAAAATACTCCACAGGAGCATTTGGAACTGTTTTATAAGTCTTTTTCAGCAATTGAAGATCAGTATTACGACGGTATGATTATCACAGGCGCGCCTGTTGAGATGATGCCCTTTGAAGAGGTGAACTATTGGGATGAAGTGACCCGTATTTTTGATTGGGCAAAAAGACACGTTACTTCTACATTGTATATCTGTTGGGCATCTCAAGCGGCACTCTATCACTTTTATGGGGTTGAAAAAAGCCCATTGGCTGAAAAGCTATTCGGCGTGTTTAAACATACCACTTTAGATAAAACGAACCCGTTATTTAGGGGTTTTGACGATGAATTTTTTATCCCACACAGCAGGCATACCACGATTTTAAAATCTGAAATTGAAGGTAAACCAGAAATTGAACTATTGTCCGAATCGCCAGAAGCAGGCTTAGCTATTTTATCATCACGCGGTGGAAGGGAATTTTATTTGACCGGACATTCCGAATACGCTCCCCTGACTTTACATACTGAATACATGCGTGATGTAGAGAAAGGACTCGAGATCGAGGTTCCAGATAATTACTACTTAAACAATGACCCAACTCAAGGACCTTTGGTCAGATGGTCAGGACATGCTAATTTGTTGTTTAATAATTGGTTGAATTATTATGTTTATCAAGAGACTCCATTCGATCTCAACGAACTGGAAACATTAGAAGATATTAAAAGACAAAACTAATTTCAAGTTTTATCATAAAGTAAAATAGCCTTAAGATATAGCAGATCATATCCGCTATATTTTAAAGCTATTTTTTTATCTATAGTGAGTTTTACACATCTTTTCAAAAAATTCCGAAAGTTCAGGCTTATTACGATTTCGCTAATTTTTTCGCCTCATTCCAGTAGACGTCCATTTCCTCCAGTGTCATATCCAGTAGGTTCTGTCCATTTTCACCTGCTCTTTGTTCGAGATAAGTAAAGCGGCTGATAAATTTTTTATTTGTACGCTCCAATGCATTTTCAGGATTAATACCAATATGCCTTGCATAATTTATTAATGAAAATAGCAAATCTCCAAATTCACCTTCTGCTTTATCGAGATCTGATTCTTCTGGTTTGTCAATATCGTACTCGGCCTTAAATTCAGCTAATTCTTCTTCCACTTTAGCCCAGACTTCTTTCTTATCTTCCCAGTCAAATCCTACTCCACGAACTTTATCTTGGATCCGATAGGCTTTGACCAATGCAGGCAGACCATGAGGTACTCCAGATAATACTGATTTGTTTCCTTCTTTTAGCTTAAGGGTTTCCCAATTTTGTTTTACTTGGTCTTCATTCTCCACTTCGATATCGCCATATACATGCGGATGACGGCTGATCAGTTTGTCACAGATGCCATTTAATACGTCCACAATCGTAAAGCGATTTTCTTCTTCTGCAATACGTGCATAAAAAACCAGATGCATCATGACATCACCCAGTTCCTTTTTGATCTCTGGATAATCTTCATCCAAAATAGCATCTGTAAGTTCATATAATTCTTCGATCGTCAGGTGACGTAATGATTCCATCGTTTGTTTTTTGTCCCAAGGACAGGCCACACGAAGGGTATATAAAACATCTAATAATCGTTGAAAAGCAGTTGCTGGAGTCGATTCGCTGGCAGGTATGGGATAACTCATATTGAAAAATTTAATACAAAATTAGGGATTTAATAGTGAAAAATACAAACTTCTATTGTATTCTGGCTATTGACTCAGCAAGAATGGTGACACTTTTTTCCATTTCTTCTTGATTCAAATTGCCAAATCCAACTCGTATTGCTGTCATATCCTTCGCTTGGTACAAGATTGTTTTAGGTAGAAATAGATTTGCTTTTGCACATTGCTTTCTCAACTGGATTAAATTTATATCTTTTGTCCAATTGGTCCAAAGTGCGAGCCCGCCTGTAGGGATATCAAAATCAACATATTCATGTAAGTCACGAGCAAGTAAGTAGCTCATATAATTGCGTCTCTCTTTATAAAGTTTTACCGATTTTTTTAACGATCGATGTATTTCACCTTCTTCTATTAGATCACTTAGTACTTGTTCCATCACAAAATCACCTTGATGGTCCATCATGTTTAACAGTTTTTGTAATTCTATAATCAAATTTTCGGGAGCAACGATAAAACCAGTTCTAAAACCGGGAGCTAAAGATTTACCAAAGCTACCTGTGTAAATGACCATACCATCATAATCTACAGTCGCCATGGGCATAATGGGAGCCTCATTATAATGAAACTCATAATCATAATCATCTTCAATGACCGCAAAACCATATTGGGAAGACAGATGTAGCACCGCCGTTCTTCTCTGCGGGCTCAGCGTTACTGTAGTCGGATAATGATGATGCGGAGTAAGATAGAGAAGTCTTATTTTGTGTGTTTGACAGATGTGCTCAAGAGCTTCGATCACAATACCCTCATGATCTACAGGTATTGATTTAATTCTTGCACCAGCTTGCTGAAAAATCATATTCGCTGCAAAATAACTGGGCTGACCGACAATGACCAGATCATGCGCTTGCAAGAGAGTTTGAGCAATGATATAAGTACTCATTTCGACAGAGCGCGTTATTAAAAGATTTTTAGGTTGGATGTGTAACCCTCTGCTTTGGTTTAAAAAGTTGCACAATTGTTCTCTAAAAGATGCCGGTCTGTTTTGATCGCTAGAACCAAGATATTTTAAGTTTTTTTTTCGCTTTAAGTTTGCCGTATAAAATTTGGATAGCTGGTAAATGGGAGAAAGCCTGCTGTCGGCAATACCATCATCAAATTTCAGTACACACATACTGGGTTCGAAAGGATTTTCTAATATGGTGCTCTTTTCAAATTCATAACCTGTCTGCCCAGCATACTGTTTCTGTACTACTGTACCAGATCGTTCGATATTTTTCTTTGCTTTCGTAGAATTTTTAAGAACAAACGATCCAATGTTCGCTTTGACGTCAATCCATCCTTGTGCCTCAAGTTCCTGCAAAGCTGCTACGACGGTGTTACGATGGATGGATAAAGTGTGAGCCAGTTGTCGGCTCCCTGGTAATTTCGTTCCGATAGGTATAAAACCTCGTTGGATAGCCTGAATAATTTGCTGTGCCAATTGTACATAAATAGCAGTGCTATCCTGTCTATTTAAGTGGATAAAGCTATTAAAAGGAATTTGCCCCGGACTATTCATTTGCCATATAAATTGAATTTATCAAATAGTCCGGAAAGTTAAGTATTATTACTTTATTGTCGGCACCAGAGTTTAGGTTTCTACTATTTACGTTTTAATCTTGATTCTTCAAGATCAAGCGTATATTCTAAGTCTTTGATAATACTACTATCATAATGCTTTTCTTCACGTATTTTGTAAAGTCCATTTCTTCTAATGGCAACAATTTCTAACATGATTTTATTATAGAGACTCCTTACCGCAGTCAATTGAGCACAGCTATCATCCTGTTTTGCACTTTCAGAAACCGAGATACTTCTTTGTAATTGCTCTTTTATTCGCGCAATTGTTTCATATTCTTCCATTTCTTTGCTATAATTCTGATCTAAATATGCGATAGATTCTTTTGCTAACAATACACGAATTTCGTCGATCTGATTTTCGACAGGTTCCTCAATATCAATTTCATCTATCTTGATAAGTTTTATTAAAATAGGAAGCGTCAATCCCTGAAAAACTAATGTAATCAAAATAACAACGAAGGTGATAAAGAGAATTAAATTGCGATGCGGAAAAGGGTCTCCATTATTTAAAGTTAATGGTATTGCCAATGCAGATGCAAGAGAAACAACACCACGCATGCCCGCCCAGCCTACGATCAAAGGTAATTTCCAACCTGGACTCTTTTCTCTAACCCTTATTTTTTTGGATAACATACGAGGAAGAAATTCGGATAGATATACCAATACTATACGCAGCACGATAACAATAGCACTAATGATTAAAGCATAGTTAATCGCCTCTCCTTGAGAATATGCTCCTAATCCGGCCACAATGACCGGTAATTCCAGTCCGATCAAAATAAATACAAATCCATTCAATAAAAAACCTAAAGTAGCCCAAACTTCTTTTGTTTGGATGCGGGTATGATAGTTCAGATAGTCACCAGAACGAAAGGATAAAAACAATCCGCCGCTCACGACGGCCAATACACCAGACCAGTGGAAATGCTCTGCCACGATATACATGATATAGGGAGCTATCAGTGTGATAGGAGTGGAGATGCTGGAAGATTTAGCGACGTAGCGTAAAAATAAATATAAGATATGTGCGACAGCCAAACCTACGACAACACCCATGATGGATAATACCACAAATTCTGATGCTGCTTTCTGAAACACAAATTGACCAGTCAGAATAACAGCAACCGCAAATCTAAATACAGTTAGCGAAGCAGCGTCATTGACGAGACTTTCTCCTTCTAATAATGTGATACCTCGCTTTGGAATTTTGACCCCTTTCAATACCGATGTCGCTGCAACAGCATCTGGAGGAGAAATAATGCCCCCTAACAAAAATCCCAATGCAAGGGTAAATCCAGGAATAATATTGACAGAGAAATAAGCGATCGCAATCGAAGTAAAAAATACTAGTCCAAAGCCTAAACTTATTATTGATCGACGCCACTTTTTTAGGCTATCCCAGTTCGTATACCAAGCCGCTTCAAAAAGTAGGGGTGGTAAAAAAACTAAAAATACCAAATCAGGATTGATGCTTATTACAGGCATTCCTGGGATAAGTGATATTCCTAAACCTCCAATAACCAATAAAATGGGATAAGATATTTTTATTCTTTGGCTGATCACAAATAGCATCGCCATCACAAAAAATAATGATAATACTAATAAGACATTCTCCTCTATGATGAGTTTTTAATTATTACTGAACGGGTTCTAAATTTAAGATACAAAGTTAAAAACATTCATTTATTGTATTCTATAAGATCGGTATAAAATATTCCTGGAGATTATTTTGAGAGATTTTTATTTTCATCTCTTCAGCTACTCATGATTTCAATACCCTTACTGACAGATACAAGCCTCTGCAGCCCTTATCTCTGAGAGATATCAAAAAGAATATAAAATCCGTAAGTATCTGCGGATGCTTATGTATTTTTGCAAAAAAAAAATTAATGAGTGCACTACTTCGATATTTAAATCCACATGGGAAAATCAATTACAGGGTAGAGATTTTAGCTGGATTGACTGTTGCGATGACAATGATTCCCGAATCGTTGTCTTTTGCCATACTAGCAGGACTTTCTCCTTTAACAGGGTTGTATGCTGCTTTTATAATGGGGATCGTGACCGCTGTTTTAGGCGGTCGACCGGGTATGATATCGGGAGGAGCAGGGGCTACAGTTGTCACCCTGATCGCCTTGATCAGTATGCATGGTGTAGAATATTTATTTGCAACAGTTGTATTGGCGGGTATTATTCAGTTTCTTGTAGGCGCTTTTAAATTTGGGAAGTTTGTGAGACTGATACCACAACCCGTGATGTTTGGTTTTTTAAATGGGTTAGCAGTTATTATTTTTATGTCGCAAGTGGAGCAGTTTAAGACAGTCGATGCCTCGGGAGTCACGCATTGGTTGTCTGGACCATCTGCCTATATCATGCTCGGTTTGACGCTATTTGCAGCATTTGTCGTATATGTATTTCCTAAAATATCAAAAACTATCCCAGCTTCCTTAATCGCGATATTGGCGACTTTTTTAGTGGTATATATCTTCCGCATCGATACCAAAACGGTAGGTGATATCGCATCTGTAAAAGGAAATTTACCCGCGTTCCATATACCAGAATTACCCTTCAGCTGGGAAACTTTGATGATTATCTTTCCATTTTCACTGATTATGGCTTCAGTAGGGCTCATTGAGTCCTTGTTGACCTTATCGATGGTGGATGAGTTGACCAATACAAAAGGTAATGCCAATAGAGAGGCAATGGCGCAAGGTGCAGCTAATCTGGTCAATGGTTTCTTTGGAGGGATGGGCGGTTGTGCCATGGTCGCACAAACCTTGGTCAATATCAATGCAGGGTCTCGGTCACGTTTGTCAGGTATTATTGGTGCGCTGACTATTTTAACGATTATTTTAGTCGCATCCCCATTGATAGAACAAATACCCATGGCAGCATTGGTAGGCGTGATGATGGTCGTCGCTATTGGCACTTTTCAATGGGTTTCTTTCCGTATTATCACCAAGATGCCAAAGTCTGATATTTTTGTGGGTATGTTGGTTGCTTTGATTACGATTGTACTCCACAACTTAGCGTTAGCTGTTCTCGTTGGAGTAGTTATTGCCGCATTGGTATTCGCCTGGGATAATGCGAAGCGTATCCGTGCCCGAAAAACAATTGATGCAGCAGGAAATAAAGTATATGAAATATATGGACCTTTATTTTTTGGATCGGTAACAGGATTTTTAGAAAAGTTTGACATAAATGATGATCCTCAATATGTGATTGTTGATTTTAAAGAAAGTAAGATCACCGATATGAGTGCTATTGATGCGGTCAATAAACTTGCGGAGAAATATCAGAGTCAATCCAAAATACTCCGATTGCGACATTTGAGTGAAGACTGTAAAGCGATATTGAAAAAAGCAGACAGCTCTGTACTCATCGAGACTTCTGAAAACGATCCCACTTACCGGGTCATGCCTAAATAATTTTTTTGCTACTGACAATAGGCTGTCAATATCCCCGCTATTTTTGAAGTATCAATTTAAAATAAGCGATATGAATACAGTAGCAATTATTTCGAAAGAAGAATTATTAAAGCATTGGTTGGGGCATAGAAACCTGACTAAAAGAACCATTGAGAAATTTCCTGAAGCAGAACTTTTCAATTATGCCGTACCAGGTATGCGTACATTCGGTGAAATGGTCAATGAGCTCATCTCGATTGCAGTTCCGGGTTTGAAAGGTATTGTTCATAAACAGGTAGAAGCATATACCGAAGGAATGAAATACACGACTAAGGCGGACATATTAGCCGTTTGGGACCAGCATACAGAAGAACTTAAAGAATTATGGTCACAATTGAAAGAGGATGAATTTCATCAGACATTTAATTTATTTGGTCAATATGAATTCCCTATTATTGATAATATCTTATATTTTATAGATAACGAAGTGCACCATCGGGGGCAGGGTTTTGTATATCTACGAGCATTAGGCATTGAGCCTCCATTTTTTTGGGACCGTTATACCAAATAGATAACTTTTAATGATCAATACCTCCGAAAAGGCGAAACACTTTTTTGGAAGTATTGATTATGTCAAGCGTTTGATTTGTACTTGTAGCAGTGACTTGACCGTATCCTTTAGCGATTGTGGACTGATGATATCAGCACGGTCTCCAAACATAAGAAACCATCTTGCAAAACCCATATCCGGATTTTTTACATCAAAAATCATCTCAATACGATCATCTTTAATGCTTTCTTCCTTAAAACCAAAATATTTGCGTTCCCAATGTAGATAATGGGCAAATGGTTGATCAACATGAATCACCACCCTTGTCATTATGGCATCTAATTCGCGTTCAGCCAAATATTCTTCTAATTTGGGGTGCTGTTTAAATTGCACCTGATCCAATATTTTGATATCACAAATGCGATCTGTTCTAAATTGTCGGTAATCATTTCTAACTAAACAAAAAGCATAGATGTACCAATGATTACTTTCATGGAATACCCCGATAGGTTCGATTTCCCGAACGGTAGTTTCAGACTGATAAGCAGCTTGATAGCTGATTTGCAGTACATTTCTCTGGGCGATACACTGAAAAAGTAAGGTCAGTGTATTGGGCAATGCTTTATTTTGTTGATTGTGCCCAATCGATTTCATGACGACATGTTTGTCGATAGTCTCCATCCAATCTTTATCCGAACTTCGAATAATTGCCTTGAGTTTATACAAAGCCGAAGAAAAATGATTCTTCATTTCCTGATCAATAAATTTGAAGACCAGTTTTTCAGCAGCAACAAAACTCGTAATCTCAGCCTTTGAAAACATCATAGGCGGTATTTTATAACCATCTACCAATTCATAACCTAATCCAGCCTCACCGATAATCGGGATTCCAGCAGCAGTGAGACTTTTTATATCTCGGTAGATGGTGCGTAAACTGACCTCAAAGCGGTTTGCTAATTCTTGAGCCTTGACCGTTTTTTTTGATTGGAGTTGAATTAAAATTGCAAGAATGCGATCAAATCTATTGAGTTGTTCCACTTTAAAATCTTCTTCTGAATACTATAAAATATAGGTTCAAGATATCGATTAATTTTTAAAGACAACAATGGAAATGCATATTTCTCCCAAACACTTTACTACTCATTACATTAAAAAAACAACAGATTTATTGATCTGATGCAAACCAATTCATATTAATTGATTTCTTTTTTTACTGTTGATTTTTCCAGATCTTCAATAATTGCCGTCGTGTAATCTTCTCCATTCAGTTCACAGGCTTGCGGTAATGCTCCAGGGCTAAAAACATTGATCTCCATGATTTTATCCGCAATAATGTCTAGACCAACGAAATACATACCATCTTCTATCAATTTTTCGGAAACTTTTTCGACCATTTCCAATATCTCAGGAGTGATAACTGCTTGCTGCGCTGTAGCCCCCTGATGGATATTACTTCTTAATTCACCCTCTGGTTGTACTCGATGGACGCTTGCATATTTTCCATTGATAACCAACGGCTTTCCATTCAGTAGAAAAAAACGGATATCTCCATACTGCGCATTTGGTAAATATTCTTGTGCAATTAAATAACCATCTCGACAGATTACTTCTACAATCTGTTTTAGATTTTTGCTTTCTTGTTCATTGACCAGAAATACATTCTTTCCTCCAGACCCTTTAAGTGGTTTTAAGATGATTTTATGATTTTCTTCTTCAAAGAATTGTTTTACGTCATCGTAACTGCGAGTCACGATTGTTTTGGGACGAATTTCTTTTGGAAATTTTTCAAGATAAAGTTTATTTTCAGCATCAACTAAAGCCTTCGGATTATTAAGAACCCGGACACCACTATGTTGTGCCAGCTGTGCAAACTGTAATCCCATAGATGCTGCCCATGGACGATTGATCATATCAAGGACGGGATCAAATCGAAGCCACAGGATATCTAAATCTTGGACTAGAACACGTTCTTTTTTTGTAGATCGAAGTTTATCCATGAGTTCTTGGCAATCCGTGATATCTTCAATCTGATGTACTGCTCGGGCATGTGCCGCAATCTGATCTTGACCTAGATATACAAAATCTGCCAAACCGATGTAATAGATTGAATGACCACGTTGTAGGGCTTTTAGTGCTAATAATGTCGTTGTAAAACTAGCTTTTTCTTTATGTGTTTGATTGATGACAAATGCAATGTTCATAGGTGATATGATATTAATGGTTTGAAAGGTTGAAAATATTGTCTCCTGATTTAATTCTATCTAAATTGTGTAAATAAGGTTCGTCTAGATAGCGCGGTTTCAAGATGGGATTATTTAATAATCCCCGTTGTGTTAATTCTTCTACGATTGGAATATAATCTTCTCGTATTTTTCCAATAAGGAGAGGGGATAAATCTCTTCCTTCTCGGATGTAGGTAATGATGCTCATCAGACCTTTGAGGTAAAGAGCATCTTTTGTAAATCCGCCACCGCGATATACGCGCGTACAGATATGAAAGGATATTTCTTCTGTGAAATGATAACGATCGACCAATAGGAAGAATGTATCGCTAAAATTATGACCTGCTAACATATGATGAACGGCAACAACACGAGCAGCAATAATACGGAGACGGTCACCACTAAGTTCATTGACCATATATTCCGAAAATACAGCAAGCCCTTCTTGCAATTGCTCATAGCCCGGTACACCTAGACTGAATAATTTGAAAGGCTGCGCTTTACCATTGAAATAGGTGACGATGTGTGTTCCGACTTCGTGCTGAATTAATGCGATAGCTCTTGAAGCTTCGATTTCATAATCTTTACTGATATTGAGTACACCACGGTTGACCATAATACCCGTAATATCATCTCGAATCCGTACACCTGTTTCTAAAGAAGGCATCTGTTGTCTCAAGTAATGGAGTTCCTCTTTCGCTAATTTAGCGAATTCGGTAGCATTGATCATTTTCTTAGGAGCAACGGGCTTATTTTCGTTGTGCTCATAGACCATTAAAATGGCGCGCGCTGTTTCTAACAAATGGTCATTAACATTGCCAAAGACTTGTAAACTACCATGCAAAAAACCTTCATTTCCGCGATCAATGAGCATCGTCATCATCGCATCCAACTCTTTTCTTTTATCTCTAAAAAGGTAAGCGATTGTTGGATCATCAATATCCTCGATCCGAAGATTGTATAAATTTCGTTTCACCAATTCTGGATCTACAGGCATGGGTCTGTACCTAAATTTAGGTGTTTTTAAAAATTTATCTTTTTTAAATTGAATCCAAGCTTCACGCGCATTTAATGGACTCACTAATAATAAAAAATCAAATTTTTGACTTTCTACAGCTAATTCTTGATCAATTTCTAACACGAGCGGCTGAAGTTCCGTTGTGCTTAACATACGGAACTGGGAAACTTTCAGAGAAGTATAAAGACGAACAAATTCTAAAAAGCTCTTGCGTAGACTTTTCGTTAAAACATCTCTGTAATTTCGCAAAATAAGCGGATAGGCTTTTCCAGAATTTTCATCGAGATAATGCGGTTTTATAGCTATTCCAGCATAGAGCAATTGTTTAAATTCTTCCGCCAAAGGATTGATAACCGGTACTGTTCCAGGGGGACTTGGTGACTTCGTATCCTTTTTAATATCAATGGACAAAGCCATATTCTGCTCATTAGTTTTAAAATCTTTAATAAACTTTTGAGCAATAGTCAAAGCAGATTTTTGCGAAATATAAATAGATACATCGCTTTCCATTTCTTTATCTTGCCAGATTTCAATGAGTTGACAAGCCCCAAATTCATCTATCATTTGTCTGATGATAGGGGTTACGACCGCAGTAAAATCCAAATCAGACTCTTTGCCGACTAAAGAGCATGTTTCTGATTTTGCCAAATTGGATATCATCTGATCTTTCCCTTCAATAGGAATACGATAAATTAATAATAACGGGCTGATGCGTTTAAGAACGAGTTTACTGTCTTTTGAAAACTGGATGTGAACGGGTTCTTTTTGTATGATGGATGTAACTGCTTTTGCGATTGCTTTACTTTGATCCATAGTGATTTTGATAGCTTTTTTTAATAAAGGATACAGAAGAATGTAAGATTTTTCTCAACGATTCGATGTGGTCAAGGTGAGGTATACCGGTCCATTCATTCATAAAATCTTTACGAAACTCAATCGATAAAACACAACCTTTTTGACCATATTTACTTGTAATCCATTTGGATAGGTAACCTCCCGAAAACTTCACATTTTCGCGAGCATCAATAGGTTGATCTTGAATACGATGATCCTTCAGATATTTTATAAAGGAGTCGATTAATGGTCTCCAAATTCCCTTGTTATTAAGTGTTCCAATATTTATTTGGGGATTAGCCTCGGTATCCACTATTTCATCAGGTCCTAGACGTTTTGCATTATAACTATGGATATCGTAAATAATAAAATACCCATATTTTTGAATACTATTTTCGATAACCAATGATAATATTTTTTGAATATAATGATAAGAACGTTGTAGTTCTGCTAGCATCATTTTAGTGGGTTCCTCTTTCCATACTTGGAGTCCCCAAGCCTGATCAGGATGTAAATAAACGGCATCCTGTATGGATCGATTTAGATCCACTTGAAATCTGGAGGTGTTAACGATCAGCCGGTTGGTGTCTATATCCGTTAACATCCCTGTGAAGGGGTCTTCCTCCCTCAATCTTTCAGATTCGGAGAGATTCATGATAGGCGTAAGTTGATCTGCAAGTTGGTGTCCGTCGTGAATGGCCAACGCAAAGATTGGTCCACCTTTTTCTTCTAATACATATTGTATGTCCATATTGTTTTTCGCTTAAAAATAAGTAGATCGTACATAGATTAAACAATTTGCAAGGCAAATAGTTTGATTAACATGCAATCGTGATGCGGTGTAAACTAATTACTGGCATCCTTGTTATTAAGAATATGGCGTTAATAAGTTTTACTAATCGAGGTATTTATTGCAAACAGGGAGATTTTTATATCGACCCTTGGTTGCCAGTAGACTATGCTGTCACTACACATGGTCATGCCGATCACGTGCGTTGGGGTAATAAATATTACCTATGCCACCATTTTACAAAAGCGATTATCAAGTGCCGCATAAGTGCCGATCTGATTGTCGAATCATTAGGATATGGAGAGACTGTCGTGCGAAATGGAGTGGAAATATCCTTTCACCCAGCAGGTCACGTGATTGGATCCGCACAAGTTCGATTGGCCTACAAAGGGGAGATTTGTGTTATTTCGGGAGATTATAAGGTCGAATATGATGGAGTCAGCACAGCTTTTGAACCGATCAAATGCCATACATTTGTTTCAGAAAGCACTTTTGGGCTGCCTACATACAACTGGTTGGCACAGAATATCATCTTTGACGATATTAAAAAATGGGCTATTCAAAATAAAGAACACCATAAAACAACCGTGCTCATTGCTTATAGTTTAGGCAAAGCACAACGCTTATTACAAAATTTAGCAGGCGATCTTCCCATCTATGTGCACAACAGTATTGGTCGATTAAATGAAGCTATTGAACATGCAGGAGTGCCATTAGCCGCATATCAAACCATAACTCCAGAATTGAGTAAGGACGAGTTACAGGGAGGTATTTTGATCGTGCCCCCAGTAATGCGCGATAGCAAGTGGATCAAGAGTTTACAGTCAGCAGCTGTTGGTGTCTGTTCAGGATGGATGCAGGTGCGTAGTCACAGAAGGTGGCAGAGTGCTGATGCTGGATTTGCATTAAGTGATCATGCAGACTGGCGTGGTCTGATTACAGCAATCAAAGCTACTGAAGCCGAACAAATATATGTGACGCATGGATTTACATCGGTGTTTGCTCGATATTTATCCGAACAAGGCATAGCTGCCCAAGCCGTAGCTACGCAGTTTGGTCAAGAAGATGACGATGTTGCAGCAGAAAAGGAGGTCATAATTTGAAAAAATTCAGCAGGTTAATTTCCAAGCTTGAGCAAAGCAACAAAACCAATGATAAACTATCTGCATTGGTAGATTATTTTTCAGAAGCAGATGATGCTGATAAAATTTGGGTGATTGCCTTATTTACGGGTAAAAAGCCTAAAAGAACCATCAATACCAAGTTATTGAAAGAGTGGATTATCGAAATCACGGGTTTACCTACTTGGCTTTTTGTGGAAAGTTATCATAATGTGGGGGATCTAAGCGAAACCATTGCACTGCTTTTACCACCTTCTACATCCGAATCTGATATTCCTTTACATCAATGGATCTTGGAGCTGAAGGGACTGGTTCGTAGTAGTGACCAAGAAAAAAAAGAATTTGTATTAAATGCCTGGCAAAAATTGAATACTCAAGAACGGTTTGTATTTAATAAATTGATTTCAGGGAATTTTAGAATAGGAATATCGACCAAAAATTTAATTCATGCTTTGGCAAAATTAACTGGTTTAGATATCAACCATATTACGCACAGTATCATGGGGAAGTGGGATCCTGAACAGATTACCTTTACCGATTTAATAAACGGTTCACATGTTAATACAGATAGTTCTTGGCCCTATCCTTTTTGTCTAGCACATCCAATTGATGTGCCTGTGCATGAGCTTGGACCTCCATTGGATTGGCAGGCTGAGTGGAAATGGGATGGTATCAGAGGACAAATTATTAAACGAAATGACGAATTGTTTATCTGGTCCCGAGGCGAAGAATTGCTTACCGATCAATTTCCTGAATTGCATATTGCCTTATTGGGTCTTCCCAATGGTACGGTTATCGATGGAGAAATATTAGCTGTTCGCGATGGTGAAGTATTATCATTTAGTACCTTGCAACAGCGTCTGAATAGAAAGATAATTTATAAAAAACAATTGGAAGAAGCGCCTATTGCTTTTTACGCATATGATGTACTCGAATTTGGTGGAATAGATTATAGAAATGAGCCTCTTCATACAAGAAGAGCTATATTGGAACAATTATTACCTATAGAAAATATCATACTCACTGCACCAATTGTGTTATTTGATTCGTGGGAAGAATTAGTGGAAGAAAGAAAGCAATCTCGTGAATTGAATAGTGAAGGGATTATGTTAAAACATAAAGATTCTCTTTACCATAATGGTCGAAAACGGGGGGATTGGTGGAAATGGAAAATAGAACCTTTTACGATCGATGTCGTCATGATTTATGCTCAAAAAGGGAGTGGAAGAAGAGCTAATTTTTTCACAGATTATACTTTTGCTGTGCGTGACGGAGATCAATTTATCACAATTGCCAAAGCGTACTCTGGTCTTACTGATAAAGAAATCAAAGAGGTAAATAGTTTTGTTGTGAAAAATGCGATTGAAAAATTTGGACCAGTACGTACGGTTAAACCAGAATTGGTATTTGAAATTGCATTTGAAGGTATAGCAGTCAGTAAACGTCATAAAGCCGGACTTGCGTTAAGATTTCCCCGTATTGTTCGTTGGAGAAGGGATAAAAAAGTCGCTGATATCAACACACTAGAAGATTTGCAAATGCTATTACAATCCACTTTGAGAGCTAGTGAAAGATGAAAAAAACAATGGGTTATCAACACGTTTTAAAGTGGCTTAAAACAAGTAAAAGAAAGCCATTTCCATTTCAAGAAAAAACATGGGAATCCTATTTGCAAGGTTATAGTGGTGTGGTCAATGCCCCCACAGGCTTTGGAAAAACGTATTCTGTATTTTTAGCTCCTATTATTGCCTATCTCAATGAAGAACATGGTCAATCCAAGAAAAAGAAAAAACTTGGACTCCGCATGATCTGGATAACACCCTTACGTTCCTTAGCAAAAGATTTGGCGCGCGCAATGGAAGAAACCTTGTTAGAGCTTAATATCGACTGGACAGTGGGTGTACGTAACGGCGATACATCCGTATCAGATCGACAAAAACAAAAACGTGCTATGCCGCAGGTATTACTGATTACACCAGAGAGCCTACATTTGCTCTTAGCACAAAAAAATACAGACCATCTATTTGATGACCTCACTTGTATAGTCGCAGATGAGTGGCATGAGTTATTGGGTACAAAGCGTGGTGTATTGGTCGAATTGGCTTTGTCCAGAATTAAAGGAATAATTCGATCGAGAACGGATAGAACACTTCGTATTTGGGGTATTTCTGCAACAATCGGTAATTTAGAAGAGGCTTTGGAAGTGTTGCAGCCCGACCATATGGTTCCAAAAATAATTGTCAAAGCAGATGCCGAAAAGAAAATCCGGATACAATCCATTATTCCAGATACCATCGAAATGCTTCCCTGGGCAGGGCATTTGGGCATAAAATTGGCAGATAAATTAATTCCAATCATCAAAAAAAGTAAAACCACGTTAGTCTTTACCAACACGCGAAGTCAGGCGGAAATCTGGTTTCAACATTTATTGAAGATTCATCCAGACTTTGCTGGTCAGATGGCTATACACCATGGATCCATTGATTTTGAGTTGCGCAATTGGATTGAGGATGCGCTGCATACCGGTATTTTAAAAGTCGTGATCTGCACCTCTTCTCTCGATTTGGGCGTCGATTTTAAACCTGTAGATACCGTAGTCCAAGTGGGATCTCCAAAAGGGGTGGCGCGTTTTTTACAGCGTGCCGGACGTAGTGGGCATTCACCCTTTGAAACGTCAAAAATTTATTTTATGCCCACGCACGCTCTTGAATTGCTTGAAGTTGCTGCAATAAAAACGGCAGCTAAGACACAACAGATTGAAAGACGTGAACCCTTTATTTTACCTTTTGATGTCCTGATTCAATACTTGGTCACCTTAGCCGTCGGAGATGGGTTTGACGATAAAATAGTTTTTGATGAGGTAAAAAATACTTTTGCATTTTCAGAATTATTGGCAGAAGAATTTGCTTGGTGTATGCAGTTTATTACCCAAGGAGGCAATAGTTTACAGGCTTATCCCGAATTTCATAAAGTAGTTTTAGATGAAGAGGACGGCCTCTGGAAAGTAACGAGTAGACAGATTGCCATGCGCCATCGTTTACATATTGGTACCATCGTGAGCGATGCGATGCTAAAAGTAAAGTTTTTGACAGGCGGATATATTGGGATGATTGAAGAATATTTTGTTTCCAAGCTAAAACCCGGGGACCGTTTTAATTTAGCAGGACGAAGTTTAGAATTTGTCATGGTCCGAGATATGCTGGTTCTTGTGAGAAGGAGTAATCATAAAAAAACGATAACGCCAAGTTGGATGGGGGGGCGACTGCCATTAAGCTCTAATTTGGGAGCGATACTACGTAAAAAATATAGCCAAGTACTGACTGAAAATCATGAAGAAGAAGAGTTGACCGTAATAAAACCATTGTTTGAATTGCAAGAATCGATTACGCATGTACCATTGGAGCATGAGTTTTTGGTAGAATTGATCAAAACCAAAGAAGGGTACCATCTTTTTGCATACCCCTTTGAAGGAAGATTGGTCCATGAAGTCATGGCCGCATTGGTAGCTTATCGGATTTCAAAATTAATGCCCATTACATTTTCGATTGCGATGAATGACTATGGTTTTGAATTGTTGAGTGATCAAGAAATCCCAATGGATGATGCGATTGTCTATGAAGTTTTTTCACCTGATAATTTGAGTGAAGATATCAATGCCAGTATCAATGGGACAGAAATGGCCAAAAGAAAGTTTAGAGATATTGCCTGTATTTCAGGGCTGGTATTTCAAGGTTATCCAGGTAAATATTTAAAAAATAAACAGATTCAATCTTCTTCTTCTTTATTTTTTGATGTATTTGAGTCTTATGATTCAAAAAATCTATTACTTAGACAAGCTTATGATGAAAATTTTCATTATCAGCTTGAAGAACCGAGATTATTGCGAGCTTTACAGAGAATTCAGCAGAGTACTATTGTACTAAAGTCGGCAGAGCGTTTCACCCCTTTTTCTTTTCCAATTAAAGTTGATAGTATGCGTGAGAGTATGAGTTCTGAAGAATTAGAGGCACGAATAGAAAGAATGAAGGCAGAGGTATTTAAAAATTTAGATTGAGATGATTCGCATTATAAAAAGAGGAATTGAGCTCATTCTTGATCAGGAGCGAGCGTTGTATATTCCTTATTATCAATTGCTTGTTATTAGTGATTTTCATTTGGGTAAGTCGGGACATTTTAGGAAAGAGGGCCTACAAATTCCTAAGCAAGTATCCGAAACCGATATTACGCGTCTTGATCATCTCGTAGCGATGTACAATCCAAAAACGTTATTGGTAACGGGTGATATGTTTCATCATCATCATAATATGGATTTAGAGGAATTTCGGATATGGAGGATAGAAAATAAAACATTGGAAATTATTTTGGTGAAAGGCAATCATGATAAGCTGGCCAGTATTTTTTATGAACAATTAGCGATTAAACTTTTTTCAATCTACTATGAAATAGGTGATTTTTGCTTTGTTCATGAGCAAAAAGATGCCCCTGATCACGGTAAATATATTTTTTCGGGACATATTCACCCAGGCATATTATTGAAGGGGCCAGCAAGACAACGGTTAAAATTGCCTTGTTTTGTTTTTGATGATAACACCGCTTTATTACCCGCATTTAGTTTGTTTACCGGTTTGTATTTAATTCAAGCTAAAACAGGTCAGGAGGTATTTGCCATAACAGCAAATCGAGTTACAGCTGTTGCAACATTTTAATATTTATGTTTATGAAAACATTTTTCGTTCTTGCATTTATTTGTATTTCAAACAGGCTGAATAGTTTGTTACAGAGTAGGGATGAGGTGAGTAGGGGATAACAATCGAAATTCATTTTGTCTTTTATCAATTGAATAGGCTGTTCATGGAAAGTTTCATTCATTTTTAAAAGATTCTCCAGATCAACTTTGGAAAAAAAAAGGTTAGTAATTTTTGAAAAAAAACACTTAACATCTGAGTTATCAGAAATTAAAATTAAATTTAGGGAAAGCAATAAAAATTAGAAATAGAAAAATATGAAAAAGCTGATTATATTATCCTGTGTCGTATTCACCATGCTAAGCTGTAGAAACAAAGATGCGAAAAAAGCTGATGCTCACGAGGTTAAATCTGAGATGCCTCAGCAAACCAGTACGGCACTTGATTTAGGGTGCTATGTCTTTAATGATGGCAAAAATAAAGTTTCCTTAGAAATTACTGAAAGTGGAGCAGAAGTGAAAGGAAATTTAAGCTATGCTTTTGCTGAAAAGGACAAGAATACAGGAACTTTTATTGGTCAATTGAAAGACGGGGTGTTAGTCGCAAATTATACCTTTCAATCCGAAGGATTAGAGTCGGTTAGACAAGTAGCATTTCAAATCCAAAAAGATACGCTTATGGAAGGTTACGGTGATATGAATGCTGATGGTACGAATTTTAAGGATGTCAACAGGTTAACATTTTCTTCTGATATGCCATTAGTTAAAACAGATTGCGATGAGCAGAAAAATGCATGTTTATATCAAGATGGAAAAGTATATTCTGTACTAGAGCAAAACTGTTTAACCTTGGCATCCTTTAAAACTAAATTAAATCCTTTAAAAGATGGCGCTCGAGTGGAAGGAAATCCTACCTATCTCATTTTTAATGCGGACAATTCGAAAGCCGAAATTTTTTTACCAAATTCCGATAAAGGAATTGTGTTAGAAAAATCAAGTGAAGGCAATTGGGATTCAAAACAATATAAATTATTTGCCTGGAAAGGATTTGTCTTACAAGAAAAGGGCGTAGCCATATATGGTGGATAGGAGTGTCAACTCCTTCCACTTAACTATAATAAAGGTCTTTCAAGTGCCTTATTTTTCAGCATCGATCATCGCCAAATTTGCGATCTTGATGAGCCAATTGATGCGATCATTTTCATCCAACTCATACAGAGGTCCAATAAAATTATTTTCTATAGCAGATACTCCACAGTATTCTAAAATTCCTGTTTTCAACTGAATAAGTCCACTTGAACCATATTCTTTTTCATAACTATCCAGAGATACGTCACCCGCTGTGGTGATGACTCGTCCTGTCTTGTTCTGTAATAATCCTTCACTGATTCCATTTTTATTGCTTTTAAAAGTAAGGCCAGGAAGAAATGCTCTGTCAAAGAAGCCCTTCATAATAGCCGGCATCCCCAGCCACCACATGGGATGTATCCATACTTGATGATTACTCCAGTGGATATCTTCAAGAGCTTTTACCAAATCAGGTTCCAAATCCATCCTTTTCCGATAACCAAATTGCAAGTTTGGATTGAAATCCAATTCCCCTATGGCGAGGTATCGAACTTCAGCGCCAGCTTCTTGTGCCGATTGGATATAGGTTTGAGCAATAGCACTGTTAAAGCTTTCTCTGTCCGGATGTCCATTGACTACTATTATTTTTTTCATTTATCTTGATTTACTGTTTTTTTTAATACATTCAATAATCGGTCATAAAATGCCTCTGATAACGCACTCTCGAAAAAATCAAAAGCGTGCACCGCTCCTTGTATTTCGATAAGCTCCGTCGATACAGCTGCTTGTCGTAATTTCTCGGCATACATTTTCCCCTCATCTTTAAGCGGATCAAATTCGCAGACCACTACCGTAGCATCGGGCAGTTGATTGAAATTTTCTTCAAGTAGCGGCACTGCATAGGCAGGCCGTTGATCCATGTGATGTGGTAGATAATGTTTCCACATCCATTTTGCGGCATTTTTGGTTTGCATAGGTGCATCCGCCAATGATTGCATTGATGGTGTGTTGAGCAAATGACTCATCGCAGGATAAAGTAGGAGCTGATGTCTGATTTTTATTTCTTTTTTATCCCGTGCCAAATGGGTGATGGAGGCCGCAATTGTTGCACCAGCACTGCTGCCTCCGATTAGCATACGATTCGGATCTCCACCAAGTTGAGAAGCGTACTGAGCGAGCCATTTTAAACTATCATATCCATCTTCCATAGCTGCAGGAAATTGGTGTTCGGGAGCTAATCTATAATCGACAGAAACAATCATTAAGTCGAGATCCGAAGCCAATCGAAAGAATATAGAATCATACTGTTCGGGAGTTCCATAGATAAAAGCACCACCATGAAAATATACTAAGACGGGCAAATTGCTTTTATCCTTTGATCTGTAAATTCTTAAACGGATATTTCTCCCTTTGTCAGAAGACGGTATATAGCTATTTCGAACGTCGAGGTCGTGTGGTATAATGGCATCTGGTTCCAATAGGGACACCTGCATTTCTTGATCTCTAATTTTTTGGGGATTATGCTGCAGTAAATTTTCATAATCGATCTCTCCATAAGCACTATGCGAAATTGCGGCTAAAAGCTCCTGATCTATTGTGTTCATTTCTCTTGCTTTTTATAATTTAACAACGACTTTTCCTACGGTTCTTCCAGTTTCAATTTGTACATGTGCTTTTGCCATTTCATCAAAATTGAACACGTGAGCAATATGAGGTTTTAGTATTCCCGATTCCAACAAGCCAGCGATACGCTGCATATCTCTACTGCTACTGTAGACGGACATAAAATAACAAGCATGAAGCTGTTTTTCCTGCGCCTTTAATTCATCATCTTTACTATGGCCAGAGGGCAGGGTGACAATTGAACCAAATGGTTTCAATACTTGTACTGATTTTTGAAAATTTGCGCCACCGACCGATTCGAGGACAAAATCTATATCCGAAAGAACTTCTTCAAAAGCCGTTTTTTGGTAATCAATATGTTCATCTGCTCCCAATTGGATGATAAAATCTCGGTTAGATGCCGAAGAAGTTGTGATGACGTAAGCTTGGAGATACTTCGCGATCTGTACAGCAAAATGACCTACACCACCTGATGCGGCATGGATAAGAACCCGATCATGGGGTCTTAGTTTTCCGTAGGAATGAAATGCTTGCCAAGCTGTCAATGCAGCTAAAGGGCTTGCCGCAGCTTCAATATGACTAATTTTTTGCGGTTTTCGTGCAAGATGCCCTTCAGGAGCCGCTACATATTCCGCATACGCTCTGCCATGACCGACAAAGTTGATCAGACCAAAAACTTCATCTCCAATTTGAAAATTGGTAACCGCATCTCCAATTTCAACAATGACTCCCGAAATATCCCAACCTAAAATTAGAGGATCATATTTTGATAACATGTCAGCAAGTGGAGCATCACAACTTCTAACTTTGACATCGACAGGATTGATACCGATCGCCTTCACCTGGATCAGCACCTCATCAGGTTTGATGTTGGGTTTTTCAATATTCTTTTCAATAAGATGTTCAACACCGCCAAATTTTTCCAATACAATTGCTTTCATATATTATTCTTGAACAACAAAAATAGACTGAAAAAAGCATTGAATACAGGTACATATAAGTGTTATTTGGGTATCTTTGCATCATGGCAAAAGAAAATATCTATCAATCCCTTGAAGTTTTTTATGAAAACGTAACCGTATGTCCGCTGCGTGACAGACAATTTAATTTCTTTGAGCTGGTGTATGTTATTTCTGGCAAAGGAAAACACAGTGTCAATGGAAATAAATTTGACTATTTCCCAGGAGACTTATTTCTTATTACACCAAATGATTGCCATGGGTTTGATTTGGAGGGAAATAATGAGTTTATGGTCGTACGTTTCGGAGAAAGTTATATAAAAGAATATCAATGGAAAAGCATCGATCACATCGAATGTCTTTTATATTATGCTTCTCATTTATCAGGTTCTATTTTAGTCAATAATGATGATAAACATATGGTCAATTCGTTGATTCAGAGTTTGCAACAGGCATGCAGTCACCAATCCCTTTACAATGAAGATTTGACCAGACATCTGGTCAATGCTATTATCGTTATCGCAGCGCGAAATATAGCCATCAATAAACCTCAGGAACTTACTCCTAATGCGGATAGGCGTACACTACAGATATTAGATTATATCCAAGCATACATACGACAACCCGAGCTCCTTACCATCGCTGTAATTGCTGCGAAATTTGGATTTTCGCCAACCTATCTAAGCAGCTATTTCCGCAAAGAATGCAACGAGTCTCTACAGCAGTATATCTCTTCCTATCGGATTCGCTTGATCGAACATCGATTGCGGTTTAGTGATAAAAGAGTGCATGAAATCGCAGATGAATTTGGATTTGCTGATGAAAGTCATATCAATAAGTTCTTTAAGCGTCATCATGGTATCAGTCTAAAAAAATATCGGGAAGCATCCCTTTCCTAAAAGCAATTGGACGCAGCTTCATTTTGATTAAGCTTCATGAGCTGATGATCTGTATACGAATGGATGGGTTCGAACACCTGGAGCGTGAATTTCAAAATAGAGCACATCCCGCTAATACTTTGGTTTTACGATCCAATTACCTCTTTTATCATTATCTTTTACGTTAATTGTCTAAATTGTTTTAGTCTTTGTATCTTTGTCCCATAAATATAATAACATGCCAAGAGAAACAAAAAAAGGGCTATATCAAGGAATAATCGAGCAAGACGAAAAAGGTAATTACTATTGTGGACCATATTTATTGGACTATCAATTGGTAGAAGATCAGTTTAGATTAGGAGATAAAGTTAGTCTAAAAAAAATAATTGGTAATTCCAGTAGAAAAAGTTTTGATGATTATCCTCAAAAATCAATCAAGTTTTCACTAGTGGGAGAAGACCACGAAGGTTAATCACAAACTTATACCAGTCAGTATTTAATTTTATACATGCTGACTGGTATATTAGCTTTTGAAGAATAATAGATCTGATTGACTTGATGTGGATTAAGTTAAATCTGCTGTCCAAAAGTAAGTAAATTGTTATCGGGATCGAGCAAAGAAAATTCTTTTTGTCCCCAAGGCTTTACCGCTAAATGACCATTTGGATGTATCGGAATGTGGTTATCCAATAAGGTCTGGTAAACAGCATCTATATCATCCGTCCTAATATATACCTGACCATAGTTTTCTTTAGGATCAAGATCTGTAAACTTAAAAAAATGAATCTGGATCTGATCCTTATAGACCATTAAATAATCCTCAAATTCATTTCCGAAAGTTTGAAAACCGAGTTTGTTGATGTAATAGTCAGCTGTTATCTGCCTATCTCTCATGGGTAACTTTGGGTTTATTTCTAGTAGCATATTAAAATTCAGTTTAAGTTTTTCAAGAATTCTAAATTTTTTAGAATAGGTTGTTCATGATTGAATGGCGAAAGCATTTTATGCTGCTTTGTACTAAAATGTAAATTCAAGATTTAAAAAGGCTTTCTAATCGTACAAATAGTATCTGAAAATTTCTTGCGATGCCCTTATTGATGTTCAGTACCTTATACGTAAAAATAACAATTTATTTTCAATCAACGAGGGAGTACCTATTTTTATTATTTTAACATGGATTTCATTTCTTAAACCTAATTTTTATTTCCATTGAGGATTATGACCAATAAATGTTCTATTTTTTAGCTCATAATAGGAGTCCAAGCATAATGATAGGGTTGATTATAGGAACATGTTGCTGAAAACAGGAGCGCTTTGAGACATGAAGTAACGGATGGACATTCAATTGGATCAAATATTTAGCCTAAAACTAGCGGTATTCAGGGAGATATTCACAACATTATAATTAAGATATTTGAGAAAATCTTGAGGTTCATGAAACATCTTCTTCCTATCTTCTTTCTGCTATTACCTTTTTTGGGATATTCACAAACTGTTCAGATCGTAGAATCAATGGGCTTTGAGCGGTCCATTTCACCACTAATCAAAGTTAAAAAAGAAAAGAAGGATTTTTTTTATCATTTAGCAGGCAATCATTGGATAGATGATGTAGAAGAGCACGCGGCAGATTTATTTGTTGTGATTAAGGATGGTTATTATGGAGTGCTACACGAAGATGGAGATCTGATTGTTCCTATAGCGTATGATGAGATCGAACTTGCTACATCTTATGATGGACAGTGGCATAAGGGAAAGCAATACGATTATAAATACCTTGTGCTAAAAAAGAATGGAAAGACTGGAGTTGCTGATGAAAAGGGCAAAATTATTGTTCCGGTCCAATTTCAGAAAGCTGAAGTAATTAATAAAAATATTATTGGTGTTGCTGATGATCATCTGTGGGGATGGGTTTCCGCTCTTAATGGTCAAATTTTGCAAAGACCTCAATATGAGTATATAACAAGTTTCTTGTCTGATGAGTTTGTGGAGATACGCACACACGATAAAAGTGGGTTGGCCAAGATAAATGGTGAGCTCATCGTACCTGTCGAGTATGATAGTCATCTTCAGTACATCAAAGGGGATGGACAGACCTATATTAAGGGGAAAAAAGGTACACAACTTGATCTCATGGATACCAATGGCAACGTATTGCTTTCTGGATATACGGATTATAAAATCATTGATGGTTCTAAATGGTTGATTTTTAAACAGGGAAATCATTATGGTGTTGTTGATCCAATTTCCAAAAAAGTAATCATAAAAAATGAATTTGAACAGCTGGATTCATTTATTAGAAACCTTGGAATAGCAAAAAAAGCAAGTGGTTATGGCGTTATTGATATCAACGGTAAGACAATTTTGCCTTTTGAGTATGAGGAGATCCGCGTATTAGCTGCCAATGGGAATCATAAATACAGTTCCAGTCCAGTGATCGGGATGTCTGATCTTATTTTTGACGCAAATATAACGGAACAAGTCAGGCAAAGATTAGCTTATGAAGTCCAGATTGAGCAAGCTCCATATTTTTTTGAAGTGACTAAAAATGGAAAAACAGGTATCTGTAACTGGGATGGAAAAACCATTATTCCATTGGGGAAATATCAGAACATCAAGTTGCACTATTATAACGGGAAGACTTTTTTCTTAGTCGGATCTAATCAAAACTCAGGAATCGTATATGAAAATGGAATGGAAATCTTACCGGTGCACTATAGTTTCGATGATGGTTACCAATATTCAGCATCGGGAATAGAAGATCAATTTGATATATCGCAACGTTTTATCACATTTTCAGATGGAAAAGCGGGCGAACATCATGCTTTAAAAATAGGTTTGTTTGATTTGGAGACTAAGAAAGTATTGATCTCTCCGCATGAACAACAAATCACGATCTTTAATAAGGATCTTATTCTTGTCCGCAAATTAGTTTCTAATTATCAGTACCAGTTTTGGATCTATCATATTGGACAGGATAAGATCCGTACATTTGACAATACGGTCACAGATATACGTTTAGTAAACGACCATTTCTTATTGGTTGAACATCACGATAAATCTTTGCAATTAACCGACACGGATGGAAAATTGGTGTATTCGAATACCAATTGGACATCCGATGGTAGTTACGATTTGATCCGCTTTCCCAATTATAAAAAATATCCGAATGGTAGATTTTATCATGGCTTAAAAAAGATATATGCCAAAGAAGGAAATCTTTTTATCGATACCGTGGGAAATGAAAAACGCTTTGAAGAGTACGATCAAGTCGATGATTTTTATGAAGGTTATGCCATAGCAGCTAAAAAAATCATCGATAAAGAAAATTACTCAGGCTTTAAATATCAGCGCGGAATGATTGACTTAAAAGGCAACATCGTAGTTCCTTTTGAATATGAACAGGTATTGACCACTGGTAAAGAATCTGACATATTGATCTTCAGTAAACTGAATCAGCAGATCATGGTCAGACGTGATGGGCAGATTATACTCGGTCCTGGATATCAGGATCTCGAAGTTGGTGGTGCATATCTGAATTTTACTTTTGCAAAAGGCGATAAGTATGGACTGGCTGATTGGTCAGGTAAAATTTTGGTAGAACCATTGTATGATGAGATCCGTCGAAATTATGAAGGTGAAGATAAAACATGGCCGCTGTTGGTAAAGGAAGGAGAATGGTATTATTTTGTTGGTAAAGACGGACAGAAATATGCTATAAAATCAAAAGAGAAACGGTACTAATCTCTAAAAATAATTTTTATGATATTATTCTTAATTAATAGCGCACAGAGTACCTGGAATTTGAAGCTTTTTTTATTCCATTTTGCTTTATTCTTTGGCTTAGTATTTTCAGCCCAAGCACAGACCGAGTTATATCAGTTTGGACAGGAGGGGAGGCGTATGGCACCTTTTAGAAATGGATTTGCAAAAATAATAGATAAGGATAATACGTACTATATAGATACCCTTGGAAATAGCCTTATACTGGCAGAAGAAACCTCCATTGAGTTTAACGATACCTATGCAATAGAAGATTATAAACGGGAGTTGGCAGCCCATCCACAGCTATTTCCCAAAACTGTACTAAAATATTTAAAAGACAAAAAAATGGGTATCATATCTCCCAAAGGTGATGTTTTGCTTGAAGCAGAGTATGATGATATAGATATTCAATTTCGTGATTTTTGGAAAATAAAACGTGATGGTAAAGTAAGTTTATTATTTGTTGATAAAACGCAATTGCCTTTTTTTGATGAAATTGGTTACTTGGATGGTGATTATTTTGACGTCAAACAACATGGGAAATGGTACTTATTTAGTCGGTCGCACAATAAAATAATGACTAAAAATGGTTACGATGGCTTTGATTATTGTGGAGGTTGTGGTCATCGTCAGTCTTATCTTTATGCACAAAAAAATGGAAAATGGGGTGTTATAGATTGGAATGAGCATATCTTGGTTCCGTTTGAGTATGAGCATCATCACCTGGGTATGCGCAGTGATAACTGGATTTCTTCCTTTTCAAAAGGAGGTAAGTCGCTTGTTATACATATTCCTACGAAAAAGGAATTTGTCGATACTGAACTCTTAATGGGATTACTGATTGCCAAAAAAAACAATCTTTACGGCGCATATGGTCAAGATGGTGAGTTGAAAATTCCGTTTGAATTTGAACGTATTGAACTTCCTAATGATAATTCTTTTAACGGTTACTACGGAGAATATCTCATTACGACAAAACAACATAAAAAAGGAGTGGTAGACTTGAAGGGAACCGTAATATTACCTAACATATACGATGAGGTCAAAGTATACGATGATTATTTAGTTACTAAGAAGCAACAGATCACCTCCCTTTTAAACCCGAATCGACAGGTCGTTTTTAAAATACAACATGGTGATATAACACATGTCAATGACTATTTTTACTCATCGGGGAGCCATGGATTAGCTATTTTTAAAATCAAGAAAAGAGCTTTTTATGGATTGTACATTCCACAAACAAATACTTTTATAGATCCTCAATATTACCATATCCAATTTTTTGATTTTAAAAATCCAGACCGTCAAAAAAAATACCTGATTGCCGAGAAAAATAAATTGTTCAGTTTTTTTGATACAAACGGTCAATTGTTATTAAGTGATGTAGAAGGAATTTCTGAGTTATACCATGGACCTGAACATATAATCGCCTTTATAAAGAATGGGAAAACTGGCCTATATGATCTGGATTTGAACAAGGAGATGATTCCGGCTATTTACGAAAGTATCGATATCTTAAATTTAGGAAAACAAGATTATATTAAAGCGAATATGCATATTCCTGAAAATGAAAGAATTGATGAGTTTGATACTCAAATCAGTCATTTATTTGACCTAAAAGGTACAAAAGTAGTAGGAGCGGATATCAAGCAGATCGATACCATCGATAGCAAAAGATCTCTGGTAAAGATTAGAAACGGTAATAAAATGAGCTATCTTTTAATGAATCTGGAAAATTTAAAAGGTGAAGAACTAAATTATCATGCTGTGTATCGCATGAATTCAGCTCAGGTTTTACTGGTGTCCGAAGATGATAAAATAGGAAAGCTCTATGATATGACGTCTCATCAGGAGCTGAAAGGATCATATAGCCTAACATTTGTAAAACAAGGGTACTTACCTCAGAATTCAGGTAAGGAGACCGTCATTATGCCATATAAAAATGGTATGGCTTTGATACATAATGAAAACGGCTATGGATATATCAATGAAGAAGGTCGAATCGTTGTCGCTCCGCAATATGTATGGGCTTTTGATTTTGTAGGAAATGCTGCTCTAGTATGCCAATCCGAAAATTCGGATCCGAGAGCATTAATGTTTAAAATGGGGCTTATCAATAAAAAGGGAACCATCATATTCCCTTTGGAATATGATCTGACCAATTCGAGATTAAACCATCAAGAATCTTTCTTCCTTGATCATGCTGTCATATTACCAAAAGTAAATGGCTATGATCAATATTATGGTCTTGGGGATTTGCATAGCGGTAAGCTACTGCTTCCCGTTGAATATACCCAAATCCGATCTATTCAGAATGGACAATATCTCCTTCTTCAAAAAAATAATAAATTTGGGATATCAGATGTTCAAGGTAAGATTATTATCCCAGTGGAGTTGGAAGAAATTCTATTTGATTCACCATCATATTTTAATACTCATACAGATACTTCCCCAGATATTTTTCCTCTACTCGTTTATCGAAATAATACCTGGAGATATATATTAAAAAATGGAGATTTGCTCCCTTTTCATTTAGGAGCAAAGTAGGTTCAACCCCAACACCCTATTTATTTTATAAAGTTTTGCATCTCTTTGTCGTTTTCTATTTAATTTACTGATCTAGCTTTGATATTGCCTGGCAATTTTTTCTTCAGGTTTTTCACTATACAAGTACAGACATAAGAGGAAAAAATATTCTAAGGGTTTCATTAATCTATATACCAAGTTTGATCTTTGCGCGGTTGTGACCTTTTTAGACAAAGGGTAACCGTATTTATCGTACAACCCTCTTATGATTTTATGTGCCGCAGGCCAACTTTCCCAGATTAATTCTTCAAAAGCATTTGCAATGAGCAACTGTCTGTTTACAACGATTTCAAGCCCATGTCTTTTTCCTAAACGCAGTGGTTTTACGACTTTGGGATCACCACATATGGCAACAGTACATAAATAATGCCCTCGATGATCTAAAAATGGAGGATGAGTTTTTGTTGAAAAATTCCAGGTTGTAGTTTCCGTAAATACTTTTGATATCGAATCAGCTTCCTGTCCAAATAACATCAGGATAGCCACTATCATTATCCATATAGGTACCAGCAAAATAATAACATACAAGGGTTGATGAGCTGTATGAGCCATCTTTTGATTCAGGTAATTGAGAAACTTATTACGATAAGTTTTATTCGAAGCTTCCGTTGCCTCTTCAGCAATGACTTTGTAAATTAAAGTTATAGCCGTTATGATGTTGGTGACAGGTAAAAAGCCAAACAACCAAGCATCGTAAAATTGCGTGTTAGAGGAAATCTGTAATAATACAAAAAAACTAATTATGATGCCAAGGAAGACAAAAATCAATGTTAGTACAAATAACAAAGGGGGTAGTGATCTCCCTTTTAACCAGAGTTTTATCGATCCAAAAAGAGCTGTTCCAAATAAGAAAATGAGGGTTAAACTATGTTCCGAAGCAAATGGAGAATAACCATTGTCAACGATATCTATCGCTTCTGTGTGATGTGATCCGTACATCATCAACCCAAAACAGAATAAAAGGGATGATAAGCATAAAGCAACAATAAATATATACTCCACAATTTTTGTAGGAGTACTAACCTGTTGTCGAATTTGCCTATAAATCAAATAGCCGATTACTGGAACTGATAGTATAGATAGTATAATAAGGATTTCCATTAGTTTTGCAGTAAATTATTTTTAAATTTAGTTTGTACAATGAATTTATGGTGTAAATTTCCGTTTATATCTTAATGTTAAATGTCCTATTTTATGATAAAGACCTCCTATTTATACCTTAAAAATACATTTTTTCGAATCAAGAATTAAAAGAGATTAGCATTCGTATTAAAATTGGCAATATATATTTATTGTACCCCTAAAAAATTGTGTTTCTGTATCTGTATCCCATACATATCGTTCTTTAAATTTGCCGTTCACGAATATGATATGAGCATGAAAGTCAACAATTTTGAAGATTTTAAATTAGAAAATTTATATCTATCTGAACTCCGTTCTGTTGTTTCTTTATATAAGCAACTTGTTAATCAAAATTCATCTAGCGAGCATGTAAATTCGGTAGAAGAGTTAACCATAGACTTTGGGTTACCGTTAGCTGTTTTACTAGAAGCTAAACAGGTTGTTGGTTATGCAGCAGCAATTGTCAATCCCTATCATCAAGTGGAAATAAATTGTATTTTCTTCGATGAGATCCATCGACATGAATTTCAAGACGCATTAATTGCAAAAGCAAAAAATAATTTTAATCAGGCATTTGAGGATGGCGAACAGCAACTTCTTAGATTGACATCAGCTATTGAGCGGCTTATTTACTGGTTGAATCTTTAAATGTTGTTTGTAACTTTAAAAAGCAGTTCTAATTGCGCATTCATGGATGGATTGGATTTTTTAAAATTGATCATTGGAGCTCTAAAAATGATTACATTGGAGGTTTGGTATCCCATGTTAACGTATAATCAAATCGATCTTGAAGAACATAGCATCACTAAAGAATATATTGTTATCATATAGTTAAAGCCATGAAGAAGGAAGTCTTATATGTAAAGATTGCAAGCATTATTGAAGAACAGATCGTCAATGGTACGTTAAAACTGGGAGAAAAACTTCCTTCTATACGTACCGTACAGAAGATGTATCATGTGAGTATCAATACCGTTAAACAAGCTTTTCTCGAATTGGAGAGCAAATCGCTGATCAACTCTAGACCACGCCTTGGTTATTATGTCAGTAAAACTTCACAACGAAGATTTTCTCTTCCATCTGTGGGCATGTTGTCGTCATCAGATGGCGAAAAGCAGCCTGAAGATCTTATCGATAAAGTTTATAATTCCTTAAAAAATAAAGAGGTCACTCAATTTTCCCTTGGTGTTCCGGCGCAAAGTATGCTTCCTATTGCCAAGCTTAATAAAGGAGTGATCCATATGATTCGGAAACTTGATGATGGAGGGACAAGTTATGAACCTGCTCAAGGAAGTGTCAATCTGAGGAGAAGTGTTGCCAAATGGAGTATGGAATTTGAAGGGCAGCTTACGGAAGATGACTTAGTAACGACATCTGGTGCTATGAATGCCATTTTTAACTGTTTGCTTGCTGTCACAAAACCAGGCGATACCATAGCGATTGAAACTCCGGTGTATTTTGGAACGATACAGGTTGCTAAATCTTTGGGTTTACAGGTCATTGAGATACCTGCACATCCGCTTACTGGCATTGATATGGATGCATTAAGAAAGTATCTGCCACGTATAAATGTGTGTTGTTTTACAGCAAATTTTAGCAACCCATTAGGAAGCTTGATGCCAGAAGATCATAAAATACAACTGGTTAAATTACTCACCGAGCATAATATTCCATTAATTGAAGATGATCTTTATGGCAATGTATACTTTGGAAACACTAGACCTAAGCCTTGTAAAGCGTATGATGAAGAGGGAATAGTCATGTGGTGTGGCTCTTTTTCCAAAACACTAGCACCAGGTTATCGAGTAGGCTGGGTTGCTCCTGGAAAGTTTAAGAGTAAGATCATTCGTCAGAAACTTCTACAGACGATTTCTACCCCTATACTCTATCAAGAAGTGATAGCCGATTTTATGGAGCACGGCAGGTATGACCATCACCTGCATCAGTTTAGAAACAAACTCTACGCAAATTGCCTGCAATATCAACAAGCTATCGAGGAATATTTTCCTGACAATACTAAAATAGGTCAGCCACAAGGTGGCTTTGTGCTTTGGCTTGAGTTAGATAAAAGAGTTGATACCGCAGCATTATATGATACCGCTATGCGTCATCAAATTAGCTTTGCTCCCGGTAGAATGTTTACCCTCCAAGATCGTTATCACAACTGTATGCGACTCAACTTTGCTTTAGGTTGGAACGAACGGATTTATGCTGATTTGAAATGTTTAGGCAAAATTGTCAAAAATGCCTTTTGATTGATCAGTAATCAATTACGTTGCTGTAAACTTGTTATTGTTTATAAATCAAATCTTGTAAAAGCTCTTGCAACTGTTTGGTGATAGGTCCAGCTTGTGGAGCAAAATCTTGATAACCCAGCAGCGATGTGACGGGAGTAATATTTTTAGTGGTCGAACTTATAAAAGCTTCCGCGGCATTTTCCATATCGGAGATGCTAATATCTCGTACTTCTACTTCCATGATATTTTTTGCTAAATCAATGATTTTCTTGCGCGTAATACCTTGAAGGACATCTTCCGCTGCGGTCAATAACTTTCCCTCATGACTGATCAAAAAGAAATTGGCACGAGGACATTCTGATATAAAGCCATTTTGCATATAGACCACATCGTCAGCACCCTTTGATTTTGCTACTTTTAAAGCTTGTATCCCCATGACATAGTCGATGGATTTGACCTGACTAAAAGGGCGATGATAGTTAAAAGGAAGTAGTTTTAATCCTTTCTCTTCCAAAATGATATTTCTTTTTAATGGCTGTTGGCTGATTATGAAGTTGGGTTCTGCAATGCTATAACCATTGGGACTATAGCCACCGGTCAATAGGAGTTTAATTCCAGATTCCGGTATATTGTTGGCTTGTATCAACGTATCTATACATATTTTAATTTCCTCTCGAGCATAATTAACAGGAAGATCCATGAGATGTGCAGATTGATAAAAACGATCCAGATTATCTTCCAAAAATATAGGAAGTCCATTTACCGTCTTGAAAAAATCAAAAATACCATATCCCCGAACGATAGCTAAATCACTGATGGAGAGTTGAGCTTCATTTTCCGAAATGAGTTTTCCGTTAAAAATAACATAGGGAGTGTGCATGTCCTTTTTGTATTAAATGTTTTGCGAATACAAACCTAGGCAATCCACTATGGAAAAGCAAGTTTGAAAAGTTTACTTATCACTAAACTCTTCTATCAAGGCTATTGTTGAGCATGCAGCCAATCATGCCTTTATTAATTATTTCATAAGCTTGTGATAATCCTCACTTAACAATCAACCTATAGCTTTGCCGCTAATCAATCTTATTTGTAAAGGCAAAATCATGTACTTTAAATCATCTAGACTATTGTGGCTGTTATTACCACTTACATGCCACTCTCTACCTACAGAAGCAAGCAATCTAAGAATAGCCTTGTTGAAAAGTGAACTGAATATTCAACAACAGCTATCCGGAACCGTGCTCGATGCAGATGGTCAACCCATTAGCGGAGCTACCGTCCGTAATCTACGCACACAACAAGATTATCAGACCGACGAGAACGGTAGATTCGTGCTGGAAGGAAAAGTAGGAGACACCATTTCTATACGTTTCATTGGCTACGCCACAATGCAGCATACCGTTACTACTTTAAGTGGATTTCAAATCAAATTGGTTTCAGAAGGCCAGCAGCTCGAAGAGGTAATGGTATCTATTGGTTACCAGAGAGTTCGTAAATCCGATGTAACAGGAGCGATTGCAAGTGTAAAAGCTGAAGAGCTCAACCTAACATCGCCTAAACTGTCACAAGCCTTAGTGGGCAAAGTTGCTGGGGTACAAATCATGCAAACGAGCGGTGCGCCTTACGAAGGTACGAAGATCAGGGTGCGCGGTATGGGATCTATCAATGCAGGTTCAGATCCGCTATACGTTATTGATGGGTATCCATCGGGCAATAACTTGAATATCAATCCTAATGATATAGAGACTATCGACATCCTGAAAGATGCTGCTTCTGCCGCGATCTATGGTTCCAGAGCGGCAGGTGGTGTGGTCCTCATTACCACCAAACGCGGTAAAGAGGGGCGTAGTCAAGTAGATTACGAAGTATTAGGTGGTTTTGGGCAGCTATCAAAAAAGATAGATCTATTAAATGCTGCCGAATTTATCGACTTGTTGATCGATGGTCGTAATAATGCTTACAAAGATCTGGTCATCGGTAAAGGATTGACTTGGAATGATAATATGCGCTTAGACAGCAATGCCGATCGTGTCGCGCGTGTCAGTAACGCCGGTTCGGTGTCGATTCCAGAAGAATATTATGATTTTTCCACTGGCTTGGCCAAGAAAGCAAAATATGATACCGATTGGCAGGATGCTTTATATCGAAATGCGCCTTTTCAAAGACAAAATGTATCGGCATATGGTGGAAATGATAAAAATAGATATTTTTTGAGTACTTCATATCAAGATCAAGAAGGTATTATGTTGGGTACAGGGCAAGAGGTTTTTAACTTCAGAGCCAATGTCGATGCCAAAGTGAGCAAGCGCCTTACTGTAGGTGCCAACGTATCTTTCACCTATAACGATAACAATGAAGTGACTACAGGTCGCTATGACAGCAGCCCTTCTATGGCTGCATTGATTTATTTACCTACGTTGCCCGTTTATAATGAGGATGGGAGCTATGCCAAATTTTTGATGGCAGATCTATCGGGCAATAACTATGGCGTACAAAATCCGGAAAATCCATTAGCCTATGTCACTGAGATCAAGAATAATAGACGTGGAAAGCGCGGACTATATAATGCTTTTGCTGATTTCTCTATCTTAGAAGGTTTGAACCTTAAGGTAAATGGTGGTTTGTCAACTTACGACGAGAAGCACGATTATTATCGACCTACCAGTATTTCAAATGGCAATAATGCACCCTATTCAAATTCTGCAAAAGCCGCCGCTTATGCCGATGCTACTACCCGTGGTGAAATCGACAAGCTAGTCGAAACCACGTTAAATTATAACAAGACATTTGCAGATAAGCATCAAGTAACTGCCCTGCTAGGCTATTCGGCACAAAGGACAGATATCGACTATATGTCTGTTCGTGCCAATGGATTTCAGAATGATGCGATCGATGAGATCACTAACAAAGGAGCAGATCCGTCAAATTTTCAATTGCGGGGCGCATACAAAAGAGTTACCACACTACAGTCGTATTTCAGTCGGGTGAATTATAGCTTTGATGCCAAATATTTTCTATCCGCGTCATTTCGTACAGACGGATCATCTCGGTTTGGACCGAATACCAAATGGGGAACATTTCCTTCTGTTTCTGCCGGTTGGACGATCTCCAAAGAAGATTTTTATGACGATTGGTTAGGTGCTGGGTCGATGGTAAAATTGAGAGCGAGCTGGGGGAAAAGTGGTAACAACAATATTGGAGATTATAATGCCATCACCACCTACAATTCACCCACAGGTGTGATCATTGGCAATAAAGTGGAAACCTCCCTTGCGCCAGGAGATTTACGTGATCCAAAATTAGGTTGGGAAACCACCTCACAGTACAATACCGGATTGGATTTTGGGCTTCTCCGAGGTCGATTGAATATCATGACCAACTTCTATTTGAGCCGTTCGTCCAATATGTTGTTCAACCAGCCGATCACGGCAGTATCTGGAGCGACTACGATCTTGACCAATCTGCCTAATAGTAAAGTTGAAAATAAAGGGTTTGACCTTCAGATCGACGCAAACTTAATTCGTAAAACGGACTTTGATTTAGGGATCAGTGGCAATATCAATGTCAACCGCAATAAAGTACTTGATCTTGGTGGAAGCTCTACTATTATGACCAATGGGGCAGAGCGTTCATACATCACGCATATTACACAAGAGGGCAGCCCAATCGGTATGTTCTACGGATTTAAAGTGTTGGGAGTAGCAACTGAAGAGAATTATAAAAATGTCGCACCATCTGCAGGTTCGACCAATCCATTGCAACCAGGCGATCTTTATTTTGAAGATGTGGACGGTAACGGAATCGTGAATGATGAAGACAAACGTATTATCGGTAGTCCGCATCCTGATTTTACCTATGGTTTTGCGATCAATACACGATATAAAAACTTTGACTTGAGAGCGTCTTTTAATGGATCTCAAGGAAATAAAGTATTGGATGGTTATGATTACTACCTGTATAATATGGAAGGCTCGGGCAATCAATATGCAGATGTGGCGCAACGCTATAGATCGGCCTCAAATCCGGGCAACGGCGAAGTGTACCGTGCCTCACGAGGCGGAACCCAGAGCAACAGCACACGTTTGTCTACTTTTTACCTACAAGATGGTTCCTTCCTTAGGATGACCAATATCATCTTGGGTTACAGCTTACCAACTGCAACTGCCAATAAGTTATCTCTTTCAGGAATAAGGATATCCGCAAGTGTAGACAATCCATTTACCATTAGCAAATACAAAGGTTACAATCCAGAGCCCGACTACAACCAGCGCGGTAATCTGACTCCTGGGGTAGATTACGGTTTATATCCTTTGGTGCGTTCATTCAATCTTGGATTAAAAGTTACATTCTAAAAAAATCGACTATCATGAAAAAAAGATATTTATTACCCTTCGTTCTTTTAGCACTATCCTCTTGTGATAAAGGATTTTTGAATCAGGAAAATCCTAATGAGGTATCAGTCGGCGCATATTTCAAGTCAGAAAACGACGTTTTATTAGCTGTGAATGGTTTATACCAAGCATTGCGCTCAGGAAGCACTATCGGCGAGTCTAGTGCACTTTACAGTGAAGAGCGTTCGGACAATACCGGCCGCGATGATAACCAGTCCAATGCAGGTGAACCCTTCCAGTTTAATGATTTTTCGATATTACCGAGTAATTCCTATATCAAGACACACTGGTCAGCGATGTACGATGGAATTGCACGCTGCAATACGCTATTGTCCAATATCGACCGCGTAACATTTGCAGACAATGCAGTCAAGGAACGTTACATTGCTGAGACCAAGTTTGTGAGAGGACTCTTATATTTCCATATGGTACGCAAATTTGGTGATATTCCGTTGTCAACAGTCGAGATCACGACCAAAGAGCAAGCTGCCGAAATTGCCTATAGACAGAAAGAGTCTACTGTTTACCAGCAGATCGTAACTGATCTGACTGATGCCCTGAACAGCAACCTGCCCAATGTGCAGTGGCAGTATGCTGTGGGTCGCACCTCCAAAGCAGCCATCAATGCTATTTTAGGACAAGTCTACCTGACAATGGGAGCCACTTTAGCCGGCGATAAACAAGTTAATTTTCAAAAAGCAGAGCAATATTTAGCAGCATCATACGGAATGCGTACGTTCGGAAAGCTTACCGAGATCCCTTATTCAGAAGTTTTTGATGTGAGCAAAAAAAGTACCTGTAAAGAATTAGTGCTGCAAGTTCAGTATCTGCAAGGTGATCAAAACTACAGTTCAAGTATTGCGCGTAATAATCAGGCAAGAGGAGAAAATATCAATTCAAAATTTGTATCAACAGGTATTGGAGGCAATGTGAAGCATGATCTGGTAAAAGATTATGAAGAACAAGATCTGCGCAAAAGCTTTTCGATCAAGTTTGCCGAACATGCACAAGTTAAAGACTGGTTTATCACCAAATTCAGAGACAACAGTGAAGCCGCAGGAACCGAGGGAAGAGGAGGAAATGACTGGATACTGATCCGTTATGCCGATGTAATGTTGCTCTTGGCAGAAACGAAGATGCATTTAGGTAAAGATGCCGAAGCCATTGCTTTGCTCGATGAAGTTAGGCTTCGAGCAGGCTTACCATCATATGCAGTTTCAAGGACTAGTGCCAGCTACGCAGCCAAATACCCGACATTGAAAGATGCTATTTTGCATGAGCGCCGTGTAGAACTAGCCTTTGAAAACCACAGATGGTTTGACCTCATCCGCAATTATGATGCAAATGGACTGGTCGATTATTTTAAAAAGAAGAGTCAGGCCGACTATGGCAATGCCAAATTATCCAATATTACGATTAAGGATCGCTATTATCCGATACCATTTGACGAGTATAAGTTAAATCCTGAAAAGATGTATCAAAATACAGGATATTAACTATTGAAATCTATGTTTATGATCAATACCATGACCATATGGCTTCTGGCCCTTGGGACATTCTTTTCGAATGTATCCTGGGGACAGGAGTTTCATAGCGATCGAAACCCGCAAGATTGGGTGATCGCCAAAAACTATTATGCCACCTTTATCCTAGGCCAAGATACGGCATTGTCGAAAGAATTATTGACCCTTCCAGAAGTTCAACATCTGCTGAAACAAAGACATAGCCGCTACCTCAATAATACTAAATGTGCAGACGTAGCCTGTTTTCTCGATGCTTTCAAATGGAAGCATCAGGAGATTGATCTCTTGGTGAATATCTTTGTTGCTAAATCCAAAGGCCAAGTAGGGCAATCATTCCGTAAACGACTGATGGATTCTCAGACCTATGGGCTGTCACAAGGAAAGAAAGCAGATGAATATCTTGCTCGCGCGTTGCGACAAGATCTAGAAGCGATGAACTACGTGATCGATGTCTATGCCGGAGCTAAGAAACCCAATTACCCGCGCATCGATTCGATTTCTTTTAATATTGCCAGCAAATCTTATCTGTACCTGTTCAAAGACGTGGCACAAGACGTTCTCAAAGACGTGCGGCAACCTAATCTGGCTTTCTACGAGTCTCTTTGGACAGCTGTAAGGTTGTTGGAGGTCAACGAAAGGTGGGATGCGGCACAGCTGGAACCTCTCATGGAGCAGGAAAATAAGAAAGCATACGAAGCGATCCGTACAACAGATTTTAAGCGATATCCTTACAGTCTTCTCCTAACTTTGGGAGCAGGTCCAGATCAATACCATCAGCCTATCAGCCCAGGAGGGATGTTACGTTCCAGAATGGCGGCACGGAGTTACTTTGACGGGCTGGCACCCTTTATTGTGGTTTCAGGAGGCCGTGTGCATCCCTATAAGACACCCTATATCGAAGCGCTGGAGATGAAAAGATACCTGATGCAAGTACTTCAGGTGCCTGAAGAAGCCATCTTGATTGATCCACATGCCCGACATACCACCACTAATCTCCGTAACACCGCTCGTATCTTGTTGACTTACGGATTTCCTCCAGATAAATTTGCAATCGTCAACAGCAGTGTGCCGCATATCGATGCCGTTCAAAATATGGCCGATCGTTGTATACGAGAATTAGGTTATGTGCCTTATGAATTGGGAAAACGTATCAGTGAAGTCATTGTGGAATTTAAACCTCGGGTAGAATCACTAACCATTGATCCAGATGAACCGTTAGATCCGTAGCATTTTTTGATAGCTGTATTAACAATTTTCAAATTCATCCATAATTCACACCAAAATTAAAGTAATTTACAGGTCTATTTTTAGGACCTTTAAATAGCGTTATGAAAAAATACTTGAGACAATTATCGACCAGCTTTCTAATCACCTTAAGTCCTGTGTTAGTACTTTATGCCCAGTCAAAGACCGAACTCACAAATGTATTTTTAGGATCTTCCGGCGATCACGGACAACTGTCACCGGCAGCATCTTCGCCATTCCATCAGATGAGTATCGCACCCCAAACCTATCCGACGTTGCATATGGGCTATGAACATCTAGCCAAGGAAGTATTGGGATTTACGCACAATAGATTTGAAGGAGTAGGTTGTAAGGGTAGTGGTGGCCTGATTTTGGTAAAGCCATTTTTGGGACTTCAGGATGATGGCAAACCTCTGATTAAAGAGCAGGAAAAGGCCGGGCCAGGATATTATGATATTGCCTTAAAGAGTCGTATAAAAGCACAATTTTCGGTACATGAAAACTTTGGAATCCATGAATACACGTTTCCCGTAGGAGATAAAGGGTTATCGTTAAATCTCGCTCATGCTTTCAATGGTGCATTTGTCTCCAATACGTACACGCTTACAAAGGACGCTGTGCTCAAAGGAACTATTCGATCAAGAACAACTTGTGGGGTGGGCATATACAGCGTCCATTATGCCATCGCTGTAGCAAACAATAGCCAGTGGAAAGGAGCAGACAATCTCTTGACACTTCACCTCGACAATCAAACACAAAAGGTTACATTGCGTATTGCTTTTTCTGCCGTGAGTACCGATTATGCCGAGGCGACTTTAAAAGCCAATAGCACTAAAACCTATGCTCAGGTAAAGGCTGCCTCAGATCATCGTTGGGAAACTTACCTGTCAGGTATCACGGTCAAAGGAGATCCTAATCGCGAGAAACTCTTTTACTCCTTGCTTTATCGCACCCTGCAGTCTCCTTATCAGATCAATGAATCAGATGGTCATTATAGGGGTACAAATGGCCAGATTCACCAGTCCAAAGGCAATCGCTACCATGGATGGGCCATATGGGATAATTACAAAACACAGCTTACCTTGTTAGAACTGCTATATCCAGAGCAGTATCAAAATATCGTTTCTTCGGTTTCAGATCTTTATCGTTATGGCAAGTTTGATTTCGCAGGACCAAACGAGCCTGCAAACTCCGTTAGGACAGAACATGCAGCTGTTGTGCTTTTAGATGCGAGTAAGAAGGGATATGATATTCATTTATCCGCTATCCGTGATTCCTTAGTGCGGGATACCATGCGTTTCGATTTTTCAAAACCCGATAAAAATTTAGAAGCTGCTTATGACATGTGGGCTATGGCAGGTTTGTTGCCAGCAGATCGTAAGCACTACCTCGATCGAGCTAGCAGCTATACCGGTGTTTGGTTAAAGGAATTTAAAGATCTCACTCGTCCGGATGTAGACCGTATGTCAGCAAGAAATATGTATCAAGGTACAATCCGTCAATACCGTTGGAATGTACCCTTTGATATGCAGGGACTGGTCAATCTGGCTGGAGGCAAAGAAGCATTTACAGCGCAATTGGATGATTTTTTTGATCATCATTATTTTAATCGCGCCAACGAACCCGACATCCAGTCCCCCACATCCTATTATGCCAGCAGTAAGCCATCACGCTATCAATCATTGGTACGGGAGCTGGCTCTGGATACGGTCATACAATATTACTTTAATGACAATAGTCGTGGTATCGATCCCTTCATAGACCGGGTATACAAGAACCAACCTAAAGCATTTGTACGTACGATGGATGATGATGCTGGTGCCATGTCAGGCTGGTTTATCCTCACTGCATTGGGGCTGCATCAGCCCCTGATCGGACAGCCTATCTATTATGTCAGCGTCCCCTTATTTCCAGAGATCGTTGTACAGCGGGGAGAGCAGAAACTTAAAATCAAAGTGATCAACTATAACGATAAAAACAAGTATGTCAAACGGATTTTGCTCAATGGTAAAGATATCGACAGACTTTGGTTGCATCATGACGAACTCCGTAAAGGTGGATTACTGGAGATAGAAGCCAGTCCGGAGCTCTCCACTTATGGTGCGGAAAATATCTGGGTTTCAAGTTTGAAAGATCTAGATTAACAGCGAATCCAACCGATCTATACACAACCGTTTGGGATAAACAAACGGCTGTGTATAGCATAAAATAATGATCGTATCTATTATATTAAAAGAGCTTATCAATTACTGGTTTAAAGGGAGTGATTGGATAAAGAGTTTGAGTCTTTATTTCCTCCAGAGCCCAACGGTAAGGGAGTGCGTTTTGTAGATAAGTTTATCACCCTTCGGTTTACTTTTCTATTTCCTGTTCTATCTGACAGAATTGCTCAATTTGCAGTAGCCGACAGCAAACGACTACTGTCGACTACAAACGATTAATAAACGGCTAATATTTTTAGTTTTTATCATATTTGGTTTATCTAATTAATGACTTAAGCAAACCACAAAAATTATGTTAGCCCATTCAAAACCCGTATTTATTGATCCGACCACCGATGAGGGATTCAAACGTTTATTTGGAGACAAGATCAACCTGATCAATTTTCTTAACATCATCTTTCGCGGTCGCAAGACCATCACTGATCTGACGTATCGGGATACCGAGCGCATCGGAGCAACCGAGGAGATCGGTAAGGTTATCTTTGATCTGGTTGTCCAACTCAATACAGGGGAGGAAATTATTATCGAGATGCAGACCAGTACACAGACCAATCTTAAACAGCGCATGCTATACTATGCCAGCAAGGTTATTTCAGATACAGCTCCCAAAGGCAATCGAAAGTCCTGGGGTTATGCCATTCCCCAAGTTTACACCATTGTCCTGATGGACGGTTTTCATATGCCGGGAGGTGATCATAAAACCTATTTTCATGATACCTGCCTGTGCAATAGAGATTCAGGACAAATTTTTTATGAAGGCTTGGGGTTTATTTATATGGAATTGATTAACTTTGTTAAAAGCGAAGCAGAGGTTGAAGACGAACTGGACAAAGTATTCTTTATGCTCAAGAATATGTCTACGTTAAAGACCTTGCCACGAATTATGAATTCGGCCGTATTTCAACGGTTCTTTCAGTTTGCCAGCTACGCAAAATTGACAAAGGAGGAACGAACTATGTATGATATTAGTTTAAAACGTAAATGGGATGCCGAAGCAGTGCGGATGTATCAACAGGAACAAGTTGAAGGATTAGAAAAACAATTGGAAGGACTAGAAAATCAATTGGAAGAGGCTAAAAAAGCATCAGTAGTAGCCAAAGCAGAAGGTGTTGCCCAAGGCGAGCACAAAAAAGCTATTGAGACAGCTTTTAATCTTACAAATATGGGTTTACCAGTAGAACAAATTGTTGAAGCTACAGGACTTTCCATCGAAGAATTCCAGAGGATTCTGCGCAGTAAAATCGAAAAACTCAAATAGATCATCTTTTTAAAATATACAGAACCGCTTGAGATGACCATGCGGTTTTTTTTGTGGGTTTGTTATGGATTAAGGGTGACACGCGAGCAATCCTAGTAACTACCTCAATATGCTAACTAAAAATTCGTTAAAAAACATTATTGTACAAACAACTATTTTTGTTTTTTTTTAATCTTTTCATATGCTTATATCAAGTTTCGACTGCTCGTCTGGGCATCCTTGTACTTGAGTCGGGATTGGTTCGAGATTTGTTTGGCAGTTCTTTGACTGCTATTCGGCAAGTTGCCAAAGAAAAACCAAAGAATAAGCATAGAATAACCAAACGAAGTACAAGGCAATGTGCACCAAAGGGGTTGGGAATACCACAGAATAAGCCTTAAAACGGTAAAGAATCGGCAATGAAATACCAAACAAACGGTAAAGAACAAGCAAGGAAATAGTAAAGGTGATGCGAAACGGCAGTTTCTGGCAGCAACCAGATCCATACCAGTTCCTAAGCAGATTCGCACCCTGTTTTACCGAAAGTCGTCTATATACCGCTTCTGCACCGTCTATTTACCGTCCCTGACCCGGGAAATGGACGGTGCATGGACTTTGCAACTGCGGTGCAGGGACGGGGAAGTTTAAAACAAGGTACGAACAAGGTTAAAACAAGGTACGACTCAGATCCAAATAGCCTTGACATCTTTGCTGTTAAATTTGAGGGAAAATAGGGCTTTCAAATTGGCCAAAAGTGTACCGTTAGTGTACGGGTTATTCACGGGGAGTGTACCCATGCGGTACCGAAAGTGTACGGAGAAGCTACTGCGAAGGTGCCAAAGAGCTACTAAAGCCAGTAGCTTGGCTAATGATCTACAGGCGGAGCCTAGACCAACACGGGAACACCGTTGTTCATGTATCTCCCAAGCATGCGTAGTGCATATCCTAAGCAATGGCTAAGCATAGATAGTGTGTAAAAGTGTACCTGTCGATACACTATCCATGCACTATCAACGCATTATCTATGCTTCATCTATACTTTATCGATGCCCGAAAAGTGCTTTATTTCAAATAAGCGCTTTTAAACGATCTAATTTATTTTGTCAGGTATTATGAGTGTTTTGAGATTAACAATCTCTCTGATCGCTTAACAATGATTCTTAAATAAGAAGATTGAGACTATTCAGGATGTTGTGAAGGCTTGCCTCAAAGATTTTTTGCTAAAATTTAAATTTTCAGTGTCGATGATCGCAGTGTTGATGTTTGAATGAAGGGGTCGTGGTAAGATATCCATTTTAAAAATCTGTTTGTGGCTTATGTGCAGCGGTGAAATTGACCGATTGGATTAAAAAAGCGGGAGCTTTCATGTCCGTTTGTTGTATTGTTGTGTATACAACTATATTGAATTTAAAAACAATTTTATGGCGCTGATGCGGTATGTTTAAATCAGAAAAAAGGAGGTGGCATCTCCATGCTAGAAAATTGAATACGAGAGAACCAAAGTGCATGCTATCAAAAAAAATCTTTCCAGCTCCATACTGGAAAGATTTTTTTGTTAAAATTAGATGTTTTACTTCTTCAATTCCAGATGGATAATGGGAATGATTTAAGGTAGCAATTCATATACCCGGACATAGTCAATTTCAAAAACTGCGGGAAATGATTTTTCATCGATCCCGTTTTTACCACCCCAGTTTCCGCCGATGGCTAAATTGAGCAACCAGTGGAATTTTTGATCAAAAGGCCATTCCGCAAAGGATTTATGTTCGTTTTCAATAGAAAAAATTTCTTGATCATCGATAAATCCTTTGATGTATTCTGGGGTCCAATCTACGCGGTATAAATGGAACACATCGGAAACACCAGCTACCTTTTTTGTGGCCGTTTTTTGAGTATTGATATTGTGGTTATACGCTTGGGTATGTGTCGATATATGCAATACATCTTGATCATAACCCACGTGTTCGAGTATGTCTATTTCACCTGAATTGGGCCAATTGCCATACGTTGATTCTGTAGGCAACATCCAGATCGCTGGCCAAGTACCGCGTCCTTTGGGCAATTTTGCTCGGGCTTCAAATCGGCCATATAAGAAATCACCCTTACCTTTACTGACCAAACGGGCAGAAGTGTAGGGTTTTCCACCTTTACTTTCTTTTAAAGCTTTGATTTTTAAAACTCCTTTGCCTACAATCGAGTTTTTGGAAGAAGACGCGACATAATACTGATCCTCATTATTGCCCCAGCCGTTATATTTTGAACCTACATCGTACGACCATTTTGTCGTGTCTGGTAAGCCTTCGTAATTAAATTCATCTGCCCAAATGGGATCACTTGAAAAACGGTAGGTGTTTTTTGTGCCTGCGGCGCTGATGTTTGACTTATTAGCCGTTACGTAAAAAGGGATGTTGGCTGTAGCCACGTTGTTGTGACCATCGGAAACATAGACAAATAATCGGTATGCGCCTTCTTCTGTGGGAGCTGTAAGCTGTGTGTGCTGTTCACCTTCAGCTGCAATACGTCCTGGAATAGCCTTTGGTCTTTCTTCACGATCACCTCCTTCTTTCAAGTCGGTACTTTCGTGCAGAAGCTCCCAACGTGTGGTGAGTTTGTCTCCATCTGGATCTTGTACAGACACCTGAATAGGATAACTTTTTCCGGGTTTGACATAAACAAAGTCAGCTGCCTTTTTTCCATCCAACAGCAAGGACGATACCTGTGGGGATCGGTTTGCAGGCCATTTTTTTGACCAGAGATATTCCATGACATCTACGACTGCATTTTCTTCACCTGCTTCTGTGAACAAGCCATACCAGGTAGGGGTACGCTCTTGTTTCTGTCCCCACAAAAATACATAAGAACCCAAGCAATGATTGTCTTTTCCGATCGAGGCCTCATAGCGACTTTTGTATACAGCAGCTTTTTCACTACTATTTTCTTCAATAGAAGCAGACCAAGGAGTCTGGGTGACTTCCCAGTGTCCTGTAGGTCCCCATTCGGTGACGATGTACGGTTTTTTCCAACCGACACGTTTTATCTGCTCAGGTACGGAGGCGAGACCGCCATATACTTGAACAGCAATGAGATCGATAGCCGGACATTTTTCTTGGATATAGTCAAACTCCTTTTGGTTGATACCTGCCAGCATAGTGGTCACCAAATGATTGGGATCCAGCTCATGGATCATGGCCGCAATATCATTGACAGCGTCCCAAACTTTGGGATTGCTATAATGCAGGTTGAGCTCATTGCCGATTCCCCAGGCTAAAAGTGCTGGATGGTTTCGGTATTGGAGTACGGTTTTTCGTATTCCTTCCAATTGCTGAGCGACCAGTTCAGGATTGTTATAGTCAAATCCATGCCTTTCAGCGCGGACATCCAATCCTAAGGTGACAGTCAGTCCCAAGCGTTGGGCCTCATCCAATATTTTGTCGGCATTTTGGGGACTCCAAGTGCGTATGGAGTTACCTCCATACGCTTTTAGACGATCCATATAATTGGTTCCGCCAGCTCCTTTGATAAAATACGGCTGACCGTCACGCTTGATGGTATAACCCCCGTTTTCTTTAGCGATGACGGTTTTGACGGGTTTGTTTTCTTGCGATACCGCCAGCTGTACGTTAAAAAGGAGCAGGGAACATAAAATTCCTATTTTTATATGACTCATAATTTATCTGAAATTAGGATTAGCATCTATTTGCGTTTGTGGTATTGGCAAAGATTCACTCATGCCAGGAATAAATTTAGCGCCAAATACATCTTTTGCTTTTCCTGTACGAACCAAATCGTTGAAACGTTCGCCCCACCACTCACAAGCAAATTCTGCTCTACGCTCGTCCAGGATCTGGTTTAACGTGACATTTGAAATTGCTCCTAATTTAGCTCGTTCTCGTACTAATCGGAACGGTTCGTCTCCATTTTGTCCCTTTCTTACTTTTGCTTCTGCATTTAAAAGCAATACATCGGCGTAACGAAGTATCCGGACATTATTATTTGCGCCGTATTCCATTCTTCCTGCTGTCATTTGTGCTTTTGGAAGATACGCTTTTCCATTAAAATATTTAACACCAAATGGATTACCATAGACGACGTCACCACTAGGCGTGGTTGCCGAGGTCGCCGGGTTGCCATTGATTCCACAATAGAGAATAGTTGTTTTTAAACGCTCATTATCTCCACGATTTGTTAGAAAATCGACAATATCTTGCGACGGAGGAACCCATCCCGCACCTGAAATGGGACTTCCTTTTTGATCCCCGGATGGACCTTGCCATTTAAAAAATGTTCCCCAGTCTACTCCAGGGCGTACAATATCTCCTGTGCTTAAGCCAAAATCGGAATATTGCAATTCAAATAACGATTCGTTTGCTAGTTTTCCAGGTATCTTAAACAGTTCGTAATAGTTTGGATATAAAGAAAATTTATTGCTCGCAATGATCTTATTGGTTGCATCTAAGACTTCTTCCCAATGGGGACTGCCATTATCATTTCCGGCAAGGTCTGCAGCAGCCTTAGCTTTTAGGAGCAGTGCGGTATATTTGGTAACGGCACCGATATGGATGGACTGATTGGGACGTGCATCTTCGAGATCTTCGATACATTCATTCATTTCTGCAATGATAAATTGTCTTACTTCGGCCGCAGTGCTCTTCTCGATGGTTGCTAGACGTCCTATGTTTTCACTGTCGATCAAAATGGGTACATTTCCAAAGAGGCGAGAAGCCATGAGATGAGCATAGGCTCTCAGAAATCTTACCTCAGCTTTATATTGCTTATTTAAGATCAGGTCTTTGGTATTGCTCGCGGGTATTTTTGCTGCAAAATTGTCCAGCTCAATCAACGCATTGTTGACTGCGATAACCAAACTATAATAACTGATCCAAGACTGATTGAGTCCCCAATAGGATTGAACCGTTACATCATTTTGGAAATTTTTGATCGCCAATAACTCTGGATTATCATTTGGATTGGGTGCTGCCTGCAGGTAATCATCATCACGCATACAGCGTATAGAAAGATCGATCCAATGCACCAGGTTGTCGTCTGCTGCTGATCGGTATACGCCAGAAACAGGGCCATACATGAGGGCAGTATTGCTGTAGTCTATTTCTTCCGAACGTTGTTGATTTTCAAGAGGCTTGTCTAAAAACTTTTTACAGCTACTCATGGATAGAGGCACTGCTATACAACTTGCTATGAGGATATATTTAAAGGTATTCATAAGATTAAAAAGTAAGGGTTAAAAATTAAAAAGAAACTTTGACTCCTAGGCTGTATGTGGATGCAATTGGATATACATTGGCATCAAATCCCATTCCCGATACTTCTGGTGTAAAACCATTGTACTTGGTAAACATAAAAGGCCGATCTGCTGTTACGAATATGCGGGTAGGTAGTTTTGGAAAGTCAAAATTATAGCCCAATTGAATATTTTGAATTCGGAGGTAAGCACCGCTTTCGACAAAGAATGAACTTGCCTGTAGGTTCCATGAAGCGACAGAGCCTGCTGCGGATGGATGAGTATTGCTTGTACCTTCACCGGTCCATAAATTTTCAACAAAGGCTGCATCCACATTCATTTGATTGTATTTTCTTCTCATCGCTCGGTTGAGGTTATGGATTTTGTTGCCACTTACACCTTGGAAGGCGATACTCATATCAAATTTTTTGTAATCGAATGCTAGGTTGAAGCCATAGGTGATCTTGGGAAGGTAGTTTCCTAAATTGATACGGTCGTTTTCATCCAGTTCTCCATTATTATTTTGGTCTTTGTATTGGAAATAACCTGGTACAATAGGGGAGTTTGGATTCTGTTTATTGTATGCACTTGCGATCGGGTCGGCATCGATCTGCGCCTGATTTTGATAGACTCCTGCTACTTCATATCCATAATAATAGTTGATCGGCTCATTGATCTGGATTCTTGCCGGGAATTCCGCTGACCATTCTGGGTAGCCGTTCATGATATTTTCTAATCCTCCCAGATTTTTGACTGTATTTTTTAATGTGGTTACATTTCCAGCAATAGCATAGCCTAATGCACCAATTTTATCTTTCCATTGAAGTCCGACTTCCCATCCACTGTTGGCTACACTGCCCCAGTTTCCATATACACGATCCCAAGAAAATGGAATTGGTCTGCTGAAAGCCAGATCATGAGTCGTTCTGTGGTAATAGTCTACGGTTCCACTCAAGCGATTGTTCAATAAAGCAAAATCTAAACCGCCATCCCATTCTTCAACGACCTCCCAGCGTACTGGAGAGAAGAATCTACCGATGCGATAACCAGGGATTCTTGTACCGTTGGTTGTACCCTCACTACCAAATATTCCTGAAAAATTATTCCCTGAATATACGGTTGCATACCCTGCATTGGGTTGGATACCGTCATTTCCTAATTTACCCCAGCTTCCGCGTATTTTTAACTGATTGAAAAGCGTCTGATTTTCCATAAACTTTTCCTTGGTCAATACCCATCCTAATCCCACGGATGGAAAATATCCCCATTTCGTTTGATATTTAGAACTTCCATCGGCACGGAAAGTGGCGGTCAATAAATATTTGTTGTCATAGTCGTACGTTCCTCTTGTAAAATAGGATATCCCTGCATTTCGGGATCCATTTTCTCCATATCCAGTAGCCGAACCTATACCTTGGGCACCCACGCCTACATACCAAAATTCTTGCGATTCGGGTACATCATTGGCCTGTACCCAGGTTTCGCGCCAGCGTTCTTCACGTGAAGATTGCCCCAAAAGCACTGTCCAGTGGTGTTTTCCAGCTTGATCTTTGTAGGTCAGTAAATTGTCTAAGATATAGTTGTTGTTACGTGCCTGTGCAGATCGTAGAAAAGATCGGTCGTTTCGCTGGTCATTATCGATATAATAAATGGGATTATAACCGATGTTATGTGTGGATTGGTACCGTTGGCTGAGCTGTGATTTGAACGTAATCTTGTCTTTCCACAATTCTGCTTCTACGTAAAAACTCGGTAGGATCTGGAATCCTTTTGTTTGATTGTTGTTATAGAAGGCTGTAGCGATAGGATTATTGTACCAAAATCCCGATTGCATACCGATCGCTGTGCTAGATCCAAATTTTTCCGGTTTTGAAAGTTCGAGGGAAGGATCATACACCGGGTATAGCGGAGTAGCAAAATAGGCCTGACGGAAAGCAGCATTATTGGGATGGTAGGATTTAAAGTTATTTAAATGTGCCATGAATCCAACTTTTAACCAATCTGTGACTTTGGCATCAGCCTGCATGCGCATGTTAAATTTTTGGTTATTGTTTTTAGCATCCATGATGCCTTCTTGTTTGACGTAGTTGAGTCCAAACGCATAGCTTATCTTTTCACTTCCGCCCATGACGTCGACATTGTGATTGGTTATTAATGCTTTTGAGCGTAGCAGCTCATTGAACCAATCGGTATCCATCGCCGGATTGGTCTCTGTGCCACCAAATTTTTCAACTGAATTTTTTACAAATGCACCATTTCCTGTGGCAGTAGCATAATGAGCATACTGCTGCGCATTTGCCATTTTTAGCATATTGGTTGGTGTCTGAAATCCGGCAAAACCATTGTAAGTTACTCGGGATTTCATATTTAAACTCCCTTTTTTGGTCGTGACTAGAATAACTCCATTAGCGGCACGAACCCCATATATCGCTGCTCCAGATGCATCTTTTAAAATAGAGATGTCGGCAATATCGTTGGGGTTTAGGAAGTCAATATTGTCCATAAACATACCATCGACTACATACAAAGGACTTTCATTATTAAATGATCCTACTCCGCGAACCCGTACTGATGGTGTAGATCCAGGCGCTCCTGAGCTGACAATCTGCACCCCCGTAACGGCACCTTGGAGGGCATCCATGGGATTAGAAACTGTACGTTTGGCCATATCTTGCATATTGACCGTTGAAATTGGTGCGGTGAGATCGCCTTTTCTTTGTGTACCATATCCTACTACGACGACTTCATCCAGATTAAAATCCGCATTAGCTTTTAATTGGATATTCACTGAATTGCCTGTTATGGCTACAGTTTTTGTTTCATAGCCCAGTGAAGAGACCATCAAATAACTGGAATTTTGAGGGATAGAGATTGTAAAATCTCCATTCTCGTTGCTACTTGTTCCAATTTTGGAATCTCCAGATACGGTAATACTTGCCACGAGCGGAATCCCCAGTTCATTTGTGACTTTACCTGTAATCGTTCTGTTTTGTGCACTTACTGGATTGGTAAGGCAAGACAGAAGAGCAACACTTGCCATGATGCTAACATTATTTCTCATGCTTGATAAATTAAAAATTTAGGAATGTTTATAATTAGCCCAAAATTAGACTTAGATCAGCGTAAGTTAAATTTTTCCACTACTTCAACACTACATCATATTGGGTTTATGATATAAAATTCGGTATATTTGGGGTACGTCAAGTTTACATCAAACCAATATAAATCTTTATGAAGTACCTTTTTGTCCTATATCTTATTGCCTCTTTTTTTTTACCGATTACCTCATCTGGACAACATCTAATTGGATTACCTCTCGTTAATAATTACAATAAAACCGTATATCAAGGGGGGAGCCGTACTTGGGATATCAAACAAGATAGTAGAGGAATCCTATATTTTGGCAATAGTGAAGGGTTGATTACTTTTGACGGGAGATATTGGAAATCTTATGTTTTACCCAACCATACTATTATTCGGTCTTTATGGATTGATGCACATGATCGGATATATGTAGGTGGTCAAGGAGATTTCGGTTATTTTGAACCTGCTGAACAGGGAGGATTGACCTATACCTCATTAAAAGCATTGATACCTGAAGAATACCGCAATTTTGCCGATATCTGGAATACCCTTTCATTTGGACAGTCTGTTTTTTTTAGAGCGACCAATGTGATTTTTGAACTTAAAGGTGAAAAAATAACGGTACATCCCGCTGCTGCAGAATGGAGTTTTATGGGAAAGGTTGGTGACTCTTTATTTGCTCAAGATAAAAAATATGGATTATTGGTGTACCGTAACCATCATTGGTCTCCATTGATTGCCGCTTTACCCTATAGCAATATGAAAATATCTGCCATGATACCACTAGGTAAGGATCGTATCGTGGTATCCACTTTAAATAATCAGAATTATGAATTGAAAGACAGGATATTAATCCAATTAAATGAGGAGGGTTGGGATGATAGTTATACACCATCCTCAGCTCGAATTGATGATTCAACCTTTGTTGTGGGCAATGCAAAAGATGGTTGCCATATCCGTCATATGGATGGTAAGACTATACAGCGGATCGGTGTTAGGGAAGGATTACAAAACAAGAATATTTCAGCAGTATTTGTTGATCAACAGCAAAATATTTGGGTAGCCAGTGATAATGGTATTTCGGTGATCTCCTACGGATCTGCTTTACGATATTTGAGACCAAATCTCGAAAATGATGTTACTGGATTATCTTCTTTAATTTTTGATTATAAGCTTTACTTATCTTCTTCAAACGGAGTTTATGTAGCTCCTATCACCAAGGGGATGAAGGATCAAAGCCGTTCATTGAGTTCATTTTCACTTTTTCCAAAAAGTGATGGTGGAGAGGCATGGCTCTTAAAAGAATTAAATGGTCACTTATTACTTGGACATAATAAAGGGCTTTTTCAGCTAAAAGATCAATCTTTAATACCCTTGTCTAATCGGACTGGTATTTGGAATGTATTGCCATTAAGCTCGGTATATCCGATAGATCAAGCTGTCGTGGGGACGTATCAGGGTTTAGAGTTGTTGAATTATCATCATGGTAGCTTTCATTTTGGTGGACAGTTACGTGGAGTGCTTGATTCTTACCGCTTTATAGAGCAGGATGATCGAAAAGCGATTTGGGCTTCACATCCCTATAGGGGTATTTATCGCATGCGGCTAGCAGCAGATAGGCAGTCCTATCAAGCAGATCTATTTACTAAAAAAAATGGTTTGCCTTCTGATTATCAAAATTATGTATTTAAGATAAAAGATCAAGTTGTATTTGCAACAGAAAAGGGGATTTATAAGTATGATTATGGCAGGCATGTGTTCGTACCTGCAGTTGATTTTAAAGTATTTGACGGGCTTACGATTCGTTATTTAAAAGAAGATCAGGATGGAAATATCTGGTTCTGTACAAATAAATATGTAGGAGTAGCACAATTTGATCCAAAGAGAAGAACCTATGAGCTGGTCAAATTTCCTGAAATGGAAGGAATGAATACCTCAGGTTTTGATCATATCAATACGTATGACAAAAATAATATCTATATCGTTGCGGAAAAAGGAATTATTCATCTCAACTATGAAAAGTACATCAAAGAAGCTCGTAAACCAACGGTACTGTTATCACAGGTAACCGTAAAATCCAGTCATGATCGTACTATTTTTGCAGGCTATTTTCCTAAAAATTTAAGTGGCAATAATAAGGAATTGAATGCTGAAGAGCCACAATTAGCTTCTAAATTGAATTCTTTTCAATTTGCTTTTTCATCACCCAGTTTTGGGATTCATGAACATGTGGAGTTTAGTTATCAATTAATCGGTTATGATGAAAATTGGTCTCCTTGGTCTCATATTTCTGAAAAATCATACACCAATCTCCCAAGTGGCCACTACCGTTTTCAAGTGAAAGTTCGGAATAATCTCAATCAGATCTCCGAAGTATCGTCTTATGGTTTTACTATTTTACCGCCTTGGTATCTAAGCTTGTGGGCAAAGTTTGTATATGTCATCTTGGGCGTATTTGCTGTATATGGTTTTTTTACCATACAGAAACAAATATGGAAAAGGCAGCGTCTTCAGTATGAAAAGAAAATGGAACAGCTTCGGTATATCCATCAACTTGAAATTGAAAAAAGCGAAAAGGAAATTGTTAAACTTAATAATGAGAAACTAGAACAAGAAGTGATGGTCAAAACCAAGGAGTTGGCAAGTGCAAGTATGAAATTATTAGAAAATTCTGGAACTCTTGTCAAGGTCCGTGATGAATTGGCAAAATTAGAAATCGGTGAGGAAGAGGCATCTGATTTAAAACGTGTCCATAGTTTATTGAAAGATGTGGAGAAAAATAGTGCAAATTGGGATCAATTCGCCTCCCATTTTGATGAGCTCAATGATGGTTTTTTGAATAAGCTAAAGTCCAACCACTCGGGACTATCACGTAATGATTTAAAAGTGTGTGCCTATTTAAAACTGAATTTCACGACCAAGCAAATCGCGCAATTGCAAAATATTACGGTTAGGGGTGTGGAAATTCACCGTTATCGATTACGTAAAAAATTGCCGGTTGGAAAAGATCAATCATTAAGTGATTTCTTGAATGAAATCTGATGTACTAGCACATGCGCCTCAGTCAGCTGGGAAATAGCTATGGTTATGAATTTCATCTTTTGGGTGGTATCTTATTGGAAGAGCTTAATCGAAATTTGACTATGGACCGTAAGTCCATAGTCATTGTATTCATTAGAAAATATAGATTTTTAACAGTGATCTGTTTTAAAACGAATATTGTTTCGTTAAGTTAGCACCATCACCAGATAGGGTTGGATTTTCACTGACCTTAACGGTTCCGTCCACTTCAATTTTGTAGTTAACAGGTAGGTCTTCACCATAATTGATAATTTGTACACCACCAGAAAATGCCTGAATAGGCTGCGTTGTTTCAATAACGTAAGTTTTGGTTCCGCCAATGAAATCAGTCTTACTTAAACCTATCGCTGATTCTCCGGTTTTGACCACGCCGTTTACTTTCCATACATCATTTTTTCCAGCTGAAGTACCACCTGCAACAACTACCGATACATAATCGCGATCTTGATTTACGTTGCTTAATGTTACCGTAATTTTATAATTACTTCCTTTAGGTACAACTTCACTATTATCGTTGTCTTTGCTACAACTCGTAGTCAGTGATCCAAATGTGAGTAGGGATAAAACTCCTAAAAGGGCTATTTTAGCATTTACTTTTTTCATAACTGTATTTTTTTGTATTTTGTATGAACAAATTTCAACAGATTGCCCTATTGGAACAATCATCCTAAACCCTGATTTAATTTCTAATGGTTTACCATGATTTTTTCGGGAAATGAAAATAGCCTTCTTTTTATTTTGATATTTGTTATATAAATTGTAGATCGATGTTTAAGCATTTTTTTTTAGTATTCTTTTTTTTTATTTTCATCCTTATCAACAAAACCAAAGCACAGCAACTCATTCCTTTAGATGAAGAGCTGTACTTAAAACAAATAAACAACCTCATCAAGTCAGGTGATACGGATAGTATACGACTGAATAATTCTCTTTTGCTTTCCGAATATTGGGCTCCTACAGATAGTCTAAAAAGCAGGCAGTCGCTTGATGCTGTTTTGCATTCAAAAAGTAAACATGTATTGAGTAGCGGTCTTTTAAATTATTATCAAGCTGTTTTCTATACGAATCAGGGGGATAAAACACAAGCTAAAAATCGGTATGAAGAAGCTATCCGTATCTTGGAGAAAGAACCTCAAAATACAGAGATATTGATTAAATCTTGGTACAATTACGCTTACATTCAAGTGCCCGAAAAGGGATATGATTTTTTAGTAAAAACATTGACGGAGAAATGTATACCTCTAAGTGATAAAAGTGGAAATAAAGAACTTTTGGCTTATTGTTACACGCAGCTAGGGTTGACTTTTATGTCCGTTGGAGATTTTAATAAAGCCGACGAATATCATCAAAAAGCATTGGAAAAAATCCATCAGATTGTACCACAGAACACGGTTCACCTGCTTACTTACCTCAATATGGTAAGCAATTATTGCTACATGCCTGATAGTAAGACCGCGAAGCGCTACCTGGATAAAGCAACGCTACTGATCCAGCAATATCCAAATACGCAACATGCTGCCAATTATTACTATCAGGTGGCTATGTACTACACGACAACGCAGAATTTTGCACCAGCACTGGAAAATCTGGGTAAAGGAATTGCACTCGCAAAGCATAAAAAGCAACTCAAAATGTTGCAAATGTTAAATTTTCGGATGTATAATATTTACCTCATGCAAAAGGATTACAAAAAAGCGAAGGCTTTGATGGAAGGAATTTTGCAAGAAGGAATTTTGACAAAAGAAGGAATAAACCGCAAAATTGTTCTGACGCAATTGGCATCTGTAAACGAATTATTGGGTGATTATAAAGAAGCTTATCATTGGATGAAGGAATCCAGCGTATTGACTGATAGTATTCAGAAGCAGCAATTATTGGAAAAGATGAATGAGTATGAGATCTTGCATCAAACTTCAGTCAAACAACAAACGATCAACCGTTTGGAACAAGAAAAAAAGGAAAATCAACTTATTGCTCGTAATAAAAGCCTACGTACGACACTTTTAGGGATCGCACTTGGTTTAAGTTTGGTTATTGCCCTGCTGGCTTTTCTCAATTATACAAATCAACGAAAATTGAATAATCAAATCAGTTTGAGTCATCGGCAACAATTAATGCGTATCGAGGACGAAAGGAAATATGAGGCTACACAAGCTATTTTGAAGGGCGAAGAGCAGGAACGGCAGCGCATTGCTCAGGATCTTCATGATAGTATGGGGGGCATGCTGGCGAATATCAGAATGACGATTTCAAAAGACCTCGTCGGAAGTATAGATCAATCAAATGATATTATTCAAAAGTTGGATCGTTCTATTTCCGAAATGCGCAGAATTTCCAGAAATTTGATGCCTGAAACATTGAAAAATCTGGGATTGGAGATTGCACTAACAGAATTGTGTGAGTCGATGAGTCACAAGAATCTTCCTATTCAATTTGAAGCTTTTGATTTAACTGAAAATATTCCTTTTCAAACACAGTTGGCACTTTACCGTATTACCCAAGAAAGTATCAGTAATGCATTGAAATATGCTCAAGCAAGCAATATTATCGTGCAGATCAGTCAGCATAATAATCTGCTGCAGCTCACGATCGAAGATGATGGAATTGGATTTGATAAAAAAGAGATTACAGAAGGTTTAGGATTAAGAAATATTGAAAATCGTGTGCGATTAGTTAACGGAAGGGTTGATATCATTTCATCAAGAGGGGAAGGAACGACTATAAATATCGATTGTTATGTTTAATAAAAATACCCTAAATCTGGCCATCGTTGATGATCATCCTATGATTTTGGAAGGCTTGAAATCGCTCTTACAACAGGAGAAAAAATTTCAAATCTTTTCGTTTACAAAGGGCGCTGCTATCGTTGACTTTATTCAAGAGAATAAGGTGGATATTGTATTGTTGGATATTATTTTAAGTGATGGTAGTGGTCTTGATTTTTGTAAAATAATCAAACAGAGTTCGCCACATACTATTGTTTTGGGTATCAGCAATCAAGCAGAGCGCAGTATAATTTTTCGCTTTCTAGAAAATGGCGGAAATGGCTATATTTTAAAAAATGCGGATTCAGAAGAGATCCTTGCATGTATCGGAAAAGCATTGCATGGGGATTTGGCTTTAAGTAAAGAAGTGCAGCAGATTATGTTGCGTCCGACTAAAAATACGGTTGAAATCCCTAGATTGACCAAGCGGGAACAACAGATTTTACAAGCTATTGCCAATGGGCATACCTCAGTAGTAATCGCTGAAAATCTGTTTATTTCAATTATCACGGTAGAGACACACCGTAGAAATTTATTGAAAAAATTTCAGGCGAAAAACATGATTGAATTGGTAAAGATCGCTACAGAAAACAAATTGATTTAGCAATATACAAGCTAGTATAATCATTTCAGTATCTCATTTTTGTTCATTTCTTGGATTAAATCTGCTCTTTAATTACGATCGATTGCGGTCAAGGAAGATGACTTGCTATAAAGCTTTGATTTATTCTATTTTTATTTAACTTTGACAATACTAGTAATCAATTTTAATAATCATAAGTTTCATCAGAAATGAATCAGATCTATATCAGTCGACTTTTAGCCCTATCTTTTATTTTATTTTTATTTGTTTCTTGTAAAAAATCTGAAGACAATCAGGAGCGTTTTAGTAATGGATTGTCAATTATCGTTCACGAAGGCCATGTTGCCATCAGTGGTTATCGATCTTTAGGGAGAGAACCAGGTACTTTTTACTGGTTGGATGGAGTGAAGACAAGTCAAACTAAGTTTGATCAACATCTTCCGAAAGGAACCTTATATCGCAAAGCGATTGATGATCAGGGTAAAATAAATTATGAATATAAAAATCAGATAGGGGGCAATGATTCCTATCAGCTGGATCAGGGCAGTTATCTGTTGGATACGGTCATGTACTATTATCAAAATAGTGTTCGGTTAAAAATGGAGAGTGACAGTGTGGGGGTATTGAGGACGATCGGGATCTATAAGGATAAACCTATTTTTGCAGGCATGTTTGGCAAAGTTTCAAAAGTTAATGGAAGTGGTTCTTTAGCGATTAGCAAACCCTTCTTTTGGGACGGAGTGTCGGAACCTCTTGCATTGCCTCTACCGAATAAAGGAATCTTTAAAGAAGTCACCGCTATTTTTCAAAGTAATGAAAATACGGTTTATGTAGGGGGTAATTGTGGTTTTCCGGTTTATTGGAAAAATCAGGAACTGGTTATATTGGATGATCGCTATGGGGAAGTTTTGCAAATCACACAATCTAAAAATGATATTTATGCGGTCGGTTTGATTAATAAATATCAATCCAATAGTACACGACATACAGCCTGCTATTGGAAAAATGGTACTCTGTATGAACTGGAAGATAATGCGCAGGCTTCTGGAATTTATATTGATGGAGAAGACGTGTATGTAACAGGTTCTACTGGTGATGTTCCTGTCAATTATAAACCATGTTACTGGAAGAATGGTGTCCGTGTGGATTTGCCCATATAAAGAAGAAAAACTGATCCTCAATCCTTCTCAAAGACCCATAAAAAAAGATTACCTTTTTTTTCAAGAAGTGATTACATGCTTATGGGAGAGGTTAAGATATATAGGTATTGGATATGTTATCAGCACTACGCAATGAAACTGCGTAGTGTTTTTTTTTAGTTCAATGATGTATTTTTATGATTTTTTTATTTTGTTGATAGACAGTGGAATATTTTTAATTTTTCTATTGCGCAAATAGGTTGCTTCGGGTGGATCTCATCTTTGTCATGAGTTCCAAAGGAATGTTCCTTGGAGTAAAAGAAAATTAAAATGGATCATAAATATCTATGTGGAGTCATCCAAAAAATTGAAATCAAGGAAAATATTAAAATACTATATGCTTGTGAGTCTGGAAGCCGAGCTTGGGGATTTCCCTCTTTAGATAGTGATTATGATATTCGCTTTATCTACCAGAGAAAGCGCAAAGATTATTTATCAATATTCGGAAAACCTGAGGATATCAGTTATCCTATTGAGAATGATCTTGATGTTTATGGCTGGGATATCCGAAAGGTATTGAAACTCTTATCTAAAAGTAATTGTACATTATTTGAATGGCTTCAATCCCCTATTTGTTATGGTGATTTTATTACCTTCAAAAATGATTTTATGCCCTTATTGGATTGTGCTCCTAATCTTCGTGCACACATGTATCATTATTTAGGATTGTTTCAAGGTAAAATGGAGGGATTGGATCTTCCGACTGTAAGATTGAAATCTTTTTTTTATATGACTAGAAGTTTGCTATCTGCTCTATGGATCGCAACTTACCAATCCTATGCACCAATGGAGATGAAACACTTGATGATCTTGCTTCCCCCTGATTTAGTGAATAGGTTGGAATTGATGATCTTGCTCAAATCCTCAGTTCAGGAAGATTTTACTTTTGTTTTAGAAAAAGAATGGATCAGTTATATGAAAGAAACATTTTTCAAATTAAAGGAAACTGTTGCATTCATCCCCACAATGAAAATTCCGATAGAAACGATTGATTATTATTTCACACAGTTACTTGAAAAAGAATAAAATGACTATCCAAGATTTACATGACAAAAACCTCATTCTGTTTAAGGCAATTACAGGAAGCAAAGCGTATGGACTGCATACTGATACATCTGACATCGATATTAAGGGTATATTTTACTTACCAAAGGCTTATTTCTTTGGTCTGGATTATATACCCCAGATCAGTGACGAGACCCATGATGAAGTATATTATGAATTGGGTAGGTTTATTGAATTGCTTAGTAAAAATAATCCAGCAGCAATGGAATTATTAGCCAGTTCTGCTGATCATGTGCTGATTCGTCATCCACTAATGGAGGCATTTGATTTACAAAATCTCTTTAATAAAATGTTGGTTGACAGTTTCGTTCAATATGCATTGCAACAAGTAAAGAAAGCTAAGGGCTTGAACAAAAAGATCAATAGCCCACACTTGAACCAGCGAAAAAGTTTATTGGATTTTGTTTACGTTATGATAGGAAGTCGGAGTTACCCCTTATTGTCATGGCTACAGGAACGTGGTTTAAGTATTCATTATTGCGGATTGACGAAATTGGAGCATGCTAAAAATGTTTTTGCATTATATTATGATAAGAAAGAAGAAGGAAAATATCGAGGGATAATAGCGAAGCTCGATAGTCAAGAAGTGGCCTTAAGTTCTATTCCACTCGGGGAGGAGAGTCTAGCTTTACTTTTTGTCAATCATGAAGCATATTCTTCACATTGCAAAGATTTTATAGCTTATCAGGAATGGAAAAAGAAACGTAATGCAGCTCGATATGCAGGAACGGTGGAACATGGACAAGGATATGATGCTAAGAATATGATGCATACTATTCGTTTGATGGAAGTGGCGAAAGATCTACTAGTGCATGGAACCCTAATTATTAAAAGGTCTAATCGTCAAGAATTGCTCGATATAAAAAGTGGAAAATGGACTTACGAACAGCTTTGCTCTCAAGTTGAAGATATGCGAATCGAGATCAAGGAGCTGTATTCTAAAAGTTCTTTGCCTGATTCCTTGAACATTAAATCTTTATCTGATTTACTTGTCCAGATCCGTGAGGTATTATATGGATAAACCTGCTAATTCGGGTATATCCATATTTTTTTAAATCTCATTTGAAAATTTGACTCTAGTCATAAAGTAATTGATTAAGTGCTGTTTTAAAGGATTTGGGAGGATGTTTTAAACATTTTTACCCTTATTTTTAAGATCTGTTTCATTTTATGAGCACTTAATCATATAGTTTTGTTATACAATTAGAGATTTTTCAACTGCTAATTGTTGACTAAAAATAAACAACTAAACTTAAATTGATAAATGAAATTTTTTATTGACACAGCCAACTTGAAGGATATTCAAGAGGCCCAAGACTTCGGGGTGTTGGATGGTGTAACGACCAATCCTACATTAATGGCAAAAGAGGGGATTAGTGGAGATGACCATGTTAAGAAACATTACCTCGATATATGTGCTATCGTGGATGGGGATGTAAGTGCTGAGGTGATTGCTACTGACTATGCAGGTATGATCTACGAAGGGGAGGAGTTGGCTTCTTTAAATACTAAAATAGTGGTTAAAGTACCGATGACCAAAGATGGGATAAGGGCTATTAAATATTTCAGTAAAAAGGGTATAAAAACAAACTGTACATTAGTGTTTTCTGCAGGGCAAGCCTTGTTGGCAGCAAAGGCGGGTGCAACTTATGTGTCTCCATTTATTGGCCGCTTAGATGACATCTCTGTCGATGGCCTCGGTCTTATCAATGAAATTCGTGAAATATATGATAACTATGGATTTTCAACGCAAATATTAGCCGCTTCTGTGCGCAACAGTTCGCATATATTAGGCTGTGCTAAAATTGGTGCTGATGTCATTACATCTCCTTTGTCAGCGATTCTTTCTCTTTTAAAACATCCTTTAACGGACAGCGGACTTGCTCAATTCTTAGCTGATCATAAGCTTGTGGCTGATCAAAATAATTAATAGTTATGGAAATGAATAAAAAAAGTGTTTCCGAACTAGAAGAAATTGTTTCTCAGGTTCGAAGAGATATTGTTCGGATGGTTCACTCCTGTCAATCTGGACATCCTGGAGGATCTTTGGGTTGTACAGAGCTTTTGGTTGCTTTATATTTTGAAGTGATGAATAGGAAGGAGGGATTTGATCTCGATGGAAAAGGGGAAGATTTATTTTTCCTTTCTAATGGTCATATTTCACCTGTCTTCTATAGCGTATTGGCAAGAGCAGGTTATTTTGATGTAGCGGAGTTGGCATCGTTTCGTAAGATTGGATCCCGATTGCAAGGTCATCCCACTACCCATGAGGGATTGCCAGGTATTCGTATCGCATCAGGTTCCTTGGGACAAGGGTTGTCTGTATCGATTGGTGCAGCTCAAGCTAAGAAATTGAATCACGATAAAGGCTTGATTTATGTGCTGATGGGTGATGGCGAATTGCAAGAAGGTCAAGTATGGGAAGCTGCTATGTATGCTCCCCACAATAAAGTGGATAATCTTATCGCTATTATTGATTATAATGGGGCACAAATTGATGGAGCAACTCAAGATGTTTTGTCACTAGGAAATCTTTCCGCCAAGTGGTTGGCCTTTGGCTGGCATGTCATCGAAATAAAAAATGGAAATGATATTGCTTCTATACTGGAGGGGCTTTCCGAAGCAAAATCACAAGCTAATAAAGGTGTGCCTGTTATTATTTTATTGCATACCGAAATGGGGAATGGTGTCGATTTTATGATGGGTTCGCACAAATGGCATGGTGTAGCTCCAAATAACGATCAATTGGCTATCGCTTTAGCTCAGAATCAAGAAACATTAGGTGATTATTAATTATTATTAGTGTGTAAAGTATTGGTATTTAAAGTTTAGTGACGTTTTGCTTAAACCTAAATACCAATTAATCCATACGAACTATTCTATACGGGTAAAAAATGAAAAAATATACATATACAGAGTCTAAAGATACACGATCTGGTTTTGGAGCTGGTTTATTGGAAGCTGGACGAAAAGATCCAAATGTCGTTGCGCTTTGTGCTGATCTGATCGGGTCATTAAAAATGAATGATTTCATTAAAGAATTTCCTGAAAGATTCTTTCAGATCGGTATTGCTGAGGCCAATATGATGGGGATCGCTGCAGGGTTAACGATCGGAAATAAGATTCCGTTTACGGGAACTTTTGCGAACTTCTCAACGGGAAGAGTTTATGATCAAATCCGTCAATCTATAGCCTATTCTGATAAAAATGTTAAGATCGCGGCGTCGCATGCAGGCCTGACGCTTGGCGAAGACGGTGCTACACACCAAATTTTGGAAGATATCGGATTGATGAAGATGTTACCGGGCATGACGGTGATTAACCCTTGTGATTATAACCAGACGAAGGCAGCTACAATTGCTGCTGCGAAATATTATGGACCAGTTTATCTCCGTTTTGGAAGACCAGTAGTCCCTGTTTTTACACCAGAAGATCAAGAATTTGAGATCGGTAAGGCAGTTATGCTTAATGAGGGTAAAGATGTAACCATCATTGCAACTGGACATCTGGTATGGGAAGCAATTCAAGCTGGTGAGGAACTTGAAAAAATAGGTATAGATGCAGAAATTATTAATATTCACACGATTAAACCATTGGATGAAGAGGCTATTTTAACTTCAATTAAAAAAACAGGATGTGTTGTTACAGCTGAGGAACATAATCGCTTAGGAGGTTTGGGAGATAGTATCGCACAATTACTGGCAAAAAAACAGCCTACTCCTCAAGAGTATGTTGCTGTAGATGATAGCTTTGGTGAATCGGGAACTCCTGCTCAATTGATGGAAAAATACGGTTTAAATGCAGCTAGTATTGTATTAGCGACTAAAAAAGTGCTTTCTAGAAAAGTATATCAAGATGCAACAGTAGCCTAAAATAACCACTTATATTTCCTTAACATTTATTTGAAAAGGAAATTATTTGCATAATTAATGAAAATAATTTTAGCTAAATAAAACCAATATTATTAAATTACAATATATATCTGTTTTACTATTTGATTTATGATTTTTTGGAATGCATAAATGCAGCAAGTATCGTCAAGATAGAATCTTTGGAAGCGTGCTTCTCTAAAATTTAAACCGAATAAAAGCCTATTGAAATTAAATAGTCAAAACCTAATTATAAACTACATGATCATGAAGAACGTATGGATTATACTACTTTTAGTTCTATCAATTTCCTTAGTGAGGGCGCAACAGAAGCATGCTCCTGCAGGATTTGATTTATATCAATCGGATATTTCACATGGTAAGATCGATACGATTTTTTATTTTTCATCAACTGTAGAGGCGGAACGAAGTGCTTTAGTATATCTGCCACCGGGTTTTTCTCCGAAAAAATCTTATCCCGTACTTTATCTTTTACATGGAATCGGAGGTGATGAATATGAATGGTTGAAAAATGGTACACCTCAAATCATCTTGGACAATCTGTATGCCCAAGGTAAATTAGAACCCATGTTAGTGGTATTGCCAAATGGCCGTGCGATGAAAGATGATCGTGCAAGCGGCAACATCATGGCTGCTGATAAAATTGAAGCTTTTGCTACATTTCAACGGGATTTATTACAGGACTTGATTCCATATGTTGAAAAAAATTATCCTGCAAAGCCTGGTCAAATCAATCGTGCGCTGTTTGGATTATCTATGGGGGGAGGACAGGCTTTAAATTTTGGACTTGGGAACCTGGATACATTCGCTTGGGTAGGTGGTTTTTCTTCAGCACCAAATACACGTATGCCGGAGGAACTTATTCCTAATCCACAGGAAGTTAAGGATAAACTCCAGTTACTTTGGATTTCATGTGGAGATCAAGATGGTTTAATTCAAATCACCAACAGAACGCATGATTATTTGGAAAAGCACCAGGTACCTCATGTGTTTTACATCGAACCTGGAGGCCATGATTTTAATGTCTGGAAGAATGATCTGTATCTGGTTTCGCAATTATTGTTTAAAGATAGTGATCAAGATCATCAATAATTCTTTCAAACTACTTTAAATGGCGGACATCAATATCGTTGATGAGTCTCCCAGCGATAATTGGGATGATGGATAGGAAATAAGTTTAATACATTGGATGAAATAAGGGTAAATCCGATGTAGTCAAAATAAAATTATGAGATTAATATTAGCTGTTTTTTTTAACGTGATTTTTATAGGGATTATATCCGTGTTTAATTGTATGTTATTTGCTCAAAACAAGAATGCTCTTAAATTATGGTATGATAAACCGGTGTTAGATCATATTTGGGAGCAGGCGTTGCCTATAGGAAATGGTCGCTTGGGTGCTATGGTTTATGGTATTCCGCAACGGGAAGAATTACAGCTAAATGAAGAAACGATTTATGCAGGAGGACCTTATCGAAATGATAATCATCATGCTTTGGCGACACTTCCTGAAGTTCGACAATTAATCTTTGATGGAAAATCTGAAAAAGCGGATCAATTATTAAATCAATCATTTTTTACCAAAACCCATGGCATGCCCTATCAAACTGGGGGCAGTGTCATTTTAAATTTTCCGGACCACAAAGAATATCAAAATTATTACCGTGAATTGGATATTGAAAGCGCTGTTGCACGATCTCGTTATACGTTAGGTGACGTGACATACACCCGTCAGGTGTTTTCGTCATTTGCGGATGATGTGATTATGATGCAGATTACAGCAAGTAAAAAGGGGGCGCTTAATTTTGAGATGGAATATGCAAACCATTCCGATCATCAAGTTTTCAAATCAGGTGAAAGTTTAATTTTGGAAGGTAGAGGATCAACGCATGAGGGGATTAAAGGTCAAATTATCTATCAAGAGCAGACGGCTGTAAAAAATAAAGATGGTATAGTCGCCGTAACAAATAATAAAATAACTGTATCGGGTGCAACTTCTGTCGTGCTGTATATTTCGATTGCTACAAATTTTGTGAATTACAAAACAGTCGATAACGATCACGCAAGCAGAGCTGCACGTAAATTGTCATCAGCACAAAAAAAGAGCTTTCAAGAAGCACTTAAGCAGCATATAGCAATTTATAATAAACAATTTGCACGATTCAAATTAGATCTTGGTCAAAAAGCTGATGTTAACAACATGACTATCACGGAGCGGATTGACAATTTCAAGACCACGCAAGATCCATCTTTGGTGGCCTTATTGGTTCAATTTGGACGTTATTTATTGATCTGTTCTTCGCAACCGGGTGGCCAGCCGGCAAATTTGCAAGGCATTTGGAATAGATCGATGAATCCACCTTGGGACAGCAAATATACGGTCAATATTAATACCGAAATGAATTATTGGCCTGCCGAAGTAACGAATCTTTCTGAAACAAATGAGCCTTTGTTTCAGATGATTAAAGAGTTGAGTGAAAGTGGTCGTGAAACTGCTCGGATATTGTATGGTGCTGATGGTTGGGTGACGCATCACAATACAGATCTATGGCGCGTAACAAGCCCAATTGATTTTGCGGCAGCGGGTATGTGGCCGACCGGAGGGACATGGCTAACGCAGCATGTATGGGAACATTATCTATACACGGGTGATAAAAAATTCTTAGCGGAGCTATATCCAGTGATGAAAGGGGCTTCGGACTTTATTTTGTCCATATTAATTGCTCATCCAAAACATCCGGATTGGCTTGTTATTTCTCCATCTATATCCCCGGAGCACGGACCTATTTCTGCTGGAGTGACCATGGACAATCAACTGGCATTTGACATCCTGACGCGTACTGCCTTGGCGAGTGAAATTTTAGGCCAGGATCCGGATTATCAGACTAAATTGGTTTCTACTGCGCGACAAATACCTCCTATGCAAGTCGGAAGATATACGCAATTGCAAGAATGGTTAGAAGATCTTGATGATCCGAAAAGTGACCATCGGCATGTATCACATTTGTATGGATTGTACCCTGGCCATCAAATATCTCCATACCGCACATCGGAGTTGTTTGAGGCTGCAAGAAATTCATTGCAGTACAGAGGGGATTTTGCAACGGGATGGTCTATCGGTTGGAAAATAAATCTTTGGGCACGTTTGCTTGATGGAAATAAGGCGTATCAGATCATTGACAATATGTTGACTTTAGCTGATAAAATGAATCCAGAGGGGCGTACGTATCCCAATATGTTTACCGCACATCCTCCATTTCAGATTGATGGTAATTTTGGTCTGAGCGCTGGAGTAGCCGAAATGCTGATGCAAAGTCATGATGGAGCTGTTCATGTATTGCCCGCTTTACCCGAGTTATGGGGGGAAGGGTCTGTGGCGGGTATGGTGGCAAGAGGTGGCTTTCATGTTGATATGAACTGGAAAGATGGGAGCATTGATAACATGGCAGTTACGTCCAAAATTGGCGGTAATTTACGCGTGCGATCGTATTGGCCACTGGCCGCAAAAGGCTTAAAGGAAGCAATGGGTGAAAATCCAAATGTATTGTTAAATCCTGTCACGGTAAAAGAGGCACTGGTATCGGCACAGGCCAATTTGAAGGGTAACCATTTGAGAAAAGTATATGAATATGATATTCCCACTCAGGCGGGCGAAAAATATGTTTTTGTACATGATCAGCAATAATGAGTAAAAAAATTAATTAAGGAGATCAAGACGACTTTGGTCGCTGGTGGTTGATATAAATGTAAACGATAAATCATAAGGAAGATATTATATGTTATTATTAGGAATAGATCTAGGGACTTCCTCTATTAAAGTATCTGTGATCGATGCGCAGACCAATAGACGAATAGCATCTACACAGTACCCGGATAGTGAGGCGGCTATCATCTCGGAGCAGCAGGGATGGGCAGAGCAAGATCCAAATGTCTGGTGGGATTATACGAAATTGGCGATCCAAAAACTGAACAGTACAGGCTTGTATAATCCGAAGCATATCGGTGCAATCGGTATTGCCTATCAAATGCATGGTTTAGTGATCGTGGATCATGACCAGCAACCGATACGCAATGCGATCATCTGGTGCGATAGTAGGGCGGTAGCAATAGGAGATGAGGCTATCTCCAATTTGTCAGCTACTGGTTTTTTAGGATCCCACCTCAATTCTCCAGGTAATTTTACGGCTTCAAAGTTGGCTTGGGTAAAGGAAAATGAACCTGAGCTGTATGCTAAGATTTATAAATTTATGCTTCCTGGTGATTATTTGAGTATGTGTCTGACTGGTGAGATCAATTCCAATATCAGTTCCATATCTGAAGGTATTTTATGGGATTTTAAGCAGAATAGTATTTCCGATACTTTACTTCATTATTATGGAATAGATCGCGATCTAGTACCCGAAATCTTACCAGTCTTTTCCAATTACGGTCAGATTAAGGCGGATGTTGCCGATGAGCTTAATCTGTCTAGGGAAGCATTTGTGAGCTACAAAGCCGGAGATCAGCCCAATAATGCATTATCATTAAATGTATTTGAGCCTGGAGAAGTTGCTGCAACTGCTGGTACATCTGGTGTTATCTATGCGGTCACAGATCAACTGGTCTATGATCAAGAGTCGCGTGTGAACACTTTTGCACATGTCAATCATGATCATGTCCAGACGAGCTTGGGCGTGTTGCTCTGTATCAATGGTACGGGTATTCAAAATAGCTGGATGAAAAAAATAACTGCTCGAGGGAATGATTATGTACAGATCAATCAATTAGCTTCCAATATTGCTATTGGTTCTGATGGTATTATCGTACTGCCATTTGGCAATGGAGCTGAACGCATGCTAAAAAATAAGATGGTGCATGCCCATATCGAAAATATAGATTTTGTACGACACGATGATGCACATTTATGGCGTGCAGCACAAGAGGGAATAGCCTTCTCTTTTCGGTATGGTCTTGATATTTTGAGAGAAAATGGTATCGAACCAAAGGTCATTCGAGCAGGACATGCCAATTTATTTTTGAGCCCTGTATTCCAGCAATCTTTTGCAGGAGTCACCAATGTGGAAGTCGAGCTATATGACAATGACGGCAGCGTGGGGGCGGCATTGGGTGCAGGACTGGGTGCGGAGATATTTGTTTCTCGTAAAGAAGCTTTTGCAGGATTGGAAAAACATGCCATTATTGAACCTTCACATGTTGGTTTATATGATGAGTTATATGAAAAATGGAAAAATAGTTTAAATAGGAAATTGTTAAATTAATTAAAAATGGAAGTTTTATTAGGAAATCAAGAGTATTTTAAAAACATTGGTCAAGTTAAATATGAAGGTGTCGAATCGGATAATCCGTTAGCCTTTCGCTGGTATGATGCTAACCGTGTGGTAGCAGGAAAAACAATGGCAGAGCATTTTAAATTTGCTTGCTCTTATTGGCATTCGTTTAATGGTAATGGATCTGATCCATTTGGGGGACCTACGCAGTTTTTTCCTTGGGATGCTAAATCTGGAATAATAGATCGAGCTAAAGATAAAATGGATGCTGCATTTGAATTTATGACAAAAATGCAATTGCCTTATTACTGTTTTCACGATGTTGATTTAGTGGACTATACCGATAATGTTGTTGAAAATGAGCAAAATCTGGAGCGTATTGTGAGTTACGCTAAGGAGAAGCAAGCGAAAAGTGGTATTAAATTGCTTTGGGGTACAGCAAATTTATTTAGTCATCACCGCTATATGAATGGTGCATCGACTAATCCTGATTTTCATGTACTCGCTCATGGTGGAGCGCAGGTAAAGGCAGCGATTGATGCTACAATTGCTCTTGGTGGTGAAAATTATGTTTTCTGGGGTGGTCGTGAAGGCTATATGTCACTCTTGAATACCAATATGAAGAGAGAACAGGAGCATTTGGCTCGCTTTCTACATGTTGCGAAAGATTATGCACGTAAAAATGGTTTTAAAGGGTCATTTTTTATTGAACCAAAGCCATGTGAGCCTTCTAAACACCAGTATGATTTTGATGCGGCAACCGTGATTGGCTTTTTGAGAAAATATGATTTATTGGGTGATTTTCAGTTAAATCTAGAAGTTAACCATGCTACATTGGCCGGACATACTTTCCAGCATGAATTACAAGTTGCAGCTGATGCGGGACTTTTAGGTTCTATAGACGCTAACCGTGGTGATTATCAAAATGGTTGGGATACGGATCAATTTCCAAATGATTTGAATGAATTGACAGAATCTTTGCTCATTATTTTAGAAGCTGGTGGCTTAAATGGTGGCGGTGTTAATTTTGATGCTAAAATACGCAGAAATTCAACAGATCCTGCTGATTTGTTTTATGCCCACGTTGGTGGTATGGACAATTTTGCAAGGGCTTTAGTGATCGCTGACAATATTCTTCAAAAATCTGATTATAAAAAAATTCGTTCACAACGTTATGCAAGCTTTGACACTGGGGCTGGCGCTGACTTTGAACAAGGTAAATTGACTCTAGAAGATTTAAGAAACTTTGCTGCCGAAAATGGTGAACCAAAATTAATTAGCGGTAAGCAAGAATACTTAGAGAATTTGATCAACCGTTTTATTTAGTCGTTTCATTTAATTGTTTTTTTGCACGTTAAGTTATGGGAAGAGCAATCGCTCTTTTCATAACTTATTTTAAACCAACTTCGACCGATTAAGAGCATTTAATAAAGCAATTTTACATCTCTACATTTACGATATAAAGATTAGAAATCTTCCATCTTTCTATCACAAGAACACTTAAATTCTTCCTCATAAAATAAAGGAAGAAAAGCATGCTATGTCATGATGATAATTAATTACGATATATTTTTAAATACAAGAAAAATAATAGTTGTTTTTATGAGAACTGTTGCTGTTTTGTTGAGCTTTATCATGTTCCAAACTGTGTTTGCAAAAGTAAAGCTTCCTGCTTTAATTAGTGACCGTATGGTATTGCAGCGCGATATCGAACTTAAACTATGGGGCTGGGCAGATCGGGGCGAACAGGTTACTATTCGTTTTCAAGGAAAAATTTATCAGACGCAACCAGGAGCTGACGGTAAGTGGTCGGTGATATTGCCCCCGCAGAAAGCAGGCGGTCCCTTTATTATGGAAGTTAATGAGATTATTATTCGCGATATTTTAATTGGTGATGTGTGGCTGGCTTCTGGACAGTCAAACATGGAAACTCCTATTTTGAGGTTAGTGGATCGATACCCCGAGATCAATGTGTCCAATAACCATATGATTCGCTATTATAAAGTGCCCACACAAGAATCGATACATGAACAAGATGAAATCGCTTCTGGTGCCAAATGGTGCTCCGCAATCGCTTCGGACGTGATCAACTGGACGGCTTTGGCTTATTTTTATGCACAAGAGGCTTACAGACATACAGGTATTCCTGTTGGTATGTTGGTGTCTAGCAAAGGTGGGAGTACGATTCAAAGTTGGGTGGATCAAGATCATCTGAAAGAATTTCCAGCATTGATTGTAAATAAAGAAGCATTGCGTACAATGGAAACTGCTGCCATAGATGAAGGATCAAACAAATGGAATCGTGCAGACTTTAACGATCTTGAATGGCAAACCGTAGATATACCAAGTCGTTGGAATGAGACTGGATTGAATATCAAGGGTACTGTTTACTATCGCAAGGATTTTGAATTACCTGCTGCTATGGAGGGAAAACATGCTAAGTTATACTTAGGCACTATGATCGATAGTGATTCTGTTTTTGTGAATGGAAAATTTGTAGGTTCTACTTCATATTTCTATCCTCCGCGTAAGTATGATATTCCTGCAGGAATATTGATTGCGGGAAAAAATAATATCACCATTCGCTTAACCGCAAATGCAAATAACGGTGGATTTATTGAAGATAAACCGTATAAAATTGTAAATGATGAAATAGAAGTTGATCTGAAAGGATCATGGAAATATAAGGTTGGTCAAGATCTAGAGCTCTTGGAACAAACTAAAAAACAATTGGTAAACCTCCAATCCATGGGTTCAAGCTTATATCATGGTATGATTTATCCCCTGCGCGATTATCAAGTGAAAGGTGCGATTTGGTATCAAGGAGAAGGCAATGCTGGAGATCCAAATTACCAAAAATATTTAAAAGCACTGATCACAAACTGGCGAACGGTATTGAACCGACCTGAATTACCTTTTTTGCTTGTACAGCTCCCTAATTACTCGGCAAAATCTGTTCAACCTCCATTTCAGAGTGGATGGGCAAGTATACGAGAAGCTCAATTACACACGGCGTTGACCGTGCCGCAAACTGCAATGGCAGTGACTTATGATCTGGGCGAATGGAATGATATTCATCCGTTAAATAAAAAAGATCTTGCTTATCGTTTGTTTTTGCAAGCACGAAAATTAGTGTATGGAGAAAAGTTGGTTAGTAATGGTCCTCTTTATAAAAATATGAAGATCGATGGAAACCAGATTATTTTATTTTTCCATGCCGGTGCAGGCGGTTTAAAGAGCCGTGAAAATAGTTTAAAACATTTTGCAATAGCGGGTGAAGATCGGGTGTTTGTATGGGCAGATGCGATAATAAAAGATAATACCATTATCGTCAGCAGTCAGGAGGTCGCAAATCCAGTGGCTGTTCGTTATGCCTGGAGTGATAATCCAGAAGAGGCTAATCTTCAAAATAAAGATAAATTACTAGCCTCACCCTTTCGGACTGATCAATGGTAGCACGAGCTGCTGTTGGATGTATTTGATATAATAATATAAAAAATTATGAGTAAAACTAACTATATGTTTAAGAAAAAGACTGCTTTTTTATTATGTGCAGGGATGCTAATGTTATCGTCATCCGCTGTTATGGCACAACAACACGCGTTGAAAAGCAATAAAACACAAAAGTTTGTTCACCAAGCTGCCGGCAATCCTTATCTGCCACTTTGGGAACATTTACCGGATGGCGAGCCTCGCGTGTTTGAAGATCCGGATCATCCGGGGAAATATCGTGCATACATTATTGGATCGCATGACCTGAGGTTTGATAGTTATTGTGGTCCTGATATTCGGATGTGGTCTGCACCTGTAGACGACTTGTCAAGCTGGAGAGATGATGGTCCGATATTTACTTACCAGATCGATGGACAGTGGGATGTGATGTATGCTCCAGATCTAGTGGAGGTGAAGAGAAAGGATGGGCGTAAAGAATACTATTTGTATCCGCACAGTAGGGGTGAAAACCGTGAAGCCATGGTGGCCAAAGCTAGTCGTCCTGATGGTCCTTTTATACCGATCAACATGACGGAAGACGGCAAGCGTACGCTACCTGAAAGTGTTATTGGATTTGATCCTGCAATATTTGTTGAGCAGATTACAGATCCAAAGGATCCTGATTTTGAGATTGGTTTTAGAGCATATGCCTATTGGGGATTTCAGCGTTCTTTAGCTGCCGAGTTGGATCAGAATACGATGTATTCGGTGAGACCTGGCCGAAAAATTATTGATCGTTTTATTCCTGCAAGTGCAAGTTATGGTGTACTCCGGGATCCTAAGGGAACAACTTATGCTCATATCTTACCTGGGGAAGATCTAGGTTCTTTTAACTTCTTCGAAGCATCTTCCATACGTAAGGTTGGAAATAAATATGTATCGGTATATAGTGGCTATTCAGGACCTGAGTATGGAGTGAACAGTTCTAATTCGACATTACGTTATCTGATCGGTGATTCGCCGTTAGGACCATGGAAGAGTGGAGGGGTGTTGGTCGATTCGCGGGGACCTGTGTTAAATTTAGACGGAACGGCTATTGTGACGAGTAATGCCGGCCATAATACGCATGGAAGTCTTGAAGAAATTAATGGACAATGGTATGTTTTTTATCATAGACCGCCAAGAGGATTTGGATTTGCGCGTCAAGCGGTCGTTGCTCCAGTTATTATTGATTGGGACGAAAAATCGGTTGCTCAAGGGGGATCTGTAAGAATTAGAGCCTTTGATCCTTATGGAGAAAATAAAATGGTGACTGTGAAGGACAGCCAAGGTAAAGAATATAAAGGAGCAGAAGTAACCTCTGAGGGCTTTCATATGTTTGGGCTTGATCCTTATCAATATTATTCAGCAGGATATGCAGCCTATCTTTCGGATATCAGCACCATGCAGGATTCATGGGATATATGGGACAATCATATGCCTGTGACCAATCTGCAAAACGGGAATATTACTGGTTTTAAATATTTTGGTTTTGGAGGTCTGAAAAAGGATCAATTTGGCTTGAAAGCTTTCCAAGGTACAAAAGAAGGTAACCATACGATGTTTAACCTGTTTCTAACTCCAAAATCTAAAAAATCATTTAAAGTTAATGTATGGTTGGATGGTCCTTATGATAATGCGGTATGGAATGGTAAAAAAATAGGCGAAATCGTGGTGCCTGCTCAGTCGAAATTTGAGACTACTCAGTTTAAAATCGATGTTTCCAAATTTGTTGATCATCTTGATAAAAAGCATGCGATATACTTAGTGGCAGAGGGTGAAGATCATGAAATACTCTATGATTTGATCGGCCTGGGCTTTAGTTCAAAGAAACATAAAATTGATCGCCCAATCGTGCCTCAAGTGCGTATCGCTGTCAATGGCAAAGCACTGGAGATACCTGCTGTACCTGTTCGATCGACCAATGCGAATGGCATCGTTGATTATGATCAGTATGAGATCAAGAGCAAAATTTCTTCGCAAGCATCAACTACACCTATCGTGACGGCATCTGCAGATCATCCTGATGTCAAAGTGACGATTACACAGGCGGACTCTGCTTCGGGGACGAGCAGCGTCGTATTTAATTACAAAGGAGTATCCAAGATTTACAAGGTCATATTTACATCTGAATAAATCTATAAATCAATTTCAAAAAATAGATCAGCGTTATGAAAGTTCATTTTAAAGGTATGCGCATATTATGTCATTTGGTATGGGTCTGGGTGTTATTCATAAATCCAATTTATGGACAACAGATCGATCATCAGGCGCGTAATCCTATTATTTTTTCCGATGTACCGGATCTCTCCATGATACGAGTAGGTGAGACTTACTACATGAGCAGTACGACCATGCACATGAACCCCGGTTTACCGCTGATGAAGTCCAAAGATTTAGTCAATTGGGAAATGATCGGATACGGGCATCATGCTCTGGCGGATATGGACGAACTGAATCTCAATGATGGGAAAAACACATACGGTCGGGGATCATGGGCAAGTAGCTTACGCTATCATAATGGGACCTACTACGTCAGTACATTTGCACAAACAACGGGCAAGACGTATATCTATTCAACTCAAAATATCGAGCAGGGACCTTGGGAGCGAAAAGAGTTTAAGCCTGCCTTGCACGATCATAGTTTATTTTTTGAAGGAGATCAAATTTATATGGTATGGGGGGGCGGTCAAATCAATATCATTGAATTGCTGCCTGATCTTTCGGGAGTGAAGCCGGAGACTCAACGTGTCTTGATTGAAAATGCCACTTTACCAACCACACCACTAGGCAAACAAGGGGGGCTTCCTGCTGAAGGCTCCCAATTGTTTAAAGTGAATGGGAAATATTATCTATTTAATATTTCCTGGCCTCCGGGCGGAATGCGGTCGGTGATCGTGCACCGTGCTGATCAACTTCATGGACCCTATGAAGGACGTGTGGTGTTGCAAGATAAAGGGGTAGCACAAGGTGGATTGATTGATCAACCAAATGGTAAGTGGTATGCTTATCTCTTTCAGGATTATGGTGCCGTTGGGCGCATCCCGTATTTAGTACCTGTCCAATGGATCGATGACTGGCCGGTATTGGGTATTGATGGTCAAGTCCCGGATGTGCTGGATTTTCCTGCTAGTAGAGGATTGATTCCTCATCTAGTTAACTCGGATGATTTTGATCGTAAAGGTGGAGAACCTGCTTTACCACTGGTGTGGCAGTGGAACCATAATCCTGTGGCGGATCTTTGGTCCGTAAGTGCTAGAAAGGGACATTTGAGGTTGAACACTGGGCGAGTAGATCAAAAATTTTTACAGGCTAGAAACACATTGACACAGCGCACCTTTGGTCCAACATGCACAGGATCTACAGCTATAGATATTGCTAATATGAAGGACGGGGATTTTGCAGGTTTATCTTTATTGCAGAAAAACTATGGTTTGGTCGGTGTCCGCATGGACGGAGGAAAATATTTTTTAGTGATGGTCAATGCGATGACGGGAGCGGAAGAAGAGGTGGGCCATATTCCTTTGCTCCAAAAGAAAGTTTATTTAAAAGCCAACTGTGATTTTACCAACAAAAAGGATATGGCCAATTTTTTCTATAGCCTTAATGGAAAAGAGTGGGTTCCAATAGGTCCGCAGTTTAAAATGTCTTATACGATACCGCATTTTATGGGATATCGATTTGGCTTATTTTATTATGCGACCAAAACTGTCGGTGGATTTGTTGATTTTGATTATTTCCATATTAGTCCCTAACATTTGAATACATTTTTGAATTTCTCAAACGTATTTTTTGTAAAAAACACTTAATAATCTTTTAATCATGAAGAAAACAAAAATTGTATTGGGCATTTTAGCTTCTTGTGTGAGTACAGCTTTATATGCTCAGAATCCAATTATTCAAACTCATTTTACACCCGATCCTGCTCCTATGATTTATCAGGATAGGGTGTACGTGTATACGGGAGATGATCTACCGGGATATGACTTTTATTATATGACTAAATGGAGAGTGTACTCTTCTGCTGATATGGTCAATTGGACTGATCATGGTGTTCCGATTTCGCTGGAGTCTTTTAGTTGGGCACGGGATCGTGGTTGGGCAGCACAATGTGTGGAGCGGGATGGTAAATTTTACTGGTATATCTGTGCACAGACGATAAATAATGATATGGCTATTGGTGTTACGGTTTCTGATAGTCCAACTGGGCCTTTTAAAGATGCATTGGGCAAGCCGTTGATTACCACTGGAAGCTGGTCTAATATTGATCCTACTGCTTATGTCGATGATGACGGTCAGGCTTATCTTTATTGGGGCAATGCCCATCTTTATTATGTCAAGCTCAATAAGGATATGATTTCGTACGCAGGAGATATCACAGAGGTCCCGCAATCTGTTGCATCATTTGGTGGACTCCGAAAACCGGGGAGAAGTGATGAGGCTTTAAAAAAGGGAGAGGAGTATGAGGATGTGTTTGTGGAGGGACCATGGTTTTATAAACGAAACAAAAAATACTATTTGATGTATGCCGGAATGACAAAGGGTGTCGAATGTTTGTCTTATTCTACGAGCAGTACACCTGTAGGGCCTTGGCAATATCAAGGAAAGATCATGACGGGACAGCCTACAAATAGTTTTACCAATCACGGAGGAGTCATTGACTTTAAAGGCAACTCCTATTTATTTTATCATACGGGTTTATTGCCTGGTGGTGGAAGTTATGGTCGATCTACGGCTGTGGAAGCATTCAACTATAACAAAGATGGCAGTATTCCTAATATTGCCATGAGTAAGGAGGGCGTAAAACCTGTAGGGACTGTCGATCCATACAAAAAAAATGAAGCCGAGATGATGGCTTGGTCCGAAAAATGTACGACAGCAGAAAATGCGGAGACTGGTGTATATGTCACTCAGATCCGCACGGGTGGATATGTCAAGGTTCGAGCGGTAGATTTTGGCGATGGTGGTGCTGAATCATTTTCAGCTCGGTTGGCGGCAGGACTTGATGGTGGCATTTTAGAAGTACGTTTGGATAGCGTGGCTGGTACTCAAGTGGCTGCTGTCCAAGTTCCCCGTACGGGCGGATGGAATACATGGCAAACCTTTGCTGTTCCTCTATCGCAAACTGCTTTAGGGATTCGTGATGTATATTTTGTATTTAAAGGACAAAATATTACAGCAGGTCGTGAACTGTTCAATTTTGATCACTGGTCATTTCATGAAAAGAAATAGTGACCCTTACCTTCGTCATTTACGTTCATCTGTATAACCATTTGAGATCTTACTTCAATAATAGACCATCACAACCATCATCCTAATTTTATAATCTTCTTATTAAAATAAGCGCATCAAGTGGTTGATTATTTACTAAAACGAGAAGATCAGCCGTTTTTTGTTGTTATTTAAACATTTTTATCTGTTAATAAGACATATGTATCAGATGCTAAATCGTCGTACTAGTAATTTTACAATGGTAATAGCGAACTCTTGACCGATAATAAATCAATTCTATTCAACATGATTGCGCATCAATCATGTTGAATGATAGTAAGTAGACTATACCATTATGATAATCAATAACGACCAATTATTTACACTATATAAATGAAAATGAAAACGCAAACGATAGGCGAACAAAAAGGTTTCTATAAGCTTTCGCAATTGCAACGAATAGGATTTGGATCTGGTGATTTGGCGCAAAACCTCATTTATCAGACGGTGTCCATGTATCTACTTATTTTTTATACCAATGTGTTTGGTATATCTGCGGCTGCGGCGGGAATTATGTTTTTAGTCGTGCGGATCGTTGACGTGATCTGGGATCCCATTGTGGGCGCATTTGTAGACAAGAAAAATCCAAGAATGGGTAAATACCGTTCTTATTTGATTTTAGGTGGTATCCCTCTGACCGGTCTTGCCATTCTTTGTTTCTGGAATGGATTTTCAGGTTCATTGGTCTATGCCTATATCACCTACGTTGGTCTATCGATGATTTATACCTTAATCAATGTTCCTTATGGCGCATTAAATGCATCCTTGACTCGCGATACCGATGAAATTACCAAGCTGACTTCAACGCGTATGTTTATGGCTAACATGGGGGGGCTGGCAGTTGGGTATGGGGTACCGATCATGGTACAATATTTTTCTCCTGATGGAAAGATTAATTCGCAGGAATCTGCTGAAGCGTGGTTTATTACGATGACGATCTATGCCATTGTCGGCTTGTTTTTACTGATCTTCTGTTATACACAGACTCAGGAGCGTGTTGTCATGGATGAAAAAGAGACCGAGAATGTAAAAGTTTCTGATTTGTGGACTGAATTTAAACATAATGGACCATTAAGGGTGCTAGCTTTTTTCTTTATCACGGCATTTGCTATGATGGCAATAGGTAATTCAGCAGGGTCATTTTATATGATTTATAATGTTCAAGCTCCGGAAATGCTTCCCTATTTTATGGCGTTGGGGTCTATTCCAGCCTTTATTTTTATGCCTCTTGTACCTGCTATTAAACGTGCGATCGGTAAAAAGCGCATGTTTTATGTGTTTTTAACCATTGCAGTATTAGGAATGGTCATGTTATATAGTATTTCAGTTGTCCCAGCGCTAAAGACACAAGTCTGGTTGGTGTTAGTGGCACAATTTATTAAATCTACGGGAGTAATTGTTGCGACCGGATATATGTGGGCATTGGTTCCGGAGGTGATTTCCTATGGTGAACATGCAACAGGAAAACGCATATCTGGTATCGTGAATGCCCTAACGGGTATATTTTACAAAGCTGGGATGGCTTTAGGTGGTGTTGTACCTGGACTTGTATTAGCTTATGTCGGGTTTGATAAAGATAATACAGTTTCGCAATCTGCCTATGCGGAGCAAGGTATTCTTTGGTTGGTGGCGATTATTCCTGCTATTTTATTAATAGGCGCCATGTTTATCATCTCCAAATATGAATTGGATGATGCTGTTATTGACAAAATAAATCATGAAATAGAATCTAGACATAAGAATTAAATCATTAAAAATGAAGATAGCAAAGATATTTTTGTTAACGGGCATGGCGACATTAAGTTTAGCATGTAGTTCAACTAAATCACAGCAGATGCAGCTTGACAGTACTTATAACAACCAAGTCGTACTCAAGAACGCTTTTAAGGGCAAGTTTTATATCGGTACTGCGTTGAATCTGGATCAGATATGGGGACGCAACGATGCTGCTCTTTCTGTTGTTAAAGAACAATTTAGTGCGATCGTTGCCGAGAATTGTATGAAAAGCATGTATATGCAACCACGAGAAGGAGAGTTTAATTTTAAAGATGCCGATCGTTTTGTTGAATTTGGAGAAAAAAATGGTATGCACATCACAGGACATACTCTTATTTGGCATTCACAAACGCCCAATTGGTTTTTTGTAGATAAGAACGGGAAACAGGTATCGCGTGAGGTCTTGATTGAAAGAATGCGCAATCATATCCATACGGTTGTTGGTCGATATAAAGGACGAATCCAGGGTTGGGATGTTGTCAATGAAGCCGTTTTGGATAACGGAGAATTGCGTAAAAGTAAGTTTTATGAAATCATAGGTGAAGACTTTATCAGGCTTGCTTTTCAATTTGCACAAGAGGCAGATCCAAATGCAGAGTTGTATTACAATGACTATTCTACAGCCATTCCGTCTAAAAGAGATGGGATTGTCAAGTTGGTGAAAAACGTTTTAAGTTCGGGTGCTCGCGTTGATGCCATTGGGATGCAAGAACATCATGGCTTAGATAATCCTGCTATAGCTGAAGTTGAAAAGACAATCATTGACTTTGCAAGCTTGGGTACAAAAGTAATGGTGACCGAAATGGATATCTCGGTACTCCCTCATGCTAGACCTCATATGGGCGCAGAAATCAGTGAAACGTATCAATATAAAAATGAATTAAATCCTTATGTGGATAGTTTGCCTACTGCAATTTCTGCTGCTTTGGCAAATCGTTATCAGGAATTTTTTGGATTATATCTCAAACATGATGACAAAATAACGCGTGTGACGCTATGGGGGGTCGGTGACGGTGACTCATGGAAAAATGGATGGCCTATTCCTGGACGTACCGATTATCCTTTGTTATTTGATCGTCAATATAAGCCTAAAGCTTTTATCAAGGATATCGTTGAATTAGCAAAACAAAAATAAACATATACTGGATGAATAAGGGAAGATATTTAGCGCCACATGATTTTATGGCAGATCCGTCGGCGCATGTTTTTGAGGATAAAATTTATATTTATCCTTCCCATGACTGGGAAAGCGGAATTTCAGAAAATGATCATGGTGATCATTTTAATATGAGGGATTACCATGTTTTCTCCATGGATGATATCGATGGAGCGGTAGTGGATCATGGCAAAGTATTGGAAGTGGGCGATATTCCATGGGGTGGTAGACAGCTGTGGGATTCGGATGTAGCACACAAAAATGGTCAGTATTATCTTTATTTCTCCTTAAAGGATAAGACCGATATTTTTAGGTTAGGTGTAGCCGTAAGTAATACGCCATATGGTCCTTTTATCCCACAAGAGCACCCCATTTTGGGCAGTTATAGTATTGATCCCTGTGCTTTCGAAGATGATGATGGAACGCATTATATTTATTTTGGAGGTATATGGGGTGGACAATTACAATATTATAGAGACAACAAAATCAATTATCCAATGGATTTGCCTCATTGGCATGAATCAGCTCTATGCCCAAAAATAGCCAAATTGTCGGATGACATGTTGCAGTTTGGGGAGGAGCCCAAGGATGTTCTTATTGTAGATCAAGAGGGGAACCCGCTCAAGCAAGGTGATCTGGATCGTCGTTTTTTTGAGGCTTCTTGGATGCATAAATATGGGGATAAATATTATTTTTCATACTCTACCGGCGATACGCATTTATTGTGTTATGCTATCGGGAACAATCCTTATGGTCCTTTTACTTATCAAGGCGTTATTTTGACACCAGTAGTAGGTTGGACGACGCATCATAGTATTTTACAGTTTAAGGGTAAATGGTATTTATTTCATCATGACTGTGTTCCATCGGGTGGTAAAACCTGGTTGAGAAGTATGAAAGTAGTGGAACTGGAGTATGATGAAAATGGGCTGATCAAGACTATTGAAGGACAATAAGATCAAAATTGTTTTTTTCTTTAACAATGATTCAGCTGACCTACTTACTTAACTAAATTTTAACTCAGATATCTCATTATAAATACGATACTTACAACTATGATGAAAGTCATTATATTGCTTTTACTCTTTATTTTCCCTTACTCTATTGTTCGCGCAGAGGATGGAAGTAAGCTTTGGCTTCGATATGTTTCTGTTTCTAAAGATGTGGTTAATAATCGTTCGATCAGCGTTCATTCGAAGGATCCGATAGTTCTATTAGCAAAGCAAGAATTAGTTAACTTTTGGGGGAAACAGTCTATTGAATTAGCGGTGGATAGAAAATTAACGTATTTAAAAGATGGTTTTAAAATAACGGGCAATTTAAATCGGATAAAAGTGGTTGCACATGAGCCTTCAGGTTTATTATATGCAGCTTATCATTTGTTGCAACTTCAGGCTACCAATCAACCTGTTTCAAATTTAAATGTAGAAGAAATACCCTCATTTGATATCCGGATTCTCAATCATTGGGATAATCTGGATCGCACCGTTGAACGTGGTTATGCCGGATATTCGTTGTGGAAATGGGACGAATTGCCAGGTGTCATATCTCCTCGATATGAGGAGTATGCACGAGCTAATGCTTCTATTGGTATCAATGCTGTAGTTATTAATAATGTAAATGCTTCTCCTCAAATTTTGAGTTCGGAATATTTGATTAAATTAAAAGGTCTGGCTGCTATCTTTAGAAGATATGGCATCAAAGTTTATCTGTCTGTTAACTTTTCTTCTCCAAAAATATTAGGGGGTACGAAAGACTCAGATCCGCTTAATCCTGAGGTCATTTTATGGTGGAAGAATAAGGTGAAAGAGATTTATCAGGTAATTCCTGACTTTGGTGGCTTTTTGGTGAAAGCTAATTCTGAAGGGCAGCCAGGGCCCCAAGACTATGGGCGTACGCACGCAGATGGGGCTAATATGCTTGCAGATGCCGTAAAAGCATACCATGGTGTGATTATGTGGAGAGCTTTTGTTTATAATCCTTCTTCTGAAGATCGAGCCAAACAGGCCTATCAAGAATTTGTACCTCTCGATGGTGCATTCAGAGATAATGTGATCATTCAAATCAAAAATGGACCGATCGATTTTCAGCCTCGTGAACCCTTTAATCCACTCTTTGGTGCACTTCGGAAAAGTAATGAGATGGTCGAATTTCAGATCACTCAAGAATATATGGGTTTTGCGAACCACTTAGCCTATCTCGCACCACTATTTAAAGAGACACTGGATAGTGATACTTATGCCGATGGAAAGTGGAGTACAGTCGCAAAATTGACAGATGGTACATTAAGACCTGCACGGAAAACAGCGATTGCCGCAGTGGCTAATATTGGTGAAGATCGTAATTGGACAGGTCATCATTTCGGGCAAGCAAATTGGTTTGCGTTCGGAAGGCTGGCTTGGAATCATGAGCTATCGTCTGAACAAATTGCGGAAGAATGGATTAGCATGACATTTTCAACTGATAAAAAGTTTATTGACACCGTGAAAGAAATGATGATGGGTTCGCGAGAAACGGTGGTTAACTATATGATGCCTTTGGGGCTACATCATATATTTGCCTTTGACCATCACTATGGCCCCGAACCTTGGGGTGATCAGGAAGGAGGTCGTCCAGACTGGATGCCTTGGTATTATCATAATGCAGATACTGTAGGGTTGGGATTTGACCGCACTTCTAATGGCAGTAATGCTATATCTCAGTACCGTCCACCTATTCAAGAGGTTTTTGGAGATATCCAATTATGTCCAGATCAGTATTTACTTTGGTTTCATCATGTGCCATGGAGCTATACCATGAAAAGTGGACGTTCCATGTGGGATGAATTGTGTTACAAATATGATGCTGGGGTGCAACAAGTACGTGCCATGCAACAGGCTTGGGATAGATTGGAGGGGCAAGTTGACCAGCAGCGATTTGTTGAGGTACAATCGAAGTTGAAGATTCAGTCTAGGGATGCGGTATGGTGGAAAGATGCCTGCCTTCTTTATTTCCAAACATTTTCAAAAAAGCCTATTCCATATGATATCGAAAGACCTGTTCATGAACTGGAAGATCTCAAAAAAATAAAGTTAATGATCAAACATCATAATTAAATGAGGTCTGAAAAGAATGTTTCGCGCTTTAATGTGTTCAATAAATTATAAATATAAGATGCAAATAATACAACAGATAAGAAATAAAACAGTAGCAGTATGTTATGTACTGACGCTCGTTATATTTTCATCATGCCAAGCGATGCGGACTGATGATGGAAAAGGTAACCTAAAAAGACCACAAGGATCACCTCTATTTAGTAATTTCAACTATACAGGTAATGATCAGATTTACAGTGAAAATCCAATTATTCCAGGGAAATTTTATAGTACTATTTTGCAAGGTTGTTATCCTGATCCTAGTATAACACGGAAAGGTGACGATTATTATTTAGTAGCTTCTTCCTTTGTGATGTTTCCCGGTGTTCCCATTTTTCACTCTAAGGATATGGTAAATTGGAAACAGATAGGCCATGTTCTGAACCGTGAGTCTCAGCTACAAGTGGGTACTGCCGGTATCAGTGAAGGTGTCTATGCTCCTGATATCATGTATAATCCTAATAACGATACCTTTTATATGATCACTACGCAGTTTGCTTCGGGTATTGGTAACATGGTCGTTAAAACAAAAGATCCTAAAGAGAACAATTGGTCAGATCCGATAAAATTAAAATTTGAAGGAATTGACCCTGCCTTATTTTTTGATGATAATGGAAAAGCGTATGTGGTCCATAATGATGCTCCTGATGCAGGAAAAGAATTGTATAAAGGTCATCGGGTGATCAAAATCTGGGAGTATGATGTGGAAAAGGATCAGGTAGTACCCGGTACGAGTAAGATCATCGTTGATGGGGGAGTAGATCTTTCTAAGCAACCTATCTGGATTGAAGCTCCACATATTTACAAGAAAAATGGACAGTATTATTTAATGTGTGCAGAAGGTGGTACTGGAGGAAATCACAGTGAGGTTATTTTTTTTAGTGATCACCCTATGGGGCCTTATATTCCTGCAAAAAATAATCCAATTCTTTCACAGCGTCATCTTGCTGCTGATAGACCCAATAAAGTCGATTGGGCAGGTCATGCAGATTTAGTGCAAACTGCTGATGGGGAATGGTATGGTGTGTTTTTAGCGGTTAGACCTAATGAAAAAGGTCGTGTCAACTCCGGCCGGGAGACATTTGTATTACCTGTTGATTGGTCGGGTAAATGGCCCGTTTTTGAGGGAGGAATGGAGCCTTTAAAGGCATTGGTGCGAACACCCAAAGGGGTTATAAATAGTCAAGGTAAAGCAGGTTATTTTCCAAATGGGAATTTCACTTTTAAGGACAAATTAAATGGAAAAGTACTAGATGAACGCTGGATTGCATTGCGTGGCCCTCGTGAAAAGTTTTTGGTAAATGAAATGAATGGATTGGCGATTAAACCTTTTGATATTCATATTAAAGAAAAAAAACCGATATCTGCTTTATTTTATAGGCAACAACATTTATCATTTACATCTGAGGTAGAAATGGATTATATTCCTGGTTCAGAAAAGGATCTTGCTGGTATAACTTGCCTACAGAGTGAAAAATTCAATTATGTATTTGGTGTTACAAAATCAAATCAGGAATACTACATTCAACTCGAGCGTAGTGAAAATGGTGTGACACAAGTACTGGCTAAGCAAAAACTAAGTAAATTGGGTAAAATGAAATTGCGTGTTAGCGCATCAGGGGATGACTATACATTTTCATATGCTTTAGCGGGTCATGATTATCAGAATCTAGGTGGAACTGTATCGGGAGATATTCTTTCTACAGATGTCGCAGGTGGTTTTACTGGGGCTATGATCGGTCTTTATGCAACCTCTGCTCATATGATTAACCCAGTTAAGTAATTATATGTGTTTAAATATGCTGATCAGGTAAATGTTATTTCAATATTTACCTGATCAGCATATTTTTTGCTCTTTATTTCTCTGATTAGTTAGCTATTACTGCATATGATTTTGAAATATCTTTTGTTCATTCCAGTAATGCTATTGATTTGTATGCTTTTGATCAAGATCTGAAGATATTCCTTATGGTCTTATCTTCTTTGTTGATGCACATTTAATAGCAGATTTTCAGCTCTCGTAATTTACTCTATGTTCGAGAAAATGCGTAGACATGCATGCTTTTCAATACCTTCTTTCCGATTTAAAATTAAAAATGATAAGAAGCAAAATATGCGATCGTTATCATGATTTAGGGCTTAAGGGCTAATACGACTTTGGCATAGTTGATGCCAAGCTGTCTATAACCTGCGGCACTAAAATGCAAGCCATCTGCCACACCTTCACAATCCTTTGAAGAGACAACATGAGCATTTTTAAGAGTTTGGGGTAAAGTTTGAATAATGGTATTCATGCTCGCACATTTACCACCTTGATCTGCGGCTAATAATTCACCAGCTAGGAGTGGAGTTTTTTCTTCCTGCAATCCTAGATCTTTCAATAGGTTATGATATACTCGACTTACCTTGCTAGGCCAATCTTGGTCTCCCGTATTTGATTCGCCCTGATGCAGTAAGATACCTTTGATGACTCCACTTTGCTGTGCTATCTTTCCCATTTCAACTAATCTATCATAGGGATTATTATCGTAGGCAGCTAACATACCTTTCATCCAGTTAGGGGCTCTATGTACATAATTGGTTACGCTATCTTTATCAAAAAGCTGAATATGGCAGCCTCCAATGGATACATTGACGATACCGATACGAATGCTATCTGGGAGATTTTCAACGAGTGTTTTACCAAAATAATCTGCAGGTGTAAGACCTGTATTGCATCGGGTTATAGGAGGTTTGGCTAGATACCATTCTCCTTTTTTACGATTGAGGTCTGTACAGTCAACCGCTTGAAGTGAATAGAAACGGTGATTGACTAAGGTATCTTGATCTTCAAATTTGCTATGTCCTTCCATATTGGATTGACCAAAGCAAACATAGATATGAAAGTTCTTATCCTGAGCATATCCAAGCGTCTGAAAAAATAAGAACAATAAAATAAATATAGATTTAAGTGTGTTGATTTTCATGTCTTTATATGTTATAATTTTATAGAGAGGGAACATTTTCCCCTCTCTATACCTCATCAATTATCCAATGTTTTTTATGGTGATTACCACATTAACTCCACTAATCCAATAGAATTGGATGCGCAGTAAATTCCGACTTCCATCGCATACCAATATCCGGAAAATGTTTGATAATTTCCGGTTGAAGCTCCAAAGATATAATTATGAATGGTTGTACTTCCATGTTTTAAATATGCCGAACCAGAGGTGGGAATATATGACGGTTCACCCGCGCCAGTGTAGGTACATCTAAAAGCGATTTCACAATAGCTGTTTATCCAGACCACTTGACTGTTATTGGCAGGGTACATACCCGGAACAGAGGACGCCATTAGGCCTATACCATTGGTATAAGCAAAGCTCATGGTCACGCTGGTGACTAATAAGCATAAGATTAAAATGATTTTTTTCATGATTTTTTTGTTTACAAAATGATTAAATATGATAATTGATATAGGTTCTTGAATAGGAGTTGTTTAAGTCATTTTATCCACTACTAACTTATAATTGGTTTTTAATCGGTCTATTTGTTTTCGATATTCTTCTTTCTCCTTTTTGATTAAAAATTGCTGCTGTAGACTATCGTTCTGCAGGTTAAAATTGGATTGAACGGCTTTTTCTTGAGGATGAATGTGAGGAAGTATCACGTGTTCTCTAAAATAATTCACATAAAAACGATTTCTTAGCCAACCTTTGAATAATAGGTATTCGCTATCGTTTTCAGGGGAAAGTTTTTGAGCTTCATCATATAGAAATAGGCCAATTAAATAGTTGTTGATCATCTTCTTGACATCTTCTGTGTTTTGAAGGGAACCAAAAAACATGGGCTGATATTGAATAAATTCTTTAAAATCCTGTCCTTTGAATTGCTTCGTATTTCCATGAAATGTATATTCCAGCAAAAGCATGCTGTCGATCATATTATTCCATTTTTTTTCTTTTGGATCATAATAACGGCATAAATTGGTAATCGCTTGATCATAGAATCTAGGTTTTGTTTCCGCCTGAATGTACTTTACGCTTTCAAATACATACTTATTGGTCATTCTTATCGTTATAGCCTGACGCAATTTTTGCTCCATATCTTTATAGGGTTGGAGTGGAGTTGGTACTATATTTTTTACCATCATCACATATGTGCCTTGATCCGTTTCAAAAGGGCCTATGATATCGTTAATTTTGGCTTGGTCAAGTTGTGTCGTAAACACTCCGTATGGAAGAAATGGATAGGTTAATGTGATCTGATGGAACTGTCCATTTGGCGTTATCTTTTTTAAATTATTAAATTGGTTTTGAGTGAACATGCTTTTGTTTAAAACGCTTATGTCTTTATCGGAGAATTTGATCAGATCGATATGATATACAAAAGCACTTTTTTTATAGGCTGTTTGAAGTAAACTATCTGTAACTTGTAATTTTGGTTTTACTTTTTTGTTCCAAAGATACCCGTCAACTTGAGCAATATAAAATTTCAGTGCATAATCCAGACGCTTATGGAGCTCATTGATGGTATCATAACGATGCTCTTTTGCAAATGCTAATAGGTAGGCTTGGTCCCGTATTTCTTCAAGTAGCTGGATGGAATCATGATGATTACGTTTTAATTTTTCTTTTAGATAATGATATTCATCTTGCATGAGTGTATATGTACCGACCTGTAATACGACTTCATGACCTTCTTTTTTGGAAGATTGATGACTACAACTGTGCAAGAATAAAAGCAGTAAATAAGCAGCTGTTTTTATGATCAATTTCATCTTGATTGTTTGAATGATGTGTGGTAACCCTATCGAATAAAAAAGAGGGAAGGGTTTCTATTTTTTTTAACCCTCCCCTCAATTTACCAGATCATTTAATCACCTTATTTCTGTTTTTGCAAAGCCTCTGCTACCGCTTGATATGCGGGTTTACGAACAAAGGATTCTGTCCAGATTCCAATCGGTTCTCCTCTTCTCCAAAAAGAATTTTCACGATCAGGACTGTCCAAAGGACTCCATAAGGTGATCCCATATTGTTGTGCTTTTGGGATAATTTCAAAGTATTTTTCAATGACAAATTGATACATTTCTGCTTGCTGTTGATACATTTCGGCAGTCGCATTTGCAGTTTTGATGTTATCTCCAAGACCGATATCAAGCTCAGATACTTTTATCATTTTACCGGTTGCAGCGAGTAATTTGTACATATTGACGATCTGATCTTTATTGGCTGTGCTATTGATATGCATCTGCGTACCGATGCCATCTACCTTGGCGCCTTTACTTTCAATATAATTGACGTAGGCAATTAAACCTTTACATTTATCTCCGCCACCCTCAAGACCATAATCGTTTATAAAAAGGATATCATTGGGATTGCCATATTTACGAGCAAGTTGAATAGCTTTGACCGCATAATCTTTACCCAGATAGTCTTGCCAATAAAATTCGTCCTCTGCTAATTCGGCTTTACCAATTCCAGTTTTCAAAGCGTACTGATCAGGCCAATCGGACATAGGCTCATTGACCACATCCCAAGCTTTGACATAATCTTTGGTTACAGAAAACATACCTGCAATAAAAGTTTCTAATGCTTCGGTAAGAATTGTTTTTTTCTCTTCAGGTGTTTTTTCAATAACAGTTCCACCAGGTCCTCCATATCCTTCACCTTCTGCGGATTGTGATCGGGTAGAGCTATTGCCCCAACCAAACCAACCACTTATACCACTTTCAAAGTTTCCACCGGCGATGATATCGGCATTACTGCCGACCTTTTTTAAGGAGATGTCGTCTATAAATACTGTTCCAGCGTATTGTCCAAAATTGATGATAAATCGATTACGTACGGCAGTGGTCGTTAATTTAAGTTCATATTCTTTATATTCAGTGGTGAGGGCAATAGCACCAAAACTATCGCCTGAATAGTTGGATGTTGCTTGTAGATCAATACCGATACTACCTGCTTTGCTGCCTTTTGCTGCAAATTTCACTACATATTGGGTATTTGTTTCTATGCCAGCAATGTCATATGCAGTCTGTGCCTCCCATGCATTTACGACTGAAGGATTAGTCATCTTCATGGCATATCCTGACTGTAAAGGCACACTGATACCGCCTTGGCTTGGCTCCGAACCAGCGGGTAGTTTCACTGGGGCAATCAAACTATTTAAGTAAGTTGCATTTTGTCCTGAATGCCATGTAAGTGTATGACCAAAGAGCTGCATATTATTTTCTTGTGCTGCTTTGATCAGACGCTCTAGTTTACTTAAGTTAAGGGTGCCGTCAGCTTGTACAATTGAAGCATGCTTCATTTCGTATCCCATGACCATTTCTTCAAAGTTTCGATTTGCTAAGCGGAACATAATCCCTTTATTCAGGTAATCGTCCATATTGAGTGCCACCCCCCATTTAAAATTTGGATGAGCATTTTTATCGATGTATGAGATCAATGGGCTATAGGAATCAATATTTTCTTGGGCAATAATACTTTCAGGTTTCTCTGTCCCATATTCTAAAACTTCATGTTTAGCGCAAGCGCTAAATAAGAGTCCCGCCATCAGTCCATATGCTATTTTTATATTTAATCGGTCCATATTTCTAAGTGATTTATAGGTAATTGAATTATGGTTTTAATCGAACAGAAAATGTTTCCATTTTAACTCCTCTGTCACGCATAACTAAGGTGTCTGTTGTACTTACACTCATCTTTTGCATATCGATTTGATAATCGAGGTACAACACATCGCGATCGGTATTTCCCCAACTATTTTTATCACCCTTTTTTACAAAGCTTCCTTTTCCTGATGCTGTGACACCTGTCGTAGCCGAGCTGATCAGACAATTGTTGTTATTGTCGAAAGATAGCATCAGATTACAGTTGATATTTGTACCGTCTACATCCTTAAATGTTAATGGAAGTATTGTATTTTTCAAAGACGCTGTGGTTAGGCTTTTTACCTCATCTTTTTCTACGTAAGCATTTCTTCTAATTTGAGTTTGATTGAGGGCATTATTTCCATTTTTACCAACAATCATATCACGACCGCGGCGGAGATAATTGCCTTGCCAGGTATTGATATATTTAATGGCATAGAAGATATAATCTTTAGGGGCTGTGTCCCAGTCTTCGGCTACTGCTTTTCGGCGTAGGCTTCCTGCCTTTGGAGTTCCTGATAAGATAGAATCTGCATTCATGACCTGAGTGAGACGTATAGGAAGCACATAATTGGTTGTAATTGCTTTAGGGTCGGCAAAAAAATCTGCTGTTAACTGTATTTCTACTCCTCCAGTAATGCTCCCTTTTGGAATCACGATTTTATTGGACGCTATCGTATAATAATTACTTGGCAAAGGGATCACGTCGGCGTCATTTGAAGTATATACGATTTTGTTGGTCATCGTATTGTCTACCGTAAAATCAATGGTGATGTCTTTTTTATTATCATAGACACCGCCAGTAGTAGCCATTACCTTGACTTTACCTTCATTATCTAACGAGGTATCAAATAAGTCTTCTCCCATGGTAATCGTACGTATCGGATATTGATAAGCGAAATATACCGTCTGGTATTCGAAATCTGGAAATTCCCAGTCCTGATTTTTACAGGATGTAAATACTAATACTAGTATAACGGAAAATATATGTAATTTTTTCATCTGATTTTTTTATTAATGTTTTACCATCCCATGTTTTGTTCAAGGTTACTGTATTTTAGGATTTCACTATAAGGAATAGGACCGTATTGCATATAGGGTTCATATACTCTATTTTCAACCTGGATAGTTGTATAACTATTATTTTGAATGCTGATACCCCGAGCTGGTTCGGTCAAATCTTTATTCCACCGTCTGATATCCCAAAATCGAAAACCTTCAAAACATAATTCTAATCTTCTTTCATTTCGGATGAGTTCGCGCATCAGCTCTTTATTGTTTTTGACCTGATTGAGGTAGGGGTCTCCATTAGTCGTACCTACACCAGCACGTGTTCGGATTGCTTTGATGATATCGTAAGCCGAAAATGATTGTGTCCCAGTACCAGTAGGGCCCCAAGCTTCATTGGCCGCTTCGGCATACGCGAGATATATCTCGGTCATACGCAGGCGCGGAGTGATGTGATATTGTCCCGATGTAGAAGAGGGATTGAGATTGACGTCCTGACGTAAAAGCTTGCGCAAATAATATCCTGTCCGGGTGGAGGTTTCTACTTTATTTAAACCGTCATTGGTTGGGCTGTTTACGGTTGTATTGATTGCCGTGTTATTAACACCAGAAGTACCGCCATTAACTAAAATATACTGTTTAAGCCTAGGGTCGCGATTTTCGTAAGGGGTTTGAGTATTGAACCCACTATTTGCAATATCGGTCACTGGATACCCATTGGCCATTGGAAACGCATCGACCAGATTTTGGGTTGGATTAATCCGCCCACGACCAAACAATGTAGGAGGAAATTGATCCGCTTCTAAATTTGACGATACATCGCCACGGTCTACACGCCATAGTATTTCTGACGTATTGCGACCTTCGTTCATGGCATTCACGCTATTTTGCTGATAAAATAATGCTCCTTGTGGGTCTATGCCAGATACACCTCCTTTTTGTTGGATAACAATACCTGCGTAGTTTGCAGCATCAGCCCATGTCGTGCTGTTGCCACTTGAAAATGCTGGACTAGCTGCCATAAGCGCTGCTTTGGCTTTGATGGCTTGCGCAATTCTCTTTGTCATTCGTAACCGAAAATGTGAGCCGAAAACTCGATTATAATCGTCCATTTTTATCGATAATGCTTGATATCTTGCAGGGACCTGACTATCGGATGAAATATCCTCATAGTCTAAAGGCAATAGGTCCTCCGCTTTTTGAATATCTGCATAAATTTGTTGCATACAGGCTTCAAATGTGGCTCTTTTATGATTGAAATCGGATGATAATACCTCATGTTCAAGTATAATGGGTACGCCCATAAGTTCACCGCTACTCGTTTTCCCTGCGTGGGATTGAAGCAGATGGAACATAAATAAGGCACGGAGACCATATGCTTCACCTTTCATCCGATCATTGAACATGGTGGTGACCTGTTCTGTCGCGGCCCAACTTACTTTGTCCGTTAATTCTAAAAAGTTGTTGATATACTGTATTGCTGATTTGCTATTCCGCCATTGATCAAATGGATTGTTGATAGCAGTCCATTGCCCTGTAGCTATTTTCTGATAATCATTTGCCCGTTCGTTAATTACAGCATCGTCTGTGGCTACATCGTTAAATGACCAACTGTTTGTAGGCACCCTTGTATAACCATTTAGTAATAAGCCCTGTGCGTACAAAGGTCTATCATATGCGGTCTCAATATCTAAAATATTTTCGATGGCAGGCTCAAACATATCTTCACAGGAAGTGAGCGATAGGACAGAGGCAATGCTGAATATGAATATGATTTTTTTCATGTCAATTATTTTTTCACTGATAATTTAGAATAAGGCCTTTACACCAAAATTGAAAAATCTTGTTCTCGGTGTACCACCTACGTTGAGTTGCATCGTTTCTTTTTCTTTGGCAAGGGTCATCAAATTATAACCATTTGTATAAATACCGAGTTCTTTGACGATTCCTTTTCCTAAAACACGTGTTGGAAAATCATAGGAAATCTGAACCTTGGAGAGGTCAAATCGATTGCTTTTATACATCCAAAAATCTGAAATTCGGAAATTGTTGTCGCTATTTCCAGTTGTTAAACGTGGATATGTCGCAGTTTCTTTATTTTCTTCCGTCCAACGATCACGTGCTATAATGGAGTATTTATCTTCGCCATCCATCCAGAAATAAGAGCTGTTTTTCATTTCATATGCACCATATCTTGCTGTTGCGACAGCAAATAATGTTAGATTTTTCCATTTAGCAGTGATGTTGAAGCCTAATGAAAATGGAGCTCCTGCCCAACCGGCTTTTCCTAAGTAGACCTCGTCGCGGGTATCAATTGTTCCGTCACCATTTTGATCTTTATATTTAATATCTCCAGGTTTTACTTCTCCAAAAGTACTGACAGGTGACTGATCTACATCTGCTTGATCTCGGTAAAACCCTTCATTTTGAAGCCCCCAGATTGCATCCAATGGTCTATTGGTCCGGTTTTGATATGAATTTTCATACAACTCATCACGTTTCGCTGCTTTCGTGTCATAATAAAGTCCCGTTACCCCTAAAGAAAGAAAACTATTTTTAAAGCTTTTATTGATATTTAAACCAAAATCTACACCTTGGCGCTCATCTATATTAAAGTTGACAAATGGCATATCTGAATAGGTAGGCCAGTAGGACATAAAGTACATCGGATATAGTGTATTTGGTTGTACTAGCATCCCATGCATCTGGTTGTAAAAATAAGAGGCATTAAATGTGACCAAATTATTGTACATGCCCGCTTCTACGCCAAAAGTAATCTCCCGGCGTTGTGGATAACGCATATCCATATTTTCACCTCTGAAACGATCAAAAGTGTGTACCAGTTGACCATCTCTCCAGCTATACCATGCTGCATTGTTGAAGGTATAATAACCTTGATACAGATAGTAATCTTGTATATCGAGGTCGGTATTGATAATACCAGCAGAAGCCTTTAATTTTAAGTTATTAAAGACACTATTGTCCTTCATGAATTCTTCTTCACTCAGACGCCATGCCATAGATAAAGTTGGTGAAATGGCCTTACGTTTGGCTTCTGGTAATTTAGCAGAATGCGGTATAGCGGCACTAAAATCAACAAAATATTTATTAGCAAAATGGTATCCGAGTTGTAGACCTAGATTAGCATTGCTTTGTTTATGGTATTCAGCAGACTGTCCGATTTGAAAAGCATTAGCCAATAGGATTGCGGAGACATGATGTTGCTCATTAAAGGTGCGTGCATAGTTTAATTGCGCTGTAAAACCTAATGTTTGTCTGTAGGCACTTCCACCTATATTTTGCACTCCAGAAATACGGTCGTCGCCATATTTGGTAAGACTACTGATGAGATCGTTACCATTATAGTTGTTCCAGTTGGCTTGGTATATGGCATAATTATTATTATACGATTGATTATACTGATTTTGATAATCAATAGCCATCGCTGTTTGAAATGTTAAACCCTCCAGTACATCGTTTAGATTAAAATCTAGCCCCGTGTTAAACTGAAATTGTCTGTTGAGGTGTCTATTACTTCCTCCGGCATAGATGTTGGCAAATGCGTTTGTCTGATCCAATTGACTACCCCCTAATAAATATTTTCCATCTACTAGAAAGTTACTGTTGTTAACTAGAATCAAGGAGTTTTCATCACTTTCTTCAATCATGCTGATCGGTACGAGCGGAGAAAAACGGTGTGGTCTACCTGTGGCGGCAGCAGCCCAATAATCTGCATTGACACCTTTGGATGTATAGAAGCTCGCCGCTGCGTCTACATTTAATGAAATAATCTTATTTAATTTAACATTAATATTACCCCGCATATTAAAGCGATTGGAAGTGTTATTATCGACTGCCTCACCAAAGTTTAATAATGATCCAGCAGACCAAAATCCAAAATTGGTATAATATTGCGTCCTTTCATTGCCACCAGATACTTCTGCTGTAGCATCGTATCTATTGTAGCTCTTTTTAATGTAATCTGATGAATAATAATCTACATTCGGGTAACGATAAGGATTCTCTCCTGTACCATGTTTATAAATATTTTCCTGTGTATATAGATTAGGAAGTCCGTCATTGCGTCTTGCTTCATTGTAGAGTGTCATATATTCTGCAGAACCGAGATATTTCGGATAACTGATCGGGGTATTGATCCCTGCATTGGTACGAATGTTAATTTTTTGATTACCAGCTTTTCCACGTTTGGTCGTAATATAGATTACACCCTTTGCTGCACGGCTACCATAAAGTGCGATCGCATTTGCATCTTTCAATACCGAGATCTGTTCAATTTCAGTAGGCATGACATTGTCGGCATCACGGGGGAATCCATCAATTAACAGCAGATAACCTGCAGATCCCCATATGTTTCCATTATATCCAGAAATTAATGCATCTAGGTTTTCGAGACTATAGGTTGTATAGTTTTTTTCCATTAACTGTGCTAGATTAATCGCTTGGACTTCGCCCATGAGATTTTGCTTTTTGACCTTACGAAAAGCCACTTGTATGAGCTCTGTACTATCCGTTTGCACGGTATCTTTTAATCCGAATCTTGCTGGTGATATTGGGGCATATTGAAATAAGCGAGATGCTGATGCGTCAAGCGTACCCAAACCGACCATACTCAGGCACAATGCTATTTTTAATTTTTTATATTTCATTGTCTCATAATTTTATGAATTGATCGCTCATTCGAGTTACCATCCGGGATTTTGTGAAAATTCAGGATACATACTGACATCAGATACCTTTAAGGGAAGCCAGTAATGCTTACTTGTGAATTTTCGTTCTACTAATACTTTTTCTTTCATATTAACCACACGGTTTTGAGTAGGGTCGGTTGTATTGAAAGTCCCTGTTCTATCAAATTCAAGTGCAGTTTTTAGGGTGTATGGACTTTCGGTGAGTAACAACCATCTTCTCAAATCATTGAAACGATGTCCTTCATAGGCGAGTTCAACAGCTCTTTCGCGACGTAATTCACCAATAAAAGCATCTGAAGAAGCCAAGAATTTAGTGTTTACATCAGCGACTCCAGCACGTTTACGAATTATATTGACTGCCTCTACCGCTGTTTTGTTATAATTGGCCGATTTTCCATTAGCAGAATTATTTCCCATGGATGCAGCTTCGGCATACATCAAGTAGACATCTGCCAGACGCATATACGGAACATAGATATGCATATTGGATCCATAGTCAAAAGCTCTGTCATAATCGTTTGTTGTTAAGGGAATAAATTTGCGAAGCGTATAACCTGTACGGCTTCCATTTTGAATATTACGATAAGATCCATTGGTATAGAGTTGTGCATATCGATATTCATTTTCCGGTCTATCCTTAGGAGGTATGGTTCCTTTTATGACCTTAACGCCATCAAAGACGATATCATTATAAAATCGTGGGTCACGTCCTTTCCATGGATATTGTGGATCATATCCAGATTCTGCATCTGCTTGTGTGATATCTTTAATGGGTAAACCGTTTGCCATTCCATAATAATTGACGTAATTGGCAGTAGGGACAAATTTGAGAGCATCGCCTTCGGTGATCAAGCTCGGCATGTACTGCTTACTAGTTCCATAATGGGTATTGTTACCCGCATTATAAGGACCTCTAAAGATGGCTTCAGTACTACCGGGAAGTGCCCAATTTTCACTGATGGTATAGAAATTGAGATGATAGTTTTCAAAATCTACCAATTTGTAAGGAGTCTGTCCACTTTCGGTAAGCGACAACAATTCGCCAAAAGCTTCCGCTGCTTTTTTACAATAATCGGCTTGATAAGTGCGGCTACCGGTTACCGTAAAATTCATCAATGGACTACCTGCCCACAGGTAATTTTTACCCAGATAACCCAAAGCCATTATTTTATTGATGCGCAAAGCATTTTTCCCCAGTGTTCTTTTTCCAGGATTGGTATCATCCCAATTGATGGGCAAAAGATTGGCTGCTTCACGGAAATCTGCTGCTGCCAAATCTGCACATTCATGATAATTTAGACGGGGAAGGGTTAGTTTCTCATCACTTGGCAATACCTTATTGATATAAGGCATACCACCGAAATATTCCATCAACCGATGGTGAAACCAACCTCTAAAGAAAAGCAACTGTCCTTTAATAAGATCCCGTTCTTCCTGAGTGGCTTCGGTCATTTTATCCATATTTTCAAGACCAATACTAATTTTTCGTAGACCAAACCAAGCTGCATTCCAAAGGTCTTTATTGATGTTACGATCGTCTGGTAAAAATTCTGTTGTAAAGTCATTTTGTTCCATCCATCCTGCACCCCAGCCATCGTGCTGTGCCTGCCAGCCCCAAAAATTGCCATTATCGATCTTATGTATAAAATGGTAGTCTCCAGCGGTAGAGGTAATCTCGTCTTCTCCCCAGTTCCAGGAATTGGTCCAGTAGAGATTGCTGAAATTAACAATACAATGGTAGAGCTCCTCGGTATATCCTTGGAAATTATTAAAGTTTTTAAAAGCTTCTTTTTCTGAGATAATAGATTGTTCTTCTTTATCGAGGTACTTTTTACAAGAACTCATGTATGAAGAGGAAACTATGACACCAAAAGACACTATAATTTTTAAATATTTTTTCATCATCATGTCGATTAAAAAGTAATATTGGCACCTAGGTTAAAACGTTTGACGGTAGGGTAGGCGCCTTGTGAAGCCCAACCTGTACCTGCATAGTTGGATTCTCGATCATCGGGCATTTTGGACCAGAATAAAAGGTTATGACCATTGAGGAAGATGCGAATGTGTTGAAATCCCATACGACGTATAAAATTGTTGTCCGCAGTGAGGTTATAAGCAATTTCTGCGGTCTTGAGTCTGATATAGGATCCATCATACATAAAGCGATCACCTGCCGTATAGCTACTTGCCATAGAAAGCCAGCGTGGTAGAGGTACATCTGCATCCGTTTGATCTTTAGACCAATAGGAGCCTTCATAATAAGCCAAATTGCGCTGTCTCTCAAAACTGTTCAATACGACCTGACGGGTGACATTGTTCACTGCATACCATTGGGTCATGATGCTGAAATTTTTCCAGTCAAATCCGACGGTTAAGTTGTACGTATTTTGCGGTGTAGATGGATAGGCATAGGGTATATTATCCTTGGAATCGATCAATCCATCGCCATTGTAATCCAGTATGTGATAGTTACCGGGTAGTTTATTCCCATCATTATTATCATGTATGGTACTGGCATATAATTCATCCCAAGTGTTATAGTATCCACTACCGACATAGGTATAGGTTTGACTTATTTGCTTGTCATCGAGTTTTTGATAATCGGGTAGTAATGCCGGGCTGTCTCCTTCTATCACTTTATCTTTAGCATGTGTAAAGTTCATATCACCCCATAAACGCCAGTTTTGATTAATTGCTTTATTAAACTTTAATTCTACTTCATATCCTTTATTGGTCACGATCCCTAAGTTGGCTGCTGGTGCTGCCACACCAAAGTAATCGGGTACTGCACGGTTATTCCCCGTGATCAAGACATCGGTCCGCTTGTCGCTGAATACATTGACCTGACCTGAAATCACCCCATTAAAAAAGGAGAAATCGGTACCGAAATTTAGCTTTCTTACTTTTTCCCAGCGTACATTTGGATTGCCGAGTTCATTTTCTTTATACCAAGTATAAGTACTGCGCTCTGGAGCTTCTCCAACAGTTCCCATATGCGACTGACCGCCATAAGACCATTGTGTCAAGTATAAGTAACGACCATTGACATTGTCATCTCCAATATCTCCATAAGAAGCACGAAGTTTCAACATGTCTATAAAGGAAATATTTTTCATGAAATTTTCTTCGGACAGTAACCAACCTATACCCCCAGAATTGAAAAATCCAAATCGATAACCACGGGCAAATTTTTCAGATCCAGTATAAGCTCCACTGTAATCAAGCATATATTTTCCTTTGTAATTGTAGGTCGTACGGAATACCCAGTCTTCACGATAAAAGGGCTGTATACTCCCAGTAGCATATTGATTTCGGTTGAACAAGCCCATAGCTGTGATGTTATGATCATTGGCTATTTGGGTAGCATAATCCAATTGCAACTGGTAGAATAGACGTCTATAAGTCATTCCGTTATTTACTGCTCCAGGTTGTTGAGCCCAGTTGATCCCTTCAACAAAATCAAATCGGCTGCCATCTATGTTTTGTCCGTAAACGGCCAATCCTGTTTCTGGATCAATCCATTTACTTTGTACATTATTGTACAGATCGTTAACTCCTCTTCCGGCCTCGACAAATGTATTATCGAGCGATATGCTTCCTCTCACTTTTAAACCATCGACAAACATTTTAAGATCTTGCTCTAATATAAAATCTGACGTTATTTTACTCGTAGTTGTCAATTCTACTCCAGATGTAGCCAGTGCTTGTGCAGAGTTGATACCTACTTGTGAATCAGGTTTATAAAATCCCCATGTACCGTCTGCATACCTTGGGTAAATAACATCTGGAGGTACCGTATAAGCTGCGATCCAATAGCTGTAATTATTTCCTCCACCCCAAGGGCTTTTCCTTCTTCCATGCGATCCTGCGAGATTTGCTGAAAATTTTGTGGTTGGTGTGAGCTGAAAATCTAAGTTAGATCGCATGTTTAAACGGTTAAAACCATAACCGGGTTTGTAACCGCGATTGTTATCATTTTCGCGAAACATATCACCTTCGTATAAATAATCGGCACTTGCAAAGTATTTTACAAAATTGGTACCTCCCGCAATATTCAGATTGCTATTTTGCGAGAAAGCATGTCCCTTGAATAGTTCCTCTGCCCAATTGGTGTTGACATAACGCTCTCTTTCTTCTTGATTGGCCGGGAAACGGTATTTGTTGATCAGGTCTTGAGGTTGGTAGGAAACCCAACTATTGGGAGAGAGTGCCAATTCGTTTTCGATGACACGGTTGCGTAGCATCATGGCATCATATGAATCCATTTTTCCCGGCAATTGGGATACTGTTTTTATGATATTATTCACTGTACCGCGCACGGAAGCTCTACCTTCTTTACCTCTTTTAGTGGTGATGAGAATAACTCCGTTGGCTCCACGTACACCATATACGGCAGTAGCAGTCGCATCTTTTAGTACCGATACGGTTTCAATCGAACTGATATCGACACTGCTCAATGGACGTTCTACACCATCCACCATCGTTAGGGGATCTGTATTATTCCATGTACTGCGTCCACGAATCACAATACGTGGATCCTCTTCTCCAGGCATACCTGTACTGGCGGTGGTGACTACTCCAGGAACGTTACCCGTCAGAGCAGCTCCTACACTTGCTACACCTCCCGCTCTTTCTAACACTTTCCCAGTAGTTTGTGTTACTGCTCCCACGACAGTTTCTTTTTTCTGTGTTCCGTAACCAACTACAACAATCTCATCGATATCGATATTGGAACTGTTGAGTACAATCTGTAATTCAGTCTTATTATTAATATTTACTTCTGTTTTCGTATATCCTATTTTAGATATCACCAGTGTATTTCGATTTTTAGGTACTTGAATGGAAAACGCACCATTGATATCTGTCGATATTCCAGTGGTTCCTTCTTTGACTTTAACAGAAGCACTTTCAACAGCTTGGTTTTTCTGGTCAACGACCGTACCCCGTACTTGTCTTAATTCTTGTGCATATACCGGAGTTATTCCGAGCAATAGGATAAGAAATGATATAATATGAAGGAGGAGAATACCCCATAGTCTTTTCTCATACCAAATAAGTGTCATGGTATATTTCATCATAATATTTTAATTGATTACATAAATTGGTTTAAAATCATTAATTGGCTTGCCCTATGTAAGGGCATTGATTAGCGTGGATAGCTACTTTTCATCATGGGGTGCTAAGTACTGTTTTTTGTGCTCATAATCATGCGTTCATCTAAATGGTTTATAAATGCCAAGCATATTTGTTTTCAATTGTTCATTAGGTTGGTTAGATCTAATAACAAATAGTGAAAATTATCCTTGGGGGTTGGTTTATAATTATTAATCCAAAACTAGCTGATGTAACATTCTTGTTGAGGTAAGAATGTTCAAATGATGAGTAAGTATGTTAAAATTGTACTTAAACTATCAAATAATCTAATTTTTTTGATAGTTTAGGACAACGGTGATAGTTGCAAAAAGTATTGCTATACACCATTAACCAGTTAACTTATTAAACATAAATATGTTGAGTTTATTCAAGTGCAAATTTTTTATAATCATTACATTTATTTTTTGCACCGTTTCTAATGCGCAAGAGTTACCACATTCATTTGAACATTATACGATAAAAGATGGTTTATCTTCTAATACAGTTTTTAGTACCTATAGAGATAGTTATGGTTTTTTATGGATTGGAACTGAAGATGGTTTAAATCGATTTGATGGTTATACGTTTAAAGTTTATCGCTATAATGCAGATGTTGAAGCCGGATTAAAATCCAATCACATCACGGCATTATGTGAAGATGAGCTCGGAAGGGTTTGGATAGGGACTAATGGCGGAAGCTTAAGCTATTATGACCGCAGATTGGATAAAATAGTAAGTTACGATCGGAATGCTAAAGGTGATTGGTTAAGTACAGCTATAACAGCCATTCATACTGATGTCGCAGGTAATATCTGGGTCACCTCATATGGTGGGCTCTTTGTCATTAATGTTCAAGATATTCACAAACCACTTGGAACACTATATGCAGATATTGAAAAGAAGTTTACAAAGATGACATCCCGCTATGTTTTCAGAGACAGTCAGGGACGGATGTGGGTGGCAGCTGAAAATAAGATCTATCAATTTAGCTCTAATCTGAAAGATAATAAAAGTTATGCTGTACAAAACCTACTAGCGTCTAATGGTCAACTATTGGAATTGACTTGTATGGAGGAGGATGAGCAGAAACGTATTTGGGTTTCTTCTCTGGAAGGCATTGTATATAAGGATAATCATGAAGATCAATTTTCTGTATTTCAGCCAGCATCAGGTGCTAAATTAGGGAGTAAGCGTATTTATAGTATTGCCAAAGATCTAAAAGGGGGGCTGTGGATCGGGACTGATAATGGTTTAGGGGTATTAAATACCAATAATTTTGAACTTAAATTTTTTAATCGTGATGTCAGAAATGCCAGAAGTATCAGTCATAAATCGATTCGTTCTATCTATCTTGATAAGTTTGGAATATATTGGGTAGGGACAGTGCAAGGGGGGCTGAATAAGTTTGATGTCAATTTGAATCAGTTTAACCTGAAAACAATAGACAGCTATGGCAATGGAAATAAGGAGATTAATATGATCACCTCATTCCTGTCCTATAAAAACAATGTGGTGGTGGGTACAGATGGCGGTGGATTGTATCTGTACGAACGTACTTCTGATCGATTATCGGCTATTCCAACGGGAGATAAAGAGCTGACCGTTTTGGCGTTAAAAAGTGGTGATCATGCTGGAGAAATATGGTTGGGAACTTTTGGTAAGGGGGTTATCAAGTTTGATTTAGAAACTAAATCTCGTACGCAATACCTGACCGGGTCAGGTAAAAATCAACTGAATAATAGCGAAGTTTTCAGTTTAGAGAAAGATATTTATGGTGATATATGGGTCGGCACTAATGGTGGTGGAATAAATGTGATACAGGCTAAAGATGGTATTGTCAAAAAATTTCGTCGTTCTGACAATCCGAAAGCAGATGAGATGAGTCCCTCGGCAGATTTTATTCGCGCTTTGCGAAGAGATCATGAGGGACAGATGTGGGTAGGTACATATGGCGCTGGTATTTGTGTTTACAATCCATATACGCGTAAAACATTATACTATAATAAGAGTGTAAACGCTTTGCCTAATAATTATGTCTTATCGATCTATACGGACCGAGCTGGAAATCTGTATGCTGGTACCAATGGGAATGGAGTAGGATTGTTGCAAAAAGGTGATCAACAATTTAAAACCTTGTCTGAACGTGATGGCTTGATCAATGATGTCGTTCAGAGTATCGTAGAGGATCAGGCTGGGAAAATATGGTTTAGTACTAATAAAGGACTAAGCTGTTATGATCCTACGCAAAAAACATTTAAAAATTATGCTTATTCGGTCGGGTTACAAGAAGGGGCTTTCATGTTGGGTGCAGGACTCACGCTATCCGATGGAGAAGTATATTTTGGTGGTCAAGAAGGATTTAATCATTTTTATCCCAATAATCTGAAAGTTAATAATAACCGATCTAAACCGGTATTAACAGAATTAAAGATTGATAATAAAGTAATAAGTCCTGCTCAAGGTGGTATCCTATCCGAATCATTATTAACTGCTCAAAAGATCTCGCTAAAGTATAAGCAGAACTTTTCGATCGCATTTGCTGCTTTAAACATGACGGTAGCCGAGGACAATCAATATGAATATCGATTACTGGGGTTTGATAAAAACTGGATTAAAGCGGGTAAGGAACATATTGCTTATTACACCAATTTGGATCCTGGAACTTATACTTTTGAAGTAAGAGCGAGCAATAATGATGGGGTTTGGGATGAAGAAATTAAATCTATTATTGTTTATGTTGCGCCACCAATATGGTTAAAAGGTTATGCCTTTGTATTTTATGCGATCGTGTTTTTAGTTGGATTATATTGGTTGAGGAGTAGAGGTGTGCGTCAACTCAAACAAAAGTTTGCCTTAGAGCAGGAACGTCGAAATGCGGATAATCTCCATCAGCTGGATCAAATGAAAATTAAATTCTTGACAAATTTGAGTCATGAGTTTCGGACTCCAATTTCGTTAATTACGGGACCTATTGATATTTTATTGCTTAAGGAAAAAGATAAGGAAACTTCTCAACAGATTGCGCTTATAAAACGTAATGCGCATCGTTTGCTCAATCTGGTCAACCAATTGCTTGATTTTAGAAAAATGGAGGAGAATGAACTGAAGCTCCATAATACGAAAGGGGATTTAGTGGCATTTGTGAAAGATATGTATGATTCCTTTAGTGATATGGCGATCCAAAAGGAAATCAACTATCGTTTTATGACTTGTGAAGACCATATATTAACCGCTTTTGACCATAATAAAATAGAACGTATCATATTTAACTTATTGTCGAATGCCTTCAAATTTACTGAAAAAGGAGGGAATATTTCTGTCCAAATCCAGTCCATTGAAGTACAAGAGGTAGGCAATATGATAAAAGTAAAAATTGTGATCAAGGATGATGGAATCGGAATTCCAAAAGATTCTCATCAAGCCATTTTTGATAGTTTTTATCAGCACGATACGCAGGCTAATATTTTGAATCAGGGATCTGGTATCGGTTTGTCAATTGCAGATTCATTTGTTAAGATGTATGGCGGCAAGATGTACGTAGAAAGTGAGCCTGGATTTGGGAGCTCTTTTTCTTTTGATCTTCTTCTGGAAAAAATGGAAACAGTCCATGCTGAGATTTCGGAGTCTGTCATCCATCAAGAACATGATCTTGCTGATCCCCACATCCGTCTTCGGCCAGTGGTGCTGATCGTAGAGGATGATGACGATTTTCGAGGTTTTCTAAAAAGCCGTCTGGATTCTTTATATCAAATTTTCGAGGCTTCAAATGGGCAAGAGGGATGGCAGAAAGCTCTCTTTCATCATCCCGATCTGATCATTTCGGATGTACAGATGCCCATCATGAATGGTATGGAACTGACTCAGAAATTGGTGCGGGATAAACGGACTAAACATATTCCAATTATATTGTTGACAGCTTCAAGAGTAGAAAATGGATTAGTCTGCGGTTTAGAGTCAGGTGCAGTAGATTATATTTCAAAACCCTTTGATACGGCAGTATTATTGGCAAAAGTTAATAGTTTATTGCTCCTAAATCAAGCTTTTAAAGATGCTTATAGCAAACAGTTATCATTTGTCTCCCCCGAAGTGGAGGTCTTATCGGAGAAAGAAAAGTTTTTGCAGAACGTATTTGAATATGTTCATGAAAATCTGGATAACCCGCAACTGTCTGTGGAACTATTGAGCAACCACTTATCTATAAGCAGAACATCATTGTACAATAGGTTACTTGAATTTTCGGGAATGAGTCCTGTTGATTTTATACGTTCCGTCAGGTTAGAGCGCGCTGCTAATTTATTAGAAAAAAGCAGCAATTCCATTTCTGAGATTGCTTATGAAACCGGTTTTTCAAATCCTAATTATTTCACTAAAGTATTTAAGGCGAAGTATAAAATGACACCATCCGAGTATATTCAAGCACAAAAGAATAATGTAATATAATGCTTTATATACCTTACTACGGGAGGTTTAGTCCTGTTGATTAATTATGACTCGGGTCTTTTTTAGATAAATTTTGCGCATGTTGAAGCTGGATTTGACTTCATTGTTTCTTGTGGTCAAATCGATAGGAGATTCTGTTTTTAACAGCTTTATAAATGATTTGAACTGTTTTTTAATAATTTTTACGTTTAAGTGTTATTTGTTTTTTTAGATTTACCTCCCAATTTATGGGCCATATAGGAGGGGATTTTGAAGACATTAAAAATAAAAGATAATCAACAAAAAAAGGAAGATCAAGATTTGTCATTTAGAGTTTTTGATTTGACTTCCGAAAATTTGAACGCATATACAGTTCCTCATAAAAAAGATCATTTTTGCCTATTCGTGATTGAAGAAGGGACTATGAAAGTGAGTATAGAAGACAAAATACATAAACTTAAAGCGGGGAAAATCGCGGTTATTTTTCCCGAACAGGTTAGCTTGGTTTCCACTATAAGTGTTGATTTAAAGGGTAAAATCATTCTTTTTGAGGAAATATTATTTTGTTCTGATATTCTGAAAAATGAATTGAGCACTTATAATGTTCACCTTTCGACTCAGTTGAACTGTATCATTCTGTCTGCAATCGATTTTCAGCATAGTATAGGGATGATCAATAGCATTCAAGATATTTATCAGTATCCAAGTCTAGTTAAAAAAGAACAAGCTAGATTTTACATCAAAATTCTGCTACTTGGATTGATCGAGTCTGTACATGGTCTACATCCTGTATTATATCAAGAAACGGTCGATAAGCCTATTTATATCAAGTATAAAAAGCTTTTGAATATACATTACAAGCAACATCGGACCGTTCAGTATTATGCAGAGCAATTGATGGTCAGCAGTAAAAAGCTAAATTCAATCACCAAACGCCATTGTGGAAAAACAGCAATAGAAACCATCCATCATCGTATTCTAATCGAAATTAAACGGCAGTTGACGTTTTCTGATTTATCACATAAAGAGATTGCTTTTGATCTGGGTTTTAATTCGCCTTCAGCATTAAACAAATTTGTGCGCTCAAAATTGAAAGAAACACCTACTCAACTTCAGCAGGAACTGTCGCAAATGTATAACGGATAGTCCCATTTGTATAACAGTAATACCTCTTTCTCCCGTACTTTTGTTGAGTACAAAAAACAGAAAAATGAGTAAATTATTTATTGCAGGAGAGGTGTTCCATGGCGCAGGAAGTCTTGAAGAATTGAAAAATATCCAAGGTAAGAAGGCTGTAATTGTAACTGGAGGAGGTTCTATGAAAAAAAGTGGAACCTTGGATAGAGCAATTTCATTTCTTAGCGAAGCAGGAATAGAAGTTCGTGTATTTGAAGGAGTAGAAGAAGATCCCTCTTCTACAACTTGTCTAAAAGGAGCAGAACAGATTAAAGCGTTTGAACCAGATTGGATTATCGGATTAGGGGGATGTTCGGCTATCGATGCTGCAAAGATCATGTGGGTTTTCTATGAATATCCAGATCTAGATTTTGATACTATAATCAAACCTTTTACTGTTCCTGTATTACGTCAAAAAGCCAAATTTATAGCGATTCCTTCTACAAGTGGCACTGGAACTGAAACAACTGGACTGGCTGTGATTACTGATCGTGAAAAGGGGGTTAAATATCCGGTGGTTTCATATGAACTCACGCCTGACATTGCCATTGTTGATGGAGAAATTTGTGCCTCTATGCCTGCCCACGTGACATCCAATACTGGTCTTGATGTATTGACACATTGTGTGGAAGCATATGTATCCAATATCGAAAACAATTATGCTGATGCATTATCCAAAGCTGGTTTAGCACTGGTTTTCGATAATCTCAAAGAAGTGGTCGACTATCCTGACAACATTAAAGCTCGTCAAAATATGCACGATGCTTCATTCATGGCAGGTCTGGCTTTTAATAATGCTTGGTTAGGAATTGTCCACTCTTTATCTCATCAAGTTGGGGCATTATATGGCATTCCACATGGAGCGTCAAACGCGATTTTTCTACCCAATGTGATTCGTTACAATGCACAGGAAACAACACGTTATCCCGAATTAGCAAAGGTAATCGGTCAAGAAACAGCCGAAGATCTGGCACAGGCTATTGAAGTTTTACGTTCAGAAGTAAATAACAAATCTTCGATCAAAGATTTTGGAATAACGCAAGAGGTCTGGGATAAAAATCTGGACTTTATTGCAAATAATGCGCTTTTAGATCCGTGTACAGGTTTCAATCCTCGAGTACCTTCACTTGAAGATTTAAAAGCAATTTATAATGCCTGCTATGAAGGCGTTGTGTTTTCTGAAGACGTAGTCTCTTTATAATTTTTCAAATCGAAAGTATACAGGAGTGTGTTTAGCTGATGCTCAAGATGCAATTTGTTAAACGCCTATAAAGAAAACTAGGAGTCAATTGACTCCTAGTTTTCTTTATATCATGTTGAACTATGATCCACTTAAAAAGGAACAACTTTAATAGAAGTCTAGCGCTGTCCTTAATGTTAATGTATTAACATAAAAAGGGGATGACTGCTTGATTTTCTTGCGTTGCTACTTGTAAAAATGCTTTCAATTTTCTGAATTCCTCTATCAAATAATTTAATGCTTCAGGATCTTCCCAAAATTCAGGGTAGACACCTTCCTCGTTCATTTTGTTCGCGTCAAACCTATCTGATAATGACTGTTCGGCGATCACTTTGACCGCATCAAACAATTCTTGAGTTTGCGTAGGAGTGAGATATGTTGCTGGGCCATATCCCATATCCTGTTCCAAGTCCAGAATATTTGGTCCGTATATCAGCCACTTTAAAGGTGGGGTAACTGCTTTGTGATTGGTTAAAGGTTCACCTGTTATCACATAAAACAAACCATCCCAACTTTTCCCTATATCTAGAAGATTGTTCTTTTCAGAATGCGGAGTAGAAAAAAGATCGTCTTGAAGAAGTTGGCTATTTTCAACATAACGATCTAAAGTATCCTGATCTATGCGTACGTATTGTTGTATTATTCCCATAAATTGAATTTAGGAAAAAATTTAATTTTATACAATTTATGTGAAAGTATTATCATTCTTTATCCGACGATATATCATTCCTGAGATACTATTTGAATATGTGATAAAATATTTAAACAGCTGCTTTAAAAATTGTGTGTGAATGAGTAGTCATAAGATCCGTATTTCACCTTTTGCAAAACGTCCTAAAAGGCGGAGTGTCCATGTCGGCAGAATAATTGTTTTCTTTTTCTGTAATATTAATATGATGAATTTATGATCTATAATAGCTATTTTTGAAGCCACAGCCAATATTTATGAAATATATTACCGTATTGTTTTTAATTTTAATTTCAATCGCATCTTATTCAAATTTCTGCTACGCTAAAAAAGGTGAAAATCTCAGGTTACATGAACATGATCTGGATACCTCTTATACTTACTATAACAGTAATGGAGAAATTATAGATTCTAAGATCGGATCGTATTCCTATCAACAGATAATTCCATACGGAAGTGATTCATTAGATTTATATAATATTGTTAATTATTATACCGAAACAGATTCTTTAAAATCAAATGGCTATAGCTATAACTTTAATCATCCATTTGAATTGGGTATGAAATATACTGGCGAATTTGTTTCTTATTTTCCTAATGGGAACTTAGAAAGTTTGCAACGTTTTGATGAATATTCGGAACCTATTGATTCCTCTTACTATTATTATCCAAATGGTAAATTAAAAATGATCGTTGTCCATCAGGAAATTGGCAAAAAAATATTTTCTGGAACGACAGATACCCATCGTTTTTATTTATTGTATCTCGACTCTGTCGGTAATTATCTTGTAAAGAGAGGAGATGGATTTTTAAGAATTTCGGGTCCAGGAGATTCTTATATAGAAGGTGAATTGAAGAATAATAAGAAAGAAGGTAAATGGTCAGGGTGGAATATGGGTACTTTTTATGAAGAATTATACCATGATGATATATTGTTTCAAGGAAAGAGGTTTAAAAAAAATGGAGATATTGTGCTATACTTTCAAGAAGATATGCAAAGTATAGCGACATATCCTAGGGGTATGCAGGTATTCATGAAGGGGCTCTACAAAAATCTGATCATTTCTCACGATCTCATAAACGGTATATCAAGTGAATCTATTTCGGTTACCTTTACGATTGATCGGGATGGGCGAACGAAAAATTTTCGGACGACTGAAAAAGTTGCTCTAAAATTAAGAGAGCAGATTGTCAATGCGATACAAAAAATGGGGAATTGGATTCCAGCTAAGTTACAAGGAATGGAAGTAAATGTTAATTATACAATACCCATTCGCATCAAGTAAAAGATGGATTGATGGTTCGAGCGCAGAATTTATTATTGTTCGGAATAAAGGGTAATCCGTGGAAAAACTAATATCCTTGCAGATATAACAATAAACTATTAGAAATGAAAATATGCACGCACAACTTATCGAACTGATTACACAACATGTTCCGCTTTCTGCCCAGCACCAAGAGCTGTGCAGACGTTTTATGGAACCGGGGTTTTATCCTAAAAACAGCATCATAGAAGAAGAAGGGAAGGTTCCAGCTTATCTCTATTATGTGGTGTCAGGTTTTTTGCGTTTGTTCCACTATAATGATAGGGGTGATGAAGTGACGACACATATCAACTGTCCTCCAGGATTTATTACCTCCTATGCCCATTTTAACAATGGCTCTCGTTCTGAAGAAAATCTTGAATGTATTACTGAATGTGAACTTTTGCGTATAACCAAATTAGATCTTGATCTATTAATAAATCAAATACCATCGTTTAAAGATTTCAGCATCTATGTGTTTCAGCAATCCCTTTCTTATAATGAAAAACGTTCCAAAGAGTTGGCTACACTCACCGCTGAACAAAGGTATTTGAGACTGATGGATGTACAGCCTGAGTTGCTGCAAAACGTTCCGATGCAATATATCGCTTCTTTTCTAGGTATGAATCCTAAAAGTTTGAGCCGTATCCGTAAACAGATCATTAGGTAACATTTGTGAAGTGGTTTGACATGTATAAGGTTGAACTTTGACCTATCATTTAAAATCAACGAACATGACAACTAAAAAATTGGTATTGGTATCCGGAGCTAACGGGCATTTGGGCAATAACTTAGTACGATTATTAATAAAAAAAGGTTTTGTAGTACGGGCATCTGTCCGTAATATGAAAAACAAAGCGTATTTCAAGGATCTGAATTGTGAGGTCGTTCAGGCAGATATCACCGATAAGGAATCTTTTAAGAGTGCGCTGCAAGATGTGGAAACGTTCTATGCGGTAGGGGCGGCTTTTAAATTATGGGCTAAAGATCCACAAAAGGAGATTTACGATGTGAATATGCTGGGAACTCGCCATACTATAGAAGCTGCCGCAGAAGCTGGAGTTAAAAAAATTGTATATGTAAGTTCTATAGCAGCATTAGACTATAGCCATCTACCAACAAAAGAAAGCAATGGTTACAATCCTGATCGGCGGGATACCTATTACAACTCCAAAAATGATGGCGAAAAATTAGCTTTTCAACTGGCAAAGGAATTAGGTATAGCATTGGTTTCGGTGATGCCTGGAGCAATGATTGGTAGCGAAGCCAGTCAACCTCTGAATGTTTCCTATCGTATTTTAAGATTGATTTTAAACAAACAGATTCCAGTAGACACCCGTATCGCACTTAATTGGGTAGATGTCAAAGATGTCGCAGAAGGTTGCTATCTAGCGGCAGAGAAAGGAAGATCAGGAGAGCGTTATATCCTTGCCAATGAAAGGTGTATGAGCATAACTGATACCACCAAACTGGCACAAAAAAAATATCCCGAACTTAAACTCCATATTCCAGCATCTGTCCCTAAGTTCGTGCTCTATAGTATTGCTGGATTGATGCAGTTTTCGGCAAAATTAAGAGGCACAGCCCCTCTTATTACCACCAAAGATATCGCTATGTTCTCTGGTCTTCAACAGGACTTTGATATTTCCAAGGCAAGAAACGAATTAGGTTTCAATCCGAAAAGTAGTGAACAAGCAGTCAAAGAGGCTTTGGCTTACCTGATGCAACATCAGGATCTGCTGTAACTCTTTGATATGGAAGATGCCAAGCTTAGATAAAAGTAATAAACCGTTTATATCTGGAATAACTGCGACGTAAGGTCGCAGTTTTGGATCTATCTATCTATCTATCTATCTATCTATCTATCTATCATAAGAATATATCCCATCCTATAACATTAACCAAGCCAATTTGAATTTGATATTATTAATTGGTAATAGCCATTCAGTACTTCCATAATCCAAGTTTAAGGTATTATATACCGATGTCTAATCCTTATGATGAATTTAAAAATAGATCGCATAAATAACTCATTTCTTTATTAGTATGTTAAAAAAAAATAATAAAAAATTGATACGGCATTTGTAGTGGTACAGGTTTTTGCTATCTTGTCCTTAACAATTATAAACTAAGAACCACTCATTTATTAACGTCATGCATGCGGAGAATCACTATTCTTTAGAAGAATTATATCTTTTGGTGAAAAAATCTGATGTATCGGCATATAACATGATTTATGAAAGAACATGGAAAGGGTTGTATCAAAACTGTTTTTCAAGGCTAAATGATAAATTAATCAGTAAAGAGATCGTGCAGGATGTATTTATTGATTTGTGGGTTAAGCGTCGTGAAAAAGAAATTCAACATGTCAATAACTATTTATATTCTGCTGTACGGTATAAGATCATTGATCAGTTTAGGAAATCAACTAAAAAATTAGAAAGTTTAGAGAGTATTGTTGATTATGTGGCTAGTATGGATCAGGCGGACCGTAATTTTAGAGAAGAAGAACTTCAAGCTCATCTAAATTACTGGATAGATAAGTTGCCAATGAAAAGGAGGGAAATCTTCAAACTCAAATATTTTGAAGATTTGAATAATAAGGAAATTGGGGAAATCTTAAATGTTTCTCCTAAAACTGTTCAAAATCAGTTGTTAACGGCTTCCAAGTGGCTGAAACACCAGTTGAAGGAAATTTTGTTTTTATTTTTTTAATTTTTTTGGGAGTTTTGCGATAAATAACGACATCTATATAAAGACCAACTTATAAACTTTATATATGTCCACTAGTAAACCTAGGATTAGAATATTTATTTTAAACCTTTTTAATAAGTATTTATCTGGTAAAACAACAGAAAATGAGGATCACCTCATTGAAAAGATCTATGATCGTCTCGATATCCATGATCTAGATAAAATCGATTATGATTCCATTAATAAGGAGATTAAACAGCATGTTGATGCTGTTATATCTCGTAAAATCAAATCTTCTAACCCGAAAAAGCATTACCAGTTAGCTGTTGCTGCGAGCGTATTATTTGTTCTGTCCTTAGGTTCTTTGCTTTTATATCAAGAAAAAGATACCGATACTTCTTTAAGTAGGAATGCACATCGAAGTGCTCATTCACCTCAATTAATTATCGATAAAGAACAACGCATCAATCTGCTTGATTCACTGCCTCTAGGAAGTACCCTTCAAAAAAAAGGCGAACAGCATATATTAGATTTAACTGATATGAAGACTTCTCCAAAAGTCGAACTTATTGAAATAAATAATCCTTCTGAAACCCCGTTTAGTATTATTTTAAAAGATCAAACGACAGTTAGTCTCAATAAACACTCGTCTATTTCATTCCAATCTAATTTTGGTTTAAGTTCAAGGGAAGTGGCTGCGGTTGGGGAAGTTGATTTTAATGTTTCTAAAAAGAAGTTTCAAGACAAGTGGCTTCCATTTATTGTCCGTACTCAGTTACAGACAATTGAGGTTTTGGGTACACAATTTCATGTTTCGACCACTATACATGGTGAAGAAAATGTGTTATTGAAAGAAGGTAGCATCAGATTGGCACATAACCATTCTGATGGAACGGTTATCCTTAAACCTGGAGAACAAGCATTTCTTCAAGAATTACAACCTAAAATCATGATTTCTTCTCATAGCAGTAAGGCTAAAGTAGATTCGTGGAGACGAGGCGAGTTTTATTTTGAAAATGAAAAATTGATGCAAGTTATGAAAGAGATCGGTACTTGGTACGGTAAATCGATTGTCATAAGTGATGAAATCGGTCATCGATCTCTGACCGGAATATTTACACGATATGATGATATTAAAGATGTCATGCACATGATCGCACTTGCCAATAGTGTTGATTTTAATGAAAAGAAAGGAGTCATTTATGTAACAGTTAAATAAGCACGCAATAATAATTATGTGGATGTACACCAATTTTGTCCCTAATTATAATCACCAATTACTTAACAAACTATTTTATGAATCAACTGAAATCAAAACAAACAAAACAACATATTTGGGGTGTCAGGCTCCTGATGTATCTGATCTTATTGACCGTATGCATCACTACTACTGGTGCAAGTCTGAAAACAGTAATTCAAAGAGAAATATCCATTGAATTTAATAATGTGACGATCAAGCAAGCATTGCATGATCTCCATGGAAAGATGGGGGTTAAATTTGTTTACTCTCCCAATGATATTGATGATAATAAAAAGATAAAATTATCATTTCATAATGAAAAATTAGAAAGTATCCTAAACAAATTGTTTACGGGCATGAATGTGTCTTTTCTAGTAAAAGATTACACCATTATTCTAAAAAAGGCAGCAAGAGAAGATCCTGTTTTTCAAAATCGGGTGATAGAAGGGCAGGTATTGACAGAAGATGGTAAGCGACTGTCAAATGCTACCGTGACGGGAAATGTGAGTAGTCGCAGTACCTCTACCGATGAGAACGGACGTTTTAGTTTAAATATTTTACCCACGGATCGCTATCTTTCAGTTCGCTTAGTTGGATACGTTCCAGAACAGATTGAATTGTCTGAAAAAAATAATTACAGAATTGTTTTAAAGGATAGTATTAGTGCACTTGACGAAGTTGTAGTTGTTGGTTTTGGTACCCAACGAAAAGCTTCTGTCGTAGGTGCTATTACAACGATACAGCCAAAACGATTACAGAGTGGCACGACACGCTCTTTGAGCAATAATCTCGCAGGTCAGCTTTCTGGTGTGATTGCTGTGCAGCGTTCTGGAGAACCGGGTTATGATAATTCTAATTTCTGGATTAGAGGCATTAGTACTTTTGGTGGAAATCGCAATCCTTTAATTTTGGTAGATGGTGTTGAACGCTCGTTGGACAATATGGACCCAGAAGAAATCGAATCTTTCTCTGTGCTTAAAGATGCTGCAGCTAGTGCGGTGTATGGTGTGAGAGGTGCAAATGGTGTTATCTTGGTGAATACCAAAAGAGGTAAAGTTGGCAAGCCCAATGTTTCGTTTAGATTTGAAGAAGGATTGACTTCTCCTATTCAGTTGCCCAAGTTTGTAGGTGCTGCTGAGTATTTAGAAGTCATGAATAGTATCCGTGAAGAACGTGGTGAAACTGGGTTATATTCACAAGAGCGGATTGACAACATTCGAAATGGTGTAGATCAAGATCTGTATCCAGATGTGAATTGGTTAGATGAGATTTTAAAAGATAGGGCAGGAAATAGCCGAGGCAACTTAAGTGTGAATGGTGGTTCGGATATTCTTCGTTATTCGTTAGTGACTTCTTTCTATAGAGAGGGTGGAATCATAGAAAGAGATAAAAAGCAAAATTGGGACTCGTCCTCCAAATTAAACCGATACAATGTACGTTCCAATGTCGATATAAATGTCAGTCCGACTACTTTATTTCGATTGAACATTGGCGGTTACCTTCAAGATCGTAATCGGGCACCGCAAAGTGTTGATGCCCTTTTTCAAGAGGCATTTACAATTCCGCCCTATGTACATCCAACCATTTACTCTACAGGAGAAATACCGCGGACCTCAGGGCGTACAAATCCATGGGCTTTAGCTACCCAACGCGGTTATGAACGATTGAGTGATAGCAAAATTGAGTCACTCTTTTCGGTCGAACAAGATTTATCCTTTTTTTTAAAAGGTTTAAAAGCAAGGGGTCTTTTTTCTTTTGATCGTTATTCAAGTACTTCCGTAGTGCGAAGTAAAGATCCAGATTATTATAATCCAGCCATAGGACGAGATGAAGAGGGACGTTTAAAACTTGTTATTGATAGTTATGGACAAGAGTTTTTGGGGTATACTAAGGGTTCAGACTGGGGGGATAAGAGCATGTATCTAGAAGGAGCGATTAACTATGTTCAAAATTTTGGCAATCATAACGTCGAGGGTATGGTGTTGTATAACCAACGCAACTACGATAATGGGGATATGTTGCCCTATCGTAACCAAGGTATAGCAGGTCGTTTTTCTTATAATTATGCTAACCGCTATATTGGAGAGTTTAATTTTGGTTACAATGGATCTGAAAATTTTGCACCTGGTAAACGGTTTGGATTTTTCCCTTCCTTTGCCTTGGGTTGGTACTTGTCGGAAGAAACTTGGATGGAGAGCATGAAAAGCACCATCAACAAATTAAAATTCAGGGGCTCATATGGGCTTGTCGGGAATGATAAACTAGATGGTCGACGATTCGCTTACATTACCACAATTAATGAATCGAATGGCTATTCTTGGGGGATTAATAATGATTTTAGACGTTCTGGCAGAATTGAAGGCGATCAAGGAAACTTAGATTTGACATGGGAGACTGTGAAAAAGACCAACGTAGGTTTTGAATTGGGATTATGGAATGCCTTGGACTTTCAAATAGATTATTTTACCGAAAAACGGAGTAATATTTTTATGCAACGTCGATCTATCCCTGGCTCCAGTGGGTTTACAAATGCGCCTTGGGCAAACTATGGTAAGGTGAACAACCAAGGCGTAGACGCATCTGTTGAATTCAGTAAAGCACTGAGTCCGGATATATTTCTTTCGCTAAGAGGTACATTCACTTATGCACATAATAAAATTATCGAGCAGGATGAACCTTCTGCTGTAATCGGTACATCTCGTTCATCAACAGGAAAGTCGATCGGGCAATTATTTGGGTTAGTAGCTGATGGTTTATTTGAAGAACAAGATTTTGCTGATGTTAATAACGGATTATTAAAGAGTGATATTCCAAAACATACCTTTGGACCCGTTCGTCCTGGAGATATTAAGTACTTGGACCTCAATAATGATGGTGTTATTGATGCTTTTGACAGAACTGCAATCGGAGGGACAGAAGATCCACAGATTGTATATGGTTTCGGAGCAAATTTACGCTATAAGGCTTTTGACATTGGTTTCTTTATGCAAGGTCTTTCCAAAACAGATCGTATTATTGGAGGATCTAATTTTATTCCGGGTAGCTCCAATGGTGCGATGGGCAATATGTTTGACAACGTTTCCGACCGTTGGACAGTGGCGGATCCAAGGCAAGATGTTTTTTATCCTCGGTTGTCAGATTATCAAAGTTCTAATAATAATATGGCATCCACGTGGTGGCTAAGAGATATGAGTTTTTTGAGATTACGAACGGTTGAAATGGGTTTTAATATGCCTTCTAACTGGATAAATCCGATCCAAATAAAAAATCTACGTATTTTCTTAAGAGGGAACAATTTATTGACCATCTCAGATTTTAAACTTTGGGATCCAGAGCTAGGTGTCAATAATGGTATGCGATATCCAATTATGAAATCCATGTCAATAGGCATGGAAATGAATTTTAAATAACAGCCTGATTATTATAATAAATACTATAATGAAAGAATCAAAGATATTACTATTTATCATCTTTATATCCATTGGATTGAGCTCATGTAGCACCTATTTGGATAAGATGCCCGATGACCAGTTGACATTGGAAATGGTGTTCAACGATAAAACTCGGACTGAGGATTGGCTTGCTGGTATATACAGCAATATTCCTGATCCCTACTGGGGATATACGCGTTCGATCGGATGGGATCCGCTATCAGACGATATGGCTCCTTCTACAGGATGGGAACAGTTTGGTTGGACTTTGCTTGCGAAACAAACTGGTAATTGGAATCCAACTAGTGATTGGGATCCTAACTATTGGAGTGAGTTGCCTAAAAGAATTCGTTCTGCCTATATTTTTTTAGAACATGTCAAACCTAATGCAGCTCAATTGGTGAGTGAAGAAGAGGTGAACCTCATGAAAGCGGAGGCTCGTTTTATGATTGCCTATTATTATTCGTTGCTACTGGAAACCTATGGGGCTATACCTTTTCAGCTCGGACTGACAGACCCCAATGCCAGTGAAGAAGAATTAATGATCGGCCAAACGCCATTTGATGATGTAGTCAAATGGATCGATCAGGAGCTCCTTGACTTGTCTGCTGTATTGCCTGCTACTTATACCAATACTCAAAAATATGGAAGAGCGACCTCCATTATGTGCTTAGCTGTAAGAGCCAGACTTCTTTTATTTGCGGCTAGCCCTTTGGTGAATGGCAATAACGCCTATAAATCCTTTGTTAATCACAAAGGGGAAAGCCTTTATAATACTACATTTGATGCTAATAAGTGGACTATTGCCACTCAAGCGAGTAAATTGCTGATAGATCGTGCTGAAGCTGCTGGACATAAGCTTTATTATGAATATAATTCGGACGGCAGTATCGATCCATTTATGTCTTACCTGAATATGATGTTTAGAAGGCCTCAAGATGGTAATAAGGAAATACTTTTTGCGAGACCTAATACAGATTTTGGCGAATATGACCGTCATGCTCAACCTCGAGGTACAGGCGGAAATGGAGGTTTGGGTATCACGCAATCTCTGGTGGATGCGTTTTATATGGAAAACGGGCGAAGTATAAATGATCCACTTTCGGGTTATCGGGAGAAAGGATTTTCAACTGCCAATGAAATCCGCAATACACAGTGGGCCGAATCTAAAGGCGGAGGCATCGTCACCCTTCAAGGTACTTTTAATATGTACACGCATCGTGAACCTAGATTTTATATTTCTGTTCTTTATAACGGAGCTTGGTTTAGGAGGGAAAATCGAACAACTGAATTTTATTTGGGTAGCTGGGATGGGGGACCTACCCATGATGCACCACAGAATGGATATTTAGTGCGCAAGAAAGTACATCCAGATTATGATCCACGTAACGGGACTAATCCTTACCGTCCAGGAATTCTTTATCGATTAGGAGAGGCCTATCTCAATTATGCAGAAGCATTGAATGAAAGTAATCCGGGACATATCGATATATTAAAATATTTAAATTTAATTAGAGAGCGTGGTGGAATTCCGCAATATGGAACAGGACCATTAGCATTGCCTATTCCCTCCAGTCAAGAGGAAGTACGTCAAGCAATACGTCAAGAGCGACGTGTCGAACTTAATAATGAAGGAATTCGATATCGAGATATTCGAAGATGGAAAATAGGAGAGCAGACGATTAATGGTAATTTTTATGGAATGAATTTTTCTGGGACTGAAAAGGATGATAACGATGCTAATCCGAAAGCGTTTTTTAAAAGGTCTGTGTATCAGAAACGTTTATTTTCAGAAAAAAATTATTGGTTTCCAATCCCTCAAGCAGAGATTGACAAGAATAAAAATTTGGTTCAAAACCCTTTTTGGGACTAAGCTCTTGACAATAGTGGATGAGGTCTTTTTAATCTTATTGATTGCTTTATTTTAAAAAAGGCACGCTAAGTGTATGGTTGTTAGGAGTATTTACTTTTAATGACCATATGCTCAGCCTGTCTTATATGACTCGTATAATCGAGGCGGTATTCTTTAAATGATCCAAGAGAATATGAATATAAATTTATGCGTTTATTCTTCGGCGGAACTCGTGTTATTTTTTCATACCATCAATTTTCATGGTTATGCTCCAAGTAGGATAATCATGTTTGTCTATGCTGCTTCAATACGTGGCTATATTAGCGTTGCTCTTTTCAATTTAAAACAATTTATTGCATGAAAGGCATAGTATTTGTTATCGAATTCTTTAAAACTGAAAATTATTATATATGAAAAAGACTCTTTTACTTTTTGTATTGCTCTTTACTGCTTTCTTCTCAAGAGCAGACCAACTCCAAGCTTTATCACAGAAACAAGCAGAGAAAGCAGTTGCTTATCTTAAAAAAGAACCTATAGTTATTTTGTGGTGTAGCTGTTGCGATAATGAGATAGCCATGAAAGTTACTGTCAATGAGGTGTTTTACAAAAAAGATATTGATGGTAAATATTATTCTGTCATATTAAAAGGCAGAGACGAAAGCGGAAAGGAAGTTGAAGAATATTTGGATTTGGCTTATGTTTTTGTGAAAAAAGGTCAAAAAGCAAAAAGTTTAGGTAAGGTGTTGAAATTTGAATGTGACCCTTGTACACAACCCTTTAACTGGTCGAGGTAAGTGTCATCAATCTTTTGATGTTGTAGAACTATAAAAGAAAAGCAGCATGTTGCAGCCGAAAATGTAAAGTGATCTGCAACTCTATCACTTCTTCTTTGGTGGGCGGTCAATGAACATCCACCTGAGAAGAAGTTTTATTTTTCAAGTATTTTTCTGATCGTCTCTCTTTCCTTATCTGATAGCGCAATTGCATTCTCAAATAGAGGAAGTATATCCTGTTTACGCTCTGTTTGTAGGATCAGGTCTAGAAGCCCGAGGTATGTGCGTATCAGATCAGCTTTAATACCTACAAAAGCTCGCGGATCGGCAATATATAGTTCCTGTATGAGGGTCAATAAAACCTTTTTCCGTTTCAAATCTATATCTGAAGAATGATAATGGGGTAGGAGGTTTTTCTTTTCCAGCTCTTCTAATTTTACCGTAACGGCTTGTTCGCGGATATACTTTTTCTGTTTGCGATCCAAGAAATCGCGCAATTCGGCCAATAGCTTACGGTATATGACCTGCTGCTCCTTTTCACTGAAAAGGTTGCTGTCTGAAGATACAGCGATATCATCTTGTTCGAAATGATCGAAAAAAGCCGACTCGATATATACCGAGTGGTGAAAGTCTATCGCATTATTATTAAAGCTACTCAGTAGTTTAGCGACTTCGGTTTTGTTGCTGTTTAAGAAATAGTAATAGTATCGGTCCCCGATCTGTTGTTTCCAGCGGATATAATTGACCTGAAAACGATAAGAATTTTCTTGAATACTGTAAAGGGTAAACGTGGTGCTATCCGTTTCTTGGATCAAGTTATCATAATTGAGCAGCTTTCCATTTAAGAGGATGCGGTAACCCCAGTCCCGATTGAGATGTAAATACCATCCAAATTCCTGCGCTAGGAAATCTGTGAACTCTCCAGAGTCGAGTGTTGCAGCTGTCAAACCAAATATGCCTTCCAATGTTACGGTTGTACCTGTTCCTTTGTCCTTAGCAGATGATTTGATGTCGCCGATATCGTATTGTTCTTTAGTATCACGATCTATGCGTATGCGGTAAGAAATCAGTTGATCATCTACTTTTACAATAGTATTCCACGTTGCCCGGGTGGCAAATAGAGAAAAAGAAAAACGACCTTTCCCTTTTTTTCCTCGTGTATAGGAACTGCGTTTTAACTTGTTTTTTTTCAGAGAATCTAGGAAATTACCGAATGAATAGTCCAATGTTTCCTGTTGTATTCCTTCTCCGTTATCACGGATGCTGATACTCGTTATAAATCCGAGTTGGTTACTTGCTATCTCTACTGATACTGTTGTGGCTTTCGCATCAAATCCATTCCAGATATACTCCGCTATAACATGTTTAGCATCTTTTGGCAAACCGGCGGATTCTATACTCGCGTTGGTGATCTTGGTGTTATTCTTCATAATGGTTTGATCTAGTTAAAAGTACAACAATAAATGAGTAAATCAAAACTTTGAACTAATAATATTAGTATTGTGTCTGGTTTTTTTTAATTCTCCTACAAACAATTTTTGGTGGGTCAAGCCTTGTTTATAACGATCTGCTATCTACTTCAAGCTTACAGTATAACGTTAACCTGCCTATTTTAAGTTAGATATTTTCATTGTTGCCTCTATGTGGTCAATTTGTTTTAAATGCCTGATGATATGATTCAGGTAAAACTGAAAAGTGTCACCCAATTTTAATTTGATCAAACTTGAAATTGACGTTTCAATTTTCACTTTATTTAAGCTTACATTTCTCGATTGATTGAGTAAGTCTAACAATTTGATTTGTTGATCTATGAATTTGTCAATAACAGTTTTATCTAGATTTGCATTTAATGGATTTTTGCTTTTAAAGGTTTTTATTTTGTTCAGTTTTTCGGTGGGCAGCATACTTTTTGCAAAGTAATTTCCTAAAAGCCCGCTTCTAAATTCAAGTTCATTTTTACTACTTGAATTTTTTATTTTACTTTCTATTTGCGCTAAGTAAAAGTTGCCGTACAAATTTAAATGCTCTAAACATTCTAACATATTCCACGAAAATTCATGTTCTCTCCACATTAGGTGATTAGTATCATAAGACTTAAGTCTTTCTACTTGATTTATAATGTGTCTAGTCTGCTCTAGAAGTGTTTGTATTAATTTTTCTGATTGCATAGTTTTATTTTTATGCGAAGTTCAAAAAAGCATTTTTCATAAATCTTGATTGAAATCAAGATTTTTTTAGTCTTGATAATGTTTCAGCACTCATTCTTAAATAATTTGCGATGTGTCTATTCGGGATTTCCTGAAAAAGTTGCGGACTTCGTTTTAAAACCCTTTCGTATCTTTCTTTTGGGGAATTGGTTAGGAGGTCAATTTCACGTTCCATTTGCTGAATGACCAAGGTTTCTAAAATTTTTGTCCAGATAGCTCTGTTTTTTTCAGTTTCCAGAAATTGTTCAATTTGGGGTTTGGTTATAACTTTTACGACCGTTTTTTTAATTGCTTGAATAAATAAGTTAGAAGGTTTATTTGTTAAAAATGAATCTAACGAAACGACTAGATTTTCTTTGTAACCCAATCGAATGGTTTGTTCTTCGTATTCGTCTAAAACAAAAATTCGCAAACTTCCACTTGCTATATAATACAAATTTGTATCTATGCTACCTTTTACTTTCAGAAATTCGTTTCTGTTGATGGTTATTGCTTTGGCTGAAAGTTCAATTAATTCTTTCATTTTCTGTGTGATGATGAGTTTTGCTATGGTTATAACCTACTGAAATTCGCCTAACATATAAATAAACTAATTTACACACTTAATTTAGTCATATTTATCGATATGATTAGAAAGTATGTGTAATTTATACATTTGCTCAAGATCTAATAATCAATATTTTATGAAATAGGAGAGGGCCTAATCACTGTGGTTATTCAAAAACCAATTGAAAATAAATTTATCATCCTAAAATATAGCTGATAACTGGGATAGGATTCATCTTAGATTTTCATTACTATTGATCCATAAGATGAATAAAATTTTAAGCATGAAAATAATAGCCTATACATCCATTAATTCGGATGGATTAGTGCATGTTAAAATTAATTCGGAGTAAAGTATTTATTAGTATATTCATATTTATTCTGGTACAGAATACAAAGAGAATTAAATCATTCATTAAAAATACGATAACTATGGTTTTCAGAATTTTATTACCTGTTGTTGCTTGTCTGTTAAGTTTATCGTCTTTTGCACAGATACAAACAGCAGCATATTTTTCTTCAGATCGAAAATTCGATGCAATTATTGAAGATCTGGGAAATCCATTGCCAGGAAATCCAGTGATGATTGTCCAATCATTTGTTCCCAACTACGGAAGTTATGTTTGGTTTTTGAACGAAAGCAAAGCGGCACAACCCGCTTATCTAGACGATAATCCAAAGGATTTACACGCGGGTATTTTTCTGGAAGATCATGGCGGATTAATTTCAAAAATAACTTTTAAAGATTTTGCAAAAGGACTGGCACAACCAAAATATCTGATAAACTATTGTGAAGTTGATGATGCCAATATGGATGGGTTTCCTGAGTTTTACCTCACTTATTTTGAAGAATCAGACGGATTAGATGCTAAGCCACTGAAAGTGATTGTTTATACCAATAGGGGTGGTAAAACATTTTCAAAATCAAAAATTACTTGTTGGATTCCGTTTCAGGAAGAAGATCAATATCGGGAAGTAAAAGATGCAAATTTCAATCTATTGCCAAAACAGATCAGACTGAAGGCCGAAAAATTATTGCAAGATGCCAAAAATCAGATGAACTAAAAGACATATGAAACGACTTGATAATTGGTTAAGCTGGATAAAAACATTTCCGAAGAAATTTGATTTAATAATCTAAAGCTTATCACTCAACAGACTTTTAATTTCTTTGCAAAAACTAAAGATCTGAAAATAAAACTATGAACTTATTGAGTCAACATCTACAGTTTATTACCAAGAAATCGGATCATGAAACTTTAAATAAAAGATTTCAGACACGATACTCGCACCTGCCGGATGATTATCTAGCTTTTTTAAAAACATACTCCCTGCTCACGAATCAATCGGATACAACATGGTTTAACAGTATTGCAGATTTTAATGAGACAAACGATGAAAATGATTTTAAATGGAATGAATTTGAAATTCAATCCTTAGACGCCTTTGATGGAGATGTTGAAAATCAACAAGAGGTGAAAAATTTCTGGAATAAACATATACCAATTATTCTATCTGTTAAAAAAGGTTATAGCTATTTTGCGATCAATGTTTCAGAAGAAAATTTTGGAAAAATCTATTATGGTGATGAACCTGAATTTGAAGAAGCAGTACTTGTATCGAACAGTTTTACTTCTTTCATTGAAGCGATACAAAATAAATCATTGAAGAAAGAATATCTTGGTTTGTTCTAGGGATAAAAAATAGCCAATAAAATTTATCCATGTATACAGCTTAATTGATAAATATTGGCCTGAATGCTATTAACGATTTTGATGGAAGGCTTTTGTTGCAGAATATTATGTTATAAATATGAGTAAAATAAACCTTCGTAAAGTAGAAGCTATGAAAATAATTGTTAATCTTAATCAGATTGTGGTTTGACTCGCTAAAATAAAAAGTAATTTGACGCAAAATATGCATTAAAGTCATGTCATTTGATCTGGTGAAAACAGGTGATCTACTTACAGCTAATTAGAAAATAGTGTTTCTAATACAGGTATTTAGATTCTAATGCCAGGACTGCCAGTTGTTGTAGTTTGATGTACAGAAAAGTCGTTTTATTATAGGGACTGATGGATATTAGCTCCTAGAACCGTAAACAAAATCACGGTTAATAGGGATTTTATAATCTATATAATGGCGTAAATTCAATCCATGGCACATCGAATATATTTATACAATTACGATCAAAAAACGAATCAAACGTTTGATACATATCTTGGTGAGTGGAATTACGAAATTCCATTATTGCTCTATCCACTTCTGGCCGAAGATGTCAAAGTGCAAGATGTTGAGCTGATTGCAAACAAAGAACAAGGCATTGTGCAGTTGCGTTACTTTTTTAACTTGCTTGCAGACTCTTATCAGTTGCATTATAAAAAAAACTACTACGAATCCGTCAATCAAATGTTCGAATTTTTGGAAGCTTTACCTTATGATTCTTTTGTCTTAAATGCGACAGATGTTTTTAATATGAACGAAGAAAAGCATAAAGTGCAAGCGAAAGAGTGGTTGCTGGACATACAACAGAAAGGTAAATTATACAAAAAGGCGATAAAGACTCAAAACCTTTCTGTGTTGGACAGTATATTTTCAGCATGTGGTTACGCCTCATTTCTCGATATTTTACAAACAGATTGGATCAATTACGGACTTGGTTATTTTGAGGAATTGGCTTATCAGAAAGCTACATCCTTCATTTTTGAAGAAGAGGGTAAATTTGGCTTACGCGATGCAAAGGGTGTTATTTTGGTTCCAGCCCGGTATGATGAAATTTTTGAATCAGATGTTAACTATCAGATAGCGCTTGTTGAAAAGGAGGGTTTGTTCGGTTACTTGCAGGGTGATGGGAAAGAATTAGTTCCTCCAATTTATGAGGAAGCCCTAGATGTGTTCGATTTTGCACTTGAACCTTTAGGTGAAGTAAAAGTGGATGGGAAATGGGGGATTTTAAAAGTATATTCTAATACTTGGTTAGTTCCTCCTGATTACGATGCTATCGAAAAATTGGCTTATGGATTTATAGGTGTAAAGGCAGCTGGAAGATTTGGAGTTTATAACGCTGAAAATGGGCTTATTCTTCCTGTTGAGAGCGCAACACCTTACGTGTATGACTATGATACGGATCTTTTTTTTAACGAACAAAACGGAACTCATAAACGTCGATATTATACAAAAAAAGGATATTATCTGGGTGATTATCTAGAAGGGGATATGGTCAGAGTATCTAACTGCTTTTGGATCAAACCCAATAAATTGAACAAGCAAGGTAGATTAATAGATGAAAAGGGCAGTCTTATACTAGCGGATGCAGATCAACTTATCTGCTTGGACAATTTTGATGCATTGGCTATCCGTAAAGAAAAAAGCTGGAAAATCTATCATACTGCAAATCATCAGTTCTTACTGGAAAATGAGTGTATCACTCTCGTAAAAGCAGAAACTAATAGTGGAACTAAAAAGAACGTTTTTACACTAGGATCTAAGGCTGGATTGGGACTTTTTGATGCCGATCATGATATTTGGTTGATTGCGCCTCAAGCAGCAATTACTCAGATTCATTATTTGGAATATGGCTTTTTAGCTATTCAAAAAAAAGACGTTTATCAACTTTTTGATTTCGAAAATGGGCTGTCAGTCAAGTTATATGATTATATTTCTAATCCTTTAAATTATAGAACAGACGAAGGTTTATTATTTCTATATCAAGGAACAAACTTGTTTCGGGTGCAAGAAGATAAAAGCATCCATCAAGTGGAAGTTAAGGAATACGGTAACATCTATGTGAATCGCTATTCGTTTAGGGGAAAAGATTTAGAATACTTTATTTTCTTTTATAATCGTTGGAATGCGCAAGCTGGAAACAAGGGTGAGCAATTGATGGATGTTGAAACCATTAACAATATGGCTTTCGCAGCAAAAGAGAATAAAAATTACCAAGAGGCACTTCGTCTATTTGAAATATCTGCTCAGAAAAATGATGTAGACAGTTGGACAGAAATAGGGTTATTGCTCACCGATCCTGAAATTGAGTCCCTGTTTGATCCGCAAAGAGGTATCAGGTATTACGAAAAAGCAGCACAACAGAACCATCCTGTAGCATGGAATAATATTGGGTTCTTATACCAGAATGGGATCGGGTATCCCGTTAATATAAACAAAGCAATTCAAGCCTACGAAAAAGCAGCAAAGTTAGGGGATGGAATGGCACTTAGCAATTTGGGTGACTTGTACTACTTTGGGGTACATGTCAAGCAACATTATGGTAAGTCTTTGGATTTTTATCAGCAAGCAGAGAAAAAATACTACTACAACTACGATAAAATTTCGGAAATCTATTATCAATTAAGAGATTATCAAAATCTGTTGATTTACCTCAAGAATGATTATGATCGTTCTTATTCGGGTATCTATTATGGTATCCTATACGAAAATAGTATGGGAGTAAAAGCAGATTTGAAGAAAGCTATCAAGTATTATGAACAAGCTAACGCGTACAGTGCTTACGAATATGCCACACAACGTTTGCTGTATTACTACGGGGAAGATCCTACCTTTAAAAACGAACGGAAATTCCAGAAATGGAAATCATTCGCCGAAGAACAGGGCTTTGAAATCGGTTAGCACATCGGGTATTTGCATGCTATAATATCTTACAGAAATGAATAAACCCCTGTTTGTAGGGGTTTATCTTACCATAACAAACGATAATTCTCTTTACTCAAGTAGATTAGCCTTCAATTGAATTTTTATGTAAGCTGCCTTTTGTTTTTTACCCTTTGAAGGAGCTGAATTTGTAGGATAAACTTCGGTATAAAAAGTCTCGTTATCTGTCCAAAAAGCTTTTGTCTGATCTGCAATTTTGAAGTTGGTAAAGTTAATATACAACAGATTTTCTTGATCAGAAACTTGCTCCGCGTATTTGCTGATAGCAAAATCACTTCCTACATCATGGTTCGAATTGACATAAGAAATCCATTTTTTACTCGGGATAATTTGCGGATACCCACCAGTAAAGGTTTTAAATTTAGCTTCGGGTTTGACACTATAAAACGAATAGTACAAATCGTATACTTCTGGTGAGTTTTCTTTGAAAACTTCTAAATTCAGGGAAGGTGACTGTCCAATATATTCATTTGATAAAATTCCGTCTTCTGTCGTGACATTCTCATGCTGCACGATCATGAATTCTTTTGCATTTTCCGTATATATCCAGTTACCATCTTTGAGTTTTACTTGTGGATTTTTCACTAAAACTTCATCGATCCGATTTTTAGTAGCTTTTTTAAATTCCTGCTCAGACACTTCTGTTATTGTCCCGAATTTACGGAATGATTTATTTTTAAAATCTTGAGACTTTTTCAATAAACTGCTTCTGATCTCATCCAGATTTACACCTTTTAAAGTCATGTCAAATGAGGCTGTGAATTCTGATTTCAGAACAAAAGCTTCAATGCTATTTGAAATATTGTTGTTTATGCTAAAATGAATGGCGTAGAAGTCATCAAACTCTTCAAAGCCGTAGTAATTATCCAGGTTCTTGTAAGCTACTTTCAAGTGATCTGCATCTGTACTCGGAGCTACAAAAAAATGGATAGAATCGAGCTTGGTGAATAATTGAAAGGGTACATCTTGTACATTATCGACACCTTTTATCTTTTTAAAATGATCAAATGTTATGATTTTCTGCGTAACTTCAGCTTGGTATTGCTTCGTTTCCTCGGTTTTATTTTGCGGATTGCATCCTACAAAAGTAACAACTATGGATGAAAGAAAGAATGGATATAAAGTTTTCATTTTTTATCTTTTAACAAAGATATCACTATTCCAAGTGGCTGAATATGGCTGAAAGTAGGGATTTATTGTCGCTCATATTTTACACAATTTTAAAAACGATAAATTGAGGACTAAACATTATTATATACATATGAAAAATGTAATGATCAACTTTTCCGTGATGCTGGCTTTGCTCACTTCCTGTTCACCTGTTCCAGAAAAGAACGCAGATAAAGGAGTGGTCCCAGATGCCCAAGCGGATACAGTTTCTAGATCTCTATCAAAAAAGAGTATGAGAACAAAAATAAAGCTGCCGAATGATCTTTCTGCATTGATACCTATTGATCTACTGGATAGTATCAGTACGAATGTGCATGAAAAATACGGAATAGAGTTCTCTGGTAATTGCTATGCCTGCGACTTAGCGCGTTTATCGATGACGAAGAATAAAATGATATGGACCAATGTCTGTGATGAAAAAGATACTTTTGAAATTGATGCTTTCTCAACCGCTATTGAAGAAAATAAAACCATTTTCAAAACAGCAGAGCACACTTATATTTTAACCAAGATCGATCCAGCTCCTGTCTATGAATTGGTGATTGGTGGTCAAAAACTAGCATTAAAAAATAAAAGAATAGCGAGATATTTTACTACTAAAGAAGCTTTACCTCTTTTTAAAGAACATGATTGTGGTGATTTTGACGGATAATCGCGTCATATTCATGGATTTTAACAGATTAGGAGTTGATGAGGTATGCATGCACCGATAGAAATTTAAGTGCCGCAATATAAACGAACAACGTTTTACTTCACCTGTTGTTGATACCTAATAGATACCAATTTTATAGCAAATAACCTTTCTTGACCGCGTTGATCAACGTGTTTCCTGCTCTGTCTTACGAGCGTTTTCTCTATGCTCTTTTAAGTGTAAAATTCTTACTTTTATTATCTCATTAGGGATTATAGTTTTACAAGATGGATTTATTTCTAGCCTTGTTCTTTTTCCAATAGCTCTAATCAAATCAATATCATAAACATTCGTCTCCCATTTGCTTTTCTTTAATGCGACAAAAGCCGTGAACTATAGGGTTCTTTATTTGTAATATATATAGATGATACCAAATTTTAGATTTATGGCTAATAGTGAAAAACATTCCATTACACTTCAAGTAAATGGTCATCCTTATCAGCTGGAACTTTTACCTTGGGTTTCGCTTTTAGATGCACTTCGGGAAAATATCTCCCTGACAGGAACTAAAAAAGGATGTGATCATGGCCAGTGCGGCGCATGCACCGTTTTGATTGATGGTAAACGCAAGTTGAGTTGCCTTACACTAGCTGTGATGCAGGAAGATGTGGCAATAACAACAATAGAGGGTATCGAAACAGAAGGGAATTTACACCCTCTACAACAAGCTTTTATTGATAACGATGCTTTTCAATGTGGATATTGTACTCCTGGTCAGATTTGCAGTGCTATTGGATTGTTAAATGAAAATAAAGCTAACACCCGTGAGGAGGTGCAGGATCTCATGAGTGGAAATCTCTGTCGCTGTGGCGCTAATAAAGGAATTATAAATGCTGTAATGGCCGTAAAACAAAGCAGATCTCATGAATAATTTCTCCTTTACCAAAGCCTTAGATATGGATACTGCCATTTCCCTGACAAGTGGAAATGATCATAATAAACTTATTGCAGGAGGAACGAATATTATTGATCTTTTGAAATATTTTATAACTGAGGCAGATACTTTGGTGGATATCAATTCCATTCCTGGAATTAGTAAGATTGCTGAAAATGAAACTGGTGGCATTCGTATTGGGGCGTTACTTACCAATGCTGATACTGCCTATCACCCGATTATTGAAGAAAAATATCCCTTATTATCAAAAGCAATTCTAGCAGGTGCGTCTGCGCAAATTCGAAATATGGCGACCAATGGAGGGAATTTACTGCAACGTACTCGCTGTTATTATTTTTATGATATTCACACGCCATGCAATAAAAGAGAACCTGGTTCAGGTTGTTCTGCGATCCAAGGATATAATCGTATCCATGCGATTTTAGGACATAGTGAAAGCTGCATTGCTGTTTTCCCCTCTGATATGTGCGTTGCACTTTCGGCATTGGATGCCGTAGTTCATATATCTGGACCGGAAGGAGAGAGAAATGTGGCGTTTTCAGATTTTCACAGATTACCTGGAGATACTCCCGAAAGCGACAATAATCTTAAAAGAGGAGAGCTCATAACGGCTATCGATTTGCCAGAGGAAGGGTTTTCAAAATATTACTCTTATCTCAAACTCAGAGATCGAGCGTCCTATTCTTTTGCCTTGGTTTCAGTAGCAACAGGTTTGGATCTTGAAAATGGCCTGATTAAAGAGGCTAGAATTGCACTTGGGGGTGTCTCGCACAAACCTTGGCGTGTAAAAGAAGCGGAAGATTTTCTGAAGGGCAAAGAACCCAAAATAGCCAACTTTGAAGCAACTGCCCAAATGATTTTACAGGGAGCAAAAGGATTTGAACATAACCGTTTTAAAATTGCGCTTGCTAAAAAAGCAATTGTCAGAAACTGTATGATGGCATTAGATCCTACATCTCAACGAGCTGGAGCAAAACCTTCTTTATAATTTTTTATTAATGCCAAATCATCAGTCTATGAGTAATGAACCATCAATCGGACAACCGATCAGTCGTTTGGAAGGATATCATAAGGTAACCGGAACAGCTAAATATGCAGGAGAATATAATGCCCCTGATTTGTTATACGGCTATATTGTCAACAGCAGCATCACAAAAGGTAAAATCAAATCAATTGATACGACAGAAGCAAAGAAAATGAGCGGAGTGGTTGAAGTGTTTACCCACGAAAATAGACCTTCAACAGCTTGGTTTGATTTTCAATATGCTGATATGGATGCACCTCCAGGTACGGTTTTTAAACCATTAAAGGACAATGATATTCAATATAACGGTCAGCCCGTCGCTCTGGTTATAGCAGAGACTTTTGAAATGGCCCGCTATGCAGCGAAAAAGATGCAGATCGTTTATGAAGAGGAAGAATTTGAAACTGATTTAAACGCTAATTTGGACCATGCACGTAAACCTAAAAAGGGCTTAGCTTCGCTGCTGAAGCCACCACCGCCAAAACCAACTGGTGATTTTGAGAAAGTATATCAGGATTCATTTGTTCGGGTAGACAATCATTTTAGCCACGGAACTGAGCACCACAATCCATTGGAAATGTATGCATCGACCGTCATTTATGAAGGAAATGGCAAATTGAAGATCTACGATAAAACCCAAGGGACGATTAACTCTCAGCTCTATGTGGCCAATGTGTTTGGCCTTAAAATGAAAAATGTGCAGGTCATCTCACCTTTTGTGGGAGGTGCTTTTGGTTCTGGCTTACGTCCACAGCATCAGCTTTTCATGGCGGTGATGGCTTCTTTGGCGTTAAAGCGTCATGTACGGGTGACTCTAGACCGGGCTCAGATGTATCTGATAGGACATCGACCGCCAACATTGCAACATCTTAAATTTGGGGCGGATCAAAGTGGTAAACTAAATGCTATTTATCATAAAGCAATCGGCGAGACTTCACAGTTTGAAGATTATGTCGAAATTGTTGTTAACTGGTCTAACATGCTTTATCCTGCTGAAAATGTACTATTAGAACATGAAATTGTTCCCCTTGATGTATACAGCCCTTTGGATATGAGGGCACCTGGCGGTAGTACCGGAATGCATGCCATAGAAGTCACGATGGACGAAATTGCTTATAAGCTCCACATCGATCCTTTAGAACTCAGGCTTATCAATTATTCAGAGATTGATAAAAGCAGCGATAAAACATATTCCAGTAAAGAACTTCGAAGCTGCTACCTTCAAGGTGCCGAAAAATTCGGTTGGGATAAAAGAAATCCAGCACCCCGAAGTATGAGGCGAGGGCATAAACTAGTCGGTTATGGGATGGCAACAGGGATATGGGATGCCAATCGAATTTTTGGCCGCGCACAAGCGATCATGACACCTGATGGAAAAGTCGAAATAAAAAGTGCAGTTACAGACATCGGTACGGGAACGTTAACGATTATGACCCAGATTGCAGCAGACACACTGGGAATGTCGATTGAGGATATTACCTTTTCATATGCAGACAGTAAAATGCCATTTGCACCCATTCAAGGAGGATCATTTACCACAGCCACTATTGGTCCTGCAGTACAGAATGCGTGTCATGCCTTAAATAAAAAATTGTTTAAACTTGCGAAAAATATAAAAGGTTCTGTTTTAAGCAATAGCAAATTACAAGATGTTATTTTTAAAGATGGCTTTATCAGTCTTAAAAATAATCTGGATCAGAAAATAAGTATTCCAGATATATTTCAGGAGCATGGGGGAGATGCAATCAAAACGACTAATTCTGCTATGCCCAATCCGTTAACTTATGGAAAAAAAGCAAAAGCCGTCCATAGTGCCGTTTTTGTAGAGGTTGAAGTCGACGAAGAACTGGGGACTATAGAAGTTAAAAGGGCTGTTACAGCAGTTGCTGCTGGTAAGATCATCAATCCTAAAACTGCAGAAAGCCAGATCGTAGGGGGAATGATTTGGGGTATCAGTAAAGCTCTTCACGAGCAAACGATTTTGGATCATCAGTTTGGTCGGTACATGAACGCCAATTTAGCAGAATATCATATTCCAGTGCATGCAGATATTCAAGATCTGGAAGTACTTTTTGTCGATGAAGAAGATCATTTTGTTAATGATCTTGGGGTGAAAGGAGTAGGGGAAATCGGAGGAGTAGGAATACCTCCTGCTATTACGAACGCCATTTTTCATGCAACTGGTAGGCGGATTTATGAGCTCCCCATTCATTTTGACAAGCTTCTATAAAGATCTTTTATTCCAATCGTAAATAGAATACCGATGGACTGTGCTTATGTCACTGCATTTGTCTTTTTGATAAATAGTGATGTAAAGCATTTGGAAACCCATCTAAAACAAGTATTATTGTATTCTATTTATTTTCCGTTGTTTAAATGATCAATACCTTAATATGAAACGAATTATTTTGCTCTTATGCTGTGTGATTATTTCCCAGTTTATATATGGACAGACGACCACCATTTATTCTAAAGCATACGGCGAAAGTAAAAATCCAACCCTTATTTTCATTCATGGAGGTCCAAGAGGAAATTCAACACTGTTTGAAGGAACAACTGCTACTAAAATAGCAGATAGAGGATTTTATGTTATTGTTTATGACAGGCGTGGAGAAGGGCGTTCTATTGATACAACTGCAACTTTTACGTTTCAAGAGGCGATTACCGATTTAAATAATCTGTACCAAAAGTACCACATCAAAAAAGCTACTCTTATTGCACACAGTTTTGGCGGTTTAGTAGGAACGCTTTTTACAAAGCAAAATCCGGAAAAAGTAACATCGCTTATACTTGCCGGAGCTTTATTTTCTCAACAAGAAACGTATGACCATATTTTAGGAACTACCCAAAAATATTATCTAGCAAAAAAAGACAGTTTGATGCTTTTAAAAATTTCAGAAATCGAGAAATTGCCTAAAAATTCTGCTGAGTATAGGAAGCAATGTTATGAAATTGCAAGTAAGAATAATTATTTCAAAATGCCATTTCCAACAAAAGAAGCAAATGAAATTAGAGAAGCATATGAACTAAGTGAGTATGGTAGAAATAACATCAGAAATGATCGTGCACCCATTTTATTCTATCGAAATGAGAACAAAAATAATATGGATACAAAATCCATTTTAAAGAAGCTAAACAAACAGGTTCCGTTATTTGCGATTTACGGACAGCAGGATCATATATTCTCAGAAAAACAGTTCAGTGATATGAAGCAAATCGTACAGGATCAGCATTTCAAAATTATTGATAATTGTTCTCATTATTTGTTTGTTGACCAACAAGAAGAATTTATAGACACGGTTGTTAAGTGGATAAAATAATAAGTACTAACAACACGCATTTTTCTTTGACCAATCTTAATGATACAACCCAAAGACTATTTTTTCTATTAAACTAAGATCATAAAATTGACATAGCCACTCGGATCCTAAGTGCGCATGCACAGCTTGAAGACATTCATGACTAAATTATTGGCCATAACCCTCATATAGACATTAAAATTAAATAATTTCCAAAACCTAAAATGAATCAAATTTTTAAACTTATCCTAGTTATATTCACCATCTTCTTTTCGGGATGCAATTCTTTCGGACAGCAAAAAGATGACTATTCTGCAAAAATTGACAGCTTAATCGGCGCTAAAAGCCCAAGAGATTTTAATGGGGTTGTTTTTATACAGCAAAATGGCAAAACAAAGTATGCTAAAGCTTATGGATTTGCCGATTTAAACAAAAAGACACCCTTGAAAATCGATGATAAATTCTCGACTATGTCAATAGCAAAGCAGTTTACAGCAGTGCTGGTTTTACAGGAAGTGGAGAAAGGAAAGATTGATTTGCAAGCCCCGATCCGAAAGTATTTACCTGATTTTAAATATGCTTGGGCTGATACCGTTACCGTTCATCAATTACTGAACAATACTTCAGGACTTTATAGCGATGACATAGACAGGCCATTAAAGTTTAAACCAGGAACAGCATTCAATTACTCCAATATGGGTTATTATGTAGCTGGATTGGTTTTGGAAAAACAAAGTGGAAAAAGTTTTGAAGCATTGGTAACATCATTGTTCAAAACCTGTCATATGAATAATAGCGCTTATCCAAATGAAATCAATAGTAAGTTTTTGGCAAAAGGACATACCGTCAGAAAAGATAGCTCATATATCCTTAACGAAGAATTGAACTTCGGTCCTGAGCATTGTTTTGGAAGTCATTTAATCGTTTCTCCTGCAGATCTCGCAAAATGGAACATATACCTGCATAGCGGAAGTTTGCTAAAGCCTGCTACATATAAAATGATGACCAGTTACGTGATCACAAATAAACATACACTTTTTAGCGATGATCCGATAGGTTATGGGTATGGCTTGCGCATAAACGATAAAGACAACATGTTGGAAATTGGGCACACAGGTTTTCATCCGGGAGAAGGCTTTACTGCTGTCAATCTATATTATCCCAAATCCAAAACCAGCGTCATCATCATGGAAAATGTTGCCCATGAAAATTTTGATATAGCCTACTATTTTGAACAAGAGATTAGAAAAATAGTGAAAGAAAGCAATTTGTTGAAATAGCGTTTTTGGATGAAATAAAATAATAATTCCAGCTTCTAAAAAAAATATACCTGTAATCCATTAATCATTTCATAATCGCTATCTTTATAGTCTGTTAAACTGTATCTAAAATATTATCTGCGTCTTTCTTTAGACGAACTCTACCATAGAGTTAATGAACGCATTGAAATCTTTTGATTTCTTTGTGCAGATAATCCTATTCAAATATTTTTATTAAATCTTCAATCGGAAATTGATTCATCAATCAATTCCATCATCATGTTGATATGTGTTTAGCATTCAAGATGATCGTAAAATATGATTAACCATGAATAGTAAACAGTTAATAAGTCGAGATATAGAGGTATTCTACAATAATGCCTCTGAAGAAACCCGATTAGAAAAGGGAATGGGTGTATTTGAATTTGAAAGAATCAAAATCCTCATCGAAAAATATCTTCCTATAGGTACTTCAAAAATAATAGATATTGGTGGGGGTACAGGGAAATATGCAGCATGGCTTGCGCAAAAGGGACACGACGTTTATCTCGTAGAACCCGTTTTAAAACATATTGAAATAGCGAAAAATAGAGCCAATAAGTTGAAAAATAAGTTTTCTATCCATTTAGGAGAAGCTCGAAGATTGGAATTTCCGAATCATTTTGCTGATCTCATTATATTGCATGGCCCACTTTATCATCTGCAAACTAGAGAAGATAGAGCGGTTGCTATTTCTGAAGCTAGAAGGGTGTTGAAAGATAATGGGATTATTTTGGCGTTTGCCATCAATTATACCGCATCAACTGTCGTTGGATTATTAAGCGGACTTATTCACAAAAATTCATTTTTCCAAATGTGTAAAGAAGAATTAGTAACAGGGCTGCACAATCCACCAATAGATTTTCCTTGGCTTTTAGCAGAAGCCTATTATCACAAACCAGAAGAATTAAAAGATGAATTTACCCATCAGGAATTAACCTATCTTCGTACTTACGCAGTAGAAGGTATGATTTGGTTGGATAAAGATTATTTTGCCAATATGCTTAATGAAAAAAGGCGAGAGACCTTATTAGAGCTTCTTCAAGTTACTGAAGATGATAACTATCTTTTACCATTTAGTCCACATATAATGATTGCGGTACAAAAAAAATATAACTATGGAAAATAAGACACGATACTATCAAGCATTTCTGGAAAATAGGGGGCAGCTTAATGAAATTGAGCTGGGTGAAGAAATCGGATTGGATGAAGATGAAACGAGGAAAATAATTGTTCAACTGTTATCGGAGCATAAAATTGAATATATTGAAAATAAACATTGTCATTACATCCCAAAGAAGGGAGTGCGAAGATCATTATAACGTAAAAATGAATATTATTTAAAACCTATTGTGAAATCTTAAATGATTTTGATGAAAAGATTGTTAGGTAGTAATTATTTTTAGCATTATCATTTTTATAATATTTTTTGACCAAATCGTTTTACTTCAATGCCTCCAAGAATCGTTATCATCTTGGAGGCATTGAAGTAAAGTTAATTTGATATTAGTCTAATCTTGGATCTCGCTCATTGACAAATTTTATAGTTTTTGTAACGTCATTCGTGGCTGTTCCACAACTGCTTACGGCTTTAGCTCTTATTATTATATTTTCAGACCAGCCCATTGGTACGCTACCTGTTGTGCTAAGCGTTATTGATGTAGCTGAGTTTTTTGTCAATATAACATTCGGGTTATAGCTGATAGACCACTGGTAGTCAGTATTGTCCAATAGATTTAAAGTAAATGTTCTTGATTCTCCCAATTGCAAAGATGCTTGGCCGCTAATGGTTCCAGTTGTAATCGTTCCAATTTTTATCTCTTTATCGTACGATTTTCCATCAATTATAGATCTTAATACAACATTACCGTTGGTTTGCCCTGTTCTTGTCACTTTCCATTGGTTATTACCTAAGGCAGTGAGTATAGCTATACCAGACGCATCTTCAAGTGTAACCGTACCGGGATTGATTAAAGTATATGTCGCTTCATCACATAAATTATCTGGCCCTGTAAATGTCGTAGTTGTAAATATATCTGCTTTTATACTTTGGCCCCAAGATGAACATGTTGAATTTTTACCTTGAACAGAAATCCACTTCGGTCCGTCATCTGTAATATTCAAATTGAAACTCGGTATTGTTGTGGTATAGTTTGTAGTTGTACCTCCGGAATATACTGTCCATAAATATGAAGTTGCGGGAAATAGTGTATTCTTAATTTGTGCGGTATAGGTTTTAGTTCCTCTAAATCCACCAGGAATCTCTCTATCTCCGATGATATTAAATGCTGATACTGCATTTACTTTTATTGGTAGTTCATGGTAGCTAGAGACATCACACGAACCATCAGATTTTTGCCTAGAGAAGTGGGCTCGAACGTGCCAACTTCCATTACCGACAAAATCTTTATGCCAACTTATTTTAATACGGTTGGATGTCGTTTGTATTACAGTACCATGATTAACAGACCAGGTTAAATTTCCATCGCAAGATATACCATTGAAAATGTATTCATACGTTTCTTCAGGACATGGATTTTTTTCCCCCAGTATTACATCTTGTGCTCGAAGTGTACTAAATAAGATGAACAGCATCGCTGTTATTACTAATTTAATTTTCATTTTTCGATCAATTTAGTTGTCCACTCTTCAAATTCACTATCCTTAATATTATAAGAGAATATTTTCTTCATATAGATCTTTCCATATTCTTTTACCGTGATCTCTTTTGTACTGTATGCCTTCTTGCCGTTCTCCACATCTTCATTCAGTATTACTGCTACCGTGTATTTTCCAGGAATTAAATCTTGAAAAGTAATACCAGTTCCTTTATGTACAAAATTTGTTTCAACTTCTGTTTTTGTAATTTCGTCTGTTACTATGCCTTTTATTGCTTTATCAACATCTTTTATGACTAACTTTCTGTTCTCACTGGGCCAAATCATGATATAAGAATCTTCAGGGTGAACGAAGAAGTTTTGCCATTGATTATAGATGACTTTACTAGCAGAAACCATGACCACAGACATCTTATCCGGAGTTCCTAGGAACGGATCTGTAGGTTCCTGATAGATACTATCCATATTTACAGGGTCTTTTTCCACGAGAGGATCGCTTATGTTTTTTGCGCATCCACACATCAGAGCAATCATAATAGGTAATAAAAAGAAGTGATTTTTCATTTTTTTAAGGTTAATTTTTAATGTACATTTTAAATTATTATGGTTTAGTTTCTTACATTGATAATTATTGATTTTACTACTCTATTTTACATGAATAAAGAATTAATCTCGCTGTTGTGTAGGTTAGTAAGTCAATTTTGATTTAAAGTTTATAATCAGATTCTTAAAGATAATAATAATTTTTTTAAAAAGTAATTATTTTAAAAGTTCTTTTTCTTGACTATTTGCATTTAACATGGGGTGACTAGACAAGTAATTTCTAAAGTGATTCATTCAGTTCTTTAATTTTGGGAAAGCTGTTACTCGATTTTAATTTTCTATAGGATAGTTTTTTCTGCTTTCTTTTTTATTAAAGCTTTTTTGGTTATGGTAAAGCGTAACCAACGCATATCATCATCCTTTACTTTTGTTCACAATCTCAACAAACTTTTAAAATTAATCTGAAATGAAAATAAGCAATTATGGAACGGTAATTTTAGTTATCCTGACATGTAGTATTCTCTATTGCAGTTGTCGCATATATAGCTCAAAATCAAAAATTGTTGACTGAATATGTTCAAAAGAATTATGAGAATCGATCATTAAAGAGATTTATTAAAAACGGTAAGGTTGATCGGTATTTTCTTAAGGAATATTTAATTCAGAATACTGGAAAAAGTAAACTTGATATCGGAAAATTTGATGGAATTAAAGTAGTACCTAATTTTTCTATTTATTTAGACAATTCTGCGAGTATGGATTTACCTCAAGGGTGTGTCTTTAATTTTGAAGTAGTTCTATCAGATTTGGTTATCTGGCTCAACTATCATTATAATCAAAAACATATTAAATTTAATTTTATAAATTCCGAACTATATCCTATCGATATCAGTAAAGTCGATTGTTTCTTTAAATCTCTTGAACCAGGAGTAACACCCTTTAAACTTGGAAATCAATTTGTTTCAGAGTTGAATCAATGTTTTGAGAACGTTTTGGCTAGTATGAAGCAAAGCGATATTTCCATTTTTGTATCTGATTGTATCTATTCACTAGAAACAGGTAGATATCGGTAAGGTTTATTCTTATTTTTTTATGTCTTTTACTTGTTTGAAACAAACACTTTTTACCCAAATAAATACAATGGAGTTCTAATTGCTGGGAATAAAAAATAATAAGTTGTTTCATGAAAAAATTACTCCGTAACTTTTAGCTGATCCTAAAATTATACAGGTCGATTGGAGGTAAATTAAGTATTTTACTGCTATATTATCTTTTCAAGACGATGATTTGGATATGTAAGACTTTTTTATTAAAAGTTACAGTGATTTATCGCAGTTTTATATTAATATTGAAGTATACCGATATCTTTTATGGGTATACTTCAATATTTATCTAAAGTAATTATAGTTACTACGGGTAAATATATAGAGCGTTCTTTTACTCTTTTATTTATTCCACGCAAAAAACAACTGCGACATTAAATAATAAACTGCAGCGGCAAATACTGTTAACCCGATCACTTTTAGGTACTTCATACTTTGGCTGTTATTATTTCTAAGGATCTCTAAGTTTGAAATCGAGATCGCGACAGCAATTCCTATGCTTATGCTGTTTCCTTTAAAAATAAAGACTAAGCAAAAGGGGAGCAGTGCGATAGCAAAATCATACCACTTCAGTCTTTCTACAATACGATATTGGATACTATCGATTACTAAAGCTCTTACAATATTCGGAAAGCCAGCTTTTGGATATGCCTTTAGTATTTCTCCTGTGTGAGATGGAATTAAAAATGGTTTACCTTTTTCATTAGATCGTTCTAAAGGTAGATCGTCCATGTATAAAGTTTGCTCACCAAACCAAGTTGAATATTTCATTTCAAAATTCGAATCCGGAAAGTCGGGTAATGTAAATTGGCTATTCATATCTAGTGGTTCGTTTTTTTACAATCATTTCTGATTATCATCTCTCTTCTTTTTCATAATAAATACAATTCCTGATGTGCCGCCATCGCCAGAATACACATAGTTGTAATCTACTGTTTCGACTAATTCAAACCCATTGTCCACCATGTGATTGAGAATAGCTGCATATGACTTCTTATTCGTTAGAAAATCGGAGTATTCTTTACCCACTTTCATCTGCTCTTCAGTTTCACCAAGATCAACATCGACCTTGAGTTTTTTAGATAGAAATTTCCCTTTAATTACGATATATGCGTAAGTATATTTTTGAGTACCGGTATTATTCACAGTTGTCAATTTTGTCTCACTAACGCTCTGTCCAAAAACGAATGACGTTATTGTTAGTAAGCATACAAGTAGGATTAGTTTTTTCATACATGATTTGGTTTTAATAGTGGAAAAATAATTTTATTTACCTTGCTGTTGTTTTCATAATTTAAAAACAGGAATTAGTCCGTTGATAAAATAGCGTATCCGTAGTTATCAGACCAACCCGATTTTAGTGGTAATAATTTTCTGGTATGTGCTTCTCGCAACATTCCAACCTTCTCTAATACCTGTATAGAACCTGTATTCGCTACAGCACAACCGGCTTCTATTCTATGAAGATTTAGATCGTTAAAACCAAAAGCGATTATTCTTTTTAAACTTTCTGTTGCGTAGCCCTTATTCCAAAATTTGGAATCCAATTTGAACCATACTTCAGCATTTTTATATTTTTCTTTTCCTAAATTGATTCCGATCAAACCAATGAATTCGTGCTCTTTTTTTAGTTCAATCGCAAATGTGTGTCTTTTGTTATTTTCTAAAATCCAGCTCTCAACAATTTTCCTTGTTTCCTGTATATCTTTTGGAATTCCCAAAGTGTTAAATTCATCGGTTTCTGCTAAACTGTGTAAACGGTGAACATTTTCAATATCATGTTCTGAAATTGGTCGTATATATAATCTTTCCGTTTTAAAATTTAATTCCATTATTTTTTAATATCTATTTTATTATTATCAATATTTATCTGGGCTTCATTATTCATTTTCCTATTCAATAACTGATAGTTCTAGAAGATTAATTTTGCCATCAGCCCCAAGAACTATAATTTCTTTTGACTTTAGCATATTTTACAATATCTAAGAGCCTTTCCGACACGCTTGGAGTAGAAGCATCTGCTAAAATATAAAGCTCAGCTTTCAGCCTTTTTGATTCAGGCATATAGATGGATGTATCAGTACAAGTTCTTTTCGGTTTGATCCCATAATGTGATAACTCAGTAGGCAATTTGTTCAATTTATTTAGCTAAAGATTGTGCTATCAGCGATTCGTGTATTCCAAAATTCATAAACTCAAATATTCACGTACGATCGGCCGGTCAGCATCCGCCCAGTCGTAGTTGATTAATTTCGACGGTTCTACCCATATTGCTTGTCTATGTTCCGTTGCGAGTATAGCGCCAGATTCCCATTTGCAAATAAAAGGATAGAGGCATACGGCAAATTCAGGGTACTGATATTCTACCGCTGTCAGTGTTCTGACGGTAGAAATGGTCATGCCCAGTTCTTCTTTGATCTCCCTTTTTAGGCAGTCTTCTTGCGATTCATCCAGTTCGACCTTGCCACCAGGAAACTCCCATTTCATCGGGAGCTTCATCTTAGCAGAACGTTGACAGATCAACACTTTATTATTATGTTCAATTATAGCACAGGTTACATGTAACATCGTAGTTTAAAGGTACACAATCTTATCAATTTAATATAGTATATCGCTTTCATAAACATATGTAGATGCTTTTCTAATCCAACGCTCTTCAGGATTAGGTCAACTATAATTTACTTGCCTCTTAGTTTTACCGAATTTTTTATCATGAAGTCTGCTATGCTTGTTTTATACATCTATTTTACTAAAATTTTATCTATATATTTGAGTTTGAAAACAGCTACCGGACCTGAAAATAGATTGATGAATGGAATATACGGGCGAAAAAGAATTGCTTGAGGACTTCTCCACAGGAAAAGAAGAAGCCTGTGCGTATATATATCATCGCTATTTTGCTCGTATCTGTTTGTTTGCATTAAGTTTTGTCGATGAGACCAAAGAATCAGAAGATATAGCGGAGGAAAGTTTTATCCGATTGTGGCAAAGTAAGCGCAATTTTGAAAGTTTGCATCACCTGAAAGCAGCTTTGTATCAAACTGCTCGTCGTCTGGGCATTAATTACCAAACTTCGCGGCAAAGAAGAATAAACCGTCTGGATGCTTATGTCCGTCTACAGGATCAAGATCAGTCCAATCAACTCCAAGAGATCGTCTACACCGAAACAATGGCAGAGCTGTATGATGCTCTTAAAAAACTCCCGCCTAAAGCACGTCAAATCGTGGAGCTGACTTATTTGGAGGGATATAGCAATCAGGAAGTGGCCGACTTGCTACATATTAATATTCAAACTGTAAAGAACCAAAAACTGCGTGCCTTAAGCTTATTGCGAAAGCTGTTAAGCCGCAATTCTTTTCATTACCTGATGTCCATCGTATTCTTTTCTTCAGAAATTTAATTTTTTTTTTATTCTTCTTTAGTACTTTTTTAATTCGGTGCGGTATCTATTATTGAAAAGAGATATCATGAACCTAAAAGAAGAAGAATTATTGATCCGTATTAGCGCCCTCATTGTTCAAGAAATGAAGGGTGAACAGCGTGCTGAAGACCGTTTGCTGTTAAAAAAATGGTTAAGTGAGTCTCAAGAGAATCAAGCGGTTTACAAACGTTGCTTTGATCAAGTAATGCAAAAAAAGGCTTTTGAAAGTTTACAGGAATTTGAAAAAAATAGAGATTTTGAGAAGATAAGAGCAAAATTATTTACAACACCCGCACCTCAACATCTATTTTCTTTTAAACGTCTGCTTCCGTTTGTTGCCGCTGCTTGTATGATCATCGCTTTGGGAGGGGTGTGGTACTATAGCCAGGTCAACAGGTCTATTCCTTCGGAAATCCAGCTATCTCAAGTGGATAGGCTGCCTGCTCAAAATCGCGCTACTGTTACTTTTTCGGATGGACGACAATTTCAGCTCAATGAACATGAAAGCCAGGTCCATATGGATAAAAAAGGAGTTCATTATAATGATGGGAGCGCAGTGGCGGAGACACAATCTGCTCAATTTGCAACCATTGAAACCCCTAGAGGAGGTGTTTATGATGTGATATTGCCCGATGGTACGCGTGTCAAATTAAATGCGGCGACAACACTTCGTTATCCTACGGTATTTGCAACCGATAAACGTGAAGTACGTGTAGATGGCGAAGCCTATTTTGAAGTTGCCAAGCGCAAAAATCAGCCCTTTATTGTTGAAACTGCAAATCAGCAGGTGTCTGTATTGGGGACACATTTTAATGTGAACACCTATGGTAACAAGAGTGAGATGAAAACAACGCTACTGGAAGGTAAAGTACAGGTGAAGGAATTAACCAGTGGAAAGCATCTCATCCTATTGCCAGGTTACCAGTCTTTTGTCAATAAAGGTAAGCTAACCAGTCGTGCTGTCGATGTAAATCAGGAGATGGCCTGGATCCATGGTCGATTTAATTTTGACGGGAAGTCCCTTTATGAAGTTATGGACGAATTGTCACGGTGGTATAATGTGGATATTGAATATAGAGGAGAGATGCCCGATGTCGAATTTTTTGGAGGCACTTACCGGACAAGTAAACTCAGTACTATATTAAATATTTTGAAGGATCAGAACTTACGTTATCATTTTACAACTAATGGTAAATTAATCATCGAACAGAACAAATTATAAAAGGAAAGGAGGATTATTTAAAGAAAAATTACAACGAACAGCCTATATGAATTTTATTGGACTCCGTCCGACAAACTAACCTAAACATCATTAATGAAAATAAATTCTTACTATTTAAAAGTGACAAAGCCATTGTCCCTGTTTTTTGTTGTGCTTCTATTTCTAATTTGTGGAAAGGTCACCGCGCAGACCATTACGTATTCGGGTCGCCAGGTTGCACTGACAGAGGTACTACAAGCGATCAAGGTACAGACAAACTATGAGGTCATGGGAGCGAAAAAACTACTTGATAGGGCAAAACCACTGACCGTGAAAGTTGAGAAGATGCCACTTAAATCTTTTCTGGATCATATTTTTAAGGATCAGGATATCAACTATACGATTGATTCAAAAACAATATTTTTGGAAAAGCGATCACATAATACCAATCAAAAAGCTACTCCAACGGTTAAAAAGTCTTTGCCGCAAGAGATCAAAGTGACCGTAGTCGGCAAAGATCAAAATCCCTTAAACGGGGTGACCGTGCTTCAGGAAGGCAGACCTGTCACGATTTCAGATCAAGATGGACGATTTTTCTTGGCTACAGCACAAGGTACACTGACCATGACTATGGTGGGATATCGAACTTACGTCCTGAAATTATTGGATGATAAATTTGACTATTCCATCCGAATGGAGGAAGAGGCTAATGCCCTTGATCAGGTTGTCGTAACGGGCTACCAAGTCATCAAGAAAGATTCCTATACGGGTACAGCTGTTACCAAAAGCGGAGAAGAGCTGCGCCAGGTGAATCCACAGAATGTCCTTCAAGCGATGCAAGTATTTGATCCATCATTCAAATTGCTCGATAATAACCTCGCGGGTTCTAATCCCAATGCACTTCCCAATATCAATGTCAGAGGATCTTCTTCTTTGCCTACTGGCAATAATGAAGTACTGAGACGTGATCATATTACCACCTCGATCAATATGCCTGCCTTTATTATGGATGGCTTTGAAGTTAGTGTTCAAAAAGTTTTGGACTTGGATATGACGCGTATTGAGAGTGTCACCATTTTAAAAGATGCCGCTGCAACAGCTATTTATGGATCACGGGCTGCCAATGGGGTCATGGTCATCACGACAAAATCGCCTAAAGATGGGAAGCTGCAGATGACTTATACACACGAAAGCAATATCAATGTTCCTGATCTGACTGGATATAAAGTTTTGAATGCGCCAGATAAATTAGCTTACGAAAAATTGGCCGGGCTCTATGACAGCGATGTACAGCGACAGTCTCAAGATGTACTTGACGAATTATATTACAGCAAATTGGCCAATGTGTTGGGCGGAGTAGACACCTACTGGCTCTCTCAGCCTGTGCGAACTGCTGTTGGGCAAAAGCACGGACTGTACATCCAGGGAGGTGCAGAAACATTCAGATATGGTGTGGACCTGCGGTACCAGACTCGACCTGGAGTCATGAAAGGGTCCGGTAGAAATCAATATTCAGGAGGTCTGAATTTCAGCTACAATCTTCGTAATAAAGTTCGCTTCCAAAATGAATTATCAGTGACCATCGTAAATGGTACGGAATCTCCACATGGTGATTTTTCAGACTATGTGCTGATGAATCCCTATTATCGGATGAAAGATGATAACGGTAATATTCTTCAGGAAATTGATGTTTGGACCAGGGTCGCCAACTCGGGGTCAAGCCAGAGGGAGCATGTATTGAACCCACTTTATAATGCTACTTTAAGTAGCTTCAACAAATTAGGCTATACCGAACTCTTAGATAATCTATCTGCAGATCTTGATCTAGGCAAGGGTTTGCGATTACGTGGACAAGTTAGTCTATTGAAGAGACTAAACAATAATGACAACTTTCGTTCGCCTTTGGCCAATGATTTTTATTATTATCCAACAAGTCAAACCGATTTAAAAGGTAGTTATACCAGTTATACGAATAATGAACTGTACTGGGATGCCAATGTACGGGCGAACTGGATGCGGACAATCGAAAAGCATAATTTCAATATTGTAGCGGGAACAAATATCAGAACGGAAAGTTATGATGAGCGTTCTTTTACAGCTGTCGGTTTTCCTAATGATCGTTTTACAAGTGTCGGTTTTGCAAAGGGGTATGCTGAAAATGCAAGTCCACAAAGCAGCTTAAGCGCTTCCAGATTATTTGGTGCATTCTTGAGTTCAAATTATTCATTTGACAGTAGATATCTTTTTGATGCCACCTTGCGGATCGATGGTTCATCTAAATTTGGAGCTAATAAGCGCTCGGCTCCATTTTGGTCAACCGGTATCGGCTGGAATATACATCAGGAATCGTGGTTCGATAATGAGTCTATTAGCCAGTTACGTGTGCGGGCAACGATCGGATTGACAGGTTCTGTACAGTTTGACCCGTACATGTCAAGAACTACTTACAATTATGATAAAAGTAACTGGTATTCGTCGGGTTTAGGAAGTACAGTCCGGAATTATGGCAATGAGAATCTGACCTGGCAAAAGACTCAAAATACAGATGTCGGGATCGACTTAGGTTTCTGGAACGACCGCTTGACATTTTCTCCAAGATACTATCATAAGATAACACGGGATATTTTGGCGGACATCAACTTAGCACCCTCCACCGGATTTGCATCCTATAAAGAAAATCTGGGTGATATGGAAAATAAGGGTTTTGAGCTGAATGCAAACTGGATACCCATCCGCAAATCAAATTGGACACTAAGTTTGCTGGCTAATTTAGTCCGTAATGAAAATAAGATCATCCGGATTTCCAATGCACTTAAAAGTTATAACGACCGGGTAGATGAGGTACAGCAAGGAAGTGATCTGATGGCTGTGCCCTTGCTCAGGTACAAGGAAGGACAATCGTTAGATGCCATTTATGCTGTGCCATCTTTAGGAATTGACCCTGAAAATGGGAAGGAAGTTTTTATTAAAAAAGATGGATCGTTGACTTATGACTGGGATGCGAAGGATATCGATGTTGTGGCTGTGGCAACTCCTAAAATGGAAGGTTTTTTCGGTGGAACGCTGCGTTACAAGCAATTGATGATGGTGGCTTATTTTCAAACCCGCTTGGGTGGAAAGACCTATAATCAAACTTTGGTAGATCGGGTGGAAAATGCAGACCCACGATACAATGTGGATAGCCGGGTGCTGGAAGAAAAATGGAAAAACCCGGGTGATGTGTCTTTCTATAAGAGTATTCAAGACCTTGGACTAACCCGTGTCTCTTCGCGATTTATCATGCCAGATCGTTTACTTGCGCTTCAGTCGCTCAATATTTCATACGATGCTGGAAAGGCTTTTACAAAAAAAATAGCACTGTCAAGCTTAAGGATGGGGGTAGTCGCAAATGATATCTTTCGTTGGTCATCGGTCAAGCAAGAACGTGGGATCAATTATCCTTTCGCGCGGAGTATCTCTTTTAACCTTCAAGCGGGTTTATAAATATCTAATGACTTATACTAATTGAAGAATGAAAAAGATTTATATCATATTAATATTGATTTCCAATCTTGGGTTCCTTTCTTGTTCGAAATGGCTCGATATACAACCCGAAAGTGATGTGGATAAAAACATCCTTTTCTCGACAGAAGATGGTTTTAAAGAAGCGCTTATAGGTGTGTACACCAGAGCTTCTAAAAGTGATTTATATGGTAAAGAGCTGACGATCGGTACATCTGAAGTATTGGTGCAGAACTATACCATTCCCAGTAATGACCCGCTGCGATACCAGCAAACTAAAAACTTCAGGTACAGCGATGCAAATTTCATTGCGCGCAAGGATAATGTGTGGAAAGGCTTATATAATGGTATTGTCAATGCTAATTTGATTCTAGGCGAAGTCGATAAAAAACAAAATCTGTTTATCGGTCATAACTATCCATTGATCAAAGGAGAGGCATTGGCCTTGCGAGCTTATCTGCATTTTGACGCGCTTAGATTATTTGCTACTGCACCAATTGTGAGTGACCAATCGGATGCTATACCTTACGTCACAACTTACTCCAACAAATCAACAAAATTGTCTTCTGTATCCCAAGTGCTGGACTCCGTAATCCGTGATCTGGAACAAGCGAAGGAATTGCTAAAAATAGACCCTATACGTCAAAAATCGTATGTCATTGGCTATCCGACAAGTACAGATACCTTACAAAATTCGGAACTCCAAGATCCAAGCCTTTTCTTGCAAAATAGGAGGCATAGACTGAATTATTTTGCTGTGTGTGGGTTGCTGGCTCGCGTTAATTTGTACAAAGGCGACCAAATAAAAGCGTTGGCATATGCCAAGGAAATTATAGCAGCCAAAAAATTCCCTTGGACAAATCGGACAGATTTCCTGGCCGTGGATGCGGATAAAAAGGACCGTATCCTGTATAAAGAGCTGCTATTTGCTTGGTATATTCCTGCGATGAGCAACACCTTTAATAATGAGTGGTTTACTGAGGGAAACTCGGGGATGTATTTGGATCAAGAGGAAGCGAAGATCATCTACGATGTCGGTGGGGCTGGAGGTAGCGATATGCGCTATACGCAGTGGTTTGGAAGTACCAGCGTAGGTTCAGCTTTTATTTCTCCTTTGCTCAAATATAGAAGAAATGTGTTCAGTGAGAGCTTTTCTGCCAACTTGCATTACTTGGTTGCACCAGCCATTAGATTAAGTGAAATGTATTACATCGCCGCTGAATGCACTTTTGGCAATGATCCTGCTCAAGCACTTGCTTATTTAGATGAGGTGAGGCAAAATCGGGGAATCGGGCAGAAGCTCGACATGATGAGCCAAGCTGATTTTCGTCAGGTGCTGATAAAGGAGTATCGTAAGGAAATGTATGCCGAAGGGCAGCTGTTTTTTGTATATAAACGATTAAATCAACCGATAGTTGGTCAGCAGGGAGCTGTAATACCCGTGAATCAGCAGGTATTTACATGGCCGCTTCCTGACGATGAAATAATTTATGGACAAAGATAATTGAACATCAACATGAAATATACTACTTTTTTAATCATGTCATTTGGCATGTCTATGTTCTTTTCTTGCAAAAAAGTATCGGTCATGACCTATGACCAGCCAGCAAATATTTATTTTGATCTGACTGCTGCAGATCGGGATAGTATCGTGTACACATTTGCCTATGATATGACTAAGGCGGTGGATACGGTTTTCCTACCAGTCAAATTGATGGGTTACCGTGATGAAAAATCACGAAGCTTCCAGGCATATATAGAAAAGGATTCCTCAACAGCTCAAGCGGAGATTCATTACGACAAATTGAAGCCAAACTATCCGCTTATGGAAGGAGCTGGACAAACTTTTTTACCTATTATCATTCATAACGTCAAGGACCTGGAAACACGTGCTGTGTCTTTAATCATCAAACTTCAAGAAAGTCCTGATTTTGGAATTGAAAATAAGGACCTGATTCGTGCCCGGATCATCCTCTCCGCACAATTGGAACAGCCCCAATGGTGGTCCATGTGGTTGGATAATTATTCTAGGGTAAAACATCAATTGTTTTTGCTTGTAACAGAACAGCGCACATTGTCTATGCAGAGCTTAGATGCGCCAAAAAATCTCTATTTCGCAAATTTATTGCTGATGATGTTAAATGATCCCTTTAAATGGGTGCAGGATCATCCTGAAAAGGACTATAAACTGGAGTCCAATGATGGTGGACAGAATTATGTTTTCTACCATGTGGATAATCCAAATCGAACCATACTGTTAAGGAAAAATGCAAGTTCGGGTAAGTATTTTTTCATTGATGAAACAGGAAAGGAGGTGAGATAATATGGTTAGAAATATTTTTATTAGAAAAGGGATCATCGCATCTGTTTTCATTGCGATGATTATAGCAACTTTATGCGGCTGCTATAAAGATAAAGGAAACTATGATATTGCATTACCGCAGGAACCTCAAATTACGGGGCTAGACACCCTGTATGAGGCTTCGGTAGGCGACAGTTTGATCATCACTCCAAAGATTTCGGGAATTGATCCAGGTTCGGTACAGTGCAACTGGAGAATTGATGTTCCTGAAGCAATTAATCCGGAGACGAATCATTACGAAGGACAAGCACTACGGATCGCTTTTGGTTTGGAAGCAAAGCGTTATCGCGCCAGACTGACCGTTACAAACAAGGCGAATGGGATGAAATATTTCTATAACTTTTATATCCAGGGAACGACCGCATTCTCGAGAGGATCATTGGTGCTGTCGGTCGATAATGGTATTAGTAAGCTCTCTTTTATAAAACCTGATCATTCGGTTCAGGCTAATATTTATGAGATCATTAATGGTGAAAATCTTCCGGATCATCCATTACATATCCACTATGTCAAGAATCAGTTTACAGGAAATACGCCTTTAGGATATTGGATTATTTCAAAAAATGGTGGGGTTCGACTGGATGTGAATAATTTGAAGAAGGAGACCTTGAAACCAGGGACATTGTATGACAACTTTTTCTTAGCACCTCCACGTATCGATGTCGGAAGTTTACAAACTTATCCGCAGGGGGCATTATTGGGTGTGATCAATGGTAAATTTTATGCTGGAGCAACGACTACATGGGACCAATCGGTAACGTATGGTATGTTTGGAACATTTGCCGATGGCGATTATGAGTTGTCACCTCAATTTGTCCTATCATCGGTAGACAATAATTTCAGCATTATCGGTTTTGAGAAAATTAAAAAACAATTTATACGGATTAATATGTATGGTTCACCCATGTATTTTGGCACACAATATACGAGCGTGAATCCAGAAATATTTGATCCTACCCGTGTGGGGATGGATCTGTTGCATATGGTTCAGATCAATAATAAGGACACTTATGCTTTTGTGAAAGATGATGCAGGAAAAGTTTATGAACTGAAGTTTACGGCTAATTTTAACGGGCCATTTTTAGTTACCGCAAATCATAAAAAGCTCTTTGTACATCAGGAGTGGATCAATGCTGATACTAAAATGGTAGCAAGCCGGATTGGATATATTTATGTGGGTTATCAAAACAAAGTGTTCCGTTATAATCCGCTCAATCAACAGGTGCAGGAATTAAAAGTTAACCTACCATCATCTGTGAGTTTAGTGAAATTGGATGATGACGAAAATACACTTATAGTAGGTGCTGGGGGCTCACTTTATTATCTGGATATTCAGGTGGGTAAAGATGGACAGCTCCTCAATAAAATTGATGGAATACCTGGTGAAGTGGTAGACCTGACATGGAGAAAATAAGTAATACACGATAGCTTAAATAATACATATGAAAATTTTAAAAATTGCTGCCATTATACTGGCCGCAGCGCCAACGTTGCTGTTTGCGCAAGAAGCTGCTTTTCAGATGAAAGGAACGGCTCCTAAAATGTTTAACGGTAAGATGATTTATCTGGACTATACCAAAGATGGATTTTCGGTGTCAGACTCTGTCCAGATTGTAAATGGAAAATTCAGTTTAACAGGTACTGTTGATGAACCTATCTATTCCAGAATGGTGCTGGATCAAGAAGGTAAAGGCAAACTGATGGCACAAAATGTGGGCGATCGTTTATACTTTTATCTGGGCAATGGGAACTATAATTTCACGATTAAGGATTCTTTACGTACCGCAACCATTAAAGGGTCACCTATGCATGATGAATACACTGCATATTTAAAAGAAATAGGTGGAGGTTTCATGGATATCATTGATGCGGGCAATAAAGCATTTGCAGCAGTTAAACAAGATGCTCCTGATGCGAATGAACAATATCAAGCCATTCATGAAAAATTTGAGGCTAGATTTGAGGCTCGTCGGGTAAAGGAATTAGCATTTGCAGAAAATAATCCGAACTCTATATTTTCGATTGATGCGTTAATAGATGCTTCCAATAAACGAAAGCTCAGTGAAATCGAACCTATTTTTTTTAAACTATCGAAAGAAGTACGCCAGCTCACGACCGCGCGCCAATTGGAAGCACGCTTTTTAGCGGAGCGAAGCATAAAAATAGGAAGTAAAGCTCCCGATTTTTCACAACCGGATACCAAAGGTAAAATGGTTAAGGTTTCAGATTTTAAAGGGAAATATGTCTTGATAGATTTTTGGGCGAGCTGGTGTAGTCCATGCCGTGCTGAGAACCCGAATTTGGTGAAAGCCTATCATAAATATAATAGTAAAGGCTTAGAGGTATTGGCTGTTTCTCTAGATGATACTAAAGGAAAGAATGCTTGGCTAAAAGCAATAGAAGATGACGGCATGCCATGGATCCAGGTTGCTGATCTAAAAGGATGGTCTAACGAGGCGGCAGTTTTATATGGGGTAAGGGCCGTACCGCAGAATTATTTGGTGGATCCGCAAGGAACTATTGTTGCAATCAATTTAAAAGGCGATAACTTACACACTGAATTGGCAAAAGTATTTGGCAATTGATCACCGAGGGTTGCATTTTTTTCATGATGTGGATCGCTTGGTAGCACCGTGCTCTACATCATGTTAGAAAATCATGGAAACTTTGGTAACTAAAATAATAACTGAATTGACTTAGCATCATCAATATCATTTTGATTAGGGTAAAAGTATTGAAAAATGTAATAAAATAGTCTAAAATGAAATCGTAATTTGTTGCCAAAATAAAAGGGTCTAAATTTCATTAGACCCTTTTATTTGTTGTAGTAATGGATGATCACTACTATTTTTTAAATTATACTAGCTCTTTTGTCAGTTCCTCAGATTCTACATAATCCTTAAATTTCTTAAAATCTTTTTGGATCATTCTTTCTAAAGCTGGATTTAACAGCTTACCTACTGTTTTGCCAAATGCACCAAGTGGGGCTTTGTAACTCATTTTTAGCGATATCTCTGTTTCATTTTCTCCTACTTCTTTAAACTTTACTGTTCCTGCATTCTGCACCTCCGAATCTGCCATACTCGACCATGAAATTTGTTCGTTGACAACATCAGCATTGATAGCGGCCTTCCAAGATAAGGGATCTAGCCCCGACGGTGTTTTTACATGCCATTCGGAATGTTTTTCATCGATGATTTCAACGCGATCCAGATGTTTCATAATTAAAGGAAGATTTTCGAGTTTTCTCCAGAACGCATATACTTCTTGACGAGGACTGTTGACCGTTATGACCGATTCGACCAACACATCAGACGGTTTATTGGTGTGGTTGATGCCGAGTCTATCGTATAGTGGACAGAAACCTGTAGATCCTCTTAATAAAAGCAAAGCACTAGAAACCGCCAGTGCCGGATCTTTTTTTTTGCCCGATAGGCTTTTATAAAGTAAATAAGACGATGACAGGATCGTCACTATGCGTTCAGTTTTACTGATATTTTGTTTATAATTCATCATGTTGTAATTAGCTGTTTCATATATTTTTGATGCTCAAAAACTTCTTGCTATTATTACAAATAAAAATGAAGATTGTTAGTTTGTATTTTCATCAGCTGTCAACCGAGACTTCGGAAAGAAGAAAAAATACATGAATAGTTATACTTGATCTTCATATACCTCGTTGTTTCTATTAAAAAACGAGCTAAAGCTGATGAAATGTGTTTTGTTCAATTTTTGTAAGTTTTTGCTTTATCATATCGGTAAAGGGGGAGTTGACAATTTTCCTTTTGCCGTGACGGTGAGCTTAAGTTGGTAAAATTTTATATATTTAGTTTTGACAATAAAGGTTTAACAAATTCGTAAAGGCAATTATGTTTAAGCATCTAAAATTCATTGATGGTACATCTGATAAATTCTGGGAAATACAAACTAATGGTGCAACACATACAGTAACTTATGGTAGAAATGGTACAGCGGGGCAGTCAAAATCGAAAACATTTGACAACGAAGAAACGTGTATTCAGGATGCCGAAAAGCTCATTAAGGAGAAAACGAAGAAAGGATATTCGGAGGACGGTACAGTAGAAGTTGCGCAACAAGTTACAAAAGAGGGAACTGTGCGGAAACCTAACGCCTCAGCGCAACGTAAAGAAGAAGCGCTGAAGCGTCTAAAAGCGCTCATCAGTAAAGGCCGTGTATCTGATATTATTCCTTATCTGGAAGAATATGCGAGTGGCAACCTGGAGCTTATTAAAAAAGAGATTCGTGTTGCCAAACGCTACTGGGTCGACTATGTCGATCTGTCGAAAGATCCATTGTACAAGTCCAAAGCACAATATGATTGGGGTATACGCGGGACAAAAGAGCAACAACGAATGGTGAAATTGTTAGCTTTAGCGACCTTTAACGGTTCGGATGCCGCTAGCTGGGATGTATTTATCGAATTAATCAATCAAGTCAGAAGCCCGGAAGTTGACCAGATTCTGACGTATGCCAAACCCAATTGGCTGACACCATATTTGCTGCAATACGTGCGTAAAAATACTTGGCAATCTGTTGATTATGATAATTTGCGGTATGCGGAAAGTAAAGGTTTTCTGGAATTTGAACCGGAGCTATACGCTAATTCGATGTCAAAACTACATAATCCATCAGCTGCTTTACTGAGTTTTTTTACAACTGATGAATTGACCATACAGCGCGATATTCCACTTGTATTTGAGTATGAAACACCGATCCATACTGTTTACTCTAATTATAGGTATGAAAATCAGGTCAATGAACTGACCTGGGATAAGATATTTGATCAATTGCTGGCCGATAATAAAATAGCTAAAGCGTTTATTTTAACAAGTGCTCTAGAAGTGCAAACCAAAAATTGGAACACTAACCTGAAGAGTTATTTTAGAAAATTGATCGATCGGATAGGCGTGGACGAGAAATTGCTGTTGGAGCATCAGGAGTTATTTTTTCCGCTGCTTCATGCTGAAAATAGTGCGGTGATCAATTTCGTCGTCGATACTTTAAAACCTTATTTTGCACATGCTGACTTTAGATTGGAAGAATTTCTGACCTGGTCTGAAGGTATTTTTATGCGTAATGATATCAAAACAGCACTGAAAACACTGCTGATACAATTTGATAAATTAGTTAAAATTCGTCCTAAAGTAAAAGAACAGTTTATCCTGCAAGCGGCCGACGTTTTTATGGTCCAGGATCTTCAATTGCAGGATAGAGCTGCTAAATTTATTTTAAAACATCAGAAACAGCCTATAGAAACACTTACCGAAAAACTAACGCTCTATAGTGCACAGATGTTGGGGGGCATACCAGCGGATCTGAAAAGCTTAACAGCTTCATCTACCTATACTGAAGAGGAAATCTTAAGTGAATTAATGATCAGTACCGGAGAAAACTATGTTTTTGATCCAATAGTCGAAAAAAAACTCCAACAACCTTTTATTTATCCTACGAGTTGGAATGATATCCTGTTTAAGATCGGAGAGGTCATCAACTCTACAGATGCCGTTCAGATGGAAATATTGATGAATGCCTGGGTCGTCCAAAGAGCAAATTTTCCGGCGGATTATAAGGAGCAGCTGGAACCTTATATCAATCAGCTCAAAAAAGTTTACCGAGAATCGCAATGGTTTCAGCATTTTTCAGGGGTATTTTTAAATATGTACTTCCAGCCTACTAAGATCTATCAGAATACGGATCGATACTCCAACTATTCCAAATGGGCGAGTATGATCGGAGAGCAGTTAACACAGCTGCAGCGCCATATCGCAAAAGAAATTCAATTGCCTTTATTGAGTTTACCTACCCATGAACCCTTCTGGATTGCTCCTCAAATAGTGGTACAACGTATTTTGGATTATCAGGATAAAGGCGTAGCCTTAGATTTATTAGATCTGTCGATTGCTTTGAGCCGGACTGTTCGGGAAGATCTGGATGGTATTGTAGCGCTGATCGATCAGGTAAACGACAGTCAGGTCAGATCTGTTCTGACTTATGCGTTAGGATTGGATGACGAATTGAAAATTGAAAAAAAATCTTGGGTCAAAAAGCTTTTATCTGCATCAGATAGCGCGTATGTAGGCTGGTTAGGTGTTTGGGCTACCGTGGCCCGGACGCATTATCCGGAGGCTGTTTTTAGTGAATTTGAAGATGAAAACTTGAAAGAGATACCCTGTGCCGTAGCGCCTTTCCGACCAGAGCTTATGTTTACTCCGTCATATTATCAGGGGTATAATTATCAGACGAGAAAATCAGAAATGGTGTATGATGGTGAAAAATTAAGTTTTCACTTTCCAAACTTCAAACAAGAACCGCATACCTTTATCTACCATAAGGATATTTATCAACGGGGCAAGGACAGTTTGCATAGTTATTATCTGTATCAAGATGACATCTCTTACATGCATAGTTTGATGCCTCAGAATACCGAAAGTCTGTCCTTGTTTTTGACCTTGGGGTTATCGGCTAAAGCTGATCAAGGAGGAAAGACACCGATCGGCTATCTGAAAGAAATGCTGTATAATTTCTTTCATTTTGACCAGCAGTCGGTACTATTTTTAGCGACTTCAACTTTTAACAAAGAAAAAGAAGTACGGGCTATGGCGATTGAAGTGCTCATCACGGCCATCGATAGGCAGCGATTACCGGTTCAGGATCTGGGGCATTTCCTGGGCATCCTGATGAGTCATACTTATGGTCCTTTAGGAAGATTAGAGGATGTTTTGGGACAGTGTCGTGATATCTCTTCCAAACATAATCATGCTTTGATACAGGTGATCAATCACATGCTCCTGGATTACGCTATAGGCGAAAAAATGCCGACTAACTTCAAAAAACTGATCGAATTATACTATGACCTGGTACATAAGGAATATCAGGAAATTTCCGTTGAAATGAAAGAGGTATTTGAAAAATTAATGATTTTTAAATCATTGCAACCGATATTAAAAAAATTAAGTAATTAACATATGGCCACTACAGATTTAGCGTTCAGCTACAGCAATAATTCGACACTTGTACAGCAATCAGGTATGCAGCAATTGGTGCTTGCCCATCAATCTGAGTTAAGTGAAGTCAGTGCCATACCATGTTTCTTTTGGGGCAGTATTACCGATCCACTGTTAACTTCCAAATGCCTTCTGACATTAGCTAAAGTGGTGCAGTCCAGTTTTGGGCCGGTGCCGCCAAGCCTGCGCGATCCCATTGTTTCAGCAGGTACAGATCAGATCCGATTTGAAGGATTCTCTTCCTGCAATGGTGTGTATGCACGGGTTGACTTGCTTGAAGATGCGATCGATGGCGAATTTATCAGCAGTGGTACGACCAATGTAGACTTTAATGAGCCTATGCTCAATGCCTTAAATGCCGTTAAAAAAACGGAGAAAATGGTACTGGGTGTCGGTAGTAAAGAAGTGTCTATCAGTACCGATAAAACTAAAGTCGTCGAAAAGAAAGTGACTTTACCGCCACGATGGATCAAGGGATTGACCTCGGTACAGCTTTATTTGGCCGGTATGGAACAGAAATACTGTTTAACTAAAATACAGATTATCCAACTGTTTCAGGGCATTCCAAAAGGAAATGTGAAAGGCGAATTATACCTGAGCCAAAGAGGACCTAGATTTGTATTTTCACCGATCGCTACAGCTGGATCAGTTCGCATCGGCGGGGTACAGCGTTTACGCTTATTAGAAGGGATATTGCCGTATGCGGAGAAATTGATTGTATATCAAGAGGATGGTGGTGAGAGCTGTGCCTTTGTAGCCGATTTTGGTAAAATCAGGCTTTCGCTGGCACTGTCGCCCGATAGCTACCGCGGTTTTTCAGGTGAAGGAAATGTGTTGGAAAATATGGTCAAGGCCGTACCTCAAGAATGGGTACATGCTGTCAACAGCCTGCTCAAGTCCAATGCACTTTTTGATCCGACTTTATTAGCCATCGAACACGATGTGGATTTTGCGTCCATGGATACTTTGACGGGTTCGCTCTCCTCCATAGGCTTATTGGGCTATGACCTGCACGATCATCAGCACTATTACCGCCGATTGCCTTTCAAGATGGAGCGTATCCTGGCCTTAAATCCAAGATTGAAGAATGCGCAGAAATTAGTGACGACTGATGGTGTTCAATTTGTCAAAAATACACCAAGCTACATCGAAGCCAGAGTCGAGGGTTCGGGAGTGAAACATACCGTGATTATCGCGGGAGATAAACAGCAGTGTACTTGCGACTGGTTTACCAATCATCAAGGAAAACGAGGACTGTGTAAACATATACTAGCCGTAAAGATGCTAAATGGCTAGCTATATTTTAGAACGATAAAGTTTTGGTTATCAAAAGAATCAAAGCTTTGAAAGCATGATGAACTAAAATATGCTTTCAAGTTGTACTGCCCCTAAAAGTTAGAGAATTTTTGGGGGCATTTTTATGATCAGGAGATGAAACACTATTTTGAATTCAAAATACACGGTCTAAAACAACTATTTGAATATCATCGTTAGGCTATGATACCACTGGCTTAGTCAGTTGTGTCTTCAGTTGATCCAGTAATTGTTTGGATCGGTCAGACGGACATAACTTTTTTAATTATCGAATTGGATCTGAATGGTTGTTCCTTTCCCTAAGCTACTTTCAACTTTAATTTCCGCCCCTAATCGATCAATGATTCTTCTGACAATAGACAATCCGATTCCAGAGCCTTCATATCCGGAAGAATTGGGAAGTCTCTGAAATATTTCAAATATATTATTCCCATTCTTGAGATCCATTCCGATACCGTTATCGATGATGAAGTAAGTCACTTTTTTATCCGACGCGGTACTGTAAACTTCAACTTTTGGTTTTTCCTGTTTGCTGCTGTATTTGATTGCATTACCCACAATATTGAGAAAGAGTTGATAAATCAACGTTCTTTCCCCCTTTATCGGCAATATATCTCCCAATATAAAATCGAGATGGGTGACATCGTATTGATTTTTGCTACTTTCTGCAATTAATATTATTTTACTTGTTGGATCTAAGAGTTCTAAGTTTAATGCTACCGAATTTGATTTGGACAGCTCATGCACCTTGTCGAGCATGTCGGAGATCAAAGATGAAGAGTCCAGCATATTAGTCGCCAATTTATGCAGCAGTTCGGTCGTGATATTGTTTTTCATCAGGATCATCTGCGCTCCGAGTTTAATGGATGATAATGGATTTTTAATATCGTGGGTCAGAGTGTATGTGAAGGTATCTAGAGCATTATTGGACCGAACCAAATCTTTATTCAGTTGGTCAATTTCGGCGTTTCTTTTGGCTAGTGCCTGCTGGATAATGAATACAATACGCTCTATAAAGGAAATTTCGACATGAAGCCATGGTGTTGCATGGGTTCTAGTGATCTGCTTCCAAGCTTCAAAAGAGGTTCGCGGTGATGGGAATGTTATTTTTTTTGAATCATCATACTGCAGATGTTTTTCGGGCTTTCCGGCCCATACTTCTTGGATAACGACCTCTTTTCGGAAAATATATATTCTCCATGGTGAGTTTGGTAATATTTCTGTTGTAATAACACCGGGGAGTATATTTTCGCCTTGGTGACTGTATTTAAATTTATGGGTAGAAAATATGCTGTCGTCATCTTGGACAAAATCATTTATTTCTTGGAGCTGTTCTGTATTTGGAACAAGTCCAATCGATCTTTCTCCTGTTGCATATTTAATATAGATGCCATCGGCATGTAGCATGTGCATGATCTTCTCTCCAAATCTTTCCAGTACATGAAAAGTATTTCGATCAATTAACAGATCGCTTTTTAAGTCTTTTTCTACCACGTTCATCGCACTCTGAATTTCCATTTCCTTTTTTAACAGCTCAGAAATATGATGTTTGGTAGCAAATTGAGTCAAAAAAGTACAAAGATGCCTTTGGGAAAGATCGACATGCTGGGGTTGATTATTTTGACAGGTAACGAGTCCCCATAATTGGCCATCTCTAATGATGGAGAAGCTTGCACTGGCACGTGCTTTTGAATTTTTTATATATTGTATATGAATGGGAGAGAGGGCTCTAATACTGCATTTTGATAAATCAATATCTTCTTGACTACTGCCCATGATTTTGTGTGTAGCTGCGTCCGTGTCGGCGGTATGGCGCGCTAAAAAAATGGTATAGAGCTCACGGGCCTGTTTGGGGATATCAAATTCAGGATAGCGATACCCCAATAAAGAATGCATATCTTCGGATTTTGACTCAGCAATAACCTGACCGCTATGATCCTCCATAAATTGATAGACCATCACCCGGTCATAATGAATGATTTGACGTATTTGCGTAGCAAGTGATTCCCAGATATGGGCTTTGTGATCTTCTAAATATTTTGCATAATAATACAGTTTATTTGATTCGACCTGTATATCACTATAGATCTCCACTTCAACATATATATGATCGTTATGCCGATAAATGCTTAAGTCATAATTTTCATTGTGGATGACAATTCTTTTTGTAAATCGGTAAAAGATAGAATTTTTAAAGCTTTCGTCAATGTCTTCAAAAACCAATGTACTGCTGCCCGTCAACTCAGCAAGAATACGGTCAATTGGTAATCCTAAATATTGTTCGAACGGGGTCTGCGTTAACTGAATGACATTTTCACTAACTGCTATACAACAAGTTTCATTACTAAAAACAAATAGGAACCCCAAATCTTGAATGAGACCACATCTTGTTATTTTTTCTTCATGACAATCTAAAAATTCCATAATAATTGCTAAATATTATATGTTAAATTGATATAATATCAGAAGGGAATTAGATTGTGACACAATAATTCGGTTGCAATATTATTTCAGTGAGAAACAGGTAGCTAATTTACGAAATTAATTTCTATCTTTAAAAACTTCATAAGCAGAGCTAAGACAATCTAAGTCGGTCCTAATCAAACAGGATTTAAATAATATGCAGGAACAGATTATCAACTACATCAATGAGCTGGATCAAAAAAGATCTTAGCGATTCATTTCCGCTTTTTTCAGCGGATACAAATAGATGCGTGATCTTCAAAATAGTTTCGTCATATCTTTTTATCAAACCACAGCCATCGCTTTATCATCCATACCGGTAATGACACGATGTGCAAGGAAGTTTATCTGATTAATCGGTGAAAAAATGATTTAGATCACCAATCCTAAGTGGCGTGAGCTTGTTCCAATTAGCGTACTAATGGTCGAAAATCTGGATGATCAGAATGTGCTGTTCACCTAGTTATTGATGATCTACACGGTTTCGGTTATTTTTCTTCATTAATATTTTAGCCTTTCTTAATTGTTGAGTGGTATGATCATGTAATTTTGCATTAAATAAAATCCAACCACCGATCATTCCGATGATGCTTCCGATAAAAATATCGATCATGCGTGCAAAAAATATTTCGTTGGTATCTTGTGTTAATTGCTTGCCGGACTCGGACAGAAAAATAGTAAGGATGGTGATGAAGACGACGGCTATGGCATAATTTCGTACTACTAAAAACTCCACGACCACTTGTAGTAAGGTTATGCTAATAACCATGATCAGCGGAGTTGGATTGCCAGATGCAATTAACCAGGTCATGCCAAGTCCTATTAAAGTTCCGGTAATGCGCTGTGCAGCTCTGAGCCAAACGTGTTTTGAACTGCTACCCTGCATAACGGCTAAACAAGAAATCGGAATCCAATAGGGTTTTTCAATGTCCAATGATAAAGCTACTGCTAAAGATAGGGTCATAATGAGTCCAAAGATGATGGATTCGACAATATTAGTATAGCTCGATTTACGATGGATGATGCTTTCGGGCTGATGGCTCTTTTTTAGGGTAAGTAGGCTATATATTAAAGCGATACCACAGGTTAATATGGTCCCCATAGCGACATAACCGATTTTTTCGGCTATATGTTCGGGTTGAAAAGGGGAGCAGATCGCGGTAGAGGCCAACATGATAAAAAAGAAATTGCCTGGAGGTCGGGTCAGCTGAAGCTTATGCAGGGAGTAATGTACGCCGAATGAAAAAAATCCCAATGCAATGGGGGCAATAATGGGGCTAAAGGAAAAAAATAATCCGACGGTAAAAGATAACATAAGACCAAAACAACAGGTCATCAAGAGTATCATACGTTCAATGAGTTTGTCGGATTGGATATATAGAATGGATAATCCGGCTAGCGATCCCAATTTGCCGGCTTCTATATTGTCCATGTACCAACCTAGAATCATGGGGATGCCTACACTGAGCCCTGCAACTATGGGGAGATGCCACTGTCTATTGGTCTGATTAAATTTAAAAAACGAGTCCATGTGTTATTTTTTTGATGTGATTTGCAGAGAGAATGAGTTTGTCATTCTTCTCTGAAAAACCATACAAAGGTAACGATGTTTTTTATTTCTAATCATTTTGTAAAGATATAGGTATCCTGATATCTTGTTATTAGCTATAGTCTTTATCAGAGTGGGATCTTTATTATTTTGATCTATCTAATCATCCGATGACAGGTATAATTCCAAAAGTTATACTTATACAAATTGTACAATAAATAATGAACTCTGGTTAAAAAGCGCTTGCTTATTCTGCTTTAGTTTTAGATCTGAATAAAATACAACTATGTTAATGGTATCGATATCATCATGTAAATTATTTTTTATTAAAAAATAACTTGTTATCTAAAATTTATTGTATCTTAGAAATATTATGTATTACATAATTAAAACCAATGACCTTGTAACTAAAGCGGTTGAGATAAGATAAGACAGTATAGCAAGTGGGTAATGAGGATTTTCTAGTTACAATTTATAGTGAGCACTTTTTAAATTTTTAAATATTCATTATGAACAGAAAAACCCTAAATTTTATGAAAGCAGGTTCTTTGCTACTTGTTTGCGGTACACTTGTATCCTGCAACAAAGAACAGGTAAACCAATCAAATCATCAATTGCCAAGTCTGTCCAAGACAAGCACTTTGGTAACTACCTCCTCACTACAAAGTCTATCGGGTTACGAATTAATTTGGTCGGATGAGTTCAATACCGTAGGTGCTTTTGACGACAGTAAATGGAGCTACGCCGAACGCGGTAACGTAGCCTGGAACAAGTACATGACGAATACGCCTGATTATGTTTCGCAAGATGGTAGTAATTTAGTCTTGCACATGGATAATGCGGTGATTCCAACTGATCCAGTTCCGTATCATAGTGGCGGTGTAAAATCACAGAGTAAATTCAGTATGACGTACGGTAAAGTAGAGGTAAGGGCAAAATTTACCCAAGGAAGGGGTTCATGGCCAGCCATCTGGATGATGCCAGAACCCGCAACGGCTTATGCTGGATGGCCAGGATGTGGTGAAATTGATATTATGGAACATGTCAATAATGAGATGATCGTGCATCAATCGGTGCATAATGCTACGGTTACGGGTTCTGGAGGAGGTACGAGTGCCACACGTTCTACGAGCTATAATGCAGCAGACTATAATATTTACAGTCTTGAATGGAGTCCGAATGCACTTAAATTTTTTGTCAATAATACCCTTCAATATACTTATACCAAGGCGACTGGAGCCACTTGGCAACAATGGCCATTTGATGTTCCTTTTTATTTAATTTTAAATCAAGCTGGAGGAGCGGGTTGGCCTGGTGCTATTACGAATTCGGACCTACCTTTTAATATGCAAGTGGATTATGTACGTGTTTATAATCTTCCTATCTTTTACAATGGTGGTTTTGAAACAGGTGCACTTTCGCCTTGGACTTCTTGGGGTGGCAATGCGAATATTGTTAGTAGCAATATGCGTACAGGTTTAAAATGTATTCAATTGACGGGGGGAGCAAATGCGGTTGAACAATATTTGACCGGACTACAGCCTAATACAACCTATCGCTTTTCTGGATATGGTAAAGTAGCTGCGGCAGGTCAACAGGTATTACTCGGTGTTAAAGGTTATGGCGGAGCTGCTATCGATGTGGCATTTAATACCACTGCATACAGCAATAATTCCGTTACTTTTACAACGGGAGCGACACAAACAACTGCAACTTTATATTTTTACAAGGCTACTGCTGGAACTGTGTACGGAGATGACTTTACATTAGAAAGATTATAATAGCTTATTCATTATTTTTCTATATCATTCCTTAAATCTGACTGATATCTGTTGGATTTAAGGAATGATAATAACGGCATATATGCTCTAGTAGCGACCACCTTTCAACATGTTTTTCAATTAGGATAGATACTGATGCGGGTATATGGTTTGTCAAGAGAAATTGATAACATGCTGAGAGAGTGTTGTCTATATGAAAAAGGGAGCTAAATATTAAATAGCCCCCTTTTTTAGTATCAAAATAATGAATAGATCAATCGCTGTTTATCGCGGTTCCGTTTTTTCAAAGTTTTTGAAAGGGGTAAGATTGAAGGTCACATTACCTTTTGAATCGATACCACCAACTCCTCTTACGATTGCTTTGATTGCATAGGTTGACGTTGGTTTATAGGCTTCGACGTTGAAATTGTAAAAGAAGGGTTTGATTTTATTGGTACCTCTAAATTTGTCTGCTAATGCATGATGATCGTCTGTTGCAATTACTTTCCCATTTTCTAGTAAATGGACTTCTTCAATCTCTAAATAGTTTTTTCCGCTCAGATAGAAGAATCCTACTTGTACTGCACCGTTGGCATATACTTTTTTCGTTACATCGTAGCTGACGGTGTCGTACTGACTCTGGATACCGGTACTATCCCATTGTGCAATAGTATATCCACCAGGTCTGTAGTAGTCGATACGCAAAGAATCTAAACGGGGGTACTGTTGGTCCAGGCGCTGAGAGAAGGTTTTAAAATCTTTGTTTTTGGGAGATGCCCAAGCGATTTCGGCTAGGGCTAGCAGCCTTGGGAAATTGTGGACATTCATTTCTTTAAGCTCTTGGGTCAAGGCTGTCCATTGATTGGCCTGTACACCCAATACCAGTTTTTCCTCTTCTGTTGTGAGATCTGCGGACGGATCATATTCATATACTTTCTGTAGAGAATTAATCTGTGGGTAGCCCAGATCACTCATGGTACCATCGTTGCGGTCGGCTTGTGTAATATCAAAGTATAGATGTGAGGAAGGTGTTGCTACAGCCTTAAACCCTTGGCTTGTGGCTTCTTTGATTGCCGAGGCACCAATCCAACTCATGATGGCTGTAGACTTCGGTAAGTTCTTGGCATCACTCAAAATATCATTCCAACCTAAGGGTTTTTTACCTTTCTTGCTGATAATCTCGGATACACGCTTTACAAAATAGCTTTGCAATTCATGTACATTCGCGATCTGATGTGCGCTCATAAATTGCTTGACATGCGCTTCCTTTTCCCATAGCTCGTAACGCACTTCATCGCCTCCAAAATGAATATACTCTCCAGGGAAAAGATTAGCAACTTCGGTAAACACCTGGTCTAGAAACTGATAGACTTTTTCACTGGTCGGATCGAGCGTATTGGGCGTGAACTGTACGCCCCAATAATGCCAGGAGGAGACAAAAGGAAAGATATGGTTGGGATAGGTATAGGAATTGACACCTAGTTCCGGATAGACCAAGATGGCCGGCCAAGAGTGCCCAGGGACGTCGATTTCAGGCACTATACTGATGTTTCGTGCTTGGGCATAGGCAACGACTTCTTTGATCTGTTCCTGCGTGTAAAAGCCGCTTCTTGCCGCAGGTTGATTTTCAGTATGATGAAATACGGTGGCCCGTGGCGAAGTGAGTTCGGGATATTTTTTGATTTCGATACGCCATCCTTGATCATCTGATAAATGCCAGTGGAAAGTGTTGAGTTTGTATAGAGCCATGACGTCCAGATATTTTTTAATGACATCGACATCGTAGAAAGTACGGCTCACGTCTTGCATATAACCTCTCCAGTCATAACGGGGAAAATCATTGATCTCTATTGCTGGTATGGACCAGTCGGTCTGTATACTTTTATCAGGAGCTTCGAAGGCTGTCGGTAACAGTTGACGTAAGGATTGTGTGGCATAGAACAAACCTTTTTCTGTCTTTGCGGTTACCTCTATTTTTTTATCTGTGGCGACGATGGTATACCCCTCTGGATGTTGGATAGCCGCTTTTTTATCGATGGAAAAGATAATTACATTTTCTTTTTTATTCCCAACAGGGAAGGGGTATTGTGTAATGGCTCGTAATTGTGATAAAAATAAAGCTATATCTTCTGCTGCAGCATGGCGAAAGGAGATACTTGTTTGGGCATTGAAACGAAATTGCCCTGTTTTTAAAGCGACTTTCTGTGGCTTGGGGATAATCGAGATCTGCTCTTGTGCCCATGTAAGCTGTAAACTTAATAATCCTATGGCTAAGGATAATACTGTTTTTTTCATAGTTATTTTTTGGATGTGGAAGTGTGGTTATGATGCGCGAAAAATAAGACTGTCTTTTATTAAGACAGTCTTAAAAGGGAAAGATTATTTATTTGATAATTGGGATAGGTGCCCAGTAGAAACTATGACTGCTATCGTCTGGTTTTCCAACTAAGTTCAATTCTCCAGTCCCGCGTTTTGCATTGAATTTGGCAACGGTTTCTGTACGAATCAGATCAAACCATCTAGCTGCTGGTTCGAATCCTGCAAATTCCCAACCTCTTTCGGCAATAACCGCCGCTTGGAATGCATCTTTAGCTAATCCGGCCTCCAGATCTTGTAGCCCAGCGCGTCTTCGGACTTTGTTGATCGCCTCATATGCTGTTGCATCTGCAGTTCCGGTCGACATAGCCCTTGCTTCGGCATAGGTCAATAGCACTTCTGGATAACGAATGACATATACTGTAGCATTGCCCCACCAGTCGTTCATCTTATGCGTTGCAGGATCATAAGACTCATCATCCCTATATTTCATAAAATAAGGATGCTTATGTGTGAGTTTGGTATAATCGACCACATTCTTAGGATCATTCTTGAGAAAGTAATCTTTCTGATAAGTTGCTTCTTTACGAGGTCCTGCTGGAAAATTGTTGTAAAAATTGATTTCGCCAAATGCTTCATCCCATCCACCTTCTTCTCCGGGGGCAAAATTTGGTGGGCCTAATTGACTACCATTACCCCAGTTGTCTCCATATGTCCAAATGCTGGGCATATTTTTATTAAAATAACATCCAAATACAGCTTCTTTATTAAACTGATAATCTTTGTCCCATAACTGATCAAAGGAGGGGAGAAGTATATAGCCCCATTTTTGACTGTTGTCGATCACTTCTTTGGCTTTACTTGCCGCCAAAGCATAGTTTTCGGTTTTTTTAAGAGGCCATCCGGCCATCGTCAAATACACATTGGCCAGCAGTGATTTTGCGGATCCTGCTGTTGGAAGAATATCGACTCCGTTTTGACGTCTTGGGCCAGTCCAAGCATCGGGAAGCATGGTTTCAGCTTTTTTTAGATCTTCGACAATTTGCGTATAGACCTCTTCTGGCGTGCTATTGCCCTTTTCCTCGAGTGAAAATTGCAAAGGCATAGGGACAGCTCCCCAGGTACGTGTCAAAAAGAAAAAGTTGAGTGCACGATAAAAATAGCCTACACCGCCAGCTTGGTCTTTGTCTGCCGCTGATGCTTCGGTTGCCTTTTCATAATTTTCAATCAATGCATTGGATGATTTGATGGTTTTATAAAAATTGTCCCACCATAAAGTCATACGGTCGTTGGAAGAATTCGGTTGAAAGGTGTCAAAATCGGAGAATCCTTTTTTGTTACCACCGGCATGTGTGGTGATGTCATCGGAGCCAAAGGTAATCGCCATACCTCCGGTTTGATTCCACGCCAAATTGTAGGATAGGGCAATACCCAGCATGGCTGCATTAAGATCATCCGAAGTTTTATAAAATGTTGCAGGTAAAACACTTCCTTTGGGATCTTCTGTTAAGTAATCTTTACAGCCACCTAATAGCAGGCTCGATGCAAATAGTAGGGTAAAAAGTTGTTTTTTCATGTTTGTCAGTTAAAAAGTCAGGTTTAATCGAACGGTATAAGTACGAGGAGATGGGTATGCTCCTAAGTCAATCCCAGCGACAACATCACTGTTTGCCGAAGTAGAACTTGCTTCTGGATCGAATCCTTTGTATTTGGTTACTGTAAATAAATTTTGAACACCAAATCCGACACTTGCGGTTGCGACTTTAAGTAATGATTTTGGAAGTTTGTAACTCAGACTGATATTTTTCAATCTCGTGAATCCAGCATCTTGTAAAAATTGGGTTGACTCGACATATTGTTTGCTCTTGCTGGTTGCTGATGCCCACTCATTAGATGGATTTTCTGCTGTCCAGTAATTGGTTGCAGCTTGTAATGTCGGGTAAGCGACGTCTGAAGTAACAATGGCAGCGGCAGCATAGGTTGCATTAAACATTTGATGACCATAAGCGCCTTGTATAAAAATATTGAGATCGAAATTTTTATAGGCCAAATTATTGGTGAAGCCCATCTGAACTTTTGGAGTGGCATTGCCGGCGATTGTCATATCTTCATAACCGATCGCTTTGTTACCGCTAACATCCGTGTATTTATAATCTCCAGCTTTTCGATTCATTGTTGCATCGTCTGCCTGATAAACACCCTCCCAAGGAATTAAGTAGAATGCGCCTAATGCTTCACCGACTTTGACAACTTGGATGTTTGCATTAATCAAACCGCCACCGATACGGGGTTGTGGTATCATGTCTTCACCTTCATTGAGGCTGATGACTTTGTTTTTGTTAAAACTCACATTCAGATTGGTATTCCACTGCAAATGTTCATTTTGAATGACAGTAGCGTCGACGGCAAATTCGAAACCTCGATTATTGACAGCACCAACATTTTTAAGCATGGTACCGCCACCTAAATATTTATCGATCTGTGTGGGCAATAGGAGATCAACGGTATTTTTATTGTAATAATCTGCTGTAAACGTAAGTCGGTTGTTCAATAACCCCAAGTCGAAGCCAATATCGGTCTGTTTGGTTGTTTCCCATCTTAAATCTTCTAATGCAGGATTGCCGATCGTATACCCTTGATAAGAAGTGCTCGATCCATAAGAATAATTAACGGGATTGAGTAAGCCCATCGTCTGATAAGGACCTATGGCCTGATTCCCTGTCATACCCCAACCACCGCGAATTTTCAGCTTTGAAACTGCTTCTACATTTTTTAAGAAGCTTTCTTCATGTACGTTCCAACCTAAACTAAAAGAAGGGAAATTACTCCATTTGTGATTTTTTTGGAATTTTGAAGAACCGTCCCTACGGTACGATACTGTCGCCAGATACTTGTTGTCGTAACTGTACATCGCTCTTCCCAAAAAAGATAATAAGGACCACTGGGAATAGCCAGAAGAGATACTTTGAGCCGCATTTAAGCCTAGATTATAGTATCCATTTGACGTACTGGTCAATCCTGAACCATTTGCGCTAAAATTATTGCTCGTACTGATCGTACTTTCTTCTACTGCGGTCAGGGTCAGATTATGCTTTTCTGCTATGGTCTTCATGTAGGTTAGTACATTGCTGTTTTGAAAGGCATAGTTTTCACTATATCCTTGACCAGATTTCATATTGTTGGGCGACACCCAGTCATTTGCCAGAGAAGCTGATTTAGATAAATTGGCATCTAGACCTGCATTGGAGGTAAACGTTAATCCTTCGAAAATTTTATATTTGATGTTACCATTAAAACTTGCCATATTACTGAATACATTATCGTCGGATTCCAATGCGGTCATCAACGGATTTACCCAGATGGGCGAAATACCATTTCTATTGTAAGTTATCCCATCAGATTCGTAGGGTGTTTCGGTTGGAGCCCAGGCAATAGAGGCCATTACGGGGTTAGCTTTTGAGGTCATGACCGCATTATTATGCGCTTCAACCCGCTGTGCAAATAAGTTGATACCTACCGATAGCTTGTCATTGATCTTGATATCCGTATTGGAGCGCAATCCATATTTCTTTTGATCGGTATTGCGCAAAGTTCCGTCTTGATTTTGGTAAAATGCGGAAATAAAGAACTTTGCTTTTTCTCCACCCCCGCTTAACGAGAGCTGCTGATTGTGCGTATTCGAATTTTTAAGCAACAGACGCTGCCAATCAGTCGTTTTATTTTGATAGCTCGCAGGATCAGCAATTACGGTGCTGCCTGCAATGGTATTTGCCATGGTTGCGTAGGTATTAGCATCCATTAAATCATATCGCTTAGGGATGGTGTTGAAGTTGATGAATCCGTCATAGCTCACCGTGGTGGCACCTGCTTTTCCTTTTTTGGTAGTGATGATAACAACTCCATTGGCGCCTCGAGATCCATATACAGCTGTGGCCGATGCATCTTTCAGCACATCCATCGATTCGATATCGTTCACATTAAGATCTTCTAAGCTGAAAGTACTTAGGGCTATGCCGTCTACAATATATAGGGGCTCATTGCTGCCAGCTATAGAATTATTTCCCCGAATACGAATTTTAGCTTTTCCGCCTGGAGCGCCTGAGCTCTGAGTAACCGCCACACCAGACACACGGCCCTGAAGCGCAGAAGCTGCGGTGAGTACGGGCTGGCTTTTGTAAGCATCGGCTTTTAAGGTCGAGAATGATCCGGTGAGATCTTTGGTACGCTGCTGGCCATAGCCTACTACGGTTACCTCCTCGAGTTGTTGATCTTGAGATTGGAGCTCTAATTGGATAGGAGCGCTTGTCTTGAGTAGAATCTCTTGTGACTGGTAACCAACGTAACTGATCTGCAGTTGACTTCCTACAACGGCAGTGATACTGAATTTTCCTTGAGAGTCCGTTTGAGTAGCGACTGTTGTTCCTTTGACTTTAATGACAACATTGGCTAAAGGTTGACCTTTAGCGGTGATCTGTCCCTGAAATTGCTGTTGCTGGGCGAAAGTGACAAGAGGTGAGCTCATGCCGATAACACTGAGTGCGATCAATGCTTTTGATGTTGGGAATTTAAATCGATAATGCATGGTTATTATTGGTTGTTTTATATGAGTAGATATTATTTAATTTGTTTTTCTTGCATTTGATATACGTGGACATAGTCAACTTCCATTTGAAAGGGTAGGTCGGCATCATCTATACTTCCTGGCCATCCTGCCCCTCCAGACTGATTAAGGATCAGATAAAAGGGCTTGTCAAACGGCCATTGTGCATCAGTTGATGGAATGGATTTGTAGTAGGTATAACGCAGGTTATTATTGATGTAAAACTCAATTTTAGTTTCGTCCCAAATGATGCTGTAAGTATTGAAATCGTGTGAATTATAAAGGCTTTTCTGCGTAGCCGTGCTTCCACCGTCGGCACTCGTGACCGAACCATTGTGAATGGTCTGATGCACAACATCTTCCTTATTGACATGCTCCATGATATCGATTTCACCGCTATTTGGCCAATCGCCGTAGGCAATTGGAGTTTCAGGCATCATCCAGATGGCTGGCCAAGAACCTTTCCCTTGGTTAAATTTGGCACGAACTTCTACTTTACCATATTGAAAATTAAATTTTTTGGTTGTTTGAATTCCACCAGAATGGTAAGGTACAGGATCATTTTTAATCACTTGCTTATCCATACGCAACAGGAGATTTCCTGATTCTTGTCTTACATAATGAACATCTGGTGTCAGGTATGCTGCCCAAGCAGGGCTCCACCTTGGCGCATATGACCATTTCGTCGTATCAAAGCTGCCGGTGCTACTAAAATTGTCCTCAAAAATTAACTTCCATTTGATCGAATCTGCAGGTTGGTAACACGTAAATTTAGATGAAATGTCGATTAAAGGGTTTCTTTGTTTAGTAACTGCCCCAGTTCTGGAAGGCAAGTTCCAGATCAGACAGAGTAAAATGAAGAGGGTTGTTCTCATTATTATCATCATAGGGTTTAAAAAAGATTTGGTTTGCTGATTGCTAAGATAGGGGGGTGAAATGCAAAAAAATAGGGGGAAAGAGGTAATCTTAGGGGGGTAAATCTATAATGACATGTAGATAAGTCAGACATAAAATGTAATTTTATACCAATAAACGATTGCTGATGTTTGGTATACGAAATATATATGGTCTGGTACTATGCTGTCTTTTTTACTATGTTGTAAAAGCTCAGGGGATGAATGGAAGTGCTACAGTGCAGCGTTATTCCATTGGTATTGAACAGGGGCTTTCCAATAATGACGTGAATTGTATCCTGCAGTCCAAAAGTGGTATGATCTGGATGGGTACTTTCGATGGACTGAACCGTTATGATGCATATCGATTTACGGTTTTTAGAAAAAATGTGACAGATCTCAATTCGCTTCCTGGTAACCGAATTGAAGCGCTTGCTGAAATGCAGGATGGAAAGTTGCTGATTGCAACGTTAGATACTGTGGTGGCGTTCGATCCGACATGGAATATGTTCAGTAAGCTGTATTATGCGGATCGGAACACTAAAAAACAAATTGCTTTGACTGGATCTGCAATCTTTAAGACAAAGGGAGAAAAGATGTTTATTGGTTCTGATAATAAAGGGTTATTAATGAACAGCCAAACAGCTTTATCTTACAAGCAGATCCCCCTGTCATTAGGTCGCAAAAAATACTGGAGTTATCAGGTGAAAGGCATGGACATGGATGCTCAGGGTACCTTATGGGTGTTTATTGCTGGTGTAGGTCTATGTGAATGGGATAGGGAAACCGAGATGTTACTTTTACAGGATGCGCGATTTAAGGAATGTAATGGATTGCTTTCAACGGCCGACGGAGCTATTTATTTGGCCTTAAATGCAGGGATATATAAATGGCATCCAGTAAAGGAAAAGCAGCAATTTTTTCATTTTTCGAAACCTATACTTCATCTTTTTTTAGCTAAAAATGAAACGATCTGGGTCTCAACTGATGGTGATGGGATCTATCTAAAGGCAAAGCATGAACAGGAATTTAGTAAGACATATGAAGCAAAAGATGGTTCGGGATTGTCGAGTAATGCAGTAAAACAAGTTATGGAAGACCGTGAGGGTCGTATATGGTGTGCGACACTGCGCGGTGGGGTTACGATATTAGATGCGAAGAAACTTTCTTTTGATGTAATTGTTCCTAAAAACCTGAATCCGGATCTGAAATCGAATTTTTTTGTTTCTACTTTTTTTGAAGAAAATGACCAGAAAATTTGGATAGGTTCCGACGGTTATGGTCTCTTTAGTTGGGACAGGAACATGAAAACTTTAATGCCTGTGGCTGAAAGTGATCTGAAAAATAAGAGTATTACTAAAATATGGCGTGATAAAAAATATCGTCTATGGGTGTCTACTTGGAATAGTGGTATTTATAGAATCGAAAATAACGGCAAGCAGATCAAACATTATCGTTGTTATGATCCGGTGCATAAAGGTTGGGCGGATAACGTATGGAATATATTTGAAGATAGCAAAGGACGTATCTGGACCACCACTTTTGGTCATGCTGGTTTATATAAATGGAATGAGGTAACGGCCGAATTTGTCTTTATATCGAATAAGTTTGGTAATATATTGACATTTTGGGAAGACTCAAGCGGAGATCTTTGGTTTGGAAACGATTCGCAACTGATTCATTACATGGTGAATAACCAACGGATGATTACATACGATTTTGGTTATCGCATTCGAGCGATTTATGGTGCTGAGGATAATGGAAAACTTTGGGTAGGTACGGAAGGGGCAGGAATTTTATCATTTAATATCCACAGCGGTAAGTTTATCAGTTATGGGGAAGAGCAAGGCTTATCAAATAATAATATTTTAAATATACTGCCTGATGATGACGGCAAGCTTTGGTTAAGCACATTTAATGGGTTGATCAAATTTGATACAAAATCTAAAAGGAGTGTGAACTTTAAAGAGGAGGATGGTCTTCAAAGCAATCAGTTCAGTTATCATGCAGCGCTCAAGCTCCACAATAATGACATGATATTTGGTGGTAATAAAGGATTTAATGTATTTAGACCTGGACAGATCGCTATCACTCCACTTTCTTTTGAACCTCAGCTTACAGAAATCCAGGTTAATGGTAAACCGATCAGGGATTTAATCACTCAAAATAAAATCAATCCGGATGCGAATTCTTTTCATAAACTCGAGCTCGCCTATGACAATGCGAATCTTCATCTTGGATTTTCAGCATTTCCTTTTTTCTCATTAGAAAATGTACGTTATGATGTTCAATTGCTAGGACACGATCCAATCTGGGTCAGTTTGGCCGAACTACCTGTCATGGATTATAATAACTTAGCTCCTGGTAATTATCAGCTTTTGGTGCGTGCGTCTGCAAAGGATAATAATTGGAAAGTGGCACATCTTTTTGATCTAAAAATTTTACCGCCTTGGTACCAAACCTGGTGGTCAATGATGTTATATATTGGGCTGTTGATGTTAAGTGTGTATACTTATGTTGCTGTTAAAAGAAATCGGACAAGACTGCTTTATGAGGCTAAATTTGCAAAACTTGAGGTAGAGAAAGAACGTGAGATAGGTCGCAAAAAGATTGCTACTTTTGCAGATATCATACAGGAGATCAAGACACCATTGACTTTTGTTGTTAATCCATTGAAAGCATATGTGCATAAATATAAAGAAGAAGTGGCCCAAGATCTTCTAATGGCTTATCAAAATGCCCATAAGCTTCTTGTTTTGGCGGATCAATTGAGTGAAATTAAACAAGGAAATAATTTTAAAAAACCTCTTAAATTAGAACATTTTGATTTTCTAACACTTCTGCAGGAAGAATGTTTTGCTTACCAACAGTCGACTGGTCATGAGTTTGTTACCTTTGATTTGGAGATTCCGGTAGATGAGCTGTGGATTTATGGTGAGAGACAAAAAATAGCACTGGTCATCTTTAATTTGCTCTCATTTGTTTTCCAACGATTAAATATGAAAGGAAATGTATGTGTTACGCTAAAAGACGAAGAATCTGATTTTAACCTCATGATTTCGGGTTTTAAATCCTTCACAAAAAAATCTGATGTTTGTGAGCAAGCAACTACTATTAATCTGGTTGAGGGGTCTATAGACAGTGAGCTGGGGGTGGGTTTAATTTTAGCACGTGATTTTATAAAAGAACATCTAGGAGGCCTTGAATACAACGTAAACAACAATGGTGAAACGTGTATGAAGTTGAACCTGAACAAAGATCGCTGGTACCTTCGCCTGCATGATATGATGTGGGAAAATCAATTGCTTAAACGTAAAAACCTTGAAGATATAAAAATGGCAGCGAATCATATATCTTCAAAAAACCTGAATCCGCTTGAAATCACGGATAAAAAAACGATTCTAATGATTGATGACAATGATGTCTTTAGGCAATATATGAGACAAATTTTTAAAGAGGATTTTCAAGTATTGGACTGTAGGGACTGCCAGGATGCGATGGCATTAATTGAAAAAATAAATCCGAACTTGGTGATTTCGGAAGTATTTATGGATGGTGCTGGATACAGGTTTTGCCGCGATCTTAAAAATAATAATAAGTATGCACAGCTGCCTGTCATTTTGATCAGTGCACTAGGTGCCACTGAAAATCAGATTGAGGCTATAGAAGCCGGTGCTGACGATTTTATGACTAAACCTCTTGATGCTGAGCTTTTGATAAAAAGAGTGCAGGCATTGATGGAAAAGAGGAATGCTTTGCACGAATACTTTTTTAAACGGATTACTCGAAGAGATGAAGAGGGTTGGATTGAGGAAAATTCCACTGGAATTTCAGGCGAAGAAAAAGAATTTTTGGAAAAATGTATGGCTATTATTGAGCAAAAACTACAAGATAATAGCCTGAATGCACAAGCATTGGCCAGTTTGTGTCACATGAGTTATTCGAATCTATATAAGAAAATTAGAGCATTATCAGGGCTTTCAACTTCTGCCTTTATCCGAGCGATTAGATTACGAAAAGCTGCTGAATTGCTTTCTGGATCAGATTTGAATATCAACCAAATTGGTGTGGAGGTCGGTATTCAGGATGTGAAATACTTTCGTGAGAAATTTAAAGATTTATATGGAATGACACCGTCTGCCTACATCAAAAAATATAGAGCCTATTTCAATCAAGACTATAGTATAGTTAAACCGGTTGTTAAAAAGACAAAAGATTGAACGTACTTGTCTGCTTTAAGCAATTGCAAATACTATTGAATGAGCGTGCAAAAAAAGTGTTAGGCAATATATTCTTTTACTGGAAATATACAGTACTTCAAAAACTAATCTACTTATTGAAGCAGAAATGAATGAAGAGGTAAAAAAGAGTAGAGTGAAAGAACCGGATAAATGGTAATGGAGTCGTGGATCACTATTTAAACCGTAATCCATGAAAGAAATAATAGTTTTAATCTGTTTTACCATGACTTTATTTTCGTGTCAGTATAATAGATCCAGAAAAACACAACATAAAGAACAGTATCCTCCTCAAAAATTATTTGAAGGCGTACCATTACAAGCTGCACAGAAAATTTTTGATGAAGATCAATTGGGATTGGAAAGTAATTTAAAGAGTGAGCCAGCAATCATCAATCAGCTGAGTAATATAAAAGGATATACTTTATTGATATACTGTTCCATTTTAGAAAATCTTGATGCCATGGATATTCTTCTTAAAAATAGGTTAGACTTCAACCTGATCATTCCATATCATGATGATACCCCGCTTTCACATGCTGTTGCGACAAATAATTATCAAATGGCAAGCTTTTATTTAGATATAAAGCTAATCCTGTAATAGGAAAGAGCCCGTTGTGCGAGGCTATGATGTTAGGTACAGCTAGTACGGAGAGAAAAATGATTAATTTTTTACTTGAAAACGAAGCTGATATTAATCACAATGCTTATTTAGGTAATAATATTATGGAAGCTGCTGCAAGAAGTGATCTTGCTACGGCACTCTATTTTTTAGAAAAGGTGGGAATCCAATAATAAAAGATACTGGTCTGTCGCCAATGGCTCTGTATATTGATCATGAAGAAAAAAAAACAAGCTAAAAACCAAAACGCTAAAAATGCTTCTTACTTTCAAAAAATTTCGATAATAAAAAATTTACTTCCAGACAGGTATAGTATTAAATTTCCTGTCGTAAAAGACTCAAAGGCAGAGGTAAAACTGAGAATGATATTGTATGAGCAGCTGAGTGATAAGGATAAAAAAATGGTGAACTTCAATAAAAATTATGAAGAAAACAGGTATAAGGAAGATCAGAAATTATTATCTCCATAATAAACTCATAACGAGGTAATAAAATAATCTAGTCGCCAGGTGATGTTGTGGTGTAGTCTAAAATGCATCTGAAAAGTCCAATATGCATACTGGATTTCACCAGATAATCTATTGTCTCTGGACAGATTATCATGAATATGGGTACAACAGAGAATGCTATTTACGTTGTACCCACGTTAACAGGAAATAAGCTCCTCATCCCTAATTTTTTAAAGCGATCTTGCTATATCATTCCTTATCGCGTAAAAGCAAAATAGATCACATAAAACCAACTTAAGATGCCGTGTAAAATAGCCCAAAGGATGGATTTGTTGCGATCCCATGAGGCAACGACCGCGATTACCGATCCTAGACCAATACCTGATGTCGTCACAATTTTTGTATTTTCAGTAAATTCCTGTCCAAAAACAAGGGTAGTCATGGATAGTAAGAATACAAGTAGTGTTAATTTTTTCATGATTGATAATGTTAATGTATAATCTTATTTTATGGCTGTTCTTTAGCCATAAACAACAGGAGCAATGGATTTGTTTAAGCATTAAATTCGAATGGCGTCCAAGTCATGGATGAAGCAAGTTTACTTAGATCATTTGACACAGATAAATTTAGCAATTAAATGTAGGCTTTCAAAAAGCTGTTTGAACATAAACGTATGTTATTGCTATATATAATGGACAATAAATCCCCTAGCTCAACAAGAGCTAGGGAATCTGAGCATGGTTAAATTAAACAGGTGGAAATGCAGACCAACTGATTAAATCGTTACAAAGCATAGACATCTTTAAGATTATAGGCTTCTCATATGGACATGGCTAATCTTCAATATTGTTTCAGATTTGAACTAATGCTAAGATAAAGATGATGTTAAAGGAAGTGTTAGCAATTGATAGACAGTTTTATTGTTGATCCATAGACAATTTAAGTGACAAAAATGAGTCAGTTTATGATGACTAGGGATACATTTTATGCTTGAGCATGTAGCTGAAATAAAGACATATCGATCGGATTTCTGCTGTACGAAAACCAGGTCATCTTAAAACCCACAAACAGCAAAAAATGAGTTGGCTTGATTTAATTTTTAAATGTATTTGATCGTCTCAATAGGGAAACAATTTTACTTTTGAGTTGTTTATATCCTAGTGTTAACAGTGTGTTACCTGCTGACACCTGCTAATTTTCATCAATAACTACTATACACATGGCTAAGCAACAAGAAAACAAAAAAGTGCAACAGATCCAAGAGCATACGATTGACAATGCCAATCGGGTATTGACGACTAATGACGGCGTTCCAATCAATGATAACAACAATATGCTCAAAGCAGGAGAACGGGGGCCTGCACTCATAGAAGATTTTATATTTCAAGATAAGCTAGCTCACTTTGATCGCGAACGCATTCCGGAGCGTGTGGTACACGCAAGGGGCTCTGGTGCTCATGGTATTTTTGAAGCAACGGCTGATATTTCCCAATACACCAGCGCTGCCTTTTTAAAAAAAGGGACAGTTACACCCTTATTTATTCGCTTTTCAACTGTTGCGGGTTTTAAAGGATCAACCGATCTGGCGCGCGATGTAAGGGGGTTTTCAGTAAAATTTTATACCGAAGAGGGTAATTATGACTTAGTCGGAAACAATATTCCGGTGTTTTTTATCCAAGATTCAATGAATTTTCCGGACCTCATACATGCGGTCAAACCTGAACCGAACAATGAAATGCCGCAGGCAGCATCGGCCCATGATACGTTCTGGGATTTTATATCCTTAATGCCTGAATCGGCACATATGCTCATGTGGGCAATGTCGGATCGTGCTATTCCTCGCTCATTTAGAATGATGGAAGGATTTGGTGTCCATACTTTCAAATTTGTGAATGCAGAGGGTAAAGGTACTTTTGTGAAGTTCCATTGGAAACCAAAATTGGGTGTTCACTCTGTCGCTTGGAATGAGGCGCAAAAAATATCGGGTTTTGACTCGGATTTCCTAAGACGTGATCTTTGGGAGAATATTGAAAAAGGTAATTTCCCTCAATGGGATCTAGGGGTACAGCTGGTGCCGGAGGAGGATGAGCAAAAATATTCATTTGACTTACTGGACGCGACGAAGATCATCCCGGAGGAATTAATCCCAGTGACGATCATCGGTACGATGACGCTGAATCGCAATCCGGAAAATTTCTTTGCTGAAACCGAGCAGGTGGCGTTTGATCCAGGACGTTTGGTACCAGGTATCGACCTGACCAACGATCCACTATTACAAGGCCGTATATTCTCTTATGCAGATACACAAAATTACCGTTTGGGAGGGCCTAATTTTCATGAGCTTCCGATCAATAGACCAGTCAATGGGAAACATAACAATCAAAAAGATGGTTTTGGAAGACAGGACATCCTTAAAGGAAATGTCAGCTATTTCCCTAATAGCTTAGGGGGTGGCTGTCCGTACCAGGCGATGTTGAAAGGGGAGACAGGCTTTAAAAGTCATGAGGAGAAAGTCGACGGTCATAAGGTAAGACGCAGGTCTTCATCTTTTGCGGATCACTTCACACAAGCCCGATTGTTTTTTAATTCGCAGTCAACACCAGAAAAGGAACATATCATCAGTGGATACAGTTTTGAGCTTTCTAAAGTAAATTCGGTTGATATCCGTAAACGCGAACTGGCGATCTTAAATCAGATTGATCAAGAGCTTGCGAAAAGGGTTGGTGCCAATCTTGGGCTGACTCCACCAGAACAATTGGATGAACTGACCTTACAGTTTGCGCGTCAAAACCATCCTGAATATCCGATACATGCGCCTAAACCAGAAGTGGAGAAATCAGCTGCCTTGAGTATGGCTACGGCTCCAGGTGAGGGAACTATCGAGACACGGAAAGTGGCTTTTCTAGTTGCTGATGGGGTTAGCAAGGCATCGGTCGATGTGATGAAAAAAGCACTGGAAGCGGAAGGAGCCGAGGCGGTATTGATCTCCACACACACTGGTACAGTGAAGTTTAAGGAGGGCGGCGAAGCGGAAATCCAACATACTTATCTGACGGAAGCTTCTGTTTGCTATGATGCCTTCTATACGCCAGATGGGGATTCGGTTGCGACATTGGAAGAGGAGCCCGATTATATCCATTTTATCAATGAAGGATTTAGACATTGTAAGGCTTTGGCATTTGCAAAAGGGGCGGAAAAACTGATTGCTGATTCGTATATCGCAAAGCAAGAAAAAGATGCTGGCGTTGTGGTCGAATCTAAAAATAACCTGACAACAGACTTTATCACAGCGATGAAAGGCCATCGGGTATGGGATAGGGAAAAAGTACGTAAAGTACCTGCTTAATCAAGTAGCTACTTACTATTTTAATAATCATAAAAAAAGTCATGCTCCGAATGGGAGCATGACTTTTTTTTATATCAGGATGTGATGTTATTTCGTAACAGTGAATTGGAAATCTGCTTGGAATTTTACTTCGTCGCTGACCATCAATCCTCCCGTTTCTAAGGCTGCATTCCAAGTTAATCCGAAATCTTGACGGTTGATTTTACCGGTAGCGGTATAGCCGATTTTTTCATTACCCCAAGGATCTTTGGCTACTCCTCCAAATTCTACGTCGAACGTAACCGATTTGGTTACTCCTTTGATCGTTAGATCGCCTGTTAGTTTGATATCGTCACCATCTTTTGTGCTGCTTGTAGCATGAAAGGTAATCTCTGGATGAGCTGATGCATCAAAAAAGTCTGAACCTCTTAAGTGCTCATCGCGTTGCTCATTTTTAGTATTTATAGACGCTGTTTTGATCGTCAGGTCAATTTTGGCATTTTCTAAATGGTTGGAATCACTGTCTACCGTAATGTCGAAATCTTGAAATTGACCTTTTACGTTAGTAATCATCATGTGTTTTACTTTAAACTCAATTTCACTGTGTGCTTTGTCTAAACTCCAATTTGCCATAACTTTAATGTTTAAATTTGTTTATAAATTTTTTATTTTCTTCTTTACTAATCTACTACAAAATTAAGAGATCCGATTGTAATAATTCTTGACCTACATCAATATCGTACTTTCTTTGAATCTACTATTATAAGCTAAACAATGTGGACACCATATTAGTTTCAATTTATTTTGTACATGGTGTTAATTTTTGGTGTATCCATAAATGATATAATGAAGTTATAGGAAAAATAACTAGGCTGTAATTAGGTAGATAATGATGTCGCTCATGTATGGTACTTATTAGGATGTATTTATAAAATTCAGGAGTAACATAATATTGATCGATGGATGAAACAACATCTCAACTTAACTGTTTTATGAATATAGGATCATAGAAAGTCGAAAAATTTCAGTAGATAGAGATCTTGGAAAAGAATTAAATTTTTGATACATAAAAAATAAGTAAAAATGGAATATAGAAAATTAGGTGATAGTGAGTTAGAGATTTCAGCAATTACTTTTGGCGCTTGGGCTGCTGGGGGCTGGATGTGGGGAAGTACGGATAGAAACGATGCTATAGAGGCCATTAGAGCTTCTTATGACGTAGGTGTAACGGCTATTGATACGGCACCGATCTATGGACAGGGCACGAGTGAAGAAATCGTTGGTGAGGCAGTCAGAGAAATTGGTCGGGATCGGGTTCAGATTTTAACCAAATTTGGTATGCGTTGGGATTTGGCGAAAGGAAATTTAGCGATGCACAGCAAAAATAATGAGGGTGTGGATATCGATATCTATAAATTTGCGGGCAGAGATAGTATTATTTACGAATGTGAGCAGAGTTTGCGCCGTTTGGGGACAGATTATATTGATTTGTACCAGATTCACTGGCCCGATCCCACGACGCCGATAGACGAAACCTTTGAAGCAGTTACCCGTTTGATCGAACAAGGTAAGGTACGTCATGCTGGCGTTTGTAACTATAGTGCTGCTGAAATGGAGGAAGCTGAGAAAACACTAAAACTGGTTTCTAACCAAGTTCCATTCAGTATGGTCAATCGGGGCATCGAGCAGGAAACAGTTTCGTATTGTGTAGTGAACAACAAATCGATCCTCGCGTATAGCCCATTGGAAAGAGGCTTATTGACGGGTAAAATAACCGCTAATTATCAATTTCAACCTGGTGATCACCGTTCAAAATTACCGCATTTCCAACCTGATTTTATTGCTAAAACGAATAATTTATTGGAGAAAATAAAACCGATTGCAGATCAGCATCAAGCTACCTTGGGGCAGTTAGTGCTACGCTGGACTATCGAAAGGGCAGGGATCACCATCGCGTTGGCAGGGGCAAGAAATGCACAGCAAGCGGTTCAAAATGCCAAGGCAATCGATATCCATTTAACCCAAGATGAAATCGAAACCATAAATGAATTTGTTAATAATTTTTAAAGCGATATGGAAAAAAGAAATAATGCTTATCAATTAGAATTAAAAGAGATGACTCTAAAGAATGGAGATGAGGGAACAAAATCTTTGCGATTAAATTTTGATAACCATGATGATTTGTTCCATATTTTGGAGGTGATCCGTTCGAAACAAATTTTTGAAAATAAGGAAACAGCTACCGAATTTGCTTTGGGATTGAAATTGTTTACGGAAGTCATGTTAAAAAATAAAGACAATCCTTTATTTGAGGATTTGCGTCCAGCAATTTCGGATTTTATGAAAAAATTAAAGAGTCTTTAAATTCTTTCGGATTGGCTATTGTAGATTAGTAACCTAATCAGTAAACACTGATTAGGTTTTAAATGCTATAAAGAGAGTATTTAGGATTAACGTGAGATGCTTTTCTTGCATTTTAACGTGTTGTGTTCTTGCTCACCAGCGGACAAGAACATCATCTATTTAGCCTGCTTTATATTTTTTGATGATGATATCTTTTTGATAAGAAATTGCTGAAATTAAAATGGACTAGAAAATGAAATGGATCAATAACATTGTATTAATACTGGCTTTATTAGGAAATATGGATCAAAATTTTGCTCAAGAATATCACAGTGAGGCGTTGCAAGAGGCCGCTTCTTTTGGAAAATATCGTGCTATTGGGGTGAGTGTCAATGCTGCGAATCGATTGTTTGTGGCTTTTCCAAAACAAAATGCTGATTACCAATATGGTTTAACAGAAATTGTAAACGGTCAACGGCTACCTTACCCGAATGAAGAATGGAATAAATCGGGCAATGAAGTTGAGCATTTTGTCAGCGTACAGGATATATATGTCGATGCACATGATTTTCTCTGGGTATTGGATTCTAAACCCGCAGCGTCGGGTTCGATTTTTGGAAATCAAGATGAAGAAAAACAAGGGAAATTCAAATTATTAAAAATTAGCACCAATACAAATCAAGTCGAACAGATCTATACATTTGATGATTTGGATAAATCTAAATCTGGCTTAAACGATGTTCGTGTGGATGTCGAGAAGAATAAAGCTTACCTTTCAGATCCAGGTCAAGCGGCTATTGTCGTACTGGATCTTGCAACAGGGAAAACTCGTACAGTGCTAGAAAAAACAACATTTACTTTAGCCGATCCGTCCTTGGTACTTGCTTATGATGGAGTGGAAATGCGCGACAAAGCGGGTAAACCTTTTATGTCTAACGTAAATGGAATTGCTCTGACGCACGATTTTAAATATTTTTATTTTAAACCGATTAATAAAACACATTTGTATCGTATTGAAACGAAATATTTGATCGATGAAAACCTTCCAGAAAAAGAATTGGAGAAGAAGGTAGAAGACATGGGAGATGTCGGGGTTACACATGGATTGATCGCTGATAAAAAAGGAAATATTTATTTAACAACTTCACTGGATTATTCGATCAAGTATTTAAGTCCAGCGGGGGAATTGCATACTTTAGTGCAAGATTCGAGGCTGCTTTGGCCAGATTCATTTGGAATTGGTACAGATGGTTTTCTTTATTTTTCATGTGCCCAACTGCCGCAGGATCCCAATTGGAGCAATGGGAAAAATAGAACAGTATTGCCTTATCGTGTGTTTAAGGTGAAATTACCTTAGGGTATACTTATCGATTTTAAATCAAGCTGTTGTTATAAAAACTTTATATTTTTATTGAAAAATAATATGGAATAAGAGTCATGGCAACATCCTATAAAGGAATATAAACCGATTTGTATCCTTTTAATCTAGAACGTCATGGCAGAGCTAAATCAAAAACAACCGCAACCAGGGAAAAAGAAAATAAGAAGTAAAAAATTGGCTCCGAAGGTCGATCTTACTGCAATGGTGGATCTTGCTTTTTTATTGATCACTTTTTTTATGTTGACCACCACCTTGAATAAACCGCATCGATTAGATGTGGCTATGCCGGACAATCATGTTGAAAACCCTTTACTGCTAGACGAAAGGCGTGTAGTATCGCTGTTATTGACCGATAAGGGGCTGATGTGGTATCATGGAGATTTTAATCATCCCATATCAAAACCGGAGTTTACTGATCTCAGTAAGACGGGGATAAGAAAAGTCTTGGATCGTCTAAAAGCAGAGATCCCTCCAAAGGCTGACGGTAAGGATATGATTGTCTTGATCAAGCCGAGTAAGGAAGCTCGTGCTGTAGATGTGATCCAAGCGTTGGATGAGATGAAACAGGTGGATATCAAACGCTATACCATCAGTAAGATCGGAGACGACGAGGAAAAGATGGTTTTAGCTTCGCTTTAATTTACTGTTCTTGAGTGATCCTTATAGCGCTTCGTCCTCATCTGACGAAGCGCTATCCTTTTAATCTTTATCCAATTTCTGCCAGAAATTGGCAATTTGTATTTTGATAACTTCGGGTAGCTGACCATAATTGTCCGAATAGGTCGTCTTTTGATAACCATCATCATGGTCTGCCTGAAGTCTGTAAAATTTTTTGTTGTAGATGATTAAGGCGATACAACTCAGCTGTTTTTGCATATCCTCTTTTGGATGTCTGGAATATACAAAAATAGCGTCAAGCTTACCATCTTTATCAGCATCGAAAAAAGATTTTCGTGCATCCCATACGGAGGTGACAATCCCTTTTTCGGAGACATCATCTTCGGCAACAACGGTCCATTTATCAGCTATTTTTTGAAACTGTTGGATATAAAGGTGATCGGGATCTGCATGGCGCTCTTCTTTGGAGAACACGATATAATTATCTTCTTGAGGTGTGGTGATGTGCTCCACCTGTAGTACTCTTTTTCCTTTGTAGGGAAAACCAGACTGTTCAAAATTTGCTTTATTGACCGAAATACTGGTTATCTGAGCGTGAGCGAGGCTGATACTGAATCCCAGAATCAGAACGGCTGCGAACTGGTTGATCATATTTCTTGAGTTAGTTTACTTTTGAGTTTGGGTGTATTTGGTTTAAAATTAGTTATTTATGCTGAAATTTGCTAATTTTTTATAAATCACAATTTATGAATTGAACTGTTACACTGGGGTATTGTAAAAATAATTATGCTATTATTCATTACTAAAAACGAACATGATTGATCGCAGCAATTTTCAATAAAATTTATTTCGGATTGTACTAATATATTAAATTTAGAAATATAGTTTAATGCTGTGCTATGTTTTTTTATGTATTTCAAGGTGATAATTTTAAAAGGTTTGGAAGTTATTGTAAAATTTTAAAGATTAAAAGTAGTACAAAGCAATACTAAAATTTTATTTTTGATTTGTTTTTTTGTAGGCATAGCAGGTTAACTGTTTTTTATCGTTTTAGGGATTTAGCATATTTATGTGGTCGTATTTAAGGTTCTTGTTTCCATTTAAGCAATAAATTACAATATGTTATGATTATATTCGGAAGATCGTTTAAAAAAATGTAATGAAAGCAATAAATAGAAGTGAGATCAATGAAATGGAGAAATTCTATCGCATTAATCTGATCAATAGTTTGATTGGTTTTAAACCATTGAATCTTTTGGGGACGTGCAATACAGCGGGTATACCTAATCTAAGTATCATCAGTTCTGCATTTCACTTAGGGGCTAATCCCCCCTTGCTGGGATTGGTCATGAGACCACAGCGAGAGCATAACGATACGCTTAACAATATACGGGTTACTGGGCAATATACGTTGAATAATGTGTTGCCAAATTGGTATAAACAAGCACATCAGACCAGTGCCAGTTATGCTTCGGGGATATCTGAATTTGATATGTGCGGCTTTCATGAATGGTACAAAGAAGGGTTTAAAGCTCCATTTGTCCAAGAATCTACCGTGAGAATAGGGTTGGAGTTAAGAGAAATCATAGATGTCGCAATCAATGGTACGAAAATCGTCATTGGCGAAATAGTGCAGTTGTTAATTGATGATTTGATTATTGAAGAAAATGGTACCGTGGATCATATCCAAGCTGGGTCCATGGCTGTATCTGGGTTGGACCGTTATTTTATTCCGCAATTTGTGGGGCGCTTGTCTTATGCAAAGCCGGGTACTGAGCCTCAGGAAATAAAAATATAAGAATCATTACATACTTGATCATATGATATTTTTTCAGTGTTAGACATCAACGAATTGTTAAATAGGCAATATAATATGGAAGGATAAGTCCTCTTAATTTTTTGATATGGGACAGGGCAAATGTTAAATTAGGTGGGGACTGATGTTAAATATTCGAAACTGATCGCGAATTATGCTAATTTTAAACGCGCTTATTCGCTAGCCATAGTTCAGCTCTAGTTTTTGGACTTTGATGTTAAGTGTTGTGCAACCTAAACCCATACCATTATCACATGAAATATTTGAAATTAACATCCTTACTGTCTTCCCTAGTCCTCTTATCTGCTTGTAATCAAAATGGAAATGAGACTACATCGAAAGGAATAGAGGAGGTGCAGCAAGGGAATGTGACTGCCTTGCTGCAAGACTTGAGAAATAGGACAATAGAACTGTATAAATGGAATGATACCAAAAGTACTCATGTAGACTTTGAACCGCTTCTGCTGAAAGAGACGGATAGTATATATGCAGGACTTGATCTCGCGAGGCATGAGCAACGAGTGGCAGAATTGAGGGAAACCAATCTTTTTACAGATTATTTTGTCGAAAATTACGATCAGATAGCCCGAACCATAGATAAGAAATTGAACGATAAATCCAGAGTGTGGAATGTGGGTGAACTTCCGCCCTTTGGCAATGGGGCCAATCCCTGGTGTAATTGTCAAGATAATCCAGAAAAATTTTGGGAAAATATCACCTTAAAGGATGTTAAAATGATCAACGAAAATGCTGCGTTCAGCTGGTCATGGGGTGGTGACTTTGATTATAAAGTCAAGGCTATACTGGATCATGGGCTGTGGAAAATAGATTATCTGGAAGGATTTGACCCTAAAACGTTTATCGCTTCTGAATAAATAGGGTGAGCATATCGCTTGTCCTATTATCTTTCGTATCTTTATCCAATTATCCCCTTAAGAATATGCAGCTTTATCCGTCATTGAGGCTTTCTGCTATCGTAAAACACTACCTGATCATCAGGAATGAACATGAGGTGTATGCGAATTATCGTTTATTTTCTGATGGTAACCCAGGGTTGGTGTTTCATTTTAAAGATCCATTTTTACAACAGTCTGATCGTCAATCTAGGTATGTACAACCTCATAGTTTTGTTTATGGGCAGTTGACACAATTTAATGATATCCGTTCGGCCGGAAAACTGGAGATGTTGATCGTGGTACTCCAACCTCATGCACTATATGCTCTACTGAATTTATCTGCCGCTGAATTGAACAATACGATCATACCCTTAAATATGATCTTCGGTCAGGAGGGGAAAGAGATCGAGGATGAGGTTTTGAGTGCTCCAAATCTTGCCCAAGCTATAACAGCAATCGAGCAGATGTTAATCTCCAGAGTAAATCGGTTTCAACAGGCCGACAGGCTTATAGATCGCGCTATAAATTTGATTTATCATGCGAATGGGATGATTGCTGTTTCGGATATCACCAAAGAACTGCCGGTGACGGAACGGCAATTGGAACGTAAATTTAAAGAACAGATCGGAATCGGCCCTAAAAAGTTCATGGATGTGATCAAGTTCCAGCATTTTCTCAAATCAATGCAAAAATTTCCATTAGATGTCAAACTTTCTCAGGTTATATATGCCTGTGGCTATTATGATCAGGCACATCTGAATAATTGCTTTAAACGGCATGTCGGTGTTACACCTATGCAATATCGAAATAATACTCATCTGCTGGCGATCAACCTGATGGAGGTATCCTAAAACGTGATTGTCGGTTTTTTCCAATTTATTTTTAGGGAAGCTATCTAATTTTGAATCATTAATGGTTTATAAAATTAGAATTCAATGGAAAACTTAAAAATTGCAAGTGTACAGTTTGAAAATCAAAGTGGCGATAAAACCTATAATCTTGGTGTGATCAGAGAGCTTGCCGCCCAAGCAGTGGGGCAGGGAGCAGATGTAGTTGCCTTTCACGAATGTTCGATCACCGGTTATACCTTTGCTCGGAACTTGTCCCGGGAGGAGATGCTGGATTTGGCGGAACTGATCCCTGATGGTCCGTCTGTCAAAGCATTAATAGCAATCGCTAAGGAATATCAGATAACAATCTTGGCCGGACTATTTGAAAAAGACGCTTTAGGAGCTCTTTTTAAAGCGTATATCTGTGTGGATGAAACGGGGCTTATAGCTAAACATCGGAAACTACATCCGTTTATCAATCCACATCTTTCTGCGGGAACAGCTTATACTATTTTTGAGATACAGGGTTGGAAGTGCGGAATCTTGATCTGCTATGATAATAATATCATTGAAAATGTGAGGGCGACCACTTTGCTCGGGGCGCAGGTTATATTTATGCCTCATGTGACGATGTGTACCCCTTCAACACGTCCTGGTGCTGGATTTGTAGATGCGGAATTGTGGAAAAATAAGCAAGAAAATAGCGCGTTGCTTCGATCTGAGTTTGATGGATTGAAAGGTCGTAGCTGGTTGATGAAATGGCTGCCTGCACGTGCTTATGATAATGCTATATATGCTGTATTTGCAAACCCTATCGGCATGGATGATGACCAGTTGAAGAATGGATGTGCGATGATTATTGATCCCTATGGTGATGTGATGGCTGAATGTCGTTCTTTGGGCAATGAAATTTGTGTGGCAGAATTGACTGCTGATAAGTTGATGAAAGCGGGCGGATATCGGTATATCAGAGCGAGAAAGCCTGAATTGTATAGGGATATCTTGGGGCAACAACATCTGAGTGAACAAAAAGTGGTGTGGTTGCATAAATAAACCGCGCGGCACATGCCTGCCATGAGCTATAACTCTAACGATTGGTATGTAGGTTGAACATAAACGATATACCTGCAGTCTGAACAGATTGGGGTACCGTTTTTTAATGTTTTAAAATCAGGATGAGTTATGTATATTTGGTTATCTTGCTTCTAGCCTGTACGACATTTATTTAATAGCACTTCATCTTTCCACAAACCGCTCATCATGATAAACACTGGCATATGAATAGAACACACCTCCGTAAAATTTTTCTAATTGCCGGCGCCATCACTGGTTTTGGATTTTTATTTTATCTGTGTCTAGGCGATGGTGTTGCATTTGAAACGCAGGGTCTCTGGGCTAGTTTTGCAAATCTTTTCGGTATTCTGATACTCTTCTCACAGTTTATACTCCATTTTATTGTACTGCTGATCATTTGTGGTCGAGGTAAAAAAGGCACAGAACTGACATTAAAACAAAATTGGATAATCGGTATATACTGCTTGATTGCTGTGATCTTCAATATCGTATTGATCTTGAAGACAACGACCTTTTCTCGGGCAGAGATGAGTGTGGAACGAGAGTGGCGTAATTCGGAAAAATACTATTGGGAACCTGCTATCTCCAATCCTGAGGGGTACCCGGTACGGGTGCTGGAGGGACGTTTTTTTATTTCATCGTGGAGCAGAAATAATGCTTTTCCGGATATCGATGACAAATTTTATGATTCAAGGTGGGGTTTAGGAATGACTACTTTTATCAGTCAAGATCAGGGTAGTATGGTGATGCCAGACAGTTTAAGGCTGACTTGGTATTCTGTTGTTGAGGATTGTTATTATAAGCTTCAGGTATCCTTAGATAAAGAAAAAATAACCCAATTGTTTAAAAAAGGATTTGAAGCAAAAAACCACAACGGTGTATTCCACCGCACCTATGATGAAATCATTGTTGGACTAGCACCTGGTGGCGATGCGGCACTTTGGGTGGGAAGCAATTGGGGTAATGCAACCGAAGTGAGTTTTTATCAGGCGCAAAAATTAGATACTATAGCGATAGAGCCTGCCAGGCGTCAAGAGGTTCGGGAAGAATTGACCAGACTGAGAAAGGGCAAAGATTGGGTCGAGCAAGTTCATACTACGGATGATCTGATCCCATATGATAAATGGCGTAAAAAATATCGACAACCTTACGGGTGGACTCTTCAATTTGTCAAGGACGGGGTTTTGGATAATCCAGAATTAGAAGTTGAATTTTTTAACGGTGAAAAGTTTACACTAATCGATAGTACATTGTCTCAAAAAAACTTTCCTGCGCAAGCTGTACCTGCCTCTTTGTTTCTTAAATGTAGAGGAGAAGATGGTAAAATGAAGCGTGAGTATGTGGTCTTTGATGAGGAAAATATCTATAATACTTTTGAAAAACTAACATTAAGAAAACAAAAAATAACGGTGATCGTAACGTGTAAAATCAATAAACAGGGAGAAATAGAGCAGGTAACTGCCAAAAATAATTCGGAAGAGTTACCGTTAATAATAAAAACGGATTAAATTTTGCTAGTATTTATTGAAATTATTAAAACTTAAGTATGGATGATAAATTAATGGCACAGCTCAATCAGTGGCATGATAAAAGTAAACACGATCAGATAATAAGCGTCCTTGAAGAAATTGGGGGATGGTCTGTTATAGTCATGCTGTAAGGGTATTGAAACTCTTGAAAGCGGAGGAATCTTTGGCGATTATACAAAAACAATATCAAATTATCCAACGCCTAGAGGATCATAAAGAAATTCAAAAATTATGGGATATCCCGAATCATTTAACGGCTGAGGAACAACATGAAATATCTGAAATATTGGATGTGTAATATTGGGATAATCAAGATCATATTATTGAAAAAACGTTTTGTATTTATGTTGATTTAATTGAAAAAATAGGAGGAAATATGGGTAATAAATCCACTTTAAATAAAATTGCTTGGTCTTTTTCATCTGAAAGTTATTCAGATGCGGAAGCATTTAATCAGAAAGTCGCAGAGTACCAAAAGGATATTTATAATACAGCTGAGCGCTGGAATCCGAATGAGATTGTGCTGGATGCACCAGAGGTACAGATTCAATATGAAGCTTGGATCACGAAATCATCAGATTTATTGGAGAATGACCAGTTGATTTCTGACCATGAAGATATATTTGATGAGGAGCCTGAGGATGATGGATATCAGGTTGAAATCATAGCTAAATTTAAAGCTGATAATGGCAAAAACTTCACTGCTTTAGAGTTTTTGATGAAAACACATAACCAACAGGTTAATAAAGAGCTTGGCGACCACGTGTTTTTTGAGGGCATAGACGATCACCCCACAATAGTAGAAGGAGTTCCGACTTATTATATCGCTTGTGGAAGCTAAAAAAATATATTTCATTATAACAAGATAGATGCATTAAGGTATGGTAAGAAGTAGAATGTGTTTACTTTTGTTGTTTGCAGGCTATACATTTGCCGTTTGGAGTTGCCAAGATGGTAAAGCAAGTAAAGCAAACGCTATCTCAGAAGCTAAAACGGAGATGTTGGATAGTTTAGCAGTAAAAGGGAAATCTAAAAATACCATGTATCCTGATCAAAAATCTGTGCTCAAGGATACGATCGTGGTCTCTACAAAACATGATCCTCATGTTGTCCTATGTGATATGGATGGGGATGCCCGTATGGATACAGTGCATATCGTTCAACATACCATGAATCATAAATATGGTCTAAAAATAGCTTTTGGAAATAAAAAAATTGTCTATTTGGGAATGGGACAGGATATATTGGGACAGGGTTTTGATGATATTGAATGGGTTGGTATTTTTGAAATAGCTCCAAAAGGAGAGATCTATTATAATAATGTCAATGATGAAGGTGAAATTATTACAGAAGAACAGGTAAATGAAAATGATAAAATAAAACTTCCGAATGATGGTATTTTCATCCATCAGGCCGAAGCTTGTGGCGGTGGTATCATTTATCTCCATGATGGTCATTTTGCTTGGATACAACAAGAATAAAGCAAAAGTATGCCCATTAGGATCTGTTTCTCATTTACTCAATTATAATTGAGAAATATCGCTGATGAAAGAAAGTGGAAAAACTAAACAGAATTTTAGCTATACTGAATCAGATGTAGAATAGCAAAGCGGATATCAAACTGAAACGGCCTATCTCGGTTTAAGAGATAGGCCGTTTTTATGTTTAAAAATATGTATTTTTAATGATATGGGTACATCAGTGGTTTGCCATTGATCGTGTTATTGTTGATCTGGGCATTGATGACACGTTCAAATAGAATCTCTTTTTTATTCCAGTGGAATGCTGGATATTGGGTGTTGGTTTTGATTTTATTGTTATTGAAGATAATGCCATCTACTGATTTTGCATATAGGACCGGTTTATCAAAGGTATAAAAGTCGTTGTTTTCAATCTTGATGCCGCTATGAAAATATTTTTTCTGGTTTTTTAAATCAGGGATCTCCGGATAGATGGAAATAACGGCATTGGTAAATTGGAACATATTGGTGAGTGCATTGATAAACGTGTTGTTTCGAATGGTGATATCTCGGCATGTTCCGGTTTCGTACCAACCGTTGCTATCACCGCATAATAATATAGCTGTTCCGGACGTATGATCAAAAAGGTTGTTTTCTACAACTGTTGTTTGAGGAGTGCTGAATAATGCTCCGCGTGCTCTGTTATTGCGTACCGTATTGTTTTTGAATGTTACTTTTGGAGTCCAGGTTAGATTCTCGATACCGATATCCAGCTGAGTAGGATCAATGTATTCATCCAAGGGGTTGGTGAATACAATCTTAAAATCCTGTATCGGATCACTGTCTTTTTTGCGGAGTACTTCAATAGACTGAATATGATTTTTATGGTCCCAAAGTTCCATGGTTTTGGACTGTATAAACTGTACGGAGTCGCCTGTATATCCCCAATCAAAACCATAGGATTGTTCGTGCATGTATCTGGCAAGAATAGTTTTATTATCCAATTTTTGAATGACTTTTAAATAAGTGCCATGTATATTGATGGCGTCGTCCATCATGTTTTCATATAGACCATTATTGGAAACAATGACACCTTTACAGCCAGAGAAATGTGTGGCATCTGCCTGTGCTGTAAAATAGCGCGGATCGTTTTTGCTTCTTAATGCGACTTGAAATTTGTTCAGATAAATATTGTCCGTTAGTTGTGCCAATAGCCCCATTCCTTCGGCATAGTGTATGCTTATGTTTTCTAAATGAATGTCTTTTCCTTTATGGACAAAAATACCAGGGTTAGGTCTATGCCAGCTTCGCATAGCGACAATAGTACCAGGTATCAGTTTCGGATTTTTCCACTTATAGGCTCTAATGATACCTTTTGATATTTCGGAAACATGTGTTGTACCTACTGCGATATCACTGCTGTTGTAAACGATGTGCTTTGTTTTTTCTTCAAAAGCGATGCCTGCTGTGGGGCGCATTTCCCAACCTTCGCCTGTGTTATAAAATGTACTATCATGGATGGTATAGGTGACCCAAGGTGCTGTTTGATAGGTGATGATCCCTGATGCAACATCATTTTCCAAAATCTGGACTTGACAGATCTGCGGTCGCTCGAAATCGATGTGGATATTTTTGAGTGTCAGGTTATTATTTTCAACCAAGGAAATCGGTAACATCCGGCCGTGAAAGATAAAATCAGAACCTTGACCATCTATGGTGATATTTTGATATTGTTCTAAGGCTATACCGACTGTTTTTGGATTTTCTTGGTCATGGTTGGAGATGTAATATACTTTCTGTAAAGCACCTTCGGCATGGAAGTCATAACGCCCTTTCTGAAACTTGATGATAATGGGGGTATTTTTTCCCGCTTCTGCCACAACTTTTTGGATCGCTTGATTGATTGTCGGACTGCTGTTTTTCCCAGTATTGGGATGAATGCCATACTTCGCCAAGTCGTAAACTTTTGGACTTGGATTTGCCTGTGCTTGAAAACTAATAAAGGCAAGGAAGATCACCGTTATGTTATTTTTTAACCAATTGTGCATGATGTATAAGTTTGGGTGTTATCAGATTTAGGGTTGTCTATATCGAAGATTTAATCCCGATATAAGATAGGCAAACATACGCTAATAGATCAGGATTTCAAAGAATATTGGAGCTCTGCGAGCTCTGAAAGTAGATTGTAATCAGATTCATACACGATTTAAACATCGGGTAAAAGATGGATTTTTGGTTTTGTATTCTTGATTTTTGTCATGCATTTATCTGCAAATGATTTATGCAATCGTTTGTTAGTGCATGTTATTTGAAGCAATTCAGATGCATCATCTGAAAAACTTTTTCATTAATTGTGTACATTTAAGCATTTAAAAAAAATCAAAAATAGATGCCCTTTACATGTTCTTATTCAGTATTAGTACTTGGCGTATTTGCAAAGACATTGATTTTTTGTAATAATTGTTGAGGGATGAGATATTTTTCTTAGTATATGATTTGGTAAGATGACATGAATTTAACAGAGATCAAGTCGATTTTAAATATGTTTGTATCGAGATTATTGGATATATAGATATGGTTGATATTTTTAAAATTTTGGCAAATGAACATCGCTTACAGATCTTGCATTGGTTGAAGAATCCAAAGAATCATTTTAATGCTGAGGATATCGAGCCTGAAGTGACAGATTATGGAGTCTGTATGAGTGTCATTCAGAAAAAAGCTGGTTTGTCGCAGTCAACAATTTCTTCTTATCTCACTTCTATGGTGAATTGTGGTTTGTTAAAATCTGTTCGAGAAGGCCAGTGGACTTATTATAAACGAAATGAAAAAAGAATTCAAGAACTTGCTTCCTATATTAAAGATACTTTGTAAAGGAATGTGTCAAGAGCTTACCAAGAAAGGTTGGTAATTTTTAGCTATTGATTAACTCAGAAGATGAGCGTCAGAAATTAGATACTAATTTTAGATTCTACCCATCTGTGAAATAAGGTATTTAAGTACCTTAATTTTTGAATTATTAACATCTAGAAATCTAGATATATCGAAATGATTTGTTTTATGGAGGTCTATTCGTTTAACTATCGATTACTCACAAAGGTATAGGGATACCTTTATTTTTTTATTTTCTATATCTAGAAATCTAGATATATCGAATCATTAACACTTAAAATTATTCTTAAAAAAATGATGTCCAGAAATTTTCAAAATCACAACGCATTTAATCGCGTATTTGCACCTAATAAACTTACAGTAGGTTTATTTCTACCTTTAGAAGTTTATCATGGGAACCTAACTATTTTCGCTCAGCACACGGCATACATGAAACAAATTGACCGTTTAAATTTTGCTTCTATTTGGGTTCGGGATATCCCTATGTTTGATCCTAGTTTTGGTGATGCTGGTCAGGTGTATGATGCTTTTACTTATCTTTCTTTTCTTGCAGGACAAACAAACCAGGTCGCTTTAGCCACCGGTAGTATTGTTTTACCTTTTTGGCATCCTATTTCTCTAGCCAAGACAGCTGCTTCTTTAGATCAGTTGTCCAATAATAGACTGTTGTTGGGAGTGGGTTCAGGAGATCGATCTATTGAATTTCCAGCTTTTGGAATTGAATTTGAGCAACGTGGTGAACGTTTTAGGCAGGTATTGGAAGATTTTCGCCGTCTGCATACGGAGGATTTTCCCAAAATAAAGTCTGCTCTTACACACATCGACACATTGGATCTCTTACCAAAACCTGCTCAAAAATATATCCCCAGTTTAATAACGGGCGCTAGTCAGCAGTCTTTGTCCTGGATCGCTGAACATGGTGACGGCTGGATCACCTATCCTGGTGCGACAACATCAAAGATGCATGTAAAGCCCTTGGGTGATAAAATAAAAGCTTGGCGAGAATTAATTCCTCATCAAACCTTTAAACCCCATATGACAAATGAGTGGATTGATCTAGCGGAAGATCCTAATTTTCCGCGAACTCCTTTACGTGGAGGTTTTGTACTGAAAACGGGAAGAAGGGGATTGTTGGATCTACTGTATGAATGGCAGGAAGTCGGAGTTAATCATGCTGCTTTAGGTATTCATTTTAGCTCAAGACCTATTGCTGATGTTATAAATGAATTGGGAGAGGAAATATTGCCCTATTTCCCATCACTAGGAGAAATAAAGCGGTAAGGAAATTGATCGTGATTTAATGTACAGGATTTGGATAAAATAATGTACATTAAATCGTCAAAAAGAATTTGATAAAAAACTCTTTTTGACAGCACTAAAGATAAGATCGATGGGAATAGACAACAACGAAATTTTAAGTTTGCGAATTAAAAATAGGAAAAAGATCTTTTTCTCGGCTTATATGATCATGACAATGCTGTTGCTAGTCGATATAACAGCTATTCTGCTTTGGCAGATCAGCTTAGCAGGGTATTGGACAGATAGACTGGTCTTCTGGACATGGTTTTTGTCAACTTTTGCATTTTTGATCGTTTTCTGGAAAAGCATTTTGACTAAGATTTATTTGTTTGTTTTAATCTTAGTCGTGTTGATGAGTATTGTTCCAATGATGTTGCCATTTTACGGCATTTTGTTTTCAAGTACAGGCATGGAAAGACGATCGTATTATACTCCCGAATATGGAAAGTATAGGGTACAGCTGATACAGAGTGTGATGTCTCGTCCGCGTCTACAAATTATAGAAAATAAGGGTATTGTAGAACAAGTAATATTATTCACGGATGCTGATTTTCTAAAAAGTGCTCATGTTAAAGTAGGCTATGAAAGCGTCATTCGGCTTGATGTGCTTAAAGACAGTCCAGATAGTCTCACATTAAAATTTTATACACCTTCACAGGAAATAGAGAAAAGTTTTATGAAGCTAGACTAATGGAAATTTTTAATTTAGCTTGAAGTAGTAAAGGGTCTTATGGATTAAATAGGATTAATTAAGGCCAAATGTAGCTTAGAACGATAGATGAGAAAAGTAATAGATGATGTCGATATAACACCATTGTTCAACAAAACAAAATTATTTAAGTTTGATAGGATATAAAAAGGATTACATGTTCGACGTACTATTTTCCCATATTGAGCACAAAGTAGCATTATCAGATGCGGAGAAATCAGCAATTGCTGCATTTTTTACTTTTAAAAAAATCAGAAAGAAACAATTTATACTTGAAGAGGGGGACATCTGTATGCATCTTTCTTTTGTCAATAAAGGGCTTATCAAGTCTTATCGTCTTGATGAAAAAGGAAATGAACACATTAGCTTATTTGGTTGGGAGGGTTGGTGGATTTCTGACTTTAATAGTTATATTAATCAACAACCTGCTACACTGTATATCGATGCGGTGGAGGATACTGAACTCTTTCTGTTATCGCGGGCTGCATATGAACAGTTGACTCTTGACGTTCCGATTATGGACAGATATTTTCGACTGTTATATCAAAATAGTTTGGTTACAAAAGATGAACGCTTGATCAGCTCAAATAGCTATTCAGCGGAAGAGAAGTTTCAAAGATTGATCCAATCTAATCCTGAAATCATGCAACGTGTACCCCAGCATTTGGTTGCTTCGTACCTCGGTTTGGCTCCCGAAACACTGAGTAGAATCCGAAAAAAATTAGCTTCAACTGATTAATGTGTTGATCTGGATCAATGAAATTTCTTGACTAGGATCAACTACTTTGTTTTCGAACACGGATAACTTTGTTGAAAACATAAATAATAATGATGGATAGAATTGCATTGGTTGTAGGTGCTACGGGCATCACAGGTAGTAATTTGGCTCAGGAACTTGTTGCTCAGGGATGGAAGACGTACGGATTGGCGCGTCATCCAAAGATAGAGAAATCCGACGTATTTCCGGTAAAAGCTGACCTTCTGGATCCGGAAGATCTGATGAGGGCATTGGAAACAGTTTATCCTACGCATATATTTTTTACTACTTGGATGCGTCAAGATTCGGAGACTGCAAATATAGAGGTGAACAGCCGGATGGTTCGCAATCTTTTGGATGTATTGTCTAAAAAAAATACAGTTGAGCATGTTGCTTTAGTAACTGGGTTGAAGCATTATTTAGGCCCCTTTGAGGCTTATGTCGGCGCAGGTGTTTTCCCTAATACACCTATCCGCGAAGAACAGCCAAGGTTGGAGTATCCTAATTTTTATTATGCACAAGAAGATGAGATCTATCGAGCTGCCGATCGGGATGGTTTTACTTGGAGTATACATCGACCACATACAGTAATAGGTCACGCGATCGGTAATCTCATGAATCTGGGTGTAACGCTTGCCGTATATGCCAGTATTTGTAAAGAAACAGGAAAGAAGATGTTGTGGCCAGGTTCTGAAGCACAGTGGCGTGGTCTGTCGGATGTGACAGACAGCAAGATATTGGCTCAGCAGTTAATCTGGGCTGCTAGCAATAAGGATGCGAAAAATATGGCATTTAATATTGTGAATGGAGATGTATTTAGATGGAGCTGGATGTGGGGACGTATTGCACAATATTTTGGTGTGGAATCTGAAGGATTCAATGGGACAGTCACACCACTTGCAGATCAACTGGCAAATGAAAGTCAGACTTGGCAAGATATAGTCAAAAAATATGGCTTACATGATCATGAACTATTTGAGCTGACTTCACCTTGGCATACAGATCTTGATTTGGGGAGACCTATAGAAGTCATGGTCGATATGGCAAACAGTAGAAAGTTGGGCTTTGGTGCTTACCAAAATACGGAAGATTCATTTATCAAATTATTTGAACAGTTACGCTTAGAAAGGGTAATTCCATAATCACCCATTTTTTTACTATTTAGGTATTGACTAGCATCTTGTTGATCGAAATTAGGATGAACCTGTCGATTCCGTTGGGACTGGATAGGGGATGGATATCATCAGGTGGAAAACAGTGTCAGTTGTTGAGGTATATGCTCAATAAACAAAGCTCAACTGGTCATTGAGCTTTGTTTAAGGATTGATAAGTTTTGTTTATTTTTTTTACAGATGTCTCTTCCTGCCTATCTGATTTTGATCCTGTTAACTGCTCTGTATATCAATTAAGATTTTGACTTCAGTTGGATCATTAACTAATGCTTCAAACCCTTCTGATACAATATTGTCTAATACAATTTTACGTGTGACCAATTTTTCTACGGGCATTCGGCCGCTATCGATCAAGGAAATGACATGCGGAAAAATATTCCGATAAGCGATGATTCCTTTAACGGTAATCTCTCGCAGTACCTGATCTAGGGCATCAGTAGTAACTGGTTTTCCAAAAAGAGCAACTAAAACAGCAGTTCCACCATTTTTTAAACTCTGAATTCCCGTGGTATAAGAGGATTGTACACCAGCACAATCTAGAAAAATATCGACCCCAAGACCTGTGAGGTTCTTGATTTTTTGAGGAATTTCATCTTCTTTTGCATTGATGATATGTGTTGCACCGATCGTTTTTGCTTTTTCAAGGCGTTTATCAGCGATATCGGTAACAATTACAGTGGTGGCACCTGCAGCAATTGCCGCCTGCACGCATAGTAGACCGATGGGACCAGCTCCTGAAACAAGTACGGTCTGGCCGATTTTAAGACCACTTTGAAGTACAGCATATACTGCTACTGCGGCAGGTTCTACCAACGCCCCTTTTTCAAAAGACATGCTGTCTGGTATCTTGTGTACCATGTAATCTTCTACCACGACATAGGATGCGAAACCGCCATTGCTAGAGAGTCCGATAAATCCTAATGGCTCGGATAGGTTATATTTACCATTAACAATAAAAGGACTATCAAAATTCTTGAAAATAGGTTCTACCACCACTCGATCACCCACCTGTATATGCTGTACACCTTCGCCTACAGCATCAACGATGCCTGAAAATTCATGACCCAATGTTGTGGTTCCTTGATGGCCATTGAGCGGATACGGTTTGTCTACTGGAATCAATTGCGGTCCATGTACATATTCATGTAAGTCAGATCCACAAATGCCGGCGAACTGAACTGAAATTTTAACTTGACCAGCCTGTGGTGAAGGAATTTCTGTAGGCTCTACTCTGATATCTTTTGCTGCATACCAACGAGCAGCTTTCATTGTGTTATCCATATCGTTATGCTTTTAAAGTTGTACTAAGGTACTCATAGATGACCAGTTAAGAAAGCTAATCGCTGTGATTGATATCACATATATTGATGAATTTAATCATTTGAATCATGGAGCTGGGGGTGTGTCATTGATCTTTATTTTGGATCTGTGGTCAGTTTTTTGAATACATGTTTGGTATTGTACCATGTTGCTAAATCATCGACAGATATCATATTTTTAGGACTTTTAAACACATACTCATTGGTCCCAAAATACCGCGTTGAATCGACTAAGCCATCGTTATGTCCATTTTCTGCAAATAAATACGGAGGGGTAGCTTTTTGAAAACTATAAAACGATACATAATGCTCAATGATATCATCTTTCTTTAACCCATATAATGCCCAAAATTCAGCATATCGATTCCATTGGTATATCGTATCATTGCTGACCCTAAATCTGAAATTGTTTTTCTCATATTTTTCAGGTCTTTCAAAAATACTGTCATTTCTAACGATCAAGGTATCATACTTTAAATCTATCAATTTGTAAGGGTTCCAAAATGATTCCGGTTTCTCGGTTTTGGAAACTTCGATACCGCCATTGAGTGATCCTTTATAAACTTTGAAATCAATAAGTTCCTCTTTTAAAAATAAATATATTGATTCTTTGGACTGTGGCTCTTCTGGTATAATGGTCTCGTCATTACTTTTACTGCAAGAACTGACTAATATTGGGAGCATGAGTAAATATGCGAAATAGTTTAATTTCATTTTTTAGGATTTACTTATTTGAGGTTTATATTTTAGAAGCTTATAAGCTTTGATATGCCTTGATTTTGTACACACATTTATTTCAATTACTGATTTTTTATTGCCTAAAATGTATATTTAATCTTATCGATATTCACTTATATCAAACCGAATATAAGTGAATTATTTTATAATATTGCTTTTATGTTGTTTTGTATCAAGAATAATAAAGAAACAAAACAACATAAAAGTAATCAACAGCATAAAGTGAAATGTATAGGTAGTGAAATACATTTAAAATATGATGTTATCGTTGCGGATAACTATTTGTTAAGAATTTTTTTATAGGCTTCGACATAGTTTTGGCACATTCTTTCCTTCGAAAAATAATTTTCCACTTTTTGCCGACAAGCTAATCTGTTGATCGAATTAATATCTTTCACCATTTCTATAGCTTCTTCTATATTTTCGGCCAGAAAACCATTCCGTCCATTGTCGATCAGTTCGGGCATACTACCTTTGTTGAATGCGACAACTGGAGTGCCGCAGGCCATAGACTCAACTACCGATAAACCAAATGGTTCGCTAAAATTAATAGGATGTAACAATACACTTGCATTGGACAACAATTCATTGCGTTTGTCTGAACCAACAGAACCTATATATTCGATCTTACCAGGTTGTAAATGAGGTTGCACATGCTGGTTGAAGTAATGTTCATCTTGAATAATACCCGCCATAATGAGACGTTTACCAAGTGCTTGTGCTATTGCGATGGCTTCTTTAGCACCTTTATCATGATGAATGCGACCATAAAACAATAGGTAATCTTGTGGATTGTTATTAAAGGTAAACTGATCCAGATCGATACCATGGTAAATGGTTGCTAGATAATCCAATTGGTCAGAGCGATCCGCATTGCTTATGGATATATAATGGCTATCCTTATTGTATTTTTTATAGACAGGTAGGATGCTACTGGATGAAAAACCATGTATTGTACTAACAACGGGAGTTTGTACCAGTTTGGAATATGTGAGGGGCAGAAAATCAAATTGATTGTGTATAATATCAAATTCATTAGCATTTTCGAAACATTCTGAGATATGGAGTGATTCCCAAACTTTGGCGTTGATATCTCGATCTTCTTCATATCCGGCAGGGCATACAGCTTGTAACTGTGCTTGGGTAATGGAATTACCGGTTGCAAATAAGGTGACTTCTATACCTGATTTGATTAGTTCTTCTGTCAATAAGGACGTAACTTGTTCCCAGGGACCATAGTGGACAGGAGGTGTTCGCCATGCGATAGGCGAAAGCATTGCAATCTTCATATCAGTACAACGTATGACCGCTACTTTTGTTACTTTTAATCGTATTACAATTGTTTTATTATATTTAAATACAACACATATATTAAAGAGGCTGATGATAAATGCTTATGTTAAGAAATACATTTATAGAACTTTTGAAAAATTATACCGACGATGATGCGTTAGTGGTTCATTTATGGAATGAAATCGTTGAAAATTATGCTGCTCATAATAGGTATTATCACACGCTGCAGCATCTGGATAATCTATGGTTATTATTGATCGATGTAAAAGAAAAGATAAGGAATTGGGACGCTATTTTGTTTACCCTTTATTATCATGACATTATTTACGATCCATTACGATCTGATAATGAAGAAAAAAGTGCTGATCTTGCAGGAGTGAGGATGAAACAAATCGGTGTTTCTAATCATGTCATAGACCTGTGCAGAAAACAAATTCTAGCAACGAAATCACATCTGGAATCAACAGATAGCGATACTAATTATTTTACTGATGCAGATCTTTCTATTTTAGGACAAGCATGGGAAATGTATGCCTCGTATTTCGAAAATGTACGAAAGGAATATGCGATCTATTCAAATTCAATATATCGTGTCGGACGATTAAAAGTCTTAAATCATTTTTTATCGAAGCATTGTATTTATAAAACATCCTATTTTCATCAAAAGTTTGAACAACAGGCTCAAGATAATTTGAAAAATGAAGTTGTTCAGCTCGAGGGATGATATCGTCAAGCTGGCTATTATTTTAACGTTAACATGCACTCAAAAAAACTATTTTTAAAAGCACTCCCGATACCGATCTCATAATCTTTGATAAATACATCATTATTATCAAAGGAGTTGATGTGTGATTTATTGACGATAAAAGATCTGTTGATCCTGAGGAACAGCTGTTGGGGCAATATTTCATGGATTTGCTTGACAATCATTCGCGTAATGATCCTTTCGTTTTCCAGCTGAATAATAACGTAATCTTTGAGTCCTTCAATAAATAATATATCATGGTGCTGTATCTTGAAAAATCTGCGGTCCGATTTGACAATGATATAATCTTCTTGTATTTGACCCAGGTTTTTTTTATCCTCTGCCAATAATAAGGTGTGATAATTAATGGCTTTATCCACTGCTTTTCTTAATTTCAGAGGATTTATGGGCTTTACTAAATAATCTATAGCATCGACGTCGTAACTGTCTACAGCATATTGAGAATAGGCTGTTGTAAAGATAATCAGCGTTAGTTTGGGTATATCGCGTGCAAACTCCAGACCGTTGATCCCCGACATACGAATATCGAGAAATATCAGATCGACAGGGGTATGCTTTAGGAATTCGGAAGCGGTCTCTGCACTGTTAAAACTTCCTAATAATTCCAATTGTGGAATCTGGTCAACCATTTTTTTGATGCCATTGCGCGCAATGGGTTCGTCGTCAACTATAATGTATCTCATTGTAAATCCAGGTATAAGGTAACGGTATATGTTTGATCCGTATCTGCAATATGCAGTTGGTGCTTTTTATGGTAAAGTAACGCTAAACGCCGTTTGATGTTTTCCAATCCCAATCCACCAATATCCCTTTTTGAAGGGGCAGTCGGTTTGGAATTTTCGCAAAAAAAGTAAAGTTGCTGGTTTACTATTTTGAACTTTATATTGACATAGGAACCTTTACTGTCTGAGCTATGTTTTACGGCATTTTCTACAAAATGCACGAATAGCATTGGTGGTATGGTTATGCTATCAAAATTTCCTTCTTTTTTCAAGTTAAAATCGCATTGATCACGTCGCAACTTTTCTAATTCCAGATAGTCTTCTAAAAATTTAATATCGTTCAATAAAGGAACTTGTGCTGACTTCGTATCGCTGAATTGATACTGAAGTATGTTTTCCAATTTTTTTAGGATAATGGATGCAGTGATCGGATCATCGTCTACTAGAATATTGGCATTATTGATCATATTAAATAGAAAGTGTGGATTGATCTGACTTTTTAGAAAGTGTTGTTGAATACGGGACGTCGCCAACTGTAATTCATGGATGCGATGATTATTGATTAGCCATTGTTTGAACAGTTGAAGAGCAGATATTCCACCTAAAAAGAGTATGATAGCAAACATAGAGGAGGTTATACTGAAAAATATGGCGATGGGCGATGGCTGTTGTCGAGTAACGGCAATATCATAAAAAAGCTGCTGAAGGATAACCATGATACATAATGCAAATAGGGTGAAAATAACCACAGAAATGAGATAAGCTGTCATTCTATTTTTGGCCAAAAATTTTGGAAATAGTACATCTTTATTGACATATACAAGACAATTTAAAAATATATAGTAACTGATCCAACCTATCATGCGATCTGCGGATAGGTTTAGCTTATCAGGCGCATCGAAAAAGATGCCGATCGAAATAGCCAAAATGGAGGATTGTAATAGTAAAGTCCTTGCCAGATGATATTTATGATCGATCAGTAATCTGGTTAGCGAATATGTATTTAAAAAACTTTTCATTAATGGCACAATGCTAGTTTAAGTGTAACAGATCCTGTTTCTAACTGCAGTATATACTGGTGGCTATAAGCCAGATCAAGTCTCTTTCGTATCGAAATTAGTTGATCCTCGAGCGCTCCTGTAATGGAATGCGATTTGCATAAAAACGTGAGCATGTTGTTTTCTACATTTGAGCTGATCTCCAGACTATTACTTTCTTTGATAAAAGTTTGAACTAATGTCAAGAGTAACATGGGGGATATCTGGTGATAATGATGTTGCTTGTCAATCTTAAGCTGTGATTCTAAAATGGGTCTACACCGTTTTTCAAGGGATATGAATTTAGTAACATAAAGGAGTTCCGAGTTTAATAAAGTTTTTTCCTGTTGGGCGTCATAAAGTTGATAGCGTAATAATTCGCTTAATTTGAGCAGGATATCATTTGTTTTTTGCGGATCTTTTATTGTCCATAATGAAGCATGATGTAATGCTCGAGAGAGAAATTCTGGTGTGATCTGACCCTTCAGTTTTTTCAGTTCGGATGTAAGATGTTCTATTTCTAGCACGCTCACGTGCTGGTTTGTCAAAGACCATGTCCGGTACAGCAAAATTAAGGAAATCCCACAAAAACAGATCAGTGTTATGACAGAAGTGGAAAGGATATCCACCAATATTAAGGGACTAGAATAATCTGCTATCCTATGGTTTAGGTTTGCCCAATTGCGAACCCCGTACTCTATCCATAGCGATAGTACAGGCAAGGATAGCATACAGATCATGGTAATGATCAAATAGGACCATATGCGATCTCTAAGTAGGAATTTGGCCGTAAGATAGAAATAATTAAAATACATGACGATCAGGTAAGTCATTAATGAGGATCCGCCAATCAGATAGATATCATTACCTAGCACCACTTGGCAATCCTGATAGGCAATGAGAACTTGATTAAATGTGATCACGGCAGCAAACGCAATAAAGAGCACGTGTCGCCAAACCTGATACTTTTTATCGAACACAAAAGTGCTTAATAGGTGTTTTTCCTTAATATCATTCATTGTTTTACAAGGTGTGGTTTAAGATACATTAAAATCTAATGTTTAACAATTTTTACTCCATGACTTTGCTATTAGAGGTCTATCCTATAACTCACGTTAAATAGTGAATTGGCTGCAAAATAGGGTTCTATGGTTTGCGTGATGATATTAAATTTATGTTGTATATATTCTTTTTGCTTTGTCGCATTTACGCTCTTTAGGGCAAAGGTATGTGAAAAGCGACCTCGATTTATTTTATAGCTGAGTGTGAAATCACCTATGAACATGGAGTGAAACTGTTTTTCAAACATGCGATTTGCGTCATACTGAACTTCTTTATCCGGATGTAGTAAAGTTGCAGCTTCATCTACTGGCGTATATCGTTGTCCTCCCAATGTGCTCGCTTTAAAATTGACCCCTAGGATATCGCTTTCAAAAATCCATTCTTTGCCTGCTAAAAAATTGAATACATAATTACGGTTATAGCGGGTGTTGTACCATTGTCCATCTGCAGCTTTATATTTTGAAGTAAACAACGAGGTCGTCAGTAGGTAATAATATCCTTTTTTAAAGGATTTAGAAAGTGTAAGATCAACGCCGAAGTTTTTACCTTTTCCTCTGTTTATAAGTGTTTGTGTGGTATAAAAATCAGTGCTGTTTAGGATGGAATAATTCCCTGTATCAGTAATCGGCACGTCATAGAGTAATTGAAAATAGGGCTCTATCTTTAAATGCATATCAGGCGTGATTTCTTGGTTATAACCCACGGTGAACTGGTGGCTTTTTAGAAATGCTAAATCGCGATTACTCAATTCATCTTCATTATTTTTAAAAAAATAGACATCAGGTCTTTCTATCCGGCTATGTAAGCCATATGCCGCTGAAATGGAACGACGGGGCAGTACATTCCAATTTACGCCGACTCTTGGTTCTACAGCCGTATTTTTATTGAGCATAAGATGCTGCACATTAAATCCGCCGATAATGGTAAAGTGTTCGCTGATAGTTAGTTTTGAATTGGAATAGGCTGAAACCATATTTGTCCGACTATTTGAATGAGCAAAATTGATTAATTGCTGTCCATAATAAGGGGTGTGATCTACATGCATATCATAATGTATATTGGTAAATGTCACTCCAGTTTTGTTGATGTGATTGGGATGAAATCTGTGTTGTAAGGTGGAGCTGATGATCAGGTTTGTTGTATTGTACGTTAAATCAGTCGTAGGACTTTTATGGCTTTCAATGTCATAAAATTCTTCAAGAATATGATTGCCTGAATAGGTAGTGGCAAATGTGCTTTTTAGAGAAGTTTTGTTATTTTTAAAGAAATAATGGTGCGATATACCTGCTGCTCCGGATTGTTGGTCAGCAGCAGACAGTATGCCATCATCTAAGTATTTTCTGCTGCTCGTTTGATCTAAAATCGGAGCAACTTCATCCACCAAACCAAAGCCCCAAATGGAGAATAAGCCTGATTTTTTGGTTGGAAAATTTAAATTGAAGTTTAAATCTTGATAACCAAGTTTTCCGCCTATATTTTTGTCTTTTCTTATTTTTTCTAATAGTCCAGTGGTCGAGTAGCGATAATTGATGATGTAAGTAGCATTGCTGGATTTACTGATGGGGCCTTCGGAAGCGAGATCGATACCCAAAAGACCAAGCTGAAAGCTATGGTGGTGCTGTTGTCTATTTCCTTTACGCATTTTGATGTCAAATACTCCTGATAGGGCATTGGTATATTCGGAAGGAAATGATCCGATCAAGAAGTCTGAATTTCCAATGACATTGTTGCTCAGCGCAGATAAAAGACCTCCGCCTAGTACATTGATATCCGAAAAATGATTAGGATTTGGGATCTCAATACCTTCTAGCCGCCATTGCAATAGGTTAGGAGCGTTGCCGCGAATGGAAAGGCCATTGCTTGACATACTAGCAGTGGTTACTCCGGCATAGGTACTGACCAACCTAGCAGGGTCGTCCATACCCCCAGCAAAACGGCTAGCTTGCTCTGGACTGAACGTTTGTCCTCCAACAATTGTAAATGGATTCAATGGTTTTGTCTGGTGGATTTTGGGTGTTGACTCAACTTCCTGCAGCGTAATTGTATTTTCATACATCGGAACTTCTATATATATCTGATTAACTGATGCAACAAGAACTTCCTTGATAATCAGACTTTCGTAGCCCGTGAACGAGATCTTTAATTCATATCTTCCCATAGGTATGTTTTCTAATATAAACCTTCCATCTATATTTGTCTTTGTTGATATCGGATATGATCCCATAATTTCTATTGATGCATCTTGTAGTGCTCGACCTGAGGCTGGGTCAAACACAAATCCGGATATGGTTTGATGTACCTTCTTACTTTGGGCATGTAGCATGCTATTGGCGAATAAGCAGATGATGAGCAGCAGTGCTACGAACATTGAATAAGCTTCTGTTTTTGTCATTTTCTATTGGAGTGTTGATTTTGACAAAAATATTTTTTGTTAGCACATCAATTTTGATTATGAGATCAACAGGACCTTATTTTGATATGAATGTACCAATGGTGTCGATCATGTTTCCTTATTGGAGTCCTTAATTAATAAGGATTTCATAAATAGTGACATAAGATGTAAGATCTGAATTTTAGAAATTAAGTTTAACAAGTGCTAATTGTATTCCTTATTTATTGTGACGAATAATAAATTTTCGCTAAATTTCCGTTATTAATGAGATGTCATAAACTATGAGTTGATATGGCTTTTATTTCTTAATTAAAATCTCATAATTAAATATCCATAGTTCGAAAATATAATAACTGTAATAGAATGGAAAAACATAATCCTTACGCAGCTTTTGAGAGAGAAGCACCTGAAGTATTTAAGGGATTCACTGGGTTGGTCACATCACTGATGGATACTAAAGCTCTTGATCCCAAAACGAAGCAACTAATTTACTTAGGTATCAAAGTAGCTCAGGGTGATCAGACTGCTGTCATGTTTCATGTTCCTATGGCCAAACAGCTGGGTGCTACTCGAGATGAAATAAAAGAAACTATTTTACTTACGTTGACGGTATGTGGGCTAAAAGGTGTGAATACATGTTTGTTGCAAGCTCTGGAAATCTATGATCGTGAATAAGGAAGATTTGGATTAATCGCCAGATATTGGTGAAGTCTTGAAACAAAAATACGCGGAAGGGGACATGATACTTTTTCTGACCTGAGATCAATAGGCAAGCTTTTTTATCCCTACGGGAGGGTTAATCCTGAAATCTTGGAGTATGTTAGGACGAGCTTTTAGCATTTGAGGGTGCTATTCAGGTGGTAAGTTGGTATGTGTTGGACGAATCACGTAAACAGGAGTTTTCATACATCGTACTAAATCAATAAAAAATAGTAAAGCCAGTACTTTTTTTGTAGTGGCTTTACTGTTTTTTTATTTTCTTGCGTAGTCTTTCTCAAATTTATCGGAGGCAACATTCACACCATTGGCCATATTTTCAAAAGCCGTGTTGATGTTATCTAGTAATGTTTGTTCTGCTTCTGCATCTGGTGAGTTGCTTTTACGGATACTGATCAGTTTCGGGTAATCCTCTGAAACAATTTTACCATATCCCTGAAGTCCTTGTAGCACAGCTTTTTGAAGTTGATCATCACCATTGAAATCACCTAGTTTTTCAACTTTTTTAATGTCTTCACTGACTGCATCTTTCCATTTTAGAGCTACTTTTTCTGCATCATCATATTTTTTAGATTGCATCGCTACGTTCATTTCATTCACATGTTGCTCTTCACTATTGATAATCGTCATCATTTCATTATTGTAGCTGATCGCATCTTTTTTTCCGCCACAGCTTGAGAATGTGCATATCATTACTAAGATTGTAATTGTTGAAATCGCTTTTTTCATTTTTTTTTGATTTTTATGGTTTCATTTCATTATTAAAAGAATCTGTTCTTTCAGTATAGTACAAATTTAGATGATGATGTATGATGGGCATATCCCTGAATACAGTGGTTTTTAATATTTTCACATGACATCATGCTGTATAGTATTTCGTTTCATTACAGAATCCAACTTTTTGCTTTATAATTCTTATGGAAATCTTAATTATAAAATTAAATTTCCTATAAGTTTTAATTTGATACATTCTTTTGATCTGATTTCATGATTTGCTATTTAAAATGTATCTAATATTTTATTATATTAGTGATCATATAAAATAATCTCGAATTCTAATGCTATTAACTGACGGAGAGGATCTTTACAATGTCGTATTGAATGCACCTATAGGAATCTGTATACTGAATGCCGATACGCTTGTTGCCGAGGTTGTCAACGGTAAGTTCCTTGAGGTATCTGGTAAATCTTACGATGCTATATTTGGCCATTACTATTGGGATACTTTTGCAGAAGTTCGGTCGCAATATGAGTCTGCGCTTGCTGGTGTCATCCTTAGCGGACAGTCCTATTATGCTAATGAGGTGGAGCTGATGCTGATTCGCAATGGTCAGGAAGAAATAGTTTTTGTCACCTTTGTTTATGCTCCGATTAAGGATGAGCTTGGTCAAGTTGGTAAGGTAGCTGTTTGGGTGTTGGAAAATACCAGACAAGTTGTTGAAAGGCAAGAGCGGGAAGTGGCCACGTTGACTTTTAAAAAAGAACGAGATCGTCTGGAACGCTATTTTATGCAGGCTCCTGTAGGGATCTGTATCTTGCAAGGTCCAGAACTTGTTTATGAACTCATCAACCCGGCTTATGACAACATGTTACTTGACCGTGAATTGTTGGGACGTCCGATTTTTGAAGCTCTTCCTGAATTGGTGAATAGTCCTGTTCAGGAAATGCTCCTGAAAACTTATTACTATGGGGAGCCTTTTGACATGAATGATGTGCTCATTCCTGTTTCAACATTTGAACGTGGTCCTACAAAAGATCGGTATTTTAGTTTCAGTTTTCAACCGAGGAGGGATGAAAATGATGTGATTGATGGTGTTGTTAATATTGTTTTTGAGGTAACAGGTCTGATCAAGACACAACGGGAACTTTTTGATGCTAGGGAATATGCTGAACAGCAGAAAAGGGTATATGAAACTATTATTTCTAATACCCCTGATCTGATGTATGTTTTCGATCTTGACTACCGTTTTACATATGCAAATAGCGCACTGTTATCTATGTGGGGTAAAACTTGGGACAATGCGATTGGGAAAAGCCTGCTTGAAAATGGATATGAACCATGGCATGCTGAAATGCATGAGCGGGAGATTGAATTGATCAAAAAGACTAAGCAATCTATAAGAGGAGAGGTTTCTTTTCCGCATGCAACGTTGGGAAGGCGTATCTATGATTATATTTTAATTCCAGTGCTTAATCAAGCTGGGGAAGTAGTTGCAGTAGCTGGTACGACAAGAGATATTACTGAACGCAAAAATTGGGAGGATGCCTTAGCGCAGAGTGCGGAAAAGTTACAAGCAATCAATGAAGAACTTGAAGCCTCTAATGAAGAACAAGCAGCTTCTAATGAAGAACTGACTGCGATCAATGAAGAGTTGGAGCAGGTCAATAGACAGTTGCTTGAGGCTAAGCAAAAGATAGAGGAAGGCGAAGTTGCTTTGCGTTTGGCGGTGAGTGCTGCTAATTTTGGTACTTGGTTTTTACATTCTGTAACCCGCGAGTTTATCACTGACACTCGTTTGAAGCAATTATTTGGATATTTTCCCGAAGAGGATCTTTCTTTTGAGAAGGCTTTGGCGCAAGTAAGAGATGATTACCGGGACTATGTTTCTGCTAAACTAGAACATGCAATCTATCATAATGGTAACTACGACGTTACTTATCCTATCATTGGTTATCATGACCAAGAGATACGTTGGTTACGTTGTATAGGGAATCTAAAGGCTGATCCATCGGGTACTTTTTCTACTTTTACAGGTATAGTGATGGACATCACGGAGCAACATTTGGCAGCTAACAATGTGGAACAAGCAGAGGAGGGCCTAAGATTAGCCATTGAATCGGGAGAACTCGCTATTTGGTATCTCGATCAAAAGCTAGGTACAATCATCGCATCTCCGCGGTTTAATGAGATGTTTGGCCTGAGATCTGATGAAAATGTTCCGTTTGAGGCTGTAATTGCTCAAATTTTGCCAGAATACCGTCAGATGGTTCAGAATGCTGTAAATGAGACTTTTGCAACTGGAGCTAATTTTAATGTTGAATATGCTGTAACCGGATTTCATGATGGAAAGCTGCGATGGGTGCGCTCAGTGGGGAAATATGTGCAGAACACTAAGAATGGTAATTATATTACTGGTGTAATGGCTGATATTACCGAGCAGAAAACGGATGATATCCGCAAGAGTGATTTTATTGGTATGGTAAGCCATGAGTTGAAGACACCATTGACTTCACTAAATGCCTACATACAATTGTTACAGCAAAAATTGATGTCGTCTAATGAACGTTTTATCATCAACGCGCTGGATCAATCGGTAAAACAGGTCAAGAAGATGACCACGATGATCAACGGCTTCTTGAATATATCCAGACTAGAATCGGGTAAGATTCATATCGATCTTCAACATTTTGATATTGCTGAACTCGCTGCAGAAACGGTATTGGAAACAAACCTCATGGTCAACACTCATCATATCGTGCTCAATCCTGTAATGCCTACTTTCGTAAATGCAGATCGGGATAAGATCGGACAGGTTATCAACAACTTGATCAGCAATGCGGTGAAATATTCTAAACCAGATACGCTGATTGAGATTTCTTGTGTCACTGATGGTGAAGAAGTGCGGGTCAGTGTCACTGATGAAGGGATCGGTATTAGATCTGAAGATATTAACCAACTTTTTGAGCGCTACTATCGGGTAGAAAGTACTAAATATATTTCTGGTTTTGGTATTGGACTTTACCTTTGTGCAGAGATCATCAAACGTCATGAAGGTCGGATATGGGTTGAAAGTGAACCTGAAAAAGGATCTACCTTTTATTTCAGCCTGCCTATTGTGAAATCAACTAAGGTGGATATGGACTGATGATCTAAAGCAGGTAACAATAGGATTGATATAATCTGATATGACTCTATGTAGATGTTGAAAATACAATCGTAAATAAAAATCAAAGTGATTAATTGGAATTAACGACAATAAATATGGTAGAGCGTTGTACTAACTTTTGTGTTGATGTTATATGCTACCCACTTTGAAAAAGTTAACAAAAATGAAGTTAGAGTTTTACAAACCACAAAATGAAATACTAAAAAAATATATTGAAGGATTTTATTTTCTTGCTCAAGATAAAAAATCCAGTCGAATTAATTATTTGACATTCCCCAACAACTTTTGTATTCTTTCTGTTAATCAACATGTAGAAATTGAACTTACAGAAAGACAGATTCTAATTTCAAGTTCTGATAAGCAGGATATCATGGCCAATTTTGTTTCTCGTTATTCTGAGCCGATAGAAGTGATATATCAGGGTGTTATAAATGAATTTACTACTTACTTCAAACCTCTTGGAGCCAATCATTTTATAGATGAGGCAAAAATTTTTAATCAACCAATAATTACTGATTTTAATCCATTTGATGATTTTAAGCCTAAAATGGAGAAGATTTTTAATGAAGGAAACCGTGAGCGTCAACTTGAACTATTGGAAATTTATTGGCTTTCTAAATATGATAAGAAGGATTTGTATCTGATGGGACAGATCTTGATCGATATGGAAGCGGATTTGAAAATTGAGCAGGTTGCAGATAAACACCAGGTTTCAAGAAAACATATTACCACCATGTTTTTAAGACATATGGGTAAAACACCGTCTGAATATAGGAAAATCCATCGTTTTAGAAATACACTTCTAAATTATAAGAATAGCAAAAACCTAACTGCTCTTTCTTATGAAAATCTTTTCTATGACCAATCTCATTTTATTAAAGATTTTAAGGCATTAACTCATCTTCATCCAAGCGGGTTCTTCAAACATGTGGATACCGAAAGCGAGAATATTTGGTTTTTTATTTGAACGGTTACATTTTTACAATTTTTAGAGATTATCGTTTCTTTACTTTGTCCTGAAATTATAGCGCTTTCATAAGCAGGATATTAATCTGACTATTTTTTCTTCATATAGCTTTTTAAATACTAAAATACAATGAAAATCTTTTTTTTGACCATTAGTCTTTTTTTTACTTATAGGATACAGGCTCAATCCATCAATCATCATAAATTGAGCGAACTTTTAATACAAGCTAAAGAATACAATAGTGAGGCTGTGATTATATATCAAAATGGAAATCTTGTTGCTGAAAACTATTTTGCAGCTGGATATGCCGATAAAAAGATTGAAGCGATGTCTGCTACCAAGAGTATTATCGGGCTTGCTGTAGCATGCATCTTAACTGAAGGGTTGATCGACAGTCTCGATACTCCTGTTTGGCACTTTTACCCCGAGTGGAAACAAGGAAAAAAGAAAGATATAACCATTAGGCATTTGGTTCATATGACTTCTGGTCTTCAAAACCATCCAAATGCTGGTGAAGAAATTTATCCTAGTCCAGATTTTGTTCAACTCGCCTTAGCTGCAGAACTCTCAGATACGCCAGGTGAAGTGTGGTCGTACAATAATAAGTCGTTAAATCTGATGGCGGGAGTGATTCAAAAGATAACAGGGAAAAGAATGGATGTATATATTGGTGAACAATTGTTTTCTCCATTGAATATTACTGATTTTACCTGGACTCTGGATCATGCCGGCAATCCACATGTCATGTCGGGATGTCAAATCAAACCCAAAGATTTCGTCAAATTGGGGATTCTAGTTCTTAACAGAGGGCAGTATAACGATAAGATCATGATTAAACCTGAATATATCGATGAAGTTGTCAAACCTTGCCCACAATTTCCAGGCTATGGTATGCTTTGGTGGATCGATTATGATGAAAATATTTCTATTGTGGATGATGAAATTATTGATAATATTCAAACTGCAGGAATTGATTCTTCTTTTGTGCAGAAATTGAAATTGATGAAAGGTGTACATCCAACAAACGAGGCATTTTTATCTCAACTTCGGAAAGTTTTTGGTGACCAGTATAATGAAATTATTTATACAACACTTTTGGGTAAACACAAAATAAGAAAACGTGAATTCAAAGGCAATGTCAATTATAGAGCTGATGGGTTTCTGGGCAACTATTTGATAGTCGATCCTCAAGCAAAACTTGTCGCTTTGCGCATGATAAGTTATGATAGTTTTAGAGATCAAAACGATAATTTTAATTCGTTTAAAACTCTAGTTAATGAATTAATCCAATAGAACTCAGCCTATGGCTTTTCTACCACTTGAATAAGGTGTCATTGGATTCTCTAATATTTGATTGAGCTTAAATATTAAAGCTATATAACGGATGCATCTGGTTTTGAAAGATATTGAAAGTATGAGACAATATCATTGCATAACTGTATCTTGATCATATGGGAACTTTATATTAGATTTGGGGCTATACTTAAACTACAAAGATATTTTTGAGATTTTTATTTAGTGGCAAAGATTGAGTTAGTTTATCAATTTTATAATAAAGTAAAATGATTTTAAGAGCACAGTATCCCAACAGCGAGACAAGTAGAGAGATTATAGTAACATCGTCAATTGTCGGGATTTTATTATATTTTTCTATCATCATTTATCAACCATTTGGAACCAGCCAGTTTGAACATTCATATAAATATTTATTACTATTTCCTTATGCAATCATTACCGCTTTTTCATTTTGTAGTGTTAATTTATTAATCAGCAAACAAAAACGAAAATGGACTATCGGTTTAGAACTGTTTAAGACTTTTTTGATTCTGGTGGTGATTTCATTCTTTTCTTATCTATACAACACGTTGTTTTTAAGTCAAGTAGATCTTTCATTTGAGAACTTTCTGTATATGTTCGTTTATACTTCAGCATTAGGATTTCCTGTTGTTTTGATCTATATTTTGGCTAGATATATCTATCTCAATAATAAAAACAAACCTGCGATCAGCAACATGATAACTGCCAACAAACCTTTTATAAAACAAGAGAACTTTATTCAGATTGATGACTGTACGATCAAATTATGTATTGTTGCAGATTCTGCAAATTCTACTTTAGAAATAGCAGAGCAAGATTTCGTGTATGCAGAATCAGCAGATAATTATTGCATCCTTTACTTTTATGAGAATGGTATTATTCAAACGAAGTTTATACGCATTTCTTTGACCAAATTATTAGATCAAATTCAGACCGATACTATAAAAAAGGTGCATCGTTCTTTTATTGTTAATCTAAAGAAGGTAACGAAGTTCAAAGGAAATGCGTCCGGATATAAAATATCAATAGAAAATATAGACAAAGAATTAAGCATTTCTAGAAACTATATTTATTTGATATTGCCTGTTTTAAAGAACATTGCTGTTCGTCCCTAACTTTTGTTAGTCACCCCTTTGATTTGAATTCGTACTATTTCTTATCTTTCTTTGCAAGAAAAATAAGAAATAACACTATGGACAAATTAAGATTTTTTTTAGTTTTTATTATTGGATTTGTAATCTATTTTTACATTGATGCCAATTTCTTTGCCTTTTTTCAGAAAGGAATAACAACCTTTACCGAATCAAAGGCTACAGGACATATTTTTGCATACAGTATAACTTTAATACCTTTATTGATAACCGTAGCAATTTTATACAAAAGCTATAAAAATATACTGGAGAAATTAGGTTTATCTAGAAGTGTCTGTTTGGGACTTGCCTTTGCCTTTATATCCACTTTACCAATGCTCGTTGCTTATGCAATAAAATTTAAGATCAATACAGCATTATCATTCGATACAATTATTATCAATACAATTTCCGCTGCATTTTTTGAAGAAATCATTTACAGGGCATTTCTGTTTGGTATGTTGTATAAATGTACTCGATTAGGATTTGTACCATCTGTTTTTTTAGCTTCTGTGCTATTTGGAATGGCACATTTATACCAAAGTACGAGCATCAATGAACTCATCGGAATATTTTTGCTTACATTTTTTGGTTCTGTTCTATTTGCATGGATCTATGCAGAATGGAAATTCAATTTATGGACAGCGATTTTATTACATTTTTTAATGAACTTTTACTGGTTGATTTTTGACGTAGATACTCATGCATTAGGTGGAATTTATGCGAATGTTTTCAGATTTTTAACCATATTATTGGCAATACTTGGGACAGTTTTTTTTAAAACGAAAAAGAAAATTTCTTTTGCAATAGGAAGAAAAACGTGGTGGATGAAATCCCAAAAATATATTTAAATCGAGGTTGTCTAAACGGGGCTGCGTTCTCAACAATTCCATACATGATATTGTACATCCTGTGGATCGTACCTGGCCGCACCTTCTTTCGAATTCATAATGTCTTTAAACAAGAAAAACTAATCGCAAGATTAGTTTTTCCTTTGTTATCCCGCTGGGATTTATTGCGCTACATATAACCCGGACACATGTCCGCAATGAAAAAGTTCTAACCCATCGTGACGTTTTTTTTCGAATCCAGTAAAAACAAAAAAAGCCTCACATTTCAGTGAAGCTTTTTGGTGATCCCGCTGGGATTCGAACCCAGGACCCATACATTAAAAGTGTATTGCTCTACCAGCTGAGCTACGGAATCTTACTCATTTTAGAAGTTTCCTTCGTTGTTTGGAGTGATGCAAAGGTAGAAAAATCTAATAAACAGGACAAATATATGATCTGTTTTTTTTGAAATATGTCGTAACGTATTCTTTTTTAAAAACTTATTTTTTTATAAGACGAGATGAGGAGGGGATATGGTCAGAATAAAAGGGTCGGTTTTATCCAAACCGACCCTTTTCATGTTAATGAAAAGTACATATTACTCGACAACTACACCCATATTGCTGAATTTTGCAATGCGCTCATCAACTAAGATATCCTTGTCCTTAGCAGTTAAGATCGCTAGATCCTCTACTAATTTTGTTTTTAAAAACTCTGCTGCCAATTCTGGATTTTGATGTGCTCCGCCTAAAGGCTCTTTAATGATGCCATCAATAAGACCATTACCAAGCATGTCTTTAGAAGTCAATTTTAGAGCTTCTGCTGCTTTTTCTTTATGATCCCAACTTCTCCATAAGATAGAAGAGCAAGATTCAGGAGAGATCACCGAATACCAAGTATGCTCTAGCATGTATACCCGGTCACCGATGCCGATACCTAATGCTCCACCAGACGCACCTTCGCCGATTACTACACAGATAATTGGTACTTTTAATACCGACATTTCTAGTAGATTACGTGCAATAGCTTCACCTTGACCTCTTTCCTCAGCTTCTAGTCCTGGATAAGCACCCATAGTATCGATCAATGTAACAACAGGTTTGTTAAATTTTTCTGCCATTTTCATTAAGCGAAGGGCTTTACGGTATCCTTCAGGGTTTGCCATACCAAAGTTGCGGTATTGACGCTCTTTTGTATTTTTACCTTTTTGATGACCGATTACCATAACCGATTGTCCTCCGATTGAAGCGAATCCACCTACGATTGCTTTATCATCTCTTACAGTACGATCTCCGTGCAATTCGATGAAATCATCGCAGATCATATTAATGTAATCAAATGTTTGCGGTCTTTCAGGGTGACGTGACATTTGCACATTCTCCCATCCAGATAAATTACCGTATATTTCTTTCTCAGCGTTCGCTAATTTTTCTTGTAGCTCCAACACAGTAGCGCTCATATCGACTTTCGTCTTCACGGCTACTTGTTCCACTTTTTCTATTTGCAATTGCAAGTCCGCAATTGGCTTCTCAAAATCAAATGTAGTTTTCATATAAAGTTGTTATGAAAAAATCAGATGGCTAAATTAGTGCATTTTTTCCGGAAATAAAATTACGTATGACATTTACATTGGAAATCCTTTATTACTTTTGTGTTTCAATAAAGTAGAGATGGCTTACTTTTTGTATGATTATATTTATCAATTTATGCGCATGTCAAAAAAAATACTATTCATTATAGGTTTATCTCTTTCTTCTGCAATGAGCTTGTCTGCACAAACTTATCCTGAAGTTGTGTTTGAAAATAGTCTCCTTTCGGGTAATTACGCCAAAAGTCTGGTGGAATATTCGGGAGATAGCTGGGTGCAGAATGTAAAGAAAAATTTACCCACAACAGATTCTTTATTTTTTACTCCCGGTAATTCACTTTCGTTACGTTACTTGTCATCTCGAGCAGGAACATGGAGAGCTGCTTTACTCAATGACCGGCACAAAGTAAATTATCAAGTGGTGGCAAATGATGTGTTAACCATAAAATTATATGTGCAGACCGCACATACAAAAGAGAAAACACTTCCAAAAATTCAATTGTTGCAAGGAGCTAGTGCGACTAATGTGTTGGATTTAGCACCTTTTATTGATGACTTTGATCACGATACATGGTTAAATGTAGAGATTCCTTTATCGAAGTTTTCAAATTTGAAAGCCGGTGAATCGATTTCTGAAGTGGTGTTTTCTCAAAACACAAGCGATGAAATGACTCATCAGCTGTTTATCGATCAAGTGGAATTTTTACCTAAAAACCCACCACGTGTCAAGTTGTCTTCTGGAGCCATTCTATCACAAGTCACCAGTATCGATAAACAAGTGGAGTTGCAGTGGCAATTGCCGTTGACACCTAGTATCCGTTATATCAAGATATATCGATCTACGGATAATGTTGATTTTAAACCAATTGCTATTCGTCCTGTATTTATGCAGAAGTGCTATGATCTTGTGGAAGAATTTAATAAGAAGTATTATTACAAAATTGCATGGGTAGACTATGACTATGTAGAATCTCCCTTTTCTGCTGTTAAAGAAATTTTAACAAAACCTGCTACAGATCTGGAACTGTCCAATTTGATTAAATTAGCAAATGTTAACTATTTTATCGAAAACTATGATATCAATAGTGGTCTTTTTTTACCCAATAAGGCAAATAAAAAGGCGATAGTTTCTATTGAAGAATCAGGATATGCAATATTATCATTGCTGGTAGGAGTTGAAAATAACGTTATTTCTCGACAAGCTGTTCTGATGCGATTGACTAGAATGATGAAATTCTTAAATAAGGCACAAAATCATGAAGGTGTATTTTCATCTTTTTATGATGGCAGGGAAGGGGTTCCTGTATACTTAAATAACGTACAAATGTACGATGTCAAGGCAACATCTACCCTGATAGAAGCACTGCTAGTGGCTCGAGAATATTTCTCTAAAGATAGTCCAGAGGAAAAGAGTTTGCGTGATGCTGTGAATGGATTATGGAAGCGTGTGAACTGGACTAAGCTTACTTCAACATCCAATCCTCATGCATTAGTAGATCAATGGTCGGCAATCGATAGTACCGCTCAATCTAAAAATTTAAATGGGCTGAATGACGGTCTAAGTACTTATTTATTAGCCATGTCTTCACCTACTTTTCCTTTATCTGATGCCAGTTATACAGCAGGTTATGCAAGGAAAGTAGCTGCTGTTGATAGCAATTCTATAGTCTATCCTGTTTCAAAGATTGATCAGGATGCTAAGATTGAGTTGCGTACCGATTTTACTACTCCGCAATTGATGATGAATGGAACTGTTTCGGTTGAAGATTCTTTAATTTTTCAAAATCATACTTTCTACGGAAAGAAGATAGCGCTAGGAGATCTAAATAGCAGTATGATCGATTTTTATAGACCATTTCTAACGCTTGATCCTCGTGGCAAATACGATGGTCATGTGGATTATGGTCAGTTGGCGAGTAATTATATTTTAGCGTATAAAAGGAGGGATAATGAACTGAATCTAGGGTCTACCTATACAGATATCTGGGGTGTTCAAAATCCTGCAGACCAACATGGACATTATCTGGTTAATCCAGCGATAGGGATTTCAGCGGTTGCCTTTGAACAGGAGATTGGGCAAAAATCATTGCGTAAATTTTATGATCAGTATGCTCAGGTTTTGTTTACGCAATATGGTTTTAGATCGTGGATTGATTTAAAAAATAATGATGTTTCGGATGATTTTACACCGAAAAATCAAGCTACAGTTGCTATTTTAATGGAAAATGCAAAGTCTGGTTTAATCTGGAAGTTGTATAATCAAATCCCAGAGATAAACGCCACGCTGAAGAAAATATACGTAAAGAAGTAAGGATTGCTCCCATATGGAAGCACACCTTGTTGAGGGCTAAGATTTCATTTCTTAGCCTTCTGTTTTTCGGGAGTTCACTTTTTTTTATATCTTTACTTTTAGTTTTTGCGTTCATAAAAAATCCAAACAATCGATGATAAAAAAAATAAATAGTATTGCTGTTGCTCTAATTTGTTCGGTTTCTATATTTTCATGTAAACCACAAGCTGTTATTGTTAACCCCGGTGCTGTTGTTAGTATCGATGGTACTGACGATGGTTTGAAAAATGTAAAGCGTGATTTTGAAGATGCAACTCGTACAGATGAGGGTATTAAATTTACTATTTCGTCTGATTTGCTTTTCCCGACGAACTCTTCTTATTTGACGGATAAGGCAAAATCTGAATTGAGTAAAGTGGCAACGCTTTTAAAAGAAAATAAAAGTAAAATCCGTGTTGATGGTCATACTGACGCAACGGGTACGGTGGAGTATAATCAATGGCTGTCCGAAAAACGAGCTAACTCTGTTAAGAAATTCCTGACCGATGCTGGTATTGCTGAATCGAGAATTGCAGCAAAGGGAATTGGGCAAACTAAACCTGTTGCGGATAATAAGACTCCTGAAGGACGACAAAAAAATAGACGTGTAGAGGTGATTATTTTGGATGCAAAATAAGTAAACTACAATCTTAATTGTATAGTAAAAATAATAAAGGCTTTCAAAAAAATGGAAGCCTTTATTATTTCTTTTAAAAATTAAATATATCATGATAAGTTTCATGTTGGAGTGACCATGTACTTATCTATGCATGAGTTTCATTCCAATAATAAGAATCTGGATATATTCGTGCTCCAAATATGGCTGTCCCAATACGTACGATCGTTGCGCCCTCTGCGATTGCAATCTCGTAATCTCCACTCATCCCCATAGACAACTCTTGCATGCTGACATGCGGTATATCAGCTTTGATAATCGCCAATTGTAAATTTTTAAGCAGTCTGAAACATTCGCGGACTTTTTCTTTGTTTGTACTAAATAAACCAATCGTCATAAGTCCTTTGATTCGGACATTTTCAAGGTTGGCTATTTGTCGTATGAGAGCAATAGTTTCATCTGGAGCTACACCAAATTTGCTTTTTTCCTTTGAGGTGTTGACCTGAATCAAAATATCCATGAACTGATTGTTGGCTTTTAATTTTTCATTTAATTTTTGTGCTAAATCCAAACGATCGATCGATTGGATACAACTCACATCGTGCTGTAGGATGTATTTGATTTTATTGGTTTGTAAATGCCCTATAAAATGGCTATGATGAGGAATGTTTCTTAAGTGATCGTATTTTTCCCTTAATTCTTGAACCTTGTTTTCAGCAATACATGTATAGCCGGCAGATAATGCTATCTGTATGCGATCCGGGGGTACTGTTTTAGTTGCTAGCAGCAATTTGACTTCTTTAGGATCACGGTGATTTTGAATACAGCAAGCCTTGATCTTTTTTTGGATAACTTCAAGATTGTCTAGGATAATATCGCGCATATTTTATTGTTTTTATTGCCGTTCTAATTTTGCTATGAGGAGCGCTTTAGCTTGCGTAAAAGCATAATCTTTGGCCTCTGCATACGAAATCTCGTATTTTCGTTTAAATTGTTTAATTTCTTGGGGTAAGTTTTCGCTCAGCTTATCGTAGTACTGATTTAATTCGACTTGTGTCGGTAAATCATAGCTTATCTGCACTTGGAATCTGCGTAATAATGCTTTATCAATAATTTCGGCGTGGTTAGTGGCGGCAATCAATAATACGGTCTGTGGAAGATAGTCGATCAGCTGGATCAAGGTATTGACCAGACGTCTCATTTCACCAACATCTTTGTCATCATTTCCTCGTGCTTTGGCAATTTGATCAAATTCATCTAAAAACAGCACCGCTTTTTCTCGAGCAGCTTTATCAAATATTTGTTTGATATTTTGTGATGTCTCACCAATTCGAGCACATACGATGGTGCTGAGATTAAGTATCAAAATAGGCTTATTCAATGTCTGCGCTATTGCTTTAGCAGTAGTTGTTTTGCCGCAACCTGAGCTACCATGTAATAATATCTTATTATTTACAGGAAGTCCATACTGAAGTAGTTCTAAACTGTAGTTGTGCTCTTTTATCAATTGCTGTATGGCATCTTTATTTTCATTGTTGAGAAAAATATCCGCTAAGTCAGTTTTTTCTCCTTTGGTAATGATCAGATCAGAAATATTCATGGTAGCAATTTATCAAATTTTGTATAAAACTGATGATTGATTTTTAAGAATGACGAACGTTTTACGTTCGCCATCTCTAGTTTACGATCTCCACCAATGATAGTAATTATGTAGCCCATCATATTCAAATCCACATCGAGGATACAAGCTGTTGCCTATGTCATTTGTTTTTTCAGTTTCCAGCATCAATCCGCACGCATTTGTTTCCTCGCACCAAAGTTTGCTTCGATCTATCAATGCAATGGAAAGACCTTGGCCACGGTAATCGGGGTGCACGTACAAATCACTTAGTAACCATTGTTTCGCTAGTTTAGTGTAATGAAATAATTTGTAAAGTTGAACAAAACCTACCGCTTGATTATGTACCAAGACTAAGAAAATAGTGGATTCATTGTTGATAAATCTTTCTCGGAGAAAATCCTTTCCTTTTTCCAAATCAGACTCCTGACGGTAAAAGATGCGATAAAGGTTAAATAAGGTAGCTGATTCATCTAGATCTGCTAATGTTGCTTGTTTGATTAAAAATGCCATTTGTTTTATTTTTTGATTGATGTGACAAAATTATCCTTAAATAGGACTATCTTTATGCTCCAGTTTTAAGTTAATCAGTAGTCCAGTATGCTTCCGTTTGAAAACATCATTATCATTGACAGGTCAAGTACTATTCCCATATATCGGCAGATAGCTCTTGCCATTATCAATGCAATATGTGATAGTGTGCTAAAGCCTGGATCGCATTTGCCCAGTAGCCGTGAGTTGGCAAAAACCTTAGCTCTTCATCGCAAAACAGTGATTGCGGCTTATGATGAATTGCAGTCTCAGGATTGGATTACTGTTGTGCCCAGAAAATACGTTGCCGTTTCAGAATGTATTCCAGTACTTAAGGCGCAGAAGTGGAGTCAATCTGTAAAACGTGTTACCTATGGGGAAGATCTGCCTGTGCGTTATAATATTGTAGCAACGGACCCGTTATCTAGATCAATAGATCATTTGAAGCTATTGATGATTGATGACGGTTATCCCGATATTCGTTTATCTCCGATTGATGATTTATTGAAAACCTATCGCACTTTTACTAATCGCAAAACCATTTCTAAGATAGCTAATATAGGTACCGCACAAGGGGTGTTGAAACTCCGCGAACAGCTGGCAAATTATTTAATGGAGTCTAGAGGGCTTGCTATGTCCGCGGAGCATCTTCTCATCACTCATGGTGCGCAGATGAGCATCTATTTGGTGGCTCAATTGCTGTTAAATGCGCATTCAAATATTATTGTAGGTCAGCCAAATTACCCTTTAGCTAGTCAGGTGTTTAAAGCGACAGGTGCTGAGGTTATTCCTGTTCATGTTGATGCTGATGGGATTGATACGGATGCGATTGAAGCACTGTGTAAGGTGAAAAATATTGATGCTATTTATGTGATCCCACATCATCACTATCCGACTACTGTAACATTGTCTGTAGAACGGCGTTTAAAATTATTGGCTCTTGCTGAAAAATATGCTTTTATTATTATTGAAGATGATTACGACTATGATTATCATTATACCTCTTCTCCTTATCTACCATTGGCAAGTGGTCATCATCGAGGAAATGTAATTTATATTGGATCTTTCTCTAAAATATTGGATCCTTCTATCCGAATTGGTTTTATGGTGGCGCCACAGCGATTTATCGATCATTGTGTAGCCTATAGAAGAATGATTGATGTGGGTGGAGATGGTTATATGCAACATGCTTTGGCAGAGTTGATCAGTGATGGTGAGTTGAAGCGGCACTTGAAGAAAGCAAGAAAGTGCTATCAACTAAGACGAGATTATTTGGATCAATTGCTTCGGGAGCGATTGAGCCCATATATAACATATCGCTTACCGGCTGGTGGTATGGCGATTTGGTTACGCTTAAATCCTGAATTCATGATTGAAGATCTGTTGCTGAATTGTTCTCTGCAAATTGTTAGAATTGATGTGGAGCAAAATGCTTTTCGATTTGGTTTCGCTTCATTAACAGAAATTGAGCTGAGACAGGCAGTTGAGGAGTTAGGGAAAGCATTCAAAATATTGGAATGTAATAAAAATTAATTTTAGCCTGATTGGAGGGGCATTTTTGCATTTTAAATATGCTTTAAAGTATGGTATAAGGGGTAAGAATTTTTTATGAAAATGACGATTTTTTCAGTTTAAGTGAGGAATAATTTTGTAAATTAGTGGACTTTTTAAAAGCGTCAGTATTGATGTTTTTAAAAAGTTTAGTTGTTGATAGTTAGCTATTTAGAAAAGGATAAAGGAAGAAGGTATGTACATTATATTTGATACGGAAACAACAGGATTACCCAAACGTTGGGATGCACCAATTACTGATACTGACAATTGGCCGCGCTGTATTCAAATAGCATGGCAGTTACATGATGATATGGGTAACTTGCTGGAGCATGACGATTATTTGATTAGACCTGATGGTTATAATATTCCTTATGATTCGGAGAAGATTCATGGTATTTCTACCGAATTAGCTACTGAGCAAGGCGTTCCGATTCAAGAGGTGCTGGTAAAATTTAATGCTGCTTTGGCAAAAGCCAAATTTGTCGTCGGTCAAAACATTGGTTTTGATTTAAATATCATGGGTTGTGAATTTTACCGTTATGATGTGCAGTCACCTATGGGTGAAATGCCAATCCTAGATACCTGTACCGAAGTTACAGCAAGTTTGTTGCAGCTTCCTGGTGGACGTGGTGGACGTTTCAAATTGCCTAATCTAACCGAACTTCACTCTTATCTCTTCGGTGTACCTTTTGCAGAGGCACATAATGCAACTGCCGATGTGGAGGCAACGACACGATGTTTCTTGGAGTTGGTTAGGAGAGAAGTTTTTACTCCTGAGCAGCTGCAAACGGATACAGGTTATTTTGTAGATTATAAACAACAAAATCCTCATCCTATCCCAACTGTGGGTCTGAAGCATGTGAATCTAAAAGCTGCTTCTGATGCTATACGTCAACGTAACAAACCAAGTGGCGGTCAAGATGTGGTTATTGATCATGAGGTACTGAATGATTTTGAAAATGCTGATTTTGCACATTTACATAACCATTCTCAGTTTTCGGTTCTACAATCAACGATCTCCATCAGCAGTTTGGTGGAAACTGCTGCTAAATATCGTATGCCTGCTGTTGCTCTAACGGATCATGGTAATATGATGGGTGCATTTCATTTTGTTGCGAAAGTTGGAGATCATAATAAGGCCGCTAAGGCCAAGAATGAGGAGTTGGAGGCCGCAGGAGAAAGTCCTACAGAGAAAATCATCAAGCCTATAGTTGGGTGTGAATTTTTTGTATGTGATGATCGTCTGGACAAAAAAAGAAAAGATAATGGTTATCAAATTGTCTTTTTGGCAAAAAATAAAAAGGGTTATCATAATCTTGCAAAAATGGCCTCTGTAGCTTATACAGAAGGATTCTATTATGTTCCCCGTATTGATCGAAAGGTTGTGGAGCAATATAAAGAAGATTTGATTGTACTATCAGGTAATTTGCAGGGTGAAGTACCGAATAAAGTCTTGAATATTGGTGAAAATCAAGCTGAAGAAGCGCTGCTGTGGTGGAAAGAACAATTTGGTGCAGATTTTTATATTGAAGTGATGCGCCATGGTCAGGAGGACGAAGATCGTGTGAATACAACGTTGGTGAGTCTGGCTCGTAAACATGATGTGAAACTAATAGCCACCAATAATACATATTATATCAATCAACCTGATGCACATGCTCATGATATTCTACTATGTGTCAAAGATGGTGAGAAGTTAAGCACACCGAAAGGTCGTGGTCGTGGTTTTCGCTTTGGGCTTCCTAATCAACAGTATTACTTCAAATCTGCGGAAGAAATGAAGAAAATATTTAAGGATGTGCCAGATGCCATCATTAATATTCAAGAAATCGTAGATAAGATTGAGATCTTTACTTTGTATCGAGATGTTCTTTTACCTGCATTTGTTATCCCTGAAGAGTTTCAGGTCGCCGAAGATCAGGAGGATCATGGTAAGCGGGGTGAAAATAAATACCTCAGATATCTGACTTTTGAGGGGGCTAAACGACGTTATAAGGAAGGATTGACCGACGATATCATAGAACGCCTAGACTTTGAGTTGACAACCATCGAGAAAACAGGTTATCCTGGTTATTTTTTGATTGTGCAAGATTTTATAGCTGAGGCACGTAAGATGGGGGTTTCAGTAGGGCCTGGGCGCGGTTCGGCTGCTGGGTCTGCAGTAGCCTATTGTTTGGGAATTACTAATCTAGATCCCATTCAATACGATTTACTATTTGAGCGTTTCTTAAATCCCGATCGTGTATCCATGCCCGATATCGATATTGACTTTGATGATGAGGGCCGAGGTCGTGTGATGCAGTATGTGATTGATAAATACGGTTCTTCTCAGGTTGCGCAGATTATTACCTATGGAACGATGGCAGCCAAATCGTCTATTAAAGATACAGCCAGAGTATTAGACTTGCCTTTACAGGAAGCCAATGAAATTGCAAAATTGATTCCAAATTTGAAGTTGTCGAAAATTTTCAATATGGATGAGAAAGCCTTGAAAGAGACTTTGCGAGCAGATGAATTGGAAGCCGTAAACCGTCTAATCGCCATGTCTGAAGGAGCTGGCTTAGAGGCAGAAACCATTAAACAGGCTCGTGTACTGGAAGGTTCTATGCGAAATACAGGTATCCATGCCTGTGGGGTGATCATTACTCCCGATGATATTACCAATTTTGTTCCGGTCTCCTTAGCAAAAGACTCCGATTTATATGTAACACAATTTGATAACTCGGTTGTTGAGTCCGCTGGCCTATTGAAAATGGATTTCTTAGGGTTAAAGACACTTACCCTGATTAAAGATACGGTGGCAAACGTCAAGTTGAGCAATGGCTTAGAACTGAATCCTGACGAATTTCCGATTGATGATCAGTTGACTTACGAGTTGTTCCAAAGGGGAGAGACCGTAGGGGTGTTCCAATATGAATCTCCTGGTATGCAGAAGCATATGAAGGATCTGAAACCTACTGTGTTTGCCGATTTAATTGCTATGAATGCACTCTACAGGCCAGGGCCGATGGAGTATATTCCTAGTTTTATTAAGCGTAAGCACGGAACAGAACCTATCTTATATGATTTAGATGCTTGTGAAGAGTATCTAAAAGAGACTTACGGAATTACGGTATATCAAGAGCAGGTTATGCTTCTATCGCAGAAATTGGCTGGATTTTCCAAAGGTGATGCCGATGTTTTGCGTAAAGCAATGGGTAAGAAGCAGAAGGCGGTATTGGATAAGATGAAACCTAAGTTTGTTGCTCAAGCTGCAGAAAAAGGACACAATGCCAAAGTGTTGGAAAAAATATGGACGGATTGGGAGGCCTTCGCAAGTTATGCGTTTAATAAATCTCACTCAACCTGCTATGCTTGGATTGCTTATCAAACAGCTTACTTAAAAGCGCATTTTCCGGCGGAATACATGGCTGCAGTACTCTCCAATAATATGAATGACATCAAGCAGGTCACATTTTTTATGGAGGAATGTAAACGTATGGGGCTGGAAGTGTTGGCTCCTGATGTAAATGAATCTCATTATAAGTTTACTGTGAATGATCGGGGTGCTATTCGATTTGGAATGGGCGCTGTAAAAGGTGTTGGTGCAGGTGCGGTGGATACCATTGTACAAACGCGAGCATCTGGTCCTTATAAATCGGTATTTGACTTGGCCAAACGAATCGATCTGCGCGCAGCAAATAAGAAAGCATTTGAAAGTTTGGCTTATGCAGGTGGTTTTGATAGTTTTCAAAATATGCATCGTGCCCAATATTTTCATGCTGAAGATAATTCAACGGGATTGGAAAAAGCCATTAAGTTTGCTCAACGATTCAAAGAGAATGAAAATTCGGCACAAGTAAGTCTTTTCGGAGGCGATGGTGCAGCGGAACTACCTGAGCCTGTTTTAGCATCTTGTCCACCTTGGGGATTGATCGAGAAATTGAAATATGAAAAAGAAGTGATTGGAATTTATTTGACCAGTCATCCTTTAGATAATTATAAGTTTGAGATCAAGCATTTCTGCCAAAATAAAGTCAGTGATCTCCAACTGATCAATAAGGTGAAGGCTTCTGAGGTAGAAGAGGAAGTATTGCTGGATTTTAATCGAATAAAAAATAAGGAAGTCGTGATCGGTGGAATCATTGCGATGGCTAATCATAGGATTGCAAAGTCTGGTAAACCTTTTGGTTCATTTATTATCGAGGATTATTCCGATTCTTATGAAATCATGGTTTTTGGTGAGGATTATGTCAAGTTTAAGGGTTATCTGGAGGAAGGATATTTTGTTCAGCTTCGAGGATTAGTGCAGGAAAGATTTAAGCAGGTTGGTAATTGGGGCTTTGAAATTAAAGGCATTCAATTGTTATCGGATTTAAGGGAGAAAATGGCTAAAATATTTACCATTAATATCGCGCTACCTGCATTGAACGATATGTTCTTAGAAGAGATGAAGCAAGTATTGGACTCGAATGAGATCGAAGGTGTAGTTCCGAATTGTCAACTGCGTTTCAAAATTTGGGATCCCCAAGATGAAATTTCAATCGAAATGCCTGCGAAATTGAAGCGAATCAATTTGACAAATGAGTTTTTAGAAGCAATAGAGGGATTTGAGGGTGTCAATTACCGATTGAATTAAAAGAAGTCAATTTAATATTACACTTATATTACGTACATCTTTATTATATTTGTTCTTATAAAAGAGTAAATAATAATTAACAAATAACTTCGGTTAAAAAAATAAGAAATATGGCTTTAGAAATTACAGATAGCAACTTTGAAGAAGTTGTTTTGAAATCGGACAAACCAGTTTTAGTTGACTTTTGGGCAGAATGGTGTGGTCCATGTCGTATGGTAGGTCCAATTGTTGAAGAATTGGCTAATGATTACGGTGATAAAGCAGTAATCGGAAAAGTGAATGTAGATGAGAATCCAGAAATCTCAGTTCGTTTTGGAATTCGTAACATTCCAGCTTTATTGTTCTTTAAGAACGGTGAAATTGTTGATAAACAAATCGGAGCTGTTCCAAAATCAGTATTAAGTGAGAAATTAGAGAAGCAATTTTAGTTTTATTGTATAAATCTTGTTAAAAGGGTGAATTTTTTAAATTCATCCTTTTTTTTGTTCCTTATATTTTGATATTTATAAGTTTTTATTCATTTAGTGTTTTTAATTTCAATTAATATCTATTTTTTATATATTTTTTTAAAAAAAATATAGGTTTTACTATTTTTTTTCTCTTAATTTGGGTATTGATTAAGAAAAAAAACAAAAATGATTAAAAAAACAGCTATTCCTTTTTATTTTATGTTAGCTATAGTGGTGTTGTCACTATTTTTTCCCTCTTTACCTAAAAATAAGACCAATTATGAGTATAATGGGGCTGATGTCGCATGGATGCTGACTTCAACAGCTCTAGTTCTTATTATGACACCTGGTTTAGCATATTTTTATGGTGGAATGGTCAGGAAAAAGAATGTAATATCCACCATGTTGCAAAGTTTTATCTGTATGGCTGTTGTTAGCGTGATTTGGGTGGTATTTGGATTTAGTTTAGTATTTGGAGATAGTGTTGGAGGTGTTATTGGTAATCCCATGACGTATTTTATGTTTCATGATGTTCTGGATGGGAAGCCTTGGGTTGGAGCGCCAACGATTCCGTTTGCCTTATTTGCTATGTTTCAATTGAAATTTGCTATTATTACTCCAGCTTTGATTACGGGTGCTTTTGCAGAGCGAATTCGCTTCACTTCCTATATTTTATTTATCTGCTTATTTTTTGTTTTCATTTATGCACCTCTTGCTCATGCCACATGGCATCCAGACGGATTGCTGTTTAAATTGGGCGTTTTGGATTTTGCAGGTGGTACTGTCGTGCATATGTCAGCCGGACTAACAGCACTTGCATCGGCTATTTATTTAAAACAAGGTCGTGAACCTGGACATCATACGCCGGCCCGTATTACTTATGTGCTGTTGGGTACAGGTATGCTCTGGTTTGGTTGGTTTGGTTTCAATGCAGGTTCAGCATTTTCAGCTTCTAGTCTTGCATCGACGGCATTATCGACAACAATGACAGCTTCGGCTGCTGCAGCACTCACTTGGATTTTCTTTGATGCTGTACGGGGGACAAAACCTTCAGCCATGGGAACTTGCATTGGGCTTGTTGTTGGGCTGGTTGCTATTACCCCAGCTGCAGGATTTGTAACAGTTCCACATTCTTTAGTTATAGGTGCTATTGCAGCTATCGTTAGTCGCCTTGTGGTGGATTGGCGTACACGTTCTAAAGTGGACGATACATTAGATGTTTTTCCTTGTCATGGGGTAGGAGGAATCGTTGGAATGATTTTAACGGGTGTATTTGCTCACAAACAGATCAATAGTGCTGTTGAGCATAATGGTTTATTTTACGGTGAGGTTGGTTTATTTCAGGCACATATGATTGGTCTGTTTGCCTCTTCCGCTTTTATTTTGATTGTTGCTTTCATATTGTTGAAAATAACAGATCTGATTTCACCTCTTCGCACATCGGAAGAAGAGGAGTTGATCGGTATGGATATTTCACAACATGCAGAAAAACTATAAAGAATCCTTTCAATTCCCTTTCAATTATGAACGCACAACATCGCTCGATGTGTGCGTTCTTTTTTATATGACGACTTCCCACTTAAGGGAATCGAAGTTGTGATATTATGAGTGATCGAAATTGTCAAATTTTCTGTACGACTTTTATTTAATCTCAAAAATCTGACATAGCTGTTGTTATTTTTTCTGAATCAACAGATCCAATTTTAGGAGTTAGCCTGTTAGCATGTTTTTTGCTATAAAATGGACCAAAATATTTGTTGTCATAAGTAAGTATTGTTGGTCTTGCCAAGCACTTTATATGTCTAAAATTAATCAATATTATTATTAGTCTTATGAGCGACTATTGCCCTTTCTTCCTTATTAATGGATTAATCCAGAAATAATATTAATGGTCAAAGCGACTACAAAAGTATTTAATGCAAAAGAAAGCAGACCATGAAATAAAACCACTCTTCTGATCTTTCGTGAAGAAACTTCAATATCAGACACCTGGAAAGTACAACCTAAAACAAAAGAAAAATATGCAAAATCTACATAATCCGGTTTTTCGTTTCCTGGAAAATCTAGACCTTTTCCTTCAGATCCCTCAGCATAATACAGATGGGCATAATGAAAGACATAAGTCGTATGTACTAAGAACCAAGAGCTGATAATGCTCAAGACACAGATACTAATACTTAAACCTTTAGACATATTAGTTCCTGGGTCTGCGATGATGATGAGCAGTACTGCGAACAGACAAGTGAAGCTGGCTAGTAGAATAAAAATAGAAACAAATAATCTGCTGCCATCCTCAGAAGCTGCTTTTTTAACGATAAGAGCGACAGGCATTCGGTAGAAAATATACCACGATAAAGCAATGTAAGTAAGACAAAATGTAATCCAAAAGAGCAGGGTGAGCATAAGCAAACCGATATCATACTGATAGCTAATAGTTGTCGTGATAATAGCTACCAAAAGCGAGATTAGGCTTTTTTGTATCGGATTGAAATCTTGAATGACTTTCTTTATATTCATGTTTAACAATCAAATTGAACGCTTTGCTGAAAACTATTTTTTTGGATATTATTCTCTTTTATTTGTGATGATAGAATCAGCATGATACTATTTTCTTCATAATTAGTGGGTTTGGAGATGATAAAATCAAGTTTGCCATCACGATCAATATCGCCTACAAATAGTGTTTTGATAAATGTGTCATTAAATTGCTCTTCTTGTATCATATTGGCTTCAGATGACCCATTGTAAGAGTAAGTCAATTTATAATTTTTGACTTCATGAAATACCTCTTCGCGACCTTGATCATTAGATCGAACTTGTGTACCTAGAATATCTCCATATCCTTTCAGTTGATATTTTTGATTATTAAAATTGTAGATAACGGTTTCTTTTGGCCAAATTTCAGCCTGTGTGATTTTGAGATTTTCTATTTTTCCTGCTTTTAAAAAAGGAAAGTTTAAGAATAGCATAGAATTTCTTTTCGATATTACTGATTTTGTAGGTACGCCAGCACATTCGCTATAACCATCTTCAATCTTATAGTCTACTTTTGCCAAATAATATTGACCATTCTCTTCATAGAGATCAAACCAATTTTTATTTAGTATTTTACTAGGATCTTCAGCCTCTTCATAGATTCGGTATGTGTCAATCATAACAATGGATCCCACAGGTGTTGAGTTCTTCAGGTTATTAGGCTTCGTAGTAGTAGGTGTGGTTATATCGCCTGTTGTTGTCGTGACGCTGTCGGTAGGTATAGTCTTGTTAACTTGAGTGTTATTTTGACAAGACTGAATTGTCAGAGCTAATAATAGTGTTGTAAGGCTTAAATATTTCATCGGACATTATAATTTGAATAGCTATATCAATTATAGTGCCCGATGTATGTGTTTTGATTAATCCTCTAAAGCTTCTTTTAGTATGCTAAAGGAATCTAAACATTTTTGATCATCATATATATAAGAGATGGCCATAAGTTCATCTATTTGCAGCTTTTCGATAAACGGTTCCAATTCACGTCTGATGGTCTCTTTGTCTCCTATGAAGCTACAGGACAACATATTGTCAGCCGCCTGCTCGATACTAGGAATCCCTTTATAGATCACTTCAAATGTGGGAGGACATAGGGGGGCTCTAGTATTAGTCAGGATACCTGCAAATAAATTTTTTACACTTGTTGATTGTAATTCTGCTTCTGCTGTTGTTTTAGCCGCTATCACATTGACACAGACAATGAAATATGGTGCTGAAAGACTTGCCGACGGTTTGAAATTTTGATGATAAATCTCACTTGCTTTTGCTAGTTGAGCAGGTGCAAAATGGGCAGCAAAAGCATAAGGTAAACCTAGACTAGCGGCTAGATAAGCACTATCAGTACTTGATCCTAAAATATATAAAGGCACATTTAAGCCCTCAGCCGGAAAAGCACGGACTTTTGAATCTGCATTATCGTCACTGAAATACTGTTGTAGTGCAGCTACGTCTTGGGGAAATTGATATGCCGTATTGAAATTATTGCGGCGGAGCGCCATAGCCGTTTCCTGATCTGTACCAGGTGCACGACCTAATCCCAGGTCAATACGATTCGGATATAAAGTTTCTAATGTTCCAAATTGTTCTGCAATTACTAAAGGAGAGTGGTTTGGGAGCATAATACCTCCTGAACCGACCCGAATACTTTTTGTATTGGCAGCAATATGTTGAATCACTAAGGATGTAGCAGAGCTAGCTATATACTCCATATTATGGTGTTCTGCTACCCAGATTCTTTTATATCCTAACTGCTCAATATGTTGCGCTATTTTTATGGTTCTGTTGTATGCTTCTGATGTTGTGCAACCTTTTTTGATTGGCGCAAGATCTAAAGCTGATAAAGCAATATTTCTCATAAAATAAAATTATAGTTTATTTTAGAGAACTATGTAATGATAATGTCGCTTTACTATTTTCGTGTCGCGTGGATGACAATTAGCTCATCTGCAGCGTCAGTTATAAAAAAACTATGTAACTCACCGCCGTCACTGATCTTAAATTTTTTCTTCAGCACTTCGGTTTTTAAAGGAAAATTTTTAGCAACAGCGTTAGTTTTTAATTTCTCTTTAGATTTTTTGAAGATGGAAAACGGAATGACTTCAGAAATTTCATAGATTTTTCCTAAAAAATCCTCATCATAAACATCAGACGTGTAGAGATGTGTATGTTGGTGTATTTTTTTGAGATTAAAGGCTTTTGTAATACTCTTAAAAGCGCCAGCTTTCGTGAGGCATACATCAGGTTCGTAAAGGTAACGCAGGGGCTGCGAAAAGTTAACTGCTGTATCAGCTTCTTCTTGTTGAGTAAAACAAAATCGTTGAGTTTTCTCTCCAAAAATTCGAACAGCAGTGATATTAGGCTCACCTACGAAATCTTTTTTTTGTACAAATAGCAATTCTTTACAGTCATTTTGAAGGCTGACCACGTAGATATCTTTGACATGATGCAATTCTGATCGTGCAGCAGTAATATCCAAAAGAGGGGCTACCTTAGTGATGATATGATCTGCTCGCTGCAATAACTCTTGTTGCAATACTACGATATTGGGTTCGCAGTCACTTAGCATAAAAACCTTTTGTTGCGCGACTCTTCTTGACGGGTCGATATAGATGTAATCTATCTTAAGGTCCTTATTTTCAGATATATATTTCACCCCATCTGAAGCAATGATATCTATATTATCTGCCTGTAATTGCTTCGCATTGTACTTCGATATGGCTGCAAGTTCGGGATTAATTTCACAGGAGATGACTTTTTGTGCTGCTTGAGCAAAGTAGTAGTCATCGACCCCAAAGCCACTTGTGATATCGATTAATGTCGTATTAGGTTCTATTAGCGATGCTTTAAATCGAGCAGTCTTCTCCGAAGAGCACTGTTCTAAGTTTAGCTTATCGGGATAATAGATATTGTCAGTTTGTGCCCAAAGAGGTATTTTTTTTCGACAGCGCTGTTTTCCATCTATCTGTGAAGCAATTTCAGAGGATGTTATATCTTCAAAAGGAGATTTTTTTAATGCCAATGAAGCAGAAGATTCATGTTCGTGTTGATGGATAAAATCTTGAACCTCCTTTTGAAGGATATGTATATTCATTTATATTTTTTTAACAAGCAGCTGACATGTATAGGTATCTTTCAATTCGCTTATCACTTCTTTATTGACCAAGACACGATTGATCGTTTCTTGATTGTAATAGCGTATTGTGATTAATTCTAAACCTGTTTCAATATTTACCTTAAATTTCTTTTTCAATTCCTCTAAGACATCAATAATGTTTTGTCCAGTATCATCAACAGCTACTGAAAAATTAATAGCACTATTGTGCATCATATTAAGTTTGATTCGAAATTGATGAAATAAATTAAAAATATCACGTAAATTATCTTCTACTATAAAAGAAAAGTCACGTGGTGATATAGAGATCAATATTTGATTCACTTTAAAGATAAAAGAAGGTACCGGTAAGGATACATTTGTACTTTTGATCTTCGTGCCGGGTACTTCTGGATTTAAAAAAGAACGGACATTCAATTGAATATTTTTGTTCTGTAGCGGTTTAATTGTTTTTGGATGAATGACAGTCGCTCCATAATAAGTCAATTCAATGGCATCGGTGTACGATAATTCGGGTATAAGCTCCGTTTTCTCAAACCATTTGGGATCTGCATTTAAAACACCAGGTACATCTTTCCAAATGGTAACATGCTGCGCATCGAGACAAGCTGCAAATATAGCCGCAGAATAATCTGATCCTTCACGCCCTAATGTCGTTGTGAAATTTTCTGAAGTAGAACCAATGAAACCCTGTGTGATACCTACATATTCTTGTAGGATATGTGGAATCTCTGCTTGAATGATAGCCTCTGTTTTCTCCCAGTTGACTTGTGCTTCGGTGTAGGTATTGTCGGTCATGATATAATTCCGAGCATCCAGCCATTTTGAATTTACGCCGATATGATTTAAATAAGCAGCTAGTATTTTAGAAGATACGATTTCCCCTGTAGATACGATTTGGTCAAATAGATAATCAAAAGAATCTTGCGGTTCTTCTTCCAATATCCATTCAATTTCAACAAAACAATTCGCGATTTCATCAAAGATAGGATGATTGTGGTCTTCGAATAGATCTGACAAAATGTTAAAGTGAAATACTTTAGCCTTTTCTAACATTTCAAAAGCTTCACCGGTGTTGTGGTAATATGCTTTAGTTACATCTTCTAATAGATTGGTTGTTTTACCCATTGCCGAAACAACGACTAATAAAGCCTCTACTTTATACTTAGAAATGATATATGCTGAATTTTTTACACTTTCAGCATCTTTGACTGATGCGCCACCAAATTTAAAAACTTGCATCGATATGATTTACGTTGAGGTTGATTGCTAATTAATACTATTGATATATGCCAAGCCCTTGTTTGAAATCAAGTGCTTAATATCTTTATATGGAACTTCTAGGGTTGTATTTCCCCCAGAGTAAGGTTTTATTTCATATACATTGTAATAGAACAGCAGGCTTTCTTTTGTTAAAGCAAAATTATTCGCAAGTGTGAAATTGCCTGATTCAAAAAAGTACTTGTCATTTAGAGATTCTGTCTTCGATAATTTTTCCAATTTGCGAAAATATTTTTCTGCAATTTTAGTCAATTCTTTCTGATTTTTCTCATCGACAATATCAACAAGGGTTATTTTTTGATCTGTTTTGATATCAAAATGATTGAACAAGGTAAAATGATCGCCATGGGCTCCACCCGTATATTCGGTTTGATTAGTTTCTATACTGATAAACCTAGGCGTATTTTGATAAACTTTGGCGTGAAGATCTCTAAACCAAGTGGCAGAAGACTGACCGTTATTTTCTTCTACATACTCATCGTAAGCATCCACAAATCTCTTCGCTGCACTATTTATTTCAGAGTCACCTTCTAGATTAATGGAATGGCTCAATAAGCTATTGATCATTGTATCTTTAAAAGCTGGATATCTTGCTTTAAAAAATGTGGTATCGATCTTTTTACCTTCTTTTACAAAAAAGCTACTATACCTATGCACTTCCTTCATATCATAATGGAGCGTATCACCACTAATTTTTTGTGCTGTTTCTCCTTGCTCACTTGTACAGGAAGTGCTGCCCAATAAAGCAAATGTAATATAGAGGTATAAATAGTGTGCTGGTTTCATGTAACTTAACCGTTCTTTTATCTTTTAATATGTGATCGATACATTAATCCATGATGAATCGAAGTCCGCTTTATATTTCTTGTAGAATTGAATTGCAGGTTCGTTCCAGTCTAGTACCTGCCATACCATACCGTGATATCCTTGTGATTTACCTAAATTAAGAGTTTCTTCGAAAAGTTGTTTGCCAATTCCAGAGCCACGCATACTTTCTGTCACAATCAAATCCTCAAGATAGAGCCTTCTTCCTTTCCAAGTGGAATAACGAATGTAATATAAGGAAATTCCTACAATTTTCTCATCAACTTCTGCAACAAAAGCTCCCCAGATAGGATTTTTTCCAAATCCCGCATCTAGAAACTCTTCCATAGAGACAGTTACCTCATCGGGTGCTTTTTCCACTATTGCAAGTTCACGAATTAATTCGAGCATCCTCACACCATCTGCTTCAACAGCAGGCCTAATAATAGCTTTAGTCATTATTTTTGAAATGTTTGATTACACGTTTACCAAAAATGGTGCTACCTACTCTGATCATGGTTGATCCTTTCTCTATCGCTAATTTATAATCCGATGACATTCCCATGGACAATGTATCAAAACTTTCATTTTTACGGTAAAAGCTTGCTTTAATCCCATCATAAAGTGACTTTAATTCATAAAACTCTTCTTTTATTTCCTTTTCATTTTCCGTATTTGTCGCTATACCCATTAAACCTCGGATGTTAACATGTTTTAAAGCTAAAAATTCTTCATCACGCAACATTTCAATCAATTCGGCATGATCAAAACCAAACTTTGTATCTTCCTCAGCAATATGTACTTGAAGTAAACAATCAATAACACGTTTGTTTTTAGCAGCTTGCTTGTCGATTTCTTTTAAAAGTTTGAGCGAATCCACAGCATGGATAAGCGTGACGAAAGGAGCGATGTATTTAACTTTATTGGTCTGAAGATGACCAATCAGGTGCCATTCGATATCTTTTGGCAAGGATTCGTATTTTTCAACCAGTTCTTGTACTAGATTTTCACCAAAAACTCGCTGCCCAGCTTCATAGGCTTGCATGATATCTTCATTCGGTTTTGTTTTTGATACAGCGACTAGTTGAACGCCGAGCGCTTTAACTTCTAAATTAATCGCTTCTAGGTTGCTTGCAATACTCATGATAATTGTATATTTAAGAATTCAAAGGGTGCCAAATGTCAGCCCTTTTTATAAATTTGTACAAAATTACGAAATGCAACGATTAATACTGAATGTACTTGCTCTGATTTTTTTATTTGTTTCTTGTAAAAGTACGAATGAGAAAGATATTATCCCGAAAAAGGATTTTGTGAAGGTCTTGACTGAGATTTATATAACAGACTCTTATTTATCAACATTAGATGCTGATAGTGCAAGGAAAGTTATTTTTCCACTTTATGACAATACTTTTAAGAAGTTCGATCTAGACTCGACTACTTTTAAGAAAAATTTATCTTTTTATGCGAGTGATGCCGAGTCGATGAATAAGATATATGAAGAGGTTGGGAACAACTTAAAAAAGATGAATGAAGGATATATCAAGGCAGATCAGTCTAGGATGGATTCTGTACGCAGAAAGGATTCTATTCGGACGGCACTCTTTCAGGATAGCTTAACGCGTGTAAATGACTTTATTGCTTTATATGAACGGCAAAAGAAATTGATTTTGAACTACAAACCGGATAGTACAAAGTGGGATTACAAAAAGGCATCTCAAGATTTTTATGATCAGACAGGATTAAAGGGGAACCTGAATTTGGGTACATTTCTACTTAAACATATTCCACCTCCAGTAAAATCGTCGATTGATTCGACAGCTGTACCGAAAGTAGAAGCTAAGTCTATTCGTAATGATCAAAGACCTGAAATGGAATCTGTAAAGGTTTCGGAAAATGTACCTGTGCGTACTGATATTAAGGAGGTGAAAAAACCGGAGAAACCTCCTGTACTATTGGATGCAAAATCCAGTCAAAAGCTGGAAATTTTGCCTCATAAACTGGTTAAATAAATTTTAATTAAAACATGATTTATCCTAATAACGCAAGTGATAAACTCGGTTTTGCCGAGATAAAGGAATTGATAAAACAAAAATGTATCAGTGAGTCGGGGCGTGATTTGGTTGATAAAATACAACCACAAACTCGATTTGACCAAATTGATAAATTTTTACGTCAAACTAACGAATTTAAATATCTACTGACCAGCGATGATGCATTGCCGGTAGATCACTTATATCCCATTCGCGCTTTGGTTGAAAAAGCCAAAGTAGAAGGCGCTTTTTTAATGGAAGAGGAGTTCCATCGTGTGCTGCTTTCACTTAAAACTGTATATGCCATTATCCGTTATTTTAATGATCGCCAAGGGCAATATCCTAATTTGGAATTATTATTTGAGCACTTGCCCATTGAAAAGCAGATTATCCGTGATATTGAAATGATTATTGATGATCGTGGGAAAATGAAGCATAATGCTTCCCGTCTGTTATTAGATCTTTCTCAAAGTATCTTAAAGGCTGAGCAAGAGGCGCGCAAGCGAATTGATATCATTTTTAAGAGTGCACAAAATAGTGGCTGGACGGCTGATGGCAATCTGACTATACGTGATGGTCGCTTATGCATTCCCATTCTAGCGGAGAATAAGCGTAAAGTTAAAGGCTTGATTCATGATGAATCAGCTACTGGACAAACTGCTTATATTGAGCCAGAAGAGGTGTTTCACCTTAATAATAAGGTGAGAGACTTGGAGTTCGAACGCAGACGTGAAGTAATCCGTATTCTTGTTGAATTAACAACTAAACTACGACCACATATACCTTTGATGTTGGCATACGATGGATTGCTCACTAAGGTCGATTTTGTCCGATCTAAGGCTTTGTTTGCATTAGATATTGAAGCTGAAATGCCTGAGTTATCAAAAGAAGCAGAAATTAATCTGGTGAATGCACGTCATCCATTGTTAACATTGAATGCTCAGCATGACCGTGGTACAATTGTTCCGCTGAATATAAAGATTGACGAAGTACAACGTGTTATAGTTGTATCTGGCCCCAACGCAGGAGGTAAGTCCGTTTGTATGAAAACGGTAGGATTGATGCAGCTGATGCTTCAATCTGGTTTATTGATACCAGCAGATGCCAATTCTAAGGTGGGTATATTCAAACAAATATTTGCTGATATTGGGGATGACCAGTCTATCGAAAGTGATTTAAGTACCTACAGTGCCCATTTGTCAAAAATGAAGTATTTTACAGAGTTCGCCACCGCGCGCACCTTGGTTTTGATTGATGAATTTGGTACAGGAACTGACCCACTCTTTGGAGGTCCTATCGCAGAGGCTGTGCTGGAGGTATTGAATAAAAAGAATATTCGTGGTGTGGTAACGACTCACTATTCCAATTTGAAAGTATTTGCAAATCAAACAACTGGTTTAGAAAATGCATCCATGCTATTTGATAATGTAGCCATGAAACCTTTGTATATTTTACAAATCGGAAAGCCAGGTAGTTCATATGCTTTTGAAATCGCTCAAAAAATTGGACTGAATAAAGAGATTATTCATTTGGCAAAACAAAAGGTCGGTACTCATCAAAAAAAGGTGGATACGTTGTTGGTTGATCTAGAGCGGGAGAAGAAAGAAATATTTGATACTAAATCCGCGATCACAAAAAGAGAAAAGGAATTGATTCGAATAAAATCAGAATATGAAGAACTTCAAAATTATTTGGAGGAGAACAAAAGGACGATTCTAAAAAAAGCTAAGGAAGAGGCACAGTTGCTGTTAAAAAATTCAAATAAATTAATTGAAAACACGGTATCCGAAATAAAATCTGCACAAGCTGATAAGGAGAAAACAAAAGAAATCAGAGCAAAGCTAGACAGTTCTTTTGCGACGATTCTTCCTAAAGATAAAAAGGTGGATAAAAAGCCTGTTACTGTTGCAGATCTTACAGAGGAAATTGCTGTTGGCGATTGGGTCAAGATTATTGATTCTGAAAACGAAGCTGTAGTATTAGAAATTGCTAAAAACAATCTGATTTTGGCGATGGGAGAATTGCGAACAGTGCAAAAACGTAAGAATGTCATTAAATTAGCGGGTAAAGACTTGAAAAAAGCAGCAAGGGCTGGTTCTAAGACATTATCGGCACATGCTGTAGCTGATTTTAATCCGGAGATTGACGTTCGTGGTATGCGGACCGAGGATGCCTTATATGAGCTTGAGAAAGTATTGGATAGAGCAGTAATGATTGGTTATCCTTCTTTAAAAATTATTCATGGTAAGGGGGATGGTATTTTGCGTAAATTTATTCGTGACTATTTGAGAAAGTATAGTCATATTTCCAGATTTGAAGATGAACATCAGGATCGTGGAGGTGATGGTATAACATATGCCTATTTATAATATTCTTCGATTGCTATGGACTCTTTGCTGAATTTTTTTGATAATCAATATATTTGGAATGTACTGGTATCCATATTTTGTGGAGCCATTATTGGTTTTGAAAGGGAATATAGAAATAAGGCGGCTGGATTTAGAACGATCGTATTGATCTGTTTTGGATCAGCCGTTTTTACTGTAGTTTCAAAAATGATGGGGGGCAGTGGAAGTGACGATCGTATTGCCGCTAATATTGTTACAGGTATTGGTTTTATTGGTGCTGGCGTTATATTTAAAGGAAAGCTATCGGTCAAAGGTTTGACGACATCTGCGGTTATATGGTCGACTGCCGGCCTTGGTATGATCGCTGGAATCGGTGAAACAAAACTCGCTTTGTTCTTCACCTTTTTTATGGTAATTATTTTATCCTTATTTCAAGAAATTGAACTGATGTTATCACGATATTACTTAATACGTACCGTCCATGTTCGATTTGTAGACTGCAACTTTGAGCATGTTGCAAACTTTGAAAATGAAGCCGATACATTTAAAGTCAAATATAATCGCAAAACAATTGAAAAGCTGGGTGGCGAGTTGGCTATCATTTACGATTTATCTGGAAAAATGGAAGATATCAATAAATTCAATGAAAGGTTGATCCATTTTAATCCGGTGAAGGAATTTTATTATAATTAAACAATGCGCTGATTTTTAGGTTGCAGATGAAGTCTTTTTTATTTACCAACCATGTGAAGGTTGCCCTATATTTAAGCTTATTTAAAGCTATAATCAATAGATTTAGGTTGTAAATATTTTGGAAAAGTTTTTTCTAGCCAATTTTTAAAATCATCTTGATCAAATACAGCATCAGTTTTTAATGTAAGCTTTAATCTTAATTCATGGATTAAAATCTCATTCTTGTAAATGATCACTCTTGCCTCAATTATGGATGGATATGCAGTAATCTTTTTAGCAAGTTCATCACCATGTACAACATGTCCTCCGATATTACTCGAATCGTTCATGCGGCCTAGATAATATAATAAACCATTTTTATCGATTCGAATAAGGTCACCCGTGCTGAGATATTCCCGTTTAGATTGATCCTGTATCCAGGAACACCTTATTTGAAGTTCCTGATTTTCATGTAAACGGTATTTGATACCTTTAAGGAATCGACCGATAGTGCTGTTGTTCATTATTAAATCTTGTTGGGTGGCAATACTGCATATACCTAACTCTGTCGTGCCATAAAGGTTGAAGATTTTGGTGGTCGGGTATTGATTTAGAATAAAAGATACCCACGTCGGTTCAAGCTTATCCCCACCTGAAATCAGGCATTTACAAATACCCAAAGCTTGATAATCTGCGGCGATAATTTTAGTCATCATAGCAGGCAAGATAACTAAACAGTCGATACGATTGTTGATGATGGATTGAGCGACGGCTTTTGAACTAAACTTTCCAGTGAAGTGGATATCTTGTTTCAGAAATAGCCCTAATACTAAACTTGCGAGACCATAGCCATGATAAAAGGGAACAGTGATCTGACAGGATGAATAACGAAGTAATTCTAATCTGGAAATCAGTTCAATAAATGGATTCCATATTTTAGTAATATTAAGCTTGCGTTCTACAGGAGTTGGCATATTGGAAGTTCCTGTACTTAAAATAGTTATTTTTCCATTATTTCGTTTAAATCTTTTTGTTGCTAGATGTGGAATATATGAATTTATTTCATCAAAAGAATAACAGTTCGATTGCCTATTGATATTTTTTAATCGCTGTATATGATCTGTAATAATCAATGTAGATCTATAATTTTGTAAAATAGTTTCTAATTGATTTTCAGAGAGGTGAGGGCTGATGATAACAATTTCTTTTGACAGGGCCGAGAGTGCAAATAAGTACTTTATAAAATCAAAGCTATTATCAGCTAAAAGCACAACTTGATCATCAATTTGATTCGAATGAAATGTTCTTAATTTTTCTATAACAGAAAATGAGTCATGATACAATTGCGCATAGTTAATCTTGCAATTACCATCATTCAAATAACTGTGTTCTGAATTTCTTACAGATTTTAATAATGTAAAAAGATTAATGCCAGATTGGAAAGTGTACCATATTGATTTTAGTAGCTGTTTTGAAAAACTGAATTGCTTTTTTAATACCATGATAACCTGATTAGATTCTATCCCAAAATTTCCGAATAAAAAAGCCAATTGTAATGGGAAAAATAGCCCACCACGGTCTAGAATAACTAGATGCACCCATCAAAAGTTTCAAAATACGTAACGCTGCTTCATTTCTCTCCATTGCAGGCATATTTTGATACGTCACATTAGGGGTAATCATTTTTGTTTTTACCAGTGGTAAATATATGGTCTTCAACCGAATATTCATTTTTCTCCATTCCGATTGATTCGATCGACAATATTGATCGAAAGCTGTTTTTGATGCCTGATAAGCTGCCCACTTTGCTATTGGTAATAGCAATACATTTAAAGCTGAAACATTTACAATCTGTCCACATTGTTTTGATAAAATAGGGGTAATGGCCAATGTTATTTTTACAGGTGCTAAATAATTAAGCGCATTTGTTCGGGTAAAATCGTGATAACGTAATAATGAATGTTGCAGTGAGCGTTGGATCGATTTACCAGCATTGGAAATAAAGATGTCGATCGGTGTTTGTTGCGCGCGAATATGCGCAAGAAGTTGATCTACCTGTTCTTCTTGATACAGGTCGGCAACAAAGATCGAAGCAGTTGAATTGTGGTTTATAATAATTTTTGCAACCTCATCTAATCGCTCTCTAGAGCGACCCACAAGGATTAAATGGACATTAAATTTTGAAAAAAGCAATGCACATGCTTTTCCAATACCATCGCTTGCTCCGGTTATTAAAATTGTTTTTCCTCGGAGGAATGTGCTAGCTTTCCCCTCATTCAAAAAAACCTTCGGGAAGATGATACTTTCAATCCAGTTGATATTCACAATACTAAGATAAAAAAAAGGTATACAATAAAGCTTGTCTATTGTATACCTGATACCTTAATTTTCGACTATTAGTCCTCTAATTCCATGATTTCTTCCGCGAGTTCTTCCCAATTCTTTTGCAATTGCGTTAATTCCGCTTTAGAAGAGTTATAGTTACGTGTGTATTCTTGTAGTTTAACTGTATTTGAATAAATTTCTTCTTTTGCTAAATCTATTTCTAAATTTTTGACAATAAGTTCTTTTTCAACCACCTTTAACTCTAATGCAGCGAGCTCTTTGTTCTTTTTACTGATCAATTTGAATTTATCATCAGTAGGAGCAACTTTGACTTTTTTAGGTTCCTCTACAACTACTTTCTTCTCTACTTTTTTTTCTTCAGGTTTGATTATCCGTTTCGAATTCCAATCCTCAAATTCTTGGTAAGTTCCTGGATATTCTTTGATCTGTTTATCTTCGATATACCATATTTTGTTGGCAACATGATCTAGAAAATACCTATCGTGCGATACAACGATCAAAGTACCTTCAAATTGCTGCAGTGCTTGGATCAGAATATTGACCGATTGCATATCCAAGTGATTGGTTGGCTCATCGAGTGCTAAGAAGTTGGCATCAGCAGTTAATGCTTTTGCTAGGGCGACGCGAGATTTTTCACCCCCGGAAAGGACCTTAATCTTTTTGAATGCATCATCACCAGAAAATAAGAAACAACCTAAAATGGAGCGCAGTTCGGTGTCCGTATGTTTTGGAGCAAATGCTTGCATCTCCGCGATAATGCTATTTTCTAAGTGTAGAGCCTCCAACTGATGCTGTGCAAAAAACGTTTGAGATACATTATGACCATGTTCAGATTTTCCTTCATAATCTGGATCTGCACCTGCTACAATACGTAATAAGGTAGATTTACCTTTACCATTAGCACCAATCAGAGCAATCTTGTCACCCTTTTCAATGATTCCTGCCGTATTTCTTAAAATTTCTAGATTAGGGTATGCTTTAGATACATTTTCTAGAGTAACAACATGTCTTCCGGATGGTTTTGAAAATTTGAAGCTGAAGTTTACTGTTGGATTATCATCATCCACATCTTCTACTTTCTCCATTCTATCCAAAGCTTTAATACGAGATTGTGCCATCTTTGCCTTCGAAGCTTTCGCGCGGAAACGTTCGATAAGACGCTCTTCTTGTTTGATTTTGGCCTGTTGGTTCTTGAATTGACCAGCCTGAATCTCACTTCTTAATGCTTTTTCTTCTAAATAGAAACTGTAATTACCAGCATAATGTGTTAACTTCCCTTTACGTGATTCTACGGTTTTTTTAATAATACGGTCTAGGAAATACCTATCGTGAGAAACAATCACGATAGCACCTTCAAATCCCTGCAGGTAGTTTTCTAACCATTTGATGGAAGGTAAATCCATGTGGTTAGTTGGCTCATCCAGTAATAAGATGTCTGGAGTTTGCAATAAGATTCTCGCCAGCATGACACGCATACGCCATCCACCAGAGAATGTTGCTAAGGGACGTTTTTGCTCATCTTCTGAAAAACCTAGTCCCGCTAAGATCTCATGCGCACGAAACTCGATACTGTAGCCGTCTAAAGCTTCAAATTCCATTTGCTTATCACTTAGTTTATTTAGAATATCGTCAGAATAATCTGTTTCTAATTTTTGGAGTAGATTTTCTATTTCTGAATGTAGTTGATTTTGGCGTTCAAAAGCCTCCATCGCAACATGTAAAATACTTTTATCAGAATGATAAGACAATAGATCTTGGTTTAAGTATCCAATTTTTAAGTCCTTAGCCATCGATATACTACCTGAGGTAGGTGTGTATTGTCCTACTATCAATCGCAATAAAGTTGATTTACCAGTACCATTTGCACCAATTAGACCTACTTTATCTCCAGGTTTAATATGCCAGTTGGCCTCATCATACAATGCGCGAGAGCCTATTTCGAATGTTAAGTTATTTATTGATATCATTTCGATTGCAAAAGTAATGAAATTTCTTCTTCTTTGTCTACCTTTGTGTATATGTACAAGCTGGTAAAACCTATTTTCTTTTCTATGGATCCCGAATCTGCTCATCATACGGTGACAGGGGGATTAAAAATGTTCTCAAAAATTTGGGGTGCAAAAAAATTATTAAGTAATCTCTACACTTATGAAAATCCAAATTTAGCACGTGAAGTATTTGGTCTAAAGTTCAAAAATCCTGTTGGATTGGCTGCTGGATTTGACAAGAATGCGGAGTATATCACGGACATGGCTAACTTTGGTTTTGGTTTTATCGAGATCGGTACGGTTACCCCTAGGCCACAACCTGGAAATGATCAGCCTCGTATGTTTCGTTTAATCCCAGATAAAGCATTGATCAATAGAATGGGTTTTAATAATCAAGGTGCTGATGTTGCGGCCAACCGGTTGAAACATTTATCTGTAGAAGACCGTAAAGGATTACTGATCGGTGGAAATATTGGTAAAAATAAACTAACACCTAATGAACAAGCGGTAGATGATTATATCTATTGTTTCAATTCGCTGTTTGATTATGTTGATTACTTCGTTGTCAACGTAAGTTCTCCCAATACGCCAGGACTACGGGATTTGCAAGAAAAAGAGCCATTAAAACATATTTTAAATACGCTTCAAAATCTCAATGAAAAAAGGGAAAATAAGAAACCAATTCTTTTAAAGATTGCTCCAGATCTGACAGATAGTCAATTGGATGATATTGTGGAAATCGTTCAAGAGACAGGTATTGCAGGTGTAATCGCGACTAATACGACGATTTCTAGAGCAGGATTGCGTAGTGATGCAAATTTAGTAAAAGAGATGGGGGGAGTAAGTGGAGCGCCTTTAACCAAACGCTGTACAGAAGTGATTCGTTATTTGTCTAATAAGTCAAACCGATCATTTCCAATAATTGGAGTAGGAGGCATACATTCTGCTGCCGATGCAATTGAGAAAATGGATGCAGGAGCAAGCCTTGTGCAGATTTATACCGGTTTTATTTACGAAGGTCCTTCACTGATATCTGATATTTGCAAAGGAATTGCTCAAGCTGGAAAATAAAATTTGAGTTGAATAAAAAAGAGCAGCCTTAACATTTATTGTTAAGGCCGCTCTTTTTTATTTTAAATAGTTTACACTAAAGGTGCGGGTGCTTCTTCTTCAAATAAAGGCAAATCTTTAATAATATTGTACCATGTAAAGATCTTTTTGATATCTGATGAGTATACACGAGATTCATCATGTCCTGGTGCAATTTCGCGGAAAGTATTGCGTAATGTTTCACCATCTGCTTTTGGATCTACCGTCAATCCTTTTTCTTTGATTGTCTCAAAAACATTTAATAAACGGATTTCTTCATCTTCTCCGTAAATTGTGATGTCTTCTAAAGTCGCCATTTTTGTAGAAGATAAACTTACTACAGATTTAATCTTAGCGCTATCTAAAGTCTCTAAAATAAATCCACCTTTATTCTGTCCAACTAATTTGAACAACCCTGGTTTTCCTGTTACAGAAACTAATGCTCTTAAATTCATAATATACTTTTTCTTACTGAGAACTAGTCTTCAATAACTTCAATACTTAAAATACGGTCACCTTGACGGATATCGTCAACGATGTCAACATTTTCGACAACTTTACCAAAACAGGTATGGTTTCTATCCAAATGAGCTGTATTGTTACGGCTATGACAGATGAAAAATTGTGAACCACCTGTGTTACGACCTGCATGAGCCATCGATAATACACCTCTATCATGATATTGATTTTCTCCAGTCAATTCACAATCTATTTTGTAACCAGGGCCACCTGTTCCAGGCATCCCAGAAGCGCCTTCTCGTGAATTTGGACATCCACCTTGGATTACGAAATCAGGAAGGACACGGTGAAAAGTCAGGCCATCATAATACCCTTCTTTAGCTAATTTGATGAAATTTGCAACTGTATTTGGAGCATCTGCTGTATAAAATTGTACAGTCATGTCGCCTTTTTCTGTTTTAATAATCGCTTTACTCATTTTGTTAAAATAAATATGTTCAACTACAAATATAAGATTTCAAAATGACTTGATAAAAAGAATGCACACTCAAGTCGAATCTCATCGACTCATATTTGTTTAAATAATTGATACTAATAATTTTATGTTTTTATATTTTTGAGTAAATTAGGAAATTATATAGACCATTTATATACCTAATTTATTAATATGAGTAAACTAGTTATTCGAGATTGGGCGGAAGCAGATCGTCCAAGGGAAAAATTATTAGAACAAGGACGTCGTGTATTGTCAGATGCTGAACTACTCGCTATTTTAATTGGTTCGGGTTCTCGAGAGGAGACTGCAGTAGAGCTTTGCAAAAGAATTTTATCGCGATCGCAACATAATCTGGATAATCTTTCTAAAATGGATGTGATGGATTTATGTGAATTTAAAGGGATCGGAGAAGCGAAAGCAATTACAATAATCGCAGCTCTTGAATTAGGACGTAGACGCAAAGAAGCTGATCAAATTAAGAAACCAGTGCTGAATAGCAGTAAACGGGTGTATGATTATTTTAAATATCAATTACAAGATCTTCCCCATGAAGAATTTTGGGTACTATACCTCAATACAGCCTGCAAAGTATTGGATAAACAGTTGATTGGTAGAGGAGGGAATGATTTTACGCCAGTAGATATCCGTATTATCTTGCGTTATGCGCTCAATTGCACTGCTAATTCCATGATATTAATTCATAATCATCCTTCAGGAACTTGTCAAGCTAGTCAAGCAGATAAAATATTAACAAAAAAAATTATAGATGCATCCACGCTAATGGACATTCGAGTCAATGACCATGTGATCTTCACAGACAATGGGTACTTCAGTTTTCGCGATGAAGGATTAATGGAGTAAAATTATTTTATTGAGTCAAGAGCAAGTCTGTAGTTGAATCTTGAGCCAGAAAATAAGGGGAGTTATAGTCTCCCCTCACTTCCATTAATCGTTAAATTTTCTTTTTTGCCTTCTATATAGAATATAGATAATTGCCAGCAAGGCAACTACCGCAAGAATTATATAACTTGAATTAGAATGTTGTTGTGTATTGACTGCATTGGTATCTGCAAAAACCAAGTTGCCTACCATTATCAGTAGAATTGTTAACCACTTAGCCATAATTTATTATTTATTTAGTAACTCCACAATATAGTGATATTTAATATATCAAGCAAATTTTCTGCCAGTTATTTGTAATTGTTGATTGTGCTATATTATTTTAGAAAATAAAGTAATGAAAGCATATATTAACAATAATTTTTTAAGTTATTTAAGATGGCGAATAATTTTATATATTCATTTAAAGAATATATGTTATTTATGGATTTAATGTGTTGAAATAGAATCGTGTTTTATTATAAATCTTATTGTATGGTGTATTTCAATTCTATTTATTAGAAATTTTCAATAAAAAGATTGTTCCTTGGTTTGAGTCTAGGCTAATTGATATGAGTTTAATCCCTAAAAATTAAATATCAGGACTGAGTCTTTATTTGGTATGTAAGTAAATGTCGCTAAACAGATGTAGGTTGAATATTTTTTGATAAAAAAGAACGCTTTATCCTGATATGATGAATAAAGCGTTCTCTTGTTGGATCTACAAACAGCATAATGCTTGAAATCCGATTGATCGTTGTGCTAATTAACCGATCTCAGCGATGAAATTACCTATTTGATTGATTTCATCTTTATGGGCTGTGATTTGCTTAAGATTGATCGTCCCGATGATATATTTAAAGTCAGGAGCATAGTATCTTTCGATGATTTCAGTAAAACCTAGTTTTTCGATCAGGTTGTCTTCCTCATATCTTAAATACACTTTAATCTCATGATCATTGCTATAAGATAGTGCATCGATGTTCAAATGTTTCTTATACTCATATCTATAATCATAACGCAAAGCTGTGATATCAGATAAGACAGCAGATCCAGTAGGGTGACCGCCTGCGCCTTTTCCGTAGAAAAATTGCTCGTCGGCAAAAGCTGCTTTCACAAGTACACCATTATTTTCATTCTCTACATTAAACAAAATATTATCTGCACTGATAAATTTAGGAATGACATAAAGGACTACCTTACTGTTATTGATTTCACGTGCAGTAGGGATTAGTTTTATTTTAAAGTTTTTTTCTTTGGCAAAACGTATATCTTGTGCACCTAATTTATCAATACCAATATTGAACACATCATCTGGATTGACATAGATACCATAGGCATGTGAAGCGACAATGGTCAATTTAAATTTTGGATCAAATCCACCAACATCTAAAGTGGGGTCGGTTTCTGCAAACCCGAGATCTTGTGCTTCCTTCAATGCATCAGCATAAGGTTGATTCTCGTTGAATACTTTTGACAGAATAAAGTTCGATGAACCATTGAAGATACCTGTTACAGCATGTAATAATTCATTGTCATAGTATTCTTCCAGATTACGAATAATGGGTATACTTCCACATACAGCTCCTTCATAAAGTAAGCTAGTGCCATATTCTTGTTGGATAGCCGCTAATTCCTCCAAATGCGTAGCAATCATTTTTTTGTTTGCTGAAACAACATTTTTTCCAGATTTAAGCGCACGAACTGTTAAAGCATATGCTGCTTCTGCATCATCGATTAGTTCTACTACTGTATTGATATCTGGATCGCCTAATACAGCTTCTGCATCCGTTGTAAACAACTCTGGGGCAAGTGATCTTTTTTTGTCAGCATTCTTGATGACAAATTTTTTAATTTCTAAATTTAAGTTTTTAGTCTTGATAATGTCGTACAATCCTTGTCCTACAACTCCGAATCCAAACATTCCAATCGTTAATTTCTTACTCATAGTTGTTTTTTACGCTTTTATATAATGGTGCTATCTGAAATTATTTTATTTTATCGAAAGCTTGTTGTAAATCATCTTTAATATCATCGACATGCTCAATTCCTACCGATAACCGTAATAACCCAACAAATACTCCTGCTGCTTTTTGTGCCTCTGCACTGAGTTGCTGGTGTGTTGTAGCTGCTGGGTGGATGATCAATGATTTTGTATCACCAACATTTGCTAGATGGCTAATTAACTCTAGGCTATCTATAAAAGCATCGGCTTTAGTTACATCACCTTTTATCTGAAAAGAAAGAACCGCTCCATATCCATTTTTTAGGTATTTCTGTGCATTTGAATAACTTGGTGAGCTTTTCAAGCCCGGATAGTTCACTTGCTCAACTTGCGGATGCGCTTCTAACCATCTAGCGATTTCTAGGGTGTTGTCTACATGACGCTGAACACGTAACGAAAGCGTTTCTAGGCCTTGTATAAGCTGGAATGAGTTGAAAGGTGATATAGCCGGTCCGAAATCACGAAGGCCTTCCACACGTGCACGGATTGCAAATTGGATATTTCCAAATGGACCATCTGGGCCAAATACATCTGCGAAGACCAATCCATGATATCCTTCAGAAGGTTCAGAAAATTGTTTAAATTTACCATTGCCCCAGTTATATGTACCACCATCAACGATGACACCGCCAATACTTGTTCCATGTCCGCCAATCCATTTTGTCGCAGATTCGACAACAACAGAAGCACCATGCTCTAGCGGTTTGAATAGATAGCCCCCAGCTCCAAAAGTGTTATCTACGATTAAAGGTAAATCGTGTTTTTTAGCAACTGCAGCTATTTTATCAAAATCAGGAATATCATAACTTGGATTTCCAATTGTTTCTAAGTATAATGCTTTGGTGTTTTCATTGATCAATGACTCAAACTCCTCAGCTGTTGTCTCTTTCGTGAAGCGGACCTCAATTCCAATTCTTTTAAATGCAACTTTGAATTGATTGTATGTACCTCCATAAATATGGCTACTCGACACAAAATTATCACCAGCCTCTAAAATATTATTTAATGCGATGAACTGCGCAGCTTGACCAGAGGCAACCGCCACGGCAGCAACACCACCTTCTAATGCAGCAATGCGTTTTTCAAAAACATCTGTTGTCGGATTCATCAGACGGGTATAGATGTTTCCAAACTGTTTTAATGCAAATAAGTTAGCGCCATGTTCCGCATTTTCAAATACGTATGAGCTGGTTTGATATATAGGTACTGCACGTGCGCCAGTAGTTGGGTCTGCAACTTGTCCTGCATGAACTTGTAGAGTTTCGAATTTTAAATTTTTATTTGTAGACATGGTTTTTTATAATTAATTAGTTGAATATTTTCGTGAATATTATAGAGTGAGGATCTGCACATGTAGATGCACTTGCTATCCATTAAGTAAAAAATGGATAGATCTAACAATAAAACATAAACATGTGCTCAAACATTCGCATTGAAGTTGATGCAAGAGTTGTAAATGTTACGTTGGTAATTGAACTTACCCTGTTGTTTTTTTGTAATGTAAATATCATTGTCGTTTCATTTATATCCTCCATAACAATATTGCTATGGACAGGAATTGGCACCTTTTCAAACGTATTTTGAAGGTTGCCAGTGGGTCATTGAGCCAGTCTCTCGCCACTTCTTTATAAATCAAGACCTGATTGAAAGGTTTTGATTAGGTGTATTTCGATTCGATCTACGTTGCAAATATATGTCTTGGAATTTATAAACCAAAATATTTTGAATTATTTATTTAATACATGAGTAAAAAATGTAGTTTCTTTTTCTTAAGAAAAAGATGTAATTATTAAATATGAAGAGTGTTCATTAATTTAGCTTAATTAATGAATTATGGAGTCAAAAGGAAACAAAGGATAAGGCAGATGTGCGTCTTCGTATTCTTAAAAGGTAAAAAAAACGCTTTGCACAAATCGGTTACAATGTGAAATCTATTCTTAAAGTAGCCGCCAATCCGCTATAATTCCCATTATTATCTATCTGTCCTATAAGTATAAGAGTGATATCGTATATGCTTTTCATCAAGAAGATCATTTAAACATTGATCCTAGTAGAAATAAAGGTTGAATCAAAAGAACAAGTTGATGATTCTCTTAGTTTAGAGAAATGGTTGATTTTATGTGATCGCACAATTGCCGATGATGATGGCTGCGAACAAAAAAATGCTAGAAGTATTGGCTTCTAGCATTTTTTAACTTAAGTGAACGACCTTAAACTAATAACAGGAGCTTTATTTTATAATGCGCTTTATTTTATTAGATTTTTTAATCAACTTATGTAATTGTGTATAGTTTTCTTCTTGAATAGCATCTTTCAGAGCTTGCAACTGTTTAATATTTTCTTCCAATACTTCTAATACGTTTACTCTATTTTGTTTAAAAATAGGTGTCCACATATCGGGAGAGCTTTTAGCCAAACGTACTGTGGATTCAAATCCAGAACCCGCTAATTCAAATATCCTGCCCTGTGATTTTTCTTTTTCTAATACTGTTAAGGCTAGCGCAAAAGAAGTCAGGTGGGAGATATGTGAAACATAAGCGGTATGTGTATCATGTTCTTCCGCAGTCATAAATGACGTGCGCATTTCCAGTTGTTCAGTAATGGAATCTGTGAGTTCAAAAGCGTCTTCATCAGATTTAAAAGCCTCCACGTAGACCATCATTTTATCTTTGAACAAGTTTGGTAAAGCTGCTTCTGGGCCAGAATATTCGGTCCCTGCCATAGGATGGGCCGCAACATACCGACCACGATTGGGATGTTCTGAGATCAATTGTAAAATATTAAGCTTAGTAGATCCCATGTCAATAATGACCTGGTCTGTTACTAGATCTAATAATTTTGGTGCCAACGAGATAATCGCATCTACAGGAGCTGTGAGGATAATGATTTTGCATTTTTCCACTGCCTCTTCCAATGTTGCTTTCTGATCGATAAAGCCAATTTGCAATGCCTTTGTTAAGTTAGCATCACTTTTGTCGACACCAAAGACCTGATCACAAAAATGCTTTTCTTTTAGTTTCATGGCGACGGAGCCACCAATTAAACCGACGCCAATAATGGCTATATTCATCATGTTATTTTAATCTTAATTCGTTTCTTTAACTTCTTTTATTCGCTCAATAGCCTCTTGTAATACTTCAACTGAAGCACATAAACTAATTCTGATATAGGAGTTTCCAGCAGTCCCAAATATACCTCCTGGAGTAATGAAGACACGTGATCGATTTAATACCTCATCACCAAGAGCGTATCCCGATTCGTAACTGTCAGGAACTTTTGCCCACACAAACAAACCAACTTGATTTTTTTTGTAGATACAGCCTAGCAGGTTCATGATTTCAAAAACTAATGCTCTTCTTTCATTGTAGATTCCGTTTAATTCTTGATACCACGATTGATCTAATTGTAATGCTTTGGCCGCAGCAAGCTGTGCTGGCAAGAACATGCCGGAATCCATGTTGCTTTTAAATCGTAACACTTCATTGATACGCTCTTCTGCACCCACTAACATACCGATTCGCCATCCAGCCATGTTCGATGACTTACTTAATGAATTAAGTTCTAAGGCAACATCTTTTGCTCCTTCAATAGACATAATGCTTTTAGGGCTGTCTGTCAAGATAAAACTATAAGGGTTATCGTGGCAGATTAAAATATGGTTTGCCTTTGCAAAAGCAATCAATTCAAGATAAAATCCTTCATTCGCACTAGAACCAGTAGGCATATGTGGATAGTTGATCCACATCAGTTTTACTTTCGATAAATCGTTTTCAGAAAGCTTTTTAAGATCAGGTAACCAATCTGTTTCTTCAGATAAATCATAGGTAATGGCCGTGGCTCCACTTAGTCGCACTGCAGCAGCATAAGCAGGATATCCCGGGTTTGGTATTAAGACCTCATCACCTTCTTGTAAGTAAGTCATGCAAATATGAACAATACCTTCCTTAGAACCTATTAAAGGTAAAATTTCTGTATTAGGATCGAATGTTGCCTGATAATAGCGTTGATACCAATCTGCAATAGCTTGCCTCAATATAGGCGAACCTTTATAGTTTTGATAGCCATGTACATTGGCTTTAGCCGCTTCTGTCGTCAAGGTCTGAATTACTTCAGGATGAGGTGGTAAGTCTGGGCTTCCGATACCTAAATTAATCACGCGAGCACCTGCTTTATTGAGCTCATCAATCTCTCTTAATTTTTTTGAGAAATAATATTCTTCGGTTTGTTGCAACCTTTTGGCAACTTCTATTTGCATTATGTTCTGGTATTTTACTATTTACAAGGACTAAATTAGGTTTTTTCTATTAAAATAATAGTATAACCCATTGTACATTTTAAATAATGTTGCTTTTTAAATTATTGATATTTCTGTTGCATATATTTTTGTTGATGTAGTGCATGGTGTTATTGTCTTCATCTTGATCAAGATTGCGGTTTTGAATTCATCAAAAGATTGAGCATGATTACTAATATATATGGTGTACGTTGATATCAAGTATAAAGGGCTTTTTCTCCGTAATCTATTGTAATACGTCTCGATACATATATGGAGCAACGTCAATATATCTTATACATGGAAGCAGGTTCCGAAAAGGGTAGTATCATGGTGAAAATACTATAAATACGGACTGAACACGGACTCACCATGGACTTAACACGGATTCAAGGTGAATATAATAAGTATATCATACCTATTCAGAATGAAGTAAACTCGAATAATCTACGAATACAAGCTCTACTTATTGAAAAGCTAATGACAATAAAAATTGGGTTTGTTGTTGTTAAATCGTGTTTTTTGTGAATTTATTAAAAGATTATTAATCCCCTCAATAGATTGATTAGCATAAACTAGAGTTATGCTTGAACGGTTAATAATCCATCAACGAGTCCGAGTCAATTATGATCAATAAGATGTTTCCTGAGTTATATTCATAAATCATAATGCAAAACCGCTAGGTATATTGTGGTTTAAATTTGGCGTTTATTGGATTCAATTTATAATATCATCGAAATGCAAGATTTCATTCCTTGAAAGTATTCCTTATATATTGCGCGTAATTTTAGTATTTTTGCTACCTTAATATTATAAATGAAAACTTACTTTAGGTTATTATCTTTTGCCAAACCCATTGAGAAATACGCAATTCCGTATATTATCTGCACCCTAATTACGGTTGTATTCAGCACATTGAATTTGGCGTTATTAGCTCCTTTGTTGCAAACTCTTTTCAATACAGATCAAGTTTCTTCTCATGTAGTATTAGCAAAGCCCGATGGATATTTTGATATTCTCGGTTACTTCAATTATTATGCAAGTCTGGCTAACCAACAGTTCGGTGCTTATGGTGCATTGAAATATGTATGTATCGTGATCGTAATTTCCGTTTTTATAAGCAATTTGTTTCGGTATTTAGCCCAACGAATTATGGAAAATTTGCGTATTCACACTTTATTGAATTTACGGAAGACGGTATTTGATAATGTCATGGATCTACATTTAGGCTATTTTAATGGGCAGCGTAAAGGAGATATTATTTCCAAAGTATCTTCTGATGTTCAGGTTGTACAATATTCTGTTACAGGTACATTGCAGGTTGCGTTTAAAGAGCCACTTCAACTCATTGCATATCTGGTTATGTTATTTGTTATTTCTGCAAAACTGACTTTATTCGCTATGCTCGTCATTCCAGTATCGGCTTTTTTTATATCTAAAATTGTTAAGACCTTAAAAGCACAAGCAATTGCTGGTCAAACCTCGTATGCGAATATGATTTCTTTTTTAGATGAGGCATTATCGGGTGTTCGTATCATAAAAGCCTTTAACGGCACAAATTTCGTTAAAAAAAGATTTAATGATGAGAATGATCGTTATGCGGGTATCATGCGAGCAATGGCAAGGCGCCAACAAATGGGTTCACCTGTATCTGAATTGTTAGGCGTGATTATGGTCGCCATCATTTTATTATATGGCGGTAATCTGGTTTTATCAGGAAGTGATGAGTTTGGAGCATCTGAGTTTATTGCCTATATCGCTATATTCTCACAAGTGATGCGTCCTGCAAAAGCATTGACAGATGCATTTAGTAATATTCATAATGGTATTGCAGCAGGTGAACGGGTTTTGGAACTAATCGATACTAAAAGTGAAGTTACCGATAAGCCAAATGCAAAGCAAATAACAGACTTTAACCAATCAATTGAGTTTCAACATGTCGATTTTGCTTATGGTGAGAAAAACATTTTAAAGGATATTAATCTAATTATTGAAAAAGGGAAAACAATAGCGCTGGTCGGTCCTTCTGGAGGTGGTAAATCTACTTTAGTGGATTTAATTCCGCGTTTTATGGATGTTACAGCAGGTCAAATTTTATTTGACGGTATAGATTTAAGGGATCTAGATCAAGAATCTCTACGCACAATGATAGGTGTAGTGAATCAAGAGTCCATCTTATTTAATGACACCATCTTTAATAATATAATCTTTTCCAATACATCTGCGACCCAGCAAGAGGTTGAGAATGCTGCCAAAATAGCTAATGCTCATGAATTTATCTTGAAAACAGAATCCGGCTATCAAACGAATATTGGTGATCGTGGCGCTAAACTTTCTGGTGGCCAGCGACAACGAATTTGCATCGCGCGAGCTGTATTGAAAAACCCACCCATTATGTTATTGGACGAGGCAACTTCGGCATTAGATACGGAATCCGAAAAACTAGTTCAAGATTCTTTATATAAGCTTATGGATAATCGTACTACGGTAGTCATTGCACATCGATTAAGCACCATTCAGAATGCAGATAAAATTGTGGTGATAGATGGTGGTCAAATTGTAGAATTTGGAAGTCATACAGAATTGATTCAGAAAGAGGGTTTGTATAGAAAATTGATCGATATGCAACAGTTCACAGATTAATGGTTATTTCATTGATATTGCTGTACCAAAAACAAGGCTAGATTCTACGAATTTAGCCTTGTTTTTGGTACATTTGTTATAGACTAGGAGACATGATAATGGATGCTAAAGAAAAATTAAATTTCTTACTTTCTAATCCGCTTTTGGATAGTGAGTTAAGAAATATAGCAAATAAAGTGTTGCAAGAAGAACGCATCACACTTGATGAGGGTGTATACCTTTATAAAAATGCCGAATTGGGTTATTTGGGTGTTTTAGCGAATTATATTCGGGAGAAAAGACATGGGGATATCACATTTTTCAATCGTAACTTTCATATTGAGCCTACGAATGTGTGTGTTTACGATTGTAAGTTCTGTTCATATTCCCGTATGATCAAGGAGCGTGCAGAAGGATGGGAAATGGAGGTAGATGGTATGATGGACATCGTAAAGAAATATGATGATGAAGCCGTTACAGAAGTTCATATTACTGGAGGTGTCGTGCCCAAACAAAATCTTGATTTCTATGCCGAATTTTTTAAAAGATGTAAGGCACATCGTCCAGAATTGCACATTAAAGGTTTAACGCCAGTAGAATATTACTATATATTCAAGAAGGCAAAACTGAGCCATTATGAAGGCATGAAATATTTGCAGTCTTGTGGTCTGGATTCGATGCCTGGTGGTGGAGCAGAAATCTTCCATCCAGAGATCAGAGAGCAGATTGCACATGATAAATGTACTGCAGAACAATGGCTAGATATTCACGAGCAAGCACATAAATTAGGGATGCATACCAACGCAACCATGCTATACGGTCATATTGAAGAGTTTTGGCATCGTGTGGATCACATGGAAAGATTGCGTCAACTGCAAGATAAGACTGGAGGTTTTCAAACTTTTATTCCATTGAAATTTCGAAATAAAGAAAATCAAATGTCACATATTCCCGAGGTTTCTGTTATTGAAGACTTGAGAAATTATGCCATAGCACGTATTTATTTGGATAATTTTGATCATATTAAAGCCTATTGGGCAATGATTTCAAGGGATACAGCTCAAATGTCATTGGCATTTGGTGTTGATGATATTGACGGAACATTGGATGATACGACGAAGATCTACAGTATGGCAGGAGCTGAGGAGCAGAACCCGGGTATGTCAACGCAGCAGTTGGTTGAGTTGATTCGAAAGGTAGGACGTCATCCAATAGAGCGTGATACCTTATATCAGGTTGTCACCGATTACAAGGATGTAGTTTTTGAAGACGATAGCAAGAAAAAAAATTATTATGCACTACCTGTTGTAAATAATTAAGATATATTTTGAAAAAGACTTTTTATTTTATTCGCCATGGACAAACCGATCTGAATTTGAAAGGTATTGTTCAGGGGCGTGGCGTGAATTCTCCCCTTAATGAAACGGGACTGGCACAAGCTCAGGCTTTTTATGATGCTTATAAAGATATCCCGTTTGATAAAATTTATACCTCAACCTTATTGAGAACACATCAGACAGTAGAATCTTTTATCAGAGATGGTATTTCTTGGCAAGAACTCGAGGGTTTAGATGAAATTAGTTGGGGAATCTACGAAGGTAAAGAGCAAGACGAATCTATCATGAGTGGATTCAATGAGCTGGTCTCAGCATGGAAAAATGGTGAATTGGATGTCAGTGTAGATGAGGGGGAATCTCCTAATGCATTGATGTTACGTCAAAGTGAGGCCATCGCACATATGGTTAAACAAGAGCATGAAGAAACCGTATTGGTCTGTATGCATGGTCGCGCATTACGTATTATTCTTTGCCTAATGACAGGAGTAGATGCCTCAAAAATGGATGAATTTCCTCATACAAACACTGCCTTATATAAATTAACGTATGTTCATGATCAATTTGAAATTATTGACTATTATAATACGAAACATCTAGAGGTATTGACAAATGGATAAAGTGAGAGTATCGGCAGTTTCGTATACGAATACATTGCCGTTTTTAAATGGGATTAGACAATCCGCAGTTTTAGATCAGATCGAATTGAGCTTGGATAATCCGAGTGTATGTGCCCAAAAAGTGATTGATGACCAAGCTGATTTAGGTATAATTCCTGTAGCAGCTTTATTAAGTCTTCCGCATGCGCATATCATTACCGATTATTGTATTGGTACAGAGGGGGCTGTTGATTCGGTTTTTATTTTTGCTCACAAACCGATTGAAGAAATCCAGACATTATATTTGGATAAGCAATCACGTACTTCTAATGGGTTAGCACGAGTACTGCTTAAAAATCATTGGAAGCGCGACGTGAGGATCGTGACAGATATCGAAGGGGCTGACGCGTATGTACTGATCGGTGACCGTACGTTTGGTAAGAAGAAGACGGTACCTTTTGTTTACGATTTAGGACTTATGTGGAAAGAATTTACAGGTCTTCCATTTGCATTTGCAGTCTGGGTAAGTACAAAAACATTAACAGTAGATTTTATAAGGTTATTTAACGAGGCTCTAAAAGTAGGCGTCTCGGAGCCTGAAGCTGTAATTCCGGGCCTACCCAAATATGAAGATTTTGATTATCATCATTATTTAACTTCAAGCTTAAACTATCATCTTACTGATGATAAGAGGAAAGCTATTGATAAATATTTAGTTTTATTAAAAGAGTTAGATACTTAGCTGTAAAACAAAAATTGGTAAAAAGCGATTATGGAGATAATCGCTTTTTACTTTATATTCTTAATTATAGGAAAGTAGTTTGATTTCAATAAAAAAAGATATGAACAAGATTTATTTAGCAGGAGCTATGTTAGTGGATCCGAATAACAGGCTTTTGGTTGTTAGGAAAAAAAATTCTGCATATTACATGATGCCAGGTGGCAAGATAGAAAAAGGTGAGCTTTCTTCTCAAGCACTTGTTCGAGAATTAAAAGAAGAGTTAGATCTAAATATCTCCTTATCTGAGCTGGAATACCTAGGGTTTCATGAGACCAAAGCTGTCAATGAAGTTGATACCATAGTGAGGGGAGAGATCTTTAAAATTGAATTAAAAGCAGCCCTAGATGTCTTTCCACAGGCCGAGATTGAGGAAGCTATTTGGTTAACAGTGGATAATTATGAAAACTATCAATTAGCTCACCTTATCGAACAATTTACTATTCCAATTTGGAAAGCAGGTACTTTTGAATATTAAAATAGAATTTAAAGTTTAACCGATCTCATATTAAACACACATTATGCTATCATTTGCAAATGCTAAAATAAATCTGGGCCTACATATCGTAGGAAAACGACCAGATGGTTATCATGATTTGGAAACCATATTCTATCCTGTTAAATTATATGATGTGGTCGAAATCATTCCTTTGGAATCCGGTCCAACTGTTTTTTATTCAGAAGGCATTGTTATTCCTGGAGAAGGAATGAACCTTTGTGAGCGTGCTTATCAATTAATTAAACAAGATTTTGATATTCCATCAATCGCAATTCATTTAATAAAAAAAATTCCTATAGGTGCTGGAATGGGAGGAGGTTCCGCTGATGCTGCTTATGTTTTGAAAATGTTAAATGACAGTTTTCAGCTTGAGCTGTCTGTTAAACAATTGCAGACTTACGCGAAACAGTTAGGCGCAGACTGTCCATTTTTTATAGATAATAAACCTGTTTATGCTACAGGAATAGGGACCGATTTCTCTCCGATTGAATTAAATTTAAGCGCTTATTATATCGTTGTTATTAATCCTAATATTCACATATCAACAGCAGAAGCCTATCGTGGAGTAGAAGCTAAGCAACCAGAGTTTGATTTAAGATCGATCATCAAACTCCCTATACAAGAATGGAAATACTATTTGAACAATGATTTTGAGTTGAGCATATTTGAACAGTTTCCAAAAATAAAGGAATTAAAAGATGCACTATATTCTTTTGGTGCTATATATGCTTCCATGTCAGGTTCAGGTTCTTCCGTTTACGGGATTTTTGAAAATCCTGTAGCATTGGATGGCTTAAAGGTCTTTAGAGATATTTATTATCCAATAGATCTCTCCTGACCGTGTGTAATGCGTAGACAGAAAATGGTCTTTAATTATAAAATTGGTTATTATCCCAAGTTCATCTCTGTAGATTTCTTTTTATAATTGATCAATAAAGTATAGTAAAGTACGGATCTGTTTTTCATTATTAAGTATATTTTAGTACTGTTTTTTCGCTTGTTACCGCAGTAAATAAAGTGAAAAAACAGTACTAAATTAAAATGTTATAAAAAGTAATCTCTCGTAGTGGAAGAGTCATTGATCGTATTTGGTCTAATAAAATATCATATTCATCAGGATTCTTCATCCACTTTATAATCGATCAATTCTTTAGCCTCTTGTAGCACCAATCTTAATTTTTCTGGACTTAGTTGGAGAGATTGGAGAGCATTTTTATCTTTTAAGATATCTTTCACCAATATGATCTGATGTTGCAATAGTGTTTTTTTCTGTTCATCAGTTAGTGTGGTCAAGCAGGTCACCGGATAAAATACGGCTCTATCTACACGTCTTTTTATACTATTGTCTTCGGGATAATCCCATGAAAGAAAGTTTACGCCGTAGTATTTTCCAAAATCTTTAGAATCAGAGGTTAAATAAGCATTGGTGACAAGCCAGCCTTGTGTAAACTTTTTGTATTGCCCAAAAAAATGATAATCAATATCACTGATGTCGTTCAATCGAGACAAAAAATACATCGGGGTTGTTACCGAGATTTTAGCGTCAATATCATTTCTGAACTTACATTCAATAGCAAGCATTTCATTGCCTTTAGCAGCCACTACATCAATCTCATGTGATACAGCATGCCCCTGCACTGTTTGTCCTGTTGTACTTTCAAATCCATACTCTTGAAATAATCGACCTATCCATTTCTCGAAATAGAACCCCTCTGGGCCAAGTTCGCGAAGTGCCTTTTTTAGACTATATCGAGCTGCAAGCGAGTTTCTTTGAGATTTCAAAGCCTCAAAAGCTAATTGGTATAAGGCCTTCGTACTGATACCATCAAATAATTTTTCTTTTATTTGAGCGTACACTTTTTCTACCTGATCATGATTAGCTCCCGAACGTGTCAACGAGTGACGTAAACTGTCGCTATTAAATGGGACTAACTCCCCAGAATATTTTTTTACGAGCATAAGATCTTTAATAAGTTACTCCATTTTTAAGTTAACAATACAATTTACTTGCTAATAATAGCAAGATAACTAAAAGAGTTCCTTAATTAAAATATACGTACCCACAAAAAATATAAACCAACCAAAAATTGGTTTTAACTTGTCCGTCGCGATTTTTTTTTGCAGATAACTACCTATTGCTACACCTAGGATCGTTATAGAAAGTAGCTTTACTAAGAAAAACCAATCCATTTGTACATGATCTATATCTCCTAAAAATCCGATGAGTGAATTTAAGGTTATGATGGATAGCGAAGTGGCAATTGCAATTCGGATCGGCATGCGCAATAAAATAACTAAAGCAGGAATGATTAAAAATCCTCCGCCAGCTCCTAAGAAGCCCGTCACTAAACCAATTCCAATTCCCCAAAAGATCATTTTTGTTATTGGTTGTTTTATAAGATGATTGGTACTGACCTGAATTTGTTTATTTTTGATCATACTCCAGGAAGCGCCCAACATCAATACCGCAAAAGCAATCATAGTGATCGTTGATTTTGTCAATTGAAAATGATGGATTTGCAAAATAACTTCTGGAATATGGACCAGTAAAACTTTACGAACGATGAGGATGACAAAGACGGAAGGAATTCCAAAATAAGTCGCTGCACTATAATCCACACCATTTTCTTTTATTTTAAGGAAACTACCTGTTAAGCTCGTGAAACCAACAATAAATAGGGAATACGATGTTGCTAATGTAGGATGTATATGGAATAAGTAGACTAAGACCGGTACAGTTAAAATGGAACCACCTGCACCGATTAATCCGAGCGTGATACCGATGAAAATGGATAAAGTATAACCTATGATTTCCATCGTTGAAACGTTGTGTCGCAAAGAACGGAATAAATATTAGTAAACAAAAACAAAACTGTACGCAGATTGTTATAAAAAGTAGAACAACTTATAAAATTTATACATATGGGTACGTTAGTAGATAAAGTAATTAGCAAAGTTAAAAGTAAGGTAGACGAAAACTGTGAAAATGGTAAAATTGAAACCTCAGAGCGTATACTTTCAGTTGTAGCTGGTGGATTTATATTAGGTGCAGGTGTGAGGTTTTTAATAAAGCACCCTTTAACGGCACTTTCTGGGTTGTCTCTAGGAGGAGCGCTTGTCTACCGAGGTGTGACTGGCAAATGTGCTGTCAAGAAAGCCATTGAGGACGATGCCGAGCGTGTTGAAGTGATTGAGCATCGATACTTTATTAAGAAAGATTAAGTTGGTAATAAGCAATTTCGATATATAAAAAGCAAAGATCTAATCGTGATATATTAGATCTTTCTTTTTTACTCTATAATCCTTATTATTTTCATTTTAAACTTGTAATAAAATAGAATTATTAATCTCTCCCAAATCTGATAGCTTTATATATAATTTCCTGAAAATCATGTAGTTATTATTTAATATACGGTAAATAAGAAAAAAAAGCTTACATTATGCTGATTTTTAAAGTAAAAGATAAAAAATATTGAAATTTACAGAATTTGGTTTAGCATCTTCGTTGGAAGAGGGCTTAGATAGCATGGGATATGAAGATGCAACACCTATCCAGGAACAGGCAATACCTGTTGTGCTGGAGCATAAAGATTTGATTGCTTGCGCGCAAACAGGTACGGGTAAAACAGCATCTTATTTACTACCCGTTCTACATCAGATAGCCGAGGAACAATCCGACTATATAAATACGTTAATTTTAGTTCCAACTCGAGAGCTGGCTTTACAGATTGATCAGCAAATCATGGGTTTAGGCTATTTTACTGGAGCCACTTCCATAGCTGTATACGGCGGGGGAAATGGAATGGATTACGAACAGCAACGTACAGCAATAAAAGAAGGAGCGAATATTATCGTGGCAACGCCTGGTCGCTTAATTGCACATTTGGCTTCAGGAAAACTTCATTTTAATAAAGTGAAGCATTTTATTCTTGACGAAGCCGACCGTATGTTAGATATGGGATTTCATGAAGATATTATGAAAATTATTAGTTTTCTTCCTGAAAAAAGACAAAATTTATTGTTCTCTGCCACGATGCCAGGTAAGATTAGAACACTAGCTAAGCAAATATTACACAATCCAACAGAGATCAATATTGCTTTATCAAAACCTTCTGAAGGTATTAGTCAACAGGTTTATATGGTATATGATGATCAAAAAACAGCGTTGATACAACACATTCTTACCAACCCCATCTATACAAGTACCATTATTTTTGCCTCTAAAAAAGAATTTGTAAAGCGATTGTCTATTGATCTGCATAAGAATGGGATCGCAGTTGAGGCATTTCACTCTGATTTGGAGCAGGTGCAACGTGAAGATATCATGAATCGCTTTAAAGCAAAAAAGATCAATGTATTGATCGGTACTGATGTTATTTCCAGAGGTATTGATATCGTAGGGATCAGTTTGGTTATCAACTATGATGTACCGCCGGATCCAGAAGATTATATTCATCGTGTGGGTCGTACTGCTCGAGCAGCGACCACAGGAACAGCAATTACTTTTGTTAATCAGAAAGATCAACAGCGCTTTGCCAAGATCGAAGAGTTGATCGGATCAAGTATTGAAAAACTGCCACTGCCAGCAGGTTTTTCTGAAGGTCCAGTTTTTGATCCGAATCGTTTTTCGGAACATAAAAAGAAAAATACAAGAAAGAAGAAATTCAAAAAATTCGTTAAGAAAGATTAATTATAAAGGGTTTGGCTATGTCAAACCCTTTATAATTTAAGAATTATTCAGTGATTAATTTTTATTTGATATGGCACGCACATCTTCTATAAGCCATTAACTTTCCTTGCTTATGTCTCTTGTTAGATATCAATTTCTGATGAGATGCATGCCTACCATAAGTGCAATTGAAAATTTTATGTATTTTAGATTTAAAATTGACCTTGCATTAATTCATATCGCATGAACCGCTACACATCCCAGCTCTATAAATATAGGTATTGCATCGTTAATGTATGCTTTTTTATCCATTGTATATCCTTATTGAATGCGCAAACAAAAGCCTCATCGGGTGTTGATTCCGTTTATGCTGTGATAGATCCAAGCTATGACAAAGTGAGCAAAATTCATCGATTTTGGCTCGGAGATTCCTATCGCAAATTATACAATACTCCAGTAAAGATGCGAGTGATGAATCTTCAAGATGAATTTGGGGGTCTCAGCATTGTTAAACTTGGAGGAGGGATGCAGACACAATCTTTACGTCTACGTGACAGCACGGGGCGAGAATGGGTGCTGCGCTCTATAAATAAATATCCTGAAAGAAGTCTACCTGAAAATTTAAGACATACTATTGCAAAAGATATTGTACAAGACCAAATTTCTATCGCTCATCCTTTCGGTGCACTGACGGTGCCAACTTTCAATCGTGCATTGCAAATTCCACATGCAAGCCCTTCATTGGTCTATGTGGGGGATGACCCTGGTCTAGGAGAGTACCTTCAAATTTTTAGAAATAGGGCCTACATGTTTGAACCTCGCGTGCCCTTAGAAGATGAAAATGCTAAAACGGACAATACGCTCAAAGCACAACGTAAGTTAGAAGAGGACAATGATATCCAAGTAGATCAAGGATTGACGTTGCGAGCAAGGTTATTAGATTTTCTATTAGGCGATTGGGATCGACATGAGGACAACTGGCGATGGGATGCTCAAAAAGTGGAAGATAAGAAAGTTTATAGTCCCGTGCCACGAGATCGAGATAAGGTTTATTATAAAACTTCCGGTGTATTCCCTGTCTTGCTGTCTATGCAGTGGCTGAAAGCACATTTACAACCCTTCGGAGATCATATTCGCAATATTGGACAGTGGAATTTCAATGAAAGGCACTTTGATCGTTATTTCTTGAATCATTTAGATGAAAAAGAGTGGAAATCTGAAGTTCAATATGTTCAAAAGATCATGACCGATTCATTAATTGATGTTGCTATGGCTCAAATGCCAGATACCATAGTAAAATTGAGTGCTGCGGAACTAAAAGGACATATCCGTGCAAGGAGAGACAACTTGATGGAGACGGCCCTAACTTATTATAGGGACTTAGCAAAAAATGTCGATATAGCCGCCTCAGCGAAAAATGAATTCTTTTATTTCACCTATCATAAGAATGGTTCTATAGAATTGGAAATTAGGAACAAGAAAAAAGATGGATCTGTAGGTAGAAAATTGGTTAAAAGAACGTTTTATCCAAATGAAACCAAAGAGTTAAGAATTTACGGTCTTGCAGGGACAGATGTGTATCATCTAAAGGGAAAGAGTAAATCAAAAATAAAACTGAGATTGATTGGTGGGAAAGGAGCAGATAGTTATTACGTAGAGCCTACTTTCGCCCGTACTAATCGCGTGTATGTTTATGATGATAAAACCGACCAAAATACATTTGAAACAAACAATGCGTTGCAATTAAAACTCTCTAACGATAGCCTTATACATCATTATGATCGGAATAGTTTTAAATACGATAGAACAGGTATACTAGCATCTTTACAGTACAGCGTAGATAAGGGACTCATGTTAGGAGCTGGGTATCTAATCGAGAAACAAGGGTTTAGAAAAGATCCCTATGCATTTAAGCAAGATTTTTGGGCACATTATACCACAGGTCGAAAATCATTTAATTTCAAATATAGTGCTGATTTTAAATCGTTATGGAACAAAAATGATTTTTTAATACAGTTGGAATCCGATGGGCCGAATAACCAGGAAAACTTTTTTGGGTTGGGAAATAATACAGAATTTGAGGAACGTAAAAGTAGGGGAATTCAATATTATCGAAATCGATACGATCGAATTTATGCCAACTTTTTACTAAAAAGGGATTTTGGTAATCATTGGAATTGGAAAGCTGGATCTTCCTCTGATTTGATCATCAGCAATGAAGTAGATAACAAAAGTCATTTTTTTGAAAAGTATGCTTTGGAAAACCCCAGCATTCCAGTTTATGGAAAATTTTTCTTTACAGGAATTTTAGCGGCTTTGCAATACGATAGCCGTGATCAAAAAGATAATGCTAAAAAAGGTATTTTTTGGCATAATTTAATTGAAGCAAAAAGTCAGTTAACTGCCGGTAATCATCAATTTATGAGAGTAAAATCGACATTTAGTTTTTACAAAACAAATACTGCAGATTGGATCACATTAGCGAATCGGACAGGATTTGAAACTTTGATCGGAGATCCTTTAATTTTTCAATATGCGCAGTTAGGTGGTGAAAACAGCTTACGGGGATTTAATTCTAAGCGTTTTACAGGAAAGACGATGCTCTACAACAATTTTGAATTGAGACTTAAAGTTTGGAGTTTTGACTCTTATTTAGTTCCAGGAACAGTTGGAATCATTGGTTTTCATGATATAGGGCGGGTTTGGATGTCTGAAGAATCTTCTAGCCGATGGCACACGGGATATGGCGGTGGATTATATATCATACCTGCTGATCTTTTGGTCATTCAAGCTGTTGGAGGATTTTCAAAAGAGGGGTTTCGTCCTTATCTAAGTATTGGTCTCCGCTTCTAATCAGGATATTTTTGTAAATGCCTAAATGGATTTTTAAACGAGCGTCTAAAAATCCATTTAAGTATATTTTAAACAGCCTGATCTTTTCCACCGAAAGTAACCAATACCATCCCAAAGACAATAATGGCTGAACCTAAAATTTGCAGCCAAGCCAACGGTTGTTTGAAAATGAGGGCCATAGCAAGTTGTACCGTAAGAAATGTTCCTCCCGAACATAAGGCTATTACGATAGGCTGGGGAAACGTTTTAAATAATTGAATTAGAAACCAACTGGCAATTATTAGAATTAAATTTCCTGCAATCAAAGCAGCCCAATGGTGTTTAGGATGAATGCCTCCGTACTTGAAAATAACTGTAGATATAATCTGACAAATCCAAAAAGAAACAAAAAAAAAGTAGTTCATGTCATTAATTTTTGATGAAGATAAATTAAATCTAATTGAAATTTTAATAATATCTGCTATTTCTTATAAATCAAAGCGCTAGATAAGATTACCTTTTTGGAAAAGCAAATCGTGAAGCATTGATCGCTTATGAATGATATGGACAGGCTAGCATCTCAAGTTATTTGCAAGACCTCCTTAAGAAAGAAGGTGGGATAGTGTCGATTGAATAATTATAAAGTATATCCTATAAATTGAAGATTGAGGTGCAAGATTGATCCCTCAGACTTTAAGTAATAAAATTGGCGCCATACAGTATTTAAACTTTATGGCGCCAAATATGAATGTCTTAATTTTTAATAATTTTAGATACCCATTTCTTTAAGGATAAATTGTGCATTATCAATTTTGTCTGCTACCCACAATACATAACGAATATCGACACCAATTGAACGGCTATAGCTATCATTCCATGCAAAATCGTTGATAGTAGCATCATATGAGCGATCAAAGTTAACACCGATCAATTCACCATACGCATTCATAATAGGCGATCCCGAGTTTCCACCAGTCGTATCCATATTGTAAAGCATATTCACTGGCACATCATTTAATTCTTTTTTAACATATGGTCCAAAATTTTTAGTTTCCCATGCCGTTTTGATTTCTGAAGGATAGTCAAAGTCCGCTTCACCAAGATTACCCTTTTGTATGATACCCGCTAGTGTCGTGAAGGGTTTCATATAAGTAGCATCTACTGGTGAGTACCCTTTTATATTACCGAATGTCAATCTTAAGGTCGAGTTGGCATCTGGAATGAAGTTTTTGGATTGGTACAGTTCCTTAACAGCAACGTAGTCTCCCATCAATTTATTGAGTACACCATCTCTTCTTTTTTGCTCCACAGCAAACTTTTGGATATCAAAATCTAATGCAGATTGGAATTTTAGCAGTTCATCAGAATAGGCCAATAGACTCTTCGAATTTGCTAAAATATGATTGAATAATTCTGCACTATTATTTAGTTTTGATTCTGTAATTAATTTTCCTGCATATGCTCCAACGAGTTGTGGATCTTGGAATTTTAACTTTTGAATGCTTTCAATTTGATTATTGCCTTGGAAGGCATGTGCATCTTCAAGCATCTTAGCGAATATTCGTAGATCCGCATATTGACTATAGCTTTCATAGATAGCCTCTAAATTTGTTTTTAATTTAGCGCTATTCAATTCAAAAAATGCCTGTTGTTGTTGTGTTGTTTTTTGTTCTAGCATAGCTGCTTTGAAGATATTTATTTCTTTTGCAACACGCATTAGACTGGTACTCGTGTAGATATTATTCATCCACATTTCTTTGTAAGCATCTTGGTTGATCAAGTGATACAATCCATCGATATCACTCATCAATGTACCATATTTAGTTTTCAAATTTGCTTTGCTGTTGATAAATGCGCTTAAAGCCTGATCCTCTTTTCTTTTAGTATCAATCAAAGCAATATTGCGGAGACCTTTTAGTTTTCCTTTGTAATTTTTAAGCACATTTGCATTTCTTTTGATACGTGTTGCAAGGTACAGGGCAGCATTGTTATCTGTTTTGCCCGCCTCATACATACGATCATTTTGAAATTCGTATAAATTAGATACATAAGGCAACAAAAAGTTCTGTTGATATTGGATGTATTGTGCAGGACGATGTCTAAATGTACGTCCTGGATAACCTAAAATAAATACAAAGTCATTTTCATTAACACCTTTTGGATTTACTTTTAAAAATTTCTTTGGTTGATAGGGTACATTATCTTTTGAAAATTTGGCAGAAGCCCCATCTTTACCCACATATGCGCGTAAAAAAGAATAATCACCTGTATGACGAGGCCATACCCAATTGTCTGTTTCACCACCGAACTCACCGATATTTTGGCGAGGAATATAAACGAGACGAACGTCTTCAATAGTTTTGTAACGAAATAGAACATATGTTTTACCAATAAACATTTCGGAAACTTCTGCTTTTATCGTTGGATCTTGCTTTTGTGCTTCAGCAACTAATTCCTGTTGCTTTTTCTTTATTACATTAATTCGTTCAGAAGGATCGGTAACCTGTGCAACAGCAGACAAGATTTTGTCAGATACATCTTCATAAGAGTCTGTTATACGTATGGTTAGTCCTCTAGCCTCAATCTCCTGTTCATGTGATTGTGCAACGAAGCCATTTTTAAGGTAATTATTAATAGGGGTACTAGCTAATTGTACAGCAGAGAACGCGCAGTGATGGTTGGTAATAATCAGTCCACTACCAGATATAAATGAACCCGTACATCCACTCACTTGTACCAAAGCATCTACTAGCCCCACTTTTCCAGGATTATAAATATCTTTTTCACTAATTTTCAGGCCAGCACTCTTTAAGCCTGCTCTGCTTAATTCGCTAAGTGGAAACATACCTTCGTCAGGTGATTTCGCTTGGATGGTAAGGGCAGTTGTTGCTAAAAGAAGGAGCAGGCTCCATGATTTGGTGTTCAATAACTTCATGTTTGTTTATATAATATTAATAGGAATGTTTCGTTTCCGATCCAACTCCAAAGATAAAGAATAAAAAGATAAAGAATAATAAGTATATATCTTTAGCTCGTCATTCGATCATTTGGTATGAAATATGTTTGTTACTTTTGTACAAATAAAATTGCTAAGATGACGCTCATCCAATTAGAGTATATAGTCGCCGTTGATACATATAGAAACTTTGTAGCCGCTGCCGAAAAGTGTTTTGTGACACAGCCCACATTAAGTATGCAAATCCAAAAACTGGAGGAGTCGATAGGAGTTAAGATTTTTGATCGTAGTCGTCAACCTGTCGTTCCGACAGAAATAGGAGATAAGATTATCGCGCAAGCACGTACCATCCTTATTGAAAGCAAAAAGGTATTGGAGATTGTACAAAATGAAAATGGAGAATTAGATGGAGAATTACGCATAGGAGTCATTCCTACCATAGCGCCTTATCTGCTACCTGCTGTGTTGACTAGTTTTATGGATAAATATCCTAAAATACAATTGCAGATCTGGGAATATACAACTGAGCGAATTATTCATGAGTTGAAAGTTGGTCTTTTGGACTGTGGTATCCTATCAACCCCCCTACATGAAGCCGGGATTATTGAGAAGCCACTATTTTATGAAAATTTTGTTGCTTACATTTCTGAAAATAGCCCACTTTTTAGTAAAAAGATGTTGAGTGCAGATGATATCGGGGAAGATAAGCTATGGTTGCTAAATGAAGGACATTGTATGAGAGGTCAAGTATTAAATATCTGCCATCATAAGCATAATTATGATAGTTCAGGTCGCTTTGAGTATAATACAGGTAGTGTTGAAACATTAAAAAAAATGGTCGATATCAACTCTGGTATAACAATTTTGCCTGAATTGTCTATAGTGGATTACAATGAAGATCAGCTAAATCGTATCCGCTATTTTAAGACTCCTGAGCCGGTACGAGAAATTAGTCTTGTTACTACACAGAATTTTGTAAAAAAACATGCCATAGATGCATTATCAAGTGAAATCATGGATGCCATACCAGATAAGTTCAAAACAAAGAGAAAAAAGGAAGTCCTAAGTTTTCAATAAAATAAAATGAGTAATCATACATTAAAAAGTCGGCTAAACATGAAATTAAATGCGATCAACAATTGGCGTATGCATAAGATTTCAAATCGTAATTTCATTATCATCCTTGCTTTTGTAGTCGGAATATTTGGAGGTATTGCTGCCTCTGTTTTAAAGGCTTTAACGCATTTCATCGCATCAACCTTACAAGATGATGTTGATTGGCACTATAAATATTCGTTTTATTTATTTTTCCCTTTACTCGGTATACTCTTGAGTGTATTGTATGTGCGTAAGGTTTTGAAATCAAAGAGCTTAGAGCATGGTATAACCCCTATTATATATGCGATTTCTAGAAAGTCAAGTCATATACCAGTTCACAATATTTACTCGCAAATCATTACATCTGCTATGACCGTTGGATTTGGAGGTTCTAGTGGTCTAGAAGCACCGATTGCGATGAGTGGATCGGCAATAGGCTCTAATACGGGGCGCTTTTTTGGATTGCAATACAAGGAGGTAACGATGTTGTTGGCATGTGGAGCAGCCGCTGGTATTGCAGGCGCTTTTAATAGCCCGTTGGCAGGTATGGTATTCGCGATTGAGATTCTATTACCTGAATTTTCAATTCCTGTACTTATTCCTTTATTAATATCTGCAGCAATGGCATCTGTTGTTTCACAGACGCTTTATAGTGAACCATTGTTTCATACATTTAGTACAGAATGGGAGGTATCAGCTCTTTTTTTCTATTTATTATTAGCCTTATTAGTTGGTGGTTATTCTGTGTATTTTGCTAAAATCAGCAGTGTCGTAAAAAATTGGTTCTTAAATATTAAGAACCCTTATAATAAGGTTTGGGTGAGTGGTATATCATTGGGACTAATGATCTTTATTTTTCCTGCGCTTTATGGAGAAGGTTATATCGCTATTCAACAAATTTTGAACGGCCAATTTAATGCGATTGTTAAAAATAGTTTGTTCTCAGATTATCAGGATATAGGTGTTGTGATATTAGCCTATTCCGTTTTAACGCTATTCGCAAAATCTTTTGCCGCCTTATTTACGTTGAATGGAGGTGGGAATGGAGGAGTTTTTGGGCCAAGTCTAGTGATGGGAGGCTTATTGGGATTTGCTTTTGCTTATGGTGTTAACCTCACGGGAGTGACCGAATTAAATGTTCCTAATTTTGTAGTAGTGGGTATGGCAGGAGCATTAAGTGGGATTATGCATGCACCATTAACAGGCGTCTTCCTTATTGCGGAAATTACAGGCGGTTATGGTTTAATGGTTCCGCTCATGCTGGTTACTTCCATTTCTTATTTAATTAACAGATCTATTCAGAAATATTCTATTTATACCAAAGTATTAGCAGACTCCGGTGATCTGCTCTCGTATGAAGATAAAGATCGATCCGTATTGAGTATGATGAAAGTCCGATATGTACTAGAGACCAATTTTGTGATTTTGCGACCTGATGAAACGCCTAAGATGAGACAATCGGATATCATCCATAGCAAACGCAATATTTTTCCTATTGTCACTGAGAAAGGAAAACTATTGGGAATCCTATATAGTGAACGCTTATTTTCTATTTTACTAGGTGAGGAGGAAGGTATCGATCAACCTTTTCATAAATTAGCTGAAATACCAACCGATCTTGTTAAAATACATGAAGAAGATATGGAGTCGGTCATGCTTAAGATGAAAAAAGATGATGTCTGGATCTTACCAGTCATTGATAAGGACGGAAATTATCTTGGCTTTGTGTCCAAGTCCAGTGTGTTTAATAAATATAGAGCACTGCTGATGCGGCAGGGACATTACTTAGAATAATTTAGGATGGCTTTGAGAATTAATTTCTCAAAGCCATTATTTTTGAAACATACTTGCCAATAATATCAAATTCCAAATTTACTTGAGTACCTACTTGAACATGCTTTAAATTAGTATGTTCAATAGTATAGGGAATGATAGCTACAGAAAACTGATCAATTTTTGAATTAACCACTGTTAAGCTTATTCCATTTACAGTTATAGAACCTTTTTCAACTGTTATGTTTTGCAGGCTCGAGTCATATTGAAATGTGAATAAAAAGCTTCCATCCAAGTCTTGCTTTCCTATACACGTGGCCACTTGGTCAACGTGCCCTTGGACAATATGTCCGTCAAAACGACCATTAGCCTGGGTACATCGTTCGATATTCATCTCATCATCAATTTTTAAATCATTTAAATTTGTTTTCTGAAGTGTTTCATCGATAGCAGTAACTTGGTGGATATTGTTTTCAATGCCTACCACAGTCAAACAGATTCCGTTGTGGGATACACTTTGGTCTATTTTCAATTCATTTGAAAGAGTGCTCTCAATAAATAAATGAATATTGGTATCTTCCTTTACTATATTTTTGACCTTTCCTAAGGTTTCAATTATTCCTGTAAACATGCGATTTTGTATTTTATACAAAGATATAGATAAAATAAGGATATAAAAATGATTAGAATCATTCTAAATTGTAGATTTTCAACTACAAAATTTATATTCAAAAAAAAAGAATATTTAAATATTTGCAATAGTGTTATATATACACTATCTTTGAGGCATCATAATTTAGGTTTATAATTGGTTATAAAGGTTTTCATTCTCCCCGTTTGAAAACCTTTTTTTATTGTATTAATATATGATTCATGTCTCATAGTTTAAAAAATATCATTATTATAAATTTTTAATTTTATTTACCTTATCGTCATATTCTATTAATCATTTGCTTTAGTGTTGAGTATACACTTTACATATTAGGGTATTATTGTAGGCTTACATGGTTAAAATCTTGGAAATTGGGCTGCATTTGAGTGTAATTATTTATTGTTTTAAAATAAATAATAGATATTGAGCGCTTGTAATTTAAATGTTTTTAAAGTTTGATGGAAGAATTGTTTTGTAAGAATAATAAATAAATTTTACCTTTGACTTAGGTTTAGGTTGATTACCTCTTTCAAGAGGTACTTTAAAGCCTGGGAAATCGCTCGATTCTCTCAGGCTTTTCTTATTTTTATCCATATTATGAATCATTTTTCTATTTTTGAGTCTTAATCATTTATCCCATACTATGCGAATATTATATCTATTGCTATCGCTTTTTTTGTCTCAATCACTAATGGCTCAGAAAGGAATTTTAGTTGAATATCAAAGATCAAGTAATAATAAGATCTTAGAAAGTCAAGATCCAACTTTAGTTTATGCAAATGCAGAACAAACGGTGATCACAAGTCGGAAAATTGTAAATGGAGAAGCAAAAACTCCTTATGAAGTTTTTGTTGTCAAGCGACCTTCCAATGCCTATTATAAATTAACGCAAATTACAGCTCAACAACAGATTGCGACTATCGATTCATCTGCGATCAATAAGCAAAAGCTGGAAATCACCACAGAAAGTAAAAAAATATTAGGTTATACCTGTTATCGAGCAAGAACGACTGTAAATTCAAATAGTATTGATATTTGGTATACGACAGAATTAAAAATAAAAGGTGGTCCTTCGGACTTAGGTCAAAACTTAGGTTTTGTTCTTGAAGTGGTTCGCAATGGTAATTCTGCGGTTACAGCAAGTAAAATTGAGCATCTAAAAACTTGGCCACAGGCTTTATCGTTACCGGCTAATCTAACCTATGTGGACGATCTGACCTATAAGGATTTGCTATGGAAAAGTAGATTTATACAGATACCGATTTTTAAAAATGAAAAAATAAGTTTTTCTGATGATAGTAAATCTGATAGTATCTTAAGATTTGCGCAAGGTACTGTCATTGTTAAAAAAGTAAAAATTCCAAAAATTGCAGCTGGACAGAACGTATTTGTCCAATTGACCGAAAAATCAAAAGGGGATGCTTACGATCGCACAGGCTCTGTTTTTATCATTCCTCAAGATCAGCACCTTTCTTTTTTAGATGGGATGCAGCAGGGGATGAATACGCTTCCTTTATATGATAATGGTAATGGTAAAAAATACCAAGGTGTAGTTAGAACTGCAAATTATACACCTATCTTAGAACTTATGCGCTTTTTTACTCCATTTGGGGTAAGTCAATTTAATTATTTGAAGTTGAAAGGCAAAACTTGGCAAGATTCTGTATTGTATAGACAGGATATTAGTGAACTTGCAAGTGCGATTAGTGATCGAGAAGTGTACGTTGGAACTTTTATCGGCAACTATGACAAAAACGGACACGAAGTGAGCCTAGAGTTAACCGTACATCCTGGATTTGATAATAAACACGCGTTAAAAAAACTACTTCCGATTTTTAATACAACCAATGTAATGGAAATGGGCGGTCAGGAGTACGGAACGATGTTCGACAAAGAAAAGGGATTAGAGGTGACTTTTGAATTGAAAGAAGATGCCTCAAATGTTCAATTACGCTATGTGACAACTGGTCATGGTGGTTGGGGTAATGGTGATGAGTTTGTTCCAAAGACAAATAGCTTATTTTTGAATGGTAGTGCACTTTTCAGTTATACACCATGGCGCAATGACTGTGGTTCTTACCGGTTAAGCAATCCTGCTTCGGGGAATTTTTCGAATGGATTGTCTTCATCAGATTTAAGTCGTTCAAATTGGTGTCCTGGAACAGTTACTTACCCCATATTCATTGATATAGGTCGTTTGAAGGCGGGTACACATACTTTAAGAGTACAAATACCTCAAGGAGAGAGTGAGGGAACAAGTTTCAGCAGTTGGAATGTGTCTGGCGTATTAGTGTACGACTAAAAATAAAAGGGCTGAAAATATATATTTTCAGCCCTTTTATTTTTAATATTACCTTCTTATACGTTAAATCTGAAATGCATAATGTCACCATCTTCAACAATATATGTTTTTCCTTCGACAGATAATTTACCAGCTTCTTTACAAGCTGCTTCTGAACCTAATTCAATGAAATCATTATATTTAATAACCTCTGCACGGATAAATCCTTTTTCAAAGTCAGTGTGGATCACACCTGCTGCTTGAGGTGCTGTAAAACCCTTTTCAATCGTCCACGCGCGAACTTCTTGTACACCTGCAGTAAAATAGGTTGCTAAGTCTAAAAGTGAATAAGCAGCTACAATTAATTTAGAAACCCCAGATTCCGTTAATCCTAAATCATCTAAAAACATTTGACGCTCTTCAAAGCTTTCTAATTGTGCGATTTCCGATTCAATTTGAGCTGAAATAATCAATACTTGTGCATTTTCATCTTTCACTTCCTCTTTTACACGGTCAACATAAGCATTTCCAGTATTAACAGAAGCTTCATCAACATTACAAACATATAATACAGGTTTAACTGTTAATAAGGCTAATTCTTGAATAAAATCAAAATCATCCTTTTCAAGTGGTGCTGTACGTGCAGATTTACCAGCTTCTAAATGATCTTTTACAACAGATAAGATTTCATAGGTGCGTTTAGCATCTTTGTCACCACCTGTTTTAGCCATTTTTTCCACTTTTTGAATACGTTTTACAACCGTGTCCAAATCTTTCAATTGTAACTCCGTATCAATGATCTCTTTATCACGGATCGGATCTACAGATCCATCCACGTGTATCACATTGCCATCATCGAAACAACGTAAAACGTGGATAATTGCATTTGTTGTACGGATATTACCTAAAAATTGATTACCAAGACCTTCACCTTTAGAAGCGCCTTTTACTAAACCAGCGATATCAACAATCTCGATTGTGTTTGGAACAATTTTCTGAGGATTAACTAATTCAGCTAATTTATTAAGACGGGTATCAGGAACAGTGATAACCCCAACATTTGGTTCAATAGTACAGAAAGGAAAGTTTGCCGCTTGTGCTTTAGCGTTAGACAAACAGTTAAATAGTGTTGATTTACCTACGTTAGGTAATCCAACGATACCGCATTGTAAAGCCATAAAATATGCTAGTTTTTTGAATTTACGCAAAGATAAAAAATAAGTCGAAACTTTCTATGTATCTTTAATTATGTTGCAATGGTATAAAATAGATAAGACGAGTTCTTATGATCAAAATCGAATTTATGAGGTCAAGGCAGGTAATCATCGCATCTGTATTGTACATGACGTTTCTGGATGGAGAGCTTTTTCAAGAAAATGCCCGCATGCGGGAGCCTCATTTGTAACAGGATGGTGCGAAGGAGAGGACCTTGTATGCTCCTATCATCGACATCGGTTTAATCTGAATACCGGCAAAGGCTGTTCTGATCAAGGTAATTTTATAAAAATATATCCGACCAGAGTTGAAGATAGTGTTCTTTTTGTGGGTATTGAAACATCTCGATCTTTCTTTACTCAATTATTTAAATAGTTGCTTGATCATATTCCAATAATCGGTTATAATTATATTTTTAAGGATTTTATCGAATGAAGTGAATAGATACTTGATGTCAATAAATATCTTTAAATATCGTTTGCTAGTTTACTGAATTTATAATTGATAAAATCATCGAAAAGAAATGACAAAATAAAGGGTAGGTTATAGCTACGCCGTGTATGAAATTTAGGGGATCATGTACTTATATTTCATGAAATTTAGGCACATGCAAGATCTCAAAGATAAATATATATCCACAAGGTACACAAAACATGAAGATCAATAAGTATTTTAACCTATTGATCTAAATTTCTCACCTGATTAGCAAAACCTTTTATTAACGCTTTCCATTGCGGATAAGATGCTCCTAAGACCGCTCCTAGACCCATAATAAAATTTCTTACATTATCAATTACCTGATGGTTGTCTGTATTGGGTATTTCGTTTCGACCTGCATATTGGAATAATAGACTATTGTTTCGTTGCTCAAGAATTAAAGTGGAAGTTGCAATACCTTCAAAGAAATGAGCAGTGTCTTTATTATCTGGTTGAGTTGGATCAGGGCAAGGTTTTAGACTGATGGATAGTATTTTATACTCATTCATGTTTTTTGATTCTAAATTGACAACATTTACCCAGTCGTAGCCTTTTGTGCGAGGTAAGCCTGGTCCTGGAATATCAATTCGAATATAATCATGTAATTGTAAAGGTCTCTCTAATGACGATCCATCAGAATCGACCAATTGAAAAACAGCTGCTGGCACTTCAGCAATCTTATGCCAATCATTGATGGATAATAAATTGTATGCTGCTTTAATAAATGCTTGATTAGCAATGTGAGTATTTGAAAACTCAACCGATTCAAAACAGTCCAATTGATTTCCTTCTTTTTGTGTTGGAATGATATTTTTCATATTTTTTATTTAAATAACAATTCATATGATACTAATGTTTATATCTATTTTTAAAGTATAGCTAATTGCAGTCAATGCAATATAGATTATCCATTTATAGCAATACCCTACGCGTCTTGATCAGCGTAGGGTATAGTTTTATAAAAATGCAGGATGATCTAACTTGACTGCGATGCGATTGGCGGCATTGACTAATCCCACATGACTGTAAGCTTGTGGAAAATTACCCCATTGACTACCATCCTGTTCATCTACATCCTCACTAAATAAGTTGAGATGATTGCCATACTTGATTAATTGCTTGAATACTTTTTGTGCTTCATCCAGACGGCCTACACAGGCTAATGCCTCTACATACCAAAAGGCACATACTAGAAATGTTGACTTTGGTTTTCCAAAATCATCCTTATGCAGGTAGCGATAAAATAATCCATTTTCACCCTTTAGTTCTTTTTCTAGTGCTTCCAGATGATGTTTTGCTTTTTCGCTTGTTGGGTCAAGATAGTTCATCATGATTAATTGTAAAGTAGAAGCATCTAAATTTGAGTTTTTAGTAGCAGTAGTATATACTTTGCGTTCTTCATCATAGCAACTCTCAATATGTACACTAGCACGTTCCCGCAGTTGCTGGGCTTTTATTTTAATGTCTTGAAATCCGTATTGTTCCGCAATTTTTAGTGCTGCTGTTGCACCAGCCCATTGAAATAAATTGGAATAACAATGTCTATTTTCAAAATTTCTAAATTCCCATATCCCTGCATCAAACTCATCGATGGTACTTTCGATCTTATTTAAGATGTAGTTAGTCCATGATTTAGCAAGTCCGGTATTCTGATGACTAAATCGGTGATCGGTAAACATGGGGAGCAGAGCCAGCAAAGCTTGTCCATAAACATCGTTTTGCACATGCTCATAGGCTTGATTTCCTAACCGTACGGGCTTGTTACCCAAGTACCCGTCCAAATGGTCAAGAGTACTTTCTGTCAAGAGGTGCTGTCCCATAATTCCATATAAAGGCTGTAAGCGACCTAGATCTGTTTGGGTGATATTAGCAATGTAGGAAGCATATTTTTCCATTTCTTCAAATTGTCCTATATGGCTCAGTGCTGTCAGTACATAATAACTATCCCTGAGCCAACAATAGCGATAGTCCCAATTACGACCACTACCAGGATGTTCGGGTAGGCTAGTAGTACTTGCAGCAATCAATGCTCCAGTATCTTCATATTGATGGAGCTTCAAAACCAGCGCAGATCGTATCACCTCTTTTTGACAGAAGGAGGGAATAGAGGCATTTTTAACCCACCGTTGCCAATAGGCTTTTGTTCTGCTTAAAAAGTCTTCCACTGTACGCTCTATAGGTGCCTCAAATGGACTGCCGAATGTCATGACCAAATAAATAGTATTACTAAGTACGTGAGGAATATCATCAAAGAAATGACTAACAGGCATATTTGTTGCTAAACGTATCTTAATATCTTCTTGCTCGAATTGAATATGATTGCTACCTCTATTTTTACTGAATCCTTCCTTTCCATATGCGTACTTTGGTGTACAGCGAACATGAATTTTCGGCTGTCCCTCGATTGGTTCAACCTTGCGGACCAGCATAAGAGGTTTATAATATCGCTCATATTGTTCAAAGCGAGGAGCAAAATCTGTAATCCTATAACTTCCTTCAGCGGTTGTTATAGTCGTGCATAAGATATTCGTATTTTCAACGTACTGTTGATCTCTATTAGTAATTTTAGATGTAGGCAGAATAGAAAATTCACCACCATTCTCTTTATCTAATAAACTGCCAAAGACAAATGAATCTTCAAATGTTGGCCAGCATAGCCAAGAAATATTTCCCGTAATATTGACATGGGCTATATATGAACAATTCCCAATGATACCGCTATTGTATTTATGTTTTGCTGTTTTCGTCATAAGTTTCTATTTTGATTTGAGATGATGAAGCTTTAATCTCTTCTTGTTTTTTCTTATTATAGGCAAAATATTCAATCAGTTGCACGGCTTCTTGTTGGGTGTCTACATAAAACTGTGCTGCTGATTTTTTGTTTCCTACTTTGATGGTAATAGCATCCGCAGGAAGTTCTAAAAACATATCTTCGTCAGTAGCATCATCACCTATAGCAAAGATAAAGTCAGGCTTATAGCTGTTTACAATATCCATAGCTGCTTTGCCTTTGTTTAGTTCACTGTTTTTAACTTCTATTACTTTATCTCCCATTAGCAGTTGTAAGCCATGTTGTTGAACCAGGTTTCTTAAACTTTCCACAAGCTCTAGAGCTCTTAACTGACCCAGTCCGGGTTGAGCCTTGCGATAGTGCCATGCTAAAGAATATGATTTTTCCTCGATTACGCAACCAGCTGTTATATTAGCAAATTTGGTCATGATATGCTTGACCGGAATTTTCCAGCGTGTGGATAATATGGCTCCACTTTGCCATTTATGTGTAGGATAATTGCTCCATGCGCCATGTTCGGCAACTAAATAATATTGTTCATTAGCAAACCAATTGTCAAGTGTTTCATGTGGTCTACCACTGATAATGACTACTTGGCTCTCGTCATTTTCCTGCAGCATATTAAGTGTTTCGTATAACGATTCGGTTGGTATAGCAGCAGCAGCATCATTTTGAAAACCGATCAAAGTGCCATCATAGTCAAGGAAAAACAATCTCCTTGTAGCACGATTATATTGATCAAGAATCGCTTCCTTGGTTTGCGCATTAATCCTCCTTGCCATTTCATTCTGTTGAAAAATTTTGATTTCGCGAAGCCTGTTAAAGAATAATCGTACCCAATGGCGAACATTGAATTTTTTAACGATTTCGATGCTGTCATTCAACCGCATACGTTGCTCGGCTTCGGGCATATGCAAAGAATTGTATATAGCCGTTGTCACTTGGTCGGTGGCATTCGGATTGATCTGGATAGCTTGGGTCAATTCTTTGGCTGCACCTGCTAGTTCACTCAATATCAAGACCCCATTTGTATTTTCCTTGCTGGCTATATATTCTTTACACACTAAATTCATGCCGTCACGCAATGAGGTGATTAAACAAATATCAGCAGCTACATACAAGGATGACAATTCTTCTAATGGAAAAGAATTGTAGAAATAAGCTATTGGTGTCCATTCGTTACTTCCAAACACAGCGTTGATGTGACCAACGGTCCGGTCGATTTCATCCAACAATTGTTTGTATTGTGCCACGTGATCTCTTGATGGTACGACAATCATATAAAGTACAACTTCACCTTTCAGTTCTGGGTTGGTGACCAGTAAGTTTTCAAAAGCCAGCAAACGTTCAATAATCCCTTTACTATAATCTAATCGATCTATACTTAGGATTATTTTTTGGTCTTTGTAATAATCTTTTATCGCTTGTGCACGTGTCTGTATAGGTTCACTATTAGCCAGTTGGGAGAATTTTTCAAAATCGATACCCATCGGATATACTTCTGTAAAAATACTACGACCACCGGTATGTAAACAATTATTTTGTACACTAAGTCCTAAGATATGTGCACATGAATTGAGAAAATGTTGTGTGTCGTTGAACGTGTGAAATCCGATCAAATCAGCCCCTAACAATCCATTTAACAATTCGTTGCGCCAAGGAATACTTCTAAAAACCTCATCGTTAGGAAAGGGGATATGTTGAAAGTATCCAATTGCGATGCTTGGATAGGATTTTCTGACTAACTCCGGCAAGAGCATCAATTGATAATCATGGATCCATACCTCATCTTTCTCTTGGACGTTTTGCTGATCAACTACATCAGAAAATTTTTCATTTACCTTCTGATACATTTCCCAATCGGGAGTCCGGTACACCGCATATGAAGGTCTGTAGTGGAATACTGGCCATAACACTTCATTAGAAAATCCTTCGTAATATCCTTTTAATTCTTCCTCTGTTAAGAAAACAGGAATCAGGTTGTGTTCTGCTAATCCTTTGGAAATAATTTCTTCTTCCTCAGTATTTAAAGGAATAATACCAGGCCAACCAATCCATATGTTCTCGTCACTCTTGTAAACTGAACCTAAACCTGTGGCTAAGCCACCCTCACTTGGGATAAATATGAGCTCATTGTCCTTGCGTTCGATGCGTATAGGTAATCTATTTGAAACGATGATCGTTCTTTTCTTATACATGATTTTAATTTTTTATTATAAAAGCCTATTAAAATAAAAATGATAGGTTCTTCTAACTGATATTGTCTTGATTTTTTATGGTTAAATATTTTTCATATTATTTATAAAACCAGGACTGCTGCATATCTTTGATCGATGTTGTAAGCAAATTGACCTTAATTTAACGATTGTAAATGTAAAGCTTTGAGTTGTTGAATGTCTGTTTTGCGTCTCTGATGGAATAGCTGTTTTCATAAATATATTACTTGATATAGTCTATTTACAATATGTGCAATTTAAGTAGCTGTAAGATATAGATGTAAATTGCAACATATTACAAGCGAATTCCTAGCCAAAAAAGGTGATATAAGATGAGAAAATATGGTTTTATCAAGTGACCGTATTAATACCTGCTATATGGTGTTATATTGATTTATATATTGTGCAACAGGGGATTAGTAATTTTTGGATGTAACTCCTGATGATTTAAGAGATGTTGTTTGTGAAATTAATTTTTACAGTTGTTTTCTTTGATTTTACAAATTGGGTATTTATACCCTTTGCTATAACCATCTCTATACATTAAAATGAATGTATAGGAGTTCATTTACTTTTTAAATTATTATGAGTAGGTGAACATTTATTGATGGAGAGGTGTTTATATATCGATAGTAATTACAAATTTAATAAATGTATTTATGATGGATTATGTAGAGACCTCCACGTTAGATAATGTCGGTAAATTTTTTAAGGACAATAATATTAAAGTATTTGTTGGAGAAAGTATGACCGGTGGTTTTTTAGGAAGCATATTAAGTATGCAAGTTGACTCAGGCGATTATTTTTTAGGCGGGATCACAAGTTACGCTACCTCTGTTAAAAAATCATTACTACATGTAAATGAACATAGCATTGAACATTTTACGACAGAATCAACACAAGTCACATATGAAATGTTGGAAGGGCTCAAGAAACTTGTTGATGCAGATGTATATATTGCGATAACAGGAATGGCTTACCCAGACTCTGATGCTGTACATGATCATCACGCCGAAGTCGGAGATATTTTTATAGCAATATGTTTTAATGGCATATATTTACAAAAAAAGGTGCATTGCATTGATTGCAATCCGGCTCAAATTTACATCACTGCTGTCAATCATGTCATTTATGAATTATACAATTTCATTGAAGATCATGAACTGAATAAAGAACAATAGTGAGTTGTTCACTATTGTTTAATCCGCCAGCATGCTGGGAGGGAAGTCTTCCACTATTGGGAAATAAAGATAAACGGAAGTGCCTTTATTGATTTCCGATTCTATTTTGATGCTTCCTCCAAGTCGTTCCATGATCCGTTTAACTAATGAAAGACCTACTCCGGTACCCTCAATATCTTTAACATTGCTTCCTCTTTTGAAAATTTCAAAAATCTGGTTAAGATTTTCTTTCGGAATCCCAATTCCTGTATCTTGAATAAGATAACAAACCTGACCTTCTTCAAAATAACTATGAATATATAGATTAGCTTCTGAGCTGTTTGTAGAATATTTGATAGAATTGCTAATTAAATTGCTAAATATTTGGTAAAGTGCACTTTTCTCAGCCCATATGGGCAATAATTTTCCATATTCTACTTCGCAAGACTTATTTTTGTAAAGTAATGTACTATCATTAAATATCTGCTGCAGATTGTAAGCCATAGGGATAGGCTCTTTAGATAGAGTACTTCCTTTCTGTTGACTCAATGATACGACATTATTAATGATATCTTCGATACTCTCTGTGCTTGCAATCAAGTTGCTATACCATTTTTGAAGGGCTACTGTATTAAGTACATCTTTACTATTCTGCAGAAATTGAAGCCCCATCTTTAATATAGAAAGTGGATTCTTCAGGTCATGAGAAAGAGTGAAGGTCAACATCTCCAACTCATTATTAGAAGCGACCACTTGTTCATTCCACTGTTGCTTCTCTTTGAGCTTACTGACGATAGATTCTTTTAAAATCTGATTTAATGTCAATACAAAATTGATTTCAATATCATTCCAAGATTTTGCGACATCCTGATTAATACTTTCAGTAATGGTTATGCGTGGTTTATTTTGTTCAGTTGACAACTGATTTAAATGCAAATTAAGTACTGTACTTCCACTTTCTTTACGAAACCAGATCAAAATTTGATCGTTTAGGAGTCCTACTTTAAGATACATCAATCCTGCAAATGGTAATTTACCTTGGATTTTTGAACCATGAGTAGCTCTGAAATTATTATCTTTAAATAGTGATTTTTCAGTATGTGCTTGTACAAATGCGACTATCTCATAGAGTTGAGATTTAGTAGGGCAGATTCCATGTAAGCAAACATCACCTTGGTTAAAAAGGGCAAAACCATCAGCATTGACCATATTCATAATGATATCCATATGCTTCAGCAGTGCACAATTAACACTCTTACTTTTTAAAAGGTCAATTTTTAAATCTACCTCTGTGGTTTTTAAAATTTCGTTTCTTTCGAGTAAATTTTGCTTCAGGTAGCTTTCATATTTACTCGTAGCGTTCTGGATTGCAAAAGTGCATAATTTACGCTGTTGAAGATCAATATTCTTTTCTTTACCGTGATGTGCAACTAACAGACCCCAAAAGTTGCCATCAATGTGAATAGAGAAAAATAAAGCACTCACTACTTCTTTTTCGGATAGAAAAATTTGATGAAGTTCGGGAATAGGAGCTAATTGGCTTTCTAATAGTTTGAAATCCCTTTCATTGGTGTAAAACTTTTGATTAATATGTTTTAAATTTGGGCTGTAACGATATGAACACATACTATAAAATGGAAAAACTTCATTTGGCATAAAGCTTTTGGAAAACTCCATATTTCTGTAATAGTGTTTACCATCTATTGTATCTTCAGCAACTACATGGCTATAACCAGTTTCATCTATTTGAACTACAAAAACGTGGTCAAAATGTAATATACGATTGATGGCGTGACAGACCAAATCCCAATTATTGGATTGAATATTATCAAGTAAGAAACTGAATTCGTTAATTTTCTCTGCGGAAGTATGTTTTTTGAACTGTTCTTCCCACTCAATAAAAATCTGCTTATCATGTAAGCTTAATTTTAAATAAACTCTTTTGTCAGCTAATTTAATAGGAATAATCTGACGAGGGATAATTTGGTCCCTGATATTTTCTAATAAGCGGTGGATTTTATTGGTATGCTTTCCAAAAATAGTAGATCCCAAGGATCTTAGAGAACAATCCAACACACTTTCTATATGATGAATTTTTAGATCCTGTAGGGCATTTTCACTGATGCCAATAATATGCAAATTATGATCTAAAATAATGATACTGCCGAATTGCTGGATATTACTCGTATTTAGATCTGAAACATTTAAATCGACTCTCATATAAAATATATACTCCTAGAATGCTCTAAATTAATGAAAATAAATCACAACTATAAGAATCAAATTATGGCTTTAAAACTTGAACTTTGATATGGTTTTCTATAATCAATAAATAATTGATGTTCTCATATCATCCATTTCAAGGATTGCTCTTTTCAATTGGCAGATTTTCAGAATTATATATTTTTTTAGTTAGGTTAAAAAGTTGGATTAACTTGATATGATTGAATAAGCCGTAAAAGTTACTCCTAAATGACTACGTAGTAATACGGGTTGAAATCACGTATTAGTTATAACGTGATAGGATCGATATTTGTAATCGATAGCATGAATTATAAGGTGTTAGATAATTAACATTTTTTTTATAAATCTTGATATGCGGTCACGAGAAAAATTATATAAATCTATTATTAAGGAATATGAAGATCAAAATTTATTGTTGGGAAAAATACTTCATGAATATATAGCTCAAGATTTATACGCAATACAGTTAACATTACAGCGTTACTCTATAGAGCAAGGTCATTCCTTGCCAATTGATCAAGTAAAAGATATTATAAACGGTACGATCGGCAAAGTCCAACAAATGGCTAATGATCTTTTACCCGTTGTCTTGAGAGATTTTGGATTTCAAAGAGCTATAGAAGATTTATTTCTTCAATATAATGGCATCAAGAATGAAATACAAGTCGAGCACTCCGTTAACAGTTTGGACTTTAATTTTCAATTCAAGTTATTTCAGTTGGTACAGTTTATGCTTAAAGCTTGCTTCATAACTGATGATACGTGTATATTAGTAATTAAATTAGTAGTAAATAAAGATAATCTATTATTGGAAATGGAAGGGGTAAGCGAAAATTATATTAGAGAAATTAATAATTATAATAAAGAAAATATTAAGAAATTACAAGATCGCGTAAATTTATTTGAAGGGACACTCGACATCAATACATGTTCGGATAGAAATAAAATTGTTGTTATTGTAAAATTAAATTAATCATGATTAAAATTGTTTTGGCTGAAGATCATTTGGTCGTCCTTAATGGAGTTAAATTATTGCTAGAATCACAATCTGATCTCGAAGTTATTGATCAAGGCACAAATGGCAATATGATTTTAGATATTTTAAAATCTGGAAATATTCCAGATGTGCTTATTACAGACATAAACATGTCTGATATGGATGGTTTAGAATTGATTACTCATGTAAAAAATGACTATCCAACAATTAAAATAATTGTCCTTTCCATGTTAAATAATGTACAACATGTACTACAAGCTTTCCAAAATGGTGCTAATGGATATTTGGTTAAAAATGTGGGATATGAAGAAATGCTTTATGCAATAAGGCACGTCGCCAAGGGGGGAAGGTTTTTATGTGAAGAGATCAGTATGATCATGTTAGAAACGCTTCAAAAATCGCCTTCAGCTTTTCTTAATATAGAACAAATAATGCTAAAAATCGGTTTAACAGAGCGTGAAATGGAAGTGCTAGAATTAATCGGTGAAGGATTTACAAACCTGCAGATTGCCGATAAATTGTTCTTAAGTAAACGTACAGTAGAAGGACACCGCCAAAATTTACTAGAAAAAACAGGTGTTAAAAATACAGCAGCCCTCATTAAATATGCAATAAAAACGGGGTTAATGCAGTAAATTTTGTTGCTTAAGTAATTTCAAGATTTCTTAACGTATTTATACGTAATAGGATATGATTAATGCGTATATATCAACCAATAACAAACAATAGTACCAAAATGAAGGTTATTTATATGTAAATCAAATTAAAAGAGCATATGAAAAACTTCAAATTGATAACATTAGCAACATTTTTATCTTTAGGTATATTAGGTGCTTGTCAAAATAAACCATCAACACCTGCAAGTGAAGGAAGTAATAGTAAAATAGCACCTTCGGCGGGTGATGAAACACGATATAATTTAAGTGAGCAACAAGAAATGAGTATGCAGGGTGATACCATAAAGATAGATTCTACTCAGAAAGACTCAATTAAATAACTAAAGTAGCAAGTCATGGAAAATAATTTAGATAATAAGACCAATTATTCAGAGAATGAGGTCCCACAGGAAGCACAAGAAGAGAATGGTGATAAACCTGCTGCTAAAACTATACCATGGGCGATTTGGATTGCAGTAATTGTTATGATTATTGTATTTCTATATATGTGGCAAAGATAGTTTTTGCTTTTCAGCATTTCACAACAGCATGTACAAATCATTTTTTAACATTCAGTGTTTAGTGCCGAATACTTAAGAAGTAAAATAAGTACCATACTGTTGTGAAATGATTGTATTTAACTCAACTCAACATCATATTTCTTATATTCCCATATAAATGAAATTGAAATACAGTAAATTCTACAACTGTATACAATATAGATATACTTTTTTTTATTTAAATGGATTATTATGAAAGTAACCACTCAAAAATCACCATCTTACGCACAGCCACCATTTAAAAAGCAAGATCAAATAGTACCAGGCATCTCTGCAAAAATGGATCCTGTGCCCGATCACGGAGAAAAAACATATATTGGAAATAACCTCTTAGCTGGTCAAGTTTGTTTGATCACAGGAGGTGATTCTGGGATAGGAAAAGCTACGGCTATAGCTATGGCTCGGGAAGGAGCGGATATTGCCATCATTTATCTTGACGAAATTGAAAATGAAGATGCTGCAGATACTGCTGGTTGGATTGAAAAAGCGGGTCAAAAGGCTTTGTTAATCAGAGGTGATATACGCAATGAATCTTTCTGTCAATCAGCAATTCAGCAAACAGTAGAAACATTTGGTCGTTTAGATATTTTAATTAATAATGCTGCTTATCAAATGACTTACAATTCCGTTACTGATATCTCTGCAGCAGAGTGGAATAAAACTTTTGAGACAAACGTTAGTGCCATGTTTTATCTTACCAAGTATGCTAAACCTCATTTGCCAAAAGGTGGTAATATTATCAATACGACATCTGTTAATGCTTATGATCCTAATCCTCAATTACTCCCTTACGCTGCAACAAAAGCTGCTATTCAAAATTATACTGCCAGTTTAGCGCAACAATTTTTCGAAGACGGTTCAGATATTCGTGTAAATGCTGTGGCGCCAGGTCCGGTATGGACGCCTTTAATTCCAAGTACGATTCCAGATCATGAAAAGTTTGGAGCGAATACACCTATTGGTAGACCAGGCCAACCAGCTGAAATTGCACCAATTTATGTATTCTTAGCCTCATCCGCTGCATCCTATATTTCTGGAGCTACCATTCCTGCCACTGGAGGACGTGTGACGATTTAATGATAAAAATGCTTTATCTAAAAAGGCTAGTATCATTGTGATACTAGCCTTTTTAGATAAAGCGCAATAATTATTTTTTGATTATAATGTTCCTCTCGCTGCTGCTAAACAATCATCAGCATATTTCAGAATATGGTCCTTATCCTGAGCTGAAATTTTCTTTTCCAAAAATGCTTTTTCAACATCAGTTCTATCTTCTAATATATCTTTCTCTGCCTCAATGATATTATCATTAGTTTTAGCATTAATACGGTCTACGATCGATTTGCCTAGATCAGAACAAAGTTCTTTCGCTTTACTATTTGACAAAGCAGGCATAGCTATCTTAGCAACAGCTGCATTTGCAGCTGCCATATTCGAATAAATAGTTTTTTCTAAATCAATATGAGCAGCTTTATCAGAAGCTTTTTCAGCATCAGATGCCGCATCTTGTGCTTTTTCTTCTGTTTTTTCCATAGCATTCTCTGCCTTCTCTTGTGGAGTATTGTTATTACATGAGTAAAGCAATGCCCCTGACAACATCATTGATAAAAATGTTACTTTTTTCATAATATGTGATTTTAATAAATTTTTCTCTAATTAAATATGAATTTGACCTTCTCTGCCTTGATCTTCCAAATCTCCACCTACAGACTTAATTAAGGTAATGGCATATGATATCAACTTGTGATGTTTCGTATCCCAATAATGAGCATGTTCAGGCTTAATTTTGAATAAAATAATATTGGGATCTGTGCGACCTTTTTCAAACCATCCTTCAACAAATTTATTCCAGTATTTATCTATTCTACTTTGATCATCCACTATGTCAGCGTTACCAAAAAGAGACAGATATTTCATAGATGACGGATCGGAAAAATACAGCTGAACCTGTTTGTTCAGTTTAATGTTTCTGTACTTATCACTATCTTTAGATGCAAGAAACCAGATATTACCTTGATCATCTACTTCCTGTACACTCATGGGAGTGGACTCGAAAGGGGGGTGATTAAGATCAGTACAGAAAAAGCAAAAATTAATACCTTCTGCAAGTTCTTTAATCTTTTTTATTGCTTCCTCCCTTTGATTTATATTTTCTTGACTCATATGTATATAATTATATTAAAATTTGATAATTTAAAAATTGTGCGTTTTGAATTTTAACAGCTATATAGCCAGCTGCTCCATTATGCTTTTTGACGTACTTAAGAATTTTAAAACGCTTATTGAAAAAGTGAATTATGTATGGACAACATCATTGATTCATAGATTTTTTTTACATCCTATAAATCCCAATACATTCTTTTTAGCAGGATCATTTTGACAATATTTCCAAACTAACAATGCCACTAGTGCACCACCAATCCAGAATATATTGTTGTTTTTTTTTGTCTTTTTATCCTTCTTAAAAGCGTCCTTACCATAACGATGGGGTGAAGTACCGCTACTTTCGTTAACTTGTTCAAATTCGTCTTTTAACGTCGAGTTTTTCATAATAGAATCTTTTATGTAAATATTGAATTTCATTAATTAAACAATCAAAAGACCTAAAATGTTTGTTTTTCTATTAGAAATACATCCACTGCTTATGCGATTCAGAAATTATGATATGATTATAAATGGACATGACGAAGGGAGACCTTGTCATATGATTTCGATTTTAACCCAATGAAATGTGTGAGTACAGATCATGTTGAGTGAATAATATTTAAATGAGGTATCTATTCAATTTCATAATTTAAGAAAATAAACTGGTGGTAGTGCCCTAAATAATGAATATGTAGAAGAGAAGGAGAGTGGAGAGGATAGTATTATTATAAAATAATTTCAAAAAGACTGAATGATCCCTCTTTATAGTGCTCGGGTAGAGCTGGTGTCCAATTTATTTGACTGATTCCTTTATAAGTAAAACCGCAACTCATGTAATAGTTATTTATTTTATCATTACCACTATGCGTATCGAGTCTAATATATTTTTTATCACTATTCCGTGCATATTCTTTAGCCCATGAGACAATCTTTTTTACATATGAATTTCCTCTAAAAAGTGGATTGGTCGCTATTCGATGAATATAGATTGATGAGTCATTCGCAGATTCTTTCCATATGATGTCATCTTTAAATGTCAGAACGAATGTACAAGCTAAAACATTTTCTTCTAAGATAACAAAATGTCTATCTTCATCGATCTCTTTCTGTACCTGAGCTACTTCAAATCCTTTCCAGCCTTTATTGCCTACCTGTAACTTATAAGCAGAGGCCTGTTCGTATATGTTGAATATATCCGTTATATCGTTAGCTGTGCTGTTTCTTATTTCCATCGTTTGCGTAATATAGTCTTAAATCATTTTTCCTTATTAATAGGATAGTCCTTTGATCATTTCCGACAAATATATTTAAATTTTTTATGGACAGACTATATTCGTTATATGTTAATGCATATAAAGTTAACGAACACGTAAAATTAGATCTTGTGTCTATGATGCAAAAGAAGTCTTTTTGTCTTTCCGGTCTTGATTTAATACGCAGCCGTCCATCGCAAAATCCTAACCAATAAAAAAAAGAAACAGATCTAGTTTGAGAGTTTTAAATATAAATATCCTTGATTTTTTTTATATTTATCATGATAAATATAAAACTTGTCATATATCAGTGGTATATCATGACATCTTAAACTTAGCAATTTAACTTATGGAAGGACTAATTGGAATTACTGCAAAAATAATAATTGCTTTAGTAGCATTAGAACATATATATATATTATGGTTAGAAATGTTCGCCTGGGAAACTAAAGGTAAGGAAACATTTAAATCTTTACCCGCGCACCTATTTAAAGAAACAAAGTCATTAGCGGCCAATCAGGGGCTCTACAATGGATTTTTATCGGCGGGACTTATTTGGTCTCTATATATAAGTGATGTCATTTGGCAGAGTCAAGTAGCGCTGTTTTTTCTAAGTTGTGTTTTCATTGCCGGAGTATACGGTAGTGCGACAGCAGGAAAAAGCATCTTTTATAAGCAAGCAGTTCCAGCTTTAGTGGGTATTATATTGGTTCTACTAAGTTGAATTTGAGCAGTCGTAATCAATGGCACTGACATTAAGTTGAGTCATCAGTTATGACAGTAACCAATTTATATACGTGTTTTACATGTTATATGAAGTGGGTGGATGTAATAGGAGTCGAGCTATCTGTTTTTAAAGGTTTTTTTATCAATAATCGATACCTTCGAGCGGTTAAAGACGTAAGAATTATTGTATTATTTATCCTTATCTTTAAACTATAAAAGCATGAATGAAAAACAAATTGATCACTTATAAAAGTAACTCATATCTCATGGATTATTCTCAATTGATAAAGGAAACTGCAGCATATGTAGGAAAGTATATGGGTGATCATGATCTTTCAAAATTAAGCTTCCATAATAGTGAGCATACAGAAGAAGTGGTGGAAGCGGCGCGAACAATGGCATCTTATTATAATTTAGATGAACATGATACCGCAATTGTTACACTATCTGCCTATTTTCACGACCTTGGTTATTGCGTGAATGGTAAAGAAAGTCATGAAGAGAGAAGTGCAGATATAGCTGAAAAGTTTTTCAGGGAAAAAAATGTAGACATTCCTATGATCAGTGCCATTCGCGGATGTATATTAGCAACAAAATTACCTCAATCTCCTCAAAATTTATTAGAAGAAATTGTCTGTGATGCCGACTTGTTTCATTTAGGCAGTGATCGATTTGATGCTCGCAACAAACTAATGCGAAAAGAGGTAAAAGCCTGCGGTTATCAGGTCAATAAAGAGGACTGGAGAAAAGGTACTCTCCAGTTAATGGAAAGCCATCATTATCATACGGACTATGGTCGTAAATTTCTGGATCACAAGAAAAAGCAAAATATGGCAACTTTAAAACAAAAAAAAGAATCTGATACAACCGAGTTGGAAAAAAAAGACCATAAAAAAAACCATAAAAAGGAGCATCAACCAGAACAGAAAGGTAATAGACCTGAACGCGGTATTGAGACGATGTTCCGAATAACTTCTACCAATAATCAGCGTTTAAGTGATATGGCAGATAATAAATCGAATATCTTAATCACTGTAAACTCCATTATACTATCGGTTGTCATTGCCTTACTACTGCGTAAGTTAGATAGTAATGCCCATTTGATATTTCCCACAGCAATATTGTTATTTACCAGTTTGGCGACTATGGTGATCGCTATTTTGGCAACACGGCCATCTGTTCCAAATGGCAAATATACAGATGAAGACCTGAAGAATAAAAAAGTTAACTTACTGTTTTTTGGTAATTTCTATAAAATGAATTTAGAAAGCTATAGCAGTGGGATGAAACTGATTATGGAAGAACGCGAATACCTGTATAATACCTTGATAAAAGATGTATACTCACAAGGAGTAGTACTAGGTCGTAAATTTAAATTACTGCGACTAGCTTATAATATATTTATGTACGGTTTAATTGTATCTGTATTTGCATTTCTTGTTGTCGTTATTCTCAATGCTTAGATTTTATAGGTTGCAGGTATGTCAACAAATAAATTGAAAAGCTTACATTTCAAAAACAGTTATAAACTCGTAGAAATGATAAAAATTTAAAAATTGTAGGATTGAGTCATGAACATATCAAAACTTTAATGACTTTTACATACTAATGAAGACATTTTGAATTACTGAAAATGAATAATAGAAAATACCTGTTGATCTTACTGCCTTTCGTGTGCTTGTTTTTCTTTTCAGCATGTGCTCAGCATCATATTGTGTACCCAAGTCCAAAGGGTTTTGATTTAAATAATGGAGAGAAGCTGTTTGTTCCAGATGCGCTTCATGAATTATCTGGAATAGCGTTTCCAGAGGAAAGTTCTAACCATATCTTTGCAAATGAAGATGAAAATGGAATCGTGTATTTTTTTGCGCCAGGGGAGAAAAAACATCAGGAAATTAAATTTGCGAAGAAAGGAGATTATGAAGATATCGCGATCAGCAATGGTTTTATTATGGTACTAGAAAGCAATGGATCTATTTATACATTCCCCTATACCGATCTGCTTCAGCAAAACGCAGAAAGTGTCAAGGTCGGGAAACACATTATTCCCAAAGCAGAATATGAGTCTTTAGCAGCATCGCCAATGGATAGTTTACTCTATGTTTTATGTAAGAAATGTGCGGTTGATAATAAATCAAAAAGTCTTACAGGTTATATTTTGGCGATTTCTAAAGATGGTGATATTTCACTAAAAAGCGAATTTCAAATTAATGAGCAGCAAATTGATCATTTTAGTAGTTTAAATGGGAAGAAGTTTCGTCCTTCTGCGATGACCAGAAATAAAAAAACGAATCAATGGTATATCCTTTCTTCTATTAATAAAATGCTGGTCGTGACTGATGATAAATGGGAGGTAATTGGTGCCTATCCCTTAAATCCAGCTATCTTCAATCAACCAGAAGCAATTGCTTTTGATCATGCGGGCAATCTATTTATTGGTAATGAGGCTGGAGATAAAAATGGAAAAGCAACATTATTGAAATTTAAATTAAATTGATCACATGTTGAAAAATTGGTTTGTTCTTTTTTTATCATGTCTCACGATCCAAGCTTTTGGACAAGACAGTGTCGTAAATAGGGTCATCTTTATCGGTGATGCAGGTGAAATGAATTTTAAACAAGAAACCATAATACCTCATGCTGCAGCGCTAATTATTAAAGGAAGGAGCACAGTAATGTACCTCGGTGACAATATTTATCCAAAAGGAATGGGACTTCCGGGTAGTAAAGAAGAGCTAGAGACTGCAGCCATTCTACGTTCTCAGTATGAACCTATGCGAAAAGCAGGTGCGCCAGTATATTTTATTCCGGGCAATCATGATTGGGATCGATCTGGAAAAGATGGGCTTGCAAAGATTAGAGCTCAAGGACAATTTTTAGCATCACAAAAGGATTCTCTTTTACGTTTAATTCCATCAAATGGTTGCCCTGATCCGGTAGAAATACCAATTTCAGAGCATATGGTTATGATTGCATATGACAGTGAGTGGTGGTTATTTCCTTATAAAAAGAATGATGGAAGTATGGGGTGTGACTGTAATTCTGAGGCAGAAATATTGGAGAGATTGCGTAAAATACGCGATAAAAATAAAAATAAAACCATATTAGTAACTTCGCATCATCCTTTTTATTCCTACGGTGTACATGCTGGTTATTATTCATGGAAAGATCATATCTTTCCACTTACGATTTTGAATAAAAATTACTACTTACCTCTACCTGTTATAGGGTCGCTGTATCCTTTATTACGATCTACCGCATTTTCAAATCCAGAAGACATGAATCATGCCGCATACAAGCACTTGAAGGAAAGTGTCAAGGAAGTATTTAATGGATTTCCTAACTACTTGTATATTTCCGGACATGACCATGGTCTCCAATTCATTAAAGCGGATGGTCAGTATCAAATTGTTAGTGGTTCAGGTTCAAAAAGCTCATCTATAAAAGGAAATAATCATTTGCTCTATAAGAATTCAATGCAAGGTTTTGTGACTGTCGATATGATGCTCGATAGAAGTACACAAATAACTTATTATACTTATGAGAATAAAGGCATAAAGAAGGATTTTACCTATAATATTCCATTTAAAAATAGTAACTATTAAATATTACAAAGAATTCAAGCATCCAAAATACATGATACCTCAGTTTTTGTTGTTGGTTATTATCCATTAAGCTAATCCTTTAAGAATAGTAAATATTCTTTTTTGTTGGAGTCTTGTACTGGAATCTTGATTTTAATTTATAAAATATGCAATCAGCATTATTCAACATTATTAGCGACGAAGAAGATCAATTCCCTATTATTGAAACTCACCTCTCGTTTGAACCATTTCTAAAATATCTGAAAAGAAGATATAACGATGAACTTTTAATAAGGAGGGATTTTTTAACACATGTATTGCATGATTTTGATAGCGCTCTTGCAGCGCATGGACCTGTGAATAATGATAACATATTTAAATTCGAACAGGAGTTACAACTGATCCATGCGACTCTCAATCCTCTTTTGTCCGATTATGAAGATAACTACTGGGCTATAGGATTTCCATTAGGAAAAACGATATGTTATGGAACAAATAAATTTTACACTTTACTGAAGCAGTATAAGTGTGAAAATCAACTTGATGTAGTAAATTGTTCTGATGCTTTTAATGATAAAATGGAGATGTTATATTCATTTATCCTAGAAAGATTATACGGAATAAAATCAAGCAAGCACTTTGAGATCATTCATTCATTTACAGATGACACTTCGGGCTTAGAAAAATATTATAGGATCAATATTGATCATACTTTTGTCGAGCTACAGGTCATCGGAGAACTACCATTTTTTGATCGATCTAAAGTAATCGATGGGTTTTCAAAAACTTTAAATTTTGAAATCATAAAATCATTAATTCCACTAGAAATGATTCGAATGGAAGGTTTTTCAATTTTATCGGTCACAGATATTACAGAACAGCAGGCTTTAGAAAATATCAAAAACATCATTATTAAAGGCATTGATGAAAAAGATTCATATGAACATGTAATTACTGCTTTAAAAACACTTTCAGGAAATTCGGAAATTGATTTTTCGTTATTGCCCTTTTTTAATTTAAATGATCAGGTGGTGTTTGATTTCAAAGAAAGGAAAACATCAGCATTGCTCGATTTAATAAAAGAAAATAACACAAGTCAGCAACGTATTCAAGAATTGTTAGATCAATTTATTCAGAATCCTAAAATTTTAGTGTTCGATGGGAAAGAGGATATCGCTGATAAAACAATTTCATTTTTTTGGGATAGGTTGAAAGATCTTGGCATTCAAAGTTATGCTCTAATTCCAATCGCTCACAATAAAGAAATCGTCGGAATTATTGAGGTTTTTACAAAAACTGATGCAATTTTAGAAGACCAAATACTGGCTCGTATTTTTAGAGCAAGTACCCTGCTAGCCCAGTTGTTGAAAGATGAAATTGTCGAATTCCAGACCCAGATCAACGAGGTGATCAAAGAAAAATTTACATCCTTACAATCCGCGGTGCAGTGGAAATTTAATAAAGAGGCTTGGGAATATTTACAACGGATTGAACAAGATAAACCTAAACCTGTTATTGGTGATATCAAATTTGAACAAGTTTATCCTTTATATGGAGCCGTAGATATCAGAAATTCAACCGTTGAAAGAAATAGAGCTGCATTTCAGGATATGATCGTTCATCTTGAATTGCTGGAAAATGTTTTGATTCAGCTAAAAAGCCTAAATAATATTGTTATACTAGATGAAATGATTTTCAATTGCCGTAGATGGCACCAAGAACTCAATGAGGAGTTAATGGATATTATTCAGATTCAACTCAATGACTTTTTCAATCAGCATGTGACTGAAGTGTTGACCTACTTCAAAGAAAACTCAGAGCAAGCACATGGAATTATTTCTAAATATGAAAGGGCCATTCATCCCGTACACGGGATTGTATTCAAAAATCGTAATGTCTTAGAAAGATCAATTCAAATTATAAATAGTGGAATCAGTGGTTATCTTGAATTGTTTGACAAGGAACTACAAAATTCTTATCCTTGTTATTTTGAAAAGTTCAGATCTGATGGTGTTGAATATGATATTTATATTGGACAGTCAATTGCTCCCGATAAAAAGTTTAATGAGATATACCTCAAAAATATTCGCCTTTGGCAATTAACATCTATGGCTGCGATCGCAAAGATTACCCATAGTTTGTTGGATCAGATGGAAAAACAATTATTTACAACCCAACTAATTTTTGTTAATGCTACGCTTATTGATATCACTTTTAGAACTGATGAGCATCGATTCGACGTTGAAGGAGCATACAATATTCGGTATCAGATTATTAAGAAAAGAATTGACAAGGTAACCATAAAAGGTTCAAATGATCGCCTAACCCAACCGGGTAAAATTGCCATCGTCTATTTTACAAAACGTGAAGAGAAAGAGTATATTGGGTATATTCAATATTTACAAAAGAACGGTACCTTGTTGGATGATATGGAAGAGCTGGAACTAGAAGAACTGCAAGGTGTGAAGGGCTTGCAAGCATTGAGAGTTGGTATTCAGTTGAACTAGGTCTCATATTTAGGTGCAAATACAATTTATATTTTAAGTGAGTAGTGTTTGATAACCAGTGCTCAGTATCTGGAATATCATATTTTAAAAACGAATGAATGATCGTATCAAATAAATGGTCGATTGACCCTAGTCATAGTGAAGTGTCTTTTAAAGTGAAACATTTAATGATCACTACGATAACGGGTTATTTCGAAAAATTTACACTTGAGCTGGAAACTCATAATGACAATTTTAATACGGCTAAAAACATTGAATTTGCTGCCGAAATTAATTCAATTAATACCAATGATAAACAAAGAGATGAGCATCTAAAATCCGCTGATTTTTTTAATGCAAATGTATATAGTCATTTAAGGTTAAGGGGAAGTAAATATCAGGGAGCTAATAGCCACGCCGTATTAACTGGTGCATTAACGATTGGTTCCATTACTCAGGCAGTTAAGTTGGAGGTTTCATTTGGAGGAATTGTTATGGATAGTTATGGTCAAACTAAGGCCGGTTTTTCACTGAGTGGTTCATTGAGCCGTAAGAATTTTGGTTTAACCTGGGATGCTGTAACCGAAGCCGGTAATATTGTTGTTAGTGATGAAGTTCGGATCAATGCTGAAATTCAGCTTATTAAACAAATAGAGGTGTAGAAGTCCGCTATAGGTGGCCAATAAGCGATATGGATATGATCAAATGGCTTATTGTTTTAATTGTAATAAATTGTCATCATGATAAAGATATACCACAATAAATTGTGTAGTAAAAGTTGTGCTGCATTGGATTTGTTAATGAGTAAACATGTCGAATTCAATATACAAGAATATATAACTGATGTGCCCAGTAAAGACGAAATGAAAAATCTATTGACTATACTTAAAATGAAGCCACTTCAGTTAATTAGACATCATGAAACTATATTTCAAGAAAACTTCAAAGATCTTATACTTACGGATAATGAATGGATCGATGTCATGTTGCAAAATCCCATTCTTATCGAACGACCCATCGTAGTAAAGAATGGTAAAGCTGTTATTGGTCGTCCAATCGAAAATATAATTAAGCTATTACAAGAGTTTTAGAACCGTATTTTTCAATCCCATTATGGGAAATGAATACGATGTTATCAATGAAAAAGTACCAGAAGTATGACAATGACCGCATGCAACATTTAAATCAATAGCCAGTCTGAACTTTGTGTCGGGCTCAAAAAATCAGTTCGTGGGGGCAGGTCTAAATATGGATATTTAACTTTAGAAAGGTATAATCCGATTGGATAGGCTGGGTTTAATATTTTTGGTACTTCTAATGTTATTAAATGATTTTCAAATTCATCAATACTCAATTCACCAACAGCTATTTTCAACAATTTACCTGTTATAATACGAATCATTTTTCCTAAAAAGCGATTACTAGCTATATTAAAACGAATCCGATCCCCTTTTGTATTTACATATATTCCGGTCGACGATACTTGACATAGGGTATGCTCATTTTTATCAGGATGAGTACAAAAGGGACGAAAATCTTTGTATTTAAGCAACAGTTTAGCGGCCTCGCTCATTTTTTGCAGATCTAAATTTGGATATAAGTATAAAGAACTTTGATTGCTTAAGAAAGGATCTTTATACGTATGTATAAAATAATCGTATTCTCTATGTATAGCGTCAAAACGAGCATGAGGTTTGCCTTCCATTTTTATAATATCGTAAACAGCGATGTTGGTAGGAAGAGCTTTGTTTAATCGATAAAGTAAATCAAAATCACATTCTTTTTCCATATCGGCATGAAAAAAATATTGACTGGCATGTACTTGAGCATCCGTACGTCCACATCCAAATATAGTGGTTTGTACTTTTAAAATTTTAGAAAGCGTAGTTTCTAAAACTTCCTGTACACTCTTGACATCTGGTTGTCTTTGCCAACCGCTGTAATCTTGACCTTGATAGGCAATATGGAAAAAAAATCTCAATTTACTTTTGTATATGATACAATTTTACGCAAAAATGCTAGTATAATATTCATTTAGGAGTTTTTTATTATACAAAAATTGAATGATATCCCATCATATGGAGGGAGATAGGTAGAACCGAAACAGTTCAGCATCGAACACCTGTTAATCATTTTGGATGGAAGAAGATTTTGTTTACAAGATAGTAGATGCCAACTAAGGAATTTTTAATTGGACAGATGCAATTTAGTTATAAATGTATTATCTGTCCAATGATGAAAGAAGAGATTGTTAACGTGTGCTCAATGCCTCGATTGATTCTGTGACTTGTTCTAAAATTTCGAAAGCAACTTCCGCCATTCGATTGCCTTGACTATCAAGTAGGGGATTCACCTCGACAAGTTCTAAACAGATTACTTTTCCTGAAGCAATGATTTCCTGAAGTATTTCGGTAATTTCTTTTGGATCAAATCCCTTAGGAACTGGGGTTCCAGTTCCATTAGAAATTAATTCACTATCCATACTATCAACATCAAAAGAGACATAGACGATATCACATGCTGCTAAATGTTGTAATGCATCGGCAACACAGACTTTGATACTCCTATTTCTGACCTTTTCAACTGGATATTTTTTGATGGCTAGTTTCTCAATTAAATTTTCTTCTGGTGGTTCTGTATCGCGGACTCCAAAATAGATCAGATGTTCTGATCTCAATTTAGCATTTGAAGTTCCAATCGATTTTAGTTTATTCCAATATTTTTTAGTTTCCTCGTCAATGTCATTGATTTGATTTTCAAGATTATCAATACCTAGTACAGCCGCTAAAGGCATACCGTGTAGATTGCCTGAAGGAGTAGTATAGGGAGCGTGTAGATCAGCATGCGCGTCAATCCATATAACCCCTAAGGTTTTATCAGGAAAAGCTGATTTTATACCACTAATAGTTCCAATTGCTGATGAATGGTCTCCCGAGAATACGAGTGGAAATTTTTCTTCTAATAAACAATCTTCCACAGATATCGCTAATAGCTTGCACTGTTGTAACACTTGTTTGATCCGTTTTCCAAATGGATAAATGAGTGGATCATAAATGGTACCATTGCGTGTCTGTATATCAACATAAGTATATTTATTAAAATACTGACTCCCTTTGTTAATTGCAGCAATTTCTATGGCATCAATACCGAGGTCAGAACCTCGAGTTCCTGCACCAATATCAGATCTGTTTTTAATTAATTGAATCGCTCTTTTCATGAATATTTAGGAAAAGTGTTTTAGGGATTTCTCAATTATTTTTAAACTTTCCTCGATCTGTTCTTGTGTCATAACCAAAGGAGGAGCTAAGCGAATTTTATTGCCATGGGTCGGTTTCGCCAATAATCCATTTTCCTTAAATTTTAAACAAATTTCCCACGCTAGATCGTCTTCTTCTTCACTATCAATAACGATCGCATTTAATAATCCTTTGCCTCTGACTTCTGTGATGATGGGACATCTGGTCATCATTTCTTCAAGGCCATTTCTAAATAACTGACCCATATTTTCGGCATTAGCGGCCAAATGCTCATCAAGAACGACTTGGAGTGCTTCCATGGATACTGCGCATGCCAAAGGATTACCTCCATAGGTTGAACCATGCTCTCCCGGTTTAATGGTTAACATAATCGCATCGTCTGCCAAAACAGCAGAGACAGGAAGTACACCTCCCGATAATGCTTTTCCTAAAATCAATAGGTCGGGCTTAGTACTGTCGTTGTAACCATCGATATCGTAAGAAGCCAACATATTGCCTGTTCGTGCAATCCCTGTTTGGATTTCATCGACAATAAATAGTACATTGTATTTTTTACATATTGCTTTTATACGAACTAGATAGTCATGATCTGGCACGATGATACCAGCTTCTCCTTGAATAGGTTCAACAATAAATCCGGCTATATTTACATCATTTTCTAATAAATTTTCAAATGCATCCACATCGTTATAGGGCACTTGTAACACCCCTTCTAGAAATGGTCCAAAATCTTTTTTTGCAGAATCATCGGTAGAAGCCGAAATAATGGAAATTGTCCTGCCATGGAAATTACCATGAGCAAAAACAATTTTCGCTTGGTCTTTCGCAATACCTTTAACGAGATAGGCCCATTTTCGACAGAGCTTCATGGCTGTTTCTACAGCTTCTACTCCAGAATTCATGATTGATGCTTTGTCATAACCAAATAGTTTGCAAATGTATTCCTCAAAATTACCCAGTTGATCACTGTAGAAGGCCCTAGAAGTAAGGGTCAGTTTTTCTGCCTGTTGCGTTAATGCGTTAATAATTCTTGGATGACAATGTCCTTGATTTACGGCAGAATAGGCAGAAAGAAAGTCGTAATAGCGACGATCTTCTACATCCCAAACAAATACACCTTTTCCTCTCGACAAGACAACAGGAAGTGGATGGTAATTATGTGCTCCATATTTACTTTCCTTTGCAATAAAGGCATTGCTTTTCGTTTCATTTGTTAAATCATTCATAATATTGGTATTATTGAATAAATGTACAATATTTAAACTAATTAGTATAAAAAAAAGTTAAATTAAACTTTTTTTGTAAATTAAAATGTGTAATTTAACTTTTTCATTCCAGCATATAGAAAAGTAAACTATGAGTCAATTAGATGATTTTGACAGACAGATTTTGAAACATTTGGAGGCAGATGGACGGATGGCTTATTCAGCTATTGCTTCCATATTAGGAGTTTCCAATACCATGATTCATCAACGAATTACGCGATTAATTGATCAGGGAATTTTAGTAGGGATTAAACCTGTTTTAAATGAAAAAAAACTGGGGTATGATTGGGGAGCTTTTACTGGTATCTCCCTGGAAAAGGATCATGATTCTAAAAGAATTATTGAAGAATTGCAAAAAATACCGGAAGTGACAGAATGTTACTATATCACTGGAAATTATACGCTTTACTTAAAAATTATAGCGAAAGACCATGAGCACATGAGACAGTTATTATATGATAAAATAGATAGTATTCCCGGGATTTCAAAAACGGATACCATCATTGAGCTGGGGTGTGCGTTTAAGCGAAATATCATCTTGTAAATATCCGGCACTTTTTATTTTGGATCGCCCTATTCGATAAGCGATACACAACTGTTTGTAAAAGACCTATCGATCTGCCTTTGGTTTTTGATTAGAGGTCATGTATTGGATTCTTTGAGTTGATTGAATAAAAAAGCGCTCAAATAATTGCATTTAACTAGGGATCAGTACTAAAAAAGGAACATGTAAAATAAAGACCAATGAAAACTTTATTAAAAACATGTGCAACAGCAGCCCTTATCGTCATATCCATATGCACGATGGCTGATGGTAGGCCTGAAAAAAGGACTATCAATCTTTCAATGGCAAAATTGGCCCTAGATCATTATTTAGAAGTCATTACAGAGGGAGAATCTATTGGATTGGAACAATTATTTGCTCCAGAATTCTGCCAACGGATACAAACTGAAAAATCCAAAAGTCACAGTCGTTCCGAAATTATTAACTTTTTAAAAAAGCAGCGAGGAGAAAAATTAAATTGCATCACTTCTTACCAAGTATTGGAACAATGCCCAAATTCTATGATTGCGAAAGTTACTTTGAAATTTGAAAATTTTACCATGACAGATCTTGTTACTTTAATTAACGAAGACGGTGCTTGGAAAGTCCTTACGTCGGTTCATACCTATCAATAAGCTGATGATTGTACCCTCATTAATTTTTTGAAAATCGATTTCAATTAAACAATACCAACAATCAATCATATGTTTAGTTAGTAAAGCCCCGTCGTGAGATGCGGCTTTTTTATTTTAAGTCAGCAGCCTATTTTTGCGATCGCCACATACAATTCATTCTGCAGTAAATATTAAGTAAGAGTACTACTCATGTTGTGAGGGATGCATGATGGAGTAGATGACCCATTATATTTTTTTAATAACATAAAAAAAGGAGCTATCTCATTTAAGATAGCTCCCACGTTAAAAGAGTAATCAATTATTTTAATTGGAATTTACTTTCTAATAAATCTTGAGAATTTTTACCAATATATAGGATAAAATCTCCAGGCTCAGCTACAAATTTTAAGTCATTATTATAAAATTTCAGTTCTTCCTCAGAAACTGTAAAGTTGACTGTTGTAGATTCGCCGGCCTTTAAAAATACTTTTTTAAAACCTTTTAATTCTTTGACAGGACGTGTAATTGAACCAACAACATCTTTAATATAGAGCTGAACAACTTCCTCACCATCATATTTACCTGTATTACTCAATGTGACAGACGCTTGGATAGATTGTCCTGCTTTAATAGAAGATTTGTCTAATTTTAGATCAGAGTAATCGAATGTAGTGTAACTTAATCCATATCCAAAAGGAAAAAGTGGGCTGTTGATCACATCGATATAATTAGATCTAAATTTTTGAAAGGATCCGCCTTCAGCCAAAGGTCTACCGGTATTTTTATGTGCATAATAAATGGGCAGTTGTCCAACATTTCTAGGGAAGGTCGCTGTTAGTTTTCCAGACGGATTTACATCACCAAATAATACTTCTGCAACAGCAGCTCCTGTTTCAGATCCTCCAAACCAAGCATTCAAGATAGCTGGAACGTGTTCATTTTCCCAAGTTAAGGTCATTGGTCTACCTGCAAATAAGACGAGTACGACGGGCTTACCTGTTTTTAATAATTCCGACAAAAGACGTTGTTGTATCGCAGGAATACCAATTTCTGTACGGCTTGAGCTTTCACCAGACATCTCCGATGATTCACCTAATGCCGCTACAATAACATCTGCTTGGGCAGCGATCTGTAAAGCCTCAGCAACAATTTCAGATTCAGGTCTATTGTCTCTCGGGATCGTACGGCCAAACATAGTTGCATGTTCCTGATATACGGCATCTTCTAGCAAGTTTGAACCTAAGTGCGTTACGATTTTCACTTGATTGCCTAAAATAGATTGCATGCCTTCGACTAGGGAAGGAGTATTGACTAAGTCAGAACTTACTGACCATGTACCCACCATATTTGCTCGCGTATTTGCTAAAGGTCCTATAATAGCCACAGTACCTTTTTTCTGTAAAGGCAGAAGTTGGTTGTCATTTTTTAACAGCACAAAAGATTTTGTAGCGGCATCGCGTGCAACTTTTAGATTTGCAGGTGTCAATAACTCAGTTTGAGCACGAGCTTCATTGCAATAGCGGTAAGGGTCTTCAAATAAACCTAACTTATATTTCGCTTCCAACACCAATCGACAAGCGCGATCAATATCACTTTGTGAGACTTTGCCATCTTGGAGTGACTGCTTTAAAGTATTCAGAAATCCTTCAGATACCATATCCATATCTACACCTGCTTTTATAGAAAGTGCCGATACTTGTTTTAAATCTCCTAAACCGTGGTCGATTAACTCAGAAATTCCAGTATAATCTGTTACAACCATACCATTAAATCCCCATTCTTTGCGAAGAACATCAGTAACTAACCATTTATTAGCAGTTGCTGGTGTTCCATTGATATCATTAAATGAAGTCATTACTGTTCCAGCTCCAGCTTCTACAGCTGCTTTATAAGGAGGGAAGTATTCATTATACATACGGTGAAGACTCATGTCGGTCGTATTATAATCTTTTCCCGATTCAGCAGCTCCATATAGTGCCCAGTGCTTTACACAAGCCATCATGGTATTTACTGCTGTCAGATCATCGCCTTGATATCCTTTGACCATTGCTCTTGCAATTTGAGAGCCTAAATAGGGGTCTTCTCCAGAACCCTCAGAAATTCGTCCCCAGCGTGCATCTCTAGAGATGTCAACCATTGGAGAGAATGTCCAATTGATTCCGTCTGCGGTAGCTTCCTGTGCTGCTATACGCGCAGTTTTTTCAATTAAAGGTATGTCCCATGTGGCAGAAAGCCCCAGTGGAATTGGAAAAGTCGTTTTGTATCCATGGATGACGTCAAGACCAAATATCATCGGAATTTTTAATCTTGTTTTATTGACAGCAAGTTCTTGAGCAGCGCGAATTTTTTTAGGTGTAGTCATAGAAAAGATTCCACCAATTTGACCAGCTGCAATTTTTGCTTCAACTCCAGTGCTAGCCGTAGTACCTGTGGTTACCTCGCCCGCAGTAACTAAGTTTAGCTGACCAATTTTTTCATCTACTGTCATTTTTTTCATCAGTTCAGAGATAAACTTATCCATTTTAGGATCTTGTTTTTTCGCTGGCTGTGTGAAAGCCAGTGTCGGAACCAATGCAACAGCGACTAATAAGGAAGTCCATTGTTTCATGTTCTAATAGTTATTGTGTGTGAATAATGTGTATTATAGCTTTGGGTTTTTAAAACCTAAATTTTTTAATCCTGCTTTAATCTCAGGAGCTTGCATAAACAAGTTCCAAATTAAACCAGTTCTGTAATTCTCGATCATGACCACTATCGGTCCTTGATCGATGGCTAGATAGCGTTGTGGGTACCAGTTTTCTGTTTCAGAAAAAGCATCGTAAAATCCATACTTACCAAAAAGCTCTGTACCTTTTTGCTCATAGAAGTAGTGCATTGCCTTCAAGCTTTCTTCAGGTGCGTAAGGGATGGATGAAAGTGCAGCTGTAGGAGAGATGACCCCTTTATCATTGTCTGGATGATGAGCATCATACCCCTTGACAGAATAACTCGCCGTTAGGCCCCAAGAGTTTTCACCATATCCTTTAAATTGATGAGGATTTTGTTTAGCGTACTCAATATTGATTTTAGTGTGATTGACATTGACTTTCCAATAATCAGCATATTGATCCTGTAGTCCTTTTGGATTTAGTCCTAAATATGAATAATGGGACCAAAATAGAGGACCTACCGCATGTTCAGGAGCATTATGTTTCAAAATTAACGGTATTCCATATTTTTCGCCTTTAGATACTATTGCTCCACTTCTTGCCCAACCTTTATGGTAAGTAGAAGCTGGGATAGGATGGGTTGGTGAACTTGCTGCAAGCACATAACTGATTAGACACTCATCATAACCTTGGATAGCATGATTCATTCCCCAGCCATGTGTTGGACTCCAGTGCCAGTACAGCACATCTTGGCCATTTCTAAAGAAATCCCAATCAATTCCTTTCCACAAAGCGTCTGCTTTCTTAGCAACTTGCTGCTGCTGGTCGTTACCATTTTGATAATATTCGCGAAGACAGATTAACGCTTGAGCCATAAATGCTGTCTCAACGATATCAGCTGCATCATCTTGATTTCCAAAAACCTTCGATTTTCCAGTTGGACCATCTATCCAATGCGACCAAGCACCGTGATAACGATCGGCTTTTGCTAGAAAATCTACAATACGATCAAACCTTTTAGTTGCTTCATCGGCAGAAATAAAACCACGTTCCGCAGCAACAATTGTAGCCATGATGCCAAAACCAGAACCGCCGACGGTGACAACATTAAAATCATTCAGTGGATATTGTCCATCTAGGTGTATTCTTTCTCTTGCCATTCCCGAATTCGGTTCTGCGCCTTCCCAGAAATAATTAAACGTTTGTTTTTGTACTAGGGTCATTAAAGAATCATCAGAAATAGTAGTTTTCTGTAAAGTTTGAGGTGTTTTACAGGCAGTAATGCTTGTACCAATTAAGATTAAGCCTAAGATAAGCTTGGGATTAAATTTTAACTTCATAGTAGCGTAAGTAGAGCGATGGATATTAAAGAACTGGGACTTAGTGCTAATAAGTCCCAGTTTTCGTTGTATGATTGTAAACCTGGATTAGTAACCCGGATTTTTCACCATGTCTGGTGTTTGTGTTAATTGTTCGTAAGGAATTGGGAACAAATAATGCTTTTCTTGGAATGTTTTTCCATCTGCTTTCATCGCTTCAGGAGCTTGTTTAGTACGAACTAAATCAAACCAACGATCATGCTCAAAAGCTAATTCTAGACGGCGTTCCTTCCAGATTGCTTTGCGTAAGTCTGTTTGATTAGTAGCCGTGGTATTAGGCAATTTGACACGAGTACGAATCGTATTCAGTGCAGTGGTCGCTTCTGCGGTGTTACCCATTTCATTAGCGGCTTCTGCCAAGATCAAATATACTTCGCCTAAACGTAAATAGCGCACATTTTTATCACCATCCCCAGCACCTGCATTAGCGGATGAGTATGCTTTCTCGTTGTACATTGGATTTTCAACCCCAGTTCCGACTACACGGCCATCCCACAAAGTTTCTCCACGAAAAATAATAGTCGCGTCGCGGCGGATATTATCTTGTTCTGCGTTAAAGGCATTTAATAAATTTTGAGAAGGTGTATTGAAGCCCCAGCCCCAGCCAGTTACACCACGGGCACCTTGAACTTCTGAATATTGTTGTACACCATGAGCAATAGCTTCTCCACGTGCCTGAAATTCAAAGATCGACTCTGTGCCATTTTCTGAACTTGCGCGCCACAGCACCTCATATTTTGATTCCAAGCCATATTGACCTGAATTAATGACCTCTTTTGCTAACGTATAGGCCTCATTCCAGTTTTGATTGTATAAGTATACTTTTGATAATAAAGCTTGTGCTGCACCTTTTGTAGCACGACCAAGGTCTTTAGACTCATACGCAGATTTTAAAGGCAATACCTCAATAGCTTCTTTTAAATCTTTAATGATATAAGCATAGACATCTGCCTTAGGAGCACGGATGATTAAGTCTTGATCTTGAATTGGAATATCGCCCCAACCACGAACTAAATAGAAATAATTTAAAGCACGCAAGAACTTCGCTTCGCCGATCAGTCTATTTTTATAAGCAGCATCCGCAATTTCAGTTGATTCCGTCAATGCAATAGATTGTGTTGCACGGCCAATAGCTTTGTACCAATGAGACCATAATGCACCGAAAGAACCCGAAGAACTGGTGTACGCTAGATTATCAATTTCTTGTTTATCACCTCCTGGATCGGTAGGAGAAGACCCCTTATCGGCATTATCAGAAAGCATATCAGTAATGGCCACATAAGAAAACGAATAATTCCAGTCCGTAAACATCCCGTAGATAGAATTGACAAAAGATTCAGGTGTGTATACCTGATCTTTATCACCTTCCTCCACAATCTCTTGAGAAGGCACATCCAGAAATGCTGAATCTTTACAGGCAGACATGCTCAAACCTGCTGTTAAAATTAAGGCTATATGTAATTTGTTAAATTTCATGATTTTAAATTTTAAAGTTTAGAATGAAACATTGACTCCGAAAATGAAATTGCGTGTTGTTGGATAAGCTGAAAGCTCGATTCCAGCAGTTTCAGAAGGATTACCCGAATTTGCTCCTGTAATTTCAGGTGAGAAACCTGTATATTTTGTAAACATAAAAGGGTTCTGCGCTGTTAAGTACATTCTAATTTTCGATGTTGAATTGTATAATTTTGGAATAGTATAACCTAATGTTAAGTTATTGATTCTAAAATATGCTCCCGACTCTAAATAATAACTCGAAGCTAAGGCATCATGAGCTGCTCCAGGATGTGTATTGGATGTTCCTGCTCCAGTCCAACGGTTATCAAAAGTCTCTTTGGTAATATTTTCTCCACCATCAACACGAGTTCCTTTTAGACCGTTGTAAATTTTATTGCCTGCGACTCCATAGCCCTGAGCTGTAAAATCCCATTTTTTATAGTTTACACTCAGGTTTATTCCAAATGTCGATGATGGTAAATATGATCCATGGAAAACTTTGTCGTTATCATCAATAACTCCATCACCATTTTGATCTTTGTATTTTAAATAACCAGGTTTCGCTCCAGTTGTTGCCACGCCATCTGCAATTTCAGCTTCTGTTTGCCAAACCCCATCAGATTCCAGCATATACCATGCGTATAGTGGTTGACCTTTTTTCAACTGTTTAGTGATTTGTCCATTATTAAGACTTCCACCTATAGCACCATCATAAGCCGGTTTTACATCTTTCAATGTATTTTTATTATACGAGTAATTACCACCGATGCTGTACGAAAGGTTTTCATTAATTTGATCTGTCCAATTTAAACCAATCTCCACCCCTTGATTTGATACTTTTCCACCGTGATCAAAGTATTTCTGAGAAAATGGTGAATTTAATAAGGGTTTTACTTCTAAAATAGCATTGGTATTGACCTTGTTGTAATAATCAACATTACCACTTAAGCGGTTATTTAATAACGTGAAATCAACACCTAAACCAGTCTCTTCTGTTACCTCCCATCTTAGATTTCTCGCTGGGCTACCATAAGCTGCTCCAAATACTAAATCTTGACCTGGTCCAAATACGTAATTGTAGTTATCGGAACCTGGAGAAGATAAAACTTGGGAAATGTTTAAAGGAATGTTTTGATTTCCTAATCTACCCCAGTTCGCTCTTAATTTTAAGAAATCAATACCCGAGCCTTGCATAAAGCTCTCATTGGAAACAGTCCAGCCCGCTCCAAATGATGGAAAGATATCAAAGAATTCTCCCGAAGCCTTAAACTTACTCGAACCATCACGACGCACCGTTGCAGTTAAATAGTATTTTGAGTCGTAATTGTACTGAGCTCTAGCGAAATACGAAATTAGAGCAGTTGGTGTATAATAAGTCTGTTTGACTTGCTTAGTGTATGTTGATGAAGCAAGATCAATATTCCAATATTGTGATTTATTAGGAACTTCGTATCCTGTCAAATCAGACATATCCCCGATACCGAATTTTTCTCTAGAATTACCTAATGTGGCGTCTATGTTATGTTTTCCAAAACTTTTTTGGTAAGAAAGGAAATTTTCCCATACCCAACGGAATGTTTGTGTTTTCGCAATATTTAAACTATTATTTGCATAAGTCAAAGAAGTTGGATTTTGTGCTTTCAAACGTTCAAACTCTGCAGCTGTATTTAAAGGGTCATTATTTAAATAACGGTCCTTAATATCATTAAAACCTCTATTTTGAGAAAAGAACTTTGTCACACCGAGACGAGAAGTGAATTTTAAATCACTGAAGATTTGATATTCGGCTTGAAGTCCGCCTTGAATGGATAAGTTTTTATTGTACTGCTCTTGCATTTTATTTTCATATACAGGGTTTCCTGTATCATTCAACTTTCCTCCAACTTGTCCTGCACCTACGACATACGTAGCTTCACCGGTAGTCTTATTATAGATAGGTCTGCCGTATCGGCCATTTTCATACTGAACAGGGACTAAAGGTGACTGGCGGTATGCCGCATCAAAAGCACTTAATGGTTTGGTACGGTCATTAGCAAATGAGATATTTAATGTTTGACTTAATTTTAGTTTATTGTCAAAGAATTTGTAGGTGTTATTATTACGAATGGTATTTCTAGTGTATTTAGCACCATCAGTAATTCCTTTTTCCGTAAAGTTGTTATAACTAAAGAAATAGTCTACCACATCTGAACCTCCAGATAAACTTACCACGTTATTGGTCACAATACCAGTTTGTAACAATTCATCGTACCAATCTGTATTGTTAGCTTGATTTGTTGATAAAAATCCTGTTTTAGTACCAATACCTGTTAAATTTTCATTAAAATGAGTGACATATTCATTGGCATCAGCCATTTTAACGCGATTGAGTATCCCTTTAGCACCTACATATCCATCATAAGTAATTTGAGCACGACCTGCTTTTCCTTGTTTTGTCGTTACTAAGATCACACCATTAGCTGCTCGTAGACCATAAATAGAAGCTGAAGAGGCATCTTTTAGGACATCCATGGATACGATATCTGCCGAATTGATATTTGTGATGTTATCGACAGGAAATCCATCGACAATGTATAGCGGCTCACGACCGCCCGAAGCTGTTCCTAGACCACGAATAATCACTGTAGGAGCAGAGCCAGGAGCTTCATTGGCAATAATATTCACCCCAGCAATTTTACCCTGTACAGATTGTACAGCATTCAATGCGGGCTGCTTAACAATGTCACCTGCCGTCACCCGTGAAATCGCACCTGTTAAATCAGCTTTCTTAGCGGTACCGTAACCAATAACCACGATCTCATCTAAAGCTGTATTTTGTTCTGCTAGATTAACAATAACATTGTTTTGTTGTCCGATGGTTACTTCTTTACCATCATAACCGATGTAGCGGAAAATCAATACTTGATTTGGATCTGCTGCAATTTTAAATTCTCCATTTGCGTCCGACTGCGTAGCTACGTTTGTGCCTTTAACCGAAATGGTAACTCCTGAAAGTACGGCGTTTGATGATTTAGCTGTAATTTTTCCAGTAATCACTTTACCGCTTTGTGCATATACTGACACATTGATGTGACAAAATGCAGGGAGTAATAATAATGTAAATAACTTCCTCATAGGTGAATTTTTTGGTTATCCTTTCAATTAATAAATTCCAATTATTCTGAATGTTTGTTAATGAAATTTAACATTTATGTTAAGTTTCACTACAGCAAAGATGTGATGTAGTATTCGAAATGTATAATTTTGGACTTATACATTATTACATCACTCCGTATGAATACAAATTATTTGTGTTTTTGTTATTAGTTGTATTTGTTTTTCAGTAACTTATAGTGAGTGTGTTGTTACTTTATTTGACAGATAGTGTTAAAAACACACTATATCGTATGAGAGGTAATGATGTAGTGTTTTAGTTGGTTTTAATAAAAAAATGTCTTTAAGTCGCAGATGAGAGAGGTCGACTTATAGACATTTTAGTTTATATTCATTAAGTAATCACTTAAATTCTGTTCTGTTTGTATATTCAATTTTTTACGTAATCGGTACCTTCTAATTTCTACACCACGTGTTGTGATATTGAGTAGGCTAGCGATTTCTTTGCTACTCATATTCAATCTGAGGTATGCGCATAATTTCAAATCATTTGGCATTAATTCCGGAAATTGTTGTTTTAATTTTTTGAAGAAGTTCTCATGCGTCTCATTAAAACTTTGCTCAAATAGATGCCAATCCATATTGTCTTCATAAGCATTTTTAAGAATTTTTGATACTTTTTGAAGCTGATCTGCCTTTAATTTATTGCCATTTTCATCTTTTAATTGCAGCAGTTCATGGTTTAATGAATTTAAAAGCTCATTTTTTTGCACAATATTCATTGTTGCATTTGTCAATTCCTTTTTCTTAACATACAATTCATGCTCCAATTGTTTATTTTTAACCTCAATTAAATGTTGCTGCGCACGGATAGCCTCTTGCTTTAGTAGCTCTTCTTGTTTGAGCAAGTAGGACTGTTTTAACTGTTTTTCATGTTTTATCAATTTTTTATTGTACCAGTTCTGAATCCATCTAAAAGAAAAGATTAAAAGAATCAGATATCCGAAATAGGCATACCAGGTTCTATACCATGGTGGCAAGATTTCAATTTCAACGGTATTCTCTTTGGTTATGAAGCCATTCGGTAGTTTTGCCCGGATGATAAATAGGTGCTTACCTACCACAAGGTTTGAAAACTCTTTATAAGGCAAATTAGACCAATCTGACCATACATTTTGGCTATTTCCTAATTTATATTGATATTGTACTGGTATTTCGGTATAGTAGGGTAACGCGTAAGATATTCTGATATTGTTGTTTCTGTATTTTATCTTAACCGTTTCTTTAACATCATTAAAATAAACGCTATCGGTACTAAAAAGACTTCTTATGTTTCGAATGAGAGGAATCGGTACTGCCGCGGATTTGAAATTGTCATGTTTCAAATTCAATAATGAGAATCCATTATCAATACTGATCAGATATTGATTGACATCAATGGGCGCTATGTTTTCATAAAACTTCATCATGTTACCTTCTAATGATGCTAATTTGATTGAATCGACCTTGATTTCCCCTCCAGGTAATAGATTGACTAAAGCAATCCGAGTTTTATGAATAAACCAATAGCTATTGTTTCCTGCAACGGTTATTTTGTTTGATTTCGCAAATGTTCCTAGTTTTTTATTGACTTGTTGGTATGGTGTAAATTTATCCACCAGTTCATCGTATAAATAAAGTCCACTATCCGTGGTAAAGACATTGATCTCACCCAATTTAAAAACACCAATATAATTTGATTTTGGTAGTCCTTTCTGATGTGCATAGGGTTTTATCTGTTTGATTTCAGAGAAATCTTCTGAAAATTTAATCAGATTAAGCTCGTTATATCCTGCTGCCCAAATTGTATTTTTACTTTGCGTTTCTAACAATTGAACTCCAGATTTGAAGTTCGGATATTGCTTGATATAATTTAATACATTTGTTGTACTATGGAACAATGATATACCGGTGTAATTGCCCTGCAAAACGGTTGGGAAGTGAGGAGATAGTTTTTTAATTACCCACCCCCCCGTGTTAGGTGATAATAAGCTCATTTGGTTGCCCTTTATCTGGAATGTACCCGTATTATGTCCACATACCAACACGTTATTAATAATTTCTAAATTCCAAACCTGACCTTGCGATCCTTGAATCATTTTAAAGTCGATGGGCTGATATTTCTTTTGCTGATTCCAGGTAGTATAAAAAAGGCCCTGGTTGGTTCCAAGATAAAGATATCCTTGATAAATTTTTGCAGAATAAACAGTTCCTAGCTTTCCAGATTTATCCGAATAATAATATAAATCAGAATTAATGGCTATTCGGTCTATACCATTATCAAGTCCTGTCCAGATATTCGATTGCTTGTCAACAGTTAAGCTTAAAACAGTATTGTTTTGTAAACCAAGGCTTTTATTGATGTGCTGTACTAGAACACCTTTTTCATCAAGGATATAAATACCATTTAGGATTGTTCCAAATACATAATAATGGTCCAACAGTTTAGTGCCATTGTTAATTTGTGCATTCTTAAGTTCCTCATTGATATCATTTTGCCAAGGACTAATAGCGCCATTTTTATCCATCACAAATAATCCAGCTTTGGCTGTACCGATCAAGAAAGAATGTTGATCGATAGGGAGCATGCTCAGGATATTCTGTCCTTTTATCCGGTCTTTATCTCGAACAGGAACTAATTTATGATTTTTTAATTCATGTAAGCCAGATGGTAATTTTTCTATGAAAATTCTTTTATTGGCTTGAAAAGCAAATAGAAAAGGTTCTCCATCTCCAGTAATTGTTTTTATCTGGTTATTTTCATAGCTGTATATGGTCGAAAAAGATTGAAAGATAATGCGCTTATCTTGGATAATGATTTTCCAAATTTCATCATTTAGTTTTTTTTGTAATAGGCTACTGATTGAATGGTACTCCAACCTTCCATTTTTGTTGTTCTGCCAATATCCGAATTCTGATTGCCCGCCTGTATAGATCTTTCCATCCGAATGAACCTGAACAACACGGACAATACCTTTATTGGGATGAGGATATAAATTCCAGTAAGCGCCATCATAAACTAACAGTCCTTCTGAATTGGCGGCGTAGATTAAACCTTGTTTATCCACGCTTAATCCCCAGTTTTGATTGCCAGCCTGATAGGCTGATTTTGTGAATTGCTGGACCCAAGGATTTGCTAGATATTGTATATCCTGAGCTATAATCCGAGTGGGAAGATTATTGATCAATATAAAAAGGAGAAAGCAGCTCTTTATTAAAAACTTCATGGACTAAATGTTGTATACTTTGCAATAGGCTTTAAGTTATATCTTTTTATTTTGAAAAATCGAATGATATAAAAAACGCTAATCGTAATAGCAAATTTAAGAATAAATTTAGGTATCATCCTGCTATGTCGTGATATAGGTGCTGAGTTGCCATCAAATTTGAATCAAATGGCAGTCATATCGAGTTCAAAAATATAATGCCCTGAATACAAAGAGCAAATTAACACTGACCGTAATTGACTATATCTTCTTGTTAATAAGGAAGGTAATGTGGCTCTTTTAATTTATGTAATAACTTTAGATAAGATCGGTCGTTGCTTTGAATTAAGATTTAGTTGCTATACTAGGTGGTGCAAAGCAGTAAAATTTTACGGGTTATTTATCACACATTTAAAATGATGCGCCTTATTACACATGAATTAAGCAGCCAAAAGGTGAAGAATCATTTGGAAAAATATGAAATTTAAAAGATTATGGTCAGTTCACTTGTAACAATAAAATATTTTTAGATCAGATATATGGTGTTTTTAAAATTATTTTAGGAATTTTAAATATTAAATTACGTTTTAAAAAAAGTACGTTTGACAATAAAAGTAAAATAAAATAGTCCGTAAAATTTTTTGAAGTTTTTAAAGTAATAATTTTTGATGATCGTCTATACTGGTATGGATGCTACTCATACCTTAAACATGTCTTATAAAAAAACATCTTCGATATCCGAGGTCGTCAAAAACTATGGCTCTCAATTGCTTCGTTTCATTAATGGGAAAGTGAAAAAAATTGAAGATGCTGAAGATATTTTACAAGAAGTGTGGTATCAGACGAGTCGGCTTTCTAATATTGATCAGTTGGAGAATATGAGTGGTTGGTTGTATGCTGTTGCTAAAAACAAAATAACAGATTTGTATAGGAAAAAAAAGACCGAATCACTGGAAGATCAGATGTATGAAGATGAGGAGGGAAGATTGCAAATCAAGGAGCTGCTACTGTCCGACCATACCAATGATGCTGAACTGAAGATGTTCAAAGATGTTTTTTGGGATCAACTCATGAAAGCTTTGGATGAGTTGCCAGAAAAACAGAGAAATACATTTTTATGGCATGAGATTGAGGATATGACGCTGCAGGAGATTGCAGATCAGGAAGGTGAAAGTATCAAGACAATCATCAGTCGTAAAGGATATGCCGTTAAGCATCTTCGACAAAAACTTCGTGTACTTTACAATGAAATATAATATTAAAAGATAGTTTATGAACAATACATATAGCAGCAATAAAAAGAAGAAGCTTTTTTTTATGATACCCTGCGGCATCATACTTGCCTTATTATTTGTATGGGGAGTACAGTTATTATGGAATATATTGATGCCTGAAATATTTGGCTTAAAGATGATCTCTTTTTGGCAAGCTTTTGGAATTCTGCTTTTGTCAAAAATTCTTTTTGGAGGTTTTAGATTTAAAGGTCGAAGACATGAAATGTGTAATGGACAGTGCTTCAACAAGCATGCGCAACGTTGTACAGATGATGATCGATCCAAATTCAAAGCAGAATGGAAACGTCGATTTTCCGCGGCATGTCGGGACAAGCCTCATGATGAGCAGACGGAACAACAATAAACCATTAGAGGTGATGAGGCTTAAAAAAGCAGAGAAGATAATTCTCTGCTCTTTTTTTATATTTTAAAACTTGCTATAAATCGCTATCTGTTCAAAAATTATCTTTTTTAAAAAAATACGATTTGTTTTAAAGTATTGTCTTTGTAAAAGCGTCTTCTATCAAAAGGCCTTTAAAGTAATTATAAAAAAAACAAAATATGAAAAATAAAATTCGATTTATTATACCTAAGCTCATAGCAGTAACATTCGTTGTTGGCTTACTGTCCTTTGTAATTGGACTTCTATTTAAATTATTAGTGGCAGGGACAATATTAAGCGCATTGGCGATCTTTATTGCGAGTCAGATGCGAAATAAGAAATCTCAAAAGATGTTGCGTGAACGTTCGTTTCCTATTTCGACTGATTTCAGAGCAGATTTGGGTGCAGCGGTACGGCCAGCATCCCATGAAATCAAACGTTCTCATATAGCCATTATCCCGATCAATTAACTTTATATTTAAGCACAATGTTTAATAAAAATAATAATAACACAGACTGTTTTGCGCAATACGGCAATTTAAAAAATAAATTCGAACAACAATTTGGAAAGATAAGAAATGAGTTTTCTCGTGAACATAGACCATTAGTCAATATTGAAGAAAATAAAGCTTTTTTTACCCTACAATTATATGCTGCTGGTCTCAAAAAAGAACAATTTAAAATTGAAATAAAAGATAAAATATTGACCATTTCTTACGAAGTCTCTGCAACAGAAGACAACGAAGAGCAGTATATGTACCGCGAATTTGTTCCACAATCATTCAGCAGATCTTTTCAATTAAATGAGCAGGTCTCTCAAGTTAATTTGACGGCAAGCTATGAAGAAGGAATTCTAACAGTAATTCTACCAAAAGATATTGAGTCTTTTAATCCTGCTCAAAATATTAAGGTAAGTTAATAAGAATGTGCATTTAATATCAGTTAAGAGGCCTTCTCATCAATCAAATTCACCATTTCAAATCAGAATTTAAATTTGCTGGGTTAGCTTTTAATTACATAAATCATGAAAAAAGGATCAAATCTCTGATGAGTTTTGATCCTTTTTTGCTGAATCTACCGAAGTGTCGAAATTTTATTTAGTGTCAATCTAGTACAATTGACTTTTGATCCAGCTTGTTTTCTTTAAATCAGTACCTGGATAACAGAACAACAGCGAGACCGTTCTATCGTCAAAACTTACATGAAGCGGAGTGAACCATAGAAACAAATAGTATCCCCTCAAAGAGCCACTCTTAAATTCCTATCGTAAAAATCTTTATTTAACGTCCTTTCAATTGGAAAGAGATTGTTTCATATATAAGTAGATAGTAGGATAAATTTTGTACCTGCAAATCATAAATAAGTCATAAATCTGATACTTATGAAGTGCAATATGAATGATCAGTGTCAATCGGTGATATAGTCAAGCGACATGTTACTAATCTTTCAATAATTTCAATTTTAGTTTTGAGGGCATAGATTAATTTTTATATTTGCAGTATTGTTTATAATTAGTCTAAATAAATTATTCTTAAACAATCTTGAATCAGTTTTAATCATAGTATTGGCTATTCATTTTTGAAATTTGGATACTGAATAGGCTCAGACATACTAAACCAAAGTACTTTTTGACAATTAACAAATAATCAACTTATTGGAAAGGAATTTATGATATAGAAAGATATACATATTAAAATAAACAGATCAATGAACCGATAGCCAAGATGTTTATTGGGGACTAAGCAAGAAATACGCCACGCATAAGCTGCAATTTATAACGTGGCGCATTTAAAATCTAAATAATTAGACTAACTGTGCATACGTAAACGTATGCTTCTTCTAACGGAAATTAAAAGAAATGCAATTTACAAAAATTTGGGCATTAATTGCCCTTGTCTGTTGTGCTATATCAAGTTTTGCACAACATCAGACCACGATATTTAAAGGAACCATTTATTTAGACAACCACCCTTTACATGGTGCCACTGTTACTATCGCAGGACAGAAAACAATTTCAGATAGCAAAGGACTATTTGAAATTAAAAATGTAAAATCTAAAAATGTTCGTGTAAAGATCACCTCAATTGAAGCAGAAACATGGATAGAGGATATCGTTTTGGTTTTGGAGTCTGTTAATCACCATAATTTTAACTTGGTCAAGTCAAACAAAGCAATTGATGAGGTTGAGGTGCTGGGATTAACTAAAGTTCAGGAAGTCAGTCGCCAGGCTTATAATGTAACAGCAATCGATGCAACAAAACTATATAATAGCACATTAGATATTTCTGGGGCATTGGATAAAGTAGCTGGAGTGCGTGTACGTGAATCTGGAGGAGTTGGATCAAACTTTAATTTATCTTTAAATGGTTTCTCTGGTGAACATGTTAGATATTTTGTTGATGGTATCCCGATGGATAACTTTGGTTCTTCTTTTCAGATCAATAATATCCCAATTAATATTGCGGATCGTATTGAAGTCTATAAAGGGGTGGTACCGATGTGGTTAGGATCTGATGCTTTAGGTGGCGCTATTAATATTGTGACTGCAGACCGGTTTCGTAATTTTGTTGATGCTTCTTACAGTTATGGATCATTTAATACACACCGAACTGTTGTTAATGCTGCCGCTACTTCTAAAAAAGGATTGACCTTCCAGTTGAATGCTTTTCAGAATTATTCAGACAATAATTATAAAGTAAATGTTGAGGCTGCAGACATTTATACAGGTGCATATGCTAAAAATGCTGTCGTAAAACGCTTTCATGATAAATACCACAATGAATCTGTCATAGCGCAGATGGGTTTTGTGGACAAAAGTTTTGCAGATCGCTTATTATTAGGTGTTATTCTGGGGCAAAATTATAAAGAAATTCAAACAGGAGCGAGGATGAAGTCCGTATTTGGACAATGGCACCGCCGCGGGTCAACCGTTATGCCTACTTTAAAATATAGAAAGACTAATATTATTAAAGGATTGGACTTGATCGTTAATGCCAATTATAATCTGGGCAAAGAACAAAATATTGATACGGTAAATGTTCGTTATGATTGGTATGGCACCTCAAAACCGAATGGAACTAACGGCGAGCGCGCTAGACAGCTTTATATTTACAAAAATAACGAAGGCCTAGCAACAACTAATTTGAATTATCGAATGGGAGAAAACCATTCTATTGCCTTAAGTAATGTTTTCTCGACTTTCAATAGAAAAGGACACGACGAGCTGAATCCTACAAACGCAGCATATGAACAACCACAAAAAACGAACAAAAATATTTTAGGCTTGGGTTACACATATGGTATTCAAGATGTGTGGACGACAACTGTTTTTGGAAAGCTCTTGACCCAAAATAATAAAAATGGAGCTCTTGACACCACACATAATCGCTTTGGTTATGGATTGGCTACAGCTTATTATATCAAACCTAATTTACAGATAAAAACATCTTACGAACGGACAAATCGTATGCCAACACCCTATGAGATGTTTGGAGATGTGGAAAATCAAGAAGCTAATGCAAAATTAAAACCTGAAAGCAGTCATAATTTGAACTTAGGAACAAATTATAATTTTGCCATCAATAAAGATCACCGTTTTGTTGTGGGAGCAAATTTAATATACCGCTATGCTAGTGATTTTATTTACAATCGTTTAAATAATAATCAATCAAAACTTGTTGCTGATAATCGTGAGGGGGTAGAAACTTGGGGAGCAGATGCTGATGCTCGTTACTCGTATAAAAGCTGGTTGACTTTAGGTGGATCTATCACCTATCAATATTTACAGAATAAGCAGAAATACGAACCCAATTATTCCAATATTAGCCCTCTATATAATGACCAAATGCCCAATATCCCGTACTTTTTTGCTCATGGAGATGCCTCTGTTATTTTTAAGAACTTCATGAATGAAGGAAATACTTTGAATGTAGGTTATAACTTAGTTTATGTACATGAATTCTATTTGTATTGGCCAAGTAGAGGAGGACAAAAATTGGTCGTTCCGAAACAGTTTACCCACGATTTCAATGTGGTATACAGCGTTGCAAATAGTCGATATAATATTGGCCTTGAAGCAAAAAACGTGACCAATGAAAAGGTGTATGACAATTTTAGTCTACAAAAACCAGGAAGAGCTTTTTATGTTAACCTGCGCTATTTTATAAATAAATAATCATTCCCGTTCGAATATAAAGATTAGAAAATGAAAACGAATATTAAAAAATTATTGATTACAGGCATAGTTCTATCTGTATTTACCTCATGCAAGAAGGATGATGTTGGACCGCCAAATCCTGGTAATTATATTGTTGCAGTTTCACCAGTTGCATCAACTGGAGTGGCCGATTATCTATTGACAGCTGCAAGTTTAGATGAAGGATCGGTGACCACAAAAGGTCATGGAGTGGAGCAAGATGGAACATATCGATATTATATGACTGCCAATAATAAGTTTTTCTCCATGTTATATGGACAAGGAAATCCGGGAGCAGTTACGACATATGACATCAAAAATGGAACGCTTAATAAGGTTTCAGATTTTCAATCCGAAACTGTACAAGCTTTTGCTCCCGTTAACAATGATATCTTACTGATGAAAATATCTAGATCGATTACGAATAAATTATCTAATTTCTATATTGTCAATACCAATAGCCTCTTGATTACTGGAGAGGGAACTATAAACAATCAAATACCCTCTAGCAATGGGGAGTTGGCGCACTTTACTTGGATTAGACAGTTTGGAGATAAAGTATTTGCACCTTATATGTCAATTAAAGGATGCTGTGGTGATTCTTTTGGTACTGCTTATCCAGATAGTTCATGGATTGCAGTTTATTCATACCCAAAAATGGAACTGGAAAAAGTCATCAAAGATAATCGTACAAGCTATATTGGAGCCTATTTCTTGGATGGAACAGCAGTTGACGAGAAAGGTGATTTGTATGCGTTTTCTTCTGCAGCAGCAACGACTGCAGGTAAAGTTACGAGCAAAAAACCTTCTGCAATTGTTAGAATTAATAAGGGAACTACAGCGTATGACTTCAGTTATTATCTCAATTTTGAAGAATTGTCAGGAGGGTACAAAATTGGTAATTGGTTGTATGTTGGAAAAGGAAACTTTGTGGTATTAATGAATGCGATGAATGCTGCTGATAAATATAATTTTGCAGTTGTCAATGTATATGATAAGAGTTTTAAAAAAGTCTCTGGTCTGCCAAGCGGTAGTGAAATAAATAGTGTTACATCAACAAACTATACTAAAAAAGATGGCATCGGTTATGTTGGCGTTACTTTGAAAACAGGAATAAGTTATGTCTACAAAATTGATGCAACGACTGCCTCTGCTACTCAAGGATTACGCGTTGATGGTGGAACAATTACTGCGATTGCAAAATTAAATTAATATATATCTGCATAAAATTTAGTTATGCATTATGTTTTCCCGATGTTCAACACATCCCATTAAAATAAACCATCAAAAAAAGCTAAAGATATGTCATATCTTTAGCTTTTTTTGATGGTTATTAACAGCTGATTATATGAATGTTTTTGCCTATTTCACATAGGAGTCTTTCTTAATATGGAAATGAGCTATTCTGATTTTACATAAGTATTTATCCGTTCTATTTTCTTACAAAAGATATGTAATCTGTATTAATTGGATCAAATCCATTCTTTCTCATCGCTGCAGCTATCTGAGCTCTATGATAGGTCCCATGATTAAAAATATGTAGTATAATATCGCCGAAAAGATTTTCAAATTGATCATTTTTTGTCGTTAAATAGGAGATATTAAGCATTTCAGACTCATCATATTCTCGAATTTTTTTTTCAAGACCATCCGAAGATAAGTTATGGTATTTTTCACATTCCATGATGGTATGTTCATCCCAAACACCTAAATTAGATTTTTCACCATTTAATCTACTTAACCAAATCATCTGTGCATTTACGATATGACTCAAAAGTTTTATAGCAGATGAAGGTATTTTTTCAATCTGAGGTTTTATAGCATTTATTATTGATTTATTGGCCCAATCATTGTATAACCACAATTGTTTAATCGGATGTGACATCTTGTAATAATTCTTTAGGTTAAATATTAAATATAAGTAAGAATTTGTGAAATTTAATAAGAATTTCAATTTGTATTCGTAAAGATTTAAAAATATAGCTTATGCTTCTATTATTATGGATGAATACAGTTAGCAATAAAATGGATGATTGCTCAAAAAGATCACCGATTCTTATCCTGTTATTAGGATTTTTTATGTCGATATTGTTCCTATTTGCTACTATACAAACATTAATAGCTAGTGAATGTTATCATTATCATACCTCAAAATCCTATCAAATAATCGTTAAGAATAATGGTGTTTATTACCAGTTCACAGAAAGGGATCCTAATGGGTTTAGCTATGCTAGGCAAGTAACCATACCAATAAAAGGTATAGACAAAGAAAGCTATAAATCTATAGGGGAAGATGAAGGTACTTTGATGTTTTCTGATAAGAATGGTTTTTATATGTTGAGTAAGCGAGAACCATCTGATGATAAGGAAGTGATCTATTCAAAAGTTTTAGGACCAAATATCAATCAAAAACATATAAATGGTAGATTATATTTCATTGATGGAAAATGGGTCTATATGGACGGATGGGGAAATAATATAACAAAAGTAGAGTTAACCGAGTTACCCCGAAACCTCGTTAACGTAAAATGCTACAGTTATAGTATGTATGTGAAAAATGAGAATAAGGTTTTTGTGGTCAGTATTGATTTAAATTCAGATAAGAAATATACGTGGTCTGAAATACCACATTTAAATCCTGAAAATTTAATTTATTATTCTTGCAATCAACTTAAGAACGAGGATTATATAGCAGATGAAAATCACATGTTCTGTATTAGAAAAGAGGGTAGTTTTGCTGATGTTACTCCTCAATTAATGGCATTAGGAGTTAAAAATTATAATTCTTTAAAACTTATCAATGCTGACATCCCCATGTGGCAAAAAGAACGATATATACTTAAAAAACGTGATGGTGCATCTGTTTCAAGCAAAGACCCATTAACAGGGAAAGATATCGATGTTGAATATAGCTATTCAGGATTTAAACCTTTAATTCCAGCTTATGGGAATATAAATTATGCATTGTATGCAAATAAAATTTATCCCATTTGGGATGATAATTTTAGTCAAGCTTATACTGTTAAGACTGATGCAGCAAAATTAAAAGCAATTCAGGATAAATTATTGCAGGGTAGTGATTTTTATTATTTTGAAGATGCTAACAATTTTAAGATTATCAGCACCAATATTTCTGCAGATGCAAAGTTTTTTCCTGAGGTATACAGTTACAATAGCTATTTACCCAAGGCGTTGGTTGATGAAAATTACATCTATTTTATTGCTGATCAGTTTAAAACTCATTTAGACAACAAAAAGCGATTAACTAGTCAAATTGTAAAACAACTTGGTACATTTTATCTTTTTAACAATTCTCTTTTCGATGGTAAAAAAAGTTATCCCATTATTGCTGATTATGCAAGTATTAGTTATTTGGGTTCATATGTGGAAGTGTTGAACGCATGTTCTGGCGATATGCCAAATAGCGAACAGGTATCAGTGAAATACCATCATTTTTTTAAGGATAAAAATAAGGTATTTTATTTTGACGAACAAAAGGAGCATTTGCAAATTATACAGACGGCAGATCCCAGAGATTATATTTATGATGATTATTTGGGGATGAAAACATTATATAAAATTAAGGATCTACGGGGAGGTATGTATATAAGTTCAAGTCCTCAAGTAAATTATTATTGGTTTGGGGGCATAGCTACAGTTCTTTTAGGTGTGATTGCCTATGTATTAAAAAAACGTTCATAATTGAACATGAATAGGTCAATATTTATAAATTATAGTTGTATTTATATAATGATGAGGTACACTACAAATTTATGAGTTTTAACTTAACTCTATAAACGGGAACTCTTCGAACAATATGAATTTAGAGGAGTATATTTCTTTCAAATTTTACCAATTAATAGCAAAACCAGTGGCTGCTGAGTAAAATCTATAGTTGGATATATATTACGGATGATAACTTTGCACTCATCAGTAGAATAACCTGTATCTAATCGAGCAATATACTCATTGATATTATCGATGTTGATATAAGTAATGGATATTATACGCCCAATACCTTTTTCAACACCATTTAACGTAATTTGAAATAATTCACCAAGCTTATATTTTTCGTTTGGCAACCGCAATGTTGTAAAAGCTGTACAATCTAATTTATTATTCCAATTCGTTGAAAAGTTTAATTGATCCATAAATGTGTATCTAGTTGAAACAAAAATAAGGATTAACTTTTATAAGAAATACATGGATTGTATGGATCAAAAAAGGCTACATTTACTTTAATAACTTTGAATTCACTCTTTTGAATCTCTATTTAATAGATAATATCCTAAGTTAGGGAGGAGGAGAATGTTAATTATTGTATAATTAAGTATATTTGCTGAAACTGTCTATAATAAAATTTAATGCAAAAAAATAGAGTAGGGCTTATTGGTAGTGGGAGTTGGGCTACAGCGATGATTAAAATGCTGGGTGACAACGTTGTCGAGAAGGATATTTATTGGTGGGTCCGTAAACAAGAGGATGTTGACTATATCAAAGAGCATAAAAAAAATCCAAGTTATTTAAGTGCCGTTGAAGTAAAGTTAGATACTGATCATATTTCAACCCATGCACGTGAAATTATTCAGAGATCGAATATTATTATTTTAAATACACCAGCAGCATATCTTAAAGCAGCGCTAGAGGGTGTAACAAAATCTGATTTTGAAGGAAAAATTATCGTGTCTGCTATAAAAGGTATAGTTCCTGACGAGAATTTAATTATCGGAGACTATCTCCAGCAAGTATACGATGTGCCATTAGATCATATTTTAGTAGTCGGTGGACCTTGTCATGCAGAAGAAGTCTCCTTGGAGAAATTATCATATTTGACTTTTGGATCTAAATCCGAAGAAAATGCCAAATGGGTCGCTTCATTGTTAGCATGTCGGTACATCAAAACCATTATTTCCGATGATGTTTATGGTATTGAATATGGAGCTGTTTTGAAAAATATTTACGCTTTGGCTGGTGGAATTTGTCATTCTTTAGGGTATGGCGATAATTTTCAAGCGGTCCTGATTTCAAATGCAATCCGGGAGATGGAGACTTATGTAGAAACGATCGATCCAAACCCGCTTCGTGATATCAATAAATCAGCTTATTTAGGAGATCTATTGGTCACGGCATATTCGCAGTTCAGTAGAAATAGAACTTTTGGAGCAATGATCGGTAAAGGCTACAGCGTTCAGTCTGCTCAACTTGAGATGAATATGGTCGCCGAGGGATATTATGCCTCTGCTTGTATACAACATTATATGCATAAACATCAAATAGAATTGCCGATTTGTGAAGCCGTTTATCAGATCTTATATCAGCAGAAATCTGCCACAACAATCATTAGCCAATTGGCCGAAAAATTAAGTTAGTCCAATATGATCGATAGATTAAAAATAGCTGAAACCTACAAAATAATTCAAGATGAGATATGTCAAGCACTTGAAAAGTTAGATGGAACAGCAAAGTTTGAAGAAGAAATTTGGGAACGTGAGGGCGGCGGCGGCGGTCGTACAAGAATTATTCAAAATGGCAATATCATTGAAAAAGGAGGGGTCAACTTTTCTGCAGTTCATGGTAAATTGCCCGAACAGATTAAAAAATCATTTGGTGTTGACGAAGATGAATTCTTTGCGACCGGCGTATCCATAGTAATTCACCCTAACAATCCCTTCGTCCCGATTATTCATATGAATATTCGTTATTTTGAATTAAATGAAGAGATTCGCTGGTTTGGTGGAGGTATTGACTTAACACCACATTATGTTATTGAAGAAGATGCCCAATTTTTTCATCAGCAGATGAAAAATGTATGCGACTTACATCATCCCGATTTCTATACAGATTTTAAGAAATGGGCGGATGACTATTTCTATGTTCGCCATAGGCAGGAAACTAGAGGAATAGGAGGTGTGTTTTATGATAAGTTAACGCCTGAAAAAACAGGATTGACATTTGAAGAAATTTTCCTATATTCTTGTGATTTAGGACGCACATTTGCACCTACTTATACAGAGATAGTCAATAGAAATCGTCATAAAAATTATAACGATAACCACAAAAACTGGCAATATCTCCGAAGAGGTCGATATGTTGAATTTAACTTGGTTTGGGATTCTGGAACTAAATTTGGTTTAGAAACCAACGGTCGTATTGAATCGATTTTAATGAGTTTACCGCCACAAGCTAACTGGGCATATGATTTTCAACCAGAAGCAGGTTCAGAAGAAGCTAAAACTCTTTCTTTGTTGAGAAAGGATATCAATTGGATACAATAAATTAATCTAAATAACCTGAATGGTTTCTTATCAGAAATTTGAACTCGAAAATGGTCTTCGTGTGCTTGTTCATGAAGACAATAACACAGCAATGGCCTGTGTAAATATATTATATGATGTTGGTGCACGAGATGAATCTCCAGATCAAACGGGATTTGCACATCTATTTGAACATCTGATGTTCGGAGGGTCTGTTCATATTCCAGATTACGATACCCCTCTGCAACGAGTGGGTGGAGAAAATAATGCGTTCACCAGTAATGATATTACGAATTACTACATTACATTACCTTCTTCTAATCTAGAGACAGCATTGTGGTTAGAATCAGATCGCATGTTGAGCCTTTCCTTTTCAGAACAAAGCTTAGAGACACAAAGAAGTGTTGTTAGTGAGGAGTTTAAGCAGCGTTACCTCAACCAGCCGTATGGTGATGTATGGTTGAAATTAAGGCCCTTGGCGTATCAAGTACATCCGTACAGGTGGGCGACTATTGGAAAAGAACTCAAACATATTGAAGATGCAAAAATGGAAGATGTGAAAGCATTTTTTAAAAAGCATTATACTCCTCAGAATGCAATAATGGTTATTGCGGGCGATGTCCAATTTGAGGAAATCAAAAAATTGGTTTCAAAATGGTTTGCTGATATCCCTGCAGGAAATAAATATCATAGAAATATACCACAAGAGCCCAAGCAGCTTAGCGAGCGCCGAGAAACAGTCGTAGCAGATGTTCCATTAGACGCTTTATTTATGTCATTTCACGCACCTGCACGAATGGACGAAAATTACCACGCAATGGACTTGGTGTCGGATTTGCTTTCTAGAGGATCTTCTTCAAGACTTTATCGTCGATTAGTCAAAGAACAAGAGTTATTCAGTGAAATTAATGCTTATGTTATGGGGAGTATCGACCCCAATCTATTCTTAATAGAGGGAAAACCATCCAATGGGATTACACTAGAAGAAGCTGAGGCAGCCATCTGGAAAGAACTTGATATTTTGAAATCAATTGAAGTGCCTGCTGAAGAACTGGAAAAAGTAAAAAATAAAATTGAATCCACACATGTTTTTGCCGAGCTGTCTATCCTAGATAAAGCAATGAACTTAGCTTACTACGAGTTATTAGGTGATGCTAATGAACTTAATCATGAAACAGCTAAATACTTAGCGGTTCAACCTGAGGCTATTCAGCAGCAAGCAAAAGAAATTTTTAGAAAAGAAAACGCAACCATATTGTATTATAAAGCAAAGGAGGCTGCAAATGCTGAATAGAGCAATAGCCCCACCAACCAATCCAATCGGTGATATTCATTTAAAAAAACCACAGGTATTAAAATTTAAAAATGGACTACCTGTCTATGTTTTTCATTCTCCAGATCAAGAGTTGGTACGTATTGAATGGATTTTTAATAATGTATTTAATGAACATGAAAATCCACTTTTAAACAGTGCGCTCAGTGCTTTATTAAAAGAAGGAACAATAAATTACAATAGTGCTGAAATTGCTGATAAAGTTGATTTTTATGGTGCTTTCTTAATGCCAGAATATGGATTTGATATCACCTCATTAACATTATATACATTAAATAAGCATAGCGCTGTTCTATTGCCGTTAATTAAGGAAATCCTGACGGTATCTACTTTACCACAAAAAGAGCTGGATACATACCTAAGAAATAATAAGCAGAAATTGCAAGTTTCTCTTCAGAAAAATGATTTCTTAGCGAGAAGAGCATATTATAATCATGTTTTCGGAACCGAAAATCGCTACGGAAAAACGCCTACATTAGTGGATTATGATTTGATTTCTAGAGATGCATTAATTGATTTATATCATCAGCAATTTACGCCATCTAATTGTAGATTAATTGTTTCAGGTAATGTTTCTGAAGCTTTACTTGAAGAGTTAAGTCAGCAATTTGGTGAAGATTGGACTTCCATGAAAACCACTTCTTTAGTGGCTCCGACGTTAAAGGCAGATACTGGACATTTGATTTATGAAGAAAAAGCTGATGCTTTGCAATCAGCAATTCGTATTGGTATGCCAAGCATCAATCGTAATCATGTGGACTATCCAGCTTTACAATTTGTCAATACGTTACTTGGCGGCTTTTTTGGATCAAGATTGATGCGTAATATTAGGGAAGAAAAAGGATATACCTATAGTATCGGATCAGCAGTTGGTACATTGATGTATGGTGGCTTTATGACTATTGCTACTGAGGTCGGCGTAGATGTCACCGATGCCACCCTGATTGAAATAGAAAAAGAAATTGAAATCTTGAGGAGAGAGCATGCACCCTTAGAAGAGCTAGAACTGGTGAAAAATTATTTATCAGGATCCATGTTGGGATCTTTGGAAAGTATTTTTTCACATGCCGATAAATTTAAGAATGTACTACTTTCAAATATGGAATTATCGTATTACGATCACTATATGAAAGAAATCAATGCAATGACTCCTGAGAAAGTAAAAGAAATAGCGGAACGATATTTTGATTATAATAAGATGATCAAAATTGTCATTGGAAAGATGAAAACAATGGAATTAGTCTCTAAATTGTAATTATAGGCTTTCAATAAATAAAAAATCATTCATACTTTGTATTTTTGTTGTATACAATGATGTATGGAACAATTTAATAAATAAAATTCGTAATGGAATTGAAACTCAAGAAACCTTTAGCATTCTTTGATTTAGAGACTACAGGAATCAATATCTCGGCAGACAGAATTGTTGAAATATCAATATTAAAAGTGTTGCCAAATGGGGAGGAACAAGTGTATACGAAGCGGATCAATCCCCTTATGCCTATTCCTGCTGAATCATCCATGTTCCATGGTATATATGATGACGATATTATAGACGCGCCAACATTTCAACAAATAAGCGAAGAAGTTGCAGCATTTATTGGCGAAGCAGATTTAGCGGGTTATAATTCGAATAAGTTTGATATTCCGATGCTCATGGAGGAGTTTTTGCGTTCAGGAGTTAATTTTTCATTAGAAAATCGTGTTTTTGTTGACGTTCAAAATATTTTTCATCAAATGGAACAGCGTACTTTGAAAGCTGCATATAAATTCTATTGCAATGAAAGTTTGGAAAATGCACATAATGCTGAAGCAGACGTAAGAGCCACGTATGAAGTTTTAAAAGCACAGTTAAAGAAATATGACGGAGCTGTATACGAAGATAAGCATGGTAAGCAATCTGTACCCGTTGTCAATGATGTGCAAGCATTGTCCGAGTTTACCAATATGACAAAGCCAGTTGATTTTGCAGGACGTATTGTTTACAATGAAGAAGGAGTAGAAGTGATTAATTTCGGTAAACATAAAGGCAGACCTGTCACGGATGTATTTGATGTTGAACCGAGTTATTACGCTTGGATGCAGAACGGTGATTTCCCATTATATACCAAGAAATGCTTGGAGACGATCTGGAATAAGCATAGAGCGGCTAAAAAGGCAACAAAATCAACAGAACCTATTCATGCGGCTGAGGATAAAAAACAGGCTAAAAAAGAATTTCAAAAACAAGAAAATAAGAGCCAGCCAACAGCAATCACCAATGATATGTTAGCAAGTCTAAAAAATAAATTTGGTTAGGTCACGTGGTTAGCTAATTAGAAAATAAGATTTTATAAAATAATATTATGTCTCAAGAAATAGAACACCTACAGTGTTTAATAATTGGTTCAGGACCCGCAGGATATACGGCAGCTATTTATGCAGCCCGTGCTGATATGAAACCGGTTATATATACAGGGATGGTACCAGGAGGTCAATTGACTCAGACAACTGAGGTTGATAATTTTCCTGGATACCCTAAAGGAATTACAGGTCCAATCATGATGGAAGATCTAAGGATGCAGGCAGAACGATTTGGTACAGATGTCCGTTTTGGATATGCGACCAAAGTTGATTTTTCTGGTCCAGTGCATCAGGTTGAGATTGATGGTATCAAAACAGTAACTGCTGATACTGTGATCATTGCTACTGGAGCTACTGCAAAATGGTTGGGATTGGATAGTGAGCAAAAGTATAACGGTTTTGGTGTATCTGCTTGTGCAGTATGTGACGGTTTTTTCTTTAAAAACCAAGAAGTTGCTATTGTAGGTGCAGGTGATACAGCTGCCGAAGAAGCTACTTATTTGGCAAAATTATGTTCTAAGGTACATATGTTGGTACGTCGTGATGAATTTAGAGCTTCTAAAGCAATGGTTCACCGCGTGATGAATACTCCCAATATTGAAGTGCATTATAACTCGCAAACGAAGGAAATCTTAGGTGATGGTCAAGTGGTAACAGGTGTTCGTGTTTTAAATAACAAAGATCAATCTGAAAAAGTGCTGGATGTAACAGGTTTTTTTGTTGCTATTGGGCACAAGCCAAATACAGAACTTTTCAACGGTATCTTGGACATGGATGAAACGGGTTATTTAATCACTCAACCCAATACTACTGCAACCAATATTCCAGGTGTATTTGCCTGCGGAGATGTACAGGATAATGTATATCGCCAAGCAATTACAGCTGCGGGAACAGGTTGTATGGCTGCTTTAGAAGCAGAACGTTATCTGGCAGCTAAAGAAGATGTTGCGTAATTGTGTTAAAAATAAAAAGGCTAGCGATATCAATTTCGCTAGCCTTTCTTATGCTATTTCAAAAAGATTATAATAATTTCTGTTTATCCTTTTGCTTCTTCCATTTCAAAAACAGAATCGATTTTCCAACAAGACTTATCTTTAGAGGCTTTTACCGCCAATTGGTCACATCGTTCATTGAGCGGATGACCAGCATGACCCTTTACCCACACCAATTTTACCTGATGTAGTTTGTAAACCTGCATCAATCTAATCCAAAGATCTTTATTTTTTTTACCAGCAAATCCCTTTTGAATCCAGCCATACACCCATTTTTTATCGATGGCGTCAATGACATATTTGGAATCGGAATATACCGTAACCTGTTGATTTAAGTTTTTTAAAGCTTCTAGACCAACAATTACTGCCATTAGCTCCATTCGATTATTGGTGGTCTTGCGGTAGCCACCAGAGAATTCTTTTTCAATTAATTTCCCCTTATACGCTTCGTTATCACCCGTATAAATTGTTCTTAATATTGTGCCATAGCCACCTGGTCCTGGATTACCGCTTGAAGCGCCATCCGTATATAATTCAATCATCCATACAAAGATAAATTATTAAGCCAAAATAGCGACTTTAAGTTTGAATTGCATGAATATATTTCTTACTTTTCCCCTTTTAAAACCTAATATTTCAATTAGTAGACATGATTCGAAAGAAGTCAATCCTAGCTGTGTTTTTTATAGCGCTTTCAAGCTATAACGTTTTTGCACAAGAAACTAAAAACAAGAATGAGGATGTAAAAAAAATGGAATGGTTTGAAGATGCAAAATTAGGCATTTTTATCCATTGGGGAATTTATTCGGTTAAGGGGGTTTCTGAATCTTGGGCTTTTTTCAATAACTATATCAGTCATGAAAATTACATGAAGCAGTTGGGTGGTTTTACAGCCAACCAATATCAACCGGAAGAATGGGCAAAATTGATTCAGGAATCGGGAGCGAAGTATTCTGTTATAACAACACGTCATCATGATGGTGTATCCCTTTGGGACAGCAAATCGGATAATGCGATTACAACAGCGAAAGATGCCGCAGCGAAAAAGGATGTTCTGACTCCTTTTGTATCAGCACTTCAGAAGAAAGGTCTTAAAACCGGATTGTATTACTCATTACCAGATTGGAGTCATCCTGACTATGATGTTAATACGAGAATAAAAAAACGTTATAACGTAAGCGATGATGCCAATCGTTGGAATAAGTTTGTGAATTACTATCAGGGACAGTTAGCAGAATTGTCTAAAGCATATAAACCAGATCTAATTTGGTTTGATGGTGATTGGGAACACAACGATCAGGAATGGCGTGCAAAAGAAACATTGACGCAATTGCGCAAGTATAATCCAAATATAATCATCAATTCCAGACTGAATCAACATGGTGACTATGATACTCCAGAGCAGGGTATTCCGGTTGTAAAACCTGAAGCACGCTACTGGGAGCTTTGCTATACCATGAATGATTCTTGGGGATATCAGCATTTTGACCATCATTATAAAACACCAAATATGATCGTCCGTACTTTGGTAGATTGTATTTCAATGGGCGGAAATCTTTTATTGGATATTGGTCCTAAAGCTGATGGGACAATTCCTACAGAACAGGTGCAGATCTTGAAAGAATTAGGAAGATGGACTTCTAAACACAAGGACGCTATTTATGGTACGCGATCCGGAGTGCAATCTCGGTTTTGGAATGATAAAAATGCTTTTTCTAAAGATGGAAAAACATTATACATCTACTTGGATAACGTAAAAGATAAATTAGTTTTACAAGGTCTGAAAACTAAACCTACTTCAATTAAATTTGTTGGAAATTCAGACAAAATAGATTATCAGTATGATGATTACACGTTAGAATTAAATCTACCGACAGCTAATTTCGATCCAGCTGTAACTGTTGTAGCTATTACCTTTAATGAGAAGCCAGCTATTGATTTGGAAAGAAAAGAAGTGAGTTATACTGCTTATGAAATTGCTGGCCAAAATCAAGCAGCGCATGCAATTGCAACAATTAGTAAAGCTACTGCCATGGGATCCAATTTGTTTAAAGACAAAATCAGTGCAGACGGCGATATATTAGATAAAAAATTAAAATTTGCATCTGCCGATATGAAAGAATGGGTAGCAAAAAATGCAGAAATCTTACATGATGCTGAAGCTGGAATTCCTGATGGACATTACGCGGGATTAAGTGCGCTTTCTAAAGATAAACAGACACTTTATCTTTTCGTTGAAGGAACTCCAACGGGTCCTATTGCTTTAAAGGGGCTTAAGAATACCATTGCACGTATACGCATAGTAGGCGAAGGTTCTATGATCGGGCATGATATATTCAATAAATTATACTGGAGTTCGACACCAGGTATTGTTTATATTGAAGTTCCTAAAGAACGGGTCGATAAAAACATGACAGTAATTGCTGTTTTATTAGATAAACCAATTGAATTGTATCGAGAGCACGTAGGAGCTATTGAAAGTAATTTATAAATTTGTAAAGAGGCAATTAAAATTGCCTCTTTTTTTATGACTATGAAATATTTTTTAACACTGTTACCCTTGTCACTGCTACTTTCCTGTAATAACGGAAACGGAAATGAAACGCAAAAGCAACTTGCTGATTCACTTGCCCGGGAAGTGCTAGAGCAACGCCTGGATATTAGAGATCTCGCTAATTCGGATCATTTTATGTACTATGAGGATACCGAAGCTCAAAATACAACAGATATAAAGAAACTCGCTGGAGTTGAAAAAATAAAGGCTAAGGTAGTTGCTTATCGCATCTATAAGAATCTTAGTTTGGAAAATAACCGTTACGTTTTTAAAGCCAAATCTCCCTTAGAACTGCATATACCGAATAAGATTTTTGTGAGTTTTGAAAGAGCATTTATAACGTCCAATAATAATGTCATCAGCAGTAAAGACTCCATTAAATTGCAATTGCCAACCAATTTCCAAGATTCGGTCTTAACTTGGTAGTAGATAATGAAGATATGAAGAAGAAAATCATTGTATTTACCGGAGCTGGTATCTCAGCAGAAAGTGGTATTAAGACATTTAGAGATGCGGATGGATTGTGGGAGGGGCATGATGTAGATGACGTTGCTAGTATTGATGGCTGGTACCGTAATCCCAAACTCGTTCAAGATTTTTATAACATGCGGCGACAAGTCGCTATGCAGGCTAAACCTAATGCTGCGCATGAAGCTCTGGTCGCATTGGGTAAGTCGTTTGATGTACAGATTGTGACGCAAAATGTGGATACATTACATGAACGGGCAGGTTCTGATCATGTGCTTCATTTGCATGGAAGATTAGATCAAGCTTGCTCATCAAAAGATAAAAGACTAATCTATCCAATCGACGGTTATGAGATCAAAATGGGTGACTTATGTGAAAAAGGTTCCCAATTAAGACCTAATATAGTATGGTTCGGTGAGGCAGTTCCGAATATGGAACCAGCCATCGAAATGGCACGAGAGGCCGACATTATGATTGTTATCGGCACCTCTTTGGCTGTATATCCAGCTGCTGGATTAGTTGATGTAATAGCACCTACATGCGATTTGTATGTTGTTGATAAACAGATTAACACATCGCGGATACCCAAACGGGCAAGTACCATAGAAAGTGCTGCATCGGAAGCAGTTCCCTATCTGGTTGCTCAGCTAATAGAGCGATATGCTACTTTGTAAGCAATTCATTACGCTAACGTTTTCGTCATTTACACAATCGTTTGCATCCTAGATATTCCCTGAGATGATCAGCAAGAAGCATATATTTAGATTTTATAAATCGAATTAATACGTTTTTCTTTCTGACCACATCTCGAGACAATCAAGGCGTAGTCGTGATAGGGTTAATAAAATTTTATGATCAAAAAAAAACTTGGCAAAGCAGCAGCATTTATCGTCTTGTTTACGATTAGCTCCAGTGTTACGAAAGCACAGCTATCGCTAATTCCGAAGCCAGATTTTTTACAGATGACGGAAGGGTCGTATTTCTTCCCTTCATTAAGTAAGATACAAATCGGAGATGAGGCTTTTGATACGGTTGGTCGGTATCTTCAAAAGCAGCTTTTATCAAAATTTGGTTATACAGGACTTATCCATCATGATAAAAAACAGGTTTCAGCAATTCAATTTGTTCGTAAGCAAAATCTTGAAAGTGAGGAATATGAAATTAAGACAGAGGGCAGTACGCTAATTATTTATGCAAGCTCTCCTGCAGGAGCTACCCATGCCGTCAGTTCGCTTTTGCAAGCATTTAGCTTTGGAAATAAATCTGCGTCTGGAATCACTATACCTGCTTTTGAAATCAAAGATAAACCAGCATATCCGTGGCGAGGTTTTATGTTAGATGAATCACGTCACTTTTTTGGAAAGGAGAAGGTGAAATCCATCTTAAATTGGATGGCATTTTATAAACTCAATAAGTTCCACTGGCACTTGACTGATGAACCCGCTTGGCGATTAGAAATCCAAAAATATCCTCTATTAACATTGGTCGGTGGTATTGGCTCCCAGACTGATCCATATGCTCCCACGGCCTATTATACGCAGGCAGATATCACAGAGATTGTAGCTTATGCACAAGAAAGGAACATCGAAGTCATTCCTGAAATCGATATGCCCGGGCATGCCACAGCGGCAAATCGAGCTTATCCGCAATTAAGTGGTGGTGGAAATGATAAACATCCAGATTTTACTTTTCATCCGGCTAAAGATATAACGTATTCTTTTTTAACTCAAGTGTTGCGCGAAACGAAAGCGCTGTTTCCATCGGCGGTAATACATTTAGGCGGAGATGAAGTATCCTTTGGTAGTGAAGCATGGAATTCAGATACCCACGTGCAGGATTTGAAGCAGAAGCATGATCTAAATGATAACAAAGCGGTCGAAAATTACTTTATGCGTCGCATGGCAGATTCGCTAAAAACAATGGATGCCACTTTACTAGCATGGGATGAGATGGTAGATGCCGATTTATCAAAAGAGAAAACGATACTCATGTGGTGGCGACATGATAAACCCGAGCAGTTGAAAGCCATATTAAAGGCTGGCTATAAAACAATACTGACACCAAGATTACCACTTTATTTTGATTTTGTACAGGAAGAATCGCATAAATATGGGCGAAAATGGGGAAAACTTTACAATCCTTTAGAAAATGTTTATAATTTTTCTCCAGATCATTATGCTTCGTTGACGACCGATAAAAATCAGATTTTAGGTATTCAGGGAAATTTATGGACGGAAACCGTTATCAATACCAATAGATTAGACTATTTAACTTTTCCACGATTGGCCGCTCTGGCGGAGGTCGGTTGGACGAAAAGTTCAAATAAAAATTACGTGCAATTTTCAGAATCATTGAAAAAACATTTGAATTTGTATCGTGAAGCAAATTTGTACTACTACGATCCATTTACAAATGCACATCCTGAACCGGTGGTGATAAAAAAGACACAACGCGTTTATATTGATAATCCTGAATAACCAATTAAATATGAATAACTTATTAAGCAGATCTATACTTGCTGTGGCATTGTTAGCTGGAGCCAATTCTCTACAGGCACAATGGACCGGACCAAAAATTAAATCAACAGAAATCAAAGAAATTAAGTATGGACCATTGTCACCTTCCAATCGTACAGATGAGGCAATGGTTGCATTCCGCAATTATGGATTAGGTCAATTTATACATTGGGGGCTATATGCAATACCAGGGAATGAATGGGAAGGAGTGAGTGCACGTGGAGGTGCGGCAGCATCTGAATGGATCCGTTCATGGAGAGGACCATCAGCCCCTAAAGATTGGGTGAATACATACGACAACCTTTACAAACAATTTAATCCCAAAGATTTTGACGCAAAGCGTTGGGCAAAGCAAGCAAAAGACATGGGAGCGAAGTACGTGATTTTTACGACAAAGCACCATGATGGTTTCGCGATGTGGCCAACCAAATATTCGCCTTATAATATCAGTAAGACACCCTATAAAAAAGATATTGTGAAAGAGGTTGTAGATGCCTATACCGCAGTAGGTATCGATGTGTACCTTTATTTCTCTGTATTGGAATGGAACAATCCAGATTATATGGGCAAAGAACCAATAACGGCAGAGGAAAAGAAAAAGTTTGATAAATTCTTGAAATATACTAGAAATCAATTACTGGAGTTGATGACCAATTATCCACAGATGAAAGGATTTTGGTTTGACGGTACTTGGGATCAGTCTTGGATAAAGTCTTATGATTTTACTTACAATCTTGAAAAAGAACTTCGGGAAAAACATCCTGGTCTTATCATTGGCTCCCGTTTCCGAAATGATGAATTTGGGAAACGTCATTTTGATTCCAATGGTCAGATGTTGGGTGATTATGAACAAGGCTGGGAGCGTAAATTGCCGGGAGATATCACTTGGTTAGAGGGGCGCGATTGGGATTGTGTGATGACGATTCCACCAAACGGTTGGGGATATATGAAAGATTGGTCGGGTATTTATACCAAAACCACCGATGATATTATCGATATGCTGACCTATTCAGCATCCCTAAGTGGTAATTTTGTTTTAAATTTCGGGCCAGATGGCCAGGGAAAGATGCATCCTGAGGAAGATAAAATAGCAAAAGAGCTTGGTGAGTGGATGAAAATAAATGGTGAAGCGATCTATGGAGCCAAACATGCAGGAATGACCAATTCTAAACTGGGGTACTTCACTAAAAAAGCAGATAACTTATACCTCACTGTTTTCAACAGGCCCGTCAATCATATTGTCCGGATATCTGTACCCAAGGCAGCGACAGAGGTTCCTGTGTCTGCCACGTTATTAGCTAATGGACAAATGTTAGAGGTGCGTCATTCGGATCTTGGTATTGATCTCGATAAAAATACCTATTATGATGTGCTATTGCCGAAAAGTTTCCAGTCGGATAGAGCCTTTGTCATTAAAATGAAAACGGGTGCACCTAAAATAAAAGCGCAGAAGCTAATGGATGCTAAGATGTAAAATATAGTTTGAAACAGTTTGAAAAGCCAAAACAATGATTTTGGTTTTTTTTTGTTATTTTTAGAAATCAATTCATGTACCGAAAATGTTCAAAATATTAGTTACCATTTTTACTTGTACTGTTTTATTGTCATGCAACAATAGCAACAAAAATCAAGGATCGACTTCTCAACAATCAGAAACAGGAAATAGCGAAACAGGAAAAAATCAACAGGTCGTGCTGGATTCTACTGAGGCAAAAAGAATATTGGCATTGCCATTACATTGCCTTGAACAGGAGTATCCAAATAAACTGGGTCAGGTCATCGGATCTGCTCAGGATCTGAAATCACCAAAACAATTACATCCCATTTTTTACGGTTGTTTTGATTGGCATTCATCCGTTCATGGTTATTGGTCTATCGTTAAAATATTGAAAACTTTCCCTAACCTCAGTGAAAGTAAACAGGCGAGACTGATCCTGAATGATAAGATAACCAAAACGAATGTTGATCAGGAAATTGCTTTCTTCCTGGACAGTAATAATACAAGCTTCGAACGCACCTATGGATGGGCGTGGCTCTTGCAGCTGCAGGCAGAGTTGTTGACTTGGAATGATCCTGAAGGGAAACAGTGGGCCACAGCGCTACAGCCTTTGGCAGATCTGCTTGTAAAACGTTATGAAGGGTATTTACCTAAACTTGTTTATCCGATCCGTTCGGGACAGCATGATAATACCGCTTTTGGATTTAGTTTATCAATGGATTATGCAAAGGTAACGCAAGATACCGCTTTTGAAAATTTAATTACACAACATGCAAAGCGCCTTTTTATAAACGATAAATCTTGCTCTCTGGCATTTGAGCCAAGTGGTAGCGACTTTCTTTCTCCTTGTTTAGAAGAGGCATTATTGATGACAAAAGTTTTAAATGATGACGAATATAAAAAATGGTTAACAGACTTTATGCCCGATTTATTTGTGAAAGAATTTAAGTTAGAGCCGGGTATTGTTAAAGACCGTACGGATGGCAAGCTTGTTCATTTAGATGGATTGAATTTTAGCCGTGCAACTTGTCTTAATGGCATCGCTACTAAACTACCGGAACTAAATCATTTACATCAACAGGCAAATAACCATTTGGCTTACTCATTGCCTAATATCAGCAATGACGACTATATGGGCTCACATTGGTTAGGAACATTTGCGCTTTATGCCATAACACATCAGTAAGTTTGTGATCAAGTTTATTTTTTCGATTATAATCGCATTGAGCATAATCAGTTCATGTACCCCAATTTCTTTAAATAAGAAGGAGAGTGATGCGGATGTTGTCGATCAGCATCCTTTACCACCTAAAGGCATGGATGAATTTATGCGCTATATTGGGGATAATTTTCATTATTCAGAGGAGATGATCAATAATCAAATTACAGGCTTAGTTGAAATCTCATTTGTGGTGGAAAAAGACGGATCAATATCCGATGTGAAAGTTACAAAAGATCTGGGGTTTAGTACGGGGGAAGAAGGTATACGGCTCATCAAAGAGTATGGCAATTGGACACCTGGTTATCAAAAAGGTAAACCGGTCAGAGTAGCCTACACACTTCCGATACGTTTAAATTTAATGGATACTTCTGAAGCATAGTTGATTAATAAATCTATTAAGACGATATTTGATATGCCCTTATCGTGGAAAAAAGATGAAATCATCGGATTTGTAAATCAGAAGAAATTGTCCGTTCATGATCAAGGTCATATTGTTTTTGTTCCCAATTATAAATTCAAAGATCTAACAGCCAATTTTTTTTGAATTCGCGCTTCAGACTAGAAAAAGGTAGATGTGTTTGCACTCATGTATAAATTTTCAACTGATGGAAAAGACCAGATAATCTCTAAATACAATCGTTTTTTGCAAGAAATGATACTCCTTTATGGCGAACCTTCGCTTATAAAATTTAGGAAAATTGATCAATATACCGATTTGAATCAATTGGAAGCAAATCCTGTTATTTGGAACTGTACAAATGCAAATGAATTGTTGACTACAATAACAAATAAGGATTAAATCCAGCAATATACGACTGGGGTATTGTCATTTTAACTTAAAAGATGACATCTTGTCTCAAATTGACTGTTTGGAATATGGATTGATGTTTAACTGTGAAATCAATTAGCAATTAAATATAAAATATATATGAACACAGAAAAAGGATCTATTTCAATCCACACGGAAAACATTTTTCCTGTCATTAAAAAATTCTTATACTCTGATAATGAGATCTTCTTACGCGAGTTAGTTTCAAACGCGGTCGATGCTTCTCAAAAAATAAAACGCTTAGCTTCATTAGGTCAATACCAAGGTGAAGTAGGTGATTTATTAGTTGATGTAAAACTTGATGAAGCAGCAAAAACGATTACCATTTCGGATAATGGTATCGGTATGACAGCTGACGAGATTAAAAAATACATCAATCAAGTTGCTTTTTCAGGTGCAACTGAATTTATGGAAAAATTCAAAGAAGCAAATGATGCAAATGAAATCATCGGTCGATTTGGATTAGGTTTCTATTCCGCATTTATGGTTGCTGATAACGTTGAAATTGAAACGCTATCTTACCAAGATGGGGCAGAGGCTGCACACTGGACATGTGATGGTAGTACTTCGTATGAAATTTCTGCAGGTACACGTACGACACGTGGTACTGATATCATTTTACACATTAATGAAGAGTCTTCAGAATTCCTAAGCCAATCGCGTTTACAGGAGATCTTGGACAAATATGCGCGTTTCCTTCCTGTAAATATCCGCTTCGGAACGAAAACAACTTCTGAACCAGATGGCGAAGATGAAGAAGGAAAACCAAAATATAAATCTGTTGAAGTTGATAACATAATCAACAACACAAGCCCAGCTTGGACCAAAGCTCCATCTGAACTGACAGATGCAGACTATTTGGCTTTCTATAAAGAGTTGTATCCATATTCAATGGACGAACCATTATTCTGGATCCATTTAAATGTTGATTATCCATTTAATTTAACCGGAATTTTATACTTCCCGAAAATTAAAAATGAATTAGAAATTCAACGTAATAAAATCAAATTATACTCACGTCAAGTATTCATTACCGACGAAGTAAAAGATATTGTTCCTGAATTTTTAATGTTGTTACATGGTGTAATTGACTCACCGGATATCCCATTAAACGTTTCAAGAAGCTTCTTACAAGCAGATAGTAACGTGAAAAAGATCAACAACTATATCACTAAAAAAGTAGCTGATAAGTTGCAGGAAATCTTTAAAACAGATCGTAAAGGTTTTGAAGAAAAATGGAATGATATCGGTTTATTTATCAAATATGGTATGTTGAGCGATGAGAAATTTGCTGAAAAAGCAAATGAATTCTGTCTATTGACCAATACTGATAAAGAAAACTATACGATTAAAGAGTATTTTGAGAAAGTAAAAGATATTCAGGTTGATAAAGACGGTAATATCATCTATCTCTATACCCACGATGCGGCACAACAAGATAGCTTTATTTCAAGTGCAAAGACAAAAGGTTATGATGTATTGGTATTAGATGGTCCACTGGATACTCATATTACTTCCTATTTGGAACAAAAAGGAGGTGAAAAGGTACAGTTGAAACGTGTAGATGCCGATGTCATCGATAAGTTGATTCAAAAAGATGAGAAGCAAGAATTGTCAATTTCTGAAGATGAATCTAAACAGGCATTATCGATCTTTGAAAAAGCTATTAGCCGTCCGGACATGAAAGTTGAAGTGGATGCTTTATCTGCTGAGGAATTACCTGTATCAGTAACGATCGATGAGTTTATGCGTCGTATGAAAGATATGGCAAAAACGAACGGCGGTATGAACTTTTACGGCAACTTACCTGACAACTATAAGGTAACCGTAAATGGTAACCATCCACTGGTGAAACGCATTTTATCAAGTACTGAAGAAGAAGGTGCGCAATTGGCAAAACAAGCGTTTGACTTAGCTTTATTATCTCGCGGTTTGTTAACAGGTGCTGCTTTAACGTCATTTGTGAAACGCAGTGTTGAGATGATCTAATAAAAATCAAAAAATAATGCCTTAATCCTCATTACGATACGTTGTAATGAGGATTTTTTGATTAAAAACATTTGGAGTATATCAAATAAAATTCTACTTTTGTAGCACAAACACGGTAGATGTAGCTCAGTTGGTTAGAGCATCGGTTTGTGGTACCGAGGGTCGTGGGTTCGAGCCCCATCATTTACCCAAAAGGCGAAAGAGTTCTCTTTCGCCTTTTTCTTTTATCCATATTTTATCTTTACAGCAACAATACTATCTTTTATAATTTTAATGAGGAAATCTTCATGAATATCGGACAACTTTTTAACATAGATACAGACCTTGCTCATTTTGAATTTTCCTAATTTTTTAAGATCAAGATCTATATCATTTTCACAAATGTATAGATATAAAGAAATGGCGCTTTTACGCGGTGAAAATCCGGCCAAAGGTGCGTTTCCCTCATGGCCACTTGCATATTTGTAGTGGTACGAACCAAAACCAATAATACTGGGTCCCCATAGTACGGCAGGTTCACCAGTGATCTCTTCCATAATTTGGATGAGTCTATCACTATCTTTTCTTTTCTGCTCATCTGGTATTTGTGCAATGAAATCCTGAATTGAATCCGAAGTTGCAACAGTTTTATTGTTTGCCATAATTAAAGAATGGGAGTGAGCTTATAACCTTTAGCCGCTAATAGGTTTAAAAGACTATTTTTTCCAACCAAATGTCCTGCTCCAACAGCAAATAGATGGGAAGATGCTGACATTTTCGATGGAATTTTATTCATCCAATTGATATTACGTTTAGTCAAGAAGTTTGCTAGATCTTCTTTAGACATATAACTATTATCATAAATAATTGTTTCCAGCTCTTTTAAATTCTCGGTTTGATAAGCGGTTACCATTTTTTTTGATATTGCGGGCATCTCATCAATTTTGTTTAAATATTCCAATAAATCAGATGCTTTAAACATATTGTTTAACATATCCATTTGAAATTTTAATGTTTCGAGATCATCTATCTTTTTATTTGAAGCTGTTGCCAGGGCTTGGATATCTGTTTCCATTGTTTTCACTTTTCTAGGATCTGAGCACTCTAAAGATTTTAAACTTAAAAGGGATATAAATACAGCTGGTGACATCATATCGAGCATTTGAATAGACAGTTGTTGTGAGGTGAGGATGCTATCCATTTGAGTGAGTTCAGCTTTGGTCATACCTTTAAGGAAATTGCTGTCAGGTTTCATCATTTCAGGGATGATGGGTTTATTTTCTTCTGAACCAATATTAATTTCAAAGGTTATCACATCAACTTTGGGGATCAGATTTTTGATTTTATCCTTTAACAGATAGTCTTCTTCACACATCAGATGCATCGTACCTAATAGGTAGGAGTCTTTGGCCAAACCATTTCCTGATATTTTCCAAAGAATGGCATTTTCTTGTGCACGAACTGTAAATGTAGCGACAATAAAGGCTATGATAGCCATGAGTGATAACTTTTTCATATATGTTTATAATGTATAGTATATCATTAGTATCTAAGACCGATCATATGTTACAGATTTTTTGTCATTATAAAGGCTTTATGATTGATAAATCATAAAGCCTTTAATGATATTTACTGTTGCAGTACCACTAATTACGTCAGAGCACAGCGGTATTAAACGAGTATTGTATCGATCGCTATTTGGGAAAGAAGTATTTTATGGATTGGACAAGCATTGGCTATAGCTACAATACGAGTGTGTTGTTTTTCATCTAGTTTACCTTCAAAACTTATTTTTCTTACAAATTTTGTTGTGCTCTTATCATCAGATTGTTCAATCATTACGTCCACCTGAAAAGAGTTGACTGTCCATTCTTTATGGTCAGCATACATTTTCAACGTAATGGCAGTACAAGAGGCCAATGAAGCAGCCAGGAGTTCCTGTGGTTGAAAACCTAGATCAAGCCCACCTTTATCAAGAGGTTCATCAACAACAATGCTGTTCTTTCCTGCAATTACAGATGTTTTATATTTATCTGTACCAATGGATGCTTTTACGATATTCATGATGTTTTTTTTGTTAGATAAAATTCTGGGAGCGGTATATAGCCAGTTTCATTAGCAACAGGAGGAAATTTTTTGTCAATCCAATCTTGCTTGGCTTGCTCTAATCTTTCTTTAGATGAACTTACAAAATTCCAAAGGATATACCGCTCTTCTGGAAAAGGCTCACCTCCAAAAATGTAAATTGTGGTGTCTTCACCAATTTCAAATTCGCACAATTGCGCATCTTTTGCTATCAGAAGTTGTTTTGATTCAAAAGTTGTTCCTGCATCAGAGATTGTACCTGATAAGATATAAAGTCCTGATTCACCATATAGGTCTTTTCCAATACTAACTTTTGCTTTATTTTTTGATTTAATTTCAATGAAATAAAGCTTACTGTATACGGAGACCGGAGACTTTTTACCAAATGCTTCGCCTGCGATCAACCTAAAGTTGACACCTTGGTCATCTTCCCAATGAGGTAGATCTTCAGCATTTGTATGTTCAAAAGAAGGTTCACATTCTTCGAGCTCTTTTGGTAGAGCAACCCAAATTTGCAAACCATGTAAAAATTTGTCGGTATGTCTAAGGTATTCAGGAGTGCGCTCTGAATGAGTTACACCTTTACCTGCGGTCATCCAGTTGACAGCACCAGGTTTTATTTCCATCTCTGTACCTAAACTATCGCGATGCATGATCGCCCCCTCAAAAAGATAAGTTAATGTCGACAATCCAATGTGAGGATGAGGACCGACATCTAGATTTTCATATTCATTCAATGCTGCAGGCCCCATATGATCTATAAAAGAAAAGGGACCTACCATTCTTTTTTGACGAAATGGTAATAATCGACCAACCATAAAATTACCGATATCTGCGGCACGTTCTTCTATAATGATACCAATGTTTGACATGTTAAGCTATTTAAATGTTACTATATGGAACAGTTATCCAGTATTTTAGTTTTGGTATTTTCATGATTATACCTGATTAAAATATTCCATCTGTATCTATATGGATAAAGATAAGGTAACTGAACCTGTTGATTATAATGCTAAAGATAAGTACTTGTTTTATTTTTAGCATTGATCTAGATTAAGAAAATGATGGATCTGTAAATTATGGCTTATTTTTTAATGATGATTAATATATATCCTTAGAGCGTAGCGTGATTCGCGTAAACTTTCCTATTGCATTTGGAGCATTTTAAATACTTCAAGTACAATAGAAAAGCTGATATATTGCTGATTAAAGTTGTATTATTTTTTGGATATTTATTTCCTTTAAAAAATAATCATCATGAGATACGATCAATAAGGTACCTTGATACGTTTTGATTGCTTCAGTTAATATTTCTATATTTTGGATATCCAAGTTATTGGTAGGTTCATCCATAACAATCATGTCTGGAGCTAAGTTGCGAATGGTTAAACAACATAGACATAGTCGCATTTTTTCGCCACCACTTAATGTCCGACATCGCTTATCCCATGATTCTTTTCCAAATAAGAATCGATTTAATCTAATTTTGATTTCATGTTCCAGTAGTCCTGCATCGTTAAATTGTTGCACTTGATCATAGATCGTTAGTTCATTATTGATAATGGAATAATCTTGATCGATATATATCGATATATGGGGAAAACGATATACCTCACCTGTAAACTTCGGCGTGTTGTTTAAAAGGATCTGTATAAGTGTACTTTTTCCAGCACCATTTTCACCTTTTATTGCGATACGTTCAGCACTGGTAATCTGAAAGTTTAAATCTTCTTGCCATAGCAATTTATCATGAATTTGACGATTAAGAGAATTAATTTTATAAAGGATTTTGCCAGTATGTAAGGTTGAATCTGTTAATCCAAATTTTATTTTATCAATATCAGGAATTTCCTTTCTTAAAGTTTGTAATTCTTTTGATAAGCCTGTACTTTTTTCACAATGGATATCTTTTAATTTAGCAGTACTTTTTTCAGCATTATTCCGCAAGGTATTCATCATAATTCTCGAGACGCCTTCTTTTTGTTGCTTTGCTTTTCCTCGAGCATCAAGTTTCTGTTGGCGTTCTAATGTTCGACGTGCATTGACCTTGGTCTTTCGTAGCTCTTTTTCGAGATGCTTAACATCTGATTGGAGCGCATCTTGTATGATTTTTTTTCTTCAAGATAAAAATCATAATCTCCCATATAGCTGGTCAATCCAGTTGCATTCATCTCGTACATAAATTCAAGCTGATTTAATAACGAGCGATCATGGCTCACAATGACAATCGAACATGTGGAAGTCTGTATATATTGATATAATAAAGAACGACTTATGCTGTCTAGTTGATTGCTCGGCTCATCTAAGAGAATCAATTTTGGTTGATGAATGTTGAGACCCGCCAAAAAAACCTTTGTCTTTTGTCCGCCACTTAAAGATGATAATTTTTGATCGAGATCTATATCGGTCAACATCCAATAATTCAGAGCCTGTTGACAGCGGTCCTCTATATTCCAATCATCCTCAAGAGCAGTAAAATTATCTTCAGTCACGTTACCAGCCAGTATTTCTCGGAGAGCTTTTATTTTTGATTCTATTTTTAAAACCTGAGCAACAGATAAATGATTGTACTGCCCAAATATTTGCGGGACATAGTATAGACTGCCATCGGTGCTTATATGTCCGTCAGTGGGTTGTAATTCACCTGCAATAATCTTTAATAAAGTGGATTTTCCAACTCCGTTATTACCGATTAGAGCAATTTTTTGATGATCTTGTAAACTCAGATTAATATTTTGAAATAAAAGATCTTTGTTTGGATGTATATATGAAATGTTTTCTAGAATAAGCATAATTTCTTTTTAAAGCATGAATGATAGTGAGGCATGAGTATGCGATCACGTTTAATATTTTGCAAAAAGAAATTATTTATTACATGGATATGTTTACTATTGATTTGTGCTACAAAACTAACTAAAATTGCATTGATATAAAACAAATTTAATCATTATTATTTTTCTATATAAAATAGCTTGCTATATGCGATTATGATAGGTACATCACCAATATTATAAAAAAAATGTATACGGTTCAGTCTTTTTTTTAAAAACTATAAGAAAGATTTTATCTTGTTATTTTATTGAAAAATTAAATATTTTTCACATCAAAACTTTTTATTGTTAGATCTGTTAAAAAAGAATCATATATTGTTGTTAAGTTTTTCGAAAGAGCTTGTAAAAAATTGATTGAGGATAGGTTTTGGATGGAAGTTGTTATTCTTTTTCGATTATTTAATAAGTAAACATTCAGCATAATTAACTTGAAATAGACCAATGAACAATCCGTTTTTACCCCATAATGAATCGGAGCGACTGCGTGCATTACAGGAGTATGAAATATTAGATACACAGACAGAAGAAGACTTTGATCGTATTACAAGTATAGCTTCTTTAGTTTGTGGAACACCGATTTCGCTGATATCATTGATTGACAAAGATAGGCAATGGTTTAAATCTAGAGTTGGGCTCGATGTTAAAGAAACTTCACGTAGTTTGGCATTTTGTCGATATGTTATTACTGGAAATGACTATTTGGAGGTTTATGATGCGACAGAGGACGAACGTTTTAAAGAAAATGAACTCGTTACGGCTGATCCACACATTCGTTATTATGCGGGATTTCCTTTAATAGATCCAAATGGGTATACGTTAGGTACATTATGTGTAATCGATACCATTCCCAGAATACTTAATGATGATCAAAAGAAAGCGCTTTCACTTTTGCGTGATGAGGCCATGGCGCTCATAGTCAATAGGAAAGAAAAAGAAGGGTATAAGGAAAGCGAACAAAAGTTAAAAGCTTTTTTTGATAATTCACAAGGATTGATGTGTACACATGATTTGGAAGGAAATATCCTTACAGTGAACGATGCAGGTGCATCAATTCTTGGATACTCCAGATCAGAAATTGAAAAAATGTCATTGTTTGATATTATTCCACAAGAAGGGCATACAAATTTAAAAGGATATCTTCACCAAATTATCCAAAAAGGAACTGTAAAGGGCGAAATGCGTACTGCTACAAAATCAGGAGAAATGCGAATCTGGCTCTTCAATAATATTTTACAAAACAAGGGCGAGAAAAAGCCATATATTATAGGCAATGCTGTTGATGTCACGGAGCAACATGCTCTAGAGAAAGATTTGAAGCATACACAAGCTATGTTAGCTAGGACTGGTAGAGTTGCTAGAATAGGAGGGTGGGAATACAGTCTTTTAAGTAAAGAATTATCTTGGTCCGAAATAACCAAGGAAATACATGACGTACCTTTTGATTATCAGCCAGATATCGATAAAGCTTTAGAGTTTTATAAAGCTAATGAGAGTAGAAACAAAATCCTTATAGCCATTCAAAAGGCAATTTCCATAGGAGAACCTTGGGATTTAGAATTAGAGATTATTACATTTAAAGGTGTTGAGTTATGGGTACGAGCACTTGGAAATGCTGAATTTGAGGAGGGTAATTGTATTCGCCTATATGGTACTTTTCAAGATATTGATAAGCGTAAGCGTATTGAAGCAGAATCTGCCAAATCAAAAAAATTGCTCGAAGATGTTTTAGAAGCTACTTCAGCTGTAGGTATTATTGCAACAAATAACCATGGTATAATTACTCTTTTTAATAAAGGAGCTGAAAATCTCCTAGGATATCATGGTGAAGAGGTAATTGGAAAATTTAGTCCGATAACTTTTCATGAAGAAAATGAAATTATCTCTCGAGCCAAGGAACTTGAAATTGAATTGGGTTATGAGGTCATTGGGTTTCGAGTTGTTGTCGAAAAACCCGAAATATATGGAGCTGAGCAAAGAGAGTGGACCTATATTAGAAAAGATGGCTCTTCCTTTTATGTTTCTCTGGCCGTTACCGTTATACGCGATGTTAAAGGTAATATCATTGGATATCTAGGTATAGCCACTGATATCAGTAAAATCATACACCAACGTGAAGAATTAGAAAGAGCTAAAATTCTTGCTGAGCAGGCAAACATAGCGAAATCAGAATTTTTGGCTAATATGAGCCATGAAATTCGAACCCCATTAAATGGAATTATCGGATTTACAGATTTAATGACTAGAACAGAACTTGATAATATTCAAAAGGGTTACTTAGCAATTGTTGATCAGTCTGCTAATCTTTTATTAAGCATTATAAACGATATACTTGATTTTTCAAAGATTGAAGCTGGAAAGTTGGAATTAGATATTGAAAGATGTGAACTTTATGAGCTATTGGCACAAGTGACTAGTTTTCTTAATTTTCAAATGGAGTCTAAAAAACTCGAATTACATTTAACTGTATCTTCAGACGTTCCGCATTATGTTTGGATTGATTCCCTACGCGTTAAACAAGTATTAATGAATTTGCTAAGTAATGCGACTAAGTTTACTGAAAAAGGTACGATCGAATTGAGCGTAGAGGTATTATCTCATGAAGATCAGTTTTCAACACTTCGTTTTGGTGTTCGAGATACTGGAATAGGCATTAAAGTAGATAAGCAAGAAAAGATATTTGACGCCTTTTCGCAAGAAGATACTTCTACCACCAAGCGTTACGGCGGAACAGGTCTTGGCCTCACCATTTCAAATAAGTTACTTAATATGATGGATAGCAAACTCCAATTAAAAAGTACTTATGGAGTCGGTAGTTTATTCTTTTTTGATATTACACTTCGTTCGCTCGATAGTGAATCTCAAGAATGGAATAATCTAGATAAAATTAAAAATGTTTTAGTTGTAGCCAACGATCAAACGAGTAGAGCAATCTTGGTTCAGATGTTAAAACTTAAACAAATCAATGTATTACAAGCAAATAATGGATTTGAGGTGTTACAACTTTTGATGGCAGGAAATCGGTACGACGTTATTATCATCGACGATAAGATACCCATTATGGGCGGAATCGAAACAATTAAAAAGATAAGAGAGAAACTTATTTATTCTGATCTAGAACAACCTATTATTTTAGTATTTGATGTTTTTAAAGAAGATATAGCCAAAGTCTGTGAAGGAATAGATTTACATCATTGGATGATTAAACCCGTACAATTTGAAAATTTATTTAAAGCTCTCTCAGACATTCAGTTAAGGTGGCATAGTCAAGAAGCATCTCTATTAAAAAAGGAAATTACTAACAAAAACAATTTTAAAATTCTCATTATAGAAGATAATGAGTTTAATATGCTCTTAACCCGTACACTTATTCAAAATATACTTCCAAACGTTCAAATTTTAGAAGCAAAGGATGGATTTGTAGGTTTAAAACTTGTTAAAGAAAATCAAATAGATTTAATCTTGATGGATATACAAATGCCAGAAATGAATGGTTACGAAGTAACTAGGGAAATAAGATGTCTAGAATCGGATGTACAGATACCTATAATCGCTTTGACAGCGGGTAGTGTAAAAGGAGAGAAGGAAAAGTGTTTAGCAGCTGGCATGAACGATTTTGTTGTTAAGCCTGTTATTGAACAAACACTGCGAGAGATTATTGAAAAATGGCTAAAACAATAATTACAGTCTCAAAACGGATAATATTATCAATTATCATATGAACACGATATGCAATATTTTGGATAAATTTTGATTATATATTAAAATGCACCGAAAAAAATAAATATTACCAGTATTTTGCAATTCATCTACCAGAACCGTTGAATCAAGTCACACCCATGAGAAATATAATCCTTCTCTTTGCAACACGTTTGATAAAAGATCGGGCTGATCACAACCCTAATTTCAGTACATGTCGAAAAGAGATAACATTAAAAATCTTAAAAGAACTACATATTTTATAAGGATTATTTCAAGAGTAATCGTTAAAGTTAATTATTTATATAATGCCCAGCATATATTTAATCAAAATCACTATTTGTATGGAAAAATACGATTCGTTAGATTTGGTATTAAATATTTCCCCGCTTTCAATAGATTTAAAGATATTGTTATTTAAACTAAAACTTAGTTTATCTGAGTCATTGGTATCAAGGTATACCATTAATATACTTTAAAAGTCGATATTGTACCATTCTTTATCGATAACGTTATTAATGCTACAAAATAATAGCATTAATTTTGGATATATAACCCATTATATACCGGAAGGATACTGTAATACGCAGAAGTCATTCGACTATAATTTATCAAAAACATTATTTCTATGGATAGAAGAACCGCAATCAAGATTTTAGGAACTACCATACCGTCACTTTATTTGAGTACTCATATCTCTGCAATGGAAACTTGGACTAAAGTTCCATTTAAACCCGATTGGATATCATTGGAAAAATACCGTGTACCCGAATGGTTTCAAGATGCTAAATTTGGCATATGGGCACATTGGGGTCCCCAGTGTCAGCCAGAGCGTGGAGATTGGTATGCCCGTGGAATGTATCAAGAAGGATCTGATCAGTATCATTATCATATCGAAAAATATGGGCATCCATCAGTTTTTGGGTTTAAAGATGTTATTGATGAATGGAAAGCAGAGAAGTGGAATCCCGAGACCTTAATGGATTTATATAAGAATACAGGAGCTCAGTATTTCATGGCATTAGCTAATCATCATGATAATTTAGACCTTTATAAGAGTACAAACCATAAGTGGAATAGTGTAAATGTTGGACCTAAAAAAGATATTGTCCAAGGCTGGGCTAAAGCTGCAAAAAAACGAGGACTTAAATTTGGAGTTAGTGTTCACGCTGCTCATGCTTGGACATGGTATGAAACGGCACAACGCGCTGATAAAAAAGGGCCATATAAAGAAGTTCCTTATGATGGTCATCAAACTAAAGCCGACGGTAAAGGCAAATGGTGGGAAGGATACGATCCTCAAGATCTTTATGCTCAAAACCACCAGCTTAGTAGAGATAGCGAGCAGGATCATACCATACACCAACAGTGGCATTGGGACGTCGACTCGGGAGTGAGTATTCCTTCACACGCATATTGTGAAAATTTTAGGAATAGAACAGTTCAGCTGATCGATAATTATAATCCTGATATTGTTTATTTTGATGATACTGCGTTGCCACTTTGGCCTATTAGCAATGTTGGATTGGATATTGCAGCTCATTATTATAATAAAAGTGCCAAAGAAAATAACGGTAAAGTTGAAGTTGTGATCAATGGTAAAATCTTAGACGAACAACAACGTAAATGTATGGTTTGGGATATTGAGCGCGGGCAAAGTAATAAAATTGAACCACAACCTTGGCAAACTTGCACGTGTATTGGAGCATGGCATTATGACCGAAGAATTTATGACAACAATCTCTATAAATCTGCAAAAACTATTTTACATATGCTCATAGATGTTGTCAGCAAGAACGGTAATTTATTATTAAGTGTGCCCTTGCGAGGTGATGGATCTATTGATGATAAAGCTCAATTTGTGGTAGAAGGTATTTCATCATGGATGAAGGTTAACTCCGAAGCGTTAATAGGAACAAGACCTTGGCATATTTTCGGAGAGGGTCCAGCTCAAGAACATGCTCCAGAATTGCATGCACAAGGATTTAATGAAGGGAAAGGAAAACCTTTTACAAGTGATGATTTTAGATTTACAACCAAAAAAGATACCCTTTATGTATTAAGAATGGGAAGATCGGAGGAGAAGACGATAACGGTATTATCTTTAGCCAAAAATGTTCAAAATACTAAAGTGATCAAGAATATCAAAATATTGGGATATAATGGCCCTGTACAATTTAAGCAAGATCATCATGCCCTAATCGTTGAGATTCCTAAAGATTTGATCCAAGACGAAAATGCAACAGTCTTAAAAATTACTTAAATAAATATCGTCAGGAAATTTAACCTATAAAATTTCCTGATGATACCTTTAGTATAGTTGATTAACTGTATCATGATCCTAAATAATTTTTCAATTTGTGGCAGATTTTCATAAACAAAATCTTTATCCTTCTTCAATATGAGAAGCACATAAATCTCTTCTACTGCTTCGTCCCTATAAAGTTGTGATGCCACACAACTGTTGAAAAGCGATCTATATCCGTTATTCACCAATCTCTATGGCGACTTATAAGATTGCTACGTCTCTTTTTGATCAATATGGAACACCCTAAAAAGAAACCTTCAAATTGACAAACGTTCCCTTCTTTTAATAAAAAGTTCTCTTTTTGCTGAAATAAATCACAAAATAATATAAGGTCATTCACACATCCCTAATGGCACTTATTTTACCATTCATCCTGTTTACATGACCATTTAAATAAATTATTTAATAGATTTTCCATATGACTATAGATTCGTAAAAAATATAATGAATATGAATTGGAGGTTTAGTTATTTGGTATCGGCTATTATGCTGATTACTTTTAAATCATTACAAGGGAAAGTTCAAAATAGAGCTTTTGAAATGAATCAATTTAACAATACAAAGAATAATGATAAATCGTACATGTCTGACTCGATATATCTTTTGTCTGACACATCAATAAAGAAAAAGATTATAGAGATCGCTGAAGTCAATATCTTCCGGAGATTCAACCCCGTTAAACTTACCGCAGGAAAACTAACTTATCAAGTATCAAAAACAGCTTTAAGCTCCAGTGCCAATGCCTTGGAAGTATTGCGAAAAATGCCTGGTGTTACCATTATGTCGAATGGTAAAATAAGTTTAAACGGACAAGAAGGCGTACAATTCCTTATCGATGGGAAAACAAGCTTCTTGACTGGAGAAAATTTGATTACCTATCTGACAGCTATGCCAGCGTCTTCATTAGACATCGTCGAACTGATTACACAGCCTGATGCAACATTAGATGCAGGAGGTGATGCACGTATTATAAATTTGAAAAGAAATACAAAAGCATCAAATGGAATCCGTGCGATTATGTCATCTAATGTTGAACAAGGAAAATACAATAGGATGCAACACAATATTATGGTTGAGACAACTATTAAAAAGGTAAATCTTTCCAATTCGTACTCCTATTCCAAGGGAAGGGAGCTCGTTGACATTAGCTCCATTAGATATCTGGATTATGATACAAAAGAAATCAATAAAGATTTACTGTTGGATATGGATGCCATTAGAAAAAAAGATTATATCAACCATTATTACAACAGTACATTAGATTATAATCCTAATAAAAATATAAACGCTGGAGCGTATGTCTTCCTTAATAACAGCAGACGAATTAAAGATGAAGAGGTCATTTCTTCATTTTTATATCATCACTTACAACCCGATTCTATTATAAACACTAGTAATCTATTGCGGCATAATTTTAAAAATTTTAGTACAGGCGCCTATTTAATCGTCAATTTTGACAAAGACTCAAAATGGGAAAACTATATCGATCGCCAAAATTTTACACAGTCAGACCAGCAAGTTCAATGGTCTGACAAATTTTTGGAAGGTAAATTACAGTCAGAAAAGCAAGAGTTAGTTGGTCATACAGAGGTTCAGGTGAAGATCACCACGATGCAGAGCAAATATCAGTTTAATATAATTTCAAACCTAGTTTCGACATTTGGTGGTAAATATACTCATGTCAATATGCGTACAAGGTCTTTCTATGAAGTTTATCAAAATAAGCAATGGCAAGAAGATAAACAACTTAGTAATGCATTTGGACACGCGGAGAAATTAAAGTCATTATTTATTCAATTACAGTATAAAACCTCAGAATCCATTATACTTGATATGGGATTACGTTATGAAGATGCAGCATTCAACAGTTTGTCTGCTAATGAGACGGATTTAAATCATGAACAACTGAGATCCTATAAGAACTTTTTTCCCAATATGACCATGACCTATAGTATGTCAAGTCAACAAAAGCTCTCATTTCATTATAATAGAAGAGTAAATCGCCCAAACTTCAGGGATTTAAATCCATTTGTGGAAATAAACGATCCTTATCTTTATGAAAAAGGAAATCCAAACCTCAAACCAGAATTTATAAACAATATGGAATTGACTTGGATTTTTAGAAATACCTATTCACTTCAGTTTTCTTATATCCTAAAGCAGGATCCAATAAGTAAAAGCTATAATCTAGATAATAATAATCGAACGGTAGTGATGCCCATGAATCTCGATTATGCTTCTGGTTTTGGTTTAAGGTTTAATGCGACAAGTATTTCACCTATGCGCAGTTGGCATATACAGGCAAACGCAAACCTACTTTACAAAAACTTCCAATGGATCACGAAGGATAAAGTATTTCATAATAGCCGATTAACACCAGCTATTCAATTACAAAATCAACTGAACTTACCTTTCAAAGCAAATTTAGAAATCAATTGTTTTTTAAACGGTTCTACTGCAGAGGGACAAGCAAATATTTCACATTTATGGTCTATCAATAGTGGGCTCCGTAAAACCTTTTTCCAAGACAAATTTACTTTGTATATTTATGCCAATGACCTTTTTAGGAGTAATAGACCTAATATAACCTTCAATGGAGATGTTATCAAAGGAAAATACCAAGAGTCTTATGATAGTAGGGCATTCGGGATTAATCTTTCTTACAGATTGAGTAAAGGAGGAAAAAATGATCCTAAAAATAATAACACAGGAAACCGCTTAGAGGAAAATAACAGAATTAGTTACTGATATGTTGATAGCCAGAACTTTATATGCGAAAGTAAATTTAATACATCAGGTAGGACCAGCCCTATGGGGAATAGTATCCTTTAATATCCTGCGTATTGTCACTGATCTCACAAAGAAAGATGAATTTTGGTCAGGAGGTATCAGGATACACGCCAATGGACTAATTATCTCTATAGTTATCTGTTACTTCATCACGTTAATGTGGAAAAATGGACTCAAAAAACTATTTTCTAGAGCTAAAGATATTCCAACAAATATCTTTAAGGAATATAGCGTTTGCTTGTTTCAGGTCATAGTTATTCTTAATCCGGTTATCTTCATAACAGAACGTCTAGGCTGGATTTATATGGGCGATGGTGTTATCGATTATATTTTGGTCAATGCCATCTATATTCCCTTGTTATTGCTTTATTATACGTTGTTAAGAAATGAGGTGATCAATAAAAGTTTGGCAGATAGTAGAGTTCATATCGAGCAAATCAAAGCAGACAAACTGTATACCGATCTTCAATTGTTAAGGAGTCAATATCATCCGCATTTTCTTTTCAATGCCCTCAATACCATATATTTTCAGGTTGATGAATCAAATACTATGGCTAAAAGAAGCTTAGAGCAGTTGTCAGAATTATTGCGTTATCAAATATATAATGTTAACGATAAAGTTTCAATGGATCAGGAAATCACCTATTTGACTTCCTACATAGCTTTCCAACAGCAGAGGCTTACTGAAAGATTAACTGTGCATTCCAATTTTCACGACGAATGGGAAGGACTTGCTATTTTTCCATTACTTTTTCAGCCACTCATTGAAAACGCATTTAAATATGTACGTGGTCAGTATAAAATTGATATCAGCCTAAAACGTCAAGGTGAAAAAATAAATTTTACGGTTTCGAATACAGTGCTTGAACATACGATCAATAAGCATGATAGTTCGATTGGTGAAGCTGTAAAATCTGGTTCTGGATTGACCAATCTTATTAAGAGATTAGATTTATTATATCCTGATCAATATATATTACGTTCTACAAGGGAAAAACAGCTATTTTCTACAGAATTAATCATAAACTTGTAAAATATGATGGAGATCAAATGTGTCATTGTAGACGATGAGCCATTCGCTCGTAAAGGAATAGCTGCCTACATCGAAAAGATCAGTTTTCTTAAACTTACTGCTGAATGTGAAGATGCTATTGAACTAAGTGAATATCTTGGTACTGAGCATGTAGATCTTCTATTCTTGGATATTGAGATGCCGGAGCTTTCGGGCTTAGACTTTATTACAACATTGAGTAGCCCCCCAAAAATTATAATTGTATCTGCTTATGAAAAATACGCACTTCGTGGATATGAATTAGAAGTAGTTGATTATCTTTTAAAACCAGTTCCTTTTGCCAGATTTTTAAAAGCAGCTCATCGCGCCCACGATATCATTGCGACAGCACATACTTATAGCTCAAATGTCCAAACGAAAGGACAGGAGGAGTATATTTTTATCAAAGTTGATAAAAAATTAAAAAAGCTTTTCCTTCACCATATTCTTTTTATTCAAAGCATCGGAAATTATGTCATTATTCATACAATAGATAGTCAAGAAATCACCTATTGTACACTACAACAAATGCTTTCTCTTTTGCCGCAACATACCTTTATTACTTGTCATAGATCCTATATTGTGAACATGAATAATATCTCTGTTATCGAAGGTAATCAGATGCAAGTAGGTCACTATAAAATTCCGATAGCACGTAATTTGAAAGACGAAGTAATGTCTCAGATTTTAAGTCATCAATAACTTTGAAAGTTAAGAAAAATGTTTATGCGGTTCAATTGAAGCCTTACATAAATCAGGTCTTACACTTAGATAAAAAATTTATAAAAAGCAACAACAATGACTGGACCTAATAAAAATTTACAATTTCCAATTAATAATTATAATAGACTGTGTTTTCTAAAAAATATAGTCAAAAATCCTAATATTATTATTGGCGATTACACCTATTATGATGATTTTGAAAATGTGGAGAATTTTGAAAAAAATGTAAAGTATCATTTCGATTTTATTGGCGATAAATTAATCATTGGAAAATTCTGCATGATTGCTTCTGGTGTAACATTTATCATGAACGGAGCAAATCATATGACTGATGCATTGACAAGTTATCCTTTTGCTATTTTTGGGAATGGCTGGGAAAAAGCTATGGACAATAAATCTTATCCAATAAAAGGAGATATTAATATTGGCAATGACGTTTGGATTGGATATAATGCCACAATTATGTCTGGTGTCACTATCGGAGACGGAGCAATAATTGCAACTAATTCAACTGTTACCAAGGACGTTGAACCCTATGCTATTGTTGGTGGAAATCCTGCACATGAAATTAGAAAGCGTTTTCCTGATGAAACAATTGCAAAACTTTTAGAAACAAAATGGTGGGATTGGGAGATAGAAAAAATCACTGAAAATGTTCAAAATTTAACTGACAGTCATATTGATAATTATCTCAATAAGATATGAATATTTGAATTCATAAGAAAATTTAACAGTAATGCAATCAATAGGCAGATACGTTCATCGATTGCATTATTATTTATTTCACTTCAATGATCTTACTGTTTTCCATTGATTGTTAAACCTCTTGTTCAATAGAAATAGTAAGCTTTGAAAATATAGTAAATGCAAATAATAAGATAAGTGCCACAGGAAATATAATCCCAATGATAATTGCAACGAGTAAGGAAATATTCAGGTATACTTTTCCAGTACTAGCAAAAACCTTTAGTTTAAAATTTTTTAATGTGTCAAATGCTTTTTGAAAACCATTTGAGATTATTTTAATATTGATGTCAAATATTGTTTTAGTTTTCATGATAAATCTGTTTATGATTCAAAAATAAAGATATTTAATCTCTGTGCTAATTGTAATTAGGTGGATGAAGGTCGAAAATCGGTAAACCATTAATTTCTAGCAGTTAGTGATGTCTGTATTGGTGTAAATTTGCAGAAAGAGGAGGAATGTAAAAAAATTAAAAAGGCATTAAATTTTTTGATCAGTAACTGAAAGTCAATATTTAAAAAAATGGTATTCAACTTCCTATAGAGGAATATGGAGTGTAAAACAGGTTTCCTCATCATTCGATTTGACGGTTAAAGTCCCCTTATGGGCCTTTGCTATCTCCGAAGCAATGTACAATCCAAGTCCAAGACCATTCTGGCTAGCTTGCTTATTTTGACGTTGGAACGGATGGAAGAGGTATTTTAGTGCCTGTTCAGAAATTGGCTGGCCTTTATTGATGACAGAAATTTCCCAAAAATCGCTGACAGTTGTGGCACTCAAAATTACAGGCGTATCTGATGCTCCATGCGTAATCGCATTTCCAAGTAAATTGGAAACCAATTGAGATAAACGCCCAGGATCACACTCCACCAGTTCATTGATATTAAAATCTGATGCTATAATTCTATCCGGCCAAGTCACCTTTAACTCATCACTAACTTGATTCAATAACTTTTCGAGGTCATATTTGACAAGTGTAATTTGAAATCCACCACCCAAACGCCCACGAGCGAGATCCATGATATTATTGATCATTTCGTACATCCTTTTTGATCCACTCTCAATGATATTAACAAGTCTTTCTTCAGGTTGTCCTATTTTTTTTCTTGCAAGCAGTTGAGCCGCATTCATAATCCCACTTAGGGGATTTCTCAAATCATGTCCGAGTACAGCAATAAATTGTTCACGAATTAAGGCATTTTGTTGTTCCAGTTTCAATTCAGCTTGAGCAAGTTTTTTTGCCATCTTTAGATTTTCTTCGTAAAGCCGTCGATCGGAAGCACGAAAAATATTGAAGCGAATAAAAAGCACCTGTCCCTGCTCATCCCTTCTTTCATAACCATTTATATATACAGGCATTTTTTCCGAACTAGAATCTGCTAATTCGAGCGCTATTTCATCAAAGTGTCCCTGCAAACGCAATAAAGGCCAAAGGTGAGTTTCAAAATATATCTTTCCACCTACTGTAAGTATAGTAGATAGACGTTGGCCAAGTAATTTATCAGGAACTGTATTTAACCATGAAGCGACACGTTTATTAATCCTTGCTATATTTCCATCAGCATCTGTAATAACAAAACCACTCAGTGATGATTCAAAGAAATCATTAAAATCTTCAGCGTCCGAATGAATGAATCTACTGGCCATATAAATAATTGCTAATTGCTAATACCGTTTCTTCTGGAGCACTCAAGTTAGGACAATGTCCAGTCGCACTCATGATGACAAGTGTGCTATCAGGTATATTATTGTGCATATATTGTCCCACTTCTATTGGAGCGATAATATCGCTGCTACATTGAAGGATTAGTACAGGCAGCTTTGTATCTCCCAAGATTTCACGCTTGTCCGTCAAGAACGTAGTGCGTGCAAAGTGTTTAGCTATTTCAGGATCTGTTTTGCAAAAGCTGTTAGCGAGTTCCTCTCCAAGTTCTTTTTTGTTAGAGTTACCCATGATGACAGGACCCATAGTCATTGACCAACCTAGATGGTTATTGTTTAATGATTCTAACAGTTCATCGATTTCTGACTTGCTAAATCCCCCTATATAATCTTCTTGATTAATATAAGCAGGCGAAGGTGCTACCAAAATAAGTGTTTTAAAAATTCCAGGTGCCATATTAGCCGCTATTAACCCCATCATGGCACTAACAGAATGTCCAACAAACACACCATCATTAATGTTTAGTACTTTGGCAATTGCTACGATATCTTGCGCGTACCCTTCAAGACAATCATATTTCTCAAAACAATATGCGGAGAGATCAGAATTTCCAGCACCTACATGATCGAAAAGTACTATTTTGTAGTTTTCTTGAAAAGAAGGATATACATCACGCCACATGTTTTGATCACATCCGAACCCATGAGCAAACATCATGGCATGATCTCCATTGCCACTCACAACAACATTGTTTCTTTTCAGTATTTCCATAGAAGAAATCTTAGGTCAAGCTACTACATAATTCTCAAGTATCTAATTTACGATTTGTTTAGCATCTAAAAAATTTTAATTATTATTTTTATTGACGACATAAATTTTAATCCTTAGGTTTTCCTATATGTTTTTCTAATTCACTATAGGAACAAATGATTCACGATTAACTGATATAAAAAGTGCAACGATCAATATTATTTTTTTCAATATTGATTTTGTATAGAGTGTCTTGGCGATAACTGATCAATTTTATAACTGAATCGTATAGCATTACAAACACCGTATTAAGGAAGTCAATTTCGTTATTTGAGTTAGGTGATCGCTTTTTATTTCATCGTAGTTAATTAGTAGTGAACTTCTTTAATACATATTTGTTTATATAAAAAATAGATATTATGGAAGTACAGCAAAACAACATGGGAAAGAGGATTACCCTTTATGATGAATATTACGGCTTTTTAGAAAATCCTAGCAAATTTAATTTTGATACAAATCCACATCGACTTATTATTAAGAACTATGCACTACGCACTGGGGATAAAATACTTTATGAATTTTACTTAAAAGAAGTATTTCCAGATCGTGCAATAGAAGAACTACATTCTTTCGATAAAGATATCAATTATATACAACAAATGGGAAGAGAAGAATTGGCACTTTGGCTCATTGACAATAAAGTAAAAGTCCTACAGTCCGATATCAACACAACTGATAAAGATGCGATTTTCAGAATAGTTCCTGTCGCAGATACCGAAAATCCAGATACATATTTGCAGCAGCAAGAAGGCTTGATTTTAAATAACGTTGCGCCATCAGAATTGATCACATTCCCATATCACGTATGGATCAATACAAAATTGCCATAATTTTAATGAAGTAATAATGCATAGAAACAGCTATTTAATGATAGATCTTTAAAGGATTAAAAACGGTAGGATAAAGTGTAATTTTTATAACACTATATCCTACCTATCCTAAGATTTTTAAAGTAAAAGAGCTTATTGGCACCATCTCCAATGATCGCATTACAGGTTTCACCCTTCACAAACAAGTAAAATCCCTAAAGGGGGATTTTAGGGATTTTAAGTTTATTTTATAACCTATATTTTATGAAGGGGCTCTATTAAAGAGTTTGTCTAAAATAATTATTTATTTCAAAATAAACAAGTATGAAATAAAAGAATATTAATATTTACTTAAGATTTATCCTAGATTATTTTAAAGCACTATCAAAAATGCACTCGGAAGTTAAAAATTTATTGAATTTTAATTATGCTTTGTAACTATTAAAGGTAAATATAGTTGTATCCTTGTCTTTATAGACTGTTTTAGTTTTTATTACAAGATGATCTCTCCTATCTTAATTATTGTATTGATAATCAATTGTTTAACAACATGAGGTGTTATTTTTAATTGACAAGACCACCGTGAAAGTCAGTATAGCTTTTAAGATAATTTATTGTAAAATAACATTCGTAAAACGTAATGGATGACATACTGAAGAAAATCAAAATTTAATTAAATAATTACTTTCCGAAAAAAATGTCTATAAAATCGATAAAATATCAAAACAGGTATGAATTTTGAATAGGGTCTTAAATCAATAATCTAGCAATTTTTATGGAAAATCAAAAATTAGGATCGATTGCATTAATCGGAGGGGGACCTGCGGCTTTATTTATGTTAAAGGAGATTGTTAATCAAAATCTTCAGGTTGAAAGTATCTACATTTTTGAAAAAAATGAGCGATTGGGAGTTGGTATGCCTTACGGTAAATATGGGTCATGTAATGAACATCTTGCCAATGTTTCAGCCAATGAAATTCCAGAATTAATTTACGATGTTTCTACTTATTTGTCAAAATATCCATCTGATGATTTTCCAGATTACTATTTAAATGGCATATCCAATCCTTATCAGGTTTTACCAAGACTTCTTTTGGGAAATTATCTTGAAAATCAATTTCACGAATATATTAAGTTAGCTATCAAGATTAAGATAAAAGTACATGTCTTGACAGAAACTGCTGTGACTGATCTTGTCTACGATCGTACAAAAGAAAATTACAAAGTCATTATTACAGATGATAAAGAATATGAAGTGGGATTAGCGGTCATCTGTACAGGGCATTATTGGCCGATAACCTTTGAAGGAAAGACAAAAGGATGGTACGATTCTCCCTATCCACCATCAAAATTTGACCAAAAGACAAATTTTCCCGTCGCGATTAAAGGAGCTTCACTGACTGCAGTAGATGCTGTCAAAACGTTGTCACGTTTGAATGGTCAGTATAACTATGACGGTGATCAAGTCAGTTACGTTTTGAATGAAGATTCCAAAAATTTCTCTATACACTTATTTTCGACTGGTGGTTATCTTCCTGCATTGCGTTTTCATTCCGAATCAGAACCATATTCCGTTTCCTGGTCAATGACTTTGGATGAAATTTATGATTATAAAGAAAAAAATAATGGCTTTATTGCTCTCGATTATGTTTTTGAAAGAAATTTTAAAAGCCCACTTAAGCAAAGCGACCCCGTATTCTATGACAAGATAAAAGATATGACCATAGAGGAGTTTGTTGAAGAAATGCTCAGTCTTCGAAAAGAACTAGACAGTTTTACCCTGTTTAGAGCCGAATATTTAGAAGCAAAAAAGTCCATAGATAGAAGAATGTCTATATCTTGGAAAGAACGATTGGCCGCCTTCAGTTATGCTATGAATTATCCAGCGAAGCACTTTTCAGCAGAAGATATGCTTCGGTTACGTAAAGTTTTAATGCCACTTATCAGTGTTATCATCGCTTCTCTACCACAGGAATCGTATAAGGAAATTATTGCTTTATATGAAGCAGGTGTTATTGAGCATATCCAAGTTGACAAAGATAGTCATGTTGAACCGCATGCTGATACCGGTGCGATCTATTGCTATATGGATATACAAGGTAAAAAACATGAACAGCATTACCAACTTTATATTGACGGTACTGGACAACAGCCCTTAGAATTTAACGATTTGCCATTTGAGGCACTTAAAGATCAAGGTTTGATCAGCACAGGATATCTCAATTTTAAGGATCGGAATGAAGGAGAAAAATATGTAAACGAAAAAAATATAACTGTAAAAAGAGACAGTAATAATGGTTTTTATATGTATGTAAAAGGTTTAAGTATAAATGATTATTTTCAGGCACTTGATGCCTTTGGCAATGTGACTAAAAATCTATTTATAATGGCAGTACCATTTATTGGAGGGCTTAACCCTGACTATTCCGGACTTGACTTCTGCGATACGGCTAGTAGGAGGATAGTCAAATTTCTAAAGAACCCATGAAATTTGTCCTACTAAACATGGAGCATTTCTTAAATATACATATGATTAAAATAAGAAAAGCTAATCTTTCGATTAGCTTTTCTTATTTAATACTCTAAAGACCGAGTCAGTTGTGTAGATTTATTTAACAGCTGATCTTCTACAATACACTTATGATTTTTAGTAGAAAATAGAATGATTGACTGTAACAACGCATTAATCGTTATATGATGGAATGTTAAGCATCCATTATATTACTTCAGAAGAGTACCATTAAATCCGGCATTAGCTATCATTACCTTATTTGATTTCAACATTCTTGAAATCAAAAGGTAATCGTTCGATTGAATTTTCATTTTCGATCATCAATTCAATTTTTATATCATCTCTTTCTCCGGCAGTCATATCCCGTTTCAATTTGATGAGTTTGTATATAATCTTTGTTTTTTTATCAGTTAACGTCAGATTATTGTAACCGTGGTCAAGCTCTTCATTGACAGCTATTATAACATCTTGATTGGCATCCGATTTATAAGCATACATGAAGTCATAACTTTCAAAGTCAATACCTTTAAAATCCTCCTCATCACTGATCTTATATTTAAAATCGGGAAATATGTTTTTTATGCTCGCAGAATCCACAATAGCGAAATAAATAGTTGAATTCCTTTTGGTAATATGTTGATCTATTAGATTGATGTTTTTTTCTAAATTTTTAAGTTTACCCAGATTAAAATATGAGTTTTTATTTTCTGAAGGCTTAAAGTATTTTATAACACCTTTAATACCCATGTTTTTGTATTTTTTATTTTCATTGATTTCATATCTCGCCAAAACATTAGCCCTTCTGAAAATATTTTCAAAAAAATTATTGTGGAGGACCTGTCCATTGTAATTTGTCGTAGCAAGCGTATCTATTTTAATGAGGTGAAATCTGTCATTGGGTTTGTTTTCGAGTTCTAGACTTATCTCAACCATATCGTACATCTTGATGGCATGCGATAATATGACTTTTTCTTGTGAATAAAGAGATACAGTGAACATTATTAAAAGTAGAAGTGTGGTTAGTTTTTTCATATTGTATATCGGTAATCGCTATAATATTACATTTCTTATCGTTTCAATTCTTGGTATTCATATTGAGATTATGTTCATAAACTTTGCTATAGCAATTTTCCATAAATTATCTTTTATATTTCATTTCCTAACTTTTCAAATTCAATCTTTCCTCCTGAAGGTCAAGTAGGCGAAGATGTTTTTTTATGATTTCTTCATCTAACAAAATCTCTTGACGGTTTTTGTTTATAAGCCAGCTTCTTTGTGTTTCTAGGATGTCGATATAAATATTTCGGTATTCCACATAATTAATAATGATTTCAGAACTGCATAATTGGTGTTCATATTTCTCTAATTGATCCTTCAATATTGGAAAACTTTCTATTTTGTTTGCATAATCGTTACGAATTTTATCAACAGCCACTTGAGCGAGGTTGTTCTGTATCTCGTAATCTATTTCCTTTTCGCTTCGCACAAAATCACGATCTATTAATGGAAATTTTTTTAATAAAATAGGTAGTGTAAGCCCCTGTACAAGCAATGTTAAAAGAATCACGACAAATGTGATGAAAAGAATTAGATTCCTTTGAGGGAAAGGGGTTCCATCACTTAAGGTCAAAGGAATTGAAAGCGCTGCAGCCAAAGAGACTACGCCTCTCATTCCGGTCCATCCAATGATCATCGGTGTTTTCCATCCAGGAGATTGTGCATCTGCAACCGTGATAAAATTTCTCATAATCAAAGTTGTAATCACTGCTGCATAACCGGCAAGAACCCTTACCATAACCAGAACTCCAGTAACAGCAATTCCATATCCAATTGCAGTATAAATATCGGTATCACCTAAACCGGAAACAATTTCAGGCAAATCTAAACCGATGAGCATAAAAACAATACCATTTAGCAAAAAAACAAAAGTTTCCCAAACCGTTACGGTACGTATTCTAGATGCGCTGCTCAAAAAGTCATGACTTCTATAGGAAAGAAACAAGCCACCGCTTACGACGGCCAATACTCCAGAGGCGTGAAGCTGTTCTGCTGCTAAATACATCGAGAAGGGTGCAATAAAAGTGAGTAAAATATCAGTATTTGAATCTGTAGGTAAAATCTTGTGCATTTTCAGAAAAACATAGGCGATTGCTAGCCCTATTCCAACACCACCTATGCACATCCATACAAAGCTTCCCGCAGCCTCCTGCCAGACAAATTGTCCCGTTGCTGCTGCAATCATTGCAAACCGGAAAATGATTAAAGAAGAAGCATCATTCAACAAACTTTCACCTTCTAGAATTGAAGCTAATCTTTTTGGCACCTTAACAAATTTTAAGATTGCTCCAGCGCTTACTGCATCAGGTGGAGAAACAATTCCACCCAATAAAAAACCCAAGGCTAAAGAAAATCCAGGAATAAAATAATTAGCGAAAATCGCAACCGATAATGCGGTGAAAAAAACGACGACAAAAGCAAAACTGAAAATAATTCTACGCCATCGCCAAAGTTCTTTCCAAGAGGTCGACCACGCTGCTTCATATAGCAGAGGAGGTAAAAAGAGAATAAATATTAATTCGGGTTCTATTTTTATACGAGGTACTCCTGGAATAAAACTTATTAAAAGTCCTGCTAGTACAAGTAATACAGGATAAGCTACCTGAATTTTTTTCGCCAGCATAATAAGCATGGTGATCATCAGAACCAGAAAAAGATAAAATTCAAAATTTTCTAACATATATAAATTTTAGATATATAAATATATATTAAATATTTAGAAAGATTTATAGCCGATTTAAATTTGAATAGGCTTAGTATGCAAAGCAATAATATATATTTCTGATAGCAAACCGGTTGCTTGATACACCAATATTAATATGGATTTTATAGTAGTAAAAGTGTTTGCATAGTCTTTTCAAACAAATAGCGGTATTAAATGTTATCTTGATAGAGAGAGAAAGTTCACCACTAACTATTCATTTCAATATATTGTAGAAAATAAATAATAATTTATGTTCAAATTGCCTATGAGCGACATTTACAAAAAATCATCAGCAGTATGTATCGTTGTTTTACTTTTTTTAATGTTGACAGCCTTATTCATAAAAGGTACTACACTATTACTTTTGCTATTTGGAGGAATTCTCTTTTCCATACTTTTCCATGCGATTTCATCCAAGATACAGTACTGGACGGGTTTAAATTCCAAAATATGCCTCTTGTTAGCGATACTTTGGGTGATTATTTTCTCTAGCACCATATCTTATTTTATCGGAAATACAGCTGTAACACAATATAAAGAACTTGCCGCTACAGTACCAAAAATGATTGATAATTTACAGATCTATTTGAGTAGTACCAATTGGGGTACTTATCTTATCGATAATATTGACAGTGCGGAAGATCAGATGAACAAAGTCATACAACATTTACCACAGGTTTTCAGTGGCACATTTGGTTTTTTTGGAGATGTATATGCCTTCTTATTTTTGGGTATATTCATTATGATTTCCCCCAAAGAGTATATGATTGGCATCATCAGCTTATTTCCAGACAAAAATAAGCGTACAGTTGAGGAAGTTCTGGATAAAGTAGGGGAGCAATTGAAGATTTGGTTAAAAGTTCAATTGTTGGACATGCTTTTTGTTTTTGTTTTAACAGCAATTGCTTTGCTTATTTTAGGAATTGAGCTTTGGTTGATTTTAGCGTTAATAGCAGGATTACTCTCCTTCATTCCCAATTTAGGTCCCACGCTTGCACTTATACCCGCTTCTTTAGTGGGATTGCTAGATGGACCAGTCACAGCCCTGTACATTATCGCAATTTTTATTGGCGTACAGATAATCGAATCTGCAGTTTTTGCCCCATTCGTACAGAAGAAGATGCTATCCTTACCACCAGCTATGGTACTCTTTTTCCAATTGCTGATGGGTACACTCACGGGCGCATTGGGTTTACTTTTCGCAACACCTATATTGGTCGCTCTTGTCAATTTTGTTAACGAAATATACGTAATCAGGGTATTGAGACAAGAGACAGCTGGAGAGATGATAGAAGAAATAGAAAATGATAATGAAGATCTAGAATATGATTAGCTATTTAATAGGTTTAGGGATTTGAAATAATAAAATTAGGGCCCAAATCTGTAAAGCGGTTTGCATGATGTTAATAGTTCCAACGACAGGATTCTGGATGATATTTGACATCATGAGAGGGATATACATTAATCCAATAATCATCATGGCTAATATAATATATTTTACCCCGTTGCTCCCTTTACTAACTATATATCCAATACCAAAAATCATCCCTACAATGATAAGGGAGAAAAAGATATTTAGGAATGAAAAATTTACATAAGGAGATATGATGATATTCACAATCGATAACGCGGCTGATGCATAGATTAAGTTTGCGGCTTTTTTATGATTTGGATGAATAGTAATTTTGTCATTTCTCGACTTTTCTTCTATCAAGAAAGTAATTTGTTCAATTTCTTCAGGAGTAAAAATTCTTCCACGTGATTTGAGAATTTCATACGCAAATTGAATTGCTGGTGGGACAAATCGAGTATCTTCTTGCAGATAGATTTCTAATTCTTTATCTGTTTTTGCTTCTAATATCTTTCTTTTTACACTCATTTTTAATAATGTTCTATTTTTAAATTTCAGTCGGTGGGAATTAGGAAGTATTTTTTTTCTAATTATGCGCAAAGATAGAATTATAGGTCAAATAAATTATAATCAGCTCACATTTTAAGTTTTTTCGGATTAAATAACGCACATTTTCTTAATTAAAAGGATATATGTAATTTCAGCGATTATGAGTAGTAAAGGATAAGCTTATTAAAAAATATAAACCTGTTTACTCTTATCTACATAACGTCCTGTTTAAAGAGAATTAGACAGAAAGGGCGAAGTATACTTAGATTTGATTTTTTCAAAAGTTTCAAATGAAAATTATTACATTTAACTATGCTAAGCTTCAAAAAAGTATTTCTTTATTTAATTGTTTTGTTTTTATACAAATCAAGTAGCTATGGACAAGCTCCTCTCACGATGATACAGATCCAAAAGCAATATGGCGGAATTTGGATAGATAAGAAAACAAGTAGATGCTTACAGATAACCTTTGAAAATGACAGTTATGTAATGATCACCGACTGGACAGCTAAATACCAAAGTCGGGCGAGTGGCGATGTCTATAAAGCTTTTATAAAAAATGCCAGATTGGTCATGCCAGAAGATAAGGAACATCATGCGCCGTATAGTGAAATTACGGTAGAAAAAAATAAACTAGTATACCGTACCAAGCCCAATGGTATATTGAAATCCTCAACTTGGGATAAACAGATATTTACCCGAAAGAAATAACTTAAACCTTAGCTCCATTACAGACGGCAATACTTTATGAAATTTTAGGATATTAAGATTTCAATTATCTTTTGAAACAAATAAAGTCCCAAATTAGATATGGCATTGATTGAATCCCTGAGTTTGTGATGGGCCTAAATATTATTTCTTTAACAATCTTTAGATATCGCGTTATCATCCTGCCTAGCCAAATCAATCAATTGACGTTTTGTTATCAAATAGATACTTTCCACTATTTATGCAGCGAGAGTGAAATAGACAGCTATTTATCCAGATTTATAGTTAGACGATGGCAGTGAGAACATCAATAGATACATTTTGTTAATGATCGTTTAAATGAATGGAACTGATAAAAAAATATTCTTTTTCCAATAATTAGTTTATAATTGCTATTCGTTATATAAAAGTTATTATGAATAAAGACTTATTACAGATTGGTGCTGAAGCATTAAGAAAAGCAGCACTAAATGAAGATTCCAAATCCTATATATTAGCAAACCCTGTCTTGTTCCAACTTTTTAAAAAAGCAGCCGATCGATATATTGGCGGTGAAACTCTGGAAGAAACGATAGTTAAAGTTAAAACTTTAAATAACCTAAAAGCTTCGATAGAGTTCATGGGTGAAAGTACCCGAACAGAGCAAGAATCCAAAGCTGCCACCGAAGAGTTTATTCGTATCTGTCAACAAATCAGATTGCAACAATTGAATTCGACAGTATCACTAGATCTGTCGCATATAGGCTTAGCAATATCCAAAGATCTTTGTTTAAATAATTTAAATGCTATTTGTCAGGAAGCATCAAAATCTGGTATTGAAGTTATCATCAGTGCAGAAGGAACTGAAAGAACTGATGCAGTTATTGATACTTATCAAAAAGCACTAAAAAAATACGATCATTTGGCGATAACCCTGCAGGCATATCTGTACCGTACAAAAGATGATTTTAAAGAAATAATAAAAGAAACCGGAAGAATCAGAATTGTGAAAGGTGCGTTTGAAACTGCTAGTGGCCTTTCTATGCCAAGAGGTGAGATACTTGATGATGTTTATATGAGTTATGTCGATCAGTTACTGGCACAGAATCATAAATGTTCAATTGCTACACACGACAAAAAAATACAAGCAAATGCTCAAGTATTGATCGAGAAGTACAAACCAACGAAAGAAAACTACGAGTTCGAGAGTCTTTATGGTATTTGCAATGAGCAACTGATGTTGCTTGAAGCCCAAGGTTATCAAACCAAGCTTTACTTCGTTTACGGAAAAGAATGGTACTTATATCTATGTAATCGGATAGCAGAATATCCGATGAATATATTTCAAGCTTTGAGTGATATGACAAAATAAGGAAGAGTATCGTATGGCCTATTTGAGATGATAATGAAAAGTTGAATTCAAGGGACCAAGTAAATAATGATCATATAAAAGAGTAGTTAACGTATGGATAACAGGAGAGAATTTCTAAAAAAAGCAGCTATGCTGACAGGCGGCATGTCCCTGTCACAGTTGCTCCCTCAATCTATTGCCAAGGCCATGGCCATTGATCCGATATCAGGGAGCACGTTTTATGATGCAGAACATGTTGTTTTGCTGATGCAAGAAAACAGATCATTTGATCATGCTTTTGGCACTTTAAAAGGTGTCCGAGGATTTAACGACCCTCGTGTTGTCCGTCAACCCAATAACCGCAAGGTTTGGTTACAGTCTCAATCGGATGGTAAAACATATGCGCCTTTTCGATTAGATATGAAAGATTCTAAAGTCACTTGGATGGGCTGTCTGCCACATAATTGGACAGACCAGACCGATTCTCGTAATCAGGGTAAGATGGATCGATGGCTGGATGTCAAGCGATCCGGATTTAAAGATTTTAAAGAGATGCCCTTAACATTGGGTCATTATACGCGTGAAGATATTCCTTTTTACTATGCCATGGCCGATGCATTTACCATTTGTGATCAACATTTTTGTTCCAGTCTCACGGGTACCAATCCCAATAGACTCTATTTTTGGACAGGCAATATTCGAGAAAAACTGACCGAAAAAGCACTGGTTTGGAATGGAGATTCCGAGTTCAGTGGCAAAGCCACATGGAAGACTTTTCCTGAACGCCTTACTGATAATGGTGTGGAGTGGAAGATCTATCAAAATGAAATATCTTCCAGTAGTGACGGGTACAGTGGTCAAGAAAACAGTTGGTTGGGGAATTTTGGATGCAATGTCATGGAGTATTTTCCCCAATATGCTGTCCAATATAGCAAGCGGTATCAAGATCTATTGATTCAGAAAAGAAAGCAGATCAATGCGAACCTTGAAGAGCTAAACAAAAAAGGTAGTGCAACTGGAGAAGAATACGAGAAATTGCAAAAGCGACTGCAAGAAACGGTAAAGGAACAAGAGCTGTATACGGACGAAAACTTTGAAAAGTTGAGTGCATACACAAAAGAAATCCACCGACGTGCATTTGTCAATAACAGTGCTGCTCCAGACTATATGGAGCTCGAACAGATGGAATATCAAGAAGGTGATGAGACTCGTCAACTCCAGATACCGAAGGGTGATATCTTGCATCAGTTTAGAGCAGATGTCAATACAGGCAAACTGCCTACAGTATCATGGCTGACGGCACCACAACTTTTTTCGGATCACCCAGATTCACCTTGGTTCGGTGCCTGGTATGTCAGTGAAGTCATGGATATCTTAACCAAAAATCCAGAAGTATGGAAAAAAACGATCTTTATCCTTACTTATGATGAGAATGATGGTTATTTTGACCATGTGGCACCATTTTCCGCACCAAATCCTTACCAAAAAGATTCTGGTAAGGTTTCTCAGGGCATCGACACCCGGTTGGAGTATGTTCGAAAAGAAGAGCAATATCATCCCGAAAGCGGTCGTGAAAGTAATATCGGTTTAGGGTATCGTGTTCCGATGATCATTGCTTCTCCGTGGTCCCGAGGAGGCTGGGTCAATTCACAGGTATTTGACCACACTTCACCACTACAGTTTTTAGAGCGGTTCATTAGTCATAAAACAAAGTCAAATATCAAAGAGACTAATATTACAGCATGGAGGAGGGCAGTTTGTGGAGATTTAACTTCGGCCTTCAGACCCTACAACGGAGAAGTGATAGCGAAACCTGAATTTGTTCAAAAAAAACCATTTATAGCAAGTATTCACCAAGCGCAATATAAAGATGTACCAAAAGGATTCAAGGCTTTAAGTGTAGCTGAAATAGATCAGTTAGACCAAGAACCTCGGATTTCCCCCTATTTCCCGCAACAGGAAAAAGGTATTAAAGATTCATGCAGATTGCCTTATGAGCTCTATGTGGATGGGTACTTTAATGAGGAAACTGCGCAATATCAGATCTCCTTTGAGTCTGCTAGCCGAATATTTGGTCCTGCATCTTCAGGGTCAGCATTTACCGTTTATAGCGAAACTCCTTATCATGATGAAAGAGGTAGAAGTTGGAATTATGCTACGGTTCCAGGAGACCGATTGCAAGATAGCTGGTCATTAGATGCTTTTTATCATCGTGCTTATAAACTGAGCGTTTACGGTCCAAATGGTTTTTTTCGATCATTTGCTGGAGGGAAAGAAAATCCAAAAATCAAAATTTCTTGTCGTTACGAAAGCAATAAAAAAGATAACGGATTTACAGGCCGATTGTTGATCGAGATCGCGAATCAAGAGAACCGTCAGGTTGAAGTTTTACTTCAAGATAACAGTTATGGGCAGGGAGCAAAGAGTATTCAGGTGCGCTCAGGTTCTAGTAAAGTTGTTGACATTGATTTATCCAAGCAGCATTATTGGTACGATGTAACAGTGATGTGTACAGGATATTTGGATTTTTACGAACAGTTTGCAGGACGTATAGAAGTTGGGGAAAATTCGAAAAGCGATCCATTAATGGCATAAATACCTCAACTGTCTTCATATTTTATGCTAAGATCAGCCACTTAGTCGGCTTACTTTGCTGATCAGTCTTTATTTTTTAGGCATATCATTCTTACATACAACCCTCTTTAATGAGAGATGGGTTTAATTTGATGTTACCATTCCTACTGACATACTCCTGTCAGTGGAGATAGCTATTTTCGCTTAAATATTAAAAATCAAAAAATGAACAACATCACCATTCAAGAAAAGAAGATTATCGGTATGGCCATTAGAACTACCAATGAAAATGGAAAGTCTGCAAATGATATCGAATTATTATGGCAAAAGTTTTGGAAAGATGAAACCATACATCAACTTGAGCAAAAGATAAATAACGAGATCTATGCCGTTTATACAAATTATGAAACAGATTTTACAGGCTATTACGATACCATTATCGGATATGAAGTAAGCACATTAACGGTCATTCCAGCAGGACTTGTAGGGCTAGTGATCGAAGGGGGAGAATATGCTGAATATGTGTCTAAAGGAAAGATGCCAGAAGCCATATTCAATACCTGGTTAGGCATTTGGGCTGATCAAGAATTTAATTCAAAAAGAGCTTACAAAGCAGATTTTACCGTACATGGTGAAAAATACAATGATGGTCCTATGGCTGAGGTAGAGACTTATATCTCGGTAAAGGATTGATCGCTATAGCTTTTCTGATGAAATAAAATCATAAAAACTATCAATCAGGTATCATCATAAAATATATGGAGCCGTTTGGGATAATCAGACGGTTTTTTTGTTATATACGTTTTTTCTTGAGTGCTTTCATTCCATTTTTTGAGATCTAGTTATAGGAGACTTTTTCGATAAGCGCTACTCAATATAGCAGTACTTTTCTTTTTTTTCAGAAGCAGTCTGTTTAATTATTGCTTTGTCAATTTCAACATTAAAACTGCTTTTCATACTAACATCATAAATCAAATTATAAAATCCGAATGTTCTATATCAACTATAATCGATTTGATATTAATATTTTAACATAGTATAGATCGTTATGAACAATTGCTTAAATCATTTTTTTGTATAAAAATTAATTTGAAAGTAGGGAGTGAAATCTATAATTTTTTATAATTGTAAACGTTTTATGTATGATTTGTTTATATTAGTCAGGCCAATCAACCATATACATGTACGATATTAAGGATTTTAGTGAAGAACAAAAACATAGAATCGCCATTATGCGTGATGAATATGTGTTTAAGCAGTTCTTCATACAAAATATTGCAATGCTGGAACAATATGCTTTTTCCATCATCAAAGACGCTTGCCATGCTGAAGATGTGGCAAGCGAAGTATTTTGGGAAATCTGGAATATGGGTTCAAAGCTTACTCAGATCAAATCAGTATCAGCCTATTTATACCGAGCAACAAAAAATAAATGTCTTAATCTATTACGAAATAAAATCGTCAGATACGAACCTGTTGAAGTACATAGCAACACGTTAGTCGACGACCTATCGCCTGAAGCATTGCTCATATCAGTAGAAAAAACAAGCGAGATAGAGCGTGCCATTGATCAGTTACCTCCTAAAACAAAAGAGGCGTTTTTATTGGTCAAAGACTGCCGGATGACCTACAAACAAGCTGCTGAAGCTATGGGTATTGCAGTCAAAACAGTAGATAGACATATTCAGATTGCGGTCGCAAAACTCTATTTTCTATTAAAAGAAAAAAAATAACATGTGCTATTGGGGATTTTAATCCTTTCATGTGTCTTCATACTAAACACATGTATATGTCAGCAGCAGATCAGCACTATTTACAATTGATTCATAAAGTTTTGAGCCAGACCATTACGGGTTCAGAATTGGATGAGCTGTATCGTCTAATGGCAGAAGAAGAAAGTAGAATCGACCTCTATCTCTTTCTAACACAGAACAAAAAGATATCTGAAGATCAAACTATCACCAAGGAAACACGCTACGAAAGATCAAGAAAAAAATTTATGTCCTCTAGTGTTTCCCAAGGACTTCTAACAACACAACCCGTAGAGCCTTACCATCAGGTACGAAAATATAGACTCTTACTTGCTGCAATGGTTATACTTTTCATTTTAGCAGTAGGGGCTAGTTACATCTATATGCATCCTAGGAGTACTGATATCATCACGCTCATATCCTCCAAAGGAGAACGTAAATTCTACAGGTTGAAAGACGGCACGGAGATTTGGCTCAATAGCGAGAGCAAATTGGAGTACAACATGTCATATGGACATAGCAACCGTGATGTAAAACTTTCCGGTGAAGCCTACTTTAATGTTGCAAAGAACAAAAAACTACCTTTTCATGTCGATTCCTATGGTAACCGGATCGAGGTATTAGGCACTCAATTTAATGTCAGAGCCTATCCTGAAGAGCAGAGAATGGAAACCGCATTGATTGAAGGTAAAGTCAATCTACACATAAAAGACAATGGTAAATATCGCCAATATATCATGCATCCCGGAGACAAGATCGAAGTGACTCATATGATGAGTAATGACATGCGTATCAACAAAAATCATCCGAGTATCTCTACTGAAAATACAAAGGTAATCATTGATCTAAAGAAAGCTACCTCTAAAGACGGTGAACAACTGGATATGCTTTGGACTAAAAATAAACTTGTCTTTCAGAATGATCCATTAGAGCTCATGACCAAAAAAATGGAACGTTGGTACAATAAAACGATTAAAATCGAAAATGAAAACCTCATGAATGAATCGTTTACAGGCGTATTTGAAGAAAAAACCTGTAAAGATTTACTAGATCTATTGATCAAGACAGGTGTCAATTTACATTATACAGAAAAACAAGACAGTATATTAATTTATTAAAACCAAAAATTATGAATCAAACATGTACAAAAAAGGGCATATCGTAATGATACACCCTTAAAGATGAATGAACAAGCACAAAGCCCTAGGAAAGTAATGTGCTTAATTACTAACTTCTAATATCTAAATTATGAAAAAAAGTTCACATGTCTTCAGTCATGTGCCAATTCTTTATTACCTAAAGTGGCTCTTCATGGTAAAATTTACGCTGTTGCTTATTGTAGCTTTTGGCTACAGCAGTTATGCAAATTCGACACTTGCTCAAGGCAACATTACTTTAAAAAACAAAAGCATAAAGTTTAAAACTTTATTGCAGCTGATCGAAAAACAAACTGATCTGCGCTTTATTTATAATGACAATCAGATTGACAAATTTGTGATTAGTGATGTCAATGCAATTAAAAAACCTTGGAATGAATTATTGGAACCCATTCTAGAAAAAACAGGTTTAAAAATGCAGGAAATCAATGGTGGTCGAATCGTTATTTCACCGATCGTATCACAAGACCCCAAATTTCAAGGCAAAATAATTGATGGTAAAGGAGATCCCTTACCTGGTGTATCCATTAAAGAAAAGGGATCAGATAGAAGTACCTTGACCAATGATAAGGGCGAATTTACAATTGCCGTAAAAAATACACAAAGTTACCTAGTCATCAGTAGCGTGGGTTTTGTGTCGCAAGAATTGCCTTACTCCTCTACTTTTCAGTCCATCAAACTAATAGCTGATCTTGCTCAACTCGAAGAAGTGGTTGTCGTTGGTTATGGAGCACAAAAACGCGTCAATTTAACCGGTGCTGTTTCCGCTATAAGCGGTCGGGAACTGGAAAACAGACCCGTTGTCAATGCAACACAAAGCTTACAGGGTATTGTCCCAGGATTAAATGTCAATGTTGGCGGAAATACCAAGCCTGGTCAAAGCTTCAATCTAAATGTCCGTGGGGTAGGAAATATCAGCGGTACCGATGGTCCTTATGTACTTGTAGACGGAATGGAAATGTCATTAGCAGATATCAATCCCAGCGATATTGATAACATCTCGGTATTAAAAGATGCATCAGCATCTGCGATATATGGATCAAGAGCGGCATATGGGGTTATTTTGGTCACAACTAAAAAAGGTACAGCCGGAAAAAAAGTAATTAGTTTTACCGGCAATACCGGACTCACATCGCCTGTTAGATTACCCGATATGGCTAATTCCGTTGAGTTTGCTAATTTCTTCAATGCAGCGACCTTCAATGCATTGGGTACGAAACAATATTCGGAAGACAAGATTGCGCTATTGCAACAGTATATCAATGATCCAACCAGTCTATCGATATTTCCAGAAGTTAATACCAATAATTACGCAAGCTGGGAAAACAGTGCCAATGGTGTCGCAAATACCAATTGGTTCGATCTCCACTATAAACCAACGGCCCTACGTCAGAATTATACTGTAAATATGAGCGGAGGAAATGCAGGTACGCAATTTTATGTATCGGCAGGTTATTACAACGAAGAAGGAATCTTGCGCTATGCAGATATCGATTACAAACGTTATAATTTCAATAGTTCAGTTTCCTCAGATCTAACCTCTTGGCTAAAAGTCAAAGCCAATGTCAAATATACAAAGAGTAACAACCAGACACCTTTAGCTGGCTATGAAGGCATGTTTTTCCACAATCTGGCTCGTATGCGTCCCAATGTATCACCCTATGATTTTTATGGAAACTGGAATGAACAATCCATGGTGCCATATTTACAATTGGGTACAAAAGATGAATTGACAAACAATACATTAGCGATACTAGGTGGTTTGGAAATAAGTCCGTTGAAAAATTGGAAGATATTTGCCGATCTCAATTATAGATTGGATAATGATGCCAATGATATTTTAAAATTACCAGGTACAATTTATGGTATTGATGGCATTTCCTACCTGGTTAACCGCTCCGAATACAATATCCCATTAGGTGGGAGTTTTGAACGTAAAATGAATACCAACAATTACCTTACACCTAATCTTTATACTAACTATAAACTATCTCTAGACAAGCACAACTTTGACGTCACAGCAGGTTTTCAGCAAGAGCTAAATCAGTTTAAAGAAATCTATACATCCGCTAGTGATTTGATTAGCTTCGACCGTCCAGGCATAGACTTATCGACAGGAACCAAGTCTAGTAAAGAAGCCCGCAATCATTGGGCTACTCGTGGCTTCTTCGCTCGTTTGAATTACAATTTCGATCAGAAATATCTATTAGAAGTCAATGGTCGTTATGATGGATCTTCACGTTTCGCAGCAGGCAATCGCTGGGGATTCTTTCCATCTGTATCTGCTGCATACAACATCAGTGAAGAATCATTCTTTAAAGATCAAGTCAGCTGGGTCAATCAATTAAAAATACGAGGCTCATACGGATCACTAGGAAATCAGGCAGGAGCAGGACTCTATGCGTACTCCGAAAACATGAGCATTATCGTACCAGGAGCCAATGGAGCTGGTGGCAAGTATTATTTTGAAAACGGTCGCGAGAGCTACATCAATGCTCCAGGAGCATTCAATCCACTCATCACTTGGGAAACAGTGCGTAGTGCCAATTTCGGTCTCGACTTCACGGCATTCAAATACAGATTGACCGGTGCAATTGATATCTACCAACGTAATACTAAAGATATGCTCGGTCCATCACGTGATGTAGCCGATCTTTTTGGTACAGTCCCTGCAAAAAGTAACAACGCTGATTTAAGAACACGAGGTTGGGAACTTAATGTCAAATGGCGTGATCAGCTTTCCGAAGACTGGAGCTATAACTTAGGCTTAATACTCACAGATTACAAATCGATGGTCACAAAATATCAAAATCCTACCAAATTTGATCCAAGTGGACAATGGTACGAAGGTAAGACCTCGGGGGAAATCTGGGGTTATAAAGCCAATCAATTAATCCGTACCCAAGCAGAGGCAGATGTATATAATGAATTGGATCAATCATTCTTATCTGCACGTGATTGGATCCCTGGTGACGTCATGTATCTCGATCTCAACAACGATGGTAAAATTAACAACGGAGCCAATCGCTTAGGTGATATGGGCGACATTTCCATTATCGGAAATAGTACACCGAGGTACAGCTATAGTTTATCTGGTGGATTAACTTGGAAAAATTTATCGATGAATATGCTATGGCAAGGTATTGGTAAACGAGATTTTAGTCCAGCAGTTGCGGATGCTTACTTTTGGGGAGCAGGTGCATTAGCACAGGTTACAGTCTTTAAGCAACATTTAGATTATTTCTCTGAAAGCAATCCTGATGCATACTACCCCAATCCGTATGCAGCACCTGCAGGTGCCATCAATTCTTACATCAATAAGACTCAGCTATCTTCAACTCGCTATTTACAAAGTGCGGCTTACTTACGCCTCAAAAACCTGACCATCAGTTACAATATACCCAAATCACTGATCCAAAGCTGGAAATTTGAACGTATCAATCTATTCCTTAGTGGAGAAAACTTATTCACTTTTAGTCCCTTAGCAAAGATGTTTGATCCAGAAACGATTGACGGTGGCTCGGGTACAGGGAAAATATACCCCTTGAGTAAAGTGTATTCTTTTGGTCTAAACGTTAATTTTTAATCCGAGCAACATGAAACTATATAACCTATATTTATGCCTACTTGCAGTCAGTATCACTGTATGTTCAGCATGCAACAGTAATTTTTTGGATCGGGAACCATTAGATCAATTATCCACAACAGGAAGTTTATCTTCGACCAATGAACTTAAACTGTATGTCAATCAATTCTATCAAACCTTACCTGGGCATCCCAATTTTACAGGTGGTGTAGGCCCAGCTTTTGATGATGCGCGGACAGATAATATGATATTTACGAGTGTTGATCCTAGACTTAGCGGACAGTTGACGATCTCCAATGCTTCCAGTATCAGTGAATACACGCAAATAAGATCAATCAATTTTTTTCTGAAACAATCTAAAAATGCAACTGGAAATCAAGCGGATATCAACAAATATCTCGGCGAAGCATATTTCTTTCGCGCCTGGTATTATTTCGAATTGGTCAAAAAATATGGAGATGTCACTTGGGTCAATCAATTGTTGAGTTCCGAAGACGAGTCTACGCTATTAGCTAGAGATAGCCGTATTATGATTGTAGATTCTATCCTCAACGACCTGAACCGATCTGCCGATCTTTTACCTATCGTATCGACCAATGCGAGTATGCGTATCCACCGTGATATGGCTTTGGCATTTAAATCACGGGTTGCTCTATATGAAGGAACATGGCAACGGTATCATAAATTAAAAGGGACACCATTTGCCAGTATGGAAGCTACCGAAGATAAGATCAAAAATTACCTAACTCAAGCACGAGATGCGGCCAAGACTGTTATAGATGGCAATCGCTGGAAAATATATACCACAGGAAAATTCAATGATGATTACCGCAATATGTTCAATACTGCAAACTTGTCGACCAACAATGAGGTACTGTTATATCGACGCTATAATCCTTCAGAAAATGTCGGGCATGGTGTATCCAAATATCTATCAACCGGTGGGGGAGATATTGGGCTTACTCAGAGTCTCGTGAGTGATTACTTAACGGCAGATGGAAAACCATTTGCAGGCTCAGTACAGACCGAAGTCCAAAAGATATATAGCCAAGATCTAAGACCTACGATTCGTGATCCACGATTGGCACAAACCGCAGTAGTACCACAGGCACCATTACGCCCTGATGCGGTAGCTGCTAATTTCCCGTCGATCAATCAAAGCGGATTCAACCGTTCGACCACAGGTTATCCGATGTACAAATATGTGGAATATAACAGTCTCCCTGCGGTATCTGATGATGGTATGAGTGCTGCTCCTGTCATTTATTTTCGTTATGCAGAAGTATTGCTTAACTATGCCGAAACCATAGCAGAACTTAAGGAAGATCCAACCAAAATCATTGAAGCGATACGACCATTGCGTGCCCGTGTCAATATGCCCGACATGGATTTTGATCGCGAATACAATACCTCAGCAAACTATCCTTTTGCACAACTAGACAAATATATACAAGCCGTTAGAAGAGAAAGACGTGTTGAGCTGGTGGCTGAAGGGCAACGCTTGCAAGATATTTTACGTTGGGCAGCAGCAGATCAATTGATTGTTGGCAAAAGACCCTTAGGTATCCTTTTTATTGGAAGTAATATTGCGCAAGAAAACAACAGTACGGGTTTTTACAAGGATAGCCTCTTATACTATGACACCGCACCAACAGGAAAAACAGTCAATTTCTTCCTTTCGGGTAATCCTGGTGATGCTACACGCTACATGGATCCTTATAAAGCAGTATTGCCAAGTGGGTATCGATTTAGGGTCGATCGAGACTACTTGCTTCCCATCCAACAACGGATGATCGAATTGACAAATGGTAAATGGAAACAAAATCCAAATTGGTAAAATCACTATCATGAAGACATTAATTTATAAAAAAGGAAACCTCAGTTTTCTTATACTCCTAATCTTTTCGCTAATTGCCTGCAAAAAAGAAGACCTTCCGGCTAAACCTGTCGCTGGTCCATTTCAAGTGACCAGTACCGTGCCCGGTGAAATAGAAAAAGCAGCAGGCACCTATAGCATCAGTATTGAAGGCAATACCAATGGCTGGTGGGTTACTTTACCCGCAAATGTACAATGGTATAGTGTCGAACGCAAATACGGCTCTGGAAATGTCACACAGAAACTGACGATTAAGGCCAATGATTCAGGTCAAGAGCGATCAGGATCGGTCAAAATAAACTCTACTTCAAAAGAAGAAGTAACTATCAATTTTAAACAAAAGGGATCATGAGATTAAGATTTATTGTGCTCCTAGCACTTGCTCTGACTACAGGAAGACATGTTTACGGACAAAAAAGGCCCAACGTCGTGATTATCATTTCCGATGACCATGCTTATCAAACCATAGGAGCATATGGTTCAAAATATGGAAAAACACCCCAGATAGATCGTATCGCCAATGAGGGAGCTATTTTTAAAAATTCATTTGTCAACAATTCAATATGTGGCCCCAGTAGGGCCACTTTATTGACTGGAAAATACAGCCACAAAAATGGCTTCAAAGACAATGAAACTTCTGAATTCGACTTCAGTCAAGATCTATTTGTCAAACAGCTCCAGCAGGTGGGGTACAATACCGCCTGGGTCGGTAAAATCCATTTAGGTGACAAATTACAAGGATTCAATTATTTTGACATCCTAGTCGATCAAGGCACATATTTCAATCCAGATTTTATCAGCAAACAAGGACGTAAACGAAGCGAAGGCTATGTTTCAGACATCGTAACCGAAAAAGCACTAAGCTGGCTCGATACCGTAAATCAAGAACAACCTTTTTGCTTAGTTATCGGTCATAAGGCTACCCATCGTACATGGATGCCAGATCCTGCAGATTTTGGCGCTTACGACAGCGTCAATTTTAAATTGCCGGAAACCTTTTACGACGATTACGAAAGCCGTAAACCAGCCAAGCTTCAGGAGATGTCTATTGATAAGGATATGCGCATGGGCTACGATCTCAAGATGTTTGAATCTGTTGAAGCGATGATGCAGGATGGTAATTTCAAACGCATGACACCAGCACAGCAAGAAAAATACATCAATTATTACAGACCGATCTATGAAGAACTTAAGCAATCCAAATTGACGGGAAAAGCTTTAGCCGAGTGGAAGTTTAAACGCTATATGACCGATTACCTCAATACAGCACAATCCATGGACCGCAACATCGGAAAAGTATTGGACTATATAGAGAGTAAGCAGCTTACGGAAAATACCATCGTTATCTATCTGTCGGATCAAGGTTTTTATATGGGCGAACATGGTTGGTTTGATAAACGTTGGATGTATGAAGAATCCTTCCGCACACCGATGGTCATGCGTTATCCAGCATTAATAAAACCACATACTCAAATCAATGCCAAAGTGGTCAATGCCGATATTGCGCCGACTCTTTTGGAACTTGCATCAGTTAAAAAACCGAAGGACATGCAAGGCGAGTCTTTTGTACATGTGCTCAAAAATCCTGCAACAGAACATCGGAAAGATCTTTTCTATCATTACTTTGAAAACGGAGAACATGCTGTCAGCCCACATTTTGGAGTACGTGATGACCGTTACAAATTAATCCGATATTATAAACGTATGGAAACCTGGGAACTGTTTGATTTACAAAAAGACCCGCAAGAACTTCACAATGTCTATCATGATCCTGCTTATATTGCTATCGTGAAAATGATGAAGAAAAAGCTAGAGAAGCAAATTCATCTGTTTGACGATACAGAAGCAGCTGCAATCTATAAGATAAACATCGACTAGTATTGTACATTATACTGTTTTATGAGCAGTTGATTTGTTTTACGGATATCCTTCTAAGAATCCTGAAGGACTATTGCTAATAGATACAATTTTGATAAAAATGTAATAAACTAAGTAAATCGAAAAACTAAAATAAATCAAGTGGGATTATTTATAACCCATAAAGCCATTCTTAATAGAATGGCTTTGCCTTTTTTCCCTTTATTGTGGTTTATTAGCTATTGAAAATGGTGATCTTGTATAGTACTGTATGAGTACGGTAAAAAACGGAACAATAATCTGTTGCTATTATCATTTATTTAGAAAGATGCGTTATTGGCGTTAGTACAACCTTTCGGAATTCTACCTCAGCACCTTCAGCTTGGAGTGCAATCTGTCCACTGTTTGCGGTACAGTCGTAACCTTCATTTACAAGGTCGCCATTCACCCATACTTTGATCTTCCGGTCTAAACATTCAATCCTCATCCTATTCCATTCACCAAGTGGTTTTTCCGAATGATCGGTAAGATTCTTAATTCTACGATTTTTACCTTCTGTAATGCCCCATTCAGCTTTGTCACCACGACGCTCAACCATGTTTGGAACTTTAATATCCTCTACAATACACCAAAAGTCTCCTGCATTTTCATGCATCATCTGTACTTCAACAGATTTGGGAAACATTCCATAAAGTGCACGTGGGGTAGAGGCATGTACCAGTACACCACAGTTTCCTGGTTTTCCTGCAAATCGGTATTCGACATCAAGACTATAGTTTTTATACGACTTATCAGTTATAATATGACCATTTGGTGTACCCATGCTGACCAACATGCCATCTCTAACAAGAAAAGGACTTTTTATAGTCTTATTTTTATCCATTTCTGGAACATCGATATGCCAGCCTGTCAAGTCCTTGCCATTGAAAAGACTTTTTGACTGAGCAAATGAAGAAAATGAAAGAGCTAAGCTACTTACAAAAAAAAGAGCTGAAAAATAGAAGTTCATATTTGGTTTAGGTTTGAATAATATCGTTAAACAAACATACATAATAATTTTCATAGGAATAAAATAGAAACATACGTTTTTACTTAGTATTTAGAAAAAACTAAGTACAACAAAATATCAGTTCACAGTCCAAAAAATCGAAGATCTGAGGGTTTCTAAATCTGATCGTAAAATAAGAATTAGTTTTGTTTATAAAAGTCGTTGAAAATGATGTGTTTATATTGAAATCTCGAAATTGGATCTATTTAAAATCCACGAGGTCTGGGGAATGACTTTGGGCTTTCGATTAGTTTAAATTATGATCTTTTGGAACTTTCGCACCCATGTCCACTTTAGCAGAAAATACCAAAATTTGAATTAATACAGCGATAACGATCAGTATCACGATTTCAATGTAAGACATTAACCTACTCGTACTCGTCATGCTCAATACTTCATCTAACTTCACTTTTCCTTCCTCCACTTGAATCGAAGATAAGGTTTCCAAAGTCTGGCGGGCATATTTACTGATTACAATTGCTTGAGCATGATCGGTGGCATTAACATTTTGTGTTATTTGTTGAATATAGATTTTAAATTTATTAAAATTAATATTTTCTTTATCTGTCAGCACTGTTTTTTCATAAAGAGTATTCAGTTGATCGATTTTTTTCAATTCCGAATGAACCTCTTTAGGTGAGAAATTAGCTGCAGATAATAAAATTAGCAATTTCTCCATACGATTAGAAAGTTTGTGAATATAATCACCCACCACCAAGCGGTCCGAATATAAAGACGTCACTGATTCGTTAATTCTTTTGACCAAGTGTTGTTCTTGAATATTGGTCAACATCACCAAACAAAGGACAGAGAAAAACAACATCGCAGCCCTAATTTTATTTTTCACTGTAAAAGTCCACATGGGTCCCATATTAAAAAAAACTGAATAAGAGCAATTTAATAAAAATTAAGCTAAAGAGGAAAATGTAGTTTTTTATACATAGTTCCTAACACTAAGAACACTTGATTGATGAAGTGCATCTAAAACCTAAGCTTTTTCACAGCTTTAGTAATTGATAAATGTTGACAGACCTAATTTTCAGCTATTCTACTTACTGGATTCCTTTAGTAAACATTTCGAAAAATGTTTACTTTCAAATAGCCTATTTGCCAATCCTTTATCTATTTTTTATCCCAATAATCAGCTCACACTTCAATATCAAAAGATAACTTGGCATTGATCGCTACGTTGACTTCCTTCTTCTAGCATAAAATACATATTCGTCTTGTAAATATGCCTTCAGGGGATTTTACCCCTACAATAAAAACAGGAGATCAATACCTCTTTCTACAAAAGATTTTCTTTAAATCATTAAAGACCCGATGATTCTTTATAAGGATTATTATTTCGTAAATTCATCCTGCGAAGCTATTCCGATATCAATATGCGAATAGCTTCATCATGCAAATAAAATGAATCCATGAAAAACACTACACGAAATAGGGGTTTTATCTTCAAGCAATATGACGAGCCGTTTCAAACGCCTTTTGACAAATTATTTGATATTTTCAAAGAACTCATTACCCATACCTCCGGTGATTTTGATGAAGCTATTGATTGGCTACGGCAGTTGGACAAAGAGTTTAAATTGACCACTCCAGAATATACCATAGACGATTTCATTGCAGATCTAAAGAATAAAGGATATATCAGAGAAAAATTGGAGCAAGGTGGCGGCGGTGGCGTAGATATAACCTCCAAGTTGGAAAAAGCCCTACGGCAGCATGCATTGGACCAGATTTTTGGAAAAATGCGAAAAGGAAAATCAGGCAATCATAAAACCAATCATCAAGGGCGTAGTGACGAAAATATGGGTGACTTTAGAAGTTATCAATATGGGGACAGCCTAGAGAAAATAGCCTTGACCGAGAGCTTGAAAAATGCCCAGATTAATCATGGCATAGGAGAGTTCGCCTTATCAGAAAATGATCTTGTTGTTGAAGATACGCAGTTCAAGTCACAGATGAGTACAGTGTTGATGATCGATATCAGTCATAGTATGATTCTATATGGGGAAGACCGGATCACACCCGCAAAAAAAGTGGCGATGGCCCTATCAGAGCTCATCTTGACACGTTACCCTAAAGATTCACTGGACATCATTGTCTTTGGTAATGATGCTTGGCCTATAGCGATAAAAGATCTACCATACCTGCAAGTGGGACCATTTCATACCAATACGGTCGCTGGATTGAAATTAGCGATGGAGATACTCAGACGTAAGCGCCATGCAAACAAGCAGATATTTATGATTACAGACGGAAAACCGAGCTGCCTAAACATGCCGGATGGTAGTTATTATAAAAATCCAATGGGTTTGGATCCTTTTATTACCAGTAAGTGCTACAGCATGGCTGCACAAGCACGAAAGCTGGGGATACCCATTACAACCTTTATGATCACATCAGATCCCTATCTACAGCAATTTGTTGACGAATTTACAGCATCAAATCAGGGCAAGGCCTACTACACAGGACTTGGAGATCTCGGAGAAATGATTTTTGAGGATTACGAAGAGAATCGCAGAAAAAGAATACGATAAATAATTACCTGAACGAAAATAGAATATACATTTTGCGCAACATTTGCGCTTTATTAAAAGAACATATGGATTACACGAAGAATACCACATTTGGCGCACTGAAAGCTTCAGGATACAAACCAAAGACAATAAAAGAAGAACTGCGTCAAAATCTGATTACAAAGATAAGCAAAGGCGAAACTGTATTCAATGGAGTATATGGATACGAGGACACTGTTATTCCAGAACTTGAAAGAGCGATACTATCCAAACATAATATTAATTTACTTGGTCTCCGCGGTCAAGCAAAGACACGACTAGCTAGGCTTATGGTTGACCTGTTGGATGAATATGTACCTATGGTACAAGGTTCAGAGATCAATGATGATCCCTTTAGCCCAATATCACGCTATGCGGTTGAACTATTGAAGGAAAAGGGCGATGACACACCGATTGATTGGCTTCATAGAAGTGAACGTTTTGCAGAGAAACTGGCCACACCCGATGTCACGGTAGCGGATTTGATTGGCGATGTAGATCCGATCAAAGCAGCAAATTTGAGATTGAGTTATGCAGACGATCGCGTGATTCATTTTGGCATGATCCCACGAGCCAACCGCTCGATATTTGTTATTAATGAATTGCCCGATCTACAGGCGAGGATCCAGGTAGCGCTTTTCAATATATTGCAAGAAGGAGATGTTCAGATCCGCGGATTTAAATTGCGCCTTCCGCTGGATGTACAGTTTGTCTTCACCGCAAATCCGGAGGATTACACCAATAGAGGAAGTATCGTGACGCCTCTAAAAGATAGAATAGGATCACAGATATTGACGCATTACCCCGAAACAGTGGAGATAGCGAAGACCATTACTGCTCAAGAAGCTAACTTGGAAGCTGCGCAAAAGGAACAAATATATGTTCCTGAACTTGCTCGCGAATTGATTGAGCAGATTAGTTTTGAAGCACGAAATAGCGAATATGTTGACGAGAAAAGTGGTGTCAGCGCACGTATGAGCATTACCGCATTTCAAAACTTATTAAGCACTGCCGAGTTGCGTATGCTCAAAAACAGAGCAGGAGCCACTGCAGTACGATTGAGTGATTTTATGGGTATTGTGCCTGCTATAACCGGTAAAGTTGAGCTCGTCTATGAAGGAGAGCAAGAGGGTGCTGCTACCGTTGCGCTGCAGTTGATTGAAAGTGCAGTTAAAAGTCTATTTCTTAGCTTATTTCCTAAAATTGAGAAGTTTGAAAAGGAAAACCAACGCTATCCGTATGACGACATTGTTCGCTGGTTCTCTGAATCGGAGGGTATCGAATTGTCCGATGAACTCCATGATGTAGATTACGAGCGCGTATTGGACCAAGTAACACCTATCCGTACTTTAATACAGCAATACCAGCCGCAAACGAAACCCGAAGATTCCTATTTTCTAACCGAATTCATACTTTGGGGACTGACACTACATAACAAATTAAGTAAATATAGAGTAGGCAGTGGTCTGCAGTTTCAAGATAAATTTCAAGAATATCTGAGAAACAATTTATAGGGACTTAGTCGTTGCTTTAAGTAAAGACTCACTAACAGTGGAAGAAAAAGTAATTCTGAAACTGCTAGTGAGTTTATTCACTTCACAGTCATGTTTCGCCATCAGTTTTTTCAGCGTATCCACCTTCCCCTTTATTATCCCTAATTCCTTCTCTTATTCACCTTTATCTTCTTAAGCATTTACGTAATTCCTATCATAGAAATTCAGAGAAATCCAGTTCAGAATAATACGATCCATTAAAAGTAAAAAGTTGGAACAGATCATCTCTTTTTATTTAAATAAAGGACGGAATATGGGCATTAAACTTAAATTTTCCTGTACTCATTCACTTTATTCCTGCTTCTATTATTCTATATGAGGTTATCAAATGATCTTGCCCTAGTTTTGTTATACCAAAAAATAAAACAGATGAACAGAGAACTAGCCTTTTTAAGAACATTCGCAATAACGTGCGGAATCGGTATGACTTTATTGACCACTTTGGCATTTAAAAAGTATGGAAATCATAAATTTAATGAAATAGACGTGGAGCGTATTAACATTGTAGAGAAAGATGGTTCCATAAAAATGATCATCACAAATGTGGATAAATTCCCGAATGGTCAAGAAAAAATAAACGGAAAATCAACTAATGTAGATCGAAAAAAACGTTCCGGAATGTTGTTTTTCAACGAGGATGGAATAGAGTGTGGAGGTTTTATATACGATGGAAAAAAATCAGAAAATGGGCATAGTTCAGGTTTATCGCTCACATATGATCAATTTGATGGTGACCAAGTGATGCAACTATTGACGCAAGATTATCAGAAGGGAGATAAAAGATTTGTGAGTAGTTCTTTGTCATTCAATGATCGACCAGTAAAAGAATCGCAAGCCAAAACGATGGAGATCATGAAAGAATTGGAAGCTCTCCGCAAAAAGGATCCTAAACTGATGCAAGAAAAATATAAATTATATGAAATGGAGGGATTGATCGGTGGTGCCCCGCGCTTAATGCTTGGGAAATCTAGAGAACAAAATAATGGACTATTTCTCTTTGATGATAAAGGTATGCCTAGAGCAATGTTTTATGTTGATAAAAATAATGTAGCAAAGCTAGACTTTTTAGATGAGAAAGGAAATACGATCGATTCGTTTCCGAAAAGAACACCATAGTATCATATCCTTTTCAAATAGTCCTATAGATTTAAAGGACTATTTTTGTAAATTGGGAAATCAAATATATCATGAGAGATTTTCTAATAAAAATAGAGAAAAATAAATATTTTCTAACATTCGTTTTATTATTTGCTTATGCACAGTCCATTCAAACCAGGATCCGGATAAGAGGTGAAATCAATGTTTATATTTTTACACCCGAAGCTGCAATCATGACATGTGTTGCCGCCAGTTTACTATTTTCAATCATCAAGTTTTATATCAGAAACTGGCAGAAATCATCTGTCTTCAGCTTAAGTGAGGTCATCAAAATCTTCAGTGCATCTTTACTAAGTTATGTATTATTGATAAAAGCACTAGGTTATGTGATTGCCTTATTATTTGATACTGTACAACGAAATTTCAATAGCAAGACATTAGCTATTTCTACATTTTCAGATTTTATGGACGGAATAATTTTTGGTAGTTTTTTTCTAGCATATTATTATTATAGTAAAAATAAAAATCATCAACAGGAATTATCCATTTATCATCAGGCACTGCTAGAAAGTAGAATAAGCCAACTTAAGGCGCAGCTTAATCCGCATTTTCTGTTTAATAATTTAAATATACTTGATCAGTTTATCGAAGAGGACCAACAAAAAGCATCATCATTTTTGAATGAGTTTGCTGAAATTTATCGCTATGTTTTACATGCCTCAGATAGAAAAATCGTGACCATTCATGAAGAATTAATCTTTGCAGAGCAATATTTCAAATTAATACAGCATAAATATGGCAATGCTTATCAACTGAAAATACAGACAGCATCTGGCGCTGGCTATATCTTACCACTCACATTGCAATTACTCATTGAAAATGCCGTTCAGCATAATATAGGAACAGAGGAAAAACCAGTATTCATCACCATAGAAATCACTACAATATGCTCCGTATCCAATACGTTAATTCCGAAACAAAATATGAAATCAAGATCGGGAAGAGCATTGAATAACCTGAAAGAACAATATAAATTATTGACCAATAAACCGATTGAGATCCAAAAAAAGGACGGCAATTTTTCTATTTTTATACCCGTGATATATACACTATAAGATGATAAAAGTACTTATTATAGAAGATGAAATTCCTGCAAGAAAAAAGATAAAAAGGTTGCTAGAAGAACTGAGTACCCCCAACCAAGTATTAGCAGAAATTGATACAGTAGGTACAGCTATTTCCTTCTTAAAAAACAATACTGTGGATTTGATATTCTCGGATATAGAGCTGTTGGATGGTAATGCATTTGACATCTATCGTGAGGTTCATCTCAATTGCCCCATTATTTTTACTACAGCTTATGATCAGTTCTGGATGGATGCATTTGACACTAACGGTATCGCATATTTGTTAAAACCATTTTCGAAAGAACGCTTTCAAAAAGCTTGGGATAAATTCTTGTTATTACGAAATACCGAAGATGTGATGATAGAAAGAATTGCAAAGTTAATGGAGCAAAACTTTTTAACAAAAGCCTATAAAAAAAGATTTACCATACGTCTTCATCAGGGAATTTATTTTTTGGACACTGTAAAAATTACCTTTTTTGAAGCCTGCGATGGCGTTTTATTTGCTTATGATATCTTAGGTAAAAAACATGTATTAAGTGAGTCGACTTTAAAAGAAATCGAGGAACAGCTGGATCCTTCAGATTTTTTTAGGATTAACCGCAGCGAACTTATCTGCAAAAAATATGTAGAAAAAATAGAACGCTACAACAAAAATTCATTAGCGGTAAAACTACAAGGACATCAAGAATATCTTAAAACCAGCCAAACGATGACAGCAGCTTTCCGAAGTTGGATAGAAGATTAAGCTGATCTAATCAGTTTAAGATTATTTTCCATTGTTTATTTGATAATATAGGCCTATTCTTTATTATCTTATCTATTTTAAAAACGACAGAAGAATAGCATACTAAAAAGTAGTGTAAAAATGCGTAGGTGCAACATGCTTTTTTTATCTTAAACGCTTTGATTTAAGTTAAGGATACACCATTCAAATAGGAAGAACACCACAGCTATAAATAGAAAAATACTATGATTCTAATCGCATTTGAATGGATTGAATCAAAGCCATATTGTTCATCATAATAGATCGCGATCACCTCATTTATCTCCACATCCAATTCATATTATTTAAAACAAATTAAGAAATGATGATCCTTAAATGCTTGATTCACTAGAACACGCAGAATTGAATTTAAAACATGTTATTTTTTCAGACATGATAGGTACTGAAAAAATAAAGTATAAACATCCTTGAAGATGATAAGTTAATAGGTTGATTATGAGTTTTTAATAGGTGTTTGTGTAATGGATAGTATGCGATATAGAATCAATTTTTAAGCACAAACTAGTTCGATCAAAATAAAAAAATAAAAAAGACTACCATTTAAGTAGTATTTATTGCAAACATATATTATATTTGTAACCAAATCGTTTATCAATTGGCGTTGGCGACGAAACTACCTAACAAAAACTAAGTTCTAATGAAACAACAACATTTAACATTTGCCTCCATTCATGAAGTTAAAAACATTCGATTACCCATTATTCCACATCGAATGCGCTAGTGCGCTTAAATATTTTCTTCTATCCTAAATCAACAAAAAGAGAAAGTTTTTTCTTGATGTCCACTATGGAACAAGTGCAACATTTGTACTTGTAAGTATTTACCTATTTAAACAAATCTATCTACATGAAAAAATACAGCGTATTTTTACAGGGCCTACTTTTGCTTTTTTTTCTTAGCAGTGGCAATCTTTTTTCCTATGCTCAAGTAACCACAACACCCAAATTACTTCAAAAAGGTGCCGCCTCCTTAAACTTAGAAAAAGATTATTATTTTCTATCACAGAGCCGTTTTTCAGCAGACATTCCTGCACCAAGTCAATTTTTTAATCGGCAAATAGGCCATAGCCATACACGTTACGACCAGTTGCTTGATTACTTTAGACTCCTTGAGCGAATATCAGATCGTGTCAAAGTTGATACTATTGGTTATACCTGGGAGGGACGACCTTTGATCGTTTTAAAAGTATCTTCTCCAGAAAACATTCGTAATAGTGAACAAATACGAGATCAGCACATCAAAAACGTTAAGCTGGCAAAAGATAATTTACCAGTTAATAATAAGCAACAAACAGGATTAATATTTTTAGGCTTTAGCGTACACGGTAATGAAACATCGGCTGCCGAAGCTTCTATTTTGACAGCCTATTATTTGGCAGCATCAGAGGATCCGAAAGTTTTAGATCAGCTTTCCAAAGCGATATTCTTTATAGATCCGGTTCGTAATCCAGATGGTTACGATCGTTATGTAAACTGGGTCAATGCCAATACATCATTTCCGCCCAATGGTAATCCCTTGGATCGAGAACATAATGAAGTATGGCCTGGTGGGCGAACAAATCACTATTGGTTTGATCTCAATCGTGATTGGATCAATCAAGTGCATCCAGAGAGTAAGGCGCGTGTACATTATTTTCAACATTGGTTACCTCATTTTCAAGGTGATTTCCACGAAATGGGTGCATCTTCCTCTTTCTTTTTTGAACCTACAAAATCAGATGCCCAAGAGTCACCTCTTGTACCCAAATCAACTTACGCGCTTAATTACAAATTTGCAAACTACTATGCACAGACACTGGATGAAATAGGTTCATTTTATTTCACCAAAGAACAGTTTGATAATATCAATCCCACATATGGATCCACTTATCCCGATCATGTCGGAAGCCTAGGAATCTTATTTGAGCAAGCAAGTCCACGTGGACTCTTTCAGGTAACAAATAATGGTGATTTAACGTATCCTTTTGCTATTCGCAACCACTTTAGAATAGCCTTGGCAAGTATTAATGCCGCAATAGACCATCGCGTTGAGCTTCAAGAAAATCAATTAAACTTCTTCCGATCAGCGTTTGAATTAGCCTCAAAAGACCCGATCAAAGCCTACATCGTAGATCTGAAATACAACAATCGTACAGGAAATCATTTCAAAGAGTTGCTAACGCAACATCAAATCCAATTTATTGATAATAAAAGAGACATAAAGGTGGATGGAAAAGATTTCGAAAAAGGATCGTCCATTCTTATTCCTACTGCTCAGGCAAACTACCGTCTCGTCAAGGTTATATTCGATGAAACCAAAGTGTATGTGGACAGTGTTTTCTATGATGGTTCTGGTAACTCTATTGCTTATCTCTATGGTTTTCCTTATGCAGGAGTAAAACAAGAACTAGACAAAAAAGAGACTGATCATACTGTTGACCCAACCATATCTGCATCCACATTGATAAAGAGTAATTATGCTTACCTCGTTGATTGGCGACAAGACGGAGCACCTTGGTTGCTATCTCAATTGTTGCAACAGAATATCCTCGTAAAATCTTCCACTAGTCCATTTGAGGTCGTTAATCAAGGTCAAGCATTTACTTTTGATTATGGTAGTTTATTGATTCCAGTCAATGGTCAGACGATTTCTGCTGATGAATTATTTGCGTTGCTACAAGATCTAAACAAAAGAGGGAATCTGAATATTACAGCATCTTCAACGGGCTATAGTGCAAAAGGAATTGATTTTGGAAGTAGCGCATTTAAAGCTCTTCGATCCCAAAACACATTGCTTTTAACTGGAAATGGTCTAAGTGCCTACGAAGCAGGTGAAGTATGGTATGCATTTGAGCGCCAATTAGAACAACCCATCTTGCGGCTGAATATCGAACAGTTTAATCGTGTGAATTTAGAAGAATATCAAGTACTCGTATTGGTCAGTGGGGAGTATTCGGCATTACATGTTTCGGCAGTAGAGCGCATTCAGAATTGGGTGAGAAATGGAGGGACATTAATTGCACTAGGGCGTGCAGGACAGTGGCTTGCCAATCAGAAAATTGCAAACTTCAAATTTCTCGATGAACGTGTTGAAGAAAAAGATAATAAACTCAAAAAAGCGAAAGAGCGCTTCGAATATGCTTCCGCACAGTCAAGAGAAGGAACGAAACGTATAGGTGGTACCTATTTTAATACAGAAATCGATCTTACACATCCTATTGGTTATGGTTATACGCAAAAAAATAAAGCTGTTTATAGAAGTCATAACATCTTTATAGAATTAGGTGATCAGCCTTACAACAATGTTTCTGTTTATAGTAAATCACCCTTATTAAATGGATATGCTTCGATTGACAATCAAAAGAAACTTGAAGGGACAGCTAGTATTATTGTAGAAAATAGTGGAAATGGACGTATTGTATACTTCGTTGATGATCCGTTGTTCAGAGGTATTTCTTTTGGCAACGCCCGAAGTTTCTTTAATGCAGTGCTCCTCGGACAGATGCTTCAATCAGGAGTAAGAAGATAATAAAACAACTTATAAATAAATAAAAACATGAAAAACAAACACACATTACTTGTCGTGTTGATGCTACTTCTTGTAGGACAGGCATCGGCACAAAAAATAACATCATTGCGTTTAACAGGAAAAGTAAATAGCCTTAAAGAAGGTAAAATATATATTCAGCGATACGACAATAAACTCTTTAAGACAATTGATTCAACTCTGATAAAGAATGGAAGATTTAGTTTCACAACAAAAGTTGAACTTCCAGAACTATACGCATTGAAGTTTAATGAAGAAAGCTATCCTATACAGCTTTTCTTAGAGGATACTCCGATAGAAGTTATTATTCAATCTGCAGAGAAAGGTGATCGTGCCGTAATCAAAGGCTCAAGAGCACAAGCTTATTTTGAAAAATCAAGTAAAGAACAGCGTGGACTTACAGCAAAACAATTTATTGAGGCCGATCCAAAATCAATCGTTGCAGCATATGCTCTGTTTCGCAATTATTCTTACAATTTATCCCCCGATGAGATCGAGGAGCATATTAATTTATTGGATGTTTCTTTACAGCAAACGCAATATGTTCGCATCTTAAAAGATTTAATTGTAAAGCAACGTGCGGTTCTACCTGGTAATAAAGCATTAGATTTTGTTTCTACTGATTCGGAAGGAAACAAAGTTCGCTTTAGTGAGCATTTAGGTAAGGGATATGTCTTTTTAGATTTCTGGGCTGCTTGGTGTGGACCTTGTCGCCGAGAGAACCCCAATATCGTAGCCGCATTTCAAAAGTATAAAGATAAAGGATTTCAAATATTTGGGGTTTCACTTGATAAGAAAAAAGAAGACTGGTTGAAAGCGATCAAAGATGATGGTCTGAATTGGACACAGGTATCTGATCTTGCATATTGGGACAGCGAAGCTACAGCACTGTACGGAGTGCGCTTTATTCCAAGCAATTTTCTTATTGATGAAAATGGTGTTATCGTGGCCCGAAACATTCGAGGAGAAGCTTTGCAGCAAAAATTGAAGGAATTATATGGAGAGTAATGTATTGATTAAAAAATATTAAAAATAATGAGAAAATCAACCCTATTTCATTTGCTTCTTTTGTTATCTGGGAGCGGCTCTATTGTACCGACCTATGCACAGGAACAAACAAAATCAATCATAAATGCTGTTCTCAGTGGAGTAGTAGAAGATGCTACCACTGGAAAACCACTTTCTGGAGCCACTCTAAGTTTAAAGGATGTAACTCATCAAGTGACCACAGATAGGTTGGGAAAATTTCAATTTGTAACCGGACAAAAGTTACCCTTCACTGTCACGATTTCTTTTGTTGGATATACAAGTAAGACTTTGGTTATAGATCATTCTCCTGTGGTCATTAAACTTGAGCCCATTGAAAATACACTTGAAGAGACGGTAGTTGCTGGTTATACGACGACTAAAAGATCAAGTTATACCGGTTCCGTAGCAACAGTAAGCGGTAAAGAATTGGACAATCTGCAGATTACAACAATCGGAAAAGCACTACAAGGTACCGTGCCCGGACTACAATCTATCGCCGCTTCCGGACAACCTGGTAGTGATGCAGAATTGTTTGTTCGTGGAGTCGGTTCGGTGAATGCCTCAACAGCACCATTATATGTAGTAGACGGTATTCCTGGAGCTAATCCTAATAACCTTAACCCAAAAGATATCCTATCCATTTCTGTCTTAAAAGACGCAACAGCTAGCGCACTTTACGGATCAAGGGGAGCCAATGGTGTTATTGTAATTACAACCAAATCAGGCGAATTAAACAGCAGAACAGCAGTCAATTTTTCTGCAAATTATGGCTTTACCGGTAGAGCTGTAAAAGATTACGAATATCTCTCACAACAGGAATATTATGAATTGCAATGGGAAGCAATCCGTAACACGCAACTTGATCAAGGAAAATCGGCTACAGATGCAGCACAATATGCCACAGATTATCTAATTGACGGTGCACTTAAAGTCAATATTTTTGGCCCATCTTTTCCAAAACCTATCGGTCTCGATGGAAAACTTGTCTCAGGAGCTACACCACTTTGGAATGACAACTGGGGAAAGGCGATTGCTCGTCAGGGCATAAGGCAGCAATACGATCTTAATCTGAGTGGTGGAGGGACAAGTACACGTTATTATCTATCAGCTGGCTACTTAAATGAGCAGGGCTGGATTCGTACGGCAGATTTCAAACGGTATAATTTTCGTACAAATATACAGTCAAAAGTGAATAGCTGGTTTGAAGTCGGTGGAAATGTAGCCTTGTCTTCTGGATTTCAGCGTGCGCCGACTCAGAGTGATAGCAATACAGGCAACTTTGCCAATTTCCAACGCTTAGTATCAGATTTATATCCAGTTTATCAACGGAATGCTGATGGCACTTATATTCTGGACGAGCAAGGTAATAAAATTTGGGATTATGGATTATGGCGTCCCACAACAGCAGCCAGCGGATCAAATATTTTAGGGAGTGCCGAAAATGCTATTTCTGGAAGCAACAATGAGTCTGTTTTGTTAGGAACAAATCTAAAATTAGCATTCACGGATTATTTATTTCTAAAGACCACAGCCAATGTCGACTATAGAAACAGTAGTTCACATTCCTATTCGCACTCCTATTACAGTACTGGAGTTTTAACAGATGGGGCTGGGTCGGCGAGCCGCAGTTCAAGTCGTACGCTAAACTATACGATCAATAGTTTTCTAAACTATGTGGCCACTTTTGGTAACAAACATCACATTAGCGCATTGGTAGGGCCAGAAGTGTATGTGGAAGGTGCATCTTCTTTGTCTGGCAGCCGTACGGGTTTTCAGGTCTTGGGTAAGACAGAACCATCGGCCGGAACGCTAAGTGGGGTGTTTAACGGAACCTCTTCCGATTATAAATTGGCGAGTTGGTTGGGACAAGTAAACTATGATTACCTTGATCGCTACCACTTTTCCAGCAGCTACCGTCGAGATGGATCATCAAGATTCAGCAAGCAATCACGTTGGGGCAATTTTTGGTCGGTAGGAGCAGCCTGGAATATTAAAAAAGAGACCTTCTTGAAAGAAGTGTCCAGCATCAATAATCTTAATTTGCGCGCCAGTTATGGTGCCCAGGGAAATGATCGTGTTGGCAATTATGCTTATGGCGGATTTTATTCCATCTACAATAGTTTGGACAATCTCGGACTGTTACCATCCGATCTACCTACACCAGATCTAAAATGGGAGACTAACCTTAATCTCAATATTGGAGCTGATATAGCCGTGTTTAATAATCGACTGATTGCACAGATTGATGTCTATGACAGGCAATCAAAAGATCTACTTTTTCAAAAGCCACTTTCACCATCTACTGGCTACAGTGGTATCGATGCTAATATTGGTTCACTCCGTAATCGAGGAATAGATGGGCAGATTACAGGTGTGCCTATTCGTAATAAAGATTTTAGATGGTCAATCACAGCAAACTTTGGTCATTATAAAAATAAAATTGCCAAGTTACCACAGAAGGAAATCCTAACAGGGGCAATTGGACAGTATGGCAATACGAAGAAAATGATTGAAGGAGGTTCCATCTATGATTTTTATATTAAAGAATGGGCAGGCGTAGACCCAGAAAGCGGTAAAGCAAGCTGGTATAAAGATGTTAAAGATGCAGAAGGAAATGTGACTGGTCGTACAACAACTACAAATCAAAATGAAGCTTCCTTCTATTTTGAAGGTAGCTCGTTGCCAGATCTTTACGGAGGAATTAGCAATAGTTTTAATTACAAAGGTATTGACTTCTCATTTTTGCTATCCTACAGTCTCGGCGGTAAAATTTTTGATGGCGATCAACCGATGATTATGCATGTTGGTTCTGCACCTGGACGTAGCTGGTCTAAAGAAGCCCTTAATCGATGGACACCAGAAAATACGGACACCGATTTCCCAAGATTATCGTATGTAACTGACTCTTGGAACAGTATACCATCGACCCGATTCCTTCGTAGTGCAAGTTATGGAAGATTGAAAAATTTAAGTTTGAGCTATACTATTCCACGTACGCTTGTATCAAAATGGTCGCTTTCGGATGTTCGCATAAGATTTGTAGGAGAAAACTTGTTGACTTTCTATGGAACAAAGGGGTTAGATCCAGAACAAACGGTGAGTGGTGTTACCTATTATCGTTATCCTGCACAAAAATCATATGCTCTAGTTCTTAATGTTTCTTTCTAATCTATAAATCTGATTTATCATGAAATTTAAATTTAAATATATCACGATCATATTACCCATATTGGTACTTTCATCTTGTAGCGAGAGCTTTTTTGATACAGCGCCTGCGACGCAGATTACCACACCAGAGGTATTTTCCTCCGAAAATAATATTGATGCCTTTATAAACGGATCTATTCGTTTTTTAATGGAGAATAGCACTTCTCAGGATAATCCTGGCCTTCCGACTATATTTTTGACGCATGAAGTGATGGGAGAGGATGCTATAGCACGTGATGGTCGTTATGGTTTCAGAGATTCTTATCCGTACAAAGATCCATTTGATCATACTACCCGTAGAGCCCTATTCTTTTGGACTTTACAGTATAAATCAATCGATCACGCTAACAATCTGATCGCTAATCTGAACATTGATGACAGCAGCAAAGAAAGTTTAAAACATCTCAAGGGACAGGCGTACGCCTTGAGAGGTTTAAACTATCTTAATCTTGTTCGTCAATATCAGTTTACCTATTCCAAAGATCCTAATGCTAAAGCAATTCCGATTTATACGGATCCCACAACACCAACCACAGTACCAAAACCCCTTGCTACGGTAAAACAGGTATATGATCAAATTATATCCGACTTAAAAGAGGCAGAAAAGCTGTTGGCCGGTTTTAAACGTAAGGTCAAGAATAGGTTTGATCTTAATGTTGTCTATGGACTTTTAGCAAGGACCTATTTAACACAGGAAAGCTGGGAGCAAGCACGTGATTATGCGGCAAAAGCACGTGTGGGTTATCCTATTATGACAGCAGATCAATATAAAGAAGGATTTAATGATGTCAGCAATACAGAGTGGATATGGGGGCATCCACAGACAGCAACACAAAATCTAGGGGGAGCTTCTTTTTTAGCCTATATCGAAACCACTCCTTATGCCACGGATGCTAAAGGTGTCAATTTATACTTTGGTTATAACAGTATCATTCCCGATCCCAACTTTATCGGCTTATTTACCGAAGGAGATGTACGGAAATCGTTATTTGATATTGCGAAGCAGCCCGCCGAGGCAATTTATAGATCATATCGATACCGTAAATTTAGAAATAAGCACCCTAACCGCGATGGACATATTGTCTTAATGCGGTCTTCTGAACAATTACTTATTGAAGCAGAGAGTAGAGCTCGATTAGATGATGTAAAAGGTGCAATTGATCTCTTGAATGAATTAAGGGCAAAACGTGCCTTAAAAAATCTTGATGTTACCAACTTTGATAAATCGAAAACTGTGCAGGAGGTCTTATTGGAAAGACGGAAAGAATTATGGGGAGAAGGTTTCCGGTTATATGATATCTTGAGAACGCAGACTGCACCAGTACGGCGTGAAACAAATCAAACTTTTGTGGATGATGCCGGCAAAACAGTAGCTGTAATGGGACATTACATTCTTAAATTTCCTGATGGAACAAGTTTGGCTCCCAATAGCAAATATTTTTTATTTCCAATACCATTGAATGAATTAAACAACAACCCCAATCTATAAAACTAATTTGTTGTTTTCCTCAGCGTAGGAAAGTAGTAAATTCTATTTCTATCGTAATAAAAATAAAGCTAATCTAACCATTAGCTTTATTTTTTTTTCAGTATTATAAGCCAATTTTCATATCAGATTTGATGAAAGTTTGTTGTTCTTTGTTGACATTAATCCTAATTATTTCAACTCAATAATTTTATGGTTATTATTACTTTGTTTGATATCTTGTTGAATAGCAATAGTAAGATTTGAAAATAATGTTAGTACAACCAATACAATTAGGGCTAAAGGAAATATGATACCAATAACGATAGCCCATAGAAGTGAAATCTGCAAGTATACTTTCCCATCACTAGCGGAAACTTTAAGTTTAGAAGATTGTAAACAATCAAATGCTTTTTTAAAACCATTGGATATTGTTTTGCTATTGATGTCGAAGATTGTTTTAGTTTTCATGATAAATATGTTTATGTGTTTGTTTATGATTCAAAAGTAACTCGATTTAGTTTTAGAACTTATTGCTAATAGGTGTGTGAGGATAGAAAGTCGGTAAACCAGTACTATATTACGGTTAGTGAGATTGTTGATATAGCTATGGATTAAAAAAAATAATAACTTTATAAAAATATAAACCCAAAATGCTGAATATAAATTTTTCAACTTTTCCTAATTTGGAAACAGAAAGACTTAAACTGAGACGTGCCGATTTACATGATATCAATGAACTATATGCGCTGCGGTCTGATACAGAAATAATGAAATATATTCCTCGTCCTGTAGCTACAACTCTAGACGAAATTTCAGAATTTATTAAATTAACTGATGGAAAAATTAACAGTAGTGAGCTGATTAATTGGGCTATTACCATAAAAGGTAATCCCAAAATGATCGGTACAATAGGTTATTATTATATTAAACCCGAGCATTATCGAGCAGAGATAGGTTATATGTTACTTCCCGAATTTCAAGGACGAGGTTATATCACAGAAGCAATAGCAAAAGTAGTTAACTATGGTTTTACGGAGATGAAACTGCACTCTATTGAAGCAGTCATAGACCCTGAAAATTTTGCTTCTGCCAAGGTATTAGAGAAATGCAATTTCAATAAGGAAGGACATTTAAAGGAAAGTGAGTTTTATAATGGAAAATTTATCGATACGGTTATTTATTCAAAATTAAATGAATCTGTACAGTAAAAATAATTTAAAATCGGTAGGAGCATACACATGACTACAAAAATCAAAAGAAGATAGTGTACAGCCATTTCATATCCGTTCCCTATATTCTTTTGGAGTAGTACCTAATAGTTTTTTTACATAGCGCGTAAAGAATGAACGGCTTGAAAAATTCATTTCATCCGCAATTTCAGAAATATTCAGATTTTTATTTTTTAACAAAAGTATTATTCGTTCTTTCACATATCGCTGTATCCATTCTGAAGCCGTAATTCGGGTATTAACTTTGCAAATATAATTGAGATATTTGGGTGTTATACTCAGTTTATCGCTGTAAAAGCGAACTTCTCTCTCTGTCAGACCATGTTTCTGTACTAACTGGCTAAACCGTTCGTACAATGTTCCACTTTGCAAACTACGTTTTCGTCTGTCTAGTTCATCTTCAAAAATGTGCCACATTTCCAAAATGAAAAGTTGCATTTGGAGTTTCAGTACCTCTTCAAAGAAACGGTGGTTTTTTTCTTGGGATTGATCATACAGCACCTGAAAATTTTTTAAGATTTTCTCTTTGTCTTTTTTATCCGGGTGCAAAATTGGATGTTGTCTAGCATGTATGTAGCTGTCTATACTCGCATTTGCACTCGGTAAATTCTGGGTCAATAAATTATTGTCTACCAAGAGGACCGTAGCTTTAAAATTCGTTGAGAAAGATAAATCCGAAACATCAAGACCTGCGAGCCAAAAGATAAATTCTCCCTTTTTACAACGAAATTGTTGATTATTGAACACAAATTGTATGGTTCCACTTTGACAATAAATATGCGTATGAAATCGTATCTGGAAATCTATTGGAAACCGGTCCGTTGATACCATTTTATAAAGTATAACCTTTTGATTTTCTAGCATATCCGTTCAAATTAAGAAATTTTCATTAAAAATAGGTAATATTTGACATTATTTGCGAAGTAAATGTAATATAACACGCTTAAAATACCAGTAACTTTATCATATAAATAAGTATAGCAATGGAAACAAAAGATATTTTTGAACGATTAAGGATAGGGGAGACCATTTTACCAAACGATCCTGAAGCATACAGAATGCGTGAAGAAGCTTTTATTACAAAGAAGCTTTTAGTTCAAATGAATAACACTGCAGAACCGGACGAAATCAGACAGCTGTTGAGTCAAGTAACAGGTTCGGAAATTGATGCAAGTGTTGTCGTCTTTACACCTTTGTATATCAATTACGGAAAGCATACTAAAATCGGGAAAAATGTATTCATCAACTTTGATTGTGTATTTCTCGATCTCGGCGGTATAACCATTGAGGACAACGTACAGCTAGCTCCAAAAGTGAGTTTGTTAACCGAGGGACATCCAACCTCCATTGCAGATCGACATTCCTTAATTCCGAAACCGATCCTCATCAAAAAAAATGCATGGATTGGTGCAAATGCCACCATTTTGCAAGGTGTAACGATTGGCGAAAATGCTGTTGTGGCGGCAGGTGCAGTTGTTTCAAAAGATGTACCTGACAATACCATCGTGGGCGGTATTCCGGCACGATTTATCAAAGATATTAATACCTAAATCACTCAACTCTGTCAGTAGATAAGTGATACCTCCATATTTTAAGTTTAGGACCTGATATTATGAAATTATTGATCACTCTCTTCGCGATTCTGGTTACTTTTTCTTGTTGCAGCGCGAGTTGCAGTAAAGATGGTAGCTCGACAGCAACCCAAAATAATGAAAACGGGAATAACAACATGTCAGCACCCCATATGAAAATTACCATTGGCAAAGCAGTCTTTACTGCAACTTTATACGACAATCCGAGTGCGCATGCATTCAAAGCAATGCTTCCAATGACTATTGATATGAACGAATTGAATGGTAATGAAAAATATGATGATTTACCCAATACGTTGCCAGCAAAGTCAACAGTTGGTGGCGATCTAAAAGCTGGTGATCTAGCCCTGTACGGAAACAAGGTGCTGGTACTTTTTTACAAAAATTTTCATACCTCATACAGTTATACAAAACTTGGATCTGTTGACCATCCTTCTGGACTAGCTGCCGCATTAGGTTCTGGAAATATAGTCGTCAAATTTGAAAAGAATTAAATTCAATCACGATCCCATGTCATTTGGACCAATTGACAGTTATCTGCAATTCGACACGTCATGATCTATCACAAAGCAAGCTAGGGGATTGTTATTTTCTGAACAGATAATGCTTTGGAGGTAGACGTTCAATAAGGAGATAATTCCAATCTTCCATTGATATGCGGTGACCAATACTAAAAGAATCGAGATTAACGTCATCTTACATTACTCTATCTGAACTGAATAGGCGAAAAATTCTTTTCGCCTATTCAGTTTGAATATGCTATACAGCAAAGGGCATTTGTTTGATCAACGTTTCGATACATGTCAATGTATTGGTGTCTGGGGTATAGGAAGCCGGCTCTAACGCGTATTTTAATGATCTTTTTTGCCTCTATTTTGAGCTTTAGTTAAAGTTGGAATATAAACCAAATAGTCGTAACCTTTTATAATTCTTTCCAGCGTCAAATCCTCCACTTTAAGCTTCTTTTTAGAAATTGCTTGTTTCAAGGGTCTTAAATCAAAAGCATACCAATTGTCATCTTTTACCACGGTTAGGAAAGCTTTATATTGATCTAAATCAGCCAATGTTTCACCCTCTTCCTTTCCAGTAATCATAATGTGTAATGACTTCCTGTAGTTTGCCTCTTCAATATTGGCCACCAGGTTTCCAAGATCGAAAATTTCCATTAAACTTTCTCCTTTAGGCATGTGATTAGCACCATATTTGAAAAGATTCTTTTTGTTTTTCCATTCAGGGAGTTTTTCAATCACCAAGTGTTTTATGTATTGAATTCTTAACCTATGAATTCGATTTAAATACAGTTCTTTGCTTAATTGGAGTGCTGCAAGCTGCTCTTTCTCGTTAGCTGATAATTTGAGTGTGCTTAATGCGTTCATTTTTGCCACAAAATCGTCAGAGAACAAATAGAATGTGGTGTTGTTTTTTGTATCATAAGCAGCAGAATTAGCGATCATCTGCTTATAAATTTCTTTTGCCTTGGTATTTTTGGATTGTTTAATCAATTCCGAAAAGAGTAATTGGTCTGAAAATAGACTAATTTGCTCAGCTCCATATATGTTGATGTTCTGATCAACGATGTTTTTGAATAAATCGAACTCAGTTTCACTTTTTAAAAAAGATAAAGCTGAACCTGATTCATCACGGAATTTATCCAATTCTGTAGGAGATAAGGATTTAATTTTTTTTGTTATGGTGTAGGTGGTATAGGGGTCAATTTCCAGAATATAGTTGTCGAACTTGATATTATTGACAATCGCATTTGTAAAGTAAGGGACCTCATTGGTGAAATGTGACTCGCCCAATAATACAGAATTGTTTTTGATGATTTCATCTTGAAGGGTATTCCATCCTTTGCCTTCGAAAGTGTTGTTCTTGTTTTTTTTAAATGTAGAGTAGTTTTTTTGAATTATACTATCCATCAATGTGGTTTGGGCATAACTGAAATTGGCAATAAATAAGGTTAGAATGAGTAGGTTGGTTTTCTTCATTTCTTTTTTTTAGAAAGATACAATAAATTGATAAATAAATTGAATTTATAGAAAGCAGTTTAAATATAATGGAAAATTATGAGTTAATGTTTTTAACCTTGATGACGATACTTATACCTCATAACCAGTTAGATAACTTTGTTTTAAATGATATCAAAAATAATATGGAAGAGCTCGTAGATGATTATTAAAAATTTTTACACCATCATTTTATTCAGCAATCGTTTCAATCCAATATCACGATCTTTTCTCACTTTTACGAAACGAGTATGATCATGATCAAAATAGATAGCACCAAAGATAACAGGGGTCAGAACTGTTGCTGAACCAGCTGTGAAAAGTATGAGGAATAATATAAGTGTGTTGAACATTAATTTTTGTCAATTGCAACTTTTTTTAAAGGAAATTTTAACTCTTGCATGTTTGATACCAATGGTTGTTGATGAGACTCATTGTCCAGAAAAACAGCGGAAATTTTATATTTTCCAGCAGATAAACTTTCTGGAAAGAAGGGTATATAGGAGTATTCATCTACATCGTCATTCTCACTTTTATCATGAAATATAACGAATTGTTTCTTTTCAACATCATACTGTACCGCATTGTCATCAATTACAGCTCCAGGTTTAAACCATCTTTCACCCGATTTATTGGTGTGCGTATCTTCAGGATTCTGTTGCGGTATTTTTAGATTTCCCGTATCGTAAAGAGGGTAGATGAGTTTCTTGCCGCTTTCATTTTCCAAAAGAATATAAATTTTTCCGTAATAAGATTCGAACACTTTGTTGGAATAATTGTTCAGTGCGATACAAAAATAAAAGTTTCCATCTCCATTTTGAGGATCTAGCATGACCAAGTTTAGGCCATTGTTGTTTTCCACATACTGAAGTTTGTTAATATCCATCTTTAATTCTGAAATATTGACCCATCGCTCTAAGGTTTCATGAGTATATTTATATTTTACTTTGAGCCATTCCATTCCTTCAAAAGCGGTGATTTCAAGAAAAGTTCCTTCGTCGATATAGCTATTAGATGCGGCATGGTATCCTGGTTCATCATATAAACGAAGCCTGGCTACCTGTACTTCAAGTAAAGGTATATCTTCATTTTCAAAGGTTTCTATTCTAATACTTTTTACCCTTCCGTCAAAATTATACATATGGACTTGATAGAGGTGAAGAGCAAGTTGATAGTCATTTAATACACGTGAATCGCCACAGCGATATAGTTCAGCTTGCTTATTAAATCCTAATTTAAGCCATTCCTGCGCATTGATATAGCTGATAAACATGCCGGGCTCTTCCTTTGTGATGATGAGATTACTGAATTCATGGTTCGGATAACTGAGTTCCCTATACGATGAAGATTTAGGTTCAAATAAAAATATAAGAGCATGATTTGGCTGATGTTCCTCCGATTGGAGAACTAGATCCATGTGACCATCATTATTGACGTCATAGGTTTCAATAAAAGAAAGCGTACGTTTCCATTTTTTAAGAAACACCGTTTTATTATTATTTAGATTTGCAACAATGCCTCTTTCTGTTTCATCAACAGTAACTGTTAAAGTTTTGTTCACTTCAAAAGTTGGAAATCGCGATTGTGCATGCGTGCACAGATGAACGAGAAATGAATATAGTAAAAGACCAGTCAATTTTTTATATACTGTAGATGATGTCATCTATCAAAACTAGGCATATTCTATTTACGGAAACATCCCTGAATACAGCGTAATTTAAGTGACCTTCTTCTTCAAAATATTAAAATCATTGTACGCATATCAAATTTTGCACTGTAAATTCTCCATTAAAAGTATCATTGACGAAAAACGCAAAGATATCAAACATAATCGCTATGATCAGATGATGAGTCGTCAAATGGATAAGAAAATAATACTATTTTATTTTTCAATTAATCGTCTGTGGTAATTTACTTGCCCAAGATGATAAGCCAAATGAGTGGTTAAGTGAACTAAAAAAAACTCAGTGGAAGTCTTATTGTCGAGTACCAAAATTGGGTATTCGGCTTCCAAAAGATTTTCATCAAAATGATCCAATGTTTGATTAATCATTTCTATAGTATTTTCAACCATTTGAATTAATTCTAGTCTTGGTATATCTTTTGATGAAAACTCTAACTCTCGATTTCTCAGATAACCTGTCTTGCCTAATTCTTTTCCGATGTATGTGTTTAAATTCCCGACCAAATGCAAACAAAGATTGCCTGCCGAATTATTTATTAGTCCATTAATTTTCCAAATATCAGCTTCACTTTTGTATTGTTTGACTTCAGTGATCAATTTGTTTAAATCTCTGTTGAATAATGTTTTTAAGGTATTAATAAGCATAGTTATAAAATTATTCTTCTCTCTAAAATGGTTACTGCTTCCCCTAAAATACAAACTTTGTCTTGTAAAAGTGCAGTATTCATTATTCCTGACCTTTTATTTTTTACTCCAACAAACCTTATTACTGATCCTTTACCTTTATGATACGTGCCTTCTTCTAAAATAATTTCTTTTTCCTCTAACAACAAGGGTTCATAATTTGAAAAATCAGCTTTTAGCTCCGCTATTGAAAACAACATATCCATATCTTTCGGACCACCAACTTTGGGGTCAGCCTCATTATAGGACAAGTGTGATTTACTAAAAGCTTAAATCTGGTTTCACATTTTTGATTTAGCACTCTCTAATCCATGAAGCAGATCTACATTTGGGTAATCATCTCAGAAGCCTTGATGTTCAAACACAATATAAGCATGATCTGCAATAATTTATAATTCCACAAAGTGGCGATCCGTTCCATTGTGACTTCTGGGTGCTATTGCTAAAATTTGCAGTACTTCGTCATGCTGATTGCTAATTTGATGTATTTGAAAGGGATGAACAGTAAATGAGTCTCCCTTTGCGACGTGCTGTGAACGTTTATCTACATGTTTTACTTCGCTATAAAATTTGGTCGTTATAATACCCTGACCTGATAGAATATAATAGATTTCTATATCCATTTTATGATAATGAGCGGGGAGTGTCTGATCATAATGAAGTTGGATGATAAATAGGGCGGCATCTTCATTACCCGTAAGAAAAGCAACCTGTTTATTCATCACATGATCTACCTCCAGATTATCTAGAATCTGTAGTGCATTTTTAATCTCCAGCATATCAAATATGATTAAAAATTTGAAGCTCTCCATTTCCAAAAGACCAGTTTTCCTGAGCATTTTCTAATAGCGTAATGATCACATCCTGCGGATCGATATGGGTATTTTGGCTGATCAGGTGTCCGACTTTTTGATAAAGTTTCTTTTTATGTTCGATATTTCTACCTGTTGCAGCAATAATCTGGACAAAAACAATATTTTCCGTATGTGCAATTCCTAAATAAGAGGAGGGAAATTTTAGTTGATTTTTTGAACGGCTCTCGATGATGTGAAAGTAATCCTCTTTTGGAATATTAAATTCTGCTATTAAAGCCTGATGAATGGCTTCTGAAATAGCGTTTTGGGTCTGTAAAGAACATTGTTCCGACAGTGAAATTCTTACTAATGGCATGGTTACGTCTTTTAATTGTCTTAGCAAATCTCAGACAATAAATTCAACTTTTATCTTGACGTATGTCAAGACTTTTTAGCCTTGAAAGCGTTTCGGGACGAATTTTGAGATAAGATGCAATTAAATGTTGTGGAAAATCCTGTTCAATATTTTTACGAACGGAAATTAATTCCCAATACCTGTCTTTTGCATTTAATTTGATTAAAGATGTTTCTTTAAAACATTTGTTTATAAACAGCTGATCCGATATACTTTTAAAAAGTTCTAACCACTGTTTATCCATGATCAGTTCATTATATTTTTCTCTCGAAATCACATGAATTACAGTGTCAGCATAAGCTTTAATAGAAGCAGGCGAAGGGATCTCCGTTAGAAAACTTCTATATGAAGTAACTATGCAATCTTTTGCATATAATTCGTTGACAATGATCTTGCAATCTGAATCTTCAAAATACGAATATAACGAGCCACTTTCAACAACTCCAATATGATCACAAATGAAATTTTCTTTCACAAAAAAATCATTTTTTCTAATCAGCATTTTTTCTCCTATCAGTTTTATTTTATTTAGAATTTCTTCCGTGATCATGCTGTAAATTTAGTAATTAAAACGTAATCGTTGGTCCACCTTTCGAAGTAAATTGACTTTTTATCGTACTCATAACTAACATTCGTGGTTCAATTCCAAGTTTCATTTTTTTAGATACAACAGCAGCAATTGTTCATATCATTTTTGAGTTAAAAATACATGCCCCCACAGATAAGACCGATAACTGTACAGGTTCAACATATCAGTAATTTTTATTATTAGAATCATAAATAAGTGTATATTTAATGTTAAATCACACACACATGGATCGTTTAATTATCATATTTAGTTTTGTATTATTATTTTCCACAAGTACATTAAAAGCTGAGTCCTCTACTGACCACAATCAATTTTCGCTGGTTGCTGATAGCCTTAGCAATAACATGAAAAAATTCATTATAAAAGCAGCTATTTCAGAGGGTTTAGATAAAAATGATATAAAAATTTCAATTGATAGTTGGGGTAATATTATTATTTCGGATAGGTGGTCCAAGAAAATCGAATATAAGCAAGACTATTATGGCAATCTGACAAGAGTGAGCGACAATGGCTCTAAAACCCTTATTAAGGAAGATTACTCTGGGAATATAGTGGTTAAAAGTGATCATGCCACTCAGACTACAGTAAGTAAAAATATGATGGGAAATTTAGAGATAAGTGATGAAAAAGGGAACCGTACGAGGTTGTCAAAAGATATGATGGGAAATTTAAAGATAAGTGACGACAAAGGGAACAGTAGTACAGTATCAAAAGACATGATGGGTAATGTAAATATTCGTGACGACAAAGGAAATAGTAAAACAATAAATACCGATATTTTAGGCAGGAAAACAATTTCAGATGATAAGGGTAATAGCATCTCTTTAAAAAAAGATATATTCGGCAATTATGATGCAAGTGACAGTAGTGGAAATAGGGCGACTATAAAGAAAGATATTTTTGGCAAGATAATAATTGATGATCCTAAAGGAATTTTAGGTAATGCTGGAATTCTGATTATGGATGACTTATTTAAAGATTAATTTGAATCACCCTATTGGAGCGCCATACATAAAATCCGATGAAGCAATTAGTAGTGACTTCATTGAGATAGCTTTCAGTTGGAGATAGGCCTGACCAGGATATATAGAGTACTTCTACAAGATATGTGATCCAACATTACTGATTCAAACGTCTAGCTCATTCTTCCTGTAATTTACTTTTTAATGTACAAGTTGTATGGAATTGGTGAGTAAAAAGATAGTGGAATTCCATATCTATAATTAGCAATTGAATTAAATTGATAGATAAATATCACTTATGTTCATTAATCTAATAGTAACCGTCCGATTTCGGACATGATGTGTCTGCATAAAGTGTTCATTAAGAGGTGATTGAAAATTTGGCAAATCTATTGTTATTTATCATGCGAAATATTAATCCGAAACAAGAATGAATGCTTTATATCCAATATACTTGAAAACAAAAATGAAATATCTGATCATTTTTACTTTAACAATAGTATTCCATTACAAATCAATAGCACAAGATGATTCCCTAAAGTCCTTTATTAAATCTTATGTAATGAAGAATGGCTTTGACGGAACTATATTAGTTCAACAGGATTCCGCTATAATCTACCAGGAGAGCTTTGGTATAGCAGATCGCAGATTTAATATACCAATTACAAGAGAAACTATTTATAATGTTGCATCGATCACAAAAGCTTTTACAGCAGTCTTGATCCTTCAATTGGTAGAGGAGGGAAAGCTAGAGTTAAATAAGCCTTTCAAAACTTATTTGCCTGAATATCCAGATCAAGTAAGTTTAAAAGTTACTTTGCATCAGCTGCTTAACCATAATTCGGGAATTGTGCTCATTGATACAGTTTCAAGTGTAGATAACGCGATGAAATATGGTCTGGGTATCTTTCAGATTCCGCATACTTCAGATCAGATTTTAAGAAGTTTTTGGGATAAACCTCTTGCAAATGAGCCGGGAACTAAGTTCAATTACAATAATGCGGATTACATTATTTTAGGTAAAATCATTGAAAAGATCTATCACAAAACTTATGAAGAGGTGCTGTATGAAAAGATATTAAGACCTTTGGATATGCACAATTCGGGCGTGATGCACGAAAAAGATATTATAAAAAATCTAGCGAGTACCTATTTTAAGGATAACAATTCAGCTATTTTCATCAATAGTATACCTATGTTTATAGAAAACTGGTATGCGGCTGGCGCCATGTATTGTTCACCTTTAGATCTACTGAAATTCTCGAACGCACTGTATGGGCTAAAATTAATAAATAAAAAAAGTCTTGATTTAATGCTTACTCCCGGACTTGATAATTACGGTTATGGAGTATGGATTAACGGTCTGGGCGATGAAAGACGAATGGAGAGATATGGACAAATAATGGGTATTAACGCCGTGTGGATGAAATTTTTGAATAATTCCACTACGATTATTATTCTCAGCAATACGAATGTTGCTAATCTTGGTGAACTGGCGTTAAAAATCAAGATGAATGCCCCTAAGTAGACCATGATATTCAGAAAGCCGAATCCATATGTTTACCTGCTTAATAATTTGTTTATCAGCAAAACATCCAACATTTCTTGTCTATTTGTACTCTTGAAGCTGTTTTATTAATCCCATAATGAAATTAAAAGTTTACGTCATTAGCTGACATCATAAATAAAGTATGATAAAAACGAAACAGGAACCAGTGCGAAATTTAACACTAAATTATCCATTAATGCAGAATAAGCATGGAATGAACGATTAGAATTACTGTTATAAAACTACCCGATCTTGCCGGGTAGTTTTATTTTAAAAGTGACTGAGCTTTTAATTTTGTAATATCGCTAATGCTGTTTCATTACCTTGTTGGGCAGCCAAATCAGCAACTGATAAACCTCTTGCGTCGAGTATAGTTTTATTAGCACCTCGCTCTAATAAAAGCTGCAGCATCTCGTTTCTACCAAACATAGCAGCAAACATGAGCGCTGTACCGCCACTTACATGTTGAAGATCTAGATTAGCTCCATTATTGATCAACAGTTCGGCAATATTCTTATAACCTTTAAATGCAACTCCCATCAGTGCACTGTTTCCTCCGTTATCTTGCGCATTAATATGTGCGCCTGAGTTCAATAATAATTTTGCAGCTTCATATTGGTTATTGTAACAGGCAATGATAAGTGGAGTATAACCTTTGTCATCCCTACTATTAAGATCTACTTTTTGGCGAATTAGTTCTTCTAGTACTTCCATGTTGCCTACCCGTGCGGCATGAATGATAATGTGCGCATCCTGTATCATATAATTTTTATTTAAGTCTATTCTTATATTTGAGTTTCACGTCCTATTTTCTTTGTTCAATATCACTCCGTATCCAACATTATATGGTCTCCCGGTATGGCATTAATAATTTTAATAGCTTCTATTTTGAACCGTTCTAGCTTCTTATGCTTATCTATAATGGTTTTGCTATCGGAAGAAACAACTAATTCCTATGTATAGCAATAACAATTTAGAGCAGATTTAGTTGCCGTTAAAAATTAAATAATAGCATTCTTAAAAGATATATCATCATCAAGATGATCTTCTGATTTAGATCAATTATTTGGCATATCTTTTTATGAAAAACATGAGTCATAGTCTGTCCATGTAATTTATTACCAAATAGAGGTGTTAATACTTGAAATCAAAAACAGAGTGAACTCCTATTCCGATGCGTTGTTATTCCTGTAGAAATATTTATAAAGTAACTCATGTATTATGGAAAATCACTTGAACAACCCAGAAATTATCAATGACCTGATAAAAATTAATAACGATCGAGTGGAAGGTTATAAAACTGCTTTAGATCTTTCACATACGCTAAGTTTAGATAGCTTACAGCAATTATTTGCAAAATATGTCTTGCAATCGCAGCATTTTATTGAAGAGCTGAAACCTTTTGTAGTTTTAGAAGGTGCACAGCCAACTGATGCAACCATGTTAAGTGGTAAACTGTTTAGAATGTGGATGAGCGTAAAAGTAACCATTGCAGGTAATGACAGAAAAAGTTTATTAGAAAGTTGTGAAAAGGGAGAGGATGCGTTTAAGGAAACGTACAAAAAAATTCTGGAAGAGGATAATGATCAATTATCGGTCGAGGTGAAAAATATACTTTTAAAGCAGTTGGATAAGCAGCTGGAGGCACATGATGCCGTTAAAATGTTGCGTGACGAGGTATCGTTGTAAATAATGTATGATGAAAACCGAAACGGCAATTACCACAAAAATTAAAAATAAATATATCTTCCTTTATTTCCGTGTAAAGGTTGAATGAACGATTAGCATTGCTGTCATAAAAATACCCGGTCTTTCCGGGTATTTTTATTTTAAAGTTTTCAGGAAAAAGCCGTACTGGTTTTTCGACAACGCCTGTTTTTAGTAGTTTTCTAGTTCAGCCTTGTTAAGGCTTTGGAATTTTTCAATAGACAATATATACTCAGATCGCTACATAATCCAAAAAAATAGAATTGGCGGAAACAGATAGAAATCTACCCGTGATTTATATAGACTTCGCTTGTTCTCTCCAATATCTTTTATCAATTTGACGGACATTCACAACGCTCCGCAATTTCTCCAGATAAGAGGCTAATAGAAGTAGCTCGTCATCATTCGGATCTCCCGTAAATTCAGTTATTTGGATCGCATTGCCATAATTCAACATGGATTTTTCAGCGGTATCGTCTATAATTAGCGTTCTCTCCAATAGAAATCCTTTTCGTTTAACTTTGGATAACCTTTTTACATAATGGTATTCATCAGTTTGACTCATTCGTTTTTTTGTCGTGCGTGATCTTCCCCAAATAAATTGAAAATTGACGGCTGACGGTTTTATTTTATTCACAAGCTGTTCTACATAAGCATCATTTGCAGAGCTCCAGATCGCCAGCTTGAAATTTTCTGCCAACTGCGATAAAAAATATTCTAAATTTGGACGAACATATACATAATATGTTCCCGCGACAAAATCTTCCTGCTGAATAAGCTTATTTGTCGTAGCATACAGCAATGTTTCGTCCAAATCCAATACTAAAAGAATTTCCTTCATATTATCTATACAACTTCATTTGTAAAATACTACTACCTACAAAAGTAATACAACACGCAGCTGATAATTTTATTTTTTTCATTATTGCTTTTAATTTAAATAGGAGAGTGGTTTCCTCATGCAGGATTTTCTAGGTAGTTATCTATTTAATATCTAATAGATAGCTGTATCTATACATTTCTCGGTATAAAACATATTTTCCCTAAACTACCCTTCCTTTGCGAAGCCACACTTTTCAAGCACTTTATTTTCAGCAGTAAAGTCTATAAAATATCTTGACCGACTTTAAAAATCTGTTCTTTATAAAGTATTACCTTAGGTCTATTATTCATTTAATTGTAGTTTGAGAAAACAAAATATAAGTCTTTTTTATGTTCTTCTCGCAGATCTTTCCAGGATTGGTAAAGTATTAATAGAGGTTCCATTATGCAAATAGAGTCTCAATCTTTTCTCTGTCATAGTTGAGTATCCATTCATTATATTTTTGATAGATTGGTCTTAATGATTCTTTGTCAGCTGCTATAAGCTCAAGACCTCTGTCGTCATACATATGAAAGATAAGTTTCGTATCAATATTTATGAAATAAACCTCTTTATTTGTGAAAATTGAATTATTATCTAGTCTTGGTTTTCTTGTAGAAAAATCGTTATTTGCAATTGCTGTTAGTATATTTTTATAAGATATTCTGTCTGTGGTAAGTTTAATAATAGCCATGTTTCTTACATCAAATCTATCTTGTGCTTCATAAAGCCGCAATCTTTTCGAATAAGTGATCTCAGTATGCAGCAGATTCCTAATTTGTTTGAATGTAAAGTTTGAAACTCTTATTTTCTGGCGTCTATATTTATAGTCCATATAAACTAAAAATAGCTTGTCAGAATCATTAAATACATCTCTAAAAATTGTTGATGCACGTTTTGTTACTTCTTGAAAGTACTCTTCTGGATCGTTTTTGTCAATTTGTAGGTCAAATCGAAGTCCGAAATCCCAACTATATAACAAAGGTTTTTTAAGCCTGAGTTCTTTGAAATTGGTTCTTAAAAATTGCTTATATTCTTTTAATATTGTTGGCACCTTATTTTTTTTTAAATCCGATCGAATTATTAAATTTCAGTATTGCTTGAGTATCAGGTATAATTCATTACTTGTTTTTCATAACAATTTACCATCGAAGTCGATTTTATATATTCTATTTGAGAAGTCTGTCAATAGTATACCGTCGTTTTCTATTCTGAATGCTTCACCGTCAAGAGATACAAATATATCAGCACCTTCAAATTGCCATATTATCTTTCCATTTTCAGCAAGCTTTGTCACTTGAGTTTCGCCGTAAACAAGATAATCGTCATTTTGTTTGAAAATTTCAAAACAAGTGATTGGATCAACCTGCACTTTCCACATCAAGTCAAGGTCAGGTAATGATAAACAAAATATTGTATTACTACAGCATATAACGAGTTGATCTTCGTCAATAATGAGAGAATTGTGATTAACACCAGTAGCACCATGTGCATCTTTGATTATGCAACTGTAGTTAACTTGACCCTCATGATAAACTTTGATAGCATGTTTTGATGTTATATTGTAAGTGGATTCATTCCCTATGTAAATTTTAGAATATCTAAATATATTATCTGATGAATCATCTTTATAATCCGGTACATCTATGATTTCAATGATAAATTGTTTATATACTTTAGTAATCATTACTATTTCTTAGTTAGTATTAATGCAGTGTCTTCTTTTGCTTTGTACTGACTTTCTTCAATTATTTTAATAGTTAAGTATAGAAAAATGCTTTTCGATTCAGCTAACTGTCCGATGGTCAATTTTATCAGTTTAGCATCAAATGGTTTATTTATATCCAAATTTTCCAGACCCTCCACAGGTACTTCTTCAAACAGCCAAGAGACACCATGCCAGGCTTCTGGAAGATTACTATCATTTTTGTCCCTTAATATATGTGAATTATATTTTAATTCTATGTCATTAAAATAAATCTGTTTTTTTATTAAATCTATTTTTAAAGCATCAACATAGGAAAATTCTTCTAACGAATTAAATGTAATATTTTCTTTGGTATGAATGATATCAATATCTGTTGAGTCTGCTTTGATAAGTTTTACGTTACCAAATGTTGTTAATATCTTACCATATTCATCCTTTGTGATTCCGAGATTTTCATGATAAGGTATTGGATCTCCAGGTTTTAGATTTTGCAATATTTCCTTAACCCAATCCATATGCATCGCTAGGCTTGTTTGCATCTTAGCCATAATTGCCATTTGCTCTTCATTAGGGTCTGGCACATTATATCGGTATGCTACATACTCGCCTTTTGTCAATATATCAGAAACAAAATTAAAAGCTATTTGTGTTGTATCATTGGTCTGCCCGTAAACCATATTGATCACAGTTATCAATATTATAAATTGTGTAGATAGGTGTTTTAGTATATTAAACATATTCGCTTATGATTGTCTTGCCAAATTTTTCTAATTAAGGGAGTTATTTTCCACCATTCATCTATGTCTTCTATGTCAAAGCATGCCCAATTATAAATTGTATATGCATGAATGGGAAAATCCTTTTCCAAAAGCAATTTAACTTTTTCACAATTTTTAATAAATAACTTATCTGTCGTTTGGTATTCTGTTGCATCTATTATTCCTTCCATTAATACAAATTTCTTGTCATCATCCGTTAATGTCCTATAATGATCAAGATATCTATCAATATCGTAGGGATTGGTGACTTCAATAGGCCAATCCTGCATCCATTCCTCATTTGCTAGGTTGAGCTCTTGTGCTAATTCATCAATTGCCTTTCTAGTTGCACATCTGAATATTGGTTCCATTTATTATTTTTTTAATGCATGCTTTCACCAGATGTATTCTTCCGTATATGGCATGTTTTTAAGACTTTCAAAATCGCTTATTTTATAGGGTATCCTATTTTTTAGGTTCAATTCCCAGATTGATGCGTGCTTGGACCAAGGGTCAATTAAAAACTCGATCACATCATCATTTATAATGCGCATTTGGACAATTACACTTACCATGTCCAATTTAGTTATTTGATGATTTTCCCAAATTAAAAGATGATCACCTCCGATTATACATACTTTGTTTACGATCAATCCACAATATGGGTTTCCATAGATATCTCCAATGCATATAGCTGTATTTTCTCCTTTATTGAATAAAATTATATCCTCATCCATATAACCTAGCGTATATTCTGGAGATTCATCTAATATTTTCAGATCATTTATCATATTGCTTTAGGTCTTTCACTTTAATGACTAACCATTAACATGTTTGTGCCCTCTACCAATTTACTAATTACAATTTGAATTCCATTTTTCAACATTACTGAATGTTTCAAAAGATAATTTGGTTTATAAAAATTCGTTTCATTTTCGGTTTACTAAATATATTATTTCCCTTTTCTGTTAGCCTTCTTTTAGCGTTTACGCTCATTGTCGGGGGAATTGTTTAAAGTAGTTCGTGTATTGTTTACCGGCACTCTGCTTGTGAATCTAATGTACAAAAAAGTTTAACCAATCCATCTCAACACTTACTAAACTAAAATCAAAAAAGTTAAAAAATAATTCACCTACCCATTTCCACCATTCACCGAGTTTTTAGTTGGTTTAGTCTAATTGCCATAGAGTAGGAATGATTTACACCCTACTTTTGAATCAACAATTGCTTTAGCAAGCATCAGGGTTTGAGTTGGTGGATGTGGGGCTGATGCAACTTACAAATAGAAACAAAAACTAACAATATAACATAAAGACATCATGAAAACTTTAGCAAAAACATTCGCAGCAGCAGCCTTGATCGCAGTATCTACTTTCGCTATGGCAGCAGCAAAACCAGCAGGAGACAACTCTAAAAAAGCAACTGTCAACCTATCCACAGCAGATCTAGCCATTGATCATTACGTAGCCGTTATGACCGAAGGGCAGACAGCAGGAGTAGAGCAACTTTTTACATCCGGCTTCAGTCAAAAAATACATGCATCAAACGATAAGACCAACAGCCGTTCAGAAGTTATTTCATTACTGAAAAAGCAAAAAGGCGAGCAGTTGAACTGTAAAACAAGTACCACAATCGTTGAGCAGTCCAGTGATTATATGCTAGCCAAAGTAACGATGCAGTTTGATGGATTTACCAAAATAGATCTGGTGACATTGGTCAATGATGGAGGCAACTGGAAGGTATCTCAATCCATCAACTCGTACAAGTAATTTACTGTTTAATCATATGTTTAGTAAAGGCCACTTCGTAAGATGTGGCTTTGTTTGTAATTATCCTCAGACACGCTAGACAGCAGCACGCGATCACCATATAAATTATATTTAGGATTTTATTTTAGCAATTCTTTTAACTTTTCCTTTGCATTAGTGTTTTCTGTGTTTAATTCTAAACTTTTTTTATAATTTTCAATGGCTTTTTTAAGATGACCGTCCATCATATAAGCTTCACCTAAAGAGTCGTAAGCTTCATATGATTTTGGAAAAGATATAATTTCTAGAGAGAATAAATCTATGGCTTTTTTATAAAAGCCTCTTTTAATCATCTCATACCCTTTGGCATTCAGGTCGACTTCAGATAGTTCTAATTTTGATTCTTTTATCACTATTTTAGCTTCCTCAATACCCTTATTCAAACAGGTGTTGATTAATTTTTTTGTATAAAAATAAGTATCCAGCTTTGATGTTGGACCTGCAATTGTTTTTTCAATAAAAAAACGAGCATCTAAAAATCCTTGCTCCAGGTCTTTATTAGTTAATAGAATTACCGTATAATTTTGTTTCTCAAATATCCGCCATTCAGCACCAACACCAAAATGTCCGCCACTGTGTCCATATATTCCAGATCCTTTTGCTCCTGCAAACTGTATTCCGTATCCATAAGAACCATTTTCAGGTTCCTTTTTCATAAAATTTGTATACTCTTTATTTAGGAGCTTATTATTTTTAAATGCCAATGCAAATTTATACAAATCATGTACCGTGGTATAGCCACCTCCCGCAGAACTTCCCTTGACAGCACTCATAAAAAATGTTTTTTGTAATTGATTGGGATAAACATCTGATAGTGTATAGTTTTCAGCTTCATTTTCTATAATATGGTCAACATCAAAATTGCCCGTATTTTGCATCTCTGCTTTAGAGAAAATATGCTTTTTTATATAGTCTTCATAAGGTATTTTACTCACCGTTTCTATAATTCTACCAAGCACGATATAGTTTGTATTCCTGTAAGAGAATTCTTCATTAGGTTTAAATTCCAACGGTTCATCTTCATATAAATTGCTAAGGCTTTCTATTGTTCTAAATTTTTCTTTAGAAGTATTCAAAAACTTATCGGAATAAAAATAATCAGGCAGCCCACTTCTATGCATGAGTAATAATCTAACTGTGATGGAATCTCTTGCTATTTTATTTGGGTAATTTGGAAGAAATTTTCCAATAGGATCATCTAAAGATAATTTTCCATCTTGGATTAATTGAAATATAGCAACTGCTGTGAATGATTTTCCAATGGAAGCATAAGAAAACTTTGTGTCTATATTATTTTTGACTTTGTGGCCCAAATGAGCAAATCCATAAGATTTCTGCAATAAAATATGATCATTTTTAGCTATTAGAACGGCACCGCTAAAACCTTCTAAAGAATCCAGATAGGTAACGATTTCTCTTGCTTTAGTATCTTGAGAAAAAACGGTTTTATTATTTGTGCAAGAAAATATAATGGTGACCACTAGTAGTTGGATACATTTTTTCATTTACTATTTGATTTACAGTTTTGGGTAATTTTATTCAATATTTCAAATAATTGTTTTAATTCTTGTTCCGATAATGAGTTTAATGCAGTCTCTCTATTTTTCTTGATGACAGGGTTTAGTTTTTCAATGATTTCTTTACCACTTGCTGTGATTTTTAATTCCGATTTTCGTTTGTCAGCATCGTCAATAGTTTTTGTGAGATAGTTTTTGTTTATCATCAATTTGATTATTCGGGTCATTGATGCATAATCCTTAAAAACTAAATCGGCTATTTCAGATTGACTTTTGTCCTCTCTGTCAATGATAATTAAAATCAAAGCTTGGTCCACAGTAATCGTGGGCACTATGCTCGATATATTTTGTTGACATAATCTACGATAAGCTTTTATCGTTTCTTCAATAGAGTAGAGAACGGTACTAGTTGGGGTTTCGAATTTCATATTTATTTGACATATCAAACAAATATAATTATTTATTTGATATGTCAAATAAATATAAAGGGTAAGATAGGTAGTGTTGCCATGTAAATTTGAAAAGGGTAGGACTTATTACTTAAAATTAACCACAACGTTCTGCTGCTTGTAGACACAGATACGGCTAAAAACATGGCGCCATATGTATATATAATCTATTTCTTTCCCTTACGATTTATCCCATATAAATCAAAATTAAGCTCATTTAAATAGATAATATACCTATTAATGTAATTATATGTATCTAATAAATAGGGCGATAAATTCTATTTATAATGGTTCTTAATAATTTTTAAAAATAGCTTGTAGAATAGGAATTTCTTTTTACATTTGCTTTGTTTATAATTAATCTAAATAATCATAAGTATTTCAAATGAAAAAATACGATCTATATTATCCGATCTTACCGTATTCAACAATGCACAATTATGAAATAAACGCAGTACAAGTTATTCATTATTTAATGGAGCCCCACAACCGTTGCAACTAGTCATCTTACCAAATATTATATCAACCAAAATGAATTATAAAACAACCTCCTTCACCAAATTAATATGTTTATCTGCCATCTTTTCCATACTCAGTCTACAGGCATATGGGCAAAATAAGGGTGTAGAATTTAGTGGTTATGTGCGCGATGGCCATGGGCAAGCAGTCAGTGGAGCGACTATTCGGGTTAGCAAGCAGACCGTAGTCGCTGATAATGAAGGTAAATTTACTATTGACAATTTACAGGGAAAAGAAGTAACCATCGAGATTACCCGAGTCGGAAAGAAAAAAATCAAACAGGTAATCTCACTCGCGGAGCGCGCCAATCCGACCATATTCACGATGGATGACGAAGGAAAAATCTTAGATGCAGTTGATATACTTGGTCTTTCCAAAGTAGATCAGACGAATAAACAAGCTTACAATGTGACCGCTATCGATGCTAAGAAGCTTCACAATTCATCGACTGATGTAGGCCAGGCGCTTAATCGTATATCAGGAGTCAAGCTTAAGGAAGCTGGTGGTCTAGGATCGCAAATGTCGATTTCTCTCAATGGATTTACAGGCAATCAAGTTAAACTATTCATGGATGGGTTGCCCTTGGACAATGAGGGTTCATCTTTCCAGTTGAATAACATTCCGATCAACTATGTGAGTGCCATTGAGGTCTATAAAGGTGTTGTCCCTGTCTGGCTTGGTGGGGATGCTATTGGCGGAGCTATTAACTTAGTGAAAGCCACCAATCCGGGAAAATATCTAGATGTATCGTACTCCTATGGTTCATTCAACACACACCGTGCTACTGTCAATGCTGGTTATATCGGTGACAATGGATTTACCATGGAGCTAAATGCTTATCAAAATTATTCAGACAATAATTACTGGGTAAACGTCGATCTGGTTGACAAATCCACAGGAAAATACATTCCGACACGAGTACGTCGATTTCATGATAATTACAAAAATAAGATGGTCAACTTCAACATGGGCTGGTCCAATAAATCCTGGGCAGATCAATTATTGTTCGGTATTAATATTGGAGATAATAGGGCTGATATTCAAACTGGAAATCGCATGTATGAAGTTTACGGTGAAAGATTCAAGAGGGGAAATCTGCTCCAACCAACCATTCAATATAGAAAGAATAATTTTCTGATATCAGGATTGGATGTATCATTAAGAGCTAACTATGACTTTGGGGAAGAAACCGTGGTAGATACAGTTTTCAAAAGGTATTTTTGGGATGGAAGCTGGGAATACAAAGCCAAACCTGAAGATGTAGGTGGTGAACGAAGTCGACAGTTTGACAAATACAAAAACAATAGAGGCAATGCTGCACTCAATCTGAAATATACACTCAATGAGCATAATCACCTCTTTTTCAACAATACGCTCAAGACAGCAAATAGAAAAACAAAAAGCGAATTAGATCCCGACAATCCGATATACGATCAATCTTCAATTACCAATAATAATATTGCTTCTTTAGGCTTCTACAATAATGCTGTAGACAAACTGGATTACAGTATTTTTGTCAAATACTTTTATCAGAAAGTAAAAGGCTATCAGTCGCCTACACCAGGGGAGTACTTGCCATTAGATGCTACCAGAAATCTTTTTGGCTATGGCATGGCGACTTCCTATTATCTGAAGCCCAATATGCAACTGAAGCTATCATACGAAAAGGCTTATCGCATACCCGAGCTCAACGAACTTTTTGGCAACGTAGACGCTTTGGAAGGAAATCAAAATTTGAAACCGGAAAGTTCTCACAACATCAATCTAGGCATTAACTATCTGTTTACGCTGCAGGAAAAAAATGCCTTTAACCTTAATGGTGGTTTGATCTATAGAAAAGCAATGGACTTTATCCGTCTTTCCAATAGCAACACCGATTTCAATGGAATAATGCGTCAGATATCCGAAAATATCCGTGATGTCAACAATTTAGGATTTGACTTTGACCTTCGCTATTCTTTCGATAAAAAGCTTTTTATTGACGGGAATTTCACCTATCAAAATCTGCGCAATGCAACTAAACGTGAACCTGGTAAAGAGGAAATCAGTGTCTTTTATAAGGACCGTATTCCCAATATTCCTTATCTGTATGGTTCAGCGGAAATCTCCTACATGATCAAGGATCTTTTTATCAAACAGTCGGCACTAAGCTTGGGTTATAGCTTATTTTACGTGAACTCATTTTATCTGAGATGGCCTTCCGCTGGTGCCGCAGACAAGGAAGTGATACCTACCCAAGTATCCCAAGATGTTAATATAACGTATTCGTTCCAGAATGGGCGCTATAACATTGGACTTGATGTGCGTAATCTCACCGATGCGACCCTGTACGATAATTATATGCTGCAGAAACCCAGTAGAAACTTTAACATCAAATTCAGATATGTCCTTAACAACTTAAAATAAAATATATGAAAATAACTTTACACACCTCCATTGCAGCTCTAGGAGCAGCGATGATGTTACTGGGTTCATGCAGTAAAAGCAAAGATTCAGGTACAATCGATTTAGGTAATGGTACAGATACAGGTAAATCTAAATATGTTTTTGTCGTATTTTCAGATGGTTCTGGTGGAGAGGCATCGCGTTACATCATCAGTGCTGATGATATCAAAAGTGGAGAGATCAGTGTCAAGAACAATGGGGTAGAAACAAATGCTTATTCATTTCTTGCACAAAACAACACGCTATTTGGTATCACCTATGCAGACCAAGGGCCTACGCAACCCTATAAACTTGATGAAACTGGTGTACTTCGGAAATATGGTAATCAGGTCAATACCGAATTTACAGGAGCTTATACCAAAATTGGTGAAGATGCCTATGTCGGTATTTCTGTTGCAAGGTCTTTAGAAAATCCAGTTGCGACACTTTATAAATTTGATGCAAAAAAGTTAATGCTTGCCGGTAGAAATTCTGTTAATCTGGCCAAAATAACAGGAAACGGAGAGATGGCAAATTTCAACGGACTATTTGAAGTAAACGAAAAGATCTATATGCCTTTTAATTGTTCACCAGGAGTAACAGGTCAAGTAACTAAATATGTGGACAGTACCTGGATCGCAGTATTTAATAAAGCGGATATGGCTTACCAAAAAGTAATCCGCGATGGCAGAATGGGTCCAATCGGAAACTGGTTTGGTATGCAAGGTGTGCAACAAATCGAAAATGGTGATGTATATGCATGGTCTACTTCGGCAGGAATAACAGGTAAACCTTCCACCAAACCATCGGCCATTATCAAGATAAATGCTACAACAGATCAAGTTGATCCAAATTACTACTTCGACGTACAAGCAAAAACAGGTAAGAAAATTGCCCGTGGCACACATATCAAAAATGGAAAGTTTCTGATGACCTTCTACCAGACTGAAGTGACTGGCGGGGTAAGTGGAGGTATTGTCAACTTGGCCATAGTAGATGTTATCAATAAATCTGTGACCAATGTTACCGGAATTCCCAATCATGCTCAAATGCCCTACGAGAATAAGACTTTTATTGAAGAAGATGGAAAAACAGCATATTATGTCTTAAAAGACGATAACCAAGTATTATATTCTTATACCATTGATACCGAAAAAGCAACAGCTACAAGAGGTATCAAGTTTACAGGAATACAGGATGTAACTTCTATCTCCAAATTAAAATATTAGTTCCAAAGATGTTTTAAAATAAAAAAAAGATGCTTTCCATGGTCAGAAAGCATCTTTTTTTTATTTTAACGGTATATCATCACTGTTGGACATCTCCTTCGACACAGTTTTTGGTACATTCCCTAATCAAACTGAGTCAAGTATATCTGTTGTATTCTATCGCAAGTGTTTGGGTTTAAGATTCTGCTCTGCACTTTTTACAACTTCGTCAATGCGTTTTTTTCGGGTTTCTTGACGTTTGGCAAACAAGATCCACCCTAATATTATTTTTCTTGCCGATCTGCTCAAGCTGATGAAATATTCTTTTGACCCATTGTGTTTTTTAAATGCTATCTCTAGATCTTTCGGGATGATCAGTTCTTCCAATTCATCTAACATATTCCAAGAACCATTATGTTTAGCGGTTTCAATACTATCAAAACCTGCTTGAGTCATGAGTCCATTTGCAATAAGTTGTTGAACTTTTTCTTTGTTGATTTTTGACCAGTGGCTTTTAGATTTACGTTTGGCAAAAAACTGCATATACGAGCAATCGTCTATCGTTTTTTTTGTGCTGTCAATCCAACCAAAGCACAGTGCTTCATCAACAGCTTCACTCCAACTTATGGAAGGAATATGAGACTTTTTTGTGTAATAAACAAGCCAAACAGATTGTTTGGACTGATGGTTTTTTTCCAACCATTGTCTCCAACCCGTTCTGCTTTGAGGACAATATGTTTCTACCTCTCTGTTGAGCATTTTGTAGTATTCTATTGCATTAGATCCTGTATCCATTACGTTTGGCATTTTTAGATCTTTTAAAAATTAATTAACAAAGCAAATTTAAACGTGAAAAGTGACAGCCCTATGTCAGGAGTCTACAATAAATGATCGGTATCCAAATATTCTTTTAGGATCATTTTATCTAATCCTGTAAACTTTTGTAGTGATTCATTATGGTAGCCAAACTATAAAATGATCTCTATCATTTTGTAACAAAAGTACTTCTACACTAATTTAGGATTTCTGAAATGTGTCCAACTATTAAAATTAGCTTTTGTGCTTTTTGCTATAAAATTGATCATTTCACTTCTACTTTTCTTCTTGGCTCTAAAATTGTTTCAATTCAGTTGCTGATAGCAAGCAAATAAATAGGAGATCTCAACAATAAGATTGATATGACTTATAAATTGCCTTTTAGGGGCCAATTTTTTAATGACTGTTTATACAATATTGTTAGAATTATTTAGTTTTGACCCTACTAGCTAAAGGATGATGACAATATTGCTTCATCGGCAAAGGACATTTAGAAAAACCCAGAAATACGGAAGAACAATGATATGGATAAAAAGAATTGACCACAACTACCTGAAATACCTATTTACCGCAGTGATTTCAACTTTGATGGTTACGGGATATGGGCAGCAAGTGGAGAAACAGCAGAAAGAAAAGCAACAAGTGGATGAACATCAAATTAAGACGATGGATTCCATTGATGTCGTACGCGACTACCGACCTGTGCTGGCCGATGCCGTGAAGGTTCGCAGGAGCCCAGATATGAGCCATATCAATCGGGATGCGATTGAGACGGAGCTACGCCAAATAGCCACAGCTACCTATTTTGCAAATAAGACATTCAAACAAGCTTATTACACGATATTGCTTAAACATCATCCAAACGCTTTACGAAGCAATATTGACAGTTACCGTATCAGCTATCTGGCTTACCAAGCACGTGAATATCCAAGAGCGGCCTCTATTTTGGAGTCGCTGGAAGCTTCGGATGCATTTTATCAGGGTTCGATCATAACTTTAGGTCATATTGCACTGGAAACCGGCGATAAGCAACGCGCACGAAATGCATTTGTCAAAGCGATGAAGCTAGATTTCGATCCCCAACTGAAAGCAGATGCGCAATTTAACTATGCCAAAATCTTGTATGCAATGGACTCCACCCAAGCCGCTCAGAAAGTTCTAGAAAAATATATAGTTCAACAATATGGAGGTCGTGAACCAGGCGCTCAAGCACAAGAAAGTGCGGAAATACTATCCGCTCAAATCTTATTGGGGACGAGTAACTTCCATACTGGAGTAAGTCTGCTCGAATCGTTGAAAGATAGAGGGCCGGAAGTCGATGCTACCTATCAAAAAGCAACGTACTATCGCGGATTGGAGTTTTATAACGAACGCGCTTTCGAAAATAGCATATCGATATTCATGAGATCGGAAAAATTTCCGATCGATGCCAAAATGGCTGCGCTAGCTACGTATTGGAAAGCGGAAGCGATGTATGAAGTGCGCAAATACGGGGAGGCGGTAGAAAACTTCTCCCGATTCCTACGGTTGCCCATTGCAAAAAGCACCGACGTATATAATTATGCAAATTATGGACTGGCTTATGCAGCGTTCAGAAGTAACAGTTTTCGTATATCGGCCGATTATTTTGAACGCTTTTTAGCTGTCGAAGGAAGTTCGCTAGATGAAAATATACGTCATGACGTAATCGCACGTTTGGGCGATTCGTATTTGTCCATGCGCAATTACGACCGTGCCAACCAATATTATGATAAGCTTATCAACAGCAAAACTTCCAACCAGGACTATGCATTGTTCCAACGAGGTGTTATCTTTGGATTGAAGGGAGACTATGAAACTAAGCTAAAGATCCTGCAGTCTGTTTTGAAACAATTTCCTGCTTCGAACTATGCAGATGACGCCGCCTTTGAGATCCCCTATACCTATTTCACTACGGGAGATTATGATCGCGCTATCGATGGTTTGCAACGGATGATCGAAAAGTACCCGCGCAGCAGCTATGTGCCCCGTGCGTTGATGACCATAGGGCTCGTGCAGTATAATAAAGATGATTCCGAAGCGGCGAAAGCCACTTTCAAAAGTGTTGTGGAGAAATATTCCAAAAGCAATGAGGCACAGCAAGCGATGCGTTTTATTGAAAACATCTACCTCGACCAAGGCGATGCTACGAGCTATATTCATTACGCAATCGGCACCAATGTCAGTAATCTGAGTCCTGCGGAGCAAGATAATATGGCTTTTCAAGCAGCCCAATCCCTGTTTGCCAAGCAGCAATACGCAGCTTCGGTGGAAGCCATCAATGCGTATTTTGATAAATTTCCTAAACCCAAACAAGAAAAATATGCCCGTTATATCCGCGGGGTGAGTTCGTACCGCACTGGGCATTCAAAGGAAGCACTGCACGATCTGAATATCATCCTAAACGACTGGACAAGCAAGTATACAGAAAACACTTTGCTGACAGTGGCTGCGCTATATCTGGATCTAAAAGAATACAACGAGGCAATTGTGCACCTCAAAAAATTGGAGCTCAATTCAGAGTATAAAAAGAACTATGGTTACGCAATAAGTAACCTGATGATTTGTTATTTCGAACTCGGTGATATGGAGCAGATGGCCAAGTATGCGAAGTTGATAAAGGATTACGATGGCGCATCGCAGGAGGAAATTGCTAAAGCTCATTTATACAGTGGAAGGGTATTGCTACAACAAAAGAACATCGTTTCTGCCATGAAGGAATTCAATTTGGCTGCTCTGAAGAGCCAAAAGGCGGTCGGCGCAGAAGCGCGATATCGTGTTGGGCAACTGCAGTATGATAACAAGGAATACGACAAAGCCATTGAAACAGCCTTTGAGGTGATTAACAGTGAGGAAGAAAATGCATATTGGGAGGCCAAAAGTTTCCTATTGCTTGCTGATAGCTATGCACGTAAAGGCAATGCTTTGCAAGCGAAGAGTACGTTGGAAAGTATGATTGAAAATTATGAAGAAAAAGATGATGATATCATTCCGTCAGCAAAAGAACGTTTACAGAAATTGAACAAAAAGTAACATTGAAAATATCGAAAAACTGAAATAGAACATCAAAATAAAATAGACAGAACCGTTTGGGATGACCAAGCGGTTCTTTTTGTGCAATTCCAGATCATTCCTTCTTCTATGGATGAAGGGTAGTTTTCTGTTTTTCGATATTCTAATAAAATCTGTTTTTAGGATAAACATTTCTTTTAGTCATGAAGAGAAGAAAAGCAAATCCTCATGAGACAAGCTGACAAGTTGTTCTAGTTGTTTTCTACTAAAATCCATAACGTATATTTTTTATCACATCAAATTGTAATTATATTTTGCTCAATTATTTTGTTTTCCTAAAAACGACTCCAGCTCTGCTACAATGCGTTTCGATTGAGTATGATGTAGATAATGAGAACCCGGCAATAAGATTAGTTTTCCCTTATCCACGCTGTTGGCTTGCTCTTGGTGCAGTTCTGTCCAGCCTTTGACAGCTGAGTTTTCGTCTGCAAATAATAAAATTGGCAAATCCTTCGGGAAAGCTAGTTTTTGAGCATCTTTAAAACTATTAGTCAATGAAGTTGCTTCTCTGTCCAAAGTATTGTTTCCGGTTACTTTCATCGTAATCATGTGTTTTTGTTCAAAACGGTGTGCTTCTGATTCGTCTTTAGGTTTTTCATCTCCAAAAAACTTTAAAAATGCACGCATTACACCTGCTTTGGCTAAAAAATCCATAGGTGCCGAATTATAACCCGGCCACGGTTGTGTTGGCACACTGCTATCAATACCTACAAAAGCGGTTGCTTCACCTGGATACTTGTTGATATATGCTAAGCTGTAAAGTCCGGCAATGGAATGCCCCATTAATATAAAACGGTTTAGATTTAATTGCTTCACCACTTCGTGGATTTCTTCCGCCATATTATTCAAACTGCGTTCACGCTTCGTTTCACTGCTCAATCCATAACCAAAAGGTTCAATCGTGATCACTGTATATTTTTGGTCTAATTCTTTGATTAATGGTTCAAAATCCAATCTTGGACTTGCCGTTCCAAATCCGGAGAGTAATACAATCGTATCTGCACCGTGGCCATCTATTGTCACATTCATTGTACCGTCAAAAATTTTTATTTTTTGACCATAATCTTCAATTTTATCGGCTTCTCGACTTAAATTGATCCGATGAATCACGAATGTTGCGATGAGTAGGATAGCGATTATCACTACAATTCCGATGATTGTTTTCAAGAATATTTTTGCTATTCTCTTTATGAGCGAAGGACGGTTTTTATCCATTTTTTTTTAATTTCGGTATGATTTTACAGGATTACAGCGTATATATTTAATCGCGTAGATATGCTGTCTAGATATGCATGACAACAGGAATCTGATAAGCTTTTGAAAGCGAAATAGTTTGTCCATAATTCTTTCCAAATGCAAAAAAGAACAATAGAATAAATATATAGAATCTCATCTTTCTAAATTGAATTTTTTGTGATTAACTTCATCGCTATTAGCAAAATGATCTATAAAAGTACTTTTTTAAATCATTATTTATACACAAAATAAAAAGGTTTTTTTTCCAAAAATAGGCTATTAGAAGGTTTCCCGTATAGTACGATCATAAACAAAGTATATTTTTGATCAAGATTTAAATTATTAATTACAGCACATGGTTAAGAGGGAAATAGGCATAGCGCATTAATTTTATGGTACAGGTAAATAGAAATTTCTTGTTTTATGTTGCACTTTCTACCAAGCTGTTAATAATTGGTTGTGAAGGAGTGGAGGATACATACCGAAGAAAAGAGCTTATTTCAAGTAAAGGTGAAAAGCTTTACATCAATACACTTAATTGGGGTGTTACGGATGATTATCAATTTACGATCGTCACTAAAGATATGAATAAGTTAAAGAGTAGATCTGATACACTGGATGCTATAAAAGGTCTTGAACCATTTATTTACAAGTTCAGTGGTGATACCTTATTTCTTTATGCTAGTAAAGAAATTAAGATTGCTGTCCAAGATAGTTTTCAAACTATAAAAATCATTTGTGACCAAGTTGATCATAGTAATTATATGAATTTAACCTACAAAGCAGGACAAGGGGTTGAAGGTTACCAGTTAGTTCCCTAATGTTTTGATATAAATAAGTCTAATAAGATTTGGTATTGTTATCCTGGTGGCATCATCACTGCAAAGATTCACCTACTTATTTCCACCATTCACCGAGTTTTTAGTTGGTTTAGTCTAATTGTCATAGGGTAGGGTCGATTTACATCCTACTTTTGAATCAACAATTGCTTTAGCAAGCATCAGGGTTTGAGTTGGTGGATGTGGGGCTGATGCAACTTAATAACAATATAACATAAAGACAATATGAACACTTTAGCAAAAACATTCGCAGCAGCAGCCTTGATCGCAGTATCTACATGCACTATGGCAGCAGCAAAACCAACAGTAGACAATTCAAAAAAAGCAACTGTCAACCTATCCACAGCAGATCTAGCCATTGACCATTACGTTGCCGTTATGACTGAGGGACAGTCGGCAGGAGTAGAGCAACTGTTCACTTCCGACTTCAACCAAAAAGTACATGCATCAAAAGATAAGACCAACAGCCGTTCAGAAATTATTTCCTTCTTGAAAAAACAAAAAGGCCAGCAGTTGAACTGTAAAACAAGCACCACAATCGTTGAGCAGTCAGGTGATTATATGCTTGCAAAAGTGACCCAACAATTTGAAGGATTTACCAAGACCGACTTAGTCACCTTGGTCAATGATGGCTGCAACTGGAAAGTATCCCAATCCATCAACTCGTATAAGTAATTTACTTTTTAATCATATGTTTAGTAAAAGCCACGTCGCAAGATGTGGCTTTGCTTTTTAAGTATTCTCAGATGCGCTAGACAACAGCACGCGATTACGATATAAATCATATTTATAATTTTATACATTTGGCTTCAATAAAGAATGAAGCTTTTAATTTTTGTTTCTTGATAATTCGATGAGTAAATCATCAGATAAATGTCTTTCAGTGATTAATGTCCATTTATTATTCGAATTCGGGAAACCCGTTCTGCAGTAACCTGCTTTATTTTCAAAATCAAAGACTGCATGATAATAATTGTTAATAGATAAAAATGCTTTTGTAAGATCTTCAGACCATAGAATCTTCAAAGTAGAAGGTTTCACTTTATCACTAATATTAGCAACATTATAAATGTGCAAAGCGTCCAAAATATCCAAGTTATCATTGTTTCTGTCGATGGCGTAGAAATATCCTGTTTCAGTATTGTCTTCAAATACAACTGCATTATTATTTTCAGCAGTAGAGTCTATAAAAGTATCTTCACCTACAGAGAAAACTTGTTCTTCATAAATTATTACTTTAGGTCTATCATTCATTTCGTTGTAGTTTGGAATAACTAATATAAGACTTTCTTCTTCTTCAAGCAGGCCTATTTCAGGATCGGTGTATGTATTTTGAGTATTAAACTGATTCAAGCATAACTTTTGTATTCTATCGCAAGTGTTTGGGTTTAAGATTCTGCTCTGCACTTTTTACAACTTCTTCAATGCGTTTTTGTCGGGTTTCTTGTTTTTTGGCAAAGACAATCCATCCTAATATTATTTTTCTTGCCGATCTGCTCAAGCTGAGGAAATATACTTTTGACCCTTTGTGTTTTTTAAATGCGATTTCTAAGTCGTTCGGGATGATCAGTTCTTCCACTTCATCTAACATATTCCAAGAACCATTTTGTTTAGCGGTTTCAATGCTATCAAAACCCGCTTCAGTCATGAGTCCATTTTCAATAAGTTGTTGAACCTTTTCTTTGTTGATTTTTGACCAGTTGCTTTTAGGTTTACGTTTGCTAAAAAACTGCAAATACGAAAAATCGTTTATCGTTTTTTTTGTGCTGTCAATCCAACCGTAGCACAGTGCTTCATCAACGGCTTCACTCCAACTTATTGAAGGAATATTAGACTTTTTTGTGTAATAGACAAGCCAAACAGATTGTTTGGACTGATGGTTTTTTTCCAGCCATTGTCTCCAATCCGTTCTGCTTTGCGGACAATATGTTTCTACCTCTCTGTTGAGCATTTTGTAGTATTCTATCGCATTAGATCCTATATGAATTGCGTTTGGCATTTCTAGTTCTTTTATAAATTAATGAATGATGCAAATTTATACTTGAAAAGTGACAGCTTTATGTCAGGAGTCTAAAATAAATGATAGGTATCAAAATACGCTTGCAGGATTATTTTGTTTGGTCCAAATTATATAAGTAAGCATCTAAACTTATTTGCTAAAAATATTAGTTTTATTATTCTTTATTTTGTATCTTACTATAGTAACCTTATTATAAACAGTTTATTATGAGTAAATCTTCCAATCGCGTTGATGATCTGCTCTGGAAGTCTATTTTAGAGCAGACTTTTGCGCATTTTTTAGCGTTTTTCTTTGCCGATGCAGCAGATATATTCGATCTGAGTAAACCCTTTGATTATTTAGACAAAGAGTTTGAGTCCTTATTTCCTCCAGAGCCCAACGGCAAGGGGGTGCGTTTTGTAGATAAGTTGGTCAAAGTCTACCTCAAAGACGGCGGTGAGCAGTTTGTGCTGTGCCATATTGAGGTACAGTCCAGTAGAGGCAAGGGAGATCTTGCAGAGCGCATGTTTCGATATTACTATAAAATATCCGATAAGTATCAGGTTCCAATCTCTGCCATTGCTATCCTTGCCGACGATAACCAAAGTTACCATCCATCTGTTTATGTTAAAGAGTTCATGGGCACCATTCTCCATTACCGTTTTAATAGTTACAAGGTGTTGCATCAGGATGAGGTCGCATTACGTACTGATGTTAACCCATTCGCAGTTGTGGTACTGACCACATTATTGGCTATCAAGAATAAAAATATCAGTGACGAAAGACTGAAGGATATCAAGCATGATCTGTATGATGAGATGATGAGTCGCAAAATGGATAAGAGTACGCGTCAGGGTCTCTATAATTTTTTAACGTATTACGTAGGCTTTGAAAATCAGGGTAGTTTAGCTATATTTGAGTCAGAAATTGAAAACAAATTAGGAAGGAGTAATATAATGGGCACTCAAGAATATTTATTGGATAAAGCAGAGAAGCAAGGTATTGCTAAAGGCATTGAGAAAGGGCGTTTAGAAGAGCGTGCTAAGCTTAAGGCAGAAAAGCTTGCTATTGCATTAGAATTTAAGAAAATGGGTTTACCTGTAGCAGATATTGCTAAGGGTACCGGCCTTTCCATCGAGGAGATCGAAAAACTGAAGTAGAACATATTTTTAAAATATACAGAACCGCTTGGATGACCAAGCGGTTTTTTTTGTGACTTTCACCTACTTATTTCCACCATTCACCGAGTTTTTAGTTGGTTTAGTCTAATTGTCATAGGGTAGGGACGATTTACACCCTACTTTTGAATCAACAATTACAAACATGTATAAACAAAAAACTAACAATATAATATAAAGACATTATGAAAACTTTAGCAAAAACATTCGCAGCAGCAGCCTTGATCGTAGTATCTACATGCACTATGGCAGCAGCAAAACCAGCAGGAGACAACTCTAAAAAAGCAACTGTCAACCTATCCACAGCAGATCTAGCCATTGATCATTACGTTGCTGTGATGACTGAGGGACAGTCAGCAGGAGTAGAGCAACTGTTCACTTCCGACTTCAACCAAAAAGTACATGCATCAAAAGATAAGACCAACAGCCGTCCAGAAGTTATTTCCTTCTTGAAAAAACAAAAAGGCCAGCAGTTGAACTGTAAAACAAGCACCACAATCGTTGAGCAGTCAAGTGATTATATGCTTGCAAAAGTGACCCAACAATTTGAAGGATTTACCAAGACCGACTTAGTCACCTTGGTCAATGATGGCGGCAAGTGGAAAGTATCCCAATCCATCAACTCGTATAAGTAATTTACTGTTTAATCATATGTTTAGTAAAAGCCACGTCGTAAGATGTGGCTTTGCTTTTTAGTATCCTAAGCTGTGTTGCCCGATTAATACGGTTTAACATCTTTATTTAACAATTATCGGTCTAATAGGTTCTCCAACAATGCTGATTACGCCATCAGATGAAATTGCTAAAGCATTAATGTAAGATGTCCGTGGAGCGACACTTGTTGAGCTGGCATGAGCATGGTATATATATTTATATCCGCCATCAGCACTTATAAATGGAGCTCCATGACCTGTGCCGAGCAATCCCGATGCTGAGGGATGGTCTCTCCTTAGGATGGGGTTGCCACTATATTTCTTCCAAGGACCTTTGGGTGAACTGGCTGTTGCATAGCCTACGGCGTAATCCTGGCTTTCAAAATGATTGGCAGAGTAAATTAAATAGTACGTATTGCCTCGTTTTAAGATCGACGGTCCTTCTACGACTGTAGCTTGTTTCTTTTCCCATGGTTCACTAGCGCTCATACATTTTGTGAGCGTTTCTGCTTTTATACTTTGTAAATCATTGTTCATCTCAGCCATCCAAATGACATTTCCATCCGTAAATCGGACATAAAATAAATATGGAGTTCCGTCATCATCGATAAAAAGAGAACTGTCAATTCCCTTTTCATTGGCAATAATAGGTTTTTTTTCTTCTTGAATAAAAGGCCCTTCGGCGCTTGAGGAAGAAGCGACACAAATATGTTCATCAACGGAATAGAACATGTAAAACTTTTTTTGAGCGTTTACGTAATATACCTCTGGTGCCCAGAACCATCGTGTTCCCCAAGAGTCTTCAGGGTAAAGTGCTAAATTTTTATTACGCTTCCAATGCTTGAGATCATCGGAAATATAAACTTCAAAACCATCTATGCGGGTGCCATATGCATAGTATTTGCCATTATGGAATAATACGTAAGGGTCTGCAATAGGTAGCTCGTTTTCGATAATTTTAATAGACTTATCATCATTGGCATTACAATATAACGACAGTATAAAAAATAAACATATAATCGATATTAAACGATAAGGAATGCTTGTCATAATTTTCATTTTTTTGAATTCAAATCTTGTGAAGAACTGGCCATAAATTCAAATACCGATAAATCTGTTGATCATTTTGCTTACACATGATACAAATTGGAATGATTTTGAATAAAATGAGCAATATGATGTAAAGTTTAATTTACATTTTTACGTGATATAGATTTGTAATTGGGCTTCAATACAATTATAAACAAAAAAAATAAAATTGATAAATAAAAAGGTAAATTACAGAACCTGAGATGAATAGTCTATCGGTAGGTATGAATAGCCAAATTGTGAACAGATGTAAACAGATGTGAAATTAAAACAGCGCTTTAAGTTTTTAGTTTATTCTATTGGATTATAGTCGATTGGGGAGATAGTAAAGGGAATCGATTGCCTATCTTACGATCGGACGATCTGGTTCATTGGGCGGAGGTGGGCACTGTATTTAAAAAATAATTGAAATATGATTACTAAAAATGTATGTTTATTCTTATTGATGGGTTGCTGGCAGTTGTTTTTCTCCACCTCACAAGCCCAATCAAATAATCCGCTTGATGTTGCTTTTGGTGACCCATTTGTACTTTATGATCAAGAAACAGATGCCTATTATATGTATGGTACTGGTGGAGTAGAACATGGTTTTGTAGCCTATTCATCTAAGGATCTAAAACAATGGGAGCATAGGGGCACCGTGTATACCGCTAAGCAAGATAAAAGCTGGGGGACGAAAGATTTCTGGGCCCCAGAAGTATATAAGCGCGGAGGAAAGTACTACATGTTTTATAGTGCACATTGGAAAGAAAACCCGAATGATGAATTAGAAAATTATCGTATTGGTATCGCAACCTCAACCCATCCTACAGGCCCATTTATTGATTTGACAGGTCGTCCGTTATTTGACCCCGGATATCCCATTATTGACGGTAATGTGTACTTTGCTGAAGATGGACGTTTGTATCTTTACTATTCCAGATGCTGTTATAAAAATCCAGTTCAATCGGAGATTGCAGCTTGGGCAAAGCAACAGGGGATGTTTGATGAAATAGAAGAAAGCTGGATATATGGAGTAGAGCTAGCTTCAGATTTTTCGCATGTAATTGGAGAGCCAACATTATTGTTACGTCCTCCTATCTCCAGGGATGATAAACAATCTGAATGGGAGAGCAGGTCTGTGACTTCAGGTGAAGTGAATAGAAGATGGACAGAAGGATCCTATCTCTTTAAGCATAACAATCTCTATTACATGATGTACTCCGCAAATCATTTCGGAGGAGAAAATTATGCTGTTGGCTATGCAACAGCCTCAAATCCACTTGGCCCATTCGAAAAGTCTGCAACAAACCCTATATTACAAAAAAACATATCCCATGGAGGTATTGTTTCAGGGACGGGTCACAACAGTCTTTTGAGAGATAAAGAAGGCAAAGTATGGTGTGTATATCATGCCCGGACGACTAAAACAGGCAGTCAGCGCTTAGTATTCTTAGATGAACTGAAAATTTTACCTAACGGTCAACTTATAGTGGACGGTCCAACTGTCAAACCTTAATAAAGCTGATGTTTTCAGTTTATTGTATTGCGACTTTGATGAGATAGGAAATACCATATAATAAATTAAAATTCAAAAAGTTGATTATTGATTATATTTCAATAATATTATACATAATAACCCAGATTCAATATAGAGAATACCACCGTTTACTTAAATAGTGACATTTTCTATGTTATTATGCGCCATATACCTTTTTTGTTGCTGCTTGTTTTCTATCTTGAAATCGTTCCTCCGCAAGATTAAATCCATAACACACATACCAACTTTGATCTGCAAATTTCGCATTGCTTTAAAGAACTTATCTTCACCTCCCTATTTCCACCATTCACCGAGTTTTTAGTTGGTTTAATCTAATTGCCATAGTGTAGGGACGATTTACACTCTACTTTTGAATCAACAAATAAATAAAACTGCAAAGCAGGCATCAGGGTTTGAGTTGGTGGATGTGGGGCTGATGCAACTTAATAACAATATAATATAAAGACATTATGAAAACTTTAGCAAAAACACTCGCAGCAGCAGCCTTGATCGCAGTATCAACATGCACTATGGCAGCAGGCAAACCAGTAGGAGACAACTCTAAAAAAGCAACTGTCAACCTATCCACAGCAGATCTAGCCATTGATCATTATGTTGCTGTGATGACCGAAGGACAGTCAGCAGGAGTAGAGCAATTGTTTACATCAGATTTTAATCAGAAAGTACATGCTTCAACAAATAGGATCAATAGTCGTTCAAAAGTAATCTCATTCTTGAAAAAGCAAAAAGGCGAGCAGTTGAACTGTAAAACAAGTGCTACAATCGTTGAGCAGTCAAGTGATTATATGCTAGCCAAAGTAACCATGCAGTTTGACGGATTTACCAAAATTGATCTCGTGACTTTAGTCAATGACGGTGGTAGCTGGAAGGTATCCCAATCCATCAATTCGTATAAGTAAGTTAAGTTTAATTCATATGTTTAGTAAAAGCCACATCGTGAGATGAGGCTTTGCTTTTTAGTATCCTCAGACGCGCTGGACAACAGTACTCGACTACCATATGGATCATATTTAGGATTTTATAAATTTGGTTTCAATAATCTTTCCTTATATGTTTTGTAAGAAATTCATTTTTGCACAAGTCTTAACAGCTATTCTAACAGCAATCTTTGTCTCGTGCAATACTAAGAACCGTGGCGAATGGCAATTATCAGATATGTGTAAAGACACGCTGTTTATTGCAGAAACTGATGTAAGTGATGCCTCCACCTTGATTCTCGAAATTGATGGACATACAGATGACTCAATAAAATTACATGGAATCTCAATCGCTGGCGGAGATATTAAAAAGGAACTGAAAGTTGATTGGTATAATCCAAAAGTTGCAGTTCGGTTTCAGGCTTATCTAGCAAAAAAGGGAAGTCTAAAGATTAAATACTATGTGCCTACAAACTACTAGTTCACAATAACTAGTTATGTGCTGTTTTTATTTCTATTCATCACTTGGTTTGGGCATGTCGTCATATGGATATTCATAACCATAATCATCTTCCCATTCTTTTTTAACCATGTCGCCATAAATTACTTGACGAACTTCATAGTCTTTAGTGTCCATTGTCCCAACGAAAATTCTTTGATGTTCTGGAACTGCTTCATATGCATATTTTAATTCGTCTTGTAATTTTTTTGAAGGATTTTGTTTGTATTCGTCAAATATTCTCGCGCATTTGGCAATACTATTTTCTCTGCCATTTAGTTCATTGAATTTGTCTGTCAACTCGTTCATTTTAGATTTAATGTCAACGCCACCTCCCGAAACAATCTTAAAAGAGCCTAAATTCAAAATTGTAACAATTTCTCCAATTTTCAATTCTGTTGTTAGTGTTTCACTTCTAATAAGCTTATCTAAGTCTTCAAATTTGTAAATTTTCTTTCGTGGTAAATTCGTTATCTCAATGTTACCACTCTTGTAGATAGATAATTCTGCCAAATAAGTTCTATTGTCTTCATTTCTATAAAAGAAATCAAATTTTTCACCATTAATTCTTTTAGGAAAGAAGGATTTTGGTTCGTCAACATGATAAGGTTTTGGTGTAGGTAAAAAATGTTTTGCAACATTTACTTTACCAACCATTTTGGAACTATCGCCATGATAATTGTGTAAATTTTCAAGTGTTGGATTAAGTTGTTTTACTATAGAATAAACATAATTATATAGGCTTTCTTTAGTATGTTTCCACTCGCCTTGCTCAATATTCCAATTACCCAAACTGTAAATAGAAATTGCTTCTCCGTCCGGAATTGAAGTGACGACCCAACCTTCATTTAACTTGTCTTTGAACATCGATAAGTCAACCATTTCCCAACAAGAAATAAGTCCGTCACTATACACTTGCAAGTCAATAAAATGATATTGCATATTGTGTATAATTCCTGGAATAGAAAATCCTTCAATAACTTCTGTCCTTGTTATCATTGTCAAATCGGCTGTTGCGGTCTTGTTGGACTTGAATATTTTGTCAAACAGTTTCATTTGCTGTAGGGTATCGTTTTAAAATAGCACATAACGTTTTTCCGCTTGGCGAAGTGACGGAAATCGAAGCGCAAAACTTAAATTTTGTACAAAAGTTCAATTGAAAAACTGAACTTGAATGTAGCACTAAACCTACCATTTTGCTAAAATGTTAGCGGTAGGTTTTATTCAATTCTATCTGTGTTGTATTTCTGTTTAAAATCTCTTATAGATTTCTTCTTGTCCTCATTGTTAAAGTTAAGATTATCTTTATTGAGAAATCTATGTTTCAATTCGTTAAGTTCTCTAGTTTTTTCATACTCAAATTCTTTGTCGTAGATTTTGTCTGAACCAAAGTAAATTCTGTCTTCATGAAAATAAAAAAGTCCCCAATTTAGTGTTTCGTCAAATATGATTAAGTCGTCAGCAAAAAAAATTCCTTCCCAATATTTAATTACCATCTTCCAAGTCAGTGTTACAGATTGTCCACTTCTATCACTGTAAATAAATACAAACTTGTTGAACGGAATAGGTTTCGAATAAAGCCATTTTTTTATTTCGTGTTCACAGTCTTCTGTTACTTCAAATTCTTCAATTGTTTCAAAGTATTTTTCATTAAATGGTTTCCATAATGGGCCTGTAATGATTTTCGAGCTGTTGATATAGTTTTCTACAAACTCGCTTGCTTCGTTATTCAGAAAGAAGATTTGGTCTTTATGTTCCTGCGGTATTTTACTTGCCTCTTCTGGTGACCACAAAAAACTCCAAGCCTCCGGGAATTCAGCTGAATAAGTTTTTATGTTTTCAAAATTTATCATTCTTCTTTGGCTGTGGCATTTTCTAAAATTACCGCTCATATTTTGTTTACGAAACTAATATAATAAAAGATTCGTCAATCCATCAACTCCTATAAGTAAGTTAAGTAAATTTCATATGTTTAGTAAAAGCCAGGTCGAGAGATGTGGCTTTTCTTTCTTTTCTAATGTATCTCTAAAGATTGCTCTAAGTTGTGCTAGCCGACAACAAACGACAACAAACGTTTAATAACCGACTAATATTTTTAGTTTTTATCATATTTGATTTATGTAATTAATTATTTAAGTAAATCCTAGAATTATGTTAGTGCATTCACAACCCGTCTTTATTGATCCAACCACCGATGAAGGATTCAAGCGGTTATTCGGAGACAAGATCAACCTGATCAACTTTCTAAACATCATCTTTCGTGGTCGTAAGACCATCACAGATCTTACTTATCGGGATACCGAGCGTATCGGAGCGACCGAAGAGATTGGTAAAGTTATCTTTGATCTGGTTGTCCAGCTCAGTACAGGCGAAGAAATTATTATCGAGATGCAGACGAGTACACAGACCAACCTGAAGCAACGCATGCTGTACTATGCCAGCAAGGTTATTTCAGATACAGCTCCCAAAGGCAATCGAAAGTCCTGGGCGTATGCCATTCCAGAGGTTTACACCATTGTCCTGATGGATGGCTTTCATATGCCAGGAGGTGATCGGAGTACATATTTTCATGATACTTGCCTGTGTCATAGAGATTCAGGACAAATTTTCTATGAAGGATTTGGATTTATTTACCTCGAATTGATTAACTTTGTTAAAAGCGAAGCGGAGGTTGAAGATGAACTCGACAAAGTATTCTTTATGCTCAAGAATATGTCAACGTTAAAGACCTTGCCACGAATTATGAATTCGACCGTATTTCAGCGGTTCTTTCAGTTGGCCAGCTACGCAAAATTGACAAAGGAGGAACGAACTATGTATGATATTCGTTCTAAAACGTAAGTGGGATGCTGAAGCAGTGCGGATGTATCAACAGGAACAAGTTGAAGGATTAGAAAAACAATTGAAAGAAGCTATAAGAGAAGCTAAGAAAGCAGAAAAGGAAGCTAAAGCAAAAGGAAAAGCAGAAGGTCTTGCAGAAGGTCTTGCAGAAGGGGAGCATAAAAAATCCATTGAAACAGCTTTGAATTTTAAGAAAATGGGGTTACCAATAGCAGATATTGCTAAGGGTACAGGGCTTTCCATTGAAGAGATCGAAAAACTGAATTAGAACAGGATTCTAAAATATATAGAACCGTTTGGGATGACCAGGCGGTTTTTTTGTACCCTTGTTACTTACAAGTGGGCGACACTCAAATAACCATTTTTTAAAGAGTCTTATTTAGTGGTAGGAAAGTTTTATTAAATATGTTGGTCATAATTTTTAAAACACAGCTTAAAAAAGTAATTAAATATGGATCATCGTTTCCGCAGAAGTAGCAACATTAATTAGCTGGGATCATAGAGGTTTACGATACCTATCAGCGAATACGAATGGTATTCATATCTTTCATATTTCTCTCATTACGTACCTTCAATGTTAATATATAAAGATCATCCAAGTCACCGATAAATTTAACAGGAGAAACAAAGATCGTCATGATATTACTGATGTCGACATAAATTGTGTTGGGATCATCCTGAATTATTTTATCCTCGATCTGAAAAATAACTCGATCCGATTGCACATTGGTATACTTCTTTCTAAGATCAGATAAAGTAATAAATTCTGGTTTATAATCAGCAGTTATCCCTATTACGATAGCTTGTTTTTCCTTACTAGCTTCTACCGTCTTTATACTATCGGTTTTCAGCGTTAGTCCAGTTTCACTAGCATATAGCTTGCCTAAAACCTCTATCTTCGCCAAGTCTCGTTCTTTAAGATCTTTATAGATTACTTTCGGCAGTCTGTCTGTAATACTATATTGATTGTTGGTATGTTGGCCATAGGTTAAAGTTAGCCCAAAAGATGACAGAAGCGCGAATAAGAATATTTTTTTCATTTTTGATCTTAAAGTATTATCCTAAACTACAAAATACGCTGTTGACTTACAAATAAAATCAGCTTGATGAGTTGTTGTTTAGATGCTAATGTAGATAAACGAGGCATAGTCGCCATACACCATGCTGACAGCAAGTCGAACAGCACGTTATATAAAGCCCGAAACCATTTTCTGATTATCGGATTCTAATTCCCGAAAAAACCGATTATTTTTTCATTATTTTATCAATTTTATTGATCATATCTTTCGCATTTGTATTCTCGGGATACAGATCAAGTGACTTCTGATAGTTCTGTCTTGCTAACTCAAATTGCTCGTTTGTAAAATATGCTTCAGCCATAGAATCATAAGCGTTCGCAGAATTTGGGTTTTCTTTCAGATTCAATTCAAATACTTTGATTGCATTTTTCAAATTCTGATTATTCATGAGATTATAACCGATCGATAGTAATCTGTTTTCGAAGTTTCTTGTCGGATATTGGCTTTTTACCGAATAATAGTTTTGTATTGCTTTTTCAAGGTCAACTTTATAAAAATCAGCTGTTATTTTTTCATCTGCCAGTAAATTACTATCTCTTAAGTTTTCATCAATTATTCCTGCGACGTGATCTATAACTTGTCCTTCCACATTATAGTTCTTATAGCCATTTGATAGAAAAATAATAGTCAGATCATGATCAATGAATTTTCTAAAAGCCGTCATATTTCCACCACTGAACCCAAATGATTTTATCTTGTTTGTTTCATAACTATCCCAACCATACAGAAAACTGTTTGTTGTGTCTTTAAATTGAAAGGGGCTCCACATCCCATTTTTTGTAGCAGGGCTTAGAAGTATATTTTTGTCCAGTCTATCATTCCAAGCGATAAATTCCTTCAAGTGTAATATTTAATCCACTCCCTGAATTATGTATCTTGCCATGATCAGCATTAAATCGCTGGTATTTCTCAGTTTTAAAATCAAAGCGATGATGGTCAACTCGATCAGGAATAAATTCTGAGGAATTTGCTGAAAAAACAATTCCTTTTTCGACAGTAGGGAATTGCCCCTTCAACACATAATCTTCAAATGTTGCTCCGGTTATTTTTTCAATTATTTTCGTAAGCAGGCAATAGTTAGTTTGATTGTAACTGAAATGATTACCAATTTCAAATTCAATAGGCTTTTTGTATAAACGGTTCCATTTTTCGGTTTCTTCCAACGCATACGGAATATCGTCAAACTTTACAATATCCGGCAGGCCCGATGAATGTGTTAATAGATTTTTGACTTTAACATCTTGCCATCCAGTCGGAAGATTGTCCAAATATTTAGAAATTTTGTCGTCTAATGATAGCTGGCTTCTCTCTATAAGTTGAAAAACACTAACTGTCGTCATTATCTTGGTTGTGGAATACAATCTAAAAATACTATTTTCAGATATGTTCAAATTGTCAGCTAACGAACTTTTCCCATAATACTTTTCGAAAATCACCTTTCCGTCTTTTATAGCAGCAAGAGCTGTACCCGGTATTTCATTAATGTCAATTATCTCTTTTATATAATTGTCTATTTTTTGTGTTAATTCGGTTTCCGAACGGTTTGATTTTTGACTAAAGCACGAAATCGTTAAGGAGAGGAAAGTTATGATTAAAGCTGATTTTTTCATTGATGGTCATTAAAATTCGAGATTTTTATATTTACGACTCTTTCAACTCATGTGCCATTTGTTTATCTGTCATAATATCAGATAATTATGTTTTTATTTTATCTGTAGATGTTCAATTTCGGACGAAATTTGTTCGGTAGTGGACGGTTAAGAAACAGTATTTAAAAAAACGGCGAGGTTAATTTACTATCGAAAAGATTGAAACGGTAATAGAACATTACTTTAAATACAGAGAACCGCTTGTGATGTAAAGTGTTCCTAAATAAGTGTCTAACTTTTTGGGGGCAATTCAGAGAGATGTGGCTTTACTTATTTCTACTTTATATTAAAAAATGATGTGAGTTGTGCTAGTTTTATATAAAACGTTTGTAAAGGAATATGAACGTTTAATATCCGGCTAATAACAAATGTTTTGAGCATTATATTATTTTGTTATTTAATATATAGGAGTATGGCGGTCAAAAATCAAATTGTATTGTAAGAAATAATAGAATATATTACAATTGTTAAAATTAACTGATCATGGAGTTTACAAATACTGAATCACATTTATCGCTACTATATCAAAAAGCCAAAGAAAGCTTCGAATGGTGTATTCAAAATGATGGAAATGAATTTTTGAAAGATGAATTAAGCGTACCTTTTGATGATATTGTGGTAATTGAGAAGGATATAAAAATTGTATTTTCGAAAAGAGTTTTCGAACAGTATAGTATTGAGGTATGCTTACTGTTATCTGTTGGCAATAGTGAAGTTGGCAGATACCTATATATTGAAAATGATAAAAATCAAGCGATTGATGATAGTTTAGTTTTATATTAGATAGTGTGAAATATCTATATTTTAATTGTTTACAAAAATAACGCAAACCTGCTTGCCATGGATTGGATTACTTGCCGTATATTCTATATAAATAAGATTTAAAAGTCATGAAAAATATTTCACTAAATGGTGAACCTATTGAATTGTCAGTTACCATTAAGTATATCGTCATAGACGCATTATACATTAATGAAATTAGTGCAGAATTAGCACACTTAAAGAGGGATGATATATTTGACGAAATTAGGAATATCGTATTTCCATATACTAACACTCCCTTTGCGGAATATATTCCCGAAGAAAAAGTATTTAATCTTGATCAAATAAAAAATGTTGATCATGATAAGATAGATGTGAATGATATTGGTGTCTTTACGACAGATTCAGGCGTTGTTATTTTTGCTAATAAAGAATTATTTCTTGATTTTGCTTCAAAATTTGATTACGATGAGTTGATGGATTCATCCACTGATTTATTAAATTTAGATTATTGGAATTCTATCATAGATGATTTTAATTTATTTGATGTAGCTCTTATCGTTTCGCCAGGTATCAATACTAGTGCCGATTTTCAAGGAAGTGGTATTTATAAGTTATAATTGCACAAATGTCTTATTTTCTTGCAAATACCTGTACGAAGTATTCATTTAAAAGCCCTTTCTTTTCCGAATATTGCTCGATCGTAAGATTTACTAGTATAGAACGGATTCTCAGTAGAAGATTTATGGTTTTGTACTGATAGCATTCAAGTTGCATTCTATCTTCTGCTCGATTTCTGGTTGTAATTTCGTTTGATATTTTGTCAAGTTTGATAATGAGATTAGTCCCCCGCTTGCAATTATTGCTCCTCCAACAAATGGGAAACCTGCTCCAACTAAATCGAGCATATTTGCTGAAAATAGAAAAGGTAGACAAAATATCATTCCAAAAGTTCCCAAGATTACTGCTAAATATGAACTTATTTTTAGTATAGTTTTCATATCAAATTCTTTTTGTGATTCAGATTTTGAATAATTCATAACATATTCTCTTAAAGTTAAAGTTTGGCAATGTGCATAATCTTCAATATTCCAGGTTTTTATCGGTTTCGATTTTGATCCTTTTTTAAAATCAAAGTAAAATGTTTTCCATAAGTCTGGTAAGAGCATAAAACCAAAAATAAAAATCATAATACTTGGAACTGAATAATTTCCGTTTCCAAGCATAAAAGCCTGCATTCTAATTTCTTCCACTGGAGTCATTTTAAAATCTAACAATACGTGTTTCAAATCGTGACTTTCATAGTTTGGAACTAATCTTAATTTGTTTTCTTCTAAACATTTAGCAATATCTTGACCTAAAGTACCTTCAGGTAGTTTTATTAATTCCCTTTTCTTTTGTTCATATATCTGAGTATCGTGAAATTGTTCTATTGTCCAAACTGAAAGATTAAATGATTTTTTAATAATTCCTCTTGCTATAATCTGTAAAATATTCATTTATTCAACATTAAGATTTTAATAAAACGTCTGATTTTTTGTATACCGCCAACACTTGTATTTATGAATCTAATTTACAGAAAAGTTTAGCCAATACAACGCAGTATATCCTAAACTCAACATTTGGCTTACATTTAATCACAAATTCCTTTCCAATCAAAAAAGTTTAGAAAGATTCACCTACCCATTTCCACCATTCACCGAGTTTTTAGTTGGTTTAGTCTAATTGCCATAGGGTAGGGACGATTTACACCCTACTTTTGAATCAACAAACAAATAAAACTGCAAAGCAGGCATCAGGGTTTGAGTTGGTGGATGTGGGGCTGATGCAACTTAAGAAACTAACAATATAACATAAAGACATTATGAACACTTTAGCAAAAACATTCGCAGCAGCAGCCTTGATTGCAGTATCAACATTCACTATGGCAGCTGGCAAACCAGCAGGAGACAACTATAAGAAAGCAACTGTCAACCTATCCACAGCAGATCTAGCCATTGACCATTACGTAGCCGTTATGACCGAAGGACAGTCAGCAGGAGTAGAGCAGTTGTTTACAGCAGATTTTAGCCAAAAGGTACAGGCATCGACAGATAAAACCAACAGCCGTTCAGCCGTTATCTCATTCTTGAAAAAACAAAAAAGTAAAACAAGTACCACAATCGTTGAGCAATCCAGTGACTATGTAGTTGCAAAAGTGACCCAACAATTTGAAGGGTTTACCAAGACCGATCTGGTGACATTGGTCAATGATGGCGGCAACTGGAAAGTATCTCAATCCATCAACTCGTATAAGTAAGTTAAGTTTAATCATATGTTTAGTAAAAGCCACGTCGAGAGATGTGGCTTTTCTTTTTAGTATTCACAGCTATTTTACCCAACAACAAACGTTTTTTCCTATTCTTTTAACAGTAAGTAGAGAAATATTTGATTTGATAAATAATTTAGTATTTTTACTAAATTATTTGGTTTAAAAGGTTTTGTTTTTTATTTTTACTTGATAACCAATAATATACCATTATGAGTGTAAAGATAAGTAACCTTTCGAAGTACATCGATATCTTAAGTGACTTCGGTTGGAAATTTTATTTCGGTCGAGAGGAGAATAAGGGTAACCTAATTAATTTTCTGAATAGTATTTTAGAAGGCGAACATGTTGTAGAGGATCTTACCTATAGCAATGTGGAGGAAGATGGCGATGAACCTAATGAGCGCAAAGTTATTTTTGATTTGCGATGTGTTGGTGTAGGTGGAGAAGTTTTTCTAGTGGAGATGCAATTGCAGAATCAGGATTTCTTTTTTGATCGTGCGGTGGGTTACACCTCTAGGACCATTAGTCGTCTAGCTAAAAAAGGAAAGAAAGGAGATAATTATGAGTTACCGCCAATTTATTTTATCGCTGTTTTAGGCTTTCGTTTGGATGTTGCCAATAGTGATAAGTACTTTTATAGTGGTAAGATTATTGACGAATTCGATCAGGAGGTGCTATATCCTAAGTTGAGTTACAAGATGCTTGTATTACCTAATTTTAATAAAGCTAAAGCCGATTTACCGACGATTCTGGATCAATGGATGTATCTTATGAAGCACTTGGATAAAATCGATAAGCTACCTAACTATTTGGATAAAAGAATATTCTCCCGTATCTTTGAACTAGGAGAACTGGCAAAACTAACGCCTGAGGAACAGATGTCTTACATATCCAGCTTAGATCGTAAACGCGATTATACCAACACGTTGGCATACGCAAAAAAAGAAGGCCAGAAAGAAGGTCAGAAAAAAGCCGAGGCTAAAGCCTATGCTGAGAAAATCGCTTCAGCAAGAGAGTTAAAGAAATCTGGTGTAAGCGATGAAATTATTTCAAAGAGTTTAGGCATATCTTTGGAGGTTATTAACAAACTTTAAAATCGAAAAACTGAAGTAGAACTTCGTTCTAAAATATACAGAACCGCTTGAGATGACCAGGCGGTTTTTTTGTGGCATTCTTACATTTTATTCACCCTTTGTTTGATATAGCTTCGGGAAATGTCTACTTTTTTCCTAAAGTTTCTCTACAGAAATAGTAGGCGCAAGGTAGGTTTATAGCAAGGCCGCTCCGACGAAGAGGCTAATGCTATAGCTTGTTTTAGTAAAGAAAATTATGTGGCAAAGATATTGTTTTAAATGCTATAATTTCCAGTAATCACATTTTCAGAAATTGATGAAGAACATTATTCGATAAAATTTAATACCTTTAATCAATTCAAAAAATTTAGTGAATACGCACTTTCCATTTCAAAGCCGCATTACATCTTTGAGGGGGATGTTTTGGATATCCTGCGTGAACCTAAACGTGTAGGAAATATGGTGGAGTTAATATTGGGAAAAGTATTTGATATTCCGACTACAGTGGCCCAAATTTTAGGGTTAAAGGATGTACATGCATAATTGTACATTTATGTTAGATAAAACCAATTTTAAATGTTAAGTCAAGAAGTTATCTATCAACATCTGCAGGAAAGAAATTTCACTGAAATAATAATGATTTTAAACAAACACGGAAATCATTTAGACTCAGAGGCTTCTGTTGATTTTGCAATAAATGTATTTGTTGAAGAGTTGTTTAAACATTTCGAAGCTGCCGATAGAGCAGGTAAAAAGGAAATATATAATGATTTGGATATATTGCTGATATGTCACACAGAGCGAAAGTATATTTTAAAAAAAGATCAATTCTTATCACTGATAACGCTGTTAGAACATAGAGCTTCACAAACAGTTTTATATAAGGCAGCTAAAAGCTATCCTAATGAGCCGATCTGTATAAAAATTATCGAGAATTTCGAAAAGACAATAATAGAATCAAAAAGCAAATTACCCGATTCAGTTCAAGTCTCTTCTACATTAAATGTTAATGTAACAGAGTCTGGCAAGAAATTCGTAATAGAAGTTGGAGCAAAGGATAGTAATTGTTGGATCAAAGTTTTTTTAAGATCTAATGAATTATTGGATGTGGTTGCACATCATATAAGAAAATCTGCATCGATTCAACATGTTAATATTACTCAAAAAGCTAATGGCCATAATGACCTTACAATTTATGCAAGGAAACCATTCACTATTAATGAAGCCCGAGACGAAGTTGAATTGATTTTGGAAAACTATTTTTCAAGAAGTCCTGCAGATCCAATTTTTAAAGAAGAGGTAATATCAGGAATAAGTGAAATTGCTTATTATCAGATTTTGGATTATATGATTCGACTTGGAATTGCTTTAGAGGGCTTTCGAGAGTTATCTTCTAAAATGGATGAAGAGAGGTATAGAGATTATTTTGTGGGTTATTTAGATTCTTTGTCTCTTGATCATACTGTCACAGGTGAAACTTTTCGAGGAATTGGAAAAACGGATATTTTGGTTAGAAATAAAGAAAAGGAAGTATTATTAGTTGCTGAATGTAAATTGTGGAATGGAAAATCATATTTAGAAAAGGCAATTACTCAACTATTTACCAGATATGTTTTATGGAGAGATGGAAAAGCTGCATTGCTGATTTTTAATACCAAAGTAGTTGGTTTTTCTAATCTTATAGATACCGCAATAGAAACATTGAAAGCCCATGATCTTTTCGTTAGCTATGAAGGTAAAAGAAACGAGACTTCGTTTTCATTTGTTTTTAAGAATCATTCTGATCATCAAAAGTTAATAAAGTTAGAATTAGTTCTTTTTAATTTTTTGTAGGAGATTAAAAAACAAAGACACATGGATATCAGTTAAAATGAAGTAGTACTAGTGCCGACAAAAGTTAATCTCATAACCCAGTCTTGGTGATATGGTGTGACTATAGGCAGAACGAGTTTTCCTGAGAAGCCATTCTCTAAAAATTTAAATCATAAACGTTCGACGAAAACTTATTTGTAGATATACAATTGTAACTCCATATTTCTATTTAATAACCGCAAGCTGTAGCGAAAATTGTTGAATGTGTCCATCTTACATGTTGCTTTAAAATAGATGAATAATATCTTTTAAAGCAACATGGTGAAATTTCTTAAAATGGCAAATCCCCAATAGTTAAATCAGGATCTCTTAATTGATCCAACATTTGATCAAATGTTTCACTAATATTGTAATAATTGTCTCTTGCTAAATAAAATAATTCAGAAATATTAGGATTATCTCCATCAGTTATTGTGTAAATTACTTCATTTCTTCTATTATATATAAGCATCCTTGGAGAGTCATCCATATCTTGAAATGAATTTTCGTAATTATTTATAATAATGCGGCTTCCTGCAAAATCTATATAAAAAGCTTCTTCATCTAATTTTTGCCAATCTGCTTTGTTACTCAGCGTTTTATTTCTAAGTAATGTAATTATCTCAATAATTTTGTTGTCCATCTTAATTTGATATATTTTTCTGGCCTAAAGATAGGAGTTTTTCAACTAACTCATGAATTGTTGTACTAGGGTTCTGAGAAGAATATCTATTCTCATTATCAAAAGTGCTTAAAAGATGTCTGCTTTCTTCTATAGCGATAGTAGTACGAGGTAAAATTTTCTCCCTAACTACGGAAATAAATCTATCTCTCTTCTTAAAGTAATGTTTATAATTAAACTTTTCTTCAGGAATACTTTTATCAGTAAATTTATAAAATATCTTTGATAACTCTTTGTAAATTAAGTCTCTATGATTTAAGTGGAGTATTTCTTGATGTTTTAAAAAATGTAATAATACCCAAAGTTCAAAACAGTCATTACTCCAAGCAATGTTAAAGCCTGCGTTTATTGCATAATCAATTGCAATATTAAAATCTATGTCAGACATCGCGTCATCACCAACTCTTGCAGCATCTCTGTCAAAGACTCCCCAAATATAAAACCCTTCCTTTATTATATAAGGAATCTTTCCTTTCTTTGTGATGAGCTCATTTATTTCACAGTGGTGAATAATGTTTTTTATATTTTGAAGTCCCGATTTTTGATCAGCAATTACTGTAACCTTTAAATCATTATTTTGGAACCACTCTAAATAATATTTTTCACTTACAGAATCTTCTGTAAAAATTATAAAATTATATAATTTATCAACATCTTCTCTTTTATCATCAATTTTAATTTCCCAAGGTTCCATTTTTTTCAATTATATTTTTTAAAATTGGGATTCCACCATAAAATCCAGAAAGATATTTTAAAGTGAAATCACCATAATTAGTCACACCTTTGAAATCCCCTAAGGAATAAAATCTTGTTGAGAATGTGAAATTATCTTTTTCTGTTAAGTAAAATTGATATTTTGACATACTTTTATTACTCATAACGTATGTTTCATGACCACTAAAAAGAATTTGTGAACCATTCTTGTTAAACTTCGGATTATTAAACATATCTAAGATTCTCATAACTAGATTTGGATGAAAATCATTATCAATTTCATCTAAAATAACAAAATATGGTTTATCTGTTTTTTGAAAGATTTTGACAAGAATTCCAGCTAGATCGAATATTCGAATAGTTCCAGATGATTCGTTTTTAAAAAGGTTTAGTTTTATCTTTTTTCCAAAAAAATCTTTATAAATATCTATTTTATCCAATGGATAAATTGTACTTGGATCAATAGATGTATCTTCGTTCAAATAAATATCATCAATGAAAATACCAAAGTTATTAATCAACTCAATAATATCATCTTTTCCACCAGCATTATCTTCAATTAATCTAAGCGTATGTATTCTCAAATTTTCATTGCTATTTGCATGATTAAAATATGTGAAATTTTTAAAATTGCTAAGTATGCTAAAACAGATAGATTCTCTATCAATAGCCGCTATAAAATTTAAAAATAAAGTATGCTTATGAGGTATTTTAGGATAGCCGGATTTTTTTAACTTATTTTTTATAATGATAGATTCATTTTTTCTGGTAAATATAGTGAACTGATCCTCTCCTTGGAAAAAAAACAACCACTCACTTTCTACTTCTTGATTAAGAATATTTGATTCATCTATAAAATTTTTTATTGTAAAACCGTATCGGTATTTTACGTTATCCAAGATAAATATTATTTGAAAAAAAGAAGACTCATCATTTTGTGACTCATCAAAGAGGAAAGGTTGGTGCAACTCAAATAGAGTAGGAAATGAAGAAGGATCTTGAACAATAGCCTCTAGAAATAAATTTAAAGCTTTTAAAATATTAGTTTTCCCCGAACCATTTGGTCCATATATACCGACTGAATTAAAAAATCTACTACTATTACGTCCAACTCTTGCTACATCAGCAAAGCTAATACTTTGTAGGTTTGAGATTGACCTAAAATTTTTGACACTGAATTCAATTACCATTGTTTGATATTTAGAGTAAATATAATAAGTTTTACTCATAAAATTAAGTTAAACACTAATTAAAACTACATTTGGAAATTTCTTTGTATCCGGCCTACTAACTACATATTTGATTGTTAGCTGATTTGTTTATAGTTCTGTTGAAATAGGTATCTTAAATTTTTTGTGATTTATGGACATGATATTCTCCAATGTATATTTCAGAAAATTGAAAGGATGAACTCATGTTTTTTGCAGATAGCAAAGAACGAATAGATCATTGCTGCACGTTGTGCTGCCTCATGACTTCCACCATCAGTACTAGATCACTCAATTGTAATTCTGTACCCAGTTCATTATTCGGGGTTAAAAATGTGCCGGACTCCAACTTTTTATAGTAGAGCACAAATCCTACACTTTCCCAGTACAACAGTTTGATGTGGGGGTGGCTTTGGTTCAGGAGGACAAATATCTCACCAGATGTGTGTGGGGTTGCGCTGCATGCCCGAACCAACCAAGCCACATAGCCCGTTAAAGTTCTTATGGATATCACAATGACCCTTATGGAGATAGAACCGATGCTTTGATCCTAAAGATTACAACCTTGATGATATTTTACGTTTAGCGACCTTTTCAAAATTTAACTCCTTTAGACTTTCTTCATAATCCATGAACAATACACAAGCTACCCCACCTTTATGTTTAGATGAAGGATAAATAATCCCGTCTAAACCCCGGAATTTTCTCGTTGAGAATGTGTATCTGAAGTATTCTGTGACAATTTGTGTGGGAACATATTCGATATGACTTTTACCATCTTTTTCAATACTGCGGGTTAAGTCTGCGATAAAGGCATTCAGAAAAGTAATCAGATAGTATTTTTTCCATTGCCGCTGCTCTAGCATGCTAGGAACTGGTGGGCATTTGCTTAAGTCCAAAATTTTAAGATCATTACGAGTTTTAAATACTCCATAAGAATACATGGTATTTTTTTTATCAGCTAAGTTAAGTGTTTCTAAAAGTGAGGTTTCTAATTCAAAAGCTCCATAAAACATGGAAATCCCTGCTGGACTCATTCTGTTAGGATAAATTGCATATTCATCTGGTGGAGAGCATAAATGTTTAGCTTCATTTATTTTGTCCTTTATGGCATGTTGCCTACATCTATATAAGGTTGTTCCTGAGGGAAGTATGGTAATAAGTTTAAATTGCCTAACGATGCTGTCAATGTGCTTTAGAATATCATACGCATTTAGAGCGTAGAAATCGGTTTTAAACCTTAAACTAGAAGAGAAGAAGTAGCGGCTTTTGTTTTTAATGACTTCTTTGAAAAAGCCCCAATGCTCTAAACGAATTTCTCCTTCATGATCATAATATTCAAACTCATTGGACCAAGGCTTGTTATCATCTATTGAATTAAAAATATCATCAAATAATTTGTTATCGTCTATGTCTATCTGAAAATGCTCCTGCAATATTTCACTCGCACTGAAAACGTTCCCCATGTAGCCCCCTTCAGCAGAGTTGTAACTCATAAAGTTGGCTGGATCGGTATAAAAATACGCTACTGCATCCATAATGTATTGTACTATTGTTTCCAGTTCAGCAACTATTTTACGATGACCACAATAATCACAAGTTCCTCTTGTTCCAGTTCTATTAATGAATAGTCTGATTGCAGTTTCATCGATATGGTTGGCACAAACCATATTTTCCGGCACATTGAAATAACCTCTCGCCCAGGCATCTTCGGCCGCTTCCATCACCATACTCATATTTAAATTCCCTTATTAATAGTATTGACATTTGTAAAAAGCTTCTCTAATCTCGTAATAATATTACAAAATTTTAATATTTACGTGTTACAATTTAGCAATAAAATTATTGAGGTCATGATTAATTTATTTATAATGATTAGATAAATAAGTAATTATAAAAGGCATGGGAAATACTATTATCAAACTCAAAGATTGCGAAAACCCCAAGAGTGATGGTGGTGTAGAGATGTTAATGATAAATTTTATGTTGAACCCCTTTAGAACTCCGTAAACTTTTATGGGATGGAGGTAAAACTTTAGTGTCCAAAACTGAAAGAAGAGTTAGAAATGGGTTAGGTAATGGTGGAAATGAAATCGCAAGATAGATCTAACAGAAAAAAATGTTAAATATTAAATGAACATATATTAAAGCATTAGTGAGCTAACTTAATCAAAGTTAAATTAAATGTGTATGAGTGGTTAGTTTTTTTATATAGTTTAGTTTTAGTTAAATTTATTATTTAATTTAAGGCTGTTTGCTCCTACAAAATTCTAAAATTAAAGTCTTTCTGGAAAATAAGCTCTTTGGGTTTGCTGAAAAATATAATCACCTCTATACGTTCATGTTGTATTTTTTTTTGCAAAATTTTGAATTTCTGCAACATCTGGCTTCGTGTAATCGGGTTTAAAATTATCAATCTCTAATAATCCCTTAAAAGTTTACGTTAAAGATCAGATGATAAATAGTTTTTGTTTTTATGCCTAACTTATGCTTGGATAAGAAATATGAAATGGTCGAATTTTCAATCGGATGTTCCTCCCAGGAATTGCTTTGATAACCTGTTTTAGGATCTTCTATCAGTTTACGATAACTTTTGCTGATATCTTTTTTGTCAAGATGGTTGATCATAAATATGTAACCTTCTCCCTCAAAATCTGTAAGATAGTTGATTACCTGCTGTACTGAACCTTTTTTATCAGTATTCCACCAGCCTTTAAATTCCATTACCTTAGTTCCTAGTTCCTGATGGTATATTTTTAGGTCCATACGGCCGGGGCCGTTTTCTTCTTCAGCGGTTACTATTGAACCCTTGTATCGTGCTGCGAGAAAATTCTTGAACCAATGTCTTATTTTTGCCTCCTTGTTGGAACCTTTATTTCTGATCGTGGTAATACAGCTCTCATTAGTATCCCCGGTTTGCAAGAGCTTAATTCCATCGATAATGTTTAGGACAAAAGTTTCATTGCTGTTTTCTGTTTTCAAAATTGTACCTAGCTCACCTAGATATGCTGTTTCTGTTTTCAACCATTTTTTTAACAGTTTTATATAGGCTTTTTCACTAGGAGAACCGATTATAGTAATCTCTTTCAACATAATTTTATGTCTAGCGTTAAGAACTTCTATTTGAGTCTGGGAACTGTTTTTGATAAAACCTTTTTTAAAGGCTTCCAACGCGTTAAGTTCGGTAATTATGTAGCTGGTCAGGTCCGTTATGAAATGAATAACATCCTTTTTACTTGCGAGTTTTGAAGATGATATTCCTGTATATATGTTGGTTTCGATTGGTCCGCAGAGAATCGGAAGCAGATTTTCAAGTCTCGGCTTTAGATGGCTAAGGTAGCTAACTTCGAAAGGAAATATGTTGATCCATTCCCGGTAAATCTTGATTAGCTTTTCTATATCGGGCTTTTTCGTCTTTTTGGGAACATTGTTGAGTCCTTGGAAATATGCAATCAAACGTTCTTTTTTTTCGGTTGGGATATCGTTAGAGTCTATAATATTGATTTCGACGCAGGATGTGTATTGACCGATCCCCAGTGGTGAGCCGAAGCCATGGGGAAATTGTCCAAAGCTGTCAACAGTGTATTTGATGTAGTCTGTAATTTCTTTGTACCAGTTCTTATTGTTGACCTTCTCGTTTATGCAGTTTAACGTGTACTCTATACATGTAACCACCTTTAGTGGTACGTACATATAATCAGATTTGTCGAACCAGTATTGCTGTGCTATAGGTTTGTGTTGTTCGCAGCAAGCCGGAAATTGATTAAACATTTCCAGAGATTGGTCGTAAATCTTCTTGTGCCATTTACAGCAGTTGGGAAAACTTTCTGGTAGTTGGAAACCTTCCATTGGTTTAGTATCAAACTTGGGTATCAGGAAATCTTTGTTAGAAACCTCAGCAAAGTTAGTTTTACCGCTGAGGTAGTCAGCGTAAGATTGAGCGAAATTGATTGGGTTGATGATTCTAATCTCACGTTGCCCCATAAATGATTTGTTTTTCATTGGTTACAGAAACTTACAAAAAATTATATATAATAATTATCAGATTCGTTTCGTTTTGACACAAAAGCAGCTGTTATTCTGCGTCGATCTTTTCGATATCTAGAAATATTTCTAGCGGTATCAAAAATTCTTTTCTGGTTGTGGCTCAGATCTATTTCTTTTTTTGAACAATACAATATTTGATCTTACATTGTTCAGTATAAAAGGAAATCTACCATAGGTTTTCATGTCGACAATCAACCTTTGATCTTTCAAAGAGTCTGCTTTTATATCTAGTTCTTCGATACGAATTTTATTTTAGCTACAAAGCTAATTTAAATAACGCTAAAGACTGTAAGGAAAGTTAATTTAATATTAGCTGGAGAAGAAATTGATAACATAAGTATTTTTTAAAGTTATTAATTTCACTTGGTAGGGTAAAAAGCGAGAAAGATCCTGCAATTGAAAAACATTTGTCAAAAGCGGAATCTGATCACTTGAAGGATTTTTGAATGTAATCCTTACGCAAGGACAGACTCTACCATCATTCTATTGACAGATATGTTGCTGCCAATGATTATAATGTGTCCTTCTTTAGACATGTAGTTGATGTTCAGCTCCCTTTTTAAAGAATTTCTGAAGAATCATTACAATCAAAGGTATAAAACTACTCGATAGCAGAGCCATTCTTCTTTCTAAAATATATTAATCGAGCCGTTAGAACAATCTCATGAAGAAATAAATACCATGGAGTTTATAGCGATTTTTTTAAGGACTTGTTTGATGAAGAAAAGAGGCATAGTGAAATGAATCATGTATATTTGAATGAAAGTACAAAAACAAACTATATGACTTTGGAAGATATCCATTTAACAAATAACGAGGCAATAGGAGAGGCGTTCATTTCCTACAGTTGGGACAATGAGGAGCATGAGGAAAAGGTTCTTGCATTTACAGACCACCTTCGAAAGAATGGATATGATGCAAGGATCGACAAAATGATCAGCCAACAAGAAACAGCTACAAATTTCGTGAAGATGATGCATATAGCAATGCTGAATCACCAAAAGATCATCGTTGTACTTTCTGAGGGTTATAAAAAGAAGGCAGAAACTTTTACTAGCGGTGTCGGAGAAGAATACCAACTGCTGTTATCGGATATTTCCAAAAATTCAAGAAAATATATTTTAGTTAGTTTTGACGGAAGGTCTGACGAAATTATCCCATTTGGACTGAAAGGAAGGGAGATCATTGATCTTTATCTTCCTAACGGATTTGACGAACTATACCGTAAGTTGTCAGGAAAAGATAAATATATTTTTTCTGAAGTAGCAGCAGAAAAACCCAATCTTGAAAGTATATCCATAAGTGAATTTAAGTCGGTCAATCCAGCAAAGGTCATTAGTATCGAAACACCAAGTGTGAAGGTAGATAATTCTAGCAGCACTGGTGGATTGTATAACGAAATTGAATTCAAAGTTGAATTTGGTTTCAAGAATATTTTAGGTAAATCAATCGAAGGATTTGCTTATGAAATTAGAATCAAAAGGGAACTCATCACGAAGTCATATTTTAAATCAGTTGAAAAGGGATACTATATTATTAGTGACACAGTTTCTTCAAAACTTTATCCCAATGCAACAGCTCACACCGATACCATAAATATCAAAGTGATGACTCATTGCTTGAGACAAGTGTTGGGTACGGTTGTGACTGTTAAAGTGCATACTGATTATGGTACACATTCTAGAGAATTTGAAGTTGAAGAATTGTTTAAGGTTAGACCTGCGATCCAAACTTACGGAGACCTATCACTATTATCTCTAGAGCTGTTTGGGTAAAATATTTAAAATTAGCTCATTGTACTTACATAAATATTGAATTGGCAGTGATGTTATTTATGAGTATGGTTTAAAATCAATAAGTGAAAGTACTTCAAGTCATAAGTTCTACACACTTTAAATGTTTCCCTGGAAGTCAAAGATCAATGCATTACAGTATTTCAAAGACATTTATTTCAATAAAATTCATTAGAAAATAAGTGACTTGTTTGCTATGGTCCTAACGCTAGTTTTCTATTGAGCAAGAATATATATATATGATAGACTGATTTGGTCACTCTATGAAGCAATCTATCAAGGGTTTTGTATCGGTTACAACCGGAATTATTTTTACTTTAGTCTGATACTGCTATGGGAATACTTTATAATCTATTAATACAGGCAATTATAATATTATCAACAGCAAGCTGTATAATATCGGTTAGCACAAACTAAGCAAAATTTCTGCACCTTTTACTAGGGATCTGTTAGGCCCATGCGGCTCCCTAATAAAAGGTAGCAACTCTATCCTTATCTAAACAAATTATTATATTTGTTTTAAATACATTTAAACAGTCTAATTATTTGAAAGAATTTGAAGAACTTAAAATAGAATCTTTAATAGATTTTATTAAGGAAGGAACAGAATACCAAACTGCTCAATATAGGATGTGTTTTCCTATTATTAAAAGGATGTATCGGCGAATTAAAATGGGCTATTGCTTTGGTGGAGTAAAGATTTGTAAAGATAAAGGCATAGTTGTTGATGGTAACCATAGATATATTGCATATTTATTAGCACAGAAAGAGGTAGAATTTATTTTGGGGAGAAGTTCATTTTGTGATAAAGTAGTTGAGTATAATAAGATAGAATTTATCACAGATCAGGATTGGGATGAAAATTCTGAGGATACTAGAAAATTCTTAAACGATGATTTTTTAAAAGAATATAAAATAGGGTGAAATGATTTTTTTCTTAGATATAGACGGAGTAATGGTTCATGCGAATCCACATCAAAAAATAGACTTGGAAGATGATGGTTTTTATAAGTTTAATTCACAGTCTATTGAGATTTTAAAGTCTGTTATTTATAAGACAAAGGACAAAGTAATTCTTTCAACATCACATCGTTTCAAATATAGTATTTCAGAATGGAAAATCATTTTTAAAACTAGAGGATTAGAGATTCGAAATCTATCCATTTTAGATGATAAAGAGTATTTTTCAAATCATAGATATACTAGAAAATCAGAAATTTTAGGATGGATTCAATCGAATAATTTAGACTATAATGAAGTTGTAATTATAGATGATGATAAGTCGCTTAATGATTTACCTGCACATCTTAAAGATAGGTTAGTCTTGACAAATTCTTATACAGGTTTAAATGATCTAAATGACTTAAAACGAATTGTTAAGAGGCGATTATCAAATAAAATAAAGCTAGATAGAAACTTTTAAAGAAAAACCCATGACACATTTCGTGATACACTTCCGTGCCCTCTAGGGGTTGTATTTTCTTAACTGTTTTGTGTACCCGTTGTTTTCTCCGATAGTGATACTTTTCTTATCTAGCTTAATAAAAAAACTTCTCTTATCACTGTCGGTGTAGAACTGAGTGTATGCCATCAAAATTTCATCTTTGTAATTGAGAATAGTTTCATCATCCCATTTCAGATCAAAATGTCGAGATAATATCCTTAATACTTTAACAGCTTTTTCTTCTGAATTTAATACTGATTCATAGTCTGCTAGAACTTTCAGAATATCCCCTACAAAAGCATTTCTTATTTGCTTGTCCTCTAAAGATTTTCGAATTTCCTTTTGTAACTTTGAAGGGATAGCCAACTCTTTCCGTTTACTTTCAATTTTAATTGGTCTATCAGAATTAATAGGTATACGTATTTTTAATTTTTGTCTCTTTCCATCTATCGGAAAGTTTGTTTCTTTATCAATATGTATGTCATTTTTGCTGTTATCATAATCTTTGATTTCTCTAGCACCACGTTTATGATCATCTATAATTATAACTTGATTTTTAATTAGTTCTTTTAGAGACATATATAGCTTAGTTTAATAATTGATTTAATTGTCTTATTGCTCTTTAGTTTTTTTAATTATAGGATGCTTTTCGATATAATCCTTCATCATTTCACCTGGTTTCTTTCCGACTGCTTTTTCGATCAGTAAAAACTCATATGGATCTGGAGCACCATTTTTATAATATATTTCAGTGAGCCTACTTTCGGGGATGTCTGTCTTAGCTAAAATTATTTCAAAAGTATTTTTACCCTCCACTTCAATATTTTTGGCTAAATAAGCGCCAAACTGAGTTCTATTTCTAAGGACAGGAATTTTTAATTCGAAAGTACGGTGGGAGTAAACGAAGTCACGAGCATTAGAAATAGTATCACCGCTATTAATTGCAATATTGTAAAAAGATTGAAGCGAAACTCTTTTTTTATTTATGTTGATTATTTTACTAATTTCTCCTGTGGAAACCTTAGTTATTTCTGCGAAGTCTTGCTTCGAGATATTTAGGTTTTGTCTTCTTTCTTCAACATACTTTGAAAAGTTTTCCAAGTCTAATTGTAATAGCTCTTTTTCTTCCATATTAAACATTGTTATTTTCTATATTTCTAAATTTGTATTTATGGAAAACATTCTTTATATTTGTTTTAGCAATTTGATAATCACGGCATACAGCCTTGATGAACGATGTTTTCTCGGTCCACGAACGACCAAATTCCACTGAGATAACCGTGAAATTGCCCCATGCTCAAAAAGTTTATTACTTTTGTAATTCTTTATAGAGAAGCATGTGGGTAGTCTCGCGTTAGCTTTAGACGGAACTTCTAATCAATTTTTGATTTGGAAGAAGGTTTGGTCACCTGTGGGTCTAAAGTGTGAGATTACCCCTTGTTTTTTACAAGGTGTTTCCAGCCCTTTGAGACCAACATCGTTTTCACATAACCTTTTAAAATTATGATGATACGATTCAAAATCACACACAGAACCACCCAAGGCATGATCAAGGATCAGAGTCACCGGTTCGCACATTTCAATTTAAAAAAGAACATATCCTGTCCGCCAGAATAGGGCGTTTAGTAAAACATAAGTATAAATAGGATAGGGGATTTTGTTCCAAATCTAAAAGACGCATTTTAGTAAAAGTGTGGTTTACTGACCATACTTAATATTAAAAATGACGTTCTAATAAGGTTAAAACTAGCTTCTTCCCATGTTATTATGGTGCTTATGTTACCGACTTTCATTTTGATATACAATTGCTTGCATAGGCTAAATTGAATCGGATTTTAGACTTCGTAACCTAAAATTACACTTTTCCAGTCATAAAGCAAATTATTGTCATCAAGTTTTATTGAATTACATCAATAATAGAAAGTCGGTTCTTGTTCTTTAACCCAAATAATGCAATAATGAAGACCATGATATAACCAATTGACGACGACGTAAAATTGCATTTTCTTGATTTAATATTTTTTTACCTGGTTTCCTTACGGCGCGAGCTATGTCCAAAAAGTAAGGATTTAAGGGAACCAAAATAAACTTAAAAAAAATGCAAAATACTTGCTATCGTGAGGGCTATGCGCTAACCCTAAGGGAAGAAATGTCTTCTTATCTGCGTGAAAATCGTGTTCCAGTTATTAAAAAACGAACTATGATAACACTTTTGCCCGAACGATTCTTTAAAACTGTGTCATTACCAGTTTCCGAAAGCTGCGCGCAATCGGCGATGAAGTATGTCAAGAAGGAAAGACCGGCACAGCGTTATTACTCGCTTATGATCCGCCTGTTAGAATCTTCGGATTCTTTCAGTATGGTTGTGCGCAATGACAATACCGATTTACTGCGGATCTCACTGATCAATATGACTGTCATTGAGATTTATCTCTTTGCTTTGGGACTGCCTGCGAACTTTCCGATTAACCAAATACTGGTGTTGGGAGAACATCAGGAGCAGTTTATACCAACAGAGAAAGGAGATTGTGTGTCTTCATATTGCTATGAACTAGCGGTACCCGCACGGACAGAAAGGGAAGAATATCGACAACGGATACTGAACGATCTCAACAAGCACTTTGGAATAGAAGTGACTTTAGAAAGATTGACCATCGTAAAAGATAGTCGCAAGGTATTGAGCATAGCATGCGAGTCTTTGGAGCTGATCTGGGAGGAACAGCTGATGATGATCATGAAAGCCAAAGAAGTGGTAAGAGAAAAGCAAGAATTTACATTAGAAAAGTATTAAAAAGAGTTTCTACCTGTGAACTCCAGATGCTGCCGAGGGGATCACAACTGACATGATTATAAATCAACCCTCGGTAGCAAAAGGGGAACTTTAAACAAAAAAAAGTAAAATGAAAATAGAAAACCTATATATCACCAAGCTTTGGGGATATCTCCATCAGCTATTTCAGCAATGTGCACAGGGCAAAATCTCTGCGCCAAGCTGATATTAAAGTATTAAAACCCATTTAAAATGGCTGCAATGCATATTTCAATAATCATGGAATGAGCGCTTTTGTCTATTTTAATCAGGTTTTAGCCGGCTTGTATTTAATGATTACAATTCCCCCGCTTTTTGACATCTACCATTGCTTTGATTATCTTGACACATACATAGGCATATCATCAAAAAGCAGTTGTATACATTAAAACTTATTGTTGTACGATAAGACAAGCCGGTTTTTTTATTTTTTTATTGATGTCCGTGACGTAGCCCTATATAACCTGTGATCCTGAATTAAAACGGCATCTGAAGTTAATGAATGACAACATAAGATAGTGTGATCTCGTGTCCCAACTGTGATCTCTAAAGATATCTTGAATCGGTATCTGTGACGATAACTAGGGTATCTGAAAGCACTTCTTTTAAACCTTAAAAAATGATGAATTTTATTAGGGATGGGAGAATACATGCCTATTTTAGGGGTATCTTCCAATCCATTTATCCTATAAAAAACAAGTGCAGTAAGCAGCTGCTATCACATGAATTTGCTGCTATTAAAAATATATCAAAAAATAATATTGCACATGCAACTAATGATCTTTTTAGTAGTCGATGTACACACGGTAAAGGTACAACTGCTAGCCGACAAGTGCCCGATGGTCAGTCACCTAAAATCCCAGCAGATGCAGAAGGTCAAAGTGCAGATGGATTTACTTCCGATTTTTTCCCAACCAACTTCGCCCCATCTTCTAGGTCGCTTCGAGTGGGCTCCGAGTCGGCTTCGACTGGGCTTCGACGTACGTGCAGGAAAACTCGAAGCCGCCTCGAAGCGGACTTGCGTGGAGGTAGAACAAGGCTAGAACAAAGGGCGAAAAAAGGTCGAAGAAATGCAGTAAATAGTCAAATGGATGTTTTGGAGCAGTTTTTGGCAGCAACCAGATCTATACCAGCTCCTAAGCTGATTCGCACCCTGTTTTACCGAAAGCCGTCTGTACACCGCTTATGCACCGCCTTTTTCCCGTCCCTGACCCGGGAAATGGACGGTGCAGGGACTTTGCAACTGCGGTGCAGGGACAGGAAAGTTCAAAACAAGGTGCGAACAAGGTTAAAACAAAGTACGAATCAGATCCAAATAGCCTTTGCATTTTTGCTGTTGATTTTGAAGCAAAATAGAGCTTTCAAAGTGGAGAAGAGTGTACCGTTAGTGTACGGGTTATTCACGGGGAGTGTACCAATCCTGTACCGAGAATGTACGGAGAAGCTACTGCGAAGGTACCAAAGAGCTACTAAAGTCAGTAGCTTGAACGAGGATCTGCAGGCGGAGCGTAGACCAGCATGCGAACACGGTGCTTCATGTATGTCCCAAGCATGGGTAGTGCATATGCTAAGTAATGGTCAAGCATGGATAGTGCGTAAAACGGTACCCATTGATACACTATCCATGCACTATCAACGCACTATCTATGCTTCATCTATACTTGATCTATGCTTGAAGAGTGCTTTATCTCAAATAAGCGCTTTTAAGATATCCAATTTATTTCATCAGGCATCTGAGTGGTTTTGGATTAATAATCGTTCAAATCGCTTAAAATGCTTGTTAACTAAAAAGGTTGGAGCTGTTCAGGATGTCTTGAATGCATGCCGCAAGGATTTTTTGCTAAAATCTAAATATTCCGTTTCGATGATCGCACTGCTCGTGATGACCTTTGGCAAAGGAGCTAGCCAAGCGCAGACCAAACCAAACTATACCCTGCAAGGTACGGTCATTTCTGCTGTAGATAAGAAGCCATTACAGGCTGTATCCGTGCGTATTGAAGCGGATCAGGTGAAGTCATCGACCAAGAAAGATGGTTCTTTCAGCATCACGGTCCCACATCGGAATGGCATAGTGAAATTTTCCTCTGTCGGTTACAAAACCGTAGAACTGGATTATACCGCAGGTGCAACATTGCATGTGCAACTAATGTCTTTGGAAAATCAACTGGATGAGGTGGAAGTAGTGTCTACAGGATACCAAAAAATACCTAAGGAAAGAGCGACTGGGAGCTTTGAATTTGTGGATAATAAGTTATTCAATCGGAAGGTTTCGACAGATTTTCTAAGCCGGCTGGAAGATATCGTCCCTGGCATAAGTCGTGAAAAATCTTTTGATCGCACACGATTTCCATTTGTCAATGTTCGAGGTGTCAGTACCATGCGATCATATGCCTGGCCATTAATCGTGATTGACGGAATGCCTTATAAAGGTGATCTCAATTGGGTTAATGGCACTTCTTTCTTTGGTGACTTTAATAATATCAATCCCAATGATATTGAAAATATCACCGTATTAAAAGACGCTGCGGCCGCATCCATTTGGGGTGCACAGGCTGGAAACGGGGTAATCGTGATCACCACTAAAAGAGGAAAATACAATCAGCCGCTGCAGGTCTCCTTTAATTCAAACCTCACCATTGAAGATAAACCTGATTTGTATGCTATACCTCAAATGAGCAGTAAGGATTATATGGAAGTAGAAAAGTTTCTGTTTGAAAAGGGTGCTTATAACTTTAAACTCAATGAAGTATTCAATCGATTTTCGCCGGTGCAGATCTTACTGATGAAACAGCAGAAAGGAATGCTGACAGCTGAGCAGGTACAGGCAGAATTTGAAAAGATGGAGAAAGTAGATACCCGAGATCAGTTTCTGAAATATATTTACCGAAAAGGGGTCAAGCAGCAATATAATGCACAGATCTCAGGTGGAGGTCAGGCTATTAATTACTTGTTCTCTGCGGGTTTAGATAAAAATCTCAATAATATCGTCAACTCGAGCTACGATAAAGTTAACCTGAGAAGTAGTGCTCAAATGTCACCGATAAAGAATATGAATATTGGTGTAGGTATTACCTATACCAATTCAAAATTCATGGAGAAGAATGCCAGTAGCACAGCATATGGTAATCTTCAAGGAGGAAATTATCCCTATACCCAATTGGCTGATGAAAATGGTAAACCGCTTGTGGTAGAAGGTGTGGGAGTCAATCCTTTTTTCTTAGATACACTATCTGCCTATAATAAACTGCTAGACTGGAAATATAGACCATTGGAAGACCTGGATTTAATGACGGGAAGTGTAGATATCAATGATATTGTACTGGACTTTAATACAGAATACAAACTTCCTTTTGGATTGACGGCATCAATGGTCTACAACTATCGCAATCAGCAACAGAATCAAGATAACTGGAAAAGTGTCCATTCATATGAAATGAGAAGTATGATCAATACCTTCACCGAGTGGGATTATACACCCGTAAAACGTAATCTTCCTTTAGGAGACAACTTCTATATTTTAAATACGAAAGGGATCATGCATCAGGGACGGTTCCAGCTCTCTTTTGATCGCAAATTTAATGATCTTCATGCTTTATCTTCTATTGTCGGGGCAGAGATCAAGGACTCCAAAACGGTTACGTACAGTGCAAACTATTGGGGTTATAATAAAGAGCATCTCACTTGGCAACCGGTAGATCTGGTTTCTGTATTTCCTTGGGCCAATGGTATTTTGGGCTATAACAAAATCTACAGTCCTCAAGAATCGCAAAACCGGGTGAGCAGGTTTACTTCTTATTTTGGAAATGCATCATACACCTTTAAAGACCGGTATATCGCCAGTGGGAGCGTTCGTAAAGATGCCTCAAACATGTTTGGTGTCAAGACAAACAATAAAGCGCAACCTTTTTGGTCTGCTGGTGCAGCATGGTTGATATCCAATGAGGTATTTTTTAAAAGTCAGAAAATCGTTGAGTACCTCAAGTTACGTGCAACATTTGGTTATAATGGAAATGTTAACAATACGGTTTCCGCATATCCTATTATGGATGTTTCCGCTTATCCTGATTTTGTAACTGGAAATATTTATTCCAATATCTCTACGCCACCCAATCCAAAATTGAGGTGGGAAAATGTGGGTATGCTCAACTTCGGACTCGATTTTGGATTAAAGAACAATAGGGTATCCGGTTCGCTCGAGTATTATGTTAAAAATTCTACCGATCTGATTGCACCAGCGCTCATTGATGCAACTTCCGGTTTCAATATGCTCAATATCAACAGTGCCAATATGCAGGGAAAGGGAGTCGACGTCAATCTACAAACGATCAACATCAATAAAACAAATTTCAAATGGATTTCCAATCTGGTATTTGCATACAATAGAACAAAAGTGACGAAATCATACAGCAGTAATGAGGACGGGAGGTATTATGTGAGCGGAGGCCGCATTCTGACACCTTTTGAAGGATTTGATGTGTATTCGGCATTGGGTTTTGAATGGAAAGGTCTAGATGCAGTCAATGGTAAGCCGATCGGATTTTTTGATGGGAAGGAGTCAAATGATTATAGTGCAATCTTTAATGAAACGAAAGTTTCAGATATGGTGAATAAGGGTTCTATGCAACCTGTTTATTTCGGAAGTTTTAGGAATACCATCAATTATCATGCTTTTGAACTGTCGTTTAATATCAGTTACCAATTGGGGCATAAATTCCGAAGATTATCTTTCGACAGCAACGGGTTTTGGGATCGTGAAGTGGGACATAAAGATTATGAATTGCGCTGGCAAAAACCAGGTGATGAACTGCATACCAATGTGCCCGCTCTGACTTATCCATTGAGTTATAATGAAAGTCAATTTTACGCCTATTCTGCAGCTCTTATAGAACCTGCCGATCAAATTAAACTGCGTGATATCCAGCTCGGTTATAATCTGACTTCGTTGAACAAAAAGTTGTTTAAAGAATTTAGGGTATATGGTTATGTTAATAATATCTGTACGATTTGGAGAGCAAATAAATTAGGTCTAGATCCTGAATTTGGACAGACTTATCCTGATCCTAGATCTTACTCTTTAGGGTTTAGTTGTAAATTTTAAATCAAGATCAATTATGAAAAATATTAAAATAGAACAGGTGATTATCTTTTTTATGATTTTGTACGGACTCAGTTCCTGTGCAGAATTTTTGGATGTAAAACCTGACGGAAAGATGGTTGTGCCCACCACTTTAGCTGACTGTGAAATGCTTTTAAATGACTACTCTACGATGAACTGCAGTTATCCGAATGGGGCAGAAGTGAGTGCAGATGATTATTTTTTGCCATTGGAAAACTGGCAGGCAATCTCGAATGTGGATGAGAAAAATTTATATATCTGGGCAGATCACGAGCCTCGTATAACTTTCCAATGGATGAATGCGTACAAGATTGTCTTTACGGCAAATCAGGTCATTAAAGTACTCCATGAGAACAATAAGTCCTTATCAGAAACATCCCAATATCGAAATCTGGAAGGGGCAGCCTACTTTTATCGTGCCTTTACTTTTCAGCAGCTGATGATCAATTATGCTTTACCCTATAAACAGGCTAATGCTGGTCAAGAATTGGGAATACCGCTGAAGTTAAGTCCTGATTTAGGTGAAACGACTTTTCGATCTTCTATAGCTGCCTGTTATGATCAGATTATTGATGATTATCGGAAGGCAGTTTCTTTGTTAGGAAATACTCCTGCAGGCAAAGGATTACCAGGTAAGGCAGCTGCTTATGCCGGTTTGGCGCGGCTGTATCTAGATAGGCAAGACTATCAAAAAGCATATCAGTATGCGGATTCATCGCTTCAATTATCTGGAGCATTACTGGACTACAATAGTTTAAATGCAAATTCTTTTGCTCCGATTCCCATTTTTAATATTGAGGTTCTTTTTCCTGCAACAACTGGGTTTAGTTATGCCTTGATGCAGGGAAATGGGCGTATAGATTATGATCTGTATAACAGCTATTCTTCTAAAGATCTACGTAAGAAAATCTACTTTATGAAAAATTATGATTTGGAGGAGATCAGCTACGACTTTAAGGGCACATACGATAATACGCAGAGTGGAAATTTTGTAGGCCTTACCTCGAGTGAGATGTATCTTGTAAAAGCTGAGGCAGCCGTTCGATTAAACAATGTTGATGTTGCATTGCCAACAATCAATAATCTATTAAAATACAGGTATCCTACTTCTGATTTTCAGCCTATTACCGTAACTGATGAGGCAGACTTACTTCAGTTGATCTTGGCGGAGCGTAGAAAAGAGCTTGTTTTTAGAGGATTAAGGTGGGCTGACCTCAAGCGGTTAAATCAAGATCCCGCTACGCAAAAAACGGTAGTCAGACAGTTGGGATCTGAAACCTACACACTAGCGCCAAATAGCCTTTCCTATGCCTTGATGATCCCGATGGAGATTATTAATACAGCAAAAATTGAACAAAATAAACGTTGAGTAAAATTAGCAAAGTATGAAAAAAATAATGACTGTGTTCCTGGTGATATTTGTTTATGTAACCGCGAGTGCACAACAGATAGCTGCAGACCGTAGTTTGGCACTTAAAATTGGTGATCAGTTACCGCTGCTACCAAAACTACCTATTATCAATTATAGTGACATTTTCTTTAATTATGACGAGCAGGATGATAAGCTTATTATACTTGATCTATTTAATACAGGCTGTACAAGCTGCATTGCAAAAATGCCGGTATTGCAAAAATTAAAAAAAGAGTTTGGGCGAAAACTGGAGGTGATCATGGTTACACCAGAAGATAAAAGCAAGATGGAAAGATTTTACAGTAATAATAAATTTCTGAAAGAACATGCTGCACAATTACCTACAATAGTATCTGATACACTCTTGCAAAAGTATTTTCCACATGTTGCTGTTTCTCATGTTGCTTGGATTTATAAGAATAAGGTCATGGCGATAAGCCATCCTGATTATGTTACCTCGGAAAATATTGACAAGATATTGAAAGGTAAGTCTATTGACATTCCCCTGAAAGATGACTTTAGCATTGTCGAGTTAATTTCTGATGATCAAGTGTCGGTTGTGGCTCAAGAGAAGATAATCGGCAGTCTTTTGATAACTGGTTTTAATCCGAAATTGAATTCAACGGGTATTAAGTTTGTACATGACAGCACGCAAGATGTGCACACCACTTATTTTAACAATTTAGATCTATTGGGTGCATTTACCGCCGCTTGGGCTCCGATAAAGAAACCTACTTATTTATTACTAAAAGAACGGATTGAGTGGAATGTTAAAAATCCTGATCGTTACCAATATGATGAGTCTAAGAATTTACCGTATCAAATGTGGCAAGAAAAACATAGTGTCTGCTATAAAAGGGTAGATCATCTCCATATTTCTGACAGCTTACGTGCTAAAAACGTATTGGACGATCTTTCCGATTTTTTAGGAGTTAAAGTATCATGGGAAATGAGAAAACGCCGCTGTTTGGTCATTACGAAAGCAAAAAACGCTCCAGTGCAAATTAAACACAAAGGAATGCAGTATGATGGCACGGAGTCACTGGCTTTTGCTATGGATTACTCCGGCAAATATCCTCCTGTTATTGATGAAGTAAAGTTAATCGTTGATATGGAAATACCAGATTTTAAGAATCTTGATGAATTAAATCTTTATTTAGCAAATTATGGAGCTGTTATTAAAGAAGATTGGCGAGATATAGAGGTAATGGTATTTAAGGAAGATTAAATAGGGCGCCTTTTGGGCGCCCTATTTTAAGTATGTCGATTAAGCCTTTAGATTTACAGTAGGTATGTTTGGAGTTCTGTTATGCAATGATTCTATCATTGCATTTCTTAAGGCAGTTGTAAATACTGGTCTTCCTGATCCATCGTCTGCTGCCGTAATGGAACATATTTTATTTGTTCCAGCTGGACAAGTTGGAGTAGGAGTGGCTGTGTAATCCATTGGATTAGTAGGATTTCCTCCTACATTTAATTGATATAAAGGCATTATATTGACGGCTTTTTAAATCAAAAAGCCATAAAACTTATATTAAAGTATATATTAACTATCTCATTACACGATGTTGTTTTGAAACATCACACAATGGCTACATAAAAGCTTCCAGACATCGGAGGATTTTATAATATAGTGGTCTTTTATTGCTCTTCCCCGCCTACCGGGGGAATACGGCAAATTTTCGTCTGTATCCTTTGATACTTGTCTGATCTGTTTTCATATCATTCCTTTTAAATTTAAGTCATTGAAACCCCAGCTCTTTTGGAGCTAGGGATTCATGGCTGGTTTCACATTAACGGGCGACATCTTAAAGATCACCGACGATTAATATTTTTACACTCGCTCTCTTAATTAAAGATTCGTGTGTCTATCGTGCTTTAAAACAGAAGGCTACTTCATTTCCTTTGATCCGATATAGTTACCTTTGAAAAGCGTGATTAGTACTTCTGTCGTATGCTTCGATTCAAAACTAATCTGAAAAGGCGCAGTTTGGAGGGGAGACTTTTTGTGTATGAAACCTGTTTAAAAGGACTTTAAAATGAGCTCCCTTTTAGCAAAGGGGAGAAATGAGGTGAAATTGGCTTAGAATAGATTCTTGCTATAAAAGGTCATTCAAGCGTACTACGCTTGAATGTGGACCTTGATGTGGGATGAAAATGAGAAATCAGGTGGGGATTCCCCCGATTTTTATTGTTTTTTCAATTTATCTGCGATTTTTTCCTCCCAAATGGTCAAAATCACGCTCTATAGCCTGCAGCATTTTTTTTAAAATGCCGTGGACATGAGTAGCTCCGCTTTCCAGTTTTTGTCTATCGAATTTTTCCAGACTATCTTTAGATACCAAATGCCCACGTTTGGTCCTGACACAAGTGGAAACATATGAACAGACTTCACGCTTGCTCATATCTTCGGGGTACACGTCAGCAAGATGCATGTAATGCGTAAATAGATTGATATGGCTCGCAAACAATTGCGTCGGTATTCCGATCGGTTTCTCAACTTCTGCGGGTTTATTAAGCTCCTCTATTTTATTTACTTCTTCAGGTTTGGTTTCGGTTGCCGCTATAGATTTTAGTTTAAAGGTTTTTCGTTGTTCCGCATATTCGATCAGCAGATCAGCGAGGTGTGCTCGGGTAGGATCAAAGCATAATTTGGGATCTCGTGAAGCTTGGCTTATACGTAGTTCATTCTCATCAATACACATGATTTTATTTTCATCGGAAAGTTCACTGAGCCTAAAGTTAATCAGCTCGGTACAGCGATTGAAAAAACCCATATGATTAAAATTGATATTGATCATGGTCTCGATAAAACGTCTTTCCCAATCTTTTTCACGATGATCATGAGCCATACGGGTTAGCGACTGCAACAGCTTGTTGAAAAATAGATTGTGGTAATAGCAGACCTGAGTGCCAGGGTTATTGAATTGGTTCTCTATCGCAGAGTGGATCTCTAATAATAGATGTTTCCAGATTCCCTTTTTTAAAAGGGCTTCTTGTAAAGGAGGAAATTTTTCAGTGATCTCTGCTTTTAACAGCTGATATTGATAGTCGGTCAATGGTTCTTCAAGATCCATATCTTGGCTGTATAGATCTTCATAAGTCTGAAAGAGCTCGTGAAATTTTGAGATGATCAAATCAACTTTCCGATTCTTCTTCCGATAAATAATATTGAACATGCGTCGCAATTGACTGTAGAAAATACGAAAGGATTGCTGAACTAGCTCACGGTTACCATGACTGAGGTATCTCGTATGGGAGTGAATCTCCATATCATTTAGGGCTGATAGGAGGTCTTGTTCGATCTGTTCATCTTCTTCTTTGTTCAAATGCGGGATACCATAGTCTGCTATGAGCTCCCTTAGGTTCGTTAAAACACTTATCATAATCAGTAATAAAAAGGGAAATTTATATATGTTTACTAAAATTAAACAAGAAAAGGTGAGTTGTCAAGTTTTATTCCTATGCTAGGGAAAAAAACATATACTATTTAGAATTTGAAAAGCGTTTTTAATATAGCTTAGATCAATTTCTGAAAGAAATTAGTGAAGTTCTAAGGAAAGTTTTGCTGTGTAACAATCGACGATCTGTTTATTTAGCGAATTCTTTTTGACGTAGCTAATAAACAAAAGAGCATCCATACGACTATCAACTTAAAAAGGAAAAGTATCATCGGAAGTATTTCGGATAACGGTTATGATTATTTGAAGACTTGCTATCAAATTATTGTAATTTGCAATAGAGAAATCTTACATATAATGAATTTTATTAAGAAGTTGTTCGGACGTGAAGTTTCTCATGTAGATTGGGAGATCGTAAAACATGCAGAAAATGTATATCCAGAAAGTTCGATTACGATATTATTGTTAACCCTGCCTAATGGATTAAAAGGTACAGGATGGGTAAATATGGCTTACCGAAAATATGAGTTTAAAGAATTTTGCCCTTATCATGTTAGGATAAGTGTCGATTTTCATGATCAGGTTGCCGAGGAAAATCCTGATATGGATATGGGAGAAATTGAAGATTTCTTTTCTGATGAACTGCAGAAAATATGCATCTGTCACATGATTTCCAGACAAGTATCAGAGGTTGGAATGGAAATAGATTGTTATGTTGAAGCTGATGAATCCGTTGAGCAAATTTTGAGAAAGCTTTCCCTGGATGAAAATAGATTGGTATCTTTCACTTATAAAATTGATTTCGACCCTAAATGGAAAAAAGTTCGTTATTTATTTAATGTTTAGATAGAAAATTAGACTAAACCATATCCTAAATAAACGAGCTACATCAATAATAGTCATTACCTTCTCTACAAATATCTTAAGATATGATATAGGATTTGGTATGGTGTCTTAAAGGCATTAATAACGCAATGAAAATATTTGAAAAAAAATCATGAAAGAGCCACCTGTTTGGTACTCAGAAAATTCTCAAGGAGATTTTTATGTAGAGAATGACGCATGTATGCGTTGCGGGGCTCCGGAATTTGAGGCACCTGACCTGATTGATCATTCGAAAACTGAATACGAACATTGTTATTTTAAAAAACAGCCAGAAACTCCAGATGAACTGGAAAGAGCGATATGTGCCATGTCGGTTTCATGTATTACGGGGCTTCGGTACGGCGGTAAGGATGAGAAAATATTGAAACGCCTTTATGAGGAAGGATTGGAAAATGAATGTGATCATAAACCTAAAGGCAGATTTGACTTTTTAAAGAAATTTTTGAAATGAAGTAACCTGCTGGACGGTGGTCTATAAGAAGGCGAGGGGTAAGGGTAATTCACTGTTAAAGCGCACGCATGGGACACCAATACCTTACGAATCGTAAACGATGACCCACAAATATGAATTGGTCATAGATTGCTACTGATAAAACTTGTAATTTACGGGAGTTTTTAGTATTGCTAAATGAATATAATCATGATGAGAAAATACCTTTGTATAATGCTTCTTTTTATCGCTGCAGTGGATGGTCTGCGTGCGCAAACGGTGACCAGTAAATTACTCCCAACCAGATTAAAAGCAAGTTTTGAACGTGTAAAACAGGCTATCCCAGATATGGATGGCTGGTATATTGATCAGGATATGGAGATTAAAGCCCTGGCCCATACAGATACCACGGCTAGCTTTGAAATCCAGGAGAAAGGTTTAAGTACTGAAATTCTTGTTGATAACGAAAAAGAATATAATAAGTTGGTCGCAGCTGCAGCAAAAGATGTTTCTAAACCAAGTATTTATATGCTCTATAATTACAAGTTAAAAGGCAAAAAAACGCAGTTTGTGCCGATAAAAAAAAGCTTTTTATTTTCTGAATATGGGTTTATCTGGACACTGACCATAAAAAAAATAGCAGAAAACGAAACTGAACTTTTATTTTCATACAAATCGCTGACCCCAACATTTGCCAATAAAATAGAGAGCGAATTTAAAGGCGATACTTATTATAGCAACAAAATTCTAAAAATTTCGGTCGATGATAAGCGGATGCGTCAACGGGTCAACGATATTTTGATCAATAAAATGCATGTCGACAGGGATTATCCGGCGCCATCATATCCAATGCGTAATTAGGTTTTATACTTGTTGTCAAGCTATCATCATTGAAATGTGATCCTTTTCAAATTTTTCTACGGCGTAAATACCATATAGCCATCTTTTATAATATTTTTTCTCTATCAGGGCTTTTATCGTTTCATAGTCTGCATCAGACTCCATGAAAATTGATGTAGCCCTGCCAAAGGAGATTCCATCAACCTACATGAAGTCTTTTGGATCGAGACCTTTCATAGCAGCATGTGCTCTTGCTTTGGCATAATCGGGCATACAATCTAGACTATAGATCAGATTGGTTAATCTTGCAGCATATATGGATTTGGAATTTTTAGCATTACATTTAAGTGGCTTAGTGCTTATATATGAAGGGGATGCTTAGTTTTTGCCCAGAAGATGGTCGTAATCGGGTAGCCTTGATCCAAAGGAACAAGTTAGAGGAGCAAATGCAGCAACAGAGGCTGAAAGAAAATAATGGCAAGCCCTATTCAATAAATGCGGATTTTATTAAATTATCTGTTATCTTGAAGTGTAATCGAAAATAACATGATTAAAAAATATTTTTGGAACTGTTTTATCTTGATTTTACCGATATTGATCTGGAATATCCTATTGACGGATCATTTGCCAAGAGCATATCAGCCTGAAGTATTTTCAAAAGATATTCCTTCTTTCCTCATGTTTGGGGAACAGGTTTCAAGAATCATCATCTTTCTGATGGCATTTTTGATGCCCCTTTATATTTCTAGAAGCAACAAAGTCCAAAGGCTTGGTCTGTACATCTACATCTTAGGAGTGCTGCTCTATTTTGCATCATGGATCATGTTGATTGGTTTGCCCGATAGTGCATGGAGCAGCAGCATGATCGGTTTTTCTGCCCCTGCTATCAGCCCTGCATTATGGTTGGTAGGAATCGGCCTGATCGGAAATTCATTTTATTTTAATTTACCCTTCAGACGTTGGCCATTTATGTTCATATCGGCTATCTTTTTGTTTTTTCATATCAGTCATACCATAGGGGTGTACTATAACATTCACCCCTGATCATGCAACGATCAGATGGATAGGTGAAACTAATTTTTTGCCAAATGACAAATATTTCTATTTTTGTTGTTCCCAATTGGATTTTTAATGATTGACATCATTAATCCAGCACGAAAGGTAGAATTGAAAAATTTTAGAGATGATGTATATGAAAAAAATATTCAGTATGGCCGTACTTGTACTGGTCACGCAGTTGAGTTTCGCTCAATATTTTAAGCTCACGGACAAGGGTTTTGTATCCAATGAGAATCATGATTTTGCGGTTGTAGATGTACCGAACGTCAAACAAATGGATCTGTACAAGAACGTACTTAATGCCATTAACTCGCTGTATAGCAATCCTCAAAAAGGTCTCAGTGTGCTGGAAGGTGAAAGCATCACGCTAACGGCATATGAAGAAAAAGCGCTTCCTGTGAGGCATGGAGGTAGTGGTTTTGGAAAAACGAATTATAAATATGACCTGTCGTATACTTTATCCTTTCTGTTTAAAGATGGTAAAATCCGGATGAACAGCCCTACTTTTGAACTGAGAAGATGGTATGAAGGAACTTTCAGAGCTGGCAGCGGATGGGGAAATAGTGGCTGGACGACGCTAAATCTGGTCAAAGGCAACAAGGATAGAGTGGCTATTTATGACCAAAATGGTAAATTGATTTTAGAGGATGCCGCCAATGGATTGAACACTCATCTGAATGCTCTCTTAAAACAGATTGTGGATAAATCGAATACGATCAACAATTGGTAAAAATGAGTTTAATATAGCTAGCATAAAAAACAGCGTTTTCGATAGGAAGACGCTTTTTTTTTGGTATAGCATCGGTCTACTAGAATGGATGAGTGATAGGAGTGTAAAAATCTTAATTGTAAATGTGCTCCCTGTATTCCTGTTTTAATTCCCTTAATTGTTCTGAAAAATAAGTTGTGTACATTTTTCCTCCTTCAACAGGGCAAGCTGTCTGTATGCGAAATATTTTATTGTGGTAAATGAGTTTGGAAAGGATGTTTGGCTTAACCTTGCGAAAGAAATTGATTTCCGCCCATTGGTTTTTAAAACCTTGCTTTGTAATATCCTCTCTTATTGGACCATAGGTATTCTTTTAGGTATATCGTCATTTGATATGCTTCATCAATTGCATTAGGTGCAGACAGCGAAATAGAGTTTTCTTTTCGCTGTATTTCCGAGATGATATGGTTTAATGAAGATGTCATTTTAATTAATTTAATACACTTCTTTTCCATTCTCATTGGAATGTCGATACATTCGATTAGCCTAAAATCTATGTTTACGATTGTCGTATGATTTATACTATGATATGATATTATCTACCATAGTAAAAATTAGTAAGAAATATTACCTTTTCTTAATCTCAAAACAACGTTTTGAATTTGAGGTAAGTGGAGTAAAATAACAATTACGAAAATCACACCTGTTAACATCCAATCGTAATAATCTCTGGTAGCACGAGCCAATATTTGATGACCTACCATTTGGTTAAAATAGCCTGAGGATACTGCTTTTGAAGTATAGATATCGTTACCGGCATTCATATATTGGTTTTGAATATCCAGTAAGGTAGCTGGTAATTGAGGGTTGGTTTCCGTAATTGCTTCCCGAATCTTTTCGCGAACTCCTGATTTTGCAAATAATTGAAGTTCGTTATTCAGTGCCAGACTAGTTGTAAACCCTGTAAACCTAGCCAATATGCCAACAAGCGATGCATTGATAGCAATTGCTGGCGGTGCTGATGAAGCTGTAAACGAAACAATAGGAACAAATAAGACTCCTGTTGCCACACCATAAATAAACATAGGTAGAATGAAATCAATTGTTTCGCCCTGCACAGAAACAAATAGTATCATATAAGCATAATAAATCGCCATCATTCCAAAGCCAACAATAATCATCCTGATCAGGTTATAACCCATCAAGACAAATCTGGACGTAACGAACATACTCCCTGTAGTTCCAAAAATTACAGCCGTCCATATCGGAATGGTGCTCAGTGAGTCATTTCCTAAAATCACTTCAAGGTAGCCATAGGCAAGTCCAGTGCTTCCTTTAAAAATATAAAATGTAAAAAGCAGGAATAACCCAACAACAAAATTCTTAGTCTTGAAAATCTGTAAGTTGATTAACGGTCGTTTAAGCTTTAATTCTCTAATAATGAAAAGTGAAAGAATAATTAGATTGACCACGCTTAGAGTAGTGATTAATGAACTACCCAACCATCCCAATTGTCGCCCGTATACAAGTATGTATCCTAAGATTAAGATAAAAGACACATAAAACAGATAGCCTATCCAATCCACCTGATAAAGTGGAATCTTCTTGGTAAACCGGGCTTTACTGTTCATCGTAAGCAAAACAGTAATTGTTAGTATGATGAGTATGATAATAAATCCGTAGTATAGCCAGTTAAAATCAAAAAAATGAATGACTACGCTGGTAAAAATAGAATAAAAAGGAATGGCAATCTGTATGCTGCCATACAGTAGGCTAAAAGCAATCACACGGGCACGTACAGACGGTAATCTTGGAAAAATCAGTTGTAAGACGATGCCTGACATCAAGGCACAGGTAATCCCTTGAAAAAACTGGCAAATAACAAACAATGTCCAATCTTTGAAATGAAAACAGATCACGGAACATATTGCATTTACGGCAAGAGCAATGAGTAAATACTTCCTAGGTGCAAAATATTTTACGATCCGAAAATCAAGCGCCAAGAAAGCTACGGTAGAGCCATAGTTAACGACCATGCCATATTGCACATCGGCAGGTTGTACACCGTAAAAGCCCATTGTTGCAATTGGACTGCTGAAAAAAGCGAAGCTAAACAGACAGGTCATCAGGATGGCAAATATGACGGATCTCGCCACCCATTCAGATACCCAGGATTTAAAGATTGGTATTTTATGTGCTTGCATCATTAATCTTTTAAAACATAAACGTTGGCATTCATTCCGGCAGAGAGTTTTACTAATTTTTCAGGCGTATCGGTCAGTTTAATTCTTACAGGAATTCGTTGGATGGTTTTGACAAAATTACCTGTAGCATTATCTGGTGGAAGTAGGGAATAACGTGAACCTGTGGTTGGCGAGTGTGATTCGATGATACCCTTGAATTTTTCATTCGGGAAAGCATCAACTTCTATGGATACCGCTTGCCCGATTTTGAAGTTGCCAATCTGTGTTTCTTTAAAATTTGCAATTACCCATTTTTCCTCGGCTTTGTTCACCAAAAAAGCCAATGTTTGCCCAGCTTGTATCAGTTGACCTTCCTGAATGGTCTTTTTACCAATTTGTCCATCAAAAGGTGCAGTGATAACCGTATATCGAATGTCCAATTCCTGTCTTTGAACAAGTGTTTCTTTAATTTTTATCTCTGCCTGTACAGCATTATGTTGCGCTCTAAAATCATTCAGTTTAGATTCTGCTACTTGTAAAGAAGCTTTAGCCTGGTCATAATCTGACTGTGCAATGGATAAAGAAGCACTGATGTTATCGAATTTCTGTTGTGTGGTAGATTCATCTGCTAGTAAATTTTTATAACGATCAAATTCTTTTTGCTGTTGGCTCAATCTCGCTTTCGCTCCTGCCAATTGTGCTTTTATAACCTCAATACTTTTAAGTTGTGTTTCTTCGTTTGCGGTCAAGATGGGTAATTTGGCTTGTGAACTCATGAGTTCTGCTGATGCAGCATCTTTTTTCAGTCCATACTCGTCCAATTCAATGACCACAAGTGTATCACCTTTTTTAACCAACTGATTGTCCTTGTAATATATTTTGCTGATATAGCCACCCACTTTTGCGTTTATCGGTGAGAGATAAGCATCCACCTGAGCATCATTAGTCTGTTCATAGCGATATCCCTTTAAGAAATAGGTAGCTCCCCAAATAATAATTCCTACGAATAATACGATACCAAAGCATTTGGTTAGGCTTACAATAATTTTATCTGTTTTATTTTTGTTCATCATATTTGTATTAAAGAATTCCTATGATTGCCAATAGTCTAATATGGGTTATGTTGACGTTTGTCTGTGCTGTTGTTAGATTGAATTTCGCTTCCAATAACGCATTTTCAGCTTCCAAAAGGTCGGTCAGTAGCGATTCCTGATTTAAATAGCTACTTCTGATAACACGGACAGTTTCGGTAGTTTTAATTATATTTTGTTCTGCCATTTCCACGCTCTTCAAAGCCTGCTGTTGCTGTAAATAAGCTTCTTTTACCTGAAGAGAGATTTCATCCTTCTTTATTTCTGCTTTTTCTTTAGCCTGATTGCTGACAACTTGGGCACGGGCAATGGTATGTTTGCTTTTGTACAAATTATCAATAGAATACTGTACTTTAATTCCTGTCTGACCAAATCCCCACAAGTCATTTGAATACGGATAAAAGGAAATCTGTGGATAGTTGTAATTATAGTTAGCGTACAAAGAAACTTTGGGCAATAGCATAGCTTTCACTTGTTTTACATTCAATTCGCTCCATTTGATGTCACTAGTGACTATTTTGTATTCTGGTGATTTGTTGAAAGCAATGTCTACATAGTCATTGTAGTCACCGTCTGTGATAGCGTTTAATTTAATTATATCTTCGTGTTTTATTGCTAATTCAGTATCATTTTCGCGCCCCATCAGTACATTAAGCCGTTGTTTAGCGATTTCTATCTTCTTTGTAACGTCGGAAAGATTAAGTTCCAGTTGAGATAGTTTCACGGAGGTTCTCAGCACATCACTCTTTAGTACGGTACCGTTTTTATGCAGACTTTCTATCAATCTCAATTGCTTTTTTTCGGCTTCAATCTCTGCATTAAGAAACTCATGGAAATGCAAAAACTTATACAAATCAAAATAAGCAACTGCGACACTATATTTTACACTATGCTTTTGCAGATCCACTTCATATTGTTTTCGTGTCTCTTCTTCCTTTTTCATGGCGATGTTCCTTTTGTCTTTACTACCATTGTAAAGATTAAAGTTCAAGTTGTAGCCTACTCCGTACCCATAGTCTTTTACAGGCACATCCTGTGGCGAAGAGAATAATCCATTGTCGTAAATCAGAAATTTGGAATTGAGTTTTACGTCTCCACCTACTGAAAGTTCGGGCAACAAACGGTCTTTGGCTTCCAATATTTCTATTTTACTCTGCTGATGATTTAGGTCGGCTAGTTTTAGTTGTCGATTGTCCTTTTCCGCAACTTTCCATATTTCTTCTAAACTTAATAATTGGTCATTTTCTGTATGCTGAGCGTAAATAGAAGGTGCAAATAACAGCATCAGTACACCCAGAATCGGAACTGTTTTATATTGTTTCATTAGTTTTGTTTTTATACATGATTGGTTTCTTTCTGTTTTCTAACCATTCTTTTAGTATCTTTTTCAACTCATCAAACGCAAAGCTTAAATCTATCATTGGCATAAAGGGACTGGAATAGGCACAAGCCAGCCAGTAGATGTTGGCATTATCAAATTCTTCATCTGCAGGAGGTAATTTATGTTCAGATTTTTGGGCTTGTACTTCAAGCTCAAAATCTTTGTCAGGTTTAATGATTTTGTGTTTCATAATGATTCTACAATTATTAACACCACAAAATTATTCAACATGCCAATCTATCTTTTTATATAATTAGCCTAATATTTGCTATATTTAGCCATATGGAAATTCTTAGCCAATTAATACAAATTGTGGATCAAAATCCCGATTCCATCCTCGTGATGCGACAGCAAACGGAACAGCGGTTGCCTGCTCATCAGCATGATAAGGCTCAATTATTATTGGTTTATGGAGGAATTGCTTACCTACAAACAGACGAAAAGGATTTGTATATTCCAGCTAATCATTATATCTGGATACCAAAAAATTATCCGCACAACCTGATGTTTAATACACAGGATTTGTACATTATCAATATTTACTTTCCAAACAAAAAAGCGGATAGTTTTTATGATGAACTCGGTATTTACCCTGTGAGTAAGCTTGTGGCAGAAATGCTCTCCTTTAGCGAGAAATGGCAAGGTGATTATTTTAAAGGTTCATGGGAATTTGAATTTTTATTAACGTTTAAAGGAGTATTATCAAAGGAAAATCTCAAAAAATTCTCCATTCAACTTCCTACAACGGACGATCAAAGGCTTAATGCAATAATCGACGGCTTTAGAAATCGATTAAATGAAAGTCTAAGTTTAGATAGTATTGCCCAACAATCAGGAATAAGTGTGAGAAGTTTGACCAGATTATTCCAAACGAAATTGCACATCACTTTTGTTCAATACTTAAAGATGCTACGTATTATCAGAGCGATGGAATTGATAAAGGATACAGATTTGAACATGACCGAGATAGCCTATGAGATAGGATATTCTAATATATCTGCTTTTAGCAATAATTTTCAGCAACTGACAAATATGAGACCTACGGAATTTAAGGAAATGGCAGGGGACTAATGTTTATTCATATTATTCTGCGTCCATTTTTTCGGTGTGGATCCAAAATGTCTCTCAAATAATCTGCCGAAATAACTTAAATTGCTAAAACCTAGCTGGTAACCGACTTCAGAAACCGAGAGATGTTCTTCACGTAAAAGCCTTGCCGCTTCTTGCATACGCAAATGCTGGTAATAAGGATACATGCCTTTACCAAATACTTGCGTGAAAAGTTTCCGGAGTTTAATGACATTCATACCGCTTAACTTCACTAACTCTTCCTGGAGAAACGGTTTGTCTATCGAAGCTGCGATTTTATCCCGTACGTTGTAAACCGATTCCAGTTCATATTTTGACAGATTCTGATGCGTAACATTTGCTCTTCTTGATAGGTTTTTAAACAAATAAAATAGTAGTTCAAGTGATTTTAGCCTATAGTAAGTATCTGATAGCATATCCGGTATTTTTGTAATCGAAATCTCATTGGCCACTTCTGCTATTTCCGGAGACATGAATTCCTCAATCCAAAGCGTTTTCTCTTTATTAAAAAGATAATCGAATTTTATATGGTCTTTTCCGATAAAGCTTTTTAAATAATCAAGACTTATAATGATGGTTACCTGCTGAATATTTATATCTTTTGGAAAGCTCACCTCACTTTCAACATGCAGTGGGATAATGCGAACGTGTGGCTGTGTTTGTAGTAATGCTTGTTTGTCTTTGGCAGATCTGTTTAATGGCGAATTGATAATGTTTTGAAATGAAATGGATATTCCGCTCTCAAAAGCTGTTATCGGTTGTCGCCGAATAGAAAATGTTTCCTTAGCCACCACGGAGCGTACCATAACCAACATTTCGGGCATTAAATCTATGATTTTAAGCTCATTGACAAATAGCATGTCCAGTTCAGGTTGGGATGTTGTAAGCGAAACTCCTAAACGCTCCACCCAATAGTACATCTCTTGTTTTTTTATATTATCATCCATCTTATCAGACTATTTTTGTTTCTTACTGAGCTATTTTAGCATTAAAAGTATAAATAAATTTGCAATATCAATTTAAAAATATAAGAAATGGAAAAACACATTTTAATATCCGGGGCAGGGATTGCAGGTTTAACAGCAGCTAATTTTTTGGCAAAAGAAGGTCATAACGTTACTGTAATTGACAGATCACCTTCATTCAGTAAAGCGGGATTTCTTATCTCCCTGAAGAGTTTTGGTGTAAAAATTATGGACGAATTGGGACTAACTGAAAATCTACAAGCTGAATCATCACCCTCTGAAACGGTTCATTTTGTAGAAACTAATGAGGAAATCATTCAGAGCATTGATTATGATAAAATGCATACAAATATTGAACGTTCCGTTCTAATAAGCCGAGGTGGATTACATCACGTTCTGTATGAAGCGGTCAAAAACGATGTAAATGTGCTTTTTGACACAACGATTTCACAACTAGAAGAAAAATCAGATTTCACAAAAGTTATACTCTCAGACGGAAATTCGATACATGTTGATTTAGTAATTGTCTCGGAAGGATTGCGTTCTTCAACAAGAGAACGGTATTTTACCAATTACCAATTAGAAGATTTCAATACACTTTATGTAGGAGGAAAATTAAAACAAAACCACGAAAAACAAGTTGGTGTATTTAAGGTCTATATAGATGTGAACAGATCACTACATATCTACCCTATAGCAGAGGACGAAATAGCCATTCAGTGTTATATCCGTACCTCCGAAGACCTTGGCTTTATCAAAGATAATGCTTCATCGATTCTTAAAGATTCTTTTGGTGATTATAATCTGGAAGTAAAGCAATTACTGCAAGATCTTCTGGACGATGGCTTTTTTTTCATGGACAAAATGGGCATGGTAAATGCTCCAAACCTGCATAATGGTCGTTTGGTTTTGTTGGGAGACTCAGGTTTTTGTCCGACTGCTTTATCAGGAATGGGAGCTTCCCTGTCTATTTATGGGGCAAAGGCATTAGCACACTATATTGCGGAATATCCGGGTGACATCTTAACCGCCTGTGATAACTATAACAAATTGATGCAGCCTATTGTAGAAAAATTTCAGACCAATGCAAAGAATAATGCAGCATCTTTTCTGCCTAAGAGCGAAGCAGAATTGGAGAAATTTGTTAATGGATTCCGGGCTGCTAATGATAAAGCTGTTCAAAAAATAATGACAGAACCAATTGTACTTACAAAAGATCAGGAAAATTTTATACTCAACTAAAGAAGCAATGATATACTTTCAACAGGATGTAGAATAATAGGACTGCCCAGTTTTTTTATCTAAGAATAAATTTCCTAATTTATTGGAGTTATATTTTGACAAGCTGTATTCGGATTATTACATCCTACGGCTGAATATAAAAGGACATATATTTGTAAGGGAGAATAGTTGATTTACAATTTTCTCCCTTTCTTCTTTTTCTTCATCCGTTTTGCAAATTGTTCTTCGTCGTAATCTTCTCCTTGTGCATCGGGTAATAGGCTAAGCAATCCTAAATCAGAATTTTTCGAATAATCCTGTGGGATAAAGTTTTAGTAACCGTACTATTGCCAAACCTCGCTTTTTACCTCATTACCAAAAAATCATAAAACGGCTGTAAAGCCTTTATTTACAACCGTTTTAACTGTTTCTAATCTTTGATGTATTTTTAATGAAAATTTATTTTAAAAATAGCCAGAAAAATGCTCCGCCTAACATAAATTGACAATCGCATTCTTGCAACAGCAGTATGGCATCCTTATAAAAATCTCCCGATTCTTTTTTTTCTTTATCCGTTGTGAGCATATTCTATCGTTAGTAATAGAATTCGTGTAGATAGAACAATTTCAAAGCACCGTTAGTTTGGTATGTGCTATTTTTATAGGCTATCTGGTCCTTTCTCTTTCTTCATTTGTGATTGGAATTGGTAATAATTGTATTCGTCATTGTAGATCTGCTGGGGGGATCAGGTTTTGCCTTCCTCCGTAGCTGATCTTGCACCTTGAATAACAAATTAAGGTGTAAAATATACAGTTGCTCAGAGTACTTATACCTAATGTCCATCCATTTATGAACGTATCTATTTTCTTGGCTGTTCATGATTAAAAAGCAACATTATGAGAAATTTAATATCAACACAATGGCATGCCTTTCTAGATTATGTATTGGCATTTACCCTATTAATAGGTCCTTGGATATTTGGATACAGTGAAGATCACTATGGAAAACTGATCAGTGTCTTAGCGGGCGGATTGATCATCGTTCTTTCTATTCTAACACGCTACGAAGGAGGTCTTATTCGCTTCATACCTATGCCATTGCATCTAAATATGGATGTTGTACTGGGGATATTTTTAATTGTTTCACCTTTTGTTTTGGATTTGGTATAAGAGGAAATTATGTGCCTGGTTATCTTAGGGATACTGATCTTAGGTTCGGGCTTGTATAGCATTCCCGAAGTGAAAAAACATGAGCCTCCGGTAGATATTTCGTACGATACCGAAAGAGATTAAGTATTGCCCAGCACTTAGAGGAATAGTATCGCGTACTCTATCTTTGATGGGTACGCGATAAAAAGTGCATGATCGTTAGCGTCTGTCGCGTCTGTTTCCAGTTATCCGCGTTATAAGATAGATCGCAAGTGCTAAAAACAGAATTCCGAAAATGATTGATAAAAACATAATTGCCAAATTTGAATGTTTACAGAATAATTTTAATCTACAATGAACGCTAGAACTGACGCTAGCCTTCGCAATCCACCCCAATGGAAGTCGGTCTTTGATTTTAATCAGGGCTTCTGCACATATGTATCTTTTACAACCTAACAGAACTCTGTTTTAACCAAATATGGCTTTAATGCCACTTGCACAACCTCTTATTGCATAATGGATTTCTTATTAAGAACCATTGGAGTATGGAGTAGTTCAATTATACATGTAGGTTAGGTGTTTTTTGAGCAATACCCGTAATTACCACTTCTTGAAGACATCTTTACGGGATCGTATCTTTTCCCATATTATTTCACAAGTAATTGCTGATATTTAATTGATCGTGAGGTTATTTAACAACCGTCGCTTCTAGTTCAACTTTAAGATTTTCAAATAGTTGCTGTACTTCTAGTACAGTACTTGTTTGCTTGATTTGGTTTCGATTGATCCATTCCTGGAAAAGATCAAAATTTTCAAACAATGCTGCTGAATCTGTCGTGTAGATATTGAGCCTGACGATATTCTTGAGTTCGAAATCAGCTTCACGAATTACTTTTTCAAGATTTTCCAATGTCTTCTGCAGTTGGACGCGCATATGCTCATCACTTGAAATTCCATGCTCGTCAATCGCGGTCTGCCCGGATACATACAATGTACTTTCAACATGTTTCACTTGTACTGCCTGGACATAGCTTCGGGCATCTTGCCAAGTCCATGGATTAATAATCTTTTTTTCCATTTTACTGTTTTATTAAAGTATGGTACAAAGATCAAGATGTTGCTTTATAAGACCGTGTGACAAATATCACAGTTTTCAAATGTCTTATAATATACGGCTTAATGTTTCGCGGGATACGCCCAGATAGGATGCCAACAATGTTTTAGGAATACGCTGTATCAAAGAGGGTTGGTTTTTAATGATCTGCTCGTATCTTTTCTTTCCAGTGGAAGTAAGAAATGATAAGATACGTTGTTGCGAGCCAATATGTCCAGCAATCGATTTTTTAAGGAAAAAGTGCTCCATCTTCTGCATATGCGCACATAGCTTTTCAAAATTTTCTATGGTAAGGCAAAGCATTTGTGTATTTTCAATGCATTTTAGCGATAAGGTAGCACTGCTCTTGGAGTAAAAGGCTACGAAATCTGTTTCCCACCAGTCTTCCATTGCAAAAGAAATGAGATGTTCCTTGGCATCGCTATCGGTGTAGCTGAGCTTTACTAATCCGGAGAGTACAAAGTAGACATGTTTAACCGGTTGACCTTCTGCGATGATCAGTTCATTTTTCTTGAATTCTTGAAATGTAAAATGATCGAATATTGATGAAAAATCATCATCCGAAAGGCTGATGATTTTTTCGATATGTGTTCGCAATTTATCTTTTATAGCATTCATGTGAGATTATAATATTTGAAGTCACCTGCAAGTTATGCATCGTATAGGAAGTTATAAAATGATTGCTATATTTTCTCAAGCGAATAATGATTTATTGAACTTAACACTATCTGGATGATCAGGATAACTTGACATCGCTGAAAGTTCGGCAATAGCTTTATTCCTCATTATGAGGGACAGCATGCTGATTTTTATTAAAATCAAGCCAAATAAAAGAAAAGCCCATTCAAAAGTAATTCAAATGGGCTTTTTTTAGACCTGTTTTTGATAGATTAAATTCTATATCCTCCTGAAACCTCGATTCTTTGCGCATTTATCCATTTGGAATCGTCGGAACAAAGGAATGCTACTACAGTTCCAATATCATCCGGCAAACCTACTCTTCCTAGAGCTGCTTCGGCAGCTAAGTATTTATTTACGTCTGACATGTCACGAACAACACCGCCATCAAAATCTGTTTCAATGGCACCTGGAGCAAGAGAGTTGACTCTTATTTTTCTATGTCCCAGTTCTAAAGCTTGGTACCTTGATAAACCATCAATCGCTGCTTTCATAGCGCCATAAGCAGAGTATCCTGAAGATGAAAATCTTGCCAAGCCTGAAGAAATATTCACAATACTGCTACCGTCATTTAGTAAGGGTAATAGTTTCTGCGTTAAGAAATATGGACCTTTGAAATGGATATTTGTCATGAGATCGACGATTTCTACTGTCGTCGTTTCATAGCTCTGGTTGATTCCTATGCCTGCGTTGTTTACGAGTGCATCCAGTTTTGCGGAACAAAATTGTGTGTCCAAGATGTTTTTCACTTCTGTTGTGAATTGATCGAAACCTGCCGTTGTTGAGATATCAAGTGATAATGCAAATGCTTTTTGTCCGATACTCTCAATTTCCTTTACCACCTCATCGGCAAATTCTCTTTTGGTTTGATACGTAAGGATAATATCGAAACCTTTTTTTGCAAGTTGCAAAACTGAATCTTTACCCAATCCACGGCTTGCGCCTGTTACTAATGCTATTTTATGTGTCATTTTTTATTGTTTTATAGATTATGATGATGTTTTAGAACGCAGCATGTACTTTTTTATACGGTTGCTTTTTTAGATATTAACTTTAGAAGTCGTTATTTACCGCATTGTATTTTAGACTCAAGAAAAATCGTGAAGGCATTATTTTTACTATCAGAGAATTATATTTTCAATTTAAGAAGCTTCCTCTAAATTCATTTGGTGTACGCCCAACTTCTTTCTTAAAAAGACGTGAAAAATAGGTGGTATTTTCAAAGCCTAGCAGATATGAAATTTCAGAGATATTGAGTTCTCCTTCAGTCAATAAATTCTTTGCCTCACCGATTAAAAAAAGATGAATAAGCTCTAACGCCGTTTTCCCTGTCTCTTCTTTAAGCAGGTCGGTTAGATAGCGAGAAGAAATATTTAATTTTTCTGCCATTAGAGCAACTGTCGGCAATCCGATTTCTTTTGTTTTTCGTTCTTCAAGGTTAGCAACGAGCAAGGCATTAAACTTTGTAACTGTCGCACCTGTTAACTGCTTTCGGTTGATAAACTGTCTTTTATAAAATCGCTGTGCGTATTTTAATAAAGAATCCAGATGGCTGACAATAATTGATTTGCTGAGCTCGTCCGTATTATTATGGTACTCTTTTTCGATGTTGAAATACAAATTCCAGATGATATCCTCTTCTGCAGGAGAAAGGTGTAAAGCTTCGTTGACTTCATAATCGAAATAACTGTACTTCTTGATTTCGTTGTACAGGGTTGTACCGGCTAAAAAATCTTCATGGATAATGATTAAAAAGCCTTTTTCTTCTAGCATAACATTTTGAAATGCCACTTTCTGAAGCGGTTTTATGAATGACAGCGAACCCCGGTCGTGGTCATATTTAGTTTTACCATAAGACATGCTTCCGGATTTCAATTTTTTGAATCCGATGGTGTAAAATCCAGAGGAAAATTCAAGTTTATTATTTCCCTTGCACATATCTTGTTCCCCATAAACTACGCTGAAAAGTGGGTTTTCGGGTGGATTAATACCGAAAGCCTCGTGAAGTTCACTTATTTTGTTGAAATGGTCCATCTTTTTAAAGCCATATTAAAAACAGATTTTAGAAAATTTAGATTCTGCTTATTTTAAATTCTGTTAACCGTGTGCTGCTACGGAGACATCTTGCCAAGATTCCCAGGTTTTAAGACGCTCGGCGTAGGTGTGTTGTGTCCAATTGAATGTGTTTTTGCCTAATAGCAGTCTTAATGGTGGATTTTCGGCATCAACTAAACTTAGGATAGCTGTAGCCGTAGCATCTGGATTGCCCGAATCTTGGTCTGCTGCGTGGTCATAGAAACCTTTTCTTATGGTATCGTAAGCAGCAACTGTTGCGCTGACCGCAAGAGAATTGTTTCCAAAGAAATCTGTAGCGAATCCGCCCGGTTCTACAATGGTTACTTGAATGCCAAAACCGCTTACTTCGCTTGCCAATGTTTCTGTAAGCCCTTCAACTGCAAATTTAGTGGCACTGTAGAGTCCCATTAACGGTACTGTATTTAATCCCAAAGCACTTGAAAGCTGAATAATCTGACCCGAATTTTGCGCACGCATAATTGGTAAAATCGCCTGAATCATCCATAATGAACCCAGTACATTGGTTTCAAATTGTGCTCTAACATCGTCCTCGGTAAGTTCTTCTATAGCTCCAACGTGTCCAAAACCTGCATTATTTATGAGTACATCAATACTACCGAAATGGTTTTTTGCGGTTTCAATTGCTTCAGAACTTCCAATTCTGTCTGTAACATCAAGTTTCAGAACCAAAAGATTTGATGAAAATTCTTGTTTCAGTTCTGCTAAGGTCTCAGGATTACGAACAGCTGCCACGACATTGTCGCCACGTCTTAAAAATGCTTCTACCCAAATTCTTCCGAATCCACGGGATGCGCCTGTTATAAAAATTGTCTTTGCCATTCTATTATTTTTAAATATTTGATATGGACAAATTTCCGCAAATTTTTACCTGCCATTATGATACAAAAGTAGGCAATAATGAAACGTTTTTACCAACTTTTACTAGCGATCAAATTCAATTTTGTAGTTGCCGTGATTGCTATTTTGTAATTAAAAACTGATGAAATGCACGTGTTATTTTGATAAACAGCAGCATCCCATTTTATATTGATCAAAAATCTCTACACAAGATCTATTTTTGAAAAGTTGGATGAAAAACAAAATCTCCTCATAAATTATATAGAGGGATTTTGCCTTCCAGTTTTTTTTCTTTAGTACTTTTTACTTTGTCTTTGGATTTTTATCAAATAATGCTCGATTGAATTTTACAACCTCTGGATGGGAAGGATAGGACGACATTGCTGAAAGCTCGGCTATGGCTTTATCTCTCAGAATGGGCGCATCATCTTTCACGCCATCTGCCAATGCCTGTCTCAGTTCTGCTGCATTCAATTCGGTACAATATGCTGGTGTTCCGGGCTGGTGCCTCCAGGATTCTGAAAGAGTTCCCGAGTCAACGGGATCATAACCCGCATCATCAACTAATCCGGCTATTACCTTTTTTGCTTCGGCATCATCACCGGCTATAGCCATGGCAATTCGGTCATCATCACCAGGTTTTTTTCCACCACTGGCAAGTGTTTCCGCCAGTAAGTTATTGAAAGCTTTTATCACAGGTCGTCCCAATTGTTCAGATACCCAGACACTCTCTACCTGGCCATTTTTGATTTCTTCCATATCGGCATCACGAAACGGATAATAGTTGGAGGTATCGACCACAATGACATTTTGTGGTACCTCCGCGAACAGATCCTTGGGTAATGTGGGTATGGCTATGGTGGGTATCGCTAAAAGAATCACATCTACATCCTTCACCACTTCTTTCTGATGAGCAGCTGTTGCACCTAACTCCTGAGCAAGGGCATTCAATTTATCGATGTTGCCGGTGTTGTTTACTTTGACTTGGTGTCCTGCAGCAGACATTTTTTTTGCAATTGTTCCGCCTATTGCACCCGTACCTATTATTCCTATTTTCATATGCTGATGATGTTAAAAGTTGATGGACTACCATTCAGGCGATCTGCTGTTTGCTATTCAAAACTGATTCGTTAGCCTGTATGGTACAGTGCAATTTATACATATATCGCGATCAATTGTATCGTACTTTCCTAAAGGAAACTTGATTTGTGGTTTTAAACTGCCAAAAGCACGATTTACTGATCAAAATAAATTTCACTTTCCTTTAGGTAACTACTATATTTTGGTTAGTAGATTTACTGTAATTTTGTAAGGTGTAAAAAATGGTACGATCGATACTTCGGAAATCTCGAGTAGAGATCACACCTTTAATTTAATCACGAAGGAATATGGGTAATACAAAAAAATTGAAGCTCGCTGCGATAATTGATGGACCTGGATGGAATCATACCTCTTGGCAACATCCGGATATGCCATCGGACGCAGGCGAAAATATAGACTTTTACGTTCAACAGGCTAAACTTGCGGAAGATGCCAAATTTGAAAGTTTATTTTTGATTGATGTCAGTCATGTTGGTCCCGGGAATATTCCACATTATCTGAGTATGTTCGAGGGAGTTTCTATTATGTCTGCCTTAGCGATGGTGACCAAAAATATAGGACTTGCATTCACGGCCTCGAGTTCTTATACCGACCCCTATAATATTGCAAGACAAGCATTGTCTTTGGATAAAATAAGCCGCGGAAGAGTGTCACTGAATGCCATTACTTCCAATCCGGGAGGGATGGTCAATTTCAGTAGAGGTCATTTGTCGAAAGCAGATCAGTATCCCATGCACATCGAGTTTTTAGAAATTATAAGGAACTTGTGGGACACCTATGAGGACGATGCATTTGTAAGAGATAAAGAGAATGGAATCTTTTTGAATCCACACAAAATGCATTTAACAAACTATAGGGGGAAATATTTTTCTGTTGAAGGTCCTTTGAATATAAGCCGTTCTGTTCAGGGAAGACCTGTTCTATACACCGCAGGAAGCTCGCCAACATTCGTTGACATTGCTACGACGTACACAGATGGTGCTTTTATAGGTGGTTTTTCGATGGAAGAGACAAGACATACCGCTATGGCGCTGAGAAGAAAATTGGATGAGAAGCAAAGAAACCAGGACAGCTTTATTATAGCCACTTCGCAAAATCCGATCGTGGGAAGAACAGATGCTGAAGCGCATCAGAAATATATGGAGCTTGCTGTACTAAATCGGTATCAGCGAATTGCACCACCGCTGTTTTTAGGATCTGCCGAAAGTGTAGCTGATGAAATTCAAGAATGGTACGAACAGGGAATAATGGATATGCTGATCATTAAACAGGATCATCCCTACGGTCTCCGAGATTTTATCGAACTGGTTGTTCCTATTTTACAAGAACGAGGAATTTTCCATACGGACTACGAAGAAACAACGCTGCGTGGAAACCTCGAACTTCCAAAACCAGCATTCAGAAATTTTTAAAAGCATCAAGGGATTAATTATATCAAAAATATAAAAAGATGAAAAAACAGATCGCTCATTCCATTTTAGAGCTCGCCATCGTCTCAGAAGGCAGCACATTTAGAGAGACATTACAGCATTCGCTGGAACTGGCTCAAGTGGCAGAAGCAAATCATTATAAACGCTACTGGTTTGCGGAACATCATAATTCGGCTTCGGTCGGAAGCAGTGCTACTTCGCTATTAATTGTCTATGTAGCCGAAAATACCAGTAAAATAAGAGTAGGTTCTGGCGGAATTATGCTACCCAATCATTCTCCTCTAATCATTGCGGAGCAATTTGGAACTCTGGCTCATCTTTATCCAAACCGCATTGATTTAGGTCTGGGAAGAGCTCCAGGTACGGATATGCTGACGGCCCAGGAAATCCGATCGGACTTTATGAAAGCAGCGCACTCTTTTCCTTCTGAAATTGAGAAAATTGAACATTACTTTTCAAAAACGAATAGCAAGGGTAAAGTAAGAGCTCCGATCGCAGAAGATGTCGATGTTCCTATCTACATCCTGGGATCAAGTACAGATAGTGCCCATCTAGCAGCACGAAAAGGATTGCCTTATGCTTTTGCAAGTCACTTTGCTACCGATCATTTAATGCAGGCATTAACCATCTATCGGGATGAGTTCCAGCCTTCCGAAGTGATGGATAAACCCTACACGATTGCGGGGGTCAATGTGATTATTGCTGAAACTGATGAAGAAGCACAAAGGATGTTTACATCACTGATCAGAATGTTTTTGGGTATTTTGACTGGAAATTCTCAACCGCTGCAACCACCAACAGAAATGACTGAGGAATTGCAAGAGATTTTCCATCATCCAAATGTGCATCAGATGCTTAAGTATTCTTTTGTGGGAACCAAAGAAGCTGTTAAAAAACAGACAAAAGCATTTCTTGAACAAACACAAGTTGATGAACTGATCGTCGTATCAACGATTTATGATATACAGGATAGAATCAAGTCGACAGCATTGTTTGCTGAAGTAATGAGCGAAATCAATTCGGATGATAGCACAAACTAAATGAACATGATGCGCACAGCAGTATCGTAAAAAATTAACATAATGGCACAAAAAAAAGTTCACTGCGATTGTTTAGAAACCATAAAACCGGTACGAGATACTTTGGATGTGATCAATGGCAAATGGAAAATACCAATTATCATATCGATTGGTGTGGGTAATGATCGTTTCACAGATATCCAGGAGAGTATTCCGGGAATCTCACCAAAAGTTTTGGCAAAAGAACTCAAGGATCTGGAGCAGCATCAACTGCTCAGGAGAATTATTATAGAGGAATATCCAGTGAAGATCTCCTACCAGCTGGAGGAATATGCAGACACATTGACACCACTGATTTATGCATTAAAAGATTGGGGTATTAATCATAGGAAAAAGGTGACCGAGTCGTTTTCTTAGACTTTTTCCATGTTTTATATAGAGGCTGCGATATGCCGAACCTTCGTTTTGCTGTGATTCGTTTCCACTCGTTGCGTTTGGTTTTTCCGATGAAAGTCATCTGAATACGTTTTTTAAAAACCGTATTCAGATGGCTTGACGGAATTTAAACGGATAACCGATCTACAGTTTGGCCTAGTACCTTTTTTGATCAGGAACATGTTATACCTCAACTAGCAGATAGGACTGGCCATCTCGCTCTCGTTTTAATACTGGAAGAGCGACATTGTATACGGGAATCTCACTTGTCGTATGACCGCTGAGCGTGCCGCCATGTGCATGTCCATGAAAGGCAATAGCTACCTGCCTTCTGGTCAGGGGTTCTGCCAGATGTGAGGAACCTAGAAAAGGAAACAATTGCTCGGGTTCACCCACTACGGTATCTTTAATCGGTGCATAATGCAGTAATACCGCTTTGGGTAAATGGGGGTAATCCTGTTCCAGGCGGGTCAGTGCACGGTCAAGCTGCAAAGATTCATTGACAGCCTCATGAACAAACTCTTTCATCATATCTTCCCCGAAAATAGACAGCATATATTGATCAAATCCTCCTCCAAATCCTTTTACCCCTGCAAAAGCAACATCTGCTAAGACAATGGATTCGCCATCTAAGATCGTCATATGATGATCGGTCAATATTTGCTTAATGATCTTTTGCCTACCTTTTTCGTAATCATGATTGCCCAATACACCCAGCACCGGGATGCGAAGTGCCTTTAACTCTTCACCGAGTACGACCGCTTCTTCTTCATCACCCGTATCGGTCAGATCACCACATATCGCCAGCACATCGGCTGTTTCATTTAATTCTTCAAAGATATCGCGCAACTTGCCTTTGTCTGAAATCCGAATATGGATATCCGCCATGGCGGCAATTTTTGTTTTTTTTCTTTCTTCCATCAATTATATAGTCGTTATGGTATATGATTTATAATTCCATTCCTTTACATCGACTTCATATTGGGTCTGGTCGATGAGCGGACCTCTGCATACTTTTTCGACAGGAGATGGGAGGTCATATTGCTCTGCAGCTCTTTTCATCAATTCGTCGAACAACCATTGGGGGATGATCTCCCGATAGTCAGCAGGATATACAAATTGAAAAATAAGTAACTGCGCCAACAGCAGATGCCAATGGGGGTCTAAGCGCTTTAAAAGCAATTCCCAATCCACACTTTTTCCATATTTCAGCAAAATATGGTTGATGTCTGCACTGTCGTGGCGCTCTCGGTTTTGTACATAAATTTTGCACCAAATGAGTTCTTCTACAGGAATAAACTGGACGGGTAGGTCAGCAAAATGACCAGTGGGAGCACGTTCATACCAACTATCATCCACGGTACAGATATTGTTGACCGTATCGAATATAATATCGATAAAATAATCTCCATGAAATACTTTTGCAAGCCACCTCACATCCGTTAACTCTGTCTGATAGCCTTTTTCAGCAAAGTGCTTCAGTATTTTAGGGTATTCACTGCTCTTGCAGAAGATATCCAAATCTTTGGTGTCCCGAAAGATGCCTGTATAGTGGAACATGGCAAATGCTCCGCCCAACATAAATTGACAATCGCATTCTTGCAACAGCAGTATGGCATCCTTATAAAAATCTCCCGATTCTTTTTTTTCTTTATCCGTTGTGAGCATATTCTATCGTTAATACTAAAGTTCGTCTTGGTATAACAATTTCATAGCCGTATTAGTTTGGTATAGAGCTAGCGCTGGCTAGCTGATCGATCAAGCTGCGTTGAGTTCGTTGCGGAAAAAGTGGTTGTCATAGGGCTTTTATTGATAATAGGGGTAATGCCATCATAAATGGATCGCATTAACAATTCTTTTTAAAAAATAGAGTACTTTTAATATCGTTTAGGAAAAGAGCATGTAGTAAAAAATAAAACACCATTCATATACGACGATGAGCATAGTAAAAATACCGAAAAAATTGCGAGATATTTTGGACACATTAAGAAGTGGGCAAATTGAAATTGGTCTTCAACAATTGACGCATATAAAAGGCTTTGAACCGCAGAAAGCTATTGTATATGCTGAGATAAGCTATTTTAATAGCAACGACGAAAATGCGATGACAAACGATGAAAATGCTTTGCCCTTTGACGAGCAGTGGTATGCAGGAAACATTTTGTGTGAACACTTTTTTGCTTATTCCCATGCAGCAATCAGGGGTGGACAAATTTCGAGAGCTGTAACGTTTTACCACAATTTCTTGACGGAGAAAGAAAAATTAAATTTACCTGAGCATCGCATCCATTTTTATAGGCATCAAATTAACAATCATTTAGCGAAACTGAATGGAGAAAAAGATTTGATCATAGACAACAAACCGCTGCAACTGGTGAAAGAAGGGAAATCAGTTGATGAATTTAGGGCACAATTAAAGCAGTATCGTCCAAAATTGACATTTGAGAGTGAGCAGGGAGCCGAATATCTGCTCCAATTTATGTTGGAGACCGGAAATATGGAAGAAAGCCTTGCTTATTATGAAAAGTTTGCAGATAAAATAGTCAGCGAAACGATCCATATACAGGCTGCACGGCTTTTTCATGTGACAGGACAGATCGATCAAGCTCAACAAGCACTGATGCGGTTTGTAAAAAACTGGTATCCTGTTGAATACATTCAAATCACTCCGATGATCTTATTCAGCTATGAAGACTTGTACCCGCTGTTGACTACAGCATGGAAGCAGGAAATTTTACATACACCAAAAGGAAAACCATAAAGCTGGATAGGAACTGATGGATACTGCGATAGCAGCATCATCGCCCTTGTGTTGGAATTTTCCATCTTTTTCTGTAAAATTTGAAATAAAATGGGGTTTATGTACTGATGTGGAACGATCATTGAGTGAAGAAAAAACAGCAGATTGAAAATTTTAAAAATGATGAATATAAAAAAAGTACTCAGTATGGCCATACTTTTACTGGTCGTCCAGTTGAGTTTTGCTCAGTATTTTAAACTCACGCAAAAGGGTTTTGTATCCAATGACAACAGCGATTTTACCGTGGTGGATGTCCCCAATTTAAAACAAATGGATTTGTATAAAAATGTGCTCAATGCCATTAATACCCTATATAAAAATCCACAAAAAGGACTTAGTGTCGTGGAAGGTGAAAGCATCAGTATAACAGCGTATGAAGAAGAAGTTCTCCCTGTAAAACTTTCTAATGGGCTCGGAAAAACACTTCGTAAATATGATTTATCCTATAAACTCACTTTTCTTTTTAAAGATGGCAAGATTCGGATCAACAGTCCTGATTTTGAAGCTAAAAGATATGTGGAAGGCACTTACCGAGGTGCAAGTGGTTGGAGTGGCGATGAATGGGTAACACTACGAATGACAAAAGTTGGAAAATCAAAATTATATCTTTTTGAAGATAATGGAAAAGTAAGATTTGAAGATGCCTATACGGGTTTAAACAATCATTTTAATTCGCTGATCAAACAGATTATTGATAAATCTGGAACGATCAATAATTGGTAATCAGTTAGATTGAACTTGTCTTTCCCTGTTGCGATATTGAAAAAGGGAAATGATCCGTCTTTCCCCGGACATTTGATTGCAGGGACAGTCTAGTTATTGGAGACAACAGGAATATCAGTAAAAAAAAAGACCGATCATCATTTCTTGATGATCGGTCTTTTTTTATGTGTACACATCGTAATCTGATACTGCTGTGTGATGTAGATCGTTAGTGATAAATTACTTCACTACTGTAGCTTCCATCTCAACTTGAAGGGTTTCAAATAGTTTTGGTACTTCCAGTACGGTACTGGTCTGCTTGATCTTGTGCTGACTGATCCATGCTTGGAAAACATCAAAATTGTTAAATAATGCTTCAGAATCTGTGGTATAAATATTTAACCTAACGATATTCGAGAGATCGAAGTCAGCTTGCTGTATTACTTTTTCAAGATTTTTTAAGGTTATTTCCAATTGGGTGCGCATATTTTCAGCACTGGAGATTCCATGTTCGTCAATTGCGGTCTGTCCCGATACATACAGTGTACTTTCAACATGCTTCACTTCAACAGCCTGTACATAACTTCGAGCATCTTGCCAAGTCCAAGGGTTAATGATCTTTTTTTCCATTTTATTGTTTTATTAAAGTATCGTACAAAGATCATGATGTACATGTAGAAGACGGTGTGACAAATATCACTTTTTCAAAAGCATTATAAAATACGGCTTAATGTTTCCCTGGATACACCTAGGTAGGATGCCAACATGGACTTTGGGATACGTTGAACCAGTGCGGGATGGTTGGTGATCATGTGCTCATATCTTTGCTTCGCACTAGAAGTCAGGAATGATAAAATACGTTGTTGCGAACCTATATGTCCTGCAATAGATTTTTTAAGAAAAAAATGTTCCATTTTTTGAATGGTAGCACATAGCTTCTCAAAATGATCTAAGGTGAGGCACAGCATTTTGGTGTTTTCAATACATTTTAACGTGAATGTGGATCTGCTCTTGGAATAAAAGGCAACGAAATCTGTTTCCCACCAGTCCTCCATGGCAAAAGAAATAAGATGTTGCTTGGCATCCCGATCGGTGTAGCTCAGCACGACTAATCCTGATAGTACGAAATAGACATGCTTAACGGGTTGACCTTCTTCAAAGATCAGCTCATTTTTCTTGAATTCTTGAAAGGTGAAATGTTCATATATCCACGAAAACTCATCATCAGTAAGGCTGATCATTTTTTCAATATGCGTTCTCAATTTATCTTTTATATCATTCATTTAAGAGGCTAAAATTTAAAGTCAGTTGCAAGTTATGCATCGTATGCCAAGTTATAAAATGATGGCGCTGTTTTTTACGGGAATTTTTCTAAATCGCTGCTCGATCAACAGACATTTGATGTAGGAAACAGTAAATGCCTGTAAACAAGAAAAAGCTAATCCTTCGATTAGCTTTTTCTTTTGAAATCCTGCTGCTAGGAGTACATCAATTCCAGAACGGGTGTATTGAGTGCAGTTCCATAACAACTATGAAGCACTGTTTACCATTTGTAATTTAGTCCAGACTTGTTTCTGGCGCTTTACCAATAAGTTCCATAAACTGATCTAACTTAGGCGTAATGATGATCTGAGTCCTTCTATTTTTTGCTTTTCCAGCTTCGTTATCATTTGGAGCGACAGTATTATATTCACCACGTCCTGCTGCGGTTAAACGTTTTGGATCTACTCCGTAGGTGTTTTGCAAAGCCATCACCACTGAAGAAGCTCTCAACGTACTTAAATCCCAGTTATTGCGGATGTTAGGCATGCTGATCGGCACATTATCCGTGTTCCCTTCTATGAGTACATCGTAACTGTTATAATCGGTGATAATCTTAGCAATCTTGGCTAATGTTTCACCAGCTTTGTCTGAGATCTCATAGCTTCCGGATTTATAGAGCATATTATCAGCAAGTGATATATAGACGACTCCTTTTAATACTTGAATATCCACATCTCTGATCTCTTCTCTGCTTAGAGAACGGGTCAGGTTGTTGGTCAAAACTAAATTAAGGGAATCACTTTTGTTTTTACTATTGACAAGCTGTTGAATGTATTTGTTGGACGAATTGATTTCATCCACAAGCTTTGAAATATTCACATTTCCTTGATTGCTGGAATTGAGACAGTTGTTTAAGGCCGTTTGTAAAGCGGCAACATTTGCTTTTTCAGAAGCAATTTGTTCATCCAGACTCTTAATTCTGATTTTAGAGCCATTTAAATCACTCTCAGTTGTCTGTAAGCGACTATTGAGGTCTTGATTACTTTGTTGTAGTTGCGTGTAACTTGCTTGTAGAGCAGCAAATTTTTTATTACTCGTACAACTTGATCCTAAAGTGGCTAACGCTAGGACAGCGTAAAAAAATAATGGATGTTTCATAGATATAAAATTACAAGTTAATTCTCGATACACAGCTATAAGAAGTAAAAAAAGCAGCTTCTTTTTCTATCTTACCGATGGCCAGACCGTATGCAAAACACCAAACTGTTCACCGTCCAGACGCACAATCTGATGTTTATACATCATATCATGATAAACGAAGAAAACTGTTTGTTATTTTAAAAAAAACAAAGGTTTTCCGTAAAAGTTTTATCCGAAGACTTCTTTGCTCTTCAAATGCGGACATCAGGAATAAAAATATAGATCAACCTAGGAGCTTATGATCAAAATATCTGGACTGAAAATATATCATCAACGCTATTTAACCTATGTATTTATGCTATGGTTAATGGTCAATCATAGCAAAAACTAAGGCTTTTTACCGATGAATATAGGCTGATAATAACCAGACTGTTGAGGCATTAGCCAGCTTATTTGTACAAAGCCTGCAGTGTCAAAGATGTTCGTTAAATCAGTTCTCCGATATGCCCGATACTTGGTTTTACGGAGATTCGTTTCAAATTGATCTTCTGTGCCTTTTAATGTAAAATGGTTGACGATATAAACATCTTGTTTTATCCAGTCCCATACCTGAAATGAAATGGTTCTATTTCCTTCTTCGTTTTTTACGGTAGGCGCTGTGCTTAATGATTTATTTTCAAGGATTTTATCATAATCTCGTATACTGCCTATAAAAAGACTGCCTGATTTCATTTTTGTTAATATGCTTTTAGCCGCTAACAACATGTCGCTTTCATCCAATAAATGGGGAAGGGCATTTTCGCAAGCTATGACAACATCAAATAGACCAGATACATATTGCTCCAATGATCTAAAATCTGCTACAGCAAAAGTAATGGGCAGTCCTCTTTGGTCTGATTCTAATTTTGCTCGATCAACGGCTTTTGGGCTTAGATCTGTGCCCCATACTTGATAGCCAAGAGCAGCAAGTCCTATTGCTTGTGTGCCAATACCGCAGGCGCAGTCCAGGATAGTTGACGCTTCTGCTGCGGCAGACGTCTTGATGATCTGTTGGAGCGTTGACGCCTGTTTGCTCATGGCCTCGTTCCAGTTATCAAAAATTAAATGATAATCGTCTGCTAATTCATCATAGAATTGTATGTTGAGATCTTTTTCCATCTGCGACTACGTGTTCTTTATTTTAAATCTAGCATATTAGTTTCAATATTAGGCGTCGATCTGGTGTTTTAATCTAAGCGAACTATAAATTTAATTCGTTGCTATTAAATTTTGTTCGTAAATTTGTAGTAGCCAGTTATTCAAGAATTATCCATTGCCCATATTACTGATTTAATACCATGATGTTAAGAGAAGCTAGAGTGGGCGATATCCCACAAATTCAAATCGTAAGAAATGCGGTGAAGGAAAACGCTCTGTCCAATCCGGATCTGGTCACTGATCAGGACTGCGCAGATTTTATAACCCAAAGAGGAAAGGGCTGGATCTGTGAAATGGAGCACCAGGTTGTTGGTTTTTCTATTGTTGATCTGGTAGACCATAATGTATGGGCTTTATTTGTACATCCTGACTTTGATAAACGTGGCATCGGAAAACAACTGCATGATATCATGCTCGACTGGTATTTTAATCAAACACAACAATCGGTCTGGTTGGGGACTGCCCCAGGTACAAGGGCAGAAGCATTTTACAGAAGAGCGGGATGGAAAGAGATTGGCCTACACGGTAAAGGGGAGATCAAGTTTGAAATGACCTTCGAAAAATGGCGATTATCGCCTTGATCTACGTTTTAGCTCATGGGAATAGGGTATGCCTGATCGTAAAGAAATGAATCATCAAACTGTTATCTACGGAGCAGTTCGGTCGGATAGATACCACGAGATAAAAACGTCATAGCAAAACATGGATCAATAAGGATTTGCGTCAGGCGAACGAAAAGTTCAATTGAAATATCGTTTTTCAATTGAACATGATCCATATCTGCAGCTTTTGTTTTCGATCAGCTGCCCAGACGCAAATCCAAATATTGGCACTTATTACAGTAACCACATGAGAGGTATTGATTTATGTTTTCAAAGAATAGGTTTGATTGCTTATTTGCCTTCCAGAGGTGTCAAATCTCTCCACGAATAACTTTTATGCACTATTTTCCACGCACCGCCATACTTGAGGAGTAAAAAATAATCGGTGAAAAGACGCACATTTGGAATTAGAATCTCCGCCTTTGCAATGGCGGCATCTTTTTCTATGTCAATGGAGATGATTTTCCCGATTCTGTTTGTTTTTTCACCTACCTGTACATTCGAGATATACTGTTCACCTGAGCGTATCCACAAGGAATCTGTTGCTACGGTATACAAATTGAAACTGGGATGAAAGGCTTTTCGAAGTCTTTCTGGTTGTCCAGTTGCCGTCCCTTCTATGTAATGAAGCAGTGTTTCGGTCACTTGCTCTGAATCGGTTTTAACGATTCCATTGGGATTTTTAAAATGATGCTTTAACATTTTCACCACTTCACCTGCCACTTGGGTCGCGGAACTTGGATCTTGACCCGTTACAAATCTACCGTCGACTAGATGAAAACCATCTCCAGCTTTTTCAGAGTAAACAAAATTGCCTTCATTTTTTTGAATGGCCTGATCTATGGAAAACGGAAATGCTTTGTAGTAATCCATCTCGGTGTTTTCAAATTTGTCTGGGTAACCGGTGATTCTTTTTCCTGCATATAAAGATTTTCCATTTTCGTCTTTTAAATAGGCAATACCAGCTGTTCCGTGACAGATGGTGGAAACTACACCATTTCTATGGTAAATATTTCTGGCTATTTTTTGAATAGTCGTATCTTCCGCAACTCCAAACATGGCAGCGCCACCGCCACTGTAAAAAATGGCGACATAATTTTCGGCTATTATTTCGGTTGGTTTCAAGGTATGCTCTAATTTATCCATAAACCAGGCGTCATAGAGATATTTCTTTTGCAGACTATCGGAAGTATTGAGGTAACCAATCGGGATTGCACCACCTTTGGGACTGATGAAATCAACTTGTTAACCAGCTTGTATAAAGACTTCATAAGGTTCAATAATTTCCCCGAAATGGTTGGACGCACTGATTGTGGTGCTTCCATAAAAATCCTGATTGGAAGTAACAAACAAGATTTTGTTTTGCGCATAAATGTTTGTGCTCCAAGCTATAAAAGCAAGGAGCACTAAGAATAGTTTATTCATCGATAAAGATGTTTATGTGGATGGATTTGCCGGGATTTCTACTGTTCTGTGCGGACTTCTGGTCGAAATTTTATCGACAATAAACCAACCTTCGCTCGTTTTCATCAAATTAAAATAATCGGTAAACAGCAATTTTGCCGTGCTGATCTCTACTTTTGCGACGGCAACAGTATGGGTAATATCAATAAAAACAATACGCCCGGACCATTTTGGGGATTTTGCGTGCGGAGCTATATCGAATCGTTCCATATATTTTGGTTTCTTGATGATATTTATTTTGTCATCCTCAAGATATTTTAGTTGCCAGGAATCATGAAAGGATTGTGATACTTTAACGGAATCGCTCGTGCCAATTCCGTCCATGTAGAGATGGAGGGTTTTCTGAACCAGATGCCAGTCGTTTGTGCCCTCATCAGTTTGGGCATTTACACTAAGAAACAACAAATTTAGCCCGATAAATAAAAGTACTTTTCTCATTTTTTTAATGATTTAGATGTGTTAAATTAATGAGTACAAATATCTGATAAAGGCTTTTGATAGGGGTTTTGGTTTATAAATGGGAAGTTTGAATCTATAAAATAGAACTTATTTGGAGTTCAATTTTTGATATTCTGCGGGTGTAAATCCTGTGATTTTTTTAAATGCGGTAAAGAAGGTTGACTTTGAAGTAAAACCACTGTCATAACCTAAACTTTCGATCGTATAGTTGCTTTGCGTTTCTAATAATTGTTTTGCTTTTTCAATGCGATGTTCTTTGATGAGACTGGAAAAGGATTTTCCCAACTTTTCATTGATATATTGTGACAATAAATGCTTGGTTAGTTTCAATTCTTTTGCGGCGATCTCCAGGGTAAAATTGGGGTCAAGGAACAATTCCTGCTCCACCATCAGTGCAAGTTTTTGGCGGATTAAATCCAATGTTTCTGGATCAATGTCTTTGTTTTTGTATTTTTCCTTTTCCTGAAAAAAAGTTGTTTCCCGGCTATTTCTAAAGATGATCAGTAATAGAATTAAGTAGAAGACAAAAGAGAACGACAAGGAGCCCACGATGTAAGAGGCGTAGGTTCCAAATTTGTAAGCAAACCAAATGATGGCAACACCTGCATAAATACTGAGCAACCAAACATCGAGATCCTTTAATTTTTCTTTTGCCTTTATTTTTATTAAAATCGGTCTGAGGTATTTAAAAGATACTATCATATAAACCAGCCATTGCAGGTAAATACCCAGGACGATCCAGTTGCTCCAGACCTGGCGATGTTCGGTATAAGGGTAGGCCATTCCTAAAATTGTGATCCCGATGACGAAAGGTAGGGTATGAATAGCCCAATTGGACTTTTTGTTGTCGGAAAAAGATTGGAGATACAAAAACAGAAACGGACCAATCAAAATGCAGGCGGAAAGTCCAATTTGAATAAAAATATTGGACAATTGTGGATTAAAATAGAAAAAAACTGACTTAATAATTCTGATGCTTAAAACCAGCAATAAAAAGGCTAAAAAATAGTTGGCAAAAGCTTTTTTCTTCGTATGGATAGCAAAATAGAAGGAAAGTAGTAGACCATTGAAAGCACCTAATGCACTGAAAAAGAAAAGTAACTGATTGGGTTCTGTCATTGATTGAAGTAAAAAATGTTTCAGCTAAAATAGTGAAATTTTAGCTGATAGTTTTTATAAATTATCGTGTTTTTTTCGTTACAATTATATTCTTTCTAGCGTTTTTGGTTAGCATTATACCAAACTGGACTGCACCTTTTAGGAGTTCATGTTAAAGGTTAAATGCTGCCATCGGTATGTTACTGTAGTCAGATATAAATTTACCATTGGAATAGAGTAGTTTTAGTAAGATTTTGTTTTTTGATAAATTGTTGGAATGATTCAGCCGAGAAGGGTTTTTGAGATCTTTGTCCAGCTTCTCCAATGATGAAAAGGAGTTCGCTCATATTTGGTTATTACTAACCATTTAATGAATGCATGCTAGGATGTACATTTGCTACTAGTAAATGAGTCCTGTTTTATAATGAATACAAAATGAAAGTCTATCTAATAACTGCTTTATTAATAGGTATCTGTTTTCTTAATTCCTGTATGCCGACAAAACGGGTCGCAGACCATTCGTTCATTCAGTCTGATGAGAAAATACTGATTCGCCCAGATTTTGGGAAATATTTTTCCAATTGTCAGGTGGAAGGATCAACAGTGATCTATGATAATACGAATAAAACATGGGTATGCAGCGTTATGGAGGATGCAAAAACTGAAAATCTCCCGGCATCGACTTTTAAAATAGTTAATCTGCTTATTGCATTGGAAACAAAGGTAATAAAAGATGAAAATGACATTGTTAAATGGCCTGGCCAGACGGATACAGTAAAATATGGATACCGTCCGGATATCTATCACGATATGACCGTAAAAGAGGCTTTTAAGGTATCAGCAGGGTGGGTGTTTGTTGAGTTAGCAAAAAAGATAGGTAAGGAGAAATATAAACAATACTTGAGTTTATCCAAGTATGGAAATTTAAACTTATCGCATGCGGATGATGACTTTTGGAATTTTGGTGCATTTAAAATTTCCCCCATCAATCAGGTTGATTTTCTGAGGAGACTTTATAACGAGGAACTCCCTTTTTCAAAAGAAAACCAACAAATTGTAAAAAATGTGATGGTTACGGAGCAGACAGACAGCTACATTATCCATTCAAAAACCGGTTGGACCAAGGAAAATGATATCAATACAGGATGGTGGGTCGGTTATATTGAGCGTAATAATAAGGCTTATTTTTTTGCTACCCGAATTTTGCAGGACAGGAAATTGAATTTGTCAAATTTTGGAAATTGCAGAAAGGATATTACAAGGGCTATTTTCAAGGAACTAAAAATCATGGATTAAAATTCTGTTAATGATTTTAAAAACCAGCGGACTTCGTATAAAACCGCTGGTTTTTTCATATAACATTTGTTGTCACCAACTATTTAACCATGTAGGCTTGGTGATGTTGCCCTTTCCAATTGACTTTCTTCCTCGTTTTCTGAAAGATCTTTAGGAAAGGTCACAAAACTCAGCAAAAACGTTATGGTCAAGAGCAGGATACTGACCCATAACACATCGTGAACGCCGTAATAAACACTGACGAGTCCTCCCAGAAAAGCTCCCAAGGATATGCCAATATTAAAGGAAGAAGTCAGTAGGCTATTGACAAATTCTAAAGCGTGATGGGGGACAGATTGTGTGGTGCGGATATTTGATGCTAGAAATCCTCCTGTATGAATCATTCCCCATAGCGATACGATGATCACCATCGGAATGTAATGTCCTCCAAAATAATAAGCGAGAATCTGCACGGTCACTAAAAGTATTAAGAATAGTCTTGCCGTCAATAGCACATTGCGGTTCAAGGCCAGTCCCATCAGCCAATTGCCTAAAGTGCCCATACCACCGAATAGGAGCAGCATGATACTGATCTGTGCACCATCCATCTTGGTGATCTGTTCCAGGTACGTGGTCAGGTAGGTATAGCTGGCAAACATCGCTGCTAAGGTAGCGATGGTCGAAATTAAATTGAGCCATAAAAGTGGACTTTTTAAGACCGCTACCTGGTTTTTCGTGGAAATGGATGGATCTGCCGGAAGAGAGGGTATAAAGAGCAAGAGACCAATAAAAGCAATCAAACTAATGGCGCTACTCAGGAAAAAGGAAGCTTGCCAATTATCGAACAGGTCTACGGCATAGGTGGTGAGGGGAATACCGAGCACCGTTGCCAAACTTAATCCCAACATGACGGTAGATACCCCCTTGGCACCTTTTTCCTTGAAGGCAATGGCGATGGCGATATTCCAAAATAGGGGATGCAAGATCGCAGGCAAGATCCGGGCAACCATAAGCATATTGAAATTGGTAGAAAATGCCGAAATTAAGTTGGATAGAACAAAGATACTCATGACCAAACAAAGCAGGAGTTTTCGGTTGATTTTGGTCGTAAAGGATGTGATAAAAGGGGACGATACGGCGACTGTGATCGCAAAGGCACTCAGGAGCCAACCTGCCGTATCGATGGATACGTCAAATTGTCGACTGATAGTCGGCAGGATGCCGACGATTCCAAATTCAGTGGTTATGATGCCAAAAGCTCCCAGTGCTAAGACGTAAATGGATGTTTTCATGAATACTTAAAATTAATATGTAGCAAATTTGAACAGAAAAATCTTAAATAATCAGTATATATTAATGATAAATAGGTATTTTTACCCTATGAAACGAGAGAATATCGATCAATTGGTAAAGGTAGAATACCTGCAGTCAGTCAGCTGTCCACTTCAAGATAGCCAGTTCTCCTTTTTCCAAATCGTGTATGTCCTATCGGGAAAAGGATTTCTGAAGATCAACAACAATATGGCTTCATACAGTGAAGGCAGTCTGATCCTGCTGACACCAAATGATCAGCACTACTTGGAAATTCAGGAAAATACAGATCTTTTGCTGGTGAAGTTTAGTGAACGCTATGTGAAAAACTACAAGTGGAACAGTATTAATTCGATGCAATGTCTGCTGTATGGTGCTTCCTTTTTGTCCGGCTGTATTTTGCAGAATAAGCCTGACATTGTTTTGGTTAAATCGATTGTTGATTCCCTGCTCCATGGTATCCATCATCCGGATCTTTATCAAGATGAGCTGACTTTAACGTATGTCAATGCACTGATTGTCATCGCTGCAAGGAATATTTCCAAGATGAGAGCGGAGCATATCACGTCCAATACGGATAAAAGAGTCATCGATATCATCGATTATATTCAAGGAAACATCCATGACCCAGCATTACTAAAAGTCTCTTCGATCGCTAAGAAATTTGGCTTTTCAGAAACGTATCTCGGGAGTTACTTTAAAAAGCAGTCTGGAGAAACGATCCAGCAATATATCTTGAATTATAAGATGAGATTGATTGAACATCGGCTTTTATTCAGTGATATGCGGGTCAATGAAATCGTAACGGAATTTGGTTTTTCAGATGAAAGCCATTTGAATAAGTTTTTTAAAAAACGGCACCATATGAGCTTGACGGAATATAAAAAGGGGAAAGAACCTCAAGTAGTGGCTTAATGTAGACTCGACAGGCACAAATACATAAGAAGAGCTAAGTCCTGATTTTAGCGCAGTATTGATTTTAAAGAAATTCCAACCATAATTTTGAACAAATATAGCTGTAGATTATTGATTTTTTAATTATTTATACAGAACTTTAATGCTAAACGTTAATGTCATCAATATGATAAAAATAAGTAGCAATTTTTACAGTCGAATTGGTTTTTAAAAAAATACCAAAACTCTTTTGTAAATGATGATATAGATTAAAACTAAACCGAGCAACTGATTGTTAACTCTTTAAGGAATTTCGAATGGAAATTTGCAGACCAAGATGCAATGATCTAAATGTTGGCGGTGATTTTTGACGAAGTACGATGAAAGAAAAATTGAATCAGATCATTTCAGAAGTAATAAAACCAGTACTCAAACAACATGGCTTTGGTAAAAAGGGCATGAACTTTTATAAAAGAATCGGTGATTTGATTTTCCTGGTAAACATTCAAAAGAGTCATGGAAATACGGCTGACCAGACTAAATTTTATATGAATTGTGGAATCCATTCTACGGATATGGATCGAGTAATCGGTCGTTCGGTATTGGTAGAGCCAAAAGAATATGAATGCTATTACAAGGATAGAATTTCTTCGATTGTCCATACTGTCAATGACGGTTACTTGATCAGCAGTGATACGGACTTGCAAGTGTTAAATTCGACCATCAGCACGGATTTAACAGCGGTGATTTCTCTGTTTGATACCATCAGAAAGACAAGCGATTTGACCGACTTGATGGTGGATAAAAGTGGCTTGAATCATTATCAGGAACTCGTTGAGTATTTTTTCTTAACCAATAATCAAGCCGATACAAAACGCTTCGTGAAAAATTTGCATGGAACTTTTGGGCAGGAAAGAAGATGGCAAATTTTTGAAGATAATCTGTCGGCGTTATTAATAAAAAATCAGCGAAAAGAAACTATTCAAGAACTATTAGATAAAGGATAACACGAGCTGTGAGCTAAGAATTGACGAAAACAAACTGGAACTGAATTTAAAGATTAAATAGACATGAATAAATTTTTTATCGTATTGCTGTTTTTATCTTTTATTTTTTTGGGTTCTCGCCCTCAAGATCAGGATGAGTCCAAAAACGCAACAGCAATCAGCCCATTAGCAATCAGGCTAAGCGAAACGGAAATTTTTCCATTTTCACTAACTGAAATGGAAAGCACAAAGGGAGCTCAGCAAGACCGTTTGGATAGGGCGTTTGTTGGAAAAACGACGCAAGAATTAAACCCATATAATTTGCATACGTGTTTAGGGTCTATGCTTGAAGATCAGTCTGGAAATGATAAGTATGCAATGGCCATATTTTCCTTAAACCGGGACAGCTGCCAAAATGGTAAAAATAAAATTGTTTTGGAGAAGTTCATGCATTATTATGAGCAGGGAAAAGCAAATTTTGTCATTCGAGATGAGCTCATAGTGTTCAGTGATTATCCCAAAAGGTGCTATTCCAATGTTCGGCTAAAATTAGATCATCAAAAGCAGGAAAGAAATTATTTAATTGAATATGAAGATAATGCTAAACCAATGTTAGAAAAAATCCATAAATTATGGGAGATCGATCTAGAGAAAGAAAAATTTAAGGAAATAGCGTTGCCTAAAAATTTGCAGTGTTATAATCCGGACTATGCAGAGGGAATATAAAACCAAGATCCAATAGGATTTTTGCCCGTGAGGTTGAATATCCAAGTTAAATGCTGGTTTTCAATTGAATGTGATTGATCCATGTATCATCACTTTAATAGACCTGTAGTATCAATCTATTAACTATACTAATTACAAACCCATATAAATAGATCATCTTATGACAAACAGTGAATTAAAAAATATTTGGAGTGTTCCAAAATATTTGCCCTATGTGCAACCCGAGTTGACGCCTGAGCTTTTGGAACAGGCGCAGAAGCAAATTGGATATAAGCTTCCTGAAAAATTAGTGGAAATTTTAAAAATTCAGAATGGTGGATATATTCGATACAAAATCGCAGAAACTCCTCAGGAGCAGATTATGGGTATCGGACCTTACTTTCCTTCATTAACTGATTTTGATTGGGCTGAATCGAAACAATATGTGAGTTTTGAACTTGATGGACTCGTTCCGTTGGATGGTGATGGGCATTGGTATATATGTCTGGACTACAGGGAGCATCAAGAAGATCCTCAGGTGACCTGGATTGATCTGGAGTGTGACCATCAAGAAAAATTAGCAAATTCTTTTGCTGAATATGTCGAGTTGTTAACATTAGATGTCAATGAAGGGGATTTAGTGATCCAAACTGAACACTCCATAGAGAAAAATGCTAAACAGATCGAGCAGATCCTTGAAATAAAATTTGAAAGCCCTGAGCATTTTAACAGCGGATACGCGAGTTACAGGGGCAAATATAAAGATAGTTGGATCTGGTTGACTCCAAACCAAGTACCTGCTGGATTTGTCAGAGAAGATGACAAACGCTATCATGAACTGAAAGATCAAATGAGCTTTTCATCTGTACAATATCTAGATATTCCTGAAAACGATCTATTTCTGGTCCTTTCTGAGGAAGAATTAAATAGCGAAGTAATGGAGAAGCTAGGTAAGCATGATATCAAAATAACGCCTATTACCGAACTCCTACCGGAGGGCAGTTAAGCTGATAACAAGAGTTTTCGCCAACAGGAGCCCTGTTGGCTTTTGTATTTGGATGGAGTCCTATAATAAAACCTTATGAAAAAATTGCTCTTACTATTTGCGTATCTGCCTTTGCTGCTTTCTTGCAAAAACCAGGATCGGATAGATTTATCCCAATTGCAGCTGAATGAAACCGTTGAAAGCTTAATTAATTTTGATGATGCCAAAACCATCGGTGTTGAAACCGTTGAATATCCTTTTTGCTTGATGATAGAAATTAGTGATGGTGCCAACTATACTTTTGACGGTATTGATCTGACCGGACAAAAGGTATTTTTCCAGATCAATTCGGAATTGCTAAAAACGGACAGCCTGACTCAACAGGGTGGAGGGCATATCGACGTGCAGTCCTTTAAAGATAAGAACGACCTGGCTGATATCCTAAAAAAGTATCAAGCAGCCCATACCGTCTATGGGACGAGGATAGAAATGAAAACGGAGAGCCTCAAGAAACAGATACTGGCCAAACTGGAAAGCAAATATGGAAAGGGAACTCAAAATCCCAATACGGATAACGGAATCTATTGGAATGTCAAGAAAGAACATAAATATATCTTTTTTGCTCCAGATTATGACCGACTCATTATTTTAAACAATACGGATCTATCCAAGACCTGTTATTGGGATATCATGAACGGAACGATTGATTTTGGTGGATGCAACAAAGAAGTGTATACGCAGGAATTGCTTAAAAACACGAAGCCCAAAAAAGAATCGACCGACAAGCTTACGGTGCACATTGACAAGGATTGGAACCTCAACAAGTTTGTCGTGGGCAAAACAACGGAACAGGATTTTTTGTCTTCATCCACCAATAAAAATTTCGAAAGAATGATTGTGATAGACGGCAATACGGCTTCGACCACGGAAATATCGTATAACAATGAGGATAAAACCTTGTATTTCTACTTTTCTGTGGGTCATGGCAATGGTGATGATGCGACAACCAACCTGTTAACAGGTTACAGCCTTCAGGACTTTAAGCAAGTGGATGTTTCATTTGAAAATGGTCTTCGTCCCGGAATCTCTTATCAGAAAGCCATCGATTTATTCAACAAAAGTGATATCATGAATGTGGATGATTTAAAATTTTCGAATTATATAGAAATCAAAAAGGGCAACCATAAGGTAACGCTTAACTTTGATGAGGATTATTTGTTTTCAGGTATTTATATAAAGTGAGGATAGCTGGATGGCATCAAATCAATGTTTATCTTCAATAAAATGGAAAATGGAGATCATATTTTTTATTTCTATCATAAACAAACTGAATATTAAATTATTAACCATAAAATTTTTAAGCATGGGAACATTACTGTTAAGCGGAACGCTTCTCTTCTTACTGGCTTGCACAGGGCAAAATAGCTCCGGTGACCATCAATCTAAAGATGTTCTTGCTACCGTTCAGCATGATCAAAAGCAGGCGAACAAAACCGCTATTATTTTAGAAGCTTTTCAGATTGTGGATAGCGATGGTGGATCTAAAAACTTTGTGTTACGTATGGATAAGGCTGGAAAGTGCTACCTGGGCAAAGAATTTCTCGGTACTATCACCGCAGCAGGAGAATTGAAATCTGAGACCGGGGAGGTACTGGTCCGTTTACAGGGGGATAAGCTACTATCCGAGGAAGGAAAAGTGGTCCTCGTCATCAAAGAGGATGGTACCATCGCTAACGGTTCAGGTAAAGACATCACGTGGGGAGCTGATGGTAGACTCAATAGTGAGGAATTGGGTCTGAAACTTGTTCCTGCAAACAGCAAAGCAAAAAGAGCTGCTTCGCTGCTTATGTATTCCTATTTTGGTTCTTCCAATACGGAGGTTCAGCAGTAATATAAACTATCCATTTTTAAAGAGAATAGACAGAAAAATGAAATGATGAATAAAGAGCAAGAAAATCTTCATATGGCAACAGCCTTTGCCCAAACATATTTTCATGGGACAAAGGCTGACTTAAAAATTGGTGATCTGATTGCAGTTGGGTTTAATTCAAACTATGAAGAAAGGCAACTCAAGCACGTGTATGTATCATCGACTTTGAATACTGCTGTATTGGGAGCTGAACTCGCGAAAGGCAACCAACGGGAAAGAATTTATGTGGTAGAAGCAACTGGTGACATCGAAGATGATCCAAATGTAACGGATAAAAAATTTCCAGGTAATCCGACGATGTCTTATCGTTCCATACATCCTTTTAAGGTGGTTGGAGAAGTGACTCTTTGGCACGGACGCACTTCTGAGCAAATTAAAGCAATTAAGGATGGATTGGATAGACTTCGAGAACAGGGGATGAACATGATTTTGGATTAATTTCATTTCTTTAATAGGCTAAATCTTTTTTCAAGCTGCGTAAGCCATATGGTTCTAGCCTCCTGATGAACAGCTTTAGCCTATATCGCAAATCGCCCAATCATTGACGGTAATTTCAATTGAACCCGAAACCAAAAGAAAATGGCAAAAAAGAAAAATACACTTCCAAAGAATTTTGACGAATTAATCAAGGAAAATAATATAGAAAATCTTAAAAAAGTATTTGACACATGCGCGTTAGATGCAAGAGGTGGTTATGGAAAAGCAACGGCACTCAGCTTTTTTCAAGTGCCTGATGAACTGGTGCGTTGGATGGTAGCAAGCGGAGCAGACATCGAAGCCGTGGACAGCTATCAACGTACAGCTCTTCATCAACACGCTATGACTCGAAGTGGCAACATCACTGTCTTCTTAGAACTTGGAGCAAATATAAAAGCTGTGGACATCTATGGGGATACTCCATTGCATTTTGCTGCGGGTAGTAGTTTTAATGTTTCATCTGTCAAAAAACTGGTTGCTCATGGGGCTGACACACAGGCTTTAAATGCGACTAAACAAACGCCGCTTGAAAGGGCATTATCTCGCGCAAGTAATATAGACTTGATCCCGTTGGTGGAAGTATCGCGCATATTGCTCCAAGCCAACACCGAAATAACGCAAAAGATGAGGGATGAAATTATTCGCATAGGTGAGAATTTTGAATTTCATCGTGAAAATTTTAATAAAGACTATCTGCAAGAAACAGACCATGCACTCAGCAATCTTTATGAGATCTATCAAGTTGTACCTGTTAAAAAGCGTATCATGCATGATGGCGTGGCACCAATAAGCGTAGGTGGTACAAATTGGAAAGAGCAATTTGAAGAATTGTGGGAGCTTTTAATTCCTGCTAAGGGGAGTGCCCAAACAGTGCAAGGAGAGGTGGTCCGCATTGCTGGGAAAGTGCGTGATGAAATATACCGGAATGGGGGTGGAAACTGGGATACGGATTTTAAAAAAATGTTGGATGCATTTATCGTACACGTATCTTCTGAACATGCTTTATCGACAAAGGAACTTGAAGAATCGCATATTCTGCTCAAAGAAATTCGTAAAACCGGATTTGCTGATGACCTTAATTTCTTATGTGAACTTGCAACGAAGTGGGTACTTCTTAATCCGACACCCATTTTGCTTAATAAGCCGACCTATAAAAGATAAAATTAAAAACTACAGCTTTTTGGAGTTATAAATTGAGCTATTAATCCTAGACCTCAATTTCGGGTTGGTAGATTTCCTATATGCACACAATTGAAACTGCTGTTCACAATGGCGCAATAGGGAAAAATTTGTCCCTATATGAATCGTAACTCCGTACTTGTGAGAACTGTACATAAGACTGAACTTTGTCCTAAATATTTCAATATATGGGACAGGAATTTAATTTTAATCATGAATTACAGGGCAAAGTTGCCCTAGTGACAGGCGGTACAAAAGGAACGGGTAAAGCCATTGCGGAGCGACTCTTAAATGCAGGTGCAATTGTCGTAGTTACAGCAAGAAATGTACCCGAAACTCTGAATGAAAAACTATATTTTGTTGCTGCAGATTTGAGTAAAGCCGAAGGCACGGAAAGAGTCGCAAAAGAAGTTTTAGCAATATTTGGGAAACTTGATATCCTGATCAATGCGCTCGGTGGTTCGGAAACGAAAGGTGGGGGTTTTGCTGTACTAAACGATGAAGATTGGGAACAAACGATCCAAACCAATTTGCTTGCTCCTGTACGACTGGACAGGGCATTTTTACCACAAATGCTTAGTCAAAAAAGCGGTGTGATCATCCATATTGCTTCCATTCAGGGAAGATTACCGCTATACGATTCTACTTTGCCCTATGCCGCAGCAAAAGCAGGGCTAATCAATTATAGCAAAGGTCTGTCAAAAGAAGTTTCGCCAAAAGGTGTACGGGTATTAACGGTTTCGCCGGGTTGGATCATGACGGAATCATCAACGCGAATGATGGAACGAATTTCCGAAAGTTCGAATATTGCTCTTGAACAAGCGACGCAAAGCGTTATGGACGCATTGGGGGGAATTCCAATTGGAAGACCGGCACAACCCGAAGAAATTGCTGAATTTGTTGGATTTCTGGTTTCGCCAAGGGCCAATTATCTGACAGGTACAGAATACATCATGGACGGAGGCACAATACCGACGATTTAATAACAATTTAAAAATGAAGAAAATGAATTTACCAAAAGCAGTTGCCGATCTCGTAAAGGCACAAGACAATTTTGATTCTGTTGCTTATGCCAACTGTTTCGCAGAAACAGCCGTAGTTTTTGACGAAGGGAAAACACACCATGGGAAGATGGAAATAAAAAATTGGATAGCGAAATCCAACAAAGAATATCAAGTAAAGATGAAACCTCTTGAATATTCAGAAACGGAGCAGATATTGAAAGCCGAAATTTCGGGTACGTTTCCCGGAAGTCCGCTGATATTGACTTATCACTATGAATTCAAAGACGAGCTGATTCAATCTTTGAAAATTACCGGTTAATGGGATCATTTATGTTCCATAACCGCTGATCTATTCAGGTTGATCATTGGTCATCATGATCTGGCCTCATGTGGAAAGGGGTATGTTAAGAAAGGCTTAGATTAATAAAAAATCCAAGCCTTTTTAAAGATGTATCGGTGCGATACATCTCCTTATTCAAGTTGATCTGATACTTCAGCATGCGGTAATCTAACGATTCTCTGTGACGTCTCTTATATACGAACCGCTCCATTGTATAGTATCTATCTGTTAAGACTCTATAAATTCCAACAGGTCTTTATTAATGGTTTTGGCTTCTGTGGTTGGCATACCGTGAGGGAAACCAGGATATGTAATGAGTTTCCCGTTTTTCAGTAATTTAACTGATTTGACGCCTGCATTTTGGTATGGAACGATTTGATCATCTTCACCGTGAAGAACTAAGACCGGAATGTCAACAGCTTGAAGATCTTCTCTAAAATCAGTTTCAGAAAATGCTTTGATACCTTGATAGTGTGCAACAATTCCGCCCATCATCCCTTGTCTCCACCAGTTTCTTTGCACTCCTTCTTTGATATCTGCACCTGCTCTATTATAACCGTAGAAGGGAATGGTCAGATCGATATAAAACTGCTGTCTGTTGTTTAACGTCTGATCTCTGATCTGATCAAAAACAGCAATTGGAACACCATCTGGATTGCTATCACTGGCGATCATGATTGGCGGAACAGCACTGATTAAGACTGCTTTTTTGGCTCTGCCCTGAGCGTATTTATTTACATAGCGGATCACTTCTCCGCCACCTGTAGAGTGTCCAATATGAACAACATCTTGAAGGTCAAGAAATTCTACTAATTCTGCAGCATCCGCAGCATACGTCTCGATGTTGTGACCGTAGATGTCCTGGCTAGATCTACCGTGACCTCTTCGATCGTGCGTAACGACTCTGTAACCTTTTTGTAAGAAGAAAATGACCTGTGCATCCCAATCGTCTGAAGATAAAGGCCATCCATGATGAAACATCAATATGGGTCCTTCTCCTTGATCTTTATAAAAAATTTCTGTTCCGTCTTTTAATTTAAGTATGCTCATTGTTTTAATTTTTAAATATTGTTGATTTATGATTAACTATTTCTTGTCTTAATTTTTTAGCTAAAAAAGTTCAGGAAAATGCAGCCCATGTTCATGTCGAATACCGTTCATTTTGATGAAAATATATAGATGGATGATGTTAGTTATCCCTGTCAAGTATTGCTTTTTATTCTGTATTTTCTTCCAAAAGTCGAATTAAATCTATGGCAGCACCATCAAATTTTTTACCGTTCACGAAGAAAGAAGGTGTTCCATTTACGCCGCTGATAATTCCACTTTCAAAATCAGAATCTATTTTTTCTGCTAATGCTGGATTTTCCAGATCTTCTTTGAATTGGGAGATGTTAAGTTTTAATTTTTCTGCTAATTTTATCAGCAAATTCTCATTCAAGTCTATCTGATTTTCGTAAATAGCATCGTGCATTTCCCAAAACTTGCCTTGAAGATTTGCTGCTTCAGCTGCAATTGCTGCTGGTCTGGCGTATGGATGCATTTCAGAAAGCGGAAAATTTCTAAATACGAATTTGATTTGACTTCCAAATTGACTCATTAATTCTTTAAGAACTGGATATGCGGCACCGCAGTAGGGACATTGATAATCTCCAAATTCTACTATGATGAGCTCGGCATCTAAATTGCCTTGTGCATGATCAGTGTGGCTGACGACTGGTTTTAATGACATAGTTATTTTGTTTTAAGCGTTTCTAAAGCTTCTAAAATTCCATCTGCTCCTGGATTTATTGCTGTTGGAGACAGGTAGCTCCATGCGATAATCCCTTGTTTATCGATGACGAACAAGGCGCGTTTACATTCGCCTTCTTCGTCATCATAGACACCATATTGTTTAGCGATTTCTCCTTTAGCTTCGAAATCTGCTAATAAGGGAAAGTGTAAGTTACGGGATTGTGAGAAGGCTAAGTGACACCATTTACTATCTACAGATATTCCAAAAAGCTCTGCATCGTACTGTTTGAAAAATTTTAACGTTTCATTGTACAGAGCCATCTGATCACTACAAACGGGACTCCAGTCGGCAGGATAAAAAGCAAGAATAACATTCTTTCCTTTAAATTCGGAGAGATTAATTTTTTGATCGGGCGTTGCATACAATGTAAAATTGGGCGCAACATCATTTTGCATTAACATAGTTTTAGTTTTTAAGGTTTAATAGTACAACTGGAGAGCCATAGACCAGCAATCAATAACAACAGAGCAGGAAGGATTAAGAACCAGTTTCTTAGCGCATCGAGCAGGAGTGAAGCGGTGTATGCACCAGATATAAACCCAATCCATACCAAAGAAAGATGATAGGCATGGGTCTTATACTGTTGTCTTTCCATTTTATCTTTGGTCATACTGAACATGGCGGTATTTCTTGCTAAACTGTTCAACGTGCCTGTCACGAAATCTGTATTTACTTTTTGGTTTCCGACAGTTGTTACAATCGTATTCATCAATCCGGTTGAAAATCCAATAATCGCAATGGATGACCCGATGTGTATCGTATAAATATAAGCAATTATCGTATAGCAAGTTAGCATGAATGAAACGATATAGCATGTGAATATTTGGTAATCCGTTTTTTTCCATAGTGATAGGCATGCTCCTGCATAAATCCCTAGGAGAAAGCAACTGATGGCGATAACTGAAGTCATGATGACGCCATCTTTATCCGTTGAAAGCGCGACGCCCAATTGCGTTGTGTTGCCGCTCATAAAAGATACATAAATCTTCCACTTGATCAGTCCTGTCGCATCTATATATCCGGCAATAAAAGCGAGATAGATGGCTAATCTTTCTTGTATCCTGACAGATTCTTTGGTGTCAAGATTATTGGGTTTAACGCAGGGATGATCCATGATTGTACTAGATCTGAATTAAATCTTTATTTTTTAGGTTGAATGAAAAGCTGCTTGGCTGGGAATTTTTCAATTTCTCCGTTTGCCAAACCAAAATTAGTAACCACGACATCTCTTGGATTTCCAGCTAGCCATGCGCTCAAATCAATCGATTGGTAGGTGCCACTGTTAAATCCGATCAGGATTTCACATACTGTATTTCCAGTATTTTTGATGTAGTGGCCAGCGCCCATCGGAACATATCCGACGTCTCCTGCATTAAACTGTTCCGTTACGACTGTACTTTCTGCTAAGAAAACTGACATCTCTGCCTGTCCTGAAATATAATATTGCCATTCATCTGCATTCGGATGCCAATGCATCTCTCTTAAAGCGCCAGGCTGTAATGTTATAATGGAACCCGAGATCGTACTGCTGATGGGAAATTCTTTGCTGGTAACCAATCTTTGTAAACCTCCGCCGGGAACGATCCTTGGCTGTTGGGCGCGCAAAGGATAACGGTGCAAACTTGTTAATTCGATATCCGATTCACTAGGACGGGGGGCTGCAATAAATGAAGATTCATCTGGAACTACTCCTGCTGCGAAATAGACTTCCTTTTGGGGCAATGCTGCAACTTCTTCCAGTGTCAAATTTAGATTTTGGGCCACAATCTCGGGAGGCATACTGGAAACGAAATCGGTCGCACTGAAGGTATGATCCTCAGAAAAATTACCATTGTCAAAAATTAAGATGAAATGGCATTCAGTAGTTCCGGTGGCCTGAATAGAGTGACCGTAACCTTTTGGGAAATACCAGACATCGCCTGATTCAAAATTGTCCACATAACTGTGTCCGTCAGGATGAATGATCGTGGTACGTACAGTTCCTGAAATCACATACGCCCATTCCGCGGCGTTAGCATGCCAGTGCAGTTCTCGCATGCTTCCTGGCTGTAGTCTCATCGAAACTCCTGCAATACCAATCGATGCTGGAAAATCGCTTACTGATGCTCCTCTGGTCGTTCCACCATCGTTGGTACGGGGTTCTTTTTTCTCTAATTCGTATTTGAAACTTAATAATTCGTTTTTCATCATCGTATCTTTATGTGTTTGTCTTTATTCTATTCTAAATCTACGTAGGAATAAGGCGTTTCGGAATTGGCTTTCGATGAATAGGCAAAATGAGTCGGTGAAACTTTGAAAGAAATAGTTGCGGGCTAATCTATAAGAGATAAAAGACCCCATCATAAGAAAAAAATCCACTTCAATTGGATTGAAACGGATTTATAGGATTATTAAAACGAGGACTGCGAAGTAAACTGATACTAGCTATACAGCCATTTTTTGATGAGTTTGGTGTAGTTTGGCATCACGACAAATACCATGAGCAGAACGATTATACCGGAATTGAAGAACCCATCCACGTAGTGGTTTGCAGGAACTTTCAAAAATCTCCATATTGGAAATGTGATCAGGGGAATGATGATTGATAGGGGATAAATGGCTGACCAGGTGACGAGATACTGTTTCCAGCGAACGGGTACGGTGTTGCTTTCGGTTTCATTATTAAATAGAAAATCCAGACCTGATTTTATTTGATACCGGTCATTTTTTCTAAAGAAAGGATGGGCCTTTTCAATTAATTTTTCTCGGCTGTCTGACTGCATCCATTTTTTTAGATTGTGGATGGTATCAAACCGGATAATTACGGTATAAACGAATGTTAATTGAGGTATAGGACGGACAATCTGCAAGTCTATAAAACCTGTTGAATGTTGGGTAATGGGAACAATTTCGTCCAACCATTTTTCATATTCGGTTTGTTTGTCATCCAAAATATGATGGGTGATGACCACGGATGCGCCAGAATTTTCCATATCGATAAGAATTTAGTAAAATTAAAAAGCTCTTTTATACTGCCAAGGGATTTCGGTTTCTATTTCCAGATCTTTCGCGGCATGCAATGCAAAATACGGATCACGTAAATGTTCTCTTGCAATAAAAACCAGATCGGCCTCGTCATTTGCAATAATACTGTTTGCCTGCATCGCTTCTGTAATCATTCCGACGGCTCCGGTTGCAATAGCAGTCTGTTGTTTTATGGTGGAGGCAAATGGTACCTGGTAGTTGGGGAAAACCCGATCTTTACTGACATTTGCAAAACCACCTCCAGAAGCTGTGATGAGGTCTACACCATTTTCTTTCAATATTTTTGCTAAGACAATGCTGTCTTCCAATGTCCAGGCATCTGCGGTTTCGAGATAATCGACAGCGGAAATCCGAACGAGTAACGGCATTCCATCTGGAAGTACTCTTCGGACTTCAACAACGGTTTCTACCAGAAAACGAATCCTATTTTCTAGGCTCCCACCATATTCGTCCAACCTTTTGTTGATCCATGCAGAATAAAACTGATGGAAAAGGTAACCATGTCCAGCGTGTAATTCTACTGTATCAAATCCTGCTTCTACAGCACGAAGTGCAGCATCAGCAAACTTTATTTTTAATTTCTGAATTTCATCAATGGATAGCTCTTGCGGAATGATACCATTCATTTCTGTGGGTGAAGAAGATTTTACCGTCCATCCTCCTTGGTCCTTGGTGAGCGGCTTCATACGTTCGTTAGGATGTTTGAGACTTCCTTTTCCACCAGAATGCCACAATTGGATTCCGATTTTTGCATCTTGATCATGGACAAATTCGACGATTTTTTTCCAGGCATTTTTTTGTTCGTCGTTCCAGATTCCGACATCGCTTAATGTAGCCAGGCCTTCGGGTTCAATGGCCGTACATTCGGTCATGATCAGACCGGCACCTCCTACAGCACGGCTGCCAAGATGCACCATGTGCCAGTTGCCCGGTACACCGTTTATTGCACTGTACTGTTGCATGGGCGAAACAACAATTCTATTTTTTAAGGATAGCTGACGAAGCTTTAAAGGAGAGAATAAGTTCATTTTTTTAATTTTTAGGTTGGTTAAGTGATTGTAAAAATAAGGTAGCTTCTTCATACGCCCTGTTAATGGTGTTTGTGATGTCTGCTAAAGCTTGTGTGATGTTAGGTTGTTGTGCGGTTGCCATTTCAAGCAGATTTACTTTTTCTTGTAATGCTGCTAACAGGCCCATCATTGCCAGACTTGATTTTAGATCGTGCGCTCTTAATTTTACGGTAGTGAAATCCTGATTTTGATAAGCCAGATTGAGTTGGTTTAAATTTGATGGAATATGGTCAATAAACTGTTTCGTAACTGTTTTTTCAAAAGTAGTATCGCCACCGCTGATGGAGCGCATATAACTGAGGTCGATGCATTGAAATTGGATTGGAGCGGCTTCTATGATGACCTCTTTTTTCGGAGTCTCTTTTAGTCCGAAAGTAGAGATTAATTTTAACAGATCCTCTTCGATAATGGGTTTAGAAATGTATTCATTCATACCTCGGCTGAGGCACTTTTCGCGTTCTCCCGCCATGGCGTGTGCTGTCATGGCGATGATTGGTATAGCCAACTTCAGCTCTTCACGGATGTGCTGAGTGGCCGCGTAACCATCCATTTTGGGCATCTGGATATCCATCAATATCAAATCGTACGTTTCCTTAGTTAATTCTTCTATTGCTTCTAAACCATTAGATACGATCTTAAAGCTGATGTTCCACTGTAAGAGCAAATGATTAAGTAGGCTTTGATTGAGGGCGTTATCATCAACCACCAGAACCCGAAGGGGAGTACCAAGTTGTTTTTGGAGCGAAGCAGTTCGGTCGGTCGAAATGACATGAAGTTGTTCTTTGGCAATCCCATAAGGAATGTGAAAAAGAAATGTTGTTCCTTTTCCTTGCTCACTACTGACTGCGATGTCCCCATTTTGTAAAAGAATTAATTTTTTGACAATGGATAGTCCTAAACCTGTACCTCCGAAGTTGCGGGTAATGGAATCTTCGCCTTGATTGAATCTTTCAAAAACTTCATGCAATTTTTCTTTATCAATGCCGATACCGGTATCAGAAATTTTGAATTCAAGAACGATATCTTGCCCAATTTGAGATCGATTAAAAACTTCAATATTTATTTTTCCTTGATGCGTAAATTTTATTGCATTTCCGATGAGGTTGACTAAAATTTGTGTCAATCTGGTGGCATCCCCAGTCAGTGTATCAGGAATGGAGGGATCTACGCTGCTATACATGGTCAGCCCTTTTTCTTTAGCCCGTTCTAAGAATAACGTTTCTACAGAGTTGATTAAACCATTAATGCTGAATATTCCTGGTGTGATGCGCATCATACCGGCCTCGATTTTAGATAGGTCTAAAATGTCATTGATTATAGCCATCAAATTTTCACCTGCCCGCTGGATGGATGAAACAAATTCCTCGGATGTGGCATCCAATGGCCTTTTTTGCAACAGATTGGTAAAGCCTAGAATCCCGGTCAACGGTGTTCTGATTTCGTGGCTCATATTTGCCAGAAAATTTTCTTTCGTTTGCGCAGCGACTGATGCTTTTTTCTGGGCAATATCCAATTCTTTAATCAATACATGTTGTCGGCGAAACTGACGGATAATGTGATATCCAATAATGGAACCACTGATCACCAATAATATGAGCAGTGACATGTCGTAAAGTTTCGCTTTTTTTCCCATCTCTGCATTTTTTTTACTGAGATCAGCTACCTGAAGTCGTCGGCTTTTGTAGATCTGCGCTGTGATATCTGTGATTTCGTTTGATATTTGTCTAGCGCGTGGATTGGCGATGGAAGTTTGATCATCCATATTTCCCAAAGTCTTGTAGCGTTGCAAAAGGGTTTCTTTGATCATCTTTTTGTCCATTGCCAAAGCGCCAAGTCGTTTTATCAGCTTCTGTTGTTGCGCATCTGCATGATCTTTTGAAAGGGAATCTAAGAAATTTTCTACATCATCGATTTTTTGATCTACACCGTTAAGATGTGTGGTATCGTTGGTGGCAATTGATGCTCTGATCCTGCTCTCTACTCCTAAGATATCTCGGTCAATTTCTCTCAAGTGATTGCTAGATGTCAGTTCATGTAGCAGTGTGTTGTTGTTTTGTATCAGTTCCTTGGTATTTCGAGCAGAATTGACCTGAACTGCGATCAATAATATAGAATCTGCAAGGAAAGTAAGTACTATGAGATATGCAAATCGTTTGTTTCCCATTACCGAAGAAATATGGATCATTGTTAAATGTTAAAGTGATGCAGATTGACTTTTATTTTGAAACTAAAAATGACAGTTTGTGCCTTTTGAGTCGAAATACTTGTATCGATGAGCCCATAGGAGCGTGGTAAACGTTCTTTGAAGAATCGATTGGAGGTGAGATGGATCAGTTAAATACAAGTATTTTAAAAGACATTCATCCGGGTATTGAGTGCTTTTCTGTAAGCATCTGCAACCGGAACAAATTTTCCATCTAGTACAATTCCACCATCCTGCAACGTGTCAATTTTACTCACAGCTATGATGAAGGAACGATGCACTCTAATAAAATTGTCCTTTGGTAATCGTTCTTCAGCAGTTTTCATAGTGCCGTGAATCGCAAACATTTTGTCTTTCGTATAAAATTTGACATAGTCGCCCATCGCTTCTGCATACAAAATATCATCTAATTTTAAGCGCCTCGTAACGTTGGAATCTCGTACAAAAATAAACTCCTCCTTTTCGACCTGCACCTGTTCTTTCTTACTGTTCCAGATCGTTTGTGCTTTGTTTACGGCCTGCAAAAATCGGGCTGGCGTGATTGGCTTCAAAATATAATCGGCAATATTGAGTTCGAAAGCTTCCAGTGCATATTCTTTGTTAGAAGATGTGAAAATGATGATCGTATCTTTCTTGGGCAATGTTTTTGTCAGCTCAATTCCAGTCATTTCCGGCATTTCGATATCTAAAAATATCAAGTCAACATGATTGTTCTGCAAATGATTGTAAGCTTCTATTGCGTTCGAATATTGATTCACAATAGTCAGAGTTGGAATTTGTTTTGCCAAATGTGCCAAGGTGGTTCTTGCCATATCATTATCGTCAACGATCAGAGCTTTCATGGGAATAGTTTATTAGGGTTGACACAAATATAATTATTCCTTTTTTATTTTTAAACGTCTGACACGGATTATCTGAAGTTTGAACGGATCATCCACGCCATTTCTTCGTGTGTCTCCATGATGCCGGTAACAAAATCGCTAGTACCATAATCTTTAAACTTTTCGGAAAAGGGTGTGATGTTGCCACGTATAAATTCGATCATATTTTCATGGTCTTGTAGCAGATCTTTCATAAAACCAAGACCGTCGTTAGCTCTTTCGCTATATTCGGTAAGGTGAGTGAGCTCTAAATAAATTTTCATGCTTGCAGGTGCATAATGCCCGATTTTGCGCATACGTTCTGCAACGCTGTCAATCAATGCATCAAGCTGTTTGTATTGTTCTTCAAAGAAAATATGGTTTGCGTGAAAATTGTCACCAGTGACATTCCAATGTGCATTTCTTGTTTTGATGTAGAGTACAAATTCGTCTGCTAATAATTTTGCTAATTCTGCTGCTACAGCATCTGCGTTTTGTGTTGTAAGTCCGGTGTTTGTTTGCATAAGATGAAGATGTTAATTTATAAAGTACTATTGATTTGATTTTGATGTAAATGTCTGTCGGAATTTTGTGAAAACAATTTGAATTTCGGTGAATAGGCAAAATGGATCGTTGAAATGGTTTTTAAGGAGGCAATAGTGATATCTTTTTAACTCATTTCTACTCGTCGTTAGGTACTTGTTTATGATACCACATTTGGACCGGTTGAGGGAATGATTAACGAAGATCACTCTTTTTGATCCATACGGTAATTTTTTGCTTAAAAAATTGTATGTTAGGCACAACAGTTCATACTGAAAAGTACATCTGGATGCCAGGATTCGAAATGTGAACCATCATCCTCAACACATAAAAATTTGAAAGCGGAAATGAAAACATACTTAATTTTTGGAATTAGTAAAGGTCTTGGAAAGGTCATTACGAAAAGCTTACCTGATGAGCATGATGAAGTATTTGGGATTTCAAGAAGTAAACCAAACTACCTGAAAGAGAAATCAAATGTAAAGTGGATTAGCACCGATTTGTCCAATCCTAAAAATTCTTCAGAAACTATTCGGGCTCATATAGGGAATAAAAAAATAGATTATTTCATTTATAATGTTGGAATATGGGAAAGTAATGCTTTTACAGAAAAATATAGTTTTGAAGAAAATGATGAATCAGAAATATGCACTTTGATAGATACAAATATCACTTCTTGTATTTTGAATATTAAGGCAGTAATTAAAAATTTAAAACAATCTGAAAACGCCAAGGTCATATTGATCGGCTCCACTTGGGGTTTAGATAATCATAATGGAAAAGAAGTCACTTTTGCTGCTACAAAGTTTGCATTAAGGGGTGTAGTGCATGCATTAAGAGAAAATCTTCGTGCATATAAAATTGGGGTTTCCATATTAAACTTAGGCTATTTAGCAACTGAATTTGAAAATGATGAAAATGTCGAAACTGTTATAAAACAAACTGAAGGAAATCTGATTCCTTTGCAAGACGTGATAAATGCATTAAAATTTATCATATCAACGTCTAATGCGAGCTGTGTAAAAGAAATCAATATGCCCGCAATGAATGATGTAAATGTATAAAAACGACGACTGCTCACAACGGATCTTCTAAGAGGGAGAAGAAGGTGTATGAAAGAAACTCACTTTTGAGGAATCCATGGTTGTAAGGCAAGAGCTGAACTTAATAAAGACGTTGGCCTAAGTTATGATCCCGAAAAGTAATAAGCACTGATTGATAAAAAGCGCTGGAATGAAGGCTCTACTGCGGTTTGATTGCTGATCACTGTAGAATAAGGAAATACGATAAACAACAATATGTTTGAGCTGCAAAATTTTGAAGATTTGGTTATTTTTGGTTAAAGATAACCATTGACTTTAATGAGTCAATTGTGGTAAATTTGCTAATCAATAAGAAATAATGATGCAAATGACAAAATATACGTTGGCTGAAAGGGAAATAGGTGTCTATATCTTAAAAATTTATCTTCCAAAGCTATTTTGCAATTAACATCACCTCATCCTTTTTCTGCTATGTTTTATCAATTACAACAAATTAAATTTGTCCAATGGACCATTATCCACATCCGGTATCTTATTGCATTGGCATTTGTACCCTCTGGATTTACAAAATTAATGGGCGAGAGGTTTACTCAATTGCCAACAACTGGTGCGATAGGTCAGTTTTTTGAGGTACTTTATCTTTCCGGGATCTATTATAATTTTCTTGGCTTGGCTCAAATCGTCACTGCAATCCTGCTGATGACACAGCGCTTTGCGTTAATCGGGACATTTTTCTTTATGGCAATAACAACCAATATCTGGATGATCACCATTTCTCTGCACTTTACAGGTACCTGGATCATCACGAGTTTAATGATGGTCGCCGGTTTAATTTTACTTTATTGGGATAAAAATAGAATAGCGGAATTAAATTCTGAAAATGATCTACCCCAAAAGAGGTATGCTCCGAAGGTATCAAAGCTTTGGGTCAATGCTGGTGTAATATATATAAGTACGCTTCTCATTCTCTGTTTTTTAGGTCCACAGACCGATCTGATCTCTAAAGTCATCAATGTGATCGCAATATGTATTTTGGTAGGGACGACCGTTTATACCAATGTTGTATTCTGGAGAAAAAAGAAGTCCGTATAAGCTAGATTAAAAGAGATGCTTGATTATAGGGGAGTTTCCATATGGATTGACTTATATTTTATCCTATTTAAAAATCGGAGACAGCAAATGGAAAGCTTATTTAGCTAGATTTCGTCAGGTGAAATGAGCTCCTTGAGAGCCTGATATTGCACTAATCAGGACTTCTATATTATGCTCATTGAAATGCTTATACTTAAAATTTATTAACAGATGAATCGTACGTGGATTATTTTTTTATTGATCTTAATCTCATGCTTTTGCCATGGTCAGATGTCAAATGTCGGCGAAAGGACGATCAGTTATCTTGACCATTCTCGGAAGCGTCCCTTAAAGACTCAGGTATGGTATCCAACAGCTGATCTAGATATCAGAGAGACAGAACTACCGTTTGTATTACCTCCCACAATACAGAATGCGACATTTATAAATAAGAAATATCCGCTGATCGTATTATCGCATGGTACAGGAGGGAACAGGCTGAGTTTATCTTGGCTGGCGATTGAATTGGCGAAGAATGGATACATCGTTATCGCACCGGATCATTGGGGAAATACTCTTGATCATAAAATCCCAGAGTATTTTGTTCGCTATTGGGAAAGGCCGTTGGATCTGAGTTTCCTGCTCTCTTCATTTTTAAAGGACGAGCGTTTTAATAATTATGTGGACAGTAATCGAATTGCTACGATAGGTTTTTCATTGGGTGGGTATACAGCACTAGCACTAGCGGGCATTCAATTAGACTGTGAGCTACTGAAACGTAACGCTTTATCCGAAAGAGGCCGTAAAGAATTCATTGTTCCGGAGCTTGGTGACCTGACAGGACTATTGACGAGGATACCTTGCACAGAAGTACCCACAGCTGTGAAAGATAGTCGATTTAAAGTGCATATAGCCCTGGCTCCAGCTTTAGGTTTGGGACTTTCGGAACAGAAGTATCCTATTATGCCTCCAGTATTAATAATCGGCGCAAATAATGATCAAATCGCTCCAATTGAAACTAATGGATTAAAATACAGTAGTCTTATTTCAGGGTCGAAATTTGTTAAGCTGCCTAGAAATACAGGTCATTACATTTTTTTGAATGAGGGGAACCTGCAGTTGCAAAAAGAGGAGTCAACTTATTATCAAGATGACCACAGCATAGATAGAAAATTGATCCACCAACAAGTAGCGATGGAAATATTGAATTATCTTTCTAATCATCTGAGGTAGCAATGAAAGGACTTATTTATGGCTGTCTTTTTTAAGCTTCTTGGTTTTCAGTTCATTCAATGAAATGACTGTAAGAAGGGGAGGACCCTATACAGCAGCTGATGATAAAACCACATGTTGAGGTAGCATGTTTGTCGGCAGAGTATGTGTATCACGATCTAAAAGAACTTAATTATGCTTCAGACCAATTTGAAGATGAACTGATTCAATCTTAGGAAATCATATAAATAACGGAGTGTTAATTGTAAAATAGCCCATGTGAGTTTTTGATCATCAATGGATGGTGATTTATGGAAGGTACGTGTATGATTAAACGAAAATGATTTCAGGTCTGATCAGACCCGATGGTGATCTATTTTTACCATTTAAAAATGAATAATACAAGGCGACTTGAAGATCGCATTTAGCGGTATAAAATTTGGAAATTATAGTGTTCAAAAGTTTTGGTATTCTTATCTTTATGAGGCAGTAGTCATGCATTTATTAGCTTTGATTTTTAAAACGGACTGCATGCTTGTTCGGAGTGTTTAAAGATACCAAAGAATTGCAGCCGATAAGGTTAGATGTATAATGGCAAATGATATGAACTTACAGACAGAACAGGCCTTTCAACAGGTCACAAACCAATTGGTTTCCATGATCGCAGGTATGGATGAGGCCTTAATTAATAAAAAACCGGCGGACGGAGGTTGGTCTCCTGGGCAGATAGTTGACCATATACGTAAATCCTATGCCTCTGCAGAAACTATGGATGGTGGATCTGAATCTGGTGATCGGTCCCCAAATGAGAAGATCGAATTAATCAAAAAGATATTTGCTGATGATACCGTCCGCATGAAATCGCCTGATGCCATTATACCAACGGAAAAACCGCTGGATAAAAACAGATTGATCGCTGGTTTAAAGAATAGAATAGAACAGATGGCGGCTATTATTCGGACAAAGGATCTTTCGGATATCTGTACAGATTATGCTATTCCACAATATGGACCTTTTACACGACTGGAATGGGCTTGGTTTAACATCTACCATACGGAGCGTCATATTCGACAGTTGGAGAGAAATTTAAACGATTAAAACTGATTATGTATGCCAACGAATGACCCAATCGGCTTTATGATAAAACCTAAACCAGCGAAAAGTGCTCCTAATCCATTGATGAAAAGTAAGAGCATGAGTAATGATGGATTAAGCTTTTTTAGTTTCAATTCTTTATTCTTAAGTGTTTAAAACAGAAAATACTCTTTTGCTAAGACCAGTATAGTTGTGGTGTTTAACAATAAACTATAAAGGCAAGAATCGCGCTATTAAAAAGACATATACAAAATTTGTAATTTACTCTTATAAAATGAATTGAATATGGAGCCCTATATGGAAGAACTACTAAAAATTGAACATGGTTTTAAGCCATTCGAAGAAGAGGCAAAAAAAATAGTAAACACACACTCCATCGCTGAGTCTAAAGAAATCGCCTTAGATCTTTTAAAGAGCAAGTTTTACCAGCTACGTTGTTGTGCAATTTTTATCTTGGGCTTTATATCGTCTAAAGATAAATCAGTGATTTTAGTATTGAAAGCATGTGCACAGCTGGACGACAGCTGGCAGGTTCAGGAGATTGTTGCAAAAGCCTTCGATCAGTTCTGTGCAGATCATGGTTACGAAAAGTCGCTCCCTGAAATTAAAGAATGGCTGAGCGATCAAAATCCAAATATTTGTAGAGCTGTAACCGAAGGCTTGAGGATTTGGACAAGCCGCGCTTACTTTAAAGAACATCCTCAGATAGCAATAGGATTGATTGCTCAGCATAAAGCAAGCGATAGCGAATATCTGCGTAAATCCGTCGGTAACTCTTTAAGGGATATCAGTAAAAAACATCAGGAATTAATTGAAAAAGAGATTTCGAATTGGGATTTAAAAAATAGCAATATTGCTTACACGTATGCGTATGTAAAAAAAAGGCATTAAGTGATTCTTTTGATTCCGCTGGTATTTACTGAGCTCCGCCACCCCAAACTCTACCCTGAGCAAGAAAGTTGGCTCAGTCCCAAAATTCCCGCACACGATCATGAGTCTCTATTGGATCAAACCTGGCCGATCCTTATTTCGAATCCCCAATGTCTTTAAAAAAAAAAACTAATCTTAAATGGATTTTACGAATATTTTGGTGAATTTTAATACTTTATTCTTAAGTTGAATGATTCAAATACTGAAAGCTATTGGAAGATTTTGAACATAGTTTTCAGAGCCATATTAACACGAAGACTATACTATTTAGCGGTATTGGTTATACAATCCACTACAACGTTAACGATATTGACGAAGGATGGGAAAAGCGTTCACCAATTAAAGAATACGTCAATCAGAGCGATAGATTTCTATAATGGATATACAGACAAGAATTTGCGAAATAGAGTAACAATCAGCAATTGGAAAGTTCATGCCTGGGAAGGTGTAAATAAAGTGAAAAAAAAAGCTGCATCTACCGCTTTTTTTGAATGTACAATAATTGTTAGATTTGATGTGTATCCATAGACGGTTAAAAAGAAAATGATAGAACAAAAAGACTGGGAAATGACTGACATATTTGAAAATTACCTGTCCTCAACAGGAGGACTATCGGCTGAGGAAATCAACTTTTCTGTGCAGTTCTTCAAACCAATCCACTTAAAAAAGGGTGATTTTTTTATTCGTGAGGATGAATCCTGCCGTCATATTGGATTTATCGCTAGTGGCGCTGTAAAAGCATATGCGATCGACAAAGAAGGGAAGGAAAATATAACTTGCTTCAAGTTTGAAAATGAATTTGTCACGTCGTTTGCGGAGTTTGTGGCGCAGGAAAAATCCAGGAGGAGTATCAGGACTATAGAAGATAGCATAATCTATAGGATAAACTACCCGCACTACCAGCTTCTGCTTGGTCAGGTGACCGCCTGGAACGGGGTTATAAAATCGGTGATGGAGCAGGAGTATAACCAAAAGGAACGTTATCTGCTGAATTACAATAATAGGGCGGCTGTGGATAAATACCGTCATGTCCTGTCTAGTGAACCGATGCTCGTGCAGCGCATAGCGACGCAGGATCTGGCATCGTACCTAGGCATCACTCAGCGATCACTTACACGAGCGAAAGGACAAATACATAGACCCAATGTATTATAGGACAAATGTCCTTATGCAGTCCTGATCAGCGATGTAGATTTGCACAAAAAAACAATGTTACATCAAATTGCTCCCGAAGTTTTCCAGATTTCACTGATGCCAAGAAACAGTATCAACTGCTATATTATCGAAGGTGTATTGGTAGACTCCGGAATACGGAGTTCGTATACTACTGTAAAGAAAGCTCTCCAGAAAACTCCCGTTTATCAACATATACTAACGCATGCGCATGCAGATCACCAAGGCTGTAGCGATCAGATATGCGCTGAGTTCGCGATACCCTTACTCTGTCATCCCAGTGAAGTTTTTAGGACCGAAACGGGTATGGTAACCAACGACTATCCAACTCCACAACATTGGATAGCAAAGCTTCAACAAAAGTACTGGGCAGGTCAGGGGCATAAAGTAGAACAGACAATTGTTGAAAACGATAGGATCGGAAACTTTCGGGTAATAGAGACGCCTGGACATTCGTCAGGTCATATTTCTTTTTTCCGTGAGCGGGATGGTGTACTGATAATCGGGGATGTTGCGACAAATATGAATCTGCTTACCACAGCGACTGGTCTGCGCCTTCCTCCAAATATATTCACCTCCGATCAGCTGCTCAATATAAAATCGCTCCAGAAGTTAGCAAAACTAAACCCTGCTATAATCTGCTTCGGTCATGGACCGATCATGCGAAATACAGATCGAAAGTTTGAGCAATTTGTGGCTAAATGCAGCGCGGTTATTTAAAGTGAAGTCTAAAGCAATTTTAGCCTACTTTAAAATATCTACAGCTTTGCTCCTGAAACGTTTTTAACGGATACTATTTATGGTGTTCAGTAAAAAGATTACTCTGTTTTCAACTGTATCTTTTGGGACTTCGATAATTTCGTAACCGTAATTTAAGTAAGTTTCCTTCATTTTTGTAAAGGTCTGTAAAGCCTCTTCCCAAGTTTGTTTTCGTTCACTATCCGGATGATAAATTTCTTCCCAAGGTGGAAGAATAAAAATCTTTTTATTGTAAAGTGAATTTTTCCCAATACTGTTCATTTCAGCTGAAATTTCAAGTCCTATCATATTAGCATAGCAAATTGTGTCTAAAATCCCGCGGTCAAAAAAATAAGGCTGAGGATCATGCTGTGATACAGAGCTATAACTTATCACTGCAGCATCTAACATTAAATTCGTATAACGTTCTTTGTTTTTCCAAGGAAGTCCGTCTCCGTTATTATCTAATTCTTTTTTTATTATTTCTCTGGCATTTTCATGCAAAACTTTATAATCATTTTTTGCCAATTCATTTACAAGTGTTGTCTTGCCAACACCTGGTCCCCCTGTAATTACGTAACAGTTATTCTTTCTTAAAATCATTTTTGTATAATGTTTGATATAGTTGATCCTAACTAGGTAGTGATTGCTAGGTTCAGCTGTCGGTTTGCAGATTAGCGATATTGGGTTTTATTACCAAAACTTCCTTAATAAGTACGACAGCCCTTTGAGTCTGCTTAGCAAAAGACATTTTAATAAACAACGAAATGCGCTGGAATTTGCACCTAGTGTTAAAATCAAAGTTTTTACAATACTCGAGGCTTTTAATATTCGACTCCCGGAATAAGGTACCTTGTTTTAATACTTCAGTTGCAAATATTATGTTATAAATATAACAATTTATAGCAAGAAATAAGAGTCAAATTTTTGCCTCTAAAGGCCAATTCATTAATTTCCCTGTCAATAATAAACAAAAAGAAAAGAACGCTAAAATTAGTTTTCATAATGATAACATTGAGGTTAAACAAAAATAGCTTTATAGTCAAATAAAATGTTCATTTGACAAACTGTCTGAACATCAATATGTTGATTCGAATTAGGGAATTTGACTTATAAAGATCGACGCACAGAATGACAAACATTTTATATGCGATTTCGTGCATATTTTGGTAAAACCCGCAAAAGTAATAACCCTGCTACCATTTACAAGGTTTTAGTTTTAATTGATATTGTTTCTTGTGATCCCGCTGGGATTTATTGCGACCCACATACTCCAAACGCATGTCCGCAATGAAAAGGTTCGAACCCATGCCCACGCTTATGTTCTCATCCCATTGGGTACAAAAAAAGCCTCACATTTCTGTGAAGCTTTCTTGTGATCCCGCTGGGATTCGAACCCAGGACCCATACATTAAAAGTGTATTGCTCTACCAGCTGAGCTACGGAATCCTACTCTTTTTTGAAGTTTCCTTCGTTGTTTGGAGTGATGCAAAGGTAGAAAAAACTACTATACAGTGCAAATAAAACGACTATTTATTTACAAAGGACCTTCTTGTCCTTTCATTTATAGGGAATTAATTTTTTTAAATTAGGAAATATAATCGCGATCTTCATTGCTCAATGTTGATTTTGAACTCGATATTTCCTCCATATCCATTGTCGTGGTGGGATTGACTTGAATAACTTCTGTCTTTCTTTTCTTTGGCCGTAACAGAATGCCACCTATGATGATTCCAATAAATAGGGTGATGGCTATAATTGATGACAACGCAAAAACATGCTTGCCAAAAAACCAAAACTCCACAGGAGCAGTATTCTGCATAAAAAAAATCGTTATGATCACGACTAAGATTAAAAGTATAATGGTTTTGAAATTCATTTTGCGCTTTATTTTTTGTCAAAAATAATCATTGCAGGCGATACTTTATATACTTGAGTAAGAAAGCTATTACAGAGTGATCATTTATGCCGCTAAAATTTAACTTTATTGATTTTTCATGATGTTCTATCTTTCCACATGTTGAACACGTAACGTGAAGCGAAGTAGGTCAGAAAGGAGCAGATTAGATTTGCCGCTACAGCGAGCAATGAATAATGGCTAAAGCCTTCCATTTGTCCAGTATCTAAACTTTGTCCAACGCCTTCCTTGTAATACGTAAGCGGAAATCCTATTGTAGTTAAACCATCATAAGCCATTCCATCATGATAGGAAAGCCAGCTCAGTAAGCCGAAGACCAACAGGGTACCTAAGAAGTAATGCCATATTTTCATTGTTTACCATCATTGATTTATGTGAAATAACGTCTCAATATGAAAACTGGATGAATTCTTCGTGCAGTGCCCATACTTCTTTGAAAGTAACCAATTAATCTCAAACAATGAAGGAGATCGATCTCTACTTTTCTGTCACATACTCATATTGATAAGATAAACCAAACACAAAGATCAACTAGTTTCCATATTCGGTATCGTCAAAGTTTTTTGCAGCAATCGAACCGAAACTGTATTGTTCCAATAATTCCTCTTGTGTAATTGCTCGACGATTGACAAGGACTCTTTGTTTTAAGCTTTGGACGTGCTGATCGATCAATGGATATAGCAAAACCTCTGGCGAATGAGCGATCAACTGTTTTTGTTTCTGCAATTGCTGCTTCAAATATATGGTTATAATTAATCTTATTCTCTTCGTACATAATTATTGAATTGAGAAAAATAGCCTCTTAAAAAGAGGCTATTTTTAAATGTTTGGATCGATATAGGTATATCTGAAGCATTACTTCGCATCGATATTGACCGTATTCAGTCGCAATGAGTTTAAAATTACGGATACTGAACTTAAACTCATAGCTGCTGCAGCGAGCATTGGCGATAACAATATACCAAAAGTAGGGTATAGGATACCTGCTGCAATAGGAATGCCTAAAACATTGTACAAAAAGGCGAAAAGTAAATTTTGTTTGATATTGCTCACCAATTTGTGGCTCAGTATTTTTGCTTTTACCACACCTAGCAAATCGCCTTTTAACAAGGTCACTTCAGCGCTTTCGATGGCTACATCCGTTCCCGTACCCATGGCAATACCGATATCGGATTGTGCCAAAGCGGGCGCATCATTGATCCCGTCACCAGTCATCGCCACGACCTTATTTTCTTGCTGTAATTTTTTGATCTCCATCAATTTATCCTCTGGCAATGCTTGAGCTTTAAAGTGCTTAATACCCAGCTCATCGGCTACAGCTTTGGCTGTTTTCGCATTATCACCGGTCAACATCATTACATCAACACCATGATCCATCAAATAATGGATGGCTTGTTTTGCCGTATCTTTGATTTTATCAGCGATCACTAAATACCCCAACAATGTGGTACCCTGTGCTAAATAGGAGACTGTACGACCTTTTTCCTGTTCTACGGCAACTTGTTCTTTGACTGCATCGGTGATCGTAATCCCATCATCTGTTAATAACGATTCATTTCCCAACAGCACTTTTTCATTCTGAAGATAACCGATCACACCTTTACCATTGATGGTGTCAAAACGATCGGTATCCTGCAGAATTAATTTTGACTCTTTAGCTTTCTTAACGACAGCTTCAGCTAAGGGATGGGAACTATTCGCATTGATAGAAGCTGCTCGTATCAACAATTCATCGGCGGTGTAGCTCGATGTGCTGAATACATGTTCTAGACTTGGTCTTCCTTCAGTTATGGTTCCTGTTTTGTCGGTGACCAAGACATTGACTTTATCTAATTTTTCCAAAGCTTCAGCATTCTTGATAAGAATACCATTTTTAGCACCTTTCCCAATACCAACCATGACCGACATGGGTGTGGCTAAACCTAATGCACATGGACATGCAACGATTAGCACGGCTAATGCATTGGCCAATGCGAAAGCAAGTTTGGATTCGACACCATAAATCATCCAAGCTGCAAATGTTAAAATAGCTATTACGATAACAACTGGTACAAAAATGCGGGCGACTCGATCGGTCAACTTTTGAATGGGTGCTTTACTGCGGCTTGCACTGTTGACCATCTCAATAATCTGTGCCAATAAGGTATCGTCACCCACGCGGTTGGCTTTCATCAAGAACGACTGATTGCCGTTAATCGTTCCTGCACTCACATGGTCACCTTCTTTTTTGTCTACTGGAACCGGTTCTCCTGTTAACATGGATTCGTCAATGGCACTATAACCCGATGTAATTGCTCCATCTACTGGGATTTTCTCTCCTGGTTTAACGCGTAATAGTTGATCCAACTGAATGTCGGCGACGGAAATTTTCTTCTCCACACCATCTTCGACCAAATTTGCTTCGGCAGGGGATAGTTTAATCAGTTCTTTGATGGCTGAATTTGTTTTGGAATGTGCTTTTGCTTCCATCAATTGACCTAAGAGGACTAAAGTCAAGATAACAGCTACCGATTCAAAATATAAGGCAACCTGTCCATGATGTCCAAGAAGTTCATCTGGAAATATCGAGGGAAAACATAGGGCAACGACACTGTATAAAAAACCGGCTCCTGCTCCTAGACCGATTAAACTAAACATATTTAAATTCCAAGTTCTGAATGATGTCCAAGCGCGTTCAAAGAACATCCATGCCGCATAAAAGACGACGGGAATAGTTAAAAACAGCTGGACCCAACCTGACATCTTTGCTGTAATAACTTGACCAATCGGATTGCCAGGGATCATTTCACCCATCGACAGAATAAATAAGGGTACGGTAAACAAGATGGCAATCCAAAGTTTTTTCCTTAAATCTTCATAAGTGTGATCTACTTCTTCTGTAGCAGCGTTGGCGACTAAATCCATACCGCAGATGGGACATGAACCGGGTTTGTCGCTTTCGACTTCTTGATGCATCGGACAGCTGTAAGTGACAGCTGCTTTCTTTTCAGGTATCTTCTCTAAATTCATCCCACATACAGGACATGATCCGGGCTTATCATATAATTTGTCACCTTCACACATCATGGGGCAATAATATTTACCAGCTGAATGGGCTGTAACCTTAGGTTTAGCTGCTTTTTCATGTGTTGAACAACAAGAGGCTTGAGGATGCTTGTCTACCTGATCTTTTAACGACTCAACGGGAACGAGGAACATACCACATACTTGACAGGAGCCTGGTTGGTCGTATGTGTGCTCATGTCCTTCGCAATACATGGGACAGATAAACTTGCCAGATGCTGCTGCAGATAGTGCATGAACCTGATTTTCATTTTTTTTTGACGAACAACAGGAAGCTTTTGGTGCTTCAGTCTGATTTGCGGCCTGATCTATCAATGACTCAACGGGAACTAGGAACATACCACATACTGGACAGGAGCCAGGTGCATCGTATGCATGATCATGTCCTTCGCAATACATGGGACAGATATACTTGCCAGAAGGTGAAACTGCTTTGGCTGTCGTTTGATATTCTTTCGAATGTTCTATTTGCTGATCTTCGTTATTTTCAATCGCTGTTTCATGGATTTGATAATGACCAATCTCGGATAGCTTATGATTAAGTGCTTTGATGTTAATAGCGTGTTCGCTATCAATGATGACTTCAGCAGGGTCTAAAGTAACGATCGCCTTGATCCCAGGTATCTGATTGAGTTTATCCGATACATGGTTACGACATCCATTGCAAGTCATGCCTGATATTTGATATTTTTGATTCATAATCTGCTTTAAATTAACTTAAACAAATATCCCTGTTTAGATAAAATTTAAACTGTAACATTTGAGGTTTAAATTATAAGATTTTAGCAGGGAAATAAGCGTATATAAAAGGACGATGAACAATTTATAAAAAGAACAAAGAATAGGTAACTTTGTTTGTAATTGAAAATCGCCAATGAATTCAAATCATAATCAAGAAAAACGGGAGAGTACAGGGCGTACTTCTCATATTTTAAATACGTCAGCCAATTTACTTGGAATTTGTTTTTTAGTCTTAACGACAATAAAAAAGATGAAATTGACAGAAGGGAGCTTAATTGACGAATGTGCAGCCCTTGCGATATTTATATTTATGGCAAGTTGTATTATCTCTTTTATTGCGATGAAAAGAGGTGATTTAAGGGAAGTTAAAAGACTGGAGAACATCGCGGATATCATCTTTTTAACGGGTCTATTTGTACTATTTCTAGCATCTCTACTGTTGATCTTTAACTTGATCGAGTAGCATCAACTAGGAAGCATAACAGATTCTATTTTAGATTTAATAAAGATGGTTAATCAAAGACTACGCTTATGCACATGAGGAGTTTCTAATAAACTGGAATGTTTTTTATATCCTTAATCTCTAAATAGCTTAAAAAGCGCCTTAAATAAAAAGATATGTTCAGCAATGGATCTTAACGTTAGGCAGTGACTTTTGATACGGAAAGGAGATATAAACAGTATAATACAAAAAGTTTATATACTGTTTATAATGCATTGCCTAATAATATTTTATGCAAATAGCATAACTTCAGGATGCTTTAATATGTTTTTGATCAAGGGCTTAGTATCGCCATCAATGACTGCCTTATAGTGGGGTTCAGGAATGAAAAGTTTGAAGTTTTTTTTCTCAATTTTAATGACAAAAATTGCCCCATGAACAATCTGTTTATCATCGATCACCATTGAAAACTCATCAACTGGCTGATTAGCAAGTTTGTTCTTTTCAACTAACTTTAAAAGTTTTTCCATAGTCAAAACTACATATTCTCGTCAATATATGAGCACATATTGACGAGAATATCATTAATTTTTAGCGATTAGATCTCTTAGAGCTACTGATGCAATAGCGCCTCCAAAGGCAGCTGGAAGATAAGACATGGTGCCATAAGCCGATTTCTTATAATTGCTTCCATCGGTGTATAATAAGGATGCTTTATCTGGCAATTCTGTTGAAAATACCGCCTTGAAGCCACTTCGTATGCCGTGCTTATATAATTTTTTACGAATGTGGTGGGCAAGCTTACAATTATACGTTTCTCCGATATCTGCAATTTCTATTTTAGTAGGATCCATTTTACCACCGGCACCCATTGAACTAACAAAGCGAACTTTTCTTTCTAAGGCCTGACGGATGAAAAACAATTTTGGCGTAATGCTATCGATAGCTTCTACGGCATAATCTGGCTTGAGATCCAAGAGATCTGAAATTTTTTCTGGAAGAACAAAATCCTCGATAATGGTTAAATCCAATTCTGGATTGATAGCCAACAAGCGATCGCGCATGATCTGCGCTTTGGACATACCATGATTTGTTGCCAGTGCAGGCAATTGTCTATTTCTATTGGATGGATCAACCGTATCACCATCAATGATGGTCATTTTGCCAACTCCGCCACGACAGATAAATTCTGCTGCAAATGAACCTACACCACCCAGTCCTAAAACCATGACGTGAGAATTTGCCAATTTTTCTAAAGCTTCACGTCCCACTAATGCCTCTGTGCGTGATAGCCATGATAAGTCTTTCATATTTTATCCAAATACAAGTTGATAGTTATTAAATACGGTATTCTTTAGTTCTTCTAAAGATATTTTTTTTAACTGTGCCACATAGGCATACAAGGTCCTAATATCTAGCGTTGCATCGTCTGTCTCTAAAAACAGCTGATCTAGGGGTGCAGATGCGAGTGTTTCATCGTGCTTACCAGTCAATATGGAAGCTCCGAACGAAAGGTAATATCCTTTTTTTAATAATTGCTCTGCAAGTTCTTTATTCTTGTTAAATCCATGAAAGATACTGTGGCCAGTAAATTTTTCACCTTTTAAAACTTGCTGTACTTCCTCAAAAGCACGTACACAATGAATAATCAATGGCTTAGCATATTCTTTGGCCAGCCTAACTTGTTTTTGAAATACGTCTTGTTGTACCTTTATGGGCATAGGAATTATTTTATCGATACCACATTCACCGACTGCTAAGATTTCCTGATCTTGGAGTAATTCTTCTAGGAGCGGTAAACCTTTAAATGGATCTTCTGCTGCGATATGCCAAGGATGTAATCCTGCGGTGACTGGTTGGACCAACCAAAGATCTTGATCACTGTTAAGCATATTGTTATACACACCAAAGAGATCTGCCTCTGGCGAGTGATGCTGATGGGTATGAATGTCAATATAAATCTGTGCCATAATCAGGCGCAAATTTGAGAAAAATAAATGAGGATTGATAATTTTATCTACTAAAGGTGTAGATATTTATTGGATATGGGTATCAAGTACTTTCAACATGCCATTCGCTTTTAATAAGCATTCCTGATATTCATCTTCTGCATTGGCCTGAATAGTAATGGCACCACCGGTTTGAAAGGATAAATACTTGTTTTGGGCATTATATAAAATAGTCCTAATGACGACATTGAAATCAAAATTACCATTTGGGTCAAAATAACCGATAGACCCTGCATATAGTGAACGTCGATTTGCTTCGACTTGATCGCAGATCTGCATTGCTGCTATTTTAGGTGCTCCGGTCATGGAGCCTGCCGGAAAAGTATTTTTAATGACTTCGATATCTGATACATCGGGGCTGATCTCACAGGTGATTGTTGAAATCATCTGATGCACCAATTTGAATGTTTGGATTTCGAATAAACGGTGTGCTTTGACCGATTTTGGTACCGCACTTCTTGTTAAATCATTTCGAACCAAATCGACGATCATCACATTTTCGGCAATTTCTTTTTTAGAGTTCAACATTTCCTGTATGATCTGCTGATCTTCTTCATCTGTAGATCCGCGCTTTGCTGTTCCTTTTATGGGCTGCGAGATCAATTGTCTGTTGCGTTTTGCAAGAAACCTTTCTGGTGAAGCGGAAAGGATATATTTGTCCTGAAACTTAAAAAAAGCAGCAAAAGGTGTGGGGGAGATCCGATTTAATTTTTCAAATGCTGCCAAAGGATTGAGCTGTACATGCTCGGCATAAAATTCCTGACAGAGATTGACTTCATATATATCACCTCGTTGAATATGATCTTGCATGTTGTGAAATGCTGCAAGGTATTCTTCCTTCGTCCATCTGGTCTGTACCTGACCATCAAAACCGACCACTTCATTTTTTAATTGCAGAGCTAGAATCGCTCGAAAGATTTCATCAGGCTTTTCGGCGATGATCCATACTGTATTTTCGATGATTTTGATCGTAATAGCTGGGATGAAGAAATAGGCCAATGGAAATTCCAATCGATCGACGTGATGGGTTTGGAGTTCCTCAATTTCATTTTTCAGGTCGTAAGAAAGAAAACCTGGTATATAAGTATGGGGATGATCTGAAATGAATTGTTGAACCTCACGGAGGCTGTGTTGGTCGGTAGAGGTATACTGTGCAATCGCTTGAACAGCAATTAAACAGTCAAATGCACTCCATTGATCCATATGTTCGTTAGAATGGAGGTAGGCTACTTCATCAAATTGCGCTGCCCATTGCAGCGCTTTTTGATGAAAATTATGCTTTGAATCTATAACAAAATTGTCTTCGACCCGCATTAACTATTTAGTCAATTTTAATGTTTGTTTACGATCTGGTCCTACTGATAAAAACGTGATAGGCACTTCTAATGCTTTCTCTAGATACGTAATGTAGTTTTGCAATGCTGTTGGGATTTCGCTTTCTTGCGTAATTCCTGTTAAATCTTGATTCCATCCATCGATTTCTTCTAAAATAGGCTCAGCCTCGTTTGTGATGATTTCGTATGGCATATAATCGATTACTTTGCCTTCATGTCTGTAGTGTGTACACACTTGGATTTTTTCGAATGTATCCAATACATCAGCTTTCATCATGATCAATTCTGTCACACCGTTTAACATGATAGCATATTTTAATGCAGGAATATCAATCCAACCTGTACGACGAGCGCGACCTGTAGTGGCGCCAAATTCATGTCCTAATTGACGTAAATTTTCACCTACTTCATCATGTAATTCAGTCGGGAATGGACCTCCACCTACACGTGTTGCATAAGCTTTGAAGATACCATATACGGCACCAATTTTATTTGGAGCGATACCTAGACCTGTACATGCACCCGCTGTCGTTGTATTGGACGATGTTACAAATGGATATGATCCAAAATCTACATCTAACAAGGTACCTTGAGCGCCTTCAGCTAATACTTTTTTGCCATCCTTTAAGTATTGATTTACTAAATGCTCAGAATCAACATGAGGAATTGTTTTAATGAATTCGATCGCTGCTAAGAAAGCTTCTTCTTTTTCAGAAAAATCAGGGATTTCACCGTAATGTGCTAAAATAGAAAGGTGTTTTTCTCTCAATTTTTCATAACGTTCTTTGAAATCTGCTAATGTAGTATCACCCACACGTAGGCCATTACGACCTGTTTTATCCATATAGGTAGGACCGATACCTTTTAATGTCGAACCAATTTTGCCTTCACCCATTTTAGATTCTGAAGCAGCATCTAATAATTGGTGTGTAGGAAGAATTAAATGCGCTTTGCGAGCTAACACTAAATTTCCTTTTCCCACTGGATCAAATCCAGCAGTTTTCAAATTGTCTAGTTCTCTCTTTAAAATAATCGGGTCGATAACAACACCATTTCCGATTAGGTTAAGAATTCCTTCATTGAAGATACCTGAAGGTATCGTGTTTAAAACGAATTTTTTGTTATCAAACTCCAATGTGTGTCCGGCGTTAGGGCCGCCTTGGAAACGAGCAATTAAATCGTATTGTGGACAAAATACATCAACGATTTTACCTTTACCTTCGTCTCCCCATTGTAAGCCCAAAAGCACATCAACTTGCATAGCTTTTAAAGTATTGTGATTAAGAATTTATGTTAATTTTTTTGAATTATCTAAAAACAAAATGTTCAGAAAAATGAGCAAATCATTTTCTGAACAAATGTACTATTATATTTTACCAATCCTCAGATTAATTTGAAATAACCTCTTTTTTAGCTTTTGCAGCAGCAATACTTTGCTGACACTCATTGCAAACACCGTAAAGATTTAGGGAGTGATGTTTAATATCAAATTTCAATAGGTCACCCATGAGGCTTTGAATCTGGTTAATACGGGGGTCGCAAAACTCAACTACTTTATTGCACTCGATACAGATAACGTGATCGTGTTGTTTAAATCCATAAGATTTTTCAAATTGTGCCATATTACGGCCAAATTGATGTTTTGTGACCAAATCACAGGAAACTAATAATTCTAATGTGTTGTAAACAGTAGCACGGCTAACTCGATATTTTTTATTCTTCATGTGGATATACAATGACTCGACATCAAAGTGGTCCGTGCGGGAATAAATTTCTTCTAAAATAGCATATCGCTCTGGAGTTTTTCTTAGGTTTTTATTTTCTAAGTAAGCTTCAAAGATCTTTTTTACTGTTGCGTAATTTTCAGCTGCGTTCATATTAATCAATAAGATTCTTTACAAATTTACCAATTTTGATTCAATTATCGTAAGATAAAAAAAATGTGATATTAAACTGATGTTAACTTTCAGATTCATAACGCGAAACAGTTGTAATGCCCTGTACTTGTTTAAGTGTTTTCATGAGACTTTCCAATTGTGCAATATCATTGACAAAGACCATAATGTTGCCCTCAAATATCCCTTCATTACTGGTGATACTGAGTGAACGAATGTTGACGTTGAACTCTTGTGAAATCACGGTGGTCAGTTTATTGACCAAACCCACATCATCTATACCTACAATACGCAATCCGGTTAAGAAGGATACATCATTTTTTGAGGTCCATCTGGCTTTCATAATCCGATAACCATAATTTGCCATCAGTTTAGACGCATTTGGACAACTTGTACGGTGTATTTTGATGCCATCATTGACCGTTAAAAATCCGAATACATCGTCTCCTGGTATGGGATTGCAACAAGGGGCTAGTGTATAATCGATCTGCTGTAAGTCATCACCAATTAATAGGGTGTCTTGATCTTTTTTGTTAAATTTCTCGACTAATCCACCAATATGGTTATTGAATTGCGTGTTTTGTGTACTTAAGGTAGCGTCATTATTTTTTTCATGTGCCACAAACTCGCGTAACTGTTTCATATCGACCAACCCTTTGGCAACATTATAAAACAGATCTTGGGAACTGGAGAATTTTAGAAAATTAGCAATCTTATTAATATTGTCCGTATTGTACGTGATTTTTAATGTTTTCAGCTTGCGTTCTAAAATTTCTTTTCCATCTTCGGCTACACGACGTCTTTCTTCTTTCAGTGAAGAGCGGATCTTTGATTTTGCTTTGGCAGTAACGACAAAATTCAACCAGTCTTCTTTTGGAGTCTGTTTGCTTGAGGTGATGATCTCGACTTGATCACCATTTTGCAGCACATGGCTCAGCGGTACTAATTTATGGTTGACTTTGGCTCCGATACAGGTAGCTCCGATATCGGAATGGATCTCAAATGCAAAATCTAATGCTGTCGCCTCATGCGGAAGCTGAATTAAAGCTCCTTTTGGGGTAAAAATAAAGATTTCATCCGAAAATAGATTCATTTTGAAGTCATCGACAAAATCCAAAGCATTTTGCTCCGGATTGCTCAAGACATCTCTAATTTTTTTGATCCATTGATCCAATCCGCTATCTGAATTTGATTCTTTGTATTTCCAGTGTGCTGCAAAACCTTTTTCCGCAATTTCATTCATGCGACTGGTTCTGATTTGTACTTCAACCCATTGTCCTCGTGGACCCATAACGGTTGTATGCAAGGATTCATAGCCATTTCCTTTTGGAGAAGAAACCCAATCGCGCAAACGATCTGGATTTGGACGATAGAGATCCGTGACGATAGAATATACTTTCCAACATTCCGTTTTTTCTCGTTCATCATCTGTATCGATCACAATTCGAATGGCAAATAAATCATAAACCTCTTCAAAAGGAATTGATTTTTTACGCATTTTGCTCCAAATCGAATGGATAGATTTGGGTCTGCCAAAAATCTGTGCCGAGATTCCTTGTTCTTTTAGTATTTCTTGTACAGGCTCAATAAAGTCTGCAATGAATTTTTCCCTTTCCGCCTTTTTTTCATTGAGCTTGCGCGCGATAAACTTATAGGTATCTGGATCGGTAAACTTCATGGAGAGATCTTCGAGCTCGGACTTAATGGCATATAAGCCTAAGCGATGGGCGAGTGGCGCATATAAGTAGCTGGTCTCGGAAGCGATTTTAAGCTGCTTGTCGCGAGCCATAAATTCCATGGTCCGCATGTTGTGCAGGCGATCGGCGAGTTTGATCAAAATGACTCGAACATCATCGGCCAATGTCAACAGCATCTTACGGAAGTTTTCCGCTTGCATAGAACTATTGGGGTCAAAAATTCCTGAAATTTTTGTCAGTCCATCAATAATACGACGTACTTTTTTACCAAACATTTGCTCGATTTCATCAAGGGTAATGTTGGTATCTTCAACCACATCGTGTAATAAGGCACATACAATCGAGGTAGTCCCTAAGCCAATTTCTTCTGCAGCTATTTGAGCTACAGCAATTGGATGGAAAATATAAGGCTCGCCAGATTTTCGACGCATTTCTTTGTGGCTATCCAGAGCAAGATCAAAAGCTTTTCTGATCATCTGCTTGTCGCCTCGTTGCATCGTTGGTTTACATGCGCGTAGTAATGCTCTGTATCTTTTACGTATTTCTTTATTTTCTGCTTCTATATCAATCACATAATCTTTCATAAACTTGCAGTTGCATTATGATTTTAAAAATACATTTCTTAAATTAGTTAATGTTAATTTAATGGAATAAGTAGTAAACCAAATTTATTTTTATTAAATGTAATAATTTTTTAATACTATTGACAAAAAAAGACAATTTTTAAATTGTAATGATCAAAATAAACTTACGCTGGATGCTTTTTTTGCTTTTCTCCATTCCAATTTTGGGGATGGCTCAAGCACTGACAGTACCTCTTTACGGGGAGGGGGAGCAGGAAGTTCTGGAAGAGTACAACATGACCACTCTAGAAACTGGTGAGCGATTGCCTTGGTTTTTAATTCCTGAGGTCAAAATATCCAAACCGCGGATATGGACTTCGGAAGATGCTAAAAAAGAGTATTTGAGATTAAGAAGAAATGTACTAAGAGTATTACCTTATGCCATATTCGCTCAAAAAAGATACGATCAATTGGATCGCGAGCTGGCTCTGGAGACCGACAAAAAGCAACAAAAGAAATTAATTGAAAATTGTGAAAATGAAGTGAAAGCCATGTTTAATAAAGAAATTAAAAACATGAGTATTACACAAGGGAAAATCTTAATTAAACTCATTGATAGACAGACTGGCCACTCCAGTTATGAAATGGTTAAACAGATGAAGGGCGGACTGACTGCATTTTTATATCAGGGGGTAGCTAAAATATTTGGACATAATCTCAAAAATACCTACGATCCTAGAGAGGATTTTGAAATTGAAAATATCATCAGAGAATTTCAAAAAACAAGACGGGATCCGCGCTATTTTTAATAGAAAGGAATAATTTATGAAGACAGTTTATGATTTTGGAGCCTTACAGTTCAATGGTCAAGAAAAATCATTAGCTGATTACAAAGGAAAAGTGTTGTTGATCGTCAATACGGCGAGTCAATGTGTATTTACCCGACAATTTAAATCTTTAGAAAAACTTTACCAAACTTATAAAAATGAGGGGTTTGAAATCTTGGCTTTTCCATCGAATAACTTTGGAAAACAGGAACCATTGACCGGCTATACGTTAGAAACTTTTTGTAGAATCAACCAACAAGTCAGTTTTCCAATCTTTAAACGATCGCATGTATGTGGAGAATACACATCGCCTCTATATAGATATTTAGCCCATAAGGATGAAAATGGACGTATAGAAAGTAAACCGCTATGGAATTTTCATAAATACCTCATCAATAAAAAAGGAGAAGTGGTTGACTACTTTTATCCAACGACTTCACCGAACGCTTCTAAAGTGAAAAAACGTGTCGAACAATTACTATCGGAAGAGTAAGATCAAAAGAGTAGAAACAACAAAATGTTTAGTACTTTTGCCTACATTTAGTTGGTTAAACATTTAAAATAAACTCCCATGATAAAACTTGATTTATTAGTAATTGCTGTGCATCCGGATGACGCGGAATTGGGCGCTGGAGGAACGATAGCAAAATATGTAGCAGCGGGTAAAAAAGTAGGAATTGTAGACTTAACTAGGGGCGAACTGGGTACTCGTGGTACTGCTGAAACCAGAGATCGTGAAGCGAATGATGCGGCAGCAATCTTAGGATTGACTGTTAGAGATAATTTAGCACTGCGTGATGGCTTTTTTAATAATAGTGAGGAGGATAAATTAGCTGTGATTCGTGCTATCCGCCAATATCAACCTGAAATCATCATTACTAATGCAATTACAGATCGCCATCCAGATCATGGAAGATCGGGACATATGGTTTCTGAAGCTTGCTTTTTATCGGGATTACGAAAGATAGAAACCTCCTATGATGGTGTGTTGCAGGAAGCTCATCGTCCTCGATTGGTATTGCAGATGATACAGGATTATTATATCAAACCGGATATCGTCATAGATATTACTGATTTTTATGATATTAAGGAAAAATCGATTTTGGCGTATAAGACACAGTTTTATACCGGTGAAGAACATGATTCGGATGAACCTCAGACTTATATTTCTAATCCCGATTTTATGGAATCTACCGCAGCTCGGGCTCGGGAGTTTGGACGCTCGATACAGGTGAAATATGCTGAAGGATTTACGGCGAAAAAAATATTAGGTGTAGATGATATATTTCATCTGATTTAATTTAAAATAATCAAATAAAAGCCGTTTCTTTATCATATTAGGAAACGGCTTTTGCTTTTACAGCATTTTTACATGAAAAATCAAAAATTCTCGCTACAAGATCGAATAAAAAGTTTTACTTATGCTTTCAACGGGTTTAAAATCTTACTGATCGACGAGCATAATGCGCGTATACATCTTGTTGCAACTGTAGTGACGGTGATCGCAGGATTTTATTTCGATATTTCTAAAGTAGAATGGATGATTGTTTTACTGTGTATTGGTGCTGTTTTTGCTTTGGAAATCATCAATTCGGCGATTGAAAATTTGGCAGATTTGGTGTGTCAAGAGAAAAATGAATATGTTAAAAAAGCAAAAGATCTAGCAGCTGCAGCCGTATTAACCGCTGCTTTTGTTTCTGTTATAATAGCGCTGATCATTTTTATCCCTAAAATAATGATGTTATGGTTTTAATTAGAGCTTACGAGTTAAAAGATCGGGAGATCGTATTGAGTGTCATGCAAGAAAATATTCCAACTTATTTTGCTCAAGATGAGCAAGAGGACTTGAAGTATTACTTGGATTTTGAGATTGAGCAATACTTTGTTTTGGAAGCAGATGGTCAGATAGTGGCATGTGGTGGTATCAACCTGGAGCCGGAGGAAAGAAGTGGGGTGATCAGTTGGGATATTGTTCGTCCTGCTGAACAGGGTAAAGGCCATGGACGAAAATTATTGGAACACCGCATTGCAATTTTAAAAAGCATGCCAGATATCGATCGGATAACGGTACGCACGTCTCAGTTGACGTATTTATTTTATCAAAGAAATGGTTTTGTTTTAAACCAGATCGTAAAGGACTATTGGGCGAAAGATTTTGATCTTTATAGCATGGAATTGAGTTCTTAGTCCATCAGATTAAAAACAATAGATACCAATATAAAGATAGGAAGGATCAAAGCAGCGATAACATTGAACTTGAATTTTGCAATTTCATGCTTTCGATATAAGAAAAAAGATTCTGCAAGTAGGTAGATCATCCAAATCAGATAAAATATACCCATAAAAAATAAAATAACACCAATATCTCCTGTACCACAACGGCGACGAGGATCGAGTTGTGCCATCGCAATAGGGATAGCTATAAATAGCAATATGATTAATGCTAAAATCCGAATAACAACATGTTTGATCATATTATCCTTTTGTTGTTAATACATATATCTAAAAAAAGGTAACCTATTGGGCTACCTTTTTGTGTTTATTTCGAAAATATTTAGTTCTTTTTGTCGATTTTATAAAGACGTCCTAAATCGGTGATTGCATATAATGCACCATCTTTTCCTTGTGTGATATCTCTAAAACGCTGTCCTTCTTTGGCTAACAATCTTTCTTCACCAACAACTTTATTGTCTTTAATGACTAAGCGAGCAATATGTGTACTGCTTAAACCACCTATAAATAAGTTGTTTTTCCATTCTGGAATACGATCTCCAGTGTAAAATGTTATTCCACTTGGTGATAACACAGGATCCCAGTAGTATACGGGCTGTTCTAATCCTTCTTTTTGTTGTATAGCGTCGCCTACTTTTTCGCCACTGTATTCTAAACCATAAGTAATGGTCGGCCAGCCATAATTTTTACCGGCTTCAATACGGTTCAGTTCGTCACCTCCACGGGGACCAAATTCAGTTTCCCACAGATCGCCTGTTTCAGGATGAATTGCCAGACCTTGTGGATTGCGGTGTCCGTAACTATAGATTTCGGGTCTAGCATCTGCTTGTCCTGTAAATGGATTGCCTGATGCTGGTGCTCCGTCTGTCGTGATTCTGATGATTTTACCCAATCCTGATTTCAGATCTTGCGCTTGTGGTCGAGTCGCTAAATCAGAACGTTCACCAGTAGTAATGATCAAATTGCCAGACTTGTCAAATAGGATCCGACCTCCATAATGTAAATTGCCCTTATATTTCGGTGTGGCACGATATATAACAGCTACATTTTCAACAGTCTTATCATCAGCAGATAACTTTCCTTTGCCTACGGCCGTGAGATTCCCTTCAGCACTGGGTTCGGAGAAAACAAAATAGACCATACGGTTGGTTTCAAAGTTTGGATCGATTGTCAATCCTAGCAAACCACCCTGACCAGCAGCATCCACTTTTGGTAATCCTGTTATGGGTTCAGAGACTTTCCCGTCGGTAGTTGCAATTTTAAATGTACCTTCTTTTTCTGTGATGAGTAAACGTCCATCAGGCAAAGCAGCAATACCCCAAGGAGATTTTAGTGTTGTGTTCAACACGACTCCTTCAAATGCGGTATTGGTTTTTACCCCATTTATACGTGTTTGACCCGCAAAAGCAGGTTTATACTTGGTATTGGCTTCATTCTTTTCAACAGCTGGATAGATGCTATCTACTGTATTGGTTTCTGCACCGGTAGTACCGTTTGAACAGGAGTACAGGGCAAAAGAACTAATCAGTACGGTGGCTAATTTACTTTTCATAGACAAGTTGAATTGTTTCATATCATATAAAAATATAAATAATTTATTAAAAAATACGCATGTCAGCTCTTTATCATGAAATAAAGCCTTTTACATATTGCCGGGTGATTTCATGTTTTGGATTTAAGAGCACTTCTTCCGTTTTTCCAAACTCGAGGATCTCGCCACCATAAACAAAAATAATATAATCCGATACACGGCGTGCTTGTCTCAGGATATGGGTGACCAGTACGATGGTATAATCTTTTTTAAGTTCAACGAGCAGATTTTCAATGGTCTGTGTGGAGATTGGGTCTAGTGCAGAGGTGGACTCATCACCTAATATAATCTCTGGTTTTACAGCTAGACCACGAGCAAGACATAAGCGTTGCTGCTGACCTATAGAAAGCCTAGTGGCGGATTGATCCAATCGGTCTTTTACTTCTTCCCAAAGACCAACATTCTTCAATTGTGTTTCCACAATAGCATTCAATTCCTTTTTATTGCGTGTACCATGAATACGTGGCCCATAAGCGATATTGTCATAGATCGACATCGGAAGCGGAAAAGGCTTTTGAGAAAGAAGTCCCATTTTTTTGCGGATATGTGTCACTTCGGCATTGGGCGCATAGATGTCTTCACCATTGACGAAGACTGAACCGGATACTTGAACACCTTTGGTATCATCGATCAAGCGGTTCAGTGTTTTTAATAATGTTGTTTTCCCACATCCTGATGGACCAATAATCGAAGTAATACTATTATTGGGCAGTGATAAATTGATATTTTTTAAAATATGATGCCCATCGATATGAATATTCAGATCTTGTATTTGAATATGCGGTTGGATAGCAGGGCTTACAACTTGTGTTTGTTCTGTTTCGATGATAGGATGTGCGTGCATATAACAATAATTAGAATGATAAAAGTTAATATAAGTGCAGATGCGTAGGCTCTACCTTGGACTTCGGGGATGGGACTGCTTAATTGGAAAAAAATAGCCAAGGGTAGCGTTGCTGCAGGTTCGTCGATATATCGAGGTAAATTGTCACTGAATCCTGTGGTTAACAAGACTCCAGCCACATCGCCGATAGCACGTCCGAATGCCAATAAGATGGTGGTAAAAATACCTGGTTTAATATGTAAAATAAAGACTTTAGCCACTTCCCAGTTTGTCGCACCTAATGATAATGTCACATGTTTGAGATCATTGGGAACCGTTCGGATCAGTTCATCAACTGTGCGGACGACGATCGGTATAGTCAATAATGTAATGGTGATGATACCACCTAATAAGGATGCACGGATGCCAAAATAGACCATGATCGTAAATCCTACAGCACCGTAAACAATGGAAGGGATGCCATACAGGATGTCAAACATCAATTTTGAATATTGTGCTAATTTGGAGGAGGTTTTGATGTATATATTTAAAAATAAAGCAATCGGAACACCAATAATAGTGGCCAATACGGTTGCGACTCCAGCGAGATAGAGTGAACCTAGGATAGCATTTAATATACCCCCTTCTTTACCCATATAAAATCCTCCTTTGGGCAATTGGGTGACCATTTCCCAAGATAAATATGGTAAACCCTTATAGAGAATGGTGCCGATGATAAAGAAAAGTGAACCTGTGACCAACATGCCTGATAATTGCATGAAACCCTTCGCTACTTTTTCTTTAAAAAGTCTTGTTTTCAGATTATCCATTGTGTTTACCCTCCAATCTATTTAGTATAATACGCGAAATTAAGTTGAATCCGAAAATAATCACAAACAGGAGTAAAGCGGAAAACATGAGTGCCGAATCGTATAAAGGAATGGACATCATCTCTCCAAAATTATTTGCAATTAATGCTGGAATGGGATATCCTGCATCAAAGATGGATGTCGGTATCTTAGGAACATTGCCACAGACCATCAGCACCGCTATCGTTTCTCCAAATGCTCGGGATATGGCAAGAACAATCGCGGCAATGATACCGGGCTTTGCTTTGCGCAGTATAACCTTTTGCGCAGTTTCCCATTTGGTCGCTCCTAAGGATAGGGAAGCGGCTTTGAGTTCTGCAGGTATTGTTTTGAGTACTTCGACCATGATACTAATCATAATCGGGAAGATCATAACCGATAATACAATGCCACCGGCTAAAATCGTATATCCTGAGGTAGAGACACCAAATAAGGGAGCTATGTAGGATTGTATCGCTGGCACAATAAACAGTACGCCCCACACACCGTACAATACGGGTGGAATGGCTGCTAAGACATTGATCAGTGGCAACACCATATTTTTTAATGCATTGGAAGCATACTCGGTCAAATAGATCGAACTTAAGATACAAAGTGGGCAGGAGATCAATAGCGCCACCAGCGTGACACTAAGGGTGCCCATAATGAAGGGGAGAAAACCAAAACTTCCTTTCATGGGTGCCCAAACATGATTGGTGAGGAGATCCCAAATATTAAATGATTCAAATAAGGGGATCGATTTAAAAGTCAAACCAATACCAATAATGATCACAACCGAAAGTGAAATAAGTAGCAAAACAAAACTTGACTGTTTTGCAATAGCGTTTTTTATTAATCTTGTTCTCAACATATTATAGCTTTTCCAGTTCTTCTTCCATAAATGATTCTGTTAACGGTACATAGCCATTTTCAAGTAAATAACTTTGCGATTTTTTCTTTAAGACGAAAGAGATGAATTCTTTAAGCAGTAAATTGTCAGGCTTGCCTTTTGTTATAAAAGACAGGTCTCTGGACGGTGGGCTTGGATATAGATTATTGCTCACGGCATCTGTCAGTTCATCAATCGTATTATAAAAACTTTCCTGTTCGCTGATTCGACCATCGGCATTGAGGTCAATGGGTAACACATCAATCTGATCCATTACTTTTTTTGTTTTTAAGTCATAGACATAATTGATATTATTGAAACCGATTGCATTTTTATCATCTTTGATCGCTTGTGCAATCCCAGGGTCACCAAAGATGCCGATTCCTTTTAAGTCCTCTTGTTTGCTTTTAAAAAAATTGGCCCATGTCTCAGCTGCTCCTGCGGCATCTGCTCTTGTATATACGGTCACTGGATCTTTTGTAAATCTTGGATCAATTTCATTCCACGTTTTATACTGATGATTAACAAAAATATTTTTCAGCTCCGCATTGGTCAATCCGCGTTCCTTAAGTAAACGATAGTTTGGGTTATTTGCATTGATGGTACAGATAACGGCATCTTTTGCAACATGGATGGGGTAAGCGCCATTTTTCACTTCTTCGGGGTGAAGGTCGCGTGAAATCAATCCAATATCAACCATTCCGGTCAGTGCATCGGCGATTCCTTTTCCTGCTCCTCCAGCAGAGATATTGAAGCGTACAAGCGGATGTTCCTTTTTAAATTCTTCACTCCATAAAACGACTAAAGGATAGAGCGCAAATGCTCCGGATAAAGAAATATTTCCTTCGAAACCTCTTTCTTTAGTGTATCCATTCTCTATTTTAGGAGCGCATGCATTATTATTAAGTAACAACAATAAGCTTATTACAAGTATATTACGGTTGTTTTTGATCATTTTATGTATATCTATAGGATTGGTCTACAATATTATTTTTGACAAATATATATTAATTTAATAGATTTTATAGATTATATAGTTTTTTTTTCTACTTTTGAACCAATAGAAGAGAATACAGACCAAATAAATACAATTTCAGCATATGCAAAGTTTCCGTACAGAGCTTGAAAACCCTGTGGTTGAGCAAGAGATTATTGATTTAGAAAAGAAAATTAGACTTTTCCAAGAGGGAAAAATTACGGATGAAAAATTTCGTTCATTGCGCCTAGCAAGAGGGGTATACGGACAACGTCAGCCCGGAGTGCAAATGGTGCGTATTAAATTGCCTTTTGGAAAAGCAACTTTCAAACAAGTCATCAAAATATCGGATGTGTCTGATGAATATGCTATTCGTAATTTGCATATCACGACAAGACAGGATATCCAGATTCATTTTGTTAGTCTAGATCGTACACCAGAATTGTGGGCTAAATTGGCTGAGGACGATATCACCTTACGTGAAGCGTGTGGCAACACAGTGCGAAATGTAACAGCATCGCCTACAGCTGGTATAGATCCAAAAGAACCTTTTGATGTTTCTCCTTACGCACAAGCTGTTTTTGAATTTTGTTTAAGAAACCCGATCTGTGCGGAAATGGGGCGTAAATTTAAAATGTCATTTTCGTCTTCGGACGATGATACTGCTTTTTCATATATCCATGATCTGGGCTTTATTCCTAAAATACAACTTATCGATGGTAAAGAAGAACGTGGTTTTAAAGTTCTGTTAGGTGGTGGATTGGGTTCTCAACCTTTTCTAGCACACTTGGTACATGAATTTTTACATGAAGATCAGTTGATTCCGTTTGTTGAGTCTTCTTTACGTGTATTTGACCGCTATGGTGAGCGTAATAATAGAAATAAAGCACGCTTTAAATATTTGATCCAAAAATTGGGTATTGATGAAGTGTTGCGACTTATTGCGGAAGAGCGTGTTGCAAATGCTGTTAAATCATTTCAAATTGATCGAAATACCATCAGTCAACCTACTCCTCCAGATACAAGTGCAATTGAACTTGTAGCGTTGGATGGAGATGCTGATTACCTGATCTGGAAGTCGACAAATACATTTGAACAAAAGCAAAAAGGTTATTATGGCGTATTTGCAAAAATATCGACGGGTGATCTTCCTACTGAAAAAGCACGAGTGCTGGTCGCAGGATTGGCGGGTCTAGTTGCCGATGAGATTCGTTTTACACAAAATCAAGGTTTATTGCTGAAGTATGCTACAGAGCAGTCTTTACCTCATATCTATCAATTATTGAAAAAGTTGGAGTTGGCTTCACCTGGATTTGAGAGCACATCCGACGTGACGACTTGTCCAGGAACGGATACTTGTAATCTAGGGATTTCCAATAGTACAGAGATGGCGCGCGTAATCGAAACGTACATCCGTGATTTTTATGCCGATTTTGTGTACAATAGGGAACTTAAGATAAAAATATCGGGTTGTATGAATTCTTGTGGTCAACATGGTTTAGCTCATTTGGGATTTCATGGTAGCTCTGTGAAAGCGAATGGAAAAGTTGTTCCTGCTGCACAGGTCATGATCGGTGGTGGTACTGTTGGTGATGGTGTAGGTCGTGTGGCTGAAAGAATCATAAAAGTGCCAACAAAAAGAGTGTTGCATGTGGTAGATTTGGTCTTATCGGATTATAAAAAGAATGTTCAGGAAGGTGAAAACTTCCATGCTTATTATGATCGTCAGACAAAAAATTATTTTTATACGTTATTGAAGCCATTGGCTGACTTGACGACATTGTCGGATGATGAATACATCGACTGGGGACATCAAGAGACTTTTGAAACAGCAATTGGCGTAGGTGAATGTGCTGGTGTGATGATTGATCTAGTAGCGACATTAATCTATGAAGCGGAGGAAAAGAGAGCATGGGCAGTGTCGGCTTTTGAAGAGAAGAAATATGCGGATTCTATATATCATGCTTACAGTACCTTTATCGGATGTGCCAAAGCATTATTATTGGACAAAGGGGTAAATGTGAGTTCACAGCATGCGGTGATTCAGGAATTTCAAACACAGTTTGTGGAACAACAATTATTTACCTTGGATACCACATTTCCTGAACTAGTGTTGCAAATCAATAAAAATGAACCGACACCAGAATTTGCTGAAAATTATCTGGCAAGTTTGAATACTTTCTTTGATGCTGTGTATGCGTATAGAAATGGTGTGGTAGTGAATTAATGAGGAGGATAGAAGAATGAATATGAAACCAAAAGTAACCTTGGTCGGAGCTGGTCCCGGAGATCCTGAATTGATCAGTTTAAAAGGTATAAAGGCAATCAAATCTGCTGATGTGATTTTATATGATGCCTTAGTTGATGAAAGTTTACTGGATTTTGCAGGTGAAAACTGCACGAAAATATATGTTGGAAAACGAGCCGAACAGCTCTCTACTTCACAAGATCAGATCAATCAACTGTTGGTTGATTATGCATTGACACATGGTCATGTTGTCCGGCTGAAAGGTGGCGATCCATTTGTTTTTGGTCGTGGTGGTGAAGAGCTGGATTTTGTCAGTCAATTTGATATCGAAACCGCCGTCGTTCCTGGTATCTCTTCGAGTATTGGGCTTACCGGTTTACAAAAAATTCCGTTGACGTATCGGGGCATGAGTGAAAGTTTTTGGGTGATCACGGGATCAACTACGGCTGGAAAATTGTCGGAAGATCTATATGCTGCTGTTAAAACCAATGCTACAGTGGTGGTGTTAATGGGTTTTGGAAAATTGACCGAGATCGTGGAACTCTACAGGCAGCATGGTAAAGAAAACCTACCGATTGCATTGATTCAAAATGGCTCTACGCCAAATGAGAAAATCATAATGGGTACAATCGATGATATTCTGGATGAGACGCAAGAAAAACGCATTGGTGTTCCTGCTATTATTGTATTGGGCGAGGTGGTTAAAAAACATCCTAATTTCAAAAATATCATTGGAAAATATGCAACAGCCTAAATGAATACACTATTTCCAATTTTTGTAAAACCGGATCAAATTCACATTCTACTAGTGGGGGGAGGTCCGATTGGCTTAGAAAAATTTCAAGCAATCATTCATAATAATGATCAGGCTAAGGTAACTGTTATTGCGAGTGAGATCTGCTGCGAGTTTAAAATTATATTGATGCAGTATGCGCATGTCAGATTTGAAGAGCGTGATTTTGTAGAGTCGGATCTGGATCATAAACATCTGGTGATGTTGGCCACAAATAACCATGAGCTCAATGATGAGATCAGAGCATTGGCAAGTGCTCGTTTTATCTTGCTCAATGCGGCTGATAAACCGCAGTTGTGTGACTTTTATCTGGGATCAATTGTTAAAAAAGGAAATTTGAAAATCGCGATTTCGACAAATGGAAAATCGCCCACTATAGCAAAAAGGGTGAAAGAGCTTTTGCAGAATATGCTTCCTGAAGAAATTGACGATACGTTGGAGTTGATGAGTCAACTTCGGGATCAATTGAAGGGAGACTTTCAAGCGAAAGTGACAGCGCTTAATGAACATACTAAATCGTTGGTTGAGAGAGATGGAGATCAATAAAATAAAAGAACTATTATCAGGAAAGCAGGGAGTGGAATTGCTTCAGGCCATTACTGAGCACTATCCAAATCAGGTGGTATTCTCGACTTCGTTTGGTATCGAAGATCAGATCATCACTGACTGGATAGGGAAAAGCAAAGTGAACATTGAGGTGTTTACTTTGGACACAGGCCGATTGTTTAAAGAGACGTACTCGCTCTGGAGCAGAACTGTAGAACGTTATGCTTTGAAGATCAATACCTATTATCCCAATACAGAGCAAATCCAAGAGTTTGTTTCGCAAAAGGGACCGAATGCGTTTTATGAATCTGTAGAAAATAGAAAGTCTTGCTGCTACATCCGAAAAATAGAACCATTACAACGCGCATTGCGGGGTGCTAAAATTTGGATTACGGGAATTAGAGCGGAACAATCTGCTAATCGCCATGATATGGACTATATAGAGTATGACGAGGTGAACGATATCATCAAAATTCATCCGTTATTTGACTGGACTTTTGAGATGGTGAATAATTATATCAAAAGTGAGCGTATACCTTATAATGTACTGCATGATAAAGGTTTTCCAAGCATAGGCTGCGCACCCTGCACGCGGGCTGTTCAAGAGGGTGAAGACTTTCGCGCTGGACGCTGGTGGTGGGAAGATCAGAGTAAAAAGGAGTGTGGATTACATGTGACAACAAAATAAAAAAGATTAAATGGATTATTTAGATCAACTAGAAGCAGAATCAATCTATATATTACGTGAAGTAGCTGGGCAATTTGAGAACCCCGCACTCTTATTTTCAGGCGGAAAGGATTCGATTACGTTGGTTCATTTGGCATTAAAAGCATTTAGACCAGGTAAGTTTCCTTTTCCTCTGGTACATATAGATACCGGACATAATTTCCCAGAAACAATTGCCTATCGTGATTGGTTGATCGATCAGATCGGTGAAAAACTGATCGTGGGGTATGTACAGGATAGCATAGATGCTGGAAAAGTGGTGGAGCAGAAAGGGAAAAATGCGAGTAGAAATGCATTACAGACTGTGACGCTGTTGGATACCATTGCGGAAAATGGTTTTGATGCATGTATCGGTGGTGCTCGTCGCGACGAGGAAAAGGCTAGGGCAAAAGAACGTGTGTTCTCTGTACGTGATGAATTTGGACAGTGGGATCCAAAGCGCCAACGTCCTGAGCTTTGGAATATATTTAACGGAAAAATCAATAAGGGAGAAAACGTCCGTGTATTTCCCATATCAAATTGGACGGAACTGGATGTTTGGAATTATATCAAACGGGAAAACATTCAACTTCCAAGTATCTACTTTAGCCATGAACGTGAAGTGATCACCCGTAATGGTCAGTTGATGGCGGCAGCTCCTTTCTTAAATATCGATGAGGAGGATGTGATCGAAACTAAATCGGTACGATTTAGAACTGTAGGTGATATGACTTGTACCGCTGCTGTGGATTCAGAAGCGACTGCACTGGACGATATCATTGCCGAAATCAAAGCGTCAACGGTTAGTGAGCGTGGAGCAAGGATGGATGATAAGGTGTCGGAAGCGGCAATGGAAGATCGTAAAAAACAAGGATACTTCTAAGGTATAATTCACCAGATAGGAAGATTAAACTATAATCTAGAACATGAAAATTTTAAAATTTATAACGGCTGGTTCTGTTGATGATGGCAAAAGTACATTGATCGGCCGTTTACTATATGATACGGATTCGATATTAGATGATCAACTGGAGGCGATCAAAAAGGCTAATCGTAAAAATAATGATGGCACTGTTGATTTAGCGATCTTAACGGATGGATTGAAGGCGGAACGGGAACAAGGGATTACCATTGATGTTGCTTATAAATACTTTCAGACAGAAAATCGAAAGTTTATTATTGCTGATGCACCGGGACACATACAATACACACGTAATATGATCACTGGAGCTTCCAATTCAGATCTGATTATCATATTGGTGGATGCACGTAAAGGGGTTATCGAACAGACAAAGCGTCATTCTTTCTTGGCGAAATTGTTGGCTTTGAAGAAGGTGTTGATTTGTATCAATAAAATGGATATGGTGGACTATAGCCAGGAAGTGTTTGAGACCATCAAGGCGGATTACCAAGTGCTGGCAGAACGATTAGAATTGAAGGACGTTGATTTTATGCCGGTTTCAGCCTTGAAAGGCGATAATATCGTGAATTCTTCGGCTCATTTTGATTGGTATGACGGTCCTTCATTGTTGTCTTATTTGGAAACGGTCGAATTTGACGAGGTGGATGACCAAGCGTGGCGTTTACCTGTACAGTGGGTGGTAAGGCCACAAACGGATGAACTGCATGATTATCGTGGATATGCTGGCCGTGTGGTGGGAAATGGGTTGAAAGTTGGGGATGAGGTGGTTATTTTACCTTCATCGGTCAAAAGCAAGATTAAGAGAATTGAACTGGCAGGGGTCGATCTGGAAAAGGCCGAAGATGGTCAATCTGTGATCGTTCACTTGACCGATCATGTTGATATTAGTCGGGGTGATACTATCGTAGCGGCACATGACGCTGGTCTAGTGGAACGAAATGTGGAAGCAAATATTTGCTGGTTTGATAATAAGGCTTTGGATACGAATCAGATCTATCTCTTTCAAAATTTTGGTAGAACAACGAAAGTTAAAATTAACGAAATCATTCATAAGGTTGATATCAACAATCAGGAGTATAAGTATGGCGAGCCAATTGCGCTCAATGATATCGGTCGTGTTCAGATCAAAGCTGCTGACGATCTTTCGTTTGATCTTTATCAAGACCATCAAGCTACGGGGCGAGGCATTATCATTGATCCACGTACCAATTTAACAGTTGCGGCTGTAATGATTGAAAGTGTTGCTTAGTTAGTTAGTTAGTTAGTTAGTTAGTTAGTTAGTTAGTTAGTTAGTTAGTTAGTTAGTTAGTTAGTTAGTTAGTTCATAAAAAAGGTTGGCTTAAATAAAAGCCAACCTTTTTTTATACATTTTACTTTTTATTGCCAACCTCCACCTAATGCTTTGTAAAGCACCAATTGATTCAAGATTTTTTCTTCGAGAATATTGACCTGCTCAATCTGAGCAGCTAGAGATTCTCTTTGACTGGTAATGATCTCTAAATAATTGATACGTCCAGCCAAAAATAGATCATGAGCCGAATTTACAGAAGATTCTAATGCAGCCACTTGCTCATTTTTATGTTGAAATCGATCGATGATATGATCTTCAGTCAGTAAAGCATTGGAAACTTCATTGTAGGCTTGCAGCACGATCTTTTCATAATTGAGAAAAGCAATTCCGTAACTTCCTTTATATTGTTCATACTGGGTTTTCAATTCTCTTTGATTGAAAATGGGTGCTGTAATTCCTCCAAATAAACCATAGGTGGTAGATTTATTGATATCGATCAATTTATCAAAGCTAAAGGAATTGAGACCGATAAATGGAGACAATACTACTGTAGGAAGAAATGCTGCTTTTGCAGCATGTACTTCATGCATCGCGGATAACATTTGATGAGATGCTTCCCGGATATCTGGCCTTAGAGCAAGCATCAATGCGGGGTCGCCAGAAGCCAACTTATCAAACAGATGTACTTCCTCTAATTTGATTACTGTACGTTCAATCGGTCTATTGACACGACCTATGAGAAAATTAATGTGATTTTCCAATATGCTGATCTCTTGCTTTGTTTTTGCACGATCTGATTTTGAATTGGCGAGAATCGCTTTAAACTGTTGAACTGCTAATTCGGTTGTGCGACCTGCTTCTTTCTGAACTTCAATGATAGCTAAGGCTTTTTCCTGTAATCTGAGATTTTTTTCAAATACAGCCAATTGATTATCCAAACTGATCAACTGATAATAAGCGGAGCCAATATTGGAAACCAATTCTGTCGCAATCAATTGTTTTGCTTCGAGCTGTGCCAGGTAATTTTCATAAGAGGATTGTCTGAGGTTCTTTAATTTTCCCCAAATATCGATTTCCCATGAACTGCGTAGTCCTACAAAATAGTCTGGAATAGCAGGTGATGGTATTTTTTCGTCTGATTGTAGATTTTCGGAAAAATTACTGTCGTAATTACCGATTCCCTCTTCAGTATAGAAGCCATACTTGGTCAATCCAGCGCCCAACTCTGCATTTACTTTTGGAAATAAGGCTGCTTTTTTCTGTTTGAAACTTGATTGAGCCATTTCAATACGCTTGATTGCCATCTGTAAATCGTAATTGTAGATCAAGGCAGAGTCGATCAGTACAATCAGCTTCTGATCTTCAAATACTTTTCTCCAAGGAATCTGACCGATCGAGGTATCTGTTTTGCTTGTTGCTGGTGAAAATTTTTCAGGAAGCATCGAAGATTGCAGCGATGTCATATTTTTTGGAACAGAGCAGCTTGATATCAATAGCAAAGCTAGAAAGATAGAAGCGACTGTACCTAATTTTTTCTTATTCACTTTTTTAGCTTTTTTGGAGCATAGAACATATAATGCAGGAATAATCAATACCCCGATAACGGTCCCAATCAACATACCACCGACAGAAGCTGTACCTATTGTCCGATTTCCGATTGCACTTGCCCCAGATGAGAACATCAAAGGAATTAAACCGGCAACGAAAGCGAATGATGTCATTAAAATCGGTCTTAAACGGGCGATGGCTCCATCGATAGCAGCATCTACAATCGTCATGCCTTGTTTGTTTTTCAGTACTGCATATTCGACAATCAGAATGGCATTTTTTCCTAATAGACCAATCAACATGACGAGTGCGACCTGTGCATAGATGTTATTTTCTAGACCTAATAACTTTAAGAATAGGAAGGCTCCAAACATACCTGCTGGAATACATAATATGACCGGTAAGGGCAGGAAGAAGCTTTCGTACTGAGCGGCTAATAGTAAGTAAACAAATAATAAGACTAAGGCAAAGATATAAATCGTCTGATCACCGGATGCTATTTGCTCTTTGGTCATACCAGACCATTCGATGCTATAACCTTGTGGTAGCGTTTTGGCAATTTCTTGTATCGTTTCGATCGCTTGACCTGTACTGAAACCGGCTGCTGGCTGACCATTGATCATCGCACTGGTAAACATATTATAGCGTGTAATCTGCTCTGGACCAAATACCCGCTTCATAGTCATAAAGGCTGAATATGGAACCATTTCACCATTGTCGGTTTTAACAAAGAGATTCAGCACGTCTTCTGGCTGTTTTCGATAATTTGCATCTGCTTGTACCATTACTTTATACATCTGTCCATAACGGATGAAATTGGTCGCGTAAAAACTCCCCATTAGGGTTTGCAATGTATTCATTGCATTATCAACTGATATACCCTTCTTGGCAGCCAAATCGTAGTCTATTTCCAACATATACTGAGGGAAATTGACGTCAAATCCAGAGGAAACACTCTCAATGGACTCGCTAGAATTGAGTTTATTTATAAATTCTTCTAATACAACAGCAGTCTTATTTAAGTCTTCGGTTCCTGTTTTATCCAGTAAACGAACTTCAAAACCTGCAGCATTACCAAAACCAGGAACGGTAGGTGGAGGGAAGAACTCGATTTGGGCATCGGCAATATGCGCCGTTTTTTCCTTAAGCTCATTCATCACATCGTCTACCGTTTGTGAACGATCTTCCCAAGATTTTAAGTTGATCATTCCCATACCGTATGATGATCCTGATACCTCTGTTAAGATGCTATAGCCAGCAAGTGTGGAGACCGTTTCGACGGATTCTAAACTTCTGGATATCCGATCGACTTCATCCAATGCTTTTTCAGTACGATCTACGGTAGCTCCTGGCGGTGTGGTCACACTGACATACACCATCCCTTGATCTTCTGTTGGGATAAATCCAGATGGTAAGATCGCACTGGTTCCCCATGTAGCGATAAACGAAACGACTAATACCACGATGGTAAGTCCCCTTCGGCTAACGGTTTTAGATAGAAATCCACGGTATCTTCCGGCTAATTTATCGTATGCTTGATTGAATTTTTTAAAGAAGCGCGTCATCCAGTTGTTTTTCTCTTTCTGATCGTGTGGATTTTTTAACATGAGCGCACATAGCGCCGGTGTCAATGTCAGCGCGTTGATACCGGAGATAATAATGGCGGACGCTAATGTGAGGGAAAATTGCCTATAAAATATACCAACGGGTCCATCTAGAAAGGCAACGGGAATAAATACAGCAGACATGACCAAAGTAATCGCAATCACAGCTGTACCGACTTCTTTCATCGCGGCAAGGGTAGCTTCCATGGGTGGCAGATTTTCTTCCTCCATCTTTGCGAATACGGCCTCGACCACCACAATACCATTGTCAATCACAATACCAATGGCGAGTACGAGTGCAAATAGGGTCAATAAATTGATGGAGAATCCGAGCATCTGCATACAGAACAGGGAACCAATCAAACTAACTGGTACAGCTAATATGGGAATCAAAGTAGCTCTAAAGTTTTGCAAAAAGATAAATACAACGACGAATACCAATAAGAATGCCTCCAACAATGTTTTGATAACACTGGAGATCGATGCATCTAAAAAGCGTGAGACGTCGTAGCCCATCGTATACTTCATACCTGCAGGGAAAGTCGCTGTTTGCAATTCGGACATTCGATCTTTGACACGTTTAATCACATCTTGAGCATTGGATCCTGGTAATTGTTTCAACATGATGGATGCTGAAGGTCTTCCATCGGTTTTAGAAACCATCTCGTAGTCCAGCGAACCAAACTCAATGTCGGCTACATCTTTTATGCGGATAATAGTTCCATCTGAATTTGCACGAATGGGTACATTTGCATATTCTTCGGGTTCGGAGAATTTTCCAGGATAGCGGAGCACGTATTGCTGCATATTGACCATTTTATCCGAACTGATACCAGTCTGACCCGGAGCTGCTTCAATATTTTGCTTTCTTAATGAAGCAATCAACTCATCGGTTGATATATTATAGGCCGCTAAACGATCTGGTTTAACCCAAACACGCATGGCATAATCGCGCATCCCCATGATTTGTGCAAAACCGACACCCTCTATACGCTTGAGCTCTTTGAGCACATTGATATCCGTAAAATTGTAAATAAAACGTTCGTCAGCAGTTTCATCTTCGGTATAAAGATTTAAATACATCAACATACTGTTTACTTCTTTCTCTGTGGTCACTCCGGCGCGTGTTACTTCCTCTGGAAGTTCATCGAGCACTGTTGTGACCCTATTTTGCACATTTACTGCCGCAATATCGGGATCAATACCTACTTTAAATACCACCTGAATCAGCGTTGTACCATTATTGGTCGATACCGTATTCATAGAGGTCATACCTGCAACACCGTTTATGGCACGTTCCAAAGGAATCGCAACAGCATTGGTACTTACTTCGGCATTTGCGCCTGTATAATTTGCTGTTACAACAACGGATGGTGGAACAATATCAGGAAACTGGGTAACAGGTAGTGTAAATAAGGCTAACAATCCCAGTAAGGTTATAAATAATGATATAACCAACGATAGGATAGGCCTTTTTATATAAACATCAAACATAATTTTTTTCTAAAACAATGAGCTATAACTTAACTGGGATAACTTCTACCTTCATGCCATCCTTTAGTGATTGGACTCCTTCGAAAACAATTTGATCTGTATCCGAAAGACCTGCATTGACAATGTAATAATGACCTACACGCTGACCTGCCTGGAAGGATTTCATGGAAACGGTCTTATCGTTGTTCAAGATGTAGACATAAGTCTTATCCTGAATTTCAAATACAGACTTTTGATGAACAAATTTGGTGTCCCCAGTTTGAATCGGGACGGATATTTTTCCAGATGCTCCATGTTTTAGTATGCCCTGTGGATTGACAAATTTTGCACGTAATGATATGGATCCCGTATTCTTTTCAAATTCACTCTCCACGATAGCCGCTTTTCCACAGTGCGGATAAGTATTACCATCTGATAAAATCAATTTCACATCTTTATTGAAAGAGTCTTTATTAAATGACGAATCAGATACAATACTGAGGTATTCATTTTCGGAAATATCAAAATAGACATTTACTTCTTTCATAGAAGATACAGTGGTTAACAAAGAACCTTGTTCTAAAAGTGATCCTTCTTTTAAAGGTATACGATCGATCTTGCCATCGAAAGGGGCACGAACCAATGTATAATCGAGCTGAGTTTTAGCTTGCTGCATCATGGATCTAGCTTCTTCAACCTTTGACTCAGCAGCTGTATATTGCAGTTTGAGTAATTCTACCTCTGTTTTACTGACAATATTTTTGGCAGCAAGATCTTTTGTGCGCTCTAATTCTAACAACACTTTTTTGACATCAGTCAATGCGGTATTAAAATTAGCCTTCGCACGTGCATAATCCGCTTTATACATGTCATCACTCAATCTGAAAAGCACTTGTCCTTTTTTGACAGATGCGCCTTCATCAACATAAATATGTTCTAAAAAACCACTCAATCGGGATCGGAGTTCAATATTTTTGACCGATTGTATATCAGCAATATAATCTTTGTAAATTGTTGTATCCATCACGATTAGATTGGAAACGGGTACTTTTTTGGGAGCTGTGATAACTTGCTTATCGTTGCTTTTGGCTGTACAAGCAGATAAAATCGCAAGGCATGACAGTGCATACCAAGAAATGGAAGGTGTTTTCATATAAAAAATAAAATGTTGACAAATAGAATCAATCCATACAATGTATGAATTGTGAGTAAATTAGATTTTAAAAAATTAATTTAAAATCAAAAAATAGGGCAGGGGTGGTTAGAATAAACTGTAGCGGTATAAATACTGATAATAACCTGATAAGCAGGCATTTTTCTTACTATAAAGTGGATGTTTTTTCTGCTTGAGAATGGATAATGCTGAATAAATAATTCCAAAAACGAAAATAAAAATGGATAAGATTTGTGGATCAAAATTGAAAATTCGATAATCGTCAAATTGAACTTCAGCATCTTTTTCGGGAACTTCGATAGGAATATCTAAGACATCGTCCAACACAAATTCAAGTAATGAATCACCCATAAAATATTGTGTAGAAATATTTGTTGCAAGCGTACTCGTATTGACACCAGCTTGATAAAAAAGCAAGTTCAAGTAACTGAATAACGCCAAGAAATAAAATATTCTAGTCCACATAAACAACAAATATAGAAAATCAAATAGTTAAGCTGGAACATCTACATAAATATTACAAAAGAAAAACATACGATAGCATTTGTTTTTTCGTGTTTTGATACAAATTCGTAATCGCTGAGATTTCAATAAAAAAAAAATCAACGCGCACTTGTATAAATAATTAAAATCTCAGACCAAGATTTTTTAAATGAATGATTGTGTAATTTGATGAGAAAACCTTTCATGACAAAAATTTGATAAAATATGTTTTTTTACAGATCATGTATTTGGAGATTCTAGCAGATCTAGTTTTCGGGCTATTGATAAAACTTCAGATTCAAGATGTAAAATATTGTTGATGAAATATGGTGTAAATGAGAATATTAACAAGTCGTATAATTTATATTATGTTAAATAGAAATTATATATCCATCCCCTAAGAATTTTTCGGGTATGATTCTTACTTACTAAGTGTTGCGCTTTTAAACCTGTTTTTGGCGTCTATATTTACTTGTCTTCAGATGATCATGCATGCATTGTTTATACCTAATCTATGGCATTTAGAATGCTAAAACGCACAAATTTTAATCTTTAGAACTTTATCATACGTTCGTTTTCGTAGGTATCTTGCAATTATTTTTTCATTGATGATGCATTTATATACTATTGAATATCATGCTATTATTTCTTAAATTTACATATCAGGTATCTATAAAAGTTTAAATCATATGAAAAAGACAAAATGGATTATAGACTCAGCTCACTCCTCAGTACAATTTCGTATCACTTATTTAGTAATTGCTTCTATTAGAGGTAGTTTTAACACTTTTCATGGGTTTGCTGAATGGGATGAGCATTTTCAAAATGCTGCTATACAATTCACTATTGATGCCAATAGTATCAATACAAATGTCGAAGAAAGAGATAAGCATTTGAAAAGTGCTGATTTTTTTGATACAGAGCTGTATCCTACAATATTGTTTAAATCAACTACTTTTAAAAAGATTAATAATGAAAATTTTCGATTAGAGGGTCATTTGACTATGCATGGGCATACCAAACTCGTTGAATTAAAGGTGGAATATAATGGTCATATAGTTGATCAATATGGTAAGGAAAGAATCTCTTTTGATGTCACGGGCAAAGTGAGCCGTTGGGAATTTGATATGAAGTATAATTCTGTTTTAGAGGCTAATAGCCTATTAATTGATGAAGATATTGATATTTTGATTCATTTGTTACTGCATAAAGAGCAATAAATTTATTATTTTGCGTGTGTAAATTAAATATTTTATAAATAATGGCACACGAACTTTTGACAAGTCTTGCGAACAAAGAAATTGTATTTTCTGATGTTTTGGCTTATATAGCAGCTCGTTATGAGCACACTCCTACTGCATTTACGAATGGAAATCAAGTTAATCAAGAAACAGAAAATCAAGGAAGTGCCAAAATCTTGGCATTTGCTACCTTGAATAATTTTGATAAAGATGAGACTCTTTCCCTATTCGCTGAGCATTATGAGTCTGTTTTAAATGATCCAGATGGTGATAATCATCAAAATATACGTCAGTTCATGATGAATGGCTGGGATGCTGTATCTTTTAGCGGCGTTGTCTTAACGCTTAAATAGCGCAATAATAGAAGAGCCGTTTTTTATAACGGCTCTTCTCGATAACAAAATTTCGTAAATAGCCAATATTAATGGGAATGCTCTCCTGAATTTGTCATTTTGGCTAATAAGAAAAATGCTCCTTTTTGAACAATCTTCGCATGTTCATCCAATTCTTTTATGGGAGTTATAGCTGTAAATCCGCGTGATGACACCCCTTTAACAACGACTATTCTTTCATATTCATTACCAGAATGACCATGGTCATGACCTTTATGACTCTCCTCTTTTTTGGTCGCAGTAGTCTCATTTTTCTCATGTTCGGCATGCTCCTCTTTTAAAATGAATATATAATCTTTGCCTTCGGCGCTAACGATGCAATCTGTGGGTACGGAAAGCAATGTATCATTACCGATCACAACTGTCCCTTGTACTTGCATACCATTGATAAGACCTTCTTTATTGCCTAGTACCTGTGCGTGAACGGCGATTGCATTTGTTTCTTTTTCAAATGCCTGCCCCAATTGATCAATCTGTGCTTCGTAGGATACATTTGGATTATTGACGGGTGAAAATAGAATTTTTTGTCCTTTTTTGACTTTTGAAAAATCTTTTTCATAGACATACATGTCGACGTGCAAAGCCTCGTTGTTGACAATTTCTAGAATTGGCGATGCTGCTTCTATGCGAGTTCCGATTAACCCTTGTATGGAGGCTACAACTCCTGAAATTGGTGCTTTTATCGTGATCTGGGATGAAATTTGCAAAGAACCTCCACCCGCAGATAGTTGTCTCGATAAACTGTTTTTCTGCGCTTTTAAATTAGCAAGCTCCACTTCTACCTGTTGAAGTTTTTTTAATGGAGCTGCATTACCTTCTACCAATTCCTGTTGACGATTGAATTCTAGCTGTGTCAACGAGATCTGATTGTTTATCAATTGTAGCTGTTCTTGCATTTTAATCAAATCGGGATTAAGGACCTTACCTAAAACTTGTCCTTTCTTAACAAAATCTCCCGGTCTAGCGTACAGTTCTTCTAGGACTCCTCCATATACGGATGTCACATATGCCTTGTTATCATTGGGAACGTCTAGTACGCCATTCAATACAAGGCCGTTGCTCAGCATCTGACGGGACAAACTTGTATAAGTAAGCCCAATCTGCTTTTCCTGTGCTGTTGTCAGCGTTAACGCCTCTTCTTCTTCGTGATCATGCCCTTGATGTTCTTCTGTTACTTCTTTGTTGTCTGAAGAATTTGTTTGACAAGAAGCTACAAGAATGCTGCTCGCAAAAAATAAACTATATCGAATTAAAAAATGTATTTTCATGATCATTAATTTGAATGGTAATATTGATACTGAATCACACTTTGATTATACGCATTCAAAGCTGTTAGGTAATTTATCTTGATATCAATGGACTGTGAAAAAAATTGAATTAGATCTGCATAACTGATTTCCCCGCTCTGATAGGCTAAATTCGCAGCTTTCAGGATTGCTTCGGACTGTTTCAATCCCGATTGTTCATAAAATTGCAGTTGTTTTTCATTTTTGGTGATTTCTTTTTTTGCATTGCTTTGTTGTGCCGTCAGACTCATTTTTAATTGATCCAGTTCTTGTTTTTCTATTGCCGTTTCCAACTCAGCCACTTTGACTTTGTTTTGATAATATGTAGTGGAAAACATCGGTATATTCATCGTTAATGAAATTCCAGTGACCGCATTGCGCTGTCCCCAAAGTTTTTGAGAAAATGCTCTTCCAGAGAAATCAGGTAATTTGGCCTTGGCTTCCATTTTTGTATTAGCTTCAGCTATTTCAATTGATTTCTGTTGAATTTTAATTAAAGGATGTGCTCCGATGGAATCGAGATGTGGAGTGGTCTTTATTTTCTGCAAAGAATCTTTTATGGGTAAAATGATTGAATTATCATTTAACAAAACGCTAAAATTTTGAGCTGCAATTGCTAGATCTTGCTCATTTTGCAACATGGTTGTTTTATTTTCTTGCCATTTAGTTTCAGCAGCCATTTGTTCCAATCCTGCGGCCTCCCCTGTTTTGACACGAAGTTTTGCTGATTCATATAATTTTTGATGGGTACTATCCAACTGCGAAAAGAAAGATTGTCGCGCTTCTAGATATATCAGCTGATAGTAATTAAGAGATACGTCTCTAATCAATTGCCTACGTGCATTTTCGCGTTCCTCTAACACCATCTGGCTGGTTTTTCTTAATAACTCTTTTCTTGCTTTATAGAATCCTGGCCAAGCAAAATCTTGACTGAGCCCAACTTTCCATATTCCATTGGGTTCCATTGGTGAAAAATCTTCATTTTCAATAAATACGCCTGTTTTTCCATCAAAAGATTTTTGCTCATCGAGTTTTGATTTTTGAAGTTCTAAAGCTGTATTTTTAAAATTTAGATTGGCATTCAAGGCTTGTGTGATCGCATCATCCAATTGTATCCGTTTTATATTGCTCTGTGCAAAGATGATGTTTGGAAACGACAACAATAGAATTATCAATGAAGGTATGATGGTTGATCTTCCTATTTTCATTTTTTTTGTGTTGAAAAATAAAACATATAGACATGGTAATATAAATAGTGTCAAAAATGTTGCTGATAGTAAACCACCGATCACGACGGTTGCTAATGGTTTCTGTACTTCAGCACCGGCACCTGTACTTAAAGCCATCGGTAAAAAACCTAAAGAGGCAACCGTAGCTGTCATCAATACGGGTCTTAGTCGAATTTTTGTTCCTTCCCACACCCGTTGGAATACATCGGTGATTCCTTCTTTTTCCAATTGATTGAATGTAGAAATCAACACAATACCATTTAATACGGCTACTCCGAATAATGCTATAAATCCTACTCCCGCAGATATACTAAAAGGCATATCACGTATCAAAAGTGCAAATATTCCGCCTATGGCACTCATGGGTATCGCTGTGAAAATTAACAAGGATTCTTTGATGGATCTAAATGTCAAATACAGGAGTATGAAAATAAGTAATAAAGCTCCTGGCACGGCTAACGCCAGTCGTTTTGTTGCAGCATTGAGGTTTTCGAACGTTCCTCCGAAAGTATAGTAATACCCTGCGGGCATAATATCCATTTTCGTCAACTTTTCTTGGATTTCATTGACAACGGAAGTTACATCCCGATCTTTTATATTAAACCCGATTACAACTAGTCTTTTTCCAGATTCCCTACTGATTTGTGCAGGACCATCTTTTATGGCGATTGTTGCGAGCTGGCTCAGAGGAATCTGATCACCATCTCCTGTCAATATGGGCAGGTTTTCCACATCTGTCATAGATGTCTTAAAGGAGCTATCTAATCGGACAACTAAATCAAACTTCCGTTCGTTTTCGTATATTGAACCTGTGCTTGTACCTGCAAAGGACATAGCAATCACTTTATTCAACTCATTGACCGTTACGTTATGTAAAGCAAGCTGCGTCCTATTATAGATAATGGATATCTGAGGCAGCCCTGTAGTACGTTCGATCTGCGGAGCCGAAGCGCCATTGACACTTTGCACGACTTGTCCTACGCGACTTGCGATAGTAGCCAAGCTATCAATATTCTCACCAAATATTTTTATAGCCACATCTTGTCGTACTCCTGTCATCAGTTCATTAAAGCGCATTTGAATGGGTTGGGAAGCTTCAAAGAAAACACCTGGAATGACTGAAAGCGAATCCAACATCCGATCTGCTAGCCCGGTGTAGGTATCTCCTGACTGCCATTCGGACATAGGTTTTAATGTAATGATCATGTCGGTCGCTTCTGGAGGCATTGGGTCTGTTGGAATCTCTGCACTACCGGTTTTACCGACTACAATCTTGACTTCAGGAAATTTTTTAATAATTTTAGCGGCCTGCATGGAAGTTTCTATGCTTTGGGAAAGAGAGGATCCCTGTGGTAAGATGCAGTGAAATGCATAATCTCCTTCCTGAAGTTGAGGGATAAATTCACTACCCATTTTGCTGAATAGAAATCCTGAGAATGTCAATAGAGCTAATGTCAATACTAATAATGTTTTTCTGATACCGACTGCTTTTTGAACCAATGGAGCATACCACATCTGCAATTTGGTCATCATCTTATCAGCGAACGTAATCTTATGTTGATGTTTTTTTGATAAAAATAGTGCGCTCATCATTGGGATATACGTCAATGATAATACTAAGGCTCCAATAATAGCGAAACTCACTGTTTGCGCCATAGGTCCAAACATTTTCCCTTCGACTCCTACGAGTGTTAATATGGGGATGTATACAATGAGAATAATGATTTCACCAAAAGCTGCGCTATTTCTAATTTTCGACGATGATTGATATACTTCTTCATCCATTTCCGCTTGAGTCAACACATGCTGTGTCTTTCTTAAACCTAAATGATGCATGGTTGCTTCGACGACAATCAATGCGCCGTCAACAATAAGTCCAAAATCTATCGCTCCTAAACTCATCAAATTGGCACTTACACCAAATAAGCGCATCATACCTAATGCAAAGAGCATGGACAATGGTATAGCGGAGGCGACAATCAAACCTGCTCGTAGATTACCTAAGAAGATGACTAAAACAAAAATAACGATCAGTGCACCTTCAATCAAATTTTTCTCGACTGTACCGATGGCGCGATTGACTAAATCTGTTCGGTCGGAAAAAGCTTCTACTACAATATCTTTTGGAAGTGACTGCTTGATTCGTTCTAGTTTTTCCTTCACAGCTGCCACCACTTCAGCAGAATTTTGACCTTTGAGCATCATCACAATACCACCTACAGCTTCTTTTTCTCCATTGTAAGTAAGCGCGCCATAACGTACGGCTGAACCTTCACGGACTTCTGCGACATCTCTGATATAGATAGGAAAACCGTTTTTATTTTTTATGGCGACATTGCCAATATCCTCCATGGAAGTCAAAAGCCCTATTCCACGGATAAAGTATGCGCTTGGTTTTTTGTCAATATAGGCGCCTCCTGTATTTTGATTGTTCTGCTCCAATGCAGAAAAGATCTCGTTTATCCCGACCCCTGTTGCTTTTAGTTTGTAAGGATTGACGGCTACTTCATATTGTTTGAGTTTTCCTCCGAAACTATTTACTTCCGCCACACCCGGTGTTCCATAAAGCTGTCTCGCAATGATCCAGTCCTGCATCGTCCGCAAATCTGCGGCGGAGTATTTGGACTCTGCTCCTTTTACTGGATGGATAACATATTGATAAATTTCGCCTAATCCTGTACTAATAGGCGCTAATTCAGGACTTCCGAGACCATCTGCAATATTTTCCTTTGCTTCTTGTAGTTTTTCACTGATCAATTGCCTTGCAAAGTAAATATTGACATCGTCGTCAAAAACTGCGGTAACGACAGATAGCCCAAAACGTGATATGGAGCGTAACTCCACGAGATCGGGCAAGTTTGTCAACTTCTGTTCGATCGGATATGTGACAAACTGCTCCACCTCTTGAGTGGCTAATGCAGGTGAGCTGGTTATGATCTGTACTTGATTATTCGTAATATCTGGATTGGCGTCTATCGGAATATGAAAAGCGCTCCATATCCCCCAGATGATCCATATCAAAGTAAAGAGTCCGATAATAATTTTATTACGGATACTGAACTTGATGATTGCGTTCAACATAATATTATACTTAAAAATAGCGATACAAAAATGCTCATTGATAAAATGAGTGAATGAAATTTAGTCTGTAAGACTCTAAGAAAATTCGTGTTAAACGAGTTGAGGGGGGTGCCAGATGCTGGAGTAGTCAAAAGAATAAAAAGTGCTTTCGTACGCAATTTCATCTTTTGAGTGCAATAATACGGTGACAAAGGATATCATCGTGTTGTGTTCTATATTTAAAACTGTAGAGCAGCAAGAGCAGATACAAAATGGAGAACAATAATCTACATGTTCTTCTTCATTATGATGGATATCTTTAGACTGTGCAGTCTGTACAGCAGAAGATTCCTGTTCATGATCTGCACAAGGAACCATCGTCAATGCGATGAAATATAAGCTTAATATATAGACAAATATCTTCAAGTATTGAATTTAAATATTATACAAAAATAACAAATTAATTAAGAAAGCAAAACTAACGAGACCTTTTTAATTTTCACATATAACAGTTGTGTTTTATAAAAAAAATGTAATGAAATATGTTTAATTTTCATATATTAGCAATTCAAAAGGGAAAAAATTTACTATAATACATGTCAAATACTTTTAACGAATTCATCAATTACGTTGAGAAACGCAATCCAAATGAACCAGAATTTCTACAAGCTGTACAAGAAGTTACAGAGGATTTAATTCCATTTATTTCTGAAAGTCATCCAGAATTACTTAAACTACGGATTTTAGAAAGATTAGTTGAGCCAGAGCGTGTTATATCATTTCGTGTGGCTTGGTTAAATGATAAAAACGAAGTTGAGATCAATAGAGGTTACCGTGTTCAGATGAGCAGTGCTATCGGACCATATAAAGGCGGGTTACGCTTTGCTCCATCGGTTAACTTGAGTATATTGAAATTTTTGGCTTTCGAACAGGTATTCAAAAATAGCTTAACAGGCTTACCTATCGGTGGCGGTAAAGGTGGTGCTGATTTTAATCCAAAAGGAAAATCGGATGCTGAAATTATGCGCTTCTGCCAGAGCTTTATGACAGAGCTATTTAGACATATCGGTCCAGATACTGATGTACCTGCAGGTGATATCGGTGTTGGCACACGTGAAATTGGTTATTTATTTGGACAATATAAAAGATTACAAAATGCATTTACGGGTGTCTTAACTGGCAAAGGTAGTGCTTGGGGTGGCTCTTATACAAGACCGGAAGCGACAGGTTATGGTTTACTTTACTTTGTTGAGTGCATCTATGACTTTAACAATCAGAATTTAAAAGATAAAGTGGTAGCGATCTCAGGAGCGGGGAATGTAGCGTATTATGCTGCTGAAAAATCTATCCATTTAGGTGCAAAAGTAATTACCTTATCTAATAGCCAAGGTACACTTTATGATGAAGATGGAATAACTTCTGAAAAATTGGCTTATATCGGAACTATTGGTCGTGATTTGGATCAATACCTTACGAAATATCCGAATGCGAAATATTTCACGGATAAAAAACCATGGGAATTTAAATGTGATATCGCACTACCATGTGCTACACAAAATGAATTGACAAAAGAAGATGCACTGACTTTAGTTGCAAATGGTTGTCAATGTATCGCTGAAGGTGCAAATATGCCATCCACAGCTGAAGCAATTAAAATTTTCCATGATGCACAAATTAGTTTTGCACCGGGGAAGGCTGCAAATGCAGGTGGTGTGGCTGTTTCTGGATTAGAGATGTCACAAAACTCGATTCGTCAACAATGGACGAAAGAAGAGGTCGATTGCAAATTGAAAGATATTATGGTCAATATTCATAAGACTTGTGTGAAATATGGTCATGATAAAAATTATATCAACTACTTAAAGGGAGCCAATATCGGCGGATTTCTAAAAGTAGCAAGAGCAATGACTGAACAAGGGATTGTCTAATTTTACGTTTTATTTTTCCATATAACGGTTAATCCTTCAACAAGATTAACCGTTTTTTTATTTACTTTGTAAAAATTAGTAACATGAGAATATTAGCAGAGCTACCACATCCAGATTGTAAGATATCCATTTTCGGTATGAATCAAAAGTTCATCATCAAATTTGAACAGGGCACATTAGAGCAGTCTTATAAGATTGCAGAAACAGATATAGTCGGCGGAGTCAATGGTGTCTTCGAATTACTGGATGATGCTTTCATCGCTGAGGTGCTTAACCACTTTAGTGCCATGCGTAAATCCTTCCTTAGTGGCTTTGAAAGATATGATTCTTAGGTTGACTGAAAGAGTTTATTTATCTTATTTTCAATTATTTAGTTTTCAATAAAGCTTAAAACAGAATATTATTTGGCAATTATATAGAGCAGTTAGATCATTTGGATATTCCACTTGCACAAATACTAAACTTAAAGCTATTAAGCACCTATAAAACAAACAATTATATATGTTTGCAAAATATAATTTGGCTTATGATTATTTTTGTTTTAAGATAAAAAGGGTATCCAAAATTTGGATACCCTTTTTCAGTATTTTTATCAAGATTTATTACAATGAATCTTTATTTCTTAAAAAATCATTGATAACGGCAGGCACCATATTTACAATTGAACCTTTATTTTTCCATACATCTCGAACAATCGTGGAAGATATATGAGCAAGTCCACTCCTGCTCATCAAAAAGTAAGTTTCAATATGTGGCGCCAAAATCAAGTTATTTTGTGCGATACTATTTTCAAATTCAAAATCTGCAGTATTTCGAAGACCCCTTATTAAAAAGTTGGCGCCAACTGTATTGCAAAAATTAATCGTCAACCCTTCAAAGGAAACAACTTCAATCGTTGGTTTATCTTTGAAAACAGCTTGTATGGTTGCCAATTTATCCGCGACTGTCAATAAGCCCTGCTTGGCACTATTGACACCAATAGCAATATAAATTTTATCAAAAAGAGGTAAGGCACGTTCGACAAGATCTTGATGTGCTAATGTAAAGGGATCAAAGGATCCAGGAAAAACAGCAATCTTCATAATTTAACAGGTGTAAAATGAGAATGATGAATATCCATACTTTCTTTTTTCGACAAAATTTGGATGTGGATCCATTTCTCTAGTTGATGGATGTTCAATAATTAATAAACCGCCCTTATTCAGAAGTTCATTTTCCAATATCAAATGTGCTAACTGCGGTAATTTTGGAATATCGTAAGGAGGATCTGCAAAAATAAAGTCAAATTTGGTCTTTGAATTTTGAATATATTTAAACACATCTGCTTTTTTAGCATTTATCGTTGAAATATTCATCTTTTTTGCCGTTTCGGTAATGTATTGTACACACTTGAAGTGTAAATCAATCGACTCAACGGCATGTGCGTAGCGAGAGGCTAGTTCAAAACTAATATTACCTGTACCAGCAAATAAATCAAGGCAATTTAATTGGTCGAAATCTAGTCGATTTTGTAAGATGTTAAACAAAGCTTCCTTTGCGATGTCAGTAGTTGGTCTTACGGGTAGATTTGTGGGTGGATGAAGGCGTATACCACCATATTGCCCTCCTATTATTCGCATAGTATCGCGTCAAATAAAGTGTTATAATTTTTTAAATTGATTTCGTCGTGATCGTGGTTAATATGTACCTTGCTTTTAGATGCTAAATAGGCTATTGTATCAGAATACCTTTCTAAACATTTCATATAACTGTCGCTAGGTATATCTCCTGATATCAAGAGTTTAGAAACTTGTTCTGATAATGAAAATTGTTGTAAAATATTCAGAATATAGTAATTCAAATCTTCAGCAAAATAGACATCAAATGAGTTATATAAGATGAATTGACCGTTTTGAAATACATAGAGGTCTACCAAATGGTGAGATACAAAATGTACGCCTAGCACTGACCCCCTGATGGGTACCAAATCTTGAGCCTGATCAAGTATAATACAGAATTCAGGAAATATTTGAGCATCTGGAAATAATGCTTTCCATCTGTTGTACAAAATCAAGTCGTATTCAAATACTGCTACAATACCTAAGTTTTTCATTTCATAGGTATGTATATGATCGGTCGCATGCTCTACAAGATAGGGTGCATAATCACTTAAACGATCCTCTTGAAAAACTTCTTGTGGGATAAAGGTTAAACTTTGGTGCGGTATCACCACTTTGACAAATCGAAAGGGTAAACTCAAAATTTGAGTGGCTTCCAATTTTGGATTTTCAGCATCATATTCCAGTAAGAGATTCAGGTTTAACTTGCTGTCTGTTATTGTGATAACGTCCTTGCTAAAACCTGCTTTTGCAGATAAGGTATATTCTGGCAAAAAATGGATATTGAAATCCTCAGAGATATAATTCATATGTATGCTTTCCAAATTCAATTATTAAATTGTACAACCTAACAAAATTAACTTTTCTAAACGATAAGACAAACCTTTTAGATAACTTTGATGGTGCTTATTAAAGATTTATTAATTCAACGCTTTCCTTGGACAGCAACTCCACAGCAAAATTCTGTTTTTGAATTGCTCGCTCAATTTTTGAGTTCGTTTCATACGCAAGATTGTTTTGTCTTAAAGGGATATGCCGGTACAGGTAAGACCACTATCATCTCTTCTTTAGTCAAAACATTGCCTTATATAAAGAAAAAGGCTGTTCTGCTTGCTCCTACAGGTCGCGCCGCAAAAGTAATGAGTTTCTATTCAGGTAGACCTGCCCTAACTATCCATAAAAAAATATATCGTAAGAAAAATGCGGTTTCTTTTCAGCTTGATTTTGCATTAGCTGAAAATTTACATGAAGATACGTTGTTTATCATCGATGAGTCTTCGATGATCTCGAATGAAAGTGTCAATATGTTTTCAAAAAGTTTACTCGACGACCTCGTTCGATACGTACGCAGCGGTAAGCATTGTTCAATTATGTTTGTGGGCGATACGGCTCAACTACCACCAGTAGGACTATGGGAAAGTCCTGCACTAAACCCGGCTTATCTGGAAAATGAATTCTATTTTCATCCCTATACTTTCGAGTTGACCGACGTCGTGCGGCAACAAAAGGATTCGGGCATTTTATTTAATGCGACGAAAATTAGGCAAGAAATAAACTTGGAGGAATTGGAGGGGATTTATCCTTTTCCTAAATTTATAACCAATGGATTCAAAGATATTTACCGTATGACAGGAGAACGTTTGATTGAGGGTATTAATTATGCTTATGATAAGTTTGGGATTGAAAATACAATGATTATTTGTCGCTCCAACAAGTCTGCTAATCTATATAATCAACATATTCGCAATCAAATTTTATTCCGTGATGAGGAGATCACAGGTGGTGATCATATTATGGTGGTCCGCAACAATTATTTTTGGTTACAAGATAATGGTATTGAGAATGGTTTTATTGCAAATGGTGATATGGCTAAAATAAGAAAGGTGAGCAATGTCCACGAACAGCATGGTTTTCGGTTTGCAGATATCACACTTGAGTTTATGGATACCCAAAATCAAGAGCCTATCACTTGCCGTGTTATCTTGGATAGTTTATATACCGATAGTCCTAATCTTCCTTATGAAGATCAAAAAAAACTATATGAGGCGGTAGCTCTCGATTATGAAGATATATTTCTAAAACAAGATCGTCTGGAAGCGATCAAAAAGGATCCGTATTATAATGCATTGCAAATTAAATTTGCCTTTGCTATTACCTGTCATAAAGCACAAGGAGGTCAATGGCCAGCTGTTTTTGTGGATCAAGGCTATTTGACGGATGAAATGTTGACGACAGAATTTTTAAGATGGCTTTATACGGGCATAACACGGGCCACAGAAGAGCTATTTTTAGTAAATTTTAATGAAAAATTCTTTTCTTAAGGGTCATTAACTAAAATTTTACAAGACTTACTTCTTTCTTATGTGATTACTTAATACTTTTGGCTTTATTATACATATAAAACTAAAGAATGAATAAAATTTACTTATTCTTAAGCCTGTTGCTGCTATCTTTTTATGCAACAGCACAAGAACCAACCCCTCCTCCTAAAGCAAATTATCAATTGGCGGCTAAATTTTCGCCTGAGAAGTTGAAGAAAATGATTTTCTCAACAACAATAAAGCCCAATTGGATTAATTTTACCGATCGATTTTGGTATGATTTCACTACCCCGCAAGGTAAAAACTGGTATTTAGTAGATCCTGCCGCCAATAAAAAGGAAGTCCTTTTTGATAATGAAAAGCTAGCGGCCCAAATTACCAAAATCGTAAAAAACCCATTTGATGCGCAGCATCTTACTCTTCAAAATCTAAAGTTTACAAAAGATGAAAAGAAAATTAGATTTGAAGTTGCGAGTACCAAAGATACAGTCAAATCTAAAGAAGAGATTGAAAAGTTGAAAGTAAAGACGGATACGTTGAAAAAGAAAATCTTCTTTTTGGAATATGATCTGGCTACACAAAAAGTTACGGAGCTAAGTGATAAAACAAAAGAGAAACAAGCATTATCTTGGGCTACCTTCTCTCCTGACACCAATACGATTTATTTTGCAAAGGATTTTAATCTGTTCTGGATGGATCGCGCCAATTATGAAAAGGCTGTTAAAAATGAAAAAGACAGTACGATTGTAGAGCATCAGATCACGAAAGACGGGGTCCAGTATTACGCATGGGCTGGTGATGAATACAGCACCACAACAGGTGATGATAAAAAGGAAGAAGATGTTGTTAAACGTAAACGTGTATGGATGAACTGGTCTCCTGATGGAAAATACTTCGTGATTACGCGTAAAGATAATAGAAGCTTGAATCCCTTGTGGGTTATCAATAATGTAGGCAGTAAACGTCCAACATTAGAGACTTATAAATATCAGATGCCCGGTGAAACGGATTCTACAGAGACGCAGTTGTTTGTTTTTAACGCTTCTGATAAATCGTATAAACAAATAAAAATTGGAGCTTTTAAAAATCAGACTTTAAGTAACTGGTCAAAAAATGTTGACAAAAATAGCTACAAAGGTGATTACTTTATCAACTATTGGTTAGGAACAAATGATGCCTTTTATCTTGCTCGATCTAGTCGTGATTTGAAGCGTATCGACTTGGTTAAAGTAAATATAGATGGTTCAACTCAAGTATTAGTAGAGGAACGCTCCAACGTCTATCAAGATATCAAAAAACCGTTATTGATCAATAATGGCACGGAGTTTATCCACTGGTCACAACGCGATGGATGGGGACATTTTTATTTATATGATCATCAAGGCAACCTGAAACAACAAGTGACAAGTGGTTCTTTCAATTGTGAAGAGATTACCGGATCTGATATGGCGACAAGGACCTTGTATTTTACTGCAAATGGAAAAGAGCAAAATGAAGATCCCTATTATTTGCATCACTACAGCGTGGGATTCAACGGAGCAAATCTAAAATTATTAAACCCTGGTAACTTTGATCACCAAGTTGATGTTAGTGAAAGCTCTCGTTATTTTGTAAATAATTTTTCTAGAGTAAATAGCATTCCTGAAATTGCTCTATATCATACCAATGGAAAAAAATTAATGACGTTAGAGAAGGCTGATCTTTCTTTATTATTTGCTGCGGGATATAAATTTCCACAACCTTTTAAAGTTAAAGCTGGCGATGGTATCACAGACCTATATGGCGTGATGTATAAACCATTTGATTTTGATAGCACAAAAACGTATCCAATCGTAGAATACATCTATCCAGGGCCACAAACAGAGGCTGTCAATCAATCATTTGGCAGAAGTATGGATAGAATTGACCGATTAGCCCAGTTTGGTATGATTGTCATCACTGTGGGTAACCGTGGTGGGCATCCTGCAAGATCAAAATGGTACCATACATTTGGTTATGGCAACTTGAGGGATTATGGATTAGAAGACAAAAAGGCTGCTGCTGAACAGTTAGCGGATCGTTATAAATTTATTGACATCAACCGTGTAGGTATTACAGGTCACTCAGGTGGTGGATTTATGTCCACGGCTGCCATGCTGGTCTATCCTGACTTTTTTAAAGTAGCCGTTTCTGGTGCTGGAAACCATGAAAACAACATTTATAACCGATGGTGGAGTGAAAGACATCATGGGGTTACAGAGAAAATTAGTGCTAAGGGGGATACTACTTTTGCTTACCAGATCGATAAAAATACTGATTTAGCAAAAAATTTGAAAGGTAAGTTACTAATCGCAACTGGCGATATTGACAATAATGTACACCCTGCCAATTCAATTCGAATGGTCAACGCATTGATCAAAGCCAATAAGCGATTCGACTTCTTATTATTACCAGGTCAACGTCACGGATTTGGTGATATGACGGAATATTTCTTCTGGAAAATGGGCGATTACTTTTCCGAGTACCTGATCGGTGATTCAAAAATCAAAGAGGTCAATATGACGGAAATAAATAGAGAAATACCATTGAGTAGATAATCAATGATTACAAAACAAAAATTAGAAATTTTTTCCGCTATCTATACCCAGTATCAGGTAGCGGATTTTTCTTTGGATATATTACAAGGACTTTCTTTGATAGACTTATTGGAGCTATCAATGTATCAGGAAGATAGACAGCTTGCTTTTCGGAGTGCGTGGATATTTGAAACGATTGTACTGAAAGACAAAAAGCTATTGAAGAAAAGCATCTCCAGCTTGCTTATCCACAACTTAAGCACGTTGAACAATTGGAGTTGCGCGAGGAGCTATAGTAAAGTTGTCATGCACCTAACTTCTCCCAAAGCAACATACATTCGATTGACTGAGGTAGAATATGAAATTATAACTAATGTGTCTTTCAGCTGGTTAATTAACCCTTCCTGCCCTATCGCTGTACTTGCAAATTGCATGGATATTTTAGATCAATTGAGCGTCAAATATCCTTGGATAAGAGAGGAGTTGGATACACAGGTAGAGTACTTACTTCGGGTAAATCCTACTCCAGCTATTAAAAGCCGGAGTTTAAAGATTTTAAAAAAGAGTAAGAAGTAGTATTTATATCTCCATTCACAATAATCATTCATATCAGATTCTGATAACATGATCAACAACTATTGCTTGACCATGTGACCCTAAATGACAAGGATGTATTTTAAAAAAGCGTATTTCCCTTATGGGCATATGTTCTACCGAGGTGTCTAAAAGCCGCTTCTGTACATTCTCGACCTCTTGATGTACGCATGAGATAACCTTCTTGAATCAAGAAAGGTTCATACACTTCTTCAATCGTTCCTTCGTCTTCACCAACTGCAGTAGCAATTGTTTTTAAACCAACAGGTCCGCCTTTAAATTTATCGATAATGGTAGTTAAGATGCGATTATCCATTTCATCTAAACCATTTTCATCAACATTTAATGCATTTAATGCATATTTGGCAATTTCCCTTTCAATAGAACCTGTCCCTTTGATCTGTGCAAAATCTCGAGTTCTTCTTAAAAGGGCATTGGCGATACGTGGTGTTCCTCTGCTCCTACGTGCTATTTCATAGGCTCCTTCATCGCTGATCGGTGTTTTAAGAATATCAGCAGATCTCAATACAATTGTGGTCAATAATTTAACATCATAATATTGTAGGCGTGCATTGATCCCAAATCGGGCTCTTAAAGGGGAAGTTAATAGTCCGGAACGTGTAGTGGCTCCAATTAATGTAAATGGATTTAACGATATTTGTACTGAACGCGCATTGGGTCCAGTTTCTAGCATGATATCGATCTTAAAGTCTTCCATAGCTGAATACAAATACTCTTCCACTATTGGACTTAATCGATGGATCTCATCAATAAATAGTACATCGCCTTCTTCTAGGTTGGTCAATAGGCCAGCCAGATCACCAGGTTTGTCCAATACAGGACCTGATGTAATCTTGATGCCTACCCCCATCTCATTGGCGATGATATTAGAGAGTGTCGTTTTACCAAGACCTGGAGGGCCATGAAGTAAAACATGATCCAAGGACTCTCCTCTTAATTTTGCAGCCTTAACAAAAATATTAAGATTCTCCAAAATCTTCTCCTGTCCAGTGAAATCCTCAAATACCTGCGGCCGTAATACACGTTCAATATCCCGATCCGTGTTATTTAAATTCTCCGCATTCGGATCTAAGTGTTCATTCATTTACGCTTCCCTTTCTTCGATTTAATTATATTTTCGCGTCCAGCTTGATATTTTCAATTGAATAACGCCAAAAAAAGCTTCTTTAAAAATACTTGTACTCATTTTTGATGTTCCTTCTGTACGATCTGTAAAGATAATTGGAACTTCTACAACCTTGAATCCATATTGTATTGCTGTAAATTTCATTTCAATCTGAAATGCATAACCTACAAATTTGATTTTATCTAGTGGTATATGTTCCAGTACTTTTCTCCTAAAACATACAAAGCCTGCCGTAGCATCTTGAATATTGATACCTGTGATGAACCGCACATATACGGATGCAAAATAAGACATCAATACCCTATTCATCGGCCAATTGACCACATTTACTCCTTTAATATAACGTGATCCAATGCTCATGTCTGCACCATCGAGGCAGCTCTGTCTTAAACGGATGAGGTCTTCGGGATTATGACTAAAATCTGCATCCATTTCAAAGATAAATTCATAATGGCGTTCAAGAGCCCATCTAAACCCGTGGATATAAGCCGTACCCAATCCCAATTTTCCAATGCGTTCTTCAATAAACAATCGTCCTCCAAACTCTGCCTGCAAAGATCGCACTATCTGCGCAGTTCCATCTGGAGAACCGTCATCAACGATTAAAATATGAAAAGGTACTGCGAGTGAAAATACTTTACGAATTATTTTTTCAATATTTTCCTTTTCGTTGTATGTAGGTATGATAACTAAACTATCGGCCACTTTAAAAACATTTTGTGTGGGGTAAAGTTACTAATTTTATTGGGATTCTGATTGGACTTTAATGGCAATAATGGGGCTAGATTAAAAATAAAAAAGTCCACTATTTTGCAATAGCGGACTTTTATTAACCAATTATAAACTTAAATTATGAGATCACAAATATAAGATAAAAGGTTTTACCAACCAAAGAATTTGCGTTTTTATGCCTGTTCATAACATAAAAATTACAAAGTCCCGAATTAGCGATCTACCTCACCCAATACAATATCCATAGATCCCAATATGGCGATGAGGTCTGCTATTAACGTTCCTTTACCTAGCTCAGATAATACGGAAAGATTATTGAAACTGGGTCCACGTGCTTTCACTCTTTTGGGGATATCAGACTTCTCTTGAGTGACAAAGTAAAACCCTAATTCTCCTTTCGGATTTTCCGCTCTTACGTAATAATCTTGCGCTTTTAAATTTACTTTTTTGGGTACTAATGCCCTAGGGTCAAACGTATCCGTACGCGGAAAGTCTTTTATCAATCTTTCTAAGCATTGTTCAATAATCTTTACAGATTCTTTCACTTCATCAACACGTATCTTATATCGGTCCCAACAATCGCCAACTGTCCCCATCTCACCTTTTCCAACCGGAATATCAAAATCAATTTCTGGGTAAGCTGAGTATGCATCGATTCTCCTGAGATCCCATTTTATTCCTGATGCTCGTAACATGGGCCCTGAGACACCATAATTAATAGCCACATCGGCTGGCAATATGCCAATGTTGGCTGTTCGGGAAATAAAGATTTGATTTTCGGTCAACAATTGATCAAGTTCCACCAATTTTGGTTTAAAATAGGTGATAAATTCGGCACAGCGCTGCTCAAAGCCTACAGGTAGATCGTAAAACAAGCCTCCGACCCAGATATAATTGTACAACATACGTGAACCGGAAACCCATTCCAGCATATTCATGATATGTTCACGATCTCTAAAACACCACATAAATGGTGTAAATGCACCAATATCGATACCGTAAGTACCTATTCCGATTAAATGCGAGGCGATGCGGTTGAGTTCACAAACCAATACACGTATATATTCTACTCTTTTAGGAATTTTATCAGCTATGCCCAACATTCTTTCTACTCCCATTACAAATGCGTGGCTATTATTCATCGATGATAAATAGTCCAATCGATCTGTAAACGGAATACTCTTTCCATAGTTCATGGATTCGGCATGTTTATCGAAGCAACGATGTAAATAACCTAAATGCGGAATAACCTCTTTTACGATTTCGCCATCTGTTATCAATTGCAATCGAAGCACACCGTGCGTCGAAGGATGTTGAGGTCCCATATTGATGATCATTTCCTGAGATCCAATACTTGCTAGATGTTGTTCGTATTTTTCTAAAGCAGCAGTATACTTCGTATTCGACATATTTATTGTTATCGAGTTCTTAATTATTTAATTGTGATTCCATGATAACTTTCAGGATCTTGATAATCTTTTCTTAGTGGGTAGCCTTGCCAATCATCAGGAAGTAAAATACGTCTGAGATCAGGATGATTGGTGAAAAATATTCCCATCAAATCAAATGCTTCGCGTTCGTGCCAATCTGCTGTTTTCCATACCGCTGATACAGATGGCAATTCTGGTAGATGTGCTTCATCTCGATCATTTGCTATTAGAACCTTCAGCACCAAGGTATGTAGATAAGGAATAGATGTTAAGTGATAGGTGATTAAAAATCCATCTTCATGGAGATCAACTGCCGAGATATTATTTAGAAAATCAAAATATAATCCTTTTTCATCACGTAAATAAAAGCAGATATCTTCTAAAAGATCAACCTGAATAAATAGTGCTGGCTGTAGACCCATTTCCTCTATTTTTTCAATGGCGTGTTCGCCAAATCTAGAAATGATTAAAGTTGAAATTTCTTGTGTATTCATGTGACTAAGGTGCTAAACGAATTATTTTCCATGAATCTGATACTTTTTGGAAAGCAATTCTATCGTGTAACCGGCTTGAACGCCCTTGCCAAAATTCGATATATAGCGGTTTAATTAAATAACCGCCCCAAAACTCTGGACGAGGTACCACTTCTTGGTTTTCGAATTGTTTTTCAAGATCTGCGACTCTTCCTTCTAAAAAAGAACGATTGGGAATCGTTTCACTCTGCGGTGATGCTAGTGCACCAATGCGGCTTCCTTTTGGTCTAGATTGAAAATATTCGTCTGAATCTTCTGCTGGAAGCTTTTCTATTAATCCTTCAATACGAACTTGACGCTGGAGTTCTGGCCAGAAGAATAAGGCAGCCACATGTGGGTTGCTATCTATTTCTAACCCTTTGCGGCTATTAAAATTTGTAAAAAAACTAAATCCGTTATTTTTCAAATCTTTTAATAATACGATACGTGATGAGGGTAATGAAAACTCACCTACTGTGGATAAAACCATTGCGTTGGCTTCAAGCACCTCACTATGAATAGCTTCGTTAAACCATTTTTCAAATTGCACTAAAGGATTGTTGCTAACGTCGCTTTCACATAGATTACCTAATGCATAATCTTGTCGGATAGCGGCAATATCTTTGTGTTCGATTGCCATGACTTTAAATTTATGTATGTCACAAACATACTAAATTCACTTATTTTTATCGACTAATCTAGTATAAATTAATTCGCAAAATGACTTTGGCATTAATTTTATTGTATTATAAGTCTAATTCATAAAGAAAATGTTTAACGAACTTGATCCAAAAACAGGCTGTTTATTAATATCCGAACCCTTTATGCTCGACCCCAACTTTGAGAGATCGGTCATTTTATTGTGCAATCATGATGCTGAAGGAACGCTAGGTTTTATCCTTAATAAAAAAGTGGTAGGCTGTGTAGGTGACTTGGTTAAAGAAATGGCAACATGTTCATTTCCACTTCATATTGGTGGACCTGTGGCGCAAAATGAATTATTTTTCATCCATTCTCGATTTGATTTGCTATTAAGTGGCGATGAAATTCGTGAAAATATCTATTTTGGAGGCGATCCTGAATTGCTGTTTTCTTTGGTAAATCAGGGAAAAATAAAAGAGGATGAAGTCAAATTTTTCTTAGGCTATTCTGGTTGGCAACTAGCACAGTTAGAGTCCGAAATCAAAGTAAACAGTTGGGCTGTTCAAAATAAATTTCCGACAGCTTTGGTGTTTGAAAAGGATACGGAACTTCTTTGGAAACAAGCTGTTATCGGATTGGGAGCTAAGTATGCTCATGTGGCTAATTTCCCACAATCACCAAGCTTAAATTAAAATGTTATTTTGTCTGTTTTTTTATGAATAATATATAATATTCACTATTTTTTAGTATATTTGTGTCATTAAGCAGAGTCCTTACGTTTTAAAACATATCCATTTTTCTTAATTCGAGATATGGCTTTCACCTTGAATTTATTTAATGCGATGATTTTTGTTTAATTAAACTACTAAAAATTGAGTAGTTTAATATGGTTTAATATTAATTTTAAATAAATAAATGAGTAGTTCAGAAAGTTTTAGCAAAAAAGAAAAAGAGAAAAAGAAGTTAAAAAAGAAACAAGATAAGGAACAAAAGAAAGAAGAAAGAAAGAACAATACCGATAAAGGTAAAAGTCTAGAAGAAATGTTTGTTTATGTCGATGAATATGGAAATATAACTTCAACACCTCCTGATCCAACGAAAAAAACAAAAATTAATGTAGAAGATATTGCGATATCAACTGCTAAATATGAAGCAAATCCAGAAGATTTAATTAAATCTGGTATAGTGAATTTTTACAATACAGATAAAGGTTTTGGTTTCATTCGTGATCTCAAAACACAGGATAAAATATTTTTCCACGTTAATGGTCTGATTGACGCTGTTAAAGAGAATGATAAAGTTACTTTTGAAACAGAAAAAGGATTGAAAGGTATGAATGCTGTTAATGTTAAATTGCAAAAATAACATTCATCTTTATATAGCAAAAAAGGGATTTAATTACTTAAATCCCTTTTTTGTTTGTTATTATTTTAACAACTTGACTTCATATAGGTCTTTTCGACGATCTTTCATAATTTTGACTGTACCATATTCATGAAGGTCACGAAGTGCATATAGATCCACATCAGCAATCAATACCATCTCTGTATTTGGAGTTGCTTCTGCCTTAATTGCATTATTTGGAAAGGCAAAATCAGATGGTGTAAAGACAGCTGATTGTGAATATTGAATATCCATATTATTGACTCGAGGTAGATTACCTACAGATCCAGCAATCGCAACATAACATTCGTTTTCAATAGCACGAGCCTGAGCGCAAGATCTTACTCGAATATAACCATTTTGTGTGTCAGTCATAAATGGGACAAATAAGATCTGCATGCCTTGATCTGCGAGGATGCGGCTGAGTTCAGGAAATTCGACATCATAACAAATCAATAAACCTACTTTTCCACAATCGGTATCAAATACTTTCACTTCATTACCTCCTGTCATTCCGTAGTACTTACTTTCATTTGGAGTTATGTGTATCTTTTTAAAAGAATCCAGTTTACCGTTCCGGTGACAGAGATAAGAGATGTTATACAACTTTTTATTTTCCATAATAGGCATCGATCCAGCGATGATATTGACATTATAAGAAACTGCAAATTGTTGGATTTTATCAATAATTTCTGAAGTCTTCTCCGCTAATTTTTCCATCGCCAAGCGTTCTGGTAATTCATTATAAGGACTCATCAAAGGCGAATTGAAAAATTCGGGAAACATAATAAAATCTGTTCCATAATCACTTACCGTATCCACAAAGAATTCGATTTGATCATAAAAAGCTTCAATATTGTCAAACAAACGCATTTGCCATTGTACCAAGCCTAAACGGATTGTTTGTTTGGTAGTCGATATCGATCGTGATTCCGACTCGTAATAAATATTATTCCATTCCAATAGGGTGGCAAATTCCATAGATTCTGAATCTTCTGGAAGGTAATGTTTTAATATTTTCTTAACATGAAAGTCATTGGATAATTGAAAGGTTAAAGTTGGGTCAAAAATCTCTTTTCTTTTGACTTTTTCAATATACGTCCTTGGACTCATCTTATCCGAATAGTTGTGATAATTGGGAATCCTTCCGCCTGCTATAATAGATTTTAAGTTCATTTGTTCACACAGCTCTTTGCGCGAATCGTATAAACGTCTACCCAATCTCAATGCACGATGATCCGGATGCACAAAGACTTCTATCCCATACAATGTATCACCATCACTGGTATGCTTGGAGAATTTTCCGTCGTCAATAATTTCGTAATAGCTATCGTATATATTACTTTTCTTCGAATTTAAAATGATAGAGAGTGCACAAGCGACAACATGACCGTCTATTTCCACACATAACTGCCCTTCTGGAAATAAATCGATGAGATCGACAATATTTTCTCTTGTCCAGACATCTCCCACCCCTTGGTAAGCTTCGGTCATTGACCTTCTCAAATCAACATAATCTTTCTTCGTCAAGTTCCTGACTTGAATATCCATACAATATAATTTTAGTGACTTAAATTTAAACAAAATTCAAGCCTAAAAGCTCAGTTATTTGGTTTTAAAAGAAAAAGAGCTATAGCCGCTGGCTATAGCTCTTTTAAAGAACTGATTTATTGCATTTTGCAATGCGAACAATTACGCTTGACCTGTTGTTCCACCAAAAGGGAACGCAACAGTTGGATCACCACCGATTACTTCTGCATCAGTAGTTTGGTTTCCAGCGGCAGCAATAGCGTCAAAGCGGATAACGTTATCTTGTAATGCACCTAACAAACGTTTAGCATGTTCTGGTGTCAAAACGATTCTAGATTTCACTTTAGCTTTCGGCACACCTGGCATTACACGTACGAAGTCAATCACAAATTCTGTGTTTGAATGTGTAATGATCGCTAGATTTGAGTAGATTCCTTCTGCTACTTCTTCTGTCAACTCGATACTCAATTCGTTTTGATTTTGATTATTTTCCATAAAATTTATTATAAGTATTTGATATATATATATATGTTTTTCTATTAACTATTAAAAGTCCTAAAGTCTTGTCCTGCTTCAATGTTCAATAATGTCTCATAAATCAATCGGATCACATTGTCCACATCTTCTTTATGCACCATTTCTACCGTAGTATGCATGTAGCGTAAAGGTAACGAAATCAAAGCAGATGGTACACCACCATTACTATATGCAAATGCGTCGGTGTCTGTACCCGTAGATCGTGACGAAGCTTGACGTTGAAAAGGAATTTCATTTTTTTCTGCAACCTGAACCAACAATTTGTTTAGATTAATCTGTACAGCCGGTGCATATGATAATACAGGTCCTCCTCCAGATGACAGATCACCTTGCGTGATCTTGTTGATCATCGGTGTTTGCGTATCGTGTGTCACATCGGTCACGATTGCAACATTGGGTTTGATACGTTGCGCGATCATTTCAGCGCCACGTAGACCGATTTCTTCTTGTACAGAGTTCACTATATACAAGCCAAATGGCAATTTTTTATTATTTTCTTTGAGTAAACGCGCTACCTCTGCAATCATAAAACCACCAGCACGGTTGTCCATCGCCCGACCTACGTAGTAACGGTTATTTAGGATACTGAATTCATCTTCATAAGTAACCACGCAGCCGACATGAATACCCAATGCTTCAACTTCTTCCTTGGAAATACAACCGCAATCGAGGAAGATATTTTTTAAAGTAGGTGCTTCTTCTTTCTCGCCTGAACGTGTGTGAATTGCGGGCCAACCGAATACCGCTTTTACAATCCCCTTATCGGTATGAATATTTACTTTCTTGGATGGAGCGATTTGATGATCAGATCCTCCATTGCGGATGACATAAATTAATCCATCTTTTGTGATGTAGTTAACAAACCAAGAGATCTCATCAGCATGAGCTTCTATAACTACTTTATAATCAGCTTGAGGATTGATCACCCCTACAGCAGTTCCATAGTTATCTGTAAATGTTTCATCGACATATGGCTTCAAATAATCTAACCACAAGCGCTGTCCCTCCCATTCAAATCCAGTTGGTGATGGATTATTAATATATTTTTCAAAAAAAGAAATCGAGTCCTTTGTTACTATTGAAATATGTTTATTTTCTTTCTTCTTCTTGTCTGCCATGCTCCAAATTTTATTTCCGACGTCAAATTATGAAAAATTATAGTAACCACAAAAGTAAAAATTGATTTTATTTAATCTGGGACGATATCACGCACTTTTCTCCGTTTTTTAGCTTTATTCCTATTAAATGATGATATGAAAATGATTTTAAACATTATATTTACGCTTGTAAAAAATTAACAGACAATATGGAGAATTTATTCAGCGTCATACATTGGAATTTAGATCCTGAAATATTTAAAATCGGCACTTTTGGTCTTCGTTACTATGCATTATGTTGGTTAGCGGCGTTTGCAGTATCGTATATGATCATGCTTAAAATATTCAGAGATGAAAATAAGAGTCAAGAATTATTGGATCAATTGAGTATTTATATCTTTCTAGGCACTTTAATTGGCGCAAGATTAGGTCATTGTCTATTTTATGAATTCGATTATTATAAAGACCATTTGTGGGAGATGGTACTGCCCTTTAAATTTGTAAACGGTCAATTTCAGATGACTGGATTTGCAGGATTGGCTAGCCATGGTGGTGCAATTGGTATATTGACTGCATTATATTTATTCTGTAGAAAAACGAAAACAAATTTTCTGTGGTTAGCAGATCGTCTGGTGGTTGTCGTACCTATTGCAGGAGCATTTATTCGTTTGGGTAACTTTTTCAATTCTGAGATTATTGGTACACCAACGGATAAACCATGGGCGGTTGTTTTTGATCATGTAGATCAAGTGCCCCGTCACCCAGGACAACTTTATGAAGCTATTGCTTACATCATCATCTTTTTTATTATTGCTTACCTATTTAAGAGCAAAAAAATGCAGAAGCCAGGTGCTTTAATGGGACTCTTCTTTGTATTACTTTTCTCCGCCCGCCTTTATCTAGAAACTTTTAAAATAGATCAAGAGGAATTTGAACAAGGTATGGCACTAAATATGGGACAGCTTTTAAGTATTCCTTTTATACTAGGAGGCCTCTATTTTATGTTTAGAAAGCCAAAAGAAGTGAAACGTTAAGTAGAAGTTCACCAGAATTTAATAACAAAAGAGCTTAGCATATGACATGCTAAGCTCTTTTGTTTGGAAAATCGGATGATAATTTAATTGTAACTTGAATTATGTAGGGGCATAATTAGAAGAAAATTAATAAATTCATATATTAAAATATATGGTTTTTATAAAAGACAAAACAGCATTTGAATTTGAACGCATCAAAAACGGAGCTATTGGTGGTTATGAAGATCTTGCTTCATTAACCTCTAAAAGGAGAAAAGTTAAAGAAAAGGATAGTCACGGATTTTGATAGCGATAGATCTGAAGTGGTGGAATCCACACTAAAAGTAGTTAATTTTACTCTGAAATGTATGTCATGAACATCTGTACTAAATAAATATCACGTATTATTGGAAATGAATTCGTGGACAATTGGTGTAACTTAATGTAGATTAATTTACCTTAAATTAATATTGCAAGTAAATTTTTTTCATTATATTTATGTTTTAAAAATTAATTATATAAATATGAAGTACTATTATCTAGTAGTGAGTTTTCTTATTTTGTTTTCATGTAATAAGAAAGACACATCTTTAACAAATTTTCCTGATGAAAAATTTATGCTGCAGGAAAAACTTAATGTTACATCACAGTATTCTTTTGATTGGGAAAATGAAACTTACTTACCCTCATTAAGCACGACCAATTTAGTTCCACTTCCTTGGAATTCTGGAACAACCGCAATTAATCCTAATTTTGTTGATGATTATAAAAAGCAAGATGGTTGGGTCTTATGTTATAACTCTTTCTCTCCAACTGTCTATCTAAATGATCCAAATTACAATTACTATTTTGCACTATATAATAGATATAGGGGAATATTAAGATTTTTTCATTGGATTCCAGCTAGCCCAATTGCAACTTCTTATGTTACTCATGGTTTGTCTTTATATGGAAATACTAATAATTCAAGTATGTTAAATTTTAACGCTGTTGAAATGATACCTGCACTAAATCAAAAAACATTTTCACTTATGAATGAACAACAGGTAACCTTATCTGGAGGTAGTTGGTATGTTTTTGATTATGAAATGGCTTATGATAAAAATATTTCCAATTCATCCTTTCCTAATGTGGGAATTGAACTAAATCCTAAATGGGCGAATGTTTCTACGATAAGCATTAATGGAACATCAACAGGTAAAATTGAAGGGACAATAGGTAATGCAGGAGCATCATTCAATTTAACTAACTTTCTTACAAAAAGCGTTACAACTCTATATAGTAACGTAATGTATACCAATTTGATTGGAGCGATAACTTCTGTAAATGGAACACCACAAAGCTCAACGGAAAGTAAAATGAAGAAGACAATATCTGACGGAGGAGAAGGTATTGTTAAGGGTATATTAAATGGAATATTTGGGCTTGGTGGATCTGCATCAACATTTCAAAAGGTACAATTAACTACTACTACCGATATTAAATTGTCTGGATCAATGGTTAATAATGGGGCCCTTTTCAATATCAAATTATCTCTTCCGGGACAGGCAAATTATAATAACGTTGTTGGATTAAAACCAAATTTTAACGAAGTTATGGGTGTTTTTAATGTTAGTTCAACACCAATAATTACTGCTAGTATAGAAAATTTCAATTATACTTATTTCGATGATCAATATGGAGAGGAACAAAACACTACAGTTTCAGTTAATAGTTTAGCAATTAAAAATGATTCATATTCAATTGATTGGAACCCTCAAATAATAAATTCAGATCCTATTAATGGTGCAAGAATTGAAAATTTAACAACACAGATTGTTGCAATTTATCCTTATTCAATGATTTCAAATGGAACTCATTCAACAGGCTTAGGATTTGGCTCAATTAGTTCTGGAAATTGGCAAGCAGCTGTCGGTTCGATATCTGATATATTTGTAAATGGTAATCATACTCGCGAAGAAAATGGTAAAGATATTATCGCAGCTTCTTTACCTAATTCTTCTGGTAAATTTGTAATTGTTAGAGAAAACAATACTATATCAAATTATGATAAAAATATTGGTGTTAGAATAATTTTTGATGTAGTTCCAAATAATGGAGGAAAAAGAACGAAGATAATAAAAACTTTTGCCGCAGAAATTATTTAATATTTGCGAATTGGACTTAATTGATTATTTTGTAAAAAAGAAGGGTCTAGAATTATCAATCTAGACCCTTTCCCTATTCAAAATACTTAATTTAATTACTTTATTGTAATTAGAAGGAGTAACGTAATCCAAGCATAGCGTTCCAAGTCGTGCCAGTAGTGCTAGCTGCTCGAAATGGTGTTGTAACTAACTTTCCTTCATCTTGCAACATCTGGAAAGTTGGATTAGCTGATGCACTACCAGAACGTCCCAAGATAGCTCTTCCATTTGTCAAGATACTTTCTTGAACTCCCCAATCTGAGTTCAATAAATTACCCACATTTACTATATCAACAGTAAATTGTATTTTATCACCTTTAAATGCGATATTGTTAAAAAGATTTTGAGTCCAGCGAACATCAAATCGATTCAACCAAGGCATTAAAAATTCATTTCTTGGAAGAATTTGTCCTCTATATTTTTCAAGGTCATTATTTGCCACAAATTCATCAAATGCTTTAATTTGATCAGCAACAGTGAACAAAGTCACAAGATCAGCTCCAGTGCCTTTAGTTATAGGGGCAAATTTCATTTCACTTGTGTTCTTAGGTAGATAAATTAAATCATTAGATACACCATCATTATTTAAGTCGAAACTGTGATAATACGAAAATCTGCCTTGATTTGCTCCATTGTAGTAAATACCGAGAGTTGTATTTTTTATGGTATAGCTAATGTTCGCTACAATTCTATTGGGAACAGCAAAGTTTGATATACTTAAAAAATCTTGGTTAGGAGTATTGATTACTGGAGAAGCACCCCACGCAGAAGATGCATTTGATCCAGAGTTTGCTGATACTTCTTTGGCACCGGAATATGTATAGAATACAGAACCGGATAATCCATGCCATGGACTTACATTAGCACCGAATGTGGCAGAGATTGCATATCCCTTTTCTTTTGTGTTACTTAAAACAGTTGCATTATTTGCTCCTATTGATGCGTTATATTGATAAGATGCTGCTGTTGGATAATAGTCTCTTTCAACACCAGCGTAAGTCATTTTCTCTGTTGTAGCTTTTCTATTCGCACCAAATTGATAAACACCATTTACATCTTTAGTATACAAAAGGTCTGCAGTTAACGTAACGGGAGTGTTTGCAATACGATAATCAACTCCAAAACTTGATCTCCATACAGATGGCATTTTAAAATTATTATCAACCAAGGCAAATGAGGAAGGAGCACCCTCTTTTGGAGTTTTTATGAAAACATTTTCTGCTCCAGCTGGTACATTTTTTAAATGATAATAAATATCTTCTGGGTGAAAACGTACATTATTAATCCAGCCAGATACTTGTCCATAGCTTCCCGGTTCAACAACATTTTGTAGTACTCCAGCGTTTGTAGGCATATTAGTTAACCATACAAAAGGAACTCTGCCTGTAAAAATTCCTGTACCCCCGCGTAATGTTAGGGATCTATCTCCAAATACATCAAAATTAAACCCAACACGAGGTGATAGCATTATTTTTGAACTAGGCCATTTACTAGATGAATAATTTCGTTTATTTCCATCTACATCTAAAAGCTCCAAAGCATCAATTGATGGATTTGCAGTTAGTTTATTCATATAGATGGGTAATTCAGCTCTCAATCCAACCGTGAAATTAAATTTTTCATTCACCGCAATACGATCCTGTGCGTAAAGAGATGCTAAACCAAAATTAATTCTAGAATAAGTATCTTGTCCTTCATAAGGATACGTTATACCATACATAATTGGAGCCACTTCTTGTGGAGTACCTGTTTTTAAAAAATCTTCTACAGAGGCATAACGATAATAACCGGTACCCATTCGGGTGTATGAATTACCAAACTTTTGTACCTCAAAAGCACCCCCTACTGTGATTGCATGTTTACCGATATTATAAGATAAATTATTTGTAAATGAAAAATTGTCATTCACAACATCATTTAAGTAGGAAAATAATTCAGTACCAAAACTGATGTAATTACCACCACTTGAACTGCCATCCCATATATCAACAAATGGGAATAGATTATTATTTGGAGTTGACCTTTTCTCTTGAATTTTTGAATATGTAAATAAAAATTTGTTTGACAATTGAGAACTAAAATTTGAGTTCAATTCTGCGGTAAATGAGCTTACAGTATTTTCAAAAGCATAATTTCCATTTTCAAAAGTCATTGCCTTTTCGCTGACACGGTCCCAACTCGATCTTGGAGATGGACCAGATAGTCCATTTGCAATCTGCATCGATTTGCCATGTAAAATATTATATCTAAATGCTGCTTTATGTTTATCATTGATATTCCAATCAATACGTGCTAAAAATTTGTTGCCAAATTGTTCTGCTTCATCAGCATAGCCCTCATACCTACCTGGATCATAACCATATTGATTTATTAAGTGATTTTTTACATTTATTAGATCTTCAGCTTTTACTCTAGATATGTTATTTGCAACATTGGCAACTCCATCTGTTGAAGCTTTCCATAAATTTGCTCCCGAAGCGTTTGTACCGGTTGCAGCCTCTCTTTCACCACTAACAAATAAAAATAATTTATTTTTAATAAGAGGTCCACCCAATGATAATCCAAAGTTTTTCTTAGTCCCATCTAACAATGGAAGATTCTTTTTATTTATTTTGTATCCGGTTAAATTTTCATTACTATAATAACCATAAACTGATCCATGAAATTGATTAGTACCAGATTTTGTTACAGCATTTATTCCAGCCCCTGTAAAGCCAGACTGAGTAATATCAAATGGAGCTATGTTGACAGATATCTCCTCTATTGCATCCAATGAGATCGGTTGAGATCTCCCTCCTGGTAGAGGGTTAGTAGCATCAGTACCAAATCCATTGTTAAAGTTAGCTCCATCAATTTGCAAATTGTTGTAACGAGCGTCTCTTCCTGCAAAGGATGTACCATTAGCTTGCGGAGTTAAACGTGTAAATTCAGTAATACTACGACTTGTTTGCGGTAATTCTTGGATCTGCTTTAATCCAACATTTGTGGTCGCACCAGTTTTATTAGCATTAGTTTTGCGAACACCAGTTACAACAACTTCATCTAAGTTATTTGCATTGTCACTAAGAATTGGGTTTAATACAAACGGTTGTCCAAGTTGTAGATATAAATCTTCATATACTTTTGGTGTTTGGCCAATATAAGTAACTTCAACTTTATAGGGACCTCCAACACGCATATTCGATAAATTAAAGCGGCCAGAAGCATTTGCAGATCCACTATAGATTGTCCCTGAAGGTAAGTGAGTGGCTTTAATGGTTGCACCAGAAGTAATTTGACCACCAGATTGTGTAACTAAACCAGTCATACTACTCGTGGTTACTTGAGCATGAATGGTACCATAACTTGCTAATACAAGCGCAAAAAAGAGTAAGGGTCTTTTCATAAAGAAAATTTTTGTTAATAGTTATGCCGCAAAAGTAAAAAGAGAATTTAACATTGAAAGCACTTAACAAAAACTTAATATACTCTTAACAAGAGTGTTGACATGTTTGATTTTTTATTGAAACAATGAATTATTGCGAAAATCCAAAATTTAACAAAATTTAACATATGGTTTTACAAAAATTCTATTTAACCATTCGAAGTATTGTTAAAATCGTAAATCAATCGATTGTGGTATCTTGTAATTTAGATTGAAAATAAATTTTAAAATTACCCTCTTGTGTAATATTTGACATAACGCAAAACAAAAAATGATAGCTTTTGTTTAGCTGCCTTTACGATTATGTTTAAAAAGCCAATTGTAAATTTCGTCTTTATGAAATAAACTTTCTACACTTCCATGTGTACCTCCCGGTATAATCGTTAAGGTAACATCAGCGTCAGGATCCGCTTTCTTTATGGCATTGACGATTTTTTTTGACTCGGACATCGGTACGGCTCGATCACGATTACCATGTTGCACCCATAGAGGTACCTGACTTAGGTTGTCGGCATATTTAACACTTCCACCACCACATATGGCTACTGCTGCTGCTATACGATCAGGATACTTTCCTGCTACATCCATGGTTCCATAACCGCCCATACTCATACCACATACATAAACACGATCTGCATCTGCATTATAATGCTCGATCACATAATCCACGATCTCCATGACTTTATCAGGATCCCAACCTCCTCTAGACTGGGGAGCTATAATTATCCCCGGTACTTCTTGTCCTTTATTCATTGCATATAATACACCGTATCTTTTGACACGATCTAAATTGGTTCCTGAAAGACTTCTTCCATGCAAAAATATAAGAATAGGCTGTTTATCAGTAGATTCTCCTTCGGGTAGATTGAGTAAAAATGGATAAGAGGTCTCGCCCTTTATAGCTTTCAATTGAGCCTGACAATCCTGGTTTAGGATGCTAAACAATAGGGTTAAAACCAAGTTAAAAACCCAAAATGAATGTTGTTGTCGATCTTTTGTTAAGTGCATAAGTAACAAAAATACATTTTATTCTGAATCAGCAAAATAGATATTAATATTAATTAACTTCTTTTTTATAGAAAATTCGAGGTAATTTTAAGTTTTCACGAGTAAAACATGTCGCTAAAAATTTTACATACAGCCGATTGGCATTTAGGTAAACGGTTGGATTATTTCTCCAGATTTGAAGAACAAAAAGCAGTCTTAGAGGAAATTATTACAATCGCAGACCAGGAACAAGTAGACGTTATCGTTGTTGCTGGAGATCTATTTGATGCCTTCAACCCTCCCGTCGAAGCCATTGAACTGCTTTATAAAACACTTAAACGATTGACTCATAATGGTACTAGGCCAGTTATTGCCATTGCAGGTAATCATGACTCTCCTGATCGTATAGATGCTCCAGATAGTTTGGCAAGGGATTGCGGTATTCTATTTGCCGGTAAGCCCAATATGCGATTTGCCCCTTATCAGATTGAAAATGGTTTTGAGATTAGTAAAGGTGATGTCGGTTTTCTTGAAATTAAATTGTCCCATCTAGATTTTCCGCTCCGAATTATTGTAACAGCTTTTGCCAATGAACATCGGTTAAAAGAATATTTAGGAGAAGATGAACAGTTAGGACTTAATGAAGTCTTAACTCAAAAATGGCAATCTTTGGCTGATCAATATTGCGACAAGAACGGTGCTAATATCTTGGTATCTCATTTATATATGAATAAAAAAGGTGGTCCTGTCTTGGAAGAACCCGAGGGAGAGAAACCTTTACGTATTGGTTTTGCTGATACTGTTTTTACCGATTGTATTCCTTCGCAAGTACAGTATACTGCGCTTGGTCATCTTCATCGCTATCAGGAAATCGGTGGACATCAAGCGCCTGTTGTGTATTCCAGTAGCCCCCTATGTTATTCTTTTTCAGAAGCCGGACAAGATAAACATGTTGTTATCGTGACTGTTCAACCTCAAAAAGAAGCTACTTATAAAACCATTGCCTTACAATCTGGTAAGCAATTAATTCGTAAAAAATTTCACACAGTAACTGATGCTATCGAATGGTTACAAGATCATCAAGATAGTTTAGTTGAACTAACACTTGTCTCCGAAACATCGTTGACACAGACCGAAAGAAAACGTATTGAAGACAGTCATCCCGGTATAATCTACCTCATTCCCGAAGTGCATAGTCGCCGTGATGGACAACAAGAAGTCCTCGTATCCAGAAGAAGTAAGAGCATTAACGAAAATTTCGCCGATTATTACCGTCACAGAAATAATGATCAGTCACCATCGGAAGAATTGTTAGCACTATTTAATGAAGTATTAGGAACTCAAAACGAAAAGGAGAATTAGTCATATGTTGCCACTATATCTATCGATAGAAGGACTCTACTCCTATCAGACAAAACAGGAAATAGATTTTACATCCTTGACTTCCGCCGGTCTCTTCGGTATTTTTGGAAAAGTCGGATCAGGAAAATCATCGATCCTAGAAGCCATTACTTTCGCGCTATTTGCTAATACAAATCGGCTAAACAGTAATAATAGAGCCTATAATATGATGAATTTGAATGCTAACCTGCTTAGAATCGAATTTCACTTTATCGGCAAGGAAAATAAAAAATATGCATTTGAAGCATCTTGGCGGAGAAATGGTAAACAGTTTGATAAGGTCACAACTCCTATACGAAAAGCTTATGTATTTGATGGTGAAGAAAAGATACCTCTAGAGAGTACAGATGCTGAAACAATCCTGGGCATCTCCTACAAAAACTTTAATCGTACTGTTATTGTTCCGCAGGGACAATTCAAGGAATTTCTTGAGCTTAAGGGTGCCGAACGATCCAGTATGATGAAAGAACTTTTTAACTTGGATCATTATGACCTTTTTTATAAAGTTGCTGCTCTCAATAAAGAAACAGACTTGAAAGTCCAACATCTTTCAGGGGCGGTTCAGACATTGGAAGACTATACCGAAGAAAGCATTGCGGACTTACTTACACAGTTTGAAAAAGAAGAATTGGATCTCCTTGATGTGACAAAAAAACACCAACTGTTGGAGCAACATCATCAAAAGTTATTAGAGGTTCAACAGCTTCATCTTGAAATTGCAAAAAAGAAAACTGTTTTTACGAAACTAAGTACAGAACAGGTCCATATTGAAACCTTAAAAACTCAGATTCAACTTTTTCAGAAAGTGGAGCGAATTTTCAAAAATGTACTGGATAGCGTTGCTAGGGAACTTAGCGAAGAATCAAAATTGCAAGAAGATGTAAACAGTGCACAGTTACAATTAAATACTGTGCAGGGCGCATTGATCCATGCAAATAATCGATACAAACTGGTGGAAGGCGACTTCAATCTGCTTGATTATAAAAAATTAGAAGTCGAGGATCTTAAAAATATTGTTCAAGTTCTACAATTGCAGGGTGATATTAGCAAAGATAATGATCGATTAGCTAAGGGCAAGCTTGTTCTTCATGATGTGGAACAAGAAATCCAGAAAAAACAAGTTTTCATTCAGGAAAAACAGCAGGATATAATAAAATTAAAGGAAAAACGTATTTCAGGTAGCCTACTCGTAGCAATTCATGCTTGGTATACCAAGCATGAATTGTTCATTAAAAGCCAAAGTGAGCTTCAGGTAGAGTTGCTGACTAGGAAAAAAGAACTGCAAGCTATTCTATTGCAATTTGAACAGGAAGATCTAGATCCATCCAATTGGAATGAAAAATTGAATGATCAAGAAATAACGGCAAACCAACGGTTGGAGATGATACAGTCCGATGAAAATAAGGCTCAGGTCCAACAACAATTAGCGAGTTATTCTCATGCATTAACAGCAGGTAAAGCCTGTCCACTATGCGGATCTGAACACCACCCTCATATCATGCAAACTGAAGACCTGTCTTCATTATTGAATTCATTACAGTCTGAAAAATCAAATGTGATTGCTGAATTAGTTCAAATTCAAAAACAAAAACAGCGGTTTATTCAACTCGCTGCGCAGTTGTCAAATCTGCAGAAAGATGTGGATTTAAATACCGCCAAGTTGGACACTATAGCTATCGATTTGAGTGACCACCTTAAACAATTTACCTGGACCACATTTCAGCCAAATGACCGTCAGGCATTTGACCAATGGCAGCTGGAAGCGGTCACGATAGAACAAAATTGTACAGCAGCAGAAAGCAACTTAAGCTTGTTACAAGATGAATTGAATGAATTAAAGGCTAAAAAGGAAAAGTATAATCAGGTGCTGACTAACATTGCGGTATCTAAATCGGCAATTGAGGGCCGGGCTGCGAGTCATCAGCAATTGATTAAGCGGCTGAACCTATCCGATTTTCAGATTATGCCCATTTGCGATATTGAAAATACAATTGCACAATCAGTTCAGTCGATCATCGCTACAGAGCAAGAATTCAATAACTTATCTGATGAAATTAATCGATTAAATATTGCGATAGCAACGCAATCTACACATACTACGAGTCTGCAGCTACAATTAGACACGACACGTTTAAAAATTGAATCTTATCAGAAATCGATAGCTGAATTATTACAGGTACATGGTTTTGAATCTACGGAGTCGATACAGCAAATATTGCAACAGCAGTATGATCTGGAACATGAAGAATCCCGAATTAAACAGTTTGAAGAACAATTCGCTGTTGTAAAAACAGCAATACGACAACTAGAGGAAAGAATAAAGCAAGAAGCAGTTGATATATCGCAATTAGAAACCGTAAGTCAAGAACTACAGCTTACCAAAGATATAAAGGACAAATTGATCGGTCAGTTACAATCATTAAAGGATCAACTTATCATCTCGAAAAAGAAATATGCAGAAAAAATACAGTTACAAAGTGAACTGGATAAGCACATACTGCGAAGTAAGAATCTAAATATACTATCAAATCTATTTAAAGGAAATGGATTTGTAGATTATATCTCTACGCAATATTTAGAGGATCTCTGTCAGATTGCCAATCAACGTTTCGAACGTTTGACAAGAGGTCATCTCAAATTAATGATCAATACAGATAATGATTTTGAAGTAATAGATCATCTTAATGGAGGTAAGTCACGATCAGTAAGAACGTTATCAGGAGGTCAATTTTTCCAAGCATCATTATGTTTGGCACTCGCATTAGCAGAAAGTACACGTAGTCTAAATCGAAATGAAAAGAATTTCTTTTTTATTGATGAGGGTTTTGGTACGCAGGATACCGATTCTGTTAACCTCATTTTTGAGACACTAAATGCACTTCATAAAGAAAATAGAATTGTAGGAATCATTTCCCATGTTGATGAACTACAGGAGCGTATTCCAGCATCTGTAAAAATTGTCAAAGATGAGGAGAAAGGAAGTTTAATTATCCATGATTTTTAAAAGCTGTGGCAACTTGGGTTATACTATGGTAAGCAAACAAATGCGTCATATAAAAATAGCGGCCTAGGCCGCTATTTTTATATTTCTTGCTTATGGGCAATTTCTAGATTAATTATCACATCTCGAATTTTCCCTTCAACAAAGGATAGATTACCGATCACAAAGACACCTTTATTTAAACTATTCTTTTCTGCAATACCGTATACTGTATTTTCATCATCCGGATTTGAATCTCCTTCATAACGGTATACGTAGTCAATCTTATAATTGGATGGATTAGCAATTAAAGGTTCTAACTCTATGTTATAATCAATCACATATCCAGCCTCTTTCAATTTTTCTAAAGCAACAGTAGCAGAATCATATTTATTCCTATTATCCATAATCGTATATTTTGATCTTTACTAAAATAACAATTGGAACAGCAAAGTGTTTTTTATTGTTCGCTTATTTTTTGGTAAACATACCAACGATATCATCAATGGCACTACCATCTTTATTTTTATCAAAAAAATCAGTAATCTTATCGGTTAATCCTCCGCCTGATGAAACTGTTGATTCTTCCGCTTTTTTATCCGCTCCAAATATATTTCCTATTATACTGCCTATTCCACCTGCAGCATTTGAATTTCCACCTAAAAACCCACCTAATAAGTCTCCTAACACATTGCTTGTACCGCTGTGATTACTATTTGCTTTTTCTTTACCTAAGTATCCCATCACAATCGGTGCTAGAGTAGCCAATACCCCTGTTATCTGTGCTGAACTAAATCCACTTTTACTAGCCAAGTTTGAACTTACATATTCAGCATTGCTACCAAAGATATGCTGCACGATCTTATTACCATCTTCCGTAGGTCCATTTTCTATAACTTCATCTACATGATCGAGAACCGCTCCATCATGTTTGGTATCCAAAGCCTCTGCAAAACCTTTCACCTGACTTGCATCTCCTTTACTCTGATTATATTTAATTGCCCCAGCAATTAGAGGGACAGCTATTGCTAAGATCCAAGTTGCTTTAGTGGAGTCAATACCTAACTTTTTGGACAATCCTGCGGCCATTTGATTTCCTAGGCCACCTGTTATTAAATCAGTCATTCCCATAATTTTATATTTTAATATGAATCAATGAAAGTTGACAATAATTAAGCCAAGCATCAGAGTATAAGCAGCTCGAACGCCACAAAAAAAGAGGTTCGTAAACCTCTTTTCTATTGTTATATGTTAAACATTATTTTTTATAATATTTTAATGCCTCTGGAAGCATTTTTTGAATGTCACTGATACGTCTAGCATCACTCGGGTGAGTACTTAAAAACTCTGGAGTCCTTTTAGATCCACCAGATGCCATACGCTCCCAAAATTTCACTGCTTCACTTGGATTATAACCCGCCATGGCCATGATGACCAGCCCCATGTGATCGGCTTCCGATTCATTTCCACGCGAGTACTTCAGCGAAGTTAATTGACCGCCTATACCATAGGCACTGTTCACAATACCAGCGTAACTTGTTCCTGAAGTTGCGACTCCAATTACATTACCAAGTGCTTGTGTAGCATACTGTCTTGACATCTGCTCCATCGAATGGCGCGCGATGGCGTGTGCGATCTCATGCCCCATTACTGTAGCAAGACCCGTCTCGTTCTGTGTAACTGGGAGAATACCAGTATAAATAGCTACTTTTCCTCCTGGCATACACCAAGCGTTGATCTCATCACTCTGTACTAAGTTAAATTCCCAACTGAAATTAAACTGATCAGCTATTCCCTGTTGTGTGAGATACTGATTAACCGCAATAGCCAGTTTGTTTCCAACTTTCTTAACTAATGTTGCTTGACTAGTACCTGTAATTACTTTTGTATTTGAGGAATTTAAAAATTGCTTATAAGAAGAGGCTGCTTGCTCTTGAATCTGACTGTCGCTGACCAGACTTAATTGTTTACGTCCTGTGATAGGAACAGTAGAGCATGAAGCTAAAGTAGCTCCTATTAAGAGTATACTTGTATATTTAAAGACCTTTTTCATATGTTAATTGTTAGACATTGCATTATGAAGTAACCAACGCAATTCCTATGCCTAAATATTCTTTTTCTTTTTAAAAAGATAAACTTTAGATTCGTGCCCTTTTAGCAAACGCTCGATGTTCTTTTGATGGGTTATTAAAATCAATGCGCAAATCGCTATACCATAGAGTAGAACTGAGGGAATAGAAGTTTTAAACAAAAATGCTATACTAAATGGGAATGTAAAACCAGCCATAATCGAACTCAATGAAACATAATGAGTGGTTAATAAAATAATAATAAATATACTCACACAAAGTAACGCTGCTGGCGCATGGATAGCGAGTATCATACCAAATAAAGTAGCGACCCCTTTTCCTCCTCTAAATCCAGCAAAGACTGGGAACAAATGACCTAAAACGGCGATTACTCCCAATGCTAGTTGATAATTGACAAATTGCACATTACTGGTGCTCTGACCAGCTTCTATTAAATAAGCTAAATTCGTAGATGTAAACCCCTTAAAAATATCAACAAACATCACTACAGCACCTGCTTTGGGTCCTAAAACACGAAAAGTATTAGTCGCTCCAGCATTTCCACTACCGTATTCTCTTACGTCAACACCATAAAATGCCTGTCCATACCATACCGCAGTAGGGATTGATCCAAATAAATAAGCTAGTAATACTGCACTTACTAAATAAATAGAAATCATTAATTATTGTTATATCCTAAATTAATTTGGCTTTTAAACTTAAATCCAAACTTTTGACAGAATGTGTCAAAGCCCCAGCTGAAATATAATCTACTCCTGCTGCTGCATATGCTTGAAGCGTTTCTTCTGTAATTCCACCAGATGCCTCAGTGACAAATCTTTCGGCAATGATATCCACTGCTTTTTTAACATCTGCAGGGCTAAAATTATCCAACATGATGCGATCAACATGCCCAAAGGTAATAACTTCAGCTAGCTCATCAAAATTTCTAACCTCAATTTCAATTTCAATAGGCTTATTTAACGTTGCTCTATATGCGTTAGCGCTTACTAAAGCCTGTGTCACGCTTCCGCTATAATCTACATGGTTATCTTTAATCAAGATCATATCGTAAAGACCAAAACGGTGATTAGTCCCCCCTCCGATTTTAACTGCTTCTTTTTCTAACAAACGAAGTAAGGGAGTTGTTTTACGAGTATCTAATATTTTCGTTTTTGTACCAGCTAACAACTTAGCATAACGGTGTGTAGTGGTTGCTATCCCGCTCATACGTTGCATAACATTTAAGATTAAACGTTCTGCAATTAGGATACTATGAATTTTTCCTTTCAAGAATAAGGCGATATCACCTACTTTTACAGCACTTCCGTCCTGAATAAGGACTTCATGGGTAAGTGTTGGGTCAATTTGATTAATGATTTCTAAAGCAACTTCTACGCCTGCTAAAATACCATCTTCCTTTACTATTAATTTGGCCTCTCCAACTTTATCCTTTGGAATAGTAGAAAGTGTTGTATGATCTCCATCTCCAACATCTTCTAGTATTGCATCGTGAACAAATTTTTTAATATATTCTCTTTTTTCCATCATGAATTGTCACTAATAATGTAGCGAAGATGGAAATTTAAATTTTATTCAAGAAAATAATTTGGAAATATTATTTAGAAGCCTGTTTTTCAACTCTAAATTCTTCGATTGTCTGCCCACTTTTAGATAAACTGATTTTAATAAAAACTCGAAATAAATTTTTATTACTGGAAAGCTGGTAGACATAGTAACTGTAATTGGTTTTATTTGTTATTTTCTGTAGTAATTTTACTGCACTTGGTTTATTTTTAGATAAAAAACCTTGTAAGAGCATTTCTGCTTGATATTTTGAATACAAACCATCTTCATTCAAAATCGATAGTGTTATATTTGAACCGAAGAATCGAGCTATATTTTTAGCATTTCCAGTTCTGAGTTCAACCAAAAGAGTATCATTCAAATCCGCCATGTTAGGCGTAATCATAAATGATTGATTAAAGAAAATAAAGGTATTCCCTCTGGTATTATTAGAAAATACGTACACGGTCATGCACATAAAAATACTAATAAAAGATATAATTCTTTTCATTTAATGTAGATAATTAAACTCGATGTAGTCCAAGAACTTACTAAAATAGTTATTGCATGCAGACTAAACTGTTGTGATTTGGTAGAAGAGTTACATAAACAATGCCAAATCTACAGAAATTTACATTGAAAAAACATTAATTTTTTAATACCTCGCGGATAGCCTTGACTTATCACTTGATTTAAATTATATTTGCTTATATCATTATGGAAAAAAAAGTAGCACTATTAATCCTAGACGGATTAGGATACGGAAAAGAAGATCAATCTGACGCTGCCTTTGCAGCTGATACTCCCTATCTCGATTATTTAAAAGCAAATTATCCAAATTCAAAACTAGAAGCTTCAGGTGAAGCTGTTGGTTTGCCTGAAGGTCAGATGGGTAACTCAGAAGTTGGACATATGAATTTAGGCGCAGGCCGTGTTGTCTATCAGGAGTTAGGTCGAATTCATAAAGCCGTTCGAGATGGTGTATTCAATACCGATACAACCATTCAAGATGCTTTCAAATATGCATTAAACAATAGCAAAAAAGTTCATTTTATAGGATTACTCTCTGATGGTGGTGTGCATGCACATACGAGTCATTTACGTGGTCTATGTGACGCAGCTAAACATGCTGGACTAACTTCAGACCAGGTGTTTATACATGCTTTTCTAGATGGTCGTGATACTGATCCAAATTCAGGTCTGACATATATAAAAGCATTGCAAGATTTCTTACCGCAATCTGTAGGTACATTAGCATCTGCAATTGGACGCTATTATGCCATGGACCGTGATAATCGTTGGGAACGCGTTAAGTTAGCTTACGATTTAATGGTACATGGTACGGGTACAGCAACCAAAGATATTTTGGAGTCTATACAACATTCATATGATCAAGAAGTGACAGATGAGTTTGTTCAACCTCTTGTCATCACAAATGCGGCAGACCAACCTATTGCTACCATTCAAGATGGTGATGTCGTGATATGCTATAACTTCAGAACAGATCGTGGACGTGAGATCACAGTTGCGTTAACACAGAAAGCATTTCCTGATTATAACTTAAAGCCACTTGATCTTTACTATGTGACCATGACTGCTTATGATGACACATTTATAAATGTAAAGGTCATTTTTAACAAGGATAATTTAATCAATACCCTTGGTGAGGTGTTAGCTGCAAATCATAAAACACAGGTACGTATTGCTGAGACGGAGAAATATCCGCATGTTACATTCTTCTTTTCAGGAGGTCGTGAACAAGAATTTGAGGGTGAGCGTCGTTTATTGGTGCCTTCGCCAAAGGTAGCTACATATGATTTGCAACCAGAAATGTCCGCTCAAGGTATTACTGACGCTATCGTAAAAGACATCGAAGATACGCAACCTGATTTTATTTGTTTGAATTTTGCTAATCCAGATATGGTGGGGCATACAGGCGTTTTTGATGCTGTTGTTAAAGCGGTACAAACCATTGACCGTTGTACCAAACAAGTGGTGGAAAAAGGATTACAATACGGTTATTCTTTTATCATTATTGCAGATCACGGTAATTCAGAATTTATGGTCAATGCTGATGGCTCAGTCAATACCGCACATACAACGAACTTGGTTCCATGTATTTTGATTGATCCAGATTATAAAAAAGTAAAGGATGGAAAATTAGGTGATATAGCACCAACTATATTGAAATTATTAAAAGTGGAGATCCCTTTACAAATGGATGGTCAAGTATTGGTAGAAGACTAATATGAAAAATAAACATATCAACAGCACACTCTTTTTACTTATAGGGAGTGTGTTGTTATTTTGGTCCTGCAATAAAGAAAAATCAGTACAACAGACAAAAGGATCAACGCTTTCTTTGGATTCATTTTTTAATGCAGAAATTGAAAAGTTAACGAAGTTGAACCCAACTGTCGAAAAGACAGTTGCGAAAGATTTGGATAGTGAAACTAAGTCTTTAAAGATTACTAACTGGCATACTGAATTAAGTGGATTTATTGCGGCTGATATTACTAAAGATGCAGATCCGAATCTCTATGATTTTAAAGAAGTAGATTGCAAAACAATATACAAAGCTAAGGATGACCGTTTAGCAATTCAGTATTTAGCTGTGGAGCATGATCTAAATGGGAAAATCCAACAGGTTATTATTGAACGAAAGGTAGATAATAGTTTGTATTCGAGTAATGAAAAACTTACTTATGATGTTGATTCTAGTTATCAAATTGAAAAGGATCAGGATATTCTCATTTTGGGGAGAAGTCAATATAAGATTAGAGGTAAGTTAAAATCAAATTAATTATAGAATCTTCACTCCTATTTGAGAATAGACTTTAAATAAAAAAGCACTTTATGTTTTTAATCATAAAGTGCTTTTTACTGTTTTGAAAATACTATTTCAAGTTGTCACGGTAGATTTTAGCTTTTTTAATCTCCGTTTGGATATCTTTACGAGAAGCATCAAAAGTCAATACTTTTTCGTAATCTTTTACTGCATTATTGTAGGCATCAGTTGCCACAGCTTTATTGTAATTTGCAACTCCCGCTGTTCCTACCAAAATTCCATAATCACGGTATGCTAATGCTCTGTTTTGATATAATTTCACATCATTCGCATTTAAAGCAATTGCCTTGGAGTAATCTTCGATGGCAACTTTCAATAAAGATTCGCGTGCCGAACTGTTCAATTTAGTTGACGTTTGGGTCGCTAAATTATTATTAGCTTTTCCTTTAAAATAGTAACCATTTGCATTTTTACTGTCCAAAGCAACAACTTTTCCAAAAGATTCAGCTGCTTTTTTGAAGTCACCATTCTGAAACTGCGAGTAACCCAACATATATAATACATCAGGATCTTTACTTTCTGCAGGTAATGACTTTTCTAAGTAGACAGCAGCATTTTTAAAATCACCATCTAACAGTGCTTTTTGCCCTAAACGAACATTTGGATTGGAGTGTTCCTCTTGTTTAGCTGTCTGTGCATACGATGAAAGAGACATCAAAGCAAATGCACCAGTAAATAAGCCTAATTTAACTGATTTAAGATTCATATTTAAATAATTACGTTTCATTTTAAAGTATTTAATTCATATTCAAGCGCTTAGTTTATTTTGTGAAAACCTTTTTTACTACGCTCCCACTTACAACGCTATTCCTGCATCAATATTACAATTATTATGCCTATTTACACAATATTTAAATTAAATAATCTGACAAAATTTAGGCTATAGACTGCCTTTTTTGCTTAATGCACTGCAATATTGAATCATTCGTTTTCAAATAATAGGTTGGCATCTTACTTGCAATACCCTAGTTTGACAAATTTAAAATAACTTTTATCGGTTTTACGACATGTTGTCATAAACTGACATAAAATAAAAATATACCTTAACATAATATGAGCAAATTCGAAACATTTGATTTCAATCAGGCGATTCCCATTATATCTGAAGATACCGAATTCTTTCCATTATTAAGCCAACAAGATGAAGATGACATGCGGAATGCCGAAATTCCAGAGTCGTTATCCATTTTGTCTCTTCGCAATACCGTTTTATTTCCTGGTGTTGTTATTCCGATTACTGTGGGACGTGACAAATCCATCAAATTAGTTAAAGATGCTTATCAAGGAGATAAAACAATAGGAGTCGTTGCCCAGAAAGATATGTCTATGGAAGACCCAACTATTGATGAACTCTATCAAGTCGGTACCGTCGCACACATCATCAAGGTGTTGCAAATGCCCGACGGAAATACAACGGTAATCTTACAGGGTAAACAACGTTTCAAATTAATTGAAGCCGTTCAAACAGAACCATATCTTAAAGCAAACGTAGAAAAATATAAGGAAGAAAAACCTAAAGCGACTAAGGAGTTTAAAGCCCTCATTGCCACTTTAAAGGAAATGGCTCTTCAAATTATTCAATTATCACCTAACTTGCCAAGTGAGGCTGGTATTGCTATAAAAAATATTGAAAGCCCTACTTTCTTAATTAATTTTATCTCTTCAAATATCAATGTTGACTTGATTCAAAAGCAACAATTGTTGGAGCTACTAAATGCAGACGACAAAGCACGTCTTTTGTTAGAATTGTTGACTTCTGAAATTCAGATTTTGGAATTGAAAAATCAAATCCAAAATAAAGTAAGAATTGATCTGGACAAACAACAACGTGACTATTTCTTAAATCAACAATTAAAAACAATTCAGGAAGAATTGGGTGGTAATACTCCTGATTTGGAAATTATTGAATTGAAAAAAAGAGCATCAAAGAAAAAGTGGAATGATGTGGTGGCCAAACATTTTGAAAAAGAGATCGAAAAGTTGGCTCGTATCAATCCTGCTGCAGCTGATTATTCCGTTCAGATCAATTATTTGGAATTATTGCTTGACCTTCCTTGGAATGAGTTCACAAAAGATAATTTTGACCTGACTAGAGCACAAAAAGTATTGGACAAAGACCATTACGGATTGGATAAAGTTAAACAACGTATTATTGAGTATTTGGCAGTATTGAAATTAAAGAACAATATGAAAGCCCCAATTTTATGTTTGGTAGGCCCTCCCGGAGTTGGTAAAACATCTTTAGGTAAATCTATAGCAAAAGCATTGGGACGTAAATATACCAGAATGGCACTTGGTGGTGTACGCGATGAGGCAGAAATCAGAGGTCACCGAAAGACCTATATTGGTGCAATGCCTGGTCGTATTATCCAATCTTTGAAAAAAGCTGGAGCTGCCAACCCTGTTTTTGTACTAGATGAAATTGATAAGATGAGCGCAGACTTTAAAGGTGATCCATCTTCAGCTCTTTTAGAAGTATTAGATCCAGAACAAAATACGAGTTTCTATGATCATTATGTAGAGATGGAATATGATTTATCTAAAGTGATGTTTATCGCTACGGCAAACTCGTTAAATAACATCCAACCGGCATTACTTGATCGTATGGAGATTATTGAAGTCAATGGCTATACGATTGAAGAAAAAATTGAGATTGCTAAGAAGCACCTTATTCCAAAACAACGTGAGGCACATGGTCTAACGGCAAAAAATGTATCGTTGAAACCTAAAATTATTGAAAAAATAATTGAAGAGTATACTCGTGAATCCGGTGTTCGTGGTTTAGAGAAAAAAATAGGTTCAACAGTTCGCGGTATAGCAACACGTATTGTTATGGAAAAAGAATATAATGTCAATATCAATGAAAAGGATCTTGTAGATATTCTAGGAGCTCCTATTTTTGATAAAGATAGTTATGAAAACAATGAGGTGGCTGGTGTGGTGACCGGATTAGCTTGGACTTCGGTTGGTGGTGATATTTTATTTATTGAGTCAAGCTTGAGTCCGGGAAAAGGGAAAATGAGTTTAACAGGTAATTTAGGTGATGTCATGAAGGAATCGGCTTCCATTGCGATGGCATATTTACGGTCTCATGCCGAAGAATTTAATATCGATTATCGGGTATTTGATAATTGGGATGTACATATTCACGTACCAGCAGGAGCAACTCCAAAAGATGGACCTTCTGCAGGTGTTACGATGTTGACTGCCTTAACCTCCCTATTTACACAGCGCAAGGTTAAAGAAAATCTAGCCATGACGGGAGAGATTACTTTACGAGGAAAGGTACTTCCTGTAGGTGGTATTAAAGAAAAAATATTGGCAGCTAAGCGTGCAAATATCAAAGAGATTATTTTATGTAAATCAAATCAGAAGGATATTGAAGAGATTAAAGAAAGTTACATCAAAGACATGAAGTTTCACTATGTGACAGAAATGGCAGATGTTATCGCTCTGGGATTATTAGACAAAAAAGTAAAGCATGCAAAAGATTTGACTAAAGGTTTGGAGACCAAAAAATAATCCAATCCATTTATAAAATAAAAAGCCGCTATAAAATAATCTTTATAGCGGCTTTTACATGTAGACACATGCACAACTCTGCCTAGACGTTGACATACTTGAAATAATTAAATAAAAGTTAGGAAAGGTCTATAAACACAAAATGCTTTCTGTTTAGGAAAAGCAAGTGTCTAATTTGTGATTTTAAAAGCGTTGAGAATTATTTCTCAAGCTTGTCGTTTTCTTTTTTCAATGCTACGGGACGATCTTCTTTAATCTCCGTTTCCATAAATCCCCAGTTAGTCATGTAGTACATGTATGGGTTTTGTTCAATTTTTGATTTTCTCGTTCTTTCTCTTTTTATCATATATATATTGTTTTGATTGTTTAATATTGATCAAATATCGAGCCAAACTACAATTAACACGAGTTGTCCATGTTTCAAAGTTTTCACGGACATCTAGTATCCTGCTATATCTCAATGGTATAAATCACAAAACATTTATTACACCAACCTATTAGCATTGCTGCTTAAGTTTAATTTTGGTCATTTTAATGAGCAAAAGTTTAATTGATGACTGTCTTTAATATAAAAATAATGATACAAAAGACAAAAAGCTAACCTACCTAATAATGGATAGATTAGCAATTAAAATCATTGAATAATTGTCGCAAGTCAAAATCATTGCTTGACACTCGCCCCAACAATTTCTTCTACTGTCGGAACACCAATTTTTTTCCAAATGGGCTCTCCATCCTTGTAAAGGATTAATGTTGGGATAGAAGTGATTTTAAAATCTTTTATGATGTCAGGATTTGCATCTATTTCTATTAAAACGGTCTTAATATTATGATTTGATCTGCTGTTGAGAGCATCCAATACTGGTATTACTTTTTTACACGGTGGGCAATAATTGGAACCAAAGTCAACCAAAACATACTCCTGTGATTTCAATGTTGTTTTAAAATCATCCAATACGATCCTATTTTTATTTTGAACTGATACCTCCAATGGATACCCTGCTCCTATCCACGCTGAAATACCAGGTGCTAAAACATAGATTGTTTCAAATCCACGCTCGGCGAGCAAATTGGCAACCTGAGTAGACCGTCCTGTTTGTATAGAATAGAGGAAGACTGGTTCACTTTTAATTAATCTATCCAATTGTCGATCATAATCTTCAACTGCAGGATCAATCTGGATAGCCTGTGGTAAATGTGCTTGATCAAATTCTTCTTCCGATCTTGCATCTAAAATTTGTGGTTTAAGCTGTTCGTTTAATTTTTCATGAAACACTGCTGCTTTTGTTCGAAAATCTTTTTGTTCCATCCCATCCTTTTTTAATACGGATGATTGATTTTGACCTTTGCTGTCAATAGCTATGATGACCAATAAAATGATGATGAATATGATCTGTTTTTTCATTTGTTTGATTCCTTTTAATGTCCAATAATGTTCTTCCTATACGTAATCTCTATTTTAGAAATACATACTTCGCTAGAAACGAAATGCAGGTGCTGCTATTTCTTGCACCTTACTTTTTCTAAATTCTTTCATAGATTCAGGTTCCCGTTCTTCAAGTTGGGCGAAATCAACTACACCATTATTTTTAGCCCAGTTAAAATAAGCTTGAGATAGTTGGGATACCACATCATGATTTTGGTTTGCGACATCTTTTATTTCGGTAGGATCTGTTTCTAGATTGTAAAGTTCCCACTTATATGAAGGCCAAGTTGAGACGAGTTTCCATTTACCAATACGCGCTGCTCGATTACCGGCACGCTCCCAGAAAAGTCCTTCGGGTCTGTCAATTTGATTTTTATCCTCAAAAATAACCGGCAAAAGATTTTTCCCTTTCAAGTCATTGGGTTTAATTCCCTTATATATTTTTGGATATTTTGCTCCTGCTAGTGCATAGAATGTTGGCGCTAAATCAATAATATGTCCTTCCCCATTTTTAATAGTATGAGCAGATATTCTATTCGGAAACCAAGCAATAAACGGTGTGTTAATACCGCCTTCATAGGTATAATCTTTAAAGGCTTTGTAAGGTGTATTAGAAGCATATGACCAGTTTTTACTTTGAGATTCATATGAACCTGTAGTACCCACTGGGCCCGTATTTATTCTTGCTCCATGATGCCATTTGACTAAATCTTCAGCTGGCGCACCATTGTCTGATAGAAATACAATTAAGGTATTATCCAATTGTCCATTATCTTTCAATTTCTGAATCAGCTGACCGATGCTCTGATCTAACCGATCTACCATGGCAGCATATATTTCCATTTTCTTTGCCCACAATTGACGCTGATCAAATGATAGTCGATCCCAATCATAAATATCTTCGTCACGTACTGATAACTTAACATCCGGGCGTATTAATCCTAACTCCTTTTGACGTTTAAATCTTTCTTGGCGAATTGCCTCCCAACCTTTATCATATTTTCCTTTATATTTTGCGATATCTTGAGGTAGCGCGACAAGTGGCCAGTGTGGAGCAGTATGTGCCAAATAAAGAAAAAAAGGTTTCTTATCACCTTTTATTTGATCCAAAAATGATAGGGCATGCTGATTGATCACATTGGTAGCATCATGTTCAGGCAATGGGTATCCCTGTGCATCAGTTTTCCCTTTAAATCCTGGAGCCCCTGAATCAGAACTCTTTTCTTCCTTTGGAAAGACGAAATCAAAACCACGTTGCCAGGGAAGGCTGTTGCCTTTTCCAGATACATGCCATTTACCCGAGGTGATCGTATGATAACCGTTCTCTTTTAACACTTCGGCAATGGTTAATGATTCTTGATTGATGTAGCCTTGATATGCGGGTAATCCAAGATCATTAGAAAAATAGCCTACACCAGCTTTATGTTGATACTGACCTGTCAATAAGGAAGCACGTGTAGGAGCACATATCGAATTGTTGTAAAATTCGCGTAACCGCAATCCTTCTGAAGCAAGCCGATCCAAATTAGGGGTTTCAATTTCACCTCCGTAAGCACCAAGATCCGAATAACCGAGGTCATCCGCCAAAATCAATACAATATTAGGTTTCTTTTGCTGCGCCATACCAAGAGCCGTTAGACCCATCGATAAATATAATATGGAAAATATTTTTTTCATGTTGATGTATATTTTAAATGTTAACGAAATGACGATTGTATCTTGATGCGATCATAGTTCACAACGTCATTGTCCTTTGCCCATTCCTTGTACAATTCTTCTAGCTGTGCTACCACTTGGGGATATTGTGCTGCTAGATTATGATTCTCTGCTCGATCCGTGTCGATGTCATATAACTCAGCTTTATTACCATTTCGATAGATTGAAACCAATTTCCACTTTCCGTAGCGAACAGCTCGGTTACCGGCACGCTCCCAAAATAAAGCCTGAGGACGCTCTAATTGTTTTTGATCCGTACTTAACAACTTCCTAAGGCTCACACCCGGAAGTGTATGAGTTACGACACCATAATTGCTGTTTGGATATTTAGCCTGAGCATAATCATATAACGTTGGAGCAATATCAATGAGATGTCCAGTTCCTTTTTTAATCGTGTTGGCCTTTACTTCCTTTGGATACCAGACGATAAAAGGAGCACCGATGCCTCCTTCATATGGATTGTCCTTATAACTTCTTAATGGTGAATTACCAGTTTGGGACCAATTGCTGTTTTGCACATCATAAGAGCCTGCAGAGCCCACTGGGCCTGCATTTCTGGTGGTGTAAATTCGGGCACGATCACCCCCTTGTGCACCGTTGTCAGACATAAATATAATAATCGTATTATCATCCACTTTCAGCTCTTTTAGTGTTTGACGGATTTTACCAATACTTTGATCCACCCGATCAATCATCCCGGCAAATACCTGTTGTCTGCGTTGCCAATACTGTTGTTCGTCATAGGTTAACTTTTTCCATTTTTGAATCAACGTGTCTTGAGCAGTTATTGCTTGATTCGCAGGAAAAACACCTTGTTCTATAGCACTTTCATAGCGTTTGATACGTAAGCTGTCCCAACCAACGTTATAAGTTCTTTGATACTTTTGAGTTTCTTCTTCTGGTGCCTGTAGTGGCCAGTGTGGTGCATTAAATGCTAAGTATAAAAAGAAAGGCTTTTTCTCTTGATGCTGTTCTTTCAAAAATCCAATAGCCTGATCGGTAATTTCATCTGTCAGATAGCGGTCTTTAGGTAAATAGAAGGGTTTATTATTCTTGTACAATGGGACTGTTGCTTGCGTAGAATCATTGATCTCATAAAAATTAGAAGCACCACCTACAAAGTTGAACGACCGTTCAAATCCACGTTGTGCCGGCCACTGGTCATAATCGTCTCCAACGTGCCATTTACCAGATATCATAGTTGAATAACCTGCTTTTTTCAGTACCTCTGCCAAAGTTGGAGATTCTTTATTTAAGAAACCTTGATAGGCAGGAAGACCTAAATTTACATTGAAATAACCTAGTCCTGCTCGATGGGCATATTGACCAGTCAGTAAAGAAGCTCTTGTAGGAGCACAGATGGAGTTATTATAAAATTCTTGAAAACGAGTCCCTTGAGATGCCAGTTCTTTTAGATTTGGAGTATGAATTTCAGACGCACCGTATGGCTCAATATCTGAAAAACCGAGATCATCAACCAAGATCAAGATTACATTTGGACGCTTATCCTGTGTCCAGCCTGCTATGCTGCAAAAAGTGAATATGAGCGTCAATAAATAATTGTTTTTTATCATGATAGGGATTTTTAATAACTGTGAATTGATTTAATTATTAATCCAATCTGGATGTTGCTTAAGATTTGGGTTTAAATTCAGTTCGCTTTGTGGCGTGGGAAAGTGCAGATGTCTTGGGGCCGCATTCGTTTTACCTGCCGCTTTTAGTTTTGCAACATAATAGGTAGCTCCCCTACGTACAAGATCAAACCATCTTTGATACTCAAAGGTTAACTCCTTCCGTCTCTCTTCAAATACTGCTTCCCTGAAATCATTTTTGTTTAAATCTTTTCCAATATCACCGATTGCAGCCCGTGCTCTGACTTTGTTGATAGAAGCTTGAGCTAATGAAGTTGGTCCATTGAGCTCATTTTCAGCCTCGGCTAATATCAACAACACTTCAGCATAACGAATAATGGGTAAATTTTTAGAGGATTGACTTTGATTGCCCACAACACTCTCATCATAATATTTATTGAATTGTGGTTTTGCCAGTGCATAGTATTTACCATCCACCGGAGAAATCATTCCGGTTGTAAAGGTTGTTTTTAAACGTTTATCCTGTATAGCAAAAGTACCGTATAAGCCGCCCTCTGCATGCCAAGCATCAGCATAATCTCCATTGATACCCGGGATATCAGCAGGCGCTGATCTGCTGGCAAGTGAATTTCCCTGATAACCGCTATTCCCTTTGAACTGTGCAGAGAATATATGTTCAATACCATTTTTCTTATCTATATGGAATACATCAGTAAATTCAGGAAACAGATCATATCCCTCTTTATCAATAACATCCTGTGCTTTTAACTTCGCATTTGACCAGTCTTGTTGCGTCAAATATACTTTTGCCAATATACTTTTAGCAGCACCCGATGAGGCTCTTCCTTTATCGTTATCACCATATGATTTATAATTTGGTAGATTTTCTGCATCTTTAAGATCAGCAATAATTTGACTATAGACCTCGTTTTCAGATGCCTTTGCCACGTATAGATCTTCTGGGCTAAGTGATGTTACTGGTTTGAGAACCAAAGGAACTGGTCCAAACCAACGAACTAAATTAAAATAATGCAATGCCCTTAAAAACTTAGCTTCATTGATTAGACGTTGGCGGATCGTTTCATTGATCTTTTCAGGTGCAATCAGGCCGATGTATTCTATATTTTGATTTGAAGCGTTAATAGCATCATAACTCTGTTTCCACAATTGTTCCATACGGTCATTTGAAGCATCATGTGTCAAGTTGCTGATAGCCCTTACATGTGCATTACGCGCTCTTGGTCCAGCCTCATAGTCATCTGTCGCCATCTCTACCCCTATTTGAAAAAGACTGTTATAAATGGACTGCCCACTTTCATATAATTTTCGGTAAGTTCCATTTACAGCAGATATTGCCTGATTTTCATTGAGGTAAAATTGTTCTGAAACCAATAGGCTTTCAGGTTTTTCATCTAATTTTGAGCAGGATACGAACCCGAATAATAACGTACCCGCAAATAATAAATATGTAATTTTCATGAATATCTCCTGTTTAAAATGTTAAAGAAAGACCTACAGTTAGTGATCGTGAAGCTGGATAAACACCCGAATCCGTTCCAATTTGAATATTGCTGCCAGATGTTACTTCTGGATCAAACCCCTTGTACTTACTCCAAGTCAACAAATTTTGTCCTGATAGGTAGACATTCAAATTGGAGATTCCAGCAGCAGTCAATAGTTGTTTAGGAATGGTATAGCCTAATTGAAGGGATTTTAATCTCACAAAGGATCCATTTTCAACAAATTGATTGGAAAAAATTGGAGCAGGGTCCAACTTCGCTCTAGGATAACTTTGACTTGGGTTAGTTTCTGTCCATCTATCTAATGCATCTGTTGAAGCATTTTGTTGACCCGTAAACATTTCTAAGTTTTGACGGTTGATATTGAGCAGCTTATTACCGATTGTTCCTTGGAGCAAAAAAGTAAGATGAAATCCACTATAAGACAACGTATTTGTAAGCCCAAAAATAAAATCTGGCTGTGCATTTCCCGATGCTGGTACGATCATTTGCTGTAGTAAATTTACCATCACCGTCAATATCTTTATAAAGACGATCTCCGGCTTTTGGTACAGCATTTCCTGTAAATACACCTTTAATGGATTCCTCTCCTTTTTGTAGAATTCCATCGGTTTTCGTACCGTAAAAAGTACCGAGAGGTTCGCCTACTTTAATGATGTAATTTCCAGAAATATAAGACTGCGCTCCCGTACCTATGGTCAACACTTTATTCCGATTAAATGAAAAGTTTAAATCTGTATTCCATACAAAATGTCCATTTAAATTTTTGGTTTTCAAGCCCAATTCAAATCCTTTATTAGAAACTGAACCAAAATTCTGCAAAGAAGAAGCATAACCTGAGGTCCAAGGAATTTCTACATTGAGCAATAAATCAGTTGTTTTTTTATAGTAGTAATCTAATGTAAATTGTAACCTACTGTTAAATAAGGCTATGTCAAAACCACCATCATATTGATAAGTAGTTTCCCATCCTAGATTTTTATTTGCAATACGCTGTGAAGCAAAACCAGTTACTATTTTATTGCCAAAAAGATAGTTCAGGTTGTATAATGTTGACAGAGATTGGTACTGACCGATCTCCTGATTGCCGGTAGTTCCAAAACTAGTTCGGATCTTTAAATCATTGACTGCAGGGAATGCTTCTTTAAAGAAGCTTTCATTACTTACTCTCCAAGACAAAGCTAGAGAGGGAAAATTACCCCATTTATTATCTGACCCAAATCTCGAACTACCATCACGACGGATACTAGCTGATAGGTAGTATTTATTTGCATAATTATAATTAACACGAGCCAAATAAGAATGCAGTACCCAGGAATACGCATCAGAGTTAGGGCGTACAAGGGTTGCCCCACTTTGTAAGCTATTGTACAAAAGATCATCAGTCACAAAATTTTCAGCACCTGCATTGAAAATATCATTTTTTGCTTCTTGCTGCGTAAATCCAATTAAAGCATTTACATGGTGTTTCTGAAAAGAAGTCGTGTAATTTAGCGTATTTTCATTCAGCCAAGAATAGGTATCCAGATTCCCTAAATTTGCTTTTCCATTATTGCCAGAACCTTCATATATATAAGAAGGCAGGTAAAACTTATCTTTTCTATTGTTTAGATCCACACCAAGCAGCACTTTTGCCTGTAGCCCTTTTATAATATCATATTGGGCAAAGGAAGTTCCTAAAATGCGTAATGCATTTGAAGTATTGGTAGTTTCTTGTAATGTGGCAATTGGATTTGCAAAAATATTTTCAAATGGATTTCTTAGTGTGTAAGCCCCATCGGCATCATATATCGTTGCTGTAGGAGGCATGATCAATAATGCATTGACAATTCCAGATGGTGCGATTTGCGATGTCGTCCTATTTATGGAGAAGTTGGCTCCGACGTTTAAGGGTTTAAAGGGATTCGCATTGATATTAGAACGGAACCCTAAACGTTTGAAATCAGTATTTTTAATTATGCCTTCCTGATCAAAATAATTGGCTCCGATAAAGTACTGTATTTGTTCTGCTCCACCAGATAAGGATAATTGATGATTGGTTATTTTTCCAGTTTGAAAAGCTTCTTCTTGCCAGTTTGTTCCCGCTCCCAATTGGTCGATTTTATCCTGAGTTAGATATTGAAATTTTCCCAGATTAGGATAAGCGTCATATAATGCCTCATTGCGCAGGATGGCAAAATCTGGAGCGTTCAATACCGCTATTTTTTTTAATACTTGCTGCTTACCAATGCTACCATCATAATTCAATTGCACACGACCAGCTTTACCTTTTTTTGTAGTGACCAATATAACACCATTCGCACCACGAGAGCCATAGATTGCAGTTGCAGCGGCATCTTTTAATACTTCAATGCTTTCAACATCACTCGGATTGATACTTGCCAAGGGATTCACTGGTGTTCCACTTCCTACTCCCGTGCTTTCGGTTTGATTATATATCGGAAATCCGTCAATAACATATAAGGGTTCATTTCCGCCTTGAATAGATGCCCCTCCACGAATACGAATACTAACACCACCGCCTGGTTGTCCTGAGGTCTGCGTGACCTGCACTCCAGATATACCTCCTTTCAAAGTTTGGTCCAAGGAGGATACATTTTGTTTCAGTAAAGATTCGTTTAGGGATGCGACAGAGCCCGTAAGATCTCGACGTTTCTGTGTACCATAACCAACGACGACTACCTCATCAATATTTTCCGTAGTAGGGCTTAGTTCGATTACTACAGGAGAAGTGTTGACAACAATTCTTTTCTTTTCATATCCAACAAAAGATATAATAAGAGTAAAAGGAAGTTTTTGACCAGTTACAAATTGAAATCGACCATGACCATCAGTTTTAACACTATGCGTCACCGCTTCCAATTGTACGGTCACTCCCGCGATGGGCTCTTTGTTGGAAGCATCTATAATTGTGCCTATTAAGGAGGCATTGATGATCGGTTTGGGATCTTCTTGAGCATAAAGCTTGTTTACGCTATATAAAAAGAAGAAAATATACAGAGAATACCGAAGTACTCCTAATTTTTTCATAGTTTTACAATGTTTTGTAGTGAATACTTACAAGTGCCAACGCCAATTGAAAACTTGTTGTTCATGATATGCAAACTTGGGGAAGTGTCAAAACTTCCCCTATTTTTTTAATAAGACTTTTTGAAATTAGATACACATTCGCATCCGAAAGGAAAGACAATAAAGAGAAACGTAATCCGTCAAGAAGACAGCTTTTTTTAATGGGTTAGTGAGGTAGTTTTTCATAAACTTTGTTAAATAGTAAATATTGATTTGGGCTTCGTTTGCCAACGCCAATTGAGTAACGATAAGGCAAATATAAAAATAAATTTCACAAAGTCTACTAACTAAGTAGATTTTATTAAAATATTTTATAAACCAGTTTATTACAACATTTATCCCTGTTTATTAAGGCAAGGTTGCTTCATAAAACTGCGCTCTATTGTTTGATGAGCTCACTAAAAACTAATCATGAAAATAAAAAAATCGGATAAAGCATTCATATGGCTATTATCCGATTCAGGTATTAGGATTTAATTACAGTTAGATATGATTTCTATTCTTTAATTAACGACAATATTATATTTTTGAACATATGATGGGTTTAGATTAATCAACATGATTTTTTAACCATTCTAAACGTCTTTGATCGGCTAAATGTTTAACAGAGAAGTGTTCAAATGTTGCATTAAATCCATTTCCATCCGGACATGCAGCCATCAAGCCAACCATTACCGGTGTATTATCTTGCAGATAAGCATTACGCATTAAGGTATATTTTTTATCATCAAACGAATAAAAAATCTCTACAGCATCTAAGCGTCTTACTGCTTTTATCCATACATAAGGTACAGCATTCTCTAGACTAATGATACTCCAATCACTAGTACGATGCGTTACTACTGTACTTAAATTGTATTTTCCGTCAACAAATTCGATTCCAGTTTTAATATAATTTTCTTTATCAATGCGAAGCATCAATCCCATCTGATCAAATCTAGCTTTGTAGTCAGCAGAAATTTTGACTTTAGTTTCAAATTCTCCACCATAAGTACCATAATAAAATGGCGCATCGTCCACTGTAAAACCATAATGTGAAATCCTCCAATAATCACTCTGTGGTGTGACAAACATATGGAGTGCCTGATCTTTTATTTCCCACTTTGCTGGCTCATTAAACCATTGCATTTTAGTTAGATTTTGTGCCACTGTCCACTGTTGCCAAAGTATAGTTACCATGACCAATATTAATTTCTTCATCAGTTTATCCAATTAATCTTATAATTTTTTATTTTAGCAAAGGTATACGAGCACATAAACACTATCAATACTGATAAATAACCATTTTTACGATATGAATAATATTGCTACCATTCTTAATGATAAGCTTTTAAAGCAGGTATTTGACCAAGATACAGATCCTAGCAAACAGCTTGAGCAATACCGACATATCGCACAACTTTATGCCCACATTGAAAATGCAATAGCAGTTTTAAGTGATCTAAAGAATGATAAAAGCTATATCTATGCTGGAGGTCTTGCCAAAACATTAGGAATCTCTAACCATGATGCTGAGATTAACTCCATTTGGGAAGATGTTATTTTTAATCTTATTCACCCAGATGACCTTCTGCAAAAGCATATGCTAGAATTACAATATTTTCATTTTCTAAAGCATATACCTATCCTTGAGCGACACAATTATCATGTAATCAGTAAGATCAGAATGTACAATCAAAAAGGGCAATATGTTTGGATATCCCATCGGATGTTTTATGTGCGTAATTCGCCAAATGGCAGTATTTGGTTAGCACTTTGTTTATACAATTTTGCTCATTTTTCTGAAAATACAGAATCCTATGAGGGCTATATTGTTAATAGTGTCACAGGACAAATCATTCAATCTGAAAATCAGGAAAGTAGAAATTTGCTATCTAAGCGAGAGATAGAAATTCTTCGATTGATAAAAATTGGCAAAAGGAGTAAAGAAATCGCAGATGTGCTATCAATCAGTATCAATACCGTCAATCGACACCGTCAAAACATCTTAGAAAAACTTCGTGTTACAAATTCGATAGAAGCTTGCCGTATTGCATCGTCTCTAAATCTACTAATATAACTGCTTATAATTATAATGGTTTTTAGGCGGCATACAATCAACACGATCTAATTAATGAGAATAGAAATACGAACTAGATATTTCCGATTGATATCATGGTAAAAAAATTGGCGTGAAGCTAATCCTTCACACCAATGATAACTAAGGCTACTACGATGATAAAGCCTGCTGCTGTTCATAAACGCGGTAATAAATATAATTCGAAATCCCCAAATTAAATCATGACGAAAGCATAACTAGACCGAGAGAAATTTAATTAAATAACTCAGCGAAACGTTAGAGGCTTTCAATAACGAAAGATTTCTATTTATAGGTGATACCTACCATACAGATCAAAGCATTCCTGAATGACTAACCTCATTTAAAAATGTTAAATCGACATGATCTAAAGAAATTTTAGGTGCATCAAACAACGTTTTCAACTGATTTTTGCTTGTTGCACTTACTATTGGAGCAGTAATTAATGGATTGGCCAGTAACCATGCTAAGGCTATTGTTGCAGGTTGGGTTTGATGTTTCAATGCTATTTTATCAAGAGCTGTTAAGACATTCAGTCCAGTTGCATTTACATATTTACGTACACCTTCGCCACGTGCACTCTTGCTAAGATCCGCTTCACTTCTATATTTTCCAGTTAAAAAACCAGCCGCTAAAGACCAGTACGGAAAAGTACTTAAATTGTATCTCTCTACCAAGGGTGCATAATCATTTTCAAAGGAGTTGCGTTCCATCAAATTATAATGCGGCTGGAGTGCTACATATTTAGGAAGATTGTTTTTTTCGGCAACTTCAAAAGATGCTATTAATCGTTCCGGAGAAAGATTAGATGCAGCGATATAACGTACTTTTCCCGCTTTTATAATTTCGTCGTAAGCGGATAACGTTTCTTCAATTGGGGTTATCTTATCATCAAAATGCGTATAATATAAATCGATATAATCAGTGCCTAAACGCTGTAAAGACTCATCAACAGATTTTAGGATATGTCTTTTGCTGATGTCTACACCATGCTCTTTTGTCTCCGATCCTACTTTGGTTGCAATGACCATTTTTTTCCTATTATTCCGGTTTTTCATCCATTTCCCAATGATCGTTTCAGATTGTCCTCCTACTCCATTCACCCACCAAGAATACGTATCTGCAGTATCTATAAAGTTGAAACCTTCAGCAACAAAAGCATCTAAAATATCAAAAGATTCTTTTTCATCCAAAGTCCATCCAAAAACATTACCTCCAAAATTGATTGGTGCAATTTCCAAATCTGTATTTTTAATTGTTATTTTTTCCATATCTTTTCCAATAAATATTTAAGTAAAAATACCTTATTGACCATTCAATTGATTCATTTGTTTGTAAACTTGTAGATTAGTTTGATATCATTAACGTTATAGTCATGATCAATTTTACCGGGATATTACTTATTTTAAAATGAAATTATTTATTAGCCCGAAGGTATATCATACAAAAAGCCATATCTTACGATATGGCTTAATAGTTAACTGTTGACTATCTACCTAATTTTTTAATTTATAAACACTATTGCTGGCTTATTTAGTAGCCTTTTCATCTTTTTTGTTCAATAGCGAGATATACTTACCATACCCTTTAGCTTGCATTTCTTCTTTAGGAATAAATTTAAGTGAGGCACTGTTTATACAATATCTCAACCCACCTTTGTCAGCAGGGCCATCATCAAAAATATGTCCTAAATGAGCGTCACCAGTCTTACTACGTACCTCAGTACGTTTCATACCATAGGAATTATCAGCAAGTTCTTTAACCATTTTTTCATTTATTGGTTTTGAGAAACTAGGCCATCCACATCCCGATTCAAATTTATCTGTTGAAACGAAAAGAGGTTCTCCTGTTGTAACATCCACGTAAATTCCTTCTCTAAATTCATCCCAGTATTCATTTTCAAATGCTCTTTCTGTCGCATTGTTTTGTGTTACTTCATATTGCAAATCCGAAAGCTCCTTCTTAAGCATTTTTTGATCTTTTTTCTTATAATCAGCATCTTTAGGAGGATTTGCTTTTTTTGCTATATCAAATAGATCGGCTCCAATATGGCAGTAACCTCCTGGATTCTTATCCAAATAATCCTGATGATAAGTTTCAGCATCATAAAAACTTTTAATTGGTCCAAATTCTACCACAATTTTCTTTGGATAACTGGTTGCTAATTCTTGAATCTTTTGTTTTACCAAAGCTTCATCTGCTTTATCAGAAAAGAAAATACCCGTCCGATATTGTGTTCCGATATCATTCCCTTGTTGATTCAATAAAGTGGGATCGATTGTTTTGAAATAAAGATCGATCAGTAGATTGAGATCGACGACTTCTGGATCATAAATAACTTTTACCGTCTCAGCTGCACCAGTCACTCCTTTAGAAACTTCTTGATAAGAAGGTTTTTTGATGGTGCCATTTGCATAGCCGACCTCAGTTGCTGTAACTCCTCTCACTTGTTTGAAAAAATGTTCAGTTCCCCAAAAGCAGCCCCCTGCAAAATAAATTTCTTTTGTTTTGTTATCTGTCCTCATTTCCGTAATTGTTTGTCTTGTAGACGATGTTGCCTTCTTGTTTATAGAAAAGCCCATTGCAGTCAATGCAACGACCAAAATACAACATGCCACGATTATTAAGCTATTTTTCATTGTATTATTGTTTTAAAGTTTACGAGATACCATTAACTGTACTGCAAATCCCAAATACATCAGATCCTTAAGAATAAAAAAATCAGTATGCGGAACACCATCTATGATACTCCATATGTTAGGAGTAGTAAATATATAACTTAGTGTCATGAGAAAAATGACGCACATACTAACTCCTACATATTTTTTCAGTTTTTCAAATTTTAAAGTGAGCAGTATTAAAAGAGCAACTATAATTTCAATAACACCTATGATATTCGAAACTGTCTGCACTCGAATTACATCATACATCCAAGATGTCATGGGATGATTTTCGATTAAGGGTTTTATTGCCTGTGCTTCGGTTGGAGTAAATTTAAAAATTCCGACCCAAAGAAGTATAAGAAACGAACCGAAAAGAGAAATGTAATATCCAGCTGAAGAGATTACATATGAACCACTGTTTTTGTTTGCTACCTGCATCTTAATTGATTTTGAAATTCTACGTATTGATCATCATTTATACCAATAGTCGCTCTACATTCAAAATCCTGACAGCATCTTTAATTATTTTTTATTTTTTCTCTTATTTTACCTTTAAGTTGCTCTATATCAAAATCATTAATTATTTCAATATTCTCTTTATGGATATTCTTTAATAGTATTTTATCCAAATAGGCAGATTTTTTTTGATAAGCTCTGCACCACTTACAAATAGCAAGATGTAATTTGAGTCTTAATTTTTGAATAAAAGAAAGCTGTCCACTTTGTTGCATTTCGATGAGCAATGTAGTCTGACTACAAGGAAGTAGTAAAAAATGTATCATTCTTTTTAACATATCAATCGATTAGTTTTGGATATGAAACCAATTATTTTCCAAACAGGCACGCAGTTGTAAACGGCTTCTTTGAAGAATCTTCCATAGGTTAGTCGGTGAAATCCCCATTTCCTGACAAACGATAGGAGCTTTTTTTTCTTCCAGATAATATAGCTTAACAGGAATTTTCCATTTAGGAGGTAGATCTTCAAGACAATGTTGCATTGTTGTGGTAAATTCTGGATCATCCATCAAGTTTTGATCTTCAGATGACCATTCTTGAATGATAGCTTCATCTTTCCAAGATCCCGTCTCATCAAAAAAATAATCCAAGCTTATCAGGTTACCATTCCGATATTTTTTTCTGTAAAAGTCAGCGGTCTTATTTTTCAAAATATGCATTAGCCAAGTCAATGGAGTACTGTTGCCTTTAAATGTAGGATAAGAATCAAAAGCAGCAATAAAGACATCCTGCACCAAATCTTCAGCATCCTGTCTATCCGACAACAAGTATAGCGCACTTCTCATGAGCGCCTCGCTGTAGTCCTCAACCCACTGATCAAAAATATGTAAATGATCTACCATACTTCATTCATGATATACTTCTTTTGTAAAGTTAAAGAATAAAAATTTGACTTTTATACTGAACATTGACCTAACAGCCCCCCATACATCGATCATAAGTTCTCATAAAAATCATTAAGATTGAATCCAGTAAACGAATTAACCCACCACAATACATGATGAATTCACTTTATTAGCGTATAAAACGTTAGAGGTTTATTTCTTTATTAAAAAGTTGAGGAGATATCGGTAAGGATTTTAGGCTCGATTTTATATGTATCCATAAAAATAGAATTCCAATGGCAACACCAGCAGCCAGAAAACTTAATGAAACAACAGGAGAAAGATTGAAGGGATTCAACCTATACAACATCATTAAATTGAAAAAAACAAGTACAAGCATGATGATCTTTCCCAAACGTTCTTGTTTTCGATATTTTATGCTGTAACTGACCTTATAACTAGTCATAGAAGCATGGAACAATTGATCAGAAAATTCAGCGGAAGGAATATCCATTAATTCCTTATTTATCAAGCTGGCTAATGGATCATTTTCTTTTAATATTCTCTTTTTCATCATAAATCCTTTAATTCATCATTCAATAAATCTTTTAAAATCTTCTCTAGTTTTTTCCTTCCGCGCATCAATTTCATTTTAATTGCAGATTTTCCAAGATCAAGGATTTCTGCTATCTCTGAAATACTTTTTTCTCCAAGATAATGAAGAGTGATTACCACTCTCTCCTCTTCAGCTAGCTTATCCAGAGCTAAATTGATGTATTTTTTTCGATCAGCGACGACTAGATTATTAAATTCTTTTTTTTCGTCTGTTACATATGCCGCTGCTTCAGATTCCTCATAAAGTTCTAACGTGTCTTTATCGTCATTGTTTTTTTTCGTTAAGGCTGTATAATAGACAATTTTATAAAGCCATGTTGAAAATTTTGAAGCATTACGAAAATGAGATAATCCTTTAAAGGCTTTCATAAACGAATCTTGTACTACTTCTTCAGCATTTTCACTATTACCACAAATTTTAAGAGCAAGAGTATAAGCCATATTTTTATAGGTATCCACCAGATATTCAAACCCTTCGCGTTCGCCCAGAATTGCCTGCTGCAAATAATAATCTTCTTTCTTACGGGGTTGTCCAAATAGCATACTTATGGCTAGATTAATTTCATTCTACCCATGCTTAGACTCTGTTTAAAATAAATCGGTCACATTGGTGACCAATGATAAATATTTTCAGTCTTATTAAGAAATTAACACTAAACAATTTAAAATGGAAACCACATCAGCAGCACTTTTCATATCCATATCCCTAGTTATATTTGGAATCTGTTATTATTATTTCACTACTAGGCACAAAGAACGAATGGAAATTCTAGAAAGAGGCTTGGCACCTGATTACTTCAAAGGCCAATCTGATTTATCCCCTCTCTTACTAGTTCTAGGTATCATCAGTATTGGAATATCATTGGGTATTATCTGTAGTATGATATTAAGTAAGCTATTCCCATTATATCAGCTAAACCTGACGATCACCAGTATTCTCATGGGCTTGGGGTTAGCGCTGATCATGTCTTACTTTCTAATTCGAAAAAAGCAAAAAAAGGATTAGCATAATAAGTAAAATCACAATTTTTCACAATTACCTAAATTATATAACATGAAAACATCATTTATGGGATGGCTATGCCTTGGATTTTCCGTTTTTTTTTCGCACATCAGTTTGGCGCAAGATGAGACCTACCTATTAGACTCCCTCGTCAAAAATGAACTTCCCAACAATGCTCCTGGCACCGCCATATACGTGACAAAAGGGAACCAGATTCTATATCAAAAAGCTATAGGAAAATCCAATATCGAACAAGATGTTGATCTTTCCTTAGATCATGTATTTCGTTTGGGATCAGTAAGCAAACAATTTACAGCATGTGCCATTTTAAAACTGATAGAAGAAGGTAAATTGTCTCTTCAAGATGATATTCGTATATACATTCCCGATTTTCCCAAAAAGACTAAGATCATCACGATCGAGGCATTACTGACACATACTGCTGGAGTAAGAAATTATACTGGCCTTGTCAGCTTCACAGAAGAATTAAAAAGGAAAGATCTAAGTCCTATGGCATTGATCAATCTTTTTAAAGATGAACCCCTTGAATACGAACCAGGGACAGATTATAAATATACCAACTCAGGTTATATATTACTAGGCTATATCATTGAAAAAGTTACTGGACAGACTTATGCGACATATATCGAAGAAACGATTTTTAAACCTTTAGGAATGAAACACTCCTATTTCGATAATCCAGATCATGTTATAAAGGGTAGGGTATCTGGCTATTCTCAAAGAAATGGAAGTTATCAAAATGCCAATTTTTTGAGTATGACGTTGCCATACGCTGCAGGATCACTTGCCTCTACTCCAATAGATATCCAAATTTGGTATCATGCTTTGTATGATGGAAAGTTTCTAAAACCCGAAACGTTAAAAAATGCCTTTACATCATATAAACTCATCAATGGAAGGTCAACTGGATACGGATATGGTTGGGAAATCGGTAATATCAAGGGAATTCTAAGTGTCAAGCATGTTGGACTCATCAATGGTTTTTATACCTATGTTGCTTATTTACCAGAAGAGCAAATCGCAATATCTATCTTTAGAAATAGTGATAGTCCTGCCGATCTGGATATATTGGCCTCCAAAATGCTTGCTGTAACTTTAGGAAAACCCTATATTACCCATGAAATTATACTAACAGATGCACAATTGGAGACTTATCAAGGAGTGTATACCTTAAACAATGGCGAGCAATATCGTATTCGACTCGAGGATGGTCGTTTGATGTATTATAATCTAGGTGGTACGAAAACGCGATTAATTCCCAATGCAAAAGATCAATTCACTTTAGGAAGTAGTTTGGTTACTTTAAGCTTTAATAGAAATCAACATAGCAAAATTGATAATTTTATTATGTGTGGCACAGGAATAGCATCCAATGGTTATAGGAAAGATGCCAAGATCACAGTACAGAATAAAATTCCCATGTCGTTAAAATCTTTGCAACGATATGTAGGTCGCTATCAATTTAATTTAGGCCCTATATTCGAGGTCCTTCTCGAAAACAATAAACTGTATGGACAAGTTGGTCATGATAAAAAAGAATTGATTCCATTTTCACAACACAAATTTTTCGCTCGAGATCTAGATGCTACACTCATTTTTCAGATCGATTCAAAAGGCCGTGTCAAAGGTTTGACAAAAATCCAGAATAGCGACATGACAGCCCTAAAGTTATAATCCCAATTTTAGCTTCCAATCTTAAAATTGGAAGCTAATGAGCAAGGATTAACTAGGTTTACTAGGAGTTATCTTAAACAAAAAAGCCACATCTGACGATGTGACTCAACATGAAACATATGATTTTTCCGTGATTTTTATTTATAAGATGACACTGAACTTGTCACTTTCCACACACCGGATTCATTTATTAAGGTTACTAAATCACTTTTAGTAAAGCCATCAAATTGCATCGTTACTTTAGCTATTGCATAATTTGTTGAGGATTCGAGAATCTGAGTATTCGTTTTACAGTTTAGTTTTTCTCCTTTTTGCTTTTTAAAAAAATCGATCACTGCAGTGCGGTTATTCGTTTTTACGTTCGCACCTTGTGACTTTTGAGTGAAATCTGCAGCAAATAATTGTTCTACACCGATTGACTGCCCTTCTGTAATGATATCAACATAATGATCAAGTGCATAAGTCGCGCTAGATAGATTGATTATTTTTTTGTCGGGTTTGCCAGCTGCCATAGAGAAAGTACCGATAGCGATCAATGCCGCTGCTGCAAATGTTTTTACTAAAGTTTTCATAATGTCTTTATTTTATTGTTTTAGTTATTAGTCTTTTATCAATAAGTCAATCAAAAATAGATACTGTTTTTATTTCCTTTAACTTGATGATTCAAAATTAAGACAAACAACCTAATCTATTTATTACATTTAGATTAACATTATATTAAACTCGGTAAGCGGCGGAAAAACAAAGGTAAAATGAAATAATATATATAGTTTAAAATTGACCTTACCCGTAAAATTGATTACTTTCGCTGTTCATTAATTCAAATTTGATATATGAATAACGAAATAAAAATCTATAGAAATAGTGCTAAAACTAGAAATCTGCTATTAAGTTCAGGTGCAATCTGTATCGTTCTGGCTGTTGTATTTATGTATGGCTTAGGTCTTTTTGATCATATTTTTAAGGCAAAAGTGGCAGTTGGTAGTGGCGCAGTTTTATTGATTATGTTGATTCTAGTCATTAAAAGCCTAATCAACATGAACGATAAATCTGCCATGTTTGAATTCAACGAAAACACGATAAGTGGAAAATCAGCTCCTTTATCCAAAGCTATCGGGCCAATTGCCTGGAAAGATGTTACAGCAATAGAGAAACATAAGGTCGGCGGCGATACGCTAGTCGTCGTGTATTTAAAAAATGCCGAATCCTATAAGACGAGGCTCTCCAAAATGTATTGGAATATGGCATTTGACGAGCAATCTCAGGAATTGCAAATTATGTATTCCGCTTCCGAAATTGACATGACGATAGATGAACTACTGGATCTATTTTTATCGTATTGGAAGCAATCTGCTGAGTAAGTAAGCACTATAGGTTTAATGCAGAGCACCATTATAATTAAAAAAGGAGCAGAAAAAACTAGGATTTTGCTTCTTTTTTATGCTTATAACAGTTATTGCAAGAGTAGAAAATAATCGTATTCCTTATTTAAATTAGTGTTCTTTCAGCAACTCTACCCAAAAAATCACTTCATAACTTATTTAAATTAATACACCGATGGATTAGGGTATAGATTTCGGATTGTTTACTTGTTCGACGACAGTAAGATTATGGTTCCCGTTTTTACGACGAACAGATAGGCCGGTGGAATGTGCCAGATCCAGTATTAACAGAACAGTTTCTCAGAAATTCCACCAGATTCACTCATATCAACCGACTTGCTATGGTTTTCTAGCATAGTTTTCATAAATTTACGCCATGAGCAACAATGATATTATGAAAAAGCTACGCGTAGCTTTAAAATTTACTGACGACGATATTGTTGGAGTATTGGCCCTGGTGGACTTCAGAATTACAAAGACAGAATTGGGTGCAATATTCCGTAAGGAAGACCACCCAAATTTTAAGCCTTGTGGTGACCAGTTGTTAAGAAATTTCCTGAATGGGTTGATTATCTACAAGCGCGGCCCTAAACCTCGTACTAATCTAGAAGATTAAATTATAGGACAAGTGAACTTGTAAAATCATACCCATAAGCTTCTTTTAAGATTCTTTATCTCAATATTAAAGATATCGTTGTAAGTGCTTTTTGAAGTAGGCAGCATCATCAGCTGCACTTTTCATGGGGCTGTATGCAAAATTACCTCCCTGCTCCAAATAGTAGAATTCCAGTCCTGACTTGATCGGATCTGGGAGTATTTCTACATAGTCAATCGAACCATTGCCCAACTCGGTATAATCTCTGGTCACTTTATCCATGTCCTTGATGTGCCACATCACATATCTCCCTGGCTGCTTGTCGACCAATTCTTTGGGCGTGAGTGTAGAAGAATGCATCACCCAATACATATCCATTTGCAGCTTGACCAAAGAGCTGTCTGTTTCATTTAAAATGATATCAAAGCCATTTTCACCATCATGGTCAATAAATTCGAAGTCATGATGGTGATAAGCAAATCCAAGGCCTGCATGTTTTACCTGCTCTCCTATTACATTGAGTTTGTGTGCCATCAACTTGAAATTATCAATCGTCCTTTGTTCTGGAGCGATCCATGGCCAAGTGATATATTTCATATCCAAGTCAAGGGCTCCCTTTATACACCGATCCACAAATCTCATCAATTCATCTTGTGGCTTTGTTAGATATGAAGAAAAACCGTAATGTCCACTAGAAGCTGTAATATCAAGGTCTTCTAATATCTTCTTGAACTCTGAAGCCTTAAGTCCATAAAAGCTGCATTTCTCACTGTCAAATCCAAACGTCTCACAATCCGCATACCCCATCTCCTTTACAGCTTTCAAAGTGAGAAGAGGTGCTTGGGTCCTATCCTTATGAATGGTAAAGAGCTGTAATCCCATTTTATACTTAGGTTGCTCAAACATTGAAAAACCAGAAAGGGGTAATGCAGCTATAGTTCCTAGCATTCCGGCAGATTCCAAAAATTTTCTTCGGTTCATTTTCATTGATGCAGTGAGATTAACTTGTTTTCAGATTTCGATTATCCAAACATACTATTTCTTAGTTAGACCTCCAATATTAAAAGTGGAGACAGATTTGAAAAAATAGATTTAAATTTGTTTAATTATGAAAAGAGTATTGGATGATTCTTTTAAGAAGATGGAGCTAGATCTATGATATACAAAAGTATCGGTATCCGCAGCAGCAAAAGAACTAGATATTGATGCTAGTAGGATAAATGGCGCATAGATCCTATAAAACTTACAACGTGAGTGGAGTAGATTAGGTAGTATATTATTCAAGTGGAAATAGAATTTTTATTTTTAAGGATGTACCAATTGTAGTTGTAATAACATCGACAGCATATAATACACCATATGGACACAAGCAAGTCGACAAAATAATGCAGTACTATTTAATAGAAGCAGTAGCGAAATGATAAGAAAAATAACATTTAAACATTTATTTAAGGCAACATTAAATTGGGTTTTGAAAAAACAACCAACCACAGCTGGATTTTATAGTAAAAGTCACCGCATTTCGATCGAAGGTAAAAAAGATATGGAGATTTCTGCTGCCAAAGTATTTAAAGGAGATCCCCAATTATATAATCCTGAAGACCTGTTGCTGAGCAGTTTAGTTTCATGTCATATGATGTCTTATCTATATGTTTGTGCCCAGAACAAAATAGAGATCCTCACCTACTCGGATCATGCTGAAGCAATCCTTGAGGTCAATCCAGATGGAAGTGGACGTTTTGTTGAAGTTCGACTAAATCCATGTATTACCATTACAGATCCTCAGCAAATAGCATTAGCAATGGAATTACATCAGAAAGCCAATCAACTGTGCTTTATAGCCAATTCTTGTAATTTTCCAGTAATACACCATCCAATTGTAGAAATGAAAAAATAACCCCCATAAATCCATCTGGAATCGGATGTTAATCTTTTCATCATTCATCTAAAAAGATCGAGCGTATCAGCTGATTTGATAGCTGATACCATGATCGGGTTTAGATGAGAATAAATGAAATATACCACTAAACTACAATAGTTAGCATGCTAATTTAATATACCAGTTGATAGCTATGTTAGCTCAATGTACAGCAAAAGTTTGACTACTTTTTAGCTTTCTCCGGTTCATAGTTGAGAAAGTGCGATCCCTATTTCCAAAATAGGTGTCAATTGTTGAGAAACTTCGACAGCAATTTATAAAATAGGTGTCACTTGTTGAGAAACTTCGACAGCAATTTCCAAAATAGATGTCACTTGTTGAGAAACTTCGACAGCAATTTCCAAAATAGATGTCACTTGTTGAGAAACTTGGACAGTCATTTCCAAAACAAGTATCACTTGTTGAGAAACTTGGACAGCCATTTCCAAAATAGATGTCACTTGTTGAGAAACTTGGACAGTCATTTCCAAAACAAGTATCACTTGTTGAGAAACTTGGACAGCCATTTTCAAATAAGGGACTACAAGTTATTGAGCTGTTGCCCCTACTTTCTAACTTTCGATTCTTTGTTCCTAAATAGGGATTAAAGGTCGTCAATAAGTAGTCACAAAAAGCTAAGAAGCAGTCCAAGAAAGACGTCGATCTATACAGAAATACGCATCAAAGGCTCAAATAAGGCTTTTGAATCAATAAACAACCTCAATACGCTGTATTTGACCAAGAAGTAAACATGGTTGCTCATTCAACTAAAAGATGGTTTACTTCTCTTATGCTGTTTTAATCAAGTTCCAGAAACTCATTTTTCTTCTTGTCTTAAACCCAAGTTTCTCATATAAATTAATAGCGCCTACATTATTTTCTGCCACATGCAGATAAGGCATTTTATTTTGTAAAAATATCTGGTGGCAGGTGTGTGCAATTAATTTTTTAGCAAAACCTCGACCAGTATAATGAGGATGTGTCACCACAGCACTCACTTCTGTAAAAGCATTCATTTTCATCCGTTCACCCGTAACAGCAACAAGCTGCCTGTCTTTATAAATACCATAGTAATTTCCCAATTCAGAAGTCTTATTTTTGAAATAGCCTGGTTGAACTAAATTGACTAAGTTCAGCAGGTCATCATGCTGATTGGTGTTAAGTTCAACTATATTTTCACTTATTGCTATCGATATCTCTTTATCGAGCACCATCTGATTACAAATTAATTCTTTATTCAGGATGATCGATCTATTAAATTCTGGTTCATCACCAACAACATAGAAATTGGAAGTTTCTCTAGCATATTCATCTATAGAATGTGCAGTCTGATCCATTTTTATAAACCCACCAAAAGGACAATACTCTGGCTTGTAAAATTTTATTCCATCAAATTCAAGTGCGCTATCGCGATGAGTTTCTGAAAGTGAAAACCATACAGGATTATCTAATTTATTTGTATCCACTACTTTATATTTAAATTATAAAAAATAAAACAAATACCATTATTTCGGTACTGTGATGCATAAACAAGATAAGAAATCTTCATATATGAATCAATTTATTAGCAGAAACTTAATCCATCCTATTTTAGTAAAATAAATTATAAATACATAGATCAATTGATCACATGATGATCTCTACAAAAAAAGGTTTACCCGTATGAGGATAAACCTTTTTCATTGATTCCCTGCTAAAACACATCACGTCAATAACAGTTCAGTGTCCAGTAACCCCTATTTCTATTATTCCCAACCAAGAGTCTGTACTAGATTACTTCCTTGTAAAACCATTTCACTATTGGCTATTGGGTAATAATAGTATTTAGGCTTAACAAATTCTTTCTTTTTATCCCTTGCTACAGTAAACATGATATGTCCCTGATGACCATTTTCAAGATAAATACTGGTATTATTGCCATTTCCATCTTTAAGATAATAAAGTGTTATGTTCTTTAATTGCTCTTCAGTCAGATGTGAGATCGGTTCTGTATTTTTAGCGGATTCTAAGATGGCTATATCCACAGTTCCATCACCAGTAACGTCCATGGGCCCAAGCGCCTTAACATACATACCCTGTTGTTGATCTGCCAGTCGTTCACCAACTTCCCATCTAAATACATCACGGTAACGGTGACCTTCACATGCCAGCTCGACACGTCTTTCCCTACGAATCTCGAGGATCAAACCCGTATTTCCACCCTCTACATTATTGTAATAGGATTTTAATATTGGATCCACAGGACCACTTACTTCGTTTATTGTCATGTTAGGCATAGCAACTCGAGCTCGCAACAAATTAATGGACTTATCCAAATCACTTTGGTTATTTAAGATTCCCAATTCTGCTTTTGCTTCAGCAAAAATCAATAACACCTCTGCATATCTGAATACAAAAGCATCAGTATATGAAGCCTCCCAACTGATCATATCTGTTACCTCTGGATAAAACTTAATTTGATTATAACCTTCTAATGTGGGTTTCAAACGATGTGGAGATGCAGCATTGACAGGTTTAAAACCAGGCTTCATAAAAGTCTGCTCCAAGCGAGGGTCTCTATTTATGAATATTTCATTTACATCCTTGGTTTTATAATCAGCTTGATTTGTAAACCGACTTCCATCTTTCATCAGGTAACTTTCCATTAGCGTTTGACTTAATGCCCATTCATAATCTAACACGGTGTGCGTATTCCTTCTTCTATTTAAATCCTTATCGTAATCTATAAATAAAATTGTTTCGGGATTAGCTTGTAAGTTTTGACTGATGAATAGATCGCGATAAGCCCGGTCAACACCGCCAGTCTTACTAATTTGAAAACCACCCTCTGTCATAATCTTTTCCGAAGCCGATACGGCCCTTTCCAAAAATCCCTTATAGGTGTCTTTCAATCCTAGATAAGTATGATATTTTCGATATGTCCCTTCTTCTAATGCAAACTGCGCTAACTGTGCTAGTGCAGCCCATTTCGTCACGGTAGATTTATGACCGTCTGGCTTAATATGCGCAACTGCAAATTCAAGGTCAGCCATAATGGAGTCCACCACTAACGTTCTACTATCCTGTTTTTTATGTAAAGCTTCCGTATCCGCTGTACCTAATGTATTTCCATACCAAGGGACATCATGGTACAAGTTTATTTTATCTATATAAAAACGGGCACGAAAGAATTTAGCTATCCCAACATAATGATTCACCTCCTCTACCTTAGCATTTTTTACTTTCCCATAATTTTTTAGAAAAAAATTGATATTTCGCAATGATGACCAGTTCCATACTGCAGCATTTTGCGCTGTAATCCCACCTCGCATCATTTGGTCAATGGTACTTCCAGAATTATGATGAGCGAGATTATCTGTTCCAATATCCGCAATTGGTGAACTTAAGCTACCGTAAAAACCATCTGTATATGTTTTTAAATCAGATATATTACTAAAAAATACTTCTTCTGTAACCGATGTGGTAGGATATCGCTCCATAAAATCGTCATTACAACCTGTTAACAGGGCTATTATTATAAACAATGCACCTCCAACATTAATCCATCTCTTTATATTTTCCATGATAAGTTTCGTCGTTTAAAAATTAAAATTTAAACCCAAAGAATAGGTTCTTTGAAAAGGGTAAGCTGTTCTGTCTCCAACAATCTCTGGATCTAGATAATCCATTAATGTGGTAAATTCAAATAGATTTTCCCCACTTGCAAATAGTCTGACACGATCTACTCCCCACTTATCCGTACATGTTTTTGGAAAAGTATAGCCTATGGTAATATTCTTTACCCTTAAATATCCAGCATTTTGTAAATATTTGGTCTGTGTAGCGGCTAATTCTATACCGCTTTGTTCTGCAACATAGGATTTCGGCCTTGGTAGATAGGCATTTTGATTTTCAGGTGTCCAATGATCAAGGTTGAATTTGGTTAAGCTCGCCCAAGGTTGTGCATAAATGCCCCAAAAATAATGATCTCCTCCAGGAGGGTAATAATTTCTTTTACCCACACCTTGTAGGAAAACACGAAGATCAATACCATTCCAAGCCGATGTTAGATCAACACCATACGTATAGCGCTGTCTAGAATTACCGATAACTTGATAATCACCGTGGTTGTCCAAAGTCCAATCCCCTTTATTAATTTTTCCATCCCCATTGATATCTGCAAATTTTAGATCTCCTGGTTCTAACCCTCTCGTCCCCGGATATGAAGTGACATCATTTTGATTAGCATGCGCTTTGATTTCTTCTGCAGACTGAAAAAATCCCAATGTGGTCAATCCCCACATTTCACCTATTTCCTGCCCCACATAATAGTCGTTGAGGTTATTCTTGGGATTGTTAAATTTTTCAATATAAGCTCGGCTATCTGCTAAATTTACACGGACAGAAAAGGAAAGCGGTTTGGAATCAAGCCTAAACTCCTGATTATAGCCAAGTGTGAGTTCCCAACCTTTAGTCTTTAAATCTGCAGCGTTTTCCAAAGGAACGCCTGTACCTAACACAATAGGAAGCGTTCTACCTGCTGTAAGCATATCTTTGGTCATACGTTGATAGATATCAAATGATCCAAAAAATTGATTTCCGAAAAGACCAACATCAACACCAAAGTTAGACTGGGTTACCGTCTCCCAAGTAAGTGTTGGCGATACCAATCCTGGACTCGTTACGATTGCTGGACGCTTTCCATCCAGTATCACTCCCGTACCTTGCCCCATATTTGCGATATATGGATAATAATTGTCGCGAAGATCTTGATTAGCTAACGACCCGTACGAACCCCTCAATTTAAAGTTAGAAACGGTCTCGCTAAGGGAATGGAAAAAATTTTCCTTTGATACTACCCAAGCTCCAGAAACGGAAGGATTAAACGCGAATCGATCCTTTTTTGGAAATCTAGAAGAACCATCGTATCTCAGATTTGATTCTAAAATATACTTATCCTTATAGGTGTAGTTTATTCTAGCAAATGCACCTCTTACTGCCCAAGCATAGTCTGCAGCACCTACTGATGGTGTTTCCCCTGTGGCCAAACCAATCGTTGGCAAAGAATTAGAAATCAATTGATCCCGCGATGCCGTGAATGATTCATAAATACGCTCTTCTTGATTAAAACCGACCATGACTGAAAAATAATGATCTGCAAGTGTGCGTTGATACTGCGAATAAACATTATATACATTATACCGAGTTTCATTACTTCCATTAGCAGCATAACTATTGAAGTTTTGACGATTGATAATACCAGGGCCAGTACTGTATTCTAATGGTACAGTAAAATAATGACTCTTACCAGAAACGCGTCTAAATGTCGCATCACCATTTAATGTCCAGACATGCTGAATCAAATCAATTTTAGCACCAAAACTACTTTGAAAATCATTCACTCTTCGTACACTCCTACCACCATCAGCCACCGCTCCGATCATATTCACACCCGCTTCCGTGTATGTTCCGTCGGGATTACGTACCGTGTTTAAAGAGGGCTGACGATTGACATTATGCCAATACAAGTAACCTTGGTCGATCGCAGAGGGTTGATCGTATTTATCAGCAGTATAGGTTGTATTGTTCGATAAGGTAAACCAATCCGCTAACTTGTAATCTCCTTTTGCTCTAAAGTTATAGCGGTCATAAGTATCGGGGCTGATTCGGAGCATACCATTTTGTCTATAGTATTCACCAGAAAGATAGAATGAAGATTTCTCATTCTTTTGCGAGATGTTGATGTTATTGGTATATGAAGGCTGTGCATCTTTATAGACTTCTTTAAACCAATCCGTGGATCCCAAGTAGATATAAGCATTGGGATTCTGTGGATCTACGATTACCCGTGGCAATGATGGATTGTCACTAAGTTTTTGACCATACTCAAGCATTTTTTCATCATAAAGATTATACCATGGAGCAGACATGATATTTCTATATTGCATCACTTTATAGGGATCGTTTTCAATATCAACTGATCTCGTGATGGCTTTAGCAGCAAAAATAGAATTTGCAGCAATTTTTATTTCTTTAGTTGTTCCAGTTTTAGTCGTTACTAATACCACCCCAAAAGCTGCACGGCTACCATAAATAGCTGCAGAAGCAGCATCCTTTAATATGGTAACACTCGATATATCAATGGGGTTCATACGATTTAATTCATCGTTGGTTGCAGGGACGCCATCGATCACGATTAAGGGTCCACCTCCAGACAACGAAGTATATCCCCTGACATTGATACCTGGAGAACTATTTGCCTGACCACTTGTAGGCGTAATATTCAGATTGGCCATCGCCCCCTGAAGTCCCGACCCGACATTAGTAATGGGTCTACTATCCAAAAATTTCTCACTAATCTGATCAACCGCACCAGACAGATTCATCCTTTTTTGCGTACCGTAACCAACTACGATCACTTCATCTAAATGCGATTCGGCACTCTTCATATGTACATTGATCACAGTTTCATTACCAACTGTAACTTCCTGATCCTTATATCCCAAAAATCGAAAGAGTAACACTGATTTTTCAGGTACACGAATCGCATATCGACCATATGCATCTGTCTTTGTTGAAAGTCCTGATAAGCCGAGGACTGACACCGTAACTCCTCCCATTACGTCAGTAGAATCACGAACTGTACCCGTTATTTCTATATCCGTTTTATTGCGTTCCGTTATGACAATTGTACCGCCCATAATCTCAAAAGCAAGATTTTGGCCTTTTAAGGCACGGTTTAATACTGTTTTGACATCAGACTTTGACAGAGATATATCAACAAGATCCGTTTGCGCTAATAATTTTTCATCATAAAAAAAACGTAATTTCGTCTGTCTCGATATCTCTTGAAGGATCTTTTCTATTTTTGCGTTCTTCATCGAAATATGGACATGCTGTGCATATCCAGATGCGCTGGCCCCAAGTGTAAACACCAGAATCAGCATACAAATTAACTTCATAATGAGCAGGACTTTAAAAACATGGGCATAGGGTCGACTTCTCCGATTATCCCGGATTATTATAGGAGAAAAAAAATTCATAACTTTGAATTGTTAAAGGTTGATTAATCTATAGAATTCACATTTCAATAAAAATTGCCTTTATCCATTTGGGAGTGCGTCAACACTCCCTTTTTTTATGGATCGGGCCTTACGATTTCATTTTGTTAGGTTTCGATCATATGTTTTAAAATTAAGAGGTTCATAACTTGATTATTTTATATAAACTTTACGTCCGTCAATTTCAAATTTCTTTTTGGTCGCATAAGCCAATAGATTCAGAACTTCCGACAATTTAGAATCACGACTCAGAGATCCCGTATAGGAAGAGTTCAACGTCAACGTCTCACCATTCATAATTTCAACATCATACCATCGGGCTATCTGACTTAGGATCTCTTGAAGATTATTGCCATCAAAGTAAAATTCACCTCGCTGCCAGGCAATATGTTTTGAAACATCCGTCTGCTCAATTTTGATCTCATCATTATGGATCAGAGCTTCTTCGCCGGGAAGCAACAGACGCTCCACATTTCCTTTTAAGATCTTCACTTTCCCCTCTACTAAAGTAGTATTGACCTGAGCAGAATAAGCATTAACATTGAAACTCGTTCCAAGAACTTCAATTATACTACCCGCAACTTCGATCCTAAAAGGTCTTTTTTTATCTTTGGAAACTTCAAAATATGCTTCTCCGGTCAATTTCACTCTTCGCTCCTGATCACCGAATTCATCTGGATAATCCAATGTAGAAGAAGAATTGAGCCAAACCGAAGTCCCATCTGCTAGTTGTAATTTATAAGTACCTGCATTGGGCACCTCTACTAAATACCGATTATGACCAGTTGGCGTATTATTGAATTTATAAGGTTGATTTTTTTGACTTACAGCACGTTTATCACCTTGATAAGATAGATATGCGTATGAGGAGCCTGGCATGATATCATTTTTATAGACGCCTGTTGTATCAGGAATTTGTGCCGCTAAATGTACTTGATCCAGTTGAAAATTATATTTCCAGTAGGTGGTGACAGCAAAACTGACCATTAATAAAACAGCAGCGGCTAAAGAAAACCTTTTCCAGTCAAATAATTTCTTTTCTGGCCACTGTTCAGGAACAGCATCCAACTGATTAATAATCTTAGATTTGGAATTTTCCAATGATTTTGAACGATCTTCTGCCGAAGACTCTGAAGCCACATCAGGATCAATACGATAAAACCAATTTAAGACTTGCCTTGACTCTTCAGGACTGCATTGTCCATCCAAATATTTTTGAAGTAATTGTTTCTGAGCATCTATGGGTTTGTTTTCCTTCATACATCCTTATAACCCGACATCGGGTCAATAAGTACCGAAAAAAAATAAAATTTTATTTAAGTTTAAATTTCAATCTGCTCATGGCCATTGAAACATTGTTTTTGACAGTTTGTTCCGATATTGAAAGCTGATCAGCAATGTCTTTTATAGACAACCCTTCAGCTCTGCTCAAGCTAAATACGGAACGCATGGTGGGTGGCATATTTGCCATTTCATGATCCAAAAGATGGGCAAGTTCTTTAGCAATAAGTTCGTCCTCACTATTTACAGATATTAAATATTGATCTTTATTGACTTCTAGATACTCCAGGTGTCGGCTCCGTTTTTCATTTTTCACCAACCAATCGATCACCTCATATTTTGCAGCCTTAAATAAATAGGGATAGATAGACGCTCCAACTTCTATTTTATTTCGTCTATTCCACATGGAAATAAAAACCTCCTGTAAAATATCTTCAACATCTGGAACAGAATCAATCCGTTTTTGGATAAAACGAAAAAGAATATCAGAATATCGATCGAATATAACAGAAAAGGCTATTTTATTGTCCTTTTTCAGTTCATCAAACAATTGACTATCAGACCATGTCTTCATGATTTCTTTTTCTTAATCAAGTTAATTATCATAGTAGAACCCCATATTTTATCTACTGCAAAGTTATAATCGGTGTGTTAAGATAGCGTTAATATAATATTTAACAAAAAACAAATTAACAATTAGATCCATTTAAAGCTTAATTAGTTGCCCTATGCAGGTTGGATTATTGAAATAAAACAAAACCCCTTGCATCAGATACAAGGGGCTTAGAGCCATGATATTTGAAAGATCAGCAACAGTTTTCTTTCCAAATTAAGATTTGAAATGGATGCCCTTAAAAACACGAGTCGGATTACCCCGTTGAATTTCAGCATGATTTTGCCATTGCTTATCGATATCATGTTGTGCCGATTGATTTTGCAACTGCATTAATTTTTGTGCCAGACGATCCTTTGCCAACTTTTTATTTTGTAACTGAGATCTGGTATCCATGGCAACAGTGGTGATTCCTGTAGGCATATGAAGTGCTCTAACAGCAGAACTTACCTTGTTTAAATGTTGACCTCCTGCACCGGAACTCCGCATGACCTGATAGAGAATATCTTTTTCCAATAGGATTATTTCTTTTTCTTTTGTAATCACAAAAAGGCCAATAAACCAATTCTTTCTTTTATGAGAACTGCGAAAGGGACTCTCACAAATCCATAATAATGAACCTTTCCATGACTGCAGAAAGACATCGATATCGACGCCCGTTAATTTACATACCGCAGACTGTATTAAACCACTTCCACTTTTATCTTCATCGATAACAGTCACTTGTATCTGCTTTTTAAAGGCTTCTTTTTGAAAGATGCCTAACACATGCGTAAGGAAAAAATCACATTCTTTAGGACCTTTTCCTGAACTTAATTGTATATATACCTCCATATATGTTAACTTTCCATACGAACAAACTTGGGTTTAAAAACACCCAAAACCTGTACTAATTCTTTTTGTAGATTCATCACTTGATCGATATCCTTGTAAGCCATCGGTGATTCATCCATACTCCCACCCATAAGTTGAACTCCCGCATCTACTAAATTCTTCCTCATTTCTGCTTTGCTGAAACTTGATTTTGCGTCAGCTCTTGACAATAAACGTCCTGCTCCATGCGAAGCAGAGTTTAGGCTCTTTTGATTTCCTAGACCTTCGACAAGAAATCCTGGAGCGGTCATCGAGCCAGGAATAATACCTAATGTGCCTTGAGCAGCAGGGGTAGCACCCTTGCGATGTACAATACATTCCTGCCCATCAACAGTCTCCTTCCAAGCAAAATTGTGATGATTTTCGATTGTCAATGCGATACGCTTACCCAAAGCTTTTGCAATGCGCTGATGGATATTTTCGTGACAAGCTTTTGCATAATCTCCTGCCAGATTCATAGCCAACCAATATTCCTGTCCATCATGTGTCTGGAGATCCAGCCACGCAAGATGCTGAACATGTTGTGGCAAAGGACATTGTTTTCTAGCCAAATAAGTATAGTGCTTAGCAATGTTTGCTCCTAGTCCACGAGAACCGCTATGGGACAGAACTGCTAGATAACAGCCGGGATCAAGTTTCCATTCTGCACGTGGTGCTGTCAATTCGATGATACCGAATTCAACAAAATGATTTCCACCACCAGATGTCCCCAATTGTTTATATGCCTTATCTTGCAAACCTTTTAAGAGCGGAATATCTTGAAATTCTGATCGGGATAATACCTCATGATCACCTTTATTTTTATGTGTTTCGTACATACCAAACTTGGTATGCTCCGCTAAAATATTCAACATCATGGCATCTTTACCTTTTATAAATGATGCTGGTAAATCGAAGATGGATAAACTCATACGGCAGCCGATATCCACACCTACACCATAGGGTATAACCGCTTGATGAGTCGCTAACACGCCGCCTATAGGTAAGCCATAGCCCGAATGAGCATCTGGCATCAATGCTCCTGCCACAGCTATTGGTAACTTCAAGGCATCGTATAGTTGAAATTTTGCCCGCTCATCAATGATATCTTCTCCAAAGATTGAAAAGGGGACACGATGTGTCAGCAATTCATGCAATCGTACCTCAACTGGTTTGACCAAACTTTCTGACAATTTGCCCCAGACCCCATGACTATTAAATTTTGCAGGATCTAATAACACTTCTTTTACCTCTTGCAACACTTTTTCTTTCTTCTCCCGCTTTCTGTAACGTTGTATTTGTGATAAACCAATATTAATGGTATTATTTTGTGGGAAACCTAGTTTTATAAGGTCTTTCCCTGAGATTTTACTTCCCATAATTGTATTATAAAAATTGAAAAATGTGTTTGAAAAACACCATAAATACGTTGGACATTGTTTCCAACAGATTTCAATTCGGGAAAATTTGAATGCAAAAAAATGAATAAACAAAAAAGCCCGAATCATCTTCGGGCTTTTAATATTGTGATTTGAAAAATCTCTTATATCTGGGCACGAAGAATCACTACCGCATCTATTGCAGTAATGTTAAATGATATGATACGAACTATATACATTTTGTTTTCTCCGTTTAAAGGGTTTTTATTATTTATCGGGACAAATATAAGACTTTTTTTGAAGTAGGGAAAAAATAGATAAAAAAAATAAAGTAAAATTGAAATCACTAATCATACTTTCGTTATCTAAGACTTTATTGTGTATATTTTAACAGAGCTTTTGAAAAAAATATAAAATATTTGCACCTGATAGCCGATCTTACTACAGTTAAAAAAAAGAATACCCCTTATATTGATTACAGAAATGCATACCATTATCACCGTTTCCTAATCAATTGCATCGGAGTCGCAGGATAATTGCTTAATTTTGAATGATTATGATAAAATGATATGGAAAAAATCATCAAAATAGAGCATGTCGATACTTACAATAAAATGCGTGGTGTAGCAACTTTACATCCATTGATTACGGTTATCGATTTATCAAAAGCAATACCGATGCCTGCACAAACATTTAACTTTGGGCTTTATGCCATCTATCTCAAAGAGCTAAAATGTGGTGAACTGAAGTATGGTCGCAACAATTACGATTTTCAGGAAGGTACTTTAGTTTTTATAGCTCCCGGACAGGTGCTCGGTATTCAACCTGATGTAACGACTTTTCAATCCGCAGGATGGGCATTGCTTTTTCATCCAGATCTGATTAAGGGGACCTCATTGGGTAAGAAAATACACGAATATAGTTTCTTTTCTTATGATACCAATGAAGCATTGCACTTGTCTGAAAAAGAGCGATTAATGGTCTTAGACTGCTTTAACAAGATGCAATATGAAATGGAACAAAGTATTGATAAACATAGCAAAACCTTGATTACGTCCAATATAGAATTATTTCTAAACTATTGTACCCGTTTCTATGATCGACAGTTTGTCACCAGAGATGATTCCAATAAAGGTATATTAGAAAAATTTGAAGATTTATTACATACTTATTTTTCAGAACATAGGGCATCAACTCATGGTCTGCCTACTGTTTCCTATTGTGCTTCCCAACTAAATCTTTCCGCTAATTATTTCGGTGATCTTATTAAAAGTGAAATGGGTACAACAGCACAGGAGTATATACATCAAAAGGTTATTGATTTAGCAAAGGAACGAATATTTGATCATGAAAAAACCATTAGTGAGATTGCCTATGAACTCGGATTCAATTATCCGCAGCATTTCACTAGATTATTCAAACAAAAAGTAGGCATTTCACCTACTGAATATAGATCTTTAAATTGAAACCTAGGTACCTTTACTCATTTTAGCTTTAGTAAAGCACATGTCACCAGGAAAAATGACTTACAGATCAGAACATACCTGTATGACTCCGACTTATTTATTGTGTTTGCATCTGTTTACACACCGCAGCTAAATTGACCAATTCAGGTAGTGCCTGAAATGAGAAATAAGAGATATCATCATCTTGTCTCTCTTGAAGTAGTTTAGTATAAGCTTGCACGCAAGCATTGATATGTTCTTCAAATAATAAGTTCCATTGTTTTTCATTTTTATCATTATAATTTTCAAATGATTTTTCACCCGCTTTCCAAATCTGATCAAACTGATTTTGATCCAATTGAAGCGTCTTGCCCTTCACGATTTCAAGTAAAATGGGTTGAGTTTTTTGATAGTAGTTTTTTATCCGTTTACAAAGTAATAACATTTGTTTATCCTTTGTATGTTTTTCCATGAGCTGCGTCATGACTAACCCTTCCGTGCGCATGAAAACAATGTCCCTCAACGTATTTTCATCTTTTAAATCTTGAGAAATAAGTGCCGAGCTTTGTAATAACAGGAAAATGGTGATGATAAATGAATAGACTCTCATATTGCTTGAATTATATTAATACTACGGTTTCATGATATTAAAATAATTCAAGCAATAAATGTTCTATTTTTCTGTTTGCACTTATAAAACAAGTATTTACAACTAAAAAGAGGAGTTTATCACCATCATAAGTATTTATACTTACATACGTGTAGAGCAATTAAAACCTTCTATTATCATGTTCAATCCTGCTTATCATAAAAAAAGCAAGCATCCTGAGATGCTTGCCACACGAATTGCTTTAATTTTTCACCCATCAAAACAATATTTAAAAGAATACTACGGGACATCATTCCAATTGGAGCGATCTCCTTTGTTAAAAAAACATATTCTTATTTTTATGCATCATCAACTATGTTCGCATATAGCATATAATTTTTCAAAACGTTGCGCTATGGTTACTTTATTTTTTATGGATTATTTACGCTGTATGTTTAAAGAAGTACTTTCAAGCCATGGCGCTGAAAATTGAACAGCAACCTCCCCTTGTCCCGATCTCAATTGAATATAAGCGATCATTTTGCCATGATACACCCTTTGTTTATGGTCTGTATAATCAGCCATATCACTGTTATCTCCTGCTTCTAACCCTAACAGCCTAGCCTCGCCCGATATCCTACAAGTCACTTCATCATCAGCCAATACCACGGGTTTGCCATTTTTGTCTACAACCTGCAATTCCACTTGAATCACCTCTCCAACAGTTGCCGATATGGAAGATTCGGACATAATTTTTAAGGCATAAGACCGATCAGACGTTTCCAAGGTCTGACGGACGATTTCGGTCCCTTGCTGATCAAAACCAATGACTTGTAATGTTCCTGAAGCATAGGGAATATCCCAATAAGTAATACCCTGTTCATCATCATAAGGTTTTGTATGTCCAACAACTTTTCCGTTAAGCTCCAATCTTGCCTCAGCCGTATTGGTGTAGCAGACCACCCGGATCAATTGTCCCTCTCGATAATTCCATATGGGCCAGGCATCCATGGAAGGTACTTCATTTTTTCGCTGACCTTGCTCCGTTTCCAATGCAGACCAGACATCTGTTGTACTAGCTTGACCTTTCAAAGGGTAAGTACCTAGATAAGCCATTGGTTTATCCGACCATAAGGATTGACGGAAATATCCCCTTGGTTTAATAAATCCTGCAAAATCTAACAAGCCAGAATAAAAACCTCTTGATGGCCATCTTCCAGACTCACCCAGATAATCAATCCCCGTCCAAAGAAACTGACCAAAAATATGGTTATTATCCCGTACAGCCTTCCAAGCCGCAAGGTCATGTCTATTTTCACTTCCAAATATCACGCGTTTAGGATAGCGCTTATGATCTTCCTGATAACGGCTCTCTGTGTAATTGTATCCTGCGATATCCAATACACCAGGATATTCAGTTTCATTGGACATCGCAACACCAGCCAGACCAGCTGTTACCGGTCGACTGGTATCATATTTTCTGACCACAGCAGCCAAACGCTTCGCGATATCTCCTAGTCGCATGGCATCGGGAGCATCTTTTTTGTATCCTCCAAAAATGGGTTGTGTAAATCCATTTCCTTGGCTTCCATTCAGTACAGGATGCGAATATGGATCATTAGGATAGTCGACCTCATTACCGATACTCCAAGCAAAAATAGAAATATGGTTGCGGTCACGTTTGACCATGTCGGCAAGATCGCGCTCGCTCCACTCTTTAAAGTAATCGTATGAACCTTGAAATCCCGCTGTGCCCACATTCCAACCCGTAATCCATTTACGTTTTGGATATTCCCATTCATCGTACGCTTCGTTCATGACCAGAAGTCCCAATTCATCACATAGGTCATATAATGAAGTAGCCTGTGGATTATGACTTGTGCGGACAGCATTGACACCTAATGATTTCAAAGTCAATAATCTACGTCTCCATACTTCAGGATAAACTTCAGCCCCCAGTACACCGGCATCATGATGGATACATACACCCTTTACTTTAGTCCATTTACCATTTAAGGCAAAACCCTGATCTGGGTGAAATGTCAAGGTTCGAAAGCCTGTTTTTACCTCCGACCGATCTATCTCCTGACCATTTTGTAATACGACTGTTTTTAAGGTGTAACGGCTAGGTTGCTCCAGACTCCATAATTTTGGATTTTTAACGGTAATCTTCGTTGGTATGGACACACTGCTATGAGCTATAATGCTGGTCTTTTTAGCAATTTTAGCGACAATAGTTCCTGATTCATCCATCAACTCTTGTAAGACTTGTACAGATGCAGTTGAACTTGTTTCGTTTGCAAGTGCTACTTCCATGTGTAAGTTTCCCTGATTTCCTTTCACTTCTGGATAGGCATATACACCCCACTGTTCCAGATGAACAGGATCAGCTCTTACGATCCAAACATCCCGATAGATCCCAGACCCTGTATACCATCTCGAATCGGCACTTTGGCTGTGATCCACTTTAACCGCAATGGTATTTTCTTTTCCAAAATCTATTAAGGAAGAGATATCGTATGAAAACGAAATATAACCATTAGGGCGTTTACCAGCAGATTTTCCATTCACAAACACCTCACTTCGATTATATACTCCCTCAAAGTAGAGGTATAGTTTTTTGCCGTGATCTGAAGCAGGCACCATTAGTTTCTTTTGATACCAACCTATTCCTCCCGGTAAATATCCTGTCGCACTGGCAAGATTTGGACTTAAAGGGTATTTCACACTCCAATCATGTGGAAGCTGAACCGTTCTCCACCCAGTATTTGATTGCGTATTCATCTTTTTTATATCCCAATCACCAAGACGAAAAAGCCAATCCTCATTGATTTTTTCTGCATGACCAAAACCTGGTTGCGCAAATAAAGATTCCTTTCCAAGTAAAAAAAGCAAGAGAGCTAAAGTGATATATTTTAATATTCGAAACATATTGAATTAAATTAAAGTCATCGTGATGTGGTTATTGTCCAACAATTATAAATCCGCCATCTGGTTCAAGAGTTATTTTTAACGATTTATCTTTTTTGGAATTGAATACCTGATGTCGAGCTGATCGATCCTTGTTGTCCTGATAGAGTTCCCATTGATCACCCGAAAGCATCGGTAACTTCAATGTGAGTTCTTTTGCTGTTTTCTCGGCATTGATACCGGCTATGTACCAACGATCGGCATGTCTTCGAGCTAATACGACATATTTACCGGGATATCCATCGATCAAAACAGTCTCCTCCCAAATCGTGGGTATCTGTTTCATAAAATCAATAACATATGCGGGCATTTCGGTTAGATTGTTGGGTGTAATTCCAAAATTTTGTATGGGTGTTTGAAATAGAACAGCAGTAGCCAATTGAAAAGTTTCTGTTGTTTTCCTTATCATTCCACCATTGTTCTCTCGGTTATGTCTTTTATTAAGTAGAACTGGACCAAAATCCATTGAACCTACAGCATTCCGAATAAAAGGGTGTAAGCTCGCATTAAACGCTTCTGTATCATTCGCATGTTGGGTAAAGATAAGATTCTCCGATGCCAGCACAGCCTCACTACCAGCAAAATTCGGATACATACGCTCCCAGCCACGAGGTAGAGTACATCCATGAAAAATAACAGTTAGGCCATGATCATTAGCATCCGACAGGATATCTTCATAAAGCTTCATCGTCTCCTGTTTATCCCCACCAAAAAAATCCACTTTTATACCTTTTATACCGACCTTTTGCATCCAAGCCATCTCCTTTTTTCTGGTAGCAGCCGTATTCATCATATTTTTAGGTGTTTGTGGAGCGTCGTTCCAAAATCCATTGGAATTATACCATAAACAAATCCCTACACCCTTATCTTTTCCATAGGCAATTAATGCTTCGATTTTATCACGACCGATCTTACTATCCCACCAATTATCGACCAAAACAAACTCATAGCCCATAGCTGCAGAGAGATCTACAAATTTTTTCTGATCTTCAAAATTAATACTTCCATCCTGCCATTCTAGCCAGCTCCATGTTGAACGTCCAAACGTATACGGTTTGGAAGGTTTATACAAAGGTTCAACAACATCAAACGCGATGGTCGTTTCTACAATAGGTTTTAGTGTATTTCCTACCGTCAGAGTACGCCATGGTGTATTTCCTGGCAATGCGATTGCGGGTTGAGCACTGCCTATACCATTATTTTCACCTAGCTCAGGGAATGCAATCTGATACTGTCCATCTTTGGTACCTTCACTCAGTTTCGATCCACAGTACAATGCCCCTACACCTGTTTCAGAAACCAGTACCCAACCGCGATCACCCACATGAAATAAGCCAGGAAAGGTATAGCCTAAACCATACTTAGAGCGCACACCCAGTTGCTCATCGGCAGTATATTCTTCTTCATAACTTGGCTTTGTTTTCATCCATCCAGACATGGCAGGTGCCTGAGGGGTCAGGAAAGTTGTCGTTAAATTTGGAAAGTTGAAGGCACTTATCTCCTCATCAATATAAAAATTAGCGGCTTCCCCAGATTGAGGCACATGATACCGAAAAGCAATATCATGATTACTTACTCGAAATACGACATGCAAAGCTTGTTTATCAGCATTTTCCAATTTGCAAATCAACTCGTTTGCTTGGTAATGGACCTGTTTGCGTTTTATCTTCTGTTCCTCATATCGTTCATCAATTTGTTTATACACCTGATCGATTAATTTTAAATGAGCAGATAGATCGACCTGACGACCTTTTAAGCCAAGCGCTGACTTTTCGAGCATCACTTTTCCATCCAATTGGACATCATAATAGAGATGGCCATTTTCCAAAGAAAGATTCACCACTAGTCGTTTATCGGGGCCAGAAACAGTCAGTTTTTGAGCAAGACCCATAAACGATATGAAGCATAGAAAACTGAGGGTAAGTAAACGTTTCATTAAAGTGCAAATTTTTGTGAATAAATGATTAAGAAAGTAAAGCTTACTAATGAGTCGGGATTACCTTCTTAATACGACCATCTGTCCCAAACTCCATCTTATCCATACATACTTCGCGGTTAAATCCAGCCGCTTCTCCCATATGTATGCCATTAGGATAATTAAATCGGTGATATACGATATACCACTCGTCAGTACCGGGCACTTGTAATACAGAATTGTGTCCAGTTCCATAAATTCCCTTTGAAGGGTCCTTTTCAAGTACAATATTATCTTCTGGGATATGGATTGGTCCTGTCGGTGATGAAGACGTGCCATATCGTACACGATAATTTTCACTGCGCGTATCATCTTCTGACCATAAAAAATAATACGTGCCATTTCGGTAGATTACATAGACACCCTCACGAAAAGTACGATCTACGTTCAGTACCTGCATCGTATTTTGTTTAATGGAGATCATATCTTTGTTCAATTCAGCAACAGCCAGGTACCCATTACCCCAATACAAATAGCTTTTACCAGATTTAGGATCGTTAAAAACTGCAGGGTCGATTTCCTGCCCGCCTTTAATACCATTCGGTTTAAAATCGATCAATGGTTTTCCTGAATCCTTAAATGGACCTGTAGGTAGATCAGCAACAGCAACACCTATTTTTTGTGCTGCCGTAAAATAATAGTAATATTTATAATCACCCTTCACTTTTTTCTCTGCTATTGTAGGCGCCCAAGCATTCCTTGGTCCCCAGGGTACATCTTTCTTTAAATCCAAAATAACCCCTTCATCTTTCCAGTCTTTAAGATCAGTGGAAGAAAAGGTCTTAAAATAATACCCGCCCCAACCATTGAATCCGTCACTCGTTGGATAGATATAATATTTTTTGGTTTTGTTCGAATAAAGCACATCTGGATCGGCATAGAAACCATCTAATATGGGATTTTTTCTAGTTGACAACTTGATATCCGAAGGTGTTCCCCAACGATCTGTCAGACTTTTAAATTCACTTCGCGACAAGGGGATAATAGAACCATGTCGAGGGTGAAAATCCATACTGACTTCATGATCGATGACTTTAAATCGATCCAGATCAACGGATTCACAAAATTGATATTTACCTTTACCATATACATCATACATCAAAATATAACGGTCTGAGTGGTTGAGTTTAAATACGCTAGAACCCTCTACAGCATCAGCAGTCTGCTGCTTATAACCCGGCTGTTCAATCCATTTTCCAGATGTGAGAGCATCTGTCAAGGCCAACTTGATTCCGTTACCATGTCCTTCTGTTTTATAAAATAAATAAAACAGACCATTTTTATTGATGATATCCCCATCGATGCACGATTTACCATTTTTAGGAACAAACAATACCTGAGGTTCAGATTCCAAATCTGAAAAATCAGCATTCGCATAGGCATAATAAATAATGTCAGGACCATCACCATGTTGCATTGACCAATACACCATATATTTACCAACAGCAGGATCATAGATTGTTTGTGGTGCCCATACACGCTTCAGGTTTTCATGACCTTTAAACCGTTTTTGGATATTGATCACGTGATGCTTCCAGTGAATAAGGTCTTCAGACTTCAATAAGATCATCGCACGATTGGAGTCCCAGCCTTTTGATGATGTCATATCGGTCAATACCATATAAAAGGACTTGCCATCCTCCCCACGGAGTATATGTGGATCTCGGACACCTCCTGTCGTACTGATAAGCTTGGAGTCCAATACAGGTTGATTGTTATTCAAGGCGCGATAGGTATAACCATCGGTACTGACCGCAAAGCAAACAGATTCATCCGCTACGGCATTGCCTTTAAAATAAGCAAATAAATAACCGACAAAGTCCTTTTCCGTTGGTCCAGATTTATACTCCTGTCCAATAACTGGGCTCATCATATTAATGGCAAAAAAAATGATTAAGATATTGGCTAGCTGCCATTTTCTTTTGTTCATGTAAGATTAAGTTATGAGGTAAATAAAATTAGGTTGAGCATTGTTTTTATAAATTTACGCATACAATAGCTTAATATCCACCCAAATAACCACAAATTCATTTGAAGTTTTAAAATTAAAATATAAAAAGCTATTTATTAAATGTTAAAAGTACACTTAAAAAAATAACAAATTTTTTTTAAGTGTAGCTAAAAGCTCAAGCATGGCATGACGAATTCATAGTCTCTTATTGAAGGTTTAAAAATCTATTGGTTATAACAGTTAAACAAATATAAAAAAATAAATGTAAAACAAACATTTATTTTTTTATATATCGAATGATGTCTCATTTGGTCCAGGCAAATGATCAACAGATCGATCTAGTTAACAAGGTACTATTTGTCGTGTAGGATTGATGATCATCAATCCTACACGACAAATAAATGAGCACGATGTAGAGGCTTAAAATCCAGCAGGAATTCCAAATTTATTGGTCAACGTCAATAATTCTTTGGCGGTTATGGAGATGACCGATCCATGTCTTGGTGTAAATTCGCCACCCACCGGTGTATTTTGTATAAATGTGAAATGTTCTAAATCAGCACTTTTGCAAAATTGATAATAACCTTCTGTATAGCAGTCATACATTAGGATGTATTCATCTGAATCCATCAATTTAAACACGCTAGAACCTTCCACAGGCTTCTTCTGATCCACATTTAAATGACGATATTCTGTTTGATAAGGTCCTGTTAGGCTTTTACTTGTTGCCCGCATGACGCCACTTTTAGTGCGAAAACCCCTATTCATGGTAGATAAGCCCTCATCCTTAAAAAATAAGACATAATTCTTATTTTTTTCATCGTAGACGATATCACCATCAATAGCCGCTGTTCCAAAATCAAATAATAGTTCAGGTGTACTGATATCGGTAAAATCAGCATTCGCATAAGAATAGTAAATCTTAAAATAGGGTTGTTTCTGATCTCCAACTGGATACTCCCAATCATGCCGACCGATAGAATAATAGATCATGTACTTTTGTTTATTACTGTCCCAGATGGTTTGCGGAGCCCATACTGCGTGTAAGTTATCGCGATCAAATCCTTTTAAATGAGGAAAACGTGTAGGGAAGTCAATTGCCTGATGTTCCCAGTGGATCAGATCCGTACTCTTGAGCAGTATGATGCCATCATTGCTCTGCCAACCTTCACTTGAACGCATATCGGTCAACACCATATAAAAATACTTTCCATCGGGAGAACGCATGATATGTGGGTCGCGGATTCCTTTTTTTAAAGCAATACTATCGGATGCAAGCACCGGTTTCCCACCATGTAAAGGTTTAAAATTTAGACCATCTTTGCTAAAAGCATAGCGAAGCTGCTCACCATCTGGACTGTTGTCCGAAAAATAAGCGAATAAATAACCTACAGGTGGAGTCGCCGTATCTTTTTTATGTTGTCCACAAACAGATACGCCATGCATGATCAAGTACATGACCAGCTGCAATTGGATGATAAATGGTATCTTTTTCATGTGCTTGACTAGTTATGGGCAGGTATACGAAAAACGGTAAATGAATAAGGGGACAATTTGCAACGATCGAGCTCAATTGTTGTTGCAACAGGTTGAACAGTACGATCTGTTGGCTTTCCTGAAATAACAGTCGCCTTCACTTGTTGCTTATGAATTCCTATAGTCGAAAGATCGAGTTCAAGATCAACTTCAACAGGCAATAGATTCACTAATTTCACGATGATATCTCCAGACTTTGCGTCGCGTACGATTGACTTTCCAAGACGTTTATTGATAGCTTCATCTGGGTTAGCTACTTGTAAATCACTAAATAGATACGTCTGACCCGCATGTTGCCCAAATGCCTGTTGGATATAATAACCAACTGTTGGTTTTACAGTTGTATTATTAAAGTAGATCAAATCGGGAGACCATTGGGTATGACCTTCTTTTGCTAATAAAGGAGCATAAGAAGTCATCGTCACAATATCAGCATTGCGCTCGACATTACACAGATGTAAGGCTTCCGCTAGCGCCGTTTCAATTGTACTGGCACGATCAGGCAGGTGTGCTGCATACTCCCCCAGATATACTTTAGACTTACTTCGATCATAGCGGTCATAGAAATCCTGATTATGGATAAACCACCCTGGCGGGTTGTAATAATGCTCATCGATCAGTGGAACTTCTAATTTCGTTGCCAAATCCCATCCTTCCACATAATCAGATCCTTCATAAAATGGACCTGCTGTGCCAATCACTTCGATATGAGGATATTTTTCCTTTACCGCCTTATTGATCATGGTAAAGCGTTCTTTAAAAATATCGGTAATTAAATCTTCATTACCGATTCCTATATATTTCAAATTAAAAGGCGCTGGATGTCCTGCATCAGCACGTTTTTTGCCCCAAACGGTATGGACAGACCCGTTCGCATACTCAATCAGATCCAAGATGTCCTGCACATAATCTCCCATTTCCTCCATGGGTATACCACACTGTTGACCACCAAGCTGATGACCGTGATGCGCCGAATTTTGACAAGGAACCCCTGCTGCCACCACTGGTACAGGTTCTGCACCCAGATCTGCACAAAATTGAAAATATTCAAAATAACCTAACCCAAAAGACTGGTGATAGCCCCAAAGATTGCGCTGTGGTTTTCGTTGTTCCACTGGACCAATGGTATTTTTCCAATGATAGATATTTTCAATCCCATCTCCGTGCGCCACACAGCCTCCCGGGAAACGTATAAAGCGTGGTTTCATATCAGCAATAGTAGTCGCGAGATCTGCTCTCAGGCCATTTTCCCTATTACGGAACGTATTTTTAGGAAATAAAGAGACCATATCCAGGTCAACTGCTCCATCTTGAGAATAGGTAATCACCAATCGGGCATCTGAAACAGTTGCATTTGCCCTCATTTCTGATGTGTACTGTTGCCATTTTTTGGACAACTTCTTTGTTCGGTTTTCCGCAATCGTATTTCCTTCTCGATCTACTAATCGAATTAGTAATTGACCCAACTGTGCCGATTTTGCACGTGAATAAACAGAAAACTTATACTGCTCCCCCTTTTTGATAGCAATCCCCCCAAATCCTTCATTGACGATTCCTGTACCATTTTTAACGTTCATGGTCACATAGTGCTGATTATTCTGATGGATCGGCGAAACGGTATCGATGGTCAATACTGCCCCATCATGTGTCGTACTCCAAGCCGTCAAGCTATTCCACTCTTTTCGATCCATGGAAGTATATTCAAATCCCCTATTTTGAATCAGCTCGGCATATAGTCCACCATCAGCGGCATAGTTGATATCTTCAAAAAATGCACCAATCAGCAAATCACTGATCTCTCGGTTAGGCGTATGCTCATCGAGCTTCAGTTTTCCTTTGATTGTCGTTAGTGATGCAAATCGAGTAGCATCGTCTGCCATACGTTCCTGATTTAACTTGCTTTTATAAGTATCTAACTGTTGCTTTTTAATCAACTTTTCGATGGTTTGCCAGTCGACTTTATGAACCGTTCCCGGATAGATCCCATCAGCAAGACGTACCTGCTCTTTCGAGTGTTTTACCTGCGATACTTTTTTTGCAGCAGAAAATAATTTAAAATCCTTCGTTTCTACCGCATAATTTTCTGCGGTAGGTCGATCCGTTTTCCAGAGTACTTGATAGATACCGGAATTTGTATTGTAATTTAGGACTGGGCTGAGGCAGTTACCTTCTGGAAATACCAACGGATAAGACTGACTTTCCCAATGTATGAGATCTACTGACGCACTATGTGCAAAAGCGCCATCTTCTTGATTCAAACTCCAGACACAATGCCAGATACCATTGGGAGATAGCAGTAAAAACGGATCAATCATTTTCTTCTGTGTGCCCCACTGTCCATAATCTGAACGCAGAAAACTGGCCTCAGGGCCGATACTATGCCATTTCTTTTTATCAAGGCTCCACGCAAAATGTAAACCATTGTGATGGTTATTTTTCCCAGAACTATAGGCAAAAAGATAAGCCGAATCGGGTTCATTAGCGTACAGCCGGTTCTGCGTTACGGTAATGAAAAATAATAAGCATATATAAATGAGCTGTTTTTTCATCAGAATAAAATTATTTTGGTTATTCATTTTCAATGAATCAACTTACATTACTGCTCTCCTTGTGGTTAATTCTCAAGCTAGCAATAACGATAAGTAGATCATTCACCATGTATATCAGGAATATATAAAAGTCCTAGATGGCACCAAGTAAAATAGGAGCGTATAGTAGCCACACAGTTCAAACCCTATCACGAAAAACTGTTTCAAATCAGCTGTACAGGTATCATGATCCTTGAATTTAATTACAATGTAAAACAGTAACTTAGTCCGCCAAAAAGCACCAACACAACCATATGCTTGCTTTCAGTTAGGTTTCAAACCCTGCTGACTTACCTCCTTTTCTACATCACCTATAATCGCATTCAATCCCAGCTACCAGATAAACATCTACACAACACAGATGTCTATTACAGCTCTATTTTAAAGGCTATTTACTCGACTCCCCATTCCAAATGGCACCAAGTAGAACTCAAATCTTATCCAAACCCGCATTGAGTGACACGACCCTGCCGATGGCAGCATCATAAATACAACAGGGTAAAGACAATGATCCGATCATGAGCCTATTTATCTTCTGATACCTAGGTGGAGGTATCAGCTTTAAAATATAGTGCTCAGCTGTCTAAGACAAGCTTCGTTTAGTTCATGGTGATTTGCACACGGATGTGCCACTCATGATCAGATCATTGCAAAAGTAAAGCTTACTGTACAGGCAGTTTAATGACTGTCAATGAGTACGGAGCAAAAGTATCTGAGATTTTTTTCCCATTATACTTGACCTCTTCCTCTTTTGGTTGTATTTTCAACGGTTCTTCAAAACTAGTTGTAATACTTAAGTCCGGGTTTGCCAATGTGGTTTTCACAGCGGCCGGTTTCAGTTTTTTCTGCGAATTGATCTCAAAATTAGCTTGAACAGGTTTATTGTTATAATTAACCAATTTGATAATCAACTCCTTCGCTTTACTGTCATATACAGCTGAAGCAAATAAACTGTCCTGACCAGCAACTGCCTTTCCATTCCATTGAAGTGGTATAATATCTGTACCAGTATGTGTCGAGTACAATTTTTGCACCTGATAACTCGGTGTACCGTATGCCTGTAGATTATCGACCCAAATCAAATCTGGACTCCATTGCCAACCATCTACATGACCAAACAAGGGTGCATAGGATGCCATTTGAACGACATCGGCATTGCGTTCCAAGCCAGTCAAGAAAGCCGCTTCCGAAAGTGCAGCCTCCCAAGTACTGCGCCCTGGACCATTTGGCCGGGTAGTATGCGAAGCATATTCGCCAGCAAATACTTTCGGTCCGTTTCGGTCATAATCATCATAGCGAGAGACACTGGACAAAAACCACGATGGTGGTCGATAATAATGCTCATCAATGATATCGATTTTCATGTCCCGAAGCTGCTCATCCAGATAGGCAAAACGTTCTCCATCAGGATCTGTTCCTGAACTGGCAATAATGGCTATTTCTGGATGTTTGTCGTTTAAAACTTTTTTAAATGCAGCTAAACGCTCCACATACTGAGGACCCCAGTTTTCATTTCCCACGCCCAACATCTCCAGGTTAAAGGGTGCTGGATGCCCCATATCAGACCGGAGCTTACCCCAAGTTGTGGTCACTGGCCCATTAGCAAATTCAATGAGGTCCAAGGCATCTCGTATATACGTATCCAACTCATCCATTGGGACAAGTTCTCCGGTATTAAACTGGCAGGCCATCCCGCAGTTTAATATCGGCACAGCCTTAGCACCAATATCTTCCGCCATTAAGAAATATTCATAAAATCCCAATCCAAATGTTTGAAAATAATCCGGTGCAGGTCTATGTTTGAATTCCGTATTCCAGCGATTGATGATCAGCTCGCGTTCTTCAATCGGTCCTACGGTTTTTTTCCATTGAAAACGGCTCGCTAAGTCTCTTCCTTCAACGATACAGCCACCTGGGAAACGAATAAATCCGGGTTTCATATCGGCCAACATCTGTACCATATCTTTACGCAACCCTTTTGGTCTATTTTTCCAAGTCTCCGTTGGGAAAAGAGAAATCATATCAAGTTCTGCATCTCCAGAACCTTCGATCCACACATTCAACTTTCCTTTAGCAGCAGTTTCTGAAACCGTAAATTTAGAACTTCCACTTTGCCAATCACTTCCGTTGGATAGGGTTAAACTGCTTGTCCCGATCACTTTATCTTGTTCATTCAACACATCAACACGGATCCGCATTCCTGCAGAAGCTTGTTTGAACAGCAATGAAAATTCATATTGCTCTCCTTTTTTGACTCCCATACCGCGGAATCCTTCATTTTGCAGACCCAATTGGATACCCTTTGGATTATGAACTTTCAAGGACCGCGGATTGCCTTTTCGTTTGCTATTGTTCACGATGAGAAAAGTACCCTCAGGTTCTTTGGTCAATTTCTTCCAACCCATCCAAGGTTCATCAAACTCAAACGACCTATTTTTAACCAATTCGGCATAGATGCCCCCATCGGCACCCATATTAATATCTTCGAAGAAGACCCCCCACATATCGGAGGACATCTTGCCCGATGGTCGATCAAGATCTACTTTAAAATTTACAGGACTTTGTGCAAATAAAGGTGTAGAACTAACCATTAAAGCTGTTAGTAGTATCTCAATTTTTTTCATCCTTTATTATCTTATCGTAAATCTATATTCTGATTTCGTCTTATATGTCTGGTCAGGTTTCACTACCGTTGAAGCAAATGAAGGATGATTAGGTGCATCCGGATAGTGCTGCGTTTCCAAACAAAACGCCGAACGGAACGGATATACTAAACCATTTTTCCCTTTAGGATCCGTGTCAGACATAAAATTACCACTATAGAACTGCAATCCTGGTTCTGTGGTCCATACCTGCATTTCTATCCCCGTTTTTGGTGCATAAACTGCAGCAACTTTTCTAAAACCAGTAGATTTTGCCAATTCAAAGTTATGATCATAGCCTTTTCCGATTTTCAATTGCGCATTGTCAACCTCTATACGATCTCCGATTACAAATGCTTTACGGAAATCAAATGGTGTTCCATCAACCGGAATACTTTTTCCTGTCGGTATCAACGTATCATCCACTTCAGTAATGGCTTCCCCATCAATTTGCAGTTCATGATCCAATATCGTTTCAGATCCAGCACCACTCAGGTTAAAATAAGCATGATTGGTTAAGTTTAAAACCGTTTCTTTATCCGTATTGGCCTGATAATCCATGACTAATCCGCCCGTATGATTTAATGTGTAGGTAACTTGCATATTCACTTTTCCTGGGTAACCCGCCTCGCCATCAGGAGAAAGATAAGTGAATGTAATGGATGAATCCGAGCGATGAGCGACATCCCAGACTTGATTGTACACCCCGTGTGTACCCCCATGCAAGGAGTTTTTTCCATCATTCTTTTCCAATTCATATTTGACTCCTTGCAACGTGAAAGTCGCATCACCGATTCGATTTCCATAACGCCCTACTATAGCGCCATAAAAATTATCAGCATGAGCTTTATATTCCGCAGCACTGTCATACCCAAGGATCACATCCGTCAACTGACCTGCCTGATCTGGCACTTGTAAGTGGACCAACCTTGCACCATAATTGGTGAGTGCAGCTTTAAGTTTTCCATTTGCTAAGGTATACAGTTTTACCTCCTTATTGTCGATCGTCGTATCAAACGAATTGATCGTGGTATCTTGACTTGTAGCAGTATGTTGCTTATTGGAATTTTGTTGACAGGCGCATGCAAATGCGCTTGTCAACAATAGACCACTTAATATTTTATTATTCATATCATTATGGTTTACAATTTGTTAATATAATTTATATCTACCAAAAACGTACATATATTGCTGTTACTAAGAGCAGTGTGACCACGATCAATACTAAAATCGATGGCTCTACTTTGAACATCTTTTTATCAAGTACAAACGCTTTAGGATTCTCTTTTGGACCAAACAAACTCACACCGATCATCAAAGCTAATGTGAAAGCAAAAGCCAATCCCATACAGATCTGGAATGGTATTTCATACTGGCCACTTTTATTGATATAAGCGGTATACAACCAAGTTTCAGGACCAAATACTTTGGTCGCAAACTCGTTGAAAAATATCGATAAACCAAAACCTGAAATCAAACCCGTAATGGCAGCAGGACCTGTAGTACGTTTCCAAAACATCCCTAATAAAAACATCGCAAATACACCCGGGCTAATAAAACCTGTATACTTTTGAATAAAGGTAAATCCACCAGCTCCACCGATACCTAAGGTATCATTCCAAGTAAATAATACCGCGACAATGATCGATACGACAATGGTGATTTTTCCGATCCATACCATTTTCGCTTCCGATGCTGCTGTATTGATATACTTTTTATAAATATCCAACGTATAGATGGTCGCAATACTATTAGCTTTACCTGCCAGACCAGCAACAATAGCCGCCGTCAATGCTGCAAGAGCCAAACCTTTCATTCCATTTGGCAAATGTCCAAGGATAGCGGAGTATGCATTATCGGCATGAAAAACACCTCCTGGTGCCATTTCCTCTTGCAATGCCCCATTTTTATAGAGCACATAAGCAGCTATACCAGGCAACATCACGATCAGCGGCATCAACAGTTTCAAAAGACCTGCAAATAAAATTCCCATACGGGCAGTTTTTAGATCAGCCCCCAAAGCACGTTGCGTGATGTATTGGTTACATCCCCAATAATTCAAATTCACAATCCAGATACCCGCTAGATACATCCCTATTCCCGGCAACATTAAGTATTTGTTTATTTCCTCTTGTGTCGCTCCAACTCCTGGTTTATCCACGATCATTTCAAAATGTTTAGGTGAATCTTCCATAAGCTTATTGAATCCGGCCAAAACATCCTTTCCAAGACCAAAGTGCTCACTCACCAAAGTTAAAGCAACATAGGTTGTAGCAATACCTCCAATAATTAAAACCACGACTTGGATTACATCGGTAAAACCGATCACGCGCATCCCACCCAGTGTAATAATGACCGCAAATACAGCCAATGCAACCATGATCAGGTGAAAACTATCCCCGCCACCTGCCATACTCGATATGGCGATTGCACCTAGATATAAGATCGAAGTAAGGTTGACAAACACATATAAGAAAAGCCAAAAAACAGCCATAATCAGACTGGTCGTTTCATTATATCGATTGTTCAAAAATTGAGGCATCGTGAAGATCTTATTCTTCAGGTAGACCGGTATAAACCACACGGCTACAATAATTAAAGCGACTGCAGCGATTAGCTCATAGGCGGCAACGGCAATCCCCACCTCAAAGCCATTACCACTCATTCCAATAAACTGTTCGGCAGATATATTAGAAGCAATCAACGATGCTCCAATAGCCCACCAGGTCAGTGAACCTTCTGCCAAGAAATAGTCTTTACTGCTATTATTGGCAGCTGTTTTTCTGCTGTAGATCCAGAAGCCATATCCGGCTACAATAATGAAGTAGACGACAAAGATGACGTAATCTACTGTTGCAAATTTTTCCATAGTCTTGCGAGTTGCTTATCATGAAGTCCCGCTCTTTTTGGAAAAGAGCAGGACTATTTAGGTTATTTTTTCATTAAAAAATAGAGTTCATTCCACTTCAACTGGTTTTCCAGATGCGTTAGCGTAGTATTTTCATCGATCGCTACGTACTCCAATCCAGCAATTCGCGCAAAATCTTCCAGATATTCTGGTGTTAAGCTCAAACTATAAGCAGTATGGTGAGCCCCACCGGCGTAGATCCAAGCACTGCAAGCGGTCTTCATATCCGGAAGTGGTTTCCACAAGACACGTGCAACAGGTAATTTTGGCAACTCCTCTTTCACATCTACACCGACTACCTTATTGACGATCAAACGAAAGCGTGTTCCCAAATCAATCAGAGAAGCATTTAGAGCAGGTCCACTCAAGCCATCAAACACCAAACGAGCAGGATCGGCTTTGCCACCAATTCCCAAAGGATGTACTTCAATTCTAGGTTTATCAGCCGCTAAAGCCGGATCTACCTCCAACATGTGCGAGCCCAATACCATTTCATTCTCCGGATCAAAATGGTACGTGTAGTCTTCCATAAAAGCCGTAGTTCCAGGCAAACCCGCCCCCATTACTTTACATGCTCTCACCAAAGCCGGAGTTTTCCAATCACCCTCACCCGCAAATCCATAGCCTTCAGCCATCAATCGCTGTACGGCTAAACCAGGCAATTGGACAAGACCATGCAGATCTTCAAAAGTATCGGTAAATCCTTTGTAGTTTCCCGATTCTAAAAACTTTCTTAATCCAATTTCAATGCGAGCTGCTTCCACCAAACTTTGGCGTTGCTCTCCTCCCGCGATAACATTGGATGCCAATTCATAAGTGGCCTCATACTCCTCCAATAAAGTATTGATTTCCGATTCTGTGACCTCAGCGATAATCGCAACAAGATCACCGACAGCATAAGTATTTACTGAAAATCCAAATTGAGTCTCTGCAGACACTTTATCCCCATCGGTAACTGCGACATAACGCATATTATCACCAAAGCGAACAAATTTAGCCCCTTGCCAATCGTGCCAAGCCGCTGCTGCACGTACCCATACTTGGATACGTTCGATCACTTCTTCATCCTGCCAATGCCCAGTCACTACTTTTCTACCGATGTTTAAGCGCGTGACAATATGCCCAAATTCGCGATCCCCATGAGCACTTTGATTGAGATTCATAAAATCCATATCCATCGTGCTCCACGGAATATCCCGATTGTATTGCGTATGCAGATGCAGTAATGGTTTTTGTAAAGCCTGCAACCCTCTAATCCACATTTTAGCCGGTGAAAAAGTATGCATCCAAGTGACCACCCCGATACAATTTGCGGCAGCATTTGCAGCAGTTAGCGTATGGTATATTTCTTCACTATTTTTCACGATAGGTTTGTACACAACCTGCACAGGAATCTGACTGTGTGCCGAAAAATATTTTGCGACCTCTTCGGCATGCAATGCAACCTGTTTTAAGGTTTCTTCACCATATAAATCCTGGCTCCCGGTAACGAACCAAACTTCCAATTTATTTAAATCAATATTCATATTTTATAGTTTATACGATTGGCTGTAGATCCAATCTCCTTTCAATTTTGTTTAGTTTATAGTTGATTATTTGGTCTATTCTATTCTTGACCATAGTACGCCGCACCACCGTGCTTACGTTCGTAATGTTTTTTAATCAAAGCATCCTTCAAACGTGGCGCCTTGGGATTGATTTGTTCGGTCAGTAGTGCCATCTGTGCCACCGTTTCCAATACCGCACTGTTATATACCGATTTGGCACCTGTTTTTCCCCATGTAAAAGGAGCATGATTGCCCACGAGCACCATTTCTACCTCTTTATAATCGAGCTGATATTGATTAAAATGGTTCATGATTTGAAATCCAGTTTCATACTCGTAGTTGCCTGCAATCATATGGTCATCCATAGGTGCTGCACAGGGGATATCGGAGGTCAGGTGATCCGCATGCGTAGTTCCAAAAATAGGAATATCGCGTTGACTCTGTGCCCAGGCGGTGGCGTATGTCGAATGGGTATGTGTAATACCACCGATTCCTTCCCAATGTTTATACAGCACTGCGTGGGTTTTCGTATCCGATGAAGGTCTGAGTTTACCTTCAACGACATGACCGTCGAAATCAACGATCACCATATGGTCCGGTGTCAGTTCATCATACGGAACTCCACTGGGTTTAATGGCGAATACAGCCCGATCACGATCCGCAACACTCACATTACCAAAGGTAAAAAGGACCAATCCCAATTGAGGCAATTGCATATTGCAATGATAAGCTTCTTCTTTTATGGATGTATAACTCATGATGATATAATTTCAAAAAAATTAAAATAATGATAGCATGTAGCGCTATTTAAGGCTTCCCCTTAGACAGCCCCTAGTTTATTTTTGCTCGATAAATGCTCCAAGCTTCTTATATTGTTCATATCGTTTCGCATAGATGGCAACCATTTCTGCACGCGGTTCGTATGTTTTCTCGAAGCCCTGTCCCATCGCTTTCATAGCATCTTCCACCTTCGGATATAGACCCGCTGCTGTAGCCGCAAACATGGCGGCTCCAAGAGCACAGGTCTGCTCAGATTTATGGATGCGGATCGGCATGTTCATCACATCAGCCATCGTCTGCATGATATAAGCGGATTTCTTCGCGACACCACCCAGGCCGATCAATCCTTTTACCGGAATACCCTGCTCCACAAAACGGTCTGCGATACTCTTGGCTCCAAAGCAAGTCGCCTCTACGATAGAGCGAAAGATTCGGACAGCATCAGTTCCAAGATGAAGACCTGATAAAGCACCCTTTAATGTTTGATCCGCATCAGGTGTACGACGTCCATTAAACCAATCAATGGCCAATTCGGAAGACTCCGTGACGGGCAATGCTGCTGCCTTTTTACTTAATTCGGGGATCAACTGGGTATCGATCAAGTTAGTTATTTTCGCTTTATCTGCTGCAGAAATGTCATCAGACTCTCCGATCAGATTCGTAATAGGCCATACTAACACTTGTTTGAACCAGGCATATGCATCTCCGAAAGCGGATTGACCAGCTTCCATACCGATCATACCTGGGATAATCGACCCATCAACCTGACCACAGATACCTCTTACCAAGGTATCACCCACTTCATCATGAGGTGCCACAAGCATATCACAAGTCGAAGTTCCCATCACTTTACTTAAGTAATAAGGTTCGATCTGCCCACCTACAGCTCCCATATGACAGTCGAAAGCACCCACACCCACCACGACCTCAGTAGACAGTCCCAATCGGTTTGCCCATTCCTCCGAAAGTGTTCCTGCAGATTCAGCTGAAGTATACGTATCGGTAAATAAACGATCAACAAGGCCGTCTAATACAGGATCCAATTCCGCAAAAAACTGATTCGGTGGAAGACCTCCAAAATCAGCTGACCACAAAGATTTGTGTCCCGCGGCACAGACACTCCGTTTAATGTCCTGAGCACGGGTGCCTCCCGTTAATAAAAATGGAATATAATCACAGTGTTCTACCCACGTATAAAGGGCATTGCGCACATCCTGATCGTCACGTAATACGTGAAGCAATTTAGCCCAAAACCATTCTGAGGAATAGATTCCACCCACATATTTTAAATAATCCGGCTCATATTTTTTTGCATGGTCATTGATCTCCTGAGCTTCTTTAACAGCCGTATGATCTTTCCAAAGCACAAACATCGCATTTGGGTTTTCAGCAAAGCGCTCGGATAAAGCGAGTGGTACTCCAGATTCATCCACAGCTACCGGGGTAGATCCAGTTGAATCTACGGAGATCGCTTTCACAGCTTTGGCAATATCCGGATTACCCGCTTTTTCAAGACATGCTTTAATGGTAGATTCCAAACCCTCGATATAGTCTAAGGGATGTTGTCTAAATTGGTTAGTCAACGGATCACAATATTGGCCACTGTTCCATCGAGGATAGTAGAATACCGCGCTAGAGATCTCTTCGCCATTCTCTGCATCGACTAAAACCGACCGAACAGAATCACTTCCGTAATCTAAGCCGATCACATATGCTTTATTCATTATTTGTAGTTTTGGTTTATAATATTGATTTATAATCTGTTATACTTCAATAACCTTTATGAATCCATCAAACGACTCGGTCTTTAAAGTAATTAATGTCAAATTAACATTTATTTTTTTAAAAAATGAAATTTTAATTTTTTTTTTCGTTGATTTGTATTGCAATAGCAATAAAATATTTCCCTGTTTGAATAAGCTAATCAATTAAATAGGTATAAAATGTATTATTTTATGAAACATTTTAGATATTGTAACAGATACGAGACATATGGTATCGCTAATTAATTATAAAACGAGACTAATCAATGATGGATTTTTACAAAAACGAACCAAGCTTATTATTAGCTGTGGACTGTATTATTTTTGGATTTAACGGCGAATCTTTAGAAATTCTGCTGATAAAACGAGGATTTGAGCCCGAACGAAATAAGTGGAGCTTAATGGGCGGATTTGTTCAACCCGATGAAAATCCACAGCAGGCTGCTTCCCGTATCTTAAAAAAACTCACTGGATTAGAGGATGTCTATATGGAAGATTGTGGCATCTTTGGTGATCCCGACCGTGAAAAGTATGGTCGCGTCGTCAGTATCGCACATTTTGCCTTGATCGATATTCACCAATATAAACATATCATCAGTGAAGAATTTGAAGCCCGTTGGTTTCCACTTAAAGAGCAACCTGATTTAATTTTTGATCACGATCAGATGATCGAAAAAGCTAAACGTGAGCTTCGCGCTAAGGCTGCTCTCTACCCTATCCTATTTGAGCTATTGCCCGAGAAATTTACGATTCCACAGATTGTTTCCCTTTACGAAGGCGTATACGATACCGAACTGGATACCCGAAATTTCAGCCGCAAACTACTTTCCTCAGAGCTGATTATTAAACTCAAGGAAAAAGATAAAGAAAACTCTAAAAAAGGAGCATTCTACTTCCGTTTGAACAAAGACATATACAAAGAAAAAATCATATCTTTTTTAAGTTATTTACCCAGTTGGTCCATTAATGGTTAATCACAACAGATCCATTTAATGAACCCTTTTTTGTACCTTTTTAATAAATGTATACATAACATTTAATGTAAGACAAGCCGTTGTCTCCAACGGTATAACCTCAACCTGAACTGCTATGAAGCTAAAAAGAATCCTTTCCTGTATCACCTATATGGTCGTCTGTGCTACTGAATTATCAGCTCAAACAAAACCAGCATTAAGCTATTTTGATCTCCAGGATGTACGTTTACTTTCTGGTCCATTCAAACATGCTGAAGACCTGGATCTGAATTATTTATTAGAACTTGATGCCGATCGTCTGCTCGCTCCTTTCCTAAGAGAAGCCGGTTTACCACAAAAAAAAGAATCGTATACCAATTGGGAGAATACGGGACTGGATGGACATATCGGTGGACACTATATCTCTGCCTTAGCTCATATGTATGCGGCTACGGACGATGTACAGATCAAAAAAAGATTGGATTACATGTTGTCCACGCTAAAACAGTGTCAAGAGGCTAATGGAAATGGATACATTGGCGGTGTACCGGGAGGTCAAGTGATTTGGGAAGAAATCAGGCAAGGAAATATTCAAGCCGGAGGTTTCAACTTAAATAACAAATGGGTGCCTTTATATAATATCCATAAAACCTATGCGGGTCTGCGCGACGCCTACCTATTGACTGGCAACGAAGAGGCTAAAGATATGCTGATCAAAATGACGGACTGGGCGATTAGGCTCGTCCAGCACTTGTCCGATCAGCAGATTCAGGACATGTTACGCAGTGAGCATGGCGGACTTAACGAAACATTTGCCGATGTAGCTGCCATCACCCAAAACCCTGCCTATTTAACCTTAGCACGCCAGTTCAGTCACCAGGAGATCTTAGATCCCTTGATCCACCATCAAGATAAATTGACCGGCAAGCATGCTAATACCCAAATTCCAAAAGTACTGGGATTTAAAAGGATAGCAGATATTGCTCAGGATGAAACCTGGGAAGATGCGGTGCGCTTTTTCTGGGAGATTGTGGTTTCGCAACGTTCGATATCCATTGGCGGCAATAGTGTCAGTGAACATTTTAATCCAACGGATGATTTTTCCAAGATGGTCCATAGTATTGAAGGTCCTGAAACTTGCAATACGTACAATATGCTTAGGTTGACAAAAATGCTTCATCAAACTAATCCGCAAGGCAAATACCTGGATTATTACGAAAGAAGTTTGTATAATCATATTTTATCCAGCCAACATCCAGAGCACGGAGGTTTTGTTTACTTCACACAAATTCGTCCGGGACATTATCGGGTATATTCACAACCTCAAACCAGTATGTGGTGCTGTGTAGGATCGGGAATAGAAAACCATGCTAAATATGGTGAAATGATCTATGCACATCAAGATGATCAGCTCTATGTCAATCTATTTATTCCCTCTCGCTTAAATTGGCATGAGCAAGGCGTTGAAGTGATACAGGAAAATAATTTTCCAGAACAAGCGAGTACGAGTCTGATTATTCATCCTAAACAAAAATCGTCGACCTTTACCTTGCATATACGTAAACCCATCTGGTTAAGTGAAGCCCCAACAGTACGTATTAATGGTCAGATATATCAGATCAAAAAAGAGGAACGAGATATACTATCCATTACACGGAAATGGAAAAAAGGCGATCGCGTAGACATCCAGCTTCCTATGGCTATCCGTGCCGAACAATTGCCCGATCGGAGTAATTACTATAGCCTACTCTATGGTCCTATTGTATTGGCGGCACGTATAGCGACCGAAACATTACCCGATTTATTGGCTGACGATAGCCGTATGGGGCATGTCGCCAAGGGCAAGCAGATCCCGTCCTCCGATTTACCTATTTTAACCAGTGAACCCTCAGCGATCCCGCAATTGGTGAAGCCCATAGCTTCAAAACCATTACATTTTTCGTTATCAGGACTTCGATTAGGAAAAGATAACGTCAATATGGAACTTGAACCCTTTTACCAAGTACACGATAGCCGCTACATCATCTATTGGCCACAGGCAACAGAAAAACAACTGACTGAAATACAAGAGAAGATGGAACGCGATGAGCTGGAAAGTTTACAATTAAATGCCTTGACCATGGATAAAGTCGTGTGTGGAGAGCAACAGCCCGAATCGGACCATTTTATTCAACAGCAAAACAGTGTTTCAGGTGTATTTGACGATACCCGCTGGCGTGAAGCGGAGGGCTGGTTTAGTTACATCATGAAAAAAGAGCGTAACCAGACAGCTGATATCTATATCAAATATGTGGATGAACAAGCAGCACGAGCAACGGAGATATGGGTCAACGATACGCAAGCAGGCACATTGTCAACAGAAGCTGGCACACCAGGTATTAAGACGGTGCGATTTACACTGGCACAGAAGCTATTAACAGCCAACGAATTAAAGATTAAGGTCGCCGGGTCAGGCTCAGCTAAGAGCCATAAAATACTCGAAATCAGATTAGTGAGCAGGCCTTAACCTCAACGTATTAAAATAACAGAATCCTCGTGCATAAGGAGCAAGTATTGATAAATTGATAAATAAATTTTACTAACTTTAGTTATTAAATATATCTATCCTAATATCTAAAAAATTTGATTTAAGATGAATAAACTTGTTTACATGTTATTTGGCTTACTGATACGACCATTATCAAGCTTTTGTCAGGAAAAAACACTAACCGCAGATGAACTTTTTGTAAAAGCTCGTACCGTTGCCTTTGATCAAAAAAATTATGCCGAGGCCATACAAATCAGTAAGCAGGCATTACAGCAGGCTCCCGATTATACCGATATACGGATTTTTTTAGGACGGCTTTACACCTGGTCTGATCAAACCGATTCAGCCCGGTCTGTATTTGAACAGCTCCATAGATCCCATGTTCAAGATGAAGATTTCTACTTGGCGTATGCATCGTTTGTCTATTGGAATGATCAACCTGCACAAGCTATTGAACTGATCGACCAAGGTCTTTCCTTTCATCCGACTTCACAGGACCTGCTGCTATTAAAGGCAAAAGTAGCCTACAGCAACAATGCCTATGCAAGTGCCGAACAATCAGTAAACCAGTTGTTACAATTAAATCCTAAGCATGCTGAGGCAAGAGCACTGGCCAAAAATATACAAGAGTACACCGCTAAGAATGCCATAGGCCTCAATTATAATTTTGTCCACTTTGACAAACAGTTTGATCATGACTGGCACATCGTAGCGCTGAGTTATAAAAGAGCAACGCCGTTGGGTTCTGTTATTTTCAGAACCAACTATGCCAATAAATTTGCTGAAAATGGGGTTCAGTTTGAAGTAGAAGCATATCCCAGATTGTCCAAGATGTTTTACCTCTATGTGGCAGGTGGATATTCAAATAACGTAGGCATATTTCCAAAATATAGAACTGGCGTATCTTTATACGCCAACCTACCCCATAGTTTTGAAGGCGAGATTGGGTACAGACAGCTTTACTTTACAGACAATATCTGGATGTATACCGCATCTATAGGCAAATACTATCAAAACTTTTGGTTCAATTTAAAGACCTATTTGACTCCTAGTCAACAGAATATCTCGCAATCCTATGCAGGTACAGTTCGTTACTATACCAAAGGGGCAAATGACTATTTGGGATTTATTATCGGCACGGGTCTAAGCCCTGAAGAAAACAGAAATAATCTTTTGGAAATTTCTAATTACAAATTGAAAACGTTTAAAGTCGGTGCCGAGTATAACTTCTCCATCAATCGGACCAATCTCTTTTCCATTTCCTCAACCTACTACAATCAAGAATTTAGATTAGGTGAGAAAGGCAATCAAATCGACGTCACATTGGGCTATATCAAAACCTTTTAAGGCTTTGATATCGCTTGTTTGAAATAATTCGTATATATACTATCGGGAAACAATTGTTTGCTGGTATAAAATCTTTTATTGTTATTTTTAAAAGTATTAAAGCGCTTAGAAAGCAGTTCTCTTGAAGACTCATCCACAATAGGTTCCTCATTCATATGCGCATCCAATTGATACAACTGTCCATCAGACAGATGGTAGTCACCATAGACAAAGTCTATCAATTGATTTTTGCTCTGCATCATCGCAGCACCGTTACTTTTAGCAGAGGTGCCGATCTCTAACCCCTTTCCTATCCACGTGACCTGCTTAGGAGTATGAACTCCATAGTTTTCTCTGTAGTAGGCTAGCAGTGATGGTGTGACATCAAAGTGAGTCACCTTATTATGAAAGGTATGGCCCGCTTTTAGCAAAGGTGAATAAATGATCAGGGGAACATGATAACGATCGATCTTGCTCTCCAATGGAATCTCGGGCATGGCATGGTCACCCGTAATGATGAAGATGGTGTTGCCATAATCAGCTCGTTGTTCATAATCCTTGAAAAATTGTTTCATAGCATCATCCAGATTTAAAACAGAAACCAATTGTGTCCGGTTTTCCAAAGCCCATTTTCGCTGATCTGCTGTCCATGTTTGCGAAGCCAATCGCTGATCAAAAAGCTTTTCATAGTAAGAAGCATTATTAATCAAAAATGGATTGTGCGTCGATAAAGTTAACAGGACGTGAAAATAAGGTTTTGCTTGTACCTTTTGGACTTCCAACAGCTTACTAAATACCGCTTGATCTTCGTATCCCCAGCTTTCACCACCCTTTTCCGGAAGTTTTTGATACGGTGCGGCATAGGATTTTTCATCAACTAAGGTATCGATATGATTACTGATCATATATTTTTGCATGAAATCAAAATGAGCATCCCCTCCATAGAAAAATCCTGTTTTAAACCCATTGGCCTGTAAAATATTAAATAGACTGAAATGTTTGGGTAAGGTATCTTGTTCTAAGAAACCATGAGAGGCAAAAGGCAGTGAACCTGTTAATGTCGAAAGCACCGAAAAAGTGCGTCCAGAAGAACTTAAATTCTTATCCCAGTACAGAGATCTCGTTTTTAAAGAGTCAATAAACGGAGTGAAATTTCCAATATATCCAGCCGGAGAACTGTAAGAATGCCCCAACCCCTCGACGATGATGATGACGAGATTGGGTGCTGACGCTGCTTTTTCAAAATAAGGACCCAACATATCTTTGGTATCCTCATCATGGAGAAAAGGAAAACTTTCATTGCTTCCTACAGCATCATCTTGGGCACCAAAAGCCAGCATGCCCGGATGCTCATCGAGATAGTTGGTCACATTTGACTTTAAAAAATAACGCCATTTACTTCGCACCGAATTTTGGACAAACTCATCTCCACCTGCTGAAAAACGCTTAAAATAATCGAGCGGTAAGCCACTTGCCGCCAGCCCCAGTATAAATACAGTGATGCTGACATAAATCGTCTTCAGCGGTTTTCTTGACGCTAGCCAAAAAGGAATATAAGTGCCTACTACCAATAAAATCAGTAAGGCGACATTGGTGATGCTCAACATACCGCTCGCTTGTAAGATCTGCATCAGATCGGCGGTATTATAATAAAATAGATCAGCTCCAAGCAAATTGCGAGATTCTGCAAAGTAAAGAAACAAGACATATTGCATCACGACGACCAATGTCAGGAGTAGATGCGCTTGCAACCTAGCCAAGGGGATACTGACAAACTGCAGGATCAGATAGATCAGACCACCCACAGCCAATACCTCAAAAGCCAAAGCCAGGTTGTCCAATACAAGTTGGACGATACCTGGATGATGATTTAATTGTGCAAACTGTCTACCATACCACCACCATTCGACACCGACCGAAAACAGGAACAGCCCTAAAAATACAAGTGCAATGATTCCATAATTTTTCAATCCTATCACGAGCTGCATACCTACGCGCTTTAGAAAAGATGCATCAGGTGCTGCCTGTTGAAAACCCTGGCGCTTCATATCTCCCCAACTATGCTGCTTTCGAAAATAATCCAATGAACCGCGCACAGCGGCACAGACAATGAAGGGATGAAAGTAAAATGGCTCTAAAATAGCCGTTGTAATTAATTTCGAAAGATCCTGTTTCTTGCTGTAAACTTGGTGACTGACCAAGTCAACTAATATCGCATATATCGAGTACAAAATACCAGAGGAAATAACCAGGGCAAATAGGGCAAAGAAAAAAGTCCAATTAATGATGCCCAAAAAAAAGAAAACAATAAAGACGATATAGCCAAAAAATTCGATCAGAGGCCCTAGAAACTCAAAGAAAAACCAATAGGGAATACTGAGCATCCCGAGTTTTCCATATTTGGGATTAAACATGAGTTTGCGGTGCTTCCATAAGGTCTCCATCGTACCTCGCATCCAGCGATTGCGCTGTTTTTTCAAGACCTCTTTGGACTCCGGCACCTCTGTCCAGCAGAGCGGATCGGGAATATTGACAACTTCATAAGGAAGTTTTTCTTCTTCCATATATCGGCGCATGCGCACGACGAGCTCGATATCTTCACCAACGGTCTGGCTATCATATCCACCGCAAGCAAGCACGATCTGTTTATCAAAGGCTCCAAATGCTCCTGAGATCAAGATAAGACCTGACGCCCTGGACCAGGCCATTCTGCCCAAAACAAAGGCTCTGATATATTCCAGCGCTTGGGTACGTCCAAGCCATGACTGCGGTAAATTGATGTCGACGACTTTGCCATTTTCGATCTTGCAATTATTGGCCAGACGAATCACACCTCCACAAGCGATGACACGTTTATCGGTTTGTTCCAAAAATGGCTTTGTCAGCTTCAATAATGCATCTTGCTCTAAGATACAATCGACATCGATACAGACGATATAATCCCCAGATGATATATTGACCCCAACATTGAGCGCATCGGCCTTACCGCCATTTTCCTTATCTACCACGATCAGCTTTTTAAAAGCCGAATTTTTACTTTTGTAGATGCCTTTTATGGCCTTGGTTTCGATATTTCCCTGTATAAAAAAAGGAACTGATTCAAGCTCATATGCCGCGATGAGCTTGTCCATGGAGTCGTCCCGGCTCCCATCATTGACGATGATAATTTCCAGATTGTGGTAATATAGAGACAGGAGTGAACGTACATTTTCAACCACGGTCATGCCTTCATTGTAGGCGGGTGCGATCACGCTAAAATTAGGCGCATTGGCATTGGTAGCAATCAAATTATAGTCGGTAAACGTATTATCGTTTTTATATCGGGATACTGCTCCATAAGCATACAATCCTATCCAGCTATAAATCAAAAATATAGCCGCTGAATACACCAAAAATATCCAGATGACGACTTCATAGACAATATGAGCAAATTCTAACATATCTTTTTCTGCAAAGCATGGTTGACAATCTGTTTAAAACGCAAGGCCGTGTTACTGTCCAGAGCCATATCCGTGAGGTACTGCTCTTGACCCAGGCAGACCATCACTTCAGCAGCAGCGATTTTGATGGCATTATCCGGATGTTCCAAAAACTGCTGCTTCAGAAATGCCAGACACTCCATACTTTTAGATCTTTTCAATGCCTTTAATATCTCCAGCTGTACCGATAGCGGCTGCTGCGGGAATGATGTTGTCAACTGATGGACGGTATCATCATTTTCCAATGACTCCAGTGTTCTGACGGCTTCCTTCCTAACATGCACATGATCATGATCTAACAGTTTCAATACTGCATTGTAAAAAGTGAGCAGCTGAAATTTTCGTATCAAGCGAAAGGTAAAAATAATCACCGTAATATTGCTACTCTCCAACCATAAGGCGGGACTCAGGTCATGTGAATCCGGTATTTCCGTTATCGAATGTAGCAAACGCAGTTGCTGCCAGTCAGAAAGTGGTGAATGCAGCGTATTTAAAAAAGATAAGCCCTCAAATCCCTTAAACGTGAGGACTGCATATTGTGCTTCTTGATAGATAAGCCGATCCGAATGTTTGAGAAATGATGTAAATACAGAGAGCGCACGTGTTACACCCATCGCCGAAAGCTCTTGAATACCCGCTACCACAAGGTAGTTTTTTTTCTTTTTAAGATTTTTCCAGGCCTCCTTTTCTAAGTGATACTGGTGAAAGAGAAAGCTGATCTCTTGGCGGGCAGCACCAGAAAATTTTCGTTCAGAAGTGACCAATAAGCCTAAGAAAAAGTCACGAAAAGCATATTTTCGGAGATTGCTATTGAAAGATTGATCATCTGCTTCGGCCTGATGACCACCAACAATCGATTCGATAATCTTATTTTCAATGATACGGGTCCAAATCTGCCTATTGTGCAATATCCGATACTGATATAAACTATATAAAAGTACCGCGATGATCATGACCATAACCATGATAAAGACGACTATAATCGCAATAACAAGTTCATTTAAGGTGATTTGGTGTACCATGGCTTATCTGTATAGATTAACTTTTTAAACGTTTGATACGCAAAAGCAGCTCATTTGGACTGAAAGGCTTGACCATAAAATCCGCAGCTCCCAGATCAAACGCATCGATCACGACTTCTTCCTGCCCCATGCTCGAAAGCACGATGACAGGAGTTTTTTTGCCAAATGATCGGATCGCCGAAAGAATTTCTATTCCAGAGGCAAAAGGCATCATGATATCGGTCACCACAAGATCAATATCCAGCTCTTGGATTTTTTCGATTGCCTCCTTGCCATTTCGTGTCAAAATAACAGTATGGCCCTCTTTTACCAGTTTATGTTCGATCGTGCGCAAGATCAATTCGTCATCTTCAGCAATTAAAATAAACATACTATTGCTCGTTTAAAAGTTTAGTTATTAAATATATTCCAATTTCAATTTCTCGCTCGATCTGATCCAACAAAGGCAGGGATAGTGCGATCGATGTCAATTCTTTTTCCATATCGGCCGTTAGCTTGGCCAGTTTGATTAGACCGGCGGTAGAAGTCGTGCCCCTCAATTTATGCAGCACAATCCGCATATGTTGACTGTCATCAGCTGCTCTGGCGCTTTTGAGTTGCGTCGTTGCCTGCTGCAGCTCTTTGATCACCAGATTAAGAAAGAAAGATTTAAAGCTAGGATCGTCATCGATCCGCTCAGCCAATGCCTGGATATCTACTCGTCCATCCATGCCCATATCGCTTTGATCCTCAATGGGCGTAGTTTCAATAAAATTCTGCAGGACATCATACAGCTCTTGTTGTCGTAAAGGTTTCGGAAGAAAATCTGACATACCCGCTTCTAGGCATCTTTCCCTCTCACCACGAATGTTACCCGCTGTAATCCCGATAATAGGAATATCTTGGTAACCTTCAAGCAGACGAATTTCTTGCGTTGCTTCTACACCATCCATCTCAGGCATTTGTACATCCATCAAAATCAGGTCAAAATGATATTCCATACATTGATAAACTGCGTCCTTACCATTCGACACTTCGATAAGCTCAGCATTGGGCATAATTAGGTTCATGATCCTTTTGTTGAGCGCCATATTGACGGAATTGTCATCTGCTAAAAGTACCCTTGCACGTTGCTCATAAATCGTAGAATTAGGCACCGATTCAGTTCGTTTATCCAATTTAGGATCGATTTTACTTTGTTTGATCGCTCGTCGCAGGGTAACATACAGTTCTTCCGATCGAATGGGTTTTAAGAGACAAAATGAACGTTCTTCCTGACGAAATGCTGAAATCACCTCATGTTCTTCTGAAGACGTGTGCAACACAATCAATGGGATACTTTCTCCTTGTTTGTAAAAGAGCTCCTTGATCTTTTCAATCGTCTCCAAGCCTGACAAAATCGGCATATGGTAGTCCATCAAAATAACATCAAACCGTTCGCCACTCATCAAGAGCTGTAAAGCAGCTAAACCATTCTCAGCGAGTACAGATTCAATCTTTTTGTAGGTCAACATATGTTGTATGATGGTGCGGTTGTTGGCATTGTCGTCCACCACCAAGATCCGGCTCAGCGCAAGGTCATCCTCCTCTTCTAATTCTCCTTCTTCATAGGGCATATCCACTTCAAAATAAAAATCAGATCCTTTATTATGCTCGCTCTCCAAGCACAATTTGCTGCCCATATATTTCAATAAATTATTGGAAATCGTAAGTCCCAATCCAGTACCCCCATAACGCTTGCTTACCGAACTGTCTTCTTGTGTAAAAGCATCAAAAATACGTTGCTGTTTTTCGATGGGGATGCCGATACCTGTATCGCGAACAGAAAAACGCAACTTGAGTTTGTCATTGCCACTTTCCAATTTTTCGACCTTCAGTTCAATTTCTCCTTTTTCGGTAAATTTAACGGCATTGCCCAGCAAGTTGATCAGTACCTGCTTTAATCGGGCTTCATCGATCCAGATCGATTGCGGCAGACCTTGTTCAATATTCAATAAGAGCTCGATATCCTTTCGTTGCGCCTGATACAGAACCACATTGATCACCTGGTGTGCCATATCATACACATTGGATTTGTCAATGTACAGTTCCAGTTTACCCGATTCAATTTTTGAAAAATCAAGGATATCATTGATGATATTCAATAGACTGCTACCCGATTCATTGATGTAGTTGAGGTATTGTTTTTGGACATCGTTGAGCGGAGTTTTGAGCAGCAGATCCGAAAATCCAATGACCCCATTCAAAGGTGTTCTGATTTCATGGCTCATGTTGGCCAAAAATTCTGATTTTGCTTGACTAGCCAGATCGGCTAATTTTTTCGCCTGCTTGAGTTCCAGATTGACCTGAACGGATTCAGTAATATTTTGCGTAAAAATGATGATTCCTCCGATACTGCCGTCAGCAAGGTGCCATGGTCTGACCTCCCAATTGAAGTGCTGCGGTTCCTTATAGCCTTCTACATCCATCAGCTCATCCGTATTTTTATAAGCCTGACCTTGAAGAGCATTATTGTAAATTATTTTTCTATTTTCCGGCATATCTGGAAAAATATCAAACAAATTTTGATCTAAAATAGATTGCTCTTCTTTATGAAAATCAGCCATCCATTGATTACTGACCGAGACATAACGAAAATCTCGGTCAAACATCGCTACAGATGCCGGTACATAGTCTACAAATGCCTGTAACATCGCTTCCTTACGTGCCAGTTCGAGGTATAGCTTTTTACTCAGATCAATATCTTGGATAATACCGAACATGCGCTTACAGATTCCTTTTTCAAAGTCAGGAATTCCTTTTACACGAACCCATATGACCTCACCGGTTGCTTTTTTGAGTCGCAATTCGACATCATAAGAAGAACCATCTAAGACCGATTGATTGAATACCTGTGTGAGTTTTGATTGGCTCTCTTCTTCATAAAAACCGATAGCGTGTTCAAAATCAGGCATGAAATCATTCTGGACACCATGAATCAGTTTTGTAGAATTGGACCAGTATACTTTATCTGTTTCCAGATTGATTTCCCATCCACCTACTTGTGCCACAGCATTAGTTTGCTCCAATATCTGCTTGGTATGCAACAAATCATTCTCCAGCTGTATTCTCTCCGTCATATTCAGCGCAGTGCTCACCACATAAGTTTTCCCGTCCACATCTTTTTCCAGCATATTATGATACAACCAATAGATCTTTTCACCATCTTTTGACTTCAGAATCATCATGCCCGAATCCTCACCTTTAGCTTTGATCCGTTCTAGGTATTCATGAAGACCTTCCAAATGGTGCTTCGGGACCAGCTGTTTGAGATTGAGGCCTTGTACTTCATCTTTTGAATATTTGAGCAGATTGCGTCCTTTTTCATTTACTTCGAGTATATTTCCTTCCAGATCATGCATACTCATCAGGCCAATCCCATTTTCAAAAAAATTGCGAAAACGACGTTCCGAATTCTCTAGCTTCAATTGTTCTTCATGCTCATGGGTAACGTTACGTCCAAAAGCAAAAATTTCAGAGGTATGCACATCATATTTTAGAAACCATTCAATGATAATATCGCTACTATCCATCTGTGGTATAACTGTTGTATGTTGGATCCCCTCATTCGATTCGGCTATTTGATTCAAACAACCTTGAAAATCTGCTGCTTCATGATTCAGTAAGCCGAGAAATGAAGTCCCAAGCACCTCCATCTTTTCTACCTTTAACACTTCTGCAAAGGCAGGGTTAATCTCCTTGATCAGGTAGTGATCATCCAAGACACAAATCAGATTATTGGTGATGTGAAAAATCTCCTCAAAATAACCGGCCTGTATTTTACGCCTTTTCCCTAAGAGAATTTTGGTAACGGCCTGACCAAGCTGTTCCAACGACTTGACCTGTTTTGGCGTTAGTGATTTAGGTTCAAAATCGATGACACAGATCGTTCCTAAGGCATTTCCTTCATCATCCAAGAGCGGAACACCAGCATAAAATCGAATATTCCCTTCGCGGATCAGTGGATTGGCTGACGATCTGGGATCTTCCAGTGTATCGTTTATAACCAAAACATCTTTACTCATAATGGTGTACTGGCATACCGTATTGCGCCGCTCGACTGTATCCAATTCCATTCCGACACAGCTCTGTATGCGTTGAGTATCCTCTTCCATCATGGCGATCAGCGAAGCAGGACAATCTGCTATCAGACAAGCTGCCTGAGCAAATACATCCAGATCAGGGTCTTTACCGAGTCCTAAAAGTTCATATGATCTTAGCTGACGGATGCGCTCCAATTCGTGCTCCGGAAGTGGGTAGTTTTCCATACCTTATTTAATAAATAGATGTGTTGGTTTGAATTGGTGAAAATAATAAAAACATTTAACCTTTTATAGAAACAAGATACGAATAATAGCATTAATTTTAAATAATAATTTATAGTACTATTTTAGTAAGAGATTATCAATTTAACCACAAAAACAACTTAAGTACTCCTATGTTCATCATATATAGGACTTTGTATCCATAGAAAATTCAATCTACTTTGAAAGTTGTCACCCCATTCTTATCACTTGCCATTTTTCAAAAAAACATTTCATTTATGATATTATTTGATATGAAAAGGAGGTTAAGACCAATTGTCAGTTCTCAAAATGGCATTTTTATTCCTATATACACATAAAAAAGCCCCAAGAAACACTCCTCAGGGCTAACCTATACACTTCAATCCAACTCTCTTATTTCTGGGTTTGCTCACCAGATAACCCGGATAAACGATCTCCTACAATCGGGATTTGATCAATTTTTGCAGTTAAATTATTTAATTCTCCACTGGAAAACACATAATCAGCAGCACTTAGGTTCTCTTGCAGATGAGCCCATTTAGTTGTTCCTGGGATCGGTACAATAAAAGGTTTCTGTGCGAGCAACCCTACCATTTCACTATTAGCTATTGGTATGCCTTTTTTAAGGGTCATTTGTTGGAGATCAAGAGTTTTTTAAAAAATCTTTCCGATGAAAGACACAGAGAATGAATGCCCTAACAGGATCGGACCCTTATGATAGTCTTTGATGGCTCAATTTTTGATTTACTGCAGACAATCCTGTTTAAAAACAGATCATTTTATTACGTAACTAAAAAACAAGTACATGAAAAGCACATTAAAATCGTTATTTGCTCCACTATGCATCCTCCTATTGACATCCGCTATTTTCTTTCAATCCTGTTCCGAACCTGCAGATAAATTCTTTGGTGTAGCTATTTTAAATACCAATACCATAACAGATTTTGGTACACCAGCATTGGCAAAGCAGCTTCATGACCATAGCGTGGAATATCCAAATATCCCATCCAGCAAAAAAAATGGCAATGAAGCATCAGAAGTTGTGAAAAACAAAATACTCTATTTAGAAAAAGTGTTGAAAGACCTGCACGCATTATCTGCCAATGATGATGGCAGAAAAGAAATAAAAGAACAAGCGATAGCGCTGTATGAATTTGTGTTACCGGTATATAAAAATGAATATACAACTTATGCAAAACTTTGTGATACCCATGCTCCACAGGAGCAGAAAGATGAAATTTCAACAGCTATCGAGCAAAAATACAATGCCGAATTTGAGCAGAGAATTACGGCTTTATTAGCATTAGGTAAAGAATTTGCAACAGAAAATAACCTCAATGTCAACTGGGACTAGATCCATATTGACGATTAATACGAAAATAATAGCATCCCCACAATCAAATCGGGATGCTATTGTACTCCACACAGTCACACAGTATATTCATAGATAACATTCATCATGATCATTTATAAAGGTTGGGGATTTATTGCGCTTCTTATTCCCCTCTGCGCCATACTCCTTGGTATTTACTTTTTTGGAACAAATGGAAATTCAAGTCTAGAAGTATTCCTATACAGTTTATTAGCTTCCGCTCCAGTGGTATTTATGGTGGGTATATGGATGAACAGGAAATCACATCATGATATGTGGTTTATTCGAGTACAATATTGGGGAATTATCTGGGCAGTCATTGCGCTGGTTTTCCTAGGTCTTAAAGCTATGAACATCATATAGATCAACATCGATTATAAAATGACTACCATCACCAATACTTCCACAGTAGCAATATTAAAAAAGTAAAGCATCAAAAATTAAGTTCAGTCATTTTTTTGACTTCAATACAGCTCTTTAAACTGATTATATTTTAATTTCCATATCAAATCATACCAAAAAAAATCACACCATCTCCAGTCTTTAAAACAACACTTGCTTTAATTTCATAGAACAATGGCATACTTTTAGATTTGCATGTGTATTAGTTCGTGTCGAAGGTGCTACAACTTTAGATCAGGTAACATTGACAGATGGAAAATTTAGTACAGCTATCGTTCCTAATTAATCGCTAAAAAAGCAGAAAATTTGAATGCCTTTGTTATTCATGCTTATCCTTTAAACGATATAGTTGCATCGAATATGCTGTCATGATAATTAGACTGGGATAAGTAACTACATCAAGCGCACCTTGAAATGCGCTTGATGTAGTTATTCTAGACCATTTCTTATTTATTGCAAACTATTGATTAGATACCTGTAATTCCACTTCCATATTGCCACGCGTAGCATTAGAGTACGGACAGATCTGGTGTGCTTTTTCGGTCAAAGCTTGTGCTTCTTCCAAAGTCACCCCTGGGATATTGGCGTGCAATGCTGCTGACAAACCAAAACCACCATTTTCTAATTGGCCGATGCTTACTTTTGCCGTTACCGAAGTTTCTCCAGTTTGTGCTTTTGCCTGTTTGATCACCAAATTCAACGCACTATCAAAACATGCTGCATAGCCCGCTGCAAACAGCATTTCAGGATTAGCATAATCATCATTAGCTCCACCCAACGCTTTTGGCATGCGCACTTCCAGATCCAAGATATTGTTTTCACTTTTTACTTGACCATTTCTACCTCCAGTAGCTGTGGCTCCAATTGTATACAATGTTTTCATCGTTATTTATTTTTTAATTCTTACTTTTTTCTTCCAAAGCATACCAAACTAGATTTTCAAAAATAGACTCTGCCGTATGCTCGATCATCTGACTGTCTAGTTCCAAATCTGACTGCTTGAAACAAATGTACATTATTTTATATTGTGCACAATATAGTTTACGGCAATACAATTGGTTTTTACTTCAGCCTGACAAATCGGAGGGGTTTTAAAAAAGAGCTTTTGAGGTATTATTGTCAATCGTCAGAGAAATGTAAAGCCGACATATAAATGACAAATCTTTTTATTTAGACAGCTTCTAAATAAAAAGATTTTACCTATCTTTGCTGGAACATCACCTATAATCTGCACTAACATGCACAATATTAACTTATCCTGAACTACGAGTACAATGAGAAAACCTATCCTTTTCTTTGCGCTTTTATCTTTGCAAACCACGCTTATTGATGATTCAATGGCCCAACAGTCCGCATCAATAGCAACAAAGCTATCGCCGCAACAACAAAATCTCACAGGAACTGTGAGACGAAACAGCAATAAAGATCCTCTAGACGGAGCCACCGTTCAAATTTTAGAACTGGGTTTATACAGTAAAACCGATGCATCGGGCACATTCACTTTCTCTAAAATCCCCAAAGGTACTTATACCGTAGTCGTACAATATCTCGGTATGCTGGAAGAACAGCAAAAAATTAGTTTTCCAACCGGTGAGCTTCAGTTTCTGTTGACAGAAAACAGCATTACCCTAAAAGATGTTGTTGTCGTTGGAAAAGAGCAGCGCAGAGATGGCGCTACTTCAACCGTGATCTCCCGAAAGGCTATCGAGCATATGCAGGCAACACATTTGGGCGAGATCTTACAGCTGTTACCGGGAGCTATAGTTTCCAATCCGAGCTTCACAAATCCCAATAAGACGAGTATTCGCCAATATTCAGGCGATGCCGCTTCTCCCGGCGACAATATGAGTTCCATGGGTACATCGGTCATTGTCAACGGTGCTCCGCAGTCTAACAATGCCAACCTGCAGTCCATGAACACGGTCACTTCGGGTGTACTTGCTGGTTTTTCTACATCCAGTGGTATGGGTACGGACATGCGCCAGCTTTCGGCAGACAACATTGAATCGGTAGAAGTCATCCGCGGTATTCCGTCTGTTGAATACGGCGATCTGACCTCTGGAGCTATACTTGTCAGTACCAAAGCCGGTGTAGAACCCTTACAGGTAAAAGCCAGACTCAATCCCAAACTCACGCAGTTCTGGGCCGGTCAAGGTTTTAGCTTAGGAAAAGATAAAGGCAATTTATTTGTCGATCTGGATTTTACAAAGGCCTACGACAACCAGATAACTGCTTATTCTGCTTACGAACGCATGACCGGGTCCATGCAGTATACCAATACCTTTGGAAAAGAACGTCCGCTATATTCCAATACAACATTCTCCTTCGGTATGAATTTGGATGACAACAAAGTAGATCCAGATTACCAGGCAGAACAGATCATCAATAAGGCACAGAACTACGCTTACCAGTTTTCAACCAATGGTAAATGGAAATTAAATAAGCAGTTTGCCCGCAATCTGAATTATACCCTATCGGGTAACTACAGTTTACAAAAAGGATATCAGCAGCGCTTGAACACCCTCAGTGTGTCTGCTAATAGTACGGCAACCGAAAATGTAACGCAGCAAGTCCCTTATCTACCGGCAACATTCCTCAATCAGTTATGGATCGAAGGCAAGCCTCTCAACATCTTTGCCAAGCTGTCCGATGATTTTTACCTGAAAACAGGTGAAGGTACACACCGTTTTCTTCTTGGAGCAGACTATCGCCTAGATGCCAATTTTGGCTCTGGTCGAACAGTGGACCCAAACAATCCTTACCGAACAGCCGATCCATTAGGATTTAGACCCCGTTCTTACAAAGATATCCCTTCCTTAAATCAATTCGGAGTATATCTGGAAGATCGCTATTCCATGCAGATTTTTGATCGTGACCTACATATACAGGCAGGAGTACGTTGGGACCAGATACAGCCTTTCGGAAGTTTCTCACAATCCGTATTGGCTCCAAGAATCAATGCTTCGTATGAATTCATCAAAGACTTTACCATTCGCGGTGGATATGGTATGACTGCAAAATCGCCAACCCTCCTCTACCTTTATCCAGATCGCGCTTACTATGACGCCTTCAGCTTAAATCATTATAAGGAAAATCCTGCAGAGGCAATGGCCATCATCAGCACACGGGTTTTTGATACCGCAAATCCAAACTTGAAGATTGCAAAAGCCACAAAAAAAGAATTAGGACTGGATTATACGCGCGGTAAAAAACGATTTTCAGTGACGGGCTACTACGAGGAGACCAAGAACGGTTATGAGATGAATACCAACCTCAATAGTGTTAAATTTTTCTCCATTCCAACGTATACTGTCGTCGAGTCGCCCGTAGGTCAGCCTCCTGTGCTTAGCACCGATGTTGGTGAAAGCGTCATTGTTTCAACATTCAACGCCCCGAGCAATGACCGTAATATCCTCAATAAAGGAATCGAGTTTGATTTTGATTTTGGCCGATTCGACAATATCCGTACTTCATTTGTTTTAAATGGGGCATACCTGTCCACGAAATTAACGACCGCTAATCCCTACATCCTACTGCAAAATGCGCCTAATATGCCCCTCAAGAGAATTGGTGTATTTGAAGCAAGAGGTGTGCAGCAAGAGCGATTTGTCACCACTTTAAGGGCGATACATAACATCCCAGAATTTAGATTTATCATTACCGCCACCGCACAGACCATCTGGAAAGATAAACATCAATATCTCCATTATTCCAGCATACCTGTTGGTTACATTCCCGTAGGTGCTGCCGGCAGTTCTCCTCAGATCACTTATTTTACAGAAGCCGAACGCCAATCCATCTCAGAAGCAGATCGAGATATTTACCTCAGTTTAAATGATGGTTATTTCAAAGCCGAAAGCTGGAAACCACTATGGCTCTTCAATCTCAAGATGACAAAAGAATTTGCTAATAATATGGGCTTTTCATTCTACGCCAACAATGTATTCAACCATCGTCCATTACAAGCGAGCACGCGATATCCACAAGAATATTCGAAACGTAATATCAGCATGTTCTATGGAACAGAAATAACGATTAAATTCTAAACTGACATGAAAAACACTCATATACTGATCCTAAGCGGGCTCCTATTCTTGCTGACTTCCTGTCGTAAAGACTATTACAGCTACGAGACATTGGACTATAATTTTACCGTACATTATCCCGACAATTACAGTACAAAGCTGGCAAGCGAGGTCAAAGTCACACTTAAGAATACCATTACTGGCGCCAGTGAAGAATACATATCCGATAGTGAAGGACGTATCCGTATTACGGATATCACCCCCGGTATCTATACGGTCACTGCTTCCAAAACCATCAACCCTGCAGAAGCAGAACAACTGGTAGGTATTGCCGAAGAAATCTTCTGCAATGGCAACATCCCGACCCTTCGGATCACCGAAGCGGCAACCAGTACGATCCAATTAACGGGAAGTATAGCGGGTGGATTTGTGATCAAGGAATTCTACTATACCGGATCAAAAACTCCCGCAGGGACCAACTATCTCTATGATGGCTTCATCGAAATATACAACAATAGCACAGCGTTGCTATATGCCGATAGTCTGGTGGTAGGAAATACGAAAACATCTGCCAATTCAGTCTATGGATTCTATCCCGACAAAAACTATGTTTACCTCGCACAAGCTTGGATGGTTTCTGGCTCAGGTCAAGATTATCCAGTAGAGCCTGGAGCATCTATTGTCATTGCGGTAACAGCACTCAATCACAAAACAGATCCAAACGGCAACCCCAATTCCCCTACCGACCTTGGAAAAGGTATGGCTGACTTTGAGACCTACTTCAATCCTACCGGTACTAATATTCGGGATACCGACAACCCCGATGTCCCAAACATGATCCATCAATATTATAACACCACTGCTGGATTTGACTGGAATATTGGTATAAACGGAGCAGGATTAGTTCTATTCAGAGATGCTGCAGTAGCTGATTTTCCCTCGATGACAGAGCCTAATGTCAGTGGCACAACACGTTTTCTGCAAGTACCCGTCAGCGCCGTGCTCGATGCCGTAGATTGTGTCGGCAATTCAACCATTACGATGGACAAGAAAAGATTGCCCGAAACGGTAGATGCAGGACTGACTTACGTCGGTGTTGCTAATTCCGGCAGATCGGTGATCCGGAAAGTCAAAAGTACGATCGGACAGCGGGCTGTACTGATGGATACCAACAATTCATCCGAAGATTTTGAAGTAAACAACAATCCAACACCAAGAAAAATTAAATAGTAATCATGAAAAAGAACCTATTTGCCAGCATATATCTGATACTCGGTCTTGGTCATGTTGCTACGGCACAAACAGTACCAACATACGATTATTTTAAAATCAAAGAACCCCTACTCAAAAGTTCCAATGCGGCACTATTACGCTATATGACGCTTCCATTAGAGGGAGAAAATGAAATTGGTGCGTACTATAAAGGTGGAGACTTACGTTCGCCCTACAGTTCAAAGTCAACCCAGGGAGTCAATTTTTCGTCAGCCCGCTATCAGCGTCTCAACGACTGGACCTTCTATGGCCATTTCAATTTTGAGTCCAGCAAAGATAAAGAAGTAGGACTCACAGCGCATACCGAACCCTACCGTGACAACCCTTATCAACTGATCGATTCACTATCTGCTGATTGGAAGAAACAAAAATATGGCTTACAGCTTCAGGTGGCCACGCCGACTTTTGCACATGATCGGATGAATGCGGGTATCCGTATTCAATACGATATGCAGACCGGAGCTCGGCAGAAAGATCCACGGCCACTTGACAATACCAGCAACCTCAGCCTGTCGCCCAGCGTCACTTATAAACTTGATGATCAAAATATCGTTGGGCTTACAGGACATTACCTTTTCTATAAAGAGGATCTCAGTATAGAAACGGTTGGAAAAAACCGTCAGTTTAATTTATACCGCTTATTAGGAGCCGGTGAGTACCAAAATAGTGCGCCATATATCTTAACGGTAGGTTATAATCGCACCTATGAAGGCCGCACATGGGGCGGAGCAGTGGATTACGTTCATCGCAGTGCCGGAAAACAATGGACGGTCAACTTTGACTACCGGAATGGATACGAGGACGTCACAGATGGGAGCATCTACTTACAGCAAGCAGGAAAACACGCTTTTAAACAATATCAGGCATCTTCTTTTTTAGATTGGAAAATAAATAGAACTTCCCATCAGATCGGGGTAACCTGGACATTAAAAGACATGGACAATACAGAGTACCATCAAATACAAAACCCCGACACGAAACAGTATGAGACCGTATACTCCAGTATCATGAGCACCATGCTAAGAAACAATACCCGTCTCTCCTATTTATTGAGTAAAGAAAGAAAAGATGGACAGGTAGATTGGTGGTTAACAGGTACTGCCGCTTATCATAGTCTCGATAATAGGTATGCCAACCCAAAGAACAAACAGCTCATCGATAAAATCAATCTGGATCTGAGCTTTGATAAACGCTATCCATTGTCAAACAAAAGAGCCCTGTCCCTGCAGCTTAAATCTGCCTATGACTTTCTTGTTCACGATGACATTTTGTACACCGACAAATCCTACTCCAGTAATTTTGTTGCCCATGAAGTATTTCTTCCCATGCACGATTACAACAAGGTCAATACCTGGACAAATGAAGCCCAAATCAAGTACCAGTTGAAACCCTTTGGAAAAAGAGAAAATCAGCTTTACATAAAAGCTTCTGGACTGATCAGCAGCGCAATGAATAACAGCGGCATCATTCAAAAAGGAGACAACCGATACCTGACACAATTATCAATTGGCATTAATACATTTTAACTTACACTCAAAATAGATCTGTAAAAATAGACATGATGAATACCATTAAAATAAAAAAAGCAGTCTTACTGCTCAGTTCTTTCGCTGCCGTCGCCTATAGCTACGGCCAGGAATTGATCCGTCCATCTGTACAATCAAAAACAAGCTTTGCAATTGTTATTGACAGCAAAACTTTTGAAAGTGCGCGTGCTGAAGTTATGGCTTATCGCCAATCCATCGAAAAAGATGGATTAGGTACCTACATCATAGCACATAACTGGGACAAACCCGAGCAGATCCGCGAGCAGCTTCAGCAGCTCTATAAAGGTAAGCAACCGCTTGAAGGAACAGTCCTAATTGGCGATATTCCCATCGTCATGATCCGTGATGCGCAGTACCTGACATCTGCTTTCAAGATGAATCAAAAAATAAGATGGGATAAATCATCCGTACCGTCCGACCGATACTACGATGATTTTGATCTCCAGCTGGATTTCGTAAAACAAGATACAGCAAAAGGACGCACCCACTATTATTACTACAGTCTCAATGGTACATCGCCACAATACATCGAGATGGACATCTACTCTGCCCGTATCAAACCACCTGTTGAAAAAGGTGAAGATGCCACGCAAAAGATCAAGTCTTACCTCCATAAATTGGTAACATTGCGTGAAGAGAACAACCCGCTTAATGATATGGTAGCCTCTACCGGTCATGGCTATAACTCCAATTCGATGAACTCATTTGCAGGTGATGTACTGGCGCTGAAATCACAATTTCCAGATCTGTACAAACCCGGAAATTCCATCAAGTTTTTGAATTTCAGAAACGCTGACTTTATGAAATACAATTTACTCCGCGAATTAAAACGTGAAGGACTTGATTTCGCATTTATGACCGGACATGGAACAGCAACACTGCAATTGATCAATGGCTATCCATTGGCATCCAATCCACAGCCTTCTATGGAAAACGTTGGACGCTATTTACGTTCTAAAATTAGAGCTGCAAAAGAAGATGGAAGAGATGTCGAGCAAGTAAAAGAAAGTTTTAAGACCTCATTGGGAGTTTCAGATAAATGGATGACCAATGCCTTTGAAAAAGCGGTAATGGATTCAGACTCGGTTTTCAATGACAACCTGGACGTTCAAATATGGGATGTCAAAGATGCCGATATACAAGCACGATTGGTATACCTCAATTCGTGTTTGACCGGTTCTTTCCACCTGGACAATTACTTAGCAGGCTATTACCCCTTCTCGGACAATAAAAATGTTGCTGCCATTGCCAATAGTATTGGCGTACTGCAAGATTTGTGGCCAGCAGAGCTGATGGGTACTTTGCAACATGGAGTCCGTGTAGGCAACTGGTTCAAACACATTGCTTATCTCGAGACCCATATCCTCGGCGACCCTACTTTTCATTTTACAAGTAAAAGAAGCCAAGAGCTCAATCATGCGATCGTTAGCGGAGGAAAAACGGCATACTGGAAAAATTTATTGAAAGAAAATGATGCCGACCTCCAGTCATTAGCTCTTGTTTATCTACAAAAAACGTTGCCCGAATCTGAGGTGGCGCAGATCTTAAAAAACACCTACTTTAACTCACCTTTCGAAACGACACGAATGCAAGCATTTGCATTGCTTAGAAACTTTGAAAACGAGCCATATTTTGAAGTATTACATGCTGCAAAAAATGATTCTTACGAATTTATCAGACGTAGAGCTGTCTATGATTTAGGAGAATTTGGTGGCGATGATTTTGCAAAAGATCTGATTGCATTCTACGTTAGTGACCCGCATTCCGAACGTATAAACTATCGATTGAGAACAAACATGACATTTTTCAATCCCGAATTGCTGAAAAAAGAAATTGAAAATCAAGTGCGTCAAAATAAGAGCATCTATAATGCAGCCAACTTAAGTGATCAGCTTTTGAAAGATATTGATTATAACAGCACCAAGGTAGAGAAAATGAAAGCCAACATACTCGACAAAAAACAGACCGAGAAAGAACGTATTGGCGAGATCACCACATTACGACTTTACCGTTTCCATCGTTTAGTACCCACGGTGCTCACGCTGATTGCAGATCCAACTGAATCCGAAACGATCCGCATCACAGCATTAGAAGCAATGAGCTGGTTTCCCCTTTCATATCAAAGAGAAGCCATCTTCACTACGTGCGATCAGCTCCTGAAGGACGATAAAGTTCCTCAAGCAGTAAAAGATCAAGCACTCAAGACTAAACATGTCATGAAAAAAGAAAAGAAGTAACATAAAAAAAAGAGCAGCCTGACAAAAGGCTGCTCTTTTTTATGCTCAAAAATTTATTTTGCAGGTCCGTGCGAATGGCCCATATCTGCGGGATTAATCATAATGTGTGCTTTGTAACTACCCTCATCCATCAACCATGGAATACCCGGAACAGTTGGTTTACTTGCCATACCTAGATCTGCAGCTTTCGCAAAAGGAACATACAGCACATAACGGCGTTTTGCATCGGCCATCTCTCCCGTTTGTTTATTAAGCTGTTCCAAAGAACCCCAATAAGCGTATAGCATCGTCGGCTGTTGTGGTATGATCAATTTACCAGCTTTAAATTCCTGTTCGCGAATATCATCGCGCTCTCTACGTTTTCCTTCCGCAATCAATGCTCTACCTCTAGCCATAAATGGTTCCAAACTTTTTGGATACGCATACGCGTATAGCATCGGAAGTTTATAATCTGGCGCTAAGCAGATATAATCATTGGTACCCGGTCTTAAAACAACAAACTTTCCTTCACTATCATAACCATATACTTGAGCCCCTTCTCTAAACTCGGTAGGTGCAGCCTGTACTGCTATCTTAATTTGAACCGCTGCAGGCAATACTTCTCTCTTTGCTTTTTGTTGTGCCATGCTAACACTTCCGCTACCAAGCGCTAACAACAATAGAACGATAATTTTCTTCATTTTTGTTTTGATATTTATGTAGATTGATTCTAAACAAAGATAAGGTTTTCTGCATAGATTCTTGCTTATACTTGTTATAATTCATCATAGTTTTAGCAATTGACCACTTGCTTATATTAAGAGCGTGCCGAAATACAATAATATGTGCACGAAAATCAAAACTGCAATCGATCAGAGGGCAGTATATTTGTAAAAAATTAGACTGATTTGAAACAATTGACGATATTCTTACTCCTGCTAACGTTCTTATTCCAGACGTTTAGTAGAATAGGTATGCTCGTTGATTACAAATTAAACACAAAAGAATACCTCAAATCTTGTGAAAACATTGATAAACCTACCATGCATTGTAAAGGTCAATGCGTACTCATGAAAAAACTGAAGAAGCAGGCTGAAAAAGAAGCAAAACAGGCAACTGTTAACTTAGAACAGTTGGCTTCAATTCATCATCTTGATACCTTCGAGTTTCAAAAAAATAATCGCATTGCACGACGTATTACTAAGCACTACCCTCAAGATATGAGCTATACTTTCCTTTTCGCAGAAACAATCTTCCACCCACCCCTCTTTTCCGCTTAATTGTACAAAACAATTGACATCATCTGTCATCAAAGATTTTTCATTTCTCAGCATTAATTGATACCTGAACAGGTTATCCAGTACACGCTATTCATTATTTTGAATCGCTCCGCTACATCGTACTCATTTATGAGCTACAAGTGTTGCACAGGTTAGCCATATACAGAACCATTAATCATAACATCAACATAAATGTTATCAAAACATAAGCATATATTTCTTGGCTGTGCATCTATTGCGCTGTTCATGGGTATGGTAGGATGCGCATCATCTAGCCAAAATAAAGAACTGCCCATTTTAGGGGAGAAAGAAATCATTTCCACTTCAAAAGATGGGATTGCACAAAGTGATACAAGCTATCATCGTATACCCCAATTTCGTTTTGTGGATCAAGATAGTAACTGGATCAGCAATGAAGATTTAAAAGGTAAAATATACCTTGCCGATTTCTTTTTCACTCGCTGCCCGACCATCTGTCCGATCATGTCCAAACACATGCTTGAGGTAGCCAAACATTTTCAGAACGAGCCACGTTTTGCCATCCTTTCGCATACCATAGATCCCGATCATGATACGCCATCGGTTTTAAAAACCTATGCTCAAAAATTGGGCGCACCAAACCTATGGAAATTTGTCAATGGCCCAAAAGCAACAGTATATGACATTGCGGGAGCCGCAGGTTATTTCTCATTTGCCACAGAAAGCCCAGATGCACCAGGTGGTTTTGATCATAGTGGTGTATTTACACTCGTAGATGGAAAAGGGCATATAAGAGGTGTCTACAGTGGTATTGAGATGGACTCCGTAAAAGTTGCGATACAAGATATTCAACAATTATTGGATAAGCGATAACCTATTTCAACAACATTAATAAAAACAATTATGAAGCGTATCATAAATACAACCATCCTTTATATTCTATTCGTACTAGTGCAGATATCGTTCTACGGCTGCAATAATATGACTAAATCAACTGCAACACAGTCAGAAAATAAACATGCTTCAAATAGCATAGATCTTTCCAATATGATCATGCTTGGAGACACCACCTTTGCAGGTTATCAAGTATCACTCTGGACTCCAGATAGTCTAACCAATAAATTTGAAAGCTTATACTTGAGATTAGAAGATGGAAAAGGAAATCCAATAAATGACCAAGAGGTAAATTACGAAATCACAATGGATATGGGAATGATGTCCCATGGTGGACCTTATGACGCTCTAGTCAACAAAGGAAACGGGATTTTTCAAGCTGATATGGTATTTATCATGGCCAATATGAAGGATATGGGGAGAGGATGGCTATTCAAAACTTTACTCAAAGGAAAAGATAAAACAGATACCTTAACTTTTGCACTCCCTGTACAACAAGCGACTATACCACGCACCATAGCTACAGGAACAACGACAGATGATCGCGTATTCGTATCCTGTTTAATTCCTAACGAGGTCGAGTCAGGTAAGCACAATATCGAATTTGCCCTACACAAAATGGACAAAGAGACCTTCACCAATCTGGATGGATATACCATTGCAGTAGAACCTTTTATGCCTGCTATGAAACATGGCTCTCCAGAGAATAAAGATGCTGAAAGCAAGGGAAATGGCCGTTATTCCGGCTTAGTCAATTTCACAATGTCTGGAGACTGGGTGATCAAAGTTAAGCTGTTAAAAAATGGAGAAACAGTATCACAAGATAGTTTGGTCTATCCAATCAAAATCAAATAAAAGCGATTAAAAATTTAACAAAACAAATTATAACAGAATAAAATGAAAAACTATTCAAAAAAGGGAGCATTAAGCCTATTTTCCTGCATCCTATTATTGACAGCATGTGAAAAAGAAACAATTGTTCAAACTTCGGTTGATTCTGGCCCAGGAAGTACAACATTGGTTTTTGATGCACGATATGGTGACGCTGACTTCGAATTGAACAAAGCATATGATTTTAAACTCAGCAATGCTAATGGTCAGTTTGATCTAATATATGAGTTCAGCCAGCTTCGTTATTGGGTGAGCAACGTTCGTTTGGTCAATGCTGCTGGCGAAGAATTCAAAGTACCAGAATCCTACTACCTCATCGAAGAAAATGTCGAAATTCCTGTACAAGAGGGATCATTTGACAAAAAATATCCTGCAAATAAAAGAGAACAGGTGCAGATAAGTTCTATACCAGCAGGTGATTATACTGCTATAAAATTTGCTGTCGGAGTAGATTCAAAATACAACGATAATTTAACCCTACGTGCTGGCGAATTATCCTCCTTAAATGGTATGGCTTTTGAAAATTGGATGTGGTTCACCAGTTATAAGTTTTTTGTGGTAAATGGAAAAATGACCTGGGTAAAAGCAGCTCCGGAAGGTCCGGCTTCGCAAACATTCTTTTGGGACTTCGCTTCAAACAATCTCTATACGGAGAAAGAAATTAAATTAGATAAAGCGATCACTATTAATGCGCAGATGAAATCAAATATCAACTTAGAATTGGATGTCAAAAAAGTAATCGATATCGAAAACCCATGGTCCAACAGGTTGGTCAGCGCATCCAAAAAGGAGCTCATGACACAGTTAAAAGACAATCTGCTCACCAAGGCCATCACCTTAAAAAGCACAAGTTCGACTGCTATAGAAAAATAGTATGATGATAAACAAAGGACTAAAAGCAGGAGTTTTCACAAGCATAGTATTAAGCTTGTGCACGATCTCATGTAGTAAAGTACAAGTTGACACTCCGCAACCGGATCAAACTCCTACTCCTTTGATGCTAAAAGTCCCGGGCCATTTTCCGGCACCAAAAAATATGCTCGACAACCCCCTGACGGTTGAAGGAGTAAATCTAGGTCGTCATCTTTTTTATGATCCCTTGTTATCTGCAAATATGCAGGTAAGCTGTGCAAGCTGTCATCATCAAGAACGAGCATTTGCAGATGGAGTGACACTTACGGCTGCAGGTGTATCAGGAAAAACACTTGAGCGGCATTCTCCGACATTGATTAATCTAGCATGGGCTGATCAAGGATTTTTCTGGGACGGTGGTGCAACAAATCTAGAATCACAGGCCTTTGGACCGCTTACGCATGCTGACGAAATGGGAATGTCCTTAGTCACTTTGACCAACCGGCTGATGGCTAGTGAATTTTACGTCAACTTATTTCAGCAAGCTTTTGCTGAAAAACCATCAGCACAAGGTGCCGCAAAAGCATTGGCGCAATTTCAGCGAACCTTGATATCGAGCAATTCGCGTTATGACAGTTATCGAAGTGGGCAAGATTTGAAAGCCCTTTCCGAAGGGGAACTACGTGGAATGCATCTTGTAAAACAAAAATGTGGGACATGCCATAGTGGAGAACTGTTCACAGATAATGCTTTCCATAATAACGGTATTGATGATGACTTTACCGATGACTCGAACGAATGGATACATCGCGGACGTTATCGCATATCTTTTAATCCGATAGATCTGGGTGCCTTTAAAACACCAACACTAAGAAACGTAACAGGCTCTGCACCCTATATGCACGATGGAAGATTCAAATCACTTGATCAGGTGTTGCAGCACTACAGATCTGGTATTAAGCATAGTCCGGTCACAGACCGACTTCTTTACGATCAAAATGAAAATCCTGGCATAGCCATGAGCGATAAAGAAATGACAGAAATAAAATCATTTCTAGAAGCATTGACAGACGATATATTTTTAAATGAAATAACTTTTTCTAATCCAAATAAGAAATGAAAAAAGACAAAACCAATGTAGGCAGTAGAACCGTTCTTACAGCGATGATAATCCTGCTATTAACAATAACAGGAGCATGCAGCAAAACTGAAGCACCTACCCCCGATGAAGAAAAAACTGGACAATTCTCTATCGAATTTGACAATATAATGGGCGAAGAAACTTTGAGTTTCGAACCCCGAGTTTATAAAAATGCAAAGGGAGAATCCTTTAGAATTAAATTGTTGCAATATTTCATCAGCAACATCAAGCTCTATAAAGCAGATGGCAGTAGCTATACAGTACCTCAGGATGACAGTTATTTTTTAGTAAACGCAGCCGATCGTACCACACGTTTCACCAAAGTAAAAGTGCCCGAAGGAAACTATGAAAAAGTTGAATTTGTCATCGGTGTAGACAGTGCAAGAAGTTCGATGCCTGTAGAAAAACGGACTGGTGTATTGTCCTTCAATCCAGAAGAAGGACACGAAGGTGGCGGTATGTATTGGGGATGGAACAGCGGTTATATCTTCTTTAAGATGGAAGGTTACTGCGAATTGATCTCCGACAATCAACAGGGAGATCCCACTGGAAATAAACAGTTCAAATATCATATCGGTGGATTTGGAGGTTACAATGCCCCTACCTTGAACAATATCAAGACCATTACAGTAGATCTGAAAACTGCAGGAACAGCACAAGTGAGAGAAGGGTTACGCAGTAACGTCCACCTATTTGTGGATATCATGAAAATATTCAATGGTCCACACACATTCAGTATTGTAGAGCATCCCAATGTCATGTTCAGTGAATACAGTGTGAATATTGCCAACAATTTCCCGCATTTTTTCACACATGATCATACCGAAAATTTTGTGAAAAGTGAAGATGAATTATAACTGATGAAAAAAATATTTGTGCTAATTGGAATTGTTGCCCTCGTATGGGCATGCAAAAAAGGTGAAGACTCAATTCCTGACCTCTTCACAGGCTTCTTGAAACCAAATAATTTTCCTGAGCCAACTTATAATTTTTCTAGAAACATGATTACAAAAGAAGGCTTTGAATTGGGCAAGCGTCTTTTTTACGAACCGCGCTTATCCCGTAACAATACCGTTGCCTGTGGCAGTTGCCACATCCAGTCTGCAGCATTTACCCATCATGGTCACGATGTGAGTCACGGTATTGATGATCGGCTAGGCATACGCAATCCTATGCCTATTATGAACATGGCTTGGCAAAAAGAATTCTTTTGGGACGGAGGCGTCTTTGATTTAGATCTTGCAGCAGTCAACGCGATCACAAATCCTGTTGAAATGGATGAAACAGTACCCAATGTGCTTAGAAAATTAAGAGCACATCCCGATTATCCTGCGCTATTTAAAAAAGCCTTTGGGACTGATGAAATAACCGATGCACGCTTTTTCAAAGCCCTATCGCAATATATGCTAATGGCTGTAAGCAACAATGCTAAATACGATCATGTGATGCGCAAAGAAGCAGGATATGCCTTTACTGAACAAGAACAAAAAGGCTATCTTTTTTACCAAAAAAACTGTTCATCCTGCCACAACGAGCCACTGTTTACCGATAGAAGCTACCGTAATAATGGACTTTCTCCTAATCGAGCTAACGACACCGGTCGAGATTCTGTGACCTTAAATCCCGCCGATAGATATAAATTCAAAGTGCCTAGCCTTCGTAATATTTCCTATACTGCCCCTTACATGCACGATGGACGTTTTCTGACCTTAAATCGGGTTATTGAACATTACCGGACAGGAATGGTTGATTCCCCTACCCTTGACCCCGTTTTTAGACAAGCGGATGGATCGTTAGGTATAAAAATGAGCGATACTGAAAAAGATAATCTGATAGCATTTTTAAAAACTTTAGATGACCGGGATTTCTTGACCAATAAGCTATTGGCAGAACCCGAAATAAATTCGGGCTTTGTTGTCAATTGATCATCTGATTTTCAAGCAGCACTGGTCCTCTTCTTACATTCCTATACCGGATTTAACATGTAGATCAACAGTAAGCACAGATGACAGGCATATACAATTTTCGACATATTATCATAAAAACAGCGACAAATGAATACATACAAACACCTTAAAAAAAATACGATATACGGTCTATTGACCGTATTAGCATGCGGACTGATGATCCCTATCTCAAAAGCATGTGATATCTGTGGATGTGGTGTCGGCAGTTATTACATTGGTATATTACCAGACTTCAATAAACGCTTTATTGGGCTTCGCTATCAACATAAATCGCTTCTCACACACTTAGGGCCTACCGGCAATCGCACGCCTATTACCGCCGATGAAACCTATCAAAGCATGGAAATGTGGGGTGCATGGAATATCGGTCAGCGCTGGCGGGTAATGGCAATTTTGCCTTATAACTTCAACACGCGTACTATAAAGAGCAGCGGAGAGCAGGGGAAGAAAAATGGAATGGGTGATGTCGTAGCAATGGGCTATTTCAAAATATTTGAAGAAGCGAAAGGCACCGCATCCAACAAAATGCTCGTCCACTCGCTATGGATAGGCGCAGGTGTAAAAGCACCTACGGGCAAGTACGATGCAAGCGAACGCAGTAATGCGGCTCAGGACTCGCCCAACAATTTCCAACTAGGAACCGCCAGTACAGACTTTATGTTCAATCTTGCCTATGATGTAAGGCTGATGGATCTAGGTCTGAATGTCAACACCACATACAAATTGAACACGGAAAACAAATACGATTACAGATACGCCAATAAATTCACTGCTAATGCACTCGCATATTATAAATTTAATATACGCGATCAGGTACGTATAGCACCTAATGCTGGTGTCACTTATGAGACACAGCTAAAGGATGTCGTCTTTGGAAAATATGATGTCGCACAGTCTGGCGGAAACTCCACCACAGGAATTATAGGTATAGAAGTCAATATCGGAAAAATATCATTTGGCGGTAACTATCAATCCCCTTTAAGCCAAAATCTTGCTGGCAGGCGTGTAGAAGCTGGCGATCGGTTTCTTACCCATTTGTCTTACAGCTTTTAAAAAAGCAAAAAGATTGTCTTAAACTCTAAAAAAATAACATACTATGAAATCTATTAGCTCCATATCCATACTCGTATCATGCTGTATATTCAGCATGGTTGCATGTAATGCTAACAACTCTGCAGACTCAGGTGCAAAAAAAAACGAACCTGCTGTTGAAGAACCCACTCCAGTAACGCTTCAAGTAAATGATTTTCTAAAAGAAGGAAATAAAGGTGTAGGCGGCATCACGAGTTTTGAACACAAACCATTCGATCAAAAATTAGCCGATGAGGGCAATAAATTATTCATTGTCAAGTGTACGATGTGTCATGAAATCAAGGAAGATAAAATAGGTCCAGCACTTTATGGCGTCACAAAAAAAAGAACGCCAGAATGGATGATGAACATGATCTTGACCCCTGATAAGATGCTAGCAGAAGATGCAGATGCAATAGCACTCAGCAAAACTTACGATGGAGCAATGGCGGCTCTAGGGTTAAACCCTCAAGAAGCAATCGCAATTCTGGAATACCTGAGACAAGAAGATTCGAAATAGAAATCGATTATCGTGATCAAAAATAGCATAAAATAACCCATAAAATTCCAGGCGCTATTCCGTCCGATAAAACTATTCTGAATGAAAAACTTTAATTAAAAAATACCAGGATCCTCAACTAAAATTAGGGGATAACGATGATCCTCCTGTTTATAATGCGTAAACAATAAGTACCTTTATCTTAAAAGGTACTTATTGTTATAAAAATACTTTCTAATACAGACCTTTGATAAACTCATAATCTTTATCTCGCACATTTTTATCATCTCGAATATTCCTATCCTTCTTTAAATAAAGGAAACACATTGTTATATTAATAACCTGCAATGAGATAATGAAAAATGAGACTAAAATAACGATAGACCCCAATACCATATTGAGATGTCCTTCTTTGTACCAATAAAAACCTGTGATACAGAATATAATTACCAAAATTGAAATTAAGTATCTTGTCTTTGATTGCGGTATAATCTTTTTCATTAACAACCTATTCTAATTAAACATATTTTTTAAACATTAAAGTTTACAGCTCTTTAATAAGCAAGTTAAAGAGCTGTAAATGGATTCAAATACTATCCATTGACCAAACAATAGCCAAATAATATCACCCACACGATAGCAACTAAAATATCGATCAAGATACTCTGATCTCCCGAAAGAAATAAGTGCTGAAACTCGCGGAATTTAAGTGAAAATCTTTTGAGAATATTCATACTACTTGATTGACATAATATATTTAGCAATCTCAGTCAAATTATCCTGACTTAACTGCGGAAAACCTGGCATCTGTGGCATATCTGCCCTTTTTTTCCCTGGAGAAACAATCCATTTTTTCAATTCAGCATCTTTACCTTTATAAATCGAGGACATTTCTTTTACAGGAGGACCGACTAATTTTTCAAAGGGTTTGTGGCATCCGCCACAATTTTGTTGAAATAATGCGGTACCCTTGGCTAAATCACCCAAAGCAGGATCCAGTTCCAGAACCTCCTCTTCAACAGGATTTTCACGAGCTTCACGACTCATTTCACGAAATACTTCTGTACGTTCATGCATTAATTTTTGATGTTTTTCAAGCGCATTTTGACGATAGAATTGTCGGCTACTTCCGTAAAATACCATAAAGAGACCTATACTTGCTACAATTTTCCAAAAATGACGATCAATCCCCTTACTATCAGCCTGTAGAGATTTCCAAACCCACCACAAGGAGATAATAAGTAAACTACCTGCAGCCACCATTAACTGGATTATTTCAAACCGCATACCTTTTGCAGGAAGTGTAAACAAGACCAGTATACCAAAAAGAATCTGCATACCGAGGCCAATTATAGCAATTGAGTAGCCTATTTTTTTAAGTTCTAAGCGTCCTATTGATTTATAGATTGTTTGCACATCGTAATGCTTACGCGCGTTGTACCAAACAATAAATACACCACTGACTGTTAAACAGGCACCTAAAAATTCTAAATATCTAGGAAATACATTAGGCAAAATCAGCGCAGACAGAAACCCCTTTACTGTGCCCCATTTTTCTGGGAACATCATCAAGTTGACATTGGTAAGGAAGATCAGTGGTATAAACATGAAAATGACAACAGACAGTCCGATAATAGCGATATGTAAGGATTTATAATTGGCCATCGCTGTCCAGGTATATTTATGGAGATAGGTCAGTAAAAATGCAATGGTTACTAATGGAATAATCAATATCCAAGCAATCCCAGTCAATGAATTGGCCGTATAAAAATAAACAGTATACAGCGTATTTATACTTAATAAAGGTGCAACTCCAAGTACTACAGCAATACTTTTATTGACAGTGATGGTTTTTGCAACTTCAAAAGCAAATATATCATAATCTCTGTTCTTTCGGCCTTTAATTTCTGCCCATAACGTTACGATACTCCCTCCAACCATAAGATTTACAAAAATAATATGCAATAAAAAAGAGAAAATAAGAATGGTGATGAGCAACCATTCAGGTAACGGTAAGTCTAGAGGAATATCCTTAGGTATTGGGGTATTTGTTTGTAGTGACATAATTTATTTATTGTTTTGGCTATTCTTATTTGCTTCTAATTGTTTTTTTTGTTGGAGATCAGAAACAATAGTTTCCATACTATTCAACGGATTGATGGATACTCCATCCTCTTGGGCACCAGATAACGATTCACCAGACTCCTGCAATTGTTGAATATAAGCTACTAGCGCGTCCAATTCTTCTTTGTTCCCCGGAAATGGAGGCATAAAGGATCGTCCTTGATGCATATTAGGAATGTAACCGGCCATAGAAGTAACGTCGAGTACCTTATCTTTTCCGTACATCTTTTCGAAAACGTCGACTATAGAATTAATACCATTAGTAGTGTGACATCGACTACAGGTCAACATAAAGACAGTACGTCCTGCGGAAATCTTATTTTCAGGTGTAATCTCATGAATGGGCGTATAGGTAGCATGCTTCAATATGCCATCCCTTTTATACAATGGATAATCCTCTTCGAGCAGTAAATTAGAATACATGTAATTTCCGATGACAAACGGCTTTCTTACAAACTCCCGTACACGTTCGAAAATACCTAAGAAACCAAATATGAATAAGCAGGGAATTAGAACCATTAAAAAACTCACTTTACTTGGCTTCCACCTCGCCAATATTGCCAAGATGACCGATAAGAAGCTCGCTCCTATAATAAAATACTTTAACAGGTCGTAATACTGTTCAAAATCCATTGAACCTACAGCAGTACTCATGTTCGCTTTCATCGCTTCTGGCATTACGTTCCAGTAATAAATGGCACCAGCGATTGTAAATGGCACCCAAAAGAGCACCCATTTACCCGCATACTGAATCGCTAATTTTCGATTTGGATCATTCTTTTTAGTAAAAATTGTGGTCAATAGCATACCAAAAACACCCCCCATAAGCATTGCCGTTGGTGTTCGGAAACAAAGTTGTGGAAGGTAAATGGGATTAGTAAACCCATTGAATAGACTTTTTTCGGTATTCCAGTTACCAGGATCCATCATAAAACTTAATATGGATACGATAATAACCATAGTGATCCATGATGCAATACTTAGAAAAGCTCCAAATCTAATATGTTTTAACTTTGCATTTAAACTTCGATTTGCATTTTTCCAAGTTAAGTAGTAGATCATGATAAGCACGACTTCGGTAACAAAAGTTAACCATTCGGTAAACCAAGCCCAATAAAACACACGGATCAAACTTCCAATTGAACTTGGGCTCACTAGCGCAACTGAAAACCAGATACCCACACCTGTCATTGCGCCTACAGTAGTCGTAATGATAAATGCAACCTTCATTTTATTATAAATAAGTTGATCCCACTTTGGATCAGTAATGAGATCCGATGATGAGTTTTTGACTCCTTTAAATTCGAGCCAAGTAATGTAAGGAATAAATCCAACAGCCAAACCATGATTGATCATCACATGGACAATCGCTATCGCAGCAATTAAAAATCGGTCATTTAGCCAGTCTAAATGAAACATTGGGAAATCCATATCTCTTCTTTTTTTTATAAATTTCGTAAGAAGGAAAGGTTAAACAATAAAATTAGCATGCTAATCATTTCGCTTTTCACATGCTTAAATATTACTTTTCGGACGAATTATATACATTAACGAATGACCGAAAGTAAGTGCTAATAAAAAATGAACGAAACAAAAAAAGGGATGAAATACTGATCAATTTCATCCCCTTTTCTGTTCTGCAAAATGGTTACTGCGTTTTCCTAAATTCTTCAGGACTTACACCATATTTCTTTTTAAAGAAAGTAATAAAATAGGATACATTTTCAAAACCAAGTTCAAAAGAGATCTCCGAAATATTCTTATAGGTATGAATGAGAAGGCGTTCAGCCTCCATCAGTACGCGCTCCCGTATCAGTTGACCAGCAGATATCCCTCTCCTTTCCTGACACAAACGATTGAGATAATTCGTTGAAATAAAAAGTTGATCAGCATAAAATGAAGGCAAGCGTTCATGAGCAAACTGCTCGCTGATCAAGCGTTCAAAAGAGATCACCTTCTCCTCTTTTTCATTTTTCGGTATTTCAGTTCCTTCAATATTGACATTTCGACTGAGTGTTCCCAAAAAAATATTTAAGTAGGAACGCAGTATATTTTTAGCGTCTGGATGGCTAAATAAATACTCGCGATGCATTGTTTCTAAAATCATAGGCCAACCTAACTGCTGTTCAACAGCAACATTTTGGGGTTGCATCTTTTGCGTTTTTAAAAATGAAAAATGATGCAGTACATTATCGTTGTACCTTTGCGTAAAAAAATGCTCTTCAAATAAAATAACCCAACCCTCTTTTTGATCATTTTCTGTTAACAAACTCAATACGGTACTAGGACTGAAAAACATAACTTGTTGCTGCTGTAATTGACAGTTGTATTTGTCAATATTCAACGTAATAACTCCTGATGTTAAATAAATAACCGTATAAAATGTTCTTCGATTTGGTAGATGCAGATTTTGAAGACAACTATAGTCATCTTTTAGATTGTATACAATTAAACCAATGTGATCTGGATCAATATTGTTTAATGATATTGTGTTAATATTTTCTGTTTTTATAACCATAATTAATGTAATTGCAAAGTGAGGTAATCGACTATACAAAAAACATAATGGGGGGTTTAAAAATATAACGCTCTATACCAACTAAGACAATGTAATTATCAAAAAACAAATGCATCTTGGAGGATTCAGTTGTATAAGAAGTAGCTTCTACCCCGAAATAGGTAAGAGGAAAGTAGATATGTAGATCAATTTGTTTGACTTTTGCGCTCGCATCGGTCTGTCCTCGCTCCATTTCAACCTGTTTTTCCACATAACAAAACCCACTGCAGGTTACTGCCGGCTCAAACCTATTTATGCATAATTGAGTTGTAATATAATCCTTATTGAGCTCAAAACCCATCCATATCCAAGCACAACTTGTCGCTTGGAGCAAAATAGCAAAGACAATTAAGAGGTATAAATGAGCTCTCATTAAAAATTTAATAAAGAATAATAGCTTAGAGTCTTGAATATAAAATATCAAGCACTAAGAAACCGAGATGTTAAAAAAATAGCTGTAGGTATAAAACACTTTTAGCCAATAAGTCGAATAGTTGAGGGGGAATTAACAGATTGGTGGTCGCAAAATACGATCGATAGGATTAAACGTATAATGTGAATAGCGCGTATCAAAATTTGCGTTGGCAATATTATCTACTAAAATAGTGGGCATATTAATCAACGTAGATGGTATTAAAACAAAGGGTTGCGCTTCCTTTATTTTATTTTCTATATTTTTCTTTTCATCTTCTCGCGCTTTTTTCATTTTCTTCATCAATACACAAGTGCCCTTACAATGCAATTGCGGAGCATCTCTATTTTCACAAAGATATTGCGATATATAATCACGATTGATATAAAAAGCACTTACAATAACCACTCCCCAGCATGCCTGAAACAGCATGAGGACAGAAAGGAAATATAAAAGTACTCTTTTCATAAAGTTCAAATATACGCTATTTTTAAGCAATTTAGAAACATTTTGACTTAAATCGCAGTACTTTTCTCAGGTACTTCAGCAAATGTTTAAAATCTATATAGCCTACTTCTAAGGCTATATAGATACTTATGTTTGTTATTAATTATCGGACAGAATTTGCATCACTAAATTAAAATCTGAACTCAGAACTAATCCTTCTGGAGATTTATTTTCAATAATTAACTTATATGTCCCTTCATTTAAAGAATCATTTTTCTTAACCTGGATTACTCCAGTAAGTGGATCAATAGAGAAAATCGTATTACTATCATTAAAACTATTATCATTTAATGTGATGGATTTGATACTAAATGCTCCTTTAAAACGTCCAGGATTGACCACTGGAGCATCAGATTTAAATGAGTTACCCAAAGGGATAACAAAACGATTGTAAATGATCGTTAAGTCAAAGTCCTGATAGTAGATCCCATAAAACAGTTTAGGTGCTGGCAATATGGATAACTTAAGATCTCTTTCTGCCAATTTATAACCATTTTTAAGAAGTAACGGTCTTAGTGTATATACCCACTCCTTGTTTTTTTTCGGATCTCCGGCTTTATCGGACACCACAATTTGATTATTGACAACATTTATATGCTCATCTTTATTGCCATATGAAGGATCAAATTGGAAAGTTGCACCTTCCATATTGAAGTTATCCAATACCAGATCAAATGTATTTTGAGGATCGTTGTACAGGCAATATGGAGTCAGTACCACTGTGGCATTTGGTTCATTTTTTAAATAAAACTGAGCAGGGTTTACAACCAGATTAATTTTTTTTGAAAACCCCTTCAAACCATTCTCAGTTTTAGAAGTGATTATAATAGGGTAATTTTCTGGAATCGTATTCTGAAATTCGGACGAAAAAATATTGTTTGGATATAACTTTCCAGAATAAATAGATATCCTTGAATGCTCACGGTCAAATGTTATCGACTGTTTTATTAGATCCAACAAAGAGTGATCTTTATCAACCTGCTGGCCAGGATGATCGACAGTTATTTCCAGCGAAATATCATCGGCGCTATACTCTTCAGGAAGCTGATAAGACAAGGTATCACCAAAAGTGACGGAAACAGCATCGGGTATAGGTAATGGCGGTAGATAGCCATTGACTATCGTATCCTTACTACAGGATATCGCGACTAAACAGAATAGCGTCATTACCCCTAATTTTAATAGCGATAACGTTTTAAGATTGCACATTTTTTTTCAATTAAAAATAAAAAATAGTTGATTTATGTAAATCAGATTCAATCGCAAAATTATACGCTTTTAAAGTATATAGATTTCGGTTTTCGTGCACATAGTTCTATTTTTCAAATCGATGTATACATTGTTCAAAAACACTTGATGTGGTCTTTACCGAAATGTCTTTTAACTAACCAAAACGGCTATTTTTCTACGACTCGACAATAATTGCTATCACTACCCATCTGACGATATTCATGCCTATATCTAAAATAAAAAAACAATATAGTATCCCTTAAAAACTATGCTTTATCCATCTGCAGATAAGACCTCTTTATAGGAAATCCCCTTCTTTTTTACATACCATGTTGTGCATGCGTTTTTTGTAATTTCATCATGCCAAAATGACTATCCTCTTCCAACACCTCATTATTTACAATAATAAAACTCAGAAAAGGATTCATTTTAATGGATCCTTTTCTGAGTTTTATTAAACGGTACTTGCACTATATTTTTAACAAACCTATGCTGACAAATATTCTTCAGTATCCTGAATTTTAGCGTAAAAAAATGTTAATGCCGCTAAAAAAGCATGGTGTACATCAGCAGCTTTTACATGCTGACCATTGATCTCCAAGTCACGAGTTGCGCAAGCATCACTGATTACAGTACAATCAAACCCAAAATCAAATGCAGCCCGAGTACCAGCATCTACACACATATGGGTCATCATACCTGTAATCACAAGTTCTGTGATATTGTTCTCTTTCAGATATGCTAACAGATCAGTGTCACGAAAACTATTTGGATAATGCTTGGTAATTACTTTTTCACCTTCCAATGGCTTCACGTTATCGTGAATTTCAACACCCCTTGTACCTGGCGCAAAGAACGGTGCACCTTCCGGAGATAGATGCTGTACATGTACGACAGTCAACTCTTCCTTTCTAAAGTGCTCAAGCAATTTTTTTGTATTTTCGCTTGCAGGAATAGGATTGACCAATTCCATGGCACCATTTTCAAAATAATCATTTTGAACGTCTATAATAATCAAAGCTTTACTCATAACTATTTTATTTATATTATTATTCAAATTTAACACTACACCTAGGTCTAGCTTATACCATAATGAATTATTAAACTACCATTTTGATAAAAAAGGTGAAAAATTATTGTAATGATTTATTGGTTCTGAAAGCTAAAACAGAAAATACACATTTAACCAGAACCTCCATGAACAATAATAAGGTCTGGTCAATGTTTCGGTTCAATAAAAAAAACAAGTTAAACAATATTGTCTTCTGTTAACCAAGGTTTTATTTTATGAGTATAGCTACTAAAGAAATTTCAATCTTTAGTGCATTGCCGACCGGACACATTTCTTTGGCTTTGTTTGCAAAAATTTGGAACTGTTCTTCAGTTATTCCGGGGATTTTGGCTTGTAATTTCAAATTAGAATTGCTGATAACATTGTTGCTTATCACCAGTGAAATACTTGTTTCAATAGTATCGGGAGCAAGTCCGTTTTCTCCGAGGATATAAGCCAATGTCATTGTGTAACACGAAGCGTGAGCAGAAGCAAGCAATTCTTCTGGATTACTAAAACTGCCATCATTTTTAGCATAAGAAGGTTTAAATGCGATGTTATTCAATTTCGAATTTTCAATATCCAATTGTCCGCTTCCTTGTTTAAAACTTCCTTGCCAAACGGCTTTAATATTTGTTTCCATAAACTTAATTTTAATAAAATTTTATGGTACAAAGTTATCGTCAACTAAAATTTCATACAATGGATATAGGGCACATTGTATAGGACATTTTGCCCTTTCTTTAGTTTTGGCTTTGTATTTTTCTAAATTCTATAGGTGATTTTTTTGTCTGTATTCTAAAAAAGCGAACAAAATAAGATTGGTCATCATATCCAAGCTGGACAGCAATTTCCTTTACGGTAAGATCTGTATTGGCAAGTAATCGCTTTGCCTGTAGCATAATCCTATTCTTTATAATGGTATTAGGTGCTACACCCTTTTCATGTACAATTTTTCTGGTCAACGTCTTAGGGCTGATGTTTAGTAACTCTGCATATGCCGCAACACGATGAAATCGGTGATAGTTTGCTTCAAGCAATTGACTGAATTGTCTACTTACCTCGCCCTCGGGAGTTCCAAGATAAATTTGGTCAGACGTTCTATCTACCCAGGCTCTGCTTGATGTAATGATCAGCTCTTTAAGTTTTGTTCTGGTCATTTCCTCAGTCCAATAATCTTCCTTATTCAATTCCTGCCTTATCTCACCAACAATCCGAATAAATGCATCATTTTCATCCTTTGTCAATACAATATACGGTGTTTCAAAAACATTATTAAACAAAACTCCATCACAGGTGAGCTCTTTATCGTGGAAAGCAATACAGTAAAACTGGGGATTGAAATAGATCAATTTCCCATTACTGCTATCACCAATTTGAAATTGTTGTCCAATATTGAAAAAAAACAATGTATTCTCTTCAGTTTTATAATCCTTAAAATCAACTCTTATCGTACTACCGCTAGCCGCATAAAGAATGATGTAGCAATCCTTTGATTCCAGGCAAGGCAAAGTAAAATTATGAGAAGAAATTGAACTGTCAAATTGTAAATAGCCAACTTTTTTGTTTCCGAATGATTTTGAAATTTGCATAATATCCTAGTATAAATGATACGTTGACGTGATTAATTCTTGTAAAATAATGTATTTAAATTAAATCGTTACTACTCAGCATAAGTAGCGAAATATATAATCTGAATCGATTAAAAGGGCTAATTATAAAAAAAACAGGACGGCTTTGCATAGAAGCCAACCGTCCCTGTTCAAACTATTCATAGGTATTAATTTCGTATTGACAATATCTGATTTCTTATGTAAATCAGGTAAATGCTTTCCCCCAACTCACCACTCGCTGAAGCCTTAAAGTATGAGCGGAAAGTTTCTTGCGGATCTACTGATTTAGTTATTTAATAAAGTAGCTTTTATTATCGTGTGCCCATTGCGCTAACGAAGTCATTTCCACAGGAAGTTTTTCCAAAATTTCATTCATTTTCGAATTAAACTTAGGTGGATATTCAGTTGAGTTCTGAAGATTCTCGTAATAAGCTGCAACACTAGCTGCACCTGCTTCTCCCACAAACGGTTTTAATATATCACCAAATTCATTAGGTTTTTGAGGATAATATACAATTTCTTCATCTACTCCCTTAGAAAACTGCGTCGCCAGATCATTCCCTTTTAGGTTTTCCATACCACTGATTTTGAAAGCATCTGCTTTTAAATCAACATTGTAAATAGCTTCAACGACAAAAGCGCTCACATCTCTAGAAGCAATCCACCCAATTGGCATGGCCTCAGGAGTAGGATAAGCCAATTTTTTTCCATTGGTTATAAACGGTGCACAAAATGCGCCCATCATATTTTCCATATAAATAGTAGGTTCGATGATAACATAGTCCACTCCACTATTTTTCAAATAATCTTGAACATCCAATTTCACGTCATCTACCGGAGAACCTACTTTTTGAGACTCTAACCAACCACTTGTATTCCAAACAATTTTACTAACTCCATTTGCTTTCGCTGCATCAATCACATTTTTTGAATATTGTAAACCATCAAATGGATTCGGCAATGAAACAGGAATCATAAAAGCAATAGCATCAATACCTTGCGTAATTTCTAGCATTTTGGCTGCGTCATTCAGGTTTGCCAATACCGGTGTTGCACCTGCTTGAGTTAATTTTTCAAAACTTTTTTCAGAACTGGTCGCAGCAAATACTTCTGCACCTTTTTTCTTCGCTTCGCCAATTACATTGAACTGTTGTGAGCCCGTAGCTCCAAATACTAAAATTCTCATTTGCTAATATTTTTTTTTCTATAACTTGATCAAATCTAATAATTAACTTACTTTTGCACAAGTACTTACCAAATAGTTTGGTACTTACCAAATGGTTAGAATAGCTGAATATCAATGGAAAAAAAATTAAAATCAACTGCTCCTTGTGACGAGAGGTGCCCTGTAAGAGCATCGCTATCTTTATTAGCTGGTAAATGGACACTGATGATCTTATTCCAGATCAATGAAAATACAGTGCGGTATGGCGAACTAAAAAGATCAGTTACCGGCATCAGTGAAAAGATGCTCATTCAAGAATTAAATATGCTGGTTGAGAATAAATTAGTTATTAAAAAAGTCTATCATCAGATTCCTCCAAAAGTGGAGTATACACTAACCGAATTAGGATTGAAGACCCTACCGATCGTTGATCAACTGGCTCAATTTGGTCTGGAAAATTTAGTTTAAGGGTAAATTTTACTATTTCTTGATATCATTAAAATAGAATTGAGATAAATACCTACCTAGCTAATTTTTTCATTATTTGAATTGTCAAATTTCAGAGATGAGTTAAAATAAAAGGTGTTGAATAAACGGAACCTTAAAGTGTAATTAAAGGGCTCAAAAGTGTAATTTTTATTGATATACCCATAACTACATTTGTATCGGTGTAACGATAGCTTAGCCGGCATAAGATATAGCACCTATAACAAATAATTTTAACATAATTTTTTTAAGATGAAATTCATAAAATTTTCTTTACTCACTCTTCCTCTTTTAGTGTGCTCTTTAAATAGTAATGCACAGGAAAGTGCAAAAAGCACATTCAATTTTCCTACTGATCGCAAGATCAATATTGGAGTTTTAGTTTATGATGGTGTAGAGATTGTCGATACGGGTGGTCCTATTGATGTTTTTATAAAGGCTAATAACTGGAATGGCAACTATAATATTTACACCATATCGGCAACAGCCAATAAAAATATAATCATGGACGGTGGAACAGTAAACCTAGTTTCTAAATACAGCATATACGATGCTCCACAATCAGATATATTGGTCATCCCTGGAACATCACCTGAGATTGTCAAAACGATTTCTGCAGATAAAAAAATGATGAATTGGATTGTCTCACAGAATGAAAAAACCCAAATGACAATGTCTGTCTGTACTGGTGGACTTATACTGGCAAATACGGGTCTGCTTGATGGACGCTCTGCAACTACGCATCACTGGTCAATTGATGAACTGAGATCGCACTCTAAAATAAAAGTGCAGGAAAAAACTCGATTTGTAGTGGATGGCAAATTTTTAACTGGCGCCGGTGTCACTTCTGGTATGGATGTGGCTCTTCAAGCTATTGAATTGATAAACGGTAAAGAAATTGCTGACGATATCGCACTCGGAATGGTTTATGACCGTTATAATACGATGGAATTTTTACCTAAAAAATAACACCAGAATAACAAATGAAGTAACTGCTGACAAATATGACTTGTCAGCAGTTATTCTATTTTATCGTGAAACTGTTTTTTGTGGAATTCCTTCGGAGTTTCACCAGTATATTTCTTAAAAAAGCGGTTAAAATAACTATCCGTTTCAAATCCCAACTCCCATGCGACTTCCTTTGCAGGAACTTTTGACCAGTACAGGAGTCTTTTTGCCTCTAGTAATAAATGCGCATCAATTAGTTGCTTAGGTGTTTTAAGGGTTGATTTACGGACACTCTGATTTAATGTCCGCGTTGTAACATTCAGTCGATCTGCATAGAATTTCACCTGATGTTGTTTATGGTAATGTTGTTTTAGCAACGCTTTAAAACTATCGTAGATGCTTTGAACATTGTGATCTTTAACTGGATACTTTACCGAAAGTCCATAACATTGGACGATCAAAACATTCAATAGGGCTTTAATCAATTCTTCATCGGCATCATCTTTATCAACTTCTGTCGAAATAATTTTGATGATATGATCCAATTCTTGAAGTTTTTCAAAAGAAATTTGAATGAACGGCCGTGAGAACAACAGATTTACTTTTTGAAGAAATTGATGAGTCTGATCGGCAATAAAATGACTAGAGAATGCGATTGATACTATTTTGCAATTGCTCATGTCAGGATGCGTGTGTACCTGATCAACATCCAGCATTAGAACCGCTGGCCCTGAGAGTTGCTTATTTTCAAAGTCAGAAAGATGACTCACATAACCCTCATACAAAAAGCTCAGAATATAAAAATTATGGGTGTGAGCATCTGAATCTAACTTCATAAATCGTTCCAATTCTTCTCCTGTAATTAATGAAAACTCATCCCTGAAATTTATACTGTAATTGGGTAATATACAATCCATTTTGTAACTCTTCTAAACATTGGACAGGAAGAAAATCCTGTATTTACTATTTATCCTATATTGATGAACAAGTTTTTCAAAACACATCATTTGTCGTTTTGTGCATCAGTGCACTTACTAAACTAGGTAACTCAATCCAAAAGTTGCTAATCGTTCCATAGCCCTACATAATTTACTATTTTATCATTTATCGGATATAAAAGCACCAACGTCCACTTTCCGATAAGAAAAGTAGGAATTTCCGAAAAAATAGTCTTTCCGCCACCATATTAATATTGCTTATACCCACTGATTATCAGCATTTCTTACCTTTTGGTATGTAGCTATATCCATCTCGTATACCTATACAAAGGTAACCAAAATACAAATGTGGTCAACATTGAAACATCAATAAGTCCGACAAACCGATTGTATTGTCTAATATCCAACTGGTCTGTTCAACTCGGTAGAAACAATATATCGCTTATGTAACCAAAGTAGCTGAACTTGTTATTAAATTGATGCATATTTACTAAACCATCTTAAAGTGATGGATCATGCAGGTAAGTTCAATCGGTGGTGGAGCTATAAAATGAGCAAAGAGCAACAGCTTGTTGTTCTTCATTGTCAAGTATACGAGCGCCCACCTAGTGCATATGCTATTCGTGCAATAAATGGTTTTGAAAACGTAAAGAATATTTCTGAAGGAAAGAATGAGAAAACGATATAAAGCAGAAGGTAAAACTGCCGATTGCTGGATCTGAAATTGTTAAATTTAGAATAAAAAGACATCAATATGGAAAAAAATAAGAAAGCAAAGGAGCTATGGACTGCTAGATGGGACGACAGATACAGCAACGAGGAGTTTGCATATGGTGAAGAACCAAACAATTATTTAAAAAAGCAATTGGCAAAACTAGCCGTTGGATCCATTCTTTTTCCTGCAGAAGGTGAAGGAAGAAATGCCGTATTTGCAGCCAAAAGCGGCTGGAATGTTTCTGCGTTTGACATCAGTATTGAGGGTAAAAATAAAGCGGTTAAACTTGCTAAAAAAAATGAGGTAACCATCGACTACAAAGTGGGCGAATTGGAAACTTTAGATTTTGAACCCGATCAATTTGATGCAATCGCCCTAATCTATGCACATTTTCCAGCTGATATAAAATCTAACTACCATAAGGCACTAGACAAATATTTGAAAAAAAACGGTACCATAATCTTTGAAGCCTTTAGCAAAAAACACATTGATTATGTAAGGACAGACGAAAAAATAGGCGGACCGAAAGACATTGAAAGTTTATTTTCAATAGAGGAAATAAAAGCAGACTTCCCGAATTATGAAATTGTGGAATTAGTAGAACAGGAAATTGAATTAAAGGAAGGACTTTACCACAACGGAACAGGTTCTGTGATCAGATTTATTGGAAGAAAAAAATAAGAACAATGAAAAATTACTTTAGAAACTGGAACTTCATGCGGTTGCTTCGATTGGCAATGGGTATTTTGATCATCATACAAGGGTTTATGGATAATCAGTGGATGTTCGTAGCACTAGGTGGTTTATTTTCACTAATGCCCTTGCTAAATATAGGTTGCTGTGGTACTTCGAGCTGCAGTACATCGTTTCCAAAAAGCAACAAAAAAACAGATGAAATAACGTATGAAGAGGTGCGCTAAAAAACTGACATTGACCCTAACAGGTTTAGTTCTTGGTGCACCTGCAGGCTATCGCTTATTAAACTAAAGTATCGATTACAGTGTCACGCCAACCATCAAGGCTATTCCTTTTGACTCTAGATCTACCCTTCCATAACCGATACCGGTAAGGGGCATTTTAAGAAAAGGTTTTATGCCGACATTGATCTTATCACTCACTTTTTTTTCTAATGAGATTGAAAAATCAGCTACACCAAATATGTGCTGATTTTCACCACTGATTTCGTATACGGCGCTTCTTTTATTTTCTGAATTGCCTGATCCTCCATATTCAAAAGTGTATTTTTCCTTTAACATGAAATAGCTTGAAAGACCTGCACTAACATTGAACTTGATTTTTTTATTTTTTAAAACAGTATAATTGGCCGTTAAAGGAATATCAATGACATCACATTCGGCATTGACCATACTTGGCATCTCGGTTAAGGTTGGGGGATTTGCAGGTGAATATAGACTGTAGTCCGACCTATAATTTTTCTTTGCATATGTGGCTCCTAAGGATATACTTAATCTATTGACCACGGGATAAGAATACAGTACGCCAACATTTTCACTTAAAGTCGATTGATCAGATCCTCTTACACTAGATAGATCTGGCCCGGCTAATATACTTAATACGGAGCGGGCATCACGAGGAGCTGCATTGTACTCATTTTTATGCTGTAGCCGCATTGTGGATTCACTCGTGAAGCTTGGAAAAGTTTCTATTGATGGGTGAAAGCGGTATTTCGATCTTGTCATGGGTTTTATTGTCGGGATCGAGATTTCGCTCAATGAACCTGTTGACTGTATCCTGTTTTTTGAATTAACGACTTCAATAGACGCAGTACGTTGCCAAGCCTGTGAATGCTGTGCTGATGAGAAAGTTTCGGCTAGTTCCTCATTAAAGATTAATGCTGTTTGCTCTTCTTTCGCACCGCCTTCTCCTTGTAGCTTTCCGTTGAATTTTTCCCGTACCACAGGAATGTCAGTATTCACAGTTTCGAAACTTTCATTTTCATCTGTAACCAATATATTTCTGTCTAAAATAAAGAATACGGTTGCAATAGCAGCTGCACTTGTTACAGCTAAAATAAGCAATCTTCTAACTTTTTTTTTACCACTTTTCTTCTCCAAAAGTGACTGCATATCTTGCCAATGATCTTCATCGAAGTCTAGTTTAGGATCACTTAATCCTTTTCTAAAAAGTTCATCGATCTTGTTCTTTTCCATCAATTATGTTCCTAACTTTTAATTGCTATTGAATTTTGATTTCTTACCATTTCCGCCAATCGTTGTCGTGCCTTATGTAGATTGGATTTTGAAGTGCCTACTGCAATGCCAAGCATACTACCGATCTCTTCATGCGTATAGCCATCGATGGCATAGAGATTGAAAACAGTCCGGTACGTAGGCGACAATTTTTGTACCATCAGCAACAGATCCTCATAATGCAACTTTTGTGTAATTGTTTCATCTGTAATCGGATGCTCATAAGATGCTATATCAACCACAGCGCCCATACGAACCTTGCTCCGGTAGTAATCAATTGCTGTATTTGTCATGATTTTTCTGATCCATGCTGATATAGGTTTATCAAAATTATATTTTTTTATGTGCTTAAATACCTTAAAAAATCCGTCATTTAATATTGCCAATGCTTCTTCCTTATCGTTTGAATACCGTAGGCATATCCCCAATGCCAGGGCATGGTATAGTTTATAAAGATCTTTTTGGGATCTTCGGTCCTCTATGATGCATCCTTTTATGATTTGGATCGTGTTTTCGTCATGTTCGTTTATCGTCACTCGAGATGCTGCTTTTCTTTGATAAATATAGTGTTAACTATATTACGATGGAGAAATAAAAAAGGTTGCCTTGGTAAATTATTTTTTTTAGATCTCAGGCAACCATCTTCAGAACAGCACCGTATTGATTAATAAACTACACTAAAACTATTGATCATGAGATTCAACAAAACCAAAATGAAAACTGCCATGATGGCGACCACACTATTAACCATTTTTTCATCCTGCTCCAAAGACAAGGTTGAAAATCCTGAAAATAATACGAAAGGTATGCAGACATCCCAAGATGCTAAATTCGGCACAATTCTTACTGACAGCAATGGAAAAACATTATACTTTTTCTCAAATGATACCAAGGGCTCTTCAAGTTGTACCGGAAACTGCTTGACAGTCTGGCCAATTTATTACAGTGGTGATATAAGTAGCGATGTGAAGATTGATAAGAGCCAATTAGGTGAAATCACGCGGGCTGACGGTAAAAAACAAAGTACCTACAAAGGTTGGCCTCTTTACTATTATGTTGGCGATAGCAAATCTGGCGAAGTACAAGGTGATGCCGTAAATAAAATCTGGTATGTTGCAAAACCCGACTACTTACTTATGGTCGCAAACGGGCAACTAAAAGGAGATGACACCAAAGACTATTTAGAAAACTATACCGAAGGACAAGGCAATACAAGCTATTTGACCGACGATCAAGGGAGGACATTGTATGCCTTTAAACCAGATCGATTTAATAAAAATAACTATACAGCCGCTGATTTTAGCAATGATGCTTTGTGGCCTATCTTCCAGAAAGAAAAAGGTGCACTACCTTCCTTGGTTTCTGCTACAGATATTGCCGTCATTACGGTTTTTGGAAAGAAGCAATTGACGTATAAAGGATGGCCGTTATATTATTTTGGTCAAGATCAACAAAGAGGCGACAACAGAGGGATCAGCTATCCGCGTCCAGGTGTATGGCCTATCGTGAATGATAAAACGACCGTCGCAGCCGCAAACTAATCTTAAATCTAATCCCATTTGGTTTATTCCTATTTATTATGGAAATATTAAAATTTAAAAAACCATCATACGATATACGAATTGGTAGGCAGTTCAGGGTTTCTTTAGTATTGCTTGGAATCGCTGTTCTATTTAGCTGTACAAAAAAACATGCTCAAGAGATTTCTCCTGAGCTGCCTAATGAGACTGAAACCGTAACCGTACAAAACGTGACCTACATTAATTTTGCGAAGGCACTTTTCGAAACAAAATGTAATTCATGTCATGCCACTGGCAGATCGGCGAGCGCACGTTGGACTTTTAACGGGTATAGTTCTGTTAAAGATCACGCTCCCAGGATTAATAATGTGGTATTGGTCACCAAAACAATGCCGATCGGTTCATCATTGTCCGCGAAAGAGATAGAATTGTTAGATGCTTGGTTTAAACGTAATACACCTGAAAATTAAACGTAAATTCTTATGAAAAAAAATACTTTTTATAGTGTATTCCTGCTTCTGCTTCTAAGCCTTGAGGGTTTTGCACAACAGAGCAGTTCCTTTATTTCAAAAGGTGCATCCATCAGCTTTTTCAGTAGTGCAATGCTCGAAGACATTGAGGCTAAGAGCAACTTAGCGGGATCAGCATTAGATATAAAAACCGGAGATATCTTATTTCGGGTAAAGAATACGTCTTTCCAATTTGATAAGAAACTGATGCAAGAACATTTCAATGAAAATTACATGGAAAGTGACAAGTATCCTGTCTCGGAGTTTAAAGGGAAAATTGAAAATAGTGGACAGCTAACCACGGATGGGAATTATACCGCAAAGGTTTCGGGTACATTACAAATTCATGGTGTCACCAAAGCTTACTCTACCATGGCGACATTTACAGTCAAAAACTCAATTATAACTGCTGCAGCTAGTTTCGACGTCAAACTTGCAGATCATAAGATTACCATTCCATCTGTGGTTGGAAAAAAAATCGCAGAAGTTGTCAAGGTAAAAATAAATGCCACATATAAACATTAATCTAAAGCATGCAAGGAAATATGAAAAGTATAATATGTACCCTTCTATGTGGTATCACGACAGGGGCATTTGCACAGGAGGATCTTGATAAACTGATCGATCTAGGAAATCCGAAGAATGAAAAAGTTACTGCAACATTTAAGTCGGGTAGCTTAATTAATCTTAAAACTACGGAGACCATTCATCGAAATGAACTGGATTTTAAGGTGGATCATCGCTTTGGAGATATAGCAGGAAGTGCTGGTGGGTCCAAAAATTTCTTTGGTCTAGACAACTCTTCCGATATCAGAATTGGTCTTGATTATGGCTTATTGGATAACCTAACAATTGGAATTGCTAGAGCAAAAGGAGCAACAGAAATCAGACAGCTTTATGAGGCTAATCTAAAATACCGCTTTTTGGAACAAACTGTCGATAACAGTGTACCTGTATCCATCGCTTTTTTTGGAAGTACGACCGTATCGGCGATGGAAGCCTCGGAAGATAAAAATTCGGCCACTTATTTTGAGAATTTTAGTGACCGTATGAGTTATGTAAGTCAATTGATCATAGCTCGGAAGTTTAGCCCAGAAATTTCTCTTGCATTGGTTCCCACCTATCTCCATCGCAATTTTACGGCTTTTAGTGATCAGAATAATATGTTTGCTATCGGAATCGGAGGTCGAGCAAAGGTTAGTAACAGAATCGCGGTCGTTGCAGATTATTTTCTTCCTTTTCGTAAGTCGTCTAAAAAGCAATATCGAGAAAACATAACGGGTCAACGCTATTATAATGCTTTAGGTGTGGGACTGGAAATGGATACAGGTGGCCATATCTTCCATTTAAACTTTACAAATGCAACAGCGATGCAGGAATCTCAGTTTATTAGTGAAACAATCAGTTCTTGGGGTAAAGGACAATTTAGATGGGGATTTAGTATTGCAAGACGTTTTAGTTTTGATAAAAAAGCTAAGGAATAAGCTTTAATCTAAAAACACAAAAAAACTAAATGCACATATCATCATGACAATGCCTCCAAAAAAGTATTTAACTGTTTGGGGGCATTATTATAAAAAAACAGCTAGTACTGAATTTAACTGTTTTTACAAAAAGAAAAAGAATTCAAGAACTTGATGATTTTCTAATCCGCTCCTACTGCCCTTAAATGTTCTGGTTACCATTCTCTAAATATTTTCGTTCTGAATGTCTATAATGGGGGTTTGCTCATATTATACTTTCTGTAATTATACAAAAAATACGCTATTAAAGTGCAACAGATTGACTATTAATAAATGACTATGAACTTATACCATTATGATACTCATGTAAAAAATCACTTGTTGTAAGTCCAGTCTGTTTTTTAAAGAAACGCATTAAATGATTGGGTTCTGAAAAATTAAGCTGATAGGCAATCTCTGCAACTGTAAGCTTGGAATGAATTAGGTAATCTTTGATTTCGATCAATAAGCGTTGCTTCAGCAAATGGGTCGCTGTAACATTAAATTGATTTTTGACCGCTTTATTAAGAGCAATCCGATTAATATGAAGAAGTTCGGTATAATCACTTATACGTTGCTTTTCTTTGATGTGAATTTCTATTAATTGCTTAAACGCAAAAGCATCATTTTGCTCATTTTTTTCTGCTGCCAAATGATTTATTTGACTATATTCTCGGTTTAGTTTTTGAAGCAGATAATAAATCAATGAACGGATAATATGTACACTGTCAATTCTAGTCCTTACCAATTCTGATTTTATTTCAGCAAGAAGAGAGAAATACCTTTCCATAAGTGCATCATCGATCTGCATATTCAGGGGACATTCCAACTGATAAAAGTATAATAAACGATAGGCAAATAACTTGTCTGAAAAAAAATCATTCAAAAAGTCCTCTTGAAAAACTAAAATTATAAAATCTAAACCTTCTGAATTTAGGTTCCATTCCCGTTTTTGAAAAGGAGACAGAAATATAATACTGTTGTCGCTGATCTCTATTTTATGATGATTCAAAATAACATGACCACTTCCCTTTTTAATAAAAGCGATTTCAAGATAATCGGTGTCGTATATTCCACTATTAAGATAGCTTTCTTTAACTTCATCTGAAGGCAACACATTAATAAGAAAATCAACGCCACATTCTGTTTTATGAAATTTTACGGTTCTCAATTTATTTTCTTTTAAACAAATGTACTAAAAGTTCTTTTCCAATTTTTTTCACACATTTTAGAATTGACAACATGGTATAATGTAGTGTTAAAAAAGACCGATGAAGAACACTTTTAAAAAAATATATTTAAACCCCAAACCCACTTTATTGAGTGGGTTTGGGGTTTACGCCTTTTGATAAGAGTCTAATTCTTTTTTGTAACAAAATGCCATGTCACCTAAAGTGACAACGTAATAACTTCTGTATCTTGAGGGACTATCAATTTATCCTTGCCGATCTTCAACTCGGAAGCTTTCTGAATTAAAGAACTTCTTGTTGTACGGCAATGGTCCAATGCGTCCATGTGTACTGCAATAACTTTTGCATGACCACTTTCACGGATGAGAGCCATTGTCTGTTCTTCGTTCATAATAATCGGAACATTTTCAAATCCTTTTATAAGTGCTCCTCCGGAATTAACAACGATGTAATCTGGCTTATATTTTTTAATATTTTGCTTGATATCATCTGTCCAGATTGCATCTCCGACAATATATACCGTAGGTTGGTTTTTAGCTTCTAGTATAAATCCAGAAGTCTTGCCCATCATCTTCAATACCTCACCACTTCCGTGTTGGCCTTCTAGACGATGGATGTTAATCCCATTCCATAGTTTAGTGTCATTGAGAACGGTTGCATTACTAAAACCTTCCTTTTCAAAGAAATCTTTATCCGCAGGTTGGATCATCAATTCAATCGATTTGTTAAGGGTTTTACTCGCCACTTTATCAAAATGATCTTCATGGCTGTGGGAAACAAGCACTAAATTAACATCTTTAACAATCTTCTCAACTGGCATTTTCAGCTCAATCGTTGGATTGCGTTGGATTCCCGCCCAAGAATCGATAGCTCCTTTTGGAGATAACATCGGATCAACAAGAATTCTCTGCCCACCATACTCTATAAGTAAAGTGGCATTTCTAACTAACTGAATTGTTGGCTTCGTGCCTACGTTGGATTGTCCAAACACTATTGCGGCTAATAACGTAAACGTAACTGCCAGAAATATTTTTTTCATATTTTCTTTCTTTATTATTATTTAAGACACCACACTAATTGACTTGTTCGTGTAGTAATGTTATTACAAAAGTCACTATATTATGTTATTGATCTGCTACCATAATCTCACTGGTTACTACCATTTTGATACCGTTCTCTTTACTGTATTTTTTATAACTTCAATTTTCAAAAAGATTTCAGCAAAAATAACCCACTCTATAGATTTCATTTTTCTAGATGGCATTACGCTAAAACTAATGATTGCTACAGACTCAGATTGGGCATATGGTATGCATCTGCTATCAGTTTTGCAGAATGCAGTATCCCTTCGAGAGAATGACCTAAATTGGCTATCATCAATTCATCTGCCCCTGAAATCTGCTGAAAGTAATTTAGCTTACTTACGACCTGGTCTGCAGTTCCATAGATCATTTTATGGTTCCAACCGTCCAATATATACCTTTCGGAATCACTGTACTTATAATTTTTTAATTCTTGCGGAGATGGAATTATATATGATTGCCTGTTCATCATTCGGAGCATACTATGTGATAGCGAATATGACTGTGATTTGGCCTCTTCTTCATTGTCTGCTGCATAAACTGAAAAGCAAGCAATGGTGTAAGGACTGTCAAGTACTTTTGAAGGTCTGAAGTACTTTCTATAAAGTTCAAATGCGGCCAACATGTTTTCAGGTGCCAATTGCGCAGCAAAGGCAAATGGTAGTCCTAACTTCCCTGCCAATTGCGCAGAATAACCACTAGATCCCAATAACCAAACTAATGGACTTTCAAAAGATCGTGCAATACCGTTTTCAAGATCTTGACCGGGCCCAGGAACTGCAAATACCTTGCCTTTGTAAGGATGTCCTACAGGAAAATCGTCTTCAAGAAAATGGAGTAACTCCGTCAACTGTTCTGGAAAATTTTCAGCTCCGAACTGCTCACGACGGAGTGCTGAGGCTGTAAGCTCATTGGTCCCCGGTGCACGTCCTATTCCAAGATCGATACGCCCTGGAGCCATCGCCTCCAGCATACCAAATTGCTCGGCAACGACCAAAGGCGGAAAGTTTGGTAGCATCATGCCACCAGATCCTAATCTTATTTGTTGTGTTTCGCCGATCAGTCGGGAGAGCAACATCGCGGGTGAAGAGGTAGAAACAGCGGGCATGCCGTGGTGCTCAGATACCCAATAGCGGGCAAAGCCCCGTTTATCTGCAAGTTTAGCAAGCTGAATACTGTTATTAATTGCTTCCATACTTGAATAACCTTTTCCCGTTGTAGCCACATCAAGGATGGACAAGGGCACCGGAGCGCTTCCTTGCTTTTTAACCGAATGAAAAGAAACGGGTATATTATTGGGATTGTCTTTATTTTTATTTTTCATAAACTATTAATTTAGAATATGATGCAAAATTACAAACAGAAAAAAAGCATAGGGTACCAAAAATAATCTGAATACTATCTTTTTGATAACTGAAAACAAAGAGGCAGCCATGTCGTTAGCCAACAGCCTTCACCACAACTTGTCAAACCAATAAAGAATTACGTTCTTTGTATTCATACTAATTAGTATTTTTTATGAAAAAGTCATCAGCAACTCGGCATACAATTCTTGAAAAAGCATTTGAAATTATCTATACCAAAGGTTATCAAACGACAAGTATTGATGAAATTATTGCGACAACAAAAGTTACAAAAGGAGCATTTTACTATCATTTCAAGACCAAAGATGAAATGGGTTTGGCTATAATTAATGAAATTTTAAAACCAACAATGCAAAATGATTTCATTAAACCTTTACAAAATGCAAAAAATCCTACTCAGGAAATTTATGATATGACAAAAGCGCTACTTCTGGAAAATCCTCTTTTGAAGTTAGAATATGGATGTCCCGCAGGAAATTTAACACAGGAAATGACACCTTGGAATGCAGCTTTTGGAAAGGCACTATCTGAGCTGATTCTAGAATGGCAGCAAACAATTGAAAATAGTATAAAAAGTGCCAAAGAAAATGGAACCATAAGGGAAAATGTGGATCCGCAGCAAGTCGCGTATTTTATTATGTCAGGGTATTGGGGAATTAGAAATTTCGGAAAAGTGTATAACAGTACAGCATGCTATCACTCCTATTTAAAAGAACTGAAAATTTACCTAAACAATTTAGCTTAAATATTCTTTAATAAAAACATACTACTTAGTATGTTTTTATTATATTTACATCGACAAACAAAATTTGCGATGTATCAAACACTTACTTTTTATCATTCCTTAATACGCTGGCTAGTGCTAGCAAGTATAGTTTATGCTATTTATCGGGCATATAAAGGTTATTCTTCTAACGCTGTATTCTCCAAAAGAGACAATGCTACACGTCATTGGACAGCAACAATTGCACACATTCAGCTTCTAGTTGGAATTGTATTGTACACTCAAAGCCCCATCATCAAATACTTCTGGAATAATTTTAATGAGGCCATTGAAAATTTTGATCTTGCCTTTTTTGGTCTACTTCACCTAATTTTAATGTTAATAGCGATCATTTTAATTACCATTGGTTCTGCTAAAGCAAAAAGAAAAACAACCGACAAAGAAAAATTCAAAACAATGTTGATTTGGTTTTCAATTTCACTCATCATTATTTTCATAGCCATTCCTTGGCCGTTTTCACCATTTGCTACCAGACCTTATTTTAGATAGTATGATAAATTTATTCAAAACAAAAATCGGAAGATTGCGCATTATTGGGTTTCTTGAAGGCGTATCATTATTAGTGCTCATTTTCGTAGCTGTACCTCTGAAACATTATTTTCACAATCCTAGTTTAAGCGAAATATTAGGACCGATTCATGGAGCAATTTTTTTACTTTTCCTGTTTAATACGTTAAGTGTTGCTGTAGAGCAGAATTGGAAATTTAAAACGACAACTTGGAAAGTTATTTTGGCCTGCATTATTCCATTCGGAACATTTTACATTGACCATAAAATATTAAGCAAACTATGAAGACGATATATATTATTGGTACTATAGTTATATTGATTTACATCTCGTATCGAACCTATCGTTTCGCAACACTTGATAATGGGCTCGCTCATAAAATAGAGAATGGAGCGGTAATTTTAGATGTTCGAACCGAAAAAGAATATAATATGGGACATATTGATGGTTCAATAAATATTTCACTAGGCACTATTAATGAGAGATACATTGAACTGGATAAGAGCAAAACATACATTACAACCTGTTCTCACGGTTTAAGGAGTGTGAAAGTGGAAAACATTTTAAAAGACAAAGGTTTTAAAAATGTTTTTAATGGGGGTGCTTGGTCTGACCTTGAAAAAATAGTAATCAAACTAAAAGATAATTGATGATTTCAGTGTTTAAAACAAGTGTGATAAGTATAAGAGAAATAGAGACACTAAAACCGTTTCTTGACACACATCTCGGAATTTCAAAGTGGAATTTTGACCTTGAAGACTGCGACAATATTTTGCGTATTGACAGTATAAACGAAATTACTGAACGTACAATTAAAATTTTGAGCGACTATGGTTTTGACTGCCAAGAACTTGAAGGCTCACCTGTAGGTGATACAGTCAAAAGTAGCCTGTCATAAAACTTCAAATTTTCACAACTCTTTCTCTACTTCCATTAAGAGTAACTAGCAATACAGTACAAATCAAAATTTGTACTGTACTGCTTTATTGACTAGAGATTATCTGATATAATTTTTAGATTTGATTTTCAAAAACCTGCTTTTGAGGTATACCAATCTGCGCAGATTTACCTTCCCAAAATTATACCATAGTACAAAAGACAGAATAGGCAATCTGAAAATAATCACCCAACCGAAGATCTTTTTAAGAGACACCAAGATAGCTTGTTGCTCCATCTGCGAATATTTTTGTGAATTTAGCATTCCGAAAGTATTCATATCCAGGTATACTACAAGATCTACAATACTCTGCAACTGATAACGGTACAGCAGGTAACTGTATACAGGTGCAAATGCCATTACAGAAAAAAGTTCTGATGACCTGCATACCGAACATGATCTGACTTAAAACCTTGGGCATTAACGCAAAAAGACAAAAGTAATAATGCGGTTTTGATAATATACTTCTCCATTTTTAATTTAGTGTAAAATGTATCTTTTATTACGCTTATAATAACAAGAAACTTAAGAAGCCACCGATGCTGTTTTCATTGTGTTTCTCTGGACCGTAATAATCGATATTGGCACCCACACCAAAAGTTATTTCTCTATAACTTAAACCAGCTCGAGCCATGAGGTAACTTCTTGTTTGCAAATTGATGACAGTACTGTATTCATACAAAGCCTGAATTCGCGAATAAAGGCGCCAATTATCATTTATCTGTGGTTTATATTCAACTAAAAACATTCCTTCGACATTCGTGTCTTTAGAATAATCTATTCTAGAATTAGCCACAAACAACCAAGTTGGATTAGCTACGGTATAGATTATACCTGCTATAGGTCGCATACCTTTCACTGGGGTTACGTGCAGACCGCCTGCTAGTTTGAAACCCTTTGCGATATCATAGGTCAGACTGGCTTGCGTCATGTAATCGTTGATCTGATTACTGTCCCATTCTCCCACGAGAGACGTGACACTAAAAAAGCCTAGCTTGGGAATAGTCTTAAATTTTTTATCGATGATCATTTGAAGGGCCAATCCTCTGTTGCTACCCAAAATTTCTGTATTTATTGGTGGATTTATGACTGAAATTTGAGATTTTTCTTGTGCAATAGCATTTCCGATCATTACGGAAAACAGTGCTATAAAAACATACTTTATTTTTGTTACATCGTTCATTTTGTACTCTTGGCTTGTATGAAGTGTGAAAGAATTTTACCCCCAATATCAGGCTTAGTTCAATAAGAAATTAGTTCTTACTATGCTCCTTGGTAATGCAAATTTGAACTAATTTAAACTCTTAAACTATAAATAATCAGGCAGAAAGTTTACAAAAACGTACCAATAATTCAAAATATTACTGAAGTAAATAAATAAATGTTATTTTAACACTTATTTATTTACTCACATTACATGTATTAAAAAAAATAGATGTTATGGCCGTTAGTAAAAAGCAGTATAAAACCATTTAAATTATAGATCAATGATAAAAATTTTAAAGATAAGTGTTGGTTTCTCTTTCGCTCTTCTAACCTACATTTGTCATCAATCAAATGCACAAACTCGAGTTAGCTCAGCAACAGCAGTACTTCCTATACCTCAAATACCTCCAACAGGACCGGTAGATACTTTGCCTATGGGAGATTGGAAGTCTTTCGAAGAAGTTAAACTCGATATTCCTATTTTCCCAGGTCCATTCAAACAAACATGGGAATCGATAGAGGCTAATTATCCTGGAGATCCTGATTGGCTCAGGGAAGCGAAGTTTGGTATATGGGTTCACTTTGGCCCTCAAGCATCGGGAGAAAGTGGTGATTGGTATGCGAGAAAGCTATATACACCTGGTACGCCTGCATATAAAAATCACCTTAAAAATTATGGTCACCCTTCCGAATTTGGTTATAAGGAAATACTTAACAAATGGAATCCCACCAAACTTGATCCTGCTAAACTTGCTAAAATATATAAGGATGCCGGAGCAAGATTCTTAATGATCCAAGGCGTACACCATGATAATTATGACTTGTGGAACTCACGCTATCAACCATGGAATTCAGTTAACATAGGACCTAAACGTGATTTAATTGGCGAGTGGGCGAAAGCTTGCCACGAGAATAACATTCGTTACGGAGTAACCTTTCATCATGAATACACCTGGTGGTGGTGGCAAACAGCTTTTGGAAGCGATACCACAGGGGCTAAGAAAGGATTACCTTATGATGGCAATCTTACTGCTACTGATGGAAAGGGTAAGTGGTGGGAAAAATATGACCCTCGCCTACTCTATGGCATAGATCTGCGCGAATATAAAGGAGTTGCTGAAAAATCTCACACGCCGTGGTCACCACCATCTCCAGGAATTTTTAGTAGACACCTGGAATACGCGAATTGGTATGCCAAGCAATGGGCATTGCGTATGATGGATGTGGTGGAAAAATATGACCCGGATTTTATATATACAGATGGTACAGTTCAAGGACCTTTCACTGGTAACGGGACAGGTACGGGTTATAAAGCAGATGCGATGCAGCATGTCATCGCTGATTATTACAATAGGACACTAAAGAGACACGGAAAGGTCAATACTTTTAGTATTGTGAAATTTCGGGATAAAACAAATGGTACGGTTACAACCGAGGAATTTGCTATTCCTGAAAAAATTAAAACAGACCAGCCTTGGATAGCGGAAGCGCCGGTTGGAGACTGGTATTATGCACCTAATTTTACTTATGACTCCGGAATGATGATCCGATACGTGATAGAGGCTATTGCTCGGGATGGTAATGCTGCTCTCTGTGTTTCACTACTACCAGATGGATCATTGGATGAGGGTAGTTTAAAGATGCTCAAAGAGGTAGGAATATGGATGCGACGTAACGGGGAGGCGGTTTATGGAAGCAGAGCATGGAAAATTCCTGGGGAAGGAGAACAAGAAAACGGGAAATTGAAAATGCTCCCAGGGGGCGGACTTGGTCGCAGACATGCAGAATTTAAGTTTAACACCAAGGATTTTAGATTTACCGTAGGAAAAAACGGATCGCTTTATGCTTTTTGTATGAACCTGCCGGAGGCTGGATCTGAATTGAAAATAAAATCACTTGGTAGTAACGTAAACTTATTGGAAAAAACGATTAAAAAAGTGAGCATGCTCGGATACGAAGGTAAGTTGAAATGGAAGCAGGTGGCCGATGGATTGGTCGTGACTTGTCCTTCCCAGATGAATTATGCAACCTCAGTTGTGTTTAGAGTTGAGTAAAATTAAAGATATATTTCCTTCTGATTAATCAGATAGAAATGATACGCAAATTATAAGAAACGCTGTTATGTGGCGGCGTTACTTATTTATCTCTAGAAGGACATTACCTTGCTCCTGCCAATAGAAAATGGTGAGAGATCTTACCATTTTTAAAATTCAGCATGACGAAAAACATATTAATGTTGCCATGGATTATCCAAAAAGGTATTTTATAAATTATTTGGAGTAGCATCCTATCTTTTATCTAGGATTAATTTTGCATCATATCTTACAAGAAAATATGATGCAAATTGGAATACAGAAATAGATGATGAACATAGTAGCAGTTAGATGAGTGATATCATGCATCAATGATATTTGTAAAATGTTAGGCTATTTTATTTAAGAAAGATCTGTATTTAAAGAAAAGAAAAAGGGATATCATTAAAAACAAATTGTTGAAAATAATAATGCACTTTTCAGACCTTGTAAAAACAGGTTTTCTCCATAAATGTTTAATAAATGCATGATGCTGATTGATAAAGCAATCACAAATGTGGTGATGATCTTGATCCGTAGTTTATTAAGATTTGTGCTACTCTTTTCTATTTCTGAAGCGATTGTCTGAGCCGATAATTCGGTATTATTTTACGAATATAGACTCCCTACGCATAAATATCTGCATGTATAATCACCTTATCGGCAATCCCCTTTTTTTTTACATAGTCCACCCCCGTTTTGCGCGTTAGGAGATAGTGATTGATCGCTTCCATATGAACCGCAATAGGAGTTGATGCGCTTTATAGACATCTTCTTTTCTCATGATATCATCATAACTCGCAACAAAATGATTGAAGCTATTCCTTTATACATGGAAGTAACAGCTATTAATAATTAGCGTAATACACAACATGTTCGCAAAAGAGGAAGTAATTCACGATTGCATTTAAAAGTTAATTTATCTAAGTTTGTCAGTACCTATTTAAGACTATCCATGAATTTAAAGAATGAGATTGATTCAAAACGTTTATTACAGCGCCTACAAGAAGGCGATCGCGATGCGTTCGATCTTATTTTTAAACTTTATTGGGATCCGATACTGCTCTATTTATCCAAATTAGTAAAGGATAGAGCTGATGCTGAGGACCTGCTTCAAAATATTTTTGTTAATCTTTGGAACAAGAAAGAGTCCTCATCAATACAGCATCTGCAGACATGGCTATATGGTGCAGCACGAAAAAGTGCACTCTTTTATCATCGTACACAAAGCAATCAAAAAAAACTTATTATCTCTATTCTGGATTACATTCAAGATGAGGGTTTTTCTCTGAGCGATCAGCAACAAGGTAAAGAACTACAAATAATAATTGACAAAGAGATTGAAAAATTACCGTTAAAGATGAAAGAAGTCTTTATACTTAGTCGTCAAGAACAGTTAAGTCATAAAGAAATTGCAGAACGTTTACAGATTTCAGATCAAACTGTTAAAAAGCAGATAAGTAACGCGTTAAACATCCTTCGGAGCAGTCTTAAAAAACAAGGCCTCTACGCTCTCCTGCTTCTTATTCTCATCGATTTAAAATAAATTAAATATTTTTTTAACATTCATCTACCACCAAGTGCCTCTTTGTGCAACTATGATATAAACAGTGTCCCCAATGGAACAGAAAGATATCGCAGAAATACTATTAAAGTATGAACTTGGTATAAGTTCAGAAAAAGAGAACAAACTTATTGAGTCTTGGTATGGTGCCCAAACTGCAGAAGATTGGACGTTTAATGCTTTAGGACAACAGGAACATAAAAATAATATACTTTCTCAAATTCATAAGCAGATCGGTACTCAAGCATCAATCCGCAAACCAATTTACCGATCGCCATTATGGTGGAGTGCCGCGGCAGCTATACTCATAGCTGTTTTTGTTCTATTCTTCAATCAAACCCATTGGAATAAATCAGATAAAATCGCAGAAATAGATCAGTTTAAACCGGGTAAAGACCAAGCAATATTAAAACTAGATGATGGATCCACCTTTGTTCTCAATGGGGCCAAATCAGGTGTAAAAGTTATTGATGGCACCGCTGTCTATCTTGATGGATCGGCCATTAGTAAAGATGAACTGCATTCTCAGTTATTGACCATAGAAGTTCCCAAAGGAGGTCAATACCAGGTCACGCTCCCAGATGGCAGTAAAGTCTGGCTGAATGCAGCTTCCACATTAAGATACCCAATGCAATTCAGCAATACCCAACGCGAAGTATCCTTGGAGGGTGAAGCTTATTTTGAAGTGACTAAAAACCCACATAAACCCTTTATTGTAAAATCAACCCATCAACGAGTAGAAGTATTGGGAACAGTATTTAACATCAACAGTTATACAGAGCGCGGATATGTGGAGACCACACTTCTTGAAGGTTCCGTGAATGTCAATCAACACCGTTTGCTACCAGGCCAACGATCCCTTATATCCGCATCCTCTGCCCAGATTCTTCCTGCAGACATTGAAGCTGCTACAGCATGGAGAAATGGATATTTTCTTTTTGACAATGAACCTTTACCGCATATTTTAGCGACCCTTTCACGATGGTACAATGTTGAATTTGATTATAAACAAACGGAGATTGAAAAACTATCTTTCTGGGGATCAATTGATAAAAACCAGTCCTTAACGAAAACGCTAGAATTCTTTGAAAGTACTAATCAAATAAAATTTGACTATCAGGAGGGCAAAATAGCTATCCATAAAAAATAAAACAAACCTAAGTAGAAAACAGACACACTAACCTAAACAACAAACCACAGATGAATCGCCTAAAAAACTTGCTATTGGTCACCTCGGTGCTGGCGAGCACCACATTATCCGCGCAACAGCTCAATTATCAGGGCAAACCCTCCCTCAAAGAGCTGTTCACTATCATTAGGCAGCAAACCGGTTATAACATCATTGCCTCTAGCAATCAAGTTGACCTGAATGCTATTGTAACTGTAAAGGCTAAAGATAAAATGCTAAGAGAAGTTCTTGAAGAAGCTTTTCAAAATCTACCCCTTTCTTTTAAGATTGTAGGTAAAGAAATTACCATTTTACATGACGACAGGACAAAAGAAAACAAAACCAAAAAGCAGAAAACAGTACAGCAACTGTTTATAAATGGGATCGTACGAGACAAATTAGGTCCGATAGAACTCGTCACGATCTACAATAAAAATAATGATAAAGTAACCTTTACCGATAGTAAAGGTATGTTTACTATTGAAAGAACCGACAACACTGACACGCTGATTTTTAGCTCACTAGGCTATAAAGAACGAGAGATCTATATCCCGATCAATCAGCAAAAAGTGGATCTACAACTCTTACAAGTACAGACCGTACTCGACGAAGTCAGTGTACTCTCCTATGGCCAGCAAGTGTCCAAGCGTCTCAACACAGGATCAACATCTGGAGTTACAGCAGCCATCATCGAAAAAACACCAACTGCAGATCCGCTGATCGCTTTACAAAATCGCGTCCCAGGTCTTCTTATCAACACCTTAAGTGGCCTCCCAGGTATACAGACACAAGTGCAGATCCGTGGCATCAATACTGTAAATCAAGATGGTCAAGCCAGACAGCCTCTTTTTATCGTGGACGGTATTCCCTTCAACAATAACTCATTGTCTCATATAGGAGCAAATAATTTAACCAAATCCATTTTAGGGGAGAGTCCGCTCAAAAGTATAGACCCGAGTACCATCGCTAGTATTGAGGTGCTCAAGGATGCAGATGCAACAGCAATTTACGGTGCACGTGGTGCCAATGGTGTCATCTTGATCACAACTAAGCGTGGCAAAGTAGGCCGCGCCACGCTCAGTGCAGACTATTACCATAGTTTTGCTTCCATTGGTCGTCATATAAAAATGCTCAACACGGCCCAATACCTGGAGATGCGTCGAGAAGCTGCAAAAAATGATGGTATAGAACTAACACCAGAAGCCTACCCCGATTTATTCTCCTGGAGTCAAGCCGAAGACCACAATTGGCAAAAGGAATATTTTAGCAATATCGCACATACTTACAACGCCGAATTATCACTTTCTGGCGGTTCATCCAGATTTAATTATATGCTAGGCGGTGGATTTCGCCGTGAAAATACAGTTTACGATAAGAAAAATGGCCTTTCTATAGGCAATTTTCGAAGTAATCTAGATTATAATACTGCAGATGGAAAGTTTACAGCATCGTTATCAGCAAGCTATGCAACAGATAAAAATGATATTATACCACTTTCCTTTAATAATTTCTTGACATTACCTCCCAATTATTCACTTTATACTGCCGACGGCGTATTGAACTGGGGACTAGAAAACCCGATTGCACAACTGGAACAAACCATAGAGAATAAAACAAAAAATATGGTAAGCAATTTGTCCTTAAGTTACCGACTTTTACCAAATTTAGTGACCAAAATTAACACAGGTTATACCCGTATGCATATGGACCAAATGGCGCTCCATCCGAGACGGTCATTTAACCCGGCTTATTCAACACCAGGTAGCAACTCGTTTACGGATGCCACTACAGCAACTTTCAATTTTGAACCGCAATTGGATTATGACTTAGTCCTAGGTCGTAATGCCTTCCATGCGCTCCTAGGCGGTACTTACAATAACAGTGAAAACGAAAGTATCAACAAGTCTGGCGCCGATTATTTAGACGACAGCATGATCGAAGATATCAATGCCGCTGGACGGATTGATATCTTACAAGATCAGAGGCAATACCGTTTTCTCTCAGGTTTTGCACGCATTGGTTGGACCTTTGACCAAAAATATGTACTCAATGGGACGATTCGTCGTGATGGTTCTTCTCGATTTGGTCCTGGCAATAAGTATGGAAATTTTTGGTCACTTGGCGCAGCCTGGATAGTAAGTGAAGAAAAATGGCTTAAGGAAAACAATATCGGGATTAGCTTTGCTAAGCTGCGCGGTAGTTATGGCCTTACCGGAAATGATAATATAGGTGATTACTCTTATTTTGTCAATTACGCCAGAAGTCTGGAGAACTATCTAGGTCAAGGATTTTTACCGACCAATCTCTTCAATGCCAACTACCAATGGGAAGTAAATAAGAAACTCGATCTTGCGGCAGAAATGGGTTTTTTGAAAGATCGAATTGTACTTGAGGTCAATTATTACCGCAATCGATCAGGCAATCAGCTTGTCGGTTATGGACTACCGACACAAGTTGGCTACAATTCGGTTAATCAAAATTTGGATGCTATTGTGCAAAACAGTGGTTGGGAATTTAGTTTACAGACTACACCCATCAATAATTTAGTTTTCACCTGGAAAACCAATTTTACAATGAGTATCAATCGTAATAAATTGCTCTCGTTTCCAGATCTAGCAGGATCACCCTATAGCTTAACCTATCAGCTGGGAAAACCCCTCAGCCTAACTTGGGGATATAAATATCTGGGCATCAATCCTACAGACGGACAACCCCAATTTGAAGATATCAGCGGTGATGGTCAGATTAGCTTTCCTGATGACTATACAGTACTAGCACCCAATATTCCCACATTTTTTGGTGGAATTGGCAACTCGTTTAACTACAAAAACTTTGACCTGGATATCTTTTTCAGCTTTAAGAAAAACAAGAATGCCTATTTCTTCCCATTCTCTGGAGCGGGAAGCACTATGAATGCTCCCGTCACCGTTCTTGATCGTTGGCAGCAAGCTGGTCAGGATGCTAAATTTCCGGCCTACACAACCAACTCAATGGTGATGTCCAATTATAGCAGCTCCAACGCCAACTATGTCGACGCATCGTATCTAAGACTTAACAATATGACATTAAGCTATAGAGTACCGCATAAGTTTATTGAAAAAATAAAGATGAAAAACCTACGTGCTTACGCCACTGGGGCAAACCTATTCACCCTAACCAAATTTAAAGGAACAGATCCAGAGACTGGTATCGACATGCCTATGCTACGCACATTTACACTAGGAATAAGAAGCTCATTTTAAATAAATTAAACAACCTAAAATGAAAAAAAACTTTAAATACCTCATAGCCGGTATACTTCCATTAGCTTTACTTTCTACCAGCTGCAATAAGTTGCTAGAAGTAACGCCCAAATATATCTATACGACTAAACAAATATATGATAATGACTTACTTGCAGATAGTGTTGTACTGGCGCTATATGGCAAGTTTGCTACTATGCAAAATGATCTTTCACTGAGTACGGGATTCTCTTCCGACGAATTCAGACCTGGAATAAATAACTTCAATGAAGGCTATACATTCATGTATAACTATAACCTAAACCCATTCTCTGGATTCACAAATAGCTATTGGGTAAGCTGCTATAACGTTATCGGCATCGCTAATGCGATGGAGGAAGGTGTAGCCCAGTCCACAGGCATGACACAAGCTGGCAAGAATGAAGTCCTAGGACAAGCCAAATTTATGCGTGCATTGAATTATTATTTTTTGATCAATCTCTATGGTGATGTGCCACTGGTCTTAACCAGCAACTATAAAGAAGAACGCATTAAGCCTCGAATGGCTACTTCAACAGTATACGATCAGATTGTTAAAGATCTTGAAGATGCAAGCGCGCTCCTGCGCGATCAATATCAGGGTGAACGCGTTCGGGCCAACAAGTGGGCAGCACTAGCACTACTCTCTCGGGTTTGTCTATTCACCAAAGAATGGGAAAAAGCAGAACAGTCCGCAAGTCAGGTTATTGCGCAGCAGCATCTGTACCGTCTGGGACAATTAGATACACAAGACGGCACCAAAGTGATGGATATCTTCGTGAAAAATAACTCCGAGCAAATCCTACAACTGTGGAATAGTCTCGGCTCTTCCATCGGTGGATACACCTTAGGTACATTTACGAGCTTTGCCGTCACCGAAGATGAGAACGGCCTATTACAAGCCTTCGAATCAGATGATAAACGCAAGGACAATTACACCAAATTAGAAGAATCAACGACGAGCTATATGAATTACAAGTATCGTTCTAATGGAGGAGATGGCATGCCCAACAATGAGTACACTTCGGTATTACGTCTCAGCGAGCAGTATCTTAATCGTGCTGAAGCCAGACTGCAGTCTGGCCATCCATCAGCAATAGAAGATGTCAATATCCTGCGCAAACGCGCTGGTTTAACAGCTATTTCAAACAGCATTCCCAAAGAGCAAGCATTGAAAGCCATTATCCACGAGCGCCGAGTTGAACTGTGTTTCGAATGGGCAGACCGTTGGTGTACACTCAAACGGCTAGGGATAGCCGATGCCGTCATGTCTAAAGCTAAACCGGATACATGGAAATCATATGCACAGCTTTTCCCAATACCTACTACAGAAATTCAAAACAATAGGCTGTTAAACCAAAATCCGGGATATACAAACTAAACTACCATATACGATGAAAACCATAACCCAACTTGGCCTGGCACTACTAAGCTTAATTTCAACACTCCATGCGCAAGAAAAAGCGCCTTATCAAATTCAAGGAACACTTGCAGGGGTACAAAAAGAGCAAAAGGGCATGCTATTTTTACAACGTTATAACACCGATTTTAACCTAGATTCTGCGCGCATTGATCAAGGTAACTTTCATTTCAAAGGAACAATCGAAGGCCCCGAAATGGCCAACCTGTATTACATTAATACATTAGGTGAACGATCAGAAACACTTGATTTTTATATAGAAAAAGGAAAAATAACAATTAATGCCATATGGGGTAAGCTCCATACAGCCAGTATCAGTGGTTCACCACTCAATACAGATGCCAAACAATTTGAAGAAACTCACAAGACTATCATAGATCATATAAGTGCTCTTACAACCGAATATTTCGAAGCGGAAGAAATTCTTTCTCAAGACAGTTTCAGCATGGATTCACCTGCAAGAGCTCTCATCAATAAAATTGATATTGACCTCAACAAATGGTCTGCACAGCTCAGTAAGGAACAAGCAACTTACATCGACCAAAATCCTAATAATGCTCTCAGTCTATTTAAATTAGAGCGACTACTTAAAGATACCTCCAACCAACAATTGGTGACAACCTTATACGAAAAAATCAATCCTAAACTTAAAAGCACCCCATTTGGGCAACAGCTTCTGGAACAACTACGCAATCTTGATAATCTTAAAATGGGCGACATCGCACCTGCCTTCGCATTAGCCGATACCACAGGTAAGCAGATCAACCTGCAGGACTTTCGTGGCAAGTACGTTCTCATTGATTTTTGGGCAAGCTGGTGTGTTCCTTGTCGTGTCGAAAACGAGCATGTACAGAAAGCTTACAATACTTATAAGGACAGGGGCTTTGAAGTACTGGGCATCTCTACAGATATGATGCTCGACAATTGGAAAAAAGCGGTCAAGGACGATGGTATGACTTGGGTCAACGTAGTTGATCCAGAGAGCAAAGTGAGTGGACAGTACCATATCAACAGCATTCCATCTAACTTTTTATTGGATCCAACAGGAAAAATCATCGGGATAAATCTTCGTGGAGAAGCACTTCACGAATCATTAAAAAATATATTTTAAATCAACACTTTATATACTTAATCATCAATGCATTTAAAACAACTGCTCTATCTTTCTCTTTTAGGTTTTAGCCCCGTCCTTGCCCATAACAGCTTTGCACCAGGCAATACCGAAATCGTATGGACCAAACAAAGTGCCGATACCACGGCCTTGCCTCTTGACCAAAGCGTACGTTATGGAAAACTGGCCAATGGCCTCACTTACTATATCCGCAAAAATAGCGAACCCCAAGAACGGGTATTTATGTACCTCGTGAACAAGGTTGGATCGATCCTAGAGAACGAACAACAGCGAGGCTTAGCTCACTTTTTGGAACACATGGCGTTTAACGGTACAACACACTACCCTAACAATGCCCTCGTAGATTATCTTCAAAAAAACGGAATCAGCTTTGGTGCGGACATCAATGCCTATACCAGTTTTAACGAAACTGTCTATCAACTGCAATTGCCATCCAATGATAGCGAATTGGTCAACAACGGATTTCAGATCCTTCAAGATTGGGCGCAAGGGATCAGCTTAGATCATAGTGAGATCGACAAAGAGCGTGGTGTTATTTTGGAAGAAAAACGTGCCGGAAAAAGTTTGGGCGAACGGATACAAGATAAGACATTGCCTGTTGCACTCAATCAGTCTCTCTATGCAGAACGGATTCCAATCGGCACTGAAAATGTTATCCAACATTTCCCATATCAGGAGATCGAAAGCTTTTATAAAAATTGGTATCGTCCCAATCTTCAAGCCATTATTGTCGTTGGCGACATCGATGTTGATAAAACAGAACAACAATTAAAAAAACAATATTCAACACTTAAAAATCCAGCAAAACCAACAGTAAGGCCAGATTATAAAATTCCGCTAAAAGGCAAAAACCAATTTTTGGTCGTAACCGATCCAGAGATCACCTCGACTTCGATCGATATCAGTATCAAGTATCCAGAAAAAAAACTCAAAAGTGCCGACGATTTCAAGCAGTCTGTTATCAAAGCACTTTTTAATGATATGATGGCTAATCGGTATAATCCAATCTTTCGCATCGCCAATCCCCCATTTCTAGGCGGTGGCACATCATTGAGTTCCTTTATGGGCGGATTAGATGTATTTCAGATACAGATCAACGCCAAACCAGGTCGTTTGAAAGAAGGCTTTGATGCCGTTTGGCGTGAAATATTCCGTGCAAAGCAACATGGATTCACCACAGCAGAGCTACAACGTGCCAAAGATTCTTATCTAAACCAAATGGAAAATATCCATCAAGAGAAAGATAAAATATCTTCCTCTCAATACGTGGACGAATATATCCAGCACTTCTTACATGGTACCGCTTCACCCGGTATTGATCGTGAAATAGAATTGATCAATACCATCATGCCAACGATAGCTTTACAAGATATCCAACAAGTTCTTATCCAGAATCTCAAAGACACAGACCGCGACATCACCGTGCTGGCTCCGGAAGGAGAAAAAGCACAACTCCCTAACGAAGCAACCTTTGTGAAGTGGATAAGCGATCTCTCCAAAGAGAAAACGGCCCCATACGCTGAACAATCCAATGATCAGTCACTATTGCGCAGCAAAGCTCAGTCTGGTACAATCATTAAAGAAGAAAAGGATGAAACCCTTGCTACCACGACCTTAACATTGAGCAACAATATCAAGGTCATTCTAAAACCGACCAACTTTCAAAACAACCAGATTAGTTTTCAAGGGTTTTCTTATGGAGGTACCTCACTTTACGCTGATCAAGACTTCCAAAGTGCCAACAATGCCATTAATTTTATTGGAGCTAGTGGATTGGGCAACTATACAGCCGACCAATTCGAAAAAGCGTTTGCTGGACGCACAGCATCCGCAGCGCCCTTTATCACCGAAACGGCTCAAGGCATAAGTGGATTATCCAATAACAAAGATCTTGAACTAGCATTGGAAATGATGTATGGATATTTCACAGAACCACGTCTCGATACGGCCGTCGTAGCAGGTATACTGGCCAACGCAAAAGACAATTTAAAAGACCGCGACAAGAACGGTGACGTGGTGTTTCAGGACTCCTTGATGGCCATCCTATCTGGCAACAATATCCGTCGTACGGGATTGACTATCGAAAAGATCAATCAAATCAATCCACAACGCGCTTTTGAGATCTATAAAGAACGTTTCTCCAATGCATCAGGCTACAACTTTACTTTTGTGGGGAGTTTTGATATAGAAAAGATCAAACCATTGATAGCCACCTATATTGGCGGACTGCCGAGCACAGGTGATCAAACTCCCAGATTCCGCAATTTAGACATCAATATACCTGCCGGCAAGATAGAGAAAAAACTAGCCCTGAGCAAAGAAGACAAAGCGATGGTCTATCTGATCCTTTCGGGCAATTATGATTACAACACGGAGAATAATATAGCATTACAGGCATTTAGAGAAGTATTGGAAATCCGTCTGTTGGAAAGACTGCGTGAAGAAGAAGGTGGTGTCTATTCACCATCAATTCAAATGGACTACGACAAAATCCCTGACGGACGTTATACGATTTCTGTAGGATTCAGTTGCGCTGTAGCCAATGCAGATAAATTGGCCCAATACTCATTAGAAGAAATTGAGAAGCTAAAAAATGAAGGCCCTTCGGAAGACAATCTCAATAAGTTTAAAACCAATGACAAGTTGAGTTACGAAACGACAATAAAAACCAATGACTTCTGGTCTAATTATCTCTATTCGAACCTCTACAATGGGGATGATATGCATCGCATCTTCAAACGTTCAGCATTACGAGATAAGTTAAATCAAACTGATATTAAAAACATAGCTAAGCAGTTTATTAGCGACAAAAATGTCATCAAAATTGTTCAACTTCCTGAAACAATTAAATAGTAAACATACAATTCCCGTTCGATTATTTTCGGACGGGATACTTTTATTAATAAGTTACAATCCTAATATGGAATCTTAAATAGCCGAAATTTCAATATTTCAAATAACCTTCGAAACTTGGCATTGTCCGTATAAATTGATGAATCAATCCCAATTGATTGTAAAAATTCACCCATTTCATTTTTTAAAGAGGTGACAAATAAGCGTTTATTCTCTTGTTCAGGATAAAGAGATAATTCCTAACTCCCACGTAATCCTGAGCCAGCAAGAAAGCCATTTAACTCTTCTAGCAAGTCCTCAATAGCGCTATGGTCTAGTTGGCTATGCCAATGTCCAATTTATTAGTATCTGTGAGTTTGAATACGCATTAAATTGCTTATCTTCTTCTTTGCAGTAACCTGTATCGATGGCTTCCTCCAGTCCCGAATTCGACAAACATATTCCACTACATTTTTGGTTATCCACATCATCCTCATCATCTGTAATTTAAAGCATTGTTTATCTACGGATTGAGTTCCTTTGCTGATTAATAACCTGTGATTTCCTTTATACTATCTTTCTTTGTAAAAAAATCATTATCGAAATTCCGATAAACATAAAAATCTTTCATCTTTAAAAATTGAAGTGAAGGATTATTTTTATCAACATTCTATGTTGTGCTTTTCAAATACCTATTGGACTCGATTCCACAAATCAAATAAGAAGTTGCGATCTTAAATTATAAAACGATAATAAATATTGAAAAAACGGAAGTGTGCAATAAAAAATTCAGAATATCCATACTGCAAAATTTAAATACAATAATATATTCGAAAGTAAGAAGTAAAGACATTTTCTTCAAAAACAAACGTTAACTTCGATTATAAACCAACTGATTATTAACATCGTGAATATAATTTTTATTTAAGAAACCAAGAGTAGCGCTATCCATTCAAATATTGATACCACTACCGGCTTCATACCTTTTTGACATTAGTGAAAGGAATAAAATTAGCAAAAAAGTTGCCATAAGCCATAAATATTACTATAATTGAAAAATAATACAATATAATTTAAAAATTTGGAAGCCAAAACCAATTAGTTCACACAATATCATAATGAAAAACGAACATGTATGGCATAGTAAGGAGAGTTTGCTGGAGCGTCTAAAACTGGGCGATCTAGAGGCTTTCAACATGATCTATGAGCAATACTGGTCTGTCCTAATCAATGAGTCCTATAAAAGACTTCATAATATGGCTCTTTGTGAAGAAGTGGTACAAGATGTATTTATAGACCTTTGGCAACAGAGAGCGGTGAGAGAAATCCAGAACCTCGAGGCCTATCTGCGGACCTGTATGAAATTTAAAGTCTTTGAAATTTACAGGAAAAATAGGAGAACAAAATCAATGCTCGAAGAAAATCTATCGTTAATGCAGGAACATGAGATTTCTGAGTATGATCAATATGCAGAAAAAGATTTAAAATCTTTAATAGAAGAATGGATTGCACATCTACCAGAGAAAAGAAAAGAAATCTTTAAAATGAGATATCTCGATGAACTGTCTACCAAAGAAATAAGCGAAATGACTGAAAGCTCACAAAATACAGTACAAAACCATTTAGGTATCTCCATTGCTAAACTAAGAAAATTGATCATTCAACATTTTTTGCTCTTTACACTCACTTTATTTCACTGATTTCAAATAAGTTGCAAATAAATTACTTTGAGACTAGTACGATCTTCCTGTTTAAGTACACTGTATATATATACTGTACTAATCAAAAATGGAACATCATAACCCAAGGCTTCAAAATCTTATAGATAAATACCTAAAAGGTAAATGCAATGAAGAGGAATCAGAAATTGTTGAAAGTTTTTTTGAAAGTTTTTCATCACGACCAGATATCTTGGATCAACTTGATCCTGAAAAACAACATGAAATAAAAAGAAGGATCCAGGAAAATGTCTTAAAGAGAATTTCACCTACACCTGTCCGAAAAATCAGTATGATTAAACTTACTGTTGCCGCGACTGTAGCACTTTTCTGTATTTCAATTGCATATCAATATCTGTATAAAAACAGTAGCTTAAAAAATATAGAAATCAACTTAGCAAACGGACAACAGCGCCATATTACGCTAGAAGATGGAACAAAAATTACACTCAATGCATCCAGTAGAATTATTTATCCTAATTCTTTTAAAGACTCTTCTAAACGTGAAGTGATTTTAATTGGTGAAGCATTTTTCGATGTCGCTAAAAATCCTAAAAAACCTTTTATCATCCACACCCCAAGAATGGAAATCAGTGTCTTGGGAACTGCTTTTAATGTTCGTGACTATGAAAATGAAAGAAATGCAGAGACTGCTTTAATACGGGGGAAAGTTTCGATATGGAAAACTGGCCATACGGATAAGAAATTTATCTTGAACCCAAATGAAAAATTTGTTCTATCTAATTCGGTTATCCATAACCATGCACAATCCACCAAGCCAAAAGTTGTCTCTCTGCAATATGCCACAGTTGCAGTCCAGCCTTTAGTTGTCTCAAATCAAGACGGTACTGCACTCGAAACAGAATGGATGCTTAAACGGATGACCATCCGTGATGAAAGATTGGCAGATATTGTACTCAAACTGGAACGTATGTATGGTGTGGAAATACAGATCTTAAGTAGCAAAATTGCTATACAACGCTTCTCTGCGACATTTGAAAATGAAGATCTAGACAATATATTAAAAGCACTGCAGACTGTTAATTACTTCCAGATCAAAAAGACGGGTAAAAATCAAATACAGCTATTTTAAAACAAACTAACCTACATAACTCATATGAACAAAACAGTACCTAAATTTAAAAAAGAATCCAGATTGGCACTGCTTCTGGTTTGTCTCAGCACTGTGCATGTGCAGAGTTTTGCCTATTCACAAACTGAAAAAATTGATGTATCCATAAAGGCCGGCAAGCTGGAAGACGTATTTCAGACCATCAATGAAAACAGTAAATACAAAATGTTCTTCAGTAAGGCTATACTTCCCAATTCAACAATAAATATTATAGCTGACAAAATTAGTATTAAAGATGTACTATCAAAATCTCTTTCAGGAAGTAATCTGACCTGGGAATTGCTGGATAATAATATCATAGCTATAAAAGAAAAGAAACAAAGTCAACCACATTTGGCCGGACAAGTACTTAATGAAAATGGCTCTCCGTTAGCAGGTGTGTCTGTGATCATAAAAGATTGGCAAAAAGAGGCATACCGAAATATACAGACAAGTACAGCTACTGATGTGAATGGACAGTGGGGATTGAGGATACCCAATGAAGATATAACCATCATATTTTCTTTCATGGGATACCAGAAGGTGGAGGTTTCGGCCAAACAGCTTCTTGCAAACGCTACTCCTATCCGATTGAAGCCTGCAGAAGGCAGTTTAGAAGAAGTTGTCGTGATCGGATATGGAACGACAACACGTCGATTAAACACAGGGTCCGTAGCTTCAATAACAGCTAAAGATATTGCATCTCAACCTGTAAGCAATCCACTAGCAGCATTAGCCGGTAGAATGTCAGGTGTCTTGATTGCCCAAAATAACGGTGTGCCCGGAAGTGCGGTACAGATACAGATCAGAAACCAGGCTTCATTAAGCGGAACGACCTCAGGATCTATTCCCTTGTACGTTATTGATGGGGTGCCTTTCACGAATTTTAACGGCGGTCAACCTGCGACCGACAATCTAAACTCTTTTGGTATTTCAGGATCTTCTGGTGGTCTGAGTCCGTTTAGTATGATTAACCCTTCTGACATAGAACGTATAGACGTACTCAAGGATGCCGATGCCACAGCAATTTATGGTAGCCGTGGTGCCAATGGTGTCGTATTGATCACGACAAAGAAAGGATCATCGGGACGCACGCGCATCGGTGTCAATTTTAACACTGGATTTACGGAAGTTAATCGATTTATCCCGATGATGAATCTGGAAGAATATCTATCCTTGAGAAAGGAAGCTTTTGCTAATGATGGTACGGTACCAACGGCAACAAATGCTCCAGACCTATTGTTATGGGACCAGAATAAATCGACAGACTGGCAAAAAATGCTGATCGGCAATAAAGGCCATATTACGGATATGCAAGCGAATATGTCGGGCGGAAATGAGTCTACACGTTTTTTCTTTAACTCCGGATACAGACGCGAAAGCACGGTATTCTATGGAGATAGCAAAAATAGCAGGTTTACCTCTCGTCTCAACCTGGATCATACGTCTGCAGACAAGAAGTTTAATGCGGCACTATCTGTCAGTTACGCCAATGACAATTCGGATATGCCCTCTGCGGATATTACTTCGATGTATAACCTCCCTCCTAACTATCCTATCTATGACGACAATGGAAGATTTTATTGGCTACCCTCATCAGCAGGGATCAACAATCCTATTGCTATGCTCAACAGAAAATATATAGGAACGACGAACAACCTCATTTCAAATGCAAACCTGAGCTATAAGATTATCCCCGGGCTGACCGTTAAAACAAATTTCGGGTACACCATAACACAGCTCAACCAAAATAACCAGACACCGATTTCATCCTTAAATAATACCCTCACGAATCCATTGGGCTCATCGGCTTTTTCCAATACAAAAGCGGAGAACTGGATTATCGAACCTACACTGGATTACGTCAAAAATATAGGTCAAGGCAAACTAACAGCATTAATCGGTACGAGTTTCCAGCAGAATTCCTCCCGCTCACAGACAACTAATGGATCTAATTATAGCAATGATGCACTTTTAGGATCGCTCAGTGCGGCAGGAACATTCACCGCGAACAACAATCTTGTTTATTACAAATACAATGCAGTATTTGGAAAAGTGAATTACGACTGGAATGAGAAATACTTATTTAACGGAACATTTAGAAGAGATGGTTCTTCACGTTTTGGTCCAAAAAACAGGTTTGGAAATTTCGGCGCGATAGGCCTTGGCTGGGTATTTGGCAAAGAAGATTTTGTGCAGGACAAGCTGCCGTTCCTCAGTTTCGGTAAACTGAGAGCAAGTTATGGTACGACCGGGAATGATCAGATATCAAACTATATGTATCTTCCGCTTTACTCCTCTGCTACAGCTTATCTAAATAATCCCTCGATGAACATTGGGACACTGCCTAATGAATATATCAAATGGGAAACAACCAAAAAGATGGAATTTGCCCTTGACCTTGGTTTCTTGAGAGACCGTATTTTGTTCACAGGTAATTATTTTAGAAACCGCTCAGGCGACCAGATTACAGATGTTATCCTAAGTACTCAAGTGGGCTATAATAGTTATAAGGCCAATCTTCCTGCACTGATTCAAAATACGGGACTGGAACTGGAATTGAATACCACCAATATTGCTACGGAAAATTTCACATGGAAAACATCGACCAACTTCACCTTCTATAAAAATAAATTAGTGGAATTTCCAGGAATTGAAAATACATTCTATGCAAGCAGTTTTCTCGTTGGAGAACCTCTCAATCTGATCCGTCTTTATCATTATCAGGGGGTAGATGAAGCAACTGGCAGCGCTACTTATGAAGACCGCAATGGTGATGGCGTTATCAATGGAGACGACCGCTATGTTGCTGACTTAGGAACACCATTTTATGGAGGATTTAACAATACGTTTTCATACAAAGGATTTGAGCTGGGTGTATTTTTCCAGTTTAACCATCGATTTGGAGTGACCAAAATTTTAAATACAAGACCTGGAGCAATGGTTAACCAGAATGAATACTGGCTTGGAAGATGGTCTCCAACAAATCCGAATACAGATATTCCTGGAGCGATCACACCGTCATCACCAACTTCTACGCCTGCAGGAACTGCTTTAAACAATTCATACAATCTATACAGTAGCTCTGATGCTGTCTACGGGGATGCATCTTATATTAAATTGAGATCTATAAACCTTTCCTACAGCCTGCCCAAAAGCTGGACTTCGCGATTGAAAATGTCCAATTGCAATGTCTTTATGCAGGGCCAGAATCTGTTTACCTGGGCAAAGAACAAGTATGTGCTGGATACAGAAACTACCGTCCAGGGCGGTCCCTCTGGTTTAGGTACGGGCACTATCGCACAAGTGCTACCTCCATTGCGCACAATTGTCTTTGGATTTAACTGTCAATTTTAAAACGTACAACAATGAAATTAAACAATAAAATCATCATATCGCTGATCCTGACCAATGGAGCACTTTTATTAAGTTCTTGCGAAAAATTTGTGGATCTTGGTGCTCCACCTACGCAGGTTATCACTGGAGATGCGTTTGCATCGGATGCATCCGCAAACAGTGTGATCCGTGGATTGTATAGCACAGTATTAAATATTAACTTGTCTGGCACGACGACGTTCTTTACTGGAATAGCGGCAGACGATCTTCAATATAATGCGACAGATGCCGGTATAACAGAGTTTGCAAGTAACAATATCTTAAATACAAATAATAATGTCGCTAACCTGTGGTATAATAGTTATCAATTGATCAAGAATACCAACAATGCCATCTCAGGCTTGGATGCATCCAATTCCCTCACGCCACTTATAAAAGATCAGCTGATAGGTGAAGCTAAATTTTTTCGAGCTTATGCTTATTTCTATCTTGTGAATTTATATGGTGACGTCCCTTTACAATTGCGGAATGACCTCTATGCATTTGAAGATGCTTCTCTACCACGGGCAAGTAAACAGCAGGTCTATGATCAGATCGTCAGTGACCTCAAAGATGCAGAGAGTAAAATGCAGACCAACTATGATGCAACTGCCAGTCCAAGAGGACGGGCCAATAAAGCCGCCGCCAGCGCCCTATTGGCTAGAGTATATTTATATCAAAAAGACTATCAAAATGCCGAATTGTATGCAACCAAAGTATTGCAGTCATCTGATTATGGTATGCCTGCTCCAGACAAAAACTTCCAAAACACGAGCAACGAAGTTATCCTTCAGTTGGGAAATCTGACGGGTGTCACAACTTTCGGAGCAAACTATATTACGGCGGCGACTGCTGTCCCAGGTTATACGCTTCCCGACGCAGTATACAAAAGTTTCGAGTCATCATCCACAACTGATCTAAGAAAAATAAACTGGACAAGTCTTAAAACCATTTCAGGTAAAAACTACTATGCCATCACGAAGTATAAAGTAGCTTCTGGAACAGGTGCAGAATATCATATCATGCTACGGTTGGCAGAACAGTACCTGATACGCGCGGAAGCTAGATGCAAACTCAATAATCTTAGCGGTGCACGATCTGACATTGATGCTGTGCGTACTCGTGCCGGATTAACGGCTATCCCTAGTGCCAGTAACGAAACACAGTTATTGACCGCGATAGAAACAGAGCGACTTCATGAATTTTTTGGCGAGTATGGTCATCGCTGGCTTGATCTTAAACGGACTGAACGTACCACTGCAGTTCTTTCACCCGTTAAAGCAAACTGGCAATCTACAGATGTGCTTTTTCCAATTCCACAGGCTCAAATTCTGATCAACACTAAACTGACGCAAAATCCTGGATACGAAAACTAAATTATTACCAATAACAGATCTTTAAAAAATGAAAACAACAATCTTAACCATTGCCTTGACTTTTGCCCTAGCTAATACTATGGCACAAAAGGCATCGGGGGACAAATTTCAAAAATATCTCCCTATAATAGAAAAAGGCAGCATAGCTCAAAAAGATTCGCTTACAAATGTACTTTTAACCGAAATTAAGGGCTATAAAACAGAGCAAGAGTTCCGCACAACAATCAATATCCTAAGGTCATTGGGAAAGGAAGAGCAACAGGCTTCGGTAGAAGCTATTGCGAAGAAAAAGTATCCAAAGGGATCACTGACACGCGATGCTTTTATCACCAATATTTTTTACAACGCACCCACTGTTCAGGAGAAGGAAAAAGCTTATCATGATCTGAACAAGAAGTGGCCAGCCAAAAACTTCAGCGAAGAACTTTTGACCTATGATTATGTTCTAGCCAATTTAGCACAGGGATTTGCAAATGATGGAAATGCCGCTAAAGCTATCCATTACCTTGGCGAAATGAAAGAAAAATTTTGGCGTGGCAATGGATATCTGCCCGTAGGTCAGATTTTATTATCAGCAGGAGATACAGCAACTGCAGCACCGCTCCTAAAAACTGCTATGGATGACAGTTATTACTACCTAAGCCTTCCTGAGGATCAGAAAGACAATAAAGCAAGATTCGCCTCTATGGGTTATGCCAGCTCTATGTCTGCTTATGTCAATATCTTAGTAGCTCAAAAAAAATATACCGATGCACTTGGTTACATAGAAAATGCACTAAAAGCGGCTCCTGAACAAGCTGATGGATTAGCAATGGTTTACTATAAATCGCTGATGGGAACAGGACGGAAACTGGAGGCTTATAATATCTTGACGAAATTATATACTAAAGGACAATTTGCTGTTGAGAATGATCTTAAAAAACTCTACTTGGAATTGAACGGGTCTGCTCAGGGGTATGAAAATTTCAGTGCATCATTAAAAGAAACGTTAACAAAGAATATACGTGACCATATTAAAGAAATGGAGATCTTCAAACCTGCTCCGAATTTTGAGTTGATCAATTTAAAAGGTGAAAAAGTGTCGTTGGCCAGTTTAAAAGGAAAAGTTGTCGTCCTTGATTTCTGGGCTACTTGGTGTCAGCCTTGCGTGCGTTCATTTCCGGGTATGAAAGCTGCGCAGGAATCATATGCAGATGATAAAGATGTTCAATTCCTGTTTATGAATACTTGGGAGCGCGACAAAAATTATAAAGAAAATGTGCTGGCTTTTATAACAAAAAATAATTACCCTTTTGAAGTTCTTTTTGATGATCAAAAAGATCCTCAAACTGGTGAAGTAATGGCTGCTAAATTTGGTGTGAAAGGTATTCCTGCTAAATTTATTATCGATAAGGAAGGAAATATTCGATATTTCTTAACCGGCTCTTCTCCAAATGTTGACTATATAAAATTAGAAATGAAGGAGTTGATCGAAGCGGCAAAGAAGCCCTATAAAGGTTAAAAAATATGGAAATTAAAATAGCAAGAAAATTTTCTTCCACACCATGTTGTGGTTGTGTTAGTTTTACATGTTAAAAAAGTATCCCAAATTTTCATTTTATAACAAAAGCCAGCTTTTTTACTTAAAGCTGGCTTTTTTCATTTTGAAAATATGATAGTCTAATAATATGAAGTGATAAATGGATAGGTAAAGTTCTGAGGATAAATAAAATAATCTGGATTGGTATTTAGACACATTTGCAGAAACTACTTCTAAAGCCAAAGGGCTCATTTATAAAGTTTAGATACCAGATTTCACACTCAGTTTTCAAGTTTCTATTTATGGGAAACGAAAGAAGACAAGGTATCAATTTTGACCAAATTGATAAATTTATCCAGATTTAACTCTGGTTTACTGGTTGGATCCTATATTTGTAATGAGTAAAGCGTTTATAAAGCCCCGCGTTCATTTAATATTTTGTTTATCCATGGATCTTAATAGTTTACAGTACTTACAGCCATTCGTTCATTATAGCTTACACTTTTTAGTCCCAGGATTATTAGCTTTTCTGTTTTTCAAACAACAATGGAAACGCGCCTGGCTGATTATGATCGCCACGATGCTCGTGGATCTGGATCATTTGTTAGCGACACCGATATTCGACCCTGGGCGTTGTAGCATAGGCTATCATCCACTTCACTCCTATTATGCCATTGCAGTATACTTCGTGTTACTTTTTTTTCCAAAAACGCACATTATTGCTGTCGGATTACTCTTCCATATGTTGACCGATTGGCAAGATTGTCAATGGCACTAATCAACAAGTTATTAAAAGAAATTAAGAAATAGTTTACTCGTTACACAACACATCCATTTAGTTATCGCGAACGATGCTTCGGTTCTTTTCATCTTCAGCACTGTTCACTTTCTTGACATTTCTAATTGTACCTCCAAAACTATAAGTCAAATTTACTTTTACCATACGCGTTTCAATATGATTGCGCCAGTTCTGCTGTATTGCACCACTATTCTGCTGGAAGCTATTTTTATATGATTTAAAAACATCTACTAAGCTCATTTGGACAGAAGCTCGTTTTTTCAAAAACTGTTGCCTCACTCCTACTGTTAAATAGCCAAATGCCTCATTGCTGATGTTTCGTTCTACACTTTTACCGCGGTAGTTGTAAATAAACATAAATGAGAAATTTTTATGAAGCAGAAAGCTATTATAAGAAGTTGCGGAAAGGCTATACCGGCCGTCAGAATTCAGCAGAACACCATCAAATTCACCTCTAAATGACCGTTTTGAAAAGATCACATTCGAACTGGTATACCACCAAGGCAATACCTGCTTGCCATACATCGCCTGAATCGTGAAATAACCTGAATGATCCGCATTGCCCGGTAATGAAGTCACAATACCATCCTCCAAAGGCACAGTTAAATTGGTGAAGTCGCCTACGCTATAAGTGTAAGTAAGACCCGCAAAAAAAGCATTTTTATAGCCATACCACAAGTCTGCATTGTAAGCCAACACCGATCTTAACGCAGGATTTCCCTGCTGCAGATTCTTACTGTTGATGATCCGGATCAAGGGATTTAAACTTTCAAAACCGGGGCGCTCGATCCTTTTATTAATCCCAAGACTAAGGTTATGATTTTTGGTAAATTTATAATCTACATGCAATGATGGAAAAGGATTAAAATAATTTTTCTTTAAGCTATTTTGCCCAAATTGCTGCTCTCCTTTTCCATATGTATACTCTCCTCTGATCCCCAGCTGGTAGGACAGCTTTTCACTGGTAGCACTATATGTCAAGTATAAAGCCGTTACATTTTCTCGATAATCAAACAAATTGGTTTCCTGCGTTACAGCATCCCGGTAATCATTGCTGTTTTCAGAATATACAAAACTTGTTTTCATCCCCATCTCGAGCTGACGCCGTTTACCTAAAGGATGAACATAATCTGTTTTAAACGCATATACATCAAATATGCGATCTTGAGCGATCACACTGGGCCGTTCCGACAAAGGATCGAAAGAAACTGTTTTATTATTTTGATCATTGTAGTTAGCATAGCTATAGTAATCCAGATCCATTGTCAGATCCCTGCCAAGGGTATCGATTTGGTGCTGTAAGCGTAAACCAGTCGAAAAATTTGGCGCTTCAATATCAACACGGCTGATAAACTCAGATAGAACCCTACTGTTGGCACTTACATCCACTTGTTCAATTTGCGCTACCCCATCTCGCCACAAAGTTTGAAAACCAGGTTTGATATAGGCCGACAAAGTTGTACGTTTGGATAGATAAAAATCCATTCCAAGATTGGGTGTATAGGTGGTATTTGCCCTGGTGCTCTGCATATTCGATACCGATCGACCAGTAACTGCTCGCGCATCATTTAAAAAAGTGGTTACGATATCAGTGTCATAAAAATACTTATTGTAATTATAATCCAGATTCAAAAGCAGATTATACACCTTTCCTTTATAATTGAGATTAACACCGCCATTCGCTTTTCCATAAGCACCTTTACCACCTCCAGCATATATATTACCGTCAAGCCCACCTTTAAAATTACGTTTACGGATAATGTTGATAATGGCACCGTTTCCTGCAGCATCATATTTAGCAGATGGCTGGCTAATCAATTCCACTTTTTCGATCGCTGCCGAAGAGATACCTTTCAGCAGACCAGACAACGCATCAGCCGACAGTGTGCTCACCTTACCATCTATATAAATCTGAACAGATTTTCCATTTAAAGTGATCCGGTCCAATGCATCAACGGTGACCCCTGGAAATTGGTTCATTACCTCCATTATCGGGGCACCGGAACCCAGACCATTCAGATTGACGATCACTTTATCAGCCCTCCTCTCGACAAAAGGAAGTTTTGCATCAATCGTTACCGTGCCCAACTGTGTCGCCGCAACCTGAAGTACCATACTGCCCAGGTCTATTGAAGACAGTCCCTTGCTTTCAAAAGGCTGTGAATAAATTACCTTATACCCCATGCTCTTCACTTCGAGCAGGTATTTCCCCGCTGGGAGCGCAAAACCAAAATAACCCAAGCTATCTGCCAGTACCATTTTGATCGTATTTGAATCAAGATTATTTTTTAGCGCTACCTGAGCATAGGGAACAGCAGTATTTTTTTCATTTACGATTCGACCGTATACATGGTCCTTTTTTTGCTGGGCATGAACGGTAAACGAAAGGCATAATAGTAAGCCTAAATAGCTATAAAATCGGATGGATTTAAAAATCAGAGGGCACGTCATGTTTGGTATAAATTGGTATACTCAAACATACAACTAATAAACTAGTTATACAACTAATTTATTAGTTACTACAACTAAATAAACAATTATTAAAACACAACACATTGATTATCAAGTCAAAAATTAACATTTATTCGATAAAGAGAACGAACACGATAACCGTTTTGCAAGGCTGGTTCCCAATTTGGGCTTAAGGTAATCATGCGCAAGGCTTCCCGATCCGCCGCATCACTTAATCCATGCTCAACTTTCTCATGAGTCACTTCACCATTAGCTTCAACAATGAAACTCACTTGTACCTTTCCACTTTTGGTCGAGATCTTTCTTGAATTTTTAATCAAAAAATGGCTAAATGCATCAAATCCTCCTGGAAAAGCAGCAGGCTGCACCATAATATCCGAAGGCGTATTATTAACATTTGAAACATTCCACGAGCACAGCACAGCAATCAGAGTTGTCATGGGCACGACCAATACATATTTCCACAAACGTCTAACAGTAGACCTATTGCATTGAAGCATCTTGATCCGGGCTTCCAATAATGAAGGATTATAAAATGTATTGGTCAGTACCGCTCCCGCTTTAAAAGATTGTAGCAAAAGAGCCATGGCATATTGCTTCTTGCTAGTAGCAAATTTTACAGCATGCTCATCTGCCAGATACTCATGCACAAACTTCAGGTTTTTACGGTAGCCATATACGAGCGGGTTGAACCAAAAAAATAGGGCAACCAGTTCAACAAAAAGAATATCCAGTGTATGCAGCTGTCTCACATGAACATCTTCATGTGCATCTATAATTTCAAAATCCAGCAGATTCGGATCAATGACTTTAGTTTTCCAAAATGAAAATGCCCGCCCTTCCGCCTTCGAGAGCAGTTGCTTTTTTAGACCGGCCAATCTAACGATCAGCCATGCTGCACTGCAACTAACGCCGGTCCAGTATAAAACCGAAATCAGGCGCAATTGGGCGTCTGTAACAGAAGCCAGCTTTTCTTTTGCAATAAAAGAAAAAGAAATTTCCATCAATTCCATTTGAGGCATACCACTCAAAGACGAAAAGTTAAACAATGGGAGCACGATCGCCAAAAAAAGTGTCGTTATCAAATAAATCCTATTCCATAAAAAGAAAGTCTCCCGTTTGAGGACGAGTTGATAAAACACATAAAAAATGGTCATCGCTATACTCGACCAAATGAAGTAAAGCTGGTTTTCCACAGGATTTAGTCTTTAATTTTATCAATCATCTTCAGCAACTGTTGTGCATCCTTTAAGTCAATTTTTTTTTCATTTACAAAAAAGGAGAACATATCTTGAATAGAATTGGAGAAGTAGTTGTCCAAAAATTTATCGGCTTCGAAACGCATATACTCCTCTTTTGAGATCAGCGGATAGTAACGATGCGTTTTACCAAAAGCTTCGTAAGCCACCACACCCTTGGTCTCCAAAATACGGACTATCGTAGAAACAGTGCTATAAGCAGGCTTAGGTTCCGGTAATTCCTGGATGATTTCTTTAACAAATGCTTTCTTTAATTTCCATAGCACCTGCATCAATTGGCGTTCTACTTTGGTAAACTCTACTATTTCCATCGCTTATTCTTTTATACTCAAATATCAGCTAAATAATTAGTTATCACAACTAAAAGACAATTAATTATTGAACGGATTGCTTCTGCGAAATAGATCTGATGATCCTTTATTAATATTTGTTCTGATCCTAATATTAAAATAACGTGAAGTCAATCCATGACAAACCATTGTTATCCATAGATTACAGTCCATTCACTTATATGACGAGTCATCTCTGATAAAAAACACCCTAATAAGTGTATGCTCAAATCACGATGAATCGATTATAGTGAACACAATGGAATTTTCAACTCGATTTTACTTTTTTTCGAGCTTAACTTGGAAGCTATTTTTGTCTTTGCAGTTTCTAGACGTTTACGCCAAACCATCACCTGTGGCTCCGCCTAGTTAGGTATACCCTCTTCATTCATGAGGCCCAGTGCTTTCGCTAAGTTTTGGCTCAGATCTGCTGAATTGCGATTCGCTTTCTTCCAGTTTTGTTGACCGATTGGTAAGATTGTCAATGGCATCACTAGGTTCGATCCGAAAAACTTCCTTCCTTTTTAGCACCAAGAAACAAGCATTAAAAAATAGCTTTAAGAGCAAACTTTGACGCACTTCGATCGTATTATTTTAAGGATAATCTTTAAACATATAAAAGTGATGAAAAAAACCATTGTATTTATTCACGGCATGTTTCAAAATGCCAAAAGTTGGGAAAAGTGGACGGCCTATTTTAGTCAAAGAGGCTATGACTGTATAGCACCATCTTGGCCATTACATGATGGCGAACCTGCAGCACTCAGAAATCAGGTGCCGGAGGCATTAGGTGACCTTGTGCTTGATGACCTCGTTATGGCGATGGAAATAGTCGTGAATAAGTTAGACGAAAAACCAATTGTTATTGGGCATTCTGTTGGTGGACTCATCACGCAGATATTGGTGCAAAAAGGACTGGCTTCAGCTGCTGTTGCTGTCAGTAGCGTTGCTCCAAACGGAATGTTATCCTTCGATTGGAGCTTTTTCAAAAACAGCATTACGATTGCCAATCCTTTCAAGGGGGATGAACCTTTTTATATGGACCCCGAAACATTTCACGGAGCCTTTGCCAATTCTCTTTCTGAAGCGCAGAGCAACATTGAGTTTGAAAAAACGGCCACACACGATAGTAGAAATGTCCTGCGAAGCTGTATGGGAACATCGGGCCATATCGATCTCGATCAACCGCACGTGCCGCTCCTATTTATTTCTGGAACTGAAGATGAGATTATTCCTGCTGCATTGGTTGAAAAGAATAGCAAAGCCTATGAAGATAAAAACAGTATCGTTGAGTATGCAGAATTTGCAGGAAGAAGCCACTATATCTGTAACGAACCTGGTTGGGAACAAGTGGCAGATCGTGTTAATACATTTCTTAATCAACAGGCTTAATACCCCCCTGTTGGTTTAATCATTGCGGTAGATCGCAAAAAAAATGAAAAACCGGGTAGATATTTTGATCAAATATGTTATTCAACAATGAACGCATATACACAAATGGAAGCTCTCTCTCTAGGGTCATTCATCCATAGGAAGCGTTACAAAAAAGCTAATCTCACGATTAGCTTTTTTTGTAGCCTGTTGGCATCCTGTTGTCCAGACTAGTGGCCTATTGATCGGTGTACTGATCGATGATTTTTTTGAGATCAATGCCTTTACCCAGAACTGGCTTAAAGATATCGCCTTCACTTTCAAGTCGTTCCAGTGCATTAAAAATAGTGAAATCGCTCATCTTTAGTCCTTTTTTAACTTCGTCCCAATGCAGGGGCATCGATACCGTTGCGCCGGGTTTTGGACGTACCGAATAAGCAGCGGCAATGGTCGCATGCGGTCTATTCTGCAGAAAATCCAAGTACATCTTACCCTTGCGATCCTTGATGGTACGTTGCAAAGTCGTATAGTCGGGAAGTTCTCGATTTACTAGAGTAGCAATGACGTGCGCAAATTCTTTGGACTGTTCATACGTATACTTATTATTCAAGGGAATATAGATATGTAGACCCGTAGAGCCGCTTGTCTTGCAGTAACAGGGTACATGCATGCTATCGAGTAAATCTTTGGTCACCTTTGCCGTCTCGATGACCTGATCAAAAGAATTTTTATCGGGGTCAAGATCAATAATACAAAAGGTCGGGTGATCCGGTTTTTTGATCGTACTGCTCCACGGATTCATTTCGATACAACCTAGATTGGCCATATACAGCAAGGTCGCCTCATCTTTTCCGACCAGGTATTGCTTGTCTTTTTGATCCGTTTCACTTTTGTACAAATAGGTTTCTGCCCAATCGGGAGCACTATCGGTTACATTTTTAAAATAAAAGCCCTCGCCTGTTATGCCGTCGGGAAAACGGTTCATGCTCTGAGGTCTATCTTTTAAATAGGGCAATATATACGGCGCCACCTGATGGTAGTAATTGATCAGGTCACGTTTTGTAATGTTCTCTTTCGGCCAAAAAATCTTATCGAGATTCGTGAACTTCAAATCCTGTTTATTGATCTTTTTGACCTGCGTTTTGTCCGTCGGATTCAGTAAAGTCTTTTTCATTTTTCCTTGATCAGCGATTATAGGTTCATCCAAACGGTCAACAACCTGACGGGTCGATACCTCTTTTTCCAACACTATACTTTTAGGATCTTTATCCTCCCGTAAACCGAGAAATGAAGGATGGCGCATCACAGCATCTGCGGTCATCTCTGTAAAACTCACTTCGCAGATCAGATCTGGTCTCAACCAGGTAACATCGGCATGTGGCGGGTCGGGACGAAACCGCGAAGCCTTATTCACATCGGGCTTTGTACTAAAGGGAGAGGTCTTGCGGGTCAGCTTTTTAAATTTTCCGAGCAGCTCCTGTTGCAGTTTGTCACTAAAGCCGGTGCCCACCTTGCCCGTGTAAATCAGTTCTTTGCCTTGATAGACACCAACAAGCAGGCTACTAAATGCTTTACTGGAACCTTCATTTTTAGTGAAACCGCCGATTACTACCTCCTGACGTTGGTTGGCTTTAATTTTCAACCAGTCTTTTGTTCTGGTATGGCTATGATAAAGGCTATCCTTGCGTTTTGCCATAATCCCTTCCAGTCCCATCTTCTTTGCCGATTCCAAAAATTTGATGCCCGACGTGTAGAAAGGCGTGCTTAACTTGATCCGTTCACTTTCGGGTAGTAGCTCTTGAAGTATGCCCTTCCTTTCGGACAAGGTCAAGTTTTTCAAATCCTTACCTTGATACCATAGGATATCAAAAACGTAATATAATAAGTCGCCATCTGCTTCACTGTGCCAGTTCTGCAAGGCACCAAAATTAGCATGTCCATCCGCTCCTACCACAACGATTTCACCATCTAGAATAACATCAAGCTCCATCGATTTTAGTTCATCATAGATGGGATAAAATTTTTCATTAAAACTCTTGTCATTACGTGATTTGATATCGACCTGTCCACCTTTCAAAAATGAAACAGCCCTATAGCCATCCCATTTTACTTCATACAGCCATTCATCATTGTCAAATGGCTGATCCGTAAGGGTGGCTAGCATGGGTTCTAACCGACTATAAAATGCTTTCTTAGGTGCTTTCTGGAGCAATTTGACCACATCGACATCCGTTCCTTCAGTTTCTTTATTATCTGCTATTTGCTCGTCGATAAGTGCCGCAGCTTTTTTCTTTCCGCTAGGCTTATCCTTCGCCGTACTGTCTTTTTTGATGATTTTCTTGCCATAGACATGATCAGGAGACTTTTCCATCTGGGCGATGCTTTTTTTAGAAATAACCGACTTGTCTTTCAACGTGATGTCTTTCTTGCTGACATGCCTATCCTTCAATTTCATGAAGAGCCAGCTGTTTTCGGATTTCCCGTAGGCTTTCACCAAAGCAAATTCGCCTTTCAGTTTTTTACCGTTGAGTTTAATTTTCAGTTTGCCGGCTTTGAGCTGTTTCAACAGCTCCTTTTCCTGTTTTTTCAGATCTCCGGCAACAGGTTCTGCTGGTTCATAAGTGCCCTCATCCCAAACAATCACCGTACCACCCCCATACTGACCTTTTGGGATTATTCCTTCAAAAGTCCTGTAATCATAAGGGTGATCTTCGACCATCATGGCCAGTCGCTTGATGTCGGGATCTAGGGATGGGCCTTTCGGAACAGCCCAACTTTTCAGTACTCCATCCATTTCCAGACGAAAATCATAATGAAGGTGCGAAGCATCGTGCTTCTGGACCACAAACCGTAATTCTTGACCAGAAGATTGACCTCCAAAGGGTTCTGTGGTTTTATCCTCCGATCGTTTTTGTCGATATTTCTCTAAAGCCATAATTACAAATTCAAAAAAAAGGACTACGCATTTGCAGCCTTTTACTAATTACCGAAAAAATGTAAGTCTCACAACGCCTATCCGTTATTTATGGGTTATGCTGTTTTTTAAATAGTCTTCGAGCGTATCGCGATCAATCGTATCCGTTGCACGGATTGCATCAGTGACAGCTTGTAAAGTGACCCCCATTTTATCTTTAACAGATGGAATTTCATCTTACTTACAACCAATCACTTAGGAACGATCCTGATTTCCTTTTTTTGATTGATCATCTGCCATCGCGTGAAATTTTAATAGTTTACGCTCTTATTTGCCCATATCCTACCTCGATGACCAGTACAACAGGGTCATCGAGCTAGGATATGAAGTATAACAAACTGATGTTAAGAAAGTTCGTCCAAATCGCGAAAGAAATGCCCTCCATTCTGATATGAGATCGTCATGTAGCTCCTGTCCCAGCGATCTCAGGAAAATAGGTTGATCAGCATATGTCCTAGGGCAAAGAAGACCTAGACTACTTCAGTTTTTTAAAAATTTCGAGCATAGCATCCCGATCGATATGGGTCATATCAATCAGCTTTAAGGCTTTTACCATGGGCCGTGTAGACGTTTTATAGTGTTCAAAATGAGGAGTCTTCAAGTGCGATTGATAGGCTTCTTTATCGGCATAGATTTCCACAATCCGCACTTGTGTCGGATCTTCCTGTTGGTACATCGGGAAGATCGCAATGACCCCTGGTTCCCGAGCAACAGAAGCTGCGGCTTCCTCTTTCAGAATGGCTTGGTAAGCTTCCAGATATTCGGGCTGTATGGCTATCTCGGAGATCCGGACCATCATATCCGTCTTGATTACGGGCACCGCAGGTATATCGATCAGTTTCCTGACGGTATTGGCCTGTGTGGTACTGACATTTGTTTCGATGATTCCAGCCAGTTGTTCGAGTTGATGCTGCGTGATACCGGTATTCTTGCCCATCTGAATGTGGGACTTTAACTGTGCCTCTACCCCAGGCATCGATGCTAGCGCAGCAATGGTGACCAGTTCCCTCTGCTGATAACTCAGCACATCGCTTGCAAAAATATCGGCAAACAGATGTTCTTTCAAAAAAGCATCCACGCGCGGGGCAAATTCGCCAAAGCCAGGTGCAGGTTTAGCCTGTGTGGTCTGTGTCAGTTCTTCCAGCACTTTTCTGCCTTGCTCGTATTTGTCCTTCGTGCTGCTGTTGACCGTAATTGCCTGACCAGTTGCATCGACTATGCCCCGGCTCTTTCTTTCATCCACAACAGACATCAACACCTGGATCGCGTTGAGGCTTCTGGGAAAACCCGTATACGCGTAGAGCTGTACCAGTGCCTCTTTGATTTCATTTTGGGTAAGACCTGCATCCAAGCTCTTGTGGAGTGCGGTATGGAGCTGGTCCATATTTCCAGTTGCTGTCGAAGCCGCAATCTTGACCAGGCCTTGCTGCTGGCCAGACAGCTCCGTCGTATTGTGTTGTGCATGTACCATAGCTATCGTGATCGAGAGCACAAAAACGAGCAGCGCCCTGAGTGGTTTGTTCTTGTTCATGATGTCCGTTTTTATGACTAGTATTGTTGTTCCTTATTTTTCTATACAAAGCTCAGCTTTATATGTTTGACTCCTGTATATAAAACACGGATTTATTTACCAGTTTTACGGATTTGACAGATTTGTTGTTCATCCTAGGGGATCATTTATTAATTTTGTACAATCATAAATGTGAACAAGATGGATGAAATACACAGAATCGACACGGTCAAGCAGTACAATGATTCGTTGGGAGTTGACACCGTTCATCCGCTGGTCAGTGTCGTCGATTTTGACAACATGCCTACCTATCTGTATGTGAAACGAAATATGGGCATTTATGCTATTTTTTTAAAATATATCCAGTGTGGAGACCTGCGCTATGGCAACCAGCCTTATGATTATGCAGACGGTACATTGGTATTTATATCACCTGGGCAGGTGTACGGGATCGATCGTCAGGGTTCGATCATCAAGCCACAGGGCAAAGCACTGGTCTTTCATCCCGACTTGATTGGAAACACGGCTCTAGGGAGAAAAATAAAGGATTATCACTTCTTTTCTTACGAAGTGAACGAAGCACTCCATCTTTCAAAGAAGGAACGGGCCATCGTAAACGACTGTTTTGATAAAATTGCCTATGAAACCGATCAACAGCTAGACCAACATAGCCAAACGCTACTCGTGTCCAATATCGAGCTGTTTCTGAATTATTGTATGCGTTTCTATGATCGGCAGTTTAGCACGCGTACCCAGGCAAATCAGGATATCCTCAGTCGATTTGAACAGGTAATGCTGGCTTACTATCAATCTGAACAACCACAGATACTAGGCATACCCTCTGTGCGTTACTGCGCAGATCAGCTCCATCTTTCCGCCAACTATTTTGGTGACCTGATCAAAAAAGAAACCGGAAGAACAGCATTGGATCATATTCAATCCACCATGATCAATGAAGCGAAAATCATGCTCTGTGACCACAGAAAGCAGATCAGTGAAGTGGCTCAGCAACTCGGATTCACTTATCAGCAGCATTTCACACGCCTTTTCAAACAGAAAACGGGCCTTACACCGCAGGCATATAGAAATGCGCATTAAGTTGATTCAACGAAAGAAGTGATTGCTTTAGTCATGGATTCCTAAATAGCTCGAGATCAGCTGTTGATCGACATCAGGTCTACTGGAGATCAACAAGGAACTACTTTCTCCAAAACAAATCACTTTCAGCGAATGGTCTGCTTTACTCCTGTGCAGAACAAAAAAACCGGCACTTTCCACTTTTCCTGCTGCACTGACCATATCGGCATGCAGGATGCTCGAAGAGAATAATACGGGTGTATCTTTTACAATTAAATATTTTTGAATGATCATATGTATTCGATTTTAATTTCTATTACAAAATTAGTAGAGACCCTGAGTTTATCCTGCCCAAATAAAATTTAAAACGATCCAATGCGGACATTTATCCACTTCCAATGCTCTGAAAGACATGTTTTAACAAAATAAAATTTGAATCCGAAAGGAAATTTCCGCTGAAGACCAAACTTTATTTACTTACTTTGAGTTAATTATATAGCGTGAACGAGTACAATAATATCAAGTAGACCGCATGAGAGAAGTTGTCCATGAATATGGTGTAAAATTAGACTGGATGGACAATTTTGTCCAACAGATGGACGGTCACATGAACGGACAGTTTATGATGATACCGGATGATATCCATACGGGGACACGGTATATTTGCCCTATTAGTGAAAATATAACAGCATTTGTAGTGGATGTCGAATATCACCAAGATGTATTGTACAAAATTCGCAATACCGATACGGATTTTGTTTGTATGCATTTTAACCTCACGGAAGGACAAGGCACAGTCAAGCTCCATGATCACTCCATACCCAGTAGCCGCTGGACATACAATATTGTCATTATGGATGCTATTTTAGAACAGGATTATCAGGTAAAAGCAGGCAGCAAAAGCTATCTCTTGCATATCTTTATTAAGAAAGATACGGTCAGAAACTTTATCTCCGCACTACCTAAACATGGAGCCTTGCTGGATACCATCTTTAACCCGTCAAAACATACTTTTATAAAATTTGATAATATGACACCACAGTCTTGGTGGTTGATGAATGAATTAAGGAAAATACCCATCGGAGGACCTCTATTTGATCTATTCTGTGCTGGAACAGTCTACAGTCTGCTGGCCGAATATATTGAAAAAATGAAGCAGGCAGAAATCATTATTCAGAAAGTTGTGGATGAGGATATTTCCAGTATTTTCAAATCTCAGGCGTACTTGATCGCTCATATGAAACATACATTTCCAGGTATTCCGTTTTTAGCAGAACAGGCCTGTATGTCTCCAACAAAATATAAAAATATTTTCAAACTGCTGACCACGCATACTCCAAATTCTTATTTTTCAACCAACAAATTAATAGGTGCTAAAGAAATGCTTGAAAAAGGAGGACATACGATCAGTGAAGTCGCGCACGAGTTTAATTTCCCCTCTCCGGCTCGACTTTCTGAACTGTTTAAAACCCAATTTGGGACTATTCCAAAAGATTACCTAACTCGATTATAGCGATGATTCAAACCCCACCTATACCTTGTGCTTATCACTATTCATTAGATCCATCATGGCAACAGTCTCTGATCGACGTTCTTGGGGGGACATTAGAAGATGATAAAATATTAACGCTTCCAGCATCTGTCGCTACCGGTCAGTCCATCTTCTTACAGGTTTTACCCGGTCTATCGGTTTCTTTATTTGACTTTATCTTTCATCAGCCAATCGCGTTTTCCAGAGTACCCAGTAACGAAGAGTTTTTAATTGCTTATTTTGAAATGAGTGATGAGATGACCACCCATGTCACCGACGGGATAGCACGCAAAATCAGCTATCACGCGACATTGGGTATGGGCTTACTTGACTGCAGCACGTTAAACGATATTACTGTACCTGTCGACACCAGAATGTATAACTTAAGACTCTTGATTGATAAGCAATACCTGAAAACACTTGTCGATCCATATGATGAGATGGAAGTGAATAAACTTTTATTTGATCAGAGCAAAAATACCATGTCCTTTTATAGCCATATCGATAGCAAAAGCAAAATCTTGCTCAATTCGTTGAAAAATAAGAGTTTTGATGACCCCACTATAGAAGTACATTTACGCGGGCTTTCCTTTCATCTATTATATTATTTGGTTGAAAAATCAAAAACAATTGAACCCATATTGACCAAGATATCGGAGCACGATATTTCAAAAATTATGGTAACTTCTGAATACTTGCTCAAAAATCTATTATCCAACTTTCCAGGATTAACTGATCTGGCCGACATGGCTGAAATGTCATTAACAAAATACAACTTACTGTTTAAAAAGATGTTCAAGGTCACACCGAAAGCTTTTTTTACCAGACAGAAGCTTCTACTCGGGCGGAAATTACTTCAGAATGGTCATGTGACCAACATCCAAGATCTAGCCTACGAGTTAGGTTATTCAAAACCCTCTTATTTTAGCGCACTTTATAAAAAGGAATTCGGTGATCTACCCTCAGCCGATCTAAATGCATAATGCGCTCATGCAGAATATAAATTGAAGCTCGGATACACGATCCGATGTTGCCGTTACTTAACGAACTGGCATCGCTAACCCAATATACAGAAAAGGAAATAAGCCGCTCAGCAATAGGTCACTATATGCTTCCACCTATTCCGTAGCTTTTATCCATATCTTTCCATCTAGCGTAATGGGCATCGGGTTATTACTATAATCAAACCATAAGATACCAAGTAAGCGCCCCGTTGTGGAGCGCTTCACTTTCCCTAATCGATGCTGGATCAACATCCACATCAAAGTTACTTCGACCTGCGTTTCCCCACTTTCCCCAATAGCCTACTGGTCAGATAGCTTACGGCCGTACCGACCACGGCCATAAGTGCCGTCTGCAAGAGGTCACCAAAAGAAAAGCTCGCGTAGATGGAACACAGCGTGCCACCGAGCGTCCCGATCCGGATATCATTCCCTTTCATCGGGCACCTCCTTTTCTTTTTGCGCGGTGCCCTTCTCCCTTGGCGGAGACTCCTCCTCTTCCTTTTTGTCTGGATCATCCAATACCGTTTCCACCACACCAAGCCCCAGTGCGATATATTTGAACATCTGTAAGGCCTTACCAGGCCATTTAATCGGCGCAAGCAGGACCACCTGCAGCGCACGGTTTATTTTTGTTATTATTTTTTTCATTTTTGTTTTTGTGTTAGATGGTTATGGGGTTAGTAAAAAGCTAGAAAGTAAAAGGAGTTAGTAGGTTAGAAAGTGAAGTCGTTAAGAGGTTAGATAGTCCTCCGTCACTTGGTACTGGTTACTCCGTCACTTGGTTACTCATCACTTCGTTACTTGGTCACTTAACAACCAAATACACCTCCTCGCCTTTTTCCCAGCAGGCATACACCAGTGCCTTGAGTTTGGCCAGCGCTTGACCGCTTGCATGTCCTTTTCCTTCACCCGTGAGGGTGGTGACCGGAGCGATACAGCCCAAGAGTTCCTTTTGTGCATCATTTGCAGCATGGATCAAGATCGCCTCCCGTCCCAGCACATGCGGAATACCGATCTGCTCCCCATGTTTGGGGTAACGCCTTTTTTGCAATTGATATTGACCCGTTGGGATGCAGCTGATCCGAGGGATATTATTCCGATCTGGCAGTTCGATCGTATGGCAGATCAGTTCACCACGATAGGTCAAAGTTCCATTTGTTCCATTTGCCCCATAAATCCGTTGGAGCAGCAGGATATGTTTTGTTTTCATGCTGTTGAATAACCTAAATATTGCGAACGGGCATATTTTTGTCCCGTCCGTTCTGCCACCATCAGATAGAGGTGCAGTCCCTCATCCTGAAATTCTTTCCGCAAGGGTAAGATGACTTTGCCCTCCCGCCTCTTCCAGGTCAGCTCATTGACAAAAGCATACCCTTTTTCTACCTGATAGGCACAGAGCGTCAGGTAATCATCGGCGGCACTATATGCTGCAGGAAACCAGCAATGTGTCACTTCAATCCGATCGGGGTAACGGCGTATCTGATCAACCTGCACATCAGCCACGGTACCCGTGCTCAGCAGTACTTTGGATGGATCCACCTTTGGCTCACCGTCCACGATCTGGATCGCCGTACGCAGCAGATGGCCCAGCGCGAGCGCTGATGCAAATGATTTTTTTCGTTTAGCCTTTTCAGCATAGCCTTTCTCGACCAAGTCTTTCAGCGGAACCAGGTAGGCAATCCCCGCTCTAAATGCAGCCCTTGCACGCACCTGTGCAGGACTGCCCATTTTTTTAGCCATATCTATTGATCTTTTGAAATAAGGGGCCAGGCCAGTTCGGCCTGACCCCATATGCACATTAGTCGAGCTGTACCTCTCCCAGATACACACTTTTGGATACCCTGGTTTTAGATCGGTTGGACAAGAAAATCCAAGTATGGACCGAACCTGTCTGCAGATGATCCGAAACGATAAAGTTGATTTCCCCATTGGCTCGTGTCCCTGGATTCGGAGTCGACATAAATTCATCCTTTTCCGGATGGTAAGCCAATACGTACACCAGGTCGTCGCCATAGGTCTTGAAGTTCTCGCTGACACCCGTATCCCAGGTGAAGCTGAGTTCACCTGCCGTGTACAGTACACCGAGCGTCCCTGCACCATAAAGCGTACCATCGGAGATGCTGACCTTGGCATAGTCAAGTTCAAAGTTGGGGTAAGTACCCCTGATCGCCTGTTTGAGATTAAACTGAAAAGCCGCATTGATCGGAGTTACTTTTTCCATATTTTTACGACCGAACCCGATCTGTAAAAAGACATTGATCGGCAATAGAAAACGCATCAATGTTCTGAATTTTTCCTGCTGCACGAGCTGTTGTTCTGACGAGGGCTTAGATCTTTTTTTATAAAGACCTTTGATGTAGTTGATACTTTTCCAGCTACTTCCTATTACTGAGCCGGCTTTACCCTTAAAGCCACCATTTGCTCCATTTACGATTGTTCCCATATTTTTTTATAGTAATGTCAACGCTGTTTTATACCGGTATTTTCGATTGACAGAACAAACATAAGACGCAGTAAATCAACAAACAATAGCAGACAATTGAAAGACCGAGACGAGACCGATTGGCATCGTGTTTTTGACCGATGTCGGACTGCATGCGAAAAAAATAAATTGAAAACAGGAGATTTTTACGTCCATAGATCTATCAATTGGCCATCAATAGCAGACCAACTTCTGCCCATTGCCCAGCTCGCTACGAGTCTGCTACGAGTGCGCTTCGCGCTGGCTTCGACTTTTCATGCTGTTGAGTCGAAGGAGCCTCGAAGCCCGGTCGAAGCGCACTGAAGAAAAGGTAGAAGTTGGTTAGAAGAAAGTCAGAAGAAAACTATAAAAACAGGAGAACACCCCCCATTTCCAGTTCCACAAAAAATCGTCTCTCTAGATCAGAGAGACGATGGGCCACAAACGCTGCATGCAGCTCAGCATACAAAGAGTTGGAGCCTTATCCACGATAATGCTGACGCAGCCGCTCAACATCAGCATCACGGTAGTAGCGTTTGTTGCGGCTGCGTTTAGCTACACAAAAATAGGGTCAACTTCCGCGAGGTCTAAGACCCTGTAGCCCGCTATCCAGATTTCATTCATTGTTTGCATGTCATTGTTCATTGTTTTTAAATTTTAAGTTAAACCTTCTGTTCATTTATCAGCTGATACCCAAAAATGCCGAAGGTTTTGATCAATAGCGATTTGGGGAAATATGATCCATTAGCCACGTTGAATGGTTAAAACCAGCAGAAGGTGTAGGTCAAATAACCATTCAATCCTCCTATTGGTCATTCGTCCCTCCTATAGGTTAGTTTTCCCTGAATAGCCCTTTATAACAAATCTTTTTATATCTTACAGGTCTTTTTTAGCCAGAACACCATTATAAAATTAAGCCATGAGCAAAAGTAAAGAAGAGCTTTTAGCCAGTTTTTTAAAGACCTCCATAGAAAAGTGGTATCTGCCATACCCGAATTGACGGATGCATTTACAGGGATCCACTTTTTGAAAGGCAAGTACCTGACCAACAAATGGGGAAAACTTGACCTCATTGCCGGAAGATATATTTAGAAAATATGAAATGACACGTCCCGTATGCTATGCCATTAGTGGCGATTTTGTGCCTTATTTATCTCTTTCCAGATGCCTGGCAGCCACGGGCTTGGATTCAAAAGAACCTTTTTGACGGAGAAAAATAGTTAAAATTACAATTGTTGCAACAGATAGAAATTCACTTTGCAAATTTTGAAATGTTTCAAATCAAAAAGAGGTTCTTTCAGAAAATCAATTAAAGTTTTTGCAGGTTCATTTTTAAGGAGTTGCTCTTGATTATAATCAATAAACTACCGTGTAAATTTCCTGCCCAACTGATCAGAAATAACAATATAAAAGAAATGGCTAGAGAATTTTGGAAAATCGACAATCTCCAGTCTCCGCATTTTACAGCATCGGGCTTTGCGAGGTCTGGGTCTACTTCTTCGTGTTTTTCGATATTATTTTGACTGGGCAGAATCAATCTGCCTGAGCTAAACAGTAAGTATAACATATAAGGCCATCTGTAAAAATTCGCTTTGAAAATTTATAAAAGTTGCTGAAAAAAAATGCCCACTAGTAAGATAAACACCTATTTTAATTTCCTCGTTGAATTGCTGAAGCTTCAGCATTAGATTGAGCTGCTATGAAAAAATCTGATGATCACTTCTCTAATTGCTAAAGTCATTCTAGATCTTTTTTGTCGTAAAAAATATAAAAATTAGTTTTAATTGTGTCGTGTATTGATTTTAAGATTTTTACTGTAATAGTTGTGGGAATTCCTGATTGCGTCAATACCTGATTGCGTCAATAAAGGTATATAAATCACGAAAACCAGTATTTAACCTGACAACTTTCAAGCCTTTCCACATGTTTATTAATAGAATAAACAAAATTAATTGGATGCAAAACCGCTACTTAAAGCGCTTTCATACAATTATTCTCAATATTGTGTTGAACGTTTGAAACGTCCAATTTGCAAATAAAATTTAGTGCTATGATAAATGAAGAAAACAAAATCAGTAGACGTAAAGTAATCGGCGGTATCGGAGCTGGTGTTGCCACATTAGCAGTTACACCGTTAATGGGAAATGAGAGTTCGTCCACAAAGCAAAAACTTGGATACGATATGGAAGATCCAAGAATGAAGTTTCCCAAACCTCCATTTAAAGAACAATCTCAGCCATGGCCAGGACTTGCCAGTCAAATGAATCCAAGGCCTGACCATGGAGAAACTTCCTATCGCGGCTCAGGCAGATTAAACGGACGTAAAGCATTAATCACAGGTGGCGACTCAGGAATGGGAAGAGCTGCTGCAATTGCTTACGCTCGAGAAGGTGCAGATGTAGCCATTAATTATTTACCTGCTGAAGAAGCTGATGCTAAAGAAGTGATTGCGCTGATTAAAAAAGAAGGCCGCAAAGCATTGGCAATACCAGGTGATCTCCGGGATGAAAATTTTTGTAAAAAATTGATTACCGAAGCCGTAGCTGGACTCGGTGGGCTCGATATTCTTGTCAACAATGCAGGTCGACAACAAACCAGGCCATCCATTCTTGATATCAGCTCGGAGGATTTTGATGCGACAATGAAAACTAATATTTATGCTCCTTTCTGGCTTACTAAAGCAGCTCTACCACATCTGAAGGCAGGATCTTCTATTATTGCTACCACCTCAGTTCAAGCGACAGACCCTTCTCCAGATTTATTCGATTATGCACAAACAAAAGCTGCAAATACAAGTTTTGTACGTTCTTTGGCAAAACAGCTGGGATCTAAAGGAATCCGTGTCAATGGTGTTGCTCCAGGCCCAATATGGACCGCCTTACAGGTTAGTGGCGGGGCAACAATGGAAAAACTTGTCAATTTCGGTAGCGACACCCCACTTGAACGACCTGGACAACCTGCAGAATTGGCCTCAATATATGTACAACTTGCAGCCAATGACGCAAGTTATGCCACAGGACAAATTTATGGATCTGCCGGTGGTGGAGGTCAACCATAACGTAGCATTTTGATGGCAGGTATGAGTCGAAAAAAATATTGGCACTAAAAATATGGAATTAGGGTAATAAACCTCTAAATAAGTAGATGCAGTAGGATTTGAACCAGAACGTACTTGTATGGATAAAGTTAAAGCTACCGTCAATTTTGAAATGGGTTCGATGAAAGTGCTCGATCTCTGCTTTGAGGCGGTAAGAAGGATGGGTACGGTATCAATTGTGGGCTTGTATAGCTCGTCTTATGGTAACTTTCCACTCCACCGGGTCTTTGATAAAGGAATTACCATAAAGCAGGGTGAAGCTCCTGTACTGAATTATATTGACAAACTAATCGAGCTGGTTAATGACGGCAAGGTTGTACTAGATGATATTATGACTCCTACGTTATGATTGGATGATGCAACACATGATTATAAAATTTTTGATAAAAAAGAAGAAGATTGTGTAAAGGTTATCCTTAAACCTTAATTATATTTGTTAAACATAGTTATAAAAAAAAGAAGTGAGTATCTGAGTATTTCAATGGGACTGAAAAGTGATCATGGGAGTGTAATACAAACTATGTTAAATGTTCAATTACCGCGCCTTCGGGCGGTAATTGAACAATTTTATTACTGTAAATCTAACACCATTCTTCCCGGAAACCAAATCGCTAATTTTTGCGCCGTTGTTACCCAATTGTCCATGCCGTCGTTCATTTCTTTTTAATATTTTTTTATGCTATAGAAATCAGTGTCATATCCGAACCGAATAACCCATTGGCGTTGGTTACTTTACGGATCTGGCAGTGGAACTCGTCGATCGTATTGTTCATATAGATCAATTTATAAAAAAGATTTTCTAGGTCCCGTATGCTCTAAATTTACGTTGATTCCACCGTCTTATGAATACCTTTCCATTTTCAAATCTGTAGAAAGAGGTCTCCCGCTCTTTTTCATAAGGTCTAATGAGTGTAAAGCACTCCCCTTCTGGCAACTCCATAATCTCATGTATGGTGCCTGCTGCCACAAAATGTGAAGTTCCTTCTTTTCGATGATGTATCGATGTCGTATAAGTTCCGTCTGCATGAATTTCATAAATTCGTTCCACATAACTCCCTTTTAAGATATGCGTCGTGAAACTGAATGGATGATCATGAATGTGCTCGTGTTGATCTTTTTCGCTGAAATGGTGAATCACCGCATCGAAAGGCAAACCCTTCAAGTGGTGCTTCATAAATACCGCATTCATTTTTTCACGTTTAGTCTTAATATGAATCATGTTTTCTAATTTATATTTTTATGAGCAATAGTTTCAAATCGAAGAAACAAGGCTATTTGGCACCTCCTTTTGACGCGCACTATTCGTTTTCGATTTATAAAAATAACGAAAAAATAGCAGTTACAATTGTCCATGGGTTTTTATTCTATAACTTCAATTGATAAAATATGATGGCAATTCCTACCTGTCGTCGATCATACCAATTTTATCAAATGGATATGAACGAATTGGTATTTGAATTGTATTTATTTGTAAGTTCTCGGTTTTCTGAAGAGACGCAAGCGAAATCTTTCAGGTAGTGGATAATGCGTTATGTATTAAAAGATCTAAATGCGTACTGAAAAATAAAATATGATGAAAAATCCCGCACAACATGATACTTTTTTCTCTCGATCAGCAATCTCGCCGAGCGTAAAATTCAGTATCGTTATTCCAGTGAAGAACGAGGAAACCTATATTTGGAATACACTCTCCTCTTTTGCTGTACAGGTTGATCGATCGGGTAATCTGCTGGATCCAGATGTATTTGAAGTATTAGTTTTGGCCAATAATTGTACGGACCGCTCCGTCAATTACATTAAAGGTTTTCAACATGACCATCCACACCTTCATATTCATTTGGAGGAGGTGATATTAGAACCCAGCAAAGCCAATATCGGCTACATCCGAAGAAAACTGATGGAATGCGCTTATGCCCGACTATCTCAAAATGGTGGCGGTACCCTGCTGACGACAGATGCTGATACGACGGTAGCCTCAGATTGGATTGCACAGACAAACTGGGAAATAGAGCAGGGAGCTGAGGTCGTCGGAGGAAGAATATTACTTGCTGATGATGAGCTAGAAGGCCTGGACGAATTTACACGTTTACATCATTTTAAAGACGAAAAATATCACCTCCTAATTGCTGAGCTAGAGGCGAAAATCATCGATCCTGCTGTTGACCTTGTACCCAGACATCATCAACATTTCAATGGTAGTTTTGCGATTACCACAGATTGCTACGCTCGATCAGGAGGTGTTCCCATCGTTGACCAACTGGAGGACTGCGCATTTTTTGAACGATTAGAAAGCGTAGATGCCAAAATTAGACATAGTCATCTAGTCCAGGTCCATACATCGGCTAGATGCATCGGTCGGGCCGAAATTGGTCTTTCCTACCAATTGAATGCCTGGAAGAACTTAGGAAACCAAGTAGAAGAATATTTTGTAGAGTCGTGTACATCCATTGTCCACAGGCTCCATCGGAAGAAAAACCTGCTCCACGTGTGGGAACTAAAAGACCGGCCCGAATTTGACTTCTATCTAGAGATGAGCAAAATAATTCCGGAAGTGGCCATCGATAGTGACTTAATGACCATTTTTAAGAACAGCCGATATTTTGGAACATGGTATGGAACAATCATGCAACTCAGACAGATCCAAGATCAACAGGAATTTCCGGCAGTCCATATCGATACAGCAATAACAGATTTACAGGCCAAACTGGAGGAATACGCCCATCAAGATCTAGCCCAGACATCAATGCGATAATTTTCTGCTCTGTTGGAAAAAACAGATTTCATTTTGTCCCGCATCAATTGCTCAAAACGATCATGTACTTCATCCCCTGTTTGAGGATAGTCGGGTACTTCAGGGAGCCAATGGACAAGAACAATATGACCTCCAGATACCAATCTTTCATACAAAGCACCTATAGCAGCTTTCCAATCTGCTGCTGACAAATAATAGGCAACTTCTGAGACCATAATTAAATTAAATTGATCTGCTGGTAATTCCTTTGGAAAACTTGCTTTTTTAAACGTTACATTCCTGACGTGTTCGCATCGTCTGGTGGCAATATCCAACGCCTTTTGCGAAACATCTATGGCCAGTAAATGGGTACATCTTTGCGCGAGAAGCCGCGTAAGAACGCCGATCGAACACCCCACCTCTAAAACTCGCTCCTCCTGTTTATTCGGAAGAGCTGCGATCGTTGCCGCATACTTTGCAGCCTCATAGGCGCTGGTTTCAAAATTCCAGGGATCTTCGCTCCTATCATAGATATCGTTGAAGTAATCCAAATTTAAAGATTTTTTTTCCTTCATGATTTTGATATAAAAAATGTTTCATACGGTACAGCAAATCGACTCAGCATATTCGGTGAAAGTCTAAATCCCTCTGGATCGTCACTGATCAAATCAGTAATTTGGGAACGATGCTGTGCTATCGCTTCTTGTTTCTGATGCAGCACCTGGCTAATATTTAAACGAAAAGGTATGGACTCCTCCTGTGTTGGCTCATCTCCCGCGACACCTAATTCTTCCAGCCAAATCGGATATTCATATATTTTTGCGACAGCAGTATCAGCAGCCTCTATGATCTGAAAAGCAGCGCGGTGATCAGGATGTGGATCTCTCCGCCATGGTACAAATATACTTTGCGGTTTTACGATCGCTAGCAGTTTCGCCATATTTTGTACTGCTCCATCAAATCCTTCACTATGCATCGTCGGCACATTTCTGTCTGGATATCGACAAAAAATAATATTTTCAGCAGGTACACTCAGTATTTCAGCGGCATCCAGCAGTTCTCTCTCGCGCAAATCGCGCAGTTTTTCACGAGGATAGGCTTTGCTGTTTGGATGTGACCGTGTTCCATCGCTCAACAGGACGATATATACCCTCTGCCCATATTTGCGCAATAGGGAGATTACTCCCCCACATCCTAAGCTTTCATCATCGGCATGTGGAGCAACAATCAGCGTGGTGCCAAATCCTGTGACGCACTGTTCGGGCGCCAGTGGGATATGATTATACTTTTCTTGATTCATTATTTTTCTTTTTATAAATACTTAGATTCCACATTTCGTCGGCAGCAACACCATTGTGTACGATATATTCGCCAACTTCTGCCAATACGGTATCAGGAGCGGGTTGCCGCAGATAAGTACTGAGATCACGGATGATTCTTTCGAAATGATAGGGCTTGTTGAGTCCACGGGCACCGACACATTTTTGACAAAGATTCATGATATCGATGCAGATCTGCTCGATAGCGGTTCGCATCATGTTGACATATATCATCAATTTTTTTTCCTCAGCTTTGGTCGAATTTTTCATATAGTGATCCATTCTACCGGCTGCAGCCTTCAACCACAGATTTCCTGACTCGACCAAAATGGCCATTTGACCCAATCGTGTATTTTGAAAAGGGTCCTTTATCCTGTTTAAACGGATCAGGTAGATTCTTGTTTCATCTAATAATTGTTCAGCTGCTCCCAACTGTACAGCCGCAAAGCGTACCGATCCACTGCTAAAACCAGGTTGTTGATAATATTGGCCCGCTGATCCCAACATATTTATTTTGGCAATAGGCGCTTTGACAAATGTCATTTTAAAACTTCTGCTGGCCTTCATTCCCCTGGGGTTCCACCAGTTCGGATCACTGATGATATGTACCTCCTCCATGGGGACGACACACATGTGCCAAGATCCATCTTTTTTTGCAGCCGTGACGATGGGCCGGGTAACATAATCAGTACCTGTGGCAAAAGTTTTAGAACCCGTTAAATGGTAAGTGCCTTTTTTGTTTTTTGATAAGACGGTACCGTCCTCAGCTTGCGTATTCCACACGGCAAAAAGCCTACCCCTTAAGGCGTCTGCGGCAAAGCGCTTTTTTTGTTTTTCACTGCCAAATTGATGGATTAACAGCTGTGCATTGATATGTCCTTCCAGCACCCTTCCCATCACTAAGTTACCTCTGCCTATATGTTTCAAAATGGTCAGCATTGCTAGATTAGTACCGGGTACCAGCCCTACATCCTGACCACCATATCTTTCTGACACACTTGCCATCAAAAGCTTGGCAGATGTGAGTTGTGCCAAAGTTTTTTCGGCAAAAGAATAGACATCGTCCGTTTCTGCCGCTTCTACCAATGCTGATTCTCCAATAACTTGCGCAGCAAGTATTAGTGCGGCTAATTTGGATCTCTTGTTTTTATGTTGATGATTTTTCAAACGCTAAATAATTCATGAATAGGATTAATGATGGTTATGACAGTTGACTGTTGCTCTTCAGAGCGAAATGACTTTAGAATTAAAAAGTAAATAATCAGCATCTGTTAATGCCTGAAAGGTATCGATCTGTTTTTTAAAATTTAAAATTGCGCTGATCGTCCTGATATCAGGTACTCTTGTCAGGGTGTTGGTATCAAAAATATCATAGATTCCGCTGTGATGCCAGTATGCTAAATCATCCCAATCCGGACGATCGACAATGGGATAAAAACAGCAACCCCAAAGCGGCACTCCTGACTGCAAAATAGCCATACATTCTTTTGTAATGGCATGAACCCATTTGGCACGGTCTTCTCCAGGATGACTGGTTTCCGAAATGACAAGTGGTCGTCCATACCGGATAAAGACAGTTTCCATGAGCGACTGCAAGGATCGAAAGTAGGGATGAGCCGGCTCATCGGCCCAAGGTAAGATCTCATGCGTCTCATTGATCCACTGATTATTATAATAATAGTTAACACCTATAATATCGAGATATTCAGGTTTCCCCCTCAGTTCCGGACACATCGCACCAGAGAGCATATCATGCACCTGGAATTGTTCCTGATGTCTTTTTTCAGCTTCAACCACTGATACCAGATTTTCAGGATCGTTGGTGACGATACTGATTAATGGCTCCGTAATCATGATCCTTATGGAGGCATCCACTTCTTTCATCCTATCGATGCCTTCTATATAGGCTTTCATCAGGGCATATTTAACCTCCCAACCCTGCCCGGTACAGTACGGAGAGGTGCCTCTCACATCTCCTCCCAACCAGGAAAGAAAACTGACTTCGTTAATGGGCGTAACGATTAAAACACCTTCTGGCACCAGACTTCTATATTTGATGACAAACTCGCGACACAAATGGCTAAATCTTCGAGCAAACATCGGATGCAGGGGTGTCAGGTCATCCGGAAAACCAAAGTGACAGATATCCCAGATGACCTGAACTTTTTTAGCCTGAGCAATTGTGATCATCCGCTCTACTTCTGACCAATCGTACTGATAGGGCTGATATTCAACATGACTCCATCTGATACCTTCACGAATCGTTTGGATCTCGAGGCCAGCTAGCGCATCAAAGTCTTGTTCGAGATAGCGGTCATGCCCAGATGCCTGAAATAAATCTACCCGTTTTCCAAATGCATTGAGGTGATCCGCGCATTCAAACCCTCCCATCAGAAAACTACTAAAAGGGCTCTGATGGGAGGGTGAAAAATCATGACTGAACATAGACTTCCTGATTTTTAATTTTTCGAAAAAGTACCAGTGACTGCGCGACTACCTGATCCATATTATAATACTTATAAGTCCCCAGGCGACCTGTAAAATATACATTGGGATGCTCCTCTGAAAGCTTCTTATACAGGTTATAAATATCCTGGTTTTGCTTCCTTGGAATCGGATAGTAAGGGTCACCTTCGGCCGTTGGATATTCGTACACAATGGTGGTTTTCGGATTCTTTTGTCCTGTGAGGTATTTAAACTCTGTTATTCTCGTAAAGAGATTGGATGTTGGGTAATTGATGGTTCCGGTTTCCTGATATACTTCCTGATCTAACGTTTCAAATTTAAAATCGATGGAACGGTAGGGCAGTTGACCATAGCAATAATCGAAATACGAATCGATCGGTCCGGTATAGATCAATGTCCTAAAAGGAATGACGTCTATAATATCCTTATAATCGGTCTGTAGCATGATGCTGATATTCCGATGCGACAGCATTTTCTTGAACATTTCCGTATAACCATTTTTCGGCATGGCCTGAAAGCTATCTGTAAAATAGCGGTCATCTTTATTGGTTCTTGTGGGTACGCGTGCGGTTACGGAAGCATCAAGCTCCGAAGGATCGAGATCCCACTGTTTCTTGGTATATCCTTTAAAAAATTTCTCATATAACTCTTTCCCGACAACATTAACCACGACATCTTCCGAAGTCAGGATCGGATTTCTTTTTTCAGCTTTTGATGCCAGAAAATCAGTCACCTCGTCGGAAGTTAGATTTTTACCGTACAACTCATTTATGGTCGTCAAATTAATGGGAATAGGAACCAGTAAACCGTCTACACTACCTAAAACTCGGTGCTCATATGGGCGCCATTCGGTAAACCTACTCAGATATCGAAATACCTCCTCCGAATTGGTATGGAAGATATGAGGTCCATATTTGTGAATAAGTATCCCCTCTTCATTGTAATAATCATAGGCATTTCCCGCAATATGATCACGTTTGTCCACGATTAATACCTTGTTTCCTTCTTCAGCAAGACGCTCCGCTAAAACCGCTCCGGCAAAACCGCAGCCTACAATTAAAAAATCATACATGATCGATCTCCTTTTGTACATTTGTCATCTGGTTATTCCTTATTTTTACTTGATTACTTCTTCTTACTTGATTGATGAGTGCATTCATTTTAGCATAGGTGTGATCCCAAGATTCATTTTCAAGAAAACGATCCACTTTATTCAACCATTGCTCTTTTTCCGTACTTGCCCCTATTTTTTCAGCTTCTCTAATAAATGAAGTGGGATTATCGACTATCTGCACCAATCCTGCACTTCCATAGGGATGAACAACATCTTTTATTGCCGTTGAAATCACAGGTTTTCCCGCCGCCAGATATTCTGGTGTTTTGGTAGGACTTATAAATTCCGTAGATTCATTTAAAGCAAATAAAATCAACGCCATATCCCAATGCGCAATGTATGCAGGTAATTCCGTATAATTTTTGGGGCCTAAATAATGAATATTGGCTGCTCTTGGTAAATCATTGGGATCAATTTTGACAACAGGTCCTATAATCACGAACTGCCACTCGGGACGTTGTGCCGAAACTTCACGCAGCAGTTCAATATCAAACCGCTCATCTACAACACCAAAAAATCCCAATCTCGGAAAGCCGATCGATTTCTGATCTTCAGGTTCCTGCTGAATGCCCCTAGCCTGGCCAAAATGTTGCTTATCAATACTGCTGGGCATCGGATGAATATTATGATGTCTATGTTTCTTTGCCTGAAACAGAGAGTGACCACCGGTGAAAACGACATCTGCTTTTTGAAATAATTCATTTTCCAATTCCAAAAGTTGCGGCGGAGCAAATCTGAAAGCTGAAAGCTCATCCATGGAATCGTATATTACCATTTCAGGTTTCAACTCTCGGGTAAACTGAAGTGCCATTGGTGTATAGTACCAACTGATATACTGCTGGATATGATAATCTTTTAATACTTGATGGATGAGCGCTTGGATCCTACTGTCAGTCGTTTCGTCATGACTGGTGATCAGCAACTCCACAATACAAACATGGTCCTGTGCATGTACCACATATAGATCGGCATGCCCAATCTTGGGTTCTTCAAAATAAAACACCCGGTAGTCCTGAGCAAATCGAGTCAGGAGGTGTTGTGGTCGCTGATAAACAAAATTCCAGGACAAATGACTAAAACATAATAAGTTACGCATATTTAAATGTGATTTAATCGTTAACAATCTAGGGATACAGATCCAGTCGAATAGGATAAATACAGCCTATGGAGATCAAATAGATCCTGTCTATAAATTGATATTTTTTTAAAAATGAATAAAAAAGCCTGTTAAGCTTAAATGAAATGACTGGTTTACACCAGTTGAATGGGCTGCTCAGTTGTTGGCCCTTCAACTGTCGCTATAGGTAATAACCATGTTGGATCCTCCTTTTACAATGAAATAATAACTGCTAACACCCTTTGGCTATTGGCATTTCGTGTAGGGTTGAAATATGAAATTTTATATGATTTCAACCTGTGCTGTTAGTCCGCTCCTGATTTTGCTTTTTCTTCTTTTATCATGTGCTATGCTCTCCTATTTTTTTGATTTTTTATTGGCTTTTGCAAGTACTGTTGCGGCACCGCTCGAACACATTGCTATTAAGACAATCGATCATGCTAAATGGTTCGGTATGGTTGCTGAAATATTTAGTTTTAAAAAAAAATATGCGATCTGAGACTTAAGGTGCTGAAATATTAAACTTATTTTTAACCATAATTGTATGATTTGGTAATCAAACGAAAATCCTTAAATGCGCAACAGGGTATGGCACCCTATCTTCATACCACAGCAGATACCATTCTATTATACCCCACTAGAAAGGGAAGCTAAAGAGTTGACTCGGGAATCATCTAGTGAGCACTTGTGATTTATTTCATAGTACTAAAGGATCTGAAAGAACCTTTGCTTTCACTTACTGTTAATGATGTTAGAGATATTGTGCTTAAATAAAGCATATTAAACATATTTACAATATGCCTTTACATGATTCTAGAATCTATCCAAAAAAGATCACGTAGGAGTAGTACTTCCTGAACACTTATTACATTATAGATCATTTCATCTGCATGATCAAGACATTCCCATCGATGGTGATGTTCCTTTACAGCCAATACTTTGAGGATTGCATCCTGGTCGCAGATCCATATATCTGACTCTACTACAGTGACCTGCCTCCTTTCGAACCACTGTTGAGCCTGCTTGGCATCTAAACACATTAGAGACTCCGTCAAAACTTCCATATCTTTCATTTCATAAGAAACATGTTCCTGATAGTACATTTGAAGATAGTTGAAATAGATGTCATGGTCCCCCGTTCTTAATGCATGATTACGGATCAGTACGCGCTGAGGATCGAAAGAAAAATCGTAAATTTCTGGATTGGTCGTAAAATGATAACGGAGATCGTACAGCTTGCACTTTTGCTGCAAACGCTGAGCATGATCATCTTCTATCAAAACATCTCCTGAAAGTTGATTATCTTCCAAAAGATTCAAAGCCTGATCTATGATCAAAACAGCTGGTTTTTTGAGGTCAATATTGCTCCCGTTATATTTCAATTGTAAAAGATATTCTTGTACGTTGCGGATGCGAAGAGGTTGCCAAGTTGGATTTGACATGTTAACAGCATCGTAGGTGGTCAACAAATTATATCCTTTGCATTTAAGGTCTACTAGTAGGGATCGGGATAAGCTGGTAAATTGCATAACAATAGGGATTAAATCAATACAAAATATACTTTGTAGTATTTTATTATAATTAGAACAAATGTTACCTATAAGTGGTTTACTCTCTCGTGGATTTCCTACATCATTATTTGCCTTGACTTATCAGCAAGATCAACTTTACAAAGAGTTATTTGTTATATCAATAGAACTGAATTGGCAGATGATCGAAGTTCACGAATGACAGGAATTAACTCATCTGAGATTTTATTTGTTTGATCATTAAAAAGAGAAATTATGCCCTGGTACAACAATGACTATCCACCGTCCTATAAAAATCAGCCCGTCCATATTCGGGATAAAGCTGTAGAAATTGCGAATGCCCTATTGCAGGAAGGCAACGATGAGGGAACGGCTATCGCTATAGGTCTAAAGCTTGCTCGCGAGCATTTTGCAAAAAAGGAAGAGGAAAATAATATCGCGAAACTAAAAGATGATCATACTATCTGATCATCTCTACTATAAACTTTAAAAATGGAAACCATGCCTAAAGATCACGGAAAACAAATCAAAGACGATGCACAGTATGAGGCATTACGTCAGAAAGGAATGAGCAAGGAAAAGTCCGCTCGCATTGCCAACTCACCGAAGGCTAGCAAAAAAGGTGGCAAGGCGAGTGATTTAGATTCGAGAACAAAATCAGAACTGCTTGCCGAAGCAAAAAAAATAGGCATCACCGGAAGGCATGCCATGAAAAAAGAAGAACTGATCAAGGCGATCAGAAATCATTAATTTAGCCAAACAACATGCTACGCAAATGTAGTCAACCCACTTAAAAAACAAAATGAAAGGGGAAAAATTCCCCTTTTTTACGATCAACCTAATTTGAATATAGAGCGAAATTTATTTCTGGTCCACTAAATTCTAAATAGCACTAATCAGATGTTAATATCGCATCTCTTAGTGCTTTAACCTCATCATGAGCAACCAATTGACGACTCAACTGATCTCCTATTAAATGTTGAACAGGGACAGATAAGAATTCACTATCTTCCGCTAATATTTTCTTGTACATATCTCTAAAGGCATCTTCCCCTTTTTCACAACTTTCCAATAAGCTTTTGCGATCGTTTCCAGCAACGCTTACTTTTATATTCATCCACAATCTAAATAGCTTACCGCTCAGCATGGTACTGTCTGTAGGTTGTTCTCCCTCTCGTATCACATGAGGTGTTAGTTCAGTGATAAATTGCTCCGATTGGAGGATATATTTTGCAAAAATTCCACCTAGATCGTCTATATGCATACTATGCGCGAGATCTAAAGCTGTTCTATATCCAGCTATTCGATCATTATTAATTTTTATCAAATCGTTGATCATTTCCGGATCATTTACTTTACTGTCCATAACTGCTCTTTTAAAATATTATTAAATTAAAAATATGATTACCTGTTTATAGGTCATACAACTCACCTAAATAAATCGTTCAGACTCGGACCGATTTCCCGTATTTGTAATTTACGTATGGGAGAGCCTATTTTTTGACCTGTTCTCTTGGAAAGGTATCCGGCTCAGGCATATCGTTCAATTGTTCGTTTTGCGGATCAACACCAGCCTCGCCATCACCTTCTTGTTTCTTATGTCTCTTATCCACAACTGAAGTAATGGTTTTCTTTTTCTTCGGCTGTTTATCTTCATCGATTAGACCGACTTTTGCATTTTCATTTTTTGTTGCCATGATCGTATTGATTAAGTTTAACTTAACATATAACGTGTCGGCAGGTCAAAAGTTTGTATTTTCTAAACCGTATAAAATACCTAAAATAAAAACAGAATACTTGTTCTGTCCCTATAATATCTATTTAAACGTACTTGATGGAGGTCTCCATCGATCAAAGCACTAGTACATAAACTTTTCTTGTCCCAGATGTGTTCTTTGCATGACAAGATCATCAATAGAGTCATTTAAATTATAAATCAAATGAGTATGGATCAGACTTACGCCTATGTACACGAACTGTTAAACCGTCAGATGGCGCTACGGGCCAAAATTGAAGCAAGTCCACTTGCAGGAGATATCCAGTTTGAATACGGTAAAGATTACTATCAGGAAGAAACCCGATCGATGGGACTGCGCATGATCCGAGATGGATTAGAAAAGGAAGGTGAAAAACTGATCTTGGATTTTGTTACGGAACATTATCCTGGAAATGAAGAGCGTGAAAAGAATTGGATCGGTAAGATGATGCATGAACTCGAAGCCATCACGCCGACTCTCATTGAGAATCTCTTGGCAGATGGCTATCGTGCGCTACAGAGCAATGTTGAACTGCCCAATGAAAATGCCTTATTTTGCCCTATTGAAGACCTAAATCGCGATACGAAACGGCTATTATTTATGGATAGCACGATTTTAGTTGATCTGCAACAAGCTGATGCATTTGAAAATCTAGTAGGCTGGGTCTATTATCCGGCCAAGTAAGCACCCTGTTTCTAAATAAGGTTTAATGCTTCAGAATAAGTACAGAGATATAGCAGTATGAACATCAGACAACTTGAGGTTGTCCTTAAAATTAAATAAAGATGAAAAACATAATCCCAACTCAAAAAGAAGGCAATAAATTAGACTGTTTTGAATCGGTTGAATTTTCGACGACGGAAATAGCAAGCAAGGCTTTCATGGTCGCATGTATCAACCTACTTGCCATCAACGACTGGCACCGTATTGCCGAAATTCCAGCGGCAGTTTTTAAACTGGTGGATCGCCGGGGCGTGGAGCTGCACCGCCCGCTGCAGTTACATGATTATATTAAAATTGATATCCCTGGTCCAGGATTACCCAGAACCAAAGGGTTCGACTGGGTCAATGTCGTCCATATGGAGTCCAAAGATATGTCCGAATTTAAAATCTTATCGATCAGTCTAAAGCCTTGTCCTGATCCTACCGATCCAGAAAACAACGATACGGCACATTTTTTCGAAGGCATCGCTACCTCAACCCTAATTGTTGAGCAACGGAATAACAGCCTGCTGTTTCAATATGCAGGTCGTAATGAAGTGTTGAATACGGAGAATTCGCATCTGGTGGATAATGTGCGAAATTTTATGGTGGGACTTGGAGCTATAATAGGTGCCTCCTATCCACAATGGAAAGCTCTGATCAAGGGATTTGCCAATCAGGTAAAAGAAGCGTAAACGCCTAGTAACCTGCATTTTTTATAGACACTACATATCTACATTTTATGACTCAAATGACTGAAATCACCCTTCATGCTGCGCGGATCGGCAATTTGGAGGTACTCCAAGAATTAATCCGCCAAAACATAGATCTCAACTGCAGGGATGAAAAGGGCTTCACCCCGCTCATCATCGCCTGTTACCATAATCGAAAAGATGCCGCCAAATTATTGCTGGATGCTGGAGCTGATGTCAATGCACAGGACAATGGCGGTAATACCGCACTGATGGGCGTCGCCTTTAAAGGTTATGTAGAAATAGCCACTCTATTGATCGGTTATGGTGCCGATCTCGATCTACAGCATGGCAATGGTGGTACGGCACTGATGTTCGCTGCGATGTTCGGCAGAAATGATGTGTTACAGCTCTTACTGGAAAGTGGAGCTCAAAAGGATATCGTAGATGTCCGCGGTCTTTCGGTACTGGAGCTTGCTGCCCAACAGGGTAATGAGCGCGCCATCGCAATTTTAGAAGCTTAAAGAATCAAAGTACCGAAAAATACACCCATCTTAAGCTGGGTGTATTTTTTGTATTTAAATGTTCTACGCTGGAACTAAACGTGGCTTTTCACGATTCCAGAAACGATGTTGTGCGATTGCTTTGATAAAGAGCGCTGCAAGTCTAAATCCCTTATTACCGTAAACAATTCCTTCAGAAAGTACCGTTTCCTCTGAAAATTCATCGGGGATTTTTTGGCTAAAGTACGTCGCTTCTAATATTTGTAATGCCTGTTCATCTGCAGCAATAGCCTTGCAATGCTTGAAAGCCTCATTGAGAAAATGCACCGCATTGGCCTCAGCTTCTAACGTCGCCACGCTATTCGTGCCCCCTGGGACATAAACGGCATCATATAAAACTGAGGCTGCAGTAAGAAAGCTCTCGTCAACGGGAATCTGGCTGTTATCTGCAGCAAGTAAGACTCCTAGTTTTGGGGCAATAATATGGACGACACCGCCCGCATCTTCAAGGGCTTCTTTCATGGAATTGAGCGACTTGGCATCTACTCCATCGGCAGCAAGTATCGCAATTTTACGGCTGACAATTCCATCTTTTACCGTATTTTCCATGCTCAATGCTTCGGATCTAGCGATTGGTGACTCGACTTCTATCGGCTGATAATCGGCGACAACACCATCTGCTGGTATGCTTCGATTAATCGGTTGCTCTATTTTTTTAGGCACTTTTAATCCCAATTGAAAAGCCACTTCCGCTGCAATAGCCGGATCGACCAAGGATAAGATACCAAGCATACGCTCCCGGATAGCAATGGTCTTTACTTTACCCAGCTCAAAGCTAAAAGCATCAATCATATGATTTTTTTCAGGTTCGGACTGACTGTTGAAAAATAATCTGGCTTGACTAAAATGATCAAAAAAACTCTTACTTCTATTCCGTATCTTCTTGGCATCAACCCGTTCCTGATAAGAGGTGAAGCCACCATCTGCTTCGCGGACTTGCTGTGGGTCGTTATTTCCCAAAGCATTGGGTCCGTAGCTCGTCTTTCCTTTGTTAATTTGTTGGCGCATAAAGCCGTCCCGCTGGTTATTGTATATGGGCACGATCGGTCGATTGATCGGTATTTCATGAAAATTAGGTCCTCCGAGTCGAATCAGCTGGGTATCGGTATAGGAAAATAACCTGCCTTGCAACAAGGGGTCATTCGTAAAATCAATACCAGGTACAATATTACCAACATGAAACGCGACTTGCTCCGTTTCTGCGAAAAAATTGTCAGGATTACGGTTCAAAGTCATCTTACCAATTCGTTCAACTGGAACAAGTTCTTCTGGAATAATTTTAGTAGGATCTAACAAATCGAATCCAAATTTAAACTCATCTTCTTCTGGTACAATCTGGACACCAAGCTCCCATTCCGGAAAGGCACCACTTTCGATTGCTTCCCATAAATCCCTTCTATGGAAATCTGGATCCTTGCCGGATATATTCTGGGCTTCGTCCCAAGCCACGGAATGTACCCCCAATAGCGGTTTCCAATGAAATTTTACAAAACTGGCCACACCCTTTTCATTGATAAAGCGGAAGGTATGTACCCCAAATCCCTCCATCATCCGGTAACTGCGCGGTATGGCACGATCACTCATCAGCCACATAATCATATGCGTGGACTCGGGCATTAACGAGATGAAGTCCCAAAACGTATCATGCGCCGAGGCTGCTTGTGGAATTTCATTGTCCGGTTCTGGTTTAACCGCATGTACCAAATCCGGAAACTTCATGGCATCTTGAATAAAGAAAACAGGCATATTATTACCCACTAAATCAAAATTTCCTTGTTCAGTATAAAATTTTACGGCAAATCCCCTGACATCTCGCGCGAGATCGGTCGACCCTTTGGAACCGGCAACGGTGGAGAAACGCACAAATACCGGAGTTTCTACTTCGGTATCATTTAAGAAGCCGGCTTTAGTGACCTTATTCAGTGGTTTATACAACTTAAATACGCCGTGAGCACCTGAGCCCCTAGCATGGACAATGCGTTCGGGAATACGCTCGTGATCAAAATGTGTCAACTTTTCTCGGAGAATAAAATCTTCCAGTAAAGTAGCTCCCCTTTCTCCGGCTTTTAACGAATTTTGATCGTCATTGATCAACAAGCCATGATCGGTCGTCATTTGCTGATCGGTGGCATCGGCAGTATGTGGTTGCAGCGACTGGACTTTTTTATTGTCCACCGGCTTGGTGGTAGGATCTTCGGTTTTATTTTTTTTCATGGGGTTGATTTTAATAGGTTTTACGATTCTTCTGATGCTTGATAATTAACTCCTTCTTCGGCCACTTCTGTCAATATGAGATCAGCTGCTTTTTCTTCTTCCAAAGTTTGCTCTAGGAGTGTCGCTACCTCGGTCAATCCCAGTGTCGCAGCAAGCTGCAGCAAACCACCATAACTTGCAATTTCATAGTGTTCTACTTTTTGGGAGGCTAATATAATACCCACATCACGGGTTGCCGTCCCTGCTTCTGTACTTTCAATGATTTCTTCGCCTTCTTTGGCCAAGCCCTCCATGGCATTGCATTTTTTAGCAATTGGCTCTTTTCCCATGATATCAAATATCGTTTCGAGCCTAGCGACATGTCCCTCTGTCTCTTTCAGATGATTTTCGATGGCCTTGCTGAGTGCAGCGGAGCTCGCGGCTTTAATCATTTTCGGCAAGGTTTTGAGGAGATGGTTTTCGGCCCAATACAGATCCCGGATGCCATCAAAAAAAAGTTCATTTAAAGCAGGCTCAGAATGAACCGACGTTTTCATTTTAAATTTTGGCGTTGTGCCCGTTTCGTTTTTCATAATGTATTCATTAAAGGTGAAAAATTAAAATTTGATAGTTTACTTCGGAAGCAAACTGAAAAACTTACAAGAAAGTGAGCATATTGCTTCATTAATATCCTGCTTCTTGGTTGCTTTTTCTTCCTTGTTTAATCATCTTCTTCTATTTCATAAACAGGCAATCCTGCTGTGGATGGACCAGTAAGCAAATGGCCACTCGGATCATATCGAGCGCCGTGACAAGGACAGTCCCAGCTCCGTTCCGTACTATTCCACTGTACGACGCAACCGGCATGTTTGCACACTGGATCTACCGCAAATAACTGACCTGTATCATCTTTAAAAAGGCCAATATCTCGGTTTTCAAAATTAATAATGCGCCCCTCTCCTTTGGCAATTTCGGAATAGCTGTGGATCTTCGACACCGAGAGCTTATCGGTAATCAGATGTTTGGCGACATCTATATTTTCAGTCATAAAATTAGAAAAACCGGCAATTGGCTTACATCGTGAAGGTGAAAATAGCGCTTCATACGTACTTTTGCCATGCACAATCAGGTCCGAAATGATTTGAGCAGATAAGGTTCCGAAGATCATCCCGTTACCGCTATAACCAGTTGCCACAAATATGCGCTTGTTCTTTTTACCTGGAAAATATCCAATATAGGGTAAGCCGTCGGTACTTTCGTAATATTGCGATGACCATTTATATACAACTTCTTTGACCTTATATGTATTTCTGACAAATGATTCCAGTTCTGTAAAATTAAAATCTGTATTGTTGTGCTGACCGGTTTTATGATCCTGCCCCCCTACTAATAACAGTTGTCGATCTTGATAGTCGGCTTTTCTAAAATAGTGAAATGGATCTTGCATATCATAAATAAGGTCTTCAGGATAAGATTGGTTATCTGCTAATTCGATCCCCATCACATAACTACGGTAAGGAGCTAGTTTGAACGTCAACAGATGAACTCCCGGTGGCGTATGGGTAGCATAGACCACATGATCAGCATAATAGCTTTTATCACCTGCTGTCTCTACACGTTGAAAACCTTCCTGATCAATGATTTTGACCACTTTTGTATTTTCCAGAATATGACCGCCTAATTTCAAAAATTCAGCATATAGCGCTTTTAAATACTTAAGGGGATGAAAGCGTCCTTGCCCTCCAAACTTTATCGCGCGAGTAAAATCCATTGGACCAGGGATATTGTCGACAAACTCGGCTTGAATACCCACTTCGTTGATGGCTTCTAAGGTTTCAACCAGCTCTTTTTCTTCGTCCTGCTGTGTCGCATACATGTAGCCATCGCAACGGCTAAAGTCGCAGGAAATCTGAAATTTTTCAATAAAACCGGCTATTTGTTCTAGTGCCTGTTGAACAGCCTCAGCAGCCAGTATGGCTTGTTGTTTTCCAAAATTGGAAATGAGTGTTTGATAGGGTGTATCCAATACCGTATTCAGATGAGCCGATGTTCCGGCGGTCGTCCCAAATCCGACGGTATGTGCTTCAAGAATTAAGCATTTCTTACCTTGCGCTTGCAACTTCAATGCAGTCGTGATACCTGTTATACCAGCGCCAACAATAATGACATCAAACTGATCAGAGGGTGGCACCTGCTGGTAACCCTCCAGATCTTCCAGATCTTGCCATAAGCTTGTATTTTTACCGTCTCTTTTAATCATAGCTGAACCGTTGAATTTGCTGTTTTTAATACCTTAATATTACTTAAAGTTTTATTAAACTGATTTTGTTAAATCAATCCAGTTAATTACTAACCCATGGGAGTAAACCTGATTCATTTTACGCTAGGATAACAAACCCTTCATCCTATTCGTTCATAAATTGTCGATAAAGGGCATAAATACTTAACTATTCCCATAAATACGGTATCTCGCTATCATGCTTTTGATTTCAATTGATAAAATCGAAAGCGTCTAAAATAGGCTGTTCGGAAACGGATATATGATTAGTACACTCAACTGCTTTGCGATGTAACAACCACGTTACATGTAAATGGCAAAGCCATCACATTTGTGAAGGCTTTGCATTCTTATTAACCTATCTTGCTTGGATTCGTTTTTTCAATTGTGAAAGCGCCAGTACAGCCCCAATGGTAACTGCTGCAATAAGTATTTTCTGGATGCGTGCAGGTCGATTGTATTTCCATTCCGCATTCCAACCCCTCTCCACGAATATATTGGGTATCTTTCCTTTTGCTAGATCATCCGCTATACCCTCCACTACATTTATCCTATCGGCCAATAGTAAAGGTAACCAATGACCATAACTAGATTCACTAAAGTGAAAAGCATATCTTCTGATCATGCCGCTTAGTCCAGTTGGCGGTACTGTCTCCCCTATTACGGCAGAGTAAGTTGGTCTTTCATTGGAATGTAATACCTCCACACTTGGTTTCTGTAATGCCGGACGATTCCAATTGCTTCGTTGATGATCGTCTCCTGTATAGTTTTTCATCGGATACGTGGGTTCATTGTCCGCATCTGCATCAATGCCCCAGCCCGGTATGTTTTTAAAATGTTCTTGCTCTTGTTTCATAATAATTCAATTTATATTATCCTTTTCCTGGAATAAGTACGGGTTTGATGCAACCATCAAGTTTTGAAGAAAAAATATGATACGCATCTGCAACCTCCGACAAAGGAATGCGGTGGGTAATGATGCCTTTGGGATCTAAAACCCCCGACTTAATATGTTCAATCAATCGCGGCAACAACCGTTTGACTGACGCCTGATTAGCACGAATGGTCAATCCTTTATTGACCACATTTCCTATGGGAACCAGATTATCTGTCGGGCCGTATACACCTACTACGGAGACAATGCCTCCTTTTTTAACAGCATTGACTGCCCAATGTAGTGCCGTTGCTGCACCTGCTTGCAACATGAGCTTTTTACCAGTAATGGTATGGAGCATGCTTCCACAAGCATCTGACCCAACGGCATCGATACATACATCAGCACCGAACCAATCCGTTGTCTTTTTAATAAAAAGCACTGGATCTACCAGAGATTTGAAATTATAGGCTTCACATTGAGCATACTGACGAACAAAATCTAATCTATACTCGAGATGATCAATCACAATGACACGTCCTGCTCCAAAGAGCCATGCACATTTAGCCGCCATGATACCGATCGGTCCTGCACCAAACACCACGACAGTATCTCCTTTTTTAATACCACCCATCTCAGCAGCTTGATAACCTGTCGGGACTACATCCGTTAATAGCAAGGCATCATCTAAATCCATACCTTCGGGAATGACGGTTGGACCAACATCGGCATAAGGAACGCGCACATATTCCGCCTGCCCACCATCGAAGCCACCTGCAGTATGCGAATAGCCAAATATTCCACCAACAGCCGTTGCCATAGAATTTGATTCGTGACAATTGCCATATAGTCCTTGTTTACAAAATGCGCATTTTCCACAGGCTATATTAAAGGGTACTAGCACCTGATCCCCAACTTTAAGTTTTTGTACCGTCGGACCAACTTCTTCCACCACACCGATAAACTCATGTCCAAAAGTGCTTCCCACGCGAGTATCTGGAACCATGCCGTGATACAGATGGAGATCTGAACCGCAAATACAGGCTCTGGTGACCCGTATAATGGCATCGTCGGGATGAAGTATTTCTGGCATCGGTTTTTCGGCTATCCGAACCCGCTTAGGCCCTCTGTAATTCATTGCTTGCATAAAAAAATCTCCTTTCTAATTTAAAAATAGATCGTTGAATATCCGTAAGATGAACAACTCCGAGGTAGAATCGTTTAATTTTTTCTGCAGCAAGATACTATTCCAGTATTAGTAGTTAACGGGAGTTGTAAATACCCGACATAGTGACCTAAATACTTGCTAGTAACTACCTTCAAATAAGTATTTTTTGCGTATTAATGTGCCTATCCAGCAAATTCGAAATACCTTAAAAAAACGATACGACGATCTACAGAGATAATGAGTAACGATTGTAATTGATCCACAGATTGCATTCTGATTGAATAATTTAATAAAAAATTATTCGTTAAATATAATATTTATAGTATTTTTACTATTAGTGATTATCCTATTCATAGTAATAAAATAGTATTTATCAGCATGGAACCTAATCAAACACCTGGAAGTATAGCAACTCTAGAAAAGGAAAATGAGGAGCTTAAAGATCGAGTAGCACAACTCACAGATTTTATAGAGCATGGAGCAGTACCCCTTCACTGGGTCAATGCGGATGGTACTATCATATGGGCAAATCAAGCAGAACTGGATTTGTTAGGTTACGATAGACATGAATACTTAGGGAAGTCCATTACTGATTTTCATCAAGATCCAACGATTATTCATGAGCTCTTTAAGCGCCTTTTAGATCATGAAACATTGAGCGACTATCCCGCTACATTAATATGCAAAGATGGTTCTTTGAAATATGTTGTGATCAGTTCAAATGGGCTTTTTAAAGATGGTGAATTTATACATTCCCGATGTTTTACAAAAGATATTACTGCATTAGTGAGAGAGGAAGAACGGCGAAATCATCTCATGCAGTTGCTTAAGAAAAGCGAAGAAAGGCTGAGATTAGCCATTGAAGCAACAGCATTAGGAACTTGGGACTGGGTGCTGGAAGAAGGAAAAATATATTTATCTACGGAAACGAAAAAGATATTGGATCTGGAGGATGATATCTTATACCCCGATCATATTCTTGCGCTTGTTCATCCCGATGACCGGGGCGAAGTGAGCCTTAAGATTGAAGGATTACAACATCATATTTCGGATAGGTCTTTTGACTTCATCTGCCGGACCAAAAAATCAAAGCTCAACAATACTTGTTGGATAAAGGTGCAGGGGTTAATACACTTTGATCCCGATCAAGGACTGCACCGGATTATTGGATCCATACTCGATATTACCGATCTTAAAGTCGCTGAAACGACGAATGCAGAACTGGTTGCTATTGTCAACTGCTCTAACGATGCTATTATTGCAAAATCACTGGATGGGACCATCACGAGCTGGAACCATGCCGCCGAGGAGGTATTTGGCTATAGTGCAGCTGAAATGATCGGCCATTCGACTGAAAAATTAGTACCAGAAAACCTTAAAGACCAGGAAAATGATCTTTTACAGCGGTTGCGAACTGGTGAGTCTCTGAAACATTTTGAAACTAAACGCAGAACTAAATCCGGTAAATTACTAGATGTTTCCTTGACCATATCTCCGATTAGAGATGAACGAGGTAATATATTTGGTATTTCAAAAATAGCCCGAGACATTACAGATAAAAAACTCGAGGAGAGACGGAAGAATGATTTTATCTCCATGGTCAGCCATGAGCTAAAAACACCGCTTACCTCAGTGTTGCTTTTTACACAGGTCCTAAAACAAAAATTTAATGAAAGCAGCGATGACGTTGGTTTGCAGATCACCGCAAAAATTGAGAATCAAACTAAAAAAATGACTTCCCTAATCCGGGATTTTCTGAGTCTGGCCAGAATCGAAGAAGGAAAATTGCAGGTAGTTATAGAACCTATCTCGCTCCTCACTTTATTTGAGGAAATTAAAAACGAAGCTGAACTCTTGATCAATAAACATCATATTAAATTTGCTTGCGACAGCAATATCACTATTCTGGCTGATCGGGACAAGATGGGGCAAGTATTGATGAATCTCCTTTCTAATGCCATCAAATATTCACCTGATGGCGGAACCATTACATTAGGATGTGAGAAGTTTGGTGAAAAAATTAAACTATATGTTCAAGATGAAGGCATTGGGATCGATTTGGCAGATCAAAAAAAGTTATTTAACCGGTTTTATCGAGTAGATAGCGAGCAAACTAATCATATTTCGGGATTCGGTATCGGCCTGTATATTGTATCGGAGATACTTCGTTACCATCAGTCCACCATTGAAGTACAAAGCCAAAAGGGAGTAGGCACAACGTTTTACTTTTCCCTGGATCTGACCTCTTAAAATCAACGCCAAAAATCTCCTCATACATCGTGCTTACACATCATCGCACCCTGACAATCGGTCTATTTACTAACCATCTTTACCATGCTAGACTGATCTAAATGAGTACCCAGATAACGACACCAATTAAACTTAAAAGAACTTCATTCTTTTTCCTCTATTGATGTCCTAGTGGAGATCAAGTACTCGCTATCAGTCAGTCATACGGTATCTTACCCTAACAAAGGGTATTCGCTCAGTCAAGTAGGTTGACATTGCCTATAAACATCTATTCTGATGTCCCTGTCCACATGGTGGGTCGTCCCACATGTCCTATCTGCCGTGTTGCCGTCCATTTCGTTTTTTTTATAAAACTTGTTGAACTATTAAATGGATGTAGTTGTTGATTAAGATATAGCTGAATACGATATGAACACTCAAATAGCCCTACCATCTAAAACATCACTCCTCATTGATCAACTTCGGAACCATCGTTATCATGTGCACCATGATGTTAAGATGAACAACTTTAGCATCCGAATCTTAGCTATGCTCCAACATTTGGTGCTGACGATCAATATGCCAAATGGCCAGATGATTTTACTGCTGCTTAACCATTTGACAAAAGATGAAATGAGAGGATTATCGATTAAAGAACGTGCTGATGGTTTAATAATTAGTTATAAAAGCTCGTTTGGTCTAACCGAAATATCACTGGAATATCCTGATAAACAAGGTCTGTTTCATTATCACATCGATCTTACTCCCTGCCATCCCATGTTTCTTTCGGACCTGGAGCAAGAAGGTGTTGTTTTAAAAAATGATTTGACCTTGACTGAGCCCGGTAACATATTTTTGGAGCAAATTCAATTAAGATCCGGAATCTGTTTTTTCGATTTCGGTCAAGCAGTAGCGGGATCTTTATTTTATTTTCAAAATTTCAGTACGCTACATACCTATGCTGAAGATAGCCAAGTTTCTTTTTCGGACTGCGTAAAAATAAATTGGCCTCACTTTGGATTGACATTGCCAACTGCTCAGGAAAATCCTTTGGAAAAAGGAAAAAAATATAAAATAAGAGATACATACTTATTATATGGTTCTAAAAAACCAAAGAATACGCATGAAATAGCGACGGAGTTTTTACACATGCTGACCCAAATTTATAGCGTTATACCAAAGCCTGCATGCACATTTAATAATCTCCTAGAAATTAAAGAAAAATGTTTGCAAGATCTCTTTCACTATAAGGGATGTTGGCAGCAGGTAAAATCAGATGCTTTCTTAAATGCATATCTCAATGATTATGACAATCCGGCAGAAAGCATGGTACAGCTGGCGGTCTTATGGCCACTTATGCAGCATAACCAACAGGTTGAAAATCCGCTCATTAAGCACATCATAACAACATTGCAAGCTGGAATTACTCAATTTTTTGATCCATCTTTAAAAACCATGGTCCGTTGGATCCCGGAGGATACGCCCAAACTTGATCAAAGCGAAGAGCAAAAGAAAGCACGTGTGATGGATTCGTGGTATTTGCACCATCCTCTGCTTCACGTCGCCTTTATCTTACTGTCTGGTCAAGGCAATCTGCAATTGGAGCAACAATTTATATCATCGATCAAGTACTGTATCCGAGTCGCCAGGCACTTTAAGTATCAATGGCCGATCTTTTATGATTTGGATACTTTAGCTATTCTGAAAAAAGAAGCTGCCCCGGGAGAAGGTGGAGAAAAAGATGTTGCGGGTCTATATGCCTTTTTATTATTGAAGGCCTATCAGATTACCAATGCACCAAAATATTTAAAGGAGGCCGAACGAGCTGTGCGTACTTTAAAAAAGCATCAATTCAACATCCTATATCAAGCTAATAACACGGCATATACTGCCGAAGCCCTGCTGGAGCTCTGGTGCATCTCTGGTCGGAACACCTACCTCAAACTGTTTGAAGTGAGTATCGCCAATCTGCTCAAAAATACGGCGATATGGAATATGAATTATGGTCATGCTAAATCATATAATACCTTTTTTATGCTATTCCCCCTTAAGGACGCTCCTTATGCGGCACTCTTTGAAGAACAAGAATGTGCCATGAGCTTTAATCGAATTTTGGAAATCATGCAGCAAAAGACACTACCTGTTACGACCGGTATTGCACTTTTACTTTCAGAATTAGTCAAGTATATAGTCAATCGACTTCCCTATTATTACCCACCCAACTTACCTCAAGACATCCTTTCGGATAAAGTCAAAACAGGCTATTTGGACCCCAAAGCGTGGATTCCTCTGGAAGACCTCGGTGACGGCTGGAACGCACCTGGATCAGTTGGTCAAGAGGTATATGGCGCAGGCGGTATTTTTAATGTGGTATCTCGACATTGTCTATACTTGGATGAACCTGATGCGTATGTGCAGATCTCGTATCCGATCAGTAATATCAGACGTGATAAAGGAAAGGTCAGTTTTGAGGTGATGGGAACACAGCAAGGAACATCCTTGCTTACGCTGGTCACAGATAAGACATTAAATTATACTCTTTTGATCGATGGGAAAAAGGAAAAAGTACTTCATAAATCCCATCCTAGCCTTGAAATAACAGGGGGTCAAAAGTTAACCATAAAATGGAAGTAATATGAACAATACGAAAAAACAAAAGGTCTTTCTCACTGGTGGGACCGCAGGCATTGGTCGAGCAACGGCTCTTCTTTTAGTTGAAAATGGATATGATGTATTTCTCATCGGTCGTCAAGAAAGTAAACTGCAAGACCTCATGGATGACTACCAAAAGGGGGCCTATGAAGGTCACTTAGAAGGGAAACTAATCGATGTCACCGACCACAAAGCACTCGATCAGGTGTGGAACAATTATATCAGCAATTATGGCTGCCCGGATGTGCTTATCAATAATGTGGGTATTCCGTACCAAAGCGTGATGGAACAGAAAGATCTGAGTCTGGATTATCTGGTTAACACTAATCTATGGTCATACATGTGGTTGTCTGGCACGATCAGTAACGCTATGATCCAGCATCAGGTGGAAGGCGATATCATTCATATGGGTTCGATGAGTGCTTCGGTCCGAGAAGAAGGAAGCTCAGCCTATGTAGCAACAAAATCTGGAATACAAGGATTTTCGGAAGCCTTCCGTAAAGAAGTCAACCCGCACAATATCCGTGTGACTTTAATTGAACCTGGATCTGTGGGCACAGATATGCAGACCACGAGCCCGGAGGAGGAACAAACTTTACAGCAAAAAATGGAAATGTTGAAGGCCGAAGATATCGCTCAAATGGTGTTATTTGTTCTCAGACAACCGAAAGCAGTGAACATTGCATCTATGTCCATCAAACCTTTACGACAATTTATCTAATGGATGTCGATCATCAGCTTTTCGATCTTTCAAAGGCACCATGTCCTATTTTAAGATGTGGTGCCCTATTTACCCGTTTCCAGATGTCCAGCGTCCACGGGCTTGGATTCAGGAGAACCTTTTTGCCGAAGAAATATAGTTAAAACGACAATCGATGCCACCGATAAAAATTCACTTTGCCAATTTTGAAAAGTCTCAAACCAAAAAAGCGGTTCCTTCAAAAAATCGGCTAAGGTTTTAGTGGGCAGATTTTTAAGGATCTGTTCTTGATTATAATCTATAAAGCTGCCATATAGATGTCCTGCCCAACTAAACAGAAATAAAACGATAAAAGCAATAGCTAGGGAATTTTGATAAATCGATAATCTCCACCCGCCGCGTTTTACAGCATAGGGAGCATCAGGCTTTGCGGGATCGGGATCACGGTCCACTTCTTCGGGTTTTTCGATATCTTTGGACTCGGCAGAACCGATCTGCCTGAGCGAAATGGTGAGTATAACATATAAAGCCATCTGTAGAAATTCGCTTTGAAAATTTTCGAACGTCGCAGAAAAGAAATGTCCACTCGTAAGATAAGTAGCCAGCGACAGGGGCTGTGAATCCCCTTCTACTAACTCTTGATTATGTTCTTGCCATCCAAAATAGGCTTGTGCCCCTAGAGCGATAACAAATAGCGCAACAAACACAATGGATAAACTGTTGCGGTGCAAAAAGCTTTTTTTCTCATTTTTCATAATTCATCATCGATATTATTAACGAAGTTATTAGTCCTTAGAAATTAAATTTCTTTTATTAAAAATAGATCTCATTTATCTATAAAATACGATGATCTCCCATTCAGCTAATGAACATGTAGAACGGTAAAAAAGTTCATAAGCTCTTTTTTAAGGCGGACGAAAAGAGTCTATTTTCTAAATATCGCGATCGACCACGGGCATATTAGATCGCGATAACCTTTGCGTACTTCTCCCTTTTTTCGGGTATTTTACGGGGTCAACTATTTGTGAAGTGGCACTGTTCTAACTTCAAATTAGATCCTAAAAAATAAAAACTATGAACTTAAAAGAAAAAACCGCAGAAAAAAGACAAGGTCTTATTATTGCAGCAATGATGGAAAATCAAAATCAATCCAATAACCAAGATCCGGATCGGTCTTCTAACGATCAAGATGATGGCACCGAGATAGGACAGGATGACAGCCCATTTACAAACCCAGATCCAGACTTAGAAGATCCTAATTTTAAACCAGAACGAAATCAGGAACAGGAAGAAAGCGACCTGGAAGAATATACACGGGATGACAACCATGGTCGGGACCGAGATGATTTAATAGATCCCATAGATCCATTAAATAGCGTGTCCGATCAGTATGATAGTGATCCAGATAATGAAGATCAGCTTGAATTGGATGATGACGAAATCGACGAACCAGATGAGAATGAGGAGGCTCCTGTTGAAGAAAAAGATGATCTCGATCGGGCAACACCACTGGATATTCCGGAAGAGGGTAACCTGGATACCGATGTTGCGGAAGATGAGGATGAGTATCTGGAGGAACGCGATTTTTCCCTTGAAACATAGATTTAGGTCCATGCAGATTCGAAAAGGAAGAAGTCAATATTCCTTTTTCTCACTGGAACGCCACCGCTGACCATATTATTCAACAACAAAAAAAGGAGACCGTTTTGCTTACTGAAACCAAAAGACCACGGATATTTACTTGGAATGTACATGGCTCATACCTGTACTATCTTTCATTGGGAAACTATATCATTTATGTGCCCTATGATGAAAACCGGAGCAATCGCTATGCCGGCCGCGGGACAACATATCCTTTTGGCAATAATGTGATCGAAGTGCCGGTTCGGGAAGTTAAAAATATCGAATTCGATCTATTGCTTTTCCAAACGGATGAAAACTTTTTTATGGACCAGCATGATATTTTATCTTACCAACAAAGGCTATTACCACGTATCTACCTAGAACACGACCCTCCTTGGGATCACCCGACCGATGCGATTCATCCCATCCATGACCCAGAGATAACGGTCGTGCATGTCACCCACTATAACCGACTGATGTGGCAAACCACCGTGCCTGATGTACGGGTGATCACACATGGTGTACCTAGTGACACGATCGGTTACCAAGGTCATATTAAGAAGGGAATTGTAGTCATCAATAACCTTCCCACACGTGGTCGAATGTTGGGTTTCGACATTTTTAATGAAGTAAGAAAATGTATACCCTTAGATCTGGTAGGCATGGGTTCGGAGTCTTACGGAGTCGGTGAAGTACTCCACCCCCAACTGCCGGATTTTATCAGCCAGTACAGATTCTTTTTTAACCCCATCCGCTATACGAGCCTAGGACTAGCCGTGTGTGAGGCGATGATGATCGGCATTCCGGTCGTTGGGTTGGCAACGACAGAGCTGTCGACCGTCATTCGTAATAAACATTCGGGTTTTATCCATAATGACCTCGGCTACTTGATTGAAAAAATGCAATTGCTCCTGGATGTACCTTCGGTTGCTTACGATATTAGCCATGCTTCTCGGATTCGAGCCAAAGAGCTATTTGATATCAACCGGTTCACAGACCAGTGGCAACAACTGTTTAATGAAAAAATACAAAATAAAATACATTAGTATGAAAAAGAAAATTGCTTTCATCAGTGACCATGCATCTCCTTTAGCGACATTAGGAGGCATCGACAGCGGTGGACAAAATGTTTATGTAGCGGAAGTAGCACGTTGCCTAGCAACATTAGGATATGAAATTGATATTTTTACCAGGAGAACTGATGCAGAACAAAAACAAATAATCGTTTTTGAAAGACATATCCGGGTTGTTCATATCGACGCTGGTCCTGCACGAGAACTTCCTAAAGAAGAGTTGTATGGGTATATGTCCCAATTTAGCGAACAGGTCAGGTCTTTTATTGAAGGCAACCATATTCAGTATCATTTAGTACATGCTCATTTCTGGTTGTCAGGGATGGTGGCCATGGATCTCAAACGGGAGCTGGGTATACCCTTTGTCATGACTTTCCACGCTCTGGGGATGGTCCGCCGTCAACATCAAGGATCTGAAGATCGCTTTCCGAGACAACGGGAGGCTATCGAACAAGAAATCATCTGGCTTGCAGATAAGATCATAGCAGAATGCCCTAACGATATGCAAGATCTGATGCACTTATATCATGCACCTCAAGAAAAAATAGAAATTATACCTTGTGGATATAATCCCGAACATTTCTATCCAGTCGCTCAAGCGCAAGCTAAAATTAAGCTCGGCCTTTATCCAGACCATCACTATATCTTGCAGCTGGGCAGAATAGTTCCGAGAAAAGGAATTGACAATGTGATCGAAGCTATCGGATTGTTGCACACCAGATTTCCCAAATTGAGATTGTTGGTCGTAGGGGGTGATTTGTGTGACCCCGCTACACAAGTGGAACTTAACCGCCTTAAAAAAATATGTGAAGAAAAAAATATTGAAGATATGGTCGAATTTGTGGGCAATAAAGGAAGAGAAGAACTGAAATACTATTATAGTGCTGCCGATATTTTCGTTACCACTCCTTGGTACGAGCCATTTGGTATCACCCCATTAGAAGCGATGGCCTGTGGCACGCCAGTCATCGGATCAGATGTTGGAGGAATTTCTTTCACCGTTCGTCACAATCAGACCGGTCGCTTAGTATCGCCACAGCAACCTGCCCAGTTAGCCACACATATCTTGGATCTGCTGTCGGATAAAAGTACCTTAACAGCGATGCGCCATCAGGCTATTGATCATGTGAAAAGATCGTTCACATGGACGTGTGTGAGCAAGCAGATCAGTGATCTTTATGAAAAAATAATCCCCAATATGATCGAGAAAGATGATATGATGGAGTTAAAAGATTATTTTCATGAAGCTTCAAAACTGCTTATAAAGTCGGCCAATGCTTTGCCCCAATCCATCATCAAAGTGGCTGACCTGATGGTCGCTACCCTGGTGCAGGGCAACAAGATCATGGTCTGCGGCAATGGAGGAAGTGCCGCCGAAAGCCAACATTTTGTGGCCGAATTAGTAGGCCGCTTTGAACTACCAGACCGAACGGGCTATGCAGCGATTTCGCTCAACACGGATAGTGCTGTCATGACAGCTTGGGCTAATGATGTGGGCTATGAATACGTTTTTCAGCGACAGGTTCAATCTCTGGGAAACGCAGGAGATGTGCTCATCTGCCTCAGTACAAGCGGCAACTCCCCTACTATTTTGCATGCTTTACAGCAGGCAAAAGCACAACAGATAACCACAGTGAATATCTTAGGAAACCAAGGGGGCAGTGCGCTTACATTTGGAGATTGTAATATTGTCGTTCCATCTGATACAACGGCGCATATACAAGAAATCCATCTGCTTATCATCCATCAATTATGTAGACTTGTGGAGCAGAAAGTAGAAAAAACGCCGCTTGAAGGAAAAAACAAGAAGAAACATCAACTGATCGCTTGAGGAATGGATAAATGCATTTTTTTGGACAAAGATGGCACGCTCATCTATGATGTACCCTATAATGTCGACCTTGAAAAAATCAAATTGTATGCAGATATTTTAATTCCGCTGCATGAATTAGCTAAGCGTCATTATAAGTTCATTATCATTTCTAATCAGTCTGGTATAGCTCGTGGTTATTTTAATAAAGAGGAGCTTCATAGTGCCATGGACTACCTCATCGCGCTCTTGCAACACCATGAGATCCCGATTTCGGGCTATTATTATTGCCCGCATTCGGACACGATCGAAACGGGTACATGTAATTGCCGCAAACCCTCGCCAGACTTAATTTTCCAAGCTGCACAAGAACATCATATCGATCTTGCAAAATCGTGGATGATCGGTGATATTCTGGCAGATATTGGAGCTGGTAATGCCTCTGGCTGCCGCACCATCTTGCTGGATCGAAACAGAAAAGAACGATTACTGCCCAAAATACTGGAAACTCCATACGCTCCCAATTATATAGTAGACAATTTTTACGAAGTAATCCATATCATTTGCTAATGAAAGTCGTTATGAATACACACATTAAAACAATACTCGAAGCATTTAAAGGAAAAAAAGTGCTGGTCATCGGAGATTTTATCCTCGATGCATATCTAGATGGCAGCTGTGATCGGCTTGCACCTGAATGCCAGGTACCGGTTGTAGATATACAATCACAACAGTACTGTCTTGGGGGCTCTGCCAATGTCGCAGCAAACTTGCATGCATTAGGTGCTCGTGTCTGCTATATGTCTATATTGGGTCAGGATCATAACTCAAAAATAGCCATTGAGCTCCTGAAAGAGAAAGGCATAGATTCGATCTGTCTCCATTTTACACCGCTGTCACCCACGCTTTGTAAGACACGTCTATGCAAGGATGGGCAATTGCTTTACCGTCTCGATATGGGCAAGAAAATGGAAGTTGAACAGGTCGTGATGGACGCATTTTTAAGTGATCTGAAAAAGGCATACTATAATTATGACGCCATTTATATTGCTGATTATGAAAAAGGGACAATCAACCATCAAGCGATCCATCTCCTTCAGGAAATGCAGGAAAAATCAAAAAAGTTGATGGCTATCGATGCCAAACTGTACGATAAATATAAACAATTGTATCCGCTGATCATCAAGCCCAATTATCAAGAGGCTTTACATATATTTAAAGCCGAACCCACGGCTGATCGCATAGAACAAGCGATGGGTTGGAGCAAGCCTATGCACGAGTTAACAAACGCTCAGATCATCGCCTTTTCATTAGATTGCGATGGTGTAGTGCTCAGCAGGAAAAACCAGCCCATGTTCCACTACAAGGTGTCCAATATCACGGCCCAGAATGTCTCGGGTGCGGGCGACACTTTCCTATCGACTTTCTTGTTAGCTCATATGAGCAATGCCAGTGATACCGATGCTGTCAAAATAGCCAGTATCGCTGCGTCGGTGAGTATTCAGAAAAAAATCACAGCATCCTGCAGCGCGTCTGAATTGCGCTTTGCGCTTTTGACAGAAAAAGGAAAAATAATCGATGGCGATAGTGTATTTCCATGTTTTGGTGAAACCTTGGGAGCACATAAAAAGATCGTATTTACAAATGGCTGCTTTGATATATTCCATTCGGGTCATATCCAATACCTCGAGCAAGCGCGTATGCTTGGTGATATCTTAGTCGTCGGTATCAACACGGATGAAAGTGTGCAACGACTCAAAGGTCCTCAAAGACCGGTCAATACCTTGCAAGATCGCATGGAGATACTCAAGGGCCTATCCTGTGTCGACTATATTATCCCTTTCGGAACAGCAGGTGACGACACCCCTATTGACTTGATCGCATCGATACAGCCCGATGTTTACGTCAAAGGAGAAGATTATCAAGATCAAGTGCTTCCAGAGCAGTCGCTATTGCAATCCTTAGGTGTCCAGGTTGTCTTTCTACCTTACGTACCGCATCAGTCTACCACTAAAATCATTGAGCGTGTTCAAAAAGGTGACCATATACTTCTTAAAAAAATTAGTTAATGGATAGATGGGAGAACTGCCGCAATTTACTGCTGATCAGGCTCGACAATATGGGTGATGTGATCATGAACAATGCGGCTTTTGAGGCATGCAAAGAACAGATCCCTAAGTGTAAGCTCACCTTACTGACATCCAGTATGGCTGCTCCCATTGTCCCCTATCTGCAGACAATCGATGACTGCATCATATTTGATGTCCCCTGGATGAAATCTAACGGGGCGGATCCGAATATGGATTACTTGGCTCTAATTGAAAGAATCAAATCCTTTCATTTTGATGGCTGTATCCTCTTCAGCGTCTATAGTCAAAATATATTTCCCGCTGCCCTGCTCGCCTACCTCGCTGGAATTCCATTGCGGGGAGGATATGCGCGCGAAAATCCATACCTCCTCTTGACGCACTGGATACCAGATCGTGAACCTTTATGTCTGATCCATCATCAAATAAAACGTGATCTATTACTTCTACAGCACCTTGGCCTTCAAGTGGATACCACAAGGCTGCCACGTATTCAGATACCCAGAACAACAGCAGATGCGGCAAAACTGCTAAAAAAAATAGGTGTCCAGCAGCCTTTTATAATCATCAATTTTGATGTTTCTGACTCAAAAAGACAATTTCCAGCTGCTCAAGCAAATCTGCTTATTAAAACATGTTTAGCAGCTGGGTATACGCTTGTTTTTACAGGAGTAAAAAGGAACGAATACTTAGAGTCTTGCATGTCTGGAATTGGCAATGAACGTTTTTTCAATGTAGTCGAGAACACCTCCATCCATGAACTTATCCTATTAATTGCCCAATCAGAAGCGATTATTTCAGTCAATACGGGTCTTGCCCATATTGCATGTGCCATGAGAAGACCGGTATGCGTCCTGTATGCCAACAGCAATCCACAGCATGGCCCCTGGACACAGAACAGTCTACAACTGAGCTACGAAATCCAAGAGGAATACAAGAGTAAAAATGAAATCATCCGCTATGTAGATCGTACCTGTCAACCAAGTATAGCATCTGCGCCAATGTCGTTGGGGGCGATCGTACAACAATCTTTAAACTGGTTAACTGCCGTTACTACCGCTTCGATCCGCAGCAACAGCCAAAAGCTTTGACATATCATTTTTGATGGTTTCCAGCTGCAGCGGTCTGGTCGCATCATAAGTGATATGCAGATCGTGATTTAAAGGGGCCCATCTTTCGGGCTCACCGTCTAGGCTGATGACGATGCTCTTGGTTTTGGTCGCGGCAGCTATGTGCGAAGTCCCAGTACAGTTACTGATGACCAATGAAGCATGTTTGATGATCGATCCAAGTAAGCCCAAATCCGTATGGCCTGCCATATTGATGCTATATCCATCCAATAAACTATCGAGCTGCTCGGTCCGCTCCCGTTCAGATCTTACCCCTGTCAACACCATCTGATAATGATTATTGATCAGATAAGCCGCCAAAAATAGAAAATTTTCAAGTGGCCACTGGCGGTCAACCGAGCTACTTCCCACATGAACCACCACATAGTTTTCAATCTGAAATCTAGTTTTCCACTGTTTGAACTTAATTTGGTCATGTTTGAATAGTGGGAAATCCATGTCAGTCGCTGTTCGATCAACTTTTAAGCCAATCGCTTTCAAAAGTTCAAGATGTTTATAAATTTCGTGAATACCTTTTGGGTAATAAAGCCAGTTTCCATCTTCTTGGTCCCGGCGAGGACAAAAGCCTACGAGTCTTTTGGCTTCAAAGCACCGCAGAAGATCATTGACAATCGTACCATCGCCGTGCATCTGCAGAAGCAGATCAAAACTTAATGCCCGTACCTGCTCCATAAAACAGCTGATGTCCGCAGGTGGTTCCTGCTCAGGAAGACCTGGATAGCCGGGAAAAACGATATATTCATCTACATAGGCATACCGCTTGCATAACTCTTGCATAGCAGGTAAACCAATCAAATAAATTTTTGCATGCGGAAAATTTTCTTTGATGCATCTGATTGCGGGAGTTGCACAGAGAAAATCACCTAATTTCAGAGCTCTAAAAATTCCAATATTCATAAAAGACAAATCAAATGCTGGCCAGTGCTGCTCTATCATTTAGATACCTCAGATCGATCGCATAGCGGCTACCGATTACTGGCTAAAGTAAATATCTAGGCAACAAAAAATCACGTTAAATTAAGCATACCTACTACCTTGTATACTAACTTAACGTGATACACCTATTATGAAGTTACTTAGTTTAACCTATTTTCTTTAAGATCCTATTTATTTCTTTGTGCTGCTACCCATTGTATGAGGTGGGATACCCGAAGCTGTTTCAGTCATGCCATCGGCAACGAGTACGCGAGCTTGGTCTAAGTGTGCTTTAAGACCTGGTAAGGTAGCTATGATCCAATTTTTAAGTTCGGTATTTTTGATGTTTTCATTCTTACTCGCTTCTTCAAATAATGCAATAGTTTTTTGGTGGGAAGCCACAGCGTCATCTTTGAACGTGCGATCAAAGCTAGTGCTGTCTGCGCCATTTACCATATCCCATTTCTTTTGATGGTCGGCATCAAGACCATCTACCAAAGTCATGCCTTGCGCAGTGGACATTTTTTGAAGGTCACCAATTTGCTTTTGGTGATCATCGATCAGCATATTAGCATAGGTCTTTACCGCATCATTTTTTGATTTTTCATTGGCGAGCTTGGCAACCGCAATTTCATACTGGTTGGACATATACGCTTTAGTGATAAACTCCTGTTCTGCGTTTTGCTGTTTAAAAGCTAAAAGGGCAATAATTCCTAGAAATATGCCGCATAATTTTAAATTTTTAATCATAGTTCTAAAATTTAATAATCGTGATGTTTTGTTCTAGAATTTAAGAATGATCTACTGGTCTTGCTGATCGTGGCCCTGTGTCTTTACGATCTTATTATAAATACCGAACAGTAAAAACGGGGCGACCCATTGTCCAACAAACAATGCGGTATGCTTATGACCGACACATTTTAATGCTGCTGCACCCACCATCGCCGTGATAGCTGCGCATAGATACACTTTAGAAGGCAATTGAGCAGTTTTATCTTCAATTTGCTTGGTCATTTCACCTTCATTAAGATTTTTGTTCTGTAAATTTTCCATCTTACTCCTTTTTTTAATAGTGATACGAATGTTATTTAATTTTCTAACCAAAGAATCACTTATTCCGTATAAAAGTTCATTCATTATAACATTAAGGTATTTGCCACATGAGCACACGTGTTTTCCTGCACAAAGTGTTGATTTTATGTGTTATACCAACTATGTGGTAAATGCGCATTTCAAAAAATTAAACACCTGTTTGCGTCTACTATTTTAAGTACTCTAAAAGAAAGCATATTGCGCAAAAACCCCTTTGTAATGGAAATGATACACTTTTTTAAAGTACCATGCGCAACAGTATTTTATACCCCTAGTTATTTTCTTTGTTGCACAACATGATCTGGATTAAACTATTAGCGTCCGTTGTGCGTTATTTTAATATCGATTAAGTTAATATGTTAATTAAGGAGATTATATGGAAAATGCAAATCTGAATGTCTTGTTCCAGGAAAAAAGACAACAACTCAACCACTTTGCCAGTCAGTTTACATCCGATTATGATGAAAGGGAAGATCTAGTCCAGGAAACCTTCATCCGTTCATTAAAATCAATTCATAATTTTATTCATGATCCAAAATTGATGACTTGGCTGTATGTCATTATGAAAAATATCTACATCAATCAATACCGCCGTGAAAAACGTAAAAGTGCGATCTACGATGAGTATGTTCATACCGATTATTTTGATAGTGTGTCTGTCAATCAAACAGAAAACAAGATGATCCATGATGATATCAACAAGGCATTTGAGTGCTTATCAGAGGAAAATGCAGATATCTTCCGATTATATCTGGAAGGCTACAAATATCATGAAATAGCGGATACTTATAATCTTCCTGAAGGAACGATTAAATCGCGGATCCATGTGATCCGAAAAACATTGAAGGAAAAATTAAAAATGTATCAGATCAATTGACACTTAATTACCGGCTATATATCAGCCATTATTCAGAATAATGTTAATTAAATTATAAAATAAACAAAACAATTAATAAGGTTTCACTAAACAATTTAATCATGAAAAAAATGAAATTCATTTTTGGTGCTCTAATGGGTATAATTTTAGCATCATCCTGCGGTAACGGTACAAATAATAATAACGATCAAAATAATACCGATAGTTTTCGTTCGGATACAGGTATGCAACAGGATACCAACATGCGCGATACGAGCAACACCATTCAGTATCGCGATTCCAATTCGACAGAATCATCTAATGGTGTCATCCCACCTACTTCATAAGTAAACCGCAGTCCTGTCATGAGGAACAGGATTTCTGTTATTCTACTTAACTCAGCATAATACGTAGCTTCTATATTTAAATCTCCAAGACGATGGTCTGACCATCGTCGTTTGGAGATTTTTTGTGTTTTGTCTGGTCAATAGATCATCACCACGCTTATAAAGAAAAGATGACCGAAGTGATCAACCGTTAGGGTCAAAAACAAAAAAAAGCTGGCTCCTAAAAACCAGCTTTGATATTTTGACTATTGAGTCCGTACCTTTTATTGAGCCTCTCCCACATTGGCTTCATCCATGGCAATTTCGGTCAGTAAAACATCTGTTTCTTTCTCTTCGGCAAGTGTAGCAGCCAAAAGTTCTTCCGCTTCCGTATGTTCCATCAGCCTGGCATAAGTGACCAGACAACCGTAACTGGCAATTTCATAATGTTCCACTTTCTGAGCAGCACAGATCAACGCTGCATCTAACACCTCTGGACTGTCCTGGAACTCTTCCATAATTTCTTCAGCCTCGTTCAAAAGGCCTTCCATAGCTTTACACTTTTTGCCCCTTGCGGTCAGATCTAAAGTGGAGAATACGGATTTTAACCTTTCTATCTGGCCTTCTGTCTGCTTATAGTGCGTTTTAAAAGCTTCCTTCAGCGTATCACTATGGGCTCCGTCTGATAACTTTTTTAGTCCTTTGAGCAATTGTCTTTCAGCACCTAGGATGTCTTTTAATTCATCTACAAACAACTCATGTAAATGTGCATTTGGCATTTCGCCCGATTTGTTTTTACTAGCCATAATCATATCTTTTAATGTAACAAATAACGTTAGATCAGAACTCTTCCAACTAACTGCGTTTAGAACTCATCAACTCGATGAATAGTTCACAACAAGATGGATATTACGTATAAAATTCAAATGTCAGGTAAAAACTACGGCTTCCTATAGAATTTTACATCGATTCGCAGGTCATGATTGATGAAGTTCTATTTCAAATAATTCGTCCCTCCAAAAAAGAGAGACGAATGACACAAAGTAGTGGTTAGCAAAAGATCAAGTGATCATGTAGCACTATCCACGGTAACTATTTCGCAGACGCTCCACATCCACATCGCGGTAATAGCGTTTGTTTCGGGTGCGTTTGGCCACGCAGATATACCCGTCCCGTTGCAGACGGTAGAGCGTTTCGGTTGAAATACCCACGTAAGATTTGACATAGTCCGCATCCCGCAGCTTTACGTTGTCCTCCTCCATCTGCTCACGAAGTATAAGATAGCTAGCCAACTTACGCTTGGTAGCCATAAGCTCCAACAAGATTAATTTTTGGGCATAGGAGTACCCTGGGCTTATGAGAAAGCCCCTTAAATGGCGATTTTTACGCATAGTTATATATTTAGATTTATAATAGTAAGCCCATCAATTTATATTGTACAGTCGTTTTAACCCTACATCACTTACTTTAAGCTGCAGATCCGGTCGGTCCGGCAGTACAAACGTTTTATCAACTATTTTTGTTGTAAAATCAGTATTGACGATAAAACCGCGGTGTACCCTTACGAAGGTTCTCTTTGGCAAAATCTGTTCAGCCTGTTCCATCGTAAGGCGGTACTCAAAATCTTCCTCTGCTTGACGTAAATGAAAGATGACATAATTTTTGATAGACGCAATCGCGACCACGTCACTGAATTTAATAAAACGGTCTGTGTTTTTAAATTTGAACCACTGCCCACTCGGTTCTATTTCCAAATCAATCTTAACCGTGATATTTTTCTGCTCCAGAGCGCGCTTAAAGGCAATGTATAAATCGGGAAAACTGACCGGTTTGATCAGATAATCTGCAACAGCCATTTTAATGCCTTTATAACTATATTTTTCAGTTTTGGTGTACAGAATAACTGGTGGTCTTTTATCAACAGGCAAAGTAAGATAAAGGTCCAGTCCGGACATGTCGGGCATTTCAACATCCAGCAATAAGACATCAGGCGGACAGTCAATGATGGCATTAAAACCATCAATGGCTTTCGTATAACTCTTCACTTCTCCCATCTGCGGAATTCCTCTTAATGCTTTTTCAGCTTTTCGAATATCGAATAAATCATCATCGATAATCATGACATCATATTTGGCCATTGGATTAAGACTTAAAGGTTAATTTAATAACAAAGTATTTCTGATCATCAATAGCATACTCCAGTTCAATAAAGTGATTGTTCATCTGCTCATAAAGCCTGTTAACAAGATGTAATCCTTTACCTGTCCCATGCTGCAGATCTGCCGAGGATATACAATTTTTAATCTGGAGCTGCATTCCCTGTTGTGTTCTGATCCAACGGATGACAATCGGTTCTACCTGATCACAGGGACTATAAGCAATGGCATTTTCAATCCAAGTCATCATAGACAGCGTGGGCACAGATCTGTTCCACATTCCCCGATCTAGCAATTCATCCCCTTCGACCATAAAACTGCGGTCCGTGCTATAGGAAACCAATAGCATTGAGTAATGCCATTCCTCTTTCAAAGAAACCAATACGGTAGGCTTAGCTATTTTATCGGTCACATACTGAAAGAAATCCAGGCTTTCGCTCTGAACAGATTTGGGCTGGACACGGACAATATTGTACAGCCGTCTCATAAAATGACCGGACAGCAATTGCACATCGGACATGCTGTGCAGCTGTGCCCGTACTTTTTTGGAGAGCAAATACGTATAGAAATGTGCCCAAGCAAAATAGTCGGCCGCCGCGATCACAACAAAGAAAAGCAGACCACTACTAACACGGGAAAGCAGCTCGGTTCGATGTTCTGGTTTCCAGTCGCTGGTAAATCCGTTGAAAAACAGCGGTACCAGGTCATAATAATAGTACTTGACACACCTATAGGTCATCCCCACGCACAGCAAAAGCAACAAGCACCATACAAACCAAAACCTACCCTTTGTAAACGCCATGCGGTAACAGGCATAAAGTGCGCAAAAGAAGAGCATAAAAGGCAGTACATAGACGGTAAAAGTCAGTGGTGTAAAAAGATGGAGCTTACCGAAATTGACAATCGTCAAGCCCAGTAATAAGATTAACAGACAGATAGCCATACGCTTCAAAAGACTATGCTGGATTGATGTTAGGATTGATTGCATATTCATTCTATAAATGGTTAACTCAAACATAATAATTAACTATCAGTATAACAAAAAGCTACTTCAAAAAATTGCCTGTTCTTTACGTCAAATAAATATTTTTTACGGTTATATTCGAACGGAGCTAGCCAGCTTCCCTTTGCCGTAATACCTCTTTTATCAATAGCTGTACTTCCATTGAACTGATGTATAAAGGCCCAGTTTTCCCAATAGATCCATCCTTGATTCATCATCTGCTGGAAAGCCATCTGCAAGTTTGAAAAAGCATACATCATGCCTTCTTCTACTGTTGATTGACCCATATCCATGATTCTTAAGAAGGGAGCCATCTCCCATTGTAATGCCGTATTTTTACGACTCATAAATGAGCAGAGCACCGGGATCTGGAAGCGGCACGCCAGTTTAAAAATATTGGTCCGCCAGTAGAAGAAGTGGCTTCCAAAAGGAACAGCCAGCTTTTGTCTACCGATACCCTCCTTCTCTTTTCCCACCCCTTCGTCGGCATCCATAAACATCAACACCAAGCGTTTATGTTTAATAGCCCGCAGGATATGTCGAAGTGAGTTTGCCTCATTTGCATCAATACATTCCAGTTGATTTTGTAACATTCCGGCATCTTCGAGTTCCGATCGGTAATAGTTGAGCTCTCGTTCCAATACAGCCCCAGATACCAGTAAGGTGACCTGATACCCCATTTGCACCAGCAATTTGGGCAACAGGCGGTATGGACCATAGTGAAAGGTGAGCAAGATCCCAGTGATTTCAGCCCGCTCAACACCGGCCTTATTCAATTGACGCAACCTTTTTAAAGGGAATTCACGGTAAAGTGTTTCAAAATTATCCCGATTGTTGATCCAAGTGGTATAATGCTCCCATAAGATGGAGACCGGTTTGTCCTGAAAAAACTGCTGGACATTTGCCAGCCACATCAACCGGTGTAGATTTTGTTTTTCTTGTACTTTCATATCGTTTACAGCATATGGATAGCATCATTCAAAGAACCAGAGAGAAGGCAGCTTCTCTCTGGTTCGGGAAAAGCATTTCTCCTAACTAAAATGAAGAAGGCCAGCACTTGCCGTTACCTAAATCAATTAGTGGAGTATCTTCAGTAAAAAGCTCAAAGATTGAACTTCCTTCAAAGACTACCGGCTCGATTTTTTGAATTTCGATTTCCATAATCGTCTATTTCGTTTACGACCTATAACCATCCGGGTCAGGTCAATCCCGTTGCCATAATGGGCAGTTATTTCTCCTTTTTGCTGGCCAGCAGAACAAATATGAAAGTTGCTTTCTAAATAAAAAATAATTGGGAAATATTGCTTTATCGAGGGATAAAACGATATTTCATCCAAATACCCACGCTAAATGTTTAGATTCATCCCTCTATCAAGGTGATTCGTCCCTACATATGCCTTTATTTCCCAAGAATTGATTTTGCAAACATCGTTTAATAAATTGTGGGTCTATTTTATGCTCAGTACCAGCCAATACTTAATTATGAAGAAAAGTAAGGAAGAGATTTTAGCCAGTTTTTTAATAGACATCCATGCAGAATGGGTATCTGCCATACCTGAACTAACGGATGCATTTGAGGAGATCCGCTTTGTTAAGGGCGAGTACCTGACCAACAACTGGGGAGAGCTCTATCTTATAGCCGAGGGTTTATTTGGAAAGTATGAAAAGACCTGTCCGGTAAGGTATGCCATGAATGGCGAATCGCTGATGATCCCCTACCACAGGCATGACTATCAGTTTATCGCACTCAGTGACTGCAGGACATTCATGACAACACGGAAAGAGTTATATATGATAAATGCGAAAAACCCAAAGCTTTTCCCGATCTACGCCAGCCTGATGGACAAACAACAACAGTATCTGGATTATCGGGCAAAGTTGCTCTCATTGCCCAATCCTGATAAGTATGATTTTGTCTTTGACAAATATCCGGATATACGCGAATTTATAAAACATAAAGAATTAGCCCAGTTTATGGGGATCAGTGAAGAGTTGCTTCGTCGACTTATACGCGAAAGAGAATAGGCATTTTCCCAATAATTTGGGTTTTTATGCCCAATAATTTGGGCATAAAAACCCAAAACATAGTGTCCAAATTCCCAAAATATAACAAAAAATGCTGTTGAAATTTGTAATAGCAGGTCGGATTAAAGAGATCATTACCATCTAACTTAAAAGAAGAAAGAAACCGTGAAAGTATCATTTTTTCCGATCTGCCCAATAAAAAACAAGGTTATGAAACAATACAAGAAAAAATTTGCCGTCTTCCCCATTTATTGGATGATTGAATTTCTAGGAAATCGATATCCGGCTTGAGAAAAAGCTTCGTTATGACAAGCTCGAAGCGCACAAAATAATAAGCTTATCAAATAACCAAATTTAATAATTTAAAGCACTTAAGTGCATTACTCGTTATGATTACATTAAAAAACTCGCGACTATTTGTCGCTACATTGTTTACATTGATTTTAGGAGCATTTTTTTACGTTAAAGCAACTGATAAAAAGACACCAACTCCGACAAAAAAACTAGTGGAATATGTCTATTTTCAATTTGATAGCTCTGGTCAACCAATGCCTATTACAGATCTTGATCAAAACACACATGAAGAAGGCAGCAATCCCTACAATTGTCCTAATGCAACAGGTCCCGTTTGTAGTTCAGGATATGCACAGTCGGACCTTGAGCAAGATAGCAATGGAGATTGGGTTCCAAAATCGACTGCGACTCCGCATGATATAAGACGTTACTCTAATTAATTTCGCTCAATTAAACAAAAAATAAGCTCCTAGATATAACATTCTAGGAGCATTTTTTATCTCACATTCTGAGGTGTTCCAGTTGGATATTGCGTTTCTACTGGAATCAAAAATGTATAACAAGAACTCTTAGGTTTCAATTCATACAAATGATTATTAAAACTTCGAAACATAGATCTTGCATATTTTGATTCTAGATTTAACCTTCTTAAGTCAGACCAAGTCACCCCTCTCAACACCAATTCCCTTCTTCTTTCAGAAATAATTTCCGACAATAGTTGATCGTCTGGCAGATCCAAAACGCTGTAATTATTCTGTCCAAAACGATTTATCCTCAATCGTTCCATACTTTGCCGAGCTTGCAAAAAATTACCTCCCCTTGCACTACATTCTGCATCTATCAACAAATTTTCTGAAGATGTCAATCCCCCAAACAGGCCAACCCCACCGCTATAACTTCCAGTAAAAAGTCCATTTGACGAAAAGTATAGCTTCTTTCGTAGATCATTGTCTCCATACATCTTTAAAAGATCGTCACTAACAATTCCTTCGCGATTGACCGACGTATTGATCATATTGATATGAAAAATCACCTCATCATTAAGCACTGGCATTGGATATTCGACTTTTGGATCCAAGGTGTTAAAATTCAAAAATTTATTATGTAAAGCAAGGGCATTGCGTGCATTTTCCCCTGCTTTTTCGAAAGATCCCATAACAAGGTAAATTTTGGCTAATAAGGAGTACACTGCTCCTTTAGATGGCCTTGTTTTATATAGTGCTGTCTCAGGCAAGAGCCCAAGTGCCCTTTCGGCATCATCAAGGATCAATTTATAAGTTTCCGATAAACTCGGTCTAGCGAAAGGTAAACTAATATCGCTAGTCATTCGCATTGGTAAACCCAAGGCAGATACTGTATTTGGAGTATAAGGAACAGCATAAACCTGTGCAAGATGAAAATATATATATGCACGGAAAAACAGAGCGGTACCCTCTACATTGTTCGCTTTAGCTGAATTGGGCACGTCGATCTTTTTGAGATTATCCAATACAATATTACTGTACATGATTGCCTTATAAGGCAACATCCAGTTGAGCACAGTTTGTTCATCATCCAAATATTGAGGTTTCCATATATATAAATCTCTGAATACCTGCTGAAATACATTTACCCTTGCGTCCGGAAAATAGAAATCATCAGTCGATGACTCTCCGAGCATAGGCAATGGAGCGCCACCGCTAACTGTAGCACCATTCATAATGATTGTATTGTCCATTAAGGCTTGCATATCCTCGATTGTAGCAGGAACTACAAGTCCATCATTATTAATTTCATCAAAAAATCCTTTCCGACAACTTATCATGGTCATAAGCAAGCCAGCCAGGATAATATAAATCTTGATATGATATCTTTTCATCATTATTCTCTTAAATTAAAAGGTCAAGTTCAGACCCAAAGTAAAACTTTTCTGAGGTCGCACCGTATTTTCATAAAATGGATCTAGCCCTCTGGAATTAGCCAACCAAAGATAACCGAGGTTAGAAACATATCCTTTGAAAATCATAGACTTTATGCCGTATCTGTTCAAAAGCTCATGTCGAACCTTATAGTCCAGATAAATATCATGGAGCCTAATATAGTCAGCTCTTTCCACAAGCGCTGAACTACCGATATAAAATGAAGTAGCATTGCTATTAAACGGATATTGAAGAGCCGGTACATCTGTCCATAACTCATCACCAGACCTCTGCCATCTTTTAGCATAATCACCATGACCGATCCAACTTGTTGCCATCATGGCGTATGATACACTTGAACGCTTAAAATAGCTACCAAAGCGATAGTCAATATTAAAAGTCAGCGAAAGATTACCATAACTTATCGTATTGGCTAAAGCTCCAAAAACAGTTGCTTTGGCAGGACCATGATACTCAAGTGTGGCGACTGGTTCGTTCATTATCTTACTGTAATCTGTTGAAATATCACCATTGAGATATCCCTGTGGCATACCATTTTGTGAATCTAGTCCTGCCCATTTATATCCAAAAACAGTATATACAGGAAAATCAATTATTGGTGTTACTGAATTGTTGGAATTAATGTATCCTCTTGCTGTAGTAGATTGACTATAGTATTCTTTCACTTTAGAATGATTAATACTGTACACGATTGTACTTTCCCAACCAAATTTAGGCTGTTTAATATTAACTGTATTCAGCGTAAAATCTATTCCATTTCCAATTGTAGTAGCAACATTTCCAAGAAATACACTTTTGCCTGACAAATTTCCCAAGCCTGTTGTTGGGTCTATATCACTGTTACTCAGTAAATCGGTATTTCGCTTCGCATAATACTCCAATGACCCAGACAATCTGTTCCTTAAAAATCCAAAGTCCAGTCCAAAATTGAGCAACCTGTTCTTTTCCCAGCGAAGTGATTCGTTAGGTGGATTTTGTACTTCTGCGCGTGGCGCATTTGTCAAAAAAGCATTCGAGAAGGTAATTGTTGTAATACCCACTGCATCACCCACATTACCGCTATATCCAAAAGTCGAACGCAAACTTAGTTTGTTAATCCAATTTGTTTTTAGCCAATCTTCCTGATGCAGGTGCCATAAACCTCCAACAGACCATAGTGGTACCTTTCTGTTATTAGTTTTCACACCAAACAAATTGGACTGATCAACACGTGTACTACCCGAAAGGCTATATTTACCTTTATACGTGTAAGCAATATTTCCAAAATAAGAAAAGAATCGTGTTGTGGTAGATGACATCCCTACACCGTAGGGGATATTGCCACTACTACTAGCATCATAATATTTATATCTCGTTACATAGTCCACTGGAATACTGACCAAACCACGATCTGCATACCCGTACGCTGTATTACTATGACTGTTAAACTTATTATCTCGCACTTCCATTCCCAACATGCCATCTACATTATGATCTGAGGCGAAGTTGTGCTCAAAATTTACTTGGACTCTCGCCTGTTGACTTCTCTGTTCCTCCGACTCTGTTTGCAAAATATCTCCAACCGGAATCGGAAATGACACATTTCCCGATGCATTAATTTGTGCAAAACGGTTTATCAAATTACGGACATCGTAAGAATTCTTATCCCGTAGCAGACGCTTATTGCCAACCATTTTTTGAAATTGGTAATTAGCAATTAGTGATATTCCATCAATAGGTCGATAGACAAGTGAAGGGTTAAATAAATATTCCGTTGACCTTACAGTAGCATTACTATTATTGTTATAAATTTCTTCCAAAGGATTAAATGTCCAATCTAAAAGCCCCTTATCCATCGCACTTTCCTTAAAAACATTGCGCAGTCCATTAGGTAAAGCTAAAAATGAACCATCTGCGTAAGCAAGTTCTGCATAAGGATATAAGAATTTGCCTGAGCCTAGCGAATAGCTGTTCAAATCATTCAATGTCGTTGGGTACAAATTACTAACTGTCTTTTGGCTAAAGACAATATTGTTGCCTAATTCCAATCGCTTACTCAATTGATAAGTAGTATTGGAACGGATAGAAAAGCGATCGGTGGAATTTCTCACTTTATCCTCTTTATTATGGTCATAATTGAAAGAAAGAAAATAACGTAAGCTCCTATTTCCACCCCTCATATTAGTTCCATACTGTTGAATCAATTTATTCCTGTAAAAGTATTTTTCAACATCTTTGCGCACGTCAATCATTCTAAGCCGATCAATCTGAGATGCCGCAGTCTTGCTGTCAATGAGACCATCACGTGCGAGAAGTAAGGTTTCTACAACAGGAGTCTGTGCAACTGGATAGGGTCTAGTTAACTGGCTATCATAGTATCCATTATTAAACAGCATAGTCTCAAAATCAATAAAATCTGAACTTGAAACACGATTTAAACGGAAAAGATCAGGCTTTGGGGTCCACGCAAGTGAACTAGTGAAACTCACAGCCGGCTGACCATTGGCATTCCCCGATTTCGTCCGAATCACGACTACGCCATTACCTGCCCTTGCCCCCCATATAGAGGATGCGGCCGCATCTTTCAGTACCGTGATGCTTTCAATATCATTGGAATTGATCATGGTGATATCACCATCATAGGCCATATTATCTAATATATAGAGTGGCTGGTCATTGGAAAATATGGTATTACGTCCACGAATATTCATTTTTGGAGTTACGTTTGCAGAAACATTGGGCACATCAAAACGTATCGATGCAACACGTCCATTCAATTGTTCAAGTATGTTCTGATGGATCCTACGTTCTATTTTACTCTGATCAACAAGCTCAAAAGAACCTGTGACACGTTCCCGCGGTTTTATCTGATATCCTGTGGAAACGATATTTGCCTCCTGTAGTCGATGTTCTTTTGGAGCAAGTTCAATAACCAAATCGATTCCATTTCCCTTACTAGTCATGACTTTGCTTTGGTATCCAACTGCGCTAAATGTAGATCCTTTGGCTGGAGGAGATGAATAGTGTATATGAAATACTCCTCCTTGATCGGTCTTACTATTTCTTCCTGATGCCATATCATGGATAGAAACCAAAGGAATTCCCTTTCTGGTTAAACTATCGACAACTTTCCCTCTAAAAATATATTCATTTTGTTGCCCATAACTTAAATCGAGAGACATTGTTAAAAAAACAAATAGGAAGATCAGATTTGTAATAAGTTTAAAGCTTCTCATATTTTTCTGATCATTAATTGTTTGACCATATTCAGCTCCAGACTTGCAGTAAGTCCATATCTCCTAAGCCACTTATTCATCTCTTTGAGAGATTTAAAATGGGGAGCTTCGTCTACATCAAAAACTATATTTTCTTTGGTTTGCATAGCAAAAATACCACGCTCCCGATAGGTGTTTATGGTATAAATCAAACCCTTTAGAGACATATGATCTTTAAGCAGTACAACAGGTTTACCAAATACAAAGTCATTTTCAACAGTATTTTTATTCTTGCTTATTTTACCAAACACAAGAGTAGGAACCTTACGGGTAACGGTGTCGGCTGTCCAACCGAAATAAGACTCCAGATCAGACTTAACTTTTGAACGCATATTTTTCTCGGCGTTTGCAGGAAATATCAGTTCATATGTTAGCACAGAATCCATCAGCTTTTGCTGATCACTAGGGTAGATAATCTGGTTATTGGCAAACTGTGCAACTTCCGGGTAGACCGCTACCCATGTATTGATAAAAACGTTGTTTATCATTTTTAGGATAATCCTGTTTCTTAAACTATCATGTGACAATAAATACATCGAAGGTATACCGTCCAATTGTGGCGACAGTAGCGATCTACTGATAAAATTGTTCTCAGGAGTATTGAGATCATTAATAAAAAGAGGAAACCGAGGATTAAAATTAAGATCATCATATTTCATTTTGATCAATACATCACGACCATTCATCATGTCATTAAGATTCTTGTTATTGATATATTCAGGATAAGTAATAGCTCTGACTTTATTATCAGCTATAATGACGACATGAGGAAGTATCTTTTTAGGGAAGTACGCCCCAATACCAGTAATGTCATTATCCCCGAGCACATTTGTTGATTTTAATACAATCCCCAATTTCTCCATCCAAGGAAGTACTTTTTTGGATGGGTCGTTGCTCACAGGAACAATGTTTATCTTACCTTCGAACTCAACATTTAGGGAATCTATTTTGGGAAATAGTTTAATACAGCTTTTACACCAGGTATTCCAAAAATCAAGAACTAGCAATTTTTGACCTTTATAATCAGCAAGTGTACTAGTTTTATTTTGAGTGGAAGGATTAATGATTTCTAAAGGCATATCCCAAAGCTCATCAGGGACAGTATCTCCTACTTGAAGTGGAATAATCTGACCAAACCCATTCACCCCGCTGTCCTTGCGGGGTGTCTGAGCGTAAGTATTCACCATAAAAGCGTTGCACATCAAGGTGAACAATAACATCTTGCCAATCAGCAAAATGCTATCCCCTTTGGATTTAAATAGCTTTTTGAGGTATCCCCAAAGCTTTATTTTATATCTATCATCTGTATTCATTGTTGTTAATTTTTTTGGTATAGTTCCCCCATCCCCATTTCATGCCGAGGGTTTACTTTTATCATGTCAGTTGTATCCCTCGGCAGAATTGAGATTCACGGGTAGAAAATTTATTTTTAATACTTCAGCTACGGCCTTTTAATAGACGAGCTTTCCTATTTGGTTTCCTTTGGTTCTCATAATCACGGTTGTCTGATCTTCCCAGATCAGTTCTACCGACTCGCCATTTTCAGTAGTGATCGGTCGGCTATCTGTGACAATGGACAGCTGCTCTACTTTGACATCCAATTGAAAATGATGATTCAGATCGTTACAGATCCGTTGCTGATACTCTTCAATGGCGGTATCGGCAGGTACGGTGAGCTCATAATGGTAGGTCAGCTTTTCTCCGTACTCACAAGATCTGCAAGGGATATACCTGGCTCGGTCTTGTCCGAACACGATAATCTGTTCTTTTGGAAAGTTGATGGCAGCCCCAAGGCAAATAGGTAGCCTTCATAGATCGACACGCAGACCATCGTGATCCGAAGTACATCTTTGCGCGCATCGCTCACTATAGTGATATAGGGATCGGTCTTTTCCACTGCGGGAACCAGTATCGAATAGTATAGATCCTCTGGTCTTTGCGCTACGATGGATAGAGGCACATGAGGTACACGACCTCTGGACCTGACGGGCGTAGGCTTTTTAGATTTCTGTTTTGGTATTGGTGTTGTCATAATTGGTTCTTTGGTTATTGGAACACGATTTTCGATAAAAAACGAAGACAGTTCTCTCCCTGGGGACAGCGCATAGCTCTCCCTAACACAAGTTTTTTGCATTGTTTAATGGTTTACATTGAAGTTGAATCAGGAGCTAAAATTCAGGCAATAAGCAACCTTTTCAACCGACAATGGTTAAAAAATAAACTGGAAAAAATGCAATTAAAAGGTCTTCATCAATGGTTATAATATGCTGTACATGATTGCATTTTGAATGGATAGTCAGCATAGTGACTTTGCGCAGCAGATCAACCTGCCGGCTTGATGATGTTTTTGGTGGTTTGTTTTCTTTGGTACATACTCACAAATTGATGGTTATAATTTGAGAGTCGCGAAATGAAAAGGAACTATAACTTTGGGCCCTATCCATCGCACTACAAGGCTCTGACCCCTCACGAAACGATACACGATAGAAGCCCAAGAGCTATAGCATGCACCAAAGGTACATAAAATATCTACTTGGGCATTAAATCTACCGTCTCGTCATGATTAATTGTCAGAGTATGTAGTCGAGACTCTTTTAATTCAATGCCATAAATAATTATAAAATCATTTACAATTCAAATATAATCAGATTATTAATGCAATCCAAATTTTATCTAATACATTTTATAATCAATTAAGCCCCGAAATTGCTATTGTGAAAAAACCAGTTTTAATTAGCTCAATAGCACTGTACATCATTAATAAAATCAAAGTAATTAGAATCTCCCTTGATCTAACTACTAGAGATATTCAAAAAATATTAGAACTCAGTGATGATGGAAATATTTTAGGAGCGATAGAAAGTAACTTGAATCCTGCCAAATATCACGACGAGCATTTAAACAAACTTGCTAAAGCATTTACAATTAAGTCCAAAGAAAAAAACTTAAACACGTCTTACGATATTAATGATTTCTATCCTCCAATAGATTTTGAGGAAAAAATGGTTGAGAAAATCGTTATTAAAATTAAACCAACAGAACTTAAACAGACTGATGTTCTTTATATATTATTAGCTGAGGAAAAAGACTCCTTTTTTGATGAATGGCATTCTGCGAAAGAAATTGCTCATCATTGTGGTTCAAAAGCTGAAAAGAATTGGGAAGCAAAAGATTTTACAGCAATCATTGAAGCTACGGTTAAAAAAGGAACTTTATTAAGGAAGAGTGACGACGAAGCTCTTTTCAAAAGACCATAAGAAATCATTATCTTTGTTTATCGATTAATTATGGCCGCAAAGAGAAAAAAAATCGTTTATACTACCTTTCCTGCATTTTCATTTGATAAGGTAATGTTTTTTCATAAAATCAGAACTGAGAAGGGATATTCTGCTTTTGAATGTTCATTTATGATTGGTAAGAATAATTTCTTAATCCGTGATGCCGAAAATCCGTTAAAAAAAACTTTAATAGATGCAGAAGATAGTCTAGTTCTGGCAAAGGTATTTAGACTAGAACGTTATAATCCTCCCTGCAATCCAATAGATTATTACAAGTTAGATGTCACTTTCAGTATAGTTGAACGGAAGAAAATGCAGTGGGAAATTGTCATTGCAAACGATGAAATTAAACCACTTAGAGCTCTGAAAATTATTGAGGAAGATAAAGAAATTGAATTACCGACCTCGTCGTTCCTCAGCACATATGATGCTGTTCAGGAGTATTTCAAGAAATTAGTAGCTGAAGGTTATTTCAATTCTGCAAGGACTGCATTGGATATATTAAACAAGTATAGAGAGTCTGTAGAGTTTGGTCCGAATTTTCATCCACGATATCTGATCAAAAATATCCGTTACTATCTTAATAAAAAATCTGGTGAGCCAATCTTATTCGATCGAAGGACGAATCAGTTCTCAAGACGATTGTATTTTAAACCCTTTAATTTCGAAATCTTATCGTCAAATGGTTTGATTTCGAAAACATTCTTAAGTGCAGGTATCAACACTTTTCAAAAAGCATGTAACTGGGTTAGCAATCTGCCATATCGTCGCAATCACGATAAGGAAAATGAATTAGCACTATTTAAAGATCTGTGTGGCACTTGCAGTACAAAGCACGCGCTATTGAAGAGATTAGCTGATGAAAATGGAAATCATGAGCTGAAATTGATGCTAGGATTATTCAAAATAGATGGTAATAACACACCTGCTATTAAAGACTTACTGAAGGAGCATGATTTACCTTACATTCCGGAAGCTCATAACTATTTACGTGTATCTAACTACATTATGGATTTTACAGGAATCGGGATAAACGAAACTAAATTTGAGCTGGATATACTTAAAGAAATCGAAATAAAAGCAGATCAAATAACCGACTTCAAAGTACAGTTTCATCGCGAATACCTAGCTCAATGGATTGAAGATAACAAAATCCCCTACTCTCTTGACGAACTATGGGCTATCAGAGAAGAATGTATCAGGCTTATAGGATTAAATTCACAATAACTCCGAATGGCAAAGGGAAGGAATTTTTAATATTTGGTGATGGGGAAAAGGATATACTTTTGGATTCTTCTAATACACACGTAGGTTCGGTTCAGACTTGGATTGATGATAAATACAATAATAAATATTTTAATGCGAATAAATATTCAATGCAAATTTTCTTAGCTTGTGAAGCTAATTTAGATGAATCTGTTAGACCACTATTCATTGCTAATGATATAGAGAATTATACCAAAAAGAAGAATTTTCCTAGTTGGGTTAAATAGGGACAAGATGAATGACTATGATGTTTTTATTGAGGAGGTGTAAATATTAAACTCAGAAAAGATAAAAGGAGATACAACTGGCACTGTCAAATTCACATTCATAAAAACTGACTTTTGTAAGTAAAAAAACGATTAAATTTAAAATATCACAATTAAAAGACCATGAAATTAAAATTTATTAAAACTCATAAGTCAATTGTAAATCTAAATGAAATCGTAATTAACGATTTTGCAGTAATCACAGGTTTAAATGGCACGGGAAAAACACATTTACTGCATGCTATAGAAAATGGTTCTATAGAAATTGAACAGATTCCTTCGCAAGAGATAATTTACTACAACTATTATGACTTTAATCTCCAATATGTGAAAGAAAATTCTGGAAAGGTCAATAACAATGAAAAAACACCCATTAATCAATCCATTACTAAGAATGGTCATCAGATCGTACAACGAATATCGGAAGAAAGAAACAATATTCTAAACTCTTATTTGTCATCTAAAAAAGGATATCAGTTTATAGATAATGTTCGTAATACGGGTGGCCAGCTAGATATTTTTGATTGGAGTGAAGATGAAAAAATTGCCTATGAGAAGATTAGAGATACTAAGGAAAATAGTGACGATTATTGGCAGTTGTATCACTCTTTACCGCAGAAGGTTAGAATGATTCATGAGGCTAATGGATATTTTCCTGATAATACTAAAACATTAATAAATGATTTTTCTGAAATCACCAATTCTTATTTTAATTGCTCTTTAATAAAAAATACTGGCTATAATCCCGATTATATAAAATGGACAGATATTGACATAGAGAATTATCGAGAAATAACTAAAACAAATGTGATTATTAATATTGGGGAACATGAAACTCTATTTTCACGATATTTTATAGATTTCATTTACATGTATCAAGATTTATGTGCTCAATTAGGATATAATCAAAAACATGATCTAAATGTTTTAAAGAATGAATTGACAGACCTTTTTAGTGAATTAGAGATATACTTAACTGAAAAATTAAAACCAGAGCATCTTAATTTTATTAAAAATTTTTCTCAGAATAAAAGTATCTTTTCTTATTTACAAGCTGAAAGTGGATTATTAGATTTAACCCAAATTGCAAATGAAGAGAAACAGTATCAGATTAATAAAAACCAAAATGATTATAATGGTTACCTAAAGAAATTCAAAGGTGAACAAGTGCACCACATTACTGATGAAGACTTTCTAAGTACATTTGGAAATTCGCCAATTATGCTTCTTAATGAAGTGTTAAATAAATATGACTGCAACGGTTATGAATTCAGGACCACCAAAATTACGAATCAATACGGTTATAATGTTCAGGAACAATCTGTAGCAATATCACTATATAACAAAAAAGGTAATTACCCAACAGACTTGGAATCTTTATCTTCTGGTGAAAAAACAATTTTAGCACTCACATTCTATGTCTACAAATTAAAATATAAGAAGAAAATAGTAGCAAGCCTATTACTGTTAGATGAAATCGATTCTTCCTTACATCCCTCAATGTCTCAAAGATTGTTAAAAGTACTTTATGATTTATTTTATAAAGAGCTTGGTCTAAAAATAATACTTTCTACTCATTCATCTTCTACAGTTGCCTTTGCTCCTGAAAACTCTCTTTATGTAATGAAAGGAGAAGGTCCTGATCGTTTAAGTGCCAGTAGTAAAGATGTAGCACTTGAAGAATTAACATTTGGAGTTCCATCATTTAGTATAAATTATGAAAATAGACGTCAAATTTTTGTTGAGAGCAAATACGATGTTGAGTACTATGAAAAGCTTTATCAAATTTTTAAAAAACATTTAAATCCAGAAATATCATTAAATTTTATAGCGTCTGGCGATATACAAAAGGATAAGAATGGAATGCCAAAATCAAACTGTGCTCAAGTTATCGAAATAACAAGTTTATTACGAAACGCTGGAAATAAATTTATTTGGGGTATTATTGATTGGGATATTAATAAAAACAAACCTGAATCTAAATACGTTAAAGTATTGGGTTGGGGAGAAAGATATAGTATTGAGAATTTCATATTTGATCCTCTATTAGTTACAATACTCCTTTTATTAGAGAAAATCAAAACACCGGAATTTTTTGGATTAGATGAAGATTTTAAAATTTATAACATATTAAATCAGAGTGACAAAAAATTACAAAACCTTATCGACATCATTTTAACTCATCTCAATGCTGAATTAAAAATAGATTTAAGTAACAAAGTAACTTACAAAACAGTTGGAGGTAATAGTTTAGAGTTACCAAAAGATTTTCTAGAACATCAAGGTCATAGTCTCGAAGGGAAATTTATAAAAATATTTCCGGAATTAAACAAACTAAAGAGAAACGATGAAAAGGCATTAAAAATAGAGATATTAAATAAGGTAATTGAAGAATATCCAAATATAGCTCCAGCAGGTTTGTTAGATGTCTTGAAAGAAGTACATAAGGTTTAGATCATATTTCATTTTATAATGCATTAACTATTATGATCAAATCAATCTAATTAAAGTTTCAGTAGAATTGTTAATTACTGTAAAATAAATAACCAGATCTTATAAAATTTTTATGTTACATAGCTTAATTCAAAAATTATATGAAAAATGAAAATTTCAAATTAATCATTAATGGTTTGATAATTATCTTTGGCACTTGTGCATTAATTTACGTGTTGAATATAATTACCCCTGATAGATTAAAATTAGATCCTGCGATCTGGGGAACTGTTAGTGATTGGTTAATAATAATATTAACATTACTTACTGCAATTTTTATATATAAAACTCTTAAAAGCCAATATGAAGTTCAAAAAATGCAATTAGAAATTACAAATATTGAATTGCATAAGTTTAGAGATCTATTACGTCCCGAAATAAATGTCTCTTTTCAAGAATTTGATTCCATTACAAATAGAATAAATTTCAAAATCTCTGTACTAAATAGGAGTTTAAAAAATCCAAGGTTCATTTCTCAATCTCCTCTAATTATAAATCATGCAGCAAAGACAGAATCGCAATTAAATAATAATTATCAATATATAATTCATGATTATATGCTTCCTGAAGATAAAAGAAGCATAGAAATTGGAATTGACTTTAATGATGGTACATGGTACACCAAAAACGATGAAAAATTCGAAGGTTTTTACTTTGCCAATATCCTTATGCATTATGAAGACACGAAAAACTATCTTTATGAAAACTTAATAATAATAATTGTTAAACCTAGTGAAAATTATTTAAAAGTATCACTAGGAGATGCAGACTATAAATAGATAGAAGGGTTTAAATAGTTGGCCTAACTTAAAATTTATCAATTGGATAAAGAAGAGTATAAATTAAACGGTATCAAAGGAATGATTATATAAACGTTTTTAAATTTAATTTATTCAAAAGGCGTGGCTATCAAAGACAGAACACCCCCTTTGACTTTTCATTCTTGATTTTTCACAGTATTGAAAAGAGATTCGAAGTTTCGAACGCTTAGAAAACGAAGTTATGCAGGGACTTTATTAAGACAAAAGTCTATCTACAATCGATAATGTTTTAACAAGACTGAAATCACAATCAACTACGAATAATAGTTGAATAAATATCTCCCAAACGGAGTCAACAAAGGCTAAGAATTGCGAGTAAAAGTCAAATCTATATTTAAGTTATCTGAAGATGGAAAGATTTTGAAATAAGTGTATGTTAGTGGGTAGATTTTTTAAATTATAAAATACTTGTAATCATATTTAGCAAACTATATGAAAAAGGGAAAAGAATACGAATTATTAATAGAGGATCTTTATAAGCAACTGGCACCTAATGCTAAAATTATTCAAGATGATTTTATTCTTGGGAGGAACTCTAATACTAAAAGGCAAATTGACGTCTCAATTAGGTTTCAAAACATGGGTATAAATTATCTAACTATCGTACAGGCTAAAGATTATTCAAGACCAGCAGATATTAAAGTCGTTGATGAATTTAAATCTGTAATAGAAGATACTCTCGCAAATAAAGGTATATTAATCTGTAGTAAAGGGTTTACTAAGAAAGCGAAAGAGTATGGTAAGAAAGTAGGTATAGAGCTTTTATCAATTCACGAAGCTTCAAATAAGAATTGGCAAACATTGGTGTATGTTCGCATAAAAAAAACAATCCACAAAATAAAGGTTGATGCCGATTTAGGTGTTGCTTGGTATAACAATACAGGTAAGACAGCAACACTTCTACCAGACAGTCCTCCTATATTATCATATAATATGAAAGACTTATGTGGTATCCAAGATTTATTCAAAAATGAGATATTAAATAAAAATTTATGGTCTGATATTATCACAGGTATTAAGGTTACCGTTGATCTAAAAAAAATAAAAGTGTATGTCTTTATGCATGATCGATTTATTGAGCCAATTGTTGGAAAAATCACCTATAAGTACCTAAGAACCGAATCAAAAAAACTTTTAGCAGCGCCAGACAATTATTTATATCAATTAGATCATATTACAGGGGAGGGAAAATTGCATAATCTAACATTAACTCCATCTAAATTTGATGATATAGTTAGTCCAAATTTCAAATCTGAGGAATATTTAGATCAAATAGAACCTCATTTTGAATTCATCAATATCGACATAATTGGCTATGGGTACATAAGTTTCTATTTAAGCAATGTAACTTTCAAAGTTGAAGGTCCTGATTTACCAGATGATAATCCAAATGTACAAAGAATCAATAGATACTCGGTGATTGGTAATATGATTGAGCAGGGATTGTTGAAAAGTAATAATTAGAATGTTTATATTAAAAGATGAAGTAATGAAGTATAACTTAGTAATTAATTTGGAGAGTCTACGATCTTGAAATCTCAAATAACATTCTGCATTACGGCGAACCCCTCCCCTGACAGTTTGACTATCGTATAGATCCTGACGATAATTGGGAATTAGCAAAATGGCACCTGACAAATTGGAACTAGTGAAAAGCTATGGTTTAAAAATATACGATGACAACTATCAACCGCTTGAAGTGAATGAGATATACCTAAATCCTGAAAATGAACAAAGATAAAACCAAATTATTTAGAAAAGTAAATACGAAGATATTTAATGTTCATCATAAAACTACATTAAAATAGCATACAGCCAATATCATTTACTAAAATGTATGCTTACATTCGAACATCGAAAATGAGTTTGCTACAGGGGTTACCTCTGATGAACTGACTACCGTGGGGACATTGTTACAGGAAGAAGTGCTGGAACCTGCCTTGCGACAAAAAGCGGTGGATATCGTTCAGCGATTAAAGGGAACTGAATTGTTCAGTCTGCTCGAAAACTCAATGGAGGGCGCTTCGCAAAGGAATGCGGCGTTGGTGGATAAAAGCCTGTCCACCGAAACAGATTTCAGCTCCTACGATTTGCGGAAAAATGACGTGGATGATTTTGACATTGTGGAGTTTGTATGAGCAAACTCCCTTTTTTGATGAAAAAATTTTGTCGATATTCAATATTATTAATTTTTTACAGAAAATGTTCTGCATCTCTATTTTTCTCTCTTTCAATATCCTTGTTAAGATAATCAATGTAAGAAACTGCCCACTCTCTCACACTCTCCGTTTTATGATTAGTTAATTTTCTAAATAATTCTTTTTTAGATTCAAGAAAAGGTACAACTGAACCTGTCCATGAGTATGTTCCCATATTAGAACTCAAATGGTCACGAACTTCGTTTATGTCGCCATATTCGTCTATAAGTCTAAGTGCTAATGGATGCCATTTAGTATATTCTGTATTATTGTTATCAAATATTGGGGTCAATTCAGCAAGCCTCATTGGGGCAAGTGGTTTATTATTTGCGCACCAATTAAAAATAGAATCAATGTCACCGTCAAATAACACGCCAACACCTCTACCAACGCCACCAATATGAGAGCCAAAAATATGTTTCAGTCCATAAAATTTAATGTAGTGTTCTTCGTTTGAAAGCAATGCACCAGATAAATCATTCCAAATAGAATTGAAATGCAATTTTAATAAAATTTCATATACTTTTTGAATGTTATGGTCGAGATGATACGAGTTTTCCCAAGTAATAGAATCTATTACTGACCTATTGATAAATTTTGCAAAGTCAACTTCTTTTTCGTCGGATATTATAAAAGAAATGACTTCTGTCCATTTATAGTCATCTAATTGTCGTCTAAACTTTCGGTTAAAACCTAATTTTAAAATACACTTTTTGTAGATTGGAGTAAGTAGTTTTTTCTTTGCTTCGTCACCATAACTCAGGTCAGCAAATAAATCAAAAACAACAGCATAGCCATCATCACCGTAAGCGAATAGTTTTTCACTGAAAGCATTTAATTCTTCAAAATTTAATTGTTTTAAAACGTTACTGTATGTAAAAGCATAAAAACTACTCACATCATAAACCTCGTTGTCAATTAACTGAAATAATAAATCAAAATAATCTTTGCCCGATTTATCAATGGATAGGAAGTAAAATAATTGACTGTTAAATTCAGAAGAGTTAAACAGCTTTGTATAAAACTCTTTCTTTATTGCATAATTGGAATTTGAAATAAAACCGCCAAGAACTGTGAAATTTCTTTCCTCTTGTGGAATCTGTGAAATAATTTCTAAAGAGTAATCTATAAAACGATTGATTTTAATTTTGTCATCTTTCAGTAATTGCGATAATCGTTTGCCAAAATGGTAAGAAAAAACTTGTTGATTTTTATAAAATGAAGTAAAAGTTTCTTCCCATGAAATATTGTCAGCAATAAATTCGTCCGCTAATTTGATTATTCTTTCAATTACTTTTTCACTTGAGTAACTATCGTCATTATCCAAATGATAAGAACTTGACAATGTCAAATACTTAGTTGAAAAATCCGTTTTGGTAAGCAACTCAACTAAACTATTTATCTCTTCAAGTTCTCTTTGAGAAATAGAATGCTTTTCATATCTTCTTGCAAATTTTAATCCCTTTAAACCTTCGTCCCAATCATTGTTTTTCATTTCTGAAATTTCTATTAAAAATGGCAATATTAATTCTCCCATTCTTATGTGAAACATTGTTCTTATGCTGTTTGCAATAGCGTCACTCGCTAAATCAGAATATTTATTTTCTGATTTAATAATTTCAAGAAGTTTATTAAGAATGCTTTTCCAATATTCTTCTATTTCTTTCCAAGTTGGATTGTTGTCAACTAATTTTCTGCTACCTTGCTGTTCTGCACCGCCCATTCTACTAACGTGTCCGAAATTCAAACCAATTTTCATAGCTTTGATAGCAAATTCATAATGAGCTTTATCCCCTTTATTCAACGCCCATTCAATTATTTTCCATCGTTCAGTCAAGTCAGCTTCCGTTCCCGATAGATGTGTATTGAATAGATGTAAAAACTGGCTTGTGGCATTATTTGCCCAAGTTTCATTTTCTGCAATTGCGAATTGCAAAAGAACTTTAGCACCATCAGTAAATGTTCTCTTATCAAAACACAATTTTTCCAAAGTCCAAACTATGTTTCTTCGTCCCGCTTCTACTTTTAATAAATCTTCGGTTTGTTTATTGAAAAATTGACGTTTGAAATTTTGAGCAACAGCAATGGGATTCACTTCAACAAATGAGCGAAAGAGGCGTGAACCCAATTCTGTATTTAAAACTTCCGCATTATCAAAAGGGCTTTCAGCCCCTACAATTTTATCAACAATTTCCACAGCATTTTCATTATAGTCAAGGTATTTCATTTGCTCAGCAAGTGAATTTATCAAGTGCTTTCTATGTGGCTCTTCAAGATTAGAGATATCCAGAATAACTTGTAGCATTCTATCGGATGTACAACTATCCAACCATTCAACTGCTAGTGCCATTGAAAGTGGAAAAGGTCTAATACTCAAATATCGTCCTTGTTTTTCGAAAATTTCTCTAGCCTTAAAATGCTTTACAACTTCTAAAAACGTGCTAATTCTTACTTGTTCTGTATTATTTGATATAGTAACGTTTTGATTTGTGGCTATAAATTTGTACTGTGATTCTACTTCTCTTTCAAAACCAAAATAACTAAACATTGAACAAGACTTTAGAATACTTCGCCATTCCTGCTCTTTGCCTTTTGCTCCAAGAAGTTTATCTAACAAATCTTTGTCTTCTAGCTTGCCAATGAATTCTTCTCCATTAGTTAGGCTTTCCCCCAGAAGAACAGCCATTAAGGGAATTCCTTGTGAGAATTCCTTTATTTTTTTTCTGCTCTCTTCATCTAAATTGCTGAATCTACTTGAGAGTAACTCATCAACGACAGATGACAGTTCCTCTTTTTTTATAATTATATAATTTACCCCGTGTGCTTTATCTTTTTCAATTTCTTCAGGATTAGAATCGAGAGAGATTAAAGAAGCTTTATTTCCTTCTTTGTTTATAAGTTGAAGTAGCTGTCTGTGAACTTGGAGAGAGCAGTTGTCTAAAACAAGGATTGGATCGGTTTGCTCTGAAATAGCTTTTAAAATAATACTTTGGTAATCTGCATTAGGGTATATGTTACAGTTTATATAAAGCACTCGACTTGAAAGTAAAATAGAATTCCCGTCTGAATTAGTTGGTCTAAATATTTCTAATAAGTTTCTAGTTTTACCTAATCCAGATAACCCTAAAATTCTTATTGTCTGATTAACATTTTTTAAACCATTAAGAACCAAATCCGATACTTCTTTTGTCTTATAATTCGGAATAAATGGTTGTGGTGTTAAAATTGAATTTTCCCAATCACTCCAAACCTGTAAAGGATGGAATTTACTTTTTTGACTTTTTAAGGCTGAAATTGCCGAGTCTTTAATTGCAGAAGATAAACCGTCAATAAGATTCTTTTGAACATCTTCTTTATTTTTTGTTTTTTTTGAATACTTATATTCAATAGGAAATCTAATGTGTTTTAAATCAAATGGAATATTATCTGGATTTTCATTTGGAGAACCATATTCAGAGTTTAAAATACCAATTATTTTTTCAAGACCAATTGCATTATATGCTACACCGTGTTCATATATAACATTGTTATTTTGAAAAGGTTTAAATTTTACACCAACTATTTTTTGAACAACTTTTTGGAATTTACTTATATGATTAACTACAGAAAGGTCAGAGATAAAAATATCAGAGGTTGGAATTCTTTCATCTACAATTTTAGAAGCAACTTGAGGTGACCCAGGTTCACCAGTTACGCCTTCTAGAATAATAAATTCTACATTTTTTAATTCAGGCTTTTGTTTTACCTTCTTTACTGCTTTTTCAATACACGTTAAAATGAAATTCCTATTATATTTAGAGTTTGTCGTTGTCTGCCAAGAATAAAAGATTTTTATCTTCATATTTTTTTTAGTTCGTAAATGTGTCTATAGAGCGTCGTATTAGTCTGACCGATACCTCATATATATTCTCAAGTTATCTGTTTTTTTTAATATTTATTGCCTTCACTGGCTAAATTACAAAAAAACAGATACAAACTTATTTTACATGACACTAAATAAAGTTTTATTTAAACGTATCCGTCATATCAAGTACATATTTGATTGACCATTAGTAGTTGGTATTTTTGTTAATATGAATAAAGTACAAAAAAAACGGAGTCACATGCTCTCTTTAGTTGAGAAGTGGCGTGGCAGTGGTCAGACTCAGCAGGAGTTTTGTTCTTTTCACGGAATGATGATCCATACTTTATCTTATTGGATCGGTGTCCTCAAAGAAGAGAAAAGCTCTTCAGATTTTCTTGAGGTCGTGCCGACAAACAATCCGATCCAAAAGATCGAAGTGATCTATCCCAACGGGATAGAAGTTAATGCTGGAGTCGATCTAGCTCTGGTATCCAAACTAATCCATCTTTATTAAATATGTTTTCCTTGGGATCATTGCACCGATTCTATCTCCATAACGGGCATTGCGATATTTGTAAATCATTTGACGGGTTATGTGGCCTACTTGGTTCATGCCTGCAGCGCAACCTTACATCTGGTGAGGTCTTTGTTTTTTAAATCGAAATCGTACCCACATCAAACTGTTGCGCTGGGAAAGTGGAGGCTTTGTGCTCTACTATAAAAGATTGGAATCCGGTACTTTTTCAACTCCGAATAATAGACTGTGCACAGAATTACAATGGAGTGATCTGGTAATGATGGTGGAAGGTATCCAGGTGATGAAAAGTGTTCGAAAAAAGCGTTATACTTTATACTAAAGTCAGCTTTTATTAGTATAAAAACTGGCGCAACGATTAGTTTGAATATAATCTCATCCAACAGCAGTGCTAATAGAATATAAATCTTCCGAATCAAAAAGAAATGGCGTTTAATAATGTAATTGCAGGAAAAAAGTAGTCGTACAAATATGAAAATACTAGTTATGAAATCACCATTCAAGAAATCAATTATATTGCTGATAAATATAAAATTATGTTAAGGAAATATAAAATAACCAAATAAAACGGGAACAGATAAAATAGCAACACCTTATGTAAACTACAACATTCGAAGAAAAATTGGCATCAAAGTATACATTAACTGCAAACCTGGTTGAATAATTCAACCAATCTTGATAAATATTTTGAATACGACAAATCAAATGCGAAAGGTTATTTACAGGACCAATCACCTTGCAGGTATTCACCGCCATATACGAAAGATTCCTGTAGCGAGGTCATGAATACTTGTAAAACAAACTCGAATGAATAAACCAAAGGTGAATTATGTTCAGAACAAGCACTGATGGAATTGATGTACCTGATCATAAAAGATATATCAAAGAAATGGACTATGCCAGTATACAATCGGGGCTTGACTATATCACAACAATATATTAAATTTGATAATAGACTAAGCTAGATAGAAACTTTTAAAATGAGATCAATGACAAAGTTCCTGGCACATTCCGTCTACTTTTGATAATCTTAAGAAATGTAAAAACGATATTAAGTATTCAACTGTGATTTCGATACTTGCTCTGTCTAGATTATTATTTTGATTTTCTCTATTGATAGAACATACGGGCAATATTTTAAAAAATATAAGAAATGAACGGACTTTTGGAAATGGCTTTTGTTAGCGAAATTTTGTTGCAAACAAGAATTGCAACAAGAGCGAATGAACGTCTTAAAATTGCTAATGAAAATTTGGATAACATTGAAGTATGGGGTGCAATCCAATCGATTCTTATCGCTACTGGAAATGTTTCGAAGATTCTTTGGCCTTCAGCTAAGACAGACAAACCTCGTGGAGAAATATTGAGGCAGCTTCTCAAACTGAAAGAAAATAATCTGCTTTCTGAACGTAAATTTCGCAACCACTTCGAGCATTACGATAGCCGACTTGAAGATTTTTTTAAAAGGCAAGGTAATGGAAGTATCCATTACATTGATTTGGCGATGAACCCTTATCTTAGCGGACATAATTTAAGGAATACTCACCGTGGCTACGATTCATTTAACAACACCTTGCTTTACCGTGGTGACTTGTTAGACTTAAATGAATTAAAAAAGGCTTTGAATGATATTCATGAGGCTTGCAAAAGATATGGCTGTATTTAGTAATTACACATAATAAGAGCTCGCAAAACATAAACTTACAGAGTTAAGTTTCATTTCAAACTTAATTACTTTTGAAGAGCTGAAACAAAAATTTATCATACAGAAACTTTATCCAAAACCGTTAATAGTGTTATTATGTGTTCGACTGTAATGTTGGTCAACGAAAAAAAATATGTAAAATGATTAGGGGAATTTATCTATTAGATCTATAAAAAACACTCACTGAGACCTATATAAATTAATTGCTAACAACCAACTTATGTGCTAACAATTCAATTATCACATATTTTTATCAAAATATCTCCGTAACTAAGCATTAATCAACTAATCTTCTTTTCAGTAGTTCCAACTCTCCTGCTATAACATCTGGCCAGCGAGCAAAACCTTGTCTAATAATCTCTTCACCATCAGCTATGGTAAATAACTGAGAGATACTAAAGGCGGACTCACGGATACCGGCAATCTGTCTAAAAGTTAACTGTGATCTACTTTTACATGTTTTGACAGCTGTTGGATGATTGAGTATATATTCTTGGTGTATTTGCTTTAAATTCATCTGTATAGTTTTGAAAAATTAATAGATCAATCAGAAAACCTTTAAGAATTTTCCTTCTAACACTTCCTCTTGCGCATCCAGGATCTGCTCGATCACAACTGTAGCAGACTCTTCCTTAAACTCGCTCATAAACGCCCATAGGTCATTTACTTTTATCGGAACAAAATGTTGTATAACATCATCCACACTATTGTCGGACTTCAGGATATTATATCCCTTATGCTTTAAGTCCTTCAAGATCTCGGTTGTCAATGGTACATTCATCGCAATTAGTATTTATCATTTTCACCTCATTCAAACAGGCTTACATTTCGATCTTACGTTCCTTTACTATAAATTGAACTTACAGATCCCTCCCCTACTTTAATTTAATATTGAACAGGATGAACACGCAAGAATGTTGAGCAACCGGTTATCTTGAAGCGTGTCCATCCTTATTCAATATTCAAAGATAAATAATAAAACTAAATATATTAGCTTTAATTTGCTATAAATTTTAGTTTAATTGGTTTTTAATTTTGTTCGCCTTGGATATCAATGATTTATTAATCATCTTACCTTTTGATAGTTTTACAGTTTACCGTAATCTTTTCTTTTAAATTTCAGTTATGTTCGCACAAATTTATAATATATAAAACCGTAAGTAATAGCCAGCTTATTCCTAACAAAAAAGCATTAGTGACAAAGGGTGGGAAAAGCGGGGATGCCTGGAATAAAACTCCAGAATTAATTTGGCGAGTTTACGATCCTGAAATTTCAAATAGCTTTCTGCAGGAAATTATTTTACCCAACTCCTCCCCTAGACAGTTTGACTATCGAATCGACCCTGACGATAATTGGGAATTGGCGAAGTAGCATTTGACATATTGCGAGTAGTACAACCCCATACTTTCAATTGCTTAAAATACCCTTAGAATATTATTGAAAAGAAAGATAAAACAAAAAAGAATTAAAGTGGGCTATACTAATTTATTTTTCACAATCACGAATTTAGACTTTAATCATACCCATTGAAAGCTGATAAAGCTGTTATAATTAGAGATAAAAGAAGAAAAATAAATCTGATGGCACCCTTTCCAAGTTAATTAAAAATGTGGTCGTGAAAATAGTAATTGTTGGTGGTGAAACAAAAGAAGAAATTATTAAGGAGAATAAGGATTACAAAACTTAATATTAAAAAAATATTTTCTATTTTAGAGTTTTTATAAACATATGTCTAAACCAATTACAAGCAGAGCCAAAAGACGAAAATTAGAACGCGACATTCAAAGAAATTCGCAACGTTTACCAATTGACTTACCTACATTGGTTAAAAGGGTGAAATATGAAATGTCAGATATTCAAAGTGAAGCCCTATTTAATTCTCAATCAGATAGAATTTTTGATGCGCTCCCTGATTTACCTCAATCTATTAGCAATCTTAGAAAGGATTCTTCTATTTATGGGTATGATAACATTCTGAAAGAACTTAAATGGTATTCAAAATTCATCAAAAGGTATTCTGAAGAGATAACTTGTTTTTTAGAATTGGAAGAGAAATTCGAATCAAACTTCATTTCAGGTGAATATTTAAGAGCAAAAGAGATACTGAATGAAATAGAAAACCGGGTGTGTGCCTCTAATTGGGGTGTTGAAAAGAGATTACTAATAGCGGAATATGGAAATGGCTTCAAACAAAATAAAGAAATATTAGCAGGACTCGTTGATAAAGAAAATAATGCAATAACTAATATATTAGCTAGGTATCAGAGTATCAGAATTGAAAAAAACTTATCTTTTATTAAATCCTCCGAAATAATAAATGGATTGTTTAAATCATATATTGAAAACCCAGGTATTGAAAAATTTTTTCAATTTAAATTAGATTTTTATTCCCATAGTTATCACACTCATCATGGTTATATACTAGACATTGAGTCAGGCGCCTCAATAATCGACAAGTACATCACATTCATTCATGTTATTTGTCTTTTGCTTTGTCAAACCGAAAATTATGATAAATCATCAGAAGTTGCATCCATTCTATTAGAAATTAGCAAAGATATAGATGACCCAAGACTAATCTCAATTTTATATTTTCTTGGAGAATCACCTAAAATAATATTATCTAAAAGAAATCGCAATTTTCTTCAAATTTTGGATATATACACTCGGGGTGAATACGAACTTGTTTTGTCTTCTTGTCAAAAAGTACTTCTGGAAAATTCTACATGTTTCGAATTGTACGAAATATTTGTTAAAGCAAATCAAAGATTAAATAGACAAGTTCCTCACATCTTTTTAGAAAACAGCATAGCTGCTGGAATCCTTAACGAACTAGGCAATATATTACAAAAGAATTCCGAAACGGAACAAAGCTTAATGAAGTTACATAAACTTTTCAATTCTATAGGATTAACTTCTTGGGCTTATAAGTTATTTTGTTTCTTCAAGCATGAATACTCTTTTCTAAACGATGATGAGAACTCCACTCTTTTTTCATTTCTAATTTCAGGATATTTTAACCCTCTCCTCGCAAATTATCTACCCCAAAAAAGTCGCATTTTATTTCTTGAAGCAATAGAAGGAGAGAACATCACACCAACTACATCATTGGTAAGGTTTATGTTGTCTGAGGATGAATTTGAATTTAAATCAATAGATGTTGAATCATTCCGGATATTACATTATTCAATCATAAAGAAGGTTGATGCAAAGAAATTTCAATTAGCGTTAGATGATATTAATCATCTTGAGGCTGAGAATAATGAAATATTAAAAGTTCATTATATTAACGAATCTCTTTTAAAACTTAAAATTCATTGCCTACTAGAACTCGAAGATTGGAACAATTCTATTAATCTTATAGTTAGCAGTAATATTGATAATCCTAATCTTTTTAATAAGATATTGCCGAGATCCTTAATAAACTATGCTTTAAGTCCGGATGAAATAACACTTAAGGGAAATATATGTCTTCCTATTTTTATATATCAGTATCAGAATTATGTTGTTAATAATGATTTGTGGATTGCTTATGACAACTTTTTAGATTTTCATTCAATAAGTTTCCCTAAACAAATCGAAGAAATTAAGGAAAATTTTGAACCCAAATATTTGGTCTATTTTTTGAAAAATATCTGTCGTCAAGATGTTTATGACTCCTCCTATCTTTTTGAAAATCAAGATGAACTTGATAATGAGCGAATCGAAATCTGTTCAATATTAATGAGAATTGACAAAATTAATTATGAAGAATATATTAATGAAATTTCTGAAATAAGTAGAATACAGCTAGTTAGAAAAGGAATTAAGCAAATTGACGAAAGTAAAATTTATGTAGACGTTAAGGGAATAAAAAAAAGCACAGATTCAGATATTAAAGAAAGTTTCGAACGTAGCTTAAAACTCTCCAACCTGTCACTGGAAAATCTAACTTTGTTAGATGATAATGTTGATAATGTTATAGTTGCTTTTTATGGCAAATCCCCTGATTCAAACCGAATTGAAATTAAGGACTCAAATATTCATATAACAAGTTATTCCAGATTTCGTTTGTTTGCTGATATGTTCTATAAAATTAGAGATAAATTTATTGCCAGTAATGAGTTCGGCATAGATACCTATTTAAGTATGCGTATTCGACATGGAACACTACAAGGCGAGATTAGAAGTGTTTTCGAGAAAAATAATTTGGTTACTAAAAAAGATGAGACTTCTGATAGTTATAAAAACAATGAATATTGGCTAACATCAATTGGAATTTCCGATTCAAATCACCAGGTACTTTTCAATAATGTAATGGCTGAATTATCTACTAGTGTAGACTCCATTTCGAACGATCTGAAAAATAAAAAATTACAAATTAGAACAGAAAAAAAAGCATCGGAAGGTTTTTTTGACTATTCTTACTCAGAAGCTGAACTTCTAGAATTATTTTCAGCTAAATTCGGTGCTATTATTGATTATGACGAGTTTTTTTCATCAATAATTGAAGAACTTTGGTTTAAGACAGAAAGAAACCTTACAGAAATTAGAGAATATATATCTCATTCAGTCAGAAATGAAATGCAAGCACAGTTAAAGTCCATGCCTCTTAAACTGGAATCATCATTAACTCGTTTTGAGTATCAAGAGTTGAATCGTTTATTCAGAAATTTGACAGAATGTCAAACCGAAATTAGTCAAGAACTTATTAAAATTTCGGAGTGGTTCAAGCGTTCTAATAGTCAAACCATAAATGATTTTAAAATTGATTTACCAATAGAAACAACAATCCGAACTTTAAAGAGACTTTTTAAAGAATATGGTGAACTACAACCCGTTATCGAAATCGACTGCATGATAGTATTTGATGGTGAGTTTTTCCCTCACTTTACGTATATTTTCCAGAATCTACTTCATAATATTTTGCAACATTCTGGGCTTACCTGCTGTGAGTTAAAAGTTAAAATAAGAGTTTCTGTAGTAAATAATGAACTTGTAATTTTCATTAGCAATAATATCTCCAAAGATCAAAAGTTAGAAGATCTTAATAAGATTATAAATGAACGAATGGAATTACTAAGACAAGTAAAATTAAGGGACAATGAGAAAATTAGAAGTGAAGATGGAACAGGATATTTGAAGGTACATAAGACAATACGTACCGATTTACTGAGAGATAATTCAACTATTACAATTGATAATGTTGATGACAATAGAATCTTTCAAACAGAAATAAAATTTGATGTATATGGTTTACAAAAAATATTAAATGAAGCTGTTACTAATTGAAGACGACCCGCATAAATCCAAGCAAATATTGGATTATGTTCAAGCCACATTTCCATTTATTGAAATTACGCACGCGCGCGCATATCAATCTGGACTTAAAGCTATCATTACAAATGACTTTCCTTTAATTCTGTTAGATATGCAATTACCAAACTTCGAAATTAAATCTGGAGAAGACGGATATAAATTTAGAAAGCTAGCGGGTATGGATATATTGAGAGAAATTGTTCGGAAGAAACGATCTTGCAAAGTGGTAGTTGTCACACAATTTGAAACATTTGGAGAGGGGGAAAATTACATTGACCTTTCAAGTCTCAAAAAAATACTCATGGAACAATTTAAAGGAGTGTATTATGACACTATTTTTTATGGTGCTGATCAATCGAAATGGCAAAAAGAATTAGAAAAAGTGCTTAAGATATTAACGGAGAAATAATGAAGATACTTATTGTAGATGATAAGCAGATAAAAATTAGGGCACTTAAAAAGGTTGTTGAAAAACATATTAGGGTAGAGGAAATTGAGACTGCTACAAATATCATTGCAGCAAAAAAGAACCTAGTAGAGTATCAATTCGACCTCCTTGTCCTAGATTTGTCATTACCCTTAAGAGATGGAGATGATCCAAAGGCAGAAAATGGAATCGATTTTTTAAATGAAATCAAAAGATCAAATAAATTTAAACGGCCTGTCCATATTATTGGATTTTCTGAGTATGATGAATATATTTCTAAATTTAACTTAGATTTTAATGAAGACCTTTGGACATTAATTAAATACGATCCGACATCTGATGGTTGGCAAAAACAAATAGAACAAAAGATTGAGCATATTAAAAGAGTAAAAGAAGATCAGAATCAGGAATTAAATAATAACTTTATTATTGATTTAGCGATTATTACAGCTTTGAGATCACCTGAACTTGATGCTGTTTTAGAACTTCCTGGAGAGTGGAAATCACATATGGTTCTTAACGATAGTACGGAGTACTTCATGGGAACATTTAAGACAAAAGGCGGAAACATTTCAGTTGTAGCTGCAAATTCACCACAAATGGGAATGGTTGCAGCAACTAACCTAACTTCGAAAATAATTCAAAATTTTCGTCCTAAATACCTTTGTATGGTTGGTATTGCTGGTGGAATAAAAGGAGTTGGAAATTTGGGTGATATATTAATAGCTGATCAATCTTTTGATAGCGGTAGTGGTAAAATAAAAACTGATATACATGGTAATAGTTTTTTTGAACCAGATTTTAGAGTTGTAGATATAGATATAGATTTACGTGAACGTTTTCTTTCATGTAAAGGAAATAGAAGTTTTTTAGATACTATCAAGGCAAAATGGCCAATAAAACGAATTACAAATGAGCTAAATATACATATCGGACCTTTTGCTTCAGGCGCTGGAGTTGTTGCAAACCAAAAAGTAATTGAAGGTATTAAAGGTCATAGTAGAAAACTTATTGGATTAGATATGGAAACATATGGTGTATTATTTACCTCTAAGCATTGCTTAAAACCTAGGCCAAAAGCAGCTTTTTCAATTAAATCAGTAACTGATTTTGCTGATCATGAAAAGGATGATTCTTACCAAGAATATGGTAGTTTCACAAGCGCAAACTACATGTATTATTTTACTACACAAATTTTGTTCGAATAACTTTACCCGTTTGGTCGTATCGAATGTTATTGGGAACTGCACAATCTCTACTTTATTCAGAGCAAATTAATCGAGTCGCTAGCATATGCAAGGCTTGATGGGACGTACATAAAATGTGTCAAGGAATAACTAGATCATGTCAATTTTGAAATAATGGAGTATTATTTCTATAATTTTGAAATCACTAATGGATCATACTTATAAGGTTAATCCACAATATAATATGATTAATACACATTAAAATTTTTCAATCAAACATTATCTTACAATTTTTTTGAAGCAATCTAAATAATTTACAAATCAATTTTAAAAAATAAAATGTCAAGCAATATAACTGATAAAGACTGGCTAGATTTAGCTTTTAAAAATTTTGTTCAACATGCGCAGCAGAGAGTACAACACTTCAATTACTTTGTTTTGTTTTCTTCGCTCCTAACAACTGCCACTATCACTACCTTCCAGCCAACTTACAAGGCATATTATATTGCTATGGTATTAGGTTTAATCCAAATAGTTGTTTCGTATATTTTTATTCACATAGATCATAGAAATCGTTACCTTATAAAGCATTCAGAAAATATTATAAAAAAGATAGAAAAAGATTCTAAAAGTAGCTATGCTTTATTTTCGACGGAAGCCGCAGAAACCTCTAAAATGAAGGTAATAATGTATCCACCTCTTTCACATAGAAAATCCTACAATGCTATATATATAATCTTCATCATTGTCGGTACCCTATCAATTATAACATCTCTATTTTTATTAAATACAGGTACTGAAAAAAAGCAAGATCCTAAACCAAGTGAAATTAGATTAAAGATCATCGATACAGTAGATATTAATATGATTAAGTTTAATCCAATTATCAATTGTAGAATCCTCGAAATCTTTTGATTACCAAACTGAAATAAATGATTAGTTATCTTTATTGATTTCGTTTAACACGAGTTTTACATTATCATACTCATTAATGATACCTTCATATTGTTTAATGGTTGAACGTAGTAAATCAGTCCATGAACGGTACATATCTAATAAAAGATGAAATGTTTTAGATGGACATACTGAGAAATTTCCAAAAATTGAATTTTCTTCATCACTCATTCTTAATAACGCATGATCAAAAGCTACTTTAGATAATTCGTAATGCTTCTTCGATTCCAATCTTCTTTTAGATGCTCCACTTTTAGGTAAAATAAAGTAAAAAGGAAAATAAAGTTCTCTTTTAGAATGAACTTCCTCAAACCAAAGATCTTTATAACCCGAAGTGATAATTTCATTATATATGAGACTATCCAATTCCTCTCCCTTATTTGTTTCAAACCAAAGATTAATATACTGATAAACGTCTTCCCAATTACTAAAAATAAGATCCTTATCTGTAATATTCAACTCTGGATAATTATTTGCATCCTTTTTCAATTCTTTAAATATTTTTTCTACGAAAAGATTCAATTTGTGAACGATACTTGCTTGTTTTTCTAATAAGCTGTGTGTAGGAGTCATAGCAAAGTAATCAAAAATTCCATTTTCAGCTTTTCCTATTAAATGCATAAAAGCATCTTTAGTTACATCCTCAAAAAAATCAGATCTTTCAATTTTACCAAAATCCACATAATATGGTTCATCATTTTTTGAAATATCTATTCCTCCAGCATAATAAGGTATGGAGATCATTGTGGAACAAACAACTCCTCCTGTCCCTAATCCACTATCTTTAAACCTGTTAACATGAGTGCTACTTAGATTTTTATGCCGCATTGATGAAAGTAAAGAATTATTGTAATTGCAATAGGCTAATCCTCGTATTGATTTCTCAGCTTTGGAAATATCGAAATCTTTTGAAAACTCCCTTTTTAATCGCAATACTTGTAAATTTTCCAAATCATTAAATGCATATCGGTAAGTAGAAAATAATGTAACGACTGGCTCTATACCTTCGATAAAAGAGTCATCACCAATATATACAACTGCATGGCTATATTCTGAATTACAGGTTTTTCTAATTAGTTTTGAAATTCTATCTTCAGGAAAACGGAATAATATGATATCAAAAGGTTTTAAACGGTCCCTATTAATAACGTACATATAATATATTTTTTAGTATAAATAAAAATTTTCATTAAATCTAATATTTAAAATATGAACCCAATAGTAAGCAAGATTGGGTTAGGTTACAGTCATAGCATTTACTGTAATAGCGAATCCTATTAGAGTGAAATATATTTAATTTCATCCTACTGTAAAGTGATCGACAGTAGTAATGGCCTTAATCAAAATAAATATTATTAATTTAAAGATTCAAAATTAAGTAAAGAGTTTGATTAAAGAATACGGGAAGCCGTAAAAAAGGTTTATAAACTTACAAAATGATTTTATACTAAGCTGAATACTATTGTAAAATTTCAACCAGATTAACTCCATCAGAGATTTTTAGTTGATTTTTTTATGTTTTCTTCTAGCATCCGAGACTGTAACGTAAACTGTGTCAACGGAATAATTTAATAAGATTTTTTATATTTAATTATTCAAACGACATGGTCATGAAAGAAAAGACCCCATGCGACTTTGAACGCTTCAAAGATGAAGCTATGCAAGGTCTTTATAACGGGAAGAGTTTATCTCCCAACGACGGCGTTCTGGCGCCCCTAATGAAGCATTTACTAGAGTCTATGATGGATGGCGAACTAGAGAGTCACCTTCAGGAAGATAAGGCCTCAGGTAATTCCAATCGTCGTAATGGTAAGACCAAAAAGACTGTCCGCGACCTTAATACAGGTACTTTTGAACTGGAGTCTGGACGGGATAGATCCGGTACATTTGAGCCTAAGGTAATTCCCAAGCGTCTGCTCATTATTACAGAACAATTAGAAGGCCATGTCCTGAGTATGTATGCCAAAGGGATGAGCACACGTGCTATAAGTGATTTTATCCGTGAGATGTATGCTATGGATATTTCTGCAACCGAAATATCCCGTATCACAGAAAGTGTTATGCCTGCCGTTAATGAGTGGCGAAGTCGTCCGCTAGAGGCCGTCTATCCCTTTGTTTTCCTGGACTGCATGCATTATAAAGTCCGTCAGAACGGCACGGTTGAATCTAGAGCTATTTATAATATATTAGGTGTAGGAATGGATGGACGCAAAGATCTGATAGGTCTTTATAGTTCAGAGAATGAGGGTGCCAAGTTTTGGTTATCTGTTCTCACAGACTTAAAACAGCGTGGTGTCGAAGACATTCTAATTGCCTGTATCGATGGTTTAAAAGGCTTTCCTGAAGCTATTGAAGCTATTTTCCCTAAAACTAAAGTTCAGTTATGTATCGTCCACCAGATCAGATCAAGTATGCGCTATGTTACAGAAAAGGATAAAAAGGCTGTCATTGAAGACCTAAAGCCCGTTTATAAAGCTGTTAACGAAGAAATGGGCTATGAAAACTTAATTATCTTCGAAGAGAAATGGGGTAAGAAATATCCAATTGCTGCTAAATCCTGGATGGATAATTGGACGAACTTATCTACCTTTTTTGAATACGATGAACAGGTACGTAAGACTATTTATACTACTAATCCTATTGAAGGAATTCACCGCCAGACTCGTAAAATAACGAAGTCTAAGGGTGCATTCAGCTCTGAGCAGGCGTTAATGAAGTTAATGTTCTTGATAATAAGGGACATCTCTAAAAAATGGACGATGCCGATGCACAACTGGGGCTTGACGATATCCGGGCTTTATATTAAATTTGGAGATAGACTCAAACTTGATAGACGCTTTTAGCATTAGGTTAGTTATCCAATGACACAGTTCGAGTTACACTCCCGTCTTTTTTTGTCGCAGCAGTTTTTTATATTTCCTTTTTTCATAAATTTAGATAATAACAAAAGGCTGTTGCTAGCAAATCTCATTGGAATTTTTTAGTTTTGGGTGTAGCTAGTTAGGTGTAAGTACCCCATTTTTCCTACAGCTGGAATTGGACTTTTCTAATTTACGTTACTAATTTATTTATTTGTTGTTTGTGTCTAATATTTTTTGATAATTCCGTTGGTGTAAGATTGCCAAGTCCTTCGTGAGGGCTGTTGTTATTATATTCATGCATCCATATTTGGGTATGTTCTCGGACTTCTGCCAGGTTGAAAAATAAATAAGCATCCAAAATTTCTTTTCGATAAATTCGATTAAAACGTTCGATATAACCGTTTTGCATAGGTTTGCCGGGCTGAATAAATTGAATCGCGATGCCTTGACTTTTACACCAGAGATCAAAATGATGACTGGTGAATTCGGGGCCATTATCTACACGCAAACAGAGCGGCTTACCTCGCCAGTCTATGATTTGTTCCAGTGCCCGTGTGACCCGTACAGAAGAAATAGAGGTAGCTACTGCGATACACAATACCTCACGGGAACTGGGAACTTTACCTCCTCATATATTTAAATATAAATATCATATTTTTCACCTGCTAAAAAATCCAAATATCGTTTTATTAAATATGTTATATCATATAGATTTTTAAAAGTGTCAAATTCTTCGTTTAATTCTTTATTGAATTTCTCTATTGTATGTTCTCTTTTTTTCTGCTCACTCCAACCATCAAAATTGAAACACTCATCTAAAACATATTTTTCTAATATATAGCCATTAAAATAACCTTGTATATCTTCCTTTTCATCATTTATAATATTATATATGTCATTGTATATTGTCGATAACTGAAATGAAGTATTTAAATTAAATATAGCCCCAAGCTGTATTTTCTGTGATGATGTTAATCTCTCTAACCCTATTATTGTTATATATAGTGCAATTTCACTTTTATAATCATTTAAAAACGTTTTTACTGGAAGAATATTTTTAAAAAGCACTTTTCTATTATATAATGAATTTAATACTTTGTGGCTTGGTTCATTTATATAAGTGAACTTTGAATTAGTATGTTCTAATTGTCTATATACAATATCTAAAGCTCTATTAAATTCTAAATCCTTCTTATTCTCTTCAATTTCTTGCTTTTGAATATCAATTTGGATATTCTGAATTCGTATTTGTTCTTTTTGGGCTGAATATGTCTTTACTACGAAAAATACAGTACCAAATGACAGTACTAAACCGCTGAGTCCTGTTATTGCTTCAAATGCACCAACCAGTTTATCATCACCTTTAGAAATAAATACACTTACACCAATACAATAGCATATAAACAATCCTAAAAATCCCAATGCTACTTTAATTGTATCATCATAATACCATCCGCTTTTTTTCTCTTTATTCATATTTTTATTATCCAAGGTCTAAATTTTCTATTTTATCTATTTTAAGAGAATAAAGTACAACAGTCAAGTCAAATTCTAAAACATCATTTTATTTTGCGAATCAAGTATTAACTCCTTATACGAATCAGACTTTTTTATAACAAAATATAATTGTTGAAACATATCAATTTTTTTAATTAGCGTAGGTTCAATATTATTAGCGAATAATGTTGTGAAAAACTGCTTATCAGTATCAAAAAGATTATTATTAGAATTGATTACATTATAATAAACTTTAAATTCTTCTGTAAGAAATCTCAATACATCTAAATAACTAACAAATCGACCAAAATCGTTTAATTCTGCTAATTCATTGATATTTTTAAAGTTTATTGTTTTAAAATAATTATCATACATAACCTTTATTGAAGTGACTCCATATTTGGACGTTAATTTCACATCAGGTATTGAACTGTATCTAACTGAAGTATGTTCCAATTGTCTAAATATTATGTCCATCACCCTATTGAAATCACCGTCCTTTTTATCATCCTCAATTTGTTTTCTCTGCATTTTTATTATATCCTTTTGTGTTTGGTATGTTGCATAAACAAAAATCACTGTTAAAATGTTAATTCCTAAAGCAATAAATGCAATGGAGGAATCAATACTATTATATCCATTTACATCATCAACCTTACCTTTCCAATAACAATAGATTGCTAAACCAAAAATTAAAAAACAAAAAAGGATAAAAACTACAATACCGATATGTACCCTAAATGTCTTTTCATCGAAAATCTTTTTTTTCATAAAATATTATATGGTTAAATCAATATTCCACAAAGATATGATTTTATTAAATCTTAAGTATTTTACGAGGTTATTATCAGAATTTGAAACGATAAGGATGGCTTTTAGGATATCCTTATCGTTTTAAAAACTATTGCATCCTTAAATCTTGCTTGTAATCCAAAGATGTCTATAGTTTCGACAATCGTCTGATCAGAAGAATTGGCTGGCCCTGTTAAATTCCTATTTATTCTCACGTCATAAAAATAGCTAACCAATTCCTTATTGTTCTTTCCTTCGATTTCTGGGAATTGTCTAAGTAATTCAGGCAAATACTCTCGGAGCTCTTTGCCAATTGACTCTAATTTTCTAATACTCATATATTCAATTTATACAGCAAAATTATGTATAATAACAACTTACTTTTTGAAAGTGGAAGTCGGGGAAGTTTAATTTCTTATAACCATCTCTAATTAATAAGATAGTCATCTTGGTTTATTATTTATTTTTCATACTTTAATAAATCTTTAGTCACTTACAAACTAGGCGTCAAACACATAGACGGCATAATAGCAAGTCTATCCAATTAATGAGTTTGCCTATATAATTACAGGTATGATTTTTTGGCTTTATTCATATTTCATTTCAAAAAATTAGTAATTATTTTCTTTTTTTGTTCATTAAAGACTATACCTTGATTATTCCACAATTTACCAACCCTATGAATTCCAACCAAAACAACTTTTCCATCTCATATAGTCCATAAGGGGGAGCCACTGCTACCTCCTCTTGCATTCAATCCACATTATTGATTTGCTATTATTTCAATACGAATTCCATTTTTAACCTTTATAACATTAAGGTCTAAAAATTCAAGTAAATTTTTTCCTTTCAAATGCAAAACCTCTGGATTCAGTTTTTTGGATACAGTGATCTCAAAACAAGTTTTTGAAATAAATTTTATTTTCACATTACGCAATACATAGGAAACCTCGAGTGGAGTTTCTTTAGTAGAATATGCTTTAAATGGATCAATCGTATCAACTATGCTTAACAGGTAATATAACGGTCCCTCATCAAATTTTACAGGTTCTCTACCTATTAGCTCTGCCAATCCGCTATTAGTAATCACCTCACAAACATGACCTTTAGGTATAAGCCAAATATTATGTATAGCAATCGTTGCAGCTGCGTAAGCATATTCATCATCTAAATAGTCTTCCCACAGTAAAATATCATCCCCAATACCTTGTTGAACTTTCCTGTTTTCAACAAGAATATCATATGCAACTAATCCTGCTAAAATTCCATGATCTGTATTTTCTTTTAAATGTCGATAATTAAAATAAGCACTCACGAGTTTAAACAAATCCTGAGGTACATTAGGAACCTTTTGCTCCAATAAGTTATAATATATTCCCTCATTAATTAACAGATCATTAATTGTGGGATTATTTTCCCATAAAATCGGTTCGTCCACCTTTTTTTCTTTATAAAAGGCAAAATCGTGGGCTAAGCTACTTACAAACCAGATAAATGAAAAAAAATCGAACCGCGCATTGACTTTTCCATTATAAAAAACTTTATCTTTTAAAATAGAGTTTTGATAGATAAGGATACCAATAAAAAAAATAGAGACTGTATGTTCGGCTCTAGCAGTTCCAAAATCTGCTATATTAAAGCGATTTGTTACTAAATGTTTCCCACCTTTTGCAAAATACTTAAGAATAAAATCACGTGCACTAAGATCACTTATAAATGGCTTATCTAAAGTTATATTATTAACAGCTGCTGCATAATAATTCCAATCTATCTCCTCGAGTTCCTTAATGAGTGTATATATATTTTTCGATCTGCTCATGTTTGTGGTATTACTTCTTTTTAAGAAATTTTAATATATAATTATCTTCTTTTATATTAAATCATTTTGATCTCAAATTACTCATATGGAAGTTCCCCAAATAATCCAATCATCAAATCACCATTATACATCTTAAAAGGAATAGTTACATAATCGTCCGGGTGTCTAGGTAAGGAAAGACCATCCTTAGGAGCATTTTTAGTATATCCTTGTACTTTATCACCATTAGACTTAATATATGGTAATATAACTAAACGTCCATGGTTTGTTGACCTAATAGTGCCTTCTTTCCATATAGTAACATTTTCCGTTTTACTTGCAGTCACCGCCTCTTTAACTTTCCATCCTATTCCTCCTTCGTTTTCATACCAAAATATAATTCCATTTGAAACTAACACATGTTCACCACGAGCAAGAGCCTCAGCAAGTAATCTTTGAACACTAGCAAGCTGTAGTAATTGATTAGCACGAGGAAGAAGAGTATTACGAATTTCAGCTTTTAATGTTCCCCAATGCATTCTTACATTCATATTAAAACCATTAGCAATTTTTGATCGTTCAGCTATTATAATTTCTTTTTCAGAAGCAGGAATTGGTCCAGACCAAGAACCATCTGATTCTTTGAAGAGCAAAATTGTATATGAATACATTCCAAGCTTTTTAACTTTTACAACTTTCAAATATGGCATGATAGCAAGCTGGTCGGCAAGTTGCTGCCTATAAATCTCTGCCTCACTTGCAAGTTTTAATTTATTTGCATCTTGTTTTTCTATGCTTGCGTGTCTACGGATGGCTTCTGAAAGCATTAATTCTTCTTCTTCTGCTAAGCGTTTTTTACACTGTAGTGCTTTTTCAATTTTAAGTAGAAGAGATTTTTGAATAATAGGATCTAAATCCTTATTAATTAATTCCTGGTTTAGAACAGGATTCAACTCTTTCGCGACATTAATTGCTGATTGTTTATCAGAATAACGATCACCGCGAATTGAATCATTTTGTCCCTCAATCCAGCGATCTCTCCAAACAAGACTCGGTCTCTTTTTGTCATATAACTCCTGCATAACCCATTTATCAGTAATTGGATCAAAATATGGCCATACTGCAAGAATAATATCAGAAGATCTACTATTTTCACTCCATTTCATAATTAAAAGTTCATTATTGTTAATAACTAAAATATAATTTCAATTTCTTCATCTTTAAACCAACCAAATTTTAATACGTTATTTTTCAACACTGTGGGATTATCAGTATAAGCTATGATTGCTAAACTTTCTCTTGCTCTACTACAAGCCACATAGAAAAGTCTAGAGGTCCGATCTATCCCTGTTTCATTACCTTCTAAAATATTCTTATCGTCTCCTGCAGTTAGAGATTTTGTTCTGAATAACTTGTCGTAACTGAACATAAATCCCCTTGCTTCAACATCATCAATAACAACAATCACTCTATCAAACTCTAACCCTTTTACGCCTTGGTGCGTTCCGAAACCGGAGTTTTCAGATATATAATCGTTATATTTTATAATCTCATTGAAACTGGCATTTAATGCCATATCCCATGCAAGCAATAATTTATCATCTTCTTCATCAACAGTGTCTACGGTGCCAATAGAAGATCTCTCAATCGACAATTTTAGATCCGAAGGTAATTTGAATAATTTTGATTCATGAACATTTTTAAGTATTTCTAATAAAGAAGGATCTTTTTCATTATCCCATAACATAAGAAGTTGTTCAACACTCGCCTTAGCAATTTTTAATAAACTTATTTTATCACTTTCTTTTTTGAAATTATCTCGATCAAGTATTGGTGATTGGTTTTTAATTATGTTTGTTATTTCAAAACTATTATTGTCTTTATGAGCTATCAAAAGAGGTAAAATGGTTTTGATGAAAAAATTAACGGAAACAGAACTGCCGTCAATTAAACCGGTTTTCATTTTTTCAACATTATATAAGGGAGTGAAGAAATTAGAAAACCCCATCCTAACAGCAGCCATATGATGTTCGAGTGTCAACGTTTTAACTGGAATATCCTTTTTATCCTTTGGAGTAACTGTATCTGTCCATTTGTCATCATTTGTGATTGATGACATTTTCTGCTTAATAGACTCTTCTACCAAAAGCTTATCTAATTCTCTCGAAACAATAAAAAACCTTACAGTACCTCCTGAATTCTCGCATCTTGGAAGTTGTTGTTGACCATCAATCTCTATTCTTATTTTATTGATCAAATCGATTATTCTTGATTTTGATCGATGATTCATCTTTTTGCCAGGCTTCAACCAATCTAGCGGTAAATTTTCTCCCAATTTCTCTTTACCATCACTATAAATACGTTGCATAGTATCACCAAATAGGCCCAATGAGAACCTTTTTTTGTTCAATGACTGTAATAAAAATAAAGACTCTATTAGTTCTTTCTTAGTATCTTGACTTTCATCAATTAAAATAATTGGATATTTATCTACTAATATTTGTTTGAACAGATTTTTTGAACCAATAAAGTAAGAAGCAATGGCAATTACCTCTGCGTGATTTAATGAGTCTCTAGTTGTATTATCCCCATTAGGATTGTAAATAAATTTGGAGATATTATTCATGGATTCTAGCCTTTTGGATTTAGAATCCATTTTCCTTTGGTTACTTATTGCTGTTTTATTATTAAGATCTCTACTTTTTGATAGTTTAAGATTTAATTCCTCGATAGAATTTTTTAAATCCAGAACCAACCAAGCTTTTATATCTTGTGTGAAATTTTGAATTAATCCCCAACAAAAGCTATGAATAGTACTAACACTAAAAATTGTATCGAAAGCTAGTCTATGATTAATTTCATCTGCGGCTGCATTTGTATAAGTTATTATAGCAATCTTTTTATTCCTTAATTTAAACTCTTTCCCGTAATTTTCTTTAAATTTCCCTAGTACATTGACTAGTGTACGTGTCTTACCAGATCCAGCACCTGCAAAAAGAAAAAAGCTTTTAGGATTAGTAGGCTCAATGCATTTGTAAATTTCGACATCAACATTACTATCAATATCATTATTATGTACATTCATATTGAATAAATTTAATTGCTACTAATATTTTTACTTGATTTCAATTGATCTTCAACCCATTTAAGACCTTCTTCAATATATTTAGGCGTATTTAATTTTTCAGGATCTTTTAAATACATTACGTCTAATGCAAATTCTGCTTTTTTTGCACTTGTTGCAATAATTGCCTCATAAGCTTTTTTTGCAGTATTTCTAATATCACTTTCGGCAGTCGCTGTAACCATTTTTTTAAGCAAACCTGATGAATGATCTATTGATTTAAACACTTCAATATTTTCTAATACAAGCGCATCCTCAAAAGTATATGGATAAATTTGTTGTCCATTTATGTTTATTTCATTTTGGAAACATACTCTAATAGGGTTATGCTTTAGAACTTTATTTCTAAAACTTAAATTCAACAATTTATCTATTTCAATTAACTTAGGGATCCATATCTTTAATGTATCATTATTGGTTTCTTGTTTATTACCTTTCATAGGCTGACACTTTTGAAATCTTTCTTTTGGCGGAGTTGATGAATTATCAGGACTCTTTACTTGAGAATCAATATCAGTAATAATTAAAGTAACGACACCTAATTTTTCAATTAATGGTTGTAAACGGTGTGCATGGCTACCACCAATTTCTAATATAGTAACATACGAACTATCAAGTATTTGGTGATTATTTTTTATAAAATGTGGAATCAGCATTCTTTCTGCGGGGCCCTCTACTAATATCACAGCATCAGCAAAAAATAAATCATTATGAGTTGTGGTTAGGTACCTAATAACAAACTTTTCCGTTTCTTTTTCTTTAGATTTAGAACTATCAAAAACTGATTTTAAACTAACGACCTCAGATGTGGGAATTTTTAAATAATTACTTCGTTTAAAATATCTTAAACTTTCAAATTTTTGATGAGCAATATAACTTGAATGCGTACTTATAATCAACTGTGTTGTAAGCTCCTTATTTTCTGATAAATTAGGATGATTTCTTAAAACACTATAAGCTTTTTTGATAAAAACTTGCTGAACTTGAGCGTGTAAATGCGCTTCTGGTTCTTCAACTAAAACTAAGTGTAGAGGCTCTATCGTATCATCATCTTCAACCGTTTCCTTACCTTTACGCATCCATTCATCCCTATATCTCATTAATTTAAAAATGATTGAGATTAAGTTCTGGTAGCCTAATCCGTTGTATTTCTCTGGTAGGGTCAATCCCTTATTTATTTCATATCTAACAGCAGATTCATGCTCTAGACCATCAGCGGCCTTAATTAGTGATGATAATGTTATTTGAGGGTTTCCAAAACCTGGATAATTCAACTCTCCAAGTTCATCTAAAGGATCTTTAAATCTTGTTTTTAAATTTCCATCAAATACCAATTGCGCTTTATTTAATTTATCTAATGCATCTAAATCTTTTTCGGTTGGATCAATCGATGGGTTAAGATGCTTATCGTAATATGAACGTAATTGAGAAGATAAATTTCTAGAACTTTGTGATTCTGGATTATCTGAATTAACATCACTAAAACCTCTTTGAGCATTTATAGTGTCAATTTTAATCAACCCATTGAGTGGATTTCCATCTAGAGCAATATTGTGTTCGCTTAATTCTTGATCTTCATCACATTTCTTCGGGTCAAGAATGTATGTTTTGATCTCAAATAAAGAGTTTAATTTTCTATCACAGAATTGTGAAAAATTCTCTGGCCATAATTCAATTTTTTTACGAGAAGCACTCCTTAGCTTACTTATTTTAGTTCTAGCTACAATATACTCTTCAATTAATGCATCTAAATTTTTGGGTTGAAAAATTAATCTAACTCCGAGTATCCCTCCCTCCCAATCTAGAGTAGGAATTAAATGGCTGACATAACGTAATTCAGAGTTTTCTATATTTATCCATAAATCCAACGATGGTAAAAATGGTTCTAATAATTTTATACTCTTATCTTCATCTTTCAAAGTCGCGTTAGTTACCCACGTTTCAGCTATTCTATTTAGCTCTGTCCAATGACATATTGTAAAATCTTGGGTTTTAAATTCCTTTCTTTTTAAAAAGGTAATTAAAGCTTCCATTGCAGTAGTTTTACCACTGTTATTTGCTCCAACAAATATTGTTTCTTTATCTGAAAATTCAATTTTACATGTATGTAACTTTCTGAAATTTTTAATTTTTATAAATTCTATTTTCATAATTGGCTTTAATTTTTCTCACAATTCCATCAAGTATATTTTCTGAAATAACAGGTTTTGAATATATTTTTAGTTTAGAATAATATCACTCAACTCAATTAATAATTTATTTATATTTTCTCCAAACCGGTCAGCCATGTTTTCAGTTCATCAAGAATAAGGCGATCTCTTGTACTTTCTAATGTAGGATTTGATGGATTGATTTTTTTTACGTAAATGCTTTTCTGAAGCCAACCAGTACTATAATTATAATTGTTTCGGACGTGAGTATTTGTTGCGCCTTTAGTTCGACTAGCATTAATAATTATATCTATATCAGGATAAAGCGAAACTAGATGATCGGAAGCTTCTACACACCCTAATAAATCCCCTGCAGATACAAAACCTATTTTAAGTCTACCAACTTCCAATAAACCAGTAATATCACCTTGAGATAAATTTATTCCTCGATTTAAATGATAAGGATAATTTGTCATTATCCAATCGGCAATTTGTTTGATTTTTGTGGATTTACCACATCCTGAGATACCTCGAAGCGTAAACATTTTTTTCATAATTAAATTTTATTTTTCATAGCTTTATTAATGATCACTATGTCCATAGTAAGTCTCAGAAGCTCGCTCCGATTTCACTCATAGCATTGGCTCCAATAGCAGCTGTTGCAGATATAGGATCAAAATAACGCTGGACTTCTCTCCCCTCTATGGTATTGGTACTGGTAACGATCATGGTGTAATCTAATATAACTGGCTATAGTACGAACTTATGAAATAATATTTATCGATCCAAAAATAACTGATCGGTTTGGTTAATAAATACGGGAAGCCGTAAGGATAGTAGATAAACATATAAAGCCATACTTGGCAGAATGGCTTTATATGTTTTTTACCTTAACATTATTTAGGTATAAAAATTTGGTTTTGAAACAAAACTTATTTTAACTAAAGTATTTGCATAAAAACATAATTTTTTAATTTCAAATTAGTTTCCACTTTTTATCTTAATATCTTTGATTTTATCAGGAGATATATTTTTAATCAAGCTATCTAAAACATTTAGATTTTTAGATTCGTCTTTTTTGGGTGTTTGTGTGTTTACACTTCCACTTACTATATATGAAGTAACATCATCAACGGTCAAACCTGCCTTGTAATCAAATGTAAAACTTGTCCCAGATGTATAATATTTATTATTCATTTTAAAAAAAGCTCCTGAAGCGTCTGTAGCATTAGAAAATGACTTTGCAGATTTTGCAGAAACTGTAGTAATATCAACACCTCGGACATAATATATGCTTTCTGGCTGATAGGTGACTGTATTTATTTTATGCGTCTGATTCGGAAGTGTAGGATTTTTTCCAAAATAGTTTTGAATTGTATCTCCATTAATAGAAACCTGTTTATTATCAATTACTACAATTTCAGCAGCATCGTTTGTACTTGTTACGGCATTTAAATTGAAAGCCGAAAGGAATAGACCAAACTCATTTGAATTTTTAATTTCTATTACGCCAGAAGCTCTTAAAACAGGATCCTGACTACTTTTAATAGTTCCCAAATCACTCGGATATCTTAATATTGAAGTTTTATAAATAAACGTACTATCATTTATTCGATACATATAGACTAATCTGCCTAAGATGTCTTCTGGATTTTTAATATAAGACCCAACAAAATCTTTATGATAAAATCTATTTTTTAGTTCTGCTGGTAAATCTGAGCTTACTTGATTTGTTAACTTCTTTAGTGGATTACATGCAACTAAGGAAACCAAAGTTCCGATGCATATTAATGTCTTAAATTTCATAATTAAATTGTTTTAATAATATTATAGATTAAACTGCCTACAATAACAAGATATTTAATAGTTATAAATGGTTAAAAATGATTATGTATAGTCATTTAGGAAATAATTATACATAACCAAGATAAAGATAAAGGTTTTTAGTCAGATTATCTGCTCGATAGATTGTGATATTTAAAAAAATATAAGATGAAGTTGCGGCTTTTGAGTGGACAGCAAATTAAGGTAATTTGATAACTTAAAGAAAATTATGTCACGAGAGAGAAAAGCATTCTTGAAATAGTTTAAGATAATATTAAACCCCTTCAATAACCGCGAATCTCCGATTAATCAGTTTCTGCACAGCTTCAGGTTTTAATTCCTCAGAACCGAAGCCCCTTTTATCTTTGGTGCAAGAACTACATGCTGTAGCATCCAGCTTATTGCTATAGCCACATAAACATTCCCACACTTCTTTGCCCGATGAAAATATGCCCCTTTGATTCTTTAACTGTAACCTATAATCAAGCTTGCTTTGACTTTGTTCTTAATCACTGATCCAACGATATCTCCACCTACCGCTTCTGCTTGTATAGGTATTATCTGATTGAGCAATACAGGTGTACCGATAGCGGTGATCAAACGATCGGTGTTCCTTTGCCCGAGAGCTCATCAATATGGACGCTGAAGCCTATAACCGCATCTGCCTGATAGCTACGGGCATTTTGCTTTAAAGACTCGACTACGCTCTTATATAGCTCCTGTAGCTTGTTTTCATAATTGCGGGAGCGCCCACCGAAGAGGTCTACGAAGCTCGCTCCGGATTGCACTCAAAGCATTGGCTCCAATAACAGCTGTTGCTGATATGGGATCAAAATAACGCAGGACTTCTCTCCCCGCGATGGTATGGGTAATAGTAACGATCATGGTCTATGATGAATACTGTTGTAAAAGCTCGAAAATAATGGATTGGTTTGATTAAAAAATACGGGAAGCCGTAAGGAGGGTATAAAACATCTAAAGCCATTCTTAACAGAATGGCTTTAGATGTTTATCTATATGATTTATTTGATTTATTTCAGTTTTTCGATCTCGTCGACGGTAAGTCCGGTACCCTCAGCAATTTGTTCTATTGATAACCCCATCTTTTTAAATTTCAAAGCTGTTTCAATAGCTTTTTGGTGTTGGCCTTGGGCAATACCTTCTGCTTTGGCTACTACTGATGCTTTTTTAGCCTCTTCCAATTGATTTTCTAGTCCTTCTTGGTACATGCGCACTGCTTCGGCATCCCATTTACGTTTTAAACTAATATCATACATAGTTCGCTCCTCCTTTGTCAATTTTGCGTAGCTGGCCAACTGAAAGAACCGTTGAAATACGGCCGAATTCATAATTCGTGGCAAGGTCTTTAACGTAGACATATTCTTGAGCATAAAGAATACTTTATCCAGTTCGTCTTCAACCTCAGCTTCGCTTTTAACAAAGTTAATTAATTCGAGGTAAATAAAACCTAAACCTTCATAAAAAATTTGTCCTGAATCTCTATTACACAGGCAGGTATCATGAAAATATGTTCTTCGATCACCTCCTGGCATATGAAAACCATCCATCAGGACAATGGTATAAACCTCGGGAATGGCATACCCCCAGGACTTGCGATTGCCTTTGGGTGCTGTATCTGAAATAACCTTACTAGCATAGTATAGCATGCGCTGTTTAAGATTGGTCTGTGTACTGGTCTGCATTTCGATGATGATCTCCTCACCTGTACTGAGCTGGACAACCAGATCAAAGATAACCTTACCGATCTCCTCGGTTGCTCCGATGCGCTCGGTATCTCGGTACGTCAAATCTGTGATGGTCTTGCGACCGCGAAAGATGATATTAAGAAAATTGATCAGGTTGATCTTGTCTCCAAATAAACGTTTGAATCCCTCATCGGTGGTCGGATCAATAAAAACGGGTTGAACGTGATTTTTCATAATTTTAGGATTTGCTTAAATAATCGATATTGATAAGCAAACATCAGAAAACTAAAATTATTAGCCGGTTATTAAACATTTGTAGTCGTTTGTAGTCGTTTGTTGTCGGCTAGTGCAACTTGAATCAGTCTTTAGAAATACAACAGAAAAAGAAAAGCCAAATCTATCGATGTGGCTTTTACTAAACATATGATTAAACTTAACTTACTTATACGAGTTGATGGATTGAGATACTTTCCAGTTGCCGCCGTCATTGACCAAGGTGATTAAATCGGTTTTGGTAAAACCTTCAAATTGTTGGGTCACTTTTGCAACTACATAGTCACTGAATTGCTCAACGATTGTAGTACTGGTTTTACAGTTCAACTGCTCGCCTTTTTGTTTTTTCAAGAAGGAAATAACTTCTGAACGGCTGTAGGTCTGATCGTTTGATGCATGTACTTTTTGACTGAAGTCGGATGTAAACAGTTGCTCTACTCCTGCAGACTGTCCATCAGTCATCACAGCTACGTAATGGTCAATGGCTAGATCTGCTGTGGATAGGTTGACAGTTGCTTTTGTAGAGTTGTCTCCTGCTGGTTTGCTAGCTGCCATAGTGAATGTAGATACTGCGATCAAGGCTACTGTTGCGAATGTTTTTGCTAAAGTATTCATATTGTCTTTATATTATATTGTTATTAAGTTGCATCAGCCCCACATCCACCAACTCAAACCCTGATGCTTGCTAACGCAATTGTTGATTCAAAAGTAGGGTGTAAATAGCCCCTATCTTATGACAATTAGACTAAACCAACTAAAAACTCGGTGAACGGTGGAAATGGGTAGGTGAAATTATTTTAAACTTTTTTGAACTATTTTATTTGACAGGTGTTCTAATAATACAAAGCTATAACAAACATACTTTCAGCATGAAAGTATAAAACGATAAATGACGTAGTACAGTAAATAAATCTAATTGCTTGAAAACAATTTGGATGATGAAACAAAAAAGAGGAAACGATAAGAAACATAAAAATTACTGTGCAGTTAAACGCCAAGATAAAGGGTCTAATGAGAATTAGGCCCTTTTGATATTTACAGATTCGCAAACATTCGTAACTATTATCCATGGATATATATGTTATTTATTCGTAACTTGATACGATTAACCTATACACTTATAATAACTAAATCTATGTATTCAAGCGGTATTAAATATAGCTTAGCTAGGTGCTTTATAATTACTTTATTATTAGCTTTAAGTTTTATCGCCAAAAGCCAAGAAGATAAAGAGTTTCTGTTTATCTCGTATGAAAACTTTTTACCAAAGCCCAAAATTGGTGTATATAAGTTTTATGAAGAACTTTTGAAAGCTTTTCCACATGCTAATGGAAGAATTATTATAGAATTCAGTGCAATGAAAGACAGCAGTGTTTTAGAGATAAATTCTATTGGTTATATTAATGGCATAGACTCATTGAAAAAAAAATTTGAAAATATATCGAAATGGATTCCTGCTAATAAAGATAATAGACCTATGAATATCAGGAAGAATTATTCATTTCAATTTGGTAAGCTATCTCATATAGGACATATTGGTCATTTCTTTTACAAAAGTGACTCTGTAGCCGTTTATGATAAGGATCATATAAGACATATAGGAGGACGATGGCTAGATCGGTTTCATGCTTCGACTGTAGATTATTATTACAATAAAGGGAAAATCAAAAAAATTGTCATTAAAAATAACAAACTAAAAGAAGTGCGAAGTGTTTATGACAACTATTACTACTACAAATCCCTCGAACAGTTTTTAGTTTTTTATTATGGTTTACCTACCGAATTTATTCAGTCTCCGACTATCGATCACCTACATAGCCAAAGTTTTTTTGAAATGATTAAAGAAATTGAAAATAAAGACTATTCGGTATTGTGGAAAGATTTTTTGGATGGGAAAATTTTACTGGAAAAGATAAAAGGTACAACTCAGTTAAGTTATGAATTCTATTAATGGTATTGAAGTAAGAGAGATGTACCGATAGCGGTGATCATAAACATTAAAGTTCCTTTTGCCCGAGAGCTCATCAATATGGACGCTGAAGCTTATAACGGCATCTGTTAAAAGCTACCTGCATTTTGCTTTAAAGACTCCACTACGCTCTTATAAAGCTCCTATAGCTTGTTTTCATAATTGCGGGAGCGCTCACCGAAGAATCCCGAAGGGATCCGCGAAGCAAACTAAACGAAGCTCGCTCCGGATTGCACTCAAAGCATTGGCTCCAATAACAGCTGTTGCTGAAATGGGATCAAAATAACGCTGGACTTCTATCCCCTCGATGGTATGGGTACTGGTAACGATCATAGTCTATGATGAATACTGTTTTAAAAGCACGAAAATAAAGGGTTAATATTTGCCATTATGAAAAGCTGCTAAAATTAGAAGAAAACTTCCTCATTCATGGATCATATCGAATTGAGCTAAAAGGTGAAAGTCTAAGAAAAAAGAAGTAATATTGTCAGGTCATCAGTTCGACTGAGATGCTACTCTTTTTAGAGGGGTAAGTATGTCCAGCAGAGAGGTCAACATCACCAGTATATCCAGTATGATGATATAAAGTAAAAAATAAACAGGCGCTAAGTCTGTTTGTTAAAATGACGGGGTTATATTTCTGAGACAGAATTTACTCAAAAAGGAAAATTTGATATACTTAAAACTAACAGCTAAACAAGTGGCCACTTCGCAAAGCCCCTAAGCGTCTTGCGTTATTATAATACAACTTCGATAAACCAAAATAAAAAAAGATAATACAAAATGAAAAAAATAATATTCTTACTTCTTACATTATTCATTACAAATTTCAACTATGCTCAAAACATACTACTTGACAGCATAGTTCAAAAGAATGGTTTTCCTTTCCAAAATGATAAAAACATTTCATTTCAGGGCAAAGGATGGGATGTTTTACTGAACGAAATAAAACAATCTAATTCTGTTTTGTTGGGAGAAACTCATTCTACAAACGAAATTCCTTATTTCACAAATGCTATTATCAATGAGGTTGAGTTTGACAACTATTTTCTTGAGGTTGATCCTTATTCAGTAGATATCATCGAAACAAAAATTAAATCTCTATCTCCTGAACAGCTTAATTTATTTGTTAAAGAATATAGTACAAACTTTTCTTTTTTGGAGTACGAACCCGAATTTGCTTTGTTTAAGAATTTAGTTAAAGCTAATAAAAAAGTGTTTGGTGTAGAACAAATTAGCCTTTTTGCAGATCAGATGATCATTTCCACTTTAAAAGAAACTTCGAAAAATAAAAAAGTGATTGAGATATATGAACAAATGCTTTTTAATTCCAAACAACTTGCGGATAAGGAGGGTCTTGAAAAATACTATCTATTATCCGAAGATTGCCTTCAAAAATTAGATTTATTGTTGATGTTAAAACTTTCTGACAAGGAACGAAAACAAATTGAAGCATTGAAGTTAAGCAGAGAGATTTATACAAAAAGAAATCATCCCTTAAGAATTCAATTGATGAAAAACATCTTGCTAAACCAAATGCCAGACTGGAATAACAAAAAAAATCTTTTCAAATTTGGTTCTGTCCATGTACCAAGAGGTGAAACCATATTAACAAAAACTGATATTTATGATATAGGCAACTTAATTTCTAATATTGAAGAGGCAAATTTCAGGAAATCATTACATATAATGCTTATTGAAAAAGGAGAAGACGACAATGACAATACCAGTTTTAAATCTTTTCTAAATGTGCTAAAAGATGATCAGTGGTACTGCTTTGATTTAAGACCTTTAAAGAAATCTATTTTACAAAACAAGCTAAAAGTAGATGATATATACTTATCAAGAGTTATAAAGGGTTATGATTATCTTATATATATTCCTAAAGTAACTGAAAGTAAGAATATTTCGATAAAATAACAACGCACAACGAATCAGAGCTTTTCAACCACCGCTACCTGAATATTGTAACTCACTTCTCTACAATAAAGGAAAGCAAAAAGCTTTCAAAATTGTCTAAACGCTTTAAAACCTGTAATTATAAAAGATTACAGGTTTTATAATTTTGGCACTAATGCTAAAAATTTTCAATAACACTCATAATTCTTATTTCATGTTATTGGCAGTTTTTAAAAACCAAAAATGAACTACCACAAAATAGACTTAAACCACTATATATTAAAAAGATATTGTTTTTACTAACCTAATTTGAAGATAGCATAATTTGATAAATAACAAAGAGGCTGGTCCCCATAAAGAAATGCTACTAAATAAACAATATCAATTTTAACTATTAAAATACTTTGCTCTTTAAACCTTTGCTCATCAATATTGACGCTGAAGCCTATAACGGCATCTGCCCGATAGCTACGGGCATTTTGCTTTAAAGACTCCACTACGCTCTTATATAGCTCCTGTACTTTGTTTTCATAATTGCGGGAGCGCCCACCGAAGAGGTCTACGAAGCTGGCTCCTATTTCACTCAAAGCATTGGCTCCAATAACAGCTGTTGCTGATATGGGATCAAAATAACGCAGGACTTCTCTCCCTTCGATGGTATGGGTACTGGTAACGATCATGGTGTATGATGAATACTGTTTTAAAAGCTCGAAAATAATGGATTGGTTTGATTAAAAAATACGGGAAGCCGTAAGGAGGGTAATAAACAAATAAAGTCATTCTTGACAGAATGACTTTATTTGTTTATTTTATATGATCTATTTGATTTATTTCAGCTTTTCAATCTCGTCGATGGTAAGACCTGTACCTTTTGCAATATCTGCAATAGGCAAGCCCATTTTCTTGAATTCTAAAGCTGTCTCAAGGGCTTTTTTACGTTCGCCTTCGGCAAAACCTTTAGCTTTACCAGTCTGGATTCCCTTTTCTCTTTCTTGTCGTTTGATTGTTTCTATTACACCCATTTGAATTGTGCCTCCTGTCACTTGATAAATGTATTGATCAAAGTTACTATTTATTTCTTTATCTCGTATAAAAAGAAAACTCTTTAAAAAAACTAAAAAGCTCATTATACGATCTTTACTATACTTATTGGTCTCGATGAGCCTTCGAGCGATTGTACTACGCTGTTCGGCGAGCTCCTGCTCTGGGATCTTATCTTCATCTAAAGCTTTCTGGCATGCCAAAACAATATACGCAAATATATTGTCCATATCAAGTAGCTCTGATTCGTCATGATCAAAAATTTGATAACTCAAATACTGAAAGCGTAATGACGTACGGAAAACTGCAAAATGGTATTCATCAGTACATGGCTGTGAACGCCCTCCAGTAAAAACAGCAATGGTCTCCACAGGAACTCGGTAACGATCTAGTAGTCTGTAAAAATACTGAAAGATACGATGTGAGAAATCGGAATCATGTCCGCCTTCAATTTCCGTATTCACTAAAATCCACTTCTCGCTTCCATCTTTTAAATAAACCTTGACCAGAAGATCTGCCACACGCTTCCCTTTCTTACGCTCACGGAAGGGAATGATCTACAACAATTCTTTATCCATAAATGTCAATCCACGTTCGAGATCAAAGGTAGCATCCGCATCTGGATACATAAACCGTAAAAAATCAGGAAAATTGTCCTCAAAAATGGCTTTTAAAAGCTCATAATTCTTCTTGGCTGGCTTTAAACGTCTTGAATCTACACTCATAACTGTCTATCAATTGGTTAACAGAAATAAAGATACAAATAAAAACTAAATATATTAGCATTTTTTATTTATTTTCTTGACCGTAGAAGTACGAGTGTATTGACAACGGGGATCTTAAAAGATTGGCGTTTCTTTTCCCGAGATAGCATCAATGCAGAAAAAACAAAAGCCACATCTCATGACGTGGCTTAACTAAACATATGGATTAAACTTGATTACTGATAAGAATTGATTGATTGGGATACTTTCCAGTTACCGCCGTCATTCACTAAAGTCACTAGATCGGTTTTGGTAAAACCTTCAAACTGCATCGTTACTTTGGCGATCATATAGTCTGCTGACTCCTGTACGATGGTAGTACTGGTTTTACAGTTGAGCTGCTCTCCTTTTTGCTTTTTCAAGAAGGAAATAACTTCCGAACGGCTATTGGTTTTATCTTCTGATGCCTTTACTTTTTGACTGAAGTCTGTTGTAAACAACTGCTCTACTCCTGCCGATTGACCTTCTGTCATAACCGCAACGTAATGATCAATGGCTAGATCTGCTGTGGAAAGGTTGACAGTTGCTTTTGTAGAGTTGTCTCCTGCTGGTTTTGCTGCTGCCATATTAAATGTAGATACTGCGATCAAGGCTGCTGCTGCGAATGTTTTTGCTAAAGTATTCATAATGTCTTTATGTTATAGTTTGTTAGTTCTTATTTATAAGTTGCATCAGCCCCTCATCCACCAACTCAAACCCTGATGCTTGCTGAAGCAATTGTTGATTCAAAAGTAGGGTGTAAATCGTCTCTACGCTATGGCAATTAGACTAAACCAACAAAAAACTCGGTGAATGGTGGAAATGGCTAGGTGAAATTATTTTAAACTTTTTTGAACTATTTTATTTGACAGGTGTTCTAATAATACAAAGCGATAATAAACATACTTTCAACAGGAAAGTGGATAACGATAAATGACGTAGTACAGTAAATAAATCCAATTGCTTGAAAACAATATGGATGGCGAAACAAAATAGAGGAAACGATAAGAAACATAAAAATTACTGTGCAGTTAAACGCCAAGATAAAGGGTCTAATGAGAATTAGGCCCTTTTGATGTATATGGATTTTCAAGCATTCGCAACTATTATCCATGATAGATATTTGGTTTTTATCTGTATCTTAATGCGGTTAACCTGTATACTTATAATGACTAAATCTATGTCTACAATCTTTATCAAATATAGCTTATCTAGGTACTTTATAATTGTTTCATTATTGGTAATTAGCTATCGTGCTAAAAGTCGAGAGGAAGAAACAATTCAATTTTACTCATATGAGAGCTTTATACCGACTCCATGAATAGGCGTTTATCAATTTTATAAAGAACTTATAAAAGCTTTCCCTAAAGCTCATGAAAAACAAAATTTAGTTTTCTCGTATTAAAAGATGGCTCTGCCAAGATTAAAAATATTGATTATCCAATTTTCGGACTGGACTCATTACAGCAAAAGTTTGAAAATATCTCAAAATGGATACCTGTTTATATGAACGGTAGAGCATCCATTTTCAATCAAGATTATACCTTTCAGTTTGGCAAGCTGTCTTAGATAGGTGAGGTCGGATTTTACTTCACAAGTAACGATTCTGTAATTGTTTATGATAAAAATCATATTCGATATATAGGAGGAAAGTTTTTAGGGAACATGCAAGTGTCTACGGTAGACTATTTTTATAATAAAGGCAAAATCAACAAAATTATTATCGAAAAAAAATATTCTCAAAATCATATTGGGGATCTTAAAAAATATAACAATTACTATAATTACAAGTTGTTAGAACAGTTTTTAGTTTTTTATTATGGTCTTCCAAGCTCATATATTGCGTCTCCCACGATTCCCGCAATGGGTAAAGAATTGTTTGATGTAATTAAAGAAATTGAAAACAAAGATTATTCGGTCTCCTGGAACGATTTTTTGGATGGAAAAATTTTATTGGAAATAACGAACGGGACGCCAAAATTAACGTATGAATTCTATTAAAGATGTTTAAGGAATACAGGTGTACCGATAGCGGTAATCATAGACGATTGTGTTCCTTAGCCCGAGAGCTCATCAATATGGACGCTGAAGTCTATAACGGCATCTGCCCGATAGCTACGAGAATTCTGCTTTAAAGACTCCACTACGCTCTTATAAAGCTCCTGTAGTTTGTTTTCATAATTGCGGGACCGCCCACCGAAGAGGTCTACGAAAACCGCTCCGGATTGCACTCAAAGCGTTGGCTCCAATAACAGCTGTTGCTGATATAGGATCAAAATAACGCATAACCTCTCTCCCCTCGATGTTATGGGTACTGGTAACGATCATGGTCTATGATGAATACTGTTTTAAAAGCCCGAAAATAATGGATTGGTTTGATTAGTGGATACTGGAAGCCGTAAGGCAAGGTATAAAAACAAATAAAGCCATTCTTGACAGAATGGCTTTATTTGTTTTTATATCCTATATGATTTATTTCAGTTTTTCGATTTCGTCGATGGTAAGGCCTGTCGCCTCAGCAATTTGTTCTATTGATAAAGCCATCTTTTTCAGTTTCAAAGCCGTCTCAATAGCCTTTTGATGCTCACCTTCGGCTTTAGCAATTACAACTGCTCTCTTAGCTTCTTTTTTAGCCTGTTCTAATTGCTTTTCTAGTCCTTCTTGGTACATCCGCACTGCTTCGGCATCCCATTTACGTTTTAAACTAATATCATACATAGTTCGCTCCTCCTTTGTCAATTTTGCATAGCTGGCCAACTGAAAGAACCGTTGAAATACCGCCGATTTCATGATCCGTGGCAAGGTCTTTAACGTAGACATATTCTTGAGCATAAAGAATACTTTATCCAGTTCGTCCTCAACCTCTGCTTCGCTTTTAACAAAGTTAATAATTTCTAAATAGATAAAGCCCAAACCCTCGTAAAAAATTTGTCCTGAATCTCTATTACACAGGCAGGTATCATGAAAATATGTTTTATGATCACCTCCTGGCATATGAAAGCCATCCATCAGGACAATGGTGTAGACCTCGGGAATGGCATAGCCCCAGGCTTTACGGTTTCCTTTGGGAGCCGTATCTGAAATAACCTTACTAGCATAGTATAGCATGCGCTGTTTAAGATTGGTCTGTGTACTGGTCTGCATCTCGATAATAATTTCCTCGCCTGTACTGAGCTGGACAACCAGATCAAAAATAACCTTACCGATCTCCTCGGTTGCTCCGATGCGCTCGGTATCTCGATACGTCAGATCTGTGATGTTCTTGCGACCGCGAAAGATGATGTTAAGAAAATTGATCAGATTGATCTTGTCTCCAAATAAACGTTTGAATCCCTCATCGGTGGTCGGATCAATAAAAACGGGTTGAACGTGATTTTTCATAATTTTAGGATTTGCTTAAATAATCGATATTGATAAGCAAACATCAGAAAACTAAAATTATTAGCCGGTTATTAAACGTTTGTTGTCGTTTGTTGTCGGCTAGCAGATAACAAAAGTATCAACTTGTCAACCTAGTCTTGCTTTCCGTACACAAAAAAACCACATCTTACGATGTGGCCTTAACTAAACATATGATTAAACAGTATATTACTTATACGAGTTGATCGATTGTGATATTTTCCAGTTACCACCGTCATTGACTAAAGTCACGAGATCGGTTTTAATAAAACCTTCAAACTGCATCGTTATTTTAGCGATCATATAGTCTGCTGATTCCTGTACGATAGAGGTGCTGGTTTTACAGTTGAACTGCTCTCCTTTTTGCTTTTTCAAGAAGGAAATAACTTCTGAACGGCTGTTAGTTTTATCTTCTGATGCCTGTACTTTCTGGCTGAAGTCTGATGTGAACAACTGCTCCACTCCTGCCGATTGACCTGCTGTCATAACCGCAACGTAATGATCAATGGCGAGATCTGCTGTAGATAAATTGACCACTGCTTTTTTAGGGTTTTCTACTCCTGGTTTGCCTGCTGCCATAGTGAAAGTAGATACTGCGATCATGGCTGCTGCTGCGAATGTTTTTGCTAAAGTTTTCATAATATCTTTATGTTATATTGTTATTAAGTTGCATCAGCCCCACATCCACCAACTCAAACCCTGATGCCTGCTTTGCAGTTCTATTTGTTTGTTGATTCAAAAGTAGGATGTAATTCGTACGTACCCTATGGCAATTAGACTAAACCAACTAAAAACTCGGTGAATGAAGGAAATGGATAGGTGAAGTTGTGAGGATCGATTCAAAATGCTAAATTCATAATAAATAAGCCATATCAATTATGAATAATTTATACAATGAAAATAAAGAAAATTAATTTAATAAATTTCGGTAGTATCATTACCGATCACGAAGATAGAGAGAGCAATGAAAAGAGTGTCTCTGGATATTTTCTTTATACTAATGCCGTTAATTTCATTGATCAGACTGATGCTTTAAAAGGAACGATAGGTTTAAAATTTGGAATAGAGTACTTTATTCAAGGTTATACCCCAGAAAAATTTAAGGATGTGAATTTTAGATGTATAATTACTCACCCACCCCTTACAAACCCAGAAACTGGATTTTCTTCATCAAGGACAATCGAAACCAAAAACAATTATTTAAATGAAAATAATTTTGACTACTTCCATTTTGAATATCATTGGGAAATTTCACAGGGGATATGGACTTTTCAAATTATAGAAAACGATGTTATCAAACTTGAAAAGAGATTTGAGATAATATAATTGTCGGTAATATAAATGAATAATTATTAAATTTCTATATATTTAGTTTCATATAGAAATTCCTATTGAAAATGATTTATTAACAATGACAGACGAAATCGAACAGTTTTTTAAGGCATATTGGCAAGAGGGAATGAAGGCCGGTTACACCGAAAATGTTCCAAAAGAAATGATGGTCTCGGCACCTAATAGTGAAGGAAGCTATGAGTGGAAACTAATTCCTGGAGTATTGACTAATGAAGATTATAAAAACGTGGAAACACAATTTAAAATCACTTTTCCAGAAAACTTCATAGCATGGCACAAACGTTATTTCTTCGAAGACTGCGATTGTTCAATCATCAGATTACCCTCCTCAAGTCCCAGTAGACCTCTACAGGAAATAATAGACAATCTTGACTGGTATATAGCTGAACAGCTGATTCCTCTTGGCCTTATTCCCTTTGCAAACGAAGGCAATGATGCTGGACCATTAGTCTTTGACACGAGAAACGCTAGCGGAAAGAAAGATTTTCCTATAAGAGTTTATGACCATGAATATGGTGGCGATCTGGATGGATTGAGTGAAATTATTTTTTCATCGTTTAGAAAAATGCTGACATGCTTAACACATTTCCTGACCGAAATTGAAAAAAGAAAACGTTTTGAAGTGTTAGCCGACTTCTATGCAATCGACCCTGAGGGTGCTGGTACAACTGGCAAAGAATACTGGGAAAGCTGGATCGCAATGGAAAGAGCTAACTTTGAAGAATTTGGATACTAGTTTTTTAAACCCAAAAAGATGCTGAACAACAAAAAACTATATTACAATTCTTATTTTATAAGGCAATAAAGGAATTTTATGAGCGACATATTTAAGGATGAAAACATCTATCCGTATCAAGGAAAGATAAAAGAGCATTTTAAAGGGTTTTACGATGCTACATTTATAGCTTTTATTCCATTCTTTCAAATTGATTCACAGACTAATAATAAAGTAAGTCTCAAGAAATCAAAACTATTATCTCATGAAGAAGCTGTACAAGAATTTGAATTCTTGAAAGATCTTCCAAAAGCGAATAGGCAAATTTATAGTTACAAAAATGATGAATATCCCTCAAATGAAACTATTTTTTTGAAAGGCAAAGCAATCTCATGGAACAAGGTGGTTACGGGATCAGGGTTTACGGACTATGCTGAACTTAATAAAGCTTTACGAACTTCGATTGGTGCGCTAAATAACAATTATGCTAGACCAGACCTTTTGGAAAAGCTTAATGCATTTACTGATAAGAAAAGTATCTATCATCCGACTGAAGGTACTTTTGATATGTTATCAAAAGTAAGCATTTATAGAACTTTCCAATTTTTCAGAAAACCTCAGATTGTAATAACAGACGAATTCTACCAACAGACCTTTAGTATAGACCTTGATAAATTAAGTGAATTTGAATTTTGTAATCAAATTAATTTCAAAGATTACTACCTATATTCTGCTGATTTTGAAATTTTGTTTACAGTGGAATGGGATAGTTTTTTCTTTCTTATTGCGACAGACAGCAAAAAAATGGAACAATTAATAGAGAGCAAATTGTTTGAGGGTTTTCTATGTAATGATGAGACAGATCATCATTGGGATTATATGGATAAAAAGTAAAAGAATGGTTGTTACAAGCCAAAACCTTATAAGTATTTTCACTTGTTTAAATTTACTTTTCTTAGAGATATCATAAGATACCAAATCTTCTAATTAGAGGGCTTAATTGTAAATTAAAATAAGTGAAACGATTTTTGTGAATCCCACAAATTATGGAATATCTCCTATCCTAGCATCTACTTACATATGAAACTATTACTGCTATTTTTAATTTTCTTTAGCTTTTCTGCAAACGGGCAGTCATCAAAACAGCTTACTGATGAACTGAGTAAGGTTCTAAAGGATGAATTGGTGAGAGGAAAACAATTTTCAATCCATTTTAGTAAAGTGAGTAATGGGGAAATTAGCATTTTGCCCCCTAGTATTCCAACAGATGACTTGTTATTAAATAAGATAAAGACTGTTTTAAAAAAAGACTCTCTACTTCAGTCCAAAAATTCGTACTTCTTACATATATACTGGGATCTATATTCAACAGAAGTTTACAGTTCAATAGGAAAGAAAGTTTCAGTGGGTTTTACAAATTATTCGAACTACATGCCTAGCCCCTACGGGGGAATTGGATTATATGTTAAAAATATGATAGCTGAGCTAAAACGAAATAATTTCGACTTTCAAAATTATTCAAGGTATCAACATCAACTAGAAGTATATGTGGATGACAAAGGGAACCATTCTTTTACGGGTTCCGACAAAATTCTATCGTACTTGGACAGCACAAAACTGACCCGTTGGAGAATAGCTTTATATTATGGTAAACCTATTAAAAGTATATATGAGATCTCTTTAATCAATCCTCAACCCTTATCAGATAGTCTTAAAAGAATAGAATCTGCACAAGCTCCAGAGGTATTTGTGTGGGATCAACTTTATGAAAATCAGTCTGTGCGCTATCAATCTGGTATACAACAAATCCCACAGGGAAAACTTATTATTTCATTTGTTCTCAACGCTTCATTAAATAGCTTTGAAAATCCAATAATACATCGTGGAAACCGAGATGATGCAAAGAAATTAATGAATTTCATCTTAATGCAGCATCCTTTCAAAAACAGTTTTTACTGGTCTGAATATCCAAAGTCTGACCGTTATTATTTCTACTTAAAATAGCGGATATTTTTTTGAATGCAAACTTCTGTTTTTCGTGTTCAATTTTTAGTGTTTTTTCTGATGCCTGTACTTTCTGGCTGAAGTCCTCTGTAAACAATTGCTCCACTCCTGCTGATTGACCATCTGTCATAACCGCAATATAATGATCAATGGCTAGATCTGTTGTAGATAAACTGACCACTGCTTTTTTAGGGTTCGAGACCTCTAGTTTACTTGCTCCCATAGTAAATGTTGATACTGAAATCAAGGCTGCTACTGCAAATGTTTTTGCTAAAGTTTTTTATCTAGATAATTTGTTATTTAAAGGTGATAAGGCTATCATGAGTATAAAGTCTACAACTAATTACCAATGTACCCATGATGGTTCATAATATTTTTATTGTTAGTTTCTATTTATAAGTTGCATCAGCCCCTCATCCACCAACTCAAACCCTGATGCTTGCTGAAGCAATTGTTGATTCAAAAGTAGAGTGTAAATCGTCCCTACCCTATGGCAATTAGACTAACACAATAAAAATCTCGGAGAATTTGGGAAATGAATAGGGGTAGTTGTAACCTATCATTTCTTTTGTTAAATTGGAAAGGATTACCGAACTAATAACGAATTAAAATATGCATACAATAATTTACCCTGAAGATTTGATAAATAAGCGATTTGACAAAGCTTGGTTCAACTGGGATTGTTGCTAATCATTTAATTTTATGGATGATTTTCTTTTTCCTTTGATTTTATTTCTCATCTTCATAGGTACACCAATTGTCGTGGGATTATTGATATATATAATACCTAAAAAACTGGGATACCCAAGGTTTGCAAGATATCTGCTATTTACCTATGGTTTTATTTGCCTATTATTTATATGTTATCTATTTTTTAGTGATTATTTTTTTACAAAATCTGATGCGCTCAAACTAGTTGAAGAACAAGGGATAACATTAGTAGATGAATTTAAGATCAGTAACAATAACTCATCGTTTGCAATTGGTGAGAGTTATGAAACATTTACGCTTAAAATCTCTAATTTTGATAAACAAAAAGCTATTTCGAAAATTATAAATTCCAAAAATTTCCATTCGACCGAAGATTCTAATCACATTTTATCTTATAATTCATTAAATCAATATTGGGGTCCAAAAATTACACAGAATTATGAAACAGAAGATGCTTATGTTAGGGAGTATTTTAAACCCAGTGGACAAAATAATTATGCCCCTACTTTTAGAAAAATTAAGATAAGCAAACTAAAAAATGAATTAATATATAAGGATATAGACGAATAGAATCATTCTCTAATTTAATATATCAGTAGCGAAATTAGTTATAGAAATCGATTGATAAAAGTTTTTGTATATCAGTTTTACTACCGGATAGTACTAATACCGGTATAATACGCAAATAAAGAACGAAAATGTTATTCAATTTTATAAAACCAACATTAATTTTTGCAATCGTCGGACTAATTATTCCAGGCTTTACTGCAATCGGACTATTAGGACTCCAAATGCTTTTAAATTATTTTGGTGTCAAGTGTCCTACTGCTTGGACAATTATCTGGACGACAACAAGTATTGCAGGACTAATCTTACCATTTTTGTTTTGCAGATACATAATTCGTTTAACAGTTGATAAATTACAATCACTAAAAACGCGTCTAACATTATTTAATTTATTTGAGTACATGTTTATTCAATCAAGTTTGACACCTTTATTTATAAGCGGAAAGACATTGTGCCATGGTCATGGCGGACAAAATGGACTGGAATTAGTATTTACAGCTTGGTTAGCTTTACCAATTTTAATAATATTTAGTTTTGTATTTAACCGTATATTCAAACCAACGAATTTTTATACAAAAAAATGAACAAATAAGAAATCACGAATATTAACGGGCTTTTTGCAAAAGAGCCTATTGATTGCTAAAAAAAAATTCTGCTTTTATTCAATTTCGATATTGATAAGTAGCTTTCTGTTCCTAAATCGCTTGTACGCTGGAATGTTGGTCAATTATAAGTTTAACCAAAAAAACAATGTTTATAAAAAAGATTTCAATTATTATAAAAACAAAAGTAAATAAAGACAAACTTTATGATGAGTTCAATTTACTCCTATCCTTTTATAGAGGAAACGGTCAAACGCAAGCAAATATTGAAAGCCAATACATCAAGAGAAATAAAATTGTAAGTCTTCCATATACACTTGAAAAAAAATCACTTAGTAAAAAGTATAATAACAAATATGTCCAAGACCAAATAGACAAAATTGAAAAACTTAGTGGATCGACAATTTCAATTAAGAATATAGGTAAAACAAGTTCAGAGTATAAGAAACCTTGTATATGTTGTAAATCTGAATTTTACATTCTTATCACAAACTACATTTCGATAGACTCTCCATTAACGTGTGGTACATGTAACAAATCTGTCCCACTTTATAAGCTACCAAAATTTTACGACTTTGGTTATATGCCAATTTTAAGTTGGGAAACAAACTATCAAGCTTGTGATAGCTTACAAATGAATTGTGAGGTCGGAGAACGTTGGTCTTTAAATCAGATGCAAGAAACAAAATCACCATTATCAAAGCAAGGTTTGGATATATGTAAACAAATTGAAGAACAAACGACAATTCCAACATTTTACTATTTATACAATTATAGAAAAAATACCGGCAATGATAAAAATAGACTCTGCCCAAATTGTAATAAAAAATGGACCTTAAAAACACAATTACACAATCTTTATGATTTCAAATGTGATAATTGTAGAATCATATCAACAATATCTACAAATACATAAATGACCCTAGACATCCTCTTTATAATATGTAAATCACTGGAGTGTTTAAAATACAGCAAGACAAGAGACATAAGTTAACTTTAAAATTTACGATGACTCTCTAGGTATATTGAAAATTTATGTAAATTTAAGCATTCAGTGTTTTAAACTGATAAGATCTAAAGAATATAGCTTATTTTAACTATAAAAACTCAGTGACAAATATCATTTCAAAATTAATTCAGTCAAAAATAGCTTCAGGTATTTTGTTAGCAAATTTATTTGCTATGACAGTTATCGGACTACAAAGCGCTTTTGGTCATGAAGATGCAGGAGTACTTATCTTTTCGGAATTTGTAATCATACCGATGCTCATGGGCATAATCTCAACCTGGTATTGGAAAAATCTGAATTTAAAGGGTAAACAGATAACAGGATATTCTATAATAAGTGGCATAATTGCTATTGCTTTAAGTTATTTTTTTTTAAATGAAGGAGTAATCTGCTTACTGATAGTATCTCCACTGATCTTTGGGTTTATCATTTCAGGGGCCTTCATAGGCACAGCAATGTTTAAAAGAAACAATCAAAAACTGAATGTGAGTCTAATAAGCATCTTTATTCTCATTTTTATTGTAGATTCTATTTCTGACCACGATCATGAAAATATAGTTTCAGATAAAATAGTAATCAATGCGACCCCGGAAGAAATTTGGCAACACGTAGTTGCATTTGATAAGATTGAAAACAAAGAAAATTATTGGCTTTTCAAAATTGGTATGCCTAGTCCTATGGCGACTACAGTAAGTGACAGGAAGCTTGGTGCAAATCGTAAATGTATTTTTAGCAACGGCTACATATTTGACGAAACTATTGTTGAATTTGATATTAATAAAAACTTGACATTTGACATTATTGATCAACCTAAAGATCCTGAGATCATGGGGCATATTGATATCACAAAAGGTCAATTTTTATTACACGATAATGGTGACGGCACCACAACATTAACAGGAAACAGCTGGTATAAACTCCACGTGTTTCCTACTTGGTATTATGATTTATGGGCTGAAAGTATTACAAGAAATGTTCATTTTAGGGTAATGGAGCATGTTAAGGTTTTAAGTGAATCATAACTTATGTTTTCATTTGTCGTGAAATACCTGGGCTTCTTAAAGTCTATCCCTCTAATAGCAATTTTATATGACAGCCTCATTAGACTTTGGTTCTTTGCTACAAAACCACAACTGTTGGACTGGCTTGATGATATCGAAGAAACGATTTCAAAATATCCGAACACCAGTATTACTGTTCATAAATATGGTGGAACTCAATTTAATTACTTGGATAAAGAGTTTGGGCATTTGCATAGTAATGGATTATTAGACATCCGCTTAAATAAAACTATTAAACAACAGCTGCTCAAGGATGGTAAAATACAAAATCATCATGTTTTTAAAAATTCAGGCTGGATCAGTTTTTACATTACAAATGAACAGGACTGTAAGTACGCAATGGGATTGCTATTATTGGCTTATGAAAAAAAAGCCTCAATATTTAAATCTACATAATATTAAAACCAAAAGAATATCTACTAAAATGTTCGATTAACCAAAATGCTTAAAGCTTTTATAAATTATTGTTAAAATTCCAGATGCCACAAAAAATAGCCAATATTTTCTCATTTCACCATAGCCATCTTGAGAGGAATACTTTAACATAAATCCAAGACCGATAGAAAGAAAGGATGCGATTAAACCTAACATAGAAATACTGTTTAAAATTACTGATCAGTAAAAATATACTTATTTTTTATATCGAGAACTTTTATCAACGCGAATCAATGGCGATAAAAAAGAAAAGCCACATCTTACGACATGGCTTCTAGTTAATATATGGATTAAACTTGATTACTTATAAGAATTGATCGATTGGGATACTTTCCAATTACCTTCGTCATTTACCAATGTCACTAGATCAGTTTTAGTATATCCTTCAAACTGCATTGTTACTTTGGCAATCATATAGTCAACTGACTCCTGTACGATGGTGGTACTGGTTTTAGAGTTTAGCTGCTCTCCTTTTTGCTTTTTCAAGAAGGAAATTACTTCTGAACGGCTATTAGTTTTATATTCTGATGCCTGTACTTTCTGGCTGAAATCAGATGTAAACAGCTGCTCTACTCCTGCCGATTGTCCTGCTGTCATAACCGCAACGTAATGATCAATGGCGAGATCTGCTGTAGATAAATTGACCACCGCTTTTTTAGGGTTTGATACCTCTGGTTTGCCTGCTGCCATAGTGAAAGTAGATACTGTGATCAAGGCTGCTGCTGCGAATGTTTTTGCTAGAGTTTTCATAATGTCTTTATGTTATATTGTTATTAAGTTGCATCAGCCCCACATCCACCAACTCAAACCCTGATGCCTGCTTTGCAGTTCTATTTGTTTGTTGATTCAAAAGTAGGGTGTAAATCATCCCTACCCTATGGCGATTAGATTAAACCAACTAAAAACTCGGTGAATGAAGGAAATGGATAGGTGAAGTTGTGAAGATCGATTCAAAATGCTAAATTCAGCACATAAATTGTTGTATAAAATATGATCAATGTTTACAAGGGATAGCTTATATTGATGTGTAAAGAAATGGTAAAATGAAAGATAAAAGGGTTCTATTAGTAATTTGGATATCATTATTTTTTAGTGCGTATTCCTCTGCACAGTCAACACTTGTACAAGATATTTCGTCTGAAATTTCTAAAAGTCAGTTAAAGAACAAAGTGAGAAAAAAGGGAAATGATTTTTATGAAAATATTAGGAAACAACTCATCAATATGGATAGCTTAAATTTTATATCATATAGGGATACAGTTTTTTTTCTTGAGACCTTAGAATATGAAACTGGAATTACGCACGGTATGATATGGAATAAACATCAATCTCTCGCATACCAGTATTTTCAAAATAAATTTAATTTTAATGGTCCTTCTCTCTTTGATAAGACCACAGTAGGCCTGGTAGAAATGTGGGATATTGAAAAGATAAAATCGTATGGAGAAGAATCTAAATTGATAAGTCCATCATTATATTTTGCTTCAAGAGCTATCATAAAACAAATAGAGATAAGTGTCGATTGTATTGCTTTTAATGAGTTCTATTTATCTCAGTAAAAACAATACAATGTTAATCAGATAAAAACCCATCTTTTCACTGTAAATATGTTTTAATTATCAGGTTTGAATACAGTTAAATATTATAGAAAAAAGAGAAAGCTTCTAGAATAGTACATGCTAAAGCAGAATGCTGAAAGAATAAGAGAAAAATCAGCTTCGAGCTGTCAGCATGTTTTTTTTTACTGCTCTAGGGCCACTTTTCATAATTGCTTGGTATTATGAAGTAAAAGCTGGCAAACTTTTATATCCTACCATATAGGCAATTTCTGTAAGTGTAAATTTCTCCTGTTCAACAAGTTCAATACTTTTTAATATTCTAATGAGCTGATGATATTTTTGTACTGTGATACCAGTTTCTGCCTTAAAATTACGTTGCAGGCTACGCGCTGACATGGAAACTTTTTCAGCAAGAATATTTATATCAATTGAATACTTGAAATTCTTATTGATGTCCTCGCAGATCGGAATCAGTTTTTCGCTTGAGGGAACAGGAATCTGAAGATTATGATTTTCAGAACAAAAATGAGGGAGGCTATTCAATATCGCTTGCAAGAAGTGATGTTGCTCTGTATTCTCGTCAAGATTTTGACTCCATTTCGAGGCATACCATAACATCTCCCGAAGGACTGAAGGAACGGCAAATACGTGTACTGTTTTAAAAAAATCAATTTCCGGTGCGTACCTATACAGCACGACCATCAGGTCAATATGCTCTGCTTCCGAACGAGACTTATGCTTTACCCCAGAAGGAATCCAAATGACATGGTTTTGGGGAACTAGGTATATACTATTTTCGATATAAAAATACTGATAACCCTTAGCTACGAAGCTCAGTTGACCTCGCTGATGCACATGTTCATAATCATCATGCTTCCAATTTTTTTCATACCAAACATAGGCATCCAAATTTATAAAGTCTGAATACTCTCCCCTTTTACTTTCGGTCAGGCCACATTTGATGTTGTCGTTCTGCATATACTTATTGGCAAAGTTAATAAAAAAACATAAGATAACTTTGTAACATCATTTTAGAATTACAGTAAATATGAAAAAAATACTTCTAGCAACTACATTTTTCTTCGCTCTTTTTTTTACAGACAAGTTGATGGCACAAGAAAAACGAGCAAAGATTTTAGTTCTCATTCATTCGGATAAAGGCGGCACCTACGAGATGGCTAAAGAGGTAGCAAAAGGAATAGAAACTGATGGTAGCGCAACAGCTATTATAAAAAAAGTGCCATTAACGGACAATCCAAATCTGAAAGATATTCCAGTTGTTAACATATCGGAGCTTCCCGCTTATGATGGAATTGCTTTTGGATCGCCCGTATATTTTGGAAACATAAGCACGGCAATGAGTGATTTTTTTGCTCAGACAACAAACTTATGGTTGCATCATGAACTGGAAGGAATGCCTGCAATGGTCTTTATGTCATCTGGAAGCGGTGCAGGAAAAGAATTAGCAATGCAATCATTTTTTAACACTCTGGCAGTCCATGGGATGGTTTTAGTAACAAATGGTATAAGAGGAAATGAACATATTGATAAAAGTATCCCCCAGGGTAATACGGTTTTGGGAACAACCAGTCTTGCTTCACTTAAAAATGTGAGTCGTCCATCAGAAGGCGAACGTTTTCTGCTAGGGGAACAAGCAAAATATTTTGGTAAAGTCGCGTTAGCGCTAAAAGGAACATTTACAAAGAAATCTGAAAAGTTGTCTATTGTTGAAACAAAAGACATAAATCTTGTATTAAAAGAGAAACACATTACATTGCCAAAAGTACCTGCTCCAGCAGGAAATTATCAACCATTTGTGAGAAGTGGTAATTTGGTTTTTATTAATCAGTACGCATTAAAAGATGGCAAACTAGTTCATCCTGGAATAGTTGGAGTAGATCTAACAGAAGAGCAAGTCAGAGAGGCAACCAAAGTAACCATGTTGAATATAATAGCGGTATTAAGTGATGCTGTTGGTGGAGATTTAAATAAAGTAAAAAAATGTGTCCAGCTAACTGGAATATTTAATGCTCCATCACCATATTCAGATCATGCCAAATTAATGAATGCGGCATCAGATCTTACAGTTGAAATATTTGGCGATAAAGGAAAACATGCAAGATCAACGTTTGGAGCATCATCAGTACCTGGAAATTCATCTGTAGAAATACAGGCAATATTTGAAGTTGAATAAGTTAAAATAAAATTATTATGAAAAAAATTTTAATCGCAGGGGCCACAGGTTGGGTCGGAAAAGAATTAAGCAAAGCAATAATTTCTCATTCAAAATATACACTAGTCGGTGGGTTGTCAAGAACTAGTACAGGAGAAAATTTAGCAGACATTTTGAGTTTAGATCATAAACAAATTCCGCTATTTGATTCCATTGAAAAAGCTATTGAATCTGTCGATTTTGATATTTTAATCGATTTTACATCTCCTAAAGTAGCAAAGAAGAATATTTTAGCTTCTATCAATAAAGGAAAAAATATTATTGTTGGTACATCTGGTCTTTCAGACCAAGATTATCAAGAGATCGGTAATTTGGCAGATGAAAAAAAGGTATCTGTATTGGCCGCAGGTAATTTTTCCATAACAGCTGTACTACTACAGCGATTTTCAGAAACGGCAGCTAAATACGTAGATCACTTTGAAATAATTGATTATGCCTCAGAAAAAAAAGTAGATGCTCCAAGTGGAACAGTTGCCGAACTTGCCTATCGCCTATCGAAGGTAAAAAAGCCAACTATTGAAGTACCTATAGATGAAACTATCGGTGATAAAGCAACTCGTGGTGCCTCTATTAATGGGATTCAGGTACATGCGGTTCGTTTACCTGGGCATATACTTGGTGTCGAAACTATTTTCGGTATGGAAGATGAAAAACTGAGCATCAAACATGAAGCAGGAAGTGGAGCTGCCCCCTATCTTAATGGCATATTTATAGCTTTGGAAAAAATTGATTCCTTTAGAGGTCTCAAACGTGGCTTGGATACTATAATGGATTTTTAATATTCAAAATAGACAATCTCTAAGTTCATAACCTCTTAAAAAGGAATAGGAAGCGAGAAAAAAATCTCTCACTTCCTATTTACACTAACTTTGGAGTATAATATTCTTAGCGAGCGTAATTCTTTTGCACGGCTAGACAACAATAGCGTTCTATAATCAAGCTTGCTTTGACTTTGTTCTTAATAACAGATCCATCGATATCTCCACCTACCGCTTCTGCTTGAATATGTTTTATCTGATGGAGCAATACAGGTGTACCCATAGCGTTGATCATAAACGATTGGCGTCCCTTGCCCGATAGCTCATTAATATTGACGCTGAAGCCTATAACCGCATCTGCCCGATAGATACGTGCATTTTGCTTTAAAGACTCCACTACGCTCTTATATAGCTCCTGTAATTTGTTTTCATAATTGCATGAGCGCGCACCGAAAAATCCCGAAGGGATCTGCGCAGCAAACAAGACAAAGCTGGCTCTTATTTCACTCAGAGCATTGGCTCCAATAACAGCTGTTGCTGATATAGGATCAAAATAACGCAAGACTTGTCTCCCTTCGATGGTATGGGTACTGGTAACGACCATGGTGTATGATGAATACTGTTTTAAAAGCCCGAAAATAAAAGATTGCTTTGATTAAAAAATACGGGAAGCCGTAAGGATGGTATAAAACATCTAAAGCCATTCTGGGCAGAATGGCTTTAGATGTTTTATCTATATGATCTATTTGATTTATTTCAGTTTTTCAATCTCGTCGATGGTAAGACCTGTCGCCTCAGCAATTTGTTCTATTGATAAAGCCATCTTTTTCAGTTTCAAAGCTGTCTCAATAGCTTTTTGGTGTTGTCCTTCAGCTTTAGCTTCATTTGCTGCTTGCTTAGCCTCTATTGCTGCTTGTTTAGCCTCTATCACTTGCTTTTCTAGTCCTTCTAATTGTTTTTCTAGTCCTTCAACTTGTTCCTGTTGATACATCCGCACTGCTTCGGCATCCCATTTACGTTTTAAACTAATATCATACATAGTTCGTTCCTCCTTTGTCAATTTTGCGTAGCTGGCCAACTGAAAGAAGCGTTGAAATACCGCCGATTTCATGATCCGTGGCAAGGTCTTTAATGTAGACATATTTTTGAGCATAAAGAATACTTTATCCAGTTCGTCTTCAACCTCAACTTCGCTTTTAACAAAGTTAATAATTTCTAAATAGATAAACCCCAAACCCTCGTAAAACTAATTGAGTTACTGTTGCATACTCAAGCAACTGTAAGGAAAGTCTCTTGCTGACCAAAAAGTATCAATATTTTCCAGCAAAAAATTTGCCCTGAATCTCTATGGCACAGGCAAGTATCGTGAAAATAGGTTTTACGATCACCTCCTGGCATATGAAAACCATCCATCAGGACAATGGTATAAACCTCGGGAATGGCGTATCCCCAGGCTTTACGGTTTCCTTTGGGCGCTGTGTCTGAAATAACTTTACTAGCATAGTACAGCATACGTTGCTTTAAATTAGTCTGACTGCTGGTCTGCATCTCAATGATGATCTCTTCGCCTGTACTGATCTGAACTACTAGATCAAATATAACTTTACCGATCTCTTCGGTCGCTCCGATACGCTCGGTATCTCGATACGTCAGATCTGTGATGGTCTTTCGGCCGCGAAAGATGATGTTAAGAAAATTGATCAGATTGATCTTGTCTCCAAATAAACGTTTGAATCCCTCATCGGTAGTCGGATCAATAAATACGGGTTTTGAATGGGCTAACATAATTTTTGTGGTTTGTTTAAGTCATTAATTGAATAAACCAAATATGATAAAAACTAAAAATGTTAGCCGTTTATTAAACGTTTGTAGTCGACAGTAGTCGTTTGCTGTCGGCTACGGCGAATTGATCAATCCTTTCAGAAAGAACAGGAAATAGAAAAGCCATATCTCTCGACCTGGCTTTTACTAATATGATTAAACTTAAATTACTTATACAAGTTGATGGATTGAGATACTTTCCAGTTACCGCAGTCATTGACCAAGGTGACTAAGTCGGTCTTGGTAAAACCTTCAAATTGTTGGATCACTTTTGCAACTACATAGTCACTGGATTGCTCAATGATTGTGGTGCTTGTTTTACAGTTCAACTGCTCTCCTTTTTGCTTTTTCAAGAAGGAAATAACTTCTGAACGGCTGTTGGTCTGATCGTTTGATGCATGTACTTTCTGACTGAAGTCGGATGTAAACAGTTGCTCTACTCCTGCTGACTGCCCTTCGGTCATAACGGCTACGTAATGGTCAATGGCTAGATCTGCTGTGGAAAGGTTGACAGTTGATTTTGTAGAGTTGTCTCCTGCTGGTTTTGCTGCTGCCATATTAAATGTAGATACTGCGATCAAGGCTGCTGCTGCGAATGTTTTTGCTATAGTGTTCATAATGTCTTTATATTATAGTTTGTTAGTTCTTATTTGTTGATTCAAAAGTAGGGTGTAAATAGCCACTATCTTATGGCAATTAGACTAAACCAACTAAAAACTCGGTAAATGGTGGAAATGGCTAGGTGAAGTTATTTTATTTTTCTAACCTAGCTTACTGTTTGTTTTTTCGTCGAAAAGCAATATAAATAATGATCGCACTAACAGACATTAAAATGGAAGCTAAAAAAAATGGCGCTCCAGAAAATTTAAATGGTGCTTTATCATGTGTAAAATAATAGAATAGGTTTGTCATAATCGGAGGACCTACTATAGAAGTAGCACTCATTAGACTTGTCAATGCCCCCTGAAGCTCACCTTGTTCATTAGAAGGAACATTTTTACTTATTATTGATTGTAGTGCCGGTCCGCATATTCCTCCTAAAGAATAGGGTACGAGGAAAATAAACATCATCCATCCTTCATTAGTAAATGCAAATAAAATTAAACCTAAAGCATATAATAACAATCCAAAATAGATACTTTTCTGTTCCCCTAATTTGGGAGTAGTCCATCTTATTAAGAGCCCCTGTACAAATCCAGTCAATAAACCCAGTAAACCTAGTGATAGACCTACAGCTCGTTCTGTCCAATTAAATTTATACATGGTAAAAAAATGCCAGTTACTCTGTACAGCATGAAGAGCGACATAGACCAGAATTAAAGCAAAAATAAGATTTGATATTTTTGACTGTTTTCTCAAAAAATTAAATGTACCAATGGGATTTGCGCGTTTCCAGTCAAATAAACGACGTTTATCTTTTTCTAAACTTTCTGGTAATACAAATAACCCATATAGAAAATTCACCATACATAGCAGAGCTGCTGCATAAAAGGGAACTCGAGCTCCATAGTACCCAAGTAAACCACCGATTACCGGGCCTATAATAAATCCTAATCCAAAAGCAGCTCCGATTAAGCCGAAATTTTTCGTTCTATCTTCGTTGGTGGATATATCTGCAATATACGCACTAGCTGTGGAAATACTTGCCCCAGTAAGCCCAGCAATGATTCTTCCAAAAAACAACCAACCCATGGATGGTGCAAATGCTAACAGCATATAGTCAACTGCGAATCCAAAAAGAGAAAATAAAAGGATTGGGCGCCTTCCATATTGATCACTTAGATTTCCCACTATAGGCGCAAATATAAATTGGGTGATAGCATACGCAAATCCGAGCCATCCACCATATTTGGCGGCTTCACTAAGGTCACTATCGATAAGTTCTCCGATGAGTGCTGGAACTACTGGAAGTATAATTCCCCAACCTGTAATATCAATCAACAATGTGATAAATATAAATCCTATGGCCGCTTTTTTATCTGTTTTTCTCATGCAGTAAAAGTAAAAAGCGGCAAATGGAAGGTATTGACCATTTAATGGTATTTACATACAATATGAAAGCTAATCTTATTTAACCATCTGTAATAATTATAAAAAACAAATACTATTCATTTCTGTAAGTTTTTGGCGATATTCCTACTGCTCTTTTAAAATATCTGCAAAAGACACTTGTTTCTTCGAAATGAAGCTCATTGCTTATTTCTTTAATTGATAGACTAGAAGATTTGAGTAATGTTTTAGCATGTATAATGGTGAGATGATCAATCCATTGTAAGGCAGATTTTCCAGTTTTCTGTTTCAGAAAACTGGAAAGATACTGCGGTGTTAAATGAAGTTTTTCAGCATAAAATGCAACGCTTCTATGCTGGTTAGCGTACTTCGAAATAAGGAGGTAAAAATCATCAATGATCTCATGTGTACGGCTCTTTACTAAGCTTTTACTACGAGGTAAATTAGAATATACTTCAGAAATCATACTTATTAAAACTAGAACAAGATGCCGTAGCATTTGTGTCTTATTTGTACTCGCTTTCTTATGATAGAAATTTTGTATAAGTGTCAGTAAATCATGCTGAAGCTTTATTTCGTTGGGCTGAAGCCTTACAATTGGTTCCCATCTAATTTGATCATTCATGACAAACTCACGTAGAATGGGAAATTCTGTAATAAAATCTAATGAAAGACCAATTGTTATTATTTCTGCATGTTCACTCAATGACTTTGTTTCGATCATCAATTGCGGTTGTAAAACAGCAATATCACCTGCGTTTATTTCATATTCAAGAAAATGGATTTGCGATTTCATGGATCCTTTTATCATAAATCCCAATAATAAACCATCAAACAGACGACTATGACTTGTATATTTCTTATTTGGGGCGTTTTGCTGACTAAGAATTACTATCCCTTCCGTCTTTTCAGCAGGATCGAGATTATATAATTTATAGACATTATCCAAAGTTATAAATAGAGGCATGTTCAAATGTCGGAAAAAAAACACACCTATAGCAAGTGGTGTCCGGGTAGTACCTTACAAATTGTATATAAACACTATAAAATTGCAAAATTATAGATGAAATGATTTACCTGCGTATACGTAAGAAGTAATGTTTGACCATATACTAACCATACGTATTTTTTTTGGTGAAATACCTGCATATCTTTTAAAGTATCTGCAAAATGAAATTCATTACCGCTTTCAATAATTGATAAATTTGATATGGTATCTAGATATTGATTAAAATGATAAATTGCTTACATGGAAAAATGGAAAGATCCTATATGCTCACACGATTAACGATTTGCTCCAGTTACTTAAGGATAATGATAAAAGCTTTAATCCTCCTATTAATTTAGCAAAATGGCTATTTAACATGAAGGATTTATTAACATCGGAAGTTATCATTTACTCGCCCAATCGAATAATGAAAGGTTTTGCAAGACAAGATATTCCAGATGATATATTAGAAGATTATGTAAATCTCATTAATGTAATTGGTGATTTAGCTTATCAGGAGAAACAGTATGTAGAGCTCCTATCATTACACGATAGTCCAGTGCTAAAAATGGCTTGGAATTACTACAATTATCATTATCTATTCAAATCAAAAAAGAACGAAGAATTAGGGTTCGACAGAAATGAATTTAAAATTGCCTTAAAACAACTAGTTCAAAAGTTTGAGGAGTACCTTTGAATTGTTTAAATTAACGAAAAAATGAATCGGATAATCTTAATAATAGCACTAACTGTAGCGTGCTTCTATAGCACAAAAGCCCAAACGGTTAATTTGGATGAGTACGAAGTATATTTGGGTGATACATTAATAGCAAAAGAAGATTTTGCAAAAGGCCAGCAGCTCGATGTTTCAAAACTTGGAGAGCTTACTTTTAAACCTATCAGTGATGGAATGAAAGACACCTATTATCTGAATGGAATCCTATATTCTCGCGGTAAAGTAGAGAATCTGAAACAGAATGGATTATGGGAGTTTTGGCATCCAAACGGAAAAAAAGCACGGGAAGGTCAATTTGTTGATGGAAAACCTAACGGTACACATCATTATTGGTTTCCTAATGGGAACAAAAGGGCTACAGGAAACTGGAAGAATGGAATATATGACGGTATTTGGGAAATGACAAATGAAGATGGAAAACAGAATGCCATTCAAACTTATAAAGACGGAAAATTGGTCGAATAGGCTTATACTATAAACTTTAAAGCGTCTAGTCAATTTCAAAACTTGTCGTTAACCTAAGAAATACATTCCTTCACCGAATAATTTCAATGCACTTGCCGAAAACACATTGCTAGACACCTTATTTTAAGTGATCATTGTATAAATTTTAAAATCCAAATATGACAATCATCCACACGCGTAATTTCGTCGTTCTTTGCAAAGCATGGCTGTTCTTTTCATTTCTACTAGCATCACTGACACTATATGCTCAATCCACAACTATAAATCCGATCAGTTTTACTAGTAAAAAAATAAAATTATCGGGGACAATTTATGCCGCTAAAAATCCGAAAGCAGCTGTGGTTATCGTTCATGGATCTGGAAAAGAATTGAGATCTACTGAATTAGCTTCATTCTTAGCTGATAGTGGTATTTCTGTCCTTACTTATGACAAACGAGGGGTTGGTGAGTCTGAGGGTGAATATGCTGGACCTGAAGTAGGCACCAACAACATTGACCCCTATAATCTCGACTTACTGGCGACAGATGTACAGGAAGCATTAAAAACGTTAAAAGAAATAATCCATAATGACAATATCCCAATGGGTCTTATGGGAGGAAGTCAAGCTGGCTGGGTAATACCCATAGCCGCAGATAAATATAAAAAAGCTGATTTTATAGTATTGTTAAGTGGCCCTGTAATACCTACGCTAGAACAGCTTCGTTTTCAATTTTTCACCAACGGTAACCGCAACTTTTGGGATATGCATTCGGAGAACGAGGTACGCCAACATATCAGCAATGCACCGGATAAATTTCAGTTTGTAAATACTGACCCCGTCAAATCGCTTAAGAGATTAAAAATTCCTGGACTCTGGCTTTTTGGAGACAAAGATATCCAAATACCGATAAGATTATCTATTGAAAAATTAGAAAGTCTTCAATCTCAGGGAAAAGATTTCGACTACAAAATATACCCCAACTTTGGACATAACCTCTCCCTCTCTGCCAGTAGGGAGCCCACTCAATTTGCTATAGATTGGATCAAAAGCTTAGCAGAAAGATTTAAAAAATAAGTTTCTCCTGTATTCTTTGTTAAAGTCGAATGAGGTTAATTAAAAAAAAAGGTCTATGGACATAAGAACAATCAGAAGAATCATTAAACTTTACACCTATAACTCCAATATAAGCTTATGATATTTTTTGTCAAACGTAAGAAAAAATTCATCTGGATGACGTGCTCTATCGGTCCTTTCAGGAAATAGAAACTCTTCCTGATAACCTATAAACAATTTGCTGTATTTCTTATCAATATTAATTAAACTATCAATACCATTTACCACAATCTTGTAGTTTTCATTGTTTTTCATTTCAATATCAGCTATTTTCCTATACGTGACAACTGTCGTCTGATTTAATGTTGTATCCAATAACACATCAGTTTTCGATTCAATACTTATATTAAAGACTTCAGTTACCAACGACGCTGTGTTAAAGTATATTTCCATATTTTTATCTTTTCTATGAGAACATGATACAAATATGATGAATAAAAAAACTACGATATACTTCATTATACAATTTTTTTTAATGTAAATACTTTTGTACGATCACATTAAATAGCTTTGTTCAAAACTAGATAATTCGGGAATGAATTACTAATTTTAAATAGAAGAAAGACGATAGATACTTAGAATAAGCTACCTTCGGCTGGTTTTACGAAGCTCAAATTTGCAATCAATAAATTAGAAAATGGTGCTTGAGCGGAGAAAATCTGTATCATGAAACTGTTGGAGGTAAAAATCAAGATAATAATCTTATTACAAGATAAATAGAACATCGAAATCACTTTACCAATCTCCAGCTATTCAAGCTATTTCTGAGGTTTAAATTGTGCCTCATAGCTCTCGAGCTTTTTTAAAATTGCCTGAAGTTCTTCATTTGCTCTTTTCACCCATTCTGCACGCTGTTTGATCGCCACATAAGGACTTTTAACAGCAAACTCTTTATTGTTATTAATTTCTCTTCGCCCCTCATGATACAAGAGTGGCCATTTCTCTAAAAATTCATCAGGAGTATAAAATATTCTTGTTTTTTGCTCGTAAATCCAACAATTGTTTTCACGTGCTAGATTTATAAGTGATCGCACGTCAGTAGGGATTTCTCTTTTTTTATCTAACCATGCTGGTACCATATTATTTCTGATATAAATATCACCTAACAACACATTAATCAACCAATCTGCTATTCAATAGCTCCAACTCTCCTGCTATAACATCTGGCCATCGAGCAAAACCCTCTCTAATGATCTGCTCCCCTTCGTTAATACTAAATAAATTGGAAATACTAAATGCTGACTCTCGTATACCGGCAATCTGTCTAAAAGTGAGCTGTGCTTTGCTCTTAGCAGTTTTTGCAGCTTCAGGATGATTGAGTATATACTCTTGCTGTATTTGCTTTAAATTCATCTTTTAGTCTTTTAAAATTAATAAATCAATCAGAAAACCTTTAAAAATTTTCCTTCTAACACTTTCTCTGGCGCATCAAGAATCTGCTCGATCACGACTGTAGCAGATTCTTCCTTAAATTCACTCATAAACGACCATAGGTCATTTGCTTTTGTTGGGACAAAATGCTTTATAACATCATCCACACTATTGTCGGACTTCAGGATATTGTATCCCTTGTGCTTTAAGTCTTTCAAGATCTCGATTGTCAATGGTACATTCATCGCAATTAGTATTTATCGTTTCACCTCATTCAAACAGGTCTAAATTTCGATCTTAAATTCCTTTACTATAAGGTGAAATACCAGACCTCTCCTGCTTTAATTCAATATTGAACAGGATGAACACGCAAGAATGTTGAGCAACCGGTTATCTTGTGACGTCTCCATCCTGATTCAATATCCAAAGGTAAATAATAAAACTAATAATATTAGCCTTTATTTACTATAATTTTTAGTTCAATTATTTACATAGCCTTGTGCTTTGAATACTAATGATTTATTATATTTAGACAATTATTAGATGATAATAAAGATAAAGATTTTAAAAATTCCAAATAATTATGCTTACTATTTATACTGCAACTTCAAGTGATTATCCTATTATCCAAAAAATCGCTCATGAAACTTGGCCAGATACTTTCGGCCTTATTTTATCAGGAGAACAGATTAGTTATATGCTTGATATGATGTATAGCACACATGCATTATCTGAACAGACCACAAATAACGAACATCAGTTCCTGATTGTAAAAGATGAAATAAAGCACTTGGGATATGCTTCTTACGAGTTAAATTATAAAGGTTTATCGAAAACAAAAATTCATAAAATATACATTATTCCTGAATCACAGGGAAAAGGTGTCGGAAAATTACTCATGAAAACAATTACAGATATTGCAATGAAGAACAAAAATCATAGTCTTTCTTTAAATGTTAATAGAGATAATTCTGCTATCGATTTTTATAAGGCTATAGGTTTTGAGAAAGTTGGCGAAGAAACATTGATATTGGAGATGGTTTTATAATGGAGGATTCTATTATGGAAAAAAAAATAGTCTAAATTTAGTATTCTATCATAGTCATTAGCTTAATAAGCTTAATTATAACATTAGCATTTTTGATATAATTGACAAATTGGAAGTAGTGAAAAGCTTCGGTTTAAAAATATATGATGAAAACTAACTCAGCTATTTTACTAAATGAAAGTATTAAAAATTAATTATCAATATTCGGAATACTATCGACAAGGGCTACCCTATTAAAAAAAGGATAGCCCTTGTGAATCGATAGGGTAACTTAAACTTTGTCAGTGAAAGCAATTTCTTTCTTCCGTTTCTCAATCTCCTCTTTACTTTTGTACGGAAGTTTATATCTTCGATCATCTTGTCTAAATAACTATGATAACGCCAAAAAGCTAAAGGATTTTTCCAAAATAATAACTTGGCTATTTCACAGAGGTATTATTAAAAGATTCCCAGTCAATATTATCCTTTGCCCACTGCTTCACTGAAATTGTCGGAATTCCGTTTTTAGAGTTAAAAGTATTCTCCAACGGCCAGGAAACACCTCGTCCAGCTCCGAATATACAACGGTACTTTTTAACAAAATTGGTAGGATCCTTTTTAAGATCATGAGTTATTTCTGTCATATCAGAAAGCGTGCGGTCATACTTCTGTCCCGATAATGATTCTGCAATATTAGCTAACTGTTCATAGGTAATTGTATCACCAGCGATATAAACGATTTCATTCTCTATCAGTGGTTCTGTAAAAAATATTTCAGCTGTCAGTTTACCAATATCATAAGGAGTGGTCAATGTAACCGCTGTATCCCATCCTCCAATAGCATTAATTGACTTATTCTCTAAATCTAAAATACCAAAGAACGGTTCAAAAAGATAACTGGTAAACATACCCGTGGAAATAATAACCCATTTTGTTACACTTTGTGATTTTAGCAGATCGCGTACATCAAGCTGTTCATCAAAAAGATCCTGTGCACTGCCCCGTCCTATCACTTCAAAATCAACTCCGAACTGCCATGGGAAATATCTTTCGACACCTGCATCCAGCACAGCTTTGGCTAACTTCAGCTGAAAACCTCCAGCACCGGTTCCATAGCCTGTACATGATACAATGGCATCGTAGTTTTTGAAAATAGCGATAAGCTCAGAAGAGGAAGCAGCCAGATCCCCTGAAAGTAATTTTACACCAAGTTGTCTAAGTTCTGTAATATTCTTTTTCTTATCTTCATCTTCAGTATTTATTGTTACTTCTCTAAGCAGTACTGTAATGGATATATCTTTGTAGTTTTTAGCTTTTTCAGCTAAATTACGAATAACAGGCATACCTAGTTCACCCGCTCCCAAAACTAAAATTGATGTATTTTTCATTTTATTAAAATTTAAGGAAAAGAACTCCAAATCAAATGAAATAAAATGAGTTCTTTTCCTGACGCAAAGTTAGTGCGTTCTAATTCCTAAAACAATAAGGTAGTTGGCTGTGAGTTACTTACATAGATGTTAGTTTTTTGATACAGAGCAATATTAATTTTGATAAAATACAAACATTTAAAACTTTAGATGTTCTACACTCAAAATCTACCTTATAATACAAGTTTTTTTGGTGGAAAAATTTATCTTTAGCATCAAGGATGCCTAAACTCGAAATATATGGATAAACAGATGACAGATATAGAAATTGAAAAAGCTTGGGCTGACATTTGTAAGGTTTTGAACAAAGATCAGGACGAACTGAAACGCGATATATTAAATCATGTTGGTAATAAATGGTCGCTTTTTGTGATCCATGCTTTAGGGATAGATGGTAAAATGCGCTTTTCAAATTTGGAAAGCCATATTAATGGTATAAGTCAACGTATGTTGACCAAATGTTTACGTGAGCTGGAAAGAGATGGGTTGATTTCCAGAAAAATTTACCCTGAGGTTCCTCCAAGAGTGGAATATGAATTAACTATATTGGGACGAGGCTTATTGGTTCAGGTGACTCCTCTTTGGTTGTGGATAGCCCAACATAGTAAGGAACTAAATAGTGCAAGGGAAAATTATGCTAAGGGTTCCGATAGGTAGTGTCTTAAAAATGATCTCGGCTTTAGAGTGTAAGTGTCCCAAAAAATCAAACAGCTTAAAACTGGACATAAATGTTTAGATTTAAGTAATAAGATGAAAAAGACACGTTTTACAGAAACACAGATTGTAAGAGCTCTCAAAGAGGGAGAAGAAGGTAGAAAGACGGATGATATCTGCCGGGAGCTTGAGATTAGCAAAGCCACCTTTTATAACTGGAAAAGCCGTTACGGTGGCATGGAAGCATCTGATGTCAAGCGCCTGAAGGAACTTGAAGAAGAAAATGCACGCCTGAAAAAGATGTTTGCCGAGCTGAGTATGAACCATGATATCCTAAAAGAAGTCATCACAAAAAAAGGTTGGGGCTCCGGCAACAAAAACAGTTAACTCAGGAAATTGTCCTAGATCACGGTTTGAGTGTCGCCGGAGCCTGTAAATTGACAGGTATGTGCCGTTCACAATATTACTATGTTAGCAAGAAAGACGACAGTGCCGTGATGGCAACATTAGACGATCTGTCCTCCAAACATCCTGTATATGGATTTCGAAAACTATATGCCTACTTGCGCAGAGAAGGTAAGCCCTGGAACCATAAGAAAGTATACAGGGTATATAAGCTGCTCAATATGAATAAGAAGAGACGTGTCAAACGTCGGCTTCCTGTTCGCGAGAAACAACCTTTGGAACAACAGGTCAGCATTATTCAAAAATGGAGCATGGACTTTATGAGCGATAGCTTGGCAAGCGGAAACAGATTTAGAACCTTTAATGTGATGGATGACTGTTCCCGTGAAATATTGTGTATCGAAGTAGCTACCTCTATTTCTTCTGTACGGGTCACCCGGGCACTGGAACAAATCATAGACTAGCGAGGTAAGCCGCTCTGTCTGCGTGTAGATAATGGTCCCGAATTCACCAGTCATCATTTTGATCTCTGGTGTAAAAGTCAAGGCATCGCGATTCAATTTATTCAGCCCGGCAAACCTATGCAAAACGGTTATATCGAACGTTTTAATCGAAGTTATCGAAAAGAAATTTTGGATGCTTATTTATTTTTCAACCTGGCAGAAGTCCGAGAACATACCCAAATATGGATGCATGAATATAATAACAACAGGCCTCACGAAGGACTTGGCAATCTTACACCAACGGAATTATCAAAAAATATTAGACACAAACAACAAATAAATAAATTAGTAACGTAAATTAGAAAAGTCCAATTCCAGCTGTAGGAAAAATGGGGTACTTACAGTATAACTTAGTTTTTAAGCGCTCGAGATGGATAAGTTCTACCTTAGCTATCTCAAATATATAGGTTTTCCTGGAAACCAATCAGCTCCGTTGCCGCCACATGTAAATAGAAAGTACAGCATGACAACAATGTACAAAATTATTGTTATCCGCCATACAATGTGGAGCCTTCCAGAACCTTTATCTTTTTGCTCTTTATTTTTACTCTTTATAAAATTTCGATTTTTAGACATTATAGCAAGTTAATAACCTATATCCAGAACTAAGCTGACTGATTTCTTAGTTCCCGAAAACTAAATAAATGACAGAAATCATGATAAGCAGGATCAACATCGGTTCTTTTACAATATTGATCAATAAACGACATGTACCGTTCTTGCGTTTAGTTTTTAGATCATTATAGCCGTACTTTTCAACAGACTGCTTAACTTGATTTTATTAAGCCCTTTCAGATCTTTAGGAATAGGATAACCCATATTGGCATCAATTAGTTATTCAGAAAGTTAACACATTTATATCGAAGAAAACATAATTAAAAATAATAGTTTTTAGAAGAATAATTTCATTTCCTTTTTATACCTTCATTACCAACATAGCATACATTATTAATGACAGTACAATGCGTAGATCTTTTTCATCCCTAATCTTGTTTTCCTTCCTCGCATTTTTTATAAAGGAAAGCCAAGCACAGCAAATAAGTTCAATCTATTCTGATAGCACTATCACTAAAAGATCTTTTATTCATCGAATTCCCTATAAAGAACTCATTGTACCAGTAGGCCTGATGAGCTATGGAGTAATTGCTCTGGAAAGCCATTTTTTGATCGGGCAAAATAAAGATCTCCGAGATGAGCTGAGAGAAAATATAGATCGCAAATTTTCTGTAGATGATTTTAGTCAGTATGCGGGGACAGCAAGTATGTTTGCCCTAGATGCCTTTGGTATCAGAACAAAACATAATCTCAAACAGCGTCTTATCACTGCTGCTGTTTCCAATGCAATTATGACGGCAACGGTCATGTCTATTAAAAATACGGGCACTGTATGGCGACCGGATAGCTCGGCCAACAATTCTTTTCCATCGGGACATACAGCTACAGCATTTGTGGGAGCAGAACTGCTCTGGCAGGAATACAAGGATCGATCTATTTGGTACCGAGTGGCAGGATATGCCGTCGCTGCAGGAACAGGATTCTTTCGTATGTACAATAAATAAACACTGGCTGTCTGATGTCGCTATGGGAGCCGGAATAGGCATTCTAAGTACCAAAATCGCCTACTGGATGCTTCCTCTAATTGAACGCAACAAACAGCATAAAAGTGTTACTTATATGTTTATTCCAGGATACAATGGCAAACAACTTACAATAGCAGGAAATATTCGCTTTTAAGTATTTCCTGACTCCAAACGTAGTTAAACCTAGGTATTCTAGAATTTCTTAACTAGGTAAACATATTCGTTTAAATCCTTTAACAAACTATTCTCAATGAAGCCCTTTGGGCAAGACGGCACGTAATGTCTGTTCAATTATTGGCTTAACGACAAAATCATCCATTCCTGCCACTAGACATTTCTCTTGTTCCCCAACACGTTTCCTGTTATTAATGCTGTAATAGTTATAGCTCCTACATCTTTTTGGCGTACTACATCAGTGACTTCATAGCCGTTCATAATAGGTGTCTGAATATCCAACAGAACCAGATCCGGATGCATTTCCTTAAAAATCTCTAGTATCTGTCTTACATATTTAGTTTCCAGAATTTCGCTTCCCGGAATGATATTTCAGATCAAAATAGTCGCTAAACGTATGTTAAATTCACTATCTTAGAACACATGAATTTTATGGCTTTCTCCATTGCGCCGATCTTTATGCACCGGATCAATGTTTCTTACAGTCTCCTGTACTTCAATTTTTGAAAGAACGGAATACAGATCATCAAGTTTTACTGCACTTAAAAGCTAATCACAACAGTAAGCGATTGAACTACTTCTTGAAATAGCTGTAATAAGCCCTCTCCTTTCCATGTCTGTAGATAGGCAATATCTTGAGCAGAATACTAGTCTTTGTCTAAGGTAGGTACCTTCAATGCTGCCTTTTTTGCTAATAAAGATCCTGCTAACAGCTGCTCTACTTGATCGTAATCGATAAGATTGGAACTGCTGATAGCTTTGCTAATTTGCTTAAACTGCGCACCGATTAAATCATCCGACAGCAGCTGTCCATAGAGTATGGCTGTAGCTTGGTCTTTGTCCTGCAAATCAAAATAGCGGAAAAGTATAACCTGACGGTCTTTGAACTCCTGATCCTCTCTTATTTCATTCATCGCTTTGAATAGCAGGGGTACAAATTCGGTCAATCGGGATGTGGCTATAAACTCGGCTGTAGTATTGTTCATCGCATAGAAGCCGTATAGCGTTCTATAATCAAGCTTGCTTTGACTTTGTTCTTAATCACTGATCTATCGATATCTGCACCTACTGACTCTGCTTGTATATGTTTAATCTGATTGGGCAATACAGGTGTACCGATAGCGGTGATCATAAACGATCGGTGTTCCTTTGCTGGAGATCTCATCAATACTGACGCTGAAGCCTATAACGGAATTTGCCCTATAGCTACGGGCATTTTGCTTGAAGGGCTCCACTACGCCCTTATAAAGCTCCTGTTTTTGTTTTCATAATTGCGGGAGCGCCCACCGAAAAATCCCGAAGGGATCTGCGAAGCAAAATCGACGAGGCTGACTCCAGATCGCACTCAAAGCATTGGCTCCGGTAAAAGCTGTTGCTGAAATGGGATTTTTCTGGTGATACGTTTGATTAAAAAACACGGATAGTGTTGCCTAAAAGCATATTTGGTTTCCTCCAATATAGCTTGAATGGCAATAGTATTATTGGAAATTATTAACAACTAATTCGTAACCAATTTTTAAAGTTTTCGCATAATTAAAAACTTCTTTAGCTGCATGGCTTGCAAAATCATTATTAGCCTTTCTAACATTTTTTAACTGCTGCAATATCTAGATTATCTCAAGATACTCACAAGAATTAACATAAAAGCACTCCTTTTAAATAAAATTTAATTACTTTTACATTTAGTATTATACCACCTAAATTTGTACGAATGAAAACATTTTTATCCTTATCACTATTATGTGTTTCCTTAGCTGTGAATGCTCAAAAATCAATACTCATTAATAATGTTGAAATATTTAATGGTAAAGATGAAAACACAACTGTAGGAAGTATTTTGATTGAAGACAATTTAATCAAGACTATTTCAAAATCAAAGATTACGGTAGACAAAAATACAAAGATCATTGATGGAAAGGGAAAGTTTCTAATGCCTGGACTGATCGATGCACACGCGCACACAATGATGGAATCCATGTCTCTACAGATGATGCAACTTGCAGATATGGGATATATAAATTTGTTTGCGGCAAATGCTGCTGAGAAACAATTGTTAAGAGGATTTACAACAGTCCGTGACCTAGGTGGAGCTTCATTAAGCTTAAAAAAAGCTATTGATCAACAGCTAACCAGTGGGCCTAGAATTTACCCAAGTGGTGCAACAATTTCTCAAACTGGGGGTCATGGTGATTTTGGTCTACCAACAGATGTACCAAGGGATGGAACACTATCTTATATAGAAAAAGGTGGAATCACGATTGTTGCGGATGGTGGTGACCAAGTTTTAAAACGTACAAGAGAACAACTGCGTAATGGTGCTACACAGATTAAATTAATGGCCGGTGGTGGTGTTTCATCAGAATACGATCCTTTAGATGTATCGCAGTATACAGAGGATGAGTTTAAAGCGGCAGTTGGTGCTGCAGATAATTGGGGAACTTATGTGACTGTTCATGCCTATACTCCAAAAGCAATTCAAGCTGCTATCAAATCTGGCGTAAAATGTATTGAACATGGACAATTGGCCGATGAGGAAACTGTTAAAATAATTGCAGAACAAAAAATATGGTGGTGTATGCAGCCATTCTTAGATGATGAGGATGCCATACCCTTTCCTGAAGGTTCTGCAAACCGTGCAAAACAACTGGAAATGACCCAAGGAACAGATAATGCTTATAAGTTGGCTAAAAAATACAATGTTAAATTGGCTTGGGGTACAGATTGCTTGTTCGATGCTAAATTAGCAGCTCGTCAGGGTGCGCAATTAACTAAAATGACTAAATGGTTTTCTACATTTGAAGTTTTGAAAATGGCTACATCAACCAACGCAGAATTATTAACATTAAGTGGTAAAAGAAATCCATATCCTAAACCTTTGGGAGTCATAGCAGAAGGTGCATATGCAGATTTAATTATTGTTGATGGAAATCCGCTCACTAATATTAAACTAATCGAAACTCCGGAGTCTAGTTTTAAGATAATTATGAAAGATGGTATTATATACAAAAATACCTTATAAGCGATTAATAGTAATATAATATTGGCTATTCAAAACAATTATTAAAAGTAAGTATAACTAATATTTGGTTTGTAGGTGCATATAAGTAAAAAAGTCATTCTAATAAGAATGACTTTTTACATGTTTTATTTTTAATAGATTTATTAAACTTTAGCAAAACATGACTCTAAAATAGCTTGAAGGACACCATATTATTAAAGCAACAATAAATGTAGACCATTAAAAACTTTCATTTCTATTAATAAATACAATTCATATAATGTAATTTTAAAAGTGAAAATAAAACCTCAGTATGATCACATTTGAAACAATCGAACAATTTTACAACAATTTAAGATCGAATGGGATAAATTGCAATAACAATTTTCTATACACATATTGTTTTACCTCCGATGATAAGATCAATCTTCAAGAATTAAGTAAGGTGCTAAACAAAAATAAGTCTTTATCAATTACGTTAGAGGAAAATGAAGAAAATTATTGTTCGTTAAATACTTCCCGAATTGAAAAACATGATGCTCATTCTTTATTCGAATTCAATAAAATTCTGTATGCTCTAGCAGAAAAATATAATGTAGAATATGATGGCTTTGATATAGGAAATCCATATGGACAAAGTGCTATCGAGCGGGATACTGTGAAGCTGACGTAACCTCATAGGCTATATCAGCTCCATTCAGCTTTATTTATGCTCCAGACGCAGGAGATACTTTTGCACATTATTTAACATATTTAATCATAGCTATTAGGCGATCATCGTTTCCCGAAATACTTTATTTAATTTTATAGTCTCTTTGAGATCAGATTCCTTTCCAATGACCGTTAGGGAAGATCAGCATTAATCTTACAAATAAAAGATTTTCATAAAATGAATTCGCCAAAATCTAAGGTATAACTACTGCTTCTTTAATATCATAAGAGCATCCGCCGTTGTTTAAACCAACCTTTGCAACTACTGTATAGGTACCTGATTTATCATAGGTATGGTTAGCTACTATTCCATTTGTAGTTTGAACTTTCCCATCACCAAAATCCCACTTGACCGTATTATCAATCGCATGATCTCCAGAATAAGTTACATTAAAGTTAATTTGTGATTGATTTGACTCAGAAGATGTATGTTTAACATCAATCAATAATGATTCTCCAAAACAATCTACTATACTTTTCGCTTCCTTGTCGCTACAGGAACAAATAAGGAGTACAATAAAAAAAGAGAATAAGTTAATAATTTTCATAATTTCAATATACTATCCTAATGACCTGTTTAATCCTAAATTGCCTTGTCAGCATAAAGAAAAGCCACATCTCTCGACGTGGCTTTTACTAAACATATGATTAAACTTAACTTATTTATACGAGTTGATGGATTGAGATACTTTCCAGTTGCCGCCATCATTGACCAATGTCACCAGATCAGTTTTGGTAAATCCGTCAAACTGCATGGTTACTTTGGCTAGCATATAATCACTGGATTGCTCAACGATTGTGGTACTTGTTTTACAGTTCAACTGCTCGCCTTTTTGCTTTTTCAAGAAGGAAATAACTTCTGAACGGCTGTTGGTCTGATCGTTTGATGCATGTACTTTTTGGTTGAAGTCGGATGTAAACAGTTGCTCTACTCCTGCTGATTGCCCTTGGGTCATCACAGCAACGTAATGGTCAATGGCTAGATCCTTTGTGGAAAGATTGACAGTTGCTTTTTTAGAGTTGTCACCGACTGGTTTACCTGCTGCCATAGTGAATGTAGATACTGCGATCAAGGCTGCTGCTGTGAATGTTTTTGCTAAAGTATTCATCATGTCTTTATGTTATATTGTTAGTTTCTCTTTATTTCTTGACTCAAAAGTAGAGTGTAAATCGTCCCGACCTCTTAGCAATTAGACGAAACCAACTAAAAACTCGGTGAATGGCGGAAATGGGTAGGTGAAGTTGTGCGGATCGATTCAAAATGCTAAATTCAACACATAAATTGTTATGCAAAATATGAAAAGCGTCCATATCGATAAGTTGAAAAGGCATTATGAACAATATTTTGGTATTTCAGGAATTGTTCATAAAATTGATAATGGACCTATAAATAAAATCGATCCTGAATTTTTCATATTAGAATTTCCTCCCAATCAGATTCATAGTATGTACACCTATTGTACAGTAGGAATGTCATTAAACAGATGGGATGAGAACTTGATAGAATTATTCATTTATGCAACTGAAAAGAATTCATTACTTGTAGACCTTCTCTGCTACTGCGCAAGCTACCATCGTAATAATGCTCCGTTAAACTTACATCACACAGTTAATTTAGGACAACCTTGGTTGGAGGAATCATTATGCGACCATGGCTTTATATCTTTACCATATATGGAAAAACCTGACTTTGAGCAAATAGATATAGATCTTAAAACTATCAGGTGCTATTGGTATATTCCTATAACAAAAGCTGAACGGGATTTTAAAATTAAATATGGATCTGAGGCGCTAGAGATAATTTTTGAAGAAAAAGAATTAAATTACCTAGATCCCAAAAGAGCCAGTTTAATAGAATAGTTAACATCATGGATTACGAAGGTTAACGATTTTTATTTCGTGAGGAAGTAACAAAATACAAGCTTCAAGAAAAAGGCTACGACACATAAGTCCCCATGCGATTTAATGATAAGGCATAGGTCGTTACACTAAAGTCATATTTTAAAACCATTATACATAAATAAATTATCTTTCATATTTTTGTTTATAATGAATTCCCAAGAAAGTCCAAATATTATTCCGTTTAGCGCTGATTTAATTATTCAGGCACTGGCTTCCTCGCCCTCACCTACAGCCATTTATAGCGGTGAGAATATGATCATCCGTTTTGCTAATGAAGGAATGCTGGCTGTTTGGGGCAAAGATGCTTCTGTGATAGGTAAACCTTTGATAGAGGCAATTCCTGAATTGGAAGGACAGCCTTTTTTAGAGCTGTTGCAAGAGGTTTGGCGGACTGGGATAACGTACTCCGTTGCTGAGGCTCCTGCAAAGTTAATAAAGAACGGAAAGGAGACGCTTGATTATTTTGATTACGAATATAGAGCTCTTGTTGATGAAAACAATAGAACTTGGTGTATACTGAATACGGCACTGGAAGTGACCTCTCGCCGTGAGTTTTTAGAGCAGATCAAACATAAAGAGGAAAGAGAGCAGGCGCTCAACGAGGAAATGGCTGCGACTCTCGAAGAATTGACATCTACCAACGAAGAGCTCAATAGATATATAAAGCAACTGGCTGACAGCAGGGAATACATTCGTACAATTATAGAACAGGCGCCTGTTGGAATCGCCATGTTAAAAGGGCCTGAACATCATATTGAAATCGCCAATCCTGCGATTCTTAAGATATGGGGACGAGAGGAGTCGGAAGTCATTGGATATCCGCACGAAAGTGCTCGTCCGGAAATGCGTGAACAGCCTGTTAACAATTGGCTTAAACACGTATACCGAAGTGGTGAGCCTAAGATAAACACAGAATTAACAGTAAAATTGCTTGATAAAGCTGGATTGAGAGAGGCAATCGTCAATTCCATCTATCAGCCCATATTTTCTAATGACGGCGGTATTTCAGGTGTTTTGGTCATTCTTGAAGAAATTACCCAACAGATAATGCTGCGTAAGAAGAATGAAAATGATCAACAGATGCTGAACCTAGCAGTAGATGCTGGCGAGCTCGCGACCTTCTACTACCAAACTGAAACAAATCTCTTTTCCGGAAATACTCTTCTTAAGAGGTGGTTCGGACTTTCATCGGACGAACACATGGATCTTTCTCTGGCCATCGCCGTTATTTTGCCGGAAGATCGGGATCGGGTGTCGCTCGCCATCGAGCACGTGTTAAGTAAAGATTCTGATGGTCATTATTTCATAGAATATCGGATTCAAAATAATGTTGATAAAAAAATTAGACTGCTGCAGGCAAACGGAAGAGTGTTCTATGATAGGAAAGGTAATCCACTCAGCTTAAATGGTACCTTGAGGGATATTACCGAACAAAAAAAAGAGGAACAGCGAAAAGATGATTTCATTGGAATGGTGAGCCATGAACTTAAAACACCGCTTACCTCTCTTAAGGCTTATCTGCAGATATTGCAACGGATGGACTTACTTACAAAAGATCCTATGTCGCAAAATATGCTGGGGAAATCTGTCAAGCAGGTACAATATATGAACACTATGATTAATGGGTTTCTTAACGTATCTAGACTTGATTCGGGTCAGCTGCATCTGGTGAAAACTGTTTTTGATTTTCAATCACTGCTTGCCGAAATTGAAGATGAAGTGCTGTCGACGATCAAAACTCATCATTTTCTCTTTAAAGCATCTGGAAAAATAATGATACATGCAGATCGAGAAAAAATAGCGCAGGTACTCCATAACCTTGTTGGAAATGCGGTCAAATATTCGCCGCTCAGATCGACGATCAGAGTAGATTATTCTGCCAACGATAATAGTATAAAAGTAAATGTTCAAGATCTTGGAAAAGGGATTGATGAGGTAGATCAGCAACGGATATTCGAACGCTATTATCGGGTGAAAGAAAATACTGGCGGCTTGATATCGGGCTTCGGTATTGGACTTTATCTTTGTAGAGAAATCATCGAACTACATAATGGAACCATTCAGGTTCAGAGTGTAAAAGATGAAGGAAGTATATTTTCCTTTACCTTACCATTCAACCTATAACGCCGTCTGAACTGCTGATAGCTTTGCTAATGATCTTAAACTGCGCACCGGTTAAATCATCCGTCAGCAATTGATAGCGTATAGCTGTAGCTTGATCATTGTCCAGAAATCAAAATAAGGGAATAGAGTGGCTTGACGATCTTTGAATTCTTGATCCTATCCTATTTTATTCATCGCTTTGAATAGCAGGGGTACAAATTTGGTCAATCAGGATGTGGCTATAAATTCGGCTGTTGCCGATATAGGATCAAAACAAAGCAGGACTTCTCTCCCCTCGATGGTATGGATAGTGGTTAACTTAAGCTCTGACGTAAAAAGCTTATTTTTTAACTTGAGTTCAGTGTATTAGAAAATAAGTTAGGACCTTTGGAACAACAAATTTATGATATATGTTTATAGAAATTAAAGCCGCTGATTATCCACGTTTGATGGAAATTTGGGAAAGTGCCGTAATAAATACTCATGATTTTCTAAAAGAAGAAGATTTACTATATTACAAAGAACAAATTCCTACATATTTTCAGCATGTTAAGCTGATTGGATTTGAGCAGAAGAAAGTTTTGGTCGGATTCATGGGAGTTTCTGAAGGAAATCTTGAAATGTTATTTGTTGATAATGATTGTCGGGGTACTGGAATAGGTAAAAAATTAGTTGAATATGCCATAGCAAATCTACAAGTAACTAAAGTGGATGTAAATGAACAAAATATTCAAGCGGTTGGTTTTTACAAGTATATTGGTTTTAAAACAATAAATAAATCCGAATTGGACGGAAGTGGTAAAGAATATCCCATACTGCATATGCAATTGTAATTTTATATACAAGGTGGAGAGCTTTCAAATAAATTAATTCCTCTTCGCCCCTCATGATACAAGATTGGCCATTTCTCTAAAAATTGATCGGGAGTATAAAATATTCTTGTTTTTTGCTCGTAAATCCAACAATTGTTTTCACGTGCTAGATTTATAAGTGATCGCCGTCCGAAGGGATTTCTATTTTTTTATCTAACTATGCTGGTACCCTATTATTCTGATAAAAATATCACCAAACTCCTCTTCAATAGCTCCAACTCTCCTGCTATAACATCTGGCCAACGAGCAAAACCTGCTCTAACGATCTGCTCCCCTTCGCTAATACTAAATAAATTGGAAATACTAAATGCAGACTCTCTTATACCGGCAATCTGTCTAAAAGTGAGCTGTGCTTTGCTCTTAACAGTTTTTACCGCTTCAGGATGATTGAGTATATACTCGTTCTGTATTTGCTTTAAATTTATCTTTAATCGTTTAAAATAATAGATCAATCAGAAAACCTTTAAGAATTTTCCTTGTAACACTCCCTCTCGTGCATCAAGAATCTGCTCGATCACGATTGTAGCCGACTCTTCCTTAAATTCACTCATAAACGCCCATAGGATACAGGATCAAGATTGTAATTGGGTTGACTACGAAACAATGGCACTGAAGAATATCAAATTTTGTGCAGAGTCTGATGTAAAATATTTGCAAAACGAAATTATACCGAAAGACAGTTTATACAGTGATTCTGAAACAAAAGTCCATTAAAAAACATCATCAGCTGCCTTTTAAAAACCTATCTTACTATATAATTTTCAACTGATTTAGCTATATTCGTGAACTATATATTTCAAATAATTTCAGCATTATGCAAAAATGAAATGGCTCGCAGTTTTAGTACTTGTACTCATATTGACCAAAGGGTCTTTGAACAAATACGGGCTTGATTGCTAAACACCTCTGTCAACAGGTTTGGAAAAATAGCTAATTCCTTTTCCAACCGTAACAAAATCAACAAACACTTAAAAGAAGCAATAAATATAAGCGGATATACTAATGGATTTTACAGTAGAAATTAATGACATGGTAGCAATGGTTATTTCTATCATATGTGGAGGAGCCATTGGCTTTGAACGAGAGTATAAAAATAAGTCTGCCGGCTTTCGAACAATAATTTTAATTTCACTGGGCTCGACTATTTTTACCATAGTTTCTCAGCATGGTACAGGTACTGATGACCGAATTTCGGCAAATATTATTACAGGTATTGGATTTATTGGAGCAGGTGTAATTTTTAAAGACAAAATTTCTATTCGTGGCTTGACGACTGCTGCTGTAATCTGGACTTCTGCAGCAATCGGAATGACAGCAGGAATAGGTTATCACGCGCTTGCACTATGCCTAACTTTAATTACTCTTGGGGTATTATTAATGGTTACCAGGGTGGAGCGAATGATTGCACAACTACAAAAAGAACAGCTCCTGAGTGTAACCTTTCGTGATCCTGACTTTGATCAGGTCCCGCAATTGGAAAATATATTAAATACAAAAGGACTTACTTTAGAACGGATGGAAATTGTAAAAGAAAACGATCATTTAATAGTAAACTTCAAGGTATCAGGTAAAAAAAGATACTTATTGGAAATGAGCGAAACACTTGCTACCCGACCAGAAATCTTAAGCTTCTCTTAATGTTTGTCACACTTATGTTTAGCAACCAAATCTTTGATTATTCGCGGCCGGTAAGGGATTAAATCTGATTAAAAAACGTTTAAATTTACCATGCCGATGTAATGAAATTGAGTGATTTAAATATATAAACTTTGTTGTATATGATCTACGATCACTTATTTCAGCTTTTCGATCTCGTCGATGGTCAGGCTTGTGGCTTTGACAATCTGAGCAATAGAAAAACACATCTCTTTCAGCTTCAAAGCTGTCTCAATGGCTTTTTGGCGCTGGACTTTGGCTTTAGCCTCTACTCTATTGCTGCTTGCTTGGCCTCTTCCAATTGTTTTCTAATCCTTCTTAATACCTCTGCACTGCTTCGGCATGACATTTACATTTTAGAACGAATAGCATGAATAGTTCGTTCCTCCTTTGTCACTTTTGCTTAGCGGGCCAACTGAAAGAACCGTTGAAATACTGCCGAACTGAAAATCCTTGGAAAGGTCTTTAACGTAGACATATCCTTGAGCATATACAATACTTTGTCCAATTTGCCTTCAGCTTCACTTTTAAAAAAGTTAATCAATTTATCATAAATAAAGCCACATCTCACGACATGGCCTTAACTAAACATATGATTAAATGGTAAATTACTTGTACGAGTTGATCGATTGTGAAACTTTCCAGTAACCGCCATCATAGACTAATGTCACCAGATCTATCTTGGTAAATCCGTCAAACTGCATGGTTACTTTGGCTAGCATATAATCAGCAGACTCCTGTACGATTGTAGTACTTGTTTTGCAATTCAGCTGCTCTCCTTTTTGTTTTTTCAAGAATGAGATAACGGCTGAGCGGCTGTTAGTTTTAACTTCTGATACCTGTACTTTTTGGTTGAAGTCGGATGTAAAAAGTTGCTCTACTCCTGCTGACTGTCCTTCGGTCATAACGGCTACGTAATGATCAATGGCTAGATCTGCTGTGGATAGATTGACAGTTGCTTTCTTAGAGTTGTCTTCTGCTGGTTTGCCTGCTGCCATAGTGAATGTTGATACTGTGATTAAGGCTGCTGCTGCGAATGTTTTTGTTAAAGTTTTCATTATGTCTTTATGTTATATTGTTATTAAGTTGCATCAGCCCCACATCCACCAACTCAAACCCTGATGCCTGCTTTGCAGTTTTATTTGTTTGTTGATTCAAAAGTAGGGTGCAAATCGTCCCTACCCTATGGCAATTAGACTAACCCAACTAAAAACTCGGTGAATGGTGGAAATGGGTAGGTGAAATTATTTTAAACTTTTTTGAACTATTTTAACCGACAGGTGTTCTTAATATACAAAACGACAACAAGCTTACTTTCATCAAGAAAGTGTATAACGATAAATGACGTAGTACAGTAAATAAATTCAAATGCGTCAAAACCATTTGGATGACGAAACAAAAAAGAGGAAACGATAAGAAACATAAAAAATTACTGTGCTGTTAAACGCCAAGATAAAGGGTCTAATGAAAATTAGGCCCTTTTGATTTATATTACAAACCGACTTTCAATGAGCTTAATGAGTTGATTTTGAATGATATCTATTGAATCAGAATGCTTTATTTTACGATATACTTTTTAATAAATGTAAAAGCTGTACTTCTTTTTTAATTATTCGGACCATAAGTATTCCAAAGATGAGTAAAAATGAAAATCCACTTGATACAATATAAAGATAAAAACCACTAGAGAAACTCTCTTTAAATATGGGTAAAAGAAAAGCAAATCCCACAGTATAGGTCATATAAATGATAGGTGTGAAGATATAATGGATTTTTTTTCTCCATTGATAAAATTGATGCGCCTGTTTACTGTATTCAATTAAGGCAACATCAGTCCTTAAGTTCGCTAATTTTTTCTGACTTATCCATTCTAACACAACGCGAAATAGAAGCATTGTAATCATGATGCCCAATCCAAAACTAAATAATGTTTGCTTGTAAGCCCCTACCCAAATATAATAAAAGACTAATATAATTGATGTTACACTTAAAATTACTTGAGTCCACAAATGATTGCGTTTAATTTTTTTAGTATGTGCCTCTGCTTTTTTAATAATATCATGAGCAGCTGGTCTTAAATCAGATTCTGTTTGCAGATTCCAAATATGCTGTAATTCTTCAAATTTTTTCATTTTGTACACATTGAATTAAACTTTTTTTAATGCGATGGATTCTAACGCGAAGCGTTTCTTCGGTAATTCCTATTACTTTTGATATTTCCGGATACGTCATGCTATCTAAAGTCATCAAAATAATCAATCTGTTTACCTCTTGGAGCTTCTCTATGCATTGATACATTTTGTGAAGCTTTTCTTCCTTTTCATTCGAATAAGTTTCCAAAACAATTTGAGGCATAATATCGGTTCTAATTTCTTTTCTGGAAGATGATTTTCTTAAAAATAAAAGACAGGTGTTTACAGTAATCCTATAAATCCATGTACTTACGCTTGATTCATTTCGAAATGAGTCGAGATTCTCCCATACTTTAAGGAAAATTTCCTGAGTAGCATCAGACGCTAATGCAGTATCACCACAAAAATAACCTCTGCACAATCGAAACACTTTATTATAATGCGTGACGTATATATCGTCAAATTCTTCTTCTGTAGCCACCTTATTGTATTTCTAATTTTAATTTTTCCATAAACCACTCAGGTTGATCAAGCATCACAAAATGAGCAGCGTCTTTTGCATAATAAATTTTAGCAGAGGGCAGATTTTCGTACTGCGATTTATAAGTTTTTTGTACGGCATTAATATCTGGATGTGTTGCAGCTAAAATTAATAACGGGATTTTAATTTTGGCAATTTCTTTACGTAAATCTACATTGAGCATATCGATGTAACCGTATACATAGGTCTTTCTATCTGCCATATTCATCCATTCATTGATTACTTTTTGTTTCTCTTTGTTTAAACAAATGTAAGCAGTGGACTGAGCATTCATTGCATTGAACGCATTTTGATCCATAGCGAGCATCATTTTACTTTGCGGATTGTCATAGGGAATAATTTCTCCTTGGTAATTGGGGATCATTAAAACTGCACTTGCAGGCAAAGCATCGACGATAATTATTTTTTTGAACAAATTAGTTTCTTCTGATGCTAACCACAAGCTTAAAGTTCCTCCCAAGCTATGACCAATTAGTATTGCTTTTTTTAATTTTTTGGTTTTGACATAATTAATGACTTGGTCTTTTATAGTAGAAAGCCATGGGAATTCAATTGGAGGCACATCGCCAAATCCTGCAAAAGTAAAAATATGACATTCATAATTTTTTGAAAGTTCTGCTACAGTTTCATTCCACACTTCTCCTGCGCAACCAAAGCCAGGAAATAATAAAATAGGAGCACCTTTTCCTCTTATATGTACTTTAAAGCCAGTTTGGGAAAATACCGATTTTGAAATAAGCAGCATAAAGACCATAACTAAAATAAATTTTGTTCTCATAATGTTTAATTTTTTTAAAGTTTATCTTTTGATGCACTACTACATGAATTGTTACATCAAAACACGATTTTTTTTAAAATACATTACGATGTTTCTGTATTTCGCTTAAACTGAATAATAAATACGGTAAAATAAGAAGCACCTTTTACTATGATCAACCTAAAAGTGAACAGATGCAAAAGGTGCTAATAGCATTGTGAGAACCAAACTCAAGGGTATTTGTTTATTTTTTTAGATGGATTGCACCACTTCGTTCAATTCAAAACGTGATTTTGGTAAAACAGTCGGGTGTGCCCAATCAGTTTTATCGGCATAACCTACCGTAACAGCGAACAACGGAGAAAACCCGTCTTGTGCTAAAATACCTTTATAGGCACTACGATCAATACCCTCCATCGGGGTAGCATCCAATCCCATACTTATACACGCACTCAAAAAGTATCCTAAGGAAAGATAAACCTGATTTTCCATCCATGATTTTGTGGCTACATCACCATTCGACTTGACAATTGGTTCGTAAAAAGCGGTCCGCCACAGTTCGGGCAAAATGGAAATATTGCGTTGCTCAAAATGTTCAATATCGTCCATTACACTGAACACAACTAGAAGACCAACATCTTTAATCGAATTTTCGTTCATATAGGATTTGGAAGCCAGCTCTCTTTTTACAACTTCATTCGTAACAAATGTAAATTTCCAAGGTTGGCTGTTAATTGAAGACGGACTTAACCGTATTATCTCTTTCAGTTCCTCAATTTGTTCTGCCGAAACTTTTTTCGCCGGATCATACTTTTTGGTTGCGTATCTACGTTTCGCAAGATCTAAAAAACTCATGATTTTTAAATTAGATTAAACTATACTTTTTAATGTTGCAAAACTAAGTATAGTGTTTTACCTTTGCAATAACGGTCAAAATTGATAGTAACAGATGTATAATATAGACGACAAACAATATCCTTGCAACACCAGCCTCACAATGAAGTATATAGGTGGAAAATGGAAAGCGACAATACTCATTCATTTAATCGAAAAAAAACGATACAGCGAATTGAGAAAAGCATGTTACGTTATAACTGAAAGAACTTTGAGTCTGCAACTAAAAGAAATGGAAGCAGACGGATTGATTACTCGAACTGTTTATACCAGCAAGCCACCTTTAAAAGTGGAATACGAACTGACTGATTTTGGCAAAACTCTTATTCCCTTACTCCATTCTATTGCTGAGTGGGGAAATGAAGCTGCAAAAACGAATAAGAGAATAACAATGGTGGAATATGAGTAGCCATAAAAATTAAAAACTTCAAAATCGCAGGTTGCGCTGGTATACCATTCTATGCAGAATGGCTTTATATGTTAATGGTAGAATCTATTTGATTTATTTCAGCTTTTTAATCTCATCAATGATAAGCCCGGTACACTCAGCAATTTGTTCTAGTGGTAAACCCATATTTTTAAATTTCAAAGCTGTCTCAATGGCTTTTTTAAACCCCGATCATGTTCAATACTATATATTGTTAAATTTGAATACCAGTGCGAAAATAAAGCTAAATATATAATTACGATACATACAACGACCTTGACAAATAGTTGTACGACTACATCTATGATGAGGAAATACAGGTTTTGGCAATCAAGGAAAACCCACTTAAAATTATTGTTGGTTATAACGTGAAAACCAACTAAGTATTAAAAGTATTACACTTTACTATAATGCACAGTTGATCTACAAGCTATGCTTGATCTATTACGCCTACCTTATCTTAAGATTTTCTCAAAGGCTTTTCTTGGACTTCCTCTGAATGTTACTTCACCACAATAGCGATAGGACATTTTTTGCAATATCCAAAGCATACCCCTATTATCAAAATTAGTATCAACCTTTACACTATTAATATTGTGTTTAAGTGCAAAATCTTCGATATGCTGTAAAATGCTCTGAGCCAATCCTTGACCAAGATACTTTTCAGATATTGCAACTCTATGGTAAACCACAAAATCACCATTAGTCAACCAAGATCCCTGTATGTTCGAATACTCTGGTTCATCATTTATCAAAATAGCACAATAACCAATGATGATATCTTCATCAACCAGCACGTAACCAAAACTGTTCTTAATATCATTTTCAACAATGGATAGATTAGGATAGCCATCTTGCCATTGTGTACTCCCATCGTCTTTTCGTCTCTTGATCGCTTTTTCTAAAATTTTCCAAATTTGAAAAGCATCTTTTTCTTTAGCTTGTCTAAAAATATATTTCATATTATTCATGGATAGAAATTAATTTGTACTGTTCTACTGCTTGTTTGATTAATGCAATTAAAAAAATATTGACGATTGCCATAAAACTGATTACACATAAGAAAATTACCATACCAAATTGCTGAATAAGATATCCTCCAAGAAAAGGAGCTGTTGCTTGTGCTAGTAACGGCAACCTTGCAAGTCTTCCAAGAATCAAGGCATAATTGTCCTTACCATAAACAGACAATGGCAACGTTCCTCTCAAAACTGAACGCATCCCATTTCCTATTCCAAAAACAACTACTCCAGGTATTGCAAATATGGGGGACACAAAAATCAATATCATACCCAAAAAAATGATTATGGTAGAAATAAAGGACATTTCAATAGCGCTCCTTTTTCCAATGATCAACTCAATAACTCGTGCAATGGCTTGGCTTGGTCCTAAAAAAGATATTACTACGAATACCATTGACATCTCGGTCTTGCCATGTAGTAATATTTGGATTAAGTGTATGATAACGCTGGTGGTTATGACCGAGCCAAGAGTAAAATTTGCTGATAATAAATAATACAATTTTGAATGGAAGGGCTCGACTGCGGATTGCAAGGTCCCATCTTTTGATGTGCTTTTGTTTCCTTCTTTATTTTTGAAAACATGCATATGAATCGGTAATATAGTAATAATCAACAATATGGCATATGTATAGCAGGTATATCTCCATCCAAAAACATCCAAAATATAGCTGGTAAATAACCAAGAAACGGAAGGTGCTAAACTGGATATCAAAGTGATCCAAACGATTGACTTTGCTGCGTTAAGGCTGTATCTTTTACCAATTGCAGCAAACAATGCATCATATAGCCCCATTGCCATTGCTATACCAATAATCACCCAACCTGATGCAAACATCAGAAAATTACTTGAACTGCCGATGATGATCAAACCTATCGCCATTACTAACCCCGAAAAAAGTAATACAGCATGACGATCAGTATGCTGTATAGTCCTACCCACTGAAGGTAATAGCAAACCTGAAACCAAAAGGGCAAGTGAGAGGCAACCATAAACTTGCTGATAAGACCAGCTCATTTCGGCTATAATGTCCTTTGCTAAGACAGACAGTAAAAAATATGAACCACCCCAAAGTACGATTTGCGCTATGCCCAAATTCATAACTTTAAAAAAGTTCAACTTTCCACTTTCGATAGACTGAGATGCTGATTTCATATGACAAATCTCCGCTCTTTTTTCAAATCGGCAAAACGTTTTTATTCGATAGCATCGATCGATTTTTTCGATGGATTAATGATACTTTTTATACCTTTGGACGAGCAAATCATAAAAGTAAAATGGAACTTAGACAACTTAAATATTTTCTCAAAGCACAAGAATTACTGAGTTTTACTGAAGCAGCAAAGCACTTAAATATAAGCCAGAGTACATTATCACAGCAAATCAAACAACTGGAGATGGAACTGGATGTTTCTCTTTTTAACCGTATTGGTAAGCAGATAAAGCTAACAGAACCTGGTAGATTATTTACTGAATATGCCGAACAGAGTGTCAGAAAAGCCGAAGATGGAAAGTTAATGCTCCAGGATTTGAAAAAGATAAGAGTTGGTACTGTAACCATAGGCGTTGCTTATGGTCTTAAGGATTTCTTTGTAGAAACTTTAATAAAGTTTGCAGAGCAATTTCCTCAAATAAAAATTAAAGTGATCTATGAGCCCTCCCACAGTCTGTATGAGAAGCTTCAACAAGCTCAGGTAGATTTTGTCTTGGCTCTTCATGAAACCGAAATAGTGCCCTATTTTATTTATAAAAATTTATTCAGCAGTCCAATGGTACTGGCAGCTTTAGCAGGTACAGAAGTATCCTGTAAAACGAGTATTTCCCTGGAAGAGATTTGTAAACTTCCTTTAGTTATTGCAACAATGGGGTATGATATGACTCATACCGTTCACAGGGCTTTTTCAGCAAAAGGTTTAAGTCCAAAATTTACGATTGAAGTCAATGATATACCCACAGCCATTAGACTCGTCAACTCAGGAAATTGGTACAGTATCTTCATCAAAACAAGTGTTTTGGGGACTACTTTGGCTTCTGTTGCTATTCGGGATGATGGTTTGATGAGATATGCAAAGATCATTTCATTAAAAGGTACTTATGAAACGGAATCTGTCAAAGAATTTAAAAAAATGTTAACGATATCTGCTAAAAATCTAAAACTATCATGAAGGTATGCACAATTCTAAAGAAAAACCTACTTAAACACTAGTTGATTTGGCCTATAAAAAATCTGGTATTTTTCATGTTTTTCATTAGATATAGCCATATATCCATATCCGTCTATAACTCAGAAGACTTTTAAATTTTCCTTACCATTTTTGGAGCAATAGGAATGGCTATTTTTGGCAGACAGACCTTACATTAAGAAAATATTTCACCTACCGGGACATTTAAAAGGATACTCAAATTATTTTGTTTCAATTGTCACTGTTTTTTCAAAACGACCATGGTTGCTAACTGATGCCTCTTTACATTGATTTAAACTTGAAATACCTACCCAAGGTATTCCGTATATATCTTTTAGAATGTCTTTTTTGTCTATTTCAACTACTAGATCAAGGTCTTCTAAGAAATTAACAGCAATGGTATGTATAAAATCATCAGCTAATATAGTTCTTGTATGGTAGATATTCCCCATATAAAACACTTGACCAGCTGCGCCTTTATCGCTCCGTGTCAGCATTTTACACAATAGTTTTTGAGGGATGAATTCTCTTTTTTTTGTCTGTCTATTTAGGATTTTGTAAGCTGCTTCTTTCATGCTCCACATTAACCATACTATAATTTCTGGATCGGAACTATTGGCTATTAAGCACTGTTCTTCTTGTGTAAATAATTTTTCCAGAAACCCTTTTCTTTGCCAGTTACTTTCTTGACGGGCTTGCTGCAAATCTATTACATCATTACCAATCATTTTTTAGCCAGTTTAGTTTCTATAATTTCAACTGCTGTCCTAACATCTAACATACGTTCCATATCGGTATTATCGATGACCACGTCAAAAATTTGTTCAATATCAAGTACAATATCTACCAGATTTGCAGAGTTGATGTTAAGATCATTGATGAAATCGGTGTCCTCTGTAAGATTTTCATATGCTTCCTTATTGGTGGTATAAGGTTTTATAATTTCCTTTACCTTTTCTATTAGTTGTTCTTTATTCATAATTCATAAGATTAAATTTCAAATTTTTTAAATATTATACAGGCGTTTACATCACCAAAGCCAAAGCTAGCCTTAGCAATTATATTTAAATTGATGTTGAGGGTTTTTGATGGTATTTTTGATTTATCAATCCGTGTAGCTATTTCGGGATGTAAGTCATCGCAATTCGCATTTCCAAATAAAAACCCATGATGAAGTTGCAGTACTGTTGCCACACTTTCAATGCTTCCTGCGGCACTAAGACAGTGACCTGTCAAACTTTTTAGCGAATTAATATAGGGAAAATTATCTTGGTCGCGTTCCAATGCTTTTGTCCAGTTTTCTATTTCAAGGCTATCTTTAGCTGTTGCTGTGAGATGACCATTTATAGCATCAATATCACTTGCCGAGATATCGGCGTTCTTGAGAGCATCGATAATGCATCGTTGAACCGCAGTACTGTTGGGGGCAGTCATACTGCCATTGCCACGCTGTCCGCCAGAGTTTACATTTCCGCCTATAATTTCTGCATAGATATTTGCGCCCCGTTTTAGTGCACTTTCCAAGTCCTCAACAATTAATGCACCTGCACCGGATGCAGGTACAAATCCTGATGCTGTTGCACTCATAGGACGCGAGCCTTCTTCAGGACGTTCATTATATTTAGAACTGCATACTCTTAATGCATCAAACCCTGCCCAGATGTAAGGGCCACTATCTGAAGTGCTACCCGCCAGTATGCGTTTTGCTTTTCCTGACCTGATACGGTCGTAAGCCATTATGATCGCTTCAGTTCCAGTCGCACATGCTGAAGAATTGGTGGTTACTTGATTTCCAAGTCCTAATTTTCCTCCTAGATAGGCACTAATACCACTATTCATGGTTTGAGCAACAACACTGCTGCCGAGCTTACGAATCTGTAAATCATCTATTTTATAGATACTTTCGCGGAACTTATCAATACCTGATGTTCCTGATCCAAATATAGTTCCACTGTCCCAATCAGGGTCATGATTATTTTCTACTGGAAGTCCTGCATCTTTCCATGCTTCTAAACCTGCAATGACACCATATAGTATGCCACTACTGTTAAAGCCGCGAAGTTCAAGATCGGTAAAATATTCTGACTTTATTTCATCTGTAATCTGGGGTTTTCCCACTATCTGACAAGAAAACTGCAGTTGTCGTAATTCATCATCGTGACGTATTCCAGAAAGACCATTTTTAATAGCATGGGTAAAGGCCGGTATGCCAACTCCATTTGGAGCAACGATCCCTAATCCTGTTATGACAACTCTATTCATAGTTCAGGGATTAATATTCCTGCAAGTGTACCTCTGCAAACTTCTTGTTCAGCTTCATTTTTCATCATAATGTTACATTTCAGTTTACCGAATCTAAAATATACTTTTTGAGAAATTACAGTAACTTTTTCCCTAGGATATACAGGTTTTAGAAACTGCATATCGGCAGAAGTAAATGCGATTTGAGTGTTTTTAAGTTCATTGTTAAGAAGATAAATGCCGAGACATACCAGACCGATCTGCGCCATCGTTTCTGTTAGAATTACTCCAGGAGTAACAGGTTTTTCTTTAAAGTGCCCTTTATAGAAATCCAGATTTTCATCGAAAGTATACGTACCAATACTTCCATTTTCATCAACGTGAAGCAACTCGTCTACAAATAAAAATGGTTTACTATAGGGTAATTGTGCTATAATATCTGTTACGTTCATTGTATATTACCATTTTAATAGAAGCCCTTGTGCTGTAAATCCCGGACCAAAACTTAACATCAATCCCAAGTCTCCAGGAAGGGGATTATTATCCATAGTGCGCTCTAGGACATAAAGAACGGTTGCACTTGACATATTGCCATATTGCAATAGTATTTCTTTTGTGTTGTCAATATTTTTCCCCCATCCTGAAAATAATTTTTCGACCGTCATTACGATTTTTTTACCTCCTGGATGAAATATCATGTGGTCTATATCTCTCATTTCTAGATTATTTTTCTTAAGGAATGGATGTATAATATCGCCAAAATGTTGTGCTATAGTATCCGGAACTTCACTGCCAAGAATCATTTGTAAACCACTATTGGTAAGTTTAAATCCCATGATGTGCTCTGTATTAAAGAAGTGATACATCTGTTCATCAAGTATGGAAGGGCCTAAATCTTCTTCATAAGAAGAAAGTAGACAACAAGCTGCCCCATCACCAAAAATAGCAGCACTCACGATATTGGACATTGAAAAATCATCAAGTTGAAATGTGGCTGTAGGAGCTTCGATAGCTATTACTGCAGCACGTTTCTTAGGATTGCCTTTGAGGAAGTTTTTGGCATACAACAAACCTGATACTCCCGCCACACAGCCCATTTCTGTAACTGGCAACCTGACGATATCCTGCCTGAGTTTCAGTTTATTTATAAGATATGCATCTAACGATGGGATGATAATACCCGTGCAACTTACCGTTATAATATAGTCTAAGGTGCTTGGATCCCATCCGGCTTTGTTAAGTGCTTTCTCAAGAACTTGTTCACCTAGGATAATGACTTCTCGGCTGTAAATGTCATTTTTATCTTCGAAAGAAGTTGCTGTAAATACTTCAATAGGATCCATAATTGAATACCGTGTATCTACTGCTGCACCTTCAAATATTTTTTTTACTTTTTTTATAAAACGTGTTTCTTGTCCATAAAGCCAAGTATCTAGCATTGGAAGTATGTCAGCTGTATCGCTTGAATATTTCGGTAGTTGTTTTGCAACAGTTACTATCTTTACGTTCATATTTTAGGTATAATCCATTGGTAACGAAAGGCCCATTTCCATTGGATGGTATAATTTTTTAAATTTAGTGTTTTTGCAAAACTTTGCAGTTCATTTCTTTTAAATCCTCTTAGTATGGATGTACATCCATCTTCTTGCAACATCCTGTTTAATCTGAAAACAAAACATACCATTTGGTAAAGTCTATAAGCCAGTTTACTGCGCTCTAAATCGTTTACAACTATTCCTACAGAGGCATTACGATTAAAGATAGTGATTAAATCTATTATTTTTTCATTAGTAAAATGATGAATAGTTAAGGTGCAAAGCGCAATATCGTATTTTAAGGTATTGAAATCCTCGTCAAAAATGTCCGCACATATATAGTCGATATTATCGTAATCTTTTGATAATTTTCGAGCATAATTTATCGTATATTCATTTGCATCTATTCCGATCATTTTAAAATTAATATGGTACTTATTACCATATTTGGCCAGCATCCGTAACATATCACCGTTACCGCAGCCTATATCTGCAATAGTGATTGGTTTGGACCTATCCACGTGTGTTAATAATTGATTTACACCATCAAGTGTAATATTATTCCCACCGAGGAACTGATTGATCCGTGCGATTTTATCCAATGCTTCTCGCAATTCTTCACCCTGAAGTGAGAAATCATCCATTAATTCGGTTTTTTGTGTTCTCTCATTCGTATTTATGCCCATTTGATTGTTATCGGTTTACCGTGTGTTTGCTTAATTATCTTGGGGAGAATAGAGGGGAACATCGTTGCGACACTGATCAATAATGTTGTGATGGTTTGATGCTGCAGTGCTTTAGCTAAAAGGTTACCGATTAACAATCTCTTCCCGAAATTTTGTTTCCATTGTCGTGTGAATTCCTTTTCTAATAGCTTTCGTGTAGGGATTTTACCTGTGTAATAATCTACTATCAGTTCTGACGAAATTTTGGCGCTGTGCATAGCCATGGCCATGCCATTGCCACAAAGCGGATGAATAAGACCTGCAGCATCACCTATCATCAATATATGGTTTTCAATGATCGGCTTTCTATCAAATGATATCTGGCTTATTGTAATTGGTTTATCAAAAAGTACTGTGCTTTTTTCAAAAAAAGATTTGATATGTCTATTTTTATATAGTACATTTTGTTCAAATTCTGCTATGTTTCTGTATTTTTTGAATGATTTTAAATCTGCTAGATAGCACATGTTTATGGCGTTGTTTTCAACTTTTGTAATACCACAATATCCACCCTTAAAGTTGTGTAGTGCTACTACATCATTTGGAAAATCTCCAGAATAATGACCCTTTACCGCTAGCCATGGAGCTGTTTTACTTATAAAATTGCGTGCTAGTACTTGATCCATGTTCGAGCGTTTCCCGTATGCACCCAATACGATTTCTGTTATTAAAATTTGATTTTCGGTAATAACTGTAAATCTATCTGCATTAAAAGTCACAGCTGTTACTGTCGCTTTGATTACAGTGCATCCCATTGCTATTGCTTTTAGATATAAGAAATTATCCAGCGAATAGCGACTGACACCAAGTCCTCCTAATGGTAAGTGTGCATTTGCAGTTTTACCATTTTGATGAGTAAATTTAAGTTTGTTAATAATTGTTGGATGTAATTGTAAAATGTCTAAACCCAGCCAATCTAAGTAAGGTAATACTTCGCTGGAAAGATATTCACCACAAACTTTATGTCGGGGGTAGGTATACTTTTCAATTAATGTAACTTTTAATCCTTTTTTTGACAAATGTAATGCAGCTGTCAAGCCTGCTAGGCCACCACCAATAATAATTACATCAGGATTCTTATTCATATATCAATAAAATAGGAATATCATAAATTTAAAGTTGTCAAATAAGCTTGTATGTAAAAAGTAATTTAAGATTCAGTCACAAAAACATATTGATTATTTTCCGTCATTTTAATCAACAATTTGGAGATGATTTTGTTTGAACTAAAAAATCGATTACATTCGAGATATATTAAATTATATAAATTTGCATTCCCTAATTATTATAGGTTTTTCCATTATCCTTTGACAACTTATTTTAAATCTTCCATATGATCCAACACGTAGCGTTGTTGCGATTGGGTCATACCTATTTTAGGATAATAACCCACAGCCTTTGGTGCTGCTAATAATATAAGTTTTGCATTGGGGCTATGCTCTTTTGTAAGACGTATTAATTCTTTACCAATTCCCATCTTTTGATAGTTCTCATCTACTGCTAAGTCTGAAAGGTAGGTGCAGTAAACAAAATCAGTCAAAGACCTTGCTACACCTATCAATTTTCCAGAATCTCGTGCGGTTGCAATAAGATTTGCATATTTAAGCATTCCTGCTATTCTCTCAGGCTCATCTACTGGTCGTCTTTCCCCTAGTGTGGAATTTATCAATACTTGTTTAAACTCCTCTGATCCGATTTTTTCTTCAATTTGGTATATTATCATTTTCAATTTTTTTTATTCTTACCTTAAAAAATATTGTCTGCAGGAGCTTCTTCTCTTGGAGTCATACCATAATCCCTAATTACTGCTGCGACACGTAATCTGTAATCGTCAAACACCGAACTTCTTCCTGCCTGTTGTGCGTTTCTATGATTTGTAAGGTTACGCCATTCTCTAACACTTTCTTCATTTTCCCAAAATGAAAGTGAAAGAATTTTTTTCGGGTCAACAAGACTTTGAAAACGTTCTATGGAGATAAATCCAGAAATATGATCCAATTCTGGTCTTAGTGCCTTTGCGATGTTCAAGTACTCTTCTTTTTTTCCCTCTTTGGGAATTACCTCAAATATTACTGCTATCATATCTTCTTATTTTAATTAAATTTGAAATAGCTGCAATCTTTGGGGGCAGCTACTTGACAAAAAACCTTAATAAATGACCAACAAATCATTTATCCAGTAAAGGTTGAATCATTAGAAGCCTTTATCTAAGCCACTAAGGCATGTTTTTTAATTTCCAAATCAATTGCTTAGCTCTTTCCGATGTAAATGTATCTTAAAAAAGGGCTTCCTTTATCATCCAGTTTGAATAAAATGGATAGTCCAGGTGCCTTTATACAGCGTATGATTTAAACGAAGCGTATGTTAAATTCATATAATCCTGTTGAGGCATAACATGACCGAAAACAGTAAATTTCAAAAACAAAGCCCTTATGGTTAAATAAGGGCTTTGTTTGTTTTTAAAATAGCTGAGTTTAAACTTGACTAATTTGCATGTTGTTCGACCAATCCTAAATATACAGATTGACTGTCCTGAGCTGGATCGCCGATCAGAATAAAAGAATAATAGTGATTTTCAGATAATTTAATATTCTCACGTGATGCGAGCGTCTTTCCTGCTTTATTTTTAGCAACTACTGTGAAAGTGCCACTTTTTTGTGCAATAAAACTTTCATGTGCAGTCACAGATTGCTGTGTTTCTTTAGCACGGTCGGTCCATGCTGCTGGTGCGGCTTGATCTCCGATGTGAAGCGTTACTTGATCACTGCCTTCAGAAAAATTAAAAAAGCGTAATCCGGATTCTGTTTTTTTGATCTCTTTGTTGACTCGGTCAGTTGTAATTGCCTGTACTGGCTTTAATTTATTTCCGTAAAGAAAAGAACTATAAATGGTACTGTCTTTAACCACAATCGTACTATCGATCAAATTACCGTCTCTAGAAATAACGGTTATTTTGCGTGACCCCGGAAATAAGCCTACCTTACTCTGCGATTTATATAACAAAGGAAAATTAGGATTCTGAAGGATATTTCCGTCTGCATAATAAATAACAGCCTTTGCACCACTGTATCCATTTACCATCGTAAATAAAGCTGCTGGTATAGGCTGATGATCGTCCTTATCTTTGCTGCAACTGACCACAAAAAGTCCTGCGGTGACAACAGTTATTAAACTTAATAATCTAAAGTATTTCTTCATAATATGATAACTTAAATCTTATATTTAAAAAAGACACATTGCGCTAGTGTTACCATAATAAACGGGGACGACACAGCTAGTGCTACATAATTTTATAAATAAACAGCTTTGTAAAGGTTTTCTCAAGACCGTCTTTCTTTTGATCAATACTCTAAGAGGAAGTATACTTCTTCCCTACTGACTACCATAACTTTTCATTAAGATAATCAGAAATAGATTTTCCTGCTAACGCACGTTCCACTACCAACCTTAGAGCCGGTGAACCCATCATCGATGGCACAACCGATGAGCATGGAGATAATGGATTTAGCCATATAAACCGAAGGTACAATTGAAGCGGCATCATATTCGTCAAAAATTATAAAAACTAAAAATATTACCTTTGCATTAAGCCTTTGTAGTTGTTTGTAATCTTTTGCTGTTGATTAGTGCAAAATGGATCAATCCTTTCAGATAGAACTGTAAATAAAAAAGCCACATCTCACGACGTGGCTTAAACTAAACATATGATTAAACAATAATTTACTTGTACGAGTTAATGGATTGAGAGACCTTCCAGTTACCTCCGTCATTGACCAATGTCACGAGATCAGTTTTGGTAAATCCATCAAACTGCATCGTTACTTTGGCTAACATATAATCATCAGACTCTTGTTCGATTGTGGTACTTGTTTTACAGTTCAACTGTGCTCCTTTTTGTTTTTTCAAGAAGGAGATAACTTCTGAACGGCTGTTGGTCTTATCTTTTGATGCATGTACTTTTTGGTTGAAGTCGGATGTAAACAGTTGTTCTACTCCTGCCGACTGTCCCTTAGTCATCACTGCTACGTAATGATCAATAGCTAGATCTGCTGTGGAAAGGTTGACAGTTGTTTTTTTAGAGTTGTCTCCTGCGGGTTTGCCTGCTGCCATACTGAAAGTAGATACTGCGATCAAGGCTGCTGCTACGAATGTTTTTGCTAAAGTGTTCATCATGTCTTTATTTTAATTTTTTTCTGTTCCTAATTGCATCAGCCCCTCATCCACCAACTTAAACCCTGATGCTTTGCTAAAGCAATTGTTGATTCAAAAGTAGGGTGTAAATCATCCCTACCCTATGGCAATTAGACTAACACCACAAAAAACTCGGTGAATGAAGGAAATAGAATAGGTGAAATTATTTTAAACTTTTTTGAACTATTTGAGCTAACGGGTGTTCTTACTATACAAAGCGATAACAAATATACTTTCCGCTGGAAAGTGTAACGCGATAAATGACGTAGGACAGTAAATAAATCCAATTGCTTCAAAAGCACCTGGATGAAACAAAAAAGAGGAAACGATAAGAAACATAGAAATTACTGTGCTGTTAAACGCCAAGATAAAGGGTCTAATGAAAATTAGGCCCTTTTTATATTTAAGAATACCCGAGTTTCAATAACGCTTGCTCGAAATGAAATTAATGTAGTAAGTGATTTGATTAAAAATTACAGAAAGCCGTAAGGCAAAGTATAAAACATAGAAAATACTTTCAACAGTAATTTATAATAAGTAACTCTTTTTTAAAACGTTAAAAGCGGAGTGATATGGTTAGTCCTATTAAATTACATCTTTAGTAACCCATTTTTCCACAAGCGGTGCCTTGTAATCTGCCATCTTATTTAAGAGCTCATCAATATTATCACTAACAATAAGCATTTGCTGATTAACCTCCTTCAAAAAACCTGTATTAACCATCTTTTGAATCATAGATAAAAGTTCATCATAAAACCCCCCAATATTTAGTATCGCGATTGGTTTTTTGTGTAAGCCAAGTTGTGCCCAGGTAAGCATTTCAAAAAACTCTTCTAGTGTACCATATCCTCCAGGCAAGGTAATAACCCCATCAGATAATTCATTCATTTTTGTTTTTCTTTCGTGCATCGTTTCTACAATAATTAATTCACTCAAGTCCTGATGAGCAATTTCTTTACCTTTTAAAAAATTTGGTAAAACTCCAATTACTTTTCCATTATTGTCCACAGCACCATTAGCAACAGCTCCCATTAGACCAACATTTGCACCTCCATAAATTAAATCTATTTTTCTTTCAGCAAGTTTTTTTCCAAGTGCATATGCTTGATCTTCGTATTTTTTTAAATTCCCAAAACTAGATCCACAAAATACAGCTAATGATTTCATATTTATATTCTTAATAAATGTGGTACAAAGATAATTTTTTAAAAATTACAGTTAGAGAAAGATTTTAAAAAGCTTTCATTTAATTGGAAGAAAAGAACATTTATCCCGACAAATCTCATAAATGGATACCCTAATTTATTTTTATCACGATCACTATCCAATTAAGTTGTTAACTATATCAACGATTGTGTTCGTAAATGTATCGCTTAATGGGCAGCAGATAGAATATATAGAGTTTTTTTCCAAGTAGGTTGCTCAGCAGAAGTGATCGAAATTTATGTTACGGAACGGTATATTCGATTATGTAAGAAGCTTGTAGTTTAGTATCCCGATGTCTTCAGCGCATTTATTTGCCAAAAAACTATCGTTAATCCCAAATATAAACAAGATAAAGAGCTCATTTTTCATGAACTAATTCAAGCTGTCCGCGGTTTTGCTGTTATCCTTTTCCAGATTTGCACTACGCCCCAATTTTGCCACCCAGCTGTAGCAGAAGTCCCAATAAATCGGGCATTCCAAATTCTTCGATGATCTTGCCATCATTAAAGCGGTAGAAATTCATTGCCTTGATCTCGATAGCTTTCTGTGTTGCAGAGGTACCAAAAAAATCGCCCTTATGGGTTCCGTTCATCGTATATCTGACGGCAACTTTATCGCCATCCACAAGGATATCGTCGGCATGCCACTGTATATCTGGAAACCCACTGCGCATCATCTGTAAAATCGCCATGTATCCATCTGGCCCTTTTAATGGTTCGGGGTTGGTAGGCGCTAAAAATATGGCTTCTTGGCTTACAAGTTCGGCGGCTAGTTTTTCATCTGCAGTATTGATGAAATCAACAAACCTGTTCATTGTATTTTTGAGTTCTTTCTTCATTTAATTTATTCTTTTAGTTCTGCTAATATTATTTTTTTGTAATCCTGAGGTCTTTGAAGTAACCTATCGTTCCGATATCTACCCATAAGGCCACGCTCCCCTTTTTTTCTTTACCGAGCCTCTTATTTACAACGAATGTCGAATATGCCGCATCGTTAACGAAAAGGTATGCTTTTTCGTCTTTAAGTTCTATTCGCAGGCTGATCCATTCCTCTATATCTACAGGTGCAGAGGTTTCATATTTACCGGGTGCTTCTTTTCTCAGTCGCTCAAATTTATAATCTGGATAGGAGAAATACTGCACGGTCTTATTCCTGAACGCCTGATTGTCCGACCTGCCTACTTTTGGCCTGAGATAAATGGATTCAAACGCAGAATTGTCTTCTTTGATATGATATGCAAGCCCTATAAACCCCTGTGCAAACTGAAATGGGGACGGATCCTGAATCTGGCTATATACCTTTACCTCAATAGTCCCGTTTTCAAGGTCCAGATCTTTAAGCTTTAAGAAAGTTGGTTCATCAACTGTAGCTTCCAGTCTTTGCGGGTCAAAAGCGAGCTTATTCAAATCCCTTTCAACTTTCATAACCTTCTCACCCCGAAAATCAATGACTGATGCTTTCACATTTGATACCTCAAACTCACTTCCCTCAAACTTTATATTTTGCGCATGAGCAAAATTGAACATCGCCAAAGCCAGAGCCACGAGAACTGTTCCCTTGGATTTTGTTCTCACTGTATAGAAAATCCCTTGCATCAGATTTTATCATTGGCATCTGCTGCCGTAACAACCTTACCCAGCGCACCAAATTCATGTAAGTCGCCGAAAACTTCTATACGGATTGACTGATCGAGACCACCTACACGTAGCGGATCGAAGCCATTGTCACGTATCAGCTGCTCAACATAACCATTGATACTGTTATCATCTGTTGCATAGAAGAGTACATTTTTTTGTGGAGCCTGGTATGCCGCCTTACGTAATGACGCTGATCCGAGCGTCCCCAATGCCTTGGCCAGTTTAGCTCCCTTGGGTAAGGCGCTTGCATTGATTTCACCTGCTGATTCATTCTTCGGGATTATCTTCTTGAAACCGCCATTCTCATCAGCTGCTATTGGGTTAGAGGGGTCAACAATGATTTTCCCTTCTAATTCTTCACTATATTGCTCCATGAATCCTGAAAATGCGCCGAAAGGAATGCAGAGGATAACAATTTGCGCGGCTGTCAACGCCGAAGGGATGTCACTTAAGTTTGCCGAAGAACCCCATTTTTCCGATAGCTCCCTTGCTTTTTCAACATTACGGTCGGCTGCAATAAATGCATGCCCACCTTTTGCCAGATTGGCTGCTACTGCCTGACCGATATTACCAAGACCGATCACTGCTACTTTTGATGCTGTCATACTATTTAATTTTAAATTGTTAAACGTTTATACAAAGTTCGTTCAAATGACAGCCTGTCTCCAATAAACTACATCAAGAAATACCCTTGATCTAGATTAAGGCTTTTTGGATTGCTGGCTTCTTAAGCGGCTCAAAAATTCGGGAGTGATGCCAAGAAACGATGCAATCTGGGTCTGGGGTAGACGATAGGATAGCTCGGGATAGGTCTCTAAAAAATAATGGTAGCGTTGCTCTGCGGTTGAGCTGATGTTTTGCAGCAGCCTTTTTTGAACTGCAATGTAACTGTTTTCAGTCAGTACCCTAAAAATACGATCAAATTTTGGAGCTTGAACATACATGGAGATGAGGTCATCATAACCGACCTGCAAGACCATAGTATCTTCGAGCGCATCAATGTTCAGCTCGGAAATCCTTTTGCTATGGAAGCTTCCCAGATCGTTTATCCATTTGTTTTCAGAACCAAACTGGATGATGTGCGTATTTCCTTTCTCATCTACCTTGTACATTCTAAGACAGCCCCTGATCACGAAATTGAGCTGGGTACATACATCACCTTCCTGATGTATATATTGCCTCTTGCGGTAAAGTCTTGGACGGAATTTTTCGGCAATAAGTTCCTGCTCCTGACAACTTAAAGGAATCAGTCCATTAAAGTAACTGTAAAGCGGAGCTAAATAAGCATCTATTAAATCCTTTCTCATGATTTGGTTTTACTCTATGCAACAAATTTAGACATTAAAAGTTAAAACCGAAGGACCTTAATTTTTCTGTAGAATTATATTAAAACAGCGAATGACATATGAATTCTTATGGAATCTTCAAACCAAGATATTCCATTCAACCCAAGATTGTATTACTACAGTTAATTTATAAGATATAACATAGAAGTTTATTCTGAACCATTTTTCAGGTTATCATTATAAAGCAATATAGTTTGAAACGATCTTCACCATTAAGGAAAATTTTTAAAAAAGATCGTTTTTTGAGATTAGTTTAGCAATTGGAGAGAAATTAAAATAGCACATCAAATTTTATATTTATATAGTTCAACTTCTTTAAATCTCGCTTTGACTCTATCGGACTTTGTTCTTCAGTTATCACCACAGATTTTAACACTATAAATATTTTTATATCTTTAATCATTAGAAATACTGTAGGATCAGGTGATCTAGAGTGTTAAAAATCATTTATTTATATGTGCAACATTACGAAATCACAAGATTATCAAACTGATATAGAGCAAATCAACCAAATTCCTGCTGTAACTAAAATACTTGAAGTTATTTGCAGCACAACTGGAATGGGCTTTGCGGCAGTTGCGAGAGTTACAAAAGATCGTTGGATCGCTTGCGCTATTAATGATAAAATCAATTTCGGTCTCGGGGTGGGTGGAGAACTAAAAGTCAAAACCACTTTATGCCAACAGGTGATGGATGAGCAGAAAGAGGTTGCCATCGATCATGTAAAGAAAGATCCGATCTATTCTGATCACCACACCCCCAAAATGTATGGTCTTCAAAGTTATATTTCGATCCCAATTTTTCTAACGAACGGAGATTTTTTTGGAACCTTGTGTGCTATCGATCCGAAGCCTGCACGGGTAAATAATGAGAGGACAATTAGTATGTTCAAATTGTTTGCTGAATTAATTGCCCTTCATCTGGAAACCCTTGAACATCTAAGAGAAACTCAAACTAAGTTGGTAGAAGAAAAGACAAATGCAGAAATAAGGGAACAGTTTATTGCCATTCTAGGACATGACCTTCGCAATCCGGTCGGTGCAATCTTCAGCGCAGCGCAGCTTATGTTCCGAAATTCTTTAGATGAAAAAAACTTAAAATTAGCAAAAATTATACAGGATTCTACCCTTCGTGTAAGAGGATTAATTGACAATATGCTTGATTTTGCCCGCGGACGTTTAGGAAGTGGAATCGTACTGAATTATGATAATGATAAGGATCTTGAAGGAACTCTTCATCAGATCATTATTGAACTCAGAACTGTCTATCCCGATAGAGAAATATTAGCCGATCTAAATTTAAATCACCAGACTAAAGGAGATTATAAACGCATAGCGCAATTATTTTCTAATCTCTTGGGAAATGCAATTTCCCATGGATCAAAAGATTCTCCAATCATGGTCACGGCAAAAAGCGAATCAGATTTTTTTGAACTCTGTGTGATCAATAAAGGAAACAAAATTTCTCCCGAAACAGAAAAACATTTGTTTAAACCTTTTTCCAGAGGGAAAGTACATCTCGGACAGGAGGGGCTTGGTTTAGGTCTGTATATTGCAAGCGAAATAGCAAATGCGCACAAAGGTCAGATTTTAGTCAATTCTACTGATGAAGAAACCTGTTTTACATTTAAGTATAATCAATAAATTACTTATAAAAGAAAACCATATCTTTTTTCAACATGAAATATTTAGCATACTTTCAAATAAAAAGTCTGAAACTAATTATTGGAAGTATATTTTGGAACTGCGAAGGCGAAAACCCTCACAGATTTAGAACTGCACTTTAAAATTGACAATATCTAGTGATAAAAATGCAATTATGATGATGAACTAGACAATCTTAAAAGACAAAAAGATATTAAAAATGAAAAAACTATTGTTACTACTCGCCATTTTACAGATTTTCACTTTCTGCAACGGGCAAGAGAAAAAATCTGGTGATAATTCTAAATACACCTCTCTTTCAGAAGAGCATAAAACCATTTATACAGATGAAACCTTAAAAGAACAAGGTCAGTTTGATGAAAACGGAAAGAAAACAGGCGAATGGAAATATTATTATGATGATGGAGTGTTACATGCCAAAGTAAACTATACAAATGGAGTTGCTAATGGCAAAAGCAGTAACTATTATTATAGAAGCGGAAAACTATGGGATATTGGATTTTATAATAATGGGAAAAAGACGGGTGAATGGAAAAACTACCACAAGAATGGGCAATTGAAAAGCATTGGTATATACAAAAACGGTCAGAAAAAAGGCGAGTTCAAATATTACGATGAGACTGGAATATTATCAGACATTTTGCAATTTGATGATACTTCTTTTGGAGAATGGAAAAAATATACTCAAAATGGAGAATTAACCGCAATCGGAAATCATATCAATATGCGTGAAACAGGCGAATGGAAATGGTATCACGATAATGGACAACAATGGATTATAGAGAATTATAAAAACGGAAAGCGAACAGGCGAAAGTAACGAATATTATGAAAATGGACAATTAATGGAAACTGGAAGTTATGAAAATGGAGAAAAAACAGGCGAGTGGAAGGAATATCACGAGAATGGACAGCTCAAAAGCATTGAAAAATTTACGAACGGAAAATCTACTGGCGAGAAAAAAGAAAATATAATAGGAAAGGATAATTGATCAAGGTCAAAACTATTTGTCTAACAAGATATCAAAAACTGAAATATGATTAAAATGATGTTACTTTTCATCATATATTTGGTTTTAGTACTAGTTTCGAAAAGATTGCCAGCGACTTTTTGATTGGACCGAAGTGCAGAATCTTTTCTATATATTTCTTTTTATGGTTTTATGGTTTCGATTTATCTGATTAATGCGTAAATTCAAGGAGCCATTGGGTTCTTAATATAATTCTTGATCAGAAAATTTGAAATCCTGTATTTTGGGCAAGGGTCTTATTAAAACGATTTTTTTTCTTACTTTCAACGGTTTGACTGAACCTGATATTTCATCAGTTTCAATTCTCACCCCTGTAACTAGGTCAAAGTTTGTTGCTGTAAATATTGTATTTTCATCTATATAACCGTTGGTTGCATCATTGGTGATCTTATTGACATAAATTAACTCAAAATTACCATTATTATATTTGAAGTGGTATGTAATATTCCCGCCCTTAATCTCACTCCACATTTTTAAAATGCCTCTTTCAATAAAGAAATAGGGAATTTGATATCCATTAAATTTTCCTTGATTTTCAATAGGATATTGAGGTTCGATAATCTTTGTGGAAGATACATCCAAAGTTAATTTTCCATTGGGTTGAGATAGAAAAATTTGCAATCTTAACGGTCTTGTATCATCCACTAGATCCATCTTTACCGTTATTTTATCCAATTTGCCATCATTATTTAAGTCTCCCCTTTCTTCCCTGACCTGATAAGTATAATTGTCTTTAAATTTAGTACCCTGGGCATATAAACTCATTGGGACTGAACTTAAAATGAATATGGCGTATAGATAAATATTTTTCATTTCGTTTGGTTTTGACCATTTTTTTCATTTCGTCATAGAGTTTGTTTAGAAACCATTACAGCTGCACTTCTTCTTTTAAATAGCGAAGACCGATTACACTACAATTAGAAATATCAACAAAGTTTTTTCTATCAAAAATCTAATCTTATGTGTTATTGATTAAAATTACTAATTCAATAACAAAACTTTGCCACATTTATGAAAACTTAGTTTTTTGTCACTCTTTAACTTGTACTGCTGTGCTTCTTAAAAAAAATTATTCTTCATAAGTCAGATTTGTTCATTTGGCCAAATCAATTTTTTTGACTTTTAGAGTTTCGTTTGTAATATAATAACAATAATAGGTGCCCTACCTCCATTTGGATTTCCAATACGGCTCTCAATCCAATAACTGAGATAATCCAACCTATCAGCCGTAAGAGCATGCATAATCAAGCAAAGCCCTGCGATTTTTAAATAGTTTATTTTACTTTGAACTTTTCAATGTAGATTTATAAAATACAATAGTATAATTATGTGTGCATAAACGAAACTGTAGAGATTTTAAAAACACTTAAGATTTAGCAAACCTAAATTTTAGAAATTGGTTGTAATTATATCACAGACCAACGGACAATAATATGAAAAAACTTTTATTACTTTTTACAATTGCTCAATGTTTGACTTCTTGTAATGGGCAGGAAACAAAAAAAATGAATAACAATATGGAGAAAATAGTTACTGTAAAAAAGGATACTATTAAAATCAATGAATTTAACTTAAATTCTAATTTGGATAAAATACTAATTCCAATTGGGTTAAATAAGACTGATAATAATAATTCAGAGTATAACTTAAATTTGGATTACGAAGAATTTTCATTTTCTCCTAACCAAAATTTTCAATTCAATGATCTGAACCTCGGTAAAATAAGTAGTTTGATCATATACTATTTAAAAGACAACAATTCTGCTTTTACTTATGAATTAGAATTAGAAAACAACAATAATTGTGAATTATTAATAGGCGAATTCAATAAAAGTTTCGGAAAACCAACGTTTTATAAAAAAAACGAAAATACAAAAGATCGTCCTATATTTTTGGATGAAAATGGAGAGCAAGAAACACAGCATATTATTGAAGAGCTAATAAAATGGAATGATGGTAGGCAAAATGTAAGCTATTTTGTGATTCACAAAAAAAACCTGACTATAAATGAAAATAAATTAACAGTAATTGCGGTAAGCAATATACATGAAAAATATGCGGAATGGATAGATTTTAGAAGTTTAAATATGGCTTTCCCCAAATAATTAATTCATTGCCGACAAGGATTTTGTATCAGATAGTATGACGTGTGAAATTTAAAGATAGTTTTTCAATTGAAATTTGGTCATAATATCTGCGTTTGTGGTTTCGACTTAATACCATTTAACATAGCACCAAAACACGGGACGCGATACTCAACTAATCACACAATTTGGATTCAAGGTTAAGGGGATGGTATAATGATCATCGACAAGATGCCTGAGAGAGAAGTTATTTCCTAGACAGACGGTTACCGCAGATGGGGTAAGCTACAGAGGCCGATATAAAAAATAGGAATATCGAATGAGAGCCAATAGTGAGCTCCTGTTGAGCGAACAACGTAACGAGCATGGAGACATTGCCAAAATTAGTATTAAAAACAATTTAAATACCAGCAAAATAAAGCGATTTTGCAATTTCGGCCTTTTCTACGGCGATATTCCCTTGAGTAGGAAGCATATTGCGCCACACCGAATTATGGTAATTGACCTTTAAAATTATGATGGATCAAGACACTCAAAACTATATCATTACCCATTACCTTCATCTGATGTCTCCACAGGAGAAATTAGCTTATAAACATATCCATTCACTATTGAAACTTGAAGGAAATAAGGATTTGGATAAAATAAAGAAGATCTACTTTAAAGCCAGTTGGCTTACTAAAGATCTTACAGCTTTATCACTCATACATGATGGAATAGAAAAATTCTATAAAAATACCGCTCAACGTATATTGTCTAACCATCATGCACAAATTACATTTAACAATTGCCCAAAATGTGGCAAGTTGGCAAGAACTCCATTAGCAAAACAGTGTAGATACTGTTACTTTGATTGGCATTAAATAATTTTGCTAAAAAAAATTGGGTTTAAAATATCATAGCCCTAATTTTCTTCATTAAAAAAAAGGACTATGATAAGGGATTTAATGAAATTAATTGAATGGTTTTAAAAAAAACATTCTGTTAAAGCTCAAAATAGAATCCTGATTCTTTGAGAGCTTCGTATTTGTTACGATCAAAGCTATAAATCTTAGCTGCTCGAGCATGTCGATCTGGTTGCTTTTCACTATGATCAATCAGCAGGTTCATACTTAAAATCTTCTTTCGAAAATTACCCCGATCGACAGCTCTTTGCAAAATGGTCTCGTACAGCTTATGGAGATCGGGCAATGTGAATTGCTCCGGCAATAATTCAAAACCTATGGGCTGGTAACGTATCTTTCCTTTCAGCCGTTCAATGGCAACCGATAGAATCTGATCGTGATCAAATGCTAACGGCATAGCTTCATCCAAACTGAACCATTTTACTTCTTCAATATCAAGTCCTGCCTCAATAAGATAATCTGTAGACTTGACCAAGGCGTAATATGCAATGCTGATAACCCGAAAACGGGGATCCCGATCTAAAGCTGAAAAAGTATAGAGCTGCTCCAAATAGATATCTTCTAATCCTGCTTCTTCAGCCAGTTTGCGACGGGCACATTCATCGGCACTCTCACGTTCTAAAATGAATCCTCCGGGAAATGCCCATTTGCCTAAAAATGGTTCGATTCCACGCTTGGTGAGCAACACTTTGAGTTCTCCTCTATCAAATCCAAAGATCACACAGTCTACTGTGACTGCTGGTCTTGGATATTCATATGTGAACGTTTGTTTCGCGCTGTTCATAACTATAAAACGATGTCAGTTGATTTACGAATGCGGATACCATATCGCTCCTGAAGTACTTCAAACTGCTGCCTTGTACTATCTTCAAATCCGGCTATTGGCGACATGCAGTCTTCAAGTAAAGTAATACGTGAGGTGAGTTCCTTATTGTCTGAAAAATATTCTAAAATCTGGGTCACAGAAGCCAATACGCAATGACTGGAAGCCTGACCTGCAATATAGATGGCATCAAACTGACTCACGGAATTGAGCACTTCATAGTTGATATATTGATCACGATCGTATTCGGCTTTGATAATACCATACATCTCGGAGTAGGGATTTTGTCCCTTATAAATTAACTGGGGAGCTGTGCTACGGGCTGCCGCATGAAAGTAAAGCATTTTGGTAAACTGACTTTCGAGCTTAGCTCCTGCTGTTCCTTCTAAACAATGATAGGGCCATATACAAAGCTTTTTCTTATGATCAGTTTCCAAATTCTGGAGATACTCCAAAGAGCGTTCGTTGCCCCCATTGGCTGCCACCCAGATACCCTGAACAACATCTTCGTAAGCAATGATGGTAAATGGTGCCGGATGATTACCTTCTTGATCGACCCACCAAACAGGATGAAAAATCTGCATCATGGAGTGACAGTCCAAACTACAGATAATCTGAGTCAAGGAAGCCATATTATGATACATCCATTTTGTAAGGCGTTGAACATCTGCTCTCGAACCTTGAACGGCCAGACTGCCAATGCCCTCCATAAAATCGTTCTGCACATCGATAGCCAATAGCAGATTCCGTTTCTCATCCTGCGCTGCAGGTTTTATATTTTCGGATTGTCCAAGGCCTAACATATCATCTATCTGTTCATTAATTGTGTAAGAAGCGATATGGTTGATGTCGATAATTTGCTGATACCTGGTATTCATGATATTTTAAAAGCTTAGTTGTTGAAAATTGGAACGGTCGCAAACTTATGAGCGGATAGCGCTATACGTTGCTGTATTAAGGCATCAATGTTTTCATCTCCTGAAGTTCCTGTTAATATAAACGCATCTATTTGATTGTATGTCATACCCAATTCATCCTCATCGGTCTGTCCTTCCCATAGCCCTGCTGATGGTTTCTTTTCAATGATGGAATCGGGCACACCGAGATATTTCGCCAAGGTATAAACCTCCTGTTTGGTCAGCATACCCAAAGGATTAAGATCTGCAGCACCATCACCCCATTTGGTAAAGTATCCAACAGTACGTTCAGCCATATTGCCAGTACCGATCACAAACCGGCTACCTAGCTGTGCTAACTGATAGAGGTAGGTCATCCGCACACGAGGACGGATATTGGCTTGGCTCAAGGCTTGATTGACAGTTCCTGCTTGTGCCAAGAACGATACATTGGTAATAGTCAAGGCATCTACTGCTGGCTGAATATCGAAAGTATGATGAGCAAAATTGAACTTTTGAATCAGTTCTAATGCATGCTGTAAGCTTCGAGTATTGCTCATATCATTGCCATAAGGCATCATGACCAAATGTGTATCGACTTTCGCCAAATGGCACAGGCAGGCAACTACACTACAGTCTATACCTCCGCTCATACCCAGTACTACTCCTTTGCGATTGGCAGCAGCGACCTGTTGAGCTATCCATGTTGCTATTTTACTTGCATATTGTGCGACATTGTCATCATTGATAACAAATGGCTTGTGTTGTTTAGTTTCCATATACGCGATTTGATTCTATTTTCAAGGTAGTTCTGATCTCTTCAAATGTATTGGTGAAAACGAATTCACCGTTGATATAAAAATCTTTTAAAAGATTTTTATTTTTTAATTCATTAACTGTCTGCGGGTTAAGGTCGTCAATCAAGCGATAGTCATGATCTTCAAATACAACTGCTACGATACCCTTTTGTGATTTTTTGAAGTTGCCGATATCGGTAGCTGGTCTTTTTTGAATCGCTTTAAACTGACCGTCTACTTCTTCTGCCGTGCCTTTTAATGCGAAACCGAACGTATCACGTGTCACATATTGATACGTGTATGAACCGATTCCTAAAGCGGTATTAGTCGAAGCAAAGCCTTTTTCCATCAAGCCACTGCAGATCTTGTCTGCACGATCGACGGTAATGGAATCTCCATAAACTACACCGATATGGGGATCTAGCTCTTTGTATCCTTTTGAATTGACTGTTCCACCAAAGATTTCAAACAGGCGTTCAACAATCCCTTTTCTAACGGTCTCACGATCGGATTCCTTATCGCCGCAGATGATATGAATAGGATCTCCACTGTCTGGACGGATCACCACTTTTCCATCTCGCGAGAGGATCAGTTCTTTCAGCTGTGGCAGAACTTGGTCAACTACATTCCAAAGATCGTAGGTGTCAGATACGATAGAAATATTACCACTGGGATATACCTCGGTAATCAAGTGTCGAAATGCCTCCACTTCCTGCTCGCCATAAGAACACATAACACTATGCTCCGTGGATGGTGTATACATCAGTATATCATTGCTTGCCGCATAATACGATTTAAGATAGTTTCGTACAGAAAGCGTAGCTGATACCGAAAAGCTCAATAGATGTCCTCCTGCTGTGCGGTAGGCGGTCTCTGGAGAACCCATTCCCCTCATAGAGAAATCACCTGCTTGGGTATGTACTTTGTGAATATCTCCTGTTTTCTCGGCATAGCTGTTCAACAATCTTTTGTAACGATCTGCAATGGTAGCTGCTGTCATGGGTGACCAGATATAGGCTGAAAGCTGGGTCTCTAAATAACCGGGTAACCAAAAGAAGTCAGGATGGGTATTTTCAATCGTAAACATCGGGACACCAATGGGTACCAAACTTCCCTCCTTCATAGCTTTGATCTGAATAGGCAGATAACCTAATTGATGCAGGGCTCGGATATGGGCAGAACTGTGAGTAGCAGCAAAATTAGCATTGGTCTGTGCAAAAACATGCTGGATAGCTTCTTCATATTCTGACACAACTGTCTCTAGTGGCTGACTGAAAAAATACTGTTCAAAGGCATGAGTCATTTCTGCCAATGCTCCTTGTAATCCGAAAAATACAACATGGCTAATACCAGCTATACGCGACATTCGGGGTGTCCAGGTTTCATATACCCAATTGGTTCTGGCCGGATACTGATCTTTATGGCATAGCTTATAACCGTCTGTCCAAAGAATAGGATTTTTACTTATCGGATTAAACATAGTTTTCAAGGTTAATGGTGATGTATTCTATTTTGGGATGCGTTTGCTGCATCATTGAGGTGCTGGTGAATACTTTGTCTATGGGTGAATCTTGATCGAGCAATTTACCGGATAATACACGTGGCTCACAGTGCGTGACCAGAAGATAAATTTCACTGGCTCCCATTTGCTTGAGAGTCTGACCTGCCCAAAGGAAAGTTCCTCCAGCAGAACAAAGGTCATCTACGATGATACACTTCGCCCCTTTTGGTATATCACCCTGTTTGAGAAGCATATTCTCAATGCGTCCTGTCTCTGGATTGCGGGTTTTGTCAAATATGCAGCTATGGTCATAACCTGTATTATGATAGCGTGCAGCTGCTCCTTTGTCCGGAAAAACAATTCGGTCTTGATCTGTAAACTGCATCTGATCCATAATCGCTGGTAACCAATCTAGTGCTGGGTAGATGGCCTCGCTATTGCGCAACAGTTCAATGGTTTTGGCCGAGTGCGGTTCAATAACGTACACCTTTTCAAAGTGTAGGTCATTGATAAATGCACAAATATACTGAAGGGTGAATAGATCACCTTCAATTTTACGGTCCATACGGCTATAAGGCATATAATTGATCACGAGCTTACAATTTACCTGCTCCTGATCAATTCTTTTCTTAACAAAAAGAAGTTTGATTAGATCACCATCTTCTTGATAGGTGAATTCAAGCAAATTGTCTTTTAAGATATACGGATCAAAATCTTTCACTTTCGTTTCCTTATTAGGAAACTGCTCTGTGATTATGGCATAGGTGTTAAGTACAATCATAACTCTATCTTTTATATTTGAGTATATATTACTCAACAAATATGAGCAATAATTTTAAAGCATGCAATTCTTTTGAGTACTTTTTACTCAAAAGAATTTAATAAAAATATAAAGTATTGATAAACAAATAAATAAATTTAAAAAAACTAGAAATACGTAAGCAGAAAAACCACATCTCTCCATATACTACTCATTTGCCTACTGTTATCGTGAAAGTTCATACTGCTATATCTATAAAATTAAATACTATACGTACTTACTTATTATTCGCTTATGTAAAAGCGAAATTTTGACAAAAAAAGAGCAATATATGTTCCCTCCACATCTATATTTGATATTCAGAAAATATGAAAATTGATAATACTTATCGCTTAATTAAGATGAAATCAGATCGTAATACGCATGTGCAAATTTGAATAAGGAATCTTTAGTTTTATCATCCATTAAGTCACCCTGCTCATTTATTTTCCCTTTTATTCCCGAAATTAGAAGCGTCGTATCTGCAGTAAAACGTGCCATTAAGGTTTCCATGATCAACTGTAATTCGACATGTCCTTTTTCACCATGAGCTGATGCTGTAATAAGGCCTATCGGTTTGTCTGAAAATAAGGTCGTTGAAACGCACCATTCCATTGCGTTTTTCAGTCCGCTTGGCATACTAAAAACATATTCAGGTGTACATATTATAATACCATCAGCAATTTCTATCTCTTTTCTAAAATCTAAAATTACTTTGGGCGTTTCGGTAATAGAAAGTTCGGGATCAAAATGTGGAAGTGATTTAAGCTCGTTGAAAATCTTGAGGTTAAAAATATCTTTGGTGAAATCTGCAAATATATGGATGAGTTTTTGATTGGATGAATTGCTACTTGCACTACCATTTATTACAAAAATATTTTTCATATGTTATTCTTTATCAGGTTTTGTATGAATTACATTGCTTTCTCATAACAGTTAAAAACTCCTTTTCGAAAAAGGACGGTTCCTACAGATGCATAGCCCTTTTTTATATACACGGCATTGGCTGTTTCATTTAAAGAAAAAGCGTCAAAACGTATAGATTGATATTTATTTTCCAGAGCAAATTGCTCCGCATATTTTATCATTTTGCTTGAGATACCTTTACCTTGTGCAGACGGTTTTACATATAAGCGATGAATCACGACAAATGGAGTAGCTGTTTTCCAGTTTAATTCAGCGTATTCTTGATCACATTTTTCATTTAAAGCCATATAGGCCAATAATTCACCTTGCTCTTCATAAATAAAAGCTTCTTCTCTATAAATATCCTGAGTCAAGACGATTCTGTTTGGACATTCTTGATCCCACTGATCAATGCCTATATTCAGCATATATGCTTTTACTTCCTCTAATACTTGTGCGGCCTGAATGATATCCTTTGGAATGCCTTTTCTAATCATGCAATTCATAAATTACCCTTTAGAATTTTTAACGAGTCAGTTGCTAACAAGAACGACTGCACAATACTCCTATTAAGGTTGTTCATGAATACAGGAATTTATATTCATTTAACAAACTTATTTACTTAGCATTGAATTATCAAACCTATTCTCCTATTTCGTTGTTTCTGAATTTACTTGTCATGTAAAACTATTGAATTTATTAAACAAGTTCACTCTAGTATAAAAGATATGGAGAATGAAATATTCTTAATAAAATTTTTCATATTCGCTTTCTGCAATTAAATGGCTATAATCCAGATTACTTATGCTTGTGGAAACTATCATTAAAATTTTATTGCATTCGATGTAAAAAGTCTATCGCCATATTATTTTTAGATGCCCAGGCCATCGATGAGTAGGCTTTTAATCTTTAACTGTGGTTGAATCACATTCTCACAATAAGTTCACTTGATTTATTTTTTTTAACCATCATTTAAGCTTTTTAAAGATTTCTCCAGATCGTCCATATCTTTTTTGACATCACGCTTAAAGGACTCATTCTCTTTCTCGGCTCTTTCATCAAGGTTTTGCATGTCGTTATCCAATGCTATATTTTTCTGTTGGACGACCTCTCGTATACTTGCGATTTTTGATTTTACTTTCCTATCGTCGGTCTCCATTTTTTTCTGTTAAGTGAGATCACCAATTATATATGAAATTCGGTTTAACTAAATTCATATTAAAAAAACAACTCATTGAATAATCACGATTTCTGTAGCCAGGGGTAAAAAACTCATACCCAAACTCTATCCTTTTGATCAGTATATACAAATCATTGATGGAATGGCTGTAGTAAATATGAGCAATATGGAGGTCATGTTGAAATTAGGTGAAAGCATCATTGTTTCAGCACATGCCATACATAGTTTTACGACAACAAAACCTTTTAAAATGATAACAACTACAATTAAAAGTGAATACGAACTTTGAAAAACATCAATTTTTTATGATAATCAAAAAAAGCACTTAATTCCAATACCATAACAATCAAAAAAAATATCATTTTTCTGAATTTTAACAGCATATTTATACTATGAAATTTCTAATTGTTGAGGACGAAGAAAGTTTAAAAAAAAGTATAGTGCAATATCTTGCGGCTGAAGGAAATATCTGTGACTCGGCTTCTACCTACGATCAGGCATACCAAAAGATATCAATCTACACCTATGACTGCATTTTATTAGACCTAACGCTGCCCGACGGAGATGGAATCTTATTGCTGAAGTACCTTAAGAAATTAAATAAAAATGATGGCGTACTTGTTATTTCAGCGCGTGACTCCTTAAATCAAAAAATAGAAGGCTTGAGTTTAGGTGCCGATGATTACTTGATTAAGCCTTTTCATTTATCAGAGCTCTACGCTAGAATAATGGCAATAGTGAGAAGAAGAAATTATAATGGCAATAGCTTGGTCAAATGCAACGAATTGGAGATTGATACCAGCAATAAGGAAGTTAAAGTTCATGATCGACTTGTTTATTTAACTAAAAAAGAATTTGACCTGTTGCTCTATTTTGTTTCCAATAAGAATAAAGTGATTTCAAAATCTGCTGCTGTAGAACACATCTGGGGTGATGATGCCGATATGGCCGATAGTCTCGACTTTATTTATACACATGTTAAAAATGTTAGGAAAAAATTGACAGAAGCGGGATGTAAGGAATATTTTCAATCGGTCTATGGCGTTGGTTATAAATTCACGGACAGATGAAACTATTTACAAGTTATAACCGGATTTTAGCTGGAATCACTTTGAGCGGCTTAATAGTAATCGGTTTTCTATTCTATCAAACGCTCGGACTGTATATCAATAAGCAGATTGAAGATCATCTATATGAAGAATTACTTGAAGTTAAAGACTTTGCTCACGTCAAAAATATAGTGCCCTCTCCAGATGGATTTGACGGCGTGATTATCGGATATCAAAAATTACAAAAACTCACCGATGAACGTCAAATATTTGCCGATACAAATTTTTACAATCCGAAAAAAAAACACCAAGAATCAGCGCGCTATCTAAAGACACAACTTCTTCTAAATGGTGAACCCTATGAGGTAAAGATAATTGCGTCAAAATTTGAAAGTCAGGAACAGATCAAAAGTATTGTTCTCATCATCCTACTACCATTAATGATTTTACTTGTCGTACTGTGGTTGGTGAATCGATTTTTAATCAGAAAAATGTGGTTACCCTTCAAGCAGCTCCTCCATAACATCAAAGCTTTTAATATCAACCAAGAAGAAGTGTTTAAACCTATAGAAACCAAAATTGAAGAATTTAAAGAGTTGAATGATGCCATGGTGGAGGTAACATTAAAAATAAAGTCCGATTATAAGGAAATCAAATTATTTACTGAAAATGCCTCACATGAAATGATGACTCCTCTGGCTGTTATCAATTCAAAGCTGGATACTATGTTGCAGTCAAATTCGCTAAAGAAAGAAGATAGTGAAATATTAGAAGATCTTTATCGTGCTACTTCTAAACTTACCAAGCTCAATCAATCTCTGCTATTACTTGTTAAAATAGACAATAATCAACTTCAAAATAAAGAATATATTAATCTGGGAACATTGATCAATGACAAAATTCTTTACTTTCAGGAGTTTATTCAGGAGAGAAAACTACAGATGACCACTTCACTTGATGATTCATTAATTTACGCCAATCGTTCGCTGATTGAAATCTTAATTAATAACTTATTTAACAATGCCATACGCCACAATTTCAATGGTGGAAAGATTGACATTAAGTTGCACAAGCATAACTTGCAATTTTCCAATAGTAGTATGCAACCAGCACTTGATCCGATCAAGATCTTCGAACGATTCTATAAAGATAACTCCTCCGATGGAACCGGTCTCGGACTTGCTATTCTGAAACAAGTTTGCATGCGCCAGAATTATAGCCTCCTGTATACCTTTCAAGAAGAACTACATGCATTCCATATTCAGTTCGACAACGCTTAATAGCCACCATATTTTTTTAAATATTAACTTTAATTAACAACTAACTTCATAATCTCTACAGAATTGCTGGTGATATTAGCTTCATAAATAAACTTTAAACGTACTTCAAGTATATTGACATGAAACTACTTTTCATCCTATTCTTTGGAATTATTCCAACCTCTTTAATTTGGAGTGATAATTACCATGAAGCACAGCAACAAGCTAAAATCACGCATAAAAATATACTGATCAATTTTTCTGGATCTGACTGGTGTATACCTTGTATCCGTTTGAGAAAGGAGATTTTTGAATCAGCTATTTTTCAAGATTATGCAGCAGATAAACTGCTATTGGTTCGCGCAGACTTTCCAAGACAGAAAAAAAATAGATTGTCCATTGATCAAGTAAAAAGGAATGAGGCACTAGCTGAACAGTATAATCCCGATGGAAAATTTCCATATACACTTTTGTTGGATGAAAATGGAAAAATTCTCAAATCTTGGGATGGATACCCCAATATTACCGCCGAGCGATTTGTAAAAGAAGTCAGCACGAAATAAAATTATAATGAAAATACCAGTTGTTTCTAAGAGGACTCTAAAATTGATGGGAAATCGATTTGAGTTTACTGTCATTTCCGATAATGAAGAAATAGGACAACAAGCTATTGATATGGCTATAGAAGAAGTGCGTCGGATAGAAGATTTATTCAGCACATTTAAAGAAACTAGCCAGACCAACCTCATTAACCGTAATGCTGGTATTCAACCCGTAAAAGTGGACAATGAAGTGATTCAGCTCATCAAACGTTCCATAAAAATATCCGCAATAACGCAAGGTGCCTTTGATATTACATACGGTTCTATTGATAAAAGCCTATGGAATTTTGATACGACTATGACTGCACTTCCTGACCCCAAAATAGCCCTAAAGTCTGTCTGTCTGATTGATTATAAAAATATGATGATAGATGACCAAGACTCGACTGTCATGTTAAAACATCGGGGTATGCGTATTGGATTTGGAGGTATAGGCAAAGGGTATGCAGCCGATCGAGCTAAACAAATCTTACAAAATGTTCGAATCAAAAGCGGTATTGTCAATGCCGCTGGTGATCTAGTGACATGGGGAAAACAGGTCAATGATAAAAACTGGACGATCGGTATTGCTGATCCTAATCAATGCGCTCAACTATTTTCTGCTCTCAACATTAGTAATATGGCAATTGCGACTTCTGGTAATTATGAAAAATATATTACGATAGACGGAAAAAAGTACTCCCACACTATAGATCCTAAAACGGGTCTGCCTGTAACTGGGATTAAAAGTGTCACTATTCTCTGTCCTAGTGCCGAACTTGCAGATGCGCTTGCTACTCCGATTATGGTCATGGGAATTCATGTTGGACTTGATCTGATCAATCAATTACAGCATGTAGCCTGCATTATCATCGATGATGCGGATAAATTATATACTTCAAACAATATTAATGTAAAACACTGATATGAAAAAATCATTCAAAAAAGTGATCATAAGTTCTGCAAGTATGTTGATCCTATGCGCACTAGCCTCCTGTACTACAGTGAAGCCCTACCAGAAAAATAAAATCAGTGATGCTGAGATGAATTTATCTTCTCGAAAGGTACAGAAATTTGAACAGAGTTTTCAATTGTACCGCGAAGGTGGATCTGGTGCCAATGGTGGTAAGAGTGGTGGTGGCTGCGGCTGTAATTAACTAAAATTATGAAAAAGATCTATCTCCATGTCTGCATGCTATTTATAGGCATATTGGGTGCCAACGGACAAATTAAACTGAACAAAACAGTTGCTGACTCATCCAATTATCAGAGTCGGAGCCTCAAGATCGATGAAATCAATCTCGTATCTGCATATTATAAACAGAATGGGAATAATTCGGCTGTCACAGGTGGTATTGGGACAGAAAAATTAAGTGATTTTGCTAATACTCTAGATCTGCAATTATCAAAATTAAATAAAGCTGGAAATAAAAATACGTTCATTTTTGAAATAGGTATTGATCACTACACTTCTGCTTCATCAGATAAAATTGATCCAAGCACAATTTCTTCTGCATCTATGTCAGATACACGTATTTATCCATCTTTAAATTGGGCGCAAAGTAATGAGAAAACAGGCAATTCCTTTGGTTTTACAGGTTTTTTTTCTACAGAATATGACTACCAATCGTTAGGTGCAGGCTTTAACCTGTCTCGTTTGTCCAAAAATAAGAATACACAGTTTGATTTCAAATTGTCAGCGTTTTTGGATACTTGGAAAGTCATTTTGCCCATTGAACTGCGATCTCCGGCAAATAGTGGTCAATTGTCAAAAAGTGAAGGCTCAAGCCCGCGCAATTCTTTCAGCGCTGCATTTTCACTTTCGCAGGTCATCAACCCTAAATTACAAGCACTAATAATGATAGAACCGGCATATCAAAAGGGCTTGTTGGCCACTAAATACCAACGTGTCTATTTTACAGACGGTTCGTTAAAGGCTGAAAACTTACCTGATCAGCGCTATAAACTGCCAATAGCAGCGCGTATCAATTATTTTGCAACAGATCGAGTAATTTTACGAACATATTACCGCTTCTTTATGGACAATTGGGGTATAAGAGCGCATACAGCAGAAATAGAAGTGCCCGTTAAATTAACATCTTTTATCTCAATAAGTCCTTTTTATCGATACAATCATCAAACCGGAGCGCATTATTTTGCTGCCTATGGTGAACATGCCCCAACATCTCAATATTACACCAGCGATTATGATCTTTCGACTCTGAATAGTGATTTCTATGGCGCAGGTATTAGAATTACTCCTCCAAATGGTGTATTTGGATGGCAGCATCTCAATATGCTCGAACTGAGATATGGGCATTACAGCAGATCAACTAATTTGATGTCTGATATAATTTCGTTAAATTTAAAGATAAAATAAACTATTCCAGCTTAAAGCTATACCAACAGCTGGTTTTTAACTAACCTAAATATGGATCATATTGAAAATCTTAGGAAAGATATTGGACATCCTAATTTCATAAAAAAGCATAGTGCCAGTTCCAGATTATGGCATTGGTTAAACTTACTTGTCATAACAGGATCATTGTTGACCGTTTTATTAAATTCAACACTATTTGATGTAAATCGTAATGCCCATTATATACAAGAGCAATTACATTCCGTTGCAGTAAGTATAACCAATCAACAAGCATCACATGTGGCCCATGGTCTAGAAGATAAAGTATGGGACATACATAGCTATTTTGGCATTGCACTGACGGCATTATTTCTATTTAGATTAAGCAGTAGCTTTTTTGAAATTAAAGAGCAGCGATTTCTTTTCATTTTAAAAAAATCAATTCAATACTACCGCAGTTTATCCAAAAAGTCCACACAAGCCCTACATGAGGTTACGATTAAATTCCTTTATCTCCTATTTTACATATTTTTAAGCATCATGGTCATCACAGGAATATTACTTACCTTTAAACAAGACTTAGGTATTAGCCAGGCAACAAGCCATAATATCAAAGAATTTCATGGCTTTTCTATGTATATTATACTTGCATTTATAGTCGTTCACATCATTGGTGTTGTGCTCGCTGAAATAGGAAAAAATAGAGGAATAGTATCATATATGATCAATGGTGGTAAATAATCGAGATATGAAATCTGAAGAACATTACACGACCAGAAGTGGCTGGCTCAGAGCTGCTGTATTAGGTGCCAATGACGGTATTCTTTCAACAACAAGTCTAGCTATTGGAATTGCTGCTGCGAGCACTACGCGCGAACCCATTGTACTTGCTGCAATAGCAGGGCTAGTTGCAGGGGCTCTGTCAATGGCAGCCGGTGAATATGTTTCCGTAAGCTCACAATCCGATATCGAGATTTCGGACTTGAAAAGAGAAAAAGCAGAATTAGAACATACACCTGAATTGGAGTTAATAGAACTTGCAAAAATATACGAACAACGTGGTCTTGATGAAAACCTGGCTATGCAAGTAGCTATACAGCTTACCAATCATGATGCTCTGGGAGCACATGCGAGAGATGAGTTGGGCATTAATGAAATCACCATGGCGAAACCGATGCAAGCTGCACTAGCTTCGGCTGCTTCATTTATCATTGGAGGTTTGCTCCCACTCTTAGTTTCTATTTTTGCTCCAATTAAAATGATGGTTATATATCAATATGGTTTTGCCATTATATTTTTAGCACTATCAGCTCTAATTGCAGCAAAAGCAGGTGGATCCAATCGTGGAAAAGCAGTATTAAGAATCTGTTTTTGGGGTACGGTAGCTATGCTTGTGACTGCTTTTGTAGGTTATCTATTTGGTGTACAGACACATTAAAATAGTTGTAGAAGCTATATATATTGATTATACAAATCACAAAGAGCAGGATCAACATGGGTTCTTTAACAATTATTACCATAGGTCTGTAGCATATGTTCCCTTCTTTTTTCCATAGATTGCTAGATATAATCATCCTAAAGAACGTTTCAAATTTTTAGGGATGGATGACACATATCAAAATCAAGCTGTTAGCTGAAAAATTAACCCTACTATTTAATAGAAAATCATAGACAGTTTTAATAGGAATAATTTCATTCTTATACTTTCATATTTAATATAACTTCTAATAAAAATCGGTTTTACAATGAGATTTAAATATGCTTACCTAATGTTATGGGGATGCTTAATGGGACTGACTATGACAAGTCACGGGCAACAAATCACATCGTCTCCTATTGACAGCAATGCGATAAAATCTTCCTTATTCAAGCGTATTCCTTACAAACAGCTGATTGTACCTGTAGGATTGATGACTTATGGAGTAATTGCATTAGAAAGTCATTTCCTAATTGATCAAAATCAAGATATTCGGACTGAATTAAGGGAAAATATTGATCGTAAATTTTCAGTAGATGATTTTAGTCAGTATGTTGGTACTGCAAGTATATTTGCGTTAGATGCGCTTGGTGTAAAAGCAAAACATACTTTAAAACAACGCCTTTTTACTGCTGCTGTGTCCAATGTCATTATGACAGCAACCGTGATGTCTATTAAAAATACGGGTACCGTATGGCGTCCGGATAGCTCTGCCAACAATTCATTTCCTTCGGGACATACTGCCACTGCTTTTGTTGGAGCAGAACTACTCTGGCAAGAATATAAGGATCGGTCGATATGGTATGGAGTGGCCGGATATGCTGTGGCAACAGGAACTGGTTTCTTTAGGATGTATAATAATAAACACTGGTTATCTGATGTCGCTATGGGCGCAGGAATAGGAATATTAAGCACAAAAATTGCCTATTGGTTGTTGCCCTTACTGGATCAAAAAAAGCAAGAAAATAAAACGAGTTATGTGTTTATTCCAAGTTATAATGGTAAACAATTTACCATTGGGGGAACCATATCCTTTTAGATTCATGACTTGAGTTCTGTTCAAAAGCCATATGATAAAATATCTTCTGACAGTCATATCCATACTGCTTACTTATACCTCCATTTCAGTTATCTAGCGGAAGTGATCAATTTTTATGCACTTATGCTCCTACTTATCATACCCTATTTTATAATTAAATTATCTTTCTCTAACTGTTTGGTCATTGCTCTTGTATCCTAATTGAAACTGCTGAAAGCGTCAGCATTGTTACTTTACAATTAGGTAGATCAAACCAATTTCACTACACTCTCATCCTATAAATTGATTTGATTAAAGTCTTCTGCGCTTCGTATCAATTTATGATAAAGACTCCGTCATTAATCTACGATTTGATAATCCGATTTGAAGCAAAACATGATTCATTTTGTCCAGATATTTGGCAATTGAAATATTAATCTTTTTTTCCGACATCCTGTTGGTGTTTTTTTCGACTGTATCCTGCACTAAAGACCATCGCAAGCCCTGTACCAATAAAAATTACGACTAACACGGATATAAACACTTTTACGATTCCAGTGTAATCTATCGGTACCCAATGCCAAATGTAATTTAATGCAATAAATCCCAATACCAGGAGAGATGCTACGAATATAAATGTAATAAGATGCTTCATCGATTAAAATTTATTTAGATATTCTTTTTTCTTCTGATCGAATTCTTCCTGCGAAATAATATTTTCATCGAGTAAGAGCTTTAGTTTTCGCAGTTGCTCCATAGGATCTAAACCTACTACTGGCTGCGTAACTTCATCAATGGAATTACTAAATACTTTTCCAAGACTCATCCCTGCGCCTAGCCCAACTCCTGCACCTGCTAGGCCCCCTTCGTTCTTCGCAGCATCGCGCAAAGCGCGGAGCTTTTCCAATTCAACGTAACTAAGTCCACCTTCTGATGCAGCGTAGCTGTCTGCGGTAATATCGGCAATCTTTCCAATGCGATCTTGTGTATCTTGGTCAAAAGAATTGCCCTCGATTCTGAAATCATTGAGTTGTACACCAAATTTTTCCAGATCTTGGTTGAGCCGCTCTTTCAAATCACGAGATAAACGATCGATTTCGGCATCAATCTTTGTATAAGGTAATTTTTCATACGCAAAACTAGAAGTCAAAACTTGTATAATACGAGATTGTACAGCATCGCGAAAAATATCGGTACTATATGTATCCTGCGTACCCACATAATCCGTAAAAAACTTAGCTGCATCCTTGATACGATAAGAGAAATTACCATAAGCAGCCAGTTGGATCGGGATTTTGTAATATTCGTCAAAATACTTAATAGGTGAAGATGTACCCCATCCCTGATTCACGACTTCGGCTTTACGATAATAATAGAGGCCCATTTTATGTTCACTTTCAAACAGCTGCGCAACTTTGAGCAGTGAAGTGATAAATGGATGATTATCTGTACGGATATTGTATACTCCTTCTTGATCGATCACATCTGTAATCTTGCCTTCATATACCAGAACACAACCTTGCCCAGGTGAAATAATCAATTTACTTGCATTTTTTATTTCGTCTGTTGCTGCCTGATATTTCCACACCAACAAATTATGATCCTGAGGTTGCCAGGATATAACTGTAGCTATTTGCTTCCTGAAAAAATTAAATAGTCCCATGTTTTATCTTTTAAATATTTCGTCTCTTTCGATATCTTTTACTACTTTACCATCATTTGCTATCATGATAATGCGATTGGTACTGCCATTGGTTGCTCTATCATAGTAGCTAAAAACTAACCCGCCGTTATAGCCATACATATCACCTTCAATAGAATAATTATCACTCTTTGGCATATAAGTCCAAATGATTTTCCCTGTTTCTGTATCTATCTTTTGGATAAAGGTTTTGCCCTCTGGATTAGCATCTGGCAGTCCCGTTATATACAGATTTGTGCTATCTTGGTAAGCGATATTGGCTTTGAAATAGAGACGATCGGGTGTGAGATCAACAAATTTTGTAATCCGCGGTTCTTTCATCAATTTTTTCGTAAATGGAAACGAACCGTAGTAGATACCCGATTTCTTTGGATATTGATACACCTTCTGCCAGCTCACTTGATGACTATAAGGAAGCATAATCGGATAGCCCGGATTATTTTTGTACCAATATTTAATCAACTGGATTTTTTCTTCTGGGTAATCCGTACTTTTTTCGGAAAATGTATAATATACAGAAGTAATCGCTCCTGATAATAAACTGGAGAGACCTGTCCCCGCTTCACGTCTTTCAGAATGATTTTTATAGATCTTTCTGGCCAATGGATAATAATAATATTCCTTTCCATCATTGGTCATGATATTAAAACCGTCACCTTCTCGATCTTGTGTAAATTTTAGCGTAGCGATACCGGAAGAAAGCTCTGGTACATCGGTAAAAAATGTATTAGTCATATCTACTACTTCATTTTTTGCCGGATCAATTTTATATACTTTATTACTCTTATCAGCACAGATGTAGTAATTACCATCGCTGAAAACCCGACTACGGATATAATAATCATCTTTCCAACCTGCAAGCGGAATATCATTGACTGTTTTTTCCTTTATAGGATCATAAAAACGGGCAAAATATTCGGCTCCTTCTCTGCTGAACCCATCCTTGCTACGGGTGATAATAAAGAGCAACATCGGATTTTTGGTATTGTATGCCGTAAAAGCTAAAAACTCTTTAACCCGATCTACATATTCTTTTTTCTTTGGTGAATCATCGGAATCAACAGATTTGAAAGATCTCCCACTATCGTTGCCACAGGTTCTGATGAGGTTGGAAAAAACGATAAAAAACAAAACTCCTGCTATGGCTAATAGGACATATTTTTTTGCTTTAGGATCAAGGCCACTTGATTTTCCATAATCATGTTTTACATTGACATTGATATCATCATTATCAAGGAAATACTCGGTGCCGCAATTGTTACAGATATAATGGTCTTCTTTAATATTTTGCTTCTTAATACTGCCACAATGTGGACACTTTAACGCCTTAATTTGTTTTGCCATGCTCTCTATAACAGATTGTGAGATTAAAAATATAAATAATATCTGATCTATGTAAAACAAATATGCAAACTAAAAGTTTTTGTACTCGCATTATTGAAATCCTTTCAGATCCTGGATGATAAAGATCGAAAATAACATTTAAATTAGCAGTTACACAACTGCAACATACTTTCCTGAAATAGTTTTTCTTTTTTCATGATTACGAATTATCATCTTAAGATAAATGAGATCATGAGCAACGAAACTAAATACAACAACAGTAAGCTACAAGCATTCGTTTAAACTATACTTTAATGATTTAAGGAAAATAATAAGGATCATGGTGTATGGTAAACTTAATAAGCCTGTTAACAGTGAGAGATCATACTTCTACAGCTCAGCACTTGAAGCAAATCTAAACAACACCTATAATTCAAAATTATTTTTTGAATGAAAAACTATTATAGATGTATATTTGTTTATACAAAGACCTAGTGTTAAATAACTTACAATATTTTGATATAGCTTATTTTATAGTATACTGATTTATAGTATACTGAAATGAATGCTAGATCATCTTATGTAAAGCGGTCCAATATATGACATAAAAAAACATGTATAAAAAATCTATAATCTAACTATTAATTTATGAAAACCTACTTAAAACTTTCGGTTTACTTGTTCTTCGTACTGATCAGCATATCTAGTATATTCGCTCAGCAAAAGGAAGATACCATTTACCTTTTGGATGGTGGACAAAAAAAGGGAAAAGTAATCACTATAGGAGATGACCTTATTAAATTTTCCTATACTGGCGAAGAACTTCAATATGAGCTTAAAAAAAATTTAATTGATAAAATTGTTTTTGGAAACGGTAGAGAAGAATCTTTTAAGTCAACAAATACGACGACAAATTCTGTAAATGCTGTGATAAGCCAAAGCAGCAGTATCCAAGGAGGTACTAGATTAGCCGTAATCCCATTTGAAATTGCGAGTAATGATCAAACTCTTACAACAGATATTATGAGACGAGAAATACAGCAATCCTGTGTTGATGCTCTGAGATCACGCTCACTTTCTATTCAAGTGCAAGATCCAAGAACAACAAATGCTACACTTGCTAAATCAAATATTAATCTGGCAGATATCGCCAATCATACCCCGGAAGAGCTTGCCAAAATGCTGGGGGTAGATTATATCTTATTAGGTGTATACGATATTGAAAATAAAGGAACTTATAGTTATGGATCGGGAGTTGCAACTTATAATGACAAGAAAAAGGACGATAAAACCAAAGGAACAGTTACCCAGTCCAATAATTCATATACGAGTATAAATTATGATACGAAAGTGTTAATGACGATTTATGATGCGCAGGGAAAACAGTTATTTTCGGATACAAGAAAACCTTTTATGGGAGGTGTTGATTCTTATAAAGGAGCATTAAAAACATTAGCTAAACGGATTCCTTTAAAATAATTAAACATCAGCAGTTGAGGATTGATTATTGTAAGTCTGTCAGATCTTTAATACTCCTTTTAATTTAGGAGTATTAAAGATCTCACAGATATTATCTATTTAATTTCCATATGGAAGCGACCAATATAAAAAAATGTCGTCTCTTTTGACTTTTTTAAAATTTAACTTTTGTAGAAGATGGATTGAACTTACATTGTCAGTAAGACATTTTGCCGTAATTTCTTTTACTATACCTTGTTTGAAGGCCCATCCTATAAGAGCTTTTGCTGCTTCCTCGGCATATCCTTGCCTTCGTTCTCCAAGTATGATCCCGTATCCGATATCTATAAGCTGTTCTTTTTGATTAAATCCCTTAAAACCAATATCTCCTATTATTTCCGACGTTTCATTTTTAATAATCATCCACGATTCAAAGCCTGTGGGTGCTCCAATTTCGGAAAGGTTATTGATTATTTTTGGTAAAGTTTCCAGCACATCGTCATCAGGCCAACCTCTACCCTTTCTCATATCCATCTTCTTTAAAAAATCAAACTCTTGATTTAATATATGCGTACATATAGGTATTGTATATGGAATGAGTGTCAATCGCTCTGTCGACAATTTATGGATTTGTAAAATTGATGGTTCCAAAATTTATGATATTTGCACGTAATTTAAAAAAATATAGTCTCATTTTTGATTTTTTTTAACGACAAGTGTTCTTATAGAATAAAAGATAATAACCATGCTTTTTGGAAAGCATCCAACATATATGAATTGGTACAGTACAAAATGCAAATATTTTAAAAAAACGATGGATAGAAAACAATAAGAAACATAAAAAATCACTGTGCAGTGAAACGCCAAGATAAAGGGTCTAATGAGAATTAGACCCTTTTGATTTTTAAAAAAATCAATACATTTGAAATAACACAATAAAGCACTGCATGTATATATAAAAATCGATGCCAAAAATTGAAATTACAACTGAGATAAATGCTCCCATAGAGCTTTGTTTTGATCTTGCCAGAAGCATTGATCTTCATAAGATTTCAGCTTTAAATACCCATGAAAAAGCTATTGATGGTAAAACTGAAGGACTTATTGGGCTCAATGAATATGTAACTTGGCAGGCTACTCATTTTGGGATCAAACAAAAATTGACCTCTAGAATATGTACATTTGAAAGACCCTATTATTTTGTTGATGAGCAAGTAAAAGGTATATTCAAATCGCTTTATCACGAACATATATTTGAACAGGTTGGTGATCAAGTAATCATGAAAGATATCTTTGATTTTCAATCTCCTTTGGGAATATGTGGGCGATTATTTAACCGATTCGTATTAAAGGATTACTTAAAGAAATTTCTCATTACACGAAATCATACGATAAAAGAATTTGCAGAAACGGATCGTTGGAAAGAATTGGATTGGTAGTGGTCATCTTTCATGAGCAGTCCTTTGTCATTATATACTTCTTGGATCAGGCCTAAGAGGCATCTTAGCACAGCGTATGACCTCCAGACAAGGACAGCCAAATTCCTGCACGACTTTACCTTCAATAAGATATATACCTGCTCCCATCAAAGGATACTGCATCAGTGAAGGTGGAAAATGTACGGTATCAAAAAACTTGCCTTCGATATCGAAGAAGGTTCCAAATTTCATCAGCTCTCCACGTTTGGTCTTTACATACTTCTCGGCTACAAAATCACCTACCATACGTATAGTTTGGCCGACATAGCTTAGCAATTCACGCGCCTGCACATCGCCACGAAAATCGCTTCTGGCCAAATCAAAAAATGTACCGCTAACGCAGAAACCGATCAGCTCCATCTCATCATAATAGTCTTCAATGATATCGCTTTCCAAAGGTGGCAAGATGGGTTTGCGACTTTCTATTTCAAATAGCTCCACTGTGGGACTTGTTTTAGCATGTTTACTAAGCAACAGATGTGCTTCCCAAAGTAGTTCCTTTTTACTGTTTCCAAAACTGCGGAATGCTCCTATACGAATCAAAATAATAAGTTGCTCCAATCCCATTCCAGTACGCTTTATAAATTGCTCTAAGCTTTGATAAAGCCCATTTCTTCTGCGTTCCTCCACCAGTCGTTCGGTCTGCTTGGATTCAAAATACTGCATACAAGCAAAACCGAGATAGATATCACGACCGTAGATACTAGCCTGGTATTCCGAGCAGTTGATACAAGGAAGGCAAATAGTCGCTCCCGCAACACGAGCTTCGTTGACATAGACCTTTCGGTTATAAAAACCTCCATAATTATTGAGTACGCTGACCATAAATTCCAAAGGAAAGTAGGTCTTGAGGTACAAGCTCTGGTAACTTTCGACCGCAAAAGATGCGGAATGAGCTTTATTAAAGGAGTAACCGGCAAAGCTTTCCATCTGTCGCCAGATCTCCCTACTTACCTTTTCATCATACCCTTTAGCTCGACAGTTGTCAAAATACTTGCTTTCGATTTCGATAAGGTGGTCTTTACTGCGGTATTTTCCAGACATCATCCTACGCAATACATCGGCATCAGCCATATCCAATCCGCCATAGGCGTTTGCAATTTTCATCACATCTTCTTGGTAAACCATGACGCCATAGGTCTCTTCCAGCTGTTCTTTAAATACCGGATGTGGGTAAACGACCTGACTAGGATCATGATGTCGCTGGATAAATGTAGCCATCATACCACTGCTGGATACTCCTGGACGAATGATAGAAGATGCTGCTACCAGAGTAGGGTAATCGTCACAATGCAATTTGGTCAGAAGCTGCCTCATAGCTGGGCTCTCGATATAAAAGCAACCGATAGTATTGGCAGAACGCAGCTGCTGGGCAATCTTTGGGTCTTCGAAAAAACGCTTTGGATCGCGCGTATCGATCGTAATACCCTGATTGGCCTGCACAATCTCCCGGCAATCTTTGATGTGCCCAATGCCACGTTGGGATAGGATATCAAACTTTTCAAAACCGATATCTTCGGCCACATACATATCAAATTGCATCGTCGGTAAACCTTTGGGCGGATAGTCCAATGCGCAATAAGTGACCAGTGGCTGTTCGGAAATCAGTACTCCAGAGGATGGTTCGCTGATTTGGAAAATCGGCCATGCGATTGTATACACTCAGGATGGTATTGGTTACCTCATTTTTATTCAGCATATGCTCAGGTTCATGGACCAAGCGGTCAATCTCGGATTTAGGCAAACCATATACCTTACCAAGTTCGCGCAGTATACTCCTTGAACGGAAGGTACTCATCGCTCCCATCAAAGCGGTATAGCCATGCTGGTAACGATTGAAGATATAGTCGTACATATCGTCACGATCTTTCCAGCTGAAATCAACATCAAAATCGGGAGAACTTTTGCGTTTGGGATTAAGAAATCGTTCAAAGGGTAGGTTTAACGTAATGGGATCTACATCAGTGATACCTAAACAATAGGCTACTGCGGAGTTGGCACCAGAACCTCGACCGACGTAATGGTAGTCGCGATGTCGGGCATAACGGCAGATATCATCGGTAATCAGAAAATAACTTGAAAAATTAAGATTTTCAATAATCTCCAATTCACGCTCGATACGTTCCCGTGCTACACGATCTTGTTTGGCATAGCGACGCAAAAACCCTTCTTCTGTATATTTAAGCAGTCGCTGCTTATCTTCATAACGGTTTCCGGTAAAGGTGGCTTTATTCTTGACATTTTCAAAATCCATATAAAAGCGACATTGCGCTAGTAGACGATGGGTATTGTGCAGGATTTGTGGTAGTTCTGCATAGTGCTTGATCAACATGGCTTTCGAAACGAATACTTCATCAATAGGTGCTACTTGTTCATCTGCGAGCTGTGAGATCAACAGGTTGTGGTCAATGGCTCTGAGCTGTCTATGAAAGATATGATCTGCTTGTTCAAAAGTAACGGGTGCCAGTATAACGGCTTTGGATAGCTGTTGTTTGTTCATTAATATAGCTTTACTTCGCTCTGACGGACGAACACCGATATATTCATAATCTTTTAGCGCAAAGTTGCCCATCTGCTGCAAAGGATAAACAACAAAAACTTCTTTGAATTCGGGAGCTTGTGCAGGAACTTTTGCTCTTTCCAAATTGAGCTGCGTACGGTAAGCATTGATCTCACTGAAACCACGCTCATTCTGTGCAATCGCAATAAAACAGCAGATGTCGTCCTGACGAAATTCCATACCTGCTAATATGTTGATACCAGCCTCCTGACCTTTTCGGATAAAATCTAAAGATCCGGTACTGTTGTTGATATCAGTGAGCACCGCGGTATCATAACCGTTGACCATCATCCCCTTCAGTAGTTGATCCAAACTGAGCGTTCCATGACGCAGGCTATAATAACTATGCAAATTAAGGAGCACGACGCCCTCCTTTCTTAGAAGGGGGGTCTGGAGCAAATATACCTTTCATGAGGTACTGACTCCCGTAGCGTAAACGAATCTTGTCCATGGCTTGCAAAAGATTGACTTCTTCACTGCTATCGTTGAATAAATCAGTCTGATAGGAACCATAGATCAGATTGGAAAATTTGATTCCGATCAACCGAATGAGCATCCTACGACTATATAATTTTTTGAAAAGCGCCATCACTTTTTCGGTGATCAATCGGTCGGAGTTGGTGAAGCCAACTTTGACCTGTTGGGTATGGGTATCAAAATTACTATAACGTATCTTAAGAGTAATACAGCTGGTCAGTTTCTGATCTTTACGGAGTTCAAATGCCAAGGTATCGACCATGCTGATGAGTGTACTACGCAATACCTCCATATCAATCGTATCCTGTTGAAAAGTAGTTTCTTTACTCATAGACTTCTGCTCACGAAAGGGCAAGACCAAGGAATCGTCTTGACCGTTGGCTTTCCTCCAGATATTAATCCCATTCTCTCCAAGCACCCGTTGCATCGTGAAGACTTCCATTTGCTGTAGTGTACCGATTTTACTAATACCCAGATTGCGGAGTAAGGTATAGGACTTCTCGCCTACCATCGGAATCTTACGGATAGAAAGTGGTGCCAAAAATCCCTTTTCAGTTCCAGTATCTACAAAGAGTTCGCCAGACGGCTTTGCCTGCCCAGTAGCGATCTTACTCACGGTTTTATTAACCGAAAGCCCAAAGCTGATGGGTAGCCCCGTCTCTCGAATAATACGCTGACGCAGTTCCTGTGTCCATTGCCAACAGCCAAAGAAGCGATCCATCCCCGTCACATCCAGATAATGTTCATCGATACTGGCTTTCTCAACAATGGGAGTACATTCCTCAATGATCTCCGTGACCATGGAAGAATACTTACTATAAAGATCATGATCTCCCCTAACGACAATGGCTTCTGGGCACATTCGTAATGCCAACCGCATCGGCATAGCACTATGGACGCCAAAACGACGTGCTTCATAGGAGCATGATGCCACCACACCACGGTCTGAACTTCCTCCGATAAGCACAGGTTGTCCCACCAAACCAACGTTGAGCAACCGCTCGACGGACACAAAAAAGGTGTCAAGATCACAATGTACTATATTCCTTTCCATTTACTAAAACTTATGCATCTCTAAAGACCTCCCTGATGGAATGTATTTATATCACATTCAAATATACTAATATTTTTAGTCATGAACGTTACGTATCCGATAAATTAAATGATAAACAATTGAATATAAAGACTAAAATATTTAGTCAAAAATAAAGGAGATGGGTATAATTAAGATAAGGAAAATCTGCACATCATGACAATCAATAAAAGAGTTTGGTCAGAAATTAAAAAAAAACAACTATTTTTTGAACCTTTTAAGACGCCAAGTGTTCTTTATATAGAAAGCAACAACACATATGCTTTTTTGGAAGCATAAAACATAAACGACGTGGTACAGTAAAAAAATCTAAATATGCATGTAAAATGCCTTGGATTATGAAACAAAAAAGAGGAAACAATAAGAAACATACCAGATTACTGTACAGTTAAACGTCAAGAGAAAGGGTCTAATGAAAATTAGGCCCTTTTGATTTTTAATGGTGAACTCATAGGCTCACAGATCAGTTTTCAAATACTAGCTATATTTTATGTATAAGAAATCGAAAATATCTTTTTATTTTCGATTCAATTTCTTTAAAAAACTATATTTTTAAAAGACAAAAACATCAATAATGATGTCATTTGCTATTATTATTTCACTCAACTTATTGTCTATGACTGCTTGGATATTTGCTCGTGCTCTAAAAAAAAGAAAATTCATTTGAAAGTACGAAGTCGGGGATCAATTTACCTAACAGTAATCATACTCCAAATAATATCCGCTTCCCTTTAAAAAGATAAAGCCAATCAATTTTAAAATACTAAGAATTTATAAAAAATGACTAACAAATATAAACATATAAGCAAATTTTTAAGTTTAGTTCTTCGTCACCGGCCTGAGTCAATAGGTATCACATTGGATGAACAGGGCTGGGCAGATACAACAGACCTGATTGAAAAAATAAATAAACACAATAATGAATTGGATTTTAACACCCTAAAACAGATTGTTGATACAAATCCTAAAAAGAGGTTTATTTTTGACTCTTCCTTTCAGAAGATTAGAGCAAATCAAGGTCATTCTATACCTATTGATCTTGGATTAGAAGCTCAAACTCCACCTTTGGTGCTTTATCATGGTACAGCTCAACAATTTGTCCATTCAATTCTGGAAACCGGTATTGAGAAACTTAATCGTCAACACGTGCATCTCAGTAAAGAAAAGGAAACTGCTTTAAAAGTTGGGCAAAGACACGGAAAACCGGTTATAATAACGGTCTTAGCTCAACAGATGGCACAGGAAGGATATACTTTCTATCTATCAGAAAATGGCGTATGGCTAACAGAAGAAGTGCCAACTCGATATTTGAGAATTTTATAATTAATGTATTAGAATACTGTAGAAAAGAGAGCATGTCCTTTAGTCTTATTACCTAATGTCAATTGGAAAACTTGTATCTAAATAGATTGTATAATTCTCTTTTTGTAAAAAAAGAAGGTATTTATCAACTACTTAGTGTAATTTTGCAGTTCAAACTATATTAAAATGCCATATCAGACTATTTTTGTTGAATTTTATGACCAAATAACCTCAAGTATCAACCAAGGGACTTTTGCAAAACTTACTTTGGCCAAAACAATGGGTGATACTGAACTTAAAAATATTTATGTGCGACTTCATCTTTTAGAGAGCGGAGAATATAACTTTGCTTTAACTTTAAAATACAAAACAGAAGAAATCGAGCACTTCCACTCTGTTGATGAAGCTTTTACAGTTTTAAGCTCTTATATTAAAAACCCTTTTACAACGGCTTTACTTTTTACTACGGAAATGGATTTAACGTTTAAAGTCAATAAAAAAAATGCAGGAAGCCTTACTGAACAAATGCCCACATTTAAAAATGCTTCACCAGTAATGCTAGAAATGATTGAAAAGGGAATTATAAAATTATAATTTATATATGGCTGAAAAGATCAGCCTCAAGATAAAGTGGTTTTATAACATCGATATTCTGATACATCCAAAATAAAAGCCATATGACTACGGCTTTTATTTTGGATGTATATAATCGTAGATTTACTTGCCCAATCTGGTTAAAATGATTTCCATCTCTGCCATGACTTTATTGATTTTCGCAATTGTCAAATCAAAAGGTTCAGATGTATTCATATCGACACCGGCATCAACAAGAAGGTCTACAGGGTATTTGGTACTTCCCGAAGCGAGGAAATTAAGGTACTTCTGACGATCAGCATCAGTACCTCGTAACACCTTCTCGGAGAGTGCTGTAGATGCGGTGAAAGATGTCGCATACTGGTAAACGTAAAAATTGTAATAAAAATGTGGAATATAAGACCATTCAGATTTCACATTATCATCAACTATACAAATATTTTTATCATGACCATAATATCGTTTAGTCAGATCTAAATATATCTTGTCAAAATCTTCACCTGTGAGTGCTTCGCCTTTGCCGACTTTTTCATGGATCATATATTCGAATTCGGCAAACTGAGTCTGACGAAATAAGGTTCCTTTGGCCCCTTCTAGATAATTTCCTAAAATCGCAAGTCGGGTTTCATCGTCTTTGATCTGTTTCAGCATATAATCGTTCAATAACTCCTCATTTAAAGTCGATGCTACTTCTGCAACAAAAATCGAATAATCTGAATTGGCGTAATGTTGCTTCTTATTGGTTAAATAACTATGCATGGTATGCCCCAATTCATGGGTAAGGGTAGACATGTCATTGTACTTTCCATTATAATTCATAAGAATATAGGGATGTACATCGTATGCCGAACCATTGGAGTATGCTCCTGATCTTTTTCCTTCGTTTGGATACATGTCAATCCATCTTTCGCCGAATGCTTTTTTTGACACGTTTATATAATCAGTACCCAAAGGTTTTAAGGATTTTAAAATATTTTCTTCGGCCTCTTCTACTGTATAGGATAAATCAACTTTAGCCACAAGAGGTGCATACAAATCATAATAATGCAAGGTATCTACTCCCATCATGCGTTTTCGTAGATTTAAATAGCGGTGAAACGTTTCTAAATTGCCATTTACATTTTTGATGAGATTATGAAAAACAGCAGTTGGAATGTTACCACCATCCAACGCCATTTTTAATGTACTTTCATAATTGCGGGCTTTTGTAGCAAACAATGCTGCATTGATATTTCCATAGAGTTGTGCACCCAGGGTACGTTGAAATTCATTCAATTTGGAAAAATAAGCATCAAATACTTTGCTCCTAATCGCTCTATTTTCGCTCGCTCTATACAAAGCAAAATTGGCAGCATTGAGTTTTACAGATTCGCCGCTCAATTCAACATCTGGATATGGAAACTCTGCATTCATAAAGGTACTGTAGATATTGGCAGCATTGCCAGACATTAAAGAAGAGTATGCTAATACTTTTTCAACTTCTTCTGAGCCTCTGTGCGCACGCTTACGAAGTAGATCAGTGAGGTAAAACTTATAGGTACTCAATGCTTTTTCTTTTGCAAAAAAAGCATTGAGCTGATCTTCTTTGAGAGTCAATAATTCAGGTTCCATATACGATGTCAATGCGCCATATTCTGAAAAAAGCTGTTGTAACTCTTGATTCATACCAGCATATTTGGTCACGCGGGTATCTTGATCAGATTTCATCGAAGCATAGGATGATAACTTAGCCATTTCCTTTATGAGTGAGGTACTCAACTGAAGTGCTTCTAAAAGTGCGCTAGCGGACTGCGTAAGTTTGCCTCTATAAGAAGCTACTTTCTGCATTTTTTGTTGTAAACGTTCCTTTTCTTCTTTCCAAGTTTCATCTGTAGCATAGAGATGGGACAGATCCCATTTATATTTTTCAGGCAGTTCTTCACGAACTTTCATTTGACTTACGGCAACCGTCGTTGAGAATAACATCATCGCGGTGATCATTTGAGTTTTTCTACGCATATTGTATAAATAGTGTCCACAATTTACAAAACATCTTTTAAATTCTGTCAAGTATTCATAATAACAGCTATTAAAGTTTACCAGAATCTTATCGGGTCAAACTGATCAATCGAATGTTTTATTAAATTTACTTTTCAATTATTATCAGGTTTATCTTTAATTAAAGATAATATGGATTTATACGCTATTTACATTCGTTTTTCATATCTTCTGCTACTTCCCAATCATGGATATGTTGAAATTTGTCAATAAATTTGCTTTAAAAGCCTATCATCTATCCCAGATTAAAATATTCACTTCATTCTGGGATCAATCCAAAAGATATCTCTCAAGGAAAGAATGTCTTTCGGAACCATCAAATTATTCATTAGCTCTTCGTTGTCATCCGTGAAGCTCCAGATATGGTCGTCTTCTTGAGTCGCTACTATTTTTAATATTGCATCTTCGTCACAGATCCAGATATCAGATTGCATGACAGCTATATTATTGGTCATAAACCACTCTTGTGCCTGTTTGGTATCGAGACATAACAACGATCGGGTAAGATCTTCTAAATCGCACATCTCGTCGATAACATGCTGCGGATAATGTAAAGCTAGATACTTCAAATACAAAATATGGTCTCCACAGTGTAAGGCATGATTGCGAATAAGTATACGCTGAGGATCGAATGAAAAATTATATTGTTGTGGATTAGAACTGAATTGATAATGTTTGTCATATTGTTGAATCTTTTCCTGTAAACCTTGATGATAATTATCTTCGATAAACACTTCACCTTCTAACTGGTCATCCTTGATATGCATCAAAGCATCTTCAATGATCAAAATCTGAGGTTGTTGTAGTGCGTCTATACTTAAATTATAATCCAACTTCAATAGGTAATCTGAGATATCGGGAACTAAAAGCGGATACCAGGTCGGATTGTGATCAGTTTCAGTAGGCTTGGCGGTCAACACATTATATCCACGATGCCGCAACTCTAGAAGTATCGATCGGGTCAAAGGCTCAAAGTGCATATCATCTTATTATTAAGAATCAAAATAAACTTTGCTGAATCGGTTCGTCCTGCCCTAGCGGTGGTACATCTGACCATGGATAGGGCTCATATCGATGCTTTCCGTCTGGTCTATTGGGGTAGCCTCGTAGTGTGTAAACAGGATAATATTCTAGTGCTTGGTCTACTATTTCATAGTTGAAGATGTCCACTAAGCTCTTATCATCTTTTTCCTGTAGCCATTGTTGTTCAAGTTCTGGTGTGAGAAATAGCGGCATCCTTTTTTTATTGGGTCCATCGTTGTGTATATGTCCCATCACAGTATTTGCCTCACGGGTCAACATACCAAAGCTACCTACTTTATGAATCTCACCATCCTGCGTAATTATTTCGTGCCACTGGTATATCCCTGGGATAAAAAAAAAATCTCTTGCTTTTTGTCCAATATAATATGGTATTTTCTTTTTCTTATCATGGATCTTACGGTGCTCAAATGTACCTGACACGGGTATAAGACAGCGCTGGTCTTTCAAACGGTGCCAGTACGAATTACGATCGGCAAAGACACGTTCGCTACGGACATTGATCATATTACGACGACGTTCGACTTGCTCTTTAGGGTCTTGGATATAGGTGGGCAATATGCCCCATTCCATCTCTATGAGTTCGATTTTATCGTTTTCTTGATCTTTACAAATAATGGGATATGCTGGAAAGGTGATTGCCTGCACATTTTCAAAGTTCCGATAATCATACTCAAGTTGCTTACGTTCGTCCCTTAAAGTAGGAAAAGCTTTTTTCACAATCTCAAGATTAGTATGAAGTGATATGTCCCAACACATAGTATTTATTAAAATAGAAGAAGTTAAATAATTTAATATTAAACACTTGAAGTATTTATTTGTTTCATGTATCGATCTGATAGATTCATGTTAACTGATCAGGTCTATAGCCTTGACTTTCTTTTTAGTTTTCCCATCTGAGATGAGAGCCCATACACGTCCATGTTCCAGAGTAAACAAAATATCAATTGGATCTTTTCGTTTGAAATTGGTATTGCTACGCAAATAATTAATAATTCTATCCTGATATACCCGCAACATGCGTTTATCCCAATGCTCTTCATGAAAACGATTGATGAAAACACGATAGCCAGAATTGACCTCTAATAACTGTTGTATCTTGTTCAAATCTACAGGTATTTGTACAGCTTTACCTTCTTTAGCTCCAAGTTCTGCTGCATGTAGATGAGCTTGCTCCGGAGTTGAATATGGTGATAGTAGAAAGCCTTGTCCTTTGCTAATATCTGGCCACTCCAACCGCTGCAACACAAAGTCACGATAACCTTTCTCAAGAAAATCTTGCCAAGTATGTCGAGTTAATGGTTCAAATGGATTGTACAGCATCGCGTTATTCTATTGTTGATACGAAGATAATAATTGTCATTAAAAAATATCATTTTTGACTGCATCACATTACTATTTTAAACTTGAAAGAAAAAGCCCTAAGTATCACTACAGAGGGCAATTTTTATGAAAAAATCTACGATTTTTTCAAGCATTCATCTCCTATGAACCTAGGGATTAAATTCATAAAAAATGAAATTCTTTTTCTGAACAGTATTTTATATTGTCGTCAAATCTATTCTATCATATGATCCTAAAGAATCTAATGGGTTACAGTATAAAATGGGGAGCAACCAGTTTTCTTGGGTGTCTATCCATATTGAATATCCAAAGATAAACAATTAAACTAAACATATTAGCTTTTATTTACTATAATTATTAGCTTAAATGAGATAATATATACAAGTTTCTATATAAATCGTACCTATTCAAATGCCGTTTATATACTAACTTTGTTTATAAGGTTGATATTCTTTATTACCTTTTATACCCGTACTTATGCAACATCTTATTGTATTTTTTTCATTATTATTTCTAAACTCTTGTCATACTGATACCGATATGAATGCTGATACCTCATCTCAAAAAAAATTGATTGAAGCTGTGCAAAAGAATCAATTAGCTCTAGTTGAAGAAGCGTTAAAGAACGGCTCTTCAGTTCATATAGCAGATCAAGATGGCAAATCTTTACTTTTAATTGCAACACAAAATAGTGCCCTTGATATGGCCAAGTTGCTGCTATCCTATCAGGCAGATGTCAATCAACAAGATCATATCAAAGACAGTCCATTTCTATATGCAGGAGCGACAGGAAATCTCGAACTGGTGAAACTCTATTTATTGCATGGAGCTCGGTTTGATGTATTCAACAGGTATCATGGTACAGCTCTTATTCCTGCCTGCGAGCTTGGACATCTGGAGGTCGTACACGTTTTAGCCAATACAGAAGGGTTCCCGATTGATCATGTTAATCGACTGGGTTGGACCGCTTTGATGGAGGCTGTAATTTTGGGTGATGGAAGTCAAAAATATAGTAATATTGTTCGGACACTGATCGATGCGGGATGTAACATCCATATTGCCGACCATGAGAAAATCACTCCGATACAACATGCTCGCAACAAGGGATATTCGGCTATCGTTCAGCTTTTGGAGCAAGCAGCTACCTGGTAACTAGCACGTTTGAAGTCTTCTTATCATTTTTGTTAAGTAGTCATGCTTGTATGAGAACATTTAAATCAATTACAGAATCATCAAATTCATTTTAAAACCAACATCTAAACCCTAAAGTAATATAGGAATATACTTTGCTGCCTACCTAAAACTGATTAAAAATCATCTAAACCTTTATAATCTGCCAAATTTTGCTTATTTTCAAAATTTAAACCTCTTTAAGCATGAAGCAATTATGAAAAAAATAATGATTCTATCTCTCGCATTACTATTGGGTACTACGGTCAAGGCACAGCATAAGTTGGACAAAATATGGGAAACAGATTCGATTATCAATATGCCTGAATCTGTTTTATCAGATACCAAAGCTGGTATTCTATATGTATCCATCATGGGCAATAGTGCGGATGAGAAAGATGGTATTGGTGGTATTGGTAAATTAGACCTGAATGGCAAAATTATAGATCTAGATTGGATCCACGGGCTTAATTCTCCTAAAGGACTTGCCAAATATGGAAACACTCTTTATGCAGCAGATATAACGGATGTCGTTGTCATTGATATCCCTTCTAGTAAAATCGTTCGTAAAATCCCAATTGCAGGGTCTATATTTTTAAATGACATCACTGTAAGTGACAAAGGCGTTGTCTATGTTTCGGATTCGAGGACAAAAAAGATCCATCAAATCATTAATAATAAAGATGTTGTTTATCTTGAAAATATTGATGGCGTCAATGGTTTAAAAGCTATCGGTAAAGATTTGTATATCGCTGGTGGCAATAAGCAATTGCTACAGGCTAATGAAAAGAAGGAATTGACAACAATAGCCGATCTACCATGTGGCGGTGATGGCATAGAACCGATCGGCAATGGTGACTTCGTCTATTCATGCTGGGCGGGCTATATTTATTATGTTCATGCTAATGGAAAATATGAATTACTACTGGATAGTACTGCCGAGAAGAAAAACACAGCAGATATCGGATATGACCCTGTTAAAAAGATTATTTATGTACCAACTTTCTTCAAGAAAAGTGTTGCAGCATATCAATTGAAATAGATAATCCTTTTTAGGGAAGTGCATTCAAAAACACTTACCTGAATTAAGGTTTAATAAAGATGCTGTGATCTTAAAACAATCTTAGCATCTTTATTAAAAACTATCGTTACTTCCCAAACCCATCTCTACATATAGCTTTCTCCCCTATCCTGAATCAATATCTCCTTGATATAAGCGCAGCATCTATTTTCATCCAATACTTCCTTAAAAAAAAATGAAGCACATCTTAAAGTTAGGGAAGAGATCACAACTTTCCAGTCCTAGATCGTATTTTAAAGTCTAAATAGTCATTTATAAAAGAAATTTTGCTGACTATATAGTTGTTTTTTTAAATTTAACCCATGAAGCTAATAATATTTGATTTAGATGGCACATTGTTAGACACTCTCCAAGATTTAGGAGAGAGCTGCAATACCATACTTGACCAATTTGGATACCCCACGCACCCCTTAGAATCTTACAAAAAATTTGTAGGAAATGGGGTTCGCATACTCATTGAACGCGCATTACCTACAGAGGCCAGAACTGAGGATACCATAACACGATTACTTATTGCATTTAAGAAACGCTATGAAGAGCAAATTGAAAGTTGTACCAAACCCTATACTGGTATTATTCCCTTATTGCAAACACTTCAATCATCTGGCTATTTGATTTCAATTGCATCTAATAAATATCATGAAGCTGTCATTCCGTTGGTTGAAAAATATTTTCCGGAGATTTCTTTTGATGTTCTACTGGGACATAGAACTGGACATCCCCCAAAACCTGATGCCGATATTGTATTCGAAACGCTCCGTATGCTGAACTTGCAGCCAAGTGACTGCTGCTATGTAGGTGATTCATCTGTCGATATGGATACCGCGCATAATGCTGGAGTAAGTGCAATCGGTGTAACATGGGGATTTCGGGATGAAGAAGAATTGAGACTACATGGAGCAGATTATATTATTCATGAACCGCAGCAGCTACTCGATATTGTAATTAAACGATAATAAGAGGGCAATACCCAATAAATTGCGAGTTATTGAAGTATAAAAATCAAAAAGCCACATCGTTTGACGTGACTTTTTGATTTTTTATGCAACACGTACGTATTGTTTATACAGATTTCAAATCCACCTATTAACTGTTTTTTAAGTAATCTCTTAACACATATTGTAAAATGCCATTATTTTTATAATATTCGATTTCTATAGCTGAATCCATCCGAGCCTGAACTTTAAATTCCGTTATTTTTCCAGTAGGATGAGTTGCTTTTACATCCAACAATTTGTGCGGAGTCAACTGATCAGCAAGTCCAATAATATCAAAAATTTCAGTTCCGTCTAGTTCTAAAATTTCGGCATTTTGTCCATTAGTAAATACTAAAGGTGCTACCCCCATACCGACCAAGTTACTGCGATGGATCCGTTCAAAACTTTCTGCGATGACCGCTTTGATACCTAATAAATAAGCGCCTTTGGCAGCCCAATCGCGTGACGAACCTGATCCATATTCTTTCCCAGCCAATACAATAAGCGCAGTATCTGTCTTTTTATACTCCATAGCAGTTTCATACACTGTTTTTACCTCTCCAGTTGGAAAGTACACGCTGAAACCACCTTCTTTCTCTACGATCTTATTTTTGATACGTACATTGGCAAAAGTACCTCGCATCATGACCTCATGATTTCCACGACGGGAACCATAAGAATTAAAATCAGCGGTTTCTACTCCATGGGAGGATAAGTATTGTCCAGCAGCACTATTTTCACGGAAGGAACCTGCAGGTGATATATGATCCGTCGTGACTGAATCACCCAAGTATAATAATACACGAGCATGGGTAATATCCGTGATGGGATCTGGGGTCGCCTCCAGATTTTCAAAAAATGGAGCTTCTTTGATATAAGTTGACTCTTTATTCCATTCAAAGCGTTCATCTAAGCTTACCTCTAGATTTTGCCAATCTTCTGAACCGTCAAATATGACATCATATACTTCCTGAAAATCCCCCTGTTTAACACAGTCGTTGACTGTTTTTACTATTTCTTCGCGACTTGGCCATATATCTTTCAAATAAACGGGACGACCATTCGGATCATATGACAGTGGCTCGTTTATCAGATCGACATCTACCCGACCTACCAAAGCATAAGCCACGACAAGCATAGGAGACATCAGAAAATTCATTTTCACCTGCGGATGTACTCTTGCTTCAAAATTTCTATTCCCCGATAATACCGATGCCACTACTAGATCTCCTTTGTCTACAGCTTCGGCAATATGTGGCGGTAAAGGCCCCGAATTACCAATACAAGAGGTGCACCCATAACCTACAGTGTGAAAACGTAATGCTTCCAGGTCCGTATTTAATCCTGATCGGTTCAGATATTGGGTAACAACTTTAGAGCCGGGTGCTAAAGAAGTTTTGACCCATGATTTTGTTCTCAAGCCCTTTTCTATAGCGTTGCGTGCCAATAATCCCGCACCAATCATGACCGCAGGGTTAGACGTATTGGTACAGCTCGTGATCGCTGCTATCACAATGCTTCCATCGCTTAATACAAATTCTTGATTTTTATATTTGATGCGGACGGACTGTATCGCATCTTTCACAACCTCTAATTCTGATTCACTGTTCTTGGGAACTTTACCAAAAGTAAATTCTGTCCCTGACCCTCCATCTGCAAGCCAAGCCGATTCTTTTCTTTCATTCGGCAAGCTATAATTACGTTGATATTCTTGCTGCAGCAAACTTGAAAATTGATGGCCTAAATCTTTTGCCAAAACTTTGTCCTGCGGGCGCTTTGGTCCAGAAACAGTTGGCTCTAAAGTGGATAGATCAAACTCCACTATAGAAGAAAAATTAATTTCTTCATGACCTGTTCTCCATAGTAGATTTTCTTTGCAATACGTTTCCACAATCTTAATTTGTTCAGGTGTCCGATTGGTTGTATACATATACTCTAGGGTACGATCGTCAATTGGAAAATAAGTAATCGTACAGCCAAATTCTGGCGACATATTGGCAATAGTTGCTCGATCTGTAACCGTCAAGTGATCCAATCCATCTCCAAAAAGTTCAACAAACTTTCCCACAACACCTTTATCTCGAAGCACCTTAGTAATGGACAAGACCATATCAGTGGCTGTACAAAGCTCAGGTATTTTTCCCGTCAATTTTAAGCCAATTACTTCAGGACAGGTAAAAAAGATCGGTTGACCCAACATAGCGGCTTCGGCCTCGATACCTCCTGCACCCCAACCCACTACCCCCATACCGTTGACCATGGGCGTATGCGAATCGGTACCCACCAAAGTATCGGGAAATAACCAGCCTTCACGTTCTATAATACCTTTAGCTAAATATTCCAGATTTACTTGGTGACAAATTCCCATTCCCGGAGGGACTACCGTAAAGTTTTTCAAACCATGCTGTGCCCATTTGAGTAATTCGTAACGCTCCTTATTACGTTGATATTCTAGTTCTACATTTTTGTCGTAAGCATAATCCGTTCCATAATAATCAACCTGTACTGAATGGTCTATCACTAAATCTACTGGAATTGCAGGATTGATCTTTTGACCATCTTTTCCATGACGAACATATTCTGCACGAAGGGACGCCATATCAACTACAGCAGGAACTCCTGTGAAATCTTGCATCAAGATCCGTGCGGGTTTAAAAGGAATATCTTTGTCAACTGGCTCTGGAGTCCAATTTATGAGTGTATCAATATGCTCATCGGTAATGCTGAAACCATCATAATTACGCAATACATTTTCAAGTAGGATACGGATACTGAATGGTAGATGGGACACTGAACCTTGGGGAAGATCTTTTAGCGAACAATAGTTATAACTTTTTTCGTTTATAACTATTGTTTTTTGTGATTTAGCGTTATTTATGCTCATATGTACAAGTTTTGTTAACATTTAAATATACTTAATTAACTATCTAGATGCAAAACAAATAGCACGGCGCAATTGTTCCAGTTTTTGACTATAATATTTAAAAAAGAGAACCTCTATTTTTGGTTTGACCAGTTATTTGTATATCGTATACTTTCTATTCTACTGATGACCACTATATTCCATTCAAATCATTTTTTCCAACATAGTCATCAGCATATCTATTCTATACTGGACCTGATTCTCTAAAAAAGATCTACTATTTTACCTGATACCAAACCCCATTTTAAGATCCAATTGGTGTCCTATACGGTAGTTGTATAAAATCGTATAAATTGTCTTCATTTAAAAATTTCCTTCTTTAACAATAATCGCATAGGCCATTGGAATTTTATTGTTCAAATGCTTGATTTTATATTTTTAGGTGTCAACGCAATCATATCCTTAAAAATAGGATAAGGAGAGTAAGAGCCTTCGCCATTCAAGTGAATAATCAGTACACTTACCGTTCAAATAGTATGATATACCGAATAGCGCTAACTAAAAAAACAATAAATATTGATATTAGTAAACGCGTATGTGAACAATGTTCATACTGAGCGCTATTAAATTTTTACATGTAGCCGTTTAATTCACTATAAGTTTATAATCAAAGCATATAGCCATTATTGTACATCCATTTTTATTTAAAATATCAGTCCATGAAATTAATCATCACCTTTATATTGACGATCACTTTTTCCGTATCGTTGGTCTATTCTCAGATTTCTGAAAGAAAGTTTGTATCCATCAATAATAAAAAAATGGCTTACAAAACATTTGGAATTGAAAATAGAAAAATAAATGAACCCATTGTCGTGTTTGAAAGCGGCCTTGGTTCTGGTGGCGGCAGTTACGGGAGTTTATTTCCTTTTATTGAACATGGTTTTGCAGGTATCGTGTACGATAGAAACGGAATTGGAGAATCTGAGATCGATAGTTTAGTCCGTACAGATATTGAAGTTGTAAAAAGGCTTCACGATTTATTATCGACCTTAACTATAAGTCCTCCATACTTACTCGTTGGACATTCTATTGGGGGGCCGTTTATCCGCTTGTATGCAGCACAATATCCCCATGAAGTTTGTGGTTTATTTTTCATTGACCCGACAGACTTTATGCTAACAAAAGAAGAAGATGACCAGGTAAAGTCCAGCACCGCAAGCAAAACAGGATACCGAGAGTTATTGACCATTAATTTCAAGAACATCTTAAACGACCCTTCAACGACAAAAGGTTTTCGATATGAAGTACAGCGGGAGCTCCAAGAGAGTACGCCAGATTTTTTTAAAAATTACACATCCTTACCCCCTCTTATTGATATTCCGGTAACGGTAATGATTTCCTATAATAAGTATATAGAGCAATATGAAACAACGATGAACGAAAACCTTAAATTAGGTATTAACCTCATCCCTTGGTGGAAAGAATTGGATGATTTGAGAATAAAACACTATGCAGAAATGATCAAAAACAATCGTTCTAGTAAGCTGGTCTTATTGCCGCGATATAGTCATGGAATTCACCATCAGGATCCTAAATTAGTAGCTCAAGAATTAGTAAATGCTTATGAGACATGTCTGCGTTCTTATAATAACATGTAGTCCAGGTATATTTTGATGCATGCACTATAACTATATGAACATTGATAAATATATTACTCAGGAGACTATCAAATTTATTTAATCAATTTATCATCTTTGGAAAAGCGAGATTTTTTCCCGTATAACCAAACATAACGACCATCGTTAAAAGGGAAATATTTTGATATTTTCCCAGTTTTCATACATTCATCAAACCATTTTTTGTATTCCAGAAAGACCAACTTAGCTTTTTCAGGACAATTATTTATTTCGATTTTATCTTCATTATCATATAACACTGGCGCAGGAGAATAATAATCGGTATATACTCCATAAGCTATTCTATCAATAAAATATAGAGCACTAATTTCAACTGTATAAAACTTGGATCTAGGAGAAAACCTGATAGCCCTCTCATCAGTAGCATGACGACCGTCCAGAGTCTGATGGCATCTAGGCCTGTGACGGTATTGGTGCCATAATTGGTCTTGATCGTATGTCCTGCTCCTGCCGAAGCAAGGGGCTGCCAGGCTGCACCGGGCGATCTGGGCAAGAAAGTGGGGACTTCGGGAGATATCATAGGCCGCTACGAACGTGATGAGATTACTCCTTCTGCGGAAGTGGCTTTCAAGCTGGCGGATGTAATCGATGTATCGGTGGACTAGCTTTCGGGAAAAACAGATACACTGCTCGATTCTGCTACGCTCGGCAGGATCATGGAGATATCTGTGATGCCCAAGGACGACCAGAAACAGGTGTTCCTCGTCCTTGATGCACTCATCAGGGGTTATAAGGCTAGAAAAGCCTATTCGTAATAACCATTACAGCCCAATCTTTCATCGGATTGGGCTGTAATGGTTATTAGATAGTTGATTCAATCAATATAATGTTCTTTCCTATTTACCATAATAGACACTATTATACCAAGTTTACCTTTGGTCCATACTTGCAAGCCAATCTTATCAAATTCATAAACATACTGTTCCTCCTCTTCGTTGACAAATAACTTATCTTCATCAGAATAATCATCTTCAATATAATCAGAAAATTGCTGAACACTAAGACCAATAAGGTTAACACCTTTGTATAACAATTCTTCATAGCATCCTATAAAGTCAATTTTTTTATCCAACACAAAAAGAGTCATTTCAGGATTAAAAAATATATAATTAATAGAGGGAGCAACCTGATCCTCGCTCATATCATGTACCTCAAATTCATCCAAATATTGAATAATCTCTTGTCCTAGAACAAAAATACCTACTTGCTTAAATGGGATTAATACGGGAACCATACTTATCGTTTATTTGCTTTAGAATGCTCTTCACCTTTCTTAGATCTTTGAGCACTTTGAATTACTTATTCAAGTGCAAAAAATCCATTACAAAAATTTCTTTCTTACTATCATTAAAAATTTTCACATTTACATTTGACCCTAATTTAAAACTATTCCAAAAAGATTCACTATCTCCAACTCTCTTTAATCGACCGTCATTATATTTGATAAAAATTCGTTCCTCTCCTAAAAAATTCACATTTAAACATATCGAATTGTTAAAATCAACGCGATGATTAAATACATTAAAAATTCCATAGCTTTTATAATAATAAGCCTCACATAAATAAATTTCAAACTTATCTTTGATCTTTTCATAAACTATTGTATCAACCACAACGAGTTTATTAGGACTAACTTCCCGGATAAAATTCTTATTGTATACAGAATTTTCAATAGATAATTGTGCGGGAAAATAATGATTTACAAATTGTCCATTCCTAACCAACAAAATAGAAAGTACATAATATAATATTGTGGTTGATACTATAACCAATAAACTTATTTTAATTCTTCTGTTTTTCATTTCTTTTTGGCTTTAGAAAAAACGCTAATATCCAAACTATCTTTATTCTCATTTTTAATGTCTTGAAATTTTTCAGGAGGGTCCATACCGTTTCCGTCGCCTGTTTTAAATCCGCCAACTTTTAATGTAGCTTCCACATTATCAATACAGTTATTTAAAAACGTTTTATATGCTGTTGCAGTGGTCTTACTAGCAGTTTCCTTCATTACATTATCTTCTTTTTTTTGTTGTTACAAAAAGAGTAGCTTTTTCATATCTCTGTTTTGGAACCCCATTAGAATCTCTCTCAGAATTTGCAAATGGCTCCTCTCCATAATTTACATCATCATAGTCATCTTTAAAAGTATTATGCTCACTATTAGCAAAGTCTCCTAAACTCTTAAATCCAGCAATTGTAAATGAATTATTTTCCTGCTCTTCACCTCGTTCATTCTTATAACTTCCTGTATTATCACCATCTTTAGAATAATAAGTCCAACCGTCTTTTTCATTTCCAATTAACATAGCTATATGCCCATATTTGTGATCTGGCCTTTTTTCTCCATATGATAATATTATAATATCTTTACAGTTTGGATCAATAATATCAATTGGATTATTAAGAACATAATTGTAAGGAGAATGATTAAAGTACTTCTCCGCCAATCGGATCCACCACATTCCATCAACCGATCTCTGCATCATAGAACCTGGCCCCGTAATCATACTGGCCTCTAAGCTCGCCCTGGATCTCCTTGCCATTATAAAGATACTTATTAAATTATCTTCATAAAAATGGGTATATACATATGTTTTTTTGTTAGAGTTAATAATATTACGGAAAGATACGATATATACCTATAAATATGATGAGCAATTTATTAATTTTTAACATGGCTAAAATCAAAACCTCCTTTTCTCCAATAATCGATTAAAGTTTTGCTGGCCTAGAGTGTCAAATAATATCAATTCTATCTCTTTAAGTTAGAGCTAAAACAAATTCGGAATATATTTCTCCTCATATCAAAATATAATTTAATTATAACCCTATTAGGAAACACCATAAATTAACCTCATTTCGTCATTTTTTGTTTAAAAACGAAATCTCTTCGTAGAAATTTTAAGCTAAAAATTACATATATTTGCTTTATTAATTATACCCATATGAAACGTATTGTATTATTTAGTGTGATAAGTGTTGCCTGCTTTTTTTCCTGCGCCGAATTTGTCGACTATCCTTTGGAGAAAAAGACTGTCAATCTTATCGGGCCTAAAAATGATCTGATCACGTTGGATACGACACTTACATTTCTTTGGGAGAAACATATCGATGCTACTTCTTACCGTTTGCAGATTGCAACACCTGATTTTGAATCTATTGAACGTATTCCTATTGATTCGGTTGTAACAAAAGATTATGTTGAATTAACGCTTAAACCGGGTACATACGAATGGCGCGTTCGTCCGGAAAACCGTGGCAGTGTCGGCATTTATACTTCTCGTAAATTAGTTATTCTCGATAAAAAGGTTGATGAAAAGTAAAGCGACAACTTATATCTTAATAGCTGCTGTTTTGGGTGTCTGGGGGTTTATTTTGATGAAAATTTTCAGCTCCCTATCCGACAGTTCGGATATGCCCACTACGGCTAAAAAGACATTTAAAGAGCAACCTGTGAATCTGTCTTTCTACAGTAGTAAAAAAACAGGAACATTGCTCTTGGACTATGCTGACCCGATGTTGCGCGATCTAGCTGTGCGTACAACGGACCTCCCGATGGAGCCTGCGATACAGAACCCAGTAAATGACTACATCCCTCCTGCACCAGTGGAGATGGAACCACAGATTGATGTGCAATATCTTGGTTTTATTGAGAACCTAGAGGATAAACGTCCGACAGCCATTGTTAATATACAAGGCATGCAGTACATGATGAATAACGGTGAACGGCAGTCAGGTGTGCACTTGGTTAGCATTAATAAAGAATATTTAAAAATAAAAATTGGGGATAAGACCAAAACCATCTATAAAAATGAAAATTAAGTTACTCTTCTATACGCTATTACTTTCTTTCAGTAGTCCAGATGCTTATTCGCAAAGTAAGGATCTTCCCATTTTTACGCGCTTCACCATTATTAATGAGGATGGCACTAAGCATGTCTTTCATGCGGATAATTTGAAGTACCGTGCCGTCAGTGAAAAGACCTATACCTGGTACTCCACAAATATGCTGCATACGACCATGGGTGGTTATTCCGGAAAGCTCCTTTATGGGCAGTTTACAACTTTCTACCCTAATAAAAGCTTATCTGAACGGGGAAATTATGCTTTTGGTATGAAAGATGGTATCTGGAAAAGCTGGTATGAAAACGGTAATTTAAAAAAAGAATCTCAATGGTTAGCGGGCATTGAGGAAGGTCCTTTTATCGAATATAATGAACAGGGAAAATGGCGCAAACGTGGTCATTTTAAAGATAACCGTTTACATGGTATTATTGAGGAGATCCAAAATGACAGCATCAGCCTAAGCTATTACGCTTATGGGAATGCAATTACAAAGGATGAATACCTTGATAACAATATCTTCAGGAAATCTGGTAAATTAATCGGTAATAAGATCAATCAGTGGTTCAGAAAAAAGGATAAGCAGGAAACCGCTCCTACAGCTAGCGAATAATTATGCTCCGTTCATCCGCCCTGTATCTTGTGCTGGTTATCTCCTTCATCGTTTCCTTAATTTTGGGAAGCATGATCTATATCGCTTATTTTTTTCGCGATCAGGAATCACGCTTCCATAGACAAGATATGCTCCGCCAACAGATCGATGCCGGATACCAAATCGCTTCTTCTCGGGATTTCCCTTCCGTACGCGACAGTATGCTGACCCATGTGCTCATGGAGGGCGATTCGATCCAGGTATCACGATATGAATGGGGGCTTTACGATATCGTTTCTGTAAAATCACAGATACAACAAGATAGTATGTTAGAGGTCGCTATGATCGGTCAGCAGCTAACCGATTCAACAGTTCTGTATATTGTTGATGAAGATCGACCTTTGTCGGTCAGCGGAAAAACAGTGATAAAAGGCAATACATTTTTACCAAAATCCGGTATCCGCCCCTCGTATGTTGACGGTGATTATTTTCAAGGTTATAAAGATATTATTGAGGGCAAGATGGGCGACAGTGACCGCAAGATGCCATCAGTGGTAGAAAACCGGTTACAATACATTCAAAGTCTGCTCGCCTTTGATAGCCTTCCTTATGCGGAACTTCCTGGAGGCAGTATAAATGCTTCTTTTTCAGCTGGAACTCAAACTTATCGTGTTTCAGGTTCATCCTTTATACAGGATAGTTTAACCGGCAATATTATTGTCGTATCCGATACGACCATCCGCATTTCATCTTCCAGTCATCTGGATGATATTATCGTTGTAGCTCCAAGCATCCGCATCGAAACCGGTTTTAAGGGTAATGCGCAGTTTTTCGCCACAGATTCGATCGTCCTAGAGGAAAAAGTCAACCTGCTTTATCCATCAACAGTTGGATTAATTTCTGAAAAGGACAGCAATTCAAAAATTAGCATTGGTAAACAGTGTGAACTTGCAGGGACAGTTTTTCTTTATGAGAAAGAACGATCTGACATCCCTCCGATTGCTAGTTTTGGAAAAGACTGCCGCGTGGAAGGAGATCTCTATATTACCGGTCTGCTAGATTATGCGAAGGGTTTTCAGGTGTCTGGTAAGATCGCCTGTTATCGCTTTCTCTACAAGAGTCCTTCGTCTCTTTATGAGAATTTTTTGGTTGATGTCAATTTTGACCGATCAAAACGTTCGCCCTATTTCATCAGCTCGTATCTGCAAAATAATGATCAAGGGAAAGTGTTTAATAAACCGATTAAATGGTATCATGAAATTTAAACTGAACCATACCGTCCGTGCCTCCTCTCTAGTTGAAGTCTTGATTTCAATGGTTATTCTCTTGCTTGTTTTCGGGATTGGAATGATGATCTTTACGAATCTCGTTCGTTCATCTAAAAGTAAACAATCTAAAGTGATTGCCCATGAGATGGCCGTATTGGCGCATCAGGCCTTAGAGGAAGATCGGGAAAAGCAATTTGAGAAAGAGGGTATTTATTATACGGTAGAGCAGGAAGATTTTTCGACCTATTCCGATCGTGTACGAATTAAAGTGACAGCACAATTATCCGACAACGGAAAGATCATAGATAGTTTGATACTGATAAAGGAACTGGAACATGCAAACTAAAAAACTGAAGGCCTTTACACTTATGGAGCTCAGTATAGCCATGCTAATCGCTGCAATCTGTATCGGGATGGCATTTTATATGTTCCAGTTTTTTCAAAGGCTCTATTTGAGTCAGCAGCGGGAAAAGCAGGAACAATTCAGCTTCAGTCTATTCCAGCATTTGCTAAAAAAAGATATGGACCAGGCCCAAGCAGTTTTTTATGCGGAAAACGAATTGCAACTCTTGGACAGTGCTGGAACGATACGCTATATTTTTACTGAAAACCATATCGCACGAGATCATTACCAACAGCAAACGGATACCTTTAATTTCAAGACATTGGCTATTGATGGTCTATATCGCAATATCTCACGTCCAAGTCCAACCTGTATTGATGAATTTCAGGTAACGGTTACCTTCGATAAAGAAGAGCATACCTTTATCCTGGATAAAAAATATGCTGCTCAACAATTGATGCAGATTGCGAATACTAAATAAGATTAAAACCAAGTTGTTATGCCACAAATTGACATATCAAAATATAAAAAAGCTAAAAAGGTATCAGCTGCTAGTTCTGCAGATCAGAAAGATTTTGATCTGATGGGATTTCTGAACCGGGACATCTCTTTTGGGAACGGACAACTTTCCGATAAGAAGAAGGAAGAGTTTTATCTCGAGTTCAGTACATTACTGCTGTCCGGTGTAGATCTTAAAACGGCCTTTGACCTGCTTTTATTAGACCATAAAAACAACAAAGACGGCAAAACATTCCATGCCATAAAAGAAGCTGTTTTAAAAGGTGAAAGTTTATCTAAAGCGATCCAAAATAGTGGACGTTTCAGCAGCTATGAGTATTTCAGTATCCGAATCGGTGAGGAAACGGGAAAATTGGGTGAAGTGATGAAAGAATTAGGCTCTTTTTACAAGAGTAAGATCAGCCAACGGCGTAAGATCGTTTCTGCTCTTACTTATCCAGCGATCGTCATGACAACCTCATTGGGAGCTGTTTTCTTTATGCTCAAGTTTGTGGTGCCGATGTTTGCCGATGTTTTTACCCGCTTCGGAGGAGAGCTTCCTGCTATCACGGCACTTATTTTAAATATATCCCTGTTTTTAGACCGTACGTTCTGGTGGGGTGTCCTTATTGTACTGGGTGTATTCCTTTTTTTTTACGTCAATAGAAAGAAGTTATGGTACCGCAAATGGTCGTCCATCATTCAGCTGCGTTTACCGTTATTTGGAGATATCATTCGCAAGATTCATCTGGCCCGATTTGCCAATACGATGCGCTTACTGGTCAGCACCAATACCCCGCTATTGCAATCTATCCAGCTTGTACAGCAGATGACCGATTTTTATCCGATCGCACAATCACTTCAGGAAACCGAGCAGTATATTTTACAGGGAGAATCGTTACATGCATCACTCGCGAAATTCCCCTTTTATCCGGCCAAGACTGTCCAGCTGATCCGTGTTGGAGAAGAAGTTAACCGACTGGATTTCTTTTTTGAGAAAATTTCGAGTCAATTAACAGAGGAGGTAGAATATAAGACATCAACCCTGTCCAGTTTACTGGAACCCTTTATTATTATTTTTTTAGGTTTAGTTGTGGGGTTGATTCTAATCGCCATGTATCTTCCAATGTTCCAGATGAGCAATAGTTTTTAATCGTTATATATTTTTATGAAAAAAATCATTTTATTTCTAAGCTGGATAGTTGCGCTACCAGCTGTTTTTGCTCAGAATAGCAATGACTATCTGGAAACGACTGTTACTTTTCCCAGTAATTATAAAATTGGTGATTATATTGAATTTGCTTCTTCAAAATATCATTCTCCCTCAGCCAATGCTACTGGATATTATGAGATCTCTATTGCTTATTCGAGAGGCAGTGTAGCTGCGGCTGCAACTCATATTGTCTCTTCCTCACACAGCAACCCTAATCTATGGCGTGAGGCGGGGCGAGTCAATAATAATGTGTACATGTTTAATGGAATTAATTTTACCATCGATCATAACTCGTCAACTAAATCTTTTCGAATTAGAGCAATCAGCACTGGTGGCATCGCAGCAGTATTGCCTGTAAGCATAAAAATACGTTCCATCAATGCTAATTTAGGATATACGCTTTTAAATAATTCAGGAAATGAACCTAATCTTGTTCCACTATTACCTATGACTTACGATTGGGATTTGATTGTGGGTAATACCTTCACTGATGCAGCAGGTATTTTAGCTATTAAAGCAACGTCTAACGGAAATGTCGGAATCGGCACTCCTACACCTTCGGAAAAACTGGCGGTTAATGGTAAGATCCGTGCGCAGGAAATCAGAGTTGATGCCGGTCCTTGGCCCGATTATGTATTCCAGGAAGGTTATGATTTGACCCCCTTAGATAGTCTGGAGCAGTTCGTAAAGACTAATAAACATCTACCCAATATTAGTTCAGCATTGCAGGTTGAAAAAGAAGGTGTTGAATTAGGTGAGTTAAACAAGCAATTGCTTCAAAAAGTAGAAGAACTGACCCTTTATCTTATCGATCAACATAAAGAGATCCGCGATCTAAAAGCTGAAATGAAGGCTTTAAAAACTGGGAAATAAAAAATAGAGCTTGCATTAGGCAAGCCCTATTTTCGTTTATATTTCATTTACTTTTTTAGTGCTTTTTCAATATCACTTAATCGTTTTGAAAATTCAGTATACTGATCTGTGTTCGTTTCTTTCAGTTGCGATATTTCCTTGTCCTTATTGATTAAATGTAAAGTCAATTCCTCGACTTTCTGCATCAAGATTCTATTCATTTCGCCTAGCGATAGTCCATCCTCCTCAATTTCTTTTGCTTTTGGAACACCTGGTAGGTGCTTATTTTCTTTTATAAAGGCTTCTGTTTCTTTGAGACTCGGTAGTTGATATGTTTCTTCAAAAACATAATCTGGCCAATCTGAAGCAGCTGTGGTAACTTTGATCTCCTGGGCAAGAATCTTTCCTTTCACAGAAAGTCTTTCCTGTGGTTTTAACGTACCAATACCAACATTTCCATTGGATAGCATGACATGGGTATCAGTATCATGAAGACCAAAATAAACACCACCCTTACCGTCCAATGTGCTCCCATTCCAATCCGTTTGTATTCTTATAGTATTTTTTAAACTAGACCCTCCAGCCCTTAATTGAATCTGGGAGACATCCCATCCAGAAGCAATTTCATAATGAACTGACCTGCCACTTGGAGTCCAATTTCCTATAGACGCAGCAATTCCCTGCGCTGAAATTTCGCTAACTTTACTTCCGTCCTCCGTTATGATTTGTTTTTTCGACCGGATATCTCCATTTACTTGCAATGTATAACCAGGTGTCAATGTGCCAATCCCTACGTTTCCCGTATTTGGAAAAACATTAGTTTGTTGGGCTTTTACATTTGTAAAGCATACTGCTGATGCTATGCAAGTAATGCAGATAAATTTACGATTACGCATTATTTTAATATATGGGATTAATATTGTCTTTTGTACAAACAGAATAAGGCATATGCTACTTAACCAATTTGTTCACTAAAGTTTCTAATTTTTGAATACGGCTGTTCTGATCTTCGATTTCTTTGTCTTTATCAATTAAATGCAGCGTAAGTTCTTCATTTTTCTGCATTAGAATACGAACCATTTCACCCAACGATAGTCCATTTTCTTCAATTTCTTTGGCTTTTGGAACACCCGGAAGGTGTTTGTTTTCTTTTATAAAGGTTTCAACATCTTTTAGAGGAGTCAGTTTGTAATCTTCATCAAAAACATAATCCGGCCATGGTCCGGAATCGACTTTGATTTCTGTCGCCCGGATTTTACCATTGACCGCTAGTTTTTCCGTAGGATTTTGAACCCCAATTCCAATTTTGTCTACTACATAAATCTTTTTGGCAGTCCAGTCCGTATCGATATTATTGGCATTTGCACTGGTGTAAAATGACTGCCAATCTGACCAACCTTGATTATTATACAATCCTAATCTTAATTTCGGAACTTTACCCCCATGGATCTCTGAATACGGAAAATACATCTGAAAGGCTGCACCGTCTTGAGCACTAGTAAATCCTCCTCCTCCCAAAACGGTTCCATAGGATGGAAAACCTTCAGTTCCTCTAACAAATGATAACTGTAACTTCCCATTAAATACCCTAGGAAGATCAGCGGTATTCCAAACATAACTACCTGCTGTATTTAATGCTGTCTGTGCATGACTTGCTTTTGCATACAAAAGACAGGCAATGCCTAATACTACTGCGTTCAACTTTTTCATATCTAATCGTTTAATAATTTGGCTTTATTATTATTAATTTGATGGATTGATGTTATTTATTTCCTTTTAACGAATCTATTTCTTGCTGCATCACTTTCATGTTTTCTTTCAGATCCTTCATTTCCTTATTTTTCTCTATAAGGTGCAGGGTCAGCTCTTCTATCTTTTGTAATAAATCAATCTGAAATTGTCCAACATTTAATCCATTTTTCTCCATATCTACAGCGCTTTGTATCCCGGGAAGATGTTTATTTGTAGTAATGAATGCATCTATTTGCTCCAGGCTAGGATTAATATAATCGGGTTCAAAGACAAAATCGGCCGTTTTTTGTGTATTTACGATTATTTCATGTGCTCTGGCTGTACCGACAATATCCAGTTTATGTTCAGGGCTGCTGGTACCTATTCCTAAAAATCCATTTCCCGTAATTCTCATGACTTCTTTACCTTCATTTGCAGTAGATGGCACGCCAAAAGCGATTGCACTTCCTGTGCTTATATTCGCGCCCGTCACAATGCCCTTAATCCAACTAACCGCTCCACCATTATTCAGGTTTAATCTTACCGCCCCATTCAGATTGCCAAATTCATTTGTCAGGGTGAGCTGAGCACCTAAATCACCTATTAAATTTTTCTTAACCAGCAAAGATCCATTTTCAATATGCAATGCTTCTCTAGGTGTACTTGTTCCTATTCCGACCTGAAAATTATTACCTACAAATAGGGTTTTACCAATTTTTGATCCTCCTGTAAAGTCACCTTCGTAATTTAATGTCAAGATATTATTGGCATCGTGCACTATCGCTCTTCCTCCAGCTCCCCTTTCTGGATAACTCAAAACCACATCGGCTCTTCCATCGTGTTGAAATGTACCTGTCTGTGCTTGACAAAAACTTGCGCATAGTAATAACCCGGAAAAAAAGATAATTTTCATCATTAAGAATATAGATTAAGTTTATTATTGGTATTTATTATTGGAGTTGCAGTACCTTGAATCCAAGTTCGCCTTCTATGACTTTCTTTTGGTCGGGACTAACTTTCTTGGTGTCCATTTTAAGGTTAACAGCAGATAGATATCCTAAGGTGGTTATTTTCTCCAGTTCATTGATGGACTGCACAATGGCACGATAATCTCCTTTTATAGTCAACGTCTTATTTCGTACTGCTGCTGTATCGCTTTGAAGCTGTGCTCCTTTTGCTGGTCGATTGTTAAAATACACCTGTATTGCCGGACTGTTGACTGCACGGCTTGCGTTTGATAAAAAATTATCATTCCAGCTTGTAGAATCTGTTTGATAGACCTTTGCTAGGCTATCCAATATTTTTGCTTTACTGACAAGCTGATATTGGGCATTATGGCTGACATCATTCCCAATTTGTGCTGATAGTTGTTTATTGATCCGATAAGCATCATAGGTCTTCTGAAAGGCAAGCAACCATGCCAGTACCAACATCAGGCCCACTCCTGCATAAAGCAGTTTGTTGCGCTTTTTATAATCAATTTCCTTCCACTTGATCATTGTATTCTATTTTTAACGTAAAAGCTTCACTTGTTTCGCCCACCTGTTTACTACCGTATTCTTCGATATTGACTTTTTCGATCCATTTATAGTCTTTTAACCCCCGAATCCATTCATTCAAAATATTTAAGGACAAACAGGTACCTTTTATCAATAGGACCTGCGGATACTGTACAGTCTTGTTTCCACTTACTTTTTGCTGCGGATTAAGCTGAATCTGTGTCAAATTGATCGAGCTAAAGTTGCGCATTGAAGCGCCGATCTTATCCAATAGAAATGCTTTTGAGACACCCCCATTCCAGCCGATCTGCGTAATTAGTTCTTCATTTGTTTTAATCTCCTGTTCGATCTTACCTAAATCCTTAACCGTTGACTGTTGTGTACTGACCAGATTGCCCAGGCTCTCATTTTCTGTATAGTACATATTGAACAGCAACGCATTGATCATCAAAAGAAAAAAGAATACAGCTATAAATATCAAGAGGTTAGTTTTAAACTTCTTTTTTTCTATTGCCGTTACAAAGGCATCATTAACCGTTGGTTCTGCAAGACCATAATCCTGCAGATCTTTAGCCATCAAAGCGCTAAACGCAGCAGCATAGGCCATGACATATTCCTGTTTGATGGGCTGGTCGCCTACTTTAATAACAAATGTACTCGTATGTGTGTCGCTGTAAGAATAGTGTTTCCACGTTTCTTTGTCCGTATCAATTTCAATAAAATACTTGTCCAGCGTATAGCGATTTTCATAACTATTGAGCTGGGCTAATACATGGTCCAATATAAAGGGCCCCACTGATACCGATATAATGGTAAAACCTTCTTGAAGGAAGCGTTTTATTAAGTTGGCGATATAATCTTTTCTTACAAATGCGTACCAAGAGCGATCTGCGCCTTGCATCTGCTGCATAAAGAAACGCTCAGCATCGTAACTTGGAAAAATATTCTTAATGGATTCTTCATCAACGATCTGGCCGGTATATTCTTTGAAAAGTACCTGACGGCTATCAATATGTAAGGACGCCGGAACAAGCTTATCTTTTACTGCAGACAACTTGTCCCAACCCAGATAAGTTACCGTATTTTCAATTTCCAGACTATCTTTTGTGCGCTGTATGGTACAGCATCTAAAAGTCTCCTGATCCCCCTCATGTCGATAGGATATTCCTAAATACTGCGATAGCTGATAAAATTGCTTCAGGCGTTCTAGCATGTTCTTGTTTAATAAATAATCGTTGCTTTAATAAACACAACCGAAACTACCTTTTTAGTTGTTTTTTCCCGGCTACTGAATAACCATTTCAGAATTGGAATACGAGAAAGGATAGGTATCCCACGAGCACCATTTGAATTTTCAGTTCTTTCAATTCCACCCAATACAATCATATCTTCATTGCGTGCACGGATAATAGATTCAAATTTACTATTCGAAGTTGGTGGTGGTTCATTTTTCGCTACCGAACCAATAAAATCAGAAATATCAACTTTTATCTTTAACGTTATCTGATCATCTCCCGAAATGACAGGCCATATATCAATTTTTAAATTAGCATCTACAGGTGTATACTGTTCAGTAAAAACCGAAGTTGTTTGTAAGGAAGGAATGACATTTTGCGTTTGTGTTCTATAATATTGTGTACTTCCAATACTTAAGCTTGCATGATGGCCATTTAAAGTTGACAACTTAGGTACCGATCGCAACTCCACATTTTTATTTTCTTCCAATGCCTGTAATCGAACATAAAAATTAGGGGTTACCTTTCCAATATTGAAAGAGTTATTCTTTCCTAATTGGGATAAAAACCGATTGATGGAGCCCGAACCAAATACCATCCCATCACTTATACTTCCTCCTGTTTTTGGGATAGAATCTGCCACACCCATGCTGATACCTGTTTTTATCGTATTTCCTTTTTGAATATCCAGCATGGTGACTTCAATTAGTACCATCGGTACCATCTTATCCAATTTTTTAATATACTGTTCGATCTCTCGGATCTGTGGTCCAGAACCCGATACTAATAGCATATTTTGTTCACGGAATTCTTTTATTTCCACATCTTTACGCCAGTCCATTGGAATCATCATCATCATCGTATCTATAGATCGATGCTGCAAATGGATGATCTTATTTTCACGTAAACCTTCATTACGGCGATTACCGATGAGATACATTCCGTCATCGACCTTGTAAGTATATGGAGTGCCCTGAAAAATCGATGTTAAAAATTGATCAAAGGATATATCTTTCACACTTGTTGTTATACTTCCATCAATTTGACTGTAGATGAAATAATTTACATTAGCTTCTTCTGAGGCACGTTTAATAAGCTCGATAATCGGCGTATTGGAAGCCTGTATGGTAAATAACTTGCCCTTACCCGCTTGGGTTTTACCGTACAATGCATAGTTGCCCGCTTGTCCACCCATTCCCTGTCCACCTTGCATACCATTCATATCTCCCATCCCATTCATGCCATTATTGGCATTTCCAGGACGAAAGCGCACATCCGTTTGCTGATCATCGTTAATGAATAACTCTTCTCCCGGTATTAGTGCTTCAAAGACATACACGTTGTCATTGGTTTTTTTATATTTTAATCCATTTACATAAGCCAATTTTTCCAATGCGGTTTCAAAGGGTGCCTCAGCCATAAAACCAGTAATTGATTTATGCAAGAGATTGGTCGGTACAATGAGATTTTTACCGGAAAGGGCACTGATTTTCTGTGCCACTTTTGATAATGAATCGTTTTGCAGATCATAACTAAGTCCATCATTCTGCGGATTATAGTGTACTTTAACTTCCTTAGGTACAATCACAGGACGTGCATTAGGTAATTTATTAATGGACATAATCGATCCGATCACATTAATATCCAACCCATACGTCTTCGCCAGAAATAGCAAAACGTTCTTTGCCGTTTCACCTGTGAAGTTATTCGCAATGCTGAAATTAACACTTGGGTCGATGTTGATATTCAAATCATTGGACTGGGCCAATGCTCTGAGAAATTCTTGTGCAGATACCCCAGATACCGACAATTTTACTTTTTTCTCTAGCCCCGGCACTGTCATTGCCAATGCATCAAGTCGCTGCTGTACACGGTAAAAATTTTCGTCAGCCGTCTGCGCATTTCCTTTCGTTAGCGCACATAGACAGACCAAAATAGTGATTATAATAATTTTAAAATTCATCTTTAATAATTGAACAAAAGCGGATAGATTTCTTCTAATGTAGTTTCTTGCTGGGCAAATAATTCAAAAGCATTTTCCCCCAAAGTTTTAATTTTTCTTTCTTTAAGCAGTTCATCGACTTGCATATTTCCTTTTTTAATTTCATCTACGAGTCCTTGATCCATGGGAATGATTTCGTATACCGCTTTACGGCCCTTAAATCCAGTATAGTAACAACTTGGGCAACCTACCGCAACGGCTTGTTGTTCAACATGAAAATAAGGTTTAAATTGTTTCGGGTACTGCTCTTCCAACATGGGCTGTATCTCCTTACAGGAAGGGCAAAGCGTTCGTACTAAGCGTTGCGCAACAGTTGTATTTAAAGTATTCGCTATTAAGAAATTAGGGATCCCCATATCAATCAACCGTGAAACTGTTCCCCAAGCCGAATTGGTGTGAATCGTGGATAATACCAAGTGACCGGTCAATGCTGCCCTGATGGCCATATTGGCGGTATCGGGATCTCTAATTTCCCCTACCATAATAATGTCCGGATCCTGACGTAAGAAGGTACGCAGAGCAGCTCCAAAAGAAAGGCCAATATTTTCCTTTAATTGCACCTGATTGACACCTTCGAGCGTATACTCGATGGGATCTTCAATGGTCAAGATATTATTGGTCGTCTTGTTTAAATGCTTTAAAGTTGCATACAGCGTGGTTGTTTTTCCAGAACCTGTAGGTCCGCTGATCAATAGGATTCCATTTGGTTTTTTAACCCCGTGGAGATAATTTTCGTAATCCTCATCTGACATACCCAAGGCATCCAACTGGATGTTCGTCGCATTGTTATTTAACAGACGGAGCACGACTTTTTCACCATGCAATGTCGGTAATACAGATACCCGAATATCAAATTGATCCTGATTGCGTCGATAGTGGATACGTCCATCTTGGGGTAGCCTTTTTTCAGCTATATCGAGATTTGCCATGATTTTGATCTTATTGATCAAGGCTGGATAATCTTCCTTTTGCAAGACATAGCGTTCGACCATCATACCGTCTATACGCACCCGTACTCTGCAGCGATTTTCATAAGTTTCAATGTGAATATCACTACTTTTGAGCTGTTTCGCTTCAAAGATTAAATTATCAAGAAAATCTGCATTGAAAACCAGGTTTTTCACAAAATCCTGTTGTTCGGTTACTTTTTCTCCAAAATAATATTTATTTAACCACAGTTCAATTTGAGTTCCTGGCGTTGGCAGCAGATAGATCTTCTCGTCAAACATGATAGCGAGTTCATCTTCCAGAGCCCGCTGATCACCCGTCTCATCCATGTAAAAGTGAATTTCGTTCGCTCTTAGATCAAAGGGTATAACTCGGTAATGCCAAGCAATATCCCGGGAGATGCTATGTAATACTTCAGAAGAAAATATAGGTTCTTTCCCCACGTTAATAATTAAGTCTGTATTTGATTTTATTTCGTTAAAACAGCACGAACTAAAAAACAAAATTGTTTATTGCATTCATTAATAGTGTTTGCCAATCCAGCACCTTCAACTTTTCCAGTAATAGGCAAAGGGCAAAAAGCAGTGCTTGGCATCCCGCCAGTGGTATTCCTATGGTGCTCATTCTCCATTTTGGCAAACATGCTGTTAGGACTAAAATGATCAGAAGACTAACAACATAAAAAGCAAAAAAGCTTAGAAAAGGAAGATAAAGTGCTATACATAATAAAAACACGACATCACCCCAACCCATTTTTTGATCCATGATCTGTCCCCACTTACCCGTTTTAATCTTAAAGTATAGCAGTAAGACGCCAAATTGTAAAAATAGGAACAAGAAATTGATTACTAGCTGCTCATCCATAATCACTGGTCGATGCTCTTGCATTTTTAACAACATTAGACATACACCTAAAAAAGCAAAAATCCAAGTATAGACCGCGCGAATCTTAAAATCAAAATAAGCTATCGCCAATAAGCAGCAATAAATTACTCCTTGCAACCACATGTTAATCTGGCGTAACTTCTTTTAGGTTTTTATCTTGGTCTATTTCCCAAACATTAAATGTACCATCACCATCAAAATCAACAACCGCTGTTGCTCTACCCAGAAATGAGTTTTGATCAGCTTGTACGACTTCGATACGATAGTTGGCTTTACCATCATTTCCATCCGTACTTAATTTCTCCTGTACAAAACCAATCTCGTCCAATGAGGTACTATATTTGGACTTTTCATAAAAATAGTTCTTTTCAAGCGTTTGCAGATGCTGAAGTTGTACTTTAGCTTCTGTGTTTTTCGCTTTGGTAATCAATGGCATTAAGTTTGGCAAGGCTAATAAAACCAAAATACCAATAATGACCATGACGACCAATATTTCGGTCAAACTATATGCCTTTAATTTTCTCTTCCAAATACTTTTCATAAATTTTTTGACACCCAAATCTATTTAGGTACTGCTAATATAAAGATTTTAGTCTAAAAGAAAAATTAATTGCACATTACCGTAGCTTAAACACAAAAAAAAGAATAAATAGTGCACTAATTTTAGATTAAACACATCTAAAAGTTATTGATGAGAGCTTGATGTTACAAAAAAATGTATCTTCGTAGTTAACTATTTATTATTAAATCTTATTTCAATGAAATCATTTAAATTTTCCCTTATCTTACTTTTTATTTTGCTCCATTCCATTCAAAGTTGGTCGCAAACACCTTTGATCAATACCAATCAACTAGGTGTTTATGGTTCCCAAGATGACAAAGTTTCTCGTTTTCAACCGATGACACTTTCTTTTAATACGCATCACTGGCAAAATGGAGGTAGTATTCTAGTCGAGGTTTTCCAAGATTCATACGTTCCTGCTTATGCAAAATATATTGTCAATGTAGGCTATGGATATGGAGCCAATTGGGGTGAAAAGCAGATGATTTTAGTAGAAAGTTCAGGAGAAAAGTATTTTGATTTGGAATTTGGTCCTGACTTCGATCTTGGTGTAGTACAAAGCGGCTATCCAAATAAAGGAGTTCCCATTTATTTAAAGATGAAACCCTATTTACAATGTCGTATTCGAGTAACACATAGTCGCAATATAGTTCAAAATCTTCAAAATTCTAATGAAATACAATTTCCTGCAATTGGCACTGCTACGGTCATACCAGATTTTACCCCTTCTAAATTTGCAAACAATCCTTTTTGGACCACTTCGAGTTTGCGCGTTCAAGGTAATGACAATCATTACATTGCTCAGGGTAATGTCGGTATTGGCACGACTACACCAGGTGAAAAATTATCGGTCAACGGAAATATACGTGCCCACGAAATTAAAGTTGAAAGTACAGCCTCTACATGGCCGGACTATGTATTTGAGAAAGATTACGATCTACCCAAGTTGGAAGAACTGAAAACTTTTATTGAACAAAATAAGCATCTTCCAAATGTACCTAATGCAGCGAAAGTGGAGCGCGATGGTATATCACTGGGGGAAATGAATAAGATTTTATTACAGAAAATTGAAGAGCTTACACTATATATGCTTCAATCTGAAGATCGTGCCAAGAAACAGGAAAAAGAGATTTTAGAATTGAAGAAATCTCTTCATATGCAGCACTAGATTTTTATAGTATCTAGATATTGTTTATCTAATATGGGCATAAGACAATCGAGGCAAACTGCGTCATAATATACAAAGCCGTCAAGTCTCTACATAAATAATAAGGTGTCCCAAAAAGGGCACCTTATTATTTCCAATTATAATTTTCCAGGTCTGAAAAACGCTATCGCAAAAATTGATAAGAAAGATATTGCAACATATACAGCAACAATAATATTTCCTCTTACCCTTTCGTTTTCACCTTCCTGTGAATATTTTTTTAAGATTGGTTGATAACACTCTTTTCGATAATATAGCATCGTTAATACAATTACCACAAATGTAAATATTCCTCCATGTATGTGATTTCTAAATAAAAAAGGTACTATATCCAGTTTTGCTAAAAAAGCACTTAATACAAGTATATTAATGCTAATTAAACCTCCCAAAAAGACTGGTGCAAGAAACTCAGGAATATCACGCAATGAAGATTTTAATGATGCCTGATATAGCTTATAATATAAGTAGTTAAACATTTTATACTAAAAAAGGTTATTTCATCTATACTCATTTTTAATCTTCTCTCTCTCAATTTTGGAATATTTGCCATATATCATTGACCTTGCTTAAAATATTCCCATTTTTCTTTTAATTGTTTTTCCAGTGTATCTACGTAAGAATTGAGTGCTACCATTGGAATAATAACTGGAGAACCGAATTTATTGTCCTGTTTTTTTAAAAAGTACTTTTTTATAAAATTTCCTTCTTTATTAATGATGAAATTTGAGTCTACTAAGCTAATCTTAATCATGAATACAGAACCTTCTTGAATTTGGCAGATATCAACCACTTGATTCCAAGAAATAAATCCAGCACTAAGCGAATTAGAATTATCAAAAATGCCTTTATCTGTAATCACTAAAGCTACTTTTCTAAAAAATAGCTTTAAAGACAATAAAAATATAAATCCGAAATATAATAATGTAATCGCTCCAACAATCCTAATAAAAAATTCATTATGAAATAAGTTAGAAGTCGAAATATCGGGCTTAAAAAATAAGAATGCTCCTAAAGCAACGAAAATCAATTGTCCAATTGCCAAAAAACACTTTCGTTTTATATTGAAAAGAATTGTTAGATCCATATTCATAATTATTTATATACTGATTTATCAATAGCGATACCACTCCAGCGAATAACTACCCCAAATTGTAAAAATATTAGAAGCCACAACAACACCATAAGCCCTAATTTTAGCACGAGCCCTCCTTAAGCATATTGTTAAGAGTAATTTTGTTTATTGACCAAAAGTGTAGAGTGGAGTTTGACAATGATATTAAACTTATTTCATTTATAGAACACCTTTAGCATATAAATAGAGCTTATATTTAATAGCTTTGTCTTACATAATTTAAAATATGACTCGATATCGTAAAGAATCGAGTCATAATATTTAGTTAGTTTTAAATTTACTCATCATAAAATCCCACCCATTCGCTGGTCTCGGGAAAATTTTCCTGATACAACTGCATATCTGTCTCATAATAAAAACTAGCCCATTGTGTAATGTAATCTTCACCGAAGCCCATTCTCCAAAATGAATCCTGTTGACTTATATTAGAAAATGCTATCCATGGAGGTAAGACTAGATCTACGTTAGCAGATATTGCTTGAAGTTCACTTCTCAGTTCCATCAATAATTTCCCTAAAACATTTTGACCTGATCCATCACCTCCATCACCCCAATAATAATCGTTTTTAGTATGTTCTACAATCAGTGAATTTCCTGTTAATAAAATCTCCTTTCTTAATTTCGGATGCTGTGTAAATTTACAAAATAATGCTTCTTTCATTATTTTAACTTTTACAGCTTCCCAGTCTTCTCGAAGTTTATTACTTCTATTTCTACCCTCTTTTGCAGCTTCCATTGGAGATTCAATCAGTTTTATTCTATTTCTTACTCCAACAGATTCAAATTTTCTCGCTTGGAAATAATGCTCAACGGTATACCACATCTCCCCCTTTATAAAAATCCGATGTGTTGAAAAATTTGAAAAAAAACCATATGGTTCATTAACCCTATAAAATTTTATTTTTTCCATATTGATTTATCAAATTTTGTTTTTCAATTAATTACTTGTAGTGCATTTTGTATTATACGTTCAAAAATAGATATTTCATGTTTAATCCTTTTTATAAAAAGTGGGCAATATTTTTAAAAAATGAATTTTAACGTTTTCCAGATCAAATGAAATTTTAAAATTTTCATTCAAAGATTTAGTTATCCATAGAACAGTCAAGGTCAAAAAATTATTTGAGAAAGATTACGATCTACCCAAGTTGGAAAAACTGAAAACTTTTATTGACCAAAATAAGCATCTTCCAAATGTCCCTAATGCAGCGACAATGGAGCGCTATGGTATATCACTAGGGGAAATGAATAAGATTTTATTACAGAAAATTGAGGAGCTCACGTTATATATAACTCAATTTGAAGCTCAGGACTGGAAATATAAATTTTAGAAGAAAAATATCTTAAACGACCATATCCATCAAACATCTCCTAAAATAGCCATTAATAGTGGTGTACTTTGGAGCGGAATATTCATTGAAGACTAAAGATACAGTCATTACATATGAAAACTAGATTTTATTCTCCAAAATATTATATATACAAAAAAACTGTAAAATCCGAATTTAGATCGATAAATATAATACACCTATGACCCCGCCACTTTTTTAAAGTTTATGACCAAAGTGTTGTAAAATAAAACGAGCGATCAAAAGTATTTGATCGCTCGTTCTTATACAAAGAGAGTAAATAATAATTTATTATCTAACAATAATAAGTTTTACTAATTTTCTCTGTTCTAACATCTAATTTAAAATACTAAAATTTCTAAAATAATAAAATCAAATAATGTGATCAAAACATATAATAAGTATCCTTGATTTTTCCATCTACTAAAAACTAATCCTATAATAAGAATAGAAACTGTCATGCATAAATATTATAAAACAATATTTATAACAAAACCTTTTAGTAAAACCCACTTTAAGATATAAATTATATCAGTAAAGTACTAATCTCATTCTCAACACAATCCAAATTACATCCTCTTACCTTCCATGACTATCCATTGGCTGTAAATTACTATGTAACCTTTAAAGGTTATTTCAGTTACTTTCGATGTAAAAAAGATTTCAAATCGGAAACTATACTATCCTTACTTATTATTTTAATTATACCATACCCAGGATTTGGCACAAAATACAATCCATTCTTTTGAACTAATAAATCATTGCCATTATCAGATATTTTTATCAATTTTCTATTATCATATTTATAGAGCGCATAATCTAGATTATTGAAATCATAATTTTTGATACCTGATAAATAATTACCATAATTGAAGGAATTAATCTGTTTGTTATCTTTAAAAACACTAAACAAACCATTATCTTCTCTTATAAAAAAATCAGGATATTCGTACTGAATTTTTTTTAAAATTAAATCAATATCAGGCAAATTCTTTTTAAATTCCTTGTCTTTAATCAAAAACCAACCAAAATTATATTTGTTATCTGGTTTCACCAATGCTATATAAGATTTTGAAATTCTAATATCCAATCCCTCTTGGTCCAATTCATAGAAGTTTGAACTATCATTTTTAAAAACAAAACAGATACTGGTTTTGAACTCTCCTAATCTCCCATAATCCTTAACTAAAAGAAGTTGAATCGTACTATCGTTTAAATTCTCCAAGGTATCTAAAACCATTCTGTTAGTTAGTTTTATTTTACTAAAACTAAATCTATTTTTGTCTATACAACTTATCAACAAAAACAACATCACTACTCCAACAATTAATTTATTTATCATATTTTTTCCAACTAGCTGATCTGATTAATAAGGAACGACTAAAGTCCTTTTGTTTATCTTTTCCCGATTCACGAGAGTATCCTCGATATATTGCTTCATTATGATTTCGTTGATTACTTAATCCTTTAGATCTTCCTCCTGATAAAAAATCCCATTGATGGTATTTATCTGCTGCAAAAAGTGATGTTTCAAGACTAACACCAATTCTACTCATACTTGCTCCCCACATATAATTTAATGCTTCGTGATTATTCATATAGATACCATTTATATTGATTAATTCACCTGCTTTAAACTTATCTATAAAATCCAATTTTCCTCCCTTATCTGATTTTTTAGCTATGTCAGCGTATTTATTAATAAGTGAATTATTTTCCAGATTTAAAGTCGCCTCATCAATCATCGTTTTTTGCACATCTTTTGTAAAAGTTTCGTTAAGAACACCCGTAAATGGGGTTTCTCTAGGATCTCCTTTTACTGATTCAGGACTCAATACTCTTATCGCACTTTTGGATAAGTTTCCCGAAATCCATTTATAATCGCCACCCGAATTAACTTCCATATAATATTCATCTAAACCACTCTCCTTTATTCGTCTTTGTTCATCACCATACTGGTTTAATAAAATTTTATCATCAGCTTCTCTCCCATCTGGATCAATAAATCTCAAGGGATTATTGAAAGCATAATTATATGGCGAGTATCTCCGCATTTTATCAGCCAGAGGATCAATAACATTCCATCTACCAATCTCCGCATCATAGAATCTAGCTCCGTAATCATACTGACCTCCAAGCTCGCCCTGAATTTCTTTACCATTATAAAGGTACTTATTATTTCCACCTGCTACAACTTTCTGCTTTCCAAAAGGATAATAATTGTCACGTTGTGTGACATCTACTGCTGTAGCAGAACTTCCACGTTTTAAAGTAGCTCTTACATTGCCTAGATGATCAGTGAGGTTATAATGGTATACATAGTTCGTTCCGCTTTTTAATGCATATCCCACACTATTATGGATAATATCGATATCTGAATTATTGTATTCTATGCCGTCGATATAATCTCTACTACTATTAACCGTCCCGACGGTAGTTTTTTTCTGAAGTTTGTTTCCTGAGGCATCATAAAGATAGATAACGCTTGTACCTGTTTTATTTGCACTCTGCGGAAGATTCAGGTAGTTATAACTAATTGTCATACCTGTCCGGTCTTTGGTAGCATTGCCATTGCCATCATAGGTATAGGCTCCAGTAAGTCCTCCGGTTAGACCGGTCAGCTTATTGCCATTGTAGGTATAAGTCGTTACCGCTAAAGCATCCCGTTTCAGTGTTTTGATATTGCCCATACCTAGTTCATCGTACGTAATTACCTCTGACATACTCGCTATTCCTGAAGGAGCACTTATCCCACTCAGTAACCGATTCAATTTATCGTATTTATAAGTAAACGTATTTGGAAGTGTAGCTTCATCACCCCAGAGTTGCTGACTGACATTGCCGTTCCATTGCGGATTGATGCCATCCTGATATTTCAGTTGCTGGCTGAATTTTGATGAAATATTACCAATAAGCCAACCACGCTCATTATAGGTAAAACTGCTGGTATTAACAAATGCCGATTCGGTTGCGGATCTACCTACAGAAGTAGCTTTCAATTGGCCGATTTCATTATAGCTATTGGATGCCAATATCACTTCTGCCTGCGAACCAATCCTTTCTTTTGTAGCTGTCAGTCTGCCCACATGGTCGTATTCATTTTTTGATACAATCGTGGTGGCGCTTCCTGTCTTCGGGGTATGCACTCGTGTACTGGTTTCCAGTTCACCAACAAAACTATAAGTATTGGTAATGACATCTTTACCATGCAGATGATTTGTACTGCTTTGGTTAACAACACGACCGTAATCATCATAATAGCTTACATTCCAAAGCCAGTCGTTACCATTTAAAACTTTGGACTTACTTGCAATCTCAAGTCCTTTAATTTTTTTACTGTAAGAAGCTTCGTTGCTGAATGGGATATTGGGCACCCCGGCATAACTATCATAATAACTCACAGTAAGCACCGTAATATTTTCAGTATTCTGCGGAATAGTATTATTGGTGTACCCTTCCATTACATTGCCTCGTTCTTCCCAAGACAGTCCGTCAAAATCTTCCAATGCTTGCTGAAGATAAACATGATTGTCTCCTTCATGTCCCTTTTCGATACCGGTTATCACCACGCGTCCAAAGGCATCATATTTAATAAAGCTCCATTCGTTTCGCTTTAACTGCTCAGCGTCACGTGTGAAAACGATTTGGTCATTTTTATTATAAACCAAGTACTCCCAGCCCTTGCCTGGGACTTTTTTATTGATCAGCCTTCTTTTATCGTCATATTTATAGGCGTAGATATATTTATCAAAATTGGGATCGGCTGTCAGGTCTTCTGTAAAACTCGATACTGTCACTGCAGGAGGAAGTACATACCTCAGGTCTCCAAAATCATCGTAAACATAATAGGTATTAAGAGCTTTGCTTTCTGTTTCCCAGATACGTTTAAGTACAACACGTCCTCCAAAGTCCTTGTATTCATCAACTGATCCACTCCGAGCTGTAGTATTGACCGTATTCTCATCCCTGATTGTTGTAAGGTAAAGTTTGCCTGCATCATAATTGGCTATACTCGAAGCTCCACTTGCCTCCACTTTCCATAACTTAACGATATTAATTCCTGTAGCAGTATTAGTCCCATAAAGTGTCTTAATAGTATGCCCTGCACCGGCAGATGCAAGAGGTTGCCAATCAGCTCCGGGTGCTCCCTGCTCGGTAACACGGTTCAGCGGACTGTTCTCAAAAACGGTTACCGCAAAGGGCTTTTCTGTGCGAACAATTCCGACAATGTCAGTTCCTGTCGATTTATTGTAAAAATCTACGACTGCTACGTTACCTCCTGTTTTATATGATCCGTTACCCTCACTGTGAACATAGGGTAGATATTTAGTGGCCTCCCTTCCAAACCCATCGTACTCGATATGCTGTACAATATCTTTATACGTTGGAGATGCCATTAACTGAATCGTCTGTAGCGGTCTACCAAGACCGTCGACATACTCGATCGTCTGGTTCTCATCTCCGATGGTACGATCTGAATTGAGCGTTGCTAAAGTAACTCCAGCTTTACGAAATATTTTAGTCACGATATAGTTCCGGTCTACACTAGGCTTGCTTACCAGGTTCTGAAAACCTGAGATATTAATCGTAACGGTCCGCCCAGACTGCACAGGGATATGGAAACCATTCTTTAAAGTAATGCTATTTAACGCCTGAATGCTAGTCTGGTTAGTATATGTACTCAATGTGGTATCTTTCGGGAGTACCTGCCCCTGCACACTTAAGAAAAAAGCTATGGCTATTGTTGATAATATATATCTTTTCATAAAATAATCTCGATTAATTGCTGCGATAATGGTAAATAAAAGATCTGTTAACATATTTCAAATGGTCAAGGATTGCTTTTAAACGTTGCATGCCATCATATTCGTAATATTCGGTTACCCCCCGCGAATCAGTCTTGCTTTTCATTCCAACAAGAGATTGATAAGTATAACTTGTAATCATAGCTTTGGATAAACTTGGGGCGGTTCGCAATTTATTAATCGCAGCTGTAACTACCTCTTCAGTTACTTGAGGAGAGTTCAGATTGTCCACCGTTGCTTTAGTTAAAACCTTTTCAATTTCTGAATAAGTGGCATTAGTGATCTCTGCTATTGGATACTGCCCCCCATACCCCCAAATATAGATTATCATCGGTGATGTGGGTTTTTGAACACTTTCAATACTCCCATTTAAGGCATTATAATTAAATGTAAACTGTTTTGAGATGGTATTTCCTTTAGAATAGTGCGTTTCTACAGCAGGTAGTAGATACTTATTATGAAATAATCCATAGGTAAAACTGGATTTTGAAACCTCTTTCCCTGCATTATATATAGTGGTAACTAATGGCTGATTAACTATATTTTTCTCCAATAACATATTGATATAATTCATGCCCATTGATTCTGGATCACCTGGGTATATATATTTAAAAATTTGATCATTGTTATCTGATCCTGTTATAGTCTGGCTCTCCAGATTATAACTTGGAAGTCTATAAGACCAAGATTCCTCCGTCTGAATTGTCCCTAAATTAAATTCTTTACTTACTTTTTTTAATAATGGATTGGTCATATCGTAAATGACATAAGGTTGATAAGAGGTAAGGGAAGTATGACTCACTGCATAACCCCTACAATCTAATTCTTCAAAGCTGGATCCTCTCACAATCCCTCCATTTAAAATAACTTTAGAATAATTGTAGTCATCATTTTCATAACTATAATTTACCTGTTTAACTCTTTTATGTTGTTTATCATAAGTAATTTCAGTCTTAGGTTTACCATTTATATGAAAGAAACTTTTTATTGGAAAATAATTGTACCATAATTGAAAAGGATCACTAGTATTACCCGGAAATAGGTGATTATGGCTTCCAGCTGATGTTTTTGCATATTCATTTTTTATATTAAAAAACACATGATCGGTATGACCTTGATCTAAAGATTGATTATCTACAATACTTTCTCTCACATTTGTATATCCAACTATGGCCTGTTCATTGGGGATATATATTGTTGGATCTGAACTAAAAATTACACTCTTGTAGAGACTTGCTAGTGCAAGGCAAAAGTTGTTTGAAGGTAACTCAATACGTTCAACAATATCATCTTTATAATTTATGTAAGGATGGGACAGTTTACCCGAGGATCTATTACTATTAAACTGATTATAATCATACTTTTTACCAAATTGTTTAATTGTCTTATCATAATATTCTAATGACTTGACACGGAGACCACCAATATTTACATTTAACCAACCACCATTCATCTCTAGCGTACTTTCTTTGATAGTAACTTTTGTTGCAAAGTAATATATTTTGTTGTTGTCTGGAGCACCTGGATTATAAATTACATTCCAAGGTTCATGTAATGATCTAAACCTTATAAAATAACTCCCTTTAGGTAGAGAGGTTATACCAGTAGACTCAATATTAGAATGGTAGAATGTTTTAGCAATCACTCCTGTTGAAGCATTAACAACTTCAAAAGCTACTTTTTGAAGATCTTGATAATTAATTGTGCATAAATAATGAGATGCACCTTCTGGATTATTGAAATCTCCACCACAAATTCTTTCTAAAATAATTTGTGGGTTATAAGAAGAACCTGGATCTATTTGAAATACCTCAGTTTGGACAACTGTAGATTCATAAAGTGCTACATATTCTTTTAAGCTTTTCGAATCAAAATCGTAACCCGTATTTATTGAATCATTTTTATTATAAAAAATATTATTTAACTCATATTCTATTTTTGTACGTTGACCTTTATTATTGGCAACCTCTACTAAAGACCCTATTAACCCTGAAGAAAACCTAGGTGACCTGATCCCGTAATTATTGCTAAAAATATTGTTAAAATTCGAGAATCTGATATTTTTAGTGCATGCTGAGCAATGTACATCAAAACTGCAATAATAATCAACATTATTCTCCGGAATTCTGCCTAAATTTTGTTCACCATTATTATATCCATAATAGTCAATCGAATTCGACAATTTACTTGGAAGTGAATCCGTTTTATGATAACTAAATACAAATTGTTCGTCATCAAGTTTTAATTCATCAAGTTTTAATCTCAAATAATGGCTCTTTTCTCGCTCATAATTAGGGATCGTTGTATTTTGATTAAAATATGAATACTTAAAATCAGCCTGATGTATTATTTTGCCAGAAAGATCAAGTAATTGGATTTTGTCAAGTTTTTGATCATTCAAACTTAAGCTACCATACTTATGGAAATAAGAGAAATTTGTTCTGTATGGATACAAACCACAAATAGGAAGATCTAATCGATCAGAATAATGAAACTCCAGCGAGCCTAAAGTAAATTGAATCTTATCTAGCTGGTGTATTTGTCGTTCAGTTAAATATGCGCTATAACTGCTAACGAATTGATTTATTTGATGATTAGAAGATCCAGCTATGCAAGCGTTTATAGAAACGCTTTGACTAATAGTGGGTGTCTCACCGGAATTTGTTAATTTGTAAGTAAATAGTATGTTTTCTAAATTGGGTTTTGTGATTTTACTAACATGCCAAGAAGTCATTATTGGATTTTCAAAAGTTGTTCTTCGAACAAAATCATCTATTGCAACTTTGGGAAAAGCACTTTGTCCAGAATTATTATTAGAAACACTGAGGGCATAATCGATCACATCAAAAATATATTTATTCCCTTTTTCATCAAGAACATTGAAAGTTTTATTATTCCAATCAAATGTTATTTTAACTTTATCCTCTTTATTTAGCAATTTCGCTTGCAAAACATTTTTACCTCTCCTCTGTGGTAACACGAATTTAATCGTGTTATCGCCTAAGTTTAGTGTAAAAATATCGGGTTGCGTATCCCAATTAGAAATCCCTACGTTTCTCAAATCTGTAAACAACACAAAACGATTTTTACTAAATGCGTTCTGAAGCGAGTCTGAGAAAAATCCATTATAAGCTGGGAGATTTATATTTGTATTTAAATATCCGTTATTATTCAATTCATCTATGGCCTCAATATCACTCAGACCTTTAACTTCCCTCGAGATCGTCGGATGATTATAAATATTCCATCCTAAACCTACTTTTCCTGATTCTTCCATCACACGCACACCTCCTCCGTTATAGGAAAGAAAAACTTTGAGAAGTGGATCTCCTGCGAAGGAACTTAAAAGGTTGTAGGACAACTTAAGTCGACCGGAATACAAATCTACTCCATCTTCCTGAAGAACAGGAAAATTAGTATACTTAGTATTCACAGTAGTATACTCATTTAAAGTATTGACGGTATATTGACCAATTACATTGATTATACCATAAAAAAATAGAAATATTATTAAATTTATTCTTTTCATAAGTTCTCTTTTACTCGAGCCAATTGGCCGAAAAGGGTAAAATTATTTTAAAAATTTGCGGATATTATATAGTAAAAACTTATAATTATTTTGTTAAAGATTTATTAAATAGATGTCGAAACCTTTATTTTATACGATCCAATCTCTCCTTTAAACTATTTAATTCCTTTTGTTGATCTTCAATTCGTTTATCTTTTGCAATTAAGTGCAATGTCAATTCTTCGATTTTCTTTAATAAGATCTTGTCCATTTCATTGAGCGAATAGCCTTCTTTTTCTACTATTTCAGCTTTTGGTACTTCCGGAAGATGACCATGTAATTGAATAAATTTCTCGGTATCTTTTAGTGAAGTGAGTTGATAGTCATCCTTAAATACATAATCTGGCCAATTTGCGGTTTCCACCTTGACCTGATGTGCACGAATATTACCATTGACCGACAACATTTCTGTAGGATTGTTAGTGCCGATTCCAACATATCCCCTGCCATCCCATCGTAAGGCAGCGCTTGCTACATTACTTTTTATTGACCCTAATATCCCGCCATTCCATCCAAATAGAGCAGGACCATCTATTTCATTATTTCCAAGTCTCAAACAGTAGGTTAGCTGATGGTGTGGATCTCCCCCACGTACCATTATAGCGTTACCTTCAGGTATCATCACATCTCCATTCACATGGAGCTGGGCTAAGGGGGCTGTAGTGCCTATACCAACTCTGCCACTTGACGGAAAAACATTTGTTGCTTGCTGTCCATGTACTTTTGTCCATACGCTAAAAGCAAAATAGCATAGCAAACTCATGTATATACTTTTTCTATTCATATTCTTAATTAGTGATTTTTTGCTCTATTCGTTCTATTTTCTCCCTTAATTTGTTTATTTCGCTTTCATGATTTTTAGCTTGTTTATCCTTCTCGATGAGATGAAGTGTCAATTCTTCAATTTTCTGAAGTAGTATTTTGTTCATTTCACCTACGGAAACACCGTCTTTTTCAACCTCTTTGGCGGTTGGTACGCCTGGCAAATGTTTGTTCGCTTTTATAAATTCGGCTGTTGTATTTAAAGATGGAAGATCATAATCTTCTTCAAATACATAATCTGGCCAATTTGTAGTTTCCACCTTGATCTGATGTGCACGAATATTACCGTTGACTGAAAGTTTTTCTTTAGGAGCATCAGTTCCTATTCCTACATTGCCATCCATATAATATAGATTGTTACTATATCGTTGCCAGTGAAAAGATGCTCCAAAAATGGATGGTATTGTATATCCATTTCCAGAACTAAAAACCTCACCATACACTTTTACCGGGTAAGCTGTTGCGTGGTTAGTATACAATTTAACCACATTGTCAACGACTTCAAGAACTGGATGATTAGAGGTGTTTCCAGCCGCAGAAACCATTCTCAAGTTCCAAATATTATCTGTATTGCTAAACCAAATCAGATATTCAGCTCCAGTGCGTGTACCTGTATTAGCAGTTGATAAATTCACACGATAAAGACGCCCAGCCTTTAACGGTTGGTTTTCTCCATCAAGCAGTTCAACGCGTGTGGTTGTGTTGACCACAATTGTTTTCTCAAATGAAGCCGATTGGCCAAAGGTTTTTGTACATAAACAGATTACAAAAAACAGTAGAACAAGGATATTTTTCATCATTGACATTATTACTTATTATTTAGTTTTTTCATATTTTCTTCTAAGGCCTCAATTCTTTTATCCTTCTCTATCAGGTGCAAAGTCAATTCTTCGATTTTCTTCAATAATATCCTGTCCATTTCATTGAGCGAATAGCCTTCTTTTTCCACCAATTCAGCTTTTGGTACATCTGGCAGATGTCCATTTGATTGAATAAATTTTTCAGTATCTTTTAATGATGTGAGTTGATAGTCATCTTGGAATACATAATCTGGCCAATTTGCAGTTTCCACTTTGATCTGTTGTGCACGAATATTTCCCTTGACGGATAATGCTTCTTGAGGATCAGTAGTTCCTATTCCAACTTTACCCAAAATATTAAAATTGGATACCTGATGCGTGACCTGCCTGGAGGGTATGTAATCGACAATATCAGTCAAAATATTTGTATTTTGTGGCACCCCACTTACAGCATATACAACAAATTCCAAACTTACACCAGTTGACTTAGACCAGCCCATAAATTGAAAACCATTTGAATGGTGGGCACCCATATAAGGTACATCTAAAGCAAGGTATTTCTTTCCATTATATTTACAGGTTTTCAATTTCCAAGAGTAGCTATCTTCATCATTAGAAACTAGGTTTGCATAAATTGCATTATATGCGGACGAACTGGTTATGTTTGCGACGTTTAATCTATTTAATTCTGTAGCCGCTCCTCTCCTAGCTACAAGTGTTCCGACAGTATAATTATCTCCCAAAAGTATTCCATCATAAATTTCATGAAGGAGAATCAATGAGTTGGTATAATGACCATTCGCAGCCGAATTTATAACTTTATGGATATAATCTCCAGATACATTAGTGACTTGAGCATGTACATGTGTACAGCAAAAAAGAAGACACTGTACTATGATAATAGTTTGATAAAATGATTTAATCTTCACGGATATTTTTACTTTTGTTCTTTTAATAACTTATCGATCAACTTTTGCTGCTTTTCATTGGTTTTGTTAAGTTCAAGAATATACAGGGTAAGTTCTTCAACTTTCTTTAATAAGATTTTATCCATTTCATTGAGCGAATAGCCTTCTTTTTCTACTAATTCAGCTTTTGGTACATCGGGGAGATGACCATTTGATTGAATGAATTTTTCGACATCTTTTAGTGATGTAAGTTGATAATCATCTTGGAATACATAATCTGGCCATGTGGCTGCCGTACTTTCTACTTTGATTTCGTGCGCACGAATATTACCATTTACCGAGAGCTTTTCTTTCGGGACGTCGGTACCAATACCTACATTACCCGCGCTGGTCCACTTTCCTCCAGGGAGTGTGATCTCTCCTTTAAAACTATTTTTGTATATGGGTTCTACCGTGTTAGATCCTGTTAGTGGTTCATCGACTATCGTCCAGCCAGTATAATATGTGGGTTTATTTGAACCAGAAAAAGCGTTGATATACAATTTCTGATGATACACTTTCTCGTCAATAAAAATAACCACTTTTCCATCTTCGTGCGTTAGCAGTATTTTTGGAGTATGTGCTCCCGATGATGATATGTTTGGAATATGGAAATAAGCTCCATAATCATTTGAATAGAGATAAAAACAAAGATGAAGATCCAAAGAAGCTGAGAGGCCATAACTATATCCTTTGATCTCTAAAGAAACCATATCTGCTGCATGAGCAAATGGGATATTTGTCTTGATCTTTACTCCATTTACTGGTGTAGTAGTGAATGACGCTCTTGCAATATCCAGGTATACTTGAGCTTGTACTGGTTTTATTGAAAAAAGTGAAATTAAAAGGATCAGAAACCCTGTCCTTCTACACAATTGTTTTATGGTCATAGTGATATATTTTATTTGTTTTTGAGTTGGCATGAGTGGTAACCCGTTTATCATCTTAAATCACAATTTACTTAGCGAGTTTAGTTTGCAGCTGGCCCACAATTTGTTTTAATTCAGCGATCTCGATTCCTTGATTTTTTACTTCTTTATCCTTTTCTATCAGATGTAAAGTCAATTCTTCGATTTTCTTTAATAATATTTTATCCATTTCATTGAGCGAATAGCCTTCTTTTTCTACTATTTCAGCCTTCGGTACGTCTGGGAGATGACCATTTGATTGAATGAATTTTTCGACAAAGTCTAGACTTTTAAGATTATATCCATCATTAAAAACATAGTCGGGCCAATTTGCAGTTTCCACTTTGATCTGACGCGCTCGAATATCTCCATTGACAGCTAATTTTTCACCTGTCGAAACAGATGTTCCTATCAATACATTACCAGTTCCATCAATACGCATTCTCTCGAGATTATTATTGGTGTTAAATGTTATAAAACCACCAAACATATCATTTCCACGAAAAAAATTAATCGCATTATTGACATGTCCATAAAAGGAATGCTCTAACGCAAAGCTTTTTCCAAGAGTAGCAGTATTGATTAATGTATTAAATCCCCTAACACCTAAAAAGGTCCCATCTCCTTCCTGGTTCCCTTCACTTAACCTACCTAACACAGTACCCAATTGTCCTTCAGCGATAGTGCTTGACACATCCAAAAATGCACGTGGTTGTAATGTTCCTACCCCAACCTTTCCAGCATTAGGAAAAACATTCGTTACTTGTTGACCATAACTCTGACTAGCGAAAAAAAGTGTTAAACCACTTAACAGCGCAGTTCTAATGATATTTTTAATCATCTTTTTAGCTTAAATTGATATGATAAAAATTTACTTTTTCAATCCTTTGACAGTTTCTTCTAGCGCCTGAATTCTTTTATCTTTGTCGATCATATATAGGGTCAATTCTTCAATTTTCTTTAACAAGATCTTATTCATTTCACCTAAATCGACACCTGTTGATTCTACTTCATCAGCCTTAGGTATTTCAGGAAGATGTTTATTTGCTTTTATAAATTTTTCTGTTTCGACTAATGATGGTAATTGATATTCATCATTAAAAACATAGTCCGGCCAGTTTATGGTTTCTACTTTAATCTGATGCGCTCGAATATTGCCGTTTACAGATAACATTTCTTTTGGAGTATCGGTACCTATACCCACATTCCCATTTTTTATGATATGATTTCCCGTTCCAGTGACATATAGATTCTTTGATGACGAGAGTGAAACATCATAAATATTGGGAGTGTTAAAATCTGGAATTGCCACACCTATTACTTGTTGATAAAACCTAATTTGGTTTGGAGCAACAAGCATTTCAACCTTATCTTGCATATAGGTAATCTTTACTGTATAATTGGCGGCACCTTTAATATCAGCATAAATAGGGATTTTCATATTTTTATATCCCTGTGTCTCTGTTGCAAGAACTTGAGCAGTTCCTAATACAATTTTCCCTAAATTAGCATTATCACCATAGGAATTTACAAAAGATAATTCTGGGCTACCATAGTTAGCACCTTTTCCAAATCCTACATTGATTACATATTTAGCATAATAAGGCCTATAGAAATTTTCAAACATCTCCATAATAATTATACCACCTTCCTGCCAGTGAAAAGAGTTGAACGAGATGTCCGCAATATGGTATCTATAAGCGCTTTCAGTAGGTGCACTTAGATTTGTAATCACATGATTCTTAATTTTATCATGATTAACTATTGATTGCCCATATCCGATCTGCACAATAAATATAGTTAACCATAATACTAAAATTGAGTTATATTTATTCATAATTATTTTCCTTCCAGTTGTTTTAATCGAACCAAGACATCTTTAAGCGTATCATTTTGTTCCTTTAGTTGTTTATCCTTATCAATTAATATCAAAGTCAGTTCTTCTACTTTTTTCAACAGTATTTTATCCATATCATTTAAAGAATAACCTTCTTTTTCTACTTCTTCTGCCTTTGGAACATCTGGTAGATGGCCATTTTCTTTAATAAACTTTTCCGTTTCAACTAATGTTGGAACCTGATAATCATCATTAAAAACATAATCCGGCCAGTTTGTGGTTTCTACTTTAATCTGATGCGCTCGAATATTGCCTTTTACGGATAATAATTCTTGAGGTGAAATGGTACCGATGCCGACATTTCCAGCTGCATTAATGATCATACGCGGGTTATCGAAAGGCTTGTCTGCCTGTGTAACAGCTGGAGCTGATGTATGGAAAATAATGGAACCTTGATGGTTTTGGTAATTTCCTGGGATTACAATCGCTGCACCGGCCATTGTTTGATGAGATTGTGCAATTTTCAATCTAGACAAATTTGTACTAAAACTTTCAATAAATACATTTGATCCAACAATTAATGACCCGTGATGATCAGTTCCAAAATTTGCAGAATTTCTTGGCGAACTTTTTTCATAGGTACCAAAGGAACTATCTCCAATTTTCAGAAAACCATTTGCTATTTCAAGCTTTTCACTTGGAGTTTGTGTACCTATACCATAATTACCTGCTGTATTTGAAATTAACAGCTCCCGCCATGCTTGCCAGCCAGCGGCATTTGTTCCTGAACGTAAATAAAGTTTGGTAGGTGAAAACGCCAATTCATGCGCTGGACCTCCTGAATCGTCAGACCAACCTCTTAATCCCATTGTGTAAACGAATCCAGTCAATGGAAGACCAATTTTATTAGCAAATTTAAATTCTGATTTCAATATGCGATTATAATCTGTCGGTATCGTTTCTCTATCCCTTTCATCGGGAATAACGAGGTATTGTGATTGTGCTCTTAATTCTGTTATAAAGAATAAAAAACTAATTGACATGACTAGTGTAAGTCTACTTTTCATTAACATAAATTATAGATGAGAAAATATTAAATGAGATTATTAAAATTATTTTGCATTAATGATAAATATTGGCTTAAAATGGCATTATTAAACTCGTTAGATTTGCTTGAATGTTGATAAAACTATATTAATCGTTTCTTGAGATTATTTAATTGCTTTTTTAAATCTTCAATCTCTTTCTTTAATTCCAGCAATTGCTCTGCATTTGATTTTTTCTCTTGAATAAGATATAATGTAAGCTCTTCAATTTTCTTAAGTAGAACTTTATTCATTTCCCCCAATTCAACACCATTTGATTCGATTTCATGGGCTTTAGGCACATCGGGTAAATGTCCATTTTCTGCGATAAAGGCTTCAACGGTTTCTAATTTTTTTAAATCGTATTCTTTTTTGAATACATAATCTGGCCAGGTAGCGGCAGAACTTTCGACTTTAATTTCATGACTACGAATTTTACCGTTGACCGCTAAATCATATTCACCAGGTGTTTTGGTTTTAATACCGACTTTACCGGCAAAATAAGCATCTGCCTGATTGGTCGTAATATTCAATAAAGAAGCAATGGTGGGTTCATTTCCATTGACCTCCTCTATCCTTGGCCCGTAAATATATTGTCGGTCATTTGTATTGAGATCGTCATACAGAAACGACCTAATCATTGCAGTCGGATAATTATTGCGAAACTTAAAATCTAAAATATCAACTACTTTTTGCCCAGTAACTCCGTCATAGATGGCCCCAAAACTGTCTGTTGATGGATCGTTGCTACCGTGAACATAGCCAACTACTAGATACCATTTATTTAATTCAGGAAGGTCTCCTAACCAAAAATATGGATTTGAATTGGGCAATCCCGAAAGATAATTGACACCCCAGCAGCCCAAATAAGATGTACCATCATGTGAATTTGTTTTTTTTAACCATGTACTAAAACGATACATTTTTTGATGATCGATAGGTAAGCCAACCAAGTCGAAACCTCCGTCACCATTACCGTCTCCACTTGGTTTCCCCTTCCATAATACGACCTGTGTACCATGTGGGCCTATACCCCATTCACGCTCATTTTCGCTTGAAAGTCCAATTTCTCTGAATCCTTCAATTGGACCCGTGCCAGTAAACCACTTGGACAAGTTGACTAAATTTTGTGCGCTTAGGTTATTTATACAGCACAAAAAAACGGCTAAAAAGAGTATTTTTTTATACATACTATATTTTTTTAAATTTTGAAATATTGAGTATAGTTCTATTTTCCTATTTTGAAAGGGTAAATAAAAAGTAAATATTGACTAAAAGTGTAGATTGTTAAATGGTTTAGATTTCAATCTGTGCTACTACAGCAGCATATTTGGACAACAATTTGAAGGGACTATCCATGATAATTTCCTTCATAGTTATCCCTTTAACAATAGGATTCAATCCATAATTAAGAAAAATAGTATTAGAGGCTAACAAAAAAATCTATATTGGCGATAAAATTAAATAAAATACTTGAAAAATTAATATATTACGTTAATATTGTTTTTTTTATAAGGTTAGTTTGTTAGAAAGTTAGTAACAAAGTGAACAAGTAACACAGTAACCGAAGTCAACATGGAGAAGGTTAGATTGTTAGAAGGTTAGACAATTAGTAACAAAGTGAACAAGTAACATCGTAACCAAAGCCAACATAGAAAAGGTTAGTTTGTTAGAAGGCTAGACAGTTAGTTACAAAGTGAATATAGAATGGATATAAAGTTAGCTAATTAGATGGTAAGTGAGTTATTTAAAAGTAATCACCCTCGGGTGCTATACGCTTATCAGATCAATGACACGGCTTTGAACACACGCTGTGCTCTTCTTTAGCGTTTTCGTATACGAGATACTAATCGGATTGTTGTATAGCTGACTACTGTTCCTATTACTGCCATGCATACGCTTTGTAGTATATCGCCGCAATGAAATACTTCCCCATATCGATAGCTTACGGCGGATCTGCGGAAATCTAAACCGCAGCAAGCTGTGCCGCAACAGCATAACTTAGACACTTAAGTCGGGTTTAATTTTTGTAACTTGTATCCCATAACGCAACACAAACAAGGTGAAAAAAAAAGAAGCCTATTAACAACAATAAGAACATGGCGGAATACCAAACCATTAATATAGAAGAGTGGAACAGAAAGGAACATTTTAATGCTTATCGTGATGCGATCAAGTGCGGATTCAGTTTGACCGTTAAATTAGATATTACGCAGGTCATTCCTTTTGTAAAGGAAACGGGATTTAACTTTTATCCCGTGATGATCTATTTGCTCTCACAAGCCGTAAACCAACACCCTGCCTTCAAAATGTCCATGAAAGAGGGCGAGTTGATCCTTTGGGATCGTGTCGACCCGGTTTATACCGTCCTTCATCAGGACACCGAAACTTTTTCTGCCCTGTCTGTCCCCTACAGCGATAGCTTCATGGATTTTATAGACAGCTATAACCAGGTCCTTCAAAAAAATGAAAACAACAGGAGCTTTTTCCCTGAGCAGGCACCCCAAAATCATTTTAATATTTCGGCACTTCCGTGGATTCATTTTGAAAGTTTCAACCTCAACATTGCTGATTTTACAGACTATTTTGCACCCAGTTTCACCTTCGGAAAATACCAAACAGAAGGAAATAAAATCCTGATGCCCTTGGCCATACAAGTACACCATGCTGTTTGCGATGGAATCCATATTGCCAAATTGATAGACACCTTACAGCAAGCCTGTACAACCATCAAAACGCTTAAATAAAGCTAAAAAGAGGAGAAAATTAATTTTAATTTAGAGCGAAAAACACATGAATATTAGAAAAGCAACATCGGCAGATCTTCCACAGATAAAAGCACTTTATTCGCTGTTGTTTGAGCAGCTGGCAAACTATGAACCTGATTATCTTCAGCCAGCTCTTCAGGATGAAACCTTTCTGCGCAAGGTAGTTGCAGCAGAAGATAATCTTGTTGCATTTATTTACGCTATAGACGGACAAGTAACAGGTTTTGCAATTGCAAAACTAGAGGAGAGCCCCCCTTACCATTGTTTTATCCCGTTGACATGTATGTATTTAATGGACATTGTCGTTGATGAAATCAGTCGTGGAAAAGGAATCGGAAAAGCGTTGATTGAACGCGTCAAGCAATGGTCTAAAGAGCAGGGAGCTGATTATCTAGAACTCAGTGTACTGGCAAAAAATACCTTAGCAGAGGCATTGTATCTACGGGAAGGTTTTGAAACCTTTACTAAATCGATGCGAATGAAAATTGAATAGATGATTAATGATTTCTTTAAGACAAGCTCTTATAAATTCCTCTGGAAATCACTCATAGCATTACGCTAAATCACAAAATACTACTAGAAGGTTCATGATATTTAATCTTAAGGTTTCCCTTTTTTGCACGATATGCCTGAAACTGAACTAAACCAGCGGAATTATACCAATCAACTCCCAGCACCTTTAAAATCTCGCCCCCTGGGATTGCAATTTTTGTATTTTTATCGTGTCATCCGTATGCCCATCAATTTTAAGAATCAAAGTTGTGACATCACTGATATTAGTTTCAGCATGAAGTAAAGTATCTTTACTTACATCGTAAACATTCCATTCGTCACGATTTTTAGTGTGACATAAAAAAAAGACTGCCGTTATAAAACCTACTAGCCATAGCGGTAAAATAAATTTCTTACTATATATATGGATAGCTTACACTAGTAATCGGCTCTTAACTTTCTTCTATTCGCAGGAATAAGTTTGTCCCATTCGACAATTCCATCATATTTAATCCTTCAGGATATAAATATCGTTAATTCCCACTTAAACACTACAGAAATAAAATTACAAAAAGTGGAAGTCATACATACTTCCACTTTTGTGATTTTAAAAAGATGTAATCACGCCAAAAGTAATATTCCGTCCCGGATTATATATACCCAATGAAAGGTCGTGATGATCTAGTCGACCAGGTCTCAGCCGGCTTAATGCATCGTAATACTTCTTATCCAGTAAATTACTTCCAGCAGCATACGTTTGCACATTTAATCCTCTAATCTTAAACGTCGTTCCTAACGAAGCATTTAGTAAGGTATATCCCGACACACTGGTTTCAAATTCACGGTCTACGCGTCGCTGCGCAAAAAAATTATCAATACCAATTTTTAAATAGCTAGCCGAAAATCCTTTTATTTCTGGGTTATATTTTAAGCTGTTCTTAAACTGTCCTGCTGGAATAAAAGGCAACGGTCTATCCAGTGTTTTATTTTTAGCATAGGTGTACGAAAAGATATTGTTGAATGTAAGGTGACGGAATACCGTAATATTAAAATCTCCTTCGAATCCATTGAGCTGTGCATCAACCTGACCATACCGATAAATTGCCATCCCATCAGCTGTTTCATCACCGGGCTTTGATGAGATGTAGATATAATCTTTGATCAAGTTAGAATAAACACTGATACTACCATTAAATATGCCCCTATCGTAGTCTATACTAACATCTGCTTGATAACTTTTTTCGGGATTCAATGCCGTATTGCCGATTTCATACCGAAAAGTGCCCTCATGTACTCCATTTGAGCTAAGTTCTGCCGGATTTGGTGATCGAAAAGCATTACCCAAGTTAGCTTTAAGATTAACATACTGACTCAATTGATGTGTCAAGCCGGTGGCAAAACTAACGTTTGAAAAATGATTTTTATACTTTTCGAACATTTCGCCATCTTTGACATATCCATCACCATCATTGACACGATAATCATAGCGCACACCAGCATTTACAGTTGTATTTTCCCAGGTCTTTTTAATATAGCCAAATGCTCCTGCTCCAAAACTCTGATAATCGGGAAGCAAAAACTCAGCCCCTTTATTGGAGTTTTTAGCATGTTCGGCACTAATCCCAAAAGCCGGCTGCCACCCCTGAAATTCATTGACAGTATACTTCGCATCAAAGGTTAATGTATGCAGATCCAAAAAGAGATTGGGAACAGGATTATCATGTTCTCGACGCTGGTTGTTCTGATAACCAAGATCAAATTTTAATGATCCCTGATCTAAAATAAGCTGATTGTTCCAGGAAAGCTTCGTATGTCGGATATCCTGCTTCGGAAACTCCAGGCTTCTATTTTTAAAGTCTCGATCCGTAAAACGATTCCCTGCAGCATCGACATAATTACCCTGGCTATCAAAAGCAGGTTCATAAAATCCAATATTATTGCGAAAAAAAGAGGCATTCACATGCGAATAGCCCCATGACCTGTTAAGTCCAAGCATAGCGCTAAAATTAGTTTCATTGAAACCTGAATTTGGAAAATAACCAGTAGGAGTCTTGAATGAATAGGCATTTTTATAAGTTCCTCTTCCCCTCCAGACAAATCCATTTTGATTACCGGTCAACATAGCAGAGCTGGCACTTAACCCGCCATTGGTCGAATAATTGGATAATACTTCGCCCTTAACTTCTCCACTTTGCGGAACAAGCGGCTCAAGAAAATTGATCACCCCTCCCAGTGCATCCGAGCCGTACATGAGCGATGCTGCACCGCGCAGTACTTCGACACGATCTGCTCCATATTGATCGATCTCGATCCCATGCTCATCGCCCCATTGATTACCCTGCTGTTTGACCCCATTGCTGATCGTGACAACCCGATTGGATGATAGTCCCCGAATGACGGGTTTAGCAATCGATGACCCGGTCGTAATCGCCGATACGCCTGGTACCAACCTAGCCAATCCATCTATGGCATTAGTAGCGGGTTCCAATAACTGCTGCTTACCTACAACAGCGATGGAAGTACTATTTTTTTTACTGCTTGAGCTGATCGCTGCGCTCGTTACAATCACCTCATCTAAGGTCAAATTGCTCGGACTTAATTGAATCGAAACCATATCGTTGCTATTCAAATCAATTCTCAAACTTCGGGTCTGATAACCGACTCCGCTAAATTCGACCAAATGCTGTCCTTTATATTTCGTGGGAATTATGAACCCACCGTTCTGATCTGAAACGAGTTCAAGCTTAAGGTCAGGTACTTTAATAGTAACTCCTGCTATAGGCTCACCATTTTTGTCATCCAAAAGACGACCGGTCTGGTTGCTGTCCGTCTGCCCGTAACTCGTTAACGCAGCAATAACCGACAAAGCAAAAAATAAAATTTTCTTCATCATATACATTCATGACTTCATCATTCTTAGGAATGACAAAGCATTTTTAAATCATAAAAAACCAAAAATGAAATCGTGCTACCGCACTATATTGATATAGGTGATGAGGATTGGAGGACCGCGTGGGAGGATCGGAGCTAAAGGTTGCGAAATTTCATAAAGATCGATTGGAAATTTCCATAAAATGCGCCACAGTGTAAAAAACGGATTTAGGTTGTGATAAACAGGTCCTTCCGAAAACTCGAAAAGATAATCAGAACTAAAGGTTCGAATTTCATTCTCACTATGGTGGTCATTCCCTTTCTTTGCAATAGGATAAGGATGCTTATGCTGTATAACTTCACCAGATTTTAGCACATGGATATGTAGAAAAAATATACTACAAACTATCCAATAGAGATACAAAAAAACGATGAGATTCGTTTTAAAACTTCTAGATTGGATTTGTTTATGTATCAGCACAAGGCAAATATACTAAAAAGGGTAATAGCAACAAAGTTGCTATTACCCTTTTTAGTATATTTCTTCACATTTGCTTAGCTTTTCGCCCAATACCTTAGCGCGATAAATTGCTCAATATCGGATTATCAGGATCTGCTGGTGTTTCTTTTCCAACGTTGATCGCTCCTTATAAGAAGGTGAAAATTGTGCTCTCAAAAAATAACAACTAAGCATAGTCTATATCCTGAGGACTCCATCTAATAAGTGATGAGAGATAAATAAAGGAACATGGATTTCCTGCTATTTCAAATTGTAAATGGATAGATTATTGTATAAAAAAGTTTAAAAATATTTTTTAATGAACCTTTTTAAAGGACACTTGTTATATTATTGAAAACTATAGCAGATCTGCTTTTAAATAAGCAGAAAAATAAATCGACGTAGTACAGTAGAAAATCCAAATGCACCCAAAACTTTTGGATGACGAAACAAAAAAGAGGAAACGATAAGAAACATAAAAAAATTACTGTACATCTACACGTCAAGATAAAGGGTCTAATGAAAATTAGGCCCTTTTGACTTTAAATTATCCATCAAAACGTATAGTGTGCAAAAACTTTACAACAAAATATAAAAAAGGTTAAAAGTACCCATATAAAAATGCCAGATATCACTATAGCATATTTATCTGAATTCTATAATGGCTAAAAGAGCAACACATCTTAATTGACTAGCAGAACGATATCTTTACCATTAACCTGACTGAAGTAAGACCACCGCCAGATATAAACCAAAAATTATTCTAATTCAGAGGATCAGCTTTTCATTACGAAGATGCAAAGGAAGCTGCCCGCATCACTTATTGCCAATTTAGATCGCTAAGCTCCTAGTACTATGAAAGCATATTACAGATTTTTGGCATCCATATATTTTGAAGGCAAAATAGTGACAGTTCCATCTGCTCTCAGCTCAATGTAGAATTTTATGATGCTGGCACCGGTTACACCCGAAAAATAGGTAGCGGCGTGCCATTTGTTCTTATCATTTCCTAAAACCTGTAAAGCCGTGTCCGAAAATGTCGACTGTTTGCCCACGATCAACTTTAACTCTTCAATCGATTGATCCTTTCCTCTTTCTATGACTCCCTGCAGTACAATGATAGAATCAGGCAAATTAGAAATACTTTTTTTTTGCAGCTCGTCTGCAATTTGTTTGGCAAGATCTTCATATCGACCGTGAAGCCTTGCTGCCATACCATTAGCAGGTATCTCTGTTTGCACACTGGTACTATATATTAATGAATAAACAATAGAGTCTTTGTAAATCGTTTCACCGATCTCCCAGTGCGTCGGAAAATTGAATTTTTGATATTCCAACAACTGATTTAAGGAGATTTCGGGTGCTCTAAAATGAATGGGTCCATATTTATTTAATATATCTACAGAATCACCTTTAAAAGACATATCGTAATACGACCTAGTGTCTGGATTATCCCGAACCCAAATAACTTCAGGGCGATCTTGTATAAAAGAAACAGCAATATACTGGATCTCAGGGTGAAGTTTAAATATATGATTATTTGCAGTGTCGTATAACATAAAGCGGAGAGAAATCAGTGACCTACTTTCGCCTGGCTTATAATTAATATCCATTTTTACGGTTTCCGCTTTATGGTTCTGATCTTGTGCATACGAGCAAGACCAAAGGATAACACTCCCTAAAATAAAAAAAAATTGGAATTTATAATTTATCATGGTTTAACTAAATTTTATACTATTTTTTAGAATTTCTTACCTATATACCATTCAAATTCCTTTACGAAATTCAATTATTTTTTCAATGCACGCTCGATCCACATAGTAGCAGTAGCTGCCAAATCATTCGGATATGTACTCTTCTGAGTGAGATGGCCTCGCTTATCAAAAACCAAATAACTGGGAATATATTCAAAACCAAATTGTTCCAATGCTGTCGCAAACTGGTTTTTATACACGTAAAAATGTTCTCCACCTAATATTTTGCTATATTCCTGAAATCCATTACGATTGGAAGATTCGTCCGTTAAATACACGAATACGACATCTTCCCGAGCTGCATACTTTTTCTTTACTTGATCCATTTCAGAAAAAGCTTGTATGCAGGGACCACACCAAGTAGCCCAAAAATCAATGATGATCACTTTATCTTTATATTTGTCGACAATTGATGCAACGATCGTTTCATTTTTTTTATCAAATGGAAGAAAAAACACCTGTTCATCACCCACTCGATTACTACATTTTTTCAGTTCATTTTGATGGTAGATATAATTTCTTAACTCCTTATTTTTAAAAGAGCTATCTATCTGATACAGCTCTTGAGGAGTTAATATATACCCTTCGTTTATATATTGGATATAAGCACTCGCCATCATCATATCATAAAATAGGTTATCTTCTTGTTCAAAAGTTTTTCCAAATAAATCAATTAAACGTGTTTTAAAGCCCGCTGGTCCTACAGAAGTAATACTAGGGATCTGTAATAGCGAATCTTGCTGAATGGCAATCAAAAGATCAAAGTAACCCGAAGGCATTAATGTAAGCGTATCTGCATAGTTTGAAGTGATGATACCATCATAATAAGTTAACGTTCTCTCCGGTATTGGAGTACCAATTGGAACGTCTAGATTCAGATTTTTATAATATACTAGTACACTGCTATCATAATCTTTAAACAATAAATTAGGAACTTTAAAGGTATTAATCATGTGCGTATAATAAGACTTAAGGAATCCGTCCGGAATATCTTGGGTTAATGAATGCGTCATCTCAGCGACAGATTCAAGTTGTTTCCATTTAAAATCATCTGCAGATTTAAGAACTTCTTTTCTTCCGTCTTTAAAAGGTGGATATGAAAACAGATTCATAATCAACTCTTCCTGCAGTGCCGAATTATCAAATATTTCCTTATAACGCCCCTCAAACTGCACATCATAATGAGCAGAATCACGCATCGATACCGTAATCACATTCTTCTCATTTGGCAACAGCATGGTTGCTATATAGCGGCCATTTAGTCTAAAATACACCGAAGTAGGACCATAGGTGTATTCAGATAAATATAAAGTCGAATCATTGAGTTTTGTAAATGCGACTGGCTTATCTCTCAATAAAGAATTGCTCATCATCGGCATGCCGATCTCCATGTTATCGAAAAGAAGTGAAGGTTTTCCCTTTATTGTAAGCGATAGATAACCACTGGATAAAAAGTGAGACTGTGCGTAGACATTTAATTGCAATGAAAAATAAAACAAAGTAAGATATGCAATAATTTTGACCATAAAGAATTTGTTTATCTATTTATAACCTGTTTAATCACTATAAATAGTAGCTGAAAAAGAGATTATTGGTAACAAGTATATAAGCTCCAAAAATTAATAATGCATGAGGAACACATGCATTATTACCCATCTAAATTCATTTGTATGATCCATCGTTGATAGGATTGGTTTATAATTATCCTAAATATAGGATAATTATATTTATTACAAAATTAATGTTCATTTAATCTCTTTACACCCTGCCAAAATAATATTCACAATAAGAAAGTGATCTGAAAAGGCACTTTTCTTATATTTTTAGTTACTCTACCACAATCTCTTTCAACTTTTCATGACCATAGAAAATCGGAAAATACATCAACTCAGCCTTAGCCGGATTTAACGTATATGCCCCGGTGTATCTTGGCAATAACTCGATCTCAAAAGTATGCGAGCCCTTATTCAATTTAGGACAAAAGATAACTACCCGGTCTTTGAAATGTTCGCGATGTGCTTCCTTTCGGAAATATCCATTCGATTTAGTTTCATAAGTACAGCCTGCAGGAATCGGAACTTCAAGCTCGATGTATTCTGCCTCCCCTGTCAATACTACCGTCACCTCAATTTTGATGGGTTTACCTTCTTTTAACGTTGCTACAGTTCCATTTTCATCTTTAAACCGAGTAGAAATGCTCAAACCTTTATCTTTTTCAATAATAGGATTAGCATTCCAAAAGTTTTGATAAGCAGTCACAAACAATGGCCCTGTTCCTTCTTTCCGTACACTGATCTGCTCTGTTGGAGCAAATGTTTGTGTATAGGGGAATGTGGCAATACGATTCCCATTGACGATGGCTACAGGTGCCTGAAAAGTTTCACCTTCTTTCAATAAATCGGGCAGAATACTTCGGATGATACGTGCAGACTCATAGATATTACTCCAGTTACCCTGTTGCTTCTGCGCAAAGAAATAATTTCGAATAAGTTCCAGATCAGATTCACGACCTCCCATGGTCTTCAATGCCGCATAAGCCAATAACGTATTTTCCGTATGCGTCTCGGTCGGATTCATAAATATCCTTTCTTTGTTGTCCGAAACTTGCCTCGAACTCCAATACATACCTCCCAAAATTGTTTTTGAGGCATATTTAAGGACAGTGTCGGCAGCATGAGCATCCGCAATGCCCATTTTAGCCATCAACAAGTATTTGAGCAAGATATCCTTCGTTGATCTACTTTTCAACTTACCATCGATAGCAAAGAAATAGTTCTTATAATCCGTTTTAGGATCCAGTCTGTTTAAAAACAAAAGTGAACTAAACAACCCTTCCTGAGCAATATTGAGCTTATCTTTGTTCCAAAGAACGTCCAAAGATGCCAGGCTATTCTTCAAGCCTTCTTCCTCCCGTTTGATATACTGCTTTCTTACCAATGTCGTTTGATATCCTGCATCTTCGGCATCCAATAGCACACTTAAGACATAATTACTGATCCACGATACCGTTTCACTCTTATTCCACCAGCCCCAGCCTCCAGTAGCATTCTTATTTTTCTGCAACTCTTTCAAAATATCATGTATTTTTTTCTCTTCTTCAAACGGTTTACCCAAGAGCTTGGCCAGTTGTTTTTTAGAAAGAAGCGCACTTAATTTTGAGGCCAGCTGTTCATTGCACAAGAATTGATAAGCATCAATATGCGCTATTTCACGTTGGACGAATTCCCATGAATTTGCCTCGGCATGCACGGTGATTTCTCCTCCTGCAGGTGCTTTTTTTAACTGGTATTCTTCGGTTCCGTTCAAGACCTTAAAATCACCTTGATGCTGCTCCAATCCTTTTTCAAAAATAGGAATGCTCCGTCTCTCCCCATCAAAGTAACCGTTGGAAAGCCTAATCGCATACGAAAGCTGCAGGCTATCACCTTTTGCGACGTGAACAGCAATTGGATCGCGATATGACTTGCCTATTTTCAAATTCGCTTTTATAGAATCGGCCCCATTATCGATCGTTCGTAATACCTCCAAGCTGTCGCCAAGATAGTTAACCACTCTACCGATCGCGGTAAACTGATCGTCACGTATAGCAAATCGAGGTGCTGCCAGATGTGCGGAAACAGCTTTGAAGGATTTAATATTCAACGCTTTCGTGTCTGCAAAATCTTTTACACCTTTGGCAATAAAGATTGTTCTCCAATTGGTCATATCATCTGGATAGGTGGTTTCAAAACTCGCTTTTCCCGCCCCATCTGTTGTTAGTTTCGGTTGCCAAAAAGCATCATCGTGAAAGTTGGACCGCATGGTATTGCCCGATTCCATATATGGCATGGCTTCATAAGCCAGTATTTCGGGCTTAGCTCCTGACTTTGTCTGCACCATGATCACGCCATTAGCCGCCCTTGAGCCATATAGTGCGATCATGGATTGATCCTTCACTGTATTCAACGAAGCAATTATAGCCGGATCTAAAGAAGCAAGATCACCTTCGAATACCATACCGTCTACCAATATCAAAGGTTTAGCACCGGCATCCACATGGCTATTACCGCGAATAAAGACACCACTTACCTTTCCCTCCAGCAATCGTGAAGCACTCGACGATATCGTCTGGACAGACCCGGTCAAAGCCTTTCTCTTTTCCGAACCAGCATAACCCATCACAACCACCTCCTCCAATTGATTCGCTTGCGCCTTCATCTCAACAAAATAATCCTGACCCTTGGATACCCTGATATCTGCAGTGTTATAGCCTATTGCCATGATCTGGATCTGAATAGCTTTTTCATCCGAAAGATACAACTCGATGCTCCCATCAAAATGGGTGAAATACTCCTGCTTCGTATGTAGATTTATTACTTTAGCCCCTATCACTGGAGCATTTCCATCGTAAACCAAGATTCTGGCAGATGCGTTGTTGTTACGGTTAGCAATAAACTGGTCCTTGTTGATGTTGAGCTCCTGCCCAACACTCTGCTGTTCCTGAGGTATACCGTCACGGAACGGATGTAATACCCGATGCGAAACGGTCTCATCACGTACCATTTTATAGGCCAGCGCAGCATGAGGCGATCGTGAGTTCCACTCAATAGCATCAATTTTCAGGTAGTTCAACCCATTCGCTTTTAAGGTTACCGCCTGACTGTACGCGGTCGAATCGTCTTTTACCACATGCACGATCACATCTCCCACAGGTAGATTGTGAAAACTATTTTCACCACCATAATACAATCTATAATACCTACGGTCTTCCGCTTTTGAAGGTTCGAAAAAGATCAAAACAGGCTGGATAGCTTGATGATCAGCATCTCTACCATAACTTAAATTGAGGTTATAAGTCGGTTCCTTAGCCTCTTTTGTAACCAAAATGAATTGCGCTAAACCTCTGTTTTGTTGCATCACCTCCCTAAACTTGTGTGCTACATGTTGGTTGATATTCCTTCGTGTCCATAATTTTCCAGCAAAATCCAATTGAGGTTTAAAATCAGGCGCCTCATGACGAATGTAGGTTGGATCCCAGCTTTTCAATTTTTGATACTGCTGATATAGGGTATATTGATATCCGCCTTCAATTTCAAAACGCCCTATTGTTGTCGTATCGATCATCAATGTGGCTATTTTGGGCACTCCTTTGTACATTTCTGTCCGTGGGAAGGGGCCTACCAAAACAGGAGCTGGCACTTGGGTTCGAAGCCTAGTATCAAAATTCGTATTCGGCTTAGGATTCAGATAAAAAAGATCGCCTGAAGTCTGGATATAAGCTGGCATTTCTACCTTTGCATTCAGATTTGGCAATTGCCAAGCACCAAAATTATGGGTTACCGAGATCAACTGTTTCTTGAGTTCAGTTACTTCAGCATCTCGGAGTTTTCCAACGTCTTTCTTGGGCAGTACTTTGACTATGATCTGTCCTTTTTCCACTGTTTCCTCCGGGTAGTTGAACCCAAGCGTATCCTGCGCTGCATTAAAAGACACGATCGTTCGACGCCCTTTTTCGACCTGAAAACCTTTTACCACCACCTCTCTATCTGTTGTTCTGAATTTAAATTCATGCCGTCCCGGATAGATCTCAAAGATATAATCATCATGATGTTGGCTCTATTTCGCATAAGTCAATAGACCATCTATCCACATCATATGCACCCCCTGTACGAGACCATTGACCACCAAATAAGGCGAGATTTGGCTTTTTATTTCCGCTATCGGCAGCGATGCCTGATAATAATCTTTAGGAAACAAAAATTGGTAAAAAGCAATAGTATCCAACTGCATTTCTTTAGACCATCGTGCCCAGTCCTGTAGTGCTTCCCGATGCCTCGCCTGGTCTTCATCCAGGTTAAAAGTAAAATTCTGGAATTGTTGAGCACTCCTCATCAACCCACCAATATTGATTTTTGGTGCGCTTGTATTCTGAAATTTAGTAGTAAATCCATAAGCCGTAATATCGACATCCTGCACAGGTTTACCTGCTTTATCGGTTACAGACAACTGCACTTCAGCCTTTTGACCAGGATACACAGTCGTAGCTGTATTGACCTCCAGATTCAGGTTTTTCTGTAAAAAAGGAAGATCTTCCTTCATTACTTTTGCGCGACCGGCAAAAAGATAAGTGATCTGCATGCTGTACCCATCTTTTCCGCGTTCAGCAAATGCCCGATTCAATTGGGTAGCATAACCCGCCGCAAGCATCTTCTTTGCCTTACGGATCTGGTACCAAAATGGAATAGCAGCTGGATTATGTACAGTCAAGAGCACCGAATCGGTCGTACGGTAAAATCTATAGCTCAGCTGTTCCGCTTCTTCCCGTTCCAAATCTAATATTTCAGAAATACCATTAGCCTCGACTCCTATTTCCGTTGCCTGCCAGGCAACAGGCATGTTATGCGGTAAACGAACATGTTCTGTTCTCAACATTTCACCGTTTTCACCCCGTAATTCGATCTTAGCCTCGCTTACTTTTTCGATACCCTTTTCGAAATATTTAATCTCCGCCTGTCCATCTTTGACCGCGATACGAATTTCTTTTTCAGTATCGAGCAAATTTAGATGAAGTAATTTTTCATGTCTTTCATTGTCCGAACTCAGGTAAGTACCGACTACTTGAAAAGAAAGACCAAGATCTGACGGAAAAATCGAATCGGGCAGCACGATTTCCTTTTCTGCTACCTCAGTAAGAGAGACCGTTGTTTGCCATAAGGTATCCGGAATAAAATTCACCTGATTGGCTTTCATCTTACCCATACGGTAAGGGTTAGGTACAACTTTCAATTCTACCCGACCATCATAAATAGGCATATCATTTTCATTGACAACCTTGAGCTTCAACCGGATACTATCCCCTTTTGCAAAATCTGTCCGCTCAGATTTCATACTGAATGTCAAACTTTTCAATTCATAATCTTCATAACGGAATGATTCTTCCAACAAAACGTTCTTGGATTTGCTCGACTGCAATACAACTCGGTAATGTTTATCCAATGTCAGTCCCAGTCCCGCATTCAGGTCAAATGAATAAGCATACATTCCAGGACGATAAGGAGCAAGATTGGTTATGACCGTATCTTTACCATACCCCATGATATGTACATCCACAGTATCTTGATTGGGCTTCCATTGACCTTTTTCAAGATAAGCCTTAAATTTTACCTGATCATTGGGTTTATACATGGGCTTGCTAAACACCATAAAACTTTCGATATCACGGTAATTTTTCTTTCGAAAAACCCTTTTAATTTTATATTTGGCCTGCCCCCATGTGTTTTTCATTCCTTGCCAAAAGGAAACCTGCTCTTCGTAAGGCCAGTTCTTCTCTACACGGAGATAATGATATACCTTTTTATGTAATATACTTACGATATCATCGGTTTTTGCATTTTTTGCTTTATAATAGCCCAACTTAATATCGTAAGACACCTGATGCTTACCCAAGGTCACTAGCGCATCGGTTATGGCATTTCCCAATGAATCGTACAAGCAAACCGCAAATGCTTCAGTAGGAATTACCTTAACATATAGATCATCGACAATGAATTCCTGATACACCAAGTTATTTTCTTCTGCGCGGACTTCAACATAATTGCCGCGTGGCAAATTAGATTTTTGAGTATTATACTTTCCTTTTTGGACAAAATCGGTCAGCATAGCCTCGTTAAATTTCATTTCTCCGATATGGATTTTTTTTAATAATTCTGGTGTCAGTCTATAAATATAAAAATCAGAAGATTGACGCTGGCTATTGAATAGGGTCGATTGGCCAAATAAGGCAATCGAATATAAAAAGGCTAAAACACTAATGATAATTGGCTTCCAATTCATAAAAAGGTATTGACTAAATTCCTTTAAAAATAGGTAAATTTTCTAAATTTAAGCGCTATTTTACTGCATGATAAGCATAAGTTTTCGTGTAGAAATAGTCAGATTTAAGGGATGCAAATCTCAAGAGATTCAAAAAACAACTTTCTTCAATAAGATTATTGAAGAAAGTGCCAACCACAATATGATTCACTCCAAGAAATACTTATCATGCTCTTAATAGCAAAACATCAGGACTAGACCATTATTTATGTTTGCATTTGACCAAGCAGTCTACTCGTCACAAAATTGACAACAGCTCCTGTCCGATCAAGGTGAAAAATTTAAAAGATCCGTCATTCTCAATTTGATTACAACAATTCTCAATTTGGATACAAACTACAACTTACTGATGAAGAACTTTGAGGTATTAAATTTTAAACATAAAATGATGCAGACAAGTAAAAAAAGAGTGGCACTCGTTACAGGTGCCAATACAGGCGTAGGATTTCAAATTGCTAAAGCTTTAATAGAAAACAATTACATAGTTTTTGTAGGAGCAAGAAACCTAGAGAATGGAATAAATGCAAAATCCCAGCTCGGCAACAATGCTATAGCAATCGAATTGGACGTTACCAAACAAAATACGATATCGGCTGCTGTCGAAAAAATCCAAACACAATTTGGAAAACTCAACTTGTTGGTCAACAATGCTGGAATTTCACATGCAGGTAAACCAGGTAGAACAGTGGAGGAAGTCGTGGCGAGTAACAGACCAAGTATTGCTTCTCTTGACGAGACACGTACTGTTTGGGAGACCAATGTATTTGGAGTTGTCGCAGTAATTCAGGCATTTATTCCTTTATTGAAAAATGCTGAACAAGCCCGCATTGTAAATGTTTCCAGCGGAATGGGATCGCTTACCTTAAACTTAAATCCAGAATTTCCTTACAGATTTGGGTTTGATGTCGTTTATGGCGCTTCAAAAACTGCGTTAAATGCAGTTACGGTTGCTTTTGCAATCGAACTTGAAAATGACAACATTACAGTTAATGCGGTCAGTCCCAGCTACACAGCAACGGCACTGAATAATTTTCAGGGCACAGCTACGGTGGAAGAAGGATCAAAAGAACCTATTCGAGTTGCGCTCGATGAGAGCGGAGTTACCGGACAGTTCACCGGACCACATCAAGAAGTTTATCCTTGGTAGCCTTAACTTTTGAATAAAAAGACTGGGTGAAAAATATCTCCTGGTCTTTTTATTTGTAAATTTATGAAATGAAAAACGGGAAAAATATAAATCGGTTACAATCCATAAATGAAATTCATGATGCCTGTGGTTTGCCCAAACCCAAACATCCTTTAATAAGCCTTACGCACATAGAAAAAGAAAGTAATGTAGATGAAAATCAGTTGACATCTTTAGGTACATTGGATTTTTACAAGATTACGTTTGTCTTAAATAACAAAGGGAGACTCAGATACGGACAAGATTATTACGATTTCAACGAAGGTAGTATGATGTTTCTAGCACCCAATCAAGTCGTAGGATCGACAGAATACAGTGGGAGTGCAGAGTGGTTCGTATTGTTCATCCATCCCGATTATTTTCTGGGTCATCCGCTAGCAAAAAAAATAAAGCAGTATGGCTTCTTCTCCTATACGAATAATGAAGCGTTACACCTCTCAGAAAAAGAAAAGGACATTCTTCTTTCAGTTTTTTACATTATACAGGAAGAATTGAATGAAAGGATTGATGAATTCAGTCAGGAGGTAATACTATCTCAAGTAGACTTGTTAATGAATTATGCTAATCGTTTCTATAAAAGACAGTTCATTACCCGCAAAACAACCAACAAGGATATTCTCCATAAAACGGAAGCGATCTTAGATGATTATTTTAATAATGAAAAAGCTATTGAACTGGGTATACCATCTGTACAGTATATTTCAGAAAAACTTAATATTTCCCCTGGTTATTTAAGCGATCTATTACGCTCATTGATTGGTCAAAATGCCAAACAATACATCCATTATAAACTTATCGAAAAAGCAAAAGAAAAACTTTCCACCACAGATTCATCGGTAAGCGAAATCGCCTTTGAACTTGGTTTCGAGCATTCTCAATCGTTCAATAAACTATTCAAACAAAAAACCAATGTTTCTCCATTAGAATTCAGAGCTTTATTTAATTAGAAATATCAAGATTTCTATCAGGATCCTCTCCATAATGAGATAATCCTCCATTTCGGAAATATTGAAGCTGAAGCAAAACGAAAAACCGAACGGCCATTTGATCATTATTAAATGGCTACGTTCGATCAGATTTAGAATGCTAATTGTCTCCTTGTCTCCTCCCCTGTTAATGTGGAAGCGTTTCCATGAAATTCAGAATGTCATTCCCTATTTCCCTAACGTGTGTTTCCAATGCAAAGTGTCCTGTATCATAGAACTTGACAGTAGCATCTGGAATATCTTTCTTATAAGCTTCCGCACCTGCAGGCAAAAAGTACGGATCTTTATTTCCCCAGACAATAAGAGCTTTAGGCATGTACTTTCTAAAATATTCGTGAAACTTCGGATATAGGTCTACGTTATTTTTATAATCTCCAATTAAATCGAGTTGTTTTTAATCCGCTTCCGGACGGTCTAGGAAATGTTTTCGAAAATGCACTATAATCCATAAGAAAAGAGAGTAACATTTGTACCAAAAAAAGATGCAAATAAATAATAAGAAATGTCACGTTTCTTTTAAGAATTTAATGAATACAAGAACGTACCATACCATTTATCATAAAGGGAATTTGTTAAAGACTAAAAAAATGGTCTTCCCAAATACTCCTATTATTCAGTCTACGAAAACAATCCATTAAAGATCATAAAACATCTTTAATTTTATCACAACTTCATTCTGGGTAGACCGATCTCATGTTCCTGTGGATAGGGCTGGCGATGCGTCATACTGACATCTTCTTTCATCCGCTCCTGTGTTTCGTACTTTTTCTCTTCATCATGTGTATAGCGGGGATCAGGAATAAAAGGCATTTTCGCCATTTTTGTAATCGTAATCGTTGGAAAATGAAAGTCCACTTCTACCGTCCCTAAAAGCAAATAGCATCCTCCTCCCTGAAACGGATATCTTTCCAGACAATCTGGAAAATGTGCGGTATCAAAATAATCACCATTTGCATCGACCCAAGTTCCAAAATACATAATACCCCTTTTTGTGGGCACATGCTTGCGTGAAATCAGATAGGCCAGCATCTTGACCTGTTTTTTATGATGCTGCAGAAGTTCTTTGGCCATGACCGATCCGCGATATTTGGTCTGCAGCAGATCAAAGGGGCTACAGGAAACCGGAAAACTTAAGATCTCAATTTCGTCAAAAGCATCTTCAAAAAGGTTCCGTTTTAATTCCGGAAACTTAAATTCCTTGACGGGTTCTTCAAACAAAGTTGCCGCTCTACGCCCAGGTTTAAAATCACCGAGCAGCACCCTTGATTTTAAGAGCAACTCATTCTTGGGTATGCCCGCAAAGCGAAACGCACCAATAAAGATCAGGATCTGTAAGGTCTCTATTCCGATCGGGATCCGTTTGATAAAGTCTTCCAACGATTTATAGGCACCATTTCTTCTTCTTTCCTCAGGAATCAGTTTCCCGAGTTTGGCTTCCACTTTCTCCAGATGCATAAATCCCAGATACACCTCATCGCCATAGATCGTCGTCTGTTGCTCACTCCTGTTGACACAGGGATTCAAGATCTGAGCGCCAGACATACGCGCCTCATGGATATACACTTCGGTTCTATAAAATCCGCCCATATTATTGATGACCGAGACCATAAATTCCAAGGGATAGTGGACTTTCAGATACAAGCTCTGATAGCTTTCGACTGCATAAGAGGCGGAGTGCGCTTTACAGAAAGAGTATCCCGCAAAGGATTCGATCTGTCGGTAGATTTCTGTACTCAGTTCTTCGGGATGCCCCTGCTGCCTGCAAGACGCAAAGAAATCATCCTTTACTTTTTGGAGTGCCGCACGGGATCGCCCTTTTCCGCTCATCGCTCTGCGCAAGATATCGCCATCCGCAGCGGATACGCCTCCATAGTGGAGCGCGATACGGATCACGTCCTCCTGATACACCATGATCCCGTAGGTTTCGCCCAGTTGCTCTTCAAATATGGGATGAAAATATTCAAACTTGTCCGGGTTATTATGCCGGAAAATATATTCGCGCATCATACCCGATTGGGCTACACCTGGCCGGATAATAGAAGATGCCGCAACCAGAACCTTATAGTTATCACACTTTAATCTACGAAGCAAACCGCGCATGGCCGGACTTTCGATATAAAAACAACCAATTGTTCTACCCTGACTTAAATACTCATTACATCGCGCTTCATCCTTGGAAATCGTGGTATCCTTGATATTGACTTTGATCCCCCGCTTTTCTTCCAATAGTTTGACCGTATCGTTGATCGTCCCAAGCCCCCGCTGGGAGAGAATATCAAATTTCTCAAATCCGATATCTTCCGCCACATGCATGTCCCACTGCACAATCGCAAAACCCTTTGGAGGCATTTCTAGTGCAGTAAAATTGGTGAGCGGTTCTTCGGAGATGATGATGCCACAACTGTGCATGGAACGTTGGTTGGGAAATTTTTCCAATAACTTTCCATACTCCTGTACTTTCTGAATAACCTGATCTTTAAAAACCTGCTCCGGATTCTTGGTCAGTGCATCCAGTTCCTCTTTGGGCAGACCAAATACCTTTCCCACTTCTCGGATGATGGAACGGTACTTAAATTCGACATTGGTGCCACAAAAGGCAACATGGTTTTTGCCATAACGGTCAAAGATATATTCCAATATGATATCCCGCTCCTGCCAGCTCCAGTCCAGGTCAAAATCAGGGGGACTTTTACGATTTAAATTGAGGAACCGTTCAAAGTAAAGATCCAGTTCCAAAGGGCAGATATCCGTGATCCCCAAGCAGTAAGCCACGATACTATTGGCACCACTTCCCCGCCCCACGTGCATAAATCCCATACTGTTGCTATACCGGATGATGTCCCAGGTGATCAGGAAATACCCGCTAAAATGAAGTTCATCGATCACCTTCAGTTCTTTTTCGACCCGCTGTTTGGCCTGTTCATGATTCTTGCCATAGCGCCGTTCCATTCCCGCATAGGCCAATCTGGTCAACAGCATGATATCTCGCTCTTTTGAACCCGTATAGTGTATTTTATTTCTTGGAGTTGCAAATTCAAAATCGAAGCTGCAGGTCAATAGGATCTGTTTGGTGTTCTCCATGATCTGCGGATAATGACGGTAAGCATCTACGATAGATTGCGGAGATCTGAAATATTCAGATTGAAGGCAGATTTCACTTTCCGGCAATTTAGAGAGCAACATATTGTTGTCGATGGCGCGCAGGATCCGGTGCAAATTAAATTCCTTCTTGGTTATGAAAGTCACCGGATTCAATATGACCATCTTGGAGATCAGCACCTGATATTCCTGACGAAACAAACTATTGAGTTCATGCTCCCGGATTCCAATATATTCATGCGCATGAAGCTTTTTAGGGATATTACTCAAGGGATAGATCACAAAACAATTTGTAAAATCAGGCTGGGCAGGCAGATCCATACCTTCGCAATGATATGCCGTCAACATCCGATTGACCTCGCCCAGACCACTAAACAATTTGGCAATGGCGATATACAGCAGCTCGCTTCCTTTTCGGACTTCCACCCCGGCAATTGGTTTGATCTGCTTTTCTTCACATTTTTTTTTGAATTCATAGATGCCTGTGACCGTGTTGATATCCGTCAAGACAAGTTCTTTTATCCCCAAAGCTTCCGCTTGAGACACCAGATCATCTATGGAAAGCGTTCCATACCGAAGACTATGGAAGGAATGGCAGTTCAGATACATATTTTCGGCGTTATGTGGAAAAATTAAATCCTACGGCACGGCCGATCGCGTCATTTCCATAGCGCATTTTAATGGCATCCATCGCCTGATACAGATTGATCAGCTGCGCATTATCTTCAAACAGATTCATTTGATAACTCCCATGCACCAAATCTGTAAACCGCAGTCCGATCAGTCGAAGACGCATCCGTCTGGTATAAATTTTATCAAAAAGTTCGAGTGCTACCCGTGCCAAAGTATGATCCGCAGCCGTATAGGTCACGCGGCATTGCTTGGTTTCTGTATCAAAATTGGAATACCGGATCTTGATCACCACAGTGGAAGTCAGCCATTTTTCCTGACGGAGCTGGTAGGCCAGTTGTTCGGCCATACCGGAGATCAGGCTTTTGACCGCCCGAATATCCATGGTATCACTACTGAACGTTCTTTCTTTCGAGATTGACTTTCTTTCCGAGTAAGGCATTACCGGAGTTTCATCGATCCCATTGGCTTTTTTCCAGAGATCAGTACCATTTTTTCCGATCATCTGCTGCAGCACCTCTATAGGCATTTCTGAGAGCGTACCTATAGTCCGTATCCCTACTCGGGATAAAAGCTGAAAAGTAGTGTTGCCCACCATGGGCATCTTTTTGATGGACAAGGGATTAAGAAAAGAATGAACACCTATTGATGGAATCTCTCGATGGCCATGCGGTTTGGATTCGCCTGTACCGATTTTACTCACCGTTTTATTGACCGATAGCGCATAACTGATAGGCAGTCCTGTTTCTTTTTCAATTTTTGCACTCAGCTCATTGGTCCATTTATAAGCACCAAAAAATTTATCCATACCCGTCAGATCCAGATAGAATTCATCGATGGACGCCTTTTCCATCACCGGTGCACTTTCTTCAATCACTTCTGTCACCGTATGGGACATCCTGGAATACAGTTCCATATCCCCCTTTACCACCTTGGCCTGCGGACAGAGCCGAAGGGCCATCTTGATGGGCATCGCAGCTCTTACGCCAAAAGTTCTAGCTTCATAGCTACAGGAAGACACCACTCCCCGATCTCCTCCACCAATAATCAACGGAATACCCTTGAGCTGCGAATTGACCAGCCGTTCACAAGAAACAAAAAAAGTATCCAAATCCATATGTACTATTGCCCTCTCCATTTTGTACTAATTTATTTAGTAAAAGTGCTAATTTTTTTAACAATTGTTACTATATTTGATGTGATTAATCATCACAAAATGAAAACACTTTCGATTATGTCCGATAATATCAGATACCTCAGGATGCAGGTACCTGACCTCACGCAAAGTAAAATTTCTGATCATCTGGGTATTACGAGAGACGCTTACGCAAAATATGAGATGGGAAAAACTGCGCCACCACTAGATGTGCTTGTAGGGATCTCCCGTTTCTTTGAGGTGAGCACCGATCTTTTGCTTACGGCGGATTTGCGGAAATCTAAACCGCAGCAAGCTGTGCCGAAACAGCATAACTTGTCATTATCGATCATAACAGATCCAGAAGGTAAAAACAAAATGGAGATCATATCCCATGACCATGTTTTAGATAATACCGATCCAGATCTAAAGGCCCTTCTCCAGCATCTTATACAAAAAATAGAAGAGCTAAAAGCTACTACAAAATAATAAGCCTATATGATTATCTGAATGACATAAAAAAAGCTACTTAACAAGGAGATCTATTTAAAGTTTCTCTTTATTAAGTAGCTTTTCTGTCTATCCAGAATGCTAACATTCCATCAGAATAAAGACATAAACTGCCCGATTATTTGTTGGATTTTCTATTTCCAACATGCCCAAGCAGTCTACTCGTCACAAAACTGACCACCGTACCTACTGCAGCCATCAATACGGTCTGCGCAAGATCGCCCAAGGAAAACGAAGCCCAGATCGAGCACAGCGTGCCACCCATCGCACCCAATCGGATATCATTCCATTTCATCGGATACCTCCTTTTCTTTCTGCTGCACAATAGACTCATCCGGCGGAGACTCCTCCGCTTCCTTTTTGTCCGGATCATCCAGTACCGTCTCCACTATACCAAGCCCCAGCGCGATATATTTGATGATATGCAGTGCCTTTCCTGGCAATTTTACAGGTGCTAGCAGGATCACCTGCAAGACCTGACCGATTTTATTGATTATTTTTTTCATTTTTGTTTTTATGTTAGAGGGTTAAATGGTTAGAGGGTTATGAGGTTAGAAGGTTAACAAGTTATGCGGTTAGAAGGTGAGTCAGTTAGATGGTTAGAAAATGTTACTCTGTCACTAGTTACTCTGTTACTCCATCACTACGTTACTTCGTTACTCCTTCACTACGTCACTACTTAATATGTAAAAACACTTCCTGCCCCATATCCCACAGCGAATACACCAAAGCTTTTAACTTCTCCAGCGCTTTTCGGCTCTCGGTACCGCAACCTTCAGCTGTTAATTTTGTCACAGGAGCGATGCAGCCCAAAAGCTCTTTCTGCGCATCATTGGCAGCATGGATCAAGATCGCTTCCCTTCCCAATACCGCAGGAATACCGATCTGCTCCCCATGTCGGGTATATGTTCTTTTTTCCAGTTTATAGGTACCTACCGGAATACAGCTGAGCCGACGCAGATTATTACGCCAGGGCAGTTCAATCGTATGGCATAGCAGCTCACCATCATAGGTCAGGGCGCCATTTGTACCTTGTTCTCCATAAGTCCGTTGGAGATGCAAGATTTGTTTAGTTGACATATTCTATATTTCATCGTTATACTTAAATAGACAATTCTTTCTGATCAGAAGGAATATATCGGGAGGCAGCGGTTAGTAAAAACCCACCTGCCTCCCGAAAATATCCTTCACGACATCATCACCTTAGATTAAGGCATGATCACCTGACTAATGGTCAGCGCATTATACTGTCCATTGGCCAGCGGATAGTAGGCATTGTTGACCATCTGAAAATAGCCAGTACCTACCAGGACCAATACACTTTTTTCAGGATCAGCATCGAGCGAAGCCATGATGTCCAGATCCATAGGCAGCATTTCTCCCAGTTTGATGTAAGCAGATCTACGGATGACAGGACGCTGATCCAATTCATCTCCCGAAAACTCCTGCAGCACCAGCGTATACTGCACATGGGTAGCGCCACTCAATTTGGCGATGTGCAGGTTGGGAATCAGCTGCGGGCATGAAAAAAATCCATCACCGGTAAAACGGTCGTACGTGACCGTAAAGGGTTTTAAGGTGATGGCGCGCAAACTGGATCGTTGATTGCACTCCATTCCTTCCAGTAAGACCAAGTTTTCAGGCACGATCACCCTTTCCCCGCGGATATTCACCGAATCCATCTGAATAACTTTGAGCAATCGGCTTGCTAAACGTTGGCTGAATTTATTATCCGCATTTTCAAACAGCACATCTCGCAGCAGTTCACGCAGCTTTTTACCATCCTGCTGTGACCGGCCAAACTCACTCCCATTCTCACGGGTACGGGCAAATGCCGGATCGTTCGCAATTCGGTCACCCGAAACACCGGTTTTCATACGTGCTTGGTAACCCACACTTTTTGATTTGTAAAAGGAAAGATCCCCGATCGTTCCATTTAATTTGATTAAACTTTCTACTCTTGCCATGACTTTATTGTTTTGACATTACGAAGATGGCTATCCATCCAAGAGCAGTAGGTCCAAAAGTGGAGATAAGCGGAAATATGGGGAATAATGATACCGTTTTACTTCATCTCAGGCGATAATAATCTAAATCATTAGGAATAAAACTGATTTCTAAAGGAAAAACTTATTTTAGTAAATGAATAACCAATAACAGCATTTTTCTGGAGAGGAATTAAACCTGATTTGCAAAAATTAAAGTGCAATGACGCATCGGTCAAGTAGATGTTAGGCATCGATAAAGCATGGCATAAGCATATATAAAGCATAGATAGTGCATAGATACAGTATTAAAACAGGGTGTTTGATACACTTACCACGCACTTACTATACACTTATGCTATTTCAATACCGCACATAGGCAAACAAGCTTTACCCATACGGTATCAATGCTTGATACTTGCCTAGCAGACGGTTTAATAGAGAATGTCTGTCTATGGTAGCGCACCATCCATATTCATTCACACGATGATCTGATCGACAGATTATCCCTCAAGAGTAACTTACAATGAAAAATAAATATCGTTTATGTATCTATCCCAAAGAAGCAGCAGCGATCTTGGGACGCACTGAAAAGCACACCTATAAAATCTTTCAGGCTATCCGTGACTGCTACGGACTAAAATCCAATCAGTATGTCAGCATCAGCATATTTGCCGATTATACCGGATTGCCCGAAGAGGAAATCAGAAAGCTCCTGCTTTAACTGATTCCATTAGAAACAGCTGGAGAGGACTGTTTCTTTGACCTAAAAGTACGTGATCCAAATCATTACTTCCGTATCGGAATCCATGTATCCCAACCTTCATGCACTAAAGAATTTCTATTTTCCCAAAAGACTTTAATCTTTTTGTCCGAGATCCCTTTACCAAAAGTTAACATCATATAAATATCTTCAGGTCGCATTTTGCGCTGCAGTCCGATCATCGATTCTGTATGCAATATCAGCTGAGATCCTTTTTTATAATAGGGAAAGTCTACCAACAGCATGTTGATCATATAGTTATCCGATATTTTAACCAACCAATGTTGCAATCCTTGTTCTTCCAGTGCCCTCATGATATGGTTACACAGCACAACAGATCCATCTGAAAAAATAACATGACGTTGCCTATGCTGCGTTTTCACCCCAACAATATCAAAAAAACGGATCATCCACAGATCTTTATACAGCGGACCGATACCGGCCACATGGACCAAATACGTGTACATTTCATTCAAAGCAATTTTCTGTGGTAATCGTGATCCGTCATCATGAGTCGCCGGAGTCGGAATTTGCGTTCTGGTTTCCACATATATTTCTTTAATCACCTCATGCTTGATGATGACCTCTTTGACCACTTCTTCTTTCACCGTCACTTCCTTGACGACTTCGACGATTTCTCTTTTATAAACGCGAATAGCCCAAGCACTATCTTTGTCAAATAGATAAGCTATTCCTAACATTACAAGCGTTAAAAGGGATATTCGCCAGATCATATTCATCCACAATATATCCCAAAATTCATCCCTATCCCAAATCCATAACGATGTAAATGCTATAAAAACAAGCAGTACTGGAGCCACAGCGCAACCGTAATACATTAATTTCTTTAGATGAATATTCCGTTGTACAATATCATTTTCCAACCTTTTTCCAAAACAATAACATACATAGGATATATAGACTATACTCACAAATAGATAGACCGACATGATTAAATAGAGCCATACAAACCCCATGCTCCAAACTTCCAGATTATTCCAGATCAACCGATATCCCAACTTATTATAAACAACTGGGAAGACGATAAAAACACAGATATAAAAGATGGTTCGATTCTTTTTGGAAGCTGAAATTTTAAGGAACATAAGATTAGATTTGAATAATAATAACTTATGGGAAATATTGATTAACTCAAAAGTAGCATTAATATGAATAATAAAAAAAATAAAATCTAAGAAATCCACAATTTTAATTTAATTACAAACCTTTTTTTAATCTTTCGTTACAAACTTAAGTTCAAAAACATACCATGATAATTTCCAGATGTCAACATTAAGGTATAAAATGACCATCTTAAACGTCGTAACTTTTTTGAGTATGCAAAAACGCACATTTATTATAGAAATTTGGATTATATATTAATACCTTTTTTATGAAACAATCATTTGATGAATTAGGCGTTGCCTATGTCCAAGACGCTGTATTTGGATTATTAGCAATAGATTTAGTGCTGGAGTGCCAATTTTTACGGTCTGATTTTACGGGATGGATGACTAGTAAATTTAACTTACATGTCAATCAACATCAGCAGTTACTGCTGATGCCTGCATCACTCAAAAAAGCTCTTGCCCATGCTATCGCTCGGTCGTGGGAGCATGGACTGGCTGTCACCTTTATCAAAGATACCCAAGCCGAGCATGACGTACCCGATCAAAAAGAACTCGTTATTATTGGCCTCGATAATCTAGTCAATCAACATCACAGCTCAAGCATAATAACCATTACACCCCTTATGATCCATATCCGGTATAAATATAACCACTGATCCGGACAAGTTTATTGTTCCCATCACCTTGTTGACCAACATGTAGGAGGCGAACATATTCCAGTCAATAAAATATAATAACGAAAAGAAATAATGATGGAAATATCAAAACATGAAAATCTACTATTTGACACCCTTCAAGAGATCGCTCCCGTATCACCAGATTTATGGAAATGTTTTCGCGAAGTCGTCGAAATTAAATCTTATAAAAAAGGTAGGATACTTAATGCCGGCTTACTAGATCTCTATATCGTCCTTGACGGTATCGTTATCAAACGCGAGGACCATACTAATCAAGTGATTGACTTTATCTGCAAAAAGCAGTTTATCTTTCACAATGAAAAAATAGATCACTGCTATTTCGAAGTCGATCATGATGCAGTGGTAGCCTATATCAGTAGCGACAACCTATTGAAACTATCAACAGAATATCTCAAATTTAAAGAGCACATGAAGTATTTTGGAGCCGATGTATTGAAGCAACGATCGCTACGGGGCAGATTCATTATACTTACAGCGCGTGAAAGGAAAATCAAACTATTAGAACTGTATCCCGAGGTATACATCAATTGCAGTACAGCAGATAAAAGTAGCTTTTTAGGAATGACCGCTAATTATTACAGCAGTATCATTACTTAATGTACTCGACAAACCTCTACCTCCATATATCGATATTTCGAGCCTGACTGCTAACCCTTCCACATCAGTGGTATTACACACTAAAATCGTAGTTCCAATGCTATGATTTTAGTGTGTATTTTCTCCAAATTTATAGTTCATTTTCTCCGAATTCGTAGTTCCAAACCACCCCTTCTAGCCCTAACTTTACTTTAGTTGATCGATTTAATAATGACGGATGTCTCCTCTCCCATTGGTGGTTAGCAGATTGATCACATATAAGATGCAGGAGGTGTACGTCAACGAGAGCGATACCAGTATAATACAAGCAGAACCCAAGTTCACCCCAAGCATCTCAGGTTATAAACTAGATTTTTAAACATGAAGCGACAACAGCAAAATAGTACGGGACAATCTGGAAGGCAGCCAAAAGAAAGGCGCTTTGCTAGCTCTAGGATGAGCTACGGGTCTACAGCTACGAGCTGCAGGACTGCTGGACAGATTGCGATAAATCGCAGGTCTTTATTAGGAAGCTGCTGTTGCGCAGGTCCGGTGCGCGATGCACATGGACGTAGATTTACGACATTCCCCTGCTGGGTAAGGGGAAAGATTTTCTTGGTCCAATAAGGAGTCCTAAAGCCAAGAAAAAGCAGCTCCCATTTGGAAGCTGCAGGGGGCCAATACGCTGATAACGTATTGTGATCAATTTATAAACCTAATTAAATATAGTAAAAAAGGAGGTCATTATGGCTTGGTATTCACTTACAGGTCCTAACCCGACAAATCCAAATGACTATACATTTCAATCAAGCCAGCCGTCTTGTCCAGGCGCAGAAGAAATCTGTGCTATTCAAGCAAATGCTAGTGGAGCGAACAAACCTGTCATTACTCAAGCGTTGCTTGAGGAAATGGTTGACGCTTTACACAACGGTGCTGCTACTGCAAATGTTAAGTTAAAGGATCGGGCTTAAGAGTCTTAAATCGGCATTTGCCAAATTTTAGAAAGGGTATGGCAAGAAAGCCATACCCTTTTTGATTATTCAGATTCGATAACAAAAACCCCGACATCTCCGACGCTTTCCACAAGCTCGAGACCATGAAAATTGAGTTGCTGATTCAATTCTTCCAAATTTGAAAATGTTCCAATAGTAATCTTTTGCTTACTCTTTACCTGATCGATAATTGGCAAGTACACACCCGAAAGACCGATATAACTCGTGAGCACTCCAGTTCCTTCAAACTCTTGCTCATTCTTTGAGTGTTGAGAATCTATTTTATGCGCGGCACTCTTGCGTAGTAGTAAGCATTTCATTTTTTTTGTGCTCCAATAGGATCGAATTCCTAGCAGTGAGTGAATATCATGGAGTACGATTTTTGCCTGTACAGAATCTGGCCTTTTTACCACATCCAGACGTTCATAAGATATAGCATGCTTTACTGACCACGCTTCACCTTTATGACCCAAATCGTCATATATACTTGAGTCGGGCACATTCCAGACTACCCGATTAGGAGTGGCCAAAAATGGAGGTTTCTGTATAAATCCCCAGATATTCAGTAAAGAACGCAAGATCGATCTATTGCTAATCGTTGTTTTAAATAGGCCTGATGCGCTATCTAGCTCAAATTTTAAGGGTTTGCTACGCACACCATCCTGATAACCCGATATTCGTACTCCAGTAGTCCTTTGGCCTGCATCATTTTTATCCATTAAATCAACAGTTCCAAAATCATTTTTAATTGGCAGGCTGATACTCGCGTTCTTATGAAGCTGTAGAATATTCGCGGCAGTGACCAGTCGATTGAAGGTTATAGCCTGTACTTTTCCCCGATACAGCAGGACCACATGTGGTGCAGCCTGAAAAGGGAACAATTTGCGCAGCACCGTATCACCATATATGATCGGAAGGTTAACCTTATTTTCTTTTAAGAACTTATTGCTGTCAAAAAACTTCTGTAAAGTGGCTTTATCCTGCCACGTCACGTGAATGACCTGAAGTTTATCGCTATACTCCTGTTGCAATTTCTGCAGATGCGGCATCGCTTGTATACATGTCGCGCAGTAAGTATCAAAAAAATCGAGTACGATCACTTTATTCCGCAAACTTGCCCAGTCGACCGTATGTAGATCACCTCTCATTACATCAACTTTTTCCGGACCTTGAAATTCTGCTCCGATCTTCAAAGCCTGAGTTAAATCGTATCGGCGGTTCTCCTGTGCAGATAAGCTGCTGATGCTAAAAAGTAGCAGTAAGCATACAGCTGCTTGGGTAAACATGTTATATATTTTTTCTTTTTGACTCATATCTTTATCTCTTATTTTGTGGAATTCCACTGAGGTTAATGACTATTTCAGACAATCTATAGGCGTATTTTGGACTATTAGGTTCAAGCTGATAGTCCTTCTCGCTCAATTTTCGAATCAATTTTTTCTGAAAGCGGGGGTCTAGATTCAGACGTTTCAGATCTGCCCATCGCCTGCCTCTAAATACTAATTCTTTTCTGCGCTCCTCTACTATCATGGCAAGCAAGCGCTCTGGATCGGTCTCCTTCCAGTCTGAAAACGTGCCGGTTTTCCATCGTGTTTTCAGAAACTGGTTCATGGTAGATAAAGCTTCGCTGACCTTCCCTATTCTCACGGCAGACTCCGCCTTATTGAGAAACACTTCACTGGTACTTAAACCCACAAACAAGTTACCAGTAGCATTATCAAAATTTCCTTTAAAATGAAATGCGCCCTCCAGTGTATTCGATGCTTCGAAAAATAACGTTTTACGCCAATCATCCACCGCATATGTGCGGTACAGCACGGAATCAACGAAACAATAATCAGCATTCATAATGCCCGCGTATTTACTCACAGCAGGAAATAATACTTCCTTATTAAAACGAGCAATAGGCAAGCTCTTAGATGGGTCAAGCGTATTGAAATCTAATAGATCGGAATAATGCAGCATACACGAATCGGCATATGCATAGGCCTGCGCATAATCACCCATAGACAAGTACGCCCGACTAAGCCCCGCATAAGCGGATGCTTTAAAAGGTCTGCCAACAAACTCATTCTGTTGTGGCAGAGACGCCGCAGCAATCTTATAATCTTTGATGACCTGATCGTAACTATCTTTTAGAGAAGCTCTGGTTGAGGGTTCATCGATTGCAGGATCTAATCGGAGCGGAATACCATATTCATCTGCCGCCGTACTTGCTTGATAAGCGACACCATAAATCTCGATCAGAAATTGAAAAGCAAACGCTCTAAAAAAATGTGCTTCTCCAGAGATCCTCTGAAAGCGCTTGTCGTTATTGTTTGCAGTGCTAATAGAAAGTATTTCTAGGACCTGATTAGCATTGTACACCGTTTTATAAGGATTTCGCCACTGGCTCACATCTTCGTATGGAGCGTCAGCCCATATATAGGTATTCCTTTGGTCTATATCCGGAGACGCTTCCCAAAGTTCTTTGGTCAGGAAATAGTCGTCACTACCAAGTTCACCATATAACGGATAATTATCGTTCATCGTCGTATAATCATTCAGCAGTAAATCTGCATCGTCCAAACTTTTTGGAACAACCAATTTGATATCGGGTTTTTCATCAAGAAATTTTTCACAAGAGGTCAATCCCAACAACGACAAGAGGGCTATTAACATGAATTGTTTATTTATCATGGTTATTATAGATTAAAATTGAGGCCTAAAGAATACATTTTTGGATCTGGAATATGGATACCATATTCCGAATCTATCTTACGCTTACTTGCCTGCCAGAGCGTACCTATATTTTCAAAGTAAGTATAGAGTCTACAATTTTTAAATCCATAGCGTGCCAATACAGGCAGCTGCAGACTTAACTGTATATCCCTTAATTTGATCTGGCTTCCGTTTTCCACCAATGCAGATGAATTTCGATATACGGTACTTGCACTTCGATCGTTAGGATACGTAAATGCAGGTACATCTGTATGCAGCTCATCACCCGGTTTTTGCCAACGATCTCCATAATCAGCATACCCCAGTCCATTAGAGAGGAAAAAATCATTGTTAAAACTATTTCTCAGAAAAACATGCCCTAGTCGATAGCCTATATTAAACGATAGTTCAACAGTTTTATATCGTACACTATTGCGAAAACTACCAAAGTATAAAGGCACTACCGAACCCTGATTTTCAAGTTCGCTCACTTGCTGCGCGATGACCGCATAATAGTCTTTGGAAACCTGCCCATTGAGATAAGCTCGAGGACTACCGTCCTCCGGATCCAGCCCTGCCCATTTATAAGTGAGCAAACTGTACAGGTCCATTCCTTCAAAAGGTGTCGTAATACTGCTCCCAGCTCCTGCCATATACAGTGAGCTGTAATCCGAAGGATCGGTGTAAGCTTTTGCCACTTTTGTTCTATTGTAAGAGAATACAATATGATTGTCCCACTGCCAGTCGCTGGTCTGCCACGGTATACTGTGCAGGGAGATATCCCATCCTTTACCTTTCAGATTTGCATAGTTGACGCTGAGTGTAGAAAAACCGGTTGTTGGATCCAACGGCGCATTAGAAATCAGATCTTTGCTATTTTTCAGGTAATACTCTACGCTTCCACTTAACCGATTACCTTTCAGTGTAAAATCCATACCAAAATTTAAATTAGCTACACGCTCCCATCGCAATTTTGGATTTGGTGGAGTTGTCATCATGGCATAATTTTGACCCGTGGTGTAATGTGGTTCACTCATAATAGTGATCACAGGATAGGCTGCAATGGAATTGTTTACATTACCACTGTATCCATAGGTGGCGCGAAATTTTAGAAACTGAAACGGTAAATTTTCAAAAACAGCTTCATTTGTTGGAATATAAGCTCCACCTACAGACCAAAATGGCTGGCCGCGGTCATTAGACTTAACACCAAACAGATTGGAAGCATCTTTCCTAAAGCTACCGCTCACTATATATCTGTCCAGATAAGTATAGGAGCCGTTTGCATAGTACGAAACATAACGGTTGACCGTCGATTCGATCCTATTGCGGTCGATCAATGTATTGACTCCCTGCTTACCGTTTAACACCGGAACAGACCTTCCGTATTGCACCGATTGAAAACTTCCTGTTTCTCGGTCATATCCATAATATTGAGAGATAGAAAGATTCTTTCGAAGCTGCCGTACATCATAGCCCACTAGCATACTCAGTTCATGACGGTCTTTCCAACGTTTGCTATATTCGGCATTAAGTCTGCCCTGATGCACATTACTGCTATAATGATTGATCAACATATAGTCTCCTAAGGGCAGATTCCACGTTACTTTTGTAGGATTCCAATTGGCATAGTAGTTCAGTTCATTTCTCATTTTATAAGATTCCATACCCCGCCAGTCTTCAATCGGATTATTGGTTCGCTGATAAGAGTACATGGCATTTAAGTTCAGTCCAAACCCAAATTGGTGCCGTGCAGATAGATGAGTAAGAATTTCTTGCAATTTTTGCGTCTGCTGCGATGCATCCAGCTCTTCAATGGGATTAAACATCCAGTCCAGTAAACGACCATTAGCTACAGTATCGATGAAATCTTTATTTTTGCCGCTAAAATTGATCCGTTTAGGATGTCCATTTTCATCGACCAGTTTGAGATAGGGATAATTGGCCAAACCAGCTCCCATCGTCTGATAAGAAACTCCATCAAAATTTTCTTTCCTTTTTGATTCTGTAAACGTAATCCCAAGATCCAGTAACAGGTTTTTTGCAGGCTTAAACTGCGATGCAGATTTCAGCACCATCCTTTCGTACGATGATGTCACCAGATTATTTAGATTGCGGTCATATCCTGCGGAAAACAAACTGTTTATTTTTTCACCACCACTCTGCAACTGGATATTATACTGCTGATTGATAGCTTTGCGGTAGATATATTTCATAAAATCATCGCGCATATCGATATTCCGAAGCTTATCCAGCTGATCATTTAAGGCCTCTTCTGTTATTAGACCATCACGTTGCTCTTTCATCATCCATAAAATAGGTTCAGGATTGGAGTTATATTTTCTGAAATTGCTATTATACTTTCCCGCATTAAACAACGATCGTTGAAGATCGATGTAGTCTGAGGTATTCATCTGCGGGTAATAATACAGATCTGGCTTTTCTTTAACACTCAAGTTGTTATTAAATGAAACCTGTGTTTTATCATTAAATTTTCCTCTCTTCGTCGTGATCACGATTACCCCATTGCCCGACTGTGCTCCCCAGATACTAGCCGAAGCAGCATCCTTCAGAACAGTGATATTTTCAATATCGTTGGGATTGATATTATTAAAATTACCCATTCCAAACTCAGCCAGTTTTCCTTCAAATGGAATACCATCAACAACTATTAATGGCCAAATATCTTTGCTCAATGTACTGACACCTCTCACATTGATATTGAGCAAGTCACCTCTATTATCAGCAAATAATTTTGAGCTCGATATACTCGGCACTACATCCTCTAGCCTGCTCACAAAATCTGTCGACACTTTTCTATTGAAAAGCTTATTGTCAACAAACTCGAAGCTTCCAGTTGCGCGTTCTTTCGGAATCTTCTGGTATCCCGTCGATACGACTTCAACTTCGTCAAGTTTATTATCCTCAGGTATCAATTTTACCGTTATCGATACTCCTGCGGTATAATTGATCTCTTGGCTTTTGTAGCCTACGTAAGTAAACTTTATCTGTCCTTTCAGGCTCGCGACAGACAGGCTAAATGTACCATCTTTCTTGGTGGAGGTCCTACCCTTTTCGGCTTCGACTCGGACGGATACGCCATCCAATGGCTTGTTATCTACAGCAGATACGACTGTACCGCGCAGCACATGATTCATAGGCCCATCAGCCCCGCTGTCCTTGCGGGGCGTCTGAGCACTACTCAACATATGAAAGGTCATGAATAGGCATATAAAAAGCACTTTACCGATCAGCAGTATGTCCGCACCTCGTAGCTTGCATAGCTTCCGGAGATAACCCCAGAGGTTTTTTATATATAATATATCTAAGTTCATTGTTTTTAATTTTTGGACAAAGCTTCCCCTATCCCCGTTTCGTGCCGAGGGTTGACCAGGTCGTCAATCTATCCCTCGGCAGACTCGGAGCACACAGGTAGTGAAACTTTATTTAATTCTTTTCTAATATGAGTTCTTGATTCTTTTCTATTGCAGCTTTAGCTTTTATGATCAGCATGAGCTGTTCTTCCCACAGCAGTTCAACAGATTCGCCACGGATTGTCAGTACTTTTCTGCTGTCTTTGACGATAGTCAGTTTTTCGACCCGTACATCGATCCCAAAGTGCTTATTCAGATCATTCAATATCCTTTGGCGGTATTCTTCACGTTCTGTCTGTGCAGGTACCGTCAGTTCATAACAGTAAGTGGATATAGGATCACCCTTATACTTGGGTAAAAACTGTTCGCTGTGTTCTCCTAATATCAGTATCTGATCGGTCGGAAAGTTTGCCGGTAGCCCCAAAGCAAATAGATAGATCTCATAGATGGCCATATTGATCAGTGAGATCCGAAGCACATCGGTACTGTCATTTCGAACCACAGAGCTAAAAGAATCCGAAGGCTCGCACAAGCGTATCATCAACGAATAATAGCGCTGTGGCGGTCTTTCCTGCATCAGATATTTCATCGCCGACTGCTTGGAGCTCTGAATAGATGATGACTCAAGCTTTTTAAAAAATCGTTCTGGTAAAAGTGTTATCATAGTTGGTTTTTTAATAACGTCGACCGGATTTTCACTCAGATACGAAAACATTTCTTCCTCTCGGAATAGCGCATAGCTGTCCCCTTTGCAAGTTTTTTGCATTTTTTTAAGGTTTAAATTGGCTTCCTTACACCCTACCCGATTGGACATAGTATGGGCCTTAAGGAAACCAAGTTAAAAAAATAAACATTGAAAATGCAATTATATAGTCTTCGTCAAGTAGTTATAATATGGTCTTCATCATTGCATCATGTAGTTAAAGAACAAAAACCGACTTTTAAAATATTAGTGTGTCACGATAAAATCGCAACGAACAATATTTGCTTTACTAAAAAAAAGATGGTACTTTTAAAGTGTCAAGTAAAAAAGTAGGCGTCCGATCCTCTTTTTGTTGGAGCATATAATGGTGTACCAGTAAAATAAAAGTCGGAAACATAATCCATCATAGTATGGGAATAAGCTAGTTTTAACCTAATTAGGACGTCATTTTTAATATTAAGTATGGTTGCGACCCAATGCTTGTACTACAACGCGCCTCTTTAGATTTGGAACAAAATCCCCTATCCTATTTTGTAATTATGTTTTATGTAACGCCTCATTCTGGCGCAAAGAATGTGTTCTTTTTTAAATTGGAATGGGCGAACCGCGGAATCAGATCATGGATCTGGTCTGTGGTGGTTCTGTTAGTGGTAACTTTTCGTTTAATCATAATTGTTTTTTGGTTATGAAAACGATGTGCACTCTAGAAGATTGAAGATTGATCTATTGAAATAACAATAGGTCGGATCCACCTGCTCCTTGATCTGGAAAACCGCTACAGCAAACCAACACCAAACCTACGCTAGATTCGGATTTTGTCATCAAGAAGACTTATAGCAGATCCGCCCTACTGGTTTATATCCGTAAAGATAGTATTTCCAGTAGAAAATGGCGAACCTACGGTCTTCTCGCGGACAAAAGTAGCGGTTTTTCGCACGAGAGACATCGTTGTAATTAGGACTTTCCTAATTACTATTGTCGCATTATTATTCTATAACAAAGGTAAATACAATAATAGACTTAAGCAAATATTCTTACATCTATTTATATAATATTTTTTAATATGGCAAGCACTGAGTTTAGAAAAGCATTAAAAACTTTACGATTAAATTTCAACTTATCACAATCATTAGTCTCTACTGTTGCTGGTATTGATCAAACAGGATATAGCGCTTTTGAGACAGGTAAGAAAAAACTAGATCTTGATAGTGCAAATAATCTCTCTACAAAAATATGGGGAGTAAAATATACTGATTTCGTAGCATTCTCTAATAGAGAAATAAATATTAGCAAACTGCCAGCAGCTACTCGTAAAATTATCAAAGAGTCTGAAAATATCTCATTAAATGATAGTTCTAACCTATTAGCAAATGCACTAGACAAACTGATAATGGAAGGTTTTCTAAATAAACCAACAACTTCAAAGCTAATTCACCATGCAATGGGTGAAGATGTAAAGAATAAAAACACTTCTGAAATAACTAGTCTTTTAGGAAAGCCACCACGTAATAAAATAATTGAATCAATTGGGGGATATAAAAATCAAAAAATTTATATCCATCATGAATACAAAGACAAATATTCATTATTAACCAAAGAGGAATTAATTATTCTCATTTCAAAACAAGACGAAAAGGTGCTTCAACCAAATAATAAGGAAGGACAGTAAGATTACAAACATGAAAAAAATCACATTAATCGTATTTTCTCTCAATAACTACAATTGTTTTTGGACAGGATTTTACTGAAAACACAAAGATTGTCACGACATCAGGCATCGGACTGGGATCGGTAATCGCTGTTGTAACTTCTTGGGATCGCAATAAATCAATCCTATGGGCTATTTTACATGGTATCCTAAGCTGGTTCTATGTCATTTATTTTGCATTTAGTAGATAAAATCAAAAACATGAAATTAAAAGATCTAAGCGCAATCTTGAAAGACAAATATGAAAATGCCAAAGAAAACGAGCAGGTTGTCAGTATTCACCTATTTGGAATTGAGTATGGAGATATAATCAAAAAGTATAACTATAAGATTTCGGAAATCATCAAACAAGCAGAAATGAAGAAATCATATAGCACCGAATTAGCAAAAGGTGTTAAGTTATCAAGATTTGTGAAATTAATAAAATAGACAAATCGAAATAATGTCCAAAAGTTGAATTTTCACTTTTATATGAGCTTCATAAAAATGAAGAACACATGTGTGCAAGAGAAATAGCAGAGGAAGAAGACTTGATGCTAAATTAGGTTTATTAATTCGCATTACAGGTTTATTTTCAGATGAACTCAAAAGTAATGTTCAAAAAACAGGTAAAACAACTGATAAAAAAGGTAAAGGGAGAAAAGAAGAGTACTATAAAGTAATTTCATTAGAAATGAGTAACAAGGATTCTAAATAGAGAATTACAATTGTCCACCTTTTAATATTCTGACCCAACAATCTCGAACCATGAATAACGAAGAGGAATTTATAGCTAAAAGTAAGATGTTTCGACTCCATTTTCAGCTTAGTGAAGATGAAATTGACCTGCTATTGTTAGGTAAAAACGTGGTCTATAAGGGAGTTGAATCAAATGATCGTGAATTGATATTACAATTGATAGAAGCATATCCCTTGATCTACGGGTTAGATCATGACAAATTTCAAAAAGATGAAACGACATATCCATTATGGGGTGATCTGCCAGAAGCAACAAAAAAATTAATCGAAGATAGACCATATACTGCTGCGGATAATGTTGGAGAGGAAGGCCTGAAAAATACCGCCAGTTATGTAATTCTAGCTATTAAACATTTAGAGACAGGAACAATATTTTCAGAATCAGAACTCACCAGATGTCTCCCCTCTCCATTGAATCAAGGAATCACAATTTACCAGGTTAGTGGAATGCTGAAAGGTGCATTTAAGAAATTAAGAAAATCAAGAAAATTTAAGAATGAGAATGGTGAAGAAGTTAATGATGCTCTATACCTGATCCACAAAGCTATGGACGAACGATTAATAGGAAAGGCTAGAAGGAAGTTAGAAAGAGATTAATGGTTACAAAACAACTTGTAAATGTTGAAACCTAGGCTTGATTAGCTTTAAACATTTTCAAGAAGTAATATGAATTTGCTCACGCAGAGCACTTAGTAGGAATAAATAAAATGAGGTTATTGAACACAGCAAAGTGCTTTTGACCCTTGGAAATATAGAAGAAATATAAAATGAAATACACAGTTATTACAGAAAATGATGTATCCCAGTGGAAAGATAACACTGGAAATGAATATCATTTCCCTAAACGTTATTTAAATCACTTAACAAATGGAAGCAGATATAAATTTAGATGAAATGTATGCCAACGAAAGGCAGCCTGATAAAACCTACTTTGCTAAATCATTTTCAAATGATTTTTCTAGTTTTAAAAAGAAATATGCTCATAAAATTTTAGATTATCAAGGAAATGAGTTTCTAATGAAAGATGAAGTCACATTAGGGCATTCAACTAATGGATTACGGCAGTTAAAAGCTCTTTTCTTACTGGATGAAACTCGATCAATTGAAAAACTTATACTACAGCAATTTGGCACAACAAGAAAACCGATAAAAAATGCACCAAAAGAAAGTTCATTTACAGGACAAGAAATAGAGAAACTATATCTTTTTTTAAAATCAATAAAAGAAGTATCGTTTCCTCACGATTCAACTTTCAATATCAAAGATGATAATTTGGAATCATTGCTTTTAGATGAAAATCAAGCTAATAAGGTTGTGAGAGAAAATTTAGATATAATACAGCACGCATTAAACAATAACGTAACAACAAAAGATATTATCAATTTTGGGTATAGAAAAAATCAATTGGATATATTTGAAAAGCTCATAAAGGATAATAGCTTTTTATTAAAATATAAAAATGAAAATAATATTACTAAACAAGGAGAAGAGGTAGTCTGGCAATTCTTTTTTGAAAAAAATTCGTGGATATTAGGCTATGGATTAGATTATGTATTCAATTCTGAACTTGACAATAATAAACTTGAACAGGTAACCAGTGGCTTTACGTTCAACTCAAAAGGTAAACGCATTGATGCGTTTTTAAAATCAAGAGGCGCAATAAACTCTTTATGTTTTTGTGAATTAAAATTAAATAGTGATCCTCTATTAAAGCATATTAAACATGCTTATCGAGGCGAATCTTGGCAAATATCCGATGAATTAGCCGGTGCAATAGCTCAAGTTCAGCGCACCGTTCAAAATGCTTTAAAAGAAATTTCCTCTAAAACTGAAATAAAGGATGAAGAGGACAATTTAACAGGAGAAACTGTCTTCTTATATTCCCCCAAAACATTTGTTATAATTGGTAATTTAAAAGAATTCGTTATTGAAAATAAAATCAATGAAACAAAGTATGCATCTTTCGAAATGTTTAGAAAAAGTTTAAAGAATATTGAGATAATAACATACGACGAACTATTTGAACGGGCATTTTATATTTGTCACAAAAAAGAATAATAAACAAAATTAAGAAACTGCATTCACTGATGGTTATTTAGCTCCTGAAAAATCTGTTTCATATGACCATATTCAAAAAAAATCTGCAGGTGGTTTTGGAAGTTTTGATAACTGTCAACTAACTCATCCTTATTGCAATCAAGCTGTTAAAAATTAATGATTAAAATTTTAAAACAAAAAATTCTCTATATCCAAATGAATTTCATCTTTATTTAATAAATAAAATTCATTTGGATAATATGCACAAATTTTTGCAGACGACTCTTTTATTGCAAAGTTTAATTTAGTTAAAGACCTAATAATTGCTCTAAATATTACAGATGTTGCTAATTCAAGAATCTCATCTTTAGTCATTCTCTCTTCAGAAATATTTAATTTAGCTGGATAATTAAAGAGTTTAATACCATGACGAGAAATTTGCCCTACATAAACATAGTGATTTGCAAATTTTGTAAATGCATTAATAATTGATAGCTCCGACTTCTGTAAAAAAATTAAATTATTCAACCATATTTTTAGTTTAATTTGAGAGATTCCTTTTGGTTTATACAATTTACAAAAATAGTTGTGCCGATCCTCTAAAGATTCCCATATTTTATAAAGAGAAATGAAATCCACCTTACTTTTTGAAAGGATATAAAGAAAATAGCGACAGTAATGATCGAAGTTTGATAAATAAACCAGTGCTAAGTCTAATCTTCCTCTTTTCATAAAATTCTTAAAAATGGTCCGATCATAATCAACATCGAATACTTTATTCTTAATGATACTAATCCTGCTACTATAATCATTAAACTCACCAATTCTTACATTCTCACTTATAATTAAGTCAAGCTGTAGGTTAATATTTGTACCTAATAAAATGCTCGCACCATTTAACATATCAACTAAATAAGAGCTTTTAATTATAGCCTCCTCTTCGCTATGGTAATCAAATTCAGGATTAAAAACACCTGAAAATGGATCGTCTGAGTACATATCATCACTAATAGAAAACCAATTCGAGATTGTGGTTCCACTATCAGCTAATTGCTTTACAGAATTTGATCTTCCTAAAGTAAAATAAACCATAAAGAAACAACACTAACTTAGTTTGTTAATAAAAGTCTTTAAATCAATTATTTGCACCATCTGTTCAGCTAAATAAGTTTGATGTAAGGAAACAGGTATAATTAATTGAAGGTTTTGTGCCTCCATTTCGTCTGTTTGACTTTTACTGATAGCTGGCTCCAATGTGATAAGATGCTTTCTAGAAACACGGTCCGCTTCAGATAAAACTTGTCGCCATCTATCTTTAGCAGTTGTTTTCACACCAAGCATATGTAAACTTGCTGCTGGAAAATCCAAATCTCGATATGCGTCTATTGATGGAAAAATAAAATCTGGGCTATTATTCCTTTCAGTTTTTGGTCCTTTAGAGTAATGTATGTTATGACTGTCAAATATAGTTTTTAGGTGATTTTCAAAACTATGACCGGCACGAGATTTACGCCGATTAATCACTGTTAAAGCAAATTGAATGAATCCATCAACATCATCTCCAAACCCCTCTCTAATTCTCTCTCCAACTACAGCTCTTTCAAAAATCCGCAATAATTCACCTTCTCTGTCCCACCAAGAAATTAAAGTATGGTCAGGATCATCAAGAATACTAACATCTGAAACTGTGGAACGCGCGAATTGCGAGAAAATCGCTGTTGTTGGAAAAGTCATTCCAAATTGATCCTGCATCATCTGCAGGTAATCAACTTCATCTTTTATCTCAATTTCAATCCCTATGGATTCTAAAATATATTTACCAGCAAATCCAATATCGGTATAATCTTCACGAAAATCCCTCACAATAAATCTATTTTCAACTTCCTCAAGCCCAAATAGAAATAGTAATTGCTTTTCTGCAGTAGAATCTTGTTCAGCAACGATAATGGTCAATTCATTATGAATTGTTTTTCCCATAATAACTAAATCTCCAACTAAGGCATTTGGAACAACTTCTGGATCAGAAAAATAAAGTCGAAATTCTGCTGATCGCTTAGGATTATTTTCACGAGCATCATACCAAGTGAAATCTGATGCATTATCAATCATTTTTTCCTCATCATCAGCAAAATAAATCACATTTCCTTTGAAATTTAATCTATCATTCCCTAAGATATGTCTAAAAGCATTTATACCATTGAACTCATGCTGATGTGAAAATATTTCAACACGACTCAAACGTTTTGCAGCTATTCCAATAAAATGGTCTGATATTTTTACACTCATAAATCAAGTTTAATTCTCCGCTAAATGGTTGATATCGATTAACGTAAATCTACTCAAAAGATCGTCAAATTTCAAGTTTTTATCATCTTCATGAACTGCAAGCAACAGCTTTCCATCAACAGTCTTATACATTTTACCATTAAGTGTGCGAAAATTTTCATTTACAAAATCAATCATACTTTCAGGTGAATCAACATATTCGTAAAAACTATATTTTGATTTTCCTTCTTTAGATAAATAATGGACAAACTCATCTCTAAATAATTCCCTAACTTGACTTCTAAATGTACTTAATGCTATTGCATTATATGTTACATACGCTTTGAGTACAAAAAGAAAATTGATTTTATACTGGTGTACAAATAAAGTGTCTCTGTCAAAAAGACGATGTTTAAAGTGATATGATTCCTGGACCTCTCCCTGAGGTTTTAGTTTACTAGACTTATAATCATCTGGACAATTTATAAATCCGTAGATGAAAAAATTTGGTGTAATATTATAGCCTTCAGTCAGTTCATCCCTATACTTCTGGCCGGCTTTATATGGTCTATTGTTCTCGTTCAGCAGGTCAATATTGTATTGAATTACATTTTTAGCATAAGTAAACTGTTTAAATCGAGAGTTCTGCCCTGCCTCTGTTCCTGATTTATAATATTTAGAATCGCCTATATAAAAGATACTTGAACTATCTAGCAATGAAGTGTGGTCAAATATATGATCAAGTATCTTACCATCTCTGTGGTACTTAAGATCATTAAGTGAATTTTTATTAACAGATATCGATTCTAGATCATCCGAGAATAGCCTATCTATCATATCTTCAAATACAATATTATAATTATTCACTGTGATAAAATCTTCTCTCATCTTTCCTCTTCCTTGATCATGGGATGAAAAAAAGAGCATACAAAGAGTATGCATCTCTTTCAGAGAATCATTAAAATACCGGTATTTTATCTTTTTGAGCTTTCTTACACCTTGCTTCATTAGGTCAAGAAATCTTTTCCCTTTTAAAATAGGGTATATCTTGTCTATATTTAATCCAAGCCCATGCTGTTCACTAAAATAATTTAGGATTGAAAAATAAAAAACAATTAACTGTTCATCATTATTATTGATCTTATTTTTTGTTCTGATTCTATCATAAATCAGGGTATCTCCGATCAAAATAGGTTTGCCTTTTCTAACCGTTTTTTCCCACTTTGGTTTTTTCGGGTTTGCATGTACTGCATCTATATGCTTGTACAATACTATATTTTTGTTTTTCTTAAAATATGCGACAAAACTCAGTACTATATCGAGATAAGAGTACTGAACCGTCTTTTGGATTCCTTTTAATTGAAAAACAGGAGAATAATTAATTAATGCGGAATCAGGAAATTTCAACTTAAACTTAACCAAACTTTTGTAAAAAAAGACTGTCAGATTTCGGACCCAGCTAAGTTTTACATCTGTCACTACAGATGTATCATTGATACAATAAATCAGTTCATCAATAGTCAAATTAAAAACTGTCTTTTTTTCATCCTCCATAAAGACCTTAGGTAGCATAAAAATAAGTTCGTTATTTTCTAAATTGTGATAATAACCGACATTTTTAATAATACCTTCATACCCATGGGAAGAATAAAATTGACTAGAACCAAACAATTTTTCCAATAATTCGATTGGGTATATTTCTCCTTCGATCAGAACTTTCATAAGAAATCATTATTGTACAGCCTCACCAGATGGGGTACTCCCCTCTTCGACAGATAGAACCTTTTCAAAATGAAAAATTTCTTGTTTTTCAAACATAGCAATCAAGCCCTTGATTCTTGCCAATCCACTACTTTCAATCGGAAAGTAATCTGAATAGGTATGTTCAGTAAAAATGTCATTTTCCTCATCCTTAAAGACATCGTTCCATAGATAAAAAATGACCTTATTCACTAATGTGGACAAAGAAATATATTGATCAGCTTCTGGCTTAACAAAAAAATTACCGATGCATTTATCAAGACCGAGGCTAGGATTTTGAAGAATATGCCAGTTGACCGCTTTGATGAAATCAACCCATCTTATTGACACGTTGTCATCTAATTTAAACCGGTATTCAAATGAAGGACAACTTTTATCGTCTTTATCCAACGGTTGTTTAATAGGAACATATTCCCAGTCCCATCTTCTTTTAAAAGCACTGTCCATAGGATATAGTGACTGATCCGAAGTATTCATCGTCGCAAGAAGTACTAAATTAGTGGGCATAATTAATTTACCTTTCTTCAGTACTTTAATTTTGGACAATTGATCTCTTTCAAGAAGATATTTATAAAGATCTTCAGATGGTGTTACAGCATAATCTGGATTTCTGTCCAAAAGCTGGAAAATATCGCCAAAGATTTCAGCACAATTCCCACGATTGATTTCTTCGATAACTAAATAGAAATATTTATTTGGATTGCGATGAGCTTTCTCAAATATACTTATAAATATCTGAGGTACAAACCTATATTTAACAACATCTTTGCCTTCATGATCCTTTTCTGTAATAGGCTTATAACCTCCGATGAACGAAGAATAATCATAATCAGGATGGAAGATAATACGTTCAATCTGAGATTCATCTACTTTTTTTAATTCTTGTGACACCGCATATGACTTTCCTGTACCAGGAGCTCCAAAATAGATTTTATTATAACCATTAGATACGGATATCTGAGCACCAAAGTCATATTCCTCCAAAAACTTCAAATAGTTCTTTTCTCCTAAAATCGCCCTAGGTTGATGAGAGGATATCTTATCACTATATTTCCAAAAATCATTACTTTTATCATAGATGTTGTCCTTAATATCTTGCACATAAGCATCAAGTTTAGAAAAGTCGACTTCAAAAATATCTTTACCAAAAATTTCTTTATACTTTTCTTGATAAGAAGTCAGCCCCTTTAAAGTTTTATCTAAATCGTTTTCAAAATAATTTTTAGTATTTTGAATAATAAGCCAATTTGCAAATTCAGACATAATATCTTTCCGACTCTCAATATCAACTTCATCAGTGGAAGACAATTTGAATTGGGCTATTAAATCATTCAAATAAGAAATTGTGTTCTGGATCTTACTCAAATCTAAATCAATAACATTATCATCATATTTTGCAGTCTCACCATTTGCAATAGAAATAAATTTTGACAACGTAGCAAATAACGGCTTCGTTTGAACGGTCGCTAAAGCATTAGCTGCATCGTCAGAATAATATTTTGAAGCTGCATCTCTCCAAGGTTTTTCAGTATATGTTTGTATAGCTTTAAAATCAGATATATTATTTTTTATATCCTCAAAAATTTTTAATACTGATTTTAAACCTAGAACAAAGCATTTATCGCTGGTGTTAAAAAATTCTATAAAACCTCCTGTTCCATCAAATTTCAACTCGAATTTCGATTTAGAATTAAGATCTTCAATATCTTGTATTAATTTTTTGAAATCAAACATTTTTACTTTAATAATTGGTTTATAATTTCTTTAGCTAATGTCTTTATTACAGGAACTGAAACCGAGTTGCCGAACTGCTTGTATGCTTGGGCATCAGATACAGGTATTTCAAATCTTTCATTTACATTTTTCTCATCGATTGGATAGCCTTGCAAACGCGCTGCTTCCACAGGATGTAATTTACGAGGTCTCTTTTCAAGAAGACTTTGATCGATTAATATTTCAGAACCATCTTTATAGTACCGTGCCGAAATAGTACTGGTATATTGAGAATCATCTTGAAACAATGAATAGCCAAACCCATTCCCTTTCTCTCCATGCTCTTTTTTACGTCGCTGATGGCCATCCCATAATTTTTCAGAAATTGTATAAGTTCGGCTGGTTTTAGCTTCAAAAGCTTCCAGTTCTTTTTCGTCTAATAAGATTTGTCCTACCGTGGTATTTACACTTTCTGTATCTCTAATAGCACGATCATAAATTGGGTTGCCTTCTTGATCTAAGCCGTACGGGAATTTAAAATCATTTACCTTAATTAAGTCTTTATACCATGCGACAATAAAAATACGTTCCCGGTTTTGAGGTACTCCAAAATTTTTACTGTTCAATACTTCAGCTCTTACTTCATATCCCAGTTCTTCCAGACGACTTTTGATTGTTTCAAATGTTCTACCTTTATCGTGATTTCTTAATCCTTTGACATTTTCAAGGAAAAGAACCTTAGGAATAAGATCATTGTTATTTTCTGCTGTTGCAGCTTCGATTTTAGTTCTTACGATCTCTTCAATATTGAAAAATAGAGTTCCTCTTGTATCTCCAAATCCTTTTTTCAGCCCTGCATGTGAGAATGGTTGACATGGGAATCCTGCACATAACAGATCAAAGGCTGGTATTTTTTTATAGTCTAATGCAGGATCTGTTATATCTTGATTGAAATTTCCATTTTCAAATAATTCAGGAGACCATTTTTTATAATTATGCTCATATGTGATCCTTGCAAACTTGTCTATTTCAGATGCAAAAACACATTTACCTCCAACATGATGCATCGCGATATGAAATCCTCCTATTCCAGCAAAAAGATCAATAAAATTAAACTCTTTATCTGTGTTGGAATTTATTTTTTCTCCCTTAACCACTTTTTTGGGACTTTTATTCTGGGTCTGTTCTACCACGCTATATCCTTTCAACATTTTAATAAAATTGGAATCTGTAATTAATTGGTACTTGAAAATTGGGTAGCCTGAAAGAAATCTTTAATATCTGTGTCCAATGCAAGAATTAATTTCTCAAGATTGACAACAGATATATTCCTTTTACCATTTTCAACTTCGTTGACGTATGTTTTATCAAGATCAGCCTTAAAGGCAAGTGCCTCCTGTGTCAAACTTAAATTCTTACGCAACTCCTTGATTCTTAAACCTATTTTAATTCGGATATCCATAGTGCAAAGTCGGCAAAATCGGACTATAAGTCAATCGGATATAAGTGAACTTTTAAAAAATATAGAGCTAGCAGTTTTGCATAGATCTAAAATAGTTTATGTCCTTGATCTATAACTGTGGTGACACAAATCATTTTATATTATGAAGGATTACTTGTATTTTAATGGTTGAATTCGTTGAAAAAGGCGTTTTTATTAATTTGGATATAACAAATGAATTATATCCTTTTTTACTTAAATTATATACTATGCAACCCTATGATGATTCGGAAATAATTCATGTTCCTCGTTTCGAAGAAAAAGCTGGCTTTTACACCAGTTCGAAACGTAGTTGGAATATGTCCAAAATCAGATCCAAGAACTCAAAAGCTGAACTATTGTTAAGAAAAACATTATGGGCAAAGAATGTCCGCTTCCGGCTGCACGATAAATCTCTACCAGGCACTCCTGATATTGTCATCAAAAAATATAAGCTTGCCATATTTGTTGACGGTGAATTCTGGCATGGGTTCGACTGGAAAAATAACCGCAACCGGATTAAATCGAATCGCTTATTCTGGATCCCAAAGATCGAACGCAATATGCAGAAGGATGAAAGATCAAATCGTGCATTGAGGGAAATGGAATATACGGTATTCCGCTTTTGGACACAGGATATTTTAAAAAATCTTCCAATGGTTTTGAACCAGATTGATCTATTTTTAGAGACGAGAAGATTATGGAAGTGAGAAAGTCTAAATAGTAAAATCATCGTCATTTAATCAACAAATTACCCATAGTCATTTTTTATAATCTCTCATTCGCTCTATTTTAAAACAACAAACGATGAGTATCAATAACTTTCTACAATTATCGGTCGATAAAAATATCATACAAACGGAGTATTTCTTCTTGATCCGAGACGGATTTCCTGTTTCACCAGACCATACATTGATCATCATTTAGGAACTTAATTAAAGATTATTTTGAGTTAACTCAGGTCGAAAAAATAGATATTGATAATGCCATACTCCTAGATAAAACGCCAATAGAAGCTGAATCAACACCAGATGGATACAACATAGGCATGAACTGCGGTTAGACAGCCGGCCAAACGACATTTCATTTCCACTGCCACCTTATCCCCCGCTTAGCCGGCGATATGGAAAACCCTCGAGGTGGTTTAAGGCATGTGACACCTAGTGAAGTACGTTATTGATTATAAATACTTTGTCTTCAAGTAAGATCTTCTATTCCCTCCCTATTTTCATTTAATTGATCAAAAATAATCGCATTTTTGATAACAATATTAAATAAGAAATACCTATATTTAGAGCAAACAATTATTACCTAGCAACTTACAATTTATTTATACGCATTACGCGGTTTTCTATTTCTTTAACTTCTTATTTAGTTTAGAAACGAATTACGCTATTTGACATATATGTTTACGGGAAACCACAAACGCTAACATCCAATTATATGTAATTTTGGTGAGGTTATACATTTTTGAAGAATACAAATCTTTACAGAGGTAACTGGTAAAAGGATATTAGTTATTGATGGTAACACTCAATTTCATGGCTGATTAAAGAATTAATAACTAACATGAATAATAAAGAATAACTTTTATAAAACCACCAATTATGGAAACAGATTTAAAATTAAACTTGACTTAAGTAAATATGATGAATCGTGACGATACAAATATAATTATCCCTACAGCTAAACCTTTTTTAAGATGGGCGGGAGGAAAATCGTGGCTTACTAAACATCTTTCAATAGTTAAGGATTTAGATTATCAGAATTACCATGAACCCTTTTTTGGTGGAGGAGCAGTATACTTTTATTTAAAGCCATCACATCAATCATTTCTTTCTGACTTAAACCCTAAATTAATTGATACTTATAAAGCAATTAAGGAAGATGTTGATTCTGTAATTGAAATTCTTAAGACATTTGATAATACAGAAGAATTATATTATAGACTTAGGGATAAATCATTTGATGATAGTATTCATCAGGCAGCACAGTTTATATACTTAAATCAAACTTCATTTAATGGTATTCATCGTGTCAATATGCAAGGAAAATATAATGTTCCTTATGGATTCAGAACAAAAAAATTTTTAGATGAAAATCTGTTAAAGATAGTAAGTAAGAGATTGAAAAACACCACATTAATTAGTAGAGACTTTTTCGATAGTATTGACCAGATAAAGGAAAGAGATCTAGTTTTTCTTGATCCACCATATACTGTTTCACATAATAACAATGGCTTTATTAAATACAATGAAAAAATATTTACCTTAGGTGATCAAATACGTCTAAGCACATACATTGATAAAATTAAAGAAATAGGAGCATTTTATATACTTACAAATGCGGCTCACGAAACAATAATTAATATTTTCGAAAAGGGAGATTACAGATTAGAACTAGGCCGAGCAAGTACTATAGGTGGTAAAAAAGCACTAAGAGGTAAAACAACGGAATATATCTTTACTAATATTGAATTATGATAGAAAACCTAAAAAATCAACTTTTAGAACAGCTGATTAATGATGATGAAATAATTAAAGAACTTAAAGTACGAAAAATCTCTGAATATCGTGATAGTGTTCCTAGCAACTCTATTTTATTAAATGAGCTATTAAATGATGGTTGGGAAATTGCTACGGAGTTAAAAACTAAGACAAAAGTAATTAAACAAAAGCCTCTCGATATTGATTTTAAAGATAAAATTTGGTCTCTACTTGCCTATTTAGGATTTACATCAATGAATAGAGAAAGTAATTTTAAATTACCTTTTGAGAAAAGAGATGAAAAACTTTTCCATCAATTTGATGTTTTCGCAAAAGACAATGAAACAATTTTATTAGTTGACTGCAAATCAGCTAATAAAAATAAAATAGGAGATTTTACCAATCATTTACAAACTATAAAAATTAGGAAAGCAGGTATTGTTAACACAATAAAAACAATGTATCCTGGAACTAAGCCAAAAATAAAATATATTTTAGCTACAAGAAATCTAGCTATTGGGCCTCAGGATGAGGTAATTTTGAATGATATAGATGGTATTCATTTTACAGAAGAGACAATTGATTATTATTCCCAACTGCAACTTCAATTAGGCAGTGCTGCTCGTTATCAATTATTAGGATCATTGTTTGCCGGAAGTGAAATTCCAGATATAGACAATCGTATTCCTGCTATAGAAGGTAAAATGGGTGGGCACACGTATTATTCCTTTTCTATTGAACCAGAGAAGTTACTTAAAATTGGTTATGTTTTGCACAGAAACAAGGCAAATGAAAACTTAATGCCAACATATCAGCGCCTTATTAAAAAAGCAAGATTAAAGCAAATAGAAACATTTGTTGATGAACAAGAGGGATATTTTCCAAATTCCATTATAATCAATATTGTCACTTCAAAAAATAAAGGGTTAATATTTGATAGAAGTTCAAATCAAGTTGAAAATTCAATATCGCGAATCGGAATATTACACCTACCAAAGAAATATAGATCTGCATATATCATAGATGGTCAGCACCGATTATATGGATATGCAAACTCTAAATTCAAATCTACCAATACGATACCTGTAGTAGCATTAGTAAATTTAGCTCCATCAGAACAAGTAAAATTATTCATGCAGATAAATGAAAACCAAAAAGCTGTTTCTAAAGATTTAAGAAATACCTTAAACAGTGATTTATTATGGGATTCAAACGATTTAACTGAACGCATGAAGGCTTTAAAGTCAAGAATAGCGATTAATCTGGGAGATAATAGAAAATCTCCTCTATATGACAGAATCAGTATTGGCGAAGATAAAAAAGAGATTTCTACTCAGCAAATAGGCTTAGCATTGAGTAAAACAGATTTTTTAGGTAAGGTTAAAGCAAAGGAAATTGAAAAACTTGGGACATTTTTTAGTGGTGATTTTGAAAAATCATTTGAAACTATAAGTGATTTTTTATTTAGATCTTATTATTATCTGAAAAACAGCTTAGAAGAACTTTGGGAATCAGAAGGAAATATTATACTGATAAATAAAGGTTTTTTTGGAATTACACTAGTATTGAACGATCTAGTCAATCATGTTACTAAGAATAATTTAATTGAGTTCCCCATAAGTTCAAAAAACATCTTTGAAGCAGTCAAACCTTTCCTTGATACCATTATTCATTTTTACAAAGAGATTGATGAAGAAAAAACAATTGAATTAAGAAAGGCATATGGAACTCCGGGAGATGTAAAATATTGGAGAACCCTACAATTAGCTTTGCGGGGAGATTATAAAGAAATACACTGTGAGGGATTAGATGATTATTTAAAAAAAGAGGAGCGCGAAAATAACGAACTAGCATTTAAACTAATTAGGGAAATTGAAAATACATTTTTTAAAGTTCGTATAAAAGAACGTTTAGAAGATGAATTTGGGAAAAATTGGTTTAAAAAGGGAGTCCCTGAAAAAATTTATACCGATGCTATAAATATGGCAGCAAAGAAGAATAGGGAAATTGAGAATGAAGAAGATGAAAAAGAACCATGGGATCAACTTCACTTAATCGATTATCGTGAAATAGTATTAAAGAATTGGCAAAAAATATTTGAAAAACAATATACGAGACCGGGAGAAGAAAAAATGCAAGGAGGAAAAGAATCAAAAACATCTTGGATGGTAGAACTCAATAGAATTAGAAATGAGAATTATCACACTTATTATGTCACTGAAGATGAATTAATTTTTATTCAAAAAATTCACAACTGGTTAATTAAATGTGAAATCTAAATATAGTTTTAAAAGCTTTATAAGCTTAAAACATTTTTGTCAAGTAAAATTATACTTCTAAAAATAATCACCATTAAGAAGTATTGCGTTAATTATTAACACAATACTTCTTTTCAACAAACTAGGTTAAATCGTTGAAATCTGCACCTGGGGCATAGTTTTTAACTGCTGTAATCCCACTCTCTCTACCAGCTGAAGAGGTATAATTTTCACTTCGTCCAATAATTTCACCATTCGATGATTTTAAATTGAAAGTATAGTTTGAGTAACCATCCTTCCGTTCGTAACGTGAATCATATGGAGCATTAGTGCGCACAGATGCTACGCCATTTAAACACCCTTGTTTTGAAACATAACCTTCGCTACCTAAAATGATTTGTCCATTAGCAGCTTTTAACCGAAAGTAGTATTGCGAATTCCTTGAACTCACGAATACCTCAAATTTTCCCTTTGACATATTGACACAAAGTTCTATAACATCTATGCAGTATAACTGCACAGTATAAAAAATAAATAAAAAAAGTTTCTTTTCAGCTTTTAAAGCTAAATGTGGTAGGCTTTTAAAAGGAAAAATAGATGTTTAAATTGTAACTACGCAGGTAGGTCGCGTACTAAAGAATTCGTTTGTGCTTTTTACTAACAGAAGCAGACTGACGCAAGCAGTCCAAGATCATTTCATACTCTTGCGGAAGCAATTGATCGACTATAACATAATCAACTCCTTCAACTGGATACTGTTATTGAATAAGTAGTCTTTTCGTACTTGTCAATCTGATATCCATAGACTGCAGTTAATAATGGAAATCAAAAGCCTTTTACTCCGATAACTCGGCCTCGTGTAAATAGATAACAGTTAATACATCCTTCCGGTATTTCAAGACAACCATGGTCTTCAGGAATGCGATGTGTGAGGAGAATTTATCGGTGAGGTAATTGAACTAATAAATAAAGCCCCTCCTCTTCGAAGGGGCAGTCAATATGTTTTCATTAAATTGAATTTTAGTAATGGCTATGAAGTATGGCAGGTTTCACTGCAATATTTACATCCATTAGATTGGCGGTAAATAGTTTTTGCTTTTGTCACTGCCGATCTACAACCTGTATGGTATCCTAAATCTGATTTGCTCTTGACTAGCGATAGCCAATAGCACCCGTCTTCATGTACCTCATGATCGCCATTATCTTGTGCCCGATCGTTTACGTAATATCTGCTCATCTTTTACTTCTCCTTAGTAACACCTTTGAAAGGCTTAACATCCTGTTTAACATCCATAAATCTTCCTGTGTCTGCATCACGTTTCACCCATTGGTCTGTTCTTGGGTTGTGTACCTGACTGCGGCTTCGCACTGCTCCGTTGCGATGACCATCACCTTTTGGTGGATTTGTTGCCATATCGTTTTTTATTTATTGATAACCTTCATTGATTATCTAAAACAAATTTATTAACCTACTATGCAACCTATCTGCACAGTTTATGTATATTTATATAAATCATCATAATTTGTGTTATGGCAACCAATAAACAAGCATCTATACGGTATCGAATCATTGACAACTGCCTATCTAATCCGCAGAGAAGATTCTCTTTTGAGGACCTACGTGATTGTTTAAACAAAGAGCTCGCTGAAATCAATGCAAACCATAAAGAAATTAGTATTCGGACACTGCGGGAAGATCTAAAACATATGAGAAGCCGTGAAGGTGGAGAAGCGCCAATTGAAACTTATAAAAAGGACGGTAGATCATACTATCGTTATGCGGACAACGATTTTAAACTTTATAATCAAGGGCTAAATACAGCGGAACTGCAACAACTTAAGAATGCAATAGATACTTTATCTAAAATTGAAGGTCTTCCGCAAATGGGATGGGTGCAGGAATTAAGCACGAAATTGGAAGAAAGGTTTTTCTTAGAAAACTCCGATCAACTTATCATGAGTCATGATCATAACCGGTATCTAAAAGGGATTGAGTATTTAGGTGAATTATTTCATGCTATATTGTATAAAAAGTGCTTGACGATACGATATCAATCTTATAAGACTAAAAAGGAAAGTTGCTTTGAATTATCTCCTTATCACCTACGAGAATATAATAATCGTTGGTTTCTTTTTGGACGAAATCAAAGTTTTAAGAATTTAACAAACTTAGCTTTAGACCGGATAGTCTCAATTGAAGAAAGTAATCATTCATTTATTGAGAATGAAAAATGGAACTTTAATGAATTGTTTGAAGATATAATTGGAGTTTCGTTTTCGGAGAAAGAAACCGAATCTGTTCACATTTGGTGTAGTCCGGAAGCAACTCCATACATTACCTCTAAACCTCTTCACGGATCCCAAACTAAGGTCTACCAAGATGATAATGGCTTAACCATTAGAATTGAAGTGATACCAAACTTTGAATTGGAAACTCTGATACTTTCTTTTGGTGAAAGAATTAAAGTACTATCTCCTGATGGGGTAAAACTAAGGATAGCTGAAAGAGTCAAACAGCTTTATTCAAATTATTTTGATATCACTGATTCAAAATAAAGATTATCCTTCTTTAAAAACTTCACTCCTATGCCATGCCAGATTTTCTGGTGTTGGATAGTATTGCTCAGATTGTGGAAGTATAAGCTTGGTACCTTCTAATTTCTGGAGACTATGCGGATGCTCCCCAAGCTCGCGTATATGATTTGAAACTAAAATACGAAAGTCTTGATCGACAGCAACCAAGCCACGATCAAATGCTCGGTGGAGATTTGGACATAGTGCTAATCCATTCGTGACCTTATCATCGTGCGAAATAGAAAAAGGTACGATATGACAAGCGTCGATAAAATTGTGATTGTACGTAGACCGCAACTGCACACCTGTCATCGCACAGGTGTCCTGATACAACTGGGGGATATATCTTTTGAAAAGGTGTGATCGTATAAACACATCTTCTTCTGTATGAATCACCATATGTTTATACTTGACTTCGGGATCATTGAGTACCAAAGCTTGCAGATCGTGATAATACCCATCCCCGATTTGTTTATGCTCGTAATAATATTGAAGTTGGTTAGGGAAATAATGCGCCAAAATAGAATTACGAATTATCTTTCTAGTTTCAACGGACTGCAGTAATGCGTATAATTCACTTGAAAGACTTCCGTTAGCAACAATGGATGCTAATGTACTAACGCTTTTGATATGAGCTTGCATAGGAGCTCCATGGTGAGTATGGATATACCAAAAAGACTGTCCATCGACCTGATCGCTCTGCAGATAATAAAATGGCTGAGTAAAATCGGGCTGATGTGCTGTGGTAACCAATAGCCGCCAATTCTCCTGAAAAAGACCTACAAGATCTGCATTGACAAGAAAATGATTGTCATTATCCAGGCCTTTTTCTATTAACTCAATCAGAGTTAATAGAAAAACTGGTTTATGAGGTGCTTTACCATATTTGGTAATCCCTTGTTTTAATCTTGCAAATGCTTTTAGATATAGGCTCAGATTGCTCATTAAAGTCAAAGATAGGAAATGCAAAGTAAAATATTGAGAGAGTTACATTACCTTTAAACCACGATACTACAAGTAACCTGTGGTATGCTTGAACACACTAAAAAAGTGTTGATTTGTCAACGTTCTGCGACGATGAAGCTTACGATGAAATGGGAATTTCCGGGTGGCAAGATTGAACCAGAGGAATCGAAGGAAGATTGTCTACAAAGGGAAATTAAAGAAGAACTAGGTATGATCCTTACCATTGACCGTGCGCTGAATCCTTTAGAGCATCAATACCCTGATTTCTCCATATGCCTCTATCCTTTTATTTGCAGATGGAAATCTGGCGAAGAGGTGTCTACAGAACATAGGCAGGCGATATGGGTAGACACATCTGAATTGTTAAACTACGACTGGGCGGAAGCTGATCTGCCGATAGTACGTGAATATTTGAGCTTATGACTTTTGGAATATGCGAATCACTGATAACACAATCCTTAGCAAATAAATTAAAGGAATTCTATATCAATAAAACATCACTTGATAAGGAAGAGGCCATCAGGACTTTGCCGATGCATCTTGCGTACAGATCCAATAGCTTTGGCATACTCAACTTCGCCCCCTTAGCTTCAGTTTCACTTTTCGCTGTATCTAATTTAACACTAATCTGTTTTAAAAATAAAATAGACAGTCTACTACTATTCCAAAGTTATAGACATTTCAGTTAGTTGATTAGGCTGAACCTCAAAAGAAATAATTCTTGACATTTTTGTAGCCTCACTATCATATGTTACATAGGCATACCAAGTGGTTTCATCTAATCCTATTTTTAAAGCCTGTCCATAATTATCACTCTCTATCGAATAAATACTACTCCATATTTGTTTTGATTCTTGTTTTTTTTAGACCATCCGTCTCGCTCTCATGATCATCGCCGGCTGCTCGTCCTAGTTGAGTGCTACCGACTCGCCGCATTACCAAACTTCTGTGTAAAGTAAGGTAACATCGCTTCAACGACCCTCTCATCAGTAGGTGTAGTCGCAGCGTAATCGAGATATATGATATTTTGATTATTGTACATATTTTGAGTAATCCAAATAGATTACTCAAAGTTACGGGTTATCCTGAAATATTGGCTAGAAAACCAAAACAACTTTCTAGTTTACTATGTTTCAAAATATTATGGCATTTCACTAAGCAGACTCCTGACCACTAAAATTATTAACATAATAAGGCACATATGCATATAAAGCTATAAAATCCATGATATTTTTGATATGGTCATCAAATGGCATATCAAGGTTTTTATGGCTCTGATCGTGCGAATAAAGATTGCGATAATATATAATGCTATTTAATTTTACTGAAAAAGTATACTGAAGATGATCCCGATCATACTTAGAATAAGAATTCTCTTTATAATTCCTTAATTGTCTCAGTTCAGAATGACCATTCACAAGACTCCCTAATCCTTTTATTTCAGAAAGAGTTGTAATTTCTTTAATGTAAGCTTCAAATGTAAGAGCTAATCGCTGCATGCAGCTGTCTCGATCAAAATAATCTGAAAAATTCATTAATACGCGCCCTAGGGATTTCATTAACATTTCTCCGTGAGTTGTCAAGATCTCCTTTTCTTGTTTTTCATATAAAAAACTTTTGAAAACTTGCAAACCATATTGAATATCCCATTTAAATTCTCGATACTTTCTATATAATTCTTTCTCGATAAAATCGAAAATTTGATCAACTGAAAGAATTTGTTGCTCATATTTAGGATAATCTAAAGGTCTTGGAGAAATCGAAACATGCTCATTCGAAATAATTTCAAATGTATCAGGGGCAGGAACAGTCTCATTTAATGGTTTTGCGGCCGGAATATTTTCGTAATTTAACGAATAAAATAACTTACCATCGTCATCTTTACTTTTTATAAATAGATTTGAAAGATCAAATATTTTATAAAAATTATTGACCGCAATATCCTTAGGAAATAAATATTTTAATTTATTCCAGATAAAGCTTGTACGTATTAAATTGCTTGAATGTTCTTTAAGCATTACAACAGCTTCATTTCGAATAAACTCTCTATAATCAGGTTCTGCTCTATATTTTACCAGTTTCAATTTTTCGTTTTGAATCTTACTAATATCAATATAATCCTTTTCATATGACAAAATCTCCTCATCAACCAATTTTCTCAAATAATAATGAATAGATGCTTCACGCTTTAAAGGTATATTACTTTTAATACAAATATCCTGGACAAGCTTTAAAAAGTCTTTCTTCGAAATATTATGTTTTAAATTTGAGATTGCATTGACTATTATTGGTAATAAAGTGGCTCCTAAATTCGAGTTTCGCGCCTCCACAACCTCATGAGTTGTTGAATTAATAAAGCTATGATGTACGAAAAAGTTCTTGTCTGTAATAATATTCCTGGCATTCAACAATATATAAGCTCGTATCGTAGGGTCAGGATAAATCAAATTTTTACTGCATAAATACTGCTTAATATCATTAAATGATGCCTCACCATTTTTATCAATTAGAAATTGACTTATTAGCTCTTGTGTATTTCCGTACTCTTCTAATGGAGTTAAAGAATATATCCAATAACCATTTCTTATATTATATGTATAAGAATTAGACCTAACAAATAATTTAGAAATATCACTTAATGGTAATATGTCATAATAAACACAACGTTTATTATATTCATCAAAAATATCTTCAGTACTCATAGGTAAGTTTGCATCTAATAAAATTTTACCGACACGTAATTCCATAGATGCTAAACGATACCAATCAATCATAAATAATTCCTTGTCTAAATTCTCATCATATATACTTTGAATAAAAGATGATTTCAAAACTCTTTGAAAGCTAACTACATCATTACTCAAAGATTCATTCCAAGATTTTTGATTCTTATAATAGATGATAAACTCACTGAAAAGCTCTTCAAAATCTTTTTCGGCATAAATATTCTTTAAAAACTGCACCATTGAATTGAAATAGGGCCTATATAACGTCACATCACCATCAATAATAAAATAATGATAAGCGTCATCAATAGTTAATTCAATGATATTCAATCCAATTATTTCTAATCTATTCTTTACAATTTCCAAGCTTAATCCATTGTTCTCAATATTATTTAACTCACTAGTAAATAAGTCATTTAACAAATATTGCTCTTTAAATGATTGTAAAGCCGTATAAAAATATTCATTTAAATAAAAATTGCTTCTCCGACACAAAATATCAACAAGAATATTATTTTTAACATTAATCCGAGAATTTTCTCTTGTTTCGTGAAACACTGATGAAATATCAGCATATGAATGACCTTGCAAAAATAAAAAAAGTCGATCTAGCTTGTCCTTCTCCTTAATTGTTATGATCTTTAAATCAATGAGCATCAAGCACTCGTCTATTATATTCTGTATCTCAACAATAAAACTATCTGCAAATTTAGATTCGGACAAAATTGGGATTGGAATCTGTTTTAAATATTGTTGATAAAATCGATCAGGACTAGCAACGACTAGTTCACGATATTTATCCATAGCCTTTAAAACAGGAAGAGAAGATTTTTCAAAAACAGAATTACTTTTATTTTCGTCCAATCTTTGTATCTCATTAATAGAAGAATTAGCTAATTTATCTGCTTTACCCAACTTTATATTACGGACAAAATAGTCCGGTAATAATGATTTATCATCTATATCTTTAATTAGAAGATTATCTAAAGCTTCCTGAAGAAGTTCAACCTTAATTTCGCCTTCATTATTGCGAAGCATTATTTCTTTTATTACATTCATTTTGTAGAAAAAAGGAAAACTAATATTTGATAAATAGATTATAATAACATAAATATATCATTTCTTTAAATATATTCATATAAGATTTTTATTTTAAATTAATTGAATCCTAACTGCATCGGATAATTTTCTAGTGTAATATAATCGCACCTGGATAGGTATATAGTTTATTGAATTACGTAAATCCTGTTACAGAAATTTCAAATAATTAAAGTTATTTAAACTTCTAACCATAACGCTACGGGAAACCGCATTCCTTCCTAAATGTAATTCCCTTCAATTTGTTTTGTTTTAAAATATTACAGATTCTTTATTAATTCATGAACAGTTGTATCCTCTTTATTTTACTATATCATATTTTAGCTCCACTTATGGATTATGAATAGAATCTGTCCAATAAGACTTGAATTTCAGCGTCTATTGCTGTTATTGCTACCTGTGAAATTGGAGAATCTTCTCTACCTTGGAATTCAATTAGTGAAACATGGTTTCCAATCAAGGTATCGAAACATCGTTGATCTTCCCAAAAATCATATGAAGCGTAACGAACTTGATTACCGGACCCAAAACCACTCTTTATACCATAGCCACAAATAGAATTAGCGAGAGAAAAGGGAAGGCTTTTATTTAATTTATTCTTAGAACAATCTATATAAGAAGCAATACCATCACCATCATAAAAATGTAATAACAAATTGTTTTTTTCTGCTTGTAAAGCTTTTAATAACAGCCATCTTTTTAAATTCTCTTCTGCAGTAATATTGTCCTCAATGTAATTCCATTCTGTTTTTGGTAAAAGTAACTTAATTCGCTCTTTTATTTCATCAACAAGTTGATCAGGTTTTAACTGTAACAAACTGAGAAATTCAGAATTATTTAAATATTTCAAATAATCATCATCATTTGCATTTATCCAAGAAAACCATGCTCCTCTCATTCCCGAACTTCTCGCTATGTGACCAATACGAACGTTTTCTTCCAGAAGAACACGATACAACCTATAAAAATTTGAAAGCATAGGATGATTTTTGCTTTCGCCTTCAATATAACAATTGTACAGAAGTACAAAATTGTCATAAATATCTTTTACTTTTGTATAAGCATTTTCTCTATCTGCATTTGCCAACCAGATTGGACTTAGATTACCCATTAAATCGATATGATCTTCCCAATGCTCTAGATCAGTTTGATACTGCTTCTTTAATACATGTTTATTTTGTTCGTCAACTCCATACCACTCGTGCAACTCAATTTTTGATATTTTCTTAATTCCTGTAGCCTCATTAGCAGTTGTACTAAAGATAAAAACATCTTCTTCGGTATGGGAAAGCTCGATAATTTGTATAATATAGCGCCAATCAACAAAATTTCCGCGTTTCCGCTTTTCATCAAAACAATTCTTCCGAATTCGTCGAATGAATGCATAAAAAAGTTTTGCGTCAGGAAACTTTACCAAATAAGCGATTAGTGGTAGTATTACATGTAAATCAGAATTACGGAACCAAGAAACGGTAATTTCTTCATTTTTTATAGTTTTCAAAACATTGATTATCACTTCATCTTTACATTGTTCGATTAACGTTTTAAGTGCACAAAAATAATGATGAACAGTATCAGTTTTTATGCTTTCAGCCCATCTTTCTATTTCAGGATTGTCGTCGCTTTCTTCATCAATTCGTGGTTTCTTTGCAAATAGCTCTCTCGGATTTAAGGAATATCACACTTTGGTTTTCCAGGTTTTCTCTTGCAATAAACGCAGTTGCCAATACCAAACAAAAAACTGATTAACTCCCTCATCTGATGTAAATTCATCTTTACTTTTATGTTGCCAAAACCATTCCTCGCGTATTTCCCATTCATCAGAAGCTTTCTTCCTTAAAAAATCGTCAGTAATATTCCCAATAATAATAGGTTTTAAATTTTCTGCTGCAAATAATGGTTCTCCAGTGGTATTAATGATAACAAATGTCTCCTCTCCACGTGTACGATTGCCCATATCATAATATAACATCTGTAAATCATTAAGCAAAAATCTTCCAAACTTCACAAAATCAAAATTTGTTAATCTATCAAACACATCTTCTATGGAGGCAATCGCAGCCAACATACTTCCAATACTAGCATCCAACTTATATTCTAAAAAGTGCCAGGATGCATGTTTGATTTCTTTGAATGAAATATCCTTTTCAGATTTCAAAAAATAGTTGGAGACCAAATCACTTAAAAAGTAAAGTGTTGACTCTCTGATAGCATACTGTAAGTACGGTTCCTTGTCTTCTATTAATTCGGCTTCTGAAATTAAAAAATTCTGAAACTGACCATTAGACTTTCGATTTACAATACCCAAAATAAGATAAAGTGTTGTAATGCGTTGCTGACCGTCGCAAAGCTGAATATGAAATTTAGGGCTTTCATAGCCATAAATTAAGCCTAGCAAAACTTCCTTGTCAAGGTCTTCTTCATAGGATGTAATCAAATCGTTCAAAAAGCCAGATACTAGTTCTGTATATTTTTCAGCATCTTTATTCCACGCGCGATTTCCCCAGCAATAATCGCGTTGCAGATCAGGGATAATTATTTTATTATCACCACTAAATAAATTTGCAAGAGTATATTCGTGACCGCTTTGAAGTGTGCTAGTATTCTGAAATTTCATAGTCTTTTTTAAATCGCTTTAAAAAATCGAGTTGATTTTTATCTATATCTTCATTTGTCCAGTTGGATTTAGCAAACACTGCAATAGAATGAAGTAAAGTTCTACTTTTAAAGCCCTCATTTATATTGAAGTAAATATCTTTTTTATCCTGAAATGATCTGTCATTGAATTTTGAATTTTCATTTTTATCCAAGAGTACAAGATTACCGATGCTATGTTCTGTAGCTTCTGTTAAAGAAGATCTCGATAGCCATTCATTGCCAACAGGCATCCTTTCTAATTTTTTATCATTGCCATCACAAAATACACCGTCTTTAGATAGATCATCCTTTTTATAATGGTATGTCTTTGATTTTGGATGAATATGTTCCAGTGATTTATTACCATAAATAGTAAAATCAAACTTTTGTCCTTTATCATTAGACAGCTTATTATACTCTTCTACATTCAATCGTAATAATTGCTTTAAAGCAAGATCATTATAGTTGCCATAAACGAATTTGTCAGCAAGATGAATTAATGCACTATCTGCTTTTTGTTCCTTACTTTCTTCATCTTCACGTAACTCATCTTCCTTAGTTATTTGTCGATGTGTGGCCCCCACTAATCGCCATTTTGCATAATTATTAAGAAGCTTATAGTTCGTTTTATTAGAAAAGAAAAACTTAATGATATCCAGTACGTCTACTATTCCTGAATTGCACAACAAGGATAATTTAAGATTATTAAAAGTTTTTGGGGCACTAAAAATATCTTCAAATGATTTTTGTAAATCTCGCAATTCCTTAAATATTTGAATTGCAGTTTTATGAATTAATAATTTCTTAAACTGTGCGAAAGTAATCTCTAAATCTGTTGTTTTACCATTATAGAAATAAAACGGTAATAGAAATCCTAGGGGTTTTTCAGTATTGAAGAAACTTTGGACTTCCCCCCTATTCCACCAATACAACCACTTATCCCATTCACGAGCATACCTACTTCTTTTTGCATTGGTTTTCCAATCCATCGAAATAATATTTTTCAACTCATCTAAATTTTCATCAATGGAGGTCGATATTGTAGCATGTTTTAATTTAGGCATCGAAATATGTCTAAGAATTTCAGCTTTTATAAGCTCTTCTTGTAGCATCGTCGCTTTTGCTCCATTCATCATGGTGAAAGTTTTAGTTGCCTTTTCTTTCTTTATGATGATATACAAAACACAGACCCTGTCAAGTAAGAACTGTAGAAAAGATTCCTTATCTTCAAGTTGTTCTATTTTATTTCTTATCTGCTTTATAGCCTGCTTAAAATAATATATATCTTGATTTAAATTTTCACAATCAAACTCTTCATATTTAAACTCATAATTCTTCAATCCATGGATATACATTTTAGATTTTTCTCTAATATCATAATCCAATTGAATGTCGCTAAAAAAATCAACTCCTAAATACCATAATATGAGATATAGTGTTGTAGTCCGTTGTTGACCGTCGATCAAAATGACTTTATTATCATCTTCGGTAACCGTAATACCTTGCAAGAAGTAAGTCTGATCTTTTGGAGCATTAAGCAGATTATCTAATAATACCTCGACAGCTGATTGCTCATTACCATTTTTAACAGACCACTTATATCCTCTTTGATAATTGGGCACAACAAAGGCACGATTACCGATTGAAAAATATGCTTTAATATTTTTAAATTCTGTATTATTCATTAACTTTTAGACTTGTAACTAAGATAGTTCACTGCGATTCATTTTCTATAACTGAGATACTACCTATAGAGCTCCTTCTTAAAGCAATAGGTCTCTTATTAAAAAGTAAAAACTAGCTAAACCTCGTAATATTAAAAAAGGGAATATGGCTACTATGGCGAAGCTAACTTAGTTTTGGTGAAAAATAATAAGGGAAACCGTAATTCTCACCTTAATATTTATCAATTATCTTTTATAAAAATGTAATTATCTAATATACATATATTTAATCCTCTTCATTCGAAAAACCTACAATAAGCCCTTCATCCTTCAATCTTTTATAAATATATTCTTGCTTAATTAAAGCTCTATCTATACCTCCGGCTGTATTATACCGCTCAATAAGCGCTTCAACATCTACACTCGAATAATGGTATAAGCAAAAGATAGCTGCTCTTTGGGGAATATTCGATAATCGTATTCATGCATAATGTGAAAACTTAAACAGAATATAAGCGCTAGCGAGGTTAACCAGGTTCGTAAATATAAATATTGACATCAAGATCTTGAAGTGCCTCGATAATCATTGGCTTCACCACATCCCAATCTAATCCGCCATGTCCACAGCCTAAAGGAGGAATGGCGATACTTTGAATATCATGTTCTTGTATAGCCTTCTTCAAAGCTACTAATCCATCCTGGATAAAAGAAATCTCCGATGGAGATCTCCAATGTTGTTTGGTTGGAAAATTCACAATGAATTTTTGATTGAACAGGTCGCCATCTTTGACGATAAGAATCGTACCTACTTTTAATTCTCCTTTGTTGCAGGCAGCTTTATATACCTTATAATTTTCAGGATATTGGTTTTTAAACTGCAAAGCAATCCCTTTACCCATAACACCCACGGTATTAACTGCATTGACCAATGCCTCGGCATCTGACTTCAGTAAATCTCCCTTTAAAAATTTAATCATATGAATATTATAACTTTCTTTATACTGGCTTTAGAACTAAAAATAACACGAAATTACAATTAAGTTGATATAGATTAAACACTATTTACCACGGTACTGCAATTGGCCTTTGTAATAATTAAAATGATATTAAAGTGTTAATTTTTCAACGTTCAGCGAAGATGAATCTCCCATTTAAATGTGAATTTCCGAGGACGCAAAATAGAATAAGATGAATCGAAGGAAGATTGTCTATTTACATATTAACAGCCCGTATTTTCATTATTGCTCATCCCAAACTTTATTAAATTCTTCTTCAGTAATAAAGTCAGATTGTTCTAAATCAAGTTCATCAACAGATTGATCATATAAGATTGAATCTCCTTGGTATGGATTCTCGGATGTTAAAAAAACTTTACCTTTAGAAGCGACTTCTATTTGTCTAACGGCTTCTCCATGTTGGAAGTGTATGTAAAACAAAAGATCTTCCTCACTCCAATACTTCTTAATGAATAATTCTTGCATGCTACATAAATTTATTTTAGTTTTCTGCTTTTAAACTCTCCAGTTTAATGTTAAAAGAATAAATTTTGAATATTTTCATGAATTTACATTTCGTAAAAAATAACCTGTAGTTGTCCTTCTCTTTCAAATTAGTAATCGCTAAATTCAGTATTATAAAGCTCCTAAAATAGTATTTAGAACCTAGGTAATATGTCCATCACACCTTCACTAATTTCTTGTTGGATGATCATAACGGTATTCAACACTTTCTAGCGATGAAATTTCTCCTTTATTATCTTCACTGTAAAAGATAACCATTTTTTTGAAACTTGTTATCGTTCTGCGATGATGAAGCTTCCGTTGAAATAGGAATCTGGCAAAATGATGCCCACAGAACATAGTCAGCAATATGGGTAGACAAATCGGAATAGTTAAATTACGAATGGGCGGAAGCTGATTTGCCGATAGTACGTGAATATTTGAGCTTATGACTTTTGGAATATACGAATCGCTGATAACGAAATCGTTAACAAATAAATTAAAGGAATTGCCTGAAAAGGAATTCTCTAAGCCAATGTCGATAACTGGGAAATAATTTCCACGTCCTTAAATCTTTATTTGTCATTTTGTTCAAAAAATGATTGCGCCATATTTCGTATTAAATCTCTATTTTCCTGAGAATTATCGATTGCACTTCGAATATGGGATTCGGGGCCGTATATATCTTCATAAATTGTAGTTTTTTTGAATTTAGCATAATCCCCCTTCATCATTAATAACATGAGCAAAGTATATAAATCATTATTCTCTTTTTTATCCAATTGCGCCAATACAATAGGAATCCCTTCTCTGAAATTCAGAGATTCCATCATAAGTAAAGAATTAGTTCCTATAAATCCATCCTTACTTATAACATTACGCAAAAGATGAAATATGGTATCTCTATGCTGCTTTAAAGCATTCAATTGCCTATCGCTCCATACAAATTCCCTATACTTTCTATAAAAAGTGCCATATAATTGTGGTTCATCTTGCTTTGTTATTATTCTTCCACTACAATTTTGATTATACCATTCATAGTTAATCATACAATATGTAAATAACTCAAATGGACTTAGACTCTGGAAATTAGATTGGGCAATAATTGTATTCATACCGCCCCAATACGGCATCGGATAAAAATAAAAAATACTGTCTTTTTCTTCTTTCGGAATATTTACGCTATTTATCATGCTCAAGATTTTCACTAAATGAAAATCAGGAACATTTGACCTGGTCCACTGCTTTATCCAGACTATATCCTTTTCTACCCTTCTTTCGATACTATCATCTGATGTTTGTGCTTGGGAATAACCAATTGACAGGATAGCGAATAATATAAGAATAGAGATATTGAGCAGGCATTTATTGGAAAGATATTTAACCCTCATTCTAACACGGTTTAGTATCTTGAAGGTAATCAAAAATATTCATTTTTGTGTATGTTGTAAATATTTGATCACCCCTATAAACACCTTATTATAATAATTTATAGCAAAATAATCTTGATATAAGGCACCATTTTTATCTATGCCCTCAAATAATGAAGCATAATTTCTATTAACTTTACAACTATAAGCAAATAATAGATGCCCAAAATTGAAATGATTACTATAATCAATGCACCTATAGCGTTGTGTTTTGATCTTGCTAGGAGTATTGATTTACATACTATTTCAACTTCAAAAACAAATTAAAAAGCTATTGGTGGCAGAACACAAGGATTAATAGAGCTAAATGAATATGTTACTTGGCAAGCGACACATTTTGGTATTAGACAGATACTAACTTCAAAAATAACAGCTTTTGAAAGACCTCATTACTTTGTTGATGAGCAAATAAGTGGTGTATTCAAATCGCTACATCACGAACATGTATTTGAACAGGATGGTGAAAAAGTAATCATGAAGGATATCTTTACATTTCAATCGCCTATGGGGATATTTGGAAGATTATTTAACAAACTGATTCTAACAGCATACCTTCAAAACTTTCTCATTACGAGAAATAATATGATTAAAGAATTCGCAGAAACGGACAAATGGAAAAGACTGATAACAGAATAATCAGGATTTAGTTGGCCATTTTGAATAATATTCAAAATGAAAAAGACTCTGACTTTTTCTCTAAAGACTTTTTAAATATTGCTTATTTTTTTATTGATTTTAATAATTATTAATAAAGATCCCGTCGTGCTATCTTATTTAAAGGATTTATTTTCAATAATTGATTCGAATAAATATTTGCATCACTATCATTCAAAATCTTTTCAGGTATATGATTATAATACAATATAATTTCCAGTATATTCTCATCCATTGGTTTTAGTTTATTAGCTTCAAGAGCATGATACAATCCTATTAATTCTGCACCATCTAGATGATTTAAGATGACACCCATTAATCGACTTATTGATAAATGAATTCTCCAATTGTTATGTGAATTTATTAGTCGTAACATATAGGTGTATACAAAAAGATTGCTTTCCCCAGATTCAGGATTAAATGCCAAACTATATAAAACTTGTTCAAAAAAATCAAAATCACGTTCCTTGTAAAGGTTATCCAATGGTTGGAAATCTAACCTTTCCAAAGATTCTTTAAAAAATATCAAATTCATAGTTACAAAACACTTTATTTAGAAAGAACTTTTAATGCATTCATTTTATATACTGGATCAGTAATAACCCAAGCATTGCTGACAACTACTTTACCAGCAACATTATTTGTTGTTACTTGAACAATCTCTCCACCATAATGCATTACCTTACTTAATGATCCCATAGCTGTATTTCCATATTCTAAAGTTTTTCCACTTGTCAAAACTTTAGACATAATTTCTTTTACCTCACTAATACTTCCTGTAATAACTTTTTCCCAGGCATGAGCATCTTTTAATATTTTAACCATCTTACTATCGCCCAGCACTTTAACTTCCGGCAAAATTTTACTACCTAATTTAAATATCTTTTGGAGCTCCCATGCTACCTCCAGTATTTTAATAGGCTTTGCAAGACTGAAATCTGGTGGTATTCCAGTATTTGGACTAGGTCCTAGCGGATTACCTTGTCTGTCATACTGATAACCATCATAATTACCGCCATTAAATGTATATACTGCATTTTGCCAAAGCCCTTGAACAGGATTTCTTTTGGGAGCATCTTTTAATATCGAAACCTCCTGTAATTTGACATTATCTGCTGCCTAGAACTTCCCAAGGTGTGCGTACCCATAGTGACAAAAACACATGTGTTTCGCTACCATTGATGCATTTATTATAACTGCAAAAACATTGCTACTATGTAGATAATAAAAACCCCAATCCAATTAAGAATGGGCTTTTTTGATTCTTTAAATTTCTATATTACTCTAGCAACAGGACCGTTTTTAATGACTAAGCTTAAATTACCTGGAAGATCAATCTTATATTATAACCGAATATGCTGGTTTTAAATCATCACAAACTCTTTAAAATAGCTCATATTTTTTAATCATTTAGTCCCATCGTTCATTATCGCATGTTGTTTCTAATGAGTTTCTCTTTTAAATTTTAGTTTTGTTATTTATTAAAAATTTTATAATATTATAAAAAACATGCCAAGAATTTTCTTCAAATTTTATTACAAAAGATTCATCTTTTGTAATTAGATCAAGTTCCCTGTTGTTAGTTTTCGCAGAAAGCTGATTTTTTATATTAATAAAATCAACCCTAACAACATCATTAAAAAAAATATTCAATTTTTTAATGTTTTCTTCTACAATTATCCTTTTGTTGGTTAGATACCAACTATAATCGGCTGATTCAACATAGTAGATAATTAGTTTTTCATCTTTATTAAAACTATCATTAAATTTTACAGGATAATTTGTGTTTAAAAACGTTTTCTTGAATTGAATTTCAGATCTACAAAATTTTCCTTCTATGATTCTAACGATACTTTCCATTTTAAAACTTTTTTGATATTTTAAGATAATTATCTGCTGTTTCATCGACTTTAAAATCCATCTTTTCTACAAACTTGTTTCCAGTATTACTCCATGGGCAATAATATCAGCAGCCATCCCTGTCTGATTGGTAATCAGTATCGGATTGTTCATCCCATAATTATATTCGAAGGTTTGAAGTAAATCCTAAATCTAATTACATCCAACATTAGCAATTTATTAATATGTTAGAGTCAATACTAGGACATATTATATCAAAATAATGACAAATTATTCAAAGAACTAAAACAAATTATCCTTGTTCTAATTTCACGAAAGGAACTAATATATTAGAAAATCAAGCGTGTAGTATGAGACAAATCCCATGTATGAATAGCCTTGATTATTTTACTATTAAATCTCAACAATTCTTATACTCTTCACAAAAACACCCAATAATTTTTTATAGATGTCAGTAAATGCAGAATAATCAAATAAAAACAGTTCTTTGTTCAAATCCATCCATGCCTCTCCTTTAGTCCAAAAATATTTATAGTAAAAATAGTCAAAAAACATTACCATATTTTTATCCTTTCTCAACAACAAACATTGTTCATTCTTAGTTTGATAAAAGAAATCTGAAATTAAATTGTACATTTCAATTAGTATCCCAGCATCATCCGCATCTATTTCCTCAATTTTGATATTTCTTGACAGAGCTTCTTCAACTTCTATTAAAGAATAAAGATTCATTTCATTTGAATATAGCTGTTTTGAATTATTGAGATCTTCTTTATTAATTGGAAAAGTCTCTTCCTAATGTTTATTCATAAAATTTTTTATGCTTTCCAAAGAGTAAAAGCTATAAATCCTATTTTCATTATCTACTATAAAAAAATCATCAACATCATTCTGTCTCCATATTATGAAGATATTTGATAACTCAAAAAGATTAAGTTCTATTATTGAAAAATTCATATTAAATATTATTATTTTGGTCTTTTATCTCTAAACCATTTGCGAGCAAAATTATTAGGTGTACCTTGACCTCTTTTATTATCACCATGAGCAATACTTAAATCGTTTGATAATTTTCCATCCGCTTTTTTTCCAATCTACATCTTTGACATTTGGGGGATATCCATACTGATCTGGCCAAATATTTCTATGTCCTCTCTTACTAAAAACTCTTCAATCTTTTTTCTTTAGGCAAGAAAATTGGTGGGATTACAACAGGTCTATATCTTTCAGAACCACTTCCAGGATCTTAACGCAATAATGCTAATCCAACGATACTATCTAGGGTAGTACCCAATGTACCAACAGCAGTCCTTGTCCCAAAAGATGAAAGTGCATTACCAACTGCCATCTGATCAATCAGATTCCATCTACCAATTTCTGCGTCATAGAACCTTGCACCGTAATCTTATTGAAATAAAAGGATCACATTTCCAATTTCCATTTTTCAAATTTAAAAGTCTCTTCTTCATCCCTATATATAAGGAATTTAACAACAATTTCATTTTTGGATATCCAGAACATTTCTACAGGAAATAAATCTTCATAATTAAAACTTGCAACTTTCTTAATTCTATTAAAGTTATCTATCGAATATATATTAACTTTATTCACTAAATAATCTACTTGTGAATTATTACTAAATGTAAAAAAATAAGTGCCTTCTTGATTCAAAAAAGGAAAAGACAAAAGCTCTGTTTGAATACCGTTTTTAATATTAAATATAAACAATTCATTTGTCTCGTAACCATCAGCTGAAAAATATAATAAAGAATTATTTAAACTCCCTAAATAACTATAGTTTCTATAATCCAAATCATCCTCTTTACCTTTGTCCTGAAATACAACATTTTTTTTATTTTCTAGAACGAACTTATATCTATCATTTATTTTTAGTATAGCTGTTGACGAATCTAAAGAAAAAAGAAACTTGTCGGTTATCAAGTTTTGATAATCTTTTTCACTAATTATCTCCTTATTTACCTTAATTTGTATAGTCTTTTCTTTATCTAATTTATTTATTATCTGTCCTTGGCAAGAAACCTGACTACCAAAACAAATACTCAGTAATGATAGTAATACAATGTTTTTCATTGGTGATTATTTAATACTAAAATTTCGTCTATTTAATTGTTGAATATGCATATGATGCTTATGATGAAAATTTTTACCAGGCGGAGGCGCTACAAATTTTGTATTTGGCAGAGCAGGGCCATTCCCCTTTGAATTTTCTGTAAGAATTGAATTAGAATTTTTAAACCCTAAAGTATAAAGCGATGTCACAATCTTTTTGCTAAAATGTTGATGTCTCTTTTATTATATGTACCAAGATCTCTTGTTTTTCCATCAGCTTCATGGTAGGTATACGTATTTGTTTTATCTTTTGTTCTTGTCACTTCGATCCTTCCATCATCATAAATTTCATGATTATCCTCTAACATACCACTAGGATCAATAAATCGGATCGGATTATTATAACCATAACGGTACGGAGACCAATCATAAGCAGCATCCGCCAATTGATCTACCACATTCAATCTACCGATCTCCGCGTCATAGAACCTAGCGCCGTAATCCAGTTGCCCTTCCAACACATAAGAACTTCCCAAGGTGTGCGTGCCCAGACTGAGGTCACTCTGCATTTATCAGAAAAATAATTGTTTTTTATCTGTTCTGATGAACCCTAAAGGGTTTCCTTGCCATTATAAAGATACTTATTATTTGTTTTATTAATTTGTTCTTTATTGGCACAAATGAGCTCGTCGCTGCGCTCTTTCTGTTGTTTATACTTGTTGCAATACTCCTAGTCTTACCAAATGGATAGTAACCGACCAAAGGGAGCTCATGAATGCAGATAAAAAAACTGAACGAGAATGAATAATCCTGCTTCTGCATCACACCTGCTACCGGTGCTGTCGCTGTACCGTCATTCCTGATTACGGATCTCACATTGCCGAGATGGTCGGTCAGGTTATAATAGTAACTGTAAGCTCCGTCACTGTTCAGTAGAAAGCCTTCTTCTGTAGCAATACGCTCGATCGCGCTTGCTGCTGATCCAACTTTACCGTATTCGATACCGCCAATATAATCCTGCTCGGTGACGATACATCCTACTGTCGCATGCTTTTTCAGCTTGGTACCCAGTGCATCATACCGATAGCTGATAGACAGGTCTCCTCCGATGGCCGTTTTGGGAAGATTAGGCTGGTTGTAGGTAAACAGGATGCCGGTACGGTCCTGGGTGGAATTGCCATTGTTATCGTAGATAAAGCTGCCGGTAAGACCTCCGCTAAGACTCTCTAATCTGTTGCTCTTATTGGCATTACTGTAGATATAGGTGATCGGGATTCCGGTATCACGGGTTTATATTGGCTCCATCTACTTTTGTGTAGCTTACTACTTATTCATCTTTGTCTAGAATAATTTCATAGTTTCCATTTTCGGGCCAAATAGAAATAATTATTTGATCACCTTCTGCACTTATTTGCAAATCAAGTATAGAATCATTTGATTTAACAAAATATGATTCTATATCTAGCAAATCAATCAAAACTGACTTCTTATTAGACAAAGTATAAAGATCTCCTTCCGGTTCTAATGCCAAAACAATACCTAATTCCGATTTATTACTTAATCTAATTCGTTTTGCTTTCATATTATTTAAAATGTTTTAATAACTCATTCAGTTGTTTGGCTCTTGGCATCGCACTTGTATTAGTAGGATTAGTTTCCGAAACTTTTTTATATCCTTCAGCTACATTTTTTAATACTTCTTTTGTCTAAACGTTCTCTTCCAATATTAATTTCGAAAAATATCCAAATTATTATGTAACTCGAGTGGTTTACCAACCCAAAAAATGCCTGCTTGTTTATTTGACATACCAGATCTCCTAATTATTTCATTCAAATTAATAAGACTATTACCTGCTTTATTTTTACTTATTCTTTTTAAGAATCCATTACAAGAAGGCTCCTCCTCCACTCATCATGCTATACATATTATCTCTATGAGCTGCCCCTATTTGATCATATATGTATTCTTTATAGCCTTTTGTCCTGTATAATTCAAGCGATCTTTCCATCTTTGATGTCTGGCCACCAGAAATAAAATCACTACTACTTTTAATAAAATAATAAGAACTAAGATAATTCCAAGTATTTTTCGCGAAGGTGTTGACTGTTTCTAAAATACGCTCTATAAACGACCGTAGGGGGTTTGAACTCCTATGAAAAATAAACTAAAAGAACGTGGATAATCGTACTGATAACCAAGCTCACCAATTAAATCAGAATATTTAAAATAAATCTACTGTTTTTCTAAAATTATACTAAACTGCTAGCTATTTCAATACCCCTGTCAATATTATAATCTAAACTTGACTCATGGAAATCCAATTTATTTACAAAAACTCGAACAAAAGAAGCAGCTACATAATAAGTTCTCCCTTCGCTTAATAGTTCATAAAATTTATTTTCCCCACTTTTAATATTTATTTCTATTAAAAGATGTGAAGGAATTAAGGAATTATCCAGAAATTTAATTGACAACCCCTTAAATGTAAAAGGAGTATGAATAAATGTTGTATCATAAAATATAACATCAATATTATTATCTTCATCATCACGTTTTTGAGATCTTATTAAAAGTTGTCCGTGACTTATTTTTGCATCAGATATTGTGAAATATCTTTCCGAAGTAAATTTAAAATCTTTCATATAATTATTTAATTAAATGGATTAGGGACAACTTTTCCTGCTCTATAGAAAATTGTTCTCTGTAAAATAGAAGGATTTGAATAAACCTGATATAGTTCCCAGTTTGTAACTCGACTTATACCTAAACCACGCGCACCTTCTGTAACTGCTGACCATGGATTAGAAATACCATCTAAGTTAAAATGTACTTTATTTTTCCCATTATTAATTACGTTATTAAATTGCATTTCAAAACTTGAGTTACCCCATTTTTTCCAATTATTTCCTTTTACCATTACTGTAAAATCATCAAGATATTCCCTTACTCCTAAAGCTATATTTTCACCTTGAGTACCCGCAGTTGCCTTCTGTCCATATGATACCCACATAGCAGCAACTCCTTTTGCAGAATTTAATGATTTTTCTCCTCCAAAGCCAACAAACAAAGTTCTAACGGCTAGTAGACCCTTGTTAAACTTTAACAATACATCATATTGCCATTCAATAGATTCTTGATTAAGCTTAGCAACTTCTTCTTTAGAAAGTTTTTTCTGTGGCGGATCTTGCTCCTGTACAGTCTTTCCATTGCCGTCACTGAAACTTCCATCTCCTTGGTTAGTCCAATTTGACCCATTTTGAGTTTTATTAAAAAGTTCATCAAGAAAAGACTGCGATATCATCCCATCAGGATCAATAAATTTAATAGGATTATTATTTCCATAGACATAAGGAGAATATCTTCTCATCTTCTCCGCCAACGGATCCACCACATTCCATCGTCCTATCTCCGCATCATAGAACCTCGCCCCATAATCCAGTTGCCCTTCCAACACATAAGAACTTCCCAAGGTGTGCGTACCCAGACTGAGGTCACCCTGCATCTCCTTGCCATTATAAAGATACTTATTATTTATACTTGTTGCAATGGATTTAGTCTTGCCAAATGGATAATAATCCTGCTTCTGCATCACACCTGCTACCGGTGCTGTCGCTGTACCGTCATTCCTGATTACGGATCTCACATTGCCCAGATGGTCGGTCAGGTTATAATAGTACCTGTAAGCTCCGTCACTGTTTAGTAAAAAGCCTTCTTCTGTAGCGATACGCTCGATCGTGCTTGCTGCTGATCCCACTTTACTGTATTCGATACCGCCAATATAATCCTGCTCGGTAACGATACCTCCTACTGTGGCCTGCTTTTTCAGCTTGGTACCCAGTGCATCATACCGATAGCTGATAGTCCGGTCTCCTCCGATGGCCGTTTTGGGCAGATTAAGCTGGTTGTAGGTAAACTGCATGCCGGTACGGTCCTGGGTGGCATTGCCATTGTTGTCGTAGATAAAGCTGCCGGTAAGACCTCCGCTAAGACTCTCTAATCTGTTGCTCTTATTGGCATTACTGTAGGTGTAGGTGATCGGGCTTCCGGTATCGCGGGTCAATGTTTTGATATTGCCCATGTTATCATAAGTCAAGGTCTCACTCATCACCGTACCGGTACTGCTCCCTTTCTTGAGTCTATTTAACCCGTCGTAAGTATAGGTAAACGTGCTGTTTGTCGTGGCGGCATGCCCAAATAGCTGCTGTGTAATATTGCCGTTGTACTGTGCTGCGGAGAGCACCGCTGTCCCGGCACTGTTCAGATTGTAATTGAGCACATAGGTAAACTGGGGCGATGTGGCTTTGGTCGTCCAGCCACGCTCGTTATAGCTATAACCCACACTGCTCAGAAAATTGGTTCCTCCATTTTCACTGTGCAGGCTTTTGGTCTTCAGCTGTCCGATCTCATTATAGGCCAGCTTGCTCTGCAAGATCTCATCCTGTGTATTGACTTTTTTCTTCGTGGTCAACAGGCGTCCCACATGGTCATAGGAATTGGTGGTCAATATGGTGGTCACCTGTGCGGAGCCATTGATCCGGTGCTGTTTTCTACTGGTCACCAGGTCTCCGGGAAAGTTATAGGTATTGGTGATCCTGTCCACTCCTCCCAGATGGTTATCTGAAACGGTCTCCACAACACGGGCCCGCTTGTCATAATAATTGACGCTCAATAAGGGAACCGTACCGTCGTCCTGACGAACTTTTGATCCGGTCAATAATCCTTTTACCATCCAGGTACTGTCCAGTCCGGTGCTGGCCGAAAGTACAGTACTGGTCTTAAAACTATAGTCATCGTAGTAATTGACCGTTAGCTCCAATAGCTGTGCAGCGGTACTTGGGAATGAAGTGTTGGTGTATGCGGTACCGCTGCGTGTCTCCCACTGTGCAGTCACGGCGTCGGCAAGGGCCTGTACCTGTTCCCTGCTGGTTTGATCTACGGCTGTATTGGTATAGATACCGGTGCTGGTGACACGATCAAATGGATCATATTTGCTATAACTCCATTTTTGCTGCCCGCGCTGATTGGCGTCCTGATTCAGGATAAGCTGGTCATTCCTGTTATAGACCAGGTATTCCCAGCCTTTGCCGGGGATCTTCTTCTCGATCAGCCTTCTTTTGCCGTCATACCTGTAGGCATACAGAAGCTCATTGAAGTCTGTACTGTTATCGGTAACTGTCGTGGCGGTATATCCCGGAGGAATCACATAACGCAGGTCTCCAAAGTCATCGTACACATAATGGGTCTCGAGTTTCTTGGTATCGGTCTCCCAGTTGCGTTTGAGAACGACCCTGCCTTCAAAGTCTTTGTATTCTTCGACGGTTCCCGTTTTACCGGTGCTATTGATCCAGTTCTCATCCTTGACCACTGTTTTGTACAGTTTGCCGGCAGCATAGAAACTTGATGTTGCTCCTGTTCCGGTGGAATTGATGCTCCAGAGCCTGACATCGCTTGCCGCATTGGTCCCATATTCGGTCACCGCAGTATGGCCGGTGGTGGAAGTAGTCACCACTGCTGTTCGATCAGCGTCCGGCTGCCAGGCCAATCCCGGGGCTCCCTGCTGCTGAACACGGTTCAAGGGACTGTTTTCAAAGACTGTCACGGCGTAGGGATAATCTGTTTTTTTGATATGGGGATCCCACGTACTGCTCGAGGCATAATACACGAGCTGGTCTGCAGAAGCGTTTGGCTTGAATGCACCGTCTTTCACGGTATTTTTGGCATAGGGCAGATATTGGATGCTCTCCCGGCCAAATCCATCGTATGCAATGTGCTGGGTGATATCGTTTTTCAATGGACTGCCCTGCCAGTCCACGACCTGCATAGGTCTGCCCAGACCGTCTATGTACTGAATCTTTATATTGACACTATCCACGGGCTTGCCATCTAGCGCTGCTGTGGTTTTATAGTTTGGGTTTCTGACGGTACGCTCGATGATATAGTTCTGGTCGGAACTGCCGATGCCTACTGCTGGCACGACAGCAAAGTTAACCAGCTGCGAGCCGCTTCCTGCTGCATTATAGGCTGTAACTGTATAGTTGGTCGGTGCTTTGGCTTCTGTGGCTATCCCTGAGATCTTACCTGTGCTCTTGTCAAAGGTAAGTCCTGCGGGAAGTGCGGGACTGATCGAATAACCGATACCGGACCATGATCCTCTTAACAGATGGTTCTGGGTATCTCCGATATACAGTCGGCTTCCATAGTACAGAACGCCCTCCGGGGCTTTGAATGTGGAGGACAACGGACTGCCGTTGTCGCTGCCCGCAGTACCTGTGCCGGCATAGATGCTTACTGCTCCTGCCGGGGTGATCTTACGGATCCGGTTGCTGGCATCGCTGACATAGACATTGCCGGAACCATCCACAGTTACGCCCATCGGATTGGTAAAACCCGTGGCAAAGGTACTGACCACTCCGGCAGGAGTGATCTTGCGGATATTGCCGATCACATATTCGGCAACATAGATGTTGCCCGCGGCATCAATCCCCAGTCCTTTCATACCGTTGAAACTCGCTGCTGTACCGGTACCATTGACCGTACCCTGGCTCCCACTGCCGGCAAAGGTACTGACCACGCCTGATGGGGTGATCTTACGGATTCTTAAATTCCCTTCATCGGAAACATAGATATTGCCCGAAGCATCGACGACCATACCGGACAGCGCATTGAAACGTGCGGCAGAACCTGTTCCTTCTGCATAGGCACGGATACCGACTCCTCCGGCAAGTGAGGTCACAACACCTGCTGCGCTGATCTTGCGCACAACAAAATTGCCCCGGTCACTGAAATAGAAATTGCCGGCGGCATCGCGTGCGATACCATTGGGGGTATTGATTGATGCGCCCTCGCCTGTGCCGTTAACATGGGCAGCTGTACCGCTGCCAACGAAGGTGCTCACGACACCAGTCGGGGTAATCTTACGGATACGGTGATTATAATGGTCGCAGACATAGATATTGCCGGAAGCATCGGCGACCATTCTTCCAGGTAGATTAAAGCGTACGGATGATCCGCTACCGTTCACATAGCCACTGCTGCCGGGAGATCCTCCAACGGTAAACACATCTCCGTCTGCATATACTGCGCCTCCGCTGTTGCCGGGCACATAGCTGATGCTCTGCCCAACCGATATACTAGGAGGAATGCTGTAGCTGACCGTCGGAAGTGAGGGCAGTGCCATGGGGACCGCAACGGCATTTGATGACTGGAGTATCCGGGATTTAAGACGGACACTATCGACCTGTATACTGTCGCTATTTTGGGCATATAATCCACCGCACTGAAAAAGCGACAAAAAGAGAAGTAGGCTATTGGTTATTCTTTTCATAAGGGTTCTTCTTACTTAGTTGGGACGGTAATGGTAATCGATAGCTCTGGTAACATCACTGAACTGATCAAGGACAGCTTTTAAACGCTGCATGCCGTCATATTGATAAAACTCCGTCGCTCCTCTTGCATCGGTCTTGCTAGTCATACCGACCAGGGGTTTATAAGTATAAGTAGTAACCATGGCTTTCGAAAGCCTAGTATCTGTGCGAAGCTTAGCTCCCGCATTCTTGATTAGGGTCTCCATAGCGATTTCGGTCAGGTTTGGCATATTTAGATTATCTATCGTCGATTGGGTAAGCACTGCTAAAACTTCGGCATAAGTAGCGTTCTTGATTTCAATAATAGGATATTGCCTCCCGTATCCCCAAAGATAAACCGTAGTTCGGTTCACATGATTGGAAAAAGTAGTAAGATTACCATTCGAATCATAGCCCAAAAAATTTCCAGTCTTTTCGTAAGCACTCAAATCAGTACGGTAGTGATAGATCGAAGACGGATAGATCTGATTGCTGCTACCATTCCAGATACTGTAATCAACTTTCACACCTCCGACAGGAGCTGTATTGACACTTGATTTAAACTCTTTCCGTTCTATCACTGGCATAATTATATTTTTCTGCCGCATTGTTGTATAGGGTGAAATGTTATAATTATCTGGATAGGTATAGGTGGTGATCGACGTTGTACCCTTACTGTCCACAACGCTTTTCTGCAACGGCTGACTGTGAACAGCTGATACAGCACTACCTGCCGAAACTAGAGCTGGTAAATTATTATATGTATAATCTGTTTTGATTCCTATCGTTGGCTGGTTATCAAAATATGTCGAATCGGTTGTGGAGGACAGGTACCTCGCAAACTGTTCAGCAATAAGGTCTTCATGTTGAAAAGTAGCATTATAGCTAGCATGAGTCTCTCCGGGAGCTGGCTCACGAGATCTGGACAAAGTCTGATTGTGGATATAGATCGGATCTTGATAGAGATAAATACCTGTAACAAATTCATAAGCAGAAGATTGCATATAATTATTTTCCTTTTTTGATCTTAGCTTATAACTGCTTCCAACTTTTTCATAAGTCTCAACTTTAGTTTGTAAAGAAACCGGATCTCCCTTATCAGACTGGAATGCCCCTATCTTCCAAGGGGGTAACATAGTCCCATTGGCTGCTAGGGTCGGATCATGAGAAAGCTGATAATTATATATAGTTTTTCCTGTATTATCTATCTCTGTCCCCATATATTCGGTAACCTGACTATAAAAAACTGGCGAATAATCAAGAACGCTTAAGGGATAGTTTGATACCGAAGAACACCCATTAAACATCTGATCTCCGGTAGGGTATGAATAATAAACAGCATCACGGTTAAAAAAACGCTTAAAATACATATACTGAAATAAATTCGCTTGGATCCTCTGATAGCTGCCTGTGGCGTCGTAAGTATAGGTCTTTGTTTCCGCTAAAGTATTGTCTGAAAGGTACGATTTGATATTTTTAACACGCAGTCCACCTACAATACCACCATGTGGCGATGAATAACCATAAAAAAATGGATCAGGAGACTCGTTGCACTCAAATTCAAAAACAGTCTTTCCACCGGTGGGCAATTTTATCTCTTTAATTATGTAAGCCTTCATACCTGTAAATGATGGGTTTCTATCGCCCTTGTAGACATTCGCCTCATTGGGTGTGAGAAAATTTAAAAATTCGGCGGGGAGCCCTCCTCCTGTCGCCCCGTTATAATAGCCCCAATAATCTTCATTGACCTTTTCCGGTTGAATATACCCAGAAGTATAATAATAACCCGGAACATCTATTGTAGTATTATAAGTAAAAGCATAGTTTTCGCCAGTACCTCCCGAGGTATCATTGAAGCTGACTCCGTCAAGCTTCATCCTGGCTGTACGGGCTGCAGCTGTGCCAAAGTAGGACTGCTGAAAGCTGACATTCCGGATAATCGTATTGCCACGCTTTACCTTGATTCGCTCAAGACGTGTGGTACGCCCATCGTATCTGTCCTTGATATAGGAAAAATTAACAGACCCATTCTTTGAAACAATACTGTCCAGCTGCTGTACCTCAGAACTTGAAGCTCCGGTGGATCCTCGACTAAACTGTATTTTCCGCTGCCATTCTGTATTACCGAGTTCAACCGAATTTCCAGCTTCAACTGCAAAACTGTTGCTCTCGATAGACATCCCCTCCAGGCCTGAATAATAAAAGTTGATCTCGTCAGTGAGATCTGCTGAGGTCATCTTTACGAGTCTCCATCCTGTGGTCAACCCGTTGGTCCGCTCGCTGTTTTTGAATTCATATTGTGTTCCGCTATCGTCGGTTATCACATAATACAGGCGCTGATATTCTGGAAGCGTTCCACTATAATATTTTTTCTCGATCCGCCACGGTTTATATGGGATGGTATAAATCTGGTCTGCCCCACTACTGGTCTTAATATTTCTAAAACTTCCTGTGTTACCGTTAAAACTAAAACCATAACGATCAGTCATAAATTCAGAAAAATGCTGATCCATAATGTTCAGCTCAGTAGTGAGGTTTATAGCTTGGCTTCCTGTTGATGTATTTTGTGCATTGGTAATTTCAGAAGATGTCCTGTAGACTGGGAGTACAGCGTTCTCATCATGTAAGCCAACAATGGAACGGCTTATAAGTCCGCCAGCCTGTAGTGACCAGCCAAGCCCTATAACGCTCGCGATATCTCTGGCCCGTATACCTCCTGCATGGTAACTGATAGATATAGGAACATTCAGTTCGCCAACCTGTAAATTATAGATAGGAATACTTATCTCTGGAACCCCAGTACTATGATTGACTGGTACAGAAACATAACGCAACAATGCTGCCGCATCCGGAGAAGGGGGAACGACTTTTGTAAAATTTAGATAATTGATCTGTCCAGATGCTAGACAATAAACAAACACCAGAAAGGTAGAGAACATGAATCTCATCATATCAAAAAAAGGTTAATAATTGTAATTAGTAGAAAGTCTAAAATTTATTGATAAATTATTTCACGCAGAAATAGCATACCTTAAATCCTAACTTCATTATCTACGATATAAATTGGTCATAATTGGCTTACTTACAATAAATGTAATTTACACATATAAAATTATTTAAAATAAATTATAAAAACAATAACATATCAAAAATAATTAAATCGAAGTTTAGATTTTAGGCAACGGTTACTAAACAGGGAGCCTAAACTAAATGGATTGAGTATGGCAATGGGATTATAATAGATACGTGTACCATAATAAAATGTCTTAAAGGCAATCCCATTCTGGCGGGCTCGACTTGGATTAAAGTATTTCGAACTTTATCAACTCCCGAATTCTAATCACAATCAGTAGCTTCATTATTAACTACTGAAATTTTTCTAGATGCGCTATCCAACAATTTCATATCTACACGTACAAAAGCATATACCTTCGCTCTAAAAGATGAATTGAATGTCGAAGCCAAAAGATTCTGATTATCTATTTCTTCCAACGGAACTTTTCAATTGAATTCTTATGAAGGCTCACTATTGGAAAAATTAAAAACCACTGGAAACTGTTAGCGATGACGAAAAGAAAACGGTATTCTCGATTGTAGATGTACAGCAGAATTAACTCCCGTCTTAGCGGCCACCGCACTCCATTCCTTAATTTCATCTTTTTGAGGTGATCGTACAAAGTTTACAAATCTTACCTCGGGTGCTCCAAAGGTTTTAAAATTATCAATTGCCTCTCGTAAAGAGAATAAGTTTGGCCCACCACTATCATCAATATGCTCTTCTTGATAAAAATCTTTTTGCCAAAAACAAACTGGAGAAATGTCAGAAATCACATCACCTTTAAATGTTAAAAAGCCATAGCATGCACATTTAGTTTTGATTAAATTTGTTTTCCAAAAGAGAAAACTTTTCTTTATTCAGGTGAATTAAATGATCATATAAAGTGATCATCATTTGTTGCCATTTGAATTGATTCGTCAACGATTATTGTAATTCTTTCAATTTTCTCATAGTCCAATGGTACGTATGTTTCAATCGATTCGCCAGTCATTGATTTAAATTGTCGAGTGAGATATTGGTAATATTGATTCCATTCTATACCTACGAATTCATCTGAGAATATTGTTTGGAATACAATTAGATAAAGGGATAGTTTTAATGAATCATAGTATCCTTATAAAATGATGTGATTATAAATTGAAAAATACGGTTTTCCTTATTTTTAAAACATATCGACTGATTAATTTCGCCGCTTTAAAGCTAGATAAAACAGACCTTGATAGAATCTTGTCTGATTATGATACTCCTTTAAATAAACTATCAGATGGCACTTTGGTATAATTTAAAACGGATATTGTTTTTCGTGATGATGTTGGTATCGTAAGTTTTAAGATTATTTAGGTGGGATGCAAAAAAAGGATTTTGGGGTTTTAGCAAGGATAAAGAAATTGTTCAAAAACTTTCACGAGATCCTAATGATCATGAAGACAATGGTCCAGAATCACCTATAGATTATAAATAATCTAAATGTTCAGCCCCTCATAATTGTCAAGGGTTATCAAAAAACATTTGTTTAACTGGATGTTAATGTAAAAAATAATCTTCTTTTAACTACCTTTATCATCCAAAGTAAATATTTGTGATCATATAGTCTTGATTTACTTTGGATGCTAATTTTTTTAAGAAATTACTATTGTTATGAGAGCTATACCCCTATTAATCTATACCATTTTTATATTTAGCAATCTGAATGCTAATACCATTTCTTTAAGAGTTCATAGCAATGACTCTCTAAAAGTAAATCTTACGATTAAAGGAGATCCAAAACAGCCTGTATACATACTTCATAAAAATAATTTAACCGACGATGAGGAGATACTAAAAATAGTATCAAAAGATCAAAAAGGCGGTCAGGATCTATTCCTTCCTAAAGCACAAGCTCCATTATTATACTTAAAGTATGCTGAGTCTACTCTCCCACTATATATTGATCGTAATAATAATGATTTAAAGGTCGAAATTGATCTGACAAAGAAATTGCCTAGCATAAAGTTTTTTGGTGATGGGAAATATGTAAACCAATATTTATTAGAGAAAAAGCAAGTAATTGAAGAATCTGATCTGGATTTAAAAGAATTATATTCTATGTCTCAAAATGAATTTATTAATTACAACAATCAAGTAAAACAGAAAATAAATGATGTTCGTAAAATCTATTTTAATCGTATCAAAGACTATAATTTCAAAACTTTCGATTCGCTAGATGTTGATGCATATTTTCTAATAAAAAATATACTATATGCTGATTATCATAACCATTTTACTCAAGAAAAGGTACAGCCAATATCCACTATAAATGATATTCAAATCACAAAATTTGGAATAGCCGAAATGTGTTTACTTTCGAAAAACTGTGTTAATTTAATAGATATGTACATCGCTAATGAAATCAGAACCGATTCTGCTTATACATGGGGGAAAGATGTAGAAAAGGAAATTAATTTTTATTTCGACAAAAAATTATCAATTGCGAAAACGCTCTTCGCTAACAATACCGTTTCGATGTTTTTTCTTACGAAAACGCTACTTAGTGCTTCAAATTCTGGTCTTACAGATTTTTTTAATGCCAATTTGGATCACATAGAGAAAAATAATGGCGCTCATAAATTTCTGGATTATGCTAAGGAGAGACAGCATTCATTAGAGCACTTGGCTAAGGGTAAAGATGCTCCGCATATCCAGTTTATCAACCTGTCTGGTGAGAAGATCTCTTTAAAAGATGATATCGGTAAAATCATCTATTTAAATATTTGGTCTCCAGCTTGCTCGGCTTCTGTTAATGAATTAGATAATTTGAATGAACTAACGGAAAGCTTCACTGATACAACAAATTACAGTTTTATAAATATTTATATCGACAGTGATTTAGGAGAATTAAACAGATTTCTAGCTTCAAAAAAACTGAATGGAAAAAATGTAATTTTAGAAAATCCAGAGGATTTTAAGGGTAAGTATTTCATTCGTACTACACCAAGATATCTTATCATTGATAAATCTGGCAAAATATTGGATCCATTTGCTCCGAGACCCTCATCCCCAAAAATAAGGCAAGTGTTAAAAGAACAGATTTAATCCCTTTTAAACCCGACATAATATTTATAATTAGTTTAGTAGTTTGTTTTAATTGCACAACTAATGAAAAAAATAAAAAATGCAAGGTTTTTAGTAACTTGCCCAAAAAGTTTAATACTTTTCGGACACTAAACCTCGCACTTTAATTTGCTTACAGTGTTCATAAAACAATGTAAGTATCACATGGAAATCATTATTTTCCTTGTTGTTTTTTTGGTGGTTTTAAAGAAGGTGTATTACCTGGTGTTTCCTTATTATCACGTTGTCTTCTGTCTGGTTTTCCTGTTGAAGTTGCTGTCCTTTTTGGTCCTGGTTTTAGTGCCATAATTTTAAAATTTAAGTTTGTATCTAGATTTAATAATTAATGCTATTTAAATTTCAATAATAGTTTTCAATAATTTATTCTGCAACTTGAGAAATTTTGCAGACTGTGACATAGATAGATCTCCTTTTGCGTTTTCTGTTTCATCAACCGATGGGTCGTTATCTTTATGATCGAAATTCGCTCCACAAGAAATATGTATGGTGGAAATTAGAATAGCTACGCATACAATTGATTTATTAATATTGATCATGTATAAAATTTAGATTGGATTAGTTTTCAATGAATATTAATAGTTGGCGACTGTCTCCACAATTTGTTCGGAGTATTTGTATATATCGTCTAACGATTGTAGGTCATATTTCACTTCCTTTTTCTCTTTGTCAAACAATCCAATACGTAGGCGATTTGGAGTGAAATAGAAGCGACAGATCGGCTTACGGTTATTATCATCGAGCAGTATACCACAATAAGACTGATTGTCGCGCATAAAAATGCGTCCTACTTCAATGTCTTTACGTAAGATAGACTTCACGACTAAGAATCCGTCAATCTCCTCTTCTGTTGTCACAATAACCGCATCATGCTCGATAGGGACTGCGGATGCATTTTGCTCCTCAACTTCAGTTTCTTTTTTAAGCGCACTTTTGAGTCGTTCGGCTATTTGGTCATTAATGATTTGAGTAAATACGCGCTTGACAAGAGGAGTGAATTGTTCTAATACTTTTGCCGTAACAACACTCGGATATACTTGTCTGGTAAAAAATCGAACAAACTCATCGCTTGGATTCTGTATTTCGGAATTAGCCAAAATGGTCAATTCGTTAAAATATTTTAAATCGCTGGCTACACTAGAAATACTCTCTAAATCAAATACTGATTTATGGAATTTTTTTAGTTCGGATACTTCATTGTCCTTGATATCCATAATCTTGAATTCGAAGAACGGTTTTTCATCCATCTTATTGGCCGTCACAAGATCTGTATAGAAACGGTATTCAATACCATTGGTCAATAGTCCGAACTTGGCTTCTGTGGTATGAAAATAACGGAACAGCTGTGAGTTGTGTGGGTCTAGGCCATCAGCAAAATGCTTGCACTCGATCAAAATAACTGGTTTTTCGTCACGTAAAATGGCATAATCGACCTTCTCACCTTTCTTAATCCCAATATCCGCTATAAATTCTGGTTGTACCTCAAAAGGATCGAAAACATCGTATCCTAATATTTTAAGGAATGGCATTACAAGGGATGTTTTGGTGGCTTCTTCGGTTTTGATCTGTGGTAAAAGTCGATCTACTCTCTTGGAGAACTGACGAATTTCATCTTTAAAATCCATAATAAAATTATTTTGTGTTCAATAAATTACATTCGTGAGAGTACTTGCTCTTTTTTAGAATTGAATTCATCTTCTGTAATCAATGCATTTTCTAGCATTCGTTTTAATTTAGAGAGAGTTTCAAGAGGATCTTCACTTTGTACCGCTGCTACCGGAACAGAGTTAACAGGAGAATTGATGACAATACCTCCACCTGCTAATGCACGTTTATCTTCAAGGTCACGAAGTCTTCTCTCATCTTTCTTCATCTCCTCCATTTCTTGTGCAAAACGATATAATTTTCGTGCCTGCGCCTTCGGTATATCTTCCATAATATCCGTTCGTCCCGTAGTAGTCTTGATCGTAATATCTGCGGCAAATATGCCTTCACGCAGATGCACATCCAGTACTTGGATCCATGAAAAGTCAGTAAAACTTAACGATAGTCCGAAGGATTTAGGACGAATAAGAATAATACGACGATCGGTCAGTACGATACAATCTGGAGAAAAATTTATTCCAATGGTCTTTTTTTGTACAGCGATGTATTTGATCTCTTCATTTTCTGTACAGAACTCTTTAACCTTTGGTAACACCTTCTCAATTACTTTAGGATCTTGCTCCTCTGAAATTAATTCCTTTATTGAAATCATGATTAATTGGGTAGTATATAATTAAGAAAACAATCTCCCCTATTCCTGAGAAGAGTATCGTTTCTGATACTCCAAAAGTAACAAGTAACCTAAAGGGGTAGTTACGGGATACCATAACGGGAGAAAAAATTTAAATGATACTTTTGACATCATTATTAATCTGATTATTCACGACTAAATAACTTAAACATGTATAATTCATGCGCCTGGTGCAATAAAGAAATCCAGTCTGGAAAAGAAAAAAAGAGTTACAAAGGGAAAAGTTTCCCAATGAAAGTTCTTACGCTTATGTTTGGAAAATCTTATTGCTGTGAAAGGTGCCGCAATTCGGCAGAGAAAAGAAAAGGAAGAAGGTAGATAAAGGAAAACATCTATATGAAAAATACTTATCCAAAATGGAGCTTTCTATTCAGCGCTCTTCTCCTGATATCATCTCCGATGACCGGATGCCAATCTAAATCAATAGAGTACAAACAGCAAATGCTGGGATTTTCAGACAATGGAACATCCGACAGTAAACGTATTTCAAATGACATATACTTCGTCACCAAAGTATCTGATGGGGATACCTTCTGGTGCAAAAACGATCGAGAACAGCGAATCAAAATACGTCTTATCGGAATAGATGCCCCGGAGCCCCGCAATTACTTTCGGATGAAAGAGCAGGTTTTTGGCAAAGAGGCTTCGCAATATGCAAAAAATCTTCTTCTACATGAAAAAATCAGATTGGAATTTGATGTGGATTCTTTGGATCAATTTGGTCGAACACTGGCTTATGCTTATCTGCTAGATAATACTTTTGTAAATGAAAAAATGATCAAAGATGGATATGCGGTCCTGATGACGATTGCTCCGAATGTAAAATATGAACAGCGTTTCTTTGAAGGTCAAAAATATGCTCGAGAAAATAAATTAGGTTTGTGGGCTAAACCAATTACAGAATGAATCTAAAAAATCTTAAAAAAATATTGATATGCGGATTGATCTTAGCGTTACTTCCCTTGCCTTATGGCTATTTTACCATACTTCGTGTATTTTCATGTGTCGTATTTATCCTGCTCATATTAAATATCCCGAAAAGCAAAAGAAACAGAGATAATAGCGAACTCATTATCTATTTAATATTATTAATACTATTTCAACCTATTTTAAAACTTCCATTAGGACGGACAATCTGGAACATCGTTGATGTCTTTACTGCAATATGGCTACTACTGAATATGAATAGCAAGAAAAAGAAATGACAGCATTAAATTAATGCTGTCATTTCTTTTTCTGTCATTGCCACTCTTATAATTTACGATTCGAAATCTTAGGAACGATTTGTATAATAAAACGTTGGTTATTATCTTCATTATCAATCTTACGTCCTACCCCCCCCCATCCATTGCCAGATAGCTGTAAATCTATGAGTTCTCCATAAGCTTTCTCTTCAAAATCTATCCCTTCTTTTTTCCAAAACTCCCAAAGGGCATATGCACGATTATAACTCAGATCGTATTCTTTTTTCATACCAATAGGCGATATATCTGCACTATAAAGTTTTGATGCGTAGCCAGATATAATAACCAAATAAGATACTTTTTCTTTATTCTCCCGGTTTTGCTCTTTAGCAGAACTGACAACGTCATCTAAAACTTGCTTAAGCTTTTTACCAGCATTAATAATATTGGTTCTGGTTTCTTGATATCTTTCCAAATTACCATTCATAATCTCAAACTTGGAAGGTTTGAATTTAACATCAAAGCTAAGTAAAAATCGTTTGTACTTGTCCTCGTAAGTAAATGAACTATTATCCTTTAAAGGCATCAACGAATTTTCGACTTCTTTATAAACTTGTAATTGTTCATCTTGTGCAATAATGGTGTTTCTATTGTTAACATACGTAACAACAAATAAGACCAGTACGATAAAAAACAAACTTGTCATCAAATCAGAAAATCCAACCCAGAAAATATTGTTTCCTTCTTTCTTAGCCATCGTTTACTTTTTTTGGAAAATACGTTTAAAAAAGCTTTCGTTATTTTTTTCAACTTCTTCTTTGAGCTTATTGACAAGGTTATACATGGAATTTAACTTACTGATTTCTTCCTTTCTATCTGTCACATTGGAAACCTTATTATTTACCTCATTAAGCGTGCTCACAATCGTTGATATTTGTTCTTTGTTCTGATGGATGTCTAAACCTAATTTGTTCACCTGGTCGACATGGTTAACTTGCTTATTGAGCATATCCGTTTGATGCTGATCAAATCCCTGTTTTATTTCGGGTAATACGCTAAGGTTATCCAAAAGATCAAATTTGTCAAACTTGGTGACATTTTCAGTATAGGCTTTTTCCAATAACTCATGTTGCTGATTAATCAAGTTAACGAGACCTTCACGCTTCATAATCACATGATTTTCGAAAGATTTCAAGGTATCATCCAGATTATCATCTACTCTGAGAATCATCTTTTGATAGCGAGTGGACATGTCATCTAAACTGGAAAACTGCTGCTTTAAAAAGGATATAATTGAATTGGTATCATCAACCCTAGAATCAATTTTATTGGCTATACCTTCAAAGTTATTGGCGCGATCTAGTAATTTTGAGATACTATCGCTCAATGCCCTTGTTTCGCCCAACCGGCTATTGAGGCTTTCCACAAAAACATTAAACTTATCAAAGTTATTGGTTGCTTTTTCAAGTCTTAATAGGACTTTTGCATTCAGCTGCACGAAATCATTCGCATTGAGTTGCTCCAATCTCCCTAAAACAGTATCCTGAACTTTTAACGTTTCATAATTCTTTTGAAACAAATAACTCAACGTATTCATATTGGCGGTAAATTCCATATTAAAGGAATTCATAGTATTCGTCAACTTCGTGACCGAAGATCCAAAATCTTGACTAACGACAGGAAGCAGATCAGTCTGCACAAAATTGTAAAACCCATTTTTATTTTGTTCTACTGTTCTTTTTGCTTTTTTAAATGAGTTTAAACCAATAAATGAGGTAATAAATAGTCCCAAAAAACTTGAAACCATTGCGATACATACGGCTAATAAAAAGTCATTCAATTCCAATTGTTTAACAACACCTGATGTACCTGAATCGTCAGTACTCCAAAGTTTGATGAGCATGGTGAAAAGACCAAATATGATCCCAACGATCGTAGCCATTAAACCTAAGTAAAGCGGTTTATTAATGGTTTCTTTGATTTCTTCCTCTTCTACGCTCACATTGCGTTCAACTAGATCTTTTACGATACTAAAATCTGCAATACCGCCATTGTTTTTAAGCAAATAGATATTTAGAGATTCAACAATTTTATCAAAGTAAGTCCCTGATATACTATAGGGGTTGATTAATGTTACTTTTACCGTTCCTTCTGAACTGATTGCTATATTTTCTTGGTTTTGCAAGTTTTGAAATATTTCTGCAACTTCACCTTCTTGCAATAAGTCTTTTGAAACAGATAATTTCTCTGTCTTAAAGTAATCGTGGCGGGGAATAAATCGTTCAAACTGACGGATGGCTTCTTTAAGTGCGATACCTGTCTTCACCTGTTGAACAACAAAATACCCAACAACTAGTAATTCTAAAATAATATGAATCTGACCCATCGTTGTGCTAAATATATTTGATATTAATTTTTTCTATAACTTGCAACCTATTTTCCACTTTTTGAAGCCTGCCAACTTTAGATACTTGGATAAAGGACTTTGCCCCAGGAAAGTAATTGTTCGATGATTCGCAAAAACCATCAATATAACTATCCCGATGTTGTAGTGAGTTGGCAATGGCGTCCAGATTTGATTCATCCAGGCGAAAGTAATATTCATGATCACGCATGGAGATAATGTATGGTGTACGTCTATCTTTTTTACTGACAGGCTGTAGGTCCTGAAAAGCTCCACCAGTCATACAATTACCGACGTATTCCTGCTGTTGAGGAACTGAAAGAATAATCGGTTCCGAAGGAGTTTCCACATCTTGGTGAATTACGGATTCTATTGTCTCAACAGCTGATGAAAATTCGGTCGAAACACTTCCTTCTCGAGCAACTGCTTGATTTGACTTAACATCATTCGCATCCACTTTTTTGTTTAATTCCTCGATCTTTCTTACCAGTTCTTGAATCTGGCTTTTTAGTGTACCAATATCTGACTCATTATATCTAGGTAGGCTTGAGGATATTTGTGATCTGACATGTTGCTGATTTTCGTGAAGTGGTCTCTTTTGTATCGAATCGATTCTGTTTTCTAAGTCATAAATCGAACTTTTTTGACTACTCGACTGTATTATGATCAAAACTATAAGAAATAAAACTGTTATCCCCAATCCGAAAACTACATATTGCAACGTCATATCAGACATTAAAAGTGTTTGACTGTCAATATCACTCTGTTGAGCAACTGCAGAGCTTGGTTTGATTGCCCATAGCAGTGCTACAATGATTAAATTTTTGTATATTTTACCAATTTTCATCTTCTTGTAATTTATTTAACATTTCACCTAACATTCCGCGAACAATGTAGAAAGACAGATTGTCCGATACCATATCAGTGACTGAAATCTGTTTGAGTCGTTGTGCGAGACCCGCTTCTAGAAATTCAATCGCAACCTTTTTATCCAACAGAATACGTTCAAATTTTCGTTTGAGATCATAATCGATACCAAAATCATTCTTATAATTAATCCCTGGCAAATGAAGGAAAAGGGATACAAACTCTTTATAAGCTTCAAATACACCTTCATTAAATTGACCTTTTAGGTCTTCGTAATTCAATGGATTATCATGAGATATAATAGTTCCTTCCTTGTCTCCTAGATAACTTCGAAACTTTTCATCGAGACTATTCATGGAAAGTTCTGCGAGAATCTCTTCTCCTTCCTCCAGTACATTTATAGCTCCTTTGGAAGTCAGTTCTTTTGGATTATCTGGCACTAGGACCTTTACTCGCATTTTGTCGGAAGAGTCATGCATTCCGTAAACAGCGTTAATAATTGCAGTTGCATACGTGACAATACTTTCCTTGTTACTAGTCTTATCAATAATTGACAAGAATTTGGATCCTGTTCCGGAAAAGGTCAAGTAACTGGGAGCAGGTATATCGGCAATCTTCATTGCTTTAACGCTGTTATAGATGATAGCAGCAAGGTAGAATAGAAATACCGCTCGTTCATTGGAATGCATGGCTAAAAAGGCATTAAAGCTTTTATTATTCACATCTTGTAATTCTTTTTTCTTCTCAAGGGAAAAATAATAAGCGATGATATCTTCAATCTTACCGCCTTGCTGAATAGTGCCCTCTATCTCGTGCAAATTATGATAGCCTTTAACACTTGATAATCCCGAAAAGAACTTTGCACCTAGTCTATAAAAACCATTGGACCTAAAATCTGTCGCATAACCCGTAGAATAAAGATAATTGGCACCGAAAAGTACAGATGAAATATTGATAACTTTACGGTTCTGATATACAACGCTATCAATGGTACCTCCACCAATATCCAGTGATAAGATCGTGTTAGATGTACCTAAAATTTTACCTGTACTTGCAATTGAATAAAAGGGCGCAATAGACTCGGAGAGTTTTATTACATCAATTCCTTGACCAAAATGTATTGTAACTAATTCCTCTATCAACCCAGCAATTAAGTTTATTTTGTACTGCCCGTAACTTAATGGATAAGTCCAAGTAAATCTTGTTTTGGACAGGTCACCACGCTCAACTAACACTTTGGTTTTGCACATGACAACAAGTTGTTCCAAAAATGAACGTACCCAAGCTTCACCTTCTACATTATCAATACCATTTACCCATTTAAGATTAGTTCTGGGTGTAACATTATTAAAAGTAGGTAAGCCAGTTTTTTCGTAAGTAAACCCAATATTATAATCCAAGATGGATTGAAAATTAGCAGGATTAAAGTTATTATAGTCGAAAAGGACTGTTCGAATTGGAAAATTATAATTCGATCCGTTGGATATATTCTCGGCTATAAATTCTAAATCTTTATGATTCTGAATTTCATTCAACCTACTAATTTCGGTATCTAGCTTATTAAATGATGTAGCAAAACCATTTTTATCAAATGGTAGATCCAGTGGAGAAGGTAAACTTCCATTAACAGCATACTCAACATGTGTATTAGAAGTACCAAAATCAAGCGCGAAAGTAAATGCTCCACTAATATGACGTTCATCACGCCATAAAGGAATAAGATAATTTCTGCAAGAACTTTCTTCTTCTTGAAAATGGATGGCATTAAAATGTTGTCTACATCTAAAATAATAGGTGTTGTAAAATGATCCATTACGGCTATCACGCTTCGCTTTCATACTTCTGGCGGCGGCAGGCTTGTCATCAAAGCCTAGCTGAAAGGCATGACTATAATCATTGAGTCCCTCGTCGATAACCTGCACATAATAATTAGGATTGACAGCAGCCTTTTGAATTGGAAATAATTGGAAATATTTAGCACAAGGTGTAATTCTCCCTCTATTGGGGTTGATATCCATGGTGTCATATTTCTTTTCCAACTCGATAACATGCCGTCCCCCATCAATCGGAATCCGCAGCTTCACATTGACTGAACTCTTCTTCTTGATTATCTCAATCATTTTCTTTCCAGAAAAGCTAAATTTGATCAGATCTTCCTCGCTGAAATAAGTGAAAAATATAGTTTTTAAAGGAAGAAGGTAACCAACTCCCTGCTGGTCGGACTCGTTGGAGAAATTTCCATCAAAAAATGATTCCCTATTAACCTCATAGGGCATCTCATAAATTTCGGCCTCCAAAAAATCATCTACAGTCAAAAAAGGATATTTAATATCTTTACCCGGCAAGATCCGTACATCTAGTATTTGATCAGTCGGAGATTGAACTTTGGTATTGACATCCCATTTGACACCGTGATATAGATAGTCGAGCATGCCTAAATTTCCATTGGTAGCAAGAACCATAGGAAGAAGACCAGGTACAGTTTTAGATGCATGGATTAAAAACTGGGACTCTCTACCGATACGTTCATGAATATTCTTTACACTTTTGGTTCGAAAAGGTACATTAAATACTTCAACTAAATAATCATTGCCATCGATCGTTGTCTTGTTCTCCAAAAATTGAGCATCCAAAGTATTCACTGCTGTCATAAAAACTCTGTCATTATCCATTTTTTCTTTGACATTGCGTTTTACATAGTCATAAAATGTGGACATATATTGGTTTAGTGAAGGATTTTCCTTAAAAAAAGCCATTAAATAGAAAATAAAGTCCTCGTCTCTATTTTTTAATGATGCGGGCTCCGTAAACAACTTACGGTCATGTAAGGTAACCTGCGCAAATCCCAAATCATTGGCTGAGGTAAAAACAAGCGTCTTTGGGGAGGTAGCACCAATAATCTTATGATTGAAATAAAAAATATAAATCCGATTAAGCTGGTCAAAATTGAATGCTTGATCGTCCTGTTTAAGAAAAAGATCCAGTGTACGTCCCAATAATTGATGACGAGAATAACTGGAATCTACTAACTTGGCCAAATCGCGCTGTTTATCCCAAACCTTTATTGTCAATTCACCATTGATAGAATCTTTATTATAGAGCAGTTCCAACAAATCGAGACAATCGCTAACCAACTTATGACTGTTAGTGTAACCATCAAGTCTATTACTTGCATCGTTAAAATAACGAAAAGCAGTATTAAATAAATCTAAACGAGCAAATGGTGATGGTATAGAGGTCGGTAATGCACTACTTTGATCGCCATCAGGGCTTATAATCTTATCAATGACAACACTACTGTAATCTGTTCCCCGTGCTTGCCAATGTGTCATTGGGGTATCTTCAAAAAGTCTAAAAACTTTTGCCATAATATTAAAATAAGTTTTTGATTAACATACTATCCGTGGCATTATAAAACTTCACCAATAGCTTATTTTCTACAGTTGGATATTTACTTTTACGATGATCATTCAAGGCAGCAGTCAATAAATCATAGCTTTTCTCTTTAAATAATTTAAAGAGTCCTTTTCTTTCTGCAATGCCAGCAACTAATTGAAGTAAATCTGAATTGTGGGGAGTAATTCCTGTAACTGAACCTTGATTATCGACAATTTCTTTGATATTGAATGGAGCAAAACTGATCTTGTTGCGTTTCATTTCTCCTAACCAGATCCGATATTGTTGCAAAAATCTGGTTAGTTGAGCATAAAAAGTAGAACTTAAAAAGTTTTGATCGATTAATGGTGATGTTTCCTTTGCAAAGGGTGCAGATAGGTTATCCCTTAGCTCATTTTCTAAGTATAATGAAAAACATAACAATTGGGTCAAATTGACCTGAATCTGATTTTGAGTTTCTAGAGCTAAATCTTTAAAAGTAACAACAGGGTGATCCAATGATAGGTCATTAACACCAAACTCCTTGTATTTGGGATTTTGCGCATTTCCATTGCTAGTTTCTAAAGTATTATCATTGGCAAAATCAACGATAGCAAGAGCTGCTGCCAACTCAACAAAATGACTATCATTTTTCTGTCCACCACCACCAACTACATTCTTATAAACATTGTTATTGTCATCTGCGATATAATAAAGGGCATTGATATCCTTACTTTCACTTATATTATTATGATAATAATGTAAGGCAGCTTTGGTTTTAGAATAGAAAGTTGAGCTCTGAATACGATCTGTATTATCACCGTCTAACTTGAAATAAGGCATAACCGTTATTGCCCCAATGACGGCATTCCGTAGATGATCAAAGTTTTTACCACTAACGATGCCTTGTCGAATATTCTTCAGAATTAATGGAAAACCTGCCGCGCCCGTTCCTCCAAAAATGGATGAAATAATAAAGATCCGGTCATTATTGGTAAAGCTATTAGCAAATTGATTAAACTCATCCGATTCGGTAAACTTATTCAATACGATGGAACCGATATTGGGATTCCCTTGAAACCCTACTTCTAAATCTAAATTGAGATTTGATTCTGAAAATAATATATCAATTAAGGCTTGATTGCTGCCCCCATCTTCTAGAACATTATAATCGATAAAATCTTTAAATTTACCTCCATTTAGTCCGTCAATACTCAACCGAAACTCTTTTCCTATTGCATTTGCCCCGACTGTACCGATCACGTCTCCAAGAGATTCAATCTTGTTCTTAAAAAAAACATTTTCGTTTTCTGGAGCTACAGCTTTCTGAATATTACGATATTCATTTAATAATTGTTCCGTTTTAGCGACATCTGCTGCAGATGAGTCTGGATCTAATATGATTGGAACCACCTCATATCCTGTACGAACTCCTGAAGCAAGTAACATGGTTAATGATTTCAATACGCGAGACCCCGTCCCCCCTATTGCAAAAACATATAATTTAGGCATGATTAAAATGGAATTTTGGATACATTCTTTGACAGCTTTTTAAATAAAAGTGATAAAAGAATAAAAAGTAAAGTCGTTAAAATAAAACTGCCAAAAGCAAGTGCTGAGTAAGCTTCACTTGGAAAATCCAAACTCTCATCTTCAAAAATTCCTTTACAATCATTGTATAAAAATACAGCACTAATCACGGAACTTATTAAGAGCATGATTAACCAAACAATACGTTTAGCAAATTTTGGTCTATCTAATGGAAAATAATAAATTAGTGAAAATGCCAGAGCACATAAAATCGAAGCAACTGCATACCTTTGATAGAGATAGCGTTCGAACATCTCTAATGAGAAATCTGTTGCGTAATAAAACTTCTCATAAAAACTTGCGAAAAAATCATTCATAGTTGGTTATTTATTTAGGTTATATTTAATTTCAAATAAGACGTTATTGTTGTTGTTATGAATTTTGTAAGCTTCATAAACTCCATGGACTAAATTATTCAAGCCAAATGTTTGTTGAAGCGTATTATGTATATCCGAATCATCTCTTGTTGAAGAGTTTATTACCCACTTCGGGATTTGACTTCTATAACTGATATTTAATTGTTCAGGAAATGTTTTTTGATCAACTTTGAAGATCATTAAATGAGTAAATCCGTTGTCTTTAATTCTATTCCAGTCATTTTGTTTGATCAATGCCGGTTGATTATTTTTTGGAATTTCTTGGATAGCAACAATACTAGCACCGGAACTGATCGAATAGTTATCGATATCCAATAGCGATTTTTTATCGGGGAAATTATGTAGATCTATTGCTAAAGAAAACTGAAAGATTCCATCTAAAAACTTAATCTTCTTCAAAGATGTAGGTTCGTTAGCACGATAATGTGCTTGACCTTTACTATTGGTAGACAGATACTGTGTATTTGGATTAACATCTTTCCTTCCTTCTAAAAAAAAACTATGCTGATAACCTGGTAAATCTTCTAATTTAAGTTTGCTCAATAAGTCCTGAATCAGCATATCATCTCCCATAATCCAAACATAGTAGGGTCTGTCTACATGGTGTAAGCTCTTTTTTTCATTTTTATAATTGTAGTATACTCCATTAAAACTAGAGTTCAGTTTAATTATGGCAGTTGAAAAATCTGACTGTTTCAAGCGTTGCATGTAAGCATTCTTGGTTAAGTTTTCCTGATAAATCAAACCTTCCTGACTTGACCTACCTTTTTCTAACGAATAGATACAATCTGATACAAAAATGGAAACATCGTTGTGCTTCATACTCGTCAAAACTTTCTCAAAACATTGATTCAACTCGGAAACAAACTGATTTCCAACTTTGAAAGGCGCTACTCCTGGTTCTAGAGATTTAAAGAAACTATCTACATTACTGATATCGCTAGGATATAGTTCAGAATTAATGAAACTGAATTTAACGTGTTCTTGATCATAGTGATAATTGAGTCCAATAACCAAGTTTGATAAAACTGCTTCGAAATTAGAGACGCCTTTGACGTAACCATCCATACTAGCAGAATTTTCTAAATAAATAGAAAAATTCGGATCTACTTTAATTCCATCACAGTTTCCGAGATCAAGTTTACTTTTACCAGTATTTTTACCTAAATATTCCATGAAAGAAGACCGATCTACTTTACCGTTTTTAATAAATCTCTTTAATGATCTATCCTCATAATTCTTTTGAACATATTTGGTTAACTCATTTAGATCATTACAATCCAATACTCCGTCTTTACTAAGCTCCTCTATTTTTTTTGTTAATTCTGACTTTGTGCCAAAAATCCCACAACTATAATACAGGATACTACATGTCAGGATAGCTAAAACTACCTTCCCATAATTGATTATTTTCATTTCAGATTAATTTTTAAAATTTTGTTGAGATTGAGAACAAAAGTAAAGGTTGCTAGCATGCGTTGGTTACGGTTTCCCATAACCTAAAAAATGATTTAATTAAAAAAAACAGCTGTAAAAAACTATAGAAGAGAATATTAAAGTTGAATAACCTTTTCAGGTAACAGAATTTATAATTGGCAGATATTTTTGCACAAAAAAACGCAATTAATATCCACTAACTATTATGATAAGTGAATATTAATTGTAGACTAAAAGTCACTTTCAAACAAATAAAAAAGGCTATCCAAAGATAGCCTAATATTAAGTTTATAATTGTATTAAAATATTAACAAACAAATACTTATTGCCCAATTTTCTATTAAAGAATGATTTCTTAAAGTATCAAAGTTAGACTATGTAATTCCTTTTTTCTAAAACAAATTCGAAGTAAAAAAATCTAAATAATACCGATCTCTTTGCAATGAGCGACTAACTGTTCGTTTTTAGTGAAATTTAGCACATCTTTCATGATATTGAGCCGCTTTTCAATACTGCTCAAACTAGATGGAATAACTTCTCGTTGCTGCAAATAAAGTGGCATATCTTTTTGAGATATCCCTTCGTATAATAACCGAATGATGTGTAGGTCAAATGAAGTAAATTCGTGCGAATTACGCTCTTGAATAACTTTTTTAACATCTGGAGATTGATAGGACTTGTTATTATTAACAGCCACAAGTGCTTCTTGAAGATATTGTCCATCACGTCGTGATTTACGAACCATGCCATCAATTTGATTTAACTTAAACATCTCACTAATCTTGCTATTTCGATCTTTCGCAGTGAATAATATGACCTTAATATCAGGTTGTACATTTTTAATGGCTTTGATCAGTGATAAGCCATCTTTTATTTGTTGTGGACTTTCATCATCTTCAAATTCGATATCTGTAATAATCAAATCGTAAGGATCCTTATCGCGAAGTGCATTATTTATCCAATTCAATGCATGATCGCAATAATGAACGTACTTGACAACTTCTACACCTAGCGCTTTAAGAGCTTTCTGTACTGAAATATTGGTCATCTCATGATCTTCGGCAATGAGTACTTTTTTAAACATATATTATCGTTTTTTATAATATGGGTATATTGATTTTCACACTAAGCCCCTTCCCCTCTTCCCTGACAAAGATAATTTCACCACCAATACCTTCGATACGGGAAACCATATTAGATAAACCTTTTCCATATGTTTTTGAATGTGCAAGACCAATTCCATTATCTTGATAAAAAATCTCTGACTGATTACCCTGCTTTTCAAAACGAATAACAACTTGATCTGCTTGACTATGTTTTTTCATATTGACCATTAATTCCTGCAGCACATGGGTTACCTCTTCTTTAGCCCGTTTGCTCAGTCGAGCCCACAAATCCTCCTCATTTCCGGCAATAAGAACACGACGGTGATCACTTGCAAATGATTTGAGGAGATCTGCCAGCTTTTCACTAAAAGGGACCTCAGTCAAAGTCTGCTCTTCAACATCATGGGAGATATCCCGCGATTTTTGGTACATATCATCTAGTTTGTCCAATACACCATCTCGATCGATAAATTTCTTATGCTCAATATCAGTCATGACGCGATAAATTCCGTTAGCCACAACATCATGGATCTTTTTGGAAAGATGCAATTTGTTTTCTTTTATCTTATTTTGTGCCTCAAGTTCAAGGCGTTGTTTGCGTTTTTTGTACCAAAAGATACCACCTCCAATAGCAATAAGGGAAAGTATAATTGTTGATCCTGTTATTACTCTTTGCGTTGTTAAGCGTATCTGTTTTTCTGCATTTTCGTTCTGCAAACGGAGATTGTCGGATTTATTCTTCTCGACTTCATATCGTATTAAAGCGAATTGATTTTTAGCTGCAGCCCTTACCTGTTGGATGCTATCGGTAATTACCCGATACCTATTAAAATAAAATGTTACTGAGTCTAATGGTATTACTTTAATCAATCGTTCTAGTGCTTTTATCTGATCGTCTGCACTCTTAATTTGTTTTGCAATAACATATTGTTTACGAGCGTAAAATAAAGAAGAATCTGCTTTCGTTTTTTCATAATAATCTGCAAGGTGAGCATAACTAGAATTCTGTCCCCATAAATCATCATGTAATATACGAAATTTCAATGCAGTGATCATTTCTTTACTGGCATCATAAGTCGGATCAAATTGCCACATAGCCTGTGCATAATTTGTTAAACTTCTAAAATAAGAGGAGGTATTTTCTCTCTCGCCACTTAAGATCTGTTTATACAAAAAGATTGCTCTTGGGTAATTTTTTTTATCTTGGTAGCCTCGTGCGATATTATTCCAAAAGATTTTAATAGCTGATGGATCATCTGAATATTCAATTGCAGATTTGTAGAATTTAATTGCTTCGTCAAATTCTTTAAGCTTGTATAATGAAATTCCTAGATTATTAAAATTAGAACTAAGATAAGGACGGTGTTCTGCATTATTGATATTTAAAAATTTAAGTGCATCTAAAGCAGTTTCTTGTCCTCCAAAATAATCACCTTCATCAGTCAAAGTGATTGCCATGTTAATTAAGCATTTAGCTACACCAAGACTGTCTTTTTCTTCTAAAAAAACATCCTTAGCTTTATCAAAATATAGAAAAGAACTATCAATATGACCTTTATCTATAAAATCATATGCTTTATCAAATTCACGATTATGAATCTTATTTTTCTTTTTGATATTCTTTGAACAAGAAAAGAATATCAAAAAGATACTGAATAAACTTAAATACTTCAAATTAGGCAAATTTTACTCTAAAATATTTAAAATAAACGTTAATGCAACTATTTTTTGGTAAATAAAAAAGGGTAGCTATGCTACCCTTAAAATTAGTATAAGAAATCTATTTTCCTTTTGGAGGTCTTACTTGCCCCACATCTCCCCCATCTCCATCATTTGGATCATTAGGGTCTCCATCATCTGTCGATTGCATAGTTGTTGGATTTCCTGGTGTTGGTTGTGAACTTGATGGTTGACCAATTCCGAATAAAAAATATAATATTAAACTCCACATAATTCAAAAAATTAGAATGTAAAAACCTGGTAGTTCCATATGCTCCGTGCATAGGATTACTACATGTGTTTTCAGAAGGCCTTCTGAATTTTTTGGGAAGTAAGAGTGTCACTCACGGGAGGCAGAAGCTGCTTCCCAAACCGGCTAACGACTACCGTGAGTTCTTCTCATTGTGAAATCTATTTAGTATCTTAGTCTCATAAACTAATCAATCTATCATCTGACTTCGAAAACAAAGGTATAGCAGTTAAAAAGCTATACACCAATCGTTTCCGACATTACTGCTATTACTGATATATTACTGGGATTACCGATGTATTTCCGATATTTCCGGTACATAAGGGAAAAATTTAAAGATGTTTTGATTATGGTTTTCCGTAATTACCGATTGGATAATTGATTTATTTTTGCAAGGATGTCTACGTTCGATAAATTTAAAAAAGCTGTAAGAGAGGCTTACTTGGAAAAAAAATCTCTGAATAAACTACATGGTAAAATAAATAATCCTTCGCCTGCAAACTTGCGGGATTATAGTCTAATACGATGGACTGAAGGGTTAACACCTGAAGATCTTATAGTCTATAAAAACTATTATAACCCTTTAAACAGGTATGAAAATATTGAACAAGCGATAAGAAAAGTTGATTTAAATCAACTAAAATCTCTACAGAATTTTATAATTGGTGAAACTTCAACGCGTAGTGAAGAAATTGTTAAGATGGTCGCCATATTAATAGATTTTCCAAGAAGGCCTTATAAAAGTGCTGATTGGATAGAAACAAACATATCCGGCGACTTAGATGAATCGAACTTGTACGAGGAAGATGACGTTACACAAGCAATGAAGCAAGAAAATGAACCTGGTATTCTTGAAGAACCAAAAGATTGTGAAGAAACGGTTACTTTCCCTGAAGGTCAAATAAAGTATGAAGAAGAATTAATTAATCCAGATAATCTGGTAAAAGATCAAAAAAATGTAGAAGGGAAAACAGTACATGTTGCTGATGCTACATCTACTGTGATAGATAACCAAACTATCGATAAAGATTCACCAATCATAAAAGATCAGGGAAAACATAGTAATGGTGATAAGGCAAAAGTTGAAGAGACACCAGTATCAGAAGACAATTTGTTTAGGATTAAAGGTCTTTATGGAACATCGGCTGAGGAAAGTAAGCTTCCATCTACTACTGATGGATCTGCGAGAGTTCATACTACAGCAGTTTCTACACCAAATCCTATAAAGGGCAATACATTTTTTAGGAACAAAACGTATTATCCATATGGAGGTTTAATATTGGTTATTATTGCAATCGTTATTTATTCATTTATAAATAAAGAGTGTATGTGCTGGAATGGAATCAAGTATATTGAAGTGGATTGTAGGGATAATACACAGCCCTATCAGATCATTGGATTAAATGAGGATAAGCTTCATAATTTTGAGAAAATCATGAAGCCAGATACCTTGACTAAAGCAGATGTAGGTAAAGTATGGTATTCAAAAATTGATAATGAGGTTGAGTTTTTTACCCATTCAGGATATCATCCTGTACATAGTAAGAAATCTCTCAAAGCAGCTACAGAACATATCATCAATACTTGGGCAGGTGGTAAAAGTTTAAATTTGCATAATAAATCCATTGAAGCTTTACCTTAAAATCTGTATTAATAACAAAACATGATAAAAATTTTAATATTCGCACTATCACTAATTGCAGTGACTCTATTTGGTCAAAGCCAGTATGCTACAACATCTAGTGGTCAAAAGGTGATTTTAAAATCGGATGGGACATGGGAGTATGTAAAATCAAACTCATCGTCCATAAATAAATTATTTTCTGAAACAGGTGACTCCAATTTGAAAGAAAAATCTTCAAAGAACCGGAAGAATTCTTCAGCCAGATCATATATTAGAGGTCCACGTGGTGGATGTTACTACATTAACAGTAACGGAGGGAAAACATATGTGGATAGAAGCATGTGCGATTAAGAAGCTGCAATAGGTTGAAAAAACTCATCATTGGACATGGCTAAAAGAGTAATCTCTAGATGCTCCCACGTTTATATCATTATTTTTTTGAAGTTTATCATGGATGCTCGATTCTACAATCAGTCTAAAAAATATTCAGATATTAGATCATATTCCATACCTTCCTAATGATCTCTCATAAACTCGCTATTTGGTCTATCTTATTTTAAAAATGACTCAAGATCGTTGTCTGGAAATAGATTATTAATCGCTAGTATAGCTAAAAGTAAAAATTTGCAAATCTTTTTTTAGGACTAGAAAAGATGTTTGGTGCGAATGACTATGATGCCAAAAATGATCATGATGATGCTTATGAAGGAAAAGATAATATAGATAACGGTGAAACCATCACTTATACCAATACCTTCTGCATAATATATGTCCATATGAGCAGGTACATTTTTGGGGTCGATACTCCTAAAATCATTTACTAAACGAACTTGTTGTTGTTTATAATTAAATTGGAGGACCGGATAATGTACATATCCAAAGCGCTTGTTTTTTACACTGTCTATTCCAATGACATCGGCTTTGATCTTAGTACCAAAGAGCATCAATCTGCTGTCTTTGGATAGGCCGAATGCAAGAAATAAACCCAGTAAGAGCAAAATAACACCGAAAGTTTTTTTGATGATCATGCTTGGAAATCGTCTAACTTGATTATACTAATAAAACGAAGATAGTATTTTTATCTGATGTATAATCTGCATCTTTGATACAGAGCTCCCTAAAAAATGATCACCTTATTGGCGATGATGATCTTCTCTCCCGTCCTAATTTATAAAACCAGATCAAAGATAAACTTCCGAATATCTTCGATAGCACGGATGGATTCGCAATCCTAATATGTGAAAGACAGCTATCGTTTTATAAGCCAGCGAATGTCTTTTACCCCCTATCACAGTCTGTCCCATACTTAAATGCGGATGAACTATTCTATATCAGGATTGTTATAAACTTATGTTATCATTTTTGAACATGTAATTGATTTCAAATAAGAACTCCATTAGTATGCTGAACACTCGTAAAAAGCTTAAGATCTTGTCATCGATGAATATGGTGCTACCACTGATCACTTTGTGCGCTGCTACTGCGTGTACAGAACGATCAGGCTCTGATAAAAGTAAAATAAATACCACTGTTCATAAAGAGGATACACTGCAACTCAAAAAATCAGAAGAACAGCATACACCGCTCCTTGATATCAAGGATATCAAACAAGCTTATGCGAATACCAATAAAGAACTGATCGACGGTCAATTGGATTCCACAACATTCAAATATTCGTGCAAGGATGAAAAAAATGGGACGGTGAGTTATTTTACAAAAAATGGTAAACTTAAACTCATTGTCCACAGATATAATGAGTATGATCATTATTCTGCTGTAGATCGTTATTTTGTACAGGATAGTACCTTATTTTTCACTTACCATACCAATGTAACTTGGTCTTTTGAAAATGGTCCAGAAGGTTCTACGAAAGATAACATCAAAGAAAATCGAACTTATCTGATTGTGGAGAAGCCGATTAAATGTCTGGAAAAAAATTTCACCATGCACTCAAAAGCATCCTCTAATCCTGACCCGGAGTCAATCCCTAACCGGGATGTTAATTGCCAGTCGGCAGAAATTGTATTAAAGCCATACCACATATTGACAAAATACCGATTTAAACCTACTGCAGACTGCTTGGAATGATCCAAATTGGAGATTGTCTATTTTGCTTAAAAAAGTGGGCAAGATCATATCCATCTTTAAAAACCAATTCATTCATTAACAGTAATTATCCATAATAAATATATATGATTCGTCCATTCTCTTTCTTTATCCTTACTGCTCTACTATTTACAGGCTGTCAAAATCAAAAAAATGTTTCTGAAACAACTGAAAATAAAGCTGATACGTCCACGTTAATTCCTCTTGAAACACAATTACGAGTGATTGACACTCATTTTTCCACAGATTCAGTACAATTATCGTTCACGGTGCTCAACCACTCGGACACTGTGCAGCGATTTTGTAAATGGGAAACACCCTTTGAGCCGTTATTAGGAAAATATATGGAGATTATCGATGAACAAGGAATAGAAGTGCAGTTTACTGGTCCGATGGCTAAAAGAGTCATGCCTCCTCCTACAGAAAGCTATATTCAAGTTCAACCACATGATTGCGTCAGTACCGTATTTAATTTAGCAAAAAACTATACGATCAAACCGGGAAAATATACGGTTAATTATATTGGCGGAGGAGTAAGTGGTCTACAAAAAGGAAATGAAGTCAAAATTGCAGTAAATGGAAAGTAGTGCGCATGATAACACGCCATGATATCTATTAAGTGTTCTTGTTTATAGAGGATTATGTAGTATTTATATTAAAAATACTTACCTTTAAAATAACTACTTTATAAACATTACTTTTATGCAAAAGTTAATTTTAATACTTTTAATAGTTACTTGTGGGGCATATTCTACCAAAGCGCAACAAAGAAATGATGCTGAGTCTGTACTAAAATGGTTTAATAAATGTTTAAACGACGTTAAGAATAAGGAGAGCATCCAGAATTATAAAGCTAGTTTTTTTAAAACAGATTCCGTTAGGATCATTGGATATATCGAGAACTATGATGCTTCACTAGGTTTTGCAAGTGGAATAATCTATAATGCCAACGATCTAACAAGAGAAGATTTCCCGACTAGTGTACGGATCATGCCTGATGGGCGCTTTGATGTTAAATTTGAGATTCAATACCCTGTATTGACATCGCTATTATTTAACAATGATTTCTATAAATTTTATATTGAACCCGGACAGACATTGGGAATGATCTTTAAAAATGAAAATGGAAAACTTAATTTTCTTTCATTTAAAGGAGTATTAGCGCATGACAATGATCAGTTAAGTGCTTTTGAATGGGATAATCAAAATCAAAAATTTTATAATACCATAGAAAAATTGGTTAAAGGTAATACTCCTGAGCAGAGCAAAGCCCAAATAATGAAATCTTGGGATCAAACAGAGAGCAGGATAAATCATCAGTTAGTATCTTCTGGATACAGCTCTAAGATAAAGGAATTAATCCAGTCTGAAGTACAGTTAAATTATGCTTCACAGCTGTTGGACTATGCTATGTATCATGAGGTGTTTGCTAAACAAGATTCGACAAACGATAATCTAAAAATACCGCTACCTCCAGATTTTTATGATTTCATCTACCGATTAGATCTGAATAAAAAGAGCTATCTGGCTATAGAAAATTTTTCTACTTTTATTAACCGTTTTGAATATTCACCCCTATTCGTCCAGGACGATTTCAACAAACAGATTAGCAAAAATTATCAAGATTCTTACGCTGTTCTCGATTCAGCCAATCGAAAGGCCAATCCACGTTTAATAAATTCAACGATGTATGAAGTCGCAAAACTAAGGACATTAAGGGGACGATTGACCTATTCTATTGACTCCATAAAGATTGAAAACTATCAACACCAGATCAATGCTACGTTACAGGATCCCTTTTTTAAGAAGCAGGTTGAACTACTGGTTCAAAAGCGTTACGCAAATAATAAACCCTATGAATTAGGCGATACCTACGGAAGCAAAATGTTTAAACAAATCGTTGATAAATACAAAGGTAAAGTCGTTATTGTTGATTTTTGGGCTCAATCGTGTGGCCCTTGTCGTGCAAGCATCGAGGCCATGAAAACTAAAAGACTCAAATTAAAAGATAATCCAAATCTGCAATTTGTTTTTATTACAGATAGTAGTGGTACTCCTGATATGAATTTTTATAAGTCGTATACTGCAGAAAATAATATGTATGAAAGCCATATCGTATCATCAGATGATTATTTGGCATTTCGCGAATTGTTTAAGTTTAATGGTATACCTCGCTATGTACTTATTGATGCTGATGGCAAAATCAGGAATGCTGACTTCGCACTCCATAATTGGAAATATGAACTGACAAAGCATTATCCACAATATTTTAATTTTCAAATGCTAAATGAGATTTAAATGGATACCTCATCGCTATTAATCGGAATTAAATAAGTTAGCCAATAGGATTACCATAAGAACCTATTGGCATCCCATCCTCCTAATCTAAATAGTCATCAAACAACTTGTTCCTCTCCTTATCGTAATGGTATACATAAATCAGATGTGCCATTCGATAAAATGACGAAAGCGGTTTTCTGTTTATTTTTTTTTTGAATAATATATCCCCTAACAGTTGTAATATGCTTGAGGAATCTCAACTGCTATTTTTGTCATTTGCTCCAATCGCTGAGCAAACTGATCGAAGAAATACGTATCTGCTGTAAAAACATACAGATATTCTTCGGTGCTAAGATGCACCATAAAATCTGCATATCCGGGTCCTTTGGCGGGAAGGATATTCTGAAAAGTAAAATATTTGATCTCATCAAAATCTAGAATCAGTGCAGTATCTATCCCTGCAAATCCTATTTTTTGATTAACATCGTCTACCCAGACACCACTTTGGTTTTTCAGTAGTTGATGTATCTTGGAGGGCACATTTTTAATTGCACTACTTTTTGTATAACTGATGCTTATATCCAATTTTTTATGAAAGGAAATGATTTCAGTAACCTGCATCACGGTTTCATATGCCTGGTTTTCTAAAAGATGATGGTATTGTCTTTGGTTGTATAAATACAACGAAGTACTGCCATCATCGTAACCATAATCTGCATCGTAGGTATAACAAATCGAGGCTTCAATGCCTTTGCTCAATGCGAACCTTAAATGGCATTGATCATTTCTTTCATAGCCATAATGGTCGATGTCGATATTTTCATCGATCCAAAGCTCCCGAAGTTGTTGGTAACTTTGATCGGTATTGGTTTCATCATAGAGCTGCACAAAAAACTCTTGAACGGGTGCATTTGATCTTGTATTTTCTGCATATATTTCCAATTGGAGAATCAAAAGTGCACCGATCCTGACGGGATACTTGAATCTTAAATATTTTACGCCAAAATCGATGAAATAGGTTTCTACACAACCTAATGCTTCCAATTGCTCATATGTCGTATCCCAAGATACCATCTGCTTAGGTGCTGTATATACTTCGTAGCCAAAATCTTCGTCACCTGGATAGGTATCCAGAATCTGATAATTTTGAGCCATTTTCTTGGTCCAAATTTTTACTTTATCGTCTTCCTTTTTGGCCTTACTGACAACAAAAAAGGTTGTATTGTCAAAATGAAAACGTTCTGAGAGTTCCGGATATACTTCATCAAACCCATTTAATTCCGTAGAGATATAGTGTTGATGATCTGCAAAAAGGAACAGAAAGGGCACATTGCCCAAAATCTGTACATAAGCGTATTTTAAAGTCTGAAGATTGGCCTTTTCGAGATGGCCATGATCTTTGTAAAAAAGCGTATCGCCGTCTATCCAAATTTCTTTTCTATGCATTGTTCTATTTTTTTTATTAGCTAATTTGCTACGGATATCAATCCTCTTCTTTCCATTGATGCAGATCATCAGTGGTCTTTGTAGATGTTACTTTTCCATCAACATACCTCTGCACTTGGTATGTTCCAGAATCTAGACGTTTAATCGTGATACCATAGTCGGGCTTACTTTTAGCATTGTAGGATACCGCTCCCAAATAGTTTTTTTCATCGTAAGGAAAGCTGTAGGAATGAAATATAGTTGCGAAATTTCTTTTATCCATATTGCCTAAATCACCAAGTTTGTTGTGGAGTTGGTCAAAAAACAGGTTTAGATCTCCGTCAAACTCAAACGAAAATTGTGAAAATAGAGGGCTTAAGAAGTCATTCTCTATATCGTCCATATCGGGGAATGTTGTCTTGATAAAATGAAATTCGCGCAATATGCCATCTTCGTCCAGATAATAAGCTGTCGTAGCATGAGGTGCTATTTGATCTATTTGTTGGACACTCTTTTGGGAAGTAGCTACTCGCTTTTTTCCTTTATAAAAATCAGCTTGCAGAAAACCGTCTTTTTTATAGATATGCAGTTCGTTATTTGACTGCATATCATGGATCATCACCTTATTATCTTTCAACTGAAAATCCAATCGATTAAAATAATGCATCGCAAATAGATCAATCATAAAACCTATGAGCTGGCCATTTTGATACTGATCGATTCGTACGACACCATGAGGCAATTCATGATACACAGGACCATCCAACGCTTTCCCATTGTGGTAAGTCGTTTTTAGTGTGTAATTGACTGGTGCAGTTTGCGTATCCATGTTGAGGTAATCTATCGCATATTTGGCTACCAATTGACCGTTTTGGTAGTAATTGACATAATTCAACTCTCCCAATAATTGTTCATCACTAATCTCATAGCCATTAAACGGTCTACCGTCCTTGAGTTCTAATTGATAGACATGTTTTTGATCGTCAAAAATCCTGATGGTATTGGTTTCCTTTAAATTAGGATTCACTTGTTTCATTTCTTTCCATTTGTGTGATGTTTCTTTTGAATGATCCTGAGCACAAAGTATTGTCGTGCTACATGTCAAAAGCAATAGGGTCATGATGTATCTGAACATATCTCTTTATATTCTAGTGAGTTTGAATTGTTCTCCATCATTTGTAAGCTCGGAAGCCATATTTCTTGATGGTTTGAACATCCTCATGTCCATCCAAGCCAAATATTGTTGTTGGTACGGATCTGCTAGCTCTTTGCTCATATCTGAAACGGATATTTTTCACTTAATTGATGGTGAATTTGGCTAAATACTGTAGTGAACTGAACTTTTGTCTCCTCAGAAGTTCTACCCTGCTCGTCCATCATTGCTTCTAAATCGCGAAGCAAAAAAGCCATTTGCACACTTTGAACAAAATTAATTCCCATGGATTCAAATCCTTCATCATAGTCATGGTCGTAAAAGAAAACCATTCCTTTTTTGTCAAACAACCATCGATCACCTTGTCCTGTTCCTGCAAAAACCCAAAATTCTTCCGTTGCAAATTCTTTATTTTCGTTCACCGCTTCTACGGAATTGAATAATATAAAATCTCCTGAAATTTCAATGGTTTTAAATTCCGTAACCCATTTTCTATATTTTTCAGGAAACGGGAATTGCAGGGTTTTAGGAAAATTCTGAACACAGCTTTCGGATTCCGAAAACACGGCTTCTATTTCCATAGTCGTTAATATGTGGAAGGGATTCATGGGCTTTTCTTTTTCATATTTTAAACGTTAATGACTTCAATAATAGTTCATTTATTTTTATAATTCTGGCATTATTGATCGCCAACGAGGCGCTGTCGTGTTCAATATTTAGGTCTCCCCTAATACTTAAGTAAAACGCTATTTTTTCAATTTCATTATCCATTTTTTTAACCAAATTAAACCACCAGCTATTTCACCGCCTTACTTTTAATGATTATTCGAATTAAAGATAACAAAACTGTGGAGATGAAAATATCCCTGATACGAATGATTTTTAGTCTGATGTGATCATAATAAAACGATCATCATGTTAAAAGAAACAACCTCATTTAGATTCATGTTTGTCATCAACAATGAAATATCTACTTGAGCGTGATTTGATCGTATTTTTGAATTCCTATTTTTGAAGATCGGTAAGCTCTTCCATGTAAGCGTTGTCTTTAATTAAATATATGGCTTCGTGTACAAAAACACACCGGCTACTATCCTCTATTCCGTTGTTCATTTGACTTTCCAGAAGCTGATCAAGTGAAAGAAGTAAATTTATTACCAAGATAAATATCATTTCACAAAGTGACCCATCAAATTTATTGCACCAACTTGTTTTTCATTTCTATTTGTAAACTTTTTACATTAAAATACTTCATATGATTTAGAAGAGTTATCGAAGATTTTTAATTATAAATAATATCAACTTCATAATATGAAAAAAGGTTTTTCCTCTTCTAGTTTTTTTGGTAAATATTAATGTGTTTAAAATAGTTCTTACTTCCGCTTAATTCTACAAGATCTTTTTTATTAAGATATGTGTAATAATCAATAAAAGCTCTAATCTTATCTCCAAATTCCTTATCATTAAACCTAATGATAGAAATCATTTTTACTATAATAAATTTCATTTTTATTATTAATGAGTAAAATTCTATTATCTGGAGTAATTAGATATATTTTATAATGGCCATAATTTAAGTTATACCTATTTTTAATTGATATAATTTCGCTTTTTCAAACTTTGATAGAATTTCTTCGTGAAAAGTATCCCACTTATCTTTTATGATCATTTTATTATCACTTCTTTTCACCACTGTATATCTCGGGTCAAATATTTTTTCTTGAAAAGTTGTAAAATTGGATTATTCAAAACTACTCTCAAAAATATTCAAAATAGGCATAGAGTCTGAAAAAATTAGAAAAGATAATTCATACAACAACATATTTAGCAACATTCTGTTGTAGTAGTGTAATTATGCCATACTTTATTCATTTTATAATATTTACCGGAGTAAACAGTATAAGTTGGTAACGCACCTACACCTATATTTACCCCACAGCTCAGTTGATATTACCCAACACAACATACTCGATATCAATACATTAAAAATTCAACCATTAGGTATTATAGTTTCATTTCAATAAGTTCCTTAATAGTTGTAGATTTTTCTATAGATTTTAATAAAATATTCTCTTCATCTTCATTGTCCATCGTATTTATTTTAGTTACTATATAAATCTTACATTTATCAAAAGACCATTTTTCATTACTTTTTTCAAAACAAATATTATATTCTTTTCTTCTAAATATTTTATTCCACAAAGTTCTAATTTCCTTACGTCCTACTACAATATAAATATAACCATCAGAACCTAGACATCTTTTTTGTAAAAGATAATTAGTGTAAAAAAAATCATCTTTCGAAATATATTTAGAATCATACCATACTAGATCAAATAATATCTCATAATTCCATGATGGTATATCTAGCAATAAAATGGGAAATTTTATATTCATAATAATTCTATTTATAGTGTTTAATTTATTATTAAGTGATATATTTTAGAAATTATCCAAAGCCCATCTATATTAGTAAAATATCTCTTAAAATACTTATTAAGTTATGTTAATTTTATTTATTCAAATTTGCATTTTTAACAAGTAATCTTCAATAAATACCTTCATACATTTCATAACTTCCAACATTTTCATCAATAATATCTCCTAATCCTTTGGCCTGTCCATTTACAATATAATTAACCCCCATTGTACCAAAGTCAAGAAGAAACCATGCTCCCGATGCTATTGCTCCTACACCTGTTGATGAAACGCCTAACATTACCGAATTTATTGCATGAGAAGGTTTTAATTCACCTGAGAGTAACACATCAGCCGCTAATAATACTCCTCCCACTTTTGTCAGTTTTCCTGATAAATTTCTAGCTGTTGAGACTCCTTCAATTTGTCTAGCACGATTAATTTTAGCGAAATGACTGTTCCATCTTTTACTCTCCCATCTCCAGGCAATACCTTTTGATTTTGTTTGATGCCATACTTCATTCCATTTATAATATTTACCGGAGTAAACAGTATAAGTTGACAATGCACCTACACCCGTATTTACCCCCCACAGCCCAGTTGATATTATTCCACCTAGCAAGTTATTACCACCACCACTATTAACCCTAGTTATATTAACCTCATTAAGCCAAACTTCATCATTAGCGACTTTAAAATTACTCCATTCTTCTTTTGAAAAATTATTGTTATTATTTATAGTATCTAAACCAAATAAATCGATATAAGTTAACGGATTATTCATTACATAATTGTATGAATTTAAGTTATAATGTATCTCCGCCAGCGGATCTATTACATTCCACCTTCCTATTTCCGCATCATAGAACCTTGCCCCGTAATCATACTGGCCTCCAAGCTCGCCCTGGATCTCCTTGCCATTATAAAGATACTTATTATTCCCTCCTGCTACAACTTTTTGCTTCCCGAATGGATAGTAATCGTCTTTCTGCAGGACTTCGACCGCATTACTGTTGGCTGGATTACGGTAGACGGTTGATCTCACATTGCCCAGATGGTCTGTAAGGTTATACCGGTAGGTGTAGCTGCCGTCACTGTTCCGGTAGGCCACGCCCACACCGGTATGGATCAGCTCGATCGTCGACCCGTTGTATTCAATACCCCCTACGTAATCCCTGTTGCCTCCCTGGGTGGAATACTTACGCAGCTTGGTGCCGGTGGCATCATACAGATACCCTACCTTCACCGTTGCTCCGGTGTTCCATGCAGAATCCGGCAGGTTCAGGTGGTTGTACCTGAAGTTCATACCGATACGGTCCTTGGTCGCATTACCGTTTACATCGTACGCATAATTGTTGACGCCGCCGGTCACACTCAAAAGCCTGTTGCTTTTGTTTGTATTGTTATAGGCGTAGGTTATGGTGGATCCGTCACGTACTAGGGTTCTGATATTGCCCATATCGTCATAGGTCAGCAATTCACTCATAATAGTACCTGTACTGGTGCCGTTCTTCAGTCTGTTCAGTCCATCGTAACTGTAGCTGAATACATTGGACAAATTCGGACTGCCATGGGCCCAGTGCTGCTCGGCGATATTGCCGTTGTACTGTTTGCCCGATGAGGCATCTTGGTATTTCAGGGCATAGCTGAACTGTGATGAGCTGGCACTGCTCATCCAGCCGCGCTCGTTGTAGGTATAGGCGATACTGCTGTGGAAGTTCGCGCCATTTTTGTCGCCGCCCACATGGTTGTTCTTGAGCTGGCCGATCTCATTGTACTCGTTCCTGGTCAGTGTGACGGTTTTGCTTTCATCGCCGATATAATGCCTGCTTGCCAGTAGCCTGCCGACATGGTCATATTCATTGCTGGTCACCGCAGTGGTAGCTGTTCCTGTTTTTGGGGTATGCACACGGGTGCTGGTCTCCAGCTCTCCGACAAAGCTGTAGGTATTGGTCACATAGTCCGTACCTCCGATATGGTTCTTGGCGGCACTCTGGACCACCCGGCCATACTCATCGTAATACTGTACCGTGAGCAAAGGTGATGTGCCATCGCCCATGCTGACTTTGGTGCCGGTGAGCAGGCCTTTTACCTTCAGGCTGTTATTCAGTCCGCTGGTGGCGGCGAGTACACCTGCATCTTTAAAACTGTAGCTGTCGTAGTAATTGACTGTCAGCTCCTGTAACTGGGATGCGGTGTTGGGGAATGTGGTATTGCTATAGGTGGTGCCGCTACGGGTCTCCCACTGAGAACCCACTGAATCTGCCAGTGCTTGGACCTGGACACGGGTGGTCTGGTTTGCGGTGGTATTGGTGTAGATACCGGTGCTGGCGATACGTCCAAATGCGTCGTACTTGCTGTACATCCATTTTTTCTGCGCGCGCTGCTTGGCGTCCTGCATCAGGATAACCTGGTCATTCCTGTTGTAGACCAGATACTCCCAGCCTTTGCCGGGTACTTTCTTCTCGACCGCTCTTCTTCGGCTGTCGTACTTATAGGCATACAGGAGCTCGTTGAAGTCGGCATTGTTATCGGTTACTGTAGTGGCCGTATATCCCGGGGGAATGACATAGCGCAGGTCGCCAAAGTCGTCGTACACGTAATGGGTCTCGAGTTTTTTCGTGTCGGTCTCCCAGATGCGTTTGAGTACTATGCGACCTTCAAAGTCTTTGTATTCTTCTACGGTTCCCTGTTTGCCGTTGGCCTGGATCCAGTTTTCGTCCTTGGTCACTGTTTTGTACAGTTTACCGGCACTATAGAAGCTTGATGTGGCTCCGGTGCCGGCGGCATTGATGCTCCAAAGCTTCACATCGCTGGCAATATTGGTTCCGTAATCGGTGACTATGGTATGACCGCTGGTTGATGTCATGGCTACTGCCGCTCTATGGGCTGCGGGCTGCCAGGCTGCTCCGGGTGCGCCCTGTTCCTGTACTCGGTTCAGTGGGCTGTTTTCAAAGACCGTGATGGCATAGGGGTTGGGGGTGCGAACAATACCTGCAATGTCTGTTCCCGTGGTCTTACTATAAAAATTTACGACGGCTCCGTTACCGCCTGTTTTATAGGATCCGTTACCTCCAATGTCGGCATAGGGTAAGTATCTGGTGCTCTCTCTTCCAAATCCATCGTACTCGATATGCTGGACGATATCTTTATAGGTCGGACTGGCCATCAGCTGGATACTCTGACTTGCCCTTCCCAGACCGTCGAAATACTGAACAGTCTGGTTTTCCTCACCTATGGTGCGCTGGGAATTTAGGGTTGATAAGGTAACTCCGGGTTTCTTGAATATTTTGGTCAGGATATAGTTCTGTCCCGATGTGGGCTGGCTGACCAAAGTTGGAAAGGAGACGATCGAGATCGTCACCGTTTTTCCGGACTGCACCGGAATATGAAATCCGTTCTTTAGGGTGATGCTGCCAAGTGCCTGGATATTGGTCTGACCGGTATAGGCACTCAGTGTGGTGTCTTTGGGCAGCTGCTGTCCCTGTGTGCTTAATCCGAATGCGGTTGCTATGAGGGTTAATAGATGTCTTTTCATAACTTCTCTAAATTAGTTGGGACGGTAATGGTAATCCATGGAACTGGTCACATGCTTGAATTGATCAAGGACTGCTTTCAGTCGTTGCATGCCGTCATACTCGTAATACTCGGTCACGCCTCTGGCATCGGTCTTGCTCTTCATACCGACCAGTGGTTGATAGGTGTAATTGGTGACCATGGCATTGGGAAGATCATTGCGCAGTTTATCTCCAGCATTTTTGATCGTAGTTTCTGTAACAGTAAGTAAATTCAAAGCGTCGATAGTTGCTTTTGTCAGAACTGTTTCAACTTCGGAATAGGTGGCATTCTTGATCTCGGCAATAGGATATTGACCTCCGTAACCCCAAAGGTAAGTGGTAACTGGTTCTTCCTGTTTTTTGATCTCCTGAGGATTGCCATAAATATCATAGAGATTATAAAATATTTTGGGTTCAATGGTTTTATTAATGCCTGTGTTTAATTTTATTAATGATATTTGCGGGATATTATTGAATAAATTATATTCATTAATTATTTGGGAAACCTTATTATTGAATGTTCGCTTTAACTCAATCGGAATATTAATTCTATTATCAGCAGTTAATTTGTTAATATTAACATTATTCGTAAAATCTGGAGGATATTTGTATTCAATTGTTTTAAGTAAATCCGCACTAGACATCTGTTCTTCTTTCGTTAGGTAACGATAAATTGGGTTGTATGTATAATTTGTAATGGATTTTATAGGAATATTATTTTCCATATTCGTTTCTATCTTTTGTTCAAGACGAACCCAAATTGGTCGAATTGCAGGATACATAAAATTTAGTCTTGTTACTTCAGTATTATTTTCATGAGTATAAACATCTCCGTTAGGAATCATATAAGATAGAGAAGGGGAAGTAAATCTACTTCTATTTATTGCCCAAATGATATCATCTTGTATGACGTTATTAATATATTCGCTAGTTTTGACCAAGTTTAATTTCTGTCCTTCCTCAATAAATACACTATCTCTGAGCAAAGTTCCATTTTCTTGATATCTGAAACCATCTATTCCGGCAGGGTTAATGTCCTTTGCAAAATCATATTCTCCGAAATCAAACTTATAATGTAAATTTTGATCAGGTTTATTAATATATTGATATAAGGTGACACCATTTTTTATATTGCCTATCGGGTCAACATCCGTAACGTATACTTGTGAGTAACCAACTGAAAAGCCACTACCTCTCCCTCCTTCTGAAGTCTCATACCCCCGATTATTCCTGTATCGAGGATAAAACATTAATTTACCAGATGAAAATCCAGGAGAATAATAATCATATTTAAAATAGTCAGAGGTATATTTAAATGATTTCCCCAAAATCCACTTTCCTGTAAAATCATAGCTATTTATCATTTTAACTCTCAAACCTCCCCCTATGCCAAGAAAATTTTTCTTTAAATAATCTTCAGGGCTTTTAATTACACTTGCATTTGCCTTTATCGACTTCATTTGTTTAAACAAACTACCGCCGACCATAAAAATATATTGTCCTGATGGCAACCATATATCTTCTGAATTATATGTCATTTGTTTATTTTCCAATAATGTGGGTATGGGTAAAAAGTTACTTCCATTTAAAACCTTTTTAAAAACAGGATTAGGGTCATTGATATCCTTTTTAATACTTATCTCCAAAAATGGATCTCCTATATATAAATATTTATCCAAAACAAATTCTAATGAAATCTTGACTAACGTTGACCCATTCTCAATATTAAGATACTTTATTTGATGAGGCATATTGTTTAGACCTCTTTCTTGCAACTCTTCAAAAGAATTATTCTCTCTTCGATACATCAAATATCTTTTATATGGATCATTTTCAAAATCATTTGTATGAAATCTATTTGCTTCAAAAATAAATCTCGTCTCTCCTCCTGTTGGATATTTAATTTTCTCCAAAATAAATGCTCCATTAAAACTAGCATCTGCTTCTCTATTGGCATCAAATCCACCAAAACTATATTTTGGATAACCATTCCTAATTCCCTCCATTTGCACTACAGAGGGAATTAAAATTTTGTTTAGGGCTCCATTGAAATATCCCCAATGATCAATCGATGAAGAAAGTTTTGTAGGTAAATTGCTTTCATTGTACTCAAATCTATAATTATTTGATTCATTATTATTGCCCCAAAATTTTAACTCTGTGAATTTTAATCGTTTTTCATTCCATGATTTAGTATAACCACTTCTTTGATTTGAATTTATGTAATAGTGTGAATTTTTAGAAAATAAATTTAGTCGTTCCAATGTAGGAATATCAATTCCTAAAAAATTAGCATTAAAATAACTATGAATTAACTCATATTTTTGGATGCTATTCCCTAACTGATCATAAATGAATATTGTCTTTAATCTAGGTTCTGGTTCATTATCCTCTCTATCAAACACATAATCAAATCGAACAGAACCTCCAGGAAATAATATATTATCTAAATAAACTAATTCATAATAACCTGAATTGGTCTGAACTGCTTGTCCCATATCCATCGATTTCTGTAAATTAGAAAATGAAGTTAAAAGCGTGCTGCTTTTTTTATAGTTTAAATTTATTACTGAGCCATTAATAGTTTCAATTTTTGTTAAATAAAAGCTACTGTTAAAACTTTCCATTCTGGGACGATCAACGAATTTTACTTTTTCTGCTGCTGCAAAAGAATACTTAGCCCCATCTGGTGTAGTAATCTTCCAAGAAACAACATCTGTTGTCAAAATATTAGAATCCAAAAAATATTCAATTTTAAGATTATCTTCTTTTTCTTTTAAAACTTTACCATTTCTTAAAATAATAAATTTGCCAGAATATCCCATAAAATTATAATTGAATACATCGGGTTCATAGTCATATCCAAGTTCTGTATCATTAAATGATAAGCTACTAACACCAACAATAAACTTAGTATAATCTAAATTATTTGGTAAAGAAAATGGAACTTTAGTTTTATTATAGTTATCTTGCACAACTCTGAAATATCTGAATAAAGGATTCGGACCATTAGGACTATTTGCATCTGGATTATGTTCAATAAAACGATAATTATGTTGTATCGTATAATCAGTGGGGGATATACCTTTTAAATCAGGTAAATTATTATCTGTTGAGCTATTTAAATAATTATACGAGTAGAAATCATTTGTCTCTCGAATAGTATGGCTAATTAAACCACCTGCATTTAGAGTCCACCCAAGACCTATTCTACTAGCTTCTTCATTGACCTTAATACCTGACGCATTATAAGATAGAGTAATGGGTAAAGTAATGTCTTTTAATGCAATATTATAAATGGGGATAGTTATATCAGGTATACCAGTATAATTAGATACTGGAAAATCTCCATACTTTTGAATGGTTTCAGCATTTGGAGATGGAGGTATGATATTTGGTAATTCTGGGATAGTTTGCCCGTTAGCAAGAACTATAAAATAAAGAGAAACAACTGTTAAAAAGCATCTAAATTTCATAAAGGATAATTAAATTAATAACTTAAAAACGGAAAACCGCTTTATTTAATCGTTGAAAAACGTTTGTATTTTGTTTACGAGATGTAATTCAATTGATTCGGTAAATATAATTATTTTCAACAACATTATTTTATAAATATTCGAAATATTTATAAATAAAAATAACTTAACTCAAATTATTTCCTTTAAATTCACAGATGTCCAAAACAATTTTTTTTATTAGAAAAATAAAAGCTCTTTCCTATTAGATGGATAATTTTTTTTTAAAATTCTACAACGAACCTATTTTATGCACCAAATATGCTCTTCTAAATACTTTCGATTTGCATATTTTTGCTCGTAAATAATTCATCGAGCCATTGCTGTAAATCGTTTTTGAAAAATAAATTGAATCTTATAAATGTAACCAGATTTGACAGACGCTATTGATATTTTGCTTTTTCTTTTAAGAATTTCATGAACAATATTCTCGTCATTACTGTCTGTATCTTCACAGCATTTTCGGAGGTTTCGATAAATGATTTGATCTTTAGGTGCTGTTTTATATGCCTATAGAAGGCCTTTGCTTGCCAGCGTTCTTTATAGATATCAGCAACTGTAAGTGGATTTCCGTACAAAATATTGTTCAAGAACTGATATTCTTTACCTGTTTTGCTCTAAAAATAACAGATCAGACGCAACTCTCATACATATTGCTTTCTAGCTTTTATAGTTTTATGGAAACATTTGGTTCCTAAAAAATACCATTTTGATTAAGACTGCTGATCTCAAAATTGTGATGGACATCCAATGCCACGTTAGACTGGATACCTGTAACAAAGAAACAGCCTCTGCTGTTCAAATCGTTAAGCCAAGTGTAATCCACGTGGACTATCCAAATTTATGTAATAAAAAAAGAGAAAAGGAAATATGTTTTTCCTTATCCTTTATGTGCAAGGTAGGTACTATTTTTTTTCAGAGCTTTGCGAAATTGATATAGATAATTGGGAAGAATAGAAAGCCGAAACGAAATCAAAAATATGCATATTAAAAAATTGCTGATAAATATAATAAAGCGAGTGATCAGATAAATCTTGACGACTCGCTTTTGTTATCAATTTACTACTTTTAAACTCTTTTTGCTTATATAAAGGTAGTCAGTATTACTTCTAAATAACAATACTACAAATTTAAATCTCGTTACTTTTATATTTCCCATAAGCATCCCTAATACAAATCTCTAATTCATCTGGGCTGCAGTCTAAAAAAGAAGAAGACAAAAATATTGGAGTACCGTATGAATTAGCACTCAATCTTAACCACCATGACTTAACTTTACCAAATTGATTAATGTATTCATTTGGTTTTTTTATATCTATCAATAAAATGGTAACAGACCGAATATCTACTTTTCTTATTGCAACAATGTCATTCCATTTAATGAGATGTCCTGCGAGCATACTAGAATAATCCATTATGCCCTCTTCATTAATTATTAAACCTTTTTTATTAAAATAAACCTTCAATAACAGAATCATAAGAATGCCACACATTAAAAATGTTAAAATACCAATTATTCTTGCTAAAATTGGATTATTTAAAAATGTAGACATTTCCTCAGGATAAAAAATTGTATATATACCCAATAAAAATAATGCAAAACTGATAATGAAAAATAATAACAATTTTGCCTTTAACAATTTAATTTCCATAGTTTAATTCATTAAATCAAAATAACCAATCAACTATGCATTTTAAAAATTTTATTTCTTGATTTGAGTATAAAAAAAATATTCGATATCCACGAAAAACTTTTTGCAAGACAGCATAACAACCTTTCAGCACTCAAAGGTTGTTATGCTGTCTTTGTGGAAAGCTAAGCGACTATAATTCTATTAGGATTAGAGATACACTATTTTATTTCAACTTCTTCACAAACAAAATTTATGTTATCATTATCAGTGATATCATCTTGCCTCCAATTTTTCAAGTCGATCAACAACCTGCTTCATCATTTTATCTTTTTCAATCAGATGAAGGGTAAGTTCTTCTATCTTTTTCAGTAGTAGTAGATTCATGGCCGCGACATCTAGACCTTCTTCTTTAATCTGTTTTGCAGAAGGTATTTCTGGAAGATGTTTATTTTCTTTGATATATCCTTCGATCTCTTTAAGGGTATTTAGTTTATACTCTGGTTCAAAGACATAATCTGGAACTGCAATATCTGTTTTTATCTTAATTTCGGTTGCTAAAATATTTCCATTTACAGCCAGTTTAGCTTGTGGAGAAGTAGTTCCTATACCAACATTACCATTTGCGCTAATACGCATCTTTTCCGTTAATTCTTTAAGGTAAGTCTCTTGGGTAAAAAATTGCAAACCATAAGAATTGAAATCACTGCTTTCTGTCATCGTATTAATCGACGTGCCATAAGTGGTATAATTACCGAAGCTTAAAGACTGACTAATCATCGGAACAGACTCTCCTACTACATTTGACAAATTCTTCACCAAAAAATTTCCTCCTCTAACTTCAAGTTTAGCTAAAGGTGTGGTCGTGCCTATACCCACAGAACCACTAGTAGGAAAACTATTTGTCTGTGCTATCCCGATCTGAAATCCTACTATACTCAAAAATAATGTAAATACTGCTTTATTCATGTTGTTTACTTTTTTAACTTTATTTGTTAACGGAATTCTACTAAATTATTTTTAAATATAAATAAATAGAGAATAATCAGTGTCAAAAATGATTTAAAAGAAATAATGTTATTAATTGACTGGTAGACTTACCAAAACTGATAAGTCTACCGAGTAGCTCGATCAACAAATAAGAAATCAGAAAAGGATAATGATTGCCCTCAATAATTAATGGCAGAACTGTACAAAATTGATGTTAGAAAATTGGGAAAAATAGAAAGAGTAAAAACAAACTCAAAAATTTCCATATTAAAAAAAATTGTAGATAAATCCAATAGAACAATGAGTAAACTTTTGGATTTTTAAGAATGAAATGCTAAAACTTTTTTGAGGTCAGTGGATAATAAAAGCGAGCGATCAAGAATTATTTGATCTCTCGCTTATTATTAATTTTCCAACTTTGAACACTCCAGTTTTTTTGAGGGAGGTCATGTTAAGCTGCATTAAACCGGGCGGCTACAATAATGCAGTATTTTATAAAATTTATTTTAAACACTACTGATCTTTCAATTTAATATAAAATAGACGTTTGCTTTTTACAATGAAATCTGATTCTGGGTTTTCTTCCAATTTATCTTCGTATAATAGGGAAAAAAATCAAATACAATAATCCCTTTGTCATTGTTCAAAAATGCTGAATTAATAGCCGTACTTGAACACGGCTCAGCCTCTTTAAAATGAAAAAAAGTAACATCATTTAAAATTAATTTAATATTTTCATAATCATAATCATTGAAACTATTCATGCACTTAAAAGTAACTTCGACTATTCTAATATTATTAATTTGATAATATTTTATTTCTGAAATCAAAGAATCCGAAAAATCTTCATATTTATTTTTTATTTCATTAAACATATAATTTTATTGAATTACCCCAGGAGGAATTGAATATTGTACTCCATTAGGTATTTTTAAATATTCACTGGGAACAATATCCCATTGATTATGATTGCCGAAGTCATCAGATGATAATGCTCTCTTTAAAGGGAATAAATAAAGTGATATCAATCTTAAACGTTTTCTAACTGATGAACCAAAATTACTTGCGGCGTTTGAGGCAGAAAAAAAAATCAGTTATCTCCTTTTTTTAGATTATATCAAAAAATATAATGTCTTACTTGAAAAAAAATCAAACCATGCGAATAAAAATCTAAAAATTATTTATTGATTATGTAAGCTTTAGGTTTGGGAGTGCACCACCAACTGTGTCATTGGTTTCTCTTTAAAAGTCTCTATCTAGCTTTAGCCTATCACCAAATTTAATGTAAAGTTGGGATATGGTCAAGCCCCAGTTGTGCAGTGGCATCTTTTTAGAGATGTCCTTTATTATCAGGAACATCAACTTCATAAGAGCCTGCTCAGAATTGAATGCACCTTTAGTTTATTCATTCGTTTTTGTTTTTATAGGTATTCATAAGCTCGCTGTGCTCGGTTTTGTAATTTTACGGATCTGACGGTGCATTCCTTCAATAGGATTAGTAGTATAAATAGTCTTACGTACCTGTCCATCATACTCGAAAAAAGTAGAAAGGTTAGTCCAATTGTCCAACCAGGATTTAGCAGCAATTGGATACTTCTTACCCCATTTTTCCTCGAAAACGAGTAGATTTTCATATCCTATTTCTTCGTTAATAGCTTTATAAACAGGCTTTAGATTTTCAATAACTGCTTTTTTGTCCTTTTCTGTAACGTAGCGCATACTTGATCTGATCTGGTGGACAATGCATAACTGAACTTTAGTTTTTGGAAAAATAGCTTCGATAGCTTCAGGAAAGCCCTTTAGCCCATCAATACAGGCTATTAGAATATCTTCGACACCACGCTGTTTTAGATCTGTAAGTACGGATAACCAGAATTTTGCGCCTTCGTTCTCTGAGCTATAAAGTCCGATCAGGTCTTTGCGTCCATCCATTCCAGCACCCAGGATATTATAAATAGCCCTAGACTCAACTGTGCCATTCTGACGAACTTTGTAGTGCATACAATCCAAGAAAACAAAGGGATAGACAGCTTCCAAGGGACGACTTCTCCACTCATTGACCGCCGGCATGACACTTTCTGTGATACGCGATATTTCAGTAGCGGAAATCTCCATAGCATACATCTCACGGATGAAATCGCTTATAGCGCGTGTGCTCATGCCTTTAGCATACATACTCAGAACATGACCTTCCAGTTGTTCTGTAATAATAAGTTGACGTTTAGGGACGACTTTGGGTTCGAATGTGCCAGATCTATCACGCCCAGATTCTAGCTCAAAAGTGCCTGTGTTCAGACCTCGAACTGTTTTCTTTGTCTTACCAGTGCCACGTTTGGGATTCCCAGAAGCCTAATCCTCTTGCGAATGGTTCTCTAGCTCACCGTCCATCATTGACTCTAATAAATGCTTCACTAAGGGCGCTAAGACGCCCTCATTGGGAGATAATCTCTTCCCCTCGTAAAGACCTTGCATAGCTTCCTCTTTGAAGCGTTCAAAACGGCGACGCCCTCTTGAGTTCCTTTAAAAACAAACACGAACGAAAAATCCAATGGGGTCACTTCTTTCATGACCATATCGCTTGAATAATTAAATATAAAAAATCTTATTAAATTATTCTATTGACACAGTTCACATTACAGTCTCGAAACTAGAAAAAGTTTTGAAATAAAGTGAGCGATCAAATAAATCCTGATCGCTCACTTTAACTTTAATAATTTCCTCTTTTTGAATACTTCAGCTTTTTGTAAGAAAATCATTATTTTTCTTAAGTCAACAACAAGAAATAATATCATACATATTCCAAAAAATTATAGAATAGGTACAAGAATTGGTTGATTATTTTTTCATCTTTACAGTTGTTAACATATAGAACATTTTCTCTAAAAATTTGATTAAATAAGATTTAAACTATTTTTAATATTTCAATAGCAGACTCTCTATCAACTTCTTTCACTTCAAGTGGGTCATGAGTAATTATGTAAAAGTTTCCTCTTCTATTTATTCCTAAAAAATCACCGTCTTCTAACTCTTTTAAGTGAAAATATTCTATTTGTTTAATATCTGTAACAAATATTTCGCCAATATTTACATATTTCAATTCTTCATCCGTGAAATATTTCTTTATATATATAAGACCTTCGTCTCCCCAAATTTTCTTCTTAATATTTTCATAAAAGATATTATTGACATCAAATTCAAATGTATCCTGTTTTATATCACTTGAGTAACCTAAAAATATATTCTCTGCAAAATATAACGTTACTACTATTTTTTTGCTTGAATGGACATCTTTTACAATCAGCCCTTCTAATTTGAAATTAGAAATGTTTTGTTTGCCAAATATTTTATAAAAAGATATTGGATATATAAAATTTATTAAATTTGGAATATCTGACCTGTTTATACCAACTTTTTCTATAAAATTTAGTTGTTCGCAATATTGTTCATACCCCCCCCCTAATTGATTAAATAATTTAAAAAAAGTAGTATTCTCCCATACTTTTAATTTTCTATTTTTCTTTTTAAATAACGAAAACATATTTATTTATTTACTTTATAAAACCATCCGTATTTTTTAAATAAACCCACATCCTCTTTCATCCCTCTTCTTAAAAATCGAAATCTATATTTATCAATTATTGCATGTTGTATTGTATTAACTTTCCAAACATTTAATTTATTATTAACTAACCAATTATATTCTCCTACCCATCTTTTTTGCATCCTTTGAGTAATAAAAGTATGACTAAACTCTGTGCTGATCCTTTGTGCACCCGTAGATGTAGGTATATAACCTAAAGTTTCAGTCCCACCATTTCTCATTTTATATTCTGAAAAAGTTGATCCACCAGCCTTTAACAAACTAGAATTAAATTTTAAATATAAAAATGGTGACGCAACAACAGAACTTTCAACTAAACTATTTAATCCATTTCCATATCCTTTCTCATAAGAAGTAGAAGAGATAAAGTTTGTTACATCATTATAAAAATTCACATAAGTTGGACCATATGTTAGGCTTCCTAAAGCATATATAAATCCACTAGAAGCCTTTCCTAAATCATTAATCATTGCTGCAGGCCCCTCGCCTATCCATCGAGTCCATGTTTGGCCAGCCTTATCGAATGGATTTGAAATATTTGTTCCATCAACAAATCCTTTCCAATATCCCTTTTTTACAGGAGGATCACCATCTTCACTCCATCCACCATCTTTATCAAAACCACTGACTGGATTATTACCCATACCCACATATGGAGAATGGAACTGATTTTTAGGATCTGTCGTTAACCAGCGTCCTATTGCCGAATCATAATTACGTAGCTCAAAGTTGTTCCAACCTGTCTCCTTATCTTTCTCGGCATATAATCCTTGATAACCATAACGACTATCTGTACCTCCAGAACGCACTTCGGAACCGAATGGATAATAGTCTGCATAATAAACAATATCGGCAGCACCACTCGCTAATTTATTGCGATTTATCACAACACGAGTATTACCGACGTGATCGGAAATCGTATACTGATAGTTGTTAGCTTGTCTAAAAAGCGTACCTGAACGGTCTGCTCCATAGATAGGTTGCTCAGTTAATTGGATAGGCCCTGTACCCAGCTGCATCAATACACCTAATGGTGGTGTTGCAGGTATCATGGATAATACTGCACAGGAAGCATTGTTGACATCCCTGGCGGTGGTAGATAAGGCCTATAAGCCCCACTAGGCGCCCCCCCCAACGACCAGCCTAGACTTGTCCACTAAAGAAATTACCAAAAGTGTTCCATCTCGATGCCAATCTACTCATGCCATTACCATAAACATCAACAGACGGTAGGCCCTACATTAGCTGATAGCCCACTTAGAGCCTGCTCCCTCAAAAAGGACCGCCTACCTAGTACTGATTGCAACCCTTCCCTAAATCCAGAACATTCAAGCCAAACTGCTTCTGATATAATTCTGTCTCCAATAGGCAGATACCAGCCTTCGTTCGCACGCATACTTTCTGTATGCATCGGTGAAACCTACCTCAATTTTTTAAAACATAGTAATAAGCCGAAAAACTTCACTTATAAAGGATACTTATAAGATTTTTATCATCCACCTCTTTAAATCTGATTCAAATTTTAGGATGTCAAAATCTTCCAATTTATATTTCTTAACTACAGCAGGAACCTCCGTTATCAATTTTTCAACAACTATTTCCTCACGCTCGTTTTGGTCAATTTGTAAAAATTGGTTTAGATCAAGCATTATATCCATATAAATAGTCTTCTCCTTTTTTGACAGTCTAATTCTTTGCTTTAGATTCAGACTAGGATCTTGACACATTAGCACAATCGCTACGCAGTCCAAAGAACTACCATAATATTGTTCTTCAAAAAAACGAGTATAACCAGTATCATAAAGTTGATTAGTTATTCTATTAATTTTTGCTTCCCAATCACTATCACTTGTTAAAAATAATTTCATATTTTATTTTATATTTTATTTCCTGCTGGCAAAAATCCAGTCTGGGATTTAAAGTTTAATATTTTGCTTGACTCTAACCACCTTGATTGTGTTAAGCTACCCGAAAATTCCCTTACATATTCAAGACCTGCCCCTGTATTTTTTAAATAAGATTGACTATATCTTGTTAATGGATTTTTCGTAGTTCCGAACTTCCATACATCTCCTCTATTAAGCCAAACTAATTCTTGAGACTCTTTAAACCCTCTCTTCATAACAGGATAAAATCCATCAGCGGCTGCTCTTAAAGCGTACTGCTCAACACTTACAGCACCCTTCAGAATAGATGCTGTTCCATTAGCAATCTTCATGAAAGGCAGGCTAGTCGCGACTACCATCCCAGCTTCACCAGCACTTTCTACAGTAGATAGCTGCATGGTAATACCCAGCGGAGCAGTAAATGGGATCATAGATAATACAGCCCCCGTATTATTTATCTGCTTATCTGTAGGAAGAAATGGTCCATACTGACCACTTGAAGGTCCTTTGAAATAGTTTAAGTCTGATCCATAATTATTAATTGAATTGAATATATTAAAATTAAACCATGAAGTTGGTTTAACTCTATTAATAACAACTTCTTGCATTTGAACATGCCATGCATTCTTATTTGGAGGGTCTCCTCACTCACTCCAACCACCATTAACATCAAATCCGCTAACCGGATTATTACCCATACCCACATAGCCAGAATGATATTGCGCATAAGGATCCGTCGTTAACCAACGACCTATTGCAGAATCAAAATTACGAAGTTCGAAATTATTCCAACCTGTCTCCTTATCCTTCTCGGCATATAATCCTTGATAACCGTAACGACTACCGGTACCTCCAGAACGCACTTCGGAACCGAATGGATAGTAGTCTGCATAATATACGATATCGGCTGCACCAATCGCTAATTTATTACGATTTATCACAACACGAGTATTACCGACGTGATCGGAAATCGTACACTGATAGTTGTTAGCTTGTCTAAAAAGCGTACCTAAACGGTCTGCTCCATAGATAGGTTGCTCAGTTAATTGGATAGGCATTTCGCGAATAAAATTACTAACAGCCCGTGTGTTCATTACTTTAGCGTACATGCTCCATACATATCCCTCAAGTTGTTCTGTGATGATTAGCTGGCGTTTTGGAATGACTTTCAGTTCAAATGTAGCTACCCGGTCAAGACCGGTTTCCAATTCTAAATTGCCATTATTCAAACCTTTGACTTTCTTCTTAACTTTACCTTTTTGCCAGTTAGAGGCTCCTGAAGCGCGATATTCAGTAAGATGATTATCTCTTAGTTCACCTTCCATCATGGAATCGCCTAGATGCTTCATTAATGGCGCTAAAACATCATCGTTTGGGGATAAACTTTTGCCTTCGTAAAGGACCTTCATAGTTCTGTTTTTAAAGTATACGAAACGGCGTAGCCTTCTTGAAAACCATTGAAAAAACAAAATACGGAATAAAGGATGGTTTGTCTTTTATGACCATGCCTTTTGAATAATTAAATTTAATATTTTTCACCTAATTATTCCACTGACACAGTATGACTTATACCCTCAATAATTGAGAGTATCGGTCCTTGCATCTAATCTCTCATAGTCAAAATTCGATTTAGACATCCTAAACTATCCTCATTTATTATCTATAAATATCTAAATTTATTTAACTTTCCCAAGATAAATTATTTATATGTCCATTTTCATTTGTTGTGACAACTATCAAATAATCAGTTTCATTTTTAATACAATAATCAAAATATGCAAAATTGTCTGACCGATTTATTTTATCAATATAAATTCCAATTCTCAATAAACTAATTTTTGATAAAAGAATTTCTCCACCATTTAAAGTATTATTTAAATCTAACAAACTAAAACTATTCTCTTCAAGCTCTCGTTTATGATATTTAATATATTCTCTAACACATCCAACTCCAGAATAAAAATCATTATTGATATAATCTAAATTTTGAATATTAAATATCTGCAATCTATTTAAAAAATATTCCAATTTAGAAAATATTTCCTCACTCATTTGAACATCTGCAATATTTAGGTCCAGATGAATCATTTCTCCATTAATTTCAATGTCTTGTCGGTAATTACAAAATTGTAAATCCAATATTCCGAAATAAGGTAATTTTATCATATATATTTGAGCGATTCTTAAAAATCATAGGTTTATTATAATATTTTTCAATTTATCAGTAGGAATATAGTTTTTACAGTGTTTAACGATTATTTTTACAATTTCATTCTTTTCATTTACTTCTACATTCTTTAACTTTCTACAATATGCTAAATGAGCTTCTTTTAACTTCAAAACAAGTTTGAGATCTAGTACTTCAATATTACTATTTGTAAGAGATAGTTTACTAATGTTAGAAAAGACTTTAAGGTATTCATTCACGCCATTTTTATCATCCCATATGGTTAACTCCCTTACCGATGGAATACTTGGAGGAAAACATCCTTTAAATGTTTTTAATGATAAAAAAGTGACTTCATTAACAATGATATTCCATAAAGTCATGTTAATATTAACATTATTACCAATATATAGATGATTTAAAGTTAAACAAAAATCAGACTTAATATTAAGATTACAATCATGAATCCCCATATCATTTATGGTTCTTTTATTCATCATTTTTCTCAAAACATCTTCAAAATCCTTCGCCTCAATAAAATCAAATCCTAAATTGATAGAATCAGCTTCAATTTCGTCTTCTAAACTAAAGATTTCCGTTCCTAATGGAGGTGATATGTTTAATTTCACTTTATTTAGCCAAAATTCATATCTGCCAGTTACAAATAACGTGGATCTACCATTACTATCTATATTTAAATAATATTTTATTTTCATAATAATTAATTTCTAAAATCCATCTTGGATAATATATAATTTCCCTGGGGATTGCCTTTGATTTAAATTTATTGGATTTTTATATCCTTCATCATACCTAATTGGTACCGCATCTGATTGCATTCTACGGTATTCTGCCTTAAATGCTTCTCTTTCATTTGGACTTGGTGACCAATCCATTTTTAATATCATCTGATCTTTCAAAGGTACACCCATTTTATGCAATTCTAAAGTCCTATAAATTACCGATTCTATCATTCGTTTCATTCCCCCTTTTCCATGATATTTAGTGCCTCCGGCCCATGTAATTGTATAAGATCCATCTACATCTTTATTAAAGTTATCAAAAGCTGGGCTTTTTCTCACTTTGTTAATAAATTCATTGTTAGTTTTTTCCAAATTCTTATTCTCATAACCAATTGGATAGGGTTGAGGAACGTGAGCGCTACTAAACAACTGAAAAATAAATAAAGCTTCTGTAATTACATTCGGAGAAGTCCCCCTTGGTACAGTGACTGTTGGTGCAGATATTACAGGTACCTTTGGAATTCGGACTGGCGCATTAACAAAAACTTCTTTTAATCTATTTACAAAACCATTGGGAAAAATTTTATTAGGCGGGTCTCCATCTTGATTCCAGCCACCATCTGGATCATTTCCACTAACTGGATTATTGCCCATACCCACATAGGGAGAATGATATTGCCCATAAGGATCTGTTGTTAACCAGCGTCCTATTGCGGAATCATAATTACGAAGTTCAAAATTATTCCAACCGGTCTCCTTATCTTTCTCGGCATATAGTCCTTGATAGCCGTAACGGCTATCTGTACCTCCAGAACGCACTTCGGAACCGAATGGATAATAGTCTGCATAATATACGATATCGGCTGCACCACCCGCTAGTTTATTTCGATTGATCACCACACGGGTATTACCGACATGATCGGTAATCGTGTAGTGATAGTTGTTAGCTTGTCTAAAAAGCGTACCTAAACGGTCTGCTCCATAGATAGGTTGCTCAGTTAATTGGATAGGCCCTGTGCCCTGCTGCTCAAAGATCGCTACCAAAGTACCACCACCATCATAACTATAATAAGTAACGGCATTGCTACGGTGGTCTTTTTTCTGAATACGATTGCCATCGTCGTCATACACAAAGCTAAGCATAACTGTTGACTTTGCAGCATTGCTATAGATTTTCGTTACTTTACCCGATACATCATAATCCAGATACATACCTGCTGAACCTTTCACCTGCGATGCGAGCTGACCTATCCCATCATAGGTGTAATTGGCATAGCCTGTTACTGATGTCAGTTTATTGGTATTTGCTTGATAATTGTAGGTAAAGTTATTGGTCACAGTACCTGCTGAGGCAGTCCGTTGAAGTGTCTTGATATTTCCGTGACCATCATATGTCAATCCTTTCTCCCGGTTGATCTCGTTAGCGGATACAAAGGCAGAACCCGTAAAATTGGGAGTTCCCCAACGATTCTCAGTGAGTTGCCCGATAGCGTCATAAGCAAAGGTATTCATTACAGGAGCAACATCTGCGGAGCTAGGTTTTCTAGAGAACCAGCTGATCCCATTGATGTTTCCATTATAATTTGCAGCAGTAATATTGGTCTGCATGCTTGGTAGTCCGATAGCCGTATTGCTGTAATCACCGCTATGGTACTCGAAATTCATACCGAACACATCTGCAGCAAAACCATTACTGCCACCATCGCTTCCTGGATCTTTTGCTGCATTGGCATTATTAATACTTTTTAGCTTGCCATCTATGCCGTATACATAGTCCAAACCTTGAAGCTTATCGCCCAACTCAATGCGCTTGAGTGGACCATGCAGGTAATAACTGTACTTAGCATGCAAAACTTTTGTAGTAGCATTGTCTGTGGTATTGGTATAGGTAGATACTAACCGATTATTTTTATCATATTCAAAATAATGCACCAAGGTTTCAGCAGCTGTTCCTTTCTGGTAAATACTTTTGGTCACATTTCCTAGATCATCATACGTATAATCCATGGTTTTGTAACCTAAGCCAGCGGTATATTTGACTGTCCAAAGTACATTGCCATTACCATCATAATTGTACCAAGTCTTGGCAATTAAATTAGCTTCAGAAACTGTTCCATTGTATCGTGCTTTACTGCTGACTGCACTGCCGGATAGGAAATGCGATGGCCTAGCATACACACCTTGGGATATGCTGTCGGAATATTTGCGCGATGGAAATCTGCAGATTGACAATAACCTTATCGAGAATGCCATTCGCCAAGTTGCCCTGGGACGCAAAAATTGGCTGTTCGCAGGAAGTTATGAGGCAGCACAGCGATCGGCAATGATCTACTCTTTCTTCGCTATCTGCAAAAAGTATGAGGTGACCCCATTTCAGTGGTTAAAACATACACTAATGAATATAACATCAATAAACTACAAAAATATAAATGAGCTTTTCACACAGAACTTCAAAAAATCAAAGGAAATGCAGTTCGTTGAGCGGATACAGTAACTCTACAGCTATATAAAACAGGATGATAGCTTCAAAAATTGTACTAAATGTAAAAACCGCCTCCTAATTAATTATGAGACGGCCTCTTTCTCCATCTATTTTCTACTTTTTAATGATCCAATTTATTAAAAAGAAGTCAGAGCGAAAAAATTAATTATTTACTCTTTCTATTTTTTGTAGAAATTAATAATAGGTGCTCCCCAGAAGAAATTTGATTTCTAAATCTTATCGCATTATCTAGTTAACTTAATTTCGCATTTCCATTTTTATCCGCCAATTGTTGACGAAATTGGTTAAGAAGAAGGAATCAACTATTAATATTTTACTTACGTAATTTTTAGTTTTTATAATATTCAAGAAATTATAGATTTAGATTCGGATCACTTATATGTCTAATGAAATTAGTTCTACAAGTCCATTTCTGGAATTACTAATTATTATTGAGGAGTTATCCTTCCACTTCCAATCTGTGTAATAAACAACATCCGCGGCATATGGTTCTAACTGCCAAATTAAAAATCTTTTTATCTCATTTTTTTTAGAAAATATCACACAATAAACTTTACATGTTTTTAATTCCCATTCACACCATAATCCAATCTTGTATTTTCGGTCAGGAGAACTTTTAAATTTATTTTTTATAAAAAAATAATAATTAAGATTTTGGGCAAGACATCTCTCATAGGCTTCTTTAATTTCATCAATATTCCACTTTTCAATTGATGCAATATGCTGCATGCCATCTCTAACTATATTAAGTAAAAGAAGTTTCTTTTCATTTTCCGCTAGTTTAAAATATTCATTTGTATCAATCTCTATATCTGTATATATTATCGATCCAATTTTTTTAATTTCTCCTTTTGGAAAAATTGAATCTTGATCGTAAACTTGAATATTACACTTCTGAACCGACTTATTATCAGTCAATTTAAGATTTGACCAAAATTGTTCAGCAATAGCCCACGCCTCAATATTAAATTCTCTAGATCTTTCTTGATCAAACCGTGCTATTATACTTATTTGATTTAATTTCATATTACATTACCTATTTAGATGGCCTTGGTCTTATTTGGTTAACTGGTGCCCTTCCGTATATTTCTTTAAAAAAGTCCACTTTATTTTGCTCCCAATCTAGAGCTTGAGATCTGATGCCGATATCATCTTCCAAAACTTTTCCATAAAAATTTGGATCATTTTTATATTTTGTTCTTAGCTTTTGATTTATTCTTGGACTACCTCCATTTGCTTTCTGAGCATCAGAACGGACTTGACTACTGATACCATGTTCAACTAACTCATCATTTCTTTTATCATAAATTCCGTATCCGTGATTTATTTTAGTACTGGTTTTAGAATTCGCATGAGCTACTTCATTTATAATTTCACTAACTTCTTTTTTTGCTTGATTTGAAAGAGATGCCCCAGCATTACTTTTTGCATAAAAACCGGTAACAGGCGTTTTGCCAAAGGATGCAACTGTTAAAAGATCCATGCCAAATTTCACACCTGTAGCCACTACACCATCGTTTGTTTTTACAAACCCTAAAGTATAGTTTTTACCACTTTTATCCGGTACAAATGTAGCTTCCTTACCAATCCATCTCGTAACTAAATTGTATAAAGAATGTTTAAATGCTAAAATATCCGTAACAAGTGCATCAGTAAATTCTTCAGATGTAGGAAGATGATCACCCGGACCTTTTCCATCAGGATCAATAAATCTGATTGGATTATCAAAAGCGTAATTGTAAGGCGAATGCCTACGCATCTGATCTGCTTTTGGATCCACGACATTCCATCTGCCAATCTCTGCATCGTAAAACCTTGCTCCATAGTCAAGCTGACCTCCTAATTCGGACTGTGCCTCTTTGCCATTATAAAGATACTTATTATTTATACTTGTTGCAATTGATCTGGTCTTGCCAAATGGATAATAATCCTGCTTCTGCATCACACCTGCTACCGGTGCTGTCGCTGTGCCGTCATTCCTGAGCACGGATCTCACATTGCCCAGATGGTCGGTCAGGTTATAATAGTACCTGTAAGCTCCGTCACTGTTCAGTAGAAAGCCTTCTTCTGTAGCGATACGCTCGATCGTGCTTGATGCTGATTCCACTTTACTGTATTCGATACCGCCAATATAATCCTGTTCGGTGACGATAACTCCTACTGTGGCCTGCTTTTTCAGCTTGGTACCCATTGTGCATCATACCGATAGCTGATAGGCCGGTCTCCTCCGATGGCCGTTTTGGGCAGATTAAGCTGGTTGTAGGTAAACTGCATGCCGGTACGGTCCTGGGTGGCATTGCCATTGTTGTCGTAGATAAAGGTGCCGGTAAGACTCTCTAATCTGTTGCTCTTATTGGCATTACTGTAGGTATAGGTGATCGGGCTTCCGGTATCTCGGGTCAATGTTTTGATATTGCCCATGTTATCATAAGTCAAGGTCTCACTCATCACCGTACCAGTACTGCTCCCTTTCTTGAGTCTATTTAACCCGTCGTAAGTATAGGTAAACGTGCTGTTTGTCGTGGCGGCATGCCCAAATAGCTGCTGTGTAATATTGCCGTTGTACTGTGCTGCGGAAAGCACCGATGTCCCGGCACTGTTCAGATTATAATTGAGCACATAGGTAAACTGGGGCGATGTGGCTTTGGTCGTCCAGCCTCGCTCGTTATAGCTATAACCCACACTGCTCAGAAAATTGGTTCCTCCATTTTCACTGTGCAGGCTTTTGCTCTTCAGCTGTCCGATCTCATTATAGGCCAGCTTGCTCTGCAAGATCTCATCCTGTGTATTGACTTTTTTCTTCGTGGTCAACAGGCGTCCCACATAGTCATAGCTATTGGTGTTTAGAATCGTAGTTGGTGTTCCAGTAGAAGGAGTATGTACACGTTTACTGGTCAATAGCTCTCCGGGAAAGTTATAGGTATTGATGATCCTGTCCACTCCTCCCAGATGGTTATCTGAAATGGTCTCCACAACACGGGCCCGCTTGTCATAATAATTGACGCTCAATAACGGAACCGTACCGTCGTCCTGACGAACTTGTGATCCGGTCAGTAATTCCTAGAGCACCAGGTAAAACACTTAAATCTTGAGCAATTGTCAATGGATCTGACTTCAATTGATAAAATGTTATATTACCCCAATTACCAAAAGCAGCTCCAATTCCTTCATATTTGATTCTAGTTGGAAGTCTTAAACTGGCTGAATAAAAAGTTATTGCTTTATCTCCCGTAGTCAGTGAATTTGCAGATGCTGACCTCAGCATCATAGAATCTAGCTCCGTAATCGTATTAGTTACCACGACTTTTTCATAGTCTGCCCGATTCTGTGGTAGCCGCAAACCGCCTTTCTCAAAGAACTTTACTTACCCATTATCAAAGTCTCCGGAATCTCAACATTAATCTCAAAACCTATATTTCCCCTTCTTAATATCTTTTTCAAAAACCTTCAAATTGGATTTTGCTGTTGCTGATCCAAGTTCAGCACCTTTTTTATACAATTCATAACTCTTCTTTAAATCTTGCTGAACCCCCTCTCCTCTTTCATAAAAATCTGCCAAATTGTTATATGCCTCCGCATATCCCCCTCTGCTGCTTTAGTATACCAATAGATACATTTTTTAGGATTGTACAATGGATTTTCCAAAGCGATAAAAGTCATTGTATCAAACAATTGCGCATAACAAAACTGTGCTTTAGGATTTCCTAAATAAGCTTTTTTTTTAATTAATGCTGAATATTCAGAATAAAGTTCTAGTTTTTTATTAAAAGATATCACAGATGGATATTCAGAAAACCTTCGACCAATTAACTCGGCCATCTCTAATTGTCTATTCCCCTTCATATTAAATTATCATCTCTTATTATTCCACCAATGCCAAAATCCTTCTGGAGCAGGTTTAGAAACCTCTTTACCTTATGACTATTCTTTTCTAAAACGTTGCCAGGCTTTTTAGGATCAGGTTTTAATTATTTAATCACCTGAATATGAAAGCTATCCCTAAATTGTTCAGGTCACTTCTGCACATAGCTAAATTAATATGATCTTATTATTAAGGCAAAAAATATATCTATTATATAAAAAAAGCTCCAATTTCTAAGAGCTTCAATATCCTTAGCTTTTTATTTTTTGTCCCAAACATCTCCTTGCCACAATATCTTATTCTTAGCTTTAACATAGATCAACTCTTGATTATATGGTTCAAATTCAAAAAAACATCTGTCAAAATTGGGCAGACTTATGATCAAAGAATTAAATTTCTCAGTATCTATAGACTCCTCAAAAATTTTAAATAATATCCTGCTTTTGTAAAGCTCCGTTCCTGATACATTAGCATTTACACTAAAACTGATTTGATTTGTAGCGGTTCTTTTATCCTCCAAATACTTTGATTTTGGTAATACAATATTGGTCTTGTCTGTTGTTATTGATTTGTTGTTATTATGGTTAAATGTAAAATTCAACTTCACAGGTTGAAAATCATTAGGAAAAACTACTTGAATATATAAACTATCTTGAGATAGCTTTTTTTCTTTTTTTATATCATATTCATACCCTTTTTGCTTTGCTTCATAATTTTCACTTGTGATCTCTATAACATTTTCTGCTACAACTGACCATTTCCCTTTTGATGCATAATCACATTGCTCTAATACAGGTGTAAATGATTGTTCAGCTTTATTTAAAACATATGTTCCATCTTTCCGAATTTCTAAACTCGAATAATTTTTATCGGATAAAGCCTGATATAATTTATCACTTTTCAAAATATAAGTTCCCGTTAAGTCTTCATTTTGTCCTTTCTGCCCTTTTGTTGATGAACAACTAATTAACAGAAAAGATAATATCAGCATTAAATATAACTTTCTCATTTTTTCTTATCTTCTAAATCTTTAAACTTTAGTTCCGCCTTCTATTTGGATTTGCATTACGATTTTTCATTTATTACCATTTGCTGGATTACGTAGACTGCTGATTTCATATTGCCTAGATGATCGGTCAGATTGTACCGATAAGTATAAGTTCCGTTATTGTTCCGATAGGCCACAGCTGATCCGGGATGGATCAGTTCGATTACTGAGCCATTGTATTCTATACCTCCAACATAGTCTCTATTTCCAACCTGGGTAGAATATTTGCGAAGTTTTGTACCTAGTGCATCGTATAAATAGCCAACCTTGACCGTTGATCCAGCGTTCCAAGCAGAATCCGGCAAATTAAAATGATTGTAGTTGAAATTCATACCTGTAGTTCTGTCTTGGCATTGCCATTCAAATCGTAGGTGTATGTTCCACTAACTCCCCCTATGACACTCAGAAATCTGCTGCTTTTGTTAGCATTATTATAATAGAATTGCAACTTAAAAGTGGAAACTTTCTATGCTGCTACTTTTTTATCAACACTCTAATTTTGAACGTTCCAATCTTCTTGGGAGCAGTTAAAGATATTCGCTTAAAAAGTAATACATATCTTGTTTAAATAATTCCTTATTAAAATCCTTAACTTTTTTAGGCAACAGATCATAATTAGTTGTTGTCTCTAAAACCCTCTTTGCAATTATTTTTAAGCTCTCACTATCTGTTCCATAAACAAACTTTTCATATTCTTCAGCCGTTAAAACAATATCCACTATAAGTAACTTATACATCTTATGGTCTGCTCCCGTGTAGATATTCTTTTTACCTTATCAAAGACATATACAGGCTTGTTTTGTTTGGAGAATTTTTCATAACCTTCAGGAACTTTGATACATTTCAAACCTATAGTGTAGTTTTAAATATCATTACCATAAAACCTATTTACAAAAAATGATTTTATTTTTTCAGAAAAATCATAAATAACTATTGACTTATGCTTAGCTTCTGTATCGATTGTTAATCCTATATTAATATCCAATACTCTTAAGATAATCAGCACTATCCTCTCTAAAGAAGGTTTTTCAACTGCTCAATCCGATGAAGAACCGGACCAGTAGGGTGTTTTTTATAAAGTACAGAAGTAGCACTAGCCCTTTATTAGATGTTTCTATGTTGACTCATATAAAAAAGTTTTCATATCCATTTTGAACCCTTCTTTATCAAAATCGATTACTGACTTGGGCAACTTGTCTAAATTTGATAGAGATTCTAATATTTTAGTTTTTAAAAGTTCTAGACAATCATAATCGTTACCAGAAACAAAATCTTCATATTCACCTTCCTCAATCGTAATATTATCAATAAACAGTTTAAACAATCGAATTTTTTCACCAGTAAATCTATTTATACTCGTTTTATCAGAGACGTATGTGGGCTTTTTCTTTTTAAAAAGATTTCTGAAGCCTTCTGGCGTAAATACACAAGTAAACCCTATAATGTAATTTTGTATATCCTCTCCATATGTCCTCTCTTCAAAAAATATTGCCAATTTATTTGAAAGGTCAATAATCAAACCCGATTTCTCCTGTGACCTATTATCTGTTGTTAAACTTATACTGAACTTCATAAATTAAAATTATCTAAATATTTTATTACCAGGTGGCAAATGCCCATTCTGAAGGAAATAGTTATAAATCTTAGACTTCTCTGCAATTTTTATTTGCATCTGATTTCCTGGAAATTGTTGTTGAAACTGAACTCCAGCAGGACCAATTGATTCTAAAAAAGCAGGATCATATCTTTGGGCCGAAGTTGTTTCACCATATTTCCAAACATCACCACTATTTAAGTACATTTTATCTGTTGGCAACGATTTCCCTGCAGTAAAGACGGGATAGTTTCCTGACACTCTTGCAGTCAAAGCATACTGCCATCCTGTTGGCCCATGATCCCGTTTCATGAGTTTTTGCATTTCAAAAGTGGCTTTTCCTGCTAAAGATCCTATTCCTGCAGCCAGTAAAACTACAGGAATAGCAACATCATCACCTAAGCCTATTACTGTAACATCATCTGCGACCAATCCTGCTGAAAGAAGTAATCCAGCCTTCATAATTGTACCGGAGTGATCAACAGGATCTGACATTATAGCAGATTCTCCCAAGTCTCCTGAAGTAAAGATATCTCCATTAGACTTAAAAAAACCATGTTCTCCCAATTCAATCTGATTTCCACTAGAAGACTCATACTTAAATCCAGCAGCTCTATAAGTAGCACCACTTCCATAGAATTCTTGAGCTGTAGCCTGATCTGTAACGCGACTATCATAGAAAACACCGTCGGTCGTACTTACCCAGTCTTCCAGCATACCAGAAGGATCGGTAAACTTGATAGGATTATTGTACCCATAACGATACGGCGACCAACCATAAGCAGCCTCCGCAAGTGGATCCACTACGTTCCAACGCCCAATCTCCGCATCGTAGAACCTAGCACCATAATCGTATTGGCCTCCAAGCTCGCCCTGCATCTCCTTGCCATTATAAAGATACTTATTATTCCCTCCTGCTACAACTTTTTGCTTCCCGAATGGATAATAATCGTCTTTCTGCAGGACTTCGACCGCATTATTATTACTAGGATTACGGTAGACGGTTGATCTCACATTGCCCAGATGGTCTGTGAGGTTATACCGGTAGGTGTAGCTGCCGTCACTGTTCCTATAGGCCACGCCCACGCCGGTATGGATCAGCTCGATCGTCGACCCGTTGTATTCGATACCCCCGACGTAATCCCTGTTGCCCCCTTGGGTGGAGTATTTACGCAACTTGGTGCCGGTGGCATCATACAGATACCCCACCTTCACCGTTAATCCGGTGTTCCATGCCGAATCCGGCAGGTTCAGGTGGTTGTACCGGAAGTTCATACCGATACGGTCCTTGGTCGCATTACCGTTTACGTCATACGTATAGTTGTTGGCTCCGCCGGTCACACTCAAAAGCCTGTTGCTTTTGTTTGTATTGTTATAGGCGTAGGTTATGGTGGATCCGTCCCGTGCTAGGGTTCTGATATTGCCCATATCGTCATAGGTCAGCAATTCACTCATAACAGTGCCTGTACTGGTGCCGTTCTTCAGCCTGTTCAGGGCATCGTAACTGTAGCTGAATACATTGGACAAATTCGGACTTCCATGGGCCCAGTGCTGCTCGGCGATATTGCCGTTGTACTGTTTGCCCGATGAGGCATCTTGGTATTTCAGGGCATAGCTGAACTGTGATGAGCTCGCACTGCTCATCCAGCCGCGCTCGTTGTAGGTATAGGCGATACTGCTGTGGAAGTTCGCGCCATTTTTGTCGCCGCCCACATGGTTCTTCTTGAGCTGGCCGATCTCATTGTACTCGTTCCTGGTCAGTGTGACGGTTTTGCTCTCATCACCGATATAATGTCTGGTTGCCAGTAGCCTGCCGACATGGTCATATTCATTGCTGGTCACCGCAGTGGTAGCTGTTCCTATTTTTGGGGTATGCACACGGGTGCTGGTCTCCAGCTCTCCGACAAAGCTGTAGGTATTGGTCACATAGTCTGTTCCTCCAAGGTGGTTCTTTGAGGCACTCTGAATCACTCGACCATATTCGTCGTAATAATTTACAGTGAGCAAAGGTGATGTGCCATCGTCCATGCTCACTTTGGTACCGGTAAGCAGGCCTTTTACCTTTAGACTGTTATTCAGCCCGCTGGTGGCCGCGAGTACACCTGCATCTTTAAAACTGTAGCTGTCGTAGTAATTGACCGTCAGCTCCTGTAACTGGGACTGTGTATTGGGGAATGTGGTATTGCTATAGGTGGTACCGCTACGGGTCTCCCACTGAGAACCCACTGAATCTGCCAGTGCTTGGACCTGGACCCGGGTGGTCTGGTTTGCGGTGGTATTGGTGTAGATACCGGTGCTGGCGATACGTCCAAATGCGTCGTATTTGCTGTACATCCATTTTTTCTGCGCACGCTGCTTGGCGTCCTGCATCAGGATAACCTGGTCATTCCTGTTGTAGACCAGATACTCCCAGCCTTTGCCGGGTACTTTCTTCTCGACCGCTCTTCTTCGGCTGTCGTACTTATAGGCATACAGGAGCTCGTTGAAATCGGCATTGTTGTCCGTCACTGTAGTGGCCGTATATCCCGGGGGAATGACATAGCGCAGGTCGCCAAAGTCGTCGTACACGTAATGGGTATCGAGTTTCTTGGTGTCGGTCTCCCAGATGCGTTTGAGTACTATGCGACCTTCAAAGTCTTTGTATTCTTCTACGGTTCCCTGTTTGCAGTTGGCCTGGATCCAGTTCTCGTCCTTGGTCACTGTTTTGTACAGTTTGCCGGCACTATAGAAGCTTGATGTGGCTCCGGTGCCGGCGGCATTGATGCTCCAAAGCTTCACATCGCTGGCAACATTGGTTCCGTAATCGGTGACTACGGTATGTCCGCTGGTTGATGTCATGGCTACTGCCGCTCTATTGGCGGCGGGCTGCCAGGCTGCTCCGGGTGCGCCCTGTTCCTGTACTCGGTTCAGTGGGCTGTTTTCAAAGACCGTGATGGCATAGGGGTTGGGGGTGCGCACAACGCCGGCGATGTCTGATCCTGTTGTTTTACCATAAAAATTTACGACGGCTCCGCTGCCGCCTGTTTTATAGGATCCGTTACCCTGACTATGGGCATAGGGCATATATCTGGTGCTTTCCCGCCCAAATCCGTCGTACTCCATATGCTGGACGATATCTTTATAGGTCGGACTGGCCATCAGCTGGATACTCTGACTTGCCCTTCCCAGACCGTCGAAATACTGAACAGTCTGGTTTTCCTCACCTATGGTGCGCTGGGAATTTAGGGTTAATAAGGTAACTCCGGGTTTCTTGAATATTTTGGTCAGGATATAATTCTGTCCCGAGGTGGGCTGGCTGACCAAAGTTGGAAAGGAGACGATCGAGATCGTCACCATTTTTCCGGACTGCACCGGAATATGAAATCCGTTCTTTAGGGTGACGCTGCCAAGTGCCTGGATATTGGTCTGACCGCTATAGGCACTCAGTGTGGTGTCTTTGGGCAGCTGCTGTCCCTGTGTGCTTAATCCGAATGCGGTTGCTATGAGGGTTAATAGATGTCTTTTCATAACTTCTCTCAATTAGTTGGGACGGTAATGGTAATCCATGGAACTGGTCACATGCTTGAATTGATCAAGGACTGCTTTCAGTCGTTGCATGCCGTCATATTCGTAATACTCGGTTACGCCTCTGGCATCGGTCTTGCTCTTCATACCGACCAGTGGTTGATAGGTGTAACTGGTGACCATGGCATTGGGAAGATCATTGCGCAGTTTATCTCCAGCATTTTTGATGGTAGTTTCTGTAACAGTAAAAGCATTGAGACTGTTAATCGTGGCCTGACCCAGTATGCCAAGCACTTCAGCATAGGTCGCATTTTTGATCTCGGCAATAGGATATTGACCTCCGTACCCCCATAAGTAGGTGGTAACAGGTTCTTCCTGTTTTTTTACTTCTCTCGGATTGCTATAGCTATCAAAAGATAGATAACTGGTATTTATAGTGTATCTTTTGTCTGATTCAAATGATGAATACGAACCACTGTTCGGTGTTTTTCCCAAGCTCAAATTACTCCATTTAAATTGGTTAATACTAACTGGCACATCAAGTTGCAGCTCTTTTATCTTACTAATATTTCCCTTACTTAAATACTCATATAATTGGCCCTGCACTACAAAATTATTTTTAAATGCAATTTTTTCAATGGGCATAGCCAACATATTTCCCTCCACAAGTTGTCCTATTATTCCGTTATCTTTAATATAATCCTGAGCGTAAGTAGTATAAATCGTTGTTGTCTTACCGTCTGCACTTTCTGAAATTTCACGAGTAGGATTAAAATGCAGACTATTGTCATAATAAAAATCACGCTTACTAACAGCAGTCAAATTATTATGATAAGAAATATTCTGCTCTTGAATAAGAAAATATCTATTTGAATAAAAAGACATTTTAGATGCTTCAATATTATTCGTTTTTGGCAACGTAAATTTTTGACCAACGGGCCTATCATAAAAAGGACTAAGAAATGCAACTTGAGTATTGGTGCTGCCTGGAGCCATACACCTTCTATAACCATCAGCAGAAATTTTCCATTCATGAACATGATTACTATTACACACATAAAATGGAAAACGGATGGTTCTATTCTTTTCAGTAGTGGTATAAGTATCGAAATATGCAATTTCTTCTTGAACAGGCTGATTATGATTTATCTCGTAACCTTCAAATGTTTTTTTTACGGTAAAATAATCAAATTGAAAAGAATTGGCAGAACTCAAATTGTATGTATTCTTCTTTTGCAGTATCAAAGTATACTTCTCATTTTCATGCTTGTAATACTTAGCGGAATCTAATAGACCTACACCCCATGAACTATTATTCCACAAAAAATCGAAATTATCTACTGTTGTATTTTTTATTATTGGCATTGCTCTACTGTCAAATCCCAATTTATAGAAATACTCCGTTGCTCCCCCACTTCCGCTTTCGGTAACAACAGGATAAACGATTGAATATCCTCTTGTATCAAATGCATTATTGGCTCTAGAATTCAACGTATACATTCTATATTTCCCATACCGTGCAGCGACATAAACTGGATCTATAATAACCTCATTTTCAAAATAATCATACGTACCATCTGTAGCGTAATAAAGTTCCCCGTTACCATTTGGTGGTACACCGTTTAGTATATTACCCGTCAATTTACCATATTTATATGTTCTATGTTCCGTTTGACCATCTAACGCATTATTTATGTAGCCTGAGAGGCGTACACCACCTGTAATTTTATCTTCGGTTTGGTTAACAAAAACTTTATTATAAAGAAAAATAAAATCTGCCTTAACACAGCCAAAAAGATACATTTCAAATTGATGTGGTTCTCCTAATGAAACATTCTCCAACTCAAATTTGAGGTCCTCTACACTGCCTTTATAGTATGTCAGATTTGAATTTGTGGAGGAAAAATTAACATATTGACCTGTCTTTAAATTTTTTAATCTCAGATTTATTCGAAACTTACCCAGAACATCGGGATCAGTAGAAGATTGGCATTCCGGAGCTAAAATTACAGTTCCAAATTGAATTCTAAAGTCTGTAGAATTCAATGTAAAAGATTCACTTTTTACAATCACATTGCTTGCATACTCATAACCTTTTCCATTTAAGCTTAATGATGTATATGAAGGTAAACTTGATGTGACCGGATATTTATTTGACTCATAATCAAAAATTGTGTTACCTCCTGTAGGATAGGTAATTGTCTTTAGCATACCACAGACTGTCGAGCTGTAAGCAGGTTCCCTATTTGCACCTGTTCCAAATTCTTTATTGTTAGGCAATAAACTTTGATTTGCAACATTATTAAAATACCCCCAGTGGTCTTGACTTTTGGAAAAACGCGATGGAAATGATTCAGGTGAATAATACAAAAATTGATGTTTTCCCTTGTTTTTTGAAGTCAAAGCTGACAGAAATAAACGACCAGAATTTGTAGATAAATAATCAAATTTAAAATTATCGATAACTTCATTATTTTTATTTTTCACATCAATGGAAACTACGGATGTATTGCCTTGTGAAGACAAGCCTTCTGTTGTAAACGATACTGTTTCACTATTGGTCTGAATATTTTGAGGGAAAAGACCTGAAAAATTAAATGTACTCATATTTGCAGGATAGTGACGGGAAATATTAGAAAGAAAATTTATAAATTTTTGATTATCCCCTTCATGATACTGTACAACTGAAGCTTTCACTTGTTTTTCTGATCCCATATATTGTCCACCGTAATTAACTGTTGTGTAGTTAAAATCAATAGTATCTCCCAAAGGATGTACTATTTTACCTAAATACCAAGCTGTTATACCTGTCACACTAGAAGAACTACCCGTCGAAGTTGAACTTGTTTCCATTTTATTGTAGAAATACTTGACACCTTTTCCATCTATCAGTAAAAACCCGTCCAAAAATCCAGTCGTCTGATCTAAAAATTGAATTTTTAGATCAGACTGACTTTCGACTACAACTTCCCCTTGCGGACTTATGATAAATTTAGCAGTACCAAACTGTGAATTGAGGACAAATAAATCAGGTTCAGAATCGACACCACTTTCTACATTTTTTAAAAAATAATCCTTTAAAAAGACCTTATCATCATCAGATTTAATATTTCGTACAACATCATGTGGAAGAACATCTAGTATTGTAGGGTTGTTCATAATATTATCTGGTTCATCTCTTATTTCTCTGGTAATTACGCCCCCATATTTAAGATTCCAGGTCAAACCACAAAGACCTGGTAAATCGTCAACCTTTACACCATTAGAAGCATATTCTAATGTGATGGGAACTTTTAAGTTTGGTGTATTTATCTCATACAATGGTACTGACACAACATTCGTCCCCGTAAAAAGGCTAGGGGAAAAATCCCCATATTTTGTCATATTATGAGCAACCGGAGTCGATGGTAAAATCTGGTTACCTTCTTGAGTCTTTTGAGCATAGCCAATATTGATTGAACAAATAACTAAAAATAATAAAACTTTAATTTTCATAACATTACACTAAATGATTATTATTAGCACATTTCCCTTTATTCAACCGTAATTCCTTAGTCTTAAGTAAGAAAATGTGGATTCAACAAAAAAAGATAAGAAACTTATAGTACTTAATTAATATGCTGTAATATTAAAAATTAAATCAGAATAAAACATTTAAATTCCACTATTTAACAATAACTTAATAAATTTTTAACAGCAACATTGCCGATATTTTTATCAAAGTGTTAAAGTAATTTTATATTAAAATTTAAAATATAATTAATCTTTCTTAATTGTTTTTAATTTGAATACCGTTCTTTCAGGAATGAAAGTTTTATTATCTACTTTGGTAGCATAAAACCATAATTCTTGAAATTCTTTCTATGGCTGAAAAACAATACGTATATCAAAAATATTTGGAGGAACTAGGTAAAAAGATAAAAAAAAGAAGAGTGGATAATGGTTGGTTCTACCCTCACTTACAATAATAAATAAGATATCAAACTTCACGACTATTGGCTTAGAGAAATTAGCAAGGAGAGATTATATACCGCCGATAAACCTTAGAGAAAAACTTCTGAAAAAATATTCAAACGATCCTTCAAAATATGTTATTTTAAATACCACACCATCTGTACCATATATAATAAAATATAAAATTTTTAATACAAACTTCCTTGATACTTTTAAAGAAAGAAAGCAGATCGTAATATTTATTAAAGAAAAGTACGATTGGGACATAAATCCTAATACATTGACAACCAATTTAAAAAGAATCAATAACCTTCTTATCATCGAGCCGAATCCGAATAAAAAAATTGGTAACTTTATAAAAAAAAGACATATCTAAAACTTGCTCTTATACAACTATTTAAAAACATGTAAAGATGACTATGAATGCAAAAGTGCAATCAAAAATTTAAATAATTCAGTTACAAAAGAATGGCTTATTCGCGATGATAGTGTTAAAACTAAGAAGTATATGAAAAAGTAATATTAATTAAGGACTTTATAATAAATGGATAAAGAAGGAAATATTAGTGCTATTGAACAATATATCATTGATTATGTGTTTAAACTTTGAAAAGAAAAAAAACTTAATCAAGCAGATATTTCAACCATCATTGGAGTCAATAGAGTCTTTGTCACAAATGTTGAGAATCCTGTTAATAGAGCAAAGTATAATATTGACCATATTAATCTACTTGCTGATCATTTTGGAATGTCCCCAAAAGATTTTTTACCTGAAAAGGTTATGTTATAGTCATTGCGATCTAGAAAATATTTCGTTTTAAAACGTAACATCAATCACTCTAGATTTGCTTACAATAAGATTAAGTGACCATGGATTAATAATGTATTCATTAATCATTTTGAAAATAATAAAACGAGCGATCAAAATTTGTTTGACCGCTCGCTCTTGTTTTAAATTCTCTACTTTTGAACGCTCCAGTTTATTGGGAGGAGATCAGTTTGGATATACCCTATATTATCAATATTGTCATATGATAATATATTTTGTAAAAATTCTTTTATTACTTTCATCTTTGTATAATTTGTTTTTTATCTTTCATATGCAATATCAAAATTACACACATTCTTTTTGTACAGCCTGTAGATGACATTTTTGTATAACTATTTTTATTTAAGCGGAACTCCTGGATGAAATATTGTTCTAGAATCGGTTCTAAAACAAATTTGTTAACTAATTTCATTGTCAAAATTTATAAAAATTTCACCATAAGAATAATCTAAATCTAAACTATCTATTATGGTATGCGATAAAAGTCCCTTTTTTTGCAGTCTATTTACATAAGTATATTGATGAACTATTTCCAAAAGGGTACAAAGTGCTAATCTATCTAGTTCACTTATTTCAGTTGTATTTAAAGCGCAATTTATTAAATTTAATAAATTTTCTTTTTTTTTGGTAAAAATTGATATATCCATTTACTTAATTAGATTGTCTAAATTATTAATATACATTTGATAGCTTCCCCCGTGATAAATTCCTCCCTGAGAAGATGCGCGACCAAAAATATAAGTACTATTTGGCGCTATTTGGAATTGAGATAATCCAGTCATACTGTTCCAGCTGGGAGGAAGCGCTAATCCAACCCTATTCGTATAGTTTGTAAAAGTTGGAAATAAGTACCGTCCACTTTGATTTGCTACGCCTCCGTAAAATCTCAATCCAAATGTTGCATTATCCGCTATTTCCAAAGAAATTGTTTGTATTTCAAAACTCTCCAAAATTTGCTTTCTATATGCTCTTGGTACTCCTTGTTCTTTAAGAAATTGAGATGCTGCCCGAACTCCGTTATAGGAACTTTCCTCAACAATAGGTGTACTTTTAGTAATCATCGGCAGTGAAGCAGCACGTCCCCATAAAGTACCAGAGCCAAGGGTATATGCTTCTGCAAAACTTGTTCCTAAAGCCGCTGCAGCCCCAATATAATCCCCTCTATTAAAACTATTACCAAACCTTCTTGATGAACCCCATGCTGGAATTCCAGATTGAAAATTACTCCATTGTTGAGACCAATTCATAGATCCCTTAAAATGCGATGTAATCGTCAAGTCATCGGATAATGTGTTAAACCCCCATTCATTACCAAACTTTCTTAATGCCGATGGACTCTGTCCACCAAGTAATGCGTCTCCCCATCTCCAAACGGCCCCAAGTAGACTCCATCCACCATTGGGGTCAAATCCACTTATTGGATTATTTCCCATACCTACATAAGGAGAATGATACTGACCATAAGGATCTGTTGTTAACCAACGTCCAACTGCCGCATCATAGTTCCGAAGTTCGAAATTGTTCCAACCGGTCTCCTTATCTTTCTCGGCATACAATCCCTGATAGCCAAACCTATTCTCGATGCCCCCAAAACTCACTTCCTGACCAAATGGATAATAATCTGCATGATAAAGAAGATCCACTGTCCCACTCGGCAATTTATTGCGGTTGATAACAACTCTTGTACTTCCAACATGATCAGTCAGGGTATAGCGATAACTACCTCCCTGTCTAATGTAGGTGCCCAATGTACCAGAAGCATATAGAGGTTGCTCAGCCAGCCGCATCGCTCCTGTTCCTTGTTTATCAAAAATAGCCATCAAGGAACCACCTGCATCATAACTGTACCAGGTCTCCAGTCCGGTAAGATGATCTTTTTTTAGAATACGGTTGCCAACATCGTCATACACAAAACTAAGTATTATTATTGTTTTTGCAGCGTCACTATAGATCTTTGTTACTTTACCAGATACATCATAATCCATGTACAGACCAGTGGTACCTTTTACTTGTGAAGCTAACTGGCCTATCACGTCATAACTATAGGTAGCATAACCTGAAACAGATGTTAGCCTATTGGTATTTGCCTGATAGTTATAGGTGAAATTGTTCACTAAAGTTCCAGATGCATTGCTACGCTGAAGGGCTAATATATTACCATGTCCGTCATAACGCAATCCCTTTTCTTGATTAACATTAGTCTGAGCTGTGAAGTTTTTAACGGAATAGTTTGGGACTCCCCAAGTACTAGTCAGCAACTGCCCCTGCGCATCATAATTATAAAGATTCATAACCGAGGGATCAACTGTTATAGTAGAGCCAGATTTTTGGGTTTGCCAGCTGACACCGTTGACTAGCCCTGTATATCTTTTGGGACCTGCAGCATTCTGAATACCGTTAATATTTACACCGGCTCTAGAATAATCATTATCAAAATACTCCAGATTTAGACTGAAGATATCTCTTGCAAATGCGTTGCTTCCGTCTTTACCAGGATCATTTGATCCGTCTAATACAACATTAGCATTGTTGATACTTTTAAGCTTTCCATCAATGGTATAGACATAATCCACCCCTTGTAACTTGTCGCCATACTCTATCCGTTTGAGTCCTCCTGTTAGGTAATAACTATAGCGCGCATGAATAACCTTGCTATTATTATTGTCTACTGTATTGGTATATACATTTTTTAGATGACCATCCAGGTTATACTCGTAATAGTGCACAAAGGTCTCTGCTGCTGTACCTTTCTGGTAGATAGCTTTAAGGACACGTCCGAATTGATCATATGTGTAATCCATAGTCTTTTTGCCAAGCCCAGTAATATTGGAAATGGTCCAAAGCACATTGCCATTTCCATCATAATTGTACCATGTTCGATTAATGAGTTTGGTCTCATCCTTGACACTATTTGTTAACTGTGAATACTTATCGGTATAACTTATCGCTCCTCCTAGAAAATAGCTATCCTGTACATAGGCTGTCAATCCATGTGATGTATTTTCCACATCGTAGTGGGATTCAACAACATCACTTTGTGTACCGACAGTAGAAGGTAAGCCGAAAGCCTCAAGCATGGCCGATGTGATATTTTCAAACTTAATAGCCCCTGTTCCAACAGGTAGGTATTCTCCTGATTGCAATACTCTTCCATAACCATCATAATTGGTATAGCTGTAACTGCCCTTCTGTTTCTGCAGGGCATTCTGCGAGAAGCGGATCTTACCCTCCAAGTTGTATTTCAGTTCTGATCTACCCTGATCTGGACTTGTGCTTGCAGACAAAAGACCCTGGGCATTATATTCAAATGTCTGCACAAACGGAACACTGGCCAGCGTGGCATAGTTGGCAAGACCACCATTAAGCAGCTTCTTCACACCCTCAGGAGGGATACTCGCGAGAAGACGTCCCAGCTGGTCGTAGAAATTCATTGAGATCGTGCCCAATCCAAGATTATAGCTCACCGCTTGGGGCCCTACTGTTGTACGCACCTCATAAAGCCCCTTGTTCAAAGTAACAGCACTAGTGGAAACATTGCTCAAAACCTCATTACCCACATAGTTCAAAAGGCTCGAGGCTGCTCCGTTGAAGCTAACAGATTGTGACGCCAGTATAGGAAAATAGGCATTACTGTTCGCCGCAACACTAACCGTTTTGGCAACTGTCAGTTCCGTTCCCGCCAATGCCGAAAGAACAGTAAGACCATCAACAGAAATAGACAGTCCAACATTACGATCCGCATCCAAGCTCACTGACATCATCCTAACAGCGGAATCAACGACCGTTGTTCCTCCCACTTCGGTCTCCGTAAAGTATTTACTCCGAATGCTCTCATATAGCTCAAGCTCTTTGGTAACTGGAACAGAAAAAGATACATTCTCCCGGTTCTTGCCCATCCGTAGTTCGTTGCCCACGCCAGCCGTACGGATGAAAATCCCGCTACCGTTGGAGGCGTCTGTACTCATGCTGTAAGGGAACGACGCAATATCCTGATATGCCTCCCAAGTATTTTCCTGACTGTAATACCAGCCCAATGTACCTGGAGTAATACCTCCAACCGCATCTGGAATATTGGTCTTATTAACAGAGGTACTCGCTGTATTGTACCGTCCAAAATTGCGAAAACTGTAGGCAGCACCAGAACTGTTCGTAAAAAAATCAGCATTATAGGAAAAAGCAGCATTGTTGATCGGAGCTGTAAGTGTATTGCCAACGGGTTGCCCAAATACGTTATAAAGTGGCTGATTGGCCAATACATGACCAGTCTCAAGATTCTTAGTCTGCTGCTGAATTGTTTTACCCAAATCATCGTAAAAAACTTTACTCTCCGCGATCACTTTGCCTCCGGCATCGAAATTGCGGTTAATGATCCAGTTCATATCCAGATTGGACTGCGGGTTATTGGGAGCAACAGGAATTTTAAAATTGGCATCCACCTGTAAAAGTGCGATAGAACCTGCCATAAGGTGAACGCCATTCTTTAGCGTAATTGACTGACCACTTTTAGCAGTCAAGGTCTGACCGGACTGCAAGATATAACTGGTCTGTCCGGACTGAGGAAATACGATGGCTTCTGGCGTATTGATCTGAGTTTGACCCAAAACTATGCTGCTGCACATAGACAATGCCATTATATATATAGAAAGTAAGAGTATCCCTTTACTTCCTGCTCTTTTGTTCTGTTTGTACATGTTATGATTTTCCATGATCTAGTTTCCTAATCCGATAAAACTTTTTGTACTGTGGTTGAGCTGGCTTTCTGAACTCTTATAAGGTGCACGTCCAAACTGCTCGATGTATGTTGCCACGACCTGACCCATCGCATTGTACTGGTACCGTGTGAACAGATTATACTGATTTAATGTATGTGTTAGTTCTCCAGTTTTCTCGTCGTATACTGAAGCTACCGAGCTGCTGTTTTTAGGATGAAATCGAAAATCATCTACATATGTTGTCAATGTACCGTCATTCTTCGCAAAAATACTGACGTTTGTACCAGCTACAACAGGCACATCAAAATGGATCAAGGTCCAGTTTCCTGAAGTTTTCGTGCTCACATTGGAAGCGATGGAAACAGCTTTCTGAACACCGTTCAGCTGGTAGTACAGTTTAACATTATTTGTAGATCCTTTGTTTACCCACATACTCGCGGTATAGGTTCTACCAGCAGTGAGCTGTGAAACTGGAATGGTATAATCAAAGGCCGTCTGCCCTGCAGCAACCTGGATACTCTGATTACCGGTATGGGCCACAACTGTCGATACTGCGCCTGTACCTTTTTTTACCTCCATTTTTTTGTTATTCGTGAGATTACTGTCCTCGGCTCCACTAAATACAATTTCACCGTATTTGGCAAAGCTACTACTCAACACAGGTTTACTGTTATTGTACCCGTAACGTGTACTGAGGGAGTTTCCTTTAAAATCATTTATACTAAGTTCGTGAGAATAAGGATCCATTAAACTTGTTATTTTATTTCTTTTCCATGCAACGTTTGCTGTTGAAGGATTGGCAAAAGGAAAATCAACAAAACTGTTTATGTTGGTCATTCCGTTGGCAGCGACCTGAGATGGCATCCAGACATAGTCGGAGGTCTGGCGCCATACATTTCCATTGCCTACGACCGTTCCGTCCTGTAGAATGACATCTCCATTTTCATTGAGGACCTGCCCTTTGTTGCTCCAGACATTATAACTTGCAGAAACAAGGTATTCTGCTAAGCCCTGGCTATTTAATCTATAAACATTGCTGCTGGAGATCTGCGTCAACATATTCTTGTTGGTACCATTTAACTGATTAGAGCCCATTGCGGGATAATTATGATAAGCTGCCTGACTTTTGGTTATAAAACTGTTACCATAGGAATCACTACTAATAGACTCCGTGACTGCCCCGCTATAGAAGTCGAATGCATTGATCCGAGTGCTAGTTTTTGTATTGTGAAGGTAGTCATATTCTACCGTACCAATATTTACCAAAGGATAGTCCTCACGTGCAATCATTGTACCCATCGTAATCCATGAAGCACCCTGTAAAACTTTTTTAACTTCAGAAAATCTTTCTGAAATCAAACCCTGATACCCAAACTTCTCCAACCTCACTTTATAATCAGTAAAGAATTCTCCAGTAATATCATCATGCAAATACTGTTTAACTATCTTTCTTTTCAACTTGCCATTTCCGTCATAATAACTGATCGATTTAGGAGAACCCAAATGACTTATGAACTTTTGAAATACAAGATTTCCAGTAGAAAAAGTGCCGGTTGAATTTGGAGAACTAGCATTTCTTTTAATAATTTTAATGTCTTTAAAGTTGAAAAATTCCAACACTCTTTTTTCAGGAGAATTGCTAACAACAGCATCAGGATGCTCAATTCCAGAGGTTATCTCAACACGTGCATACATAACAGATGGACCTGGTATTTCGGGACCGTATATTGCTACTCCAGAGAAACCAATATTTAATACAGCATTGAATGTAGCTAAATCATAACCTGTAACGGGTGCCGCTCCCACATATCGCTCATAATTTAGTGGTTCATAGTTTACATTACCTGATGAGTTAAGCCCCCCCTCTTTAACATACTCATATTTAGTAGAATACCTAACACCATCTAAATTTTTTAGACTGACTGATTTCACTCTTACACCATTTCCTCCTAAATATTTTTTGTTAAAAGGTGTTGGGCGAAAATTTGCATCAATTAACTTTGTTTGTGATATACCTGTATATCCGACGTTAAATAACGAGCGCTCAAGCGATTCACTTAATTCCACATCTACGGTATTGTTAGTGACAGCCTTCACTAACACGAGCGCTCCTCCATGAGCGTCATAAATTTTGGTTGAGTTAGGATCTATTGGATCTATAGCAAAAGTGCCTATATTATTATTATTATTATTATCTGGATTTTTTTGATAGAATTCTCTATAAATGATACCCAACATATTATCCCCTACTTGATATAGATCTTTACATTGTCTACCATTTGGAACCATAGTCATACGGTAATTTTGAGTTGACAATTTCTCTATTTTCATAAAATGAACGGACATATTTTCGCTATATTCACTTTCACTGAAATCATGACCTTCAAAATTTATCTCAATTAAAGATCCAGCGGTTTTAACAGTTCTCAATGACCAAACATCTGTTGATTTATTTGATATTTTAGTGGGGTTCCTACTTAAATTATGATTGTGATAAGATACATAATCTGATTTGTACATGCCCCAGTAATCATATTTATCACTTTGGTATGGTGGGTTTTTGGTTCTTCGGATGTTTCTTATACCTAAATTGCTCAAGGATTCATTACCTTTTAAAACATAATTGTAGGTTGTACCAACCTTTGTTACCTCATTTACGTAACCACAAAAAATTGGATTAGTTTCATCTGTTTCTATAAGGTCACCTACATCATAAATTGCATTTGATCCTGTAATACTTCCATTAGCAATAGTACCCTGTCCCTTCCTTTGATCAGCTTCTGCTAAATTATAGCCAAATTCAGTCTGTGGCAAAATACTAACTCCCCCTTTACCTCGTACTTTAATTGATCTTAAAGTTAGTTTCCCAAGTTTATTGGAAGGATTCGAAAAATTAAAACTCGTTGTGCTACCTTTACCTAGTAAATAATCGTGATTAAGATCAATTATTCTTAATGAATTTGATTCCAGTACTGACCTTCCATAGATATCCACATCATTTTTATCCAAGATGTTATTTGGCAATTCACATTCTGTACATGTAACTGTACGTCCAGAAGGAACTAGGCCTGTACTTCCGCCTTGAGAGAAATCAATGTTAGGAATTGTATTATTTTTTAATATATATATCCGTCTTAAACTCAGACTTTGATTTGAGTTAATATTAAATATTCCTTGATTACTATAATCTGTTGAAACATTATTTTGCGAGGACCAATTTTTATTAAATGATTCTTTTGACGCACTCTTTCCATCAGTACGAACATCTTTTTCAAATAATGCCGTATGTGTACGTGTTTTTATAGCATTCAAATAATAAATTTCTTTCTTCCCCATAGAAACTGTCAAAAATTTTTGATCAACATTTCTTGTAAAACCCTCTGTCGGACTTCTCCAAACAAACTCATCACTCCATTTCCCGTACTCAAAACTAATCCAGTATCCGTAATCAGCATCATCAAGCTCACCAATACTACCGCGATCAACATAATCAGGTCCGGTCACCGCAGTTAGATGCCATGTATAAGCATAACCACCAGTCTTAACTTGTCTATTAAATCTTAAATCGCTACTATTATTTTTAACTGTATTTTCTTGATAGATTTCTTCGTCATAATTATATGCAGGTAAATTATAGTGGTAAGTCATTCCATTTTCATTTGTAATAGAAAAGCCAGTAATACTCGTATTAACTGTCCCAGATGCAACCTGTCCTAAATGTTTTTTCCTATCTAATCCATATACAACAGGCGCAATAAATTTTACATTATTATTGGGGAGAATAATTGCACCATTTGCATCTGTTCTAAAGTACTGTATTGATTTGGAACCAACAAGAACTTGATTGGTTGCATTATATCCTGCTGACCAAGATCCAGCATTTCCAGAAGGTGTTGCAAATGGTAAACTACCATTCATAATCGTGTTCGGATCATTAGTGAATGGTGTGAACGTTTGTTGTAATGTATTTGAAAAATCTCCAACAAATCTAAAACCTAAATTATTTGATACTTTTGTATTGTTACCATACTGAACTGTTAGTTTTGATGTGGTGGAAGTCTCTCTTTCATTCACATTTTGTTTAGAAATAGAACCTTGAAAAAGAAAAGGTCTAATATACCCACCTATACCTTGTCCAGTTACTGAATAGCTATCAAAAGCAGGAAACGCACCTTCTTGAAGCTTTTCAGGATCTCCTTCTTCATTTAGAGATACATAGCCTGGACTTACGTGATAAGCATCGTTAACTAAACTATTATCTGTGAGAGCTCCAGTAAAAGACTTTGTATTCAATGCCCCGTAAATCTTACTTGTTTCAGTCTCATCTGTCCAATATCTAGTTCTGGTTTTTGAAAAATTAAATAGAATAAGATTAATTCCTGTCGTATTTGTCTCTGTTTTAATGATCCCGTCATTACTATTCGATAGAGAACCACTTGCTCCGACTTGACCATATGAAAAACCTCCTCCTGTCGAGAGGGAGGCCCCTAACAAACCATGTGGTGCAGAAGCGGATATTCCAATGGAATTATTCTCTCCAACCGATCCCATTAAGCTCAGTGAACTATTCCCTAACATATCAAAACCAACTCCAATACCACTACTCAAAGTTAAACCATTACTAAATGGATTTGATCCAATTCCGACATTGGCATTAAAGGGCGAATAGGTACCGCCAATACCTAGCGAAGCGCCTGCATTCCATCCGTAACCTACTCCTTTATAAGTATCAGTAACTTGTGTAAGACCCAAATTTATCGAGCCAAAATTTACAATAGGAACTGTAATACCCACAGAAGTAACTTTGGTAACTCCTCCTGACCAGTAATCTCTTCGACTCGATTGAGTATTTGACCAATCGTCAGGAAAACCATTTACTGATCTTGTTACTGAACCGGGATTTAAAGTCCAGCCCAAACCTACCCAGCTACTTTCCTGTTCTGGATTTATACCTGCATGATAAGATAACGCTAAGGGATAACTCCCCTCTGGTCCAGGCACCTCTAAAAGGGGTACGTTATAAACTAGATCACCTGTTATGGGGTTGACCATTGTTGATGTATCTACAGGTTCAAAACTGGAGGCATCAGCAGAAACAGGTCCAGAGGTAAGGGCCAATGAAGTTAATGGAATGAAGGTTTGAAATAGTATACTACTTAAGCAAACCAACGCAAATATCTTTCGTTTACCGGTCATATATAAAATTGACTACTCGTTTATTTTTAATTTTTCTGTTAATTTATCTAGCTTTTCTAGATCTGATATTTTAAAATTAAAATCATATTCAGATAATCCTAGGCCAATGTCTTTTAGGTTAAAAGTAAAAATATTTTTACCTGAAATTTTTTCTAAATCAATGGCAACTAGAACTTCAGTACTATTTGTTACCCCATACAAGGGAGAAAACTGATAATCTGAAAGCTCCTTTTGTTTCCCTCCATAATAAACACTTAAGTATTCTCCAAGTCGAAATGACAATCTATTTAATAGAACAGAATACATATTCTGATCAATACTAGATAACATGTCCTTGCCACGGTTTTGATATATCAACCTAAAATATTTAAGGTCCCCAGAGAGTACATTGCTCTTTGAAATCAATTTTTTTGGAATATAAGACATAGAAATTTTAATACCATTAAACTCATGAATAGCAAGGGCACCGTGACTCTCATCCTGAATATAAGAATAGACTTCTTCCTCAGTTTTTAACTGACTCTGACAACTGGCAAATAAGAACAGAATTAAAGAAAGCAGTCCGAAACTAATTTTTATCATTGTAAATACTTACTTATTGGAGTTAAGTTCTTGTATAATATCAGCAGTAATATCTGTTTCATCTTTAGCATAAGCTATTGTTCCAGCTGGATTAGCTATTAAGATCATGCTGTAGCCTTTGCGCTCTCCATATTCCTTAAGATAACTATTGATCGTATTAATTACAGCAGAAAATTCCTCATTACGTTGTTTTTCTAGCTTTTCTTTGACTACAGCTTGATAACGCTGCAAATCAGACTGTTTTTGATTAATCAAACGTTCTTGAACTGCACGGGATGCTATGTCTAATTTAGGACCTTTTTTTTCATAATCTTTCAAAGCACCTTGGATCTCTTGCATCAATGTATCGATATTTGATTCATATTTTTTTGCTTCCTCCGCAAGCTTTTTGTTAACTTTTACTGCTTCTGAATATTCCTGAAAAAGCTTTGCTGTATCCACGTAGACAATCTTATCATTTTTTTCAATTAGATTCCACACACCAAGAACTAACCCCAATGACACGAGTGTGTACAATAAAGTGCTGTTTACTTTCATATAATCTTCTTTTATTTGGTTTTATAACTTATTATATCTATTAATCTATAATTTATTTGCGAGTAACAGCTGTTATTTAATCTGCGATTAAATAGATCTATTTTTCTGCTTTCGTTTGGCTATACAATAGATTGAAAAAATCAGGACATTTTAAAATATTTTACAAATCCTTTTTGAAATACTTAAATTTTAGAGTAATGAATTTACTTTTTCAAATAAATAATGAAAACTATTAAAAATCCCACAAGGTTATAAACTATTGAATAAGTGTAGTAAGTTTTTTTCTTGGTTAATTAGATCTAAATAGGCTATAGCATTTACTGTCTCTAAAATAGTAAATATTCTTTTAATCAGGAAAAAATATTTTAGTAAATTGAAAAATTTTTATAATTAGTGCTTTATACCTTCATTTTCCAATTTACATGACTGCTGGAGTATGGACTTCGTGGTAGACGAAGGTGCTATTTTTGGCATTAATGTTTGGATATGAAGAGATTTGAAATTGAAAATAATCAGGACAATCCAAAATATTTTACTAATCATAATTGAAAAAAATTAAGTTTTTTAAGTAATTGGGTTTATTTTTTAAATAGTAAATATTCAAGTATTGATAATTTTACTAAGTCGTGGAAGTATTAATAATATTCATCAAATCTTTTATCGATTAATTAGGTATAATTGACTACAGTATTTACTACGGCTAAAATAATAAATATTTCTTTAATCAAGAATAAATATTTCAGTAAATTAAAAACATCTGCTCTATAGAGTTTAACACATAACTTTCGTATTTTTTTTATATCATTGTTATTAAAAAGTTAACTGGTTTAAATAAAAGGTGTTATCTGAAATTATAGACAACACCTTTAAAGAAGGTAACTGACTTAAATAAATGTAGTATAAATCTATTTCTTATTTTCTAACTGATTTAATCTTCTTTCCATTTCGTTCATCACTTTTTCCTTCTCGATTAAATGCAAGGTTAATTCTTCAATTTTTTTCATCATCAGTTTGTTCATCGCCCCTACTGACAATCCTTCTTCTTCAATCTGTTTGGCTGACGGGACTTCAGGCAGGTGTCCGTTCTCTTGAATAAATAATTCTGTCTGGGCAAGGCTGATCAGTTTGTAATCGGATGTGAATACATAATCTGGCCAGTTTGCAGTTTCAACTTTGATTTCATGAGCACGAATATTTCCGTTTACAGACAATTTTTCTTTAGGAGTTTCAATTCCTATACCTACATTTCCATTGCTGAATACGTGATTACCTGTTCCAGAAATCAATAATTTACCAGAAGACTTAACATCACTATGAGAATCCAAGACAACACGCCAATTATTGAACTGTCCTGTTCCATTTTCGGATGCTCCGCCATTCCATTGACTTGTTCTGAAATGCATGCGCTTATCGTTAGCTCCAAAATAAATATCGGTTTGCCAATGTGATAGTCTTCCATATATCGCTAATAATGTACCATAGCTGTTAGCACCAGGACTAGGCCCTCCTGGTCGATATGTAACATAATCATCAAAAAGTTTAATACTCATTGCTCCCAATTGAGTCCGTGGCGCGCTATCAAAATTGTAAAGAGTGGCTGGAAAATTTAATTCATTACTTTTAACTGTCCCAATAACGTCTAATTCTTTAATTGGAGTAGTTGTACCAACTCCTACCCTCCCTGTTGCCGGAAAGATGTTTGTTTGTCCGTTTACCTTATAGGTACATAATCCTAAGAGAAATAATATAGCTGTACTTTTCATTTATAATTTATTAATATTTCAGTAGATGGGATTCTGTATGCATCGATTGACTTTTTTTCATTTGATCCATTTGGATTTCGATCTCTCTCAATCTCTGATCTTGTTTCATTAATTGTTTTTCTTTTTCAATAAGATGCAGTGTTAATTCTTCAATTTTTCTCATCATAAGCTTGTTCATCTCCCCTACTGATAAACCTTCTTTTTCAATCTGCTCTGCAGGGGGAACTTCGGGCAGATGTCCATTCTCTTGAATAAATAATTCGGTCTGGGCAAGGCTGATCAGTTTGTAATCGGATTTGAATACATAATCTGGCCAGTTTGCAGTTTCAATTTTGATTTCATGAGCACGAATATTTCCATTTACGGAAAGTCTATCTGTAGGGAAATCCGTACCTATACCAATATTACCATTACTTCTAATTATTAATCTAGATAGAACATTATTATTTTCTTCAGTTACATAAAAGCTAATATTAGAGCCCCAACCTCCTTTATCTGCAATTATACTTAATCCTGAACCTCCTTTATTAGAAGCAAAATTCTTCCAACTATTAAACTGGTCATCATATAGATTTGCTCCAATAAAAATCCGATGTTGATTATCTGATGTCTGCACAATACCACCATGACCTCCATTAATAGGGTCCCCTAAGATAATAGAGCTATGATCTCCCTTCATAATATGCATACCTATATTATTTGTTCCTGATAAAGGTGAAGCTGTTCCTATCCCTACATTTCCAGTTGTTGGAAATGTATTGGATTGACCGAAGCTATTTGAATAACATAAACAAGCTCCTAAAATTAAACCCGGAGTAAAAAATTTAGACATAATAAATATAAAAAATTTGGTGGTTATTTATAAATTTAAAAATAAAAAAAAATGATGATGAAAATAAGGTTATTTATATGCTACTTTTCCATCCTATCTAACCTTTTGGATAACTCTAAGAAACCTGCTTCTTGATTTATTTTTAGCTTTTCGATTTCTTTTTCCTTTTCAATCAGATGCAATGTCAATTCCTCCACTTTCTTTAATAGGGCAAGATTCATCTGTGTTAGATCAATTCCTTCTTTTTGGATTTCAGCTGCAGATGGTATTTCAGGGAGATGTCTATACTTTTTTACATAATTTTCAATAGTGGTTAATTTAGGGAGCTGATAATTGGGATCAAAAACATAGTCAGGCACCTCGATATTTGTTTTTATTTTTATCTCGGTCGCCAGGATATTACCATTAACAGATAGCTTTGCTAAAGGCTTATTTGTGCCTATACCTAAATTACCATTGGCAGTCATTATCATATAATCATTGTCATAGCTTCCCCATGAAAATAAAGGTCTCACTAGTGCTGGCCCCGTCAATCTTCTTGCCTCAAATCGCAATAATGGCTTGTCTCCAACGTCTACCGTTGCATCTGTAACAGCTCCTGAAATACCTAAAGCGTAGTCATCGGACTTATTTCTTGTAGCCATTATATAAGGCAGAAAATAACCGTTATAATTTGTCCCATTTATGATCTTTAAATTCTGACCCGGAGCATCACTCATGGAATATTGTGTTAAAACTTCTAACATATTTTGCTCCGCTGGTTTAACAATATCCAATAATGCCTGCGGATTGTTGGTTCCTATACCTACCTTTCCCGTTGTAGGAAATATGTTATTTATCTGTCCAGATACTGTATAGGCCGAAAGCCCCAATAGCGTAAATATAATTGTCTTTTTCATTTTTATACGTTTATATAAATAGCTCTGTGATTCATAAATTTATGTCTAGGGGTATTATTTGAGTTGATATTTATTTAGTATTGTTTCGATCTCTGAAATTCGTTGATTTTGCACTTTAACCTCCTGGTCTTTTTCGATTAAATGAAGTGTTAATTCTTCAACTTTCTTCAATAGAATCTTATTCATTTCTCCAAGTGATACGCCATTCGCTTCGACATCTGTTGCCTTGGGCACATCGGGTAGATGTCCGTTTGTTTTGATAAATTGTTCTGTTTCTTTAAGGCTTGGTAATTTATATTCGGATTTGAATACATAATCTGGCCAATTGACTGCCTGAACTTTGATTTCCTCTGCGATAATCTTTCCCTTAACAACAAGTTTTTCCTTTGGATCGACTATTCCTATACCGACATTGCCACTTTGTGCTTGCTGAGGGGAAGCCAAAATAACATCTCCATTGGGTTTAAAACTTAAAGGTGCTAAATAACCTCCCCCTTTTTTTATTGCATAAAACTCCATTGACATTCCATTCCTAGTACCTGAAAAATGAGCATCTTTACGGTAACTGATTAACCATGAGATTGGTTTTGCATTTGGTACATCATTGGGATTATTCACCGAAAGAGTAATATCCGAATATACATCAGAATTGCCGTCTCCTTGAATAGTAATGCCTTTCCGCTGATTCCCGGTCTGGATATTTAACAGATCAATTGGTGAAGTGGTACCTATTCCGACATTTCCATTTGAAGGATACGTATTTGTTTGTGCATAGCTAGTTGCCGTAATTAAAAATAATATGGATGCTATTGTATATTTCATATGGTTGATTTTTGAAATGGCTCTTTATTTCTTTGAGTCCTGTTTATCTAAACGTTCAATTACAGCATTGAGTTGTTTTTCTTTTTCGATTAAATGAATTGTTAATTCTTCAACTTTCTTTAGTAGAATCTTATTCATTTCTCCAAGTGATACGCCATTCGCTTCGACCTCTGTTGCTTTAGGTACTTCGGGTAAATGTCCGTTATTTAGTATATATTGTTCAGTTTCGGCAAGACTAGGTAATTGATACTCAGGCTTGAACACATAATCTGGCCAGTTGATAGCTTGTACCTTGATCTCTTCCGCCAAAATCTTTCCCTTAACGACAAGTTTTTCTTGTGGTTCCATGGTTCCAATCCCTACATTTCCTGAAAAATTGACGTTTGCATAATCTAATTTTTGATAACTATTAGGTTTGTAAGGTGATATCGATCCATAAACTTCTTGATTTAAAATAACACCACTTGTTAAGGTCGCAATATATTTTAATTGCTCAGATGTTGACTGGGCCCAACCATTAAAGAAAAATCCTGTATCATGATGTGCAACACTATAGGGAACTTTTACCGCTAAATATTTCTTACCCATATAGAAACAAGTAACTAACTCCCAATCATTCCCTTGCTGATAATTGACTGTTGTCAGAGCTGCGTATGTATCCATGTAGGCTGATTTGGAATTGATATCAACAATATTGAGCCTGTTTCCACTGTAAATACTACCTCTTTTGGCCATTAATTTTCCGACCACGAAATTTTCATTTATATTGGTTCCATTAAATATTTCGTGGAGTAAAATAACGCCTTCTGTATAGTCTGTATTACCAGGAGTCTCTATTTTTTGATGCACATAAAAATATGGATATGATGATGGTTGCTGTGCCCGTAATGAAAGAGCACTAAGAATAAACCCCAAAATTACATATATAACTTTTGTCATAACTACTTATTATCATTTATTTTATTTAGCTATTTTCAATTTCAGTAATCCGCTGATCTTGTTTCATCAATTGTTTTTCTTTTTCTATTAAATGCAATGTTAATTCCTCCACTTTCTTCAAAAGGGATAAATTCATTAGTGCTAAATCAAGTCCATCTTTTTGAATTTCAACTGCAGAAGGTATTTCTGGGAGATGTCTATACTTTTTTACATAGTTTTCAATAGTAGCTAATTTAGGGAGCTGATAATTGGGATCAAAAACATAATCAGGCACCTCGATATTTGTTTTTATTTTGATCTCGGTCGCCAGGATATTACCATTAACAGATAGCTTTGCTAAAGGAGTTATTGTACCAATACCGACATTACCTGCTACAGCTAACCCTACACCATATGGCACATCTGAATTTGCTGGATATCCAATGGAAACTCCCCGATAATATGCCATAACATCTAGTTGTGGCTGTAGATGGAGAGTAGAATAATGTTCACCATATTCGGGAATGCTCAGGTGTCGAGCCAAAATCCATGCTTTTCGAGTATTGATCCCATTTCCTACTCCTATTTCTAGATCATTGTTGTCTGCTTGAAACAATTGCATGATATTACCTCGGCTTGACTTTGAAGGGTACGCTGCTGTACCATTGGTACGCATATGTAATAAACTTTCTGGTGTAGCGATACCAATACCTGTGTTTCCTCCTGAAGGAAATATATTTTGGGCATGTACAGTATAAAAGCAAAATACCATTGCTCCTATAGAAAGTAGTTTTTTAGTATCCATAATTAGAATTTAACTTATCTATGTGCTTATAGATTTTTTTAATGATTGTCGACTTATTTAACCCCTATACATCATCTATTTGTCTTGATTCTTTTGTTGTACGAGGCTTTTTAATACTTTATTAATTTCAGTGATTTCTTTATCTTTTTCGATTAGATGCAAAGTCAGTTCCTCAATTTTTTTTAATAGCAGAGCATTCATTTTGCCCAAAGGAATACCATCTGATTCAATCTCACTAGCTTTTGGTATTTCGGGTAAATGTCCATTTTCTTGAATATACTGTTCCGTTTGTGCAAGACTTTGTAATTGATACTCGGGTTTGAAAACATAATCTGGCCAAAAATTAGATGTCTCCACTTTTATCTCTTTGCCTCTAATCAATCCGTTTACAGCAAGTTTGGCAGTCGTGAGCCCATTGGTACCAATACCAACGTTACCAATTTCATTCATTAACAACTGATTGGCGATATTAAAGCGCGCATTTCGGATTTCAGTACAGACTGTACCTCCACCATTGGGAAAAACACCTGCATATGGCTTTGCCATATAATAACCGTAATCATCAACTAGAACTGTTAGGTTATCAATAGGGGTTTTAAAGTTAACTTCCAGATAAGCTTTATTGGCGTCTTCAGTGATTCGAAAACTTTCCCAATAAGAGGCATCGTCAATTAGATTTTCTACTTTAAGATTATATTGATTTGACCAATCTGAATACCAATAAATATCGGTATAAACTGGTCTGGCCGTGCCTCCTTCTGTATAAATGGAAACTTTACCAAAGCCTCTCTTGTTATTACTATCCACATAGGCAATTCTACGCCATCCTGTTCCATTTGTATTTCCAACAGATTTGGCGTATTGACAGATTGCTATTTGACTTATAAATATTAATAATAAAAATAAAAATAATCTCTTCATATATTTTGAGTACTGATTAAAACTTTTAAATACTTTTTGAATCTTTTATCGCATAAGTCCTGCTTCTCGGATTACTGCTTTTAACTCTCTTATTTCCTTGTCTTGATTAATTAGATGTAAAGTCAGTTCCTCAATTTTTTTTATCATCAATTTGTTCATTTCTCCGATTGATAAGCCCTCTTCCTGTACTTTGGCTGCTTTGGGAATTTCTGGCAAATGCCCGTTATCTTTGATAAATTGTTCCGTTTGTGCAAGACTTGGTAATTGATACTCGGGTTTGAAGACATAATCTGGCCAATTGTCGACTTCGACTTTGACCTGATGCGCACGAATATTTCCATTGACTGAGAGGGTCTCTTGCGGTGCGTCTGTGCCTATACCAACAAAACCATTTGGATTGTATTTAACCAATAAATTATCATAAGCCTGAGTTGCTTCTGGATGAATAAAGAAAAATTCGGATAATCCTAAAATATTCTGATCCTGAATTGTTTCATAAACAGTAAATCTAATTTTAGTTACAAACGTCCCGATAACAGGAGTAATATAATATCCTTTATCATAATTATTTACGTCTGCAACAGTTTTCCAAATATTACCTCCAGGATCATAAATCTCTATTTTAAAACGCTTGGCCTGATAGAACCGAGTACTCCAACCGATCCATGCACCTCTTTGGGTATGATTACTTGGAAGGTTTTCAATTAAAAGTACATAGGGATTGTTTGGATTTATACCTTGTGCTGTATAAACAGCATTCATGTTACCATCAAAAAGGGATTGAAGTGGTAACTGACCACTTCCAGATTGAGTAACTTTTAATTTTCTATCGGCATAAAACAAGATATTCTTTTCTAATGATGTCACCGTCCCATTAGAAGGAGAGATAACTTGTTCTTGTTGAGCGAATAAATTGGTGGATAATAACATCCCAATGCAGGAAAGTAACGTATATTTCATGAAATCGTCTTGAGGTTGATTAAAAACTTATATGACTTATTATTAATGTTGATTTATTTCAATTTTTCTTCTAGCTGTTCTATTTTATTTCCCTGCTCTTTCAACAATTGTTTATACTCTTTCATTTTTTCATCATTATGAATGAGATATAACGTGAGCTCTTCTATTTTTTTTAATAAAATTTTATTCAATTCCCCAAGCGCGATACCATCTTGCTCGACAGAAGCTGCAGTGGGCACTTCGGGAAGATGTTTATTTGTCTGGACAAAATCTTTGAGCTTACCTAAGTCTGGTAAATCATAATCTTTATCAAACACATAGTCCGGCCAGTTAGCAGTCTCTACTTTAATTTCGTGCGCCCGAATATTTCCATTGACAGCGAGTTTTTCATTAGGCTTCCAAGTTCCTATACCGACATTTCCTTCCTGATTATATTGAACAGTCAGTCGATCGTAAGCTTTAACATATTCTGGATGCAAAAAAAAGAATTCTGATAGCCCAAGAAAATTATTAACGTCATTAGTTCTAAAGACTGTTAATTTTATTTTATTTACAGTTACTGATGGTATTGCTCCGATATAATGACCACCAGTATAATTATCAACATCCGCAACAGACAGCCATTGCCCAGGTGCTTCCAATGTTGCTACTTCAATTTTAAATTTCGACGGCATCAAGTGACGAGTCGTCCAACCAATCCATCCACCTGTCTGAATATGAACATTTGGTAAATCTTCTATCAACAAAACATATGGATTAGCTGGATTTATAGCAGAGGAAGAGTAAGTAGGAACAAAATTTCCGTCAAATAATAAATTAAGGTCTAATGATGCGCTACCACTTTGCGTCACAGTAAAATGATTGGTTGCATAAAATAGCGCATTTTTCTCTAATGAAATTGCTGATCTGTTCGATGGCGATATAACTGTTTCTCCTTGACCAAGACAAATTCTTATTATTCCTAAAAATAATATTGTTAAAAGTATTTTTTTCATAAGATAAAGTCTATTTTTTATTTAATACTATTTTTTCCAACTGTAACACTTTATCTTCCAACTCTTTTCTTTTTTTCTCATTATCAATGGCGTGTAAAGTCAATTCTTCAACTTTCTTTAATAATGTTAGATTCATCTGAGTTAAATCAACTCCATCCTTTTGGATTTCAGCTGCAGATGGTATCTCTGGAAGATGCCTATGTGTTTTCACGTACTCTTCAATAGTGGATAATTTTGGGAGCTGATAAGTTGGATCAAATACATAATCCGGAACTTCTATATTCGTTTTAATTTTTATTTCGTTTGCTAAAATATTTCCATTAACGGATAACTTAGCTAAGGGTGTAGTTGTACCAATACCAACAAAACCATTTTTATCTTCTATCAATACCTTACGCCAAGAAGACCAACCACTGGACTCAAATCCTGTCCTGTACAAAACACTATTATTTGAGAATGCTAATTCATGCGCACTACCTCCTGAATCATCTACCCATCCTCTTAATCCCAATAATGAATAATAATATTCACCATTGTTAATACCCATCGTCGTTCCTAATTTAAATGATCCCTTTAATGCTTGCCTGTAATCCCCAGGAGTTGTTGCAACATCTCTTGAATCAATTATATTTAAATTATTAGTTTGACTACTTGCAAAAAAAGGAACACAACAAATTATAGCTGTACCATAATATTTTAAAATCCTATTTTTAATCCCCTTTGTTATATGTTGATTCATATTGCTATTATTATCGTTGTTTTTTTAGTTCTATTACATCACTTTTGAGATCTTTTACTTCTGAATGCAGGACTTTGATCTCCTCATTCTTTTCGATTAAATGTAAAGTCAATTCTTCAATCTTTTGTAAAAGATCAATTTGAAACTGCCCGACATTTATTCCCTCTTTTTCCATTTCTTTGGCACTTTGTATTCCTGGTAGATGTTTATTTTTAGTTACATACTCTTTAACTACATCTAAATTTGGCAGGTCATAGTCCGGTTCGAAAACAAAATCTGCTGTCTTTTGGGTATTGACCAGTATTTCATGCGCGCGTAATGTGCCTACGATATCTAAACGATGTTCGGGACTGCTGGTACCGATACCAATTTTACTATCATTAAAGTATTTGTAGGATCGAATTGCTCCGTTATTCAGAGTAATTGGTTGTGTAATAGAAAGACCCGTTTTGAATACATCAATTGTTCCAGCATTAATTAGGTGTACTTTAATCTTTACATTGATTTCATTTCCTGAAGAGGTGAGGTGATAGATGGGAATCTGCGACGTGGCAGGATTGAAGTCACCAATGTGCCATTGATCTGCCAATGGGCCCCTAGCTTCTGAAACTTCACTTTTTTGATCTAGAAAACTATCTGACCATCCTTGATAAACAATATCAATTTTTTTTGTCAAAACGCCACGATTAAGTTCACTATTGTAACCTCCCGTTACTTGAATCTCCATGGTACCGAAAACTGGTAATGCCTTAGGAATATTGATGTAAGCAACTTGATTATTTACGTGATCTGGAAAACCAATAACAAAAGTTTTTTCTAAAAAATTCTGAGCTTCAGCTTTTCGACTGAAACAAAAAAAAGTAAGTACTGTTAAAAAAATGGCAAGATTCCTCTTCATAGCAATGTTTTCTTAATATTTTGGTTAAAATGGATATTATTATGTAATAAATGAATAGCTAATTGCAAATATATGTATTAATAAGAACTATAAACACTAGTAAATCGTATTTAATTTCCTGACAAGAATATTTTTATTTATCTCACTTTAAAAATCCGTACTCAATAAAATACAAGAGGCTGATCTACATAGATTATTATTCCCCAAAAAGCAAGTAATACATAACATTAAACGATTAACTCTTTATATGGAAATTGTCAATCAAGCTGTACTTCTGCATGAATTTTTGTTTCTAAAGGTGATGTAACTTCCACTCCTTGAAAGAAAAAAATAATGCTTTATAAGATCTCTTTTATTCAGAAATATGGTTACAGGAGGCAACACTTGTAAAAAGTGATTTCGGATGGTGGGAAAATATGATACCGGCAGACTGCGAATGAGCTGCTTGGACTTATCGTTGCTGAATTTGATGATAACGAAGGAATGGAATTGCTTTGCATCAAACGATTTAACTAGAGCCCATGTATGCATGGCTCTAGTTTATTTATGCTGTTTTAAGTACTATAATTGATCAATTTGTTGATCAACCAAATACAATAATGAGGCAATAGCTGCTACGCCAGATTGTAACTCGCGCTTATCTACCGCTTCAAAAACATCTTTTGCGGTATGGTGCAGATCAAAATAACGGTGTGGGTCTGGTCTAAAATTGAACATCACGGTATTCGGAAAATGCTTGCCCCAGACTCCAGAATCTACTCCTGGACTTCCTTGTAGAAATCGTGAGACCCAGAACTTCTGCTCGAACAAGGGCTTCCAGTGCTGCTGTATCCAAGCAACTCGATCGGCTGAGGCTTTGATATCAAAACCTCGAGGTGCAAATCCACCAGCATCACTTTCAATTGCGGCAATAATCTGTTCTTGTTTATCTTTTGCGATCTGCCCATATGCTGATGCACCATGAACACCATTTTCTTCGTTCATATAAAAAACCAAGCGGATGGTATGCTTTGGTTGATATCCAAGCGCCATCAGCGTACGAATAGCATCTAAAGTCCCCATAGTTCCGGTACCATTATCATGAGCTCCTTCACCTACATCCCAAGAATCGATATGTCCTCCAATCGTGATGATCTTATCTGGAGATTGCTGCCCTTTCCATTCTGCAATGACATTATGCGTATGTACTATTCCTTTCCATGCTGCATGCTGCTCTAGGTAAACTTTTGTATGCGGATTTACTTTCAACGCATCACTCAGCTTAATAGCTGATGTTGCTGATATCGCCATCGCAGGTATACTATCAATACCTTTTACATAACCTGTGCCTCCTGTATGTGGATAATCATCGGTCTTAGAGGAAGAAAGTGAGCGAAATAGATACGCTACTGCACCCAACTTAGCCGCTTCTGCTGGACCACGGCTTCTTTGACTTGAATTGAGACCATATGCTACACCTGTCTCTACGATGGACTCATCCCAGGGTTTGTTGATGAAAACAATTTTTCCGCGTACCTGATCTCCATATTTCTTTAAATCACTTAACAGTTCTACTTCAATCACTTCTGCGACCAAGCCTTTAGCTGGGGTGGAAACAGATCCTCCTAAAGCCAATACACTCAAAGGTTCGTTAGAATCAACAAGGTAAGCTTTTTCTTGAGGTCCCCGATCCCAATATGGAACTTTCACATCTTGAAGATACACGCGGTCAAAAGGAAGCTTTTCCATAATGCTTTTCGACCAAGCGACTGCCTTGTCCGCCCGTGGTGATCCTGCTATACGATGACCGATTTGTTTTGTCAAATGATGCAGATTGTCATAGGCCTCCCCATTATAAAAAGATTCATGATAGATCTTATCCAACATAATGGAGTCCTGTTGTGCAAAAGCTCCTTGCGTAAAAGTGGATATAGAAAGTAAGGTGAGTAAAATGGTTCGTTTCATTCGTTTAGTTGTGTTCTGTGGAGTAAACATAAGTATTTTTTTTAGGAAGTGGAATGGTTAGGCTAATTCGATTTTAATTTGAAGGGAAATATATAATTCATCAGATTAGGTTCAATCACGTTTTTGTAAGGGATCATTTCAATGTTTATCAATGGTAAATTTCTTGTCATCTATTTTTTCTAATAAAAACAAAAAAAACACTAACATTTATAGCTTTAATAAACTAATAAAATTAGTATTTTTGATTCATCATTTTGGGACATGATGAATCGCATTATTGCACCTTGAATTGATAAATATAAGATACGATGATGACTTTATTTGATGATACGGAAATATTTGCTACGGGAAATGCGGGGAAAGTCCGATTTGATCTCCCGGATACCGATCTGATGCTGATCGATTCTTTCTTTACAAAAGAAGAATCTGATTATTATTATAATACGCTATTGAGGGATACAACATGGCGTGAATATGAGATGGAAATCTTTGACAAAACGGTGAAAGCACCACGTATGATTGCGTGGTATGAAAATAAAAATAATAGTGGTGCTAATCCAAATGGTCCTAATTGGACTCCTGAACTATTGGCCATCCGGAAACGTGTGGAAAAAGAAACCGGATTAAGCTTTAATGCAGTATTACTTAATCTGTATCGTGACGGAAAAGATGGTGTAGCATGGCACAGTGATCATATTGATCAGTCAGGTCCCAATCCTGTAATCGCTTCGGTCAGTTTTGGAGAAACTCGTCTATTTCGCCTTCGCCATCGATTTTTGAAGGCCGTAAAACAAGTGGAAATCCCCTTGCACCATGGATCTTTTCTCCTGATGGCAGGAACAACTAATAGTTGCTGGCAACACCAAGTCCCTAAAACCGCTAAAAATATTTTACCTCGGATAAACCTTACTTTCAGAAACGTCAACCGTATTGAAGATCACTAATTGAAAACAATTGGATCGTATCATCGATAAAAAAAGTTAACAAATAAGACTTACCAGATTTATTGATACCAACCATCTGGTAAGTCTTATTTTATCAGCTCTAGATGCTTATTAGAAATGAATGGTAACAGAATGCTATTGCTCCCAAACTAAAGCGCTTGCACCTAAAATAGCTGCATCAGCCTCTGGTAGCTCACTAAAAACTAATCTTACCTTGTCCCTGAATATGGGTAAAAGATTTCTTTCCATATGAAGTTTAGCGGGTTTTAAAATAAAATCTCCTGCCTTGATTACTCCTCCAAATAGCAAAATCGCTTCTGGTGATGAAAACATTACAAAATTTGCTAATGCTTCACCCAGTTTTTGCCCTGTGTATCTAAAAACTTCAATCGCAATCGGATCACCTTTTATAGCACATTCATAAACGGTTTTGGAATTGATAGCCTCTTCAGGATATTGATTTAACATCGAGCTCGGAAATTCAGCACGCATTTTCTTTGCCGTAATTGCAATACCTGTTGCTGAAGCATAAGCTTCTAAACTTCCTTCTGAACCTGTGCTCCAGTGTTTTCTACCTCCGGGTTTTACGATGGAATGCCCTAATTCTCCCGCAAAGCCATCGTGTCCATAGATAACATTTCCATTGGCAACAATTCCGCTCCCTACACCAGTACCTAAAGTAATCATGATGAAATCTTTCATACCACGAGCTGCTCCGAAAAGCATTTCTCCAAGGGCTGCCGCATTTGCATCATTGGTAATGGTACAGTCCATGTTAAATTTATCTTGCATCATTTCGGCAAAAGGTATCACCCCTTTCCAAGGCAAATTAGGAGCTTGTTCAACAGTGCCGGTATAATAATTACCATTAGGTACCCCTACTCCAATACCATCAAAATTTTTATCTGCTCCATATTTCTCAATTAAAGGAGAGATTTGATGATATAATGCATCGATAAAATCTTCTACTTTCTCATATTCATCTGTTTTTAAGGATCCTTTTTCAAGAACTTCCCCACGATGATTTACCACTCCAAATTTAGTGTTGGTTCCGCCGATATCTATTCCAAGAGCGACTCGTGCTGACAAGTTTGTTAACGCCATTTCTTAATTTAATATACTAAATCGCTAAAACTATAAAAAAAAATGTATAAATGCGCTATTTAAAAAATACTAATTGAAGGATGACTGTTTTAGATCAAAGAATAAAAACTCGTTCATGAAGTCATTTTTTACATGAATGAAGAGATTAATTTTCATCTCGTGATTCTTTTATTCATGCATGGGGCTACAAATTTCAATCAAGAAACCATCCAGATCTCGTACATAAGAAACTGTTTGTCCCCATGGCTTAACGGTGGGCTGCTCAACAATAACGCCATTAAACTCCCATACTTTGTCCACTAGATCTTCCACATTTTCGGTTACGATACCTAATTCTATCCCGAAGGGTTTGTCTAAACGCGAACTTGCTGTATATCCTGCCGTCAAGTTTGTATTAGCAAGTTTATGTGATGCAAATGAAATCGTAGTCTCCCCTGTAGTGAGTTCACCATAATCATTTTCTGGGGTAATAAATTTTCTAACAAAGCCAAATACTTGTTCATAAAATTGAATTGATCGTGTCACATCGGACACATATAGAATGGTGTACTTAAATTTAATCATACTGTTGTTACTAAAATTTTGTCTATGGTCTAGGTGACATTCTTTGAGCATATGATCTCAAAATGTGATGCCGTGTTTATGTTTAATAAAGATATTTCTGTTGGGCACAAAAATAAGTGGGGGGTTGACAACTGTATGTCAGTAATCGCTTTTATAGCTAAAAAAAACATAAAAAACCCTATCTATCTCGATAGGGTATTCTCTTACAATCGATGATAACTTATTTAACTTCTTTATCATCAAGTGCTACGGCTGCTGCACCTAATACCGCAACACCGCCAAGCAATAGTGCATTTTCACCTTTTATTTTTCGATAAGCCATCATGTCTCCTTTCTCGGTATAATATTCGAACACATTATTTAAAGACATAGCTCCTGTTTGAAACAATGTTTGGGCATAAAATTTTTGTTCTGTCGTCTTTAATACCATTTCATTATTGTTCAAAATGGAATAACTCAAAAAGCTTCTTAATATATACGGAGAGTTATCTTCATTAAATTTAGCTTCTTTCACCTGATATTGATTTCCATTCATCCCATATCGCGTTGCCTTTTGTTTTTTAGCTATTGATACTAATTCTTTAATATCCTTTCGCAAATCAAAATAACTTCCGTCAACATAAGCATGTGGAGGTATCAATAATACATCTTTAGGGAGTGTTGCTGTTCCCTTAAAATATCCATACGTATAATCATCATTAAAAGTACTCATTTGATTCACTTGTCCTTTCATATTGATACGACCATCAGCATAGCTATTTGCTTTACCATTAATCACCAAAGCTGAGTTTTTTAAATCCCAAACGATTGGATTATTTGATTTATTTTCTACTTTAACGTAAATCTCGCCGTTTTTACCTGCAAAAGAGTAATGAACAGCTACGGTATCATTTGAATATAGAAACGTGCTACGATCTTGATCTTTTTTAATATTGACACTATTAACAGTCATTAAGTAGTTAGAAGAACAGGAAGATAGAATGAGTGCTGCACATACGGGAATAAAAGTTTTATAAATCTTCATTTTCAATAATAGTTAATTTTACGGTATATTCATACTTATAGCCCCTTGATAGGTTCTATTTATTGTTTTCTAATATATCACTAATATTTAAAATAAGCAATTTTGGAAGCATCTATTCTTAGTAGAATTACTCATAATAATCACTATCCTGAATAGATCAACTTGCTGGTAGCACCGTGTATGCAAGCTTATTTTATTAAAAATACTCTTATTCGGAAGATTGTAAAAGTTATCCGTTTTACCGTATAACAGCTCAGGGATGGGCGAGTATTGATTGGACAATCGTATTCGTTTAGAAGAAATTCTTGCCTTATATTTTGTTAATAAAAACGGTTTAAATAGCTGCGATTAATTCTGTCATTTATCTAGATATTAAAGACCCATTCTTTTCTATCTCAAGAAATGCATGAGGTAAAAAGGATATGATATCAGATGGCAAGAGACTATACTTTCCAATAGATGGCACGGCTATATCTGCCGCTCTACCATGAATGTAAACACCCAATATTAATGCCTGCTTTGGTGCATAGCCTTGACCTAGTAATGCGGTTAATATACCCGTTAAGACATCACCACTTCCACCGGTTGCCATACCCACATTCCCAGTACTATTAAAAAAAATCGTTCCATCTGCCATGACCATAGCACTATTTGCACCTTTGACCAAAATATGCAATTGATACTGATGTGCCATTTTTTTTACTTTTTCTAATTTATCCCAATCATCAGTCCAAGTCCCAATGATCCTGCTCAATTCTTTCGGATGTGGGGTCAAAATACTATTTGGCGGTATGGCACTCCACCATTCCGAATTGGTCGCCAGCATATTCAAGGCATCAGCATCAACTACTATAGGTTGATCACTGATGCTTTTTAAAAATTTTGAAAATGCTTTAACCGTTTCTACTGCAGTCCCCAAACCTACTCCAATTCCTATTGATTGATAAGACGATAGTTCTGGTATATTGGTGATATAGCTACTGTGATCATCCAACAACAACATCGCTTCGGGGACAGCCGTTTGTATGATGGTATTCCCGTTTGCTGGTGTATAAGCTGTGGCCAAACCACAGCCGCTACGTAATGCGGACTTTAAAGCAAACTGAACCGCTCCCATCTTCCCTTTGCTACCACCTATGATCAGGATATGCCCGAAATTGCCTTTATGCTCAAACCTTTTTCTTTTTTTGTAGAATGACCAAATGATATCTTCTGTGACATAGTTCATAATCGAGTCTGTAAGCTCAATAGCCTGTGTACTCAATTGAATATCCAGCACTTGAAAGTCATTATAAAAACATTGATTTTGTGGCATTAACAAACTGAGTTTCGGAACCTGAAAAGTATACACTAAATCTGCGTGAATAACTGGGGCTTTAAGAGATGTAGGATGATCAGCCACTAATCCAGAAGGCATATCAATGGCATATACCACGACATCAGCTTGATTGATCTGGTTGCAGATATGGTTCCATTTTTCATTTAATTCTTCACGCAAGCCAGACCCAAAAAGACAATCTAACACAATGGTATCGTTAGGAAAAGTTAAATCATCTGTTTCAGTAAAAAATTGAATACTTTTATCAGAAATCTTTTTTTGATTGATCAGATTATTACTGGCATAATCTGCTGACTTTAATAAATAAATCTTAACCTCTGCTAAATTATCATCCAAGATACGTGCTAACACAAGTCCATCGCCGCCATTATTTCCTTTCCCACAGATAATAGTAAAATGTTGATTGGCCATGTTATGGTACCGTTTCTTTAATTCTAAAAAAACAGCGTGAGCTGCCCGATCCATCAAATCTGAACTCGTTATATGCTGTTCGTCACAAGTTATGGCATCAATTTGAGCAATTTGCCCTGCAGAAAGAATTTTCATTTTATTCCAAATATGAACTAAATATAGGTGTAAAATGATCAAAATAGCATATCAATTTCTAAAATCTTGTTATTTGATTTCCAACTTATTAAATTCTAATTCCAAATTGATCAATTCTGGTAATGCTTCAAAAGAGAAATAAGTAACACTTAACCATTCTCTTCTTTTCAAAAACAAACTATATACGCGAATACTATTGTGGATATGATGTTTATACATGTCGATCCACTTGTCTTCACGATTGATATTATAATTTTCAAACTTTTTCGCTACTTCTTTGGCGATAGTTGCAAATTGACTTTCATCCAATTTGAGATCCTTTCCTTGCGTGACTGCCAACAGCTGGGGTTGAGTCTGTATATAATATACTTTTACTTGTTTACACATCTTCAATATATGTTTGTTCTTGGACTTTTTCTCCAGCATTTGTGTCATCAACAATCCTTCAGTGCGCATAAACACTATATCTCGGAGCGCCGACTCTTCCTCTGAAATCCGTTGTACTTGATTTGAGCAAGGCTGGAAAAAGAATAACATGGAACAAATTAATAAATAGACTTGCATAATATGGAACATCTTTGGATCGCATACAACTGTATATGCTTTCAACAAACTGTATGGAGCTATTGTTTACAATTTATTATTTAATCGTTACAAAACAGGTCTTTATACCCAAATAATCTAATAATTCACTAGCTTAAGGATGGAGTGTCTGCGAACTGATAGCTTATCTTAAATATCGCCCCTAAATAGTTTGATAAAAAACAAAAAATAAGAAGAAGTAAAATAAATGCTAAGACAGCAATATCCAATATGGCTGTTATCAGGGATAAAAAAAATAAGACTCATTAATCACCTTTGTGATCAAACTTTAATAATATCATGAAAAGATTAACACTGACATGGATGATCGTATGTTTAACTAGCTGGTCAGCTTTAGCGCAGTCCAAAAAGGTTTTTCGTATTGATTACGGAATAAATACAGAGATCTCTGGAGATGACGAAATAAGTGTTACGCAATTAAAAGCATGGGTAAATCAGGATTTTATGCGCATATCCTATCCGCATGATGAAAGTCAGGTCGAAATCACAGATAAAAAAAATTACAGATCTTTTATATTAATTCCTCAAACACAAGAATATTTAATGCTTAATGACGGAGATAAAAAGGATGATACCCAAATTGATATTGAATATATAATAGACCAGGATAAAAAAATAGCCGGTTATACCTGTCAACTTGCCGTTTTAAATCTGGGTACTGATGAAGATACTAACGAAGAAATCCAATTGGATGTTTACTATACCGAACAAATTCCTAATTTATCTTGGTCAGAGTTTAATTTTTTAGATATTTTACCTGGAGCACCATTATCCATAACCGTTTCTGGGAATGGTTACGTTGCTACAAAAATTGAACCTGAAGAATTACCTCAAGAACTCTTCGAAATTCCAGAAAATTATACTCAAATGGAGGTCGATTCTGCAGAAGGATTTGGTGATACGCAGATAGCTGATGACCGTTTCCTCTTTACTGATGAAACAGGTGAACGATATGGAGTACGTGATCAAAACGGAACAATCCTTGTCCAACCAAAATATGCATTTATAGCACCATATGTTGGTGATATATCTGTTGTAAATACAGCTTCTGACAAATTTGGAGCGATCAATTTAAGGGGGCAAGAGGTTATTCCTCTACGATATGATTTTTTAACCTATTCAGAAAATGATCGTAAATTCCTTTACGGTCAACATGATAAGTATGGTTTATTGGATGAAAATGGCAAAGTATTAATTAAGGCTAATTATGATATGATTAATTTTCCTGAACATGGTCTTATGCAGTTTACCAAAAATAATAAAAGTGGGTATATCAATGAAAAAGAGCAAGTAGTCATTCCTGCGGTGCATGAATACATTATGGGACGAAATCAGCATTACTTTATTTCAACTCAAGGTCAATACTATGAGTTATACACCATTAAAGATAATAAGAAAATCGCAGGCGGATATGATTATATGGCTTTACCAGATGAAGGAACAACGTTCTTGGCTATGAAAAACGGAAAATATGGTTTTATTGACGATAAGGGTAAAACAACTATCCCTTTCAAATTTACAACTGCAATTGCCTTTTCAGATGGCGTGGCCATCGTGTCGGAAGATGAGGCTGGGGAAGACTTTTATTATATTAATACTAAAGGGGAAAAAATAGCGGCTGTCGAAGCTGAATAATTTTAAATATTCACCTCATTATGTCCTTAAAATCGGCGGTCAATTTTATCTACAAATGACCGCTGTCATGCTATTTTGAGCAATTAATCGCTACATGTTTATAAAAAATGATATCTTAGTCTATTACAGAAAGATCCACAATGAATGCAAATGAAGAAGAGCATAATCGGTTTTGGCCAACAATTTAAAGAAATTCTACTTATTCTGATGTTGTGTTTAATCGTGACTGGTGCTCTTGCTCAAGAAATATTGGATAAGTTGAAGCAACAATATGAAAACACTCCTGCTTCGAATACGGAACGATTATATATAGCTGGTAAATATGTAAGAGCCTTATTTTTCAATCAACAAGAAAATCAAGCTGCCGAAATACTGAAAGAAAATATTCAGATAGCAGTTCGCTATGAGGATGGTCAATATGCTGCGAATCTGTATGCCATTGATGCAATGAACAATCGCATTGCCGAGCGTTTAAAGGAATCACAAAATAGTTTATCCAAAGCAAAGGAATTTGCTCACAAATCTAAGGATCAAGAAATCAAAGGCTATGTCTATTATTGTGAAGGCTGGCTATATGTCCGTAATAATAAAGAGGGTGAGGCTGTACGAAGTTTTTTACGTGCTATTAACTATTTTGATCAGTCCCATCCCTCTCCCACTCTAAGCTCCCGAAAATCATCAACGTACAAAGAACTTACTTCAATATATGCGAATTGGAATGAGTACCAATTGCAAGAAAAATATAGTATACTTGCTTTAAATCTAGCCATTCAACAAGATGACCCGATTGCTATATTTGATGCTTATATGCTTATGGGATATATGTATGAACAACGATATAGAGCGGATGAAACTAAGCAACAGTTGCGTGATCAAGCTGAAAAATACTATTTACAGGCGATCAATACCTATAACCAAAACAAGAACACCATTCCATTCCCTTCAAACCTTTCTTTTGTTGCCAATAATTTGGCTCATCTTTATCTGACTTCTTACCCTGAAAGCTTTCAAAATCAAGCGCTTCAATATGCTAAACTTGCTCAAAAGCAGGGTCTAAAGACGCAGCAGTACACCCACGTTGCCTCTGCCTATGGTATCATGGCAGAGATTGCCTTGAAAAATAAAAATTCTAAGGAAGCAAAGGCATATTTATTGTCGGCCCTTGTCGAGATCTCTAAAAGTAGTGTACCCGATCAAAATATCATCTTGAGTATATATGAAAATCTTTCTGAAATCGCGGAATCAGACCAAAATTTGACTGAAGCAATTCGCTACCACAAAGCGTATATGGAGACGTTTAAATCCATCTATAATCAAGAGCAATTAGAACTAGGTAAGCGATTAGAAGCTCAGTTTGACAAAGAAAGACAGCAACAACAACTGATCACCATGCAGTTGGAGTCTGATAAGAAGGAACAACAAATTAATTTGATGCAGACCATTAGTCTACAGCAAAAGCAAGCATTTGAAAACTTACAGCTGCATGAGGAAAATCAAAGAAAGGAACTGGAGTTAACACAGTTGGAATCGGAGAAAAGAACTCAAGAATTAAAATTGTCCCGTCTTGAAACTCAAAGTCGTGCTCATGATATCATAAGTTTTAAAAATGAAATCTCCTATAAGGAAAAGATAAATAAATATTATGTGGTTTTAATTGTAGTTTTCTTACTGCTCATCTGTTTGCTTCTCTATGCCTATAAACAGCGATCGAAGAGTATGCGTCAGCATACGGAGTTGTACAATTTTTCGTTAGACAAAGAACGTCAAAACTCTAAAATATCTAACTTAACGGCTATGCTTGAAGGCCAAGAACAAGAACGTGGACGTATGGCACGAGATTTACATGATGGACTAGGTGGTTTATTATCCAGCACTAAAATAAACTTATCACAAATAACAGAGAAGTTAGATTTACCCATGAAAGATGACATGCAAAAGTCCATACAACAATTGGATACAGCTGTAGAAGAACTCCGTCGTGTCGCTCACAACCTCATGCCTGATCTACTTTATAGATTTGGACTGCAGGAAGCACTGCAAGATTATGCAGCCCGTATGTCCAATGATTGTCTAGATATTGATGTACAATTTTTACATTATAAAAATCAGCTAACAAAAGAACAGCAACTTTTGGTTTATCGTATTGTACAAGAACTGGTCAATAATTCAATAAAACATGCAGATCCAAAACAAATCATCATTCAGATTGTAGAAGAAGCTGATAGTTATTGTATCACTGTTGAAGATGATGGCCTTGGATTTGATGTACAACAGATTAAAGGAAATCAATCAGCAGGACTTTATAATATTCAATCACGGATCGATTTTCTAAAAGGAAGATTCAGTATCCAATCTGAAATAAATCTTGGAACGAGTGTTGAGGTTTTATTTCCAAAAAATAAAAATTAATGATTAAAATAGCGATTACAGATGATCATCCCCTACTCTTAGAGGGACTTAAAAATATACTCTCCAAATCAGAACTTTTGGAGGTGGTGGGTTGTTTTCCAGATGCTGATACGATGCATACTGCATTAACAAAAATAACCGTAGATGTACTTTTGTTAGACATCAATCTGCCAGACGCAAATAGTATAGAATTGATAGCCTCTCTTCGAGTTAAATATCCTAAAATGCACATTATAATCATCAGTGTTCACAATGAATATGCTGTGATCAATAGTGTAATACAAGAAGGTGCTCATGGATATATTCAAAAAAATGCTTCTGTAGAAGAAATTATCAATGGGATAGAACAAATATTAAAAGGAAACAAATTTTTATGCTCACAGACTAAAATTATTGTAGATAAGAAAACTAAAGATGAACTAAAAATAGTTCCAAAATTGACGCGTAGAGAAAAAGAAGTACTTTCGGAAGCAGCATCTGGATTAACTACTAGCCAAATCGGAGAAAAATTATTCATTAGTCCACATACTGTCGAGAGTCACCGGAAAAATCTGATTGAAAAATTTGGCGCAAAAAATTTAAGCTCAGTTATCAAATTAGCCATTGAATATGGACTCATACGTCAATAATCTTAATTTCGTCTAAAAACTACCATAATCGGGGATAATGAAGAGGTGCGTTAACCACTATTTTTACAAATGAATATATTTAATAAGACAATATATCACCGCTTCAGACCCGATTCTTTTGAAGAAGTAAATCTTGTCAAATCTTAAAAATAATTAAAAATGATAAAACTCAAATCGTTCTCATTACTATTCACCTTAATCTGTTGTTGCGGCCTACTCACGAGTTGCTTTGATTTTATTGAAGATATTAACTTGAATGCTAATGGATCAGGAAACATTAAGGCTACTCTTAATCTCAGTAAAAGCAGTACTAAGGTCGCTTCATTAATGAAACTAAAGAGTGTTAATGGCATTCAAATACCCACAAAAGAGAAGATAAAAAGTGAAACTGAAGATATGATTCGTATCTTAAAAAATACAGCAGGCATTAGTCAGGTACAATATAGTTTGGATTTCAACAATTATATTGCAACTGTTTCTTGCCATTTTGCATCAGTATCGGCATTAAATAACTTTAGTAAAGCCCTGGGCACTCATTTTAAGAGTGCTTTGGGTAATAATAATAGCTATACTTACAATGCCCATACAGGTACTTTCACCAGAACATATACACACTCTCCGGTTTTAAGTAAAGAATATGCACGTATATCTGAAACTGATCGAAAATATTTCAATGATGCTTATTATACCCAAATCGTACGATTTGACAAAACTGTCAAATCACAACAACATGCTTCGGCAAAAATATCAAGTTCTGCAAAAGCAGTCTTACTGAAACTAAAAGCAACTGATCTTGCTAGTGGAAAGGCCTCCCTAGCAAACACCATAACCTTAAATAATAAATAAATACATGAATTTTAAATACTTACCCCTATTAGCGCTCGCTGCTTTTGCAAGCGTACAAGCTACAGCTCAAGAGCTGACGAACAAAATACCATCTCAAGCGGACTTTGTTGTCGCCATTAATAATAAAGCCATTGTAGAACACAGTTCTATGGCACTACTGAATGAGACCTTAACGAAATTAGGCGCCTTTGAAAAGACAACAAATAACTTGGATTTTTCTATTAAAAGCTTGGAAGAATTAGATGTCAATTTAGATAAACAAGCATTTGTTTATCGGACGAATACGGATAGCTTATATTATATTGGTGTTTTAATTCCCTTGAAAGCAAACCACAAAGTCAAAGAGCGTATGTTTTCACAATTTGATGTGCTTCCTATGTATAGTGGCTACGAAAGAAGGGTTTCAAAAGACGGAAAGACGCAGGTGGCATGGAATCAAGAAACCTTATTTGTTTTAACAGGCGATCTGCACCGCAATTACTTTCAAATGAAAGAGGTGGCCGATCGCTATGGTCTAGATCTAGGTGTATATGGTGGCGGCAGTGATAGTTGGCTATATGATGACACTTTAAGTGCGGCAGATACTGCTGTAGCAGTTGAAGCTATAGCTACAGAAGAAGTTTTACCTGATACCGTAAATATCTTAGAGGAAATTAGTGAAGCTACCGCTGAGGCTGAAATAGCTTATGCTGATACGGCAGCTCTCATATCTATTGATTGGGATGATGATGTTGATACAGTTGAAACGGATAGTTACGATCTTGAATCTGATTCTTTATATCTTCTCAGCCAAATCAGAGAAGCTAAGAATGATTCTCTTAAAAATAAACTATTTGGCACTTGGCTTACTAATGATTTTAACGATTATTTAGATCCTAAAAATAATCTGGGACAACATAAAGCAGTCAAGATCGCTGATCAAAAACATCTATTAAGGGTATGGATACCAAATCTGGATAAATTATATCAGGATGCCTTGCCCTACGACGTCTTGAAAATGGCATACGGTGTTGATTTGAAAAATTTCAAATACGGCTATGAAGATGCTACATTTGATTTGATACAAGATCAGCATACGCTGAAATTGACTGGAACAGTAGGTGTAGATGCAGAAATGGCCAAAATTTTCAAAACACTCTATAATAATAAAATTAATAAAAAATTCAGTCAATATATTCCTGAAAATCACTTAGCATATGCCTCTATGAATATCAGTACAGAGGGGTACCTGAAGCAATTACCTTCATTAATATCTCGTTGGTACGCACCACTAGCGGGAGAATATGCTGATGTAGTAACTATAGCTGCTACCGCCTTAGAAATTGGATTAGATGAAAAATCTATCGGTAAAGTAATGAAGGGTGATCATGTTTTCTTTCTAAACGATCTACAGAAAGTAACAAAAGATTATGTTACCTATGAATATGATGATGATTATAATTATAAAGAAATAACAAAAACAAAAGATGAATATGTGCCTAATTTCCTTTGGATGTTTACTTCTAAGGATCAACGGTTATACAAAAAAATCCTTGAATTTGCAGTAAAGAAACAAGAAGTAAGTTTGGAAAATGGTATTTATAAAATTTCTGAACAGAAAAAATTAGAACCAATCTATATTCTTTTTAAGCATGATATTGTATTTGTAGGAAGTGATTTGGAGCAATTAACTTCCATTGAACAAAATCGTTTTAAAGCAAGTAGAAATATGAAAGTAAAAAAAGACATGTCTACTAATCCTTTTAATATGGTTGTTCATACCAATGCGATACCCGAAGTTGTTAGTAAACTTGAAATTCCTGTTACCGCACCTTTGCAACAAACACTTAAAGATCTTTCTGCTTATGGAGATGTTCAAATTAAATCAACTCATCTTCATAAAAACCGCTTTTCAGGAGAATTTTCTGTGGAGTTACCGAAACAAGATAAAAATGCATTTCAATATATCTTGAAGCATATTTTGAAAAATCTAGATCATCCTATCAAAAACTAATCATAGATGAAAAGAATTGCAATAATCATCTGCTCCTTATTGTTTTTAATATGTGTACTTGGGTGGACCATCTATATGGTTCGAAAAAACAAAATTGAGAAGCAATATGTAAGTAAAGAAAGTACTTCTGTCTTATCTATGGCAGTTGATGATTTGTTATTGGATAATATCTCTTCCCTACTTTCAAAGGGTGATCAATCTCCTGATGTAAAAAGTAAAGAAACATGGATAAAAAGCCTAATTTTAGATGCTGGAATTTCGATTCCAGCTCGAATTTTTCTGTTCAACACTGCTGATCAGAAAAATAAATTTTACGGTATTTTGGCTATAAAGAACTATGAAGATTGCTTTTCTTTTTTCGCCAACCATTATCCCAAAGGGATAAAGTTCATAAATAAAGAAAAGGGTATAGTAAGTGTTATGATCGGAAAACATATCCAAATACTATTTGATCGAAATCGTTTTATCTATAAAATAGCTTTCGATAACAGTTCAGAAACCGCAGATCTTGAATCCTTGTTACATCATACTGATACATGGACACAAATCGGTGATTTGAAAGGATTTGAGCACGTACTGTCAAAAAAGCACATTAACTATGTACAGAAAGACAAAAGCTTAAAAATTGAAGCATCAATTGGAAAAAATAAAACAGAAATTGATGGTGAGTGGTTACTATCTCAAAATATAGATCAGGAATTGCAAATCAGAGCTATGGACACGACAAATCAGACGCTTGCTTTCTGGAGTTTGATCCATCTAAAAGATATTCCTATACTTGCGCATTTAATGAATAAGTATACTGGACTTAATGAAGCACAGTTAGCCCAAAATTATTCTAATTATTTTGATTTACAAATAAAAGCTGATCCTACCACTCAAAGGGATACTTCGATTACTTACGAATACGATGAGGATTTTAATGCTGTTGAAGCGAAAAAGATCCAGGAGCTACGTGTACCTCATATCATACAGGCATGGAAATATAATAAATCGCTGGAAGAATCACTTCCCAATAATATGTTTTATCAGTTCCATAAAATGAAAGCCGGTCAATATTTGTTACAAACAACTTCTGATAATTTTATCAATCAGATTGAGAGCAAACCCACATCATATCCTTTTTATTGCTTTATTGATTTTAAGACATGGCCAGAAGAATGGACGTTGTCTCTATTTAAAAATTTAAAAGACAATAAAGTTCAGGCGACAATAATGACTACGCTACAGGATCAAAAGAAATTGTCGATAAAGGGACAAATCAATTATTAGTATAGCGGAACCGAATTAATATTTTGAAGATGATACAGTGTAGAAATATACTGTATCATTTTTTTTAGAAAAAAATCTACTTTTAAATCAAAACGATAGGAAGATCTTTTTTTTACAATTATACTAAGCTCTGGTAAAGTCTATTTATATTTGTATCATTACAATTATAAAATTAGCATCTGTTTCTATCATGAATCCTCAAGTAGATGAATATTTAAATAATAGCAAGACATGGCAAGAAGAAATGAAACTTTTGCGTAGAATTGTACTTGACTGTCAACTCATGGAAACGCTTAAGTGGAAAACACCTTGCTATACATACAACAATAAAAATGTTGTTCTTATCAATCGTTTTAAATCCTATTGCGAACTTGGCTTTTTTAAAGGTGCGCTATTAAGTGATACGTACTCACTGCTGATGCAACATGGTGAGAACTCTCAATCTTCAAGAAGTATAAAGTTTACAAATGTTGCAGATATATTGGAGAAAGAGCCTCAAATTAAAGCATATATTTTTGAAGCTATAGAAGTTGAAAAAAGTGGATTGAAAGTTGTATTAAAAGAGACTTCCGATTTTTTAGTTCCTTTAGAATTTGAACAAAAATTAAAAGCAGATCCCATATTGACCGCTGCCTTTCAGGCCTTAACTCCAGGCAGACAACGAGCATATTTACTTCATTTCGCAGCGCCTAAACAATCTAAGACTATCCAAGCACGTATTGAAAAATATATTCCACGCATCTTGAAGGGAAAAGGCTTAAATGACTGTATCTGTGGTTTATCAAAACGCATGCCTTCCTGTGATGGCTCCCATCAGCTCCTACAATCAACCTGTACAGAAAACTAACTTTTTCAAATAAAGTATAAATTAAATTTATTCCCTTGTTATATACTCAAATTGTCGATCCTAACTTACAAAAAATAGATCAATATGTCTTTCGGACTTGCGGTTTAGCAATAGCAAACTTAACACGAGAACTAGAAAGTCAAGAATATGCTGCTCAGAATTTTGAATTGATAAATCGAAAATTTAAATATAGGACAGCTAAAATAACACCGACAAAGACTGGGCAATTTGTTACCTTATGGCAGCGAACTACTTCTGGTATTATCGCTCCTTTCGAAATTAATGATCCTATAGACTTTTATATCATAGCTGTGCGAAAAGAACCAAATCTTGGAATCTTCATATTCCCAAAAGCTATTTTATTCCAAAAAGGGATACTTTCTGGAAATGATAAAGAAGGCAAACGGGGGTTTCGAGTTTATCCAAACTGGGATGTCGTTGAAAATAAACAGGCGCAGAAAACCCAAGATTGGCAAAAATTATATTTTTTACACCTACCTGAACATCAACAAATCGATCTCACAAGAGCAAAACATTTATTACAGATTTAAGTTGAGTCTGTTTAATAAATGGGTATTTTGGATAATATAGTTTGAACTTTACATATATTATGTGTAAATTGTTAATACCATTTATAGACATAATCGAATCATTATGCATCCATTCCGAAATAAAAACAAAGAACATAGTAATAAGTGTTCCACTAGTTGTTCTCCAGAAGTATCCTTTCATCCATTTGTAAAAGTACAAGGAGGTACACTTGGAAAAAACCAGTTAACTTCGAACGATATTGAAGTATTGGAGGGACCTATTGTCAAACCAGATGCTCTAGAACAAGTTGTATTAGAGATGAATTTACTTAAGAACAAAAATTAACAGATATTGATTACTCAATTATGCTATTTCATAAAAAAAAACTCCATTCATAACGAATGGAGTTTTTTTATGTTATTGCAAAATCTTATTACAAAGATGCGATTGCATTGTTTAATGTTTCTGAAGGACGCATTGCTTTAGTAGCTAAATCATCATTAGGGAAATAATAACCACCGATATTTTGAGCTTTACCTTGAGCAGCAATTAACTCCTCATTGATCTGTTTTTCATTTTCAGCTAATGCCTTAGCTAAAGGTGCAAATTTTGCAGCTAATTCAGCATCTTTGGTTTGCGCTGCTATAGCTTCTGCCCAATAAGCCGTTAAATAATAATGAGACCCTCGGTTATCGATCTGACCTACTTTACGTGCAGGAGACTTATCATTTGCTAAGAATTTTTCTGTAGCTACATCCAATGTTTCAGCCAAGACTAATGCTTTTGCATTATTTTGAGTTTGTGACAAGTGTTCTAAAGAAGCACCTAAAGCTAAGAATTCACCTAAAGAATCCCAACGCAGGTATCCTTCGTGCAAAAATTGCTCAATATGTTTTGGAGCAGAACCCCCAGCACCAGTCTCAAATAGACCACCACCATTCATTAAAGGGACAATAGAAAGCATCTTTGCAGATGTACCTACTTCTAAAATAGGGAATAGATCGGTTAAGTAATCACGTAATACGTTACCCGTAACAGAAATAGTGTCTAAACCTTCGCGAATTCGATCTAAAGAAAATTTAGTTGCCTCTACTGGATTCATAACAAAAATATCCAATCCATTTGTATCAAAATCACCTAAGTATTTTTCTACTTTTTTGATAATCTCTCTATCATGAGCACGGTTTTCATCTAACCAGAATACTGCTGGTGTAGCAGACAGACGAGCACGGTTAACAGCCAATTTTACCCAGTCTTGGATTGGTGCATCTTTTGTTTGACACATGCGAAAGATATCACCTGTTTCAACCGTTTGCGCCATTAAAATATTTCCTTCATTGTCTACGACACGTATCGTACCATTTGCAGTAGCTTGGAATGTTTTATCATGAGATCCATATTCTTCTGCTTTTTGAGCCATTAAACCAACATTAGGAACTGAACCCATAGTGGTAGGATCTAAAGCACCATGCTCTTTACAATCTTCAATCGTTGCTTCATATACGCCGGCATAACAACGATCTGGAATGATGGCAATCGTATCCTGAGACTTTCCTTCTTTATTCCACATTTGTCCCGAAGTACGGATCATAGCTGGCATAGATGCATCAACAATAACGTCTGAAGGCACATGTAAATTTGTAATTCCTTTATCAGAGTTGACCATTGCTAAATCCGGACCATTAGCAATAGCGGCATCAATAGCTGCTTTAACTTCTGATTCCTGTGGATTGCCTACAATTTTAGCTAATACTTCACCTAAACCATTATTTTTATTAATTCCTAAAGAATTGAACAATTCACCATACTTAGCAAATACATCTTTAAAGTAAACTTCTACGATCGCACCAAAAATAATAGGATCTGAAACTTTCATCATTGTTGCTTTTAAGTGAGCAGACAACAAAACACCGTCAGCTTTGGCTGCTGCAATTGTATCTGCAACAAAACCTTTTAAAGCGGATAAGCTCATTACTGATGAATCGATTACTTCTCCTGCTTTTAATGGTGATAAACCTTTTAATTCAGAAATAGTACCATCGGTATTCACAAACTCTATTTTGAACTGTCCTTGATTTTGTACCGTAACTGATTGCTCGGTTTCATAGAAATCACCATGAGCCATCGAAGCTACGCGAGTTTTTGAATCTGCAGACCACTCACCCATCGAATGTGGATTTGCTTTAGCATAATTCTTAACCGCCTTCGGTGCACGACGATCAGAGTTTCCTTCACGTAAAACTGGATTTACAGCAGAACCCAATACTTTGGCATACTTCGCTTTGATTTCATTTTCTTCCGCAGTTTCTGGATTGTCAGGAAAATTAGGAATTGCATAGCCTGCAGCCTGTAATTCAGCAATTGCGCCTTTTAATTGAGGAATAGAAGCTGAAATATTGGGTAACTTAATAATGTTAGCTTCTGGAGTGGTTGCTAACTGTCCTAATTCAGCTAAAGCATCAGCTACTTTTTGATCTTCGCTTAGTACATCTGAAAAGTTCGCCAAAATACGACCTGCAAGAGAAATATCTCTTAATTCAACATCGATATCAGCTGTTTTAGCGAATGCTTGTACAATAGGTAAGAATGAATAAGTCGCCAATAATGGCGCTTCATCTGTCTTGGTGTAAATGATTTTAGATGACATAATTTTTTTATTGAAATCTTTTAACTTGCTTAAACAAAATTGAAATTAAAACGAACGGTTAGGTTGCTTCAAAATTCGCCTAAAGATAAGAAAATCAAATTTAAATCGCCACAAAAGGTTGAATTATGACGCTTGAAAGTAAAATATTGGCTCGACTGAATTAAATGAAAATAAGATGCCCTATATCCTATTACATGGAAAACAGATTTGCAGACTATTTGATGATTGCTTTTATATCTTTCAATTCTAATACCTGTCTAGCTTTTTTATATGTAAAAACACTTTCCAACATCGCTTTTGCAAGTAGTTTAGTTTTAATTGGGGCATATTGTTTACAAATGCCGACTTTATTAAGAGTGGTAATGATTTTTAAGCCGATCTTTTCACCCAAACGATCTGAATGAGGTCGCTCAATAAATCCTGGACGCAAGATAGTGAGTTGCTGAAAGCCAATGTTTTTGATTGCATCTTCTAAAGATCCTTTCATTCGATTGTAAAAGATTCGCGATTTTGCATTTACTCCGGCTGCAGATAGTAAAACGAAATGAGTAACACCATTTTCAAAAGACATTTTCGCAAAATGAAAAGGATAGTCATAGTCAATATGCCACTGGGCTTCTTTGCTTCCGGCATCTTTTAATGTGGTTCCTAAACAAGAAAAGGCGATATCTCCCCTTATCCGATCTTGAAAAGAGAATAGCTTATCAAAGTCAACAATAATCTCTTCTAATTTATCATGATATTCAAAATAAGGACGTCGCAATATTACCCGAACTTTACTAAATCGAGGGTCCACTACTAATTGTCGAACAAGTTCTCTACCTGTCGCTCCGCTTCCACCAATAACAATTGCTACCATATGCTAAAGATAATGATTCGTGACCTATATTTTACTATGATATTAATTACTATGAAGATATATTATGGAAGATTTTCAAACGATTAAACGCATTGATAACCTTGGATGATCTCCGCTTCAACTTGCTCGGGTATGATTTTAAAAACATGATATTAACACGTATGGAACAATTGGAAATTTGCTCAGTCAATCTATCCACACATGTTGACTATATAAATGATCACGCAGCCCTATCCCAATCTCCTGATTAATTTATATCGATTGAAATTTTGCTATCGGTGTACGAATACTTATGTTTGTAACTATGTCTGAAACTGAAAAAAATCCCTATCAATTGTTCAACAAAACAATTTGGTCTAATTGGAAATCTCAAGATGTAATCTGTATAAAAGTTGAAGAATTATCACAAACTAATGGAATTACATTCTTTGAACTTATTCCTGACTCTGAAATGTTAGATGCAGATACCGAAACCTTATACCCAATTGACTCAGAAGATGTTTTGGACATGTTTACGCCCGAAAAACATGTTAAATTTGTTGTACATGATATCTATATGGCCGATTTAGATGATTAACTAATGAAACTTCCAAAATTACGCTCCTTAGACAAATTTAAATTTTACATCGATTTTGTGATTACGGCTTTCTGCTTATCTGCCTGAACTATTTTTTTATAAAAGTCAACATACTCATTATATTTTTCCGGTGGATAAGTTTTATCGTTCATTTTCTGTGTTCTCTTGTAAAGGATAACACCATCCTTGAAAGTAAATGTAGCCGCATAGGTTCCAAATTCAGAGTCTATTATAATATCTTTTGGTATAAAATCAACTTGATATCCGCTTGGTAATTCAAAATTAATTTCGTCAATGTCTTGATAAGCATATGGAACAGAAAAATAAGTTTTCCTGTTTTCAATTTTAATTGGGACTGATTCCTTTCGATTAACTTGATTGAGTAATAAAAACAACTTATCCCCCCCTTTACTTAATAATGGTTTAGATTTAAATGCAATTTCTTCTTCTAATTCTGGCTTAGTTTTATCTTTCTGCTCACACTTATAATGTCCAAAAGTTTGGATGGGGATTGTACTGTATTCCAATACTTTTTTCTTTTGTTCGCTTGGTTCTAATAAAGTTGTTCTTAAATTATCTTCAAATTGGGAATTCCCATAGCGAGTATTGGTTAAGACATCAATATCATTTTCATTATGAAATGTGATTTTAGTTTTACTGATTTGATAATTATCTTCAGCCGTGTAAACTGGTGTTTTTACAAGTACTCCACCCTCTTCAGTAATTAAAAGCACCTTTCTATTCGCATTTCCATAACCAATAAATCCCATTGGATAATAGGAACTCGTACATTCTAAATAGGTTGTATCGTTTTTTAACGGTACAGCCAAGATCATGTGATTTGCTTGACCGATACTTGAATATTGCTCATTTAAACTTGGTTTTCGATTACCTATCATGACTAAATGTGACTGTATTCCAACTTCATTTAGCATCGCCTTCATAAAATTGGATAATCCTTTACAATCACCGTAATTAATTGTTGCGACCTTTTCAGCGACTACTGGCTTAAACCCTCCAATACCTAACTGCACACTGACATAACGTGTATTTTGTTGCAAATAACGATACAAAATCGCCATCTTCTCATGTGGTGACTGTGCATTTTTGGTCAAATCTCGAATTTTAATTTTGAATGCATCCGGTAAATTATTTCCACCTGCATTGAGTTTATAGATCCAATGTCCAAAATTTTTCCAGGTATCAAAATTACCACTAGACCCGTCGTATTCAAATAAATTGGGCGATGCTGTGACCCAAGAAGAAACGTTATTGATCCCGATAGATAAAGGTTCTCTCGGTACAGCAGCAACGTGATTACTATTCCATTTATATTGTGTTTTACCGGCAGTTGTGGTTGAATCTACTTGTAATCCCGAACGACTCAAATATTTCATTTGATAATTTTTATCTTTTTGAATCGTGTAACTGGATTTTTCTACCGACATACCAAAATCTTTAATATCGCGCCATTGTGGAAAATAAAGTAATCCTTTAAAATCTTGGCTAAAACTATACTCTATCGTATATGGGTAGGTATTGCTAACAAATTTTAGCCTTTTTACTCTATTATCTTCAAAAATAGAAAAATCGGAAAGTAAACTTTGATCTTTAATGTCGGAATTTTTATATTCCTTAATTTTATTACCAGCGGCATCATAAAGTACAGCTTTAATATTGTAGATATTTGAAAATTTATCATACACTTCTTCCATTACAGCAAAATCATCACCTGCTTTGCTAAATATAGTGGCTGTAATTTTATAATCATATTTTGCAGCATTTACACCTTTTATATCTAAAAATTGCTCTTCATTTCTGATCACAATTATGGCATCTTTTTTTAAGTCATCTGGAATTTTAGCGATATCCCAAGTTGATTGTCCCTTTAAAAAAAGACTACATATCACGAACATGATACTTAATGTATATTTCATCATATTTTTTTCTTTAATACAATTTTTTCAGCTTGTTTTTCGACAATGGCTGCAAATAATTCTTTCAAATCGAAATACTCTTCTGGACTGTAGGTTGATTTATTAATGCTGACTATACTCTTAATCAATAACACATTTCCTTCTGTTTGATAAGATATGGTAAATGATCCTACATTCTCGGGAAGTTTAAAAATTCCTCCTTTCGGAAGTTTATCAATTTCATAATCATCTGGAATTATAACTACAACACGACAATTTTCCAAGATAGGGTGAGCAAAATCGACAGGAAAAATTCGTTCTTCATGTTTCAAAGGATTTTCCTTGGTTTGCTCATAAAGCAATGGACTAAAATACACTAGATTTCCAGCCTCTTCTACATGATCCTCTATTTCCACATCCATAGATTCAATAAACCGCTCATCTAAACTATCGAGATTTAAAATTTTGAAATTATGGAGTTCTAGTCCATTTTTACTCTTTTTCAAGTTTTTCAAATAATCTTCTTCATTAATGGCATTTCTATAGGCATTTCTTGCTGTTAAACCAGCATATCCATTGAAATAATTTGTTAGCGTTCCTTTAAGTTTGTTTTCCTTATCTAATGTTAACTGATAGACATGCATACTTTCATCTCCAAAGCTTGTTTCGGTACTAATCCATCCCCCACTTTTATCATTAACATTGATAAGAAATCCTTCATGATTCAAATTTTCATAATGAATCATTCCAAATGGCATATCTTTAGCTGTAGCATCAAGAAAGTAGACATTTCCTCCAATCTCTACTGCGGCTATAACATTATCAAATTTACTGATCACTGGATAACCAGGATGTTTACCATTTGAGCGCGTACTGATTAATACAGGATAAGCATTAAACTTGGCCTCTCTTAGAAAATTGATTAATGCTAGATTTAGATCGGCTGAATTACCTGTTTTTTTCTCAAATATGGTTTTAGGATTTGTTTCAGTACTATAATAATGATAGTTTTGATTCCACTTTAGGTTATCCTTAATATATTTATAAATTCTCTTTGCGTTTTTCAGAGAATCATTTTCTAAAGATAGAATTGTCTTTAAATTATTTTTTGCGTAATTACCCTTATTTAAATATCCCCCGAAATTATCATCATCAAGAATAGCATTAACAATCTTCGGCCATGATCCTGTATAGTCATTAAAAAACTGACCAGGAAAATTCGTTGATCGAAGTTCAAAATCAATTGATGGTCTGTAATCATCTAAATTAGATATAAAAGGCTCATCTTTTAGTGCAGGCATGTTTTCTGCAACATAACGATCACGAGTAGCTGAAGATTGAACATTGGTGACATAACTTGCATTGACCTTTTCATGGACAGGATGAGCGATTTCATAATAACCGCTTCTATTAAATTTGTAATCGAAATACTCTGGAATAGTGATTGTGTATTCGGACCATAATGTTGGTATTTCACTTTGAAAGCTCCAACCGGGCAAATTAAATATAAAATCAGATTTGATCTTATATTTATATTCAATAATAGATCCTTCTTTTACATTAGGTAGTGTAAATTTCTTAAAAACAGTATTCTTATTGACTTCTTCCGTAAATTTTGAATCTTTATCAATTTTACTCGTTGTCATGACACCATCTACCATATTATAGGTAGCTGCATTCATAAATTCTAAAACCTCCTTGGATTCACTATTGCTTTTATGAAGCCCAATAGAGTAATTTGCATAATTATAACCATTTTTGTTTAAGATTTTATAACGGACGTGCCTTTCATAAACATAAACAAATGATTTAGATATAGGACTTATCTCAAAGTAACAATTTCCGATATCAAATAATTTAATTGCTGATGCTGCTGAGTCTATTCCTGATGCATTAATCAAAAAATCTTGTGGTTGAATTTTCCCAAATTTATATTCAACTTTTTGATTTTTTTGTGCTTGAACACAATCAACAGTCGTGATCAATAACATCACAAGAGGTAATAATAATTTCTTATATGGCATTTTATTAAGAATTGGCTAGGCAAATATAAATAATAAAACGATATTTAAAGTTATTAAATATCGTTTTATTATTTAAGGTTTTCGTAAAAACTAGAAGAACCCATTAGCTATAGCTTAAATTCAATCCATCTGACGATTTAAATATAATGGCTATATATAAATATATATAGTCATCAAGATATAAAAAACGAATGATTCATCTTTTTTAAATTAACCTTATAGGTAATTATTATCAAACTTATCAACTACCTGGACAAGCTAATCAGGAGATCTTGAACACCATTTTCAAAAACTTGAAGTTCTTCACGTTGCTGCAAAATAAAGCTATTCTCGTCTAACTTACCTACCACTATATCCCTTTCCTCATCACTATTATAAACCATATTTCGAAATGGATTGACATAATCTTTTGCTCTACTTTCAAATATTTCATTGACCATCCAGGTTCGATGTAAAATTGCTTCGTGCAACCAGCTTTTTAATGTTTCAATAGTTATTGTTTCCCAAGTTTCACCAGTTATTTCCAATATAGAAGCAAAAGCATGTGATCTTTTGGATTCTAAATAAGATTTACTCAAATCATGATAATATTTATGGACATCTTCCCACTCATCAATTTTACTTGATTTGATTTCGGACATCAACTGTTCAATGGCACTTTTCTCTATCAATTGTCCTCCAATATTTTCCCACTCCAAACGTTGACTATCTTTCATTTTATCTTTTAATTGTTCGAAAGAATTATTCTTGAGAAAGTCAATGATATGAATGGAGCCATAATATTGAATAAAACGTTTAAAAAGCGAATATGCCTGTCCGACCTTCACTAGCTCTACTTTTCGCTTTGAATGCTCAAATCCACTTACCTCAATTGATGATGGTATTTCATTACTATCACCAGTTAATTTTGTCTTACCGTCAATAAGAATTTGTTCATGCGTTACATCACTTAATCTGACATTATGATGTGAGCCGACAGCAAATTCTATTATACGTAACGAATTGAACAATTCATTCACCGTATCAGGAGCAAGTATATCATACTCCAGATATTGATTTTTCAACAAGCGTTTATCTCTACTCTCGTATTTATTACCATTGCGGATCAGTGCATACATATTATACATAAACCAATAGCCTGGAATGATGATCAATTTGTCATTTTTAACATCATTATTGACTAAAGAAAAAGGAATCTGAATATCTAATTCGTGCGGAAAATCTCCTTTAACTAAAAGCGTATAGGAAGCAAATCTTGAATTATGTTTTAAACTGACACATAACCCTGGCCAAAATCCTCTTCCAGCGATAATTTCTCCATCTGCTGCTCTTGAATTATGATTGGATCCAACTGTTGCCCCAGCAGCCATATTACTTTGGCCCATAACCACAGCTGCACATAGGAAAGAATTATTGTGGTGCTGCTCATGCGCAGGAAAAATTAAAGAATTAAGTACTTCACAGCAAGAAATGGTAGAATTATCTCCCAAAAATGAATTAATAAGCCTTGCGCCATATTTCAATTGTGAAAAAGACGACAAAATAAAACGCACTGCTTTAACTCCGTAAAAAATACGACAACCATAACCAACAATACCATTAACCAGCTCACAACCTTCTCCTATTTGGGTAAAGGCGTCAGGAGAAGAATTAATGGTAACATTTTTCAATTTATTAATACCCTTAATATATGCATCGGAGCCTATTTTCACATTTTTGATATTCTGTGAATTTTTTATGATACATCTGTCACCAATGATACTATAGGAACCTCTTGTTTTTAAAAACCTTTTCTCTGTAATTTCTTTAAATCTATTTTGCAATTGTAAATCTTGCCTATTACGAGTCCAAAGATAAGCATCAGCTGCTTGCATACCGTCAAAAGGCAAAATCGATCTCACGCCATTTTCATTGCATAATTCCAGTGCAATTCTTAAGTCTTCAGACTCTCCCTCTCTCAAAATACCATTTCCAAACTTTGCTGTACTGCTGGTCTCCATCTCACTGATGTTACTTAAAATAACATCATTTCCAATGATAAAGTGTGACATATATCGGACATGGTGGATGGCTACGGCATCACCTATATCACAACTCACGATCGTACTATTGTATATTCCTGACTCTAACTTTAAGTTGCGATATTCCAAATAAATCGGCTCCATAGAACCGATACGAACTAATCCAAAAAAATTATTATGTCTAATCTGATAGGGTATAAATGGATCACAGACCAATATATGTTCCCAATTATCAGCTCTGTTGCCATTTTCGATTAAAACAACAATCTCTTCTACCGTTAAGCTTCTATAATCAGATCTTGCATTTTGCTCAAACCGATGATGATTTTCATCCTTACCTTTAGGAATAAAAGCTGGGGGAATAAAATCAAAACCTAAGCGAACAATATTACCTTTTTTTATTTGACTCATATTTCTTATTCAACGGTCACTGATTTTGCCAAATTCCTAGGCTTATCTACATCTTGATTTCGTTCTACTCCAATATAATAAGAAAGTAATTGTAAAGGAATCACAGAAAGTATAGGTGCAACAATTTCATCCGCTTCAGGAATTTCAATATAATCTTCTGCTAATTGCTTAGATACTTCATCACCTTCTGTTATAACAGCAATCACATGTCCTTTTCTTGCCTTTACTTCTTGGATATTGCTGACAATTTTTTCATGGTATCGATCCTTAGTTGCAACAAAAACAACAGGTAAATTTTCATCAACTAATGCAATAGGTCCGTGTTTCATTTCTGCTGCAGGGTATCCTTCGGCATGTATATACGTAATCTCTTTCAATTTTAAAGCACCTTCCAAAGCTATCGGGAAATTATAACCTCTTCCTAAGTATAGAAAATCACGAGCATCTTTATATTTACGAGCTATTTCTCTAATCTTTGGAATTTGACTGTCTAAAATCGCTTGTACTTTATCAGGAATAGCATTTAATTCATTTAAAAGATGTGCATACTGATCGTCGTCAATAGACTTTTTGATATATGCAATTTTAAGAGCAATTAATTCTAAAACTGTCAGTTGCGCAGTAAACGCTTTGGTGCTTGCAACTCCTATCTCAGGCCCAGCATGAGTATAAGCTCCTGCGTGCGATAAACGAGCGATAGACGATCCTACTACATTTACCACACCTAAAATAATTGCCCCTTTACTTTTAGCATTTTCTAAAGCAACTAAGGTATCTGCAGTTTCACCACTTTGAGATATAGCTAGAATAACGTCCCCTTCGTTAATAATTGGATTCCTATAACGAAATTCAGAAGCATACTCCACTTCAACATTGATGCGGCAAAGTTCTTCAATTAAATATTCAGCGACTAAACCGGCATGCCAGCTTGTACCACAAGAAACAATGACTATACGATTAGCTTTACAGATTTGTTCTGCATATTGTTCAATACCACTTAATGTGATCGTCAATTTTTCTAAATCTAATCGACCACGCATAGAATCAAAAATAGCTTGAGGCTGTTCCATGATCTCCTTTAACATAAAGTGATCGTATCCTCCTTTTTCAATTGCAGCTAACTCCAAGTCTAATTTTTGTACATATGGTGTGACACGCTCATTGCCAATATTTTTAAGTATAAGCTCATCAGGTTTAACAATTGCCAACTCATAATCATTGATATAAACGACTTCATTGGTATATGCTAACATTGGTGAAGCATCAGAACCAAGAAAATGCTCGCCTTTTCCAATACCAATTACCAGAGGGCTTCCTTTTCTTGCTGCTATAATCGTTTCAGGATGTTCTGGTTCTATTAACAAGATTACATATGCTCCTACAACTCGCTTTAAAGCAATTCGCACAGCTTCTTCTAAGCTACACGCATTATTTTTTTTTATTTCAGCAATAAAATATAATAAGACCTCAGTATCCGTATCACTTTTAAATTCGTATCCCTTACTTAACAATTCATTTTTAATGGTTTGATAATTTTCTATGATACCATTGTGAATCATGGCTATTTGGCCATCTGGAGTATAATGTGGGTGAGCATTCTTATCCGAAGGTTCTCCATGTGTAGCCCATCTGGTATGTCCAATAGCTGTATGTGAACTCACATCATGGTCGGCTACTACGGCTTCTAAGTTTGCTACCTTCCCTGCTTTTTTAAAAACATGAAGTTCATTTTGTTGCACGATTGCTATTCCAGCACTATCGTACCCACGATATTCAAGCCTTTTAAGTCCATCAAGAACAATTGAAAATGCTTGACGAGGACCTGTATAACCAACTATTCCACACATAATTTATTATTTAAGTTAATATTAAAATGATTGGTTCAAAATTAGCATTATTTTTCATGCAATCGATTGTTTCAAATAATTTTATGAAAATTTAACATTAATGGAACATGAATAATATTAAAACAGAAAAGCCCTGCATGCAGGGCTTTTCTGTTTTAATAAAAGTTATTTATAACTAGTGCTTCGTAGACATTTCATCTACATAATCGTCACTAGGAACGTAATCAGCGACCATCTCCGCTTCATAATCTATTTTCTCATGATTTCCTAATCTTCTTTGAATTCCATCAAAAATTGAATACACCACTGGCACGATAATCAACGTTAAAAATAATGATGATAATAATCCACCTATAATGACAATGGCAATACCCCGGTTCATATCAGCACCATCTCCTTGTGCCATAGCAATAGGAACCATACCGATAACCATCGCAATAGTTGTCATTAAAATAGGACGTAAACGAGCATGATTGGCCGCAATTAATGATTCATAAGTCGTAAATCCTGCATCTTTTTTATGATTAGCAAAATCAACCAACATGATGGCATTTTTAGCTACTAGACCGATTAACATAATAATACCTAAAATCGTAAAGATATTTAAAGTTTGATTTGTCAATGCTAATAATAAGAATGCTCCAATGAAAGATAATGGGATCGAGAATAAGACAATAAATGGTGTTGCAAAACTATCATATAAGGCTACCATAACAAAGTATACTAAAATAATAGAAGCTAATAATGCTATTCCTAAAGTACCAAATCCTTCTTGTTGGTTCTCCATGTTACCTCCCCACTTGAAAGATACACCCGGTTTCAATTTTAGTTTTTTAAATTCAGTCTCCCACTCTGTTGCAATAGTTCCTGCGGGCTTTCCTACTACTTGAGCTTGAACAGAAACAGAAGGAGACTTATCTCGACGTTCTAATAAAGTCGGTCCTGAACCGTATTCAATATCGGCAAACTGCTCTAATGTGATTGATTCTCCTTTAGCATTTATAAACTTCAAGTTTTTAACATTGTCCATACTCGTTCTACCCGATTCATCATAACGAATATTAATATCATACTCGGTATCACCAGCACGATATTTTGTATCCGTATTACCAGAAAATGCCGTTTGCATAGTCGCACCCACAGTAGCAACATTTAATCCTAAAGCATTCATTTTATCACGGTTCAACTGCACATTAATTTCTGGATTACCATCTTCGGAAGTCAACTTCACTTCTGTCGCTCCAGAGACATTGCGTAACAATGCAGCAGCTTTATCAGCAAATTCTAAAGCGTCTTTTTGCGATGAGGCTATAACTGTTAAGTTTAATGGGGCTTGCTCAGCTCCCATGATACCGATAGAAACTGTTTTCACTTTGGCACCAACGAGATGATTTTCCATTTCTCTCTTTAATTTCGCTGCATACACTTTTGTAGGCTCCAATTTATTATGACCATCATTCAAATAGATTTGCATTTCAGACTTATATTTTGTTCCGGATGTACCTGCCATCATACCATCGGAGGCTTGTCCTACTGTGGTAATCACACGTTCAATTTCTGGTCTCCCAGCTAAGTATGATTCTGCCTTTTGAGTCATAAAATTTGTCTGTTCGACCGAAGCATCTTTATTAAGCTCCAACTGCAGATAAAATTCTCCCTTATCATTACCAGGAAAGAAATCAGTTCCGATATAACCCATCACCAATAAACTAATTGATGCGGCAAACATAACAATCGTCACAACGAGCGTGACCACCTTATTCCATCTGTTTTTTAACGCCCACTCTAAAATTCCAGAAATCCAATGTGTCAATTTCTGTAAGCCTGCTTCAAATTTTTCTAAAATTCGGCCAAAGAACGTCGCGTTACTTATATGTGATAATTTCCCGAAACGCGAATACAACCAGGGTACCACAGTAAAGGATACCAGTAATGATATTAAGGTCGCGAATATGACCGTTACACAAAACTGGCGAAGGATATCGGATACTAAACCCGATGATAGTGCGATTGGTAAAAATACAACTACAATAACCAATGTTATGGCTGTTACAGTAAAGCCGATCTCCGCTGCTCCATCATATGCAGCCCGGATCTTACTTTTGCCCATCTGCATGTGACGGTGAATATTTTCAATAACAACAATCGCATCATCCACCAAGATACCTACCACTAAGGATAAACCTAATAAGGACATTAAATTAAGGGTATACCCCATCACATATAGTCCTATAAATGTCGCAATCAATGATAATGGAATGGCCACAACAGCTATAAAGGCATCACGTAAACTATGTAGGAAAAACAACATGATAAAACCTACTAATGCCACAGCAATCATTAAATCGTGCATGACATTACTTGCTGCATTAATCGTATATTCTGTTGAATCACTCGCTACGTCAATTTTAATATTTTGTTCCTTATAGTCTTTTTCAATAACGCCAAGGGTCTCTCTAACAAGTTTAGATACTGCAACCGCATTGGCGTCAGATTGTTTAAAGACTTGCATCAAAATTGTGTTCTTTTGATCGATACGGGCTATTTTCTCAATATCTTTTATACCATCTTGCACATCAGCGACATCACTCAAACGAATCGATACTCCAGAAGGAGTTGTTATCGGAAGATTTCGCATTTGATCTAAGGATGTAAATTTACCTGAGAGGCGTATGGTTGTCTGATTGTCTCTAGACTTGATACTACCAGTTGGGAAATCTAAATTAGAAGATGCTATGATTTTTTGAACATCACTTATTGTCAATCCATATCCTTCTAATTTTTCAGGATTTGCACTTACTTGAATTTCACGTTCTTCACCACCAGTAAGATCTACTTTTGCAACACCTAAAATGCGGGCAAAAACAGGTTGAATTTTTTGATCTAATAGATCATACAATTCCTTTTCGGAAAGACTGGATGTTACCGAGAGGTTCATAATCGCCACATCGTCTAGAGAGAACTTACTCAAAGACGGGGTTTTAGCATCTTCAGGTAAATCGTTAATCACCGCATTAATCTTACGTTGCGCATCAGTCAAAAGAAAATTGACATCTGCCCCTGTGTTTAATGTAATCATCACGACAGAAACGCTTTCCATAGATTTCGTTTCGATCTTTTTCACATTTTCCAAAGATGATACCGCATCTTCTATTACTTTTGACACAGAAGTTTCCACTTCTGATGGTGCAGCACCCGGATAAACGGTTTGTACTGTGATAACATTCACATCAAATTTAGGAACTAATTCGTAACCTAAATTCAAATACGATCCGATACCACCAATAGTCAATAATAAGAATATGACTATGATAATACTCGGCCGCTTTATAGATATTTCAGAAATTTTCATTTAAAACTTACGTTAATTATTTAATAATTTCTACAGCAGTACCATCCAATAAATTGATCTGTCCTGTCGTAATGACTTGCGCACCACTTTCAATACCTGAAATGATTTCGACTTGATCTCCAAATACTCTTCCAGAAGTCACTTTAGTTAAAACAGCTTTACCATCTTTGACCACAAAAACTTGATTTGAACTCACACTACCGACGAAAGCATCTCTTGGAACAACTAAAGCATTAGCGGTTTGTTCATCTCCAAAATATGCAGTACCGTACATACCCGCTTTTAAATCATTTGCCGCATTATTATTAATTTCCAGCTCTACAGGAAAATTTAGGCTTCCATCTGCTTTAGGGGCAATAAATGTAACTTTACCCTGAAATGTTTTATTGGATAAAACCGCAGACTCTACCTTTATACTTTGTCCTAATTTCACAAACCCAATGTTTTTCTCATCTACATTTACTTTCAATTTCAAAGAAGATACATTGACAATTTCAAACATTTCATTTCCTGGGCTTACATATGAACCAGGTTCAATACTTCTTTTATTGACGATACCCGCAAAAGAAGCTTTTACGTTAACATCAGAGGCTGTGATCTGCGAAGAACGCAAGCTATTTTTTGCATTTTCAAGTTGCAATTTCATTTGATCTAACTGTTGTTTAGTGACACCACCGGAAGCATATGCACTTTCAAACCGAGCTACTTCATTCTTTGCATTTTCATATACCGCCTGTGCATTGCTAACACTTACATTTTGCTTATCTCCAACAATAATTGCTAATGTTTGTCCTACTTTAACGTAAGCACCCTCATCTACAAGCACGCGAGCCACTCGTCCTGCAACTTCTGAAGAAAGCTTCACCTCTTGCTTAGGAAGAAAAGTACCGTTAGTGACATATACAGTATTGACATCTTTGAAACCAGCCTCAGCAACACGTACAGCGACAGCCGCATTCTTTTGTGCTACAACAGCTGTTTGTGCTTCATTTTCATTCTTATTTTTTTTCAACACGTACATAATACCTGCTAATGCAGCAATAATTATGACTCCTGTGATTAATATCTTTTTCATATATATTGGTTACTATTTGCTATTTAATAATGTGTTTAATTCCCCTTTTGCTTTAACAAGCTGTATCTCTGCAACTTTATAATTTAACAATGAAGTACTTAAATTATTTTGTGCATCTGAATAAGCATTCTCTGCATCCAATAAATCTGTTAGAGTTGCTAGTCCATTTTTGTAGTTGTTTTGAGTGTTATCCAAAACTTCTTTTGCCAGTTTTACATTTTCACGATTACTATTTATTGTGAGTAGACTATTTGTAATTTGCGATCTCGCATTTTCATTCGCTAAGCTCAAAGCTAACTTAGTATCCTCTAAATCCACTTGAGCTTGTTTCAATTGAATAGTAGCTTGATTAATTTTAGCTTTAGTTTCGCCACCGTTAAATATTGGAATTGATAAATTTAATCCCAAACCAGAAAAACCAGACCATTTGACTCCTTCATTTTTTGAAAATATTGGAAAAGTCTGTCCCATTCCTAAATATCCTAAATTACCAGAAAATGAAAGATTAGGATAATATGCAGCTTTCATCGCATTACGATTTAACTCAAGAAGCTCATTTTGTTTTTCTAATAAACGTACTTCTGTTCTTGATGATAAATTTGAAGCAGCCAAATCTGCTGTTGCAGGATTGATCTCAAATGTTTCATTGGGAAGTTTAACATCTTGCTCCATTGGCATACCAATAGCAAACTTTAAAGCATTTTCTTTCAATTCTAAAGCATTGACCAAGATTTGGCGATTTGCTTTTAAATTATTGACAGCTACACTCGTTCGATCTAAATCAATCTTCTTTCCTAAACCCGCTTGCACTAAACCAGCGATGACATCTCTTGTTTTGGTCGTACTGTTAAGATTATTATCCACCGTTTGAAGCTGCAGTTGGGATTGAAAAACATCATAATAAGCATTTGCAACTTTCTCGATCAATTGTTCATCAGATAAATCTTTATTAATGACATAAAATTCTTTTGTTGTCTTAGCCGCTTTTAAACCTGTAAATAAAGATTGATTAAATAATTGTTGGTTGACCTGTAGAGTTGCATTTGATTGCCATTTTTGCCCCATAGCTACTAACACGGTTTCACCAGGTTTACCAATTATTTCACCAGGTAATGCAACCTTTTGTAGCATAGGATTGTATGTCAATGTTCCAGCACCAGTGATCTGCGGTAGAGCACCTGCTCGAACTTCATCAATCTTATATTGGGCATTTTCCAAATCAAGTGTTGATTTTTTTGCCTCCGCTTTGTTTTCCAGCGCATATTTAAGTGCCTGATTCAGCGTCAAAATTTCTTGTGCATGCAAGAAATTAACTGAAAACAAAGCTGCTAATAGCACCCCTACTATTCTTATCTTTTTCATTTTTTATAATTGTTCGAAATCTTATTTAACTTTTAAACCATTGAATATTAGTAAAGTTGCATCCTTTTGCTTCTGCAGAACATCACCAACATTACATTGTGTTGGAATACCGGTAAATACATCGCAAAGTATTCCTACAAGTCCAATACTTTTCATCAGGTATACGTATGTCTCACTCGCTTTATTAACATCTTCAATTGCCAATTCCTTATTATCTACTCCTTTTTGGAATAATTTAGCTACTTGGACAATTTCTTTTTCGTGAATTTCACGCATCAAAGTTTGTAAAGGAGCTCCTTTTATCCACTCCATATTTTCATTCATATGCAACATGTAGTGTTGCTCAATAAAAGCTGATTTTAAATCCAATAACGCTAAAATAAGATCAAAAATTGACGAGTCGGACTTCTCGATCAAATCTTGTTCCAATTTCCTAAAATCATCTGTGACCGCTAATATTACATCATGAATTAAAGCTGTTTTTTCAGGATAATAATAGTAAAGATTTGCTTTAGTAATCTTCACATCCTCTGCTATCTCATTCATAGTTGTTTTGGAAAAGCCATAGTGCGCAAATCTTCGGATAGCAGCGGCAATTATGAGCTCTTTTTTATTATCAGTGTTTGATGACATATTTAATTCTAAACTTTTGACTTTATATAAAATTTGGTCAAATATACAAAAAGTGATTTTTTTTTGCAATTAATTTGTCAACACATCGTCAATTTTATAAAATAAAAAAAGTGTATATCGAATGATATACACTTTCCTATGATTGAATTTTTTCAAACTAGAATGTGATAGTATTTTGAAATTGTTTTAAAAATTTACGTTTATCTAATTTATACAGCCTTGCAGCACGATAAGCCACTCCTTTTTGAACTTCATCTAATTCTTTTAGAAACCCATAATTGATCATTTTCTTTCTAAAATTTCTTTTATCCAATTCTCTTCCTAAAATACTTTCATAAACTAATTGTAACTGAGTTAATGTAAATTTATCTGGCAAAAGCTCAAAAGCAATAGGTGTATTTGCAATGCGGCGACGTAATTTTTCAACACTTTGCTTTAATATAGTAGTATGATCAAATGCAAGATCAGGCACTTTGTTCAATGGAAACCATTTTGCTTGTCTCATATACGAGGTTACTGGCTTCAACTTAATTTTTGTTTTATCCAGTTGGAGCAGCGCATAGTAAGCCACGGTCAATATCCTGCCTTGCGGGTGTCTTTTTAAACCTGCAAAGGCATACAGTTGATCCAAGAAAACGTCCTTAAGACCTGTATTTTCATATAATATCCGCTTCACAGCATCTTCCATTTCCTCATCATTATTAACAAAAAAGCCTGGAAGGGCCCACCAATCCTTAAAAGGATATTCATTTCTCTCTGTTAGTAAAACATGAAGTTCCCCTTCATAAAAACCAAAAATGACACAATCGACTGTAAATGTAGTATACAAAACTTTTCTAATTTATTATCTTTACTTAAACCAATGAGTTGAATATGTAGCTTATGCCATAAAGTTAATAATATTACCTCAATTATATCAAAACAAAAAAATAAAAAATAATTTCAATAGTGTAAAAAATACACTATATTCGTAAAACCTAAAATTTTTGACAGTGGTGAATATTAAAAGAATCGGAGTTTTTACATCAGGCGGAGACGCTCCAGGCATGAATGCTTGCATTCGAGCCGTAGTCCGCACAGCATTATACGAAAAATTAAGTGTTACTGGAATATACCAAGGATATCAAGGTATGTTAGACGGTAATTTTACAGAAATGACATCCCGCTCCGTTAGTAATATTATTCAATTAGGAGGTACTATCCTGAAAACAGCGAGATGTCTAGAATTTAAAACAAAAGAAGGAAGAGCTAAAGCATATGAAAATATAAAATCCGCAGGTATTGATGCTCTAGTAGCTATTGGTGGCGACGGTACATTTACAGGTGCTGAATATTTCTCAAGAGAATATGATATCCCAGTGATTGGTATACCAGGTACGATCGACAATGATCTTTATGGATCTGACTTTACATTAGGTTATGATACGGCGACTAATACAGTAATTGAAGCGATCGACAAGATCAGAGATACGGCTGCATCTCACGAACGCTTATTCTTTATTGAAGTAATGGGCCGTGATTCTGGTTGTATAGCTTTGAATGCAGGTATCGCGGGTGGTGCAGAAGCAATCTTACTACCAGAAAAAGAGACTGCGATTGATGAATTAATCGATCATTTATCTGCAGCAGATGGACGCGGCAAAAAATCTTCGTCCATTGTGATTGTTGCAGAAGGTGATCATAATGGCGGTGCATACAACGTTGCGAAAAAAGTCAAAGAAAAATTTGATTATTATGACACAAAAGTTAGTATCTTAGGGCACTTGCAACGCGGTGGTTCTCCTTCAAGTTTTGATCGAGTACTGGCCAGCCGTTTAGGTTTTGCTGCTGTAAAAGAGTTATTGAAAGGGAATAATCGTATTACAGTCGGTGTTAGAGGAAACGAAGTCGTTACCACACCTTTGGAAGAAGCTATTAATAATAAAGAGTACAAATTGAGTCCGGATATGCTGGAGCTTGTTCAAGTATTAGCAATCTAGACTAAAGAAAAGAATTCAGATGATTGCAGTAGTCTACAGTGGTTCAAAATTTGCAGATTGGAGGTTAGCCGATAAAGGTCGGGTGATCACTGGTTTCAGAACTAGTGGCATTAACCCCTATTTACAGGATGAAAGATATATTGCACAGCTTTTAAATAAGAATACCAATTTGATCAATAATGCTGAAAAGATCAAACGTATCTATTTCTTTGGTGCAGGATCATCTTCTCCAGAGCGTAAAAATAAAATCAAGGCTGTATTCGAAAAATTTTTTATAAATGCCAAAGTAAAGGTGGAACATGATGTGATCGCATCGGCAATTTCAACATTTGGTGATGAAAAAGGAATTATGGGGATTATTGGAAGCGGTTCAAATGCTGCCTTCTATACGGGAAAGAAAGTGATCCCTAACAATTATGGTCTTGGTTATATATTAGCCGATGAAGGATCAACTAATTGGACCTCCAGATTATTACTGAAACACTATCTAACAGATACGCTTCCTCAGGATTTAGAAGACAAACTGTTGAATAAATTTGCCATTGATAGGAAAATAATTTTAGAAAAAGTGTATAACTCACCCCAACCTACCATTTTCCTCAATTCATTCTCTGACTTTGTTTTAGAAAACAAAAATCATCCTTTCATCATTCAGATCGTGAAAAATGGATTTCGCTTATTTCTGAAGACTTTCATCAAGCCGCTATATAAAGAACATCCTGATAATGACATCAATTTTACAGGTTCTGTAGCTGCAAATTTTGAAGACCTTTTAAAAGAGGTTGCAACAGAAGAATTTAATATATCAATAGGAACAATTATTAAAGAACCTATTCATAATCTTATCAAGTATTATATCAATAAAAATTAATAATATGAAAATTGGAATTAACGGATTTGGCCGCATTGGTCGTTTAGCATTCAGAGCTGCGGTAAATCGTCCAGATGTTGAAGTTGTTGGTATCAATGACTTAGTCGAGCCAGATTATATGGCGTATATGTTGAAATATGATTCAACACATGGTAAATTTGATGGTACTGTAGAAGTTGTTAACGGAAACTTAGTGGTTAACGGAAAAACAATTCGTGTTACTGCAGAAAAAGACCCAGCAAACTTAAAGTGGAATGAAGTTGGTGCAGAAGTTATTATCGAATCAACTGGTTTCTTCTTAACACAAGAACTAGCTCAAAAACACATTGATGCTGGTGCTAAAAAAGTAGTTATGTCAGCTCCTGCAAAAGATGATACTCCTACTTTCGTTATGGGCGTTAACCACAGAGAATTAAAAGCAGACCAACACATCGTTTCTAATGCTTCTTGTACGACAAACTGTTTAGCACCAGTTGCCAAAGTGTTAAATGACAAATTTGGAATTGTTGAAGGTTTAATGACAACGGTACATGCTGTTACTGCCACTCAAAAAACAGTAGATGGACCTTCTGCTAAGGACTGGAGAGGTGGACGTGGTGCTTACCAAAACATCATCCCTTCTTCTACAGGTGCTGCTAAAGCAGTAGGTTTGGTTTTACCTGAATTAAAAGGTAAATTAACAGGTATGTCTCTACGTGTTCCTACTGCAGACGTTTCTGTTGTTGATTTAACAGTACGTTTGGAAAAAGCTGCTTCTTATGAAGATATTAAAGCTGCTATGAAAGAAGCTTCAGAAGGTGAATTAAAAGGTATCTTAGGTTATACTGAAGATGAAGTTGTTTCATCTGATTTCTTAGGAGATGCTCGTACCTCAATCTTTGATGCTAAAGCTGGAATTTCATTGAATGACCATTTTGTAAAAGTTGTATCTTGGTATGACAATGAGTGGGGTTATTCAAACAAAATTGTTGATTTAGTTCAAGAAGTTGGTAAATTAGGTTAATCCTTATTCACATGATAGAAAAGGGCTTTTAATAATTATTAAAAGCCCTTTTTATTTATTCTCTTATTTTTCGGCAATAATTGATCGGTCAAGATGTACATAACCACCATCAACATGTATCAACTGCCCTGTAGTATGACTTGATTTATCAGACAGAAGAAATAATGCAGTATGTGCAATTTCTTCAGCAGTAGTCATTCTATGCCCTAAAGGTATACGATCTGTAATTTTCTTTAAAGTCTCTATTGGATTGTCTAAAGTTTGTATCCATGTATCATATTGTGGAGTGGCACATTCTGCAACCACTATGGCATTGACACGAATCTGATATGGGAGCAGTTCTACAGCCCATTCTCTCGTTAATGCATTTCTACCTCCATTAGAAGCGGCATATGCAGATGTATTTCCTTGACCTGTCTCAGCAGTCTTTGAAGTAATATTGACAATACTTCCTTTAGATACGATCAAAGCATCTAAAGCATGATGAGCCATTAAATAATAATGAATAAGATTTTTATGTAAAGAGGCAACAAATTTCTCGTAATTTCCGGATGCCAAACCTACTCCATCATTCACACCAGCATTATTGACCAAGCCATCAATGCGACCAAAATGATTAAGTGTTTCTGCAACTGCAATTTCACAATCTTTTGGATCTGAAAGTTCAGCTTGCACTGCATACGCCTGTTGACCAAGAGCCTCTACTTCTTTTTTGACAAGATTATTATCCACTTGTCGACGGCCAACAATCACAGGGATAGCACCTTCTTGAGCTAGACCCAAAACAATTGCCTTACCAATACCCTTTGCTCCTCCTGTAACTATTATAACTTTATCTTTTAAATTTAGATTCATATTATAAATTATAAATTTTAAATGCATTCATCCCCCAAAACGCTTCTTTTTCAACTTTAGTAAATGCATCTAATTTAGATGCAACAATGGCAACACTTTCTTCATAAGAAGCGGCTAACAAGCATACAGGCCAATCTGAACCAAACATAATACGATCTTTACCAAAAGTATCAAATACATGACCTAAATATTGGCTAAAGTCATCCAAACGCCAACTCGACCAATCGGCCTCAGTCGCCAAACCTGAAACTTTACAACTCACATTTGAAAAAACAGCTAATTCTTCAATAAATAATGCCCACTCTTCAAATTCGCGTGATTTTATTGGCGGTTTAGCGATATGATCCAAAATAAATATTTGGTTTGGATTACTTTGAACACATCTTAAAGCAGCATCATAATGACGAGGTCTAATTAATAAATCATAAGTATAACCATACTTTGATAAAAATTCAACGCCTTTGAGAAAATGGTCACGTATTAGAAAGTCCGGATCTTCTTCTCCTTCCACAACATGTCTAAAACCCTTGATAAGTGATTCATCTTTATAGTGATGCAATTGCTCATCAATATTAACCGCACGCAAGTCCACCCAACCAATCACCCCTTTAATAAAAGGATGTTGTTTTGCTTGTTGTACTAAAAACTTAGTTTCTTGATCGGATTGATCTGCCTGTACAGCAATACAGCCGTCAAATTCATTTTTTTCTAAAATAAATTTTAGATCTAATGGAAGAAAATCCTTTTTTAAAACGTGCATTTTGTTCGTAATCCAACTATGACGACCGGGGTCATACTGCCAGAAATGTTGATGAGCATCTATACGCATAATAATGATATTAATGACGCGAATAAGCGATTACTTCCTGACGCGACTCCCCTAATCCATCAGCCCCCAATTCAATGATGTCACCAGCCTTTAGATATATAGGAGGATTAAAGCCTAAGCCAACACCTGCTGGTGTCCCTGTAGAGATTACGTCACCTGGTAACAACGTCATAAATTGAGATACATAACTAACAATAAATGGAACAGAAAAAATTAAATTTTTTGTACTTCCATTTTGATACATCTGACCGTTAACTTTCAACCAGATATTGACATTATTAATATCCTTAATTTCATCTTTAGTAGCCAAATATGGTCCCATAGGTGCAAATGTATCACAACCTTTTCCCTTGTCCCATGTCCCACCACGCTCTAATTGATATTCACGTTCTGAAACATCGTTATGAAGCACATAACCTGCTATATAATCCAGACCATCAGATTCATCTACATATGAAGCTTTTTTACCTATCACAATACCAAACTCTACTTCCCAATCTGTTTTCACAGAGTCCCGTGGTATCATCACCTTATCGTAAGGACCTGACAAAGAAGTAGTCGATTTCATAAAGATGATAGGTTCTGCAGGAATTGATGCTCCAGTCTCTTCAGCATGATCTTTGTAATTTAATCCGATACAAACGATTTTTGAAGGTCTTGCAAAGGGTGCTCCAATTCTTTCTGTATCGGCTATAGGAATTAATTTACCTGAATTTGCTTTTACAAATTCCTCTAAGGCAGCTAAACCATCATTTTCGAAAAATGACTCGTTATAATCACCTCCAAAAGCAGAAGTGTCATAATTTATACCATCGATCTGCACCCCAATCTTCTCTTTGCCTTGCTCTCCAAAACGTATTAATTTCATATCTTTAATCTTTTATTATAAAACCTGACTTCAAAAGCCTCTCCGTTATTTTACTCTTAATTATTCAATTTAATAAAACCACCATCAATTGGATAATCATTTCCAGTGATAAAACCGGCATCATCGCTACATAAAAACAAAGCCAACTTTGCAATTTCTTCTGGTTGTGCCATACGGCCTATTGGTTGGCTTTTAGATAGTTTCTCGAAAATTTCTGCTTCCTGTCCTGGATAATTTTTACTAATGAACCCATCAACAAATGGTGTATGCACACGAGCAGGAGAAATACTATTGCAGCGAATTCCATCAGCCATATAGTCACGAGCGACAGAAAGTGACATAGCAAAAATAGCACCTTTGCTCATTGAATATGCAAAACGATCGCTAATACCTACCCAAGCAGCAATCGATGCTAAATTCAAAATAGCTCCACCTCCATTTGCTTTCATTTTTGGGATTACGGCAAACAAAGCGTTGTAAGCACCTTTTACATTTACATTGAAGATACGTTCAAAGTCTTCTGTTGTACAATTTTCTAATTTACCAATATGTGCTATACCGGCATTATTGACCAAGATATCAATTTTACCAATGCGATCTACTATGGTTAGAACTTCTTCTTGAAGACTTACATTACAACTATGGACAAATCCTTTTCCTCCACCAGCTGATATCTCCGTCACAACATCTTGTGCTCCTTCCACATTTAAATCCAAGATATGAACGGTAGCACCTTCTGCAGCAAAGAGCAAACTCATGGCACGTCCTATTCCACTTCCACCGCCGGTTATTATAGCGACTTTGTTTTCTAATTTTGACATATTATTGTGTTTAACATATTAATTTTCGATCAGCAAAAAATTGATAATCGAAAATCTAACTTTTCAAATGCTATCTTTTTTAAAATTTCAAATTGTATATTACATATAAGGCAATCTGATAGCTCATCCTATCTTATAAAGATACACCCCTCCTCCAGGGAATAAAATCGTCCTGACCCAAGAGAACTGCTTTAGGAGTTACCTCACCACTCGCTACTTGAATCACATAATCTAAAATGCGATGAGCAGCTTCCTCAATGGACTCATCTCCTTCGATAATTGTTCCACAATTAAGATCTATGATATCAGACATTTTCTCAAATGTTTTAGTATTTGTAGATAATTTTACTACTGGAGTAATAGGATTTCCAGTTGGTGTACCCAATCCGGTCGTAAATAGAACAATATTAGCACCAGCACCTACTTCTGCTGTAGTACTCTCAACATCATTTCCGGGAGTACATAATAGATTTAAGCCTGGCTTATTGGCCAATTCAGGATAATCAATTACTGCTGTTACAGGAGATGTTCCACCTTTTTTTGCTGCCCCAGCAGATTTTATAGCATCGGTAATAAGCCCATCACGTATATTTCCAGGTGAAGGATTCATATAAAAACCAGACCCATCGGCTTCTGCTTTTGCATTATATACGCGCATCAACTCCATAAATTTGTCTGCTGTTGCTTCATCTACACACCGATCACTGAGCTCTTGTTCTACTCCACATAGCTCAGGGAATTCTGCTAAAATAACAGAACCACCCAATGTCACCAACATATCAGAAAGATAACCCAAAGCTGGATTAGCAGATATACCAGAAAAACCATCTGACCCCCCACACTCTAATCCAATACATAATTTATCCAAAGAAGCAGGCTTACGTGTATATTTATTCGCTTCCATCATTCCTGCAAAAGTTGATTTAACCGCTTTTTGCATTAACTCCTTTTCAGTACCTTCTTTTTGTTGTTCAAAAATATACAAAGGTTTGTCAAACTGTGGATCCCTTTTTGCGATTTCAGCTTGCAAAATCGAAGCTTGAGCATGTTGACAACCTAAGCTAAGAATAGTAGCTCCAGCTACATTTGGATGCGTTACATAACCTGCCAGCAGTCCACATAGTGCATCTGAATCCATTCTTGTACCACCACATCCCATTTCATGATTTAAAAACTTGATACCATCTACATTTGCAAAAAGTCTTTGATCACTAGTTTGACCAACAGAAGCGCTCAAATCTTGAGCAATAATTTGCGATACATCAGCACCTGAATGATACAAACGTATCAACTCGTCTACCTCCGAACTATAATCATTAGCTTTAATTTTATAACCGAGCTTTTCTTCAAAAGCAGTTTTTAAAGTCAGAACATTTCTATTTTCACAAAAAACCAAAGGAATTACTACCCAATAATTAGCTGTACCAACAGTACCATTAGAACGATGAAAACCATTAAAAGTCCGATCTTTAAAAACACTAACATCTGGTTTATTCCAAGAAGTATTCCTTTTACTTAATTTAAAATCATCTGCAGCATGTCTTAAATTCAACGTAGATATTAATGACCCCGTTTCTAAATCAAAATTTACCTTTCCTACCAATACCCCATACATATAGATCTCATCGTCCTTTGACAAAGGATGAATGGTAAATTTATGTTTAGCAGCAACATGCTCCAATAATGCAAAACTGCTATTATTCCATACAATCACGGTCCCTTGAGGCAAATCTTGTAAAGCCACCAACACATTATCATCTGGATGAATCTGCAAATATGTTTTCTTATCCTTTATCATTTTATTTTTTCAATTCGAATATCTTATTCATTAACACCCATTTTTCATTTTCCTTTGCACCTGGAATTGCACTTTGATATTTCCACATTAACTGCTCCCATTCTTGAACTTTAGGATTATGCTCATCCATATGTGCTTTTTTCTCAAAAGAAAAAGAATCATCTACCTCCATAATCATAAATAATCGATCCTCAAATCTAAAGATTTGCATTTTTGTGACTCCAGCTTCTAGTATTGAACTTTCAATTTCTGGCCATACGGCACGATGAAAGTTTTCATATTCCATTATGAGCTGCGGATCATTCACTAAATCGAGAGCAAACGTATACTGTTTCATATTACTATTATTCATGAGTAGAATTTACAATTTGATTATTTGATTTTCTATTTGCTAGTGCAAATAACAATACCACGACAAAACAGATTAAAGGTACCCAGTATCCAAGCTGCAGATCTCCAGTTTTATCTGAAATTAATCCCAGTATTGGAGGAAGTGCTGCCCCGCCCACAATTGACATGATGATTAAACTCGACGCTGACTTTGTATCTGCTCCAATACCTTCAACACCTACTGCAAAAATAGTTGGAAACATGATTGACATAAAGAAAGCAACCGCAATTAAAGCATAAACGGTCACTTCACCAGAACCATATATCACAATGAATGACAATAAGATACAAATTATTGAATAGATAATCAGTAATGTTAAAGGCTTAATATATTTCATAAAAAATGTACCAACAAAGCGACCTAACATAAACGATAAACCAGCCAAGCTTGCATATTTTGAAGCATTCAAAGGAGCTATGCCTGCTACATCAGTGGCATACAAAACCATAAAACTTAATACACAAACTTGAGCACCAACATAAAAAAATTGACCGATAACACCCCATCTTACATTCCTATGTTTGAACGCATGAAAAAAGCCAGACTTTTGCTCCCCTTCGTCATCTTTTATATCAGGAAGCTTTGTAAAAAAAAGAATAGCTGCTACAATCAATATAATTAAACCTAAAACCAAATAAGGTCCTTTTACTGTTGCAGTCTCTGCTTGAATATAGGCAATTTTAACCTGTTCAGTCATAGCAGCTATTTCAGTATCAGACTTAGGTTTTTCTGCTAAAATAAACTTACCGCCGAGAATGGGAGCAATAAATGCCGCTAAACCATTAAAAGATTGAGCAAAATTTAAACGTTGAGTAGCCTTGCTCGGATCCCCTAATACCGTTACGTAAGGATTAGCTGCAGTTTCTAAGATAGTCAATCCACAAGCTACTACAAATAATGCGCCTAGAAAGAAAACATAGCTGATCTGATTCGCCGCTGGTATAAAAAGAAAACAACCTATAGCAAAAAGTATCAAGCCAATTAGAATACCTGATTTATAACCATATTTTTTCATGATTATACCTGCAGGGATAGCCAGTAAAAAATATGCAATAAAAACAGCCGAATCAACTAAAGAAGCCTGTAAATGCGTTAAACTAAATGCATTACGCAGATGTGGAATTAAAATTGGATCTAGATTATGAACAAATCCCCAAAAAAAGAATAAGGACGTTACAAGAACAATTGCTAGTTTATTACTTTTACTGATCGACATATAGAATATAATTTATCATTGGTTTATGTAAAATAAAGAATAAATAATGAAACAAAATTTAAGTATTTTACCCAAATAATAAACTATATTATCATGCATCATGCTAGTAAATCAAAAAATGTGCATATATTTATTAATAAATGAAGCCTCAGCTATTAAAAGTCAATAACAGCAATGTACAATCTTTCAGTGTAAGAAATGATATTGTACCACAGAATCATAATCTATGGCACTATCATGAAGAATTAGAATTAATACATTTTGAAAAAGGGGCTGGTACCCAATTCATTGGTGACAGTGTTAACAATTTTTCAAGCGGGGATATTGTTTTGGTTGGCTCCAATTTACCACATTATTGGCTATTTGATAGCCAATATTTGAATGGCCCCAATGCCGCATCAGCAGATATCAGAGTAGCTCATTTTAAAGAAAATTTCTTAGGCGAGCAATTCTTCAATCTACCTGAAAATCATAAAATAAAGAATTTAATTAAAAAATCTAAAAGAGGAATTCAATTAAATAGAACAATATTAGAATCAGCACAATCTCTTATAGAAGGACTTTTAAAAAGTCAAAATTCAACTAAAATAATTGCATTAATAGAAGTTTTAACCCTAATTGCAGAGTCAGAAGCGTATCATCTATTGTCAAGTGAGAATTATCCTATCGACCGGCAAGATCTAGATTTTGGAAGAATGACCGTAATTATGGAATATATCACACAGCACTATAGAACACAAATCCGACTTGAAGATATTGCTTCCATGACTGGTATGACGACCAATTCATTTTGTCGTTATTTTAAAGCCAAGTCTGGAAAGACCTTATTTCAATATCTTATTGAAATGCGTATTGGATATGCTTGCCGATTATTGGCCGAAAGGACACTAAATGTCAAACAGATTTGCTTTGAAAGCGGATTTCAAAACTTTGTAAGTTTCCATAAGTACTTTAAAGATGCAACTGGTTTTACTCCTTTGCAATATCAAAGAGAGATCTCGCGAAATTACTAAAATACGAAAACTAATTTCCCTGTAAAATCTCCGGAGTCCAATATAGCATGAGCTATTTGCGCATCTTCAAGTTTAAATGTTCGGAATATATTTGTTTTAAATAAACCCAGTTGCAACAAAGGAAAAACATGATCAATAATTTCGTTACGCACCTCCTTTTTAAATGCTATATCTCTACTTCTCAAGAGACTTCCAGATATGTAAATGCGTTTTTGCATGAGTTTAAAAAGATTCAATTCTACTTTCGCACCTTTCATGGCATTGATATAAATTAAGTGACCATCCTCCTTTAATATTTCTATATTTTTCGCGAAATAATCACCACCAATACTGTCCAGTAAAACATCAATTTGATTTTTACCAATGATCTCCTCAAAATCTTGCTTTTTATAATTGATCACAACATCCGCACCTATTTGTTTACAGTATGATGCTTTAGCATCTGATCCTACCGTAACAAATACTTTTGCTCCAGATAATTTTGCCAATTGAATTGCCATAGATCCAATACCACCACTTCCGCCATGAACTAAAAAACGATCACCAGATTTCAAAGTCCCTCTCTTAAATACATTATGATAAACGGTAAATAAGGTTTCAGGTAAGGCTGCTGCCTCAACATAACTAAAACCTTTAGGTATAGGCAAACATTGTCCCTGATCAACAGAGACATATTCAGCATAACCACCTCCAGATAAGAGCGCGCAAACCTGATCTCCAATCTTCCATTCACGTACCAAATCTCCTATTGCCACAATTTCTCCAGCTACTTCTAAGCCTGGAATATCAGCAGGGGCACCATCAGGAGCTGTATAATTTCCCTTCCTTTGAAAAACGTCTGGCCGATTCATTCCTGCAGCCTTAACCTCAATCAGAACTTCATACCCAGTACATGCTGGCTTATTGACCTCTTGCACCTCTAAAACTTCAGGCCCACCAAATTTTGTTATAATAACTGCTTTCATTGTGATTTTTTAGGGTATTTTTGTAAACGGAAATTTAGAGAAACCATAAAATAACGCGACAATCTTTCATTTTGGACATCTAAGATATCATTTCCGATTACATCTCTCGTAATTCCTGAATTTTGATTTAGGAGATCAAAACCCTGGATACGAAGCATAGCTAAGTTGTTCCGCATAAAAGTATATTCAAAGTACGCATTAATAATTGTCGGATTAATATTTGTCCAAGACGATGAAGAATATCCCGCGTTTAGTCTTTGGGATACCTCTACACCAAAAGAACTATGTTCACTTACATAGCACTTCGAACCTAATCCTAGAACACCAGTATGTGCAATTATCTGATCATTAAAAGGTAGTTTATAAGAAGCCTTGTTTAAAGAGTAATTACCATTAAGTTCTGCTTCAAATAAATCATTGAACATATAGCGGAATTGAAGTGATTGCGAATATAAAAAATGTCCTCCGTCATTACGCCTATCATTTATATAAGTAACGTTGTTATAATAATCTGCATTGCCGTTCAGACTCATTTGTATATTATCGTTAAACAGCGCCGCAGTAAATAGATAATAAGCCTTAATATCGTAATAACCAGAAGTATTTAGAAAAGTGGTCTTTTGTGCAGTAGAATTTAAAACCGTACTCCGATTAGAAACAATTTTATCCGATACAAAATTATACGCAAGACTACCCTCAAAATACTGTCCCTTGGTAACAATCGATTTACGATATTTTGCTAAAATACGATTTGCAAATTCGGCTCTTAGATCCGGATTTCCTTCGATGATATTTTGGGAGTTTGTATTATCTAATATTGGCTGAATCTGATAGAAATTAGGTTGATTGTTTTTACCTAAATAATCAATAGACAAATCAGAATTTTCATTAAATTTCCATTTTATACCCGCCGCTGGTATCAAGTTGACATTACTATATGAAGTTTTAATTGATTTGTCACGGGAATATCCCGTAAGTTCTGTCGGTTGAACAGCAAAACCAATATTATACTTAAATTTGGTAAAAATATCTTGTTGATATTTCATTCCAACTCTATTGGATGAAAATGCATAATCATAGCTTAAACTAAGCGAATCAATCCGGTTTAATTCATTGAGTTCATTATTCCGCTCATGAACTAAACGCCTAGCATCAATTGCAGTATAATTAAAATCATAATTTAATTCCAGAACACCACCTTTATCTACAGGCTCTATAATTGATAGTGAACTTTTTATATCTTGATTCTGATTATTACTTTTAACAAATTGATTCAAAAAAGTATTCTTTGTATTGATCTCATTTAATGTACTGTCGATAATCGTATTTTGATCAACGATATTTTCATTTTTTTCAAGAGAATTATAACCCAAATGCAAGTTATATACTACTTTTCTTCCTGGTTTTTTAAAGACTTTAGCATATAAGATATCTATTTCTGCATTTGGACTTGTACTATTATTTTCAGAAGCATATTCTCCCTTGTTGGTAATCAACCTATTTTTAATATAGCGATCACGAATTTCATCACCTTTCGATTTACTCCAAGAAAATGTTGGTGATATTTTTAACATATCCGATTCGGATAATTTTATATCAAAACCCCAATTCATATGATGGGTATTATCGACAGTCTTTGTTACGTAATCTTCTAAATTACTGATTGTATTGTAACCGTACACTGATTGCAAATAGGAGTTTCCTTTAGTTGTATTTTTTGCATTTGTAAAACTATATCTTCCAAAGGAAGAAATTTTATCACTTAAATTACTTGAAAAACTAGCTCCCAAAGATCCGACATTATTAAATCCATCTGTAGGATCTGCAAAGTCTGCCAATTCACCCATGACCCGGTCCCGAGAACCACCACCATTCGGAGATCCAAAAGAAAATAAATTGGTATTAGTGTTGTTAATAGAACCGATAAAAGATAACTCTTGTCCATCATTAAATTTATTAATACCAGCACTAGCAAGATACCGATCTTGATTGCCCAGTCCTCCCGTCACCTGTCCGAAAGTGATTTTCTTTTTATCTTCTTTTAAAATGATATTTAAAATTTTCTCTGAATTGCCACTTTTTGTCCCTTTCGCATTAGCTTCATCCCCATAAAAGTCAATTACTTGAATATTTTTAATGAAATCTGCAGGAAGATTTCGAGTAGCTGTAAGTACATCTCCACCAAAAAATTTTTTACCATCCACTTGTACTGAAGTAATCGGTTTTCCAAAAGCATATACAGAACCATCTCTGGAAACTTGAAAATTTGGAATTTGCTTTAAAGCATCTTCTAATAATGTTCGTCGATCAAATTGGAATGCTGCCATATTAAACTGTACAGTGTCCTCTTTAAATGTTATAGGCTTATATTTCTTAATGACAATCTCTTTTAAAACCGAAGTTTGAGGTTTTAATATGATAGTCTCTGCTACTACGCGATCAGTGGTATTATATTGAGGATAAGAACGGTCTACGATCTGTAATCCAAGGGAGCTGTAATTCAATCGAATGTTACTGCCCTTTACTTGAAAAAATTTATAGAACCCTGTTTTAGATGTTATTGCCATAACAGTGTCCAATGAAGTTGTCAATCGTACATTAACACCAGCAAGAGGCTGACCCTCACTGTCCACAACAAAGCCATACACTTCCTTCTTTTGCATTTGAGCTTCAACCCTATTTGCTGCAAAAAAAAGAATGATAAATAAAATGATCTTATGATTATTACCTGATATTTCGAATTTATCCGACATCAAAACAACTTATTCTATTAATATGTTAATATACACAATATTCTGCACAACCATAACGAGCAATATTGAATTATTGTATAAAAAAAGGTGGTTTATTTAAAATAAACCACCTTTTTTTATTTTTATTAGAATAAATTAATTATTCACCTGAAAAAGCAACCTTGATTAAGTGTTTGTCAATTTCCCAACGACCAGTACCCTCTTCACCTATTACATCAAACAATTCTAAAATTCTTCTTGCAACAAACTCTTCTTCAACTTGTTCCGATAAGAACCACTGTAAAAAGTTGAAAGTAACATAATCCTTAGCTTTCATACATCTATCAGCGATGTTATTAAATTGCTCAGTTACAAACATCTCTTGCTCTAATGCAGATTCAAAAATTCCTCGGAAAGAATCAAAATCAGAAGGTATACCTGTCACTTCAGGAGATATTGCACGTCCGCCTCTATTGTTGATATAATTAAATATCTTCAACATATGCTCTCTTTCCTCATTAGATTGCTTAGCAAAAAATTCAGCAGCATTTTCCAAACCTTGGTCGTCACACCAAGATGACATTGCTAAATATAATGATGAAGAGTGTGCTTCAACTTTAATTTGAGCATTTAATATATTTTCAATTTCCTCTGTTAAAGAAGATTTTAGTTTTAATAAATCTTTCATATCTGTAAGTTTTAATTCCAATAGTAAAGATCAAGTTTGATAATACCTGACCTACTTGAACAATACAAATATACGGCTGGAAACTGATTTTTGTATAAAAAATATACAATACAAATTAAGTCTAAATTAGGGGCAGAAAAGATAATCTGTTTAGAATCAGTATAATTATAATTAAGATGATTATACCGAAACGGCGACTAGAGAACTCCGTAAACAGGCTTTAATGACACTATTTAATTCTATCATAAATTTAGCGCCATCCAACAATTCTCTTAGGTTTAGAATATCTTGAACAGAAAGAAGGAAACATCGTTCTGTACGATAGGGCATGACTAAAGTAAAATCTGAAGATCTCGCTGTATCAATTAACATTTTTTCAATATTAATTTGATCAATATATTTCTTAAATTTTAAAAAATCAGAAACAGAAAATGAAGTCGTTGAGCCCGCAAACTCCATCCAATAACAATTTTTACGACTACACTGATAGATCGCTCCAATTCCAGTTTTAAAAACCTCCTCTACACTTGCTAATGGACAGATTGTATTGATCATTTTCTTATTTATTTATGACAAGACGAAATTAGACATTATTTATAATCAATCCAAGTAACTGATGAATTTATTTTTAATAATTATAAATAGCAATTACTTTTTGAAGGATCATATTAAAATTTAAAAGGTATTTAACTAAAAAAAGGACTAACCTCATCGATTAGTCCTTTTTCATGAATGTATAAATTTATTAATACTCTTCTTCTTCAGTAGTCAAAATTTCTTTATGATTACTTGCCTGTGTCTTCGTTTTGGTTTTATGTTTATTAATTTGTCTTCTCAAGGATTCTACTGCAATATCAGTTGCTTCTTCAAAACTTTTAGCTTGTCCCTTCGCAAAAAGCTGACTTCCTGGTATATTTATTTTAATTTCCGATACCTTATTAGCTTCATCATCTACATTTTCTAAACGCAAATAACATTCTCCACCAATGATTGAGTCTAAAAACTGATTCAATTTTCCTGTTTTTCTTTGGATAAACTCAATTAGCTTTTGATCAGCATTAAATTTAATTGATTGCACAGTAATGTTCATTTTTCCTCCTTTTTTTAAGCTTTTGGATGAGCTTGTTTATAAATAGACTTTAACCGCTCCACCGAATTATGCGTATACACTTGCGTCGCTGCAAGTCCTGCATGTCCGAGGAGCTCTTTTATTGCATTCAGATCAGCCCCATTGTCCAACAATGCAGTTGCGAAAGTATGCCTTAATATATGCGGACTTCTCTTCTTTTGTGAAGAAACCATCGACAGATATTTATGCACAATTCTATAAATCAATTTCTCGTAGGCTGGTTTTCCTTCTTTAGTAACGATTAAGAAACTCGATTTATTATTTTCAATATACAAACTTTTAGCTTGTAAATAAAGTTGTAATTCTTTTATTAACGTTTCATTGATCGGGACTAACCTTTCTTTATTCCTTTTACCGAATATAAGCATATTTTTATTATAATAGTCAATATCTCGGTCTTGAATTTGTAATAGTTCAGCAAGTCGAATACCCGTACCAAAAAGCAGTTCCACGACCAATTTATCTCTCCTAGTTTCAAAATCATGCACATTCACTTCCATATGATCCAATAATTGCAATAATTTATCTTTCTCAACAACTACAGGAAGTTTTTTAGGTGTTTTCAAAGCTTTTATCTGTATAGGACTGCCTTTCACGATCCCCTCTCGCTGTAAAAATTTATAGTAGGTGCGCAAGGAAGAAATACTACGATTGACTGTACTAGCCGATTTCTTAGCTTCTGCCATCAGTGCAAAATAATGGCGCATATCCCGATGGTTTACCTGATCAAATGCCAAATGTTCATTTTCAAGAAAGGTTAAGAATAAATTTACTTCATGAACATAAGCAATTAAGGTATGCTTTGAATACCGTCTTTCAAATTGCAAATATCGTTCAAACTCCTTCAAATACATACGCCTTTCTATTTGTAACCAAATTAGCAAAATAAAGCGCATAAAAAAAGGGAAAAGTAAACTTTTCCCTTTTTTATATCTTCTAAGAAACCTTAGATTGAAACCTCTTGGTTTAATCCTTGTTTGTAAATCGCTTTCTTAACTTGAATACGACGAGTTACAGATCTCTTCTCGTAAGCTTGGCGTGAACGTAGTTCTCTTAAAACTCCAGTTTTCTCGAATTTCTTTTTAAAACGTTTTAATGCTCTATCTAAAGATTCTCCTTCTTTTACATTTACGATAATCATGCTCTGTATATACCTCCTTTCGTAGCCTTTTAATTTTAAAGTGTTGCAAAGGTACAATTATGATCGGTAACTTCAAAAATATATTTTACTATTTTTCTAAAAATCCCTCTCTACCAAGTAATGCTTGTAAAGTATCAGGTTTTGTTAACAAATAAGTTTGTAGCCCCAGTCCTTCCGCGGTTTTCAAATGTTGTGGACTATCATCAATAAACACCGTCTCATCGGGCTTTAATCCATGTTGGGATAGTACATATTCAAAAATATTGGCATTGGGTTTCCGCATACCCATCAGGTGTGAATAATAATCTTTTTCAAAAAACGAGGCATTACCATCCAAATTAAACTCACTTTTCAAATATTTCATGATCCAATTATAATGAATCTCATTATTATTACTCAGTAAAAATAGTCGATATTTATTTTTCAATGCTAACAATAAATCATGATTTCCTTCAGGTATACCCAACAACATAGCGTTCCAAGCGCTGTCGATTTGATCATCTGTTAATGAAAAAATACCAGAAATATTGCGAATACCTTCTCTAAAGTCCTGAGATGAAATTTGTCCTTGTTCAAACTCATCAAAAAGTTTTGTTTGTGCCCGATGTCCATAATAATCACGTACATTTTTGATACCCAACTCACTAAAGGCAGCTTCCATCTTCAAAAAATCGATCATAAAGATCACATCACCATAATCCAGGATAATATTTTTAATTTTTTTCATCTTTTTATTTTGAAATATCAATACAAATATCAATATTTGCATCGTCAAAACGCACAAAACGTTATATTTTGACATAAAATTTAACCGCTCCTATAGCTCAGTTGGTTAGAGTAGAAGACTCATAATCTTTTGGTCACTGGTTCGAGCCCAGTTGGGAGCACAGCTTAAAAGCCTCACTAGAAGTGAGGCTTTTTCCATTTTCAACATGTTGAAACTTTTTTAAAAAACCGAAAACATCATTAAAAAAATTATATTTCACGATTATTTGTTGTTACAAACAAGAAAGTATGAGCTTAATATAGAAAATCAACAGAAATTATCTCCTTCATCTTAGAAATTATATTAAGCGAAGTATGAGGATCATAAAAAAAAGTCGAGTTAGGAAAACTCGACTTTTTCATCTACCTATGAAAAACATGCCCTTTTGGGATGGGCTATACGAAGATAAAAGTTTTTTTTCACAAATGAGGGAAAATTTTAACACTCAAATGTAACTAATTGAATATTAAGCTATTTTTTTTTAAATCTCTTAGATAATTTATTTAACACACTCAATTAAATCTGATTATTAATGGTTAAACATGCAATTTATTGTTAAAATATCACTACTCAATCATAAAATTGATCATAAAAATTGGGCTGCATATATCGTCTATACAGCCCAATTTGTATGATAACATACTATTTTTTTTAATTGACTATTTCATTTTGTCTAACCAATCTTCAACTTCTTCCTTGGTTTTCCCAGTTTTCTTTTGAAGCTTACCTAATAACTCATCTTCTTTTCCTTCAGCATACAATAAATCATCGTCTGTTAGATCTGCATACTGCTGTTTAACTTTTCCTTTTAGTTCGTTCCAACGACCTTTCCATGTTAATTCGCTCATAATAAAAATCTCCTTTTTTTAAATTAAGTACTATATAAATAACACACAATCGATCAAATTGTTTTCAATTACCATAAAAATAATGATGTAAACACGTTTATTATATTGGATGAATTACAATGACTTCGCTAATGTCAAATTAAAAAGAGTATCTTGAACCGATTAAAAACTTTCCTCTTATCTAATTGTTTACTAATCGAATCAAAGAAGATCATGGTTTTGCTAGTCGAGATTTCACGATTAAAGATAGGTTCTAAAATAAAACAAGTATTACTACAGCATCCACTCTTATTGATCACAGAACTCATTACATACAAAAAGTAAAACAACAGTATCCTAGACAGATCACAATTTAATTTCACAATAAAATTTACAAATCAAACATGAAAATAGCTTACATTAGTACTTATTTGCCGAAACAATGTGGAATAGCAACCTTTACCAATGATTTAATACAATCCATAGACCACCAAGATTCAACAATCACACAGCACGTAATAGCACTTTCCGATCAACCGTACTCCTATCCAGGAGAAGTCGTATTCCAAATTAATACTCATCAGCAATTAGATTATATTCAAGCCGCTCATTTCATAAATGAAAACAAATACGACTGCGTGGTATTGGAACATGAATATGGCATATTCGGAGGAAATAGTGGTGTTTATATCCTCTCATTGATAAATCAGCTTCACATGCCTTTATTAGTGAATTTACATACTATACTAGAAAAGCCAAATATCGACGAAAGAGCTATTTTGATAGAAATTGCCAAAAGAGCTTCTATCATTGTAGTGATGAGTTCGTATGCGATAGATTTACTTCAGAAAATCTATCATGTGCATGAAAATAAAATTCGATTGATACCCCATGGAGTTCCCGCTTTCGATTATAAACAAGATATTGCAAAAGAGCAGCTCCATTTAGCCCACAAAAAAATCATCTTAACATTTGGCTTTATAGCCCGTAATAAAGGAATTGAAACCGTTATCCAAGCACTTCCTAAAGTTGTGCAAGAATATCCTGAAACCATTTATCTTATTGTCGGCAAAACACATCCCAATGTTTTATTGGAATCTGGAGAAGAATACAGAGAATATCTCATTGAACTCATAAAAGAAAAAGGGCTAGAGCAACATGTTCTTTTTGTCAATGATTTTGTTAGCACTGAGGCATTGACAACTTACCTGACAGCCTGTGATATTTACATCACACCTTATATTAATGAGGCCCAAATAACAAGTGGTACACTTTCATTCGCAGTGGGAGCTGGAGCTGCAGTATTATCCACACCTTACTGGCATGCTAAAGATTTATTGGCTGATGGAAGAGGTATTTTATTTGATTTTAAAAATTATAAAGAATTAAAAAATATTCTGATTGATCTATTTGACAATCCAAAAAAACTTGAAGATCTTAGAATTAAAGCTCGTCATCACGGCGAAAAGACGACTTGGAATAAATTGGGGCATTCCTATACGAAATTATTCAAAAATCTATTTTTAGCACCTTTGAGTCCCGATACCAAAACAAAAATAGATCGCCTGGAAAGTTTTCCAAAATTTAGATGGGATCATCTAGATCGATTGACCAACCATGTCGGCATTATTCAACATGCTACCTTTGCAACTCCAAATTACAGAGAAGGATATTGTTTAGATGATAACGCTAGAGCACTTCTCGTAAGTTTAATGCAACATGATGCTTTTGGAGAGAAAGCAACAAAGAAAAGAATTTCGACTTATCTAAGTTATATCTATTATGCGCAAAGAGAAGATGGTCTCTTTCATAATTTCATGAATTTTCAAAATGAATTTTTAGAAGAGACTGGATCGGAAGACTCATTTGGTCGAGCTATTTGGGCATTAGGTTATCTTTTCAATACCGCACCGTACAATGATTTTTATCAATTAGGCTCACTCATTTTTTTTAAAGCAGTACCGCATTTTGAAAATTTAAAATCAATTCGTGCAATTGCCTATACGATGATGGGTATATCCGAATATTTAAAACAACAACCCAATGACGAACGGATCACCGAGCTACTTCGTAAATTAGCATTCAAATTAGTACATGAATATGAAGCCAGCGCTGATGAAGACTGGAAATGGTTTGAACCTGTACTTGCCTATGACAATGCTATTATACCTTTAGCTATACTCATGTCTAACAAATTTTTAAATGATGACAAACTGAAAGAAATCGGATTTACGAGTTTTTACTTTTTGGAAAATATCATTATGCAAAACGGATTTTTATCCATCATAGGAAATCAAAAGTGGGCTAAACAAAATCAAAACATGAGTAAATTTGGTCAACAACCTATTGATGTTACGGCCACTGTACTCCTATTTAGAGAAGTGTTCGAAATCACCAAAAACAATGAATATTTTGAAAAAATGATTCGCTCTTTCGAATGGTTCTTAGGTGAAAATGACCTTAAGCTCCCTCTTTACGATCATCATACGAAAGGTTGTTGCGATGGGCTAGAGACCTATGGTATCAATCGAAATCAAGGAGCAGAAAGTACATTATGTTATTTTATATCTTATATAACTATTTATAAAGAATTAAATATTAAACTTCAGGTTGAAGAATAGCTTGTATCAAATCGTTCAGATTGATGGTTGCATAAGTCGAAGCATAATCAGACATAGCGTAAGGCATTATCAATTGATCATTATGAACGATCGCGCCACAAGAATAAACGACGTTAGGCACATATCCTTCCCGCTCCATATCATTGGGCGTTAAAATTGGAAGACTTAAGCGTCCTATTTCAATATGTGGGTTCTCTAAATCCAATAAAGAAGCACCGATCACATACTCGCGCATAGGACCAACTGCGTGGGTAATGATCAACCATCCAGCTGTGGTTTCAATCGGGGAACCACAGTTTCCGATCTGTATAAATTCATATGGACTCTCAGGCTCTTGTACCAAATGAATTGCTTCATTCCAAATATTGATATAATCAGAATAAGCAATATAATTGTTTTCGCCATCTATACGACATAGCATAGCATATTTTCCCTTGATTTTTCGAGGAAAAATAGCAGCACCTTTGTTTGCGATCTCACCATGAATAGGCTTAACCGTAAAATGATAAAAATCCTTTGTCGTTAACAATTTTGGCAAAATACTAAACCCATCATATGCAGTGTAAGTAGCATAATAAATAACTTCCCCTTTGGGTGTTATAAATCGCACAAAGCGAGCATCTTCAATACCTCTTTTTTCCGTATCTGAAATAGGAAAGATAACTCTTTCAGATATAGCGGTATCCAACGAGAATGTCATCTCGTAGTGTGATGAAGCCAACCATATCGCCTGCTTCAATATTCCATCATTATCTGCTGAATACTCAATCCCAGCTCTCACCTCCTCAACATAACGCTTCAGTTCTTCATAAGTAAAAGTTTCCGTTAAGTGCTCAATCAGCCTCTCCATAGCCAACGCTCCATTAGGATGCAATTCGACAAGCTTCGAAATAAAGCTACTTTTATTATACCGGTGATTCTTAATATTGATAGGTTTATCCAATAACGTACCCATCACGTCCAAATGAATATTGTTTTCAACATCAATATAACCAGATCGAAAAACAATAGATGACACATGTCCTTCACCAGTAGCTCTAAAACTTATAATCACCCTTTTCTCCCCTTTGAAGAGTTCACTCTGATCAGGATGTTCAACAATAGAAGGATTAAATAGTGCTGCCGATTCAATTGAATATTCCATGGTAAAGTAAGAACCGATCAATAATTTTGCTGTCATGGATATTTTATCCGTTGGCATATCTAATCGGTCTAATAAGTGACGTATACGTTCAAAATTTCGTTCAAAAACTTTGACTATACTGCGATGTCTTTGCGAATAACTACGTAATACTTGTCCAAAAACTTCCTTTTGTTTTTCATCAGACAATTTTAGTACACGATGAATAACTTTAACAGACCGTTCATCTCCCAGTGAAAAAAAACGGGCAAGTACACGCTTGGTATCAGGTTTAAAATAAATATCTTTCCGATTAACTTGAACGGGTTTATACATAAAAAACGAATATAAATATGACTAATCAATTTCTTCTTTAAAACGCATCAATGATCACATTGTTATAAAATTTTAGCATATTTTAAACAATCCGTTTTCTGAAACCAATTTAGTAGTACCTCTCAATAGAACAGCGATTACCATTTAGTAGATGGTAAATAATTCAAAAGTTGTTCATAACCATTTTGATATACATCAGCAATTCATATTAATGCCTGATAAAAATAACAAAATTTGCCATTTTTTTGATAACAAAATTGATACAACAAGTTGGTAAATGGAATTTGATTCTATATAGGGTATTTTATACAAATTTTGTTCAGAATATCCACACTTAAATAAAGTTTAAATCACATAAAAATTACTTATTTCAAAAACTTCAGATCAATTGGTACGCTAATTATGCATTACTCAACAGAGTAGTTCTTATAAAAATGCCTATACTAAATAAACTGATATCAGATTTCAATCAATTTAAATAAAGACTCATTTTAAAACTACCCCTTCGAAAAAGAGAATAGTCATGGTTGGTAAACCAACCTATAAATTTCAGTAATTTCCCTCATATGCTCGAACATCTACATCATACTAATTTTACCATTTAAGAAAAGCCAATCGATTTCTCAAAAAAGTGTTTTTAAGATCCAATAAAATTAAATAACTTAGATATAATCAGATCAAAATTACATATTACATATAAATCCTTCATGCAAAAAAAAGATAAAAATAGACAATGGCTTAAAAATGTAGGAATAGGTGCATTTCTTTTTTTCCTAATTAAAGGGCTCATTTGGTTAGCTGTATTTTTTTTCGCTGCTAAATCTTGTAATTTCAACATATAACCATTATTACACTTTAATCCTTTTCATTCATCCAGATTCATCAGGATAATAATCATGAATAGTGCATCACTCCAAAGTTTGCATATGAATGGTTAAAAATAGATGAAAATCTTTAGATTAATTTCTCAAAACGCTTATTCCTATAATTATCTAAAATATTTTTTTGAATATGTTTAAGGATATTAGGAACACAATAACATCAATAGTGTGATTAAGATAGCTGCCTTGACCGTTATCATGATAACAAAAAATAAGGGATTTTGCTAAAATTATATGTGACAATATGATCAGAACATGGTATAAAAAAAATACTAACGCCAAAAGCATGAGCACTCACTAGTATGTAGCAACAAAAAGATCTTACACCAAGATTATTTTTAAATAACTCGCTCATAAAATATGATTTTTACTGACTACATAAATATGTTAATTTTTTTTATTTAATAATGAAATAAAAAAAATTAACAGGAAATACAAAGATAACCCTCTCCTGATATTTTCATTTCGGCGATAGGTGAAGAAAGCATTTCCAATACAGATCATTAGTATACAAAAACATCGATAAAAGATATACAGCGATAGTGCATCAATGCCTATAATAACACATGGATATTCTTGCAAATGAAATGCATCACAACAAGATTCACCTTTCTTAAAACTATTTACCTATCAATATGTTATATTAAACAAACTGTCTAATTCTTTTATAACCACAGTTTATCAGTAAACAATAATACACACAACATTTAAATTTTAAAGCTATGAACAACACTGATTTAGATTCTGCTCAAATGCCAGATGGTTATCTTGAAAAAGTATATCTTTCCGCCTTGGAAATTGCGAGAACAGAAGGCTTCATTGAAGGAGAGAGACATTTAAGAGAGGCTTTAACACAATTTCCAGAGTACATCGACGAAGTTCTTAGAAAATTAAAACAGACCTGCTCCATGTAACGTCGTTAATAATAAAATAAAAATACATTTTTTATTACGAAACAGTAAAACACATTATATATGCGCGCTATATGGACCGGAGCTATCGGATTTGGACTTGTCAATATTCCAGTGAAATTGTTTAGTGCAACTGAAAGCAGTAATTTAGATCTTGATATGCTTGACCGTAAAGATCAATCTAATATTAAGTTCAAAAGAGTCAATGAAAAAACAGGTAAAGAAGTTATTTGGGACAATATTGTTAAAGGATACTTCCTCAAAGATCATTACGTTATCCTAGAAGATGCAGACTTTGAAGAAGCAAGTCCTGAAAAAAGCAAGATTATTGACCTTCACGCTTTCGTTCAGCTTAATGAAATTGACAGTATTTATTTTGATACACCTTATTATTTAGAACCTCAAAAAGGTGGAGAAAAAGCTTATCAATTGCTCGAAAAAGCATTAGAAAAAAGTAAAACGGCAGGATTGGGCTCATTTGTTATGCGTAATGTTGAGCATTTGGCTATTATCAAGCCATACAAAGGAAGTTTATTGCTCAATAAAATACGGTACGAACAAGAAATTCGAGCCATCGATGAATTGAAGTTGCCAGGTAATATTAAAATTAAAAAAGAGGAAATGGATATGGCCCTTCAACTCATCAAACAACACAGCAAATCTTTTGATATTAGTAAATACAAAAATGAATATACTCAAGATTTACTCAAAATTATTCAACAAAAAGACAAAGGAAAACGCGCATCGATCAGAAAAATAAAAGTCGATAACACTAAAGCTAGTGACTTATTAGCAAAATTGAAAGCAAGTCTAGCTTAAATCGCAGATCATACTCCTCCAATATCACATGTTACCTCATTCAGGTAACATGTGATATTGGATTGATGGATGTAACTATATTAAGCTATTAAATGAATAATAAATTTTATGTTAGCTCGGGATGTGCGACTTTACATATTATGTTAAAAAATACAGCATGTTAAAAAAGAAAATTCATTTTAGGAATAACCCAAACGAATTTTAAGATATGATCCATTCAGAATCCAGCTTTCACGAGATTACAGACATCAACGGAAGCAAACATGATATTTTTAACACCCTTTATTTCCCATCAGAAGTAGATACTAAAGCTACGATACTCATCCTACATGGTATGCAAGAGCATAGTGGTCGATATGATGATTTCGCTCGCTTTATAGCTGCAAAAGGCTTTTTGGTTATGACATACGATCACCTAGGTCACGGACGCTCTGTAAAAAATAAAGATGCCCTAGGATATATACAAAGACAGAATCCTGGCGCAAGGTTAGTAGATGATGGTATCGAGATGGCACAACTACTCGCAAACCAATATCCTGATAGGCCACATTTTATTATAGGGCATTCCATGGGATCATTTATCACACGATGTATCCTACAAGAAATTGGAAATCTGTTTTGTGGCGTTGTTCTTATCGGAACAGGCACTATGGACAGATCTGCAATTTTAGCAGAAAGGCTTTTAGGACTTTTAAATAAAATACTTCCTAAAAGAAAGTCCAATCTAATTAATTATTCATTCGGAGCTTTTAACAACATCAAATTCAAAGATGAACCAAATCAAAAGAATAATAACTGGCTCAGTTTAGCCAAAGAAAACCGGGATCATTTCATAGCAGATACACTCTGTGGCATCCCATTTTCAAACAATGCTTTTTATGCCACAATATATGTAGCCAATCGGGGCAGCGGTCCCAACTGGACAAATAATATACCCACTTCACTCCCATTCCTATTAGAAAGTGGTGAAGAAGATCCAATCGGTAATTTTGGAGATGGGGTTATTGAAACCGCACAAGACCTTCTTTCACATGGAAACACGGATGTTCAATATCACCTATATCCCAAGATGCGTCATGAACTCCTCAACGAATCGATTAAGGATGAAGTCTACCAAGAGATTGTCCTTTGGCTTGATAGCAAACTAAAATAAGCTTATACATAAGTTAAAACCCTATTTCTGATTTCTAACAAAAGCAGTAAATTTATTTTTATAATCCAAGAAAGTAAACTCATCTAACAAGGTTGCATAATTACGCTTATCGAGACAATTTGGATATAGCTTTTGAGCCGCAGACAATTTTCCTTGATCCCAACTTAGTTCTTTAAGAATTCTCCTAATAGAAGCTACAGGAAATGCTACCTTTCCACTTACAGTTGTCAGTATTTTCAATTTATCCTCGTCAAAACCACTTTGACTCATCAATTTAATCAAACTATTCAATTCAACCTCACTCATTCTTTCTAGATATTCACTATCAATTGGTTGATTTTTAATAAAATCCAACAATTTATTCTTGCTGTCGCCAAAAGAAAACTGATCAGTAAGCAACATATAGTTCCTTTTTTCAGGACAATTTGCATATGCCATTTTTGCAAAAGCAAGCTTACCCTCATCCCATGAAAACCTTTTTAGTACGTCTTTGATCTGATTCAGGGAGAAAGAAACCTGCGAAGTAGACATACTAGCGATTTTTAACTTATCATTATCAAATCCACCTTGATCAATCGTTTTCAAAAAAGCATTAAATTCGGATGCTGTCATTTCATCCCCATAATAGGTTTCATGACCATATTCATACTCCGATTCAGAATCAACGATCTGCTTCGGTCTTCCATAAGCAAATACCTGAGCAGCTCTAGGATCAGGAAGATGATTATCTGTAGGAAACATGGCATATAGGGTCAAGCTACGTATGCGATTACTTCTGATATTGTTTGCTAGATAGGTTAAATCCAAAAATTCTCCATCTTCATTCAGTATGGAAACTCCTTTTTTCGAGAGTGAGGATTTCACTCTACCGACAAATTCAACTTGAAGATCATAAAGATGATCCTTCAATTGTTCAACACGCACCTGTTTTGAAGGTTGGTTATTGTATTGAATACCATTGATAAACAAATAAAATGGATCACGGTCAGAGAAAATGGTCACATTTCCCCCACTGCCTATTCTATTTTGACTATAAGCCAAACTAAAGCAAAACAAGAATATGGCGATTAAATATGATTTCTTCAACATAATAATAATTTAGATTATGCTCTTTTGACAAGAATAAATGGAAAAGGATTAAGACACGTGTATAACTATTATATTTCCGATCACTCCAATCAGATAGCATCATCTTAAATGACATTCCTGGTTTAAGGCTGTATTTCTTTGTATTCCACCCACCATTGGTCCAACATCTCAATAACTGGCAATAATGTTTTCCCCATATCACTTAATTTATATTCAACCCGAGGGGGCGATTCCGGATAAACTTTGCGACAAATAATACTATCCCTTTCCAGTTCTCGCAATTGCATGGTCAACGTCGTCTGCGCAATATCTTCCATTTCCCTTTTCAACTCACCAAATCTTTTTGGACATTGTTGCGCAATAGACTTAATAAGCAAAACTTTCCATTTTCCACCTATAATTTTAAAGATACCGTTGACATCGCAACAACTCCCAAAATTTTTTATATTTTTTTCTTCCATAATTGTCTTATACTGAGTATGAGTACATAAAACTATACTTGGTATACTTATTATAACTACTTGATAACGAAAAGTAACACCCTTAAATTTGCTTGATAAAATTAACAAAAACTTTTAATATGCAGCTTCAGATCAGAGATATACTTAAAATATCCATCCTCTCTACAGGGATATTTTTATTCGTTATCGACTTATTTATCATCAATGTTTCCCTACCCTCTATACAAGAGACACTGCAACTTACTACAAGTGAAACCCAATGGATCATTATTCTATATGTAATTGGCTATGCAAGTTTATTAATTTGTTCTGGAAATGCAGGTCATTACTATGGTAGAAAAAAAATATATCTCATCGGTATGCTTGGTTTTACGACTTCATCCCTCATCTGTGCGCTATCAAACACAGTATATCTATTACTATTTGGGAGACTTTTACAAGGTATAAGTTCAGGTCTTATGGTGCCACAAGGCATCGCATTGTTAACCTTCTTATTTAAAGAACAAGAAAAACGTTCATTGGCACTAGGCATTTATGGTAGCATTGCTGGAGTAGCATCTATCTTAGGTCAACTGCTGGGAGGTATCCTTCCAGATCAGACCTGGATCGATGAAAGCTGGCGATTAATATTTCTCATCAATATTCCTATTGGTATTTTTGCTTTTTTTATGGCCTATTTAACCATTCCCACCATCCAAGCACAACCAACCTTACACATCAACTTGATATCCATGTTTCAATTGTTTGGAGTACTCATTTGTTTAATCTGTCCTTTGATATTAGGACCTGAGTTACATTGGCCAATATGGATTATTATCTTATTAGGCACTTCTATACTCTTCATCCTATATTTTCTGAAACAACAGAAAAATCAATACGATCTTGGTCATGATACCCTAATTAATTTCTCGCTTTTTAACAATAAAATTTTTAATTTAGGCTTAGGTGCCGCATTAGCTTATTACATGGTACAAGATGCTTATTTCATTATAAATTCTAATTATTTACAGGTCTATAAGCACTTTACACCTACCATGACAGGTATTGCATTTGTATATCAAGGAGTAGGATATGTTATTGCCAGTGTGATAGTAAGTCGTTTTATTCAAAAAAATGGCAAAAAGATCATCCTTATCGGATTAACCATGATGGTAATTGGATTAATAGCACATCTTTTCATTTACAATCAAAGCAGGGTTCCTATTCAACAACTCCATGGAATATTGTTCTTTTACGGCTTAGGTTGCGGAACTGTACTGCCTTCTTTAATGACCATCGCTTTAAAGGATTTAAATACAGATCTTACTGGGATAGGTTCTGGTATTTATCTGACCATACAACAAATTGCTATTTGCTTAGGCATTGCGTTAGTGTTAGGTATATATTTACATGACCAAAAAGAAACATTCTTACAAATGAAAAATCTAACTCATGCTTATGGCTTTTCGACTCTTATTTCTATTGTATTATTAACAGGAGTAGCAATTTTTACTATATTATTGCCCAATAAAAAGACAAAATTAGACGTCAAATAATCAGCAAATAGTATACTGATAAATCTTGTTGGTGATCAGATTTAGATTATATCCAATAATTAAAAAACACGCTTTAATTATTTAAAGCGTGTTTTTTAACTGCTTATTTTTTTGCAGTGATATTCAATTCCATATCTACTTCTTGAGAAATCATCCAATCTTTCGGATCACCTTCAGTTCCATAAGCTAAGCCCCAATCTTGTCTGTTGATGGTAAATTTAGATTGAACACCCACTTCATTATCCGTTACGTTTACTTTTGCAGGAAAAGTAACATTTACAGTTTTATCTTTAATTGTTAAATTTCCGCTAATGATATTTGTAGCATCAGCAATTACACTTTTGTCTTTAGATGCGTCAAATGCAGTTACACTTGTGATCTCAAATTTAGCTGTAGGGTATTTTTCTACTTCAAAGAAATCACCAGTTTTCAAATGCCCATCTAAGTCTGCAGAAGTTTTTCCTCCTGATTTTGCAGGATCTACAGAACTTTTATCTGTAACCACAGAATTCATATCAATAACAAAGGATCCACCAGTAATTGTACCCTCTTCAAGAGATACAGTACCTTCACTTTTTAAAGTACCAAATCTTGGATCAAAACCACCTTTGTGATATCCTTTCCATTTAATAGTACTTACAGCTGTATCAACTGTAAAAGTTACACCCTTTTGTTCAGCTACTTGCTGCTCTGTTCCCGTTTGTGCCTTGTCGCCATTTGAACCACCACATGAGGCTAAGATTACAGAAGCCACTACTGCTACGATTGATAATTTTTTCATTTTTTATAATTTTGATAATTAAATACCATGCAAAGATAACTTAGTGATAGTTTACAATTGCTATTAGTTTCCTTTTTGAAACTACTTTCCTATTGGAAACTAATGATCGTTTCCGTAATTTTACTTTGTAATTTTGGATCAATAGATAGCTCATGAGAAAAAATCAAACCATCAATAATAGGTCAGGATGTAAGGCACGGATAACAGCGATAACAGACACCATGGAAATTCTATCCGGGAAATGGAAATTTCACATTCTAGGAACACTTATGGAAGGCGGTAAAATACGCTTTATGGACCTGCTTCGCGAAGTAGACGGAATCGCTGCAAAAATGTTATCCAAAGAACTGCAGGATATGGAAATGAATCATTTGATAAGTCGCACAGTACTCAACACAAAACCCATCACTGTCGAATATGAAGTGACCGAATATGGCCGTACATTAGAACCCATTATAGATGAAATTGCCAAATGGGGTGAAGCATATCGAAATGCTATGTTTAAAAAACAGCATGATCAAACATCAGAGATCTAACGATTAGAAGATTTTAGTTATTGAAGACAAAGGTACTTTTTGTTTCCAAACGCCAGAAATATCAAAAATATAACCCGAAGACTTATTTTTAATAGTAAAAGTATAAAGGCACTCCCGCGTTAAATACGAGATTTCACCACTTACATTGATCGTTGTATACGGCTCAACTAGCAGTTCTTGTTTACTTCCCTCATTCATATAAGATTCTAAATACTGGCCTTTTTTATAAGGAACTTGTTTAGACCAATACGTCACCCCATCCTTCAAAATTTCACCCATAAAAATAAGTGAGTCTGGAGTATTCGTCCAACTAAAAGCATCTTGATCATCACTTGTAAATTCTGACATGTATTTAACATCTTTAAATATAGAAGTAGTCTCCATATTTTTTGCACTAGAAGTATTATTATTTAGCGTGATGGTATAGCAACCCTCATTACTGTTATATTCCTTTCGGCTTCCCGGTACTTCTATAATCTCCTTTTTAACAATCTCATAGGTTTCTCCTCGATTCTGAGTGAAAGAAAGTTCATCTTGCTTGCCGTCCGCAACGATACCGATCAAAAATTTTCGAGGAATACGATTAAAATTCTCTGTCAAGGACATCGTTAACAAATTATTTTCATCAGTCTTCTCCAATTTCAACCAACTACCCCATAGCTCTACCTCACCAACAGTAGCTAATACAGCTGGATTTCCCTCTTTATCGGATAATAATTCTCCTGTAACAGCATCTTTAACATATGCAACTGACCACTCCTTTGAATGAATAGCAATACCATTACGAGCAAAGCCAGAATTCAATTGGATATCCTTGTAATCTGTATCAAAAAGCGCTGTATTATGATTCAAGTCATCCTTATTACAAGAAATCAGGGAAAGAATAAAAAAAGTCGCCATACTGGCAATTAGTAATTTAGAATGGTTTAGGATCATGGGTTTATACATTAACAGTGGTCAAACAACTCATAAAATTTGATCTGAGCAAGTTAGGATTATTTTATCTAAAAAACACGTTTTGCTAAGTAAAATTTTCCTTAAAAAATAATACCCCTGATCGCAAAAATGGGAAAAAATTACGTGCTCAGTAGTTTATAATATCACCCTAAAACAAGTGCTTATGGTAAGTCAAATGGAGAAAATAGTGAGATAATATAAAGTGAGCAGTACGTATAAATAACAAATGAGCCTCAGAAAAATACTTAAAACACTTAAAATAAATACGCTTGATTACAAAGTTGGTATAAGATGGCACAAGCTTTGTAAAAAGTTTTCACAGTTATATCTACTGAACATTAAAATTGACTACTATGAATGCAGAGAATCAAAACGGGACAAAATTAGGATTGAAAAAAGGATATTACCTATTGCTAATGGCAATTTTAGACCTACCAATAGAAGAAAAAATCAAGAAGGCGAGAAAATAGAAAACAAGTACCCTTTATATAGAAAAGTTCTCCCATGTGGAGAACTTTTCATTTATCAAAAAGTTTGAGATGATCAGTATGAACGATATTGATATCAAATACTTGGATGAGTCGGCTATTAATGTCCAAACCCGAAATACATACTAAACCCAATAATAACAAGAACAATACTTGTTATAAAAACATATAACTTATCTCCCTCAAGTATAAAGCTCAATAAGGAAAGCAACAATCTTAACAAAGGCGTACAAAAAAGCACTAAAATAGCTAAATAAATAATCGCACGTCCCTGAAGATTCGCTACACCCTTTAAAATGCCAGAAACAACATCGACAATACTTCGATCATTTTCCGTAAATCTTCCATAGGCAACAGTCTCATGCGAATGATTAAAAAGAAAGATCAATCCCCCGATAATACTGATGATTAATACACTTCTTACACCGTATTTTAAGACGTTACCTATTATTTTTTGAATAATTTTATCTGTAATCTGCATTAGAACTTACCTTTAAAACCGTTATAAATCATATTAAAAGCTAAGAAAAAAATGATAAAAGCAAAAAATATCCGGAGCTTTTTCGGATCCGTAGCCATCAATATTTTGGATCCAATCATTGCCCCTATCAATACTCCAATCATCACCGGCAAGCATATGTCAGGAACAATATATCCCTTTTGAAGATAAATAACACAACTAGCCAATGCCGTCACCCCCATCATAAAATTACTGGTTGTTGTGGATACTTTAAAAGGGATTCTCATTATCGTATCCATGGCAATCACTTTAAAAGCTCCCGAACCAATACCCAGCATTCCTGAAAGTACACCAGCAAGACCCATCATGCTAAAACCGCCAATTACATTTTTAGTCCCATACGCCACTTCCTGTCCTTTCACAACGGGATAAGTAGACGGTAATTTCAATCTTTCAGCAAGTTTACTGGATTGAGTCACGATATGCTCTTCTTTTTTTCGAAGTGAATTTGCAGCAGAAAAAATCAAAGCAAAACCAAATAATATAGCAATAGAAGAACTTGGTGCAGCAGTAGAAATTAAAGCACCTACAACCGCACCAGCTGTTGTAGCAATCTCCAGAAACATTCCTAGACGCATATTGGCAATACCTTCCTTGACATAAGCCGCTGCTGATCCAGAGGAAGTAGCGATTACGGAAACCAATGCGGCCCCAATTGCATAATGTATATCCACTCCAAGCAAGATAGTCAGTAAAGGGATTACGACTATACCACCGCCAAGCCCCGATAGGGACCCAATAATACCAGCGCAAATCGCCCCTAGTAGCATAATTAATGTAAACGTTAAAACAGTCATATTTTTATAATAGAATTTACACGTAGAAAATCCTTAATTTTCTAAAACAACAAAGTTAGGGATAATATTATTTTTAAAAGTTACTCCGCTCACTTTCTAATGATTCTCTAATATAAATCCCTGTTGAGCTATAATTATTATTGATCTTGTACAACAGCAAGTAGGATTTAAGTATAAATAACGATCATATATTATTAAAATACGCAAATCTAATCAGATAAATACCCTTAATCATTTCCTACCCTTAAGATGGCACAAGCTTTGAAAAAAGCCTATTGAAACGTAGTAACACTAAAAATTAAAGTCATGAATAAGCAAACTCAAAAATCAACAAAGTTAGGATTGAAAAAAGGATATTACTTATTGCTAATGGCAATTTTGGATTTACCTATAGAACAAAGAATCAAAAAAAATAGAAAATAAGGATATGACTACTCATCTTGAGTATGTCATATCCATTAAATCAGATATAAAGCAAACAACAAAAACAGGTTGAACTTCTCTTTATTATTGATATAGGCATCTACATGAAGTAAATAGGGCATAAATCAGACATAAATAAAAATGTAAAAGTTCTTGGATAAGTTATTTGTCAATCATCGGAAGATATTTTTTCCAATTATCAATTATGATCCATAAGATAATTGCGATCAATACAAATACAATGGGCAGTCCAGAAGGAGCTACTGTAATATTAGTCAGCAAAATACCTGTTAATATCGGCAATATGACAAGAGCGCCTAATGCCCTAGTCCTAGCCGAAATCAACAACAGTCCACCAACAATCTCGACCACACCCACTAAAGGCATCAACCAGCCTATTTCCATAAAAGCCTTACTCGATTTTACCATTTCCTCTGGCATGTCTTTAGGCATAGGCATATAATGAAAAAATTTATCCAAACCTGCATTAATAAACATGAGGCCTGTCAATAAGCATAACACGAAAAAAATCTTGTTTTTCATAATTGGTTATTTTAATTAATTACTCACGAGATAAAACAGTATTTAACAATTATTGTTCTATTTTTTTTATGTTTTTTTATACCACTTCCTATTCATGAGCTCTTTATTATTTATTGCACATTTTTTTGCCGAAAGTAGCTCCTAATTAACACATTAAAAATTATCTAAAATACAGTTGGTTTTATAACAGGAGTTTTTATTAATGAAGATGTATTATGAGGACATAGTCCTATATTTGCTTCTAAATTTAATTAGTTATCAACTAAATTTAAAAATAGTGACATCAGATGCCAGAACAGATCTTTTTATATATCGGAATCGTATTGTTCATCCTTCATGAAGTCGATGCCATAAGGTGTAAAGAATGGCGGATTTTTCCAGGACTCTCTTTGCTCAACGAACAAATGGGATATTTGCTCTTCCTCTTAGCACATATCCCATTATTCTTCTTGATATATGATGGACTCACACCTATTCAATCCTCTAGCACATTTATTAAGGGTTTTGATATTTTTATGATCCTACATCTAATTGTTCATCTCTTATTTATCAAACATAAAAACAATGAATTCAAAGACTACATTTCCTGGACATTAATTATAGGAATAGCCATATGTGGTATCCTAGATTTGACGAAAGATTCAATCTCATACCTCATGATTAGTTTTCACCCTATAAATAATAATATACTTAATATATAACCCCTATTCAGGAAGATCAGGCATCGCTATCCGACGTTGCGTTGGGCTACTTAGTGCCTGCAAAAATGCCAATACCGCATCGACTTCCGTTTTAGAAAGGTCAAGTTTTTTTAACAAAGGGGAATGAATAGGTCTCGTCTTTTCATCAACCACCACCCTTCTCTGTATAGGAGCAGGATTGCCCAGGTTATAAAGCTCTACAACATCCCTAAGCGTAGGGAAGTTTCCATGATGCATCCAAGGCCCCGTCAATGCAACATTACGAAGTGAAGGTGTTCGAAATGCTCCTATATCTTTCTGATCACCTGTTAAATGATAATGTCCAAAATCCTCCTGCTTGGTACCATAGAGTGTCTGTCCGTCGTTATGAAACAAATTATCCGAAAACAAAGGCGTGCTATGACAATTGATACATCGAGCTTTAGTTCGGAAAAGATGAAGCCCTTCTAATTCCTGATCATTTAGGGCATCGGATTGCCCCGACACAAAGCGATCAAATTTATTTGGATAGCTCACAATGCTGCGTTCATAAGTTGCCAATGCCTGCTGGATTCTCCATAAAGTCACCTGATCATCACCAAAAGCGCTTTTAAAATGTACGTTATATCCTTCTATCTCGCTAACATGTGCGACCATCGTGTCCAAAACGGTATTCATCTCCACGTGATCTTGCACAGGCAACAAAACTTGATCTTCCAGACTCATAGCCCTTCCATCCCACATGAAACTCTTATAATATCCCACATTATACAAAGTCATCGCATTACGCTTCCCTTCTTTTCTACCGTGGCCATGAGCTAAACTCTTACCATCACCAAAACCGAGCTGCGGATCGTGACAGCTCGCACAGGATAACTGCTTCGATGCCGATAACCGTGCATCAAAAAACAATAGTTTTCCCAATGAAGCCTTTTCTTTACTGAAGGGATTTGATTGCGGATATTCTATAGCGGGTAAAACTCCAATATCAACAAACCCTTTTTGAACCGAAGCATCTAAATGTGGTTTAGGCCACTGGCTCATATCACCGCTGCTGTACATGCGGCGAAGATCAGCCATCGAATATCCCGTATCTACTGCATCTCCAAAAGCACTAATTAGTACAGGTAAACAAACCATCAGTGCCACCAAAAACTTATTTTTCTTCATCAAAATCAAATATCTCCAACTTAAAACCCATAACTTAAACGTAAGCTTCCCTCCTCGCGTGTCCTGCCTAAAGGAGCCAAATTCATTCTATCCAAAGCATCAGCTTGATCAGCTTTACGATACGTATAATCTGCTGTCAACTTGATGTAATTACTTTTTCTAAGTCGCTGCATAAAACCCAGACGCAATTTACCTCCCCACATATTTGCCTGATGATACAGAATATCATGATAAAACACATATTGATGAAATACATTTTCATTGATTACAGGAAGCGTCCATGCAGCACCTAAATTTCTTTCCATAAAAGCGGTCAAACCAAATTCAAACTCTTGATTTCTTGCTGTAGCATAGGTAAATAATGTTGCCAATCCATAGTCCAGACGATCATAATCCAATCGTGTTTCCGTACCTCCATCATGGCGCAATTGATTGGTATAACCTATATTAGCTTCATATAGCTGTTGCCACTTTTTATTTTGAATCAAATACGAAAAATCCAATGTATGACGTTTCTTCCGGTAGACATAATTCTGTGCATCGCCACTTTCGATCACCCGATCCTTACCGCTATGGATGAAACTATTAAAAGATATCAGATAAGTACGATTAACCTGTTTTAAGTTCCACAATAGTTGGTAACTCAATTGATCCAGATTGAACTTGCTCAATTCATTGATGCGCGAATCATTACGTAACGTCTGTCTATAGCGTTGTACTTCCTGCAGGTATCCTATATTTCCATAGAACTTTCCCAAATACCCATCCCACGATAAATAAAACTTAGCACCATAACGTTTCATATCATTCTGATAATACATATTCTTTTCACTTAACCAATCGCTCACTTTCCAACCATCTCCTCTTACGATATAGTTCATAAAAGGAGATTCAACCGCACTTAACGCATATTGATCATTACGATAGGCTATTTCCACACGCTCTTGGCCATAGCCATACTTCCCCTCTGCCCCAAGCTCCCATTCAGAAGCAATATGGGTACTCCCCCCTAGGCTTCCATTGACTTGAATTGCATCAATCGTACCTCTAGGATCGTTATTACTAAAATGATTACCCACATGATAATCCAAGCCCCCGAAGACCGAGTACCGACGGTCAGCAAAGTATTTTTGTCCCCTAGTCTGAATAAGATAATTGGTCCTTTCATAATGGTTGTAGCCATACGACCCAAAGTACCAGGGTGATGCCGGATTTTCTCGCGTTTGATGGGCAAACCTCGTACTATCTTCCGTACTACGGTTATAAGCAAATCTTCCCCAAAGCCGTACATCTTTAATCGTTACCGCACCCTCCGAGTTAAAATTGATATTTTTTATTTTTTGTGCATCCTGAGCAGCCCGATACTCACCACTGATCTGGCTGTATCCCAATTGAATTAGGCTGTAGCGAGGTGAAACAGACTTCTCTAACCACATCGGGTTATCAACAGTAAATTGACGTATTCGGCGCTCTATAGTATCCTGCTCTACAGTCGTTTGCGCATATACCGGAAGCCAGGCTCCCCAAGTTGCAAACAACAATCCTATTATATCTCGTTTTTTCATGAATTGTATTAATTTTAATCAAGTACCTGATCTAATCTGCAAAACCCTTTGGGTTTGCTTTTATGGAAACAAAATCATCCTTAGAATTATTAGAATCCTGCAGCACTCTTCTTCCATTGACCACTGCTTTGGTTTTCCGAATGACAGCATTCGAGGAACGAGCTCCACCATCCACAGCAATCCATCCCGCATCATTTTGAGCAGAAAATCGCTTTGGATATTGCGTTGAAGTGGAAGACTGCAGCTCAACTGCATCCAAGATCTGATCAATTGGTACTTGAACATATGCATTGGACGTATTGACACGACCATCTGCATAAGGCAATCCATAGCCCTTCCAATTTGCTTCAGGTCCCATAGCATCAGATCGAAAGATAAACCAGCTTTGTTGTGCCGTCTGGCTCATGATCAAATCGGCACCACTTCCCCTTCGGATTACCTCCACATTCGGCACATTGGGGTTATCCACATCAGATGCCAAAGGCCTTGTTGTACCGATATAAGGTGCATAGTAAGCTTCAAAGTCTGCTTTGCTCAAGTCGACTGTTAAACTTGGATCCTGAACAGCGATTACTTTTCCATCTGCTCCCTCATACGGCGCTTTATGATTGGTTGCCGTAGCTGCTATAACAATACTTTGACCAGGAGCGATCGGATAATCCTGACCTTGACCTGGCAAGCGGAGTATAGTTTGCGCATATACATAGTCCGCATTTGCCCTTATCCCTTCAGGCATACCGTATGATTTACTCCAATCATATTGTTTACTAGTGGCTTGATAACTATAAAGTGAATTGATACTATTTGCTCCATATGCCTCAGCAATACACAAACTATCGGCATACTGGATCTGATCTGAATTATTAAAGATTTCAATAAATTGATCTCGGAAACTTGCTCCCAAAGTCGCATGCGAACCCGCATAATAGATCTGTTTGATCACCAAGCCATTTGGATTGAAATTGCCACTCACCAAGGACAAATCCCAGTGATGATCTATATCCCTACCGACCATAATCTCTTTGATCTCCGAACTAAAGGTGACATCAAAATCCTCTTGCCGATCCAGCAATTGATTAAACAAATCGACCTTAAAGCTGATCACAGCTTGTATCCTATAGGTATTAGGAGCAAGCTGTGGAAACATAATATGACCGTCAGCACCTGTCTGGGAACTGTATATTTTTTTCCCTTTCAACGAATAGATATTAACCGTGATGGTATCTACTGGCAATTTTTCTTGATACTCCTCGCTTTCATAAGTAATATTAACTGTAACATCCACAGGGCCATTATCGGGCAATAATTCTTTTTGGCAACTGCTCAATGACCCCATAAAAATGATCATCAGCATTAAATATTGTTGTAATTTCATATGCTTAAAGTTTAAGTCTTACTTGAGCACCATAACTTGGTTTACCATTAGGAATGACCATCGTATTATCCGATCGCTTATATTGCGGACGATAATTAAATACATTGTAAACATGAAAGGCTAAGGTCAGTCGTTTACTAATTTCTTTAGATAAGTTAAGATGAAAATTGGTATATAACCCGGGTTGATTTTGATTGTTCACTTCCTCGATAGGGCGAAGCAAATGTCCATAATCGACATTTTCTTTATCAAAATTCATTATTGAATAATAAGTACCATCCTGCGTAAAGTAACCTACAGGAATACCGTCCGTAGCTTCGGTATTGGTTTTATTCAAAATATTAAACTCCGTAATAAAGTTTAATAAAAGTTTAGCCTTTGGAATATGAGTACTCGAGGTAAGCGCAGCATTACTGGTCCAGCTGGTGCGCTCAAATACAGGAAATACACCGGTTACGGCATAATTTGGATTATTGGTGTTATTGGTTACCGATAACCAATTTTGAACTGGGTTATAGATGGATTTGGTTATACCGCCACGCAGATTAAATGAAGTCGCTATCGCCGTCCATTTTGGGGTGGATAACATGATCTCGATACCTTGGTTTTTAGTCGTTCCCCCATTAACAAAATTATAGCGGGATAGGCGATGACGTTTTTGACCGTCAATCACATAGGGCAACTCAGCTTCTTCATCCGGATTGTGTATGTAATTCCCCAATAAGATTGAGCTAAAAGACATTTCGGTATATATATCCCGATAATTGCGTTTACTGTAGACATTCAAGCCCCCTCTAAATCCGCGATGTTCATAGGACAACGATAACTCCAACTGTTCAGAACGTGCAGGTTTCAATTTGCTATTGTCAGGAGTAAACTTATCTACATATAATAAGTATAAACTATTTGCCTCATCCACAGCACCATTATCTTTTACTGCAGTGCGTTGGTATAGCGGTATTTCATAGAATACGGGACCAGGATATAACTGAGCCAATGCGGGAGCTTTACTACCCCATCCATAAGCTAAACCAATGCGCAGATCCGGGGTGATTTCATAATTGATATTTGTACGTGGTGAAAATGTAGCATAACCTTCAAACAGATCCAACCGCGTTCCTATCCGTACATGCAGATTGCGATCTGCTATCGTTGTTCTAAAAACATCTTCGGCGTAGAATCCAATCTGATTTTGAGCATGGATACGTGAATAATCATAGTATCGTTCAGAACGGTTATCTCCATTTGCAGTTGAAGTATTATTTCGAGGACGTGTAGGATCTACGATCTGCCCTCGCCCCTTATTCTTTGAAAAATTGTATGAAGAACCAAAATTCAATTGGTGTAAAATATCACCAGTATGGAAACTACCATTCAAATCCAGTCTAGCCGTAAAATCAACAGGTTTGCCTTCCAGATTGGTCACTGCTGTATAGATACCAGAAGCATATTTTCCATTTGTAACCCCTACATCCGTGGCATCGGTATAGATGATGTAAGTATTATTCATGAATTGCTCTTTATAGGTATTCTGATAAGTCTCACTATAACGCACATTAAAACCAATATTAGTCAAAAAACTGTTGTCGATCCTGTAATTGGTCCGATTACCAACAGAAAAATTATAGGCCCTATAGCGCAGTAGTGTTGCAGTAGGATCATCTGGATCACGACGTACATTGTCCAGATTGCGACCGTAATCAGCAGTAAATGTATTGGTAAAAGCACGATCTTGACCAGCTGCTGTACTCCATATCAAATTACTTCCAACACGGTCATACGATTTGAGCTTATCACGGTTATCATTATAAGAGCGTGTAAAATTACCGCCTACCGTAAAAGCACCCCACTTTTTAGTTTGAAAACCTTTGGTTAGTCCATATACAGTTGCATTATCACGAAGTTGCATATTAAAGTTGAAGGGAGTTGCACCAGCGATCCGATTGATGATCACAGCCCCATTGGTCATATCTCCATATTTTGCCGAAGAGATACCAGCCACCACTTCCACACTTTCAATGTTATCCGTTGCAATCTGACGTAAATCGATCCCTCCAAACGTATAATCACCAGTATAACGGTCAAGACGCTCTTCACTCCCCATTAAACCAGATATATTACCACCTACATAAGAATTTCCCATACCGGTGATCCCAGGATTGAGCGTCTGCATATTGGCATTATTGGATAGCGCGATTCCATCCATAATTAAAGCAATTCCAAAAGAATTATTCAATGAAAAAGGATCTTTGGTGCCCAAAGAATTTGTACCGAATGAAGCACTACGTAAGTTAGCCTGCTGTACCTGCTGTAAAGATGGAGCAGCGATTTTCTGTCCAGGTACTAAACTCAATAAATCGTTGAGACTAAGCGCTCCGGACTGTTCAATAACCTCCCGATTAATATAAAGTGAACTATTACTTTCTAAATTTTGATTCGTACGAGGGCTAACCGTAATTTCGTCGAGGCCTACACTTAATAAAGGTAACTGTACAGTCGATATACCTGTCTGCTGTTTATCCAGCGCTACGTTAAGCGTAGTGCCCTGTCTTCCGATCATCGAAAACCTGATCTCAGCAGATTTCAGGCGATGTGCTGGAAACTGGAACCGGAAAGAACCGTCTTGCTCTGTCAAAAAATATTGGTTCAGTTCTCTAAAGAACACCGAAACCAACGATAAGGGCAATCCCGCTTCATCGGTCACTTTCCCAGTCAGAACACCTACAGAGCCATTGTTGATTAAGATATTTCTTCCTGACAACCTCAGCTGCAGATAAGTCTGTTGCTCCAGACTTTGTAAGATCTGAGTCAGTGAACCGGTCATTTGTAGTGAAATCTTACGGTTGAGATTGATGGTTTTTTCATCATAAAGAAAACTATAGCCCGACTGTTTTTCGATCTGTTCCAAGATGGATTTAAGCGACTGACTTTTACTTTCAATATGGAGCTGTTGTGCCGATACCGTTAATCCATGATATGAAAAAGTGATACCAAGAAATAAAGAACGAACCCAGATCCTACTGAGTCTATTATTTTTTTTCATATTATTTTTTATGAGCAATTAAGGTGTTAGATTCAAGAGAAAAGCGGTATGAGGTGGTTAAGGTTAATTTATCCAATACCTGATCCAGATTTTCATGCGCCATAGTTCCAGAAAAATCAAGATCTATAGCTGCATTAGCCTGAAAAGAAATACCATATTTACGAGCCAATTGTTTACCAACATCCGAATAAGTAGCATGATTAAAGTGCAATACCCCATTCATCGTCTCTCGTTCTTGTTCCTGATCAAAAGATTCTATAGTATATTTGGCCAACACTTTGTCATATACAAATGCCTGTCCAGGTAAGATTACCAGGCGTATGCTATCATTAAAGATTTCCACTTTACCCGTAAACAAGGCAATCTTTGCTACCTTGTCCTCTTCAAAAGCATGAATATTAAATGAGGTACCCAACACTTTAACATGAAATTCTCCTGTCTGGATGATAAAGGGTTGGTCTGTACGATGAGCTACATCAAAAAAAGCCTCACCTTTAAGCGTCACTTTTCTTTCACTAGCTGCAAATTGCTGAGGATAGTCTAATGTAGAAGTAGGACCTAATCTTACTTTTGTTCCATCAGTCAGTTGGACGTTCATATACTTACCCGCGGGAACTTGTTGTTTTAAAAGAGCAACTATTGGCATAGGGTTTTGCAGTATAGCCGGTCTTTGTCGAAACAAAAAGATGCACATACCCACAAGCAGTAGACACGCGGCAGCGTAAGGAAACCATTTGCGAAACAGAAATTGACGATTTACTTTAACTTCATCAATCGCTTGATACAGACGTTGTCTTTCCTTTGCGACTTCTTCCTCAGACGGCATAGCCTGAAACTGTAAAACTAACGTTTTACTTTCTAATACTAAGGATACATAGTGCGGATTTTCCTCAATCCAGTTTTCCCAATAAGTAAAATTGTCTGATTCATGATTCAGACAATAATCTATGAATGACGGATCACAGATGAGTTTTTCAAGAGTAGGGTTATCCATTATTTTTCATGCATTTTAAGAGTAGTGCATGAAATACCTCAATTTTACCTATTTTATTTATAATAATTTAAAATAAGGATTAAGATCGATGTTAATTGTCCCTTAAGGCTCTTTATAGCTTCATAAATTACGTTATATACCGTTCGGACAGCAGCATTCTCTGAAATAGCAATTTCTTCGTAAGACTTATTAAGGAAAAATTTCAACTCAATATAGTGGCGTTGCTTTTTGGTCAACTTAGCCATCGCAGCATAGAGATTTCGCTCTCTTTCCATCATTTCCTCCAGTCTTATTTTTTGAGTTTCCATAGATTCCTCATAGGGTTCTTCAAGCAAACTTTCAAATGAAAATTGTTGCAGTTTAAGTTGTCGAAAAATTATGCGCTTTAGCCAAACAAAAACATAGTATTTAGGATCTTTGATGTCTATTGGAAGACGTTCATGTTTTTCCCACAGTTCGTAAAATAGAATATGGATCGCATCTTTAACCACTTCTCGATCTTTAGCGATCACCATTCCATATTGGAAAAGAGATCGATACAACGTATCGTAAAAAATAAAGAAACTCTCTTTATTCCCTGCTTTAATATTGACCCAGTGCGTTTTCATGATTGAGATCGCTAAGATACTACATTGTTTAGATTTATTCCAAATAATATAGCTTATAAATCAAATACTCGTAAAAGTAATACATCCTATTAATTCAATATCACTAAACAATTTGCAAACAGCAAATTTATACTCATGAATCAAATTTGACCTCAAACAGGTAATAAAAATATGAGGTATTCAGACATTATAATCAAAAAAGAATCGCTACAGATTTAATGTCTGTAGCGATATAAATAGATCTTTTCTATAATGGTTTTGGTAGTATCAAATCGAACAAGATCTTACAGTATCATGTTAAATCTTATTTCAGGCAAAGATAATTATTTTTTTCACACTAATAGGAATTTTATATTATATATTTGATAATTTTAATAAAGTGATTCCGTAAATCTATCTCACTTGCTTTTAGAAGACATAAATTAATTTCATACTATACCATCAAGGTTAAGAGCACACCCTCGAAAAACACTATTTATTATACATTTACTACCTTAATCTAACATAACTATAATGATATATTCGCATTATTTATAAAACAGGAATTGGTGAATGAAAGAACAACCATTGATCCAGGAGGTGATTGATCTACCTGATGACTTCGATATAAAAGATTTTAAATTATTTTATAGAGATATTGACTTACTTAGGCTATCAAAAGAAAATGGAACCCCTTTACGATTTACTTTTCTTCCCGACATTGAAGAAAAAATAAAGGAGATGAAATTATATTTTAAGGCAGCCATACAAAAAACTGACTATCAGGGTACATATACATACTATTACTGTACAAAAAGTTCTCATTTTAAGCATGTGCTTGAGAAAGCTATTCAATCCCATATTGGTATTGAAATATCATCGGCATATGATATCGATTTAATCAAATCTTTGATTGAAGATGCCAGTATAAAACGGGGTACAAAGATCATTTGTAATGGTTATAAGACACCTGAATATCTCACTGGAATTTCATCTTTGATACAGCAAGACTATTGTTCAGTAATGCCTATCATCGATAGTAAAAGTGAACTTTTCCATTATCTTGAAAACATAAGCACGAGGACTTGTTTAACTATTGGAATGAGAATAAACCTGACATTTTTAAAATCCTATAATCAAAAGTCAAGGTTTGGACTATCACCCGAAGATATCATTAATCACTACCAGCATGATATCAAAACAAACAATCAAGTGTCGCTCACCACACTACATTTCTTTAATGAAAAAGGATTGGATACTGGCCATGAATACTGGCATGTGTTAGAAGAAGTTGTTCGGTTTTACTGCCGAGTGAAAAGACTAAATCCCCGACTGAGCACTTTAGATATCGGAGGTGGTATGCCATTTAGAAGTTCATTAAGTGAAACCTTGGACCTATCGCTTTTAGTTCTACATCTGGTATCAACCATTAAAAACATCTGTGCAGAAGAATGCGTCCAAGAGCCAGATATTATGACCGAATTCGGTAAATATACGGTAGCAGAGGCCACAGCTACTATTTTTAAAATAAATGAAAAAAAACCAGGAAACCGTATAGATTGGGCTATTATTGATGGTTCTTTTATTACCCATCTCCCAGATACATGGGCTATTCAACAACAGTATCCCGTATTTGCTATCAATAATTTAAAGGAAAATAATAAACCATACTTGCTTGGCGGATTAACATGTGACAGTTCGGATTATTATCCTAATACTAGACGTAATGAATATATAATGCTGCCAGATACTGATCATGAACAGTATATCATCTTTCTACATACTGGTGCATATCAAGAAGCTCTCAGTGGTTTTGGAGGGGCTAATCATTGTCTTATTCCTTCCCCAAAACATATCATCATTGATCGAGATGATCACCATGATCTACAATATACTGTCTTTTCTGATAAACAAACGAGTGATCATCTTTTAAAAATTTTGGGTTATCGTAAGTAATCAAAACGACGACGTACTAATTCATTTATTTCAGGTATTTATTGGAACAACTATTACAGCACGTTGTCTGTTCTTTCTATACATTGATTAATTTAAAAAAGGACAGTTATGATGAAACAACAAAAAAATACCACTACAAGAGGACTAGGTTTTATTGTTGCAGTAATATTGGAAAATGCCGATCAATCACAGACCAACAATCCTGATGGTGCGCCAAAAAATCCGAATGATTTGCGCGAGCAAAAACAATCAGAAAATCCTGCTGAAAATCCTGATCCAGAATTAGAAGATCCAAATTTTGTACCAGAGGATGATGATGCACAATCCAATGGACAAGAATCTACAAAAAATACTTCAAACAATAGCGATTTAGATACAGAAGATCCAGTGGAATTTCCCGATGAAGATCAAGATGAAATAGATCAAGGTGAGCCCCAAGAAGAACTTCCAATTGAAGAAAATGATGATCTCACAAGAGAAGAGCCCGTTGAATTGCCTGAGCAAGAGGATATCGATGAAGTAGAAATTGATGATAAAGATGATCTTGAATTGGAATAACACAACAATTATTAAGGTAATTAAGTATTTATTAAAATTACAGCATTCCCTATTCTAATTAGGTCGTTAAATAAGTGACAAACACGCTAGCAGAACCTACTCTTTATCTTAAATTCCATTCCCTAAAATCAAAATATGATCACAATTGAAAAAAGCAACGCAAAAAACAGACTAGGTCTGATCATTTACGTAATATTAGAAAATAGTAACTCGATCGTTCCAAAACAAAATAATTTATCGGAACAAGATTACGGATCTGAAAATCAATTACAAGATTCTAGACAATATGATCCGCTTCAAGAAGTTGGCAATGCGGAACATGAATCAATAGAACGAGAAAATCAAGAAGATGGCTTAATCGATCGAGTAGATCCAGACAGTGATAAATTAAATCCCGAGGAGGATGAATTAGAAATAGACAATCCAAAGGAAGATCTGTTAGAGGGTGATCCTGAGGAAGAAGTTTTTGACGATGACGATCGCGACATCGAAGAAGATGGTCTTGAAGAAGAAGACAATGATGGCAATTTCTTATAGAAGAACCACTATCTTGATTTAGATATTAATCTAAAAAAAGGAATGCAAGTCAATTTGCATTCCTTTTTTTATTTCCTTGCTAGTTCTGATTCCCTAAATGGTCACGCATTCTTAACAACTTAAGTTTTTACCCTTATATTTTTCTAGAAACATGATTTAGAGCAATCATATGCTTATGTATCATTAAAGCAATAATGAAGTCTCCTGCAGCATACGATATAAATACCTGTTTTAAAAATTATAGCGATCTAAAAAATGCTTGAAATTTAAATAAACTCATGGATAAAATGAAAATAAGACTATTTACATACAAATGCATGGAACGAATTTATACGCATAGTTAGAAAACAAACAATATAGCACATTCACTATCAAACTATTACAAAGATTTAAGCGTTATTAAATGTACTACTCATCATAACAGGGAGGTAAGTATGGAAAATGCAAACTTAAATGTCTTATTTAAAGAAAAAAGGCAATTATTGAACCATTTCGCTAGTCGATTTACGTCTGATTACGATGAAAAGGAAGATTTGATTCAAGAAACTCTTATAAGAGCACTTAAATCAATGCATAGTTTTATCAATGATCCTAAACTAATGACCTGGTTATATGTGATTATGAAAAACATTTATATCAATCAATATCGAAGAGAACGACGTAAGCATATGATATATGAAGATTGTATCCATACTGATCATTTCGATACCACATCCTTCAATTCAAATGAATACAAAATGATTCATGATGATATCCAAAAAGCTTTAAATAGCATTCCAGTTGAAAATGCGGAGATCTTCCGTTTACACTTAGACGGTTATAAGTATCACGAGATTGCAGAAACCTTTAATCTTCCGGAGGGAACAGTTAAATCCCGTATTCATTTGACACGTAAAGTTTTACAACAAAAATTAAAAATGTACCAATCATCATAGTACAGGGTATAGTTTTGTGAGTTTATATCCAGTCTTCATTAGTTTCAAATCGATAATTCCTATGTGATTTAGCTGGAGTTGATGAGGTACGTGAAAAAAACACACTTTCATATCAAGCCCATAATGACAGAAAGAGTCTATAATGATGTAATGAGTGATGGATGCGCAAATCTTTATAAGAATGCCATAATTATGGCATTAATCAACTTTTATTTGGACTTTTTTAAAGATACAACACGACTATAAATTTTAAAATTGTACTTTACCATCATATTTCGAGCACGAAGAGTCGCTCAACTCCTTTATATTACTTTCGATGCAGTTTAAAAACAATAATTGTTAAATCCAATCCATTATGATGAAGTTATTCTTAAGTCTATTCAGTTTAGTATGTTTATCAAATCAATTATTAGGACAGGTAAATAATAAAGAAAATGAAATTAGAAAGCTAGAAAAAGATTGGACAATTCTTTTGGATAAAAATGATACAACAGCATTAAAATCAATATGGACAGAAAAGTATGTCGTTAACAATGCGATGGGTAAGATCGTCGGTGTTCAAGATATATTAGCCCTTATGAAAAGTGGTCATGTCTTTCCAAAAGTTGACCGGAGTATTGAAAAAATTACTTTCCAAGATGATTTAGCTATTGTCATGGGGAGTGAAAAAGAGTATGCTAAAGACGGGAAAGTGAAAAACAGACGATTTACGAATGTATGGATTGAAAAAAAAGACGGCTGGAAGCTGATCGCCAGACAAGCGACCGGTAATTAAATTTCATTTGATAGATGCTATGAGAAGACTTTTAAGGAAGAAGCCTTATGACTTGTTCTTATGAGTACCTTTAACAATATTCTTCATCATTCCTTTAAAAATAAAGGAATGAAAAGGTAATACAGCATACCAGTACAACCTACCAGAAATACCCAGTGGACGGAAAGTGGCTGTTTGGATAAAAACATTATTTTTATCAATTTTAAACTCCAACCATGCTTCACCTGGTAATTTCATCTCAGCATATAACAACAATCTACGATCCTTCTTATCGGCTAAAATTACTCTCCAAAAATCAATGACACTACCTGTAGATAAGGTCTCTGAATTTGTCCTTCCCCGTTGCAGTCCAACACCCCCTACTAACTTATCCAGAAATCCGCGGATCCCCCATAACCAGTCTGCATAATACCATCCAGTTTTTCCACCGATCGACCAGATATGTTTTAATACAATATCGGGATCTGCCACTTCCATAGATCTGATGTCCTTAAAGCATCCATCTTGCGGAACTTCTATCAGTTTTACAAATTGATCTGGATATCTTTCGATATTCATTGCCTCTCGCCAACTCGATATAACCTGATTCTGTTCGATTTTTCCAAAAGCCAATTGAATAGCCACTTCGTAGCTCATGGGTTGAATATTAATTTTTTCTTGAAGATCGTTGGGTTGTGCTATAACATCTACGCGCATACTCTCAACCAAACTGCTAGCAAGCGGATAAGAAGTAGAAGTCACAAAATAAAGCCAGTAAGAAGAAAGCTTCGGAGTCATGACAGGTACTGTAAATATCCACCTTTTAAGCGCCCTAGCATGCGCAAACCGAAGAAGCATATCTTTATAGCTCAATACTTCCGGTCCACCAATATCATAAGCCTTGTTAAATGTATATTCCTGCATCATCACCCCATCTAAAAAACTGAGTACATCACGAATTCCTATAGGTTGGCATTTGGTCATCAACCACTTTGGTGCAATCATAATGGGCAGCTTTTCTACCAAATCCCGTATGATTTCGAAACTCGCACTACCCGAACCTACGATAATACCTGCCCGTAAAGTCGTGACAGCATAATGATTGGAATGCAATCTTTCTTCCACGTTCAGACGAGATTGTAAGTGCTTCGAGAGCTGCTTACTATTGACGATACCACTTAAGAAAATAACCTGTTTAACACTTGTTTGTTCCATACAAGCTTTAAAATGATCAGCAACAAGAAGTTCAGTTTCTGTAAAATCATTTTCTGAAGATGACATGGAGTGCATGAGATAATAAGCAACATCAATATCCTGCGGAATATGATTCAGAAAATCCTTCTTTAAAAAGTCTACTTCTATCACCTCAAAATCAAACCCCTCATATTTGCTTTTATCAAAACGATTCTGATCACGCACGCAGCAGACCACCTGATGCTTCTTTTCAAGTAATACTGGAAGCAATCGCTGTGCGATATAACCCGTAGCACCCGTTAACAATATCTTCATATCTTCAAAATTTCTTGTTCGTCAATAATACTTCACCCAAGCTCAAAAACATCTATTCCAAAATAGTTCGTCGCCACTAATAAATAACGTCATTACAGTTTAAACAATAAAATGCTATATAATGTGTGATCCATGTTGACTTTATTTTTAACATCCACCAGACACAGTAATTATATTTGGCATAACAGATAATGATCATGTGTCACGAAGTGATCGAGCCAGTACTTCCATATCATAAGATCCTTCATGAATTTTGATTTACCTAAAGACTTCAAACATCAAAAAATGTTCCGAGACAGCATACTGTATCATTTTTTTATTGCTATCGACCTATTCCAATATTTATAAACGTCCATCCAAAGAGTACTGGTACCAGCAATAAGAAGACAGATGATCAATTGAACATAACTCAAAGATGTCAAACTAAAGAAGTTCGAGACAGGTTCAGCGAAAAGCATCAAAAAAAGTATTCCAAGGTAATACAGGTAATCTAGTAGATTAAACTATTTTTATACTTAAAAGTTTCATATAGATATTAACATTATTATTATTTCAAAGAAAACCAGATTAAATATTATAGCAACGAATTCTGGAAATTTAATGTGATCCTATTCTAAATTTTTTTCATTTCCCAATTTATTTTCATACCGTCAAATACGTTTCTATTCAGAATTTCTACGGGTATTAGCGACTGCAATACGCTATATAAATAAAAGAAATACGGTTATGCACATCATGTAATTTAGCTGATTACAGCCTATTATTTTAATAAAAAAATGATAACAAACTGTATTACAGTAATAATAAAAATAAATATAATATCAAATATAAGGCGTAATAACGACTCTGAAGCCAATGATTGAAGATGCCAATGATCACGAATTTAAAAATTACTTTAACTCATTTATTTGAAAAGGCATAATATTTGTAAAATCACCATACAGATATTAAGTTTTAAAGATGAAGTTATGATTAGAAATGACTTCACACCATGAAATTAAAGTATATGATAAATGAAAATCTCGATATATATCTCCAGGCGTTAAACTCGGCAAACTCCGGTATTATCATCACCGATAATTTGCAACCTGATAATCCAATCATCTATTGCAACAGCGCATTTGAAAAAATATCAGGTTATTCAACTGATGAAATAATCGGTCATAACTGTCGCTTTTTACAAGCTCAGGACAGATCACAAGCTGAAAGACAATTACTCAAAGACAGTATAAGAGAGGGAAAAGAGTGTAAGGTTGAAATTAGAAATTACCGAAAAAACGGCCAATTGTTTTGGAATGAATTATTGATCTCACCTGTCAAAAATGAGGAAGGATTAGTCACCCACTTTATCGGTGTGCAGCACGATGTAACGGAGCGAAAAAGAGTCGAATATGAATTGCGTGAAGAAAAAACTTATATAGAAGAAAAAGTACGAGAACGCACGAAGGAGATTATGGTAAAAGAAGCTTTCTTATCCAGTATTATTCAAACGGTAAGAGAGAGCTTATTGGTGTTAGACTCAAATTACGTAGTATTAAGCGCCAATAATCATTTCCTAAGCACATTTAAAGTCACCCAGGAAGAAACCGTTGGTAAAGTCCTTTTCGAGCTAGGAAACCATCAATGGGATATCGATCCTTTAAAGGATCTTTTAACAAAGATATTGCCCACCAACAACCCAGTTACTGATTACGAAGTCGAACATCATTTTCAACACATCGGAAAAAAAGTAATGTTACTCAATGCATATCGAATAGAGCTGGAAGGACAATATAAAGACCGGATATTAATCGCAATAGAAGATATCACAGAAAAAAAAGAATTAGACCGTCGGAAAGATGATTTTCTCTCTATAGCAAGCCACGAATTAAAAACTCCACTTACCACCATAAAAAGTCTTATACAACTTCTTCAGCGTATGGACCCCGCTAAAAATCCAGAAAAGTTTACAACTTCTCTTGATAAGGTTTCTGTGTATATTGAAAAACTAAATAAGCTTATTTCTAAGTTATTGGATACATCAAAGATTCATTCTGGAAATATAGAATTGCATATGGAACCTTTTGAAATTGATAAAACCGTACAAGATGCAATTGACAACCTATCGGTAGCTATACCAGGACATCATATCTCCTTCTCAGGTTGTACAAATGCAACTGTGATTGGAGACGAAATGCAAATATTACAGGTCATTAATAATTTAATTTCCAATGCGATCAAGTATGCTCCTGGATCAAAAAATGTAGAAGTTTATATCAACAATGTAGGAAATTTTGTTAAAATTTCAGTTAAAGATTATGGTATGGGTATCAATCACCAAGATAAGATCAAAATATTTGAAAGATTTTTTAGAGCAAGCGATATTCAAAAAAAATATCCAGGTCTAGGAATAGGCTTATATGTATCTCATGAAATTGTGGTCAACCATAAAGGAACTTTATGGGTCGAAAGTGAGATCGGTGAAGGGTCGACATTTAATTTTACATTACCAATCATGAAAAATAATAACTATGGATAGTAAGAAAATAATGATTTGTGATGATGATCAGGGAATACTTGATGTACTTCAAATGTTACTTGAATTAGAGGGCTATGAAGTTTTACCTCAGCTTAATAGTATTCACGTGATTAAAGAAATCATGATTCACTCCCCAGACGTCCTATTATTGGACCTATGGATGCCCGTATTGTCGGGTGATCAGATACTAAAAGCAATCCGTAGTACCCCAGAAATAAAACAACTACCTGTAATCGTTTTATCAGCAAGTGGAGATGGCAACAAGATTGCTATGGAAGTCGGAGCAGATGGCTTTATAGCCAAACCTTTTGATCTTGATGATATCCTATTGAAAATCAACAGCTTACTGCCAAACTGATGTTAATAAGCTGTTATTATAATTAGCGCATGGATCAGTCATGATCGCCTCTATCTAATTAGATCATACTTTTACTAAAATCATATTAGCCCAAATTAAAACTTTCCGTTCGTTCGTAGGTTATATAAATAGATCATCATTAATTCCAAAATTACACATCTAATATAAAATTATTGAAGAACAAAAATAAATCTGGTTTTACAATTTTTCAGCAAAGCCAGCAAAGCCAGCAAAGCCTCTTGTTATATAACATAAAATATAAAAAATGAATGTAAAACGCGTTTTCGGCACCGTACTCACTATTTTGGGTATTATTGCTTTAATTTATACTGGATATGAATTAATCAATAAAAGCACTGCATATACCACTTTTATCGTAGTAGGTATCATTGGGCTAATCTTTTTTTTCTCGGGCATAGGACTCGTCAAAAATACAAAAGACGAATCTTAATCTGATCTTTCCTAATTGATAAACAGTTACAAGAATATGGCCATACCCATCCCAGAGGTATTCGATCTTTTAAATACTGATCTTCATCATTCGTCCCATTAAACAAGTTATAGATATGCCCCAATAAGTTAGATACTTATTGGGGCATTTTTTAAGAATGATGATTACCTATCCCATCACCATTATTTTCATAAGCATGATCCCTGATGCTAAAGGTTAATTTTGAGCGGAGCACTGTAGATTTCTTGATCTCTTCCTATTCGAGAGGACATAAGCTTGCAGATAGACTTCCCGTATTTCTTCTATTTCGATCAATAGAAACTTACGGAAAACCTTTCTCAATCCTTAAATTTCATTTTAAATTGTTAGAGTAAAAATATATTATCGTAATTTAGTAAAATTAAATATCGACGATGGAGCATCCAAGAGATCCAAAGCATGTCAATCGATAAATTTCACCATATGAAAATCAGCGAAAAGCAGTATATAGATAAATCCTGAATCACTAAGCATCCGCTTACATTGAAAATTTCATGATCAATAGCACAAAAAATAAATAAAAGAATCCATCCCTTTATTACACTTTCATATTAACAATAAACAAAAAACAAATGATTTTTAAAGCTTTGAGATCAGATGTAAATGTTGATGATAGTACATTTAACGATTTATACCCCTCTAACATAAAAAAATTAGCACAACGACATTGGACTCCTGTCGATGTTGCGAAGATGGCAGCCAATTATTTAGTTCAGCATCCCAACGATAAGGTTTTAGATATAGGCGCCGGTGCAGGCAAATTTTGTCTTGTTGGAGCATGTTGTACCGAAGGTAGATTTTATGGCGTTGAACAGCGAGAATCGCTCGTTGAAATCTTCAATGAAATCGCCCAAAAACATCATATTGATAACGTAGAATTTATTCATGCCAACATTGATCAAATCTCTTTTGCAGATTATGATGCATTTTATTTTTACAATTCTTTCTATGAAAATATGGATAGCTCTTGCCCGATAGACCATACTGTCATACCCGACAAAGAGCTCTATTATTCATATACCGAATACCTGAGAAAACAACTCAAACAACTACCTATTGGTACTCGTATAGTATCTTATTGGAGTGGATGGGAAGAAATTCCCACTAGTTTTGAACTGGACCAAACGGCATGTAGTGGAATGCTCAACTTTTGGAAAAAAATTAGTTAATCTATATTTGCATACTTACTGATGATTACCTTGATGTTTTCTTCGGAATCTATAATAACCCAACAGCATGCGGTCATAATAAAGTGCTACCAATAAGATGAAGATAGGTAGACACAATGTTCTTCGATCAAACCAACCATACATCAATGCACCCATAATTCCTCCAAAGAAAAATCCGCCAATAATGATTGCTTTGAGTACGATAGCACGTTTCAGACGCTTCCGTTCATGGCTTTTTTTATAGAAAATCATTTGCGATAATTCTATTCCTAGATCAGTAAACAATCCCGTTAGATGAGTAGTACGCACTACTGAACCTGATATTTTTGTTACCAACGCATTCTGCAAGCCCATCGCGACCAATAGCACACAGGAGAGCCCAACAGCATGATCATATGATGAAAAAGCAACTAATGCAAGAAGAAAAATTTCAATCAAGAGCGGTAGCATATATGAAAAATGAACCGAACCTCTAGAAGTCATCTCCATCGTGGTGTTGGCTAGAAATGCACCAAGAAAAAAAGAAAGGACATAGATCATGCTTAAGAAAGCCAATCCGTAGTTATTCGAAAAAAGTTCTTCCGAAAAAAAGGCAAAATGTCCAGTTACATTAGTTGTCAAAGTTTTAAAAGAAAGGACACCTACAATATTGACCACGCCAGCCACAAACGACAATAATGCCGCCAATTGAACATTGTGGACAAAAGTACGTCCCCTATCTCGATGCCTAAACATAATGATGTATCCAAATATAATGAAAATGAAATTTTGCCTTTCCTTAGTGCTAGGAGTACAGCACTTTATCCAGATCAACGAAAAGTAAAAGCTCTATTCCGATCTCCAAAGCTACATTTTTTATAGACCAAACCTAAAACTCATCTATTTAGTTGATTTACAACCATATATGGCTATATAACTAAAAAAATTAATCATTTAGCTCCGGCGATGATTGAATGGATTCCTGTAGGAGCATCAACATATATGGCTTCATTTTGAATCAATAGAAACCATTTCGTAGTTAAGAATTTTTTTTAACCACATCAACCATGTGATCCAAATCAAACGGCTTTTCGATATAATCATCTGCTTTGCATGCTTTTGCTGTTTGAGGTAAGTCATAAGATGTAGATGTTAAGACAGCAGCTATATCCTCGGTTTCTGCATCACTTTTGAGCTCCTCAATTATTTTAGATCCTTTCTTACTTCCCCGGATATGCTCATCGACGACCACAACATCAGGATCGATCTCATCAATAATTTCAATAGGCTCAGTTGACAATGATGAAGTAACCTCAAAACCTTCATCGGTCAATACTTCATCCATGATATCTAGGATATCTTCATCATCCTGAATAAGAACAACTTTCTTTTTCATACTACTACCGATTTTGAAACAAATATAAAGTTATAAATCAATATTCTAAAACTCATCTAAACAAAATAAAAATCTACATAAAAAACTGATAACCAAATAAATACAGAGGTTAATTTTGATTTCATCTACATATTGTCCTGTAGTACCCAAACAAAAAAAATCATTAAATAAGGAAAACTGTAGACAAATCCCTTACTTAATGATTTTTGATGTGCCACTGCCACCCCTTACGCCAATAACTTAAACCTAAACTTTTGGCAAACGATAGCCATTGTGGTAAGGCGCTGAAATTAATTGATCAGCCTCAGCATCACTAAATGACCAAGTATCTGGATTCCAATAAATTTTCTTTCCCGTACGGTATGCAATGTTCCCCATCTGTGAAAAAATAGCAATTTCGGCACCTGCTTTTACAGGACAATTTAAAACTGATGAGTCTCTACTTTTAACTGCTTCAATAAAATTAACGGCATGCAAGTCCAATCCATCATCGACCGCACGTTGAAAGGCAACCCCTTCCATCCGACCCTTTTCAGGGATCACCTCCCAACCATTGCGATTCAGTACCAAAGTGCCGTTGTTTCCAATAAAAGCAACACCATGATCTTTTCCATAAGGACCTCCGTCAATACCAGTAGCATGCTCCCATTGGATATTAAATCCCTCAAATTCATACACGGTAGTCAAGGTATCGGGAGTCTGTGCAGCATCCTGCGGATAAGCAAATTTTCCACCAGAAGCCATGATTGAAATCGGCTTAGATGCTTTCATCCCTAATAGCGCATAGTCGAGCATATGAACACCCCAGTCCGTCATTAATCCGCCAGCATAATCCCAGTACCATCTAAAATCAAAATGAAATCGATTCGGATTAAAAGGTTGTTTCTTTGCAGGGCCTAACCACATATCATAATTGACACCAGCAGGGACCGCCGCATCGGGTTTAACGGGAATACTTTTCATCCATCCTTGATATGCCCATGCTTTTACCAATCGTATTTTGCCTAGCTTCCCAGAGTGAACAAAAGCGACAGCATCACGAAAATGCTGCTGACTACGCTGCCACTGTCCTACTTGTACAATCGATTTATTTTGCTCTACTGCAGCCACCATCGCCCGGCATTCTGCGATCGAATTGCCCAATGGCTTTTCAACATAAACATCTTTTCCTGCCTGACATGCTTCTATCATCTGTAAACAATGCCAGTGATCAGGAGTACCGATAACGACCACATCTACGTCCTTACTTTTTAATACATCACGATAGTCCGTATAGCCCTTAGCTTTAATCCCCCTTCCTTCAAGTTCTTTTATCCGCTTCTGTAAGACATTGTTATCAACATCACAAAGTGCTGTGCAGATCACATCAGGGTGCTTTAATAGCGCATTTAAATCAGACCATCCCATACCATTGATACCAATGGCGGCAATACGGATTTTTCGATCAGCACCTACAGCCGCATATAGCTTGGGAAATATAGCGGTCAATCCAGCCACAGTAACAACAGCTGTTGAGTTTTTGATAAATTTTCTTCTTGATGTTTTATTCATAATCGTTTATAGTTTGTTCGTTTATTTTTGGTTTTCGAACGAGAGCACAAAGGTCTGTGCATCAGTTCAATTTATATGTCTTATTGACATTTAATATATAAAGAACCGTATTTTATTTAACAAAAACAAAAAATAATAACGAAACTGCAGTGGATCAAGCTTGTGGGCTATATCCCACCATAAAAGATCAGCATAGTTAAGACAGCAACTCAATAATGTTTACCGGAATATGAATTTATTTGAAAATCAACTTCTTAAAGATGTGCACCTTATGAAGATCCAAGACAGCGACGATGGATCCATTTTCGTTCATTAGAATGGTTTCGATCAATGTTTATATGTAATAATGACATAACCGTATATCTCGATCATTTATTTAAAGCGACGATCCATCCGTTTAATCCATACATTTCATACAAAGGATTATAAGCAAAATGAATCTTATTTTTAAATATGTATATTTTTAAACCATGGTGTAGATTTTGAGGATGAGATCAGTAATCAGGATAAGGAAATTAGTAAAATGGGTAACATAAATGGGTCCAAAAGGAACATTTTGAGACGATCCTATCAATTTAATTCAGTACATTTATGGATATGCAATCAGCTATCGTATATTTAGATTATAACGCCACCACACCACTTGATGATCGGGTATTAGAACGCATGTTGCCCTACTTTAAGCAACAATATGCCAATCCTAGCAGTCCACATCTATTTGGTATGCAGGTGCTCGAAGAAATAGAATTTGCCCAAGAAGATCTCGCGTATTTGATCGGTTGTCGAGCTGCAGACCTGATCTTTACATCCGGTGCCACGGAAGCCATTAATATGGCGATCAAGGGTATTCCAGAGGATCATCGCAAGCATATTATATGTGCGGCGACTGAGCATAATGCCGTATTAGCATGCTGCCGTTATCTCGCCACTACCGGATATCGAGTCACCTATCTTCCCGTAGACCGATATGGTATGATTGATTTAGAAATGCTACAGAAAAGCATCACATGTGATACCAAAATCGTCTGTATCATGCTTGTAAATAATGAAACAGGAGTGATTCAAGACATACAGGCAATTGCAGATATCACCCATCAGGCTGGAGCCTGGCTACTATGCGATGCAACTCAGGCTGTAGGAAAGATTCCGATAGACGTCAAAAAAATGGGGATCGATGTTATGCCACTCTCCGCGCATAAATTTTACGGTCCCAAAGGCATTGGGGCATTATACACTAATCCTGATCTAAAAAGTTTAAGACCATTGATACACGGCGGACAGCAGCAAGGTGGCATTAGGAGTGGTACCCTAAATGTACCTGGGATCATTGGTCTGGGCGCAGCTGCATCAATCGCTAAAAAAGAAATGGAACTTGAAAAAATAAAGATCAGCAAACTCCGCGAATTCCTTGAAAAATCATTATTGGAAATAGATGGCGTTTTTGTAAATGGTCATCTAGAAAAGCGCATATACAATACTACAAATGTATGTATCCCTGATATTCAGTCACAGGAAATGATATTGGCACTCGGAAATATTGCTGTTTCCAGTGGCTCAGCATGCTCCTCTGTCACAAATAAACCTTCTCCAGTATTAAAAGCAATGGGACTAGACGATCACCATAACCGCTCAGCCATACGTTTGAGTTTAGGACGATTTACATCAGCGGATGACATCGATTATGCCCTTGAAAGAATCAAAAAAATCATAACCAAATTTCGCGGTTGATGATCCTCTACTATCCATGTCCCTGATTATCTTTCACTGGAAAAACATGCAAGATTTGGGGAAATAAGGCCCTCATACTTTCCTTGACTCCATTTGTAGATCCTGGCAGTGTCAAGACCAACATATTGCCTGCAAATCCAGCTACAGCTCTCGACAACATCGCAGTCTTTACAAATTGTTGACCATATTGTCTAGCGACCTCCATCACACCGGGCAACTGTTTGGTCAAAAATGGTAACACTGCATCTGGAGTAACATCCCTGTCAGAAACACCCGTCCCACCGGTATAGATCAGCATATCGACACCAAGTCCTTGAGCGGCATTTAATTGATCCTGGATAGCATCCACTTCATCCGGGACAACGTTCAATTTGACTACCTCCACATCGTGTTCCTCCAATAGCTCTTTCAAAATTAAACCAGATCGATCCTGTTTTTCTCCTGAATAAACCGAATCACTGCACACGACCACTACTGCCCGAATTTTTCGGTTCTCAGCCAAATGTACCTGGTCACTTTTTCCTCCAGATTTATGCAATAAACGTATGGAACCTATTTCGACATTTTTATCTATAGGCTTCAGCATATCGTAAAGCACCAAAGCAGCCACCGAAGCACCATGCATCGCTTCAACCTCCACCCCCGTTTTGTATATCGTATGGACGGTTACCGAAATCACAATGGTAAGCCCTTCAATCTCAAAATCAACCGCTGCGTATTCGATGGGCAACGGATGACAATCAGGAATGAGATCACTCGTCTTTTTTATGGCCAATAAAGTCGCTGCTCGTGCAAACTCATAAACATTACCTTTAGGGACTTGCCCATTTTTTATGGCATCAACAGTCCGGCCATTGGAAGTCACCACAACTGCTGTTGCGATCGCTTTACGCAGCGTATAGAATTTATGTGTAATATCTACCATCTTAATTGTTTTTTTTCCACTGATGCGTATCGTCTTCGAATATTTCTTTACCCCAGATAGGAAGTTCTTTTTTGATCTGCTCCACAATTTCCTGACAAGCCTGTTGTGCATCTTTACGATGTCTGGAAGAGACAAATACAAATAGACAAAGCTCTCCGGTATGGACTTTACCTAAACTATGGTATACATGCATACAGATTAACCTATATTTTGTAAAAAGTACTTCTCTTATCGTAGCCATTTTTTTTAGTGCCATCTCTTCATAGGCCGTATATTCAATGGCGGCTACAGCTCGGCCCTCCACCTCATCTGCCCTAATCTGACCCAGAAACAATTCGTGCGCACCAATATCCGTTTTACTACTGTGATTTGCTATACTTTTCGCAATATCATCTGGTGATATCGCGCCTTGAACAAATATATTTTTCATCTATTCTGGTTTATTATTATTTAAGTAGCGTATGATTCCGCCAATCAGGTGACTTATTCTTCTGGTGTTTCCAAAATGCATCTTCAATTGCTGAGCAGCATGTATGCTACGTTTTCCGCTCTGGCACACCACAATAATATGTGAAGCCCGTACTTCATCCATACGAGCATATAAGACCGACAATGGGATTCCCTGATCAGCCATTGGAAAAGCAGGCTCTTCATCTGACTCTCGTATATCGATGATACTGACATCACTATCGGAGCGATAGACTTCTATTTCATGGGGTTGAATACCTGATATATCCTCATCTAGAAGTCGGGCATGATCAACGTGCTCTTTTATCCCTAAAGTAGTAATACCCATATTTTCAACCTGTACAGGTGCATCATCTGTAATTTCTACAATCATGGATTGATAATTCAAGACATTAAAAGTCATCAACTTATTGATCAAAGGCTCCCAGATACCCGTAATTAATTTAATCACTTCTGTAGCTTGCATCAAACCGATAATACCTGGAAGAACACCTAAAACACCATTTTCTATACAATTTGGTGCTTCTTCAGCAGTAGGTACTACCGGAAATAAATCCCGATAATTGCATGCCATTCCCTGATCATTCTCCACATTAAATATCGCGATTTGCCCTTCATACTGATAGATAGCAGCAAAAACTAGTGGCTTTTGTAAGATCACACAACAATCATTGATGACATAGCGTACCGCAAAGTTATCGGTACAGTCTACGATAATATCATATTGTTGTATAATTAGATCTGCCTGATTTTGATCCAGTTGGACCGGATGTTCGATGATCTTGACATCTGGATTGATTGCCCTTAATTGTTGTGCAGCGACCTGACACTTTAAGAGTCCCACATGATCGGTACGATACAAAGTCTGCCGTTGTAGGTTGCTGAGCTGGATGGTATCAAAATCCACAATACCAATGCACCCTACTCCCCCTGCTGTCAGGTATTGTAATACAGGACAGCCCAATCCGCCAGCCCCGATCACCAGTACCTTAGCAGCAGCAAGTTTTTCCTGTGCCAAATGACCAAAACCAGGCAAGCTATAGTGCCTTTCATAACGTGCTTTCCATTGCATATCAACCTCCCGAATAAGGCGGTAAAAGCGCTACCGTATCCTGATCCTGCAGCAAGACCACATCCTTCCTAATTTTACCGTTCACAGCCAGTGCTATTTTACGATCCCCAAGCGATGGAAACTGCTGTACTAGCGTATCCAGCACCATTTTAGTATCTACCGCCTCCATCAAAAATTCCTTTTCCATAATCTCCGCCAAAGGTCCAAATGCAAGTATTTTAATTTTTTTCATCTTATTTATAAAATATTAATATTAATCGCTCACATCCAATTGTATTCCAAAAATAGATACCTATCCAGGATACGTATCATCTAGGATTCACTTATGCCGATGTAAAGAGCAATTTGTAGGCCGCCATTAATAAAACAGTTGCCAAAATGTATTTGAGTACCTCCTGATTAAATTTTTTGGATCCCATATATGCGCCCAAAAGACCACCAGAAAATGCAATGACAATATATAAAATCATATTAGAACTTAACGAAATTCCCTGTGTCAGCATCCCACCCAATCCGGCAAGTGAATTAACAAAAATAAAAGCTGCACTGATAGCTGCAGTTTGCTTTTGATTGGTCCACAAGAGCAAAATCAATATAGGAGAAAGAATAATTCCGCCACCTATTCCGATCATTCCAGAGAGTAATCCAATAATAGCCCCCAATAGGACAGATATCCACTTTACTGGTGCCACCAAGCGATCGTCTGGTACCTGCTTAAAAAAGAAAAAACGAATTATAGGAAGCAACAACAAGATACCCAATATGGTTTTATAAAGATGGTCATCGATGGATAATATGCCTCCTAAAAATGCAAAAGGTATCGAAGCTAGTGCAATGGGGATAAAAATATCTTTTTTAAAATGCTTTCCCCTATAATATTGAATAAAAGAAGTGAGGGAAACAAATAAATTTAAAAATAGCGCAGTTGGCTTCATTTCTTGAGGGGCAACGCCATATAAAGCCATCAGTGCCAGATATCCACTCGCTCCACCATGTCCAACCGATGCATACAAAAATGCGACGACAAATAAGATAATATAAAAAAAATCGGTCTCCATGGTCCATTAAGGCAATAAAATGATTTGAACTTCTTCCCCCGCCTGCACACCTGGAGATTCTTCCTGGAGCACAAGCAAACAGTTGGCATGTGCATACGACTGCAATCGATACGATTCCTGTGCCTGTAAGGGCAGCACCCGACCTTCATCATCCATATAAGCCTTAATAAAATGCGTCAAGCCTGTATTTTTATAATAGTCTGCTATTGTTATGGCTGTTTTTGTCAAAAGTGACTCAGGACGCTGCATCATCTGATCGAGAGCAGGCAAAACATACAAATAAAAGCAAGTCAATGCTGATGAAGGATTACCAGGCAATCCAAATACCAGCTGCTTACCCTTAGTCCCGAAAAATAGTGGTTTACCAGGTTTTTGTTTTACTTGATGAAAATGCGGTACGACAGATTGTGCAACAGCAGTCTGAACAACAAAGTCATAATCACCTACGCTCACACCTCCTACCAATAAAATCAAATCGCAATCCTGCAGTGCTGCTGTCAATACTGCTTCCAGCTTTTTAGGATCATCTGGAGCATGATAGCGTTGCACCTGCTTTATTCCTGCTTGCTGAAGAGCTGCCCGAAGCTGAAGTGAATTAGATTCATAAACCTGACCAAAATTGAGTGATTTGCCCAATTCCTGCAATTCATCACCTGTCACGATAATACCTACTGTTGGACCATCATAGACCAGTACCTCTTGACATCCTATTCCCGCCAAAAATCCAATGGCAGCAGGTGTAAGCAGATGACCTGCACCTAAAGCCAATGCACCTTGCTGTGCCTCACTCCCTTTTTGACGCACATGCATACCAATGGTAAGCTGATCGTCTTTAATAGTCAGTTTATCATCCTCGCGAAAGACTTTTTCCTGCATCACAACGGTATCTGCTCCTTCAGGTAACGGTGCTCCTGTGAACACACGAACTGCTTGTCCGAAGGTTAATGTTACACGAGCCTGTCTTCCAGCACGCATCTCTCCTACGATTTCTAGTGTATCCATACGATCCGCATATCTGATCGCATAACCATCCATCGACGACTGTCTGAAATTAGGAATATCACACGTAGAAACAATAGATTCTGCCAGCACATATCCGTTAACATCAGTCAGACTTTTACAGCTGATGTAGTCATGGGTTGCATATTTCCTGATGATTGCTTGCGCCTCGGAAACAGTCACCAGTTTTTGACTCAAGTGTATCATATCTTCAGGCGTATCGATATCAATAGCACCCTGTTCGAAACCAACGGTTGCCAGGTCATCCAAGTGCTGCCCCACAATTTTTTTCGCACCCTGATCACCTTGTAACGATAGCAGCAATTCAAAATAAGGATGCGTAAATAAAACAGGGACACCGGTGGTACCTGCATAAGTCGAGGCAACTATACCCTTTCCAGTTTTAGATTGCAGCTTATCTAATTGGCTAAAATTTTGTCCCGATAGATGAGGTTGATCACTTACAGTAACGATACAGTTCGTCACCATACTGTTCTCTGCGATTAACTGCGTCATCCCCTTACGGATAGAAGAAGCCATGCCCGTTGACCAGTCCGCATTATAGCAAATGCTAACGTCTCGATCAGCTAGTGTTTCAGCGATCGCTTGAGCTTCGGCGCCAACAACGACAATAACAGTAGCAGGATGACAGGACAATGCTTCTTGTACGATATGCAACAATAACGTTTGACCCTGATAATGCAGGAGCTGTTTTGCAGTTCCCAAACGAGAGGAATTGCCGGCAGCCAAAATTATAATTCCAGTATTATTCATTATCCTCCAATAGTTATCATACTTCTATTTTTAAGTTGATCGGTATCTATTTGCGTAAAATCTTCCTTCAACTGCCCTCCTAAAGCAAATGCTTTTGCTTCAATATTGGCTTTTATCAAAGGCAATATGGGTTTTCCCAAACGGAAAGCAGTTAACAAATCCGTTTCGGCAGTCGAGAATAAACAATTTTTCAATTTACCATCTGCAGTCAATCGAATGCGATTGCATCCACTACAAAAAGGTTCACTCATCGTACTGATCACTGCGATAGAACCGCGATGACCTGAAATGCGAAAATGCTTCGCCGTATCATGAATACTCCCCTCCTGTTCCTCAATAGCATACCGACTTTGAATCACTGTTTTTATCTCTTGCAACGTAAATACCTGATTGCTTGTCCACTTATTGCCACTAAAGGGCATAAATTCGATAAATCTAACTTCCAATGGCATCGTTTCAGTAAGCGCCACAAAATCCACTATTTCGTCATCATTTAAACCTTTCATGATGACTACATTCAATTTACAAGTGATCCCACTTTTCAATAGCAGATCAATATTGGACCGAACTTGATGAAATAGATTTCTTCCAGTTATTTTGTGAAATTTTTCAGGCTTTAGCGTGTCCAGACTAATATTGATACTACTGAAATTCGCCGCTTTGATCATGGGCAATAAAGTATCCACGCGTACTCCATTTGTTGTACAGGTAAGTTCAACAGGTAACGTTGCCAAACCCGCCAAAATTTGATCAGCATCTTTCCGTACAAATGGCTCTCCACCAGTCAACCGTATTTTTGTAATCCCCTGGGCAATAAAGGTATGAGCAATAGTAAGTATTTCGTCTGGTTGCATCAGCTTAGCATGAGGCGCAAATGCATATTCTTCTTCAGGCATACAGTAAAAACAACGCAAGTTGCAATTATCTGTAAGCGAGATCCGAAGATAAGTATGTTGGCGGCCAAATTTATCGAATAGCATAGTATATATTATAGTGTAGAGATATCATGGTGCATTTTTTCTGTTCGGTCTCGAAGAAAATTTCCTGAACGCTGGTGCAGAAAGGCTTTTATCTCTGCAAGTATAGCGAGTGCAATCTCTGCAGAAGTTTGGGCTCCGATATCAAGGCCAACAGGACCATGCAATTTTGCCTGTGCAGCGGTGTCGATCACAATCCCTTCCTCTTGCATTTCAGTTACAACACGCTGAAAACGCTTTTTAGGACCTAATAAACCAATATATGAACAGGAGGTATTGACAAGCTGCTTCAATATTGTTTTATCATAATCGTAATTGTGGGACATCAATACCGCAACAGTATAATGGTCGATATCCACTTGATGAACAACATCAGTAGCTGACGATACGATCACCCGTTTAGCCATTTTAAATCGATCTGCAGTCGCATGGCTGGCACGGCCGTCAATCACAGTCACTTCAAAACCGATGATGGCAGCCATCTCAGTGACAGGTTGCACGTCATTTCCAGCACCAATAATCAACAGATGTACCGTGGGTAAATGATATTCCAGTAAAAGTTCATACTTCACCTGATCATGTTCCAAAACAGTCCTTAATGTTTCCTTATTATGATTCACTTGCGCCATCAAGGGTTTCAGGTTTGCGCAAGAGATACTGATATGTGGGTTGCTGATCGTCTCCTTTTCAAGCTGGATGCAGCAGGTTCCCTGTTGTTGAGCATTCCGGTCAAATGAAAAGACAGTCGTAACGATCGCTGGTACTCGTTGGTCAAGTAATTTCTCCAATAATGCGATGGGGTGATAGGGATCTGTTGAATCAATATATTCAAACAAGATATGCACAATTCCATTACATCCGAGTTGGATACCGATATGTTGATCTGACTCATGGGTCGTATCGTAAGTCACCAATTTATTGCTTTGTTGGTGAAGCGCCAATAGCGCTCTTCGGAGTGCATCTCCTTCTAGACAGCCACCACTGATGGCTCCCGTCATCTCCCCATATTCCGAAACAAGCATCCGTGCTCCCGGCATCCGATAAGACGACCCTTCCACTTTAACCACTGTCGCTAATACGGTACGAATTTGTTCCTGTTCTGCTTTCCGATAGGCTGCGATAATATCCCCCAATTCACTCATCTTTTACACCTCAATTTTGAATGCTATATATTAATTATAAAACCCTAGTAACCACCGTACTTAACTTAGTATCTGATCTGCTGTGATGGGCAGATCACGTAGCCGCTTTCCTGTCGCATGATATATGGCATTTGCGATTGCTGCCGCAGTACCAATAATCCCGACCTCACCCAGACCCTTTGCTCCTGTAGGATTAATATGAGGGTCCGGTTTACCGATAAAACTCACATCAATGATTGGGGCATCAGCATTGACTGGAAAATGGTAACCAGCCAAATCATCACCAATAAGTCCACCCAATCTATGATCAAAGCGTCTTTCTTCCATCAAAGCCATTCCAATCCCTCCCACTGCAGCACCTGACATCTGATTAGCAGCGGCCTTTTCATTCACTATTTTACCACCATCAGCAACACAGATCAATTTATCAATCTTCACTTTTCCAGTTTTTATGTTGACTCTAACTTGGCAAAAATGAGCAGCAGAAGAGCAGAAAGCATATTTCTTGCGTTCCTCCCCTGGTGCGGATGTCGCCTCCACCACTACAGTATCTAATTTATTAGTCTTCCAGAGATCGCTGTAGGAGACCTTTACAGTCGGTTCATGAGCTAACGAAATTCCTGTTTCAGACAATACAATTGATTCTTCAGGCGCGTCTTTAAATTTAAGGTTCGTTACTGCAGCATATTCAGCAAGTTTTAATTTTAGCAGATTGACCGCATCAACTACTGCACCACTCACAGATGACATTCCTGTACTTCCACCTTGACTTGGTGCAGGTGGTAAATTGGAGTTACCCAATTCAATCGTAATTTTATTTCTAGGAATCCCTGTCAGCTCGTGCGCTATATTTTTCATACCCGTACCTGTACCCGTTCCGATATCAGTCATAGCCGTTTGTAAGATAATCTGACCGTTCGACATCATTTTAATGGCAGCACTAGTTTTATTTCTTCCTGCATTCCACATCCCAACAGACATTCCATAACCAACATGCCAGTCCCCTTCCCGCATGGCATTAGGTGCAGCATTTCGATTTTTCCATCCGATCCGTTTCGCACCTTCTGTCATACAATCCAGCAGGTAGTTGGATGACCATGGCAGCTTATTGTCAGGATGATGTGTTGCAGCAATATTTTTAGATCGTATATCTAGCGGATCCATTTTCAGTTCATAACTCAGTTCGTCAATCGCACACTCGATCGCAAAATCTCCCGTACAGTCACCTGGTCCACGCATCCACGTAGCCGCATTTATATTTAAAGGTACTAGAGCATCTTCGGTTTTTAGGTGGTCAAAGTTGTAGATCAATCGGGTCACTCGGGTGATCTGATCCGAAAAACGTTCATAGAGCGAAGTTTCGTTTTTGGCTTGATGATGAATACCCAAAAACTTGCCAGACAGGTCTGCACCCAACTTGATTCTTTGCCATGAGGCAGGCCGGTATCCTGTTCCGATAAACATTTGGGGGCGGGTCAGCATGAGTTTTACAGGCCTTTTAACCTGTTTAGCACCCATAATCGCAGCCAGCACATGAGGCCATACGCGAAGTCCAGAACCGAAGCCTCCGCCAACAAATTCGCTCATCACTTCTATATGCTCCTTTTTCAGGTTAAATAAAGGTGCAATGACCTGTTGAACATTATTTACGCCCTGCGTCTTGTCATATAGCATGAGATGATCTTCACTGGTCCATTGGGCGATCGTAGCATGCATTTCCATCGGATGGTGTACTTCAGACTTGATGTTATATTCTTCTTGGACGACAACAGCTGCATCGCTCCATGCATCCAATTGTCCCCGCTCTTTCCCTGCTTCTTGCACAGGCACTGCCCCATAGCTAGATTCAAAATCGACATTAAATGGAGCCGTCTCATACTCCACTTCTACCAGAGAAGCTGCATACGTAGCATCTTCAAGTGTTTCCGCGATGACCAATATGATGGGTTGCCCTTTAAAGTAAATGATATCCGTATGAAAGATTGGAAGCCCAAAGCGTGAGGCTTTGATCATCGCCTCGCTCGCAAAGCCAGGGACTTCAGGTTTTTGTAAATGGGAAACAAAACCGATGACCGATTTGACTTGTTTTGCTTTTGTCAAATCCATATTTTTGATCTTTCCACTAGCAATGGTACTACCTATCAAAACCGCATAACACATGCCATCTAATTTATATTCTGCAGCGTATTTACCTTTTCCGGTAACTTTATCCAACGCTTCAACGCGCCCTTCTCGCGGTGGTTGATGTTGTTGTTCGAAGTATCTCATGCTTACATTTTATTTTTTTCGAAAAAATTAGGTACAATGACCAATAATTCCAGTTATTTAAACCGATTAAACGACAAGGCATTGTGCGAGAGCAGTCTCTACAGCACCTTTCAACATGTTAGATTTGAAACCATTGTGTGCCAGGGGATGTAAATCTCCGACAATGATATCCGCAGCTTGGCTAAAAACAAGATCGCTTACATTTTTACCTCTTAAAAATTCTTCTGCCTCCAACCAGCGCCAAGGTTTATGTGCTACTCCTCCAGAAGCAAGCCTGGCATCAATAATACGATCTCCTTGCATATGTAAAGCCGCAGCTACTGAAACTAAAGCAAAAGCATAAGATGCACGATCCCTAATTTTGATATAAGCACAATTTCGCGCAAATGGATTTTCAGGTATCTCAATAAAGGAAATCAAGGCATGCTCAGGTAAGTTATTATCCAAATGAGGATCATTTCCAGGGAGACGATGAAAATCCTGAAAAGGAATAATTGATTTTTTATGATCTGTAACGATTACGTGTACTTGCGCATCCAATGCCACAAATGCCACGCATAGATCAGATGGATGAACAGCTACGCAGTCCTTACTATATCCGATTACCGCACTCATTCTATTTTCGCCTTCATATGCACTACATCCAGAACCCGGTATCCGTTTATTGCAGCTGGTCGTGATATCATAAAAATAGGGACATCGGGTTCGCTGCAAAATGTTGCCACCGGTAGATGCCATATTACGAATTTGAGGAGAAGCACCAGCTAAAACAGCTTTGGACAGTAAGGGCAGCTCTTTTAAAACCGTTTTATCTGTTGCGATTTCTGTATTACGAACCATTGCTCCAATAAAAATACGATTATCCTTTTTGTCGATGTGACGTATAAGTGCATCATTTATATCCAATAAAGTATCCGGAAAATGAATATTTTTTTTCATGAGGTCGACCATATTGGTCCCTCCAGCGATATACTGTACTTGTTCTTTTTTATGTGAAAGTGCAGTCTTGGTATTGGTCACTTTTATAAGTTCGAATGGCTTCATGATGCAGCAACTTTTTGAATAGATTCAACGATACCATTATAGGCTCCACAACGACAAAGATTGCCGCTCATATATTCCTTAATATCTTCGACGGAATGGGTATGCCCCTCTTTGACACAAGCAATAGCAGACATAATCTGACCGGGAGTGCAGTATCCACATTGAAATCCATCGCAGGATATAAAAGCCTCTTGCATAGGATGCAAGTGATCACCATCGGCAATACCTTCGATAGTCGTCACTTCCTTCCCGACTACCATCGCAGAGAGCGTCAAACAACTGAGGACCCGTTCTCCATCAACATGTACCGTGCATGCCCCGCACTGACCATGATCGCAACCTTTTTTAGTACCTGTCAAATCCAAATTCTCACGCAACAAATCTAACAAAGTTGTACGGGTATCTGAATCCAGCTGATACGCTTTTTTATTGACAGAAACTGTTAAAGGTACAATACGTTTAGAAGGAACAATAAACTCCTTAACCTGTATATAAGTAGCTTTTAAAACTGCAGGAATGGACGCCAGTAAAGTGAATGCTCCTGTTGTTTTTAAAAAAAATCTTCTACTAAAATTCGTATTTTTCTTCATAATTAGAATATTTTTTACGCCATAAAGCAGACATAAAATGCTCGATCTACTCCACTTAAGTTACTGTTAAAACAAATAAAATAGGTCAAAGGTTTTATAAACTAACAAATAGCATTCATTTATATCCGATCATCCAATAACATCTCCTGATCATCCATCTAACATTGACCACTCCGTATCAAATTTCAGTAATAAAGACCAGCTATCATCTACCCGTATTCCTGTTTTTCCTACCATTCTTACTGGTAGGCTGTTCACGCTGCAGTTGCTTAAATTGATTTCCATCAATAGAACTTATGTCCATTCACAAACACATTCATCAAGAAGATCTTTTCCCTGTTAAGATAAAGTTAAATACCCAAACTTTCTTGGATATAAAGTGTTTTTTAACTATATTAACAAAACACTCAACAAATATCAGTTTTAAATTAAATTTCTGATTAATAAAATGTAAAAGTTATGATATTAAAAGAACAATTACAGAAAATCGCCAATGTAAAAAGTATTCCTTGTGTAACCATATCACTGAATACACATCGTACGCATCCAGACAACTTGACAGATGCTGTTTCATTGAAAAATTTACTTAAAGAAGCCGAGGACCGATTGACTGCAGAGTTTGATAAAAAAACGGTAGCGCCGCTATTAGAAAAGATACAGACTATAAGTGCTAAAATTGACCTCAATTATAGCTTGGACAGTTTACATATTTTTCTATCCAATGATACAGAGGAAATTATAAAATCTGCATGGCATACTAGTCACGAAGGTGTACATATCGCCGAAAGATTTGCTGTACGCTCACTCATCAAATCCAATAATAGAAGTACCAATTATTTATTGATGCTGTTATCACAAAGTGGTGTAGAAATATATGAAGCAGTAAATGATAGCATAATTACTGAAATCACTAACGATGACTTTCCTTTTGCTGAGAATACGCTTCAAGTTGAAAATGCAGACCAAGGTAGCAATGCCCGAAAAGTGGACAACATGGTGCGTGAGTATCTAAATCATGTCGATAAAGCATTCGTAAAAGTGCATCACGAAACTGGATTGCCCTGCATCGTGATTGCTACAGAAGATAATTACAGCAAACTGCAACAGGTAGCCGATATCCCAGCTGCTTATATTGGTCATGCTGCAATCAATTATAATCATGTGGCTCCTCATGAAATCGTCAAACAATCTTGGAAGATTATTGAATCCCTACAGCAGCAAGAGCGTACCCAAGCCATCAGTCAGATGAAAGAAGCTGTTGGGACAGGTAAAGTACTGACCGACTTACAAGAAATCTATCAAGCAGCATTAGATGGTCGCGGAGAGCTTCTGATCGTTCATAATGATTTTGCGCAACCAGTGGTCATGCTAGACGAAAGAACTTTTGATCTTGTAGAAGATACAAACCATGAAAATGCACTTGATGATATTGTGAGTAATATCGCTTGGGAAGTATTGTCAAAAAAAGGTCGTGTGGTCTTTACAACACAAGAAGATTTAGCCGATCTAGGTGAAATAGTCTTACAAGTTAGGTATTAATGACTTAGAACAGCTTCACTCATCCATCCTGACCAATGGCAAATCTAATTGGACCATACATGAGGATGGATGAGTATCCTGATCAAAATTTAAATGGATAGATTCTTTACATAATCATAATATTCGCTTAATAAATATGCCGCAAGGACAGTTTAACTTTGCTCAGGTATGGAACATATTAAAGCGATAAAAGAAGATAACCATCAAATTTTCACTCAGGTCTATGACCAATATCATACCCAAATTTATAGCTTTATCCTGCTAAAAACCCGATCCGAATACATTGCTGAGGAAGTAACACAACTTACGTTCATCAAATTATGGAAGCAACGAAACCAATTGAACGAACAACTGGGCATTCATATCCAAATTTTTGGAATGGCTAGACAAGTGATGATCGATTTGCTCCGAAAAGAATCTAACCGTTTTAAGTATGAAGGCGAATCGGCAAATACCCCATTCACCGACAGTTTGATAACTGCTATCGAAAGTAAAGATCTCTTGCAGATCATGGAGCAGGACATCGAAAACATGCCCAAAATGCGTCGTATTGTATTTGAGTTGAGTCGTAAACAAGGACTCACTCATAAAGAAATTGCGCAACTCTATTCCATTTCCCCAAAAACTGTCGAACACCATATTGGCAAAGCGCTTATGCAACTCAAACAGCATATTTATTCGATTATGCTCTAGGTAACATAAAGGTATCTAGCACAAATTAAATATTCCATTCCACAACCATTATCTTCCTTATAATAAGATAAATACAAGTCAAAATACTTCCGTATTCCATCCATACTAGATTAAATAATTGTTAAGTCGCTAGGGATAGCCTGTCGAACCACGTAATGCTATTATGAGGTTCAGAAAAAAGAAAACAGGCAATCAGCAAAAAAGTATGGAAAAGCGATTTATCCGAAAGCATTTATGGAAAGATCCATCCATCATTGAAGATATATTTCCTGATCAAGAATGGCAGTCACATGAAGGAGGTCCTAACCAGATCACCCCTTCAACTAAAATGGCTCAGTACATCCGTGACGAAATCAACAAGGAAAGTGAACCTGAAGGAAGTCATTACAATAGCAAAATTCATCTCAAACGGGTTACCTATTATGCCGCTGCTTCGGTCATCCTATTGTTATCATTGGGTATTTGGTTTTGGATAAAACCAGCTACTTATATTAACAGACCTAATCTAGTTGAGCAACAGAAAAAACCAAGTATTAAAGAGGATACGACCTGGATTTCATTCACAAACAACCAGGTATCCATCCAGACACATACCTTACCAGACCGCTCTAAAGTCAGATTATTTGCGCAAAGTACCATCCGCTACCCAAAACATTTCAGCAATCAGAATCGCGTCATCTACTTAGACGGGAAAGCCTATTTTTCAGTTGCGAAAGATGCCTCACGACCCTTTAGCGTATACGCCAGCGGAACAAAAACAACTGCTCTAGGCACCTCTTTTACTATTGATACACGCAACCAAGCGAAACATATATCTGTGACACTCCATACCGGAAAAGTTGTCGTTGCTTCAACCGCTCAGCACCCTGCATTTGAAAATGTATTCCTAAAAAATACCGGAGAATCTCTATATTTTAATAAGCAGATGCATATCATAGCGCATCACGCCGGTGTGATTAAAAAAGAAGTAACAGCGATCAGTACTCCTGAACAGAATAAGCTAAGCCTCACTTTACTTCAACTCAACAATATTCCATTGTCTGAGGTTTTTGTTACCCTCAAGACAACTTATAACGCTTCAATAAAAATAGGTGAGCAAGACGTAGCTAACATCCAATATACGGGCAGTATCGATCCACAGCACGAAACACTGCAAGAGGTACTGGCAGTGATCTGTCTCATCAATGACCTGCGTTATGTACAAGAACCGGATGGTTCTTATACCATCTATCGTCAAAAAGAATCCATAACCGATCAGCTTATCAATCCATAAATCAATTACTAATAAAATCATGTTCAACAAACAGAACCAATTCAGAAAAAGCGTGTTATTCTTTGCACTATTTACTGCAGGTCTTTCCCAAGTACAAGCACAGCAGGAACAAGTAAAAGGAGCAACACAAGATGAAAATGGCAAGTTTTTATCTGGAGTCAGCATTAAAGCCCTTCATCGGGAATCGGGTAAAGCTTTCACGACGAGTTCTTCCGAAAAAGGACTTTTCTCTTTTCGCAACCTGCCCGAAGGTGGTCCTTATCAATTTATATTTTCTTCGGTAGGTTTTCGATCAGATACACTATCCGGTTACCGTGTCCAACCTGGAAAACCATTGGCGTTAAGTGTCAAGCTTACCCCCACAGCAACGACATTGGATGAGGTGGTTATCGGATATGGCCGTATTGCCCGAAAAGATCTCACCAGTTCCATTACTACCGTCAAAGCAGAAGATATGAATGTTGGTGTCATGACTTCTCCTGCTCAGATGCTTCAGGGTAAAGTACCGGGATTGACCATATCTACCAACAATAGTAATCCCAATGCCGCACCTTCGGTCAGTTTGCGTGGCGCTTCGACCTTAAGAAGTGGAGAAGCAATGGAACCGTATTATGTGATCGACGGAGTGCCTGGTGCATCGCTTGCGCTTGTGGCACCAGACGACATCCAGTCGATCGATGTCTTACGTGATGCATCAGCAACGGCTATATATGGATCCAAAGCAGCCAACGGTGTAATTATCGTGACGACCAAGCGCGGTCAAGCTGGACAGGCTAGTATCAGTTACAATGGATATTTGGCGATAGACAAAATCGCTAAACGGTATGAGATGATGACCGGAGAGCAGTATAGACAGTATATTGCTGACAACAAATTTTCGATGGAACCTACAGACGACCTCGCTGCAAATACCGATTGGCAACGCGAGGTAGCACGTACGGGTATATCCAATAATCACAATGTATCCCTTATCGGTGGTACAGAGACAACGCAATATAGTGCCAGCCTCAATAGCTTTAAAAACAATGGTGTGATCAAAGGAACAGATTTAGGCCGCCAGATCGCGCGTGGATTTGTACAAACCAAAGCACTGGACAATCGCCTGACTGCTTCTTTCAATATTAATACCAGTATCACCAAACAAAATGATGTCCTAGCGCTTGGAGATGGCTTAAGTGTATACGATGCCATGTATTATTATTTACCCGTATCTCCGGTCCGGACAGAATCTGGTGCTTGGTTTGAAAAAACAGATCGTTCTCAATATGTTAATCCCGTGTCATTGATAGAAGAGAATACGAACTATACCAAAAGCAAAATGATACAAGCGCATGCCAAAGTCGGTTATAAAATATTGCCCAGCCTGACCTATAACATTGATCTCTCCTTACAGAACCGTCAGTATAACAATGCGCAATACTATTCTAATTTATCCATGGCAGCACGTAATCAAAATGGAAAATCTATCCGCGCTGCAGTAGAAGATGAACGCAAGATCATGGAGATGAACCTGAGCTTTGACCGCACATTTGGAGATGTACACAAGTTTTCAGCGTTAGCCGGTTATTCATGGGAAGAAAACAATAATAATGATGGCTTTCAGTTGACGACTTCGGACTATTATGATGATGGATTAAGCTATTATAATCCAGGCATGGCCAATGTTGTGGATATCTTGGGGTTTGGTAATTATTACCTTTCGACATTACGTATGATCTCTGTATATGGAAGAGTAAATTATGCTTATGACAATAAGTACCTTTTTCAAGCTACAGTAAGACGAGATGGATCTTCGGCATTTGGAGCCAACAACAGATGGGCGACTTTTCCCTCCATTTCAGGAGCTTGGAGACTGTCAGAAGAATCCTTTATTCGTGATATGAATTTCTTCGATGATCTTAAATTGCGTGCTGGTTATGGCGTCAGCGGCAATTCCTTGGGCTTCGATGTATTTACCGCAAGACAAGTCTACGGCGCCACATCGAGTTTCTACACAGATGCTTTCGGCAACGATCTTCGGACGCTCGCAGCGCTTCGAAATTCAAACCCAGATTTACGATGGGAGCGCACTGGGATGCTCAACCTAGGTCTAGATTTCGCATTTCTCCATAATAGATTAAGTGGTACATTAGAATATTACGATAAAAACACCACGGACCTCATTTATGATTATGCAGTTTCCACGACCAAGTATTTGTATCGATCATTAACAGCCAATGTCGGTGAAATCAATAATAAAGGAATCGAGCTCACCCTCCATGCTGTTCCGGTAAAATCAACACATTTCAATTGGAACACAGGCATCGTGGCATCCCATAATAAAAATATAGTAACCCGTATTACAAACCAAGAATTTTCGACTGACTACGTAGATTTAGCAGACTTGGGTGGAGCCGGTCAAAGTAATGCTTTTCAGCAACGGCTTCAAGAGGGTGCCCCCATTGGTCAGTTCTACACATGGGAATGGGCTGGTTATAATGATGCGGGTATATCGACCTTCTATGTACGCGATGTACAGACCAAACAACGCACAGGTGAAACCACCATCACGCCAACCAATAAAGATCGCACCATCACCGGAAGTGCACAACCAAAACTAACTTTAGGATGGAACAATACGTTAACCTACAAAAACTTCGCTTTAACCGGTATGTTTCAAGGGGTATTTGGTCACAAGGTCATGAATGCGACACGAGCACGCCATTCCAATGTTGTGGGCAATGCCGGTCAGAAAAACCTCCTGGCCAGTGTGATCGAGACGGAAAAAGCTACTGATATCAATGCACACTATTTATCAGACCGGTACCTGGAAAATGGCAATTACCTACGCTTAGCCAATCTGGGACTTTCCTACAACATCCGAAATATCGGCGGCCAGTTGAAAAACATCAAGCTTTATGCTACTATGAACAATGTATTTGTACTCACCAACTATAAGGGGATAGATCCTGAAGTAGATCTTGGCGGCCTCACTCCTGGTATTGATAACAGGCAGACCTATCCACGCACCCGAACCATCCTGTTTGGTCTAAACTTTAACTTATAATCAGCATATTTTATTATGAAATCAAAACAATATTTCCGTCTTTTTACCCTATCTGCATTTGCGGCAACTTTAGTTGCCTGTACCGATTTAGATGTGGATATCAAATCACAGTATACCGAATTTCCAACCACCGATAGAGCAGCGGAAGCCATATCAGCAGATGTTTATGCTGCATATCGAGCTGCATTAGGCAACAACCATTGGATGGCGCAAACCCTATCCTCTGACGAAGCCGTGAGCCTTTCTTTGGGTACCGATTGGTATGATGGCGGTCGATTCCGCGAACTCCATGTCCATAATTGGACTCCTGATAATGCCATCCTGCCTACGATGTGGAATGCTGCTATGTCCGGTATCAATCTTTCCAACAATGTACTGGCTATTTTTGGGGATAATGAAAGTGATAAAGCCGCACCAATGCGCGCCATGAGAGCTTACTTTTACTTTATATTGATGGACAATTTTGGAGGAGCACCACTGATCACGGGCAAGGTTGATCAAATTCCAGATCGCTCTTCACGATCTGAAATTGCCAACTTCATCTCCACCGAATTATTGGCTGTTCGAGATCGTTTGCCCAAAGAAGTTTCTGCCTCCACATATGGTAAAGCAACACGTTACATGGCAGATGCTTTGTTAGCCAAATTATACCTCAATTGGGCCGTATATACCTCGAGTGATGTCGCAAACTACACCGTAGGCATGCCGAATGAAAAACTAGCACAAGTAGTAGCAGTGTGTGATGACATTATTGGGTCTGGGCAATTTAACCTCAGCAGCCACAAGTTCATGGAAAAATTCCGCCCCGACAATGGACCGCAGATCAAAGATTTCATATTTGCTATGCCTTTCGATCGGGAGAAACAGCAAGGAATGAATTATGCACGCTTTTGGATACACCGCAGCGGACAAAATCAATTTGCTCAACTACCACAAAGCGTAGGCGGCACATTCCGCGTATTACCTACTTTTCTAGCCAAATTCAACCTGACGGGTGATGACAGAAATGCGGCTTATATGGGTGGACTTCAATACTATTGGTCTGACTATGCTCCAGATTTAACGCGTCCATTTTTAATCAAAACTTCTAAAAAAGGGATCGATCAAGACTATGCCGGAAGCGATGCTAATATCACTTTTGACTGGCATATGGAAACGACCAAAGAAATCAAACTTCGCCCAGATGGAGGTCCGACACTCAATGCAGGTAATGATCAAAAAGGGCGATCGATGGGCTACCGATCGGTTAAATTTTACATGGATGTAAACGTCACGGCTGCAAATAATAGAAACCAAAGTAACGATGTGCCGATCTTCCGATATGCCGATATTTTATTGATGAAAGCCGAAGCGATCTTGCGGGGTGCAGCACCTACTAATGGGGAAACACCCATGTCGCTGATGAATAAAATACGTGCCTATGTCAATGCTCCTGCATTAAGTGCTCCACCTACTTTAACCGATATACTGGACGAGCGAGCAAGGGAATTTTCTGATGAATCTTGGCGCAGAAATGATTTAATCCGTTTTGGCAAATTTGAGGAAGACTGGGGATTCAAATCTTTATACAGCGCAGGATATTCAGAACGCTTCCGTCGCATATTTCCTATCCCAAGACCTGTGATGGAAGTGAATACAAAATGGAAACAGAATAACGGGTACTAATCACAGTTGAACATGAAAAGAAGAGCATTTGTCATCAGTACCTTGGGTACTGCTATGGCCAGTAGACTTTCTGCTTTACCTTTGGGTCATATAGTTGCTGGATCAACAACAAGAATAGAAAGCGAAGATATCGATAGCCGCGCTTTGCTAAGAGACGACTATGATCTGCATTTTTTAGCTGTTGGCGATTGGGGACGCAATGGTGCTGACCATCAGATCCAGGTGGCACAGCAAATGGGCAAATGGGCCAGCGAACATCCCAATGATTTTATCATCTCGACAGGTGATAATTTTTATCCTTCAGGTGTTGCGAGCGAACACGATCCGCTATGGCATTATTCATTTGAAAATGTCTATACCGATTTCTCTTTACAATGGGACTGGTATCCGATCTTGGGAAATCATGATTACAAGTCAGATCCAGATGCCCAGATACGCTACAGCAGCATTAGCCGTAGGTGGAAGATGCCAGCACGTTATTATAGCAAAACATTTAAGATCAAGGATGACGTCGAGGTGCTTTTCGCTTTTATAGACACCAATCCATTGATACCCGAATTCTATCAGAATAGTGAATATGGTCCCCATGTGACGGGTCAACAACCTGAAAAACAAATCGATTGGCTAGATGGGCTGCTTCAATCCTCTAAAGCAAAATGGAAGATTGTAGTGGGTCATCATCCGCTATATACGGCAGGTCCGCGCACGGAGAACTATGATACATTAGCCGTCAGAAAGGTCTTGCAACCCTTGTTAACCAAACATCGGATTCCATTATACCTGTCTGGACACGAACATTCTATGCAGCATTTAAAGATGGATAACAATTGTTTCCATCAGTTCATTTCAGGAAGCGGTTCTGAAGTGACTCCAGTTAAAAAGGGTTTAAGTTATAGTCGCTTTGAGGCCTCTATTTATGGGTTTATGTACTTCTCCCTAAATCAGGATCGATTACAGGTGCAGTGCATCGACCACCAAGGAAACGTTATTTACAGTACCATCCTTTCTAGCGGCACACCGTAAATAAGAGAAATAAAACAATCTAGTAATACAAGGAGATACAGATTTTGTATCTCCTTTTTTACCATAGCTTAATTAAAAATCACAGATCATTTTACATAAAAACCACTCTCACACCTTTTGGAACCAGACTCCTATTTTTCCATATTGCCCCCTCCCTTCAACATTCGCAATAATATCCAATTTGGTGATACATATTGTTGCTAAGCTAAATTGTTCTTGATCTTGTTAAACTCATCATCCATTGCACCCCTTTTCATGATCGCTAAAAATGCTGCTAGGACATCAATAACTAATGGATTTATACCAATTTTATCTATGAAAATTTTTCAAATAGATACGATGAAGTCTGCATTAAAGACTATTATAGAAAAAGGAGCACGCTTTCATTTGTTTGTTTTTTGTAACTTTGAAAAATGGAAAAGACACAATCACTCGAAGATTTTTATAAGACCAAGCTCAATTGGGTCCCTGATAATATCCGGAAAGAGATTGGCCATTTTAATGTATTTAGATTAGATGATTTTGTAGGTAGCCATGCCAAACCAGTACCATACAGTAGGAAAGACTATTATAAAATCAGCTTAATTATTGGCAAAAACAAAATTTATTATGCCGATAAGGAAATCGAGATAAAAAAGCAAGCACTTTTATTTGCCAACCCCCAGATCCCCTATAATTGGGAATCAGTTGACGACGAGCAGTCCGGTTTTTTCTGTGTGTTTACGCCTTCATTTTTTCATCATTTCGGAAACTTAAGAAATTATGAAGTCTTCCAGCCTAATGGAACTCCAATTTTTGAACTTAGCGACGAACAAACCGAAAAGATAAAGCATATCTACTTGACTATGTTCGAAGAAATTGATTCGGAGTACGTACATAAATACGATGCATTGCGGAATTTGGTGTTTGAAATTCTGCATCAAACCTTAAAAATGCAGCCCGCAAAAAAGATCGAAAAACAAGAAATCAATGCTTCACATCGTATCGCTATTTTGTTTCTGGAATTACTAGAAAGACAATTTCCTATTGAAGATACCAGACAAAGGGTACATTTTCGTTCTGCATCTGATTTTGCCGGTCAACTTGCAGTACATGTCAACCATTTGAGCAGAGCAGTCAAAGAAATCACCCATAAAACTCCCACCCAAATCATTGCCGAACGCTTGCTACAAGAAGCTAAAGTTCTTTTAGTCCAAACCGATTGGGATGTATCTGAAATTGCTTTTGCATTAGGCTTTACTGAAGTGACGCATTTCAATAATTTCTTCAAAAAACATTTAGACATTAATCCCACGAAATTTAGAAATGTTAGAATTTCGTAAGTTATTGTTAGCTTTTCGTTATCCTACTCTTGATCATCATTTTACATTTGTATTATCATAAAAATCAAAACGATGAATACAAAAAAAGTATGGTTAGTCACAGGAGCTTCAAAGGGTTTGGGCTTATCACTAGTGAAAAAATTATTAAAAGAAGGATTTAGGGTAATTGCCACCTCTCGGAATAAACACGCTTTGATCCAAGAGCTTGGTGATGTATCGGATTTATTTTTACCAATAAAATTAAACTTATCCGACAACGAGGATGTAAAAAATGCAATTGCAACGAGTATTGCGCATTTTGGAAAGCTAGATGTTATCGTTAACAATGCAGGTTTTGGACAAATAGGCACTTTAGAAGAATTAACGGACGAAGAAGCGAGAAGCAGTTTTGACATCAATGTCTTCGGTTCCTTAAATATCATTAGAAACGCGATGCCTTATTTACGCCAACATAAATCGGGACATATTTTTAATATTGCTTCGGTAGGTGGTTTTTCGGGGGGATTTGCAGGTTGGGGAATTTATTGTGCCACTAAATTTGCTGTTGCGGGTTTAACAGAAAGTCTAGCTGAAGAAGTAAAAGGATTTGGAATAAAGGCAACGGTCGTATATCCAGGATATTTTCGCACCGATTTTCTAGCTAAAGGATCTGTTCAGACTCCACAGCATACGATAGCAGCATACGAAGCCGCCCGTCAATCTGAACAAGCACACTTGAACGATATTGATGGCCATCAACCCAATGATCCTGATAAAGCAGCCGATGCATTAATCGCCATAAGCAAATCAGAAAATCCACCCGTACATTTGTTTTTGGGAAGCGATGCGTATGATATTGTTTATAAAAAGATAGATATTCTCACCAATGATGTCGAGCAATGGAAAAGTTATACCCTATCAACGGCACTATAATAACATCATTTTTTCACAAATAAAGCAAAGAGGCTTTTAAAACACCAAGTGTCTTCTATCAAATGACAGAAGACACTTGGTGTTTATAATTGCTCCATTTATTTATTTTCACTCGCTAACATCTTGGTCCATAGCGCTGGATAGTCCGTCTGAATAATCTTAATATAAGGATACTCCTTTAGAAACAGTTCGTAAACACTATTACCCTGCCTAAGCGCTTGCTTATCGATATCACCCAAACTATTCATCCATAAGATGACACCCTGATCTTTAAGCTTTTTCAAGTGTTCAACGTTTTGGAAAGATTCATCGATATGCACCACAGAGGTCAACTTTGACTTCAGTATGGCATTCAAGTCTTTCCTATTTCTTGCTCGTGGAAAAAGGGTGATCGTAGGATGAAGCGAATAAACTTGTTTCATATCTTGGTGATCATAGAGAAAAAACAAGACTTCGTCAACCATATTTTCTGCAGCAATCAGGTCAAAAGTGTTTGCTATATATTTTTTATTCTCTTCCTTAAAATCAATATCAACGATAATTTTACCCTTACAGATACGAAGTACTTCCTGCAAAGTAGGCACCTGATATGGAGAAGCAAAACCATGAGGTGTCTCCCGCAAATAAAGCTCCTGAATATCAGCATAAGTTAGATTACTGACCGTTCCTTTCCCTGTAGTGGTACGATCCACTGTTGCATCATGCATCACGAGTAGCACCCCGTCTTTTGTACTTCTGACATCAATCTCAACGATAGAAACCCCTAAAGATATGGCTTCCAATATCGCTGGAATAGAATTTTCAGGATACTGTGTATGCACCCCTCGATGTGCCGCAATATGGATGTCCTTTTTGCCCAACTCTGCTAACAATCGCACAGACTGTGCATAGCCCGTTGAAAACAACAAACATGATGCGATCAAAAATATACGAATAGCATGTCCCATTTTATTTCTTAGATAATTCAAATGAGTCAAACAGCTGCCCATTGAGTTTATAACTTGAAAAATAAAGCTTTTCGTCAGTCACCCGAATAACTTGGTAGAGCTGTGTCTGCGCACCTGACACTTCCATCCAACGTTCCGAATCAGAACCATACATCTTTGGTCCTGCTACTGAAAGGAGATATACTGGACGAACTTGACCAGCTGTTCCTCTTGCATAGGTATGATCATGTCCCTGCAGAACCAGATCAACGCCATACTTTTCGAAAATAGGTCTAAAACGTTCACGAAGGATCGTGTTATCTCTATTCTTTGCTGTTGAATAAACCGGATGATGCATCACAACAATATTCCATTTAGCTTTTGAGGATGCCAGAACATCCGTTAACCATTGTTCTTGTTTTTGAGCAGCAATAGAATCCAACATGATTAATTGCGAATTTAATGAGATCATGCGCACATCTTGATAATCTAGGTAATACACCGCATCCTGCATATCCGCAGGTCCATTTTTAGGAAGATGAAATTGCATTTTCCAGTGCGGATCTAAGACCAGCTGCCCCAAAGAGTCCCTGCGGTATTCATGATTGCCTGGTGTGGGTACAGCAGGTATCATCTGATGTATAAATCCTGCTCCTTCATGCCATTCACCCCATTCGCTATCGTTATTGGAACGGTTTATCAGATCGCCAGCATGAACAATAAAACGTGCATTAGGCTCCTGTTGAAAAGCTTTACGAATGGAACGGGACCATTTCGAACGTAAATCATTCTGTGCATCGCCCAGGTAAATAAATGAAAAACCACCCTTTAGATCTGCCGTACGAAACTGATTCCACGCACTCCAATTCTCCCCATCGCCTACACGATAAGCATATACTGTCCCCGCTTTCAATCCCGCAAACGTAACTTGTCCATAGCTATCTAGTTGGCTACTGCCCTCTATTTTTAACTGACTCTTGATCCCTGTCACTGTTTGTGCGCTCTGCTCCAGATCGGGTCCGCTTTGCTCCTCAACCACCTGTCCTATGATTTTATTGGAACTGCTATTTATCCTCCAGGTCACAGATTGTGTCGTAGCAGGATTATCAGACCAAGTGAGGACCATACGGTCAGGATAGGCACCTTGGTTCTGAATTTGCGCCGTACTTATGCGTGTAAGACAGCACAAGCTCAATAATACCATCACATTTTTTATATTCATGATCATCTTTATTAATTTTTTCTATGTTTACCAAGGTTTATTAGTTCCCTGCAAAAGCCAGGGCTTAGACCATGCACTATTTTCATTATCTGCTTGGGAGTATGCTGTCTTTTCGATACGTGCTAAAGCTTCTGCAGCATTCTTTTGATTGACACTCATTTCATTCTGCATGTAGGGTATCCTGATAGGTAGTTGTGAACGGCTAGCTGCAGGACCTGCCTTTAGCAACGGAAGCCCTGTCCTTCTATAGTCAAACCAAGCTTGAGATGCAGTAGACCAATTCGAAATCCATTTCTGTTCCATGATCTGTACCAATGTATTATCAAAAGCAACCCCAGGCTGTTGAATATAGGCACTATAATCATTTTCTACGCCCCAACTTTTAAGCGAATTGCGTACCCCTTGTTCATAGTATGCCTTAGCAGAACCTGCTAACGTCCATCCTTTCTTGGCAGCTTCTGCCAATATAAAATTCACCTCAGATGCAGCAAGTAAACGAGCCTTCAGCATCCCACCTTTAGCGGCTTTATAACGATCATTCAGATAAGAGACATGTGGATTGATCGAAGTCTGCCCCGGGCTAGGATTGAGATTATAAGCTGATGGGTTTTTAGAAACACTAGGTGGCAATCCTACGTATTCGACATCGACATCCACCGCAATACCTTTGACTACATCTGGAGAAACAATACGTTTACCATTGACAATTTTATCCGTTCCATTTGGCTCTGTCGAGCGAATTTCAATTGGAATCTCTACTTTTTTCGCCCATACAGCGATACGCGGGTCATGAAGCTCTTGTAAACGGTCGACAAGTGTTGCACACATTTTCATTCTTCGGAAGTTACTTCCACTTGCATCAAAAACGGTATTGGACGGCCAGGAATCTGCTGCGTTATTTCCCATAAAATCCATCAACACATCATCCTCCGCAGATGTAATTAATGGAAAATCTGTCGGACTTGCGACCATCTCTTCAATTCCTTTTCTGGCATACGAACTTTCTTTCTCAGCGATACGCATATAATATCGAAGTGCTAGCGAGTTGGCAAAGCCACGCCATTTGGACACATTCCCTCCAAAATAGATATCTGCGCTAGCCAAAACATCATAGCGGCCATTAGGTTTTGAAAACAAAGCGTTTGCCTGTTTCAGTTCATCAATTATGCCCTTGTAGATCACGTCCTGTCTATCAAACTTAGGAAAATTGTACTGCACCCCTCCCATTTCGGCTTTGAGCGCATCGGTATATGGAGCATCACCCCATAGATCGGTGATCAGTCCAAAAAGGTAAGCACGCATGACCAGCGAAACTCCTTGATGAAAGTCTAGTCCTAATTCTTCTGCACGGCGACGCATCAACTCGTTATCACGTAGATAGCCGTAATAAGCATCCCAGCTCAAGATTCCACCGGTCCATTTATAATCATTATGTGCATCAAACCAGGCATCCAATTGCGTGTACTGCACGACCCCTCCAAGATCTGTAAAACTGAGTTCATTATATTTACTAGCTGTACCAGCAAGTATAGTCGGCAACAGCAGGTTAGGATTTGCCTGCTCCTCACTTACACCATTGGGATTGATATTGATTTCAGTAAGATCTTTACAGCCCGATATCTGTAAACTGAGCGTCAATGCCAATAGGGCTATTTTTATAGTTTTAAAATGATTGTTCATCGTTATAGCTTTTTATTAAAAAGTGATATTAACTTTAAATCCGATCGGCATTGCCCAGGGAGTCACGTTATACCTCTCGATCCCCTGCTTAAAGCCAATTCCTGTATCTGACTGAAAAGCCATTTCAGGATCAACACCGACATTGGCTTTTGTCCATAAAATAAGATTACGCGTATAAACACCCACACTTCCGCCATTTATTCCCAGTCGTGTCAACCATTTCCCTTTCAAGTCATAGCTAAAAGACAACTCTCTCAACTTAATAAATGAAGCGTCAAATGTTGCCGCATTCATAAAATCCCAAGGGTAGTTGTCCGAATAGGAAATATATTTAGTGCCCTCACCACCAAGATTTTCCTGATATCCCGTCACATTCCCCTGGGCATCATACTTCGCAATGACACCTGGGTTGAACACCCCAAAGTTTCCGACCGTTCCGCCTACATTTATTGGATAACCACCATACTCATCACCAGGTCCGCCAACAATAGGATATCGGTTTCCTTGTACACGAACCAGATCATTTTCAATCAAATAGTTACGTAAAGATTCCCCCGTCAATCCATTCGGATTGATCAACTGATCTAAAAATCGCTGTGTAGTTAGGTTCGATTCAAAATATCGGTAAGTCTGGGACATAAACTTACCACCAAAACGCATATCGGCAGCGATGTTCATGGTCCACTTTTTATAGCGTAGGGAAGACTGGATACCCATACTGAAATCAGGATTAAAATTACCGATCTTATTGCGGCTATTATTAATACGGACGGCCTGCCAAGAACCATTTTTATCCAATATAGGATAACCATTGTAAGGCGATGATGGATCTTCAACAGTCACGAGTTTAGAATCATACAGATCGCCGATCTCTTCCCCAACGTAAGTACGTGCTCCACCACGTCCATCTGTCCAGAACGTGTGAAATTCAACACCTTCTGAAAGTTCCTGAATACGCGTTCGGTTACGGTGCCAATTAACACCTAGATCCCAGGTCCAGTTTTCTTTTTCAATAGGACGTCCAGACAATGCCAGCTCTATCCCCTTACTGCTCAGTAGACCGGCATTAATATTTCTCGAACTAAAACCACTGGAACTCGGTAGTGCGGTAGAGATGATTTGATTTTTATTGTCCAATGTATAGTAGGTTCCTTCAAATTTCAATCTGTTTTTCCAGAAGCCAATATCTGTACCCACCTCATAGGAGGTCGCCTGTTCGGGTTTCAGGTCAGGTATTAAGAGGTTTCCAGAACGTGTGAGGCGCAACACATCTCCCCAACTCCCCGGATTGCTCAATACATTAAATAGATTATAACTTCCGGTATCATTTCCGACACGCGCAATACCGCCCCGTAATTTGAATAAACTGACTTCTTTTGGTAACATAAAGATGCGGTCTGCCAATAAGCTCAACGAAGCGGAAGGATAAAAATAAGAACGATTGGCAGCCGGCAGCGTACTCGACCAATCATTTCGTCCAGTAAGGTCTAGATATACCATATCCCGATAACTTAAGTTAACCAATCCATATATGCTATTTACCGCACGCTCAGATAGTGTACTCGCAAAATCCAGATTCAACGGACTGATATTGGAAAGCGTATACAAACCGGGAGTTGTTAGACCAGCTCCAAGCTTGGAAGTATTTTGAACAGAAGTTGCCTTTGAATAGCGCAAATTGCCACCTAGTGAACCCGTAACTTGAAAATCGCCTATCTTTTTATTATAGGTGGTCAGAAAATCGATATTCTGTTCCAGATTCATCAAATTGACAATACCATAAGCACCTCTTGGTTCATTGGTATAGCTGTACGGAATCTTGGTTTCCCGATTCTCCCAGTAAATATCTGTCGCATACCTGATCATCGCACTCCAATCTTTACGGATATTCCAATCTAAGCGCAGGTTTCCGAATACCCGATCACGTACGAAACCATTGTTGACGCCATACGCAAGAAAATAAGGATTATTAAAATTTCCTATAGACTGGGAGCGTTGCTGTATCCCTTCCTGTCCTGGCATCCAGTAATCTTTCAAATCCAAGATATTAATATGCGGGGCAACTTCATATGCCGCCTGTAGCGGGTTTGTACCACGATTGGTAGCTGGGCGGTTGTTAGCATTATTACGGCTTGCATCCAGAGACATACCTAATGAAAGATTATCGCGCAAACGCATCGTTGCATTGATATTCAACGTATTTCTAAACAAATCAGCATTAGGTACAATACCCCTATTGTTCATATTGGAATAAGAAAACCGATAATCAAGTCGTTCACTGCGATTAGCCAATGAAATCCCGTTGGTACTCGTTATGCCGGTCTGGACAAAATTCTTGATATTATTGGGGTAAGACTTTAATTCCGTCGGAATCGGATTTCCATCCGCATCCATTGGACTATTCCATTGAATGGCCTTATATCCTTTATCCAATGCAGGTCCTACCATGTAACTGGATTCTTCCTCTATTTTAAGGTCGCCATTGATATCTCCGGGTTTCCAGGGCATAGTGCCACTTGCAAATTTATTGTGCAAGTCGATATAGCGATAAGGAATATCGAAAACGGTATTGCTCGTCACGTTTATGGTCATTTTCTCGGCATTTTTACCGCTCTTAGTGGTGATCAAAACCACACCGTTGCCAGCTCTAGATCCGTACAGCGCAGCAGCACTGGGGCCTTTTAAGATGGAAATATTTTCGATATCCTCTGGATTGATATTGGATATCGCATTACCATAATCGACTTTGTTATCATCACCAATTTGACCGATGTTATTGAGCTTGTTCATGATCGGTACCCCATCAACGACAAATAAAGGCTGGTTGTCGGTACTTAAAGATGAAGCACCACGAATCACCATGCTCACTGAAGAACCGGTTGGGCCAGTCGCACTAACAGACACCCCTGGAACCTTTCCGGCCATAGCAACCATAAAATTATCATTGTTCACCCGATTGAGATCTTCTCCTTTTATCGTACCTACGGCATACCCCAACGAACGGTCCTGCCGTTTGATTCCCAAGGCAGTAACGACCACTTCCCCAATTTCATTTTTGTTTTCTTCTAAAATAACGACCTGAACTCCAGCTGTATTAGCATCCACCTTTACGGCGCTTATTTCTTTGGTCCCATAAGATATATGGGTAACCGAAATCGTATAAATGCCCGCAGGAACTTTCAGTTGCGCATCACCTTGAGCATTGGTCAATATGCTTTGACCGTTGGCTACTATTTTAATAGAAGCACCTGCAATAGGCTTATCGGCATTATCGTTGACATGAAACCGCACATTAAAAGTTTGCTGTGCTTGTTCAGCCACTAAAACCACTCCACCGTTTACTTTTTTTGACTGGATATTAGTATTTCTCAAAATATAGCGCAATACCTCTTCAAAACTAGCATTTTGAAAGGCGCGCTCTTTTATAACAACTTTCTCTAATTGCAACGCTTTTTTATCGTAACCGATGCCAAGACCAGTTTGCTCCGATAACAGCAATAAGGCCTGAGAGGCATTTCCTGCTTTTAGATGGATATTGATTCCTTGTGATTTCACTTGACTACTATGGACATTTACGGATGCAGTAGTAGCTTTCAAAATAGGTACATATGAGCTGAAAGCTAATGCAGCGGCAACTGTGCTGAGCTTCGTAATTTTATACATATATTTGCATTAATGTTTATATTAACATGAATTAAGGGTGCTCACTGGTTGATTTTGCGGTTTGCCAGATGAGCACTTTACTATGGAAAAACTTCCCCCGTTTTCCATTCTTTTACTTTTTATAAGTTTATTGATGTAGTATTATATCATTGCCTTCCCTCCTAAATTTAATTTGGTGAATATTACAGATCATATGAAGCAGCTGATCGACCGATTTAACATGGGGTAAAAGTAGCGAATAGCTAAAATTGGCAGTATCTAAACCGTCACTACGTAAGATCAAGCCATACCGATTGTAAATAAGTTCCTGTAGTTTCTGAAAATTAGCTCCAGACATTAAAATACCTCCACGTGTCCAGATATTGGCGTAATCTGGATTAGTATCATACCGTTTATAGCTTCCAAGATCCTTTTCATATTGCAAACTCTGACCTGCTAATAGCACGTGTAATGAGGCATTTAATTTGTTAGCAACGCGTACACGTCCCGTTTTAACATCTATGGTGATGTTTTTTGATTTTTCTGAGTTATTTACATTAAAAGAAGTACCGAGCACCTCTATGGTCAATGCTGCCGTTTCGATTGAAAATGGATGTAAAGTATCGCGTTGCACCTTAAAAAAGGCCTCGCCTTTTTCCAGATAAATTTTCCGGTTTTTCAGATACTCCTGCTCATGATATCGAATCCGAGTATTTCCATTCAGCGTGATGATGGAATGATCTGGAAGTAGTAATTCCCGCTGTTCACCGGGGCGCGTCGAAATCTGTGTGAAAGCAATTGCGGCTGTCGTATTACCTTGACGGAAAGGTTGCGACTTCTGATAGATTAACAAACCTGAAACACCGAATATCAAAACTGAAGCTGCAATAGAAATCCAGCGGAATCGGACCACTCGCGCCTGTTTTTTAGTTGCTTGAATGGCTGGAGGAAATGCCGCGAATATCGCTTCCTTTACTTTGGCTTTATGCTGTTCATCTGTAAAGGGATCTGCTGTACCAGAAGACACCTCATCATACCAGCTATCGACGTTCTTTTTTTCCTCTTCAGACAATTTATCTGAAAGGTAACGCTGTATTATATTCTTAAACTCTTCTAAATTCACTTGTATGCTGTTGTTTTACTTACTACAGGTGAAGAGGTTCAAAATACTTTAAGAAACTATTTTCTTTATGTTAAGAAATGATGAAATAAGTAAGCACTTGCTAAAACTAAAAAGATATCATCGTGGTCGGCAAATCGTTGCGTCAGATCTTGCTTCAATATTTTCTTTGCTTCATACAGATGATTTTTTACCGTCTGGTCGGCAATACTCAGTTTTTGGGCAATCTGCTGGATCGAATAATTGTCATTTCTCAAAAGATATACCTCCTGCATGGTTTTGGGCAACCTCGATACAGCAAGATCTACTATATTTTCTAACTCTTGATACTGTGCTGTTGTATTATCGTTTAAAAAAGTAAATTTGTCCATACGGTATAACATCTTTTCCATATGGTTTTCTCGTACTTTTTCAGTCGCATAGTGATTTAGAATCTTATTCTTGATTGCCTTAAAAAAATAAGGTTTTAACGATTCGTAATCCTCCTTAAGCAAGTGGCGTTTTTCCCAAATCTGAATAAATACTTCCTGAACAATATCTTTCGAAATTGCTTCATCCTGCAAATGCCGATAAGCCAGTATATATAGCTCTTCCCAATAATTATCAAAGAAAAAAGTAAATGCACGCGGATCCCCGTTCTTAAATCGAGATAAATAAAGGATTTCCTTCTTGATTTGGGTAGACATGACCCGACAAAGATAGGTCGATGATATTACGCTAATATTAATTAATCATCAACCTTATTATTCATTCAGATCGTATTTAAGGGTCGATAAAAAGATCGTGATCCACCTATTTATTTAGATATTGACGGTGACGATTTTAACTGCAGTTAAGTCAACTTGGTTACTTGGAGCCGTTATACCCATGAGTGGCCCGCCAACGTTTCAAATCCAATTTTGTCCGTTTCAACTCTTTTTTACATCCAAAATGTGAAATGAATTTATAGATTTGCTTATACAAAACGATCCAACTGTTATGGTACAGATATTTAAAACAAATGTAACAAACAAAAAAGAAGCGGAACTTCTATCTGTCATTCTATCCAAAGAAAATCCAAACTATAAAATCAATTTCGATCTTGATGACTGCGACAATATCTTGAGGATCGAAAATGTAGTTATTGCCAATAACAGCATCATCATCTGCCTTGAAAAACTAGGTTATATTTGCGAAGCCTTAAATTAGAGGAGTATAAAAATATGATCGTCAGCAACGAAAGGAATTAAGATGATGTTATTATTCATTTAATAATACCGTATAAGCCAAAAACTATCGATGGAACAGCCAACACCTCAACGAGTAAAAGAAATATTTGACCCATTTTACAAAGCGGATATCAACCTTTGGACAGCATTTGCAACATATCTGCGTGTTCGCACATTTAAAAAAAATGAATTAATTAAGGATTACCACAAACAAGAAAAATATATTAACATTTTAATCAGTGGTTCAGTTGCTCACTTTGTTTTGGCAGATGAAAAAGACGTGTGCATTAACCTTTATTACGAAGAACAATTATTCAGTGACTATCTCTCATTTCTGACCCAGTCTCCAACGGTTATAAAAACGCAAGCTTTAGAAGAATCACACGTATGGTCGATCAGCTACAACGATCTCCATGCCTTGTACACCAGATCCAGCACAGGGTTACTAATCGGTAAAGCCATTTCGGATGCCATGTTTATCAGGAAGCAATCTGAGCAAATAAATCTACTTACACGATCTCCTACAGAAAGGTATTTGAAGTTAATACAAGATCGTCCAGAAGTTTTTCAGAGAACGTCTCTAAAAATCATCTGTTCCTATCTAGGCATTGCTGCAGAAAGTTTAAGTAGAATTAGAAAAAAGAACATATAATGTACTTTCTTAACTTTCGTCAAGTTTTTAACGAGATCATCTTTCTATTTTTGAGTACTTAACAAAGCCTTTAAACATGAAAAATAAAGTTAATTATCTTGCTATCCTTACGTTTTTTATCATTGCAATTGCCCTTCGCTATCTGACCAATAAAACTGATTTATTAAGCAATGTACCAAGCGGTTTCATTAAAATTATCCTGCAAGGTATATCGCCAACTATTGCTGCAATAACGGTATTTGCCATATTTAAAATAAAACCGATTCTGACATTAAAGGGAAACTATGGCCATATACTTACCCCATTTCTTTTATACTGGACATCACCTATTGTACTGATTCTAGGTGTCGAGTATGGTACTAAAGGAACAATATCATTTGAAGCCATTACCGCAATTTTAATCTATGGTCTCTTAGAAGAGATCGGATGGAGAGGTTTTTTGCAGCAACAGCTTAAGCCATTACCGGAGATTTTAAATATTTTCATAGTAGCCATATTGTGGTTCGTCTGGCACTTAAACTTTGATTTCACAAGCTCAAATCTATTATTTTTCGGGATTTTAATTCTTGGAAGTTGGGGGATCGGAAAAGTTGCTAATCATACCTATTCTCTATTGGCAGTATCTGCGTTTCACTCCCTTAATAACTTTTTCCCTGAGATGAACACCATTAAAGTCTTATTACTACTTTCCTTAATATCAATTTGGGTAATTGCGCTAATCATTAGAAAAAAACAGCAAAATAAAGAAAAAGTTATAGGTGTAGAATATAACTGAGTCCTATTTTAAAATATACCAAGATTAAAGTAAAAGCAATTCGGCGGGCTTTTAATTTATTAAAATTTAAAGCAGAGCATCCTGATTCATAATCCGAAATATCAACGGAGATACATGGGGTATCTCCTTTATTCATTTTAACCTATTACACTAGACTCTTATTTCATTTTTGAATTTATTTTTCCCAACAATCCGCTCGTCACATAACTCACGAGCGTACTCACTACAGCCATCCATGCAGTTTGCATCAAATCTCCAAAAGAAAAGCTCACATAGATGGAACAAAGTGTCCCACCAAGTTTACCGACGCGGATATCATTAATTTTCATCGGATACCTCCTTTTCTTTTTGCAGTGTACTTTTCTCCTTCGGCGGAAACTCATCCTCTCCTTTTTTTGTCTGGCTCATCCAGCAAGCACTGTTTCTATCATACCAAGACCCAGTGCGATATATTTAATGATGTGTAATGCCTTGCCGGGCAATTTTATTGGCGCAAGCAGGACCACTTGTAGCGATCGGCTTATTTTAGTTATTATTTTAACCTGTTACTTTATCACCGAATACAGTACCCAGTCGTTTTCCAAAAATGCGTCAACCAAAGCCTTCAGCTTGTCCAAGGCTTTTACTCACTCCATGATTTCTCCCTTCATCTGTGAGGTGTATGGAAAAAACTATCAATTGACATAACAAACATACCACACTATAAAACAATCATCAATAGTTAGAAGGAGAATGACCGAACTGAAACCGATCGGCATCATGTTATTGACCTACATCCGACCGAACACGGCAAAAGAAAGCGCAAAAAAGTGGATTTCAGCCGATAGTTCCATCACAACAGGCAGTCAACACTAGACTAATTTCTGCCTATTGCCCAGCTCGCTTCGAGTCTGCTTCGAGTCCGCTTCGAGCTGGCTTCGACTTTTCATGCTGTTGTATCGAAGGAGCCTCGAAGCCCAGTCGAAGCGCACTAAAGAAAAGGTAGAAGTTGGTCAGAAGAAAGTCAGAAGAAGAGTAGTAAAACAGTAGAAAAAAGTAGCTTCTATCCAATAATTAGGGTTCAAACACCCAAATTATTGGGTATAAATTCACAAAACATAGGGCTCCAAATCCCAAAAAATAACGAAAAATGCTATTGTACTTTGTTCTGGCAGGTCGGATAAAATAAGTCAAATTCATCCAATTTCAAAGAAGAATTAAGGGTAGCGGTAAAATTTCTTTCGATCTGTCCAATAAAAAATAAGTTATGAAACAATACAAGAAAAAATTTGCTTCCTTCCTCATTAGCGGTTACGAGGGGATTATACAGCAAAGCCTCCAGGTTGGGAGGCTTCGCAGCACAGCAGTTTTGCGTGTGCATATTTTATGAAAGGTTATGTGAATATACACATAATCAACTAATTAACAAAATCAAATAACCAAATTAAAAATTAAAAACAATTCAGAGTACAACTGTTATGATAATATCCTAGAATAACACAACGGTAATTTATAGTGAGGAGTTGATATTAAATTTTAACAAAAGAGACTTAAAGAAGAGATAGAATTAAAACCAGATGTACTGCGATCATATATTGGTCAATATGAAGTATCAAAGGATTACATTACTAAAATTAAGCTTGAAAACAACACTTTATTTTTACAAATTAACAATGACACAAAATTAAAATTGTCAGCCGAAAAAGAAAATGTATTTTTTATAAAAGATGAAGATATGAGTGTTGAATTCACCTTAAAACAAAACAATATATTTGAAATAAAAATAAAAGAAGGCTTATCAACAAAAACGGGAGATAAAACCAAATAAAAATTTAATTTCTTTGTAATAATAAAAAATGATCTTTATATAGAAATTTTTGATATGGAATTATTGTGTATAAAAAACAGTTTACAGAATCTTAAAATATACTTTCAAGAATATTAATAGCTGGATGACCTTGGCTTTAATCATTCAAAATAAAGCTTTGAGAAGAAGGAGAAAATCATAGCTGATATAGCAAAACCTACCTATAAATATTACGTAGTAAAGAATAAATAAATTCTCCAGCTGATTCCTAACAGAAAAAGAAAATGACTTTCGGTCTTCTAAGGAGGTTATTTTACAGCTTCAATTAATTCTTGCAATTCCAATTTGATATAATCAACATTTTGAGCATTGGTGAGCTTACTTATAAAGTATCTAATATTGCCTTTTTTATCTATAATAAACTTCGCTGGCACACTATTTACTCCCATTTTATCGGCTAAAAGCTGTCCTGTCTTACCATCTGTAATATCATCAAATAATACCTCAAATGGATAATTACTTTCTTTCATCAGTGCAATTGCTTTTTTCTTATAATCTTTATCGAGCTCCCAAGTGTTAATAAATAAAAATTGTACTTCTTTATCTTCAGCATACATCTGCTGAACAGCCGACATTGCTGGAAATGAACTAATGCAAGGCCCACACCATGTTGCCCAAAAATCCAATACGATTACCTTACCTTTTAAACTACTCAACGATACGGACTTTCCCTCCATATTCAATAATTCAAAATCAGGAGCCTTTTTAAACATTCCATTTTTATCAAAATCTTGACGAATGGCTCTTTTTAATTCATCTCTTAAATGAGTATTCACTTCCAAATAACCATCCATCGAACCATTTATATCTTGATACAATTTTTTAAAGTCACCTTCTAATCTTAAATCACCTCGTTCATATAATTTGGTCAAAACTTGAAATGCTTCTGGTTTACGGTCAGCGGCAACTAATGATTTATAATATATTTTTTGCAAACCATCTGTAAATGAAGGAGCTTGTTGCATGGTGCGTTCAATAATTTCTATCGCTTCATTATATTTGTTCTCCTGCAATAGAATCTGTGCATAGGCATGCACAGAACTTTCAATTTGTGTGGATGAAAACACACTTTCTTCATCCCTACTATCAATTGGTTGAGACATATAAAATAAGCTTTCCTCCATCGGTACTTTCAAAAATGATTTAGCTCCTATTACATCTCCATCCGCTAGAAGTGACTGAGCAACGGACAGATAACCTGCTGCTTTAGTAGCTCTTTGTTCGATCGATTCAAGATAATAAAGAGCTTTTACAGTATTTTTTTCTTTCATAAAAGCTTTTATCAAAGCCTCTAAAGCATAATTATATTGATACATCTCATCCGGAAATTTTGCAATAGGCCATGTTTCTAACAAATCATGATATGCTCTTTCTTTTTCGGCAGCTCCACCGTCATTCTCAAATGAAGTATCAATAAAAATATCTCTAGTCAACGATCCTTTTGGATATTTTTCTATTGTCAATGCTTTCAAAGCTGCTGCTTTATCATTTTTTCGCATGGCATACAACATATTAATAGAATTCATAAAATCACGCTCTAAAAAATTACTGTTTTTTGTAAAAAATGCATCAGCAAGGGAATCTTTTTGAGCCAAAGTTCCCTCATTAATAATCCCCAGATTTCTAAATTTTTGCTCCGCACTCTGTTGGGCATGAAGCGCACTGGTTATTATCACCAAACACAATGTTAATTTCTTTTTCATAATTTTTTGAATTAGTTTCAGAAAGTTTATAATTATAAATGAAATTAATATATTTACACACTATAAATATAATTTTAACATTATTTATCATATTAGGAGCAATTTTTTAGTAACTGTAGTAGTGAAACGTTTTTTGTCTTGAATATATGACGGATTTAAGCTCTCTAGTTTAAGAAAAACACCAATCCTGAGCCTTAAATAAATTTTTCCCAAGAATTAATTCAGCATTCATATTATAAAATTGATATTGTACTATCCCTGTTTTACATTTGATTAAATATCTTTCGTTTAGTTTTTTTTATTGTCAGACTCTAAATTGTTCTTTCGTCTAGATTTTAAAAAAAACTAGTTCTTGAATAATTAAATGTTGTCATTTAATTATTTCGTCCTCAACTGTTGGATGCCTATCAAAATTTCGATGAAACAAAATATCTGCAACAATTTTAACACCTAACCATAAATATTTAGGAAATGCTTTTAGAAGTTTTTGTCTTTTTCCGTTTCATATGTCAGCTGAAATTTTTCATTCATTTTCGGGATTTTTCAAGTCATATTTAGTATTATGGATACAAAAGTGACTGCTAAATATGATTTATATTTTTTAGATCGTATTGATATGCAAAAAACTAGCTTTACTTATATAGTGAAACCATGATGAAAACGTTAATTATACTAAGATATGCTAGCAATTCAATTGGATATGATTAGGATTGTGTAAGTTATTACTACCTTTAATTTAATTTTCAAAAATTATATGGAAATAGCAATAATAAAGGGAGATATCACAAAAATACCTGTCGATGCAATTGTAAATGCCGCAAATACTTCTTTATTGGGAGGTGGTGGTGTTGATGGAGCCATCCACCAAGCTGGTGGGCTGTCTATACTCGAGGACTGTCAAAAAATAAGAAACAAACAAGGTGGTTGTCAAGTTGGTGAGGCAGTGATAACTACTGCAGGTCACCTACCTGCCAAATTTGTTATTCACACCGTTGGACCAGTCTGGAACAATGGAAAAAGCAATGAGGAAACTTTACTGGCATCGGCTTATCTAAACTCCCTTCGACTTGCAGTGGAGAATGAAATTGAATCGATTTCCTTTCCAAATATCAGTACGGGGATATACAAATTTCCAAAAGAGAAAGCTGCTGAAATTGCCATCCGTACCGTGAAGGAGTTTTTGAAAACGAACGATAAAATCACTAAGGTTATATTCGTTTGCTTTGATGAAGGAAACTTCATCATATATAATGATCATCTGACTAAAATTAAAATTTAGTTTAAGCGGAAATTTAAAACAAGAAATATTAAATTCGATAATAGAATAGATATCTGCTGTATTTCTACAGTATGAATGGTATCCTCGTAAAATTATCGAACTAAACAACATCAATAGAGTGTATTAAAGGACTATGCTCCTCTTGCTTATCAAAAAAAATCAAACAAATGAAAGTAATTTCTGTTAGAGAAAATCCAGAATATAAAGAAAAAGCAATACAATACTTACAAAACAGTTGGTCTGAAGTATTACCAATTATTTATGAAGATTGCATAACAAATTGTATAGACGCAGAACAACCATTACCTCAATGGTATTTGTTAGAGAAAGAAAATGAAATAATCGGTTGTGGAGGATTGATTACAAATGATTTCATTAGCCGAATGGATTTATATCCATGGCTTTGTGCGCTATTTATTGATGAAAAATATAGGGGTCACAATTATGGCAACCTAATCATTGAGCGAGCAAAAACAGATACAAGAAATTTTGGTTTTACCTATTTAAATCTTTGCACGGACCATATCGGATACTATGAAAAATTAGGATTTGAATATATTGGGCAGGGATATCATCCTTGGGAAGAGCAAACTAGAATTTACCAGATAAAAGTTAAATTATAAATCAAGACAATAAATGAAAAAAAGATTTATCACTACATTGATGGCCATTGTACCCTTCATTTTAATGGCGCAATCAGCCGACCCTAATATTGATGTAAATTTAGAATATCCGGCCTATGGAGTTAATATAAAAACTAATTTCGCTTGGCAAGATGGAATATGGGCTCGAGGGTATCGTATTTCAAATCATGATAATACGGAATACTTTATTCATTTTGGAGCAATGGGAACTTTTAATAATGGTATTAGTAAACAAAATTACGCTTATATCGGTAAAGATTGGAATCAAACTTATATGGTTTTTCAACCTGATGGTAAAGTTGGAATTGGCACGATAAATCCTCAAGCGAAGTTGGCTGTTGAAGGAAATATTTTAGCAAATGAAATAAAGATAAAAACAGACATTGCCGTGCCTGATTATGTATTTGAAGCGAATTATGATCTTAAAAGCTTGGAAGAAATAGAAAGTTATGTCAATACAAATAAACATTTGCCTGAAATACCTTCTGCAAAACAGATTCAAGCTGAAGGATTAGATGTAGCTGAGATGAACTTATTGCTACTTAAAAAGATTGAAGAGATGACCCTGCAACTAATCCAGTTGAATAATACAATGAAAAAGCAAGCGAAGCAAATTGATATTCAAGCTAATGAGCTGGAATCATTAAAAAGTATTCAGCAATCATCTTCATTATAAATGATAATGAATCCGTAATTAGTTAAAAATTACGGCTATTTGTTAGTGCAAAAAAGTGAACCGACGAGCAACTCCCATTACTTATCTTTATATAATGGGGGTTGCTCAGATTTATGATCATGTAGGATTCAAAGATATGTTTTTCACTGATTAAACTGACCATCAACTCAGCAATTGTAATTCCTAATTCTTGCTTTGATATAATCTTACTAAACTGCTTTTCTACCCCAATAAACTACATAATAAAAAAAGTCTTTGGTTTCAATGGCTCTGGAATATCATCTTCTCCAAGCAATTGCTTAATATTGATCTCAATATTCCGGGCTATAGCTGTTACTGGTGTGTCACTTTGTCGATTACGAAAGGGATCCTGAAGATTATATGCTGTCTTATCGGCAAGGAAAAACAAGGCTGCGATAAGAACCAATAGTGGAATCTCGAAAATCGGACTTACATCCTGTATGGCTATCGATAAAGTGATTAAAAAAAGATATATCGCACCGTGAAGGAAAAGCCGGTAAGTAACTGGAAACACGGTCGTATTGATCCGTTCGGCCCTACCCATAGCATCTACGAGACGCACTAAAGTCTGATCCAGCTGAACACGATAAAACTCGTGCATAGCTTGCTTCTCTGATAATTTCTTGATCGTGAGTGCCTGTAATTGGGTGATTGCCAATGGCACGTTTTTATGATGTTGAAGTAAATCAATTTCATCCTGCGTCAGTTCCAACGGTCTAGCAAGAGGATTGAGACCGCGAAGAGAATCCCCTAATGCATAACACCAAGCAATCTGCTTGTAGGCTATGTCCTTTATAGCACCTACATATTCGGCATCAAGATAGCTTTGTAACTGGATGACAAGCGAACGGGAATCGTTGACAATAGCGCCCCATATTTTTCGAGCTTCCCACCATCGTTCATAAGATTGACTCATTTTGAAAGACAATAAAACCGATATGGCTGTTCCTAAAAATGCAGGAACTCCTAATGGCATATCGGGAAGCCTATCTTCCAATAAATAAGTAAAGGCATTAAAAATTAAGCCAATAATGGCCACCAAAGTGATTTCCTTTTTTACTTTGTTAAACATATAACGGAAGGGAATCTTCGACGAGTTTAGTATCATAATATGATAAACAATGATTCTTGACATCTGTTTCTCATATTTCTATTTTATTTTGAATTTGTAGAGACTTGTTTACTAATGTATCGTTAAGTTGGTACTCCAATAAAGTAGGAAGTTGACGAACCAATTTTTACTTTTCCTTATTAAAAAAAATCATGGGTAAAATTGCTAAACTCCTATCCTCCAATAGTAGGACTAAATGTAACGTTCTATGTGATATTCCAGTCCATCCACCAGGTAACAGGCAAAGTATTTAACCAATGGCTCTTCCTGTTTAATTAATATCCATTAATTAGATGCAATCCCTATATCTTTTAGATTAGTCAAAGATGTAGCTAATGAATTGCTATATTTTATGTGTTTTTTACTATAACGTTTCTAAAATCTGAATAGCACGTTCGTTTTTAGGATTGATTTTAATTAACTGTTGGTAACTCTGCTTTGCTTTATCTTTCTTTCCGGCTTTTAAATAGGCTTCTCCCAAGCTGTCATATACATTTTCACTATTGGGATATAAGCGTGTATTGACTCTAAAAAGATCAATAGCTTGGGTAGTTTTATTCTGATGGAGCAGTTCATATCCCCTACTATTCAAAAAACCTTCAGAAAGTTGCTCGTGGTTACTATCTTCTTTTTTTGCTTTTTGATAAGCTTCTGCACCCTTTTCAAAATGACCTTCTAAAATTAACTCCAAGGGTACAAATTCATCTTTAACTAATTTTGGGCTTTTAGAACGGATTGTTTGATCAGCCAACGTCTGTATGAGTTCTTTCTTTCCTGAGATGGTATCTTGTACAAAACTCACCTTAAAATTCCATTCACGCATTGCGAATGTATGTTCTCCTACTTTGATCAGTTCTGTCGGATTATTCAAGTTCTGAACGGCCATCAGTTTACCATCTTCTTTATATACTTTGATAAACCCATACTGATCATACTTATATCTTCCTAAATAGGAATTTAGATCTTGTTGGGTTAAAGGTAAAATTTTATGAGCAGGTGCAATATAATTAGGCCAACTGTATGTTAAAGCAACGGAACGGACGAGTTCATTGATAAACAGGGGTTTGTTCGTATTCGTAAGCACTACAACTCCGTCACCACTTGTTTTACTACCAATAAAACTGCTACTGAACCCTTCATTCCAGCCACCATGGGAAACATACATCTCGCCGTCATAATTTTCAAGAAAAATGCCTAAGCCTATAAATGATTCTATGAAAGGACTAGTAAATTGTTCAGCCGTCTTTTTGGAAATAATGACATTGCTTTTGCCGCTCAATGTATTTTGAATATCAATGACAAATTTGGCATAATCTTCTGCAGTAGACCACAAACCTGCAGCAGCCTGCTCCGGATAGATATGATATCTACCTTCCACTCGTTTTCCGTCTGCACTATAGGCTGTAGCTGCAAATTGAGCTGCTGAGGATGGAAGTGGTTGCTCAAACGTACTGTTTTTCATTTGAAGAGGCAAGAGCACTTTTTCACGCATTATGGTTGTAAAGTCTTTCGCTTCGATATCCACAAGCATTTGCTGCATCACCGTATATCCACCTCCTGAATATCGAAAACTGGCCCCAGGAATTTTATCAACAAAAACCATAGGCGTATTAGAGGGTTTTTCGCCATTCAATACTTGAACTGATGTGGGAATTGGATCTTTTATTGAATAACCGGGAAATCCGCTTACAGTGAATCCAGCAGTATGACTCAGCATATTTTTAAGCGTGACTTTTTTCGTTTTTGTCCATTCATGATCAGGAACTTTCCATGATACCAAATATGCGTTCACATCCATATCAGGATCTAGCCTACCTAGCTCTACTGCCTTCAACGCAGCATAAGCACTTACTGGTTTACTCATCGAAGCTACTTGAAACAAGGTATTAGCGCTCACTGCGGTCTTAGATTCAAGATCGGCGTATCCGTATGTTTTACTCCAGATGACTTTGGAATTTTTGATAACAGCTATACTTACACCGGGAACATCATAAAACTTCATCCGAGAAACGATATCCCATGAAGATTCGCCCTCAAACCGGACTGGTGGTATTAAGCCGGATTCTACTTTTGTAATCTCTTCTTGCAGCTGTCGGTCGGTCTGTGCAAAAACAGTTGTCACCAACATTACGAAAATAAATGTAATATGGAGGGGTTTTATAATCTTCATGATCTTCTAAATTTAGGTTGATAATTAAAACATAACATTTTGCTTTTCATTTTTGATGAAGTTATCATGAGCATTTCCAGCTATGCTCATTATGGGATTGTGGGATTTTTGACCTTAGCTCAAAATCCAACAACTGAAACTCCGAAGCCGCTGCCCTATTTGTTGATTTAAAAGTAGCATAAAAATAAACCGATAACCATAACATTTAGACTAACGCACGGAAAAACTCGGTGAACGGAGGAAATGTGAAGGTGAATTTGTATACTTAAGGTGAAAATATTACATTTAATACCAAAAACAGCGTGTGTTAGGCACCTTTAATCAATAATATGGAACAAACCCTTGAAATCCAGAACGGAAGTAAAAAAATTTATAAAGATAAAGCAATTTGGGTTGGAACATTTATAGGTGGACCCTTAGTTGCTGGTTACTTTATTGCGGAAAATTTTAAAGTGTTTGGAGAATACGGCAAAGCTAAAAAAACGTGGATTTACACGGTTATAATGACCATTATAATTTGTGGAGGTATATTCTTAATTCCAGATCATATCAAAATTCCAAATCAAATAATTCCTATCATTTATACCACTATTGCTGCTGGTTTACTTAACTATTTTCAAGGTAAAAATATTGAACATTATATCGAGGCAGGTGGAGAGGTTTTCAATTGGGGACGTATAATTTGCGTTGGACTAATTGGTCTTATGGTCACCTTGATCATACTATTTTCTGTCATATTTGTTACGGATCGGTCAGGAACAACTGAAACGATAAATACCTATGGTGTTATGAAACATGAACTTGTTTTTGACAGTGACAACCTGACTAATCATGAAGTTGATAAATTGGCAGACATTCTGACGCAAACAACTTTCTTTGATGAGGAAGTAACTAAGTATGTGTATGCTGAAAAAATAAATAGTACCTATGTGATTTCTATTTCAGTTGTTGATGGAACTGCAAATGACGATCAGGCATTGCAATCCTACAAAGAACTTCAAGCGGAGATGGAAAGGTTTTATCCGCAAAACAAAATAATAATTAACCTAGTGGTTGACCATTTAGATAACATCATAAAAAAAATAGAATAGAACATGTATCGAAGGAATTTATTGCCCTACTCAATTTAAATGATTAAAAACAAGATATTTAAAATCTTAAATCAAAATACCGATGAATATATGACGCTATAACTCCATGATGAAAAGAGAATAGATCTTATGAAATCAATTTATTTACTTTTCTTTGTCCTGTTTCTTTTAAAAAGAACATTAAAATAATAGCAAGCCCTATACCGGCAATCCAGAATAAACCTGTCAGTTGAAAATGTGTAGATTTATTGGCTCCCTGAGATAAAGTTTGTCCAAAAAATTTACTAAAAATAGGGTTCAACAATGTGGTAACTCCAAAAGTTATAAAGTTAATCGCACCTGTAGCGCTACCTTTAACTTCATCTGGGTTGGATTCTTTAATGACCGAGTAAGGGATCATAGCAGCACCAGAAGCAACTCCAAATATAAAATTAGTGGTATATGCCGATAGCAAATCTGGCATAAAAATGATCTGGCAGATAGCCAAGATCATAACCATTGCACCTGCCAATAACACCGGTTTACGTGCAGCAATTCTATCCGTTATATACCCTAAAAGTGGACATCCCAACACCCATCCCATAGGGATCATCGCACTGGCTATAGTTGCGGTATGAAAACTAAAATCTTTATCCTGTTCGAAGAAAGCAACTCCCCAGGTCATGGCAAATATCGTGGTAGGCGCAAATAATAAGCCAGATATTATCCCACACAACCAAGACTGAGGATTTGAAAAAACAACTTTATAAGGCCATAAAATTCCTTTTGAACCAATGTGATTTACCGGTTGAAATTGATCAGCGTTTTTAGGTATCACGAGTAACAGACCAAAAGCCACTAGAATCGTGACTAGACCGGTTGTAAGCCAAAAATGATTAATATTTACTCCCTGTTCAATCCATGGACCAACAATGAACTGCCCAGCAGAACCTCCAAGCATACCTATACATTGTGTAAAGCCTATGGCTGTTGCCAAGGATTTTGCGGAGAACCCTTTTGAAGCTAAGTATACACATCCTGGAAAGGCAAACGCACAGCCTGCCCCCTGCAATAAACGACCAGCATTACCTGAAAATGAATTGGAGAGTACAAAAAGTAAACAACCGAGTCCTAATATAAAAGTTCCTATAAACAACGAATATTTAGCCCCAAATTTATCCAGTGCCAAACCTGCAAGCAAACTAACCGTAGAGTAGGTATAATAATAAGTGCCTATTATAGTAACAAGACCAACAGGACTTACCTTAAATTGTTCAGCCAATTGAGGTAACATGACTGCTGGAGAAGAACGTATCACATAATCTAAAAAATAGAATATAAGTCCAAATACCCACGCAAGAATATACAATTTGGTGGCTGCTCCTGCTTTACTTTGTTCCATTTTATGATTTTTACGTTTGTAAAGGTAAAAATTTTAATGCGTAATATCTTTAAAGCGATCTGAATTTATAGATTTTCTTTGACACTTTGATATCAATATTGAAATACGTGAAGTTGCTGGCAAACATTCTTCTAGCTGACTTATAATCAATTTCTTAATTAGAAAAACCGATTGAATGGTAGGTTTTAAAAGGTGAAATTGAAAAGTTAAAAAAATACATATACTCAAATCCTATTTCAATAATTTATCAATTATTGTTTTATAATAAATTCAAATTTGGTATCTTTGTCGAAAGCTAAAGAAATAAAGCTCTAAGCGTTCAAAACATGCTCCTATAGCTCAGTTGGTTAGAGTAGAAGACTCATAATCTTTTGGTCACTGGTTCGAGCCCAGTTGGGAGCACCTCATGGGACAAGTCAGAAAAACACTGACTTGTCCCATTTTTTTTCCTTTTAATTTATTGTTTTTCAAATAGATAAGCTCGACTCCAAGATTGATTCGAGCGGTTCGATGTCGTGTTCCATCAAATACGAGTTTTTCAGGGAACATCGAACCAATATATTGCGTTTACGCTCTAAAGTAGTGATTTCATAGAACTTATTGATCTCTTCAATCTGTTCTAGCGAATCCTCATGAGCTCACTTATCTCCGTGTTCCCCCCAATAACCTTCTCAAATTAGCTTCCATTGAAGCCATCCAATCATACATTTCTTCCTTTAAGACTTTAAAATCTATCTCATCAAGCTTTCAAAGATAGAGTTTGGCGCTACCCTACTTGGCATATCACTTTATAAAGCAATGGTTTTAATAGAAATTGGAAATATGGCTAATAGAGAAACTTTAGAACTTATAAAATGAAAAGGAATAATATTGATTAACGGTAAGATAATTCTATCTTAAAATATAAATTCTGAAAAAAAACAGAGTGGAGATGTTCAAACTTCTATTGTGCCGATCAGTAAGAATAAGCTGAACATTTAAAATCAATTTTTTGTTTATAGAGATAATAGTGGATGATTTGGAGTGAATAATAATTATTTTATCAGATGTGAAAAATCAAGATGATTTTCGAATAGATCACCTTGATTAGATTATAATAGAACAAATAAATTGGCAGATATAATAATTACAAATAATGCTAAATCCAGAGTCAGTGATAGTGCGTAATCCCAACCATTTAGTATACAAATTGATTAAAACTGTCGGTTTTTTGAAAAATTTTGGTGGAATAGAATACTTAATGAAAGCCAGTTGAATTATTTCAAATCAACTACTACTTTTCCTTTGGCACGCCCGCTCTCCACATATTCGAGTGCTTCATTAGTCTGCTCAAACGAAAATGATTTATCTACCACTGGTCTGATCACTCCTTTTTCTATAAGTTTGGAAATATCCTGCAATTGCTTTCCATCTGCTCTCATAAACAGGAATGAATAGTCAACACCTAGTTTACTTGCTTTTCTTCGGATGCCCGAGCTGATCAGTGACAGCACAATCTTAACAAACCAAGGAGCATTAATTGATTTGGCAAATTCTGGAGTTGGCGGACCTGAAATGGAAATCACCTTTCCTCCAGGTCTTAAGATACGTAAGGATTTCTTCAGAGTTTTTGTATCCTGACTGTTGAGCACCACATCGTAATCTTTCAAAACGGTTTCAAAATCCTCGGTCTTATAATCGATCAAAATATCTGCTCCAAGGTTTTTAAGCATTGAAAAGCTCTTTTCACTTGCAGTGGTGGCAACAGTTGCACCCAAATGTTTTGCTAACTGAATAGCAATTGTTCCCACACCACCAGAGCCTGCTTGGATAAATACTTTTTGTCCTTTCTTCAAATTAGCTTTTTCAATAAACGCTTGCCAAACCGTTAATGCAACCAATGGAATAGAAGCAGCTTCTACCATCGAAAGATTCTTGGGCTTTAAGGCTAGATCTTTTTCATTAATAGCGATAAATTCTGCAAATGTCCCAATCTGGAAATCTGATGGACGCGAATATACCTCATCCCCTACCTTGAACTGTTTTACATTTTTCCCAATCTGGGTAATTACACCTGCTACATCGTGACCTAGAATAAGGGGAAATTTATAAGGCAAAATCAATTTGAATTCACCAGACTTGATTTTGGAATCCAGGACATTGAGGCCAGAAGCGTGGATTTCAACCAAAACTTCATTCTCCTTAATATTAGGTTCTGCGACCTCAATCAATTGTAGTTTTTCTACTTTACTATACTTTGAAATACTATATGCTTTCATATCGAATGTAATTAATTGATTAACTTCTTATTATATTTATTGGGATTAATCAAATCAAAAGCCACTTTAGGAAGCAAACGGTTCAATAGGTAAATGACCTTACTATCACCAATTCTGATTGTATATTTATCGTTTTCTAATCCATTAATCAGACCGCTTATCAATTGTGCTGGACTTATTTTTTTATCATCTCTATCTGCAACCATATCTGTATCAACCAACGGTGGCAGAAGTTCAAATATTTTCAATTTACTGTTGATAATCTGTAAGTGTTTGCGTAGTGACTGCACATAAAAAGCCAATGCTGTTTTAGAAGATGAATAAGTTGCTTCTATAGCAGACGGAACCATACTCAGAATTGATGTGGTATGGATGATAGCGGCTTCATCTCTCGATTTTAACATATCCATAAAAAGATTGTTCAACCGTATCACGCCAAAGTAATTAACTTCCATTTCATAAATGGCACCTTTTAAATGATTATTGTTGGGTACACCTAAATTTAAAGGTGGAACACCCACACCTGCATTATGATACAAAATATCAATGCCGCCCAAATCATTTACCTTATTAAATAAAGATTGGGCATCTTCTTCTTTTCCTGCATCACTTTGGATGGAAGTGATAGATGGAAATGATTTTTTGACTACATCCAGTTTTGCCTGATTTCTACCGGTTATAATCACCTTCGCACCGATTTCTAAGAATTGCTTTGCTGCTTCCAGTCCTATCCCTGATGCTCCACCAGTGATCAAGATCGTTTTACCTTTTGCGTTCATTTTTCATTTAGATAATATAGATTGATTAATGAGGCACCTGTTCCGTGATGGGATTTACGAGACTGTGTATTTTTTTGGTGTCCCCTACAGGAACTTCAAACTGATTTTTCTCTAAAGCGGCATACAGTTCATCGGCGACCTCTGATGGCGGAATACCGTTTGCTCCTCCAATCTCTGCCGAAAATTCGGTATTTACCAAAGGTGGATATACTTCATAAACATTCAGCTTTTCATTTGTAGCAAGTGTGTCTCTCAGACCTTGGGTATAACTGTGTAGCGCTGCTTTGCTTGCGGAATAGGTAGGCAAATATTTGTTAGACCTAAACACAGCTATCGAAGAAACATTTACAATTGCCGCCTCTTCCTGCTCTAAAAGCAATGGTAAAGTCAGTGCCGTAAAATCAATCACACTGATGTAATTGGTATTAATTTCCTGGTAAGCTTTTTCTGCAGCGTTATTATTAACATCATTTAAATCATTCATGAATGCTGATCCAGCATTATTGATGATGATATTCAACTCTGGATAGTTCGTTTTGAGCTCTCCTGCAATGCGAATTCTGTCTGCTGCTACTGATAAATCACCAGCAATGGCAACGGTGTTGTCTAATTCTTTTAATGCCCTTTGAAGACGTTCTTCACTACGTCCGTTGATGATGATCTTGTTTCCTGCGGCACTTAGTTTTTGGGCAATAGCTAAACCTATTCCTGCACTTCCGCCGCTGATGAACACTGTATTTCCTGTTGTTTTCATTATCTATATGTTTTTTTTAGAATTTATTTGTTAGTATCCAGTGTGGGATAATCCGTGTATCCTTTTTCACCTGGCGTATAAAAAGTAGCTTGGTCTGGTTGATTAAGAACTGTTTGTGTTCTAAAACGCTCTACTAGATCAGGATTGGCAATAAAAGGAACTCCAAAAGACACCAAATTAGCATCTCCATCAGTCAGCACCTGATTGGCAGTCTCCCGAGTAAAAGCCCTATTAATAATAATCGTTCCTTTATAGATTTTACGGAAATGTTTCGCTACTTCCTGAATTGCATTAGGTATTGCAGAAACATCTGTAAACGGCTCTATCAGGTGAATGTAAGCCAAGCCGTAATCATTTAATCTGTTGGTGATGTAATCGTACAAGGCAATGGTTTCATCGTCTACCAAAATGCCCATAATTCCGTTTAAAGAAGGATTTAAACGAACTGCTACTTTTCTAAGATCAACCACCTGCTCCAAATCATCTAGAATATCGAACAAAATTCTGGCACGGTTTTCTACAGAACCACCATAATCATCTGTCCGCTGATTGCTGTTTTTGCTAAAGAACTGCTGCAGCAGATAACCGTTGGCACCATGAATTTCAACACCGTCAAAATCCGCTTCGAATGCGTTAATGGCTGCCTGCTTGAAATCCGCTACTGTTCTTTTGATATCATCAATACTCATTGGCTGTGGCGCTTCGGATGCCTTAAAACCCTGTACCGTAAAAATCTGTTGTTCAGGATTTACAGCTGAGGGAGCCAATGGCTTTTCCCCATTATGAAAATCTGGATGTGAATATGCTCCGGTATGCCAAAGCTGTGCAAATATTTTTCCACCTTCGCGATGTACTGCATCTGTCGTCAATTTCCAGCCCTGTATCTGCTCATCGCTATAAATACCCGGCACATTCACCACACCAACAGCCTCTTTACTAATAAAAGTTCCCTCGGTGATGATCAGACCTGCACTTGACCGTTGTTTGTAATATAATGCGGTTAATTCTGTAGCCACATTGCTGGGGTTTACAGAGCGGCTTCTGGTCATTGGAGCCATGACGATTCGGTTGTTTAACTCTAGCCCGTTTAGGTTATAAGATTCAAAAATTATTGCTGTTTCCATTGCATCTCTAATTTAATTATGTAAATTTGCTTGCGTTTTGCAAGTGCAAATATATAAACAACTTTTGATTTGCAAGTGATTTAATTAAATTATTTTATGATGGATACTAAAAAGAGATCTGATTGCCCTATCAGCAGCTCATTGGATATATGGGGAGACAAATGGTCATTGCTTATCGTTAGGGATCTTATGTTTGCTAAACAGTGTACTTACGGTGATTTCCTAAAATCGGGTGAAAAAATAGCAACCAATATTTTGGCTTCGCGATTACAGATGCTGGAAACAAACGGGATAATCACGAAGCAGGACCATCCGGAAAGCAAAGCAAAAGTTTTATATAAACTAACCCAAAAAGGGGTTGATCTGCTTCCTTTGATGATCGAAATAAACTTATGGGCAGATAAATATTTTATTTTGCCAAAAGAAAGAAAAGCAATGCTTGACGAAGTAAAAAAAGACAAGGAAGGGTTTATCAGAGAGAAAACAATCGAGCTATTATAAGCCCAAATTAATAGAAAAACGAAGTTGATCTTTTTTACAGAAAACAAGTTCAAAACTAGTCTGCTCTTCCTTCTAAATAATTTTGATATTAGCAGGGATAATTTGAAAAAGGCCCAGATGGTACAAAGCGTCGATTTAGTATTTAAAAATCGTACTTTAACTTGCTCCATAATGAATCAGTTTTACGATTTTCGTAGCTCATACATAAACTTGAACAGTAGAAATCGATCACCGATACCGAAATCATCATTTTTGCTTGACCTAATTTATAAGAGATTTTAAAGTCTTTAAGAGTTAGTTTCTATTATCAATTATGACACGATGAAAAAAACAAAATAAACGTCATGTTGTTGTACATTTTTGATTTGATAATTACAGATAATAAATTATCTTGAACAATTTTTAATTATAGAATAACTAAGATTAAGGTTAGACGATTCCATTAACTGATTGGTTATGATTATAAAAAGTATATGAAAGAATTATTAAAAAACAAAAAATTGATACTAAATCATATCCCTGATCATGGTGCATGGACCTATAACATTATTATTCCCGGTTCTAAAGACATTAGGGGCAAATGGGGATCTATCAAAGTTTCAGGGACAATTGATGGTTATGAATTTAAGAATATGAATTTAGCACCACGAAAAGGGTTGGACATGTATATGTCAGTCAATGGCAGTATCAGAAAAGCAATCAATAAAAATGGTGGTGATACCGTAATCGTTACCATGTACAAAGATTCTGATAATAAACTTACAGATGAAGACGATATCATAGCATGTTTTAGGGATGCTGAAGTGCTAACAAAATTCAAAGCTCTTGACGAAGAGGAAAGAACGATTATCATGACAGATATACTCTCGCAAGCTGATGAGAGCAGTCAGGAAAAAAAAATACTTGTAGAAATAAAAAAACTTAGTAACAAAATTGGGCAGTAGACATTGATATAGAAACATATGCTAAAAAAAACAACCTTCGACTTTCTTAAAGACCTGAAGAAAAACAATACCAAAGAATGGTTTGATAAAAACCGCGATATCTATCGCGAAGTCTATGAAAATTTTGAGGAGTTCACACAAAATCTCATTGATTCCATCAGCCAGTTTGACCCTTCAATCGCATCTTCTCATTTGTTAGCAAAAGATTGTATACCACGTTTAAATAGGGATCTCAGATTTACAAAAGATAAATCCCCTTACAAAACCTATCTCTACACTGTGATCAGTAGTGGTGGACGAAAAAGTGGAAATGCAGTATATTATGTGATGCTCGATCCAGACAAATGTTGCTTCGGTGCAGGTAGTTTCCAACCAGATGCAGACAAACTAAAAAAATTGCGTCAGGAAATAGATTACAACTTTGAGGAATGGATAAAAATAGCAGAAGATCCTAAATTTAAGACGGCCTTCCCTGATGGTATCATTGCGCAAGAAAGTTTGCAAAAAGTCCCCAATGGTTTTGATGCTGCTAATCCGGCAGCTACTTTTCTAAAGATGAAGGGCTTTTTTGTAAGACAATATTATGCCGACTCCTTTTTCTTGAAAAAAGACAATTTTAAAGATATAGTTGAGCGGCTTAAAACATGCCTTGAGCTCAACAAATTTGTGAACAGGGTTTAGCTAGGTGGTGGTATTATGGATATTAACCAAAATAAGAAATTACCATTCAATTTTTCTGATTTTACATCGGGGAAACCACTCCATTCTGTAGGAATTGACCTTACCGGTAGTGAGAAAAGAGCTTCAGGCTGGTGTGTGTTGCAAGGCAATTCGGCCAGCACCTCAAAATTATTCACCAACAAAGAGCTGATCAATCAAACTATCTTAGCAAATCCGGCAGTTATTTCAATTGATTCTCCACTTTCTCTCCCCTTTGGACGTTTGTCTGTTTTTGATAATGACCCCGGCAGGGCAGCCTTTGGAATAACCAGGGCATGTGAACGTATCATGTCCAAAAGGGGAATTAGATCTTATCCCCCACTAATCAAGAGTATGCAACAACTAACTTTGAGGGGAATTGAACTGGCACAAATTTTTAGATCCTTCGGCTACCAAGTCATAGAAAGTTTTCCCGGCGCTGCACAGGATGTTTTAGGCATGCCCAGAAAACAGACAGACTTACCTCAACTGATTAGCAGTTTACAACAATTCGGATTGAGGGGTGATTTTATCAATGGATTGCTGAGCCATGATGAAATTGATGCGATAACCGCTGCCCTGGTAGGCCATTTTTTTACCGATAATAAATATGAAGCAATCGGAACGACTGAGGAAGGTTACCTGATCCTTCCAAACTGCAAGACCTAATAACCTTTCTAGTATGATCAGCTGGCAAGGTATTGGCCTTTAAATTAAAACATAATGACATATAGCTATTAAGCTCAAAAAGTGCTAAAGATTAAGTTTAACGTGTTGTGCATTATGATATAGAGATTTAAAGAAAGCAAATAAGTTGTTCATTTAGCTTAATATCAGCTAAATGTTTCAATATCAAACGATTTAAAATAAACAACTTAACAACAAATCACTAAAGAATACTGGAAGTTTTAAGGAAAATATAGTCATGTAATTACCCGTACAAAGAAGACGTACAGTCATGAGTGATATTGAGGTTATTAGTCTTAGTTTAACAGCTAAATATCTTGGTATTGATCGCGAGAATGACCTATTCCTAAAGCTTACATCAAGTTTGGCTTTTAAAATTGAACGCATAGTAGATAATAGGACAAATCGAGGGTTTGCTGCCTTAACAAGATGCTATTATCATGAAACTTACCGAATCGTTCAATAGGTTTGAAGATGTATTTATCGTAGACAGCAGCAGGTAAGTTTGATCAATTTTTCTTATTAATGTATCTAGATATCTTTTTAAAGTATTAATAAAATTCATATAAATTTGATTTTTCACAAAAAACATCTTTTCACCATAAAACAACTATTTAGTAATAAATTTTATTAAATACTACTTTTATTTTGATAAAGTATTGTTAATATGTTTCTTGCATCTTTATTATATATGAATTTATATAGTTGCTTAACTAATTTTATTCATTATCCCTTGTTTTTTTATTAATGATATAGGTTATAGATAAATTTGTAAAAGACAATCTGGATCTACTCTTTATGTTGTTTTTTTGTCATTTTAAAGTCTCAATAAATCTTGTTCTGAATTTTTAAGTCAAAAAGTCAATTAATATTTTAATATTTGTATCACTTCGAAACGAAACAAATATTACGGCATCTTGGAATCGCTTTCAATATCTTATAATTTTCGAAACCAAATAGCGATTCGTCGTTCTCAAAAATGATGTTAACGCGCTTTTATTTATTATTTAATCTTTCTATTAATTTCAATGATGAGAGAAAAAGCAATCATGCTGTCGATTCAGGTAATTTTTATTTTATTCATGTCGGTTTTATCAGGTTGTAGTGATTTTGAATATAGCCCAAATCAGATTTTTAGTAAAAATTCTTATCGCGATCTTAATGCAATCAATCTAAACAAGTTGGGGGATGGACTGCAAGATGATACTGTTCGATTCATAATAACTGGAGATACACAGCAATCACACAATGAAACAATAACTTTTTATAAGAAAGTAAATACGATGCCAGGGATTGATTTTGTGATTGTGGCTGGTGATATAACAGAGTTTGGTAATCTTAAAGAAATGCAATGGGTTGCTGAAAACCTTAATAAATTGAATAGACCATTCCTTGCAGTTATTGGCAATCATGATCTTACTTCACGTGGCAGAGATGCATTTCAGTATATGTATGGACAGCTCAATTATTCCTTTGTATATGGGGGAGTTAAATTTATCTGTCATGATACGAACAGTAGGGAGTATAATTTTAATGGTCAGGTACCTAATATACCCTGGCTTAAAAAGGAGCTAGAACCACAGGCGCATGTAAAAAGTTATGTGGCCATTTCTCATGTTCCACCTACTTCTCCAGATTTTGATCAAAATCTGAAATTCGATTATGCTTCAACATTTAGCACAGCTAGAGGTTTTCTTACATCCTTTCATGCTCATAATCATGTTTTCGAGGAGTTTAAAGTTGGAAACTTTGAAACACCTTTTGTAGTTACGAGTGCAATTGGGAAAAGTGAATTTTTGTTTGTCGAAATTATAAATAATAAACTGAGCTTTGAGAAAATATCTTTTTAAATTTAGCATACTAGTCCTTTTTTTATTTGGCAAAGTAAATCATAGCAACGCGCAGAAAAAGAGCTTTTTAGTGCCAGATGCAGCAATCATTCAATATGCCGGAAGTATTGGTTATTTTAGTGTGGGAGCAGGATATGAGATTTTTAAGAATAAGAGAGGAAACATTGATTTTAATTATGGTTATGTACCTGCTTCTAAAGGTGGGAAACTACATGCTTTAACAACAAAATTTTCTTATAAACCATTTGAAATAAAGTTAAATGATTGGGGAACACTGTACCCGCTAAATCCAGGTATATTTCTCAGTTATACTTTCCATGATGATTTATCATTTAAATTTCATTCATCTGAATATCCATCTGGCTATTATTATTGGTCTCCAGCGTTAAGACCTCATGTATCATTGTCTAATGAGATTGAGCTTAATATGGGCAAAATATGGAAGGAAATGGGGATCGAAAAGATTGGAATTTATACTGAATTCAATTCAAATGATTATTATATCACCAATTATTTTCAAAATATAAAAGCACTTTCTCTTGCTGATGTTTTTCAGCTGGGCGTAGGTGTACGATTTAAGTTTTAATGCTGATCTGTTAAACTGCAAAACGGTTTATGTCTGATACTTTGAGTAAGTGTTTTTAGGCATTTTTATATTGGTGTCTCAATTGAATTATAAAATCTTAGATAGTTTTTTAAGTTTAAAGCATGAAGAAAATAATTTCAGTTTTGGATGCGACAAATGATGAGTGAGGAAATCTGAGTCAAATTGCAGTTGATAGACTATTGTGTATTGAATTTGCGGTTATAATGATTTCTAACTGATTTTATATTCTTGCGGATTTGAAGGTTTTAACCCAACAGATCTACCACATACAACATATGGAAAAGCATATCTCGTTTCAAAAGGAATTCAGAATAAATTTTTTTCACCTTTTGCCCTTTCTGCGCACTCTGTTTTTGATATTAGAAAGGCTTTAAGATTTTTGGAGAAAGAAGAACCGTAAATAGTAATGTTGGTCACTTCAGATTTTCACCTGAAGCGTCTAAAAATTTAATGGATATTATAGTTCCTAAGCATTCACCGATTTTTTTTATCCCATGATTCTAACGGAATGAAGTTTTTGACTCGCGATGAATTAACTTAACAGATGTAAAAACTACTCTTGGTTATGTTATCCTACAATTACAAAATTTAGATAAATAATCTTACCTCAACTAGTTCAACTCCGGTGACTACGTACTATAAAAAAGTTTAATTTTATTTACAACAGACCTTAATGGTACAGAACTGCTATCTAACTTTTCCAAAACAGTCTGTAATTCATCTACATCTATAGGCTTGAGTAAATAATCGACTTGATTGTCTGAAAGTAACCTTAAGATCAGTTCGTCATAAACAGTGGTAAATAAAAAAGCGGATTCTACTTTAAATTTATTAAAAATTTCAAAGCTCATTCTCTCTGATAGTCTATAATTCATGATGAGTAAATCAGGATGTACATGCGTTGCAAACCACATATGCACATCAGCGATGTTGATGAAAATGGCGTCAATTACAATTTGAGGTCTAATTAAATTTAGCAAACGTATCAAACGTTTTGCACTTAATCGCTCTTCTTCTAAAATTACAATATTTCTAATCATACAACTAATCATGTTTATTCAAACCAACATCGTTGCTTGATGTACATTACTAAAATTCATTTTTATCAAGCTGCTTCCGATAAAGCAAGGGTGATTTACCTACCATATTCTTAAAAAACTTGCTAAAAGTCCCAAAATCTAAAAAATTTAATTCACCCATGACATCTTTAATCGACATGCTTGAGACATTCAATAAGATAACTGCTTCTGAGATAACGATTTCTTCTATAATGGCTTTTGGAGTTTTCCCAGTCACTTCCTTGACAATACGACTTAGATGCTTCCTCGAAATAAAAAGTTGATCGGCATAGTACTGTACAGATCGAGTTGCTTTGAAATTAAAGGATACAAGATTTAAAAATTCCATTACCGTACGGTTTTTATGCTCAAATCCTGTATGTGTTTTATCCAAATTACCGCTGATTTTTGCACTGATTTCATAAAAGAGCAACATCAATGTCATTTTAATTATTTCCATTCGAAACATCAGATCTTCACGAGCAGTATTCTGATGTTCCAAATTATTGAAATATTCATAAAAACGACATGATTCTCTTGAATCTAATAATAGTATAGTCTCATACTCACGACCCAATTTCTCCATCGAATAAGCTTTATATACGGGTAAAGTCATTTTTTGAAAAAAGTCGAAATCTGTAAACATCGTGTGCATTTCAATATCTTCCGAGCAATCTAAAATCTGCATCACAACCATAGGTGATAAAAAATAAATAGTATCTTGGGAAAGGGTATGTTCAATAAAGTTTAAGGAAAGTTTTAAAGTTCCTTTTCTAATTAAACAGACCCCCAAATAGTCAAAACGAACGGGTTGTTGTAAGAGATAAGTATCAATCTCTATTTTAAAAGATTTTAGTATTGCAAGACCTCCATGAATTCGGTTATCCATCTTGTTATGAGACAGAAAATCTTTAAAAGAGAATTTATTTATCTTTGTTACCATGTACTAATCAATTAGTAATACTAAACTTAAAATACGAAATGTCATCTTCAGAAAAGAACCTTTTTTCCAAAAAATCATGTATCAATTCATTTTCATGATGCTTAATTGCTTTTTTTAATGGATCAAAACGCTTTGTCAAAAAATCTTTTGTCATATCATATTGACATAACATCGGATTATTTTTAAAATAAGCATTTCTAAACTCCATCAAATTTTGTAAAAGTTCTTCTTTATCTTCTACCTTTATAAATTTCATTCTCATGATTGCATAACACTGAGATATTTGATGAAATATTGCTAATTCCATCATACCATAAATGCTTCCAAAGTATGTGAAAAATGTAGATCTTGAAACATTAATTGAATCCAAAATATCTGTAACCTTCGCTTTTTGGAACCCATGAGTAACAAAAATAGTTTCTGCATCTTCGATAGCTCTTAAAATAAAATCCTTCTTCTCTCTCATTCCCTTTTACTTTATATTACCAGTTGAAACACTAATTCACTCCCCCCCCTAATGCTTTGTACAGTGTTACTTCAGCATACAAAAGCTTACTCTTGGCTTGTATTTGATCAAGTTCCGCCTGCAATTTACTCTGCTGAGCACTAAGCACTTCTAAATAGGTCGCCATATCGTTTTTAAACAAAATCTTGGCCTGTCGGATGAGATCTTGATTTCGAGCGACTAATTGATCGTTGTATTTCTGCTGGTCTTGTAAAGAAGCAATTTGCTCTAAAGAAATGAACACTTCAGTAGCAGCTTGAAGAACGGCTTCTTTAAATTTTAACTCTGCCTGTTCAGAACGTATTATTGACTGATTATGTGCTGTCTTTAAACGTCGACCTTGCAATAAAGGTTGCGTCAGAGAGCCTGATACCATCCCAAATAATGATCCAGGAATATTAAACCAATTACTTGATGTAAAAGAATTTAATCCTCCTTGAGCGGTTAATCGAAGCGCTGGATACATATTCGCACGTGTTACGTTTACATCAGATATTGCTTGCAAAAAAGCAAATTCAGCTTCTTTGATTTCAGGTCTCCTACTCAACAAAGCTGCAGGAATTCCAGTTGAAAACTCAGTTCTCTCTTTCAATTTTAACAAACTTCCTCTTTGTGCTGTTGGAGATGGTAGTTTTCCGACTAAAGCATGGAGTGCACTTTCCTGAATAGCTGTATTTTCATCAATGATACGAATTGACTTCAACAGATTATCTCTACTATTTTCCATTTGTTGAACAGCGAGAGAATTACTCATTCCTAGTCGTTGCTGTACTTTTGTGATCTGTAAGGTGCTATCAACTATACTTAAATTTTGTTGAGTGATCAATTTTTGTTGGTCAAATAATAAAAGATTATAGTAACCCTGCGCTATTCCAGTAATTAAACCCGTACGAACTGCATTGACGACTTCTTTTTGTTGTAAAAACATGGCCAAGGCACCAGATTTTTGGTTTTTAATTTTGCCCCATATATCAGCTTCCCATGAAATCGTAAGCTGTGAAGAATAATCTTCGATATATGATTTGCCCATAAATTGGCTAGCCATTATGCCATTCATACTATTGTTCGAAGGTCTATTGACTGATGCTGCTCCGACAGAAAGATCTACATTGGGTAGATATCCCCATTTCATTTGCTTCAATGTTTCCTGAGCAGATTCGATCTGTTTGATCGCAATCTGCATATTATTATTGCGCAATAAACCACTATCGATCAATGATATAAGATATTCATCTTTAAAGAAGTCACGATAGGAAAGCTCTGCCAGATTTTTTGATGTGTCCAACATTAACGTTTCACTTTTCATTGAATACTCCTTAGGCAACTGGTTCTTTTGTAATTTTGGAAGTTCTCTTTTTGCATGGCATCCTGTCACAACTGCCATAACTATTAGTGTGCCCAAATACACGATATTTTTTGATCTCATCTTTTTGATACTTATTCTTGATTTTTTTGACTCATTCCTACTAATGCTGCTGTAACAGATGTTCCTCATATTCCCAATCTTTAGGATCAATTGGTTTGCCACTAACACGTTCTTGTAAGTATTGAAAAACGACAAACATAACCGGTGTAAAAAACACACCTAAAACTGTCCCTGCCAACATACCAAATACGGCAGCATACCCTATCGAATGGTTACCAATAGCAGATGGACCTATAGCAGAAAGCAGTGGTAATAAACCGGCAATAAAAGCAAGGGAAGTCATTAAAATAGGGCGTAATCTAGCTTTTGCTCCCTCAATGGCCGCTGCAGCTAATGGCTTACCTGCCCTACGTCGCTGCAAAGCAAATTCTATAATTAAAATGGCATTCTTTGCCAACAAACCTATAAGCATGACCAAAGCCACTTGTACATAGATATTATTGGAAAGTCCTGCCATAGATATCCCCCAGAACACGCCCAATAATCCGACTGGAATGGCAAGCAGGACTGCAAAAGGTAAAATATAACTCTCATATTGAGCTGATAATAAGAAATAAACAAAAACAATACATAATCCAAAAATAGCTGCTGTTTGCCCAGAAGCTGTCCTTTCCTCACGTGCCATTCCTTTCCAATCAATGGTGTAGCCTTGAGGTAATGAGGATTTACCAACTTCTTCTATAGCGGACATTGCCTGTCCAGTGCTGTAGCCTGGTGCTGTTACAATAGTTAGGTTAATACCGTTAAAAAGGTTGAAATGCTCCACATTTTCAGGTCCAGATACAGGTTTTAACTCCACGACACTTTTTAGCGGAACCATCTGTCCCAATCTATTTTTGATACTTATGGTTTCAATAGATTTTGGATCCGATCGAAACCCGGGTTCAGATTGTAAAACTACTCTATAATATTTTCCAAAACGATTAAAATCAGAAGCCTGCATACTTCCGTAATAAGATTGCATTGCAGTAAGTACATCACTTACGTTAAGACTAAGTTGTTTTGCCAATCCTTCATTTATCTTCATCTCATACTGCGGAAAGGAAGCGTTAAATGTGGTGAATGCAAATGCTACTTCCGGTCGTTGCATCAAATTTCCAACAAAAGAATTTGATACATCATTGAAGGCCTGAAGGGTGCCTGAATTACGATCTTGTAAAACAACTTCGAGTCCAGAGGTATTTCCAAACCCAGGTACTGTTGGCATTCCAGCAACTAAAAATGTTGTTTCATCCTGTTGTGCCAATATCCCTTGAAATTCACCTATTAGCGCATTGATATCTCGTACTTCTCCTCGCTCTTTTAAAGGTCTTAATCGCAACATAATTGCTCCTGCCGATGATGAAGTGCTAAAATTCATCATATTAAGACCTGTGATATTTATAATGTTTTCTATTGCAGGATGATCTTTAAGCATTCCTTCCGCTTCTTTAAGATGCGTTAGAGTACGATCCAATGATGCACCTGGAGGATCATTAGCCAAAACCATTAAAAAACTCTGATCTTCATCTGGAATAAATCCTGTAGGAGTAGAGCGAAAAGCATAAATAAATAGTCCGATAAAAAGCGCAAGACCAGCAAAAGCTACTGATTTTCTTTTAATCAAGAAAATAACAGACTTGGCATAACGATTGGTCAATTTATCAAAACCTGCATTAAATCCAGTAAAGAATCGCTGCTTGAAAGATACTTTTTCATGAGCATGATCAGTATGTGGTTTAAGCAAAATAGCACAAAGCGCTGGACTAAGTGTCAGTGCATTAATTGCTGATATTAGGATTGCCATGGCCAGAGTCAAGGCAAATTGTTGATAAAATACACCTGTAGGACCATCCATAAAAGCAACCGGTATAAATACTGCGGACATCACCAAGGTAATGGATATGATTGCACCCGTTATTTCGCTCATGGCAGACATAGTTGCTGAGCGTGCATTGAGTTTCTTTTTTTCCATCTTAGCGTGTACTGCCTCGACGACAACAATAGCGTCATCGACCACAATCCCTATGGCAAGCACCAAAGCAAATAAGGTTAGCAAATTGATTGAAAAACCAAATATCTGCATAAAAAAGAAAGTTCCCACAATGGAGACAGGCACTGCAATGGCCGGAATTAATGTTGAGCGGAAGTCCTGCAAAAATAAAAAGACCACAATGAACACCAATATAAATGCTTCTAATAAAGTGGATAAAACCTGTGAAATGGACTGATCTAAAGATTCCTTGGAACTATAAGGAACTTTATATTTGACTCCAGGAGGAAATGAAGCAGAAAGCTCTTGCAATCGCTCATTCATCGAAATTTCAACGGCATTTGCATTAGATCCTGCAGTTTGAAACACCGCCATCATCACAGCGGGTTTATCATCATAAGAAGTCGTAACCGTATTGGCGTAAGAGCCAAACTCCACACGGGCAACATCTTTAAGCAGTAAGGATGACCCATCATTATTTGCTCTTAAAATAATATCTTCATACTGTTGAGGTTCAGTATATTTACCTTGATAACGGATCGTATATTCAATTGCCTCTTTTGAACTCTCTCCGAATTTGCCAGGGGCTGCATCTTTATTTTGAGACTGTATCGCTGCTGTGATTTCTTCAGGTGAAATATTATAAGCTGACATGCGTTGCGGATCTAACCAGATCCGCATAGAATAATCTTTGTTTCCAAATACTTGCGCGTCTCCTACTCCAGTAATACGTTTTAATTCTGGAACAATATTAATCTTAGCATAATTTTCCAAAAAAAGTTCGTCTATACCTTCTTTATCCCCGTACAAAGTAACCATAGCGACTATACTATTTTGACGCTTCATTGTAGTTACTCCAATTTGATTAACTTCTGCGGGCAACATACTAGTGGCTTGAGAAACCCTGTTTTGGACGTTAACCGCAGCTTGATCTGGATCGGTACCTAGTTTGAAGACCACATTTATCATCAGACTGCCATCATTACTGGCCGTTGAAGATAGATAATCCATATTTTCTACACCATTAATTGCATTTTCCAATGGAGGCGCCACGGATTTCGCAATAACTTCAGCACTGGCACCAGGATAGTTAGCGATCACTGCTACTGTCGGCGGAGCAATTTCCGGAAACTTTGTGATCGGCAATGATGTCATGGCTACTACTCCCAAAATGACCAATAGTATCGATATAACGGTCGCTAATACAGGACGTTTTATTATTTTCTTTAACATGATTTTTTGATAAAATAAAATTTGTAATATCGTAGAAAACGATATTTAACTTACTGTTTAGGTTTAACTACTATATCTGGTTTAACAAAACCCAAACCGCCGACTATGATGCGATCCCCCTGTTGCACTCCCGTACTGACATAATAATTCTCTGTGGTTTTCCCAGTAACCTCTAGCTCAACTTGTTGTGTCTTGTTATCCTTATCAAGTTTATAAACATATATTTTATCTTGAACAGCTACAGTTGCTTTTATTGGTACAAGTAAAGTATTTATCAGCGGTTTAGTTATTTCTACACGACCAGTATTGCCAGCTCGTAGTTCTCTATTGGGATTAGAAAACTTTGCACGAATAGATATTGAACCAGTATTTTTATCAAATTGACCAGTTATGGCATCTAAGATTCCTTTTTGGTTATATTTTTTCCCATTGGATAAGATTAGATCTACTGAATCTTTATCTAATTTATTATTTCCAATGGCCTGAAAGTTGGCAAAATCACCTTCACTCATGCTAAAGTATACAAATACCTGATTGATATCGGTCAAGAGTGTTAAAGGTTCCACGGATGATGAACTAACTAGACTTCCCAATCTATAAGGAATACGGCCTATGTATCCCGAAACAGGTGCTTTTACCAAACAAAAGTCTACATTTATCTTTGCAGCGTTCATAGTCGCTTTCGCTTGTTCGAGATTTGCAAGCGAAGCCTCATATGTTGCTGTTGCCTGCGAAACTTGAAGATCAGATACAATATTATTATCCACAAGCTCCACTTTACGATCTAAATCAATTTTCAAATTCTTTAAATTTGCTAAAGCTACATTAACTGCTGCCTTTGCAGTTTTATACTGTTCAATAAAGGGTCTATCATCAATTTTGAAAAGAGATTGTCCAGCTTGTACATAAGCTCCTTCATCTACAAAAATTTTACTTAGGTACCCAGATGTCTGTGGTCTCACTTCAACATTTGTCACTCCCTCAACAGATGCTGAATATGTGTTTTTCAAAACTCCATCACCAGCTGTTATTGTCTGAACTGATACTTCAGGGATCGAGGTATGTGCTGCCGGAGTACCTTTGCTCTGACATGAAAAAAAACTGACGAGTATTCCTAAACCTACAACAGTATTTAGACCGCTCTTTAAATTCATATGCTTTTCTTTAATTTTTATGGAGACAAATATAGAATTGAAATTTTCGCTTAAAAAGGCAGGAAGATACATCAACTTGGCAAAAAGACGTATCCAAAAACAGCGTATCGATTATTATAAAACAATTTTCTAATATGGCTATTATGAAAAAAGGAACGACCATGTATAATGGTCGCCCCGAACTTAATACCTTATAATAACGATGTAAAATTAGCTGAATGGCAAATGATTAAAAATACAGAAAGACGCTATTTGTAGTAAAAAAGTCAGAATAAATAGTGATAAATAGTAATTAGACAAAATAATTACATTAGACAAATAGGGCTACAAATCTAACACAATGAAATGAAAAACGAGCCACTACTAAAAGAGATATTTTTTTACAAAAACATAATAACTGAAAATATTTTTATGAATTAATTGAGCGCAATATATGATAGTTATATTAAATATATTAAACCAATTTTATATAGAATTAAACCAAAATGAAGTATCATTTAGTTATATATTTGTTTTAATGATAATTGCTAGATTAGATATTAAACGTGAATTGATTTTAAAAGCCTCCTTGGATTTAATTTATTCGCTTGGGCTTCAGGGGGCTTCTATTTCTAAGATAGCATCTCATTCAAATATTGCCGTGGGAACTATATATTATTATTTTGAGTCAAAAAATAAACTCATCTTAGAATTATCAAAATATTGTCGATCGAAAGCAAATGCATTTATTTTATTGAAAACCGATCTGGAAATGGAAGTAAGAGAACAGATATATGCCTTATCTAATATTCTGATAGATTTCTATATTACTCATGCCGAAATATTTAGTTTCGCTGGACAATTTTACTCTTCTCCTTATTATATACAAATGATGGAGCAAAATTGTACAGATACTTATGGAATGGATTTAATAAAAAATATTTTCGATAAAGGAGTTAAAAAAAAATTAATAAGGGAAATAGAATTCACTACTTTTATGTATTTTTTTATGGGAAGTATTTTTTCGTACGTGAAAATAAACATCACTAATTTAGCTTATATTGATAAAACGAATCGTAATGATTTAATAACAATGATTTGGGATGGAATAAAAAGTACGAAATGTATTAAAGAAACTAGCTTAAATTAATTTATCATTTTAATTTTGAAAACGAAACGATATTCAATCTCAGATATGCTCTACTTATTGCAAGATCAAGTACAATTAGAGGAATTCCATATATACAAAAGAGATTTAGTCTTCAATGAAAATCCATTTCCAGAAAATTCACGTTACAGCGCTAATGCTATTAGCATCATCACTAAAGGGAAAGCAAAGTTAAGAATCAATAATAATCAGTATGATATTGAAAAAAATGATCTCATATTTTTATCACCAGATTGTTTAACAAATATATCGGAAATTACGGAAGGTTTACAATTTGTTTCCATAACCTTTTCTCATGTATATTTAAAACAGCAAAATTTTAACACATCTCTTATTGATTCCTTATTTCAATCATTGCTAAGTTGCAGACACATTGTCCGTTTGGATGAAAAAAGTAAAAAGCACCTGTTATACCTTATTGACATCATTCATCATCTAAATAGTGAAGAAAAGATGTGTAAAATAACATCTGAACTATCATCTCGATATTTTAACATTTTATTATTTGAAATTTTAATTCACTTAAAAACTTCAACTGTTTTTTCATCTAAAAGTACATCGCATCAGATGAGTCTTTATAATCGCTTTTTAACTCTATTAAATATTCATGGAAAAGTCCTTCGTAACATTAAATTTTATTCTGATAAACTTGATATAGGAACTGTCTATTTATCTAAAGTAGTTAAGGCTGTTTGTGGAAGAACATCTACAGATCTTATTGAAGATAGAATTCTTGATCATGCAAGAAACCTGTTAATACAAACTGATTTTTCCATTGCAAAAATAGCTGATGAACTTTATTTTTCAGATCAATCTGCTTTTGGTAAATTTTTCAAGAGAAAAGTAAAAATGACACCAAATGAATTTAGAAAACATCAAGGTTTTTAACATTAATTATATAGGATTTAGAAAATTATGATAAAAATGTACTTTTTAGATTCCTTGTGTTTAGAGACTAATTCTTCGAATAATTCGAGTTCGATATGTAGATTCGGTAATGTCTAGGATCGTGACCGATAATTTTTCTGGCGCGCCGTCCTTCCCTTAAAAGATACTTGCCTGAACCCTATCCAATCCCATCACGACTTGTCGCTGTACAGGATGCTCGCCTCGTACATCATCCTTCCTTTTATCGTGGCCGTGGCTTGCGCTCTTGCGCTCAGGTAAAAATTCCCTGGATGTAACGACCCGAGTAATTCTCACCTTGATCTAAGGTCTATTCAGACAGTTTTTTCATTAAGGCCTTCACAGACATAAATAAAGGGTCCAGATCACCATGAACAATACTTCATTACATTATATTCTACCATTTTTTGCCAATGACATATCCTTTTTGAAATAGAATGGGTGGACTAACCCGGTAAAGATGACAAGTATATCGATGCACTCATTGTTGAATTGCAAAGCTAGCATAATACTCATCCCAACTATTTATGTAGTTTCAAAATCATGATACTTTTATTAGGTGTATAATTTTGTTAACTATTCTTTTGTATCCTCAGTTCATATTCAATGACATCATTTCCTAATTCGACTACTCTAATGAAGCGTAGTCGTTCAAGTAGGCTTATTGCCGAGAAATTTTGCGTTGTTGTACTAGCTCTGATACGTTTCAACCCCATACTGTTCAGTCCGAAGTTGATGGCTAGCTGCATGGCAATTGTCATTAAACCCTTTCCTCGGTACTGAGGAAGCAAAACACATCCAAGTTCACCTTCTGCATTTTCAAATCCACGATAGTAACCACAAGTCCCAGTAATTTTACCGGTAGAATTTTCTATAATTCCCCAATGGATGGTGTTTCCTTCCCTGTAATCATTATCTATTTTAGCTTGCATCTCACCTGCAATCTCTGCAGTCGTTGCCTGAATGGCATCATAAAAAGAAATCCCGATGATGTCTTCCAGATCAGCCTTCGCGATTTGTCTGAGCGAAATTATTTCTCCTTCGATGTTAGGAAAATCCGCATATGGCGGAAGTTTAATATGGTCCCCCAATATGTTGATTGAATCTTTTTTACCCATGCCTAGTATCATTTCAAATTTATTTTCCTTGGTTGTGTTTATACACATTTCTTTCCAACCTGCTTTCCTATAAAACTGCGCTGCTCTTGTATTAAAGACTTTTCCTAACCATAATATACCCTTTTATTGAGTAAAATACCAATCCAACTTTACCTTGTACAGTTGCAGTCCCATAATTATTTTTCAAATTAAAGATCTAAAAGTAACACCCAAATATTATTTTCTCTCAACTATGCAATTGCAAAACCTACAATTTGATTTTCAATTTCACATACCCAACCTTTTACTCTCTTCGTAAGAAAATCTTCATCGATTACTAAAAGAGGGTCTGACAAAGTTATTTTCCGTTACAGAATTTTTTATTGTTTGAATTGCTTAGTATAGCTTATTTCAGCTTCTCTAATAATGACTTTTGTAGAATTAAATGCTTTTATTCAAAGCTAATCTTCCAGTTAATTCCGAATTTATCCGTAACAATTCCATAGTATGAACCCCAAAATGTTTCATTCATCGCTAGTTTTATTTTACCATCTACAGAAAGATTTTGAAATAATCTATCTGCCTCTTCCTTTTTGTCGGTGCTAATAGCTAATGAGAAATTGTTAGTTGAAACAGCTTGTTGGAATAGCTCTGCATTGTCAGAACCCATCAATGTTGTCTCTCTACTAATTGGAAGAGAAACATGCATAATTTTATTGTCTTGTTCTAAAAATATTTCTCGATCTGTTTGTGGAACATCTTTATAGCGTCCGATATATTTAAACTCGGAATTAAAGACTGATTTGTAAAAAAGAAAAGCTTCTTCGCAATTCCCGTTAAAATATAGATATGGATTTACAGTTGTCATAAAAGGTTTGTAAAAGGTTATATTGTAAAATAATACTCAACGCTTCAGCTATTGTCGCAGTGTCGAAACAATACAAACGAGCATTCAGTATAATACAAATGTATTGAAAAGTACTTATGTTTATTGTAGAACTTCATCCTCAATTATGCAATACCTCGCCAGTAGTAATTTTATTTTCGTTCGATTATTAAACCTATGTATTCTGACTTTCTTTCTATTGCCTGTTTAAGTATTTTAGGAGTATTGGATCTGTTAAGTCCTTCTAACCTTATTTCATTTCTACCCACTACTACTATATGATTGTCTGATGCACAGAATTTCTCTGTCAATGCTTTGCCGATGCCTGAAGTAGCATCTGTTAATCAAATTTTGTTACCGCTCAATTTCATAGCCGTGATATTTGAAATAAAGTTCAAGAGTATAAAACCTAAAACCAATGAAGTACAAAACGTCAAAAAAATCCCATCTTTGCCAAGCTGATATCTAAAATTTCTCATTAGCAGAAGTCAATACTTAGAAACAGTAAAGCATGTAAGCGCGAAATAGCTATATTTATAATCTACTTGATCGAGTTTGATTTGCTCGATATTACGCAATCGAAACCAGAACCTAATGACTCAGTCACCAATATTGGATGTGCATGATGAGCGAAATTTTCCAAAATTACAGCTGTAGAAGGATGGGTAAAAAATATAGTAACCAGGAGTAGTTTTATCTCAGTTTCTACAGCTCAGGTTAAATAGCAACTTGAACTTTTTCAGCTTTTAATTCTTTAATGATCAAATACCTCAAAATCCCCATAGCAATCACAGCATAACAGGCTAAGATACTCAAGCTTAAATGGTCTACAGCCAATTTGGAAGGAAATAATTGACTCATTAAAGTCATAAATGACAGACCAATTCCAGCTCCTAAAAAGTAACTCGTACTGGTTAAACTTGATGCTAGACCATAATGAACTGCGTCCACATCGCGAATGCCTAAAATAGATAAACTGGTAAAGCAGATGGTCATTCCAATTCCTGAAATACACGCAGCGCCGAATAAAACAATCTGTAGCGGATGACCAAAGTAGATGGATAATAGTAAAGATATGGCACCTGTTAACATAAAAGACCATCCTAAGATACCCATCTGTGCAGGATAAAATTTTCGACAAATAGTGGGCAGTATAAATTTAGCTACTACTGCAGACATGATACTAAAAGGCACCAACATGATACCGGCTGAAGCAGCGCTATGATGCATATCTTTTTGGAGCATCAAGGATATCAAAAATAAAAATCCTATAAAAAATGCTCCTAAAGTAAAGAATGCAAGATTGGAAGCCACCAATGATCTATATTTAAATAGCTCGAGGTTGATTAAGGGTTGGGACACTGTTTTCAAACGATAAAATACAGTGCTTAATATAAATGCGGCCAATGCAAGTGAGCCAACTACCAATAGGGGATGTTCATGGATATGGATAAGCTCATGTGTACCATAGGTTAGACTTAATAATCCTAAAACCAATAGTAATCCAGAAATAGCGTCTGTTTTCTGAACATTTTTAATTTTTTCATCAGATGGCAGGTAATGATATGCTAATATTAACGTGATGAAAAGAATGGGAACATTAATCAGGAATACCCAGTGCCAGCTCAGGTATGTACTAATGATCCCTCCTATCGATAATCCACTTCCAGACCCAATCGCTGCAAATGAACTAAAAACTCCTAATGCACGATTTCTTTCTTGATTTTCAGTAAAAGTATTGGTGACAATAGACAATGATGCTGGCATAATAAGTGCTGCCCCAAGCCCCTGTAAAGCACGAAATAGGGCAAGCGCCCCAAAGTTGGGAGAGAGTCCTGCGCCTAATGAGGAGAACATAAAAATCAACCCGCCTAAAAGAAATAATTTTTTACGCCCAATCTCATCAGATAGTTTACCTCCAATAATCAAAAAACCTCCAAAAAATAAAACATATAAGGTCTGTAACCACTGTACCTTATCGGCACCAATATGAAACTGTTGTTGAATGGAGGGAATAGTTAAGTTAATAATGGCAATGTCCAAAGCTTCAACAAAAGTTCCTATCGATGCTAGTATTAATATTATATTTCTCCTTGTTCTCATATCATTCAAATTGCCTGCAAAACTAAAATTATTGGGACAAATAATAAAACTATTCATTAAATTTGGAACAACACCTCATAATCAAAACAAAAAAAAGAACATTTACACTTTAAATATTAATATTGAACCTAATAAAAGAACAAATGGAAAATTATACACTTGATGAAAAGGATCTCGCTATTCTACGTTTATTACAAAAAGATGCTAAGCTGAGTGTCCGCGATCTATCTGGCCGAATTAACCTAAGCTCAACACCTACTCATGAGCGAATCAAGCGTATGGAAAAATTAGGGATCATAAAAGGATATACGGCTGTTTTAGATCGTAAAAAAGTGGATAAAGGAATGATGGTGATATGTATGATCGCTCTAAATGCACATAATAAAAAGACCGCATCAAAATTTATAGAAGAAGTGAGTAAATTGAATGAAGTAGTGGAATTTTATAATATCAGTGGTGACTTTGATTTTATGTTAAAAATTCTAGCTCCGAATATGGATGTATTCCATGATTTTTTTGTGAATCAGCTTTCTGAGATAGAGGGTATTGGACAAACAAAAAGTATTTTCGTCATGAACAGTATTAAAGAAAGTTCCCAGATCATCTATTAGATAGCTCATGATAGCCTCCAACTTGGATGAGATTCTCTCAAGCCTGGATAGGCTAAATAGAGTATTACATCGTGAGTTGGATAAGTTATTGAAACCACTTTGAAAGATGGAAAGGGATTATCTCCAATGTCTATATGAGGTTAAAATTTATACGCTCTGACCATTTTAATTCAATCGGCAGTTCTAAATTTGAAAATTCGATATGTATGACCCGTCTTTTCTTATTATTGGTAGTTCTATTGGAGCTATGCAATAACAAGGGTTTCATCAGCATGATCCCTCCCCTCTTCACGGAACAAATTGTTTCAACCTCATCATCCCAATTTATTGTCTCCGGGCGATAAATACCCTTACTGTGAGATTTTGGAATAACTTTTAAAGCGCCATTATGTTCATCTGTATCATCAAGATGAATTCTTATGGTCATCATGTTTTCTAACAGGTCAATGGTGGGCTGTACTGCATATTGATTTTGTTTCGTCGTCCAAGGTCCGAAATTTTCAATTTCTAATTTCTTATCGACCGAAATCGTCAGATCTTGATGATAAGACACATACCAATTCGAATTTTCAGGTTTATCAAAATAAATGCTCTTTACGACAAAGAAATTGTCGCCAATAATGTCTCGAATGATTTTCTTTAGATTGTCCGTAAATATAAGTGCCAAAACTTCAGGAATTTCTCTTAAGAATTGACGAATAGCGAATAAGTCTGTTGTTTTTCTGAATGTAGGTTTTGAAGTATCGGCATTATGGATAGCATTCAAAATACTATTTACTTCCTCATTCGAATAAATGTGTTCAATCACTGCAAACCCAACATCTAACACATGTTGTTTCTGTTTTAAGAAATCTTTTATATCGCGCATAATTTCGATTGTTGGAGCTGAAACATGGTGCAATATGACCAGACATTGCATATGAACCCAATCACTAAAGGTAATAAAAAAGGAACAATAATCACAAGGCATACAATATTGCAATACAATAAATTTTTTCTTGTAATGGTTATAATTATATCGTATCATTGATTTAAGAAAATTCTTATATCTAACTGTATAAGTTGATCTCCATAAAAATAAAAGATTAAACAAATTTTAATATGATGAAAAGAACGATTATTTACCTTTCCCTCTCCATAATAAGTTTTTCGACATTTGCTCAACAGGAAAAAGTTAAGCCTGATAAAAGGCTTACAGATTTAGATCTTGTATTAAACAAAGTATTACATGATCAAAAAGTTGCTGGCTTTGCTGTAGCCATCACTGAAGGAAATAAAGTCATTTATAGCAAGGGCTTTGGTTATCGGGACTTCGAAGAGCAGAAGCCTGTGACGCCCAACACGCTATTTGCTATAGGTTCCAGTTCTAAAGCATTTACTTGTGCCCTACTGGGTTTATTGGAAAAAGAAGGTAAACTTTCTTTGGATGGTAAGGCAACGACATATCTACCCGACTTGCGTTTTATTAATGACAATATGAATAATCAAATCACCGTTCGTGATCTGATGACCCATCGTACTGGACTTTCTAGATATGATTATTCTTGGTATCTCTTTAATACGCCAAATCGAGATAGCTTAATGCAAAGAATCAAGTATATGGAACCTAATGTGGGACTTAGAGAAAAATGGCAGTACAATAATTATATGTTTCTCCTTCAAGGTATGATTGCTGAAAAAATAACTGGGAAAACTTGGGAGCAAAATATAAAAGAAAAGCTTTTTACACCATTAGCCATGACACGTTCAAATACCAGTATCTACGATATGCAAAAAGATTCGGATGCTTCGCTGCCTTACACCTTAAAAAACGATAGCGTGATTAATAAGCTGGATTATTATGATATATCGGGCATGGGTCCTGCTGGGTCAATTAACAGTAGCGTAAATGATATGGCGCATTGGTTGCAAATGTGGACTAGCGGAGGATCTTATATCGGTAACGATATTTTACCATCGTCTTACATAGAACAAGCCGCTTCTGCTCAAATGGTTATAGCGGGCGGTTTACCTAAAGAGCATAAAGATATTTATTCGGCCAGTTATGGTCTAGGTTGGATGATCAGTTCTTACCGTGGACATTATAAGGTAGAGCATGGTGGTAATATTGATGGCTTTTCTGCAAGTGTATCCTTTTTTCCATCAGATAAACTCGGTATCGTCGTATTGAGTAATCAAAGCAATTCATCCGTACCAGCTATTATCAGTAATACCATCGCCGATCGTATTTTAAAAATCAATCCGATAGATTGGAATGCTGAGCAGAATAAGAAAAAAGAAGTAGCTAAGAAAAAGGGAATCGAAAACCTGACAGCAGAAAAAGAACAAATCTTAAATACCAAGCCCTCTCACCAAGCAGAAAGTTATGTAGGATCTTATGAAAATCCTATTGCGGGAATAATTCATGTCTATCATAAAGGCGATTCACTATTTTCAAAATTTGGAAAGGAACATATCTTTCTAAAACATTTTCATTATGATGTCTTCGAGGCTAGAGATATCGATAAAAATGGAGTAATTGATACCGCTTATAGTGAATTTAAATTCAATTTCAGCTCGGGTAATGATGGAAAGATAGCAGGTCTAACGATCCCTATGTATGGAAAATCTGTTTTATTTACTTTCCGTCCCAAAGAAGTCGATTTACCAAAAGAAATGATGGAGCAATATGTCGGTGAATATACGTTAGGAGGCACTACGATCAAGATATACCGGAAAGACAATATTTTGGTCGCTTCTGTTCCAGGACAGACAGATTATGAAACTACAGCTATTGGAAACCATACTTTCAAAATCAATATACTAACCGGATATAACCTGCAATTTGAACTAGTCGATGACAAAGCAGTATCATTAACATTCAAACAGCCAAACGGAAATTTTAAAGCCGTTCGAAAAAAATAACATAAAGGATCTTTTGTGTTAAGTATAAACCCTTATGAACGATTAAGCTCTTCAATATGAGCACAGAATAATCATTTCCTGTTTCATCGTTACAAGGTAAATCAATGACAGAAGATTTAAATAGGAGACATCTGTGATATAACAAAAAGCCAGATGTCTCCTGTTTGATTCTTAAGGAATATCATGAATGGAACTTCATGTGGATGGATGATCAAAAAATATGTTTTTTTTGATCTATGGCTTTTATTTCTCTTCGGACTTCATATTATCTCCGTCTCTAAAATGCAATCTTCTAAAAATAAATCCAGATAGGATGGTCAAGCTGCCCACCACTAAAAACGTATACCTGAAAGCATTATGAATTTCATGATGAATCAACTTTACATCAGCTTGAAAAAGTTTCAACACGATCAGTCCAAATGCAACGCCAAAACCAACTGCCAATTGTTGATTAACAGAAACTAATGAATTGCCACTACTGGTATGGTACTGCCGTAAATCCGCGATAGAAATGGTATTCATGGAAGTAAACTGAATAGAGTTAAAAAAACCAAGAGTGGCTATAATAGGTATATACCAGTAAATGGATGAATTTATCGCAGGTATGGCCATACAGCAAATCAGCAATCCAATAATAAATGTATTAGTCATTAGGGTTGCTCTATAACCGAACTTATTTAAGATGCCTATCACTACTGATTTTCCGAACATAGCTGTTAAAGCCATTGGAGCAACAATCCATCCTGATGTTACAGCAGACTGACCGTAAGCAATCTGGATCATCATGGGTAGTAATAATGGAATAGAACTAATCCCCAATCGTGTAGCTAGATTACCTAAAATACCGACCCGAAAAGTTCTCACTTGAAACAAATTTAAAGGAAAAATAGGATTATCATCTGTGGTTGCATGGCGATAATAAAAATACAGCATAAAGAATCCACTTAATGCCACGAGTAGCACTGGTGTCAGGTGAGCAGTATTGCCAAATAATTCTAAGGAAATCGAAAGTAGTAATGATGCCGCACCGAAGATGAGAAATCCTTTTAGATCAAAATTGATAATATTTGATCTATAGTCGGGCATATACTTCAGACTTAATAGCAGACCTATTAGACCAATGGGTATATTAATTAGAAAGATCCAATGCCAGGAAAGATAATCGACCATATACCCACCTACCAATGGGCCTAATACGGGTCCTATTAAAGCTGGAATAATCGCGAAATTCATTGCTTTCAGTAATTCTTTTTTTGGAAAAGTTTTAATGAGGGCCAATTTGCCTACTGGAGTCATCAAACTACCACCGATACCCTGTATCACTCGTGCGATTACAAGTTGCATCAAATTTTGAGAAAGTGAGCAAAATAAGGAACCAGCACTAAACAAAACTATGGAGAAAATAAACACACGCTTAGTACCGAATTTATCTGATAGAAATCCACTTACAGGCATAAAAACTGCTAAAGTAAGGACATAGCTGATAATGGCATTCTGCATATTTAATGGAGATTCATTCACATCTTTTGCAATAGCAGGCAATGAAGTATTGAGGATAGTTGAATCCAGCATCTGCATAAATATAGAGGTAGCAAGAATGATAGGAAGTATTTTTTTTGTTGACTCTAAAGTCTTTGCAGGCTCATTTAAATTCATCATGCTCATTTAATTTTGACATACATATTTACTTCTCTTTATCCTGTATTGATGTTAAGTATTCAACATTAGAAATGAAAGATAATTTTTAAATCTATAATTACGCTAAACGTACATTATGCAAATAAATCTTTAAGAAAAGTAATATCTCCAATAGAGACGTAAATTTACATCCCATCACAAATTTGGTAAATAATAAAGAGAATTGTACAAACAAATCAACAGTTTTTCTTTAATTTCATAAAGACAACAGCCTAAATCGTTAATGGCTTAAATTTGGTGAATTAAAATGAATGATGATAAAATATATAAACACCTTTGCTTGGCATTGCTTTTTTTATTGAATGCCGTATGTTTTGCACAGGAATTAAAACCAATAAAAAACGACAGCATCGCTATCATGAAAAATCTAGAACCTTTTGGCTTAATTCAACAACGCAAACCTATTGGGAATTTTATTGCAGATTTTAATGCACAAACGGATTTTATTGTGGTTAAGATTGACAATGAACCTTATACCATTAGCAATAAAGCGCTTGCTACATTAATAATGGATGTTAGCATAATGAGCAGCATACCCCATTGGAATGCCTACATCAGTTATTATAAAAATGGACAAGCGGTTTATCTTGATGCCCCTTTTATACTAAAAATTGATCCAAAGAAGATCGATACAAAATTATTTAGAAAAATAACTTATCATAAAGAAATAATTGGTGATGAAGCAGAATTTTTAAGTAGACGACTAAAGATTGAGAAAGCAAATATAAGATCTTCATCAGACAAAGCTGCTCATTGCTTTTTTGTAGCCTATCCTGAAAATAAATATGATTATTTTTTCACTGTTCATATCTTAACTACACTTGAAGAAAAGTCCAAATTGGAGTCAATTCTCAAAGTTTATGACCCTAAAATAGATTTTAACGATTCAAATGGAAAAGAAAATTTTGAACAAAATGTAATATGTAAAACCGTTATTTATAATGACTGTGAATTTTATGCGACAAGTACGAATGACAGTCAGGTTTTACGCGGCTATAATGAGAAAAATCAAAGTCAAATTTTATTTCCATTAAAAATTTATTACAAATCAACATTAGAAAACGATGCTCAACAATTTGATACCAATGCCATTCAACTATTATTTGGCAAACCGATGACTATATTTATAGAAAGTGAACAAAAAAATAACAATTACATACTCGAATGGTATGAATCAAAATAAGTTTGTTTCAAAAATTTAACAGAAAGATAAGATATTGTACACGAAGTAGATCCAAATACATTTAAAAGATGTTAGATGACAAAATACTACTGTCATGTTAAACAATACTACAACTGACCTGATCAGCATTAGAACTTTTTATTCGTAAAGTGGATTGACTTTATCAAGTGAATCAGCATCAGTAGTATCTCAAAATCATGAGTTTATACTGGAATGTTCTCTACCAAAATTTCATTTCCTGTTTGATCATAATATGTACAAGTCATCGTATCCATACAAATGATCCATTTATCAACCCCAACCTCAGCACACATTTTAATAAAACTTAAAAAGTCTGTTTTACCTTGTTGATGAGCTAACAATTCGGTTTTAAATTGATCTTTTTTCACATCATTTGCAATTTCTAGTGGTGCATATTTCGCATCAGACTTTACGATATCATCATGAAGACCATAATAATCAATATGTCCATCCTTGATATAAGCTTCATAGCGCATAACGCCTAGAGCCTTAATAGCTTTCATAAAATAGGGAAACTCCGCTCCTGATTTAACTTTACAATGAGCATCATTGATTTGTTCTAGTGTAAACATGTTATTTAAATTTTAATAAAAGTTATAACCTATTTTTTACTCACAATACTATACGAAGATAAATGTTATCACTAATTTTCTATATACTGATGAATAATTTTATATTTTTGAGATACCAGAAAATTTTATGGTTAAAAAAAAATGTTATGATTGGTAGATTCTTCAAAAAGTTCTATTTGCATATTGTCATCTGGACTATACTATTGTTTCTTCCTTTTATTACCTACCTCTACCAACCAGACAAGATTGCAGAATTTAAACCTTATTCGGGCATATCTCATCTCGTTAATATTTTATTTTTGGCAACTAGCTTTTATTTACACTGCTACTATGTTGCGCCAAAATATTTCTTTAGCCATCGTAGGATCTTTGTATCTATCATTCTTTTTGGTTTTCTAGCGTATGTTGCTCTCAACTATGCAATTGTTTATTTTAATCCCAATGAAGAGTTAGCTCATTTTACAAAAGAGAATATTCTATTTGTACGACTGGTAATAGGTCCAGCGATTATATATTCACTCTGTATGATCACTTCATCCATGATCTTTCTTTATGGAGAACAGGCAAGGCAGAAAGAATTGAATAAGCAAATTGCATTGGAAAAAACTAAAGCAGAACTCACCATCTTAAAACTCCAGATCAGCCCCCATTTTCTATTCAATACGCTAAATAATATTCGTTGGCTGATCCGTAAGCAATCTCCAGATTCAGAAGATACAATCATTAAACTATCTGAAATATTGCGCTACATCCTTTATGAGGTTGATGGTCCAAAAGTGGAGCTTTTTAAAGAAATTGAACATATGCGAAATTTCATCGCTTTACAAACACTAAGGCTTCCGGTTACTGGAAATATACAGCTTGAAATTGAAAACGATCTAAAAAATAGAATGATTCCACCATTACTATTTATTCATTTTGTAGAAAATGCATTTAAATATGGAGTGGATAGCAAAAATACACCGGACATCATATTTCAATTTATTAAAATACCTGGCGGAATTGCTTTTAAATCAAGCAATAAAATTTTGCAGCACAACCACCCTCGTGTAAACGAAGGTATTGGTTTAGCCAATATACAGCGTCGTTTACAATTACTCTACCCGAATAAGCATCATCTTTCCATTAATAAAAATGATCAAGGGTATTTTGAAGTTATACTAAAACTGACTACTGATGAAGATTAAATGTATACTGATCGATGACGAGCCATTTGCCCTAAATATCTTGGAAGATGATTTATTAAGTTTTGACAATCTCGAGATTGTACAGAAATTCAATGCTCCTAATGATGTGTCTGATTTTTTAAAAGATCAACCTGTAGATCTAATTTTTTTAGATATCCAGATGCCCGAAAAATTAGGGACGGAATTTATCCGTGAATTAACCGACCCTCCATTATTTATTTTCACTACAGCTTATCATGAGTATGCTGTAGAGGGATTTGAGCTGAATGCAGTCGATTATCTTCTCAAACCCATCTCAAAGGGAAGATTGACGACAGCAATTCGGAAAGTGGAGGAAATCATGTTGAGACGTGATAAACCAAAAATAGATCACATCGTAGTCAATGTGGAATATAAAAAAACAAAGATCTTTTTACATGAGATCAGTTATATCGAAGGTTTGAAGGATTATGTCAAAATTTATTTAGTAAATCGTGCCATGCCCCTCCTTACGCGTAGCAACCTAAGGGGTATGGAAAAAATACTTCCAGAAACTGATTTTTTACGTATCCACAACTCTTTCATCATTAATAAAAGTAGAATTGAGCATGTTACCCAAACGAAGCTTACGCTCCCAGAAATTGCACTGCCTATCGGCAAAAAATACATGACGAATATCGATCTTTTTCATCTAAAATGAAGATTTAGGTCTATCAATTTCATTTAATCTACTTCCATTCGTCTACACATTCATGTGATTTGTCTACAGTTGATTGTGTAGATCAAAAATCCTTATCACATTTGCTCTATATCGGACTACCATACCTGAACTGTCCGCATGTATTGAAAAAAGAAAAAATGAAAACTTATATATCAGCATTTATTATGGCAGCGTCTATTTCGACGCTACATGCCCAAACTTCTTCCACTAACCGACCAAGTAGTATCACTATTTCTGAAGGTAAACTTTTAGGTCAGATTGTAGACAGCCAAGGTAAACCAATTGCCCAAGCCTCGGTCAATCTGTTGCATGTAATCAAAGACCATAACTCGGGCAAGGAAAGAGAAGTATTAATAAGAAGTACCAGTTCTCAGGAGAATGGCACATTCAGTTTTTCAAATGTATCCATTCAAGACAAATGGAAATTAAAAATTAGCTCTGTCGGTTATACTGCTAAAGATATACTCGTAGAATATGGAAATAGTAACAAAAATATAAACAAAGATATGGGGTCCATTGTCCTGGAACCCGACAATCAAAAACTTGATGAAGTAACCGTGACAGGGCGTAAAGCGCTGCTGGAGATGGATATTGACAAAAAAGTGTACAATGTAGAAAAGAATATCGTAGCAGCAGGAGGAACAGCCATTGATGTACTTCGCAATATGCCATCTGTACAAGTTGATATTGACGGCAATGTCAAACTCAGAAATGCTGCTCCAACAATTTTCGTAGATGGTAAACCAACAACACTTTCACCTGATCAAATACCAGCAGACGTTATCGAAAAAATAGAGATCATCACCAATCCTTCTGCTAAGTATGATGCTTCAGGAAGTATGGCTGGTATTTTAAATATCATTCTCAAGAAAAATAAAAAAACAGGTTACAATGGTATGGTTACCCTTGGAGGTGACCGTTTTGGTGGAACCAATTTTATGGGAAGTCTCAATGCACGTCAGGACAAATTAAATATTTCTTTAACGGGTATGAATATGCGTATGCGGACCAATACCGAGGGAAATAGTCATCGATTGAGTAATATCAACAACGAAAATTCAGTTGTAGATCAAGATATAGAAGGAAAAACAAAAGGGATGATCACTTTTGGAAGACTGGGTTTAGATTATGATTTTACTCCAAAGACTACATTTTCAATCGCCGGAATATTTGTTGAAGGAAAATTTCGTCCTAATGAAAACACGTTGATCTCAACACAATCAGCAAACAACACTTCACTAAGCAATAGAATTTCTGAGTCAGAGCGTAGCTTTAAGCCTAGAGGTTTACAAGCTGGTATAGTTCAAAAATTTAAAACAGAAGGTGAAGAATTGACAGTTGACTTTAACTATTTTGGAGGGAGTAATACATCCAATGGCCTTTACACGACCAACTACCTCAATAGTATGAACCAGATTACAGGTACGCAGATACAAAAAAATAATGGTTCAGGTGATAATCAGTTTATGACTATCCAAGCTGATTACGTTAAACCATTCAAAAATGGTATGAAACTCGAAACAGGATTGCGTGCACAGATCAATAATTTAACAAATATCAATGACAATTCGCTAAAAGCTATAGGTGAAGAAGATTTTGAAAATATCACATCAGCATCTACCAATTATGATAATAAAAACACCGTATATGCAGTATACGCTTCTCTTGGTGGAAATTTAAAAGATTGGGTATCTTACAAAGTTGGTCTTCGTGGCGAAAGTTCTACTTACGATGGAGAGCTTTTGAATACCAATGAAAAATTTCACAATCGATATCCACTTAGCCTATTTCCATCCCTGTTCTTGAGTAAAAAGATATCTGAGAAAGATCAGGTTCAAATGAGTGTAACCCGTCGGGTTAATCGTCCCAATTTTTTTCAAATTATACCTTTTATAGATTACACAGATAGTTTAAATATCACAAGAGGTAATGCAGATCTCGTACCAGAGTTTACAACATCGGGTGAAATTTCTTACAGCAGAACACATGGAAAAGGAACTTTTTTGGCTTCTGTATATTACAAAAAAACCAATAATTTGATTACACGATATCTGACACAAGAACTTAATCCGATCACAGATAAAATGGACTTTATCAATACCTATATTAATGCCAACTCCAGCAGAAACTATGGTGCAGAATTTACGTATACCAATAATCTAAAAAAATGGTGGGACCTAACTGCAGATTTGAATTTTTACAATTCTAAAATAGATGTAAATGAAAGTGTAAAAACTGATGCGATGTGGACAGTATTTGGAAAATTAAACAACACATTCAATATTAAAAATAATTGGAATTTTCAATTAGCTTTTGAATATCAAGGCAAAACAAATATGCCAGTTACACAAAATCAAAGTTTCGGTCCGCCGATGAATCAGGCTCAAAGTTCGTCACAAGGTTATATCAAACCATTCTATGGTGTTGATCTTGCCATCAAGAAAAGTTTCTTGAAGAATCAAGCAGCATCCGTAACTCTTGCTGTAAACGATATTTTCAGAAGTCGAGGCAATACTGTCGTTTCCTCTGGTGAAGGATTTTCACAAACCTATTATCGTCTTTCCAATCCACAACTTGTTAAATTAAATTTATCATACCGGTTTGGAAAAATGGATATGAATATGTTTAAGAAAAACAAAAATCAAAATGCTATGGAGGGTATACAGATGCAATAAGGAGTTTATGGAGGTAATAAATATTATATTTTGATTTTCAATATATAATATTTATATTTGTTTTAGAATCAGGCTCTGCCTTGCGATTATCCAACACTAAATAGTAAATTACTAAAGTGTTATTCATCGCTCTTTGCAACTGCCAATTTTTGTTATTCATAAAAAGTGCGCAGTACTCTTAGAGCTTGACTTCTATCAACCTTCAAAAATACACATCCTTTTCTTGCTAACAGATCGATTAACTTATGTGTGTCATACCATGACATAAACATGGGTCTGGAATTAAATAATTTTTAATAAAAACAATAATATAATGCAAGAAGGAACAGTAAAATTCTTTAACGTTACCAAAGGTTTCGGTTTTATTACACCAACAAATGGTGGTCAAGATGTATTTGTACATTCAACAGGTTTGATGGATGATATACGTGAAAATGACAGCGTAACATTTGAAGTAGAAAATGGCCAAAAAGGTGTTAACGCTTTCAACGTACGCGTAGCAAGATAAAAAGAATTGGGGAATTTAGATAAATTCTCCATATTGATGTAGTGATTAGCATCTGTGCTAATTTACTACATTTTTTAAATTTAGATTTCGTCTACAAAATGTACATACCAGCTACTGGTAAATATGCCATTTCAGATGATCGCTAATTCGAAAACAACAATATTCAATCAACTATTTACCACTCCAAATTATCCACTAATCGATCATAAATAGTTCCATTAGAAGATATTTATAAATACGAAATGTTACTCTAAAAAATATTCAGTTAACGCTTATTTTTTAGCTAGAACAGATCTGACAACATCCCTAAACTAAAATTATTAAAAACATGTCATTTTTAGATCATGTATTACAACCACCTTCCTATGGGTGGCAAGACGCTACGGGCAAACTTATCAAGCCAACTAATAAGCAAATCATCATTGAATTCTTCAATAGAATAAACATTTTTAAAGATCGAAAAAATTGGCTACCTTTTTTCAGTTGGTTTAAGATCATTTGTCTAATTCCTTTTTTCTTTATTTTTTTAACAAATTACCTGAGTTGGTGGACACTGTTAGCTGCGTTTGTATACAGTATGATCATTATGGGCACCCATGGAACCATTTGGCATCATCGGTATTGCACCCATGGGGCATACAAATTCAAAAATGCTTTCTGGAGATTCTTCACCCAGAATCTGACGATCAATGTCATTCCGGAAGAGATCTATGTGATTTCGCATCATGTTCATCATGCTAAATCTGATCAACCAGGTGATCCATACAATGCGCAAGCAGGATTTCTATATTGTTTTCTTGCCGATGTTAATCACCAACCAATAGCAAAAAATCTTAACGAACAGGATTATAAGAGAGTAAATTTGCTCATGCAACATACTGGTGTATCAGCAAACACATACAAACAGTATCAAAAGTGGGGATCATATGTAACACCGGCATATGCTATAGCATCGTGGTTATTAAACTGGTCTTTTTGGTACTTCGCATTTTATCTAATGGGTGGGCACGCCCTTGCCTGCAGTCTTTTTGGAGCTGCTGCTTTTTGGGGTGTTGGAGTGAGAACTTTTAATTATGAAGGCCATGCCAAAGGAGAAGATAAACAAAGAGAAGGTATAGATTTTAGTGTCAATGACAAATCCATTAATCAAATTTGGCCAGGCATAGTTGCTGGAGAATGGCATAATAATCACCACTTATTTCCTAAAAGTGCACGTAGCGGCTTTAAACCTTATCAAGTAGATTTAGCATGGTATTACATTAAACTTTTGCATAGACTAGGGGCCGTATCAAGCTATAGGGATGACAAGAAACTATTCTACGAACGTTATCATAATCCATATCTACAAGCAAAAGAAAAAATTAACGAAAGTTAATAGGGAAATAACTTATTTTTCTTGAGTATCATGAGGTAATTAGATACCTCATGATTACACTCGTTTAGTATCAATCGCAAATGCCCAGTTCTCTCTTTGGCATCGAGGACAAGATTGATTTATAGGGATATGGGGTGAAATTTGTCCACAATACATACAGGCGACGGGATCTCCCTCCTGATTAGATATAATTCGTTTATAGTCATCTGGAAATAAGGGAAGTCCATATTTTACTTCTGCATCTGGATAAAATAAAATACTCATAGAACCATCTATTTCAAGTACAGCCATACGAACCTGACCAAGATGCTCTACCGATTGATTGCGCAATTCGGAGAAAAACTCCATTTTCGAAAAATCGCCATCATGCTCATGTTTTAGATCAAACATACCATCTCTGACCACGACCATAGCCTCCCCTTCTAAGATCTTATTGATCAGCGTGGACTTGGAAGATAACCAAGTAACAAATTTGTAGATAACAATAACTGAAAATAATACAACTAGAGCATAGATAATAGGCAGTTCCTCTTGAAACATAGGATCGCCCGCAGCAGATCCTAAGCTTAAAATAATGGCTACTTCGAAAAGGGTGAGTTGCCTTACCCCTTTCTTACCAGACAATCTCAAAATCACTAATATCAAGATAAACATGATGACTGAGCGCCCGACAATCTCCAGCAGAAAATCAAGTTCAGCACCTTCTAAAAACATCTTCTTGATTTCTATCATATTATCTATTTTTGGCCTTTACATGTTCCTTTGGAAAAGTATCTGGTTCTGGCATATGATGCAGCTGTTCAACTTGTGGATCTACGCCAGCTTCGCCGTCACCTTCTTGATTCTTATCTCTTTTATCAATTACTGAAGTAATCGTTTTCTTTTTTTTAGGTTGTTGATCTTTATGGACAATACCTACTTTTTCATTTTTAGTTGCCATCATTTTTTATTTCATGTTACACAGCTATATAACGTGATATGAAGCCAAAAGTTTGTCTCTATGATGCTGCGACAAATACCTAAACTCTATACGGAATAGTTGTCTACAAAACACCATATCAATAAATTCCTATACCACTCATTAAGAATTGATAAACAATGGGATATATAAAACTTTTATGTAGGTAGATTTGTTACATCATTAGTAAAAGGTAAATATTAAATAACTTCAAAAAAATTATGTATACCAGTGAAACTACCGCAGAGATTATCCATGATTTAATTCTGATCAACAATGATAGAATAGATGGTTATACACGTGCTTTAGGAAATTTAAAAGACGGAAGCGATCAAGATTTAAGATCATTATTTGAAGATTATATTCAACAAACGACTCAATTCAATCATGAACTGAATCCATTCGCTGTTATTAATGGTGAAGAAACAACAGAAGGAACACCTATATCTGGAAAATTGCATCGCTTTTGGCTTGATCTTAAAGCTTCATTATCTGGCCATGATCGTAAAAGTATCCTCGAAGAATGTGAACGCGGTGAGGATGCTAGTAAAAAGGCATATGAAAAAGCAATTCAAGAATCACCAGATCTACCTATACATATCGTCAGTATTATTCGAAATCATGCACAAAAACAGAAAGCTGCTCATGATCATGTCCGCAATTTAAGAGATGCTGCCCTGTAAAATTTAATTACAGTAAAGAATATAACTACCATGTCCAACATCACCTGCTTAAAGCATATTAAGGTCATATCTAAAAAGCTATAAGTATAAAATCACTTTACTATGGATCAAAATTATGATTACATACACGAACTCCGTAACCGACAAATGGCGCTTCGTGCAAAAATAGAGGCAAGTTCTATTGCAGGAGAAATCAAATTTGACTATGGAAAAGATTATTACCAAGAAGAAGCTCGTTGTACCGGGTTAAGGATGATACGCGAAGGAATGAATCTTGAAGGAGAAAATCTAATCTTGGAGTATACGAAAGAATACTATCCAAAATACGTAGAAGATGAAAAAAAATGGATTGGTAAAATGATGCATGACTTAAATTCGATAACACCAACACTTATCGATAATTTAATTGCCGAAGGTTATATTGCTTTACAAAGTAATGTGGAATTGCCAAATGATCATGCACTATTCTATCCGATCAGAGAATTGAACGTAAACAGTACCCGTATATTATTTATGGATAGTGACCTCTTGGTTAATCTGATACAAAGTGATTCCATAGATAACCTTTTAGGTTGGGTATACTACCGATCGGAATAATAGGGTTTAAAATACTCTTGTATTATCAATTGATGCTTGATAAGGAAAGAATACAACCCATGACTAATCTTTATTTTAATGGACATTCCATTAGCATCCATCACAAAGCTCTGGTAAGGTAAACAAAACAAATAGCTTAACTTACTGTGGCAATGACTGACTACTACTATCAGGAGATTTGCTACGTTCTAAGTTATCTAGCGGAATACCCGTTTTAATATCCTTTTTCCCTAAAGTTGAATCTCCTGTTTTACTTCTATGCAAATTATCCAAAGGAACACCTGGATTTACTTTCTGCTGAACAGTGTCTTGCATACCTCCCTGTAAACTTGATTTCGTATTTTCATTTCCACCACATGCTATGATGATTAAAAAAAGCATTAGAAGTGAGAATATAGTTCTTAAATTTTTCATTTTTAAATTATATTTAAATTGACATCAAATTATTGACTTAAGCATACCTATAACTTATGATACATAATGAATTAGAAAATGCACCAGTAATCACTCCTTTTTGATGGAGTCAGAATCTATAAATGGGATGAATCACTAGCGTTGATCCATCACCTTTTTGGCAAGTACAGCTTCATCTGTAAGATCGAGTCTTAATGGTGTAATAGAAACGAGGTTATTTTCCACCGCCCAACGATCTGTACCTTCATCTGCAGGGCCTAACGGTGACACTGTAAACCAATAATGTTTACGTCCTAAAGGATCTGTTCCTGGTATAATGGTCCCGTCATACAAGCGAACAGATTGTCTTGTCCACATCATATCGGTAGGATGAGCAGGAAAATTAACATTATACAAAGCCAATTCTTTATCTTTCAACAATAAGTCTAGCGCCTGTTCAACATATGGCTCTAGTGCCTCGAAATCAGGCTCTGTGTCACCAACTGGCGTACTGAGCGCTATACCTTTAATTCCAAATAAAACAGCTTGCTTAGCAGCTGCTAATGTACCAGAATGCCACATCGAATTACCTAAATTAGGCCCCATGTTGATCCCTGATAACACCACATCCACATCATTCCATAAATGAGTGCCCATAGCGACACAATCTGCTGGTGTTCCATTCACTCGATAGGCTTCAACATCAGGAAACTCGATTGGTGATTTTTTATAGCTCAAAGGTCGAGAATGTGTGACAGCATGCCCCATCGAAGACTGTTCAACATCGGGTGCAACCAGTTTAACTTGTCCAAATTTTCTAGCGACTTTTGCAAGAGATGCAATGCCTGGACTATAAATACCGTCGTCATTCGTAATCAAAATTCTCATAGTGTGTATCGTTACTGCAAATAAATCTTATATATATAACAACAAATAGTCTCGGCAAATGTTGTTATATATATAAATTAATGTATGAAACAAGCTATTTTACTGCATAATCCCGGCGCGGGAGATGAAGATCATTTAAAGTCTGATTTAGTAGAATGTATCGAGAATGAAGGATATACTTGTGTGTATTTTTCAGTTAAAAAAGGAGACCGTTGGGTTCATCAATTGGATCAGGCAGACTTTGCAATTGTGGCAGGCGGAGATGGAACAGTGAGAGGTGTTGTAAAAGAGCTTGTTAAAAGAAATGCACTTGACAAAAAGATACCCGTCACTATTCTTCCCATGGGAACTGCCAATAATCTATCAATTGCACTAGGAATCGATAGTAATTTAAATCATTCAAGCCACATCAAAAGCTGGAACAATAGTAAGAGACAACGATTTGATGTTGGTGTAATCAAAAATGCGGAAACAACAGATTTTTTTCTGGAAGGTGCTGGTTATGGTGTATTTCCACATTTAATCCAAAAGATGATTGCAGTAGACAAAAGCAAGGTGAAAAATGCAAAAGATGAATTAAAACTAGCTCTTGAGGTACTGCATGATATTATTTTATCTGCTCAATCTGAAAAATTTTGGATAAAAGCAGATGATCAGATTTATGAAGGAAATTGTATCTTATTGGAAGTGATGAATATTCAATCTATTGGCCCCAATCTTATATTATCTCCTGAAGCAGCAACAGATGATGGTGTGTTTAATGTCGTATATGTTGATGAAGAACAACGTGCAGATTTTGCTGACTATATTAAAAAAAGAATTGATCAACAGGATGTGACCTTTAACTATAAATCATTTGAAGCTAAAGAACTAACCATAGACTGTGAAAGTGCCTATATGCATATTGACGACGAACTTGTCCTTCCTTTGAAAAATATTGCCGTATTTGAAGTTAGGGAAAATGTATTGGAATTTTTAGTTCCGACATCATCTTAGAGATGCTTATGACTAAGGGCACTAATCATAAATGGTATCATGAAAATGTACAAAAACAAAAAATGATTATAGCGCAGTGATATGATGTGTATATTGTTTTCCACTTGTCATTCACATCTAAGCTTGTAATCTGTGATCAATAGATATTGTGGATGAGTATGATATAGCTCCTTCTTATAACCAAAACAGCTGTCACCTATTTCAAGATGACAGCTGATTATAATCTTTATCAGTCTATCAAAAATTATTTTGACTGACCTAAGTTTGATTCGCTCATAGCAATCTCTGTTAACAAAACATCGGTATCCTTTTCTTCTGCTAAAGTTGCCGCTAAGAGTTCTTCCGCTTCACTATGTTCCATTAATTTAGCGTATGTGACCAAACAACCATAAGTAGCGATTTCATAATGCTCCACTTTTTGTGCCGCAGCGATCAGAGCAGCATCTAATACCTCAGGACTGTCTTGAAACTCTTCTAAAATTTCCTCTGCTTCATTCAGTAAGCCTTCCATTGCTTTACATTTCTTCCCTCTAGCGGTCAAGTCGATACTTGAAAATACAGACTTCAATCGTTCAATATGTCCTTCAGTTTGCTCATAATGGCTTTTAAAAGCTTGCTTAAGCTTCTCTCCGTGTGCTGCATCGGCTAGTTTTTTAAGCCCTTTCAACAATTGTCTTTCAGCACCAAGTACATCTTTCAATTCGTCTACAAATAATTCGTGGAGATGCGCGTTAGGCATACTATCTTTTTTACTTTTTGCTGTTGCCATAATATGTAAGTTTTAATTTTTTACTATACATATAACCCCTTCGCAACTTATTAGTTTCGGACATAGGCTACATCACGTACAAATGCAGCAAATTAGGTAGATAGCACTAAATAATCAGTAGATTAACATATGTTTTGAAAAGTCATCAATCACCAATGGAGATAAAGAATATCTACTGCTTTAAAAATTAGACAAATTTTATAAAGATCAGTTAGGACAATATATGAACACATCACAAAACAAAAAAAGATCCTGATGTATTCAGAATCTTTTTTTATGTATAAAAGTATTAAATCCTTCGTCTAAAGTAAATCCCTTCAGCTTAAACTTGATTTTTTGATCCCATTAACATCGTATTTACAGCACTTTCCAAATCATCCAAATTAAATGGTTTTTCAAGATAGCTATCAGCGCCAGCCTCTTCTGCTAAAAGATGAATATCATTATTGGCAGAAACGTATATAACTGGTATATGTTTAAAATCTGGGTGTTGCTTCACCAATTGAGTTGCTTTTATACCACCAATTTCAGGGATCCAATTATCCATTAAAATAACATCTGGTCTAATTTCAGTTACTTTTTCAATAATATCGTGCGATGTCTCGGAAGTAGCTACTGTATACCCATAGTTTTCTAAAATAATAGTGCATACCTCTAAGATATTTACATCATCATCAAAGAGCAGGATAGTTTTATCTTTCATAGTAAATCAATGTATAGGGAATATTAACAAGTCGCTAATATAATAATTTGTCTTGTAAAAGAATGAAGATTAAATACGCAATCGATTAATATAACTTGCAATTTCCGTTGGTTTTAGGATAATATCCACATCTACATGCAAAGTAGCCTGTAAAGGCATGTAATCGACATCAGCAGTTGCGGGATCTTGGACAGCTACAGTACCTTGATAGCTTTTAATCTCTTTCAATCCATTGACCCCATCTGAATTTGCGCCAGAAAGAAGCAAGGCTACTGCCCCTTCTTGAAAAACTTCTGCAGCAGAGCGAAATGTAATATCAATAGATGGTCGTGAAAAATTAAGTTTTTCCGAAAAATCCAAAGATACTAATGTCTTATTTTCGAAAAGCATATGATAGTTAGGAGGTACAATATAGATACATCCAGGTAGCATGGTCATTTTATCTTCGATCTCGATGACTTCTAATTGTGTACTATGTGCTAGCAGTTTATTTAATACCGAATCGGAAGAAGCCTTGCGATGCATAATAATAACAATAGGAAATGAAAGATCTTTATCAAGATGAGGCAAAACTACGAGAAGCACTTTGAGGCTTCCTGCTGATCCTCCAATAACGACTATATTTGTCCTTTTTAACATCGCTAATTAAATACTAAGATTATCGGATCTTTTTCCAGATCCGTTCGTCACCAATTTGCTTATATTGTTTTTCTAATTTCGAAAAACGAATAGTTTCTTTAGATCCTAAAGCTAAATATCCCAATGCATCCAGGCTGATATCAAACAAGTCAAAAACACTGTTTTGCAGCTCTTTATCAAAGTAGATCAATACATTTCTACAGAGAATAAGTTGAAAAGCATTGAAAGAACTATCCGAAACCAAATTATGAGTTGAAAAAATCATTTTCTCTTTCAAATTATGGTGAAATTGGACAGAATCATAATTGGCGGTATAATATTTAGAAAAATCTTCTATACCACCGGATAACCTATAATTCTCCGAGTACAACTGCATTTGACTAATCGGAAAAATACCACTACTAGCTCGCTCTAATACACCGGGGTTAATATCAGTTGCATAAATCAATGATTTATGATACAAATTAGCCTCTTTAAGAAGAATAGCAATAGAATATGCCTCTTCTCCCGTAGAACAACCAGCAACCCATATTCGTATAAAAGGATAAGTACCTAATCGTGGGAAAACCTCTTCCCGCAATGATTTATAAAAATTTGGGTCCCGAAACATTTCCGTAACATTGACCGTTATTTCTTCAACAAAGCGTTGTAAATATTCGGGATGATTCATCACCCGATATCGAAGCTCCGCAAAGCTACTAAACTTATCAATTAAACAGATTCTATTCAATCGCCGCTTGAGTGAAGCCTTACTATACTGCGTAAAATCATAGCCATAACGCTCAGCGACATCTGTCAAAAGAAGTTCGATATCGTCATTTTTTATAATATTCGGTTCCCACATCTAACTGTTTTGTTCAATTATGCTTATTAATCTATCTAAGTTAATCGGCTTAGGGACATATTCACGAGCACCTGCTTCAATACACTTTTCGCGATCACCCTGCATAGCTTGAGCAGTAACAGCAATCACTGGAATATCACCATAAATTTGAGATGATTTGATTACCTGTATAGCTTCATACCCGTCCATATCAGGCATCATCATATCCATCAAGACGATTTCAATATCCCTATTTGTGTCCAGTAGAGCAATTCCTTCCTTTGCACTATTACAGGAAAGTGATTGATATCCTCTCGACTTGAGCGCCAATCGCAGCGCGAAAATATTGCGATTGTCGTCATCAATAATCAATACTAACTTAACTTTTTTCATCACACTGTTTTATGCTCTTAATTTTCATATAACCACACTCGTAGTAAAGAGAGGAGTTGGTCTGTGTCAACTGGTTTGGAAATATAATCTGAAGCTCCCGCCACAATACATTTTTCACGATCACCAGTCATCGCCTTTGCAGTGACTGCCATGATGGGCAATTTGGTATATTGAGATTGCTTACGGATCAATCGGATCGTTTCATAACCATCCATTTCAGGCATCATCATATCCATAAGTACAATGGATATGTCCGGATGGTTATCTAATTGGACTAAAGCTTCTTTTCCATTTGTCGCAGAAATAACATTCATTTGATATTTCTCCAAAGCTTTTGAAAGAGAAAATATATTTCTTACATCGTCGTCGGCAATCAACACCTTTTTACCTGTCAGCACCTCGCTCAAAGAGCCTAATTTATTTGCTTTCCTTTTCTGCTGATCTGTCGTGTTTTCTTCAACTAAATGCAAGAACAGTCCCACTTCATCCAAGATTCGCTGATACGAATGAGCCGTTTTTATAACGATCGAGTCGGCATATTGTTTTATTTTCACCTCCTCTGCATGAGAGAGATTCTTTCCTGTAAAAATAATAATAGGTAAGTTTTCGAGTCCTTCATTATTCTTGATTGCTTCTAAAGTTTCATACCCAATCTTATCCGGCACACCCATGTCCAAAATGACACAATTGACCGAATCTGAAGATAACGCTTGTACACTATCGTCAACATTCGTTTTAATTTCTGCTGCAATATTGAAATTACTCAAGAAATATGATAGTGCTGAAGCATGCTTTGGATTTTCTTCGACAATAAGTACTTTTCTTGGATAACGTGTAAGCGCATCTTCTATCTTTTTAAACATCAGTCCGATTTGCTCAATGGCAACAGGTTTATTTATAAAATCAATCGCTCCTTTCAATAAACTTTCTTTTTTAACGCGAAGCGAAGACATGATATGAACTGGTATATGGCGCGTTTGTGGATTACTTTTTATCTCATCCATCACTTCCCAACCATCTTTGATCGGAAGTTGAATGTCCAACAAAATAGCCAAAGGTAGGTAACGAGCTGCAAAATCAGCAGCAATATCACCGCGGACCACCACAACACCTTTGTACTGCTGCTGACGTGTATATTTCAACAAGGCCTTTGCAAAAGCAGTATCATCTTCTACAATTAAGATCACCTTATCCCCTTGTACAATATTATCACGATCATCAGCTACTTCTTCTGGAATATTATATACGATATTAGAATAAGAAGTTGCAGATTCCGAAACGATAGTTGTCATCTCCGTGATATCAGAAGCAATAATATCAATCAATTCCTCAGAAGTAGGTTTTATTGTTTCAGAAACTTTTCTTTTAGGAAGAATCAATGTAAAAATACTTCCCTCACCTTCCTGGCTTTTTAACGAAATCTTACCTCCTAATAAACGAGCAATTTCTCTACTGATCGAGAGCCCTAACCCTGTTCCTCCAAATTTTCTACGAGTAGAACCATCCGCTTGCTGAAATGCTTCAAATATAATTTTTTGCTTTTCTTGTGCGATTCCTATTCCCGTATCTTTGACTTCAAAAATTAACTGGTCATCATGCTCTTTATCGTCGGATATCGCTAGCGTTATACTTCCTTCCTGCGTAAACTTAATGGCATTAGAAAGCAAGTTTCGCAAGACCTGATCAAGTCGTAGGCGATCAGTCTCAATAATATCTGTACTATTCGATTCGGTAATAATATGAAATGAAAGTGATTTATCTTTTACTAATGGTAGAAATAAATTTTGCAAATCATGTATCACATCCTCCAATTTTACATCTTGATAATCAAGTTCCATTTTTCCAGATTCAATTTTAGAAAGATCCAAAATTTCATCAATAAGATTCAGTAAACTTGTTCCCGAGCTTTGGATAACTTTAGCGGACTCGATTTGATCTTCATTCAGATTACCATCCGTATCCTCCGACATAAGTCGGGATAAAAGAAGAATCGAATTTAAAGGAGTTCGCAGCTCATGTGACATATTAGCTAAGAATTCAGATTTATACTTTGTACTCAAAGCTAATTCTTCTGCTTTATGCTGTATCTCTAAATTACGCTCCGCAATGAGGTAATTTTTTTCTTCTAACGCCTTGGATCGCTCCTCCAACTCTTGATTAGACTGTACGAGTTCCTCTTGTTGTACTCTCAGTTCTTCTTCGGATGATTGTAGCTTATGTGTCTGTGCTTCTAGCTCCGTATTTAAATTTTCTAACTCTGCATGCTGTGCCTGTAATTCTTCTGTTTGTGTCTGTGTTTCCTCCAATAGTTGCTGCACCTGATCACGACTTTTAGCAGCTGAAATAGCAATCCCGATATTACGGGTCGCATCTATAAAGAATGGTAATTTCACATTTTCAAAAGCTTCTATCGCACCTAGCTCGATCACACCTATACAGTTGTAATCAACAAATACAGGCAATAAAAGCACATGATTGATTTGAACCTGTCCATTGGCAAAACTTACTACATAATCTTTATCCTGTAGATTTTCAAATCGCTTCACTTTCCCCTCCTTAAAGACCTGACCAATCATTCCTTCACCGATCTTAACCGATTTTATCATTCGATTTTCTAAGCCATAAGCACCTTTAAGTACAATTCGTTCTTGTTCTAATAGATAAAAAGCACCATTGGTCACATTCCCGTAACTGATGAGTTGATGAAGAGCATCAGCCACTAAAATTTCTTCAGTCTTATTTCCAACAAGAATTTCATTTAACTGCGCTAGACCTGTTTGTCGCCATTCATTATGATTCAAGTCATCAAATGATTTTTTTAACGCATTGGCCATTTGATTTAAAGAACCACCTAAGCTACCCAAATCATCCTGTTCATCATCATTAACTTGAACAGTATAATCACCACCTGCTATTTGATTGGCAATACGCTGTGTTGCTTTCAGCCTACGGCTGATTTCTTCATCTTTATCGCGCAAAGACTTCTGCAATCCTTCACGTTTTATAAAATCTTCACGTATACGAAGGTAAAATACAACAGTAATCAACAACGAAACAATTGCAGCAATAACGACAAAAATAGAGGTATACAGAGATGATTTATTCAGTTCATTTGACCTTTTGTCCAAGAAAACTTCCTCTACACCAATAAATCGAGCTATAATAGCGCGACAACTATCCATGTAATGCTTACCTTCTTCTAAATTAGCTAAAGTGATTTGCTGACCTTGTCTTTTTATTTCAATCAAATTAGTTAAGATCCCCAGTCGAGAGTTGACCAGATAAGTAAGACTATCAGCCACTTGACTTTGCCCAAGATTATCACTGACAAGATCTTGTGTACGTTTTAATGATTTTGGTAAGGTTTGTATACTATTGAGATAAGGCTCTAAAAATGTTTCTTTCCCTGACAGAAGAAACCCTCTTTGTCCAGTCTCCGCATTCTGTAAATCATTTAAAATCTTATTAGCTGAAGCAATTACGCGACGACTATGATCTACTTTTGTTCGATTATTAATTTGATCTTTTATACTGATATAAGATGCTGTAGAACTTGCAAGCAATAGTAGCAAGGAAAATCCAAATCCAATCTGTAAATTTCTTAAAAATGGTTTAGGCATTTAATATTAATTTAGAGGTAATGTAAAATAAAAGGTTGACCCTTGGCCCAACTCACTCTGGATACCGACTGTACCATGATGCTGTTTGATAATTTCGGAGCAGATATAGAGGCCAATTCCTAACCCTTGAAATCGAACTGAAGACTCCTCTACCCGATAAAATTTACCAAATATATTTTTCTGTTTATGTTCAGGTATTCCGATACCAAAATCGGTTACACTAACTTTCACCTGATGAGCATCTTTTTCTGTATGGACAATAATACGTTCTGTATTGGGGGCATATTTTATTGCATTTGTCAAATAATTGATCAATACCTGTTCAATACGAATTTCATCACCCAAAAATGCATCAGCTATACGATCACCTTGTCTTTCAATAACCATCGTATTATTATCATGTGTTTGATAAATGATATCAATAGCATTGGACAAAAGATTTTCAAAATCAAAATTCTTCTTTGTGATTTTTAATTTACCATTCTCAATTTTCGAAATATCGAGCAAATCGGTGATAAGAGCATTTAATTTGCTCACTTGACTCTGTACTCGATTAATATATTTTCCTGCGGGATCGTCGGCTTTGGTATTGAGGGTCCTTTCTAACAATTGTGCATAAGCTTTGATACTCGTTAGCGGGGTTTTTAATTCGTGGCTGGCGATGCTTAAAAATTCATCTTTCTTTTTTTCCATCTGCTTTTGATCATCGATATCTGTAAAAGTACCGACCCACTTAAGCTGATTATTCTTTTCTTTAATTGGAATGATACGTAGTAGATGAAATCTAAATATTTCGGATTTTAACTCTTTGATGCGCACTTCAAGTTCCATGGGTTTTTCAGCAACTATTGCTTCAGCCCAAACTGTACGTATATCCATATCATCAACATGTGTAGCAGGCATCATGTTCGCATCGGCATATGAGAGCCATTTACTATTTACAAATTCGATGTCACCGGCTCCATTTGCTGTAAAAGCCAACTGTGGGAGAGATTCTAAAGTAGAATATAAATTGTCAACCTGTTCTTTTAATTCCTGCTGTACTTTTTTTCTTTCTTCAATTTCAGATCGAAGTACTTGCTGAATTTCATTCAATGCTAATGTTTGTTCGTATAAACGGGAAAAAGTTTTCACTTTCAACATTAAAATATCTGGGTCAATAGGTTTAGTCACATAATCTATTCCGCCAGAAGCATATCCTTTTGTGATAAATTTTTTATCCTTATTAACAGCGGATAAGAAAATAATTGGAACATCCTTTGTTTTATTAAAACCCGATAGCGTTTCTGCAACTTCAAACCCATCAATTCCAGGCATCTGAACATCCAGTATTATTAAAGCATAATCGTTTTTCAATACTTTTTTAAGCGCTTCCTCTCCAGACAGTGCTGTATCCACTATAAAATTTTGGGATTCCAGTAATTTTTTAAGTGAATAAATATTCGCTTCTTGGTCGTCAACAATTAAAATCATAGCCAATTTAGTTCATATACCTATGCAAACAACAGCAGCTCCAACATAGGTATTCGAATGATAAAGTTTAAAAATAGCATTTTATTTTTTAATAATAAAAGTATATTAAAAAGTAGGCCTTACTGACTTAAAGATCCTGCTAAATCCTACATGACCAATCAGGATGAACACACTTTAAAAATGTCTTTAAGAGTATTATTATATCGTATTACGGCAAAATATAATCATTTAAAGACTCTTTTCCTGAATAAACACATGTACTAGGAAATTTATACTTGCTCAAAAAGAATTAATGCCTGTTTTGACCAGTTATAGACATTTTGATGGAACTAAACAAGATATGATTTGTTCTTACATCAAAGGTCTTGTTAAATTATAGTCGTAATATAAATTTACCTCAGCAAATAATCTCAAAACCTTATAGACTAAAAATGTTTTTTTATATATGAAAATAGCTATCATTGGAACTTACCCACCTAGGCAGTGCGGTATCGCTACATTTACTCATGATCTGTACCAATCTTTACAGTACTCTTCAAATCAGGATCATCGTATATTTGCGGTATCCGATGGATCAGAATACGTATTTCCCGAAGAAGTTACATACGTTATTGATAAAGAAAACCTGAACAGCTACTTTCAAGCAGCAGAGATTATTAATGAAACATTCGATGCGTGCATAATTCAGCATGAATACGGCATATTTGGAGGAGAAACAGGAAAATATATCATTGATTTGATTGAAAACCTTAAAGTGCCAGTAGTGACAAACCTGCACACGGTACTGGAGCAACCTAATCCGTTTGAATATCGGATCATCCGTCAATTAGGGCAATATAGTAGCAAACTAACAGTCATGACACAACGTGCCATCGATATGTTGGAAAAAATTTACCAAATTAATCCAGAATCTATTGCTCTAATTCCACATGGCGTTCCTCAGTTTGAATGTGATCAAGAAATCGCAAAGAAAAAACTTGGTTTTCAAAATAAAAAAGTGATGTTAAGTTTTGGATTTTTGGGAAGAAGTAAAGGTTTTGAAACAGCAATAAAATCTGTGGCGAATATTGAAGACGATGATTTTGTTTATATTATATTAGGCTCTACTCATCCCAATGTTTTACGTACAGAAGGTGATACATACAGAGAAGATCTAATGGAGATGGTCATGAATCTCAATATTGGTCATAAAGTGCAGTTCGTTAACCAATTTGCATCAGAAAAATTACTGAAAGAATATTTAAGTGCATGTGATATTTACGTAACTCCATACCCCAATGAACATCAGATAAGTAGTGGTACTCTTTCATTTGCCGTTGGAGCAGGTACAGCATGTATTTCTACACCTTATTGGTATGCTAAGGATCTATTAGCGGAAGATAGAGGTATACTTTTCCCTTTTAATGATGCCAATGCACTTTCAACAATAGTAAATGATTTGTTGGCTAACCCTGCTAAAATGCTGTATTATAGAAATAATGCTGCTGCATATGGAAAACAAATGTCATGGGCAAATGTCGGCAAGTGTCAATTAGCATTACTGAAAGAATTAAGTGATCAAAATACCACAACGATAAGTTTGAATAATGCAGTACAACACCATGTGGTAACGCCTATATTTCAAACGAATAATAGGTTATCATCATAAAGAAATAACGGCATCACTAGCCTATTAAATATGAAAAAGCAAAATATAAAAACGGAAGTAAAAGAAAAGAAAAAGACATCTGATCCTCATGCACAGACTAAAGTGAAAAGTGATACTGGTACACGGCCTTCAAAAGATACAAATCCTTTGCCACCTAATCCAAATGAAGTCGATAATCATGAAGATGCATAGTCTATAAACGCATTAGGTTAACACTTATGGATAATTTGGAATTGATAGACGATCTATCAATTCCAAATTATCCATACTATTTTTAGATAGGCGATGACTGATTATTAGAATTTATTTTTCAAAAATTCTATCAAACGAAAATTGATTTATTCCTCTGATTTTATTTAGTGCTTACTTTCAAATTTTTTATATAAATCATAATCAAATGGAATGCGTATAGAAAGATCTTTTGCTTCCCAAATATCGCCTTTTGAGGGTTGATAGAAATCGTATGCTGGCTTAAGAAAATTATCTCCATTTGGCGCCTCTTGCCAATCTTTAGTATCTCGATTATACAGTAATATCATACAGCTTACACAATGGTAGTTACCTTCTGTATGGGGGTTATCATAACATTTTCCGACTTTGATATTTATCTTTTGATTGATAATAACATCGGTTAATCGACCTTTAGTGAATCGAATCAATGCAGCTTGGACATCCTCATGATCAGGTACATGGGAAGAAGGAATTAAATTCTCGAAATTTGCTTTTTTAATTTTCTTCAATTCCTCATCTTTAACCTCTGGAGCTATACGGTTTGTATCTAAAGAATAAATATCATCAGGAGATATAGACCTTTCTACTGCGGTCTCCATATGACCGTCTGCCGGATTATCGGCTAATATCTTTTTATTTTCTTCATAATTTTCCCAATCTGATTTTGAATAGGTGAGATATTGTTGCGCTTTATAAAGCAATGTCTCACGAGGTGAAACATAAATAAAATTGCTCACAACTAGCAGTACAAGTACAATTACTCCTGTTATTAAAATAATCATTTTGGTTTTATTCTTCTTCATTGGAAATTTATTTATTTTTAATTCTTCAATTTATTTAAACCTGTGAACGCAATCTGATCCAGTTGAGTACGAAAACTACAAAAAAAACAATAATTATATAAAGCTCTACCCTATTTACTTTCTTAGCACCAAATTTCCACACAAATATTCTATCAATCACCATGACAAGAAAAACAGGAATCCCGCCAAAAATAATATACATCACCGCTAATTTGTCTGCAGCTGAAACTCCTGTATAAAGTACAATAGAGATGAAAATTCCAATTAAAATTGATAATATACTGAGCGCAAAAAAAATCGTTACTTTGTTTTTAATAAATTCCATCATATCTTTTCAAATTAACTAAACTATACATTAACTTTTGTGGGCATATACCCCTGCTATTTACTCTTAAATTACAAACACCGATAACAAGTAAGAGTGCCATTAAACCATAAGTGTTCTTATTTTTTATTAATCCGTCCATCTTCGTATACGAAATACTCCTCACCCTCTGCAATAAGAGTTGTTTTCCCACCTTTTAAACGGTCGGGATAAGAAAATCTAGGCGGGCTAATTATTTTTATCATTTACATAAATTGTAAAATAAGATCTCTTTAAGTAATGAATTGATTCGTTTACAATACTTCCAATATTTTACAAGCCTTATTTAAACGACAACAAATCTGTTCAACGCAAATGAATCAATTTAGCGACTAATAGATAATAAAAAACTCATGTACTTCATAAGTTAAAATGAAAGCTATAAAAATCAAAGGCTAACTATCCTATGCTTTATTTTTCTTTCGCAAGGACTTGGAAATTATAATCGGTAAAAGGATCATAAGCAATAAACAACAATATGTAAATCTTTTATCACTTCCATTATTTCCAAAAAAATAAATGATGGGAGCCAAAATTATAACAGGAGAAAAGATAAAAAATTTATGCATGTAATACCGATTTTCTTTTAGCTTATTTCGCTGCATATCATCTTTCTGATCCAACATAGTTGGAAAATGAATATTTAAATAATCCCATATCTGATCCACATCATCTACGGATAGCTCCCTTGGTCTAACCAATAAATCTCCCACGGCAATAGTGATATGGTTTTTGACACATGTTATTCCTTTAATTTGAACAGTTTCATACCTTTTCAAGTAGTTTTTCGGATTGATTGCGTACCCCTTATAATCCCCATCTTCAAAAGTAGCTAAGCACCTCAGTTGTTTTCGATCTAAATAAAAAATCTCAAAGTCATCTGGTTTTATATAATCATTATAATAGGGTTTTATTAAAAATATAAAGGAAATACATACTGACGTAATAACTAGCTGTAAAAATGCAATTTCCAGCCATTCACTCAAAAAATATGCGGCAATCAAGCTAGAAATAATAAACCATATAAAATATTGAAATTGGACTATTCTATAAATAAGGTAAAGTAAAGCAACAAAAACAATTCCACATAGACCACTTTTCCAATCGATAATAAGCCCCATCAATCCCATAAGACTAAACAGACTAACCAAAATTAATGCAGCAGCACTATTTTTCTTTCCAAAATTTTTTCTAACAATGCTGATAGAATGAGCATCTCTTTTCATAATTACTCCTTTTGCTTTCCTTATTCTGCATCATTTTTATAATGATATGATTTTTCAACGTCATCACAGCTCGTAAAAAAGATACTTCCATTGGCAATGCGCATTTGACTCAGGTTTTCTTCCTTTTTGGCGTTGGGTTGCTGTCGGATATATTTGCGCAAATATCGGTCATCCTCATAGCGATTGGCTGGTAGATAAATTTCATTTATATTTTCACGTATATACTGATTAGTTTTGGTATTCAATACATAATCCTCCAAATCTAGAAGAAAGGTACCATAATCTTGATTAACAAGAACAAAATCTTGTGATTTTAAAGACTTTTGATTTTGTTTTTTCATAAGCAGAAGTTCATTCCATTCGCGGTCTTTTTCCTGCTTTTGATATCCCTCCTCCCACTATAATTGGATAATTGAATAGCCAATTGATCTTTATCTGTTTTGTAAAATGCGCCACTGATATGAAGAATAATAACGGTTTATAATAACAATTGGATGATCATACTTTGTAATAAATTTAAATCAAAAAACAACTAATTTATCAAGACTGCAATTGTTTAAAAGCAAAACAAACAATAATTTAGCTTTTCATAACAAAGGAATAATCTTAAAAAGATTTTGAAACAAAAATCACACCGCAAATCTAATCAAGTATACATATAGATAGCAAAGTTCTTGTAATAAAAAATGCCCACAAAGCATATTACTTTTTGTGGGCATCATCATGCTGCTCGCTATTTTTCTAATTGGAGTTTACTTGACAACATGCAGCTAAACAAAATTCATATCTGCTACATTTTAATCTATCATAAACAAAAAGAAAGCACCACAACATTTTACGCATGACTATGATGAAACATCTTTATCTGCGGATACATCTTCAGGAGGAATTTCATTAACAATACGTTCTCTCTCCTTTTCTTCAACATACACCGCATAATCGGCCGGTTTGATAGGAATACCATTTGCTACGGCAAATTCTCTAGTATAAACAGCACCAAAATAAAGGATTGCTGCCGTGTAGTACACCCATAACAATACCAGAACCAATGCTCCTGCCGCACCATATGTCGATTCAGTACCTGATGATTGTAAATACAAACCAATTCCATATCGACCTATGACAAATAAGATTGCAGTGAAAAAAGCCCCGGTCCTAACTGTTTTCCATTCGATTTTCACATCAGGAAGAGTTCTAAATATAATACCAAAAAGAATAAAAATAATTCCAAAACTCAATGCAAAATTAACAGCATCCATAAAAAACACCGTTATATCTGGAAAATATAGTTGTAATCGATCTGTAAAAGCTAAAATAATACCATTAACAACCAATGTGACCATTAATAAGAAACCAAGACCAACCACTAAAGAAGAAGATAGTAAACGATCTGTTATTAACTTCAACCATCCACGCTTTGGTTTTGCTCTCACATGCCATATTCTATTAATAGAATTTTGTATATCTCCAAAAACTGTAGTAGCACCAATTAATAATGTAATGATACTAACGATCAATGCTAAATTAGATTTTCCGGATAACTTCAGATTCATGATTACTTCTTGAATTTGCTTTGCAGCACTTGGACCAACTAACCCTCTCATCTCTGAAAATACTTTACCTTGAATCGCATCTTCGCCAAAAAATATACCTGCTAACGAAATCATCAGAACCAATATCGGACCGATGGAAAAGATCGTATAGTATGAAAGTGATGCGCTGTATTTAAGACAATCTTCATTTACAAATCCTAAAACCGCATTTTTGAAAACCTCAAAATATTTTTTTAAAAATCCTTGTTCCTTATTTTCCATATGTTTAATCTAATTTTTATAACTCAAGATTTTGCTCATTTAATCCTTCAAGCATTTCTATAATTTTAGATGCAGTCGGCCCCGCAGATAACGGATTTTGTCCGGTAACCAAATTCCCATCTTGTACTACATGAACAGCAAAGGGTATTAATGCAGAACTAAAATCTGCACCCAATTCTTGCAATTTGGTTTCTAATTGATATGGAATATGATCATTGCGAAAAACTAGCTTTTCCTCTACGTTTGTAAATGCTGTTAATTTTTTACCAACTAAATAATCTGGGTGATCCTTTGCTAAAGCGAGTAGCGCAGCAGGACCGTGACATACAGCACCCACAGGTTTACCCTCTTTTATAAAATCTTGAAGCAATCTGCTTACATCTGGATGTCTTGACAAATCCCAAAGAGGTCCATGACCACCAGGAATGAAAACCGCATCAAATGCAGAAGAAAGAATATTATCTAATGACAGGGTATCCTTAAATTGTGATTGTGCAATGGAATCATCTATAAACCTCCTATTAGATGCTGTAACGTGTTCTGTTAATTTACTCATGGGATCAATAGGAGGTTCTCCACCTAACGGGCTTGCAAAAAGAACCTGATAGCCCGCATCTATAAATTTATAATAAGGATCTGTCATTTCACCTAGCCAAACACCAGTCCTATTATCTGTATCTTCCATTTTATCATGAGAAGTTAAGATCATTAATATATGCCGTTGATTTTCCATTTTTTTTAAATAAAAGTTGTTAAAATATAATATGATGCAAATAGATAACAGCCAATACAGAACAATGTTCTATTACGCTCCTATAAAGGCATTAGCAAAAGGGTAAAATTGACCGATTAAGACTCAGAATCCACCTGATCAATGGTAAAATAAACAGACACTGGGGCATATTATTATCCTTGCGGTACAGGAGCATTTTCATAAATGAGTCCTTCCTGTTTTAGTTCTTGCCAAAGTTGATGAGGGATATTTGCGTGCAAAGCATGTACATTACTAGCCACCTGATCCACTGTGCTTGCCCCTGGTATGATGGAAACAAACGAATCGTTAGCCAATACAAATTGCATAGCTATGGCGATCATATCAACACCGTAAGCAGCAGCAATTTGTGCAATACGTGTCCTCTTTTCAACCATACCCTTCGGTATAATTGACTTATAATTGTAGCGATTTCTTCCAGCAATGAATCCCGAGTTATAACCAGCTCCAGAGACTAGCTTGACTCCCCGATCTTTTACCGCAGGTAAAAGACGATCGACCGCATCCTCATGCTCAAGAATGGAGTACTGCGTTGCTGATAGACATACATCAGGATCAGCAACCTCCAAACAATCTAAAATTGGTTCAATTTTGTTGACACCTAAACCCCACCCTTTTATAATACCTTGATCGCGATAATCGGACAATACTTTAAATGCACCTTGCTCCGCCTGTTTAAGAAAATAAGCATAACGATCACCAACTTGATCTTCAGACAAGTCATGAACAAATACAATGTCCAAATGATCCACCCCCATCCTTTGTAAACTATCATCAATAGAACGTTTTGTACCCTCAGCAGTATAGTCATGTTCAAAATCAAATGAAAATGGAGATTTCCACATTGTCGGAGGGACCGCTTCTGGTATCACCGGTTCAAACAAGCGACCAATTTTTGATGATAGTAAATATTCAGATCGATCCTGTTCTTTTAAAAACTCTCCAAATCTAGCCTCACTTTTGGTCAATCCGTACCAAGGAGAAGTGTCGTAATAGCGAATACCCAAATCCCAGGCTTTTTGTAATATCATGTGCGACTGTTTATCAGACAAGACCTCAAAGCCAGTCCCTATTGCTACCCCACCTAATCCTAATCTATGTTTTTCTTCAAATAAATAAGCCATACTCTGTAATTTAATGATTGACAATACTGATATAACGAATGACATATAAAAAGGTTCGTTCTTTACTTGTCGAATGATCAGCTCTTTTTAATAGGATAAGAATCAATGTCTATATTCAAAATTTAGAGAATTGCTGAATCCAATAAAATATCCTATAAAAGGTCATTAGAGCAATCTTCGACCATTAAAATGGTTACAAATACCTAAGCTCTTGCAAATAATACCTAAAATTTCACTTATCAAAACATTGTTACCACAAATTAGTTTAAACTATTACCATAGAATTTCGATAGGATACGAAGATCTACGATGGGCTATAATTTTATAACAAAATAGAATGGCTAAAAGTGATTAATAAATAATAAAAATCCTCACCAATCTGAGGATTGGGAGTTTTAATTCTAGATTCTACCAAAACAATAAATTTTTCAATGAAAACTACAATATCTTCTCCTCATCCAGCTGTGGAGCTCAATCTGCGTTATGTTACTGGTAAAGAATCAGGTTATGGACGCAAACAGAAAAAAGGAAAATTCTGTTATTTTTCTAAAAAAGGACCCATTGAAGATGAAAATACCATTAAGAGAATAAATGCACTAGTGATACCACCTGCATGGCGTGATGTGTGGATATGTAAATTTAAAAATGGTCATATACAAGCCACCGGAATAGACCAACGTGGTCGCAAACAGTACAAGTATCACCCTAATTGGTCCAGTATCCGCAATCTAAAAAAATTTGATCGATTGGTGGGTTTTGCTAAGAAAATGAAGCTATTGCGCCATCAACTTGAAAAAGATTTACGAAAAAAGGGCATGATAAAAGACAAAGTCTGTGCAATAGCTATTTGTACCATGAATGCCACTTATATACGAGCTGGTAATAAGTCTTATGAAATAGAATATGGATCTTTTGGTCTTACAACTCTAAAAAATAGACATATAAAAATCGACCGCAATGAAATTTTTTTCAAATTCAAAGGAAAAAAAGGTGTCGTACAACAGGTATATCTCAAAGAACCTAAAATCGCGAAAATGTTAAAAAATTTGAAGGATATCCCTGGTCAGGAACTTTTTCAATATTATGATCAAGAAGGGAATATCCAAAGGCTAGATTCTGGAGATCTCAATCTTTACCTGAAGAAAGCAATGCAAGAAGACTATACCTGTAAAGATTTTAGAACATGGGCAGGTTGCTCTCTAGCTTTAATGATGATGGCTCAACAACCATTTTCGGAAATTGAAAGTGAACGAAAAAAAATGCTGGTGAATATTCTCGATTATGTTGCCCAACAATTGGGTAATACGAGAACAGTCACCCGCAACTACTATATACATCCCGATTTACAAAAACAATATGTATCAGGTGCATTGAAAACATTACTTTCTAAACTAAATAAAAAACTAGAAATAAAAGATTCGGGTGATGCAACAGAGAAAAGCCTTTTAAAATTTATCAAATCATTAGAAAATTAATTTTAAAAATAAGCTAACTTACAAAACCATATAAAAAAGGGTCCTCCACATCTGATTTGTGGAGGACCCTTTTTTATATTGATATCAAACTTAATTTTTATAAGTTGCCAAAGTACCTTTTAATCTTTTACGGGCAATGTGAATACGTGTTTTTACAGTGCCAATTGGTAGATTAAGATGTTCCGCAATTTCATTATATTTATACCCCTCAAATAACATAGTAAACGGTACATAAAATCCTTCATCTAATTCTCCTAATGCTTTTTGAATATCTTCCATTACAAATTTATCTTCACCTCCATTTCTAACAGAAGAATAATGAAGATGTGCCGTACTGATTTCGTCTTCTGTAGTAATAAAAGAACGACTTTTTGTTGTACGTCTGTAATTATTGATAAAAGTATTGCGCATAATGGTATAAAGCCAAGCTTTTAGATTAGATCCTTCTTGAAAATTACGAAAGTAGCTAACCGCTTTCAACATTGTATCTTGCAACAGATCATTGACCTCGTCATGATCATTTGTAAAACGTTTTGCAAAAACCTTGAGCTCATTTGTCTGCTCAATTACTTGGGTGTTAAATTCTGTCTTCGTCATAAAGGATAATTTTTTGTGCTGTACTGTTATAAATCTTTGTTAACGCTTACTTTAATTTTATTTGACAATATTGATCTTAATTAAAAACATTTGATCAAGATTGCTGTTAACAAAAGAGCAAACAGTATGCTATATCCTCTCGATTTTATTCGTAAAAATGAGTATTTATACGCTTAAACCTAAAGTTAAATTAGGATGTGTATTTTTAAAATACACAGAACCTCAATTAAAGGAATGATTTTATTCCATTCACTAGGTATTTAACCCCTATGAAAGACAAAAAATCTAATATTTGTTTTTGGCAGCGCATGATGGTATTGAAATCAGAAAAATAAGTTGTCCACTTCTGTATACAATTGAGAAAGAATACGGGTTGAAAGCAAAAAACATTGAATATTTATCGTTTCAATTTCATTATTGAATACCATAAGTTTCAAATGACTATTACCTCATCAAAGCGATTTTTAGATTACTTAAATCATTAAACGTAATTTCTGATCTTGCTTTAATTTTTTCATCTGCTAATGACAGAAATGTACAGGACATGATCATCACCTATAATATAAACCTTCAGTAAGACATTTTGTTAGTAACAATTAACATATTTCAAGTATTTATTTTAATCAGAATATCATTTTAATATAGGAATTCGGTTACAGAAAGTAAAACTAGCTATATGGTGATGGTTTATAGTACCCGATTCAAGAAAATAATAAGTGCATGATAACTTAAAATAAAAAAACTCAACAATCAAATATTTTGGATATATAATATAAGAACTAGGAGGATTAGATAATAATAAAAGGTATAGGCTGTTGTAATCTTAGCAGGTATGTATTCCATTTAAGGTGCAAATAGATACATAAAATTCAGTATCTTCGCAAACATTATGGGTTACGCAAAAGAAAGAAAAAAGCTTGAGAAGCTTTCTGAAAAAACAATTGAACTTCAACATTTTGATAGCGCTAATTTAGCGATCATAACGGATATATTTGAACAATATTCTCATACGATAAGAATACTTAAAAATAAAGACACAGAGACATTTAATAATCTTTATTTAAATGAATTACAAGCTGTCAAAACAGCTAAAACTGCTTTGAAATTATCAGAAGAAGTAGATCGTCAGATTCATTTCATGGCTTACAAAGAAGTATTATTGGACGCAATAACAAAAACTATTCAAGCCACAATTGATGTTGCTTAACTAGTAGTAGTCCAAACAGAAAAAAAAAATAGGAATCGACCATGAACTGGTAGATTCCTATTTTTTTAGAAAAATTGATTGATATAAAACAGGCTCAACAATACAGAATTAAATTTAAATTGATCAAATTGTATTTATCGAATTAATTTTTATAAACAATAAGAGGAGAAAACATTCGTGTACAGTATCATAAAATCAATTATATTACTGTAGCAAATGTATCAATGATACGCATTAAAGTAACTGCTTCTTCTATTGAACTTGGATTTGTCCCCTTCCCTAAAAAATAATTTACAGTATTATCAATCATCGGATGTTCAATATTTTCGGGATGTGTAAAGAAAATTTCCTGCTCTCCATCGCCATTTTTTAAGGTCATCTTATTGCCAAATATTGAAAATTTTAAGCTACCTAGCTCTCCTACTACCTCACAACTATCCACATTATCGGATTTCGATACATTAAAATTCCAGCTTCCGTTAAATACAACTTTATTATCAAATAATATTACTCCTCTTGTTTGATCCGCAACTTCACCATGAGGAGTCTGAATCTGACTAAAACCTGAATAAGAAAGGGGATTTCCGAAGAAATAAAGCATTAAGTCTAACTGGTGTGGCGAAAGATCAAAGAAATATCCTCCCCCTGAAACTGCTGGGTTTGTACGCCAATTTGATGCATCCTGAGTAACTAAATCAGGAGATCTAGATTGCCAAAGACGTAAATCCACTAGTCGGATATCACCAATCACTCCTTCCGTAATGATTTCTTTAATTTTGAGAAACATGGGAAGCTGTCTTCGATAATGAGCGACGACAAGCTTTCCTTGGTATTGCTTAACAGCGACAGCCAGACCTATTGCTTCATCTGCATTGAGCGTAACTGGTTTTTCAATATAAACTGCTTTACCATGCTTCAATGCCCTAATAGCATATTCTAAATGTGAAGAGGGCGGTGTAGCAATATAAATGGCATTAATTTCGGAATTAAGTAATATCTGATTTACATCATCATACCACAATGGAACTTGATGTCGACGTGCATAGTCTGCTGCCTTTTCTCCATTCCTGCGCATAACTGCCAACAATTGGCTATTATTGACTTTATTAAAGGCAGGACCACTCTTTTTTTCTGTCACATCTCCACATCCAATAATCCCCCATTTTATATGAGCTTTCTTCATTTCCATTCTATAAAAATCAGTTGTTATCGCATTAATATAAAAAAAGACGATCAGCTTGATCTTTTAATTTTATCAATCACAATAGTATAAGTATATCCCATAATCTTAATCTCAATTTATTAAAAAAACTCAAAACCTTAGCTTTTGATATCAATTTGACTTTTTCCAGGATTATAGGTGCTATTAAACCAAAAAACACAATTATCTTGCCATTACTTTTCTGAATAATGTTTTAATATGATCAATCTCTTCTTGATGAACAGTTTTTTTCCGATTGCCGAAATATAGGGTGTTTTTCAACTTTTTATCCCCTTCCCAGATCAGTTGTATGCTGCCGTTATCAATTTCACTATGGCATAAAAAATCTGGAACTACAGCCAAACCAGCTCCAGCACTGAGACAACGCACTATAGAATTGAGATTGGGAACAATATAGTTGGGTCTAAAATCTGGCTTTTTACCAAAATTCAAATTCCAAAAGTTAAAAAGATGTTCCATATCACCTGTCGTACCATACCATTTTTGTTGCTTCAACCACTCTTCGATAAAACCCTTATTTTTAGTCTTGAGCACTTCCTTAAAAGCAATAGAATCGACATCTTTGCCTCCTACCAATACGATTTTCTCATGTGAAAAGGACTCATGTTCTATATTTGCAGAAATTCCTTTTTTGGGTGTTATGATCAAATCCAGAATCCCTTTATCTAATTGATCTAACATTTCTGGATAATCTCCAAAACTGATAATTAAATTAAAAGGTAGTGTAGAAACATATTGTTCTAACGTAATTTGAAAAGTTTCAAAACACATACCTACACTTATTGTGGGAACATGTTTTTCCGTTGATCGCTGAAAATTTTTTTCGACCTCTTCAAGTTTAGTTAATGGATCGACTAATGCATTGAATAAAACTTTCCCATGTTCAGTAGGAATCATCTTACGACCGGTTCGATCAAAAAGCTTATGTCCCACATACGTTTCTAACGAGCTCAAATGTAAACTAACTCCAGGTTGCGAAATAAATAATACCTCTGCAGCTCCAGTCAAGGTACCTGTTTTATAAATCGCCTTAAAAGTACGATACCATTCTAAATTAACCATAGTATCAATATTATAGTCTAATTAAAAGTAAATTATCATTAAAATAATACTAAGGTAGTCATATTTTAGCGTACTCATCATATCGATGGATCGATCATATAGGCATTTATAATTCACTACAACATACAAATAGAATATACATAGGTGTACAGCACACCTATGCTATTCAATTATAATGGGAATTATCTACCCATACATATGTATCATAAATATGATACATCACTATAATTTATACTATTATAATAATAACTTATATGCTAATAAATTTGTATCAGAAATTTAAAATCGCATAAAATGAAACATATATTAATTATAAATGCAGGACAATCATTCGCTCATTCAAGCGGAAAATTTAATAAAACAGTCACGCAACACACAGTTGCATTTTTCGAAAGGTTTATGGATGTGGAGGTCAAAGTAACAACGATATCTGAAGGATACGACAAAGAGAAAGAAGTGGAAAAATTTGTTTGGGCAGATTGTATTATCTACCACACTCCAATGTGGTGGTTTCAGGTTCCAAATGGTTTTAAAACATATATTGATGAGGTATTTACCGCAGGTCATGGTAAAGGAATTTATCGTAATGATGGAAGACGTTCCGAAAACCCCGACATTAACTATGGCACCGGAGGAATGTTACAGGGAAGAAAATACATGGTCACATCCAGCTGGAATGCACCTAAAACAGCTTTTACATTACCTGGAGAGTTTTTCAAACAAACCAGTGTAGACGAGGGACCTTTATTTGGTTTCCATCGCATGAATGCCTTTGCATCACTTGAAAAACTAGAGAGTTTTCACTTTCATGATGTTGAAAAAAATGCTGACATTTTACGCGATATGCAAGCTTATGAAAATCATCTTGAAAAAGTGTTCACAGAAATAATAACAGAAAAATTAATATCATGAAAATTTATTTAACAGCCCTCATTAGAGCAAGAAGTGAGTATAGAGCTGAAATCCTTTCTGTATTACAACATATGGTTGAAGAAACACGTCAAGAAGAAGCGTGTGAATTATACAGCTTACATCAAGCTATTGATGATGATAATCTGTTTATCTTCTACGAGATATGGAAATCACAAGCGGGTCTAGACAACCACAACCGACAATCCTACATTCAAGCATTTGGTAAATTGATAGAAGAAAAACTACAGGAGCCACCCACCATATTGATTACAACATTAATTTAAAAAAATAACATCATGGAATATAGAAGATTAGGAAATACAACCCTAGAATTATCAGCAATCACTTACGGAGCATTTGCCATTGGAGGAAATATGTGGGGCGGAAATGAAAAGAAAGATTCTATTGCTGCCATACATGCATCACTTGATTATGGTGTTAGCAGTATCGATACTGCTCCATTCTATGGATTTGGTTTGAGCGAAGAAATGATCGGTGAAGCCATCAAAGGAAAAGACAGATCAAAAATACAGTTATTGACTAAATTTGGATTAGTTTGGGATGGTAGTAATCGAGGTAAAGGAGCATTTTTCTTTGACGCAGAAGAAAATGGGCAAGCTGTTCCTGTGTTTAAATATACTTCAAAGGCTAATATCATGAAAGAAGTTGAAGAGAGTCTCAAACGCTTGGGGACAGATTACATCGACCTGCTACAAGTACATTGGCCAGATTCGACAACTCCCATCAGCGAAACTATGGAGGCTTTGGAGTTACTGATTGAACAAGGAAAAATACGCGCTGCCGGAGTATGTAATTACGACATACCACAATTAAAAGAGGCGTCAGAAACAATCCAATTAGCCAGTAATCAAGTTTCCTATAGTATGCTCAACCGTGGTATTGAGCATGATTTGGTACCCTATGCATTCGACACCAAAACAGGAATCATTGTCTACAGCCCCATGGAACGAGGTTTGTTAACAGGTAAATATTTTAATGAAAGTAAATTAAAAGAAAATGATCATCGTAATGACTATTTTTCTCAATTTAATCTTGAAAAAGTAAAGAATTTACTGGCCTCACTTGAGCCTATTGCGCAAAATAAGAAAGTATCTGTAGCACAATTGGTACTACGCTGGACAACACTTCAACCTGCCATAACAGTTGTATTGGCTGGTTCTCGAAATGCTGAACAATCTGTTGCCAATGCTAAAGCCATGGACATCAACATCAGCACAGAAGAATTAATCTTCATCAATAATCAGCTTTCAAAGCTTTAATTTTTATAAGGTATTACATTCAAGTACAACAGAAAAAGGAGAAGAAAATACGTAGACTTCTCCTTTTTCTGTTTTAAATAATCCATCCGCACGAAGCAGTCCATGTACACGCAACGCTTCTATCCACAGCACTCGATCAAGTACTTTCAACAATTTATTTCAATTTGAACCCTCATTATAGATATCTTGTGTCAAGACGATAGTAACTGATATTTTATTTTTTAATAGCAAACATGCTAGTTTTGATTATGTAAAGATGATCTGTCTTTTACCTTTAGAAATTAACAAAGACTTATGATATGGTGATTTGTTATAATAACTTCATGTGTAGAATTTATTATAATGAATTCAAGAGGTACAAGCATCTCACTACAGACAAACTATTTATTTGTAACTTAGTTCCTGCAGTCGCTATTTAAAATATTTTTTAAAGGACTCCATGTTTTTCACAACTGATTTCGAAAAAATAACCGGTATCACACATCAAAAGTCTTTCACTATGAATTTAAAGCAAAAAATAATGCATATCCTCTACCCTCTGATCAAAAAGATTTCCAAATCAGGAAAGATGGGGACAATTCGTTACAACAAACCCGAAAAAGAAACTCCGGAGTCATTTTACCATTTAAATATAATAAAAAGCAATGGTCAACAATTAGATTTTTCCAATCTTAAAGGAAAAAAAGTAATATTGGTAAACACAGCATCTGACTGTGGTTATACCCGTCAATATGAAGAATTACAACAATTACATGAAAAGTTAGGCGATCAAGTTGCTATAATTGCTTTTCCAGCTAATGATTTTGGTAGTCAAGAACAAGGTAGTGATGCTGAAATTACACAATTTTGTCAGTTAAATTTCGGACTTTCATTTCCTGTTGCTAAAAAAACGACAGTCATCAAAGACAGCGCACAGCACTCCGTATTTCAATGGTTAACAAATGCCTCGTATAATGGATGGAATGATCATGCACCAGATTGGAATTTCAGCAAATATATCGTTGATGAGAATGGAAATCTAACTCATTATTTTGGGCCAAGTATTTCTCCTATGGATACCGAATTTATTAAAGCAGTCGAAAATTAAAAATAACAATAGAGGCTACACATATTAAATATATGGATTTACAACAGATACATGAGTCTCAAAGACAATTCTTCCTATCAGGAGCTACCAAATCTATTAATTTCAGAAAACAACAACTCTTCAAATTAAAGGAACTACTTAAATCCAACGAAGAAAAATGTTATGATGCTATTTACAAAGATTTTCGAAAATCTCCTTTCGAAACTTATACCAATGAACTGACTATTATTTATTCCGAAATAGATTTCTATTTAAAACACCTCGATAGACTGGCAAAGCCCAAACGAGTTCGCACAAACTTGGCAAATCTACCCGGAAAGAGTTATCGATATTCAGATCCTTTAGGAATTACACTCCTTATCGGAGCATGGAATTATCCATACCAATTGACACTAGCGCCTCTGGTTAGTGCGATAGCAGGAGGTAATACGGCTATGATCAAACCAAGTGAACTTCCTGAGCAGACCATGCTGTTCATGGAAGAGCTTATCAATACAAATTTTCCAAAAGAGTATCTCTATGTGATCAAGGGTGGCATACCAGAAACTACCGCTCTATTGGAACTGCGTTATGATAAAATTTTCTTTACAGGAAGTCCTAAAGTCGGCAAAATCGTGTATCAAGCTGCTGCTAAACACTTATGTCCCGTGACATTGGAACTTGGAGGTAAATCACCAGCGATTATAACCCCTTCAGCAGATCTAAAAGTTGCCGTTAAGCGTTTGATATGGGGAAAATTTCTCAATAGCGGACAGACTTGTATTGCTCCAGATTACCTATATGTCCACGAGTCGATCAAAGATCAGGTATTGCAAATGATCAAAATAGTATTAGAAGAAATACGCTATACGGAACATTCAGATCACTATGTAAGCATCATCAATAGACGCAATTATGACCGTCTCGAGCAGATGATCAATAAAGATAAGGTCGCTTATATCAGCGGGAAAAACAATCCGGAACTGCTTCATTTTGCACCTACTATTATGACTGATGTCAGTTGGGAAGATCAAGTGATGCAAGAAGAAATATTTGGACCCATCCTACCTATATTGACCTACATAGATCTAGAGCAAACTTATCAAATCATCAGCCAACAAGAAAAACCACTGTCGGCTTATTTATTCAGTAACGAATCATTAGAAAAAGAAATGTTTCTTGAATATCTATCTTTTGGTGGCGGATGTATTAATGATACAATCATGCATGTCGCCAATGAATATCTTCCTTTTGGTGGGGTAGGTAATTCAGGCATCGGCAACTATCATGGTGAAGCTGGATTTCATTGTTTTACACATCAAAAATCAGTCTTGAAAAAAGCGACATGGGGTGAGCCCAATATTAAATATCCACCTTACACAGAGACAAAATTAAAATGGATTAAAAGATTACTTTAAAATAGACCGTGATAGCGGATTCAATATATATCACGATAGAGACGTTTGCATGTTACAAACGTCTCTATGATTAGACTTGCATAATCATCATTTAAGAATAAGTTTTTATTTTTTTATTCATCAATACAATTGCAAACAAAATCAATATGATACCAGTCCATTGAACCATGACAACAGGCTCATGTAAAATGATAACTGCAGATAGAATCGATACAGGAATTTCCAGACTAGCAAAAATATTACCCAACGAAATTCCCACCTGTGGAATACCTTTTGTGAAAAGAAGTGGAGGTAAAATAGTTCCAAAGATAGCAATCACAGTTCCCCAATATAAGCTATCCAAACTCATCTGTTCAACGATATGAATATTCCAAAATAGAATAATCAAAAGCAAACCTCCCATAACTAAATATTTGCTGCGAATATGACTAGGCACATCCAAAGCAACAGAGCTTGATGCAAACAGTGATACCGTATAGGAAGCTCCTGCTCCGAACCCCAATAGAAGACCTTTTGCACTGAGGTTAAATTCCGCATCAAAAATGTTTGTTGCAAACAATGTACCAATCAAAACGATGATCACACCAATAATCTTAATCGTATTTGGTCTTTTTTTATGAACGACAATCTCAACAATGAGACTAATCCAGATGGACTGCATGAGCAGTATAATCCCTACGGATACAGGAACATATTGAATCGATAGATAGTATAGCGTTGTTGTAAGTCCAAGCGATGTTCCCCAAAGCAGCAACCTTGACTTTGATTTAAAAGATACCACCGTCTTCGCCACTCCTGCTCTTTTTTTCCAAATTAAGTCTAGCCCTAATAAAAATATAAATCCAATAAAAAATTGCCAAAATGTAAGTGCGCTTGTTCCAATACCTAAGCCATTCGCATATTTGACAATTGTCGCCAATAATCCATAACTAATGGCTCCCAATAGCACATAAATAACTGCTCTAAAATTTTTCATAATAAAAGTAATTTTCAAATAAGGCCAATTGATTAGAAAGCGATCTGCTCCAATAAGAGGTATCATGAGCACCCTTTGATTCTTGGTAGATGTGGTCCACATTTGCCTCTATCAACTGATTATGAAAGCTTCTATTCATACCGATCATCTGTTCATCTTCAATACCGCAGTCCAAAATGTAAAATTGATCTGCATTTTTCATTTTCCCGATCTTATTGGAAGTCAAGTATGATCGATCTAATTGTTGATATGCACCTAATACTTGATCAACTTGATATTGATGATAGGCTTCACCAAATTGGGCAAAATCCAATGCACCGCATGAACTCCCAACTAGAGAAAACACATGTGAAAAGGTAACACCTATGTTAATTGCACCATAACCACCCATACTCCATCCCAAAATACCCCTACTTGCCCTATTAGAAACGACTGGATAATGAGCGTCTACATATTTCACCAATTCATCTCCTATAAAAGTTTGATACTGTGATCCGGTATCAATAGGGCTATCGACATACCAGCTGTTAAAATTACCATCAGGTAAAATATAAATGGTTTGAAAAAGCTGTGATTTTGTGGTTAGATCAGGGATGTCCTGCTGATAAGTTCTTTCGGAATTGCCACTATAACCATGTAAAATATAAACCGTTTTATAGCTTTTCCCTTTTACGATGTTAGGCGTGATAATGACTACCGGAACTTTCTTTTGCATTTTTGCACTATATACTTGCTCATGGATAATCTGTTGTCCAAAAACAGGTAGTATAATTACAAAAATAAAGCATGTCATTGCTGTTTTTTTCATCTTCTTTTTATTTTAATCCAGGACAAAGGTCTAGGTTCAAAAGATGAAAAACGTTTACATATGTTGAGAGATTAGAAATTTAACTCTTTACGTATACGGCTTAATTGAGTTGGTGTAATACCTAAATATGAAGCAATATGATGTTGTTTAAGTCGTTGATACAATTTCTGATTTTCATAAAGTTTAATGTAACGGATTTTTGCTGTATCCCATTTTAGACCAATTTCTAAAGGTTCCTTCTTCACAACCCAATTTTTCTCTAAATAATGAATTTGAAACAAGGCCAAATCATGATATTTGACCACTAGCTCACGGAAAACTTGAGCAGAATACATCACTAATTCACAATCTTCTAAAGCGACGATACTAAATGTACTGGGCTTATTTTCAATGATCGCCGATGTAGAAGCAACAAAGCTATTTTCTTCAAAAAACAGTTTGAAAATAGCACGACCATCGTCATCAACAGTATAATACCCCAACAAACCTTTGCGGATGAAATAATAATATCGTGCCCGATCACCTGCGCTTAAAATTAAATCATTCTTTTTGAAAGATTGTATTTTGCAAATGGCCTTAACAGCATCAGCTGTTTGCTCTGAAAGGGGGTAATAAGAATTTACGTGTTTCAAAAAATCATCCATATCCAATTGTATTGCTATTGGCTAAATTACACAATTGTTCCTACTCTCACTACTCAAGTTCTATTATCCGACTTATTCACTTCTCCGAAATATTTAACTACTTTCGCAATTAAGATCAGCCTACGAGAGGTTTACAAGCACAGTAATTAAAAATTCTTGACGTTAATATCAAAAATAGTAATCGCAATCATTCATGATAACTAACCTGAGAAATAAAAAGATAAAGTATCTTTACCTTGCTATAATAACAATAATAGTAGGCTTAGCTTCTAGAAAATTGACCTTTATTCCAGCTGTAACGGGTGATATACTTTATGCTGTGATGGTCTACTGGCTCTCTAGGTTTCTATTTTATGATCGTTCAAATTTATTCTCCTTTACAACAGCGGTTGTTTTTTGTTTTTTCATTGAATGCTTGCAATTGCTACAATATCCCTTTTTGATCTATATCAGAAATAACCCAATACTTCGTCTGGTATTTGGACAAGGATTCCTATGGTCAGATTTAATAGGTTATATCGTTGGCGTTACTCTTGCTTTCTTATTGGACAAAGATAAAAACGATAAGATCTGTCCTCCGAAAAACATGTAAATGGCGTGAAGACATCATCCAATCTAAATGATCTTAGTTTCTATTATTATTTTTCTAAAAGTCTATTTCAGTTGATTAAACACAATTGCGATATAGACGCTTTATATTTACATAGAAAAACAATCCCATTGTACATCTAAATTTAAATCTTTCTCCCAACAACTTTAAATACGCATCTATACGTTGAAATAAGCAAACACAAGTGCTTGTTCATAATCCAAAAACAATCTTTAACAGGATAGATTAGGACCATCAATTTCAAAAAGTGAGATCAGCATTATTTTATTATGATTTTATACTTTTTTACCTAAAAAGATAAAATGCAAGCAAATCGTCTCATAATCATATCAAAATGTCTCACCATAAGGTTTAAAGTTTAAAAATTTCTCAATTTGAGGATTATAACCAAACCAACTATGATAATTATTAAATACTTAATAAGCTCCTATTATTGCTACGGCGTATTGACTTCAATATCTAACGGATTATACTCAAAATAATCTTCACCAATAATTTTAAACACCTCTTATAAACCTTTTAGCTTATGAAATTTAAAATCAACAATTTTAAAGTAGCTACCAAATTATTGCTGTTTAGTACCAATTTCTACGCGATCACATCTATGGCATCGCCTATGACCCACTACAGTAATGAGTTACAGTCAGTACTTAGCGGTAGTATCACCGATGAAGCTGGAAGCCCTTTAGCCGGAGCTACCATTCATGTAAAAGGTACTCCCAACAGTACCGCCTCGGACCAGAATGGAATTTTCAAATTGAACAATGTCAAAAAAAATGAAGTGATCTCCATCCAGATGATTGGATTTACAACACAAGAGGTTCGATACAATGGTGAAACCGTCCTCAATATCAAAATGATATCGGTAGCACAAAGCCTAGAAGAAGCTGTCGTAGTTGGTTATGGTACGATCGATAAAAAAGAACTCACCAGTGCTGTATCCACCATCAAACAAAAAGACATGGTCGCTGGTGCGGTCTCACCATTACTTGCTATCCAAGGAAAAGTTCCAGGGCTAAGCGTCATCTCCACCAACGGGACTGATCCCAATGGAGGAATTTCCTTGCAACTACGAGGTGTTAATTCGGTCAATGCATCTCAGGGTCCTTTGGTTGTGATTGATGGTGTACCTGGTGGTGATATCAATTCGGTTGCTAAGGAAGACATTGAATCAATTAATGTGCTGCGAGACGCTTCGGCCGCGGCGATTTATGGAACTAGAGCTTCTGGTGGCGTTATTTTAATTACAACTAAAAGACCTCAAATAGGAAAAGCACAAGTCAATTTTACTTCAGAATATTTCATTGAAACCGTGCGCAAAAAACCTGAAGTCCTATCTGCTGAAAAATTTGTTGAATATGGCCTCGGTAATGACCTGGGACACAAAACAGATTGGTACGATGAAGTGACAAATAACAATCCATTTAGCCATAGACAAGTGGTAAACATCAGTGGTGGATCTGAAAATGCCAATGTGTACACGACCTTTACAAAACGAGATGCTACCGGTATGGCCATTACATCTAAGAGGGAAGAAATAGGTGGACGTATCAATTCATCCTTTAAGTTTTTTGAAGGGTTTGCTGAACTAAACACCAATGTAAGTTACAATGAAGCAAAAGCGTTTGGGAGCAATAATGACATTTTCAATATGGCAATGGTGCTTAACCCAACAGAGACTCCTTATGATGTCAATGACGTCAGCGGATTTAATGTACTAGTGGGTGGATATGATTATTGGAATCCAGTGGCCGAAGTGAAACTGAGATCAGATTTAAAACAATTTAAATATCTGTTAGCCAATAGTACGTTAAAGCTCAATCTCACCGAACATCTAACCACAAGTGCAACAATTGGGGTTAAAAACAATTCTGAACATGGCACTTATTATCGATCCGCTCAACATCGATTATCAAGGCAGGATGGTGTAGATGGAAATGCTTCACAATACTATAACAAATATAATGACCGGGTATTTGAATGGACGGTTAATTACAATAATCGATGGGCAGATCATGCGGTAAATGCGGTCGCAGGTTACAGTTATCAAGATTTTAATGGTCAAGGATTTTCAGCCAATAACTCTGATTTCCCTGTAGATGGCATTAAAGAAAATGATATGGGAACTGGGAGCTATTTAGTGGAAGGTAGAGCAGGTATGGGTTCATGGCGCAATCCCTGGGTGAAATTAGCTGCTTTTTTTGGTCGTGTCAATTACTCTTATTTGGATCGCTATATCCTGACTGCGACAGCACGTTATGAGGGTTCTAGTAAGTTTGCTCCCAAAAATAGATGGGGATTCTTTCCTGGTCTATCTGCAGGATGGCGTATCTCACAAGAACCCTTCTTAAGTGATGTTAGTTTTATCAATGATTTAAAATTGCGGGCAGGATATGGTGAAACCGGAAATGAAGGTTTTGACGCTAAAGTAGCGAGCCGAATGTATAGTGCTGATACCTGGTTTTTACAAGATGGTAATTGGTTTAGAACATACGGTGTCATGCACAATCAAAATCCTGATATCAAATGGGAAGTAAAAAAAGAGTATAATCTGGGTCTAGATTTTTCAATTCTAGAAAATAAACTGAGCGGAAGAATTGACATCTATAAGCGTAAAATAGATGACCTTATTTATGACATCAGCGTCTCCCAACCACCAGCAATCCATGATAAAACAACGATGAATGTGGGAAGCATGCAAAATACGGGTTACGAATTTGAATTAAATTTCAAAGCAGTCTCCAATGAGCACTTTACGTATAGTACCGGTATTGTGGCGTCTCATAATAAAAGTACCCTCAATACCCTGTGGGGCAGCCAAACATTTACTGATCGAAAAGACTTTCCTGCGCCAGGTTCTCCTGGATCAGCAGTGAGACTTTATCCAGGCGAAGATATAGGAAGATTTTACATCTGGAAATTTGCAGGATTTACAGATGATGGTTACTGGCAGCTATACGACAAAGATGGAAATACATTTGATGTTAGAGAACGGAGTAAAACTGTTGGCGATAAAGCCTTCGTCGGCAATGCGATCCCAACGCTTCAATTATCTTGGAACAATCAGTTCTCTTATAAAAACTGGGATGCAAGTATCTATATGCGTAGTTGGATTGGACATGATGTATTTAATATGATCAATATGTACTACAGTTTGCCAAATGTGAAAGGACAGAATGTTTTGGCAGAAGCCTATGACAAACATAAAAATATCAAAGGTGAAAAAGAATTGAGTGATTATTGGCTTGAAAAAGGAACATTCTTAAAAGTTGATGCACTAAATATAGGTTACTCATTCCATCCTCAGCTCATCAAACCTATTAAGTCACTTCGTATTTACGCTACCGCAAGGGACTTGTTTGTATTTACAAATTATACCGGATTGGATCCGGAGGTGAACATCAATGGACTTGAACCTGGTTTTGAAGAAAGGAATGTCTATCCAAAAACCAGAACTTTTATGATGGGTCTACAAGTTAATTTTTAAAAATAAAATCATGAAAAAATACATATCGATATTAACACTATCTGCAGGACTCATCTTTCAGGGCTGTACCAAATTAGATCAGGAATTTTATAGTTCTGTCACTCCCGAAACATTTTACAAAAGTGAAAAAGATATTAAAGCAGCCCTATTTAGACCTTTTACACATGCAAAATGGTATCTGGGAGAAGATCGCTGGAGACTACAAGAGTATACCGCAGACAACTTTGCGATCACGACAAAGGGCAGACATTGGTATAATGGTGGAGAAAATGAACGTTATCATTATCATAAATGGACCGCAGATGACGGTTGGATCTGGGGAACTTGGCGTGGAACCCTCATGGGAGTTGCTCTTGCTCTGGATACCAAAAATGACCTTTCTAAATTGGATTATACAAAATTTGCTTTAACTGCTGAGCGCCAAAATGCTGATATGGCTCAACTCGATGCTTTAATTTCATACTTCTATTTGAGAGGATTGGACTATTTTGGAGGAATGCCGATTTTTGAATCACTAGATCAAGAATCACTTCCTCGAAATACCGATCAGGAACTCTTTTTACATATTGAAAAGTTACTAACTGCAGCATTGAATAATTTACCTGCAAAAAAAGCTGGTGATAAAGAAGAAGGGGCAATACGAAAAGCTGCTGTAGCGGCGATGCTTGCTCAATTGTATTTTAATGCGGAAACTTATATTGGTAAACCGATGTATGAGGAAAGTAGAAAATTAAGTCAGGCACTCATCAATAAAGAATATGGTGATTATCAACTAGACCCAACCTGGAATGGGGTTCATGGCTTCAAAAACAACAGTTCTCCAGAAATCATATGGTCTATGCCTTCAGAATTTAAAATGTTAGAATACAATTGGTTTTATGCGGACTTCTACCATTACAATACACGTGAATATTTTAGTCAAGATATGGGTGGGAATAATGGTGCCCACCTTACTCCTTCCAGAAAACCAGATGGTACACTATATATCAGTGATTTTAAATTAGGATCACCTTATGAAACATTGAATAATGGAGATTTCCGAAAGAACTCCTATCACTATTTAGGTGCTGAAAATTATGAAGGTATGTTCATTGTGGGACCTCATCTATCTCCAGACGGGAAAGCCATTCTTGGCGGTGAAGAATATAATAAACAGCCCTTGAATTTTGTAGATCAGGTGGCACGTTTTTCAGAAGTTGGTCCAGGAAAAAAATACAGTTCTGTGGCTCAACTTCCATCAAAGATGTCCGAAGGTGAAGAAAATACTGGAATTCGTCTGGTAAAAGTTCCAATTCCGAATCTAGCTAATAATACATTGCGATGGGGCGCAGATATGCCGGTGATCCGATTAGCAGAAATCTATTATATGTTAGCCGAGTGTGAATTTCGTATCGGAGATAAAAGTAAAGCTGTCACATTAATCAATGAGGTCAGAAAAAGAAATTTTAAAGACAATATTGATTTAAATCCAGTAACAATGGCTAATATAGATAAATATCGTTTTCTCGATGAATGGAGTATCGAATTTCTAGGAGAAGGACGTAGAAGAACTGACCTCATCAGATGGAAAGCCTTTACGACAGAAAACTGGTGGGATCACTCCCCTTCTAATAGCATACATCTCAACCGTTTCCCGGTCCCGAATCAAGCTATTGCTGGAAACAATAAGCTAGAACAAAACCCTGGTTACTAACCGATAATACCCCCTTAAGTCATTGATTTAAGGGGTTTATTTTTTTATCATAGGAATACATGAAAATTTACTGCAGATATGCTGTACTTTTGTTATCTGGCACAAGTCAGACCATGAATAGATAAAATAAAGGAAAATAAAACCTCTACTAAGAATATAATAGTAAATAATGACTCAAAAAGAACTCCTTAACACATTGAAAAATGATAGTACCGTACAGATAGAATTATGCTCTGCATCAGAATTCAAGGCAATAAATGATCAGAGAACAAACTGTTACGTGCTTATCTTAGGAATGAAAGGATTTTGTGAAATACAGATCGATCATCATTCGTTTCGAATAACTAAAAGTTCTATTACTATAATCCCACCTTTATCTACCTATTCATTACAGCGTCCTAGTTCCGATTATGCGGCACAGATCATTAATTTTGACAGCACACTCCTATCTACAGGTATATTTGAAACCAAGATTCTGCAAGACCTCTTATTTATAAATCCAGAATATGCGCCAACATTTCCGTTAAAAAGGATAGAATTTCATGATTTTTGCTATAAGTTTAAAAAAATAAAATTGGAACTTGATCATGGTAAACCATTTGGAATAGACATGATTCGTCTTTATCTCATCCAACTTTTATACGAATATAACCGGATCTGTGAAGTTTGTTTAATCAATTCGGATACTTCCATTAATCGAAAATATCAAATTACACAGCGCTTTCGAAATTTAGTAAAAGAGCATATTAAAATAGCTAAAGATGTCGCATTTTACGCTGATAAACTTCATATATCACCTAAATACCTAAGCGAATGTGTACATGATCAACTTGGATATTCGGCACTCCGTTTAATTCAAAATCAGCTTATGGTTGAAGCTGAACTTTTGTTAAAATATGGAGATATGAACATCAAACAGATTGCGCTCATGCTCAACTTTGACACAGCCAATCACTTTTCACGACTCTTTTACAAATTACGGGGCATGACTCCTACCGATTACCGATCAAAACCGTAAAAAAGGTCTGCTTTACCGCATATCTGCTATCTACCCATGGTGATATTCTTGTTAGCTTTGACTAAATCAAAACAAGAAACTATGATTAATGGACTATTTGAAACCCATATCGAAGTGAGCAATATGGAAGAAGCGATTGCATTTTATTCCCATACCCTAAATTTGGAATTGGCACATATCGACCATCCCCGTCGCATTGCATTTCTCTGGTTGACACCCGCTAAAAAAGCGATGCTGGGGCTATGGGAAAAACCTTCACCGATTCAAAAAAGACACTTTGCATTTCATTGTGATTTGGAATTTATACGAGACAATGCCGTATCATGGCTAGAAAAAAATGATTTAAAACCTTACAATTTTTTAAACAACGGTTGTACTGATCCAATGGTTTTTGCATGGATGCCCGCTATTGCTATTTATTTTGACGATCCTGATGGCAATAGTCTGGAGTTTATCAGTATGTTAGACGGTCAAGGACAGCCTGAATTAGGGGTATTAAGCTATGCTGACTGGCAAAAAATAACAAAAACAATTTAAAAATAAGTATAAGCATGTTATTTTTGAATGAGAGAGCTATTAAACCATAAATCCTCCATGAATACTAAAACACAAACATGCAATAAATACGCGATTATGAATAATTCAATGATTAGAAAAGCAGATGAAGCTGATCTGGATCAGCTTGTCGAAATATGGTACCAGGCATCACTGCAAGCACATGACTTTATTAAAAAAGAATATTGGAAGGCAAATAAAATTGCCATGCGAAAACAATATTTACCCTCTTCAGAAACATACTTATTAGACAGTGGAGTTAGAATTCTAGGTTTTATTGCACTCGTAGAGAATGATGTAGCTGCCATTTTTGTTTCACCACATGGTCAAGGTCAAGGGGTAGGAACATTATTGTTAAATCATGCCAAAAAAATGCGGCATAATCTCCAATTAAAAGTTTACAAAAAGAACAGACCAAGTGTAGCATTTTATCAAAAAAAGGGATTTGTAGAGGTTTCCGAACTGATAGATGCTGAAACAGGAGAAACTGAGCTGATAATGAAATGGCATAAAGAGTAATATTTTTTGGTAAACATGATTTCTATTTAAAAATTCCATATTTTAACTTATTCACATATAATGAAACCTTTAAAAACCTCAAAATAAAAAAATCGCCATTTGCTAAGATCTAATTTTTATCACATATGATTACCAAACTCACCTTTAAAAAATATACTGCAAAAGACTTTTTGCACTATCACAATCTCGTTAAGGAAGATGATGTGATGAAATACATCACTGGAAAAGGTATGTCCGTAGCTGATGCTAATAAAAAATTTGACTTTATTCTGGATCTAGGCCGACAGCATGAATGTTTAGGTTATTTTCAAGTATTAGACGCAGCAAATAACACAATCATAGGAGATTGCAAACTAGTCTTTTACAAAAAAGATAATAGCGTTTTTGAAATTGGCTATTTACTCAAAAGAGAGCATTGGAAGAAAGGTCTAGGAACTAAAATCTGTGAACATCTATTATCTTTAGCATTGAAAATAGATCAGGACAAAGATATCATTGCGGTAATTCATCCACAAAATATTGCTTCTAGAAAATTGTTAGAAAAGTTTGGATTTATAAGCTACTTTCAAGGAAATGAAGAAGGCGTTACCATTGAAAAATTAATATTAACAAGGAAGAAGAAAAATTTACCATTGGATTTATAATGAATATCATAAATCCAATGATAAATAATACAATAATCCAGTACTAATTGGAATAAAAATCATTTCTTTAATAATTTTTAAACACCACCCTATCAGATTTATACTCTTTATGAAAAAATTAATTCTATAAATAGCATTTAAAAATTGAAATTTGCTACATAGGTTACCTACCAATAATGACTTCAATTGATAGACCGTATTTAAAAACGAACAGTATCCGAAGCCAAAAAAGGTAATTGATAAGATCCTGTATCCAGCACAACTTGTTTAGCGATCTTCTTCAAATTTTCAACACCGGTTAACGTTGCTTTAGTTTGATAAGCATAGATCTGTTTCAATTTGGGCATTTTATTTAATTTTTCTAACCCTTTATCTGTAATAGGAACAGCAAATAAATTAATGTATGATAATGCAGGATGCCCATTTAAATATCCGATCCCTACATCTGTAATTTTCGTATTTTCTAAATGCAACTTCATCAAATTAGGAAATTCGGTCATCATCTTAAGTCCTTGGTCAGTTATAACAGTATTCCCCAATTTCAATTGGACAATGTTATCCTTGATCTTTAAAAGATCTTTTAAATCCTGATCATTAAATTCAGGATAGTTAATGGCATTAATGGCTACATACTCACTATTACTGGCTATAGGCAAAACCTTGATTCCTTTTGCTTGCAACTGCTGTACAAAATCTACAGGTAATTTCTTTGCTTCTGGAAGTTCTTCAAACGGTGAAGTAGGTTCACTTCCCTTCTCCAATTTCCCTAAAATCTCCTTAATCTCTGGAGTCTGTACCAAGTCACTTGATTTTTTACCAAAATCAGCACCTTCTTTCACCCACCACCCAATCAATTTAATCTGTTCCGAGGTAATTGGTTTACGACCTTTTGGAGGCATTCTTTTTTTATGCCCTTCGGGTAGAATCAAACGAGCATACAATTCACTTTTTTCTAAATCATTAGCGATAAGAACCTTTCCTCCATCTCCACCCTTTAATAAATGTGCTTGATCGTGAAGTGCTAAACCTCCTTCTTTCTTTTTCTCCCCGTGACAGCTTTCACATCTTTGTTTCAGAATAGGCTGGATAATCCCTGAATACACCTGTGCTTGTTGCACATTTGTCAGCAAAACTGTTTCTTCAGATACCTGCTCGATCCCTACTGCATCTTTAATTGCCGAGGGAAGCGCATCTTTAAAATATCCTTTGCCATGTGTCAAAGTACCTCCAAAGTGACCTGTAAAACCGATAAGAATAAACATTACAAATAACAGTAACAGGCGATAAGACCTTAATTTCACTATAAAAGAATAACGGACTCCCTCTTTATAAAGAAAATACAAAAATAGACTAATGACTGCAACAGCAAGCCCTAACCATTGATGAAAATTCAACGTTTCTTGCTCATAACCACCTTGCAAAGACAACAGATATCCTGTAAAACAAGCTAAAACTGAGGCGATACTTCCTAATAATAACGATAATGATATTGCAGGCCCTATATTTTTATAGTGTTCTCTTCTTGAAAACAATGCCATTATAAAGGCAATAATTAACATTCCGATAGGAAGATGTACTAAAATTGGGTGCCATCTTCCTGTAAAATTCATGAGCTCTTCAAAAAACAAAATCATGATTTATATCGTGCTTTTAAAAGATTTAACATGAACACATTGATACTCCATTGATCGGCTACAGGTTGTTGTGTATAGGGTAAAGTCGGCAAATATCCTGATGGACCAAACTCAGTTGTTATGGTCAAAACTTTTACCTTATTTTCCTTATGAATACGTACAATTTCATCCCACCATGCTAAATGCTGATCCAATATAGACTTCCATTCTGGCGCAGCGGGATCATTAACCTGTGGTCCTTGCGGATGACCAACACGAGCATGTATATGTCCAGTCTTTAAAAGCGCCAGTTGAACGGCTTCTTTCTGATCCGACAACATAGATTCGTGCACATTACACCAGTGCGATATATCCAATGTTAATCGTAAATGTGGTATCTCTTCCAGAAACCTTTTTGTGATATGAGCAGCAAAGCTAAATCGGCCGCGGTGTGTTTCATGTCTAACTGGGATACCCGTTTTTTTAGAAATGGCTTCTGCTGCATCAATTAAAGCTTTATTTTGTTCAAATGTGTAATACTCTTTGCCAGTATGACAATTGATATAATCCGGTTTTTGTTGCGCAGCATCTTCAACATTTTTTGTAAAAGAAGCCAGATACTGCTCAAAATTGGCACCGCCACCTCCACTTAATAAACCCAAAGAGAGCTTATGCTTTTTTAAAGCATCAAACATGGCTGTACGCTCTTCTCCTGCTGCGGGAAGCCAGGTCTCTAGACCGTCAAATCCAGCTTGACTTACTCGGGCACAGTAACTATCCCACGACTCTGCCATACCCCAATTGGTACAGTAGAACTTGATCTTCAAATGATCATTTACTTGAGCTTGATTTGGTAGAGCCCACAAAACAAAAAGCATAATGCTATATAGATATTTCATTCCACGTATTTATTAAACAATCGCACTAATCAGGTTACCTTCAACATCCGTCAGACGGAATGGCCTTCCCTGAAATTCATAAGTAAATTTTTCATGATCAAAGCCAAGTAAATGAAGCATAGTAGCATGTACATCATGTACGGACGACCTGCCACTAACACCTGTGAACCCAATTTCATCAGTTTCACCGTAAGTCACTCCTTTTTTCACTCCACCGCCTGCCATCCAGATCGTATAGGCATCCGTATGATGATCACGTCCTAAAAAGGGCATATCACTATTGTCCCTATTTTCCTGCATTGGAGTTCGTCCAAATTCTCCTCCCCAAACCACAAGCGTTTCGTCCAACAATCCACGTTGTTTAAGATCCATAATCAATGCGGTCATAGGTCTGTCGATTTCCCTACATTTATTACGGAACCCCAGATCTATAGAATCAGAAGCATTTGTACCATGGCTATCCCAGCCCCAATCAAATAGTTGAACATAACGAACACCTTGTTCAACTAGTTTACGCGCCAGTAAACAGTTATTAGCAAAAGATTCTTTACCCGGCTCTGTACCATATAGTTCATGGATATGCGCGGGTTCTTGACTGATGTCCATCACCTCAGGAACTGCCACCTGCATTTTGTAAGCCATCTCATATTGGGCTATTCGAGATAATGTTTCAGGATCTTTATAGGTATTATACTCTTCCTTATTTACGTCATTGATTGCATCAATAGCATGCCTTTTCAAATCTCTGCTCATTCCTTCCGGATCGGCAAGATAGAGTACAGGATCTCCTTTCGAACGGCATTGTACACCTTGATAAACGGATGGTAAGAATCCAGATCCCCAAACACTTTTTCCGGCATCAGGAGTCTTTCCTCCTGAAGTCAAGACAACGAAACCCGGCAAGTTGCTATTTTCTGATCCCAAACCATAAGTTACCCAAGATCCGATACTAGGCCTACCCAATCTTGCAATACCCGTTTGCATAAACATCTGTGCAGGACCATGATTAAACTGGTCTGTATGTACAGCCTTTAAAAAGCTGACATCGTCCACAACTTGACTAAAATGCGGTAGATGATCGGAAACCCAAGCTCCACTTTGCCCATACTGTTTGAAAGTCGCTTGAGGACCTAGCATTTTAGGAGTACCTCTGATAAATGCAAAAGTTTTACCTGCTAATAGTGACTCAGGACAGGGTTGATTATGTAATGTCTGCAACACTGGCTTATAGTCAAAAAGTTCCAATTGTGAAGGAGCCCCTGCCATATGCAAGTAAATGACACTTTTTGCTTTTCCAGGAAAATGAGGTGATTTTGGTACAAGTGGATTCAATGCATTTAAATCTATAGCTCCAGATCCACTGGAGTTTCCTCCACAACTTGCCAAAAAACTTGCTAATGCTATGCTTCCCACACCTGCCACGCAATCTTTCAAAAAATGTCTACGCGTGACCGCCTGCAATTTCTGCTGTTGCAATTCACGAAATAATTTATCGAGATCTTTCATGTCGTTTACGATTTTGTAAGAAATTCATCCAGATTTAATAAAGCATTGGCTACCACCATGTAGGCAGCCTTTGATGTTAAAGATGGATCTTTTAAATCACTCGCATTAACAGCCATGAATTTAGCTGCCTCTGCCGGTTTTTTATTAAAATTTTGTAATGCTTCTTTATATAATTTTTCCAGTGCAACCACTTTTTCTGCACTCGGATTTTTTAACATCAGTTTCTTATAACCATAAGAAATTATTTTTTTAGAATCTCCTGCTCCTTCTTTCTGCATGAGTGTCGAAAGATGTTTAGCCGCCTCCAGATAAACGGGATCATTCAACGTGGTTAATGCTTGTAATGGCGTATTTGTTCTGATCCGATCAACCAAACAAACTTCTCTGCTCGATGCATCAAATGAGATAAATGAAGGATAAGGACTTGTCCGTTTTAAAAATGTATATAACCCCCTTCTAAATTGGTCTTCACCTGTACTTGTGGCCCACGATTCACCACTATAAACGGTCATCCATACTCCATCGGGTTGATAGGGCATCACCGAAGGTCCATACATTTTAGAACTTAGGAGACCACTTACGGCTAATGTCTGGTCACGAATCTGCTCTGCCGAAAGTCGGAATCTGGGCCCCCTTGCTAAATAAATATTGGCAGGATCTTTATCGGCACCACCTTGATTTAAACTTGATGATTGTTTATAAGTGGAAGACATGACAATATCCTTAATAAGCGCTTTCATGCTCCATTTCTTATTTTGCATGAGATCTAGCGCTAAGTAATCCAATAAATCAATATGCATAGATGGTGTACTCTGCGTCCCCATATCCCCAAGTGGCTCCACCAACCCACGTCCAAATAATTGTGCCCAAATTCTATTCACCAAAGTACGTGCTGTCAAAGGATTATCTTTACTTACAATCCATTTCGCAAAACCCAATCTATTGTTAGGCGCCCCCTTTGGAAATGGATTTAATGTTGCTGGGACTGCTGGCTGTACTTCTTTACCTAAAGCCAACCTATTTCCCCGCTCGAACACATGTGTTTTACGATGCATTTCTGCAGGATTTTCAATCATCACAGGCACACTTTCAGGATTTGTATTAATCAGTTGCATAAAATTATTTTGCATACGCTGGGACTCCGGGTCTGCAGATACTGGAAACCCTTCGCGCAACGCAAACCACTCAATCATACAAATCGGCTGATCTTTTGCTGCTGTTGCGTTCTTAAATAGTAGATAAAGGTCATGAACTCCGGTATCTTCTTTCAGATCTGCTTGAATAACTTGTCTTCCTGAAGTACTAGGCAATTGGACTGTCGTCAGTAACGGGCCTGTTTTACTACCCTTTCTTACCTCAATAGTGCCTCCCTTTAAAGTTGTCCAGTAGTTGATATACAGTTGCTTCTTTCCTTGTAAAGTAATATGTTTCAATCGTGCACTTCCACCAGAACGTATTCCGAGCCATTTGGTGTCATACAAAGCACCATTTTCAACTTGATCACTATAATGTGCGTGAATTTTAGGTTCTAATGTATGCAAGAATAAATCTGTTGAACGAATCAACTTTTGATTTCCTTTCTGGGTTAACCAATATTTGATACTATCAATTCGACTTTCATCTTCGGCCTTATAAAACCTTAATCTGGGATGATCTCCCTGAGTATCCTCATCACGGGTATTATTAAAAAAAGCGACAGATTTGTAATACTCTTCAAATTTAAATGGATCATAAGTATGACTATGACACTGCACACATTCAAAAGTTGTACTCAGCCAAACCTGATAAGTCGTATTGACACGATCTAAAACTGAAGCCATACGGAATTCCTCACTATCTGTTCCTCCTTCATCGTTATTCATCGTGTTCCTATGAAAAGCAGTCGCAATAAGCTGATCTTTTGTTGGATCAGGCAGTAAGTCACCTGCCAGCTGTTCCACTGTAAATTCGTCGAAAGGCATATCTTTATTGAAGGCTTTAATGAGCCAATCGCGATAAGGCCAAATCAGTCTTGAACCGTCCTTTTCATAACCCTTTGTATCGGCATAACGAGCTAGGTCTAACCACCAACTTGCCCATTTTTCACCATACTGCTGAGAAGCTAATAGTCGATCAACTCTTTCCTCATAAGCCTCTTCTCTCGTATCCTTTACAAAGGATTGTAGTTCGGATAAACTTGGTGGAATACCGACCACATCTAGATACAATCGTCTCAATAAGGTCTCCTTATCTGCCTCTTTTGAAAAAGACAGGTCTTTTTCTTTCAGTTTGTCCTGAATAAAATAATCGATATTATTCGATATCCCAGATGGGTTCATCCCTAATAAGCTTGCAAATGAAAAAGGTTTTGGAACTTCCACTTTTTCTGGTAAAGTGTATGCCCAATGCTCACCCCATTTTGCTCCCTCATTTATCCACCTTTTTAATATATCTATTTCATCATCATGGAGCATAGGCGCATTATAAGGCATCCTTAACTCTGGATCATCACTCGTCAACCGCTTAATAAATTCACTATGGTCTGCATCTCCCTTAATTATAGCTGATTGACCCGATTCTGTTTTCGCAAATGCTTCATTTTCAAAAAGTAAACTAAATCCGCCACTTTTCTTTACTCCCCCATGGCATGTAATGCAGTGTTTATTGAGAATCGGCTTCACATCAGCACTAAAATCGACAGGATCCTCCTGTTGAAAGGTCAATAATCCGACAGCCACAATTACACTCAATAAAATGCTAACGACGACGACTTTCTTCTTCATTTTTAATATATATATATTTAACTTTAAGGTTAAATCTCCACCTCGATATTTAGATTTTTAAACAAAGACAAATTGTTAAATAGGCTCTTTAGGTTTATAAATAATACTAAGGTTTATATAATGATGTTGCTTAAAGCTGGTCTATTTTTAATAATTATAAAATTAGCGATCTCACCAATAAGAAATTACACCCAAATTATCAATTAGTGACAGAATATTAACGCTATTGAAGTGTTTACTTACTTAAGCAACAAAAAGCTGCAGTTATTATCTTTTTTAAACCTATATTTTTAAAAAACTATGATTCATATAGTCCAGTTAAGATTTGGAATAAAAGTTGATGACGCGATAATGTTTAATGACTTGAGCATTCGTAAATGTTCGAACTCCGGGATCATTGAAGTATTAAAAAATAATGTTATTGAAAAGCAATAGTTAAAATGTGGAAATACTATACGTATATTTTGAATTTGCTATTGCAACTATATATCCCTCCTTATAGTATTGACTACTGCCTATAGCTTAAAATTGTTTTATGATATTGAAATTTATATATTCGTAAATTATAAGCCAGTAACCATTTAATTAATGAAAGCCCAATTAATAGAAATCAGTCCACCTTCAAATAGAACAATTCATATTAAACTGGTGGACGAAGCTTTTTTAAGTAATCCCCTACATTTTCACGAGCTATGTGAACTTGTTCTCATTGAAGAAAGCTATGGTAAACGTATTGTTGGCAACCATATCGACTCATTTAGCGCTGGAGATCTGGTATTGATTGGTCCAAATATTCCCCATATCTGGCGTAATGACGATGTATTTTTAACGGAAAATCATCATGAACGTGCGAGAGCCATTGTTATCTATTTCCCTGCTGATTTTCTCATTCAATTAACCGATGATCAATCTACGATCCAAGCCATGGAGCAGTTTATAGATAAAGCAAAAGATGGTTTACGTTTTTTTGGTAACACATTAGAAAAAGCAATTGTTATGATGCGCGATTTAATCGATAAAGATTCTTTATCGAAAATAACAGGTTTTCTGAATCTCATCACATTGTTGTACCAAACGAATGAATACGATAGTTTGTCAAATGGCGCATACAAACCTATTTACAGCGAAAGAGAAAATAAACGTATAAATTTAATTTATCTATATGTCATGCAAAATTTTAGAGATACTGTTTCCCTTCGGGATGCATCTGCTTTATTGGATATGACTCCAAATGCATTCTGTCGCTTTTTCAAAAAACATACACAGAAATCGTTTTCTAGATTTGTGAATGAAATGCGAATAGGTCATGCTTGTAAACTATTAAAAGATAAAAACTATAATATTTCTGAGGTCTGCTATGCGAGCGGTTATCAAAATCTAACGAACTTCAATAAGTTCTTTAAAGAAATTATGAATAAGAATCCGAGTTTATACCGAAAAGAAATGGAACTAGGAAAATTTAACAGTCATGATCATCTTTAAAATTATTGCTATGTTGTACGAATTGAACGAACTCAAAAAATGCAAAACGATTTTTCTATATGTTATGAGCGATCAATAACCGTTATTAATTTTAAACATACAAATCATTCGATTTATTTCCAAAAGATAAAAACAATCGTCAACTTGATACATCCTGGTGTCAAACCTAACCAAACCTTCATGAAAATAATTAAAAAAATTACACTCTTCAGTTTACTTTCTACAGCAGTTTTATCTGCGACTGCGCAATCTTCATCAGTTCCATACGAAGGGGTATCTGGATGGAAAGAAACAAAGGACAGTCGTATGGAATGGTTTAGAGAAGCTCGATTTGGCCTGTTTATCCATTGGGGACTCTACAGTGCTGCTGGAGGTAGTTGGGATGGAAAACAATATCCGCAACACTATGCCGAATGGATACAAGCTTGGGCCAAGGTACCAAGTAAACCTTATGCGGAAGCATTAAAACCAAAATTTACGGCTTCAAAATTTGATGCCCATGCATGGGCATCTTTAGCTAAGGAAGCAGGCATGAAATACGTCATCATTACATCACGTCATCATGAAGGATTCTCCATTTTTAATAGCCAACAACCCTATTCTTTAAAAAATGATATCACAGGAAGTACGAATATCTCGCCCTTGGGTCGGGATTTATATGGAGAAGTCATCAACGCATTTCGTGCGCAAGGTCTAAAAGCAGGAGCTTACTATTCACTCTTAGATTGGCAACATCCTGATTCTTACGAAGGCCTTTCCTATCTGAATCCCAACCCTACTGATTATAAACCAAATCACGAAGTTTATAAAGATTACCTGTACGGACAAGTAAAAGAACTTGCTAATAATTATGGCGGATTAGATGTGCTATGGCTGGACTTTAGCAGTAAAAACAGAGAAGGTGAAAGCTGGGGAACAAAGCGTATCTTGACAGACTTGATCAAATGGCAACCGCAAATTATCGTTAACAATAGATTCTGGGATGGCCTAGAAAATAAAAATGGAGATATAGGCACTCCCGAAAAATATATTCCACCAACTGGTCTTCCAGGCATGGACTGGGAAGTGAGCCATACCATGAATGAAAGTTATGGATATAGCGCACATGACCAAAACTGGAAATCTTTTGACAAAACAATGCGTTTATTTATTGAAACTGTTAGTAAAGGTGGAAACTTCTTACTTAACGTAGGACCTGATGGTGAAGGTGCAATACCTGAAAAAGCAGTGATGTTGCTTCAAGATATTGGACAATGGATGAAAGTTAATAGTGAAGCAATCTACGGTACTACGGCAAGCCCATTTCAAGGTCTTGACTGGGGATACTGTACACAGAAGGGTAAAAAGCTTTATTTCCATGTTTTTGATATTCCACAAAATGGGACCATAGAGGTGCCTTTGGCTAGTGCGATCAGTAAATCATATGTAATAGGAGATTCTAAAAAGTCTTTAAAAATTACAAATACATCTGCAGGCAAGACAATTCAATTACCCGCTAATTTTAAAGGTCGAATGCCATTGGTGATCGTTGCTGAAATCAAGGGTTTGCCAGAGGTTATAAGTCAGCAGATACGCACTCAAAAAGACGGACGAATAGTATTGACAGCAAATAATGCCAAATTAACTGGCTCTGGAGGTATTAAAGTTGTCGGTGCTACGACACATAATCCCAATCGTCCTAATGCAATAGGTGATTGGTCAAATAAAGGAGATCAAGTGGTATGGGATATCAAAATACAACGTCCTGGCACTTATAAAGTAGTCGTCAATTATCTCCCTAATGAACAAAAATCAGGTACAATTTCACTTTCATTGGGAAACAACAAACTGTCATACCAACTCAAGGATGCTAAAGGCAATCAGTTTGTAGAGACGGAAATTGGAACATTTGAGATCTCTCAACAATCGCTGGGTGATACTGCTTTAAAAGTTGAGCTCAATGCACTTGAAATCAAAGGAAACATGCTTCCAGAGATCAGTTCAATCAGCCTGATTCCTGCTAAATAAATAATATCGATATATCGTAAAGTCGATTCCTTTTTATCATATATAAAAGGGAATCGACTTTTTCGCACAAACCGAACATTAGGATTGCTTTAACTCATACATATGTGAAATAAGTTTGCTACTACTTTGAACAAAATGTGTTAAAGTTCAATTGAGCAACATCATGTTCAAATGATTGATATTGTTCAACAGACATATTTTTGACGGGAAGTCTAAACGCACCACAATCTATTCCAATTTGTCTCATATAAGACTTTCCTACTGCTATACCACCATATTTTCCCAATAAAGTAATCATATCAATAGATTTTTGTTGTAACAGGTTGGCTCGTTCAAAGTCACCTTCATTAAATGCTTCTATCAGCTCATGATATAATGGTGCTGCGTAGTTATAAGTACTCCCAACAGCCCCCTTTGCTCCTAAAACAAGGGATGACAACATATTTTCATCTCTTCCCCACAACATATCATATTTACGTCCAGCAAAATTCATACACGATAAAAAATCCATAAAATCTTCATGGGTGTATTTAATACCTGCAAAATTGGGGATCTTGCCATCTACTTCTTTTAATAAGTCAAGCATCGCAAAATTTCCGCCAGTCAATACGGGTATATGATAATAATAAAAAGCCGTCTGAGGTGCGGCTGCAGCAATTTCAGCACAACATTTGGCCAATTGTCCTACATCAGCAGGTTTAAAATAATATGGAGATGTAAAAGAAACTGCATCAACGCCTTCTTGTTCAGCAATTTTAGCCAATTCAATACACTCCTTAATATTAGTACCTCCCAATAATACCATCAAAATGAAATATGGGTCGGCTACCGTGAGTTTAGCCCAGGCTTTTAACACCTCCACCTTTTCATCAAAGGTTAAAGATACTCCTTCTCCTGTTGAGCCACAGATAAATCCCCCCTTCACATTATTGTTTTTTAAAGATTGGTAATAGTGTGGTATTTGTGCTAAATTTAATGTGCCATTTTCATTAAATGGCGTAAACGGAGCTGCAATTAAGCCCTCGATTTTTTGAGTGATCATAAATATATACTTATGTTTTCAGTTTAAATATGATCCCACCCCAGTTCAATTACTAAATTGGGCAGGATATGTTTTTTTATTAAAATAATGGCTATAAACGAATTTTCAGACTATTAAAATTCAGGATAACCAACCGTCTGTTTAAGAGCTCTGTTGTTTGTCAGTGAAGCACGATCAATCGGCCATAACAATTTATAAGCTTCTTGTGCTGATAAATCTGTATGGGAAAACACATATTGATTGCCAAACCTTCTTAAGTCGTACCAATACTTACCCTCCCCTAAAAATTCAAATTTACGCTCCTGTAAAATCGCTTCATTAGGATCTTTATCAACAGATTGGTTTGGATAACCAAATACACTCTCCGTATATTGAGCACCAAATGCACGGTTACGTACCAGATTGATTTCTTCTTTAGGGCTTTCTCCTAGAATGACTTTTGCTTCAGCTAACAATAATAAAAGATCTGCATAACGATATATGGGATAATCATTGGTGTAAGCTCTAGATCCTGCATTCTGCTCTCCTTGGTATTTCTTTAGGAAACAACCTGCAATTTTATAATTACCTGCATTATCTTTACTATATGCCGCCTGAATAGAGGTATTTTTACGCGTGTCTAAATCATGATAATTACGATAAGTACGGATACGAGTTGGAATTCGTAATAAACCTCCATAATTATCCTGTGTCACACTAAATTGACGTTTAGCCAAGGAATCCGAGAAATTAACAAGAATATTTGCATTAGGAACAAAATCGGTAATAAATCCAAGAGTGGCTTCATTCAGTTTGTGTCGAAGCACAAATATCATTTCATTATTTCCTTTACTTTTTACATCATTAACGCTGTTGAAGTCTGTTTGCAAAGCTAAAGGTAAATTAGATTTAATATCTGTCAGAGCGTTTTTTGCAATAGTAGCATCTGGTTTACCGCCCTCACGATGTGCTGACCACAAATAAACCTCTGCTTTGAGCATTAAAGAAGCACTTTTAGACCAAAAAGAACGTTCTTGTTTAATACTATAATCTGTTCCAAAAGCTGAAACTGATTGATCCAAGTCTGATTTAATCAGCGCCATTACCTCTGCTGCAGGTGATGCCGCTTTTGCAAGATTTGAAACTTCAATCTTATCGATAGCTTCGGTCTGAATAACGACATCTCCCCAAGTCCGATATAATTGGAAATAGTAAAATGCACGCATACCATGCGCCATGCCTAAGTAATAGTTTTTTATTCCTTCAGTCAAGACATTGGTACTGTTCAATTTGTTAATCATTAAATTAAGTTGGTTGATCTGATCATATAATCCTCCAAAATTGCTTACTCCAGAATTATCCATATCCAAATTGTGTAGCCACATTCTTTCCAGACCTTGTGATGCTTCTCCAGTGAAAGACGCAGTAGTTCCTGGATCATTGCCGAAAAGCCCAGCACGCAATTCACCTAAAAGTAAAAAATTGCGCTCATGCGTTCTAAATCTGGAATGCAAACCGACAACAAATGCGTCAAATTGATCTGCTGTCTTCCAATAAATTTCATCACTATAGTTACTCACTGGCGTAAGTTCCAGATCATTTGTACATGAATTTAATCCCAAACAGGTTAAGCTTCCTACAAATAGATAAGTTAATATTGTTTTTTTCATGATAGTTTTCAATTAATTCAATTAAAAAGAAAGTTGAACACCCAATACATATGATCTCGGGGTCGGATATGTACCTCCATACACACCAGTGCCTACATTGTTTCCATCAACTGGCGGTTCAGGCGTTGGACCAGAAAATTTAGTAATATAAAAGAGATTATTACCACTTACATAAATTCGAGCTCGTGAAAGAATATGTGTTTTTGAGTATAACCATTTTGGAAGATCATAGGAAAGAGTAATTTCGCGAAGCGCTAAATAATCCCCTTTCTCATAAAATCTAGAATTATTACTATTCAAATTTGGATTGCCATTATTACCCCGTGTATAATTCTGTTTTGATCCTACAACTTGATCTGCAAAGTAAACTTTTGGAATATCTGTATCCGTATTCGTTGGAGACCATGCTTGTTTTTGTAATTCTAAGTAATTAAAGGTTCCCTGATAATTACCCAATGTACGCGCAACAAGGTCATTATAAATGGTATGTCCTAATGCAAATTCCCAATTGGAAAACATAGTGAATCCTTTATAACTCATATTTGTAGTAAAACCACCAGTCCACTTAGGATTGATATTCCCGATATATACTTGATCACGAGAATCGATGATATTATTACCATCAACATCGAGCCAATTGACATCGCCGGGCGTTATCCTTCCATTTTTACCTGCAGGTAGATTAGGTCCAGTGATTCCAGCAATTTGATCAGTTCTATTGCCTGCTATCTGACTTACTTCTGCATCATCTTTAAAAATAGAAACTTGTTTATAAGCATAGATATCGCCTAATGTTTGACCTTCTTGATAACCTCCTACCCATTTAACCTGACCTGAAGCTGGATCGTAAACCTGTAAACCACCCTGTCTATTATTTTCAACACCATTAAATGGAAGTTCCAAGATTTTATTTTTGACAAAAGCAGCATTAGCACCAATATTTAAATTAAATCCATCAGGATTTTTTAAAATTTGTGATTGTACTGCGACTTCAAAACCTTTGTTTTGTAAAGTCCCTAAATTCGTTGTGATGTTTGGAAACCCAACGTAACTAGGTAACAATAAATTGGTTAGCAAATTACTTGTACGGCGATCGTAATAATCCAATAATACAGTAATCCGATTGTTCAATATACCCAAATCCAAACCAGCACCTGTTGTTTTACTGGTCTCCCAAGCTAAATTCTTATTTACGGGAGAAGTATTTAAATAGCCAGCCAAACCATTGTAACTGGGCTGCACGTTATATACTCCTTGTACTTGGTAGCGACCTAGACCTGCTATATTTCCATTCTCGCCATAACTTATCCGTGGTTTGAAAGTGGTTATATATTTTGAAAGAACGGATTTCTTAAAAAATTCTTCTAGATGCATGTTCCATCCTGCGGATGCCCCAGGGAAAAATCCAGTACGATTTCCTTGTGCTAATATAGAGGTTCCATCTAATCGATATACAGCGTTGATCAATATTCTACCATCATAATCATATGCAAGTCGTCCCATTGAAGATATGATTCGGTACTCAGATGCATTACTGGTATTACTTCCAGCTGCGAAAACCGTAGATGCATTGACCGTAGGGATATCATCGGTAGGTGCATTTTTCCCATACACTTGCATATAGTCGGTCTTCACTTTAAAATATTCTGCTCCCACCATTGCAGAAATATTATGTTTTTCTGCTATACTTTTCGAATAATTTAAGATACCATTGAACTGCGTCTGAAAGTCTCTATTCAAATTACGAAAAGCATCTCTTGAAGTACTCCCTATCGTTTGTGGATTTGAAAATATATTGGAATAAGTTTGGGTGGACATCTGGAAAGACTCATTCAACTCTTCTTTCATATAAGCATTACCTGTTGCTTTAAGATAAAGGCCAGGCATTATATCCCATTTTAAAGAAGCATTCGCCACAATACGGTTCGTTTCATTTTTACGTTTCAACCGCCCTAACCAGTAAAGTGGATTTCCATCACTGACTGAAATACCTGGATTCGGTTGTGTTTTAGCCTCATCAATCCATGGATTAAAAGTAGGCCAAATCGCTAATGTCCTATAGATCGCATTCGTTTCGGAAGATGGTGTCCCGTATTGTGAAGCAGTGGAAAGTGTCACATTGGTTGATACTTCCACATTAGGTTTCAACTTGTAAGAACCATTGATATCTCCCGTGTATCTTTTGTAGCTAGAACCAACGATCACGCCATCTTCATTATAAGCATCAAATGCTGCGAAGTATTTCCCTTTTTCATTTCCTCCAGAAACATTTACATAATGATCTTTTGTATAGGTATTTCTAAATAAGGCATCTTCCACTTCACCACTATGATCTTTATAAATGATCTGACCTCCATAGGGATCATCCACAAGCTTCCAACCCTGATTTAATAAGGGCTTCAATTCATCTGTGAATTGTTTAATATCAAATGCAGAATTGTAAGCAGGGTCTGATGAAATACCCAATCCCCTTGAGCTATTGACAGATTGCAATGAGCGCCCAGCATTTAAATAGCCTTGTCGCGTATATTGGATATAATCACCTGCATTCATATATTCATAACCTGCTCTGCGCTGGTTAAAGCCTCCGACAAATTTGTAGGATATATTAGAAGTGCCGGCCTTCCCTGTTTTGGTCGTCACTAAGAGCACTCCATTGTTTGCTCTAGCGCCATAAATAGCTGTCGCAGAAGCATCTTTCAATAAATCAATCGACTCAATGTTTTCAGAACTGATATCATTCAGATCCCGAATAACACCATCAACAATAACTAGAGGAGCTCCCGGATTATTGATAGACGCCCCACCTCTTAACTTTAACATAGGAGCTGCACCTGGTTGACCAGATTTATTAACAACCTGTAATCCTGGAATACTTCCTTGAAGTGCAGTTGCAACATTAGATCTAGGCGAATTTTGAAGCACTTCTTTATCCAATTTAGAAATAGAACCGGTTACACTTCTTCTGCTCTGTGTCCCATACCCCACCACAACAACTTCATCAATTTGTTGATTTGAAGATTCTAGCTTGATATCCAATGTCTCTCCTTGACCAACTTGTACCTCCTGAGATTTATAGCCTGTAGAAGTGATAATTAAGATTGTATTCGGATGAGTAGGTAAAATAAATGATCCATCAGCTCTAGTCTGTAAGGATTGCTTACCTCCTTTTACACTAACTGTGACATTACTGAGCACCTCTCCTGTAACGGCGTCCCTAACCTTACCTTGGATGTTTCGATCTTGTGCATGCACTAAAGCTAGATTTCCCGCTAGCATAGACCAGATTAATAAATGTTTTAATTTGCGGTTTGAATACATATTGGTTATTATTAAGTATTACATAATGCAAATTTATATAAATTAATTTATTAAAAGCAATATAAATTTAATATTATGTATAACATACTTGTTGTTATTTATATGTATCTTTGCTTTTAAGCGTATACAAGCACTTTTATGAGCACAAATTCAACATTAATCAATTTTGTAAATACCATTGACACCTCATCTTTAGTGGATAAAGTGGAGAAAGAAATCATCAATTTATTTATAAGTCAGGGATTAAAAATAGGCGATGCACTTCCAAAAGAATTAGAATTGGCAGAAACTTTGGGTGTGAGCCGTACGGTAATACGGGAAGCTATGTCAAGATTAAGATTAGTGGGGTTAATTGAATCCAAGAAACATAGAGGGGCTGTGTTAACAAGCCCTGATTTAATCAGTCCGATGAAAAAGTCGCTTTATCCTACTATTATGGACGATAAAACATTGCGTGACTTATTTGAGATGCGATTAATATTAGAACTCGGTATGGCCGATTTACTGTATCAACGCATCACTTCTGAAGATATTCAAGAATTGGAAGCAATTGTTTCGAAAGAATCTATGGATTTAGACAATAGTATATTTGACATTGAAATCGAAGTAGCTTTTCATGGAAAGCTATATGAAATCAGTGGCAATATCATGTTAAAGGATTTTCAGAACTTGCTTTTGCCTGTCTTTAAATTCGTTCACTCAAGTGGAATGTTGATTGAAAAATCAAATTCAAAAAACTTTATATCCCATCGTGGGCTCGTAGATATTCTAAAAGTAGGTACTCCTGAAGTCTTCAGAAATGCTATGCGACAACATTTAGACAATCATTTTCAGCGCATCCAACAGTATGACAGTACGATCGTTGATTAATAAGATCTGATTAAAGCAAACTGGAAACAAGATAAGCCGTCTCTATAGAAGTGCACTTTGCTACACCAGTCGCACTTCTAAGCAGTATGTCTCCTTTCATTTTTGGATTGAACGGAGACATTTTCTACATGATCTTCAAAGCATGCTGATTAAAAAAAATAAAAAGGGCAATAATTTTCTTACAGCCCTTTTATAGTCAATTTGTAAAAATTTTAGAAAGAAAAATCATCTTTAGATGATTCACTAGCATATGCTGGGTCCTCAAAATTAGGCTCATAACGTTTTTCAACAACTTCTTGATTGGACTTGATGTATTCCACAACATCTGTCAAACCTTCTGCAAATTTTTCAAAGTCTTCTTTGTACAAGAATATTTTGTGTTTAATAAACTGTCCGTCTTCAAAACGTTTTTTACTTTCAGTGATGGTAATGTAATAATCGTTAGACCGTGTAGCCTTTACATCAAAAAAATAAGTACGTTTACCTGCTCTCACTTTTTTTGAAAAAACCTCTTCTCGCTCTTTGTTTTCAAAATCTCCCATTGGTTATTATTTAAGTTTAAGTAATCTTAATCTTTGATAAATATATAATAATTAGCATGAAACTTCCAAATATTATTCGAAAAAAAATAAATATTAAGCCTGTGCTGCACTATTTTAGCATATAAGACTTTTATATTTGGATATAATATGCAATCAATCGCTTGATAAGAATATCTTTTCACCGAGGTTTTTATTACATTTACCGAATAATATTGATCGATTACCTATTTCACTTACTCAAGGTTATAAAACACCTATATCTTTGAAGTATAAATTTAAAAGTCATGGAAAAAGAGCCATTCGTACCAAAAAGCAACAACAGCAAAAATATCATAGGTGGTATCATCATACTCATTGGAATCCTATTATTGCTAAAAAATTTAAACATAGATTTCTTCTTTCCATCCTGGATATTTGGTTGGTATATGATACCGATCATTATAGGTCTAGTCATTGGTGTTAATTCCAATTTTCAGAAAAAATCCGCTGTTATATTAATAGCTGTCGGTCTAGCGTTTCTTGCAAAAAGAATTATGCACACTGATTTTGGTGGTATCATCTTTCCGATCCTGATTATCGGGTTAGGCGCATACTTTATTATGGGTAGAAAAAAGGGATTGCCCCCACTTCCTCCTACGCCACTAAGCCCTAATAGTCCACCAAAGCCCCCTGCAGATTTCGATTGGGACAAACGCGTTGTCGATCCTGCTACAGAAGGTGTTCAAGCTGAAGTTGAAGATAAAACAACAGATGAAAATTCCATTGCAAAAGATAACAGTAATCAAGGTCTGCTCAACGAGCAGACCTTCGCTGCTCCAAATTACACACAAACAGATAATAGCTTCGAGGACGTTCTTAATGTTAACTCCATATTTGCGAGCCTTAAAAAACTCATTCTCTCTAAAAATTTTAGAGGAGGAAACATTGCATGTATGTTTGGCAGTGTATCCATTGATCTAACACAAGCTGATATTACAGATGTAGCAGTTATAGATGCCTTTCAAATGTTTGGAAGTGCCAAAATTATTGTACCTGCAAATTGGACAGTATACTCCAATGTCTCTTCGGTTTTTGGAGATGTCGACGACCGACGTTTCAACGTAGGGCTCACAAGAGACCCCGCAAAAAAATTATATATTACAGGTACTTGTCTTTTTGGGAATTTGACCATTAGAAATGCCTAGCCATGAAGGATAAACTGTTATTGCAGAATAAAAATCGACTCATTTTAATCATTTGTTTAAGCATATTGCTTGGCTACTTTGTCATGCAATATGCTTTGATGTATAGATCTGGATTTCCTAGTGATATAACCATTAAAGACTCCATTATCAATAGCCTGATGATGATGCTCTGTTGCTATGCCATTTCTACCACTTTGAATTACTATATCCCCAAACCCAATCAGATTTGGAAAGTACTGATTATCGGATTTATCATGAGTGGTATTAGCATTCTAGGCAGTCGCCTGGTTGTCCAATATTATCTACCAAAAGAGCATTTAAAGATCTATGATCTGATTATTCCCTACCGTTACATTGTCAATTTTCTGATTCTGACTTCTGTAGCAATTTTCATTATTGTATGGAATATACAAGAAGAGTATATTTCGAATATCAAAAGAAAACAAGATTCGGAGAATCAATTGCGCGAAGCTGAATTATACAACCTGAGACAGCAACTACAACCTCATTTTCTCTTCAATAGCCTAAATTCTATTATTGCATTAATTGGTAGTAAACCCGAAGAGGCTCGCAATATGACTTTTCAATTATCTGATTTTTTGAGGGGTACACTTCGTAAAGAAAACAATCAATTAATTGTTTTACAAGAAGAGTTAAACCATCTTGAATTATACTTGGACATTGAAAAAGTAAGATTTGGTCACCGCCTTTATATACATATTGATCATGATCAAGATGTCTTATCAACTAAAATACCAGCCATGATTTTACAGCCACTAGTTGAAAATGCGATTAAACATGGACTATATAACGTTACTGAAAATGTAACCATTAACATCAAATGTTTCTTAGACAATAAGATGTTACACGTTTCCATAGAAAATCCGTTCGACCCAAGTGAAGCTATCCAATCAAAAGGAACAGGATTTGGACTTACCAGTATTGAAAGACGTTTATTTTTACTTTTCGGTCGAAATGATCTTCTGACAACCCAAAGTGAAAACAATATATTTACCAGTAGTATCAAAATACCGCAATATGATTAAAGTTATCCTTATTGATGATGAACCCTTAGCGCGTTCTATCTTAGTAGAATACCTCAGCCAGGACCCATCAGTTTCTATTGTTGCTGAATGTGGAGATGGATTTGAAGGAGTAAAGGCAATACTGCAGTATCAACCTGACCTGCTATTTCTAGATGTTCAGATGCCAAAATTGACCGGTTTTGAAATGCTGGAATTGGTAGAAAATCCACCTGCAGTCATATTTACAACAGCATTTGACGATTATGCATTAAAAGCATTCGAAAAAAATGCGATTGATTATTTGATGAAACCAATTTCACCAAATCGATTTAAGCAGGCATTCGAAAAGTTTAAGTTAAATTTTGCTAAACCTGCTGCCGAACCGACACCCAATTATGAAGCTGTTATTCATCAAGAAGAATCCAAATTAGACCGCATCGTAGTGAAAACTGGAACCCAAATTAAAATAATACCAGTTCCACAAATCAAATATTTGGAAGCTTACGATGACTATGTAAAAATTCATACCCCAGATGGCTTATTTCTAAAAAATAAAACAATGGCTTTTTTTGAAAAACATCTAGATGAACAAACATTTGTCAGAATTCATCGCTCCTATATCATCAAAGTTGATCAATTAGCGCGTATAGAACCTTGGGAGAAGGACAGTTTTGTAGCCATTTTAATCACAGGTGAAAAACTAAATATCAGTAAATCCGGATATGCCAGATTAAAACAAATGATTGGCATATAGATAAAGTTTATGTAAATTTGCAGCAGTATATTCATTATGAAAAATTTTATTGCTGCACTTTTACTCAGTAGTTCATTGTCTGCTGTTGCTCAACATTCTAATCAAGAACAAATAAATCATACATTCTATAATAAAATAGAATTTTTTATCAATTCACAACAGACAGATTCCATTTATAGTTTAGCCAATGATGGATTTAAAAAAGCAGTACCTTACTCTTCATTAAAAAACCTATTAGATCGTGAAATCTATCCTTTAGGAAGGATCCAACATGCTGAAAAAATAAACTTTAAGAATGGTATTAGCGAGTATCGTATAGATTTTGCAAAAGAATCCTTTCGAGTTCCTTTTGGTGTAGATAGCACTTTTCATTACCATACATTAGGTTTCTACCCTTCTGTCAAACCAGTTGCAGAAAAGAAGGAACCTGTATTGACCAATACTGTTGTCGAAAATAAAATTGATTTTTTCATTGATTCGGCAGCGAATGTGTATACGAAAAAAGGAAACACACAATCTTTAGCCATTGGTATCATTAAGGACGGCCAGCTCAACACCTACTTCTATGGCGAAACTGAAAAGGGAAATAAGACCCTGCCAACCAGTTCGACACTTTATGAAATAGGATCTCTTTCCAAGATTTTCACAGCGACACTCCTTGCTAATTTTGTTGAAAATGAAACATTAAGTCTTGATCAATCGATCGTTGATTTTTTACCAGATTCGTTAAAAACAAATCCTAGTTTACAAAAAATTACCTTCAAAACTTTAGCTAATCATACCTCAGGTTTACCTCGATTACCAAGTAATCTGGATAAAACCAAAAATTTTGACCCCAATAATCCTTATAAAGATTATGATAGAAAGTATTTATATCAATTCCTATCAACATTCAAAGCAACGTATGAAAGTGGTGAAAAATATGAATATAGCAACTTAGGTTATGCTTTACTTGGAGACATTTTAACATCATTAAATAAAAAGAGTTACAACACCAATATTCAGGAGATTATAGCCAAGCCTTTAGGCTTAACAGCTACATCGGATATGCTCAATCCGAAAACACAATACCTTCCAAAGGTATATAATAGCAATGGTGAAGAAACTAAAGCTTGGGATTTTCAAATCTTTAGTGCTGCTGGTGGTTTAAAATCTACGGTAACAGATTTACTCAACTTTGCTCAAGTACAATTCAAAATGCCTCAAACGCAACTTGAAAATGCAATGGCGCTGACACGTCAATTTACTTATTTCATACCACCCAATACCGACATTGGTTTAGCATGGCACATGGATTTATTGGACGATATCACGTATTATTTCCATACAGGTGGAACAGGAGGAAGCAGTTCATTCATAGCCATCGCTCCAGACAAAAAAACAGCAGTAGTTTTACTTTCCAATGCTGCAGAATCGGTAGAAAATACCGGAATATCGATCTTCCATTTTCTATTATCTCAAAAATAATCCATCGATCATACTGCTACTCAGGGGACATATTAAATCATATGTTCCGTATTTTTTTATTTCCCGTATTCTATAATTCTGGATGGTAGACGAAATATTGGTCATTTGTTTAGTATATAATTATCTCATATAAAACAAATTTACCTAAGTTTGGTTATATTAATTTGATGATACGAGTATGAAAGTTTTTATATGCAGAACAATTCCCCAGAAAGCTATTGATAGTTTACAACAGGCTGGTTTTGATATCACCTATCGTACTGAACCAGGAAATATTGATCAATCCGATTTAATCGAGGCCTGTCAAAAGGTCGATTATCTCTTTGCCGCAGGGCACAATCTCTTGAATGAGAAGTTTTTTAATGCGTGTAGCCATCTCAAAGGAATTGCATTGATGAGCGCAGGATATGATAGCGTTGATCTTCATCAAGCTACCAAACAAGGTATACCAGTGAGCAATACTCCCGACGTCTTATCCAACGCAACAGCGGATATCGCTTTCTTATTGATGTTGGCCGTATCACGAAAAGCTTTTTATATGTACCGAAAAATCATCAGCGATGAATGGAAAAATTTTGAATTGACTGAACACCTGGGTATAGAATTATATGGTAAGACTTTAGGTATATTTGGATTAGGACGTATCGGATTTGAACTTGCCCGCAAAGCGAAAGCAGCCTATAATATGAATATCATTTATCACAATAGGCATCCAAATCAGAATGCGAATAGATTACTTGATGCTACATACGTTAATTACGATGAATTGCTGACGCAGAGTGATGTACTATCGGTGCATGCCAATCTTTCTGCGGAAACGAAAGAGAAATTTAATAAAGATGCCTTCAAAAGAATGAAAAATACAGCAATTTTCATCAATACAGCACGAGGAGGATTACATCATGAACAAGATCTTTACACTGCATTAAAAAATGAAGAGATATGGGGAGCAGGTTTAGATGTGACAAATCCAGAACCGATGAATGCCGATAATCCGTTGCTAAACTTGTCCAACGTGGCCGTGCTACCCCACATTGGATCCGCAACAGTCGAAGCAAGAGATAACATGGCTCTGATGGCAGCTAATAATTTAATAGCACTAAAAAATCAAATCAAAATGCCACAAATATTAAATAACGAGATCTATGAAAATAATATATAAATTGATCAATAAAATCAATAAACTGATTTTACCAAGATATGCTAAAAAGGACCCTACAAAACTAAAAAAGTACCAACAAGCTATTTTAGCCTATCGGTACTTCATCTTAATCCGATCCTTAGATTAAGATTTCATAATACGGTCTTGTCCCCCATTTGGATCCGAAATAATACGCATCTCGGTCTGCGGATACGGGATACTAATATTATTTTTATCCAAAGCAATTTTAATAGCCTCTTGATTTTCGTTATTAGCAGGCCAAAAATCTTCTTTTTTTGTCCATGCACGTATGGTCAAATTAACAGAACTATCTCCCAATCCTTTTACAAACACCTCTACAGCAGGTGTTTTTAGAACACGAGGATCAGCATGAAGCACATTCATAATGATTTCGCGAGCTTCTTTAATATTAGCATCGTACGAGATACCTACAGTATACTCAAAACGTCGGTTGGTAATTTTTGTGAAATTTTGAATAACGGAGTTTGCTAAAGGGCCATTTGGACTAAATACACGAACACCATCTCCGGCAATTAAAGTCGTATATAAGATATCTATTCGTTCCACAGTCCCCGAAGTGCCATTATTACTGCTCATATAATCTCCGACTTCAAACGGTCTAAATAAAAGGATCAATACCCCACCAGCAAAATTACTTAAGCTACCCTGTAAAGCTAAACCTGCTGCTAGACCAAATGCAGATAATGCTGCAATAAACGACGTTGTTTGGATCCCCATCGTACTTGCTACCGTCAAGAATAATAATGCGTAAAACACAACGCGCAATATACTCATCACAAAACCTCGAATTGATAAGTCTACATGACGCTTCTCAAATCGCCTACTGATGAGGTTCAGTAAAAACTTGACAAGGTAATTTCCAATGATCAATATAATAATCCCTGTAATAATACTTGGTACCTTTAAAAGTACAACTTCTAATAACGTGTCCAGACTGGTTTCTAATCTATTCATGTGTAATGTGCTTTTGTTTCCTATAAATATAACAATTGGGTCACAAATTGACAATAAATTTATCAATCGTTGAAAAACACCATTAAATCGATAATTAAATCAGTCGCATATATGATATTTGAAGTAAATTTGTAGTGTGATAAAGAAAAGTACCATACCCGTATTAGACAACTGTTCCATCAACAATGATTCGAGCAGTCTGTTATTTGTAGATCATCTTGCTGATTATATCGCAAAACATCACAATATGGTATTTCCGCATAAACACAATTTCTACCATTTTGTGCTGTTTACGAAAGGCTCAGGAAATCATTTGATCGATTTTGAAAAACATGAAATAGAACCCTATCAAATCTACTTTATGGCACCAGGGCAAGTCCATACTTGGAATTTCAATGGGGACGAAAAAGGCTTTGTTGTCAATTTTGATCCAGAATATTTTCAATCCTTTTTATTAAGGACTGATTACTTAAATCGTTTCTCGTTTTTAAGTGGTCAAAACGATCAGATTGTTTTTACTATACCAGACACTTATCAACAAGATGCCTTAACTATGTTTGAAGCATTTTACGAAACGAGTAAAAATCCAATTGCTACAGATTTAATTCGTGTGAGCCTGCTGCAACTCTTACTTTGGATTGAGTCATGGCATGGCACAAAAACAGAAAAAACAAGTAATCCTTATAATTACACCATTTTCCATAATTATCAACGATTAGTGGAAAAAAATTTTAAAGAAATCAGATTGCCAAAAGCATATGCAGAACAATTATTTATTACTCCCAATCATTTGAACGCCATTTGCAAGTCTTACATTGGAAGTGCCGCAGGAGAGATAATCAGGGAGCGTGTATTACTTGAAGCAAAAAGGTTATTGGTCAATAAAAATCTCAATATTAATGAGATCGCCATCGAGTTGAATTTTAATGACAACTCTTATTTTACTAAATTTTTTAAAAAAGCTACTGGATTAACACCCGATGAATTCAGAAAAAACAACAGTTAGATATGAAAGAGAAGGAAACTACCTACGAATTATCAGAATTTAAAGCCGCCAGCAAAGCATTGTGCCCTCGTTGTAGAAAAGGTAAAATATTCACTGGGAATACTTACGGTTTTAAAACTCAAAAAATGAATACGCATTGTGATTACTGTGGTCTACGTTACGAACGTGAACCTGGTTATTTTTATGTATCGATGTTTGTTAGTTATGCATTTACAGTAGCTGAAATGATTACAGCTTGTGTTGCTGCCTATGTGATAACCGGCAATGACAATTCATTTTGGCTATACTCGATTGTAGCCCTATTAACAGTTTTTATACTAAGCCCTTTCAATTACCGATATTCGAGAGTTGTATTGATGTATTGGTTGAGTCCAGGATTAAATTACAATCCCAACATCAAACAAAAAGAAATCAATCCGACGTCAAGGACTTTATAAACAAGATAATTTCTACCTTTATATCATGAAGGATTTGATTTATCTTGATAATAATGCTACTACTAGAATTATGGATGATGTATGGGAGACCATGGTACCCTATTTCATCCATAATTATGCAAACGCATCCAGCCTGTATCACAGTATGGGACGCGAAGCCAACGCTGCTGTTGAAAAAGCCCGCATTCAAGTTGCCCAAGCGCTCAATTGCCAAACAAAAGAAGTTTTTTTCAATTCAGGCGCAACCGAATCTATCAATACGGTGCTAAAGGGAATCTATAAAAACTATCAATCCAAAGGAAAACATATCATCACCGTTAAGACAGAGCATAAAGCTGTTTTGACGACCTTACAAGATCTTGAAAAAGAAGGCGCTTTAGTCACCTATCTAGAGGTAGACCACACCGGAAAAATAGATCTTAGTATGTTAGAAAAGCATATAACGCCACAGACTATATTAGTATGCATCATGGCCGCAAACAATGAAACAGGCTATATACACCCGATTGATGAAATTTCAGCCATCTGCAACAGGAAAGATTGTCTATATTTTTGTGATGCAACACAATACATCGGAAAATTCCAACTCGATCTTGCCCAAACCCCTATTGATATATTGTGTTTAAGCGCGCACAAGCTGCACGGTCCCAAAGGCATCGGAGCACTATTTATTCGTCGTAAAAGCAAACCGATACAAATAAGTGCATTAATCGCGGGCGGAGGACAAGAGCATGGGTTTCGAGCAGGAACATACAATGTTCCCAACATCGTTGGCTTAGGAGCAGCAATGGTACATATACCACATGATGATGCGATCATGCAATTGAGAAATGATCTAGAAAATGCTTTAAGCGCAATACCTGAAGTATATATCCATGCAAAAGAAGTTTCACGACTGCCCAATACGACATCGATCTGTTTCAGACATATATTAGCGAGTGAACTTATGACCCATTGCCCGCAACTCGCCTTGTCTTCTGGCTCTGCATGTGTGAGCGGCACCAGAGACCCCTCGCATGTACTGCTCGCTATGGGTATTTCAAAAGAAGATGCATTAGCAACAGTAAGATTCAGCCTAAGTCGATTGACAACAAAACAAGAAATCTACACCACCATTAACTTAATAACAGCAGCAGTAAAAAAAATTAGAGAACACTCTCCAATCTGGCAACTCTTTCAAGCTGGTCTTATTACTTAATTATTACATTTGCGAACAGATTTATATTGGAATTAAAAAAGAAGTTATCGTAATTTGTAATATTCAATATTAAATATAATAATTCAGCAATATGGTAACCGTTACAGACAAAGCAAAATCTCGAATTGAAGAGATAATGAGTACTGAAAAATATGACAGCAGTTATTTTGTGCGTGTTGCTGTTGAAAGCGGAGGCTGTTCAGGCTTAAGCTATAAACTGCATTTCGATAACGAAGAAAAAAAAGGCGATCAGTTTTGTGAAGATAAAGGTGTTAAGGTATGTTTAGATATAAAATCATTCTTATACCTAGCGGGAACAGAACTTGATTATTCGGATGGATTAGATGGTAAAGGATTTGAATTTCATAACCCAAATGCCACCAGAACTTGTGCTTGTGGTGAAAGTTTCTCCGTTTAAAAAACAAACATATAAAAAACAAAGAGGTCGTCCTATCATGATAGGACGACCTCTTTGTTTTTATAAGATATCATCAATATAGGCATATTCTTGCCATCAAATCAAAAATATCTCAAGTTGCAAATAAATTTCTCAACAATACCTTGTTATATCTGAAATATTGTTATTTTTGATGCAAATTGAGGGAAAATAGAATTTATGTTGATCGTGTCTTCACATAAATTCTCGACTAATACAAATAAAAAATAGATAACCAAGAGGCTATTTTTTGATATATATACATTTCATGGATAAAAGAAAGTTATTAAAAACTGAAGTTGCTATTAGTTTTGTAAAGGATACTTTTGCACAACAACTTAGAAATAATTTAGGATTGATTCCTATCTCATCACCTTTGGTTGTACTCGATGGTACAGGTATAAATGATGATTTAAACGGCATTGAAAGACCAGTCGCATTCCCGATCAAAGCATTACAAGAACGCAAAGCTGTTGTTGTTCACTCACTTGCCAAATGGAAGCGTTTAAGGTTAAAAGAGCTAGAACTTGAGGTCGGAGAAGGTATATTAACCGATATGCGCGCGCTACGTCCTGATGAAGACTATACGCCGATCCATTCTATCTACGTAGATCAATGGGACTGGGAAAAAACAATCTCTTCAGAACAAAGAACATTTTCTTTTTTAAAAGATATTGTTCTCAAGATATATGATGCCTTACGCTTTACAGAAAAACAAGTGGAGCGTCAATACCCCGATACTAAAGCAGTACTGCCAGAGGAGATTACCTTTATTTCTTCCGAGGCGCTATTACAAACTTATCCAACATTGACTCCTAAAGAAAGAGAAAATGCAATTGCCAAAGAATATGGTGCTGTATTTATCTATGGTATTGGAGGTGTTTTATCTAATGGCGAAGCTCATGATGGACGTGCGGCAGATTATGATGATTGGAGCACAGACAATGGGGGCGGTACCAATGGTCTAAATGGTGATATTTTAGTATGGAACCCTGTTTTGAATACAGCTTTTGAACTATCTTCTATGGGTGTCCGTGTTGACAAAACAGCTTTAGAGAGACAGCTCGCTATCAGAAATAACCCTGAAAGAGCAGCATTATCTTTTCACAAAATGCTCTTGAATGACGAATTACCAGAAGCCATTGGTGGTGGAATAGGTCAATCCCGAGTATGTATGTTTATGCTAAAAAAAGCACATATCGGTGAAGTTCAAGTCAGTATCTGGGACGAACAAGAAAAACAGTCCCTCCAAGACAAAGGGATTCATTTATTATAATTGAATTTCAAAATATAAAAAAAGGTCTGCTACTAGCAGATCTTTTTTTATATAATACTTTGTGTACTTTTGTAACATGCAAATAGACGCCATATTACAAAAACTCCACATCTCTTCGCTTAATGAAATGCAGAATGAGGTAATGGAAAAATTCAAAGAAAAAGAAAATCTCATCCTACTCTCACCAACCGGTTCAGGCAAGACCTTAGCTTTTGCACTTGCATTGATGAAAACATTAGATAAAGATGCAGCAGAAGTACAATCTTTGATCTTAGTCCCGACTCGTGAATTGGCTTTGCAAATCGAATCCGTATTAAAAAGAATTGCTACCGGTTATAAAATTACATGTTGCTACGGTGGTCACGATACCAAAACCGAAAGAAACAATCTGAAAAATCCTCCTGCGATCCTCATCGGTACACCAGGTCGTATTGTATACCACCTGGAGCGCAATCATTTTGATCCGACTCAAATCAAGACCTTAGTTTTGGATGAGTTTGACAAATCGCTCGAGTTAGGCTTTCAAGAACAGATATCTTTTATTATTGATTATTTAACAACCTTAGAAACACGTATATTAACCTCTGCTACCGCAATGAAAGATATACCTGATTTCACAGGCATATCTGCTGCTACAGAAGTTAATTTCCTCAACGATACCCAAAGCACTCCAGCATTGACAATCAAAAAGATTGTTGCACCTATTCATAAAAAGCTGGAAGCTTTATTTCAATTGCTGTGCAAAATAGGAAATCAAAAAGTCCTCATTTTTTGTAATCATCGTGATGCTGTCGATCACATCAGCGAATTACTGCAAAATAGGGATATTATACATGACGTGTTTCATGGTGGACTCGAACAAAGCGATCGCGAATTGGCACTATTAAAATTCCGAAACAATAGCAATCACATTTTGATCACAACCGATCTTGCCGCTCGGGGACTTGATATCCCTGAGATTGACGCAATCATCCACTATCAGCTACCTTACCGAGAAGATGATTTTACGCACAGAAATGGTCGGACAGCACGTATGCAAGCCAAAGGTGAAGTCTTCATCATTTTAAAACCTGACGAAGATTATCCTTATGTTGCCGATGATATCGCCATTGAAGAAATAGATGGAGAATATGATTTACCAAAAAACTCTGAATTTGCAACCCTATACTTTTCAGCGGGGAAAAAAGATAAAGTAAACAAAATTGATTTAGTCGGTTTTTTACTCAACTTAGACCAAATTGAAAAAAGTGATGTAGGGATCATCGAAGTGAAAGATAGAGAATCTTTTGTAGCTGTAAAACGTTCGTTAGTGAGCACCATATTAAAACATTCCAATTTAGGTAAAATCAAAGGTAAAAAAATCAGAATTCTAAGAAGTTAGAACAATTTAATCCTTTTTTATCAACTATTTTTTACGTATATATCAAACCAGATGACAGGCTAAACCCTTAATCTGGTTTTTTTAATCCGCTATTTTATAGATTTTCCTTACCTTGTCTTACCGTAACATCAATCTAATACCATGAAAAAAGCACTTATCGTTTTTTCAGTTCTCGTCATCAGCTTTACACATCAAGTAAAGGCACAAGAAACGCTCGAAACGAACTATGTTAAAACACATTATGACAAAAAGGAAATTGCAATCCCTATGCGTGATGGCGTAAAACTATTTACGACCATATACACACCAAAAGATAAAAGCCAGCAGTATCCTGTTTTACTAAATCGCACCCCATATACCGTTGGACCCTATGGCGAAGATAAATTTAAAGAGACTTTAGGAAATTTTCCAGCAATGACTCTGGAAGGCTATATTTTTGTTTATCAAGATGTACGTGGCAAATGGATGAGTGAAGGAACATTTGATGATATTAGGCCTACCAATTTAAAAAAAGGAAAAAAGGAAATTGACGAAAGCACGGACACCTACGATTTACTAGAATGGCTAAGTAAAAATCTCCAAAACTATAATGGCAAAGCAGGCATGTATGGCATTTCCTATCCAGGATTTTACTCCACCGTAAGCCTAGTTAAAACACACCCTTCTCTAAAAGCAGTATCTCCTCAAGCACCCGTTACGAATTGGTATATGGGCGACGATTTTCATCATAATGGCGTACTATTCACAGGTGACGCATTCAAGTTTATGTCCAGTTTTGGAATCCCAAGACCTAAACCCATCACACCAGACCAAGCACCGAAAACTTTTCAATATCCTTCAAAAGATGTTTATCAATTTTATATGAATGCCGGAACTGCCAAAGATCTAAAAGACACCTATTTTGGCGATTCTGTAAAATTTTGGAATGACGCATTTGCTCATCCGCATTATGATCAGTTCTGGAAAGATCGCGAGATACTACCGCACTTAACAGATGTTAAACCTGCTGTCATGGTTGTAGGTGGCTTTTTCGATGCAGAAGATGCCTACGGAACATTTGAGACTTATAAAGCAATAGAAAAACAGAACCCAAAGAATAACTCGATATTAGTTGCAGGACCCTGGTTTCATGGCGGATGGGTCCGTGGTGATGGAAGCTCATTCGGTGACATCCAGTTCGACCAAAAAACAAGTGTGACCTATCAAGAAAAATTTGAATTGCCATTTTTCAATTACTATTTAAAGGGAAAAGGTGATTTCAAAGCTGCTGAAGCCAATATATTTGTAACCGGAAGCAATCAATGGAAATCATTTGAAAAATGGCCACCACAAGATGTAGAAGATAAAAAACTGTATCTACAACCCCAAGGCAAACTAGGGTTTGAAAAAGTGGGCCGTACAGATTCATGGGATGAGTACGTCAGCGATCCTAACAAACCTGTACCCTATCAAGGTGGTGTTATGGAGAGCAGGACACGCGAATACATGATCGACGATCAGCGTTTCGCTTCATCTAGACCTGATGTTATGGTGTATCAAACAGAACCACTAACAGAAGATATCACCATAGTAGGGCCTATTAAAAACTTCTTAAAAGTATCCACCTCTGGAACAGATGCCGATTATGTTGTCAAACTAATTGATGTTTATCCTGCAAACAGCCCTTCATTCAACAATAAAGTAATGGATGGCTACCAAATGCTGGTTCGTGGTGAAATTATGGCGGGAAAATATCGGAATGGATTTGAAAAAGCAGAACCTATGCAACCAGATTTCGTTACTGCGGTCAACTACAGTATGCCAGATGTCGCACATACCTTCAAAAAAGGCCACCGCATCATGATACAGATACAAAACACGTGGTTTCCAATTGCAGAACGAAATCCACAGCAATTTTTTGAAGGTTATGAAGCCACGGCAAGTGACTACAGAAAAGCCACACATCGCATTTTTCACGATCATAACAACTCTTCATATATAGAATTTTCAGTTTTAAAATAAGTATAATAGCATGCTTTACCATTTTCTCCTTGCCCTGCACTCGGCTACCAGATGGATGATTGTCATCTGTCTTATTCTTTTGCTACTGCGCAGCTATATGGGCTGGAAAAAAAAGCATCAAATAAAACTGTATGATTTTGCACTTCAGACCCTAACGCTAACTTTACTTTACATACAGTTTGCAGTAGGATTAACGCTCTATTTTGATAGCCCAATCGTACAATACTTTATTGAAAATTTTAAAGATGCCGTCAAATTGCGTCAGGTACGCTTTTTTGGCATGGAACATATCACTATGATGACCATTGGCATTATCGTATTTACAATTGGTTATATAAAAGCCCATAAAACACCAAACAGTGTAGTTAAATTCAGAACGATATTTATCTACACTGCTTGGGCTATATGTATTATCTTCACGTCTATACCATGGGAATTTTCCCCATTAACCAGCAGACCGAGCTTCAGAATGTTTTAAGGATTACGCTCCTTTCCAATTTGGCAGCCTTTTTCTTTTCGAGCGTTTACACCCGCTCTGAAATCATGACTTAACCTCAAGTTATCTAACAATCTAATTAGCGCATCGATCCGTCGATTTAAGCCCCACATAGCACCTTAGCTTACAAAAACCATCATTAACTACTAATGGCACCATAGAAGTCAACTTATCGATTAAATCGGAAACATGTAAACCTTCATGACGACCTCGGTAAAGCATCATATGAAAAGCAGTTGAAGTAATTTGAAATAGCAGCTATTGGAATATTTCAATATAATATTAATTTACAAGGGCATAATTACCACATGAATATCTGGTAATAGGATCTACATCCTCCGAGTAAACTATTTTGTAGCCACGATCCAACATTAAGGATAGATCCACTCCATTGCAATATAAAATTATTATTTTTCTGTGTCTCTTAATCAGCGATAATTCAATATTATCCAACACAGATTTTAGAACAGACGGAGCAAATGGGTTAAAAAAATAAAATACATTAACATCATCCTCAATGAGGTAATCCGCTGCGTTACAATGGACAATTTTATAATCTAAAACCCTGTTTCCAATAAATTTTTGAATATTTTTACGACAATCATCAACCAATAATGGAGATAGTTCGACGCCTATATAACGTTTGAAATTGTACCGAGTTGCCAGCAAAATAGCAGCCCCTTTTCCACATCCAAAATCAACAAAAGTGCTTTCATGCCAACAGAAGTTAATATTTTTCAACATTCTATTAAAGGTATAATGTGCTATAGGCTCATAATTACAGGCACCCTTATCCTGAATATTAAGTTCTTGCGGAGTCATTACTCCAGCCAGATTGATGCGGTACTTAAAAAAATATAAATATCGACTATAAATAAATTTACAAGTATTGATGACTCCTCGCTGTTTTGTCAAAAACCTGACCCTGTTGAGAGCATACTCAGCTTTTTGACGAAACCCTTTCATCTGTGTGTAGCCACCTTTTTTTGTTCCAAAATCAGTCATTTCATAAAATTACAATATAAAAATAGGAAATTAAAGAAAATACATTTACAGAGATCCTTAGTTTGTTATCCTTTCAAATTAGGGCAGCATATTAAACCTTAAAACACATCAATTGTTCACATTTCAAATTCAAGTCATATAGGCTGGAAAAAAGGTGTCGCATGAAAACTGTATGATTATAGACTTTCAATCGTCACATTGATACTACTTTACATACAGTTTATCGTAGGATCAAACCGACTATACTGAAAGTCAGACGGTCAACTATTTATCGACACCTTCAAAAACATCATCAAAGTACGCTTTTTGGTGATGGAACAGATCAACATGGCGACCATTGGTAGTCTGGCATTTACGACTATTGATATAAAACCATAAAAAAACAAAGCAGTGCAGATAGGTTCAGAACGATCTTAATCTACACTGCTTGGGCTATATGCATTATCTTTACCTCTATCCCGTGGGAATTTTCACCTTTAACGAGTAGACCTAGCTTCAGAATGTTTTAATAACAATTACTCTCCTTTCCAATTTGGAGGTCTTTTTTCCATACGTGCGGCCATTCCTTCTTTAAAATCATGACTTGACCTCAATTTAACCAACTGCTCTAGAAGAAAAGCATACTGATCAGACGATTTAAGCTCACGTAATTGCTTCGCTGCCTCAAAGCCCATCTTCACGGCCAAAGGTGCCGCAGAAGTGAGCTTAGCTATCAATGCAGGTAAAACATCTGGCTTTTGATCCAGAAGATCATAAACCAATCCCATACTTTTCATTTCTTGTGCCGTTATGACCTCCGAATGAATACACAGATCCATTGCTTTATGATACGGTAAATGTTTAAGCAAACCAGCTAAGACTTGGAAAGGAAATAAACCAATCTGAACCTCTGGTAAAGAAAACTGGACAGCTGAATGAGCAAAAACATAAGTACACTCCAATATCATCAGAAATCCTCCAGCAATCACATTCCCTTCGAGCACTGCAATGGAGGGTTTATTCAAAATTGACATCACCTCGCCCAATGATAAATCCACATGCGGCACGACATCCGAATGGTCAATTTTATCTGGATTTTCAAAAGCATTTAGATCCATACCCGCACAAAAAACAGGGCCTTCAGCGTCAAGCACCACTACCCGAACTTCAGGGTCAGAATCCGCCATTTGTATGGCATGATGGATCTCATCGATCATCAACGGTGTAAAAGCATTTCGTTTTTCAGGACGGGCCAAGGTCAGATAAAAAACATGATCGAGCTGTTTTACCTTAATAAACTTATAATTCAAATAACCATTCATAACAACCTGACTTTATGCTATTAAATTAATAAATTCACCACCAAAGGTCAATATTTTATCCTGCCCTTTTCGCTCAAAATAATACATTAAATCTTCCGTGGGAATATTCCCAACCAAATCATCTTCAGCAAAAGGACAGCCACCAAAACCTAAAATAGCACCATCAAATTTTCGACACCCGGCTAAGTATGCCGCGTTAATTTTATCGAGGCTAGCCGCCTTCGGTGAATGAAAGTGCGCACCGATATGTAACGCAGGAAATTGTGCTATCGCTTGTTCAAAAAGTTGTGTGATCTGCGGCAATGTTGCCTCCGAAGTTGTATCTGCCAAAGAGAATTCCACCACCCCAAGGGCAGCAATTTTGTCCATCCAATCCAGCACGAGTTCATTACTCCAAAAATCACCAAATGGATTTCCAAACGCCATAGATATATAGACCACCACTTCTTTTTCATGCTTACGGGCGATCTCAACAATCCCCTTCAATCGTTCAAATGAATCCGCTATAGACGCATTCGTATTCCGCTGTTGAAAAACCTCAGAGATGGAAAAAGGATAGCCCAAGTACGTAATATTCTCCGATTTCACAGCACGTAGGGCACCTTGTTCATTAGCAATAATCCCCAGCAGCTTCGTTTTACCGGAAGTATTCAGCTGACGAAGCACTTCTTCAGTATCCGCCAATTGCGGAACAGCTTTTGGAGACACAAACGATCCACAGTCAAGCCAGTCAAACAGTTCGCTTTCAAGCAACATGTTCAAATACTTAACTTTTTTTTCTGTTGGAATCACATGCGATATCCCTTGAATGGCATCTCTGGGACATTCTACCAAAATTATATCTTCTTTTTTAGGCATCTTTTTGAATTTCCCGAGAAATAACCATCTTCTGTATACTCGACGTACCTTCCCCTATTGTACATAATTTTGCGTCTCTAAAAAACTTTTCAGCAGGATAATCCTTCGTAAAGCCATATCCTCCGAAAATCTGTACAGATTCATTGGAGACCGATACAGCAGCTTCGGAAGCATAAAGCTTAGCCATTGCGCCGATTTTAGAAATACGCTCACCACGATCTTTCATGTATCCCGCTTGACGGGTCAGCAGCTCTGCTGCCTGAATTTCTGTAGCCATCTCTGCAAGCTTAAATCCAACCGCCTGAAATTCAAAAATCTTCTGATTGAACTGCTCCCTTTCATTTGCATACTTCAGAGCACACTCATATGCACCACGAGCGATTCCCAACGATAGCGCTGCAATTGAAATACGTCCACCATCCAATAGTTTCAATGCCTGAACAAAACCCTGCCCCTCTTCACCGACCATCTGATCCTGATGAATACGGCAATTATCGAAAAATAGACAAGCTGTTTCTGAAGCACGCATCCCTAATTTATTTTCTTTTTTACCAGCAGAAAACCCTTCAGTCCCCTTTTCGATAATAAAAGCAGTCACACCTTTTTTGTCACCTTTCTCGCCTGTACGCGCTAGGACAACAGCTACATCCGAGCTAATCGCATGCGTGATGAAATTTTTAGAACCATTCAATACAAAATAATCACCATCACGAACCGCAACAGTAGTTAAACCTCCAGCATCAGACCCCGAACCTGTCTCTGTAAGTCCCCAAGCACCCAGCCATTCTCCAGTGGCTAATTTTGGCAAGTATTTTTGTTTCTGGCTTTCATTAGCAAAACTCAATATATGATTTGTACACAATGAATTATGTGCCGCTACCGAAAGTCCTATAGAACCACAAACTTTGGATATTTCATCCAGAATAGTGATATATTCTTGGTATCCAAAGCCAGATCCACCATAAGCTTCCGGGACAATTATACCCATGAAACCATGATCTCCGAGTTTCTTAAATAAAGGCGCTGGAAATGTTTGTGATTCATCCCACTCCATGATGTAGGGACGAATATGAGTTTCAGCAAAGTCTCGAGCACTTTGGCGAATCATCATCATTTGTTGTTCATTTTCAATAAACATAAATGTTATCTTTAATTTATAATTGGAATTCTGTTATTTACAATAATAACAAAATTATAACATCTTTTTTTAGAGATACTCAAAATATAATGTTAAATTTATCTCATATTATCAAATTCTGAATTTGACATGCTTAAAATCCAATTATAACATGAATGAACTAATTGTAGAGTTAGAACTAAAAAGAGCAGAACTTCGCTTGGGAGGTGGCGAAGATAAAATCAAAAAATTAAAAGCTAAAGGAAAACTCACCGCATGGGAGCGTGTCGAATACCTACTCGATGATCACAGAACTTATATTGAAATTGCCCAATTTGCAGGAGAAAAGATGTACCCTGAAGAAGGCGGCTGCCCAAATGCAGGTGTTGTCTGTGTGCTTGGATATGTTAAAGAAGAATTATGCGTCATTGTCTCTAATGATGCCACTGTAAAGGCTGGTGCCTGGTTCCCCATTAGCTGCAAGAAAAATCTACGTGCGCAAGAAATTGCTATGGAGAACAAAATTCCCATCATATACCTTGTCGATTCTGCAGGTGTCTTTTTACCGATGCAGGATCAAATATTCCCTGATAAAGAACATTTTGGACGCATTTTTAGAAATAATGCTAAAATGTCCTCTATGGGTATCCCTCAAATAGCCGCTATAATGGGCAGTTGTGTCGCGGGAGGTGCCTATTTGCCGATCATGTCCGATTATGCATTTATCGTTGAAGGAACGGGTTCCGTATTTTTAGCTGGCCCTTATTTAGTAAAGTCTGCTATTGGTGAAACAGTAGATGCGGAGACATTGGGAGGCGCAAGCACACATTCTGTTATCTCTGGTGTGACAGACAATAAATTCCCGGATGAAGCAAGCTGTCTTGATGCCATAAAAGGTGTTATGGATAAACTTGGTGCACACCCAAAAGCAGGTTTCAATCGAAAGGAATCTAAAGAACCACTACGAAAAAGTACAGAAATCGCAGAAATACTTCCTTTAGATCGTACAAAACCCTATTCCATGCACAAGCTTTTAGAAGCTTTGGTTGACGAAGGTACTTTTGAAGAATATAAACAGGATTATGGCAAAACGATTGTCTGTGGTCTTGCCCGTATTGACGGATGGGCAGTAGGGATCGTTGCCAATCAACGAGAAATAGTTAAAGCTAAGAAACCAGCTGGTGCTGTTGAAATGCAGATGGGTGGCGTAATATACAGCGATTCGGCAGACAAAGCTGCACGCTTTATCATGAACTGTAATCAACAATTAATTCCACTGGTATTCTTGCAGGATGTAACAGGTTTCATGGTCGGTAGTCGCTCCGAACAGGGCGGCATCATTAAAGATGGTGCTAAGATGGTCAATGCGATGGCAAATTCAGTCGTTCCTAAATTCACATTCATCATCGGTAATAGCTATGGTGCCGGAAATTATGCAATGTGTGGTAAAGCATATGATCCTAGATTAATCTATGCTTGGCCTACAGCACAGATGGCAGTTATGAGTGGTGCCGCTGCCGGTAATACCCTCTTACAGATTCAAGAATCTGCCTTAAAAGCGAAAGGCATAGATATATCTGAAGAAGAAAAGAACACCCTGCTAGATGATATTAAGAAGCGTTATTTGGAACAGCTCAGCCCCTATTACGCTGCTGCCCGTATCTGGGTCGATGGAGTAATTAGACCTGATGAAACAAGGAAGGTGATTAGTCTCGGTATAGAAGCTGCAAATCATAATCCAATAACTGAACGCTACAATGTCGGTGTGATCCAAACCTGATCACTATAGGGCGAGCCCCATATTTTACAAAAATAAATCCATTGCATAAAAAATAATAAAGCTCCGATTTGTCAATCAGAGCTTTATTATTTTATCTATACTAATTATTTACAATAGAACACACAAAACACTGATCTAAAGTTATTTTAACCAAAAATCCAAAGACTTAGGATCTTTTAATACAGCTACACTGACCGCTTTTTCGAGTGGAGTTCCCATCATAATTTTTTTCACAGGAATCTCCAATTTCTTGCCACTAAGGGTGTAAGGTATCGTTGGTACCGCAATGATATCATCAGGCACATGGCGCGGACTATAACTCTTTCTTAACTTTAATTTGATCGCAGCCTTCAGTTCATCGTTAAGGGGAACTCCATCCCGCATCTGAACATACAATGGCATGGTCGATGTTCCATCCTCCTGATCAAGACAAATAATTAAACTATCGGCAACTTCCGAAAAAGTGTTCAATATATTATAGATTTCAGCAGTCCCGATTCGTACGCCACCTCGATTCAAAGTAGCATCCGAACGACCGTAAACGATAATACCGTCATGCTCGGTAAACTTGATCCAATCCCCATGACACCAAACACCTGGATATTTATCAAAATAACTAGCTTGATATTGCATATTGTGATGATCATTCCAAAAATATATGGGCATTGATGGCATAGGCAGCGTTATAACCAGTTCGCCCACCTCATTTTTTACCGATTCTCCATTTTCATTATAGGCTTCAATCTTTGACCCTAAGGTCAAGCACTGTATTTCACCGGCATATACCGGTAGTAAAGGATTTCCGGATAGAAATGCACTGCATACATCAGTTCCGCCACTTAAGGAAATTATCTGTGCTTGTGGAAATTGCTTTTGTAACCAAGAAAATGTCTGCGGAGGCAACGGAGAACCTGTAGAACCGATAGTTTTAGGTTGATAACGCGGCTGTGTCAATTCAAATTGCTGATTAGCGATATAATAAGCCGCACCAGCACCCACATGATCGATCTGATGTTCAGCAATAAAATTCCAAAAGGATAATTTTTCAGGATAGACCAAAGAACCTTCGTAAATACACAGCGTAGCTCCTACCAATAAAGAAGAAAGGGCATAGTTCCACATCATCCAACCAGTAGTTGCATACCAGATAAATCGTTCCCCCTCTTGCACATTCTGGTGAAGAGCCAAAGCTTTGAAATGTTCCAATAAAATACCGCCACAACTGTGCGTGATCGCTTTAGGTTTACCAGTAGTACCCGAAGAATATAAAATCCAGATCGGATGATCAAAAGGAACTGCTGTGAATTGCAATGGTAAGCCCGTGTCTTGAGATATGATGTCCTCCCAAATTTGTTCCCCAACAAAAATGACATCCCCAACTAAACTTTCTAGATTCGAGGCTAAATCGATCATGGAATCTTTCAGATCAAACCATTTTCCGTTATAGGTATATGCCGCATCTGCAAATAAAAGTTTGGGCGTCACCTGAGCAAATCGCTCGGATATACTTGTCGCTCCAAAATCTGGAGAACAGCATGACCATATCGCACCAATACTATTTACTGCTAAAAAAAGAGCGATAGAAGCTGGGCTATTTTTCAACACAGCCACGACGCGGTCACCTTGCTGTATCCCCTGCCCTATAAGATACTCTTGTAGCGATTTAACCATCACTTCCAGTTCTTTCCATGAAATCACCTGAACGGGCTTATTCTCCTCTTGAAATAAAAGAGCTGGACGATCTATGGTCGACTGACGAAAAATATGCTCAGCATAATTTAATGTAGCGCCTTCAAACCATTTAGAACCAATAAAACCTTGTGTAGATGCTTCAAAAACCCGCTGATAAGGATGATGAAAAATAACATTAAAAAATAGGGCTATATCTTCCCAAAACTCATCTAGATGTGAAACAGACCAGTCCCAGAGTACAGGATAGGAATCCATGCTGAGTTGCCGTTTATTTGTTACAAATTCTTTAAACTGGTGTAAAGAAGACTCCTCTTGATAAGCAATAGAAGGCTCCCAAAGTAAATTACTCATTATTTTTGATTCATTTGGTTTGAATCAAATCTAACGAAAATAATGTAAAATAAATGAGATCAAACGATTGATCAATATAAAATAGATGCTAACACGTCATGATCTAATTCAGAATAATAAGCCTGTAGATTGAAATACCAATAAAAGATCCACATAATCGTTGACAGTACGACTATGAATAGAAAAAAATATAATATTAAAATACATCTATAACCGTATCCGCTTCAATTGGATGTCCCGTACACAGCAATATACGTCCATTTTCAATTTCACGATCTGTTAACACTTCATTATAGGTCATGCGTACCTTTCCTTGTGAACAATCCGATATACAGGTACTGCACATACCCGACTTACAGGAGTACGGGAGCTTAATTTTATGTTCTAAACCAACATCTAGAATAGATTTATTATATGGGATGTCCAGATGATAACTTTCACCTTGAAAATTTAGCTTAATGGAATAGGTAGTTTTATCCACCTCTTTTTCCGATTCATCATCATCATCTTCTTCATTTTCAGGAAGCAAAAAGGTCTCTCGCTTGATTTGAGATTCATCAAATCCAATCCCCAATAAAGTGAATCGACACAAGTCCATATAGATTACCGGACCACAGGTGTAAAACAGAACATCCTGATGTGCAGTTGGCAAATGATTTTTCAAAATTGAAAGGATATAATCTCTGTTCAATCTTGCTGTCATCAGATTTTTACTGTTGGAGTAAATCCAAATAATCTGAAGACGATCCGGATATTTTTTTGCCCATTCCTGTAGTTCTTCTTTAAAAGGAGTTACCTCAGGAGAACTATTGCTATAAGCTAGCACAATCTTCGACTTATTTTCGCGAACCAATGCAGTCTTCAAGATGGAAAACAACGGTGTAATCCCTATACCTGCAGCAAATAAAAACACCGTACGTTCGTTGTCTTGAATAGGATCATAAGTAAACAACCCCTGTGGTTCTAAAGCATCAACGATATCTCCTGGTTTAATTTTATGATGCAAAAAACGAGATATTTCTCCATTCTCTACGCGTTTTACAGTAATGCTTAAAGGTTCATCGACATCTGGTGAACTACTAAAAGAATACGATCTCCTCAACTCCCGGTTAGCAAATTCAAAAGATAAAGTCAAAAATTGACCAGCTTTATAAGTTGGAAACTCCCCTGATACTGGTTCAAAATTAATGGTTACATTGTGATTTTCACGCGGAATGATGTTCGTAATTCTGAGCTTGTGCATAGCCAAAGATAGTATTCACATCGAGTTTTATCAAATCATTAATTGCAATAGGCTATAGATAGCTATAATAATGAATTCATCTATTTCTTAACCAAATCTATACGAAAAATTTAATACTTAACGGATCTGCTTTATCTTCAAAAATGTTAAACATTATGCTTCCCAATTATCAAGCATATCATATACAGCCTCCCTTCCCTGATAAAAAGCTTCTTCAAAAATAGAAATCCCACTTAAATCAGAATGCGCAAAGAAAATCTTGTTAGCAATGGGTAAAGTCAGCTGTTTTCTATATTCAGAAGACAAATAACCAGGAATTGGAGAAACCATGCCATGGCCATGCCTAAAAATCTCTATCGAAATGATTTCATCTTCAATACCAAAATGCGCTATTGAAAGATCCTTAATAATAAACTCCTTCCATTGCTCATCAGTTTGATTATACAGTTTACGCCTTTGTTCATTTAAATCCGTACCGTCCAAACTATGATAATATGAAATTACAAATGGGCTTTTAAACTGGCCAAGACTCTGGTGCTGTGCATATACATACCCTAATCCCTTTGCTCCAAAAATAATGTTTTCCCAGGCAAGGTTGGCCCCATCAGCAAAAGGAAATTTATGCAGCACCACTGTTGCAACAATCCAGGGAGCATACTGTAGCAGTTGAAAATTTCTGACTCTTTGCGGCAATAGGTACTTGTTGACATATTGCGGACAGCAATTAATCACTTTTTCAGCTATTATTTTTTTTGACACCTTTCTCTGCGCATCGAACAGCAACACTTCAACATTACTTTCGTTTACCGTTATTTTGTAAACCATATGTTGTTTCAAAATTTGATTTTCGAAGCTTTCAGCCAATAACTTGGCTAATCGACCATTTCCTTCTTGCCACGTAAGTACAGCATCTTCATATTTTTTAAAATCGTGCTTTCGAGCGGCAAAATAGTGAATCACCGCAAATGCAGCGGTATATTTTATTCCAGTACCATAGTCATCCCTACAGCAATAATTAAGATACTCATGAAGATAGCTCGATGTATAACCTTCTTTTCGTAACCACTCTTCCATCGTTATCTGATCAAGGCCTAAATCAAATTTTTCAGGTGAAGAATAGCACATTGGAATATTAAAAATATAATGGCCATTTTGATCTTTCAAGGCTTTAAACTCTTCCATCTTATGCAGAAACCTGGTAAGCTCCTGTTGATCAGCATCACTACTTCCATATTGCGGTACAATACCTTCCTGCCAATAATTTTTGATAAATAAACGTTCCTGTGGAGCAAAGGACAACTGCTCTTCGTCAAAAATTGGATTGCCATTGTCATCTCGGCCAATTACAACTCCTACATCAAATAAAAAATCAATCAACTCAACATTAGAAGCATTTGGAAGCGGTAAATAATGAGCTCCAAGTGGATATTTGGAATACTTATTTTCTCCACTCTTTGCATTCCCTCCCGTCTCAGCCTCTAATTCTACAAGAAAAAAATCTTTCCCTCCACGCTTATTTAATGTATATCCGGCTGTAAGCCCTGCAATCCCACCCCCTATAATTAATACTGGAACCTCCAGTATCTCACTAATATTTGGAAAATCAGGAAACCGTAGTTTATGTCCTAAAATATGGTTTGTCCCCGTTAATTTTAGAAATATAGTATTCATTCTCCTTTTACAAGAAGATAAAAGATAGCTTCCTAACGTCAGTAAAATACTATTTTTAACAAATGATCGCCTGGATTCTTTATATTTTACTCCACTCCTCATCAAAATACCGTACTAAAATCTGATTATCTAAACGATTTATTTCCACATCTACGGCTTTCATATCAGCTGGAAAATCGGTCATTTTCTGAAGATTATAATTATAATACTTCAAATTTGGAACACGCTGGTTTACGCGATTAAAATTGACTCTCATATCGGGTGAGAAGAGGTTAAATCCCCATTCGCCAAAAGAAGGAACATAAGTATGATAGGCCAAATTATTCGGAAAAACAGATGCGATAGTCTCATAAATGCACCAATAAGATTTTGGTGCAAAATATGGAGATGTTGTTTGAACAGAAACGATACATTGCGGCTCCATAAGTGGATATAGGCTTTTGTAAAAATTGTTTGTATAGAGTTTTCCCAAACTATAATTAGATGGATCAGGAAAATCGATAATCATCACATCAAATTTATCTTTTGCTTCCTTCACCCAAAGAAACGCATCCATATTGATAACCTCAACACGAGCATTGTTCAATGCATTAGCATTATGCTTTCTCAACAGTTCATTTGTCTGGAACAATTTTGTCATCCCCTCATCCAGATCGACAAGCACTACTTTTTCTACAGAAGAATATTTTAAAATTTCTCTTACTGCGAGCCCGTCACCCCCTCCTAAAACAAGTACTTTCTTTGGACTTTTAGCAATAGACATCGCTGGATGGACCAACGTTTCATGATATCGATATTCGTCCTTTGTATTGAATTGTAGATTATTATTTAAAAACAGTTGATATTCTCCTTTTGCCTCAGTCAGTACAATACGTTGATATGGTGTAGAGTGTTTATATATAACATTGGTACTGTATAGCTGATTCTCGGAATATTTTAACAGTTCATTTGAGTAAAAAAACAAACCAATCAAAATAATAAAGCATACAAGTGACTTTATTTTAAGAATAATTGGATTTTTAAGTTGCTTACTCAAATAAAAAGAGAGAAATATGCCAACAGTAACATTGATAATTCCAAAAAATAAAGATGTCCCCATTACCCCAAGTTTCGGAATGAGTAGTATTGGGAATAATACAGAGGCAATAAGAGCACCGATATAGTCAAAAGTGAAGACATTAGAAACCAAGTCTCTAAAGTTGACACGATCTTTTAAAATATTCATTAACAGCGGTATTTCCATTCCGCTAAGACAACCTGTTAAAAAAACAAAAAGATATAAGATCAACTGGAAGTGTTCAACTTGTTGAAATAACAGAAATAAAATAACAGAACTAGTTCCACCAATTATTCCAATCAACAACTCGATATCTATAAATCGGTCTAACAGATTTTTAACAATAAACTTAGCAAAAAACGAACCCACGCCCATCGCAAAAAGATAGGTCCCAATAATAAATGAAAATTGTTTTACAGAATCTCCTAACAAATAACTAGCTAATGCACCTGCAACCAGCTCATAAATAAGGCCACATGTAGCAATTATGAAAACAGATATCAGCAGAAAAATGGGCAGATTCTTTTTTTTATCCATGAATAGCTGCCGCAATAATAATCGATATGCCTAGAATGAATGCAGCAAAAACAATCGCTAATGCAATATTTTTGTTTTTAACGATTTCTTGCCATGATTTTTCAGGTGTTAACCTCTCTATAACCCAATAAGCAAATATAAAAACGACAATTCCGATTATAGAATAGACAATCGATGCCGCTATTCCTTTGTAAAAGATTTCATAATTCATATGACTATATATTTTTATTTGTGACTAGAACCATAATCCGAATATGTTGGTCGATAATAATGATACCGAGATCCGGTATAGGTATTATCTTCCACTGTATTTACTTGATAAGATGTTGTACAAGTTTTGATATATTTATTATAGTACTGTAAGCCTAAAGATAATCCAAACAAGATCACAAACCAGGATCCAAAGCCCTTATAATTCAATACCGTTAAATAATTAATTTCTTTATTGACAAACATAAGGCTATCTTTTCCAAGTCCCAACAATGAATTTCTGATCCACAAGACCAATAATACAAGCAAAACGTAAGTAATAATTAAGCCCCAGTAATCTACACCTCCAAAAGTAATCTTGTAGTCTTCATTTAGATATACTAAAACAGCACTCTTATTAGTTGAGTAGGTTTCAAATACCATGTGATAGGTGCCGGGCTCTACTTTACAAAAACTCACCGAAATACCGCAAGCATGATTGACTTCATTATAATGATGCTGCAATAGTGCTGTTTCCTGTATTTGATTGGTAAGTTCATTAACCAACTTGATCCGAAGATGCACATTGGGAGCATTAACATCTGAAATTCCTTGAAAAGTTAATTTTTGTGGTTCACCGCCATTGACACTAAAAGACTCCCCAATGTATTCATTATTCAATTTTGAAGAGGTAAATTTTTGATCAAATTGATAGTAATACTCCTGAATATTGGACCTGTTTATTACCAAAAATCCTAAACCGATAAGGATAATAAAAACAATAGCCAATACATTAAAGATATAGCTCGTTTTTTTCTTCCGGCCTAGATATTCATTATAATATTGAAAGGTTTGAAAATAGTCTTCTTGATTTTGATATGTTCCACTATAGTACTCGTTCACGTTATCAATAATTTCATGCGAAACAAAACGATCTTCATTGATACTATTGACATAAGTATTAGCTTGAGATCTTGCATCTAGATCTTCAAAGACAAACCCTTCCGCGTATACAACCTCGAGAGAATCCTGATATTTTAAAACATAAGTCCTTGTCTGTAATTTAAGCCGATCTTCCTTTACTGATTTTATTTCTGGCAGTCCAACCGAATGTAGAATAGCCGCATAATCAGGTCCATCACTCCAGTAAATTTCATTGTTTTTGGCACTGAGGCCTACATATTCATTACTATACTCCCCATCTAGATTAACCCGTTGTATTTTGGTAATAACCACATACTCGTTTTTCTTTTCTCTAATCCGTTCCCCTAAGCTAGCCCATAAAATATATTCAGGCTTCGGAAAAACTTTAACAAAACTCCAGGTCGTATGATCTTCACCTTTATAATAACTTCCGCAATTAGAACAAACAAAACCTTTATAATCTACAACTTCAACCTCAAAATTATGTCGAATGTTACATTTCGGACAAATGATAAGCATAAACTACCGGTTAACAATGGTTTCATTCAATACTAAAGCATCAAAATAATGCTTAAAAATCTCTCCAAGCTCAAGTACTTTATGCGTATTATCCTTGAGATAATTACATAAATAAATATCTAGTGTAAGCTGCGAAAACTCAGGCCATGTATGGATACAGATATGTGATTCCATCAAACATATAGCTACTGTAAACCCTTTACTGTCAAATTCATGAGATGAGATTCCAACAATTTTCAAACCATGATCATTTATTTGATGTATTGTAAAATCCAAAAAATTCGACATATTGGTTAACAGATCAACATCATTCACCTGTAGTGTTAATAATTGATGGGTTCCTGGCTTATACTGTTCGTTCATTTCTAAAAATGGTTCTCGGCTATGGCGGCAAATATATACATTTTTTTAATTTAAAAGATATTAAAATAGAGTAGATTAACCAAGTTATTGCCCGACATGACACGTAGCTTCATAGGCTATAAGCTAATTATCTTATTCATAAACATCTGCTTGCATTTCAATTAACCTGTTTTTTAAATAGAATAATTGCTCGTCATCTAAAGGTCTCATTTCAATAAATTAATTTAGATTTATTATAAATAGTGTATATTTGTGATTAGGTATGATTATAAAGGCAAAGATAAAACAACATAATGAGTGGCTATTTTGGGAAGAGCTTCCTGAAATCAGCTCGATCAATACCATTTTATCCGAAAAGCACATTGCAATCAATAAAAGTCCGATCAATATCAGTACGTATCAGATCCTCAGCAGAGGTCTATTTGTACTCTGTGCAGATATGCGTGTTTCGGCACCGGTGGATATCATTTCAGAGATAGAAGGAGAAGCTGTAGTGAGTCAATTTATCCTGAGCAAATCAGAATCTGCACACGGGTTTACGTTCAGTAAACACAACATCCGTTATATTCCATCTCTTTACGAAGAACACCCGATTCAGACCAATCAGGATTTTCTCTATTTTATGGTCATCATGACACCAGAGCTCTATCAGAATATGATCAGCATACATACTCCGCTGCATGTAGAGTTCAAGGAGAAAATGAAAGAAAGAAAAGTAATCTCTATTGTCGAAGAAGACCTTTTTGTCACCACAGAAATGAAGGGTATCATTGATAGTATTCGTACCACGACAAATAAGAATGAATTGAAACAGATATTCGTCAATGCACGTATATTGGAATTAATCATGCTTCAATTTGAGCAATTCAGTTTTATCAGTGATAAGCTAACTGATCTTTTAAAGATCGAAGATGTTCAAAAACTGGAAGAGGCACAACGCATCCTTCGGAATAGTTTTGTTAATCCCCCGACACACAAACAACTATCAAAATTAGTGTTATTGAATGAATTTAAACTCCGAAATGGGTTTAAACAACATTTCGGGACGACCATTTACAATTACATCACGCGTATCCGCATGGAAGAGGCAAAGCGTCTGATTTTAAATGAAAACAAAAACATGTATGAAGTGAGCACCATCGTGGGTTTCAAACATCAGGCAAGTTTTACACACGCATTTAAAAAATATTACGGCTTACTTCCTTCAGAAATAAGCCGTTAGTTATATTCTTTATACCTTTTGCGCCAGTAGTAGCGAGCGCCATGATTCCAATTCAGGTACACCCGGTTTTCTCTTTCCAAAAAATTGTACGATCAAATTACCTTGCTTATCATACACTTCCAATGCATGTACATCACCATCTGTTGATGGCTTCCGTACAAGCCATATTTGGTCGATAGCATCCATATTAAGATGCAAATTAAATTGAGGATCTAACACATTGAACCAGTTATCCATGGTCACAAGCCTAGAGATCAGCCCCGAATGAATTTGGATACAACCTCTGTTACTAACAAAAACCATCACAGGAACCTGCTGTTCAGAAACCTCATTTAAGATTTCGGAAAATCTATCACTAGACATTTCTTCTGCAAAACCTGCTGGTGCCAATCGCAGTGCTTGAGTTCTTTGTAAACTATATTTACGCAGAATACCGAAAAATTCATGACTATCCTTCATATTCAACCAATCGGATTGAAAACTATCGATATCAATCTCCGAATCTGGAATGGAGATATCGCTCAAAACTGCAGGAATGTTGATTGTAAAATAGGTTTGATCTACAGCACGATAAGTATTGACCAGTTCTTCATACACAGCAAGCGGATTAGAGTCCTTGGTCAAATATACTTTATGGACTGCCAAACCTGAAGTATCAAAAAACTGGATACTCCATAGATCTTTGACCTTTACAGCAAATGCATATGCCCAATTTTGAATAAAAACCCGTAGGTCAATATCATCATTATGAAACAACACCACATGACCTTCGTTGGAAGCTGCTGGATAAGTACCCTTTCTTTCATGCACACATGCATCATTGCGCGTTAGAGCCATCACATGACCTAGACGCGGTAGTTCTTGCAGAATAGCCCACATATCGTCCTTAAGCAACACAACATCATCTGACAACTGTGTCAGTAGAAGCTGTGCCTCACTGACAGCAAGTGCTTTAGCACAATCATAGATCCTTGCTTTAGGATGATCTTTTTTATAATTATCGTATTTTTCTTTCAATTCCATAGCCAATTCATGTTTATAATTCGAATTAAATTTTGCTGCTGAATACTGTACCGTACAGGTTTGGACGGACGGTGTCAAGGTCGTCATATCTGTACTTACTTTAGTTTGCACTCCAAATATAGCATATATATTTTCAGGCTTGAGCACTTCTATTGGAGCTCCCTCCCACCATTTCCGTCCCGATTTAAGCATTAATACACGATCTGCATATTGCGCTACAAGATTCAATTCATGTAGGATGGCAACAACACTAAAGCCTACAGCAGTCAATGCCTTTGCAATCGCTAAGGTTTGATGTTGAAATTGGATATCCATACTCGCGACAGGCTCATCTAATAAAAGGAGTACGTCTTTCTGATCCCAGACCTGTGCCAATACCCTTGCAAAATGAACACGCTGCTGCTCTCCGCCGGACAGTTGCTGTATTTTTCTATCTCCCAGATGTTCGACTTCACAGATACGCATACACTCTGCTATAGCTACGTTATGTTGCTCCTGACTTGCTTTCAAATGATAGCGTCCCATGCGAACCACTTCCTCCACCGTAAAGGCCATCGCCATACCATTAGATTGGTGTAAGAAAGCTCTCGAATAAGCGAGTTCCTTCAATGAATAAGAACGCAAAGGCTTACCTTTAAACCATATCTCTCCTTTAGCAGGTTTCAGATCTGATGCAAGCATGCGCAGCAAAGATGTTTTCCCCGCCCCATTTGCTCCCACAATAGCATAAAACTCTCCATTTTGAATAGAAATATCAATCTCCCTTAAAATAGAGCGTCCTTTAATTTCGTATGATAGTGATTGTACTTGTAGCATAAATTAGATTTTATTCTTGTCTCTAATCAGGATAAATAAGAAAACGGGAGTACCCAATAAAGCTGTAATAACGCCAATAGGAAGTTCCAATGGTTGTATGATCAACCGTGACAGCAGATCAGCAAGAGTCAAAACCAGAGCGCCAGCAATACTTGACGCAATTAACACATAGCGATTATCAACACCACCAATCAATCGAATAGCATGTGGCACTAATAAACCAACAAAACTAATGACGCCAGAAAATGCCACTGCCGCACCTACAGCCAAAGTTGAAAATAAAATAACAACAATCTTCAATCGGCTGGTATTGACTCCCATCATTTCTGCTTGAGATTCACCTAAAGCAAAAACATTTAATTGTTTAGCAAAAAGAGGCAGAACAATTAAAGAAATCAATACACAAGGATATAACACTTGAATGTTTTCCCATGATGCTCCTGCTAAACTCCCTAATGACCAAAATGTAATGGAGCGTAATTGTTGTTCAGTCGCTAAGTAACTCATTAATCCTGTCAACGCACCAGCAAATGCATTCATGGCAACTCCTGCGAGTAGCATGGTGGCGATATGTGATTTTCCATTGTTCATCGAAATACGATAAACAATAAGAACCGTTAATGTAGCACCTAAAAATGCAGCAAAAGCAAGAACATAATATCCTAAGCTTGCTGAAATTAAAGGAAGCAGTAAACCTTCGAAAGAAATCACCAAAGCTGCAAAAAAAGAAGCCCCAGAAGAAATCCCCATTAATCCCGGCTCAGCCAATGGATTTCGAAATATACCTTGAATAGCCGCGCCACTGATCCCTAAGGCTGCACCCACTGCAATGCCCATCAGAATTCTGGGCAAACGTATTTGTTCCAAAACATTGACAGTCAACTCATCAATACCTGATGATGCTTTAAAACCTGTTTTATGTAATAGTATTGCGCAAACATCCCAAAATGAAACCGAAATAGACCCCATCCCTAAAGAGAAGATCACGATGACCAAAAGTAAAATACTAAGTAAAACGTAAATTAAGGTATTTCTCATTACAGCTGCTATTTCCCAAATAATTTTTCGTGCAACTGCTGTATCGCCTGTGGTAAACGCATACTGAAACCATTTAACAAGGATGCATCCATACCAATTACTCGTTTATTCTTGCCCGCTGTTGTTAAGTTAACCCCAGGTAATTTGAGTATAGCATCTTTTCCTCCTAAACTGGACATTCCAAAATCAAATAACAAGATTACTTCTGGATTTGCCTGTACTAATGCTTCCGTATTATAAGTCTTATATCCGGTAAAGCCTTTCATCACATTTTGGGCACCCGCTAACTTAATAACCGCATCAACAGCTGTACCAGAACCCGATACACTCATTGCACCAGCTCCACGGGCATATACGAACATCATTTTAGTTGCTTTACTCGATTTGGCTTTTGCGATAGCAGACTTTAAATCTTTTGACAATTGATCCGCTACTTGAGTTGCTTTAGCAGATACATTTAAAGACTGCCCTACCTTTCTAACTAATCCAGTCAACCCTGCCTCAGAAAAATCCTGTGTAAATAAAATACATGGAATATTTAATGTTTTAAATTGTGCTAATACAGCAGCATTCACTTCACCTTCAAATCCCAAAACGATGTCAGGTCTGAATGAGGCAATGCCTTCAGCAGTAATTGATCTGTTCTTACTCACCTTTGGGATTTCTTTCACATAACCTGGATAATCACTGGTCACGTCTACAGCAACCAGATTGGCTCCCAATCCCAGTGCATCGACAATTTCGGTCAAGCTCCCACTTAAGGAAACTATTCTCTTAGGTGGATTAACTTGTGCTATAGTGACTGAATAGCAAAACCATAAAACAACGATAAGCGCGAGATTATTGAAAATTTTCTTCATATTATTTGTTCATTGATGAAAACAAAAATGAGCTTATTTAAACTAATTACAAATAAAGGGCTACATTTGTAATACGCTTCCACTAACAGATAAGGCCCTCCATAAAAACACTCAAAACATTGTTTATCATGTTTTTACATAAATATTCACACGCGTTAAATCAGGAATATAATATCAGATAGCACAAAATTTAATACGCTTTGCACAAATCAAAATACACAATGCATAAATAAACTTTGGCATTTTATGGAGATACTTGCATTATTATTTAGAATTATTACAAATAACTTTGAAGACTATACACGATCTCTTGCTGCTTTTTAGTTTTCTTTTTCTCTTCGGAAAAGGCAACACGCTATACGCACAACAAAATGCGCAATTTCAGGGATTGGTAGTAGATGAACAACAAAAACCAGTTTCTGATGTCAGCATTGTACTTGATCCTGATCATTCCTCCACAAAATCAGATCATCAAGGCACCTTCTTCATAAAAAAGCTGTATGCAGGAATTTATAGATATGCATTAACTGCAGTTGGATATGAAACTCTGCATGGTTCTATAGAATTACTAGCAAAAGATAAACAGATACATCGCTTTCAGCTTCGTAAATCCAATCAATTGTTGAATGAGGCTTTAGTGACACAAGAAATTCAAAATCGCCCATCACTAATAGATCCAAAAAATTCGGCTATGCCTCTGACTATCATTGATAGAAAAGCAATTGAACTGATGGGCAGTCGACGCTTAGACGAAGTGTTAAAAGAACAAACGGGTATCGCGATTGTCAGTAATACTGCCGGTGGTAATCGCTCTGTAGGCGTCCAACTTCAAGGATTCTCCAGCGAATATGTGATGATCCTGATCGATGGACAGCCCATGCTTGGCAGAAGTTCGGGAAATTTTGACTTATCTCGTATTTCTGTAACAAATATCGAACGAATAGAGATCATTAAAGGAGCTTCTTCTTGCCTTTACGGAAGTGATGCTTTGGGTGGTGCGATCAACATCATTACCCGCCTAGGTAAAGTGACACCTCAATTGCATGGGAATATAAACTATGGGAGTTTTAATATATTAGATGCGACCTTAGAAGGTGAAACTTCTTTTAATAAAAACAAAGGTACAGCTTTACTATCGACCAACTACTATCGGACAGATGGCTATAATACTAACAAAAATTATCAGTCTAGCGGTACAACAATTCCACCCTATCAGACCTTTGCTATTCAAGGAAAGGTCAGGCATCAGTTGAAAGATGATCAACATTTCATTGGAGCATCAGGCCGATACAACTATCGTCAATCAGATATGCTACGTGCCTATGGACAAGATTACAGCACGCTAGATCAACAGAAAGAAACAGATGTCAATGCTTCAATTTTCTACGATAGCCGTTGGAATGAGCGTTGGAAATCGTTATCTACATATTACCTCTCTCATTATCAATCTGACAATAAAGTAACTGCCGAACAAAATGATGCTAGCCTAATTTCGGACAATTTTACGCAAATGGTGCATCGTCTGGAACAACAATTTGCTTATCAGTACAATGGGCTCAATTTAACGATGGGCTTAGGTGGGTCTATTGAATCGATGGATGTTGCCGAAAATTTTGACAACAAAAATCAGAAAAACTTCTTTTTATATACTCAGGCCAATCAAACAATCGGAAAAAAAACCACAATTGTCATGGGCTTACGCTACGATCAAACCGATAATTATGGTGGCAAACTGAATCCTAGCTTTGGAGTGACGTATCAACTATTGCCTCAACTTACTTTTAAAACGGGCGTAGGGACTGGATTTAAAGCACCAGACTTCAAAACACGCTATCAGGTCTTTTATAATCCTGCCGCCAATTATTATGTCATTGGTAACGAAGTACTCCGCAGTACTCTCGATCAGATGGACGCAGCTGGACAGATCTCTGAAAAACGCAATTACATCATCAATCAACTTGATCGTAACCTTCAGGCAGAGAGTAACACTTCGATCAATGCAGGATTCACTTGGAAACCATTATCAAATACCACGCTGGAAGTTAATGTATTCCATCATCAACTCAAAAATCAGATCAATAGTATCCAAGTTGCCACAGGCATGCAGAACATGGCGATATATTCCTATCAGAATCTCCCTCAATCTGTCAATAAAGGATTTGATGTCTCCTTTTCAACAAGACCAATGGAACAAATTACGATCAATGCAGGATATCAATATCTAATCGCCAAAGACATGAGTATAGCCGACAGTATTAAACAAGGCAATTGGCCATATAATACCCTATACGATGCAAAGACAGGCAATTCCTATACCCCTACCCCCAAAGACTACTGGGGCTTGGAAAATAGATCAAGACATCAGTTCAATGTAGGCGTTATTTATAAAGCTCCCTTTAACTTAACTGTGAATGCTCGTGCTAATTTCAGAGGAAAATATGCTTTTGGAGATGCCAATGGAAATCATTTTATAGATCGGTTCGATATATTTGTCAATCAGCATATCCTTTACAATGCGACTATAGAGAAAAAATTTGATCAACTACCGTTCACTGTTCGTTTGAGTGGAGAAAACCTAGGAAACTATGTCAACTATTTAATCCCAGGACAAATCGGTAGAACTATACTAATGGGTATATCATATAGAATAATTAAATAAATAGCTATGAAAACATTATTTAAAATAGGAAATTACATCTGTATAGGATTACTATTATCATCTTGCAGCAAATCAAATGTAAACCCAAACGAAGAATTAAGCGATGGTGTGAGTACAGTAATCAGTGATTTGGCTGGTGATGTAGATGCCTACGTAGGCAATGGGTCTGCGGGAAATGGAAATCCCAAAGAAACTCGAGACTTTCAAACTTTCCTTTTCCGTTTCTCTGATAAAAAGCAGACTTGGTTAAAAAATAAGGCCGATTCAAATGCTAATTTTAGTAAAACAGACTGGGACATCGCATTTTCAGGTCAGTACAACAGCACTCTTTATGTCAATGATGGTACTGTAAATAGTACCCCCGCATTTGGAAACGGATCTAAACACAAAATTGTTTTAGTCAAACAAGCTTATGATCAAGTGACTACAGCACCCAGTGATGCCGATTTTGAACAAAAAAGTATCAATGGTGTCGGTATGATTCTTGATTCAGACTCTCAGGGCTGGTTTAATTATGATATGGTTTCGCATTTGGCAAAAACAGCTCCAGGAAGAACATACGTGATCCGTTTAAGCAATGGCAACTATGCTAAATTACAGATGATCAGCATGTATAAAGGAGCTCCAGCAGCAGTAACCGATCTAAATTGGCCTGCACCTTATTTCACATTCAAGTATTTCGTTCAAGAAGACGGTTCAAAAAATTTAAAAACTAAATAATACACTTATTATGTTAAACTTAAAAATCAAAGAAGCCACTAAAAACGGTCACCAAGAATTAGAAAAAAACGTGATTTTCAAATTGAAAGCAATTGAAAACAACTTAGATTATGCAGATGTATTAAAATATTTTTACGCTTACTTTAAAGCGGCTGAAGCACATATTGAAACAGCACTACCTAGTAGCTTGGCTCCGTACTTTGCTACACGAAGAAATGCATCTCACATAGAAAAAGATATTGTAGATCTAGGCGGCAAACTCGACAATTTACCAGAGGTTGCTTCACCAGATATTGAAAATAAAAACCAAGCTATCGGCGCATTATATGTACTAGAAGGTTCTATTATGGGCGGTCCGCATATTGTCAAGATGCTACAACATAGAGGAATTACCACAGGTTTTAACTTCTTCAATGGCTACGGCGATAAATCGCAAGACAAATGGGCTGAATTCACAGCTATTATCAATCAAGAAGTCGCTGACGAAGATCATCAGCAAGCAATTGATGCAGCTTTGGCTACATTCGCAGCATTTACCAATACATTTAACTCTAAATCTGTTTTATCTTAAACTCCTATTCAGATGAATTTCACATTTAAACTGAAATATGCATTTGTTATTACTGCATTAGCATGTTCAACAGCTCAACTTACATCTTGTAAAAAAGACGATAAAGGTATTGATAAAGAAGAAGAGGCTGTATTAGCAGATAGTATCAAAATCATCGTTCCTCAAGGAGCAACTGCCTATTATGATTTAAGCAAAAATACGATCGGCACGGAAAGTTCCAATAGCTTCAATTTATCAGGCATGTATGGTTCTAGTCTAAAAGCGGGTAACCAAGGATATCAATTAGGATACTTTGATTTAGAAAATACAAAGATTGAAGACATCAAACTGGCTAGCGCTGAAGACTTCGTCAAATTAAATATTAAAAAAGTATCGTCACTGGGCATTGATGCAACTAGTGCTGGTGCGCCAGTAACGGGTCCTACTTGGATTATTTATGACTTCAAAAACAATCATGCAGTATATCCTACCGCTAACAGATTTGTCGTATTGTACAAAAAAGCTGACTTTCCAAACAATTCTTTTGAAGTATATATCATGCGCGCCAAGGATGTATCCGCTTTAAACGGCATCGGTACATATAACTTAAGCATCAAAAAAGCTATTATTGATGCTCCTCCATTGGAAGATAGCAAAGCCGTAGTTAAAACAAGTACAGTAGCCGTACCATCACAAAAAACGATATTTTTTGATTTAATAAAAAATCAAACATCCGAGACTATGGAAACCAGTATCATTAATTTTTCAGGCACATCTGGCACTACTTTGAAACCCAGTACCGCAGATTATAAATTTGGATATTTTGATTTAACAGGAAAAACAGTTGAAGATATTAAAGTAGCAGACTTAAAAGGCCTTGATTTTAAAGAAGCAACTTCTTTGGGTCTTGATGCTACAAGTATGAGTGTTCCAGTAACAGGGCCGACCTGGATGATCTACGCAGGTAGTCCAACACATGCAGTATACCCAACAGCAAATCGCTTTGTATTATTATACAAAGGAGCATCCCTATCTGAAAATACAGACGAAGTGATCATTTTCAAAGCTGATGAACTGGTTACTGCAGGACGAGATGTAACTTTCAAGTTAAAAGTAAAACATTTTGCAAAGTAGACCTAAAAATCTATTTTCAATAAAAACACCAAAGCATTTTGATGAAAATCAAGATGCTTTGGTGTTTTTTGCCCCACCCTATCTGTGTTCATACCGGTTTAATTAGAAAGTCTATTATATTTGCCAATTAATAATTCAATTCATATTCCAACTTGCTTTTTAAAATATAAGCGATCTGCACAATAAGCTTATTGCTAAATGTGCAGGATCAATAAGGGATATGACAAACAAGATCATGATAACTAATGAAACAAATCAAAGATATTACCACACTGGGATTCGCCTTATTTGCCATGTTTTTTGGAGCGGGAAATCTACTCCTTCCTCCATTTATAGGTCTCCATGCGGCTGATCAGTGGGATTGGGCTATCATTGGATTTTGTCTTACGGGTATTTTACTTCCACTTTTGGGCGTATTATCCATCATCAACTCTGGAGAATCATTCCAAGATTTAGGCAATAGATCACATCCTTATATAGCCACTATATTGGGTATCATCATCATGCTCGGTATAGGGCCGTTGATTGCTATTCCTAGAACTGCTGCCACCACATTTGAGGTCGGTCTACTCCCAGCCTTCCCTAACCTATCACCGATCTGGGGTTCGATCTTATTTTTTACGGTTACCTTTATCCTATCTATCCGCCCATCCAAAGTCGTCAATGTCATTGGAAATTTTCTAACACCCTTACTTTTGATTTTATTGATCGGTATGATCATTATGGGGGCTTTGTTCCCTTTATCAGCAGACATTACACATCAAATGGAATCTATACAAGCTTTTAAGCTCGGTTTTATTGAAGGATATCAAACATTAGATGTACTGGCTTCAGTCATTTTTAGTAGTATCATTATCGCTGCTGCAAAAGCCAAAGGATATGAAAAACTAAAAGATAAAAATAGAATTGTCACCAGTGCGGGTTGCCTTGCAACCTTTTGTTTACTATTGATATACGGTGGTTTAGTATTTTTAGGGGCTAAATCTGGTTACCCCGTATCTACTGATGTGAAACGTGCCGAATTACTGCTATTTATTTCACACAAAATATTTGGTAGTTATGGCGTATTAGCGATTTCGATCAGTATAGCATTAGCCTGTTTAACCACTGCAATTGCATTGACTTGCGCCGTAGGCACATTTTTCAGTCAACTGTTTAATAATAGAATTACTTACGAGTGGATTGTCATCATTTGTTGTCTTTTTTCAGCAGTACTTGCGATTACTGGAGTCGAATATATTATTCAAATTGCGTATCCTTTTTTAGCTTTCATCTATCCGATCGTCATTACCCTTGTACTCTATGTGCTGATTTTTGGTCGTTTTATAAAGTCCAGATTACCGTACATAGGAGCTCTAGCAGGGACTACACTATTTTCTACAATTTATCTTTTAGCAGGATTTGATATCCATATACGAGGAGCAGAAAAAATGCTACGATCAGTCCCGTTTGCAGGATATGAGTTATGGTGGGTAGTCCCGTCGATCATTGGATTCGCATTGTTTTTATTATGGGACAAGTTAAAAACTAAGCAATACTAATATCATACAAAAGTTCGTTGTTACCTTTCAATAATATAATGCCCTTTCTAATAACGATAATTTCACGAATTAAAATAGCGATATCATCGAGATAACAAGCTAGTATCTGAAGTAAAATCTTTTTAACATCAATTCATAATCTGCTGAAATCTAGCCATGAAAATCCTAACAGGGCAACCGTCTACTAAACCATGATGTGCATAGACATTATTTAACCTGCATTTTTAAAAAATATGCTGATCGCTTTCGCAACTGCAACATAGATATAAAATTGTGCGACCAAAAGTAGATATCGCGACATATCTTGGTATTTTGACCAGAACTTTAGGCCTTACCATAAAAAGCGTATCTCAACAAGTTGATAATAAAAATTAATACCGCGCCATTAATTATTTTAAAATTTAATTTTATTAACATTAAAGGTGAATTACAACTATATTTACATTTGATATAGAATCAAAAAGTCATGGTTTAGTAACATTCATGTTCTATTTCAAAATTTCCCGCAATAAAGAATAATAAAACTAAAAAAACACGTTATATTACTACTATTAACTTAATAATAAAAGAATGCAAACACGTAGAAATTTCCTTCACAACACCGCTAAGGCAACATTGGCTGTTGCTGTATCGAGCAGTGTTTTAACAAATTTAGCGCAAGCTGAACCTGCTCGTCATCTAGCCGCTCCTCTTTCTTTTAGTCAAATCAAATTACCGTACACGTATTCCGATCTGGAGCCAAATATTGATGCACTCACTATGGAAATCCATTATACGAAGCATCATGCTGCATATATCAAAGCGATCAATGAAGCCATTGTTGCCGAAAATATTTCAGAATCATCAGAAGAACAATTATTAGCAAATATTTCTAAATATTCTGCTAAGGCTCGAAATAATGCTGGGGGAGCATGGAACCACAATTTCTTCTGGGAAAATTTATCTGCTAAGCAAACAGGACCTTCTGAGAAAACAATGCAACTGATTACTGCATCTTTCGGAAGCATGGAAAAATTTAAATCAGAATTTGCAGCAGCTGCAACTTCTAGATTTGGTTCTGGATGGGCATGGTTGATCTTAGACGAATCGGGTAAGTTAAAGATCACCTCTACCGCAAATCAAGACAATCCGTTGATGGATGTCGTAGATCAAAGAGGAATTCCAGTTTTGGCACTTGATGTTTGGGAGCATGCCTATTACCTACACTATCAAAATAAGAGAGCCGACTATATCAAAAACTGGTGGAATGTAGTGAATTGGAAAATAGTACACGAAAGACTTGCATAACGTATCATATCGCTATAAAATGAAAATGTCTTCCAAATTGGAAGACATTTCTTTATAGACTGAAAATTTACAGGATAACATAGGGATAGATTATCCTAAAATCTCTTTCAATTTATTCACTTGAAAATCAGCTAATTTTTGCAATGGACCCGAAGCGATCATTTTCATCATCATATTCAGATCAGCATCAATAGTAAAGGTTGCTATTGTTACATCAGCTGCTACTGCTGACAAAGTCCACTTTAATGTAACATCAAAAGGAGCTTTTTCTGCTGGTACTAATTTTATTTCTTGATCTACGATACGTTCCTCTACTTTCAAAGCTAATTTAGCCATATTTTGGATTGTAAACCGTGCTTCATCAGCAGTTGAAGACCAATTATAAATGTTTTCAGGCATCAATTGCTCATGATTATTTAAGTCCGTTAAAAAAGCGAAAACCTCTTGAACTGACTTTTCAATCGTTACATTATTCTGAATCGTTGTCATAAAAATATCCTTTATTTATTAAACTGTCGGTGACCAAGTCGATGGATTTTTTCTCCAATCTTTCAATAGCTCCACATCCTCTTCAAAAATAAAACCATTTTCTGCTGCCACTTGAATAAGTGAATTATAATCACAAAGGCTATGAAAAGTACATTTTGCATCCGCAAAATTCTTCGTAGCTTCATCAAGACCGTAAGTAAATATAGAGACTAGACCTACTACATTACATCCCGCTTCGCGTAAAGCTTTTACAGCAACTAAACTACTTTTACCTGTAGAAACTAAATCTTCAACAACAACAACGCGCTGACCGCTAACAACCTCACCTTCAATCATATTTTGACGACCGTGATCTTTAGCACTACTTCTCACATAAGAAAATGGTAGGCCCAAATCTTGAGCAACTAAAACACCTTGTGGGATACCAGCAGTAGCTACACCAGAAATCATATCCACAGATCCAAATTCTTCTTGAATCAACTTTGAAAGCTTCTGACGAATATACGTACGGATTGCTGGATACGATAAAGTAATACGATTATCACAATAAATTGGAGACTTCCAACCCGATGCCCAAGTAAAAGGGTTTTTAGGTTGCAATTTTATTGCTTTAATTTGCAATAAGGATTCAGCAACTTTTTGTTCAACCTCATTTAAATTATTCATGTCGCAAATTTATAAAATTTATATGAACCAATCTGTGCTAATTTTGGCAGATTTTGTTCCTACGGGCGTTAAAAACCCTCAAACTATTGATGTTCAAGATATTGAACTTGAAAAACTTTTTAAATTATCTGAACAAAATGACATTCCTAGATCATTTATATATATACACAAAGATTGTGAATCGGTTTTCCAGAAATTAAAAGAAAAGCATAAAATTATAAAAGCTGCAGGTGGCTTAGTTAAAAATGGCGAAGGAGACTATTTATTCATTTTTCGATTAGGCAAATGGGACCTTCCAAAAGGTAAAGTTGAAAGCCATGAAAAGATGAGAGAAGCTGCAGTAAGGGAAGTCGAAGAAGAGTGTGGATTAAAGATAGACTATCTCGGAAAAAAAATACAGACCTCGTACCATACCTATTATCTCAGAAATGGTGAATTTGTATTGAAACAAACCAACTGGTATGAAATGGGGGTCAATAAAGTCCCTAAGCTTGTACCACAACTTGAAGAAGATATCACCCAAGCTGAATGGCTCGATGGAAGAAACTTAAAGCAAGTGAGGCAAAATACCTATCCCATCATTGCACATATTTTAGAGGACAATTTGTAAAATTTTAAATTCTATTGACATTAAGCTTAACTCGAATAGCTAACTTTAAAATATGGAAAATATAGCTGGTAAAAAAGCATTAGTAACAGGTGGCGCGCGTGGATTAGGAAAAGCAACTGCTATTGCGTTGGCAAAAGAAGGCGTACATGTCGCCATTACAGGGCGTCGTGAAGAGCAATTAAAATTGACCGTTAAAGAATTACAAGATTTGGGTGTGACGGCTACATATGCTGTTTTTGATATCTCAGATCTCACCTCTGTACAACAAGGTATTGAACAATTAAACCATTCATTTGGCAAGTTTGATATCGTCATTAACAATGCTGGTATTGCATCATTTGGTTCGTTATTGGATATGGATGCTGATATGTGGACGAGTATTATCCAGACCAATGTACTGGGCAGTTATTATGTAACGAAGGCTATACTTCCACAGTTGATCGAAAAAAATGAAGGTGATATTATCTTTGTTTCTTCTACTGCAGGATTGAATGGTGCAGCTACAACCTCAGCCTATAGTGCTTCTAAATTTGCAGTTATTGGCATGGCAGATTCACTTATGCGTGAAGTTCGCAAACATAACATTCGTGTATGTACCTTGATGCCAAGCACCATTGCATCGGATATGTCCAAAGAATTAGGTTTGACAGACGGAAATCCGGAATCGGTATTACAACCAGAAGATTTTGCAGAATTAATTATTGCAAATTTGAAATTACCAAGAAGAGCCATGTTAAAATCTGCGTCTTTATGGTCCACAAATCCGTCATAAAATTAAAAGGAGCTCATGCTCCTTTTTTATTTCATTTTTAATTTCTTTATTATATGAGTATTTTATTTTCAAAACTAAGCCTCAAACATATCACGCTTAAAAACAGACTCGTGGTTTCTCCCATGTGTCAATATTCTGCCCTTGATGGTTTTGCCAACAATTGGCACCTGGTGCACCTAGGGCAATTCGCGACAGGAGGTGCTGCTGCAATCATCCAAGAAGCGACAGCTGTAGCTCCAGAAGGGAGAATCAGCGCTGGAGATTTGGGTATTTGGAAAGATGAACACATCGAAAAATTTAAAGAAATCACGACATTTATTAAGGAACATCGTGCCATTCCAGGGATTCAATTAGCACATGCAGGACGTAAGGCTAGTACGGGAAAACCTTGGGAAAATCATTATCAGATCGCTCCTCAAGCAGAAAATGGATGGCAAACAGTTGCTCCTTCGGCACTGGCATTTAGGCCAGAAAAAGAGGTTGCTCCCCTACCGATGTCGATTGAAGAAATTAAAGAGACAATTGCCGACTTTAAAATCGCTGCTCGAAGAGCTGTTCAGGCAGGTTACGATATTATCGAGATTCATGCAGCACATGGTTATCTCATCCATCAATTCTTATCACCGCTTTCCAATATCAGAACGGATCAATATGGTGGTTCATTTCAAAATAGAATATTATTTTTATTGGAGATTGTTGATGCAATACAACAAGAACTCACTACACAATCACTATGGGTCAGAATCTCTGCTACAGATTGGGCTGACGATGGTTGGGATCTGGGGCAATCTATTGCCCTGGCAGAGAAATTAAAAAAACGTGGTGTCGAAGTGATAGATGTCTCTACAGGAGGGGCAGTTGTATATCAAAAAATAAATCCTCAACAAGATTATCAACTTCCCTTTGCCGCAGCAATAAAAAAAGAAACTGGCATCACTACAGCCACCGTTGGGCTTATAAAAGAAGCTGTTCATGCTGAACAGATTTTACAAGATAATAAAGCAGATATCATCATGATCGCCCGCGCTTTTCTGAAAGACCCACATCTTCCATTTCATTTTGCAGAAGTATTAGGGGATCCTATCGATTGGCCATCACAATACGAACGTGCTAAATAACCTGATATGCCACTAAATGTACAGCAAGTACATCATATCGCAATTATCTGTAGCAATTATGAAAGGTCTAAACAATTCTATACAGAACTATTGGGTTTGACAATTATTCAGGAAATATATCGGGAGAACCGAGATTCATACAAATTAGATTTGGCATTGAATGGAAACTATATTATTGAATTGTTCTCATTCCCCGACCCACCTAAAAGAGTCTCTAAACCCGAAGCTATTGGTTTAAGACACCTCGCTTTTGCGGTATCGGATATTGCTAAAGAAGTACAATATTTGGAACAATTGCGCATTGCTGTCGAACCCATTCGGATTGACGAATTGACCAATAAAAAATTCACCTTTTTTCAAGATCCAGATGGGTTACCTCTGGAGATCTACGAAATTTGATTTATTTAAGCTAGCTCACTTTAAAGCTAGCTTTTTTATTTCTCTCCAAAAAATTATCAGCAATATTTAATATATTTCCACTATAAAATAATTCTTGAAGGTATCAGAGATATCGATAAATTTGTTTTATATTATAATGCTATTAGGTAAAACAAATTTATCTTATTTTAGCAAATCAAGTGCTTAGTATTTACTTATTCTGAGGAGCCGACCATGAAGTACAAACAAATAAACAACAATTCGATTAACCAGATCATGTTGATAACGATCATTCTATTGATCTGTATATTAATTTTCACCAATTTATCCTATTATTTACCAGGCTTTTTAGGAGCAATAACACTTTACATTTTATTCAGAAATATCTACCATACCCTTACAGAGAAAAAAAGATGGAACAAATCCGTAGCCAGCATTTTCCTGATCAGTCTCTCGGTCATCTTTATCGTATTCCCACTTTGGGGATTGATCAATTATCTGATGCCACAATTAGAACAACTCATCGTCAATCAAAAAGATATTCTTTCCAAATTTGATTCTGTAAAAGATTATATGCACAACAAGCCCGTCTTAAAAAACATAGATTTATCAGATGAAGCCATTCTCAATTCACTGCAAAGATTAGCGAAATATATACCTAATGTACTGAATTCTGTTGCAGAAACAGTTGTCAATATCATTGTTGCATTATTTGTACTTTATTTCATGCAATATTATAGTAAAGAGATGGAATCAACCATTGGACATGCGATCCCATTTTCACAACAGAGTAAAAATGAATTGTGGAATGAAATCAGTATGATGGTTCGTTCAAATGCGATCGGAATTCCGATTTTAGGAATATGTCAGGGTATCGTAGCGGGTATTGGTTATTGGATCTTTGGCGTAGACAGCCCTATTTTATTAGGTATCATTACAGCAATTTCCACCATTATACCTGTATTGGGAACGATGACCGTATATGTGCCCACAGCGATTTACCTACTTGCCATAGGATCCACGGGCAATGCTATTGGACTTGCTTTGTATGGATTTATATTAATTGGCGGCATCGATAATGTCCTCCGATTCACGATCTTAAGAAAACTAGGCGATGTACCACCATTGATTACCGTATTTGGTGTTTTATTAGGATTAAACCTATTTGGGATGTTAGGACTTATATTTGGTCCATTAATTATTTCTTCCGTTCGCGTATTGCTTAAAGTGTACAACAACGAATATGGCAAAGGAAAACCAGAAATCATTGAGTCCACATCACTTACAAGTTATGATCAGGATCAAAATATCATTACCTGACCAAGTCAAATATACAGTGCAATGTCATTATGAGCATTTTTAAAGTTTAAATTCAATATTTTTTATAGTTTTGATAGATAATTGATACCATTACCATGAATAAAAAATTAATATTAGGCATAACAGGAATTTTTACAGCATCCATGCTTTTCTCCTGCAATTCAAATAATAAGACACAAGAAGCACAAAAAACAGAAGCTCATGATGAGCATGATGGTCACGACCATAGTGCACATGATCACAGTGCTCATGCAGCTGCTCCTACTGCCGTGGCAAAAGAAGCTGCAAAAATGCTTCCAGATTTCACTTTCTATCAATTAAAATCCGGAATCAAAGTCACAAAATCAGATGTTTCAAAAGATAAAAACACTGTATTTATCTTATTTGATCCTGGATGCAGCCACTGCCAACAAGAAGCTACTGAATTAGAAAAAAATAGAGAGAGACTTAAAGACATCAACATTTATTACGTTTCTATGAATGATCCAGCATTGGTATTAGGATTTTTTGACAATTTTGCTCCTAAACTATCCAAAATGGAAAACGTTGAAATTTTAGTAGATAAAAATCAAGAATTTATTCAAAAAATACACGTTCCAGAGCAGTTTCCAGCTAATTATGTATATGGTGCAGATGGCCAGTTGAAAGCGCAATGGGAAGGGGACAAAAATGTAAATGAAGCAATCGCTGAATTTCATAAATAGTAATTAGTCATGCATATTGCTATAAATGGGTTTGGACGTATTGGAAGGAATACACTACGCAATATTTTACTTAGGGGTGCCGATCATTTGCAGGTTATTGCGATCAATGACCTAACCGACACCAAGACATTGGCACACCTATTTAAGTATGATTCTGTTCATGGTCCATTCTTTGGTACAGTTGATTTTGATGAGCATCACCTCATTATCAATGATCAACGGATTTTAGTGACTAATGAAAAAAATCCAGAAAACCTTCCTTGGAAGGCATTAGATGTAGATGTGGTCATAGAATCAACAGGTCATTTTACCAGTAGAGAAAAAGCAAATTTACATGTGCTGGCTGGTGCCAAGAAAGTAATCATCTCGGCCCCCTCTTCTGATAAAGATGTACCAACAATTGTATTGGGTATCAATGATAAGGAATTTGACTTAAATGTACCTATACTCTCTAACGCTTCATGCACGACAAACAATGTTGCGCCATTAGTGAAAATATTAGATGAAAACTGGGGTATAAAAGACGGTTATATCACGACGGTGCATTCGATGACAGGTGATCAAAATCTGCATGATGCTCCACATCGCGACCTTCGTCGAGCCCGTGCCGCCTCATCATCTATTATTCCAACCACTACAGGTGCAGCTAAAGCAATCACCAATGTTTTCACTCATCTAGAGGGTAAATTGGGGGGGGCTGGTATCCGTGTTCCGGTGTTAAATGGTTCGCTGACAGATTTCACTTGTACGTTGATACATCAACCTACAGTAGCAGAAATCAATGCGAAATTTAAAGAAGCGGCAGAAGGTGAATTAAAGAATGTATTATACTATACAGAAGATCCGATAGTCTCTGTGGATATTATCAATAATCCATATTCCTGTGTCTTTGATTCAGAACTAACTTCTATCGTAGGCGGACTGGTTAAAGTTGTGGGATGGTACGATAATGAATTTGGTTATTCAAATCGACTGGTAGATCTACTGGATAAAATCAGTAAACTTTAGAACAACAGATCATTTCAGCAAGAAATAGTTGCTCGAGCATCCAGCTCTAAAAGAAAATTGTACGATCAGCTCAGCATCGTAACAAAAATGTAAAAAGGGTCTAATGGCAATGCGCCCAAAAAGTTAGACCCTTTTTACATAAAGTTCACTCAACAAATTCCTTAAAACTTATAAGTCAATGTAGTCATAAAACTTCTAGGAGGAATTGGATTCACACTATAATTTTCATGAATATAATAATTAAACGCATTATTGATGTTAGACATTTTAGCTAGAATAGTCCATTTTTTAAACGTATATCCAGCAGAGATATCTACGGTTGTAAAAGGACTGACAGTAATCAGACGGTCAAGACCATCCCTCACATTGATCTTGGTATTATTCCAGCCTGCATTTCTTCTTCCTGTATAAAATGCCGATACGCCCAATTTTAATCCTTTAGCACCGCCATTTTGCAAAGTATAGAAGATCGTTCCATTTGCGGTATGTGCTGTAGTACCGACTAAACGAACATCTTCCTGATTACCAGAAACCTCTGTAACCTTCGGAGTGCCATTGACAACCGTAGTAATTTCGGTGATAGGACTCGTTTCTGTATAACGCATATAGTTATAAGAATATCCTGCTAAGATGTCTAAGCCCGGTAAAATAGAACCCGTTACATCAAGCTCAACACCGTCCGAAGCCGTTTTGCCAGAAAACTCTTTCATGTTTGTATCACCATTATCCGTTCCATCAGGTTTAACGAGCAATTGCTGTGCAAATCTGTTGTTATTAATGCGGTATACCGAAGCATTTGCCGTCAATCGTCCGTTGAAAAAATCATTCTTAATACCTGCCTCATACTGATCTATAGTAGAAGGACCCATTGGTTTGTAGTCGACATCATAACCCGCATTAGATGTAAAGTTATTCGCATAAGTAACGTAGATACTTGATGTTGGGATGGGTTGGAAGATCAATCCAAATTTTGGAGACCAAGCTTGATCAACTTTTGCGCCCAATTCCTTTTGGTTAGCATCCAAATTTTTAACATCTTCAGTTACATCAGTAGCATAGGTATATTTTTCAGCATAAGGCGTTCTTTGATATGTATATCTTAAACCCGCAAGTACCTTAAATTTGTCTGTAACCTCAATCAGATCTTGTAAAAACACACCATAACGGTAAATATTAGTCGTTGTTCTGGTTAAATATTCTGCTCCTGGCATATCTGTTCTAACCCCAGTCTGCATCACTGCAGGAACTGTAACTTTAGGATTTGCTAGATTATTTTCAAAATGACTAGGAATATAAGTATATACTGTTGATACCGGATCAAAAACATTTATATTATCGTAAACAGATCCTGGCATGATGATGGGCAATCCTTTTTGATCGTACGTGACTGTCTTGATATTTAAAGTATTATCAATACGATATGCATAAGCCTTTGTATTGGACTGATCAGCATCAGCACCTATCAAAATTTTATGCTTAATGCCACCTGTATTTACCGTACCAGTCAAATTTAACTGCTGATTGAAAGTAAGCTCATCCGATTTTGAACGCGTTAAATTACGCGGGGCAATACCATTGGCAGCAGCTTGAATTCTATCTGAGCCATAATAATCACGGCCATAGCTTTGGTAACTCGCAATGGCATTTAACTTCCAGTTATCATTAAATTGATGATTCAAATTAATCTGACCATTACTCGTGTTTGTTTTATTATATGCCCAAAGCGTATTTAAAAAAGTATGACGACCTACATCTTTGTTAAGCTTTCCATCCACTGATCCAATACCAAAATCGGGTGTATAATCACTTTTCAGATAGTCAAACATGAAGTTGATATCCGTGCGATCATTGATTTTATATAAAATGGAAGGATTCACATACAACCTTTTAGAATTTACATGATCCCTGAAGCTTCCTGATTTTTCATAAGTACTGATCACTCTGAAAGCTAATTGATCAGAAAGAGGTCCATAGACATCAACCGTTGGTTTATAAAAATCATAACTACCAACACGAACCGAAGCTTCTCCACCATACTCAAATTTTGGCTTTTTGGTTACTAAATTGACAACAGCACCACCCGTTACACCTCCATATAATAACGCAGCACTTCCTTTTAATATCTCGACAGACTCCAAAGTACTAGCCTCTATAGAACCACCATTATTAGTACGCGCGCCATTTTTGAAGATATTATTTGCTCCAAGACTATAACCACGTGCATAGAAATTTTCGTTAACACCGCCCCTATTTGCCCCCATAGCGATTCCGTTTGCGTTCTTTAAGGCATCACTTAATCGATTCACTTGTTGGTCTCTGATTACTTGCTCATTTATAATTTGAACACTCTGTGGCAGATCTTTATCAGCAATTCCAGCTTTCCCAACACTGACTGTCTGATTATTATGTGAATTGTATCCACGAATATCCACGATATCCAATTTGGAATCGCTGCTCTGCCCGACCAAATTGATCTGTTGCGAAACCCCATTGACAACTTGTATACGCTCTTCGTCAATGACATTACCCAAGCTTTTAACGATGATGGTATAAGTACCATCGGGCAATGAAGAAAACGAAAAGGATCCATTACGATCAGTTGCTGTCGATTTCCCTAATTCTTTAACAATGATCGTCGCAGCCTCAATTGGATTACCAGATTTATTTTTTAGTTTTCCATGAATTCCACTGTGCTGTGCAATTCCTTCTAATTGTATCCCCCCGACTAATCCTAAGCTTAGTACCAAGCCGAGAAATGACTTTTTCATAGTATGTGATAAATAGATTAATTTTATTTTGGATGCAAACTTACAATCTTTTTTTCATTCTATTTAGACTTATTTTAAATAAATATAAAAAATATTTTAAAATCAAAAAATAAACACAAAACACTAACTAACAAAACATTACGTAGAATCATCTTCCTACACATCACGCCAATCCAAGAATGCGTATAGCGATGATACTCCGATTTGATCGTTTATATCTGAAAGTATTCAGGATCTCAGATAAAGCTAAAATCTGCAACACCATTGCATAAAAATGCAAACTGTTGCATCAATATTTATTTATTATTTATACCTTTCAATACTAATCCATAAATCATGAAAAAATTCCTATTCATACTTATTATCGGAGTCTGCTATTGCAACCAATTAAGCTGGGCTCAACAACAATCTTTTGACGAAAAAATCACCGATATTATGAAACAATATCAGGCTATTGGTCTATCAGTTGCTGTCGTAAAAAATAATACCATGCTGTTTGCTCAGTCTTACGGGCTTAAAAACGTAGAACAGGATCAAATTCTTCATCCTGATGATATCTTTCGAATAGCATCAATCTCAAAATCCTTTTCCGCAACGGCTATTATGCAATTGATCGAACAAAAGAAATGTCATCTGGATGATGATTTTAGTGATCTGATTGGATTCAAAATTCGAAATCCTAATTTTCCAGATAAAAAGATCACATTAAAGATGATACTTTCGCATACCTCAAGTATCAATGATAAAAATGGATACTTTGACTTGGATGTTATCAATCCAACACATTCTGATCAATACAAAAACTCGTATAGCAACTATGAGCCAGGGACAAAATATGCATACTGCAACCTCAATTTTAATATGATTGGAGCGGTTATTGAACGGTTATCGGGACAGCGATTTGATTTATATATCAAGGAACATATCCTCGATCCTCTGCAATTGTATGCAGGATATTGTGTAGACTCCTTAGATAAACAGAAGTTTGTGACGCTCTATGAATATGATAATAATAAACAAGAATTCAATCCCCAGCCCAATGCTTATCTTTCAAGATCATTGGAAATCAAAAATTATACAATAGCCCATTCTACACCTGTTTTCTCTCCTACTGGTGGAATGAAGATTTCAGCCGTTGATTTGGCGAAGTATATGGGTATGCATATGAATTATGGAAAAGGATTTAATGGGCTGCAAATCATCAAAAAGAGCAGTTCAAAACTGATGCAGATCCCGATTACATCTGACGAGGGTTATGGCCTCGCTCTTATGAAAACGGACAAATTAGTTCCGCATAAAACATTGATCGGACATACAGGCTCTGCATATGGGCTTTATAGTGCGATGTTTTTTGATCCTAAAGAAAAATTCGGAATAGTAGTCATCACAAATGGTTGCCATGTACCCGAATACACCGAATTCAATCCATTCTTAAAAGATTGTATTCAGCTCATCTATCAAACTATGATTCAGAATTGATCAACCTATGATCTTATTTTTAAGACTCTGTTTTGCTAAACAAAACTAGTATATTCGTATGAGATACATAAAAAGAAAAAGTTATGCAGTTATACACAATTGAAACTCAAAACTTCAAATTAGATGGTGGAGCTATGTTTGGTGTAGTACCTAAATCCATATGGCATAAAACAAATCCCGCCGATTCCAATAATATGTGTACTTGGACCAATCGTTTACTGTTGATAGAAGACGGCGCAAAGTTAATACTTGTTGATACAGGATTGGGCGACAAGCAATCTGAAAAATTTTTTGGACACTACTATATACACGGAGACAATAGCATCGATAAATCATTAGCAAAATATGGTTTCAATAGAGAAGATATTACAGATGTCATCTTGACGCACTTACATTTTGATCATTGTGGTGGAGCAATAGCACGACAAGGAGATAAGTTACGGCCTTCATTTACGCATGCTAATTACTGGAGTAATACCGAACATTGGGATTGGGCGACTCATCCCAATCCAAGAGAAAAAGCATCTTTTTTAGAGGAAAATATAAAACCCATACAAGAAAGCGGACAACTTAAATTTATTGAAAAAGAGACCAATCCATTTGGTCCAAATATCCAAATCAGGTATGCTCACGGACATACAGAATCCATGATGTTACCGCAAATTCAATATAAAGACAAAACAATCTTATATATGGCAGATCTATTACCTTCTATAGGACATATCCCCCTTCCTTATGTCATGGGCTATGATGTGAGACCACTGACCACGATGGAGGAAAGGAAAAACTACTGGCAGGAAATTGTGGATCAAGAGTATATCCTTTTCTTAGAACATGATGCTGTCAACGCTTGTTGTACTTTACAGCATACTGAAAAAGGAATAAGGCTGAAAGAGAGTTTTCAGCTTTCTGATATTAAATAAAAAAGCGGATGTTCATCCGCTTTTTTATTTAAAATTTGAAACCAAGCACCCAATAGTTCTGAAAGAACCATATCGATTGACTTGCCTTATCAATATTGTTTCTACCCGTAGTACGAATATTATTAAGATCTGTCCAGCCGGATTTGAAACTCGTCTGCAAATACATCCACTTTAAAAAATGATATTGTAAGCCTACTTTTGCAGCAGCTCCATAACCAGCAATATTCCAAAAATTATTCTCTCCTACTCCAAATAATCGAACATCAGTCCTTGGAACTAGCAATCCAACTTCAGCACCAGTTTCCATAGACAAATAAGATTTTCCAGTTCTAGAGACCCAGATATCATCATGTCTTTCTAGTGCGACAGAAGCAAAATTATATCCATCCGTATGCTCAAACTTCAATACCGAATCTACTAAAGTTACTTGCTCACCATTATACGTTCCAGCCATACCACCTGTTGGAATACCCGGTTCAGAAATTTCAGGGCTAATATTTCCCTTAATCCGTACAGTTTGAGGAATATCGACCACATATTTCATATGATCCCAACCTAACGAAATGGAGTAATTATCCTTGATAAAATACCCAAAATGGAAATTGAATTGAGGAATTGAAATCGTAGCAGGGTTAATATAGGTCATCGACAACTTAGTCGGTCTATCCGATGCTTTTACATCCAATAAAGTAAAGTCATATCCCGTACCCTTGAAATGAATATCACTTTTAGAGTATGATGAAAAGTTATATCCCCAATGAAAATAAAACTTGCCTTTGTTGCTTTCCGTACGCGAATATTTCGGATTGAATATGCTTTTAGCAATTGGTTTTGCAGGTAATTCGCTACTGTGATCTTGTGCAAATAAAGAAGAAGCAGATACTGTTAGCACACTTAAGGCCAATAAAAATTTATTCATATTGTTTGTCAATAAAAAACCCGGCACAAAAGTACCGGGTTATATTCATATAAGCAAAATAATAACTTTATTTTACCTGATTTTTACGAATAATGTTCAGAGCACCACCTTCTTTAAACCACTCAATTTGTTGAGCGTTGTAAGTATGGTTAGCTAAGATTTGATCTTCAGTTCCATCCAAATGGTGAAGTACCAAAGTTAACGGCTGCCCTGGAGTAAATGTTGTCAATCCTAAGATGTCGATTGTATCGTCCTCTTGAATCTTATCATAATCTTCCTTATTAGCAAAAGTCAACCCCAACATACCTTGTTTTTTCAAGTTAGTCTCATGGATACGAGCAAAAGATTTAACCAATACCGCACGAACACCTAAGTGACGTGGCTCCATGGCAGCATGTTCACGAGAAGAACCTTCACCATAGTTTTCATCACCAACTACGATAGATCCGATACCGGCCGCTTTATAAGCACGTTGAGTAGCAGGAACAGGACCATATTCACCAGTCAATTGATTTTTAACGGAGTCTGTTTTTTCATTAAAGTAATTAACAGCACCAATCAACATATTGTTAGAGATATTATCCAAATGACCGCGGTATTTCAACCAAGGACCAGCCATAGAAATATGGTCAGTTGTACATTTACCTTTAGCTTTGATCAATAATTTCAAACCTTTCAAGTCTGTACCTTCCCAAGCAGCGAAAGGCTCTAATAATTGCAGACGGTCAGAATCAGGATTCACATCAATTACAACAGATGAACCATCTTCAGCAGGAGCTTGATATCCAGCATCCTCTACTGCAAACCCTTTTTCAGGCAATTCATCACCCGTAGGAGGATCCAACTTGACCTGCTCACCATGAGCATTTGTCAAGGTGTCTGTCAAAGGGTTGAAGCCCAAATCACCCGAAATTGCAATTGCCGCAACGATCTCAGGAGAAGCTACGAAAGCAAATGTATTCGGGTTACCATCCGCACGTTTTGCAAAGTTACGGTTGAATGAGTGGACGATTGTATTTTTCTCTTGCTTTTCAGCACCTACACGATCCCACATACCAATACACGGACCACAAGCATTTGTAAAGATGGTTGCATTCAGATCTTCAAAAGTTTTCAATAAACCATCACGATCTGCGGTATAACGTACTTGCTCAGAACCTGGGTTGATTCCAAATTCAGCTTTTGTTACCAAACCTTTATCAACAGCCTGCTTAGCGATAGAAGCAGCACGTGACAGATCTTCATAAGAAGAGTTTGTACATGAACCGATCAATCCCCACTCCACTTTTGTAGGCCAACCATTTTTAGCAGCCTCTTCACGCATACGTGAAACTGGTGTGTATAGATCTGGTGTAAAAGGACCATTTAATGAAGGCTCGAGTTCAGATAAATTAATCTCAATAAGTTGATCAAAATATAATTCCGGGTTTGCGTATACTTCAGCATCGGCAGTTAAGTGCTCCTTAACAGCATTTGCCGCATCAGCAACATCAGCACGACCAGTAGCACGTAAATAACGCTCCATCGACTCATCATATCCAAATGTAGAAGTCGTTGCACCAATTTCAGCTCCCATATTACAGATTGTACCTTTACCCGTACAAGACATAGATTGAGCACCCTCACCGAAATATTCTACAACAGCACCAGTACCACCTTTTACAGTTAAGATACCCGCAACTTTTAAGATCACATCTTTAGGCGAAGTCCAGCCACTTAATTTACCTGTTAATTTAACACCGATCAATTTCGGAAATTTAAGTTCCCAAGGTAGACCAGCCATGACATCACATGCATCTGCACCACCAACCCCAATAGCCAACATACCTAGACCACCAGCATTAACCGTATGTGAATCTGTACCGATCATCATACCACCAGGGAAAGCATAGTTTTCTAAAACGACTTGGTGAATAATACCCGCTCCTGGTTTCCAGAAACCGATACCATATTTATTTGCGACAGAACCTAAAAAATTAAAAACTTCTTTTGATTCTGTATTCGCTCTTTGCAAATCTACTTGAGCACCTTCTTTCGCTTGAATCAAGTGATCACAGTGTACTGTTGATGGAACAGCCGCTTGAGGACGACCCGCTTGCATAAATTGCAATAATGCCATTTGTGCAGTCGCATCTTGCATTGCTACACGATCTGGAGCAAAATCAACATAAGATACACCTCTATCGTATGTTTCAGTTGCATTTCCATCCCATAAGTGAGTATATAAAATTTTCTCAGATAGGGTTAAAGGTTTATTTACCAAGCTACGAGCAGCGTTTACACGCTCCTCATAACGGCTATATACCTTTTTAATCATTTCTATATCAAAAGCCATATATTTCTAATTTTATGATACTTATATAAGTTATTTACTCAAACTCCAGTATTAGTTTTTACTTTGTCGAAATAGGCGAAAATTTTGTTAAGTTGATACCTTCAACAGCAGCTTTATACTCTTGCATGTTTGGAATTCTACCTAAGATAGCAGAAAGCACAACCACTGGAGTAGAGGCTAATAAAGATTCACCTTTTTTACCATCTCTATCTTCCACTACACGACCTTGGAAAAGACGAGTAGAAGTAGCCATTACGGTATCCCCTTTTGCCGCTTTTTCTTGGTTACCCATACACAAGTTACAACCTGGACGCTCTAAATACATGATATTTTCATACTCTGTACGTGCTGTACTTTTTGGTAAAATATCACTGAATTCAAAACCAGAATATTTCTGTAAATATTCCCAATCTCCTTCAGCTTTCAATTCATCAATGATGTTGTAAGTAGGTGCAGCTACAACCAACGGTGCATTAAATTTAACAACACCAAGTTGTTTCTCTACGTTCTTCAGCATTTGAGAAACGATTTTTAAATCGTCTTTATGTACCATACAAGAACCTACGAAACCTAAGTCAACTTTTTTGTCACCGCCATAGTAAGAAAGCTCTCGAATGGCATCATGCGTATAACGTTTTGAGACGTCCACATTATTGACATCAGGATCAGCAATCATCGGTTCATCAATAATATCAAGATCGATTACCACTTCAGCATAATATTTAGCATTTGCATCTGGAGTTAAAGCTGGTTTTTCACCTGTTCTAATTTCCTCGATACGTTTGTTAGCTTTATCGATTAAACCTTGTAATACTTGATTTTTATTTTCCATACCCTTATCGATCATGATCTGGATACGGCTCTTAGCAATTTCTAAAGATTGAATTAGCGTCTCATCTTGGGAAATACAGATCGAAGCTTTTGCTTTCATTTCTGCAGTCCAATCTGTAAATGTAAACGCTTGATCGGCAAGAAGTGTACCGATATGAACCTCGATGATTCTACCTTGGAATACATTCTCTCCACCAAATTGCTGTAACATCTGAGATTGTGTCGCATGAACCACATCACGGAAATCCATATGTTGCTTCATACTGCCTTTGAATGTTACTTTAACAGATTCTGGAATCGGCATCGAGGCTTCACCAGTAGCTAATGCCAAGGCAACAGTTCCCGAATCAGCCCCAAAAGCTACACCTTTGGACATACGCGTATGCGAATCTCCACCAATGATAATCGCCCATTCATCAATCGTAATATCATTTAATACCTTGTGAATAACATCAGTCATAGCATGGTATTCCCCTTTTGGATCACGCGCTGTAATCAATCCGAAGTCATTCATAAACTTCATCAATTTAGGAATATTAGCTTGCGCTTTTTTATCCCATACAGATGCGGTGTGACATCCAGATTGATAAGCACCGTCTACCGTTGGAGAAATGACTTTTGCAGCCATCGCTTCTAACTCTTGAGCAGTCATTAAACCTGTCGTATCTTGAGAACCGACAATATTCACTTTAACACGAACATCAGAACCAGCATGTAATACTTTTCCTGGAGTTGTACCTACAGCATTTTTATTGAAGATTTTCTCGACAGCAGTTAAGCCTTGGTTTTCAATAGAAATCTCTTTAGAAGGAGCAAATACCTTCGGGATTTCAATACCTAATACCCCAGCCGCAAATGTTTGGATTTTCTTGCCAAATACAATAGCATAAGAACCACCTGCTTTTATAAATTCTCTTTTCTGAGGAGTAAGAGATTTAGAAATGTCGATTAACTCTTGATCTCCATGATATAATTTTTCAGTTTTAGTATTGATCGTAAGAACAGTACCTGTAGCCACTGAATACACTTGCTCTAAAATGGGCTCATTATTTTCATTACGAATAACCTCACCATTTGCATCGACTTTTTTCTTCCAGTTTTGAAGATCAATTCCAATACCACCTGTTACATCTACTGTAGTCAAGAAAATTGGAGAAATACCATTAGTACCCCCTACAATTGGAGCAATATTAACAAATGGAATATAAGGGCTAGCTTGTTTACCAGTCCATAATGCCACATTATTTACACCTGACATTCTAGAAGACCCTACTCCCATGGTACCTTTTTCAGCAATTAACATCACACTAGCATCTGGATGCTGTGCTTGTAAAGCTTTAATCTGTTGCTGAGCCTCTGGAGTGATCATACATTGACCATGTAGCTCACGATCCGAGCGCGAGTGCGCTTGGTTACCTGGAGATAATAGATCCGTAGAAATATCACCTTCACCAGCGATAAAAGTAACCACTTTTATTTCTTCTGGCAATTCAGGCAATTTTGTAAAAAATTCAGCTTGAGCATAACTCTCTAGAATTTCTTTTGCGATGACATTCCCGTTAGTATAGGCATTTTTTAAACGAGTCGTATCCGCCTCATAAAGGAAAACTTGTGTTTTAAGCACTTCAGCAGCTTGCTTCGCAATAGCCGCATCATCACCTAATGCTAGGTCCAAAAGTACTTCGATAGAAGGACCACCTTTCATATGAGACAATAACTCAAATGCAAAAGTTGGCGTAATTTCTGCGACGACCTCTTTTCCTAGAATAATTTCTTTTAAAAATATTGCTTTTACACCCGCTGCACTCGTTGTACCAGACAGGGTATTGTAAATAAACAAGTTTAGAGAATCAGCTCTATTTTCGTTATTTAAATCTTTAATTTGAGCAATAACTTCACTTAATAATTCTGCTCCATCAATTGGTTTAGGATTTAATCCTTGACCTTTTCGTTCTACAACCTCTTGTACGTAATCGTTGTAAATACTCATAGTTTATAAATCTTTTATATGTTAAAGGCTGTTCAAAAAAATACACAATGCAGTTTTCCAATACAGCCACAAGTTTAATACATTAAGCTAAAAAAATATCAGGTTATGCGTGGATACCGTGACACTTCATTGAGCTTCATACCGTATTGATTTTAAAGATCTATTTTCAATAAAATCAATGCTGAAATGTGAGCACAAAAATACTAAAAATCAGTGGTTAATAGCTATCATTGATATTTATTCCCTCAATTTGGAAATATTCTAAACAAGAATTATTTTACATCAAAAAAGTAAAATAAAGAGTTAAAAAACAATCATTTACACTTTAATTTTCTAAAATTAGCACTCCGTATTATTAATAAATTTTGACGCTGATATTAAATATGATCTGAGCTACGAATATAGAAAAGGGGGAAGTCATGTCTGATTTCCCCCTTTTCTATATCCTTTTATTTTGATTAAATATTTTGCAACTGAATATCAACTGCTTTTAAGTCTGCTATGGACTGAGTTGGATCAACCGCTGCAAATACTGAGCTACCAGCAACTAGGACATCAGCACCGGCCTGAAGCAATGCTCCTGCATTAGCTACACCTACCCCGCCATCGATTTCGATTAACAATCCATCATTTACACCTGCAGCCATAGCACGCAATTGTTTAACTTTACTGTAAGTATTTTGAATAAATTTCTGTCCTCCAAAACCAGGATTAACAGACATCAAGCATACCAAATCTAAGTCAGCGATAACATCTGCCAATAAAGAAACTGGAGTATGTGGATTTAAGGCAACCCCTGCTTGACAACCCAATTCTTTAATCGCTGCTAAAGTACGGTGTAAATGCGTACATGCTTCGTAATGTACGGTAATCACCGCAGCTCCCGAATCCTTACACAATTGTAAATAACGATCTGGATCTACAATCATGAGATGTACATCTAATGGTTTTGTCGCATGCTTTGCAATTGCTTGCATCACAGGGAAACCAAAAGAAATATTTGGCACAAATACGCCATCCATGATATCAATATGAAACCAATCGGCCTCACTATTGTTTACCATTATAATATCATCGTATAATTTAGCGAAATCCGCTGCCAAAACTGAAGGTGCAATAAGATGCTTTTTACTTGACATGAGTCTTTGATTTGTTTTTACAAAGATAATTAAGTCTTGCGGAAGCCTCTAATTTAAATCAAAAAAATTAAATATAACCCTGGTTCCTATTGACAAAGAACTTAATAATAGGACATTTTTAAGTACATTTGCTTGAGTAATTCTTTATTATCCAACAACAATTCAATTCTGTGAGTAGATTAAAAATTAAATATAATCGCGAATCCGACAACAATCTTAACCTCATTCGTAAGATCAGTTTAATATTGGCGACGATTATTCTTATTTGTATATTCCTTCCAAAGCAAGCACGCTTTCGTTACGAATTTCAGAAAGGAAAAGTGTGGGATCATGAAAACTTGATTTCCCCCTATAATTTTGCTATTCTTAAAACACAAGAAGAATTAAATGAAGATAAAAAAAATATCCTCAAAACCATTCAACCTATTTATGATGTCAATCCCACCATCAGTAGAGAGCAGATTGATCAGTTTGAAACGGATCTAGCTGAAAAATGGCAAACCAATAAATTGGATACAACAACTCAAAAAATCCAAGATTATCGATTGGTGGGGAATGCCATATTAGGACATCTTTACGATCGTGGTATCTTATCACTAAATAATCGATTTCAAAATAGAAATGACGACAAAAGTCCCGCCGCAAAACAGTATAATTTTACCCTGATCCAAGACAAAGTAGCCACTCAAAAAAATACCGCCGACTGTTACACCATAGAATCATCCTATGAATATGCAAATTCAGTCCTCAACAATTCGTCCAAGATCGTCTATAAAAAGTGGCTATTGGAAACCTTAAAAAACTACATTACGCTCAATTACGTCTATAACGATCAACAAACAGAACGACTAGAACAAACAGCTTTAGCTAATATTTCCTCTACTCGGGGGGTGGTACAAAAAGGTGAACTTATAGCCGAGAAGGATAAGATTATCAGCAATGAAACCTATCAAAAGTTAGAATCACTTCGTAAGATCTACGAAGACGAAGGTAAAATATCAGGTAATCAAACCTATGTTACCTTAGGGCAGTTTTTGATTATTTCTCTGGCATTATCCATCTTATTGGTATTTCTCTATCTATTCAGAAAAGATATCTACTACAACAATCGCCTACTTTCGATTATCATGATTGTGATCATCGGGATGCTCGCTGCGTTATCGTGGGCGATTAAAATTAAGATTCCCAATTTATATTATATTCCCTTTTGTTCCGTCCCGATTATCATCCGGATTCTATTCGACTCGCGAGTAGCTTTAAATATCCATCTATTGATGGTATTACTAGCCGCTTTATTTGTCCCCAACTCATATGAATTTGTTTTTTTACAATTTATGGCCGGTATAGTTGCGATCTATAGCATCAAAACTTTAGTCAAGAGAGAGCAGTTCTTTATTTCATCTGCGATTATACTCGCCACTTACCTCATTGCCTATTTTGGTCTTCTGCTGACACGAAATGGATCCCTGAGTACGATCAATATCATGGACGTCATACCATTTGTTGTCAGTGTCATGATTACCTTAATGGCATATCCATTGGTATACGCATTTGAAAAACTCTTTGGCATTGTTTCGGATTTAACGCTCATGGAACTTACCAATAGTAATTCCAAACTACTAAGAGAACTATCCTTTAAAGCACCAGGGACTTTCCAGCATTCGCTTCAAGTAGCAAATTTAGCAGAGGCTGCTATTTATAGAATAGGCGGAAATCCCCTACTCGTACGCGCTGGAGCATTATATCATGATATCGGAAAAATAACAAATCCACAGTTTTTTATCGAAAATCAAAAAACAGAAAAGAATCCACATGATGAGCTATCTCCAGAACAGAGTGCGCAAATTATTATTTCCCATGTCATCAAAGGAGTTGAAATAGCAAAGAGAAATCAACTTCCAGATGTGATTATCGATTTCATCAAGACACATCATGGTACCACAAAAGTCGATTACTTCTACAATTTATTTATCAAGAACAATCCGGACAAACTTGTTGACGAATCGTTGTATCAATATCCAGGGCCAATTCCTTATTCCAAAGAAACAGCAGTACTCATGATGGCCGATTCCGTAGAAGCAGCATCTAGAGCCCTTAAAGAGCATACAGAAGAGTCGATCAATACACTTGTCGATAAGATCATTGAACACAAATTAAAATTGAATCAATTTGCAAATAGTAACATCACATTGAAGGAAATCACGGAGTCTTCAAACATTTTCAAGGCGATGTTGAAGAGTATTTATCATGTCAGGGTTGATTACGATCTCAGTAAGAAAAAATAAGTGAAATTTATTGGACAAGCAATAAATTGACATACAATCGCTTACTAAAACCTTACGATTTTTTTTTATTTTTTTTATAAAATAGACTTTGCAGAATAAAATAATTGCCTTATGTTTGCAATGTCAAAACGAGGAAGAGTGCCTGAGTGGCCGAAAGGAACAGTTTGCTAAACTGTCGTACTGGAAACGGTACCGAGGGTTCGAATCCCTCCTCTTCCGCTAAAAGCAAAAGAGAATAAGAAAACGGTTCTTTTGACAAAATAAAAATGAATGTGGCATAAACATGGCGCTTTCAGATTTAAAAGTTAGAAAAAGGCTGTTTTTGGACGATACAAGAGGAAGGTTCGAATCCCTCATCGCCCACAATTAATAGCTGATTCTCTTTTAAATTCGCTAAAAATCAAGTAAAACCTGCAATATTTTTGATATTGCAGGTTTTTTGTTTTTGGTATAAACCGTCAAAATTGTCAAAAACACCCAAAATTTTATGGCTGTTTCGTGGCATTTTAAAATTGTAAAAAAAAGTGCCATAATTTTATATATAAATCACTGTATATCAACATGTAAACCTCGTTTACGACTTGACTCAAAGCACTTTTTAATCCGACATTTATAACACTTAAAACTGTAGGATTATGTTGGAGAAAAGTTTTGGACTGACGTTTTTTCTAAAAACGCCACGCAAAAGAATAAATCTAAGATATGTTTATCTGAGGATTACGGTAGATGGAATACCTAAAGAAGTTTCTACCAAAAGAAAATGGGATTTTGCCCGATGGGATCAAAAGGCGGAAAGAGCTATCGGAACCAAAGAGGATGCACGTACTATGAATTTCTTTCTTGAATCAATGATTACCAAAATCACCCAGTATAGAACGGAACTACTAAATTCTGGTACTACCGTAACGACACAGCTGGTTATGGATTTCGTACAGGGAAGAAATGCAACAAGAGCAAAAGTAATTGAGGAATTTCAGGCGCATAACGATGAAGTCCTTGCATTGGTTGCCACAGGAGAATATGCCATCGGTACGCACGTTCGTTTTCAAACCACCCTCTCCCATGTTAAAAATTTTATCGGGATAAAATATAAAACTGAGGATCTGGAGTTTCGCGAGCTCAACTATGAATTTGTTAAAGATTTTGAGTTTCATCTTAAAACAGTAAAAAGCTGTAACAACAATACAGCTCTTAAATATATCTCTTCCCTAAAAAAAATCGTTCTGCGTGCTATTGCAAAAGATATTATTACCTCGGATCCTTTCAAATTGTTCAAGAGTAAAAAGACCAAACTGCATAAAAAGCCGCTCACGCCCGAGGAATTTAAGCGCCTTGAAAATAAAGAGTTCCAAAATAAGCGTTTGGAGGTAATACGTGATGTTTTTGTTTTCCAATGTTATACAGGGCTAGCTTACATAGATGTATTCCAGTTGAAAAGAACTGACATAAAGATAGGAGTTGACGGAGGACTATGGATTATGATCGAACGTCAGAAAACGGGATCTGAAACCAATATACCGCTGCTTCCCAAAGCGTTGGAAATAATGGAAAAATATAAGGATGATCCGATCTGTATAGAAAGAGGTAGTGTACTTCCTGTAAAATCCAATCAGAAAATGAATGAATACTTGAAAGAAGTTGCGACCTTATGCGAAATCAATTCTTGTTTGAATACTCACAAAGCAAGAAGAACATTTGCCAGCACAGTTACGCTGAATAACGGTGTACCTATTCATGTAGTAAAAGAAATGCTGGGTCATCAGTCCGTTAGACAGACAGAAGAATATGCCCTGACGGAACAGGAATCAATCAGCAGAGAGATGGTTATATTACAAAACAAATTAAAGAATGAAGAAGTATTCTTTACTGATCCTTCTATTTCAATTATTAAAAGAATCGAAAAAGAATTGGCCATATTGAGTCAACAGTCAAATTTAAGTTCAAATGTAAATTTAAAAACGAAAATTAAACTGTTTGAAGAACAAATTGCATCAATAAAATGCAGAATTTAGTATTCTTACAAATCTAAATATAGGACAATTATTATGCGAATTGATTTATATTTTATTCAAATATTAAATAAGAAGCTTTCTTACAACAAAAAAGCATATTTTTGATAATATTCATTAGATAAATATGCTTTTTGTTCTTTTGAATATATATTTTTACAAGGTGAAGGAATTTTAAATTTGATTTCACATATATTTACGAAGGTAATTCCAAATCAGAATGCCTTATTATCAATATTAAAATGAAAAAACATGGTTTCTGTAGCTATATTTAATAATAAGGGCGGTGTAGGTAAAACTAGTCTTTTATGTAATCTTGCGTCATATCTATCTTTTGAACAAAATAAAAAAGTAATTATTATTGATGCGGACCCGCAATGTAATGCAACATCATATATTTTTAGTGAACCAGAGTTAGAGGAAATTTACACAAGCACAAGTAAAGCTAATAAAGAAACTATATTAAATATTATTAAGCCACTACAGAAAGGTAAGGGATATATTACCACGGGTCTACCCATTAAGCAGAGTATTAATTTTGGTGTTGATGTCATAGTTGGTGACCCTGAATTGTCATTGATAGAAGATTTTTTATCGAAAGACTGGTTTGATGTAAGAGCAGGCGAAAGCAGAGGTCTACAAACAACATTGTTATTTAAAGATTTATTACAAAAACTTTCATTAAGTTATGATTTTGTTTTTTTTGATATGGGGCCATCACTTGGATCATTAAATCGATCTGTTCTAATAGCTTCAGACACATTTATTGTACCTATGTCTTCAGATATCTTTAGCCTGCAAGCTCTAGAGAATATCTCACTTTCCATAAAAAAATGGAAAGAAGAAATTAATAAAGGCTTAATTGAGTATGAAAAGAAAGAAGATGAAAAATTTGAACTAAATGGAAATGTTGTAAACTGCGACATTAATTTTGCTGGTTATGTAACTCAACAATACACTGCGAAAACTGTCAGGGGAATAAAGCAACCAGTTAATGCTTATGAAAGAATAATAAGAAAAATTCCAAATCAGGTAAAGAAATTTCTCTTACCACTAAATGGTGATAAATCTTTGATAAGTGAAAAGATAGGTGAAATTCAAAATTTAAGTAGTTTAATACCTTTGTCTCAAGATTCTCATACACCAATATTCAGATTAAAAAAAGAACATGGTGTTGTAGGGTCACATTTTAATAAGGTTAAAGACTTTAAAATAACATTACAAAATATCAGCGAAAAATTTCTAGAAAATTTAAATCAATTGGGAGTATGATTAATTGGGATGAAAATATCGTTAATGATATTGCTAGAAGAAGATGTGTTATTTTTATAGGTTCGGGAGCTTCAAAAAATTCGACTAATGCTGCAGGGGTTCGACCTGAGGATTGGGTGGAATTATTAAACAGTTTTCTTACTCTTCCTGTTTTTGTACCAAAACAAAAAGTCGAAATAAAGTCCTTATTGAAGTCAAAAGATTATTTAACAGCTTGTGAAGTTATAAAAAAAATAATAGGTAATGAGGAGTTTAATAGATTTATGAGACGTAAGTTTATAACTCCACGATTTAGTTCTGCGGATATACATGAACATGTTTATAATCTGGATAGTAGAATTGTAGCCACACCAAACTTTGATAAGATATATGACACATATGCTACTACAACTTCCGAGGGAACTATTACAGTAAAAAAATATTATGATACTGATCTTGTGGAATTTATTCGTAGTCATGAATCTTTTATTTTGAAAATACATGGTTGCCTTGATTCCCCAAATGAATTAATCTTTACTAGAAAAGATTATGCTAAATCGCGAAATGAGCATAGACAATTTTATAAAGTTTTAGAAGCTTTAATTATAACCCATACTTTTATTTTTATCGGATGTGGTGTGAATGATCCTGACATAAGATTATTATTAGAAAATAATGCATTCTCCCACAAATATGGAAGAAAACATTATATGATCATCCCCAATAAATCATTAAGTCCAAATCAGTTGGAAATTTTAGAAGACACTCTAAATCTTAAATTTTTATGTTATGATTCTGCAAATTATCATTCTCAATTAACTGATTCTCTTAAGAATTTAGTAGAATTGGTTGAAAACGCAAGGAAAACGATTTCAGAACAGCTCAATTGGTGATTTTTTAAAAAGGTTATTGTAATAATCTATTAATACTTCGTAATATATTGATCTGCTATTTGAGTTCTGAGAATTCAATCACCTTAGATAGCTGACTTCCTTCGTTATACTAAAATAGTGTGAAGTTATATATCTGAAATACCTTAAATCTCGCAATTTTTTAAAATATTCGTTATTTGTTTGTATATCGGATATATCCGTACCTTAAAATTATACTTTAATACCCTTATAAAGCCTGCATAAAAAAGGAATTACAGACCTTGAACAGGAAATTCTCAAATTAAATGATTCCAGTTTATTTACGGCTTAAACAAAAAATACCCTCTAAACTATTATAGCTTTAAAGGGTATTAAATGTTACGGTACTACGAAATCCGGGATGATAAGACGGAACATAAATGATGTATCCAAAATCCTGTAACTCCCTAAAATATTTATGGTAGGTGGGCAGTGTCCGTATATGGGAGAACCTCATTAATATGGAACGGCTTACACGGATAACGCTCCTCTCGTTCTGGATATATGCCAAGCGAAGTAATGCGGTTAACAGTGCCAGATGCCACACATTAATTCTTGTATCAGAACCTACCCTCTCCAGATAACGGTTCCATCGTTGAGTATCCATATCATTCTTCATTAAAAAGTCCCGCTACATCAAACCGGTTGTAATAATAGGATCCCATAACTTTCTTAAACCTCACCTTTCCCGTAATCCGTAGATTTTGAAGTGTTCCGGGGGAAATATCCATGATCCTGCGAATTGCCTTGCTGCGCATCCATTCAATGTCTTCTTTTTCAGACCCGCTATTTTTTTCTTTGATAAGATTTCCGATATCATCGAGCAATAACATTCTGAATTGCCTTAAATCTTCCTTTGTTACCGTATTTTCCATATTGATCATAAATTTTGATTCAGACTAAAATTATTCAGTTTGGCAGTTTATTAAGCGAACCTGTCTCCGTATTGCGTTCAATGGCATTAATTGGCTAAATACTGAGCATCATAAGCACATTTAAAGCTTGCTCCACTTCGTTGCTTTAAAAGAGCTTATTTGATGCTTCTGAAACAGAAGGTTAAAAAATGTTTTCCTTGGGCTTCTCCCTCACAAAACAATTTTTCCAACCCGCTGTCCGTGTGGCTTTAAAAGCCACACAATCTAGATGCTATGAAAATTCAGCGAATTGGAAGTGTTATTTCAATTCACTGTACCCCATTTCTCAAAGCCATCTTTTTGCTTCCACATTTTTTCATTCAAGAACCGTATGCTTTTGTCCCATTTCAAGAGCAAAGGTATTTCCGTGTTCTTAACGCAGAACCAAGGTCATGCCCTCCGGGTCTGCAAAATAATCTCCACCCATTCGGGTCGTATTTTTTCGACAAAACCTTGTTACTGCTAAACACGAACCTTTTATGCTCGTGAAACGAAACATAGCATACTCCGGCTCTTTACACGAATAAAAAAATGTCAGATATGAAGATTAAAAACATTGGAAATGGTAATGAAACGAAACAGCACCTCCACTCATTGCCGAATAAATCAAAAAAAATAAAATCACAACGAAATCAGTAACGCAAAAAATAGAAATCATGAACATCATCGGAAGACTGACAAGAGATGCGGAAGTACGCACAACTTCACAGGACAAACAAGTAGTAAACTTTTCAGTAGCAACAAACGACAGCTACAAAAACAAACAGGGCGAACGAGTAGAGCAGACAACCTATTTCGACTGCTCATATTGGATAAGCCCAAACGTAGGCAAGCTACTCACAAAAGGTACTTTGGTAGAGCTATCAGGCAGAGTAAGTACAAGGACTTGGGTAGGAAATGACGGAGAGCCACGGGCAGGACTGAATTTCCATACGTCAATCATCAAACTGCACGGAAGTAGCAGGAGAAACGAGACCGTACAGGATACTGCACAAAGCGATATTAGCAAGGTTACAGCACAGGAAGCAGAGGATGACCTTCCATTTTAACAACGAACATTCATTCATTATTAACATCAAAATTTTAAGCATCATGGCACATAATATCAATTTCAACGAGAGAACAGGAAAGTACAGTTTCTTTACAGTACAGCAAAAAGCGTGGCACGGTTTAGGGCAATTGGTCGAACAATACCCTACAAGCGAGGAAGCTATCAAACATGCAGGGTTAGACTACGAAGTCGTAAAATCCCCGCTATTTACCAAAGGTTCGGGCATTATCGAAACCGCACAAGGCATAGAGATAGGCAGTAACGAATTGGAAGTACCTAACTATTTTGCCAACATACGTACCGATAACAATGCAGTATTGGGTGTAGTCGGTAAGGATTATCACATTGTGCAAAACCGCGAAGCGTTTAATTTCTTTGATGCCATTGTAGGTGGTGGCGAGGGTATTCTTTACGAAACCGCAGGAGCATTGGGTAAAGGGGAACGTATTTTCATCACAGCTAAACTGCCCGATTATATCCGTGTAGGCAAAGGCGATGATGTAACCGAACGATATATTTTCCTGACCACTTCGCACGATGGTAGCGGAAGTATCACAGCCGCATTTACACCTATCCGTATCGTTTGCCAAAACACCCTTAATGCTTCGTTGCGGAACATGACCAATGTGGTACGTATCAAACACACATCGGGAGCTAAAGGGCGTATCGAGAACGCTCACAAGATTATGGGATTGGCGAACACATTGAGCAAACAATTAGAGGGTATTTTCAACGATTGGACAAAGGTAAAAGTAACAGACCGAGAGGTTAAAAAGCTAATCCAATTGGCACTTTGTCCGAATAAGGAAACGCTTGACCTACTCAAAAAAGGTGCGGAAGATGAAGTTTCCACCGTGTTCAAAAATGTAGTTGATGACGCTTTTGGCTATGCCATGATGAGCGATACACAGCAGATGGACACCACAAAAGGCACGTTATTCGGTGCGTACAATGCGGTAACAGGATACTATCAGAATGTCCGCAGTTACAAGAATGATGAAGCAAAGTTGCAGAGTATTGTATTAGGCGGTACTGCCCAACTAAAATCGCAGAAGGCATTTGAATTATGTACCTCCTTTGCATTGGAGGGTGCGGAAATCCTAAACCTTAATTAGATAACCACAGGCAACCGCCTTAGGGTGGTTGCCTTTAAAATTATACCTATGAAATCACTTAATATAGCGTCAAAGAGAATCATTTTTCAACTTATTGAAAATATGTACGAAGCGGAATGTTTGGAAATCGAAAATAAGCCCTATCTGAACCTTGTCCTTGAAAGAATTGGAAATGAGATCAAAACAGCGTATGGGGATGCTGATATGTATAGCCTAAGCAGTTGCTACGAACAGGACGAGCATTTAAAGATAGAACTTCTAATGTGCTTTGCGGTAATTGATAACCGCAAAGAAAATAGCACGGATTGGAGATCGGTTAAGGTCTTTCCCTACATGTTAAGACAGACAGACCCAAAAATCTTTGAAGTGAGCATACAGATAAGGAAGGGCTATTTCCAACACGTTGACAGGGACTTACAGAAAAGGCACGTGGAATTTGCCAACCAATGGCTACACAATATTAAAAAGCAGGGTTTTTTAGATGAGGTCTAACCATAAGTAGATAGAACTATGAAAGTAACGGATTTAAACGGTTGCGTAATTGAAGTAACAGACATAAAAGAGGCAATCAAAATAGCCAAACGGTACACGAAGTATAACCACGAGGATAAAAGTTTTTCAGACTTCAATAAAAGGCAGAATGCCTATTGGAAAGACATACACGAGAAACTGACAGCAATCAGACAAGGAGTAAACAATAATTAAAAGCAAAGAACAATGAACACAAATTTTTTCAATCAGATACAGCAATTGGAATTTACAGGAGTATTGCAACTGAACATTTCCAAAGGAGCAGAAAACAACCTTATTGTATCGGTTCTGCTTAACAACGACCAATGCGGAGATAACGCCAAAAATCTTATTCCCCCATTAACATTTAACGCCACGCCCCAAGAGTTTGACGAGGGATTTTTTGAACAGATAAAAGCACCTGTCAAAACTGTTTCGGGCGTAATGGTGGATATGGAAAAATTCCTTAAACAGATGGAGGAGGTCAAAAAGCAGTCTGCGATGGAGAAGCAGAAAACAGAAAAGGAAAATAAGGAACAGGAAGCAAAAAACAAGAAGTTTACTGATGCTTTGAAAAAGGCTGACGAGCTTGAAAAGGACGGTAAATTCAAAGAAGCATGGTCAGCGGTTCCCGAACCCTCACTTTTCCCCGAAAAAGCAGACGAGCTACGAAAACGCAGGGCATCATTATCCGCAAAATTCGCCCCCGACCTTTTTGGAACAGTGCAGGAGGAAGTAAAACAAGAACCACAGCAAGAGGGACTTTATCCGAAGTACCCCGAAAGTGACGAAGATGACGTGGAGTACGAGGAAGAAGAACAGGAATATTAACAGTTAAAATCAGAAGTTATGTTATTAGCAACGCATTTAGAACGAGTTTTCATACTCAAAGACAAAGGACAAGAAATAAGGCTTACAGACCCCGAACCTCGTTGGAGCGTAGAAGCGGTAATGAATTATTACGCCAATATGTACTCGATTCTCACAACGGCAAAAGTTTCCGCACCACAGATAAAGGATGATGCAGTCGAGTACAAATTTGAGAGTGTAATGGGTACGAAGGGTTAAACCTAATACTTAAAATCATGAACTATGCACGAACATATCGTATCGGGAACTATCACAATACCCGAACAGCAACGACAACGGCAATTGCACCGCCAATTAAACGACTTCGCCAATTGGATGCAAAAACCAAAGGATGCCAACGAAGTGAGGAAAGACAAACGCAAATCAGTACCGACAGCCATGTTGCCGATGGTTTTCTAAAGTGTACGTTCCTACCTAAACTGAAAGAAACGAAAACCGTACAGGCTTGCAGGAAATCGGACAAAACGGAAAGGGATTTTTTTCAGTCCCTTTCCAAATTGGCAGAACATTACCAAATTGAACCGATGCAGAGCCGACAGTTTCCCTATCCCTACAATATGGCATTGCCAATCTCGGATATTAAAGAAAAACTAAAACAAAAGGTACTGGATTGGGAAGAAATTCGTTTGGTACAGGATAGTAAAAAAACCTACTTTGTAAGTGAAGAACGCTATAACACAGGTGCAACACTTTTTTATATTCCCGTTGCTTCCTTATACCGTATGTTGCAAAACCGCAAACGGAAAAGAAACGCCCACCTTTTATTATCCGTTTGCGCCTACCTCTATCATATAGCCGACATTCCATATTACAGGCAGGAAGCAAGCTATCTCTATTGGATGTATGAAATGTTGAACGATTGGGCAGAAATGGACGACTATACCGAAGAAACAGCCGTTTATCTCGCTGAAATAAAACAAGCTGAATATATAGGGGATTATATGGAACAGCGGATTTACAACCGCATCAATCTGACCCTATTTGAACAGCGTATCAACAGTTTTAAAACCAAAGACGATCTTGATATTGAATGTTTGACCGTAGCAAAAGAAGCCTTTGACCTTTATCAAACGTACCCGAATGAAAATGTATTCCGTAATGCCAAACCGAACGGAGAAGCATCGGAAGAAGATAGGGAGAATATCATTGGAATGGAAAAATACATTTCCTTTTATGCAGACCATAAAGGTTGGCTGAATGAAACACTCATCGAATCAGTAAACAACGAAATACAGGAGTACGGACAAATGGAAGAACCCATTATCCAAAAACAGTTTGACGGAAGGGATATAACTGCGAGTAACCTTTGTTTTGAAAACCGACTGTTTGAACTACTGCACAGGTTAAGCGACATATTGCACAACTTTTAAAATTAGAATTATGGAAACGTTATACGATATAACACAGGACTACGGACAATTGTATCACCCAAAATCGGCTTTGGTATTCTATGAAACCAAAGACAACAGTACCGACGTTTATGTAGAGCATTTTGATATGGATAAAAATGGCAATCCCATCAATGCTCACCCATTGACCGTAAGGGAAGCTAATGTATTGGCAAAGGCACTGAACACCGAACAGGAAAAGAACAAAGCATTTCTGAAATCAAACGGAATTTTGCCGACTAACATTTTATACATTAATCCTAATGCGGATAAGGGTACGGTACTTTGGTACACAAAAGGACAGCAACGGCAGTTGTATTTTGTAGATGGACTACAAATACCAAACGGTAAAGCTTATGTACCGCCAATGATTTGGAAAGCCACTAAAAACGATTTAAGTGTGTTTGCCCTTACGGGCGACAGAAGACCAAATGAAAAAACGAAATTGTACCACGCTCCTTTTTTTAACATTTATGAAGATGGAAAGGTCTGCATGGGTACTGTAAGCGTTGATATTAAAAAGTCGGCATTTGTGGAAGATTTTATACAGGCGTGGGAACATTATTTCTTCAATTCCTATTTCAGCCATCTTTTGCACAATCACAGTCCCATAAAAGGCAATTGTGTTAACTTATGGAAAGAACTTGTAAATACGGACAGACCCTTTCTAAAAGTAATATTGAAACCGAATAACAAAACCCTTAAAAATCTATTGTAATGAAAACGAAAGTACATTTTACCGATAATTATCTGATAAGTCCGACCAACCCGATTGAAGTTAATTTAATTGGAGCAGGGGGCACAGGCTCAAAAGTATTGACAGCCTTAATGGAAATGAGCCACAGTTTAACGGAATTGGGACACGCAGGTTTGCAGGTGCGTTTGTGGGATGATGATATTATCACGGAAGCAAATTTGGGCAGACAGCGATTTGCACCAAGTGAAACAGGACTGTATAAATCGGTAGCATTGATAAACCGTGTCAATCGGTTTATGGGTACGAATTGGAAAGCAGAAAATCAAAAATTTGAACGCAATGAGTTGGGTGGACTTCCCGAAAATGCAAAAGCAACGATTTATATAACTTGTGTAGATAATGTAAAAGCAAGATTTGAAATTGCGGAAATGCTCAAAGCTATGAGCAAACAGCGCAATGCAAACCGTGATCAACTCAAATATTGGTTGGATTTTGGTAACAGCCAAAATACAGGGCAAGTGATACTGTCTACTGTCGGAGAGATAAAGCAACCCGATTCCGAGAAATACGAAACGGTGGCAAGCCTGCCAATGGTTACGGATGAATTTGGTGAACTGCTGAAGCAGTCGGAACAAACGGACGATACGCCAAGTTGCAGTTTAGCAGAAGCATTGGAAAAACAGGATTTATACATCAATGCCACATTGGCTCAAATGGGGTGCTCTTTGCTTTGGTCTATGTTCCGCTACGGAATGACTGAAAACAGCGGCTTTTTCCTTAATCTCAAAAACTTCCAGACCCAACCTCTAAAAGTCTCCTAACCCGAAAAATCGGGCGGCAAAAAGACAGACCCTCCCGATGGTCGGGACAGTCTTTTTGCATCAAATCGGTGCAACCCCTTTGTCAAAATATCCCTGCACAATTCCTCTCCTTCCATTTTACCAAATAGATTGCGTCAATATTTCGTGGGATATTCATTATCCCATTATTTGTTTAAGGTTGACTTCTTTTCTTTCCAAATCTGCGACCAAAGAAAAGATTCTGTGTTATAAACCAAATATATTTTTTAAAAATGATAGAAATTTAATACTATCTCTTCTCTAATTCTCGCTATATATTATTTAAAAATAACAGTTGATGTTCTAATTCTTTATTACTGTGTGAAATTGAGCATAAATTTATACATTTGCCAAATGAAAAATTTATCATTCATATTAGCATTAATGGTCTTGGTCTTATCGATCTTGCCAGGCTTTATGGAAGATAAATGCTTTGACGTCATACATCAAACAACAAATAGTCAGGAAGAAGATAGCGACGGTTGCGGTATGGAATGTTGCTCGCCTTTTTCTAAATGCAATACCTGTACTGGATTTGTAATTACTTCTTTTTATGCTTTAACATCCAATTATGTCCAACAACCTAAAAAGAAATTAGGTGTAATAACTGCGTCAGCTGTTTCAGACTTCTTCTCTTCCATTTGGCAACCGCCTAAGATTAATTAATGTTTTTAGTGTCTTCGGCACAATAACAAATTGCGGTGCTACAAACCGTCAATTCTTATTTTTCAAACATTAATAATTTTTCATATAATGAAAAAAATACTCTTTATGTCATTTTTTATGACACTAAATCTCTGTGTATTTGCACAAAACAATTTAAATGCTGTTATTAGAAACAGTGAAAACAAAGATCCTTTGATTGGTGTGACGGCATCTATAAAAGGAACCTCGCTTGCAGCGACATCCAACGAAAATGGTCAAATCATAATAGTAAATGTTCCTGACGGTGTACAGGAAATACATTTTAGTTACGTAGGCTTTAATGAACGTATTGATACATTGGAATTTCCATTAAAGGACACCAGCGTTATTGAAATCTTACTCAAAGAAAGTTCAGAGGAGTTAGAGGAAGTGGTTATATCTTCTACAAGAAGTACAAGGAGCATACAAAATATTCCTACCCGCATTGAATTTATCGGAAGTGAAGAATTGGGCGAAAAAGGCAATATGAAACCTGGGGATATTCGTATGCTCTTGGCGGAAAGTACAGGTATTCACGTACAAACCACTTCGCCCACAAGTGCCAATGCAAGTATCCGTATTCAAGGACTTGACGGAAGATATACGCAAATCTTGAAAGACGGCTTTCCTATTTTTTCGGGTGCTTCAAGCGGATTAGGTTTGTTGCAAATTCCACCGCTTGACTTAAAGCAGGTTGAAGTTATCAAAGGTTCTACATCTACGCTGTATGGTGGTGGAGCAATAGCAGGTTTGGTAAACCTGATTTCCAAGACACCAACGGAAGAAAGGGATTTGCGTTTTCATTTAAACGGAACATCAGGTGGAGGTTTAGACATCAACGGTTTTTACGGACAGAAGTTTAAGAAAATCGGAACAACCATATTTGCTTCGCATAATAGAAACGGAGCTTACGACCCTGCAAAAATTGGTTTTTCTGCCATTCCAAAATTTGAACGTTTTGTACTGAACCCTAAATTGTTTGTTTATTTCAATGATAAAACAAAAATGAATTTCGGTGTCAATACAACTATCGAAAACCGTTTGGGAGGTGATATGCTTTACATCAAAGGTAAAGGAGATAACACACATCAATATTTCGAGAAAAATAAAACACAACGCTATTCCACACAATTTGTTTTCGACCACTTAATTGATGAAAAAAGTTCTTTTCAAATTAAAAATAGCGTGAGTTATTTTAACCGAAATACAACAATTCCCAACTATCAGTTTGAGGGAACACAAACCGCAACTTTTACAGAAGCAAATTATACCAACAGTACAGAAAAATCGGAATGGGTAGCAGGGGTCAATATTTGGACAGACAATTTTAAAGAAAAGCAGATTACTGCATTTCCGTTGAGGGATTACAGCCAAAACACATTCGGAGCTTTCGTTCAAAATTCTTTTAAGGCTACTGATTGGCTTCAATTAGAAGCGGGTTTAAGAACGGATTACGTGATAGATTACGGAGCTGTATTTTTGCCAAGAGTATCTGCATTGTTTAAGATTGCAAACGGATTGACTTCACGTATTGGAGGTGGATTTGGGTATAAAACACCAACCATTTTTACAGAAGAAAGCGAACGCCTACAATATCAAAATGTAATGCCTATTGACAACAAAATCAATAAATTGGAAAAAAGTTATGGAGCAAATGCAGACATCAATTACCGCACCTACATTGGGGAAGATTGGTCATTTAGCATAAACCAATTGTTCTTTTACACCTATCTGGATAATCCCTTGTTACTTGAAAACCCCTCTGCAAATCTGTATCAGTTCGTTAATTCTCCAGGTTATATTCATACTAAAGGAACAGAAACCAATATTAAAATTGGTTACGATGACCTGAAATTATTTTTGGGATACACTTATACAGATGCTCGATTAAACCAAAATGGAATGACTGTAGAAAGCCCGTTAACGCCAAAGCACCGCATTAATTCCATCCTGATGTATGAAATAGAAGACAAATGGAAAGTTGGTCTGGAAGCCTATTATTTCAGTCCTCAAAAACTGAATAATGGAACTACGGGCAAAGGTTACTTTATTACCGGGTTTATGGCTGAAAAGATTTGGGAAAGATTTTCTCTGTACATCAACTTTGAAAACTTCCTTGACACCCGACAAACACGCTTTGGTAGCATTTATACAGGAACAATAACCAATCCGGTTTTTAAAGACATTTATGCACCTTTGGACGGATTTGTGATTAACGGAGGAATAAAATTCAAGCTTTAAAACAAATGGAAAAAACCATATTCAATATAACTAAAATGGATTGCCCAAGCGAGGAGCAATTAATCCGTATGAAACTGCAAGACTTTGATACGGTAAAAGGATTGGAATTTGATATAGCCAATAGAAAATTGGACGTTTATCACAATGGAAACCCAGAGCCAATTTTTTTGGCTTTGGGAACACTGAACCTAAATACGACATTGGTTTCAACTGAAAAAAGCAATTTTGTTGTTGAAACAGATACAAGCAACAAGCAACGGAAATTACTTTGGATCGTGTTGATTATCAACTTCCTGTTTTTTGGACTGGAAATGTTGTTCGGTATTTTTTCAGGTTCAATGGGATTGATAGCCGATAGCTTGGATATGCTTGCAGACAGTGTCGTTTACGCATTGGCATTAATCGCTGTTGGTGGAACAATCGCCCTAAAAAACAACATCGCCAGATTTGCAGGATACTTCCAAGTCTTACTTGCTATTGTAGGTTTCGTTGAAGTGATCAGACGTTTTATGGGAATTGAAGCTATGCCCGATTTCAAAACAATGATTGTCGTTTCAGTTTTAGCATTGATTGCAAACGTATTTTGCCTTTATCTCTTACAAAAGAACAAAAGTAAAGAAGCGCATATGCAGGCTTCGATGATATTCACATCAAATGATGTCATTATCAATTCGGGAGTTATTGTTGCTGGTCTTTTAGTTAATTGGCTCAATTCAAGTTATCCCGATCTTATTATTGGAGCGCTTGTATTCCTAATTGTGGCAAAAGGTGCGTATCGCATTCTAAAACTTGTAAAATAATAATGAAGGTTAACAGAATTGTTCGTGAGAAAGCATAACACTGCGGATGAATTTCTTACTGAGAATTCATCTTGTTTTGCATATTTATTATTGGGTAGCATATAAAACAGCTACCCTTTTTTCATTTTATTACATGGTTATTGTTTCTGTTGTAGTACTCTGATTGTGATAATTTGGGCAATAAGACGTATTTGATTTCCATAGGATATACTTTAGCTCCAGAAGCTTTCTTTGAATGGCAACAATTGCTTTCATTTTAATGCCATGCCTTGAAGCCAATCTTAAGAAAATACATTTGAAGTTTTCATCGGTTCTGATTGCAGCCAATGCGGGGAAGTGCATTACTTTCCTTAAATTCCGATTACCCCGCTTGGATATTCGGGGTTTAGATTTCACAGAAGTTCCAGATGTTTTTTCCCTTACATCCAATCCAGCATAGCTTACCAACTGTCTTTTATTTTTTATTAATTCAAATCCGTTGGTTTCAGCGATAATGGTGACAGCAGTCAGATTTCCTATTCCTGGTATAGAAGTTATTACTTTCATCTTTTTAGCTATAGCTTCATCTCCTTTGATAAGTGCAGGAATTTCCTCCATTATTTCCTTTTCCTGCTTATCAATCATGGCAATTCTTTTCTTGGTACGTTTTATTGATTTTTCGCTAGATGTTGCAGAAGTACGCTCAGCATGTAGCTGATTTTTTAACATAGTCCGTTCCTGTACCAGTTGTTCTCGTTCTCGACAAAGCTGTCTCAAATCATTGAATATTTTTAATGGAGGTTGCCATACTTCTAATTGCCTTTCCAAGCCAAATCTTGCAATGGCTTGTGAAGCACTCTTGTCGGTAATAGTTTTTATGTCAAGTGTCCTTACATAATTACTGATTTTGTTTGGTAAAACGATACTAACTTGTTTTTGATTAGTGCAAAGGTAATAAGCTAAGGATTCATGGTAAACTCCGGTAGCTTCCATCACATACCGTACCTCTACATTAGTTAATGTTTGCTTATTTACCCATGATACAAGACTGGAAAATCCTTTTTGTGTGTTGGGAAATACTTTATAGGCATAAACTTCTATGCTTATCTGTTGATCCATTCGACCAAGCGATACAACTAATTCATTTTGTGCGACATCAATTCCTACTGTCTGTTTTAATAATACCTTCATCTTATCTGGTTTAGGTAAGTGATAACCTTTCTACATCTTTTCTCCTGAATGGATATACTGGCTATACAACCCAATGTTTGTGGGTGAATTCCTTACATTCTGTTCAGATTCTAAAAGGTAAAAGAAGAGGAGGCAGTTTCTTTTCTTGAATATACTATTAAGCTATTTAAAGCAAAATCTGCTCTCACTCTTCCTCACTTAGATTATATTATACAAACATAGGAGGTAAAAGAAGAAGAGGCAGTTTCTTCGCTTGAAAATACTATTAAGCTCTTTAAAGCAAAATCTATCTCACTTTTCCTCACTTAGATTATATTATACAAACATAGGAGAAGCAAAAGAACGTCTCTATATTGATATTGGATTTTAGATATTTCATAAATTTACAGTATCTTAACAACCGAAATAAATCTAACAATACAAAATATGCATTGCCTCAATTTTTGAGTTAGCTGCAACCATAAAAAAAACAACCGAAAAATTGAAGAGAATTAAGAAACACAAAAAAGCAAAAGAATTAGTTGACAGTTTTTACGAACAAGATTCTCATTGTTTAGTTATCCATTACTCCTGTGAAAGTTTTTATGACATAAAAGATGGTAAAACTCCAAGAATTACTTCAATAGCAGTAAGATATTTAACATCGGCACAAACAAAATCATTTTCAATTCATAAAATAGCCGAAATTAAAGGCATTGATTTTAACCAAATCGATAATAATTATGATGACTTAGAAAAAGAGATGCTTAGAGAGTTTTTTGATTTTGCTCAAAAACATTCAACCTTTAAATGGATTCACTGGAATATGCGTGATATAAACTATGGATTCGAGGCGATTCAATATAGAGCTACTGTTTTAGGAATTAAAAAGTTATTCGAGGTTCCAGATGATAAAAAATATGATTTAGCAAGAATTCTTATTGACATTTATGGTAAAAAATATGCTGATCATCCGAGACTTGTTTCTATTTTAGAACAAAATAAAATTTCTTCTAAAAATTGGCTCAACGGAGATGATGAAGCAACTGCATTTGAAAGCAAAGAATTTGTTAAATTACATCAATCAACATTGGCAAAAGTTGATGTTTTTGAAAACATTATAAAATTAACTGCTGAAGGTCAATTAAAAACAAAATCAAAACTTAAAGATATTTATGGAATTAGCCCTCAAGGAGTCTTTGAAATGGCAAAGGATAATTGGCTATATAGTTTAATATTCTTCTTAATTTCAGCTCTCCTGGGTGCATACTTAGGTAAACTATTTGAATAATATGGCAGCAGCTAACAAGGGTTTTGCAATAGTGGGGCAAAACGGCAAAGTTCAACGGTAGTTCTTCGACGGAACTTTTGTGCAAAATTGCAGATTTGTGCTTCGATCGCCCCACCATCGCAAAGCCCCGAAACGTTAGGCACAATTTAATACAACACTCATCAAATGACAATTAAAGGAACATGGTATATTTTAGGAAATGGAATTTATTTTGAAAAAGATGAACTGGAAATTTTACCATATTTAAAACTAAAAAAAATAAATAAATTATCAGTTTTCGAATTAGCTGGTTTAGGTGCAAAAGGTTTTCAACAATGGTCATTAATTGAACCTTTTTGTTATCTTAAAAACAACTTTGAAATTATTAGTTCTGAAAATGCTTCTACTTTTGGCTATGACATTTTAAACCGAGCTTGGTTATTAAATACGCTATTAGTTTTAAGAAAAAAAACAACTATAAATTCAGTTGCTTTATTAAATCAATCTTGGAATAATCTAAAAGAACTAAATGATGTTCAAGCAAATCTTTGTGATTACCATATAAAAATGCTAAAAATAAATAGCTTAAGTGAATTTAAAGTTGAAGACACAGATATTCAATGGCTTAAAGAACATTTTGAAACTGCAAATGTTTTAGCATTTAAACATGAAAAGTTTAGGTATTCATTGGAAGTTCTAAATTCTTGGCGATATTGCGTTGATTTAAAAAGTGCTATTGCAATAATTTGGGCAGCAATTGAAAGCATTGTTGATGTATCTTCTGAAATCACTTACCGTCTTTCATTAAGCATTTCTTCATTGCTTAATGACAGAGGAGAGAAAAGAATTGAAAAATTTAAAGAAATCAAAAAACTATATAGTCTTCGCTCAAGAGTTGTTCATGGAAGTAACATTAAAGAAGTAGATATTGAAAATGCTTTGGTAGGTTCTTTTAAATTACTTTCGGAGTTGGTAAATTATATGATTGAGAATAATAAAATGATATCTGAAAATGATTTTGAATCTGCTATATTTAAATAAACTGAAGCTAATAAGTGTTTGGGAAGATTACGAATTTTGTAGTAATTTCACGTTTACATTTTGATGAAATTTTATATTTAACAAAAAATAATCAGTTCCGAAGTTCGCAACCTCGGCAGGCGCCGGAACGTTAGCAACAATTTTATAAAAAAGCCGTCCAAAAAATTGAGAATAATTATTCCATAAATTTGGATCAAACTAATTAAGATAATGGAATATAACTTTTCAAAATTAAATGACAGAGAATTTGAAATTTTAGCAGCATCTGTTATTGCAAAAGAAAATAAAGTAAAAGTTGAGATTTTTAAGTCCGGAAGAGATGGCGGTGTTGATGGTAGATTCTGGATTGGAGATAAAAAAGAAGGTATTATACAATGTAAACATTATTTAGAAACTCCCTATGCTCGATTAATTTCAAAATTAAAAAACGAAGAATTAGCCAAAGTAAAAAAGTTAAATCCTAGTAAATATATTTTTCTTACCTCAAAAACACTTTCTAGATTAAATAAAATTGAAATTCTAAATATTTTCAAACCATACATTCAAGATGAAAGTGATATTTGGGGACAAGAAGATTTAAATTCATTCCTATCTAAAAGAGAAAATCAAGATGTTGTCGAAAGAAACTATAAACTTTGGATTACTAGTACAAGAGTGTTAGATATTCTATTTAACAATGCAATAAAAGGTAGAAGTCAATTTACGATACGAGAAATTGAAGAAAATTCTTATAGATATGTAGTTACTGCAAATCATAATAAAGGATTTAAAATTTTAGAAGAAAATAATGTTATAATTCTGACTGGTGAACCAGGTATTGGTAAAACTACACTCGCTGATAATTTGTCAATTCTATATACAGCAAAAGGTTATGAATTTTGTGATATAGAAGAAAATATAAGCGAAGCTGAAAGTTTGTATCGCGACAATGAACAAAAAAATATTCTTTTTTATTGTGATGACTTCTTAGGAAGTAATATTTATGATGCCATTAATAATAAAAAGGATTCTCATATTGTCAAATTTATTAATAGAATTAGAAAAGATAATAGTAAAAAATTTATTCTTACATCACGAACAAACATTTTGAATAAAGCTTATAGTTTAAGTCATATTTTTCAAAATTTAAAAATAAGAGAAAACGAATTCCTTCTTACGATTGAACATTTAACTAATATAGATAAAGCTAAAATTCTATATAATCATATTTATCATTCACAATTACCAAAAGAATTCATTGATGTAATTTATAAAGATAAAAGATACAAAGACATAATCAAACACCGGAATTTTAATCCTAGAATTATCGAATTTATAACCGATTCTTCTGTTATTGGTGATATTAAATCAGAAAACTATTGGTCATATATTCTTCAAAGACTCAATAACCCTGAAGTAATTTGGGAAGGATATTTTCAAAATCAAACTGACGATTTTGTACGAGCTCTTACATTTTTAACAGTTTTTAATAATGGTAAAATATCTGAGGATAATTTGAGGAATTCTTATAATACTTTTTTAAGTATTCATCCGTTAAATTTTGGAGATAATTCTGACAAAAGTTTTGAATCTGTAAGAAAACTGGTTACAAAATCATTATTGAATAGAAATCAAGTTGGTGACGAAAAATATGAATATGTTCTATTTAATCCTTCAATTGCAGATTTTGTATTAGGTGCATACTCAAATGAAATTGATTTAATTTGTAATATTCTAAAGTCTTTAAATTCAGAATTATCAATAGATTATTTGCACACTATATTGAGGAATAACAAAATAAATAAAGTTCATACTAGTAGAATACTTGAAAACCTATTTGATTTCTTCTATGAAAGTAAACTTAAAGATGAGGATTATGATTTTTTAATCGCCTTAAGTTATATTGACTTTTTTGATGATGTAATAAATAGAAGGTTGGAAAACTTTTTGAACATTATAATAAATGCGGATAAACCAAGTGGTGAGAGATTATGGGAACTATTATTCATATTGACAGAATTTGAACCCAAAATTAAATTTCAAAATTTCGAATTTCTGCACGGTTTTATTGATGATGATGATGATGAAGATACATTAAAAAGATTATTAGATTTTGTTGATGAAAATGATATTGATGATGAAAATATTCTAATGCAAATTAATATTTTACTTGATAAATACTTGCTTGGCATCGTTAATGATAATGATTTGGATATAAATTATTCCAAACACATCACAAATACTTACAACTATTATGATGATTCTTATGAGGTAGATGTTGATATAAATGGTATCGAAGATGAGATAAGACAAAATCTTGATTCATTTCTAGACGACTTTAATAAGAACGTACTCAATAAAATATCTTTTTCAACATCAGCCATATTATCGAGTATTGATATAGATTCAAAAGTAAATAGATTTTTAGAAAATTATGAACCTGACTATGATCGGGAGAGTCACGGGGGGGGGTATTCTGGAGGTTCAAGTGAAGATGATATCGATGCAATATTTGAACGTTAATTACTTATAAAAAAAAATGTCGGTAACAAAGGTTTTGCGTCAGACGGGCTGAAGTGGAAAATTCATCGGTAGTTTTTCAATTGCACTTTAGTAATAAAACCAGCTTTTGAACTTCGATTTTCCCGCCCTGCTTACTAACAAAGAAGGATAGTTATTTGAAAAAAGCATTTGCAATTACTATATTGTAATATGTGATATATTTGTTCTAAATTTCTATGAAGAAGAATTTAAATTTTTGAATTGGGATGAGATGTAATTTTCATCCCAATTCTTGGTTTTAGACCTAGTCTATTATAGCACATTCCTAAAAAATAATGCATAAGGATTTTCTTTAAATCTGAACTTCAGACTTAGATCTAATTAGGTATATTTGAATATCTATAAAAAAAAGCGAAGACTTAGGAATTAACCAATTATAAATTTAAAGCACCAATGGAAAAACTCAAAACAATCCAACAGTACAGAATAAATAAGGTAAGGACATCTCCCGATCAAAGCGGATTAACGTTTAAGGAGCACGGAAAGTCAGCTAATATAAATGATTATACAGATCGCGAAATAAGTGAAATGTTATTTGGTATCTACCGGGATAAAAAGATACTGTTGGTTGACGGAGACTACTTTATCAATCTGGCAGATGTCGTTAAATCCGAATGTGTATTAGCTTCTGTTTCCTATATTAAAAAACCTACGCTAAACGACTATAGGAATAATTCACATAATACGATCGACAATATACGTACCTTTTTTGTAGAAGATTATTTTCTGATCACTAAGACCCCGATCGAGGGACTAACCAAACACAAAATAACAAGATATCTTAACAAAATTGGATCCCTAACAAAAGGTAGGGGACAGAATGCGAGACATCACAGTATCGCAAATGATTATAAATCACTTCAAAATGGCTATCCTAAGGATTTATTTCATCCGATCAAAAGATACATAAACGGATTATTCTTTGAGAATGATTATAAAATAGCTGATTTCGAAGTAATAAGCAATATCCATATAAGTGCCAAGTAAGAATACTTGTTGTTCATGTGATCACAAACTACCAAGATAATAAAAAATCAGAGAACCTACTGCTGCTTGTCTTAAGCAGTATTATAGGAACTTTTTAGTATTATTCTTTAACGCCATAATTTCGGTTTTCAAATCACGAAACATACTGATCACCGTCTGATTATCCAGATTGAAATCTTCGGAGGTAAATTCTTTTGTAGCGATACTACACGCATATTCCCATACCTGTACAATATCCGTAAAGTTTATTGCATAAGGCTCATAAAGCGGATTATCCGCGCAGACTGTTAAAGCTTCGCCTTCCATTTTCAGAAGACGTTTGTAAGTAATCCCCTCACTTCTTGTTATGAACACGTAAGTTTTCCCTGTTTTAAAACCGGTGAAATTTTCGAGATACCGCCCAATGATATAAGTACCTTCCTTATGTGGCGGCATGCTGTCTCCGTCGGCAGGAAAAGCCCTGTATTTTCCTGCGCCAAGAAATGGCAGCGATATGGTCTGAAGGTTTTCAATATATTCCGGATCACTGTAACCGCCAAGGTAACCCATTGATGCTTTATGAGGGATGATCTCTATTGGATTTTCTCCTCCAGCGTCTACCTGAATCGGTAATAAAATTCGGTTGTCGGGCAGTTCCATAATTTCTTTTAGGGGAATTCGCCTTAGGTCTACTGATATCAGCAGATCGATACTTACATGGTAATAACGTGAAATCTTAAGCATAATTTCTAAAGGTGGTTCGGTTGCCCCATCTTCATATTTTGCGTAACGTCCTCTGGTAATTAAAAGTTCGTCAGCTACCTTCTGTTGCGAGAAACCAAGCTGACTTCTCAGGAACCGCATATTTTCTGATAAAATTGACATTGCTATAATTTATATCAACAAATATAATATTTTTTGATAAAATACATACTAATTTTGTTAGCAAATAAAATGAGGATTCAGAAAATGGAGCGGGCAATAGTACATATGGATATGGACACTTTTTTTGTGTCGTGTGAGAGACTGAACAACGATAAACTCCACGGAATACCAGTAATAATCGGTGGTGGAGAACGGGGTGTTGTAGCCTCATGTTCTTACGAAGCCAGGTATTTCGGGGTACGTTCGGCAATGCCGATCAAAATGGCCCTGCGTTTATGCCCGGAAGCGAAAGTTATCAAAGGAGACATGGAAATGTATTCCAAATTGTCCCATACCGTTACCGAAATTATTGAAGAACAGGCACCCGTTGTTGAAAAGGCAAGTATTGACGAACATTATCTTGACATCAGCGGCATGGACAAGTTTTTCGGAGCCTACAGATGGACGGAAGAGTTAATGCAGTCGGTAACCAAAAATACGGGCCTACCTGTTTCATTTGCATTATCAGTTAATAAGACGGTGGCAAAAATTGGTACGGGCGAAGCCAAACCTGACGGAAAAAAAGAAATCAGCCAGAATATGGTACGTGATTTTCTAAATCCATTATCCATTAAAAAAATTCCCGGAGTCGGCGATGCTTCCTTTCAGCTACTTTCGCGGATCGGCATCAGACAGATTCATACTCTGGCAGAAATGCCCATGGAAGTACTACAGCAGATGATCGGCAAAAACGGAATCGACCTCTGGAAAAAAGCGAACGGGATTGATTATGCCCCTGTGGAACCATACACGGAACGTAAATCGATTTCTACCGAACACACTTTCACTCAGGACACCATTGACATCCCTAAACTGCGGGGTCTCATAAACGGTATGGTAGAAAAGCTGGCTTTCCAGTTGAGGTCGGAACAGTGGCTTACTTCTACGGTAGTAGTAAAAATACGATATGCCAATTTCGACACCGAAACAAGGCAATGCCGTGTTTCTTATACTTCAGCTGATCATACACTTGTAAAAGCAGTATTGGAATTGTTTGACAAGCTTTATAACCGTCGTATGCGTATCCGCCTGATAGGTATTCGGTTTACGGGGCTTGTAAGAGGAAGTCTGCAAATCAATCTTTTTGAAGACACTCAGGAAATGGTCGCTTTGTATCAGGCAATGGATAAGATAAAAAATCGATTTGGTTACAATACAGTGGGCCGGGCTTGTGGATTTAATTTTACGTCAAAGGAGGGACAATAATCTATGTATCTGAATTGTCATTCATTCCATAGTTTACGCTATGGAACAATTTCGCTGAAATCATTAGTAGAAGAGGCTAAAGTTTTCAATATTACTTCATTGGCATTGACCGATATTAATACTGTAACCGGTATTTATGACTTTGTAAAGGAATGTCAAAGCGCTGGAATAAAACCGATTGTAGGTATGGAATTTCGCAAAGAAAATAAACTGCTTTATATCACGCTGGCTAAAAAACGGGAAGGTATAGCTGAAATTTGCCAACTGTTGACCAAACATAACTGTGAAGGAGAAACCCTACCCATTCAGGCTCCTACTTTTAATGAGGTAATAACGATTTATCCGATCCAACAGGTACCTGATGTTTTAAAGGAAAATGAATACATAGGCATTCGCCCTGAACAGCTCAACATGCTGGTTAGGCCACAGTGGTCTGCTGTAATTGATAAAATGGTCATTCTTCAACCTGTTACAGTTTCGAGCAAACTACATCATAATCTTCACCGGATCCTACGGGCAATAGATAAAAATGTTATTCTTTCAAAATTATCTGAGGCTGATTTTTGTGGCACGGAAGAAAAATTTATGCCTGTAAATGACCTGCTGGAAATATATAAGGAATATCCGCAGATTATAGCTAATTCCAAGGAAATAATAGAGTACTGCAATTTTGAATTTGATTTCGATACTCCTAAAAACAAGAAGTATTACACTGTGGACAAACAAAGTGATATGAAACTGCTCAGGAGTCTTGCTTTTGCAGGACTGAAGAAAAGGTACGGAGAAAACAATACTACTGCACTGCAAAGAGTGGAGAAGGAGCTTAAAGTTATCGATACTTTAGGTTTCTGTGGTTATTTTCTCATTACCTGGGATATTATCAGGTTTAGCAACAGTATGGGTTTTATGCATATCGGTCGTGGAAGTGGAGCGAACAGCATCATAGCCTATTGTCTTGGCATCACAGATATTTGTCCTATTGAACTGGACCTGTATTTTGAACGGTTCTTAAATCTTAACCGTAAAACCCCACCTGATTTTGATATTGACTGGAGCTGGCAGGAACGTGATACGGTGCTGCAATATATCTTTGATCGTTATGGAAAGGATCATGTTGCTTTTTGCGGAACAAATGTTGAATTTAAATACCGGTCTATTTATCGTGAGGTTGGAAAAGTTTTTGGACTTCCAAAGGAGGAACTGGATGCGTTAGCGACCTCTCCTATCGATCGCCATGACGATAATTCGGTTGTAAAGCTTGTTCACAAATACGGAAAAATGCTTGAAAAATATCCGAATCAGCGAAGCATGCATTCCTGTGGAATCTTGATTTCTGAGGAGCCTATTACAAACTTTACCGCTTTGGAAATGCCTCCTAAAGGATTTCCCATTGTACAATTTGATATGCACGTTGCAGAAGAAATAGGTCTTGAAAAATTTGACATCCTTAGCCAGAGAGGAATCGGAACGATTAATGACACCGTTAAATTGGTAAAAAAGAACCAAAATATTTCGGTGGACATTCGCAATACAGCAATGTCTAAAAATGAAGAACTTTGTAACGAGCACTTGAGCAAAGGAAATACCATCGGCTGCTTTTATATTGAATCTCCTGCGATGCGTGGGTTGTTGCGCAGATTAAAATGCGATAATTATAAAACCCTTGTTGCGGCTTCATCTATTATCAGACCGGGAGTTGCCCAATCAGGTATGATGAAGGAATATATTTTTCGTCACAATCATCCGGATCAATTTGAATATTTCCATGACGTATTTAAAGAACATTTAGGAGATACCTATGGCATTATGGTATATCAGGAAGATGTTATTAAAATTGCGATGCACTTTGGTGGATTAACCGCAGCTGATGGTGATGTGTTACGTCGTGCAATGAGTGGAAAAGGACGATCGCTTTCTGCTCTGCAAAAGGTTAAAGACAATTTTTTTGCTTCCTGTAAAGACAAAGGACATCCAGAAGTACTAAGTCAGGAGGTATACAGGCAAATTGAATCTTTTGCTGGTTATTCTTTTTGTAAAGCGCACTCTGCCTCATACGCAGTTGAAAGCTATCAAAGTCTTTACTTGAAAGTCTACTATCCCGTAGAATTCATGGTAGCAGTTGTTAATAATATGGGTGGATTTTACCGTACTGAAGTATACGTGCATGAAGCTCGTATGTCCGGAGCAAATATACTTAACCCCTGCGTCAATAAAAGTGAGTATACAACTACGTTGTATGGTAAAGACGTTTATCTTGGTTTTATTCATTTACAAAGTCTAGAAGCAAAAATAAGCAGATTCATACAGGAAGAGCGCGAACAGAATGGCGATTACAGATCACTTGAAGATTTTGTAAACCGTATCCCAATTGGTATCGAAGGGGTACAGATTTTAATATTTATGGATGCCTTTCGCTTTACCGGAAAAAATAAGAATGAACTTTTGGTTCAAGCTAGGTTGTTGTTAGTCAATTTTAAACCTGAAAATAGAGCTCTTTTATTGCTACAGGAACCAGCCAAAGAATATAAGCTGCCTGTTTTGGAGCGTTCACAGTTTGAAGATGCGTTTGATGAAATAGAATTCCTTGGTTTTCCGGTGTCCTGTACTCCTTTTGATTTGCTTAAAACAAGCTATAGAGGTACAATTATGGCTTCCGATCTTGCTAATTATCATAAACAAGAGGTAAAGATGCTTGCATATCTGATTTCTAGAAAACATGTTCCCACTAAAAGAGGAACTATGTATTTTGGTACCTGGGTGGATGTACAAGGAAATTATTTTGATACGGCTCATTTTCCTAATTGTCTTGAAAATTACCCCTTTCAAGGAGGCGGGTGTTATTTAATGCTTGGAGTAGTGGAAGTAGACTATCATTTTCCGACAATCACAGTATTGAAGATGGTAAAGATGCCTTTTATTCCCGATCCTCGTTATTCTCACGATAGAAAACGTGAATTTGATGCCCATAGACAGATTAAAGAAGATGTTTCAATGACGCATCGTAAGCCATATCCTCAGGAGCATGAAATTGGTTTACCTCGAAAGAAGATGTAACCCAACACTAATTTTAAATTAGAAAAGGGAATTAATATCACAATATTTGAAAAGCTACTATATTAAAATTTTTCACTAAAAGACAATAATTCCTTTTTTAATTGGAGATACTGAAGATCTAAACCTAATAAGTATCCTTTCATACACCAAGAAATACTTTTGTTAACAATGTTTTTAACAGAGGGTATTCCAGTTGATAGCCTTAGTAAAATGATTCGCAATAAAAATATTCCAACCACAAAGATTTATAACAAAATCACGAGTCAGAAAATTAGTACGAATATGGATTTAGTATCACATAAATTCAAATCAGTTAAGGATGCCTTTATGCTTCTTTTCTTTTCAAACAGGGACTAAAGAAAAAAGCAAAAGAATGTCGCTTGGTAGGAAATGATAGTTTGAAGCAAATTATCATAAAACATCATTTTTTTGCATAAATTAGCAAAAGGCTTGAAGATTTGTTTGTGTTTCAGATAGATTGCAGAATTTACGTTCAATTTAATTGATACTATAAAATACTTTAAAGCTTTTGCTCACTTAATTTCTAACCAAAAACGCAAATGTATTTATCTTATATAAAAGTTGAGAATTATAAGGGAATAGAATCAATCGAAACAGAATTTGACCCCAAATTAAATATAATTATTGGGGAAAATGGATGTGGTAAATCTGCAATAATAGACGCTATACGTCTCTTATATAATATTGGAGAACCTATTAGAGAAATATCTGTTTCATCGGACGATTTTCATCAAAAGACAATTGATAACGGAAGAAACAAAACTATTCAAAAGACTTCACTTATTACGATAACATATATTTTCAAAGGATTATCAATAGCACAGAAAGGAGCTTTCTACGAATATATGGTAATTGATCCAAATAAGATTGAAGAAGATTATGCTAAAATTTCTATTTCTTACGAAGAGAAAGATGGTAAATATCCGAATTTTTCATATAATACAGGAAATATTGATGGTCAAAAGGCCGATTACAAAACATTTGAGCTGTTCCAACATTACTATTTAGGAGCATTGAGGGATAGTACTAAAGATTTATTGAGTACTCGTAATAATATTTTAGGGAAAGTTATCAGAAGATTTGTAAAGAGGGAGAAGTCTGAGTCCGAAATTGAACAAATTATTAAAGATGCTAATTCTCAATTGTTGAGTCGCGATGAGGTCAAAAATACCAGAGATGGTGTTAACACCAATCTTGAAAGTATTTTTAAAAAAGTCATTGATAATAAAATTGGGGTTAGAATTGAAGAAGCAAAGACAGAATATATTGTTAATGCTATTAAACCCTATCTTCCCCATGATAGATCCACATTAACGGATGAAGGATTTCACTTATGGCAAAATAGTTTGGGTTTAAACAATCTGATATACATAGCAGTTGTTCTTGGTGACATAAAAGAGCAAATTAAAGATAACGGTCTTCCTCATTTCGCCTTATTAATTGAAGAACCTGAATCTCATCTGCATCCTCAATTACAATTAAGCCTTTATAACTTTCTCAATAATGCAAATGCTACCGAAAATAGTCAGTTATTTATAACTACTCATTCACCGACTTTAACTTCAAAAGTTCCTCTGAAGAACCTTATTCTTTTAGATTGTGGTAAAGCGACAAAACTTGATAAACAATTTCAAAATAGAGAATCTGAAAAAATAATTGAAGATACCACGAAAAATAAAGAATTGTTAAATCCTGATTTTGAAAATAGGATGAAGAAGCTTCAGAGATATATCGATGTGACGAAATCTCAACTTTTATTTGCAAAATCAATTTTGTTCGTCGAAGGAATTTCAGAAGAACTATTGCTTTCAGCGTTTACTTTTTTGGAAGACTATAAATTGGAGGATTATAGAACCGAAATTGTTAATGTAAAAGGGACATCATTCTATCCTTTTCTATATCTTTTTAATAATTCAAATCTATTAGAACGAATTAACAAACCTATATCTATTATTACAGATGATGACAGATTTACAGATTCAAAAAAATCTGAATATAGCTTTGATAATTTGATAAATGACACTAATATTCTTGATCTATTAGATGATTCTATTCAAAAAGGTAATGCTGTATCACGAATAAAAAACTTGAACTCTGTTAAAAATAATGCGGATAACATTCAAATCTTTGAATCATTTAAAACATTAGAATATGAAATTGCATTGCATAATGTAAATGCTGACAGAAGAAATTTTAAAAACAACTTTTTAGTACAATATTTGGATATAACAGAAAATGCCAAAATCAATAAAATTGTTGCTTATTTAGCAACATTTGTAGCAGATTTGATGACAGATGAGCAAAGAAGAAAAGTTGCTATTCTTTTATGGAAAACATTCCCCGCTAAAGCTGAGTTTGCACAAGACCTTTCAATTCATTTGCTGGATAATTTGGAAGATGCAAAGGCATCATTTATAGTTCCAAAGTATATATTAAATGCCTTAACTCATTTAAAAAACGGATTATAATGTATTTTGAAAATGAGGAAAGATTAGCTTATCTACAAGCTAGGGGAAAAGTCATTCTGAATGCCTGTCCAGGTAGTGGAAAAACAACCACTATTGCGAAGAAGATATTAAATTTAGAAACTTCAAAAGAAATCGGAGGTCATTCGGGTGTAGCTTGTTTGTCGTTCACTAATTCTGCGAAAGATGAAATTAATGAAGCATATAGAAAACTAAGTGGCAAATCACTGCAGTTTCCTAACCATGTATCAACTATTGATAGTTTTATAAATAAATTTATTACACTTCCTTTTTATAACTTGCTTAATCGTGATTTCAATAGACCAAAGATACTTGATCATACAAATATCTTGGATGATATGTGGAAAACAACCTACGTGAAGAATGGAAAAATACTGGATGGTTTATTACGACCTTTGAATAATTCAGAATATAAAGCTAAAAATAATCGAAGTATTTTTTATTTGTATCCTCCAAGCGACATAAGAATTGAGCCTGATGGTACATATTCAATTAGAGGTAATCAACCATCTGTTGATAAGGTAGATAGAGAGAACTTTAACAGATATTGCCAGCTAATTAAAAGTAAGCAATTTACAAAAGGGCTTATATCAACCGGAGACTCCGCATATATTGCACTACATTTATTAAAAAAGAATCCAAAAATCTGCCAGTGGCTTAGTTTAAGGTTTCCTTTTATTATAATTGATGAAGCACAAGACAATTCTCTAATGCAACACGCCATATTTGAAGAATTGGTAAAACAAGGTTTAAAAAATATCGAATTAATTGGAGACCCTTATCAAAGTCTGTATGAATGGAGGGATGCAAAACCTGCTGAATTTTTAAGAAAATATGAAAGCGATCAAACGTGGCAATCGTATGACTTGACAGACAATAGACGTTCACCTCAAAGTATCATTGATGTTTTTTCTAAGGTTAGGCGATCAGAAGATTTAGCAATTAACAGTGTTGATTGTCAAGAAATAAACAATTCGGTCATAGTTTATAAATATTCAAGTACTAATCACCAACTAATAATTAAGCATTATGATGATTATTGTGCAACAAAAAAACACCTTAATAGCTATATTGTAGTTAGAGGGAATTCACTCAAAGATTCTTTGCTAGGAAAGAAATTGGAACAAAGACCTTGGGGTACAGAATTACCCACAGATATTATTCATGCTAAAAATCTTTATATCAGTGGTGATATTAAAAATGCAATAAAAGAAATAAGAGTAATTAGTATTCAACTCATTTATGCAGATATTACAAATTATCATATACTAAAGGATATTGAAAAGGAAAAGAGTGTTGATGCTCACTTCAATTCTTTAATGATGACCCTCTTAGATGAGTTACCTGATTTTAGTAAAACTATTCAAGACTGGACAATACAAACTCAACTCTTCCTAACGAATAGATTGGAACTTACTTATGATGTTGACTTTAATCTACGAAATAGAAAATCAAAATATTTCGAAAAATCTACATTATTGGAAACTGTGAGCCAGCATTTTAAGAAATCTTTTTCTGCGTTCAATATTCCCATTACCACAATACATCAGGTAAAAGGCCAAACCTTAGACTCAATTCTTGTTTTCTTCAATGAGAAAAGGCATAAGGATAATATTATATTTGAAAATATATCAAATAATGACAATCTTTTTCCTGATGAAACTAGAAGATTAATATATGTAGCCTTATCTAGACCGAAATATCTATTAGCAATGGCATTTCCGGACGCGATACCAGATATAGAGCTTAAAGAGAAATTTGGTGAAACGATAAGAATAGTGACACAAGAAGAATTGATATAACACTACTTAATATATGTTTGATGATAGCTTAAAAATATACACAGAACGACTTATTGAAAGAATAGGAAGTAATCATAGAGAATTGTTCGTCCCTGTAAAAGTTGAGAAATACGCTAAACCAGGAAATTGTTTTCTAAATGTTCAGCAAAAAGTGAATGATGACGGAGGGTCAATAATTTATGGTTGGTCGGTCCTCAATGGAGATTTCTTAATGGAAGCAGAAAGACACGCTGTTTGGAAATCACCTAACGATGAACTTGTAGATATTACACCAAGCACACAAAATTTGGATTTTACTTTTTTTATTCCGCAAGAGTTGAATTATATAGGACAATTTATTGACAACGTAAGAATTAACAAAACTGAAAATGAAGTAGTTGATCATTGGATTATTATATTATCACTAAGGAGTAAAATTTTTAATACCGCTTCTAGAAAAGGTGACTACATTGAGATTCCAAAACATATGCATACCTTATATTATAGATATGAAAATCTAAACAATTGTTACTACTCATTTTTGACTTATGGAGGGGGGGCGGCAACAAATTGTTTTTGTAATAGTAGCAAACCTTATAGTAGATGTCATTCGCTCACCATTCAAAAAGATTGTCAACGAGATAGTAAACGAATAGATTATTTACAAAAAAAATATACACTAAAATAGTGCTGTCATAAATTAGTAAACAGATGCTAACATATAACGAACTTATAGAACTACGAGACAAATTAGTAAATGGTGAAATTCAATTAGAATTTGCAAAAGCTCAGTATTGGAATGATTCCAAAGAAGGACAACGCTCTTGGAATACGAAAGATTGGAAAGAAAGAAGATCGAAATTTATTAAAGACAAATGCGAAATATGCAGTAGCACTGAAACATTAACAATACAACATCATTCTCATCCAAGAAAATACTCCGACTATTTAAGAGAAATAACAAGAGGATATACTAAAGACTTCATAGACAGCAATCAAGAAATTAGTAAATCTGATTTGACAGATTACGTGTTAAAAAAATATGATTATGACCCTGTTCCACTGTGTTCAAATTGCAATAACAAAAATCCAAGCGTTAGGGTAAGGAAAACGCCAAAATATCGCTGCGCAGATTGCAAGCACGAATTTGATGAAGCAATTTTCAGATCGGCAAATGAACTCATTTCTATTTTTTTTGAAAATGAAGATGCCTACGAAGTTCAAGACAAATGCTTTGTTTCAAAGGATAAATGGAAAAATAAGAACAATCTATTTAATATCCGATATTGGTTACAAAGAGAACGTGCTAAAAATAAGGATGCAGAGCAGATTGATAAAGATGCTTTTTTACTTCATGTAAATGACTGTATTAAATATCTTTCCTTTGAAGATGCAATAACTGCTTGCAGAAACTGCGCCTATAATTTTGATATCAAAAAAATGGAAATTTGTCCTCAATGTACGAAACATTATAAACAACTTCATTATCCAACCTGTATCGATTGTTTGCCAGAAGAAAAACGAAAAGCGTCTTTAGAAAGCATGCAATTCGGGAAGGAATGGCATGAAATGCATAAAAATCTGGGAATTGACTAATTATAATAATTAACTTTTTCAAACTTTTCCGATAGCTTTTCAGGATATTAGGGGAAAGCCCGTTTGGTGATAATTACCAACTTACACACATCTTCGCCTGACAAGTAAATTTCGCGAATCGTTAAATGACGGTAGTTTTTCAATATTTCTTCGATACGGTTTGTCAACTGCATTATCAACTCCTGATGGGTGATGATTTCTTTAGTGTCATCAGCCAGTAAATCCATTGTCATCCGTATTGTACGGATGTCTAGCTTCAAATAAAGCTAGTGCATCTTAAAATTTATAATAATTCTTGCGGCTGAGTTTGTAATAAGGCAATATTTCTTTGTCTTTCTAGGTATTAGAAGTCTCTTAGTTATGTTCATCATCAGACAAAACTCCTGATTATCAAGCCAATTTTTCATTCTTTGAAAAATGAAGTGTATTTTATCTTAACATTTTCAGTCATTTGCAGAAAGTCTCCTCAATTCATTATTAATTCTCTCCACTGTGGACTTCTGTATTGCGAGAACTTTCCATAGTCTCCTAATTTTTCCGTGGAAGTCTAATTATAAAAGTTTTTCTAAGGGCTTTGACTACGCTCTATTTATTCGCGCTGAAAGGCAGTGTTTGACTTAAAAAAACGGTACAGCCTCCGAACGACTGTACCGTTATTTCTTCTGCTTATTAATCTCACTTCTATATGCGTGGAAAATAAAACAATTTATTTTCCACCAAATTCTTTCCATTTATTTAGTTGTTTAAGAGGGTCGCCAATTGCTCCTATAAACAATAAATTTTTGTCTACTAATGGTTTTGCAATCACTTCAATTAGCTGTCTGTTTATTAATGTTTCGTGAGCTCCTGTATCAGAACGAACTACAAGTTTTGGTGCATCATAAACAACATTGCCAAATTCATCTACAATTAGATTATTCATTTTATAAATTAGGTCTGCAAGAAAGGCTGTACTAAGCGTAGGACGTAAGTATTGAATGGTTTTATCATCATTTATTATTTCAACTTTAAATTCTTCCAAATCGTAGGTTTCTAATAAACCACAAGTCATAAAAGCTTCAGAGCTATCTAGGGTTAAAGTATTTATTCCGTCTGTAAATATGGCTGATATTTGATTTCCATACTCATTATGTCGGATAGAGTTAATCGTTGCAGATTTTGAAAATTCACATTTGATAATTAAATTAGGGTTAGGTGTTAAAATATATTCATTCCATACAACATTTCTCACTCCATCAATTGCAGCCTGATGGGTTACGTTTAAGGAAGTTGAACTCCTGTCGTCTTCAATAATAGCCCAAAAGGCATTTTGTCTTGCTCTCAGAAACCTGATTGCAAATAGTAGTGGAAACCCCATTAAATCAGATATATTTCTGAGCTTTTTTAGTCGGCTTCCACCAATCTTAAAGTTGTCTTTTTCTGTTGATTTGACTTCTATTAAACATTTGTATTCTCCGAAATCTTTTGAAGATTTGCGATTAACTGCATTTCCCATTTTTAGATTTACAAATAGATCAGGAACAATATACTCACCCCGTATTAATGGTCGCTGCTCTAATCCGATGATATGGGTAGCTGTGCCAAGCAGTTTGGTGAGCATAGAAAACTCGTCTTCTTCTGAAAGACCATTAACAGCGCTCATGACACTTTCTTCCCCTCCTTCTTGGATATATAATTTTTTTGTTTCTTCAAACTGCGCTGGCGTGGCAACAGCTTTAATTGATTTTAAAGCCTTTGCTAATTCTATTCTTGTAACATCTGCACTCATAGATATAATAAATTATTTTTGTTCTGTATATATTAAATGAGAGCGCTACGTTTTGGTTGATTTTATCCTAATGGTTATTTTTGTACCTGTGCGGTTTTAGGTTCATTTCTTTTTTCTCACGGGAATAGACCCATAATAACGATAGCAAGAATCTAATCGAGGCGAATACTACCCATTTAAGAACGTTTTCACTCAATTTAATGGAACCGAACTTTAGTAAGATGTGAAACCCTCTACTCCCATACGACTGCAACTGTAAAAATTTCTCGGGTTAAGTCAATAATGCAACCAAAAATATTCGCGCAATAAACAATGATGCAACTATATCCGCACATTGTTAATTTATAATTATAAATTTAAGAAATATTGATTAACCAGCAAAATACTCTTAAGCTTACGCTATAACATAAAACGGCTTACCAATACGATAAGCCGCTTTTAAGAAATAACACACTACTATTAATCAATACTATTAAATTCAAAACTCAATTGATTTTCATTTCCGAAACTATCGCTGATCCAAACATTAAATGCCTGCGATACGGTAGATTTGGAAGTATAATACAATCTGAATTGTGTTTTCTCGAGCGGATACAGATCGTTTAGTATATACGGTTGGTCATCATAATAGCGAAGAGTGCCTTTCCCATCAAACTGGAAATATCTCAAGTAATAATCAGCTTCATTGAAACTTCCCGAACGTTCGATTGTAATCCGTATTTCAACAGTCTGTCCACTTGATATTTCTTTTGGTACCGGCATTACTTTTATCTCAAAGGGATAATTTTGCTGTATTTCCAGCTCTTCACTGTCACATGAAATACACGTGATGGATGCTATGAGCATTATCAGGATCACAGCTAGTGCCTGAAACTGAAGCCTGTATTTTTTATAGAGTAATTTCATTGTTTTCTAGTGTTAAAAGTTAAACCTAATTCCCATACCCGCAGACGGCCGTAACTGCTGTAAATCCGTACCCCATAAGACCTTTGTGCGGCATTGCAGAAGGAATACAAAACGATCCGAGAGATAAGTTTCAAAAGTAATGCGTCCTCCTGCTCCGTAAATGAAGTTGTCTTCACTCAGTATCTTTGCTCCATCATATAAGATTGATTCCCCACGGTTGATGCTTTCGTAACCGATTACGCCTGTTATACCTAAATTCAGGGTTATGTTCTTAAGGGCATCGCCTAGTAAAAAGAAACTGTAACCACCCTCGGCGGCAAAAGTTTCCTGCGGTATGCGGATCTCTTGGTACCCGTGGTATTGGTGAGTATATTCTAAAGCCCACAGCTGATAATTACCGTTATTACCGTTCACGGTCATAGTGGTACTGATGTAATAATCATTGCCAATCTTGTCATCGGATAATATGCCTGTGCTTATTTCCAATCCTTTCTGGTTTGGGAGCATCCTTTGTGCCTGACTGGAAGTAATGCCTGTTAAAACCAGCATCACAGTATAGATGTAATTTTTCATGTTCTTGTAATTTATCTTAATTGAGCTATTAAAAATTTAGGTGCATATCGTTTATCAGTCGGGCTTTTATCAGGTCTGAATTTTCCACTTCAAGCGTTTGATGCCTGCCACCGTTGTTCTCGAAAATTTCTATTAGCAGTATTTTGTCATCAGAAATGGTAAACTGGTCTAACAGAAACACGTTTTGCTCTATTGCTTTCCCAGCAATCTCATTAAGTGGCTTGTAGGTACGGAGCGGTATCATTGATTTTTCCTGTACCACGGTTCGTTTGGCGACTTTCTTATCCACTACCTTAAAATTGACAAAGTCAATGTGGAAAGGTACGTTGGTACGGTTTTTTACCTCGGTATGGAAATAATATTTGCCATTGTGTATGTAAATACCTTTGAGGATAAACTGGATGCCGAAACTTTTTGCCCCGATATGCTTTATAATACGGCTATTCTTATTGTATATAGTTTCCAATAGTAAACCTGCCAACGAAGGCGAATGGTTGCCCAGCTCTTCAAAAAGCACATCGTTTCCATTTACTTTATCCAATGTTTTTTCCATAGTCAAAAGGTCATAGCTCAATATGCCGGGGTTAGGACTATAAAATACATTGAAGCTGTAAAACCTTCCGTCATTGGTAATCACAGAAAAGTTTGTTTCTGAATCAAAATCCTTTAAAGATGCTTTTACGCGAAGTACATTTTCCGCATCTTCTGCTTTTCCGGCAATAAGATACTCGCTACCCAGATCCACATAACGAATGGCGGTTGGGAATATTAAATGCGAAGTTTTATCGTAGGTAACTTCCATGCGGTAGGGTTCTATCCTGCCTAAAGCAAGCGGGGTTCTTACACTATCCTGTGCAAAAGAAGGTACGGCAGTGCCGATGATAAGGGCAATTGCCCAAATGATTGTTATTTGATTTTTCATTTTCTTTACTATTAAAGTTTAAATTGCGATGAAGCTTGTTCCACCAAAAGGCAAAGGTTTCATTGTTTAATTTTATTAAAGCCAACATTACTTTTTAGCGACAAGAAATACTTGATGTCCTGCCTTTAAGGTTACTTTGGGTGTCCGTACTTTTTTAGCGAAATAGCCCGAAATACCCTGTATAACGCCACGGCTTAAATCTGCCGCTACCTGCTGTCCTGCTGATTGGGTCAGCATAAGGCTTGTGCCGGATTGCTGGCTCATATTGCCAGCCATTTCAGTAAGTGCGTTCATTTCTGGAGAATACGGTACATACAAACCTTGCTGACCGTCGATATCATAAATAGTTATATCCACCGGAATGATATTACCCTCCAGCTCTACGGAAGTTATTTTTAGCTGTAAACGTCCGGTCTGCAACTTTGCATTTGCAGTTAAGATCGTTCCTGCCGGAATAGTGCGGTTCGGAGTTTGGGCAGGCTCCAGTAAACGCAGCCGGACACCGCTTTCACCGACTATGGTCTGTGTTTCCTGAATACAGGCTTTGATGCTGTTTTTCGGTTGTACAATCTGCTGTTCTGAACCAGCAGTATAAAAACCCATGTTCCTTACTTCATTCCAATTGACTAGAAAAGCACTGTCGGTAGGCTCACGGTACAAGGCAGATACTGTGTTCTTTCTTGCAGGTGTAAATGCCACAAAATGCTCTTTTTGTTTACTTGATGAACGAGTAGGTGTAGCACTGTCTGTACTTACAGCTTGCGCGGTATTGGTATTGGAAGGAAGATACTTCGCAGCCATTTCGTAGGATTTTTCCATCAATGTCAGTTGGTCGTCTACTGTGACACCGGCGGGTATATCTTTTTCAGCCAATTTTTCTTTTAATTCGTCCAGTTGCTTACGGAGTTCCTGCGTTTCGCTGTTGTCGTCCTGATAGAAAGAACCTAAGGTACTCTGTGCATTCCGGTAACTGGTCAGCGAGGAATTACTGTTCCCGCGTGTTCCTCCATAGTTGCCATCTTGGTAGTCATCTTCGGGTAGAACTGTTTCCCCATCAGTCGCACTGTCCGTGTTCCAATAGTCAGAAAGAGACATAAGCGCATTGCGTTTTTCCTGATCTTTCTGTTCCAGCATTTCCTGTTCATAAGCTTTTTGCTTGTCCGCCTGCATGCCTGCTTCAGTAGCCTGTGGTACAGCATCATTTAAACCGATGTTGTCAATTTCCTTTTTATCAGAGGATGGTTTAAAGATCAGGTACATACAACCTAAGAATACAATACCCATCAGCCCGAATATTAAAGGTTTTTTTAGCCGTTCCATATTGCTTTTTTTATCATCAAGCATATTGGATGCTTTATTTTGGCCACCTTCTTCAATTAGAATGCTGACCTTTTTTTCATTTTCTTTCATAAATCTCATTTTTAAGGATTGTGTGTAATGTGTCTTGCAACTTTCCAGGATTTTCTTTCTTTTTAAGGACAGGGTTTTCGATGTGTTCGATGGTCATCTTGTTATCAGACCTTGCTGTATCGTACCACACCTTTGAAATTACTCCTGCTGTAAGGAGCAGGTATGCTGTAAAGACATAGAGTGTGTATCTGTGCTGTCTGTGTAAAGGGAGAGACTGCCAGCACTTGTCGAGCTCCTCAAACCATTTGTCCATATTTGTTGTTAATTTTTTCATGCTGTCGATTTTTAGCGTTCAATGACCTCAATGTCCTTGTTCTCTACCACAGCGAATTTTTCAATATTGAAACCTTGTGGGTTATTGTCCGAGCGCACGGAGTTTACAAGGAAGCAGGAAGTGACCAAATTACGCTTTGTCACGTTGCTTGAACGGATGATGAACTGTCTGGCATAGGTGCGTACCGCATATGGATAGGTGTCAAAATTGCAGACCACACTGTCTACTTCAGTACGTTGCTGTACGTTGCCGGATATGATGCGGTTATAATACCCTTTTTCCGAAAGGTCTTTGTAATAATCAAAGGCACTTTTATCAGCAAGGTTGAATGCCCGTTTCATATTGCTTTCAATGGCATTCTTGTCGGGTGCCAGCGTAAAGAACAGTTCGTGGAATCTTCTCACGTGTTCCTTTGCTTCAACAGGTCGGTTGATACTTGCATCCTGTGAAAGGGCTAGCATCAGTGATTTACCATTATCCAAAACATACACCTTTTGACGTTGCAGTTCTGCAAAGCTGTAAGATTTCCATACGGCATATCCTACAACGCTGATGCAGAGTACGGCGAAAACGATGGCGTACAGTCTGATCTGCCTGAAACTGTTTTCTATATTTCTTAAAGTTTTAAATTCCATTTTTTCTTCGTTTGAATTGTTTTTACTTGCCCATTAACTTTCCTCCGATATTGCCGACGGCGGCTCCGGTTCCCGCTCCTGCCAGGTTTCCCGATTTCATTGCGGTTTGGTTGACGTTGCGTGTGAAATTCCCTGCACCTCCGGCTTGGATTATCCAGCCCGTCACGGTCGGAATAGTGAAATAACCCACAATGCCGATAATCATAAAAATGATATATACGGTATTCGAGGTGTCGGGAATGAACGTCGGATCGGAAAGCATCTGAATATCTCTTTCAATAATCAGGGATTGGATCTTGGCGAGCATTGAACTGAATAGATCCGCTACCGGTAACCACAGATACACACTTACATATCGGGTGATCCATTGGGTGAGCGTTGATTGAAACCCGTCCCATACGGATATGGCAAATGCTATCGGACCCAAAATGGACAATACAATCAAAAAGAAAGTCCGTATGGTGTCTATGACCAGAGCTGCCGCTTGAAAGAGTACTTCCAATAATTCCCTGAACCAGTTTTTTATTGCTTGTTCTGTTTGATATTGAAACCTATCCATGTACATACCGGACATCGTGATCAGGTCTGATGGTGACCAGCCCAATTCTTCGAGCTTGTTATCAAAATCTTCATTTGATACCAGATAGGCAGTTTCAGGATTTCTCAGCATCGCTTCCCTTTCCAGAAGATCTTTTTTGGCCTGCAAGTCGTTCAGATCCAACACTTGATTTTCGAGGATCGCGTGCGTGCCTTGTACCACTGGACTTAATACCGCATTAATGGTTCCCAGTACCATCGTCGGAAAGAACATGATGCAAAGCCCCAGAGCAAATGGACGCAACAAAGGATACACATCAATAGGTTCAGCACGGCTTAGTGCCTGCCATACTTTTATTGCCACGTAGAACAGTGCGCCCAGGCCGGCTACACCCTTGGCCACTGCCGCCATATCGGCTGACAGCGGCATCATCTCATCATATAACGATCTGAGGACTTCGTGAAGATTGTTAAATTCCATAACTTACCAGTATTTTTGATTTGAGGTTCCATAGAGGTCAATCACTCTTTTGGTATTGTTCTGTTTTTTTGCCCTTAAGATGCTTACGGAAATATTTTTATTGGTGTAATACCGTACAAGGTTGTGGTATTCCTTTACCTCTTTGTACACGCGGTCAATAATATCCATACGTTCCTTATCATTGAGGGAAAGGTTTGTAGAACTGACAATCTGTTTGAGCTCCTTCAACAGTTCGGTACTTTCGTTCAGAAGAGCTGAATATCCATTTGAAATTGCTGCCAGTTCCTGGGCAGAAAAGTTTGGATCGTTCATCATCTTTCCAAAATTCTGTACATACATTTCTGACACATCTCCCACCAGCAAAACTGTCTGCTGCACCTTGCGCGCATCTTTCACAAGGTTGCTTACGGCTTTCAGCTTGTCGTAATATTCCTTTCCCTGTTTGTACATTTTTTCAACTTCCTTGAAGTTTTTCACCACATTCGACACGGTCGATGAAGTCTGAACGATTTCGTTTGCACTGTTGAGGATACCGGAAGCCAGGTTCGCAGGATCAGTCACTACAAATTGTGCTTTTGCTGCTGGTGCTAAGGCAAGCATGATTGCCGCGTACACCAGATACATGATCTTTTTCATTGTTCTGAATTTTAATTGTTAATGATTATTGATTTTCTTTCTCACGCCGTTCCATAGCGATGTGCTTTATGGCGAGTTCTACATTACCATGGTGTTCTGCGGCAAGCTGCATTACTTCCATCTTTTCGGATTCTTCAGTAGTGTAGGCGAGGTATTCCTCCAAACTAACTTCGGTGGCATAGACTGCCGAGTGCGTACCTCCCAGGCCTATCCATACTTCTTTGTAGAGACGGGAAGGATCATTGTTCATGTTGATCGAAAGTACCTGTGCTTTTTCCTTGTCTGTAAGCCCCAACATCGCCTGTATGTCATCAAACTTATTCATGTATTTTCGCTGATCTAACAGGATTTTACAATCGGAATTGTTGATGATACTTTCTTTCACGATGGGCGATTGGATGATATCGTCGACTTCTTGCGTTACGACGATTGCCTCTCCGAAGAATTTCCTAACTGTTTTAAAGAGGTATTTTATGTATTCCGCCATACCTTCCTTCGCGATTGCCTTCCATGCTTCCTCTATCAGTATGAGCTTACGGATACCTTTCAGCCTACGCATCTTGTTGATGAAAACTTCCATAATAATGATGGTAACTATGGGAAAGAGGATTTTGTGGTCTTTAATCGCATCAATTTCAAATACGATAAAGCGTTTAGAAAGCAGATCTAACTGCTTATCGGAGTTCAGCAGATAATCATACTCACCACCTTTGTAGTAAGGTTCGAGTACGTTGAGAAAATTGGCAATATCAAAGTCCTTTTCCCTTACCTGCTTTTTCTCCAATACCTTGCGGTAGTCGCCTTTTACATACTCATAGAAGCCGTTGAATGATGGGTAAACATCATCCGACTTTATTCTTTCGATATATCCGCTTACTGCATTTGATAAAGCCACTTCTTCCGAACGGGTTAGTGGTTCATCATCTCGTTTCCAGAGTGTCAGTATCAAAGTCTTGACACTTTCTCTTTTCTCAATATCGAATACACCATCATCGGTATAGAAAGGATTAAAGGCAATTGGGTTGTCTTCAGTATAAGTAAAGTAAACCCCGTCTTCGCCTTTGGTTTTACCTTTAATGAGTTCGCACAGACCTTGATAAGAATTTCCAGTGTCCACAAGCAAAACGTGAGCGCCTTGCTCGTAATACTGCCTAACCATGTGGTTTGTGAAGAACGATTTACCACTTCCCGACGGACCAAGTATAAATTTATTCCGGTTCGTGATAATCCCGCGCTTCATAGGCAAATCCGATATATCCAGATGGATAGGCTTTCCGGTCAATCGGTCAGCCATTTTGATTCCGAATGGTGAAGGTGAATTGTGGTAATTGGTTTCTTCCGTGAAAAAACACAAAGCCGGTTCAATGAACGTATAAAAACTTTCTTCACTCGGAAAATCGCCAGCATTGCCCGGCATTCCAGCCCAATATAATGTAGCTACATCCGTAGTGTTGTGACGAGGTTTACACTCCATCAATGCCAACGCACTACCGCAATCGTTCTTCAATTGTTTCAGTTCCGCAGGGTCTTCCGACCACGCCATAATGTTGAAGTGCGCACGAACAGAAGACAGCCCGAAACTGTGGGCTTCGTTAAGGTACTTTTCTATCCACTCTTTGTTGATTTGATTGGCACGGCTGTAACGAGCCAGTGAGTGCATATTCCTTGCGGATTTCTCAAACTTTTGCAGGTTGTCTTCGCTGTTATCCAAAAATAAATATTGATTGTAGATGTGGTTGCAGCTTAACAACAAACCCACAGGTGCGGCGAACGACAAACGGCAGTCGCTACGGTCGGTTGATAGTTTTTCAAAACGGGTATCTGCCGATACCGTTCCGGGCAGGTCGTCCGTGTCCGAAAGCGTATGCAGGCTTAACCTTTTGTTACCGATACGGACTTCTTCTGTTCCGAGTGCGATGTCCTGCATCGCTGCTCCGGCATCCCTCGATAGTGTTAGGTACTGTTCTAGTAATCCCTGCTTTTCTTCTGTTCCGATGATGTCGTCTTCGGTCAAACGTCTCAAGGTTATCAAACCGCTATCGTTTATGATACGCTCAAATTGTGCTACCGCTTCCATAAAGCGATGTATCGTTTCCTTGTTCCTGATTTCCTTTGGTATCAATGAACCTTTGCAAAGCGAACTGAAGTTGCTTTGCATTCGCATTCTTTCTTTAGTGGTCTTGGTCAGGAACAGGTAACAATAATGGTTTAGGAACGGTCTCTCGTTAAAATGGCGTTGATATGATTTTGCCAAAAAACTCTGGTCTTGCTTTTCTAAATTGGGAGCGTAGCTTTCTTTGATGTACCAATCCTGTTTATGTACGACAGTAAAATCAGGCAAAGTTTTAATAGCCTTATGCCAGGCGGAATGAATAGCTTCATATTCCGCAGAAGCTACAGTAAACAGTTCCGGCAAACGAACCTCAAAGCAGGCGGTAATGTCTGCATCCTTTGACACAATACAATTGTTCTCTACTGCGAGCAGTGGAAATTTGGTTTCCAGCGTAGTAGTTTTTGCAACGTTTCTCATACTGCATTTGATTTACGGTTGAAGTTTAGGTAGCGATGTACAGGCTTGCGGCACATAATGTAGCGGGGATGCCTTTTATTAGCGGCTACCTTCATTAATCCATGTTCGCCGTATTTGCGGTTTAACGAGAATGTCTGCCACACAATCAGCGAAGCACCGCCACCTCCGAGAAACAGGCAGATGTAAGAGTTTACGCCTGCCATATAAAGTATCATCACGAAGATGAGCGTACCAAGTAGTCCACCAGCGAATATGAAAAGGTATTGTGCTTTCAAACCTTTAAATTCCACTGTCCTGCCAATGCCTTTGTTTATGTTGTAACTGTTCATAAAGCAAAGGATTAAAGGAAGAATGAACGCAGGATTGTAGCCGCTACGATTAAGAAGATACACGCACCGAACCAGCTTGCCGCTGTCTTCGATGTGTCGGGGTCTCCAGAACTGAATTTGTTGTACACCTTAACACCTCCGATTAGTCCAACGACCGCTCCGATGGCGTAAATTAATTGGGTTGCGGGGTCGAAATAAGACGTTACCATTTGGGTAGCCTCGTTGATACCTGCCGAGCCGTTTCCCTGTGCGAACGCACCAATTCCCGACAGCATAGTCACGACTGCCAGCAATACTTTTTTTCTCTGTCTTTTCATAATTGAAACACATTAATTTGTTATTGTTTTCCCGCTTCTTGCGGGCTTACTTGACAAAGGTGTTTCAGAAAGTGAGGCGTTATAACAAAGTGGCAGTCAGAGGTATTACTTGGCGTTGAATGGCTTGATTATAGTTATTTAGAATTCATAAGAATCAGGCAAATAGTTTACAAAGGATCTATTGGTTTCCTGCTGTTGAAAATTTATTATTCATAAAAAAAAATACATGTGTTATAAAAACAGTTAAATTTTTAACATTAAATAGAAAAAATGATTTAAATTTATATAAGATCTACTGTTACTGGATTGTAGCCAAAATAATAATCAGTTCCCTTATTCATATAACCATATAAACTTTAAAAACATGAAAAAACTATTACTTTTTATTTCGTTTCTTGCTATGAGTGTTCCAGGAATGGCTCAGATCAAAACGGAAGTATTTACCTTAGATCTTAAGGCACCAACCGCTCAAAATGCTTTGACTTCTTCTGGTGGTAAGAAAAAATTAGTATTGAAAACCAACGAGCTTTTAGCTTTTTCCCTTATTGACGGGAATCCGTATAGGTACAGATATGTAATTAACCACAAATTGGTTAATTTCTTTGAAAATCAACAAACGAATCCATTTGACAGTATCATGAAAGTAACTGCTACTCCATCTGCTGTAAAACCTATTCCTGTGGAGGATAATATTCAGGAAGCAATAGAACAGCAGGAAGAAAAAATTGATAGCATCAATAATGAGATTGAAAATATAGGAGATAACAAAGATGCCAGCGCAGCGAATCGAAAAATCAAGTTGCAATTCGATTTGGATCAAGAAAAAAAGAAATTAGAGATTCTGAAAAAATTACAAAAAGAGATTGGTTCGGCAATGATCGGCTCATATATTCCAAAATCCCGTTACTCAACAGAATTTTTAAATTCGGTAAAATTCAACAATTTACTTAAAATCTATAAAGGGGTTATTGCCAAAGATTCTATAGAGGATAAATCAAATATTAAAAATGCTGTTATTGTTTTAGGTCAGGCCTTTGAAGATCTAAATATAGATATCACCAAATATATAGCGACCATTTCTACCGAAGATTTTTTAGACGCAGATGATTTTGGAAAAAAAAGAGAATTATTTAATGCCAAATACATTGAACGTCTGCAGAATCTACAGATGATAGCCTCAGAGGCTTCTGAGTTTCCCAGTATTCTAGATGAAGTCAACAAGAATTTCGAAAAAATCAATGGTACTTCCAACAAGATGAAAGATGATATTACAAAAATGTATCAGCTAAAACTTCATAACTATATGTTACCTGTTGATATCAATGGAAAAAATATTGATGCTGTGGAAGTAACTGTCGAGCGTTATGATAAAACAGCATCGAATCCTGTTGCAGACAAATACACCTACAATATATGGATTAAGAATGGAATTAAAATTGACGTAAGTGGCGGTATCTTTCTCACCTCACTTATGGATAAAGAATATGAAACACAAGACAAAAATGTTGAAGTGAACGGTCAGGATGTTGTTCATAAATCAATATTCGCAAAAGATAAAGGTGCGTATGATATTGGATTTGGATCTTTAATCAATATATCTTACCGAACTGGAAATTGGATTCGTCCAGCTTTAAGTCTTGGGGCTTTGTTCACAACTAATCAAAAATTTCAATTAATGTCCGGTTTAGGAGTTATCCTTGGGAAAGAAGAACGAATCGTATTGCACGGGGGACTGATTATGGGATCAGTTTCACAGATCTCGGATAATTATAAGACGGATGGAAGTGAAGCATATAATCTGGGTACAGCGGGTACTGTACCAGTAAATAATAAATTTAAATTTGGACATTTTTTTGGAGTCACCTATAATTTTGGAAAGGTAAAAAAACAAGACGAAGCGAGGTAAAATCGAAAACTTTAGTGTACTATAATATCGAAGTTATATAAATGAGAAATGCCAAACTTTTTTATGTTTGGCATTTTATTTTTCGATGTTCAGATCTACATTTTTCGACCTTTCGGTTTGATTTCCGTAAGTTTGATTGGCTGTTTTTTTTCTATTTTGTCGAGGTTATCCTTGATAATCTCCATGATATAGGTTTTTTTCCATGCTACAGTTTTTGCGTGAAAATGGGATTTAAGTCCAATCTGTTTTAGATCATCTTTTATGTTCCATCCATTATGCCGGTTCCAACCGATGGGGTCAAGTTCCTTTTGAAAAGGGAATTCAACAGCGATCAAATCTTTGGGAATACCAAGCAGATTATCGTAGTCCAGTTCTCTGAACTCATGTTTCTTTGGATCATAAGGAATCAGATAAGCATTTTTTTCTTCGGAAAAATAGTGGTCTATTTCATCGAAGACAATTCCTTTTGATAAAAAGTCATCTTTGGGACGGAGCATATCCATTCGGATATCGACATAGAAGGTATGTCCGGCTATGTCTACCGTTGGCAATATGCCTTTATTTACACGCATATCAAATGCCTGTTGATCGACCATAAGCTCAAAATCTGATTTACCCTCAATCCTGTCTACTGAACTGCTATATTTTTTCGCCATACCTGCGGGATCAAGAACTACAAATTCAGCAATTTTCACTGTTATACTTTCATTGTCAAACCTACCGGGAAGATTTTTATCATTAGGCCTGTACTCAAAAGTATAACCATCACCGACATCCTGCATATCTTTAAATGAGATGATGTTTTTCTGATCAGCCTTTTCTCTAAGTTCAAGTTTGGAAACATCCACCACAAAGTCGGTCCCTTCAATATTAATAGTTGGTAATTCTCTTTCCATGATTCAGTTTTTTGTTTACATTCTGCGTACTTTTCTTTCTGCTTAATTTCATTATCCATACTCACTTGTTTTTAAAAACAAAGGGAAGTTTATAAAAACTCCCCAATGTCAAAGTCCTCAAAATTATTTTTCCGCAAAGTGGAAGAACTGTCCTCCTTTTCAGATGAAAGGCTACTGTCCAATAGCTCAGCTATTTTACGCGAAGCATTTTCTATAGAATTTTCCAGTAAGCTGAATAATTCGGTTCCCTGTATTTTTTGAACTATGGCTACCGCTGTTTCCTTTTGAGTGTGCTCCAGCTTGTCTTTTTGGAGCAGCATCCCCACGGCATTTAGTTCTTCAAAAGTAACCCCTTGGGCTAAACCGCTATCCTCACCGGATCTTCTGTATCTGTCCCATTCTTCTTCCTCTTCCTCAAAATCAGGCACATTTCTAAAAACTTCGTCCAGCTCTTCCTGCGGAATTTGAACACTTACGTTTTCATTTTCGTCGTATTCAATGTCTAAATTAGCAGGGTTTATTTCCGGTTTCTGAATTTGGCGTTCATTGGCAGTGTTTGGCACTGAAAGGCTTCTTACTGGCTTGGGCTGTCCCATAATATCGGGCAGGTTCGGGTTAACTTTTTGATGTGTGGACTTTTGCTCCGACCTTTTATGAATAACAATCTTATCCTGCAAAAGCAGGACAATGATGATTAGCAGGCATATCATAATTACTGTTTCCATAGCTTACAAAATGGGTTTGAAATGTTCATTAAAATAATTGGTAATATCGTCCCCGTACTCCCTGAAATGATGTTCAAGAATGTTGTCAATGTAAGAGTAGAGAGTTGTTCTTTCCTCTCTTGTCAGTTGAACGATGCGGAGCAATCTTTCGTGGTATTCAGGGCGTATGTAAACAACCTTGCCGTTACGCCCCGATGGAAACCGATTGACTAAAAATGTTTCCTCGTAGTCCGCTTTCTTTGATGAACTGTTCCGGGTTTTTTCCCTGGGCTTGGTTTCCTTTGATACATCTTGCTCTTTATTATTGCTCGGTGGAGCAACAGGCTCATCGCCGCTTATGACGTTCATAAGGTATTCCTCATCAACATTGGGCTTTTCAAAATCGTTGTTTTTGTTATCTGAAGCCATACTTTACTATTTTTATAGATGAGTGATTTTTAAAAATTCCTCGACAAACAAATCCATTTTGGTTGCTTTCATTAACTGTGGTTCGGCAGGCAACAAACTTGATCTGAATATATAACTGCCTGTGTCGTCTGTTTCCTTTCGGAAACGCTTACTATCCATTATCCTTGTTTCCATTATGGGCAGGTTGAGTTCTTTGATGACACTTTGATACGCATCATACAAACCTGTTTTTTCCCTGCCATCCACTTGGTTCCAAAACAGCCACATCTCTTGTTCGGGTTTGCCCTCGTCCGTTTGGGGAAGTCCGAGAAAGGCTTTGGTAAAGCCCAATGTACTTTCCACTACCAAACGGTCGGCAGTAATGGGCGAAAAGATGAAGTCCATTTTTTTTAAGGTTGTCAGTACACCTTTGGTATTGGCTGTTCCTGGCAGATCGAAGAAAATAACATCCGGCACAACTGCCGACTGGCTTCTGTATTCCGATGCTTTCTCCAGAGCTGTTTCAGCCTTGCATTTGATAATCGGGTACGCTTTTTTGTTGATGGATTGAAACTGCTTCATTGCCGCCTTTTTATGGTAGTCGTTCTGCATTATGGTTCTCTTATCCCGTTCACGCATATTGATCAGGCTGTGTTGCGGAAAGTCGCAGTCCATCACCAGCACATTAAAACCTAAACGGTAGTGAAGCACACTTGCCAGCAAGGTCGTCATTGTAGATTTTCCCACACCGCCTTTTTGGGTGGAGAAGCTGATTTTTAAAGTTTTCTTTGTTGTTTCCATTATTTAAAAAATTATTGTTACACACTTTATTTGTTTTGCAGGATTAAATATTGGTTTATCTGATTATTACCTCATTCCTATATTCCTGCATTCCCTTTTGCGTACTTTCCTGCACAGATATTTGCTTTTATTTTTGCTTTCTCAGGCACATTCTTTAGCAAGTGGCAAACCTTACAATAGGTAAATTGCTTTACCGCTTTTATGCTTTTACACTTTTATTGTTTTATGCTTTTATTCCAAACTGCCTGTTTGCAAACCTGATTTTCTTCTTTGTTGAAATACATTTTTTACTACCTGCACTAAAATTATAAGGCAAATAAAGCGATCGATTTATCCGCTGATTGAGGTGTGGCAGTGTTTGGCACTCAAAGGCTGTCTTTGTCCGGGTATCGCATTGCAATACTCTTACAGGTAGGTCTTTACTTTGTACAATGATTTTTATTAATGGATTTATGCAAAATTATTTTGACAAATCGGATGGTAACGGGAACGGCATCCAGCCGTTTTTCCCTGTTACATTTAATACGTCCCGCAGGGCGGATTTTTGTGTTCAACAGAACACGGCAAGTTGTGTTTTGAGGCACTCGAAACCGAGTTAGTGCCTCAAAACAACTTGCCCGCAGGGGCTTAGAAAACACCTTCCGAAGTCAGGGTTTTGCAGAATATTTAAAAATGGATTTGTGATGAACGAGAACAATAACAACAAACGCAATAAAGGCGGTCGGATACCCAAGAGTGACCCGAGCATTCACCGCCATGTTTTCCGTCTTACAGACGAAGAAAATTCCAAGCTTTTATCGCTTTTTGAAGCATCAGGCATGCCCAACAAAGCAAAGTTTATCATTTCCCTACTGTTTGATAAGGAAATGAAATCGGTTAAAATTGACAAGGGAACAGTTGACTTTTATATGCGGTTGACCTCTTTTTACAGCCAGTTTCGTTCGATTGGTGTGAATTATAACCAGGTTGTAAAGCTGTTATACCGTCATTTTTCGGAGAAAAAGGCCTCAGCCTTCCTGTACAAACTGGAAAAAGAAACAATTGAAATGGCGGTGCTATGTCAAAAAATTGTTGAAATAACCAACGAATTTGAAGTAAAACATCTGAAAAAACAGCGTGGGAAATGATAGCAAAAATCGGAAGAAGCGAAAATTTGTACGGAGCATTAGCATATAACAATCTGAAAGTGGAGAATGAAAATGGAAAAATTCTATTCACAAAGAAGATATTCGAAACGCCAAATGGAGCATATACTGTTGCACAATTAGCACAATCTTTTGCCCCTTATCTGATTGCCAACCGTAATACGGAAAAGCATACGTTGCACATTTCGCTCAATCCCGACCCGAAAGATAAGGTTAGCGATGACAGGTTTCGGCAAATGGCGGAAGAATATATGCGGGAAATGGGCTATGGCGAACAGCCTTTTGTCGTATTCAAACATACTGATATAGACCGGAGCCATATCCATATTGTATCGGTCTGTGTAGACCAAGAAGGCAAAAAGATTTCGGACAAATTTGAAAGAAGAAGGTCAATGAATATATGCAGAGAAATCGAAAGAAAGTACAACCTGATACCTGCAACGGATAAGGAACGTGTACAAACCAATAAGATTTTTCGTCCGGTGGACTATAAAGATGGCAATATAAAAAGCCAGATCGCTTCGGTCATTCGCCATCTGCCGAACTATTACCAATTTCAGACCTTGGGCGAATACAATGCCTTGCTTTCCCTGTTCAATGTTACCACCGAAAAAGCTGAGGGCGAATTGCAGGGGAAAATGCGGCAGGGCTTATTATACATTCCTTTAAATGCAAAAGGCGAAAGAGCAGGACATCCGGTCAAGGCTTCATTGTTTGGTAAAAATGCAGGGCTTCCCGCACTGCAATTGCATTTTGCAAAATGCAAAGAGGCTTTAAAAGACCACCCGACAAAACCAACCATTAAAGCTGCCGTTACTATTGCCCTGCAAACCACAAGTGATGAGCAGGCTTTTAAAAAACAGTTAGGCGAACAGGGCATTAATGTAGTAGTGCGTAGAAATGACACAGGGCGTATATACGGAATAACTTTTATAGACCACAACTCTAAAACCGTTTGGAACGGTTCACGATTAGGCAAGGAGTTTTCCGCTAATACCTTTAATGATCATTGGAACAGCAATGTCAAACCAGACATTAAAGCACCTGTTGAACTACAATCGAAAACATCACGAGTAAACGATAATGATCATTTTTCTGTGGAGGAACCACATCATTTGTTCAATTTCGGAAATACCAATGAGAAACACGAGAACGGTTTGATAGAAGCATTAGGCGCGTTGTTGCCCGAAGCACAGGGTGAAGATCATGAAGAACAGGATTTTGCTAATAAGATGAAGAAGAAGCATAAGCGAAGAAAAAGCCGTTAACTGATTGTTTCTTGCCTTATGAAAAGCTGACTATTAACAAATCTTCATAACTTGCAATTTTTGAGATCAAAATGTTAGAAAACCTGCCTTTGTATATTCCGTTTATTTTTGGACTGGTAGTAGTCTTAACACTTATATTATTCTACTGGACTCTTAAAAGCTCAAATTTCCCCGAGATACAATTGCTATCGAATAAAATTTTATTAGGTTTAATATTTTGGCTGACTATTCAGGCAGTTTTGACATTTCAATATCTTTATAGTTCCTATATTGATTTCTTTCCGCCCATTATCTTATTATTTGGGATTTTACCTGTATTACTTGTAATAGCAGGCTTGTTTTTAACACAAAAAGGAAGGCGGTTTATTGACGGCTTGCCTTTAATAAATCTTACTTACCTAAATATAGTAAGAATACCTGTGGAACTTGTATTGTATTGGCTTTTCCTAAACAAAGTAGTACCCGAACTGATGACGTTTGAGGGACGGAACTTTGATATTATTGCAGGAATAACAGCACCAATTATAGCATACTTTGATTTGCTTAAAAGAAATATTTCCCGAAAAATAATTTTGATATGGCATTTTATTTGCCTTGGACTTTTATTAAATATTGTAATAAATGGTTTTTTATCCGCACCATCTCCGATCCAAAAATTCGCTTTCGAGCAGCCGAACTTAGCCATATTGTATTTTCCTTTTAGTTGGTTGCCGACTTTTATTGTACCTGTGGTTTTGTTTGGGCATTTGACTTCAATTAGACAACTATTAAAGCGTAAGCAATTAAACGAGCCTTTCACAAAAACATTATGAAGATTCAGAATGTGTAAAAAAGGAAAAATTGTTAACACAAAACGCACGTAATGAAGATATTTTGATTTTCACCTACACATACATCATATCGATAATACTTAACATCGCTTCTTCGATACGTGAAATTCCCTCTTCACTTCTAATATCCAAATCACAGAAAGTAGAATCAGTAGCTTTTGAATGTAACGCTATAAAACTGACACCCGAAAGCATTATTGCTATTAAAGCTTTAATATCTATTATCTTATTTTCCTCTCTAGCGGAAGAGGGACAGATTAATCGCGATATATCTTCAGCTTTATTTGTCAGATCATTAATGACAGGGTCCTTTTGACTCAAACTCCATAATAAGACCTCTTTCATTTCTTCATCATATAAGAGCATTCGAAAATGATCCATAAGATAAGATTTCAACAGAGTTTTTGATTTATTATCAACTGATTCCGTAGCCTCCTTAACTGTGGCCGTATGCGATGAACGCCAGTAATTTTTTTTATGAAAATAGGCACCTATTAATCCTTCGACAGAACCAAAATATACAGATATTAATTTTCGGTCCACTCCTGCTGATTTGGAAATATTAGCAATTGACAATCCTCTAAAACCTTTCTCTTTTAGAACTTCACCTACAGATTGAACCATCTTCTGCATTGTCCTTTCCTTATCGTTCTTTGGTCCTTGGTAAGTTTTTCTTTTCATAGTGTTTTAATTGAAATTATTAGCGATACATATGCACGCAGAGAGATAGGAAGCATAAAAATTTTGATCGCAGTTATAAGTGTAGAATTCTGTTTTATGTTTAATTAGCTAACAACGTCTTTAAAATAAGAATTTAATTGTAAACCTCCAAATTTCAGATGAAAACCACCATTATTTGGAGGTTTTAAATTCTGTTTGATAAATTCTAGTGTCCAGTTTTGTAAGATGGAAGAGATAGGAAGACATATTCAGAGGACGTTGCGGTTTAAAGGCATTTCCAATGCAACTGCCGCAGGATTCATCGGCCTTTCAGAATCTGCATTTGAGAAATTACTCACTAAAGAAGATATTTTAGTCAGTAGACTTTTAAAATTATCCCAATGTGCTCAAGAAAACTTTTTGGAGTACTTTTATGATAAAGAACCTATTCAAAAATTTAGATTAGAAGAACAAAGAATTATTCAAGAGAAGTTCGAAATCCTCCAAGAGAAACTAAAACTTAAGGATCAAATAATTGAAGAAAAGGAAAGGACGATCATTCTTCAACAGAAACTGATTGAAGAATTGGAGAAAAAGAGGAGGTAAAATTTGGTTCTGTCAGAAACTAAGCTAATACTAAATATCTGAACTGTAATTAGCCAAGTACAGCCATTCTCCGCCATTACCTGCCACATCTTTATAACGAGCACGTACAGCATCTAAATTCACGCCCGAACATAAAATATTCTGATTATGCAGGGAGAAGATGATTTAAGAGGTTTAGCCAAGATAATGGCTTTTATGCGGGCGGTAAGCATCCTTTTGGTACTGATGCACTTTTACTGGTTTTGCTATGGGTTCTTTGTCCAGCGTGAATGGACACTGGAAATTATCGGTAAGATACTTAGCAATTTCAACCGCACCGCAGGACTTTTTGAGCATACGCTTTACACCAAAGTTTTTGCATTGCTATTGTTAGCGTTAAGCTGTTTGGGAACAAAAGGTGTTAAGAACGAAAAAATAACGTGGGCTAAAATCTATATTGCTTTGGGAACAGGTTTCGTTCTTTTTTTCTTAAACACACCATTATTAAAATTTTCGCCGGACATCGGTACTTTTTTCTACATCCTTACCACCGGTTCAGGTTATATCTCTTTGTTAATGGGTGGTGTATGGATGAGCAGGCTACTGAAGAACAACCTCATGGACGACGTTTTTAACAATGAAAATGAAAGTTTCCAGCAGGAAACCCAATTAATGAACAATGAATACTCGGTGAATCTACCGACAAAGTTCTTTTATAAAAACAAATGGAACAATGGCTGGATCAACATTGTCAATCCTTTCCGGGCTACAATTGTTCTGGGGACTCCAGGCTCCGGGAAATCATATGCTGTTGTAAACAACTATATCAAGCAGCACATCGAGAAAGGCTTCGCCATGTATATCTACGATTTCAAATTTGACGATCTTTCCACCATTGCTTACAATCACTTATTGAAGCATACCGACAAATACAAAGTTCAACCACAATTTTACGTTATCAACTTTGACGATCCACGCCGTAGTCATAGATGCAACCCGCTCAATCCTGATTTTATGACGGACATCTCGGATGCGTACGAAGCCGCTTATACCATTATGCTGAACTTGAACCGCAGCTGGATCCAGAAGCAGGGTGATTTTTTTGTGGAATCTCCGATTATACTTTTAGCAGCCATTATCTGGTATCTGAAAATCTATGAAGATGGCAAATATTGTACATTCCCACATGCCATCGAATTACTAAACAAAAAATACTCGGATGTATTTACCATTATGACTTCCTATCCCGAACTGGAAAACTACTTGTCCCCATTTATGGATGCGTGGCAAGGTGGGGCACAGGATCAGTTGCAAGGACAAATTGCATCTACTAAGATTCCCTTATCACGGATGATCTCACCGCAACTGTACTGGGTAATGACCGGGGATGATTTTACACTGGACATCAATAACCCCAAAGAGCCGAAGATTTTATGTGTGGGCAATAATCCCGACCGTCAAAATATTTACTCTGCCGCGTTAGGCTTGTACAATTCCCGCATCGTAAAACTCATCAATAAAAAAGGACAGTTAAAAAGTTCGGTTATCATAGATGAGCTACCCACAATTTACTTTCGGGGACTGGATAATCTGATTGCCACTGCTCGGAGCAACAAAGTATCCGTATGTTTAGGATTTCAGGATTATTCCCAGCTAATTCGGGATTATGGCGATAAAGAGGCAAAAGTTATCCAAAATACTGTGGGTAATATTTTCAGTGGGCAGGTGGTTGGAGAAACCGCGAAAAACCTTTCTGAACGTTTCGGAAAAGTACTGCAGAAACGCCAGAGCATATCGATCAACAGGAATGATACGTCAACTTCTATTTCAACACAATTAGACAGTCTGATACCTGCCTCTAAAATATCCACACTTACACAGGGTATGTTTGTTGGTGCAGTATCGGACAACTTTGATGAGCGCATTGAGCAAAAAATCTTTCATGCAGAAATTGTCGTAGACAATGAAAAGGTAGCATCTGAAACCAAAGATTATAAAAAGATACCACAGATATTATCTTTTATCGATGAAAATGGGGTAGATAACATGAAAATGGAGATCGAATCCAACTACAAAGCTATTAAAGGGGATATTGTAAATATCATTGAAAAGGAGCTACAACGCATAAAAGACGATCCCGCTCTCCAGCATTTGGTACAGCAGGATTAGAACAAAGTTAGAATCCCAACTTTAATGAAGTATTTTCACTATTTATTTTCCATCTTAAACTTGCACAGCAATTTTGAATAAATTACTTTTATCATCTATCAAACCCGTTGCCGATCATGCCATATCGGTAAGTTAACGTCTAAATAGATCTTTCAGGAATATTAATAAAGTCTGGTACTTTAATTACGATAAGTGTTTTTATGTATGTAAAAGTTTTAGATTTATGTTAATTGCAGTTATTCGACAATAACTTTTTTAGATGCTTTGCCTTTGTTTGTGGTCACCTCTACAAAGTACAATCCTTTTGCAAGGTTGCTGATATCAACTGTATTTTGGCTGATTGTTTTAATTTTTTGGCCTAGGTTGTTATATATGGTTACTTTTTCTAATATTTCATTATTCTCTAAGGTAATGGTCAAAATATCTTTAGCAGGATTTGGATAAATTGTAAAGTTTGCAACTATAAATTTTTCTGTAGAAAGTACACCAGATAAATCGTACACTTTGGCATACCCCTTTTTCGTGGTTGATGTAAATAAGGTTGTTGCTCCAACCACTAATGTATTGCCATTACCGGATAATGACACACTTCCCCCAAAGAAGTCATTTGCCTCTTCACCTTCAATATTTATACCTACCTGTGTCCATATATTTGAGGTATTTCTGAAAATACGAACATGACCAGAATCTTGCCCATTCACGTCTTTACCGGGAACACCTATGGCTATTATAGTCCCATCTGAAGAGAGCGAAATACTTCTTCCACTTGAATCACTGGAAGCTTGGCCAATGATACGTGACCCTATCTGAGTCCATGTTCCGGAGATATTCTCGAATATCCTAGTACTTCCGATGCCACTATTACCACCGCTTGCATAACCTGGTTCTCCAATAGCAAGAATTTTTCCATCAGAAGAAAGCGAAACACTGCGACCACTCTGATTTAATGATGCAGTACCGTTTATGACTTGTCCTACTTGCGTCCATGTTCCTGATACATTTTGAAATACCATTGTATAACCCGGAGATCCTAAAGCCGTACTGTCCGGAACCGTGCCTACAGCAACGATACTGCCGTCTGCAGAAAGAGCTACGCTAGTACCAAAATTATGATTTGGTTGTAATCCAACGAGAGGTAGACCTACCAGTGTCCATGTCCCCTGAATATTTTTGTAAACACGAACTTGTCCGGAATCAGCACCGTTCCCATTATGCCGTGGGGCAGACATAGCAACGACTGTTCCATCCGCTGAAATGGCGACACGCCAGCCATTTCGGTCTAATTGGGCGGCCCCATCAATATCACCACCAATTTGTGTCCATGTCCCTGCAATATTTTTAAAAACGCGTACATGACCGGAATCCCCACCACCGCCATCATTAAACGGTGCGCCAATGGCTATAATACTCCCGTCAGCTGATAAAGCGATATTCTCACCGCTGCCATCACCCGACGCTTCACTTTCGATGTCACCACCAACCTGTGTCCATGCTCCTGCCACATTATTATAGACACGTACATGTCCAGCGTTGGAACCATTACCAGCATTATAAGGAGCACCAACAGCAATAATACTGCCGTCTGCGGAGATAACTACACTGTGTCCAAAAGCATCGGTCCCTGTGGCGCCCTCTATTTTCTGTCCGATCTGTGTCTGGCATATCCCCAATATGGGTATACATAATAAAAAAAGTAAATATCTATTCATAATTTAAAATTTAGTATGTTAATTTATTAATTTTAGTATAACGAAAAAACTATGCCATACTCATAGTGCACGTAAAGTTTAACACTATTGTCCTCTATGAAAAATTATACTGTCAACACAGAATATTAAATTGATCACTACTGTAAAGACAAAAAGAGATTCTACATCTCTTTTTGGTCGTAACAATAATTTAAGCAGTAACTATAAAAAGTATTCCTTACAGATCTGATTCCTTATCGGCAAGAATATCGAATTTGAGTCCGCTGTTTCCTTCGCCTCGTCCTCCCTTAACGGTTCTCCCCAGCCACGTAAATACTTTTCCGTCATACCACCGTGCGCGTTGGAAATTTGAAGTAACCACAAAACCGGAGCGACCGACGATTTCTTCATTAATAAAATAGGGTTTGTTTTCATCGATCCCGATAGACAATATATCTGTTCTCGGTCGGATGACTTCGTTGGTGTAATTATCATCTACGTAACGCAATATTGCCGCACGTTGCACTAAAACATCTCTGCCACCATGTTCATTTGGTTGTTGCTGTGTTGCTATAAAAGGAATCCAGTTCTCTGGCACCGCATTGGAAATCCTGAACCGGTGCAGTGCACTGTTCGCTACATATTGTGCAGGATCGGGTGGAGGGGGCAACGTTTCATTGAGATAATCCAACAATTCCAGATAGGCGTTTTTTCCATCCATACCACCGAAGAGTTCGTTAGGTACTACTTCTTCCACGCCCCAGATCATATTGGCCATTTCATCCCTTAAGAACATCACCTTTTCAAGCGGTTCGCTTTCCATGCGGTTCTTGATTCTTGGAATAGAAAGCAACTTTCCGAAGGACTCCCTGATATACGAATTCCGCTTACTGATGTTATACATATCCCAGCGGTACCAGTGCTGTTCGTTATTCGTTCCGGAACGGTCGACAAGAAAATTCTTTCCGAACACATCGGTAACCACCAACCCGGTAATCTCTGTTATGGTACTGTCGGCTAACGGATGCGGAATGATGAACCAGTCGTTCGAATAAATCAGACCGAACTCCATAATGACCATTTTTGAAATATCACTTTTCTGGGTGAGCATTTTAGACAGATCCGTATTGCGGTCCTCAAACTCCCACCATTTACCTGTAGGCATTCCTTTGAATTCGATGTTAGAGGGAATATAGGAAAAAGTTTGTGGTGGTAATACCGCCTGCCCGTTATCAATTGTAAAGTCTTTTTCCTGAAGCTTTGCTGCCACATCAGGATCGAGGTCAAAGGAGTACCAGTCAAGGTCGCCCCGTTTGTAACGGTCTGCAATCAGCACATTCTGGTTACTGTTTGCAGCTGCCGACAAAGGAGCAGAAACAGTGCAGTTGTATTCCAGCTGACTTTCCGACCAGGAGTTTTGTTGTGGTGTTTCGGGTGTATAATAAGTACTTTGTATCAAGTTTAGAAACGGTACAACCTGTTCGTCCAATTGTGGAAAACCGAAATCTCCGGGCATCCCCCCATTTTTAAAGTAATGGTAAAGCTTCACGCCGTCTATGGATTTTCTGGTTACAAGGTTCCGAACACGCACAGCCGTTTTATTACTGTTCTCAGCTGGATTATCACCTAACGGGTCAATCTGAAAGTCATCCAGGAAAACCTGTACAACCTCCCTGATTTCGTCTGGAAAAACCTTGACCATAAGCTTAACCCATATGTTTCCTAACTCAATACGCATTCCTAAATCTTCCTTTAACGGTTGTCGTTCCACCTTTGCCTCCAAAGGAACCTGCTCGTCATATTCTTCGACCTCACCGTACCGGCTTTTAAACCGGTTAATTTTTGTCGACTGGGTCTGAATACGTGCTTTCATGGGAGAACCAGCATCCTCGCCCTTAAATTCCCCTACCCGGTATTGCTGGGTAAGCATCCATAAGGCATCATGCACCTGCCCCTTAACAGTTTCTTTCAAGGTTTTGGCGGTGGTAAGCGGTTCTACGCGTACGTAGGAAATTACTTCAGGCTTGTTTATATCAATAAAAGGCATAGTGTCAATTGTTTAATTATTTAATATATGTTGTTCGGAAAAACCGATGGTGTTTCCACCCGGAGCCATCGGTATGGCAAATCCAGGCAACTGACCTACCGGTGTTTTTGAAATCACTTCGTAGCCGAGACCTCTTTTCTTGGCAAGGTCAAATGTTTCTACCATCATGTCCACGATGTCATCCCACTGCCAGTTCCCGGTAATCTGCGGTGTCAGCCCAAGAATGAGACACTGCGGAGCCTTGGCATTCGGTTGGTCGTAATGAAAACTCACGCCTGTAGTCTGCTCTTTCAACGGTACGACGTCCATCCATTCTTCGACCATGATTCCTGCCTGATAGCCCCCAATATAGTGTTCAGTTGGAACAGATGCCCCCATCGATATTCGCCCTTGCCTGATACTTTGCTGATCAAGCACAGAGGCCCCAAGCCATCGGTCCAGACCATCATCTGTATACGGAATCTGAAGTGGTACAATCGAACGCGATGAACTGTTTATAGGATCCAGTGCAGTGGCAAGAATGGACAAAAACTGGTAATGTTGCGCATTCTTTTTTACTTTTGCGATCGAACTCATCCATTCTTCTGTCAATAAAGGGTTTTCCTTTTGATCATCAATAAGTGTAGAATTACCGTTGAACATTTCTAACAAGACACTTTGTTCCTCTGGACGTATTTCGAAAAGAGGAAGAACGACATAGTTAGGGTCAAGCAAGTGCTTGAAAGCTTGTAGAATGTTGGCGACGTAGGCGGTAGGATCTTGGTCACTGTTGGGTATAGGTTCCGTTAAGACGGAAGCCTCTAATTTACCGTTTGCCACCTGTAACACTAAATTTGCCTGTTTAATCAGGTAATCGTTTTCTTCAGGTGAAGTGTCGCCTACGAACTCATAAACAGTCTGTTCAATACCGAAAAAACTAAGGGTATAAAGTGCGTCAACTATAATGTTTTTATTGAAAGCAGGTGCGTTTACTACTGTTTGCAGATAGTTTCGTGCAGCAGTCAAAGACATTCGTGCGTTATCATAACGGATTGTTAGGTCGTCAATATCATATATTTTAAGGCTGCCTTCAATATCAGCAGCTATCATATAATCGTGCGTATTCAGGTGACGGGCGCTGTTGAGCAGTTTCTGTGCATAAAGCAATACAGGATGTATTTCAGCAAAAGAAAAATCTTCATTTGCGGGCTTATCATCATATTCTATGGCTAAATCAACCGTACGATCATAAGACCAGTTCCGTCGGACAAACTGCTTGATAAGGAGTGATAATAGATCGTCTCCGTCTTGTAGTTCTTCACCCATAAGGTACAAAAGATCCACAGCGTGAAGGTTCAGATCCGCAACAGATGCCCAATGATGAGCTTCTGTGTCTCTGATGGCTATTCTGCAAAAAATGGTTGCCGGGTCTGGCAGCAAAGAGCAAAGCCATTTGTTGATATACGGTTCTGCCTGTACCCTGAAATCTACTCCCGAGATGCTGTTCCAGTTGTTGGCTAATTCTCTCGGATCACCTGTATCAAGGTGCATCATAAACCGCTGAGGAATTTCGATACCCTGTTTGGTTGATGGGACCACATCCGGTTCTGTGATAAACCGACCTTTTGAAAGTGCGTTTACAGTTGCACCACCTTTGATGGTATTGCCCTGCACAATCTGGAAGATACCTTCGGTCGTGCCTATATCAGCGACTGCGTCGGCGAGGTTCTGGATCCAGTCAACTGATTGTCTTAAAAGATTGTTGATACCGGTGAAATCACCGCTCGCATCAATGATCTCCTGCATTTTACCTTCCTGGGCAAGTTCTACTAGCTTGTTGCCGTTGACCACATTTCTTGAAGCGATCTTTTCGACCGTATCGCCATCCGGTACTACATCCACGACAAACTGATCAAGAGGATAAGCTTTCCTTAAGTTATAGAGCGGAATATTAATAATTTGCGCAGGAACTAGTTCTCTAAATTTCCGCTCAAACTCATATCCCAACAGGACTCCGAAGCTTTGCCCGTTTCGCACGCCTTCCATTAAGTCAAGCGCGGCACGTACTCTTTCGGACGACAAGTTGACTGAAAGCGGGTCTTCGGCTTCCTCTTTGGCGCGTTGCGCATAGCCGCTCAGCATCACTGCTCCTGTTACCGCCTGATTCATTGAGGGGGCATGGATATATCCTTTGTTTTTTATGTCTTTCCAAATCTCTTCCGGAAATTGGTCGCCTGTACCGGGAGGGTCTACCGGGACAAGCCCTGCCCTTGGTTTGACATCTTCTAACCAGCCGTATGCTCCCAGATGAATGCCTTTTCTGCGGTTCTCAGGACCGTTGTTCAGTTCACGCAGACGGTTAAGCCGCTCGTTTACCAGAGACAGCCGCCATACATCCAGACGGTATGTGACACAATCGATGGATTCTCTGACCAAAAGGTCCAGATCGCCCACCTTTACTTTTGCAAGTTCAACCAAGGCTTCCTTGGCTTTAAAAAGATTTGCAGCCTGGGGGAACATGCCGGGGCTTGCTGTACTCAGAACGCGACTGATCGGTTGTCCAGCGTAAAGGGTATTCATCAGCTGAAGACGGCTAGGGCCTGCAGTCAGTGGTCCCATTTCTCCGACTACCGGTTGAGGTGGAATTTCTCCCACCACATTTACAAATTCATTTTCTCCGCGTTGCTCATCCGGTATCCCCAGAATATCACATGCCGCTTCAAAAAATTCCAACATGATGGACTGGCGTGCGTGGCGATAAAGCATACTCGAGTTGAACTGAGATTCAACTACATGAGGTTGCACACCGTAATTTTGAAAGTCTTCATCACGTAGTTCGTCGAAGCTCGCTATCGACAAAATATTTAAAAGGTTGCCCAGATCACTGACAGGAGGTAAAGGTTTATCAGGATTCGCTCCCGGAAAAGCGGGGGTTATGTTCAGATTGGACTGTTTGTTAAGATAATTGATCTGTAAAGCCTTGTCCGTAAATTCCAGTGGAAGTCCCAATTGGTCGCGTACGTTCTGCATACGATCCCTTTGTTGGAACTGCCAATTCTGACGGTCGGGATAGGCCAAGGCAGCATACTCGATATTGTTCCAGATATAACCTGCACCGACACCGATTCGCTGTACATATTCAGTCGACACCGCATGTTTGGAAAGTGCATCTGCCAACTGCTGTCCCGCAGAAGAAGGGACAGATAAAGTATCCAGTGCCTGCGACCACTGAATATTCAGGGCACCTACATATTGATGAACGTTACTAAACAGTTCACTATCCGTATCCTGAGCATCCCACGAAAGTCTTGAAAAGACACTGGTTGGTAAGATTCCGTAAGGCTGGTTTCCGCTTCTGATGGAAGGCAGAGCTCCACGGCTCCTCATATAATTTTCGTTAAAGCGGCGGAATACATTTTGAACCATGCTACGTGGTCCCAGCACACGAAGCAGATCACTGAATACGTAGCCTACCGAGGTTTCAAAATTCGATGCGTTGTAATTGATGACGTCTTTGATATCCGTCCCGTCACTTCTGAAAACGTGGTAGAATGTATCGTATTCTATACCCAGTGCTTCACATAGAATCTGCCCGTCTGTTTTTTGTCTGTTGTCGGATAATGGCTGGAAGAGCGGATCCAGTCGCTCCGTTTGATAGGTCGTCTTATTTCCGAATTCGACCGATTGAAAACCCGAATAATCGTCTTCAGTATTGTTGGTGTTGGTTCCCTGTTTCAAAAGGCTCAGACCATCTGTATAATGGTGGTTGATTAGAAGCTGTTCCAGACGTTCCTTGGACTCATCTTGTGACAATGTTGATTTTACACCAACAACGAGAATTCTTTTAAAGCCCCGTTCATACTGGCTACGTGATATTTCGATTCTTGCGCCCATGCCTTTTTCGATTGCTGCGTCAAAGTCTATCATCCAGTCAACATTATGGTCGGCTACCAGTTCGTTTTGCAGCCCCCCTACGTTTACCTGATTAAAAGAAGGTCCACCTAGGTCCTGATCGTCCAGTGCAGGATCAATTCCCATTTTAAGCTCGTCAGGTATAGCTTTCATTTCATAAACAAGTTCGGTACCGTCGTTTGCAAGCGCATGGATACGGAAAGCGTCCGGCATAACTCGGGTTGCGGGCTGTTTACTCCACGTATCAGGTTGTACGGGCACGATCGGAAAAGCCAGCTGGTCTCCTGACGGGTTCGAGCCTAGGTTGGTCGGTGTCATTACCAAAGCAATGTAAGCGGCACGCTCCGCGCTAAAACTGCGGCAAAGCAGATCCCATGCGTGCAATTTATCTTCTTCCGTTGCTCCGTCCACAAATTGGCGCCAATACATTTTGCCTTCCTCAACCTCGCTTTCACTCAGTACTTCCTCATGTGTTTCTACTGCTATCTCGTCAGGAAAGACCCGTAACCACAACTGGGACGGCTCGGACTGAAAAACGGTTTCCAGACGTACCGGAAAAAACAGTATGGGATACTGGTCGTCCAGTTGCTCTGCCAATCTCGCAAAACCTCCTTGTGACACAGCCAGCTCGTTAAGTAGTCTGTTTTCTTGATCTTTTATATCCTTTAATTCCTGACGAATTATTTGCAAATCTTCCGTAAGGTCTTTAACCTCTCGGTACAGATCATTACTGTGGGCATTCTTAAAGGTGTTCTTGCGTGATAGATTACTATTTTTACTTAATTGATGCTGTCCTGTCAACAGTTGTCTGTTGAGGTCTGCTCTTCTAGTTCGTAAATCATTAATCTCACGTTGTATATTGTTCAATTCGTTTGCCATAGCTTGCTTCTTGATGTTTTTAGATATTATACGATACTTCCACTGTCTGGAACCAGATCCTGTGCATGCACGTTGAGCTTTACTGGAGCCTGATGCAGGGCGTACGCTATCGTAGCACCGTTCCAATTCCAGGTAACAGCGTCGGGATTATGATTATTTGGGTCGATTATTGAAATGCTTTTCGCCAGATCGATAAAACCGTCTGCTGCAGGATCGTCTTTTATATTGCCCCAGCTGACATCATCCCATGTATTGATAGCGGAAGGTGCCGGTACACTAGTTTCATCGGCTCCGAAACGGATCTCCGTTGAGCGTTCCTGAAAGACTATAAAATAACCTTCATTGCCTGTTCCAAAACCGGTTCCTTTGATTGCTTCAGCAGTAAGAGGGAATCCGAGCAGTACAATGTCTGGTTCTATTTTTCCAGAAAACAAAGGATATACTTCCGTCCCGGTCATTGCTTTACGCGGTTGGTCAGCACTTAAATATTGTGCCTTCTGCAGGTAAATAATCGTTCCGGGATATTTACGTAATAATTCCGCGCGGATGGTCATCACAAGATAAGGTGAACCAGCTGCTCTGGCACTGTTCGCACCCAGAGCGGTAAGTTCCGAAGTAATTATGTCCGGATCGACACGCCATTTATGGATGTCTTCAATGTCTCTATATGCGTTAAGATTATAAATTTGTTCGTTTTCGTTTGTTACTATAAGGTTGTTAATCGATGTATCATATCCCCAGAAGAAAGAAAAATAAGTACCCCGCTGGTCGGTCGGATATCCACGCCACATCAGTTCCCTTCCCATTTCGTAGTTCAGGCCGAGCATATAGGCTTCCAGATATTTGCGGTTGACGTTTAAAAGATTGATAGAATTCATCTGAATATTATTCAGACCGGGCATAATCCAGTCCGGTGACAGTTTTGCCAGCTCTTGGTACATCGGTATCCTGATCTTCGGAGCAGCCATTATTCCATTGGTATTAAGTATCTGTACAGGTTGTCCCTGCACATCACTCAGCTTAATAAAGTTGTTGGCAATTTCAAGGGCATTTGTTACAGGTTCGGTACGGGTCAGAATAATATTTCTAGTGCCACCCATCGAAAGCGAAGGACCGTAATGAAAATTATATGGAGGAAGCTGTTCGATGACCGAATGCAAATGTATGATTGAGTTAACCATCGTTTGCACCCTTTGCGAAATCGGTCCGGGCATAGGTGATGAAATAACCACACCGGGACTGGAAAACTGAAAGCCTGCATTTTGTGGCAGAGACATAGTAAAACCAGGAGTAAGCTGTGATTCACTCCAAATATCGTAAGTTATCTGTCCGATAGGGGCCTCATAAGGAGTGGCAATCTGCACACTGCCGTTATTTATTTCCTGTATGAAATCCGCTATGTTTGTTTCAGGGGCAGTCATAGCGACAGCCCTTGTCAAAGGGCTTTTATCCCTGAACAATCTTCTGCCGGCACCGGATATCGTTGCAACAGGGACAGTGCTGATATCTACATCTCCATATACAGTACGCTGATTGCTAAAATTGATTATTCGTGTATGAGCCGGAGCTGATATATTCAAAAGCATTTCGTCCTGCAATGGAACGAGATGTCTACCGTAAACCGCCCTGTTGGCAGCCTTGGTCATTTGGAGCTGATTCAGCTTACGGTTTGCTTCCATAACTTCGCCGATCTGTTCCCAGGCAATATTCATGTAATCTTCTTGGTTGCGGCGTATTGTTTCAGTACCCGCACCCGCAAAAACACGGTATCTCGGATCTAGGTTTGCTTCTTGGAGCCAATCAGGGTTTGCAGTAATTACCGCATCGACTTCATCTTTTGCAGCATGCCATCTTCCATAAATTGGAGGTGCAATGATCGGATCAGCTAGGGGCTGTTCATTAAGTACCTTAGTCGGTTCATTAATTATTTCGCGCAGTTTCTGGCTATAAGGATTATTGTCCGTCAGATCCCAAACTTCAACTTCCGTAGCGTTCAACGGCTCGACGATCCCTCTCATCTTTATAACCGGTTCCGGTGGTTCGACAGCCTCCAAACGCGGATTGTTACTCTTTTGAAGGTCTACTTGTCTTGTACCCACATCCTGACCTAGTATACGGGGTTTAACCAGACGTACCAACGACTCAAAATCTCCTGCACCACCTGTTTTGAAATACCACTGGTGATAAACAGGAAATTCTGTATCAATCGGTGTTGTATCGTTCCACGCTCCTTGTTGTTCCTGAACGGTGGCACCACTGAAGGGATCTAGTCCCATGCCAACTCTGCGACCTGTTTCGAAAGTCGGGATCAGAAATGCGGTATAACCAGTGTCGGGCAGAAGCCTTCTTGGAGACACTAATCTTGAAATAACCCGCTCAGGGTTTCTTTTCAAAACCGTATCGCGAAGTTTGGTGACAGCTTGTGCAATGGCGACATCATTATTTCCGATTGCACCATCAGCAGGTGCAAGGTTCTCATTGACATGAACGTGCGCCCATGCCCACAGACTGTCTTGTGCAGGAAACAGTGCACCTGCTTGTTTTTTTATTTTGATGTAGGGTTTTCCTTGCGGAGTGGTCAATACTTCAAACTCATCATCCATCAGCACCACTAAGGTGACCCATGGGCGAAGCCTGTATTCAAACTCAGCGGTAGTTCCGTCCTTCCTGTATTTCGCCGGGGTGTACCGCCAGCAAAAATCTTCGTCGTAAAATTCGATAAAGGGCAGATAGTTCGGTTCGAAGTTAGTGACCCAGTTTTCGGGGCTTACCTTTATGATTTCGTTTTTATTGATACCGGTTATGTCGCCCGGACCTTTAAGGGCAAAATCTTTTGATATGGTTGTATTCTCCGTTCCTCCGCCGACAGCTCTGGCCTCGACATCGATGCTCAGGCTGAAACTGCTGCGCATGGTCGGTGAAGTACCATTAGGTAGGTCGCTCGCTGTCAGATAATTACTCAATCCGTTGCGTATATAGGGTAAAAATGAATAGTATGCGTTCATAATCGTCGGAATATCTTGTTCATAAAATGTTTAATGCTTTTTTATACCAGTTCGTAACGGTTGGCAATAATCCAGTCTTCGACCGTTGATGGTGAAAGTTCTTTTTGCTGGATCAGATACTTTTCAGCATCCATAGAATTGGCAAATGAAATACCTCCGCCAACCTGCTGCAAGTTATTACGGTTTGCCAACACGAATTCGCCTCCTTCGATCGAAAGCTTTATTTTATCAGGTCCTACGCTGGTCGTACGCAGTTTCGCGCTTGACAGACCTGTTAGTGTTGCATATCCGAGTATACCGTCAATCGTCATGCGTTCGCTCGTAATGGTGTGCTTGTCCGGTTCTGTGCGTCGGAAGCCACTGTCAACCGTGATTTCTTCCAATGCCGCTTTTTTGTGTACGGCGTATTGGGATGATTGATTGTCGTTGGAACCTACAATGATCCCGCTGTCAAATAGCTCGTAACCATCACGAGACAGTTTTTCCTCGTCGTTCATATTACTGAACTCGCTGCGGGCAAAATAGTCCTGCACATTTTGCACAGGAGCATTCAGCGTGCCGATCTTGACAGTATTAGTATTGATGCGGTATTGATTGAAATCGCTGATTGCTGCCGAACCGAATTTTTCCATCAACGTATTAAGCGGCATCACGCGCTGGCTGATTTTAATTGCTCCCGATGGGTCTACAGACTGCGTTTCCCCCTCATTTTCCTTACGCCAGCTTACCATTTGGTTACTCTGGTCAGGAAGCTGTGTTTCCCAGTTATCCTGAAGCATCAAAGCTTGTTTGATTTTTTCATCAACTTTCACAGCCTCTATAGCTTCAGTGCGTTGGCGCCCGAAAGTCGTATCGAAGCGTACTTTTACTTTTACAAACAATATCTTGAAGGCTGCCTGTCCCTGTGCTCGCCATGGATCCGGACCTTCCAGTATTAATGCTACGTAAATACCGATCAGGGTTTTGTTTCCAACTTTGACAGCAAATTTGACACCCATATCTGCCGCGAAGTAGAATGGTGAAAACTGGAACAGGATATTGAACCAAAGCTCTCCTTCAACGCTGAACTTTCCAGCCCTCGCCATGGCATATACACGTGCTCCGAACTGTGCTGAATTGGATGTTACGGCGAAATAAGATTCAACTGATATCTTTAAATTGTTTTCATCCGCTAATATGATTGTCAGACGCTGCATCGACGGCAGGTTAAGTGGCGGCGGTGTATACGATGGGTGAAATCCTCCAACTGATAAAAGGAAGTTCGGACGATCGCCCCAGTGTAATCGCAGTGCCATATCTCCAAACAGACCGAAGGTCAGTATTTTGGAGTCATATAATGTAGCGTCGAAAGACAGGTACTTTTCCTTGAAATCAATAATACCGAGGAAATTAACCTGTATCTGTAAAATAACATTATCCGCATTCGGAAGTTGCGCGCGCAATATTCCCAGAATAATCAGACGCACGGGATCTGGTAGCTCTATGACAATGCCTATGTCAATGGTAAGCAGTGTCGGTGTTCCCCAACCGATTTTTGCCATAGGTCCCAACATAAACTGGTCTTTGCGGATAGGAAATGCTTGACCCAGATTAGTAATTATAGTGCTGGCATTTTCTACGATATTTTTTGGAAAAAGAATATGATCCAACGTATTGTAACGAATTCCTGTACGTAATGCATCGGGATTAGAGGTTCGGTGTAATCCTAGTAATCCACCGATACCATTGATGGTAAAGCCCATGCCGATTTGCAAAGGAGTAAACTCTACCGATACGATAACTAGTAGGGAGTAACCTTTTTCACCCCCAGGCAATTTTGTGCTGATAATGCCAATTGCAGAGAATGATATTTTAGAAAATTGGAGTTCTATACCACCTGTATACGTTGAGGTGGTCTGATCATAATTAAGAAAACCTCCCCCTTTAACCGGTGGAGCATTTATTTCTAATGCAACTCCATCTGGAAACTTAAATCCTAAATCAAAATCAAGATTATCAAATATACCTTTACTGCCTTGCCCTTCCTTATCCTTTAATTGTAGTTTAAGACCAATATTTCTAACGCTTGCTTTGACAGCAGATAGATCAAAGAAAAAATCTAAACCTAAATTTAGATTTGTACTCCCACCATCAGCAATTAGTGCAATTCGTAGTGCATCCAATTGAACTGGAGATGAAGAATCTTTATTTTTTCGCTGTTCCTTTAGCGGTATCTCTATGGAAAAACTTGTATTTCCCTCAAATCCAAATCCAGATTTAGACGACCATCGTAATGTACCTCCAAAAGCTAAAGAAAAAGGATTTTCACCGATTATTTTCTGAATAAAACTATCTGCATTTCCCGGTTCGAAAGTAAATTGCATGAATGGAACATTGATTAGTTTTCCATTCCCTAATTTAATAATGAACTCAGGATCATCATAACTTCCGTTTACAGAAATCGAAAAATCAATACCTAAAAATTCTAATCTACTGGTAAATGTTGTACCAAAGAATAAAATTGGTGCTTCAGGCAAATATGTAAAAGTAATTTCCGACTGAAAATCCGACGGTGAAAAATTAGTTATGAATTGTGTATCATCTGGTGTAATCTTCAAAAGTAGATAATCCGATTTTTCTAATTGAGTGTCAAGTGAAACAAAAAAAGAAGGTGATAATCTAAAATCAGATTGATAGCCTCCAGTATTTTCAAGCTGGAGGACAATGGCGTCGATGACCTGTGTTGTACTATCTTTTGGGACTGGTATCAGATTAAGATTTAGTTCATTAAAATTATTACCAAAAGGGACAAAGTCTTTTAATATATCAATCTTAAGTTGTTCTGTTCCTCCTTGTGAGAAAGTTTGATTTTGAACTAAGAAACGGTTATAATTTGAGTCTTCAATGACAATTCTGCTTGCATTGCCTCCAAACAGATTAATACTTTTGCTCAGTTTTGATAACAGTTTTTCAGAGTCTAGTCCTGTAGGATTACCCCATCCATACGCGTCCCGAATCACATTTTTTGGATTAGTTACCAGTGTACCTAACTGAGTCCAATTAATACGGTACTTTTTATAAGGAATTCTCTTATTTCCAACTGGATATATTTGATCTTCTGTAATAATGTCAGATAGATATAGAGTTGAAAAAAGTAAGCGTGATTTGTTTTTTAAATAACTAGCAAAATATGTGTCGAATAAATTCGCTCCGAACTCTGTCCAAAAAACAGATTGGTTTACAGGAAAAAAAGTAAAAGAACTTGATGATATATTTTTAATATCATCAATTATATTGTACGTGTTTTCAAAAATTGGTAAAATTTGATCTAGCACCGTATTGACATTATTTGTCCCTGTTTTCATTTGGACTAATAATGAAAATATTTGTTCAACAGAATCTGATATATTTATTGTAGAACGTATCAGTTCCAATTGTGAGTCAGAAAGGTTTTCTACGACCCAACCATTCTCATTTAACAGATATTGAAAATCTTTTGGACTATTAAGTGCCTGGTTAAATTCTTGCAAAATTTGACCGGCAACAAATACAAGTGGTTTTAGTGCTGCTGTCATAAATCTTTCATTGATGGGTTATTAATATTTGGCTGATAATCACCATTAGGCACTTGTTCATAAGAGCTATAAGGTCCTATATTACTCATACGCATGAGACGATAGTTAATTTCAAATAGATCAGCAGTGGTCAGAATGTCAAACACATTTGGTAAATTCAGAATGTCTACCAAATCTGTCATCTCTCCTATAACCGGGTTAAAGCCTGATATTACATTCTTTATATAGTCAAATACATCTTCAAGATTTACACTGTAACGAAATGCGTATCCAGCTCCCTGTTCTAATATTACATACCTTCTTTCTATCCCTGGATCGGTCTGATCATGTAAAATATCAACAGAATACCAAACCGATTTAATATCTGGGTTAAGATTAGCAGGGTTACCTGTCGGATCTATTACAAACTCTTTATTAAAAGGTACTTTTTCTTCATTAGTAATTGCAATTCTTAGAGATTGATTAGGTGGAATAAGCGGTAAATTGAAACCGCTACCATCATTAATCCCTTTGTCATTCCAACCATTAAATCTTGTGGGATCTCCTGAACCGGTAAATTGTCTAACCACCATATTACTATTTAATTTGTAGTTAAGTTTTGACCACCTCCAATGTAAATGAAAGCAACAGAAACCGCAAATTGGCGCATGCGCAACAGGGAGCTGATTATCAGCATAGTATCCTAGGTATCCATGAAAGTGTATATTATCATATTCTCCCTGCCTACTTTTTTTGACCAATGTTAACGCATAATCAGATAAAGGTGGGTAAGTATATTTTACTTTTCGTTCCTCCTTGAATTTTTCTATATTTCCACTAGTTTTATCTTGGATGCCATATACAGCTTGTATCTCTGTTTCTTTTGCAATGTTTGGCTTTACATAGTCAAAGATTGTCGCCCATGTAGGGGGGTCTGGTACAAAAAACGGAAGATTATAAGGGTAAAATCTGCTTTTCCCGTCCTTACCTGCATAATTGCTATCTGTATAAAAACCGGGAAGATTAGAGTTAAGTATAGTAGGGTTGAAATATTTTTCTACTTCTGCAGGGATTGGTATATTTCGGAGGCGAAGACCCGCAAAATGATTATGATCGATATAGTTACCACTACCGTCTGGTCCGACATCAATATGATGCGAACTGTTGTTATTAGCAGTCATTTTAACTCGTCCTTTTAAGTTATGAACCTTACAACTATTTATATCAACATCGGAAGGAAGGTTATCTAATGTTAGACCAATCGCGTGAATTGTATCTTCAGGTAATACATAAATATCACTTCCTGTGTCTGGATAAAGTTCTGTGTCAGAAAAAACAACTTCTTCTACTCCAAATTTAATTTGCGGAAAAAATTTAACAGCATCAATAACTCCGACAGGTTCAAAATCATTACCATGATACATGAAGACAATCGAAACCTCTAATCTTATAATAATATAATTATTATTACTTAGTTTCAAGTAGTAAAGGTATTGTTGTTTAACACCCAACTGATACTTTGATTGTTTATCTTTTATACCTTCAGCCCCTATGTAAGAACTGTAATTCTGCGGTGCTGGGAGTAACAAAAAATGACGGTAGGTTCCACCAGATGTTCGTTGAAATTCAAATTCAACTCCAATAGTGTGAAAAGATAATTCCTTTAGTACTGTATGAATGTGCTTATGACTGGTTTGGTTAAGTTGTGTGACTAAATTGAGATCTGTAATTTTTATAAAACCACCTTGCGACACCGTTAGAAGCCCCTCCCAGTGTGGTTTAAATGGAAAAGGAGCTTGGCCTGTTTCTCCTTGATAGATATTACTTAGTTGTCCAGAATTAGAATCTAGAGTATGAAAATAATTTTGGCTATCACCTTTGATCGTGCCACCAATATCAACCGGTGTATATTGTACTAAATTTTTCTTCTTAAAAGGAGTTGCCAAAGTGCTAAGAACTTTTTGTATTAAAGATGTATCTGGGTCATCTTCGCCATTCCATAATACTTGATCAAACAGGGATTCTTCAGACCCCATTTTCTTTGCTTCGTCATTTAATAAATTTTGTACTGCCATATCACATCATTGTAAATAAACCTAATAGTAATTCTCTGCAAACGGGACAGAACGAGACCCGTTGGTTTTTTATTGGTAAAGTGCTATCACCAATTCGTCGTCTCATCAAACAATCTTGAGCTGATCTATAGACATTTGTACGGTAGCCTCCCCCGCCTTCAAATAGTTCAATATCTTTATAGCTTACACTTGCTGTAGGAAGATTTCTATTTACAACTGTTGGAGTGAGGTTCTTATGTATTGTCACGGGATAATTATAATTCTGGTCAAAAAGACTTCTCCATATAAACAGCTCATCTGAGGACGGATTGGGCCCAATATTTATAGCGGGTGCATAATAGAGATTATTGTAGTAATGTAAAAGAGTGTTTGCCTGTGATTGAGTTGGTGTTAGATACTCATTTCCAGGTAGGTCAAATTCGTCACCTAGACTAAACATTTTGCCAACCGCTCTTGCTATAATTTGTTCTGCAAATCCATCAGCTGTAGTTATAATTGTATAATATGTATCAGAATCATATACTTCTATTTCTACATCCGGACGATTAGCTTTAGGTAATATGATAAATATTAGGCATTGAGTTGCATTCGTTTGAATGCCATCTGTTATATAACCTCCACCTTTCTTAACTCCACTGCTGACTTCATATACCAACTGTCCTCCATTAGAATATTCTAGTTCATCTACATACTCATTGATTTTTGAATAATTGACATTAAGCTGATTATTTGCGAAATATGTCTCAAAAACAGTACGTCCTTGTGCTTCTGCTTGTGAAGCTGCATATCCACTTTGGTTACTGGGTGTAAAGGAAAGGTAAGCCGAGAACATTTGATTGTTTCCATTACCTGTCAGAATATTAAACGGAAAATTGCTCACTAAGCGTCCTAAAATTTCATACACATCTTTATAAAATAAATTTTCATCAGAAGCAACATACCCTTCAGCAATGAAAATAAGTTGATGAGAAGTTGCGAAACTTCCTTGGAAAACTTCAGTATACAATTGGCTAATCTGTTTCATATTTCACACTTTAATAGTTAAGCTTTTTGAGCAGAATTGATGTTTATTTTACAATACGGAGTGCCTATGATTCATATTTCTTGTTACAGCAATTCATAATTACATAAGTTATTCCTTATTACCCTTTATATATCTTTATTTATAAATTTAAGTTGATCTATATATATTCTATATTTACTTGGTTAGACCACATATTTATTGTGGTGCAATGCTATAACGTTCTTCGGAAACTTTAGAAAAAAGAAAATAACATCCTTAGCGCATGTAAACATCCACTGCAATATAATTTGATAAAAGCTTTGCTTTTAGTGTTTAATTTTCCAACATTGCTGCAACGCTGGATTGGTTACCTAGGAAAGAGAGTGAGTCAGTGTTCATTTTGGTTTTTACCATCATCGTTAAAGGTCTCTTTCTCAGATGTGATAGTATAAAAATAGGTCTTTATAAAAAGATAAAAAAGTAATTACCTAAGTATTTTAAAATTTTTATGATAAAAAAAATATACACCCATTTTGGTTAAAGTATTTTCAAAATAAACAGGACTTTTCTGAATTTTTGCAAATTCTGTCTAATAGTTGTTGTAACATAACTTATTGTGGATTAAAACATTACCTTAAAACTTCTTTTAATTTTTAAAGCTTTGAAATCAAAAACAGAGAAAAATCAAGTTTCTTTTATTGTATATTTTTCTTTAACTTTAATTCTACCAATGAAAGTAATACTCTTAACGTGACCCCGTAATTGTGAAGATTATCTCCAATATAAAAGAAAATGAACTGCTACAAATGTTGCAGAATGGGGATAAAATGGCTTTCGACGAAATCTACCGAATGTTTCAACCTGCCTTGGTCTTCTTTGCCAACAGGCTATTATTTGCGCAAACCTTTCAGGGAGCTGAAGAAATTGTGCAGGACACTCTGATGAAATTTTACGAACGGCGCCGGAATTTTACTACATTGCCGCAGATTAAAGTATTTTTATATACAGTAACCAAAAATGCCTGCCTACAGCTGATCGAAAAAGAAAAAGTCAAAACCAAGCGCTACACGAAGCTGATGGCTGATTTCAATGAAGAGGAAGAACTGATCCTTAACGAGATCATTTATTCCGAAGCTTTGAGACAGTTGAAAAGTGAAATAGAAAAGCTGCCAAGAAAATGTCGTGAAGTTATGGAGAAACTGATTTTCGAGGATAAGAGTGCCAACGAAACAGCTGTTGAGCTTGACATTACCGTGAGTACGGTCAACAACCATAAAGCTCATGCAATTGCAGTCCTGAAAAAAAAGCTTTCTGGTACAGGTTTGTTATTGCTTCTAAACCAATTATAATTTTTTTTACTTTTTTTAGAGAATCCCCAGCCTTTTCCGATTGATATAGAAAAAGGCATGGAAAACCAGAGGCTCACAGATTCATTATTCATCGCAGAATTGCTGCGGCGGCAAGCGCAGGGAGAAACCTTGACCGAGGAAGAAACTGCCCAGTTGACCAGTTGGAGTAACCGACATAAAGTAAATGAGCAATTGCATACGCGCCTGAAAGACCCTGAAGAACTTGCGAAATCTATTCTTGAATTAGATCAAAGCAATACAGATATACAGCTACAGCGATTTAATCAGAGACTTCAACAAAAGAAACGTTCTGCAATAATTTATAAAGTTGCTGCTATAGCTGCGGTAGCATTACTGATCATTTCTGTCGGGATCTATCAATGGAAAATTAGTCAAAATATGATTGATAAGAATCCCGTCACTGCCATTGCAGATAATGCAGATGCATTACCTGCTACCAAGAGAGCAACATTGACGCTTTCAAACGGTGAGGTACTGACATTGCGTGAAGACCAGATCGGAATTGTCGCAGATGGGCGGGGTATCTCCTATCAAGATGGCAAAAGGGTTGAAAAGATTTCCGATGTGTCCTATGCAACTTTATCCACTCCCAGAGGAGGCCAGTACCAGATTACTTTAAGTGATGGTTCTAAAGTAAGCCTGAACGCAGGTTCGTCTTTAGAATATCCCCTTCAGTTTACTGGTAATGAACGCATAGTGACACTCAAAGGTGAAGGATATTTTGAAGTAGCACATCATTCTGACCAACCGTTTATAGTCCACACTGCTAACCAAAAAGTCAGGGTATATGGTACAATCTTCAATATTCAGGCTTATTCTGCTAAAGAAAGAACCACTTTGCTTACGGGTAGTGTAGCGGTTAGCAGTAGTGGCAGCTCTAGCGAAACACGGCTTAAACCAAATATGCAGGCTGTTGTTACTAAAGGTAACATAACCCTTAGAAAAGTCGATGTAAGTGACTATACGGGCTGGAAGGAAGGGCGATTTCAGGCTGACCTAATTACTCTTTCGGATCTTTCGGAAGATATAGAACGCTGGTATGACGTTAAGTTTATCTTCGCTGCGAATTATAATAATACAGATAGAGCATTGATCAGTATAAATCGCCATGAAAAACTCTCAAAAGTACTCAAAACGCTCGAATTGACATATAATGTTCATTTCCGAATTGAAGGAAGGGAGGTACATATCCAGTAAGATTTGTTTCATGTTGTTTAGGTCCGGCATAAAAAAGCCGTCGCGATTCGAAGTCGTGACGGCCGTCGCCGGATCCTAAGAAAAAAAGATTCTACACAGATTTAATTATAACCAAGCAAACAAAAATAATGAATAAAACAATCAAGTACAACCGCGTACCAAAGATTGTAAATGATCGGCTTACTCTTTTTAAAAAGTTTATGCTGCTTTTACTTTACTTCTCGTTTCTTTTTTTTGGAAGGGCGATTCCAGCCTCTGCACAGAAGATTGACATACGAATGTCCGATGCTCCGTTCAGCACAGTGATCAAGGAACTTCAGAAAAAAAAGCCTGATTACTCCTTTTCCATAAATGAAAGGCATATAAGACAGTCCAAACCTGTCTATGTCAATCTACAGAAGGTTGAATTTGAGGAGGTACTGGTACAAATCTTTCAAAGCCAGCCTTTCGGCTATAAAATTGATGGGAAACACATTGTTTCTGTAGACAAAAAAACAGAAACAGCTACCGGATCGGAACAACTAGGCGCAGTCCAAGGAAGGGTAACTGATACTTTGGGTAATCCGATCGCCGATGTGACGGTCAAAGTTTTAGGAACCCAAATGGCTACCGCAACTAACAGGGGTGGCTACTTTGAATTGAAATCCGTACCTGGAGGATCCGCTCTATTTTTCAGTATCGTAGGATTTAATACAGCGACCAAAATTATAGATCAGACCCGCGTTGATGTAACTTTAACTACAAACCATACGGTTATTGATGAAGTTAATGTTGTTAATACCGGATATCAGACATTGTCAAAGGAACGCGCAACTGGTTCCTTTTCGACAGTTTCTAATGAACTTTTTAATCAGCAGGTCAGTACTGATATTATTTCACGATTGCCAGCAGTTGCCAACAGTATGGTCGCCGACCGGTCAAGAAGTTTTGGCGGAAATGGTCAGATTATGGTTCGTGGGCTTAGCACAATCAGTGGTCCAAAGGATCCTCTCATAATATTAGATAATTTTCCTTATGACGGTGAACTAAATAACATCAATCCAAATATTGTCGAAAACATAACAATATTGAAGGACGCATCCGCTTCGAGTATATGGGGAGCAAGAGCTGCAAACGGTGTTATTGTGATCACAACAAAAAAAGGACAGTTTAACAAACCTATTAGAATTAATATAAACTCAAATATTACAATTAGCAATTCACCAGATTTGAGAATAATCCGGCAAATGAATACTTCAGACTTTATTGATGTTGAGCAGGAATTATTTAAAAAAGGCTTTTATAACACCAAATTAACCTCCAGAACTAAACCGGTTATCAGTCCCGTGGTTGATCTACTAGATAAAGAAGCACGAGGTCTAATTTCCGCTGATGAATTAAATAATGAGCTAACCTTTCTGAAGACTATAGATTCGCGTGATCAAGTGGGGAAATATATGTACGATCGGTCTGTCAATCAACAGTATTTTATTAGTGCTAGTGGCGGTACAGATAAATTTTCGTGGACAAGTGCTGTCGGATACGACAAGAACAAAGACTATCTCGCAGCAGGTTACGATCGGATAAATTTACGCTTTCAAAACAATTACCAACCCACTAAAAAAATATCTCTGAATACGAACTTTTATTATACGCAGACAAAGACTCAATCAGGACGATATGGGTATTTTGATATTAATACACTCCTACCATATACACAAATTGCGGATGAATCCGGGAACCCTTTACCTATTGCTCACACGTACAATCAGAGTTTTAAGGAGACTTTTGGAAATGGACAATTATTGGACTGGAACTATCATCCCTTGACTGATTGGTCCCATCAGGTTCGAAAAAATAACAATTCTGATATTTTGGGTAATGCGACTTTAAAATACGAAATCTTAAAAGGTTTACAGGCATCTATTGACTATCAATATCAAAGAAGTAATGGAAGTAGTACCTTTTTATATGATGAAAGCAGCTACATAGCAAGAGACTATGTTAATAGATTCTCTCAGATTTCAAATGGTAAAGTTACTTATATAATACCGAGGGGTGGGATTTTAGATAGAGGGATAAACCAAATGGATGCACACAGCATTCGGGGTCAGGTAAGTTTCGACAACACCTTCGGTATGCATAATATCAATGCCATTGCCGGTGTTGAAGCCCGTACTGCCAATACAGAATCAAACGACAGCCGTTTTTATGGATACGATGAAAATAATTTCACGTTAGGGAATGTCGACTATGTCGGAACTTATCCAAACGTCGTGACCGGAGCGAATTCGGCGATTCAAAATAACCAGCGTATTGGACAAATTAATAGACGATTCACTTCTCAATTTGCAAATGCGGCCTATACCTATAGAGACAGATATGTTATTTCAGGAAGTATACGAAGGGATGCCAGTAACTTATTTGGATTAAAAACTAACGACCAGTGGAATCCTTTTTGGTCCGCAGGGACAGCATGGAAAGTATCGAATGAGAAATTCTATCATTCAGATCTTATTTCCTATTTAAATATTAGAGCTACATACGGCTTTAGTGGAAATATTGATCCCGCGATGGTTGCAGTAAATACAATCCGATTTTTACCTAATGCATCACTTTTTACCGGTAACCGGATTGCACAATTTAATAATTATTACAATCCTAATTTGCGTTGGGAAACCTCTAAAATGCTTAATATAGCTACCGATTTCCGATTCAAAAATAATCGTTTAATAGGTTCCGTTGAGTACTACACAAAAAATGGTAAAAATCTCTTTGGACAGTCTCTAATTGATTATACTACAGGTGTTGATCCTTATATGCTAACAAACGTAGCTAGCATGAAAGGTAGTGGAATAGATATAGAATTCCACAGTTTGAATGTTGACAAAGTTTTTAAATGGAATACCACACTTAATTTCTCAGTATATAAGGATAAAACTATTGACTATTTAATAAACAGAAGTAGAGCAGCCGAGTATACAAACACTATAAATCCGCCCATTTCAGGTATCGAAAATCATTCGATTTACTCAATTTATGCTTATAAATGGGCAGGTTTGGACCCATCCACTGGAGATCCTCGAGGTTATCTTAATGGAGAAGTAAGTAAAGATTATGTGAACATTACTGGAGCAGGAACATCTATTGAGGATCTTGAGTACTTTGGTTCTGCGATTCCTACAAAGTTTGGTTCGTTCATTAATACATTTTCTTATAAGAAGGTAAATTTGCAAATTGGCATTACGTACAAACTAGGTTACTGGTTTAGACGTTCATCGATAAATTATACAGACTTGTTTAATAATTGGCGCGGGGATTCTGACTATGCTCTGCGATGGCAAAAAGAAGGAGATGAACAAACTACTAATGTGCCTTCTAATCCTTTTACGACAAACAGCAATAGAGATCAATTTTATGGAGGATCTAGCGTACTGGTAGAAAAGGGAGATCATATACGCCTTCAGTATATCAATTTGAATTATAATATTAAAGGAAAAAGGGTATTCAAAAATCTACAATTTTATTTAAATGTTAACAATTTAGGAATTCTTTGGAAAGCAAATAATGCAGACATTGATCCGGATTTTAATTATTTAATGGGCAGATTTTTGAGTCCAACGACATTTGCTATGGGACTTCGTACGCAACTTTAATCAATCATGTTATGAAAAATAAGAATTATATTTATATATATTTAATACTATCGCTCAGTCTATCATCCTGCAGTAAATTTCTGGAAGAGAAATCAGACAAGCAATTAACAACTCCCACAACGGTAGAAGATTTTAGAGGTCTGTTAAGTCATATCAATATGTTTCAGAGCTTTTGCTCATTAGGCCAATCTTCAAGTGATGATTTTTATCTAACAGATGAGGATTTTAATACTTTGTACTATGATAGTGATAAGAGGCTCTATACTTGGCAACCTGATTATGTTTCCCGTCCATTATCTAGTGCAGGTAACGAATGGCAAAAATGTTATAGTGTAATTTATGTTTGTAACTCCGTTCTTCACGGTATCGAAGAGAATAATCTGGTAAGCTCTGAAGTGGATCAGATAAAAGGACAGGCATTAGTATATAGAGCAGCAAGGTACTTAGATGCTGTACAAATTTGGGCTCCCGTTTATGCTACAGAAACCGCTACTAAAGAGTTAGGGTTACCCCTAAGATTAGATCCAGACATGAATATCCCTTCAGTGAGAGCAACAGTTCAACAGACCTACGATCAGATAATTTTAGATCTTGAAACTGCTGTTGAAATGCTTCCTGCTGGCAGTGCAGGGAAAAGCATGCCTAGTAAGGGCTCAGCATATGGTTTGCTAGCACGAACTTATCTCGTTATGGCCAGCTATGATAAAGCATTAGAAAACGCTAGCAAAGCATTAGTTGAAAATAATGAGGTGATTGATTTTAATCTCCTGAATACTGCAGCAAATTTCCCGATTCCTGTTGCAAATCAAGCTAGCACAGAGATTATTTTTGATAATAGAATGTACGGTTCTGAGTTTAGATCTAATCCTGAGACGGCAAAGATTAACCCCGAATTATTAAAGTTATACACAGACAATGATCTTAGAAGGAGTATTTATTATCAACAAGCCAAGGACAAAACATCTTATTTTAAAGGAACTCATACAGGGTTTAGTACCCTTAGTACAGGAGTTACTACGACTGAGATGTTACTAATTTTAGCTGAATGCAATGTACGCCTTAATAAACTAGTGGAAGCAGCTCTATCCTTAAATAACCTTCGCATAAAAAGATATAGTTCTCAATCATATACTCCTATATCATTTACAGACCAAACCGCGGCGCTGGAAACTGTTCTAGAAGAACGAAGAAAAGAACTAGCTTTTAGAGGTCTACGCTGGAGCGATATTAAACGATTGAATCGAGATGGAGCCGGAATAACTTTAACGCGGATAATTGGTGAGGAAACATATAAATTACCGCCCAATGATAAAAGATATGCAATCGCTTTACCTGAGGATATTATAGATATTGCAAAAATCCCACAGAATCCTAGATAGGAAATCTGTCATTATGTGCCAAGATAAATAACTTAAAAAAACTCAAAAAAATTATGGTTAAGCAATTCAATTTAGTCCGCATCCTATCAATATTGTTATTTGTATTTTGCAACCTTAAGTCGCAAGGCCAAGAAAATAATACCCAGTCATCAATAGATCCAGTGCAAATTGGTAATGCAGTGCCCGAGAAATTTTGGAAAATAAAATTACAAGTGATAAATGATCCTGAAAAGAAGCAAAATGTTACACTTAAAGAATTTCAAGGTAAATTAATTATTTTAGATTTTTGGGGAACATATTGTACGTCTTGTATAGCAAGATTTTCAAAATTGAAGAATATAGTAGAAGACCCCAGCCTTGTCGACAAGATAAAGATACTGGCAGTGTCGCCGGAATCAAAGGATAAGTTGGAAAAATTTTTCAGATCAGATGCAGGAGCTCAATATTCCTACATCAATTCAGCTTTTGAAGATAAAGTTCTTTCGAAATACTTCCCTCATTTAACAGTTCCACATGTTGCTTGGATTTCTTCATCCGGAATTCTGCTTTCTACAACAAGCTCTGATGAAATAACGCGTGAAAATATTGAGGCAATTTTAAATCAGCAAAATATAAGCATGGAGATTAAAATAGATCTCGATAAAAATAATCCCTTATTCCTATCTGATAATTTTTATGTTAATAATATGAAGCTTTCTTTCTATTCCATATTTTCGAAAGGGTACTATCCTGGATACCCGTTCGGAAGCAAGACGCGGAAAAGCGTAGATGGAAAAGTTTACGGTCGCCAAATGACGAATAGATCTTTAATGGGAATATATCGCACGCTTGGTTATGAACTCTTCAAAAAGGAAGGAGAATCTCTAAATGAAAACAGGATTATAATTGATGTAAAAGATCCCACAGAACTGGAGTTTAAATCTGGACCTGAAACGATTATAAAAAATCATAAAGAAAAATATTATAATTATGAGCTGATTATTCCAGAAGATAAAGCAGATTCACTCTATCACTTTATGACAACAGACTTGAATCGCTACACTGGCTATAAGGTTTCACTAGAAAAAAGACTGACTGAATGTTTTATTTTATTATCAAGTTCATTAACAGATAAGTTGAAAGCAAAAGGTATCGATCATAAATCAAGCTCTGAATCCTCAACTTTAATTTTAAGTAACTCCACGACACAGCATTTGTCAAATTTATTAAATGAGCTTCCTATTGTAAAGTACCCTATAATTGACGAAACGGGTAGTACAGAAAAAATCGAGATGGCGTTTCAAGATATTAAAGATTTAGAGAGTGTCAAAAAAGACTTAAATAAGTATGGTTTAGATCTGGTATTAACGACACGTAATTTATTAATGATGGTCATTTCTGATAAATAAAGATAGGGGAGAAAACTCCCCTATTACTTTTTTATTAAAAAATTCTTTAAGGTTACTGACGAGTGATGTCAACCATATTCAAAACTGCTGTATTTGATAGTCCACTCAATTGGGCTGCTAAATCTGTTTCGTCAATTGCTGAGTGCTGACAAGGTTTTTTGTCATCAAGACCACAAGTAGGATCTGTCGAAGAACCCGGTTCCCAATTATTGATGTCAGCAAATGCTCCAGGACTGGTGTCGTTTCCAACATATCTAAAGTTTTGAGCTTTTGTTTCTCCAGTATTTGCATTAGTAAAAGCAAAAGTTGCAAATGAGCCGGCAGCGATAACCAAAGCTGCTACGGCAATACGTAATTTTTTCATGATAAATTGTTTTTAAAATTTTTAATAATTTTTACACGACAGGTTGTCGCAAGATGGTTTGCAAAGGCACAGACAGGAAATAGGTCCGTGGGTTTCTTATGCAATACCAGGTCGTTTAAAAATATAATCTGCAATAGATCCTTAAATCGGATACGTCAAGATCGGTATTTGATTTCTACCGTAACACGTCTTGATAATCTTTTTCATAAAAAATGAATGTGAGCCTTCATTTTTCAATTTTTCCCATTTAGTTATTCTTCTAAAATTCTTCTAAAATTTTATGTAATAGAATTGCTGCCATTGTAAGATGAATTCACACTTTTAAGGCAGCGCCAGAATCGCTGTTTCTACTTGTCCGTAATTGGTTGTTGTTATCAGTCCACTTGATGGTACTGTATATGCACCAGTACTGGAAATAGATGTAGAAAGAATATAGTAAACGTAGTTACCACTTTGTTCACCTACAAAAATAATGTGGCAGTCTAAACCTACGGGAACAAGACCTGCATGTTCTTCAAAAGTGTTTGTGGAGCTATCGAAAATATCAAATTGTGCAAGCATATTATCTTCACCCTCTACTGCCAGATACACGGAAGAATTACTTTGATTAAAACCTGCTGGTGGGGTCACTGTAAGATTAACTTTAGTTCCTGGCCAGCCTGATAGTCTGTCAATATTGCACCAGCCGAAGCTGCCAGAATCTTTAATAAGCACATCATAAATACCTGTTCCTCCTTTTCCTCCAAACACCGCGCCGTCTGCTGCAAACTCGAGATTGTTCGTATTTGCACCATTCCATGTCAAATCACCATTAGGATCGATTGCACCATTCCACAGTGCCATATTTATTGGATTTGCATTGGAATTGGAGGTGTTGATATTTACCTTTAACGGAGTCACGATATCTACCTGCTGACCGTTGTACGTTACATCTAAGAAGAATTCCCCTCCTGTGACAAGAAAACCTTTGGTTCCTGTCGGTAAATTCGCAACGGTTGGTTTATTGGTGACAACCATCTTTGCTCTGTTGAAGATCTCGATATACTCAATCTTAATGTTACCATTGATAGGTTTTCCATCTTTTGTCGCGATAGAACCTGGCGGTATCACGATAGATCCTTTTGTACTTGTGGTAAATGTTATACCGCGCTTGTTGTCATAATAAAGTGTAACTCCCTGGTTGATATCAGCAAGTGCTGTATTTCGTAAGTTCTCCAATCCCGGTGAAGCTTTAGCAGACTTTGTATTATCTTGGGTAGTTTGGTTACCTGTTTCATTGGTTACCGACTCTGAATCACAAGAAACAAACATAAATGATGCAGCTATCAATGTAAAAAATAATTTTTTCATAGTAATTTGTTATAAAATTGATAATAGTTAGAAGTGGCAAGACACCACATAAATGTTTGCAAAGGCATAAACAGATATAGTTTATGGGTTTCTTATGCAATTCCTAGGCAGTTATAAAAAATAATCTTCAGTAGATCCCTAAATTGGATACTTCAACGGCGGTATTAAAATTTTACCGTAACACTTCTGGATTTTACTTTATCACAAATGAATGTGAGATTTCATTTTCTTCTTTCCATCAAGCATTTTGATTTCTAATGCTCGATGATAAAATTATCAGATAAAAAAGTGGTAGACAATACTTTTGGGCGAGTTAGCGTGTCATTTCGCCCAGTCCGCAAAAAAGGAACGGATTTACTGGGTTTTGCGATTTCGCCCCGGGCGAAATAACATATAAATTCGGGCGAAATAGAACAATCTTCATATCAAACAGCAAAAAATATTAAAATAACAAATAAAAAAAAGCGGTTCTAAAACCGCTTTTTTGTTAAAGTTTGTCAAAATACTTCTTTATATATGTAATATAGTTCTTCGTAACCGTAAACCGATCGTTTCCATACTTTTCGATCAAGGGTTTATATTCATTCCCGAAGTGAAGCAGTAATGTGTCTCTTTTATAACCATTTGCAAAATCGAAAATAATCTTCCTGTTGAGAATGAAAGATCTGTTAATGCGAATAAAATATGATTCTGATAGTAAATGTTCCAGCTGATTTAAACTACTGCTGACAAGTATTTCATCGCCTTTATGATTGACCATGAAAACGTCTCTGTCATCGGCATAAAAGAACAGTGCAAAATCTTCAAATGGTAGGTCAGTAACTGTGTTCGGACAGATTATATTTAGAAAATCATTTTTAATTATTGTAGTTTTTTCTATTTCGACAGGTAGAGGTTCTGCCGCACCGCTACTTTCAGTGATATATTCCTGATGGGTTGGAGGAGTATCTTCAAGCTCTAATTTTTCATCGGCATTTATCTGGCTATTATTTACATTATTAAAATGATCACTGATATCTACCAGATTGTAGTTTTGTTCTGTATCGGGCAGCTTCTGTTCCGACATATCCTCTCCAACCGAACTTTCCTGACTGGTTTTATTGATTTTGTATATATATAATAGTGCGTAATAGCTATTTAATATAAACATAAACAAAACGATAACAGGAAAATCATGTCTGAAGAAACCATTTTCAAATATGTTCGTTCCCAAAAAGTAAAAATAAGCAGATAGCAGGGAAAAATCAATCAGAAGCGGAACCAGTACACCAAGCAGTATTTGTTTGAGCGTTCTCTTAGTGGGATATGAAAACCAGTCGTTATATTTATCTAATGATTTGGAAATATAGTGAACCCATTTCACCATAAGAAGGGTTATAAAAAAGCTAACAATGAAAGCTATATAAAATATTGGAGATTTTATTGCCGCATTAAAATCCAGTGATCTGCCATGAAACAATATATAAAGAGTTGCAGTCGCAGATATAATTATCCGCAATGTTCTATTGGGATAGGTGATTGAGTTTTTCATAAGATGTGTGTTAAAAATTAGTGTATTTAAATTTAAAGAAATATATTTAACTATCAAACTTATGAAATTTAAACTTTTATATATATGCCCTTACACCCGTTTACACCTCAAGGAGTACAAGACAAGTTAAAACAATTATACGCTTTACCTGATGCCGAACTGTTTCTAGAAGCCAGTTATATAGAAGTAGGTTTTGTCGATTGGATAGAAAAAAACTTTAGCTTAAATAGTACCCAGTCAAACTTTTTAAACAGTATTAAAGAAGAAGCTATTAATTATTATGGTTCGCAATGTGCTTTGTGTTTCCGTCATCGGTTGGATATCATTCTGATCTATCCCATTCCAACACCAGGGTACAGCAAATGGCCGGAAACGAGCAACACTATTCAAATAACAGCTGATGATACAGGACAGATCGAAGTGACCGGGTCATTAACTTTCACCATGACTTATAGGTTATAAATATATTTACAATAAAAATTTGCAATATGACTTTCGCAAAAATTTGCTTATTACCACTATTTTTTGTTTTTTTATCTTGTTCAGGTCAGACAAAAAAAAGTACTACGGATTGGAAAACAATAGGTAGTAATAATCAGCGCACTGCATATATTGATAATACGATTATGGAAAAGGAACCGAAAATTACCACAAAAATAACCGCAGTTTACTATCCAGTTGTTGCTAATGGAGTTGCCTACTTCAATAATAACGCAGGAAAATTATCAGCGTTTGATATTGAGAAGGAAGTGGAACTATGGAATATTGATATAGATTTTGCCTTTAACCATCTTGCTGTTGATAACAATGTTATATACATAGCTGGATACAAGACAGACGCTGGGACTTTTTATATAGCAGCAGTCGATATGCTTACGCAAAAAAAGATATGGCAAATCGAGGAAAAGATGAGGTTAATCTCTGGAATTACAGTTGAAGATGGTAAGGTTTATGTTTCTGGTCACCTTCTTTCCACTTACGATTCAAAGACCGGACAACTTTTATGGGAATTTAAACCTGAAAAAACTACGGAGACTGGTGTTCCATATTTATCAATTCCCGCTATTACTAATGGTCTCTTATATATTGGCGGTATTCGGACGAATTTTTATGCTATAAATGTAAATACAGGAGAAAAAGTTTGGAGTTACAATACGGCTATAGTTAGACATCCAGTATTTGCATCAAACAAAGTAATTATTACAACAGAAAATGGTCATTTAAATGCTCTTGACGCTATTAAAGGTAATAAGATATGGACTTATGAGACTACAGAGTCTCAGGGAAGTGCATCAGCACCAGTTATTGCAAATGGAGAGATTTATTTTGCAAGCAGAGGTACTAGCACCGGGGCACTCTTTAACATACTTGCTGTTGATTTGGAAACAGGAACAAAAAAATGGATACGAGATATTAGCGGATGGTCTGTAAGTAATTTAACTACAATGGGCAATATGCTCGCATTTATAATAACTGATCGCTCATCTAATAACTATTCGGGAACACTGTATGCTCTTGACAGAGATAGCGGAAAAGATTTGTGGAAAGTGCCTACTAATCCAACAACAGCCCTGAATCCTTTAGTTGCTACCGGCAGTGCAATTCTTTACACTGGCGAGGAAGGACCTTTTGGAGATGCCAAAACAAACCTTTATATTCTTAAATAGATTATAATTCAATTTTCTCGGATAGGGAATCAACAAGCACAGTTCATATTTGATGAGACGAATTTGATACATTCAAAAGTGTAAAAATCTTATCCCTCTATATAAGATTTTAAAATTTAACTCTTTAACAAAAGAAATAAAGCAGGTCGAATAAGTACTCGTAAAAATTTCGTGTTGAGTTTTTACAAATCTTAAGCATAGTCGATTGATTGAAAAAATTTTGGAAACTAAAGGGTAAAACAAAACCCTCTGGAAATTCGGAGGGTTTTGTTTTATTATAAATTTGAGTTTTTTAAACTAATGCACCTCTTCGCGAATAGCCTGGTCAATGGTTTACTGTAAAAAGATTTATAAGTGTCGGCTCTTATTGGTGGTTTCTTTTATAGTAGACTGGACGACGGTATCTTCTAATATCTCTTTATTTTTGTCTTTATCTTCGATATCAGAAATAGATAATTGTATTTTGCGCTCTACGGCAGCCAGCTCCGTTTTGAGGTCGCCCAATCGGTTTTCTTTGGACCAAGTACAGTTTACTACTTCATGAAGAACAGGCAAGTCTTTTTGTATCTCTGCAATTTTTATTTGTTCCTGCTTGAGATAGGTAGGTAATTTTTCCAATGCGTTAAGGAAATTCAGTGATGCCAGTTTTTCATCTTTAGCAACAATACCCTTATTGTAGCTGTATTTAATATTACCCTCTCCCTGCACGAAGAAGCGGTTAATACGAATATTCACGCCCTCTTTTTCGGACATTTCAGTTTTTATCAACAGCGTAAATCCATACAGTTTACCGATCTCTTCATACTGACCTCCAGTGCGGGCTTTGTCCGCAAACTGGTTGAGCTTCACACCAATTTGTTTAATATCCGAATTGGGAGGTAAACCGTCCAACAAAACGGGATTTGCGATCGTACCGTCAGAACGCTTTTGTATCCGCTGCTGTAAATTTTTCCAATCAAGGCTCATTCGATTTAAAAGCGATTGCGCTTTAGCGAGTTCAGCAGTATAGTCTTCCAATTTGTATTTCGCACCATACTTAGAACGGTTAAATGCTTGTTTTTCGCTTTCCAATCCGGCAATCTGTTTTTCAAGTTTAGCTTTATCCAATAGGTCTGTATTTCCTGATAAGATGGCCACATACTCCGAAAAGTTCATGCCTGATTTTTCATCCATACTTCCTTCGTCAATCGTTCGTTTGCCGAGATTGTTATTTTTTAATTGGTCTATAAAAAGCTGTTTGTTGTACAGCAGATTGAACTTATAGCTATCCAGTGATTTTTCTACTGCATAGATAATTACATCAACCTTGTTCTCTGCAAAGAATTTGGCAATCTCATTGCCTTTTCGGACAGCCCTGCCGTCCCTCTGGGCAAGGTCACTTGGTCGCCACGGCGTATCAAGGTGATGAACGGCAATAGCTCGTTTTTGTGCATTTACCCCAGTTCCTAGCATACTTGTTGAACCAAACAGCACACGGATTTTACCCTCGTTCATTCCTTTGATAAGTTCCTTGCGTTGCTTATCAGTTTTTGCTTCCTGTATAAAACGGATTTCTTGGGCAGGTATGCCGTGGTCTTCCACGAGCTTACGTTTTATTTCAGAGTACACATTCCATTCGTTCGGCTTGTAGGTTCCTAAATCGGAGAAAACGAACTGTGTTCCTTTCTGTGCGTTGTACTGGCTGTAATACTTCGCAATGTTTGACGCACAATGAGAAGCTTTGCTATCAGGGTGGTCATCATATACACCGTTGACCATACGCATATCCAGCGACATTTTACGGGCATAGTCAGTAGCGATAAGCATCTTCGCTTTTTCTTCACTTTGTGATAAAGGATGTCGTCCTAATAAGGTAGCATCGCCTGTTTTAGCAAACTTCATCAGCTTTTGGATAAAATCTTCCTGATCGGGAGTAGGCGGTATGTTATACAATACCTCATTTTTGTCGGGGCGGTCAATGCCTATATCCTTTGCCGTTCGGTAATCTGTAATTTCCGAGTAAAATTGAGCCAGTTCCGGAACTTTGATAAAGTATCGGAAACGCTCTTTGGCTACGATATTATTGGCTACCGAAAATTCATAATCGGTGGTCTTCCTTGCATAAATGGCTGCCCAAGCATCAAAAGAATGGATACCTTGCTTTTCTAATGCCCGTGGACGCAGGTATTTAAAAAGAAGATACAGCTCAGTTAATGAATTGCTGATGGTAGTACCCGAAAGAAAGGTTGCTCCCATATCTTTATTGATGCGTTCCTGGATGGTACGGATCGCAAACAAAAGATTCATTGCTTTTAAACTTCCATCCACATTGCCCAATCCTGCAACTCTGGAATGGCGTGTATTAAACATCAGGTTTTTGAACTGGTGGCTTTCATCCACAAACAAATGGTCAATGCCCATCATCTTAAAGTCCACAACATCATCTTTACGATTTTCAATATCGTATTGGAGGGTTTTGAGTTTGACTTCTAGGTTTTCTTTTCGCTTGATTACTCCGGCAAGCATACCTCTGGTAACTTCCTTGCCTTGGGATTGCAGGGCATCTAGGTTTCGCTCTACGCTATCCAATTCGATTTCGAGAATTTCCTTTTGAATTTCGGGCGACTGCGGTATCATACCGAATTGGTCGTGTGTCAGTATCACGCAATCCCAATCGTTGTTTTTAATATCGCCGAAAATCCGCAGGCGTTTATGGGGCGTAAAATCTTCTTTGCCCGGAAACAGGATTTTAGCGTGCGGATAGGCGGTACGGTAGGCTTCGGCAATTTCGTGAACATTGCTTTTGAGACCAATAATCATAGGTTTGTGTGCCAGTCCCAAACGTTTCATTTCCTGTGCTGCCGTACACATGACCAATGTCTTTCCAGCACCTACTTCGTGGTCGCAGATAGCACCGTTGTTCAATTTGATCATCCAAACCGTATCCTTTTGGCTTGAATACAGATCTTCAATACCCAAAGCCTTGCGGTCTAATCCAGGAAAGTCCTGATGGCTTCCGTCGTAGTTTGGTCGAACAAAACAGTTAAACGTATCATTGTACTGGTCGGTCAGCCTGTTTTTAAACTCATCGCTTTGCTCGTGAAGCCAATTGGTAAAAGCGGTACGGATTTCGTCAATTTTTGTATTGGCCATTTGTATGGCTTCCATATCACGAACCTTCACCTCTTGGTCGCCACCCTTAATTTTCTTGGTAATATCAGGCGTGGTATTGACAAGGGCGTGTTTGAGTAAGGCAATTCCATCAAAGGTGCGGCTTTCAGCTTTGACAGCATATTTTTCCCATATATGCAAATTCTTACGGTCGCACTTTACTGAAAAGTCGTCGGAGCTTTCAGAGTAATGAACGAGTACGTCCGTATCAAAAAGATGTGAAGCAAAGCGGGCATAAATGCCCGTGTTGATCCACCGTTCGCCCAGATTAAAATCGAGTTCCTCAAACTCAATTCGTCTAGGTCGGGCTTCTTCCAAAACGTTAAGGCTTGCTTTTACTTCGGTCTCATTGGGATTGTTTTCAATGTAGTTCTTTAGCTCATGTGCTTTCTCCACTACGTTACCTGCAATCCAGCGTTCGGATGTTTCGTATTCCTTTTGCAGAGGATTGTAGTAAATACGACCCTGTAAGGCTTCTTTCAAAGCCTCATCGGTCATACCGCTGATTTCGGACATATAGTTCAAATCCACGCTTCCGTATTTGTTCAGCGAAGCCGCTAACGCTTCTTCGGGATTGTCCGTTGCTATAGTTAAAGTGGAGAAACTAACCGGACGCTTGAATATATCTGATTTGTGTACCACGCCACCAACAACACGTTCCAAATAAGGGATTTCCTTGCCGGAACAATCTGTTTTGATAAGCTTAATATTATCGGCACTGTTGAGGTTGCCATACCTATTGACAAAGGCATCGTAGAGCCGGTTCAGGGTTTCCCGTTCTTCTTTGAATTCTCTCTGGAATTTGGCCTCTTTATGGTAAAGCTCTTGATAAACATTACGTACATCAATGTACGCTTCGGCTCTTGCTTTCTGTAGAGGATGTAAAGGCAAAGGGTGGAATATTGCCCTGCCATTTGATGTATCTACATCTTGCAAATGACCGACCCAATCATTATCCACGACAAGGCAATCGTTACGGTGGAACGTATGCAGTTTGCCTGTATAAGGAGCTGGTTCGGGAATGGTGTCGGCAACGGCCGGCTTATCAGCTTGACCATCCCCGTTTGTTCCTGAAAACAGGTCGATGATAGCTTCTTGTTTTTTAATGTTGGTTGAGGTGCTTCCATTCACAGTTCTATTGGTGAGTGGAGGAGTATAAGGTTGCTGCATCGCGCTACTGAAAAGGTCGGGCTGGCGACCAGTTGCACCTCTCCTTTTGTTGGTGCTTTGCCTTTTTACTTGGGTCGTTCTTTTGACTGGAGCAACAATCATTATAGGTTGGTTCGCATTTTCAAACAGGTCGAAAATGCTTAGCTGTTTTAATTCCTGCAATGTGTCCTCATTACTTTCAGGTGTTGGAGTAGGTCGGAGGTCTGTCTGAATGGTAACTGGTTCACCAACCAGCGGATTAACCGCTGAGTCAATCTGTATTTGTTTCACAGGCTCATTTTTCAGTTCGCCTTTATAAAGATCTAAATTCAGGTGCTTACTAAAATCATACGAAAGCATTTGTTTGAGGTCTTTGGCAATTCCGGTAACCCCGTCTTTGTGTGTATAAATGAGTGCAGGTTGTCCGTAAGGATCAGTATCTAATCTCCAGTCGGTATGGACAATCCTTGTATTGTCCTGAAAAAGTGCATTGCCCGGAGTATTGTACTGCGTCAGCCTGCTTTGACAAAAGGCGTCTTCCCTTTGGGTCAGACTTTGTTTTGCTGTGTTCTTTTGCAGGATAATCAAATCACTGCCGACTTCCGTTCCAGCATATTCCGTGAACAAGTTATTGGGCAATCGAACGACGGAAATCAAATTATTATCCTGCATCAACGCCCTGCGTATGGGTTCGTTCTTTGGGCTGTTGAGAACACCCTGTGAAGTAATGTAAGCAAGTAAACCGCCCTCACGGAGCACATCGGTTCCTTTCAAAAAAAAGTAATTGTGTATACTTCGTGCTGCCTGTACTTTTGCTGTTTCCTTACTGCGGGAATAGGAAAGGTCAAATATTGACGTATCGCCAAAAGGAATGTTGCTGGCGATAACATCATAGCTGTTATGTTCTTTTTCTGGGATTTCCTCAAAACCGCTTATACGAATATCGCTTTCGGGATAGAGCTGTTTTAAAATCTTGCCAGTCAGCAAATCCTTTTCATAGGCAGTAACATTTACCGCTTGATTTTTAGAAAAGGATTCTAGGAAAGAACCAACACCTGCAGATGGTTCGAGGAATCTATCAATGTTTATACCGCGTTCGCGTATGCTTTCGGAAATCGCATCTATTACCTGTGGCGGTGTATAAAAAGCGGTCAGTACAGAGCTTTTCATACTGTCCACAAACCTGCGGTATTGCTTTTCGTCTTCTGAATTCTCTTTGAGTAGCAGGTGTAGTTCCTGTGTAATTGGAAAAAGCTCGTGTTCAGTCTTTCTCCAATTGTTGATGTCTATTTCACTTGCTATAGGGTTCAGAACGAATTTAAGACCGCCAAATCCGCTGTATTGCATCATGAGCAGTCTTTCGCCTATGCTAGCCTGCCGCTGCTCCTTTTCCAGTTTAAAAGCAATCCGTAGGGCATCAATATTCTGTTGGAGATGTTGCTTTTTACTGAAGCCCATTTTCCTCTATCCATATGGTGATGGTTCCGGTTAATTCGGTGTAGAGCAGGTCAAACTCATAGCTGTAAGCAAAGTCGTCAGTAAGTTCATAGTTGGAGAAAACAGGCTCGCAAATAGGAAATATTCTAAGCGCAAACGGTCGCAGTTCCTCATCAGCCATTATAGTGTCAAACTCATTGCAGACTACCTGGAAAATGGTGTCAAACTTGGAGTAGTGTAAGCCCTCAAATAAAATGTAATTGGCTATCTCGTTGCATTGCTCAATGGCATTTCCCGAACGAAAAGCACCCTCGTAAGCATTTGCGGCCCACGAGGAACGTTGCTCAATAAATTTCTGGTTGTTCGCCTTTTCTGGAAAACTGTTGTTTAATAATTCTTGCAGTCGTAATCTGAAATACGATAGGTCTCTTTGCTGTGTATCCATACTATAATCTTTTTTAGAATTCTATATGAAACCTAAAATTAAAGCAGTAGATAAAAGCATTTGAAAATGTGGCAGAGTTTGGCTTTGAGCGGCAGGATTTGGCTAATTAAATTTTGTATCTTTCGTAGATTATTTTTATACTAATAAAAACATTGAACTGAATAAATGAACATTGAAAATTTTCAACTATACCAACTAAATGATGAAAAAGAAGATAGATTGTGGAAAACCGCAATATTTGTTTTCGATTCGTCTGCACTATTAGATTTTTATTATCTCCCTAGGAAAACCAGACAAAAAATTTATACAGAGACATTCACTCATCTTTCAAATAGACTTTGGATTCCAGCTCATGTTGAATTTGAATTTTTGAAGAACAGGGAGAATATTATCCTAAAACCGATTTCTGAACGGTATGACCCTCTAAAAACACAGATTAGCAATATTAAACCTATGTTTAGTAAGGAGGTTCAAAAGCGTATTGAAGATATAGCCAGACAAACAGTAAAAGATGATAAGCATCCACACCTTGAACAAACTAATATTGACGAAATATTAGCACACACAAAAACTTTTGATGAACAGCTAAAAAAATTCGAGGAGAATATTTTATTACAGATAGAGGAAGCCGAAAATGAAATATCGAGCATTAAGACAGATGACGATGTATTGGACGCAATCAAGTTACATTTTTCAGTCGGTACAGGTTACTCCTTTGAAAAAATAATAGATATATCAAAGGAGGGCAAACATCGCTACGAATTTAAAATCCCTCCCGGATACGGAGATTTTTATAAAGGCGAAAAGAAAGGAACTCAAATTTTTGGAGACCTGATCATCTGGAAGCAAATATTGGAATATTCTATAGAAACAGATCTGCCAATCATTTTTATCACAAACGATGTAAAAAAGGATGAGGACTGGTGTTATTTGGATAAAAAGTCCGGAGATGATAAAATACTGGCACCTCGTGAAGAATTAATTAAGGAAATTTTTGATCATTCCAATTGTGAGTTTTGGATGTATAATTTGCCTCAATTTTTATTTAATGCTAAAAAGTATCTGAAATCAGATATTCCTGACCAAGCAATACAGTTTATCTCCCAATACCTGAATACTAAAGATTCTACAGGTAGTTTTCTTCGGTTCAAGTGTAATAATTGTGGCAAAGTCCACAGCTACCACAAATCTGAATTTGATTTGGACTTTGATTGTGTTGAAAGGACAGAAAGAAATATGGGTACAGAAAATCATTATGAAGCCATAGAATCATTTCACTGTACCTGTGGAAATGAAATTACCGCCACTTTTGAGCTTTGGGAATATCCGATTGGTGCTCATAATAACGATTCAATAGAATTGGACGGTGGCGAGCTATTAGAAAGTTTCTATTTCACTATTGATTTTTTTGAAGATGACTACGACGACTTTGTAAAGTGTGAGGAATGTGATGGTAATAATGAAACCACCGGAAACTTTGTTCATGATTGGAGCAAAATGGAATTAGTTAATGAATATACTCGTGATCACGTCAACGGTAAATATTCGACTGTAATGGGTGGAAGCTGTGATTGGTGCAATACTTTACATATCAAGTGCCCTAAATGTAATTCTGTCAATAGCTTTCCTGAAGCTAATGCGGATACGGTTAAAGAGTGTGAAGGGGGCTGTGGAGTGAATTTTATTCTTGAATCTGAAGTTTCATCTGATAATTTTTCAGAATATACTTTAAAACTAAAGGATGATAGAATTATAGATTGTAAATCCTGTGGCGAAGAGTTTCTTGATATTAATCAAAATTCTATATGTCAAAACTGTGAGGATGAGTATAACGAAAAGTAATAGCAAAACTGTAGTCAAAGAGACTTATGTCGCTGAGGCATAAAAATTTAATAATAATGAGAATATATAATGTTGAATTATTAGTATATGGGCAAGTATCTGTAAAAAGAACGATCGATTTTAGTACAGAGAAGGAACTCGACCTAGGTAATGTTTTTCGTAGTGATATTTCTATAAAACCACATCAACAAGGTTTTTTGATTTCTTCTACTGTATATACAGCAGATCAGGACCGAGCATACAAAGTAGCATTGCTTTTTATCGGTAAAATGTTAGACATTTTATCACTTAGAACAAATTCACCACTCAATGTTAGCTTAAATGAATATAGGCAAATTGAAAGTAGGAACAATGTCAGGGCTGTAATAAATCGTGAAGAGTTTATTCATTGTTTTAGAGTTGCCCGTGACTTAAATCTCAACCAAAATAAGTTATTAAGAGCGTTCAGTTGGTATCGAAAGGGCTTGTACACGGATGACCCTTTTGACAAGTTTTTAGCATTTTGGAATGCTATAAGTGTTATTGCAGACGGTTATTGTGATGATAATGAGCGAACTCGCCAAGGTATAATAAACAAAATATGGGATTGTTTTATTACCATTTGGGGCGAATGCGTAGAATGGGAATATGTAAATGGAGATGATAGATGGATTAATAACAATAACGATATTAGAAATAAGATTGCACACGGTGGGATAACAGTAGATGTGCAATATGTAGAAAACGTAATTAGTAAACTTCCGGTAGTACAAAATGTAGCATATAAATTACTACAACAATGGGCTGAAAGATTAGGTACTAATGTAGCTTTTGAGATACATTAACTGATTATCGACCACAATTCCCATTCAGAATATATTTGAAACATGTTTAACTCAGCTAAATTACAAAGGCAGGAAATAAACAAACCGTAAATAAAAGCTTTGAGACTTTTTATCTATTTTTGTTTTGTAAATTTTAATGAACTAAAAATAATGAAAGAATTAATCGAAAAAATCAATGCTTCATATGAAGCGTTAAAAGCTGATGCTGATGTACAAGCTGAGAAAGGAAACAAAGCAGCAGGAACAAGAGCCCGTAAAACTTCACTTGAATTAGAGAAGCTTTTAAAGGAATTTAGAAAAGCATCTTTGGAAGCTTCTAAGGCATAACAATATACCCTCCTTTTTCGGAGGGTTTATTGTTAATTCAGAATTTAATGCATACTAGCTATTGCTTGCTTTTCCATTACTTTTTGTAGCTTTTATTTTTGACAAATTCAAAGGAACTTGCGGCATTGCAATTCAATATGATGTAAGCATCGAATTTCTTTCCTGCTTTACTTTTCATCCCTTTGATAAGTGAGGTTTTCTTTTTATTGACAAGATTTTCAATATCGGATATACTAATTTGTACACCGCATACATTGCGGAACTGAACCCAATTACAAACCTCATCAGGGCATTTTACGATCTTATCACGAATAATGAGTTGTTGGCTTTTACATTTCGGACAAACCAATTTAGGCAGGCCGTTTTGGGCAATGGAAGTTTCCAGCAATTCATTGGTAATAGTTGTGGCATAAGTTTCCATTTCTTTTTGAAATGATCCAGCATCTACTTGGTTATTTTCGATTTTTTGTAGAGCGAGTTCCCATTCAGCGGTCATTGCTACATCCGCAATTTTTCTATTTTTGACCAATTCATACACTTGTAGTCCTTTTTCGGTAGGAATTAACGATTTCTTGTCCCGTTGAATATAATTGCGGGCAAACAGGGTTTCAATAATCGCGGCTCTTGTAGCTGGAGTGCCAATACCGATATTTTGTAGGGCTTTCCGTTCATCTTCATTTTCGATTTCCTTTCCGGCACTTTCCATAGCCGACAAAAGCCCAGCTTCAGTATAAAGCACTGGTGGTTTTGTTTTCTTTTCCAAAACGGATGCTTCTTTTATTTTAAGTTCATCTCCTTTTTTCAGTTCGGGCAGATCCTCTAAAGATTCGGTGTCATCATCGGAGAAACTGCCTTTTATGGAACGCCAGCCAGCTTCTAGTATCTTACAACCTTTTGCTACAAAATCATAATGCAGTGCTTGTAAAGCTACATCAGTTATTTCTTTGATGCAGGATTGTGAAAGGGCCTCGAGCAATCGAAATGCAATCATATCGTAAACTGCATTTTCCTTAGCGCTCAGGGCAGAAGGAACTTTATCTGTAATTAATAATCCGTGATGGTCTGTCACACGCAAATCGTTCACGATTCGTTTATTGTAACGTCCCCATTTCATTTTTAGTACCGCTTGCTTACAGGCATCTCTGTCCTGCAAGGCTCGTACGAGGTTGGGGATTTCTGCCCACACATCTTCTGGAATATATCTGCTCCCTGTACGGGGGTAAGTTATAAACTTCTTTTCGTAAAGACTTTGAGCAATATTGAGCGTTTCTTCGGCAGATAGGTTTAGTTTTTTGTTAGCTTCCTTTTGTAATGCGGTAAGGTCAAACAGTAAAGGCGGCTGCTCTGTAACACTTTTAGTTTCTACAGCTGTAACTGTTGCTCTTTCTATGCGTTGAATGGATTTCAACGTACTATCTGCGATTTTCTGGTCCTCCCATTTAGTTTTAGAAATACTTTTAAAACCTATCAGATCTTTGTTGTGCGATAATTGTATCTGCCAATATTTCTTTACCAAGAAATTTTTGTTTTCCAGATAGCGTTTGCAGATCAAAGCCAATGTCGGCGTCTGTACTCTTCCGAGGGAATAGATTCCATTTCCTGCGACTATGCTCAATGCCTGTGTTGCATTTATGCCTACCAGCCAATCAGCCCGGCTCCTGCCTTGTGCTGCCTGAAATAATCCGTCAAATTCTTTCCCGGCTTTAAGATTATCAAATCCCTGCTTTATAGCCTTTTCTGTTAGGGAGCTAATCCAAAGACGTTCAAAGGGCTTACTGCATTTGAGGTATTCATATATATAACGAAAGATCAATTCACCCTCACGTCCTGCATCGGTAGCCACAATGATGCTGCTGCTTTGCTTGAAAAGTTGCTCGATAACTCTCAGTTGCTTTAATGCACCGGTATCTGCGGTGTATCCTTTGTCTTTTCTGACCTTTCGAACGATCAATAAAAACGGGTTGGGCACTATCGGCAGGCATCCTTTATCAAATCCCGAAATGCCATAATCTTCGGGCATTCCCAATCCTATTAAATGACCGAATGCCCAGGTAACAAAATAGCCGTTACCTGTAAGGTAACCATCTTTTTTTTCGGATGCTCCCAACAGACCGGCTATCTCTCTTGCTACACTTGGTTTTTCTGCAATTACTGTTTTCATGGTATACTAAATTTTTCTTCCTTTAGATTTTGCAGGAGCATGCAGCTTTTCCTGTTGTTCCTTCTGTTTTTTGTTTTTCGGGGATTGCTGCCCTTTCTTCAAAGGTTCTTTGATATTTTTGGTTGCTTCGTTAGTTTTGCCCTCTGAATTCACAGCAGTTTGTGTTTTATGAGATTCAGTGGGTTTTACCCTTTCCTTATATTGGTTGGGAAATTCAAAGCCTGTTTTTCCGGTATCCTTATTAAAAGTGATATAACCCTGATAAGGCTGATCTTTCTTATCCTTTAATCCATCAATGTAAATGGTTTGCCCGGCTTTAAAATCGTTATGTTGTTCTTCAGTCAGCTCCTTGCCACGAAATATTTTTGGTGCTTCCTGTATTTGGCTTTGATGATTGTTTTGTTGGTTGCTCTGGATTTGTCTGTTGGAGTTAGTGCGATCGAACTGAAACTCCACATAGCGCTTGTCTGCATTAAACTGTACAGTTGCCGAGAACTCTGTTCCCTTCGTAGAAATCATGCCCTCCAACTTTAGCGGTCTTCCTTCCATCAATGTTTGCTTTTGTTCCTCATTTAATTTAACTCCTTTAATTTCATCTGGAATTTTTATGAACTCTGTCCGTAAAGCGATTACATCGTTGGTTAGTCTGTCTATACTGATAATTGACGGCAACGGTTCGCCGGTTTTGGAGTGGGTAAGGTTAACCACACGGCCCATATTACCCGTTTCAAGCAGATTTTTTTTGTCCTCATCCGTAAACTTGTGTCCAAAAAACTCAAAGTGCAGGTTGGGCTCTTTTTTGATACCGTGTATCGCCACGATAACATTTCCGTCTTCGCCTTGCTGTAAAGACAGCCGTGCATCTGTGCGAAGAACAGACCCTCCGAAATTAACGCCTATCGGTAAAAGTTCATTGGTTTTGTAACCTCGTAACAATGGATCGAGCAGGTTTCTTTTTTCAAGATATTCTTTGCTAAGTCCAAGGTTTTTCATTGTGTCCCAATCGATCTGCTCCGATTGGTAGCGGTAATCGCCTGTTTCAGGTGTTGTTTGTGCTGTTGCCATATTATTAGGATTTTCTTGTTTGTTGACCTGTTGTGGTTCTGTCTTCACTTCGTGTTCTTTCATCAATTTTTCACCTGCCGGAGTAGGACTATCGACCTGTTTTTGCAACTCCTTTGCTTTGTTTACGGCTTCATCGGCTGATACTTTGAAGAATGAAAAATTAGTCGGGTTCTTTAACTGGTTGAAAAAATTGGAAAAGAAATTGGAAAAGAAGTCTCCGCTTTTGTCCACACGCATAAACTGATTTTGGTTTTTCTTTGTGGGATCCACAGTGTCCATTTTGCCGTTTTCGCTAATGCTCCTTACAGCCTGGATCTTCATTTTTTCCTTATCCAGCACCAGTAAGATGTCCGAAAGTTGTTCGGGCATTTCCTGCTTGTTCGTGGTTTCGTCGCTCATAATCTGAAATTTTTAAAGTTTAATTATGAAAGTAAAAGAAGTATACTTCGAATTGGATTAATCGGCACTCAAAGGCAGTGCTTGTCTTTCAATGGCGCTCACTTAGGTGAAGGCGGGTTAAAACTCTCCCGGATAAACTGATGTACATCGGACAGTTTGTAATACAATTTTCCACTGATGGTATAGTACGGCAGCTTACCTATGGAACGATACCGCTGAAGAGAGCGGTTGCTTATTTTTAGCATTTGTAGCAGATCCTGATTATCAAGCAATTCCTCGCCGTCTACGCTGCTGCGTTGCTTTTGTAAATCCGCTATATGGCTGCCAAGCATATCGAACCGATCCATGATACGCTCCATCCACGCAATAAATTCCATTCTGTCTATGTTCATAGTCCTATATTTTATGTTGAACTTAAATGATGAACAAAGTAAGGAAGTAGGGATCGGCCCCAAAAGCACGACTTTATCCGTACCCCAAAGTCGTACCCCCGTGCCTCGGATAAATAGAGCATAAAAAAAAGGCTCAAAAGAGCCTTTTTTTAGTAATTCTGTATCTTTTCAATCATCCTTTGGAGTGTACCGATAGTTACTTCTTTGTCTGTCTGTTCGGCATTGTAGGATTTGATCCTTACTGATTCATAGCTTAACTCCTCTTTTTGCTTCGTGGCTATGTATGGAATAATGTTCCTAAAAACTGCGGTAAGTGATTTTGCCGAAAGCATACGCACTTCGTCAGCAGCACGAAGAAGCAGTGCGATTTGGTCCCCTGACAGGGTACACAAAACTTTGGCTTCCATGATTAAAGGTTTCGGTTGAGCTACCGCATTCCTTTTGGGTTCGATAACCGTCACCTGAGACAGCGATTCCATCTTACTGAAATAACTCAGTTCTTCATCAAACCATTTATTAAGTACATCCACAATACTGTGGTACTGAGGATTAAAAGCATGGTTCAGATCGATGGGCAACTGTCTGAAGCCTTTATAATACCCTAAAAGAATTTCCACTTTACCGGAGTCCGGAGTACTTGAAGTAATTTCTGACAAGCAGGAAGTAACGTAGTTTATATAAGTTTTTGAATTAAAATTCATAAATATAAGCAGGTTGTCTAACGGAAACAGACCCGACTCTTTATCAGGTTCCCACTGAGGAAGTGCCTGAATTTTTTTAACCAGATCCAAACGGTACTGCACGCACTGATAGGTCACAATATAAGGATGCGAGGATCTCTTTATGAATTTTTCAAGTGCCTCTCTTACAATACGGATAACGATGATGGTGTGGGGGCAATGTAATGTGTTACTTCTCAAAGTAATATTGCTTAGTAACTCGCAGAGGTTCTTTTTTGCAAGACAGAGATAGTGCTTAGGTACTTTCCGGTTGCCTCTGAGATATTCACAGAAATGAATTTCCATAAAATCCAGCAGCAAGTACAGCCTGCTATGCAGATTGTCGCAAATTTCTTTTATGGTTTCATTGTTCGGGTGGTTGTTCTGCCCGATAGCGTAAAGCACATTCATATAATAGGTAATGGTTTCGTGGTGGGAATTAGCCACTGCTTTTCTGCTTTTTTTCGGTCTGGTAGTTTCAAAAATTTCACTTTTTATAAGCTGTTTTAGCGCATTAAGTTCTGCATCTGCGAGACGCATCATATCAATCCCCCTCAGGGACATACCGTCATTTTTCGTGTAATTTTTGGTTGGAACATTTTCTAGTTTTTCAATAAGTGTGTCCAACCATTCAAACGTGTACTTTTCCTTTGACATGGCCTATATAAATATGAATCCGTTTTCCGACTGCAAAATGCAGATGCAGGTTGCAGTACGAAAAGCGAATTAACGGGTTACGGAAAGCTTTACAAAAAAAGCCCCTGTCAGCGCATGTTTTATGGGTGTAATTTGGGGGTATTCGTTTCGGAAATGGGGGTATTCATTGTTCTGACGGTGGCTTTCATTTTAAAAATTGGCGTTTCGGACATATTTATCTGTTGTGTAACAGTATGTAAGCGTGAATTTACAAAAAAAGCCCCCACCATCGTTATCGGTCCATCCAAAGCTTAAAACGAGGAGTCTTTGTTTCGCTGACCACCAGTAATTTCTGGTGTTCCAAAGGGACATCCTTTTCAATGGGATATAGTTCAGGGCTCACTGTGAGCATAAGTGTCTTTGCCGATTCGGGACGGAAAGAGGAAACACAGTAGAAATTAACAATCATTTGTCTGTTGATGCGGAAAAATTTCGAAGGATCAAGAAGTGTCTCCAGATCCTTAAGAGAATAGCTGACCTGATAAGCTTCATTCAGGTGCTGCATTGTTTTTAAAAGAATAAAGACATTGTCGTTTAGCCGGAATACATAGGCAACATCATCTGTATTGACTGGAAAGGTTTTTAAGGGAGTCGTAATCATTATCATTTCCTTATAAACCGGTTCGGTATTTAAGGAAACTTCTTGAAAAGACGAGCTCGGTTCAGCAGAGATTTCGGTCTGATCATCTGGAGCGACAACAACCTCAAGAGGTTTTTTGACCGTAAGAAAATGATACAATCCGAAATAGTACAGGTTGATAACGACCAGCATCAGAAGAGCTAATGGATAATCCTGCGGAAGGTACACCGTATTAAAAATATTAATACCATATAATGTTAGAAAAAGTGCCACGAACAGAAAAACAACCAGGGCAGGTACTGCAAAACCCAGTAGTACCTGCCAGACAAACCGAATAAACGTATTGTCTACCCAGTTGTACAGCCGGTCCAGTTTAGTCGTTACATAATAAATATAGTTGATAACAAGAAAAGCTATAATCAAACTTGCCAAAAATCCCCTTAGATAAGAACTGGTAACCACAATCTCGAAAAAGTGTTCGGATTCATTAAAAGCAGTCATTATGTGTGCAGCAGCAATTCCGAGAACTAGGCGTATACTAAGATCGTTGTAATGTACTATTTGTGTCATTTTTGTTCCTGTGTTATAATATTGTCTTAATACCGTAGACAGTTTAATTGTAAATAATATACATTCTTGATATTTAAACGAAAAAATGTTAAAATTGTTGAGTTGGACATCTTAATTATTTATACATATGGCAAAACAATCATTAACAACATCAGGTGTTGCAAACAAACAGGAAGAACTGTTTGCTTTGGAACAGCATCATTTGGATATTGAAGCGCAGGCGCTAATTACGGATTTCAGAGTATGGATAAGTAATCATTTTGAACTGAGCAGTTCCGAACAGGGATATCTTGCTTCAGCTGATCAAAATTTTATCCGTTTGCTCTCGTCTGTCGTGTTTGTAGGGGTTAGAAACAGGCTGCCGATTGTTTTTTCAAAAACCCCGATAACATTAGGGGTTAAAAGATTTGAGACTACATCGTCTTTTAACTTCGCATATGAGTGGGGAGGTACTGTTAACAATAGTACACACATCAAGCTTGATATTGTTTATCAATAGTAATTCAAAAATAACAGAAGTTTTGGTAAAAATTCACGAGCAGGGCTTGGCGTTGATGTGGAATCTAAATCGTCAGCCGAGCCTTTGTAAAAAAGAATACTCTTAAACCGCCTTCTTTTTTAAAAACATGAAAATAAATATGGCTCCCAAAGGAGTAAGTGCAAAAATACCATATAAATAAAATGATGCATCGATGGCTCCAGCCACGCCTCCCGGATTTGTTATTCCTCCTAAATTTGTAATAAATCCAGCAAATGCTGCACCGAAAGACGTTGCGATAAGCTGAACAGTAGTCACTGAAGAAGAGGTAAGTTCTTCTTCTCCTAGAGGAGCCAGGGAGAATACCTTAGTCAAAAGATGTGGCCAGCCCATTCCGATTCCTGCTCCAATGGCGAGTAGAAACATACAAGTTAAAGCCAGATTTAGATTTGACGCTAACGAATCTGTTAGAGAAACTAAAGTGAGGCCAAATAAGCCAACAAACATCAGAGTGGTGCCTAAAAGGATGATTTTTCCAACGGTACTTCCTTTGTAACCAGAAAAAGCGATAGAGGATAGTGTCCATCCAATTGCAATTAAAACAGTCAGAAACCCGGACTCTAAGGGGGAGTAATTATGAATTACCTGTGCAAAATATGGCACATAGATTTCAATTGATGTAGCGATCGTCAATAAAGCCATAACAGCATAAGTTGTACCTAGGGCAGAAGATATTTTATAAGCACCAGTAGGAAGTAAACGCACTCCTTGTTTCTTTTCCGAAATAACCAGAAAGAACAAAAACATGATGGCTATTAAAACTCCTATAACATTTGTTAGTACGCTTTGTTGTACACTGGCCACGGAAACTGCCAATGTAGCTAATCCTAGAAATGATAATTTTAGATACGGAATTGAAGGAATTGGTTGATTGTTCTTTTCTCTAGGTAAAACAGTAGTGGAAATGATATAAATTAAAAGACAGAGTATTAATAAAGAACCAAAAGCCCATCTCCAATGACCGTTTTCTGCAAATATTCCTCCTAAAAAAGGTCCTGAAAAAGCAGCTATACCCCACATACCTGAAATTAACGCCATGGCTCTGGACCATAGCCCTTTGTCAAAAACCAACCTAATCATGCCATAGGATAAGGCGAATAGTAACCCACCTCCAAATCCTTGAACAAATCTTCCAAACAGTAAAATATACATCGTAGGTGCAAAGGTGCACAGTATTGTTCCCAGAGAAAACAGCAAAATTCCAATCTGATAGGACTTTCTAGGCCCCGACTGCGCTAACCGATTTGCCGAAATAACGGAACCGATGACGGATGCCACTACAAAGATGGTGGTATTCCAAGCGTAATATTCCAGGCCACCAATTTCTTTTATGATAGTAGGCATTATTGTAGTTGCCAAATATACATTAGTAGCATGTAGCATAACACCTAATGCTAAAGCTGTTGCTTTTAAACCGTTTTTATTTGAAAAGAGATCGTACCAAGACGCGTCCTTTACTTTAATAGCTTCAGTATTTGAATTATTCATCTTTTAAACTTTAGAAAACATATCGCAAAGTTCGAAAGTGTGGAAATCATCAACAATAGCTAATTTTCGGAATTAAAGTCAATTTTTACGGATTCTTTCTGAAATCATTGGGTGAACGATTTGTATGGGTTTTGAAAAAGCGGGAAAAGTAAGACGCTGTGTCAAAACCTAATACCTCTGCACATTCCTTAATTGATATTGTTGTGTGTTTTAAGAGGTATTGGCTTTCTAGCAAAAGCCTTTCATGAATAATTTGTAAAGCTGTGCTACCTGTTTCTTCTTTTATAACCTCCGTCAGGTGTTTAGCTGAAATTCCTAAATGTGAAGCATAAGCCCCAATAGAATTCCAATTTAAAAAATATTCCTCCACCAGCTTTTTAAATTCATAGGTTAGTTGATAATTTCGATTCATGTTTTTGTCAAACCCCAATAAGCAGAATTCACAAGCCCTATTATATTCGTACAAAATCTCCGTAATGTTTAAACGAATAATGTCTAGATAATAGGCATATTTAGACTCTAGCTCGTGCTGAATTTTTTTGAATGTATTTGAAACAGACCGTGCTCTGTCACTCAGATCATATGCAGGCGGATACTTGCTGTTTAGTGTAAGTAATTCTTCAACAATATTTTCTTTGAGGAACATTTTTTGCAAGAAAGGCTTAGTAAAAAAAATCTGCTTTACTTCTAAATTCTCCGACACATGGCTTGTCGAGGATAGCACGCCTGGGGAAAGAATTGCAATTGTATTTTGCACAAGTTCAAATTGATGATATCCTATCTTGATAGACGCAGTCCCTTTGTCACATATCAAAATGGTGTAATAATCATTCTTAACGGGACCACTTATCTTTAAATTCTCTGTGCTCTCAGAATATCTTATTTCAAAATCCATATTTTTCAATATATTAAATTCATTTTACAACAAAGTTTTTTATTTGCCAATATCATTTAATCCATAGCTAAGTAAATGGTGTTTTATTCAGCTTATTCTAACCAATTATAAAAGCAAAATTGCATCAAATTAATCTCATTAAAATTTCTACACTATTTGATAAATTTTCTACAGATGAAGATGCAAAACCCAGCCTAATACCATTTGTATTATAGGTTGGATATTTATGTATTCTGCCGTCGGAAATATATAGTCCATTGTTGTAGGCTCTTTTTGCTAATCTTTCCAGATTAATGGATTTATCAAATTCAGTCCATACTGTCATGCCACCCTCCGGTATTGAGAAGTTCACGGCATTGCCCAACTCTCTTTGTAACAGGTTGCAAAAGTGATTTCGCCTTTCCTCATATACTCTCAATGTCTTTCTAAGGTATCGTTGTATTGTACCGTCATTAACCAGTTCTGCCATTGCGTTATCCAATATATGATCGCCCTGTCTGTCAAGTAATATACGCACATTGGTCAGATGCTCAATTACATTTTCGGAAGCCGCTATATAACCCATACGAAAAGCAGGAGAAAAACTTTTACTGAACGAACCACAATAAATGACCATGCCGTTTTCATCAGCACTTGCAAGAGGTGGTAACGGGCGATGATTATAATGAAAATCAAAATCATAGTCATCTTCAAAAATGATAAAGCCATATTCATTGGCCAATTGTAGCAATTCCAATCTTCGGTCAATACGAAGCGACACTGTTGTAGGGTAATGGTGATGAGGGGTCACATACACCATTCTTACCTTTTTCTGCTTACATATTTTCTTTAGTTCATCAACAACCAGACCGTGTTCATCTACAGAAATACCAATATGTTTTGCTTTAGCATGTAAAAAATTATGTTCGGCACGTTGCCATCCGGGTATGCCTGATACGACCACATCGCCTGGATTGATTAGGGCAGTACAGACAAGGTTGATGCCCATCAAAGTACCACGAACCGACAATATGTTTTTTGTGGTAGTTTTCAGTCCCCTTGTTTCATTTAGATACTTGGATATTGCTTCCTTGTAGATTTCGGAACCATCAGGAGAACCATAACTACCAAATTTATAATACAGTCCACTTCGGGTAAGCTGGCTACGGTAAGCTCTGTATAGTTCTTTAAGCGGAGCTAATTTGGGATCTGGATAGCCATCGTCCAAGTGAAAATCTGCGGTAGGTACAAAGTACGGATTAGCTGAATACTGTTTTTCATTAAGCGCAAAGCCCGCAATTTTTTGGGCTATATTGATAACTTTGTTTTGAAGTTTTTTAGGTTCCAGCTCTGGAATATGGGATGAAACGAAAGTGCCACGACCTACAAAACTTTCCAGCCAACCTTGTGTATGCAACTCATCAAATGCTTTTGATACAGTAATGCGGTTGATCTTTAATAGGCACGCCATATCTCTGGTCGATGGTAGTTTCTGACCTGTAGTGAGCTGCCCGTGTTTAATCAAAGTCAATATCTCATCAGACAACTGAAGGTAGATTGCTCTTGCATCTCCAGAATTGAGCTTTATACGGCTAAAAATACCCTTAACAATTGGACTATCCATTATATTCAAATTGGACTACAAATATAATCCAATATAGAATTAATTTTGATGTATTATCAAAGAAAAAAAGGTCTAATCATGGAAAATATAGAAATCAAAAAGGTGACATTAAGCGATATCAATCTGTTACAGGAAATAGGCAGACAAACTTTTTACGAAACCTTTTCATCAGGTAATACCGAAGAAAATATGCAGAAGTATTTAGAAGAGGGATTTTCTGAAGAGAAACTAACATCTGAACTCAACAACGACTATTCGGAATTTCACTTTGCTGTCTTTAATGATCGCGTTGTCGGCTATTTGAAACTAAACTTCGGTAGTTCCCAAACCGAATTACAGGACAATAACAGCCTTGAAATAGAAAGGATTTATGTATTACAGGAATACCACGGAAAAAAGGTTGGACAAGTGCTGTACGAGAAAGCAATGCAAGTTGCAGAAGATAAAAAAGCAAATTATGTATGGTTGGGCGTTTGGGAAGAAAACCCAAGAGCTATCCGCTTTTATCAGAAAAACGGATTTGTAGAGTTTGACCAACACATTTTCAGATTAGGGGATGATGAACAGACCGATATAATGATGAAAAAGTTTTTATAAAAGAAGTATTGTATATGTACACACCCAACCATTTTCAGTTTAAGGATAACGCAGAAAAAATTGCTTTTATGAAGCAATACAGTTTTGCTACCATTATAACGGTCAAAGACAATCTTCCTATTGCAACCCAATTACCATTTTTTATAGACAACAGTTCGGATAAGCTGATATTGAGTTCTCACTTTGCCGTAGCCAATGAGCAGAGCAGGTACATAGAGGCAAATACATCATTGGTCATTTTCAGTGAACCGCACGCCTATATTTCCCCGACTCATTATGACAAGCGGGAAAGTGTACCGACTTGGGATTATATTGCGGTACACGCTTACGGAAAAGCTGAAATTATAGAAGACGAAGCTGCCAAAATTATTGCACTGGAACAAATGATAAGCTTCTATGAGAAAGATTACCTACATCAGTGGGCAAGTCTTTCCGATAAATTCAAGATGGGAATGATGAGGGGAATTGTTGCATTTAAATTGGAGGTAACTGATCTACAGGGACAAAAGAAGGTAAGCCAAAACAAAACAGAAGTCGAAAGAAAGCGCATTGCGGATCATTTGGAAAAAAGTAAAGCTACAACTGAAAAAGAAATCGCAGATTATATCAAAAAATTATAAAAAACATGGAGTTCAACATCCAACCTATATTAGAAAACGAAAAAGTAATCCTTTACCCTTTACACGAAAAGGATTTTGAAGTTTTATACGCTTCAGCTTCCGATCCCAAAATATGGGAACAACATCCTAGCAAAGATCGTTGGAAAAAGGAAATATTTAAGACGTTCTTTGAAGGAGCAATACAGAGCAAAGGGGCTTTTAAAATTGTAGAGAAAGCTACAGGAAGCGTTATCGGAAGTACGCGAGTGTACGATTACAATGAGCAGGAAAACAGCATATTTATTGGCTATACGTTTTATGCAGCTGAGTATTGGGGAAAGGGCATCAATACATTGGTAAAAAACATGATGCTAGATTATATTTTCCAATTTGTTTCGAAGGTTTATTTCCATATAGGAATAGTAAATATCCGCTCCCAGATAGCCATCAGTCGTTTAGGTGCTGAAAAAATTGGAGAAAAGGAAGTAATCTATTTTGGAGAAGGCTCAATGTTAAATTATGTATATGAAATCAATAAACGCAAATGGGTACAACAGCGTTCTAATTAAAGCATAGTTAGTCGTTAATGGAAACGAAGAATTTATTTTTAGTGTTACTTATATTGTCTACTGCCTTTTGGGTTATATCATTACCTGTAACTACAATTACTATCGATGGATATTCATAATCAAAATTTCTTTTTTACAAGTTTTGTTTGCCACATAATCTATGACCATAATTTTGTCAAAGCATTTAAGAAATGTGGATAGATCTGCATTCTAGACTGGATAAGTTATGCTTCTAAGAATATCTATTAAAAAAAAACTCATGTAACCATTTGGGAATAAGTGTAGAAGAAATTTTTTTGTATTTTTTTTCATAAAAAGTTTGTCAGAATGAAAAAACGATCTACATTTGCACCACTAAAAAATACAGATAGCCATTGAGGTTGCTGAGTTTTTAAAGAGCAATTTGTAGAAGTATCAAAATTGAGTTTTTTTTTCTAATTTTGGTAATTCATTTAATCATCGGAATTAAGATGTTCTTTGATTTAAGTTCGTAAACAATTGCAGTAAGATATTTGAAATAAGGAAAGGAAGTTGTATGGCAGATTCGTGGCGCAAGTCATAGGAAACCTTGAAAAAGGGTGCTGTACGAGGTTTTGAGCGTTAGGTTCAAATCCCTCCTCTTCCGCCAAGACAAAATAAAGCCCGACTATCAAGTCGGGTTTTGTTGTTTATATACGTTGGTAAACGTAAGTTTTAACAATAAGTATATAAACAACAAAAGTAATGAACGGAGTGAATGGCTTTATTTTGTATTGAAGCCCCCCCTTCAGGGATCATGAAAATAATCCCTCCTCTTCCGCCAAGACAAAATAAAGCCCGACTATTAAGTCGGGCTTTGTTGTTTATATACGTTGGTAAACGTAAGTTCTAACGATAAGTATATAAGCAACAAAAGTAATGGACAAAGTGAATGGCTTTATTTTGTATTGAAGAAGACCCTCTTTTTTTTCGTATATAAGCAATCATTTTTGTTTGATTTTCAACGAATTACATGAAAATGTATTTAGCATAGTAGGTGTTCGATAGATGCCATTTTCATAGTATAAGTTGCTGTCGAACACCAGATTTACAAATTCTCTTTTCCTAAATATCTTGTACCATCTATCGTATGTATCCTTATTAATCTGATTTGTTATCCATTGGTCTTCTACGGAAAATAGCTTTTCTTCAACTTCCTGCAATTTGTTTTTTTTCTCTACAACTAATTTTCTTCCGAAGCAACGATAATATCCACTAATTGTTCATATAATTCCAAATGAGGTAGGCTCGCCTCCGAAACAGAATTAGTATTAACTGCTATACTTTTGTCTTCGTTTTTTTACCGAATAATTTAGAAAACAGTCCTATGTCTGATATTTATTGTAATGTATGTCATATAAAATAGCCATCTAACCTTTTAGTAGTTTAAGTACATGAATGATCGAACTGTAATAAATATATATGTTTTACTCTTATTATAACAGAGTGGTCTTGAAAATAGCAACCGCATGGCCCTTGATTTTTATCACATCAGGTTTTCCATTGTTTACGGTAACTTTTACATTCACTGTGCCTAAACGATTAATTTTTTCGCCCTGTCTCCCATTGAATTCAAAATAATCATCCTGAAAATCTACTAATTTATTCTGAACAAGATATCCTCCTAAAGGACCATTGGCATTGCCTGTTACCGGATCTTCTGCAATCCCTATGGCAGGTGCAAACATTCTGCCGTAAGTTAGAATGTCCTGATGATCAGAATCGAATGTAAATACAAAGTAACCATTGCACTCGATTTCATTACTTAGCATCATCAAAGCCTCCAAATTCGGTTGAAGCCCGTTTAGTTTTTGCCTGCTTTTTATACCGATCATCACTTTTGAATGACCTGTAGAAGCGATTTGGATCGGACAGTTTTGATCAAGGTCAGAGACATCCAGATTTAATGCAGAAAGCAATTTGACCGTCCTGATATCGTCAAAAGATGGACTCAATGTAAAAGTGCCTTGGGTCATGGTGATTTGATAATCATCATCCGTTTTTTCGATTTCAATTGGAAGAATCCCGATTTTCGTATTGATCCTTAGAACACAGCTTTCCAAATTATCCTCTAGTGCCTTGGCATATAGGGCAGCGATTGTTGCGTGTCCACAAGAAGGAACTTCAATTGATGGGGTAAAATATCGAATAGTATAATCACTGTCAGAATCTGTTGGAGAAAAAATAAATGCTGTTTCTGAATTATTGAGTTCTCTCGCAATGCACTGCATATTTTCTTCACTTAACCCGTCTGCATTAAGGACCACACCAGCGGGGTTTCCTTTGAACTTTTCCCTTGTAAAAGAGTCTATCTGATAAATTAGTCTATTATCCATTTATAGTAATTAACATTGGATTATAAATATACTTACTCATTTCGGATATTTGCTCTTTGATACAAGATAAAATTCTAAAAAATTAGAAATTTTACGAATAGCTGGAATTCAACGAAAAATTTAAAGTCCACATTCGTGACAACATTTAAAAAACACTTGAAATATTATATTTATATGCAGGAAAAGAAGATGGTTCGAATCCCTCCTCTTCTGCCAAGACAAAATAAAGCCCGACTATTAAGTCGGGTTTTGTTGTTTATATACGTCGGTAAACGTAAGTTTTAACGATAAGTATATAAACAACAAAAGTAATGAACGGAGTGAATGGCTTTATTTTGTATTGAAGCCCCCCCTTCAGGGATCATGAAAATAATCCCTCCTCTTCCGCCAAGACAAAATAAAGCCCGACTATCAAGTCGGGTTTTGTTGTTTATATACGTCGGTAAACGTAAGTTTTAAAGATAATGAAATCCAATTCAATGGGCTCAGAAATATTATTAAGTGTTTCTTGATCCAAATCAACTCCTTTTAATGAGTATTCAAAAAATTTTTCTCTTAAAAATTCAGCTCTTTTTTCTGAAACTTTATATTTCATACGGTTTTTGGAAAGATTGCAGTTAACGGGTTGGGGCTTTGCGTTCGCGCGGGAAATCGAAGCACAAAAGCTGATATTATTACTAAGGTTTAATTGAAAAACTACTGTTGAATTTTGCACTTCAGCCCGCCTGACGCAAAACTCTTGTTACCTGCAGTTTTCTATTCAGTTGATTTTAAGAATCTTATAATTAATTTATCTAGTCGCCTTTTATTTTGTTGTTGCAATAAAGTTGGACATAAGTTCATTAAAATATTAACCAAAAAGATTACAAATGCAAAAATGTATTCTTGTTTATAAATTTTTAGAATTACAAAAATTATGACGAAAAGAAAAGCAAATAAATGGTCAATTTCTGCTTTAGACATTTGATTTCTAATATTATTTAACTCTGCAAGTTTCATTTTTCGGTCAATTTTTAGACTTGGATTTAGATATTTGAAAAAAGTATTTTTAACAATCCATTTTACCAATCCAACTCCAATTAAATTATTTAATAAGTCACTTTTTAGAAAGTTCAGCTTTGATAAAGTTTTTTTATAAAAATCTGTTTTTCTTATCAGAGCGGTCAAAATCATTCCAACAATGAAAGAAATGAAAACTATTGAAATGCTAAAACTCAAGTATTTTAATATCATTTTTGATTATTTAAATTTCTTGTGTTAACGTCATTTTGGTTAAAATTGCTGGTAACGCACAAATATCCGAAAGTTTTACAAAACACACAAATTTAATATCTATCAATCTGTCAGTGACTTATAGCTTTATAGATATTAAAAGTGCGAAGTCTTATGGATACTCAAAACACGAAGCCTGAATTTAATCTTTCTTTTTTTAAAATTATTTTAGGAACACATCGGGGCAAAAAAGTAATCTGGTTAAGATTTGATTATAATAAATCTTTAATCAAAATGTTGCAACAGCGCACCAAGGCACATTAGTCGACTTCACAAAAAGCGTGGTATGTGGTTGATAATGTGCACAACAGAAATCTCTGCGGTATCCAGCCCAACATAGTAGGGAAAGATGCAGATATTAGTATCAATTCTATAAATCTAGGTTCCAACTGATGCTTCCTACCTGAACTTTGGCAATTTCTGAAAAACAGCCACAAATGTTTCCCTGAGAAAGATCTTTTGCCGCATCATGATCATTCACATAACCCATACAAAGACGAAATATTCTTTTCCAGTACTCGTGGTATATCTCTTCGAAATTTAAAACCTGTATTGCTGCTTTTAGAATTAAGAGCATAAGAAACAGAAAATGTTACACATTTAAATAAAAAAAGCGTTTGGAACTTCATACGCTTTGATTTTATTACAAGTATATATTAATTGGGGGTGGTTAGCTGACTGCACATGCCGTTCTGAGTTTCCAAAGTTTTCTTTGATATGAAGTACTAAAGGTTTAAGGTTGCAAAAAAAGATCAGAGAAGCATTTCAGGTACTATACTTTTAATCCGACGTTGTCAGTACTTTTTTTACTTCATATATTTTCCAAAATATGTATTCAGAGCTTCTTCATTATATTTGTCTTCCCCACGCCAGTATTCAACAAAATTCCAATCGTGTTTTCCTCTACTCGGTCTGTCATAGGACGCTGGTTTAAGAATGTCAATGCAAGCTAAAATTTCAATTAATATTTTTCGCTCGTCTTTCGTTGATTTCAAAGCAGTAGATAAGTTTTTTTCTAATGTACTTGGATAATCGTTGGATTGAGAATTTTTGATAATCGATAAGATATTTTTAAAAATCTCCACATCTTCCATCGAAGGTTCCGGGATTTCTGCTATTTGTAGTTGTTGAAGGTCGAACAAAGTGTAAATAAGTTTTCCGTGTCTAATTCCGCCCCATTTTATTCTTTCAAAATTCAATACATTTAAGTCTTCATTGGTATAATCCTTGTCGCCTATAATGCCATATTTTAAATCTCTGCAAATTCCACAAGTATAACTCTCGTGTGTTACTTCTCCATCTTCTCCAAAACTCTGTCCACTTACTGCTTTTTTATATTGATGAGGAACCAATTGTTTCGCTATAAAATAGGAAGCCAAACTGGAACGCCAATCTAAACGCCTATTAGAAAGACTACTTAAAAATGCTGTTGCAACTTTGTCGATTGAAATTGTTGGAAGTATCTCAAAAATTTTGTCCAAACATTGGTCGTGAGAAATGGTCAGAGGTTCAAACATCAATCCTTTTGATTTTGCATACTCAAAGTCAGCACCATTTATTTGTATTGCATTATCATCAATCCAACCATTTTTCCAATACGTTTTGAACAATATGTTTTTGGCTTTTTTGTCCATAGATTTCTTTAAATTTTGTTTTGTTTTTGTATTGTCTTTTAAAGTGGCTCAAAACCTTGTTAGCTGTAGGTATTTTTAGTAGTAAACTATTTTTCTTGTCGATATTTCCGAAATTTCATTATCGACATATGCAATTTTTTCTATTAAACTTCCTTTGCTATCATATTTATAATTGTATTTTCCTTTCATTATTTTGTCATCAGGATAGTAGTAGACAATCATTTCTGTTAAATTTGATTTCTCATCATAAGAAAACTTCTTTTTACAGTACCAATAAAATTTGTTGCCTTCCGCTTTATTAATAATGAAAGTTATCTCTTCGGATAAAAGATTGTTTATGTATTTGAATTCTGTTTTCTCATTATTTATTTTCTCAAAATCTTCAATTTTATTTCCATTTAAATCATATTTGTAATAGTTTTCGAATGAAATTTTCCCATTATTGTATTTTGTCCTTTTTATTAACCTTTTTTGTGCATCAAATACCTCTTTTACTTCCCATCCTTTAAAATCATTTTCATTAGCTTTTGTCCAGGGTTTTTTACTTTCCACATTTCCGTTTTCGTCATAATCAATAGTTTCAATGGGTTCTCCTTCTTTATTGAAAGTAGTTTTACTCTCATATTTTCTTTCGCCCATTGTTGTAAAAATTTTTTTAGTGGTTGTAATTTCTTTTACATTTCCTTTCACATCAAAAAAATCTTGAATTTCTGAATTTACTTTTAGCTCTTGTGCATAATTACAAGAATGCAAAAGGAGGGCAAGTAGTACTAAAATTATATTATTTTTCATGGTCGTCATCGGTTCTATAGTTACAGCTAACATTAATTTAATTTTCTCTCCTGTTTGAATTCGCCTTCTAAACTATGAACAATGTCTCCTTTTTGACACCTATGGTCTGATAAATATCCATTTGAATATTTCACCAACCGTATTCTAAGTCCTTCAAATCGAATGGTCTGCCAAAATGCTATTCTTTATTTCCTGGGTATTCAATTTTATCAATTGATAACCAGCCTATTGACTGAAATGGTATGTTGCTCATTTTATTTAAATTTTTAATAGAAGTACAAGAGCTGCCACATTGCCAAACCGCTGTTGCGTCGTTGCGCTATTCATTTCAAATTTAGAAATTTCTCTGATTTAAAACCTTTCCGCATGCTTGTTAATGTCGAAATAATTTGTTCCGTTTTCAATTCCAACCTGGGTTTCAAACCATGCTAGATATAAGCCGATCTGATAAAGGTAATCCTGACTATTCATTATAAATACATTTAACAAATAAAAATAATTAAAAATTGTTGTACTTAAAATTAATATTGTGAGGTAGCGGATTGATCACCTCACTTCAAATTCAAATAATTCTCTGCAACTCCGCATTTACAATCCCCTAATCTCATTTCTAATCGCAGTGTAATTGCTTTGGACCATAACGTGGTCGATCTTTCTAATTATTGGGATCGGTTTAAAATCTGGCCATATCAGGATAAAGGAAATCAGTATCCCCGGTTATGATATTCAGGTTTTACTAAAGCATGAAAATTTAGGTGGTTTAGATCTACAAAAGATTCAGGCAATCGCAAATGGCTTAAAACTGGGAAAAACGGTAGACATACAATTGGATAATCTTAAGATTCAAATTGAAGCTGATCCAATGGGTAAATCTTTAAAGTTCTTCAGGGATGGGAAAAAGATTCTTGCATCGGACTTAAAAGGACCACAATCAGGGACAATCAAGAAAATGGCATTTCCTGCTCCTGCGTTTAAAGTAAAAAATAAGAAAAGGCAAAAGCTCTAATGCAATGAGTGAAATTAAACTATTGAAACAATTCTATAATAGGATTCAAACTTAAGTAATTAATGAACCTTTTTTAGTTCCGATTTTTATGTCATTCTTTCCCTTTTTTGATGTCTTACGCTCCTAATTGTCCTTGATACCAATTTCTTTACCGTCGACATAATTTTCAGTTCTTATCAGATTACCTTCTTCATTATAGAATTTCCATTCTCCAGTATATTTATGATATTTATTATATATTTCTAAATGTTCCAATTTCCCATTTTCATAATAATATTTCCACTCACCAGATTTCGCTCCTCTTTTATATTGACCAATACTTTCTAATTGTCCATTTTCAAAATACTCCTTCCATTCACCTGTTTTAAACCCTTCTTCATCAAATTGAAAATTTGCTCTTGTTTTTCCATCTTTGTGATATAATCGCCATTCGCCTACATCACTCCCATTTTTCTTTTCTCCAACACTCGATAATTGTCCATTTTCAAAATATATTTTCCAATGACCTGTTTTCTCACCATTTTCATAATTCCCAACTTCCGCCAGTTGACCATTCTCGTGATATTCTTTCCATTCGCCTATCATTTTTTCATTTTCATTGAATGATATGCTACCCCTTAATTTTCCATTTTCCCAATACCACTTTCTTTCTCCGATTTTCTTTCCGTTTTTATATTTGCCAACACTTGACAACTTTCCATTGCTAAAATATACTTTTGCATCTCCAGTTACTTGCCCTCTATCATCAACATAATACTCTTCCTTAATTTCGCCGTTCTTAAAATAGGCTTTAACTTCCTTTCCCTGTCCACTGCAAGACGTGAAAAATAATAAAGTGGCAAATAGTAAAATTTGTTTTTTCATTTGTATGTCCATATTTACAATTTGTGCAGAATGTTAGGTTAGCATAGCACACAATTTGCTTAGTTGTTTCATTAAAATACACAAAATATCCCAAGCTTCTATTGATTACCATTCACGTCGCTTTTGAAATCTCGTACCATACCTTTGCTGCTTGATAGAAAGGAATAATTATTTCAATCGCACCAAACCAAATGAGGTACCTGGTATAATGCTCCTGAATTTAAATCATTAGATTTTCAAAAGAAATAGAAAAACTAACGATTTCATACAGGAATGTTAGGTTATTTACTTGTCAATTTCTTATGGCTTTCGCCCCAAGCTTCTAACTCTTTAATAACAGACTTCAACGCGTATCCAATTTCTGTCATTTCATATTCTACTCGTGGCGGAACTTCAGCATAAACAGTCCGGCTAATTATTTTATTCTCTTCGAGCTTACGCAGTTGCAAAGTCAACATCCGTTCAGTAATACCAGGTAGTTTCTTCTTTAGCTCCCCAAATCGAAGTTTACCACTTAATAACCATGAACATATGACCAATGTCCATTGACCGCCAATAATATTTGAGGCGTATGCCTCCGGACATTCATCGCTCAGAGCAGCCTTATTAGAGAAGTTGGTTGAGGTTTGTTTGATTTCGCTCATTACTTACATTATTTATAGTACCTAACAATTAGCTGGCAATATACAAAACTTCATGTGGAACCCTAACTTTGTCTTCAACAAATGAATAATTGAAATATGAAAACTTTAATAATTGTGGTCCATCCTCATATAACTAAGTCGGTGATAAATAAAAGATGGGCTGAGGAACTGCTTAAATATCCTGAAAAATATACCGTACACCATTTACAAGAAAGTTATCAAGAGGGAAATATCGATGTTTTGGCCGAACAGCGCCTAGTGGAACAGTATGATAAAATTGTTTTCCAATTTCCTTTTTACTGGTTTAACTGCCCCGCTCTTTTAAAACAGTGGTTTGATGACGTGTTGACTCATGGATGGGCATATGGCAGTCAAAGCGGATATCGGATGCAAGGGAAGAAAATAGCCTTGGCAATATCTCTGGGCTTAGATGAAAACGATTTGAATGGGACAGGAAAATACAAGTACACCTTACAGGAACTCACACGACCTTTTGAGCTGACTTTTCAATATGTCAAAGTTAATTACCAAGTGCCATTTGCTTTTTATGGGATAGAGCACAACATATCGGAAAGCCATCTAGCGCTTGGTGTCAAATCATATTTGGAGTTTCTAGATAAATTTTGACAGACCACACGCTTAAACTGAATTGCTAAATGTAAAAAGTATATAATTTAAAAATTTCAAGATGGAATCACAGAAAAAACGAGTATTAATTGTAGGCGGTTACGGTATGGTTGGAAGTCACATAGCACGACTAATCAGACAAGTTGATCATCACATCGAACTTATTCTAGCGGGAAGAAATCCGCAAAATGGAATATCTTTAGCGAAGGAATTAAATCATGCAGAAACAGCTTACATCAACCTTGAAGAAGGCTTCGATTTAAGTCACTTTCAAAAAATTGATCTGATTATATCAGCAGTGGATGATCATAGTAATATACTAAGAGAGACTGCTATCTTAAATGGCATTGCGTGTATTGCCGTCAGCGAATTAGCTGATCAAATTTCTCCCACAGCATTTCTAGGCCTGCACAAAACGATCATTGCGCCAGTTGTATACGCTGGTCATTGGCAAGCAGGAATATTAACCCTTGTGGTTAAACAACTAGCGAATAAATTCCGCGATATAAAAACGATCGAACTTGCCGGGTTATTTGATCCAAAGGATAGTGTTGGACCGCTAGTTGCAAACGAAGTCAGTGATTTTGTTGGTAATGCTCTGATCCGCAAGGAGGGGAATTGGCTATCATTACAAGCAAAGGAAAACCCGAGAACTATTGATTTGTACAATCATTCCTCAGTAATAGGTTATCCACTTAGCACACTGGATGTACCGAGCATTGCCGCTTTTACGAATGCGAAAAATATTCGGTTCGACTTTATCACAGGGGAATCAATAGGGAGTAATAAAGGCTTGCACGCTTCACATGATTTATACATGACGATTGAAGGTACCCTACTTTCCGGCGAAAAAAGAAAACTCAGCACGATCGTATCGGGCCCGAGAGGAAATTCTCATCTAACAGCTGTTGGCGTATACTTGATTGCAGAAAAAATATTAGGACTTAATGGACAGCCGGAACATAAGATTGGAGGTTTATATCTTCCAGAAACTATTGTCCCAAGTCATAATATCAGTAACCGCTTAAAAGGCTTCGGAATCGAAATGATGGAGGAAACCTCGGAAAGTTTATAATACTTAATCCGGATATTATCAACATTATTAAACTAAGCCCTATAGTAGATTAGGAATAACATGCCTTATTAATAGGCATATAAAAGTGATAATGAATATCAAGATTAGAACTAATGAATTGGCGTATAAATAAAATATTAACGTGAAAAAACTGACATTAACCATATCCATCTTACTAGTAGTCGGCATTACTGCACAAGCGATGAGATATCTTCCTAATCAAAACACATTCCTGACAGTTACAAATGCTCAAAATACGAATAACTGTAATGAAAATCATGGAGAAAGCTTGGAAATGGAATTATCTGACAGCAGTCTAGATACAAGCATTAATGAATCAATTCACATCAAAAAAGAAACAAAAATGAAAAATGCAACGATATTACATCAAGCAAATGAATTTGTTAAAAAGGGAAATTACGAGGATTTTCTAGCTTATTGTACACCAGATACAAAATGGTTTTTTGTAGGAGAACGTATCCTCGAGGGTAAAGATAAAGTACGAGACTATATGAAAGAATTTTATGTGGAACCGCCTGTATTTACCGTCGAAACGACCATTGAAGAAGGTAGCATGGTAACCGTGACAGGTGAAATCACCTTGAAGGCGCCAAATGGCATCTACCACCACTATGATTATTGCGATATATGGCGCTTCGAAAATGGAAAAATTGCAGAATTGAAAGCTTTTGTCATAGAAAAGGAAAATCTTGACAAATGAATCAGTGAATAAAAATGAAACTAGATATTGATCCTAATATGGGAACTTTTGCTTAAGATTATGAAGGAATTATAAATCTATTCAAAGCTGCATACTGAAACTAAAAATAGTACATGACTTCGAGATTTCGCAAGAAGATATCGGTCTCAAAATAATCACCCCTTACAAAAATCCATTGGTAATTTTTGTAAAGGGTGATTATTTTCCTATTTATAATTATCTGCAATCATTACTTTTTCTTCCTTTATATTCTGCATAAAGTCAGCGTATCCAATCGGTAACTTCTTTCTGTGGAAGTAAAAATAGAAGTCAAAGGAACCGCCGATAATGCCTTGACCTGGCAGGTATACAAAACGGTCAATACCCCGGTCAATTTCAAATTCATGCCTATGCTCATGCCAATTTGTATATGTCCAGAATTGATAAGCCAATTCGTCATTACGCAATTTTATAACTTTAGATAAGTATTCTCTTCTATCCCGTAGAAAATCGAACCCCCCACTAGAATAAGAATATGGTGATTCTCCGATTGAATAGGGTGGAAATATAGAACCGCGGTATCTTTTCTTAAAAATTTGCTCCATCTCAATGATTGTGATCGGTTCCTGCTCAGTATTTATAGTTCCAAAAACATTTTGAAAAACAGATGGCCTGTTTCGGACAGCAAAAAATTGTAGTAGACAATGCTTGGATGCAAAGTATTTATTGTCTATTTTTTTTATAACCTGATATTCATCAAAATATTTGTTTTTTGCTCTATATTGTTGCTCATAATCCGAAAAAGTATTTAGTGACAGTAGCCTTATTAGATTCGAATGTGTGATTATATTACTTTTAATACTATCCATTTTAATTTCAATCCAATCGCTTTTACCTGATAAATCAGGCAGCACTGAAAAAAGCACTATATCGAGATCCATATCAACATACTGTTTCAGGCTTCTTTTTATGGTTTCTGATCCAGGAAAGGTCAGAGAAAAAAGTTCTACGTTCTTTTTGACACCATATAATTTTTCAGTCGATAATTTATAATGATTGACGGTATAGTCCTCTGCCTGATCCGGTATAATAAAGTATTTGACCTGTGCGGACGAATTGACCGTAATCAATAACAGCAGCAATAAAAACCAACATTTCATTTTCCTAGTTACATTTTGTACCCTCATTTCCATTTCTATGTCTTAAGTTCAAATCAATTTCTGCTTGTGTCATATTCGATACTATACCGGATTTTGCCAATGCTAACGCATCAGCGTTACTCATTGAAGGATTAAATGATTTTATTGCATCAGCTAAATCCTTTAAAGAGGTTGCCATAGTTGAATGCTCAATTACATATCTATTTTCAACTAGAACATCTGTAGCAGACCATCCTGGATATAAAATTCCAAATTGAGATCCTTTACCTTCTTCCTCAAGTCTTACTTTCTCATTATGTAAATAGCCATGCAGAGCTTCATGAAAAAATGTAGCCGCAATATATTCCTGAGAGGCCTTAGAAAGCATTTGGCCATTTAAACTTATCGTTTGAGCTTTTCCTGATGGGTTATTATAGTTCCAAAAGCCATCAACTTCAGGTTTTATATTAGTACTAACTCTGAATGTTAAGCTATTATTTGCATTATTTTTAAATACACTGTTCAACCAGGTCGAAATCTTATTTTCTAAGTTAGGCAATTTTGCTAAGACTGCCTGTGCACAAGGATATCCTTCTAAAGCATCAATAATTTCATGGTCAGGATTAGTCGTTGACTCACCTTCAGCTCCATCACCACCACTAGAGCCACCACCGGCACCGCCATGTTCCATGGGATCGACAGTTTCGTAATCAATTGGTCCTCCTCCTTGCCCTGGATAATCAGTCCCCGTACGTGGTGGTTCACAACTGATCACATTTATCTCACCATTTACATAACCATACGTACATTTTCTGTCTGTTGACGAAGCTTTCAAGCCGCTTGCTTGTTTGACAAGTTCACCTTCTATAAAATATGCTTTCCATTGTTCGCCAGATAAAATAGATTTAGAAATAATCGTACCAGTATATCCTAATTTAGTATTTTCAGGAATAAAAGTCAACAATGTATACATCCAAGCATCTTTTGCTTTAATTGCTTTTATCCAAACCATGTTATGTATGGAAATTTGCCGCGAATCCGTTGACAATAGTTTTACCTTATCTAAAACATTTACTTTCACGTAAACAGTATCATCAGAGATTATTTTGTTCTGTTCCCAGTTAATGGATGTCTTAAAACTTTGAAACAGAAAATTGGAGTCCTTTTGATGATAACCTGTTTGTTTCTCAAAATCAGCCTGCAAAGCTTCAATAGGATTTGACGAGCTATTCTCAGGGAGCATACTGTTCTCATTTTTACAACTTACAAAAACAAGTATCAGCAAACAAAATAGTAAATTTATTTTCATGTATTATTCAATTATTGATTTATCATATTTAGGGACGATAGCATACGTTTAATTTAAAAACCAACATGATGGTAAAATGTCACTAGAAAATATAAAATGACTATAACATAACTATCTAAAAATTTCTTTAGTAAATATATTACAATTATATATACAAAAGAAATAATTTTACATTAAACTATTTATTTTGTTATTTCTTGTTGAAAATCAGATGTTTTTGATTGAATCTTAACTGCTGGTCATAGCGATTTCAATCTTGTTAAGTTGGCATTCCTAAGCTTTTATGATAGATAGCATAATATAGCAGATATGAAAAGCTGAAAAAGCCAAAGGAAAGACGATAAAAAGCCAATGAATCAGCAATAAGGCAAATTTCTATTGACTAAGTTACTAGTGGATCTACTGGAAGAAAAATATGCTTACTCTACGATTGATATTGAAAAGGGTCCGAATAGAACAAGAAGTACTTACCGATCATTTAAATATTCTCGCTGGTTTAAAGCAGTGTTAACCAGAGTAAGTATCATTTAATTTTACTTATTTTTACGCTTAAAAATTCTGCGTTTCTAGCGGTTAGTGTCTGCTTTTATAAGCTTTTCGTTTAAGTCCCATATCATAGGCATGGTCTTTAATTTTAGCTTTCATCAATTTGTCTTAAGGACGGTCGAATAAGACATTCAAAAGTACATGGGGTTTCCAGCCCACATGCCGCAAAAGGCTACGGCATAAACCCGATATCGCAGCAAAACCTATCTTTTATGGTGAAAATTTCTGTTAGATCATATTAAATCTTTTTCAATAGTTTCCAGAGAATCGATAATCTTCAATATCTTTTGGTTCTGCTTTCTGATTTGTCTGGGTCTTAAGAAAAACCACACAATTGCCAACCATAAGAAAGTTAATCCATAAGCTAAAAATGCTGCCATTGTTGACATGTATAAAGCAAATTCATAAAAATAAAAGGCAAAGCCAGCAGAAAGCAAAATGTAATAGATACTAATCCCTTTCGCCTGCATATAAAGTCGCTGACGCTGTAGTTTTTTCAAAGAAGAAAGGTATTCCTGATTACTGATCGATGGATTTATTTTCCTGATCACGTTGATATTTTGAAAAAATAAGTAGATATAAAATGCCAGCGCAATAAGAATTAAGATGATTCCCAAACTGGTTGTAACCATTTTGAAATTAATGACATTCCAAATGAAAATAATGCCAAAAGCGGTAGCCATCAGCCATAACATCAGAAGAAGTGTCCCGCTTAATTGTTTTTTTCTGTATTTTTCCGCAGTAGCTTTTATTTCCTGAATGTTAGGAATATCTGCATTTTTATTGTTCCAAATATCTTGAAAATTGATATTATCTGTTTGCATAATTCTTAAATTTTAAGGTTAATTTTTCTTTGATTCTGTGTATTTTGACTCTGACATTGGCTGGCGAAATTCCTACGACTTCAGCAATTTCAGCCTGTTTCATTTCTTCCAGTTCCAGAGAGATGATGATTCTTTCCAATTCAGGTAATTCTGAGATACATTGGTAAAGAAAATCGGTCATTTTATCCTGTTCCAGTTTGTTATCTTTTTCAGAATTATCTTTGATATCATCAGAGAGCTCACTTTTCGGCATTCTCTTTTCGATATTCATCTGTCTTAAACAGATATTAGTAGCAATTCTATAAATCCAAGTTCCGACTGATGCTTCCTGCCTGAATTTTGGCAATTGCTGAAAAACAGCCACAAATGTTTCCTGACAAAGATCTTTTGCCGCATCATGATCATTCACATAACCCATACAAACTCGAAATATTCTCTTCCAGTACTCGTGGTATATCTCTTCGAAATTTAAAACCTGCATTGCTGTTTTTAGAATTTAGAGCATAAGAAACAGAAAATGTTACACATTTAAATAAAAAAGCGCCTGAAATTTCATAACGCTTTGATTTTCTTACAAGTATATCTTATTTTTTCTGGAATCAGCTTACTGCATATGCTGCTCTGAATTTCCAAGCTTTTTTCTTTGATATGAAGCATCATAGTTCGAGTTTGCAAATAAGCCAAAGAAGCATTGCAGATAGGATATTTTTAATCCGACGTTCTCAGTTCGCTTTTTTACGTCATATATTTTCCAAAATATTTATTCAGAGCTTCTTCATTATATTTATTTTCTCCACCCCAGTATTCAACAAAAGTCCAATTATTAATCTCTATTTAGTCTGTCATAAGAAACTGGTTTAAGAATATCAATACAAGCTAAAATTTCAATTAGGATTTTTCGCTCGTCTTTCGTTGAATTCAAAGCAGTATATAAGTTTTTTCTAATGCACTTGGATAATCGTTGGGTTTAGTAATCTCCTGCTCTTCAACAAAATTTGAAAGTCCACGTAAAGAATAGATTTTCATATCTAATTACCGCCCCTTCTTATACGCATTTGAAAAAGAATTCATTTAATCTTTCAACCTTAAAGTCATAAAATAGCTTTATAATTTTATTTCTAATGTCAAGTTTTTGCGTTGAGTTGTAAATATTTGTCAAGTATTTTGAATGGACAACATGAATTGATTTTAGTCTAAAACCAATAAAGCCTTGCGAAAGTCAGTATGACTTTCGTTGATTTTTTCAGTTGTTAATATTTCAGGAAAGACGTTTGTCATAATTGTCTTGTAAATATTGCTTTTAACGTTTCGAGACTTTGATTAATGGCGGATTTCATAGACGAAACTTTCCATTTTGCACTAAAGTATTATTGAAAAACTGAACTTGAAATTAACACTAAACCTGCCATGAAGCAAAGCTGATGTTAGCGGTAGTTTTTTTTAATCTCGTCTACACCTCTATTGAATTTGTCAAAAACAATTTGCTCACTTTCTTTTTTGCTTGGCTTCCATTTTTCAATAGTTGTATTTACATTCTTGCTCTGATACGTGTGGCGTGAAACTATAGTGCCTTTCATAGGGTCTGTAAAATCAAGATCAACTTTTGATTTTAGATATTTCTCAACTATTTTTGGTATTTCCCAAAAGTTCTTTGTTTCTACTTTTATGTCGATTATTTTACTTTGAGAGTCTTTAGGAAACAACTTATTCAGCCACCATTGTTTTTTGTACTTTGCATAAATAGGAATAGTATTCAAATAAAGTTTATAACCTTCATAATATTCGGTAAAATCACTACTAACAACATAATTATAATAAATAATCGCCTCAATAGATTGCCAACTTATAAAACAATTTTTATCAAATAATGGCATTTCAATAGTAATTCCGTTATCATCATAAAATATTTTTTCTTGTCTTTGTTCTTGCTCTATTTGTCTTTGTCGTTTTTCGGAAATTGAAAATCCAAAAACGAAACCATAGATTAAAATTAACGGTATTATTACAAATATGGCAATAGTAACCCAACCATATAAAGGTACATTTTGAGGAAATTTAATCGCAAAGTAAAATGCAACAAAACCAATTAATGAAAATATAGAAAGTGGTAAAATAAAAAAGATAAATTTTTTATTTTTTACAATGATTTTTTTCATCATTATTGCATAAAACCATCTTGAAATACTTTCCTTAAAAACAGCAAATAGTCCAACTGCAACAAAAATTGAAGGAATTAAATATAAAACTGATAATTTATACCCACTTTTAATATCATAAAAGATAATTGATAAGCCAAATATTATAATAAAAATTCCAACTGCTTTCGAAAGTGTTTTTTCATTTAGATTCATACTAACTTATTCATAAAGGATATTTGTTTTGAATATTTGTTCGTCTTTTCCGTTTATGCTTTAGATCTGTAAAATTACCGCTAACGGCAGCCTGTGAAAAAATCGCTGTTATTATAATCAAAAATAGCTAAAATACTTCAATAGTAAGGGATGCAATTTGTCTATTTAATGATATAACACATTACTGGGATGGCACGCAATCAAATGTTTTTCACGAGTTTGGATCAGACTATTTCGGATGATCATGTAGTTCGTTTCATTGATGTTGTTGTTTAAAATATAAAATTTGCTATTACTTTTGCAACCCTAATTGAAGACGAGATTCATGAAGGTATCTTATACAGTAATTACATGGAAGTATCTTAACGTATTGCTCCTATTAAATGATCCAGAATTCGTCTTTAGCTTTATCAGGCTGTCCATAGATAAAGATTTAAGTATAGAACTACTTTAGGATCTGTTAATCAGATTATTGCTAGAGGTGACATTCCAAAGTAACCCAAGGTGATGAGCAAAAAGACGAAAGTAGATTATTTATACCATAACATGGACAACCAAAGTTGAAATTGAGCAGGAATTAGAACTTTTAAATTGAAACTTCACATCAAATTCTTCCATTTGATAGAGCAAGTCTATAAATGAGTCGGTTTGCATAATTTTTTTTGGTAAAAAAATAAATGATTACAATTTGATGTTGCTCATCCCCCCGTCAATTCCGATGATCTGTCCCGTAATCCAAGCTGAATTTTCTGAAAGTAAAAACTTGACCATTTCTGCGATTTCGTCTCCATTTCCAATTCTTTGCAGCGGATGTCTTTTTTCCGAAGCCTCCCGCTTTTCAGGTGTTGAAAGGAGTTGTGAAGCAAGCTTTGTATCCGTTAAAGAAGGTGCGATTGCATTAACCCTAATTTTCTGAGCAGACAATTCTGCCGCCAGACTTTTAGTCAAACCTTCCACAGCACTTTTACTGGCCGAAATCGAGGCGTGAAAAGGCATACCCATCTTAGCAGCGACAGAACTGAATAATACAACCGAAGCACTGTCAGATTTTTTTAAATTGGGTAATAATTTCTGAATCGTTTTCACCGCACCCAAAACATTGACTTCAAAATCATTTTTAAAATCATCAACTGAAAGTCTGCTAAATGGTTTCAAATTAATACTTCCTGGCGCATAAACCAATCCGTCAATCACATCAGGAAAATTAATCTCGCCCAAATTTCCGGAGAGAATATCCATGGGATGAAACTCCATATTCAAATTCCGAACTTCAGGATTTTCAGTTCGTGAAATTCCAATCACATGATGATTTTCTGATAATATTTTTGCAGTGGCAAATCCAATTCCTTGCCCGCAACCAATGATAACTATATTTTTCATATCCGAATATTTTATTAATATTAAATTTTACTCCTCCTAAGTTTAAGGGAAACAAAACTTTCAGCGTTTCGAAATTTTATTATGACTGATTGTTCGTTGTCTTGTACATTTAAACCTCTCTATTTCAGGATTTCTTTTCATCAGATGTTTCTTGCTTACACTCGAATTCACTCTTTTTCTCCAAAGTCTGAAACTAGATGGTTTCAATACCCTTCTCATCACTTCAATCACCTCCGATTCAGTAATTCCAAACTGAAATTCTATCGCTTCAAAAGGCGTTCGGTCTTCCCAAGCCATCTCGATAATGCGGTCCGTTTGTATTAAATCAAATTCTTTCGTCATTATTTTATATTTTTAATCGTCTGTTTTGCTATTTCAAGATGCTTGGATTTTTTCTCAGCCTCCATGTTATCCAATGTGAGCAACATCATGCCAAGCCTCGGGTTTGTTTCAAAAAACTTGCGGTTATCATTCACAAAATTCCAGAAAAGAGCATCCCATTTTTCCGTCCAGTCACCGTCCAAATAATCGCTCATTTTTTTGATGTAATTGCTTCCGCTGATGTACGGTTTCGTACTCATTTTTCCGCCATCCGAAAAACTGCTCATCCCATAGACATTCGGCACCATCACCCAATCGTAAGAATCAATAAATAATTCCATAAACCATTGATAAACTTCATCAGGATCGATTTTAAGGAGATTCATCAAGTTGGCAAAAATCATCAGTCGCTCGATATGATGGGCATATCCCGTTTCTAAAACTTTTAAAATTGTGTTGTCTAGCGGTTTTATTTCTGTCGTTCCAGTATAAAAAGATTGGGGAAGCGTGTTGTGATGTTTCCAGTAATTTTTATTACGCTGATAAGTTCCCTGATACAAATAAATTCCCCTCACAAACTCTCTCCAGCCGAGAATCTGACGTACAAAACCTTCCAAAGAATTGATCGGGATTTTATGTTCTTCAGCGTGATCGATCGCTTTTTTCAAAACACGATCCGCAGTCAAAAGTCCAATATTAAGCAAAGGCGAAAGCACGCTATGATGCAAAAAATGTTCACCACCCACGATACTATCTTCATACATTCCAAAATCAGCAAATCGAAATTCAAGAAACTGATTCAACCAATTTTCTGCTTGCTCAAAAGTAACAGGATACAGTTGATATGAACTTAAATTGCCATAGTGATCACTGAAATTTTGATTAGTATATATTTTAGCTTCCTCAAAATATGTGCTGTTTTCAGGAAAATTAATGAACGGCGCTTTTTTATTTTTAGGGTATCTTTTTCTGTTTTCCGTATCAAAAGTCCATTTTTCACCAATAGGCTTGCCTTCTTTCATCAGAATATTTCGAAAAATGCGCTGCTGCTTGTAAAAATCGGTCTGATGATAGGATTTTCTATTCTCAAAATATACCTTAAGATCTTCCCGAGTATTTATGAATAAAGGACTCTCAAGAACTTCCAGTTCCAATTTGGTTTCCCTAATTCTTTTTTCAAGCCAATTGTCACAAACATCAGTAATGCGGATTTTCTCAAATTTTCCTTTTTCTAAATATTTAATCAAATTTTGGACATCAGAAAGTGGCGACGTACTTTCAATATATTCAACCTTAAATTTTTTTGTGATTAAATAATCCTCATAAAACTTCATACTCGCTCTATGCAAGGCAATTTTTTGTTTGTGAAATTTGTATTGATTAAAAAACAGAAACTCTTCCAACAAAAAAATTGGTTGATTTTTGTCCAGATAATCTGTGTTTTTAAAGAGCTGATGCGGAAATATCAATTGAGCCGTCGATGATTTTACTATAGCCATAAATTTCTGAATTTGTGGTTCGTATCGTACTGTTCTGCCTGTTTTTCAGCATGGAAAATTCTACTTCTTGGGTCATTTCCAACACCTGCGAGATACATCCAATTTCCATAATTGCTATGAACATCATAGTCGATCAGCATTTCTTCAAAGTATGCGGCACCAATTCTCCACTCCTGTTTAAGAATTTTGCAAAAGTAGGAAGCTACATTTTGACGTCCGCGATTACTCATCCAGCCTGTATGTTTAATTTCCAGCATATTGGCATTGATAAAATCAGAATTTGTTCCACCATTTATCCATTGATTGAGTAAATTTTGAGCAAATTTAAATTCCTCATCTCTTTCTAAAATTCCAACTTTTAGGAATATTTTATCCCGAAATTGCTTTGAAGTATATTTAAAAAAGTCACGCCAAAGTAACTCAAAAACAAGCCAATAGGTTGATTCATTATTTCCAAATTTCGCTTCATACTTCTTGATTTCGTGGAAAATAGATACAGCAGATAAACTTCCGTTTGCCAACCAGGCAGAAAATTTGCTACTGTAATCTTCACCGATTAAACCGTTTCTTGTCTCTTTATAACAACTGAGATTTTTAGTTTCAAAAAAGTAAGCATTCAATCGTTGCATAGCTGCTGTTTCTCCACCCAAAAATGGAAAAGCCGAAGATTGATGCATTTCAAAATCATCGAAACCTAACGTTTTTAATGTGACGTCATCGCTCTTTATTTTCAAAAATAAATCCGGTTTTCTGTTCACTAATTGTTCGCATTCAAATTCATTTCTAATTTTAAAATCTTTCTCAATTTTTTGTCTGAAAGTTGTAAACAGTAAAGGAATTTCATCTAATTTCTCCGCTACAAAATTAGGTTGCAGCAACAGTTGGGAATAAGATTTCACCCATTTTACATAAGGTAAAATAGATGTAATTTGCTTTTCAAACGCGACTTCTTCTTGAGTCCATTCATTTTGACAGAATATTTTTTCAATCTCAAAGTATTCCGAAATTTGATTAAAAATATCTTGAGTTTGCCCAAATTTTTTAAGAAACGGTATATTTTTTTGATTTAAATTATTGTTCAAATCCGAAACTGTTTCCAACAAAAATTGAGCTCTGAATTTTCCAATTTTCTTGAAACCAAATTGTGTCGAACTGAAAAAAGTTTCGTCAAAAATATACACGGCAAGAAAAGGCAAATCTTCCTGCATGACCTTGAAAAGTGACTCATTGTCTCTAATTCTTAAATCGTTGCCGAACCAAAGAATGTTGATTTTTTGTTTTTCCGGCATTTTTCACTGCAAAATTTTACGTCGTCCCAATTTTTTTTCCATTTTTTCCGCCAATTGAAGCGCAATCCACAGACTTCACAAATCTTTGAAGGTAAGTTAGCAGGCATTATATTAGATGAAATTTTGATATTGATTGATGACTATATTTTGGGCTTTCAAATCGTGCATCATGTTATACAAACCAAAAAATGTTCGGTTCAGATAAATAAAATGTTTCGAACCTCTGTTGGTGTTCATCCCTTTCATATTGCTCAGTTTCGCATACCGCTGACCTAAATCAGCAATTTCCTGAAAGAAAGTTTCATCAGAAAAATCAAAATTCACCGTATTGAAAGGCCTTGTAAATAATTCCAGCAATTCGTAAAATAATTTGGTAAAAAATTCCAGTTCCTTTGTCGAGTCATTGTCACTCAAGATCTCCAACTGGTATAATTTTTCTTTAAAAAATTCAGGATTATCCAAATTCTCTCGTTTTGCCAATTCAAAATAAGGTCTGTAAAAGTCATTCGGAATTTCCTTAATGCAACCAAAGTCAATCACAAGCAATTTTTTATCTGCCGAAACCAAAAAATTACCTGGATGCGGGTCGGCATGCACCTGCCTCAGAACATGCATTTGGTACATATAAAAATCCCAAAGCGTCTGTCCAATTTTGTTCAGATCATCCTGAGAGTTATCTTGTTTTGTAAACTCTGAGAAATGCTTTCCTTCCATCCAATCCATCGTGATGATTCTTTCGCAAGAGAATTCTGGATAATATTTAGGAAAATCGAGATTCGGAAGATGAGCACATTTTTCTGAAATTTCCTGACTCCTTTTGAGTTCCAAATCATAATCTGTCTCCTCAAACAATTTATTTTCCACTTCCTGAAAATACGATTCCGAACCTTCTTTTTTGATATTAAACATCTTCATCGCAATCGGCTTTACCATTTTCAGATCGCTTGAAATACTTTCTCTCACGCCAGGATATTGAATTTTGATAGCAAAATTTTGCCCATCTTTCTTCGCTTTATGAACTTGTCCGATGCTTGCCGCATTAACAGATTCATCAGTAAATTCATCAAATAGGTCTTCCGGATTTTTTCCAAAATATTTTCTAAAAGTTTTTTTCACCAAAGCTCCGGAAAGCGGCGGAGCAGAAAATTGCGATAAAGAAAATTTCTCAACATAGGCTTGAGGAAGAATATTTTTTTCCATACTCAGCATCTGGGCAACTTTCAAAGCAGAACCTTTCAATTCTTTTAGAGAATCGTAAATATCAGTCGCATTATCTTCATTTAAAGTTTTTCGAGCTTCATCCTCATCTTTATCTCTTGTAATTTTATTTCCGTAATATTTGATGTAATTAACGCCAACTTTGGCGCCTGCTTTCAGCAAACTACTCGTTCTTTCTAACTTTCCTGTCGGTATTTTATGGAGTGTTTTCATTATTAAAATTTCATAGCTAATAGACTTAAAGAATTTCCATTATTTAGATTGGAAAACATTAGGATTTTTAATTCAGATTTGTCCTTTAACTTTTTCTGAATTTTTCTTTGAATAAAAACTTCCCGAGGTCGACTACCTTTCGCAAAGGCTCATTGTCCATCAGTTCAAATCCTGTATCAATTGTTTTTTCAATGAAAACATCTGTTTTTTCAAATGCTGGAGAGGTATCTTTTTTCCAAAACTCGATGGCAGAAACAAAATGAATCCAAAATGCCTCTTCTCTAGCTTTTTCGTGGAAATTTTTCACATCATCTTTTGCTTCTTTAATCATGCTCCAATCGTTAAAATCAAGCGTTTTGATAAAATGCCGATGCGTTTCTTTGAGTTGATTTGAAATTTTTGCGAAATGCAATTTATCATTTCCCAAAATCATCAAAACCAACGAACGGTTCATCGTCATATTTTCAAAAAAGATAAAATAAACGTTCAAAAGCTTTTCTTTTGAGGACATCTTATCCGAAATATGATCTTCAGACGCCAATGCTACAGACTTATCAAAAAGATTGACCAACATTGATTTTTCAATCTGCTCAAAACTTGAAAAATAATCGTAGAAGTCTTTTTCTTCAAACTCATTGTCCTTTGCGAAACGGTATATATTTTTTGGTCTTTCGCCGTGATTCAAGATGTACTCTCCGTACAAGTCAAATATTTTATCTGCGGTAATTAGATTTTCCTTTTCCATTTTTGTATGTATATTCTTACAAAACACAATTTAGTAATAAATTACACCAAACTAATAAAATAAAGTATAATTTTACACTATATCAATCATCCAAAAATGAGTCCTGTTAAAAATATAGGTTCAATCTAATGTATCACGGATTTTGGAATAATTACGGTCTACATATTTTATGGAATTACTAGAGTCCACATTTGGTCTGGGTTAGTTAAAAATAGAATATAATGCCTTTTTAAATGTACATTTCTATTCCGAGTGTATTAAAGGAGAAGTTTTTCATTCTAGAAAATGTGAATTCGGACAATAACTGGATGTCGCAATAAAATTTATATTGCTAACACCTCAATCTTAAAACATTTCCATTTTAGTATCTTTCTGATTGATATTACTAGAGCACCTTTAAGAGGGGCTCTAGTAATATCAACGCCAACCTAATTCGGGGGCGATATATTTTAAAATAGTTGAAAGTACATGTACATTATATTCAACGCCTAAAGTATTAGGAATGGTGAGTAATAAGGTATCGGCTTCTTTTATAGCCTCGTCCTGAGAAAGTTCCGCAATTAACTTTTGAGGTTCAGCGGCATAGCTTTTACCAAAGACAGCCCGCCTATTCTGCTCAATATAACCAAAGCTATCTGTCCCCCTTCCTTCATGTCCAAAGTAAGACCGGTCTTGATCATTGATTAGCGCAAAAATAGATCGACTCACAGCTACTCTTGGTTGACGTTGATGTCCTGCCTTTTTCCAAGCTTCTTTATACAGCCTAATTTGTTCTGCTTGCTGGATATGGAATGGTTTTCCATTCTCGTCATACTTAAGGGTAGAACTTTGTAGGTTCATACCATGCTCCGCTGCCCATACTGCTGTCGCATTAGATGCTGCCCCCCACCAGATCCTGTCCCGCAATCCTGCAGAATAGGGCTCTAATCGTAATAAACCTGGAGGATTAGGAAACATTGGATTGGGATTTGGCATAGCAAATCCTACACCGTTCAATCTTTCTAAAAACTCCATGGATTTTTTACGTCCCATATCAGCATCAGTCTCTCCTTCTTCGGTCCCAAAGCCAAAATAACGCCATCCGTCAATTACCTGCTCAGGAGAACCTCTGCTTATACCAAGCTGCAGCCGTCCCTCTGAGATCAGATCAGCGGCACCAGCATCTTCTACCATATACATTGGGTTTTCATACCTCATATCGATCACCCCGGTCCCAATCTCTATTTGTTTCGTCTTAGCACCGATAGCAGCAAGCAAGGGGAACGGCGAAGCCAGTTGCTGAGCAAAATGATGTACCCTAAAGTACGCTCCATCAAGTCCTATTTCTTCTGCTGCTACCGAGAGATCAATAGACTGAAGCAGCGTGTCGCTGGCTGTCCGTGCCTGATAAGATGGATGATTGGCCCAATGTCCAAATGATAAAAATCCTATTTTCTTCATACTAGCTTATCCTTTTTAATTTTCTTGAGTATTATTCTCGATGCTAATGAACATTTCGTTAGACTCTTCAGCGATTATTTTAAGAAAACGGTCATAGTGTTTAAGTACATCACTGATTAATTCATTTTTGGTAAAATACTGCACATCGTATCCTTCACGTGAATCACCAAAATATGTTTTAGGAAAATAAGTCACCTTGCCATCCAGATCAGGTAAATTGTCATCATCCACCATATATTCAGAGACAATCCTTTTTTGACCCATCACGCCATAGACAAAATTGTTGACAATGTCGTGATGGATTTCTAAATTAATCTTTAAAGTATCCGGCATATAATTGATCTCAACAGTAATTCCGTTTAGTGCAAATTCATCCTTTAATTCAGTGAAAGCAGGCAGTACCTGATCTTGTATGAAAGTTTTTACGGACTTTTCTGTCTTAAAAGAAATAATTTGCTTCAGCCTTTGCTTCCAGAATTCGCCAGACCACGGGATTGTTGAAACAGACAATCCTTTTTCGTAGTAACGATAGTCGATGACAAGAGCCTTCATCAATGACACCACAAATAAGATCATAATGATAGCAAACGGCAAAGCAGTGATAAGAGTCATTGTTTGCAGCGCCTCTAGTCCTCCAGCATTCAGTAACATTAACGACAATACGGCTAAAAGTATACCCCAGAATACGATTTGAAGTTTAGGAGATTTACTGGAGTTTTTTGAAGATATACTGTCCATCACCAGCATTCCTGAATCCGCGGAGGTGACAAAAAATATCATAATAATGGAAATGACCGTAAAAGCTAAAATATTGGAAAGTGGCAGATACTCCAAAAATCTAAACATCAGAGCATCCGGATCAGAAACCAAGGCACTTAGTGCGCCGTTTGCGATATTAAAGTCAATCCAGATTGCACTGTTGCCAAAAACCGACATCCAGATAAAATTGAATAGTGTTGGAATAATCAAAACTGCTGCAATAAACTCACGGATACTGCGTCCCTTAGAAATTTTTGCAATAAAAAGCCCAACAAAAGGTGACCAAGAAATCCACCATGCCCAATACAGAATGGTCCAGTTATAAAACCAAGGGAGTGTTTTATCCTCGTACACATGCGTATTGAAAGTAAGATCAAAAAAATTATTGATATAATTACCCAGTCCATTGGTAAAACTTCCGATAAGATAAACGGTCGGCCCTAGAATCAACACAAATAAAAGGAGAATAATAACTGCAACAACATTGATATTACTTAAGATCTTAATTCCTTTATTAACGCCAGAAACTGCAGATAAAACAGCAAACGATACCAAAACAACAACAATTAATATCTGATAAATAAACCCCGTTTGCGGCAAAATATTAAGAGTCTCCAGTCCTGAATTTATTTGAACAACTCCAAATCCCAAGGTTGTTGTAATACCAAAAAAAGTGCTACATAGCGCAAATATATCAATGACATTTCCCCACTTGCCTTTGATTCTGTCTTTCAATAAAGGATATAAACAGCTGCGAAGCGATAATGGAAGTCGGTATCGGTAAGTAAAGTAAGCTAAACACAGACCCACAAGACCATAAATTGCCCAAGCATGAATTCCCCAGTGGAAAAATGTATACAGTTGTGCATTTTTTGCCCTGCTTATAACATGACTTTCAGAAAAAGCATCCGTAGAATAATGCTGCATCGGTTCTGCCACACTAAAATACATCAAACCTATTCCCATACCGGCAGCAAAAAGCATAGAAATCCATGAAAAAAAAGAATGTTCGGGTCTGCTGTCATTTGTGCCCAGTCTAATTTTCCCATACTTACTAAACATCAGAAATATCAGAAAAATCACAAATACCGTAACACACCATACGTATACCCAGTTGAGGTTAACAAAAATAAAATTTTTAATTTCATCCAAAACTTCCTTGATCTCAACAGGAAACAGGACCGAGAAAAGACATATTCCTATTATAAATATCAAGCTGGGTATAGTGACACCTTTATCGAATGTAAATTTGAGCTTTGTTTGTTTGGGTGAATTCATAAAGAAAGAGAATTGTTACAATACTTTCAAATATACAGTTTTTACAATAGGCCGTATTATAATTGAATTTTTATTTAATTAATGTCGCAGTATAGTATCATTCAACCTTTTATAGAAAAAATTTTACCACTGTACAAGAAATTAATTATTGTCCTCGGGGATGTTATCGAATAATGATTACATGTATGTTATGATAAATAGACAATGGCAGAATAGTCTGCTATCATTAATAATACCTCAATGAGATTTAAAAGTGTGTGGCAGACAAAACAAAACCCAACTGGTAGTTGGGTTTTGTTTTATGGCTTTATTGCATTCAGCAGTTTTAAAACAGGACAAAAACCATTACATTTGTCCACGTGAAAAATCTTTCAATCATATTAATATTGTCTCTTTATTTATTCTCTACGACAGAATTAATTCAGTTATTGAAGATGCCTATCTTGATTTCACATTGCCTTGAGCATCAAAAAAATAACAGCAAACTAACGATAGGACAGTTTTTGTTCGATCATTATAATAAGCACGATCAAGATGGTAATGCAGATACCGATCAGAAACTTCCCTTTATTAAGCATGCTAATTCTTTGAATATAACAGCCATCTACTGTCAAGTTTCCACCCAGCTACCACAGCTGATGTCAACTATTTTCTTCGAAAAAAAGGCATTTTTTCATGATGATCAAGACCGCATCAGTACGTACATCAATCATATTTGGCAACCACCAAAGCTCCTATAATCATTTTTTTAAAATCTGATACCTTACCTACATCTAGTTGGATAATGTTGATTAGCATCATCCTATTTGATGAACCCCTTTAATATTATGCATGTGTTATTATATCGCGATGCAGTTAAAGGATCGTATTTTTATATAGAATTTTAATGTGACAATAAAAGAGCAGTAACATGTCAAATGAACAAACAGCTATAAAAGCAACATATTTTAGTATAATAGGAAATTTTTTACTTGCCGTTCTGAAATGGCTAGCGGGTTATTTTGGTAATTCATATGCCCTTATTGCTGACGCAATAGAATCCACCGCAGATATTTTCTCTTCTTTCTTGGTACTACTTGGATTAAAATATGCCAAGAGACCTGCCGATGAAAACCATCCCTATGGCCATGGTCGTATTGAACCTCTGGTTACATTTGCAGTTGTCGGATTCTTAATTATTTCAGCCACTGTTATTGCTTATGAAAGTATTCAAAATATTGGTACACCACACGAATTGCCTAAACCTTGGACGCTCATCGTTTTACTTACGATCATCATATGGAAGGAAGTATCCTATCGTATTGTCATAAAAAAGAGCAAAGAGACGGGTAGCTCCTCGCTCAAAGCTGATGCTTGGCACCATAGAAGTGATGCGATAACTTCTATAGCTGCTTTTATTGGGATCTCTATTGCCTTGATTTTAGGAAAAGGTTATGAAAGTGCCGATGACTTTGCTGCACTTTTTGCATCTGGGTTTATACTGTACAATTGTTATCTAATTTTTAGACCAGCATTAGCGGAAATTATGGATGAAAACCTTTACGAAGAACTAATCGCAGATATTCGCATGCATTCTTTGAAAGTCGAAGGAATTTTAGATACAGAAAAATGTTTCGTTCGAAAATCAGGCACAAAACATCTGGTCGATCTACATGCCATTGTTAATGGTGATATAACAGTTAAAGAAGGACATATCTTGGCGCATAATTTGCAGGCATATCTCCAAAAAGAAATGCCGCAACTGGGAAATATTCTGATCCATATAGAACCCAATTAATCGTTAATATCCTTCATAAATGGGCCAAAGTGATCTTTCATGATCGATCACCCTCAAATTCTTCAAAAGGGTACATTCCTGTGCACTTATTGTCATGTTAATAGAAAAAAGGCTATCCTGAATGGATAGCCATAAAAGGTACTCGTCTTCCAAATATTCCCCTACAAATTTATCAATCTAGCCACCTCTTCCGCCGATTCAGTAACGTCAAATGACATCGTACCATGTGTGGTAGAAACGATACAGAAAATAGTCGTAAAGGGTCTTCCCTGATAATCATTTTGAACAAAATGAACGATATTTTCTGCTATAAAAAAGATTGGTCTCTCTACTACCTCATCACCTTTTTTAACCCGCTGAGTTAATTTAATTGATTTAGCCATATTAAGTATTATTGATTACATTAAATATACTAAAATCATATTTTTATTCCAATCAATCACCCGTTTATAATTACTTTAAGTTTACGAGCATATGCTCCTATCATGCACCAGCAATGTCTACATTAAAAAAAATTAAAAGAAATGAATAATATAAATAATTAATCGTAATATTGCGATATATAAATAACATCCATATGGGAATCACCAGAGCTGATCTTTTTACAGCCGAACAAAATCATATCGCGAACATCATTAAAGCACTCGGACATCCAGCACGTATTGCCATTATCGAATACTTATTAAAAGTAAATGTATGTATCTGTAGTGATATCGTAGAGGAACTACCATTAGCGCAGTCAACCATATCTCAGCATCTCAAAGAGTTGAAAAATGCAGGACTCATAAAAGGAAATATAGAAGGAACCTCTATATGTTATTGTATTGATGAAAAAACCTTTGGATTTTTAAAAAATTACTTTGGTGGTATAATGGTCAATACCCAAAATCAGAAATGCTGTTAATACTGTATTTCATCTTGTAGCATAAATTTTTTTAAACATATATATCGTAATATAGCGATATACAAATCATATAGCATATGAAATTATCAGACATCAAAAAAATCCTACCAACATTAGAAAATGTGGTCTTCCAACTAGCAGATGGTACAGCTGTTCCAGCACATGTTCATGTCACCGAAGTCGGGCAAATCAATAAAAATTTCATCGATTGTGGAGGCACCATTCGAGTAGAAAATACTGTAAATTTTCAATTGTGGAATGCCGACGATTACGAGCATCGCTTGAAACCAGATAAATTGTTACATATTATTCAATTATCAGAAGAAAAACTGCAGATCGGCGATTATGAAATCGAAGTAGAATATCAACGTGATACCATTGGAAAATACAGCTTAGATTTCGATGGAAAAAACTTGATACTCATCAATAAAACCACCGCCTGCCTAGCGTTAGAGTCTTGTGGTATTCCATTACATGTGGTAGCATCTACCAACAATTCCTGTACACCTGGCTCTGGCTGCTGCTAATCAGTAAAAATATGAATCCAAAATTAGACATCACGATCAAAAGCATCGTACGTACAGCAATCAATCAAGAGCGTAAAGTTATTTTACAGCCCTTGATTGATTTTATCCAACTGAAGGTGAATCAAGGTGCAGACGTCAATTTAAACTTTATCTGTACGCACAATTCGAGACGAAGCCACCTTTGTCAGATCTGGTCGCAATTAGCTGCTTTGTACTATCAAATTCCAAAAACATATTGTTATTCCGGGGGTACAGAAGCAACTGCACTATTTCCAAAAGTAGTAGAAATACTGAAAGAAGAAGGCATGCAAATCGATATGATCGCTGACACTGCCAATCCCATATATGCAATCAAATTTGATCAAAATGCAGCACCTCTGATCGGCTTCTCTAAGCAGTATGATAACAACTTCAACCCACAATCCCATTTTGCTGCGATTATGACCTGCTCACAGGCAGATCAGGGCTGTCCTTATATCCCTGCTGCTGAAAAAAGAATTTCAGTCACATTTGAAGATCCCAAAATAGCTGATGGTACCGAGCAGCAAGAGGAAGTGTACAGAGCACGAAGTTTAGAAATTGCCTCACAAATGTTTTATGTATGCTCTCAAATTAAAAAATAAGTATGGAGACCAAACTAAAATTTCTGGATCGATTTTTGACTTTATGGATATTTTTAGCCATGTTGCTCGGTGTATCGCTTGGTTATTTTTATCCCCAAGTAACTGATATCTTCAACACGCTCACAGTAGGAAGTACCAATATTCCCTTAGCCATAGGGTTAATACTCATGATGTATCCGCCATTGGCAAAAGTCGACTACTCCCTATTACCTCAGGCATTTTCGGACAAAAAAGCAATAACAATTTCACTTGTACTCAACTGGATCATCGGTCCCATATTGATGTTCGGATTAGCGATCATCTTCCTGCGAGATCAACCCGACTATATGGTCGGACTGATTTTAATCGGGCTAGCCCGATGTATAGCCATGGTGATCGTATGGAATGATCTCGCCAAAGGAAATCGAGAATATGGAGCGCTATTGATCGCATTGAATAGTATTTTCCAAGTATTTTCCTATAGTTTTTTAGTTTGGCTCTTTATCAATAAGCTACCCGCTAGCTTAGGTATAGCGCAATTTAATGTGTCGGTATCCATAAGAGATGTGACTGAAAGTGTCCTCATTTATCTGGGCATCCCCTTTTTACTTGGCTTCCTCAGTCGATATATCTTGATCAGCACAAAAGGTAAGGACTGGTTCAATCGAAAATATATCCCTGCTATCTCCCCGATTACGCTTTATGCGCTATTATTTACCATTGTACTCATGTTCAGTTTAAAAGGAGATCAAATTGTCAGGTTACCGCTAGACGTTGTTAAAATAGCAATTCCACTGATACTGTATTTTGTACTCATGTTTTTTACAAGTTTCTTTATCAGCAAATCACAAAATATCCCCTATGACAAGAATGCTTCGATTGCGTTTACAGCTACTGGTAATAATTTTGAACTGGCGATTGCAGTTGCTATAGCCGTATTTGGAATCCATTCTCCCCAAGCTTTTGTGGGCGTTATCGGGCCTTTGATAGAAGTCCCCGTTTTAATTCTTCTGGTAAGAACTAGTTTATGGCTAAAAAAGAAATATTATCCTTTAAAGTAGAGTACCCATAAAACACTAAAAAGAGTCTTTAATTAAAATTGCAGAAATTACACACCTACAATAAAAGATGATGACTGACCAAGGTTAGTACATCATCTTCCCTATTCATGCGGTCAATGATTTTGATCCTGCCTACACTATTCATGATCTTAAATGCTTATTTTTGCAGCAAATGAACGAAGATCCTATTATCATCATTGGTGCAGGTCCTGCAGGATTAATGGCAGCACATCAACTAGCAAAAAAAGGCTACAAAGTGCATATTTACGAGAAAAATAAAGCTGCAGCAAGGAAATTCTTAGTTGCAGGACATGGTGGCTTTAATCTCACACATAGCGAACCGATCGCATCCTTCGTAGAAAAATATGATGCCAAACAGATCCAGCATATCGTTCAATCATTTGACAACAGTCATACCGTTGCGTGGCTAGCCGAGATCGGCATTTCCACGTATGTAGGAAGTTCAGGAAAAATATTCCCCGAAAAAGATATCAAGCCGATACAGGTATTGCAAGCATGGTTAGACCAGCTCAAGCAACTGGGCGTTATGATACATTATGAACATAATTTCATTGATTTCGATCGGCACTCGGTGACCTTAAATCACAACAACGAACCGATCCATAAGCCTTATCAAAAACTGATATTAGCATTAGGAGGAGGCTCTTGGAAAAAAACGGGATCGGACGCAGCATGGATATCCCTATTAGAAAATAAAAACATCACGATAAAACCCCTGCAAGCTGCCAACTCTGGATACAATACAACGGATGATTATGCTAATTTAGAGGGACAGGTCTTAAAAAACATTGAAATTTCCTTTCAAAATACAAAGAAATTAGGAGAAATGGTATTTACAAAATATGGTATAGAGGGTAGCCCTTTATATTATATGAACCGGTACACCAGAACTTTCCATTTTCCGTTAAACCTTCATATTGATCTTAAACCAAACTTGACTAAAGATGCTATTGTCAAGCAGCTTCAATCTGGCGGCCAGGTCAGCACCATACTCAAGACCAAGCTCAGATTATCAGCAACAGCAACGGCCCTTTTAAAACGCCTCGATAAACACACCTTTACCAATCCCGAAGCTTTAGCTGACGCGATAAAACATTATCCCATTCAAGTGTCTGGATTAAGACCGATTGATGAAGTTATTTCCACAGCTGGAGGCATACCTTTTAAAGAACTTCGTGAAGATCTTGCACTCCATCAGTTTCCTAACGTTTACTGCGCAGGCGAGATGATCGATTGGGAAGCGCCTACAGGAGGATACCTCTTGCAGGCATGCTTTAGCACAGGCGCATGGATCGCTTCATCTATAGATAAGCGAGCTACTTCTTAAGTATTTTAGCAATCAGCTTTTGGTACGCATCTGCTATTTTAAGCATGCCGATATCATTCGGATGTGCATAATCAACTGTTGAATTTATATCCAATCCTATTTCCTTATTGGTTAACAAATACAAATTCTTATCCCCTAATGCGGCTACACGACCAACAAATGCATGGGCAACCGCACTGCTTTTGCGGTATTCTTCATTTTTATCTAAATTAAAAATAGCCTTGTTAAATCCAGAACTATGCTCCGTAATGATAATGGGCGTTTTGGGATGTCTTTTCCTAATTTCTGCAACTGCGTTCGTCAACAAAGAATCCAGTTGTTGTGCGCTTCTGTCTTTCGTAAGAGCTAGGTTCGGGATACAATCTAAGATATACACAGCTGCATCAACTTGATTGATATGGTTGATAATCGGCTGCTCCAAACGGCCATTTCCCGAAAAAGCAACATTGATGATGGGATTTGGAACGGCTCTTCCCAACATATTACTCCATGCCAGACCTGGTCTTGTAGCACAGGCACCTTGTGCGATTGAAGTACCATAAATCACGATAGGTTTGCCCTCTTCCATTTCAAACTTAAAGTTTTTATCGTTTTCTACCCCTATTTCCAACCATTCAACAGTATTGTACAAGGGTAGGTATAACCGATAAGTAAAATGAGCATTTTCACCTAATTTCTGATAGGTATAAGTAACAGTATCTGTAAAATTATAGTTCCCAAATGCCCAGTTCCAGTTTCCTTTGTCATCTTTTGCATAAAGATCTACGCCACTCACCCCAGTAGTTGGCATATGGGGCATATTCAACGAACCACTAACTTTATAACGAATCGTAATCGCTGAAGCATCAGTCTTAAAATCAACATATAAACCAGCACTATTGGTCCCCAGGCTCCAAACCGGTGATCGCACCTGACTTTTTAACTGATCCGGCAATCGATAATAATTTGCTAATTCTTCCGTAGCTATACGTCCTTGGATCGCCTTATTTTTAAGGGGATCATTCCACTTAAGCTGTTGTGCAGATGAGCTGAAAGCAATAAAAAGTCCTAAAAAAGACAAAAATAAGTTTAACTTCATAATTTAGATTGAGAATCAAATCTAACTATTATTAAGACAAATCAGAAAAACAAATCACTAGAGTTATGCAAAAAATAATTGGAATGGATATCGATTTGCAGAAAATACCAAATCCGCAACAAACTGAAAAATAAGACATAAAAAAAGTCATCGCTCGAAACGATGACTTTTTAATAAATTATGTCCCGTCCTGAAATAAGTTGACATCTAACTCAGCTTATTATGAAAAAAGAACTAAAGAACAATTTACGACGGAGTCAGCGAGATTATAGCCTAGCTTTTAAATTATCTGTTGTCAGTCAAGTC